>JAABUM010000001.1_pt1 | contig 1609937 bp, 1105 predicted proteins | sample 5559161 | NCBI WGS metagenome assembly JAABUM01 (sample SAMN10711868, study PRJNA513369) | rock metagenome | isolation source: Antarctica rocks | place: Antarctica: Victoria Land, Siegfried Peak nord | reverse complement strand
TTTTGGGATGGTGAGGGGGAGGTTGGAGATGGAGGGGGCGGTGGTGGTGGTAGGTTTGGCGGCTTTGGCGGCTTGAGGTGTTTTGGCGCGCGTTGTTTTGGGCTTGGGGGGGTTGGGGATGGTGGGTTTGGGGGGTTGAGGTGTTTTGGAGCGGGTCGTTTGGGGCTTTGGAGGGGCGGAAGCGGTGGGTTTTGGTGGTTGAGGTGTTTTGGAGCGGGTCGTTTTGGGCTTGGGGGGGTTGGAAGCGGTGACTTTTGGGGGTTGAGGTGCCTTGGATGTTGTCGCTTTGGGCTTGGGGGTTCTGGGGATTGGCTGTTTGGCGGGCTGAGGGTAGCTGGCATTGGCTGTTTTGGTGAGCTTGCGTCCCCTAGATGATGTCTCGTGGGTTTTCATGGCGTCGTCATCGGCTTTGTTCCGGCTGCGTTCGTATTCTTCGGGGTCTTGCAGCTGGAGGGCTCTGGGTTCGTCGATTTTGTTGAAGAGGCCGGTGGTGGCGCGGCGGATGTCGCGGTCGTTTTCGAAGTATTCGGTTCGCCATTTGGAGAGAGCGCTGTGAGCGTTCAGGGTGCGTTTGAGGAGTTCGTCGTCGGAGAGGTTCTCGGGATGTTGCAGTGAGGCGATCAGGTCTGCGGCGGTTGGTGTGGGGGGTGGAGTGCCGGCCGGAGGAATTGGGGGAATGCATAGGTGATTGTGCGCTGCGGTGGATGGATAGTATGCCTGCATACCGACCGGGATGATTGGATTGTACGCAGGAGTGGAAGACTTGCATGCCTGCATACTGGTCGTAGGTACAGTAGAGAAGACGAGGTGGCTGTGAGCAGCGCTGGAGGGATGGTATGCCTGCATACTGAGGAGGATTACGAGTGGTGAAAGGGGGTGTATGCTATGAATGCAATTGAAGATCGCAAGGAGCAAGGATGTTCTAGGCCAGCTAGAGATAAGGACAACGAACAGGGTAGTATCCAAGATGAGAAGTAGATGCAGTGACGAAGGTCAGAGTTGTATGTTGTTGAAGGAAAGTTGAAAGATGTTGAAGGGATGGAAACAGAAGAGAGCTCAGGGACCTACTATACGCATTGTGAGAAAAGGGGAGGCTGGTAATTGACCTACATTGTTCAATAGCCTGCTGTTGTGTTGAAAGTGAAGGCATTGAGCCATACTCATCTTGGCCGAGGTTGGTGGTGTTGATTCACTCAATAATCCTATTATCGATTCTCGGCTAACCTGCCACGCTCGGTAAGCTAGTCAGAATATGTGTTAGATCACCCGCTTTTGGTGATAGTTCCAGACAACCCTCGAACAGTCGTCTCGAGACGCAGGGGCCTTGAATACGATCAGCGATTGAAGTCATACTAGCTCTGGAATATTGCCCATTGAATGTAGCCCAGATTCGCATCTCGTCTAACTCAAAGCGAACTCTAGCAATGTCCAAGAAAGAGCGTCTCACCGATGAGGAGCTCTTCGCCCAACTCGAGGGCCTCGGAGAAGATGCTGGAAGCAAGGACGGAGTCCCTTCAAATGGAGGAGATCAGAAATCGGAGGCAGACTTGTTAGCAGAACTTGAATTGCCTGAGAGACCGAAGTCTTCGGGTAGACCACACACGCCTCGAACTTCGACTCCTGGACTTGCGTCAAAAGGAACTCCCAAGCGGACTGGAACAGCCACACCCACATCGAACGATGGTGCGCGGTCCAGCGAGGAGAGAGCGCAACAACGAAAGTCTGGAGACAGCTCACGGTCATTCCACAACAGTTTCACACCAGCAAGTAGCGGAGAGGGAGACAATGAGCCGGAAAGGTCTACTACCACTGTACCTGAGGCGGTTCAGGAACAAAGTTCGGGAGGAGGATGGTGGGGCAGCGTCTTTTCGACTGCCAGTGCAGCAGTGAAGCAAGCCGAAGCTCTGGCCAAGGAGATCAGGCAGAATGAGGAAGCTCAGCGGTGGGCAGAGCAAGTCAGGGGGAATGTGGGAGCTTTACGCGGCTTAGGTATGGTTTTCAACTCTGTTCTCTATCGATATAGTAGTTCTGATCTGTTACATAGGCGGCGAACTTCGCTCACGCGCACTCCCAACCTTTACCGGTATCCTCCACACCCTAGCTCCACCGATATCCTCTCACGAACGTCTTCAAATCCACATCACGCATGACATTGTTGGCTACCCCTCCCTAGATCCTCTCATCTACTCCACATTCTCTCGCGTCATGGCTCAAGTCGAAGGCGGTGATCTCATGGTCATTCAGCGCGGCCAAGAATCGACACAAAAGCGCGGCTCAGATGAAGGCTATACAGGTGCAAGCAGTAGCGGGTGGAGTGACGGGCCGTGGTGGAGACAACATACAGAAGCTAGGAACCTTGGAGCTGTAAAGGGCCTTGTTGAGGGCACCAAGCTCTCGAAAGTCAGCGCAGAATCATACTCAAATGATTACTTTGCGACTCATGGCGGCCTGGAGGAAGCAGCCAAACAAGCCACCGAAGTTCTGAGCGAGACCAACCCCGTCCGCAGCAGCGATATCTTCCTAGCCATCCAAGCGATTAGCCAGACCGAGCCGAAAGATCTCTTTGGCGATTCAGCTTCCGAGCAGCAGAAGAGTGAGGGCGTCGTTGATCCAGAAGAAAACGACGAATTGATCTGCTTCGCGATATATCTGCACGACCCTATCCACGGCATCACTTTCCACACAGTCACGCAATCCCTTCCTGAAAAGTGGATCCAATGGCTCGACGCATCAGCAACGTCCGGCTCCGCGGACTCGAGCTTACCGGACGAAATCGCTGAGATCGTGAATACTGGCGGTGTGGATCCGAGAGAGTGGGTGGCTGAATGGGTAGAAGAGTTGCTCTCACTTGGTGTGGGTGTTGTGGCGCAACGGTATGTAGCGAGGCGAATGGGTGTGGGCCAAGGAGGTATGGGTCGCGGGAAAGCGAGGCAAGAGGCTCTAGAATCGGGTGGCGGAGAGGCTGCGAGGGCGGTGTGAGCGTGTCAGCAGCCATCGAGGTTTTCAGTGGCGTTTGGAGCAGAGGCGTGATGGATCTCCTTAGGGAGCAGTATTGCAGGTTATGATCGTTTTATGTACCAGTACTTGTACACCGCAGGGGTATCATATCAAGCACATCGCTTCCCATTTTCCGAACCAAATCCACAGCCATGCAGTACGTAGTCATCATATTCATCATTCGCAGCATTTGTCCTAACCCCATCACCACCCCATCCACCTCATTTCCCACCCTTCCCCTTTCCCTTTCCCCTCTCCTTCTTTCCTTCCCCCTCCCCCTCCCCACCCCTCTTCTTCCCCCCCTCCAACATCTCCAAATGTCCCACCCTCTCCGCCAACGTCCGCTCCGTCTTGCCCGTCAAACCGGCCGTATATTTCTGCTCACACGCATGCCTGTCAGTCAATTTACCCCTCCCACCACATTTCCATCACATAATAAATCATATCATGACAGCATATAGCAAAGAAGGGGGTATAAGAAGCATAGAGCAGGCATACTTTCGTAATTCCATTCTGCTTCACGAGCGTTTTCTTCTTGGGCGCTATTGTTCTTTGGCCCTTTTTGGGGTTTGTGGTGCGGCGTGATGATGGGGCGGTGGGTTTGCGGGGTTTAAGAGTGCCTTGTGCCATTGTTTGGGGATCGGGGAAGGGGGAGGCGGAGGTGCGCTTTTTTGGTAGAGAGTGGATTGCACAAGCACACAAGGAGAAAAGGGGATTAGTTAACTAATGCTAGATGTACCGTTCTGAAAGTAAACTTATACACCTAGAAATAATAATAATTAATATTAATAAGACTCTAAATATATATATATATATTACTATAAATAATCTAAATAAATATAATAGGTAATACTAATAGCTAAGGCCTTATTATATAACTATAATACTAGGGATACTAAGTAATTTCCTCTTTATTAGCTCTAGAGAATATATACGTAGCGCCCCTATAAAGTAATATACTATCCCTATCTTACTATCTATAATTATATACTAGGAAGGACTTCCTAATTACTACCCTAAGTAGTAGGACTAAATATCCTATTATTAATAACCTCTTATAGAGGTTATATAATAGGGATATCTTAGTAATATATTATAATAAAATTAACTCCTAATAAAATTTATTAACTTAATAATATATTAAGATATCTATTAACTTTAAAAGACCCTTAGATAAGACTTAGTAAGAAAAGCTCTTCTTTAGATATTATTCTAGCTATATTATATATTAACTATTATAGGTTAAATAAGGTAATAGTAAAGAACTATTATCCTCTCCCTCTAATTAGTAAAATACTTAATCGCTTATAAGGTGTAAAGATATTTATTAAGTTAGACCTTAAGGATACTTATTATAAGATTCGTATTTATAAGGGCGATAAATAGAAGATAGCGTTTTATACGCGGTATAGCTATTTTAAATATATAGTTATACTATTTAGGTTAGTAAATACCCTAGCTATATTCTAAGCCTATATTAATAGAGCTTTAACGGGCCTAGTAGATATTACTTATATAGTATACCTTAATAATATTTTAATTTATTTAGAAGATATCTTAAGTTACGAGTAATATATCTACTAGGTACTCGAGCGGTTATAGAAGTTTTAGCTTTATATAAATTAAAAGAAATATAAATTCTATACTAATTTAGTAGAATTCCTTAGGTTTATTATAAGTACTAATAGTATATTAATAGATAGCTATAAGGTATTCGCTATCTAAGACTAGCTAGTATTAACTATATATTAGGAAGTCTAAGTATTCTTAGGATTTATAAACTTCTACTAGTATTTTATATATTACTATTTATAAATAGTATCCCCCTTAACTAGCCTTTTAAAAGGTAGTAAGGATAGGAAGAAGTTAAGACTATTTATATAAGGCGCTAGTAAAGAGAAGGCGTTTTATAACCTATATTACACCTTTATAACCGCACCTATTTTAATATATTTTAATCCTAATAAGAAAATTCGGATTAAAATAGATATATCTAATTTTATTATAACCGCTATCTTATCCTAATAGGATAATAATAGGGCTTAGTATCTAGTAGCTTTCTAGTCTTATAAATTAATACCTACTAAGACTAGGTATAAGATATATAATTAAGAGCTATTAGTAATTATTAAAGCCTTTAAGTAATAGTAATACTACGCGGAAGGTAGTTATTACGCTATTAAAGTACTTATAAACTATAATAATCTTAGGGGATTTATATAAATAAAGTAGTTAAATAGTTATTAAGCTTAATAGGCTATTTATTTAGCTATATACAACTTTAATATTAAATATTAACTTAATAAGAAGAATCTTATAAACGCTCTATTATATAGACCTAACTATAATAATATTAAGATATTATTTAAATAGCTCCTACCTACCTTATAAAATAAGCTAGTAAATATAGGAAGTATTATCTCTAGCTAAAAGTAGCTAGAAGAAATAACTAAGTATATAGACTTATCTAGCTTAGGAGGGCTTAAGAAACCCTTAACTAAGCCTAAAAACTTAAATAGAAGGGGTATAAAGCTACCTTCCTAATATTAAAGCGATATAATAGCGTAACTACTTAATCTTATTATTAGGGTTATTAATTATAAATAATATATCCTATAAGTACTAGTAAGAGTAGTTATTAGACTTAAAATAGCTTATAAAGCTAGATTAGAATCCCTAAAAGAACTTATCCTCTTATTATAAAGTAATAATCCATTTATTACTAAATAGAAGGATAAGGTAAAGTATATAGCTTCTAAGTAAAATACTATTAAATAGCCTTAGAAGGTTAATTTAATAGGATTACTAAGATTTAAAGGAGTACTTTATATACTAGATAATTTAATATTATATATAGAAATTATTATAAGGTATTATAATAATACTTTAATAGATTATTTTAGATTATAGAAAACCTTAGAGTTACTCTAATATAAGTATTATTAGAGTAGAATATTAGTAGATATTAAGCTATATATCTAAACTTATAAAATATATTAAAGGATAAAAGCTCCTAGATATAAATCCTATAATAATATAGTATCCTTATTATAACTTAAAGGGCCTTAGGAAGAACTTTCTATAGATTTTATTATAGGCTTACTATCTAGTAAATATAGAAATTCTATATATAATTCTATTCTTATAGTTATTAATAGGTATATAAAGATAGTCTAATACCTTCTAATTAAGAGTACTTATACTACTATTAAATTAGCTAAGATCTTATTTAAGAATATAATATTATAGTATAGTTTACTAATAAGTATTATATTAGATTAGGAATCCTTATTTATAAGTACCTATTAATTAGAAGTCTACTATTATATAAAAATAAAGAGATAACTAAGTACTACCTTCTATTTATAAATAGATAGGTAGATTAAACGCTAGAACTAAATATTAGAGTATTACCTTAAGGTATTCTTAAATAAAGAATAAGATAATTAGGCTATATTACTCCTAATAGCTAAATTCGCGTATTATAATAGTATTTATATTATACTAGGTTATTTACTATTTTATATAATATACGGATATAATCTATATATAGAAGATAAAGTTAGGGATAACTTTCTAGGAGGAGTACTTATAACTAAAGACCGCGTAGAAAACCTTTTAAAAGTAAGAGCTACGCTAGTAGATTAATAGTAGACTATTTAAGTATAAGCTATAAAGTTTTATAATAAACTTTATATCCTAAAGTCTTATATAATAGGAGAACTAGTAATATTAGTTATAAAGAACTTAAAGTAGAAAAGACTAAATTAAAAGCTATTATATAAGTATACTAGTCCCTTTAAGGTAATAGATATAATTAGATATTAAGCGTACTACTTAAGTCTTCTAATAATATAAAGAATCTATCTTATATTTTATATTTCCTTATTAAAACTATATTAGAGCTATCTTAATAAAGGTAAGTAACTATTTATACCTCCTTTAAAACTTATTAATAGTAAAGAATATTATAAGGTAGAATAAATCTTAAATAGGATAAGAAGTAAAGGTATTTAATACTACTTAATTAAGTAGTTTAATTATAAAATGGAATATAATTAATAGATATCTATTAAGGATATAAATATAAAAGACTTATAAAGGGAATATAATAATATATATATAATAAAGAAGTATTATAAGTAAAACGCTAGTATATAACTATTATAATAGAACTATTTAATTATAAAGTTAAGTTATATAAGGTAAGTTATAAGTTATATTTATATAATAGAGATTTTAATAAAGAGGTATATAAGAAAAGAATTAATTAAGGGGAAAATCCTTATAACCTAAGAAAAGAATCTTTATTTAAAGGCGTAGTATTAAGGTCTTATAAGGGGAGCGTATTAAAGCGAGCTTGAGTCTATAAAAGATAAGGTAGAGCTTATAATAAATAAGCTAGAAGATAAGGTAGTATCCTTAATAGGGGTAGGTAGAGTAGGCGGAGTAGGCGTAGGAGCGGGAGTAATAGAAGTAGGAGGAGTATAAGGGGCGCGAGGGACGCGGATCTTACGGGTAAAAGGGGCGGAGCTAGTAGTACTACTACTACGAGAAAGGCGGCTAGGAGTAGTAGGAGCGGGGGTAGGTAATATAATAGTAGGAGGCGTAATAGCCTCTTCCTCCTCCTTTATATCCTCCTCTATCTCCTTTATCTCCCCCTTATTACTATTATTATTATCCTCCTCTTAAGATATAATTAGCTTATATAAAGATAGCGTAATACTTTAATAATATACTTACCTCCCTTAAATCCTTATTAACCTCTATTATAATAAGGGTAGTTAACTCCTTTTATAAAAGTATTAATATATATTATAAGAAGTATATAATAAAAGAACTTACCTATTATCTTATTATATCTAGGATACCCTTTAGGGTAATAGCTACTTAACTACCTACCTTTATATTAAGGTATAGTAATTCCTTAGAGGTTTATAACTTATATAAAAGTATTTTACTACGCTCCCCTAAATAAATTACTACCTCTACCTTAATTTTAAAGGTAGCGACCCGTATTATAAAAATAGTATAACGGGGTAACTTTCTACCCTAGAGGGTAATAATAGGGCCGCGAGTAAGGAGGCTAGATAAATAGGTATAAAAGATAAGGGGGACCTATAACCTATTAATATATTATAAGTAAAGCGTATTAAAATCCTATTATTATAAATTAATTTATAAGGCTTATAGAGGTAGTAGTACCTCTTATAAGCTCTATTAGTCTTATAATTATATAGTAATCTAAGACTTAAACCTAGGTACTTAGCGTACTAAAGATAATAGGGCTATAAAAGGGCTACTACCCTAATAATATAATAGGATAGCGCGGCGTAGTAAGAGGGTTTAACTATCTATTATAAGAGTTAGCTAATATAAATACCTTTAAGTATAAAGAGTATAGGTATAATTTAAAAGAAGTATAATATAATAGGATATTAATAAAGGCCTTAAATATATAATATAATAGACTTATATAAAAAGGTAATTTATAAGTAATATACTTATAATATATTTAAAGATAACTAAAGGCTATTATAAGGCGATACTATATATAGAATAATAAAGGATATTAGGTAGAGACTTACCTTAATTATTATTATTATTAATATTACTATTTAATATATAGTACTATATTAGTAATTAATCCTTTACGTTATACTTATACTTTAATAGTAATTATCTTATAAAGTATAATAGTATTAATACTAAATATATTAGCTTATATTATTAATATATTAAGATATAGCTTAAGGTAACTTATAATAGGTTAATATTAATAATAGTAGTTATAAAAGAAGTTAGAAGTAAATAAAATATAACTTTATTATATACTATAGTATATACGTTAACTACGCGATTTAACGGCGTAATATTATTACCTAAATACTACGTTATTATTTATATTATATATCTATAAAGTAATATAATAATAAACTTAATTAATAATTATATCCTACTACTAATATAAATTATAACTATAAAGGCTTTTATATATTAGTAGTATATAATATTAGTAGCGTATTACTATTACTACCTTATTACTATCCTTAGAACTCTTTCCCTTATTTTCCCTACTAGGGTTTTAAAGGTTTTTAATAAGTCCTACTATAGATAGTAATAATTAATATTTAGGGATAAATACCCTTAAAGGGGAGGTAATTATTAGGATATCTTAATATATCTAGGTAGTATAATAGCGGCTTACTAGTAATATATTAGTAGTACTTGTTTAGCTTCTTATTATCTAACGGATATCCTTTTATCTAGATATCTAAGAGGCTACGTAGCTTCCTTACGGGGTATTTAGATAGTCCTCCCTCTACCTTCTTAGAAGGTAGAGATTAGTTCTTTAATAACTATAAAGTTATTAGAGTATTAAGTCCACCTTCGTAATACTATCTACTCGCTAGTAGTTTATACTATCTATTCTAGCCCTTAGGAACTAGCCTTCTAGTCTAGTTCCTAATATAGGCCTTTTACTTCACTTAATAGTCTTTTAGTTCCCTTTTAATCTAGTACTATTCCTCCCTTAATAGAGGGGGATTTATATACTCTAGACTAGTATATCTAAGTTTATTATAGTTTAGGTATAGCTTTTTACTATTATACTTTTAAGGTTCCTACGGCTTTAAGCTATTTACTTATAAGTTTACTAATATCTTTTAATTATATAATTTATTAGGAATAAACTTTAAGTAGATATCTCTTATTTATATTAGCCTACTACCTCGTAGAAAATTATTTCTTAGCCTTATAAGTAGCCTTTAGTTTCTATCCTATTATCTAGGGTTTTTACGTGAATCTTATAGGCTATATCTACTCCTAGTCTTATAATTTTATAGGGGTTACTACCCTAATAATAATTAGGGATTAAACTAAGAATTTAGCCTAAGGCTATTTCTAATACCTACTACTAGTAGCGCCGCTATCTACTTTAAGGGGACTACTATTAGCTACGGGTTATTATATACTTTTAGAGGAACTCTTATTATATTATAATTACCTTCATCTTATTTAAAGTATATATTTAAGTTTACTATTAATTAGCCTAAGTAGTTATTATTCTAGGGGCGAAATATTATATCCTATAAAATTTTATTTTAGTCTTAATATTAAGGCCTAGTTATTATAGATATAAATACTTAGATTATATTACTATCATTTATTACTACTATCATATAGAATACTTTAAATTCCTCTAGCTCCTATTATTAATAGTTCTTTACTATAAAATCCTTAAGTATAAATAGGATTTCTATATATACCTAAGCTTTCTTAAATACTTTATATAATAATCTATTTAGTTTTAACTTATATTCTAATATTCTAAGTTATAAATCTTAGTTTATTATTAGGAACTAGACTAGAAGGCTAGTTCTTAAGGGCTAGAATAGATAGTATAAACTACTAGCGAGTAGGTAGCGTTATAATATTAGACTTAATACTCTAGTAACTTTATAGTTATAGAAGAACTAATCTCTACCTCCTAAGGAGATAGAGGGAGGACTATCTAAATACCCCTTAAAGAAGCTACCTAGCCTCTTAGATATCTAGATAAAAGGATATCTATTAGATAATAAGAAGCTGAACTAATACTAAGCTAAACTAATACTACTAGGTTATTACTAGTAAGCTGTAGTTATACTAACTAGATATATTAAGATATCCTAATAATTACCTCCCCTTTAAGGGTATTTATCCCTAAATACTAACTATTACTATTTATAATAGGACTTATTAAAAACCTTTAAAACCCTAGTAGGGAAAATAAGGGAAAGAGTTCTAAGGATAGTAATAAGATAGTAATAGTAATACGCTATTAATATCGCGTAGTACTAATATATAATAACCTTTATAATTATAATAGTATTAATAATAGAATATAATTATTAATTAAGTTTATTATTATATTACTTTATAAACGCGTAATATAAATAAATAACTATAAAAGTTAGGTAATAATATTACGCCGTTAAATCGCGTAGTTAACGTATGTAATATAGTATATAATAAAGTTATATTTTATTTACTTCTACTTCTTTTATAACTACTACTATTAATACTAACCTTTTATAAGTTACTTTAAGTTATATATTAATATATTAATAGTAGAAGTTAATATATTTAGTATTAATACTATTAATACTTTATAAGATAACTACTATTAGAGTATAAGTATAATATAAAGGATTGATTATTAACGTAGTATTATATATTAAATAGTAATATTAATAATAATAATAATTAAGGTAAGTCTCTATCTAATATCCTTTACTATTCTACTTATAGTATTACTATATAATAGCCTTTAGTTATCTTTAAATATATTATAAGTATATTACTTATAAATTATATTCTTATATAAGTCTATTATATAATATATTTAAGGACCTTATTAATATCTTATTATATTATACTTCTCTTAAATTATTCTTATATTCTTTATACTTAAAAGTATTTATATTAGCTAACTCTTATAATAGATAGTCTAACCCTCTCGCCGCGCTACCCTTCCCTATTATACTACTAGGGTAGTAGCCCTCTTATAGCCCTATTATCTTTAATACGCTAAGTATCTAGGTTTAAGTCCTAGGTTATTATATAACTATAAGACTAGTAGGGCTTATAAGAGGTACTACTACCTATATAAGCCTTACTACTTAATTTATAATAATAGGATTTTAATATACTTTACTTATAATATATTAATAAGTTATAAGTACCTCTTACCTTCTATACTTATATCTCTAGCCTCCTTACTTACGGCCTAGTTATTACCCTTTAGGGTAAAAAGTTACCCTATTATACTACCTTTATAGTACGCGTCGCCGCCTTTACTTTTAAGGTATAAGTAGTAATTTACTTAGGGGAGTATAATAAAACACTTTTATATAAGTTATAAACCTTTAAGGAATTGTTATACCTTAGGGTAGAGGTAGGCGGTCGCGTAGCTATTACCCTAGAGGGTATCCTAGATATAATAAGATAGCGGGTAAGTTCTTTTATTATATACTTCTTATAATATATACTAATACTTTTATAAGAGGAGTTATCTACCCTTATTATAGCGGAGGTAGATAAGGAGTTAAGGGAGGTAAGTATATTATTAAAATATTCTACTATCTTTATATAAGCTAATCGCGTATTAAGATAAAGATAATAATAATAATAATAATAAGATAGGGGAGATAAAGGAGGAGGATAAGGAAGATAAAGAAGAGGAGGCTACGCCTCCTACTATTATATTACCTACCCCTACTCCTACTACCCCTAGCCGCCCTTCTTATAATAGTAGTATTATTAATACCTCCGCCTCTACCTACCTTATTCGCGTCCCTTACGCCCCTTATACCCCTTATACTCCTATTACCCCTGCTTCTACGCCTACGCCTCCTCCGCTTATCCCTATTAGAGATACTACTTTATCCTCTAGCTTATCTTCCGTAGGCTCTAATTAATACGCTCCCCTTATAAGATATAAGTATTATACCTTTAAGTAAAGATTCTTTTCTTAGATTATAAAGATTTTCCCCTTAATTTAATTTTTTTTATATATTCTTCTTTATTAAAATCTTTATTATATAAATATAATTTATAATTTACCTTATATAACTTAACTTTATAATTAAATAATTCTATTATAATAATTAAGTACTAGCGTTTTACTTATAATATCTCTTTATTATATATATATTATTATATTCCCTTTATAAGTCTTCTATATTTATATCCTTAATAGATATTTATTAATTATATTTTATTTTATAATTAGACTACTTAATTAAGTAGTATTAAATACCTTTACTTCTTATCCTATTTAAGATTTATTCTACCTTATAATATTCTTCGCTATTAATAAGTTTTAAAGGAGGTATAAATAGTTACTTACCTTTATTAAGATAGCTCTAATATAGTTTTAATAAGGAAATATAAAATATAAGATAGATTCTTTATATTATTAGAAGACTTAAGTAGTACGCTTAATATCTAATTATATCTATTACCTTAAAGGGACTAGTATACTTATATAATAGCTTTTAATTTAGTCTTTTCTACTTTAAGTTCTTTATAACTAATATTACTAGTTCTCCTATTATATAAGACTTTAGGATATAAAGTTTATTATAAAACTTTATAGCTTATACTTAAATAGTCTACTATTAATCTACTAGCGTAGCTCTTACTTTTAAAAGGTTTTCTACGCGGTCTTTAGTTATAAGTACTCCTCCTAGAAAGTTATCCCTAACTTTATCTTCTATATATAGATTATATCCGTATATTATATAAAATAGTAAATAACCTAGTATAATATAAATACTATTATAATACGCGAATTTAGCTATTAGGAGTAATATAGCCTAATTATCTTATTCTTTATTTAAGAATACCTTAAGGTAATACTCTAATATTTAGTTCTAGCGTTTAATCTACCTATCTATTTATAGATAGAAGGTAGTACTTAGTTATCTCTTTATTTTTATATAATAGTAGACTTCTAATTAATAGGTACTTATAAATAAGGATTCCTAATCTAATATAATACCTATTAATAAATTTTACTATAATATAATATTCTTAAATAAGATCTTAGCTAATTTAATAATAGTATAAGTACTCTTAGTTAGAAGGTATTAAACTATCTTTATATACTTATTAATAACTATAAGAATAGAATTATATATAGAATTTCTATATTTACTAGGTAGTAAGCTTATAATAAAATTTATAAAAAGTTCTTCCTAAGGCCCTTTAAGTTATAGTAAGGATATTATATTATTATAAGGTTTATATCTAGGAGCTTTTACCCTTTAATATATTTTATAAGTTTAGATATATAGCTTAGTATCCGCTAATATTCCACTTTAATAATACTTATATTAGATTAACTCTAAGGTTTTCTATAACCTAAAATATCCTATTAAAGTATTATTATAATACCTTATAATAATTTCTATACGTAATACTAAATTATCTAGTATAAAGAGTACTCCTTTAAATCTTAGTAATCTTATAAAATTAGGTTTTTAAGGCTATTTAATAGCGTTTTACTTAGAAGCTACTTACTTTACCTTATCCTTCTATTTAGTAATAAATGGATTATTATATTATAATAAGAGAATAAGTTCTTTTAAGGATTCTAATCTAGCTTTATAAGCTATTTTAAGTCTAATAACTACTCTTACTAGTACTTATAGGATATATTATTTATAACTAATAACCCTAGTAATAGGATTAAGTAGTAGCGCTACTATATTACTTTAATATTAAGAAGGTAGCTTTACGCCCCTTTTATCTAAGTTTTTAGGCTTAATTAAGGGTTTTCTAAGCCCTCCTAAGCTAGATAGGTTTATATACTTAATTATTTCTTCTAGTTACTTTTAGCTAGAGATAATACTTCCTAAATTTACTAGCTTATTTTATAAGGTAGGTAGGAGCTAGTTAAATAATATCTTAATATTATTATAATTAGATCTATATAATAGAGTATTTATAGGATTCTTCTTACTAGGTTAATATTTAATATTAAAGTTATATATAGTTAAATAAATAGCTTATTAAGCTTAATAACTATTTAACTACTTTACTTATATAAATCCCCTAAGATTATTATAATCTATAAGTACTTTAATAGCGTAATAACTACCCTCTATATAGTATTACTATTATTTAAAGGCTTTAATAATCGCTAATAGCTCTTACTTATATATCTTATACCTAGTCTTAGTAGGTATTAATTTATAAGACTAGAAAGCTACTAGATACTAAGCCCTATTATTATCCTATTAAGATAAGATAGTAGTTATAATAAAATTAGATATATCTATTTTAATCTAAATTTTCTTATTAGGATTAAAATATATTAAGACGGGTGTAGTTATAAAGGCGTAATATAGGTTATAAAACGCCTTCTCTTTACTAGCGCCTTATATAAATAGTCTAGACTTCTTCCTATCCTTACTACCTTTTAAAAGGCTAGTTAAAGGGGATACTATTTATAAATAGTAGTATATAAAACGCTAGTAGAAGTTTATAAATCCTAAGAATACTTAGACTTCCTAATATATAGTTAGTACTAGCTAATCTTAGATAGTAAATACTCTATAGCTATCTATTAATATACTAGCGGTACTTATAATAAACCTAAGTAATTCTATTAAATTAGTATAGAATTTATATTTCTTTTAGTTTATATAAAGTTAAAACTTCTATAACTACTTAAGTACCTAGTAGATATATTACTTATAACTTAAAATATCTTCTAAATAAATTAAGATATTATTAAGGTATACTATATAGGTAATATCTATTAGGCCCGCTAAAGCTCTATTAATATAGGCTTAAAATATAGCTAGAGTATTTACTAACCTAAATAGTATAATTATATATTTAAAATAGCTATACCGCGTATAAAACGCCGTCTTCTACTTATTATCCTTATAAATACGAATCTTATAATAAGTATCCCTAAGGTCTAACTTAGTAAATATCCTTATACCTTATAAGTAATTAAGTATTTTACTAATTAAAGGGAGAGGATAATAATTCTTTACTATTACTTTATTTAATTTATAATAGTCGACGTATAACTATAGGCTACTATCCTTCTTTAGTATAAATAAAATAGGAGCCCTAGTAGGGCTAGTAGACTCTTATATCTAACCCTTTAACTTCGCGTTATCTAGGTAGATATATAGAGTTTCTAACTCCCTTTATAATAAATTATAGATAGGCTTATAAGGAGGCTTAAGACTATTTATATTAATAGTATAGTCCCTAGGCTTAAATAGGGATAGTTATCTTACCTCCTTATTTAAAAAGATATTTAAAAAGTTATAAAGACTTTTAGGTAGCTTTAGTACTTTACTATTAGAGCTCTAGGTTTCCGCCTAGGATAACCTAGTATAGATAATAGTATAAATTACTAATTCGCCTTTAAGGGTATTTATAAATACTTATAACTCTAGGATAGATACGCTAGTAGAGTCTAGTAGAAATTACTACTTTTAACTTCTTAGGTCTACTTATACCCTAGCTTCTAATAAAGTAGGTATATTAAGAATAATTAGTAACCCCTTCTTCTTAATTATATAGAATACGCTAGTATACTAACTAAGCTATCCCTAGCTATTAATAAGGCGGTACTCTACCTAGTATATATCATAGTAATAGACTAACTAACTATTTATCTACTCTAGAATAGGTAGCTAATAACCCTCTAGGGGTTTTAGGTTATATTACTTAGCGAAGCTTTAGGAGATAATATTAATCTCTACTCCTATATCTATTAAGAAATCTATATAGTCTTATATACCTTATATATTTATAGAGCTACTAATATTAATGCTATATATTAATAATAAATCCCTTTTAGTAAGTAAGCGCCTTAGCGTTAAGGTCTAGATAGAGGCGCGCTTCCTTTTTTTAATTTAATAGTCCCTTTTCTAATAATATTAATAGGTATTATATTTAAGTTCCTAGGTATCTTAGGCCTATAATAGTCCCTATTATAGTAGCCCTTCTTTCCGTAGTTAAAATATATTAATTCTTCCTTAGCGTCTAGTAACTTATTATAACTACTAGCAGGTTAAATACTTCCTACTTTTATAAAAGGATTAATACTCCTATCTTAACTTCCTTTCCTCTTTTAACTTTTATTCCGTATATTAGGATAATCCTCTTTTTTAGTAATATAACTATTACCCGCTATTATTCTAGTATAATACTACTAATTATTCTCTAACTAAGTAGTAAGGGTAATTAGGCTTTCTTTAGTTATAGGGAGGTCTTAATAGTTTATAAGGGCCTTTTAGAGGTCTAGGCGTAACTTTATAAAGAAGTTAATCCGTTAATATTCCTCTAGAAAAGGAGGGATTTATAACTTAATCCTACTTAGATATATATTAAAACTATATACTAACTAGTTAGGGTTCTATTATATATCTAAGTATAACTATATATTATAAAGCTAGTAGTTTACTAGGTCCTTAATAAGGTTTAATAAGTATTAAATAAAGTACTCCTAGGTAACTACTCTCCCTAATAATATCTTTTTATAATAATCTTATAACTTAGTAGGTTCACCTTCTAAGAACTATATAGCCTAAGTAACCTTTATAAATTTAGTTAGGAATTTATTAGGTATTAATTAAAATATAATATTTATAATATAATACTATTTCCTATACTTATATATATTCTTCCCCTTATAAAAGGGTAAGTCCTTAGGCTTTAAGTGGCTCCTAGGATATCTACTACTAGGCTCTTCTAACTAGCCTCTAGCGGACTAACTCAGGGTAAAACTACTAAAAATAGAGCCTACCCTAGGATCTAATACACCCTATACGTTAGTACCCTAATCTAGAGGGTATTAATTCTCTACTAGGCCTAGTCTTAACCCTTATTATATCCCGCCTAATAATCCGCTAGTAGTCTAATATAGATCTAGTATAACTACTTCTACTTTTACTTATAATCGGGCCACCCTTTCTTAGATACCTTAAAGCTTTCTTTCCTTTATTAACTACTCTTCTTTAACTTTAACGGTAGTAATAAGTTTATTAAGTATAATAGTACTAGTAAGGGTTTTATTAGAAATTCTATTACTAGATATATTATTTCTTACTTTAATATCTCTTATATTAGATTCTAGTATTATTTTAATTTTATTATATTAGACTTCTAATATATTTTAATCTTATTTAATATTTGATATCTTCGCGTTACTATACTATTATAATCTAGACTATCCCCTTTTAGAGGTAGAGAGATTAGAACTATTAGGAACTAGATTAGAAGGCTAGTTCCTAAGGGCTAGAATAGATAGTATAAACTACTAATAAGTAGGTAGTATTATAATATTAGACTTAATACTCTAGTAACTTTATAATTATAAAAGAACTAATCTCTACCTCCTAAGGAGGTAGAGGGAGGACTATCTAAATACCCCTTAAGGAAGCTACCTAGCCTCTTAGATATCTAGATAAAAGGATATCCGTTAGATAATAAGAAGCTAAACTAATACTAAGCCGAACTAATACCGCTAGGTTATCGCTAGTAAGCCGTAGTTATACTAACTAGATATATCAAGGTATCCTAATATTTATAAGGCTAGAGATTTATTTATAAATTATATTAGTAAGCTAATACTTTTCTAGTATACTTAATATATTAGAGGCCGTCTCTTCTACTTAATCTCTACTTCCTATTATCTTTAGGAGTCGTTTTATATACTTAAAATAAGGCTTTAGGCCCTTATTATAAGTCTAATAAAGTACTTTAATTTAGTCTACTATATTAATATTAAATCTAATATTTTAAGCCTCTCTAAGGAATTCTTCTTTAAGTAAGGTAATAATAGTCTTCTTATCTTCTTTATTCCTATAATTAATTCCTTCCTTATTAAGGATCTTAGCTACCTTTAGTATATAAGTTAACTAGTTAATAGCCTTCTCTTAAAGCCTTATATTAAACCTCTTAAGTTATATAGGGATATTAAGGTCTCTAGGGAGCTCCTCTTCTAATATACGGAGCTACCTAATTATATTACTTATACTATTAAACGGCGTCCTTATTCCTAATAGTATTATTATATTAGCTAATATAGGTATTACTACCTCTAACCCTAATAATAATAATACTAGGCTAGCCGTTTAAAATTCTAGTAACTCTTTAAGAGCTATAACTTTTTATTTCTCTAGTTAGAGAAAGCGCTTTCTAGGTACTTTAAAAACTAATTAATAGACTTTACTATTAATACTAAAAACTATTTTTCTAAATTCGTTATAAGTATATGAAATAATATAGGGATAGTTACCGTTAATAGAGCGTTATCTCTAAACGCTTCTCTAATAGGGGTAAATTAGGCTAAGAAGAGGGTTTCTACTATATACGTCCACGCTACTAAGTACTAAGAAAAGTAGATAGTAATTAGCTAATAATAGGAATAATTTATATAATAGCCGTCTAGTTAGTAATTCCTTATAATTTAATAGTAGTAATAACTCCCTAATTTATAGGTATTTAGGCTATCCCTAAGTCTTTCTTAATTTTAGATAACTAGTAGATTATCCCTTTTTAGGATTAGGAAATAGTTTTTCTATATAATAAAATAGTATAAATAATAATAAATTTTCTCTATATTATTAATATAGATAATTTAATTTAAGTATATAAATAATTCTTTTAACTTATAAGAATAATACTAATATATCTATATAAAGTATATAAATAAAAGAGGTATAAAATATAGCTATTATTAGTATACTAAATAGGTAGAAACTTCTATAATAATATAATCTTTTTAGAGGGAAGAAGACTTACTTTAAATACTTAAAAGACTATAACTTACTAATTATACTATAGTTACTAGAAAAGGGGATTAGTTAACTAATACTAGATATACTATTCTAAAAGTAAACTCGTATACCTAGAAATAATAATAATTAATATTAATAAGACTTTAAATCTATATATATATACTACTATAAATAATCTAAATGAATATAATAGGTAATGCTACTAGCCAAGGCCTTATTATATAACTATAACGGGGACGCCAAGTAATTTCCTCCTTATCACAAGGTACTCCACGATGTGGCCACTAACCCCAAAGGGCTAAAGCACTAGTCGAACTCATTGGCGCCAAGACCACCCAAAGTTGAATATATGTACGGATTATCTCGGGACAGCTGCACGTTCAATATCCTATCAATCATCATGCCTCATCGAAAATTTCTTAGTGTACAGAAGCAGTCGGTTTGAATGTCAAGCTGCGAAAGCTGCCGATGTGGGCAAAATTGACAGGATCATGCCACAACCTTGTGAGGCTCTGAACAATGACATCTTCTTGGAGTTGTTTGACATAGTAGGAAACACTTAGGCTCATCGAGTCTCTGATCTGCCCCAAAGCTAACAAATTTGTGTCAGCTACAAAAAACATCGCCAAGGTCTTTACTCAATGTTGCGTTGACTTCCAAGACCTTGTATAGCTTGTCACTGCGGTTTATCTACCGCAGTATCAGCTTCACCTTCAATCGCAACCGACGTAATATCAACGGAGTTTTAATCAAGCGGTTACTGACCGACAGCGATTTGTGTGCCAAGGTCCGGGAAGTTGAGGTCCTGTGGGCTCCTAATGCTAATCTCCAGCCGGGAGAAGGTAGCAAAGTGGACCTTGAGCTTCTTGGGCAAGCGCTTCCTAGGATGGTTGGGCTGAATGCATTCATCTGGGACGCGCAGTACTCTATCATTCCATACCTTCTGGATATCCTCCGACTCCATCTTCCACAGTGCAAGTTGTACGCTTTTCACCCACCAAGTCAGGATTCCGCACGTACGCTGCCACGCCTACGTGGCTTTCCCGGTCTTTTCTCTCTAGATGTGGCCCTTGTGGCCGGGCAATACGCAGCTTGCCATGAAATTGGAGAGCTACTGAACTCCACTCCATTGACAGACCTTGCTATTGACACATCTGACCACTTCTTTAATCGGACGGAACCAATGCTCGCACCTCTCCGACTGAGATCTCTAGAGATGTATAGCCTCCAACACTCGTGGTGTCCTAATATTTCGTGGTCAATGCTAGAAAGGCTATCAATGGACAACATCTTTTGGCTTCCAAGAATTGCTTCGCAGCTCACAAACCTCAAATCACTTCATCTTGATATTGGTAAACATTACGAATATGATTTCTTGATCAGCTTTTTGCGCACTTGTGGGAGACTCGAGGTCCTTGATCTGACTGGGTACACGCAGCATGTGGAAATCGAAGAGTCACTGTGGCGACACCTAGGAAAGACACTCGTGAAGCTTCGATTCCGCGAGAAGAGGATATTCGTGGATCGACGTCAAACACCGAACGACGCGATGAAAGGGTTGTTAACGATAGCAAGGGAATGTCCCAAATTACGTAGCTTGGGACTTGAGATTGAAGACAATAGGGCTTGGGCAAGGATTCTCTGTGTATTACGTTCTCGAACTGCAAGCTAATAGACCTTACAGCCGAAGGAGATGATTGATATCATTGCAAGCGCCTTTTGGTATGTCATTCACTTGGAGTTCAAGGTTTCAGCACTGATCACACTCAACAATGTCGCGGACTTATGGACACAAATGTGGCACAGTGTTCAGACTTCGAGAATAAGAATGTCACATGGTGTTACTCTCCCTCGTTTGCGCTCGCTGGATGTGATGGGAGACGATCAGCCCAGCTTCACTGCCGACCTGGCTGAGCGCGACGATGAGGCGTGTAAAGGTGCCGTCATTGTTAGGTGTGTAGAACTGGAAGCGCTTAAATCTAGATTGTCATCCTCTGGACCATTGTGGAACGCGAAGCAAGAGAAGATCCTTGCGGCTATGACCGAAAGAGCGGAGACTGGGACGCAGACTAGACCAGCCGCGACCATGGATACGGAGATGATGCGACCCCGGGCTTTTTGGGATCGGCAGGATGTGAATCGGTTCTACCGGAGACGGTAGCCAGGCTTGTAGGATGCTTTGTCGCCGTTGGATGCAGACATGTTTTGTAATCGTTCACATGGCAAAAAGAACGATCGATTCGCTCTATCATGGTGATAGGTCATGTTCGTGGTACGCCTTCCGACCGTCATGGCCGGAAGAACAAATCATCATAGCTCTCCAGCGAATCTAAACAGACTGGCGAAGCCCCGTAGTGGTAGGGAGCCATACCATTGTGGATCTGCGCTGGGAGCGTGTGTTCGCCCAAATGAGCAGGCTTCTGACGCGATGCCGGTATCTTGATCAAACCTATGAAACCCACTTGCTATAGGCTTTAGCCTTCACAAGGCGGTTATACCATCGATAACGAACTTCGAAACATCGCTGCCGACGAATCGCGACCAAGTGCGCATAAGGCGCCCGAGGACGACTTCGCCAGTCGGAAGATGTGGGGCGAAGAGAAATATCCCAGTGGCCAGTATTGATATCGACGCACTATCCTCCAGAGTATGGGACATGAATCGAGTTGGTTTGTCTACACAAATAGTATGCATTCTTCCATCATCCTATTGTCACTATCAATCTGTTCAACTTTGTTTATCACAACCACCTGCCTTCCTAACGCGCAGTCACATCCATCACGAAACCACAATGCCGCTCCCCGTCTTGAAGCGACCAGTGAAGTCAACAGCATCGAAGGTCCTCTAACACCCTACGACCAACCCCCAAATACACCCAACCCCCTCTCTATCCGCACCGCCAACACCACCAACCCCACCTTCCAGGGCCGAAGAACCCACATAGAGTACCACGACCTCTCCTTCCTCATCTGGTCCGACGCCCACACCCACCTGGTCAAAACCATGACCGCCTCCTTCCGCGCCGCCGCCACCAGCGCCGCCAATGACTTCGCGCTCGGCGTCAAAACCGGCGCCCAATCCGGAGTGCTGTTCTTCAGCTACGGCGCCTTCGTCCTGATGATCTACTACGTCGACAAAAAGTACCTGATCGATGCGATCTTGGAGGCCTTTGCATCTGTGCTGGAGGCGATGTATCCGGTGACGTACTCGTTGGTGTGGTGTGGGTTGGTGACGTTCATCTGTTACCTTGATGGGAATTTTGATGGGAAACACAGGGTGCAGGGTTTGCCGGAGATGGAATGGTAGTAGGTTTTTTTTCTCTTATTTGGTAATTATAATTGATTCTCTGGTAAACCGAAAATGTGGGCATTCGTTCAGAGACTTTCTCCTTCCTCAACGAGGCAGTATATGAGTCCCCGTCCATCTTGAGCGAACGTGGACGACGACCGCGGTATGGGTACGGTATGAAATCTATAGTATATCGACCACAAGTAGTCTGGACCACCCGTCGACTTGCTACCTACCTTACCCAGCTGTACTCCCCCGATAGTACATACTGCAATATTGCCACTAAAACCACCACGACAGCCCGTACGATCCAAATCCCGGATATGAGCAGCTACACCATTGACAACAGAGTCCGTCATGTGCGGCTAATTCTACACATTTTCAAAGAACTCAGGGTCTGTAATGAAGAATGAAATTTCTCCTATCATAGTCTTAAAAGACGGCAACCGCTTTCAGCACGTCTGTCTGTCTGTCCGTCAAAAATACAGTAATTTACTGGAGAGGGGTCTGTCTACATCCAAACCCCACCCGGGACATATGTACAGAAGACATCAGAACGGAAATGAATACCCCAATCAGAGACACGCATATGCCAGGAATCATCTATATCTCTCAGCCATCACCCATACTGTACGGAAACTCCACCAGCCCGTCCAACATCCAGTTCAGCGGGTCGAAAACCTCGTAATTCGATTCGCCAAAGCCATCATGCGTGATGACGTCGCCGAGGATGTGGGAAGGCGCGACGCTATGGTCTGCCACGGACGTCGCGGAGCTTTCGATGGCCGCGTCCGGATTCGTCGGGTTCTTGACGGCGGCTGTTGAGTTTCATTAAATTAGCATAGATCCTTGAGAATGAGTGCTGGACGGGAGGCATGCATACTGTCAAGATTCCCTCGGCCCTGAGCCTGAAATTCCTCTCTCCATCTCCATACGGAGTCGAAGACGAGACTCATGCTCATTCGACACTTCACTTTCAATTGCAAGGAGCTGTCCGTGTGCTCGCTCCCATCATGAGGCTTCCGGGACCCAGCGCCGCTGCTGCGCCACAACTGGGCCAGCACCTCGGCAAGCCGGCTGGGAAGATCGTTAGTTTGTACGCTGATCAACCTGATGGCGCTGATGGCATCGGTGAACAATCTTCTGCCGTATTCGAAATCGATGTCGTTTGAGAAGAAGCTGTTGAGGAGTTTGAGGAGGGCGAAGCCGGCGGCTATGATCATTTGTAGGATGTAGTTTGTGGTGTAGATGAGGATTTTGCCGACGGCGGTATCGAGATTGAGGGCCGTTTCTAGGAAGGAGGTTGTTGCTAGCCAGAGGCGGAGGAGGTTGTCGGTGTAATCCTTGGAGGTGGGGGAGTCGAAGAAGGCGGAGAGACGGAAGTGGAGACCGGCTGCGCGGAGGTACAATGTTGAGATGGCTGCGACGCTGGTTAGTCTACCTATCTTCCAGACTCGATGCGTGAAAAGGGAAGCCATGAGTGGTACAGTAATGGCAGATCAAATCATAGGCGTGGGGTGAACATGTCTTAGGTACGTACGTGACGTGTCGTAATGCTCGATTGTCTGTTCCAGCTCTTCGTAATCCCTCGAGAGAAACCTGATCAGGACGGACCGCTCATTGCCCTTCACCAAGCCTACTGGATCGGAGTGGTTGCTGAACAAAGTCTTCGTCACTCTGTTGCTGAATTTCTCGATCAGTAATCTCCTCTCGGTTTCGGGAGGGAGCCTGAAGCCGCTATCGTTGGTAGCCGTTTGAGAAAGGGTCCAGTCATAGAACGTCGACGACGGTTGGCCATAGCCTGTGGCGACTCTACTAACGATCAGTATATGGCCGACTTATCAGGTGATATCTCATACCGTTGCGCCGTAGCATTGGCCGCAGCCCAGGTTCTAACCCGATCCTTCAACTCCTCCTCCATCAGCTCTACCTTGAACTTGGTGAAGTCCTGAGTATGTGAGGGCCTGTGCAGCCCAAGCTGCAATGCGATCTGCATCATCAACCCCGACAGCATGAAAGTTGGGTCTGATGAGGTGCTGTCGATAGGAAGTGGCCACGTGCAAAGGATGCATAAGGATTTCACGACGATGTAGTTCTGCGGTATCTCTGCCATAGTCTTCCACAGTAGTTCGGATAGTGGGCCTGCAAGATCTTTCAAAAGGGAAGGCTGAAGGCGCCGTGCTGCTACACTGACCATGATCCAGAAGCGAAGAGGTGACATGTCATAATAGTAATCCGGAGACTTTTCGGGATCGAGCAACGGAAGGAAGGGATGGTAGAAGGTGAAGTAACTGGCACACATTGTCAAGGATGTCCAATCTGTAGCAGAGCATGCTCACATACTGTTGGAACAAATCTTGGACTTGGTCATGAGTCAGAGCAACGTTCCCGATCTGTCGACTTGGTCCAGGCTGTCCATTTGGGCTTCGCCTGTATGGTCCGCCTTCTGAGCCATATCGCATGTCCATCAGACCGGCTATAGCTTCTTCTGACCCCATGAACTGGTCCATGTGCGGAGGTAGGTGTTGGGGGAGGGTGGAGAGCGTAGGACTCGTGGATGCACTCGACGATGGCTTTATCAGAGGAGCCGCGGTGGTGGTTGGAGACGACTGTTGACTGGCTAGCTGCCTCCGAAGGTCAACGATCTCTCTTTCCATCTCGGCATTCTTGCTACGTTTTCCCACTCTTTTGAAGTTGGACTCGATCTTGCAGTTGAGTCGGAGGCGCTGGCATCTCTCGCAAGGCACGTAGGTAGGCTCTGTCACAACATCACACCGAAGCTGATCAGGTTCCAATCAGCATGACATTTCACCAGAGAAGTGCAGCGGATGGCCCGACTTTCTGTTGCCGACATTCGTTGCACGCCCGCTTCACACCCGGCTGCCTTCTCTTGTCTTTGTTGGTATCGCGTCCATCATCGGCGCTACCAGGCGAGGAGTCTGCATTGCGAACTCTTCGCTTCCTGCCTTTGGTACTCGTGGGACTGGTCAAGGCGGTACTCGTGGAAGTGTCGCCCACGCTTCCACCACTGCTGAGAGTGCGACCCAGGGAAGCAGTGGGGAGCGCACTCATTGGTACCTTCCTGAACCTTAGTGCTCCATGCGAAATCGCTCCGAAGTCGGGGAAAGGGGGGTCGCAGACTTTGAGGGGCACGAGGGGCACATGGTGGGGACGAGCATGACTCAGTACCTTAACTTAATTCTGAAACTACGGTAAAGTACTTTACTTATTCTAGAAGTACTTTACTTGGAGCTAGAATAGTTCTGGGCTAGAGGTCTTGGCGTAGACCTCACTTTCTATTGTCACCATGTTCATCTACACCATCTGCACTGTATCAAGACCGCCCGATTGAAAGTTCACTCGCCCGAATGTGTTGAGAAGCTGTCATTAATCAAATGGACAAGTAGTAAGACTCTCTTTCAGTCCCATCATGTGGGAGGCCGTTCACGTTGTACCGATTGATGGCTGAAAAAGCCGAGGGGTTGAGCATGTGGACGGCGTTCGGAAGCTCACTCAGCTATGGAGAGCATACGCTACTCACAACAAATTATCTCCCGCATGCCCCATATCCTTGATCATTCGTCAGGGCAACGATACAATGCCAGTGAGATAAAGATGAATACTAGCTCCTTGTCCGCGAGTGAATGCCAAGGCAATACTAAATCGTAACTAATCCTGATTAGAGCTAGTCAACGAGCCACCTTGGGGCCGAGCTGCTGCTTTGGCATCGAGCAACACGATCAGTCAACCTCCTCGTTTGCCTCAGCGGACTAGCAATGGAATCAGATCGTCCTGAGTCGCAAAGCAAGCTATTCAAAGGATGCTTGACCCCGTCACGGCAGAACGGCAACTCCCGGCCGTCATACTCATCACCAACAAGCCCGTCCACATGTCTCTCGAGGAAGAGAGAACGCTCTACGACTCCACCGCAAGGTAACGGGCTCTTGTACCACCTTCCTCAGAGATCTACGTCTGATGCTGTCAAGTACAAGTCTTCTCGTCGGGCAAAGCCCCACAGCCGTTCCTCAACCCAGCTGTTCTGGACCGGAAGCGCAAGGATTACGATGCCCGCAAGAAGGTTGAAAACCAGAGTAGACGAGCTCAGACATAATTTTCGATAGGTTAATCGAACCCGACGTGACAATATTTGATGGCGTATGCTTAGACACACGTCTATGATGCCGCGCAACTCATACGGCAGATGACGTCGGATCTATTGATCGGAACCACACTGCCCAGTTAGATGTGATTGTCTCTTCCAGACCAAAGCATTGATAGTCAGTAGTCATTTTGTGGTATTGTTGATGACGTAGAGTTACATATTCCTGGGATTCATGCAACGCCCAAGATCAAGGGCAATTGACCAGGATCCCGATGATACTGACTTACGGGGTCGAACCTGGAATCTCTTGATTCGTAGTCAAGCGCCTTGCCATTGGTGGGGAAACGCAGATAAGGTGTTTTCATAAAACGTCACTAACATATAATATGTTCAATGTGAGCGTCTTTCCGGCGACAAGCGCGTAAATTGTTACGATACACGCGTTTTCAGGACCCTTGAGATGAAGCCTCATCATGTCAATTAGGTACACTGCCACACTGCCTTAATTTCCTTTGATCCTTCAGCCTTGTCCCAAGCGCTCTTTCATTTTATAATTTCTTTATCAGAATGTCTCACTGTCTCCAAAGTAACCGAAGCCCATTTTATCAGCAGCATGCGCGAGGAGACTCTGTTTGGACATTGGCAGAAGCACTCTCATTCAGTACAATAATTTCGCAACGATGATCTCGACTGTCCTTTCCATCTTGTCGGTCGTCGCCCTTGGCGCAACCCAGTCTTCCACCGTTTCTCTGTTTCCATTCATCGATCGGCAAAGCCTTGTTGCGTCAATCGCTGGATCGGTAAGATATGTTCCAATATACGCATATCACTCGAGGCATGGGACTGATTACAGATCGCCAGGACTCTACAGCAACTTCCTACGTAGTCACTTGTGCCAGCCCAACAGCCTCCTCAACGGCAGCAGCTGCTAGCGCTAGTTCAATAAGCTTGGAAAACTTTCCGTACACTGTTGATTCAAGCGACTGCGGCCTCAGCAGTGCCGTTACAATCGTTCAAGGTCCATCGACTGTGCACTTCGCAATGGCAATCGGAGATGTGTAAGCTCCCCAATTTTGGGACTTTTGACAAAGCAGAATTTGACACCATCACAGTGGCACAGAGTCCCTCAACTGCCAGCTCATGGGAACTACCCAAGCTATTTGCATCGCAGCAGCATCAGGCTCTGCCCTAACCGCAGGCAGCGACTCGGTCCCCGCATTGGCTACAGACACACTGTCGGCTTCGGAATATTCATTCATACCGGTTGTGATCACTGCAGGCTTTACAAATGCACAGCAAACCAGCAGTAGCAGCATGCTCCCAACTGGCAGTGCCACTGCGCCGAGAACTTCATCGGCGGGTCCTAGCCCTACGTCAGGCACACAGACAAGATCTACTACGTCTGGGGCAACAACTGGGACATCCAGTACTGCGAAGACACAAAGCACCAATGTGGCAATGCAGAGAGCTCCGTTCTTTGGGGCCGGTGTTGTGGGTGCCTTTGGTGTGGCTGTAGCAGGAGCAATGCTGTAAGAGCTGAGGGCAGGGGGAAGGGATCTAATCATCATAAGACCACTGCATTAGCGATGGCGCACCCTTTCCTTTCAACATTGTACCATCACGTTCAGACCATATCGAGAGAATGTAATTGCATCGAACGTCCGTCTCATGCGCATATCACAAAGTGACTCGGTAACCCTGCTTGTAAATGCAGCAGGTATCGTTATGTGCAGGAGTACATTCATGAGGCACTAGAACTATGTTCTGCACTGTCTGCTCGTCTGACGGCTCTAATTCGCTGATGCGATACGGCGGCACACTTCGCCACCCTCTTAGGCGGTTGTAAGACATCATCGACACCCAGTCGTTTCGACCTCGACTGCCTGCATTCTTCGCGACTCCGCCTCGTTGCATCTCGGGTTATTTCAATGTAATAGATATTCTGTCTGACTGTAGTCTGAATAGAATATCTGCAGATCAGCAAGGGTAGCGGTAGATAGCAGGGCTAAAGGGGCTAGAACTAGTAGTATTCTAGTAGAGCGGGAAAGCGTCGCAATCATTGGAGCTTCTCTAATCTTTACATAGGCAATTCGTTATCCCAAGACAGACGTCAACGGTCATCTTCTCACTATTCACAGGACGCGCAAGTACGGTCAAATCACGCACCTCAATCCTCACAGCAGGTGGTCAGCAGCGCGCTCATCAATCTGCAACGTCCCGAAGGCCACAGCTTTTGGCGCAAGGCATCTGCGCTCGATCAGTGCGACCCACCCCAGCTAAGGACTGGAGGACGGGGCTAGTGCATGAATGAATGTACCCAAACAGCCTATCAACTGAACTTTGGAAGAAGCCCGACCGAGCGTTGCCTTTCGAGCTCGCCTAGACATCATCCCATTCCACACTCTCGGTCACAACGGATCGTGGTCATTCATCATTCTGCCCATCAGTCTACGAATTATCCACAAAATATTTGGGCGCTCTCCGGTCTTCTGCTGGATTTAATACTACACATCGCGCCGAATTATGAATCTAGACCGCATGGCACGATGCCGCTCTTCAGCAATGCTTTGAGAGATCAAGAGTAGTCTTTTCAATGCTGGAATACATCAGATTGAGACAGGATGCCCGGTAGATCGTTGGAACCACCCACGGATGAGACTTCCACAGTCCTCTTCGGGTCGCTTAAGGGCCATAAGGCTCTTCCACGAAGAAAACATGTGGTAGTCGAACCAACGCCCACGCGACAGGGCGTAAAGGAACACGTTCGCAGTAGAAGCGACCGAATTACATACAGCTCAGCTGATCGTATCAAGTCATGGATTCCAGATCCATCACCCATCCATGTCATTCCAGTCGTTGGCGTTCCCTTGCCCACCCCGATCAATTTTAGGGATGATTTCCAGAGCTGGATTGATGACGCAGCTTTAAGACGGGGCAAGTTCGCAAAGGGTAAGGCATGCGATAGCTCGGGCACCATATTCAGGGTTCAGCAAAGCCTGCCAATGCCAGAAACCACCCCGCCGAGAAAGATACATCGAGCTCAAGCCGTCGCTTCGTTTTCTTCATATCGTACGTTAAGCGAGAGTCGGACGGAGTCCTTCAAGACCGCTCGAGAAAATCAATTGTCGGACGACGACGACAAGCCGTCACGTTCACCCGTATTACAATCATCGCGGCCGAAGCGGTTGCCGACAGCTGAACATGATACGCATAAGGATGTGGGACTCGGTTTAGGATTGGAGTCCGAGGACGAGGAGGCTACGCCAGGACAGACTACACCTAGGCGCTCGCCGTCAACACAACACTTCTCCGCTTTTGATGGGGCGTGGGATGCCGATATGGAGGATTCGAAGAAGGATGAGGTTCTGACAGACCCTGTGAAGCCTGCCCCCTTCGCGACAGGCCACAGGCCCCTACGAAGAACATCAGAGCCGGTATCAGACTCTCCCACTTTGGGAAAAGAGCTAGAGGCATCAATAAAGAAGAGTCTTAGCCTAAGACAGAGGGTGGAACAGAGCCGGCACAGCCCACGTAAAGCGTCAACGGAAAAGTTCGCCGAGCAGATAAAGTGGCCTCTCAAAGACAATGATTTCAGTTTGGATAGCGAGGTTCGGGACCTTGATACCAAGCGATTATCCCAGGTCTCTACTACGTCTACTATAGTATCGGCGATGGTCATCAACTCACTACCTCAACGACGACAGACCTTACGCCGAACGAGCAAGATGCTGGATCTAGCCACTCCGCCTTCTAATCGTAACTCCCTTATTTCAAACGATCATTCGCTTCGACGGCGATTGCACAGAAGCGGAAGCCCAGATCAAGAACTGCGGAAAAGCTTTGCGTCTGATAGTTTAGACAGCTTTGTACCCAGCGAAGCCAGATCACGGCAAGACCTTGCTCCGATCATCCCTCAACGCAGATCCTCCCTTCAATCTTCCGCATCAGGCAGCAAACCCCTTTCGAATCCATTCTCACTTGCTTCGCGACAGCTGTCATCAAGACCAACGACGGCTCCAGAAGATACTGTTGGTTACTTTGACATACCACGTCCTCGCGATCGCCGAACAATGTCCGTTGTGGTCCATGCAGTAACACCGGTGAACTATGTCGGGAATAGTACGGAGACGAAGCCAATATCAAATATCGGCGATTCGTCGCCGCCGTCTGTACCGACGAGTACAGAGGAGCCGTCCACCACCACTTCTGCGACAACGGCAGGCCTCGACGCTGTCTATGCTCCAGCCACCCCTATCACTCGGCCTGATCCCCCGCATCATTCCAGCGATGGCCAGGAAGCTCGGACCCCAAGCATAGATCGTTTACGCACAGGTGACTGGTCGGCGATGCGCCCACGGTCCACCATGGTGACTCCATTTTCGCTTCGCTCCGCTCATTCATCAACTCCAGGAACGTTAGAAGTGAGCGAAGCAACAGCTATTAGTATATATCCCCACACTAATAAGTCCATCCTCGTTATCCAGCAGATGGCGAGCGGAAGGGGCTCCGTGCCCGAGGAACGCTCAGCCATCATCACTGGAGAAGCCAACATCGCGCTCCCAGGGCCCTTGAGCTATCATGAGTCGCCCCTTGAACCACCAAGGGAGACCCTAATTTCTCCGCTCCAAAATCCACGAGATCCACCGCAGCCACCAGACTTGAGAATAATCGCACCCACCCCGGCAAATGGTCCTCCGTCTCCAGAGAAGTCAAGTACCACAACTGGAATACCGGCCAGAAAGAGCCGCTTCAGTGCTCCGGTATCAAGTCTCAAACGTACATTCTCCGCTCGTCGACCTCGGTCACAATCGCTAGTTGCACCTTTCACTCGTACATTTTCCCTCCGTGGCACGGCTGGTACACCACGGCGAAAGAGTCCAATTGCGGACGGACCGGATGTGAAATTGCATCCCTTCTGGCGCCCTCGAGCATACGATGATGGGAGCGACAGTGACAGCGAATTTGGGAATACAGGCTACCTCAACGGCAGTCGAGTGCAACCGCAAGCTCGTGTGGAAGCACCGCCAGGCAGGACCATGTCCTTGACGCGCAGACTAAGCAACTCTATACGTTATCCACACCATGCTCGAAGGCAGCGACCTTCATCCATGACCATGGCATCGGATTCTGATTATCCTTATGAGCTCGGTCGTCCTCATGTCTGGGAGGAAGACGGGAGGAGGAACGAAGAGATGGGCGCACACGGCTATCAAGTACAGTTTGTTGGCTTTCGAGGCGTGGCACGTTTATTGGAGAAAAGAAGGAAAGCAAAGGAGGAGGGTGAGAGGGAGAAGAGAAGGCAGTGGCTGCGAGAGAAGATCGGTCCAGTAGGGAATGGAAGTGCTGGGCAGGACTAGGTGTTGGTGACGACGGATAACGAGGTCCAAGGAAGGAGTAACAAGGATGGCACAATGATATGACAGCGTTAGAGACGCAAAGACATTGACGAATCTTATGCGATACGGCAGGGACGAAACGATCAGGACGGAGGCAGGTACTGGATATGGCACTTTGTATTGAATTGGGATTTCATTTGATTATGTGGTATATACTGGATATAATATTCACCTCCCTTTGAGATTCGAGGTCCGCTCCATACAGTATCTAGAATTGCGAGCGAGTATCTCGATCAGATCGCTTACACAATCCATGGCGTGTAGATTGTGTGTTTGATGTGTCCAATTGGATTGATGATAAACAGGACAAGGATGGGGTTGGGGATTGCCGTGGAAGGGTTCATCATTATGATGCTGTCTGCGTCATCGCGCATCAAGCACAAGCCGTCTGGGACAAAGACCCTGGCAAACGCCGCGCTGCAGCCTTCTCGAAGAATCTTTGGACCGTACTACGACCAAGATCTCACGTCAATCGTCTGTGGATTGGATTGGATTTGAAATCCCGTAGTTGAACATTAAGAGCCAAATATAAAGAAGACCTCGCTCCTGCCTTGTGTCACCAAATTACAAGTGATAAGGTAGAATATAGTTCTATTGCCAAGCGGCAAGTCCAACCGAACCCTGGCCCTGTTCATTTCAAAGGCAGATCCCTCGTCATTTCTCAATCCACCATCTAGAAACATCAACGATCACCTTCATGACCGTCCATCTCTCCTTTGGCATGCGAAGATTACTGCATCCAACCCACCAGGCAGAGGAGACGACTTGATATATTAGACAGCTTCTGCCCTTGTCGCCGTGGGCCTCAGATCCACGTCGGAAGTGCCCCCCCCCCAACCCACCCCACCAGTCTAGGAGCACCGTCAACCCTCTTACACCTGGCATATCCTACTTTCAATCATGTCTACAATACAGAACCTCAAGAATTTCATCCGACATGGCAAGCAAGCTCGACAAGCTGCCGACCCCACTACAAGTACATCACCAGTGCATGCCCAACAACAGCGATATGCCCCTCCTCCACCCAACGCACAATACGCCCTGAGCGATCCCAATGTGCTGGATCATAAACCACTACCACAAGCCCATATTGCCGGAGGTGACTATTCGGCTGCAAATGTTGGTCATCGCAATGTGGCTGCTCAAGCAGGCAACGCTGCGGCCAAGGCTGCTGGGGACAAGCAGAGAATGGACGGTGGTGGATCAGTCGAGCGTGGTAACGACATGGACCCATCTGTCATTGAGAGAATTGTCGCAGAAGAGAGGGAGAGCCAAGGCAAGCTGCCGAAATATCCCGGACTGGAGAGATGGAGTCTGTTAGAGAAGATGGGCGACGGTGCATTCAGCAATGTTTACCGTGCTAGAGAAGCCAATGGCTCTGGACCTGAAGTTGCTATTAAGGTTGTCCGCAAATTCGAAATGAACTCCACACAGGTATGTTCACGCTAAGCGAACGGAGCGAGACCCTTTCATTATCATACACTGCACTATCATGGAATGTATCCCAAGTCGTGCCACCCCTTGGTGGTTTTCGACGCCTGGCCAACATTAGTGGGTGCAATAGGGCGACAACCACCTTCATCCGGATTTCAAGAAACAGCCCAAGGTTGTGGAGGTGCGCAAGACTTCCTTCCAGGCCATGTGCTGCCATGCCCTTCCGTATCCGTGACTTGATCCTGTCCCGCGACTGACCGCTGACTTGCCTATTCTCTTTGCAGAGAGCCAACATCCTTAAAGAAGTTCAAATCATGCGGCAGTTAGACCATCCCAATATTGTCAAGCTTATCGACTTCTCCGAATCTCGCCAATACTACTATATCGTCCTCGAGCTTTGCCCTGGGGGCGAGCTCTTCCATCAGATTGTTAGATTGACATATTTTAGCGAAGACTTGAGTCGCCACGTCATCGTGCAGGTCGCGGAAGCTTTAGAATATTTACACGAGACTGCTGGAGTGGTTCATCGGTACATCGACAGTCAAGCCTACTACGAAAGTCCTGCTAACTTCGACCAGTGATATCAAGCCAGAGAACCTACTTTTTTACCCATCAACATTCATTCCAACGAGACACCCAAAGCCCCGATCAGCCGAGGACGAAGATAAGGAAGACGAAGGAGAGTTCATCAAAGGAGCTGGAGCTGGAGGTATCGGAACGATCAAGATCGCTGATTTCGGGCTGTCGAAGGTCATCTGGGACTCCCAAACGATGACGCCTTGCGGTACAGTCGGATACACAGCACCGGAGATTGTTAAGGACGAGCGATACTCCAAGAGCGTCGATATGTGGGCACTGGGTTGCGTGCTATATACCTTGCTATGTGGTTTCCCGCCCTTTTATGACGAGAGCATTCAAGTTCTCACGGAGAAAGTGGCGCGCGGACAATATACCTTCCTCTCGCCGTGGTGGGATGACATATCAAAGCCCGCGCAGGATCTTGTGTCACATCTGCTCACGGTGGATCCCGAAAGACGCTACACTATACAACAATTTCTCAACCACCCTTGGATTCAGGAAAGCAGAGAAGAGACATATGCTGCAGCCGATGCGCCACCTCTTGCGACGCCTTTGTACACTCGTCAGAAAGAGTACGGATTCGGCAATCAGAAGCACCTCGGCCCAAGCGCCTCTGAACCTCTTTCGGCTCAATATCTTGAAACGCCAGGCGGAAATCAGCGTCGTGTGGACTTCCGCTCACCTGGTGCTGTCAATTTACGTGAAGTATTTGACGTTTCATACGCCGTCCACCGCCAGGAAGAAGAGGGGAAACGACGTAAGAACTTCCCTCAAGGTTATCGTGGTGCAGCTGGTATGAATGGGCTCAATCCCCTCAACGAAGACGATGACGATTACGATGACCTAGAGGACGAGCTTCCTCCCAATGCTCTAGGTAACAATCCACCGTCCAAGCTGCCTAAACCACAGAGTGGCGCCGCGGATGTAAGTGGTGTGGAACAGAAAATGCGGCAGACGAATCTTGGCAACCCGAGCGCGGCTGCACAAGCCAGACAGGCGGCGGCACCTAAACAGGCAGGGTACGGTCAGCATAGTCCCGCCGTTGCCGCCGCAGCGAAGCAGCAGGTCAGGAAGAACAGAGGGGCGTTCGAGCTGACGCTGGACAATTCGACGCTGTTGGGAAGGAGGAACAAAGCGCAAGATCCGAGTAAATTGCGAGAGCAGATTGTGCAATAGAGCTTGGCCCGTTGGGGGCGTTCAGGCCCGTTTAGAGATAACTAAAAAGCCCAAGGTATGTTGGTTGGACATTGATTGGGGGTGCGTGCATGGATAATGTTGCACTTTATGGCATGTCGTGGATGAATAGCTGGCATTGTCGTTGGCTTTGCGTTTTGGGTGGTGACGTTGGTAGGTAGGTAGATATTTAGCCTATGGAAGAAAGATTACATCGATGCGTTTTCGGTTGTTGTGATTGTCATGGTGTCGGTGAGAGACAAGGTATGGGTGGACTTGGTTCCGCTTTGGCCATTGCTAAAAGGAAAACACCCTATAAGAGGATTCATTTCCTCTACAATAAACGTTCATAGGACTACTACTATTATCGTCGGATAATTTTCACGTAGCAGTCTTAGTATTCCTAGAGAAAATTAGAAAATCCTTATATAATTAGTACTATAGCTATTAATATATCTCTAGACCCTATAATAAGTACTTAGTAGATATCTAAGCTATCTAAATATATTATAATTAAAGCTATATATAATTATATAATTATATTAATTACCTAATACCTTTATTACTATTACTACCTCTACTACCTCCTTCTACCTATAATATACCCTAGGCTAATAGCTCTTATTTATAAGAGGAGGTTACTAGCTATCTACTTCTTAGATATAGTAATAAGGATATACTATTATCTACCCTAGTAAAGAGGAGGACGCTTAAGTAATAAAGGAGTAATTAAGTAAAGTATAAATTAGTTTAATAGCTAAGAGATATACTTAGGTAAGGTAGTTACTATCTTATATTATTAATATATTATATAAAGGAGCTTCTTAACTTCCTAGTATATTAACTAATAGCTTTTTAAGATAAGATATAAGATTTTCTCTAAGATAAGTTTAGTATTATTATAATATAATAAGCTATTAGTATAATAATTAAACGACTTAACTAGAGTAGGAAGTAGGTAAAAAAGATTATATATTAATATAATTAGTTCCTAAGGACTAACTAGATACTTTATCTTATAAGTTAGTAAGTAGAATAACTTATTTTCCTAGATAAGAGTATTATAAATAAGTAGTTTAGATTTAAGAAATATAAATATATACTAAATAGGGTAAAGGTAATATAAAAAGAATTCCTTATTTATAATAAGAGATAGAGTATTTTACTTATAATTACTATTAATAGATATATTACCTAGGATATTTATTATAGTACTATAATATTAAATATCTTTAATAACTTTATTTAGATAAGAATCCTCTTATAAATAACTTAATTTCCTAGTTTATATTCTATTCTAATTATAGATAATATATTAATTTATAACTTTAAAGAGCTAGAAGTTATATATTATACTATAAGTATTATTCTAGCTAAGCTCCCTCCTTATTTACTAAACCTAAATTCTATTAAGATATTATTAGCGAAGTTAAAGAGATAGATCAAGTAGAATAATTATAAGATAAAGGTATATATAAAAAATAATAACTTTAAGGGCTTTATATAATTCTTATAAAATATTATATATTATTTAAGAGTTATAAGGGTAGGAAAAGGGGGGGTAAGAGGTCTATTTAAAGTATTAGGTATATAATATTAAATTACTTATTTATATCTAGAGTATCTAGAGAATATATCTAAGAAATAGGAAAATAATTAATAAATTAATACTTTTTAAGAGGTCTTCTCTATTAAAGCTATACTTCCTATCCTAAAAGGCTACTACTAAATTAATAGTAAATTATCTACTTAGACTTAAGCTAGAAATACTTATAAAGCTAGTATTAAACCTATTAAAAGATAAGTATTTCTAGCTTAGAGTAGAGCTCTTCTTTTAAGTAACTTATATATTTAAATCTTAAGTATTAATATTATTCTTATTATTCTTATCCTTATCTACCCTATTAATAATATTATCCTTATTAATACTTATAACCTTATAGATCTTATAATTATAAAGACTACCTTTATTATACTTCTACTTAATATACTTACTTATATCCCTTATTAAGGCCTTACTAATATTAATAGTAATATTATACTTATAATATAAATACTCTAGATCTATCTTCTTTAATTAAAGGCTTCTAAGGTTATATTACTTCTTTTATATTAGGTCTAATATACTCCTATTACGGCTTATTAGTATCTAGATAGCTTATTAGATACTACTTAATATATCCTCTTAAATTATTACCTTCTACTACTTTACTCTAAGGATATAAGGTAATAGGAGGGATAATATTAATATTTTTATATCTTAATAATAGGAGGATTAGCTTTAATACCCTTACTCTTATAACCTTAATAATATCCTTCTTATCTATTTACCTTTACTCCTATTATATAATTTATAATAAGAAGATATTAGTAACTAATATACTAGTTAGTATAAATATAAGTATAGCTAAAGGTAGTTATAAAGTAGGTATCTAAGGTATAGAAGAACTAGCTAATAAGCTTACTAAGGGGGTAGCTAGTAGGACTATTATATAATTCCTCCCCTTCTTCTAAATATAATTCTTATTTAAGTCCTAGATTATATACTTTAGTAGCCTTAATAGACTAATTAAATTATTCTTAAGATCTATAACTACTTACTATTATATAAAATTCTTATAATCTAGAGGGTAATACTTACTTATTTTAGTATAAACCTAATAATAATATAAGTAGTTAGGTTAAGAATTAACCTCTTTATATTTATAGTTTATTATAAGTAGGGCTATTTACTACTTAGTAAGAGTTTATAAAGCTTATTACTTAGTCGCCTTATAAATAAGTCTTACTATTATAATAGTAGCTTTTTAACTAGCTTAAGTAAGAGGAGGAGTACTATTTAATAGTATTTAAGTAAATACTATTAATAAGATAAACCCTTTTATAATATATATATACTAGAAATTAATATATAACTTAATATCCTTAAACTTTATAATCTATTTATATAATATTACCTACTTAGTATTATACTAGCTAATACTAATATTAATAGTATATTTCTTATCCTTCTTCTAACCTTTTTATATAAGGGTTACCTTAATATTAATAAGAAAGTAGGCTAATCCTTTTTAAGAGGTATTTACTATTACCTTCTTTTTAGTATTAAATTTAAGATTATATATACTAATATTTCTAGCTATCTTAAATCTATTAATAGTATAGATATAATTATATAAGTTATATTCCTCCCCCTTAAAGAATACCCTCCTAAATTATATATATTCTATTATTAGTTCTACCTCCTCTTTCTTACTATTATAATTGTAAATTATAGGGGTTATATAGTAATATAAAATCAGTCCATTTTTATAGTAAGACTAATTCTTAAGAAATCTAAGAATTATTCTATAGGGGATCTAATAAACCCCTTAAAGAGACTAGTAAGCCTTATATATTATTTTCCCTTACGGGTTAATATAAGGGTGTAATATATACTAAGCGTATGCGAAGTATAGCCTATTTAATAGGTTATAATAATTACCTCCTTTTTTAAAGAAACTCGTCCTTAAGTTTAATATAAATAGCCTATTTAATTAAGTTTAATAAAAACCTTTAAACCTAGTATAAGATATAAAGAAAAGAACTTAATAAAGTAAGATTATAGCCTATATAGTAGTTATAATATATAGTATTTATAACTCTATATTATAATATAACTATTTATTACGCGTAGATATTATAATCTAAAGTATACGCGTTATATATAATAACTTTTTATATATAATAATAATAGCTATACTAATATAGTCTTAGCGCCTTAATATTATTATTATAATACCTAAAATTTTCTTTAATACTTTATCTTTTATAACTATTAATAATATCTTTTCTAGGTACTTAACGCCCTCTCTTTTTATATATATATAATATATATAATATATATAATAATAGTTAATTATATAATATAATATCTAATATCTTAATATCTTAAGTATTACTTATAAGTTAGTTTATTAACTCTTCACGTAAATATAGCTAATATAATATAGCTTAATCTAATATAAAATATACGTAGTACACCTAGCTTTTATAATAGAAGTAGAAGTAGATCCTAATACCTAATTAGATAATCTAATTATTAAGGATCCTATAAAAACTCCTATTATAAATCCTATAAAGATTCCTATTAAAGATCCTATTAAGGAGCCACTCCTCCTACGCGTAAGCCTATCCCTAAGCCTACTTCTTACCTTAGCTCCGCCGTAGGTATTAATAACCCGTTTAACCTAGATAATAATCTAGTTATACCTACTTATTATCCCTCTTTTATAAAGGTAAGTACTTAGGTATATTTAGACTACGTAGCTAATATAAAGTAGTATATTATTCTTACCCCTACTTCCCTAGCTATATATTCTTAGGGAGCTCCCCGTCTTAAATAAAATATATATAAGAGATATATCTATTATATTAATAAAGGACTTATAGAGTATAAGTACTTATAATAATATTATACTTAGCGTATATATTAATAGTATAAGTAATACTATATTTATAATTACTAATAAAAAGAAAATAATACTTAAGTAGTATAACTATTATTTAGAAGTCTATTATAACTATAAACTAGTAGGTTTTCCTTATATTCTTAGATTATTTTTATAATTATAATATATACTAATTACTTAACTTCTAGATTCCTAATAATATAATCCTAGTTTATAATAAGGTAATTAAGCTTTATTAATTAATTAATAACGTGGATTATTTAGATACTTTAAAGGATAAATTAAAGCTTTAAGTAGTAGGCGTTACCCTTATAAATACTATAATTACTATCTACTCTAAGCTAGCTTCTTATAACTATATCGCGGCACGTCTTAGTAGTAAAAAGAAACTAATAAGTATATTAGAAGTATAAATTATAATTCTTTAAATAATAGAATATATTAGTAAAACCCTTATAAGTATTTATAATATTAAGTAAGCTAAGGTATACTCCCCTACGCTTTTACTATATTTATTACTTATTATAACTATTACTTATATATCTTTAAATAGGCCTTAAGCCCTTAGCCTCTAGCCTAGAGGATAAGATAGATATAGATAATAAGGAGTAGGTGCCTAGTATATTAATATTATATTACTTATACTTATATAGGTAGTTAAGTAAGCTTTAACTACTTAGCGCTAGGTTCCCTTCTCCTAATTTAATTAGATAGTTTTTTATTTTTTTCCTAAGTTATTCCTATATACTAGCGCCCCTAAGGCGTTTTACCTACTCCTAGTAGATAAGATAAAAGAGATTAATACTCTTTATACTTACTTTTAAGTAACTAATTAAATATCCTTTATTATATTCTCTAATTCTATTTTAATATTTATAACTCCTATTTATAATAATAGTGCTTTTACTTTTTATTAAAGTCTTCGCGTATTTCTTATATATCTTCTAGATTTTCTTCTAGAACCTATTAATTATATTAGGGAGGATATCCCTTCTACTTAATAAGATACTAGAGTTTACCCTTCTTTATCTTCTTATTTAAAATCTTTTCTAACTCCTACTACTTATTATTATTAATAAGTTCTAGAGGTAGTAGCTTAGATATAGAGGTATCGCCTTACCTACGCGTATATAGCTCTAAAAGTAAAATATAGAAAATAGGGTAAATTATATATATTAATAGTAATACTAAGTAATACGCCTACTTATTAATAGGTCTAAGGACACGGAACGGGCTAATAAGCTTATAAGATAGCTTCCTACTTAGTCGCTTTTACTTTAAGTTCTTTATATTTAATATAACTAAGTCTCCTTAATTAAAAGATATTAACTTATACTTCTTATTATAAAACTTTACCTATATTTCTAATACGTCTTACTATTAACTTAATAGGTCTTTATATAATTTATAAAGTTTTTAGATATATTATCTTATATCTAGTACCTCCTCTTAATAAGTTCTATCCCTAGAATATATAAGAATCTTAGGTTAATAGTTATAATAAAGCTTAAAAGGATTATAGCCTATTATTATATTCTTTATACTATAATATATAAATTCTACTAGGGGTAATAACCCTACCTAATTATCTTATCTATTATTATAGTAAGTTCTTAAATAATATTTTAACGTCTAATTCTAATATTCTATTTAGCTATTAATCTATAAATAGAAGGCTATACTTAGCCTATAATTTAACTTTAAATAGTAGTATAAGTTAGACTAATAAGCGCTTATAAATAGACTCCCTTAATCTAATATAATATTATTAGGTATATTATACTTTAGGAAGACTTCTTTAAATAAGATATTTATAAGATTAGTTACCTTAAAGTCCTTTTATATAGGAAGATAGTGAAGTATCTTCGTATACCTATTAATAACTATAAGGATAGTATTATAAATACCTCTACGCTATTTATATAGGGGAAGATTTATAATAAAATCTATTATAATTAACCTCTATAACCTAGTTAGCTTAGGAAGTATAGTTAAGTCGCTATATAGTTAATATCATTTTACCTTAACTCTTTAATAAATATTATAAGAATTAATATATTCTTTAATATCTACCTTTATACCTATCTAGGTATATTTTTAGTAAAGGAGACTAAGTGTCTTATTAAGCCTAAAATGCCCTACTAAGAGGTCGTTATAATAGTACTTTAATAGCTCTTTATAGATTAATAAGTCTTTAAGAATATATAATTTCTTATTATACTTAAGTAAACCTTAACTATTAAATATCTATTACCTAGCTCTCCTAACTTATCTATCTATTATTTTACCTACGCGTTACTAGCTAATAAAAATATCTTCTTATTAAAGTACTTTAATTAACTTAATTATAGACTTTAAAGTTATATTATATACTATTTTATTCTCTGCTATTATACTAGCTAGAAAATATAGAATAAGTTATTTATAACTAATAGTTCTAGTAATAGGGTTAAGCTATTTCTTAGCTATGTTATAGGTATATTAAAGTAGTATCTTATTTATACTCCCTATATTACTAGGTTAAGGGTCCCTATACCTTAATAGATATATTCTATCTAAAACTATTATTCTAATAGTTATATTAATAATTCCTAGTATTATTAATCTTATAACTAGTACTAGTATCTATAACTACCTTACGTATATACTATATATCGTAGTAAGTTCACCTTTATTATTAGAGGGTAGTAAGCCCTATCCTAGAATAGGAAATATATAGGCCTCTACTATAATACGGAAAATAGGGTTTAATAAACCTACTACTATTAATAGCTTTTATTATAATATAAGGATAAGTTTATTTATTACCTTACCCTCGCTTTTATAATTAGGGCGCCTTAACGGCGTATTAGCTAGATTAGTCTTACCTAGTCTATACTTAATAATAAAGTTATAAGTTAAGAGTCTTATTACCTATCTTACCTATTAACTATTTAAGGCCTTTATATTTATAAAACCCCTTAGGTTATTATAATTAGTAAGTACTTTAACTAGATAGAAACTACCTTCTAGGTAGTATCTCTACTACTTAAAGACTACGACTATCGCGAGTAACTCCTTATTATAAGTTTTATAGTATTCTTTAACTAAGTTTATTTTCTTACTTTAAAAGGTTATAAGATACTACTAACTTAATTCCTAGAGTTATAATAGAATACTAGCTAGTTTAAAATCTAATATATTAATCTTAACTCGCGTAGGTAATATAGGACTAAAATATCTTAGTATTAATATATTAAGAAATACTTATTAGAGTATATTAAATATATACTCCACTTTATTAGGCTAATTAAAAGGACCTATCTTAACGCCTTTTATACTACTCTTTAATAGCCCTATTAAGGGTAATATAATTTATAAATACTAATAAATAAAATAATAATAAAAATTTATAAATCTAAGAAAAATCTATACTTTATAAAAGCTCTTTAGCCTAGGCTATAATTAGATAGTATCTACCCTACGCTAATCTATTATAACGCCTTTAATTAAGATAATAAATCCTAGGAACTCTACTTTAGTTATAAAGAACTAATATTTCTTTAGGTTAGTAAATAATTTATACTATTAAAGCCGCTTAAGTACTTTATATATATAATCCCTATACTTTATATGTAATTCTAAATAGATAAGAATATTATTAAGATAAATAATATAGAATTTATCTAGTAACCCTATTAAGGACTTATTGATATAAGCTTAAAAGGTTACTAAAGTATTTATAAGACTAAATAGTATTATTAAATACTTAAAATAATTATATTATATATAAAATGTAGTCTTCTACTTATCTCCTTTTTAGATATAAATATAATAATATATATCCTTAAGATTAAGTTTTATAAAGACCTTTACTCTATTTAGGCGATCTAATATTTTACTAATTAGGGGTAAAGGATATCTATTCTTAATAGTTACCTTATTTAACCTACGGTAGTTAATATATAGATATAAGCCTCTATCCTTCTTTAAGATAAATAGGATAGGTAATCTTATAAGACTCTTAGAGTACCTAATCTATCCTTTTATTAAGGCTTTATCTAGATAGCGTCTTAATTCCGCTAACTCTATATTTAATAAGTTATATAAGGGTTTATAAGGCGGGCTACTAGTTATATTAATAGCGTAATTACTTCCTTAATAGGATAGTAGACGTCTGGCTTCTTTAACTAAGAATACGTCTAAGAACTTATTAAACTCTAAAGGTAATATATATAAATTAACTATGTATTCCTTATCTAGATTACTTATATCTACTACTCTAAGTCTTAATTATATAAGTTCTAGATTAATAATATTAGGAATAAGAAGTATATAAATAGCCGGCTATTTCTTTAAGAATTTTATAAACTATTATAGATTATTTAATTAGAATAATAACTTATTAATTCTAAAACGCTACTTCCTTATACCCGTATTAACCTTAATACCTATTATATACTATATAAGTCTACTAATAACTAGTAGTAGTCCTACCTTATTAATTAAATAGAAAATATAGGTATATTAATAGAAAGAACCCTAACTATTAGTAGTTTAATATATTATATTATATGTATTATAATAGAAGATAGGCTTACTATTTATAAAGCCTAGATATAGTAATTTAGCGTTTTTAATACATTTTAAACCCGCTTTTATAGTATAAGCTTATAAGATAATATTTAGCTAGGAACTATAATTAAGATATCCCTTATACTTAAGAGGCTTATACTTTAGTATTATCTTAACCTTATATTAATATAATATTAGAGGTTTAACCTCTACTCCTTATAACCCTTCCCCTAATAATTTAGAGTCCTTAATAGGGTCTAGCCTTTTCCCTACTCCTCGCTTACGTATCGGCCCTATTTACTTATAATACTAAGGTTTAAGCGTCTTCCTTTTATTTAAAATCTACCTTATTTTAGTAGATTAGGGTAACTAGTAGTATAATAGCCCTTTTTATTATAATTCTAATAAATGATATCTAATAAGTCGCGTAATTTAAGCTTATTATAACTACTCTTACTATTATAACCGCCTATTCCTCGTCCTCTTATAATATTATCCCTATTTATTTATAGTTTTTTACCTTTATTATAATCCGCGTACTTATATAGTATATTTCGCTAGCCTTTCTTACCTAGGCTTTTTATCTTATTAATATTAGCCTTAAGGCGTATTACTAATAATAGGAGTTTATCTCTCGTATTAGGTAGGGACCCCTAATTTATAAGAGCGATTTAAAGCTCTTTAATAAGCTTAATATATAAATTTATTACCCGCTTACTTTTAACTTTTTTAGGAAGTTAGGCTTCTAATAATATTAAGTATATTTTAAACTTATAAATTACCTGTATTAGGCGTTAATATATATTAGTATACTATTAATATACGCTTAACTCCCTATTTATAAGATCCTTAATATAATTTAATAAAAAGTCTATAAAATCCTTCTAACTTAATATTTCTAATAGATAAGAATATATATAAATAGCCTAAAGTTATTCTAGGTTACTCTTAAGCGCTAGTATTATAAATAGAATATGTAATATCTATATAATAAAGTTAAATAGAGTCTATAGAAAAGATATATTATATTATTATATCTAGTCTTAATATTTACGGATATTCTTATTATAATAGTTAAGAATAGGGGTTAGCTTTAATATACTTTAGAAGGGACTTAAGTACTCCTTAGCTTCGCTATATATACGCTTCTAACTTATACTACTATTACTATAAAGAGAATTCTATTCCCCTAATTCTAGGGCGGTAATATCTACTTTAACTTCTTTAAGTTATTAAATTTATAGTAACTCTTCTTACTTACGCCTTACCTGCGTAAGGCGTTCTATTATAAGGGGAATACTTCCTTTATAATTCTCTAAATCTCCCTTAGGGGTATTTTTTAGCGTTATTAGGTTTATTTATATCCCTTATATAACTTTCCTATTCCCTTTCCTATTAGCTAGGATTATTATTAAAAGTATTTAATAAACTACTTTTATCTTAACTCTATTATAACGGCGTATTACTTATAATACTACTAGAGCGAGTTATATTTATTATAACTAATAACGGATTACTACCCTTAAATAGGTAAAGAATTAGAATTATTAGAATTATAAATTATAGGGGTTATATAGTAATATAAAATTAGTCTATTTTTATAGTAAGACTAATTCTTAAGAAATCTAAGAATTATTCTACGGGGGATCTAATAAACCCCCTAAAGAGACTAGTAAGCCTTATATATTATTTCCCCTTACGGGTTAATATAAGGGCGTGATTTATACTAAGTACATGCGTAGTATAGCCTATTTAGTAGGTTATAATACTTACTAGATATAAAGGGAGTCTATACTTAAGTACCTTATAATATAAATAGAGGAGGTATTAGTAAGGATAATTAGGTAGGTAAAGGTATATAAGACTCCTACTATAACTCCTACTATAACTCCTAGACCTTAGGGCTTACCTCCCTTAGCAGTAATAAGGTAAGAGTAGCTATTTAATAAGGAAGTTTAACCTCTACTACCTTAATAGTATATTAACTAGGTACATAGGGTTATTAATTAGGAAGCTCTACTATTATAAATATACTATTAGAGGTAGGCTACTTAGGCGCCTTTTTATATATAACTATTACGTAATAGCTAGATATTATTAAAAAGTCTAAAATACTAAAGAATAAAGGTATCTAGGCTTTAGAATTACTTAATTAAGACTAATATAGTTAGAATATAAGGGTAGGGATTTATAGGATATTTTAGTATAAGGACTAGGCTAATTATACGATTTTCTCTAGGAATACCAAGACCGCTACGTGAAAATTATCTGATGGTATTAGACTAGTCTTTTAAATAAGTATACGCGGCTTAATAAGCCTACTCCCCTAGCTACATCTTAAATAGGTACTTTATTCTAGCTTTCTAGCGCGCTACAACGCTTTATATTAAAAGTAATAAAACCGTTTCTAATAGCTACGATAAGTCTGGAAATCAACGACACGTCCTATACTACTCCTTTAGTCTATAAATAAATAAGTCCTAATCGCTCTAATAGTAGGGGGGGGGGGAGGAAGAAAGCTACTAATCTATTATTTAAGGATCTATAATATATATTCTTTATTATCCGTAGGACTTTACTTATAAACTAAAATAAATAAGTAAGTTAGAGTTAGTATTAATTAAAGGCGAGCGATATAGTAGTCTAACTTATAGAGATAGAGATAGAGATATAAGTTAGAGATATAAGTTAAATTAGTATATATAATAGGTATTTCTAAGTATAAGAATAAAGTACTAAAGACTTTAGGTAGTAGGATAGTCTAGGATAAGGTAGATAAGGTAGAGTTTTGAGGGGTACGAGGGTCGGTTAAAAAAGTCGTTGCCGGTCTTAGCCGCAATTTTGGAGAGGACACCGGCAACGACTTTTTTAACCGACCCTTAGTAGTATAATTAATAGTAAATAGATAAAAGAGGGGGGTATTTATAATTATTTAGTAGTAGGGTTTTAGAGATAGATAGTCTATATATAGGTATAATAGATAGTCTCGAAGTGCGACCTGCTTTTTAACCATTCTAGCGCGATCCTGCTTTTATAATTTTCAATTCTTCTTCATACGGACTAAGTACGAATACGTCAACGTCGTTTCCGATACCTTGTTTCGTTTAGTCCGTGATTTGAGAGAGAGGGTGAGGTGTATAGGTTCAGGGGTAGGGGTAGGGGATTATTTATGTTGTACTGGGTTATAAGGTATGGTGATGGAGTGGATTTTTAGGGGAAATATGCAGTGTAGGGGTGGTATCATAGGTGGCTATAAGGGGATCTGTGAGCGTCGTCGCCTTTGGGGATTTTAGGGGGGGAAGAGGGTTAATTAGTTAGTAGAGGTGAAGGCCTGTTGTTGTTTTGGAGTAATCGTTTGTGGAGGAATGCATATGTTGTGTTGAGATGATTTGTGAGGTCTCGCGCTGAGAGCGGGAAATTCTTATGTTTTGTGGGGGTTTTTCTTGAATGGGGAGGGTATGTAGGTGTGTGTGTGGGAGGATGAGGGCGTGGATGTTGTAGCTTAGATGTTTTCGGAATGGTTTCGCGAAATGCATGTATAATGAATTCTTGGGCTTGGAAGGAATGAGGAGATTTGTGCAGGTTCTCTCAGATCCTAGGTGTCGTTCGTGCTAATTGGGTGGTAAAGGCAACAATAGGATATCGATTTGTACGAAACCGTCGCCGTCAATCCTTCCTGAATAAGGAAGGCCTGCAAACTGTGAGAGCTGTATGTCGTAATCTCATTGTTCGGTGGAAGTGGACTTGGAGAAGACGGAGAGATCGGGGTATGGGGCGGCGGCTGAAGATTGAATCTTGTGTGCCATTTTTCCCTTGCATTTGATGGTTTCAAACACGGGTGATGAATTGTACCGATGATGGGAGATTGACTTGGCAATGCATCTATCTGGTGTACAGTAGGTCTACCCTTCTTGAAGAACGCATACCTAAGGTCGGGAATTCTTCCTGGAAGCTTATCACATTAATCTCGGAGGTGGTTTCGAAAAGTCAAGGAATGTACATTGGGACAGGCTCATATTGGTCTTGACTGTGCGCCCGATCCCTGGGTCTACTGTATTCTCCTTAGCTGGTATCGTAGAACTCCATCCCTGGTACTTCTTCCCCAAAGAGACTCATGGGGTGCTGGATCGTCTCTTAGGGAGGCAGGTGCTGTGAGCCTGTCGTAAATGAGGGATCGAGCGGTGATGGTGGTATCATGCCATCGAAATGAATATGATGGTCATAATTCGCCAGCTGTTGGGGTCCATTCTCATTCTCTGTTGGCAAACGAAGTAGGTGTTGGTCTTCTTATAGAGAGCTTGCCACACGGAGGCCAGGGCCATAACTATCTGGGCTGTTGTGGGACATGCCTATGTGATATATCGGCAAAGTTGTGTTTTGGCAGCCCTCGTAGCTGTAGTCGGCTTGGTAACTTCCGAGTGCTTCTGCTGGCAGAACAGGGAAGACAGTCTTGTCACAAGAGACAATTTGGTTGTTGGCATTCCCTGGGTGAGGAAGCTGTGGTGGATAAATATACATCCAGGGATTTGATATTGTGTACAGCGATGATGGAGTTCGAGCATCGTCGGTCTCGGGATCTTGCGAATATGAGCATATCGACAGAGGCTGATCAGATAAGGCGACGGTACTTCTGCTCGACCCAAAACATAACGAGGGTACGCGAGATGCTCTACTCTCACTGCTGTTATTGCTGATTTATGTGATCAGCTGCAATTCTTGTAACAAAGGTTATATACCCATACAGTCCCCAATCATGGCATTCTTGCGCCTCCCAATAGCCTGGATTCAATATGGGAGACTCGTTTGGACTGCAACCCACACCAGATACTGCTCTGGATGGCGTTCGCGATCTGAACTTGTTGGATTAGTAATTGTGCCTCGGAACGAGTCGACTTACGTATTGAGCAGATTGTGCTTGCTCGGCTCACTGTACTTCCATTTTGCCCAGTCTCCAATATCAACGTCCCATGCACGCCAGTACGGTACATCGACGATATCCGTTGGAATGGGTACATCAGGTCCTCGTTGGCGCTTCTTGATATTCCATCGTTCAGGAGACCGCCTATTCCAGTAGCTAATACGGCCTTCCCAAGCGCTTTCGCTGCGACGTGAAAGGATGAGAGAGTCCTGATATATCAAAAGCCGAGATGACGACTCACGAAGCGATGAAACTTTGCCCAGTGATCTTGAATAATTCCAGTGACAGCTGATCCATTTTTTGTTTGAGGATTCGCAGAGGGATGTCCTCCCGAATGTGCCATTGAAAGACCTGGCGTCTAGCTGGGTGGAGTCGGATGGTCTCGGGCTTCCGTGGACCAGGCATGATGTTCAGGTGGTAGCAGTATGGATGTTTCAACAGGACTGTGTGTCATTGCCTGGAGCAGTTGATATATGCTTCAAGGATCGAGGGACGCGTGAACATATCCAACAAGGCCTTAAAGAACGATCAGGATCAAAGACCTCAAGCATAAACGTGATTGTGGAGCCAAGTTTTGGAAAACCAAGAAGGTATGGGCGATGTAAAGGACGTGGGTATTGCGGAATGCTCCTGGCCAAACAATAGCAACAAAACATGTTTGACAAGGCGGCAGGTTGATGTTGTTCAGACTTGAAGGGCCTGTATAGCCGACCTTGAGATCTCGCGACCGAAGTGACAAGGCTGGATTTCGTCTGTGTATGTTGCGTATCATGCTTCCTCACCGCCTCATGAAAATCAATATTGAAAAACGTTCCCCCTGGATCTGCATTGCAACAGTATTCGCATGATTTAAAAGGGTCGACGGAACGCCGCATATGATGGTAGAGGAGGTCAGGCGATCATGGGCTTAGGCGGGTGATCCATGCCACCTTCACTATTGAGCCGTTTCTTTAGAGCTTGGTGGAGAACCATCGGATATGACCAGTTCTCCAGAACCCCTGTCATTTCTAAGACAGGGGGCATACCATCGTTCGTTCCGCTTGAATAGCTTATCGAGGCGTTTTAATTATTTTTTCCAGCCTTGATGATCACCGCCTGTCGCGGACATTGAGGAGCGTTCCACCTCAGCTGCACCAGATAATTGTGGGCCGAAAAAGATCATTGGCCACGAAGTGCTCCTCTCGCGAATTTGGATTTCGCGTTAATTTGAATTGTGGTGTAAATCCTTGCCATTGGCCCCCACGTATGCCATTGGCTGTGCCTCAAATCCGTGTTTCTCCCAGATTCCATGAGGCCTCGAAAGATGCACCTATGCAGGTCACTACTAGTAGCCTAGTCTGACGCACAAAGTACCATATCAGACCACGGGAGGATAAAGTCCGGAGCTTGCAATACTCTCTAACACCTATGCTGACGCTATGTCGGACAGATTCGCATAATTTGCCCTTGCAACAAGCGACCGATGATTGCAGTGTCTCCATGATGGATTATCGAATCGCTTTCAAAGTTTCAGATTCGTCGATTCGCTATTGAGCGCATTGCTATCTTGGGCTGACGGCTCGGCCCTCCAATAGTCGACCTCTTGATCTGCAAGGAGACGCACTCGAGAATGGTTCATCGGGGAGTACCTTCCGGAAACCACTCAAGTAACTTCGGGACCTAAGCTTGTAGCTCATCTCGGTCCTGCTCTCACGCTATGTTCAGCGTCTCAAAGTGTGTCTCCACATGCGGTGTCAGTCAACGCCCCGATTGTTTGGAGATCCTGGCTTAGTGCACAGTTCTTTATCTTTCGCTCCACCTTAGTGCAGTACTTCTTTCGACTCTTTGACACTCCATTGTTAAGCTTCGCAAATCAGTCGAGTAGTAGATCCGCTTGACTCACGACTGACCAATTAGTGATATTGTTGCATGATCCTTCCGTTTCAGTATTGTGGAATCATGTGGCCTCTATTCGCCAGTAACGAATCAGAGATAGAGTGGAATTTACTTTCTCAACCGGAATCGGAAAACGTAGCGACGGGGACTCATCTAGCTCGTGGCTAGAGCTTGTGATACAAAGAGGAACATCTATGCTTTGCGATAGTATCAGTGGTGTCTTTGCCCATGAATTTAAAGATTGAACACAGTGGATATTGTGTTCTTTGCTGTAGCCTTGCAGAAATTTCTCCAATTTTGCTCGATGTTTGACCCCGTCCGCTGAATATTTTCAATGATCAATCAACAAGACCTCTTTGAAAAAGCCATGCAGCTGCGCGATGTCATTGGGTAAGGGGGCGATAGCAATACGGGGAACCCGTCGAGGTGATTCATGAAGTATTGCAGCAACTTCAGACATTGGTCCTCGAAGGTCGATGGATGTGAAACTGCCATGAAGGTACCTAGGTATCAAAACCATGAAGTATGTGTGGAACTCCCCCTTAGTGGACGGGGAGTCAGAATGCAACGTTTAAACCTGAAGTCCGCACCCAATTATTTGCATAGGAAGTTGCATGTGAAGTTGCATATAGAGGTAGGTGACGTGTTCGGGGGTGCTCAACGTACCTTAAGCCGGTCAGTGGATCGGCCAGTGAGCAGCCAGTGTGGCACGTCGCTGATAAAAGTCGTGCGGCGGTACAATACACTGAATTTCCTTGCTCGACGAGACCTATACCAAAGCCTATCTTGATCATAAAGACCATCGATCCAATCTTCTCCACTTTGCCAACAAAGAGATCATAATTTCATCCAGATAAAACTTACGAGCAACGAAGCAAACTAACTCTCGCGATCAAAATGGACAATCAGGCTGTTGATGTTGGCCCTAATCGGTGAATACCAACCCTCTTCACGGTCCTCCATGGTGGACTATAAGTTGATTGCCCAACAGGAAAAGATGTTCGCACTCATCGCAGAGCCAGCCTTTGAAGCGTTGGTTCGCCAAACCCACTTCCGACGACCCTTTTAGCCCCTACTTTGCCAACAAGAATGCTACGAACAATGCCAAACTGGTTGAAAAAGGCTCAAGACGCGAAGATGAGACTGGTCAAGCAGAGCGAGCTCCCAAGCTTGTTGGAAAGAGTGGTCTAGTGTCAGCTATATCTTTCAAGACTGTCGTCCATCTCAACTAACCGCATACAGTACTTCAATTGAAGATCATCCAGGAGGAGCTACAAAGAAAACTGATTGACTTGGATAGCCCCGGAAAGCATGAGAGGAAACGCGCGCCTCTCGCCTTTCGCGGACATAGGGATTACATGGTGGAGGAGTCAGAGCGCTGATGGTCGACATGGATTGACATATATGCTTCCGATTTAGAAACTATTGTGTCAGCTCTGCTATTCTGATCAGTCCCAAATGGTGTTTGATGAATGTTCTTCTCCACCTCCCGTGCCTTCTGCAGAGCACACTGCCACGATTTTACACACAGTCTCTTGATCGTGAAGCCAAGTACAACAAAGGTGGTCTTCGTATTCTTTCTTTAGTGTTGCCGTATGGTATAGATAAGCTCATAGATTGAGCCAGCTTTCCAACGTTTCGACTTCGATGAATTGATGGAGTCGGAACAGTCGTGCAAATGCCTACAACAGTATCACCGCCGTCGTCATCCACGTACTCGCACAGACACTCAATAGCATTCAATAGGACGTTCTTATGGAAAAGCCCCCCCTGTATGAGCCACTCGACAATTGACGAGGATGTCAAGATGAGTAGCAAATGGCCACTCAAAGTTTCTTGGCGCGGAACCATCGTTCTTCGGGATCGTTTCATGAACGGGTTAATGTGGATCAAACACCAACTTATCGGCGTACGGGGTCTGACAGTATCATTATACCAGGATAGCATTCTATTATACACCCCCGTTCTCTTTCCTTCATCGTCTACAAGCCCGTACCGCTATCCCCTCTCCGCTTCATACCTACGATCACAGAGCCAAGTATAGACCACCCAGTCCTTATCTACTTTGCAAAGCCAGCCAGTGTAGCCTACATGTCTCTATCGTACGCACTCCGGTTCATTATAGCCTCGATATCATTCGGCATCTGTACCTGAAAATCACCGCCGCCGTTGGAGGCTAGATCGAAGACCTGTCTCCATATTCCCGGGAACTCATCAGTCGCAAGTCAAGTGGTATCCAGAACACAGAAGGATGAGAAAGTCGGCCCGTAATTGTGTGTTGATGAAGCTCTACTTGAGTTGAAAGTCGGAGGCGATGATGCAATATTGTCTATACCATTGCAGTCAACTTGAGGAGAATAAGTTGTTGAAGTAGTATAGCGCAAGGTAAGGAGGTAGCAACGAGACATACGCTCATATGTGTGATCTACGATTTGTTCACAAGTTGCGAGAAAAATATGATAATAGTGCCGTGTTGGATTCAGACAGCTTGGCACCAACCTCGGAAATTCTCTTCGTAGTACTATAGAGCAGAAGAGCGGTAAGGAATGATTTCCCTGTGTCCAAGGTCATGGATGGGAGAGAACATTTCCTTGTAAGTCTCAACGCTTTGTCGATTATCTGCAGCCTCGAAATCTTGATCTGGTGGCTTTGAAGGATACTGTGGATAACAGTCAACTTTTCCACAGGCTGTTTGTCACGGAAGGACGAGTGCCACAACATTTGATCATTAATTCTGTGTGGTGGTTCGTAACCGAAGGATAAAGATTTTATATATCTTCAAGTTTACGTGAGAAGAATGTTACATGCTATCGCTAGCCAAAGATAGATATCTAATTTTGATCTCTCCACCTCCTTACCAGATATTGATTGCTGCTTTTCAAGCGACCTTTACTAGTCGTGTCCTGTTGAGACTAGGTTTGATCAACCTGCTACCTGACATGTTGACAGTAGGGAGCCCGTTGAACTCGGAAACCGTGAGGTTCAGGTTAGGTAGTATATCCAGGTTATCGCGAGGGAGGGTGCCGGATAGGGAGAATTTGAGTGTGTCTGGTTTTCCTAAAGTGTATATATGTTATCATATATAGCCTTGGGTGATCTCATTGGAGATGTGAAGGAATTGGAGCGTAGAGGAGGGATATATACAGGCGTAGAAGGAAATCGTTGCAAGCGAGATTGGAAGACGTCTGACGCACCTGATGATAGTGGCGAGCTGCCTTGTTTCCCATGTTTCACACATAATTCGTTGACGGCAATGATGTCGGCCCAGATGCCGGCCCACGTGGCTGTCTCTAGACACGGGGAGGCGCCATGAATAAGAATGTTACAGCGTCCGTCATCTGTAACAGATTGTTAATTTTATCCAAACCATCAAGCATAACGATACTGTGCTTACTCGATTTTAGTGTTTCAGGGACGATTACTTCAACCCCAGGCTGGCCGGCCGTGCCAAATAAGGTCTTCGTAGGGGACCATGGCATCTTGTCAATGATCTCTTTGCAGGAGTCGTAGGATGGAGCTGGTTGTTGACCAACGTCTTGGCAGGTAACAAGCGGTTCGTATTTTTCCACACCAACTACCAGAGCTTCACCGAAACCTAAGCATAGGAAACAATGGCAGGTCAGTAACCAACCCAATGTGCCATGGTACGAAACACGTCTTGTGATGGAGCGCGGGGCGGACGCTTGAGATTGTAATGGAAATGAATAGTCTTCGTAACTTGTAATCATGAGCCTAGGACGTACCGAGACCTTCTACAAAACCACCTATATTGAATACTCGACCACTAACGCACTGGTCGATAATAGCTGTGGCCGCAATGGACAGTTGTCCATACGTCGTTACGTCTGCATCATCCAACGATTCCTCGTCGATGCTGATGTCTATAGCACATTTGCCATTATCTGTTGGGCGGACCGCAGATCTTGTAGTCAGCTAATGAATCAACGTTGAGCATCACGTGTGGGTCTTGTAATAGAGAGACGCCCTGAAGTGTTCAAAGGCCAGAGAAGCATACCGCTAAGAAAACGAATGGGGAGGGTCTTTTCCCAAGCGCCTGTATCTCTCTCTCCGAAGGTGAAGGGGCCTGGTTTTTCAGGTATCTTCCTGAGAGCATTTCTGCAGCTCGCAGGATCCAGATGATCTCCTAAGCCACCATCGCAGAGAGGTATAACAGCCGATAAGGGCTTTCTGACATCCCGAAATGTGGTGTTGGTCGATAGTGGCGAAAGTGAATGGATATTTGGACTTCCAGGAACGGATTGGAGTGTAGCGGAATTCACTGAGGGAGCTGAGATGATAACGCTAGCCAGAGATATTAAGGAGGCTAACATAATAGATACCAGCAGCAGATAGGATTCTCAGTTAGGTCTCTATAAAGTTATCAGGTGTGTCATGATAGATCATAAGGAAAAAGATAGTTGTGCGTAGACAAATCTCCAATCATACGTTGCGTCTATCTGTCCATCGCAAGTCGTCAATACTCAATATAAGAGGATGTTGTCGATACCCTCGCGTGAAATCTTGAAACAGAGATGCGCTTGAGGTCACTCTAGCAATTAGGCTGGAACATTCTGCCGCGAAGGAGCCATATGCGCGACGTAACATAGCTTCGGATGTTAAGTTATTCATTCGCTTACTACCTGTGGAGGCATGATCTTCGATTCAATTTTGTAGGCCTTCAGCCCTTTCAGACCGTCGTATAACATGGCTTTCATGCACCAGATACAAATACATATGCTCATGCTTCGAAATTTGACCGATACTCCACAGTTGCTGTCCAGACCATGAAAAGACGGACCGACATGACTCCATCCCTGGACGTTCGGTGAGCTATAGTGATATCAAGGTGGACAGGGATGGGGAATAAGTAGCCGCCGCATAGTAGACATTTCAACCTGTACATATGACAAGTGACCTATAGATGTGGCGCGAAGTGTTAATGACCGTATCTCATAGTGGACGTGGAGCTCGCAATGAGTGAATTCCATAATGGATGAGGCTCCACACTGTGCAGTTGCGTGACCATCCTGTTCAAAGGTTTCAAGTACTGCGTCAATTCAGTGACAAAAACCATGGTACATTAGCGACTTGGCGGAGCTCCCACCAAAGTAAAGTACTTTAGTGTACCATGATTCTTGTCACGAACTTGTGCCTGTGCGCGTGCGGTAATACGAGTCAGAAAGGATGATGTCGTTGATACTAGCGCCATGAAGCCTTGGCACGTCAGCCCAAATTTCCCCGAGAATAGGGCTGGAACCGCGCTAAAAAGATAAAGTATGTTTCACCTGCGTTTTTGCGACCCGCGTGCTTCTTTGCCTGGCGCGAATCCTGGCTATAAGCAATTACAGTCTACTGTGAAATATATATCGAGCTAGGGTAGTGTGTATGTAAAAGCTACATACAAGCCCCCTGCGATGTACTACGTAGTAGTCTGTAGCCCAGTACGCCTTTCACTGCATGAGCTTTTCTTGCAATACGCCTCTTGTACTAGAACTCGTCACCGAGACGACGCTTGCTGAGGTCGATGTATACTCACCTCGTAGTCGTCGCTGGTACATGTCGTAATCGCACCAAGGGCAACTGGGAGACCTGGGATGATTCTTCCAACATAGGTATATATCACCACGACTAGGCTTCAACATTTAGAAGAAGAATTATCATCTTACTAAAATTTGCCGGTAGTCGCTATCGCTGGTGCCCATATGCTCTGTCTTAATTGACGACGGATTCACGTTATTCAAGGGAGTATAAATCTTGACGAAATTTCGTTACTAGGTTCAAGCGTTGACACTACCATAGAGTTTCACATGCAATCATCTTCCACTTTCACCCGAGAACATTGGATATTCCTACGCTCACTTGGTACAGCCTTTTCAAATGTACAAGACTTCGTTGGGTCAAGGATCACCTGCAATTGAGATGGAACTTGGTACAACATACAGATTTCACAACAAGATATCGTGTCAGAGTTCGTGTCAATGCCCACTAGGCTCCAGACGCCGTGCACAAGGACTCTGCCTTCAGTGATCAAATGTAATCACCAATTCATAGCCTTCTATGCTGCGAAAAATCCATGGGCCATTATCAACTCTAGCAGGATGAGAAAACGACCTTATGGCATTAGGTCATTTATGTACCCAGATCCCTGTGGACGTCGTTCACCTGGTTGGAAGAGGCAGAGAATGATGTGCTTGTCGCAGAGGCTGGGGCTATACCAGAGAACAGGCCTAGTTCCTCAAAACCTTTGACCACATCCGCATCCACATTTTGAACCCAGTCCCTCTGGAATGCGTCCATCCCACCACATCCTTCGATTGCAATAGCTAACTTCTCTCGAATGAAGACCCTCAAATCGATGCGATGAACGGGATCTTGGAAGGTCAGAAGACGTCGTCGTTCGTCAGCCGGCGCTTCGAATCCTTCTCCTTTCAACGCGTCCGGGTCAGTGTATACAAGGGCATCGCGGTAGTCGATAGTGTCTCCGTCAAGACTCTTGTCGATGACAAGTTCCGTTACACAGCTGGTCCACTCACTCATCAGGTTTTGGAGTCGGCTCAAGATCCATGGCTGACCTGTCTCGAGCAGCGATGTCAGCGCTAGACAGTTGAGCTTTTTGTGCGTAAGAGCACTGATAGTATCCATGTGTGCAAACCACTCGGAGAGGAGCCAATCCATTTTGCATTCAATAGGCTCATTGCTTTCTCTTTGACCCTCGTATGACGTAATCTCAATTGCCGATATCAGTAACGTAGGGCTTGTTATGCTTAGACGGGCCAATACGTTCAGATAGTCTGTCTCCACTATGCCATCAATCTTACTGTGCTCGCGCTTGGGACCGGTCGTTTGAGAGACGTGGTATGCGTCGAAGAGGCCAGACATCATTGTAAATAACCAATTGGTCGAGAGTAAAGCTTGAGTTAGTTCCCCAACAGCCGGTAAGGCACCGAGGCTATTAGCCGATCGTATCAACAATTCCACTAGGAAGGTAACCATACCACTGGCTTCGCGCTTAACTTTACCGAGCATCGAAGCCAAGGGTCCGAGAATAGCACGCGCATTGGAAAGCATGTCTGATGGTATTAAATAGACGTAAGACTCTGTAATCTCCAGCGCTTTGCGCAGATTATCGGAAGCGACATCGAACAAAGGAAAAAGGTACTGAACAAGCGAAACGACTTCAGCTAATACTGCAGTAGAAGATGTCTGGGTTAGAATGGTAGCCCAGAGATCAAGAGCGTCTTCCAACAGATAGACTCTTGTTTCCGAGCTCGGTCCGATAGATGACTGGATTAATGGAAGTATAACGGGGTGGTATCTGCGGGACTCAGCCTGCATCGATATGCACAAAGACGACAGAATGCCTAGGAGTGTCTGCTTCATTAGGTAATTTTCGCCAGCTTGATCCCATAGTGGTGGTAGAAGGGAGATGAGTTGATCGGCAAACGGGATGATCTGTCACGACTTCTTAGTAAATACGCACATCTAAGCCAAAGGAAGAAGCACCTCTCGCTCCATCTTTGTTACGATAACACCAATCGTACCCAAAAGCGCTATCCTTGTCTCTGGAAGCGCAACTTCTTGGATCAATGACATTATACTGCCGAGAATTGCGGGTGCGAAAGGCCTGAACTTCTCTGCAGTGAACTCGAATGGGTCGATAATGTTCTTAAGTTGCCTACCAGTAGTGACGCGAACAATGTGATCGTTCGACTGATTACGACCATCAAGCAGATGTTGGAATACCTCGTAGACCAGCGTACGATTGAGCCCTTCTTTGACTGGTAACCATTGACCAAGTATTATTGCGGTTCGTCGGCGCAAAATATCATACCCAGGAAGTTGGATTTGGATCTCTTGCACCAGGACATGTTCTAAGAACCTGCCAAAATCGAAGTCGGTATAACGGTAGAGTACCGGCGCTGCAAGGCCAATGGCGGCGTAGATAGAGTCTTTCTCCAAAACATTTGTATTCTGCACGTCTATTCGTGTCAGCACAAGAGATTGTGGTCCAGAAATTTGAGGGGCGTACTGGCAACATTCTCGAAGACCGACAACAATGGCTTTACAAGAAGATCCTTGTAATTGATCATCAGGTCAAGGAAGAGCTTCTCGGAACAGGTTCTTATGGAGAACTCCCAATCATCGCCCCCATCCTCTTGTTCCTTCTCCCATTCGTCTGGTTCTTCCTCCCACTCTCTCAGATCGCGTGGCGTGAAACGGAAGAAGCGCGTTACCAGCGTTTCCATCGCTTTGCGGGCGAATTCATCGGTCAGTAAGTAGGCTCTCATCAGCTCCTTGGAGAGCTTTTTCTCTTCCTTATCTTCAGCTCTGTGGAACTTGAAGGTCTGTGATGGATTGAATATCATCTTGCCACAAGCTCTGATGATAAGCAGCCCTTTCAGACTCAGCTTTTCCATAAGAGGAGGACCCGCATCCTCCGCATCACCATCTGTCCCGATCTTTGCGAGGATGAATATTAGCACTCAACAGCGAATTATATAGCGTTAATAAACTGTTACCTTCAAAGTTGAGGATGTCAAAGCATACGACCCATAGGTTTCCCCATATTGCTGGACAAGGTTCCAATATGCCCCCCCTAAAGCAGTAGAATCTGGCAACAGCGCAAACCCAGCGGCGTGATTTTTGGCCATCTCCAAATGCAGCTTAGATATTTGTATGAGATGTTTCTCAAGGACATACCGGGGCTGGGGAGATAATGTGGCTTCGGCCATTTGAGCTAGGGCTAGCATTTCCGCAAATTGAGAAGTGAAAGAGCTCCATATGTCTCTGACTTCCTGCTGCCGATTGGGGGAATCATACCCCGCGATTATGAGCCTGCGAAGTATTCGCAGAGCTACGAGACTTTGTTCCATACTCTCCAATGCCCCACCTCCGTCACTACCACCGCTTTTCAGAAACGACAGCCAATTACCCAGATGTTCGATGTAGACAGTAGCCAATGTTCGAACGATCCCAGGAGTTACAGACTGCAGCTTTGTTCGAGAGCGCTGCATTCTCGCTGTTGAAAGCTCTTTAACGATATAAAGTAATACTAGTAACGCACGTGAGAGATGGATAGCATTGCCTGAAGGCTGGGAATTGGTTTTCAGGCTTTCCGTGACCGAGTCTATGGCATCCGGCCAATCTTGAGGAAATTCATATCGAACGATTTTGGCCACAAGAATACTAATCTGTAAAGCAAGGCGATTATCTGGCTCGTGAACACCACTTTGGAGGCATCTCGATCGAATCAGATGTTTCTCCTCCGCTTTGATGGCGTTACTGGCCGTTTTTCTCCAGTACTTGTCGATGCCATTCTTCAATTGAATGATGGCAAGATACCGAAGCTCCACTGGCAATGAGTAGTCTATGTGAAGAGACTGTAACAAGCCGTAGTAGCCAGGTGACCGCTCCCAGTTCTGTAACTGTTGTGTCCCTGTTCTAACCTGCTGTTGGTCGTTAGACGAAGCTGATTGCAGCACATGATAAAGTGTTTGTGTAGTCAGTGGATTCGCCTCGGCAGCCACCTCGATCATAAAACTCATATTGCTAATATTCCGAGAGTAAATCTCTCCATAGCCTGTGATCAGATCGAAGGGCCAGTCGATTCAATTTGATCTGGTAAAGTACTTTATTTACAACAATAATCTACCGCGTTTGCCGACTCAAGCGCCCACCTCGGCCTGTTGTTCGTCCAATGAAGCCAATCTCTTGAAATAGATTGCCAATTGGATTCATTCCTGGCCCACATTGAGCCAGAATGTCCATGACTTCGTCTCGACTATGACTTCTGTTGACTTTGCTGCAGCTCAGCAGCGAATAGAGAAACACCGTCAGCAGAGAGCAGCCGTAACGCGCGCGCATCGCGAATCGCAACGAAGTACACGAGCCTCGAATGTGTTGAGTCGATTACCTTTGCCATTACAAGATATTGGGCAACACGCAATAGCCGTATGGGATACTATCAAGGGTAGAGACGGTACGAGGCCAGCTTTCCGTGTTGGCCAGGTCGACGCGGAACTGCTTGATGAAGAGCTTCTAGAGCTCCTAAGAGTTCAGGTTGGGGAAGGTCTCAAGTACTTTGGAGTAGGGTCCCTTTTTCCTCCGCGTCGAGCGTTTGTCTGATATCGGGCAGCAACACATCCGGGATGACTGGTCTCCCGAGATCCTGCTTGGGCTTCGAGCTGCGCTATTCAAACTATCCATCTGGGACCAAAACGCATCTTACGGCGCTGTGCTTCAAAATCTTCGTTACACCGATGCTCGAGTCAAGGGACATCTCCCTGCCAGTCCTACCAAAGGGCAAAAGGCCCTCTACGGTTTAATCACCGTGGGTGGCGGATACGGATGGACCAAATGGGAGGACTGGCTCGCGGGCCAAGAAGGGAGCTATGAAGAGGTGCTACATCGCATTGCATGGAACCGTCTCCCCATCTAACTAATTTTAACAGCCAAGTCCCAACATTCGATTCCTTTCGCGACTCTCGGACTTCGTCTCGACTACGCATTCAATCGCTGCCTTCGTATCCTTCCTAGTCTTCCTAAGTAACGGTCGCTACCGAACTCTCCTCGACCGTGTTTTGCGACTCAGGCTTGCTCCTCCAAGTAGCCAAGTTAGTCGCGAAGTCAGCTTTGAATACCTCAATCGACAGCTTGTCTGGCATGCTTTTACGGAATTTCTGCTCTTTCTGCTCCCGTTAGTTGGCATCAGCAGATGGCGGAGGTGGCTATCAAGAGCATGGCGCAGAGTGAAAAGTCTTGTCAAACCCGACTTCCAAGAAGAGGAGGAGACATCTTTGAAAGGGGAACTCGCATATCTACCCGCAAGAACCTGCGCCATATGCTATCAAGATCAGAATCCTACGTCGGCTACTGAGAACGAGATCATAGCCTTTTCTGCCGCATCTGGCGGAGTTGTCGGCTCGGCGCACACAGATATCACCAATCCATACGAAACAGTCCCGTGTGGCTGCATATACTGCTTCACCTGCCTCGCTAAGAGGCTTGAGGCTGAAGAGGGTGAAGGATGTATCTGTCTCCGCTGTGGAGAATTGTTCAAAGAATGTAAGCCATGGGCAGGAGACGTCTTGGAAACAACACTGGCCTCAACACACAAAAAGACAGTGAGCTTTCTCCACGAGGAAAAGTCACAAGATGGAGACGAGAAAACGATCAGCTACAATGCCATGAACAAGCAGGACAACAGCGATAACATGGACTCAAGATTATCAGGTGTGCTTATGGAAGCTGAAGGAGCGTGGGAAGGACACGATCCCAGTATCGACGTTTCGCACGGATGAAAGCTAGCTCAATCTCCTTATCACTCACTACCCGCGTCATGCTACTTGGTGTCGACCCATACAGATAAGTACCCGACGTCACTTCATATGCGCGTTTAGCGGCAAGCCTCATAGCACGCGAGCAATACCGGCCAGCGTTTATCGGGAGGAATAACACGGAGACGGACATCCAGTTTCAAATATGGTATTTGGAGATTGGCATCCAGCTTATGTGTACACTCGAAACCCCAGACCACGAAAGTGGAGCGTCATCAGGAATACTGAACGTTCAACAAACCTGTGTCATGCGTTTAGTTCATGTAGTGGCTAATGACACTACATGAAATGATACGAATAATGGTAAAGCAGACCATAACGCTCGCCACCTATCTGCTTGCACACTACGCTCATCCAACAATCGGGTTACCCGTCTCCTCCAACGCGTCTTCAGGAGTCGACTTCGGTCCCCCTACTTACCACTGCACTACATTTCCCCAATGGGGTTCGCCCAGCTTTCGCCCAGATGACTGCCGTCAAGTAGTGTCAGACTTCGTCCACGATGAGATCGTACACTGGGGTGAACAAACTTTCGAATTCGTCTCTCTCGGTGCCAAGCCGGTCACGGGCCTGCAGCCACAATATATTCCACACAGGTATATACATGGTGAGCAGTCCCGCATTACCGAGCCATATGATTCTAGCTGACGTTCCAATCGGCAAGGCACATGCACCATGGCAATAATACCGCTTTGGTTATTTGGTGAGGGCGAACTACCCGGTGTTACGCAACCGAGGCTATATCCACCGTCTGACATAACGTCGTACTGGAGGATCCTGAGGAGTGTCAGCAGTGTTGCCGATCATTGTATCTCACGCTTCGTTGCAGCGAATAGGCCCTTGGCAAGGCCACGCTTGAGGTATGTCAGCGAGACGGGTTGGCATCCAGTCGGTAAGCAAATATCGATGGGCTTCGTTTCCGGCTCCCCGCGACCTGCCACTGACATCTCTGCAATGAATAGGGCAACAAGAGGCCATCGGCGTCTTCCTATGGGCTACCGCTTCCCCAGTTGACAGAAAGATACCCAACCTCCTTCAGCAAAACAATATCACACTGGGCACGCTACCGCCCCATTTCGATAGAGCCAACGCTTCAGACACTGGCTTGGAAAGTTTGTTGTCGGAGAGCCTATAAATATCATCGATCCTTATCTCATTCCACAACAGTGCCTCTTCCACCGCTTGTCTTGACAAATAAATCTCCAAACTTTTATTTTCCGGTGGGGTCAGTGGAGGCTGCGCATATGCGATTGACCTCATCGGGGATTGAAACGAAAAAAAGAGACATGCATATGCTAGGTAAGCATAGGTGTCCCATAGAAAAGAACTCGGGGAATTAAAAGACCCTAGAAGGCTAAGACTCTAACCCCTAAGTATACATCCCTACCTACCTACAGCACGGATACTTTCCTTATGCTTCATATATGTACTACCTAACGTGTTGAATATCTCCTAAACTTTATCTGGGTCCAAGTGCCTATGCGCGGACCTTATATGGGGGGTATACAACAATACGGTGACCTGACCCCACCGGAAAAGACAATCACCTCTTCCGAGCTGGGAGCCGCCACCTCCACCTCCGCCTCCACCTCCACTGAACCACGCCGTCCAACCTCACTCCTATCTTATCTAATCCGCTCCCCTCCACCCCCTTCATACTCTCCCAAGCCCTCCCATCTATTCCTCTCCCCCATCACCCCCCACCTTCATCCCTCTCCCCCTCTCCCCCCCTCATCCCCCACCTTCTCCCGCTCCTCCTCCCCTAGAAACAGACAACCAAACAACCCCATTTCCAACCCCATTTCCAACCTATACCTCCACACCTCCACACCCCCATCCACCCGCTCTATCTCCCACTTCCAGCTCACAATCACTGCAGAGTTTACATATCGCACGAATCGCACAAATACACACAGTAGGCTGTCACTTTCATTCACGGACTCCTACGTGATTATGACCTACGCAGCCTACGCAGCCTACGGCACCTATTGAAGGGTATATATATGAATGGTATAGATTACATTCAAGAGGATCGTGTTGGAGAGAGATTATGTTGTACAAAGCGTGATGATGGTCTTTTTGGGGAGGATATGCTATTGGAATTTTGAGGTGTCTATAGCGACATGTGCTGTGCTTTCTATATGTTGTACAATACATGAGGTTTGTTGGTAGGTGTGCATGCATGCATGGTGGGTATATGTGAATAAATATTCGAAAAAACTCACTCGAACCAGATAGCAAAGCACGATGGAAGTCTTGTTTGAAGATGTGGTATCGAGATATATTGGTGTACAGCGAAGGTCCTGTGCTTTCTATATGTTGTACAATATATTATATCTGTTCGTTGTAGTTGTAGATGCATGTATGCATGCATGCTGGGTATATGTGAACGAGTGTCCGAGACTCCATCAAGATGCTGTTCGAGATCCTATGCACGCTCTGCATGCTGTATATATACAAGCTAAACGATCAAAATGCAAATACTGAGATGCCCAAGTGGGCGGGTATCGTAGCGAATGTGAGTCGGAGTATATAGATAAATCATAGTGGCTTGCGTGAAATTTCGTAAAATCATAAGGTGAAACCATAAGGTGAAACCCTGATCGTGATATGTGGTAAAGATGCGGCAAAAATCGGTCGAAGCGAAGGTAATCGTGGTATCAATAGCGAAAGTCCAGCTTGTCGTGTCAAAGACGCATGCGTCCAGCATGCTCGCCTGTCGAAAACAAAATGTTCCTTCAAGCGCACTGTCCAGGATGTTTCCTACTCGTCAACGGCTGCGGAAAGATGCCCGCAGCCAACAGATCCTTCATATGCCACTCAGGCGCACTCTCCGTCTTCCACGTCCAGAAGAACCAGCCCGTATGCCTCTCATAAGCATCGAGCTGGGCATCGATGAAAGTGGAAAGATTGTCTTTATCGTCCTGACTCAATCCCGCCACCGTACCGGTGTATTTCCCATTGCAGCTCCCTACGGTGCTGCTGCCAGGAAAGGTGCCGTCGTAGCGGGCGCCTTTGCCGAGGCCGTTGAGCCATTTCGCACAGTCGGTTTGGGCTCCGGTCCATTCACCGACGACGGTCCATTTGTCAGTACCTGCGAGCTGGGGTCCGAGTGCGCAAGCGGCCTTGACGTGGTCGGAGGGTGACATGGCGACTTGAGAGGGGGAGAAGATTTGGTACTGATGCGTGTCTAGCATTACGTTTTGGTCGCCTGATGAGGCTGGAGTCATGACTCCGTTCCAGAAGGTCTGGAAGTTCTGGAAGGCGTCATGGATCGTGGTCACGTAATTGTTACTTGCGGAATAGACGGTCTGGTAACCTGACTGATAAAAGGACTTGAGGCCATCAAGGTTGAGAGAGCTGCCAAGGGGTTCATTGAGAAGCTCGATTGTGGTAACGACGTCTGTGTCTCCGGCGTAGCGGAGTGCGAGGTTTTGGAGAGCCGTAATCGTCTGGGCAACTGTATTGCCTTGTTGCCAAGTGATAGGGCCATAGCGGCCGGAGTTGTCGAACCCATTTTGGGAACCAGGGGCTGGAAAATGTTAGTCACTATTTACCGCTCATATGGACGTGTTTGCATACCTCCATGTAAGTCAAGCATGACCTTGAGACCAGCGCTTCTAGCCCAGGTGATAGCCTTGTCCAAAACTGGAAGCTGTCCTTGAACGTATGGGTCACCATCCAGTGGTGAAATCGCCCAGTAACCGATCGGTATGCGGACATGATTCAAGCCAGCTGCAGCAATTTGGTTGAAGTCATCTTGAGTGATCCAGGTATTCCAATGGTTTGTTAGGAGCGATCCTGCCGCGTCTTTACCAAGGGTTCGAGTGTAAGTATACTCGTCCACTACGGTTTGTTCGTTGGCCCAATTACTAAAGATCGATGGTGTGATCCATGGCTCGAGGACAAACCAGCCCCCAAGATTCACACCACGAACTTTGTTATTGTTGTAATCGAACGAGATGCCGCGCTCGCTGAGGCGGCTACAATGTAGGTCAATAGAGGATACATGAATGGAAGAGGAGATGGTACATACAGAGTAAGTGGGGCTGAATGTACGCTGCCCAGCAGTGATACTATGATGGCAACTGAGGGAAGTAACTTAGTACCCAACATCCTTCAATATCCCAAACGTCGGATTCGTAGAGTTTGTATTGATGGTTCGACGATAGGATCAGTATGAATAGATAGTCAATGTAGCCTGAAGAATTCCATACACCAGGCTTGTGGAAGGTAGTCAAATTTGGGGAATGAAACGTGCGTGCGGCGTGTAGTACTTCAGAAACACGAGAGGTGGTCGCGTATATGGTCTCACCTTTATAGCGTTTGGCATTGCTCCGAAGATGTCATCCACTCCCGAACAATACCTGCCCCGCCTTGAGCATTGTGACTTTGTCATCAGTCCTTTATTACATCCAATTGTCTTCTCGTGTGACTGATCTGCCGACAAAGGACGTTGTGGCGACCCCGTTCAAGTAATAAAGGATCCAATGGGCGTCTACGTCGACAATGGTCAGGTGTCCGAGTTCAAGCGCTGGCAATGAAGAAAGGGGTTACACCAAAAGGCGTATACCGGCACGCTGCTTCCATGACCCATCTCTAGAAGAAGAGCCATTCACAGCGCGGTTTGCCTTGTGATGTGGGCGTGCGGGTGGCTCCACTGGCCTCGGGTGCTGCCGTTAGAGCCCAAGAAAAGAGCTCACGTTGAGCTATGTGTGATGATGTAGAAAGATCTGCATGCCAGTGCTTGTGGTCAGGAGCCGAGCAAGACCATTCATTGAATCTTCAACTGTCTTGCAGGCCCGCGGTTCCTCGGTCCCCCATGAGACGCTAAGGTACCCCGCAAAACGCTAACCGCGCCACATCCGATCCCGATGAGATCACGCTTTACCTTATCTGTCTCCATAAGATACTCTCAGACTCCGTTTTGATGCGTGGAGTGAGAGGGTCGCCTTTAGCTGTCATGACGAGAGATTGCGTAGCATAGGAACGTAAGAGGAGGTGCACGGGTGAGAAGAAGATGAACCCGCAGCAATCGCTGGATTGCGGATAGACCCCCATATGGAAAAAGAGAGTTTGGTGGGTACTTCATCGTCACTTCCCAGTCTCATTGGTGCCCAAATAAATTAGATCATACTCCTTTCTCCCACCACCGAGGGTAGCCGTACCCCGATGAAAGCACAAAATGTGAGTGAAACTCTCTTGGCCTGTGAGCTGGGGCAAGACCCAACAGCATCTGATGATTGGATACTAAGTTTGGTGCTACCCTAGATGCCATAGTATGCGTGGTCATAAGAAACGCGGTGACGCGCTGGGGATTGCATGGTGCAGTCACACTCATTCGCCGCACGTATTTGGTTCGTTGCGCATTCTCTGTGAAGGCAGGTGACCATCGGTTTGTGGAGGACCCCTGGATCAATACATCATCGCGAACATTTGTCTGACCAATCTGACATGAGCTGTCAAGGTTAGTACCATTTGCTTATTTTCTGACTCGATAATAATCCATCGGGGTAATATGCGGGGCCCCATCATGCTGCTAGGCTGTTTGACAAAGCGCAACCCCAGAACCAGAGAAGCAGCCAACGAGGACGGGACCAGAGGGAGGAACTGCTGCACATTAGTAGCATCGAGTCGGATGTCTAGTCCTAGCATGAGTAAGAGGGTGTAAATCCTAGGGTAAGTAGGGAACAAAGGCAAGATAGGGGCACAGGGGGTAATTGTCGAAGGAAGCTAGTCCTCGGAGCCGCTGCCGCTCGCCGCAGCCGGTGCCAAGCCTTCTCCACACCACCTCGTCTGGTTGTACCTTCCATCACGTACCCTGATATCGCCATTGTGCATCTACTGTGGCTTGCCTTATGCAGAAGTCGTAAAGCTGGTTCTGGCATAATCATCGCATGCTGATGACCTGGTCTGCTGAATGACTGCATAATCTCAGCTGCACCCCCATCGGACCTGCTAGCTTCCTGTACTATCTAACCTACTGTGGTGAGTATCCTTCCAGCCTCTCGGGACAATCACTATGGCGAGCAACGGTGCCAAGAGCCACATCTCCAATGATGCTTTTGGTCACGTGGTTCCTCTCCTTATCAACGGCAAGGAGATCACCACCGAAACAACGTTCGACGTGACTTCACCGATCACCAATAAAGTCATCTGGAAAAGCTCTTCCGTCTCCAAAGACGATGCTATCAAAGCAGTCGAAGCAGCTCAAGCTGCTTTTCCCGCGTGGTCAAAGACCAAGCCCTCGAAGAGGCGAGATATTTTGCTGAAAGCATCTGATATTCTTGCCCAGAGGGCGGAGGAAGCTGCCGAGTATATGGAAATCGAGACTGGCGCTGTGCCAGCTTATTCCGGAGGGTTCAATGTGCCTTCTGCGATTGAGCAGCTGAGAGATGTAGCTGGCCGCATTATCACGAGTACGGGACATATACCAATCTGTGGTGAAGAAGGTAAAAGCGCTATGATAATCAAGGAACCGTATGGCGTTATCTTCGGCATTGCTCCTTGGTTTGTACTCTGCTACCTTCGTATTCTATGGAAATTTCTTACTATCGACCAGGAATGCACCGTACATTCTGGGCTTCCGCGCTGTATCCTATGCGCTCGCTGCGGGCAACACCTGCGTCCTCAAAGGCCCTGAGTTTTCACCTCGCTGCTTCTGGCTTATCGGAACAATTTTCAAGGAAGCTGGACTCCCTGATGGATGGCAAGTATCTTCCGAACTTTGCGTCCATCCAACCTGATGTCTATTTATATTCTGAGAAAATGTCCTCAAAAAAACGATTACTACAGCCTGTCTTCTAATCCCCAAGTCACCATCCAAAGCCCTGTCCTGACATCTCACCCCTTCCAGCCTCAATGTCCTCTTCCACCGCCCCCAAGACGCCGCCGAAATCACAACCGCAATAATCGAACACCCCTTCGTAAAAAAGATAAATTACACCGGCAGCACCGCCATCGGTAGCATCGTCGCCGCAACCGCCGGCAAAGCCCTCAAACCCGTGCTGATGGAACTAGGCGGCAAAGCCCCCGCCATCGTGCTACAAGACGCCGATCTCGACAAAGCGGCCCGAGGCTGCATACTCGGTGCATTCATCCACAGCGGCCAAGTCTGCATGTCCACCGAGCGAATCCTCGTGCACGAGTCCATCGTCGAAGACTTTACGGCAGCGTTGAAAATTACAATGGACGACATGTACGGCAAGGATTCCCCAGCGCCAATCCTCGTCGCACCTCCTGGGATCAAGAAGAACAAGGAACTCGTGCAGGAAGCCCTATCCCAAGGTGCCAAGATTGTCTGTGGAGACGTGAACGCGAAGGAGCATAGTGAGACGAGAATGAGGTGACAAATCCTACCCCATTCATCCTCACCCAAGTTCCCCTCCCTTATCAATCCTCGCCTGGAAACCCCCTATCACCCCCTCGCCCCAACCCCCCACCCGAACCCCGGGCTCCCATTTCCCAAGAATCCGAATAGTCCATCCAAAATAAAACTAAAAACATCCCCAGACCAATAATCCTCACAAACATAACCCCCACCATGTCCATCTACGCCACCGAATCCTTCGGCCCAACGGTCTCCCTCCTCCCCTTCCCCACCGAAGCCGCCGCCATAGCAACAGCAAACGACACCGAATACGGCCTCTCCTCCGCAATCTTCACGCGCGACCTCGCCGCCGCCCTACGAATAGCCCGACAGCTCGAGACGGGCGCCGTGCACATCAACAACATGAGCGTGCACGACGAACCCAATCTGCCGCACGGAGGGTGCAAGATGAGCGGGTTTGGCAGATTCAATGGGAGTGCGGGGCTGGAGGAGTTTCAGCGGTCGAAGACGATTACGTGGGCGGATTAGAAGTTGGATTCGGCGGCTGGGTTGGATTACACAGAAATGTCACATCATTCCCACCCGCACTGTTACGAGCGTACCTTGTCTTTCGTAGACGTCGCCTAGCGTACTTCGGCGTAGCCAACGACATCTCCGTTCACTCACTTGCTTCCCGGCTTGTCATCTTCGTTCACCCTCGGATGTACCAGTTGAGACCTTACTACTTCCTGGACGATTTTCATTTCATCAACTACCACGCCTAGATCCCACCTCCCCTTACTACATACTTATAGCACTTTAGCTTGGGTCTTTCCAAAACCTACCTCCCTCGCGCGTAACATACATATATCTATTTTACGCTAGTCTCCCAACGCTCTACTCAAGTCCCTCCATGTTGGTATAGCACTCATACAGAAAAGATATAGATCTCTACTTAGACAGAGTACAAGCTATTAAGTACTCTTATAACTTTGCCGTAGACGAGTATACAACATAGTAATAGGAATCTGGATCTGGAATTTATTCGGAGAGAGTAGAGGAGGGCGGGTTATCTCCAAAAGTACCCTGGGGTAAAGGATGTGAAAGTTACAAGTATAGCGATACAATTCATATAAGCACCAAGGATTCAAGCACGGCACGGCCGAGATGAAGTCTAGCGTAAGCATGAGCTTCTGCAAGGTAAGTACACTCCACCAATTCCTATAGCTCCCTCCCCACCAGACCTGACACAACCAAACCCCCTATGCATACTCTGACAACCCCCAACCCCTAAAAACCCCTCACACTATAATTCCTATATACATAATCCCATAATCATCATCCGTGGTGATCGTATCGTATCGTACAAAGGCGAAGCGAAAGCAGAAGCGAGAAGGGACCGGCGCTAGTGGGGTATTGTGAAATCAAAAATTACCTTACTTGTAGTAGCAGAGGGTCGGAAAGCCGCCAACGCCCAAGGGGAAAATAACCACCGATGCAAATGCTTCATGGAGATGCCTGACACAATGGTCGCTTCTTCATCCTTAGCTAAGGGTTTGCGAAGTCCGCCGGGCCCAATGCCTCGGCAAAGACGATGCTTCCATAGCCCGAGTCCGTGCCAGACCTTTCATGGCTGGCTCCGGAAGGCTGAAAAGGTTCCTCGTTACGATCAGGTTGATCATGACTGTGCTGCCCCTGGCGCTGTTTTGGGAGCAAAGGTTCATTGTCGCGTGGAAGGATGTGTTCCGACAGCGTACGAGGTGGCGGGCTGGCCGCGAGGAGGGTGCCTGGACCATGCTTAACGGCCATACCAACAGCAAGGATGATCGCGAGCGAGAATTGGAACCAGAGGCGGAACGTACGGCGAGAGGATGGTTCCTCGCAGTCTTTGCAGGGGAAGAGATGATGCTGTGGTCTCGAGCTCGACGAGGGAATGATGGGCGAAACTGCTCGTCTTGAGACATGCGGAGGCGAGAGCCACGTTTCTCTGTTGCTGTGCGTACGACCATAGTCTCTGAAGTAGTGTTCAGCCGTGCGGCTCCTACTGGCTTGCGCAGAAAAGTGCTGCCAGTCGAAATTCCGCGTCGAGTCAGCCTCAACTATTCCGCTGTCAGCCCTCCGTTTCCGTTTGCGCCAACGGGTACCATAGACCAGACCTAAGAGCCACCATCCCATCCCACCCAAGCGTTTGGAGCCTTGTGACCATGCGTTGGCGAGGAGCCGCCGTGCTAGGATGTAGGGGTCCTGTTTCGTTTGAGTGATGACGTTGGTGAGGCGAGTGAACAGGCCGTGTGCATGCTCGCTTGTGAGAGCTGTTGATGAGGGTGCTTTAAGTGGAGAAGGTATTGCGCATGCGAAGGGAATGTTATGCTGAATAGTTGATGGTATTGGTTTGGGACCCGCTGCTAAGCGTCGTTGCTGGAAATGGAGAGCTGATAATGGTATCTTCGAAGGTGTGGCATCCATGCCATCAATCCTTCCGTCAGGGCCCTGGTCATCTTCAACAGGTATCAGACCATCCTCATATCCCTGAAGATAATCAGTATCAGCCGTAGCCTGTGCCTCTACGGCTTGCTCAATTTCAGCTTCTTCGAGCTCTTTCTGTAGACTTCTTGGTCGGGACCGCCTCTTGCTTTTATCCGTTGGTATTTCTCGAAAACCCATCGATTGTTCTGCTTCATCTGGAGACAGCGACAGCGTTCCTTGTCCATCATCGTTGCAGACATTGTCTATATTTTTAAACTTGCCCTCCAGCGCTTTCAGGGTCTGCTCTTGAGCCCAAGAGGCAGAACGTTCATACCCGGTTTGGTCGGGAGTAAACTGCGCCGAGTCATCATCCAAGGTCGATAGGAAGGCTGAAGTTGGATCACAGGAGACGGTAGAGCAATCTCGTCGCGCCGTGGTCTCGATTGATTGGCCGCTTGATGCAGGCCCTGGTGTTGATGGTCCGACACTCGCCGAGGGTAAGATCAGAGGTTTCAACGAGTTGGAGCCCGAGGGAAACCGACGCATTCTACGCTGCCTGGTGGTAGATCCGGGCTCCTGTTCGGCTAAATCCCATGATACTGGTCTGAACGAACCACTCGATCGCATCGACATAGACCTCGAGGTGGACGATGTGGCCGAGCGAAACGAAGCCGAGGCTCTTGATCTTCCGTCGAATGACCCAGACTGCCTCGTATAGCGCGGTAACGACGTATCTTGGTTACAAATAGGTGACTGAAGATTTGCTTCATTAATGTCTCCCCCTGGTGAATCTTCCGGACTCTCAACAATGCTGGATGGCGACCCCAGACTCTTAGATCGTCCGATAGCCGACTCCGACACTGTAGTTAACGACAACCGTATTCCCCGTGACGGCGCTGGGACCCTAGGAAGCATTGATCTAGGCCTTGGTATCCGCTTGGAAGGATCAACTCTGACGGGGGAGGTAGACGCTGAGGAGACATCGAATTTTGCTGGCGACTGAACAAGGAGATTTGTCAACGCCTCAATCCTCCTTTCTAGACTAAGGTTGATAACTTCGAGCCCCTCCAAATCCCTTATCCTCACTCGCATACTCTCGACCTCCCATTCAAGCTCCGCCGTCCGCGCATCCTTCATCTCCAACTCGTCTTCCAAAATTTGCATGCGGCTCCTCATCTCGAGATCTGCTTCTAAGCGCCTGTCCCTCTCTTCGTGAATCCTAGCGTCGAATCTTTTTTCCCATTCGGCATTGTCGTGCTTTAGGCTGCGATTCTCCGTGGTTAGTGTCCTAAGCTTCGCGCTGCGAAGCTTGCTCGTCTTGGGTGAAGGCTGCGACTCGAGCTTAGCATGAGCTGAGGCCAGTTCGGATTCGAGGTGTTCGATGTACGTGGCTACTTCCGTGCTTGCTGACCGGTTCTTGGGGCGTATGGGATTGCGGCCCTTTACGTGCTTGACCAACGGAGAACCTAGGGGCGAGGGGGTCCTCTGATTCAGGGAGACTTCGCGTAATTGATTCATTCTCGCGGGGGTCATGGCCAACGTAGCCGGAGAGCAGTGGTTACTTCCCTCGTTGTACCAAGACGTCTCGCTAGCGTCGTCCTTTCCTGTGATCGTGTTATCCTCAAAGATCGCTCCAGATCCCGTTTTTGGTGACATCCGCTTCTTCCGTGTGGATATAATGTGAATCTCTTGTAGAATATTGACGGGGCTTTGTGGGAGATCCTCGCCGTACAATATCCGCTTCTCGACGCTGGAGGGACTGTTCTCGTTGTTCACAGGCCGTGTAAAGAGCTCAATGCCATTCGTTGAAGCACCTAAGAGAGGGCTGATGCGTCGAAAAGGAAGGACTGGGCCTCTAAAGCCGGTATTGCGCAATTGTAGCCGTCTGGTCTGTTGACTGAGACCCTCCTTCTGCTGTTGCGACGCCAGCGTTGGCGATGATATCACGGCGCATTCTGCGTAGGAACCCTCTGGTTGCTCAATTGATGACGCACGTCGTCCATCAGGCAACGGATGGGCATGCAAGGAATTCTCCATGCTCTGCGACGCATTCCTCAAGCTCGAGAGCTAATCCGATGATTGGAGGAGGCTCCGGAGGGGAAGTCCGTGCCTCGAGTCCACTCATACAGTGTATATTCCCAATCTGAACTTCATCATGTGCTAATTGATGCAAGCAATGTTTGGCGAAGATATGTTGTGCGAAATAGCAATTGACTTCTGTTGAACGCACTGGAAGGTCCGATATAGAATACAGCCGGTTTGTTTGTTTCGGAGTCAGGGGAAATTTCCTTGGTGGGGTAGCGTTGCCGTTCGGCAAAACCTGCCTCGCAAAAGTGTAGGTCCAACAACAAGAAGTCCAACATAGAATTACTGTTAAGGAACCATGTTGACTTTACACTGATGACTTTCCCTTCGACTTTCCTATTCCATCCTCATGTGAGAGGAATTCCGGGTTATCGCCGGTTGTCGCCGTCGTCACATGTCGTGTACAATTGATAAGGACCAGCAATAGGGACACTGACATGGCCTCCTGAAGATTCTCCTTTATGTTGTCCATAGTCATCGGAGAACACCATTCTCGTCATCAAACTATCAATGCTGAGCATGTATTGACTTTCTGCACTGTACACATTCGTGCCTGCTGTTTTCCCTCTTTTCTTCAACATCTTTCTCATATGTTGTATTGAGTGAGAAAAGAGATGGTCTTCATCGACGAGAGACTCGGGTCATGAATTCTGTCAGCAAGGAGCCTTCGGCCTAGGGCGAAAATATGATGACCTTGCCACCTTTCTTCAATACTAAGAGCAGCTAATCCAAATTACCCAATGATGCTCGAGGTAGCGTTCTTCAGGCGGAGCTGAGAAGGTGAAACGCTAGTCGCTGACTCCCGAAATGAGATATCAAATCCTTCAATCCCTTCAACTTCGGCCTGTCAGGGATATACCTATATACAAGATTGCGCCATCCAACATGTCTTTCCGTCAATACCTCCCTCCACAATCGTTGCGCGGTAAAGCTTGGGGGGTGTTGGTAGCCGCAATATCAACAGGATGGGCCTGCATGCGAAGAGGATCATCGCCCTGCTGTGGCTGATGAACAATAATGCTACGAAAGTGTTTGCAGACTTCAGTCCGACAGGTGGAGTCACTATGACTCAAATCTTCACGTCTGGTCAGGATGGCGCCGCATCAGCAGTTACCTTCTACCCTATAATATACCCGGAAGCCAACGACATGAATATCATGACCCGCAGTAACTATAGTGCATACACTACCACAGCACCAGCGTATGTGTATGGTCCAGGCGATTTGATAGACTGCGATCGTTGTGAGTCCTCGATATTGAGACGTAAATATGCGTTGCTGATGCTTCTGCTACGGACTATAAAACGCGCTCTCATCCAACACCTGTGACGAGTCTCTCTGCATCCGGTACAGCACCAACATACAGAAATGGATCAACGCTTAATGGGACCATTACCGTACCAACGTCCAGGACAGGACCAATCACCATAGCGCCACACGTAACCCTGACTCCGCCAGTACCCTTCGAGGAGTACTGGTGCTCTTCGTATGCCTCTGTAGTCCAATCCAGTGCGCAACTGAGTTTTCAGAACAATGGAACCAACAAGCCTCAATTTCACGGTCTGAACCCCAGCGCAAAAACCGTTTGTATGTCTGTCGAGGCAGAAAATTACAGCCAATGGGCTACCACTCACGCGCCTTCTACGTCTGTAGGAGGCTTCTGGAGTGCAATCAGACCTGTTGTGTGGACACCGACTCTCACGCCACCGTGTTGTAACACGTTCTGTAATCTCGTCGTTCCAAGCGCCCAGATGCAATACGTGAGTTCTGCTGTTATGTTTATCATCTCCCATCATTAATGGTATCCTGCGGATTTCGGACACGATCCAGCATCATCCACTCTCTATAAGTGTTACGAGAAAGATCCTGCACTGATGAAGCCACGCTGACTTTGAAATACTCTCAGTGGCCGACTCCCGCACCAGCTGCCATGAAGAACCGAACTACTTACGTTGGGCCTGACGGATTCACATAGTAAGCCCCATATGCTAATTTCGAACCTGTAAACCCGTAATGCTAACCTCTCCAGTACCTCCCCTTCCGTCTATGTGGTCTATAGGGGTATATCCGCCACCAATGATTGTGGTCAGACCCTAGGCAGTACCACCGTCGACTTGACACTATCTTATGCACCGTCTGACTTGATCACGTTCAGCAACAGAGTGGATGGCTACACATATAAGACCATCGATTTTGCCACCATTTGGTCCAATTGCACCGACAGATACACATACTCAAGTGTAGCTACTCCTCTTTGTGTCGCAACTGTAACCACTGAGGAAGCCGATTGCCGTGCCCAGATATCCAGTGTTGGTGCACACGCACTTTTTTGGCAAGAGCATTGCTACCCTCAGCTTTCTTTTCCGCCCACCACTCGCCTCCAGGGATTGAACACAGCGTGGAAATCATGTGATATGGGGAACGTGGACACTTCCATCCTCGGCGTCTTTGATCCCCCACGTGCATTAAAGCCCGGTACTGCTATGAAGGCCCCTGCTCCAACGGAGACCGCAGGCCCTCCAGTACCCTCAATGGCCCAACCTGCTTCTCAAGCCGTGCCATCGCAGCCTGAGAAAACTGCTTCGCCAAGTACCGCACACATCGGCAACGATCCGTCTGGTAATGTCAACGTTAATTCACATCCACCAGTATGGGCTGGGTCAAATAATCCAGGAGGAAACGTCGACTCTTCTAGCGAGGCTCCCCCAACTCAAACCTCAAAGGCACAGGATCCACAACAGGTAGGAGGGTCGAATCCGACGGTACCGGCACCCATCAACCCACCCAATGCTGATTCACTGACCGCGAACTTGCCTGTTGCCCACGCACCTGCTACTAAAGATCAGCCCACTACCAATAACCAGCCTGCCGCTGCCAATCGACCTGGCGCATATCAAAGTGCAGTTGATCCCAATAACGAATCTGCGGCCCAGATGTCTGCTTTGCATCAAGCGCTTGGACCAGCTCCTGCTACCAGTCCGCAATCTCACTCACAGCCAGATGGAACACCTCAGCAAGGGTCAGGCTCTCCGGCGAAGCTTCCAGCTTCGGCCAATTCTCCTGCTACCGATGGAGGCGCTCAGCCGGCTATCCCTATTTCACCCCAGGATCAAGCCGCGAACCCCCCCTCAAGTGGATTAGCCAGTAAAGAGTCACCGACTAACGGAGGCTCTCTGCATGGTGGCACTCAACCAGCGAGTGCAGGCTCCCAGCCAGCGAACGAGGTTCCTCAGTCAGCCAATGGGGCCTCCCAGCCAGTGAATGTCGACACTCAACCAGCGAGTGGAGACCCCCTCACTGCGAGCGGAAACTCTCGAAATGGGGCTTCTCAGCCGATCAGTGGGGTCTCTCCACCCATCGTCCCTGCCCAGAACCAAGGCTTGAGTCCGCCCTCGAATGAGGTGGCAAGCAGCGGAAGCTCCCTAGCAGGACAAGACGCTCAAAATCATGGTCCTCGTCCGGTAACTCCAGTACCGGCAGCCTCGCCACCACCTCAGTTCGTCATCCCTGTTGCAAATGGAGAAACCCTATCAGGCGCAGTCATCAATCCAAACTCGGTAATTATAGCAGGCTCGTCGGGTGGAGCAACAGTGCAAGCGGGTGCGCCAGCTACGCAAGTTCTTGGCCATGCGATATCCATAGATCCTGCAGGATCAGCTATCATTGACGGACAAGTACATACTTTGACCATGCAAATCCCTACTCCCATGAGTAATAACAACCAAGCTGCAGTACCGCAAGGAAGTAGCCCGGACATCTCGGTATCTGCTGGATCTCCGCAAAATCAGCCTATGGCAGGATCAAATTTACAGGTTTCGCCGCAGATCGCTGGCGCCCAAGATTTTGCTGCGACTACCGTCGCCAATCACAATGTCGCTGCTATTCCTTCTTCCCCAGGCGTTATCATTGTCGACGGCCAAACAATCGCACATGGTGCCGCCCCTGTGCTCATATCAAATGCTCCCGTCGCATATAATTCTGACGGTAATCTCGTTATTGGGACACAGACTTTCACCAATGTGGTTCCATCAATGGCGCCTTTACAGTCACCACCAATAGCGACGACCATAGCCAACCATGTCATTGCCGCTGTCTATCCTTCGCCTGGCGCTCTACTCGTCGATGGACAGATTATTTCACAAGGCAGTAACCCAGCAATCATATCGAATACTCCTGTTGTGTACCACTCAAATGGCGACCTCGTCCTCGGCACCCAGACCATCTCCAACATTTTCCCCTCCATTGCGTCTGTACCATCAGCTGCATCGTCGGCGGTTTTCACAGTGGCCGGTCAAGTAGCAAGTGTCTTGCACAACGGTGTGGGTATCGCTATCGCCGGAGCTATACTGCTACCGAACGTACCTGCTATTGCGATTTCAGGAACTGTGAGCGCCTCATACGGCTCTGCTGGTCTCATTGTCGGTTCATCAACGATAGCGTTGCCTTCATCGTCACCAGCGATAGGGTCGCCGATAGTCTTGACAGTAGGCGGTCAAGTGGCCACGGTCCTCCCGAACAATGCAGGTATTGCAATTGCTGGGACCACGCTGCAAGTCAATGGAGCTGCGATTCCTATTTCGGGAACTGTACGCGCTTCTTACGGTCCTGCTGGTCTAATCGTTGGTACTTCTACAGCAGCAATACCGTCTATTCGGGCACCCCAGGAATCTATGACATCGATTACCCTCGCTGGCCAAGTTTTCACCTACGCGGTATCACCGAGTGTGGGTGCATCGGCTAGTTTCAATAGTGTCATCATCGGAACGTCCACGATACCCTACGCGAGTACGGGGACGAACGGGACGATAAGTACTGGAACTTCCACCTTGTTGTACACCAGCGCGCTGATCGGGACGTCCGATGTGCCCTACACCAATACGGAGCCCAATGGAGCCACCATCACCAGCACGTCTACGGCTCTGTACACGAGTCCGATAGCAGCCACTGCCACTTCGGGAGTAGGGAGCCTGGTACTTGGGGGACTCAATCCTAGTGGGCCTAGATCTGAAGCTGCGAATGGAACGCAGACAGGAGCGTCGAGCACGAGTGGTGTGGGCGCACCGACGGGGCTGGCGGGAACGAGTGCAGCCGGTGGGAAGGGACAGGTACCCGTGAGTGGTGTATTGAGAGTGGGTATCTCTAATTGGGGCTTATGGATTGGTGCTGTAATGGTTATGATGGGTATCATTTGGGTTTGAATTTAGCGCGGCGTTGGCGGTTGGTTGGAAGCCATGATTGATGAAGGGTGAAAGAATGGTATCATTCAATTCGAGTGTACATAGACTTACTTGTAAATAAAATGACAGACATGTATATAACTCAATGTCGAAGATACGATCAGAGCACAGTATCTTCCATCGCAGGTCAGCCTACAACAGTATAGATCTCATCATTCTCTCAATCGAAGATCCAATACCGTCCTTGCCGTCTCAACTCCACCTCCACCTCCACCTCCATTTCATGCTGTATGTTCTATACAAGCCGATCAATGGCATCTGGTATGAAGGCGAAGATTCGTGATATACCTAGATGAATAGTGTGGGAGAGCTGGTATACAACATAAGATTATGGGTACGGTTATAGTTATACCTATGTTTATGTCCATGCTTATGATTATAATTATCGTTATGAATGGAAGCGAGGGAGGGGATAGGTATGTTGTATTATACGCACATTGAAGATACGTGCGTGTGGAATAGTCGCTAGCTGTATCAAGGATTTTGGGGCCGAGGGGGAGGATGAGAGAGGTGTATGGTATTGAGGTTTTGGTGGGAGAGAAGGGGGGGTTTTAGATGGTGGATTTAGATGGTAGATGGCGGATAGTAAGATTGTATCACGCGTATAAGATGGATGGTGAGATAGTGATTTCACGCTTAAGGGCAGAGTTCTGTCTCATACGATAACGACTATTGCGTGGAGAAAAGTGGGTGTGGTAGTAGCTAAGGTAGGTACCTGACTCTGTACCGCAACGCCACCGCGGCTCTAATTGATGGATATGGATATGGAGAAAGACACTCTGGCATTGGCGTATAGTGTATTGGGATCTCGCTATAAAGATGGATGATGACTTTTACGTGACAGCTGGATGTTGTCAGGAAGTCCAAAACACCAAAGAATAAAGGTATCTAGGCTTCAGAATTACTTGATTGAGACCGATGTGGTCAGAATATGAGGGTGGGGATTTATAGGATATTTTGGTGTGGGGACTAGGCTAATTATGCGATTTTCTCTAGGAATGCCAAGACCGCCACATGAAAATTGTCCGATGGTACTGTTGCTAGAGCTATTGATTTCCTATACTGTTGGTGGTGGAATTCGTAACGTGAATGGTGCTGTGAGTATGTTGTAGTTGGTGAATATAAAGCACTCTCAACACTCAGACGTGGAAACTTGGGGTCTTTGCAAAGAATGAGATGAGTATAGACTTAAGAGTACAAAGCAGCCTAGCTTCTCCTATATGGTCTGCCGCACCTATTCACGGATTAAAATCCGCAACTAAGGATGAACTATGGCAGGGCTAATCGTCACTGCTCTCCTATCCTTCCTAGCTGTGTCCTACAATCGGCAATTATTCATATCTGAAATATGTTGTGCACGCGCAATTATTTTTTTGCAGCGTCACACTGTTATGAAGTAGCGAACGGTGAAATCTCTAGGACTATTGCATCTTGGACGACAATTTGTGGGAGGAAGGGTGGAGAAGTGTTGGCTATGGGTGATGGACGGATGGCTTGGAGCTTGTTGGTCATGAAGCGTAGAATAGTAGTAGATGAGGGGGTTCGGGGGGGCTTATATTGCTCGTTGAGTTGTTTGTAGAGATGGTAATGTCTACTTCTTGCGAATGTAATGGTAAGTGCTGAATGCTGGTGGCTAGGATTTTGACTGTGTAGCCAAAACCAAAATAGAGTATCAGGTCAAAGACAGCTGGAGCTTGTTTTCGCCAGACGAAAGGATCTTGCGGGCTCCTCTTTCATCCATATCTTGACCAATAGAATTTCTCTTCTGCCTACCTTCCGAACTTCTTAAGTTCTAGCCATCTTAGAGGCGGATATACAAGAGCAGCCCAGGAGAAGCCAACGTAATTGCCCATCTAGTCAACGCGTCAGCAGATATTGCCGGCCCGGGAGTCGCAGGGAGCATGTATATCGAAAGCTCACATCAGCTCCAAATTCCCCCACCTGCTTCGCAATGGGCCCGATATACCACGCCTGAGCCATACACAGGATCGCCCCAGCCCATCCAATCAGAAAAGCTACCAATGCCGCGATCCCCAATGGCAGTTTACTCTGCGAGTTCCAACTTGTCCAGTCGTACCCCGTCCTCCGTCGAAAGATTAAATGCTCTTCCAGCGTAATTGCGATCCAGATGGCAAGCCAATACCCCATCAAAGCGAGGAAGTTGGTAAATATTGCACTCAAACTATTCCGCCCTGCGAGCGCGCAGACGGTGTAGATGATCACACCGCATGTGTTCCAAACGAATCTTGGCACCTTCTGTGCTGCACGGCCCAAGATCTGGAAGTCGATGCCGCTGGAGTAGGTTGGGGCAATGACGTTTGGGATAAGGCCTAGAGCTATGACGACGGCTAAGAATCTACCAAAACCACCTAGTGAGGAGAACCCTTCGACGAGAAGGTTTCCTTGCCCAATTTTGTCGGCTGCAGCGTAGGCTGTGTTATTTGGGATGGCGGACGCAAGACCGATGCCCACTATGAGTGCGAAGGTGAAGGAGAATACGAGGCCGAGGAGCGAAAGGATAAAGAGCGGAAGGCGAGGTGTGCTCGGTGGGTAATACACGAAGAAGTCTGCTGCTCCGCCAGCATAGGTAATTGCGGCGCTGAAGCAGAGGGAGAAGAAAGATAGTCTGTTGCCGATAACCGTCCTGGGATCGCCAGAGGATGGAACGCTTAGGTCATACTGGGAGGAGGATACGCCGTAGAGAATACTGATTGCAATGACCTGTGGTAGCCAAGCATAACGCATATAAACGTGGAAGAGCTTGATGCCGAATGTTGTCACGACCCAGCTTATAATGGCGACGATTACTATCCCCACCACAACATTCAGGCTACCGTGACTGGACACGGCCGAGAGGATCTGACCTGCCACGACTAGGCCGATCATCGAATAGCCTAGCAAGACTATCAGATTAAGAACCACTATGAGCTTGCTCGGCCACCATCCGAACGTGTATCGTGCGAATATCATAGTGCGATTCCCGGAAAACGGACCCCATGTTGCGATGTATGCTACTGCACAACTGCCAAGGAGGGATCCGAAGACCGCGCAAAGCGCAGAGTCCTTGAAGCTGAGGGAGTATATTGTTGGCGCCAACATTCCGAGGGTGATGTTGACGGCCGCTAGATTGATTGATACCCACAGAAGGAACGCTTGCAGGTAATCTTTCCATGATTTGGGATGAGTTTCATGGGGCTCTACCCGTTGCACTCCTCGTGCTTCGACATTGTATTTCAGAAGTTGGTGCTCAAATCTTTTGAGATTTGAACCAATCGCTCCTGAAAAGCCTGTAGATGTACCTAGTGGCTGTGTCCTTTCGGCTGTATCCGGCGTGGGTTCGTCAGCCAGCCTCCCATCTCGCTCGAACCCTTTCTCTACATCCTGTAAGGTGGGAGAAGGCATCGACATTCCGCTTTATGGTAGTCAGTATTACCCCAAGAATGTAAAGGAAGAATGGGATAGCATGATTCTTTCGCTGGAATGACCCAGATCAAGTTCGACCGTATGATCTCAGTTCCACATCATCCACACTGCTGCATCTCCTTCTTTCCCATGCAACTGCTGCTAACGCATCGCATGGAAGAAGGTTGGATGGACAGTGTGACGTGACATGGAACACCGGTTGCATGCATATTATTGCACATTACCTTGATCAATGGATGGTTCTTCCCGGAGACTCGACATGATGCTCGGATTTATTCGGATATGTACCTCGATCAATATTGATAGCGCCGTAGGCTCGGATTCTTCTTCAAAAGGAGAGGTTAGCATCAATGACGACAACGGAGAGAAAGGCTGGGTAAAGGGAGATCAAGGGTAGGAACATCGATCTGATTGACGAGGAAAGAAATACACAGAGATGAAGAGATTCGCTTGATGAACGATGATAGGCGATAAAATTATAACTTTGGCGTACTTGCCTCAGGTATGCAAAGAGTAAACAGTAGCTATTCAACAGCACTGGAAAGTCAAGACTGTCTTTATTTACCTAGTCACACCAAGGAATTGTAGACGTTAATCATTGTGAAGACTGGCTGATCGAAATTTTCTGACGTTGATGACGCCATGAGATTAGCGTGTGCACAATACTCTAGAATACATAGATACTTATAGATCGGCTAGGTACAGTACGTACTAAACCACTAGTACCTTGATAGATGTTTTGACATGCACTCGATAGTATATCAAATGCGACCCTCATCAAGCCAAAACACACCTCGTGGAATACTCGTTGAGATATCAGGTGTCTAGACCATATACGGAGTACACAAGAGAAATTTGCAGCGCCAAGAATTCCAAAGTCTTGTGCACACGCTAGAATATTTCGAACGCTCACATCGACAACCACTCCCATCGCACCCAACACCATACCAACCCCCCATACCATCCTCATCCCTTCCCACCCCAACCCCAACCCCACAACCATGCCACCACCAACCCCAACCCCCCATCTCCTCCGCGCCCTCCGAGCAACAGAAACCATCAAAACCAGCACCCACCCACTCCGCCAACACCGAGCCCACCTCCCAAAACCACATACCCACCAACCACACTCCCACCAACCACGCACGCACCAACACCGCACCCTCCATACCTCCCCCACCTCATCGGCCCAAACCCTTCCCAAAACCACAGACCGAGGACCCATTTCTACAGAAACGACACAGACTGATTTCGGCGCCATGGATGTTTTTTCTAATGCTGTACGTCTCTTCATCCCCAATCCCGCATATGATCCCACACACACACCCACATACCACGACCAATTTCCACCCGCCAGGCCCCACTTCCCCTTTCTCACCCAGAACCTCCATTCCCCCATCTTCCCCCCGCGCGAAGCCTCCCCCCCCCACTCCACTAACCTTCCCCCTTTAGCCCGCCCCCGCCGCCTCAATAGACGCCTGCCTCCCCACCGGCTTCCACCTCTCCAACGGCGTAAAAATAACCAACAACGCCGGCCTCCTCCTCATCTCCGGCGAAGCTTTCGCCTGGCGACCCTGGCTCTCCCTCCCCCCACCCTCCCCATCCAAAAACCCCCTCTCCACAACCTCCAAATCTCCCCTCTCTACAACCCCCCCCTCCTCAACCCGCCCCCCCACACCCTCCCTCCTCAACCCCCACGGCCAATTCCACACCGGCGCCTCAGCATGGGGCATCCTAAACCTCGTATGGCCGAAACCGGACCTGCTGATCTTGGGTGTTGGAGGCAGAATGGTGCCGTTGGCGGAGGAGACGAGGAGGCTGTTGGGGGAGATGGGGGTGAGAGTTGAGGTTGCGGGGACGAGGAATGCGGCTGCGCAGTTCAACCTGTTGGCGACGGAGAGGGGGGTTGGGAGTGTGGCGGCGGCGTTGGTGCCGGTGGGGTGGGGGGTCCGGGGGTGATATGCTGTTTGGTCGTGGGTGTGGTGGGTTATGGGGGTTGTGGATTGGGGTTTCGGGGGTAGATGTGGGTGATGGTGCCGGTTGTCGAGGATCGGGGAACAAATGTAACATATGGAAGACGGAGGTCTAAATAGGTTCCAAGTGTTGTTTTGGTTTACAACACCTGTATAATCACGACAAGAATGGAATATGGAATATATACATTATGACCATCCTCCGACATTACCCTTCTTTCTCTCCCCCAAATACATCCTCCTCATCAGAACCAACAATTACAAGTCACAACATCACTCCCACTCCTCACCCACAGCTCAAGCCCATTCACAGCACCAACGCAGCAACAGCGCCCAACCCAGCCACCAACCCCCCAACAACAACCCGACCCGCCGCATTCGACGGGCTCGTCAGAACCCCCGTCCCTGTCGGCGCCACAGAAGGATTAAACGGTCCATTCGGCGTCGCAGTCGCAATCGCCACAGACGTAACCGGTAACACGCCCGTAGGTACTGCACCACTGACACCTGGCGTTACCGACAGGAACTGTGTAGAATTGACCAGCGCACCGGGCGGTGCGGTGTTGGGCGCGTAGCTGAATTTGAAGCCGGAGGAGTGCGTGATGTTGGAGACTTGGCCGGTGGGGGCGGGGACGTAGTAGGGGCCTGTGCTGAGGGAGAGGGTGGGGAAGGGTTGGGTGGGGGTTGCGGGGCCGGTGGGGGCTTGGACCTGGCCGTCTGAGATTTGGGAGACAAGTGGGGTGGAGGTGTCGGGGGTGGTGGTGCTGATTGGGCTGTCGGAGCTGACGGGGCTGACTGGTGCGGAGGATGATGATGATGATGAGGGGTTGGAATTGGAGATGCCGAATTGGGAGGAGTATTGGAAGTTGCCATCGTGAGTTCCCCCGATCGCAATGATCTTGATACCGTAGCCCTTGTCTTGCGAGGCTTCGAGTGTGGTGTCTGGTGTGTAGGAGTATGATCCCGTGTTCTTCGTGCTTGGAGTTATGCAGGTGGTTGGCACACAGTTGATTGCGGGACCTTTGCAGAGAACAAGAGCGACATCCGTTATGTCAGATAGGAGCTAGTAGTTGTGTTAGTATCCGTAGAATGAAGTGATTCTAATGAGGAAGTACACACATGCCAGGTGATGCTGAAAGCATTGCCAACTGGGACGTTTTTACCAAGGGCAGGGGTATCGATAGCAAGAATGTTGGGAGTGGTATCGTAGCCTATACCCGTCGGGCAGGACGAGAGATCAATAGCAGAGGTGAGGCCAGCATAAGCCGAAAAGGCCACGATCGCGGTGGAAGCACGCATTGTGATATTGGAAAGATCGAATCTCCTGGATGTTTCGATCTGTGATTGATATGCCGAGGAATGAGAAATACGAGCAAAGTCGTCAAAGAGAAATGTAGATTGCTAATGAGAGTCTGAAATGAACGAGGGTAAAGAGCGTGAGACTGGACAGCGAGGCAGTGCGGGTAAAGGAATGAGGTGCGACGACGATGGCTATTTGAAGTTCATCCCCAGCCGACGGGATCATTGCACACTCAGGGGCTCGTATTTCCAGCTTGTTTAGCTGAAACCCGGGCTGAGATCTCCATTGGGTTAGCCCCGAAAGCCTTCAGGGGTAATCGGACCCTGGATGAATTGGACTATCTCAGCCGCACCACTGATTGATGAGATTCATGAAATATCTTTCGTGCCTCTCTGCAGGAGGTGTGTTGGTATGTGGCTATTCTCTCCGCATGTTGCAGTGTCGTGGGCGCCATCATCTTGTGTTGAAGCGAGACCCGTTATTCTGTACCAATGTGAAGGCGTGGTATGCTCCGTTGAATCCTTTGCGCCTTTATTTTGGATCCTTGCTAGGCGACAGGATTGAAGCTGTGCGTTGAAGGATTTTGAAGGAAGGAGACCGTTGGCCTGCGAGGCCACCATTGGCTTATTGCGAAATCTTTGCAACCTCTAGATTTTGATTCCATCAGAACCTCCGACAGCGATGGGTACAGCAACAACCACGATCAAGCAAAGAACAATGCCAGTCAGAACGCAGAGTCTGCGGCGCGGAGATTGTACCTTGCTCGAAGGATATCGTTGTACCGCTTTCATTCTCCTTCTGACAGCGTCCATGTAAGTCGGTGGAGGCTCTTCCATATCGTGCTCCACATAGGACGGAGGTCTGGTAGGGAACCTCGGAAGGGCCACGAAGGAGTGATCTGCTAGATGTGCTGCTTCCAAGTCTGTCAATGGAACATCATCCCTGTTTGGTGGCATTGTGGGGATTTCGAGACCTTGGACGTGATGCGACAAACTCGGGCTTGGGTGAGGTGGAAGCTGGAGTAACGTGGATTGAGGACTCGATAGGAGATAACAGAACGCTGGCTACCTTTTCTTTCATTCTCGTTCTCATGTTCGTGGAGAGTGTGGCTATCGTGTCTTTTCCTGTTTCAACCACTGTACTGGCGACTTTCGCGACCGGGAGTCGATCTGAGTGACGGCTGCGCCACGATACATTCGTTGCATCTGGTATCACCATCATCGACAACGTCCCAGTCGACTTCATGCGTACGATATGTCATCTTGAGAGCAGTAAGAGTCTGTGATGGACAAAGAGACGTACGCTCGCTCACGTCCTACTCCACGTGGCCCTTGCGTCATCCCGCCCCACCATACAGATTTTCCCAGCCAACAGCGAGAGTTAAGCAACACAATGAAACGGTATCCAATGAACGCAGTGCTCCCATTTTCAAGACCGAAATTTTCGAGAAGAGCGCCTGTTCGATCTCGTCGTTGAAATATCACGAGATCGCAAAAATGGAGCTCTACGTTGTACAGCGCAGTACAATCCGGTTGAGGGATTGCCGATCTTGAAGTTCGAATAAACCAACTCCATCCAATCCATACTCGACAATATGGAGGCTCAAGTCTACTGCAAGCCACCATTTAATACTCAGAGGCCAGCCACAATTAGGTCCACGCGAGGCTTCCTTCGCGGCAGGTTGCAGTCGTAGCTGATGGTATCTGTGATGCGCTGGTCGTGCTCTGATCTCAGAGAGGGGAGGGGAGTAAGGCGAGGTACGGAAAGTACGCTAGCGAAAAAAATGTCAATACTGGCTGGTGAGATTGGTAAGAACATGGATGGAGCCACATCCGCATCTGGTGAAGTATACAGTGATTGGAGGTGACGGAAACTCTCAAAGATACAGTACCCATTCCACAGAAAATAGAGAGCAACGCACGGAAGGGATTTCCTCATATCTACAGTCTAGCTAGCAGGTTGTTCAGAGAGCCGTGGAAGCGTTGTGCAGGATCTGTAGCTCAGTGAACACTATGTACGAGAGTCAGGGCTTACATCGAGACTGAACATTGTTCGTCACATAGGTGTCTCGTGTCGCTTTGAGAAGGCATCTCAACCCCGTCGCGCGTTGTTTAGACTATGTTTACCGGCAAACGTGACAGACCCGTTTTTCATTCTCATCGCGTTATACTCGATCCAGCGCTTACAACGCGTGTGCCTTCATAGAAGTATAATATCAGATTACGTAGAAAAGGGGTTGTGGCCTCTATATTTTTTGCGTTTAAATTCAAGTTTAAGCTATCATTGTGAATTCTTCAACCACCAAAGCGTGATCCAGGCTATGTGGTGATCTTTCAGACAACTATAGAGTCACTGAAGCTCAGCGAAGTTCGAGGTCCACCATGTTGACTCCCTGATAGAGTCCCCTTGCATGAGAGAATAATGCCACAGATAGCTCGGATTCCTCGAACAAGGTCTGATTCTCAGACCTCGCTGACTATGATGGAATGATTCGATTACCCTTCTCTAAAACTATATAAATCAGACACGTACCGAAAAAGATTGAAGACCGTAGCTGCAGAAAAGTTCCACGTATGAAACCACCATTTCAATACATCTGCACTCAACAACCAAAGTTTGAGAAATCTTACGGGAAATTCCCACTCCTCATTCGCTCCAGCGCTGAATCAGAACAGTGTAAGTAATATCCTGTATGAAGATGAACTGGCGGGTAGCTTAAGTTTCAAGGAGCATTTTAGAGGACTCATAGTGGCCACCTTTAGGGAGGCCTGTGGATTCCAGTAGATATGGAGATTACTAGGTCTTTATATAGAAGTGCGAGCATGACATTATCGGTGATGAGATTTTCGTGTATCAGAGTCTTTGTTATTGCTATACTCATCTACAATTCGGAATAACTGCAGATAGCGATAATCTGCAACGAGTCTTCAACGGAGGGTTGGTCTTAATGGCTCGCGCTAATTTGGAGAAGTAGGTCGCCCGTCATGCAATTCTCGTGGCTTCATTCTCGGCGCTACAGGTGGTGAGGCAGCTTCTGGGTGTTTCTCGGGTCCAACAGGCTGGGATCTAGGCGTCCCGTGGCTATCGAGCATGCCATCTGTAGCTTCTTGGTCAGGTTGCGCCATGAGCAGGCGTTTCTTGTTTTGTATCTCGGTTAGCGTAAGCCGACGGTGATAGTCTGCCAATGCATCCCGAATTGGTGGCAGGCGATCAACTCCGATGTGAAAATCTCTGGAATCTGGAGTCAAAAGATCTATGCCCCTGCCAGCCTGGATCCCGCCACTTTGTGGTTCGTGATTGGACTGCTGATAGGTTTCTGAAGGGGACCTGCCTTGCCACTGGGAGTAATCCTCCACAAATTGGTCAGGGTCACCGTTATAGAGCCCTTGACTAGATGATGGAAAGTTGTCCAGCACCTGATCCGACCCGCTTTGTACGCAGCTGTCTTGGGAACGTGACTGCTGCATATAGTCATCCTGCAAACCATTCTCCCAATTATCGGATGACGTAAACTCGCTGAATGGAGCAAAACTCAGGCGTAGAAGAGCGTCTGCGCTGGAATTCGTAAAGGAAAATCCCTGGGCGTTGATTTCTTGGTCTGATACATCACTCATCCGTTGTGGTAGAGTTCGCCCGCTATATGAGGAGCCTTGAAGCTTGCCTCGCTGTGAGCCAGGGCTTTCTGTCTCATCGCTTAAGCCTTCTACCCTGTCACTTGTACGGTGTCTCCCAGATGATGGGTCATTGAGCCGGAAAAGAGGGCGATCCCTCCGCGAGTGACGGGGCCAGGCTCCCAAAGATTCTGGAATGGAAATTATCTTTTCCTCCTCGTGATAACAGGAAGTATGCTTATCTAGCGCCTCCCGATTTTTGAAGGTCCAGCCATTAAATCCACATGCAGCATCTATACATCGGAAACGGGGAGCGTGGCCATCCTCGTGATGCTTTCGGAGCTCGACCGAATCAAAACCTATGGTAGAACGAGGGCAATTTGGATAACGGCAAAAGAACGCACCCGATTCATGGCGCGCTTGGAAAGTCCTCAAATTTGCGTCATTGGGATTTTCTATTGCCAACAGATCCTCGACGATGCTTTGGTACCGAGCTCGAATATCTGTGAATAGGTTTTGATCGAAACAATTCCTGTCAGCACTGGCTACGTGTGAAGTTAGCATCAGAGGAACTCCAGTGGTGGCATTTGAAGCCACATACAAGAGGGACTGGTGACAGAGTCAATATTCGGAAACCTCTTCCTCCAATGTAGCAGTGTCTTATCCAATAAATTATAAGCAGGAGCCGAAAGCTCTAAGGGGTCCCAAGGTCCCCCTTGTGCGATGGGGGTCTCGTCTTCATCGTTACTATCCCCAAATTTCTTTATAGACATGTCATTATACCTCATAACAAGAGACTCCAAAGCCTGGTGCAGAGAGGGTATCTCATTCGCCAGTATGCAAGACTCGGCATTTGGATCGAACATGTCTATGAGATGGTCAAACCAATGATCGTTCGCATACGGCTGCAAATCATGGAGGCAGAGCGCAATCGCCGAGAGCAAGTCTTGGTTGGCGATGTCCTCATCAATCAAGTCAAAGCTTGACACCATATAGAGAACGCAAGCCAATGATACGGTCATATGGGCTCTTGGTGACTGCAAAAGGGGGAAGTGATGAGAGTGCTGTAAGTAACTAAATGCAGCGGTCAGAAAATCTAAGCGAAGACTGGAAATGTTTAAACCTACTGCAGGGCCGTAGAATGACAGAAAGTCACGTACCCACCAGGTCCCTAGGCATACATCAAAGTCAGCTTTGCTTTATTAGGCCCCGAACGAAGTTACGAGACCGCGCTGCAAAGTAGAGAGGTGCTTGAAAGATAGGACTGTTCCTAAACATCAACCAGCTATGAAAAGCGCGAAAGCGAAAATTTGCTCAGAATATCCATATACTTCCAAGACATCAGGCAAGTCGACGTACGTCGTTAGCTTGAATGACTGTAAAGATGGGCAGATTCAAAATTTCACTCGGAAAGTGCCTCACCTCTTCAACGTCGATGATTGGGTTGCATAAAGTCAGCACGTCGCCCCGAATTCTAGTTAACTTCGTTATCTTCGGGACTTGGCAGTCCAAGACGATGCCACTCTCCAACTCGATCCGCCTTAAGGGACGTTTTGCGACTATCATCCATTGAAATATGCGTAAGGCCCTGCGTTGATTGGCAGTCCCTCCATCGCCACAGATTGCTGTAATGAGTTTTTGATACCTTAGTGCTCGTCAGCGTACGCTGATATCGCATCAATGGTTTGGCAAGAATATTACAGAGCCTTGATCTCCTGTGGCAGAGTCTCAATTGCATCACGTATGTCCATCTCAGAGTAGAGGGATCTAAGAGCGGACATTACCAATTTGACCCAGAGAAACATCCCTAGCATATATCAGATCGATGGGAGATCGTAAAGACTCCGGGATATAATTACCGTGGGCCTTGGTCATGATTTGATACCCCAAGTCTTCGATGAGTTCGGAGGAGAATTCGTGATGGAGGTTGCGGAGTTGTGAGTTGACATATAATGAAATAGTGTGGTTGACATTCTCCGGATAGTCGTCTAGCCGCACCGTTGGCTTCAATTGTAGAAGTTTGGACATGGACGCGATTTTCTGGCTCGCGATCAGAATCTTGCAAGCTCTTGCGGACGGCCCCTTGATCACTAAGAGATCCTCTATAACCTCCTCATAGTCGTCTCGGGAACACTCATCTAAGCCATCCACGACTATTCGCACTGCTTTATCGGCTGATGCAATCAGCTTTTCAAGTATGATCCCGAGACTTTTCTTTGTTGGCCGCAAGCCATTATTGGCAAATGTTTCCAGTATGTAAGGCGCAAGTTCCTTCTTAGCTGCGAGTAGTTGAGTAGCAAGATTCCGTAGGATCTCACTCGATAATCCCAGGGAAAGCTGCCGGTGTGAGCAAAAGTAATAAATGACAAGCGTGTCCGTAGTGTCTTGGATGTGCCCGATGATCTTCGAACATATTATACTTTTTCCTATGAAGAGGTCAGCCCCGATTTGTAATAAGACTGACAGCAGGCAACCCAAGTGACAATATGCGCTCAATACAGGTGGCACTGTGTTACAGTATCCCGATAACACCCATGGGACTAATACATCTCCTTTTAACCAGATTGTCTGGGAACAACGATAGTAGAATGATACTAGCGCCACTCTTGTGGTGTAAAGAACGTAGAAAGACCAAGTACCTGGGGTCTGTGACTCTCAGGACTCTTGGCAGTCATACTCTTCCACATACCAATCTCTCTCGTAGCCAGCCTGAACTTTTAAATATATTCTGGCAAAAGGACATGCGTAACACTCACCAGCCCCAGGCTTTCCGTTGAGCCAAACAAAGGAGGGTTCGCGGCCTTGCTCAATCCATGAGAGAATCGTTGCTTCCTTGAGCGCCCAATGATCACTCGTACCATTGCATGCTTTTAATAATTTCATGAGTGTGTTTTCCTGCTCTTCCCCTGCATTTAACCATGCGACTGCTTCCCTCGTTTGGGTAGCAAGCCTCTCACGCTCAGCTTTGTCAACTTCATCCGCATGTTTCACTCGCCAGTGGTTGATTTGGCCAATATGTTCACTTCTCCAGGACTTGGCTTCGGTGATGCTGATTGCGTTGGCCTCAGCATCGATCAGATCTCTATGTTTCCTGATACCCTCAAGAATTCCTTGGAAACGCAGGCTGAAAGAATTCCACAGAGAATCGAATACCATTTTCCAAGCTGTAAGGCGAATGGGATGCTTCATCAGCGGAAGGTTGGGCAAAAGATATACCTAGCTCACCGCGTTGCCGGAAGAATTTGTAGGCTCTGCCGTGGAATTCAAGTATATCAGAATAGAAGAAGCCAAGACTCTGCTGAAAGTCGTCATTATCTCTAAAAGCGACAGATAATTTGTCGAAGCGTGGCATCGCCTCTCCTATCATCGCATAAGCGTCGATTAACTTTTCGAGAGCGGAAATATGGCCCTGAGAGATCTAGGGGTGTGTTACAAGAAGTCAGTGACGTGACTCTATCATTGCAAGGACACTCGATGGCTATCTCTCCGGTCACTAAAGCTCTAGTAGAGGCTACACCAACCTGAAGTAGGAGCTTTATCGGCGCCTGCATGGGAAATTAGCTAGCTCTGGCAGTCTTTCGCCAATACTTACCCAAATGTACGGTAGATATGGCGTTCCTTGACACAAAACCTCAATGACCCCTGAATACTTTTCAATTCCTGCCAGAAAGGGTTGTATACGGTGAAATCCACGAAGCGATCTTCGTAGCTGAAGTTGGCGTTCAATGTCCCTGGTAGCGATCCATACATCCTCCATTGTTGTCAGCGTAAATGAGCGGGCATCATCCTTGCTCACCGAATCTCTGAGCCGTTCGAATGCGATACCGAAAGATGTAGGCGGGGCAACATTGGTTGCCGTGGATATGGTTGATACCATTGCAAATACAAGACTCACAGCAGCCTGGCAAAAGCAGCCTTGTGTGACGTCTGAATGGTCTCAGGCTGGCGCTCTAAGTTGCTTTAAGATTTGCAAAGGGCCGCTTGTCAGTGAGCACCACCCGCGCTGAAGACTGGTGATAAAAGTGATGAACGATACTGTGTTCATGAGTGGATTCGTGAAGACAGATGCAACGGCAAAATGATCTTCATATCTAGGATACTATTGTGAGGCTACTTGCGTTGGTACAATTGCCTGTGGAAACCGCAGGTATACAAGGCTACATCGTATGTGTGGGGGTTGTGCACTGCCTGCATAAGAGACCCGAGCGACCAATCAGAAGAATGAGGCTAAGACCATGGCTGACCGCCCACACGCACCCTGCCTGTTCCGTTGAGCCTCAATTAGAACAGTAGATGCCACCTTCAGTTGTATCAGAATGAATGAGTAGATGGGCGCCATCAGAGATTAAGGTAGCTGATAGATAGCCAGGTTTTGGAGCGTGCGCAGCGATGACCGATCGGCAACGGGATGAGAGACCGTGGAAACGGATCTGCCTAGATCATACCCTAAGCTCAGAGGTCTTCTCCAGTCAATCCGAGCATTATAAAGCTGTCAAAACGACAGCAGAGCCCTGCAGCCAGGATGTCCACATTTCGGACCAGCGACTGTCAAGTTTAGTCCGAGACGATCAGGATGAAAGGAGAGATGAGAATCATGATGAGCGTTGTCAGAACCTGCGCCCACGATGTAATGGAGGTGCGTACCAAACCATGGAGCGGATATACGCCGGCTCATCCCCTTTTCACCAGCACCAGATGAAGCCGTCAATTGCGTTGTCAACGAGGGAAGTCCATTGCATCACGCACTTGATTGGTCGGCTCGAAGCCAGCAGTATGTGTGCACCGAGCAGCATATGACATACTCCATATCGCACGAGAATTCTCAACCGTTGACCAGTGACACTTCCATTACTCAGAGAATATCATTCATGGATTGCAGTAGAAGCCAGTCAAACACCACCGGTTTCATTGCCCACGAAGCATCGCTTGGTCCGTCCCATGGTCAATATATCCCGAGCGAGCCTCGTGAAGTTCCGAGCGGACTCACTAAACAACAGGTCTGCTTTGGCATGGTAGGACGATCCTTCTGATTGATATCTGTCGCTGAGTAGTAACGACTGACAGCTCAGTCCTAGCTCGAAAATATTCCTATCCTTCAACGGCAGCCTGGATTCTTTGAGCATGTCGACGGATATATTGCAGTCTCCTTAATTACAGAACTAGAGACAACGCAACTCCTCTCGGACTCGGGGCATATGATCGGGGCAGTCGATTCTCGATATTCAAGGATATTTAAAGTCTTCCAGGGCGAAGACAGCATTGAGTCTCAAGCTTTTGTCATTCCTTTAACCCTCGAGGAACACGGCACAAGTCGCGACAGAGTCAGACAAGGACGTAAACAGACGTCAAGGTTGCAGATTAGACCTCTTACGTTGTCAGTGATCTGGTACGGGCCAATGGATAAGTTTGAAGATATAGGCGAGTTCTTCTTGCAATGCTCGGAATATCTGCAAGCTCCTTCACACTGCGATCGCAATGTACCCTATCGCAACCCCCAGAGCTTGTCCGGAAGAGATGAAAATCCAGCTATGACATTTGATCTCAGAGAAAAGCTCACGTTCTCCGAGTTTGAGACACTGACACAAGGAGCTGATCTATCGGCTAGCCTTCAAACTGGTAACACATATCCGGAGACAGAACCACCAGCGGCAATTCGAACGCCACTACATAGGTAAGCCGACAAGCCGGACTCGTCTTCAATCTTATCCTGCAAAGTAGACGGCTACCGCTGATAGGTTCTAGTCATCAAAAGCAAGCTTTGACGTTCATGTTGAGGCACGAAGAAGGTTCAAAGGAATTCTGGAGGCCAATTTCCAACGAGAACAACAATATGACACGGTATGCACGCGTTTTATTGGTGGAAGATATCCATAGGCCGAGATGGGGAGCTAATTCTGTTCAAGGTACGTGAATACAAAAACTGGAGAAATTTGTCATTCCCACCCGGGTGAAGTCAAGGGAGGTATCCTTGCGGACGCTATGGGATTAGGAAAGTCATTGAGCATGATATCTCTGCTGGCGACAGACTGGTCACATCGAGCCAAGCGAATAAGACCGACGCTGCTCGTTGTTCCGCCTTCTCTCCTTCGCACATGGGAGGATGAGCTAGAGATTCACACCCACTCAGATACCCTAAGGCTCTGGAAATACCACGGGCCGAAGCGCTCAGATGACACGACTGTGATGCTTGCGCATGACATCGTGTTGACGACTTATGATGTAGTGGCCTTAGAATGGCGTAGTCTCAACAATGGGCGAAAACCTCTTTACTCGCGCAGCTGGCATCGCATCGTCTTGGACGAAGGTGAGTCAAAGCCCCAGATTGTGAACGCGCCAGCCAACGTGTGTTTCTTAGCCCACGAGATCCGTAATTGCAATACCATCCGGGCTAAAGCGATCTACGCTCTGAAAGGACACTTGCGTTGGGCCATGACGGGGACTCCAATCCAGAACCGGTGGGAAGATCTTGCCAGCTTACTCATATACCTCGAAGTTTATCCACACAGTGATACAAGATCACTCAGGGCCATGCTGAGACCAACCCCATCCAATTCGCACATACGGAGTATGCTGACCACAATCTGCCTACGTCGGCCTAAGGACGCAATAGATTTACCTCCTCGCACAGACAAAATACGTAAAGTACAATTTGAGGTCGACGAAGCCGCAGCATACAAGAACATGAACGAGTTTGTAATGGCTAACATTTCTCAAGAAGCAGGGGAAAGTCACCCGAGGACAAACTCTAATATATTAACGAAGATCAACTCGCTCAGGCAAATATGTAATCTTGGGACTTCTTATCAAAGCTCTCAACATCGATCGAATGATTTCGAAATTGATATTGCCAACGAGCAAGAACTTTTTGACGGCATGATGTGTGCTGGGGCGGCCGTCTGCACCAAATGCAACGGGGATCTTGAGGAAGGCAACTCGGATACCATTGGCGGACCACAACTCGCCACTTGCGGTAGACTGATATGCGCTTCTTGTTTCGTTATGTCAGAAACAACTATGGATGCCGATCATGTAGCCTGCCTGGGTCGAGCACATTGCAAGCTTCTTGCAGTCGATGTGTCCGACCCAGCTCCAATCCTCACACAACCATCGATGTTGCGATTATCGACCAAGATTAGAGCACTGCAGAATGATCTACTGAACGTGCCTGTGCTGGAGAAGAGGTAAGTATTCTCGTTAGAGCTGAGCTATTACTGCAATATGTTCTTACGTATCTAACAGCATCGTCTTTTCCTCATGGACTACAACTCTAGACCTCATCAGCACGGCTCTCAGAGAAGTCGAGATACCCTATACACGCGTTGATGGGACGATGACTCGCAGCAATCTCTTACATCGCTTATTAGAGATCCTCAGATTCGAGTGATATTGATATCTCTTCGCTGTGGCTCGACGGGGTATACAATCCCAGATTTTTCTATCAGCCCATAATTTCTAACTTCATCAGGCTTAATTTGACTGCTGCAAACAACGTCTTTCTCATGGAACCACAATGGAATCCTATGCTTGAAGATCAAGCCCTTGATCGTGTGTATAGGATCGGGCAGACGAAGAAGGTCACGACCATTCGGTATATCGTGAAGGGCACTGTGGAAGAGGTGAGTTATAGTCAATCGTTGTCCATCACAATGACGCAAGTCTGAATGTGTCAAAGAGCATTCGCCATCAGCAATCAAAGAAAAGAAACATGGCTGAGCATGCATTTGCACTTGCTAAGCGGAACGACGACTGGATCGAGGTCAGTATGCGTCTTTCATATGGCTGAGCTTTCAGTTGACCTATCTAATTAGCTGCTACGGGCAATGCTTACCAAAGTACCTGAGGAACGGAAGCCGGATCACTGTTGGAATGGAGTGCTATCATAGAACATGATATGAATCAAAGACTTGCTAACGCGTCATGACGAACCCGACCAATAAACATCACCGAGACACATGCCGTAGATGTAGAGTGATCTTGCTGGGAGGAAAGAGTGAAGGGCAATTTACGCCTTAAAAACCTTGGCATTCTTGGGGTCCCAAGGACTAATTTACGACCGAGGGACAGAGAGGATCATCTGGGCCCGATGCCATTGTGCCTAATCTCGACTTGATGCAGCATTCCAGCTTCTTCAAGTAGCGTAAAAAGCTGTCACTCATCATGGTCAAAGATCAGGAGCCTTTGCTCTCAGAAGACCGCCCGTCTTCCGACCAGTCCAGCGAGCGACTCGTCGAAGAAGAAGAAGCCCTTCTCGCCGGCCAACTAAAGTCTCAACATTCCAGATACGGCTGGAGCTTCTGGCGAGAAGTCGGGCTTTTCAGCTGGGCGCTCATCGCCACCTTTCTCGTGATCACCCTGGCCGTCCTGTACCAACACAAAACTACTTCACAGCCTAGAGACTCCGGCGAATGGGACAAAGACGGAAAGCCGATGGGAAAAAGAAACCTGATATTCATGGTGTCTGATGGTATGGGGCCGACAAGTTTGTCGTTGACGAGGAGCTTCAGGCAGGCTGAGAGCAGTTTGCCTATCGATCAGGTACTGGTACTGGATCAGCATCTGATCGGGTCGTCAAGGACGAGGAGTACGTCCAGTCTGATTACAGATTCGGCGGCTGGAGCTACGGCATTCTCATGTGGGAAGAAGAGTTATAATGGTGCGATATCAATGTTACCGGATCATTCGCCCTGTGGAACGGTGCTGGAGGCGGCGAAGAAGGCCGGATACATGACAGGGTTGGTGGTAACAACAAGGATCACAGATGCCACGCCGGCGTGCTTTGCAGCCCATGTGAATAGACGAGATGAGGAGGATAGAATTGCTGAACAGATGATCGGCGACTACCCGCTCGGCAGAGTAGTGGATCTAATGCTGGGAGGTGGAGAATGTCACTTTCTACCTAACAGCACCAGGGGTTCTTGCCGAAAAGACGATAAAGATGTGCTCGAGATGGCGAAGAGTAGAGGTTTCAATTACGTGGGTAACCGAGAAGAGTTCGATAGCCTTGAGGTTGGCAGAGCTGTCAAGCTACCTCTGTTGGGACTCTTCGCTTACACAGATATTCCATACGAGGTAGATCGGAGGAGCAAGAATGACATATACCCATCGCTTGACGAGATGGCGCGTACAGCATTGACTGCACTGAGCGCAGCTACAAGAGACAGCAATCAGGGGTTCTTTCTCATGATCGAGGGGAGCAGGATTGATCATGCCGGTCACGGTAACGACCCTGTAGCCCAGGTGCACGAGGTTCTTGCGTATGATAAAGCGTTTGCGAGCGTTCTCGACTTCTTGGACAAGGATGAGGTCGAGGGTGTTCTCGTCGGTACCAGTGATCATGAGACAGGTGGATTGGCTACAGCTCGCCGTAAGCAGCTTTACTTACGCTTCTACACCTTAACTAATGAAAGCAGAACTTCATGAAGCCTACCCGATATACCGCTGGTACCCTGATATGCTCATCAACGCAACCCACTCTGCCGAGAACCTCGCCTACCAACTGCACCACCACGTCTCCACCCATGTTGCAGCAGCTCGCGATGCCATATTAGCTTACATCCGACACATCCTACTCGAGCAAGGCCTCGGTGTCTACGATGCTACAGACGATGAACTGAATCGGCTGGTCGATAACTCAGACCCTTGGCCAGCATCCTACATCCTCGCAGACATCATAAGCCGGCGGGCGCAGGTGGGGTGGAGCACCCATGGCCATTCAGCTGTAGATGTGAACATATACGCCTCGAATCCTAAGCACGCGAGATCCTTGATCGGAAACCACGAGAATACTGAGATTGGAGAGTTCATACGGCACTATTTAGAAGTAGATCTAGATTCTGTGACGAAAGAGCTGAAGGAGGCGGAATCTTTTCTGTCTATGGGAAAAGCTCTTGAAGATGTTGACACAATGGTAGACTTGGATCATTATCAAGGCGACTTCAAGCGAAGTCTGGGATGTGATTGCGGTGAGCATTAGATGAGTCTGGGCTTGTTGGGTTAGCGAAGGCGTCGATATGAATGACATTGCTGGCGTGGGCGAAGTGCTGAAAGACACCTTTTGTACAAGTAGGAGCTGATACCCATCCAAACACCTGTTGATTTCTAGGCGTCCGGCCGTCCTAACCGTGGCGAAGACCACCCTACTTCCTAAGATCAGGACCTCCGCGCCTGGTGTATGCTTATGATCTGTGACAGAGCTAGAGGCAGACTAGATTCTGCTATGCCGGCCTTATTGCCAGTTTCAAAGCATCGAGCTTGGACAATAGCCTTTGCATCTTTGGAGCTGATCAATACACGGCGGTATATTGCCGTTATAACAACGGCAAAGCGGACAATGCTACTCCTGATGAGGACTCCACAACTATTCAGATGCCATAACATCCCTATCTACTGCTCGATGCTTTATGCTATTTTCAGCATGGTACTAGGCTTCTAAACCTCCGGGACAAAACAAGCGAGCCCATGGGAACCGGAGATTCAAGACTTTGCTACCTAAGAAAACGTCACGACGACCCCATAGGCTCACAAAAGCTCTTTGGTCCAGAACAAGCGTGCGCTTGGACAGAGCTGGCTCTAATCCCCAGATTGAAACGTAACAGAAAGATGTTCCGACTGCCGGAGATTCTATCAATATACTTGATTCCGCCAGAAAGTAATCCTGATCGAGGTCTGAAGCCCTACAGTCATCTCATTATCTTTCAGGGTCCTGAATGGGTGGATCTGCTGCTTGTAGCTGCAAGTCGTTCCCAAATTCTGGAGGCCAGGGATGAATACCCAGCATCAGCCCAAGGCTTCACTATTTGGCTTCCTCCTTCCTCACATTTGAGATATCACCATTCACTATATACAGAAGCGTGAGACAGACCTCTACTCCAAGCTACATATTGCGTAGACCAGCGCTTTGCCTGGGCTAGTGCTTACGCCTACGACGAAGCGTTTCGATTCAATAAAGAGTCTATGGCAGTTCCACAAGTCTGGGTAACGACGTGGCCTCGAGTAATTATAGCCTAGAAATACAGGCTAGGAATCTCATCGCCACAGCTTCCAACGGCATCAACGACAAACAGGTAGTAGGTTCTATGTACCCATCTTGAGAGGAAGTCCGCGCGAAAAATTCATCGCTTTTGTCTTACCAGGCGCGAAAGCACCTTTGGTGACCTTTACAATAACCATCCATACCTCTGCCCAAAGTCCTTCCCACCTCTCTTCTTGTAAAAAGGACGGCGAGCTCAAGTTGCTCCACCTCTGGGTCCCGCAATCCGCCACAGCGACCCACGGCCTATGCTTCCTCGAGCAGGCAGGCTTACTGAGAAGCTGCTGCTGCTGCATTGGCCGCCATTCTGTCCGAAATCTGCTCAAGCCCGATGGCTGAGCGTGTTCTCCTCATGTCGTCACCCGCCACAGTACTGTTTTCCGATTCAGGCAAGCTGCTACTCTTGCCAATCGTGGGATTGCTCTGATCTGCGTCTGGCGCACCTCCAGGGGGAGAGGAAGGAGGGGAAGGAGATGACGGTGCAGCAGGCGCTGAAGGCGCTAGCTGACCATGACAGGCCGGCTTAGTCCCGCGGCCACACCCACCGTCCACCGTGGTGATGACGATGTTCGGCGCTTTGTTAGATCGATTTTGATAATCGATCAGAGCGTAGTATTGGCGCTCTTGATGCGTCGGATAAAGAGCATGAACTTTTGATGGCGGAGCCGTGATGGGTCCCAAGGCCCGAATCATTAGATCATGACGGTCTTTCCAGCCGAAGCCGTTGCTCTCAAATTGGTCGATCATCCACTGATCCCAGGCTGCCTGTTCTTGCAGGACGAGAGGGGCCACGTGGCCTCCCCTCGCCCTCACTGGTGGGCAGGTCCTAGGCAGGAGAAGCGGCTCGTTCAGAGGCTTCCACGATGGTTGATCGTGGTAGAATATTAGTGCAGCACTGACTGCGTCACATCGGTCGTTCAATTGAGCTTGCACATCTGGGATGTTGTGGCTGCACAGTCGGTAGTGGATTAGGTGAGTGACACACATCTTGATCGATCTTGTGTCGACGTTAAGCGAATGGTAGGAAGAAGCACACAGGTGATCGTGACTATTGAAGAGATATTGAGGCTTGTGATAGAACGCTGAGTCTGTTTGACGGAGTCAGTCTCTGTTCTTTGTACTGTTGAGGTTTTATCTCCATTTGGATTTGTCAAAGGAGCTTTACCTATGGTGCTGTTGTGTCGACGTCGAGCGAATGGTAGGAAGAAGCACACGGGTGATAGTGACGTCGAAGAGAGATTGGGGCTTGTAGCTGATCTTTCGCTGAGTCTGTCTGAGGGCGTCAGTCTCTGTTCTTCGTACTGTTGAGGTTTTATTTACAATTGGGTTCGCCAAAGGGGCCTTACCTATGGTACTGTATGCGAACTCCAGTGTCTTGCACCTGTACTGATCTTACTGTTCTCGTGCAGGCTTGGAAAAGTTAACACGGTAAGATGAACACGTTGCTCGCGCCAATGTAACGACAAAGGGATTCTACCAGGTACGTTGTGACGTTGCGATATTCTGATGTGCTTTCCTCAATTTAGAAAATTCTCTGCGCATGCACAATAGCAATGACTCGAGTATGGTGAAAGATTAACGAGCAATGCAATGCATGCAGTGTTTTGATGTGAGTACGTTGGTGTCAGTGCTCCTATAGTGTTGATGTTAAAGGAAATGTTTTGGTCAAAATTGATTCCAATTAAATATCTCAGCCTGCCCCTTGTCCCCACTTTTAACATCACGCCAGCCCCTCACGGAAAGCAGTGCTTGTGTTGAGCACTCCTGTAATCAAGGCGAGCAATGACGTTCCTCCTGGTATCACCTGGCCAGCCAAACCTGCTCTGCAATCGGCACGACCCCTTCCAGAGAACCCCAGTGAATGAGCCTCTCGAGGATGACACATTCCCACAGACGTGAATCTATATATGTCTATATATATCTGCATAGATAAGGGAGACAAGATCATGCTATGCACGTAATGGGCGTGAATCCTTTCCTTTAAAAAGCTAACGCGTCTGGTGAAGAGCTTCTCCATCGAGTGACACCGCATCAAAGATTGAAGCACTTATGGATGCCTTCACAAGCAGCAGCATCATGAAGTCAACAATCGATACCTCACATGCCATGCCTTTCAATTCTCAATACCGCTTCGAGAAAGAGGGATTTGGTTGTCACACTCCAGGAGTACTACAATACAAGCTAGAAAGAAGGCTACTTTACATTCGATGGCTCTTATTACATGCTTAGCTCTTCATTGATATTCTCCGATGTACAATCATGACCAGATCCGGCATGAGGCCCGAATCCGAGATCCTGTCATCAGGAAGAAGCAAGGCAGAGGTCAGGTAAGTAAACCCCATCACTCCTCTAAACACCACCCATCAAGCCTTGCTCACAATGATCGCAGACTTCACTCGCCCCCCCTCGTCTCCCACCTATCACACTGCTTTCCCCTTCCTCCATCGCCCTCCCAAGTACACCTCTACCTCCACACCCTTCCTCCCTCCCTACGATCCCCTTGATGATCTTTCCCGTCCTCATGGATCAAAAATGCCACAGTATCTTTTTCTAGTCGTGATCTGGACACTTCGTCGCTGCTGTTTAGGAGAGTGGGTTCAAGGTGACAGTCCCCCAATTGTGTGCACTACTGTTGCTGATACCTGTGAAGGGAGGCTATAGCAGAGCGCTTCAAACCGCCAAAGTGGAATCTACAATGGCTATTCCACTCACGGATCTTGCATATATCAGACTACAACGACAGTAAGTACTCAGGTATTTCTGGCTGAGAAGAGCACACTCATGCCTCGCCATACAAGACTAACACCGGGATTCAGCTCCAGTAGAAGCATACGGTGTCCAAGCGCTAGAGGAACTCGCCATAGTCAAGTCAGAGACAGCTCTAGTCGAAGAATCATCAGACTCGATCTAAAATCACTCAAACCTGTCACCATCTTGTCCTCCACACACACGATCGCTTTAATTTCTCTCTATCCATCAGTACGCCAGGAACGCATCGTGGGATGCGCGACTACATCCATGCTCGTAGCTAAGGCATCCGAAGCTGCTTTCCAGTCGTTCCACGCTCAACTTGGCAAACGTCGACCTCGCAACAGACATGACCTGGGCAACGAGTATTTTGGATGATGTTTCGCATATATGGGGGCTTGTCATCAAAACAAGGCGACGGATAAGTGGAGACTCAAGCATGTAGCATGCGGTTGTCGAGAGTGCGAGGTGTAATGGGGCAAGGTCTGAGTACAAAGGGGGTGGTACATTGGATGCAGGCAACTACGGCAGATGAGGGTACGCAGAAGGATACACATTTTCCATTAAAGGAGATGGGGGTGATCAGACTCTTGCTTGTTGAAACAACAAAGTTGTACCAGCACTAGACCTGCGTGTCCATCAGCTCTCTTTGATCATGAGTGGTTGACATCCTCCTGTCATCTAGGACGAGTGAATTTTACCAGAAATAGACATCCTACACAATACCCTCGTCAAGGTATCAAATGGAAGAAGTCCGAGGAATCATCAAGAAATTATTCAGATCTCGTATCACTAATTAGAATGAGAGAAGCTATACATTTGCTGTACTGTAGTGGAGTGCCAATGCACTTGTAACATGAAGTATGCTGTAAGATGAACGATGTTTAGTACAGGATGCCGTCAGCGCTCTGTCATACAACATTCCTCGCCTCTGTATTCTCCGACTCAAGATCTCCATCTCTTACAACAAAGCGCCTGAAGACCACAGTCACCCTTAATCAGGACTCCTCAACCCTGCAGCAACTTCACACGCATCACCCTCCTTGGTAGAGCAAGGACTAAACCATCGCAGACAACGGAGGTTTGCAAGGTAAGACTTCGCAGCAAAGACGTCTAGAAAGGGTTTTTCCTATATCAATATTGACTAATTTTGCTACAAATTAGAGAGATTCGAAAGAGAGAGAACCTTACGGCACCATCGTCTACGGACTCGATATTACTGTTGCACATTGCTAGCTACGATGACTACTCTTAATCATACCACCACGATCCGTCATGGTAGCTTCGAGACTAAGTAGGGAGCCACTACATAGGAAACAAAGGACCAATCCAATATCCCACACGAGGCCACCACGAAACGCATCAAACCATCAGATCAATACCCGGCTATAGTGGATAGGACGTTGCGTCTCTGTCTGCTATGATACCATTGAGCCTCACAGAAAGGACTCGAACGACGGCGCTCCACCGGGATCCGGAAATCAATACGAGTTCCTCGGTGGACATTCTGGCGAACATATATGAGAAAGAGCATGTCAGGGAGTATGCAAAGCTGTACATACTTCCCCTAGATCATGGATCGATAAATGGGAAACGCCAACAGGAAACAGATATCCTCAAAACACTTCCTGCTTCCACTGTTGGCATACGCTCGTACGCCAATATATTCTACTAGAACGCACTCTCCACACCCTCCTCATCATCCACGATCAGACAAGGGGCGAAGTACCATCTACAACCTCAAATATCGATACCCTATCCCGCCGGCCCAAAACCCAACCTTCGCCATCGATATCTACAACAATAAGTCTCTAGTCGTAAGAGTTCCAAAACTGCTTGAGCTAGAGCTGGAAGCCTAATTGAAGGATACACGATCTCTTTTTAGAAAGGGTATGGATACTTGGGAGTATTGTAAGAGAGGTTATAGATACAGAGCAGATTCAATCGGGTGTACAGGATGGAAAGGTTCGATTGGTAGCTTTGAGGCCACATTATGTTTTTAAAGGAAAGGCGACTGACAATGGATAGATGCAGACATCGGCAGTATCCCTTAATCCTGGTGGGCTACACATAGAAACTAAAACCGAGCGAAGTTTACACCATCACTGCTACAATCCCATCAATCTAAATACTCCTTCGACAGGCATCCAGCTCATCACATAAACGCATCGAAATTTTTAACCCCTCTCTACTACAAATCTACAATACACCATCTCCACCCTCTCCGTATGCTGAGAACCACCACCATATCGCAGAGTCCTCAAACCTCAGATCTCGAAACTCGAAACTAAAACGCCTTCGAAAGTCATCAATACTTTACGTATCAGCCACAAAAGTCAAATAAGTGCAGAGTTATTGGATGGCCGTCTATGTTATATCTGGCAAAACGGAATAGCTGGAGGATTTTCATAAATCTGGCTACGGATGGGATGAGATGAGATGAGATGATTCTCTGGCGTGTTGCCGATACTGCTAGTCTCATGGAGGGGATGAAAAGAGGGGAGGGGTTTGGGGCGATAGCTGTAATGGAGAGGGTTGGAGAATTGGAGGGGGTGCTCTCATGATATGAGGGTCGTTGATACAGCTGTCGCCGTTGTATCCCTCCCATCTTTCGTGATAAGTACAATTAGTTTCTGGAAATACATAACTCATCCCAATCTAGCTCATCCATCACTCATACTAATCGTAGTCCGTCTCTCATGTCATCTCAATTGCAACTCCGTCTTACCTCACCCGACTACAACTGTTGCGTATCTCAAGTATCCCACGTACTTGAGCCGTGGAGGAGTAGAGCCTGCCCCATGCCACCACTCAAACCCCTTATGTATCCCTACCATCCCATCCCATACCACTCCACCCAAACCCACAACAATAATCATAATCAAAGAATTTCCTAAGGTCAGCGTCTACGCTATCCCATCATCCATTCATTTCCTTAATCATGCACTAAAGCACATCATATCCACCCATCAATCACACACTACCCTAACAGCATCCATCATCTCCTCTTCAATAATATCTCAGATATGTTCAGCAAATACCCCACCCCATCCAGATTTCCACAGCCTATGTCCTATCCATCCATAAACCCTGCCCTGCCAACATTCTTCATCTTTGATGCTGTCTGAGATATATTTAGCAAGCTTGAGGGAAACAGAAGGTCGAGGAGAGTTGACGGGAAAAGATTTGAAGGCAGAGGAGGTTGAGGGAGAGGGAGAGGGGTATGCCAGAACTGATTGAAAAGTAGCATTAACATTAAGTAGTATGATTCCACTTCTTTCCCTGTTTCTTTCCCTGTTTCTTTCCCTATCTCTTCCCCTATCTCTCTCCCTGTTTCTTTCCCTATCTCTTTCCACATCTCTCTCCCTTTCTCTCTCCCTATCCCTCTTCTTCTCTTCGCCCGCTTTATACCCATTACTACCCTTCTGGTACAAAACAGAAGCAGTAAGCGTAGTCAAATCCCAGATCGAGGCTGTGGAAGACTAGCTAGACAGGCTAATGATCGGTCGTGTCGGTTCTTTGTAAAACAGCATTTTGGCAATGGGGGGAGAGGAGGGGGTCGGGAGTTTAAGTTGTTGGATGGGATGGGATGAAGGTAGGGATGGGGGTATGGGATGGGATGGGATGGGGGTACGGAGGGGAGCGGGATAAGGGATTGATTGGATAGGATGGGGGTGAGGTACGGAGGGATGGGATGGAATGGATGGTGGGAGTAGAAGGGTTGGAGTCGAGGTTGAGTTTTGGAAATTTGTTATGGAGGACAGGATTTCATGCGGTTGAGTACTGGAGCTCTGTTGATGTCGAGCAGAAAGAGAGCTTTTAGGTGATGAATGCCGTTGACTATGAGAATGATACGCATGCTGTCTGCCTGATGCTAGTCGTGGGGATACCGCTGAGGTATCAGAATGAGTGGTAGAGGTACGGGACATGATTTTGGTGCATGCATGAATGAGTTTCGCAGGCCGTACTGATTGGTAAACAGTGTCGATATCCAGTCAAACCAAGAGATTGCAAGCTGTGTGTTCCGCTATCCTGCCTTTGTTGTTCGTGTACCTATTCGGCATCATTGACCGATAGTCCTCGTGACGCTGATTGTGTCAGTATAGTCCTTCATCACAGACCGATGCAATGGTGAACGTACCCTGACTACCAACAAATTCAATCGAGCTGCTCCCTTCGAGCATGGGCTACCCAAGAGGCGGTGACATTCTTAGCATGGGCAGCCGCCTGGTTCATTTCCTTGCGTACCTGACAAACCTCCTTGCGTGCCTCACAGGCCTCCTTGCATTTCGCCATCAACAGGTCGTACGCAAAATCCGCATTGTCTGCCATGTCCGACTTGAAGCGAGGAAGCCTCGTGAAGCCCTCCCAAAATTCGGCCACGTAAGAAATGAGATGATCACGAAGCCCACGGTCGCTCTCAACCGTACTATTGTACACGGTCGGGATAACATCCAGGATCCGGTCTGACGTGCTATACATGGCAGGGGGAACCGGTCTGACCAGGAGAGCCTTGAACTGTTGCTCTGCCAGTCTCTTGATGCCATGCATCGCAAACTTCTCGCACATGGCGTACATTTCCGCATGGAATTGGATTCGGCTTACGAAAGCGTGATTGGGGTTGCTTGTTGGCTTCAAGGTGTAGGTCCCATCATCGTACATCGTAGAATAGCAGCAGCGTATCAAACGATCAACCAGAAAGGGATTGTCTTCCGGTAATTCCACCCGCTTGCTTGAGCCCTCCTGTGACGGAATCAGCTTCCTAGAAAAGTGGAAAATACCATCCCTTTCCTCACTTTGAAAGGGCCATTGATGGCAGCGTCGAAAAACTTGGATCGCGGACAGAGAATGAAGCTGTGCACGGGGATAGTCACGTCTCCACAAACAAGGACCATATCCGCGTCCTGGCGATTCATATACAGGCTAAGCTTCGTCAGCTACGGAATAAGGTAAGTCTTGGGGTTGAGAGACTTACGTGTGGATATTGGACACGAGATCGTCGAGTCCGTAGTCATTCATCTTGCCCTTTGTAGGGGTGAGTGCACTGGAACGGCTCCTTGGCATAAGGAAAGGCATAGCTCTTGAAGATCGTGCAGAGGAATCTATCACCTCGACTTGTCGAGATATGTTGGAGAAAATGTTAAAACGCATCGAGTCACTTTAAAGTAGGTGACCGGAAGGTGCCGCGAGCTCGAGTGCCTGTTTGGGTTGTGGTGTAGATGTGGTATTGACACGCCAGGATAAGGCCTTAACACAGCACGAGCACCAGGATCCCCTCTCAGCGCCCCGAGGCTGGGATTGTGATACTTTTGACACAATTAATGCATACAAGAAGGCTATAAAACCTCACCACTGAACAAGATCATATCCAATATCTTTGCACTGCAAGAAAATAATAGCACGAACTCCATGCCCAGAATGCAAACGCAATCCCAATTACCCAATGACACCTCCCAATCCTTGTTTCCTACCCAACACATACACTCTCTTAAATTATAAGCATGCCAATAAAGGCGACCATTGCAGCGAAAGCCGAGCCTTTCATGACAGCCTCATTCTTCGGTGCCTCGCTGCTGCTCTTCGATGAAGGCTGGTCACCCTGAGTGAAACCACCAATGCCTGTCGACGCTGGCCCGACTGCACTTGATGCCTGGTTTCCGCCATTGGAGCCTCCTGGGTTGGAGCCGGAGTTCCCAGTATTACTTCCACCACGGGAGCCATCGGTTCCAGGGCCAGCACCTGTCAGACCTGGCACGGTCGCCACTTGGCTCGTCGCTGCACCTTTGGCGGAGCTTTGTGTTCCGGATGGCTTTGCAGCCTTCGGGAAGTCCTTGCTCATATCGGTACCGGTCCCAAGGAGTGATTTCAAGACCGTGGGGTCATTAGTCAACGAGATGTCGCTCTGAACCCCGTTGGTGCCAGTGTATGAATATGAGGTTGAGCCCGAGACCTTGGCTCCAGGGGGTGTCTGGTAGCATTGAACGTTGACATCGCTGTACATGGCGTAATAGTAGCCGTTCGACTTGACATCTTGTGTGTTCCAATCTATCAATCCTCCCGCCCATGCAATGGTGCCCTGTCCATTCTTCGGAAGACCTGCTGGCCAGAGCGAGAGCTCCACACGTGCAGGGGTCTGTGGGTAATGGTATTGGTTGTCGGTCTTGTTGAAGGTGGTAGACTTCTCCAACTTCCGCATCACGGTACCATCTACCGACCACGTAAGCTGGTCCGGCTGCCAATCCACCTCGTATATATGCCAGTCACTGAACGTATCCCCTTTCGATACTGTAAGATTCTTTCCGTTCTCATCTGCATCCATTAGACTAAAGCTCAGGACCATGCCAGAACACTTACAATTTGTGATGCCTTGGAAATAGAAATTGGACTGCGCAATCTGCAAATCAGTACCGACGAACTCAAAATCAATCTCGTCTTTGACGTCCGATAAAAGAATGAAGGCTGAAACGACACCGACACCTCGGCTTGACTTCATCCTTGCAGATATCTTCCCGTACCAAACGTAATGCGTGCTAGCCAAAAGAGTCCCCGATGCACTTTGGCCATCTTCTGACAAGGTCAAGATGATCGAATCATTCCCTGGCGCTTCCAAAGGTGTTCCACTCGATACCCAATTCGCTTTCGATGCGTCCCCCAGGTATTCTGTGTTTGGGGTAATACCATCCAGCGTCGTCAATTTGTAGTCTTGAGAACTGCATTGTGGCGCCGGCACGCATGATTTGAGGGAGTTTGAGTATTGGGGATCGCAGCCGCCTAAACAGTACGCTCCCACACCGCATTGGCCGTATTCTGGAGGCAATTCTTGATCAGCTTGTCATTCCGTAGGCAGGTGAGATGGCTTGACTAACGCGAACAGCAAGGCAGGCTCTCTGGGCAATTGCTGCCAGCCCCACAACTTGTACCAGCGCCTCCCCCACTACCTGCTTGACTGCTGGACTGAGCGAGAACGGTGGAAGCAGAGAAGAGGACCGCCGTAGCAGAGGCCCGAAAGTGCACCATTTTATCTTGATTAATGATTAATATTTCCAATTACATATAGTGATGCGAAATAATGTTTGTTATATCAGGCTGGGTAGATTGGCGATGGGATGGAGCGCAGGTGCGAAAATACCAGTCTCTCCTGCCGACTTGAATTTAACGAGAGTGAAAGAACAAGGAAAGGGTCAAAGGCGAGCGCAACGAAGGACCACCAATACCGCTCCCTTGTAGATAGATCAAAGTCGCTGAACGAAAGTGAAGATTAGCGAAAGTCGCTGTTGTCGCCTCGTCGTCGTCGTCGAAAGAAGAAGCAAGAAAAGAAGGCTGCAGGTCGTTCAAACGGGGGTGGAGGCTACAGGAATGCGCTAACAGCTTTCATGGGCTGATACGAAGAAAGCGTGGCGCTGGTGAGCTATGATTGGTGGAAGCCTGAGGACCGGCAGGAATCTGGCGAACTGCAGCCGTTCATGGCTGATTAAGCTTTTAAGCTTTTCCTAAGAACAGGGAAATAGCGGAAGCCATAAGGCTGTCTGCTAATACTCCGTATCCGCTTAATGTATCATACCTGCACCTGTAAGATACGGGTACGGATGATACGCAGTACAACATACAAGGCAAGCCTCATGTGCAATAAGGAGAATAACATGATGGGGCATCTCTCCGTTCAACGTGCTGATACGCGGTTACCTTTATTAAAATAAAGTTAGTTAAGGAGGTTCTTTAATCAAATAGCTTCTTTAAAGGCTTTCATGTTCCCGCTTCCTGCCATGCGACCCCTCGGGAGCGATATATCTCGTGAGCTGCACGTGTGATTACGTGTTGGTCCACGTTAGAGACGATCTCATCAGTACTCTAGGATTCTAGGCACACAAGTAAGAGGCTCGGAGCCGCAAATATACGAGGTCGCCTCGGTTCGGTTCATTCTGTCTGGAGCAGGCCTTCTGTAGATGCTTACGCAGTCTCCATACCGATTGGCTCTACCATATGCGGAAATGGGGGCTTTCCGCGTCGTTCTGACGATGCTCAATCTTGCTGCCAATGTTCGAGGCCTAGCCCGAAGCGAGTTCGAGTATGCAGATCTTTTTGGACAGGACTGCTGACGTTAAGATTCACCCTCCAATCCCACATATATATCTCTATTCGATGACCTTGCGAGAGACAGTGGTTACTTTATATATATCGAACACTAATTACTAACTGCAACATGGCTGACTTCGTGCAACATTTGCACTATCGGCAACTGGACGCCGAAGAGGATGCTATCCGCCTCATGCCAGGAGTTGACACGTCTCTTCAATTTCCGGAGTCCTCTTTATCCATGATATCGGAAGACGTGCTCTACGATTCCACATTGCCATATATAAAGGCATCGGACCTGGACAGGTTGACCATGGCTATACATCGCCTACCTGAAAAGGACATCTTGGACCAAATCTACGTTCCTCAGATCCCAGATACTGCTATGACAAGATCCATACCCCTCTCCGATCTTCCTTCGTGTCAAATTAATGGGGACCACTGGTGTACAAATCTAGATGAGGGTATTGGCTTATCGCCTATGCCTCCAAAAGAGCAAGATCCATTCGAGAGCCTCTTGGGTCCATTCACTTCAGATACCACATTCCCATGGGTGGACTCATGTCCAGACGTCTCCGGATTCAATATACCAGAATTTGGCTTAGCGACCTCGGAGCAGGTAAAGTCGAACCTGAACCAATGCCCTACCCAAACTGCTCCGCCTACTCATCCAATTACCTCCCGTCGTGCAACGGCATCGAACAAAAATTTCGACACTGACAGTCAACGATGGCATGCAACGCAATCGAGATCGCGAGCAGCGGACTGTCTCTTTATCTACGGCGTTCTGTCAACCAAGATATTCTGCCGTCCATCTTGCGCGTCAAGGCGACCGTCGCGTAAACATGTCAGATTCTTCCCCTTCCCAGGTGCAATCGAAGCCGCTGAAGCAGCCGGTTTTCGACCATGCAAGCGTTGTATTCCCAATGCCATTGGTGCGAAAAGCACTGCCGTCCTTGGCATCTGTAGAGCCCTTCGCTTGGTCATCGCCAACGCCTTCAGTGAACATAACGTCGAAAAGAAAGTAAACATGAAACTGGAGTCATTGGCGAAGTCCGCTGGGCTAAGCACTTTCCACTTCCACCGAACGTTCAAAGCCACGACGCGAATCACGCCGGGAGACTTCGTATATGCTTGCCGTTCGCTTGCCTTGCAAGACACTCTCGGTAGAGACCACGCCCAAGGGTCGAAAAGATCTATTGACGCCGTGGCACTGGTCGAGGAATCACTCTGGTGGAGCATACGTTCGGCCCGGAAAGCACTAGGTGGCATTACCCCCACGGAATATGCAGCTGGAGCCACAAGTAAAGAAATCCGATATTGCTGTATCAGCACGGCTCCTGGGCCCATGTGTGTAGTCTACTCACCGGGCAATGGGGATGACGAGATGAAAGTACACGCTGTGCTACTAGGAGAAGTCGCCGAAGCCCGAGCCTGCATACGATTTCCAACAGCGGCCGCATTTCATCAACATACCCATCACGTAGCAGGACATATAGAAGAGCTCGAGGAGGGAGGCAAAGATCGCGATACAGAATTGCCTGCCGAGCTTCTGTCAGTGCTCTGGAGGGTGAGGGTTTGGCTCAGACTTGTCCACGCATAAAAGGATTAGAATGAAAGAGCCAACGCTATACTGCAGTACACGGACCTTGCTGGTGACGGCAACAAAGCTTCAACAACGAGGGAAGACCTTGTCCAACCTTCCTCACTATCTCGCTCTAGCTAGGTTCTCTGACCCATACCGCCCAACGTGTGCCATCTTGCGCTTATCGCACAGAGGTTGTAACGTCCCTAGCGATTACTTACCCCATATCCTGGCAACCTGGGCCCCCGTTTCAGGAGCGTTCGCCAAGACGCTAGCCGATGCCCCTGAAACGAGTTTCCCAGAAAAGGTGATTTTGGTCTCATCGTCCTCCGATATTGACTTGTCTTGCTATAATGGGGGCTGCCAGAGAGCACGAAGAATGCGGGCATCTGCCCCCCTATATACATTCTTTCACCGCTAGTCCATCACCCCTCCTCATGCCCTGCCAGAAATATGGGATATGCTGACTGTAACAACCTCAAATCTACACAATAATGGCTAAGTAGGTGTTGGATAGATACAGCAGCGAACTCCGAACTTCCAGAAACGGATACCGAAAGAATGTAGGACGGTCGTATCGACAAGAAGTGGAGCATACCTAGATCGACATTGCATTCGTGGGGTTGCATCATACTTTAGACCAACTCAATACCTACGAGAGGAGCTGCACCTAAGTTGGGGACCTCCTTATGAGATAAACTCGATTTTGTTATCGTCGAATATGAAATCTCCCCCACAGCCAACACGTTCAAACAAAACATGAAAGCATACGTCCAGTGTTCAACCTCCTATCCGTCTTTCTCTCCAAGCCTCAGCTCCTCAGCCACAACACTGAAACCCACCAAGCACTGCCAAAACCCCATCCAATATCTTTCTGCGATTCCCATCTGGGGACCACTCTTCATCGGCTGCATCTAAGCCGTTAGGCTACAAAGAATTGAAGAGCTTTAGAAGAGCGAGCATACAATTTTTTTGGTACAGGATCTATGCTAGGCTAGGCTAAGGGGTCTGTAAGGACCGTGAGAGTTCGCATTAAGGGACAGAATTAGATATTAGGTTTTCCTCTTCTCTATAGAGACAGTGATGGCGGTTTACCGTAGTCTCAATAGTACACATCAAAATGTTTATGAAACATCAATGTCGTGAAAGCGACTCCTTGCCAATAGGCCAAAATTAGGGAGACGTGGGATTCCTTTTCGTACAACATACACAGCCGACCCCCAAGTAAACCTTTTTCGCAGATCACTATATCGTACACACGTTCGTCATGACTTTTTCATACCCTGTGGCTGCTGTTCTCCATATGGGTGGGCCTCACTTCCCTATCGTCTGTGAGCAGAGACGAGACGGAAAAGGAACTGTTGCGAGCCGCTATCGGCTTGGACTTCGGGCCTTTTGCCGTGTTGATTGGCGTGAAGCTCCGGCTAGCATCGGTGAACGCGCTGACGGCACTGTATGGAGCGGCACTGCTGGGTGCGGAGGACGGAAGCCTTAACATTTCTGGACTACCCCGAGGGGTAGGAGGATATCTCGAGCCTGACAGTGCATGTGCGCGACACCACGCTTCTTCCAACGTCGCTGGCGATAAGTTACAGCCATAGCTAAGGGCAATGGTAGACCAGAACTGTAAGCGGTGTTCTTCGTAGATCCGATCAAGTCTTGCAATATCAACAGACTCCTTATTATCGCCAAGATCACCCATCTCCGTAACCAGTCGTAATCGCTGACTCTCCCTCCGATGAAGGCTGGAATTTGGCTTAGGTAGCAAGTTCTTGTGATTTTGTGGCACCCCAGAAGCCTCGCTGGGAATGAACTCGATGATTTCTGGTGGACTTGACGGAGAGGAGAAGGACGGTAGCTGCCTCTGTGGGGTAGTAATCGCACGCCTAGTCTTCTCTGAGGGAGGGGCCGATTGCCGTTCGTGTGGAGACGTTGATGGCTGGCGACGGCTCTTGCTGCCAAGGGAAAGCTGGTGGTAGTGGAGTCGGCAAGCTAGCTCTGTCTTCTTGAGTTGGGCAGCGATGTGTTTATATGGCATTTTGTGTTCCCGGGTTTCAATGAGATAGGCTTCCTATCGTTCTGTCAACCATGGTCCAGACTTCTCGAGGTTGATGGCTTACCTCTGCATCAGACCAAGCTCTACCGCCACCCGTTGAGACAGTCTTCCGATGTCGGTGCACTATTGGTACGCTGAGGGTTTGGTCCTCATCAGCAGACAAGGAGTTCGTCATCGTAGGCTTCTGCGCTGGTGCCTGCAAGTGTGCGTACTCGGACATATCGGTGCTTGCTTCCGCGTGACGTTTGGAACGTATGGTAAAGCGCAGCTGTGGGAACCTCAGCTTCGGGTAATTGCTGGCTCTTGCTGGTATGTAGTTGGGAATCAATGGAAGTGAGAGTATTACGAGAAGCCTGCGCGGATGACGGTGCGAGTTGACAGCTATGGCCCAGCCAGTATGAAACAGAAGGGATTATTGTATTGTTGATTATGAACACCGAATAGTCCAGCGTTAATATGTGTCGAGGAGGGTCCGGCAGGAGGGTCCAGATTCATGTATATGTACGCTGCGGGAGACGTTTGAACGTTTCCTCGAAGGACATGGATGGGGTATATGACAAGATAGCCCTTACATTGCTACTTGACTCCCAGTGGTGGTTAAATGGGCCGCGCAGACTGTTCCTTGGAAGTTTCGGACAGTAAGGCAGTCGACCTGCTGCTGCTGACAGTGCGGAAGGCGCGGAGGAGGGCAGGAGAAAAACGAGCGTATGAGGAAGCCAGCAGGCAGGTGCATGTCAGCGCCATATCTAAGGTGAGATACTCGTATATTTGAAGTCGGTGTACGGCGTAAGGCACCGTCGATGGGGAAGCGGTCGAGCTTCCTATGAAGCCGCACAACAGAGTAGTTGACCAATGGAGTCGAAGTGAGGTTACGAAACCAGGCCAAGATCCTTCAGATTGCGTACTAAGCGGACGCCGTCCCGTGTTTGAAGGAGATATCGCGTTAGCCGGATGGGAGCATACTTGCGATCCTTCCTTATTGGCCCACCGTAGTCGATAGAGATCTAGCAACAAGACACTGATATAGTGATGATGCAACCAATTGTATACACTATTGACGTTGGCACCTACATAGAAATGAACAGAGTCTGCGTACAAGTACTTGACTTCCAAAGTGGAACGTAGGGAACTCTAAACGAAGGCATATGCAGGATCAATCAACAGCAAAGCAAGCGCACAAAAGCGCAGTCTTCAGCGTGGCATGTCCAAGCGCTGACCAACAAGGTCGCACGGAGGATTCGATAGGCTTGAAACAGTGACAACGATAGGGAATGTTGCAGCCTTGTTTCACCTTGTACCTGAGCTGCTCAAAGGGGTAATACTGCACCCTTCAGAAAGTTCAAACCCCTGGCGGCGGCGTTGGCTCGTACACTACCAGACTGATACTGCGTCTATACAGCTAGCCAACGGATTCTGAGACGGATTCAAAGTCTGATGGTGCTTTGTGCCTCCACATCGTAGCCTCTAAGCGACTGATTCCGCCAGCCGTGTCTTTGAGCGGGTGCGGTGGAAGAGTAGGCATGTTGGTGAGATGGTCGACGGAGACCGAAGTAACGGAGTTGCTTTTCGATGAATTTGAAACGCCTTAGTGGCCAGATCTGCGCCATCTGCCGAGGGGCCAAGGTTAAAAGGGGCTAAAAGGGGCTAAAAGGGGCTGAAAGGGGCCAAGTGCAAGAGCGAACGTCAGTCCATCAAAGTACCCAACATGTACCTACCACAACATCCAATCCCCTGCCTTCCACCATTCAATTCTCTTTGGAGCGTTACATTCAACGTGAGAGCAGGCACTTGGTCTTACTTGAGCTTACATGTTCATGCATCGTTCGCACCTCGTCGGACCTGCCTCGAGGAAGTATGTCTTGGCAACTCCTCTCTGCGACAGGTACATATGACTTGGCACGGACACGACTTCTCGACCCCAGCGCACCCATGCGGAGACCCCCTCTCCCCTTCTCGAACGAGTCGGGACTGACCCCGCATTCTGCTTCTGGAGAAGTACCTCCGGAAATGGCAACTCGCTGCCATTGGCGCTGGGATACATAGTTACTTGCACCGGCTTCGCTGTGGACCAATGCCCATGTATTGCCACGCCCTCGTGATGCATCTGATCTCGTCTCCAACAGGAGTACAGGCAATGAAGCCGTACACTATCAACTCGTCATCCTCATCAATGCTATCGATCCGAAGACTTCGAATCCCACACCGGTGAATACAGGCAGCTCGGCAGGATGGACTGACAGAGTCTGGAGTCCCCTGACCCCCAGATCGACACGGGCGGTCTGATCGGCTTTGACCTCAATCCTCCACACGTTGGAACTACCCGCGGTGGGGGCTTGAATGAGGCCGATTGTCCAATAATTGTCAGACCTGAGGGCTTGCACTGCCGTCCTCGCTTCATACCGCCCGCCGCTACCATGTCGTGAGTGAAGCTCCTGTGGCTTTCCTCGTCCAAGCCGCTTCGAATCATGTCGCTTGCCGTGCTGCCATGTTACACTCGCCACTGTCACTTCTACACACTTCACTACACTACTAATATGGCGTTGGCGGGTGCAGTTCCAACCCCAGACGACCCGTCAGACCTCTTCCGACCACCAGCCCACCTCAGATGATACAACCTCAACCGCAACAACTATCATATCCATACGCTCAGTCGCCCTATGCGCCGCACCCGCAGCAACTCACACCAGCTTATCAACAACCTCATCAGCACCAGCAACAGCCGCTCTTAGCGCCACAACCTCCGGCCAACTCACCACCCACGAGAAAGCGCAAGGCCCCAGGGGCGTCGCCTTACGCCAGCATGTCAGCTCCATCAGCAATGTCGGCCACCGGTCTCGGAGACCCAAGTGAGTTGGGCGAGCCGGGCGATGAACTGGGTGAAGAGTCTGCCCCTGCGCCGGCACCAAAGAAGAGCAGGACGAATACGCCATGGAGTGCTGCGGAGGAACAACGGCTGAAAGTAATGAGGGAAGCTGGAAATACCTGGGGAGAGATCGCGAAGGTGAGGTGGAGTCATTACCGTCAGGTTGCGGCACACGCTGATGAGTGGGCAGACATTCCCAAACAGAACAGAAGGAAGTGTGAAAAAGCACTGGTATAAGGTAGCTTACATCGGGACGAGGAGATGTCAAGAGGCTAATTGCAGACCAGGACATGCATTATGCCGAATTTGCGGAAGACGATGTAAGCCGCCTTAGCGTCAGGTGATTCACGAGTCGCTAATTTAGGAGGGTCAGAGCGCAGCCCTGCTCGCAGCGATCAAGGACTACGAGGCGAGCAAGTGGAAGGTCATTGGTCAAAAAGTTGGGAAGCCAGCTAAGGTTCGCTCCATCAGCAGCAATCCGAGACAGAGTCCGTCCGCTTACTTGTTGCAGGCTTGCGAGCAGTATGCAAAAGAGCATTTCGGAGGGAAAACCTGATATCTTCATGCCTCTGTACAGGTTAAGTTGTTGTCGCCGTTTCACGAGATACCCGCGGCCGTTCCTGCGGCCACAACTTTGCATAGTGAAGATCTTCAATGAGAGATCGATGCATCGATTTTAGCATAATGAACATAACCGCATCCTTAGCGTTCAAGTCTTCACGTCAATCTCCTACTGCACATGACTTTCACCACCGTCATCTTGCAACACAAGACCTCACCCGTTCGCAGCATGGACTGCTCCTTTCCGTCGCATCGCCAATTATAAAGCCATCAGCCAACCCACCTTGTTTTCAGACCACAATAGTCGCACTCTCGTCATCCGACATTATTCTCCTAAAGCTTCTCCAAGGTAACAGAGCCCTCTCCCCTCTGAAAGGGAAGCGGCGAACATACAAATCCCTTTCATCCCTATACTAAGACCGATGATCGTATCCCTACCACAAAGCCATAGCAGCATTTTCACCCCACATGATAACGATAGCGATTATTCTTTCATTGCCAGCGATGATCATTTAATGAATTAGACATAGGTAAATCCTCAGTGTTTCAAGTTATTCAGGACATCATTGGACTAACCGGATATACGATAGCGTCTCCCTTGGCTCTGGACAACAGGTTATTCTACTTCATGAAACCTCTGCCATCTATGGCGCTGCAATCTACGCTTCCAAATGAACACCATGCATGCCCGAAATTCACACGCTCTAGTATATACCTACGACCGCTATCCCCACTCTTCACCCCAAGCCGTTCTGTGCTCTCCCATCCATGCCTTCTGAGTGGCAACATATTCGTCCCTCCATCTGCAAAGCCTCTCATCCAATACCCCGAAATCTACGGGATGACCCTTCGAGCATTCCTCAAGAATAGCTTCAAACGCGCACTTGAGATACGTCTGGAGATGGGCATACATCGAGTTCTCGTAGAGATTGGTCCGTGACCATCTGCACAATATATCTCTCAAGACATCCACAGTATGCTCTCGCAACAAGCCAGTGGACTTTTGGGACGACCGATAGACGACTTCCAATGCCGATATCAGCTCCGCGAAGAACTCTTCCTTTGTATACTCGTCGCTACAACATGGATGGAAATTCACATTCTGGTGCAAGCTGACTACCTGGCAGCCTACAAGATACGCTTTCAGCGACTTCTCGTACCGCTCGGCTGCCTTTTGGGGGAGACGGTCTATACCGTATTTCTGCGCGAGGATGTACATCTAGATATGCGTGTTGAGCTCGGCTGCGAAGTGGAATTTGGCATAGTCGTCTGGGAGGGTGAAATAGTCCAGGATATAGAGGTATCTTAGCATCTTGTCTACGGCCCAAGCTTCATCGTTTTGGAGGGTGATGTGGGGCGATGCTGTTGCCTATATTGATGAAAGTGAGCGTTGTGACATTATTTGTGAGTGGATATGGATACTTGCTTACTGAAAATTGGTCCTTGCAAATTCCGGCGAAGAAAGTAGAGCGAGCACAGATTATGGCCGTGTGCACTTGCCAGGATTTCTCACCACAGGTGATGGTCAGATCTGAGTTCATGCCGAATCTGAACAGTCTGGGAAGGAAAGGAAGGTTAGTATTCTTTGTTTACATGGAGTGAGGTTTGGGTTGTCTGCCTACCTATCGTATCGCTGGGACAGTTCATCGTCGTTGAAGTTATCTGTAGACGGTGGTTGATCGACTGACATGTTTTTAGCTGTGGGTGGTGTGTGGTGGGGGTCAGATTTTTGTTTTATGTATTCGTGTTGGTGTTGGATGTGTTGGATGGAGGTCAAAGGGGGATCTTGTCAACACATGAGTGATGAATTGTGAGCAGAGAGTCTTTGTGTGTGTTTTTAGTGGTGATGATGTTTTCGTGTAACACAGGATCATTTAAGGTAACAGTGAGATGTGGATTTGGAAGGGATTGCCATCTCAAGGAGTTGTGATCGGCTCGATGCTGGGCTACTGTTGTATCAAAAGACGATACCTTTCGAATGGTATGTTTTCCATTATCTGAGTTACCTACGTTACCAACACCTACTACGAAAATACATAGCAAAACACCTCATTCAATAAGACTTCTATACACACCCCCACAACCACTCATCCCCACCTCCACCCCCCCGCCCACACCAAAACCCAAATCCAAAACTCAAACCCCATCTTCCTCCTCGCTACCGTCCTCGCTACCGTCCTCGCTCCTCCACTTACTTGCTCAAAATCCAACCATGCCTCCAGCTCAGTAACGCTGCCGAGCCCAAGCTCGGACTGATTTGACGCTGATACCTCATCGTTTTCCCTCCTCGCAACTCCCATTCTCATGTCCTAGCTGCTCACTAAACCCTCGCTAAATCCCTTTCTCTATATACATTACATTGCGCGTTACTTGCCTTATCACCCATTTCCCAGAGTAGCATCGCGCGCAATATCACGAATTATAAACCCTCCATACCCACTGAGAAACTTGCATCTTTCCTCCATCCCACCCATTCAAAATTTCCATTGTAGGGACGTTATCCGAATAGTATCATTCCATGTTCTATCTTTCGCGGTATCCTACGTGCTGTTAGCCGTCTTTCGAACCGTCTGGTACTGCCACTAGCACTATCACAGTAATTTTATCTTCAAGTCGCTACTCTAAATATCCTACTCTGATAACACAAGCCCGTTATCAATCTCCCAGAGGCTTTTCTATTCTCGAGTTCGCTGCCGAAGATTTCGTCCATGGTTATCGACTTGGCTCTTGATTGAGGGAAGGGGGTTTTTCCCGGAAAGTGTCTTAGTGGCTAAACATCAGACGTTGAAGCTTCAGACTTAGGGTTTGGATTCGTGCTCTTGCATGTTCTAGAATTCATCCCCAACTTTCTTTTCCGAAACTGCAGAGATATAATCCACCCCTCTAATCGATGCAAAATCCACCTATTCCCTCTTGTACAACATCATATTCTCGCAAGTCCCCAAGGCTAGCCCTTCCAATCTCAACCAACTCCTAGAACACCACAGCCATCTCCCCAGCTTATCCAATTGTATCTCTTGAAATCGACTATACTACAGGTCCCCCTGCTCCCTATCGAAACCAACCTTCCTTCACTCATCCATATCTGAAATTTTCCCGCTCGGATATTCAACTCATTCCCGATCTCCTGCCGAATATTCCAAGCCCAAGAACCTCCACCCATTACGCTCCAATATCATATCTCTCCTAACTAACCTCAAAGTCTTCAAGTCCATGAGGAGTATCTTCGATCTCCCTTGATTTCTCCATAGAGCTTTTCCTTTTAGGTGAGGATCTTTCCTCAGGGGCTATTTTGCGATAGAACGGCATGCGTTATATCTCCAATATCTCCAAATAAGAACATAGAATACTGGATTGATTGAGCACTGCGCGTGTTGTATCCCTTGTCCCCAGTCTCTTTGTGCTCGTCGTCCAACATTGCATGAAATATCCTCTTCCTTCGATTCTCTATGTCGTACCTCATCTCCCATGATCAAATCCGCCTTCTCGGCTCGCTTGCTTCTTGTGCATCAGGATCACTAGGGGATAAAGATCCTACACTTTCTTGAAACCTTCTCGCTATTTCTTCCACTCTCTACCTCTTATACTTCTTATCCCCAGTCCCTTTCATGCTCATCATCCATATTTCCACGAAATACCCTCTTCCTTCAACCCTCTACCCCAGCACCAGCTACGATCTCCACGCCTCAAAGCTCGCTTGCTTCTTATGCATCAGAGCCTCTCAGGAATGAAAGCCGCCCACCTCTTGCTTCTTATGCATCACCACCCCTTCGGATCAAAAACCCTCCTCCTCTTCCAGCCTCCTAACCATCTTCCCTCTATCCCCACACCCTCCGCTCCGACATAAACTTCATCTTCCAACAATCGTAGACGTAATTTCCATCGCCTTAACTGCACAACGCCTCCTGCAATCTTGCCCCCCTCATGCCTATCCCTCGTCCCTTCGCACACGTCATCCAGAATCGCATAAAATATCCTCCTCTCCCAAGTGCTCTACCTCATCGCCAGCTATTCCAGCACCTCTACGCAACGAAAATCCTCCTCCTCTAGAAGTCTTCTAATCTCTTCCTCTGTCCACGAAGATTCCGCATCAACTTCCGTTTTCACTTCACCTTCTCAAAGATTTAAGACTCAGCTCGGCCACTGCGCCGAGTTTGGTCCAGTATTTAGAATCAAACGAGCCAGTTACTTTTATCTTCTTAGCCATTCATTTAGTGTCGCGAGGTCTGCTTTTATTGTTATATATATATATATATGAAGTAAAGTGCCAATACAGCTTCGATCTCTGCGATTAGTCTGTCAAGATATGTCCGCTTTGGGATATTGATTTGATCAATGGAAGCTGATTGATGGAGGAGGTATGAGAGATATTTTGAGCCTGTCATAGGGGATGAAGGGAACCTGTATGATCTGCAACGACCTTATGATCTGCCGAGATATTTGCAACCACTCAGGCTCTCACTCGGTGGGATACACGGAGAAGGTACGGTCTGCTTTGGGGGTTCTGGTAGGGGTAGGTATCATGGCTTGATGAGTGACGGATGGTTGATAAGGATGATATATATATATATATATATAACTAATCTTGAGCTCGAGGTGATCGACAATCGTAGTAGGATGGAGTGTGGTATGTGAGTAGGCAGGACAAAGCTGACGAGATTGTAGAGACAACTGAAGTCTGATGGACATCTAAACATCGTGTTCTTTCTCGCGTTGTACTTATGATATGGATACACAGGTGAAAAAGTATGTTCACGATCTGGCTGACTGAGATGTTTCTGAGTGAATTCGTTTGAGTGAAAGCTGCATGACCCTCAAACGAAAATATGATAGATAGTCAAAAAAGAACGATTCATGCCTATATGGTCAGGCTATGTGTTTATTAGCAGAGTGACGTTCTGTAGATGAATGGAAATCTTGGATGCAGATGCGGGATTGAAGACAGGGTTCGTAGTAAGAGTTTAAGCGGTGAATATTGAATAATGGAAGACACGAGACCTCAGCAAAACATCACCTGACTTTGCTATATCAACTATGGGCGATACTCGACAAAGCAGATTCCAAGTCTTCCCAGGGCCCCTCAACCTCTCATACAAATCTTAGCGCCAGGTCCACTGCTTCTCTTCACTTGGAGTGCAAGATCCACCATCGTAGATTTGAGCGACTTGCGATCCAGCTCACCACGTCGCAGCCTCCGGCCAGTAAGGTTCTCAACATCCGTAATCCAGATCTCGGTCATGGGCTTCTTGACTGTAGCAACCCAAACGGCCCAAGGAGATCTTTCGTCAACAGCGGCCTAGGTATGCTGGTGTCCGGGCCGCCGCCGGTGGGTGGTATCCTTTTGGAATTGCAAACGATCTCGATAGAGTGCAGTTGGATGAGGGAAGCTAGAGCGGAGCATAAGCCCTCGATGTTCTTTTGCATTTTGGCAGCGGCTTTTTCGATAGTGCCGCAGCTGCCCATCCGTCCGATGTAGGGATTGTATTTCCAATTGATTTCGATGCAGAGGTTCTGAATACGTCGGTGGAGTTTTCTATTTGGATGAAAAGGGTTTTTGTCGCTGCAAAAGGATTCTCCGAGAAAGTGGATCTCATTCATGCTGATGTTGATGGGGAAAGTAGTCTCAGCGTAGAAAAAGGAGGATGCTTCTGTATAGATTTCGGAATTGGTGTAAAAGAGATTCAGAGAACTTGGGTTCTCCGCAATTTCGGTGGCCTCAGTTGGGAAAATGAGACGATAGATCATTCTCCGTAGCTCTGGGGACAGTCGAAGAAAGCTGCAGCCAGATGCCTGGCTGGAGAGAGCCATTGACGAGGCCATTGACAATGTTTTCCGTTACGTACGTGAAGTGACTGGAATCAGAAGACTTTGCGGATGTGAGTGAAGGTGTCTGATCGTTGATGGTGACTCTGGTTGCAGCTGAGGATTCGAACAGTAGTGCTTGATCGTTGGTAAGGTGTAATGAAGTTCGAAGACGGGTGGAAAGTTCTGTGGGTCAGCCAGCATTAAGAGTCAGGGACAAGAATAAATGGGAATATATTACTGAATTGACTATGCGGGCCCACTGGCTTTCTGCACATGTCTGACTCATGTGCACAAAATGAGGCTAAGGCTCAGATGAGTTTTTCACATACTGATATAATGGTATCATGCTACCTTCTGTTGGGATTGTTGGTGTGAGACTGGGTTGTGACTTGATTTCAAGGAGGACCTTTTAGAGACTGATTCCATTTCTTGCACTCAATCCTGTGTGGATTCTTTCTAGGGATTGGTAAGAGGAAATCTCCATCGTTGATTGCAAGCATCTCGATGTTCCATGCCAACTTTTTCAATGACCGCATCTCGTGTGGTTGGCGCATCAGTGCATTACCTCTGAATGCATAGGGACCTAGAAGTCCACCACCTACTCAATAAAGTTCGCTCGAGAACATCCAGAATCTTGCTGAAGCTGTATAATGCGCCAGTATCGGGTGTAGTGATCTTCGCTGACCCTCTCCCCTGCTCCGATTTAGTTGACTCAGCGTTGCTTCCTTCCTCTTTCTGAAGCATATTTGACTTTTCCGTCGGTCCCTTTTACTTTTCCCAAATCAGGAGTGGATGTGGTTGATCATCCTGATCTTGAAGATCTTCGTTATCATCTTCCTCCTCGTCTCCGATAAAGGTCTATTCTTTAGTTAAAGGACTGGGATTTTTCTGGTAGGATCTTGGAGTTGACTTTAATGGGGTGTTGCGTCCTGGCTTGAATCTCTTTTTGGTGCCGGGAGGTGTTGCTGGGTTTAGGGCCGCTGCTGCCGCCCGAACTGCTGCGCTTTTCTTTCCCCTAAGATATCCAGCTCGCTGGTGATGAGTTATTACAGCGAGGTCGGCCTCTGTCTTATCCTGCATTATTATTGATGTGAGCGTTGATTAAGATTAGAACTCTGAGTTATTAGCGACGAGAACGTATATTATAGATTAATGTCAGCGTGGTTGTGGTGATATGTAGAAGGGATGGTGGTGGTGAGGTGAAAGGTGTCTAATGCGGTCTGAGGAGTCTGCTCGATCCTTAGCAAAGACTCGGCAAGCAAATCGTGATACAATCAATCATATATGTATATAGGAACATACTATAATCACCGAAGCTATCCTTCTCGTACAAAAACAAAGACAGAAGACTATAAGAGACCGAACGCAATCATCACCATTCACCTCAAAATAAAGCCTAAACCGTTCCCTCGGAGGAAACTCATCGCACCATAGGAGAAATCTTGGAGCTTAGCATGAAATGTGCTTAAAATGTCTCTTACACCGCACGACAGCTCGTCTCTCCAATTTACTTATTTTTCTACATTAGCATTTCGGAAAGATGAGACATTTTCTTCAAAATCATACTCTCTGTCTGCTACCATCAAAATTATCTCCTCCGCTGCTCGAAAATCCGCAAATCCGTAAATCGGGGGGGGGTTTCGATAACGTATTAGCTACCTACCTTTCCGACAATTGACAGTTCATAACGTTCATCTACTCCTGTGTGTAGATGGATATCGGAACCATCGAAGCTCAAGCTCAATGACAAGTGTGGATAGCCGTAGACGAACACACACGAGATGTTGATCGAGTATTGATTGAATTGAATTGAATTGCAGTAACGCCGTAGATTAGCAGCTTATCGCCACTCCACTCCTCCATCATCGCCCTACGCTCGTCCCTTGCCGTCCGACATAGCCGATTCAGGAGCGTGCGTTACTGACGATATGGAACAAAGCACTTGAAATGAGTTCAGGACGGAATGTATTGTATGCAGCGAATGTTTGGTGGATGTGAATGTGGCGAAGCCATAAAGCGGACGGCTAAAAGTCCATAATACAACATTAATCTTCTGCGACCGTAATCAGGTTTGCGCAGAGCTTTTCGGAATAGATCCAGTGTCGCATCACCTGCGTGCAAGCCATCCTACCCACAGATGTACAACATAGTAGTTGGAAACCCACCGCGCAATGCAAGCCTGAGCTTCCCCATCTACATATCTCTATAACCAAATCATCACACTCGCCATATCGCAACCATCTCAAGCAAGTAAGTAACTATCACAGCGTAGGCGCCCGTCTCAATCCAACACAATACCTAACAAACAGCTGATCGAGGAAATGCTCATGTCTGATCCCCGGCGCTCTCCGTGTCGCAAACTCGTCGATGGCTTGCTGGACGCCATAGCCCTCTCTCTCGATCAAATAGCAGCAAATGAAGAAGCCGGTGCGGTTGTACCCGTAGTGGCAATGGACGCCGATTAAGGCTTCGGGGTTCAGAACTGCTGCCGTTGATGATGATGTTGTCGATGATGTGCGCAATCGATCGACAAGTCTGATGAATGCCTCCGTTTCTTCGGGCGTAGGTGGGATCTTGGAAACGGTGGGGAACTTGTGATATGCGATACCGCCCTCCTCCAGGCCTTGGGGGTCATAAACCGGACTTTCATGGCTGATGTCGATGATGGCTTTAATCTTCCCCTTCCAATTCCGGACGAAGATGTCGGGAGAATGTGTATCATCGATTGCTCGGAGGGTTTTCATGGCTCGGAAGATGCCAGCGATGGGCTCGGAGACGGGGGGCACGGCCTGCCATTTCGCAACGTTTTTCACGTCCCATTTTCCTTCTGTGGAGAGGTGTTGGAGCTGCCAGCCGAGGGAGAGGCGGGTGTCGACGTGTTTGGAGAGGAAGGTGTGGATTAGACCGGCTACTGTCCGGTAGGTTGCTGGGTCGTAGAGGAGGGCGTGGGAGGCGGGGGAGGGGAGGATGGAGGTTTTGAGGACTCGGCGTGTTTTGGAGTAGCTGGGGGTGTCTGGCTGGGTGGGTAGGGTTTCCCCGATTACCGTGACCTCGGTCTTTGACGCTGCGTGTTGGCTTTCCTCGTCTTGTGATGGCTGTTCTATAGTATTGCCGATGAAGGGCGAATTCGCCAAGGTTGATTCACCCGTCTGCGGTCTATCAACCTTGCCCAATGCTCTGCCTATTTTGACAACTTGGTCTGTTTTGGTGATCTTGTCGCCGTCGCCTCCTACGAGGAACAAAGGTATCTTCAAGCTAGCCCATACATCCAATCCAGCCAATCCCCTTTCAGGCGTGGACCCCTTGCGAGATGGCAGAGCTCCCCACGCCATTCTTCGCCAAACGCCTGTTTGGCTCTGAAAGTTGAACTTTTCCTGTAGCTTCTTGACTTCGATGTCCGCCTCGACTCCAACGAATCGTGCAACGCTTGCACTCTCTGGTCCTCCTCGCCGATCCCAGGTTCGCCACATGTTGAATATTGGGGTTGGTATACGGAGTAACTTCTCGAACATCGAGACCTGATCATCCGAAGGTGGCGTGGCTTGGGGGCATATGCCTATGAGAGCCAGGACGTTGACGGACTGGATCGAAGTTGCTACCGAGGCTGCCAAAGAGCATCCCATACTATGTCCAATCAAAATCACCCCTTGGTCCAGGTTACGGGAACACTGTTGCCTGATGACCACGCCGATAAGTTCTGCCAATGCCTTCGTTGTGTAAGCGTTCCATGACGCTGGTGAGAACGCCGAGCGCCCACATCCTGGCAGATCTATCCCAAGGCACGGCGCAACATTGACGAGACTGGTGAGAAGAGAATGGAACTGCGCCAAAGAACCGCCAAGGCCATGTATGAAGACGAGAAGAGGGAGCGGTGTTGGTTTCGAGGGTAGCTTATCGGCTTGAGGATGCGGTCTGTAGAAGGTTCGGATCGAAGGGTAGGTGGCGAAGGAAGTGGTGTAGGGTTTGAAGCTAGAGTGTTTTTGCAACAGGCCAGGATCTGTAGAGTCTGCATCTGCGATGGAAAGATGTTAGATATCCTTTGCTACGCCTGATCGGTCCGCGTTCAAGCATACCAAGCTTTGGGCTTCCGGTAGAGCTCGAGAAGAATCTTCCTTTGGTGGGGCTGCTATTTTTTCGTTGGCCGTACCCTGCGTCGCCCATACCTTCCTCTTGCAAGGCAGATCGTCTGCGCCATACCCGGATGCCCTGAATGAAGCCACAGAATGCGACAAGCTGTACCATGTCCGATAGATCCAGTTGACCTTGTATGACGGACCCGTATTTTCGCCGTACTAAGCCCAAACAGAAAGAAAGACCGGAACGCGCAGCATTTTGATTATCATCGAGGGCAACATCTTGAACCGAGCCAAGATGTCGCACAGCCTGAGCGGAGATGGTTCCTGTCAAGGCTCCAACAGTACCTGCAGTGAGGGCGACGTAAGATACAATTCCTTGAAGGGAGTGTGGAAGAGTCATTGTGGGAAAGGGCAATGTCGCCATATAGATTCTCGAGCTCCCAGCTCTTCGTCGTCGAGGGTGCCTATCTCATTGGCGTGCATAGGCCAATGATGACGGGTTCTGCGGGCCATCTGCAGCGATCGTTGGCTGCCGATGAAGCAGTCAAGGGTAGCCGCAGGAAAGCGCCCGCTGCGAGCACGTTGTGTGATGTGTCGCTGTAGAATTCAGATAAGACATCCTGTCACGGTTTATGCTGGGTAGGTACCTTGTATCTTTGTAGTTGCAGCTGAAGGTTCCATTAGATACACGCAGATAACGCAGCCATCATCTGCGACCAATTGATGGACGAAGGAGCGATCCCAGCAGGCTGGTTCAAAAGGCCCCATTGAACGGGCAGCGGAAGGCAAGCTCGCCTCCCCCTTAGCGGCGCCAAACTAAGCCATGCCCTGAGCAGGCTGAGCTTATGCCCCAAACTAAGTAAGGTACTTAATCCCGGTCGCTTTGACGTATGCGACACTTGGGCAGACACAGTCACACAGATCAGCACCGTGCGAAGATCCTTATTCCCCAAGGCCAGCCTAGTCCTTTAGTGAGTACCTTACCAGTAGGATAATGCATGCGCTTGGCGGCGATGTTTATCCTCGGTAGAATAAAGACACTAAAAATTGAGTGAGAAAGGGGGGACTCCCGATCACGGTAGTCCTATTCCAGTACTATCTTTGAATCTTCACTATCATCACTTCCGCCCATTAGGCTCTATCTTCCAATCTTCCAAGATAGAGACCTGAATTATGCGCTGTGTTCGTCTATCATCCGAACTCCGTCCTGATCGCTCCAGTCATGACATTTACCGAGTCCCATATTTGTGGAGTATGACAGAATAGACTGGCGGGGAAAGCCTCTAAGAAATCTAGTCCTTCCATCGGGTTTCCATTTTTCCCACTTGACAGATTATTCCTGAGGGTCACAGGACGTCAAAGGAATAAACGTCTCTTCCTGCAGAACACAATTACCCTTTACCCTTTACAGTGCACACGCCACCTGCTGCCCTTTGCTTCTCCCATTTACCTTACTTTCTACCCATTACCCGTTTTCCACTACCATGTGCTAGGTAGTTGCTTCCGACCTCGGGCCACACCGCCCAACTGCCAATATCAAATCTACCCTTCTCTTGGTACTACTACCACCACTTCACAACCTGACTTCATTCTCTTATATCCGCATCAATCACCTTGCTGAATTTGCTCTCCTTAATTCTTCTTCTAATTTTCTTATATTCCATGCGAATGGCTCCGGCAAATGCTTACGTCCAGTGCATTTCCGAAGAACGGTTTCACCCTCCATTTTACCAGTCAGAGTCGCTGTCACACCTCCTCTACCTCTCATCACTATCTTCTCTTTTAGCCTGTGACAATGGATCCTTCAAACCAAGATAAACAGTATCAGATCGAGGAGCCCAGATTTCTCGACTTTCCTCATCTATCGGCCAACGCCACCACCGAAGATGGGAGGCCTAGACTGAACAAGTTCTCTTCGACAATCACCAAAGATCATGATTTTCCTGGCGCACAGGTATGTCTTGGGGATTGGGCTGTTGAAGTAATCGCTCATCTCCGACCAGGCAATGTTGTACGCAGCCGGCGTGCCGGACCGGGAGTCGATGAAGAACAGCCCTCACGTCGGCGTGGCTTCAGTATGGTGGGAAGGCAACCCGTGCAAGTAAGATTGAATCCTGGGTTCCCCGTGTCATCTGGCTGACCCACAAGATAGCATGCACTGTGAGTACGATTTCATAGCATGCTCGTGTTGAGTGAATGCAACGTAAGCATCCCTTGGTAGACTCTGATTTGTGATGCGATTTAGTGCTCGACCTGGGAAAGACAGTCAAGGATGCAATCCAGAAGCAAGGCATGCTAGCCTGGCAATATAACACCGTTGGAGTCTCGGATGCCATCACGATGGGCGGTGAGGGTACGTGACAGCCTGCTACTGTGGACACTGCCAGATCTGACGTTTTAGGAATGCGGTTTTCTCTTCAGACCAGAGAACTCATTGCAGACAGTATCGAGACGGTCACGTGCGCACAATCTCATGATGCCTGCATTACGCTTCCCGGCTGTGACAAGAACATGCCGGGCGTCATTATGGCCATGGCTCGACATAATAGGCCTTCTCTCATGATCTACGGCGGCACCATTGCAGTTGGCTACAGCAAGCTCTTGCGAAAACCTATAAACATCTCGACGTGCTACGAGGCATCTGGGGCTTACATTTACAACACGCTGAAACAGCCAGAAGACGGAGGAGACACGACGAAGACCAAAGACGAGATTATGGACGACATCGAGCAGAATGCATGCCCGGGAGCTGGGGCTTGCGGCGGGATGTACACGGCGAACACGATGGCAACAGCAATTGAATCAATGGGTCTTACCCTCCCCGGCTCTTCTTCCACACCGGCAACGTCTCCTGCAAAGATGCGAGAATGTGTGAAAGCTGCGGATGTCATAAAGATATGCATGGAAAAGAACATCAGACCTCGAGACCTCCTAACCAAACGCTCGTTTGAGAACGCACTTGTAATAACCATGGCACTTGGCGGAAGTACCAACGGCGTGGTTCATTTTCTAGCCATGGCAGCAACGGCGGGTGTGCCACTCACAATCGACGACATCCAACGAGTCAGCAATAAAATTCCCTTCATCGCCGATCTCGCTCCCAGCGGCAAATATTACATGGCAGATCTATACGAGGTAGGTGGTATACCGTCAGTTCATAAGTTTCTGATAGCAGCTGGTCTATTCGATGGTGACATCCCGACCGTCACCGGCAAAACCCTTGCAGAAAACGTTGCGTCATTCCCGTCCTTAGCCCAGGATCAAGTCATCATCCGGCCACTTTCGAATCCGATCAAATCCAGCGGACATCTGCATATTCTTCGTGGAAATCTTGCACCCGGCGGCGCTGTCGCCAAGATCACTGGGAAGGAGGGGACTAAGTTCACCGGCGTCGCTCGTGTCTTCAACAAAGAACGCGAACTCGACAATGCTCTCAATAGCGGTTCAATCCCACACAGTCCAAACCTGGTTTTGATCGTTCGCTACGAAGGACCCAAAGGCGGTCCAGGAATGCCTGAACAACTAAAATCATCCGCTGCGATCATGGGCGCCAAGCTCACTAATGTGGCTTTAGTGACCGATGGCAGGTACTCAGGGGCCAGTCATGGCTTCATTGTAGGTCATGTGGTTCCCGAAGCAGCCGTTGGTGGGCCTATCGCAGTTGTTCATGATGGGGACATGGTCACAATAAGTTCAGAAACAAACGAGCTGAGCATGGATGTGACGACGGAGGAGATAAAGGAGAGGTTGAAGAAGTGGAAAAGGCCGAAACGAACAGTCACAAGGGGAGTCATGGCGAAGTACGAAGCGCTCGTTGGCGACGCCAGCCATGGAGCACTCACCGATGCGTTCTGAGACACAATCTGCAGCGAGAGAAAGTTTCTGGTAGACAACAGCTTGGGTACTTGTGATTGTAAATAATTTGGCCTTGATCTGAAGATTTAGCGTGCGTAGGCGGGTGATATCCTATATATTTTGGTATAGTTCATTATGCCTCTAATAGAACTACCCTACTGTCCGGATATTCATGTCTATACCATGGTGATCTTGGAAGAAGTGACACAGTCGGCCTAGGGCTGCGCTAGCCTCATGGAGCTTAGATAAGCGAGCAAGGCCACAACGATGTACAAAATCAAGATCTACGCGGTTACACATCAACGACGAACTATCACGCTCGACGGAAGCAACGTCACCGAGACTCGTCGAATACCGCAATCATGACGGGCGGTGTGTCTGTGAGAGATGTGGACGTAAGTGACTCCTGTAGTCCAGAGCTTAGCCTGGGCGAAGAGCAGGAGCAAGGAGCACCGACTGCAACACGACGAACTACAACACCAAGCAGTAGTGAAAGGAAGGACTTCACTGACAAGACTCTTTACGACCGCAGGCACAGGCATTCATCGGAGCCTACGGCGCCTTCTTGAAGCGTCAAGGAAAGCTGCCAATTCCTGGTAAGGAGCTCCTCTTACGAACGATGGAATCTGTCGCCCGATAATCTTGAAATGTACCACAGGCTGATCTATCTCACCTACCTCCAGGTTGGGTCGACACGGTCAAAACCTCCCCTTCGAAAGAACTCCCCCCACAATCAATAGACTGGTACGTCCCTCCCCCTCCCCCTCCCCCTCCACACAAACCCACTCCACCTCCTAACCCCCCCTCTTCTGCCCCAAAACAGGTTCTACACCCGCGCCGCCTCCGTCGCGCGCCACATCTACCTCCGCAAAACCGTCGGCGTCGGCCGCCTGCGGAAAGTGCACGGGTCGACCAAGAACCGCGGGTCGCGGCCGTCGCACCATGTCGATGCGTCCGGGTCTGTGGATCGCAAGGTGATGCAGGCGTTGGAGGCGATTGGGGTTGTGGAGAAGGATGAGGAGAAGGGGGGGAGGCGGATTACGCAGAGTGGGCAGCGGGATTTGGATCGTGAGTTTTTTTTTTCTTTGGTTTTTGGGGATGTCTTGGGGGGAGGGGAGGGGGGGTGGAGGGGGAAGGGGAGATGTGTTTGGTTGTGGGGAGATTGAGTGCTGATTCTTGTTTCTGCACTACAGGTATCGCGCAGACGACGCTCGAGGAGTCGGACGAGGAGGAAGACGAGTAAAGTAGATTGGAACTGAAGGGAACGGAACGGAACGATAGAACATGGATACAGTGTGACTTGAAATCTGGAAGTTTCCGCAGAACATGGGCGTCTCTTCTACAGATAGAGGCGGGAAGAGCAATGTATGCATCCTCATGAAATGAAATGGAATAGATAAGATATTTCGATTATGATACTTCTACAAATGCTGTCGTTGGATCGTTATACGTGAACTTCCATCCCATCCCATCCAATATACCCCCGAAACCCGGCCAAAAACATCAGCATTTAAGCGTTTTCCAACCAAACCGATCATCCATATCCATATAAATATTGACAAAACCCATGTCCACCAACCAGCCTATCCCATATACCCCCGTAATTGTGGCATGTAAACAAAATATTGTATGATGGTGCTATCATTTTCGATCACCAAAACGCCACTCCAACCCACCAAGACCATGTAGAGCTTATCCCAATCCCATCCCATCCCCATCCCCATCCTCACGCCACCATTTCTCGCAAATCTTGCGTCGAGAGGTCAAAGATGTCGTATTCGGCCTCGGCTTCGGCGTCTTGAGAATGGAGGCGGGGTATGATTCTTTATCTTTTTCTTTTTCTTTTTCTTTTTCTTTTTCTTTTCCCGAGGGCTCGGGTCAATTATGACACCAGTTCTCGCAGATCTTGCGTCGAGAGGTCGAAGATGTCGTATTCGGCCTCGGCTTCTTGAGAACAGGGATGGGGTATGAGATGATGTTTTTCTTCTGCTTTGATGGCCTTTGCCGAGTTTCCCGGCTGTGATTCTATCTTTGTGTCTGCGTCGGGGTTTGGTGTTGATAGGATAGCGCTGGCGAAGGTGTTATCGTCGAGGTTATCCCAGTAGGAGGAGGAGGAGGAGGAGGAGGATGGTGGGGGTTGGGGTAGGGGTTGGTAGGTGGGTGGTGGTGAGGGGGAGGGTTTTTGCCTTTGGGGGATGTTGGGGTGGGGTTTAGCGGGTTTGTTGATTATTTGGGTTCTGATCTTGTCTTGGGTTTTGAGAGGGAGGAGGGTGGTGATGTTAGCTGAAGAGCTGGGCTTTGAGTGTTTGGATGAGAATTTTGCAGGCTGTGATGTCTCGTCTCGCGCCTCGTCCTCGGTTTCAGGATTCGTCCATTGGGGATGTGGAGTCGTCGTTATCGACTTGGCCATTGAGGATTCGCGCTCGAATTCTAGTGCTACGTCTTCTAGATCTTCTTCTGTGAGGTCTTCGGCGAAGTCGGATGATACTGGTGACGGGGCTTGTTGTACTGCTTGTGTGAGCTCTCCGGAGAAGTCGAGATCTTGGGTTGATAGTTGAGCGAGGAGGTCATTGGTATCGTCGTGAAATATGTGAGGAGGTGCTTGTGTGAGGATGCCGGAGAAGTCTAGGTCTTGGGTAGATAAGAGATCGAGCAGGTCTGCTGTGTCGTCGTTTGGGGTTATTAGGGGAACTTTTCGAATTTGGGAAGGCGGGCGCGGTGGAATAGGCCGCTTTGGTATTGAGCTAATGTTCGGAATAGCTGTTTCGCTTTTTGGGACCATTGGGTGGATTGCTGAGGCATGCGGAACGATGCATGTAACCGATGATCGGTCTGATATCGCCTTGATAATCGGGGGAGAAAGTTCTCGCGCGATTTGTGTACCGCTGACGAAGAAGTCATCCCAGCATTCATCGATTGTATTTGGCGGCTGGTTTTGAGGGGCAGTAATAGAAGGCTTCTGCGGATAATTCGTGTCGCTTGGTCTGTAGTGGGAAGCACCACGTTGTGGTGGTGGGGCCATGGATGTACCTTGACAAAGTTCGACCTTTACACTCTTATGTATCGTTGTATCAGCACTCTTGAGCTGGCGCAGCGGCTTCGGCTGGGCGAACGACTTTAGTGGTATGAGCTGAGGAGGTTTCGGTAACGGTGGCGGCGCCATCATGATAGAGTGACTATCGTTACGTCTTTCCAAATCTTTTCCTGGACTCTTGGATCCCATACTTTCGGCAATCACAGGCGGTGATCGCTGCTGGACGCGAGACGAAGGAGATCTGGCGTGGGAGCAGTTCTGCGACTGGGACGGCGATTTCGATCCAGTCAAGCCCGAGCCCTTGGCTATGGACGCACCAGCCTCTGCTGAATCCCCTGGTGGTGTCTTGCGCGTAGTCAAGTTGGCTGATATGACCTTGAGAGGATTGCGCCAAGGTGTTCGTTGTGGAGGCGTGTAACAGCACCCGTCCCCTCCCTGGTCCTTCCAATACCCTTTCGCGGCCCTGCTAGCTCCACTTATGATACGAGACCCATCGCAACCCTCTTCTTCAACTGTGTCCCTTTTTCTCTTTTCTCCTGCCCGCAGGAACCCACCAAGGCTCAGCTGGCTTGGCCCCACATGGGCGATACCCTCTTTGGCTGGCTCCGCTATACCCATGCGCGCTCTTGTCTCTCTCTCTCTTTCATTCCTCTCCTCCTTCCGCTTTATATTTGCTTTCCTCCTCGCTTCCCGCTCTTTGATCCTGTCGGCACGCTCTTGAAGGACGCTGCGGCGCTCGATGATGGCGAGTTCCGACTCCGAGAGGCGGACTGTTGCGCCAGATTTGCGGTAGGCCTTTTTGGCTTGTTTGAGGGTTTGCGGCCGGTGAGTGGGTGGCATATTGAAGGAGGGAGATGGACAGGTAGTACAGGTAAAGAGCCCAAGCAGTGAGTGACGATGCGTGAATGCACCTGGCTCGATGTGGCTTGGCGTTCTTGGCACCGGAACACCTGTAGAATATGTTTTCAACATCACAGAGGCTAGTAATTATACAGCTTTCTTCATTAATCTCGACATTTCTCTTAGTCATTCTTACTTCATTCTGGAGCCCAGCAGCTCAACATTTGTATTGAGGAGAACCAGTTGGTGAGTTTTGTCCGTTCCTCGGAAGTGCCATCGAGTTTCGAGAAGCATCTGCCAATCTGCCAATCATCAGAGGCACCCATTCGGTAGTCCTGCATTGACGCCCCGGTACGCGTGAAAGAGCAAATGTTCAAAGTTCGATGCTCGAGATTTTAACAAAAGGCAATGACGAGATCTTTTCAGACAGGCAGCTCATTCCTCCCTTTAACGTCCACGATATCCTCACAATGCACAGGGTTGGGCATATGGTTTCTAACCACGAAGTCAATACTCACAGGTCTAGCGCTTAATAGCGGGTTAAATTTGATAATCATTTGCTTTGATCTATGATCATTTGCTCGTCATCTGTCTTTGACAACGCTCACTATCGCAATTGTTACAATATGAACACTCCCTGCCGCAACATATTGCAACCCAAGTTGGCCTCTATATGTTGTAAATCGCACGGCGCTCTACTCACCCTTAATTACAAGGGATTGACTGTCGGATCCCACGTGCACGGCGAATATTCGTTCGTAGACAGTGCTTCCATATCTTCGTTCGTAAGCTCGAAATCGTACACATTGGCGTTCTCTTCGATACGTGACGGTGTCACCGATTTGGGGAGGGGGACGAAACCCTAAGATAAATTCATTTCTTAGTATTCTTTTTTCCCAATCTTGTACCCTGGTATAAAGGTGTAAGATATACCATCTGCAAACTCCACCTCAACAACACCTGCGCCCCCGTCTTCCCATACTTCCTCGCCAACGCCTCCAGACTCGGTTCTCCAAACCTCTGCCCCCGGACTAGCGGACTGTACGCTTGTACCACTATTCCTCTTTGTCGGCACCAATTTACGATATCAGGTCTCGTCAGCCAGGGATGCAGTTCCCACTGCCCAACGGCGATGGTTCCGCCAGCGCCTGTCCCGTGTTCTTTTTCGCAGGCGGTGATGTGGGTTTGGAGTTCGTTGAGATGGTGGAGGCCGTAATTGGAGACGCCGATAGAGTGGATCAGGCCAGCTTTTTGGGCTTCGTGGAGGGCGCGCCAGGAGCCGAGGCGGGTCGTGGGAGAGCCGTAGGGAGCGTGGATTAGGTATCTTTGTGGGTGGTGTTAGGGGTTGTTCTTTATGAGTGTGGTGTTTTTTGTTGTCGGGTGTGGATAGGATGGGGGGTGGAGCGGGGTTTGTATAGAATTGAAAGATGTCAAGGATGCAAGATAGCAATGGGATACGTCAATGGATTATTTTTGAGTCTGCCGCCAACGTGTAGATTTATGTTTGAGACTTTTGTCAATTCGAGAAGTTGGCACGCAAGCATTACCGAGTAGGGTTGAACTTTACACCTTGGTGTGTTTTCATGATATGCTCTCGCCAACAAAAAAGAGAATGCGGATATGAGAAGCAAGATCAAACGGGGATGGTCTCACTCACAAGTCAATATAGTCCAGCCCAGTATGAGAGAGACTCGACTTGATCGAAGCTTTCGTCTGTTCATAGCCCATGTGCTGAGGGGGGACTTTAGACGTGAAGAAGACTTCGCTCCGTGGGATTTTGGATTTCCTGATGGCATCCGCACACGGCTGCTCATTGCGATAGACTCGTGCTGAGTCTAGAAAGTGTTCTTTGTTATCGCAGGCTGGCAGGGAAGTCAATATGAATGCATACCTACATGGCGGTAGCCAGTCTTGAAAGCGTGTAAAACGACTTCCTCTGCTTGGCTCGCGGGTCTGATTATGTACACTTAGTAATTTTGTGGCATGTCAAGTCTAGAGATTTACGTTTGATAGACCTGAGATTAAATCAGCGACGTATTAGAGGGCAGGGCTACCAGCACCGATTCGAAACGGACGTGACCTCCGGTTCACTTACACCGAAACCCAACACAGGTATCTCATAGCCTGAGAGCATTTTGTACTTGGTATTAATGTCCATATTGTTGGTTGCTGTTGAGGCGAAAAGGCGAACTTGATGGACGGATCGAAGCTGTCGTGTCAAGATTTCCAGTCTCGGTATACTCATGCTCGTAAGAAAACTTGTGACAATATATCAGCGATGAGAATTGAGTTCCAAATATCATCGTCTCCATCATGCGTACGAGGGTACACCAGAAGATCTAAACACTTACGTCCGATTAGATAGCACGCTAAGCCAGAAACGGAATATAGATTTCATCCCAGGTGCCTGAGTCGCATCAACATTCTACTGTGTCGCTGATACTGAGATGCAGCGGCATGACTCTCTCAGAGCCTTCCTTGAATATTAGAGAATGGATAGAACTTGATCTCGCACCGCTCACATCCTGAGACAAAAGCGAATATCTACTAATCCCACTAGTACACCATCTCGCAAACCTCCGCCGATAACCAATCATTGATCTTCCGAAGGACACATTCTTAAGGCGTGCAAACCTCATTCGAGAAACATATCGCCGGACCTGCTCAGTATGCGTCTCGTCAAACAAAATATAGACCGTGATGGCTCCGGTACCATGACACTGTTCCCCGAAGAGCCGGAAGACATGTGGTTCACCTACAACCTCATCCGCCCTACCGACCTCCTTCGCGCATCAGCCCTTCGACGAGTCACTACCGAATCAGCCACTGGCTCCACCTCGTCACAGCGCGTTCATATCAATCTCCTTATCTCGGTTGAGAAGCTGGATTTTGACACACAATCCGCTCAACTACACGTTTCGGGGCGGATCGTTGAGGAAACGAAGTATACGAAAGTTGGACAATTTCATACGCTAGACTTGGAACTGAATAGGAACTTCACATTGGAGAAGAAAGAAGGATGGGATAGCGTCGCGAGAAATTTGGTGAAGGAGGCTTGTGACCCGGTCAAGAGTGCGGATGTGTGGGCGGTGGTTATGCAGGAAGGTTTGGCACACTTGGCGGTCTTGACGGGTCAACGGACGGTATTGAGGCAAAAGGTGGAGATGACTGTACCGAAGAAAAGGGGCACTGGAAAGCAGGGGGATCACGATAAGGTCAGGTCGAACTGTTGTTGGCCGCTCCCACCATAACGGCTGACAATATCATATAGGCTCTCGAGAAATTCTTCCAGACCACCTTTGACACTCTGCTCCGCCAACTAGATCTCTCCGAATCCAAACCCATCCTCCTCGCATCCCCTGGCTTCGTCGCTCAAGCTTTCCTCAAATTCATCTTCGAAACGGCTACGCGCGCCGGAAACAAAGCCTTGCTCGCACAGAGGTCGAACTTCGTTGTTGCGCACGCCGCTTCTGGCTACCTCCACTCCTTGAATGAAGTTCTTCAGACGCCTGAAGTCTTAGCCCGGCTGAAAGATACAAAGTACGCGAGAGAATCAAAGCTGATGGAGGACTTCATGAATTTGCTGTACAAAGATGACGGCAAAGCCGCCTACGGCCCTAGAGAGGTAGAACAAGCTGTCGAAAAAGGCGCGGTGGGAAGAGGTGGTGGAGTTTTGTTGATCAGCGATAGTCTCTTTCGAGCGCAGGATGTCGCAATAAGAAGGAGATGGGTTGGGCTAGTAGACAAAGTTCGGGAGACAGAAGGGGGCGAGGTGAGAGTCCTGAGCAGTACGCATCAGAGTGGAACCCAGCTGGACAGTCTTGGCGGCATTGCTGCGATACTGACATTTCCGTTGGAATATCTCGATGAGGACGATGGAGGAGGGCAGAATTTACGAAATGACATGACAATTAACGGTATTACCAATGGAGTCCGAAATTAGATCTCCTCTAAGACTCGAGGTTTGCTCAAACCATCACCTTGGGAGCCATTACAGCTACTTCACCCCAGTACAAGTCCCAGAGGTAAGTTTAGGATCTGTCACCCAAATTCCTCTCACACGAGCTCACAAAGTCCTAGTCTTAGTCATTGAGCTCACCTAGCTTGGTGACACCTCTGATGATGACGGCCATCGACTTGGCCCTATAATCACAATGGCCCACAAAGTTGCAAGGCTAATGCGTACACCGCTCCGCATAATGTATTGATCGATACAGGCCAGCTCATACCAATTGATCCAGTGGTATCGCTCATGTACAGGCACTGGCATCTGTGAGCGATCTCTTGCGACATTCAGTATTTGCTAGAACACGGTTGCACGATCTCGAGGGTACAGATCATCTACAATGTAAATCTACCGACTGGAGACAAAGTGGGGAGTTGGATACATCAACTGCCTGCGCGTAGAAGCATGACATGAGCGCGTCGGAGAAATGTCATCAAGGGACACAAGAGGAAAGGTACTTTGCCCAATACGACGACGGCTTGATCCGTCTGTGATATCAATATCTACAGCGACAAGTATCGACCACGAAGGAAGTGCCTGGACACGATAATCACTTTCCCTTCCGGTCCTCGCCTCTTCCATTCTTCATCAATCGTCGGCGATACTCAAAATTGCCTCATTTGTCACAAAATCCCTTATCCCATCCCATAGGCACTCGTTCCCAAGCGTTTGTACCGAGGTACAGCCGAGACGAGTGCCAAAGCTGTCAGAACATGGAATACATTCAACCCAACCACCTCCACGCAAACGCCACAGCAACTTCTAGTATCTCAAAAGTCACCTCAATAACTCCCCCCCATCGCCCATCGCCCATCGCCCACCCGACATAATCTATCCTTCACCAATCCGCCCAATACCACCCCCAGCCCAACAACTCTCACCCCATCGCCAAAGCCCCTCCCAGCCCAGCACCCAATACCTACCCAATACCTATCCAACACCTTCCCTGCACCCACGCTAACTACAACAATCACAATACTCACACCAACAAACCGATACAAACGCCCACAAAACCCCACATCCTATTTCGGCCATATCCTCAATCGTAATTTTCCTTGAATCGCCACATCCTCTCCAACATATATTGCATAAAGCCACTAATCGAATCTAATACAAAGCCAAGCGCAAGGCGGTATAAGAATCTTACACACACTACAACAGTGTCATAAAATCGGATTATGAATTATGAATATGAATCATAAATATTACTATTTCAAACCCTCGATTAGTGAGTGTATACACCCTATCTTACCTCCCAGAACTCATACGTCCCCTCCATGCCTCCATACCTCCATGCCTCCCCTCACCTCCCGTACCTCCCCTGCCTTACCTACACCCTACCTCCCACACCTCCCCTCTATACCTCCCCATCCATCTCCCCATCACACCACCCCTCCCCTCCAACTCCCCTCTATAACTCCCACACCTCCCCCTCCATCTCCCCATTTCCCCATCCCATCCTCCCCTCGCACCACTAATGCTATACAGTAAACCGTCTAGACCTCTTCCTCTTCCTCTTCCTCTTCCTCTCCCCATCCAACAAACAACAACAAACCCCCATCCTATCTCATATCCAAGCCCGGCACTCGTCCCAAGGCTTCCTACAACGATACCGAGGTAGAATACAGCCCAGACGACGAGTGCTAAATTCGGCTCGGCCAGGACAGAGTACTTTGCCTTGCCAGGATATCTATGGGGATATGGGATACAACATACAACATACAACGATATCAACTCCTCCTACTCCCACTCCCACTCCCACTCCCACTCCCACTCCCACTCCCACTCCCACTCCCACCTACTCCAACCTACTCCTACCCCTCCCAAACACAGAAAAACCGCCCAACCAATCAACCACCCACCTCCACAACCCCTCCCTCCCAGCCTATCCCTACAATCCTCATAAACTCCATCAACCAATATCAACATAGTACCTCTCAACACCTATACAATCTCCTTCCTTCCCTTCCCTTCCCATCCGTTTCAATTGCACTACTACCTCTTTCTCATTCTTCGAATCCGGATACAACAGTAGAATCCGAATCGAGAAAAGAATCAAATGAATTCTCAATACAACACACCCCGCAAATGAAACCTCCGAGTCAGATCGCATACATTCTACATCCCTATCCCAAGACCAAACTTACCACTCCCCCGAAAAACTCGAACATATCCAACGCAACGCCACAAAAAACACCCATCACGCCCCTCCTCAGTCCAATCCAATCCAATCCAATCACACCTCCAAATCCCACATTACAACAGCCAGTACATCCAACCCCCCTAAACAAATAGCCCCCCTCACCCCCTACGAACTCACCACAACTCCCCCTCCCGCTCAACCTCCGTCCACCCCTCCCCTTCCGAACTACCACTCATCCCCTCCAAACGATCCCATTCCATATCTCCATTCCCATTTCCATCTCCGACTTGCATCGGCGGCCAGATACCATCATCTTCCACTTCGTCTTCATCTGCCGCCTTGACCTCGACTTCGATCTCAGTCTCGACATGGACGTCCATCTCATCTTCATTCTGCACCTCCGTCTTGTTTTCATCCTTGTCTTTCGAGTCTTCTTTAGTTTCCATTTTCGCCTCCGCTTTCAAATCCATTTGGGTTTTGCTCTTGATCTCGTCGTAGGTTTTCGCTCCCACCTCCATACTGTCCTTATCTTTTGATTCCTTTTTTTCACCCGCTTCCACCTCCATCTTGTCCCCGCTCTGCACCTCCATATTGACTTCATCTTTGACATCGTACCTCGCTTCCACCTCCACCACCATCTGGCTATGATGTTCCACCTCCTCTCTAGTTTCCACCTCCACCTTCACCCTAATCCCCTCCCGTACTTCAACTACCCTTCCAACGCCACCCTCCCCTTTCTTATCTCCCTCGAACTCCTTCCCATGTCCACTCCCCTCCACCATCCCAGGCATCGCCCTCGACATCTCAAAATCCCGACTCCGAATCCTCCCAATATATCGCATATCCTCCTTGGTAAAATCCTCGATACGCTTATACAAAAACTCCGGCCCCGTATTACCCGTTGGCCACAAACTCACATAGCCATCGCGATAATCCAAGAGCCGCGCTTCGACCGCCATAGCATCCCATCCCTTCCCGAACATCCCCAATCTCGCACTGTCAGGTTTGAAATGATCTAGACGCAATCCAGTGAGTTGTTCGACATATTCGATATCCGCCTCATCAAAGCACCGCAAGTGGCGAGCTAACATCGAGACGCCGGCGGCTATGTTGCGGAGGTAGATGTATCCGTGTCGGTACTGGATGAATTGTGCCCGTTCGTGAAAGGTGTACGCGCCATGTCTGTAGATCCAATTCCTCGTCTGCTGTTCGGGAATGGTGTACGTAGGCTTGGACTCGTGTCTCTTGCACTCTGCCTCATATTGAATGCGTAACTCTTCAGCTTTGTCCGCTGCCACTCTTTGGGCTTGTATGCGTAGCTTCTCTGCTTCATCCAATATATGTGGCTTGTGACTTACTTTTCCCAGCTCAACACTCTTCTCCTCGCTAATCTCGACGCTGTTGGTCTCAGCACCACATTGTTGGGTGGCAGTATGTCTAGACTCGTGAGGTAGTATCTTTCCTGAGCGTGGGAACATTGAGGTGGCAATTGGTCGCATTGGGACGGGTGCAAGTGTGGGTGCATGCTGAATCACGCTTCGGTCAGGGAGTCTGCCTGTGATCTTTGTCAGCCCTAGCTCGAGAGACCTTGAATGAGTAAGGTCATCCATAGCGTCATCGTAGCTCATTCACCAGCAGCTTCTCCCCAGTCGGACTATTGAAAGGTGTCTCACATTGTGGGACAGCACCCAAAAAGGAAAGGAGCAACATACTGTCCAAGAACTTCCTTTGCTCCCCCTGATCAGACGCCTTCTCATTATGATCCATCTTCCCCTCCTTAAGCCCACCAGCTTCAAGTCCCTCACCCGTTTTCTCCTGCCCCTCTCTAGCCAATGCTTCATCAAAGATTCTCCTCTGATGATCCCTCAGCCGATTGACAGCATCACAAAATCCAGGATACCGCACATATCGGATCAGCGCCTCTATAGACTTCAGCGTTTGGTCCTGCGCTATTCTAAAACCCGGCTCCAGCGATAAAAACAACTTCAGATGTTTCTTCTTTCGCCTTTCACGATCCTGATCGAAAGCTTTGACAGCCATACATTTATAGGCATTCACTGCTGATTCTCCGGGTCCCACCACCACTTTGTGGCATTGATAGAACTTATGCCGTTGATCTTTGGTACAATTCGATTCCCCTATCTTGCTGCTTTCGGAGATATCAAATCTGACTTTAGCGATTGGTTTGGATCGTGGCTTGGTCCAAGTGCTGTGACTCGGCAGTCCTTGATTTATTTGTTCTGGATCCTGAGCGTATGGCCCACTCTTCCTGATAAAGTCCGTTGACATCTGCTCTTCCGCCAATTCTTTGGCTCGTTGCAGACAGCCTAATCTCACTGATGGCGGAACTGCGGCCAGGTTGCCCTCATACTTCTGAGCTGCCGACGTCAGAAGGATCTGGAAGTGTTGCTGGGCTCGCTCATGGTACCATCGTGACTGCTCTTTGACGCTTAGCCGCACGGGCCGGGGCTGTCTTTGAGGGTCCGTTTGCTGACAACGCGGTGGGGTATTATGCTGGACAGAGTTGGGCTGTTGTTGAGGAGGTACCTGTTGATGATGCTGTTGAAGTATGAATGGGGCTCCCATACCAACCTCACCGTTACACTTTGTACCGATAGCATCCTGCTCTTGTCGTGCTTTAATCAATCGTTTCTTATTCTGTTGCTCCAGCTGCATCAAGTGCTTATCGTAGGATTGTATATTGTGATTTCCTCCGGCTTGACAGTCCGTCACATTCACCTCTTGCGGCTCCATACGTGTTGGTGTTGGGGTATAAACGTCGATTGAATTTTGCGGATCCATAACGCTCTCCTGATTAAAGGCGGTGAATGGGGAGATCGATGGATCGGCTGCATATATTCCACTTTGTTGTCTATGCAGAGGTCCAGATCTAGGCCGGACGCCTGCTAATCCGGAATCCTGCAAAGTCTGCTCACTGACCTCTGATGACGCTGAGCAGACAGCAGATTGCACTGGTGGTTGATCGGATTGTCTGACGTTACTCGTCAACCACTGTTCACGCATTGTATAGCCTGGAGATACCCTGTCGGTCTTAGTGAGATGTGGAGGTTGCTGAGAGCTCTCACCAGACCCAAACGAGCACGAAGCTTTGGGAAATTGGAAGGGAATACAGCTGTCTTCCAAGAGCGATAGAGGCGATCGTTCTTTATGAAAGTCGCATCCTTTGCGGGGAACGGCACTCTTGTCAAATTCGGCGGCCAGCTTGCGTGTCGCTCCAGTAAATACTTCGCTTGTAAGCTTGTCCGCCCTGTCCGTTATAGCTAACCGTGATTCGTCCTCGATTCTGAGTAATTGCATAGTGTCTTTCCCCCAGCTTTCGGAAGCCGTCGGCATTCCACGGAGCCTCAGTGGCAGCGCCACCAATCTAGGAGACTCCTCTGACACTGATTGCTCCTCATCCCCAGGCGTCTCCCTAGGTCTGAGTTCCTTGTGTTTCATACATGCTTCGGGAGGCGTCTTTTTCACAAATCTCTGCTGGTCTTGTGCATGCTTGTCCAAGTGTTGTTTTGTTTCTTGGTGTGCTCGAAGTTGCTGACTCGACAGGAAACTTTGGTTCAGCTTATCCCCCACAGCTTCATAGCCTGGAAGGGACGTGTCAAAGTTCATATTCGAAGATATTACTTATCCTTAGCCAGCTGGACTTGAGAGGGCGAGTAGTGCGAATCAAGGAAAGCTATGATTGCGCTCGTCAGCAGTAAAGCGTAGCGAGAAAGAAGACTAAGAACACCTATGTATCAAACTTTTTCTATGAGTCATTTGCATGTTGTGGAGAAATGAAAAGCCATCGTGATGCTTGGTCCAGCCCAACCATTAACCCACTTACTCTTTATCGGTTGCCACTCAACACTTTTGTGTGAATGTCATAGACGGAATATCAAACAAGGTCAACATTTGACAAATTTTCGAGCTATCGGCAAGTTATTGCCATATGGGCCTCTTGAATTCCCATTACCTTGCCATCTAAAATCCGTTTGTCTGGAAGCTTGTGACCTCCCACCCATTAGCGGTATTATACTCGCTCGTTGGTGTCACCCCAAGCAGTACTGGATAGTTGACCTCACCAGTGCAATTAGTACCCTTCGTCAAGCAATCCGCAATGAGTGTCCCCACAGCTTGCCCTTCGAACCAGGCTCCTTGTAAGAAGCCAAAGTATTCAGCGCTTGTGGCTTCTCCTGCGAAATACAAACGCCCAACATTTGCGCGAAGATTTTGGTGCATTTCGAGCGACGTTCCTGGTGGCCAATTCGAGTAGCTGCCATATGCCCAAGGCTCAAGACTCCACCGCGGATACATGAATGCGATAGGTTCTGGTACGTTTGCTTTACCAAACATATTCCTTAGCACTGCAAGTACTTGCGCTTTGGTCGTCTCGTCATCTTGCGCTTCCACTACATAGCTCTGCGACTGGACCACTGTCACGAAAATGATACCTGAACCGGGTAGGAAACCTGGACCGTCCAGCGACTGGAACACTGGGTAGTACCCACGCTCATGTAGGTCGGCGTAGAGAAAAAATTGATATGACTGGTCCCAGAAAACTTGATCTGGCGGGAATTGAAGGAATATCTTGGTGTAGGTACCCATCGAGAAAGTTTCTATCCCATCCTGCTTCCACCGAGGCAGCTCAGGAGAAAAGGTTACCGCGTCATTCTGCAGAACACCAAGCCTAGACAAAATAGGTCAGCGCAGGCATATATTTCCGGATACAGTGGCATACGAGAATGTGCAAATGGCATAGTCTGCGCTAATGCAGCTTCCATCTTGATTGAACACTGTGACTTCGTTGTTGCTGTACGCAATTTTGGTAACAACAGTGTTAAGAAGTAGTCTAGAGTCGTTCGCCATCAAGAAGGTAGATGCTTCCCCTTTGATAAAAGCATTGAATCCCCGGGAATCGAAGACATAGTTGTTCTCATTAGAGAATTGGTAGAATGTGGTATTCTAGGCTCGGTTAGTGAATCAGGCGATCCAGTCGTTGATCAACGTACGTGGTTGACTATACCAAAGAGCTCGTCGCTTTGATCCTGCACTAGGTCAACTATGGATATTCATCTCCTCGTGATTCCGCTTACTGGGCTGAATGCATACTCCCAATCCCACTCCCACCACTCCACAGCTTGGGCTGTCATGTCGTTTCTCCTTGGCTTCCATCCCGCAAGGCTCAGGCCGGACCTCGCACTGCGATCTTGCAGATCCTCGGTCAAGATGTATCCCGCATCCTGCTCTAGAATCGGAAACGCATTATTTTGGAAGTCGTTGATGACATTGGTGAAGTCAGCGGCGCCAGTCTCGTTGAAGGTCTCGATCGAAGAATAGTTGGAATATGTGTTTGTCAAGTTGTACAGCTGTGCCAGTGTCCATATCGGATTCTCTGGGCCTCCAGTGGTCACCAGGCCTTGCACCCAATTGGCTCCGAGTTCGACGGTGTAGCTCTGATTGGCGGCTCCGAAAGTGGTATGTGCAACCCTGCCACCGATGTCGTTGTTGTATTCCACAATGAGAAAGTCAGCCACTGAATTGTTGGTAAGGGCTTGCTGATGAGGTTTTAGCATTTACAAAGCAGTAAATGTGCATATATGGCACGTACAGCAGCTGTGATGCCAGCAGTTCCTGCTCCGCTACAGAAATCATGTTAGCTATCGTTGTCCTCACGTAGTACAAGAGGGGACTTCAACTTACAGGACCGCAACCTTCGTCTTCTGACAGGTCGTTGCATTACGTTTGTAGAATGGTGAGGCATTGATCAATCCGGCTGCTATTAGGGCGTAAATGATGATCAAAAACTTTGCCTGCATGATGGAGCTGTTAGTGGCATTCAAGTATTGGCGACACTGAGAGGTATTGAGGTTGCAGCTATCTGTGTACCTCAAGAAAGTTGCCTCACCCCCAACACGTGGGACTACATGCTAGCATATCCGGTCGTTCTAGCCATAAGGAGAGGTTACTGGCGACCTCTCCGGCTGGTTCCTGCACCGCGGATGCCCGGTGTGATGAACAGTCGAGAGAGGAAGGTGGCAGTGGGTATCATGGATGAAAGGTAAGCAGCATCTTTGCGGGAAACAAGCCGCGTGCCAACTGATAAGGATAAGGGGAACGAACGCCACTCCTTTGACCAATCAGCCAATCAGAAGTATGTGACCCTGAAGATCTCCCTTTGGTACCAAATTCACCCCTTTGGGCATAGTCAAGGCTACCTTATGTTGTTAGTGTTCTTTCTTCTGTTTACTTGGCTATCCGTTCGAAACGCAATAGGGGGATACTTTGTCCTATCTTTTACCAAGTACCAACTGCTCCCATCTTCGTCATGTGGCGGAGCATTCCTTCCTGCGATAGAGTGATCGGGAGCATCCTTCGCTCGTTCCTGAAAGACTAGCCTGGCCGCTCGTTGGCCATGAAATTGCAGGAGATTTGCACCGCAAGGCTGTGCGAAACTCTCCGCAAAAGTCTCTCTGGATCGACGTCTTACCACGTTGACTTTGCGGTGCAGCAACGTTGTTCGATCGGCGTATGTGTCTGTTTTCTGAGTCGTACCTGCGTCGTTAGTTCATGCAGGTGTCGTAACAGGTCGACACACAGCCTTGTTTCGGTTTGATTAGGATTGTTGATGTCCCCAGGGGGCCATGTAAGTTCCTGGATGAGGGACGGAAGGAGGATCTGATGTGAGCCTACCTGAGGCTCTGTCTAGCTGGCCTTGTGGATGGCCTAAGGGGGGAGCAAGCGATCAGCTTGGATGGCGGATGCTTGCATGGAATGACACCTGTAGGCAACCGCCCGAATGGATGAAACCAACCACACAAAGGTCACGGCATGCTGGGAATCTTGTACGAGCGGTTTGGAGATCTGTTACATCTAGTCTGAGTTGGTAATGATGGAGTACAAATACATCTGATTATCTACGCCTACCATGCAACCAGCGTCCGTGATGAGCGTGATTCCAACAGCTGTAGAGGAAACAACAGCGAGAATTGGTATCTCGTTAAAGCAAACCTTTGCAAGTACAATGCTCCAAGCCCGCTAACCGCTATGATTTATGATCGTAAAAGATGGGAAACCTAGCCCCATCTCCTAAAGTATATACTCCAGTCCTTCAATTCGTCGCAGTGCCCGACAAAGTCAGGGGCGCAACAGTCAGGCGCCGTGTCCGAGTCGCGAGGGATCCGCTGCTTTGATGCTATCATTAGACGTTGCTGAGTGGTATTTATTACGTGGGATTCATAGCGTCGCTCGCGGACTGTGGCTGTGAATGCTATGACTCAAGTGTGATTCCACTGGGGAAGTGGCTTCCCATGGATCCTGGAGGAAGTTTGACTGTGTCGAGAAAGGCCCTCGCCCTGGATGTATCTCCTCCCACTTTCGGGCGCAGTACTTGGCGGGCCATCGCTCTGATGCACCGAAGTCCAGCATCTGTGAAACCCTCCGTTAGTGTCTTTCCTCCGCCGCAGGTTTCAGAATTAGGAACAGCATGGCGAAGACTTACCTTTGCGGCGATGATGTCAAACTGGAATTTCTCCCAATAGTCGTAGGCTTGCTCGAGTGCTTGTACCTAAAGTCTCAGGGTCAGATCACAGACGAAGAGGGTGTAACAAAGGAAAGATGGTGGCGAACATCAATCTCAGTCCAGCTCCTCATACGCTCTCGCAGCCTCTTGAAACGCATTTGCAGCGCCGGTACCTGATACGACTTGCCTAGATCGGTCTGAAACCGTACTGCAATGTCTTTCCAGGGCAAATTCTCTTCCTCCTTCAATTTGAGCAACAGTTGCTCCTCCTCATTCAGTTCAACCGGCCCTACTTGCGACGCTGCCCGCTTTCGCTTCCTTTGACCATACTCGGAGTACTCCTCGTCTTCTCGCATTCGTTTCAGAGCGTTCATCTGCCGTAGTCCGACTGGATCTGGTGCAATCGGTATTGGGCCTTGATGTCGACCTGGAGAATGGCTTGCGTTTGACACGGGGTATGGTGCCTCGTAGAAGGGGCCTGGTACTTTGCTTGATGCAATCGGTTGAGGAGACATTGAGAACAGAGGCGGTCCATAGTCTTCATTCTTCAATCTAAATGGGTTTTCCGTGAAAAGGAGATCCTCCACGTTCGGCCCAAATGTGCTCGGACTGCTCTTTGGTCTCGAGAACGGCGCGACAGAAGCAGGAGGGTTAGAGACATGGATCGGAGGCGGTCTGTGAGGACTAGGGTATGGATTCTCGTAATCGTGAGGATGTAACGGAGAGGGGTTGTCATGATGAGGGTATGATCGGCCGCTGGAGTAGACAGAGCTATGGACGAGTGGCGGTGGAATCCAGTCTGGTTCTGAGAAGTGGTGGGGATTCATCGTCTGACTAGGATAGATAACCTCGACGCTTGAGCTCCCGTAGTATTGGTCCAAAGGCATCAAGACTGGACGAAAGCATGAAAATAAGGGCAGCAGTTTTTCATGGGATAGTCTTTGGCTCCTTCACTTCTTGGTGCATGTGGTACGACCACCTTTAAGGTCGACTGAGCCCAGAACGTGGTATAGAAAATAAGCGAGTGAGAGGTTGCAGTAAAGCCTAAGGTCACGCAGGTCCATATGTACCGAAGGATCCAAGTGGACCTGATGGACAGAACATAGATTAGAAGAGCAGAAGGCGTAGGCTGTGTCATCCAAGGGGAGATGAACAACGGAGTGGCCAGCGATGTATGTTGTAGTCTGTGCCAGATGCTGCGGTCATTGCCTTTGATATCATCCTGGAAGCGAGATTGTGAGTATATGACTGTAGAAGGTCTAGTAGGCTCAGCTTCATAGCTGTTTCAGAACCATTTTGAGGGAATTACTAGCGGGTACGCTGTGCCATGAGGATTAGGCCTCCCGGAGTGCCATGGCACCGGCTCCCCACGAGGCTTGGGAGCAGCTCTAAGAAGTAGCTGAGTCTGGCATAGCGCTTGCTTCTAGGAATTGACCAGGGGTTAATACTTATTTAAGTAAGTTATTTTGGATGCTAGCTTGGAGGTCAAAATACAAGTAGGTACCTTAGTCCCGCGTAGAATAGAATAAGCGCCCTTGGCCATCTGCCCTCATTGAAGGAAGTAAGTAAGTGAGTACTCTGATCATTCTTGCCTGGCAGCTATTCCGTAGAATATAAGCTAAGACTAGGTAACTCTCGCCTGTCAATTGCTCTAAATCGGTTGCCATAATGATTACTGTACCCATTTGTCCCACCACTCAGCTCAGGACGGTCGAGGAGACGGTGAAGATTGGACCGCCAATCTCGAGGGATGGTAATCAGCCGCATGACGCTATGTTTAATATCTTATGTTATACAGGTCCGGTCGACGGACTCCGCTCTTCATCCGGGTTCGACGCTCTGACTACCGAATAACGGTCTTGTATATCAGACCGTCAGGCCGAGAACAGGCACCAACCACATATCGAACTCGATTCTGCCAGCTTGTCGTTATTCACCATCAAACCGCAGCAGCGTCTAGATTACTTCCTTTCCGCTCGAATTCCCAGGAGATGGCCGCTCATGGGAGCATTTGACTCGCCAGATCTTGCCCGTAGATAGAATGGTATCAATCTTCCACTGCATGCTCCTCTCTAGGCTGCAAACCTCTGTCAACAATCTCAGGTGAGGAGCCTACTAGCCTCCCATGAATGTTGAGACCGATTGTTGCAACCTTCTAGCGTTTTCCTTCCATCGCCCCCAAGAGACCGTGGTACAAGAGGAACTCCTAGCAGCTGTGTCATGTTTCACTTTTGGTGCGAGGCCATGTGGGACGGTGGACAATTTGTTCTATCCGCCTCGTGGAAGCCTGGATGAATAAAATCTGTCAAGCTTGCAAAAGAGCACAATGCGACTTTAGATAGACCAACGATGCTGTTCTGGGTCTAGGCTGTTCATTAGGCTATGACACAGGCATTTCGGCGCCACTTTTCCTCATCTTGGGCTTATTAGTAGTCTATTCCGGGCTTATGCTGACTTTAATTTTAACATCCTATTTATACGCCAAATTGGGGAATCCTTCGCACTCACTTGCGGTACTCATAGGCGCTTTTTGGCAACGACGATCGGAGGGAAGGCCGACCAGGATGATTTCTGAAGATATACCCGCAGTGACGTTATGCATCGACAGACAGCCAGACAGCTATGCGAACGACCGTCCTTTGAAGTGCAAATGGCTAGAGGGGCAACGATCACAGTGTTTGATGATAGATCTCCACAGTCTGCCTCACGGCGGTGTTTGACACACACTGCTACTGGTGCAGTAGACCTGTACTAGATACAGCTACTGCGTGGGTTCGAATCCTACAGGGGCACATTGTCATTGAGTTCGGGGTATATCATTAAGTTCGGGGCAAACGTCAGTACGACACTCGTTAGTCTTTAAGACTACGTAGTAGGTCTGCTATACTACTTGATCTACAGAATAGAGCTGGTATAAGCGAAGTTCTTTAGATCTTACTTTAGTAGGTAAAAAGACTCTATAAAGAGCTAGGGACTGTGCTGAGCAAGCTCTTAATAGTCAGTCTCCCTTTATAGAGCAGGATACCGCGGGTGTACTCCTTTAAAAAAGACCTACGGGCCGTTAGATTCGTACTCTTAGAGTAGCTACTTATAGTTAGAATTGGTATCACAGGACTAGGATAGCTACCTTATTAGCTACCGGTATATCCATAGTAATAGATGTAAAAGACAAGGACCGGGGGTTCGACTCCCCTAAACCAACTATGACGGTTCAGGTTTACCAGTCTATAAAATGCCTAGAAATATTGTTGCATGCGAGTACAAACCCTTCAAGACGAATCTCCCATACCTCTAAGGCAGTGCTCTTAATTACGTAGTTTTAACGCTGAGGTCAATCTTAGACACTTCATCTAGTACCTTACTTAGTATTAGCTCTCGGTCAGACCGATGGCTTTCTTTGCTCGGCATTGTTGCCAATCTCGCGCCTAGTGGAACGTTTCATGTGCCGCTTGAGGCTTTGTGGGGCTGTTGAAACTTGAAACGCCACACCTTCACACCAATCAGGGGATCCGCCGGCAGGATCCTTGATCTTGTACGGAGAAGTGATAATTATTTGTAGCAACATGAAAAGCTAAGTATAATTGAGGAGTCCTGTATCCCATCGTACATGGATAAGTCACACCTAGTAGCTGCTTTACTTAGGTTCAACGCTCTGTATAGGATTTTGTGATGAGGTCTGCAATCTAGCCTCTACATGTTCAGCCACTGTGATTATCACCGAACGATGAGATACGTACTGTACCAACAACTTGACCGAGACCATCTTGGGTATCCCTGTCGCACCAATGGCATTGCTAATTGAAACAAATCTGCTTCATAATTGGCCCGCTTAGCAGACAATGTATATCCGAAGCGATAGATATCACGCCCTGACGCTGTCCTTTGGGTTCCGGGTAAACTCTTGTCTCGTGGGAGCTCCCATAATACTCGTAGACGTTGTGCTAAACAGTCCTCAATCTGATGACACTTCAGCAATTACTTGGTCCTCTGTGTGTGTGAAAGAATGATCTCTTTGAAGAAAACACCGGGAGAGGTCATAGAGGGAGCGATTGTGACGCGGTCTCTCCGAGGTCGCATTTCAAACGGCTGATACCCATTGCTTTCATCAGCACGGCAAGTTCCAGTGACTGCGCCTTGCTTGTCAGAGCCAAAGGCCATCGAAGCTAGGATCTGGACTAAGGACTATTCCTGACTCTGCCGTATCCAGCGTCCATCAGAGACGATGTAAATTCGTCTTCATTCATCATCGCCATGGATCACCACCCATGTGTCCATTTTGATCCCTTCCATCGATATCATCCTCGCTGTCGTCTTCTTCCACAAGATCAGTTAATCCATCCCCGTATGGCTTGGGGCTGGTATCTTTCCCTGGCGGATCAACCAGGACCTCATCAGCGGACACAGAAACGCCTCTTGCACCCCAATTACCTCTTTTAATCGGTGCTGGCGCTGATGGGTTGTCACTGCTCCCATCGATACCACCTCTTTCTTCGTCATCCATGCCAGAATCCACCTGACCCAGGACGCGACTGACTCACATAATAATGGCACCAATGCCAGCAGTGATTCGTATCGCCCAAACGCTGGGCATTACGACCTCGGCTTTCATTGCAGGTATACATTATGCCATTCGCAATCAACGCCGCTGACCACAAGCCAGGCAGTATCTTCTCTATGTCCTTTCTCAGTGTCCCATCGCTGCTGCTTGCTCCCAATACTCTTCTGGCCAAGCAGTGGCAAACCTCCTTCGACCGCGGAAACATGATCAATCCTGCTATAGGGCTCGTTTCTGTCATCACCTATGGATTCCTATCTTATAGGCTTTATGGGGGCCTGAACCATCCTAAAGCTGAGATGTACGCGTTATCTTCAATCCTCGTATTGGGCATGGTACCATGGACCCAGTTGGTCATGAGGTCTACAAACGTGGCGCTCGTCCGGAAGTATGATGAGATGAATGACTCAGGTGTTGAGGAAAAGGCTACAGAGATTGGACTTGCGGAACGAGAATCGACGAAAGAGCTTGTGGATACCTGGGGCACATTGAACATAGCTGGGGCCCTATTCCCTCTGGCTGGTGCTGTGTTGGGAACATGGACTACACTGAGCTAGATGCACAGCCACACAGACTTCGAGTTGACAGGACAGCAGAGGAATTTCGCCACTTCTAAAACTAGGAATTCTAGCAACTCATCACACCAAGGGCTAGACATGGGTGCTCCCCGAGGAAGGAGCTTAAAGGGGCGAACGACAGAAAGACCCATACCACCCTTAATCGAACGTAAGGCCCTCCTTGAAAAGCGTTCGTATAGCTAGGCTGTATTTGTCGTCATGATTAGCTCTTCTACGTCAAAAAACAATGTGTACTATAGCTAATTCTCTTTCGGCCTTGTCAAGTGCAAATTCTCCTGGCATTGCAGGTTTAGCAAACCTCTGTTTTTCGTAAACCGTCTTTTCACTTGCTGATCTATATGACGAGATAGGTTAATGACCATTAGACGGGAGTCTTGACCTTTGCGTAACAATCATGATCATGATATCACTTTCCGAATGTCATAACATGAATAAACATCACCTAATTTGATGTAATGCATTATTCTCGTCGTCCATTCAATTTATCATCAGCGACCAGCAGTCAAGCACAGGTGGACCATTCAATCAGTCCATCGTCATCAGCTGACAGCCTACGCAGACGATGGGTGGGCCATTCATCAGATTTGCCACCATCAACCAGCAGTCGAATGCAAGGAAAGGTGACTAAATGAACGGGGAAGCCTGCAAGATTTCCTACGTAAAAGTCGCAAAGTTGATACTCTCAGATGCTCATTCCTCATCACTCCATTTTGCGCCTTCTAGCACTATCAGACTCCAAGTACCGTGAAATACGTCCCCACAGGCTTGGCCAACAGCGGAGCGTTTTCTGCACCAGGTCCGCTATCAGCGCCAAGTCGGTACTGATGCTGCAAAAGCAGTGCTTGGGACTCGAGCGCCTCTGTAGCGTCATCAATTTGATACCAAGGGGCTCTCATGGACAGCTACATTAGTGCTTGTTGGAGCCCCTACGCAAGTCTAACATGAGCCAGTAAAGGTTTTCAAACGCCACAATCGCATACTCTATATCCAACGACCAGCAGGTGATCGATTGCACGCCAACAGTCTCGTATCATCACACCGATATTCTGAACACAATGCATCTTCAGATGTCCTTCTTCGGCTTTCTCTTCACAAATCATGAAACCTTCATCTTTCCGCCAACCTCAACGAACCATTCCACAAGATCTTGGCTTGTAGAGATAACCTCTACTACGATCTTAGCTTCCGCGTCGAGAATAAACCTCCAATCCTCATTCGTGAAAGCCTTGATGATGAAAGCAGGCGAGTCGTTGACCAGTGGGACATTGTCACACCATACGCCGGGAAGTGGAACATAACGGCGAGACGCTCGCTCAGGTTGGTACTGTGGAGTTGCTTGTGGAGGTGCATCCTGAATGGTTTCGGGAACAATATTGTTGTCTTCGGACTTGTCATGATTGCTGTATGGAGAAGCCGGATCCGGATTTGATGAGACGTCGTGCACCGCTTGCAAGTCCACTCCAGTACCGAAAACGTTTGATGGAGTATTTGAATTGTCTTCAACGTTGAAATTTTCGGTGAAGATATCTCTTGATGAGGAGCTCCATGGGCATCTCTGAGCATTCATCTCTGTATATTCGCCAACGATCGTGGATGGACTCCCAGGCTCGTTTTCTGCGTAGCAGTATCCGTCGGAGGTAATGCTTGACGTATGACTATACTTTTGATCCAAGTCGTTACTGTCGCCAAGGACGGTGGAAGGACTTCTGGGTGGTGTTTCGTCAATGTACCACCCACTGGAGCTGTGCGATGAGAGAGGACTGCAAATCTCGGCTAGGTCGATTTCGTCACCGAGGAGCGTGCTGGGACTATCTGGAGCTTTATCGAGAGCGTATTTTCTGCTGTTGCTGACTTCATACTTATAGTTCAATGAAATTAGTGAGAGGTTCTTGGAGGTGACTGGGAAGGCTGTCGAGATGGTGTTGGTGTCTGCTGAAGGTGTTGTGCTGTGAAGATCGAACATAACGCTGCCATTTCCATTGGCTTTTGGGGTTTGTACTGCAGCTGATGCTTTACATGTCTGCTGTCTGGTGTCCATAAATTGCGTGGTGTTACTGGTCCCGTGCATGATTATTTTGTGTTGATGCTTATAGATGCAGTCTTTCTCGAGAGTCCGATTGGGGTCTGTCTCGGGCTTAGATACTTTGTCTTTCGACAAAAATGTTGCTGCTTGTTTTTGATGGCTGGCGCATTTGTTTTGAGAGATCAAGGAGCAATGGCAGTCTGAGCCTTGAGCCTCAGCGGGAACTTTAAGCGATACAGAGTGTGTTAATACAAAGGACACCACAGGGAAAGCCTAAGTATCAAAGAGATTAGCCTAACCAAATATACTTTGCGGAGCACCTCGAAAATTCTCCTTCATCTGACTTCAACAATCTAGCCAGACCTCTATATATATCCTAGCCCGGTCCCCAACTTCCATCGAAGCTATCGAAGAGGGTGACATCGCATAGAGACATATCATCGAAACAGCTCGGCCAGGAGTTCTTCGTTCGAGATTTCGTTCAGTGCCACAGTACGTTTGGGACAACGCTTTTATGTAGCATAGTCACAATACGTCGTCGCCGCAAGTATCTGGCTCGCACAATGCACCTTGGGCGATTTTCTATACATCAGCGTAGACAACATGGCTTTAGTGTTCAATAGATTTGACGGAATAGTAGGAAGCTGCATGTATCCAGCGCAGTGATCATGATAATCTTCCAGAACAGTATAGAGATCAGAAGTCTTTGATAGAATTCAAACATCGGAGACAGCAGGGTTGTATTCGTACCGCTGTGTTGGATTCGATACCTCTTTACATTCTCATCCTATGTCCGCGAACAGGGGTTCGAGTAAGATCTGTGACGTCCTCAAGACCTACTCGGGTCGGTATCGCGTAGTGTAGATGGTTCTAAGGTCGTTTATTAATAAAACCCATGTAAGTTGGCGATACACTGTCATTAATTCAATCATTAATGACTCTCTAGGTCAGAACACGCGGGCTTTCTTCTCATGCCTGGCGCAGATGGTCAGGACCTTGATTGTACCAATAAAAATGGTTTCGCGGCCCAAGATACTGGATCATAATCACGCATCGCCCGTCTCCTGCCAAGGGTACTCTGATCGTGACCATAGAATTGGACCATTCCTGCTGCTACTCACCCAACAGCTAAACAACAGTTGGTGGGATACCTCACTATCGAAGACAACGCAAATATAATCAAGAATAACATCCTCAAGCTTTACACTTCCCAGCTCTAATTCTTACGCAATGATCCGATGCAATTCAAAAGGTATGCTGAAGTTGGATCACTTAGTTGCGAGCGTGCAAAGGAGCAAACGAGACCTGTCTTACTGCCTTGCGAGATTGAAAAATTGGAAGGAGACCATAGGTGAAGTCATGCCTGCGATCAACTACTTTATCAGGCTCCTTATCATGATGGTTGTCAGCAGGCCGACAATTTGGGAGCATCGGAATCTTTTACCTCAGTGACAATGACTCCATGACCCTCACATGCTGTAGATGAGCTTTAGATATGTTGTAGATCGAAGGAAAATATGCATATAAGACAGCTGTCCTGTTCAAGATGCTATAGCATTCAATTCAGACGAGCGTGATCAGTGTTGGAGGAAACTGAGGGCGCTAATCGCGACTTGGACCTCGTGGAAGATGTTCTACGACTGGGGTTATTGGTCTCGATTCTATCAGACAGGGACATCTGCTCAAAGCGAATACCCTTTGAGTCCTTTAACGCCCTTCGTCGAGAACGGCCTCCTTGGAGATAATCGCACTCGGACGTTACTGGGATCAATGAAGAGGGACTTAGGCGCAGCAAGTTTGAAATTAAAAGAAGGATGGGCCAGCGAGGGGTACCGTATCGAATATGCAAGGCCGATTGATGTGTTGGTTCTACGAGTAGAAGCCGATGGAGGTTTTGAACAGCTGTATGATCGAAGGTGCACAGTTAGCTAAACGTAGTAAAGGCTGCATCAGAAATACTTATTGATACCTGTACATGTAGCAGCTGTTCATCAAGTTAGTAGCCAGTCTGTTTTTCATGTTGCTTAAATTGGCACGCGGTCGTATTCTTCCTCGTATTATCAGCTCTGTGAATGTTCATTCATTTCAGCATAAGCAGCAGCCACGTCTTCAAAGCCCGCCTCAGGTATCAGATTCTAGAAAACGGAGGGACAGCTTCAATTGATATCATATGCAATCAGCCCGTGGTGAGCCTTCGATCGACCTATAGGCCTGGTCATGCCCATCATCAAAAAGCCAATCCCCATCGAAACCGTCATCCAGACATGTGCTTTCAACGCTTCTTCGCCTGATTCTCTTTAAGCACCTTCTTCACGATTTTCTGCTCCTCAATCAAAAACGCCCTGACAACGCGATCCTTCACACAATTTGCGCATCTCGATCCACCATAGGCGCGCTGAACGGTCTTTTTGGGCCTTGAGATGTTTGCGTATTCGCGGGGTCGGAGAGCAGGGATCTGAGATTGATGACAGGATCAGTACCACATCCACATGGGCAACTAGAGTCCAATGACTCGCTGTGTGCCTGTAGGCCCAAAGAGTAGTAGAAAGGGGGTCGTACGCCTGGTAATTTAAGACCACAGTCACCGCACTTTGGCGGGGTTCCTTTCTTTTTCGTGTGCTGGTATCGTAGTTTGCCTCCGGGGGTTTTGACGATGCGGACTTTGTTCGAGCGCGTGTTGTATCTGAGGTTCCGCCATCAGCATCCAATCTCAATGAAGGTCTTCGCCCTAAGTAACGACAACATCGTGGGTGCGCCTGCGTTGGTCGATCCGTCTAGGGATATGGAGAGCTCTGAGTAGAAGATTGGGGTCATTCATGGTAGGCTTACGGATTCCTCCGTCGCTGTGACCCGAAGTTAGCAGTAGCCCAATACGATTATCATATGTAAACGTACGTATGTTAGTCGGGTACCCATATTGATGGTTTTATCTTCAACAGCGAGCTATCAAATGTCGTTGTGATTATCGACAATTCGAGTTTCGCCGTGTGTGCTAGCCGAAGCGCTAGAGTCTCACTAGCGTATGTTTCGCCCGTTTTATGTATGGCCGCCACTTTGAGCTACTACTTGTGATATCCTTCATATACAACTTATCGTAGAGATATCGAGCAGGAGAGGTGCATGGTCTTCTACAGAGGTGATTACGCGCACATACCAAGATTCCGCATGCTCGCACAAACTTCGGTGAAGGGATGGCTCTCATATCCTAACGTGCCCAACCTCGAAGCTCAATTGACGCACTAGTGCTTTATACCTCCAGCAAACCACAAACATGTCTTCTCTTCCTCCTCCACCTCCTCCAGGATGGGGTGCTGGACATCATTCGATGCCCTCGGCTCCACCACCACCAGGGTACCAACCACCTCCGGATCCTCAGGTTGCAAAGTTCGCGCAGAAAAAGAAAGAATGGCTTCGGACACAGCGCAACCGCTTTGGCGAAAAGCGAAAGGGAGGTTTCGTAGAAACACAGAAAGCAGACATGCCACCGGAGCATCTACGAAAGATCGTCAAGGATATCGGAGATGTGTCGCAAAAGAAATTCAGCAGCGACAAGCGGAGCTATCTGGGCGCTCTGAAGTTCATGCCTCACGCTGTTCTGAAGCTGTTGGAGAATATGCCTATGCCTTGGGAGTCCTCGAGAGAAGTGAAAGTGCTATATCATGTTAACGGCTGCTTAACGATGGTCAATGAAACGCCTAGGGTCATTGAGCCTATATTTCATGCGCAATGGGCTACCATGTGGGTGTGCATGAGGAGGGAGAAAAGCGATAGGCGGCATTTCAAGAGAATGAGGTTCCCACCATTCGATGACGAGGAGCCGCCCCTGTCTTGGTCGGAAAATATAGAGGATGTGGAACCGTTAGAGCCAATACAGATGGAGCTGGACGAAGCTGAGGATGGACCAGTCTTCGAGTGGTTGTATGAGCATCGACCGTTGCTTGACACGCCTCATGTCAATGGTCCAAGCTACAAGGATTGGAATTTGACGCTACCGCAGATGGCTACACTCTACCGCTTAAGCCACCAATTGTTGAGCGACCTCGTTGACAAGAACTATTTCCATATGTTCGATCTTGACAGTTTTCGGACCGCCAAGGCCTTGAATGTGGCTATACCGGGTGGTCCAAGGTTCGAGCCTCTCTACAAGGATGTTGATCCAAACGACGAAGATTTTGGAGAATTCAATGCCATCGATCGCATCATTTTCCGAGCACCAATCAGGACAGAATACCGGGTTGCCTTCCCATTCCTCTACAATTCGCTACCTCGAAGCGTCAAGCTTGCATGGTACTCTCACCCGCAGGTGGTATATGTTCGGGCCGAAGACCCAAGTCTGCCAGCATTCTATTTTGATCCTGTGATCAACCCCATATCATCTCGCTCCGTCGCACCAAAGAACATTACTAGCAGTCACGAAGATGAGATATTTGGAGAATCTGCTGAAGATGAAGAGTTCACATTGCCTGGCAATATGGAGCCTTTCATGGCTGATGAAGAGCTATATAACAGCGAGACATCATCTGCAATCGCGTTGTGGTGGGCACCATTCCCCTTCGACAGGCGGTCAGGGAAAATGGTGCGCGCTCAGGACGTGCCACTTGTTAAGCAGTGGTATCTCGAGCACTGTCCTCAAGGACAGCCAGTCAAGGTCCGGGTCTCATACCAGAAGCTGCTCAAGACATTCGTTCTAAACGAGCTACATAAGAAGAAGCCAAAAGCACAGAACAAGCAAAATCTGATGAAGTCGCTGAAATCGACAAAGTTCTTCCAGCAGACCACCATCGACTGGGTTGAAGCCGGTCTTCAAGTTTGTAGGCAGGGGTTCAACATGCTGAATCTACTCATTCATAGGAAAAATCTGACATATTTGCATCTCGACTATAACTTCAATCTGAAGCCTGTCAAGACATTGACAACTAAAGAGCGAAAGAAATCGCGATTTGGAAACGCTTTTCACTTGATGCGGGAGATACTGCGTCTCACCAAGCTGATCGTCGATGCCCAGGTCCAGTACCGACTTGGCAACATTGATGCCTTTCAATTGGCGGACGGCATACTGTATGCTTTCAATCATGTTGGGCAGCTCACAGGTATGTATCGCTATAAGTACAAGCTTATGCACCAGATCCGATCTTGTAAAGATCTGAAGCATCTTATATACTACCGTTTCAACTCTGGGCCAGTAGGCAAAGGACCTGGATGCGGGTTTTGGGCTCCAGCATGGAGAGTATGGCTGTTCTTTATGAGGGGTATCATTCCGCTACTTGAAAGGTGGCTTGGAAATCTGCTTTCTCGACAATTCGAAGGACGACACAGCAAGGGTGTAGCCAAGACTGTCACGAAACAGAGAGTGGAGTCGCACTTCGACTTGGAGCTTCGTGCGTCAGTCATGGCTGACTTGATGGATATGATGCCGGAAGGTATCAAGCAAAATAAAGTCAATACTGTGTTGCAACATCTGTCAGAAGCATGGCGATGTTGGAAGAGTAATATTCCGTGGAAAGTGCCTGGCTTGCCCGCTCCGATTGAGAACATCATTCTACGGTATGTCAAGAGCAAAGCTGACTGGTGGATCTCCGTTGCACACTACAATCGTGAGCGTATCAGGAGGGGCGCGACCGTCGACAAGACTGTTGCTAAAAAGAATCTCGGTCGACTTACTCGACTGTGGTTGAAAGCGGAGCAAGAACGACAGCACAATTATATGAAGGATGGACCATACGTTTCATCTGAGGAAGCTGTCGCAATCTACACAACGACAGTCCATTGGCTGGAGTCCAGGAAGTACTCGCCAATACCCTTTCCGGCTGTCTCTTACAAGCATGATACCAAGATCCTTATCTTGGCTCTAGAGCGCTTGAGAGAAGCGTACTCGGTCAAGGGTCGTCTCAACCAGAACCAGAGGGAAGAGCTTGCGCTCATTGAGCAAGCATACGACTCTCCTGGAACCACACTCACACGAATCAAGCGCTTCCTGCTCACACAAAGAGCTTTCAAGGAAGTTGGTATCGATATGAATGATAACTACAGCAGTATTAACCCTGTCTACGATATAGAGCCTATCGAGAAGATTACCGATGCGTACCTTGACCAATACCTGTGGTACCAAGCCGATCAGCGACATCTTTTTCCAGCATGGATCAAGCCTTCGGACTCTGAGGTACCTCCGCTGCTCACATATAAGTGGGCTCAAGGTATCAACAACCTTGGCAGTGTCTGGGAAACTGCGGATGGCGAGTGCAATGTAATGATCGAGACCCAGCTTTCCAAGGTATATGAAAAGATTGATCTAACATTGCTGAATCGTCTCTTGCGTCTGGTCATGGACCACAATTTGGCAGATTATATCACGTCGAAGAATAACGTGCAGCTGAACTACAAAGACATGAATCATACCAATAGCTACGGTATGGTTCGAGGGCTACAATTCTCAGCTTTTGTCTTCCAATATTACGGTCTGGTCCTCGATTTGCTTCTCCTTGGCCTACAACGTGCGAGTGAGATAGCAGGACCGCCTCAGAGCCCCAACGACTTCTTGCAATTTCGAGATCGCAAAACGGAGACGAGGCATCCCATTCGATTGTACACCAGATACATTGATCGCATCTGGGTTTTCCTGAGATTCTCAGCAGACGAGTCCCGGGATCTCATCCAGCGATTCCTAACCGAACAGCCAGATCCCAACTTCGAAAATGTTATCGGCTACCGTAACAAGAAATGCTGGCCTCGCGACTCGAGAATGAGGCTAATGAGGCACGATGTCAACCTTGGTCGCGCTGTTTTCTGGGATCTAAAGAATCGACTGCCACGGTCCATTACTACCATTGAGTGGGATGATACGTTCGCTAGCGTCTACAGCAGGGATAATCCCAACTTGCTCTTCTCGATGAGTGGGTTTGAAGTGCGGATTCTGCCAAAGATCCGGAACTTGAGCGAGGAATTCCCTACCAAGGACAGCGTATGGTCTCTTGTGGACAATACCACGAAAGAACGAACCGCACATGCATTCCTGCAGGTTACTGAGGAGGATGTACAGAAATTCAACAATCGCATCCGACAAATCCTGATGTCTTCGGGCTCAACTACGTTCACGAAAATCGCGAACAAGTGGAACACCAGTCTGATTGCGCTCTTCACGTACTATCGCGAGGCTGCCGTATCCACAATCAACCTGCTTGACACTATTGTCAAATGCGAAACAAAGATTCAAACCCGCGTCAAGATTGGGCTGAACTCGAAGATGCCTTCTAGATTTCCCCCTGCAGTGTTCTATACGCCCAAAGAACTGGGTGGTCTTGGGATGATATCTGGATCTCATATTCTTATTCCTACCAGCGACAAGCGGTGGTCGAAGCAAACTGATGTAGGAGTCACGCATTATCGAGCTGGTATGAGTCATGACGAGGAGACCTTGATTCCGAACATCTTCCGATACATCATCCCGTGGGAAGCTGAATTCATTGATTCGCAGCGAGTATGGACCGAATACTCCCAAAAGCGCCAGGAAGCTAATCAGCAGAACCGACGCTTAACACTCGAGGATTTGGAAGACAGCTGGGACCGTGGTCTTCCACGTATCAATACTCTCTTCCAGAAAGATCGAAGCACTCTGAGCTTCGACAAGGGTTTCAGAGCTCGCACGGAGTTTAAGACCTACCAGCTTATGAAGAGTAACCCCTTCTGGTGGACAAGCCAAAGGCACGACGGAAAGTTGTGGAACCTCAATGCCTATCGAACAGATGTCATTCAAGCTCTTGGTGGTGTCGAGACCATATTGGAGCATACCTTGTTCAAGGCCACAGCATTCCCATCGTGGGAAGGTCTATTCTGGGAGAAAGCATGTCTTGCCGTTGGGACACAGCTGCTGCGACATAATGGCAGCAAGGTCGCAGTCGAGGACGTCAAAGAAGGTGATCTGCTCCTTGGTCCCGACGGTGGACCCCGTCGTGCTTCGAACATCGTCAAGGGCAAAGACCGGCTCTATCGCATTGAGATTGGCGGTGGAAAGGAAGACCTCGTTGTGACACCAAACCATATTCTCGCTCTTCATCGAGTGAAGACTGGCACAAAGAAGTACGAGGGACCGGCTGTCCGACAATCTGTATCGGAACTTTACGACACTATTGAGATGACAACTGCCGATTTCGCGGCTCTCAACAGACAAGAAAGGGAACAGTATCGACTCTACAGGTCTCCATGCCTCCTCTTACGCAAGCAACCAGTTGAGCGTTTCGTTCCTCAAGCACACAGTTTTGAGATCAAATGTGTCGCGCTCGAGCTCAAGGCGACGAATTGGGCCGGTTTCCGAGTTGATCGAGACCAGCTATACTTACGACATGATTATCTCGTACTGCACAACAGTGGCTTTGAGGAGAGTATGAAATTCAAAAAGTTGACCAATGCTCAACGATCCGGTCTCAATCAGATCCCAAACCGTCGCTTCACGCTTTGGTGGAGTAGCACCATTAATCGCGCAAATGTTTACGTTGGTTTCCAAGTGCAACTCGATCTAACTGGGATCTTCTTGCATGGCAAGATTCCAACGCTCAAAATCTCGTTGATCCAGATATTCCGTGCTCATCTATGGCAGAAAATCCACGAATCAGTGGTGATGGATCTATGTCAGGTGTTCGATCAGGAGCTGGACCAACTGGGCATAGAGACGGTGCAGAAGGAGACGATCCATCCGAGAAAGTCATATAAGATGAATAGCTCCTGTGCGGATATTCTACTCTTCGCGACACACAAGTGGAACGTTACGAGACCTTCGATTCTATTTGACACGAAAGACATCACTGAGCCGACTACTACAAACAAGTTCTGGATTGATGTGCAGCTTCGGTATGGTGATTACGATTCTCATGATGTTGAGCGCTATGTGCGTGCCAAGTATTTGGACTACACGACTGACAGTATGAGTATCTACCCCTCTGCCACTGGTCTGATGATTGGTATTGATCTTGCGTACAACTTGTACTCTGCATATGGTCAATACTTCCCGGGTCTGAAGACTCTAGTCCAGCAGGCTATGGCAAAAATAATGAAAGCCAATCCTGCGCTGTATGTGTTGAGAGAGCGTATTCGAAAGGGTCTACAACTATATGCATCAGAAAGCAATCAAGAGTTTCTCAACTCGCAGAACTACTCTGAGCTCTTCAGCAATCAAATCCAGCTCTTTATTGATGACACCAACGTCTACCGAGTCACGATTCACAAGACATTCGAGGGTAACTTGACCACAAAACCTATCAACGGAGCCATCTTCATTTTCAATCCTAGGACTGGCCAGCTGTTTCTCAAAATCATTCATACAAGTGTCTGGGCAGGTCAGAAACGATTGGGTCAATTGGCGAAATGGAAGACTGCCGAAGAAGTAGCTGCTCTGATTCGATCACTGCCTGTCGAGGAGCAGCCGAAACAGCTCATAGTCACGAGGAAGGGCTTGCTCGATCCGTTAGAAGTCCACTTACTGGACTTCCCCAATATCTCCATTCGAGCATCGGAGCTTCAGCTACCGTTTCAGGCGGCTATGAAGGTGGAGAAGCTCGGTGACATGATCCTCCGTGCGACAGAGCCGAAGATGATGCTCTTCAATCTATACGATGAGTGGCTCAAGACAATATCATCTTACACAGCATTCTCGCGGCTGATCCTTATCCTTCGTGCGCTGCATGTAAATCAAGATAAGACAAAGCTGCTGCTGCGGCCTGACAAGACTGTCATTACCAAAGAGCACCACATCTGGCCTACATTGTCAGATGAAGATTGGATAAAGGTTGAAGTGCAACTCCGCGACCTGATCCTCAACGACTACGGCAAGAAGAACAATGTCAACACATCCAGCTTGACTACCAGCGAGATCCGTGATATTATCCTAGGTATGGAGATCAGCGCTCCATCCATGCAAAGACAACAAGCCGCCGAAATTGAGAAGCAACAGCAAGAGCAACAACAGCTCACGGCCGTTACCACAAAAACCCAGAACGTTCTTGGCGAAGACATAATCGTTACCACCACCTCGCAATTTGAGCAGCAATCCTTTGCTAGCAAGACAGAGTGGCGCACCCGAGCAATCGCCACCTCCAACCTCCGCACCCGCGCCAACAATATCTACATTTCCTCCGACGACATTCAAGAAGAAGGCCACCACACCTACATCATGCCCAAAAACATCCTGAAGCGCTTCATCACCATCTCCGACCTCCGCGTCCAAGTAGCAGGCTACCTCTACGGCTCCTCCCCGCCCGACAACGACCAAGTGAAGGAAATCCGGACCATAGTAATGATCCCCCAAGTCGGCAACACCCGCGACGTCCAACTCCCCCACCACCTCCCCCAACACCCCCACCTCGCCGCCCTCGAACCCCTCGGCCTCATCCACACCGTCGCCGGCAACGAACCCTCCTACATGACCGCCGCGGACGTGACCCACCACTCCCGCCTCATGTCCGCCCACCCCTCCTGGGACAAAAAAACAATCACCATGACCGTCTCCTTCACCCCCGGCTCCGTCTCCCTCGCCGCCTGGGCCCTCACCCCATCTGGCTACAAGTGGGGCCTCGACAACAAAGACCTGGGCTCCGACATGCCCTCCGGCTTCGCCACGTCCGGCATGGGCGAGAAGACCCAGCTGCTGCTCAGCGACAAGATCCGAGGCTATTTCCTCGTGCCGGAGCAGGGGACGTGGAATTACTCGTTCATGGGCGCGAGCTTTGGCGGGGTGGAGAAGAGGGCTCAGGCTGTTAAGGTGGATGTGCCGTTGGGGTTCTATGCGGATGTGCATCGGCCGTTGCATTTCCAGAATTTCGCGGAGCTGGAGGATATTTGGGTGGATCGGGCGGATAATTTCGCGTAGGGATGTGGGGTGGGTATGTGAGTTGGTATGTTGAGATTGAAAACTTTGAGGATGGATGAGTGGGGATGAGAAGATTGGGTGAGGAGGGGTAGGAGATGGGCTTGTATGTACATTGATCATTGATGATTGGTATAGCCAAGGCGAGGATGAGCGGCGTGGTCGACATCTTATATCGAATCTGAGAATGGCGAAAGAACAACGGGAGAGATGAGAGCTCTAGAGCTGACATTGGTCGGCGCTTTACTTGTACAACGTGCAAGAGCGAAATTTTGTAGCAAAAGATGGATATGGAAAACCCATTCATTTTGCCAATTTTCCACTTGTCCGCTCTCTGAGCTTTCGTAGACCTATGACAGGAACTCTCAAGACCTCCATATCATACGACTACAGTAAATTCCCATACGACCGCTACCCCTCCTCCTCCTCCCCCTCCCCATCCCCTCCCCAACATAACATACCATAGCAAGCCCCCCCTCCCCACAAAAACCCACTTTCCCCTTCAACCAACCCCCCTCATCAATCCAACTTCTCCTCCCCATAAAACGGCTGCGGCGTCCCCAAATACTCAGGCCTCACATAATCCGCAAACGTCTTCGGCTCCTCATACTTGTTCGGATCGTGATGGGCGTGTGGGTCGTCGGGGGGGCCGATGTAATTCATGCGGTAGACGCCGCCGCATTCGGGACAGCGCTCGACGGGGCGGGGGCGGTCGAGCTGGTGGGTGTGAGATGGTGTTAGTATTTGTATGGAGGGGAGTTTGGGATGGGTGTGGGATGTGGAAGAAAAGGGGGGGGGGTTTGGATGTGGGAGTGGGAGGGAGAGGGGGAGGGGGAAGACGTACACGGAGCCAGCGGACGACGTGGCTGTCGGCTGGGCAGCCGGTACAGCCGGCGAATTGCTCGTCGCCGATTGCGTTTATGACGATGGGGTTGTCGAGGGTTCCTGTTGGGGAGAGGGGGGGAGAGGTTAGCTGTGCTGTGCTGTGCTGTGCTGTGCCGTCCATACAGATCATGTCGTCGTCCATCCGATCCAAATCCATACACCCACATCTCCCCTTTCATTCTCATTGACCGAAAAATCCACATACCTTTCCGACTACTGTCCAACGGCCTCATATCAAAAACATCAATCCCCTGCATCTTCCCCAGAATTTCCAACCGCTCCAGACCGGTAGCTTGCTCCACATCCGTAGGCACGGTGCCAGGCTCGGCGCCCGGAGGCAGGAGGTCTTCTTCGGTCTTGATGTCTGTAGCGTTGGGAGACTGTCAGCGATAGCTATGAGATAACCGTAGAGATCATAGTCTCCAGAAATAGATTTCGGAGGACGATTGAGAGTGCTATGTACACAAAGTGCATGGTGCCGGGTGATGAAGTATTCCTGGCCAGAAAGGCATCCATACCTTCAAAAGCAACCATCCTCGGATCTGTCTCTCCAGGCTTAGGAACGACTTCTTTGTCGTCTGTTGATCCTGTCCGCGCATGTTTTGTTAGTTCTCTTCAGCACTAGTACGTGGCGAGAGCTTACGGCGTGCAATTGAGGTCGTGAAAGGTCGCGCGGGTAGTGGGAAGACTGGTCTAGCTATGGCACGTCGAGATAGCGCGAGCGCTGAGCGGCGGAGGAGTATTGTGGGCGCCATGATGGAGGAGAGTTGGTGTTGTAATAGTATCTGACGGTCGGAGCTTTGATACTAGTAAGATCTTACGAATAGGATCATTCAGGTATGACACCTATATACGGGACCGAGGGACGTCTGCTTATGGGTCACTGAGCTGCGCCCGAGGACATGTACTTTGTCACATGTCCATAACGTCAATTGGTACCGAGGGTTCAGTTGCGGATAGATTCGTCTTATTTGGTTTTGTTACGACTATTTTATTCCACACTACCTCGTCATGCTCCATGTACAATCTGTTGTTCTTCCACCATCAACTGGATAGGCTAGGTCCGACGACCCATATCCATGATTGTCATTGAGAAGGGCCAATTCAGTATGAATTGGATCTCATCTTTCCATCCACTCAACCTGCCAAAGGGCGACATGCCTCCGCGCTGGTTGCGGCGGTAAAGCTAACGACATCTGTATATCGCTGCGGTATAGGCTCGGCTGAAGCGGTCATCCAAGACCAGCCCAGATGTACAAAGAATGGAACATTAGTAGAAATAATGAATGTGCTCTAAACACTTGTCCCTCGTATTTGATGACCATATGTGAAACCGGGATCCATCCGGCGTTCATCATCGGCGACGACGGGACGACGCAGTCTGTCGTGGTTTGATCTCCTGATATCGGGGCTTCGACTCCTGGTATCTCGGTCTCGACGAATCCACCTGTCGGCGTACTGACTTCTCTTCTTCGCTCTCGGAATCAGTGCTGCTGGTGCAGTCGGACGAGCTCTCGCTGTAACCGCAGACACGACCACCACAATCAAGCCTGACTTTGCTCCCCGAGCGCGTGACGCCGTAACGATCACATCGACATCCGCTTGCGCTGGAAGGATCACTCAGCGACGATAATGAGCTGGGTGAGCTTCGGTCTGTAGATCGACTTGACAAACTAGATCCCACACTTGATGGCGGCGAGATGTTGCGAACGTTGTAGAGTGAAGCCCGCTCGAGCTTTCCAGTCAGGTCGTCGAGGCTAGGCGAGGCGCTGTAATCTGCTTCGCGGACGTATTTGGACGCGTAGGGCTTGCTCGGTTTGGGATGAACGATTTTGGAGGGTGAGAGCGAGCGGCCCTTGGGAATTTCCATCGAATACCGGGCTGATGTGGAGCCGCGCTTGTTGAGAGTCGAAGATAGAGGTCCAGAGGAGGAGCTCGACCCTGGAACATTGAGGATGTTGAGCATCCGGCCGGTCGTGGGTTCTTTGGTCGCCGAGGTCGAGGTGTCGTGAGAGACTTGGTAGCCGTCCACGATGTACTGTATGTTATATCAGCAGGCGTGATATCAAGAAGGCAAAGAGCGGAAGTCGTACGTAGTACCAGTATCGACTTCCTGGCTTGAGCGTCGAGGTCGAGAAGCGGAACGTTCCCCTCCACCGGCCCTTATCCTTCTGAGACAAGGGAAGCTGGCCGGAGTAGTTGTCCCACGAGCCGAGAAGATGAACTGTCTTAGTCTTGGAGGAGGTAGAGAGGGCGAAGCTGAGTTGAGTAGTAGACATTATCGCTGATTAAAGATAATAGTGTAATATAGGGTTGTAAAAAGAGATTAAAATGTCGTCGGGTTGTTTGAGTGACCGGGGTCTATAGGTAGTCGAGAGACCCAGATGAATTGAATGATGGCTGCGTGAACAGAAAGGCTACCAGAGCTCTTGTTCAAGAATGTTGTGCAGACCCGACGACGAGATTGTGAAAATAGAATAATAATAAAGCTAGGAATGCCTCATGAAACAAAGTAGGCGATTCGAAGCGCGAGCGAGGCCAAGTGAGCTATGCAAAGACGTTGTCGACCGGCGACAAAGTACAATGTTGACAATAGTAATTAATGCGTGTAAATAGGGCGAGTAAACAGAGTGTCAGTTAAGGATGCTATGGAAAGAGCACAGCTCTATGAAAAGACACGACGACGCAGGAATTTCTAAGGATAGCTCACAGGAGATTGAAGGCTTGCTGAGGGAAGGAAAGAATATTGAGAGTGGGCGCTTCCACCTACTTATGCCCTTCAGACCTGGTGGCCCACCAAGGCTACGCAGAAGCTTGCAATTGGATTCCCCTCCCCACCCTCCATGCTCGGAGCAGGATGACATGCATCACTCCTCGGTTGCTGCAACCTTGCATTTCGCTCTTCTCTCCCAGAGACCACTAACAGAGTCTAGGACGAGTTCGGAATGTGTCGATGTGGTGGGCGCTTAGAGGTGCAAAATGCTTTGATTGATTTCCCGAGCTGGTGTTTTGGTAGGCGGGATAAAGATAGAAGTGCAGCTTTAGGGAGCAGCTAAGGGGAGGGTATGCAGTGTGATAGGTCTATCTCGGGTACGCTACAGGGTACGAGGCGGGGTCACCCTCCCCTAAGGTCGCTGGTCATTGGCTGGCTGTTCACAGGCTGATCATCTTCCCCATCACACCTCCACACACATCCAATAGCTTCAGCGTCTATCTGCACTTAACAGCTGCCCCTTATCCCGCACACCCTTGTCATCACTTTTCTTGAAGAATCACTAGGCTGTCAGTGGGGCGTGCACCACCGTGCGAGGAGCATTCCCATCTCTGTCCGGTCCTTTATCCTGAATCTTGGGGGTCCTAGCGTACAATTACATGATGCATTGATGCAGCGAAGACGATCTGCTTGCTGTGATTCCCTGCTTTTACGCCCGCCCGCTCCATGCGACCAGCATGCTATCCTACATGTGGAAAAATGTCCGACCTATCCGTCCAGCGCCGTCGCAATGCAGGAAATCTCCCCCCAAAATATAGCTTTCGCATGGCTGAGATGCTGTTCTGAAAGGGGAACAAATAATAAGGCCGAAGTATCGTCGGTTGGACCAGGCGCATGTGGAAGACAAATGGATGTCGGTGACAATGGAGTATGACAATGGCTACCGCACAGTAATCCCCGAGCGCTTCGTGTACATCCTGGCCGCAATGTTCATCGACGCTAGCTCTTGGAAAAGTAGCTTTGCGGCGTACGGTATATGGATCTGCGAAATCTTGGTCTTGTTTTTGCACGGCCGACATTCGAAAGAGTTCTTCTTGAGGTTCCTGTAATCCATGTCAGCTGCCACGTTCCCTACGCGCCCACTCCCCTCGGATAGAGGGCGGTGCAGACTTACGCAACCGGCGTCATCAGCCCACAGATGTCACAAATGTGCACTCGGAAGGCATCCGACACCTCGAATAGCCGCTCTTTCAAAAAGGCACTCGCTCCGTGCGAAATCATGCAATCGCGCTCCATCTCCCCGAACCGAAGCCCACCGTCACGTGCTCGTCCTTCCACTGGCTGCCTGGTCAGTATTTGCACTGGCCCGCGGGCTCGTGCGTGGATCTTGTCATCCACCATGTGCCGTAAGCGCTGATAATATGTCGGCCCCAAGAACACCTGAGCTACTAGCTTTCGCCCAGTGTGTCCATTGTACATGACCTCGAAGCCTCGAGAGTGGTAGCCATTCTCTCGAAGCAGTCTAGAAACCGAGTCGACAGTCACCTCCGTGAATGGAGTGGCATCGCCCTCAAAGCCTCGGAGAGAGGACACTTTGCTCAGTTGGCACTCGATCAAGTGGGCAATCGTCATTCGCGACGGAATGGCGTGCGGGTTAATGATGAGATCCGGCACTACACCCTCGCTGGTAAACGGCATATCTTCCTGGCGGTAAGTGATACCAATAGTCCCTTTCTGACCATGCCGCGATGCGAACTTATCTCCAATCTGAGGTATCTTGGTAGTACGCATTCGTACTTTAGCAAATCGCAGACCGTCCGCATTGGTTGACATCAAGACCTGGTCAACAATGCCGTTCTCCGTGCTTCGCAACGGTGTAGATATATCTCGCTTGGTGTGTGCTTTCGTGCGCTGTCCAAGTTCTTCGGCATCAGCAGTTATAGGTGCCGTCTTTCCGATAATGATGTCTTCGCCTGATACTCGGACGCCAGGGGCAACAAGGCCGTCGTCGTCTAGCTTATCGTAAGTGCCATGCTTGAGCTTCAAAGTCTCGCTTCTCATTGGCTTCTCAAATTGCTCAAGAACTGAATGCCCGATTTGCTTCTCCTGATCGCTGTACGCGCGATAGAATAGACTTCGGAAAAGACCACGATCGATACTGCTCTGATTCATGATGACAGAATCCTCCTGGTTGTAGCCTGTGTAGCAGGCGATGGCTACGATCGCGTTCTGGCCCGCCGGAAGTTCTCTGAATTTGAGAAATTCCATCGATCTCGTCGTAGCCAAAGGTTTTTGCGGGTAGTAAAGGATATTCGCCATGGTGTCCATGCGTTGGTCAAAGTTGGTCAAAAAGACTCCCATAGCTTGTTTACCCATAGCAGACTGGTACGTATTTCGCGGAGACTGGTAGAATGTTAGCATTGCTCGTGACTCACAATCTGTCAAGATTTACCTGATTGTGGTCTGGGAATGGAATGATGCTAGCACATATCCCCAAAATCATGCTTGGATGAATCTCACAGTGCGTCCAATTCCTTGCAGAGGTGTTGACTTTCGCGGTAACCCGTTTGTTGAGCTCGTCATCTCCAGGTTCTGGCAATGTATAACCTTGCAATACCTGCCGCGACTCTTCTAATTGTTGGGGAGTCATGGTAATCATGATTGTCTCTTCTTCTTCCGCATCAACATACTCGACCACACCCTGCTTAATTAACCGCTTCCAGCCTAGGTCAAGTCTCTCTCGCTCTTCAGGATCCATTCCAATAAGCGTATCTCGATCCTCTTCCACCTGTTGTACTATTTCTTTCGTCAAGACAAGGTTGCCACAATTGCTACTTTTGGGATCATTATCAATCACGAACAATGGCCGACACACTCTTCCAGCATCTGTGAAGATCTTGAATTCTCGGTCCCGTACATCACGGACTAAGCTGACCTCGTGAGAGATCAAGCCATTTCTCCGCAGTGCTTGGACATTACTAACGAGGTGAGCCGGCTCACGATGGACGCCAACCCATACGCCGTTGACAAAGATCTTTGTTGCGTTCGGAAAAGTGAGCGGCTCGTATTCTTCCAGAACGTCCATGTTTCTTTGTACCATGAAATCGATGATGGGATCGCTGGGTGAACCAACGGTGATGTAGCACATAAGCGCCAGGTTTTTGACAAGACCACAAGCTTGGCCTTCTGGCGTCTCCGCAGGACAGACCAAGCCCCAGTGGGTGTTGTGCAGCTGTCGTGGTTTGGCGATCTTACCGTCACGACCTATGGGCGTGTTGGTTCGCCGCAAATGAGAGAGGGTAGAAGCGAAAGTGTAGCGATTGAGAACCTGCGATACGCCAGCTTTAGAAGACGCCGCCTTCTTCTGGTCCCCCCAATTGCCAGTAGCAAGAGAGTACTTGAGGCCATTCGTCAGGGTTGAGGACTTGACGGCCAAGGTCGGGTTGAATTCTTTGCCGTTCTCGACGCATTTCTGTAGGTACTTATATACGTCCTTCGTCAATTTGTGGAAGAGCATCCTGAATAGACCTGCAAGTAATGGACCTGCAAGATCCAGACGCTTCTTGCCAAAGTGGTCTCGATCATCGACCTCACGTCGACCAAGCGCGCATTGAAGCAAACGGTGTACCATATAACCAAGGAAGAAAGCCTTCCGCGTTTCGCTACCCTCGGTCTGTGAAATGTGTGGCAGGAACTCCTTCTGCATAATGTCTCGCGCATACTTGATACGCTTGTCACGCGTGATGCCTTGGGAATTACCGCGCTTTCCAATGAAGTCAAGGGCCACCTCTCGATCTTGGATCACAAAGGCTTCTTCGATACAAGGCTTTAACATCTCCAACATTTCGGTATCTTGACGATCGTAGACGATATGGCTGAGGATGTCCTCATCCGATACCACGCCCAAAGCCCGAAATACGATTACGAGCGGTATCTCGGTCTTGATATATGGCAGGGTGCATTTGACCGTCTGGCCAAAGCCTCCTTTAGAGCCCTCGCCCTTTTCGTATAACTTGATTTGCATGCTTGAGATGAGTCGAGTGCCCTTCTCAACCGCGCTTCGAATCTCAGCTACATACGGCGTGTTGCTTTGAGACTTTTTGAACACCTGAACGATATTGGCAGCACTCCTCTCCTGCGCAATTAGAACCTTCTCACTGCCGTTTATGACGAAATAGCCCCCTTGATCATATGGACACTCATTGTATGAGTACAGAGTTTCATCGGGCAGATCCTTCAGTAGACAGTATTTAGACTTGAGCATGATCGGAAGTTTCCCAACGAATATCTGAACGGGTCTGCCAGTGTCATTCTCTCCATTTTGTTCGCTCTCCCAATGCAAATATGTGCCTCCTGTTGGCTTCTGAATGACGTTTTCTAACCCTTGTTCTTGAATTTCCTCATCACTGGGCTCCATGATAGGCCTTTCTCGCGCAAGAGATTTTGTGATCGTCATGTCAAGAAACAGAGGGCTCGAATAGGTGAGATTACGATTGCGTGCTTCTTGTGGTAACAAGCCGGCGCTTGAACCATCACTTTCAGTCATTGACGGTTTTGCGAGGTAAATCGTACCAAACTTCATCTCATATCTCCTCAGGACTGGAGCCTCTGGGTCATCATCGGACTGTGGTAGGTTCTGGTCGAGGGTGAGCAGAGAGTGCTCAGCGACCAGCTCCTGCATCGTAGTTTCGACGAACTCATCGAAAGAATCGAGCTGTTGCGACACCAAACCCTTTGTGTCGAAGAAGGAGGAGACCACCGTCCAGCAATCCTCCGCTGTGATGCCCTCCTCTTCCTCCTCATCAAGGATGTGGTCATTGATATCGTAGTACGACTCCTCGTACTGAGACATGATCGCCGTCCTCCGACTTGTATATTCGCGACCTCAGCAGCAGACCCGAGGAGAGTTGCCCGTGTTTCTGGTAGGTCGAAGAGACAGCAGAGGGGGCCACAGAACAGCACAGCGCGACCCAGAGGCCGTCTTCACCGCGCTCAGCAAAGAGGCAGCTTTAGCTATGGCAGCTGTTGGTATCTCTCGCGTTTGTGGTGTGATAGTGATGCTGCGCTCTGGGTGTGGTTAGTGGAGGATTGACAATAAACTCCAGTCAATGTTTGAAGACGATCTTGTCCCTTGGCGCCGATCCATTAGCGCGGCTCTTTCGGCCCTACGGCTACGACTAGCGAGGTTAAGGCTATTTCAACTAAGGTACACGACCGAGTCTTGCCATTTCAGTGCGGGTGCTGTTCACACCTCACTAGTGGTAACAGCATGGCCGTACTCGGCATCCGAAAAACTCATAGCAGACCACAGAGTATCAAGAGGGTACTCGCGGTACTCCACAGGGGCCTGCCTAATGCATCCAAGTGGGGTTCGCTGGTTACCGCCACGAGCCGTTTCCCTCTAGCCTGGGAAAAGGTGGGTTGACTTCTAAGAAAAACTTGTGATAAACCGTAATGGGGTCATCTACCTTAGCTAGCCTGATGGAGGAAGGAAGATACACACTCAGGCAGAAGAAGATACAGAAGGAAAATATACACATACCAAATACAAACTTCTTTCACTGTGGTCAAATCCAGGGTTATAAGTCGCCAAAGTACTATGACGAAGAAGACGCCAAAGACTCGCAAACTCCCTGTGCACCAGCTGCTTATACTATCCATAGCTCGCTTCGCCGAACCGATTGGTAGGTTTGAGAACCCAGTCAGAGAAGCTTGCTGACAGTGTAGCAAGCCCTCACCTCCGTCTTTCCCTACCTTCCTGAGATGATTGAAGGTTTCGACGTACCCAAAAACGCTGTCCCGAAATGGGCAGGCATCACATCTGCAGTCTTCAGCTTATCCCAGGCTGTCACTGGTGTCTGGTGGGGTCAAGCATCTGATCGATATGGGAGGAAGCCGGCCATACTCTGCGCCATGTTCTGTGCCATGAGCACAAGTCTTCTCTTTGGTTTCTCGAGATCACTGGTATGGGCTATCGTTGCTCGCTCTTTAGCAGGGGCCAGCAATGGGAACGTAGGGATCCTCCGAACAACGGTTGCCGAGATGGTACCTTACAAGGAATTACAACCGAAAGCCTTCTCAGTCATGCCATTGGTCTGGACGATTGGGAGTATCTTCGGTCCGGGATTCGGAGGTGCTTTGGCCAGTCCTGCTGCTAAGTATCCCGAGGTCTTTGGGAACAACAATTTCTTAAAGCGATATCGTTTCGCACTGCCAAACATTGCAGCATCCGTGTTCTTCCTTTTCGGTATGACTACTGCTTTCCTTTTCCTCAAGGAGACTTTGGAAACGAAAAAGCACCAACGCGATTACGGTCGAGTCATTGGAAAGCTCATCGCCCACCCTTTCAGTGCTACAAAGCCGCAGCCAAAGTGGCAGCATCACGAAGAGCAGTCGCAATTTCTTCTCAGACATTCGCGCATGTCGTCCCTCTCTTCGACCGGCAACGATTTTCAAGCCCAGGAAGATCGCAAGATAATCCCGCTAGCACCTCCAAAGTACCGAGAGGTCTTTTCTCGCCAGTCGAACATCAACCTACTTACATACAGCCTGCTTGCCCTTCACTCCGTGGCCTATGACCAAGTACTCCCGATCTTCATGCACTATCCTCCGCAAGTCGACCGTTCCTCTAATCCCGACGTACACCTACCTTTCAAATTTACTGGAGGTTTCGGGATCGACTCAGGCCGCATTGGTCTCCTCTTCACCATCTACGGCATTGTGGGAATGTTCATACAATTTTTCGCCTTTCCGCCACTCGCGTCACGTTATGGCGTCTTGCGCTGCCTCAAAACTGTCACTGCCCTGTTTCCAATCGTATACATCCTCACGCCATTTACAGCTCTGTGTCCAACGCCTTTGACACAACAGATCGCCCTGTTCTGCGTTATGATCCTCAAGTGCTGGGCGGCTATCTTTGCATTTCCCTGCACCACGATCCTACTCACCAACAGTGCCGTTAGCTTGCGCGTACTAGGAACCTTGAATGGCGTTGCGACTAGTGTCAGCGCTTTGGGACGAGCTGCGGGCCCCGCAATAGTGGGTTGGACATTCAGTGTTGGGGTTGAGAAAGGCTATGTGATCCTGCCGTGGTGGACACTCGCTGCATTCGCAGTCCTAGGTGCTATCACACCTTGGTGGCTGGTGGAGATGGAAGGGTTTGGCGGTGGGGACGACAGCGAAAACGAGGACGAAGACAGCGATGCAATCAGTGAAGACGAAGTAGAGAGGTCACATCCTACGAACGTCGGCGGTGAATCACTTGCGGAAAGCGGAGAGAGCAATGATAATGCCCCGATGAAAGATGATGCACTAAGTGGATTAAGGCATCTATCGAAACCAGCGAGTCACACGAGCGAAACGACCCAATTTCCGCCTTTGAAACGAATGTCAAGTCCGCTTGGCATGAGAGACAATGTCGGGCCTGGCGGTGGCGACAAGTTGAGTAATGGCTTGGGGCAGACAAGGAGCGGATTGGGTGCTGGCGGGACATCGTACCATTGAATAGCGGTACCGATACAACATACCCAGTAGCTCTCTGGAGATTAGCTCTGAACTATACACAGTATCTACCAACGCATTGTCACTTGATGATAGATGTCTATTGCACCGCGTCTGTCATGCCAAATTCATGACAATGTCACTTCGGCCAAGGTCCTTCCCGTCAAGATTCCAATGGGTCCATACTGCTCCCCTCTGGTTACTCCCTTCAAGGAACCATACGTACTTCCTATATGATATATATATATCCACAATCTCAAATCTTCAAAATCCGTCAAACCCACAATCGCACAGCCAACATCATCAACGATCATATAGCTCCCTATACTGATTCTTCCACAACCATCATCAGCGCCTCCAGAACCCCAATGACGCTGAAGGAAGGAAAGGTATACTATATAGATTCATAAGATGCAAAACTGTTTCTAGATTCTAATTTACTAATGTAGACGCTTAGAAAGTGAATGGGTAGATGGAATCGAAGGGCTTATTACGGTACGTAAGGTTGTTGGAGGAAGATTGGGAGGTGGAATATTCACGGATTGGACATCTTTGATGGGCTGTCAGGGGATATTAGGCGGACTTTTGTGATCAACGTCAAGGCGTTTAGGACTTGTATGGGAAACATCTTGCGCCGCCGCCGGCACTCATCTATGAATAGCCATACTGCATATTGGAGAATGTAACTCTTGCTCAAGTCAAATGGCATAGCCGCCCTACCAAAATGTGGATGATGTCAAATAATTCATCACCATAATAGAAAGTCGAGAGGACACCCCTTCTCAGAACCTAGATCCTCACCCCTTCCATCCCACTCAACGCCATCGAGCTCGCCCTCCTCCCCTTGCCGCTCGTAAACTCCGGCAAGATCCCCGCACTCGCGGCCACCAGGCCAAGGAAAGGTTTACTAGGTCTCAACACCCTCGACAGGTATTCGGGGTGAAATTGCACACCGACGAAATATGGGTGGTCTTTGAGTTCGAGGACCTCCATACGCTTTCCGCTCACATCGCGTCCGACGAAGTGCAAGCCAGCTCGCTCGAATTGATCGACATAATTCGGGTTGACCTCGTAACGATGACGATGGCGCTCGTGTATAGTCAGGGGAGCAGAGTCTGATGATGATGGAGGCGTTGATACTGCGGTGGCGCCATTAGCGGTACAGGCACTATCTTGCGATGAGGATCTAGAGTCGCCGCTCGAAGGTGTCGTTGTAGTGCTGCCATTTGTGGTAGGTATAGTGGAGCACAAATCTGCACCGTACAGCTGGTAGATCTTCGACCACTCAGACCCCCTCTTAAAGATGGTAGGATGGTTTCCTAGGCGCATATTTGCACCCATCGTGGTTCGGTCAATTTCATCCATGTGAACGATCACATGTACACCCGTCTTCGAACCAATCTCAGTAGGGACGGCTGCGTCCACATCGAGCTCGGTAGGAACCGCGGCCTTTGCATCGAATTCGGCGCTCACTGCTTGCGGCAAGTTACATATACTACGCGCAAATTCAATAGTGGCAAGCTGCAAGCCAAGACATACACCTAGAAAGGGTATCCTCATCTCGCGACAGGTCTTGATTGCAGCGATCATGCCCTCACATCCGCGTTCACCAAAGCCACCAGGGATGAGTATTCCTTGAGCTTGGTGAATCTGATGCCACGCGTTGTGGAATTCCTTGGGAGATGATGCTGCTGTGACTTCCTCGAGATGTTCAGAATCCACATTGATGAGGTTCAGCTTCCTTGAACAGGCCATTGCAGCGTGCTCCAAGGATTTGACAACAGAATGATATGAGTCTGGGTGATCGGTGTATTTTCCAACCAAAGCGATAGAAATCGATTCATAGATATGGTCTTGGGACATCGTGAGCTCCTTCCAAGCATTCCATGTTTGCCCACCTCTTTTGATGAGCCATGGTGAGGGTTTGACCAGGTCAAGGCGGAGGACCTCGCTGACTAGGCTTATGAGACCTTGTGATTCCAGCAGCAGGGGCACATGATACAGCGACGCGACATCCGTTACCGAGACGACCTGGCTCCGCTCAACATCGCAATACAAAGCAATTTTGTTTATAGTCGCTTCATCCAAGGCTTTCGAACAGCGACAGGCGATGAGATCTGGACTCAAGCCTAAGCTTCGCACCTCTCGAATCGCGGCCTGAGTTGGCTTAGTTTTCATCTCCCCATGGATTACAGGAATCAAAGACACGTGTATCTGTAAGAAATTATCCTTGCCAACTCTCCTACGCAATTGCCGAAGAGCCTCCACGAAAACTGCGCTCTCCATGTCCCCGATGGTCCCACCAAGCTCTATGATGCATACATCCGGCTCTTCGTTCGTGTCGTCTACTGGCACCCGTGACACTTTCTGGACGTGTTCGATGATAGCATCGGTCAGATGAGGTACCATCTGGACTGTGCGGCCGAGATATTTGCCAGCCCTCTCGCGCTCTATGACAGTTTGGTACATCTTTCCAGTTGTGATATTGTTTTCCCGGGTATGATCTTTATGTCAGACGATGCCAAATTAATTGCACTGGAGAAGAAATACCAAGGTGACATTGAGATAACGTTCGTAGTTTCCAAGGTCAAGATCGACTTCTCCTCCATCATCTAAGACACTTTTCTTGTTAGTTTGGTACTCGAGGGCTCTTACTGGTATACATACAAGACCTCTCCATGTTCGCGAGGAGCCATTGTCCCTGCCTGAAACCGATGAGAACTGCCGTAAGTATTCTATAAGAAGTTGGACTAACATCGATGTTCAGATAGGGATCTTGATATGGATCGTCAGAATATGGCTGCAAGAAGTATTGGCAATCGAAGCTTGCCTATCTTGATCGAAGAAACCTGGCCAATGGATCAGTCAAGGGCGTTTCCTTCACGACCGTTCACCACGTTCTGATATATGATTTACCTTCCATCCCTGGGTCTTCAAGAGGAGACCGCAGCTCGAGGCTTTAGACGCGTTAGTTCTTCCTGTATGCATGCCAGTTGTGCCCCAGATGTACCTATGACTCCTTTGCCGATCCCACTTCACTGTATCAGTTTGCATTATTTTGTCGAGTTTCCAAGGTAGCTCTTACCTGATGACGCCTACACGCAGGTCAGCCTGGAGAATTCGACGGTGTTGTGACTCGATTGTTACCTCCAGACACGATAACGTACTTCATCCTGGCAATTGCAGCGCCTTCTCCGCGCTTTGATACTTGAGGAGATTTGGGAATCAGCTTAGGAGTACATGATGTTATAGCGAGTAGACGGATCGCTCCTCGCGTAGGCCAATCCTGCCCTTGCGCGGCTTCGAGCGTGGAATGGAACAAAGATTCGCGAAAATGTTAGAACTATGTTGTAGCGTCTCCGAGCGCGCCCTCATAGGGCTGTATGAAACCATTGTTGGACGAAAAAGCATGGCCATAATCTGCGATGCCCTTTGAATCCATACAGGAGTGATCTATCTTGTATTCCCGAAGACCAAGGAGTACTCGAGATGGAAGACAAAGGACGAGTAATAGTAAGGTAAGACTTCCTTGCGATATCAAACTTGCCAAGCCATGCCCCTCCAAAAACTCAAGCTCCCCGCGCTCCTCCAACAATTTTCCACTTGGTCTGTGCACGCTTGCCCTGACATCTTGTGCCACAGTCCACACACCCAATAAGAGCATACATACGGAGAATCTCGAAGAAAAGGTTGCACGCACCAACATCGTTCCGCACTCTTTCCTTCACCTTCAGACGTGTCATTTGCGAGGCCGAGAAAATATCTGCGACGGCTACATATTCCGAAACATTATCTTATCACCTTTCGTCGCATATTCGAGAATCTGTAACAACTTACCAAAGCTTCTTTGGCAGCTATTTCCGGCGGCTCTTCACGCATGACATCCTCCTTCTCGAACTCCATTGGCCTTAATTACGGCGCCGCTAGACCACTGCTCATAGCTTCTGTCTGATCTGTGCGCTTACCGCACATAAAGCGCCTCACGCGAGCCCACCTTCTCGAAGAACCATAGAAGTCGGCGGGCGGGCGATTCTGCGCCAGTCAGATACGTGTACACACAGGCTCGCCGGCGGGTGTCACTTAGTGGGGGAGGGTGGCCTTGCAGGCAAATTCGAACGGTAGTCTATCCGCCGAAACAAACACATGCCCCGGTTGGTTGAGTGTTCTAAGTTTGGAAAATAGCTGATATCCGGTATTACTGGATCGAAGATCGACTGTAACGTATCGGAGGGATTAGTTCGTTTATTGTCCTATCTACGGGATTGCAAACAGATATCCATACTCGGAATCTTGGACATTCGCACACGACATGCTGCCGGTCCCTTGGTGGTCTCCTCTCCTTCTGAGAGAAAACAGGACAATCCTCTCAATATAGATAGGGTTTCACTCTCACAAGATGCGACGTCACAGGCCTGGTACCCCAACCTTCGCTAAGGCGAACACGGCTCCCGTTCCTGACGCCCTATCGTTGATCAGGACCTTTAATTCGGAGACTAACCCATCAAGACCAGTTCGACCGTCTCCACTCACAGCGTCGACGATCCATGGAATCCCGCTGGATATGTACGACCGCATACGGTCCTTTCCACTCTTTCTCTCCGCTCCTGTTGAATTCCTCGCAGCAATTGGGAAGCACCTACGGCCCCAATCGCATGCTCCTCACGACTATGTTCTGACAGAAGGAGACGATGCGAAAGCCATGTACTGGCTAGTCCGAGGAGTCGTGGCGGTCACTTCACGGGATGGCGAGAGCACATACGCAGAACTGAAGCCGGGGGCCTTTTTTGGCGAGATAGGAATCCTGATGTCGATACCGCGAACAGCGACCATCATTGCGCGTACTAAGTGTCTGCTCGTTGTGTTGAAGAAGGAAGACCTACAAAAAGAGCTACCAGATTTTCCGGAGGTTGAGCGAGCAATAAGAGATGAAGCGTCAGAAAGACTGTCTATCTTGAAGCGCAAGAAGCAGGAGAAGTTAGCGTCTAGTCAGAATGACAATCGCGTTACGCTAGGGCGAGGAGAGAAGAGAGCGCGCGATGGCGAGGATGCAGATGTTGTCATGTCAGAGGGAGATGGACAACGGCAGAATGGCGTACAGATCAATAAGAAGCGAAAATCACCGTCGCCGAGCCTGGTCGAAGCTGCAGCATCAAGTGCGCTCGGAGATGGTTTGGTCAATGTCAGACAGCTGCTCAAGGAACTGCCTCTGTTTTCTGGGCTACCAGCTGACATGCTCCATTTCCTCGGGTTGAATGCTCAGCCCTGTACTTATCCGCCATTTACGGACATAATACAACAAGATTCGCAAGGGCGTGAAGTATTCTTCATCGTTCGGGGTGAAGTCGAGGTGATTGATGAAAAGTCACATGGACAGAATCCACGCACGTTAGCAAATGGTGCAGGAAGAAACATCAAGCGGGGTCACCAGGTCAAGGCACGTCTTAAAGCAGGACAATATTTCGGAGAGGTCGTCAGTCTATCTTTAGCGCCTCGACGGACAGCTACTGTGCGGTCTGTTTCCTCGGTTGAATGTTTGATGATTACTGGGGACGTGCTGTCCAACTTCTGGTCCAGATGTCCTCCCGCTGTCAGACAGCAGGTTGAGAAGACCGCGAGGCAAAGGCTGAAGTCAGGGTCAGATGGTGATGTGATTATGACAGATGCAGATGCTGCCGCTCCTATCTCCAAGCTCGCAATACACGACAGGCCTAAAAACTCAAGAAAGAAATCGGTCCCCAAAGTGGTTTTCACGCAACCCGGATTCACCGATTCTAAAGTCGAAACGCCCCACAAACCGAGCCGAATAGAAGATCGTCCAATCATTGAGCCTGCTGATCCTGATCCGTTCTTGAATCTGGACCTGGATAAGCCGTTCAACAGATCAAGGCGAAGTTCTCTAGCCCCTCCACTGCCCGAAGGGCAAGAAGCGGAACAGAAGGAGAACATAAGCCAGCGAATATCGCCGCCCATTTCGCGATCAGCCACACCGTCCAAAAAGAAGCCGAAACACTCTCCTACACCACTTGACATACGTCAGAAACCTAAACGACCGAATACCTTACAGCGCAGACCAAGCGAGTTCAGCCAAGGCTTGCTCCAAGATGGCATACTGATTTCAATATTTCGACATTTCGAGTTGCATGATCTGATGCGCTTACGTCAAGTCTCGCTACATTGGTTAAAGCTGCTGAAAGAGACGCCTGAGCTGATGCGAGAGCTCAGTCTGACGCCTTACAATCGCATCATCACAGACGAGGTCCTTGTTAAGTATATCTGCCCTTTCGTTGGCATGCGACCTCGAGTCATCGACATTAGCAATTGCTTCCATATCAGTGACGAAGGATTCTCCGCACTTTCTGGCGCATGTGGTGCGAATGTGACGACGTGGAAGATGAAAAGTGTTTGGGATACCACCGCGCAAGCGGTCCTGGAGATGGCAAACAGAGCCAAAAGTCTCGAGGTGGTTGACCTAAGTAATTGTCGCAAGGTTAGCGACAATCTATTGCAACGCATCGTCGGCTGGGTTGTCCAAGGCTCGCCACAGGGCAACGCTCACGGGCGCAATGCTGCCGCGAGATCTGTCGGAGCTCCAATCCAGAACCATCCTCCACCAGGTACCGTGTTTGGTTGCCCAAAACTCAGGATACTGACGCTCTCGTACTGCAAACACGTGACCGACAGGTCCATGGCGCACATGGCTTATCACGCAGCTTCCCGGCTTGAACAAATTGACTTGACACGATGCACGACTATCACTGATCAAGGCTTTCAGCATTGGGGTCAATTCCAATTTGTGAGACTGACAAAGTTATGCTTGGCGGATTGTACATATTTGACCGATAATGCTATTGTGTACCTGACCAATGCAGCTAAAGGGCTGCGCGACCTTGACTTGGTAAGCCGATTGAAATATTTGAAATTCATCCGCTGACGGTACAATCAGTCTTTCTGCTGCGCTCTCTCTGATACTGCTACCGAGGTTCTAGCACTCGGTTGCCAGCAACTGAGGAAACTCAATTTGTCTTTTTGTGGAAGTGCAGTATCAGATTCTTCACTCCGGAGCATCGGTCTTCATCTCCTGGAGCTCCGTGAACTTTCTGTACGAGGCTGCGTCCGTGTCACTGGCGTCGGCGTCGAGGCCATTGTGGATGGCTGCCACAAGCTTGAGGCCTTCGATGTCAGCCAGTGCAAGAACCTACGCAAATGGTTAGAAAGCGGAGCAATGCAAAGGTTTACCCAAAGGGTGACATTTGTAACAGTGGCAAAGGGAAGAGCGAATGCAGCTCCTCGATATTTGTTGCGGTAATTGGGATCATCATACTGAGCGGCATATTTGAAGCGGATCTATCTGACGATACCTATGTACTAGTAATCTGCATTTACTAAGTACTTTATGTAGTGTGGTACAGCCAAGGAAAACTTGGTGGAGTTCGTAAGCGATAAGCGGCGGGACGATCATCATAAATACGTAAAGTAAGTACTGTAATTAATCCTTAGCGTATGTATCTAGCGGACCAATAGAACACCATCATTGAGAGTTTCTCGGGCTTTCTAGATGAGTATTACTAACGGCTACGCTATACCCCTTCCGTATCCGCGGTGTCTTCTTTGCCCCAGATCGCTTCTGCAACATCATCCACGACGTTTGGATTACACAACATCGAAGAGCAACACTCGACATGGCGTTTATACTGCGCAGGCCGTTCGCGGTCTCCAAAGCCCTCAAGCAGCTACCCAAGACCATCGCCTACACAGACCGAGCGTTCCACAGCACTTCAAAAGCTTCCACCTTCTGCACAAAACCCACTCCATCCATCGCCTCTCTCGCCAAATCCCGAAATGTCTTCCAATCTTCGTCCCGTCGTACATATATACAGCAGCCTGGTCAGATCGGCAACGCAAATACAGGTACCCTCGCCCAGCGTCTTCTCTACGGAGCCGCCATTGTGGGCGGCGCGGTCGTGGCTACAAATTTGCTATTCAACCGGGAGACCAGAGAAGATGGAGGTATGCCACCATTTGAGCGACAGTTCCTGAATGAGACATTCATGCATACCGGACTGGGCATTGGTATCATTGGTGTAGCGGCCAAGGCTTTGCACAACAGCGGATGGAGCTATAAGCTTATGACTACGAATCCATGGGTCGTTCTGGGTGCTGGTCTCGCCGTGAGTATTGGGACGATGTATGGCGCTTTCGCAACGAGTCCGGATAAGTACGTTTTCTGAACCTCGCTCGATCCTGGAGTCCCAGCGCTGACAAAAGCTATAGTTACGTCCAAAAGTACGCCCTATGGACCGGCTTCAATCTAGCCCAAGCTGCCATCCTGTCACCACTCATGTTCCTTCAGCCCGCGCTCCTCGCTCGTGCGGGCCTTTATACAGTCGCAATGATGGGCTCCATCGCCTTCGTCGGCGCAACAGCAAAGCAAGAGAAATACCTCTACCTCGGCGGACCGCTGCTCGCCGGACTCTGTATCGTGGTTGTATCTGGTTTCGCACCCCTTGTCCTCCCAGCGACTGCTGCACGGACACTAATGTGGAGTGAGAGAATCTGGCTGTATGGTGGCTTGGCGGTCTTCGGAGGCATCACGCTTTATGACACGCAGAAAATTTTGCATCATGCGCGGATGGCGGAGAGGGGGATCGTCAAGAAAGACGTGGTCAATGAGAGTATCAGTTTGGAGTTGGACTTTATCAACATATTCGTCCGGATGGTGCAGATACTGGGAATGCAACAGAGGAGACGCTAAGCTCTTGAGCTGGTGGACCGGTCCAGATTGCCTGATATGCGTCTGCGAAGGGGTTATTATATGCGGTGTTTTTGGATTTGGTAGCACAGATAGGTGAAAGAAGGATTCCCCTCAACTACTCGGAGTACAGAGTCGCGAATGATTGGTCGAAATCCGCAGAACCTTGATATCAAAGCTGTTGCACACACGGTAGATCAAACGAACAGCAGATGGCCGGCCGGCGTCTCTCACCTATGGCCTCTCCATTCACCCAGTCACACGCTGACTATGTGTTAACAGTGCCATTTCCCCCCAAAGTTAATCGAAAATTGTTTTCCAACCTACACCTCTCCCTACACAAAAAAGCCCCTTCCTAAATCCTCTCCCCACACTCCTTGTCTTTATTCTGCCTCCAGGTGCGCTCTACCACAAACCATTACCTTACATTTACCTACTGCAAAATATCCACACACACACACGCCTTCCAAGTCAAAATTTACCCACAAAGCCAGCCAGCGCGCTCTGTGCGCCTTGGCAAGCAACCAACTCTTGCGACCCATCCCTTACGATGCGACCACCCGCTCGAGATAAAGTACTCAGACTCCTGTCGCCAAAATGCAATGCGCGCTCACTCGTTTCTAGTAAGCACATATCATATACTTCCCTCCCCGGAAATTTTGAGGTGTCGAAACCCAAAATCTTCTATTTTCCTTACCGAAAGAAGAAATGCACACCATCATCCTCCTCATCGCACACATCATCCCCATCCTCACAACACCACTACCTTTTTCCCCCCTTCAACCCCCCACCCTCCCCCTCTTCCTCCCAACCCCAAACCTCACCACCACCCCCCTCCCCCCTTCCCCCCACAAAACCCAACGCCGCCTCCCCCACCACAACGCCCTCCTAAACATAACCACCCACCCCTCCCTCCCCCTCCCCTCCCCCCTCTGGCGCCACGTCCTCGCCGCCGCCCACCTCCAAACCGTCACCCTCCACGGCGACCGCGAGATCGTCCAAGAACCCTACACCTACCACGAGGGCGAGTGTTATTTCCGCGCGGAGAGTATGCCTGGGTTTGAGGAGGAGAAGAGGTTGACGTATGGGACTTTGGAGGAGGGGATTGGGGTTCTGGCGGGGTTTTTGGGTGGGGTTGGGGAGGGCTTGGGGGCGGAGGGGGTGTTTGTTGAGGGGAGGGGGGGGAGGGCGATTGGGGTTATGGGAATTGGCGTGGGGAGGGGAGGGGAGGGTAGGTTTTGGTGATGTTGTTTGATTGGTTGCTGATGTTCATGTTTGTTTGTTGGTTGTTGGTTGTTGGTTGATGGAAATTCTTTTCAGTATTATTCCAAGTCATCCATCGTCGTGGTTGTTCGAAGTGTCGTTGCTCTTTCCGCCCCAGCTCAAATTCCCTTGTTCATCGAAGAATGATGTACGTTGAAAATATACTTGACGATGCATGCGAAGCTTGCATTCGATGGGTTCCTCATCCTGATGAACATCTGAAGTTGCAAAATGGATCAGCGATGCCTTCAAGAATAAAAATGAGACGGCAATGTCAGCTGTTTTCAGTTCATGAGAAGATGCTGGCTACCATAAGTATCAAGCCCGCGAATTGTTGTCAGATAGCGAGCACCTTGAGCACGTATGGGAAGCCACAGCCCAATGACAGCAGAAGGGGGCAGGTCTACTGCTCAGCTGCTTGGAGGGAAATTCACACCGTCCACATTGGTTTCTTTAGCGGGGCGATCGATCATCCCTAAGTCGATAATTTGGTGAGACACAGCCCTTTTAACATGGGGACAACAGCGCCACGGCCATTATCGAGCTTTGGAAGGGAAGCTGCCACGGTCATCTCAGATGTCAAACACCAAATCGAACGTGGCTGTCGATAGCTTACGTCCCGTTACAGGTCTTATCTGAAAGGATGTTTTTCAAACGCAACAAAACTCTGTTGAATGATATGATGAGCATGAGTCATATGCACTTGATTAGGTGTATATGCTGATAGTAGCTATGTAGGAAAGGAGACATGGAAAGGAAAATCTACTCTAGTGTCTGCCAAGACCATGATTTGTCATCAGCCGAGGTTGACCCGGGCTGAATACCAACATTATGCAGTACCAGGATGTGAGGCCTCGCTATCCTAATTCGATGCTTTGAGATCTGCTCCCAGCGCATTGGGTTCCTAGATCATTGGTCATTGGCTTGCCCCGTACTCCAATAGTAAATCCGCGATCTGGTGATGGCCAGCTGAAGCTGCTAGCATAAGTGGTGTTTCCAGATCAGTGTGTTCATTAGGATCTGCTCCATGCTCGAGGAGTATTTTGACCATTTCATCATGGCTACCTGCTACTGCTAGTATGAGTGGCGTCCTTTGACTGGCCACAACTGAAGAGACTGGCATCCCAGATTTGACCAGTAACTTGACCATTCTGATATTCCGTGCTGATACGGCGTACATCAACGGAGTCTGTCCAGCAGTATCATAACCATCACTGATTACGCTCGCTCGAATGAGGAGGATTGCTATCTCATAATGACTATGTTGTACCGCAAGATGTAGAGGCGTCGATCCGTCGTGGTTGGTAACATTGAGCTCTATGCCTTGATTAACGAACAAGGATACGTGTTCGACAGCGCCTCTCCTTGCAGCTTCGTGCAAGACGGAGTTTCCCATGGGGTCACGGCTCGATATGTCGATACTGTTCGTCAATAGTAGGAGTGCTCCACCGGTGTCAGGTGCATCTAGCGATTCAAACAGTACTGTTCGACCAAGGCTATCGCACGCCTCGATGTCAGCCCCATGATGTAGCAGATCGGCTACCATGTCCGCACGATCATTCCTGATAGCCTGGTGAAGGGGGATGCAGTCGCTCGGCGAACCTTCTTTGCATGAAGGCGAACCTCCAGCTTGCAAGAGCAAGCGAAGAATTGCTCGGTTCCCTCCTCTAATGGCCATGATCATTATCGGAACGCCATTTTTCTCTGCATTCGGACTGACTCGGTCCGCACCTTGCAATAGCATTTCAACCACCCCAGATTCACCAGCCTCCATTGCGTCACAAAGAGCTTCTTTGAGCTCTAAGGGCCCGCTTCGGGTTCTCAGCATCGAAACAACAGATTTGTGCCCACGCTTGGCAGCCTGTCGAACAGGCGAGCTCACACCCTCCGGATACCGACTGTTTGCGTCCTCGGGATACTCGTGTAGAATATGCGTTATCCTAGCATGATCTCCTCCGACAGCATAGCTCGGCGCCGAATCCTCTTGATCGTTTGTCAGGATGGGCTTGGCTCCAGCCTCAAGCAATATATGGACAAGGTCATCCCAGCCCGCTCTTGCAGCTTCATGCAACGCTGACATGCCGTACGAGTCTTGCTTCGATATCATTCCTGGACTCGTTCTCATCATATTCTGTACGACTCGGGTAAGTCCATATCGAGTTGCGACCTGTAGCGAGGATATGCTCTGAAACCTATCTGCACTCCAATCAAGCGCTGCTGTCCCGTACATAAGCTTTTTTTCATGCAAATCTGGATCAATTTCACACAGTTGAAGGGATGACTCGAGGTTCTTCCGTTTCTCCCTGCTCAGTAGTCGATAGATGTTGTTGAAGATGCCACCATCGATCTTCTGATGCGGTAAAAGCTCCCTGGCATGCTGGCCCCAATGACGCGAGGCATAGTCCAGAAAAGGGTATTGCTCGAGGCGCCGGCTAAAGGCTTCCGCTTCACAGCAGGGACCGGTCGAGAAAGCAGCCAGTGAGATATAAGCCATACAACATTTCGCAAGCCTCGCTGTTTCCGCGTAGCGAGGGAAGACATCGTTCCATCGCGTCCGCAAGTGCTGCTCTATGTCATATTGCGCAAGCGTTACGATTCTACTCACGGGGTCAATTGCAACAAGACCCATGCAGCACTCAAAGACAGCGGCAGGGTTCGTAATCTCTTCCTCAATAAGCTCTGACGGATCTGCGTGAGAATCGAGAACAAAAGCGATCCCCAGTGCGTGGCATAATGCTTCTGCAGTCAAAGGCGCCCGAGCAGCTGCAAGGAATGCCAAAGTCCTTTTTGCCAATTGAGTCCGAGCTATATCTTGCAAGCCCAACATATACAGGGCATTGCCTACCACTCCGGTAATGTCGTTAGGAATTGCTTGCACAGCTTTCCGGATCCCCGATAGATGGATTTGGTCAAGTATGAGTCTGGTCTGTAATATTGCCCAGAAGAACCTATCATCTATTAGCAATTGATATTACGGCTCGCAGGGCCTTATGTTTTAGCAAGAACAGAACTTACATGCCATTCGAGCGAGTAGTCAGCGTATCGATGACTTCGGTTCGGTATCTTGGATCACGGGACAATATCCCATCTACTGCCCCATTGTCTTTGAGTACACCACCTACGTAATGACGGATATCTGTCGCCACATCTTTGTCTGTAATAGAAAGATGAGAGCAACCATCACAATCGTTAGACAAGCTGTCCTGAGCGGACCGGCTAGTAACCAAAAACTTCCACGGAATTCCCTTGAGGTTACTAATCAACTTCGCAAAATCCCCTTGATCATGCATGTTAACCTCATCTAGAGCATCTAGTACAATAATAATTGGATAGTGGATATCCCTCGAAGTCTCCTCAAGGGCCTCGATCAGATCGTCCAGTGTTACCAGGTGACTCGATGCGCCGTTCGATCGGTCGTAGATATGTTTCAGACGTTTGGGTACCAGATTGCGTGGCAGACAAAGCTGTCTCAACAGACTGGCAGTCACGTCTGATGCAGAATGCAATCTGCCGCTACTCATATAGAAGTAGGCTACTACATGGCTACCACGAAGCTCGTCGATTGTTTTGGAGCTAGAATTTTGTGTCAGCGACTCGTGATCATGATTGAGCTCGGCCTGACGTACGCGAGCATGGTTTTCCCTATTCCAGCTTTTCCTTGACACCACAAGGTACTCTCATCCCCTGCATCGAACGGGTGCCGAAGCCATGACTGAAATTGTCTCGTGTCTATCAGCCATTCGCATGTTCCTGTTATCCGCTCGGCTCGACGCTGCTCATGAAAAGTACCCTGGTCTTTGGGACCTGCAAGCCACGCGAATATTTGTTCACCCTTGGTCATTGCTGACGATAACAAGGCCACATTTTCTGCTTGCGGCCAGGATACCGTGGGATCGTAGTAAGTTGCTACTCTTAGCTTCTGAGCATATGGTCTGGTATATAGATCAGTCTTACAAATTTTCGCGGAGAAGCTTTTCACTTGTCATCCTAGCCTACCTCGTGGTCTCCGAAAGCCTCTTCCAATCTTGATCTCTGGCGTTCAGGGAACCTATCATGACAGTCAAATTTTTAGCAACAAGTATGCTCGACATGGCAACCTCCACATCTTGTATTAGAGGAAATCGGCCACGCTGTCGACGAAAGAGCGTTGAAGGAGGATTTTGCATATCCTGAATACTGTCCTCTAGATCATCGAGGCGTGGACAAATTGATTGAAGTGTAACCGAAAGTTCATCCATTTGGGCATGCATCCAATTCGTCCCCCAGCGGTTCTGACCCTTTGAGAGCTCCTGGTACGAATTGCTCAGGGCAGTCGTGAGGTGTTCGATGCTTTCTCCGAAAAATTCCAAATCATACCGGGAGGCAAACTGATGAAGCACCGGTAACGTCGTTTCAAGGCTTCCCACGAGTCCAATCACCATAGGAACGGTAGAGACAGACTCCATCGAGAGGTTCTTTCTTCGGATTTCAGAGGCTAAGTGTCACTTAAAGAAATTCATATGGTATCGCAAGGTTGAAGAGGCAAGTTTAAGTATCAACAGTGCAGACATGTCCCACCTCACGAGATGTGTTGCCCAGAGCGGTAGCCCGAGTATTGTAACAATGTTATGCATCATTCGTGTTTGATAATCTAAATCTAGAAACATAATTGACATGCGGCCGTTGATTACCTCCCTCGTGCAACCATTCCGGACAAGAGATGCTATGGCTGCGAGTCGGTGGCGAGAATGATACCGAACGAGCATCAAATCCAGTCTAGATAATTACAAGCAGAAACTATTGGTTGTCGTGATAGGACAACGAAACAAAGAACTCGCCATTCGTTCCGAGCGTTACGGCGTGAAACCGTTGACAGCGACGCTTTTCCAAATATAAGACGCCCAGCCTCATGCATGAAAAATTCGCTCCTCCCCTGGATGTGTTTCAGGAGAAAGAAGAGATCACCAAACATTACTGGCTGGAAGACCGGCGGGTAAGCCACTATAAAGCTCTGATAATCGGAGACGTTTAGGGATGTGTCACAGTTACAACCCCCAAATCAGGAATTCATTCTCTTTCAACCTTCTCGCAAACCTTTCAGCTCGTCGACGAAGGTTACTGACTGTCGGGTCGGGTATCGGTACCAACTTATAGGTACCAACCCGAATACTCGTGACTCGGTACTGGCTAGTACCCGCCAAGGAATCGAAGCGTTAGACCGATTAAATCGCCAAGGCATTACTAAGGGACTAAGCTACTAATATAATAGTAAGGAGAAAAGATAGGATTTATATTATTATCTTCTAATTTATCTTACTACTATAAGAGTTATTAATAACTAGAAAGAATAAGAGTATTTCCCTCTCTAAATAAATCCTTTTAATACTAGTCTATTATAATCGTATTAAATTAAGTAGATAAATCTATTTATTCTAATATTTTTCTAAACTAATAGATTAATACTAATATTTAAAGAATATTAGATAGCTATATAACTTTATTTAAGTAGGATCTTATTAGAACTAAAATAATTATATTAGTACTATTTAAAACTAAATTTATAATTATTATATAATACTAAACCTATATAAGTAGTAAGCTAGTTATAAGTAGTTTAATATATTAAGTTAAGATTAAAAAGAACTTCTAAGATATAATATTAAATAGGTATAATAGAACTTATAACTATTAAAGTATTACTTAGTATTAATTATACCTACTAATATAACCTTAAATTATTTTTCTATATACTAATCTAGCTTTATACTTAATATAAGTAGGATTTATATAGAAATCTAAAGGGCTAACTTAAAGAAAGTAGATTAAAAAACTAGTATATAAGTACTCTTAATTAAATTATTAATACTAAAGAGTATTATATAAATATAGATAGATTTTAGAAAATCTTAATAGAATTTCTATAAGCTTTTAACTATATTAAGCCCTTATATATATATAGACTAACTACAAGGAATTAAATTTAGAATTAAATTTATAAAGTTATATAACGCTAAACCTATATAAGGTATAAGCTAGTTATAAGTATTTTAGTAATTCGAGTTATTACTAAAAATAACCCCTAAGTACTAAATAAATAGTTAGTCTATATATATAGATATATAAGCTATTCTTTTTCCTCTTTAAAAGGATAGAATACTTCTTAGAAGGATTTAAGAGGATCTACTTAAAAAGTTATATAACTCTATTATTAAAGTATTTATTAGTACTATAATAGATATTACCCTTAAGTAGGAGTTAGAATAGATACTCCTTATATATAAAGATAGAAAAAGGTATTTTAATATACTTCTTATTAAGTCCTTAATAGCTTTTTTAGCTTAAGAATATATTATATTTAAGAATATTAGATATTTTACTTATAATACTTTAAATTTATATTATCTTAATATAAAGTCCTAATATATAACTATTCTACTAACCTCCTTAAATTTCTCTTAGTACTATTATAATTATAATTTTTATTTATTTATCTTAGACTAATAGCTAAGTTAATAGGCTTAGAGTAGTAGTATATATATATATCCTATCCTAGTACGCGTATACCTCCTCCTACTTAGCCTAGTAGTTAGCTTATAAGAGTATTCTAAATAGTTAGCTAAGCTAACTAAGACCTACTTAAAGAGTATCTAAGTAGTATAATAGAAAGCTATTAGATCTTAGTACTTTAAAGTACTACTATACTATTCTAATAGTAAAGACTTCCTAGTATATTATAATATAGATTATACTTATAGTATATATATTTCTATTAGAAGTCTAATAGTTTAATAGTCTTTAAAATCTATTTATTAGCGGGAATATTATAAGTAGTAACATGATATAAGCTGCTAGGAAGCTGTTATACTATATAGAGGGAGGCGTACGCGTACTAGGACGGGGTGCACGCGGACTAGGACAAGGTGTACGCGTACCGCCGCCCTAAGTTTAACACGTAAAGGAAGAGTTTTCTGTTGAGTTCCGCAAAAGGGCTAGCGCGACGGAACAGGCCCGATCCGAAGACTAGTTGGAGTTCTTCCTACGTGTATTCAACTTTCCTTCCTCCATAGTTCAATTCCAATTATTTACGGTTCATAACACTTGTACTGCCGTGACAAGTGCGCCTCCATCTTTCTACAGCAATATCGAATCCCACATTCACTTCTTGCTACTTGCTGTTTCTCGGTCTTGAAGTCGGGCCGACTACTAGAATCTTTTCTCCTAAAATTCTAGCGCTTCCAATCACAATCTTCACAAAGATCTCTGTCCTTTACCTAGGCGTCCACTATGGGTCAATATTGGTACATTTTCTCAATGGACAATGCCGAGATTCTGTCGTGCATCGGCAGGCTTGGGGAGTTTCTGTGGGGAAAAGAAGCCGACTGCCTAGTAGATCTTCTCTCTGTGCCAGTCAAGCCAGGTCCGGTGCAATCATCATGTGCACCAAAGCACCTGATAGAAATTTCAGGGATTAAATCTTTTCCAACTGAAAAGGACCTAGAGCCAACATGCCAGATCCAACCCTATTTGGCAACCATCCCCGACGAGCTTATTTTGGAAATCTTTCACGACTTGGATTTTCTGTCCTGTTTTCGTCTAAGCCTGGTTTCGAAACGACTTTGGAAAATAGGCTGGCTATTTTTTCAACAGAAAGCTACCGAATTCATGAGTCCTTGGGCTGGCGCGAAAATCATTTGCTTGGGCGACGAATGCAAATCTGGTGATTGGCCGGCGGGCCTTTTAACGGCAGAAGAGGAGAACGTGGTCAACAAAGGTTTGGATGAGGCCGAAGTGGATCCCGACGAAGGCTTTATTCAAGATCCAGGAAATTTGCTTACCATGGTTATGTGTCGATTTCGCGAAATCAGTTCTAAAGTTGAGCCTTTTCAAATACTATTTGATCCCGTACCTGGTCAGGCCGAAGATCTAGTTTATTCAAAGCGCTTTGGACCACGGGAGTTTCCCCGTACTGCGCTTGATGAAGCCAGGCATCTCCCTAAATCAGAACGTTCTCAAGCACGGTCGTTTGCTAATGGAAAGGAAACGGCAAACTACTATCCCGAGACCGAAAACTGGATTCTTCGCAACTTAACCACGGCCGAATTCGTTCAAGGCGACAAATTCTTCGCAGCATTTCATAGGTCAGAACGTCAACGCGGACCCCATCTTGGATATCCCGGATTTGGCGAGGCGGTCATGTGTCGAATATGCTGGTCTACAAGCGACTCTACGGTTCCATGTGCGGGATTTAATCGTGGAGTTTGGGCTGGCCACAGGTTTGAAATATGTACGGGAGAAATCCACGCTTCAAATTCGGATTGCAGCTGGAAAGATGTAACGAGCGAGATAATTGATGAATTATCAGTGGCCTTGAATCTGCCAACTCAGACGAAGACCAAGAAGATCAAAGACTAGGAACAGTGACGTAGCCCCTGAGCTATTGACGCTTTTTGGATTGCCCCCCGTTCTAGCTACATACTCCCGGTTTAACTCCTTGGTACTGTTCAGGTATTTTCTGTCTCTTGGCCAGTTGTATTAGGTCATTTCATTTAGAGAGGCAGAAGCTTTCCAGCCGCTTGACAAAGTAAAGCTCACTCGAGCTTTTCAAGTGGTCTGGCCTTCCCTCGATCAAACAACATGTTCTCGCAGATCCAAATGTGGGATAGATATCTGCGATATCATTTACTGATCGAATTGTCCTCGGAACAATGAGGTGAGTAGGGAAAACTCATGGGATTTCCATAGGCTTACTTTGAGCAGATATTAACGCCAAATTTTACTGCAATTTTGGATAGGATGAATGTTACAGACCAAGAGGCGGTTCGATTGGGCATGTTAGTGATCACTTTGCAAATAAGGCTCTTGGGCTAACGGCGCTAGAGAACACATTTGTGAGCAGTTCCCAAGCTTCCGAAAACCCGAATATCGCGATATTGTGCAGCTCCACCAATTCTACCACAGTTCCGAGGACGATGAGGTCTTTACAATGCTACAAGAATGGTTGAAGACAAGAGATGCAGAGCGTGTTAAGTTGCAACTATTTAGGATCTTTCAGACCTCCCTGGCGCCCGAAGAGCTGGCCCTGACTTTGACTGACATGCTGATCTTTTGGTGCCTCGATGGACCTGATGACGAGGATGAGTCACCGTCAGCGCCTGCAAATCTGATAGGACTAGGGCGACTCCTCTCGATGCCCAAGGCCCTTAAACAAAGCCATATCTTGCTTCTTGAGCTTTTCCAGTCATTTTGCCAGGCAGTTAAGGACTTGGAAATTCCGATAATGCACTTCTTGAACAGGGCGGCATGTGTTGACAGTTATATTCCACCAAGCGAAGATTTATATATGTACAATGTGCAGAGGCTACAGAGGAAAAGCGACAATGAGGCAATTTCCGTCAGCGATGCAGACCTCGACCAAGTCCTCCAAAAACTGTCTTTGTTGGAAGAACATTCAGAGCAAAGACGGTCTTTCCACGATCGTCAGAGGGTAACTTGCCCGTGATTCTGACGCAGAACCCGGGCGTGGCGCACCTATGGCTTTGTCTGTACAGCAGGCAAAGCCTGTCATTCAGCAGTCGTACAACTTGCATCATGACTTGATAATCGCCTCGGATTTACGTGGCCTGTCTCAGATGCTGTCGATAGCATCACTCTCGATACTTTCCGGAACAGGGCTTTCGCAATTTGTAGGCATTTGTAGGCATTTCCTGGCTCATTTGGTCTTCCCTTCATGTACAATATTGGCATAAACTTAGAGTGTATTTCCCCAACAGAAGGCAATTGGTCCTGTTGTATAGATATACGCATGAGATTCATCTTGTAGCTTCGACAATTGTACGCATCTCAAAAAGCTTCCAAGCACTATGCATGAGCTATATATCTAGATCCAATCTAGGCACGCTTTGATGAAAGCTTGGACGATGGAACGCATTCGCCTAGAATTGCTAGCTGGCTCTTATCACACCACTTTCCCTGCCGTCCTTTATGAGGTACAGCACCCAGCGTGTAGTAGGGAAAGCCTTGATTGGATCAAAGACACAGGGCATTATGCAGCTTTGTGGAGAAGCAACGTCTCGCTGCTGCCTACTAAGTCAGCTCTGGCTTTATGAACTTTCGTTTCCATCAGCTTTTTTGAATCCGTCTACTGCAAAGTGCGCTCTCATTGAAGGACGAAAGACCCCTCCTTATAAATTAATTAGATATTCTATATTAAAGTACCTATTCTAATACTAATTACCTAAGGCTAAAGGTAATTATACTATTTAGACTTTAACAGGGTAGGCGGATTTAACTTAGAGTCTTAAGGAGGTATCTTAGTCTCTAGTAGACTTAGACTATATTTAGGCTCTTAGGAGCTATTTTCTACTTAAGTAGCCTTACTAGACTTTAAGTCTATTAAGTAGCTAGGCTATTTTATTTTAGTAGACTTTAAGGTATCTTATTAAATAGTTTCTAGTAATTTTAAGATAACTTTAAGCTCCTAGAAGGTATTTTCTATTTAAGTAGCTTTATTAGACTCTAATTCTACTAAGATTAGTAAATAGCTAGGCTATTATAATACTAATAACTCCTAATTAAGGTATAAATATATCTTAAAAGGGATAGATATTAATACTTTAAAGGTAATAAAGGTTAGAGGTACCTTCTATAAAGCTTAGATAAATATAGGTAATAAGGAGTAAGGGGTAATAGGAGTATAAGTTAGTTTTAACTAAGAACTCTCTTTAATATCTTTTCTATTAATTATTATAAGTATTAGGGTAGAGTTCTTAACTAGACTAACTATTTTTTTAGTACTTAGGCTAGGATTTTAGTATTAACTCGACTTACTAAACTACTTACAGCTAGCTTATTACTTATATAGGTTTAGTATTATATAATAATTATAAATTTAGTTCTAAATAGAACTAATATAATTAGTCTATTCTTAACCTAAGCTACCTCTTTAAGAGTAGATAGGATAAATTCCTATATATCTCTAGTAAACCCTTTTATTATAAGTTAAAGGGCTAGCTTATTAATAGCCTTATTTAAGGGCTAGATTAATAGCTTTATAAATTAAGTCTTAGAGTAAGTATAAGTATCCCTTATTAATAGTTTATAGTATTTAATAGCTAATTATACTAGCTAGGAAGAAGTAGTTATAATTTTATATATAATTCTATAAATTCTCTCTAGTATTAAATTAATTTATAGATACCCTATTTTAATAAAAGCGTCTAATTAAAAAGTAAAAAGATAGTACTTTCTTCTAAAGTAGCTTATAAAGATACTATTATAAGAGGCTATTTACTAATCCTTTAGATAAAATAAGTCTACTCCTTAATAAGATAGAGTAGATTATAATAAATAATAGTAATAAACCTTAAAGAAGGAAAACACGTTAAAGACTAGTAAATAAGTAAGTAAATAGTAATAGAAAGTAGTAAATAAATAGAGATAGAAAGTAGGTAGTTATTACTATTTTTTAAGAGTTATAATAGTTTCCCTATTAAAAGGCTAGTAGATAATAGCTAGGCTTTCCTTAACTTTTAAAAGGCTAATTTCTTAGTAAGGGGTAAAAGCTAAATACTAAATCTAGTAGTTAAGATATTAGATAGGCGTCTTACCTAATATTATAAAGAGGTAAGGATCTAGATATATTATAATTATTCTATTTTACCTTATAATTATTAAGGTAAAATCCGGTCTAATTTAACTAGTATAGAATAGCGAACTTAGTAGTCTATAGCTAGGTTTATTAGTAGAGGACTCCTAATCTATACTACCTATTAGGTTATCTCTTAACCTATTAGAATAGTATATAATAGTATTACTATTAAATATAGTAGAAATCACGTCGTAAAAGTAATATAAAGTAAAGGTACTATTAGATAAATAGGTATATAAAGGCTTACCTTACTATCTAGTAAAGTACTAGTTATAAGTACTTACCTAACTAATAAGAAAGGTATAATAATATATATAAGGTATATATTTTTATAATAAAAATACTACTCTTAATATAATTTATAACTAAGTTATACCTCTAAAGTTATAAAGTACTATTAGGTATCTTCTATTTATCCTACCCTCTATATTTATCCTACTAATAATAAGCCTAGATTTTAAGCTACTAGGTGTAATATACCTTCTTCTAGCTACTTCTACTACTATCTATTATACTTATTAAAACGCCTTTAAAGGATTACTACTTAGAAGACTTTTAACTAATATCTTTACCTTTACTATAAAGCCTAAGATATTAGATAAAGATCTTCTAGTACTCCTTATACTATTTATAGCAGATATCCTAATTATTAATATAAAGTGTTTACCTCTTAGGCTACGCGATAAAAAGGCGGACTTTAATATTAATATAGAAAAGTATTATATCTATAATATAGGCCTAGAGCGAAAATCTAGGATACTTCAAGGTAAAGTATATGACGAGCCTAACGCCGAAACGGCTATTAATGGTAAGAGTGATCTTAGGTAGAATAGAACGGTCAAGCCCTCAGGCGGTACAGCCAACGAGAAGAAAGGAAAGAGGGATAGGTAGATACGGAATTCGAAGGGAAATCTAACGGCTCCGCCGATACCGACCTCCCAGTCGTTGATGTTACTACAATAGATATCAAAGACGGCAACCCAGAAGGCATAGTTAAGATCCGTACAGTTCCAGACTATCTAGAGCTTGAAGATCTAATTTCTGCTACACAAAAGCTGCCCGAACCGCGCAGCGAGAGCTTTCACGTCTGGCCAAAAGATATTTACCGAAATTTTCAAGGCTTTAGAATCGGCACTCTCAATCCCTCTCTCTTGGTAGTAACTATAAAGCGTCAGTTAATAAAGTAGGAGGGGTTAGCTCTAGGCTATATTTCAGATATTATAATGATTATTTATTAACTCTATCGTTAATCTCTTACGTGTGATGTGTCCCATTAAAAAAGTTTAAACGGGCATTATAGCTCTGCTTATGGATCTTCTGCTGGAGAAATACCAATCCGCAACTTCCCACGTCAAGTTTCTATTAAAGATAAAGCTCGATGGCACTCCAGCAAAGCTGAACCATTACTTCAACGAAAATCTGGAAAAATGGTAAGCAACAGCATAACGTTGGCGAGCAAAAACTGGATTGAATGTTATTCGTAGGTATTGAGAGGCGCCGATGAAATTGTATCTCAACATAACAGGTGTAGAGAATTTTCCCAAAGACGAACTCGACAAAAGTATTTCCGTGCTCTGCCCTCACTCTTTCTGAGATTGGATATTCCCATAGCAGCCATTACATAAAGGTTCGTCCCAATTGTCGTTGGCGTAGGCCACTAACTTTGACGTCTTTTCAAGGCTACAGCGGCTGCATACGAAGTTGGCACGCTTGACGAGTCGATGCAAGCACAAGGAGCCACGTGGAGGGAAACGCTTTTCGATTTCACCCAGCGGCGTCAGCGACTTTTGCGCGTCCTGTTTGGTAGGAAGATATCTGTCAGTGGAAGCTTTAGAGTCAGACGAACGTTTGTTAGGCCACTGACCATAGTCCCCCGCTTCGGAAAGGAAGGAGGAATTAGAATCAATCAGTTGGACAAATCCGGCGCTCGCAGTTGCACCAATAATATCGTATAGAGGGATGGATTAGGGACAACAGCAATGTTGTGCTGAGACGAAGGACGGAGATAGGCTGTGCGGTGAAGCCTGGAGAAAAGGGAGGATTTATGATATCGTTGTCTGATATTGATTTGCTACCATGGGGGTTGCTAAGGAGTAGGAAGAATAGGGGCATTTCCCTTCCCTAAATACATGCTTCCAACGCTAGTCCAATTACCCCTCATCAGCTCCAGAGAACACGTATGGAGCGCCCCTGCGAAGTATATTTAGACTGACCGCGTCGAGTCAGTACGTACTTCGAACTCGAGTCGGGTACCCGACTCGAGTCTTGGCGATTCGATACCAAAATCTGGTACCGAGTATTAGTACCGAAGTATTGACTCGAATTACTAAGACATTTTCTCTAGTGTTATTTTCTATTTTTAGTAGTATTTCTTACTATATTTTCTAATTTTTTTTCTAATTATTATTATTATTATTACCTAGGGTAAATAAGGTAATATAAAAAGGTAATATATATCTCTAGGAAAAAGTACGATTATAATATTAGTAATATTTTCTTTTTATAGTAATATTTACTATTATATAAAGATTTATTACTATATTACTAAGTATTATAATTATTATTACCTAGGTAATTCTTAATAGTAAATAAGATAATTAGAAAAGTAATAACTATTCCTATAGAAATAATAACTATAATATTATAAATATTTTATGTTTTAGTAGTATTTACTATTATATCTATAATTTACTATTATATTACTAAGTATTATTATTATTATTACCTAGCCTAACCTAGGTAATTCTTTAAGGTAATATATATCGGTAAACTAGGAAGCTTATATACTATAGAAAAATGCGTATTTTCTATATATAATAAGCGCGCTTATATATTAGCCCTAGGGCTCGTTTTAATACCTCTAATTATTATAAGCTACTATTTACACCTTTATAATACTAAAAGCGCGCTTAGTTTTCCAATTATTTATTATTATATATAAATTAGATATTATAATTTATATAATATTCCTAGAAAAGGTTTATTAAATATTATAGCTAATATTTCTACTACCTACTTATATATATTTAATAAATATATCTTTTTTAGAATTTATACTATTATTATTATAATCTTATTAGGTAGTATTATTACTATATCTACCTATCTTATATATTCCTTAGAGAGCGCCATTTATACTATTATTATAAGCGGTATTATTATTAGGAATTACTACTTATCTACCTATTCTAACTATAATAGTCTATCCGCGCTACCCTAATTTATTACCTATATTAATACTAGTACTATTATTAATAATATATAAAATTATACTTATAGTACTTAATATATATTTATTAGGCTATTTACTTAGTATTTATAAACTACCTTTTAATAAAACTATTCCTACCTACTTAACCTCCTTATATTATAGATTCTCTTCTTAAATCTTACTACTTTCTAGTTAAATTTCCACGCGTAGCTTTTTTCTAACCTACTTCTTAAATCCTATATATTCTACCTTATTACTATTTATTATAATTATATTACTACCCTTTAGTATCTTATACTATATCTATTCTAGTTATACTAGCTTAAATATACCCTAGAAATCCTCTATTAACTAGGATCTATAAGCGCTTTAATTTATAAGTAGATCTTCTCCTTCTATTATATATAATATATAGCGTCTTATAAGTTATTACCTACTATCTATCTTTAGTATACTTAGCGATATATATCCGCGTATAAAGGTAGAATAAGGGTTAAGAGGGAGGTTATTATCCTACCTAATTTAAGAGGTTAGTTATATATAAATAAATAGAGTAAGTAGAATTATACTATTAACTATTTCCTCTTAAGCCTTATTAATATATAAGGATAGTATTATTAAGGTTTAATACTTATATCCTAAAGAGCTATTTTATAATATTTAATTAATACTAGAATTATTACTTTAATTAGATTCTAAGTTAGCTATTATATCTCTCTTTATATTAATTAGATAGGAATACCTACCTTAAATACTTAAAGGACTAGGATATTTATTATTATCTAAATTATTTAATAGTAGTAGGTTATTTAATTAACTAGTATTAATATCTATTCTATTTACCTTATTATTATTTTTATTTATAATTATAATATTATAGAGTATATCCCTTACCCCTTTTAAATAAAGCTTATAGATACGCCTCTTATAAAGGTTAAACTCTAAGTTATTCTACGTATACTATATTATTTACTATCGCCTTATAATAGTATATAATTAGCTCTTAGTTATATATTTATATATAATAGTAAGATAGTTAGCTATATACCCTAGGCCTTAGCCGGCGACGAGATCTACCTGTACGTAGTACCGGCTACGAACCTTCTAGTATCTCGGTACTAGGAGAGCTAAGAGATCTTATAGTATTTTAGAAGTACCGTCTAGGGTTATCTAGTTATTACGGAATCGATACGCAGGTAGAGTATAGTAATAACGAGAATAGGAACGCTAACGCGATAGTAAAACAGAGAAGATAGAAGGAGAACTCTTAGAAGATTATAGTAAAAGATTTAACGCGATAGAATATATAGATATAGACGAAAAATATATACTATATAAACACCCTTCTACCTCTCCCTAATATAGCCTCCGCTTCCCTACGCGTGTTATAAACGCGATATACTAGTAATACTAGTAATACTAGTATAAGACGATAGAAATACTACCGATATAAAGCCTTTATAGTATTACAGGATATATATAGTACTTCTATACCTATACCCGCTACAGGGTCTCTTATAAGGCCACGTCCTTACACTCCAGCCGATTCCGCTCCACGCGGTCTAGGTAGCCTGATATTACGACCCGTAACCTTTAGAGGTAGTTAGGGTCTAATATAGATCTCGTAGAGAGGAGTATTAAGGAGAAGGCAAGTAGGCTTCGTATTAAACTAGTCTGGTATAGAATTATATTTAATATCTAGGAGATTAGTCTAGTAGATAATATAAGTTAAGTACGAAGCTCCTATCTAGAGGGAAAGTAACGCTATCTATATAGATATAGGAAAGTCTATACTTATACTAGTCGCTAGTAATCGACCTATATTAACTAGAGCGATTAGGTCGAGCGATCGCTCGACTTATTATACCAAGGTATATTCGACTTTAGTAAGCGCTTATAGCGTCTACTAAGGCTCTAGTACTAAGGTTATAATATTACCCCTTATCCCCTAAACCTTTATCCTAAAGGTTAATAAATATTTTATATCATCTCGTTTATAGTAACGTCATATTAAACTATTAGATCGAGTGGCTTATAAGGGAGTAATTATAATAGTATTATATCTGCGATACGCAAGATCTTAAAAGGAGTATTAGGTATCTTCCCTTTCTCGGAGGTACGTAGAGTGTATTCGGCTCGGAAAATAGTACGAACCAGCCGTACTTATTATCTACTTCTCTAGTATTAATAAGGCTATAAAGAAGCTTAAACGTAAGGAGGTGGAGATAGAGGTAGTATAAGAGGCCGCTAATAAAATCGCTTATTAAAAATAGATAAAGCTGAAACGTCTTTATTAATAAAAGCGTTTCCTTAAAGAGCGGGAATAGCGGATATTTAATAAGGGTCTTGACGATATTAAGGAGTTAGAACGTCTAGAAGAACTTAAGAAGGCTAGTAAAGTCGAAAGGGCACTTATAAAGTATCCTACTTTCTTAGAGTTCGAGGGTTCTAGAACTCTCTCGCCTGGCGCTCTTAAGTAGATCGCTTAGGGTATATCTAGGTTTAATAATACTGCCGGAGGAGCTCTTAGCAGTTAGCGAGATTCGTAACTAGTTCCCAGGTATTTTCCGAGTCCTCGTATCCTTTCTATTTTACTAGGTAACTCTAACCTCTTTATAATAGAATCTTTTCAGCTTTAAATTCATTCTCTTCTTCTATTTTAAAATAGAAGGTTTCCTGTAAGGGCGTATTAGGATCTGCCTATTCTAATATAAAGATATAGAATACCGGGTATATCTTTACGTTAGGTAGAAGCTATAACTTATAATTAATAGGTCCTTTTTCTTAAATAATTAAAAATGGTCCGACTTTAATATAGTCCAGTTTCTTGCTTAGTCTTATACTCTTCAGGTTTTTTATAAGGAGGTATACTTTATCCCCCTTTTTTAGTTAAGGGCCATTTTTTCTTTTCTTATTAGCCGTCGCTTCCGTAGATTTATTTCTCTTTCGGATTTCACCTTATATTTCCCTATGCAGGTGTTTTATATCTAATATTAGTACCAAAGCTTTTTTAGTATCTAGTCCTTATCTTAGATCTAGAAATAAATTCGCGTGCCTTCCGTAGTTAGCGAAGAATAGTAATAGCTTTATAGTATTAGATTTTTTATCGTTATATGCCAATTATACTATTAGGAGCAGCGAAACCTAATTATTTTATCTCTTATTAACGTAGTATCTAAGATACGCTTCTATTATCTAATTTATATATTTAGTTTACCTATTAGTTTATAAATGATATGCTATTAATATTCGCAACTTCGTTCTAATTAATGCGATCAAGGTCTTCTAATAATTTGACGTGAAAAGCTTGTCTCTATCCGAAGTTATCGATTCTAGTATACTATAATCTCTAATAAGTTTATCTAATAAGATGAACTCAAGTTAACTAGCGTTATAGGTTTCTTTATATAGAATTATAATAGTATACTTAGTAAGTTTATTAACTATTACTATTATTAAATCGTATCTATCGTTTATTACCGGGTTAACTAACCGAGGTAATTTCACGATAAAGTCTATAGTAACATCCTTTTATAGTATATCCGGGACTTTAGTAAACTGGATTTATCCGTACTTAGCGTGTCTTATAGACTTGTTTTACTAGTAATATATATATTCCTTAATATATTACTCGACTAATACTCGTAGGTTCGGCGTAGTATATATTCTTTAAATGAGTTCTAAGGTTTTAGAAACTCCCGGATATCCTAGTAAAGGATCATCGTGGTAATCTCTAATTACTCCCTTAACTACTTTTAGTAGCAAGTATAGCTTCTATTTATATAATAATAAGTCTCGGTTAGGTTATTATATCTTAAGCTCTTTAGCTAAGGTATCTCTAATATATACTTCCTTTAAGTCAGGAACTATATATATTATAACTTAAATGGTCGTAGCTAAATTTCTTATTAGTACTAACGATCCATCGTTCTCTTATTTTAAGATAGGTTCTATTATAATATCTTTTATTTATATATAGTTAGATCGTCTACTTAAAGCGTCTACTCTTCTATTATCTTTACCTAGGGTATACTAAATTTTAAATTTATATTATCTAAGAAGCTTAGCCTATCTAACTTATCGTCGATTTAGTTCTTTAGTTATTATAAAACCGACTAAGTTCTTATAATCGGTAAAGATAGTAAGCTTAGAATAACTTTCGGTATATACTCTCTAATACTATAAAGTATAGATGATTACTAAGAGTTCTTTATCGTATATATCGTAGTTCTATTCTATAGCTATCATTTTTCGTGAATAGTAAGCTACTAGATACTATTTGCCATTACTCTATTAATATAAGCAGGCTCTAATTATAAGGTCCGAAGCATCCGTTTTAATATATATAGGTTCTCCGTTATAAAACGTATAAAGTACTAGTAGATCTATATATACTTGCTTTAATTCGGTAAATACTTTCTTTTAGTTAGTATCCCATTGAAATCCTGTGTCTTTCCTCGTGATTTCCGTTAGTGGCAAGGCCTTCTTAGAATAGCCTCCTATAAAACGTCTGTTAAAGTTAGTAAATCCCAAGAATCCTTGTACTAATTTAATATTATATGGTGTAGGCTAGTCCTATATAGCCTGAATCTTTTCAGGGCTTATACGAACTCCTTCCGTTATTACTATAAATCCTAAGAACTTAACTAAGGTCTTGTAAAACTCGTACTTCTCTAGCTTTAAAAGGAGTCCCGCTTATAATAAGTATATTAATACATCTTGTATATAAAGGATATATTCCTTAAGATTCTTAGAGTAGATTAATATATTATCGAGGTATACGATCGCTATTTAATCTAAATATACTCGTATAATATTATTAACTAGTGCCTAATAGGTTACTAGTACGTTGGTAAGGCTAAACGGCATAACTAGGTATTTATAATATCTATACCGAGTTCTAAATACTATTTTCCATTCGTCGCCTTCTTTTATTTAAATTAAGTTGTAAGCTCCTCTAAGATCTAACTTTATAAAGATCTTTACTTTAGCTAACTAGTCCTATAGCTCGCTAATATTAGGTAGAGGGTAACGGTTTTTAATTATTATATTATTTAACTTTCGATAGTCTACGTATAGCCGTAGTAATCCGTCTTTCTTTTTTATAAAGAGTATCGGATATCCTGCTAGTAATTTAGATTCTCGAATAAATCCCTTTTTAAGGTTCTCTTCTAAGTACCTGCGAAGTACTAAGAGTTCCTTTTCGGATAACGTATAAATAGGTCTAAATGTTAGTTCCTTCCCTAGTTCAAGTTCGATCTTATAATCTCAAGGTTAGTGTTTAAGCAGAGCTTTTACTATTATCTCTTTTATAAAGAGGCGTTTCTATCTTTAATACTCTTATAAGATATTAGGAGTGTTATTAGTTACTCTAAGAACTCTAACTTATTAACCCTACGGACCTTCGCTAGTATCTATTAAGCCGGATCCTTATTTCTTAAGGCCATCCTTATTTAAAATTAAGGTAATATATGCCTCGACCGTCTTTTAGTTTAATTTCTTATCTACCGTCGTCCTCTATCGGCGTATAGGGTGGAATCTAGCGATATTACCAGTTCGCTTAAACTTAAGTACTTTTCTTTTCCAGTTAATTACTAGGTTATGCTTTTCTAACTAAGGCATGCCTAGTATAATATAATAAGTGGCCATCCTAACTATATTAAAGGACATTTCCTTATAGTATTATTAAATTATAAATGGTAGCGAGGTTATCTCCTTATTTATACTTCCTGTTAATAGTTTTAACCCGTCGGCTATCTATAAGTTATATAAGTCCTTCTTCCTTCGTGTTAGTAGGCCTATTAACCGTACTAACGCTTCGGAAATAAAGTTTTCAGATACTCTAGAATCTATTATTATTATGGTTCTCTAACTATTAATTCTAACCGGTATATTTATATATATTATATACTCTATTAAGTATAACTATTATATTTTAAAGATCATGATATTAATCTCCTTATACTTCCCCGTAGTATAAGGGATTACTCTTTTCCCGATTCAGGGAGAAATCCGGTAATTCTTTTTTATCGCATGTGTTTCTTATATTTGTCATGGAAATATACGTACTATTCTAATAAGTAATACTCCCTCGTGTCGGTATCATACTTAAGGTGTTTATAAAGACTGCTATACCATCTTTAATTATAATTTAAAAACTATTTACGACTTCTTTTTATTACTAAGTACTAATTACAGCTTAGGTTATTATAAGCCGTCTAAACTTTTCTATATATACGTATCCTAATTACTTTTCCTAAGTTTCTCTTTACTTAATTATAGATTAGGCACGTCGTATTAGTATAAGCCGTCTAATATATTACTCTATATTATAGATATATTAAGTCGTTCCTAAATTCTTTCTATAGGAGTCTATCTAACACTTTCTTTTAGTAGAATTCCATTCTTTTCTTAAGTTCTGTCTATAGATCTTTTAACGTGGAGGCGCGAGATTCTTTAAGGTATTTCCCCTTGCCCTTCGTAGGTTTATAGCTGAGATCTTCCCAGTCTGAATCATTATTTTCTTAGCCTTGCTTAGGATATTCCTTCTAAGCCTAACCACCGTTACTATTATTATTAGAACCTAGTTCTTTTAACTATTCGTGAATTTACGTGAGTCTTCCTTCGATTCTTCTAATATTTCTTTCTTTTTTAGTAATCTCTTCGCGTAATTCCTCTTCTCTAATTTTTAGTTCCTTGATATTTTTGTCTATTAGCCGATTAATAAGTACTAGTAAATCTTTTATAATCGTATCTAGCTCTTTATTATCGTATTCTACCTCTAGTTAATCCCTTGGAGGTCTAATTATCTTAATTAGTATTCTCTCTAATATATTTAACTATAGTCGTTTCACTATATTTTTTAACCTGTAGTCTTTAGCGATGTGGCCCGGTTTACTATAGCTATAGCATTTCATTACTTTTTTATCCCCTTACTACTTCTTACCCCTGAATTTTCTTTTTTACTAAGTGAAGTCTAATTCTATTAGCATGGGTTTATAAGGATTATATTACATATATCTCTTATTATAATATCCTCCGGAATAGATTCCTACCCGTCTAAGTCTAGCGATGCTACTATTATAGCGTAATTCTATTATAAGCTTATAGAGTTAGTTATTAATCCTTACTACGGCTTTAATAAGTACGTCTAATATATTATATACTACTTCGTCTCATATAAGTTCTTTTTTAATATTATCCTTTAATCCTCTTCGATATATTATTATAAGTGCGTTATTATCCCAGTTTATTCTTATAAAGTATTATTAAAACTAAGTTAAATACTCTAATACTAACTTCTTTTATATTAAATACTAGATAACTCGTATAACTACACTTTCTTTATTTAAAGGTCTGAATATTTATCTTATCTTAATACGGAAGCGCGTAAAGCTCTCTATCTATGCTTTAATAGCGATATTATTACTATTATCAGGGCCTTCTATATATCGCTTAAGATATAAGGCGGACTACCTCTAGGCCCGTCCTCTTATATAAGTCATTATAAATAGTAGTTACTTACCCGACCTAATAGCGTCCCGGTTAAAAGAGAAGTATAACTGTATCTATACTAACTACTCTTCTAACTTGTCTTAGTCGTTATAATACAGGTCTAGTTTAGTAATCTTAATACTATCCTTAGCTTCAGCTATTATTAACTATTATAAACCGCGTTTACTTAGGGTAGGGTTCCTTTCTCCTAAGGTACTCATCTTAAGGGTACTTAAAGTGTTACGACCCGTAACCTTTAGAGGTAGTTAAGGTCTAATATAGATCTCGTAGAGAGGAGTATTAAGGAGAAGGCAAGTAGGCTTCGTATTAAACTAGTCTAGTATAGAATTATATTTAATATCTAGGAGATTAGTCTAGTAGATAATATAAGTTAAGTACGAAGCTCTTATCTAGAGGGAAAGTAACGCTATCTATATAGATATAGGAAAGTCTATACTCGTACTAGTCGCCAGTAATCGACCTGTATTAACTAGAGCGATCAGGTCGAGCGATCGCTCGACTCGCCATGCCAAGGCATATTCGACTTTGGTAAGCGCCTATAGCGTCTGCTAAGGCTCTAGTACTAAGGTTGTAATACCTGAGTCTACCTACCTTAGGGTAGCTATAGTATACACAGATAATAATAGTATAATAAAAAGATAGTAATACTATAGAGCTAGCCCTTCCTTCCTCTTAATAATCGAGTGCAAGCTAGATAGTATACCGGGTATATACTGCCGCTATTACTGCCGTACGGCGGCGAGGATACTCCAGTCCCCTTCCTAGGTAGTCCTTGCGGTACGGTTATAGGTAGTAGGTACCTAACCTGAAACAGGACGTAGGTATTAGACTCCTCACCTAATAGCCTATAAGCGCGATAGGGCTACCGGTCTAGTTAGCTAACGGTGCCTATTATCTTCTACACGCATATACCTTAATAGTAGCGGCCGATATAACCGCGGTAAATATACCGGGTATCCGCTACCTTATTACTATACGGCGGGGGGATACTTAGCCGTACCTAGGTAGTCCCTACGGTATAATAGTAGGTAGTAGAGGCCTAACCCGTATAGAGATACGTGGATATTAGCCTTCCCACCTAATAGTCTATAAGCACGCTAGGGCCGCTGGCCTCCTCACCTAGTAGTACCTAGCACCGATAGACTAGTAGGTAAGTACTAGTTCTATCACCTCCCTTTACGTATATACCCTCCCCGTTACGGACGTTATAACCGGGACTATAAGGAATTATCCGTTATAAGGATTTATCCGTTACGCTAAACGGATTAGATTAAAAATAGCCGGTAGAGATAGAAAAGAGAAAGGGGCTAGGCCCTAGATAAGGAAAAGAAGTTTTACCTGTAAACGAAACTTTAGTGTAATAGGTAGTAAACCTAACCCCTCTACTACCTCCCTAGTAGTAGGCCTACTAGGGGGGGGAGGGAAGGAGTTATAAATAGTTAAGAGAACCGTAATTATCAGGTGGAGTTTTTATCCTTATAGTAGGGTTTCTCCCTAAATAATATGTACGCGATACGTACCCTTAAACAGCCTACCCTTATTAGCTTATTAGCTAGTATAGGAGTATAATTAATTAATTAATACCCTAGGCCTTTTTACCCTTAAATTTCTTAATATAGTAAATATTATACTTATATTTAGATATATAATATCTTACTATTATTACTATATAAATTAATAGGATATTAGGTAGGGGGTTAAAAAACTTCCTTATACTTTCCTTATTAGTAAAACTAGTCTTTATTAGTTTAAATACTATATTTATAAGTACTTTTATTAAGATAGGATTTAAGTATTTAGCCTTCCTCTTATAAACCTAATATTTAATTAGAAGTAATATTAGATAGAGAGGTAACTTATATTATTATATATAAAAGTTAGGTAGTCTAATAATATATTAGCTTATACTATTATATTTATTTATAAGCTATCCTATTTATATATAGATAATACTATAACTTATATAATAATTAAAGAGTATAAGCGCTATTCTCTAAATAAGTTAAATAACTAATACTTAATTTAGTTAAGATAGGAGGTAATTATAAATATTATATTAACCTTTTAAGCTTTAAGTATAGTAGGTATACTATTAACCCTATTTAACTTACTTTTAATCTTAAGCCTTAACCTTTTAGTTACCTTATCTTATATAACTTTTATTTAACTATTTAATTATATAGGGTTATCTTTTAGCTATATCTCTCTTCCCTTCCCTAGGCTCTTAATAGTACTAGAAAGAATTATTACCTTTAGATACTTTATATAATTAGGGATAATAATAGTATATATCTTATAGGAGAGTACCTTAAAATAGTAATAGATACTATCCTAGAGATATAATCCTATTCTATTACTACTATAATAATCCTTATTAGTATTAGGGCTTAATAGGATATTACTTATCTTACTACTTACTCCCCCTACTAGATTTCTTATAAGAGGACTTATTAATAGTTAATTTCTCCTTAGACTATATTAATAGATAGTTATAGTATAGTATAGAATAAATACCCCTATCTTTATATATCTATTATTAATAGAGGATATTACGCGTTTTTACTTCTCTTTAATTAAAGGTTACCTATTCTCTTTATTACTTAATTACTTATAGTTATTATCCTTAGCGGATACTAATAACTTAATAGACTACCTATTATTCTACCTACTATAATTACGTCCTTTATCTATCCTATAATTCTAGAGTTAGGTTATATTAGTAATTAAGTACTACGCGTCTAGGGGTAGTAGTCTTACTATCTTATACGCTATATTAATATTATATAGAGAATAGGTATTATATTCCTATAGGTAGATAGAAGGAAGAAGTAGTAGATTATATTATTAGTAAAGTTAAAAATAATAGGGGAAGGGGAAATCCCCTAAATTATTAAGAAATTAACCTATTTTATATAATATTAGGGGGCTAAGCTAAGTTAATTAAATTAGATAGGATTTAATAAATTAACTAATATTACTTTAATCTATATTACGTATATTAGTACTAGTAACTTATACTACTTATTTATAGGGAAAACTATTACTAGTAATATCTATTATTACTCTTAAATATAATATCTTTATTATATTTAAGCGTAGGGCGCCTTATTATAAATACTATCTAGACTTTAGTTAGTTAAAACTACTTATTAATACTAGGTATAGGACTTATTCTAATATATATTATATATTTTCTAGTAGTTACTAAACCCTATATATTAAAAGTAAAGCGCTTAGTACTTTAAGTATATATTTCTACTAGTACTACCCTCTATTCCTATTTATTAGTAATAATAATACTTAGTAACCTAGGATAGGTATAAATAATAGCGTCTTTTATCTTATTATAGCCTAGGTTAGACTTAATTAGGGCCTTAAACTTTCTAAAGTTAAGGTTATTTATATCTAGTAGTTTTATATATATATTACTCTTCTAAATATCTTAAGTTATATATATTATACTTTAGTCCGTATTATTATTAATATATAATAAGGTATAGCGAATAGAAGCTATATACTAATTAGGTTCCCTAACTAAGTATATATATTCTAGTCTCTTACTTAAATCCCTAAATAATTTAGTACTTAATATTTTATAATCTTCTCTATTATCCTTATAATATCGTTTAGCCCTTATTTATCTCCTCTAATTATAATTATATTATTAGGTAAGGAAGAGGAGGTATTAATCCTTCTATTATTTAGGGATATTACTAAATATATAGGTAAAATCTTTATATATATTAATAAACCTAGATTATAAGTAGTCTCTTACCTTCTTTATATTTAATCTTTAATCTAATAGTCTTATAAATTCTAATTACTTTTATAGTTAGGTAAGAAGAAGTATATAAGCGGTTTTATTAATTTCTAGTATATCCTTTATAATCTTAGTAGATTATCTTATATTATTAAACTCCCTAGGATTTATTCCTATTAAGTCTAGTCTAGGTAGCTATCTTATATATACTAGATAAATAGTCGTATATATATTAATATTATAGTATTATTTATTAGTAAACCTACGTAGTATACGCGGTAATATATATACTATAGAAAGTCTATTACTTATATTTTATCCCTACTTCTAGGTAGCTTATAAATATAAATATTAAATATATTATTATTTAAGTATTATTATACTACTTCCCTATTATAATATTTAAAGTATCTATTATATTATTTTATAGCTAGGGCTATTCTAGTATTATAATATAGAGTACTATATTCCGTATCCTTACTAAAGAAGAATAAAAGGTAGGATATTATTATATTATAGTTATAGTATTATATATAAAGCCTTCTTATATTTAGTAGTTAAGAAAAGAAAAATACTTAGATTATAATTTTATTTATCTAGTAAATAATTTACTATCTTTTATTAGCTTAAAGAGAATAGCCTTTTATATTATTACTTATCTAGTCTATTAGAGAGATTTCTTATTATATATTATATTATATAAGTCCTAGTTAGTATAATTATTAATATAAGCTATATTATTATTTCTTATACCCTTTCTTATATATATTAATATAATATATATACTCCTTATAATTCCTATTAAGGGGATAAGTTAACGCGCTTTAAGTATCCTTAAGTTAATAGCTATACTAATTAGTTATAATTCTACTTCTACTATTCTATAGATCTTATACAGAGCCCCCCCTTTATAAATTCTTAGGAAATTTATAAGGGCTCTATTATACTTTAATAGTTAACCCTTTATAGTTAGATACCTTATATCTAATACTATTATAAGAAGCTAAAACTTAGTAGGCCTTTAGTTATAAAGTAATACTATATAAGCTTAAGGCCTTAATTCCTATATTAGGATATAATTATATCTTTACTTTCCTTAATTCTACTAGTTTACTATATATATTATATTATTAATAATAAGATTATCTATATCTTCTAGATCTTTCCTATCTAGTTTCTAGTATCTTATTAATAGATATAGGTAGATAAAGTATATATCTATCTACTTAGGATTATATTCCCTTCTATCTATATTTCTATTAATTATAGTCCTCCTATCTATCTCTTTTTAGTATTAGTATATAAAGACGGCTAGTATCTTAATAAGGCCCTCTACTTATAGATACTATTATATTATAGACGGTATATACTAGACCTTATTATCTAGTCTAGTAGCTAAAATTATTTATATTTACTACTTATTAGGTTTATATTAAAATTATAATAATTTAACTTCGCGACTAAGTATTAGTACCTTAGTTATAAGGTCTACCCTTTTTAGGATAGATAGCCTTATTATAAACTAAAATAGGTTATCCTTTATAGCTAATATTTATAAGTAGCGGGTAGTATAGTATATAAGTTATTCTTAAAAGTTTTCTTACTTATTAGTTAAATTAAAGAAAGCCTTAATTAGATAGTAATATACTACCTCTTTATATTTACTATTATAGTTATTTATAATATTAAATTACTAAATCTACTCTATATAATATATTATTACGTAGAGCTTTAGTATATTAAAATAGCTACCTAGGTTCGCCTTATTAACTAGCTTATACTAGTTAAAATAGGTCTTAAATTTATTAAATTAATATAGCGCGTCTTTAAGATATCCTAGTATTTTATTATTATATAAATAGTATTAAGTAATTAAGATAAAGTTTACTAGTACTTAGGTATATTTAAGTTCTAAACTATATAAGTTTATAAATAGCGGAGTAATTACTAATATAAGTTATTATATAATAGCTTATTAGTCCTTACCTATCTACTATATAATAGCGCTATAATACTTAAAAATCTTTAGGTTATAAAAGGGAGGAATATTATAGAATCTTTTATTTAATTATACCTTCCCTAGTACCTCCTTTAATATCCCCTTAGACCCCTTTAATTTCCTAGTACTAGGTATACTACCCTTAATAGTAAGATTAATCTATTTAAGTAAATAGTTAACCGCGCCTTTTAAGAGTTAATATAATAGATTAATAAGTATTTTTATATATATATCTACTATTATATATAATTAGGTAAAGTTTTATATTAGATATACCTATATATTATTATTTTCTAGTATATCCTTAGCCTTCTAGCGCTAGATTTAGGAATAGGTAGAGGAGTAGGTTTAGGGGGGCTACTTAGCGCTAAGGTTCTATTATTAATTTAATAGTACTATATAGATTATATACTATTAGCCCTTCTTAATATTAATAATTAATATTTATTCTTTATAATCTATTATAAAGCTTATAATAACTAGATAATAGTATTATATTATCTAATCTATATATAAAATCTTAAGACCTATAATTATAATATCTTAAATTACTAAGAAGGTATTAATATTATAAGCTTATACTAGATATACTACTTATATACTTATATTTTAAGATAATTAATATAGACTTATATTATATATTAGATTTAATATAGTTACTATTATTAGGTATAATAAGTAGAAATACTAGGAGTATTAATCCTAGTTACTTTTAAGCTTAATATACTTATACCTTTAAATTTCCTATAATAATATAGACTAGCTATATAACTAGATTACCCTTATACTATATAAGTACTATTTTATCTAAGGAAATTAATAGTAGTACTATAGTAGCTCTAATAGGAAGCTTCTCTTATATCTCTTACTACTAGTTACTAGTATATATCTTAGTATATATACGCCTTTTATTACTATTAAACTAGTATATAGGTTTAAATACTATATCCTCCTTAAATAGGTAATAACCTAATAGGAATCTAAGGGTCTTAATAATATCTTAATAGATAATATTATATTCTCTTAATTCTATATTATTAATATTAGATATAACTTTAAAGGTTTATTTATTCTATTTATTCCTATTAATACCTAGTATAATCTTATCTTATAACTCTATTATAGTATTAGTATTCTTATAACTTAAGAGGCTATATATATATTTAAGTTAATTATTAAAAAAAAACCTATTAATATTACCTTTAATTACCTTTTCCTTATATAACTATTATATAAATATATAGTTATATATACTTAAGAATAGGTAATATACTCCTCTATCTTTATTAATATAATTTAAATCTTCGCTAAGCCTTAAAGGATCTTTATCCTTTTTTATAGATTTATAACCTATATTTATATAATAACTAGTAGCCTTTATAAATATCTTAACTTAAATATATAAGGATATTAACTACTAGCTTAAATATATAAGGTTAGGTAATAAGTATATTAACTCCTCTTCCTCCCTACTCCTAATAATATTAATATTAGGCGGGCTTTATAATAAGGTCCCTATATAGATATTAGTATCTCTTAGAATAGGAGTAAGTAGGTCTTTATTAATTTCTATTATAATATTAATATCTATATCCTTAATATCCTCCTAACTCTTTATAATTAGTTATAATAGTTATTATTATTAAGAGGAGGAAGGGAGTAAGGGTAAGCTTTATAGAATTTTCTATAGGTAGTTATAAATATAAACCTTATAATATAAGATATATCTATTAAATCTACTACTATTCTTAAACCCTTCTTTATAATATTTATATATATATAGCCTTATTACCCCTTTTTATTATAATAAATTAATTATAATTTAGCTTTAATATATATTATATTAGTAGGGAGATCTAGATAGATATCCTATTTTAAGCTTACTATCTATAACTATCTACTTAGGGAATAAAGGTTAAGTATAATAGGGTTTAATAAATATTAAAAGTATTTATTAAATACTAGTATATATTTAGATAATAAATTATATTAGGTATATTTAATTTAATTAAATAAGCTAGCCTCTTTAAAGTAGGATAATTTAAGTATTAAGCCTTAATAGGTTAGCTTCTACGCGGGATTAAAACCGCTAATATAAAAGTTACCTACTCCCCTAGTAAAAAACCGCTTTAAGTAGATATAGAACTTATATTACTCTAAGAGACTATATTCCTATCTTATACCTAGCTTAAATAAGTAATTATAAGGTTATAAATTAATAAAAAAATAGCGGAGAGTAACTTAAATATATAAGTATTAAGTAGTAAAGTATTTAAAAAACGCGTATAAGAGGGGAGTAGGGGAGTAGTAGGGCGCCCTAGCCCTAATTAAGAGACTACTAGGGGTAAAGGTAGTAAAGCTAGAGAGGGAGGAGAGTATAAAGAGCTACGTATTAGGGTAGGGGTTATAAGGGCCTTTATTCTACTTATAAGCTTAATAAATATAATAATACTTAGATTATAATATATATATACTATAGGGATTATAAATAAATTAAGTAGCTAGGCTATTATAATAATAATAGCCCTTAAGGTTATAAAGAATATATAATTTAAAGACTTAAACGCGTTTAAGTAGAAGATTTTAATAGTAGGTATTAACCTAATATAAATGTATATTAAGGAACTCTAATAAAAAGGGAGAGAATATAAGGAGAGAGTATAAGACCTTAATAGGCCTAGGACTACTAACTAGGCTAGTACCCTAATAAGATAAGACTCCTTATAAGGCTAATAAAGCTAAGGGAACCCTTTTATAAGGAATATACTACCCCTCCCTTATAAGGGCTATATATATAGATACTAAAGGCGGTTAAGGCTAGGAGGATCTAATAGATACTAGTAGTATTAAAAGATAAGAAGGAGAAAGAAGTAATAGTAGGGGTAGTAGGTAAGAGGCTAGTTATAATATTTTAGGCCTTTAGCTATAAATACGCGTTAGAAATTATAGTAGTAAATTAAATAAAGAGTAGGGATATACTATTATAAGTTACCTTAATAGAGGTAAGGGAGGTACTAGAGAGGGAGTAGTTATAAGAAATATAATATACTACTCTATAATAATAGTTAAGAAATTATTTAATATAGTAGTATATAGGGTATAAGTATCTATCTTTAATATAAAAAACTAGTAGGTAATTAAAGAGAAGATTTAATAAGAGAATAGGGCCCTCTATCCTAATTTAAATATAATAGAAGGGAGGTAGCTAATAGGTATATATATACCTAAAAAAGCCTACTCCTCCTTTATAATAAGCGTCGCGTTATTAATAATAGTAGATAAGTTAATTAAGAAGGGTTTAATAAAGGTAGAAGAGATAAAGCTTATAAAGTAATATAAATAAAGGGCTAGATTAATATAATACTTTAAATACTAGTTATATAAGTATATATATTATAATTACCCTAATAATATATAATATATTAACTATAATTAAGGTTATAATATAATAGAGTATAAGGTAAAGCTTATAAGCGCCTTATAAGGGTACGCCGCGTATAGATAATAAGGCTACTCCTCTTAATCTAATAAATACTTAGTAAGGGCTAGGGAGAAGTAACGCGCTAAATAATAGGTCGCGAATAAGACCCTATTTTATAGGATTAAATAGGAGCGTATAATAATAATAATAGATACTAAAGGATCTATAATTATAAGAGTAAAGAAAAAGAGGAAGGTTATAACTAACTAGGTAATATATAATATACTAGATAGTAGGGAGTAATTAAGACTATAAAGACCTAGGTATAAGCTAGGGAGACTACCTATCTTTAAGAGGCTCCTAGTAAAGGAGCTAGGCTAGAAAATATTAGAGGTAATAATAAGTAGTAGTAGGGAGCTATTAAATAGTATTAATAAGCTACTTATAGAAGTAGTAGTAAGCGGCCTTACTTACCTAGCTAAGGAAGGTAAATAGGCTACCCTAGAAGAAATAGATATATAGGAGGAAAGTAGTAGTATCTTAGACCTAGATATTTAGTATATTAACCCTAAAGATATTATAATATAATATTAAAGGTAAAATAGGTATAATAATAGCCCTATTAAAAGATAGGGCTATCTAGGATATAAATATCTTAGTAATCTAGGAACTATATTATAATACTAGGAACTACTTATTATATAACCCTAGCTCTAGGGTATTCTTTCTAGTATATAAAGTAGAGTAGGGTATATAAGTATATTTCTATATTAATAAAAGACTCTAGATAAATAGCTAGAATATAGAGTTCCTTATAAAAGATATTAATACCCTTAAGCTCTAACTTTATACTTAAGAGGAGGGGGAATACCTAGTACGCCTCTAGCTATATAATATATATAACCTAAGCCTATTACTAATAATAGGTAAGAACCTATTAAGCCTTTAAATAGTAGAGGAAGAGGTTAGCTACCTTAGGGAATATATTATAATAGGAGATTTTAACCTCTATTACTTTAATTAAAATAACTTAGGATAGTTTTTATACTACCTTAAAGTAGACTAGCTAGTAGGAATTATATCTAATAATAAGATAGACCTAACTCTACTAGATAGGATAGTTACCTAGAGGGTAAGAGGGTTTAAAAGTATAATTAACCTAGTCTTTATTATACTTAGGCTCCTTAATATAATATAGGCCTATTAAGTATACCTTAAGTTATAATTTAACTCTAACTACCTTCTTATATATATAGAGCTTAACCTAAGGGTAGAGGAATAGTAATATACACTTAAGAGATTATAAAAAATAGTAGACCTAGGAGAGATTAAGAATAGGGCTTATATACTAAGCTAAAAGCTAGGCCTTAAGCTATTAAAGACTATAAATTAGATAGATAACTACCTCTTATAACTTTAATAGGGTCTAAAGGAGATAATAGAGGAGATAGTCCCCTAGGTAAAGCCTAGAGGTAAGGGGAGAACCTTCTAGAACTTAAAGTACCAGCTTATTATAGAAAAAGTTATAAAAAGTATAAAGGTATTTTAATAAAATAAGGATACTATTATAAAGGGAGTTAAAAACGCGGCTATTAAAGAGAGAGATAGGATATTATAAATAGAGAAGGTAATTAACTTTAAGAGGAAAGTTTATAATATTACTAAATTATAAAAGGATATATAAGGCCTTATTAAGTAGGTAAGGAATAATAGCTTATTATTATAACCCCTCCCTAAGTTTCGTCCATTAAAAAGGGATAATAGGGACGGGGTAGCTAAGACCTTTAAGGAGAAAGTAGAGGTCTTATAAGTAATATTCTTCCTACCCCCCTTATAAGTTAATCTAAATAATATTAAGAGGGTAGAGTACCTACTACTACTAGCGGACCCTAGTAATAGGGTAATATATAAGGAGGTCTAGTAGGCTATTTATAAACTAAAGTAGGATAAAGCCCTAGGGATTAATAGGATCCTAAATTAATTCTTTAGGCTAATAGTAGATAGGCTCCTTAAGGAGCTCGCCTACTTATTTAATATATACTTCTCCCTTAGCTATTACTTAAGGGAGTTTAAGAAGGCTAATATAATTATCTTAAAAAAACTAAAGAAGGAAGATTATATAAAACTTAAAGTATATTATCTAATAATACTATTAAGTATCTTTAGGAAGGCCTTAAAATTAATAGTTATAAAGTAACTTAATAACTATATTAAGAGCTAAGGCCTCCTCCCCTAAAAATAGATAGGGGTGTAAAGGAAGAGGTTAATTAAGATTATACTAGAGATTATTATAAAAGTAATATATATAATATAAGATTATAATAGGGCTAATATAACTAGCCTTCTCTTACTAGATATTATAAGAGCTTTTAATAATATCTCCTACTAGAGACTTATTTATAACCTTAACGGAAAGGGGATCCCCTATTATATTATAAGCTAGATAGAAAGCTTCTTAAAGGGGAGGTCTTTATCTATTACTATTAGAAGGATAATAAGTAGAATAGAACTAATAGAGATAAGGATCCCTTAGAGGTTATTAATCTCTCTTATCCTCTTCCTATTCTTTAACGCGCTACTTATTAAAGAGTATATAACTACTAAATTATAATTATAAGTTAAAGGGTTTATAAATAATATCTACCTACTAGTATATAAGAAAATTATAAAAAGAAATTATAAGACCTTAGAATTAATATATAAAATCTACCTTAAATAGGCTTTAATATATAAGGTAAGCTTTACCCCCTAGAAGTATAAATTAATTTACCTTACCTATTACCCCTACTACTTTAATATAAGCGTAGTAGTTAGTCTAGGGTATATAATAATAAAACCCTAAGTAGAGATCTAAGTCCTAGGACTATATATTAATAGTAAATTATAATAGGGCTTATACTTAAAGAGGGTATAAGTAAAACTTACTACCTAGAACCTAGCCCTTTTTATAATATTAATATTAATATAAGGAGCTACCCTTAATAAGGCTAGGAGGGTATATAATATAATAATAAGGCTAGTAATAACCTACGCGTCTATTATATAATATATATTATAAGGCCTAAGGGAAATAAAGAAGATATATATAAAGAAGCTTAAAGTTATTTAAAATAGCTACTTAAGACACGTATTAAGGGTATATAAAGCTACCTTAATATAAGTATTAGAAGTAGAGGTAGGGATAGCCCTTATATAATTAATATTAGACTACTTAGTTCTCTATTAATATACGCTAAAAGGAATTTACCTAGTAATAGTAATAGGGAATAGATATATCTAGAGGAAGCTTAAGGCTAGGAGGGGGAAGAGAAGAAGGGCGGTAGAGTCCCCTATAAAGGAGAAGAATAAGTAGGTTCTATACTCCCTACGCCTAGACGACTAGAACGCGGTTATAGCTAGGGAGGTAACCTAATACCTCTAAGGGATTAGGAAGAACTTAATATAATACTATATGATATTTTCTCTCCCTCTCCTCTTAAATTTATTATAATATTTATATAATATTATACCTATATCTACGTTTATAAGTAAGGAATATTTAATATTATTAAGTAGTAGAGAGTTTAAACTATTCTATTCTTAAAAAGAAATACTAGTCTTCTTTAGAAGGATTAACCTTAGTACCTACTAATTATAATATCTATACTTTTAAGATTTTATAAGGAGGATATAATAGTATTCTTATAATAATAAAGGGGTTTAGTTCTTAAATTAGTTAAATATTACTCTTATAATAGGTTACTATTAATATCTACTATTTAATATCCCTTTTAAATTTATTACTTCTAAACTCCTAATTACTTATATAAGTAGATATTAAGGCTTTAAAATATTAAAAATAAGTAAGAGAAACTCCTATCCTAGTATTATATTAATAGATAACTAGGCCTCTATATTATATATATTTAATTTAATATATTTTTATATAAATTAGATATTTTTATAAGTATTATTAGCGTAGGTATATATATAAGATATATATATACTACTCTAAAGCTAGATACCTTATATAATATTATTATCTTATATAGTAAAATTAAGACCTAAATAAGAATTAAACTTATATACCTAAATTAATTATAATAGGATAAGTACTTAATAGTAGAGCTAGTATTCCTTTTATATAATTAAAGTACTATTCTTTTATATATATTATATTACTATTAGGAAGATATTTTCCTCTTACTATAATATTATTTTATAAAACTTAGAGATAGAGGTATATAAGATATAGGGATAAATACTATTAATCGCGTTAATATAATAGTTACTATAATTTAATTATTATCTTATAATATCTATATATATTATTAATATATTAACTATATATCTAAGCCCGCGCTAAGTCCTAGATATTTATACTAGATAGTAGTAGATATCTATATTATTATTATTAGTCGCTTAAATCCTATTTTATAAGTATATAGATAGAGAACTAGAGAATATTTATAGATATATTTTATATTTTATATAATATTATAGTTTATTCTACCTAATAGTTATAAAGATTAGGTACTTATAATAGTATTACTATTATTTTACAGCTAGGGTATAAGATTTAATAGTATAATCCTAGCTATCTTCTCCTATAAAGTTACTTTCTATTTAACTAGAGTTAAAATTAATATATATATTTTATAATAATATAATCCTATTATTTTATTATATAAACCCTTATTTATTAATATCTTCTATCCCTTCTATTCCTTCTATCCCTTTTATTACTTCTATTCCTCTTAATCCTTCTACGCCTCCTACTTATTTTATCTCTTTTTTATCTTCCTATTCTTTATTATCCCTCCCCCTTATTCTTTTCCCTATTATAAAAAAGTCTAAGCCCCCCTAATAAGATAATATTAATAAGGATATACTTAGCGCGTTAAGCTAAGGATTAGCGCTCGCTTATAAAATTACTAGATATCTTATTATTACTTAGAGTATAGAGGATAGAGATATAGAGCTTACTATTTAGTAGATATTTAGATAGTAGACTAGGTAATTAACTTAAAAAGTAGATAGTAAGTAGTCTTAGTAATTAATAAATAGTCTATATTTATAGAAAGGTATATATAATAGAATTTAAAGTATATATCTAGAAATAGCGACGTAGTTAATAATTATAGGGGTAGATAGCTTAGTAGTATATTTTACTATTCTAAACTTCTTAATCTAGACTAACTTTTATAGGTAGGTAGTTTAAACTAGTAATATTTAATAATTTTATTATAAGGGCCTAATAGACGCGTAGCTTTAATAGAATAGAGCTAAATAGGGAGGCTATACCTACTACTTACTAGATTAGCCTTATAACTAAATATTAGATAGACCCTACTTATTCCTCTTATAAGCCGCCTCTTTTTTAGTAGTAGAATTTACTATTACTTACCTATTACTATTACTATTACTATTACTATTACTATTACTATTACTATTACTATTACTATTACTATTACTTACCTATTCCTTACCTATTACTTATATATATATTACTACTACTATTATATTACTACTACTATTATATTACTACTACTATTATATTACTACTACTATTATATTACTACTACTTAATATCTAGGGTAGAGAAACCTTTAAAAGTTTAGAGGGGCGCTAAAAACTAACTATTAATAGTAAGGTATTATAGTAAGGAACTTCTACTATTTATAAAACTAAAAATACTTATTATTTAAGAATTACTTTCTAATTCTCTTTATAGAACCTTAAGACTATATATATTATAGTTAATATAGACTAATATTAATTTAGACTTATAACTTAAGTATATCTTAATACTTTAAGCCTAGAAGATTTTATATTAGCCCCTAATAGAGAAGGTTATTATTCTCTATTTTATAAGCTCTTACCTATTATAGCCTATTAATTAAGTATATTATCTCTTACTATCTAATTAGGTTTAGTTAAGTAGCTTATAGTCCTAGGTTCTACCTTTATTTATTAAATTAATTTAAAGGTACTAGAATTAGTTATATTATAAGTTATAATAAGTATAAGAAGATTAATATAATCTAGAGCTTTAATATACTCCTTAATTAAGTTCTAGATAAGATTTATAAGATAGGCTTTATTTAAGACTTTAAATATATTAATAATATTTAGTAGATTAAAGAAAGATAAGTTTAAGAGGCTAGGACTAGAGATATTAAGATAGATTATATTTAGTAGGAATTAAACCTAATATATATAGTCTAATAGAGATTTTCCTAGCTTATACTTTTATAAGAGTTACTTAGATTATATATTATTAATTAAGTACGCTCTAGGGTATCTATTATATTATCCTTTAAGGTAATATATATAAAAGGATAATCCTTACTATTTATATCTACCTAAGGACTTAAAGGCTAAGCCTTTATTATATACTCTTTTAGGCTACTCTAATAGATATACTTAGTATAAAGGAAGACTTTATAACTCTATTAGTCTTTTAGATTAATATATTTTATTAGATTAATCTCTAGTAGGTATTAAGTATATATACCCGTACTTTATAGAGCTTTAATTCTACTTATTCCCTTAATAAGAGAACTCTTTCCTATACTTTAATTACTAATTATAACTATCTTTAGGAGTAGTAGATCTAAATCTTTTATACCTAGGTAATATAATACTTAGATAGCTTAAATAAGCTCTTTTACTCCTTAACCTAAAATAGATAATAGTAAATTTATATACTTTAAGTTAAGGATAGTATATATAATAGTATTAATATAAGTAGGAGATATATATTTATAAAAGTAATCTAGCTAAGTAGTAGTATATAATAGGTAGTAGAAGGGCTAAGTATTTTATCTTTAATATCTAAGAGTATTACTAGCTCTTCTTTATTACCTCTTATCCGCGTACTAGTATCTTAATACTTTATATTAGCCTCTCTTATATTCCTAGTAAGTAGTTTAACCTTTAAAGCTCGCTTTATAATTATATAGTAGTAGGAATTTTTAAGTATAATATTAAGGAAGATAAGAAATCTATTAGTATTAATAGTAAGTCGCTTTATAATAAGTATAACTATTAAGTCTTAAGTCTACTATATAAATAGGGTTATAATAGGATAGATATATTAATAAATCTATAGCCTTATATCTACTTAAGTAGGTTTAGTACTTTATATAAGTATAATACCTAGTACTATTATAGTTATTATATAGTAGATATATTAGCGTAGTATAATTTTTAGTTAGGGAGTAGGTATCTCTTAGAAGCACGTAGTAGAATATAAGTACTAGGTTATACTTCCTAATTTCTAGAAATATATTATAACTAGTAGTAAGTTAAATACTTTAGTAGTTCTATTATTATAAAGCGCGTTCTTTTACTAATTAATTATATAATATAGTTAAGTAGTTATTATTATCTATCCCTTACTAGACCTACTACTATTATACTTATTATAGACCCCTAGAAAACTTAAAGGCCTCTAATAATAGTAATATAAATAGTAAACTTTAAAAGAGATTTATATATCTATTATCTTAATAGTAGAAGTTAGTTAATTATATATATAATAGTTACTATTAGAGCTTAAACTTAGACTTAAGTTATATTAAGGTAGGGTTTACTAAACCTATTCTAGTTAGATATTTCTAGAAGTATAGCCTTAATATAGAGTAGCTAAGTAAATATAGTTATTCTACTTATATACTTATACCTATTCTATAATATATATAAGGAAAGACTAACTAATAAAAGATTATAAAAATAAAACCTATTTAAGGCCTTTAGATATAATAGATTAAATAAGTAATAGTTTAATATTATTAATACTTTACTCCTAATACCGCGTTAATATAACTAGTATCTACCTTATATTTACTTATATTAGGGATTATAAATTATTTACTACTTATAGAAATTTAATAATTTATCCTTTATATTAGAATTTCTATTAATTATCTACCCTTACCTAGTAAGAGCTTATCTAATACTAATACTTAAACTTAATAATAAAAGATAGCCTCTATACCTTTAAAATATCCTTAAGTAAACTTACTATTATTTAGAACTTAGTAATAAAAGCCTTAGTAAAATAAGTTATACTAATAATAAATAGGCTTATTATTTTACTTTACTTAACTAGTATATAACGTAGTTATATAAATATTACCTAGAATTAACTTATATAATACTAACCTCTTATTAATAATATATTACTTATTATTTCTCCTTAACCTTTAAGAACTAGAGTAGTAGTAAGTAAGTATTTATAGCTTATATATATAAATACTCCTTATTATAAAATAATATTACTTACTAATAAATAGACCTATAGCCTTATTATAGACCTCTTACTTTTAATATTTAGCTTAGGGTATCCGCTTCTAGTTATTCTAATATTAAGATAATACTAGGTTTTAAGTTATAAATAGTAGTAGGTAAATTTACTTTATTTATAAGTTTACCCTTACTTATATAATATACCTTATTTAATATTCCCGTAGGCTTTTACTCTAGACCTAAGATACCTTTTTATAGAAATATTATAGCTACTTATATATAAGATAAGGACCTAGGTTTAGCTAGTAGTAAGGTCTATATAGATCCTAATACTTACTAGCGCTATAAGGATAACTACTTTAAAGGTAATTATAAGCCTATTAAAGATATAGTAGGTAATAAGGTTATAATAAAAATTAAAAAGTTACTTATATATAAAGTAAAGCTCCTCTTTCTAGGCTAGAAGTCCCCTATTAGCTAATTTAAAGATAATAGTAATTAGGTAATATCTAGGATCTCTATAATTAAATATAATAATTAGTTATTAAGCGTAAAGATTAAAATTAAGGCCTTAGTAAGTAAGAATATACCTACTCTAGAATATAAGCGCGTAGAGGAATTACTTTATACTTAGGTAATTTAACTTAATACTATATATAATATCTTAGACTAGCTAGTTATTTATATATATCTTATAACTTATATAGGATCTATAGTAGGTAATATAAATAAAAGCTATATTAAGAAAGTATTTAAAGACTTCTATATTATAATATATAATTAAGAAGTAATTACCTATTATTAAAAGGGTAGGTTAAGTTTCCTATCCCTAATATTCTACCTTATAAAGGTATATATTAAAGGAAATCTTTAAGAAGCTAGAACTCTAGGTAATTATTAATATATTTAAGACTAACTATTTAAAATATTTAATACCTTTTAATTAATTGATTGTTTATACTCCTATGCTAGCTAAAGCTAATAAAGGTAGACTTTTTAGGAGGTACGCCTAGCGTACCTGTCGTTCGGGGAGAAACCTAGATTTAATACCTTTAATAATATAAGAGTTAAGCTATTTATATTATTTATTACTTTAGAGCCTAATTTATTTTTTATATCCTATAATAGAATTATAAGGGTATTTATACTTAAGAAAGCCTTTCTACTTTATACTTACTAGTTTAATAAACTAGCTAATATAAAATATAAAGTTTAAAAAGGGTTAGATTATATTATATATAAATTATCTACCTATTAAAATACTAATATTATATATATATATAGATAGTAATAAGTACTAGATTATAAAAGGTATATTAATTATCTACTAGGAAGAAAATAATATCTAAGATATTATATAATATTAGACCTAGGAATTTTAATTATATATCTTAAAAGTTATACCTAGAAGTAATTATATTTATATAGGCCTTCTCTAATTACCCTCTAAGTTTAAATATTAGTTCCTAGTTAAAGACTCCTTCCTTATTAAATTTAAAAATAAGGAGTAGTTAGTATATATTCTCTTATAACCGTTCCCTTTTACTAGTTTTATTAATTATACTATTATACTTTATTATCCTATTAAGGAAGGGGTCTAGAGTAACTTATAATTAGGGTTAGTCTTTAATTTAATAAACACTACTAAGATACTATTAGCCGCGATTTAAAACTACTATTTTTATAGATAAGTAATTATAATTAATATTAGACTAGTCCTATCTAATATACTATATAAGTTCTAGTTAGCGGCTATTAAGACCTTAAATCCTATATATAAAGGGGATAGAAATTATATTTATAACCCTAGATAATAATAACTTATCCTTAGATAAGATATCTAGGTATATATTATAAGTAACCTCTTTTATAAAATTAATTATAAGGAGAAGCTTATAACCTAGGGTATTAAGCTAAATTATTCCTAGATAGGTATATTAGAGTACTTAGTATACTTACCTAATAACCTTAAACTTATTAAGAGATTATAGGGAATAGGAAAAATAAAAGTTAATATAATTATTATATTACTACTTATATTAGCTAGTAAAAAGGTAAAGGTATTAAGCCCTATAAATAGAGTAATAGACTCTTTTATTATAAAATTAAATACTAAGCTTACTTAGCTTAAGGAGGCTAGAATTATAATTATTAATAAGAATATAATCTACTTTTATTTACTTATAATAAAATAAGTGGTTATTTAAGTAGATAGCTAGTATAATATAACTTATAATACTAATAACTTATAATAGGGCTCTATCTCTTTAATCCCTATTTCTATTTATAATATACTTATAATAGATATTATTAAGAAATCTCACGAGCGCTTATATAGTATCTTAGATTACTAATATTAACTTTATAATACGAGTTTTAGTATACTATTACTCTAAGTTATAAGTATTATTAATTAGCCTAAGCTAAGTACTAATCTAACTCTAATATAGAATATTGCTAATACTAGCGAAGTACTAAATACTAATACTATACTAAATCCTAACGCTATACTAGACCCTAACGCTATACTAGACCCTAATACTATACTAGACCCTAATACTATTAATATTAGTAGACTAGAAAATATTAATATTTAGATAATATTAAATAAGAATAAAACTACTTAAGATTATAAATCTATATAAGCCGTACCCTCTAAAGATAATAATAAAGATTATAAATATAAGGTTAGGCCTAAGTAGAATAATATAAATACTCTAGTAGCTATAAAGCTATAAAAGGCGGTATAAGAGATAACTAATTATAAATTAAGTAAAGCTAATAATATATCCCGACGTAAGAGGCTTTATATATACTTTTACGAGATATTCCTTTAGGCTTTACTTAGTATCCCCTTTAAAATAAAGGAAGAGTATAAGGTATTTAGATTATTTAAATATTTATTATCTAAGGATATTCTTTAGAATAATATTATTATACTTATTATAACCCTTATAAATATAGGCTATATAATTATTAAAACTTCCTTTAAAGAAGACTATATAATTATTTAGGAAGCTAGTAAGGTAGAGAATAGGGATCTTTTTATTACCCTAATAGAATATAAGAATAGTATATATCTTTCTAGTAATAAATAGTAGCTACTACCCTAGAAATAGGATATATAATGTAATCTATTTACCTAACTAATAAATAAGAGTATATATAAGCGCTAGGTAACCTTAAGCTACCCTAAATATAAACTTACTAAGTAATACTAAACTATTCTAATTATTAATAATATTATTTTAAAAATCTAGTATAAGGGTTCTATTATCTCTATAATAAATCTAGTAAACCGCCCTAATTATATTAAAGCTATATAATTATATTAGGATATATTTAATTAGAATATTATACTTATATAGATTAAGATTAATAGTAAAGTAACTAAGATAGGATTCTCCTAATCTAGTTAAAATAAATCTAAGTTATAAGTTACTATAAAGCTCTATTAATATTATATTAGATAAAGAATTAAAAGTAAGAATATTATTATCCTTATAAGGTACCTTATATAAGTTAACCTTATTAAATAAATATTAAAACTAGAGGATAGATTATATAATATAAAGTCTATAACTATTAATAGCTATTAAGGAGATAAGAATTTTATAATAATCCTTTATATAATAGTATTATATATATTAGACTTTATAGCCCTCCCTTTCTACCTCCTTTCTAGGGTCTCTTATATAAGTAACGTCTTAGTAATTATTATAAACTATATAGGAATTTAAATAGGTAATTAGCCTTATATATAAGCCTAATATAAAATACTTTAGTATTTAATTAGAGTAGGTAACTATATTATTATATATAATATTAAACTACTATTATTAAATCTTAGTATATATAACTATAATATAGAGTTAGATAATAAAGGAGTAGATTTAAATATAGGTAAATAGGAAGAGGTAGGGGACTAGAGTAAAGCTAGAGCTAATAATATAATCCTAACTAAACTAGTAAAGGGAGAGGGATATAATAAAAACGTAGCTACTAGCGCTAATAACTTAACCCTAGCTAAAGTACCCGCTAATAGGTAGTAGGGGCCTAGAGGGTATTAAAATTAATTATAAGTAGTAGAGTAGGTTAAATAAACCTAGTATAATCTAATAAACTAATAAGTACGCGGTTATATAAGACTAGGTTATAAGTTAGTATTTTATATAATAAGCTTTAATTATAAGTTAGTAGATTATATACTAAATTAAATCCTTTTTTTAGGCCCTCTTTTATAGGAGTAAGTATAACTTATAAATTAACTATTATATTACTTACCCTTACCTAGTATAAGCTATTTACTTAAAAAGAAATATATACCCCTATTTAAATTAATATAAGTAGCCTAAGTAATTATTAAGGTATATTTAGCGGTAGAAAGTAATATATTATATTCTACTTTACTTAATATCTAAATAAGTTTTTATCTTATTACCTTTATATACTTCGTTAATTATAGGAAATATTCTTATATATTAAACTTAAGATATATTAAGTAGTAGCTCCTTATAATAATATATAAATAATTATTTATTATATTAATAATTATCTATATATACTAAGTATAGTAGCTATTAGTCTAAACTAGTAAGTTAAGACTTAATAAGGTTATACTTAATAAGGTAAGTAAAGGTATATAGTACTATTAATAAACCTTATTTATAATAAGTATTATTAATTAATTATAAATAGAACTCGCGTTTAGGATTACTACCTCTATATAAGTTATAATTACTATTAAATTAAAGAAAATATTACCTTAATAGTAAGGGATAAGATTTATATTACCTATTTAAATTTAATAATATAATATTATTAATAAAATATAATAAGTCTTATAATAAGATAGAGGACCCTCCTTATATAAATATAACTAAAGTATATAATAAGACCGCTATAATAGACGCGGATTAGAAGCTAGTAAGAGAGGATACTAAAGAATAGTATAAAAAGGTAGGTATTAAAGACTTTAAAGGTAAAGAATCCTAGGTAAAGGAGTAGATTTTATTATATAACTAGGCTAAAAGTATAAGTATAATAAACTATACCTACTAGGTAGTCTAAATAGAGAGGGTAAACTTAGTACGCTCTTTAAAGTAGTATAACGGGTTTACTTAAATATTAGATAATAGGACTATAAGACTAAATAAAAAATTAAGAGGGAGAAGGAAGGATATAAAGAATAATAATAATTACCCCTCTAAAATATAAGTTTAAATAACTTAATGATAGAAGATAATATAGCTATATTACTAGCCTTAAAATAATAAATAGAATAAGAGGCCGCGTAGGATTAAGATATAAGGGATATTAATTTAAAGGTAATATATAATAGGAAAATTACTAGGCTTCTTTTATTAGATATTATCTAGTTACCTAACCCTTTATTAGATATAAGAAGCCTACTAATATACTTAACCTTAAACTAGTTTATTTAGTATTATAATAAAGACCTAGAGCTAAAGCCCTTAAAAGTAATACTATAATTTAAGTATAAAGGAGCTTAGTTTTTAATTAAATTAACTAATAATTACTAACTTTATAGGGTTATAAGGGAGGTTATTAATAGCGTAGGTACTAACCCTATAGTTGAGTTTATAGTAGGATAGGATAATTCCGCTTAATAGGCCTCTATTCTATTAATTACTTTATTAGAGACTCTAGGTAAGTAACTACCTTCTCTATCTATTATAGTAATAAAAATTATGTAATTAATATCTACTATTATAACTAGGGCCTAAATTTAAATAGGATATCTATAGTCTAATACTAAGAAGCGTGAAATAGAGATAAAGTATAATAAAAGGATATAATTATAGTAGGCTAAAGGTATAGTAAAGGCTATAATAATAGCTAATTAAATATTAGGGTTTTAAATAGGATATAATATATTACCTACTTAGAAGTAATTAAAAACTACTATTATAAGTTAACTATACTTTAGCTAATTATCTAAGAATAAGAGTATTAAGTTATATAGTAAAGATAAAGATAATATAATACTAAATACTATAATATTAATAGATTATAACTAAGAGGTAGAGCTAGACTAAAAGGGGGAGGTACCTAATAGAATACTAATAAAGGATAGAAGTATTTATCTAATATAGATAGGGTTATTAGTTATCCTCTTATTATATAAATCTTTTAACCTAATCGCCTTTATTAAACTAACTAAACTAGTTAAAGCCTATACTCTAGCCGATAATATAGTTACGTCTATTAAATTAACTAAAGAAGTTAAAGCTTATACTCTAGCTAATAACCTAGTTATATCTACTAAACTAGCTAAAGCTTATACTCTAGCCGATAATATAATTATATCTACTAAACTAACTAAAGAAGTTAAAGCCTATACTCTAGCTAATAACCTAGTTATATCTATTAAACTAGTTAAAGCCTATACTCTAGCTAATAATATAGTTATATCTACTAAACTAACTAAAGAAGTTAAAGCTTATACTCTAGCTAATAACCTAGTTATATCTATTAAACTAACTAAACTAGCTAAAGCTTATAATCCGGCTAATAACCTAATTATATCTATTAAACTAGCTAAAGCCTATACTCTAGCTAATAATATAGTTATATCTACTAAATTAATTAGAAAGGCTAAAGTTAATACTCCTAATATTATAATACTATTTAATAGACTAATTAAAAAGGCTAAAGTCTATACTTAGCCTAGTACCTTATTAAAGAAGAATAATTCTCTACCTACTATTAAATTAAATAAAGTAATTAATCTAATATAGGAATCTAAATCTAAAGGCTAAGTTATAGTAGATAACTAGTAATTATTAGAAAGTATTAGAGTATTAAGTAGACGGGAGTTATAAGTTATACTAAAGTAGGGATTTAATAATACTAAGGTAGTATATAAATAAAAAGGTACTAAGTAAGGCGTAGCTATTAGTCTTACTATAAAGCTAGATATTAAGGATATAGAATTACACGAGATAATAGATATTATAAAAGAAGAAGAGGGGGATATAATAATAAAAATAGCTGAAAACTAATAAGTACTCTATTATAATTTATATGGATTAATTGATTAGCTATTAAGGATTCTATTAAAGACTGCTTTTATGTAGTACGGAAGGCTTCTATAGATAAGCGATAGGCTAGCGATAAAGGAGTAGGCTAGCGACCGTATTAATATGCCTATAAAAAATAAATAAGACTAATATCCTTATTAGTACTAACCTAACTATTAAGGTCTTTAATATAGAACCTACGCCTGCTTATCCTTATAAAGCTTTACTATATCACCGGCCTCGCTAAGATCCTCTAAGTTATACTAGATATTATCCTAGTTACTATACCTAGCCTACTTAATAAGATATTAGGTTTTACCCCAGCTAATACGCCTATTAATTAGTCGTTTAATTTTATATTTATTATTATACTCTATACTATCTTCTATAGTAATAGGACGGTTCGTTTAATTAAACGCCCTTCTATAAGGGTCTAGGCCTAGTGTCTTTAATTCTAGTTATATAACTAAAACGACTGGCTAGATACGTATAATAGGAGGGAGGTCTAACTTATAAATAAGTGAACTAATTTTACGTAGTACCTAGAATAGTCCTACCCGTTACTAAGATAATTTATAATTAGTAATACCCGGAATTTTATATCTATAGTATAAGCGGAGAAAGACTTTATTACTAGTCCTTAAGTCTAGTTATAAATATTTACTATTATAACGCGCTTTTATTATAGTATTAGTAAATAATATATAATCTTCCGCCTCCTTATACTTAGTAAGCTGTAACTTATTAAAGGCTTTAATAGGTATATCCCTAGTAGTAAGTATATTTATAATATTATTTACTTTAAATCTATAGTATAACTTATTTAGAGTGAAGCCTATAATATTTAGGGAGTTATTTAATATAGCTTAGATATATAGTAGTATTAGATCCTACTTATTCTAACTATTAGGCTTATAAGTTAAATAGAACCTTATTATAATCTCTACTATCTAATTAGTACGCTCGCTTTATCTATTAGTCTATAGATAATATACTATAAATATAAGAAATTTAACTCTAAGACGCTTAAAGACTTCCTACTAGAAGTCTAATATAAATTAAGGGTCTTAATTACTAATAATACTTTATAATATACCCTAATTATAGGATAATAGCTTATAAAGTACTACTTTAGCCTATTCTAGCGCTTTTTATATATTAATACTAGGTAAAAGAAGGACCTTCTTTAAGAAGTTATATATAATAGTAAGTAAGTAGTTTATCCCTATAAGTATTATAAGTAAAGCTATAATAAAATCTATTATAATAGTATAAAAGGGTATTAATAGTATTAATATTAGAACTTATATATTATATAATAGGTGTCTCTTTATTTAATTTAATTAGTACTAAGGGTAATAAGAGATATATCTATAGATTCTTCGCTAGGTAATAAATATATATAGAGTCTAAAAGTCGATTATAATACTAGTAGGAACTACTATAATTTAAGAGGTTATACGCTTATTTAAATACCTCTTACTTTATAGATAGAGGTATATATAGCCTATACTTTCCTTTACTACTAATATAATAGATAAGGTCGTCGCGAAGGATAAATAATAGACTAGGTTTAGCTAAAGGAGTAATATTTACTAAAGGCTTTAATATACCTATAATCTTTCTCTATTAGTTATTAGCCTTATAAGCCTTTTATAGCCTAGACTTAAACTTATTAATTATATCTATTAAGGTCGTATAATATACTATAACGTCGCTTTTATTAAAGTCCTTAATTAGACTAAAGGCTTTAGTAGTCCTATTATAAAGGGCGTTAAGTACACTTTTAGTTAAACTAGGTATATTTATAATAGTAGTACGTAGTCTTAATAGGGTATCTAGTATAATATTAGATTTTCCGGCCTTATAATATAGTTCTAAGTTAAATAAAGATAAGTACTAAGAGGCTCTAATAAGTTATAGATTTAACTTATTAGTACTAGTAGTATTTAGTATTATTTCCTTAGAGATAGGTATAGCTGCTAAGTAGTCTATATATATAATAATAGGAGGCTTTAGATTAGACTTAATTATATATCTAATCTTTTTTATAACCTAAATAATTCCTACTATTTCTAGTTCCGTAGGCTAATAATTCCGTTCTATATTATTAAGATATCTACTAAAGAATATTATTAGTTAGATATTAACCCTTATAAAAGGCTTTAAGGATATTAAGCCCCCTTTTATATAATATATTATAGCCGCTAGACTAATAACTTTAGAGGTATTAAGATTAATATATAATACTCTATTATAGTTATAGTAGATTAGAAAGCGTAGAGTACTAAAAGCCTTTTATAGGTCTTAGAATACTAGTATTTCCTTAGGCGTAGGCTTATAAAAGATGACTCGTACTATATATCTCTTTTATACTAGCCCTTTTACTCCTATAATAAGGCCCTTATTAAGGATAACCTTATATTTCTATAATAGATCCGCCTATTAGGCGTATTAAGTAATAGATAAGCGGAGCTATCTAGTAAGGCTAAGGAATATTTCTAGGTCTCTAAGGTTATAAGGAAAGTATAGGGATATAATAGCTATAACTTTCTCTTTAGTTATTAATATTCCTAGACCGTTAACGTACTAGCCTAGTAGTATAATAGAGGGGTAGCTAATATATAATTTTAATAGTAATAGGCTTATACGCTTCTTCTAGAATAAATTAAAGACTTTATATAAGTATTTAATATACTCCTATAAGGTATATAAGTAAATAATAATATTATTAATATAGGCCTTAATAAAGGCCTAATATTACTAAAGTATAGTATTAGTCTAATACTAAATATATAGGGGTAAGCCCTTATAACTTATAAGGGCTATTAAAGACTACTCCTAGCTATAATAGCTTATAATAGTAAGCTTATAATAATCTTTAACCTAGATATAGAACTAATAAAACTACCTAACTATATTAATAATAGAGATATACTAATACCCTTAGACTAAGGCTATTATATTAGCCTATAATAGTAAGGGGTACGTGTTACTATCTATAATCTTATTAAGCTCCCTGATATTAATAATAACTTAACCCTTCCTACTATTAGAAGTATCTCGCTAGACTATAAAGTAAGGATAGCTATACGGCGTTAACTAATCTAACTATATAAGTTTCTCTTAGGCCTAGAGCTTACTAAAAGTCTTATTAATAATATCCTTATCCTTCTACCTAAGAGGATATATTTAAGTAGGTCTAGATATTATATTAGGCTTTAATAGAATTAGTATCTATTATTCTTTAAGTATATCTACTATATTACCTTTATCTATAAAAAGGTCTTAGTAAGAATTAATAATATTTACTAGTTAGTTAGCTACGTAAGATTCTTTATAGATTTTAACTCTATTAGTAAGTATATACTCTAGAGTAGGGTTAATCGTAGTATCTAGTAAAGGGTTCTAATATAAAGGGTTCTAATTAAAGCCCTTATTAGGCGTTATAAAAGCCTATATTATAATTATAAAAGCCTCTTATAGACTTCCTAATAAAGCTATTATTACTATAATAGTAGCTAATCCGGCTACCTTAACAAATTTACCCTTCTAAGTATTTTACTATCTAGTAGTAGCGAGGCCGGTATAAAGTATCTTAATTATAAAATAGCCGTTATAATTAAACTCTTCTATAGTACTAAGTCTTACCTTCCTAGGAATAACTATATCTAAGTCTGTATTATTCTTAATAAAAACCTAGCCTAGGGAGGTATTAATAATATAAGCGAATACTCTACTAGCGTAGCTAGGATTAAGATTATAATTAGGCTTAAAGAGAAGATCTCTATTATCTAGGAGAGACCTATTATAAACTACCGGAACTAAAGTAGTAGATTATATAGGAACTATAAATTTAGCTTTATTCTTAATAACACGTCTTACTAGAGCGGATTATACGCGGGTACTTATAGGTACGGTAATTATTAGGCTTAGGTATATATACGCCTTACGCGCCACCTTATAACCTACTTCAGGTAACCTTCCTTAGAAATACGGGGTAATATCCTAGTAATAGGAGGCCTAGACTAAGCTTATACTTAGTAGATATATATCTTCCTAGCTATCCCCTATTATTCTTCTAAGTTCTTTAGAGATTAGTTCTACTACTATAATAGGCTTACTACCTAATCTATTAGTAGACTTATACCTATTATTAAACCCTATAATATAACTCTATATCTTTTATTACCTAATATACCGCTATAAAGCTAGCGGGTATAGGCCTTATAATTCTAATCTCTCTCCCTTTCTAAAGGAAAAGGCTTAAAGTTATTATTATATTAGGTTTACCCTATAATAATTAATAGGCTAAAAGTAATAACTAAGTAGAACTACTATTATATAAAATATTACTAGAACGCCGTTATAATATCTTAGTAGAAGGAGGACTCTTTACTCCTTCTACTCTAAATAAGCTAGAATAGCTATTAGAGGAGGCCTAGAATAAAAATTATTATCTTAAATAATAAAATAAATTAGTAATATTACTAGCTTATAATAAAGCCCTTTATAATCCTTAGGTTAGTATTAACCTAGGAGTTTAGAATACTACTATTTTAGCGCTATCTTAATATACTTATATATATATACTTTACCTTAAAAGGATAAGACCTTATAAAGGATCCTTTAAAGGGGAGTACTTATATTAATTTTATAAAGTTAATATTAAATTTATTATAAGTCTAGAGTATTTTATTATAAATAAGTCTTATATAGCCTATTATATAGACTCCTTAGAAGGGGACCTTAAAGCTTAATAGTATACCTATTTTAGGAGTTATAATCTTACTAATATTATATTTAAATTCTTTAAAAGGTTTCTACTTAACTTAGTTATAAATCCGGCGAGCTACTATCTCCTTACTTATAAAAAGTAGGAGTAGGTATATTAATATAATAATTAAAAGGTCTTAAATTTTAAGGCCTATTTAAAGGAGTTAGAGTCTTATTTACTACCTTTTAATAAGGAGTATAAGGCTTATATTTTCCTTATAAAGCTCTATAATAAGCTAAAGAATAAAATTCTTAGTACTAATAATATTACTAAGTAGTATAAGGAGATATTTACTTAGGCTATTATACTAAAGAATACTTTAAAACGTAGGTACTATATAAGCGGATTAGGTTCTTAAGGAAAATCTTAGGGTAGCTTTTAGCTAAAATTAAAAGGTAGTAATAAGTCCTTAGAAGACTAGGTTATAAAGCTAAAGGGTTTTAATAGTAGTAGTAGTAAGTAGTTACGCTTTAAGGATAATACCTTAAAAAGGAAGGCTAGGCCTAATATTAGGATAGATTTTATAGTCTATTTTTATTATAATAAAGAAGGCTATATTAGACTAAATTATATTAATCTTAATAAGCCTTAGGCTTATTTTAGTATTAGTATAATATTAGTAAAAAAAGAACTAGCCCCTTAACCGCCTTAAAAGAGAGGTAAGAAGATTAAATAATAAAGGTAACCTTATTAATCCTTATAAAGGGTTAAGCGGAGTTATAAGGTAACTAGTATTAAGTTATAATACTTTTAGACTCTAAGTTATACTTAAACTTAATTTTATAAAAGTTTATAATCTAATAGGATTTAAAGCCTTATAAAGCTATCTTATTATAAGTATAAGTACTTAATAGAAGTAGTATATATATTTATAGAGCCTACTAGTTATATTACTAGTTAGTAGATAGCTAGGGCTATAAAAAGGAGTATACTACTCTTTTTTATATAATAGACTAAAAGGGCCCTAATATTATTTTAGGTATACTAGGATTAAAATAATAGCGTATACTATTAGATCTAGAGGCGGATTACTAGTACTTTAAAGTTAATTCTAGTATATTATAAGTTAATAAGCCCTAAGTATTCACTTAAAATATTAGGAAAGAGCTAAATATATTTACTAGTATATATACTAGTATAATATCTAGTAAATAAGAAGTCCCCTAACTTCCTAGGGAATTAAAAGCCTTTACTAATATCTTTTCTAGTAAGAAAGCGGGTACCTTACTTATTTTTAAGGAGGGTAACTATATTATAAATCTTATAAAAGGTAAAGAACCGCCTTATAAGCTACTTTATAATTTATCTTAAACTAAGCTAGCGGAGCTACGGCGCTACCTTAAGGATTTACTTTAAAAGAGGATTATTTACTACTTTATCTTATTAGCCGGAGTACCTATTCTCTTTATATTAAAGAAGGATAGTAGGCTATATTTATATATAGATTATAAGGGGTTAAATACTATAACTCTAAAGAATAGATACTTATTACCTCTTATTATTAAGATATTAGACCGCCTATATAATTCTAAGGTTTTTATAAAGTTAGACTTAAAGGATACCTATTATTAGATCTATATTAAGGAAGGTAATAAATAGAAAACTACTTTCTAAACTTATTATAACTACTTTAAATATTCAATTATACCTTTTAAGCTTACTAACGTACTAGCTATATTTTAAGCCTATATTAATAAGGCCTTAGTTAGTCTAGTTAATATAACTTATATAGTATACCTAGATAATATCCTTATTTATAACTCTAACCTAGCGGATTACTAATAATATATTCAGTAAGTACTAGAATAGTTATATTAGTTTTCCCTATATATTAATCTAAAAAAGTACTAATTTAGTATTAAAAGGGTTAAATTTTTAGGGTTTATTATCTTAACTAATAGTATTAAGATAGATCTAGAGTATATAATAATAATTAGGGACTAGCCTAAGCCTAAGACCTATTAGGATAAATAAGTCTTTTTAGGCTTTATAAATTTCTATTATTAGTTTATTTATAACTACTCTTATATAGCTAAGCTACTTACTAGCCTACTTAAGGGTAGTAAGGATAGTAAGAAGACGGGCCTTTTAGATTAGACTATTACTACTAATAGAGTATTCTAATTATTATAGGATACCTTTATATTAGCGCCGTTTCTACGCTATTATAACCTTATAAAGGCTTTAAGGATAGAAATAGATACCTTAAATTTTATTATAAGTACTATCCTATCTTAATAGGATAAGGATAGTAACTAGTAACCTATTATATTCTAGTCTTAGAAGATAATTAACCTAGAATAAAATTATTAAACTTATAATTAAGAGCTACTTACTATTATAATAGTAATAAAATAGTAGTAATACTATCTAGAAGGAAGTACTTTTATAGTTAAGGTATAAACTAATTATAATAACCTAAAAGGCTTTATAAAGTAAAAGGAATTAAACTCTAGGTAAGCTAAATAGGCGCTTAAGCTTACTACTTATAACTTTAAAATATTTTATTACTTAGGGAAGTTAAACCCTACTAACGCGCCGTCTTATTAACCTAATTATAAAGGAAGATTACCCCTAAATATAAAGCTCTTATTAATATTATAAATAAGCTTACCTTATAAAAGAGTAATAGTTCTAAAGAAATATAAGCTATTATTATAATTATAATACTTATATTTAGAATTATAAGTATTTAAGTTATTATCCCTAGAAAGGATATTATAAATATTCTAGACTTAGCTTATAAGGATACTTAAAGGCTTATAAAGACCTTAATTTATAACTTATAAAAATATAATAATTAAGTAAAGTCCTTTTTAGAAGCGCCTATTAAATAATATTATTATAGATATTCTAAGACCTAGAGTTTAGACTCTAATAGGCTATTAACCTTTAAAGGTTATCCCTATATTTTAAGGGATAAAGCCCTACGTAGTAAACTAATTAATTACTATTATAATAATCTATTATTAGGATATTTTAATACTAAGAAGATATATAATCTTCTTATATATAAATACTATTAAAATAGTAGTATAAAATAGGTTACTAAGTATTATTAAACTTATAATATCTATTAAAGAACTAAGTTACCGCGCTATTATATATATAGTAAATTAAGTTTATTACCTATTACTACTTAATTATAAAAAGAAATATCTATAGACTTTATTATAAGGTTACCCCTAAGTAAGGCTAAGGGAATTATCTATAATTCTATCCTTATAATTATTAATTATTTTATAGAAATAGTTAGGTATATACCTATTATAATAATAATTAACGCCGTTAAGCTAGTAGATATATTTTATAATAAAATTATTTACTATTATAATATTTATTTATAAATTATATACGCGTCTATCTAAACTAATAAAAGATAATTACGGGGGCCTACGGGTATTTTATAGTCGTTATAACGGTAGCCGACTCGTAGGGGAAACCGTATACTTATACTAAGTATAGGCGCGGGTAAAAACCCTTACCTTTCCTACCTTCTTTATAACTTCTATTCCGTTTTCTCTTTATATTATATTCGGTCCTTTATAATAATAAGCGGTTATATTTACTACTATATTAGTCTAGCTCCCTAGGGCCGGCTTATATACTATAAAAGCGAAATTCGCTCTCGTAGTAAAGATTTATATCTAAGGTCGGCTCTAGTATAACTACTTCGCTGTAAGCGAGAACTAGCCTAGTAGCCTAGTCTAGATTATCTATCTCGCTACTCGTTTTACCCCTCCCGCCTTCGCGAGTATCTTATAGGCGTCTACCGCGCCTAAGGTATCCTTTAGCTCCTAGCGGCGGTCCTAGAGCCTAGGGTAATAGATAAGGATATACTTTATATCCTATCTACGCTAGCCGTACCCGCAGCTTACGGATATATAGCCGGGGACTTTATACTAGTATAAGAAGGCGGCTAGCCCGATCTTTCCCGTCCTTATCTACGTAAAGACGGAGCTCTCAGCCTTCTAAAGGCCTTTATAAAGGGTCCTCCTACCGGTTTATAAGCCCCTAAGCTAGGCGGGGAGGTAATCCCTAGCTCCTAGTCCCGACTAGTATTTATCCTATATAGTATCCTAGGAGGACCTCTACTAATAGTATATTATCTTCTTAATCCTTTAAGGGGGGTAGGCTACCTCCCTAGTTACGATCGCGCCCCCGTTATCTAGGTATAAAGAGCGTAGAGCCTACTCGTTCTTCTCTTCCGCGGGGGATTTTACTACCTCTCTCCTCCTCCCCCTCTTAGCGTTTAGCTTCCTTTAGATGCGTATATTCCCTATTATTATTACTAGGTAGATCCCCTTTAACGTATACCGGCGGAGAACCGAGTAATCTAGTATTAGTTATATAGGGGCTATCCCCGACTCTACCTCTAGTACTCGCGTTAAGGTAGCCTTATATACCCCTAGCACGCGTCTTAAGTAGTTATTTTAGATAACTTTAAGCTTCCTTACGTGCGTCTTCTTTATATCCCTTAGTCTTTATAGTATATATTATAAGGCGGACGCGTAGGTTATAACTAGCCGTACTATTACATTATATACTTTCCTTACCTTACTAAGGGTAGCTCCCTAGGTTAATACCGTTATTATAGATAGGGCGAGGCTCTAAGTAGCGAGTTTCGCCTATACCCTCTTTAAGTACGGGCCCTACCGTAATTTACCGTCGATATATAGTCTTAGGACTTAGATCTCCGTTTATAACTTTATTATCGCATGCCTTAAGTTAATAACCGCACTTATATTAAAGCGACGGGGGTAACGGGTAAGGTAGACTAATTTATATTTCTAGGGGGCGAAACTCGCCCCGTATATTAAAGCCTATTTAAGGTAGATCTTATATACTAGTTCTAAGGTCTTATAATTACCTTCCGTAGTTTTCCTATATACTAGTAGGTAGATATTATCTATAAACCCTCTAACTTATAACTATAGTTTAGCCGCCGTATACTCCTTAATAAGTGGCGCGTTAAAGAATAGGAAGAGGATAGAAGAGATTAGTAACCCCTAAGGAATCCCTATCTCTACCGGCTCTATCCTACTCGTCATCCCCCTAATTATAATAGACGAGGACCTTTCCGCTAGGAAACTTTCCGTCTAGCTTATAATATAGCGAGGGATCCCCTTATACCGGAGGTTATAGATAAGCCTCCGGTAGGAGACGTTATTAAAGGCTCCTATAATATCTAGTAAGAGGAGGCTAGTTATATTACCTCTACCGCAGTCTTATACTATATATACCGCGTCTATAATTATCTCTAGCGCTATCTCTATTAATCTATTCCTTCGCGCCCCTATTTATTATTACGGGAGGAGGCCTCGACTTTTAGTATAATCGCTAAGTCGCCCTACGACTATTAATTCTAGGGCCTTTCTAAGGGTACTTAGTAGCGCTATCGGACGGTACGCCTTAGGTACTATATAGTCCTCCTTCTTTGGTTTCTTTAAGACGACTATATTAGCCTTCTTAAATTCCTTTAAGTAGTAGCTAAGGTAGAAGCACGCGTTAAATAAATAAGTAAGCTTCCTAAGGAGCCTATCTACTATTAGCCTAAGGAACCGATTTAGGATCCTATTAATCCCTAGGGCCTTATCTTATTTTAACTTATAGATAGCTTATAGGACTTCCTCGCTTATAATATTACTACTATTACCTACCGGTAGTAGGTATTCTATACTATTAATATCTGTTAGGTCGGCTTATAAGGGGGGTAGGAAGAATATTATACGCAGGACTTCTACTTTCTCCTTAAAGGTCTTAGCTACCCCTTCTCTATCGCCCCTCCTTAGAGGGGGGAACTTAGGGAGGGGTTATAGCGACGAGTTATCGTTCCTCGCCTATTTAGCGAAGCCTTATATACCCTTTTAAGACTTAGTAGTATTATAAATCTTTCTTCTAAAGTCGATCGCCTTCTCTATTCTTAGTACCCTATTCCTTTCCTTAATAGCTACGTTCTTAGCTCCCTCCGTAGTAGTATCTCTATACCTCTAGAATACTTTTATACTTCTTATAGTATCCTCGGTAGTATATCGGCATTTCGAGTTCTAGAAGGTCTTTCTCCTACCCCTAGGCTTCGCCTAGGGGACCGTCTCGTCTACGACCTCCTTTAGGCCCTATTATAACCGTAAGAGGTAGTTATCTATTTAGTTTATAGTTTCTAGTAGTTAGAGACCTAGTTTCCGGCTTAGCGCCTAAGCCCCTTTCCTAACTTCCTTAGGGTCCGCCGTCTTCCACGACCTCTTTAGTGCGCTCTACTACTCCTCTACTCTCAGGTCGAGCTCTATATATATAGGAAGGTGGTCGGAGCTAAACTATAGCTTAGGGCGTACCCGGTAGACCTATACTACGTCGAGAAGTCTAAGCGTAGCGAAGACTAGGTCGATCGCGCTCTTAAACCCCCTCGCCCTCTAAGTAACTATCCTATCCGGTAAGGCTAGGTTCATGTCGTTATTAGCTATAATTCCTACTAGCTAGTCTACTTCTAGACTATTATAATATACCTAATAGTATTATAAGTAATAAGGGTTCTATCTTTATAAGTACCTTTTAGTTAGTAGTCTATTTTTACTCTAAGATAAAACGCCGCCTAAGTATAACCTTTTACTTATAAATTAATAGGTAGACTAAGCGTTAGAATTAGGTATTAGAATACTACTTATATATATTTACTAATAATAAGTAAATAAATTAGGCTAGGTAACTACTTATAACTAAATTTATATATATAAATAGTATTTATTCCTCTATTAGAATAATACCGTTTTTTCTTATATACGGTTATTACCTAGAAGTTTATTAGGAACTTAAGGACGAGTTCCTAGAAGGGAGGATACCTACTATAAATAATAGAGTTAGAATATTATAAATTATAAGGGATAAAGTTATAAAACGCCTTTAAGCTACCTAAGTATCTTAAGTAAAGTATTATAATTAGAATTATAAGTTATAATTATATAATATTAGTAATTTAGTAATATTAGCTATAAAGAACTTAAAGTAATAACGCCTAAGTAAGAAGTTAGCTTATAAGTATATAGGACTATTCTAGGTTATTAATAAGGTCGGTTTATAGGCGTATTATCTACTATTACTACTATTATATAGGATCTATAATACGTTCTATATATTACTAATTAAACCTTACTACTAAAGAGACTACTCTCTTATAATAGATATCTTTATATAATTACCTAAACTTATTAATAATAAGGAATAATAGGAGGTAGAAGAAATTATTAGTAAGGTTAATAATAAATAAGGTATCTAGTATAAAGTTAAGTAGACTAGTTAGGGTAGTAAATATAATTAATAGGTACTAGATAAGGACCTTAATAGGTCTTATAAACTAATAAGAGCTTATAATATATTAGCGTAATTAAAGCGTAAATAAAATATTAAATATATTCCTATATTAAATAAGTAGTAATAATATAATAAGTTATAATATAAGTTAAGACTATTATCTTTATATATATTATATAATAATTAATCTCTTATATATAAGTATACTTATAAGTATAGTAATATATTTTAAAAATATTCTTTATTAATATTATTTAAGGAGTTAAGCTATTAATAATATATTATATTAGAAGAATACTTTTAATCTTAGTATAATCTAATAAGGATACTAGGGATAAATTAATACAAGATAAGCCTAGGTATCTTATACCTAATAAATGACTTAAGTAAATAAAATATATAAATAACTTATCTATATTAAAGTATAGTTATAAATTAACCTTTAATTATTAAATCCTTTAAAGTCTAAAGGCTTTATAGGGTTAAGATTATCTAGTATATTCTTATACTACTAAATATTATTAAGTTTAGTTTAGAGGAGTTCTACTTAACTCTCTAACTTATTATTCTATATATTTAGTATATTAATTAAAGCCTATAAGTTAGTAATAATATTAGGCGCTAATTTAATTATTATAACTATCTACTTATAAGCTTTTTATTATTAGGTTATCTTCTTATTAAGCTTCTTTCTCTTTACTAAATATATATCTACCTAGCTAGTCCTAGTAATAATATATATAGATTTCCTCGCCTTCCTTTAAAAGGGAGCTAGGATCTATTATAATAAGTATTTATACTATTATAAAGTTAAAGGGTTAATATACTTACCTTTATATAATAATTAATATTATAATAACTATTAGTATATTAATAATAAGGGGGAGTATTACTTTATTCATAATTATCTAAACCCTTTATAAAATAAGTCTTATAAGGAAGAGATATATTATATAAGTTAGCGAGCTATTATATAGTATATATAAGTAAATATACTTAAAATAAGTTAATATCTATATATAATATTAATAAATTAATAAATACTACGCGATATTAATAAGATATTATAAGTACTTATAAGAGAAATATTATATATAATATATAATAAGAATATTTTATATATTAATAAATATATTTTATAATATTATTAAGCTAAAGTAATTACTTATAAGAGAGGTTAAAGGAATTATAAGAAGTTTTAAATATTAGGATAAGAACTTTATTAATATCCTACGGCGCTATCTTAGTATAATTTCCTTTAAAGTTGTTTAAATTATAATAATAATAATAAAGGTTCTATCTAATTTTATAACTAATATATTAGAGTAACGTGTTACTTATTATATCTTATATTTATAAATATTTAGTCTATTATTAATAATAAAGTATACGCGCCTATTAGTTAATATTATCTTCTTATTTCTATATTATTACTAATATATATTACTAACGCTTATACCTAATAAGTTCTTCCCTATTAATATATAATAATATTAATTATATAAAAATATTATATATCTTAATATTTAAAGTTAATAAGCTAAGTATCTAATTATATATTAAAGGTATTTAGAATAATTCTAAATTATATTATATATTATCTTAGTATAATTAAAAGATATAAATAGTTTAGAAGTATATATATATTATCTAGATAATTTAGTAATATACTCTATTACTAACTATTATATAATATTATTACTACCTTATAAAAGGTTTTAGTACGCGCGTATAGCCTAGCTAATACTAACGCTATATTAATAATAGTATATTAAATAACTCTTTTCCCTTATTTTTTTTATATAGTTTTAAGGTTTTTTAATAAGTATTCTAGTTAATCTTATTAGCTCTAGGGACTAGGGCCTAGGAGGGGAGGTACTTATTAGGCTTAGGTATATATACGCCTTACGCGCTACCTTATAACCTACTTTAAGTAACCTTCCTTAGAAATATAGGGTAATATCCTAGTAATAGGAGGCCTAGACTAAGCTTATACCTAGTAGATATATATCTTCCTAGCTATCCCCTATTATTCTTCTAAGTTCCTTAGAAATTAGTTCTACTATTATAGTAGGCCTATTACCTAATCTATTAGTAGACTTATACCTATTATTAAACCCTATAACGTGACTCTATATCTTTTATTACCTAACACGCTATTATAGAGCTAGCGGGTATAGGCCTTATAGTAATATCCTAGTAACTACTAATTATAATTAGTTACTTAGCGAAATCTAGTACTATCTCTTTAGGAGTAATAATATCTACTCTTATAAGTATTTTAGCCTTAAGGTCGTCTATAATATAGACCTCTTATATAATTCGGGCGATAGCCGACTTATTATTAGCCCTACCCTTAAGGTAGAAGGTAATAGTAGTAAACTTATCTAAATAATATAGTTTAGACCTAAGACCTCTTATTAGAATACTAGTAGGTATAATCTTAATTTTAGTATCTTTAGGAATAAAGGTAGCGTCTATTATTAATATTATATACCCCGGATTAGCGTATATCTTAATACCTTCTCTATTAGTAGTCTAGCTAATAGAGGTTAATATATAGTAGTAGTTCTTAAACGTATAGCCCGTTCCTTAGATAGCTTCTACTAAAGAATAGATAATTAGTAGATTATCTATAGAAGGGTTTAACGTATTTACGTCTACTATAAATATTATTAATAAGGTCCTTATTAAAGGCTTTACTAGGTCTAATATAGTAGATTTCTAATAATAGTCTTAGAGGTAAATAAAGAGTTTATTTTTAGATAAGAATCTCTTAGTATAATATTAATATCTATAATCTAGTAATAACGTAGGTATAGCTAAGAAGTAGTTATTAAAACCTTTATCCTACTATTTAAAGTCTTCTATAACTAATACTTAATAGTATTATAATAGCTTATCTAGGTATTACTTAGATAAACCCTTATTATAGTATTAATTAGGATTATTAGTAGGTTATAACGCGTTATTATCTTCTTAATTATATTACTATAGGTTCTCCGAGTTCTTAGTATCCTTTATAGTAGCTTAATAGGCTCGTTAAGGCTTCTAAGAGTATATACCTCTTAATCTAAATAGTATCCGGCCCTATTAGTTTTAATTCTAATTCTATCTATATTAAGGACCTTATTAAGGTTAATATTATCTATTAGATTAAGAATAGGACGCGTTTACTAGTACTATAATTTATAGCCTTATTAGCTGTACGGGTAGAGTACGGACGTTTACTCCTTAGTTAAACTACTAGTTCTAGTTCAGCCGGTAGCCTTAATAGCCTATCGAAGGCTTCTAATATAAGTTATTATAGTAAGTATTATTATAGTTATTATTTTAATAAGGTTAACGTAGACTAACCGCGTCGAGTTAGTACTTCGAACTCGAGTCGGGTACCCGACTCGAGTCTTGGCGATTTAATACCAAAATCTGGTACCGAGTATTCGAGTCGGTACTAAGAGTTGGTACCGAGTATTCGAGTCGGTACCTTAGTAGGTACCGAGTATTAGTACCGAAGTATTGACTCGAATCGCTAAGACATCTTATCTAGTAATATTTTCTATTTTTAGTAGTATTTCTTCCTATATTTTCGAATTTTTTCTTCTATTATTATTATTATTATTACCTAGGAAATTCTTAATAGTAAATAAGGTAATGTAAAAAGGTAATGCATATCCCTAGGAAAACTATAACTATAATATTACTAATATTTTCTTCTTATAATAGTATTTACTATTATATCTATAATTTACTACTATATTACTAAGCATTATTATTATTATTACCTAGGTAATTCTTAATAGTAAATAAGGTAATAAGAAAGATAATAGCTATTCCTATAGAGATAATAACTATAATATTAATAATATTTTCTATTTATAGTAGTATTTACTATTATATCTATAGCTTACTACTATATTACTAAGCATTATTATTACTATTACCTAGCCTAACTAAGGTAATTCTTTTAAGGTAATGCAAAAAGGTAATATATATCCCTAGAGAACTAAAGGGGGTATTAAAATTCTAATTGAAAAAAAATCTATTTTTAGTATAGGGGTAATTCTAGAAAAAAATTAGTATTCCTTACTATTTTATTAGGGGCTTGGCGTCTTGGCGATACCTTGGCGATTTAAGTTGGGTTAACCTGACTCGCTAAGGTATCGAGGCCTTGGCGAGTCGGTACTAATAGCTGGTACCGAGTATTTCGGTCGGTACCCGGAGCTAGTACTAAGTATTCGGTCGGTACCAATTCTTGGTACTAAATCCCGACTTGACGGTTAGTCTAATAATTACCTTAGGACTAAAGCGCTAATTAATATATAAGTAATCCGCGATATATAAAAGAAACCTATTACCCTAATCTATTTAGGCCTAATTAAGTATAAAGTTACTAAAATTATTAAACTCTTCTAGGAAGGTAAAGATAGTAAGAAGAGTTTATATCCTAATAATATCTTATAGATCCTTACTAGGTCTAATATACTTCTATTTATAAGATATATATATATAGTAGTAAAAATTACTACTATCTTTAACCCTAAGTAGTTATAAAGGAATAAAACGTAGGGTATTATATAGGTTAATTAAATTAGCTAAGATAAAGAAATAATATTACTTAAACTTATAAATAACTCCTTAGAACTTAAAAAGGCTATATCTAATATAAAAACTACTTAATCTAAGATATATAAATTAGTAGAAGCTATAATAGATCTAATAGATAGTAGTTATAAGGTATTAAAGAAGGATATAACTATGAATAAAAATATTAATAATAAAGGTAATCTACTTAATAAAGAAGGTTAGATTATTAGCTAATAATATAGAGATAGTATACGCGTCTAGAACCCTTTCAGGGAGATAAATAATAATAAGCTAAATAAGAATAAATTAAATAGAAATAGAATATTATAATATTATAATATAATAAGATTATTCTAAGATATCTTCATATATTATAAGTTAATACTACGTATATTAAATATAATAAGTCTATAATAACTATATAAAATATATACTTTATAAAATAATTTAACTATATAACTAAATAAAATAGGATAAATTAATAGGAAGGGTTTACTACTTAATATTCTCGCCTAGGTATATATAGTAACCTATACGCGAGTATTAGCTAGATAATCTATAAAGGTTAAGGGTTCTTTAAATATACTAAATATATAATAATCGCTCTAGCTATATATAAAGGTTTAATAAACCTGTATAGGGTATAGAAAAGGCGGAAAATACGGGTAGTACAGATCCTAATATTCTATTCTACTTCCTAGTTTACTAATATAAAAAGGTAATGTATATCCCTAGGGAACTAAAGGGGGTATTAAAATTCTATTTAAAAAAATCTATTTTTAGTATAGGGGTAATTCTAGAAAAAATTTAGTGTCCCTTACTATTTTATTAGGGGCTTGGCGTCTTAGTAATACCTTAGTGATTGGAGTCGGGTTAACCCGATTCGCCAAGGTATCGAGGCCGTGGCGAGTCGGTACCAATAGTTAGTACCGAATCTTGGTACCGAATCCCGAATCGACGGTCAGTCTACCTTATATTCTTACCTCCCTAGAGTATTAGATATATAGAATTGCTTAAAATCACGTTATTCAACAACAAGGACCAGTATTCCCGAAGATTAGTACGGCCTGAATTCTCGATAATCTCAGAGGAAATGGCTCTAAGCATCGGGCAGATTCTCAGAGGACGAAACGGAACGTATCGACTGGTAGAGGCGTTAAAGGCTCCAACGGTCTTTAAAGCGCAGGTCATACCAAGCTCTTCTATCAGAGCAAAATTGTAAGGCTACCTGAACAGACTTATATTATTGGACTGATAGCTTAGTCGTATCCAGTGCTATGGTGAAGACTGAGCTAGGACCTGAGAAAATATGCTTGGAACGCGAACGTAGTAATTACAAGCTGCCGGCTGTCGTATCGTGTCAACATATTCGAACTCTGCACGATGTTGTTGGACCGGACGGAGATGGTATACGTGCTAAGAGCACATCGAGGACCGAAGATCCACCGTGCCTGGTGTTTGAATGGATGGAACATGACCTGCGAACAGTATCTCCTGATCAATTCCGACAGAATTCGAACCTTCCCAAAATCATTGCGAAATCAGTCCTGTTAGCTCTGGTCCTTCTGAAAACGCAGTATGGTGCAGTACATACTGGTGAGTTTATTCTTTCTTTTCGTTTGTGATATATTAATGGCTAAACGATTAGACATTAATCCCAACAACGTTTTTCTCTCCAGCATCGACACGCCTTCTCCAGTGGTCAAAGTGGGAGATCTAGGGAACAGTGAGCATTCACCCCTACGAACACCACGAACGATGCTTATTCTTGCAGTGTTGCAGGAAGGATATGACAAGATACGCGTCCAGAGTCTTCCAACTCGGGCCCCAGAGGTGTGGCGAGGCCTCGGTTGTTGGCATTCTTCGGATGTATGGTCACTTGGTGTTACGGTTAGTCGTATAGCCTCCGTCACGATCTTGGCTGATTGCGAAGTTGGTACACTGGTTGTCTCCATCTGTTATTTTTGGGGCCAAGGACAAGATAGTCGAAGGACTTACTGAAGCGTGGTGTCTTGCAAAGATCCGGCGTCTGATAGGCCCGCTGAATCCACCCATCAACAATCCCGATTATCAGGAAGAGTTCCTGCTCGCTGATCATCTCGAATCGACCAGCTTTGAGCATCCGGACACTAAACTGGAAACACAATTTATCAAAGTAGGGACCTTACGTCAGGAGCTCAAAAGGTTGCCAGGCCCAAAGGTATCGCCGGAGTTAACAGATTTTCTGGAATACCTACTCGTTGTGGATCACACCAAGAGACCGGCAGCGTCTGAGGCACTACAACATCCGTATTTACACTCCCTTTCGTGAAGAGACTTCCATAAAAGACTCGTAGAAGGGCTCCTCGGGTGGAGGATGTTCTCCATTGCGCCCTTCGGGCGACTGGCGCCACATTCAATGCTACCGACATGGGCACAGATATCTCCTTGCATTCGTCGCAGAGGGTACCGCAGATGTACTGGTCCTTAGATACAACTTCTGCTTCTACAAGTACGACCACACGCTGGACCGAAACTGCCTGCAAACGCAACGAATCTTTCACACACCCACGAAAGGGGGTTGGCCAAAACTTCCGAGCCGTCTAGTATAATTCACACCCTTAGCCCTAGCCTCAAGTTAAACCCTTCTCTTCCCCCGTTTAACCTCTATTGAGCTGGCTACAAAGATTCTATTAGACTCGTAACATTTTAAGGGGATTTCACATATTGTTAATCTCCCTATTAAGGTTGATTGGGGTAGGCGCCCGCTTTTAGGGTCCAAGTACCTTTACCGCTTCGAGTCTAGAGCCATCTAGGGTTAGGGTTAGATGAATCTTATCGCTGAGCTAATGGAGACCAAGGATCAAAGTACGGTCATCAATCGGACGAAGCTGGCGTTATAGCAGTGGTTTGCTAGTCTTAACGTCTTGCACCAGGAGGGCGCGAGAAGACTGGAGTACATTTACATTCTTTTTCGCCGCCATCCCAATGCCTCCCCATAATGATGAACGAACCCCTCTGATCCAAACCGTCATCATTACCCCCGGACGCCCTCGCTATTCTCACAATTACGTTCGTCGATTCTGGACCATCGCCCTCGCCAGTACCCTTGTTGTGGTCTTGATTTTCTTCGTCATCCCCGCACACTGGCTTCCTGGCGATAACAGCGAGTCAGAATGGGCGTCGAAGCATAACTCATATCTGCCATGGTCTACAGATTATCCCAGCGGAGCATGGCCAAGCAGCAACGGGCTGAGCTACGAAGATCTGAAAACAGTTCTCCTGGAAACTCCAAAGGAAGAGAAAGTAAGGGAATGGAGCGAGTATTATACGGCTGGGCCCCATTTGGCTGGCAAGAATCTGAGTCAGGCACTCTGGACGAGAGAGAAATGGGAGGAATGGGGAGTCAAGAGTAGTATAGTGGATTATGATATATACATCAATTATCCATTGGGCCATCGATTGGCGCTTTTGGAGGAGGTACGGAAGAGCAAGGCTGGACCTGTTGAGAAAGATGAGGTGCATGAGAATGGAGGTAGCATGTACAAGGTCAAACACGGATGCAGAATGGAAGAAGATGTAATAGACGAGGACCCAACAAGCGGGTTGGACAACCGAATACCCACGTTCCATGGGTACTCTGCAAGTGGAAATGTCACGAGTCAATACGTCTATGTGAATTTTGGTACCTATCATGATTTCGAGGATTTGATTCAGGCGAATGTTAGTCTGAAAGGAAATATAGCTCTAGTAAAGTATGGCCACGTTTTCCGCGGGTTAAAGGTCAGAAGGGCGCAAGAGCTGGGTATGATCGGAGTTGTCATGTATACGGATCCACAGGAAGATGGGGATGTCACAGAGGCAAACGGATACAAGACTTATCCTGACGGACCAGCGAGGAACCCAAGTAGCGTGCAGAGGGGAAGTACGCAATTTCTAAGTAGGTTGACATGGTGTTGTGTTTGGGTGAAAGAGGAGCTGACAACTCTAGGCGTAGCTCCTGGAGATCCTACTACACCTGGATATCCTTCAAAGCCGGGTGTTCCACGTCAGGATCCATTCCATGCCATACCTGCTATTCCTTCCGTACCGATATCATACATAGATGCTTTACCTATACTCAGAGCATTGAATGGGTATGGCCCAAAAGCATCTGATTTCAACAAATATTGGCAGGGTGGTGGTCTTGGATTTAAGGGCGTTGAATACAACATCGGACCTTCTCCCCCGGGCTCGGTCCTGAATTTAATCAACGAACAGGAATATATCACGACTCCGTTGTGGAACGTAATTGGTATCATCAACGGAACCCTAAAAGATGAAGTGATAATATTAGGAAACCATCGAGATGCTTGGATTGCAGGCGGAGCCGGGGACCCAAACAGCGGCTCTGCAGCAATGAACGAAGTCATTCGCAGCTTCGGAGAAGCCCTCAAAAAGGGCTGGAAACCTCTCCGAACCATCGTATTCGCCAGCTGGGACGGCGAAGAATACGGCCTGATCGGCTCCACCGAGTGGGTCGAGGAATACATCCCCTGGCTCTCAAAAGCCGCCGTCGCCTATCTCAACGTCGATGTCGGGACGCGAGGGCCCAACTTCGAAGCCGCAGCGTCCCCGATCCTGAATAAGGCTCTTTATGAAGCGACTTCCCTCGTCCGGTCGCCCAACCAAACCGTCAGCGGCCAAACGGTCCGCGACCTCTGGGACGGACACATCAAGACCATGGGTTCTGGAAGCGACTTCACCGCCTTCCAAGACTTTGCCGGCATCCCCAGCGTCGATCTTGGCTTCGCCTCCTCCAAGAATAGTCCTGTGTATCACTACCATAGTAATTACGACAGCTTCGCGTGGATGGACAATTATGGCGATCCGGGGTGGCACTATCACGTCGCTGTCACGAAAGTATGGGCGCTCTTCGCGGCCGCATTGATTGAAACACCTATCATCGCATTCAACGCTACCGACTACGCCATCGGCCTCGATAGATACCTATCGTCCGTCAAGACCAAGGCTACTGCCTCCCCAAATGCATTGATTCACTCGCTCTCTACGACAACTTTCACCAACTTGCACAACGCCATCACCCGTCTGCACAACGCAACCACAATCTTCGACGCCAAAGCCGCCGAAATCGCAGAGAGCATAAGCGACGGCGTGCCGTGGTGGCAATGGTGGCGGAAAGCGCGGCTGTATTATCAGGTGAAGAGGGTGAATGACGGATACAAGCACTTCGAACGCTGCTTCTTGTATGAGAAAGGTTTGGATGGGCGGAGTTGGTTCAAGCATGTTGTTTTCGCGCCGGGGCTGTGGACGGGGTATGCTGGTGCGACGTTTCCGGGGCTGGTGGAGGCGGTGGATGGGGGGGATGTGGAGGGTGTTGAGGTATGTGATTTCTTTTGTTGCGGTTTGGGGAAGGGTGATTGACTGACTTTTTTTGTGATGTGCTGTAGCGGTGGAGTAGGATCATTGAGGGGAATATTGACGCTGCGACGAAGTTATTGGGATGAGAGACGACTTTCGACATTGAGCGATCTGGATAAGGAGATATGAATGGAATAGCTATTGGATATGTACATCGACACCAGGCCATCGATTGTTCAGTCAGTGCTCTCATTAATTTGTTGGCTCCATTTAAAGACTAATAGAATCTATTGTGTATGTCGTTGATGAATATATACAGTATATTATAGCTTCTATGTCAGGTCTTGTCCAGTTCTTTGCGCATGTAACGTGGTATTCACAAGATGTTCTCACCCAGTCCCGTTTTCTCCATCATAATACCAGATCCCACAATATCACGGAAGAGTACAAAACCGCCATCAGAACAAATTTGTATGATCACCGTCGTCGTTTCCCTTATCACCTTCTTCCTCGGCTTTCAAGAATTCAAGCATCCATCGCGGCCATGGATTCCGATGCGCCGAACCTGTGAGACTGCAGCCCCAGTTGCCAATCATACCTTCAGCGTCATAGCAGTCTTCTGTGAGTGTGTGTGTGTACAAGTTTCGACAACAAAGCCGTTGGCTTTGTTGAATCCGCAGTATAAGTTACTGTTCCGGTAATTTCCATAGAGAGGAATAGTTACAGCGTCTCGACCGCAAAGCAAGTATTGCCGAAAACTGCCCTAGCCACATCCATGGCGTTCCCAGCATTTAGAGTCTGGCTCTGGCGCCAGTGTCAAAAATCGTGAACGTTACAATTGCTAAGCCCACAAATATAAGTCAGATATAAGGATGACTTAGGCCTGCTCCTTTCCAAGGGTAAGGAGATATGAGATGCCAGACGACTCGACGAGAGTGATGACGAGGGTCACCCAGAAGCCGTCTTCGCTTTCGGTCACCAGTCTTGTAACAGAAGCACGGCTTGGCTTTGGGGGTGGCCGCAGATGGTGTGATTCGCAAGGAGATAGAGAGCTTCATGTAAAGTCTTTCTGCAGCGGTGAGTGCATGGTTAATGGATAGAAACAGTAGAACAAGTAATTGATCACGGCTGCTGATTCGATGGAGCCGAGCCTACTGAGGTTTTGACATGTCGTTTCGACCGGCCACGTCGACGACATGGATGACCATCATAGTCCGTTTCTTCCAACGATAGTGCCTGTGACAACGGATGAGTGGTATGCCTCCTGAAGTTAGCTTGTAGCCAGCGGCTCATGAAATAAACGAACGTCCGCCACGTTCCGAGCGTGAGTCTAGATGTGTAAGGTGCCATAATTTGGCCTTCATAGTTTCTTGATCAGCTTAGTATCCATCCTTAGCCGTGCAACAAGCACAAATGCAGCGGAAGCCAATGCAATGCCACCGGCATAGAAGATAGCAGCTCTGTATGGTCTGACGGAATGCGCCTGTTCTGCGCCAGTAGCAGCGATCAACATTCCTGCGATAGGACTGCCCATAAGATACCCTCCAGTCCAGCCTGTGATAGCCATTCCCATTCCTACCACTGCCTGGCCGGGTTCTATCATGCGGCCAATGGCTGTAGGCATGGTCACGAAAAACGCGCCATTTGCGATTCCGTTGATTGCAGCAAAAACAATCAATGGTCCTAATGAGTCAGATATCGGCCATATAGCAAGCATGCTCACAGCGTTCAGAGCCATGGTCAATAACAGCATGTTGGTGGAGCCGAACCTGTCGCAGGCAAATCCCGCTCCGAAGCGACCAATCGCGGTGCAAGCATTGAAAGCTGCGACAATGCCTGCTCCTGTTGAAGCTGACAGTCCGATCGAGTGGGCAAATAGTGGCAGGAAATACGGTGGAACGAAGAGTGCGAAGGTACCTACAGCCCCAGCAAGGAACAGACAGCAAAATGGCATACTCTTGAACAGTGACAAGTTGACGAACGGAGCATTATTAGATGGCATACGTTCCCTGACGAGTAATGCAGCGGGGACGCCGGTCGCCAACGAGAAGAGGCCAAGTATTCGAAAGGTCCAAGGAATTCCCACTTTGTCAATGAGTGCTTGAACGGCAATTGCCATAATAGTGGATCCAAGGCCCCCGCCCAGCTTCACCAGTCCATTTGCAGTACCAAGCTTGCTGCTGAACCATTGTACTGGCAGATTATTGCTCATTGTATATGTAAGACTGCCGCCGAGTCCATACACGATCCCTGGAGCTACAAATAACCCACCAAGATTGTTCACAGTGAAGCCACCACACATAATGCCAAAACTCATCACGAGTACGCCCAGCAACATACTGTAGCGCGCACCAATCAGCTGTGATAATCGGACAGAGGCAAGTCCGAGGCTGACACAGAGGGCAATACCGAGTGAGCCGACGAAGGACAGCGAAGTCGTCGATTCTTGGTTCGGGTAGTCTTGAACGAGAGCTGTTTGGAGAATTCCCCAGGAACCACTCCAACCATTGATCATGAAGGTGACAACTGAACATGCAAAAACGACGGTCCATCCATACCCTCCATCGGGAATTGCTTCAACTGCTGAATTCGGCACGTCTCCATGCCTGCCATCGACAACGTTTGCTGTATCAACTGGGGCAAAATCTCTTCCTCTTGAATAGTCCGTAAGTTCTATTTCTTCCGTCCGAGTGGTCGACATTTGCTGAGAATGGCTTGATGTTCAACGATTCAATGGCAGAAGACAGACGAAGCCCACAGCATGATGTACTTCAAGGAAGAGATCTGCAGAGTAGTATGTGCTTCACAAACCTGTCAAATTATAGATGAAAAGTACTGTACTATGAGTCTGCAAGTTTACCGTAACCCGTCAAACGCCAAGAAACTAGCCATCCTCAGTCTAGTCCGCCTCGTTGCACAAACCTCTTCTTTTTGAAACATGCAGAGTTGGAATCTTTCCATGATCTATCATCGTACATGATCGCAGTTCAGCCAGACGAACATACTGCCTGCACTCCATCACAATCGTCAAAGCTCAACGGCCCGCTCGGTCTAGTGGTGTTCACGATCTCCATGCGCCAACAGCTCGATAAACCCTCGTGCTCCTAATCGAGCTTCTGACAGGTCCACAGCAGCCATGCGCGCCACGCAACCACAACGGTTTTGCGGCCTTTCTAGTTTCTTTGCGTCTCCAACATTTTATTACCCTCTGCTCACGTCATTCCAACGCAGGTACCCTTTAGTACAAATTACTTCACGAGGACTCTTCCAATTTGTCTCTCCCTTCCATACTGTCATTCTTTTCAGCTACTGCTTTACGTGGCTATGGCAGCAGACGCTCCCTCAGCAGACCATTTCCCCCTCATCCACAATTCCATCTCTTGCCCTTCCACATCCCCAACCCCCTTCTCCCCCCTTCCTCCAGATTACTATGCACCAGCCGCCCCACCTCCCCGCGAGACCCGATCGCGAGCCCGATCAACGCCCCAACGCAGCGTACGATTCCAATCACCACCCGCCGATCCACCCCGCAGTGCTCCTGACAACCACAGCCTCCTTCCCCCGTACACGCCTCGCAAAATAAGATACAAAGGACACAAATCCGAAGCGGACTATTTGGCAGCGCTGCAGGCGTGGGCCGTCGACAAAACTATGATGCAACCGACGGAGAAGTACATGCTGCCAGGATTGTATGGTAAGGAGACGATGGAGGAGTGTATATTGAAGCATCCAAAGTTGAGAGGGGGGAGGGGAAGGAAGGAAAGAAAGGTGAGTGAGAGGGCAGGGAATGCGTTGAGTGGGGAGGGTCAGAATGCGGATGCAGATGGAAGAGGAGAACAGGGGGTAGGGTTCCAAAGTGTGGAACAGGGTGAGGCTGTGGAGCCTAGGCGGAGGAGAAGGAGCAGTCTGGGACAGTGGCTGAGTCGGAAGAGAACGAATTGAGAAGATAATGTTGTAAACGGCTGAGTGCATTCAGCAGGTTGGAGTTGGAAATGAGATAGCACGTACAAGGCATCATTGGTGCATAACTGGGAACGGATAGACTAGTCTTAGCCTACTATCTTGGTACTTGTATCATAGTTCTTCTGAGAGTTGAGTCAAGTGTTGTTGTGTCGTCCCTTTGCCTTGCTGCAGCATGGAAGCCGACCTTTTCAACTCGAGTCTCACCCAAGGCGATGAACCATACAACATAAGTCTCATCTACGATCAACCATATTGGAAGTCTACGCTTCGCACTCCAATAAGCCTCAAGAATCAGGCGACAAGATTTCAGAGACCGATTGCAAGATTTCATTCGTAGTCGTCAGGATTATAGCATTTATACGAAACCTGTGCACATTGACCACACCACAGAACCACCTGCCCACCCCTCCCATCTACCCATCCACCCCTCACCCCAACGCCGCAAACTTCCTCACAAAATGCGCCGGACACTCATACCCCCCCGGATTCTTATCCAAATACAACTGATGATAAGCCTCCGCATCCCACCACTGCCCCGCCTCCAGCACCTCCGTGCTCACCGTCCCCTTCGTCCACCACTGCTCCTGCACCTTTTTGGTTACTAGCTCCGCCTCCTCTTTCTGCTCGGGCGTGTGGTAGAAGATGGCGCTGCGGTACTGCGTGCCGCTGTCCATGCCTTGGCGGTTCTTGGTGGTGGGGTCGTGCATTTGGTAGAAGAATTGGAGGAGGGTGGTGTAGGAGAGGAGGGCGGGGTCGAAGGTCATTTGGAGGGATTCGGCGTCTGGGGTTGGAGAGTCGTTAGTCTGTAGTGCTATAGGATGGGGGAGAAGGGTAGATGTAAGAGGGAGTGTGACGTACGACCAGTGCGTCCAGAGCAGACAGCTCTGTATCCCGGATTCTGCGTATCGCCACCAATATAACCGACTCGTGCGTCTAAAAGACCCTTGCCATCAAAGTTTTTCCGAAACAGGTGTTCGACGCCCCAGAAACAACCGGCTGCTACGGTGCATTTCTGGGCGTTGTCTGGGATGGCTTGGGTGGAGGTGCCGGTGGGGTTGAGGGACATGCTTGTGGAGGTGGTGAAGGGGCGGAAGAGCCGGTTGAGGAAGGTGGGCATGGTGGTGAAAGCCATGAGGATGGTCAGGGACAGGAGGATTAGGGTACGTGGTGTAAGAGACAGGATGGTTGCGGTTTGATTGAGATAGATGGTCGATAATTGGGGGTGTTGTATGTGTTTATGTCTTCGGCATGGATCTTCGGATGATGTCAACCAAAGTCTTAGGGCAGAATTGTATGACTAATCTAAGTGGCGAGGTACGATTACGATATGGAATCACCGCGTTAAGCCTCTGTATCAAAAAAAGGGGGGATTTGGAAGCATTGATTGAATGTAGCGACAATTTCATTCATATCGCTCAGGCTAGCGTATACCAATACTGCCGATGTTCAGTCGTTTTGATATGTCCATACGCCGGCGATCCTACCGAGCAACGCCTTACTGACTACTTCGTAGCCAATGCTGCTTCATAGTCTTGATTCGAAATGAAAGATCCGTTTGAAGCTCCGAGGATCATCTCCAACTGCCTTTACCGCTAGGGAGGAGACTGCCTCGAGGATTACCTCCACTACCAGTGACAGCCGTACTTGGCCGTATGGCCTCCCTGCTGACCGTTCCATTCTCCCTTGGCCGAATTGTCTCACCCATGGTAGTTCTTCGTGAGCCCGCATGCTTGGTCACAGGCGCCGTGCGTGGACTGAGTATGCTAGCCTTCCAGTCAACCTCCTTTTCGCTCTTGACCATACGACGTGCGTGAGACGCTGTGAACATAGCATTTTCGTTGGGCGGGCTTCCAGACGACGCACTTGTGGGACTTCGCCGTCGCTGCTGACGATTAAGCGGGTTGTTACTTGTTGGGGCTGCCGTCGACCCTCGTTTTACGGCGGCCTTGATCTTGATGGCGTCGCTTTTGTTGGCTTTCCAATTCTCCTCGCGGTCTGAACCCGAGCTGTTCGCGCTGTCATTTGGCTTCATGTTGTTGCTGATGTTCTCAACATATGATAGAGACGAAGAACGGTTTGTAGCCTTGCTTGGCTCGATTTCACGTAAAGGAGAATGGTCTGAGTCTGATGAAAAGTTGGTCAATGTTGGTGGTGGTGGAGATCCATCGGATTTCTTTGTCAGGAAGCCAGCCTTGAATCGATTGTGTTTAGGTTTTGACTCAAGTGATGGTATGGGCGGGGCGGGAATGGGAGAGGAGCCGGTCAAATCCAAGCCATCTACGGCTTGCTCGAATGGAGCACTCATGGTTGTGTCTGAAGATTGGTGGACAGGAGACTCAGAGAACGATGCATCGGACCTCAGCTCTGTCCGCTGTGGGGATTTCTCAAATTCCGCGAGTGTTCCCTGGTCGGTGTCATCTCGCCACCGTACGCCTCTCTTTAGCAGCTTGCCGGGAGACTTCTTCTTTGGGGTGAATGATACGCCCTTCTTGACAGCAGCAGCCTTTCGCCGTTTGGGTGAAGATCGAGCAGGTGAGCCTAAATTACTAGGGATGTAATTTAAAGGGGGAGGCAACGTTGATTTGAATGGAGACATGCCACCAGAGCCTACTTGTTTCTTTCGCTTTGGGGTCCCAGATCTAGTAGGCGGGAATACTTCCGTAGGCATAAGGCTACCGTCTGGCTTGATGATGTGGGATGTAACGGAATTGCAGCCAGTCAGTATCTTGCGAAGTATGCTCTTCGCCGCATCAACGGCTTCTTCCTCGTTCATTGCTAAGATACTGTGGATGGCAGCTATCGTTTCGAAATGAGTCTGTAGCAGCACCTGCACAGTGGCAGCATCGCCTGCCTTCTCATCCTCAGCGACGGCAACCAAAGCTTCTCGATCAGCGTTAGCCTTCAGAAGCTCCGCTTCTTTGGTTAAGAGGGCTGCATCCTGTCCATCTGCTCTTCCATCCGCCTCACCGAGCTGCTTGAGCCCGTTCTGTAAAGCTGAATCGATTGCTCGGTCCCAGTTATTCTTAGATATTCTTTGGTGGTAGTGATGTCTGCTGCCCTCAAGTTCTAGCAAGATGCCATGTGCAGTTTTGCGCATTGCCGAGATGTTATTAAGGGCGCCTTCATCTTCTGCGTTATCGCATACTTGATCGAAAGCCGCAACCCAGGAAGAGATCATGGCTATCCGTCTCTCGATCTGCCTTAGCTTCTTCATGTTGTTCGCTTTCTCTCCGCGCTCTTTCTCAGAATTCTCGTAGGCGCCACGTATACGAGTGACACCTTCTCGCGTGATTGTTTCTCGCTTCTCTGTTTGACGTTGAAATTTTGCGAATGCAAAACCCTCGGAACACTTCTGCTGCTCTTGTAATTCCTTAATGAGTGCCATCTGCTCGTCGATCTTTATAACGAAATCCTTGACATGACGATTGACATTGTACACATTCCGTGTTACTTTAGTCTGGATGTTCTTGGCTCGGTTGGCGTATCGCAATGTGTTTTGCGTTTCATCAAAATGCTGGCTTGAGGGGCTTACGCATACAATCATAACTGTCTTGCAATTGCCTCCAAGAGAGAATTTGAGCAACCTAGTCAGCTTCGAGTTCCGATAGGGAATGTGATTCTTCTTCCTCGCATCGCAGAGGGCATTAATACAGCTGCCCAAAGCCAGCAATGATTTGTTGATATTGGCGCCTTCTGTCAGGCGTTCGCCCCTGTTCTTAGTGGCGCTCGCTCGCTCGCTTCCTGCAAGGTCAATGATGCTGAGAGTCGCCATAGTATGAGGTTCATTAATGTCCGCATTCCGATCTTTCTGAGATACGTTGATCTGAAGCACGGCATGTGATCGAGAAGAAGTGGCGTTGGCTTCGGTAGGAGACATCGTCCTGTATTCATTTCCTCTAACTATCATGTCCATCACCTCCTGTACATTTTGCGGATGATGGCTTGACAGTCCTGCTACCGAAACCGCATGATTAGCATCCTCCCGTAGCATCAAAGCTTGTTTGCTCCCTCCGGGTACTAGAAGGTCTCTGATCGTTTCGTTATATATCTCCAGGTATGACAGCGAAACTTCCGTCACTTTCTCATCCGAACGCTCCGATATCCGCTCGAATAGTTCTTGCATTGTGAGAAATATAACACCGGGAGCCTGTACTGTTCCAGTGATCGTATGCGTCTTGCCACATCCTGTTGCACCGTATGCAAACACTGTTGCGTTGTAGCCATCCAACACACTGTCCAGCAGATTCCTGGTTGTGGCTTCGTACACCTCGCCCTGGGTAGTGTTTTCATCGAACACCCTGTCGAAGCCGAAAGTCTGATCTTTTGATCTTCTGCCATTGGGGCCGACCGATTTAGTGCCTCGTTGTATAGCATGGTCTTCTGGGGGATCAAATACGCTATCACAGTCAGCTAATATTATGTGCTCGGGACCGATGGAAATATACAGGCATTTGTCGTCCACGACCTTCAGCACTGGACGTATTCCCTTTTGCTTCAGCAGCGAAGGGGCTGGTCCTGCAAGTGAACCATCGCCCAAAAAGAGAGGTCCATCGGGCACTTGAGAGAGTTGCGCAGCTTCTCGAATCTGTAGAGAGCTGTTAGATCGGTTCTCGAGAAAGTCAATCGAATCATACTGTGAACGGGCGGACTCTGATGGCGACATTGATTGACGAAGCGCCGTCAGACGCCGTCATTGTTGGGCGTAAATAAGTAGCAGCTCACGCCCTGCTATTCTACAGCTGATGGGCGCACAGAACTGGACTGGCAGATTGCAAGTAGACTGTCGTGATATTCGGTTCATGAAAAGCGCAATTGCCACTTGTGCTCGCTCTACAAATCTCAAGCCCAACGAGCGTGTAGTGATACAGAAGTGTTGATTTTCTATGATACGGTAGTTGTACGCTATGTCCATATGCGTTAGCTCTGTCGTTGACTCGACAACCATAAGCGACCCCTTACCAGGATCAAGGCTTCTCCCGCCGCTACTAAGCGGACTCACTTCTGGTTTATAAGTAGGTAAGAGAGTACCTTAGGTTCGATTCTGATTGGCGCTGATCCAACGGTGATGCTTGTGTCTTTTTCTCCTTGATTGGGTTCATGGCAGGAGTTTCAAAGAGGCATCACTATGACAATAAGCATCTGAAATTCTCATGAATGCGCCTGCCTGTTAGACCATCGAAGCAATGGAGTGTCTACAGCAGAAAGACCTCCGTAGGGATCATTGGCTTGGGAACAAATGAGAGCATGATGGGAAGCATGGTCTTAATGCTTCCAAACCTCTACTTATAAGTGACATACTATCTATTGCTTAATTAATGATTACGATCTCCACTCCGGCATCCGAAACCCAGACTTCTTGTTGAAACAAGTCGCTACCGAACTCCACTGCTGCTTCCTGGATCTTTTTCTTACCCAAGGTGGAACACAGAGCACCAGTCTGGTGGTGCCGAACCGGATCCCAACATCCACTCGCTCTAATGGAGTACTCGTAGTACTCGTCCCAGAGAAGACCTGGGCTCCTAGTATGGTAGCCGACCTGCTCGACTTCGTTAGCCTAAGCATCCTCAGGAAGCAATAAAATCTACGTACAATCGCCTTCGTCCCAAACGGCTCTTGCTTTCGTTCGATCGCAAAATCCCGCTTCTTCTTGTCGCCTTCTTTGCGGATGAAGCTGAAGCTTGGATTGTTCTCAATGTCAAGGAACGCCCTGAGAGATTGAGGCTCATAATTCCACAGAATAGTAGCTACAATGTCTGCCATTGTGAAGCTCTGCTTATTGCTGTCATTGGTGAAGCTTTCAAGGTCGACCACCCGAGGATAACCTCGATTCTTGGCCCTCGTACCAAATTGACTAAACACCTTCAGGAATCGTATTGATGGACCCTCAGTGTAGCCCGGAGGGATGATCTTCACCCGTTTTCGCTTTCGAGGTGCCTCACTTTCGTCGCTCTCTGCCACTGCTTCAGCTGCGATTTCCAGCTTGTTGACTCCGCGTTTCTCAACTTTATCTCGTACTTCAAAGATTCCCCCTTGCTCCACAAAGAGCCGTTCCTTAGCCTTAGTGTTGGAGGTTTGGCCGGAGTCCACTGGTCGAGAACGCTTTCGAAGCGCACTAGCCTTCGACGCTTCTTCTAGATGTGGAGTTTTCTGACTAGGAGCTCCTCCCAATCCTCGGGAGAACTTCTCCCTCTGTTCCTCGAGCAGTACATTGTTGCCTGTAGGACTACTGCTGACGACAATGGCGAAATTTGGTCGTGGATGACTCCTTGGCGGCGGGGACAGTGTCCCGGACAAAGGTCTTCCGTCTGCCGGTGCATCAATCTTGCGTGGTGCGTAGAGATTGGCTTTCTTGACTTCTGATGTGTTCACCATCTTAGCTTTCGAAAGCTGCGAGGGTCCGTCACTATGTGGAGTTATCATCTCACTAATCGTAATACCATCTTCAGCTGTGTTGTATGATTTTTCCGACAATGACTCTGGATGCTCGTCTATAATATGAGGAGATATGATGTTTTCTATGTTGTCCGCTATGCGGTGTTTTGGGAAAAGGCTTGTTGCTTGAGCAGTATCTTCTGTCTCTACAAAGAGAGACTCGTTATCCTCAATAGAATCATCTGGCGAGCTCTCCATTACCCTATCAGCATAGTCCAATGCCTTGCCTTGAGCAAACATGTGTCTTGGGTAGTTCGATCGATATTTCTTTGGGTTTCCATAAGGTCGAATTAAAGCGGCTGTGCTGACTTGCTCTCCTGAATTTTCTCGCTTGATGGTTGAAGCTTCCAGGTGTTGGACATCAGTGTCGATGATCATTCTAATTGGCTGTGGCATTTTCGCTGTTGGTAATGAGCTGTGGGCCGACAAGACATCCTCCCTGGCGTGCGCTTTTACTATCTGCGACTCCTTGATTCGTAAGCCCAATGGATTTACTTTGACGACTTGGGTTTTGAATGTCTTCATCTCATCCTGCTGTTCAACATCTCTAGCACCCACAGCGTCTATGTACCGCTCTTGCAGGGGCGCGGAGTCAAGGTCTATTGCCATCTTGTTGATGGTTTGACCTCCATCATTGTCATTCGATCGCTTCAGCTGAGCTGTCGCGAGCTCATTGACAAAAGGAAGATCCTGGAGAGGAATATGATCTCCAGCTTTTGATGACGGTGCCTTAGCGGCGGTCTGAGGGACTATGGTATGTCTCGGCAGCGTGGAATCCTGGACTGAAGGTTGAAGTGCACCAAAAACGATCTGAGCGTTAACGGCGCTGCCGAGAGGGCCAAATCTTTGTCCTACCGCCCGGGCTACTGATACTTCTATGTGACTATCCAAGTCAACGCCGGCGAGGCCGAAGCGTCGATCCAATTCAGACGTGACTACGGCATCGACTTGGACGCTCAATGGATCGCTAGCAGGGCCGAGACGACGATCAAGTGCTGCGGACACCGATGTATTAATCATCGCTTCCAGTGACGATATGAGTCCAGGACTAGAGGCCTTTGCACGATCCATTGGTGCTGACGGGATGAATGTTCGAAACGAAAGGGGTGTTGCCCTCAGAATGGCTGAGATTAAACAGCAGCTTTGCACCACTGCCGTCTTGCCAAGGCTTCTTTAAAACTTCGAGGTATCTTCAAGATATGGCCACCGCAACGTTGGCTGCAGCTATGAAGATATCAGTATCAAAGTGCAAGGACCTAGATCGTGGATGCTTGCTTGCGCAATGCAACGAATAATGGGGACTTGAGCTCCAGTGACAACAGTCTCCACAAAGGGGAACTGAGTGTAACGCTATTGAGGTGGATGTGAGAAGACGACCAGTCGAATAAATTGGAGAGGCGGGAGAAAGGAGAGGGCAGAATCCTGGTTCGTAAGTAAATACCTACTGCTTAACAGGTCTCAAAGTAGATGGTAGGAGTGGAAGGAACAGATGGCGAGATTGGAGATAGCACATTTATGTAAAGCGATCCGAGTAAGTGAAGCGGGTGTCAACATTGTGTATTCATTCACCGCGAATATGATCACAAGGTACAGTGACACGACGTGAGGCATAACCATCACAGATTAAAAAGAGGATTTGTTGATGTCAATGGTATACTGTAGAGTCTACTCCATTGGATTTCACGATGTACTCGGTGCATGCTCTTCCATGAGATGTCAAATTGGCCAACGAAGCCGAGAATGCAATTCGTATTTCTCTTGCTGCTCCAATTCAGCTCATCTTCCCATCAGGTCTCCGACTGGATCGATTTCCAGTAGTTTAGTAGTTCAATTGCTGTCTGGCATCTAATACCTATCACAAATACTATCTATAATCCAGTACCTTTAACATATTCCCCAAAAGCCTTTCCATAGTCTTCATATACCCCCTCATCAGCATATGAAACAAACCCCACCATATGAGGGTAGCGCGGATCTTGACAAAGTGACTTACCGTGATTCGTACAGCCTTGTCTCTCGATACAGAAGCGCTCAACATTACGGGTGGGAATAAGCGTAGAGTATTCTTGCACGTCAAGGAGAGCGTCTAAACATGAAGGCGTATGATAGAAAGGGATGGTGCCGGTGATATTTGCCGTTTGGATGTATAATATCCAAAACCGTGACATACCTCAACAATTTGAGCTTGATGAGAAGCAAAACAATCATAGATTCACCAACTCCGGGCACGCGTAGACTCGCGCTCTGTCCTCAGGATGGGAAACTTCGTCGTCCACTAGATTACTAACTTTACTAGGAATTGATTAGCATTCCTCAGGCGCAGACTCTCCATGCATTCGGCGTTCAATGCATTATAGCCGTACTTACGTTGGCTGTTGGATTTGCTTCCGGGGACTGATGTATTGGTGAGATTTTAGTGTGCTGGATTAGTTCCGCGGTTTATTGGTTGTGACGTGACGGGGTGAGACTTGAAAGTGCACCCTTTTACTGATGGACGTGGCCATGGACGAAAGCTTCGACGACGAGACTTGCATTTGATTTTTCGGTCTTGTCTACGGCTGTGATGTTGTAGATGGCTCCTGCAGCGGAGATTGTTTTGGTCGAATCTCCATGTATGAAAGTTTGACTTGTTGACTATGAATTGTGACTGTTCGATCATTCAGAATAGGTTGATCTCTGATCGGCATACTAGATGCCTAAAATGCGGTGATTCTGAGCCAAGAAGGTGCAGTTCTAGTCTTACTCCTTGCAAAACGAATCTATAGATGTTTGTCAGCGTGTTTGCCCCCGGTCACGTGCAGTCTTGTGCATGTTTGCTTGGTGACATGATTGCATGTCTTTCTATATCGTGACTTTTTGTCACAGTGATTCTTTCATGTATCTAGCCATACAGACGTCTATATAAGAGACGTCTCATAGTAGCTAGATCATATACGCTTTTTTATCAATGCTGCTACGCACCTTGCTGAGAATGTTCACGCCATGGTTAAGTTTATCATCGGGTGTTCATATGCGGTAGGGTCCAGCAATTCTTATATTCAGGTAAGAAAGTCATCACCGGCTTGACGACGATATAAACATACTGCTACGGATCAAATCACGAGGCTGTTTTGGACTTATGAGGGAATTTATTGAAGCATTGTTCGAAGGAGGACCGAGCTTTGTTCTGGAAGCAATCAGGGAAGATCGTCGACACATCCATGGCAAGGAACGCGGAATCAAATACAACATGGGAGCTTCGACTAGAAAACAGAGAGCTTAATGAGAGCTAAGATGAAGCACATCACCCAGGAAATCTTGGAATTGGCAGCAGCATCGGTTCATGGCACACCTCAAGAGTGCGAAATAGTGACACAGAAAGTGGTAATGCATGGTCATACCTTTTGTGATTCTCTGTCCTCTTTACAGCCTATGCCCGCCCTCAAGTCACAGGCTCATCGTCATAACTCGGCATTACAACATCCCACTGATCGTCTTCCTCAGCATCAATGTCCCTGAACTTGAAAGCTAACAAGGCTCCCTCCTTCAGTCCGGCACCCAACGGGCTCCCGTTCAAGACAGTACCCTTCTTGATACCCTTACCCTTAGTATCCCCATCTTCCCGTTCAGGAATCTTCAAAGGTACCCACCCCTTTTTGATCTCATTCTTATCTATCGGTAGACCGAATACGATGGCCTCCGGGTCTGACGGTACGGGATTGCCATTGATGTTATCGATACCTGTCGCTTTGATGGCTTCCAGGAGATGTTGCCTAACGGTGGTGAAGGGCTGGCTTTGGGGAACTAGGAGCAGGATCGTTGTCTTGTGCTGTTTGAACCGTAGCGTCAACTCTCCGTAGCCGGACGTCTTTGAAGGCTACATTACACAAGTTTAGCGAAGCAGCGTTACATGGCGGATGGGCTGCTGTAAGTACCATGCTGACTTGATGTTTGCTTTGGACCCTGGAAGCAGAGCGACCAATGCAACGCGTCTCAGGAAAAACGCAATCACGTGAGTGATGTGTCGGCATATCAATGCCTATCGGTCATGATTCTTGGACCCAACCGATACTTCTCCGAACCCATATTCAAGCGGCGTAGTGCGTGGATTGGATATGGTGGAACCACAGCATCCACGTGAATCTGCGCAGGCAACATCCTCCTTCTTCGAAAATCGCCTGTCCCTCCCTTTTGGTATCCGGTTCCCAGCAGCAGTCAGCGTTGCCGTAATCACTGGCTTATCTCTAGGTCTCTCCCATGGGGGCAAGAGATCCGGCCTACGCTTTCGAGCAGAGAACTCCCACAGATTTCCAACCACACCTACGGGATGGTATCTCTATCACAAAAGCAAGAATTATCACATGATGCTCGGCGGGATCGGCGAGGGCTTGAAGATGGGGTCAAAGATTGCATTTTGGGCAGGGGGGTTCTTCTTGGTCGAGGAGGCTGTAGACCGTCTGAGGGGCACTAAGGACTTCGTATCTACGGTTGTGGCGGGGTTGAGTATATCTGGGGGGTTCAGTGCCTGGAGTACGAACATTACTGGTTTGATTCTATCGCACTTAGATCCATTGGCTGACACATTTGTAGACAAATTTCCCCTTCCCACGGCAGGGCGGACGATAGCGGCTGGGCTGTATGGTGGTGTTGCCTTTGGCCTCCTCCAAGACGCTCTAGGTTTAGCCCGTGGTAGAAAATTACAGTACATCGACAGCGTGACGGGCAGAGGCAACGATCGTCGGATCTGAACGGTTTCGAGGCATAAAGAAGGCTTCGATATTCTATGCAGGGTGCAACGAAATCACCCGCTGCTTCATATCCGGCTCCTTGATAAATCAATGGATAAAGCAGTTGAAGGCTTCTCCGTCTGGCGTTTGAAGACTCGCTATCACCAGGCAAATAGTTGAGACCGAAACTCTCCCACTAAAAGTCCCTTCATGTCGGAAAATCACATCTGTGACGCTTAAAGGCCCGCCTTGTCTCGCAACTATTGGGATAGGCAGGTCGCCTTGATCCACTATAGCGGCCGTATCCAGCAATCGCCTAATACTTCGGAACGATCCTACCCGTGATCTCTGATTGCTTGCAGAAGAGCCGTTCATATGCTGTAGTTGGCCAAAACTGTTGGGCTATACCGCGCTTTGCTTGTCTGGTTTTGCCCGCTCCGTGTGTTACCAGGCGAGTCGCAATCAGCCTCCTAGTATATATAGCACACTCTCACCCAGAAGCTTCCGTCTTTCATGAACTATCAAACCTGAGAAACTTCACCTCTGGCCAACACCTACAAGAACCACTTTTGCCCATCAATACAATACGATCAAGATTTCTGCCTATCATATCTCTACAACATGCCTGATAGTTACTCCTCCGCTCTTGCTAGGCGACCCAGCAGTCGGCACCGTGTCCCGAGTTGGCGTGACGATGATAACGATAGGTACGGCGGTTCCCAAGGAAGTAGAGGCAACCGTGCACGCGACCGAGGTGAAGATCAAGACCGACGCCAGCAGCCTATGATGTCCAGGGCAGGGTCCGCGGGCCAGAAACGTTGAATACCATGCACACTGCGGACAATCCCCTTCAATGGAGCAGGCTTCCTCTGCGAAATGTTCAAGGTGTCAATGGGGAAGGTACAAGACTGGTGCGACGATGAGTACATCAGGATCGATACAACGAAAGATCCCCGTCATGGTCCTGGTCTTCTCAATATCGACCCTCTCCGGGAAGTAGTATCTAAGAAGGATTGGGAGCGCTACGAAAAGGACAAGCGGACTAGGCAGAACGAGTGGGCGGCCGCGGATCACCTGGCACGTCTGGGCATAAGGCCCGGAAGACCTCATTCTGAATATGAAGATGACGAGGACGAGGACGAAGATGATGATTAAGATGACTTTGCTCGTTGATATTCAACATATCAACACTCCACATCCAAGCCGGCAGACGGATGGCGCGTGACTCGAGGCTTTTAAGGGAAGGAATTGGGCCTGATGGGTAGCTTGCTGCGAAGACGAGATTGAGACCCTTTAGATAGATCATGTGAGATGAGCGAATGCATCAAATAACATGTCCAATGCCACGCAGACGTGGAGAAACATGAAAGTACCCTCTATGATGCGCTAGCCTGAAAAGGCTAGAGGTGATGCTGTTATCTTTCTAAACATGCTGTGTCAACACTTAATCGGCGCCCCACCCCTAGTCGCTGCGCTCCTACAGAAAATAATAAGACACGTTCTGACGTAGGGAGTTGCAGCGTTGACGAATCTGAATACACGGTCAAAAGCTAGAAGACGGCAACATGCTGACTTAGTAGGTATTCTAATGCTGGTTTGCGTATTGACCAGCGTGGATCACTGTTTACCCATGAGTACTTCCTACGCCGAGATGATGGAGTATTATATGTCAATAATAGCAATGGCATCCTGACGCGACTACTTCTTCAGCGCACTCAGCGCTGCCGCATCAAGATGGCAACTTCCACAGTCGTGCTTTCGTCCTCCCCGTCCCATTCGCTGATTACGGTCACGCCTACCCACAAATCAGTAACCACCATGTCCTCTTCTCCAGGCTTGCCCTCACCATCGCAATTGTTTGCATGTATGCCGTCACAGCTGTTGGATAGAAGCAGCACTGCGCCTATACCGTGGAATGCGGTGGCGGGATTTGCAAGTGCCTCTCCTCTACTTCGATTGGCGGGATCTCAGAAAGTTGGTGCGAACAAGCTAGGACATACTGTGACGCCAAACATTGGCAAGGATAGCAAGTCACTAGCGAAAGCTAGCAAAACGATGGCAGGATTGGAGAAGGAGAAGCCTCGGACATTCAAAATACCCAAAGCGTTACTACATGATTCTCCAGGTGTTGCAGGAGAACATGATCTTTCCGCTGATGTGGAAGAGCCCATAGTGGTTGCGCTGACGGAGAAGATACCGGCATCCAGGAAGCCCCGGAAAAAGGATATAGAAGAGGGCAAGGGAAAGACGAGGACTAAGGAAAAGGACACTCAGGACAAGATGACAAACACAGGATTGGATCATACCCTGGGTGATAGTATGACCCTAGAGACACCTGCACCAAAAAGGCCTCGTAAAAAGAAGAGCAAGGACGAGAAAGATGGCCAGACAAGACTCAAAGATGCGAAAGTCATAAAGCCTGGCAGTTCTAGAAATGTTGACCAGGCGAAGAAGGCGAAAGCCTGGACCGCTGAGACACTCAATACCTCACTCGGGACTCAAGAGGAGGACGAAAAAGCGCGTGAAGAGTTTCGAGATCTATGTCTCGAAAAGGCTATTCCTATGAGAAGAGGTTGGACGCCATGCAAGGACACTGTCCCGGATAATGCTCGTTCGGCGGAGTTGACACTCCCTTCCGATTCAATGACCTTTCCGGATACGCCCATTATAACAGACATGCCAGCTGCTCGCTTTGGCCAGCTATTAGGAGATTTCGGTCTTGTTCGGAATGTAGACCTTCCAGCCGTCAGGCCTGAGGTATTGCATCGATTGAGCGGCGAGGTAGCGGTTAAGAAGAGGAAGATAGAGCTTGTGAGCGGAGTATCTGCACCTCCACCAGCAGCAGGACAGAAAAGAACAAAGTCGCCAAAGAAAAAACCTCAAACCATTACCGAGAAGGCAACCGCTCCATTCGCGCTGCCTGACGCTTCGGCTAGTCCATCCTTATTGCAATACTTCAGTCCGTCTGAAACGCACGCGAATGACCAGATTATCGTTCATGGAATGCCAGTCGCCACGAAGATGGAGGCACCGGCGAAGAGGGCACCGAAAAGCAAGACCGCAAATGCTACATTAAAGAAGCCAAAATTATCGAATTTACTCTCACCTGAGTCAGCTATGGAAAATGCCAAAAATCAAGAGCTAGTCTTCGGTACTTGTAGTCAGCTTGTACGAGAAGGATCGCCGACGTTAATAAAGAACTTGCAACAGGCCATGGAAAACTCATTGACAGCATCACAGGAGTTGGAGGCCTCGATCGTACCTGCAGGAAAGTTCAGAACCTCAAACACGATGGCAGTAGTGCGACCGCGGAATCTATGGGCAGTCGCCTCTAGAGATTTGGACGATTCGTTACTTCAAGCTGAAACGGTAGACCTGACGGAGACCCCCATGCCACCGAAAATTATCGCAGAGATGGCATCATGTGTGCAGGTACCAGACATGGCGGAGCCGCAGTCCCTGAAAGAAGGCCAGCAGCAGAGTGAAACCAGCCATACTATCCTTCCCAAGAAGCTCAACCTCGACGCCACGCTTGTGCTCCAGCAAGAACTACAGGAGCCAATTCTAGCGGTCCCAAAGACCGTGGCCGAGGCAACGTTGAGGAAGCGTCCCAGCAAGCGTTGCCCAGTCAAGAATGCTACCAATACGAAGTCTGACCCAAATCAGATGCCAAATTACCAAGGCTTCACAGACGCGCAACTAGCTAAAGAGGTTGCTGCATATGGTTTCAAATCGATCAAGAAAAGAGTGGGGATGATCGCTCTTTTGGAGCAATGCTGGGGAGCCAAAGTCACGATGGCTCTACAAGAAGTTCAAGCCAACCTGAATCCTCTGCAACCAGAATCGATCCCTGCTAATGCAGAGGCGATGGCAAATACCAGCCCTACTAAGAAGAGAGGCAGGCCCCCAAAGAGTGCCACTAGTCTTCGCGCAATCGCTGATGACCCGGCTTCCAAAAAGCCCAGAGGCCGCCCGAAGAAAGATCCGGCGGCAACGCCTTCATCGCCGAAGCGGAAACGCAAGGCGAAGTCGCCATCTAAAATTTTGTCGGAAGCTTTAGTCACAGCAGAAGAGGATATTTATGACTCGAGTCCACCCACACCATCGCCGCCACAACGATCCTCGCCTAATTCACCGGGTCAGCTCCGCCTCAGCCAAGCAATAAGACCCTGCGTCCAAGCCGAAGCTGCTGCGGTCAGAGAAACTAAGGCGCTACTTTTCGCTCAGATGACGAAGGCTGTCACAACTTTTCCGCCTACCAATGATATCAAAGCCTTGACTTTTCACGAGAGAATGCTAATGTATGAGCCCATTGTTCTGGAAGATCTAACCACATGGCTCAATACTAAGGGGCTGGCGAGGGTGGGCGAAGACGATGAGGTCGAGCCCGCGATAGTCAAGGAGTGGTGCGAGGACAACAGTGTCTGCTGTTTGTGGCGCGAGAATCTCAGAGGTGGGCCCAGAGGGCGATGGTGAATGCCGACTCGAAGAGCGAATACCCTCTATTGGACTGGACACGCGGCATGAAGGGGGCATGAGCGCTTTGGCGATTCTGTCGGACATGACCGTAACGCATATGTGACATTCCACAATATCATCAGTATCGTAAACGCGAATGGAGATCCCTCTCACACCGCTCCTCTAAGCGCCATGAGTCCCAGAATCGCAACCTCCAATTCCCGCCTCTCCCACTCCTCCCCCTTCCCAATCCTAACCACCTCTCCACTACCCTCCTCGCTCCCATCCTTCCTCTTCCTCCTCCTCTGACCCTTGTCCCCCGCTCCTCCCCCAAGCGGCAGCTTATACAACCTCCTCACCTTCCCCACATCCGTCAACCCCCTCAACCCCTCATCACAAAACACCACCCCCCTCCCCTCAACCACACCCTCCAACTCCTCCGCAACCCCCGTAATCCCCTCATCCGTCGCCACCTTCACAACCACCAACTCCCTCGTCGCATCAGCAATCCCAAACGCCCTCAGATTCTGCGCGATATTATTATTCGCGCCTAGCGCAAAGACGATTTCCGAATGCAGGTTTTTGGTCTTCAGGCGCTGGTGGAGATGGTCGTTTGTGGCTCGGAATATGGCGGCGAGGAGGTGGGTGGTGGAGATGAGGGTGGTGGCGTCTATGAGGGCGTAGGAGATGGTGGGCGTGTTGGATAGGAGGTTGGAGCGGAGGGAGGGGGCGTTGGTTAGGGAGGTGTAGAGGGCGATGTGGATGGCGAGGGTGGGGGGGAGGTGCGTTAGGTGGAGGGTTGTGAGGGGGGGCATTGGGGGGGTTTGAGAGGAGTGGAGGCGATTGTGGGGGGTGTTTTTGTTGGTTTAATTGCGTATCTCGGATTGAGTACGATCTGAGCTTCCTCCACACAAGGTACACATTATATTTTGATATGTCGCGTTTGGAGCGATTAGCGCGGCTGTTTACATCATGTGACTATCTTCGAATCCTCTCTAGTACCTAGTAACCGAGCTTCTACGTTATCAAGGTCATGATGCGATAACCTATGAGTTACTGTCAAGACCGTTCGCGGTGGTATCTAGAAAGCTTTTCATGCTGCTCGGAAAGTGCTGATACCGGAACCAAACACAGTGAGCTCTGTTGTCGTGGATTACCCAGGATTACCCAATGGTACTTCCATATACAATAACCACCCGCAAACATCCAGTAGAAGTGGCAATATCAGTTTGCAAAGCCACATCACATGGATCATGTAGCATGAAGATGATACTCCATCACCGGAATTTGTATATCAAATCACTGACCTCTATGATCCAGATGGCATGCCGGAGTGACAATTCTGGCAAGCTTGAACGGCTGAGATCAGTACCGTTAAGATGCCCTATGGGACCGAGACAATGCTGCGAGGCGCCGACCCAGTTCACTGGCTTCAGGAAAATGCTTATATTCCTGAGTATGGTCCAGTGGAGGACTACGAACGATATAGTAGGCGAATCCTATGGTATATTGGCGAATTCACCGCGCTTGACGAGTCTCAGCGATGTCTCATCAATGTGAAGGACGTCTAGATTTGAGGATAGGTGAATCCCTCCATCTGTATCGAGACTCGTTGAGTATATTTCATTTCGTATAATCAATCGTTCAGACCACCTCGCGGTGAAGCATATTGTACGAACTAAGCTCCAGTTCTCAATGAACCCAGCCCATCATGACTCTACTCACATTAGATACCGATCCACCTCGCGGCGCAGTACGTTCTATGGACTATGAGCAATATGGTAGTCTCTAGGCTTCCGTTCTCAGTGAACCCAGCTCTACTCCACATCAGACACCGACCCCAGTTCACCCTTCCAAATATCCATCCAAACCCTACAAAACACAACAACCTCCCCACCAACCAAAACCTCAAACTCCACATCCCTCACCCCCCACCTCCCAACATCCCTCTCCAAAACCCTCAACATATCAAGCGCAGTCTCCAACCTCCACTCGCGCCCAAGGTGAGCATGGCACGTCAAGAATATATCCGTGAATCGTCTTGCGGCCGATAAGCCATAAGGGGAGAATTGCTGTGGATAGAGTGTCAGGTAATCGATCTCTGCGGCGAGGAGGCGGCGGGCGAGGCTTGTTTCGGTGTCGGTGCCGATGTCGCTGAGGATTTTTGTGAATTTGAGGGAGGCGGAGGTGGCTGGGAGTGGTTGTGTGTAGGGGAGCGAGGGCCAGCCGCTTTGGGGGGGTGGGGATAGGCTTATTGGTGGGAGTGGCGGTAGTGGGGGGAGTGGGGGAAGGGGTGGGAGAGGTGGTAGTGTTGCCAGCGGTGGATGTGTGATGTGCGATGAGGAAGAATCGTTTGAGGTTTGAGACGGGAGAGCGAAGGCATGGGTAATGGGAGTTGTTCTAGATGCGATGACGAGTAGAGAGAGTGGTGCTAGGCTAAGGAAGAGTAGGAATGGAAAAAATGTCATGTTCTGTATTGCAATTAAGATCTACCTTCTTGCATAATAGACAATGTGAGACATGGGATGCACGAATTGCAAATACTCCAATGGACATACAGGACGCAAAGTGGGCCTATTTCCCGATGCAGTATGCGTACCACAGGTGCCTACCTGTCATCGGCTTTTGCTCATAGTCGATATGCGATGACTAGAATTTGGCGAAGCAAAGTATTCGAAGCGCAGTAGCACGTGACATTCCCGAATTTCGCGTCAACCTATACGTCACACCTCTCCCTCTAGGTCCAAATTATGAATAAGTAAAAGTCTTCCAGCAAGGGCTCGACATCTTCAATACCCTGGCAATCGCCCAGGTCGAGCAAGTAAACCGTACAAGATAGCTCTCATCACCACATCCATAACCATCCTAGGAACGCAAAGCCAACCCTATGTCTCAGATGTAGACCGTGGGATTCCACCCCGAGCCGAAAAGAAACCTCCAATCCGCAGGTAGACCAGCGAAATATAAACCACATCGAAAATCAGATCTACACCACCACCAAACATTCCTCCCTCTACTATACTAACTGTTCCCTACGCTATCTTCCTCCAAGTTCAATCAGCTGTCAACCCTTCTTCTTCTCACTAAGAGAGCTTACCCCCTCAAGAGACTGCCAAGAAGGTCGTACACCTATAACATACAAACTCTGACGACGAGTAAACTTCAGACGACGATGACATGTAGTCCATCTCGCAAGATTGGCTCTGAAGCTGAATCCCACCTTACAGACCCACAAAGGTATTCGTCATGAAGGGTGGAAGAGCGTAGACGTTCAAAGATATCAGCGTGGGTGTAACTGAGGTAGTAGTCTTAGTAGTCCCTGGTATGAGGGATGATTTGTCGAGAACTTTGGGTCGTACGGCAGTATACGATGATTACTGATGATCGAGCTGGCGTCCGCTTTTATCACCTCATTTTCACAAGCGACGCTGCTATGCATTGGGATTCGGAAGTTGGGTCTGCAGGGTAAAGTGGCAAGCAAGGGACAGAATAGGCCGGACTTGGAGCGAGGATAGTGGCAGATGGCGATGGTGTAAGACGAAATGTGCGAAGTGACTTAGGTGGTAGCCTCTTAAGGGCACGCTTCGTATAGCGTTGTATCTCCTGTATTCGATACTTTTCTTGCAGGAATGTCTTGTTTTAGCTCGCGAACAGGTTTTAAGACTCTTATTCTGAGCATTGATGGGGACAGTAAATCCAATGGCCCAAATAGAGCGTAGATGAATTTATGTGGAGTCATTCATCTTGTACCTTCCCCACTCGTTCCCATCATTGCCGAGGGCATAGGCTCTGCTCATGATCACAGTTGCCGTCGCTTTTGGTATCTGCGCCTGCAGATGCTTCCATCCATTGAAAGCAGTGGGCTCACACGATCATGCTCATCAAGGGGCACCATTCCCACTATCGAAGGTTATAGAAGGCCACATCTGCCCTGTCGATTCATCAATGACATCGGTCTGTAAATTTTGAGCTGCAGGCCCCTCACTGCAGCCTCCAAGCTGCATAAGCGCCGAAGCAGAGTTTATATACTCAGCTCTTGGCTCGAGGTTCGAAGCCATATCGCCAGCCCAACTGCGCCAAGATGTTTGGCTCCCTGGGCTATTGTAAGCGCTATAGTTGGCGGTGTTGCTACTTGGGGGTGGATGAGGGTTGTGCTGCGAAGGTCGAGATGGGTACCCTTTCAGGTAAGCAGTTGCTGCAGCGGCTGTAGCGGGGAGAGCGTCCGCTGCGTTGTAGGAGGGGGGCACATAGGTAGAAGTATTATTTGTGTACGGAGTAGGGTACACGTATTGTGGGTCGGGATAGGCGTGTGGACGATGTGATGGTGCTGGTGGAGTTGGCAAGGCGGTATCGGGAGGTAGGTAGGAATTGCTCGTGCGTTTTGGCTTGCCACGAGTCTCCGGCGGTATGGCGTAAGCCCCATAACCGCTAGATGGGCTGTAGCCATCGGCATTCAGGGTCTGAGCCGAGAGGAGGTTTCGATTTGGCTGCAGATCTTGACTGCCGAGTGTTGTGGCAAGAGAAACTGTCTTTGATGCTAGATGTTGGGTAAGGAGACCAATGGTCCTATCTATAGGCACGCGAATAGCGTCCTGGAGACGTCTTCCTGAACCTAGATTGCGTAAGCTCTTTCGTTGTAAGTATCAAGGAAAGAGCGTACCAAGCATGCTGCTCATATCACCAATGATACTCGACCAAGAGCTCATATCTTCTTTTAGATCTACCAAGTCATTAGTGCTCATCTGGTCCTTGCGCTCCCAATGACCGAAAAGCGTGGTCGCCACTGCAAGCACATAGAGTGAAACATTCTGCCAGGTACCGTCCAGGCTCTTGTATCTCTGGAGCTGTTTCACGTGGTAAAGCATCTTGCGTGAGACCTCCATACAGATGGTGAGGTTCTCGGCGTCGAATTCTCGCGACATCGCTAGTGACAACGATGGGTGACGAAGGAGTAGGCGGATGTGCAAAGGATATAAGGCAAGATACCGCGCGTGAACACGACCCAATTCGTTGTCAGCGGCTGAGTCGTCTCTCAATTCTGGTGGCCATTGCTCTTGCCAGTCACGAATCTGTCTCTCCAACCGGAGGACGGAATCGACATATGTCTGGGGCGTTCGTCTCACAGCATAGATACTACTATATAGATCCATTTGAATAGGCATGACACTGAAGACTTGTAGTCCCACCAGGAAGTTGCACTTTCCAGATTGTGACCTGTCTAATCCATTTTCGCTCAATAGCTCATCGTCGACAGCTTCTGGCATCTCCACATCCCAGTCTTCCAATTTCAAAGCCATCGGGCGTCCTAAGTTGCCTGCAGTAATTACATGAATGGTCATGATGGACCAAAAGACTCGTTTGCGAATTTCGATCTCGAGCACACTTCGTTCTGTAGAAGGAGCCCAACGTTTCGCAGATCGGTGCAATCCAAGCTCAATTGCTAGGTTAAGCACTATGCCTGAAATGATGCAGCAAGCCCCAGGTTTAGGGAAACTTCGAGCATGTATGCAGAGCATCGTCAATGCTTGCACATCTACCAAAGTATGGCTGTTTACGAGTTGTGCGAAAAAGCCCAGTGCGTAATGGTAATGGAAATTCGAAGATTGGTTCAAGTCTGCGTTATGTTGGGCGTTTGTGGTGGCGCGGACTGCGTACTGATAATACATGATTGCCAACATCGTATGTATCATGACAGTGTCGGCAATGGTTGGTTCAAAGGCGGGATCATCGTAGCTTCGTGTGAGCTGCCAACTATTAGCTACCCATTCATCTGATAGCATTGCTTTTGAAATCGTTGACTAACAATAGCCATAAAGCTTGTCATGTGTACAACTGGCAAATAAGGGTTCACAGCTCTGAAGTACACATGGGCGTAGTTCATCCCCTCACTTTTCGGTGGGAGCTCGACCTGTCTAAGCCTCGGGCTCATCCCGAAAGCAGTGTGAACGAAAGCCCGGCAGGACTTATTGTACACTGGTTGAGATCCAGCAAGGGACGGGTCTGATTCTTCTACGTCCGCAGATATGTAATCTGCAAGGTCAATTTCCATTCCCAGCACAGTCATCGAGGTGCCTCTGATGGAACTGAGCAGAGAATTACCCATCGATACACCTAGGTAGTTGTTGCCAGCGAGACAGGTACGAAAGTCGGGCAGCCGATGGGAAGGCTCCTCGGCCGCATTTGAAGGCCGCTGATGGATGTTGGTACCATTGGAGACATTGCCAGCCTCATTCGGCGCATTGGAGTCCTGGCTGTTCCCCTCCCATTTCTGCCTAATGCCCAATTCCTGACGCTCCTGCGATTGTACAAAATGTGCGACTGCAGGATCACTATAATTCGTAACCGGCCTCACTTCCTCCCCGAGGAATATCAAGTGAGCCTCTAGTACCCGATTGCGTTTTTGTAACTCTTCAAGCTGGCGTTCAAGGTTCTGGACATACCCGCGCACGGTAGCTTTTCCAGTAATTCGATCTGTAGTTTTACATTCTGAGGAATTTTGCATGCAAGGCGCGCAACCGTTCTGCTGGTCATCGCAGCGCATTTTTCGAATCTGGAGCAGGGTATTCAGACAAGGCACTTCCCCAAAATCAGATGGACGTACCCTGCACCTATCGCAAGCTTGCCCTGTACGAGCGGAGACACTGCTTTTCTTCTTGGCATCTTGAGGGCGATCCGCAGTGCTGTCTTGCTCAGTCTTGATGAGATTGACATTGTCGATGGCTGGATCATCGTCTGCTTTCCTCTTCATGTTCGCGACAGTACCTCACAGAAGGCCCGTGGGCAACGGCTGGGCAGACGGAGAATGCCGTCGCTTATCGCGCTTGACCAGTCTTGGCGTTAGCCCTGTGATAGCAATAGTTCTAGCCTCTAACGACGCTGGTTGACCTCGAAGAGTAAGGAGCGAAGAGTACTCTCCTAGGTTGCATGTGCTACTAACCCGACGTATAAGTACAGTCTCCATAGCTTTGACACCTGGTAATACAATGAATCGTCCCGACTATCATACTGGTAGGAGTCAGATGTTGCTAGAGGCTGGGTCGGAAGACTACAGTACTATTCTCTCATCACCGATAGGGATAAGGGCGGCGGCGAGGTGGTTAACTAGGTCAGGCGCCCTCCACCAGTTTATGCTAGCAAAAGAGATGTTGGCGAGAACTGATAGAGAGGAAGGGCTCCGCTCTAACTAAAGAGAAGAGAATATGGTCGACGAAACCTTGGTGTTACAGACGGTAGACCCGACCCCTCGATATACCGCCCCGATGGCAGGCCTATTGGGGGGGGGAGGGAAGGAGCCGAATAATAGTATGGCCTGCGGATGGTAGGTGGAGTTTTTATCCCCTAGCTGGGTTTCTCCCCGAACGACAGGTGCGCTAGGCGTACCCCCCGAAAAGTCTACCCTCATTAGCTTTAGCTAGCATAGGAGTATAATCAATCAATCAATCAATACAATGAATCACCGGTGCAATGGCTTCGAAGTATCCATGCCAGAAGCGGTGGTGGAGTTTGGAGCCGCCTTTCTGCAACGCTGAGGCTCTGAATATCAGGACAGTCCACTCTATATATAGCTAACCCTCAAGATTCCCCTATTGTGGGGCATGACCTACGCGCCAAATGCAGACTCGTCTTTCACGAAACTCACCATGCGATGGACAATGTTACCCTTGCAGATTATTTAAAGCCATTTCCACAGCGCAGATATTGTTTGCTGAATGCATTCAGGAACTGATAAGCATTGTGGTATTCGACATACTTGCTCTCTATCCATTCCCCGTTGATATTTCCGCCTCAATGCCAATTTGAAAGTGCGGTAGAGAGGTTGACCATGCAGGAATTTCATGAATTTGCAAGCTTGATATACTCGACTCTCGGCTTAATCAACGGAGAAAGGCTACATGATTGCAACACAACATATAATCGTCAAATCAGCTTTTAAGACTCGAGTCTCCGAATCTTTGTTTTTGTACCCCTGGTACCTAACATTAGCTTACCACAACCTCTATCTATCATTCAAGAAAAAGGATGCAACAGCCTCGCCTCGGGCCTTGGCACCGAAGTCACGAGCGATCGGCCCGGTAGACACCCTCTCTTCGGAAAAGTCGCGAACTTCAGGATCCATTATGCTGCCATCCCCACCCCTGAAAGCGACTCCATTGTCGTTCGTTGCGCGCATGATTCGCTCCACTTGGGCCGATCCACGCTCGTCGCGTTGAGAAACCGGCTCAGAACCTAGAACGAAGTCTACAGAGCTGAATCTCTTGGTACTCATCGGCGTGGCTTGGACGCGATATCCGATACCTGGCTCCGTGCAAACATGCTCCGTCATTGCAGACTCAGGGCCCCACATGTTGACGCAACGGCACAACCTCATCGTAGCGATGCCATGGAGACCGAAAGCCAACAGATTTTCATGAACCTCCATCTTCGGTTGCAAATGGAGGATATCGCTGGGTAGCTTGCTTGTATCGACGCTGATGCTACCACCTTGGGTGTCGCGGGATCGGTCGGGCGTGTAGGGTCCGGTACCGTCGGAACCGAAAGGTGTACGACGTGGAGGACCGTCGCCGTAGTATAGCTTGCTGTTGTGGTCATACTGCACGCCAGCGAGAGCGCCATAAAGTGGGATACGGCTTTGCGTGATAGGCTTAGGTGGGAGGAATCGCTTTTGGTAGGTAAAAGGAGGAGGTAGGGGCTTGTCTCCCCATGGTACCTCGTCTATGGTATGATCAGTAGTGCGATGGAAGTCTGACTTCCAATAATCTCGTCCGGGAGTGTAACATTTTGGGCAGAGGGAGATGTCTTACTGTTCTCGTCAGGCATCATCTCGTCAACGAAGCTATACTTCTTCGGCATCTGAGGATCTATATAGGACGTTCTGGTCCGTATAGCTTCGTCCGGTCCGTCGCCATAATTGTTCTCGTCATCTGAGGGACCCTGCATGTAAGTAGAAGACGTCTCTGCCGCTTCAGTGCTGATCAGCTATGCTGCCCATCGCTCTGCGCGAATAAGTAACCTACCATGCTTCGGAAGACCAGTAGCTCTCGGAACCTTAAAGGCCTTGTGCTGATTGCGCTTTCGTGACCGCACAACCGTTGACGACTCAGCTATTCCGACATCAGTTATTTCGGATATCTCAAGAACAGTATAACACAACCATCTTACAGGATGGATGGGATTTGGCACCCTCCGGTGGACGAGGTAGGAAGCCGTTACCGTGGCCAGTGCCCGGCAGCCGAGCAGCACTCTGAGTGAGGTCATTCGGATCATATCCATACCGGATGGAGAGTAGATGAGCAGAGGCAGTATTGATATTGTTAAGAACATTGCTGGGAGCGAGGCTGTCTCGATGATGATTATAGTCAGGAATTTGGTATCGATCAGTGCCAGGACGCGTATCAGCCGGCAAATGAGACGCGCGTGGATGGTGAAGGCCGTCATCTCGAGTGAAGGACGGGCGATTTCGTCCACGATTAACACGGTGAGCTACATGTGGTTGACTCCACCAACTTTGCTGAACGGCAAAAGGAACAAATTCCGCCGCATTGGCATTCAAGCTGGAACTCTCTTTCGTATCAGACATCTCGAGATCTCTCTGGCTGGAGAACTTTCATGCGATCTGTTGTAAGGATCAAAATTTAGGTTGTTGTGCTCGAAGATGATTTTAAGTGAGGTGTGTTGTTGTGGGTCCGAAGTGTTGAAAGTGAAAGGTGATTCTTGCATTGATCGATCTGGATAAGTCAGTCGAATAGCAATACATATAATACCTCACCTAGCCTTCAATGACACATGTGATCACGGCTGGTATAGGACATGGCTCCACATACAGTACGTCCTTAGTGGGTTTGTGGCGTTAGTAAAAGGTTACGTGCTCTTGCATTGGTGAGTGTTTGGTACCAGTCATTGTACGGCGTCAGCGCTTATAGTCATTGTTATCATGTAACAACATATACGTCCGACCAACGTCTCATTCCAAGAATTCTGGAAGGCATCAACAGCATTCATCTGTGTTGTAAATCAGACGTCTTGTATTGCTTCAATTGCAGCACTTTCCCCGGCCACTTATGTCTGCGTCTTCAAGGCCTTGGTTCCTTTGCGGACTGCAGTGATAGATAAACATTCGTAGATTTATTGCCATCGTACGTTTACCCAAGTGAAAGCACAGAAGTTTCTCAATACTCATCGTAAGAACAGTAATGCTATCAGTCACCTAAATCGCCCATTAGGGTGAATGAGAGGTCATTATACAGACTTCGTTTACTCAACGAGCAACCTTGCACAACAACTCATAGAAGATATGGTGAATAGTCAAATCCGTAGCCATAATAATTTACCAACACACCCAGGATTTACGGCCGTATAGAAGATAGTTAATCGTGGCATATTTCATATCTCCTCTTGATGATGCCAATATCACTCACAGAAGCCAGGTAAAGGTAATATGCTGATCAGATGGCAACGTGACAATACTGCCTGCTATCCCACAGGGTAAATCGCGGTGTTGCACACGTTGGAACAGGAACCAATCAAGTCCCTCACTGTCTCTGCCGGTCTTGCGGGGATGCCATAAAAAGGAAAGACGATCTATGTTGGCCGTTGACAGTGCGCGGACGTAGTTGCAGAATAGAGCAAGGTACGGTAGGGTCTAGACAAAGGTAATCACTGGATGAGAGCTGTAGCCTATCGGAGGTGGGTTTTCCTAGTAGACAGAAACGATTAATATTACTTTCATTGGTGTATCGTAGTCGATGCTGCGTGACCAGCGACCGACCGTTGTCTGCAGAGGTTTAAGAAAGGGCTCGATACTCAGAATCTGCGTTTTCTCTTTGCTCCGGCTTGAATCTTGGTCTCCAACTCGCGTTTCAGCTTTTCGCGATTCCTGTTTGCCCTCTCCGGCGAGGTCTCGCGAGGAGGTGAAGAAGATTGTGGCTGGACGGTGGTTCGGCTACCTCGTTCTAATTCAGCCTCAGTCTTCGAATTGGCACCAAGTTCTGTGCTAGGGGGTAATTCCTTGGAACGAGATGATCTGCCCGCATTCGCAGGCAGATTCTGCCCTGTGTATGGAGGAGGCTCGCTGCTTTTGCCCCCAGTTCCTTTCCCGCCAATTTTGCCCAGCTTAGCTCGCGGTTTTGAAGAAGCAGCCTGGAATGGTATGCTTCTTTTCACCGCACTTAAACCAAGCTGAGTGCCTTCTCCATCAGAACTTGAAACATGATCTGCGGATACATCGGCTGCTCGAATAGGCATTGAGTTTTGTTGATCACCGCGTCCTGCTTTCTTGTCGGACGTATTTTGCGCAGCAACATGGTCAGGTGACTTCTCCTCATGAGATACTGATTTGGGCCGAGGAGAACGGAGATCTTGGTCACTCTCATCGGTCGTTGAATCGCTATTATGCTGTAGCTGATGTCGAGCTCCAAGTTTCAAGTCGTCCAACTCGGCACTCTCCTCTCTCCCCTTCCGAGCAGGAGATGGGGTCCTGAGCCTCATGGGTGTCGACACACGATGATCAGAGTCCCCGTGTAGTTCATCTTGCGTAACCATTATTCCTGTACCAGTATGGCGGATATCTTTGGCTAGCCCATTGGTTTGTGAGTTTTTATGGCTCAAATTTTTCCACCAATGCGTACACTCTGGCATCTGCGCAATTTCAGGCTGAGCTCCCAAATCGATATCGAGTGCTTCAGTAACAAGCTCGATGAATTCCTTCGGAGAAGCCATACTATTCATGAGATGGCCCCGCCACTGATGCTCGTTAAATTCGGCAAATCCTTTCACTGATCTTCCCGGTGCCTGCCGTGACATCGGCTTGCTTGACTTCGACACAACGCTAGGACATAACTTTCCCAAGTCAACGCCCTCTGATTGCATCTTGTCAACCACCTTGGCAATTACTTGGTCCTTCTCCTTCAATTGCTGCAGAAGCGAAGCCTTCTCAGCGTTCGCGAACAACTGATGGTTCAGCATGGGTACAACAAGCTCAGCGGTTAGGGTTGATTGAGAGTCAGGCAAGAGCTCAATAAACCACTGGAGAGGCCTCAAAGAACCCGGCAAGGGAGTAAAAGTTTGTAGGAGAAGACTCTGGTCTCTCTCATTGTGCACTAGGTCCAGAATGGTTGTTGCTTGTTGGTCTAGAGCGTTCCCAACTCTTCTCAAAAAAAGTTGCAACTGATCAGAGTCTTCACTGGGGTCAATGCTTGTATCTACATCCAAAGAGCGCCTTATTATACGCTTTCTGTCCAGCGATTCTCTCCATATCAATGTAAGATCAGTGACCCAGACTGTGTAGTCTGAGGTTCCAATCTCATACTTGATGAGAAGTGGAGGAATGATGACACCAGTGGGAGGCAGTTTGAGTACTTTCCATGTTGAGCGCATAGCTAGAAGTTTGGGGCATTGCCGCCCAAAAGCATATAAGTTGCGAGAGACTGGTAAGAGATTTAGGCTGAAGTACCTTATGCTACATTAGTTCTAGTGGCTGGTGACCGTCGGCAACCGCTAAGCAAAGCCCCTAGTTCTAGCCTTTTCGTTACTTACCTTACCGTACCTTACCTGAGAATACAACGGCGAACGGGAGCTAGTAGTATTGGAGATAGTACCTTACGTACGAGTCCGAAGCTCCTGACACAGCATGGTGTTCTAGGCATATCTTAGAACAGAACACATTTACCGAGAATATATCTTATATGGCCGAATCACGCAAGAGACCCTCCCCATCCTCTCCCCCTCCATGGCTGAGACCAGTCAAAGATCATCGACGCAGCCAAATACAAGATGGCCCAAAGCGTATACATGGTGGACGAGAAATGGACGACGGTTTTGGGGCAAGAAAGGAGCAAGAAAGCTTTGCAAGAGAGCAGACACGCTTGAATCAGATACAGGAGGCAGAGCAGATGAGAGAATGGGTCTCCAAAGAAGATGATTTCGTACTACAACAGTCAAAGAAGAAAGCCCACATCCGCGTCAAGGAGGGAAGAGCTGGAGCTATCGACTGGCTTGCAGTCACCTTAGGTGTCATCGACCCTACGAAAGATCCCCTGGAAGACGACGAGATAGAGGCAGACATTGAGGTTGTGGACCCGTCCGGCATATTCCAAGGTTTGGCATTACCCCAACTACAAGGTCTAGAGAAGGAGATTGATATCTACAATACCTTGGAATCGAATTGGAGTAACCGACGCTATTGGACTGTGAGTTCGCCTGCCAACCTAGGTTGCCAGGATGTTGTTGACCGTTTCAGGCATTAAAAGTCATATGCAAGGACCATCAAGATAGACTAACACCTGCAACAAATCACCGTCCTTCCAACTCGGTGTCGAAAGATATTGACTGCTTGTTGGGGCCCAAATCACTCAAAGAATTGGAAGCGCTTGAGAAGCAGATTGCTGCCAAATTGCAGTCAAATGAGCCCATAGATGTTGAGTATTGGGAGCAATTGCTTCGCAATGTAGCTGTCTACAAATCACGGGCAGAATTAACTGTCGTCTACGGAACTATCATTGCAAACCGCCTAAGTGACTTAAGGCAAGAGCAGCGAGCCGAGGCGTCCAATGTGAAAGAACATCTTTCTCTCTTCCTCACTGACTCTGATGAGTCATTACGTGTTCTACCAAGGACTGTAAAGTATTCTCGGCAGTTAGATCCAGAACCTCTCTTGAAGCTTCGAGCAGAGGACAAGGCTCGGGATGTCACAGATGAGGAAGCATTCTTAGATCAAATCGTAAGTCTAGAAAAGTTCGAACACCTGCAACGCTTGCTAACATGTACTCAATAGGCCCAGGAGAGGCAGAAAGTCACAAAAATGAAGTATGTGCCCTTACGGCACGCTCAGTCCGACAAAATAGCTCCGGTGTCTGCTCCCAAGGCCGCAGATGCACCTGTTTCAGGGGCTTCCCGCTTCGCACCGGCATCCATCGACGACTTTTCATCGGCTACGAAAGCACTGTACGATAGAGAAGTCGCACGAGGCGTTCAAGAAGACGAGGAGATTTTTGCACGCGAAGAAGAAGTATCCTCTGCATCGAAGCCGCAGTGGGCCAGCAAACATCGACCCCGTAAGCCACGATATTTCAATCGTGTTCAGCTAGGGTATGAATGGAACAAATACAATCAGACCCATTACGACCACGACAATCCCCCCCCAAAAGTAGTCCAGGGCTACAAATTCAATGTCTTTTATCCAGATCTTATTGACAAAGTCAAGGCCCCAACTTATCGCATCGAGCGTGAAAATGGACGGAAACGAGGAGAGTCCTTCGCACCTGCTGGGGAAGAAGACACGTGCCTCATTCGCTTCATCAGTGGACCGCCATACGAAGACCTTGCTTTTCGCATTGTCGATAAAGAATGGGACTATAGCGCTAAAAAGGAACGTGGGTTCCGAAGCAGCTTTGATAAAGGCATCCTTCAGCTCCATTTTCAGTTCAAGAAGGTGTACTATAGGAAATGACTGTGAGTGAGCCGTTATGACATGCTCCTTTCATTCTTAAATTTCAAATTGCTCGTCGTTTAAAGTTAAAGCTCCAGTATTTAATATAATTCGTTATTAGGACCTCCAAGACAGTATAGCCATAGCATCATGCGAGATCGACTAGATTACAAAAAGGTACATGGTTTTATACACCATGATCCATTCTAGCTGAACAAAAAGCAGAGCAAGCAAAAAGCGGCGTTTCGCAGGTTGCTCTCATCATAGCGTATGCTGTAATATCTTCAAGATCTGAAGGACTGGCAGTGCTCGTAAGGCTGAAGTGTTGACAGCATCGTTACAGTCCATGCATGTCATCTATGCTGCGCAAAAGTGCGTCCCTCACGTTATCAGCACGACTGATGTTCAACTAGGTGAATCTCTGCACAGGGAATGAAAACTACGCTTACCATTGGGCTAAGGCAACATAATCTGGAAAAACAACCTGGGACTCTTACCGCGTGTCAGGTCGTTAGCGGAGAGGCTTGCCTAAGGCACTCAACCCAAATCACATGCAATTCGTTCCTTCTGTCGCGTGGTTGTGGTCGTCGTTCTTTATTCTCTGCCATCTCCACACTTGCTATGCGGCTTACCGCCCAATCAATTTCGCCGCAGAGGTGGGGCCAAGGACGGGCCAGCATCCTAAACACAACAACAGCAAGTACCCGTCGTAGCCCGGGAAGAAAAGGAGGCCGATGAAAAGGATGAGCTTTCGCATCACCCAATTGGCTGCCAAATTTGGGTAGAGCTAGCTCACATGCAAGCTGATCTTGCGTCCAGTGACGCAGACACCCTCCTGATAACCGCGTCTGGAGAAAAAATTCATTCACAAGTTTTCTTCATGAGGCAGCGTTGCGATGTTTGCTCAACTAAGCCTACCGCACACGACCGTGGCTACTGCGGGCCAGCAACAGGGATAATGAGCTGGCTACCGGGAAATCAGGAACATTGACAATGGGTATCCTACACATTGAAACGAATTACATATTCCACGTCATTTCATCTAGGACTCCATTCCTGATAGAGACCGAGCCGCCTGCATAGATAGCTCACCGCCTGCTCCTATCGTTACTACTAAACAAAGGCACAATTACGTCCATCTGCCCTTGAAGGTGAGACACCTACAGTGCCAGTTCCTGTTATGTCTCCTGAAACTCCTTATCCTCACAATACCTTCATCAAGCCTGACAAGTCTGAGAACCTTACGTCCAACGTTTCTTCGATTCAGACCCAGATCATGTTGCGTGATAGCCCCCCCCTAGTTATGTTCGACGGGATGGTTTCGGATGCGTCACACTACAATAGCTTTGAGTCGCCTTCGCCACAATTGTGCTCACGAGCCGGTGTCTCCCCGTGGTCTCCATTGTCAGAAACCGTCCAGGAGCGGACTGTCTTTGGTCACAATAGTGATCAGTGCTATACCTCTGTTCCTATCGAAGCGTCGTACCAGAGTCTTGAGGAACGAGGGCCGACAAAACGTGGGCCATGCACGCAGGGATTTTACCAAGACAAACCGTCTCCAACTTCACACCCCGGAGTTCCAGAGATATACGGCTTCCAATCAGACCATGACTTGCCCCAAACGAGTTTCACGCGACCCCCCATCTTACCATTGCCCATTGGTGCCAGTCATCGGCGTTCATGGAATGACTCTGATGTCGCTAACACCAGGAACGAAATCATTGCACCATGGCCGCGCCACTCTCATATTTTCCAATTCGATATGGAAGACGCTAGTGGGCCATCTCTATACTCTCCGGCATTAAATGTACAGGCAGAACCCTCATTCGCCATGAAGCTTAGGTATCAAAATATGGATGATACTCTCACTCTGGGCAGCTGCGAGACAGATAGCGAAAGTGCGAAGGGCGAGCCTCCCTATGCTAAGCTGATATACAACGCTTTGATGAATGCACGAGAGCACAAATTGGTACTTAGGGATATTTACGCATGGATCCATGACAACACAGACAAAGCCAAGGATCCGGCGTTCAAGGGATGGCAGAACAGCGTCAGGCATAATCTATCGATGAATGGGGTACGGATCTGATTGCAATGAGTAGCAGATCTGCGAACATTATTGACAAGCTACAGGCATTTGTGAAAGTCCCACACGTGGATCCGACAAACAAGCACAAGAAAGGCTTTATCTGGGTCCTGGATCCGGCTGCTGTTGGCAAAGGCATTGAGTCCACAACCAGATATAGGCAGAAGACTGTCGGCAAGAGAAGTGATAACCCGGATCTCTTGGATCGGAAGAGGCAGAGGTCGGGCAGGAAAGGGGGCAGAGCCACAAGAAAATCTGCGAAGCTAAAGAGATCCGCCCGAATGGACGATGGCAACCCTAATGATGCTTATTACCTTCCTAGTCGGGTTTCCGAATACTGTCACGAATCACCGGAATGGGACTACCAGTCGATATCGCCCGATTTGCATCACTACGGTCTGGGTAGCCTACCATACTACACAGATCCACCATCTTCAGAATCACCACATCCCGAAGACTCGCCTTACAGCTACCCATCCACGACCGTACATGCGGGACTTCCTGCGGATCTAAATGTCCTCGGTAACTCCTTCGACATCCATTCGGCGCTCTTCGGTAACAAAGCAGAAGACCTTTTCTGCGGACATGATCACACAGCTTTTGTCTAGGCGATGCAAGGCCAGCGGTTGCTGCTGACAGTATGTTTGCTCAATGCGAGCAAGCTCTGCCGACGAAAGACATGGGATTGCATTGGACTCACACATCGATCCATCTCTTAATTTAATATACGTGAGGATTTGCCAGGTGCGTCCGCTCCAAGCCAACGACACCATTCATTGGGCTGTATGATATATGGTATATGCGGCCACGTACCGGCAAAAGGCTTTACACCACTTCTTTCTATGCAGCTTTGTTCATATGCATTCTCATGCAGTGCTTAATGTCTGATCTCATATCTTGTACTTGGTGTTCGGCTGGTTCTAGTGGGGCGACAGTTTGGTCCGATCATCTTCCATTATAGCATTGCAACTCACTTTATGCGTCATGAACACCGTGGCTTGGTCTGTTGTCATCTTGATGGTGATAGATGTGCGTTGCCGAAAAAAACCGCTACCCAATACCCTCATGCATCAGGGGTAAGTGGTCTCTTAAGTTGCCTATAAGGCGTTCTGCAACTCCAATGCATTGCTGATCGCCCAGTGCAGGACCTAAAACATCAGCAGTATCACAGTTATCGTGATCTCAAAACTACCTCAAGCCACAGCCTATGAAAACAAAAGCGAGCTGTATCACATTACACTCCCCAATTGCTTCATCACATTTAGAAGTACATTCGGGTGCACCAGTGGCTCGTGCCCGCAGTGGGAATCCGTCCAGGCAGCGATCGACCAACATAGCTGTGAGGACCCTTCCTTTTTTGGCACCTAAGCGTGAACGTTCGGTTCGCGATACCATAGAGACCACTCGCCAATTAATCACCCCATCGATTGATGTTTGCAACGGGACTGGCTCGCTTAGGATTCCCAGGTTGTATTGATTAGAATTCGGAACCGGGTTGAGACGAATCCATCGGTGTGGCAAGACTTTAGGTCGCTGATTTCCCTAGCTTCCTGATTCTGGTCAACTATCTGCATTAGCTCCCACAAAATGATACGCCCCCAATACGGATGGCTATTGGATGTGAGAAAGGGGCCATTGAGGAAGTCGTAATCGAGGTCTTGATGGACGTGGGTGTTGTAAATGGCGCAGGAGCTCCGAGGAGATAACCATGGCAGTGGCCTCGCATATGACTTTCATGTTTCCGAAGAAGGACAAGGCTCAGAGATATGCCGTTTAGGATCAGTGTACGGCATGAATACATTTACATTACGCTCGCAAACGTCATTATCTTACAACATTCTCGTACCAAATCGCTGTCAACACTAACGAAGTCGTGCACTTACTCGTTTGTGGAAGTCAGATACTTCTACTCCTGTGTGAGCATGTCCAAACTGACACTGTACGAGAGTCCCAACACCAGACTGCTTACCTGTTATCTTGCATGCAGCCTACTGCTTATCATCAGGGCATCTGGCGCCAGTATTTACTCCTGCACTCAGGTATCCTTGGCGTTTCGATAACATTAAGAAAATCGCTCGGGCATTTCATAAGAGGCTAGCATGACAGCTGCAAGATAGCTATCCAACGCACGGTAGGAAGCCTGGTAAATTGGAAAGGGGAAGCAATCAGCCGTTCTGCACCTGGCCGCGCCGCGTTGCATGGGAATGACCCCTCTCGTACCAAATGAACGAGATGCATGTTCGATATGCAGACCACGGAGGTTCTGGAACACGATGTTATTGGCCAAGGCTCTCGCGCAAATGGCACTGGGAATTCCCTTGGTCTGATCTCCACCTCATCTATCAGACCCCTTGTCAATGTGTCTTTGTATACCTCTTTCAACTGAACAAACCTTTCAAAATAGCTGACGACCAACTCTGGGACTATTCAATAAGAGACTCATCGTTCATTGGTCGTGTGCGTCTGGAGCGCTTGGGGAAGAGTGGAAGGAACGGAAACATGCATGCCATTACATGTCATGGCGTGCTTTGTGACACCTGGCTTCAGAACTAATACGCTCGCTTAGGGCGCACCGACACCGTGCATATCTTCAGCTCTGTGGACGGCACCCCTTCAGTCATCCACGGTTTTTGATGCATGCAAGCAACGATTCTTCAGGCTAAATCGGCGATATTCCCCACCATCCTACAGAGGTAGGTTCCGGAAAGGCCCGTGCAACCTTGAGAAGGGCCGTTCCTTCATCTTGCACGTGTTTCAAATCTTGTACTGACTGCCGTCCCAACACACGCGATGCCCTTGCAAGCTTCATTAGTGCATGCGTGCGGAATATACGCCTGCAGGAGCCGGCGTGGGACAACATGCTTGGGATACGATGGCACATTTCCTACACACACAGGCATGGTTATCGGAACTCTGAACCTCACCGGCGCCTTGTCACCTTTACCCAACACACTTACATCATGCTCGTACCACAAGAAACGCGCCGATCAGCTGCATTCAATCTCGATGGCCTGCTTCCAAATGCACTCTATCTTAAGCTGTTCCCCTTTAGGAAACATTCTCTCGAGATAGGAATGCTTGGGACCCCTTTACGGGCATATCGAACCTTGTCACCATTGATCCTACATGACGTTGAACAACAGACTGTGCTTGCCAAGTCTCTTTCGGTTTTTTGACTGCATTGGACTCTGAGATGACCTATCGATATATTCCGTGGGGTTTGAATCGTTCAACGCTATCCGTCCTCTCGCCTCTGAATTATCTCCTCCGGCCCTTATTGGGTTTTGATCTTTCTTAGATCGCGAGGTGATTTCCAAGGGTTGAGGCTCTCCGTCTCTACACGTGAAGCACTTCATATTCGGCTGATCGACCGATATAGCGCGGACTCCATGGGGATGTTAAGCTAACAATGCTGAAGCTGACGTTCGGTCCCCTTCTCTATCAAATGATGGTAGACCTATTATGACAAGTTCCGAGATCGTTCACGGATCACGAAGTATTGTTTGGTCCTTTTCCCCAATGTCATCTCATGTAGGCCTCGTGTGTCCTTCCATTATCCATTTTCTCATTTCAGACTACATCGATATGGGTACGACGATATGAATACTTATCATCCCAATATGTTCCATCATGACCATCCCCATTCTATCTCTATAAGGCCTTTGCAAGTAATATCAAGACTAGGACGTGGCCAGGACATGATATGGTCAGGACAAAATGTGCCTCGACATCACAATATCGTGGCGCCAGGGTGGATTGTCAGGCGAAACCTCATCGACAAACTCAGACCATGATCTCTTTGATTGGTGGATACTCAGATCTGTATTCGACTAAACATTCGGGTTCGACATCCTCCGCCAGAGCCTCTCCTGTAGAACGCCAACATCAACATCTTGCCAAGAAGCATATACGGCCTTTATTGTGAAAAGCGCTCTTGATCCAACCTCTCACTTAACATACAAGCAAGAGAAGAAGCAAGGGAAAGATTCCGCTTTACGCTGCGAACATCGATAACCCTCCACTCGTATCCTCCACTGGGACTAAGAGGGGTGTAAACACGAGTATTGTATTGACCGCATAAAATAACATTCATACACATTTGGAAAGAGGAGAAAGACGATTCTATCGTGGACGCGACCGATATATACAAGACTATTAGACGAGTGAGTCAAATAAAATTGTGGAACAAATAGAGAAACCCGGTTAGCTGAGGAAGACTTTCATCTGCGTTGTAGTAGTGTTGTATACAATGATATAGATATCTACATTAGCCTAACCTTGCACAAACCTACCTCCCTCTCTTATATCTACTTTAGCATATGGCACACATCAACCTACTCCCTACCTCCCTCCTTCCAACCAATCCCATACCCACCCTTCATACCCATAAACCCCTCCCCCACTCCAGCTCCTCACCTGAAATCAAAGACAAACTCAAGCCCAAACGCATTCGCATACTCCATAACCCATAACATCCCCTATAATTCCACCTACAATCTCACCATAAGGAAGATGGGGGCGAGTGATTAATAGAGATAAATGGTGGGAACGACACATGTATACAGATTTTTGAGAGTAGGACACTAAAGCTGTGGTGTTTAACCCAATTCGGCATAAAGAGACCTACACCTGTAATGGAGGTCAAGTCACCATGCTGGCGACCCTTACAAACATTGAAATGCATTCGCATAGACATGTACATGGGATATCACTATATAGCTCTTCGAGCAACACAGAAGCCTCCCTCCTCTACCGATACTCTCGATTAGGGTTCGTGGAAGACATCCAAAAGTCCTCCCTGACTCCAGCGCCGAGTACGTACTGATATGTACACTGAGCACCAGAAAATCCAAGCCGAACCCCGTAAATGCATGCATTAAGATACGTCCGAACTCCCACTCATTCAATCAATGCATTCGTAACACTTCTTTCATCGACTCAGGGTGCCAACCTCAATCCTTGTCTTTATAAAACTTTCGCATGATGAGATGCAAGAACAAATTGACGTTCACTCTTATCTTCCCATCAGGGAAAAACTCCATGAATTGGGTATTGTTGAACTGCGCCTGCAGCAGATCATCCAAAGGCACCTGCGCGCTTGCTCCAGGCATTGATATGGGCCCATTGCTACCTTCGATCGTAAAGACCCCAACTTCGTTCGAGGAGATGGTCAGGTCGATGTGAGCCCACTGGCGCTCACTATAGCCGTCCCAGGCGACGAGGATACCGCGATTGGCGAGGTCCTGTGCGGAGTACTTGAAAGATCCAAATTTCGGTACACGACCCGACCGTTGGAGTTCGCGCTCATGGTCCCATTGTTTTGTAAACGGCAATAGGAACCTCTTCTTGCCTTTCTTATTTTGGAGGGTCACCATCGCCTGTTCGATGTAGTCGTTGTACGTCTTGAGCTGTTGCTCCAAGTACGTAGCTTGGTCATTGAGGCGCGCAAGTGTCAGCTTGACCGTTTCGAGCTCACGCTGTCGTTGAACCCGTCTGCGGTGTTTGGTGCGAATGTCAACAGCAATAGCGTTCAGGAGGTCTTGATAGTGATTATGCCGGGTCAAGCGACCCCACTGCTCGAGCTGTAGAATGTTTTCAAGGGCAGTACGTTTTAGTTCGGCGTAGCCCATGGACGAGATGTCGACCATAGTGTTGGCTTCGGAATACGCACCGCGTTTGCTGCTTCCCGCTGAGAGCTCATCGCGGACCAGCATCTCCCATCGATCTTCATCTTCCATGGTTATGGGTTTGACCATAATCTCCATCAGATCACTACCAGCCTGCACTCGAATGATATACAAGATACAGCGTTTAGTCTCCATAAAGAGCGCCTTGATCTCAGCATCAGGGTCTATCAGATCTGTTTAGCACGCCCTTGGTCATTCCAGTCTACTTGGAGTACATACCTTCAGCTTGATGCAGCTTGGGATTCAGCGTAAGACAAATTTCGGACGAGCTGACATTGGACAATTCATACTCATTGTTTTTCGCACTACCAAGCTCCCGAATCACCTCTTGTAGAATATCATCTCGGTTTCCCATGCAGATGTAAGATGCATCTGCGGCGACAAGATGATGGACGGAAAAGATATCCGCCATCTTAATATATAATGTGGGCTTTGTTCGTGAGTACAAATCATTGAATTCGTCAATGTCGAATTGAGCTTCAGCGTTCGGCACGTCAATTACTATCGAGCATATGTCAGCGTCCAACAATATGCCTTAGATTGCAGTACTACTCACAGCTGCCCCATGTCCCACCCAGACGCTCGATCGACTCTCCCACATAGCTATTGAGAGGCTGCAGGAAGACATTTTCACCACCAAAGAGTCTTCCTGCTGCGACTTGCCCCACAACCTTCGACACCTCACCAATGTTCCTCTTGTGCTCTTGTGACAAACCTCGGTCGATAACGCCGAATTTTTCTGGTTCGATAAGAGCAGGCTGAAGATAATTCTTCCAGACCCAATGGCCGACAAGCTGTAATATGTACCCTTGCTCTTCAAGTTGAAATCTTGAAGAAAGATTCTGAAACATCTGCTGTGCGATGTATCTGACGCCAAACGGCATCTTCTGCAAGTGGTCTTCGAGCGAAAGGAAAAATTGGTCTGCGATGTCGCGAAGATCCTGAAGGTGAGTAATAAACGTCCTCTTTGTTTCCGGGTCACGAATGGCGGCTTCCCGAGGTATATCGGGACTTCGCTGGCTTCTTTGGCCCGTACGCAGCTGCTCGTTCTCTATTGCAGATAGATAGATTTGCATTGGGTCGCTCTCGAGATCTAGCTCAGGGTTGTCTAGTATACTCTCCTTGACAATGGGCGAAAGGATATCCCGCATATATTTCCGGTCCCTTGGTGATTTGATGTACGCACCAAAGAGCTTTGCCCAAAAGAAGTTGCCTCTAAGATAATCATTGATGGATTGACAGTTGTCAATTTCCTCCTTGATCGCTCGCGTTATGAGCTTGATAAGGTAGTATTCCTCGCGTCTCTTCTGAGCATACCCAAAAAGGCCCATCATTAGATGCTTGACTCTTTCACACTCCTTCTCAGCGGTTGCTTGTTCGCGTACGCGTTTGAATAGCCTAGCAAGATATTGTGGCTGAGTCTGTAATATGAAGAAGAGCTCTTGGTAGTGCTCTAGCTTCCGCCGTGAGTTCTTGTTCAGAGCTTTGAGATCCAGAGGGTCCTTTGAAGAGATCGATGTGTTGGTAAGCAGGCGACCAGCGTCTCCTCCGAAATGCTTTTGGTGCTTGACAACCTCATCTAACGTGATTTTGTTTTTGACTAACAGAGCGATCTTGATGTCTAGTTGCGTGATGTACTGATCGGCCATCTCATTCTGCCGCACATGTTGCACGACTGTCTTTCGGAGCCTTTCGAATTCTACCTCCTCGTCAAAGTCGAAGTCGCTGTCATTCAGAAGATGTACAAATCCCTTGACGGTGCCAACAGGAGGATTAGAGCCGCTGGTCAGACTCTTATAAGCTTCGCCCTGCAGTTTTCCACGGATGAAACTCTGTACTTTCACGACCTTCTCCATGTTGGCTTTGAAAAATCGTTTCTTCTCATTGAATTTCTCACGAACAAGCTTTCCACGAATCGAAGCCTGGATCTCAGCTATGACCGCTTCTTCATCCTCCAATTGGTTTAAAACATAACCTACATCCGACCTCAACAGCAGAGCGCGTGATAGTGCTTGTAGCTGGACTATTTCAGGCTCATTGGCCAACAAGTCGTCCAGAAGCCGGGTTTGATCTTCTCTACATAAGCAACCTCGAACGAAAGATTGCAACGACACGATATGCGAAGAGTGACCCCGTAGTGATTGCAGATCTGCCTGCCACCTTTTCCGTAGCAGATGGGCACGAGCCGCAGCTTGAAATGCTGTGGAGCTCGCCTCTGCATCGCTAAGAGATGACTTGACTTGGAGGACATCTCGCCGTATGCGCTCTCCTCGTACAGTAGCTTGCAAGACAATAATTCTTTGTCGATTGCTAAAGAGCTGGGCTTGTGTCGCCTGAGTTCGCTGCCTGCAAAGCTGACCTCTTAGCAATGATTGTAAGGAAATCCACTTTTCGTTTGCATTCTTCAATGACTTCAATTGTCGTGCCAGCTCACTCCTACGAATCATTGCTCTTGCCACCGCTTGTAACCTCATCACTAAGTCCTCTGCCGCCTTCAATTTTCGTTGGTTGCCCTGGATTCTCAGACGTCGAAGCATCCCTCTAATAGCTGCTTGCAATCTTGTCACTGAGGTTTCCCCAATTCGTAGCTGTCCACGGTCATCGTTGTGTTTTTGACGTGCGGTTTTGGCTCTAATCGCTGCTTGTAGTCTCGTTACTGAGCCTTTTCCCATTCGTAGCTGTTCACGTTCACTCTGATTTCTCTGTCGTACAACCATCCCTCTGATTGCTGCTTGTAGGCCGCCGACCTCCGCAGATGCATCCCTGGTTTCTTCGACTCGATTGTAGACCGCTTTCCGTTGAAGTGCGCCTCGAATAGCTGCTTGTACCGATCGTACACTAGACTCATGTTGTCTTGTAATCGATCGCAGATTCTGCGCTTCGGCTCTGACTTTTCTCGCTCGAATCAGGCTTTGCAGAGTGATAACTTCACCCTGTCTGTTTTTCCACCGTTTCTCCCTATCCTGCTGCCTGCATCGTATCACGAACCCACGTGCAGCACTTTGGAGGTCAACTGCGAATCGCCTCATGCTCATGCGGTAATCTGTAATCTCTTGAGCCCATTTTCCTCGTATAATAGACTGCAAGTCCACGAGCATCTCTTCTGAGTCCCATAAGGCTTGCATTTTATGTCCGAGGCCTATTCGAATCAACGATCCTCTCATCTGTGACTGCAGGTCCATTATCACCACCTCATGATGCCCAAGCTCTCTTGCTATCCTTTCATCCTCCGATTCCACAGGTTCAGGCTCTGGTTCTGCTCCGAAACTTGCGCCCACTCCAGAGAAGCTCGGCATACTTATTCCTGCCTTATCCAATCCCTTTTGCATCTCTTCTAGTTCATGATGCTCGAATTCCAGTTGCCCAACAAGATTTCCTATCCGAAAGTCTACTATTCCTTTCCTGTAAAGAAGCCATGACAGGGCATGAATGCAGTATATGACTTTCGGAATGTTCTTCTTCTCATACAAGTCAATCAATTCGAAGCGAAATAGTTCGGGTAGTTCCATATCAGCCAAGAAGCCGAAGAAAAGGGCGATGTTGTCTGAGTGTCGGAATTGAAGCTTTGGGTGCCTAAAGATGCGTATATGTTGATCGGGATAAAAAGCTCGCACAATCTCTGCCAGTGTCACCCCGTCTCGCAATGCTTCCTCCAGCTGTACAATGGGCGGTAATTGCTGATGTATAATGTCCTCTATCCATTCCTTAGCTTCTCCAATATGGCATAGATACTCGTAGGCCTGCAGAAATTGTCGCTGCTTGTCCATCCAAATGGCATCTGCCCAAGCAGAGCCTCGTCCATTGCTTGAAACACCTGTGGCCTTGCTCGCTCGCGTAGAATCGGTTCTCTTTAGCTGCCTCCGCCCAGAAAGGCCAGCGACAGAAGGTGCTGGCGACGAGATGGAGAAGTCCTCGTCGATACCATTCTTAGCGAACTTGGAAAGATTCTGAAGATATGGCGTTGAAGATTGCTTGAGAGTGTTGAAATCTGGCGAAGTAGAATTTGTTTCATGAGGGCTGGTGTGGTTGTGAAACCCACTTCTCCTTGATGTAGATGACTTGGGTGTCAAAGTATCAGTCCGACCAAGAACCATTGAACTCGGTCGACTTGGCTGGGAGCTAGTAGACTGGGAATTGTACGCTGGTCCATCATAGCAATATTTTGGTGGCCCGGCGGTATTCTGACCTGGGAGATGAGGTTTCAAGACAGGAGGCGGTATCGAGGTATTTGGAGCCTGAGGTAATGGTCGAAGTGATTGTCTGGCAGCCTTGTACCCTCCCTCTAAGGCTATCTCCGGCCGCCTGGGATCTTCTCTTGTCGAGGGTCTTGTTGGAGACATGTCGCTGATTCCCCGTTTGTGGCCTGCTCCATTCTGCCCAAATGCGCTCGAGCTACTAGAAGAAACGGTACTAGTACGACTTGGAGGAAACGGGTTCGAAAACGAAGAGTACGCTGATGAATTGGTGGAAGCGTTTGACGCTGTGTGGCGCAGAGGGCTCGATCTGCCAGGCGAATGCGACCCTGGTTGTGTTTGCCGATGTGGTTGACTATAAGACATCTTATACCAAGCTTTATATTTCTCCTTCGATCAGGGGGGTAATGCCTTCCTTGCGCCCAGCTTTAGAAAGTAGCACCTGCATTCCTTGGTCGAATGACTGTCAAGAGTGGCGTGTAAGATGGGCAATTGTCGCTCCGCGATCCAATTCTTGACATTCACTGTAAGTTTAACGATTTCCATATCAACATTTCCATTGCCTAGTCAAGGTTATGGAGGAATGCAATAATGCGCGCAATGGGAGTGGTAGTATGATAGTCAAGATTGATTGCTAACCGCGAAAATGACCAAAAGGTAAACACAAAGGACAAATGAGGAATAGCTTTCTTGGTGCTGTAGATCATTCTCGCGCTAGAATAGACGCGTCTGGCGGAGCCGCCCCACTCACCAAAGTTCGATTCTTTCACCGCGGTTTTCCTTTCTTCCCTTGGGAGAAGGAAACTTCAACCCGTCGACCTAGAAATTTCCTCTAAGAAGGTGTCGACTATTCAATCTACTCCTTGAGACCCCGCCATCTCTACTCGAGTTTACAATAGGATGACTCTCAGTAATGGCGATGCCACTAATGGCAGCTCGCAGCTTATACCCGAACAGAAAGTCATAGACCACACGAAGGCTCTCGATGTACTTCATAATGGATACAAGGAAGCTGATGGCCTGGACGCAAAGACACTCTTGGATTCTCGAACTAATGGCGGACTGACATATAATGATTTCTTGGTGCTTCCTGGTTATATCGGTAATTGCATACAACTTATGCTCGCATCGAGTCCTGCTGACGTAAACTTCTAGGCTTTGCTGCCTCAGATGTTGCTCTAGACACTCCGGTCACAAAGCGGATATCCTTAAAATCACCACTTGTATCTTCTCCCATGGACACGGTTACAGAACACTCGATGGCAATTCACATGGCCCTGCTCGGAGGTCTGGGAGTCGTGCATCATAACTGCTCAGCAGAAGATCAGGTTGAAATGGTTAGGAAGGTCAAAAGATTCGAAAACGGCTTCATACTCGATCCTGTCGTACTGTCACCAAAGACTACCGTGGGAGAAGCAAAGGCGTTGAAGGAGAAGTGGGGATTTGGTGGTTTTCCGGTCACTGGTCAGTCTCCACGCTTTCTACATCTCTCGTCAACTTTCACGTCTTCATATGATTATCACACAATACAATATAACTTTCGTTCATCCAATACGATTAGTCGTACTGCGGAGACACATCTTCAACCCTATGAAAAAGACATCAAATAAGACTGTGGAGACCAACTCATATCAAGAAGTTGCAACCCTTGGCTGACCTGCCGGATCTGCAGAAAGCGGCCTCCTTCGCTCGCCTCTCATTGGCATGATAACAAATCGCGATATCCAATTTCACCCTGAACCTTCCGATCCTGTCACAGCCGTCATGTCCACCGACCTTGTCACTGCTCCGTCTGGCACCACTTTAACCGAAGCCAACGCCGTTCTCTCGAAGTCGAAGAAAGGCAAGCTTCCTATCGTCGATCCCGAGAATAATCACCTGATCTCCCTCCTCTCACGCTCGGACTTGATGAAGAATCTTCATTATCCACTCGCCTCGAAACTTCCACACTCAAAGCAGCTCATATGCGCCGCTGCCATTGGAACAAGGCCAGAGGACAAAGAGAGACTAAGAATTCTGGCGGATGCGGGATTGGACATTGTCGTGTTGGATAGTTCACAAGGAAACTCAATATACCAAATTGAAATGATCAGATACGTGAAAGAGCACCACCCAGAGCTCGACGTTATTGGCGGCAACGTAGTCACCACAGCACAGGCTGCTTCTTTAATCGCCGCTGGCGTCGATGGACTACGTATAGGTATGGGTTCTGGCTCTGCGTGCATCACTCAAGAAGTTATGGCCGTAGGTCGACCTCAAGCTGCTTCGGTCTTCAGCGTTTCCAAATTTGCTGCAAGGTTTGGTGTACCTTGTATAGCAGACGGTGGAATTCAAAATGTCGGACACATAGTCAAGGGCCTTGCTCTCGGTGCATCCACCGTCATGATGGGTGGCCTTTTAGCAGGCACGACGGAATCACCAGGACAGTATTTTGTCAGCCACGAGGGCAAGCTCGTTAAAGCTTACCGTGGTATGGGCAGCATTGATGCAATGGAAAACAAGAAAGGTAACACAGCTACCAAATCAAGCAAAGCGAGCAGTGCAGGCACAGCGCGCTACTTCAGCGAAGGCGATCGTCTTCTCGTTGCTCAAGGCGTATCGGGCTCGGTTCTCGATAGGGGATCAGTGACGAAATTCGTGCCGTACTTGCTGGCCGGGCTGCAACACAGCTTGCAGGACATTGGGGTGAAGAGCCTTGGAGACCTGAGGAAGGGTGTCATTGACGGGACTATAAGGTTTGAGCTACGCACTGTGAGTGCGCAGGCAGAGGGCAATGTGCATGGCTTGCATAGCTTTGACAAAAAGCTCTATTCATGAGCAATCTGAAACAATATAATGAGGTACTGACATTTCCCAAATCTTCGGATCAAGAATCAATCAGAATTTTGATCTTATCTCTCCCGTCAACATCATTCAGGCTCCGCTAACCCATCTGGCTCATCCGATCAACTGTGTCCTCCACCTTTGGCCCCCTTCCCGTTGCATATGCTTATGCCGTGTCCTCGCTTCCCCATCCCCTCATCCTACTGCGCCCTGCCAGACTTACTCCTTCCCCATTAATGCGACTTCAATCGCTATTCCAAAGCTATCGCCCGTAAAACCTGGGCGTCTCGTTGAGCGCCTAATCTCAAGGCAGCTACAAACAGCGCTGATGATATGATACTGATTTTATACCTTAACGGCCGTGCTTAGCCTATACCCAGGATTCTTTTTTCTTTTCTGATTCCACAGTCTATGCAACGCAGACAAAAGCATGTCATTGATAGTATCTAAAACGCCTAACGCCTCTTGTGATCTCGGAACCGCTCATCGCGCTGTCCGAGGAGGTTTCGAATACGATGGATGTGCGTGCATAGTTTAGAACTGGAGGTTTTGGGGAGTGCTAAGGTAGGGATTTGGGTTTTGTATGGTTTGTGGATGTTGATTGTGAGGTTGCTTTGAATGGTGGAGAGGGTGTGGGATTGAGGAGATGAGGGGGGTTTTGAGTGTGTTGATGAAGGTTGGGATGGTGGGGATGGAGGGCGGATTTGGAAGGTGGAGGTGGAGGTGAGAGTGGAGGTGAAAATGGAGGCTGGGGGTGGTGAAGATGGGTGGTAGTTAGGTTTTGGGATTGAAGGTGTGATGGGGTTGGGGGATGTTGTGTTAGGGATGAAATCGGGGTGGTTGGAAAGAAAGACACAACCTCCACCATTGAACCAGCGCCAATTGGAATCAAACCTAATTAGAAGTATAATTCTCCGTAAGTTGGGTGGATTGGTGATTAAGGGGCCGAGGATAGGGAACAAGACAGAAAATACAAGAGCTTAGAAAGTTGCTCTTAGTATCAGCAAGGAGGGCCAAGAACCGTCTCATGAAGCTTGAGTTGTGATTAGTAATAATTGTCTCGAAGATTTGGTTTGCAAGGCCATTATGAAGCGTTCTGCCATGCTTCGCGCTGTGCTGATAAAGGCCGTGCGTTTGGGAATAGGTTATGTGTATTCCGAAAAGTCGAGAGTAAAGGAAACGTTCAGTCGTTATTGGGAAACCTCCTCTGGTGTTGGAAAATTTCCTCCAAGCATCCTGCCTCCTGATGCACCATATGCGCTGTTTCTCGCAACTTGCTTCGTCATCTGAGGAGCAGAAGTGGCCGCAAAGCCTCCCACCTCTTTATCGCACCTTCCATCTACCCATCCTACTCCACTTTCCCATCCTCTCCATCCTCTCCATCCTCTCCGTCGCCCCATGCTATCTCCAACATGCTCCAACACTCTTCACAAAGAGCTGCCGCACAACGTCTCGAGCCTTTCTCCACATTTCTACCAAGGTGACTGCAGAAATTGCAGATAAGAAACTCCTCATCGTTCACTTTGACGATCTGCCCCGGCTGGAAACCATTCCTCTTCTCGTGAATACCGCAGTTGATACAGAAGCGCTGTTGGAGACTGTAGCCTTTGACGACAAAGGGTTTGATCAGACGCCGAGGTACTTTGAGGACTGGGGACCAGCGAGTCTGGTCGTCCGCAAACTTGGTACTGAGGCGTAGACGCAAGCAGCTCATGCAGGCTAGGTAGGGAAATTTGTCGTTCTTGATGTTCGTGCCGGGGACGGCCTGGCTATCGGGGCCTCGACGCTTGTAGAGCCAGACCTGAGCGAGAGAAAGGTCTTTCAAGCTGAGTTGCACGAAAGGTATGAGGTGGAAGAAGTGGCGGTTCGTGAGCGTGAGCGAAAGGCGGTCGAAAGGGTCGAGATTCTCGGCCACGATGAGGTGTAGCTCTGGAGCGAGGCTCATGAGTGGGAAAGGAGCTGCGTTGGCACGAGCACGAGTGTGAGGGTTTTGGCTTTTCAACTTTGGCGGCCAAACACCGTAGGTATACTTGAGAGTGTAAGGTGAGCGGTACCAACGCATGTTGGAGACGAGCAGTGAGACCAATTAGATATAACTGTTCGAATATTAGCTATGTTTTGTAGACGGTCCTCTGAAGTGGAAATTATAGTACCGCTGATCGACTTTTGGAACTAGTCACTTCAATCTATGAAATCAAATTGAGACGAATGGGAGAATCTAATATGGGAGGTTAAATAAGGGAATCAAGTCTGAAAGATTGATGCAGGATGAAGCCGAACCTTGATAGCTCTGATTCCGAAAGTAAGCCCAAGATCATGCCGTTGAGACTCTTTGTCGAAAATTAACCGACGGGCATTGCCTGTCAAAGATGTATCCCCTTTGCGGACTTCTGTAGCTCGTATAGTGCATCAACTTATTGTTGTAGCCAGGATGACAGAACCAATACATAAGATCTTTCAACAAAATTTGTGAGGGTTTGAAGAGAAGAAAATTTATTTACATGTCTACTGGAAGTGATTGATGATTTCGTGCCTGCTGAAAGTAACTTTTTAAGTATTTGATTATTTGTGACGTGCTTGGTCGACAACAGTGAAGGTCTCACTCGGGAAAATGACTTTTGTAAGTCTAGAAAATGACGATACTCTAGGAAGACCATTGCCAAAGAATAGAGTCAGAACTCAAGCATACGCATATATTGCATCTAAAGGGAAAAGATGAAAATCACACCAGATACTCAAGAAGCTGGTATGGTCTCGAGATCCACTGGAGAACCTGCCCAGTCTCCTTTACTCTCACGTCCTTTAATTCAATGAGGGACTTGCTGGCTGAAGGGCAACGTTTGCACGCGAGCACGTCAACCTCTGAATAGTACTGACGCGCAAAAAGGAAGGAAAGAAGGTTGGTATCAGGCGCTGACTGTATGGTACTTCCGGACACTGGATATACTTTTGATAGGCTGCATTATATTTTTAACAAACAATGTCAGGTGATCCCAAATGATCTTGGCTTAGGGGTACGATACATATGATATATGCATCTCTCCATACGACCCTCGGACGATACTTTATCACAGTTGAGGACCCTGGAGATGAAGATCCAAGGCAAGAGGTTCTGGGGTGATTGCGGGTGATTTCGGTTGAGTAACCTAGGGTTAGGGTTATCTAGCGGCAAGCGCGTAAGAACGCGCTCAACCGACGCGTCTGCTCTTGCAGCAACAACTAACTTGAACACACCTTGTTGCAGCTAAACCAACGGAGTAAAAATCTAAGCCTACGGAGCCCAGCTTACTCAGGCCGCTAAGGCTAAATAAATTGGTCGTTGCATCTAAATATCCATAGTAAAACTCCGCCTTCTTCTGGACGCCTTTTTCTCAGATCAGTTGGCATCGCTGTGTCCCAATTCCAGATTACGGGGACAAGTCTAGCTAACAATAAAAACGAGAGGCGGATCTGCACAACGCTGAGGACTTGCAGGAAAACACGTCGCTTTTCCACTCGCGATGTATTCTATGCGAGAAAATAGCGGTACTTGAAAAATTTCGTACTATTCTCTTCAGCATCTTGAAAAGACCTGCGAGCAAACGCCGTCCTAGCTGCGAATCTAGTCTATGTTCACGGGTTATTCGCTCGCGATACCCATTGTTATGCCTCCACCCTTCGCCTATTGGGGTCCGTTATCTGCCGCACGCCGTCAGGGCCAAGATTCTTGACTGTTTCGGTATTAGTATTGTGCCCATGGATGGGAGCAACATGATGGATGGATTGATTGTCTAGGAAGACATTTGAAATATTCGACACAGAGTTCTCATGATGCCAAGCCAATACCATGGATGTGACGTTCATATCCAACATTTGGCCTGCATGTACTGATCCCATAATCTTGCCCCGTAAGGATATGAATGGGGCTTCATTGAGACAATCCTGTTTGACCAAGATGCCAATGGCCTATCGACACATGATTTGTATGAAGGGTGTGACGATAGTCTTGTCCATGCACGGCCTGCAACTTATACGTCTCTGTTACTCTTCATGCTCCCTCGCTCTTTGACCGCTTTCACTAACTTCATACTCCAGGCATGCTTCTCCATATATGACACTTCCACTGCCAGTGGCTTCATTATGGTAGCTCTCCTCGCCGGGATGCGTATGGCTCCCCAATCTGGCGACTTTAGGGAGCGCTTAGGTGTCAGTATTGCTATACAGTCTTCTGCCAAGAGGAGGGCATGAGCTATGCTCCCATTCATTGAAGTCTCGAAGATGAATCTTCCGGGTGGACTGCCATAGCCGTCAAGACATTTCATTCTCCTTGAAATACTAAATGATTTGGCTATTCCAGTAGTGCCGTTTGCAGGCCTAGCACGTCATATCTGAAGAGGGACCATGGGATCGAGCCTGGTACCATGACACGATGCTATCACTCAGATGGACGAGGTGAGGAGATCGTGTCTTGCCGAACGCCAGATTTCTTATATACCAACGTCTCGACTTAGAATCCGACCCTATTATATGATCTACTGATGGTAAAATATCAAAGAGCGGCGACAACAGCGATCTCAGCGTGACATTGGTGCGGCGGCCCGTGGAGAAGAATCCCGTTGTCGGACTAAGGATTGACCACTACCACCACCTATGGGAATTGAGATTCTTGCACACATGGCCGCTTTTTCCGGATCAATATGCTTCGCCACATTGGCATGCAGGGTCAGGCTTAGTCGCGTGGACAAGCAGGCGATAGGATAACCCCTCTTCGACGTCATACATCCCACTTTCTTATCCTTCATTTAACAATAACACATACGCCATAACCCGTCAACTATCCACTCTCGAAGGTTCCAAATCCAGCACACAGCCACCACCATATCTATAACTTTGACTTCATAGAAATTATGGAGACCTTAGGAAGTAAGTTCAAAATACCCGCATCTTCAGCTCATCGTCTGTGCTCAGATCAAGGCTGACACCGTAAAGATGCTGCCAGTGGAACGGTGAATACAGCCGGCAAGGCGGTAGGAGGAGTTACAGACACAGTATGTCGCTCTCTAAGGTCAACTACTCTATCTCTGTAACGCACAAGCTGACTGCGGACCCCACCAGGCTGGCAATGCAGGTAAGTGTCAGACGTGACCTGGGTTACTACATTCGCATTGTTCTTCGGATACGCAGTGCATGATGTGTATCTTCACATCCGAAACCATCATCCTCTACAACACCCTCAATCAACTTCCGATTGCTGTCAAAGACACATCTGACATCCCAGTACAGTCGGCGGATTAGGCAACACCCTCGGAGGAACCGTTACCGGACTGACAGACACCGTGTCCGGAGCCACCAAAGGAGTCGGAAGCACCGTGACCGATACCACTAAGGTACGTATTCCTTCATACAACCCCTTCGAAGATCAGCACCGCAGCTTACTTCCCACACCACTACCAATTCCTCTCCCTCTCCCTCTTTCCACAAAATCAAACGTCCATCAGCATCGCTGACCCCCCCTCTCTTCTCCACAGGGCGTAGGCGACACAGCCAAAGACACCACCGGCGCCGGGAAGCAAGATGCACAGAACCCACTAGGGCTGAGCGAGTAAAAGACACCGCAGCGCACGTTGATGCTCGGGAGGTGATGCGATGATGATGAAGAATGCAATATATTCTACGAACAATACGTATGCGTGCATGTATGAATTTGGGATACCTACACACGAATCAAATATTTATAACCTTACCACTCTTTCACCAAATTCCCCCTTCTTGCACGTACGCTTGCTTTCAGCACTAGATATATATATGTTTCTTTCTATCACTACCATCTTTGAATAAATCCCTTCTTATACCTACGTACTACCTTACGTACCTACATACCTACATACGCATTCCGCACCACTAAGGATAACTAATATACCTCTATCATCGCCCTCAACCCATCACAAAAGTGAATAAGTTCCTATATACGACATCATATCTGTTATATAGCATAGCATGACATACCCCCTTCCCCCTCCCTACCTCCACATCTCGCCTCCCAAACCATATCCCACCCTTCCACCCCAAACCATCTCACATCCCGTCTCCCATCCTTCCAACCCAAAGCTTCCACCCCAACCCCACACAACAAACCCACATCCAACAACCCAACAACCCGACACTCCACCTCCCAAAACCCCCCATACACTACATACGCAATTCCCATACCCTCACCTCACCTACCCATCAAAGAATGTCAAAAAGACCCACAGAACTTCCAGACCCCCATCATCGACGAGCACGTTCTTTCTATGCCACCAGACCCTGACAGAAAAAAAAGATACTACAACACCATCGGATATAAACCTCCAAGAGACCCAGAGAAGGGCTGTCCAGGATCCCATTCCCGCAACCGTCAGAACAACGTCAAAGAAGGTAAAAAAGAACAATGATAGAGTCGTCTTCAGCCACCACGAAGATATCGGATCGGTGTGGAATGTATATACTTGTACACCTCTATGCCAAAGAATATATACATATTTCTAAAAAGCGCCAACAGCTACCTCGATGATACATCCACCCACCCTCTAAAAATACCAGGAGGAAAAAATGGGGGTATCAAGAAACGACTGTGAAGAATGGAAAAGCGAACGTTCATATAGCTCAGCCACCAGTGCCCAGGCTTCCTTCGTAAAATCGGTCATAGATCAGAGCTTATCCAAAGCCCTTCCCTGTGTTGTAGGTACTCAGCCCAACGCAGATTTGACCACCTGCAGATAATTCTTGCCACCGGCCGCATTCACCTTCGCCTCAGGCCCATCCCACAGCATGACCCCTCCCAAATTGCTCACCCCGGCACTCTTCGCACTCGCGAGCACCGTGCCCATCATGTTATGATCCACATATCCAGCTCCTGCGCAAGCGGAACAGCCCGGTGCACCAATGTACAATTTTGGCCCAGCGCCTTTGGCTGAGAGGTCTGCGCTCCATGCTTTGAGGGAATCGACGAAGCCGCTTTGGCCGACGTCGCATTGGCCGTTGTTGTAGAATTGGACGAAGACGAAGTCCATGGTTTGCATTGCGTCGAGCGGGATCGATGCGTCTGGACGTGGGCATTGGGGTGCGGCGGAGATGTAATACTTTTTGGATCCGTCCGAATTCATTGCTTTTCGGAGGGAGGCGACGAATTCGGAGTAGAAGGCGGTGCTGTGGTCTTCATTATCTGTGTACGATTGTATGTTAGCAATGCTGTCAGTGTTGGATGTAAATGTTGGCGAGCACATACCGAGATCAAAGCCGTCGATCTTAACATTTCCAAAGGGCTTCATCTCAGACGATTCACCCGTTCCGCCACCAAAGAGATTCCAGAGCTGGGTGGCGAATGTACCTGCTTGTAACGTACTTGAGAGGGCCGTAGTGGCGTCCGCACCGCCTAGGCTCAGCAAAACCTTCTTTCCGAGACCCTGGCAGGTAGTAATGTCCTGAGCGACCTTTGGGCAACTCAACAAGCCAGTAGCGCCCTTGGCAATGTGCATGGTGGACGAACCGCTACAAGCTGTGCCCAAGTTCAAGGTGGGATATCCTCCGGGACCGAAAAAAGTGGTGAGGAAAGAGAGAATGATAATATCGACGTCCGAGTCTTGACACATCTGTGCTAGTGAGACTTGCCCAGTGGCTCCGGTTTGACCGTAATATACGGCGACATTGCTTGACGATCCCGCATTGAAGGAACTGCCTGATCCGCTGGGTGTACTTGGTGCTGGGGCTACTGCAGCTGATGCGGAAGTAGAAGCCACAGGTACGCTTGAGATGGGTGCGGATGACGCTGGTACAATTGCTGGTGTAGAGACGGCTGAGGTAGTATGGGAGTTGTGGGATGGCACAAGAAGCTCTTGGGCCACAACGCTGGAAGCTGACGCAGACGGAGAGGGGACGACAACGGCAGCGACCGGACTACTACTGATGAGAGCGGCCAGAGGGGAAGAGCTAGTCTTGGCTTCGGTAGATGAGGTGGGAGGTAGAGACGAAGAGACTTTTGGAAGCGGGAGAGACGAGGACAGGGCGGCAATGGCACTGTTTTCGGGCTGCATTGTGAGTGCAGCAACGACGCTGGATGCAGGAGCTGCGGTAACAGGTACAGCAGAGGATACTGCTGGAAGAGTAGTGGGACCCGTCCCCATCACGTCGGCCAGGAAAGCGGTCATCCATCCGTCGAACGCCTCGAACTCCTGCTTCAACTGTGCGAGTGCGGCAACTTGATCCATCAATTGAGCGGAGTCGATGTAGTTGCCCATCCATCCCTGGAAGGTGGTAATCTCCGATTGCAGCATGACAAGCTGCCCGCTTGGAATTTCCGTCATCCCAGCGGCAGCCCTGCGGCCAATGGATCCGGGGTTGGTGTCAGCGAAAGGGACCAGTCGAGCACCGTGTTTGTGTCCACGGATTCGGGCATGGCCAGCGACAGATGTTGAGGCTTGGGTAAGGAAAGTAAAGGCGGCTAGCGCCGAGATGGAAGTATACTGGAACAACATGTTGAACTAAAGGAATGTGATGTGTGAAGACCTGCACACGGGGTAGTAGAGACAGTGAAATATATATGCAAGAGCACGCCGTTAGAGATCGGATGACAGGTAGAGACCAGAGTGAAGGTCTTATAAAAGTACATTTCTCGGTAAGATCGCCTGCCAGCCCCTGACGGTGTTCGGGCCAGTCCAAGGATGACTTACATGACGAATAGGAAGATGAGAGAGGATGGAGAGTCTTAGAGCATGTGCTCCGTACCTGGCATCAACTCCTGGACTAGAATGGTACATTGTAGCTGATGTAGCCGTAAGAGACCTGATTGGTCTTATTGAGGGGAGCATTCGAGGCTTCGGCGGGCTAAATCTTAGTCTCCGCATCTCGGGTCCCAGGGGCGCATTCTTCTAGAAAACGCGCCCGTAGATCACCAATGGAGAGGCATTCGGACACTCTCATTGGCAGAAGGGAAAGAATGCTCCCTGGAATGTCCCTTGCGACCTCTACCGTGGCGGGAACGGTGACCTGCAGCTGGCCAGAATTGCCCCCTCCAGTGTGACTTGTAGATATTGCCGCCCTCTCCTGAGCCGCTGGGTCACACAACATTGACGCTCGCAAAGCCTATAGTTTGAAACACTTGGTGAGGGGAAGTCAAGCGTCGTGGAATCTCGAGCCAACAAACAAGCAAGGCTTGTAGAAACGGGAGAGGAACGAAGGACTGAAGAAGTCATGACAAAGTCTTCGTGCCCATCTATCTGGAAGCGAATATCGACAATCCATGAGTAATAACATATGACGAACCAGAGAAGGGCGTAGAGAATGAGAAGAAGAGAGGATGTAGACCGCCTAGAGATCTTCAAGACCGAGCGCATGTTAACCGTGGGCGGCCAAGTACCTACTCACTGTACAAGTATGGAGCTACTCCTGAAGCGCGCATCATCTAAAACGGTGGACCTCCTCCATCCAAATTGGAACTGATTGATGATGATCCTGTCGGTGGGTGTGATGCGAAAGACAGATTTGTCCAAGGCTTCCTCGTAGATTATGTTGTAGGTGCGAGTTGTGAGCAACTTGTTCTTGCGTTAGCAGAAGACACGAGGCAGCCACACTGGGGCCAGTCAGTGACTGATGGCACAGATGTTGAATGAGTCCCAACGTAGATTTCAGTAGTGTAGGTAGACGAGTGCATGAGAAGGAGGAGAGGAAAGAGACAGTACAAGGATGTCATATACGAATAATATAAGTATGTTAATCTGAAGAGGACCATTTCCTTCTTTGAGTGGCTTGGCGTGCTTGGCATGAGTTTACTTTCAGAGTAGGCCGGATCCGGACTAGGGCGATGCTTCATCGCCATGCCCAAAGAAATGTTACGGAACTCCTTCGCGAACGGCCGTGTGGGCGCGATTAGGATTATCCATCCAGGCTGAGTGTCTGCCACGCCAAACAAGGTTGGCCCATTCACCATGGACGCCTGTCCACTCATCACCACTGCCCACCCTCACCCTCCATCTCAACCCATTACCACCACCACCACCACCACCACATCCTCCTACTCCGTGACTACCTTTCCATCACCGCCATCAATCATTCCAACTATACAAGTTCAGAACAAAAAACATGGATGGCCCCAGGTAAAGGGGATCAACCGATCAGTACTGCGCCATCTCCACGGTCGCAAGATCAGCCATCCAGCGAAACATCAAAGCTGCCACCTTGCCTACCAACCAACCTCATTGCACTCCCTTGCTTTGCCAATGTGAATAGCAGAGACATTGGTAAAGTGTCTCTTGCTTACAATGTGAGATCCATCACTGACCAACATCAGACTATGCCTCCAGCTCCCAAGGCCGCCAGTACTCCACGCCGGGTGTCTAGTTCGCTGTCCAAAGTATCGACACCACCCACCACCACTAATGCCTCTGCTGCCACACGCGCAAACAAATCCTCGAAGTTGAGTAAGATCGTTCACATCAAGCTATCGAAAGATAGACTTCTACGCTTTCCTCATGAGCATCAAATACGAAAAGCAAGTCAACCAAAAGCATCGCCGTTGTCAACCTCGACGGTCGTCACTCCCGATGAATCAACCAAATCCTCGGCCACGCAGGTCGAAGCTGACTCCACACCTACATTGAGCGAAGGACAACAAGACTCGACATCACCGGCCAAGGATGTCAAGTCGGAAACGGTGGCCACTCCGAAAGCGGGTATCAAGAGGGAACTTGGAGCTGGCGTCGAAGCTGATGACCAAGATACACCCAAGACCAATGCAAAGAAGAGGCCCAAACCGTAAGCCTTGAGCCATACCTCCGCCACCCCTTTGAACTTCATTGACACACAAAACAGAGATCCAAGCAAACCCGACGGTCGAACCGCAGCAGCCAAGGCTATGAAGGGAGCCGCGGGGGTCACGACAGGTGCGACTCACAAGCTTGGGCCCAAAGCCAACCAGGGTATCATCAATGCCGGCCTACGTGCTCTTGACCGAACGGGCAAACCATGCCGGAAGTGGGACAAGACTGGCTTTCGTGTCAAATCATTCACTGGCAGAATCTGGGAACTCCCCAGCTGGCGAACACCATGCAGCCGGGCTTTCGGCTCCGAGAGCGAACAAGGAACGTCAAACAGCCAAAGCAAGGAGAACAGCAGTAGTAATGTTGGCAGTGATAAAAGCCCGGCTGTCAATGTCTCGAACGTCGCCAGCTCTCCAGCTAATGGTGTATCAACGCCGGCTTGAACGACTACCGTCCAGATTCCGAGTCCTTAGCCAGCATATCTCATCTCTTGACGACATCACATCAACAATAATCGATCTATCTACGTTTCACCAGCATAGCGCGGAGTTCGTGGGGATGGATTTTCCTCAGGATATTATTCCCCACATCATTTCGCTGTTACGGAATACACTGCCAGGGGCAGAAAAAGCATGGCAGCTGTTTGATCTCTCCATGCAAAGGACTTCACACGGTTTTGATTATAAGAGTATTCCTGTAATAGGTAAATGTACTTCATACCTCAATAGTATCATGGTCGACTACGGCGTTCACAGGAAGGATCTTATTTATCCAAACATCATCATTCATCTACTCGGGGCTTTCTGTTGACATCCTCCAATATTAGTATGAGATCTTGTTCAGGCGAGACTTTTGACTTCAATGAACAGCTCGTGAACGGTATTCCTCGACGCAAACATATATCCACATGTTCGGCCTGAAGGCATGCTCATGGAGATTTCGAACTCCACATGTGACCTATACAACATGTTCATTCTTATGTTCGTAATTTCCGATCTTGATTTACTTGGTGTCCGGTACGTAAGGAAGTATGGTATTGGGGTTGACATACAATTTATGACACAGTACTCCGCACAGGCTGCTGGTCGAAGCAAGGGATTATTGACTTGAAGTAGTAGTAGTAGTAGTATTGCAGAGGTATGGCGCCACGATATCACCGTATCTCATGATAAGGGGGTTGGCATCGCACGTTTGGCCCCCGAGTCACTTGCTCCGCTGCGGGGGTCGAGCTCTATCTATCCGAGCACGTAGTCATGCACCTCAAACACCTGAAAGCGTCATTTGTTCACACATGCCCCCCCCTGGCATTGATTGTCTCCGCTATGACTTACTACATTGATGCCTTGGTCGAGCAACTTTCTGTATACCTTGATCAGCCGAGCATGCCACTTCAGCCATCATAGCGGACCGACGGTTCTACACAATCAGGTAGCGCCGTCGGCTACCGCGGTATTGCAGTATCGTCATCCTGGATCTGTCGTGAGATTCCTGCGAAAGCGGACGATATTAGGCTCCATGTGAAGCAAGAAGACAACGACCGAGCTTGTCTTCCTCCCGGGATCCTCTGCGCTCTTCCTGGGGTACTCCGAGATGACCAACGCTCCTCCCCATGGCTCTCCAGGAGCTCCACACCTATCATACTCCAATCCCACCAGTGGTCTAATGCCCCGAAGATCCTCCTACGCATCAGTAGCCGCCGGAACTGCATCGCAGCTTCCTAGTCTTCCACAGATTCAATCCACATCTGCCCATCTCCCACGTATAGTGAATACGAGCTCGTACACGCATCACCAAGCCATGGATCACCAACCTTCGAGGATACCGCAACCGGTGTCGGATATTGATCATCCGGGGGACGGAGGGACCAGCATACCTGGAGGTTGGGGGAGAGGAGCAGATACGTCCAGATATTCAAACCCGCGATTTCCAAGCAATTATGTTTCTGCCAGCGTGCTGGGGGCGCCAATCTTCTTCAAACCCTCGTATCTGAAGGATTCGACATACATGGAGATACTGGAAGAGAATTACAAAGCGAAGCTTGTCGCTCAGCGGGAGGATGCTCCAGTCCGCTCATCAAATCCTGGATCTCTCTCTACCAGCTCGAGTAGTGTCAGCTTACACAAGATGGCTCCATCACATCGCGGCATGACATACGAAATAGTCGAGCATCAACCTCATCCAGATCTTCCGTATCCCCCGCCATTGCCTGCGAGATGGGCAGAGACAGACAAATTTGGAGGACTGGAAATAGGGGCAGATGGGTTAGACGTCAAATATGTCGGTCAGCACAAGATGGGCGAGCACGAGGCTGCTGCCACACGGACTGATAGCCCGATACCCCCACAATGTGGCATATACTACTTCGAAGTCAACATCATTTCAAAGGGAAAGGAGGGCATGATTGGGGTCGGTTTCTCGGGACCAACAGCTTCACTTGAGAAGCTCCCCGGCTGGGAGCCGGATAGCTGGGCGTACCATGGCGATGATGGGAAGTCGTTTTGCTGTCAGAGTTCAGGAAAGAATTACGGGCCTACGTTTTCTTCTGGGGATGTTATTGGCTGTGGGATTAATTTTATGACTGGGTGCGGATTCTTCACCAAAAACGGAGTCTTCCTAGGTCAGTTGCCTTGTGTCTCGTCAGTTGTGGCTGCTGACTAGTCAAGGTAATGCATTTCGAGATCTCAAAGTCAATGATCGAGATTTCCCAACGTTATATCCTTCCATCGGCATGAAGCGGCCACACGCGCAGTTGAGTGTCAATCTCGGTCAAAGACCCTTTGTGTATGATATAGATGGCATGGTGTCTGTATGTGACAATCTCGGCTTGGCCTATCCAGATTATCTGCTAAGACGAAGCAGCGCGAGAGACAGGGCATTCAAGACGAGATTAACGCTGTCGACACTTCGACGCTGCATCCTACCCTCAACAGGAACAATCTGTGCAAAGCTCTTGTGGCTCAATATCTCTCACATGATGGCTACGTGGAGACTGCCCGGGCATTCGCCGGTGAAGTAAAAGCCGAAGCAACAGCGTTGAGAGGGTATCCAGAACCAAAACTCGAGCAATATCTCTCTGTGGAAGAGGACCATGATGCCACAAATCGTCAACGTATGTCTACATCCTTTTTGCAGGCCTGACAACACACGCTAAGCTCATACACAGGCATACGGGCAGCTATCCTTGAAGGAGATATCGACAGCGCGCTCAAACTAACTAATGCATACTATCCGCAAGTACTCCAAGACCACTCACATGTATATTTTAAATTACGATGTAGAAAGTTCGTGGAATTGATGCGCGAAAGCACACTACTCCTGGAGGTTTCAACGGAGAAGCGGACGAAGTCCACGAATGGGCATTCGACCGCCATATCAGATGATGGCTTTGAGCCTGATATGGATCTTGACGAGCCAATGAAGGACGGTGACGACTGGGACCAAATGGACACGGAAGAAGCCGAGAATGGCAAAAACGACAATGCGGCAAAGTACGAGTCGATACTCTCGGGCCTGGTCCAATACGGTCAGGAGTTGAAGGCGGAATTCAAGGACGATCAAAGTCCACTCGTCACGGAGACATTCACCAACATGTTTTCCATGTTTTCCTACACCGATCCCAGGAAATCGCCACACGGCAAGATGCTAGATCCCAGGCAGCGGATAGCGGTGGCCGAAGGTCTCAATTCTGCTATACTAGGTAACCCGTCACCCTTTCCCGATTCCCGCCCCTTACATCCAGCTCACAAGTTCTTCTAGTATCGCTCGGCAAATCATCGTCTACGGCTCTCGAACGCCTCTACAAACAAACGAGCGTACTCATCGATCTGATCGGCGAAGACGGCGGGTGCGGAGCATTCATCAATTTGCGGAATATATTGAAGGCTAGCAGGTCGTGGCAATGATATCTTGTATCTTACAGCGAAGGAGTTTCATGGGTTGGGCATCATTTAGTTAATGGAGAATGATGGTTGAGCGACGGGAGTCAGTCAGTCAGTTCAGCTTTCCTCGGGCGTATAGAGGCTCCCTCTCCTCTTTACCCACCTAAGGTTCTCTATCATGTTATGTTGTCGACAGTGTAGATAGACTACCCATTGCAGACACGGCCAACAACATCCAGATATTGACACTTACTCCGGAGTAAGCAACATGGATGCCGACCTAGAATAGAATATCTTAGCCACAATTGCGGCCGAGCATGTGTACTACGTATTCTAGAAGAATTCACCCCCTTCTGGTCCAAACTTACTTCTGGTCCAGCCCCAAGGGGCTAGCGTTCCGGAGATCTCCATTTCCGTACTCCGGGGTCTTGTTCTAGGGTTCTCTTAGGCTAGATTACTGTCGCTTCTATAGATTAACAGTCGGGCTAGGTACGAGAAATATTTTGCTATAAGAACTGTTTAGTTTTAGACGTTCTATAATTCTTGTAGCGAAAATAAGTTGTTAAAACCCATCGTTGTGGAAGGGGAGGGCGTGGACCAGAAGTAAGTTTGGACCAGAAGGGGGTGAATTCTTCTATACCTTACGCCGCGATCGTTCGTGGTACCCGATTCGATGTCCGAATGTCTCTCGTTGCAAAGGGGGCTGATAAGTATACGTAAAGTAGGTAGGTACATAAGGTAGCACTTGAACCTCCAGACTCCTCAGTACGTCTTGGCACGTTCTTTATGTTGTAGTCCGAGCTAAAGAACCATCTAAGTCAGATTAGGAATATGGTTCCTTAGGATAACGCCTTTCCCCATCTGGCCGCCCGTAGAACAGACTACCTAGGTACCTTACAGTCCTCGGCAGCGACTTCGGACGACAAAGACCATCGAATTTTGAGGGTGATGATGATGATGATGATGATGATGATGGCAAGCTCAATGACCTAGATGATATTTTCTTCCTTTTGGCTCTCTGTACATACATACATTCATTGTCATGGAACTATAGAATACAATAATGGCTATACCTAAGTAATTAATCACACACACCAACCCCATAATAAACCAACACCACCCTCAACCATGCCACCCCCTCACCCCACGCCCCCAACCCACCGCGACATCCTCCGCTGGCGCACCCACCCCACCACCACGCCCCCTCCCTTCCTCAAATACCGCTCCTCAACCACCTTCATCCTCCTCACCATAACAACCGCAGTCTTCACCGACATATTCCTCTACGCCCTCATCGTTCCCGTCATCCCTTTCGCCCTCACCGCCCGCGCCCACACCCCCCCCAGCCTCAATTCAGCACTGGACCTCCGTCCTCCTAGCCGTCTACGGTGCATGTCTGCTAGGGGCGTCGCCTGTGTGTGGCTGGGTGGCGGATCGGACGAGTAGCCGGCGGGGACCATTGCTGGTGGGACTGGGGGCGTTGGGGGGCGCGACGCTGCTGTTGTGTTTTGGGCGCGGGGTGGGGGTGTTGGTTGTTGGGAGGGTGTTGCAGGGTTTTAGCGCGGCGGTTGTGTGGACGGTGGGCTTGGCGCTGTTGGTGGATACGGTGGGGAGGGGGAGGGTGGGGGAGTGTATGGGGTATGTGGCGTTGGCGATGAGTCTTGCGGTGTTGGTGGCGCCGGTGCTGGGGGGTGTGGTGTTTGCTCGGGCAGGGTGGTTTGCGGTATTTGGGATGGCGGGGGGGTTGGTGGGAGTGGATGTTGTGATGAGGTGCTTGTTGGTGGAGAAGGGGGTGGCGAGGAGGTGGGAGGGGGTTGCGGGGACTGGAGGGGAGGGAGGGGAGAAGGAAGGCGAGGAGGCGGTAGCTGAGGAAATTGCTATTGTTCCGAGCAATGGGCGATCTGTCAAGGGCAGGAACTCTTTCGTCCTCTTACTTTCGTCCCGCCGTCTTCTCGCCGCCCTCTACTGCACCCTTGCGCAATCGATCCTCCTCACGGCCTGGGACGCCGTCCTCCCCCTCTACGTCAATCGCATCTGGGGCTGGTCCTCCATCGGCGCCGGCCTCATCTTCTTCCCCCTAATCCTCCCCTCATTCCTCTCGCCGCTCTTCGGATACTGGTCCGACAAGAAAGGCCCCCGGATCCCGACCGCCTTGGGCTTCCTCCTCGCCATCCCTTTCCTGGTCCTGTTGCGCTTCGTCAACCATGATAACCTCCGGCAGAAAGTACTGCTCTGCGCCCTGTTGGCGTGCCTGGGCTTCGCGCTGAGCATGGCGATGACGCCGCTATTGGCGGAGATCACGTATGTGGTGGGCGATAAGGAACAATCGCATCCGGGAGCCTTTGGAGGGAAAGGCGCGTATGCGACGGCGTACGGGCTTTTCAATATGGCGTTTGCCGGCGGGATGCTTGTTGGACCTATTTGGGGCGGTTTTGTGACGCAGAGCAAGGGCTGGGGGACGATGTGTTGGAGTCTTGCGATTCTGAGCATTTCGGGAGCGATCGTTGCGGAGCTTTGGGTCGGAGGGTGGGTGGGAAAGAGTGGGAAGGAGGCGAGGGAGAAAAAGGTGGAGGTAAGCAATTCGGGGAGGGGGGAGGTGTAGTGTCCTCGAATACTGAAGTCGGGAGTAAAGCCAACCCCTTCCGCGTTCAACTACCAGCACACTGGATCTGGTAGAGATATTTCGTCCTTCATTTACACCAAAGCGTAAAGAGAGAGACAAAATAAGGTAGAGGGCAGCGGAACTCCAATACTAGATGAGAATCGATATTGTGCTGTCGTGGTGTAAGAATAGGCCCTATGTTCGTAACTCGTTCTTCTAGTGACAAGCGACGTCATCCACGCGCCAGGATCTTTCTTCTTTCATGGCAAACACCTTGAAAGTCTGGGTCTTTGAAATCTTAACCGGGCGTTCTGTAGTCTTCGCCGTGGTCTTTGTGGTCGCACTAAGACCTAGAAGGTCCTCGGCACGCCGCATGAAGAGCAGGTCCCAGGTTCACCCAGAGATGTCACGGAACAATGAACTTTTTCCTGATACCTCTTTCTGTAGAGATGCTAAGAAGCGGGATTCGATACTTGGCTCAATGAGCCTTGCATTCCTTCGGGGTTAATTGACGACAATTGATACTGCCCAAGCTGCAGACGACCAAAGACGGTTCACTCAACGTCCCTAGTGATTCGAGAGTGCTGAAAAGAGGTGGGCATCGTCCCAATGAATGTCATAACGGAAAACATTTCAGCCCATATATAAGCCTAGAGGTAATCTCGCAATCATTCGCGAGCATCGAAAATAAGTTTTGCTTCATTCCTATAGTGCATGCCACCTGCCTGATCCTGGCAGCTCAGATCACTGCCTGACCTTTCTACCTCCCCTGCGTTGGTCCGGGAATTTGAAGGAGGTCTTCACACCCGTTGCTAAGGCCCAATCATTTGCATCTGCGCTGCATTTATAACATTCATCCAGGCGTAGGAATTCTAGCTTATCCTTTAGAGCGATGACCAATGCTTTCACCCCAACACCGGTGATGTTAGTGCGTTCGAGACATAGAGTCTTGATGCTAAGCACATGCTTCGCCAAAATGATGGCCAGGTCGTCGTTGAAATCGCACATGCCCAATTTGAGTTCCTTGACGCTTTCGAAGTAACCTGACGTGATGAGCTCTTCAAGCTCCATTTCAAATAGCCCTCCGGTAGCATCGAAATGTGTCAATTTGCCCTTGTTCGCTTCGAGCATCTTTCTGACGTTGAGCATCATATGATAGCTATTGCCCACCATAAGACGGGTCAGCTTTGTGAACTGGCTCGGGGCGAATTCAAGAACAGGAGATTCGATGTCTGAGATATTAAGACTGCTCAGTGATAACGGAAATTTTGGGGGTCGACTCGCAATCATGCCACTTATGTCAAGTACCTCAAGGTGGATCAAACCGGAAAAATCTGGAGTTCGTGCTGCCTGTCCTGGTCCGTCAATAGGCAAAGACCAGACTGAGCGAATTACCAGTTTACGAATGTTGGGGATCCTCTTGACTAGGTTCTCGAGATCAACAACTTGTATCGTCGTGCCAGGGCGATGCGTCTTTGTGAAAGCCAAAACCAAGGAGTTGAGTTTCGGTAAATCCACTTTCCATTGAGCCGGACGTCCCATCAATAAAGTGACGTCGGAAAACTCTACACATTCCAAAGCTTTGCATTGTTCAAGTAGCTGCTCGATAGTATCACCCGTAATCTGGCATTCACTTCCTATGGTAAGAGTCTTGAGGTTGGTAGCGCAAGACACGGCCTGAAGGATCGTGGTGCCGATCAGGCCACTAGGCACCACCAACTCGTACAGTCCTTTGCATCTTGTCGTTATGAAGCGTGGGAGATAATACCTGGCGTTCACAGACTTGGGTAAAGTTACCCGAGTGGGAAGGCCTTTCCCTTGCCTCAAATACTTTCGAACAGCCATTTCCTGCACAGGCATTCTAGCTGCGATGAAGTCTAGATCGGTCCACAGCGTTGGGATGGATCCTAGAAGTTCCATCCACGACTTTGAGACGTTTATGCTGTAACTATGAAAGCATATGTGAGTTACGAAAACGTGAGTATACTGGCTGCTCACCAAACATCAGGAAATGTAAGTGTACTGAGTATCTTCGCGGCAATCTCCCAGGGTAAGATCTGGAAAGGATCCCGGCGCTTTGTGGAAGAATTCTGCTTGACAACTTCTGCGTCGATTTGTGTTACGACTTTATCGTAGGATCTCCTGAGAAGCTGAGGGCCATCAACACAGTTCGCCGTGACTGCAACGCACCAGGGGTAGACACACTACAAGGTCAGGATCCATGGCCTGGACCTTGCCGATACCCATTTCGTAAAGAGATCTCGCCGTGTCCGGTTTGCCCATTAGTGTCAGGATCTTGCCTGTGCGAAGATACCCCTGTCAATATCAGTATTTGAGCACTCCGAGTATTTGGGCTGCTAAGCCCACGGTGACGTTGGTCTTGTCGTGCTTTATCATCTTCTGCCCGTCAGATAGGGCGGCTCGGAGGTTGCCCAGCTTCGCATAAGCTGCAGAACGACTTCCAAGGACAGTGTTGAGATCCGTAATGCCTCTATCGATAGCCTAAGTCATACATGAGCTATGAATGTAGTTTTGAGGGTGGGACTCACCCGGGTAAAGCATAGAACAGCGTCCTTATACCGTTTGTTGTGATAGTGTCGTTGGCCACGGCCATGTAGCTCTTCCATTGGTCCTAGCTGAAGAGTTGCAATCGAGACGTTTCGGCCCCTGGGTGCCGCTGCCGACTCCATAGGCGCTTGAATTTAGTGGACATGTGAATGATCTCTCCGTTGCAGTGGCTTTCGCTATCGCCGATGGATCGCTTATGTCCGAATCCAAACATTGCCCATGTCAACGCCCTGACGCTGATGCACGAATCATTCTTGGGCACCGTCCTCATGCGGTCAGAGCTGGCCTTGTAGTCCTACTCAGCTCAATTTATAAGGATACATCCTATTATGTCCAGCCTTGACGATCTATTTAAGGTAGAGATCCCTTTCTCTCTGGATTGTTTCCATACTATGGGAGGTGCCAAGGAGGACAGGAGACTTGCTAATTACCAGTAGAAATCCTACCTACCAGGAAATAAAAGGAAGAATGGCGCCAGTCAAGATCCAGGTACATTGTTGTCTCCCACGGCTACCTGTATCTACTAACCGTAGGAAGACAAGATTTATAAAGCCACCAAAATAAGCCTAAATGGAGATGTCAAGAGTAGTGGAAAAGCAATAGGAGAAGACAAAGGCGATAACGAAGACATGGAGGCAGGTCCAGAAATGCCACCAGAGGAAGAAGAAGTGGGCCCAGAGGACGATGAAGGCAGATTCTATGGAGGTGGCATCACCAAAAACACCACAGCCGTGCTCGACTTCATTGAGGAGCAAGACCAGGATGAATCGGTGGGTCCTCAGGATTGGTATAAGTAAGTTGGCCCAAAGCTAAGCGCAAGACAGAAACCGGAGAAAGTCGACATCACATGGCTGCGCAAGTTGGCTCTGAATTTCGAGAAGAGAGTCTCAAAGAATGCGGAACTGAGAGCCAAATATGAAGATACACCGGCGAAGTACGTCCGAGCATTTTGAACATCCTGGTGGGTCTAGTTTGACATGTATCATCAGGTTCATGGGCTCAGAAGCAGATCTAGATACAGATGTGAAGGCACTCTCCATTCTCTCAGAACACCCTGAACTTTACCAAGAATTCGCAAAGCTGGGCTGCGTTTCATCACTGGTATCGTTACTGTCTCATGAAAACACAGATATAGCCATCGACGCCATCGAGACCATAAACGAGCTGACTGACGAGGATGTCGAGGCTAAGCAAGATCAATGGGATTTTCTAGTCGATGCGCTTCTCGATGCAGATCTATTGAACCTATTGTTCGAGAATGTTTTACGGCTGAACGAAGACATCGAATCGGATAGAGCCGGGATATACCATGTGCTCAGCCTCCTGGAGAATCTCTCTTCGCGCCTATCAATTATCGCAACTATAGGGAAAGAAACCAAGTTTCTCGGCTGGCTACTTTCTCGAATACAACAATCAGAATCTAGTACAGCTCAGAACACACAATACTCCGCCGAAATCCTAGCCATCCTTCTCCAGTCGTCACCCGCAAATCGCAGTAAGCTAATCTTGCTAAACGGCATTGATATCTTCCTGCAGCTCCTCAGCCCTTACCGGAAACGGGATCCGGCAAAAGGGACCGAGGAAGAAGAATACGTAGAGAACGTGTTCGACTGCCTGACGTGTTGCGTCGATGACAGTGAAGGCAAAGCGGAATTCCTTGAAGCCGAAGGACTAGATCTATGCCTAATCATGTTGCGGGATGGAAAGATGAGCAAACCTCGAGCATTACGGCTGCTCGATCATGCGCTCGGTGGACCGAACGGTGTTGCCTGCTGTGAGCGACTTGTCGAAGCAGCGGGGCTGAAACCCACGTTCGGCCTCTTCATGAAAAGGCAGGATAGTGAGGCCACCGAGCACCTCCTTGGGATCTTCTCGTCTATGCTACGCTCGCTGCCCGCCAATGAGGTAGGTTTTCTCCATCATAAATTCTCCTTTCTTGTACAGATGTCAATCCGTGAGACATCTCTCATAAAGATCGAGCCACGAAACCGTATGCCAAAGAAAGGTAAACTCTGACATGAAGGACATAACTAGGCACCAAGAATCCGGCTTCTCGCCAAATTCGTAGAGAAGAATTACCAAGCGCCAACCCGGTTACTACAAATACGAAAGGATTACGTATCCAAAGTCCAAGCAATCAACAGGACGATAGCCGCCGAAGAAACCCCACTTTCATCCGAGGAGCGGGCAGAGAGACTCGACGAGTGGGAATCAAGAAGGCTAGATGGAGGCCTCTACGTGTTGCAAACCGTAGATGTCATACTGGCATGGCTCGTCGCCGAAGACGAGGGTGCGAGGGCCAAGATCCAGAGCCTGCTGGAAGACCAAAATGAGGGCTTGAGAAGTGTGAAAACTACTTTGCAAGGTCGGTGCTCTGATTTTGCCTAGCTTTTGAGATGAGTAGTGGACTGATTACCCGTAGCACAATTGGTCGGTATGAATGCAAGCGGAGAAGATGAAGATTCGCTGCTGAAAGATATGCTGTCTACACTCATACAACACGTGTAAAACTCCCGTGTATATATGCACCACGTGAGATACCCTTTATTCATTGATCGTTTGAACATTTACACTCATAAAAAATATTCGTTCCGGGCATGCATCATCCTCTCATGCAATTCGTCATAATTTCTCTTTCTCATCTGGAAATACGTCCCTCCTCCACAGCACTATCTGTATATTGGGTCGCTTCCTGCCTCCTCCTCCCTCGTACTCCGCAAGGTTCGCCCTCAACACCCGCTCAGCATCCCCCCTTCTGTTCGTCCCTTGAAGCTCTGGGCCCGCACCCTCCATACCGATATACAGGTGCCTACTCGTCTTCTTTAACGGATACGGACTTATACATTTCTCGCCCCATGGCGGATCACCATCGCATTCTACAAATTGCATTAGACGCTTTCTTTGCTCGGACAGTATGTCCGAAGCTGGTGTGCTGTCCGCGGATGGTATTGGAGGAGTGAGGAACGGTGCGATCAATTCTAGAAGAAAGTGTTGAGGTGGGAAGAGCTCGATATCTCCCAACAATCCGAGGTCGATCCACTCCTGCGGGTAGAGAAATTGAGCAGCCGTATGTTCCACTCCGCCGTCTGGAGTCGGTATATGCATTTGCGTCCTATCCGTTTCCGAAGAGACGGGTGAGTCGATGGGAAGAAAGTACAAGTACATTTGTGTGGAGAACCTCTTCGGTAGACCCGCTGGCGTCAACCATCGCGTGAAGGGCACAAGGCCTTCCACATCAGCGAATCCTCCCTTTCCCTTTACCCAGTCTTGGAATGTCACTTGTTCGGAATGCACAGCCTTTCGGCCCTCATCCCGCTCTCGCTCGCTCAGACGTATAAGCTCATTCGGGCTGTCTTTCTGTCGAGCGAGTAAGAGCCCGCTTTCTTCAAAGCACTCTCTGATAGCAGCTAGCCGGTATACTGGGCTCTCGTCATGTCTTCGCTTGTCTTCAAGAGGTGGGAGGAAGCCGTCTTGAGGGGAGAGATGACCGCCTGGGAAGACGTCTGCGCAGACCTAGATTTCAGCTGAGGCTCTGGTCGGATAACGTAAAGGTAACGTGCTTCGGCGGACTATTTGACGCAAAAAGCGATGGTGTGCACAAACCATCTCGCCTGATTTGGGGAGGAAAGACTAGGAAAGAAACGTACGGGCTGAGGCGAATGAGGAGGAGGTTTGCACACGGTGAAGGAGGAGGATGCGATTTGTGGGGGAGATGAGAAGGATGCTATGTAATTGCTGTTAGGACTGGGTGAGAAAGATGCTGTGCAATTGCTGTTAGGACTGGGTGAGAAAGACAGACAGGCCACGTATCCAGGAGGAATGAGAGAGAACGTGTGGCTACCTTGCGCTTGGGCTGGCTACTGGCAAGTCTTTGGGGCTTTCATTCGGCTTGGCTGGGGATGGACTTGGTGAAATGCCTCTCATTGTGTGTTTGAATGCCTGTTCTTTGCTTGAGCGAGGCATGAATCCCGTCGCGAAGTGTAAGGGTACAATACGTCGAGGTCTCATATAAACATGAGTTTGAGTATGAGCAGCGAGCCGAGCAAGATAGCTCAGATGATTGGCGTAAGTTTCAGCACGAATGGGACACAAGCTTTGGCTCATGGACTTTGGTGGACATCTGTTATCATTCCGCTCCATGAGGAGCACTGGAGCCGAGGCACGTCGGGCCGTTAGATTCTCCGTCTTGCATACCCTCATAGGGCAATCAGACATATCAAAATTGAGTCTCATCATGTCGAACCTTTGGTACCAAGCAGCCTTCATCCTAGCTATCTTGATGCTCCGATTCTTGCTCCAATGGTACAACAGATCTCAGGCCAAGGCTGCGGTAACCACGGGCCAAAAAACCAAGTGAAGCCTGTTGGCGTCCGCTGGAAAGTCTTCAACGTTCTATGCCGCCTAGTCAAGAGCCGTTGGGTCTTCTTGACCAGAGTCAGCTCCAGCAGCTCGCTATCTCCAACTCGGCGTGCGGAATTTGGACCTGCTACTGGGCTGAATGACCGCTAACAATCGCCATCGCAATTGGGAATTGAGCCTCTCGGTCATTATGCCTCCACTCTCCACCGCTAGAAGATGGCCTTGTGGTCGAGGATGATGCACTTGACTAGGCAGACATGCTTACAAGAGCAGTATGCATGTGCGTTCTATCCAGGAATTACCCATTGAAAGCTTCTGGCACGTGCTGTTTTGCGCCATACCTCAAGTGGACTATCTTTGCACGGATCGAATACCGAAATAGGTGCACTGTGAATATGAAAAGTCTGCAGGATCCTTTAAGCAAGAGATGGTAAATGTGTACCATTAGTGGTAACAGGACCGAAAGGACACACCAAAACTTCACTCATCAAGGTCTCTACTCGGCCTGTCCTTCCTTCGTCCTCAGCAGCATAGAGAGGATAATTAATGATGCCGACTCTCCTCCCAAAGCCGAGGCGGAAGCTGGCTTGGGGCCTTGGCGCGCTAGACCTGTCGCGAAAAATGCAATGCTTTCCCAGAGTAGATATACTGGGAGCGAAAGTCAAGAATCTAGGCTGTATTTGCTTGAGTCTTCAAAACATGAAAGGCGGAGGAAATATATATACCATAGATTCCGAAACTCGACTAGATCTTTTCCAGCGCTCGATATAATCATCGAAACAATGTGGACTATTAATTTCAATGGCCAAATTATACCTCTTCTGACTACCTACTCTATTATGTATCAACACTACATGAACAGCGCTAGTGCACATTACATCCTTAGCTAGGTTCTATCATGCGACTAACCATGCATTGTTCAGCGCAAATCATTGGAGGAAAGGTATGTTGCCTGGGTGATTGTTCCAACAACGTCGCTGCTGTGCACAAGGCCAGTTCGGCGAGATTGTCGAATAGACAGACTACTAGATATTGCGAACGGTCCTTCCCAGTCGCACAAATATGGAGGAAGTCTCTTGATAAGTAGATGATGTTTATCAGGTATTGCGTATACATAACATTCATCCCGTAGAATAGACACACTTTCGATCATTCACATAAGCCACCTGCAGCCGGTCATAGTATATAATTTAAAGATAAGATTATATCATTTTACCAGTCATGGCTACGAAAAGACCTGGTAAGCTCATTGAGCAAAATATGAGAAGAAGAAAAGTGTCCCAGCCAGCCAGTACTTTGAACCCAGTCGCACACACATGAGATCGAGAAGCCGAGACTGGCGATAAACACATTGATGCTCTGTGCCATACACCCTGCATTGGTAGGATCCTCCACCAGGGGCTGCCCAACAGGAGTACGCCTATACGCCACGCTTGGAAGGAGATGTCGCTGACTTGCAGACTATCATCGTCGTAAAAGGGGAATAATGGAGAGAAAAAAATCAGCTGCTCATCGACCGTAAGAGGATCTAGACTCGTCAGCATTGTTTTCTTTGTGCACTACGAGACAAAGTGACTGACCCTCTCCATCGCGATCGGATCCTGCATCTCCGCACTCAACAGTCCCGGACTATCCGTACCGCCGTCCGTATTGATCGGCCCAGCACTGGTAATGGCCCTGTCTACCATCATCGGTCTTTTGATCGGCTTCGCCACGACCGTTCCCCCAGTGCGGCTGCTAGAGTTCTTATTTGGCTCAGGCACTTCATCTTTGGCCGAAATCCTCGTCTCCTTTCCTGCATGCAGGAGTTTACCACCAAGGGTCGCACATTTCAGGATCGTCTGCATCATTTGTTGCTGCTTCAGCGGCTTGGTCAGGTATTCGTCCATCTGGGCCTGGATGCACTTCTCCCGGTCACCCATCATAGCGTGAGCGGTGAGAGCGATGATCGGGGTCCGCGTACAACCCTCGGAGCGCTCGTACTCTCGGATCGCCTTCGTCGCCTCGAAACCTCCCATGATTGGCATTTGCACATCCATCAAGATGACATCGTAACGCCTGATCTTGATAGCGTCCAGGGCTTCTTGGCCATTGTTGGCGACGGTAACGCCATGGTTGTATTTCTGGAGGATCTTCACCGCAAGTCGTTGATTGACCTCGTTGTCTTCCGCAAGGAGGATGTCGAAAGATTTGGAGGCGTCAGAAATGGATGTTGTCTGACGACCTTCGAGGGCGGGAATCATGCCGTTCCCAAGGTCAATGGGGAGACATGGTGTGGTCATGTACGAAGCGACACCAAGATCGAGGGCAGACTTCATGCTGACTGAGACGACTGGGGCGAGCAAAACAATAGGAACGTAGCGGAGAGCATCATGATTTCGGAGCCGTACAGCGGTATCCATACCATCGACAAGTATAACGTCGTATGGGAGGCCATGCTCTGGCTTTTCCGTTGAGCCAGGAGTCTTAGGTCGGGGAACCTCTGACTCATCATTGACCACCATAGGATTTAGTTCGAGTTCCTTGAGCATAGTTGTGATGTTCTCTGAGCAGTCCGTCCGGCCTTTGTCGATGAATAGTACCACGTGATTTCTATAGGCATTTAACTGTGACCGCACCGAACTCAGATCGTGTGAAGCAATCTTGGTAACGCAGGTGAAGGAGAACGTGCTGCCTTTCTGGTAGATCGAATCGACCCATAATCGACCGCCCATCAGTTCGACTAGCTTCCTAGATATGGACAAGCCGAGTCCGGTGCCGCCGAATCTACGTGTAGTCGAGCCGTCGGCTTGTTGGAAAGTATCGAAGATCAGGTCTCTCTTGTTAGATTGAATGCCTATGCCAGTATCTGACACAGAGAATTCGAAAGCATACTCGTCGTCTGCAATATCCATCTCCCGAGCCCCACGGATGGTAAGTTTGACCTCTCCGAGTTCGGTGAACTTTATGGCATTGCCTACAAGATTTAAGATGATCTGGCGGAGGCGATATGGATCGCCAAGCACAAAGTCGGGAACCGAACTATCCACCTGGTATGCAAGATTGAGGTGCTTATCATTGGCTTTCACTGCCAAAGTCTTCAGCGCACTGAACACACTGCCTCGCATGGAGAAGGCTATTGACTCCATCACCATACGATTGGCCTCAATCTTCGAAATGTCCAAGATATCATCAATGATCGTTAACAAGCTGTTTCCAAGATTGTGAACAATATTCATCATCTCGCGCTGATACTGTGTGAGATCAGTATCTAAGGTCAATTGTGACATTCCTATTATCCCGTTCATTGGTGTTCGAATCTCATGGCTCATATTGGCAAGGAACTCGGATTTGGTCCGGTTGGCAAATTCTGCTGTCTCTCTGGCCTGTGTATTTTTCTGTAAGCTATCACGTAGATTTGATATCATCTTGTTGATCTTGCGCTTCAAGTCATCCATCTCGCCAGACGCGTCGACAGAGATGAGCTTGGTAAAGTCTCCATCCGTCGCCGCATCTGTGATCTCGCCGAAAGCTCGAACCTGCGAAGTTAGATTGTCTGCCATGGTATTGACATCTTCCGTAATCTCTTTCCACCGTCCGCTTGCATTATCAACATTAGCTTGGCCACCCATCTTGCCGTCCACACCAACATCGCGGGCTACACGCTTCAGCTCCCGAGCAAAAGTATCGAGCTGAGTCACCATGTTGTTGATGGTCACTTTCAGCTTGAGCACCTCTCCTTGGGCATGGACCTCGATCTTTTGGCTCAGATCTCCTCGTGCGATTGCCTGCGTAACATCCGAGATGCCCCTTACCTGCTGGGTCAGATTGTTGGCCATGGTGTTAACATTCGTCGTAAGCTCAGCCCATTTCCCTTCTACTTCGTGTACATTCGCCTGACCGCCTAGGGTGCCTTCGGTACCGACCTCTCTGGCCACCTTGCTGACCTCAAATGCGAAGTTGTTGAGTTTGTCCACCATAGTGTTTATCGTTATTTTCAGATCTAAAATTTCGCCGTTAACCTCAGCCGTGACCTTGCGGCTAAAGTCTCCTTTCGCCACAGCTAGAGTAACAGAAGCGATCTCCCGGACTTGAGTCGTGAGATTGTTCGCGAGCAGATTTACAGTCTCGGTCAAGTCTTTCCAAGTACCCTCCACATTGTCTACTGTAGCCTGCTCCCCAAGTACACCATCTGTGCCAACAGCCTTGGCGATTCGAGTGACTTCCGAAGAAAACTGTCCTAGCTGATCGACCATGGAGTTGATGGTCATTTTGAGATCCAATACCTCTCCTTTGCAGCTGGCTGTTATCTTCTTGGTCAAGTCGCCTTTAGCTACAGCCTTGGTCACTGCAGCGATATCCCGGACTTGGCTGGTCAGCCTGTCGGCCATCACGTTGACGTTAACAGTTAAGGTCTTCCATTCACCCTTGACACCTTCGACTTTGGCTTGTCCACCTAAGACGCCTTCAGTGCCGACGTCCCCTGCTACTCGGGTAACTTCAGAGGCGAAGGCCCTCAATTGATCCACCATTGTATTGATGGTTTGCTGTAATTGTGCAATCTCCCCCTTTGCTTGTCTCTTGATCTTCTTCTCCAGATTACCCTCCGCCACAGCGGTCGTAACTTCTGCAATCTCCCGAACCTGGAGCGTAAGATTATAGGCCATCCCGTTGACTGTGCAACGATTAGCGCAAGTGATATGAAGATTTCATGCACGATGACTACATACCATTATCGGTCAAATTCTTCCATATACCGCTGACTCCGGTGATCTGAGCTTGTCCACCAAGTTTGCCTTCTGTGCCCACCTCACGCGCGACCCTCGAGACCTCGTTACCAAAGACTTGTAATTGATCCATCATGGTATTGATCGTCCGCTTGAAGGTTGCGATTTCTGGGTCCATTTCAATTGCATGGATCTGGACCTTCTGGCTGAGGTCTCCATTCGCCACATTGGTTATAATGGTGCCAATCTCCTTCAAGGCCTTCTGGAAAGCTTCATTTGCCTGTTGATGTTTCAGGAGCTCACGCTCGAGGGAATTGATCTGCATATCCCCAACTTTGACAAAGGTACGTTTTGCATGCTCTTTCTGCTCTAAGAGCTGTTCCTTCACACTGTCTATAGTCTCTTTCTGAGATTTGATTTCATTTGCTTGCCTTTCGACGTGGTCCCGGAGATGATTAACATCATCTTCAGAGAAAACAAGAGAACCACCAGCCAGGAGCTTTGATATATGGTTTTGCCTAGTAGATGTCGAGAGTTGCCGAACCGGTCGAGACGCGCCATTCCGAGCTGGACTCGATGAGCCATTTGCAAATGGCGACGTAGGAGCGCCGAACTCACTGGGAGTGTCTGGAAGGACCTGGTTATTGACAGTACTAGCCTTGTCTTCAAGGTATCTTATTCGAGCTGCCAAAGCCGAGAGCTCGTCTTCCAATGATTGCTTCGTGCTATCGTTCCTACCGGGCAGTAAGAGCTTGCCGTTTGCAGCCATTTCCTTCGAGTGCAAACTGAATCCGGTGGGATCGTAGGAGGGAGCGACCTTCAGAGCAAGACTCTGTACAATGGCCGTTGCAGCCGCCAAGGTCTCTCTTTCGGCCATGGCTTGAGGTCGTGGGCGGATCGGGTCCTCTGTGTTGGGTTGATTATGACTGAGGCCGTCGCCAGGAATCTTGGTACATAAGGTAAGGGGTAGTTGGAGGGTAAGTGAGAGAGTTAACTGGGGCTGCTAGAAACGCAAGGCTGAATTAAGGCAACTGCTCACTGACAGTGTGCCATTGAAACAGTGGTCTCACAAAGACGTTGAAGTCGATCTGGGAGAGGTAGGTTGATAGGGAGGCGCTTTGTACTGGTTCGATGAAAGGGATGTGGTTGGGGGACGGTAGGAGTGGGGCTTGGTATTGGAAAGCCAGAGAAAAGGAGGGTAGGAATTATGTAGGTTTTTATTCGGGCATCCACTGCACAACGATTGTCATCAAGTATCAACGCTGACAGCCTGAGAAGGGAGTACTCCCTCGTTGCAGTACTGCCCCGTGGGGTTCGACAAATTGCTGAGCGGCGGCGTGGCAGCCACAAAAGGATCCCACTAGTTAAGTCAAGAATAATAGCGGTTCGGGGAAGCTTTGCCTAGTCGAGACCTCTTTTGAACCGCTCCGTTGTGCGTTCCGTAACCCCCTTGTTCTTTTCAAGCATTGAAGAGTCTACAAATATACTACGTGCGACCTCACTGACGCCTACACAGAAATTGAACTAACTTACTTTACAGTACCTTAGAATATCAGGTCTTCCGTGATCAATATCTTGGTAATTTGCGATGTGAGACTAATCACTTTAGGGTCAGAGTCTTGGCGAAGCTGTCGTGACCCAGGGGTCAAAAAGAGGGCTTGAACGTCACGCAGAAATTGTGAGCGTGGAGTTCGTGTGGGAAGGTGCTAAATACGAAAAGGGGCTCATTAAGAATTGCTATGCTGTTGTGATCCGTCACTTGCGAGACTTCCGGGCATGCTTTACCAGATTCTCAATCACGCCCTCGAAAGCTTCTTTGTCGCCCAAAGCGCTGTCCCTTCGTTTCAGCCAATACTCCAGCACCTCGCTGGCCTTGGCGTTTGCTTCTTCGAGTTCTTGCACATGCGCCTGTAGTTCCCCATCCGTCATATTCGACAGTGCAGCTCCCGTAGTTGCGCACAGCATCTTCGTAGCTTGGAAGTCGAGTTCGGGTGGCGCTGGTGGACCTTTTCTTTTCCTGGGCTTGTTGGATGAAAGTCGATCCACAGAGGCGGTGGAGTTATTCTCTTGTTTTAAACGAACTCGAGCATTTAGTGAGCGACCTTCAGGAGGTGATTGAGAGCGACTGCGGAGGTGTATTGAGGGCAGGATGAGTTTCTTTTGCTTCGAGGCGGGTAGAATTTCGTCCAAGTCAACGGGGACTCCGAGTGATACTAAGAAGAGGCGGCGGATGCGTGACCGGACCCAGTTGGGCGGTTGTAGGGGCGGAGGCGCGACAAGTTGGGACCAAAGTGACAGACTCCGATCCGTAAGGAATATAGAGTTCTGACTCGACGGCATTGGTGGGGAGGGAGGGTGTTCTTCTGTGGTAGACGGGAATATGTCGTTAAGAAAGGGGCTGGTGGCAGCTATTATACCGTTCAGGGTATCTAGTTCACTGAAATCAAGCAAGGGCTTTTGGAAAATCAAGATTAGCTTCAGGTTGCTTCAATTGTCACGATCAAGTGCGCGGATACAGTGCCTTCAATCGTTGCATTGACATTACTCACAAAAGGCGATGTCGCATGTGGAAGGGATTGAATCGGTGGTATGGATGATGCTGGCTCCTGAGGTTCCTCGTCGAGAGCAGAGGATTGCTGAAATCCATCGTCGAAATCACCAAAATCCTCGTCATCACCAGCCTCGAAGTCGTCAAAGTCCATTCCGATAGAGTCATTGATATCGAGTTTGGCATTTTGCTCAGTTTCATGGGTTATTATATCGCTTTCATGCTCAGATTCTTCATCATTCATGGGTCCAAAGCCACCGTCAGCCGCGATTGGTGAAGTTGATTCTAGCATTGATTTCTGCCGCTTGGGTTGGGCAAGACCAAATCTGTTTAGAGAGGTTGGTAAACCTGATTCGGTCATTGGCTCGCTAGACAGAACCAAGCAGGACGTCTTTCTGCTTACCGAGATCATCGCCATTTTTCTCAAGTAGATCAGGCTTATTCTCTTCTTTTCTCATATTGGATGCGTTTGTCTTTGGGACCCGTGCGTGGATCGTCTCTAAGGCTACCTCCGTCGCGACAGTCTTGGAGATTGGAAACCCGGCCCCACTATTACTGCCTCGATCCACAATCTCAGAAGACCCTTCAATGTTCGGTTGCTGAATAATAACATCCGGTACGGCGTCTGCTTTCCTTTTCGAATGTGCAGCGGTCTCGGGAATGTCACCGTGGCTCGGCGACACTGTATCGACCTTCTCTACCACTGTCTTGGGTATGGGCGTTCCGTGCAAGTTTGAAGATGATGCTTGATGGTTTGCGGTTGAGCTGGGTTTGGTGTCACCGCCTTCTGGAATAATTTCGAGCTCATCTGGAACCGCATCTTGAGTCCTCAACTGGTATGCTGCAGTGCCTGGGATTTCGCCATGACTCTCGCGATCGTCGACCTGTATTCAAATCAATTACCGTCCTCTAGAAATCGACCGCCGCTTGACTTACCTTTTCCACTCGCGTCATAGGAATTGGAGAATTAGGGACCGAGTTGGTGCCCTGACCCTCTGAGGCATCGGCGAAGACATCGTCCTCATTCTCCGATGTTTCTATCCTGGGTATGAGCAATTTTGACAGACATCGCCGCATGATGCGCCAGAGAAAGCGTACATACCTAGCAACTCATGGGCGCCCGGGTCCTCTAGCTCAACGCTCTTGCGAGGAGGCGCTAGGGTAGGACTTTTGGGTGGATTAGAAGGATTGGGCATGATAGATAAATACCAGCGACACAATGAGATGCACTCTCAGCACAAAGGGTAGATTATGAAATGAGTTATAATTTATAGAGTTGAAATCGAGCCAATATAAGTTGCTCTGGCGCACTACAGCTATTCTAGTTCTAGCGCAGAATAGAATACGGAGAAAAATAAAGTACTTTACTCTTGCACAAGAAACCCCCCACGTAACCTGTGTATGGTCGAGTCGCATTGACTTGGCTCTCGTCCTCATATAGATTGATCAAACTGAGAACCACTGGCTCACTGCTGTGCCTAGAAAATCCCTAGATTGACGAAGGATAGAGACCGTAGGTGTTCGATCCTCAGCGCCAAGGACTTCACAATGTTGTGCATACACTAGAAAGGATCGCGCTTTGGGAATTGGGAGCCCAGCCCCTACCGCGCTTGCATTGTTAACTGCTTAGCTGTGGAGAATACAGGGAATATAGGACCTACATAGTTCGGTCAAGGTAAGTCTTTCCAGCCTCTACAAAGGGAGACCGCATATGGAGACCGCATTTCTAACCGTATGCAAGGCCACCGCCCCACATTCCAAGGATGGCCGACTCAAATAAGCCGTCGTGGTCCTTTGGTCAGTCTGGGACAAGTGGCAGCTCCGGTGCTCTCTTTGGCCGAGTGAATTCCAACAGCTCTAAGCCAGCGGGCAATTTGTTCGGCTCCACGACCAATCCCCCCACAACATCGGGAATAAGCCCATTTGGCAATACAAGCACGGCTGGTGGAAGTGCTCTCTTTGGAGGAGCCTCAGGAACAAATCCGGCGCCCATATTTGGCAGTAGCAGCGGTAGCAACCTTTTTGGAGGAGGGAACAAGCAGAGTGGTGGATTGTCCGGACAAGCCGTAACAGCTCCAGCGCCATCAAGTGGCTTCTCTGGATTCTCTACACCAAATAAGCCGGCGGAGCCACTGATGACATCTCAAAACCAAGCGCCGAGTCTGTTTAGTGGTTCCAATGGAAAGGGCAATACTAGTAACCTATTCAGTAATATAGGTACAAATAAGACCTTCGCGGAGCAAAACAGTACTACGACGCCAACAAGTAAGCCTGCAATCAGTCTATTTGGCAATTCCACGACTCCGGCAGGGCCACCACCGATTAATAACACCGGAGCAAACGCAGGCTCCAGTATTTTCGGCAAGCCTGCAGACTCGGGCAATCCTTTTCCCAAGCAAAGCGCGAACCCAACGTTGGGGGGTTTCACATTTGGTTCGAGCAAACCCCTGGAGTCGCCCGCATCAATGCCTACACAAGCTCCTAATCCGTTCGCATCGGCAGCAAGTACCGGATCTTCTGACTTGTTCGCAAAGAGACCGGCCCCCACTGAGGGCGGCCTCTTCCAGAACTTGAACAAATCCCAGGATACTGGGGCGAACAAGACAACCACCTTACAACAACCACAGGGTGAAGCGTCCAAAAATACGACTCCATTTGGCACAGATAGTCAAGCTTCCACAAATCCATCCACTGCACAAAGGACGCCGTCCCTGTTCAGCATGGCCAAACCTGCGCAGCCAGAGGCTTCGACAGCAAACTCTGTAGCATCACCCACTGCAGCAACAGGAGGCTTCAGCTTCCCAAAAAATCCAACCAGCTCAGATACAACATCTTCTTCAACTACTCCATCACTATTCGGGAATCTTGGGAAACCCCAAGAGAAAAACCCTACTACTACAGCTGAATCTACGGGTACATCAGTGCCCTCGGCGTCTGCACCTGCTTCGGGCGCAGGGCTCTTCGGCAATATGGGAAAGCCTGCAGCTCCCGCCAGCGCATCAGCAGGAGCAACAACCCAGCCTGCTGGTATATTTGGAGGTAAACCAGCGGTAGGCCTGGGTGCATCAACAGCTGGTCCGGCTCCAGCTCCACAATCACGTCTGAAAAATAAATCAATGGACGACATAATTAATCGCTGGGCTACTGATCTCTCCAAGTATCAGAAAGAATTCCAACAGCAAGCGGAGAAAGTATCCACATGGGATCGCATGCTTGTAGAAAACAGCGAGAAAATCCAAAAATTATATGGAAGTACCTTAGAGGCGGAACGAGCCACTACAGAGGTGGAAAGGCAATTGACTGCAGTTGAAGGTGACCAAGAAGAGCTCTCTCATTGGTTAGACTACTACGAGAAGCAAGTGGATTCCATGATCTCGAATACAATCGGTCAAGACGGTGCTATTTCTGGTCCAGATCAGGAGAGAGAGAGAACGTAGGAACAAGGTCAGCATAGATGATGTCTCACGCTGACATTGTCCGCAGTTATCAGCTCGCTTCCCGATTGTCCGAACGACTTGATGAGATGGGCAAGGACCTGACTGATATGATCGAGGAGATCAACGATGCCTCTTCGACCCTCAGCAAGCACAACAAAGCTGATGATCCTGTAAGTCTCGGCCACCACATCAAAGCGGTTTAATTACTGACCTCATTCCACCATACAGCTCTCACAAGTCGTCAGAGTACTCAACAGCCATCTCGCTCAATTACAGCAGATCGATCAAGATACAGCAGCTTTGCAGCTAAAGGTGCAGGCAGCTCAACGAGCCGGTCAGATGATAGGACCATCGAGTGGCATCAGCGGTCCAGGTAGCGATGCTGCTGACGGTTTCTATCGATCATATATGGGTAGGAGGTGACGGTAAAGCACAGCAAGCGAGAAGTTTTTAGCATACGAAAAGAATAGCATGGTGCCGTGAAGTGTTGATACTCTCAATACCTTGGTTGACATCAATAAGTTCAACGGTGCAATCGGTATACATGGGAACGTCGCCTAGGAAAGGACACGATTACAGTCCGGACGTGTGATCCTAAGGAGCCAATGTACGATAACGTGCAAGAATAAGCACAGGGAAGAGAGTGTACAATAAGCGGCAGCGCCTCCATAACGTATAAATAGCTTAGGCAAAGATAGAAATTGCTTCGGCAAGCCCCAGTGTTTTCTGAGCTACTTTTATCAGATGTACCCTGGGCGTTGCCTTCATGACGAACACCTTCCATACCCCAATCACTTCTTGCCCGAGTCCATCTGGTCCGATCTATCCACGGCCGCCATTAGTTGCCTCCATGATAGCAGGTAGGAAAAGCAACAAAGAAGACATACACATGTTTATCCAGCTCCTCGAGGTGCTTCTTATGCTCATCGATCTTCGCTTTCAATGCCTGCAGCTTCTCCATTTCCTTCTGGCGTACGTAGTAGTTTTCATCCGCTTGCTCACGCTTGCTGAAAGCATCACTGTTTTCCAAATGCGGTCATCAGCTTTGCTTTGTAGACCGTAGACCTTCGATCGATGAACTAAAGACTAGCGACTGGCATGTTGTATGGTCTGCCGGGTACAGGATGAGTGAGCGTACCCTTGTGCCGAACCTCCAGACCTGGGAGCTCCTGCGTCACCCTCCGCAGCTCTAGCTGCTGTGGTTGATAACGTCCGTGGGGCTTGCATGGTGGTACGAAGTGCGGACTTAGTTGATCTGATAATGGTTTGACGAATCATCGTTATAGAGGTGTAGGACTTTAGTTTGCCAAACCTGATTCGAGAAGTTGAGCTTGTGAGCGGGGAGACGTCAAAATTCCACTTTTTGGATTGCCGCGCCAAGCGCTGCTTCATCTCAATGGAGTATTCGAAATATGGTATTACTTTTAATGTGATTAGATTTTTTAGATTTAAGAATCATGGGACTGCATATGGATGATTTACATACACCAACTGTGGCCTCTGGCCCAACGAGTGGTCAGGTCCCAGCAATCGGAGTCGACACAGACAAGCTCTCGCTGGTGGATCTAATCAATGAGAAGACAAGGGTTGAGGAGGATCTCAGTGCTCTGGGCAGCGTGCTTGACAGTGTAATCTCCAGCCTTGCAATGTATCTATCTATATTTGTGCGAGCTGACTCGCGTTCAGCACGGCGTCAACATGAATACAGCCCTGACAACCTTCGATGGCTATCCCAGAGATGATCTAGATATCGCCCAAAGTACGTGCTGTCTCTGCGCCCTATTAGGAACCTCCATGCCAACGAGTTTACAGTAAGGACAACAAGAGCACGGATTATACATCTACGGAACGATTACAAAGCTCTCATGTCAAAGATAGAGCTGGGACTTCACGAACACCATGCCAAATACCGAGCATCAGATCCTCTACTCACAACTCCTTCCACCCAGGCGCCAAGCAGTAGCGGTCAGATCTTAGATCAAGGCTTAGTCGACACTCCATTTGCAAAAGTCAATAGTGTGGAGAAAGGAAGTCCGGCGGACGATGCCGGCTTGGAGGCAGGGGATCGGATACGAAGGTTCGGACATGTGAATTGGATCAATCATGAAAAGCTTAGCAAGGTTGCCGAAGTGGTCCAAAGGAATCAAGGGGTGAGTGGGGCTACGTATAAATTTGAGAAAGCTCTGCTGATTTGGGTTGGTTTTGTAGAGGAATGTCGTTGTCAAAGTTGTCCGCAGTGGAGAGGAGCTGACTCTGCAGCTTACGCCGAAGAGTAATTGGGGTGGTAGAGGACTGTTAGGTTGCCATCTTCTTCCTGCCTAAGGGACTTGTGCAAGGGGATGGTTTCCGGCATAGGTATGGCGTCAGAGCGAAATTGGCATAGCTGAAATCGAGGAGCAATGGTATTAGTGAAAGCTATCATAATGAGACGACGAGTATCAATGTTGTAGACGAATCCTTGGGGTCTTTAAGCTGCTCTGGTTAGGCATCAAGACTTCAAAAGTGCCTGATGCCAAGCTTTGGTGCCTTATGATTGGTCATCTGCTCAAAACGGATTTTCTTGTTGTCGCTTCAACTTAGAATAGCTCTAGAAGACAAACTTCTTATGCAACCATACTGCCCTCACATCACACCCAGCTGCATCCACAACACTCACCACATCAAATTGACATAGTCAATCACCTCTGTAAGATAGTCATTCTCCACACTCTACCGGTCTCGAATATTGGGTTACGATAGCGGCACTGCTTATATCGATCAGCTATTTACGCGAATCTCACACCAACGCTTGCCGAAGATGGCTGAAGGAGCTGGCGCTCAAGTGCCACCTACATTCAAGCTCGTGCTTGTCGGTGATGGAGGAACTGGAAAGGTCCGTCATCAGCAATCTTCACTACGTTCCCCGCCGTGGGGCAGAAACAATCCTGGTCAACAGCCTATAGCGTCGTGCGCAACAGCTAATTCTTGTGCATAGACCACATTTGTGAAGCGTCATCTGACTGGGGAGTTTGAAAAGAAATATATTGCAACCCTCGGTGTTGAGGTTCATCCTCTTGCTTTCACGACAGTACAGTCCCACCAGAAGTCGCGCGGGTCGTACAAGAAGCTAATTCTACTGCAGAACTACGGTGGCATTCAGTTCGATGTCTGGGATACAGCAGGGCAAGAAAAATTTGGTGGTCTCCGAGATGGATACTACATCAACGGCCAGTGCGGTATCATTATGTTCGACGTCACATCTCGAATCACCTATAAGAACGTGCCAAATTGGCATCGTGCGTTCTCTGCATCACAATCAAGAGATAGTTGTGCTAATCTATCTTTCAGGTGACCTCGTCCGCGTTTGCGAACAAGTACCCATCGTTCTCTGCGGTAACAAAGTCGATGTGAAGGAGCGCAAGGTTAAGGCGAAGACCATCACTTTCCACCGCAAGAAGAATCTTCAATACTACGACATCTCCGCCAAATCGAACTACAATTTCGAGAAGCCCTTCTTGTGGCTGGCGAGGAAGCTTGTCGGAAACCCGGCCTTGGTATTTTGTTCCGTGTCTGGTGATCTTGGTTGCGCATAGGCTAATATTTGGGCTCTAGGAGTTTGTTGCCGGTATCGCCCTTGCTCCACCAACCGTGGAAGTTGATCGAAATCTCTTGGAACAATACAATAAGGAAATGGAGGATGCTGCGAACCAGCCACTGCCAGATGAGGATGACCCAGATCTGTAGATGGAAAAAAGCAAACCCCCAAACGAGGGGTGGTGTGTCACGGTCATGGTAGAATGGTAGGGCAATGCATCGGCGATATAGGCAGTTTCCAGTACTCTTCTCCAGCAGTCTAGACTGATTGTTGCATGCTTTATGCGGTATGATCATACAGAGCGCGCCAATCAAGACATGATACGAAGGCTAAAATAAAGAGCGGAATCAATTGAGATCCGCCTCGCGATTTCGGCGAGGCGAACAAACAGTCAAAAAACATCGTCCGAGCATACTTTTGTAGGTAGATTCTCCATAGTATAGATCCAACCACATTCTGCCGCCGCAGCCCCGTGGGATCTTCGCTCTCGAGAAAGGATACTGAATTCGAAGACGAAAGCTATCGAATTGGTATATGCATTAGATGTTTACCTGAGAATTTTCCCATTCTTCCATCCACGACACCGCTTCATTATCTAACCCTCGGTCACTTTCTTAACATATCATAATCGATAACGTATCAATTCCTGTCAACCAGTGTTTTTTTTTCTCTTGTCCATGCCAAAATCCCATATATTACAGCGTAAAAGGCCAGCTTCTGAACAGCAACTCAGCAATTCGCCGATACTTCACAAGCTAATAAAGCACTTCCTACCTCATTTGTGACCCATTCTTCAATGAAGAGATCTACATCATTTTGATTCCTTCAAAAGTTCATGGAATCAACGATCGCAACATTAGCTTCCAATGTTACGTCTCTCTGCAAAAACCGCTCTATAGTACGTTTTCCTAAATCGTCAAGTGCATAAGCATAGAGTGAGCCTTCACGTCCAGATATACACAAGACACTACTCAGACTTCGCTAAACCCCAGTGATTTCCGGTATCGAAGATGGATCGCACTCTTATGAAGTCTTCTGTTTCTGTCGAAGCGGAGAATGCTATTACCGTTACTAGTCTTTTTCTTGAATTTGGCTGTACTCTGGGTGGAGACAAACATTGCCAACGTGCATTGGTTTTTCTATCGCACGCTCGCTGCTATTTCTATACTTCCGATCGATAATCGTGATCCATTTCATCTTGTGTCTGCGTGGGAGGGCCTACTCGCGAAGGAGCGGAAGCCAGGCGTTGTACCGGAAGGCTTGATGAAGCAGTGCAATCTTGGGAACATGAAGCCACCATCGATCTGAGCCCACGAGCACAGAATCTCGCCTTAACGTCCAGATCCTGAATCCTGAAATCCTCCATTCCGTCGACGTACAGGCAACGAGCCTCCTCCAAATCCCATCACGGCTAAGACCTATCTATGGAAGTCATGGTTTGCCATCCTTCAAGATATACACCCAAAAGTCCAACATCAACGGAACTTTCCGACTCTGACTTCGAAGACGTCTAGTCCGCTACAGCGATCGACAAGGCCACAGCAAGGCCACAGTAGGGGAAACAAGTGTAAGCGTGATGAGCATGAAGAGGTGTCACTTACGAATCCGATGGTGATGCCAAAACCTTGATGGCGTTGAGATGTGGGTACGTACCGGCCTGCATGTACCTGTGCTAATCGTAAAGAAGGAGCTCCGCAGCATGAACGCTATGCAGTTCTATCCGTTCGAATCGCAGCACGCTAGAATAGAGGTAAGGTTTGACCATGAGCGTTGGATATCCTAACAACTCTCAGAACCAGACTTTGGCCTCAATAGAATAAAAGGGGTCTCTGTTTATTGTTGAGTACAACATCCCATTTTTCAGATCATCGAATGGATGTATCAAATCCAAAGCGTAGAGTGTCGTGCAAAATTGTGATTCTAGATAGTGTGCTTCTTTCCTCTTCGCCCAGTACGTACCATCGACATGGTGCCTCCATTAGGGAGGCATGGTCAGATTGTTGTCCAGCGAAAGTCTTCCATGTCGTACATTCCCTTAAAGTCCTCAAGACCAGATATCTAGTCGGATGTATGACATTTGAGCGTGTGTCTGGAGACCCTCTACCTGGCGCGTCTGTTCTTCTCAATCTCACGCACTCACAAGCCTGTGCTACCATCACAAGCGCTGTCCACGCCTATAAACCATCGCACCTATAAAGATTAGGGAGAATGCCATCGTCAGACCAGATCGACCCTTGAAATGACTTTTTCATATTAGCCTGGTATATCACCGCCCCACCAACAAAAGCCATTTAGTAGACAATGGCGGCGGAAATTCCGTGCGTATGTGTACCTCATATCATATTCGACTTGGTAAACACGGACTATTTGATCGGTGTTCTGTCCGTCGACCTTGTTACCCTAGTGTGACAAGCATAGGCATCCACCTGTTAGCAGTTGCGTCAAGACCCTACCCCGACGATAGAGCGAACAAATTCGGTTGCTTGAGATCGAGTCTCTTCAATCAGAGGATCTTTGAGCCATAACAAGCGATGACTTAAGCAGATACTGGAGCCTGGCTTACTCCTTCATCCATGCCTTATAGAACATTGAGGCGAATAGTTCCACCAACTTTCTGAGGCTTTAGTCACTCAGAGTGGCAGCAGAGTACCAAGAGACGAGCGATCAAGCACACGATGCACGAAATTTGGGGATGCCAAACAATGCGTGTCTGCAGGATGCGGAGCAGGAGGTGGAATAGTATATGGGACTCACCGTTAAAACCGTGGCGATTGCTGCGCTGCATCTGAAAATTCCGCTTGCTTTCACAAATCCTTCATGTTAATGTTGAAAATTGCCCTGTCCGGCCCAGCATTGATCTGACCTGTATACACCATAGAATCATTCCCCGTCGATTTCAATTGTGAAAGAACTCAGAAGAGCCGCTAAAGTCAAAGATCTTGATGATATTGCTGGACACCGAAGGGCTATTATGAAGCTGTAAACAATACCTGGGATGTTGATATAGAAGACGGACATCGGCAAGGTAAACATTCACGAAATGATATGTTGATTTCCTTACGTCTTGCCGTCCAATCGAGAAATCTCACTGTTCGCTTATCCCTGTCTTTAATAGTCATCACAGCCACCGGAGTTTTCATCGCGAATGCATTGTTAACCTTGTCGTAGTCATCTTTTGGATGCGCTATCTGCGCAGGGGCACGAGGCCGCCGTAAGGTATCGGCTGGTCTCCAAAGGGCGTTCGTGCATGCCCGTCGATTTTCGTAGGCGCTTGTGCACCATCGTAGTCATGATGAGCAACGATTGCAGGTCCTGGAGCTTCCTCTGGCGAGCGCAGGAAGCTGTTCGCCTGAAATATCACAGGGGTGGGGTTATCACGGGATAGCATGAGGGGACGGTTGCGTGAGAAGTAATGATTGCCCCGTTACGAGTTGTGTGAAGCCTTGTCTAGAGCTCTGTGAGGTAGTCTTTCGGCACGGAAGCATGTAAATGGGTACCAAATTGTTGAAACGGACGATGGTATGTTGAGCTTCTCCCAGCCCATCTTGCCATCAGATGGGTCTTCGCGCTCCCATCTTGACAGCAACGGCGGTTGAAGGTTCAATGCTGTCAGGACTCGCAGATCTGGTACAGCATTTGATTATAGTAAGAACAAACCGTTCCATAGCCAAAATTACCGCTCCGAAATCGTTTTATCATTCTCGTCACTGGAGCGCATATGGTTCCTTAGCCGGCCCCTCCTTGGTGACCAAGAAGATAACTATGGGGGTCTTTGTAGGTACGAAGAACCCAATCTGCTCTTCACTTCCATGCATGGGTACATCGAGCTGCTTGAGTATAAAGTCATTCTTTGAGCAAGCCTTGGTGAAAGCAGCCAGCGTTTCCTCATTGCGGACTGTAGCCGAAATTAAGGCCTTGGTCAGCGGATATAGCTCGAACAAGTCACGCAAGGTTGAGATCAAAGCTGGGATGGATTTGACATCGTATGTGACGTCTGCACCAATAACCAAATCAAAGAGAAGCTTTTCCTCTAGTTCGTCAGTCGGTCCGTTGATGAGGGCGTAACCCCACGGCAACACAGCACTCTGAATAACGTGGGTTTCATTGAGGTCGTTCAGCACTAGGTTTGCCTTGATGTCCGCAACGACCTCCCGAGATCCATCCGTGGACAAGACGAATTGAGCACCAAGGTGTTTAGCGCACAGGATGGATAGAAAGCCTGTACCAGCCCCTAATTCGATAACGTCTTTTCCCTTCACGAGGTTACGACCGGCAGGAGATCCGAGATAAGCTCCAAGGAAAAGTGCTGCTTCCCAAGTGCGAAACCCCGTCGTTCCAGAAGAAGCCAGCAATGACGGGGCTTCAAGCAGCGTAATCTGGGGCGCTTCCGAAATCGAAGTCGGCGCTGTGTAAGTCACATAGCTTTTCTGCTGAGCTGTTGCACTTGCAGACGGTAACGGTTGGGCCATGTACTGGGTCAAGCATGTAGAAATGTCGTCGGAAATCTCCTGTTCAAGGTGAAATGAACAAATCAGTCAAGGAGATGTACGTTCTTTGGCAAAAGAAATAGAAACTCGAAGAAGCATGAATATTGCGGTTTCCGAATACATCGGCGCTCACTCAGTGGGACAACTCAGGATCGCATACATCCTCCTCAGGGTCAATGATCGCTTCCTCCAGTACGTTCATCAGTCTCTTCAGCATCCGGTATCTGTAGCGTTTCGGTGGAGAATAAACGATCTTGGATTCATCGAGCATGCAATCGTAGATTCTTCCTTGTATTTCGGGCAATCTGAGAAGGTCCTTCGATGGGAATGTGAGCTGGTCTATATCAACCAACTGTAGATACTGTCGCGTCAACAGCTCCACTGGATCTATCTTATACATTTGGTGAGTATTTACTTAGAACAGAAGAGAGATGGCTTTGAAGTTAGATACTGCCAAGTCTTGGGGACTTGATAGGGCTGAAGAGTCGGCTAAATATCCCGATCCAGCTAGAATATTTCTAGCTTAGCGAACTGAAGTCGAACATACGCCCGCACCAAATTGTTTCGCGACGTCGAACGTGCCCTTGAGAAACCTGTACCAGCTACGACCAGTAAGTCAGATGCCCTCAGTATCAAGCTTCTTTATATTGACTACAGAACACAGCCAGCAAACATGGCAGACAAGGAGCAGCCAGTCACCCTGCGCACTCGAAAATTCATCCGCAATGCCCTCCTAGGTCGAAAGCAAATGGTCGTGTACGTTCTCACGCATCACGTATCCTCGAAAAATTCAATCCCAAGAAACCGTATAAGAGCCTCTGCTAACACCTATCTACTTGCCCTAGTGACGTCCTCCACCCCAACCGCGCCAACGTCTCGAAAGACGAACTCCGCTCCAAGCTCGCCGAACTCTACAAAGCCAACAAGGACCAGGTCTCCTGCTTCGGTTTCCGCACCCAGTACGGTGGGGGTAAGAGCACGGGGTTCGCTCTCATCTACGACAGCCATGAGGTGTTGAAGAAGTTCGAGCCGCATTATCGGTTGGTGAGGTACGGAGCGGCATCGAAGATCGAGAAGGCGTCGAGACAACAGCGTACGTATCCACTTTACATGCAAAACCCTAGACATGTGGGAAATCTGTGTCGAGATGGTAAAAATCTTACTAATGCGTCATGTGTGAATAGGCAAGCAACGCAAGAACCGAGCCAAGACGGTACGGGGTACGGCGAAAGGGAAGGCGGCGACGAAGGACAAGAAGAAGTAGATGGATGGAATTCTGTGGTGACTTATGCATTTGGGCAAAGAAATCAAGGAGGGGGTTACTTGTGTGTATCTATGTCATGTTGTCACATTCGGTGGCGCATTAGGTACACATTCAGATCTTCCACCTCAGGACCGAACTTGCCATTATGAGCATATATCGATTCTATTAGCCTTCCCGTTATTAGAAGGGTTTCCATCTATTATAAGATTAGGTGGCGATCTGATGCCCAAGTACCGACCCAACGTCAATCTATGATCCACCCCATCTAGCCTGTAAAACTTGAAACGATTTGCATCAACAGGAATGCTTTTATCATGAGAGTGATGTAGTTGAACAGAGGGGATGCAGTATGCGATCTCATTAGAAGGCCGATAACTGAGGATGCTAGCTGAGCTAGCATAGCCACATCCGCGCCAACAATATGATGCTCTATAAAATTGACATTCAAGCCAGTCTCCGAACCAGCAGTATTAGCGTAAGCAGGTTTTGTAAGGCAGTCCCCTTCTTTCCAGATGGGGTCCTTCGAGTACCCTACGATTTCGGATTGAAGGAACCCCGGATCATTGGCCGCATATCATAAGCCGCTGAGTACTGGGGCTGCGGATGATGGATGGAAGGTGGGCCATTATTGCTCATCAATGCATTTGTAGAAACCATTGAGTTCGCCGAACTGCCATGCATGCCGAACCCTGCATGGGTGCCCTGGACACTGAACGCAGAGTTGAGATTCGAAAGCGTACCGCGCCCCGAATGATTCGAAGACAACCCGGAAGCCATGGTCTGAAAGCCGTCCCCAGTACTCATGCGTCTAGAATTGCCGCCAGGTGGTATGCTAGACACGCTCACGTCGGAGCCGATATGAGATGAGTACATGAGATTATTATAGCTAGTAGTTTGGACCCTTTGGCTGTCGCTTGGTGATGACGAGCTTGTGCTGCTTGCTGGTCCCGAGGCACTGATGGGATCCTGCGTAGCTGAACTGATAGAACTTCGGCTCGTTCCCACGGCTAAGTCCCATGGCTCATTGCTCTTGTCGAGATGCTGTTGGAAGGAACCTAGTCCAGTATCACATTCTTGAGCTGATCCAGAGCTAGTATGTAGCGAACGTTGGACGCTTAGAGGATTCGGTAATGTTCTGTTTGTGCCACTGTAAGGCAAACTTGAGGCCAATGGTGACAGTCCTGGAAAGACTGAGGGTGCTTCAGCCGGCCCAGTTGGATAAGAAACTCCAATGGTTGACATGAAAGGGAAAGCTGATGACTGGTAGCTTGTTGAAGTCTCTGCATCTAGCACATAGTTACTGGGAAGTGGCCTATTCGTTGTAGACAGAGGGGTCCAATGCTGAGAGAGCTCAGGTGCGGAGTAGTTAGTAGCAAGGGGCTGGGACATCTGGAGAGCAACGCTCTGTCGAGAGGGCTGCGAACCGTATTGAGAGGGGATGGTGTCGACAGAAGCCTGGTAGCCCACCGGTGCATATGGGCGAAATTGTGCTGTAGGTGCATATGACGCGCTCGCCATGTCATTGAGAGGTTGCGCTCGGGTAGTAGCTTGCACAGAGTAAGGAGCAGCTGTGGATGTTGGAAGCACGGTACCCAGAGCGTACTGGCTGGGGTCACTAGTGATTCGAGGCGCGCTAGAAGTATACGATGTCGATGAAGGCGCGGAGTAGGGCCATTCAGGCTCCGGCGCTGTTTGCGGCGGAAATTCACCCAATTGATGGGAACTTACCTGGAGAAGACTCCTGGTCAATCATAAGACTGTCTGTGGAAGCTAGTACTTACCCTTAAGTAGAAGCAGCTTGTTGGATTTGTGCCGGCAGTCTGGCAGGCTTCACAACCATTGCCGTCATGGAGGTCACCCGTACATTTGATCTTTCTTTTACGGCAACGCGCGCACTTTCATCCAAAGGTCAGCTTTGCTTAGCGCCATTTCAAATTTGGAAGAGACCCCGATGCACATACAGCTACGCTGTTCCGCTTTCTGGGCTTCTTTTCCCCCCGTCCCGATTTTGAATCACTGTCTGGTGGTGAATAATCCCTATCATCAGCGCTAGAGGAGGTACGAGCGGTAGGATGTAATGCAAGCGATCTGTGGTGAGCCATAACCCCGAATGGGTACGAATGGGTAGCGTAGTTGTCGATCCTCCTGTTGGTTTGGCAGTGAGATCTGAGCTGGATCAACGATATGGCGCGGATTGATACTGTCTGCGAGCAATGTGATGGTGCAAGGCAGTGAAGACGGGGCGTCAATAAATCTTTTGAGCTCCCGCAAGGTATATTGACACAGCCACAGGCACGAAATGAATGTTTCAATGATCTATGCGTAAGATGAAGCCGCGAATCGATGATTTCGCTTGAACACGACGGTTGAGATAGCGATGAGGTTCCACAATTGAACCATGAGGACTGAGCTCCTCTATAAGTAAATTAGCTAGAGACCGAATTTGGACGCCCGGGTTGAATGTCAATAGGAGTAGAGAGCTGCACAAAGACCTATTCGTCTCCCATGAACATGCACTTGTGAATCGACACGTCAAATTCATTGGATCACGTCCCTTCATGGTCAAGATATCAGGGATAGTAACAAAGAGAGCCGGCTATTAGAGCTCCACCCTTGCGTTACGTTTGGGGGTTACAGTATTCTCGGGTGTTTGCTTGATTTGACAGAATCCACTCTCTTTTGGAACCGGGCAAACACAGTACGGCACAGAATGCAAGGAATCGCTGCGAGAAAGGGCTGCGAGATTGTGTTCGGCTCTCGGTCCGGTATGAGTTACTACTGACGCAATGTAGGTTGTGTTTCATATACTCGTCATCTCGAAAGCAGCCTAGATAAGTGAGCGAGGCTGAAGCACGCAGACGACGAAAATGAGCCCCGGCTAGGGTGTCTGTATTCGGGTTGGGTCAAAATCTCCAAGCTGATAGAGGATTTGTATCAGACCAATAAAGGCAGATCGCTCTGGCTGTTCGACTGTGGCCGTCGACATACAGGTCACACCTCTTCTGCTAATGTTTGACTAAAGTCCGGCATCTTCTTTTGTGATACGTCGAAAGGTGTTTTGGTTGATGAGCTCAAATCTGACGAAACTGAGACGTTGTTTGGTCACGGTCAAGAGACAAACAAGCGAGCCTTATGAGCCCCACTTCCAGATCCTGGGATTTGCAGCCCAAAAACTGGCTTCCTTTTGAGACGATTCCTATGCTTACGTCCGATCAAATCCCAGATTCATTATTCAAACGATATTGAGGCAAAACAGGTATGTCCTGCCCGTATCTCCATCATCTTCCTGTATCTTTATGACCAAAAGCATTTTACCGAAACCAAAGTATTTGCGTAGAGAGTCAGTCTATGGATTAGCTGCAGATTCATGATTATGATGATGAAGTCCTGAAATGAGTCAACCCAGTTTGGGCCTGGTTAGATACCAGCAAATGGTCCGAGCCTGGAAACCATTCTTAGGCCAGTAACAGGTATGTTAATGGGCAGTGAAGTGCTTAGCAAGTCAACGATAATGTATGTGGGATGAGCCGCCACCGCCGGAAACGAGTACGAGGCTTACCATCTCAACCACGCCGCGAGAGGAGAATTGTGCCTTTAATTCCATGATCGAAGCTAACCAGATAGCGGAGGAGCTTGGGCAGAATCATGATATGGATCTCAAGAACAGTAATGCAGTCCTTTGCGCACGTGCCACGAGGAGGACGTTTAGAACTCGCTCTGAGGCTATAGGTTAACAGCGATCTCTCCAATCCTGCACTTAAAGGGGTAATGTGTACAGTACGGGGCGGATGCGGCTGCGACATGCGGGCTGGCATGCAGAATCTTCACCACAAACCGAGCATTATTCCCTAGAATCCACAATTGATGAAGTCTACCAGCAGTTAAGGGTGTGTACATTCCAAATCACCTGCAGCGCCTATTATTATCGACATTGTGTACGAGTCTCCATCTCTTCCAAATAATGGTTGCACTGAAGTCGCAGATGATCCCTGAATCTTGCGGGATGATTTCCGCCGAGACGTAACCGGGTCCAACGATATTGGAGCTTCTGACACACTTCATCGGCTAGCTACATCTCATTTCAGGTGGTAGAGCTTTCCCAGCTGCCATCCCAAGGCGCACCAGCACAGGGCCATGAATTGTGAAAGCATGGTGCAGTGTTATGTGCATCCTGGTAGTGTGCGTAAAAGATATGATAGTCGCTGAAGAATCGAGCTTGCAAGAAGTATTCCAAGGCCGACGATAGCAGTAGCCCATGGCAGTTCATGAGGATTCGCTACCTGTCTCTAAGTCTCAACCGTTAACACGATGTTGTCTTGTACTGGAACATTCATGGACCGGTGAATTGAGGCGGCGGTCCCACAGGCGTTGGAAGTGTGTTGATTGCCATCTAGAAAGTACCTTGACCAGCGTCGCATCCCAGAGACTATGCAAGTACCTCTCAGGGGCACAGTATCATCACAGAACCAATGCAACCTTCACAGAATTTTGATAAGGAAAGGAAAGAATTGATGGTTATTGTAAGGTATTAGAGACAAGCACTACAAGCTAGCTCACAAGATTAGCTCTATCCTAGATAGATTTAGTCCTAGCTTTGCCTTGGCGTTCGAGCTGTTGATCTCCGCGGGCCGTCCTTCCCTTTTTGTCAACTTCTACCTCTCACGCCAAGATGCCCGAGAGTGATGAGCAGGTAAAGGACGCTCATCGTCCCCACGAAAAGGATACTAAGGATGGGGGGGTGGTGGAAGGCGATGAATTACCGGAGGAGATCGACGAAGAGGCACAGGAAGTGACCCGGGAGAAATTGCGTCGCGAGAGAGAAGCAAGAGCCCAGGCCTTGACATTGGAGATTGTTGGTGATCTGCCCTACGCTGAGGTCAAACCCCCCGAGAACGTTCTATTTGTATGCAAGCTCAACCCTGTCACAGAAGGTCAGAACGCAGGTCCCGCGGTTCCTCTAAGTCTTGTGCTAATACGAATACATCACTAGACGAGGATCTGGACACCATTTTCAGCCGGTTTGGTGCAATAATTTCTTGCGAAGTCATTCGAGACAAGCGTACCCGTGACAGTCTTCAATATGCATTCATTGAATTCGAGAATCAGAAGGACTGCGAACAAGCATATTTCAAGATGCAGGGAGTCTTGATTGACGATCACCGCATACATGTTGATTTCTCGCAAAGCGTAGGTAGTGGGCGAAGTATCCAGGCAACATCAGTGACTAACGCTACCATAGGTCTCCAGGCTTTCCGACAAGTGGCGAGTATCTACGAATTCTAAGCGTGCCCAGAATGAAGGGGGCTTTGGAGGTATCGCAAGCCTAGAGAAGAAGCGACAATTTCGGGTTATGGACCCGAAAGGCTATCACGATAAAAAGCATTTGAACGGATATGGTTTGGTCTTCGAGAAAAGTGCAGTGCGTCAGGGTCGGGAGCAAGTGCCCGATGAAGAGCAGGACTTGCGCAGACGTTCGAGGAGCCGTAGTCCTAGAAGACATGATGGCTACACAGGGCGTACGGCTCCAAGGTCCGACCGAGATAGAGGAGGTCAAGGCCGCGATTATCGTCAGCATGACTACAACGGCCACGGGAGACGATGATGGGATTAGGGATTGTTGAGTAATTGCACACAAGGCATGAACTACACGGAACGCAAGAATCTGCAGATGCTTTGTATCATTAGGTTGTAGGGCTTTGGTGGAGTTATATTATACGCTGTATAAGCTACCGTGCTCGAATCAGGAAGACTGTATGTTTGCCGAGCAGCTGCTCCAGAAATATGTCTATGTTGCAGCGAGTATGGGGAAGACGACTTACTTTGTGGGCTGACGTCTTTATCAAGACTCTTGTGATTCCTGAGCACGCAACACGAGTGATTCTGTACGAATATCTGGACATCAATTGATCTCTTAACTAATTGTCTTCTGTACATGATATATATCGAACGTGGATACTCATGGAGATCATTTGATATATTCCAATTAATCCAATGAACCGTTGTGCATAAGGTATTTTGCCAAGGATCGCAAGGGTCCTTCACCCGCTAAAGGCTGCAGATATGCGGGCAGTGAACAAGCCTTTAGCCCCATCCGTCTGACCTACAAGCAAGCGTGCCTAATTAACCACAGTGCTCAGTAAACCTGAAAAGCGCGTGCCATGGCTTCAGCAATGAGAGACATGATGGAGAAACTCAACCCGTTCGCTGCCAAGGAAGAGGGTGTTCCACCAAAACAGCCTACCGAGCAAGAGGTCATTGAATTACGAGGACGCTACGAAAAAGCTGGCCAGGACCAGGTTTTCAGCTTTTACCATGAGCTCAACACCGCCGAGAAAGCTGGTTTATACGACCGTCTCTCGTCGATAGATCCCAATTACATTAATGAGATCACGGACAAAGCACTACATCCCCCAAGCTCGGGTAAGGAAGGGGAGACCCAATTAGAGCCTCTGCCCGAATCAGCTATTGCCTCGATCCTCGATTCGGATCCGCAAGACATCGAGTCATGGTACCAGTCAGGCCTGGATCTTGTGGCTAAGGGACAAGTTGCTGTGGTTCTGATGGCTGGAGGGCAAGGTACACGACTTGGCAGTTCTGCTCCAAAAGGATGCTTCAACATTGGCTTACCTAGCCAGAAGTCACTTTTCGAAATCCAGGCACAGCGGATCCGGAAGGTTCAGCAACTGGCAGAGAAGAAGAGTGGCAAGAAAGACATTGTGATCCCTTGGTACGTTATGACGAGCGGACCAACCAGAGGGTCTACAGAAAAGTACTTTGAAGAGCGTGGATATTTCGGCCTGGGCAAGGACGATGTAGTCATATTCGAACAAGGGGTCCTGCCATGCATATCTAATGACGGCAAGATCCTACTAGAGAGCAAGTCCAAAGTACGACCGGGGCAATGAGAGACGATCTCTATGTGCTGACATATTGTGTAGGTAGCAGTAGCCCCAGATGGCAATGGTGGGATCTACCGAGCACTCCTTACTTCTAATGTTCGTACCGATATGCGAAAACGAGGTATCAAGCATATTCATGCTTATTGCGTGGATAATTGTCTAGTCAAAGTCGCCGACCCAGTCTTCCTAGGCTTCTCGGCTTCAAAAGACGTAGATATCGCCACGAAAGTGGTTCGAAAGCGAAGTGCAAAAGAATCAGTTGGTCTGATACTGCTCAAAAATGGGAAGCCGGATGTGGTGGAGTACTCGGAGATAGATGAAAAAACAGCAGAGGCGAAAGATCCAAAGCAACCAGAAATTCTCAAGTATCGAGCGGCAAACATCGTCAACCACTACTATTCATTCAGGTTTCTGGAAACCATCGAGGAGTGGGCGCACCACCTCCCACATCACGTGGCTCGAAAGAAAATACCTTACGTCGACACAGAGAATGGCCAACTGATCAAGCCCGAGAAACCCAATGGTATCAAGCTTGAGCAATTTGTTTTCGACGTTTTTCCTATGCTTGATCTGAAAAAGTTCGCGTCGCTGGAGGTGAAGCGAGAGGATGAGTTCTCGCCACTGAAGAACGCCAAGGGTACTGGGGAGGATGATCCGGACACGAGCAAAAGCGATATCTTGGATCAAGGCCGACGATGGATCCAAGGAGTGGGTGGCTCAGTCGTCAGCGAAAGCGGAGCTGAAGACGCCGGTGGTGTTGAGATCTCGCCCCTTATAAGCTACGTATGTCATCTTTTTCTGTCCTTATGATTCTCCCACTAAATAGTGACCAGGGTGGCGAAGGACTTGATTTCCTTAAGGGGCGAACTATCAAAGCACCTGCAGTCATCGAGAAGGAGAAATAGATTGGGACGATGGGACGATGGGATGTTAGAATTAGCAGGCATTACAGGCGCAGATCAATCATGAAATGAATGAGCTGTTGAACCATAGACGAATTTACATTCTGAATCCTGAAACTCGACGGAGGTAACGAGAGCCTTTCACCCAGACAGAATTGGCTACTGGCTTCTGCTCAAAGGCGAGGCAGTACTTGCTTCTATCTCGAAGAAATCCGCAATTCGGATGCCGCTTGTAGCTAGAGTATGACACTAAAGTTCAGCCGAGATCTGGTTGGCTGAGAGGCTTCTGTCAGGCTTGTGTCCTCCGTCCATTTGCACAGCTAAAGCACAGGTATCGCTCTCAGCAGGCGAGCGTAACAGCGGGTCGTGTTTTGGGAGGAAGCGCTGGAAGGTTGAGGGAAGGAGATCGCCAGGTATGTATAGCTCAGCACTGAAGCTGCGGGCTGCAGTAGCACCAGATAGGAAATATGACCTGGCTCTGACTTGCGCTGTCACTTAGGTTATTGCGTGTTAACAGAGGTATGAACGTACCCCAAAAAGCCTTTGACTCCCCAGGTCATCATCTGAACCTCCACCCCATCTCTGAGCCACATGTCGCCCCAGTCCACACAGCTCATCCTTTTCACGACCATACCGATCATCATGGAGAGCAAGGATACACCACAGGATGGAGCTCCTTGGCAGTTTGGTAACCGTTTCTATAGCATCAAAATGTCTAATACAGGTGTCCCAGGATTGCAGGGACCGTCATTGGATATGTCTTCGTTATCACGCCGGGCGTGCTACAAATGTGGAAATGTTGGGCACTACGCTGGTTAGCCTTCATGTGGACGTGCCAAGCAGGCAAACACGCTGATGTGATGTAGAGGTCTGCTCATCATCAGAACGACTCTGCTATAATTGTGAATACCGCATTCTCTTGCTGTTGCTATCGCATGCGCTAATTACATACACAGGCAAACAGCCTGGTAAGCTCCTAATTGCGGCTCTGTCATGAACGACACTATTTCCGATCTCGCATGCTCAACGATTACTGTAGGGCACGAATCAAGTGGATGCCCACACCCCCGTACCACTGATAGTAAGAGATCAAACCCCTAATGATCGATAGAGATGGTCACACTGACAGTCGAAAAGCCAAGCAATGCTATCATTGCCAGGGACTAGGACATGTTCAAGCCGACTGTCCAACATTGCGCATAAGCGGAGCAGGCACCGGGGGAGGCCGCTGCTACTCGTGTGGCCAGGCTGGGCACCTTGCTGTATGTATGCTTGCTCCCATTACCGCCGCAAAGATCTGACCAAAACTACAGCGATCGTGCCCTAATGCAGGCGGCTTTCAGCAAGGACCAGCTTTTGGTGCAGGGCGTGGAAATGTACCTCCTCGCGGTGGGTTTGCCGGAGGGTTCCGCGGAGGTTTTGCTGGAGGTGTAGGCGGACCTCGCCCAGCGACTTGCTACAAATGTGGAGGACCCAATCACTACGCTCGTGACTGCCAGGCACAAGCTATGAAATGCTATGCATGTGGCAAATTAGTAAGTGGCGTGTCGGAAGAATCTCATGCAGGTCGAGGCCTAACGGCAGCAGGGGCACATCTCGCGTGACTGCACTTCGCCCAATGGAGGCCCGCTCAACTCCGCCGGCAAGGTCTGCTACAAATGCGGTCAAGCTGGGCACATCTCTCGCGATTGCACCATGGCCGAAACTAACGGTCAGGCTGTTCCGGATGGGGCTGTTGAGCAAGTGCAGCCAGCGCCCACGGCGGCCGCCGCCTAATGCTTTCATCTATGAACGGCCCCGGCTTGATTTCCTATCCTGCAATATGAACAAACGCTCTTTTAGCAATCGCCAACGAACAGTCCCATCTACATCTACCAGCAACTTATGTTAACGACCCTCCAAAAGTATTGCATTAATCACATCCACGTCACTAGTATCCCGGACACAGTCCAGAGTGTAACAAAGGGCATCGCCCATGTATTCTAGATCTCGTGCTACAGTCGGTGCGTTGTGAAGGAAAAGGAAGGATGACCATGCAGGAGCCGAGAGAAAATGGACGGAGAGCATGCGAACGAGCGCGCCCTTGGAATGATATGGGGGAAGACAAGGAAGAGGACCGTGGGTCGAAGTAGCAGGTCGAGGTCGTTTTGTTGGTACTTGATCTGACTTTGTCTCTCTGGATATCCTCTAGGGGGCTTATAGTAGGACCCAAGGTCAGAATCTGATTCTGCACAGCGTTTCATCTACCTTTACAGAGCCCCATCCTTTTCCCATGGCCTTCAAAAGCATTCTCATGATTATTGTGCAAAGCAGTCGTGGGGTCTGGTAAGCGACTCCTAACGGGCACGTTTCGTACTCTATTTCGTGGTCAATCCCTTCCCACAGTCTTTCCCTTTTGCAAAATCTGTGCCCACTACCCACATAAGCTCCAAACTCCAACCATCCCCAGGCCGATAAGGACTACATTTCGAGCATCCCTGGGTAATCGAGTAAGAGGCCAGGTGCAGTAACACCCGCAAATGACCAAATCAGACGCTGGAGACGACTCGGCAGACGAAGTACCCACTACAGCCATACAGACATTCGTTTTAGCTGATGCCATCCATAGGAATTCATTCTCGATATTGATAGCATCCAAGCGCATGGTATCTGCTCACGCATCACAACCATTGGACGTGCACTCACTGAGACGTCACAGGCGTGGGAGCGGCTGACATTACGAAGCTCAAAGCCAACGGCTACTACACCGTTGCTGTACGTACCCCTTGTTCAGCTTCCTTCATACACTAGCTTCGGACGCGCATTGAAACTATAAGTCCGTTCACGCTGCAACGCGCAAGACCCTCCTCAAGGTCAAAGGCTTTAGCGAAGTCAAGGTCGAAAAGATCAAGGAGGCTATTGCAAAGTGCCAGGTGAGGCAGAACTCCGCAGCTCCACCCGCAGGCTGTCCTGCGTTACGTGTTCAACGGAGGGAGATGACTTACGAAGTTCCGTGAGACAGCCGACGGTCTCGGGCTTCATCACCGCCGTTGAGCTGGGGCATCAGCGCAAGCGAGTATGCAAGATCTCGACGGGTAGCAAGCAGCTGGATGCCATCCTCGGAGGGTATATCCAATAAAGGTTTGATCCAGCGCCAGGATCTGCTGACGATCTCAGGGGATTCCAGACCATGAGCATCAGCGAAGTAAGGTTTCTCCACTTTGTTGATCGGTTTATTGGCTCATCAGATACACCTCAGGTCTACGGCGAATTCAGTAGGTCGTCTCTAGAGCGTTTGAGAGAAGAGCCATATCGTGACCAATCGCAGGATGTGGAAAGACTCAACTATCCCACACGATGTCTGTTCTTGCTCAAGTGAGTCGAGCTGGTAAACCTTGACGAAGTCTCATATTGACTCCAAATACAGTGTCCCAAGGTACTCACTAGTAGCCTGACACCTCTACCTCTATAGGACTAACACCGTCAGGAGATGGGTGGTGCCGATGGTAAAGTCGCATACATCGGTACAGCATCTCATTCACATAGCCAAAGCCACTTCTCTGACCCATCGTCCTTTATCACAGACACAGAAGGAACCTTCAGACCAGAGCGGTAAAGCCTTCCACCCCATCTATAGCATCTCCAACTGCTCACTCCCCCAGAATTGCCCAGATAGCCGAACGCTTCGGGAGTAAAATCACCCCTCACGTCCCCAAAACCCTGTTCCTGACATATACACCCAGTGGACCCCGACGCCGCTCAAGAAAACATCGCCTACGGCCGCGCCCTGAACAGCGAGCACCAACTCGAACTCCTCAACACGCTCAGCGCAAACTTCGCAACAAATGACTACCGCCTGCTCATCATCGACAGCATCATGGCGTGTTTCCGCGTCGATTTCTGCGGCAGGGGCGAGCTGGCGGACCGGCAGCAGAAATTGAATCAGTTCCTGAGTAAGCTGACGCATATGGCGGAGGAGTTCAATGTTTGCGTTTTGATGGTAGGTGCTACTTTCGCTTTTCTCACGTCTTGGAAAGGCATGGGAAAGCGGACGGGTATGCTGACTGTGGTGCTAGACGAACCAAGTCCAATCGGATCCTGGCGCCAGCGCCCTCTTCGCTGGTGCCGATGGCCGTAAACCTGTTGGTGGACATATCCTCGCGCATGCGTCGACTACAAGGGTCTTGTTGCGGAAGGGAAGGGGTGATGAGAGGGTGGCCAAGATACAGGATTCGCCTGGTTAGTTCTCGATCGCCTGATAACGTTTCGTTCTGCACCGTAGAGACTAACGTCGTACCCGCAGACTGTCCCGAGCGCGAAGCAACGTACATTATCACGAATGGTGGGATCAGTGACCCGGAGAAGGTCTGAATGAGAATGATGATGGCTAAGAATGGGAGGAATCGAAAGGAGGAATTCTGATCTTGCTTATCTGATCCGATCTGCTGTCATACAACGCTCGTCTACCATATCGCTATCTACCTACGCATCTCGCAATATAGCCATCAGTCATTAATGTATCTAGCTACCTGCTTCTAAAGCCATCGCCATAGTCACAGCCACCAATTTATACCCATCTGCTCCATCAGCCATACTCCACAATCATTAATTCATCCATCCATCTACTCTCTCTCTCCTCCACCAAGCAACATATACATCTCAAATACCCACCCCACTCCCCACCACCCTCTCACCCAACAATAAACCTCGTCCCCATGACCACCCCCCCCTCCTCAAACCACCCTCCCCGAATAGCACCCACGCTCCTCACAACCCCACGCTCGGCAAAAGTGACGCAGCACCCCTCGCTCAGAGCCGGGGGCACAAAATCGGCATCAAGCGAATGGTTCACGACGGCGGCATTGGAGGAACTAAATCCCTGCTTGTCGTCCGAAGCACCAACGCCATCCCCCGTCATCACGCCAGCTCCTCCAAGTGGAGAAGTAGCCAGCTTCTGCGGCGAAACCTTCAACGTGACGATCTTGCTAGGCGTTGGCGGTGTCTCGTCCACAGCTACTGCGCTCAAGGGCTCGTCATTCACCATTGCCGTTCCCGCGTTCGCATCTGCATCTGCATCCCTCAAGCTGGCTCGGGCAGTCAGCATCTCAGCCTCTTCGACGGCTTGCTCCACGATCGATTCCATTTCCTCGGCATACGTCTGTTTGGCGGTGAGGATGTGGTAGTATGGTATTCTCTGCTTCTTCCTGGACCGGTTGGACATTTCCGAGGAGACGGATGTGTCGCGGGAGCGTTTGGGGGTTGATTTGCGGGTTGAGGCTGTGGAGGTGTGTCGCGTGGTGCTGGTGCTGGTGGAGAGGGGGTCCTTGTGGAGGGCCTGGAGAGCTGTGGGCTTGAGGGGATCGTCTCCGCTACCATCGACGGGTAATGCGGTCGCGAGAGCTTCTGCACGTGTTTTGGGGGGTGGAAGGGGCTGGGGCGCGGTTGTGACTGTGGCTGTGTGGGCCATGTTTGGGTTTGAAGTTTGTGTGCGGATAGGAATATTGATGGATTGAGGTGGTAGCTCACTTGGTGCCGGTGCATCGCTCTGGTCACTGGGGGCTGGAGCAGTGGTGGAGACATTGTTCACTTTGCGCACGGATGTAGTCAAAGTCGACAAGCCGTTGAGGTTCGTTGCTGGTTTCTGAATGGGGGTTTTCTGTCTCTGGGTCTCTTCACTTGCGGTACCCCCATTGCATTCGGCGGAATAGCTCTTGAGTCGAAGCCGTGTGGGTTCGGTCAGATATTTTGAGCCGATGGCATCCTTCTGCCCTTTACCCCAGATGACGACCACATCAATAATCCCAAAAGTCGCACCCCTGTCCTTCTGCATATTTCCCATCTCTGGAGGCGCTGGTAAAGATGCAAGACAATCGAGGTAATCGCCCGTGACTGGCCTTTCACCATGCTTGTCTCGTCCAACTCTGTCGACTTCCTCCTTAAGTCTGTTGGATATAGTAGTCCATCGCCAGGTTGTGCCATCTCCAGCTCTCGGGTCTCCTAACGTCAATGGATCCACTGAGGCAGAGGCCTGTTGCTTTACTTCTGCATTCGCTGCGCATTCTGGAATGGAGGCATTCAATGAAGAAGAGGCCTGCTGATTTGCGTCAGCATCAGTTACGGATCCTGACATCGATCGATGTACTGGAGGAGATGCCCGTTTACTACCATCTAATTGATGACCAGGTGGAACAAAGATCCAAGGTTTTTCGATGAACCGACTCAGCCTCTGTCCAGTAAAGCGATGCATGCGTACTTTGATACCGCGAGAGCCGGTATAGTGCAACTGACCAACCCCCATGATCTGTGAATTAAAGAACTGACCGTTAAAATAAACGTCAATTTTAAGATCGTGTTTGACATCCATCTTCCTACGGTCCTTGTAGGTTGTCTGAGAGAATGATGTCTTCGATAGGAAGACTGTGAGACATAGCGCGTGAGGTTCCATTGCAGGCCTGGTCCATTTGTTGCCTCTTGCGGTCGTTGCCCTAGAAATAGTGGCTGCTGGGAGGAATTAGTAACTTGACAACGTCCTCATGAGCCTGCAATACTAGAGCCACTTGCCCTCCTCGACCTCGTCCACACCAGCATCATACAAAATTGTATTGTCAGACGTCTGTGTCCTTACACTCTTCGCTGGGCGGATGGTCGGATTCTCCATACAGTCTGGGTCGAAAAAGTTCTTCCCAGCGCACACCATAAAGAACGGCATGTCTTTAGATTTACCCAGAAACCTCAAGTGCCTTCCGTCGTCTCCCAAAAGTACTGTCTCCCCTAATGTACCATCTCTGGAAGCTTTGGCAAACTCAAGGTCAATCTTCTTGATGCTGGCCGTTGATGCGTTGCATTGTCTTGGCTCTGGGTTTTGTGTTGTCGCTTTGGCAAGATTGGCGACCGAAAGTTGCACTGATGTTGAATGACCATACAACGTTGGCATAGTTGTGGAATCGCGTTCCAGATTTCGTCAGCTTTTGTTGACATTGGTCGGTGGTGGAGTAGCGAGCCGACGTTGAAAAACAAACATGTAGGCTTCCAGTCCCGGCAAATGTACCACTCAACATTTGGGGCCGGTCGAAACACAGCCAAGCAGCACTGGCAGTAACCCTCTAATCGTGCGCTATGATTTGACCGTAGGACGAAAAGGCTTTCTGAAGGGGACTGAGTCCCGCAACGACGACTGTTTACGGTTTCAATGCACACAAAGGTGAAATGAATGATAGTGAAAAGCGTCCGGGGTCGAGGAGAAGATGTTTCGATTACCTTCAACAGAGGAAAACCATCTTCTACAGCCATTCAATCAAGACTTCATGTGCCAGACGCATCCAACGCCATCCCAAGCTCCACGATGGTCTTCTCATAGACCCTTGCAATCTCCATCTCCCACCTTCCATGATTCCCCTCAACTTGCAGCCCTTCCATAGCATCGGCATTATCATCATCAAGAGAATCAGCCGTAAAATCATCATCTGTTTGTGCTACACTCCCAGTATCAGCTATACTTTCCCCTTTCCCCGCCACTTCCACCACAGCAACTCTTGTCCTCTCCACCAGCCCTCTCATCCTAACCTTCTCAGTTGTACTAAGCTTCCCTCTGCTCCCTTCGAAACCTGGTAGCATCTCGCCTGACTCGGCATTCGTCCCTTGGAGAAGAGAGTAGAGCGCCAAATCAATTTTGTGAAGGAGCTGAAAGGTTGGCCGTGGTGAAAAGGGGAAGGCTGGGAGATCGGTACAAGCGGCGAGGGCTATAGTGAGGAGGTATGGCGTCTGCAAAGCTGCTGAATTGACATCCTCGCTGTTAGCGTAGGTGGTAGGTCTTGCAATGATCCTGCATACGTGTGCCCGACACCCAAACAACATCAATCACCCCTTCCAAATCTTTCGCTAATTCCCCAAAATCCTCATAACCTCGGCCCTTGGCGTCACGTTGATCGTCATCTTCAAAGTCAGCGTTGAATCTTTTTTCATATCTTCGTGACACTGCCAATAGCTTTCTGTCAACATAATCGATGAAGCTGCTCTCCTTTGAACTTCCGGCCTTTAACGGATTCCCGCGGGGCTGAGGTAAGATTCTCAGCGCACCTTGGCTCGAACGGCGGGATGACAGCGGAGGAGAGGGCAGCGTAGGTTGCAAAAAGCCTCCAGGGCCTGGTGGCTCCTGAGCGGAGGACATTTGAAAAAAGGTGCGGCGGGGAAACGAAATAATGGGAACTAGGCATAAAGATTAATCGGGAAGGTCAGGCGAGTCTGGTCGCCTCCTGGCAGAAGGAATAGTGTACATATCAACAGTGGAGCATCCTTGAAAGCCAAAGTGGTTCCTATGATGACTACGTCACACTTATGGTGATCGGAATGTAAGTGGTGTGGGTTTGAGATAGCACGCTATGGGCCTTTGACTTCGTCGTTGCAGTCTCTCATACGTTGGATGCAACCTAATTGCCTATTTCTGGCCTTTCATATCACCATCCCCCACTGGAGGTACCACGTATGACGTTTCCTTGTATGCGAGTTCATGCACTTCAGTGGGCGGAACGAGAGCCAATGGAGTCATTCTTAGGTCCTTGACGCTCTGCACTCTGCAAATCGATCCATGTCAGTATCAAGGTCTGCTCAGCTCATGTTATGTAAGTGCCATACCTCGGTATGCTGAAGGTCGCCCTTTTCAAGGATCTTGATCATGCACTCATCCTCCTTGCTTGTACCAAATTCATTCTCCAGAGTAGACTTGCTCGCTTCGTCATAAGCATTCTGGGCGCCATGTCTGAGGCTCAGGTGTCAGCAATAGCCTTCACATCAAGATCGCTAAACTGAAAGACAACGAGGCCTTGGTGGATGGTCCCTACTTGTGGGTTATAAAGACCTTGAACCCGCTGACTACCTGTGCTAGTGGAATTGAGCGATCGGCCTTCCACTTCTTCACTGACTCGATGTCATCAATGTAGACTACAAAGTCGTCTTCCTTGCCTTGGTAGTGGACTTTGGACTGTGAAGCGTTTCCGCGAGTCATATTAATTGAAGTTGTAGATATTGTCTGTAGAATTGTATTTGAATAAGCTGGTGGTTACGAGAGGTGACTGTCGTTGGTCGTTGGTTGTTGGTTTGGTCGGTGATTGAAAGGATTGAAAGGATTGATGAGGATGAGTATTGTTTGTTTTGAGGTGTCACATTCGCAGAAGCTTACCTTACACCCTGGAGCTTGGAGCTTGCTAGGCGCACGTCATACCTTATCTAATCTATAATAGAGTATAGAATAGGGCTGAGTGGTCTCGTGCCAGACCCGAACAGCGGATGTATGGACAGTGGAACCGGATATTGAGACAGCCGATTTGCTACTTAATCACGGACGTTGCTTTCTTACTCCGCTCTCTGCTACATCACAAACGTTATGCTAATGAACGGACACCAAAAGAACTTTTAGGCGAGGCCTTTGTGGTGGAACCAGCTCCTGATACCATCCGTGGAAAAGGCCTTCAAAAGTTTCTTCCTCGTGTGAGACCTTCCTTTAACAGGCTCCCAATCCGTTGATGTCCGGGTTGCCACAACAGTCGAAGTCTCGGAAAGTTCTCGGTCCTTACCTCCGCTAGGATTACTATCCATAGAGTCAATTCTAAGATCGGTCACATATGTCATATGCTCATCATTTGGAGTTGATAGCGTTGGCTCGGAAACCGTGAGAGGCTCGTGATGTTCAAACGTAGTTTGGTATGGCTCAGGGAATGGGAGATCAACCTCATTACATGGGCTCGATGCGCCGTCCGTCTGGTTGGCTCGCAAGCCTGCGGCATTCCCAACGAATGGATTACTCTCTGCAATACTTCCATAGGTCACAATGCGCTGTTTCATAGAGACGACAACAGAAACGGTTGTGTTGGTGCTTGCCATGCTTAGTTTTCGCAGGACCGAATTCGCTGAGGCGCGAATAAGGTGTCCACCGCGATGGCTAATGGTGCCTGGGTAAGGTAGACGATCCTTGGTCCATACTTCGGACATCTTTTGTACTATGCGTTGTCTATCACCTCGTCTCGGGGCTAGCAGAGGCATCCGATTTGTTGACATGAATGATTTCGACCGACTGAGAGTCCCAGATCTTATTGGGCTATCACCGTTTTCTTTATTGGAAAACGTGTTTTTGATGATAACCTGGCTGGTGTTCTTCCGTGAGTTGACAGTAAATGCTCGTTGAATAGACTGCCGACGCATCAATGTACCAGGAAGGCCAAAGACGGGTCCAAGTGGTTCGATGTCAAGGCAGAGGACAGCATTGTCAGAGCATGGGAAGTTGTATGGTGAGGACCCAAGTACTCCATGCTCTGTCTGTTTCGCGGCGTGATCAAGCAAATCGGCCTTCCATTGCTGTTCTTCCCGTGCAGTACAAGCACATAGCATCAATTCATACAATTGTTGGTCAAAATCGAATATAAGCTTCCACGAAAAGGGAGCGGTGTGGCATTGTAGACCTTAGCTCTATCAGTCATGATACCACTGTTCAACAGCCGTGATAAATCTACCTTTTCCATTGTCAGCCTTGTCCATTTGTACGTCGTGCAGACTGATGATGGCAACGATCTCAAAAGCTATTTTCCCAGATCTAGGAATTGCCAGAAGCAGGTGAGACCCGAACAATGCGCAAAACATATAATTGCCAAGCACTTCATCTTTTGATTGGTATGCCACATAAAGCGCCCCACAAAGCGAAGCATACCCGAGCTGTCGAAGAGGGAATGGAGCAGGAAACTAGTTTATGAACATTAGCAAAACACCTCTCGAAAAGTAAAGCAGCACTCACAGTGTCTGAGAAGATTAAGAGGTCTTGGAGACGCCAAGATCTCTGTATCAATATCTGTGTTTGCAGATCATTAGTCGCCTGATTGATTCCATTCGCCGTTTCGCGAAGTCTACTATAGATTTTCTCAACTTGCGCCTTGGCTTCTGGGTCATCAATTGTCAGAGTGTATTTGTATAGCTCAGCAAACAAAAGCGGATATCTGCAAACTCGTTGTATAGGCTACGGTCCCCAGAAGTCAGCTGCACTGTAAGGTACCCGCATTGGTTGACCATACCTTTATCAACAAGTCTGCGAGGGTCAGCCCTTTCTTACTGCCCATCGCCTCGCCACTCCGCGGGATGAGGGAGTTCACCAGTGATTCAATACCTCGCTCGTAGGCTGACCAAGTTGGCATGGTCTTTGAGAGTGATGCCATATTCTGCAACATCGATTCGTACTTAGCCCCGTACTCTTCGTAGACGAAAAACCGTGGAAGCTGTCCACATCTACTATTAGACCAATTTTGATTTCAATGACAACAAAGCATTAGCCGTACCAAGCGCTCGAAAATCCTGGCGATGTCCGCGGCTTCTTGAGGAGATGAGATTACATTCTGGTGCTTGGAGCGTCCCAACCATGGCACATCGAGAGAGCGCCGAATCGCATTTGTAGCTTTCTCGCCCATCACGCCTTCCAAGGCTTCGATGCTGTGCCAACGGCTGTGTTTGAATCGCCTGTAAGTCCCCAAGCTATCAGCTGGCCGATCGGCAGATCCCAAAATCAACGGTTTGATCTCGAACAGGATTTCTTCATGTAAACACAGCATTTCTCCGACGTTCCGCGAGACGTCGGGTTGAGTAGCTTGAGCGACCTTCGGCGCTGAGTTGAGGATGAAGACGTATACCTAGGTAAAGCATTAGAACCCGAGGAAAATCTCTAATGCCGTCAGACGATTCCTCACGTGTAAAAGAACCTTGAGATCGGCCACATAACTCTCTTCAGAGCTAACGAGTTCCTCCAGCAACTGCCGGCGTCGAACGGCTCTATCATATGCTGCGTGATGATTGGCCGATATTCTTCTTTGGCCTTCGGCCGAGGGCAGTTCATGTTGAGAATCAGAAAGCTTACTGCTTCTATCACTTCTTAGGATATACGATCGCCGAGTTACTCGGGAGCGAGGGCCGGCATGAGAGGGTGCTAAATTAGCGGTAGCTGATTTCACCGCAGCCACGAAGCCATAAGGCGACCATGATGATGACTTCTGGTGCTCAATTCGGCCTGCACGCTTTGGAGTGTTCGTCTTGGCAGGATTACCGTCGTCATCGAGATCGTCGAGGGTCCAGCGCTCTTTACGCGCAGTAAGGGACCTTCTCTGTATGTGTTGCTGTTGGCGCAGAGACCCTACCCATTTTCTGAAGGGTTTGCCGTTGCTGAAGGGGTGGTTGGTAGTCTCAAAGAATTTCCTTGCCGGTCCAGCCTCTTGGCTCGTACTACTGTGGTGCCTAGCTGTAGACGGAGACTCTTTGCCATTGATATCGAAGGACAATCCATGATCCTGATTGAGATCGAGATCCGCTGGCTGGTGGAGGCTGTTCAGATCAATGTCCTCTAAAGGGCCCGCGTCTGACAAGAAGCTTGGTGCGCCCTGTACGCGCGATGGCCAGCTGCATACGCGAGGGATATGTCCCGGTGTTCGCATCTGTGACCGAGTACGAATTGTGGTAGGCGTTGTTGGCAAAGAGGCATACGAAGACTCTCGGCTAGAAGGTACGTTCTCGTTCCCTACACGAAGTCGATTGGAGGCCACGGATCCTCGTGATCGCGTCGATCGAGTTCTTCCATTGCTGCAAGGCCGATGAACTGTACCACAGGAGCTGGCCGAAGCTCTCGATTGCAGGTCGCTTGGTGTTCTTTGCTGCATGAAAGGATGTAGTGGCAATAGCGAAGAGCTCGTGATGGTGTACTCGTGCATCTTGTATTCATGGAAGACAAACAAATGACAGGAAAATTCCCGCTAAGTTCACGGTAGTAGAGATACTCATGGAATGTATGGAATTGATGCTCCGTGTAGAGGCATAGCACAATAACCAAGACAGTGAGAGAGTAAGATGTCGAAAAGTGAGTGATATGGGAGATGATGATGTATAGAGGAGATGAGCAGAGCTGGGGCAATGGAAGCAAAGTTTTGAGAGAAGGCACGATCGACCTGAAGCAGAGAAATAGGTCTTCCCTCAAGGGAGGAGCCAGGAAGTCCTCATCCACGGCCGCATAAAAGTCCCATCCGCAATCGGAATCGGGGTTGTGGCTCTGCTTTCGACACATCTTCAGGTGCTCCGTATGAGGCTATTCACGTAATGAGCTTATGATATCGCTTGATCATCATAAAAATGCATCGGATGACTTTGGACATTTTCATGATAGTCTGAAGAGATGATCTGATAGAAGAGAGAGCTCGTTCCAGTCTCTAGTATAGAGCACCGAAATGAAGTTTCTAACATCATTGAACTCGGACGAAATAGTGCATGCACCCAGGCTATTGTGCTCTTAGAGAATTCGTTACAAAGATAATTGATGGAGGGACTAGCCAGGCGTTGTTGATAGCTCATTCGGGCTAGCCTCGTTACTCAGCCTTAGCCTGACGTCCTTTCGTTCTTGGCTCTTGCCAATCGACTGTTTGGACTACACACCCGCAACTCTTCCCCTAACCTTCAACTCTCCTACGATCAACGACGTCCCAACGCGTTGAAGGACACCCTCTTCATCAAAATTACCCATACGATCACAAATTCACAACCCAAGTTCTGAGGCCGCATTGCTGTCTTTTCATTCACTAGGTAAATCCCCGCGACTTGTCCCAGTCCCTTGGCCTTCATCCGATGTTTGTGATACACTTGTGGCAGACCCTGCGTCAGGGTATAGACGTCTCTGTCTCGGAGCATTCTGCAAGCATTGGGGTAACTAGGGCGACAAGACAACTTGGATGGTGGACAATTGACATACACAAAAAGGACCTTTACCTCATATTGAAGGCCATCCGCTCAAACATGACTGTCCTTGGCAGTGTGGCTTTCAATTAATGCCCGGCTTATTCAATCTTGTTCAGTTCACTGACGCGTTGGCCCCATCCTCAGATACGATGGCCGTCGAAAACAATGTTTATCTGGCGAAGCTCGCGGAGCAGGCGGAGCGCTATGAGGGTAACATATCCCACACCATCACGCTCCATCATCAGGCACTCATGTAACGCTACACAGAGATGGTTGAGTGCATGAAGAATGTGGCTTCAGCAGACCAAGAGCTTTCGGTCGAGGAGCGTAACCTTCTCTCAGTCGCCTACAAGAACGTCATTGGCGCACGACGTGCATCTTGGAGGATCGTCACTTCAATCGAACAGAAAGAGGAGTCGAAGGGCAATGAGGGACAGGTCGGCTTAATCAAGGAATACCGTCAAAAAATTGAGGCGGAGCTTGCCAAGATCTGTGAAGATATCTTGGAGGTTCTTGATGAGCATCTGATCAAATCAGCCCAGAGTGGCGAGTCGAAGGTCTTTTATCATAAGATGTACATACTTTCCTCCCTCGTGCTGGCCTCTGCGCCTGTTGCTAAAAGCTCGATCACAGGAAGGGTGATTACCACCGCTACCTCGCTGAGTTCGCGTTGGGCGACAAACGCAAGATCTCCGCAGATAAGTCATTGGAGGCCTACAAAGCTGCCACCGAGGTTGCCACCACTGATCTTGCACCCACCCACCCCATTCGTCTCGGTCTCGCCTTGAATTTCTCCGTCTTCTATTACGAGATCTTGAATTCCCCAGATCAAGCTTGCCATCTTGCCAAGCAAGCATTTGATGATGCGATCGCTGGTTAGTCTCGCGCTCCTTCACAGGACTATGATACTAACGTATTTGGTAGAGCTTGACACCCTAAGCGAAGAAAGCTACAAGGACTCCACCCTAATAATGCAGCTTCTGAGAGACAATTTGGTAAGACACACAGCTTGTCTCCTTCGATCGCGATTACTGACAAGTAGTAGACTCTGTGGACTTCATCTGAGGCTGAGCCAAGTGGTGGTGAGAGCGGCGCTGCCACAACGGAGAGCAAGGAGGCCGGCGATGCTGGTTCCGCCCCAGCGGAGCCTGAGAAGACTGCAGAGTAGAATCTGCTCCCGTCAGTCGGAAGGCAACAGCTGTGATTTGTGAGTGCAAGCAGGATCAATACCGCAGGGCTATGATCAACCAGATAAATCCCTGATATTCTTTCCTTGACCCCCAACCGAACCTACTAGCTTGTCTTTCCCGGTTCAGCGTGCACATGATTTACGACGGTGATGGTGCATAGACCATATTATATCAATACCGGTGCTCCGTTCGACTCGCTTTCATTATAGCCCGATCAAGCAGTCTTGAAGAAAGGAGAATACAAGTGACCGCTTGCCGTGACCTACGTGCTCTGTGTGATGCAAGAGCCTGAGCATTATCCGTCTCGACTCAGCTGTTTTTCATCATGGATATCTATTGTAGAGGTTACAAGTCAAACATAATGTAGGTGCTACAACTAGGCGCTCTGGCTCGAGGTCATTATACCTATCGGTGGAACACTGCAACGATGCCACTTCCTGTTTGAGTAATATTCTACATTTGTGAAGGCTGACCGAAAATATCTGATTCTGATGACGGCATGCAACCCTCCATGCGACACAAGGCGCCTGCGTCAGGGGGAATCAAAAGCGAAATGCAGCGGCTATGATACATTGATTGTTTGTTACATTCGCGTGGTAATGACGTTATTCCACCGATTCTTCGCTCGCTCGCTAAATGCGGTCATTTGTTGCAAAGTCAATAAGTATGCCACGCGGCCGCCGTGCATGCAATATTTTGTACTTGTAATCTGTCCGTCCTTACTTCTTGCGTCCGGTGTCCATCGCGGTGCGGGACATGCTTTTGGTGAGGCCGCCGATGTAGTCTTGGAGGGCGTTGTTGTTCTTCTCCAGTTTGTCGTGGTCGGATTTGATATTCTCGACTTTTTCGACTAGAGCGTTGAGGCCGGATTGGAGTTCTTCGGCCTGGCTGGGGGGGGATGTCAGTGTTGAATTTTTCATACATTCACTTTTGTGAAATGTAGGACGGAGATTGGTGGTGGGTGTCCGGACGTACCTCTGGATCGCTAAGCGCGACCCGATGATCATCCGACCTGTTTCGGCGCTGCTACGCTTCGGGCTCATGGCGCGGGCATCGTTGGGAGGGAATGACTCTCCTTTCAGCTCGATGTCGGGGTGATCGTGCGGTACGATCATCGTGCCGGAGCTTTTGCGAGATCCGAGTCGGGGACGGGAGGTCAAGGTCTTGGGCGTTGTGGGTGTATCTTTAATGTCTGGGGTGTGGATGGAGATTTGGCTCGAGTCGTTGGTGGTAGTGGAGGGTTCGACGACGAGAGGAAAGGGGATTGCAGTATGGATACTGGGCACGGAGATGGAGGGTATGGGTGCTCCGGCTGTAGACATGGTCCGGAGTATGGCTTGCAGACGCGACCAGCAAAGTCAATATGAGGGTCTTTGCACTCCTGAAAATCGTCAGTACGGTCGGAGCAAAACAGTTGTTTGCCTACTGTGCACCTCCACTAGCTGCAAGTATTTTTCCTTGTGCTAGTACAAGTAGATTTCCCTCGGATCCTCCCTCCTTAGCTGCCAGCAAGCATGTACATGGAGCCTCTCGAATTATTCTATGGGGAAGGGGTTTGTCAATGTCCGGGGTCGGAGAGGTATTGATAGAGAGAGAGGAACATCCGCTCTCGTGCTCCGACCTTTCAGCACGCTTGAGTGGCCATAATTAATATGGATTTAGGACCTATCTCCCAAATCGCGGTGGGGAGTTGAAAAGGCGCGGAAGGTGATGCACGATGACAAGTGATCGACCGCTAGAGGCCGCTGTCCCCCTGGATCCCCCGTGCCCCCTTTTGCCGTCCAATTAGATTGTCAGCAAGGTAGGACAGGTGACTTTGGCGTGATCTTCCGAAAGTAAAGCACGGATTTATATGACGATTGGTCCGATCATTGCTTTTGAGAAAGGACTTGAATGAAGGCAGCAAACGTTGAGCGTGGTCATTGCTAATCAGCTAATTCATCTTGAGAAGGCACCCTCCCATGGATCTCTAGGAAGTCTACGAACAAGGCCTGTGTCTATACCATGCCTGAGCCGGCGTTGAGAGTACAACGATGCAATCCACAGGAGCTTCGGTGCAGCAAGGATATCGAATGTCCATAGCAACACTGAAGTCGACGTCAAATCAATGTCAGCATGCGTGATCCAAGTGATCATGGCGAGGCTTGAAAGGCACTTGGACAGGAAGAGAACGACAACATCAAAGCTAGAGAAGAGCTATCATCACTAATCTCAAAGGCAAGGTGCAGGCAGCGCAAATCAAAATTCGAAGTAAATAAGCGAGTCCATGCTCTCACAAAACCGGTACGACCACCCGCTCCAAGCATTAGTTCTACAGAGTCTAAGGAACCGCTCAACATCCAAGCGACCCGTAAGGCTTGGAGACGAGATGATAAAGTCGAGATATGCTTTCTTTTATCATATGTGTTACACAAGATGAAGGACAAGGCTGTTATCTAAAATGTGATCAGGCCGCCAAGCTAAGATATTGCAGGCTATCGTCTGTCACTCATCAACGACCTGTCATACTACGATGTTCTGGCGGAGTACTCTGCATTGCCGTTGGATTCATGTCTTAATGTGGTGATCTTGTACGGCGCCGTTCCTGGTTCTTGCGCCCTGGTCTCCGCCCCAATTGCTGCTGGGATCTATTCAGCCTGATCCCCCAAAGAACCCGATATATAGGGCTTCCGTAACCTCGTCAAGGCATGTGGATCTCTATGCTCACTTTCTTCTCGTTCTTTTGTCCAATCATCTGCAAGAACCTCCCAGACATATCAACGCCCGCTTCCAATCACAGAGCTCATTTGAGGCGGCCAAGTTACATGACGTTACCCCTAATCGGCCTTCCAATATCCTATTCAATCCTCCAAATGTGCAAGCAGCTCACATCGTTGTACTCTGGCTGCGGTCACCGCGAACCTTATGGGCCTGGAGGACTGGCTCGATGCGATCCAGTCTATTTCAATCGTGGGAAATGCAAAGGCTTACAGAAAGCGGATTCTACTGAAGACAGTGGCGATTGCAATCGCTGCAGGCGAAAGGAAATCATCAAGGCCGATGCGAGGATCAAAGAAGGGAGGGCGAGATTGGCGGAGTGGAGTAAGGAGAATGGGTATGATTATGTTGAGGAATTGCGTGCTAGGATGAGAGCCGAAGGCTACGATTATTGACGTGGGAAATCTGGTCTGGAAGCTCCAGCATCTCGCAGCGGGCGAGAAACCCTCAGATGTGAATTTCGACGGGATTACGATGGCGTCCTGGTGATGTCAGCTTGTATTTGTGGACAGCCAAAAGACTTATGCTGTATGAGAATAGTCAAGCGAGTTTTGCCTTCAGGCGTAGAATCGTCGTCTATGGTTGGCTAGCATGGGTTAATACAATCGTAGTGACAGCATTAGCAGAGGACCGATGGCTACAGAAGATGGGTAGTGGATAGCGTTGGCTTCAGAAATCCAATAGCAGAGCATGTTCAAGTTCTGTGACAGAACCCCATACTTCTGGACGGTAGCCTTCGATTCCAAGAATCGTGATCAGGCTTGTCCGACACACCTCTGGGGCCCTTTACCATCACATCCCTCTAACATCGCGGAACAACATTCGATTGGATTGCCTACTGCATAGATACTTGACACATCTCAACTCGCGAGATTTGGCGGGGTCAGTTTCGTGGTAAAATAAGGCTGAGTTTTAGCACTGTTGACTTTGCTACCCTTAGCTCTATCCATCACGCCGGAACCATCAGAGTGTCAAACTGGAGAGTCTCATCAACATCCCTTTTCCGAGAGGTGACAATCCATATGTTCCACACAAGCCGTTTCTCTCCGTCAACCTGTGATTTGCCAGACCCTGCAAGACAGTCTTTATCGCTCTGGACCGAACTTTCACCATCCTTACAACGCCATCATATCTTGCCTCCCCTTCCTTAACGAGCTATCACTTCCGCACCGCTTCTCGGCAAAGCAGGCAATGCAGCATACCTGGAGATTTATTCCATCCTCATCTTTGTTCCAATACTCTTGACTCGCATACTAGAGTACACTCTCTTCCACATCTGACAAGGCTCCCCCATTTTTCGAATACAGCTGGTGTCGCCAACCTTACTTTTCCTTGTTTCGTCAACACCACATCGACATAACCATGACCTCATCTCCAACAGAAGGCGTCCTGTCGACATTACAGAATGACATAGAACTTGCAACAGCTCAGCTTGAAAGCTTGGATGAACATGATGGAGAGTATAACGTGAAGAAGATGGTTCTTCAGCACGGTCTTGCGAGTCTAGAAGAGCAAAAAGAAGCTGCTGAGCGGGAGCAATACAGTCCCCACCTTTATAACGGCGAGCTCCCTAGCTTGCCCATCGTGGGAGGTCAGCGCCCCCAAACAAGCAGTGGCACAAGCCACTCCAACGGCTTTGCCTCGTACGCTAGGGACAGTCCCAACGGCTTTGGCGGCCATTTTGCGTCAGATAACATAATGCTAACACATGGTCGACCGACACCGTGGACCTTTGGAAACTTGGAAGATAACCCTGCCACTCCAGATAGCGCAGCCTTTCCTGTGACAGATGGCCGCCCAGCATCTGGATATGGATCTGGATCTAGCTCTAGTCCTGCCTCCGGCTTCCTTCGTCCTCAAAAGAGACAGAGGGAGAGTCTTGGCGTCTCCGAAGACACTATGGGGCATCCTCCAAAATCACTCCGCACAACCCCAAGCCCTGCTATGACAGCAACCACATCACCAACATCACAAGAATCCTTTGACTTCCCGGACGATCCAACCCTAATTGCACTGCTCGGAGGAAATCCAACTCAAGACATGCGTGATATGAGGGAGGATCAAAAGGAACAAGAAAGGGCTTTGGCTGCTAGGAGACAACAGGAGCGTGCTGACGAAGACTTTGCACGCCAGCTCGAGGAGCAAGAGAACAGCCATGCTATTTCGTATGATTACTCTCGACCTGATTCAAGTGCTCCCTCTGCGGACACTTCGCAGACTACCCTTGGTAGCCAAGGACTCATTCGCCATCCCACACCGTATCCATTTCCTTCATCGCCGGCAACTGTCAAAGAAGAGAATCCATTTCTGACGTCACTGCCCGTCGAATCAGAAAACTCAACCCGTGGCATTCATAATCCGATCAAGAAGGAGGAATATCATAGGCCCGGTCCGCAAACCAGTGAAACGTATAGCGATTTCATCGACCTGGAGAGTGACGAATACAACGATCTTCAACCCTACCCTTTCGAAAGCTATCCAAATAGCGACCTTGTTGAGATTGATTCTACAGCCTTCGGTAGTAATAATCGAGAGACCCAGGCCCAAGCTTCGTCTTCTGCGTCAGGGGGAAACGTTCCGTACGGGCACACAGAAAGCGCTACGTCATCGGGCTGGGGCTACTCGAACGTAGGACTAGGGCGTTCACTCGTTGACTCCGCCAGCAACCTTATCAATGGAGCATACAATGGGGCATATAATTTACTCGACCAACAGATCGCAGGATATGGCAACACCCCATCGGGATTTGGTGGCAAATCAGTGTATGAAACAAATGGACATGAATCGTCGACGAACATCATCGATTTGGACTCGTACGATCAGCCACCATATCTCCCTCAGGACGTCTTTAACCGATACGGAATCAATGCTCAAGATCCTGCTAATAAAAATCTTGTAGCGTCATATATGGATCGTATCGATTATGTAGCTAACGATCCTACTCGAACCGCTGCAGAGATCAAATCTCTTCTGGAAAACATTCGCCCCGATGAGGAGTTACCTCCGGAAAATCGAGAAGGAACCCCAGACGCCATGACATACCCGTTAATGGAGCATCAGAAACTTGGTTTGGCGTGGATGAAGTCTATGGAAGATGGATCGAACAAGGGCGGTATTCTAGCGGATGCTATGGGCCTTGGAAAAACCATCCAGGCCTTGGCGTTGATGGTTGCCCGAAAATCGACGGATAGAGCATGCAAGACAACATTGATAGTGTGCCCAGTAGCTCTTTTGAAGCAGTGGGAGAGCGAAATCAGTACCAAAATCAAGGTTGGCCAGGCTCTCAGGGTCTACACGCTCCACAGTGAAAAGAGGCATATTGATTGGTCAAAACTTCGGACCTACGACGTTGTTCTGACGACCTTTGGGACTTTAGGTACTGAAGTCAGGCGGCGGGAAGGAATTGAGTGAGTGCATTCTCCATATCGATCCACTTTAGCTTCCTGTGGGTAGGGGGCTAATCCATTTCCCTACAGGATGAACAAGCGCATGAACCCCAGTTGGAGGCCGTCAGGCAAGAGTGATTACCTTCCACTCCTAGGAGACGAATGCAAATGGTTCCGAGTCATCATCGACGAAGCTCAATGCATCAAGAATAAAGCCACTAAAGCCTCTATCGGTGCATCGCTTCTGCAAGCGAAAACAAGATTTTGTATGACAGGAACACCCATGATGGTATGTGTAACGTGCATACTCCGCGACTCTCCCGTATCACATGTCGCATGCACGTACTGATACCCACCGATCATACAGAACAATGTAACTGAGTTGTACTCATTGATACATTTCCTCCGCATCAAACCGTATTGCGAAGCAGACAAGTAGGCTCAGTTTGCATCACCCAGGGATAGCAAGCAGGGGACTGACGACCACTTTCTTTAGGTTTAGTCGCGATTTCACGAGGCCGCTCAAAGGCAATAGCGAGGGCCTAAAAACCAAAGCTATGAGACAACTTCAAGCACTTCTGAAGGCAATTCTTCTTCGCCGAACTAAGAAGAGTCAGATTGATGGGCGACCAATTTTGAATCTACCTGAGCGGACAACAAACGCTTGCCATGCGAGCTTCAGTGACGACGAAGCTGCGTTTTACTCTGCTCTCGAATCGCGAACCCAGCTGCAGTTCAACAAATTCCTCAAGGCCGGAACCGTTGGACGGAATTATTCCAATATCCTTATCCTACTATTGCGGTTGCGGCAGGCATGGTGCGTATTCCCTCTAAAATGCCACTCGTTGCGGCATGGCCTTTTCATCGTACGATAAATTTGAACTTCTGCACGGATTTCATGCTCCCTGAATCACAACATAGAACACGTAACGCTGACCAAGTATACTGTATAGTTGTCATCCACACCTGATCAAAGACTTCGGCCAAGCTTCTGGTGCGACAGATGTCACTCCTGAAGATATGAGAAAGCTTGCCAAAGAATTGGCACCCGATGTAGTGAACCGTATCAAGGAACAGTGCGTATTGAATGAAGACTCTGCTCTTGAGTGTCCTGTTTGCATGGATATGGCAGACAATGCTACGATCTTCATTCCATGCGGTAGGTGTTTTGTAGCTTACTATTTTGGATTCTGTACCGATTGAACGGAGAGCGCTAATGTGGAGGTCATAATCAGGACACAACACGTGCTCGGAATGCTTCGCTAGGATTACCGATCCATCGCAAGCCATAGCTGATGGCAATGCCGAAGGTCGTGTGGAGGCGAAATGTCCCAATTGCCGCGGTAGGATTATTACGAATAAGGTCATTGACTCTAATGCTTTCAAATCCGTCCACATGCCGGAGTTGGTAGCTCACGATGATTTTGCGGATGATGACTCCCAGGGAGACGTCGAGACGGACGATAGTGACAGCGAAGATGACCACGAAGGAGACGAGGACGTTGACTCAAAAGGTAATATCAAGGGTTTCATAGTCGACGATGATGAGGGGGTCTGCAGTTCCTCGGACACCGAGGATGGCGGTGACGGCTCTTATCGCTCCGGAAAGACCCCCTTCGAAAAGTCGGCAAAGCAGAAAAGCAGGAAGTCCAATAAAGGCAAAGAGAAGGCCAAGGAGGCCAAGGTACCTGGAAAGACCCTAGCGCAGCTCAAGAAGGAAGGCATGCGAAATATGCAGGCTCGCAAGCGATATTTAAGGCGTCTGGAGAAGGACTGGATCCCCAGTGCCAAAACAGAACAGACCATTACGCTTCTGCGTGACATTCAACAACGAAAAGAACCCGAGAAAACCATCATCTTCAGCCAATTCACGTCTCTGTTGGATCTTCTTGAGGTGCCAATAAATAGAGAGAGATGGGACTACCGACGCTACGATGGAAGTGTAAGTCATTTGTTCTGATTCCTATATCAGTCGCAAGATCCTCTTCACGGGCATGCTTCACCTCAGCGTGCCAGATGCTGACTCCAAACCATCTAGATGAGCTCCAACGCACGCAATGAAGCGGTCATTGACTTTTCCCAAAGGAAAGAATGCAAGATTATGCTCGTGTCCCTGAAAGCTGGAAATGCTGGCTTGAACCTCACGGTGGCTTCACAAGTCATAATCCTTGACCCTTTCTGGAATCCATACATTGAAGAGCAGGCCATTGATCGTGCCCACCGCATCGGGCAGCAGAAACCTGTGGTGGTCCACCGTATACTCATACCAAATACTGTTGAGGATCGGATCCTCGCTTTGCAAGAGAAGAAACGAGAGCTCATCGAGGGTGCGTTGGATGAGAAAGCCAGCCAATCCATTGGTCGGCTGGGTACGCGAGAGCTTGGTTTCCTGTTTGACGTACCGACCTGATCCATCGCCGATCCCCTTTCACCGGCTTGAGCTCGGCCTGTACGATCACAAATTGATGTTCTACACGACCGAGCACCAGCCATACTTGGGTACCAAACTTCACCTTTCAGTGATATATTTCAGCATGTATCGTTACAATGAGTTTCTCTTCCTGTGTATCGCTTAACCTCACACTATTCACGCTACAACCAATAACGAGACACCCCGGGACGAATGGCATTGCGGACAATTTCAGGTCTTACGTAGCAACGGGGACACGACACGTGCTGTCACATAGTCACTCTATTTGATAGTCTACCTATGTATGTCGCGCTTCCTTGCGATCAGCATGCAATCAATACATATTATGTTTACTGATATCTAAAATCGTGCTTGCGTTGAAACTACCATACGTACCCTTCTTGACGCTGCCTCAGGAGGGCTTTGATGCCCCCCAAACCTTCCCCTTACGTCCTTATTTAGCGTCTTGCCCCATAACTGTAGGAATTCCTGAAATGTGAGCGATGTCCAGAAAGAGCACGTTTTGCAATCAACCGTTGCCTGCAATGCCATATCGTCGGCAACTTGGCGTCGGGATATGCGGTCATAGAAGGAGAGGGCGGCTCATACTGGGATACATCTGGGTGAATATAGCTGCGAGAAGTAGGAAGCAGAGACGGGAAGACGGAGAAACACGTTTTGATCTCTGGTATATTGAGAGGGAAGCCTCCTCGCGAAAAGATATAGTACCAACAATGGCTGGAAAAAGATGGCCGGTAAACGTTTACCAGGTCCTCGTCTACGAAGGGATGGAACAATCTAATTGGGATATCTCGGGCAAAATAAGTATCAGCTACTATCGACGCTCACGCCTCGATCTAACCCAACAAAAACTCCCGTCCCAAACAAATTCTCCATCCCAATCTGCCCGATATCAAAGTCACACTCCACAAACTCCCACTGCTCGAACCAAATCTTCAAGCCGAAAATGACCGTCCCAAAGATCTCCCAAGTCATAGTCCCGTCTTTGACATGTATCAGCATGCGCACGTTGCGGCTGTTATTTTCGTAATGCAGCGCCTTCTTGCCCATTGGGGCGCCGGCTTTGATGTTGACGCCCACGTCTCGTTGCGCGGCTTGGAGGATTCCCAGCACGGCGCTTCGGGGGAGGAGGGAGCCGTAGTCCCAGAACTTCAGTTGCTCGTCCGAGGCGGGGACTGGGAAGTAGAAATGGTTGTGAGGGAGGTGAGGTAGGGTGCTGAGGGGTGGGTTAGCATCTTGGGCGTAGCTATGCGTTAGGTGAGTGGAGGGATGTGTGACTTACTTTTGGGATTCCTGCACGATAGAATTGTGTGGGAAGGATGTATTGACAGCCTGTTCGATACCAGAGGATAAGGTTGGTAGAGGCGCTGCGAGTGCGAATATCCACAAATTGACCGCCAAGATCAAGACTGGGAAGATCGTCGTGATGAGAGGCATCACAGCGATGGGAGCAGGACAATATCGAGGAATTGTTCTCACACTATGCATTCTTCATGGAACCGTGCGGGTCCTAGCTCATGCGCTGTCGCGTGCCTGGTGGTTCGCGCATGCGTGGATCGCTTCAGCGCAGAGTCCACAGCCGTTCTCTCATTTCCGCTTTTGTAGATTAGTAGAGATGATTGGCTTCGGTCAAGTATGTATTTGCATAAGGGTTCGTTTCCAACGAAGGGGCTGTTCACCCATCGCAAGCTCTGATCATGCCCTCAATAGCCTTCTTGCGCAAGCATGTCCGCGATGTCGAGATAGAAGGCAATAGCATTGAAGTTCCTTTTGTTGCCAATCATCTCCCATACCAGCCATCTCAGTCTATTGGTCCAGTTGATCAGGTCAAGATGACTGACTCCTTCGAGCGTCCCCTTATAAGTTCCCCATTGACTGCTCGTCACGCTCACCAAGCCATCATTGGGACCTTCGACCTGTTCTATAATGCGGTGGGATTGTCGGAAGGCCGACCAGAGCGGTGGAGTAGCCATAGCGCCGTAAGAGAAGTATGCCACGCCTTCACGATCTGGAGTCTTGGGATTGAACTCCTCTTCCATGTACCGTCTTGTCAATTGGCTGAACGCCCCAGTCTCAATACTCATTGCTTTTAGTACACTATAGATCTTAGGCAATCGTTCCTCTCCAATGCGGTCAAAGATGTAATCGGCAAAAGCACTTCCTCGATGCGGACTTGCAACTGTGGTCAGAGTATTGACGTGTACGTTCGGTGGTTTCAATTGACTGATCATATAACGAGCATCCAGCCCGCCCATACTGTGTGCAATAATGTTCACGCTCTTTCCCCCTGCTTTCTTCTCAATTTCATCGCTAAGCTTCGCGGCACGCTCCTCGATGGAAGCTGAGGGAGGGACCGAGGTAAGGATAACCTCGTTGCCATTGGCCGTCAGAGCTTCGGTTATTCCGCGCCAGTAGTGAACGCCTGGCAGGAGTTTTCCGACCAGGCGAAGCTCATCAAAGCCCATGAGGCCATGGGCAAGTACGATGGGAGACTTGGGTGTCGAATACTTTGAGCGGAGGGTGGCGTATTCATCTCTGATTGTGCGACCATATTTCGAGAGACGGGGCTCTTGTAGGTCATGACGAAGGGTCGTGGAGGTAAATTGTCGCTGGCAACAAGCAATAGAGCAGAGGGTGCCACAACAGGATCTCCTCCAATAAAGAGAAACCAGTAGGGCCATTCGATGGCGGGGGCGATTACTCATCGATATCGAAGAGCTTCGGCCAGAACCTCCTCCATCTCGTAGCGAGTAAAGAGGCTCTCTTCGATGTCCAAGTTTGTTGTCATGGTTGTCGATGAAAGTGTCTCTAGTACGTGTGAACGCCAAAGGAAGCAACCAAGACCTTCAGCCCTATGAAAATAGAACATTCTACCCTCGTACCTTCTTACTTCCTGCTTTGTAGGATTCTAAAGTCGTACAGGTCCGTAACTATGGGGTACGCGATCATCTCGGCGCCATGCAGTCTATGACAAAGAGTACTATGATATGTATGATAGATGGGTGGATGACGGCAGCCACGGAGCACATCCAGCACCGCATTAAGATTCCACGGTGTTGCTCATTACAAATATTTCAACTCTCTTTCTGTTTCGCTATCACATCCAAATGATGCTCGATCCCATACTCATTATGTATAATTTCCGCTGATGAGAGCAGTGAATGCTCCTCGTTGTACGTCGACTGTGAGATCGTGAATCGTGTCAAGGTGATTCCCAACCAGAGACTGCGTTTCATAGATCTCGTGTAGAATCAACATATCAAAGGCAATGAGCCATTGAAGTTCAAAAGTCTCTGGTCGACATGTCTATATTTCATTGCTAGGTGCTTTCCGTTGCGCATTCTTCATAATTTCCCGCGGAATGGACTTGGACAGACGCGCCATTTACCATTCCTGTCAATTTCCTAAATCAAAATATTGCCATGCTCGTAGTATACTTCTCTACAATCTTTCATCTTCGCTACCGCTCGTTCCAGACCTTCTCGCGTTCTCCTCAAGCGTCATACTGTTTCCACAAGTATGAAGACTCCCAGTTGGGGTCTTATTTCGGGTCTACTTCTATTCCCAGTGGATGCGGTCGCGCAAGGTGTGGTGACCAAGACGATAAGCATCGATACCGGTAGCTGCGCACCTACTGCTACTACCGGAGGGCCGGCTTCGAACGGAGGTGCTGGGAAAGGGGCAGGCCCCCCGGCGCTTGCAAGCGGGACTGGCGGTGGCAGTGGCACGGGGACGGCTACCCAGACTGGCATCCAGGCTGGAGGTAATGGAATCAGCGCATCCGGAATTCCGAGCGGGACTGGAGGCAATGGAACTGGCTCTGGTGCTACGGGCAATCTACCGTAAGCAGCTCTCCCAACGTACTGGTAATTGGAAGCTTACAATCGTGCTCTATCAGATCCGATGTCAAGTTATCAGTGGATAGTAACAGCAATTCCGGGCCATATACTTACTCCGGATTCTACCCACTTCCAAGCAATGGAAGCCTCTTGAATGGCGCGGTGACAGCCAGGGGTGCCCGTTGGGGCGGTTTCATGACGTTGGAGTCGTGCGCGTACGCATGCCAAGGGGTTCCGTTTTTCGCCCTTGAACAGGGTAAGTCATATGTTGGGCCTTATCCATGAAGAATAGTTGTTAACGAAATTAGGATATATATGTGAATGTGGTACAATGGCACCTACCTCGACGCCTATTGACAATCCTCCGATGCCCATAGCTTGCGCTGGAGATGTTACCGAGATTTGTGGCGCGCCGGGCTATGGTCTCGTTTATCGGGGCTCGCCTCCAGCAAGCTCCGTACTTTCTGGTACTCCAACTACGGCAGTGCCAACGTCAACTGGGTCAGCGACTGTTGTCATCCAAATCACTACAATCGACTCCCTGGGGTCTACCACCGTCGAAACAAATGCTGCCACAAGCTCCGGAGCTTATCGGGGATCGGTGACTTCAATTCCTGACATGTCCACTACTAATCTGTCGGGTCCCACTATCGTCGGATCAGATACTGCAGTCACGTCAGTGATGGGTCAAAGCGATCAATCAACAACAGTTGCTGCCACAACCTCAAGCGCCACAGGACCATTAGCCGCTGCTTCAACACCTGGCAATTCCTCATCCATCCCTCCTATAGCAGCTGGCTCGTCGTCGTCAGCAGCGCTTGGTGTTTTATCGACAACGACAGTCGGACAAGCTCCGTCGGTAGCCTCATCGGTAATCTCGTCGGTAGCCCCGTCCGTAGCTTCGTCAATAGTTTCGTCATCAAGCTACCTGCCAGCGTTATCTACGCCAAAGCCTTCCATCGCTCCTTCGCCCACAGTCCCAGCAGGAGCCACTGGCGCTGCCGAACCAACGTTGATTGCAGTCCCATCATGTCCAGCATCTGGTCCTAATTCGAACAACACTCGATATGTCGATCTCTTTGATCATACATATGACATCAGATGCGGCATAGACATCGTAGGCTCTCACGGCACGTCCGCCCATGCCGATACGTTCTTGAGATGCCTCCAGTACTGCGATCTCCTAGACGGCTGCGTTGGAGTCACTTACGTTGACATAATCAATCAATACAATAACAACACAAATTGCAATTCCTACTACACGTTCCAAGGATACAGCTCTGTTAGCCAACAAGTCAACGGCGTCCTGTACAGCGGGGTCAACATTCACGGTCCCTCTTATGGCGTCGTCGATCCATCCAGCGGTGAAAATTCCACCAACGACCTCTGCGCTCCCCCTGTCACCTACGACTACGGCCCTGACGTATATGGCAGCTGTTATCAGATCGATTGCGGCCGTACCATCAATCAGGGTACTGGCGGAACTCTCCTTGCTCCCACGGTTCTGAGCAGTTTGCTGGGATGCAGTCTATACTGCAGCTTCTACAATACCTGTGTTTCGGTTACCTGGACGGGACCCTTTGTTGCAGGACAAAGCACGGCTAATTGTTTCCCTAAATCGACCTACAACACCACGGTCGCGACGATCGAGGCTGGTACGGAATACGCATACAATGGGAAATGTCCGTGATGGACAAGTGAACGAGTTCTTTCTGTCGATATGAGAACGTTGATGATAGTCGATAGATTCTTGCTGGGCAACATCGGAAATTGGCCAGGGTAGGGTAGGGTGGCGCTGAGTTGTAATTCTGCACGCTTCATTATGTAGACGTAACGATATAATTCATAAAATCGGCTTTTCACAACTCTCTATGTACCCTCAAGAACAGCACTCGCGCAAATATAGACAGAGTCTCCCTAAAGCTTATACACAATGCAACTGCAATCTATGCCTCCCAAAACACCATCGTACAATGCCCCCACCAGCACCAGCACCATCATCCAAGCACCCCTCACTTCGGCGGCGCACTCACCCTATCCGGCACCTCAGGCTTCACCTCCGTAATCAACCTCAACAGATCCTCCACGACTTTATTCCCCGTCCTGCCTCCAGCTTCCTTGATCGTCTTCAATTGCTCCTCGGCATCTTTGCTCGCGTCTTCTTCGGCTTTTTTGTTGCCGCTCGTATGCTATTATTTGTTCGTAGATCAGTCTTGCTGTTTGAGAAGGGGAAGGTGGGAGGGGGGGGGGGAAACCTTCTTCTCGAATTCTTTGAACTCGTCGTCTTTTTGCTTGCGGTAGTCTTCGATTTCTGTTTGGGCTTCGTTTTTGGCGTCTTTTACGCGCTTGGAGCGGTCTGTGGGTTGGTGGGTTGGTTAGAGTTGAGTGGGGAGAGGGAAAGTGGTTGGGGTTGGGAGGGGGAGGGGTGTGTACATTCTCGAGCTGTGAGATGTTAGTACTTTGCGATTGGCGTGTTGGGGAAGGAAAAGGAGGAAGGCACCTTTTTGTACTATCTTCTGAGCTTCTTTCTCGGCCTTTTGTGTGGACTTTAGTATCATGGTTGCTGGGATGTAAGTAGATTTTAGGCCGTACCTCGAGTAGTGTCTGGATGCCTTTGGTGTTTTGTGCAGACTTTTGGGATGTCAGTGTAGTGATCGTCAGGGGGATTGTGTCTGTAGCATACCATCTTGGGTATAGGGTGCCTGTGAACGTGCGAAATGTGTAGGACGTAGGAGGCACAGAGGTGCAGTAGTGCAGTGGATGCTTTTGGCAGTGCCAAGGCTGCCCTCCGCTCGGGATATCAACCCCAGTCTATCTTTTGGCGCTAGTTCTGCAGGAGCTCTGGCCCCGTGAAGCTCAATACACGCTTATTTCCCAGGAGTCTAGGGGTACGGCTTCAGGGGTAAGAAGTCTATGATTTGGTGCGTCTCCCAATAGCGTCAAAATGAGACTTTTGCGATCTGTATGGGTCTTATATGTTCATACAGGCCGCCATCACAGCTGATTTGAGTAGGAATACTGGGATCGGCATAATATATGGCTTCAAGCAGGCTCCTGAGCATGACGGAACCTGTCGCCCATGAAAGTATTGATTCCCTCCATTTCAGCCTATTTCAGCCCAGATTGGCACGAGGCTCTCCAGTGCAAATGCCCACAGAAACTGTACAAAAAGGCCAATACGCTGACAGGAGATGGAGCCGGATGGTGCGCTGTTAAGACCTCCTCCTTTCACTCCTGTACTTTACTCGAACCTTCGCACGATTCTAGGTCTGCGGAGATAACAGGGTATGCCGTCACATCTGAAATACAAGGTTGGTCCAGGATCAACTTTATCCACATACTCTAGTTGACCTGAAGCGTTGTTTCTCTCCGCGACGTCAAAACCGAGGTGCCTTCTACCATCGATACCTAGATATAGGCCAAATTGGTAGTTCCGCTTCGCAAGATGGATACGCGACAGTAATTGTATCCTCTCGTCTTCGGCGTCTTGTACCTCAAACATCGGTCTCCCATGGAGCTCTTCGTCGAAGATCCGGCTTGCATAGCACCATTGCATGAGGTCCCCAATGGTGTAGATACCATTGCGGGGCAATCTATAAGCTGGCGGAGGTCGCGCCACGACTAGGCAGAGGAGATACATCAGCAAAATGAAAAAGCAGAACCAAAAGTTGATAGGCTGGATGTGCTCGATAAAGCCCGTTGCATCTGGTATACCGACGAATATGCCGGATGCTACAATAGGGGGAACTGATGCTGTGAGAGAGAGGAGAGAGAACAACGCTACTCTCCAGTCTTTGTTGGCCACAGCCTTGAACGTTATTTGAACGGGCATAAGACTGGGGTACTCCAGCAGTATATTTGAGGTTGCCGGTGCTGCATTAGCCATCCCTGCGAAAGGTTGAGTATACCGGTAGAAGTGGTCAACCTTGGGCCAGATTATGGAGAACCAGGCCATGAGAGTCACAGGCAGGAAATGAAACAGAAATGCTTCTTTACTGTTGTAGGGTTTGGAGGCATCGGAGGTACTCCAGAAAGCATACGACGGACTGTTTTCCGAGGTAGCGTTTATGTGGATGCCTTGCAGCAAACTTCCGTTAATAAGTCCTGAGATTACCAAGGCAAGTACTGTGAGTGCAATTGCGCCGACCACTGCTATGAGTATGTCCGTAAGCGGACCAGAGCGATGAGCGAAATGTCCGATTCCGGAGACCAACTGTCCGTGACTATCTACGGGCATTTCTGGATGGAAGTCAGCTAACGACGTTGGCAACGCTGTCAGGAGTGTTACCACTGCGCGGATATATACTGGCTTGACCGGTTATGGCTTTGGCTTCCTTATCGAGCGGTATATCACTCTCCGAAGGAGCTTTCATAGATCTCTCGCCATGACTCTCCCCGAAAGATTGCGTTCGGAGAGGAACTCCCATATGACTTTGGGTGTCTTCGGCGGTAGCGGTAGCTGTTGTGTGATTAGTCACCATCGCTACATTGATGCTGCTAACGTGACCCAATGTAAGCGTTATGTATCGTACCAGCGTGCTTTTGCATGAATGCTATACCATGCCAGACTGCTCCATTGCGCTGGTTCTTCCAGTAACCCAATCTGATCGGACTAAAATCCAAGGCTCGCTTACGCAAGATCTCACGGTACTCTTTGAATGAGCAAGTCTCGAGACCACCATAAAGCGAACCGATATTGGAATTTTGCAGCAACGCTTACTGATCTGCGACTGACACAGGGTCCCATCTTAGTCCAGTATCTCGGTGTCGTAATCTTATCAAAATCGTTGCGGTCGTAACACTTAGCAAGCCGTAAATCGAGATTAAGGAATATCCTATCTTAGCGGAGACGGCAATGTTCCATTCTGCACGTTTTGGTGTTACTTGTATGAAAGCAGCCTTCAGACCGACAAGGGATAAACCAACAAGGATGGTGACGAGTGTTGTGGCGAAAAGCAGCCAATGACCGTTCAGTACAAGACTCCGAAGGTGGAGGATGTCAGGTGCGAACATGGCATCAGCATAGAATGCGTGCAACGTCCGCTGAGCTTTTCGATTTTCGAAGGCGGAATTATCCCTCGGAGACCTTTCGGCAGCCATTGAAACGTACGGAGATATTCGGCTGAAAGTGATGATAACAATCCGCCACCAGAGTAGAGTGATGAACCCAATGGCAGAAGGAACATATCGGCAAGCTAGAGCACCGTAAGTAGTGTGAATGTGGTGGATGCCACCATTCCGGCGGCTCCATACCAGCATTCCAACAATGGCAGCTATACAGCTCAGATAAAATACCACGGTTACCGCAAGGAACCAAGTCCTTACCAGCAAGGGCTTGAAGTCAAGTTTGCGATAATCTCCGTTCTCAACGTATTCGAAGTCTGAAACCCGTGAGCACGTCTGCCCTGTCCGGTTGGTGTCCTTCCTTACCTCGTAGTCCTTTTCCTCTGTGACGTTCCTCTACCGACAAAATTCGTACTGGCTTATCAGCCTCTTGTTCGCCTTTTGTGCCTGCTCTAACGTCTGATTGCCTCTCCTGCACATCATGTCCAATTCTTGCTTGTCGACGCTGAATGTCTTCCCGTTGCGATCCCTCTGGCACCTTTTCTTGCGGTAGGACAGAATCTTGATGTTTTCCGTCTCGTTTATCATAACTAAGCCGGCCCTGTTGTTCTCTATCTCCTAGCATTCGACATCGAGCCTTCGTATTGTAAGATAATTTTCTCTCATCTGGGGCTTTGCTGGCCCTTCCTTGATCTACCTCTACTGCTACTCTGTTTGCGAACCACCCATCGCACCAACCTTGCTCCGCCACTGAGCCTGGAATCTGGTTCCCTGGTAATTTGCTCTCACCAATAGGAGATGACCGCTCTGTCATGGCTGGGATTGCGTAATGTTCACCATCATGTCCTCCGTTGTCACCGGCTGCGGATGCTGGGCGACTGCGAGGTAGTCCGTGGATGCTAGCCACAATAATAGGGAGGGAATTTTGCGATGGGTGAACAGCACCCTCGGTAGGCTTTGGCAGAACATGCGGATCTATATGTGTGTCTGGCATTGTTCGCCTCTTGCTCAGATAGGAACTCAAAGTTCCGCGAATAGTCTTGATTTGAACGAATAGGATTCCACAAAGAGAAAAGTGTATATCTTATGCTGTGCAAACAGTGCTTGAGAATATAAAGAAGTAAAGATGGATCAATAGGGTTGACTGATGCCCCCTATTTCAAAAGTAGAGCACTCTACTAAATCATCAGCTCGACCTACGCAAGCCTACGAGGGAGCAAGGCTGAGCTTGCTCCCATGTAGCCCTGAAGGCGTCTGCAACGCGCATGAAAGAGATTTTTAAGGGGCGCCTTCAGTCATCGTAACGCATTGCGACTAAGGTACTTGACAGAATCCCGTGTGTCGCGACGCAATGCGGTCTCCTGGCACTCGCGTATTGCAAGGCAGACACCAAGCACAATCCTATGACGAGGGTCCATTGACTAACTTCGAAATAGGTGCGATCTCAGCCGTTGTAGATGTTTCAGTCGACCCTCGCTTTAGCCAATCCAAATCACGCTATCCATACAACAAAACGCAAAACAGAGTCGAAAGTATTGAACTACATCGACAAGAGAGATAAGATGACTCGATAAGAAGACGGACAATTTGGAATACCCACAGGTAGTCCAAAACGAGGAGGCACTCAAATCTGCAAATTGCCTCTCGACGGCATCGTCACACAATAGTACAACTCATCAGCTGACGTTGGCTAGTTACCTGCTCACGCTGACGCCTGTCGAAAATCAGGCGACGTTGTACTTTATACGGCTCCTTGCATGAAAGCCGCTTCGGATCAAAATTCTAGGCCACTATTGAGAGGTCTTCGTGGCTGCCGGTTCATTCCACAGTCAGCATCTTTTTAGGTAGCGCTTCGAGGTCAAAAAACCATTCTTTCCCAACGAAGACAATTAGTACTCCATCTGGTCGGATGTTCCCCCCAGGTTCCGATTTGTCCTCACGTTACAGTAGTGATATTCCCGACCTGCTTGGCACGTATTTACTCTAAGGATTGAGCTCTACAGCCGACTTGTCATTGTTTGACAGCTCGCAATCATTTCTTCCTGCGATGTCAACTTTCAGTCGACCGGAACGTCTCCTTCTTGTGGACTTGTGCAAGAATCGACTCCACTCATTATGCCGACGAAGAGAGCAATCTGGCCTGATTTGGTGGACTGCCGGGCCGTATTCGATTCGTGCACTGACTCAATTGCTAGACATGCTGATGAGGATGCCAGAATACATTTTCCGACACAAAAAACTATTGCAGACGTGCTATATCACAAGGTGAGATAGTCAAGGTGAATCTGCTTCGATAATACCGTAGTAATATTTGATGAGGCCTTGCGCCAGCTTGAAACAGGCTAATACATTCTCCCATTTCCACAGCGTATAAGTTCCCAAGAGTCGTGAGAATACTCTAATGATAGATGTTAACACCGATCAAGGGAAGTGTAGTGATTGAAAAGGTCTTTTCAATGAGGTAATGAGGTTGTAACGCCAAGCTTTATTAGAATACTTAGGATGTAATATAATACACGGCTTCTCTCACCCCCGGACTAAGAGCTTCCCTTTGATTATCGTCACTGCGTCACCACGCCTCATCTAAATATCATGTCCAGAGCAGCAAAACTCACACTTGCTGGGACATCTTTTGGAGCAGCCTCGATTGTCGTGCTTGTGCATTATCAGCAAAATTCCGAGAAAGCTGTACGCCCTCTATACCGCCATTGCAGATAACTGATGGATTTGTGATCATGAACTGAAACATCGTTTGCAGGCAATGCACGCAGGCGTCATACGAGACATCGAACAGCAACGTGTGAAGAAAGAAAGACAGGCGGATTTCGAGATGCAGAAGGCGCTGGAGGAAGAATATAGAAGAGTGCAGACGGTGCATGATGGTGATGCCAATGACGGCAAGGCTCGTGGGTTACCATAGAAGTTGCTGTTGAGATCAGTGTGAATGAATGGACCCTCTGGACATGGGTTCAGGTGGCTAGGCGGAGGGTAACTCAGACGCTGGGATCCCATGCCTTGATATGTGCAAGTCTAGAGCGTCTGCCGACCCTGCTCAACGACGCTGCAGATATCACGAGTCAAAGCTCTACCTAGCCATGCGAATGACATTGCTGAGGTAAACAGCTAATGCTTTGTATGCCCATCCACGCAATGGTTACCACCTCTCGGGTGCGCGGAATTTGCGGCCTGCTATTGCACACTTCAGAGAAAACGTTCGAAGAGATAGATAGATATTGGGGTCTAATATGTAACCATGTTCACGTTCCCGTCGAAGTTTATGTAACTTGGCGTACGTTGAAGAATTTAAGTGGCGGGGACGAATGGGACAAATCAAGCGCAAGCGTTTCCATCGAAACGCACGAACTTCAAACACGGGACGCTGCTGCACATGCATATCACCAACCACTCTCATGTATGTAACGTAGACATTATAACGGGCGTACTCCGTAGAGGTGCAGCCTATCAAGTATGCGATAATTAAATATAGTGGCACATTCCTCGACCACTTCGATGCCCGCCCCCACTCTCGACTCTCTATTGTCGCAGTCTTTACGTTGTATGGACCGCCCGACAGACTGCTGCTGTGGTCGCGTGCGATGTGCGTACCTGGAACACAATAATGCCGCTCTGGAGGGGCTTGAGAGAGACCTACAGAATGCTGCCCAAATAGGTCAAGTTAGTTCGGTTTTCCTTTCCAACGCCAGTAGGATTCAATCCCCTGTTTCGGGTTTCGAGACTTATAGCTACAGCCATCTGTCAAAGTACAATGCCGCTGACTTTTGCGCTCCAGGCGCTGCTCAGCAGGCATGAGGCATACATGGCGGAGGCGGAAGACGAGAGGAAGAAGATCGGGGCTAGTATTGATAGGCTTGAGGGAGAGAAGAAAGAATTGCAGGCAATAAACACGAAGACGATAGAGGAGAATCGCTATCTTTTAGACCAGCTGGAGGAGATGAACCATACGGCTTCCAACTCCGACGCTCACATTGCCTCGCTCAACAATACACTCAAGTCTACGCGGAAGGAAATGGAACGACTGACTGTTCTCGCCACACAGACGTCTCATCTCGAAGCTCAGCTTGCCAAATATGAGAAGGAACAGGCCGAGATGCGGCATCAACTAGGGTCTAAAGAAGAGCAGGAGCGAACAGCCGTGCAGAGATGGAGGGGCGCCGAGCGAACTATAAGCACATTGCAGGAGCAGGTGGACAGAATAGAAAGAGAAGCAAGGGAAGAGCGCGCCCGCCACGCTGAGGTAGTGGCCCGATTCGAGAGGCGGAGGGCTGTCGAAAGGGAGCTCGAGCATGCAGCTGGACGTCTGAAAGGGGCAGCAGCTGCAACTTCGCTAGGAAAGAATGGCAGCGTGGTCTCACACTTTGTCAAAGATATCCTTTCTGATAACGCCAATCTCCAACTGGGTATAGTGGAATTACGAGAGATGCTGATGGGCTCGAACGAGGAAGTAAATTCGCTAAGGGAACAAATGTTACTCCATCAGCCTATCCCTGAGCGCCTTGACAATCCAGAAGGCAGATCGTCCTTGGGCAATGAGCTTGCAAACGTAGCGACGAATGATACTGCGCCTGACTTTCATGTTCACCACCACTACCATGTGACTCCGAAGCTCGAAGCGAAAGACAGGATGCCCTCAATTCGGCGACCGAAAAGACGGCGGAACATTACGTCGCAGGGGTTTGGAACACCGTCGTCTGGCTCGCAAACACCACGCGCCATGCCTCCATCACCATATGTTCAGGCGACTCCCTCTTCGTCTGCTGCAGCAATTCTTTCCCAGACTTCAGTCACTATCCCACCGCCTTCGGATCCGTCATACACAAGGCAGTGGGCGATGCTGTCTTCACAACCTCCCATCTCCGTAGCGGCATCTTCATCTCCAAGCTCAACCCAATCGGCTTTTAGGAGCCTATCTCTCTTTGACACAATTGACGACGCATTAGATTCGTCGCGACCTTCAACACCTGGTTCGACCACGCTCGGCACGCCTGACTTAGGAGCACGACATTCCAAGCAAGGGTCTGGTGACTCTGTACGAAGTCTATCTGCTCATGCAGGCTCCACAGCGCCGAAGAGCCAGACTGCGGAAACGGATGTCAATGAGAATGGGGACCCTAGGGCCATATCACCTTCGGAGCATAAGACCATCCTGGAGGAATCTGAAGAAGAGGCTAGCACCCGGCCTCCGATCGCCCAAGCTGGACTAAACGACTACCTCCAGGACCACTTCACTTCGATGCAGCCCGCGCCGTCACGCTTACACAGAGCCAATTCCCACGAGAGCATACTCTCGACTCGAAACACCGACGTCCCGAAAGTCCGAAGGAAAGGCTCTCAGTTCCTCAAGGGACAAGGCTTCACGCCTCGCACGTCTCTCGGCACAGCCACCATAGCCGTCGGCCCTGTCACCTCTTCCACCGCGGCCGTGGGTCGACCGTCCAACAGCCGCCAAGGCTACGATAGCAGTAATTACAACCGCATACTTCTTGGTACCAGTCCTTCATCAGCTACCACATCCGAGTTTTCTACGGCGGGGAAGTCTACGTTGGGGAAGCGGGTGGGTGGTTGGGTGTTGGGGAAATGGGGAGTGCAGCCTCAGCCGACGGTATCAACTGGTGATCTGAGAGCCAAGACTCTTCTTTCTGCCGTTGATGGTAGGGTGAAAAATGACAAAGGGGTGGATAATCGATTGTCTACTCACATTGAGCCTGCGGTATTGGATAATCGGTTGCTGCAGGAGTCTCTTGGAGAGACCTTAAAAGGGCAGTCTTTTGGTGTATGAGAATCCGGATATTGGACGTATCTCAAATCTCAAAAGCGAGTTGTTTGTCAAGATACCCCTTATGTAGGACATAGTACGACATATGAATGTGCTTTACCTACGTCTAGTCTCTTATCCTTTGAACGTGATTCGCATTGCTTTCAATTCAATCGCCCCTGTGGAGCCTCCGTGCTTTTCTCTGGTGTCGCTAGAATTCTCATGCTACATACCGATTCTTCTTACGACGTTTCGCCTATTCAAACACTTGACGCTGAGATACCATGATTCAGATAGACATTGGGGCTAGCCGCTTAATATGTCCCTGTAAGATACAGGAGCAGCTACATCGTGTAGGGATAATTCATGCATATCCAAGGTCCTGGGATGAGTTCTGCATCTGGGATAACCAAGACGGTGCGGAACTGAACACACTATCAACATCGCAACGAATATTCAGAAGCAGGGCTTTGTAAATCGACCCTTGCGCTCCGTACCTTTCTCCCTGCAACTGGAATGTCTATGGAAAATAGCGCACCGACCCAGCCCCATACGATTCATGGAACGGACGTATCTCAAAATTAAACACGAGTTCCCGATAGAGACCCGGACCCCAGCGCTTGGCCGCCAGCTTTTCGAGGATGTTATCTAAGAGCATCCACGTGAGTTGCTTGTCCATGTCGGCCACCACGATCAATTCCACGCGAGAGTCGTCTGGCTTGTATCTGAAGAATCCGTTGGGTACGTCGTTGTTGGGGTGCAGTCGGACGTTGTCGCTGATTGTGTGTCGTGCGAGGCGGTAGGTACTTATTATTGCTGAGGCGGGGATGGTTTGGCCGAAGAGGTGGAAGGAGAAGATTATGTTGTCGTTGTCGTCTTTGGAGATCGGCAAGGGCAGGTCGGTGCTTGAGTTGCTGTGGATGGAGGGCGAGATTTCTATATTTGGTAATTGAGGGAGATTATTGACGACGGCTCGCTCAGTGAGAGCAAGGCTGTGAACATCCGTGTACCGAAGGGATCCGTAACCCACTCTCCCCATGCCCTCGAGGTCGATTTCGAATTCAAGCACTCGAGAATTTATAAAGTTCCGGGTGAAGTATTCCAGACCCAGGAGGAGCTGATCCAGCGTCACCCACGTAATCTGTTTGTTGGCGTACTCGTGAACATTGATTTCCAGGTCGTTGTAGCGGTGCTGAAAGGAGCCATGCGTGATAGATTTGGTCGGGTGAACTCTGCGACTTGCGGAGATCTCGTCGATGGCAGCTTCCATGGTCTTGAAAACCAATCCTGATGCTATGGAACGACCGAAAGTGGTGAAGGTGAGATCGAGAGGCGTGTCAGCAATGTGGTAGTGGGAGGCGGCTGTAATGATGCCGGGTAAAGACGCTGTGAGGGTCATATTTGGCGATGGGAGAATTTCCCCATTTGAGGCCCCTGTTCTGATTCCTGGAAGAACCGTCTTAGGATGTGGCAAGGAGGTGGGGAGCGTGGCTACTGTTCCGATCAAAGCGGCGACAAACAGTGTAGTCATCGATGCTCGAGAACATGCTTGATACATATTTTAACTCAAAGGCTAGCTGGGTGGGAAGCACGACAGACTCCACACTGAGTTTTGATTAAGATAATGTCTTACACTCCTCGGACAACATTGCAACGGTATATGAGCTACCGATCATGCTGGAGGGATTTCCGTATGGGCGTTCAGTCCTCTCCCGTGACAGATTATCTCCCTGTTGCGACTTGCGATGGTCGGTCGCGTGATATTCTAGCGTGGGATACCACGTTGGAGAAGTAGGATTGTAGCAAAGGTAAAAGAATGAATCCGCTGCCATAGTCTGCTAACGGTAATGTGTCACAATCAAGAGTCCGCGGAAACATCGGAGAGCATCAATGGATAAGGCACCCCGGGTTCCATTGCACTGACATTCATTAATTGCGGCTATCGAGTCAGTCCACTGCTCCCCAGGGGCTTGACAACGTTTTCGCGCGGTTTCACGACTGCCGCCACTGATTTCATCTGCACCAGCAGTGTTCATAGAGCTGCCACGGCTGTCCATTGCGATAAGGCAAGCAAATTCCAGCTATTGATTCATTGCGGTTACAGATTCTTGCCCTGCTACCTTTGCACCTTAGCAAAAGCTGTACGATAAGCGTTAGCGAACCAGAATGGCTGGTGTAACTGCTTTACATCGTCTTCCTGATCTAGAATATGATGTTGCTTCAGGCCCTTCGTTATTCCGTAGGTCTGGTCAACGCATTGCATGGTCGAAACCGCAACAGGTGGTATTGAGCACAGTCATCAATGTCGTCTTCTGCCCACGGTCTGCAATTTGAGTGCTCCTTGAGCGGATGCTGGAGTATGGCTCTTGGTTTTTTGACAGGACGAATGCATCACAGCCGCCGGTTGTGGCAACTAGGGCCAATCCACCCTGTACACTGTTGAACATAAGGCAATTTAAGTGGTTCCAATTGTATACTTTTGGTTCTGCCTGGTTGTTCAAGATCCACCCCACATGAAGAGCTGCTTTATATAGTCATCTTTGCTCCCATTCACGGCCTTTAGAAGCGATTGTTGGGAAGGCTGATGGTAAAGACCGAAGATACTCAAGACTAGTTCCGGTAAGGGGGTCGGGTCAGTCATCTTCAATGGTTACTCGGGGAAAACATATCCTGGGATGATTGCCGATGGTAATGAAGCCAAAGTACCGACTAGCGGTAAAGCTTTGCAGCTTCTTCACAGCAACCATGGTCTTCTTCCTTCCAGGCTGGTCCGCCAGATACGCAAGTCTGCAGACCGTGAAAGTAGGTCAAGGTGCACTAGGCTCTTGAGTACAGACTTAGATGCTGTTACCGCATCGACAGTTGTCCGATTAGAATATGTGTTTCAGAAGAGAATCTGTGAGGTAGGGAGAGTGAGCTATCAGAACATATAATATGACCTCCTTCAAGTCATCTTTTCATGGGACCTATCATGAGCCCCATATCTAGTCCTATGTGTCTTTGACATACACACTCAGCACCTTTAAATGGGCCCTACTAGAGTACCCCTTAATGTGGCCATTGGGGCTCAATACGGAGGTTGACACCAAAAGTCTTGAGCAGGCGCTAACGGGAGTGGCACCAGTCCCTCAGGGACATGGCAGGACAGGTTGCCCCGGAAACCGCACCCCTGGTACTTAGACCTAAAGGATTGGGCCTAAACTCTTAGGCGTCCCGGTCCCTGTAGATTTAGCGCTTACTCAAGACTTTTAGTGTCAACCTCTGTAGTAATCGCCCTACTAGGCGTCGGGCTACTCAAGGCTCAAGCGCGCAGGCTGCCGGGGGTGTGATTTGCATTGGACCGTTAAGAATGGAAATCTTCCGAGAATGTGTACTAAGGTATCTTTGTGGTTAGCCCTCGACCTAGCATGCACACGGAGTATTCATATTTGTGATAAGGTCCTTGCGATGCCAAGTTCTGTACAGACTTCTGCACACGCTAAAATCAAATCGTGGGTCCCGAAATCTGCAGGTAAGCTGCACAGCCCGCTCTTTCCTCATAGGAGTGTCCATCCAAGGCAGTCACAATGCGATCCAGAGCTGCCAAGCCTGGTTTACCTATATCAGCATACTCCCAGAGATTATCACCGCAGGGAAACCTTTCCCTAATTATTGCCCTCGACCACTATGTCTGTCCGGATACAGCTAGACAGACCACATTCCCATTTTACGAACCTTGATATCATTGGCGGGGTGGTATTCCTCAGTATACTCAGTCCGGAGACTATTACGACTATCAATGTTAAGCTCGAGGGTGAAAGTCGCTCCCGTCTGGCGGGACCGGTGAACCCACGCGGGCGCCAGAATTATGATCCGTATGAAAGAGACCAGGCACAGCTAGAGGTACACAAGGTGAGTAAGTACCTCTTGAATATGACCAAGCCTCATCCTGTTCGCTGATGAGTTCGACAGCTCCTTTATAAGGTCTCCACCGTCTTCCCCACGCAGGATCTCTTGCGATTGGGAGGCAACAACCAAAGTTACACTTTACCACCGGGGCAGCATGTCTACCCTTTCCAATTCAAAGTATGGCACAAAGCAACGGGGTGCATTGTATCCTGCTGACGAGAATGCGAGCTTCCCTTCAATAATGACTGCAATAACAACAATTCTATGCTCACGAACTTCAACGCATTAAGGCTAGAGGTGGGGAGGAACACTAATAATCATGTCAAGAAGACGCTGCCTCCTTCACTCAACGGCCTTCCAGGAGAAGCAGAAATTCGATACTTTGTGAAGGTCACGGTACAGCGCCCGGCGTTCTACAAGGAGAACTTTAGATCAGTAAGTGCAAGGGGCAAAGAGCTCGAACTATGGGGAGCCTGTGCGCCTTGAATCTTGCTAACGTTGGCGTCAGACTGTGCCTTTCATGTTCCTGCCCATCGAACCACCTCGAGAACCTCCGAACAGGCGGGAGTCGTTTGCCAGACGATCGCATCAATTCAGCCCTAGCATCGATGTACGTGAGAAGCCAGGACTGTTTCGCAAACCCTCCGTTACCCCTGAGTCGCCAGCGTCAAGCGTGCTTCCTCCAACCATCAGCATCGAAGGGCGCCTACCAGACCCACCTATCGCCACTTGCAATGAAGCTTTGCCCTTGCGGATACTGGTTACCAAGAAGAACGAAAATCCAGCATTCATCTACCTACAAACACTGAGCATCACGCTGATTGGCTACACGACGATTCGAGCTCATGAGCTCCGACGGCAGGAGGCCGGAAGCTGGGTGATCATGAGCTTGGCCAACATTCACAAGCCTATCAACAAGACCGTCGGCAATGACGGCAAAGTCTTAGAAATCGATCCAAAACTCTGGAATCAAACTCCATTGCCCAATACCGTCTGTCCATCCTTCGAAACGTGCAACATTTCGAGACGCTATGAATTAGAGGTCAAAGTTGGTTTGTCGTGGGGGTCATCCAATAACATCAACGTAAGCCATTGCCTCAAAATGTAGAGAGTGTGCTAATTGTGTGAAGCCGGAATTGGCTGTCCACCCCCTTCGCATGTCTGTTCAAGTCTACTCGGGTATTGCCCCGCCGCAAGCCTTGTTGGAACAGATGGCTAGCCGTCCAAACCCGCCGACAAGACATACGACGTATACAGCCTCTAACTTACGTCCTCCCGGCTCTGTGCATGGGCCTCCTTCTGGACCAGTCAGACCGCCCCAAAGCGATCACATTGAGCCCTCACCATCAGACATTCCGGATGAAGCGCCCCCTTCCTACCTAGATGCGATGGCAGATGAACTAGCACCCATTGACGGACCTCGAAGGGATTACCACCAGGCGCCTGTCCACACTTCGAATGTCGAAGGGAAAGGATCTGCAACCGATGACCGACTTTTTCCAGACAGCGGACATTAAACATTCCGTGTTTACAGTGACTGTTCAAGAACGATCCAGCGGGTGTTAGGTGTAAATAGAAATGTGGGATCTCAGTGGTTGATCAGATGGTGGCTTGATACTCTATCTGTGCAGGATGATCACATTTTCCGTGTACGTGATTGCGTTGTGAGTGAGTCGCTCGACTCCTCGGTCTTCAAGACTAGGCAGCACCACCTCAGGTGCTTGCTATGAAATGTGTAACAGCGATGAGGGTAAAATGACCTAGACCTGGAACGCTTTCGGAGCTGGATAGCTTTGAGATATTCGAATAATGATGTCAGGGGAAATGCTGAAGCTTCATCCTGGAAATATTTCAATCCATTCCTCGATGAATCAAAGCTTGACTTTAAAGGACTGGTGGTGTTTGTGGGGTTCATAGCATAAGTATTCTAGCCCAATAACCATCATTCGACCGGTGGGTTGTCAATATGTAGCGTGCCATTGGGCTATCAAATCTACCCGCTCCCGCGTGTTGATTAGGGCAAGAACGCACTCATGATGACATTCTTGTGCATGAGGCTTCAGGTCTGCCAATGAAAGGACTCCATACATAATCGTATTCCCTCCAAGTAATTCATGGACTTCCATGCTATCGTCTCCCTTCCTGCTATCACGCCTGGTTTCCCGCAGGTCTCCTCAATTACTCAAGCGCTCACTAGCCCCGTTTAGCATCACAGCAAGAGCTATGGCACAAGAATATAAGATCAAAGGTCTCTCGTCTCTGGACCTAAAGAGTGGGGAAAAGCGTGAGGTTGAAGTAGAAGGTATTGAGAATGGCAAGATTTTGTTGGCGAGAGTGGGCAGCAAGACGCATGCTATGAGCTCCAATTGCACACATTATGGAGCTCCATTGAAGTTAGGCGTTCTGACTCCGGATGGGAGATTGACCTGTGCATGGCATGGTGGTTGGTCCATGTTGAAAGCTTGCAAAAATTCTGCTTGCTGACATCGCAAACAGCCTGCTTTAACGTTGAGACTGGTGATGTTGAAGATGCCCCAGCTCTTGATCCGCTGGCAAAATTCGATATCGTGGAGAAAAATGGAGGAGTGTACATCAAAGGAGAAGAAAGCACAATCAAAGCCAGCAGACGATCTCCTAATACCAAGTGCTCCGTACAAGGGCAGGCAAAGGTTGTGGTTGTGGGAGGGTAAGCATATCTCATCTTAGGTATTGCCCAAGCCACTGACCCCACATGTACAAATAGAGGGAGCGGCTCGATGGGAGCCGTTCAAGCCCTTCGAGAGCAAGGCTTCAAGGGAGCCATCACTCTCATCCACAGCGAACCCTACCTGCCCATCGACCGAACCAAGCTTTCCAAAGCCCTTATCGGTGACGTATCGAAAGTCCAACTGCATGACGAAAACTGGTTTAAATCAGCTTCAATCGAGACCATCCAAGATCAAGTATCAGCCGTCAACTTCGAGAAGAAGACCGTCTCTACTGCTTCAGGCTCTTCACACTCCTACACTAAACTCATCTTAGCCACAGGTGGTTCACCCAAAGCCTTACCCCTGCCAGGCTTCAAGGAGCTGTCAAATGTTTTCCTCTTACGAACCATTCCCCATGTCCAAGCTATTCTCTCTGCTGTCGGCGAGAAGAAGGACAAGAAAGTTGTCGTCATTGGCTCGTCCTTTATTGGTATGGAAGTTGCGAATTGTTTAGCAACAATGGGAAACGACGTCACAGTCGTTGGCATGGAGTCTACACCTCTCGAAGCCGTTATGGGTGCTGAAGTGGGCAAGATCTTCCAGTCACTAGTCTCGAAGAATGGTGTCAAATTCTACATGAAAGCGAGTGTCGATTCTGCTGCACCCTCTTCGTCGGATAAGAATGTTGTTGGTTCTGTCAAACTAAAGGACGGTACTACCTTGCCGGCTGACCTTGTCGTCCTCGGTGTTGGTGTTTCGCCCCAGACCAGCTACCTACAAGATAATTCTGCGGTGAAGCTGCAGAAAGATGGATCGCTTCTCACCTCCGAGACTTTCGCAGTCAAAGGCCTGGAAGATGTGTACGCCATTGGTGATATAGCATCCTACCCTTACCACGGCCCCGGTGGGGATGGTGCCATTACGAGGATTGAACACTGGAATGTCGCACAGAATGCTGGACGTAGCGTCGCACAATCGATTGCGTCGCCATCCACACCACCAAAGCCATTCATTCCCATTTTCTGGTCCGCGATGGGTAGCCAGCTAAGGTACTGTGGTAACACACCGAATGGATGGGACAAGCTTGTCCTTCAAGGCAAGCCTGAGGAGGCAAAGTTCGCCGCTTTCTATGGGAAAGGTGATACATGCGTAGCAGTCGCGAGCATGCAGATGGATCCGGTCATGAGTCAGAGTGCAGAATTGATGAGGCGTGATAAGATGCCATCGATGTCGCAGTTAGACAAAGGTCTTGACCCGAGGGATGTCAGCATCCCTGTTGAGGTGAAGATGTGAATCGTGAAGCAAGAAAGACGGACAGGAAGCTGACGAAGGTGAATTAAGTTATGAGCAATGATGAACTTCAAAAGACCAATATAGCAGCATATCCAGTCCACCATGTCCTACTGCTGATATGAATAGCAATCATCTTCGAATAGATCCATCTCATCTACCCCCTGATGAGGCTTAGTCTACACTCACTCACTGCGCGAAGCTACCTTCCACCGCAGTCGTTATCACCATCGGGCTGCATTAGCTTTCCCCTTGGAAGCCCAACAGCAAAAGACGAAGAGATTTCCATCATACTACACAATGCCATCAAATGAGCTGGCGAGGTGTGCAAGGTATTAGGTAGGTATTCGCAACCACTACGACGCAACACCGGTGGTGAGTAGTACAACGGCGAATAATGCCACGAGTTTGAAAGTGATCTAAAATCGTTCCGGTTGTGCCTATTTCATAGGCAGCGTTTGTGGCTTCTTCGAGCTTGCGTTCGTTGTATTGCGATCATTTACGTTGCTTTATAGTCAGATGCGCTGTTTCATTTCTTTTCAATTCATGAAAGAGAGATGCGGGATGAGGATGAGGTTACTTCACGAGCATGCGCGTAGGTACTTTGAAACGCTTTCCATTACAGAGAAATGGGATGGGTTTTATGGATGTACATGTTCTAGGATCTGATAGGATTCGAGTGATGAATTCTGTATGATTTGTCCATATTTACATTCGCTGCTCGCTCATCGTTCATGGTACCCTTCAGCGAGATATAGGAATTGACCTCCGAACATCTGGGCTGCTTTTCACTGGGGGGTTTTTGAATGATAGTCCACCTATTAATAGGCTCGCTCTGTTCAGAGGTCATGAAATGTATTCAGTGCCGTTACCTTTTATTATTTATCTGGGTATGTTGTACTATATTCCAAAATGGTTTAAGAATACTGGCTACACCTAGCTACCTATTCGTTTATCGGTATCTTGGCCTTTCGATATCATGGAGGAAAGGTATGGGAAGGATGACTGTATGGTGTATGAAGTAGGTGGTGTTGTGGGATTTGAAGGTGATGCAAGTTGTGGTAATATGTTCAGTATCGTTTTATCTGGGATAGGGGGTATGTTTCGTTTCATTTTAGATTTTGGGGCGGAGAATGGGTCTGAGGTTTTTTGAGACATGATTTGTTTTCCGGATGGGTATTGCTGGATTGGGTAGAATGGGGTTATTTACGGGAATACAGATCGGACGCTTATGTTCCAATGTTCAGCTTGTGAAGGGCTCTGCAGCCTTCATCGTCCCTTTTCAGATGGATTTGAGATTCCGGATTGGGTAGTAATTAGCGTCCTTCTCTCACGACTTGAGACCCGCTTCTTTGGGAACATGTTCCTGGTCTGAAAACTGGGTCTCACACTCGATTAAGCTTCACGTACTTCGCTGTTGAAGCTGATTTCTGGGATGCGGGGTTTGTCTGATGTGTGACACTACGTGTTGTTCTGTTTACATGACACTAGCGCCTACCGTGCTTAACTTCACTTATTGTAATTCCTTCACTTCTGAAGTCGACATCATTTTTAATGTATATAAGGGGTCAGCATCGACGGGAAATCTTATGCATCTTGCCCGCACTCTTCCTCGGCTGTTCCCATTTCTCCTACATTCTAGTATTCATAGGATGGGAAGCAACGACAAAAGTGGTTCATTTTCCCGGCCAGCACCAACGTCCCATGCAGCGATCGATGAGTGCATACCTGCAGCGATCTCATTCATCGCTGCTAACGGCCAAGATGATGATGACCTGTTGCACCCTAAGCCACGCAAATCCGTCTATTCCAAGAAAGATCTGACAGCCCAGAAGCACCTTAAGCGAACCGGGGTGCCAGTCTGGGAGTCTGGGACGCTTATACGCCTTCTCCCTGATGCGGTTCACATGAATACTGATTCAATTGAAGATGTCGATTCTTTCACGGCACCCCCACCAGTGGTTCCCCAACGCCTCTCGCTCCCTCTCACATCTCAGGTGAAGCTTGTTGGACTGATGTGTGACGAAGGCCTCGATCGTTTCTGGTATGAGGGCACCACCTCACGTGGATGGCGAGAAGGGATTCCAATCTTCATGAGGATCCTACCAATGGATCCAACACGCTTCACCATCATGCATGCAAACGGAGACGAAGTCAAAGACCACGCCTATGTTGAGTGGAGCACGGGATTTCAAGTACCTGAGTTGCGAGACAAAGCAGCGGAGAGACAACGCACGAAGCTTCTGCGGGAGATCAAGTTGATGGACCGTTTCTTCAAGGACGCGGCCAAGCGGTACCGTATTGCTCGCAGGCTCTGGGAGATCGAGGTGGTAAGGCACCAATTCTTCGTAAAGCAGAACTATGCCGTCTTTCGGCCTGGGACCACAAAAAGGGTTGTATGGAGGGCCATTCGAATGGGAAAAGCGGATATTGCCAGCGAGGATTAGTGGGGAGGTGGGATAGGGCGGGGTTCCTCACGGAGAGATAGTATCACATGAATGAAAGAGAGGCTTTCCATCTCACCAATATGACTGCATGACGTTTTCAATGTTGGCTCACGGTATTTCAAAATCATTATCATGATGGGTGAGAACGGGGCACTCAGTCCCGAGGCAGGAGCTTGCGAAGATGCCTCTATTGCAAGGCCTCGTGATGGCTCATAAGTCCACTGAATCGCAACGCAAGCTGGCCGTAAAACAACGGTCCGCTGTATTGATGCGCCATGAATTATGCTGATCTGTCCATAGATTCAGTAAGCTTTTCATAGCTAAGTCGGGTTGGGGCTGAGTGCGCCGTAACGTTTTCCTCGAGTGGCTGAGTGTCATCTCTACTTAAGACTCCCTAATGGTCAGTATCTTTAACCCATCAGAGACACGGAAAGGGATATATTTTTGTGATAATGAGGCTAGAGGCAGATCAGGAGTAGATCCCCAATCCATGCGGCTCGCTCCTTCTTTGACGGGTGTCTTTCGCCTGATTCCTTTTGCCAGCTCAATGCTGCGCATTGTTTGGGATGATGGCGGTAGGCACAGCGTCCTGGTTGGGGACGATGGCGTCCGGCTGTTTCTGCCCGCTTACAGCGGACAATTCGAGAGCCTCATGTTCGTACAGCGTACCTGAACCGGCCAAGCCATGAACGGTGCGTTGCCTCATCCATGAAGATGTCTAAAGGCTCAAATATGGTGGGGTCGGTTGTCGCTCGCGGGATGAAATCCCCAATTGCGATTGTTGACGTAGTCGTAGGTCGTGGAGTGCAGCTTTTGCGCTCAGTCGCAACCCGCTAGTGCTTCAAATGCCATGGATCACACATTGTTCAACCTCCCGGCATACGAGCAGAGACTGGATGTTACCGTCGAGTTAATATAATGAGTACGGCGTATATTATCGTCGAGCATTATCGACCTGAGAACATCCTGCTGCCTTGATGCAATGCCCGAACTAGTATCTGAAACCGATTGACTTTGTGACAATATCTGAGATATGGGATGAGGTTAGCGATATGATCGGCTTCACGTCATCCTTTCACTGGAATACCACAATACCTACCAGTAGTTCTAGCTGTCCTCAAATATTTCCACAGCGCCGAGGCCCCTTGGTACTTCTGATCACGACCTTCGAATAGGGGTAAGACGTCTTCCCTCGCTAATGTAGATGCGACCGCAATTATTGAGAACTGTAAGCTGCGAAGTAGCGGAAAGGATGTGTAGTCCCCTTCGGTTTTCCCGTATTTGTTCTCCAATCATTGTCTCAACTTTGAATGAATTGTCATCTCTTGAGGTGCGTCTGCTTGATTAAATAGCCATAGATGCTTTGATAGTCAACATCGACAACAGTACGCACTTCCTAATAGCATACTTGAACAGTAGCAACTTCATTACCGACGTATGATACCGTAGAAATACACCGCCAGCTATAACCAACGAATGGCATACCCCTTACCGACTTCTCCTCTTTGATTCCTCGTACATAGTCTTGGTAAACACGCTACGTTCTCTGCTCGCTCTGGTTTTCGACACCCACCCCGGTCCCTTCGGCAATTTGTAGCTATCGTCATCACCATTATACGGGCTATCCGATGGGTCTACCGTATCACTCGAGATGGTCAAGTCAACTATTTGAGATGACATTTGAGATTTTGAAGGGCGTGGCGTACTTGCGCCATCGTCATCGTCATCGTCGTCGTTATCATCATCATCCTCGATGGCAGACCAATCATCCTCAGGCTTCCATGTGCGATCAGATTCTCTTTGTGATAAGCTGTGTTGACCACTGCCCTTGGATTTCCTGCGGGAGGGCGGCGAGATTGCATCTTCTTGAGAGGGCTCAGGTTTGATGTCCCTAATTTGCGACATTCGATTGTCCCAAGCTTGTAAAAAAGGCTCAGGAAATTCATCCTCGGATCCGGTAGCGTCCAATGACCGAAGGGGTTCAGGCGGGCTACTATCTTGAGATGGGCGTGTACGATGGCGAGTACTCTGGACTGGCGATTGATCCACGTCAATAGAGATGAGATCTTGCGAAAGGATCTGACGTTCAATGAGAGGGTCTGACTGGTACTGTGCTTCTTCGTGGAAGTGCTCGCTGTCATCGCCTAGATCCGGAAGACTCGGATAGCCGACAACTGATCTGGATTCCGACAACGTAGACTTGGCATCTGGGTCGACAGGATCGTGGGGAGGCACGCTCTCAGCTATCTCAGTCCCAGACCCATGAAGCCGCTTTTCGGGCAGGTTGTCTGAAAGCGGCGGTGAAGATTTGACCTCAATAACTGGGCTCGATCTGAAGCCACTGAACTTTGGCGACGGAGGATCTATTAGAGTGGTGTCTTCTCGGTTGTCTCCCTTCTCGGGAAGCATTGAGTTCTCTCGAGTACTGAAGCCACCGTTCACGCCCGACTGAACACTTGAACGCCAGCCGGCCTCTTTGATTAGTTCGGAGATTTCTGCCCGAGCCTCCAGGCTAGGACTGACTGACTCAACTTCCATACCCTTGTCTGCGAAATCATCAATACTAGGAGTTTGCTGATCACCTGTTTCACGCCCTGTTTGCGCAGAGGCCACACCACTCGTGTCATTCATTGCAGAGATGTGATGTTCAACCTTGCCTAGCTTCTCATTACCCTCATTTGCTTGGTTGTCTACGGCTCGTAGTAGGATTGGGCTGATCAGCTCATCAAAGGAGATCTCAATGTTTTCGTTCGCATCCTGATCGTCGAAGCCAGGCATCTCGAACTTGGAGTAAAGTCGCTCGCCGGTTCGGTCGTCATACTCGGCCTGATTGCTGCGTCGGTCTCGTTTCGCTGGCGTCATACACAAGTCTCCGTTCTCAGCAATTTCATCAACAATGGCGGTTCGATAATCAGATATATTAGGCTGCCAATTCGTCTCCGCTGACATCTCGAGTTGTTTAAAGGCAATGACCGTCCCTTTCCGAGCTATTTCTCGAGTCAATGGTAGGCAGGTGGTGGGATCCTCTGGCAGACTTGGCAAGTCTGTCGAAAGCTGATCGTTGCCCAGAGGTTTGCCAACTGACACATCACCAATTTCTCGCAAGAGTTGCTCGTCGACCGCTTGAGAGTCTTCAAGATTCCTCTCGGGCGAGTGCTCCGGCCTTTGATCTTCTAAGCTGCCTTTGGCATTTGGATGATCTGGCTCGCCCGCTTCATACTCAATGTGGCGTGGAGATTGATTATATGACTCTTGGTACGAAGTCTCCTCATAGTAACTATCGTTGTTGCGCTTACGCTTCTTGTTTTTACGCTTTTTTGCATTCCCATCATTGCGATGGTTCTGCTGCTGAGGGTCCCATCTTTGAACGAAAGGAAAAGGTGGCGTACTCAGCTCGACGCTTTCATGGCAGCACTCCACAGCTCTAAGAATGATCTTGCTCTTCCAGCTATCGTCGGCTGCAATAGCTGCAAGGTCTTCCGCTGCTCCTACTGCTTCGTCGGCTTGAATTACTTTGATAGGCCTGACATCCTTCATCAGCTTCTCACGAGTATTCGACTCATCTTCTTTGGTCTTGGGAGTTTTTAAGCCTAACGAGCCGAACAGCATCCGTTTGGCACCACCTAGATCGAGCTTGGATCGGCGATGGTGAGAGGACGCCGTGGGCGTATCCCTAGAAGCCGACGACAGCGCGGCAGTCTCAGTCTCAGCTGGGTGGCCTCCAAGTGCGTCCTCTTGATCGATATTTGCCGAGTCTATTGCTGGTGGGAGTGCGTCCGCTATAGGCTCAGCTTCTGTAGTAGAGATGGTTGGGATCGTCCGTATACACACCCTCGGCTCGTCTTCAGTGACTGTGGCTTTTCGACTCCTTAATGCATCGATCATGGCTTCATCTCGCGGACTTGGAACATTGGCAGTAGCTCCTTCTGCCACAACAGGCTTTCCACCTGTCTGAGTTACTTCTGGCAACTCTACCTGCGAGTCTACTCCACGGTTGGCCTTCATGACACCTGCATCAGTCAACGTCGAGAGCTTCTGTCTTTTAGCTTCCCGTTCATGCTCGGCAAATGTGTCCTCAGAATCAAGTCGCAGCCCTGGCCCCTTAGCCCCGACGTCCTTGGTCTCACTATCTCCACGAAGACACATCAGCAATGCTTGTCTTTTGGCCTCGATAGCAATGTCAGCGACGGCTTCGTCCGCCCGATCGTTCTCCATCTCTATATCCTCAACGTGAGCGTCCTTGGGCTTGATATCTTGCTTGGATTTGTGAAGATCCATCACGGCAGCTTCATCCATAAGCGAGCCCCCACGCTTTGAATAAGCCACTTTTTTCCATTTGCGTCTTCTATCATTGCGTTTCTTAGTCCTGTTCTTGCCTTCACCCGGTGCGACTTGCTTGGCGGGTTCTGGTGGGTCCGCACGCGAAGTCTTCTCTTTCATCGTGGAGAACGTGGATTTTTGAGCTGTATCACCTAAGTTTCCACGTTCTTGTCTTGTCTCGGGTCTCGAGTCGCGACTGCTGTCTGACGAGCCCGAGGGCGAAGTGTTCGAGGTGTCATGTTCGTCGCCTAGGACTTTAGTAGAGATACGCTCCGGCTCAGAGTCGGAATCTGATCCTGTGCTTGAGCCACTGGAAGACGATCCTGAAGAAGATGTCTCATCGCTATCAGCCTCCTCTGAATAGCTCAATGAGCTTGATGTTGAGCTTTCAGATGACTCCTACATCAATGTAAGCTTTAGATTCTTGGCACTTCACCTTTGTGCTTTTCTTGTGAGGCATACGTACATCACCTGAATCACTCGCTTCGGCTGGAGGCTCAGCGTTTTCCTTATCAGACTCGCCCGTTGCATCCGGCTCGAGGTCATCAACCTCCTCTGAGTCTACGGATTCCTGTATGGTCGCGGGTGTCGCCAGCTCGTCGTCTTCGAACCGCACGCTTTTGTTGCTGGCAGTCAATTCCGGCCTGCTAACATGTTCAGGGTTTGCTGACGTGTGTGAAACACCATTGCGCGCGCTTTTGCGACCTCCTTTCGCTAACCTTGATGTCCCGCTCTTTCCGACCTTTGAAGATGGTTCGTCTTGACCATACTGGTCCAGCAATGGATTGCTGTATTCTCCAGCAAATGGATGACCATTCTCGTCTAGAAGCCTTAGCAAACCTAAACCTTTAGGTGATCTTCGAGATCCTCGAGCTGTAGTCCTGGGCGTATTCAGCTCCTCGTCTCCATAGCTACCGCCGCTATCGTCACCTGCACCAGCATGTATATCGTTCTGTAGATCTTCCAGCTCCGCATTTAAGTCCTCAGCTTCATCGTCGTTGAGGACAAATTCTTCCTCATCATCGCTCTCATCTCCAGCCACCTCATCCTCCAGATCACCTCTCACTACAATCTGCCGATCTTCGAAATTGTTTCCGTCATCAGTATCATCTTCATCGTCATACGTGACTCGCCTCCGCTTCCTCGGAGGTAACTTGATTGCAGGTCTGCCTGTTCTCCGCAGATAGGGTCGTCCAAAAGCTACCCCATCTATAAGGTGCCTGCCATCTGACGTGATTTGGTGCCGGCCTGAAATTCTCCGTATACGTAAGTCATTGGTCTGTAGAGCCCGTATGCTATCTAGTGTGTGAGAATACTGCCCATTTGTCCAGATCAATGTTTTATTCGGACACTCACCATACCTCCTCGTCATTCTTCAAAAGCTGCCCCAATTCAGAGAAGTGCAGACACTCGTAGCCTCCGACCTCCACGGCATAGTCTTCAAGGCCCCAGTCCTCGGACTCCAACGGTATAATATCATTGACCTGCTCGAGGAATTGTGAAACAGTGATGCTGCTGCTGGCTGAAGCATGTGGAGGGCGGGTTTGTGCTACAGTCCAAAGTATTTGCACTGGTGGTATACCGTGCCTATGGATCATAAGCCGAAGCCTCATGGTCGTGGCATCAGTATGTAATTTGGTGACCAGCGAAACGTTTTGATGGTCCTGATGTGGGGTCCGTAAGGTATGAACCCAACGCGGGCGTGGCACCACATATACCAAATTTGAACTTATCACATTGCTAGACCATGTTGTGATCTCTTGTCATCAACCATCAATATTTGGACACACGACCTCTAGATATAGACGTAGCATCAAACCTGGTGCAGTGTATGGTGTGGAGGGTATCTAGCTACAATTACTCTCTCCGGCTTATTGTCGGAGTAAGCTCGCCATTTCGATCTACATCCATTGACCAATCACTACCATGTGCTATTGCCCCTGTCATGGCATTCCTTGGCTGCTTCTTGCCTCGCTCGTTCTCCCTTATAGCTTCATGCTTCTGCAAAGCTACTTCATCCTCGTCAGTGAGCATGGTCCCCTCTATGTTCAAGAAAACTGTTTCCCTGTCCATGCTGCTCGAGGTTTCCAGATCCTTGACTTTAAATCGTATGAGTCCCTCAACCCTTTTCCCTTGGGCGTCTTCAAAGTAGCCCTGTGCATCCTCCAGATTGTTTTCTTCTCCTCCTTCACAAGCTTCAACACCTTCTACGGTTTCTGCGTCTGCGCCATTCGCTGCCTTCTTCAACTTTCGCTTTGCTAGTGGCTTCATGTTTCCTGATATCCATTTCCAGCCACTGGCTAACCTTTTCCTCTCGATGGTCGCATTGAAGAAGTTGAGACACAATAACCCGATATTGCTCTCATTTTGTAGGTTGATCCATCCCTCGATCACATTCCCCTTCTGCGGCATGAAAACGACGAAGTCTGCTGTGAGCCACACAAAGCTGGCTGCGTACTCGTCGACTGCTCGTGCGTAAGCGGGTTTGGATTTAGGGTTGGGATCGCTAGATAGACTCGCGCTGCTGTACGATATAATGACGCCGTGCAATGGGGGGTAGTATGTGAGAATCAGAGGCGATAAGAATTCAGCGCAGAGACCTTGCAAGGCATGTGTTTGCGAAATTGGTGGTACTGGTAAGTATAGTGACGAGGTTTGTTTGTAGAAAGGTGAGATCGGCTGTACACAATCCGCCTGTGGAATGACATGAGCTACGGGCGATTTTGAATAGTGTGTTGATCGACTCTTTTTGGTAGGCGATGCGGGCTCAAGGTCGTCTGAAGAATGCCGCTTGCGTTTCTTATCCTTCTTCTTGGCGTCTCCATCTCTGGTATTCTTCCTCTTTCCTGACTTTGCCAGCTGGAGACTGTCAACTTCCATTGACATCGCTGCTCGAAAGCACCAATTGAGTCGGCGCAGAACCGCGAACCTGACGCAAAACATTATCACAACTTTTAGAGTTTCGGATATACAATGCGCCAATAGTGTTAAAGCCGAGCATCCTAGCAGAGCACTAAAGTACCACTAGGCCAAGCTCGGGACTAGCGCGGAGAGCGATTAAAGGTATCGCGAATTGATTCGAAACAACGGTAAAGGACAGATTGAGTCCAACGCGCCACTCTTGCAGCTGCAACATTGCATCTTGACTATGATGATACACATGATATGTCTAATGCTATTCTCTCCTACGCGTTATGGGCTTTCCTCCCCAACATTGTCACTGGGTGGCTCCAATCCATCTACTACGGGATCACGGTTCGAGCTGGTGACCCCAAACCTCAGCCAGGCACACCCCGATATCTGAAGCACAGGCAGCGCATTCATATCACGGTCATCATTGCCTACCTTTTTTACACTCTCTACGAAGCAGACCACTGGGTGCAGCAACAGGGAGATTTCTACCAGGCTTTGGGCGTCACCCCAAACGTTGACGAAAGAGCAATCAAGTCGAGGTTTCGGAGACTGTAAGATTGAGTGAGGAATCCTAAGGCCTCCGTTTCGCTGACAAGTTCAATTGGGCAGAGCTGCCCTATACCACCCGGACAAGATCTCTACTGAAGATCCACTCGAGCACGCCGCTGCAGAAGCTAGATTCGTCACCCTGAAAACCGCCCAAGATACCCTCTGTAACCCTTTGCGGCGTTTCGCATATGAGCGTTTCGGCCCTGATATGCTAAAATGGCAAGACTGTAAGACAACACGCGACTATTTGGTGACAGGCCTACAAACGACCGCTCTTCCCCTCTATGCCGGCTCTATGATCTTTCTTGCACTGATAAGCTTCACAAGCTATTTGCAATACGGAAGATTTTGGCGCTATCTGGCTTTTGTATCTCTATTCATCCTCGAACTACACACGATAACCCGACCATATCCATCACCAATCGTAACCAAAATAATCAACCCCATCCTTGGCACATTGACAAACCGTGCGCCGCTACTACCCTTCCAATTCATCACTCTCGCTCGGAAAGCAACATTCACGCTATTCGTCGCGCTCTCCCAATTAGGAAATATCTTACCTCAGCCACTAGCCACGAGCTCGAATACTTCTCAACTCGATCAGCAGCAATTACTTAGACTGGAAGCTGTAGCCAAAGTGAACGAAGCTGAAGCTGGCAGGTTGTTAGCAATGGATATGGCACCATTCGCTGGTGATGAGCCAGGAACCAAAGAATTAAGCGGCAAGGTAAGGGAATGGCTGGTGAATAACACTATCCGCTCAGACCCGGAAGTCAGGGACGCGATGGGGAGAGCGGTGGCGAAAAGAAGGACAGGCGTACCATCAGGTGCCAGGTGAATTGGCTTTGCATGGCGTTCTATGTCCGGGTTCCATGTTTTGGCGTGCCACGAATAGCTCTGTACCCCGCAAGGTGTGCAATAAATGATTTAGACTGGTGTATACCTAGTGAGGACCTCGGCTTTGTACAGCATATGCACGCAAATAGAAATTAGATATCTGATTTTCGCGAAGAATGAATCGAGTACACACTCCACCCATGGCTTCAGTGAGAGCATATTTCATGCCCGGTCAAGATAGCAGCACAAGCACCTCCTGACCTATCAGTGAAGCAGCAAGACAGACTTCCCAGCCTTCACATACATTGAATACTTGTTTTCCCCCAAAAGTTGGATATAGCAATGAACACAGGCACTTGTATGCAAATCCGGCCGTCTTCTTCGCAAATCCTCGATCTCCCAGCAGAAGGACAAGATACTCGATATGGAACCTCAGATACGATTAGTTCTTTGATAGCGGGTCTGGCGATTGGCCGGTCGACTTCGATTGAAATTAAAGGAGAGGAAGGAAGAGATCAGATTCGGCCATATCGTAATTAGAGATGCGAAATCGCGAGAGGCTAAGGTACTTTGAATGTGCATAGAGTATGATTAGTGATATGGGGCTGGTGTCGAAAAGTACACGTGATTAGGTAGTCCCTCTTTGAGGGATGTCAGAGGGTTTGGTAATCATGCTCAAATCCTGCCGAATTTTGTGATATTAAAACTGATTCCTAGCATGCTTGAGCTCATGTTAGCAAAAATGTTAGCTGCGGTAGATAATACCTCTGAGATCACATTTGACCAAACCTGTGTCGATCACAACCAAGGACCAGGACGGAGGTCCCAGGTACCTCAGGCGCATGACCATCTCTTCATCCAGTCGAAAGCGACGAGCGGCCGATTACCTCTATGCACCGAGTTGCTTACCCTCCACTCCCATGCCAAATGTCACTATCCCCGTCTGCTTTGCGGTAAGCCAATGTGTTTTGAAAACCGTAAAAAAACCGAACGCCTTTATGATGAATCGAGGAGTTATTCATTCCCACTCATCCCACACTGTGGTGACTGAATGTCGGTGACGAGCTTGATTGAAGCGTCTCCCTTTACATATGATTTTTGGCTTTAGAATAGGATAGATGAACGTTTTGATTCTGATAAGCTGACATTATTCTGCCGTAGACTCATATGAAATGGGTGTTTCACTTTCTCAATTATTCTGGCCGGTGTTCCTGCCGTCTAGCTAATGAAGAGAATGTCTGGAAGACAAACCCTAGAAAGAAGCCAGGGCAAACGCGTGATGCTAAGAGACTTGGCCTTTGCTTGTCGCTCCCAAGCAGCGACATCCTTATTTTATTAGGCACAGAATCTTGGTCAGCTGTCTTGGAGATTTTGGTTTAGGACAAAGCAGCTGAGTTGGATCGAATATAACAGGATCATTTTGGTCATACTGGTAGGGTGATCCCCGTCGTTCTTGCAACAAGGAGATGAACCATGGACTCTGTGAGATCAATCAGCTTCGCTGGCCACAGGATCTGATTCATGTGATGGTCTGTTTAATAGTGTAACGTCTCGCTCCCGTACGGCCTACAGGTTGATTCTACTGCGTCCCTCATCATGCATGTGACTGTCTGTACACCGGAGCAGCCATATTTACCGAGGTCAAAGATCATCTCATCCACAGATTTCCAGCCAGATTTCTCATATAGAGGACGGGCTTGAGATGTGGCTTCGAGGAAGACTTTCGCTTTCTGGGTATCGACAACCTCCAGGCCAGACTTGAGGAGCACTGAGGCACATCCCTGACCTCGATACTCAGGAAGCGTGGCGATGGCTCTCAGGACTTGTCTCTCGTCGTCAACGTTTCCTTCGTAAAGCTTCTATTCAAGTTCATCACGAGAAGTTGGCTCACCGTAGTCATTCTCGATATCCACATACTTGCGTCTCATTTCCTGCGTTGCACTGTCCAAGTCATCCATGAGAGCCTTATTCGTACCCTTCGGTAATTCATAATCCAGATTGTCCTTCTCTTTCTTGTTGGCTAGATTCATCATTTTCTTTTCTTCTGTCTCCCTTACGTGGGGTTTCTGCCAAAGCGCGAACGATACAATCCTATTGTTGATAGTGTCAACGCATTTGACGAGGTACGTTGATGGATCATTGCAGAAGAGGTCGACTATGCGTCCAAGCCGCCACTTGTAGATACCCTCTTCGTTGTCTTGGGGAAACATCCAGTATGACACTGTGTTCGGGCTGTCTTTGAAGGCGACGCGGGAGACAGTGGCGATAGAAGGAAGGTCCGAGAAAGTAGCTGGAGAGGTGGTGAAGGTCGACATAATCGCGATGGAGTTTAAACCGGCAAATTCGCTCTAAGTTGGTGGTATGTTGGGGATGCTGAGATATATCGCAGTCTGACCAATCAAGCTATTCTATTCTAGCGTCGGGTCAACCGCTTTGCAAACAACTGTACCACCCTGACCCCACTCATCGGACCATGTTTTCTACACGCGTGCGAATCAGCTTACTCTAACACGCGAACACCAATGCATGATCATCATCTCGGAACCAATCTAATCTGATCCAGCGAGGCGAGGTGCCATGTCTGAGAATGCGATTCAGCCTTGCGGATGTTGGAACTCAGGCCGGGTCAACCTCGGTAGTTACTAATCAGGACTAGTCAGGGGGTCTTGGCGGACTAGTAGAGATTTCTCGTGATAGTCATTCCATTCTATATAGCTATATCCATCTATTAGTTATTATAATACTATTATACTACACCTAAAATCACGTATAGATAACTTATTAATAATTAACTATTTAATAGGTTATAAGCCTAGGTTCTATATAACCTAGGAACCGTATAAATCGTATAGTAAGCTTTTTACTAAGACTTAGTATTACTCTAGAAGAAATATTCCTAGAACTATTTATAATAGGTACTATTATATCTAACTATTATAAAATTTAGAAGCTTAAGGGCACTAAGAATTATAAGTTATAAGAGATTATTATAAAGGTATTACTCGTTATTAATAGCGTGTTTAAGGTTATTAGATCGGAATATAAACCGCTAACTAACCCTAACTTACCTACTACTAGAGAAGTAAAACTACCTATTAAGGAGGGGGATAAGGATAAATAGGAAAAGTATATTAATCTAGAGGAGTAAGTACTCGCCGCTATTTATATTATTATATCGCCGTTAGCTTATAATATAATTAAAACTCTAATAATAGTAAAAGAAGTATAAGCTAAATTAAAGTTATTATATAGGACGGACTCCTACGCTACTAAGAAAGTAATATACTTCGCTTTATATAAGCTTTATCTAGATTAATTTAAAGACCTTTACGCCTACCTCGCTAAATTTAAGGAGTATATAAATAAGCTCCTATAAATAGGGAGTCCGCTAGAAATAGACTACTAGATAGTAGTCTTTAAGAGGGGCCTACTAGAAAAGATAAAGGAAGCGGTCTATACCCTTACTAAGATCACTTAATCTAGAAAGGAGCTATAGGATTTTAAGTATATTACTATATTATTAGTTAATAGGTTTATACTTATAAAGACTAAAGAATCTAAGGTATACGCTAGTAATTTTAGTAAATAGCTAAAATAAGGCTAATATTAAAATAAGCCTAGTAGTAAAAGCTAGAGTAATAATAATAATAAATATATATTCTATAGTTACTAGTATAATATAAAAGACTACTAGTATATTAATCTAAAGCTAGGACTAGAAGGATTTATTTCTAAAATAAAGAAAGAGCTAGAGGTATAGAATAAATAATACTATTAAGATAGACGTCCTAGTCGTTAATAAAGTAAATAAAACCTAGATAAATAAAAATAGGATAAATCCTATACCGCTCGCTTTAAGTATAGCCTATAATAAAATAATAAGTCCTATAAGATTATTATTAACTTAGGGGATTAAGAGTACGCCTTCTAGGACTAATCTAAGTTTACCGACTATTTACTAGTCTAGAACTACACGGTATTAGGACTAACTAGGGGTAAATTAATAAAAGTTAAAGGGATTAGAATAGTAATAATCCTAGTAATTATTAATAATAAGGTCAGCGAATTCTTACTAACTAATATTCGCTACGTACTAAATATTAAATATAACCTCCTATCTATTACGTAGCTAGACCTATAGGGCTATATATATACCGGTAGCGGAGAGAAGAATATATTTTATAATAAATAAGGCGAAGAGGTATTATAAGCCTTCTTATATAACCGTATATACTAGCTAGATACTATATAGATTAACTAGATAAGGGTATTCCGCCTTAAATTAATAGTCCTAGCTAAGAATAATGCGTCTTAGACCTAATAGTATAAGAGATATAGACACGTTAGTATAAAGGCTATAAAGGCTATAATATATACTACTAACATCGACTATAAGGCCGCTAACCGCCTATAAAAGTATAAGAAATAGGAACTATATAAGAGTTACGTATTAGGGAAAATAACCCGAATACCCTTATAATTACTAATGCCTAGAGTTACTATCCCTAGCTAATACTAGCATATCGACCTAGCGTTAGTAAGCTATATAACTACCCTTAGGGGGTATACTAACGTAATAGTATCTATATATAAAGTAATAGGGTTTACCTAAATAGATTATATAACTAGTCGGGCTAAGTTACTATAAAAACTCGAGTTTCGAATAAAATATTAGAAAAACTAGGGGTATAAAATAGCCTTTATTTAAAGTAATAATAAACTAGTCTAGGACTATAAATATTAATAGATCTTCTAGGAATATAGGATATTTATGACCCTATTAGCTCCCTATAACCCTTATTAGAATAGGATCGCTAAACGGAAGAACTAGATACTATTTAGTAAAGTCAGAATAGTTCTTATTAACGCCGGACTATTATAAGAGTTCTAGGGTAAGGCTATCTACTATATTAATTATATTAAGAACCTTATACCTAGTAAGGATAAGAAGTCCCCCTTTAAGAAATAGTACGGCTATAAACCCTAATTAATATACTAAAGCTATTTAGATATTAGTACTACTCGTTTAATATATTACTAAATAAGAAGAAATTAAATAATAAGGCTATTAAATACTACTTCCTTAATTATAATAGTAAGAGTATCTACCGCGTATAAGATATTAAGGGATAATATATTACTTAATTAGTATATATAATATTTAACGAGAGGGCCGCTATATTATTAATAGATAATAATAAGCTCCTAATAGAGGGAGACTCTAGTAATAATAATATAGTAGGCCTCCTAGGCTAGCTCTATACTAACTAATTAGATGGCGGTAATTAAGTCTTAGAGGGAGTAACTACGCCTAATTAATAGGGTATTAAGGGAGTATTAGATAATACTAAAAATACTAATAATACTAGTAATACTAGTAATAGATTAGTAATAACTTTTCTATCTAACTAATTAATATTAGGCCTAACTAATAATATAAGTAGGCCGACTAGTTTAAATAGATATAATTAGGATAATCTACCTAAATTAAATTAGAATAAGTTAAATAATTAGACTACTAAAAATAGCTAAGCGGAGTTAGAATTACTAACTAATTAATATTAGAATAGTTAGGATAGTTTAATACGCTAAATTACTACTATACTACTATTAGCTATTATCAATAAATAATTAACTCGAAATAATAAATCTTAGAGAATTATTCCTAATATATTACGTCGTTCCGTTTATAATAAACTATAGATTAATTATAACTAGATAAATAAGAGGGGTATAAGGTCTTTTAATAACCCTAATAGGTTTAGAGCTATACTTACCTACGTCGTCGCTAGTACTAAGGAGTATCCCTACCTAATATTAATAGACGTAGCTCTTAATAGGCCTAATAGTAATAAATAGCTCGCTACCGCCGAAGAAGAATTAGCTAATTATAATAAGTAAATAATATAGCAAGAACTATATTAACTACCTCGTAAAGCATATATCTTACTAGGTAGGTAGGTCTTATCCTATAAATATAGACTAATAGGTGAAATTAGCTAATATAAAGTATAGTAGGTAGTTAAAGGCTTCTACTAAATTAAGGGGATTAATTTTAATAAGATATTCTTATTAACCTTAAAGGTATTATTATAACAACTCCTCCTAGCCTTAATAGCTAAATATAGGCTAGTCGTTAAGTATTTAGACGTCGTCGCGGCCTTCTTAGAATCACTTATTTAGGAAGAAATCTAGGTAGAGTAACCTTACTACTTTATTAATAGTTAATAAGGATATACTTATAAACTAAATAAAGCTCTATATAGCCTTAAATAAGCGTCCTATAAATAGTATAAAACCCTTTATAAGGTATTTAAGTCTCTAGGTTTTAAGCGCCTAGAGTATAATTATTATATATTTATTAATACTATTATAAAAGTTATTATTATAGTATACGTCGATAACTTACTATTTATAGCACGTAATTAGGACCTAATTACTTAGATAAAGAAGGAACTTAATAAGAAGTTTAACTTTAAATATATAGGAGACCTAAAAGACTATTTAAGAATAAATATGATTAGAAATCTAGATAACTATTCTATTTAGGTTAACTAAATAAAATATATTAATTAATTATTAAAATAGCTAGGTATAAAAAATTATTCGCTAGCTAAGTCGCTTATAGAATATGCTAATATTACTATTACCCCTAATAGCTATATAGCCTCCTTATCTAAAAGGAAGTCTTATTAGTCCCTTATAGGAGTACTTAATTAGCTAAGTATTATAACTAGGCTAGATATTATATACGCTATTAGTAACCTAAGTCGTTTACTTAATAACCCTACTTCGTAATATATAAATATAGTGAAAAGGGTACTATATTATCTATTAGGAATAGTTAATAACGGCCTTATCTATTAACTAGGTAATAATAATAGCCTAGAAGGTTTAACTAACGCGTTATACTATAACGATTATAAGACGTCTCGTTCTACTAGGGCGTACGTCTATAAACTATTTAATAGCCCTATTACTTAATAATCTAAATTATAAAAGCTAGTAGCGATATCTATATATAAGTCTAAATATATTATTATAATAGAGGTATATAAAGAAGCTCTATATCTAGGCCTTATACTTAAAGAGCTAGGGTATAATAAGGGAGTAGTACTAGTACTCCTAAGTATTAATAACTAGGTAGCTATAAAATTAGCTACTAACCTAATTAATTATACTATTATAAAATATATTTAAATAAGATATTATTTAGTTTAATAACTAGTTTCTAAAATTAAAGAAATCCGTCTCTAATAGGTTAATACTAAAGTATAATATACTAACCTACTAATAAAACCTATTAGCCCTATTAACTTCGGCCTAGCTAGATAATAATTAGGACTAGCTTTAAGTAAAGTATAAGGACATTTAGATATAGTAGTTAACGACAGGTAGCCTACCTCATTATTACTAATCTAAGAGGCAGTATTAGAACTTAGGCCGGGTCAACCTCGGTAGTTACTAATCAGGACTAGTCAGGGGGTCTTGGCGGACTAGTAGAGATTTCTTGTGATAGTCATTCCATTCTACATAGCTACATCCATCCATTAGTTATCATAATACTATTGCACTACACCCAAAATCACGTGCAGATGACTCATTGATAATCAACTATTCAACAGCGGACAGCATTAAGCTAGTGTGTGTATCAGATACCTTACTCAACTGTGTAAATCTTGAGGTACTCAAAGCTAGCTGGCAACATTTAAATGGCTTTTGTGAGATGCCACTGGCGTTGTAATAGTTGATCAGAAGCACTTTATAAGATGCTGCTCCTTCTCCTTTGCCTTGCATTTGCAGTAGTATGCTTTCTCCATTATGTCTGTACGCTCAAACATGCCACCAACGAACCCCCCCTTGTTTTCTCCTATATCCCCTATGTTGGTCATATCATAGGACTGTTGCAACACGGTTCCCGGTATTATCAACGCATAAGGTATTTCCCTGACATATTCACGGCGGCACATTAAGACCAGAGACAAATACTGAATCGGTCCATCTCTATCGGCAGCGCCAAATGCAAACTCCCTATATACACCTTACCTATGCTAAACGGCAAAGTTTACGTTGTTACCTCAATCGATTTAGTGAATGCTATCAACCGCAATTCGAAAATCCTAGCCTTCAATCCCTTCATCGCCAAACTTGGAAAACGCATCACCGGCCACGATGAAGCTACCAGTAGAATAGTGCAGCACAACCTCAATGGCGAGAACGGTCCCGGCTATGTCACTGAAATTCACGATGGAACAGTCTCCAGTCTAGCCCCTGGCACAGCCCTCGAGAGTATGACCAACATTATGCTACTAGAGGCTTTTACCTATCTACAAAGACTCGAGCACGGGGATGTGATCAACCTCTTCGCCTGGACGAGGCAGATGGTTACTATGTGCAGCACCGGTGCCATATACGGTCCAAACAATCCTTTCATCCAGGATGAGGGAAGACTCGTCGAAGCATTCTGGTAGGTAACGCGACCAAGCTTTGCCGGAAGCAGACGCTTGGTACTGATATTGGTGGTAGGGAATTCGACCAAAACCTCAATACTCTCATTGTCGACCTAGCGCCGAGCCTCCTTGCGCCGAAGGGCGATCATGCTCGCTCAGAACTCGGGCTCGCTTTCCAGCGCTACTTCGAGCAGTACGAGCGGAAACAGGCCAGGAGTGCTGCACTGACCGAGGCAAGACATTTCACGAACACACATTATGGCCTGACGGCGTGGAATCAAGGACGTCTTGAAGTTGGGGTGCTACTCGGCATTCTTGCAAATACAGTCCCTGCCATTTTTTACATGTTTGTGCACGTTTTAGCAGATCCGGATCTACTCCGAGACATACGCAGAGAGATAGAAACAACTTCATTGCAATACGACGCTGTCGAAAGAACACACTGCCTGAAGATTCTCACAATGCGAGAGAAATGCACCTTACTATATTCTACATTCCAAGAGATGCTCAGGGTTCACGCATTAGGATCTAGCGTGCGCTATGTCCGCGAAGACATCTTGCTCCAAGGCCAATATCTGTTGAAAAAGGGAATGGTCGTACAGATGCCCATGGCCGTCATGCACTCCGATCCCTCGGCATGGGGTGTCAATGTAAACGACTTCCAACCGAGAAGATTTTTGAAGCTGCCAAATGCCGCAACGGAGTTCAAGACCAACGCGACGGCATACCGTCCATTCGGGGGTGGAGCCTCGCTCTGTCCCGGACGACATTTCGTGACTCTGGAAGCCATGGCGCTGACAGCGTCGTTCGTCCTCAGATTCGACGTCGCTCCTGTAGCTCGGGACTGGCACATTCCTGCGCAAAAGCAGGAGAGTATGGCGACCAATGTGTTCCCACCGGAGGAGGATATACAGGTCAAGATCACGGAAAGGGAAGGCCACGAAGGTGAAAGGTGGAGCTTCATAATGACTTAGATTACGGTTCATACGCCGCTGCAATCGTTGTCGTTCCTTAATCGCTTCTAGCTCGCAGTATTGAAAATCTAGTAAATAGAAAGCTACGAATCACGCCCACAATAGCAGGTTTTCCCAATATTCAAAGTCATCTATAAGTTATACACGTCGTTCAGATAGAAGGACTATTAAAGGGTATTCTAAGGACACATCAATATTCGACGGGAAGCTCCCAGATACTTTCCAAGGTAACCCATTTCGGGAGTCTACTTGGAACGGGCTGTGTAAGAGCGAGCGCGCATCTCTTGGTTCAAACGGGGGGGTTTGGGTACTTTAAGATATCCAAATCTTTCGATTTAATGTTGTTTATTCTATTAGTTAGATATACGTGACTAGGAGGGAGGTACTTACCTACTAGTAATAGTAGGGGTAAAGAAGAAGTATCTAATATATAGTTAAACTAGTTAATAACGATATTATTTATAATAATATCCGCTTAGTAATTATTATTAATTATTTTCCGTGTATTTAATTATTTTTAGTAACGAATAATAATATTTATAATATAATATAATAAATATTATTAGTTTTATAGATATCCTTAGTACATATTATTATAGTATATTACGGAGTAGTAGATATTCTTTAGTAAACCTAGCCTTTAAGGGCTGAGAGCTTGCTAGTAGGCTGATAGCTAAGCCCATTCGGGTTAGCGCTACTAGCTACTTGGCGTGTAGAAGCACTCTGTAATACTAGGCATTACGATATCCCCTTCGTAACGATATCTCCTAATAGAAATTACATATCGTTATAGACCGGTTTAACTGTAATTATAAAGTTATTAATAAAGATATTAAACAAGTAGTTATAATAATAAAGAAAGGAGTTATATTCTAGTAAGGCTATAGCCCCATAGGGCTGAGCCTCTTCCAGGGACGCGCCTCTTCTAGGTGAACTCTTCTATACAAAGTCACAAGCTGCCTCCAAGACTGATGAAGACCGCCGGAATCGAGACCACGCGCTAATCATACCATCACCACTGCATTCAAGTCTTCACTAGGTTCAGCCAACGGCCATATATCTCCCCCTATGATCCACGTCTACACGGTAAATCCACAACCTAAGATAAGGGGGGTTCAACTCCGGACAGTCACCTTCCCACAGTCACCTTCTGACTAAGTAAACTAATCAGCATGACAGATACTGTTATAGATGTATACTTATCGTATATAATATATATAGATCTACGTAGCAATTCAAGGCTCGGATAATATATCTACTATGTTGAACTGCTTATTATAGGAAAGCCTTGTGGGAAAGTATAGTCTTAACAGCGGAGCCTACCACTTTTATTACTATTAAATACCTCGCCAGTTAAGGGAGCACGTTAGTGAGCGTTAGGAATAGTTAGGTAAGCGAGCCTTTTCTTGTCATTAACTAATAGAACCTTCTTAGAAGAGGTAGTCACGTTATAGTAGGTAACTAATAGACTAAAACATGACTGTTACAACATGTGGGAGGATTATTAAGCGAAAGATCAACCAATAGTAAAACGATTTGTCAGAAGGTGACTGTGGGAAGGTGACTGTCCGGAGTTGAACCCAGATAAGGGATCCCCAATCATCTACTTCTTTCCCCTCCCCTTCGCAGCCTCCATCCAAATATCATACGAAGACATCTTCTCCCTCTTCGCATCCATCGCCTCCTTCGCAGCACGCATTTCACGAAGCTTGTGTACAAATTAGCAAACGGATTGACACCCGGTTAAAGGACTCATACATGTTCGCTTTCGGTACACCACTTGCAGGGATCCCCTCTCATCTTGCTCCGTTTACAGGCCTCGCAGATCTCCTGGTGTGCCTTGCAAAGCTGCTCCTCCTTGTCCCAGTCACATGCTTGGCACTGCTTGGGACACTGATTGTGGTTGGATAGAGGGGTATCATGCGTTGTGGGCGGCATACTGGAGTGGACGCTGTGTTTATTAACGAGAGGTTCATCTGTGGAACAGACTTGGAGGCAATAGATAGTAAGTCATGAGATCGAAGGTTTTACTATTGCACGACTGCCTCAGCGAAACAAGCAGCAGGCCAATAAAGAAAAGATAACGAAGGCTGATGCAAACGGATCTACCCCTGTTTCTGACGAGAGCAATTGCTCGCAGTGGTAGCCAGCCCGGATATCTTCTGCTTGCGGTCGAACACGGTGTATAAGCTGACGATTGATATTACGTCTCAATGAAAGTTCTGAATGCGGCCAATGAAGACAAAAGGTTGTACAGTAATACGAACAACCACCTGTATACTATAGACAGTTTGCTGGGAGTAGGGAATCCAACCACTGAAATGCCCTAAAAGTAACAATATTGGTTGCCGATTTTAGCACAAGTGAGATGAGATTATGGTTGTTGGAGTCAGTTTCCGTACGCGGTGGTAATCTGCTACCTTCTATCGGAATTGGAATTGGAATTGGCCTTATTGTCCTTAGTTTCATCCCTGTAAGTGATCCATAAGGCATCCAACAAAGTCAATGAACATTGCCACAATGTAACAGCAGGAAAGCGGCAATAGAGCATATACCAACTGCGGGAAGAAATGCACGCGACATGAGACTACAATAATCCCTCTTTCAGGAGGAATATACCATCAACAAAGACAAGTACTAACAGAACTCCATGCTCGCGGAATGTTGGACCCTCCGAAATGGGACAATGGATCAATCTTCCCACAGGTTCTACATTGGGGCCATCTTCGGCTATTCAGATCGCAAACGACTAGATTTCTGCACAATCACCACCCTGTTACCGTTAACCCACACGTGATACTTCTGGTCAAGTCTGTGCTCCTGGATCAGTCTAGAGAGGTTTTGATCAATCATTAGACCAGTAGCGAGAGGGGAACGGATCTTCTGTAAGAACAATGATCATGAGCTATTGTAGACCAACATGTTGCCGAAACATTGGAGACCCAAACATGACCGCCCAAGGTGATCCCCAATCCTACACACCTGACCGAAGCGCCAGTCCCATGCGAAGTCCAGATCTTATAGAATTTCCGCCGGTCTGGAGATATAGTTTGTATGACCACGGAATTGCTGATGTAAAGACGCCTGGTACTCGAAAGATTCCACCGATAGAAGCGACAGCGTGCGAAGCGACTATCTCCCTCCCTTCTTCTGTCCCTTGTTGTCGAAACGAGCCTGAGATTTTTCTTCAGCCTCTCTCCGGCGCGCCTCTGATTCAAGTCTTTCAGCCGCCTGTCATGTCGTTCAGTATTAGATCGTGCCTAAATTTGTGGAAATGGATTATACTCACATCACGGCGTTGTCCGCAAATTTGGCATTCATCATATATGAGGTATGCCCAATTTTGTTTCCGACATTTGAGTTCCGGACATTGAGTCTGGTGCGTCAGACAGTAGCTGTCCCTGCCAAACTTACAGGGGCCCATCTTCACATATCGAGAAATCTTAGCCCCTGGACAGTGGTGAGCGGTGCCCGCAGTACCCGTCATCCCAACCCTGATGCGGGTGTGTGGCATTCCGACGAGTGAACTAGAAACGGCAGAGGAATCAAGCTCGATTGTATGTATAGCTGACTAGTGGGATATACAGATAGAGGCTGAAGCTTGAAGGCTGTTATGATTATAGGAAGAACAGTGCTTTGGAAAATTGAGAAAGATAGGTAAGCTCACCATGACAAAGGAGACTCCTACCCTTTGTCTGTGCCTGGCCCGCATTGGAACATGTATCTCAAATGCGGCGTGGGATACACATTCGTAGAAAGAAGCTATTAATGAAAGGCTGCATCCGGCATTCTTCTCTTTGGACGAAGCTACCTAACGGAATTATGAGGTTCAAAAATTCAACCACTGATCGCGATGGTTGCAACTGGAACAATTTGGTTGGAGCTCGTCCTACTTCAGACATAGGATTACTTGCGTGAGGAAGCTAGTTTTCCGCGTCAGTGTTCCCTGTTCCCACTGCGCTAGAGCCCGCAATCTGGTTTTCGTCCTCCGATACGTAGTCTTCAACCTCAGACTTGTAATATGCAGCCCATTCGGCCAGTACATCGTCAATTTCTGAGAACATCTCATTCGAATTGTTTCCGTGAATGGCGATGTTGAATAGTCTCCTTGCAAGTCGGAATGGGGTTCGATACGCGCAACGGTACCAGCTGTCACCCATGGTATCTTCGAAAAGGTTTTTGATCTCTAGTAACTCTGGGTCGTCTAGCTCGTCATCCGCGTTTGTGTCATCTAACATGGGATCAACAGGATATTTTTCGTCTTGCCACAGCCACCATGGAGGGCGGCAGGACACAAACTTTGGAGCGAAGACGGCGCTGTCCCAGTCCAGTATTCCAGTTATCCGTATGGATTCGTCTGTCTCAAGTTCGACCATAATATTTCGTGGCGCAAGATCCAGATGAGCCAGGCAATTCTCATTACCGCGGAATATGCCAAGTCTATTCATCGCGGATGCGACATCTGTGAGACGCTGCATCTGATCTCTCCAGAGTATGGTTGTGGGATCTCGTCTGAGCTCTTCTGCTTTCCAGCGTCCAAACTGAGTGGCGAAGAAATTAAGTGTGTCTTCTTCGTACCAATGCAGCACTTCGGCATTTTCGTCCTCCAAGGTAGAAGAATTGGCCTGTCTCTTTTGATACTCCATATCATGCGGGTTTTTGATATCGAAGGGAATGGTCTTGAAGGTTTGGACTCTATCCTCTCGCGTAGCAGCCTCTACAAGGCCTGGTGTAGGACTAGTGACTTTTTGAAGTTCGATAATGATTCGACCAACTTCTATTGCAAGTTTGCACCATTGCTTATGACTTAAACCGTTGGAAATTGCCGTCGCAAGATCGATCCCTGGAACACGACTTTGGACAACAAAAGGACTTTTCACTGGATTCTCGTCGGTCAAGTCGAATGCCTTGATGTCTGGTACAGGAATGATAGTATGCTGACGAATGTAATTCAAGGTAGCGACTTCGCGATCCGGTCTAGCATTCCACGCCATCCGTGGTGTTCTCAACACCAGACGAGTGGGATCTCTGCCTTCGGAACCCGGAATTGAGATTCCTACAATCCGATTGTAAGTACCACCAGACATTCGTTCAATGATGAAGTTTATCGGCAAAGACGTTTCAATGTCGCATTCCTTCGGCGGAGACGTCTGTCGCAGGAATCGAACGAAGGTCTTCGTACGTAGGCGGCCTAGCAAGCGGCTGTTGGGAGTCTCCAAAAGACGCTCCGCACGAGGCTCCTTGACAGTTGGCGGCCATAATGAGTGACATAGCTGTCTGACTTGGATCTCAAACTCAGCAAAGGGTGTCTGTTGGTGCGCAATAGTCGAGGTCACAGAGGCTGGGTGAAACGACGAAGACGACGAGGACGATGCCGAGCTAGGCTTGGGTTTTTTCTCCAAGGTCATATCTAAACTTGCTTCCGGGCCGTCGAGCGGTGAGTTTGCTATGTTTCCAATATCATTCTGGATAGATATATGGCTGTTTTCCAATACAGTTTGCCCGTTGTTGGTAGACATCATTGCAATGTTGAACGCGCATGAGTGAAGACCCAAGGTGAAGTGAACAGGAACGGAGCTAGAATCTTTTTTCAAGCATTAGAACTGATTGGATTCTTACTTCTCGCCGGTTTGGGGTATAGTCCCTTCATATCAAAAGAAGTCTACCGCATGCGGCGCGCAAGCGAGTGCAAAGCGAGCTTTGTTGCAGGAATGTACGCTTCCGGTACATACAACATACAGCCCGAGGACCCAGTGTATATTACTGGCACTAACCTGCACTTGTCACACGCATACAAAAGCAGCGTTGGTACGATGAGGTCTATAGAATCCATATTCTTCGGGGGTCTTGAAACAAAGTAAAGTAAAGTACTGTACTTGGGTTCCTTTGTGGACGTGGCTCACGACAGGACTTAGGGTATGGAACGCGCTTGCTGCGCCAAACGAGCGAGTGCCAAGGCCCCAATTGTACCTGATTTGATTGGCCAGGCGGTGGAGGCCTCAAGGTAAGGCAACATCGAGTCATGTCATTATGTGTCTCATTGAAAAAAGTGAGAGACGGAACGCTAGATTCCAAGTGGATTGAGTAGATGTATGAGCCAGTCACATGTAGGCACTGCCTAAGATCCCTTCTCCGCCCTCCCCCCACGTTCCAGACGTCCTTGCTGCCTGCAGCTAGAGCTGCCTTGCGGCTTTCGGTGTAGATGGTATCTCGATAAGAAAACAATATGACTCAATCGAGCAAACAAACCCTCAGATGACTCCTGCTAAAACCCAATGGAGATGCTTCTCTCTGTACCCGTCAGTCATGCCTGCATGATTTCTCGTTTTCCCTCGTTCAATGCATCGCTCATTGTCCTCGTACTGGTCCCTGTCCAGATATTTTCCCCCAGTCATGCCCTTAGCATGACTGTATACCGTTGTGGTACGTGATCACTGCTCCGATAGTTAGTTCAGGTGACGTCCGTTAACTTGGTTCCGCGTGTGGCTGCTGCGTCGTCAAAACACCTCACAAATCTTGCAAGCACCAGAACTCCGTGAAAACGCCCCTATACATCATGTTCCTCCTTCTCGTCGTTTTGTTGTTGTTACAGGTCCAAAGGCAGGGCGCTCCGCGCCCCATAGACGCTTGACGATATTCTCATGCTGTGTCGCCATCTTCTCTCAGTATTGCTGTTACCAAATCCACCTTGTGTGATCCTCCAGAACTGCCAGGCTGTCCAAAAGTTGCTTTCATCACCGACGAAAACTTCCGTCGGCATAGCGACCTGAACTGTGCCTGCTGCCGCTTGCGTAGCCAGAGTCAGGATATGAATATTGTTGAGCAGACTGAGACCCGTTGGTCGAGTGTCTCGAGCACGTGTACCCTACCAGTACCTCTCTTGTCTTGACGTCGTGGCCTCGACGGCCATATGCAGGGCAGGCATCCACAGAGTGAGCGTAGTAGATGCATCGGCAGACTGCGTAGCGTTCGATGATCTTGATACACATGACGGCAGTTGCGGTAACGGCTTGTTTGATGACAAGTTGCTCGGGAGAGGCTAAAAGGGTATATGCTGATTAGAGTAACGCCTGATGGAGTCTTGGTTGATTATGTTATAGTATAAAAGTTGTTTTGAATTTATGGTGGCAAAGAAGAAACGAAAGATGGGTATGGTAGATCTGAATGAAGGTTTTGACAGTAGCCTGCAACGATAGACCAGGCATATGACACACACGGATATAGTCATGGGTCAAATGGGACCCTGCTACCTATATAAAGTCCGTATCTGTGGGGGGTTACAGGACCGAGAAATGCACCAAAGAAATCGGGCACACCAGGCACCGAACAAGACTAGGCATCATCTACCAAATCCCTCGCTCTGTCCGACAAGGAGATAGGCAGCGCTCGAATTCTGTATGCTCAGATCGTAGACCTAGAATAAGACATATATCGATCGTACCGAGAGTTTAGTGGAAGATGTGATTTAGGGGTCTGAAAATGACAAGGAGATGACTCCAACGTAACAGAGAGCTAACCAATGAGCTGCGGTTGAGGCTATGAACCATCCTAGTACTGGATGCTTGTGAGAGTAGCCAAGCCATGGCTTCGGGCCTTGCTAGGGAGAGCGCTTTACGCAATTGGCTCATATCCTCCTAGGAAGGCTGCAGATACACGGCAGTCCATGACTTCTGGGCGCCGTCCCATGGCGGGATATCCGGAATAAACGCAACACAGAATAATTAGATCGCGCCTACCGCAGCCTCACTAAGCCCTACCGTCTGACATCGGCCAGATGTACAAGTGTCCGCACTAGAATAGAAAGCTGTAGATGGCCTGATGTCCATGGTGGAGGCAGACGTTGACCGTTTCGGAGGCGCAGACGCTGGTCTAGTGAGATTCACTTAACCGTGTTGAGACTAGCTCCGTCAGCCGATCCTTCATATTTCTAGAGCATCATGAGGACGCTGTCTATTAAAATGTTTTACTCACACTTTTTACTCTTTCCCAGTGACGGCAAGATCAATACTTTCATCATACTGTTGGGCGATGCCCGAATTGGTCGTTATCTTTAGGGTCGATGTTTCCGTTTTGATTCAACCCCAAACTCGAAGCACTTTATGTTAGATTAGGTGATTAGTTTTGGACCCACAGAATGCTGAGACCATGAAAAAGCGATTAGAAGTATGTAGTGACCCGAAACCCAAGCTGTCTTGCTGTACAATGTTTTGGCGAATGCGGCTGCTATAGAATACTTATTAAGGCTGCATGATTGGATGCAGTTCTTACGAGCTTGCGGAACGGCGTAAGTTACTGAAGTGGTCATCACTAAGCATCTCAATGATCGGGAGCTTGTCATCATGGTTCATCCGGATTGTTCGCAGAAAAGTGCCGCAGCTGAACGTTGGTACAAGGCAGACTTCTCAGGCGCAGGATCGTTAGGGCTATGACAGGCCAATCAGTGCACAGCCTTCCACTTCTTCAATCATTAAAGGATCCAGGATTATGCAAGTGCTCCTTGAATCGCACGAATAGTCGACTACTTGGCGCAAATCGCCACTCCCAAGACTCCGTGGGGGCCAAACATAATCGCAATCGTGATAACACACTCCTGGTCAGCATCAAAACCTCATGCTGTCGCCTCGAACTGCGGTATCAGGACGTGATGACCGGCATGGCCGAAACTTGAAGTCTCCTCCATCATCTATGAGAAATCGCTCAATGCCAGTAAAGACGGTAATGTTGGGGATAATTACAACCCTCCTGTTGCTCGAAAGCGATTCGCCCAGGATTCCGAGAGGAATCTCAATGTTGTTATCATCGTCATAATCGGGGCCCCCCTAGTCGCATAGGAGCTTGCGACTAGGGGGCCCCCGATTAGTTGCTGGGTTTATCATCTTTAGGGCTTACATATTCTATGTCTTGGCACGCTTTGTCAATCACGGAAGCCAACCACCCAACCCTTTTCTCGTACACTATGCTGCGTATGTATAATCTTCCACTTTCTGTGTCTATGCTGCGTATATATATTCTTTCACTTTCTGTGTTGCACAGAGTCTTCACTGAAGTATCGGATGCCCCATTAAATCCAATTTCACTACGGGCTGTGCATACTGTTTTTTGAACCCCCATTGGATAATTGTCATCATTCTCTCATATCGCCGATATGATCAGCTTCCAGAACCTCCTAACAGATATTATAAGAAGCCCATGGATTTTCGTGGTAGTCTCCGGACCCATGTTCGCCTACGGTGCTGGGTTTACCTGTGCCAATTCTCCTCAGCGATCCGTCGTATTCCTGATCTTATGCCTCTACGTCTGGACCACTCTCGCGAGCTTTAGAACATACGTCCAAGGTACGGGCTACTGGCCTGGTATCTTCGCAGTATGGATATTTGCCTTACCATTAACCTATTTCGATCGGGTGATATACCGAAAGTGGACTTTCGAGGATCGGCATACCATCTTTAGCACCACATTTGACCGGGACGCAAAAAAGGACGCACAAGGACCAGTAGGAGAAACTGCCACGGTCGATATAGAAGATTCCATCGGGTCACGTTTCGCCTTTGGCAGTGCAGTCAATGGCACTGTTCGCGGGCCGGGCACGCCCTGGGAAGTTAAAGGGCTCCCACAATTCTCATCTAGCGATCCTCAATGGGTTCCCTCGCCATTCCAGTTTATCATGTGGAAGGTGGCCATCTTGATTGGATGTTTCTTTCTCAACGACTATATGGTGAAGCTGAAATCGACCCAGGACAGGAAAATGTTCCAGCCGTCGTTCGTTCCCTTCTTCACCAGAATAGGTGAAGTCACACAGGAAGAAGTGTGGACGAGGTTGGTCGTAGGCGTGACCACTTGGACTGCGGCCTATTGTCTTTTACAAGTAATCTTGGGCATTCCAGCGATAGTGGGCATCTGTCTGAAGCCCGGGTCGGTGCAGGAGTGGCCTCCTGCTTTTGGTCCAATCCTTGAAGCCTACACAGTGCGAGGGTTTTGGGGGTGAGTCCCAATTACTTTTCTGAAATTTGCCTCAAAATACTGATGTAGTCGGCCGAAATAGACGGTTTTGGCACCAGAATCTTCAACTCAATCTCCAAAGCCCCGCTCGACTCATCACATACAATGTCCTGCGCCTGCCAAGGACAGGACTGATGCAGCGTTATACCTTCACCTTCTTCGTCTTTTTTGTGTCTGGTTGTCTGCATGTCTCTTCAGACATGGGGGCAGGCATCCCCACAGAGGATTCAGGTGCAATACGCTTTTTCTGCACACAGGCTCTCGGTATCATGCTCGAGGATGGAGCTCAGGAGGCTTACCGCCGTCTGGGAGGTAAGCCTGGATTTTTTACCTGGATTGTGGGATACCTATGGGTATTGGCATTCTTATCATGGTCGACCGCAGTCTGGCAGTATCCGGCAATCCTCGTCACGAAGAAGGAACACGTTGTTTTGAGATTAAGTTCCTTTCGTTCATTAGGCCCTCCAAGGAGGTTGTGATCCTCAGAGCAAACTCGGCATCCTCAGATACAGTACGAAGAGCGTTATTTCTCTCCTTCATTCTGGACGAGCAGTTCGCGGCTAGCCACAAGAAAACGCTGCGATCGGCGAATGTTCAGCTGTCAATAATAGAGTCTAGTAGATCAACTCCTGGAGTAGATCAACTCCTTGGTTAGATTTTCTTTGGGTATATCCTTCTATATCTTGTCAACACTGTCGTAAACAAGAGCTCTGCCGCCTTCATCCTTGTATCATATCTTTTGTACGTCGCCCCTGTTGGTGGCACCTTGTCTGATAGCAAGACCGATCCCACCCAATAAAGTCCAGCTTCCAAATATACTGGCAGCATTACTTCAATTGCGCGTCCACGCCCAAGGTACATGTCGAGGATGACTCTCAGCTATGCGACTCGCACGGGCGCTCCCCAGTAATTGCCGCTTAGTACTTTCATAGCTGCCCCTGCAACGCATTTCATCCCACATGTGTTGGCATGATTTTTGACAGGCTCAGGGAACAGGGAACGCGGTCGGCCAAAGGTATGCATAGAACACCCAGACAAGACGAGAGTTTGCGAGAAAATACTAAAGCAAACTAGATGTGGCGATGTGACTCCACCGAAAGAGCATGGGAGGATTCTGCGCGTGCTTCGGACCGAGTTCAAACTTGTTTGCTGAGGTCTTGCTTTGACCAGGCGCGATGTGTGCCATCGAGTGCGAGATCCGCGATCAACAAATAGGACATCATTCGCAAAAGGGAGTTCACAGATCGACTTCCAGTTGATCAGTACTGTGGCTACGTCATTCTTGCGTCTTGGCCGGTCCTTTGGTAGGTTTGCAGCCAAACTTCGACATGGTTCGGTCTTCACCAGCACCAATATGCTTGATTCTCTTAAAGATGTGGCCGGACAACTGCCAGATTTCCTGATGGCTTGGTGGGCGGGTTGGATGAGAGAAGTCAAGAGGCATCTGCCCGCCACGAGCTCTATTTATGTAAGTCCCATTAACTTCTCAAGCTCTTCTGGACTGAGTGTACTCCTTCTCCTACTGCCTCTTAGCTTCCTCTTCACTTGTTGCTTGGACACGCTTTTCCTTCGCGGTTGGCTCTCTCCTCCAGTCTGCGTTTCATCTGCTTCCATCTTGGCCCGTTCAAGCTTTTGCTGGATGGTGCGCGTAGGAGACGAGGATGGAGGCTGCTCCTGTGGTAATTAAGAGATTAGCACAGTGAATCCTGCGGGGAAGCTGCTGGGTCAAGAGACAGGAACATACCTGTAATGGTACGTGAGACTTGGCTTTTGTGGGGCTCGCCTGAGCGGCCCTGGGAGACGTAAATCGTAGAGGAGGAACTTCTTTCTCCTTTGAAAGACCTTTGCTGTTGTCCTCCCCAATACCTCGTAAGAAGATATGTCGCGGAGATTGGGTGGGCCTTGCGTTCGCGTCTTTGTTGCTAAGAACTCTGTCGGCGGCCTGTGCATCGAGTTCGCCTCCATTGATTAGAGCTTCAGATCCGGTATCAGGGCTGGACGGTACATCAAGGTTATCTTCCAGGTCTTTCCAGATGTCCGACTCATTCGCGTCTGCTTTCGACTCTACCAAAATTGTCGAAACCTCCTGTGCCTCTTGCACTGTCGGTATACCCGAGCCAAGGTCCATGCCCATCTCCAGATCATTGAGGTTGATGGTATCACCAGAATCTACCATTCGCTTCTTCCACCCATCCATCAGTGCTACCGCCTCTTTCCATCGTACGGCCATCTTCTCCCAGCCTTCCCGCAGCCTATGAATTTCTTCCTCTCGGATTTCAACTTCCTCTAACGGCACAAAAGAGGGATTAGTGAGCAAACCTCGTAAATGCTCTAGTACTTCGTCTGTGCATGCCGCCAGAGGCTCATATGATGGAGGCCCGCCTACAAGGCCGTTGACGTTGTCTATTGGTTCTGAGCTGCCATGCATCTCAGAATCATGTCCCGTGTCGATAGGTAGTCCCTGAAGGCTTCTAAGCGTCGCCAGTGTGCTTCGCACAAGCCCAATCAGCGCATCGTTTTCATCGCTCAGTCCCTGACTAAGTTGAGTCAAGAATTCCGTAGTCTCTTGCTTTAATGAATATCCCGGACTTTCGAGATCCAAATTAATTTCTGCACATCTACTTCCTTGCTCACCCTTACTCGGGCCTGATGTCACCACAACGACAGCTACCTGGCCACTGTTCCCTTCTCTTCCTCGCCTCCCTTCAAGATGCCGCTTGAGCCTCTGGACCTCCCCATCTCGCCGCCGAACATCTGTTGCGCACTGCGCTCTGATCTGTGCAACTGTCCCCTTCAGACGAGCCATCTCCTCTCTGAGCGCTCTGTTTCTTGTTTCGGCACTTCTGAGCGTTGCACGAGCTGCGCGTTCCTGAGCAGATGTCAATGCCAATCGCCGGTCAAGATCAGAACTCCGAGTTTCAAGTCTTGAAATGGTCTGTGTATGCTGGGACGACGATGTACGTAGTGTTTGCAGGTTTTGGGCGAGGCTCGCAAGGGTATCTGATTCACGCTTTCATTGTAGTCAGCACGAGTACATAGCATGTCAAATTAGAGCACATGATGAAAGTCGCTTTACATCCCGCCTTAGTATTAGATCATGGACAAGATTCATGATTTGAGCCATTGTCGCATCAACTCCCCCTTCCGCCTGCTCAGGCGTCGCAAATTCGAGAGGAGTGCCATTGCGCAGAAGACCACGCGACAGAAGCAGATTATTGATATATGCAGATGCTGTTTTTCGGCTTTGTGGGTCCATGCTGTGATGCGACCGCTCGTGTGGTGGTTTTGGTCGAGATGCTCGGGACGGCCACACAATGTAAACACAAACAGAAGCGGCGGACTTCCGCTGATATTTAGCGGATGAAAAACTTCTGGCTGTTTATCCCCCCAACAACAGTCCGTTAGGACTGATACCATGACACTTTTGCCGGTACTTCCTAAGATACATCTCTCAGAGGATACTACAGCCGAAGTACTGACTAGAACAGTACTGACAAGAACAGTACTGTATGATTTACATACCAGACAGTGCCGTGAGTGCCAAGAGATCGCAAGAGTCTTGCATACGCTAATTGCCCGTACTCCAGATTCTCGTCACCTCATAAAACATTCACCATTTATTGTTCATGCTGTAATTATCCCACAACCTTGTATGGTGCTGTTTCCGACGGATCTCGTCCTTTCTACACTTGTACACGACATGACCTAGAGTCTGAGGTTTGTACGTCTAATTCAGGTTCATCTAGCGCCGCCAACCACTTTGTATAGATCATCATGTCTGGTTGGACAGTCCCGTTCTCGTCCAGCCCACAGGCACAATCTACGCCTGGTTCTGGTCGAGATCCCTTCAGTGTCTCTGCAAAATCCTCCAAAACCCCCGCAAAGAAAACCCTCGCTCCGAACCCGTCTACAACACCAGCCGGCCCTCCTCCATCGTCAGCGCGCTCCTTCACCCCGGCAGATCCTCCACCGTCGTCTATCTTTGGTCGCTCGCAGCTAGGCTCTGGGAAGACGTTATTCAAGTCGAAAGTCTCTCCTGGAACCAAAACGGGCTCGCGAAAAGGCGCCTATCCCGTGTCTGCTGGTACTATAGATGGGAAGAAGCTGGCCCGATTCTTAGACAAAAGCGGGGAATATGAATTCGGAAGTAGCAATGGCGTAGCGAGCAACAATACTTTTGGCGTTCTAGACAGCAGCCCTCCTGCAGCACAGGCCAGTGATGGCGAAGAGGATCATTATGATGATGATTCTGAGGCCTATGAGGATTCTGAGGAGAATGATGATGCCGAAGCATTGGAGGAGGAAAGTATAATGAACTTGGACCCGCGGGAAGATTATCAATTGCCTGACCAAGGCACCTCCGTATCCTCAATACCCAATGGATCTTTAGCAAAGGGAAACTATGTAGCATATGGCTCCTCCATCATGAATGCGACGCCGCGGGGTAGTAAAAGGTCACGCGGCGATTTCGAAATGTCTACCACGTCACACCGTGGTGCTGATGCGCAGAGGTCCTCAAAGCCAAAGCCGGCGTCAGCGATCCCCAGCATCGCAAAGAGCATGGCCTCGCAGCATAGTGCCGCAGAGCTAGAGGAAGACGATGAGTTCGTTTTGAGAACAGAGGATATACTTCAACAAGACCTCTACAGCACTGAGGTGTTAGATGAGATGCATGACCAAGCTCTGGATGCTGGGCTTTCCAAGGCAACCGAAAGGCTGGGTAATTTCTGGCGTTCATCATTTGACCATGATATGGGAAGAATTGCCCCCAAGCATGACACTATCAAAAGCATAGGGCCAGGCGGTAATGCGGCCCCTATGCACAAAGCGACATATCTCGGTGCTTTACTTTTACAGCTGCATCATCCTCCAGCGGCAAAGGGAAAGCAGGCTCTTGCTGTTACCCGGCTCAGTCGATCGTCTATGACTTCTCAGCAGATACAGACGCCATCCAAGCCTACTACTATCCCCAGAGTCCTCATTGATTGGATGAACAAATTCCACGATCCCTACGAATCGTTCACTGTTGACGTTCAACGTTTTCACCCTAATCCAACCGCTCATGTCAACTATTGGGAAATACTTTTCTCGATGACACTGCGCGGAAAATTAGCTGACGTGATTCAGTTATTCAAAAAGTCCAATTTCCATCAAGCAAGAACAGCTAGGGAAGATAGGAAAGACCGTGCTGGCTACAGTGAAGACCAAGTAAAAAACATCGAGCGTGTTGTCAATAGAGCAATACAAATCTTGGAACGCTGCCCAAAGCTGCAGGACAACGATTGGAATGTTGCCGGGAACGCGTGGGTCATGTTCAGGAAGCGGGTTGAGCAAGAAATCAATGATCTTGCTGTTTTCGCCGAAGGTCGGGACCGCGATTTGGAGTCCGCGGAATCTACCTTTGAAGCGTCCAATTTTGGCCTGCGGAGCACAACAAATGGACTTAGCCAGTCTACTCGAAAAGCCGAGAGTCGAGTGCCGTGGACTGTATATCAAAATCTCAGATCTATATACGGAGTCTTGCTCGGAGGAGCCACCGAGATACTAGCAATGGCACAGGATTGGATCGAGGCCACGGTTGGCTTGACTGTTTGGTGGACTGGCGATGAGGATGAAGAACTGGCCGTCGGAAGCGTTGCGTTGACTCGCAAATCCCTTCGACAATCACGTGGAGTGCGGCTCGTAGATGTAAATCCTATTCCAGCTTATTTGCGACGGCTAGCATTGGCTTTCGACAGTATATACGATGAAGGTTCGGACGAAAAGGACTTCTCGATCAACACGCTTGATTCCATCCACGTGGGCCTGGCCTCAATCTTTGAAGGGAACGTCGAAGGCGTGATGGGACTATTGCGAATGTGGTCTCTTCCTGTGGCCTCCGCAGTCGCCGAGATAGCGAGTGCTGGTGGTTGGTATCAGTCTCCAGCTGAAGTTAATGTCATGAATGGCCTTGATCAAAGCGATCTTATGATGATGAGTGGCTACGAACAGCGGATACAGCCATTCACAAGAGATTCAATTCTCACAGATTATGCGGAGGCACTATCCACGAGGGAGACCATACGAGACGTGCGAGCAGGGGCGGTGCGTGAGGGCTGGGAGCTCTCTATGTCGGTGCTTGCTCGTTTAGATGATGAGGGAATGGCCGCAAAAAAAGTGAGTGAGCTACTTGATCAATTAGCTCTGGACTCGGATGCTCGCATGGACAAGATCCTACGTACCTGCGAGCAATTTGGGATTCCTGGTCAAGCTCGCAAGAAGACGGAGGTACCTCTACTGACCCCACCTCTCAGAAGTATTACTAAACATGAGTTAGGAATATGCCGACCATGTCATCGACACCTCCGACGACTATGGCACGGCTCTCACTTATTATGCTCGCGCTCATCAACAGAAGAAGGTCAAAGACATTTTGAATCTGCTCATCTCCTACACTTTGGTTCAGTCCATTGCCTTCCCACCATTATCAGCTCTCGATTCAAAGCTTCATTCATTGATATTCACACCAGTGCAAAGTCTCAATCAGATCGCGCAAGTCGATCCAAAAGCTGCAGAGATGCTCCACACGTGTCTCACAGGCTACGCCAGCTTGCGTAGATTCTATGATTTGCGGGACGAAGAGACTAGCCTCAAAGAAGGCCAAACCACCAAAGCGAGGCCGAGAGCACGGAAAGACGCTGCGGCAACTGCGCTGATGGCTGTCATCAACAGCGCGGCTGACAATATTCATGGCGGTCTATATGACGAACATCGAGGTGCTGTAGTGCAAGTTGACGGGCTGCTTGCCTTGCTGGGCGAAGCCATGATGTTCGTCAATCGTGCGTGTCCCTTGCTACGAATCCCAGCCTCACATCTACTGACATCTGATGCAGAGCCCAAACTGCTTCTATCGCTGCCCCAATGCTTCGCACTCCTGAAAGCGATCGAAGACCTACAAAATATTACGCCGAGGGTCTATTCACAATGTGAAGAATTCTTCCGCTCCACCCTTGCCGCGTGCAAAAACCGGGTCGTGCCGCCATCGCCGCGGAGACTTCTCAAGAAGACGATGAGCAGCATGACTACGACTAGCAGCTTTTCCTTAGTAGGAAGCTCAATGCTTCAATCCGAGTCAAGTAATATGAGCGATAGCAGGACCCTGGTCAAGTTGGGGGGAAATGAAAAGCGAGGCTGGGACTGGCGGACGGGGTTAGAAGATAACGCCAAGGGCGAAGACGTATTGAGGATACTCCGTCTAGGATTGGCAAAGGACATAGCAAAACACTGGATCAATGAAGGCGCCTGATGTCCGGAAACTATATCTCGATTACATGTTAGGGCATATCAAGCTCCACGAGTCAAGCGACGGGATCCGCTTACTCAAAATCAATTTGGCAGCTTGCCTATACTGGCTGTCCCTACCGAGCGACCTTTAATCTCTCGATGAACGTTACACCACGTTCAGCATACACCTCGGCAAGTCAATTCAAGCATAGAGTCTCTTGCCAACGAAGTGTTAGGATATGGTATCGAGTGCCCATGATGCAAGCAAGACAAAGATAGTGAATTTGAAAGGTGAGATTTGGTCTGCAATTGTATCTTGGGTTATTGTTATGCCTGCGAAAGATTCAGTCAAATCGTACGAGCAAATTGACATGGACGGAACGCGGCAATTGCTAATCTATGGTCGTCAAGCTTCTCACAGAGCTTACTCGTCTGATGTTGCGTTAGAACAATAGAAGCCGCCAGCCCGTTGCTTGATGAGTCACAATACCAAGCTTGCCCCAAGTTTCTGTTGATTGCTTTGGGTGCCTTCAACCTCGCCTGTAGGTAGGCATTTCTTTCACACATGGTCGAATACCATCTATGAGCCATCATGCTATTGAAAACAGAAATGTCTAATCAGGCAATTTTCGTACGAGGATCCGATACATCTTGTGCTCTCTCCTCCACTGTACTGACAGTATCGCCGATCGCTATCCAAGTCTATGTATTTGTCAAGTGGTGAACAAGACATGTGGTCGGCTCACACGCATAGCCCCCCACCATTGATTCGTCGTTGAGTTACTCAAAAGGTGGCCCGAGCGAAAGTATCAACATAACGCAAAGATGACACTTGGATGAAAGATGCCTGATCTCTGGATAAGCCGTGCATGCTTCTGACAAGTGCAGAAGCTAGGAGACTGGGGTTTTGACTCTGTTGGCGCAAACACAAGTTGTTGGTTTCGTTGCTGCGGTGCGCGGGGCAGATGAAGCACTCTGCAGGCTTTAGGAACAATCCGGCGCGAACTTTTACAGATGAGACGAGCTCGCCGTATGTACCAAGGCCCTATCCGCGCTCGTTCCAGAGCAATTTCAGAGACGGAACTCGATTCGATGAAGACACAAACTGCTCTCTCTTCCTATCTTTACTTGACTAGTACATAGCGCGAATATAAATTCCGTTGGAGGACTTTCTGATGCAGATGAGAGTTGATAAGACACTCGTCCTGCGCTGACAGCAATCCATACCCCACTTCTATCCTCAAAGTCTGGCGTTTGCCTTGTTTCCCTTCCTTTGCAAATCTAGACATTATGAATACTAAAGCATACTGGCACGAAGATGTTCAAACCCATCTGTTCGATGAGGGTGCGGATTATCAACCGATGGATCATCGGGATCCTGCGAGTGGGCTTGTCAAGCTAGAGTGGAGGGAGAACTTCAAGTACTTGCGCCTAAAGAGGCTTTGCTGTGGACAAGCTGAACGACGAATGAATGCCGCTAGAATACCCATGCCAAGCCCCCAAAATAGCCTAGCCTACTTACCCTAGCGTAGCCCATACAGTCCCAAATCTTCACCTCAAGCTTCTTGGAGAAACCGCATCATCCATCTCACTCCCCCAATACAGCCCCAACCTCCACCCCCTATCTCTACTCACCCCCTCTCAACCCACCTCTCACCCCCAACTCCCCCGACTTCCCCATAATCCCCCTCACCCCAACCTTCGCCCCCCCCACAAAAAATGCCACCCAAACGCTCCCCCGCCCCCCACTCCTCCTCCTCAAACAACAAATCCCTCCCCCCAGCCCGAACCCAACAGCCACAATCAACCAGCGACACCATCGGCGGCGCGCTGCGGAATACCTATGACGCGTTGACGGCGAGGGAGAACCAGAGTGTTGTTAGGGCGGTGGGGATGTTTGGTGTGAGTTCCTTTTTTGTTTTTGGGGTCTTGGGGTTTATATTGGGGGAGGGGAAGGGAAGGGGAGGGAAGGGGAGGGAAGGGGAAGGAGAAAGGGGGAAAGGGGGATGGGTGGAAGGTGAGGTGAGGGGAGGGATGGGGATGGGATGGGATAAGAATCACCTCCCTACACGATATCCGACCAGCGACAGCACAACAACACGCAAGAGCCGGAACTATACCCACCCATCCATCCATCCATCCACACACACCTCCCACCCTCCCACCCTTCCCCGTCTCCTCATCACGAACCAATCCCTCATCCCCCACCCACGACCCCGTCATGTTGTCGTATCACAATACGCAACCCAAAAAAGAACAGAGAAAAACGATACTGACATCTTCGTGTTAATGATAGATCGGCGTCGCGTTCCTAGCCAGCAGTTACGGCGAGGTGTTGAGTGATATGCTACCGTATGTCTTTCTCTCCTCTTCTCTTGTTATGTTATGTTATGTTATGTTGCTTTTGTGGGGATATGGGAAGGGTGGGGATGATGGGTGGGTGGAGAGGAGAGGAGAGGAGAGGATGAATGGATATTGATACTGATACTGATACTGATACTGATATGTTCACAGGATTTAAGCAATAATGTACTATAACCTTGACGGGTGAAACTCTGCTCACTCTTAGGTTGGGTATACATCATCTATCGATGCGGAGGATAGGCATGAATTGCTGGGCCGTAGGATTGCAGCAGGTGGTGTGCTCTTAAAGCCGTGAGGGTGACGTCTCCATTCTCTCGTTAACCCCTGCGGAGGAGGAAGACAAGGAAGCTCTATTCCCAAATAACTAGATAATCCACCCCATGCTTTCAAGCTTAGGCATCTCCGTTCCATGGCTCTTACACCGACCGAGCGCTTCTCACTACTGAATCAACGATGCAACACACTCTGATCTTAGAAAAGGAAGTGTCATTCATTCCATCGAGAGATGACAAACGCTAGGCACTCCTCATCGCACCTCAGGAAAGAGATAAGGTAGGACGTGGGAAACATCCCCCCTTTGCCCACAAGATACAGAAACCTCCGTACCTACCACACCCGGACGCCAGCATACAAAAAAACCCATGTCGAACCACCGCACCCCGTCGGCTCTGAGGAAAGCCATGAATCGATACGCCTTTCCATGAGGGGATCGTGCCATGTGAGAACCTTTGATATGGGCCCTTACATGCGCATGTGAAATGATGAACTCGACAACGCTAATTTGCTAGATGAGATTGCGAGGCGGATTTTCCGCACCTACATGCGGGTGGGTGGCTGTTTGATGTATCTGTACTTTAGGCAAAGGGGGGCTGTAACCGTAGTGATTTCCCCCCTAAATCTAAAATTATAGTATGTATTGGCGCTACCCAGTACAAGAGACATACAAACTTTAAGAACAGAATTGATCTGGGCGCCAATGAGTATCGAGACTGATCAAAGGGAAAAATCGTTGAGGTTGGAATTGAATCCGATGATCTGTATCTAATCTATTCCAAAGACAAAAGGAACCTTTGTTCTTTCTATGCCAAGTACCCAAATTCTTCCATCCGTAGCAACGCCCACGCTGCATATCTCATAATTTCCAAGGTGGTAGGAATGACAGTGTTGAAAGGAGAAGTTGAATGGTAAATAGATTTAGAAAAGAATGGGTGACTGGATGAACCTTCAACAGATACAGGATGAAAATTGGAAAGGTCGTGAGACAAAAGTCCGGTAGGAATACAATGAGTGGAAGTATAGATTGAATGCCGTTGCTCGCGATTTGAAAGACTGCTCTGCCTTGCTGTGAAAGAAAGGGCCTAATAGCGTGTGCGGTGGTCCCATGCGATGCCGCCGTGTGGGTATATCACTCCCGTTGTTGCCTATGCCGTGGTTTCGCTAAAATTGATAATGGTGGTCGGGTGCGGAAGAGTCGCCGGAGATGGTGTAGACGGGTGCCGAGTAGGGTTGCTGATGGTCGTAGGTGGTCATGTTGGTGCCGCTCAGGTCGAAATCGAAGGGTTGGGCGCTGCCGGTTTGGAAGCTGTCTTCGAAGTATTCCGTTCCTGCCGTGCCGGGGGTGGTGGTTTGGCTGAAGTCGAGGGTGCGGTCGCCGGGGTCGGAGGCTGGGTGTTGATGTTGATGTTGATGGTGATGGGGAAAGTTTGGCATGGTTGGGTGGGTTTGTGGGAATCCTTGCGGAGGAGGTGCGGTGTCGAAGTCTGGTAGGCGGTCGTGTGCCTGTGGGGCGGGGGTGTTGATGGCGCTGAATCCGTGGAAGGTGTGTTCGATCGGAGAGAAGAGCGCTTCGGGCTTGATGGTGGATGGTTGTGCGACGGAGAAGCTGTGCTGGCCGGCTTGACTGGTGAGGAGCGCGAGATTGAGAGTGCTTCGATGAGCCCTCTTCCGCTTTTGAGGTGGGTGCGGCGCTGCGCCATCGGAGAAACGACGGTCGTTCAGTGGGCGGTGAGATTCCGATTTCTTCGAAGATCGTGCACGCGCATCGCGCCCGGGAACAGACCTTCGTCCTGCCTTCTTGCACGAGATCTGTGATGCTGCCGTCCGACTTCCACCATCAGGGCCGGTAGGAGACCTTTGCATACCTGGAGTGTCAGCACCGCCAGCCATCTGGAAATTGAGTGGTGAGAAGCTTTCAGGCATTGAACCTTGCAGCCCTGGATCTTCCAGCAACATCATACCTTGCTGGCCCATGACTGTCTCCGTTGCAGGATCCCCCGGTCGGTATTCCTTTAAAATGACACCGAGCCGTTCGACCGCGGCCCCCGCCAACTTGTGGAGACCGAGCTTGTTCATTTCGAGAAAGGTGCTATACGTACGCTCGACTGCGCGGAGGTCCTGGGTGTCGCTGGTTTCCAGCATGGACAAGAGCAGAATCATGGCTGCGTTGAATGCCATTTGACCCAGCGTCCAGCAGATCAACGCAGCTTGGACGCGAGTCTGGAAGAATTCAAAGGCAGTGAGGAGTGCTCGACAAGATAGCAGGACGCGTTCTCGGCCCCGTGGTGCACCATGGGCATTGCTATTCGAGGGCGTAGGGGTAAGGTCGGTTTGAGGTTCAGCAGATTCTCGACCAGCGTTTTCGATCCGCTGTCGATTCAGGAGCAGCAGGAAATTGTGCAGTTGTGCGTGCAATATTCCTGCTTGAGCATCCAGAGGCCACTGCGGGAGTTGCTTTTGCTTATCCAGCCAGGTCACATCGAATCGAACCATGTCTGGTAGAGTCTGAAATAAAGCTAGGAGCTGATCAGTGAACGTGTCGATCTGCTCGTTGCTCAAATATGCTGCAGAGAGAATCTGACGTCCTAGAATGCTGAATTGGGCGAGATAGTTCGAGAGGCTTTGGTTGATGGGATCACGGGCTATGGGTTCAGGGGCCGGGCAGTCACCCATACTTGATATACCGAGCGGTCTGCCAAGTGACATCGAATACTGCATATCCATATGCATCATCCACCACCACAGATTCTTGCGCGTCGCCACTTCTTTGGGTGGTGCGGGAGGGTTCAGCAGGTTAGGATCTCGATGTACTGAAGACACAGTCAGTATTCGGCGATCGCCATATAAAAAAACTTGGACGTACATCCGATGCTTTGAGCCAGTCGGACGGTCCCGCCAAACAATGCCGATGCGTCGAGAAACTTGCCACTATTGGTGAGATGCGGACCCATCATAACCAGAGTCTGGATGACCAACAGAGTGGGCCGATTCATGAAGCAGCCAAGTCTCAGACACTGCATGGAAGCAGCGACTGTGGGCTATCAGCTATCTGTACGAAGTACTGACGATACGGACTTACTGTAAACGTCGCTCTTTTTCGACTCCGTCTCAACGGCACCAGCGACCCACCTTTCTCCGTACTTGTCATACACTCCATACTGCAATCCTTGAGCCAACGTGGCAAAGAGCAAGGCGAGCATGTCGGGGTGCAAGGCTGCATTGTGCTCGACATTGTCCAGAAAGCGTCCGACTTCGTTCTTCGTACACTCGTCGGGCACATGAGGGAAAGAGCATGACTGGACTCGACGTTGAAAAGCGTCCAGGTAGAAGTAAAGGTCCTCTTCGGCGGGAAGAAGTTTGATCAAGGTGGAGATATCATCTTTGGCAGACCAGAGAGTGGGAAAAGGATGGGATGTTGCCAACTGAAATGCAAAGATGTCGGTGCCACGAGGAACGGCATGAGTCAGGCTAGCAGGTTTCCGATCAAAGGCCAAGTGTGCAAACTTGATCGTCTTAGCTGGATGATCAGACAATCAAGGAACGATCGAAGATCTCACCTCTTCTACGACGCTGGTCATACCAGGACTTCCGAAGTAGATGTTGGCACTCATCTCACCCAGATAGTCACGCTTTTGGCCTAGGGTAGCGGGTTTCTTGGAAGAAGCAATTCTGGGAGGCAACTTGATCTTGGCCCCACTCTGTCCCAAGGAAATCACTTCATCCAAAGGCTCCGATTTGACGGCATCTCCGCGCAACATGGCCACCTCATTGCGAAGCTGAGCGATGGCCTTGTCCTTTTCTTTCAGGGCCTCGGCTTGCAGGATGGGATGTCGCTCAGCTTCGGAGAGGTCGAACTCGCAGTGATCGGCAATCTGATGAAGGGAGCAAGCCGTACACGGTTGTATTCGATCACACTGATACCACCCTGATAAGATTCACCACCATCACTGATGGACGAGAGCGCGACCTACCTTGACCTTACGGGCCCTACAAGGGTTGCATGACAGTTGAGGACGTTTCGACTTTTCTCGAGCACGTTGGGGTTGCATGGGCAGCTGGGGTGGATTGATAAAGTCATTGGTGGAGAAGTTGGCATTAGTCGTCGCTTCCATGGTCTGTCGAGGGTGGAGGGTGAAGGGATCAGCAGCGGGCCGAGTATGGATGGATATAGGTCCATGAGACACGGTGCTTAGTAGGGGCTGGCGGGGGACAGTGGTCTGTGGACTGTGGTCGTGGGTCTTGGACCGGTGCAGTGAAGTGACTGGCGGAGCATATCAAATCAGACCATCAGACAATTAGTCAACTAGTCAATTCGTCAATTCGTCAATTGGTGTCTCAAGAGACTCCTTCGACGCAGGTCAAGATAATAGATTAGGGCTTGCTCCGGTATGCGACACGGTGTCAGTGGCAGATCTAGGCCTCTGGCTATTGGTAGCCACTCATGCAGCTACATGACGATACAAGGTGACAATATCATATGCAATTGACGTCGTGCATTGCGCACAAGGGGATTGCAACTAGTCATGGCCCTTGGGTTAGATTGCTTAGATTGCCGAGAGGGAAGCTGCCTCGATCTGCCACGCCCTGACTGGCCTCTTGGCTCCACCCAGGTCCAAGGGGAGCATTTGCGATAGGTTAGGATGGGACATTAGCGTGAGCAGGTCTGTTAGTTTCCATCGTTGGGGCAATGATATTGGAGATTGAGAGGATGCCTGGTTAGGGATTGGGGTGGCTTGCATTGGTCTGCTCTGCTAAGTGCTAAGCGGTGACCCCTGTCGATATACGAGACAGCACTCCAGCAGAGAGGTACGGAGTCGACCCGTTGCAGGGCCGCAGGACGTTGAGGGCTGGTCCAATGAGAGCACAGTCTGCGAGGCTTGCATCGACAGTCGAGTCAGACACTACTCCGTAATATGCTCCAGTGAAGTGCTGAGAGATGGTGGCAGCGCACTATTGGTACATCTCGGCCAATCGTTGCTCGTCACTGGCCTTCCGTCCAAGTGAAGCGGGTTCCGTGCTCAGTGACCATTGGTCCAGACCAAATGATCCAATGAATTCGACATGTGATCCTCAGCTGTGCGCAAGCTCCATCTCCGAAGAATGCATTGATACTCGCCAATCTGGTCTGATGTTGGAGAAAACAAAGGAGAGGGTCTCCCGTGGAGACGAGGAGATCAGATGTATGACATGGATCAGGGATCAGGGATCAGTGGAATCAAGGGGCCACACACAGACTGACTGCTAGTCTGCTACTGTGCTAATGAAAGGAGGAGGACGAATATTGGTAACGAACGCACGCCCCGCTAGTGGCCGCGTCGATCCCGTCATGACCCGTCGAACTCAATTTTTCCCACTCTCCCACGTCTCCGTTCGCTCCGATGCTCCCCTTGGCCTAGCCGTTCACTAACGGTATTGCAGTCGCATTGATCTTCATCGCCTCAACCCTCAGGTAAATTCTATGCGCAGAATATTCACATTCTGAACTTCGAACAAACTCCAGCGGAAATGCTCATTTCTTTCGCGATTTGTCAAAATCCCTACGCTGTAGAAACTCCAATTTCGTGCAGAGTTGTTTGCTCGCGTCAAAAGCCTCCTGTCAGCCAATTGATCCTAGGCGCATTTACCATCCGGCCTAGACTCCCCATATATTTGTCAACCACTCAAGGCGACTCCCACTCAGTGGCCCCATGCCGTCATGCCATCACCATTCGCTCTCTCATTCCTGTCATTTCTCTTGTCCTGCCTCCTCCATACTCCTGAAAGAGGATAAACTGCCATCGAGCCCTTAACGGCGAAAGAGACGATGTCATGGGCGTCCAAGCCACCATTGGCTCCCCACAGCCTCGACCAAGGTCCAATCGAACCACTGACATCGTATCCAAACATAGCCCTGTCAGAGTAAAGTAAGGTATCTAGCAGTGAAGCGTCATCTACGAAGTATGTTGTAGTCTATAGCGTAAATCCACCCTACCACTTACACTATCCGATTTCATGCGTAGAGTTTGGGTCTTGGTATGTGAAACTTTGATGCAGCTTGCTGTCGCTTTCCCGTCCCCTTCCACCCCAAACATCGACCCCTCCATGGTACTAACCTTGAGCAAGGAATTGCTTTCTTGCCTGCAGCTTACTAGAAACCTTGACTGATGCAATCGATGTGGGGGTACGGCAGGATACATCACATTGGCAGAAAAGCTGGATAGCTTTCCTCCTTCGGGACAGCACACGAGCTGACCATCCATACATGGCGGCCGAGATGAGATCTGGAGAATCTGAAGGCTCCCCGCATATCCGCAAATCTCTGTCCTCTTGGGTCATCGTGGGTTCGCTCGTTACCCGGTTTGGGAGAGGAGCTTATCCGTCCCAAAATGCACGAGGCACGAGGCATGCTGCGTCTGCAATCCCGTCAGGGACGCGCCTCCGGGTCTCATCAGACGCCCCTTGCTACTTTACTTTATGCTACTGAACCCAGATGCTCACAAGATCGGATCCCCTTGCCTCGAGCCGCATCGAAGCCGACTGGCTCAAGATAAAGTACCCATCGTATTGCGCCTGTGACCCTCGAAGCGCCATGATGTGATCTAGATCTCACACGCGATGCGGACGGCTACCTACCCTTAGAGATGACGACTTGCTTCGTCTTTCCCTATGGAAAGTGATCCAGATTGGCAACAGTTGGAACGTATCGCATCCCTGCAATCACCTCCAATCTTGATAGCGTATCGCTGTGCGAAACCTTTCGAAGCCAGTTGCGGTGTACTGTCTCACTTGCCTGCGAAAGCTTCGAGAAATGACTCAATTGAGTCCTTCCGCCGTTGACAAAGGTTTTTAGTGTAAAGATGATCTGCATTATGTTGTGGACCCTTTCAGCCAAATGTGTGGAGAAACGAAGCGAGCCAAATCAGATCGCCCCACGTCCAAGTTCGCTGCGCATATTCCTTGTCCCCATTACCTGTACCAGGTTTCGACACGGGAGAGACGGTGTGGGCGTGTTAGTGGGTGTGGATGGTGTGGGTCCCTTGCTGTGCCCATTGTTCTCAGATGGGGGCATGTCGACACGACGAGCCCTCGGAGGATTGACCACATTGACGCATCACACCACCTCTGCAGCCCTGAACAAACAGAAGAATGAACAAAATCGCGCTCCACGGCGTTGTTGCCAAAGAGAACCTTGCCGTTGACAGTTCGGAGGAGCTCAACTGTAGGTAAGTTGGGGTCATTCGGCATGATTGAGTGCTTTCCATTTAGTAAGAAAGCCTTGTGCCGATGCTTTCCAAACCTAGATCTCAGTCTGATCATCGACAACGTATTACGATGGACCTTTCTCGGATGCTTGTCACTCACTTTAGCGCTTTCTTCGCTTATATACGAAGGATGGTGCAAATATTGGCATGCTGAATATTGCTGAATACATCTCCCGCGGCTCTTCTGGCGCTGGCGATAAATGACCAATGATTGTCCGTCTTCACTGGGAGCTTTTGGTAGATCCGCCACAAATTGCGATGATCTCCTCATCATGTAATAACGCTACCAGTGAGTGGGAAGTGGTTGGAGCAGGTCACTTGGTATTGGACCTTGACCCTCGCTAACGGCCCCTGCAGATCTTGTAATTGAAGGTGCACTTATTCTGACGGCGAAAAGGTATCTGGTTGTTGGGCAGGTTCCAAGTTGCATGAAGGGTGCGGCTGATATCCTGGACGACTCCACATATGGCTATTTTGCATGCCCTGATAGCTGAGATGGAAGCAGCTCCATTTATTGACGACCTCATCTCTCCCTATCGGACATCTCCCGACATCTAAGGAGGCTGCCGTTCTATTCTTACGGGGCTCACATCGGAAGCTGGCGAAATGGCGAAATGGCGAGATGGCACTCATCGATAGAACTTTGCCATACAATAAAGTCCTATCCAATGGACTACTTTGTGAGTCCAGTCCCGGTCAAGGTGGCCAATCTCCTGTCCCTTCCTCTGTGTCCTTCAAGCGAGCGGACAGAAAGACTGTCAGCGCCATCGACGAGTCTCCTGATTGGAGATGTGAATTCGGCACATTAATTCCCAACGGCACTGTTGTAGTCTTTTGCCTGGCTAGCAGTTTCTGGAAGACGGTGAGGGTCAACCGATCGAAACTCCGATGTTCGCCTTCGGTTGATTGTCCGAGATGAGTATGTGACAGTCTGAGCTATCGTGACCAAGATAGTTGGTGTTCATAAATCTCTTATGCGTATCCTGCTCGTGGACGCCATTGTCGATGCTAGTTCTGGGACCAAAGACCGAAAAAGAATGATGTTGTGGCCTCCAGTCGTGAGGTCCAAGTCAGGTCTTGGTTTCCACACGGTCATTGCCAAATCGCTTATGCGAATCCTGCTCGTGGACGCCATTGTCGATGCTAGTTCTGGGACCAAAGACCGAAGAAGAATGATGTTGTGGCCTCAAGTCGTGACGGTCCAAGTCAGGTCGTGGTATTCGCACGGTCATTGCCGAATCGAAAAAACGCTGATCGATGGCTCTAGTCCTGAATCTCCTTGTATTCCTTCATATGAAGGAGTTGAGCAGCTAGGCCTCTTCTGTTCTCTCAATGGCGGAATAGTTTCCATATACTGCTTCATTTGAGTATCCATTGAGATTCAATAGTATTGTCTTAGACAACAGCGCAGTGAATCATGGCCGTTGCTCACTCTGAGTTGAAGTTCCGTTGTGTTTTGGGATTGAGTCCGTACTCGTAGTAGATATTCTAGCGATTGGTCCAGATTCGTCCCGCCCGGTAGATTACGGCCTTGGCACGCTTGGCATCATGGCGGATCCTCTCCGCTCCAACCCTCGACCTGGGCAACAGTCTACTATGGTAACAGCCGTAATGATGTTTCGTAGAACAGCCATGACTATTCCAATGTGTTGCTCGCACGACCAGCAGGCATACCTGCCAAATATAATGAGAGATCAGGCTTACTTACCAGAGCCTCGCACCTCTTCGCCACTGCAACCCTCACCTCCAAACATCCTCTCTCCTTCCCTCGCTCTCCCATTCCACACTGCTATTCCTCAAAGATCCCTACATCAACACCTTGCTAAAGCACATATTCTGACTGTGAAGCGTGCTGCCGTCGCATAGTTATGGCTTCTATGTTCGTTGCACACACTTTCACCGCAGGCATAAGGTGAGGAAGGAGAGAGAGGGGGGGAGTGAGGTAGGGATGTGGTGTGTGAAGTGTGATGTTTGACTGGGAATTGTTTGACTGGGAATTGTTTGACTGGGAATTGTTTGACTGGGAGATGTGGGATGGGTGTGTCAATGGCTAAGAGGTGGATGAGTTGGGGATCGAAATGTATGGATTTTGATTGGAAGGTGTGGAGGAGGGAAAGTGGGTGTGTGGATGGTTAAGAGGTGGAGGGTGAGGCTGTGGGAAGTCAAGGTAGTCCGAGGGAAGGTCGTAGGAATTGGGTGCGTGTGGATGATGGGAGGAGTCTGGCTAGTTTTAAAGGGGAAACAGAGGAGTGAGATGGGTGAGGATTCAGGTCAGAGGATATATGTCTTGGGCGAGGTGTGAGGATGGCGTCAAGAGGTAGGTTGTGGACGGCGCTTTAGGCATGTACCATTGTCTGGATGTAAGCTGGTCGATACCACGATGTGTGTAAGGAGTGTGTGTACGGAATATTTGTTGATTAAAGAGAAGATGTGTAGATCTTCTATCGCTGCGATGGTGAAAGGATTATCAAACGTGCATTGCCTCCGAAGCCTCAGTGCCCGACTGAGGATACCCGCGTTTAGGCAGTCGCAGTACCGCCCGAACCAGCGCAGACATTCTGCAAGCTCTTCAAAATGGCAGTAGGGTTCCCATTCGCGTCCGTCAGTGACGGATTGCACGACTCAGGCGCGTTGTTGATGGCCGGCGAACTCCACTCGGCGCTGTTCCAGAAGATCTTCTCCACATACCCGAGCTTGATGATTTGAGGGAGTAGCGTGTTCATGTACACAGCGATACCAGCGGCGTCCAATTTGCAATCTGCGCTGGCGGGCGAGAGCTCTGTGATCCAGATCTTCTTGTCAGGCCATTTGCCGTGCAACGCCCTGATGTGAGTCATGGCACCGTCGACGTCAGGATTGTAGAGGTGTTGGGCTATGATGGGGATCTGGTCGAAACAGCCGTTGCAGTTTTCTTTGAAGGTGGAGAGCCAGTCGCTCTCGGCGTTCATTAGCGCTGGGGAGATGAAGGTCGTCTTTGGGTGGGGGGTGGAAAACAGTTTTGATAGATTCTGAGCGGCCGGGATGGCGTCGATGAGTGCAGTCTTACCTTCGAAGGAAAAGTCGGGTTCGTTGAAGAGTTCGAGGTAGACTGGTGCGTTGGCGCTTTGGACCAGTTCGATCGCGGCGTCAGTGTCATTTCCGTCCATCACTACGTGGATCTGGGCAGCGTTGAGGGCGGGATTCACTGGAGGGTGGAGGTAGTGATCGTTCGTGTCAAGCGTACCAAGGGAGAAACCAACTGCGGGCAAAAGGATGATTAGCAGGTTTTCACGGGTCCTAGGTTGGTTGTACCCACTCCAGTTGTTGACCCCATGTTCAGACAAGGAGGTCCATGTAGTTCCAGGCCAGCCGCCATTCTTGGGAGCGTTGGTGTTGAAGACGGCATTGATGAATCCCTCCGGACAAGATCCACCACCAGACACGGGAGCAATACTCGCAGTAGCAGTCGAAGCGGTCGCAGAAGCACTGTTAGAGTAGTGTGGTGGGAGTATCAGGCCGCTACCAGAGGTATTGGATGGCGTGGACAAGCCAGCAAGATTATTGTTTGCGCCTACGGCCTGCGCAGCGGAGTCTTTTCCAGCAGTCGCACCTCCTGAACTTGCACCTCCTCCTGGAGTTGCAGCCCCGCCTGATCCAGCGACAGAAGGGGCGGACGAAGAGGCAGAGGGTTTGCAGGGAGATGCATCGCTGCCAGCAGCAAGGACCAAAGCAACATAAAAGAGTGGCAGCATCTCGACTGTATGCTATTACACAAATGAATGAGATATTACAAGACAAAGAAGGATACGCGAAAAGGAAAGTACTGAATTGAACGGTAACAAGCCGAGATATAGATGCAGAGAAATGACATGGTCATTTCTCCCACTGCAGGCATTGCAGGTGGAGGGGAGAATCCATCTTGCGTCCGTTTCAAAAGCACGGACAACGACCTGAGATGATACGGGAGACCCACTTTGGTGCGCCCTTGTACACGGCTTGAGAGTCTATCCTCGACGGCCTGCGACCTTCTACTTGGCTCGTCAGTCGCTGAAGGAGGTGAAGCAGAAACATGAAGCAACCTCGGAGGAATGTCGAGTCGCTTCTCGTGCCGCTACGGGACGTAGAATTATAAGCGATCCCCCTTTCATTCGAAACGGGCAAATAACCTCTCACTATTTGCGCGCCTGTAGAATCCATCGCACACGTACGTGGAGAGTTCCATTATGAGCTAATGCAATTACTGAAACGATTCCGGCTTACTGCTAACGGTGAGGATATAAGGTGGTCATCGAATGTAATGAGTTCTGTACCTGAAGGATGTTTAACCTGCAGTACAAAGGTGTGGTCTTGCCTACATGGCGACTTGCGAGGTTGTTTACAACGGAATGTTGAGCAGCAACAAACGGCTGCAGGAGAAGGAGTTTGGGATGAAGGGTTTCGTGAGATCTGGGTGGGGCCGACCGGCCAAGAAGGGTCTCGCTGAAACAGAGTTTGCCGCAATCCAGAGGACTCAATGCCGTACTGTACCCACGCTGAAGATTTAAGATATGCTGATTGGCAGACCTCTAGATGCTTGTGAGGATCAACGTGGGATCACCAACAGGAGTTGCCGCTTCTCAGTGTCTGTATGACCGAAGGCAGAATTTCAGGCGTCCTGACTTCTAAATTCCTCAACGCCATTGTTGATGCTCCCGGGTATCTTGTATCTCAGACCACGCTTCTCAACGCCAATGACTGTTTCTAGCTGCAAGATAGTTTTCACTTCACATCTGGAGCCATTCTTGAAAGTACTCGCAAGTCCTCGCGTTCACAGGGCCGCTATCCTCACAAAGTTCAAAGACAGGGCAGCGTCCACATGGAGATTCTGTGAGGCCATTGTCAAGCGAAGCCCCCTCTTCTCCTGCTACCACGCGTACTGCCCTGTAAGCCTTTCCCTTTTGAAGCTTTTCCAGACGGCCGTCCCAGCAGAGATTATTGAGGAGCTGCTTCATTTCGGACTCTTTCATAACAATGCCAGAAATTCCTGACTCATTGATGGCTTTCGTTGCCTCTGCGAGTGTGGGATATGCGTTATAGCCTGGAGGGAACGGCAACATAGTTTTCTCTCTGTCCCTACCATGACCCTTTCGCCTGAGGATTTCAGCTCTCATCTGCTCGGCTTGCTCTTGATTAAACTGCTTCGAGCTTGACCTTTTCTTGGTGTCCGGCAACGGGGGCAACCACCAGCTTCGGCCAATAATGTACTTTTCCGTCCAATGAGACATCTGATAGACGAACTCTTCGTCCAGAACGCCGTCCGTATGAAATGGTCCTCCAGTCACGTCTTCTGATGGCTGGAGCTTCGATAGCATGTACGTTTTTCGGTTTGGGAACTTCACTGTCTTGATGGACTTTATCAAGTTCTTATTCTCTAAGCTCTTAATAGCCCGGTTCATTGTGGTCATGTGTAGGTTCGTCTTGACTCGAAGCATTTTACTCCATATGCCCTCGCGCGCCGAGGTTTCAATATAGGAGTAGACGAGGGCTTCATCCTGATTTAGCGTTTTGTACCTGACAAAGACATCGGGTGTTAGCAACTATAGTTTCCCCTGATGTCCCAAGATCTCATACTTCGCAGCATCAGTCTTATTGACCACTTTCCAGCAGATCCGACCATCCTTTTGCATCACTTTGAATAGCCCATCCTTCGCAAGCTGCTTAGTGTATACCAGTAGCTGCTCTAGATTATTGTCAGGAATAATGTTGAATGCAAGGAGCTCCTCTTGATTGAAAACGAGACCCGCTTCCAAACTAGCACAACGAGTATACAAGGCCATTTTGAGCTCTTTTGGGCTGGATATGCCGTTTGGCTCATTCATCGTAACATCCCCATCCCCACCTGGCTCTTCCTTGGGCGCTGTAGTTGCCATGGCCACGGAAGTGTTGGTATCGATCTTCAGACCAGGAAAGAAGACCTTTGCTACACGAAAGGTCCAAGGTTCCTGCAAATTTTCGGCACATGTTTCAATTCGGACAGTAGGGTGGAGGATGCGGAACAATGCCGCTTAAAGCTTTCGTTTAGGGCTGAGCGAGCTCTCGACTTCTACCAGCATCCAAACAATTCTATAGTCGGAGAACCGCCATGTTCAAAGCATTCCTCTTCTCCTCCGAGCATACCCGCACGCGTTAAGGATCTTTCAAGTTAAATATGGCAGACGAACTCAAAGCTGAAGGCAACAAGGCATTTGCCGCAAAGAACTTTGACGAAGCAATGTGTGTGACCATGTCCTAAGCCGGTAGAACTGTTCTTGCTAACTTGATGAAGTGATAAATTCTCCAAAGCCATCGAGATAGAACCCGAGAATCATGTTCTTTACTCTAATCGTTCCGGTGCCTATGCTTCGAAGAAAAACTTCGATCAGGCTTTAGAAGATGCAAACAAGACAACGGAGCTCAAACCTGACTGGGCCAAAGGCTGGGGGCGAAAGGGTTCCGCGCTTCATGGCACAGGAGACCTACGTATGCCCTGATCCTCCCTTATCTGGTGAAAGGTATTGGTACTCATGTCGACTAGTTGGCGCCAACGATGCCTTCGAAGAGGCTTTGAAGCTCGACTCTACCAATGCACAAGCCAAATCAGGCCTTGCAGCTGTAAAACGTGCCATTGATGCCGAAGAGGCTGCGGACGGGGGTGGTCCTGGTGGAGGGTTGGGCAACATGTTCAACGACCCCCAGATGATCCAGAAACTTGCCAACAATCCCAAAACACGGTCACTACTCGCGGATCCGCAATTCATGCAAAAGCTACAACGGCTGAAGAGTAATCCAAATGATATTGGGACCGAGATGCAAGATCCAAGATTCTTGCAAGTTATGAGTGTACTACTCGGCATTGACATGTCTTTCGGAGGTGCAGGAGGCGAAGGAGGCGTGCCGGATCTAGGTGGGCCAAAAGACACTGAGGAGGATGTTACAATGTCCGACGCCCATCCGTCGTCGGCCAAAGCAGCAGAGCCAGCAAACCCCTCAGCACCGGAGCCGAACCCTGAGCCAGAAGATGAGGAGGCTGCTACAGCGAAGAAGGCTAAGGAAGAAGCAGAAGGTGAAAAGAAACTTGGTACAGAGAATTACAAGAAGCGGCAGTTCGACGTCGCCATTGAGCACTACGATAAAGCTTGGAGCCTGCACAAGGACATCACTTATCTCACAAACAAGAGCGCTGCTCAATTCGAGAAGGGAGACTACAAGGATGCTATTGAGACCTGTGAATCTGCGATTGAAGATGGAAGAGCAGCTCTGGCAGATTTCAAGACTATAGCAAAGTAGGTCATCCCTATCATTGCTTTCGCACCCTCTACTGACAACTGCTAGGGCCTTCGGTCGCATTGGTACCTCGTACGAGAAGCTCGGTGACCTGCCAAAGGCCATCACAAACTATCAGAAATCTTTGACCGAACACCGCACACCTGATATTCTCAACAAGCTTCGTGCTGCAGAAAAGGCCCAGATCAAAGCAGAAAAAGAGGCATATATCAACCCCGAAGAGGCCGAGAAGGCACGAGAGCTGGGGGGCCAAAGGTTCAAGGAGGCAGATTGGCCTGGAGCTGTCGCGGCATATACGGAGATGACCAAGCGAGCACCCGATGATCCTCGAGGCTACTCAAACCGCGCCGCGGCGCTCATCAAGCTTATGACATTCCCAGGAGCCGTTTCCGACTGTGATATTGCCATTCAAAAGGACCCTAAGTTTATCAGAGCCTACCTAAGGAAAGCCCAAGCGTACTTCGCCATGAAAGAATACAGCAAATGTACAGATGTTTGTGCGGAGGCCATGCAGCACGACGAGGGCGGTAAAAACTACCGGGAGATTGAGCAGCAACAACAAAAAGCTATGAACGCACAATTTGCGGCACTTGTGGGAGAGACCGAGGAACAGACTCAGGAGAGGATCCAGAAAGACCCAGAGGCAAGTTCAAATTTCAATGCGCACATGTTGGTTTATAGCGGCTAACTCTTGAACTAGATAATGGGAATCCTCCAAGACCCAGTCATGCAAAGTATACTGCAACAAGCGAAGACCGACCCTGCCGCTCTCCAAGATCATATGAAGAATGCTGATATCAGAAATAAGGTTCAAAAACTGGCCGCTGCTGGTGTGATCAGGACTCGATGAGCATAGCCAAGCGAATGGAAAAGCATATTGAGAATCGTAACCGAAAGCGCGTTCAGCTACTTGAGCGATTTCACATGTTTTGTTGTGTTGTACAAAATTGTCAGATCAGGATAGCTTGTGAATTTAGCTTACTGGGCGATATTCTACCTAGTGATGGAATGCATATAAGCTGGATATCAAGGCTGTGACTCTTCGCTGTCCGCGTAGAAATGTGAATGACCTTGTTATGAGCCTGTGACTGGCTTCTACGACAAGGAAACAAGTCCAGATAAGCTACTCTTTCGGTAGCCAACAATTAAAGTCGAAGAAATTGCGACTAGCGTACAAAGGTACTAGTACAGGGTCCAGCTCCGTTTGTGGGTCGGCCGAGGCGATCTGGACCCCTATGTGATTGTGGATAACGCCGAGGATCGCCCTGTGCTGTTCTTCGCAACTTCCTTGGAGCTCCAAATCCAGAATCGGGTGCACATAGAACTAAGTCCTTAGCTCCAAGCGCTGAAATGCTGTGCTATAGGGCTTGAATAAGCCATTCAATTGCATACCTTACAACACCTCCTTCCTTCAGAAGATGATGTCCCATCTTCATTCGCGGGCTGGGGAGATCAAGTCCCAAGCCGTTACTGGAGCTGCCCAAGATTCCAACAACATAGTGAGCGCGGAAAATGCAGAGCAGGCCATAACCGAAGAGTCGAAGAAAGCTGGCGTGGCAGCTTATACCTTCGATCCAGATGCCTCTCCAGAAGACAAAGCAGCCCAAGTGAGATCGGTCAGTTATCTAGCATATTCGCAATGGACCTCTAAGAATCTCGAAATAACGTCGTTATAGCACATTCCTCCTGGGTTCCATCACGACAAGAAGCCCAAAGGCGTAGGGATTGCAACGGACATTGTATGTCAAGGACTCTAGTGAGAGGTACCGATCTGACACGTTGCACAGGATGATGGCACGCCTGACCAATACGAACTTCCTCCGCCGAGCAAAGAGGGGGCTATACCTGCGTCTCTGCCTTCCGATGCCAAATCTGTCTTGCCAAATGGTCACGTACATCAAGATAACGGGGAGCGGTTTGTTGGGAAGACTGGCTGGGCACCTAGATTTGGGACAGGAAGCATCACCACCGAGGAGGCCGAAGAGAGCCTCCTCGACCATAGTACGCTCTTAGAGAGCAAGCTGGACGACAAATTTTTCGGCGGTACGTTTTCTGTCTTCGTGGAAGGCTGCTAAATCTCAAGATGCGGCGGGCTGATTCAAACTAGACTGGTATCATAACACCGGAGTCATCGTATTCGCCTGCCTCAGCTCATGGTTGGTAGCATTACTGGGAGGTGGCCTTGGCTGGGTCTTCTTAATCATGGCCTGCTGCGCAACATATTATCGTACATCTATACGTCGAGTACGGCGCAATTTTCGTGACGACGTCAATCGAGAAATGGCCAAGTCTCGGTTAGAGACCGATACCGAGAGCCTTGAATGGATAAACAGTTTTCTGGTCAAATTTTGGCCGATCTATGCTCCCGTACTTTGTGACACTATTATCGCTTCTGTGGATCAGGTCTTGAGTACGTCGACTCCGACATTCCTTGACAGTATGCGAATGAAAGTCTTTACCTTGGGCTCCAAGCCAATACGCATGGATCACGTGAAGACATATCCACGAGCAGAGGATGACACTGTGCTCATGGACTGGAAATTCAGCTTCACTCCCAACGATACGACGGATCTCACGGCTCGACAGCTCAAGAATAAGATCAATCCCAAGGTTGTGTTGGAAGTCAGGTTAGGAAAAGGTGTTATTAGTCACGGCATGGACATCATTGTTGAAGATTTCGCTTTTTCTGGTCTAATGAGGGTCAAAGTCAAGCTTCAGATTCCTTTTCCTCATGTTGAGAAAGTCGATATTTGCTTCCTTGGGAAACCGGACATTGACTACGTCTGCAAGCCATTGGGTGGCGATACGTTGGGTTTCGATATGAATTATATCCCCGGGCTCGAAGGTTTCATCAAAGAGCAGATTCACGGCAATTTGGGTCCAATAATGTACGATCCAAACGTCTTTCCCATCGAAATCGCGAAGATGCTAGCCGGCAATCCGGTTGATCAAGCCATTGGTGTCCTGGCTGTCACCATTCATGGCGCACAGGGTCTCAAAAACTCAGACAAGTTGGCAGGAACTCCGGACCCGTACGCTGTGCTTTCACTCAATAGCCGTGACCCCCTAGGCAAAACAAAAACCATAAAGGAGAATGCTGATCCTCGTTGGAACGAAACACTATACGTCATCATTACTTCTCTTGCTGAATCATTGACGATCCAGGTGTACGACTGGAACGAGTATCGCAAAGACAAGGAATTGGGCACAGCAACTTTTCCCTTGGATCAATTGGAAGCAGTAACGGAGCACGAGAATTTGCAGCTTGAGGTCATGGGTAACGGCAAGAACCGAGGTATCCTTCAGACTGATGTGCGATTCTTCCCAGTCCTGGATGGCCAAAAGATGGAGGATGGAACCACGGGACCAGCTCCTGAATCCAACACTGGTATTGCCAGACTTACGGTCGAACAAGCGAAAGACCTGGACGGTACCAAAAGCTTGATCGGACAGCTGAATCCCTACGCAGCACTGATACTCAACGGCAAGGAAATGCATGCAACACGGAGACTCAAGAGGACTAATAATCCTATCTGGGATAATGGCTCGAAGGAGTTTCTGGTGACGGACCGGAAAGCAGCTAGACTCGGCATAGTGATCAAAGACGACCGTGATCTTGGCACAGACCCGATTCTTGGCACTTACCAGATAAAGCTGGATGATATGCTACAACTGATGGACAAGGGTCAGGAATGGTACAATCTAGCTGGAGCCAAGACCGGCCGCGCCAAGATGATGCTGCAATGGAAGCCCGTGGCTATGAAAGGCGCCCTAGGCGGCTCTGGTGGCTATATCACACCGATTGGGATCATGCGCTTTCATTTCGAGAGTGCACGAGAGCTTCGCAACTTGGAGACCATGGGCAAATCTGACCCATACGCCAGAGTCCTTCTATCGGGGATCGAAAAGGGCAAGACAGTCACATTCCAAAATAATCTCAACCCAGATTGGGACGAGATTATATACGTGCCAATACATACGCCCCGAGAAAAGCTGATTGTAGAAGTCATGGACCAGGAAACTACTGGTAAAGATCGCTCCCTAGGTCTTGTCGAGGTAGCCGCATCAAACTATGTCCATCTAGCTGATAACGGCGAATATCAAATTCATGACGAGAAGCGAAAGCAGTCGCAACCCCTACGCCTGAATGGCAAAGGTTCGCCCAAGGGAACCCTTAATTTCACTATCGCATTTTACCCTACCCTCAACATTGTTGACCCAGAAGAGGAGGAAGCAGCAAATGCCGCCCAGGAGAATAGTGCAGCGAGAACGTCTCTCGGTGTAACGCAAGGAAGTACTGACGGGAGATCAAGGAGTAGCACTATGAACGGTTCAGTCGCTGCGCCAGCCTCCAATGAAGAGGACAGGGAATTAGGGAAGATTGACACTACCCTTGCTAAGCAGCTTTCTAAAAACGAAAAGGAACAGGAAGACTTAAGTGATAGTAGCGCCAATGCTCCACCCAAGCTTCGCCTTTCGCCTGACGAGCTAGTCAAATATGGTAATATACGATTGTCGGCCATTGCAATGCGTTCGCTAACGAGAGCCCATAGAGTCTGGCCTTCTAGTTTTCAAGCTCATAGAAGGGACTCTGTCTCGTTCAGATGTACGCGTCGAGGTCCTTATGGACGATTACGTGTTTCCTTCGTACTCCTCTTCAAAAGCTAGATCCAGACAGAACGTCTTTGGCGAGAGTAAGTGTTCTTAGCATCTTGATGAATGAAGTCTGATGAGAGAGCACAGCTGGTGACGCATTCGTACGAGAGCTTGATATGTCACAAATCACCTTGCGACTGAAGGAAAAGCAAGACAAAAAGGGCGACAATGGCAATGAAGAGCATACAATCGCAAAACTGCACGGTAATACCCTGGAGATACTACAACGGTGTTTGGTAAGATCTCCATGACAGCAGGCTTGCTATTCATGTTAATGGCATCTGCTATAGTACAAGCCCACAGAATTGGTCCTCAAAGGTAACGACGGCACGGTCAGCCGGATTACTGTCAGCCTCAAATATATTCCTGTCAATATGACACTCGACCCAAGGGAAAGTATTAATAATATGGGTACGCTCCGTCTCGACATCCTCGATGCCGCAGACCTACCGGCTGCCGATCGCAATGGATACAGTGATCCCTACTGTCGATTCAACCTTAATGGCAAGGAGATCTACAAGACGAAGACTCAGAAGAAGACCCTTCACCCAGCTTGGAATGAATACTTCGAATGTCCAGTCAAATCTAAGATTGCCGCCATCTTCAAGGTCAGCGTTATGGATTGGGACATGGGTGACAAGGACGATCTTCTTGGCGAAGCAATGATCAATCTCGAGACTCTTGAGCCGTTCAAGCCACAGGAGGTGGTCCTGAAGTTGGATGGGAAGTCTGGTGTATTACGACTCAAAATGCTCTTCAAGCCAGATTATGTCACACGGTCCCGACAAGGTTCATCGACATTCTCCGGCACATTCGCAGCGCCTGGCAAGATCGTTGGAGCTCCCGTCAAAGGGGTCGGAATGGTTGGCGGTGGTGTTGTTAAAGGCGCTTCGTTTTTGCGTCACGGTTTCAAGAACAAGAGCCGAGCCGCTAGTGGGGACATGACCAATGGCCTTTCCGGAACGTCTCCAGAAGAGCCGCTGAATGACCCTGGTATGCTAACGCCCCAACGCGCAGCCCCAATGATGGATCGTAGCCCGTCGATACCTCAAACTCCCCCCCACATTCGACAGAAGAGTTTCGGTGCAGCGTCTACAATGAGCGGCGCAGGAGGACTTCCTGGGAAGCCAGAAGTTGGCACTTGCATGTTTATAGTGCAATCGGCATCGGGTTTCCCACCTTCATCGAAGATCCAAGTTCATGTCAAGCAGGGTACTGGGAAAGGCGCCAAAGAGATTCACAAAACCAAAGGGATCAAGTCTCCCTCGGGTGAAATCGAGTGGGAGAACGAAATGTTCCGAGCTACATGCTCGCCTGACACACAATTCCAGATCCAGGTCAAGGATGACAAGCTTCTGGGAGCCCATGACCTTGGCGAGGTCCCGTTCTTTGTTGACGATTCAGCCACGGGAAGTGAAAGGAGCGTTAAGATTGGCGAGGGTACAGTTGTGCTCACAACCTCTTTCATACAAGCAGAGAACAATCAGGCTGATAGTCCACGGAGTCGACGGAGTTTCTTGAGCAAGAGGCCACGGGACGTCAGTGGGACTAAGACGCCGGTCGGGTGAGTGAGTGAATGGATATTGATCCGACCCTTGGAGGAAAAGTCGATCTTGACCCTTTGCATTTTAGCGTCTTGATACCCCATAGTAATAATTTGATAGAGCAAGATAGCCTGCGGGCCCGTTCTGTGCGGTGGTCAGTGATGTTAAAGAGAGATGAACGCAAATGAAAACGGAATGCCAAAGCCATGTACGCGTTTGCCTATGGCTTCAGGCACTATCGACCTTCCCCCAGCCCATTAAAAAACTCTATGGCTAATCTTCTTCCATCTAGATACTACAGGGCCCACATGCCTGTGCGCATTGTGCCATCCTTCAGGAAATATATATCAATAACAGGACAGATGACCGAATCAACGGACTCTGGACAATTCCTTGCGCTGTTTGGCCTTTGCGGGATCGTGCCGGATCGCGCGCGAGTATGCAACCAATCACTCCATGGCGCATATCAAAAGCCTCAGCGAAAGCTAATGTACGGTAAGTCGTTGTGTTCGCACGGCTCTACGGCTCAGCCTCATACGCACCTTCGATCTGGCGCCTCTGATAGGTGCATTCGGAGATCCCCAACGTAGGATTGTAGTCTAATATCAGGATGGGCGAAGCTAGAATAATGGAGCTGCGGGTGGCTCGATTTCTCCTCACAGAATACTTTGCAAGCAATCTCTCATTGAGCATTCTTTGTTGTTTGACCGACATACCCAAGAAGTTGTCGACTATCGACAGGACTCACTCCAGACGTTCGTTACTCAGTATCTGTTCGCGAAACTTCAAGACCAATTTCGTACTTGCGAGAAATCTACCCATTGCTTCTAATCTGTAGAGGCTTACTTGTATATCGAAGATTACGACTACCATGTTTACAAGGACAAGCTTACCGGCTGCCCTGATGATTTTACTGCATTCGCAATTGGTCAATCTGATCAGTGCACACTCTTTCAATTCAACGACTGGCCTTTCCTCGTCACAATCAACCACTCGCGCCTTAGCAACCCACTACACGAGCGAGTTTGGATCACTGTACCCAGTTTGTATTGGTCCCACTGCCCCTCCGGGCCTTACGTTTCCAATAGAAACAGTCGTGGAAAAGGTCAGAGAAGCTGTATATACGACCTACACCCGGCAATTGAAGCCCCAGGTAGATCGTAATGATCTAGTTCCCTATCCCAAGTGTTGCGGCCAATGCACTGTGTAGTAAGTAGGAGATTCTCTGAGGATAAGTAAGGCCATGGCGCTAATAGCCCTGATCAGCTTCTCCCAGGTTGATGTAATGTACTGGCCAATTCCAGGGGCAAAAACCGCTTGCCTGGATAGTGGTATGAATGCAGGCGTAAATCCTGCAACAGCCACCGTTCCGCCCTCGAATAATTCAGTGTCAACGACCATAGGTCCCGATGGCTTCACCTACACATCTCCCTCCATCTATCTCGCATATCACGACATCAGCGCCTCTAATTCCTGCGGGCAAGTCGGTCCGAAACATACTTCTATCACTCTCTCCTTCCAACCCGATCAGCTCTCGACAATTGAATACAGGGCCGGTCTCTTCGGCTTTGGTGGCTATCCAGGAGAGCCTAAGCCATTTGATCTAAAGAACCTCCCTTGTCCGCCACAATCTCTAATTGATGCGCAGGAGTCGGCGAATGTGGAGCACCTAATGCTTCCAGCGAGGGGGACTTATGCGCCTATAATTGCTCCGCCGCTGGCTATCAAAAACTTGGAACCGGCGTGGAAGATGTGTTTCAGTTTTTATGCTTTTGATCCGCCTAAGACTTTGGCGGCCGCTGTTGCTATGGTACCTTCGCCAACATCAGCGGAGCAGGCAGACGCGCAGATAACGTCTGCTATACCGCGTCCGATAGTCGATGGCCCTCCAGCGCAGACGTCTGCCACAGGCCGTACAGCGGACGTGGGTCAGACGGGCAAATTGGATGCTCCAAAAGGCGATCCCACCAATGTTGCTTATGCCATGACTGCTGCTGATCCGAATAATGACCCTGTTGTCAAGCCTGCATCAGTGAGCGGCACCCGCGATCCTTCATCCATTCAGAAGCTCTCAAATGATTTCAGACAGCCATCTGCCAATCCAGGAATAGACGTTTCGTCCGGCTCGGAATTCGTGGCAGGATCTTCAATCAAAATGATACCATCTACCAAAAATCAAAACAACGATTTCACTTCTGCAGACCATGCATCCACTCCCCAGCCAGACCCTGGTGTGAACATGATAGGAAATGTACTTTCCATAGATAAACCAGCTGTGATAGTAGCTGGACCAGCTATATCACTAGATTTGTCAGGTCCTGTCGTTAGCAGTCAGACAATCGCAATTTCGACTCCAGCGCCTGATCAAATAATTAGCCCAACAGCTGCAATTGCAGTGGGCGGACATACCGTTAGACCACTTAGTGATTCTGGTGTCATCGTGGAAGGGGCGACACTCTCTACCAACAATCCCGACATCACCGTCTCGGGCACCGCTGTCTCATTAGCGCCATCCCGAGTAGCCATAGGCAGCCAAACTTACGCATTGCCAACCTCGGTATTGGGAACGGCTGGCCATATCGTTATATTTGATGGAACAACACTGACAGCTGGGAGTCCCGTAATGACCATTGCAGGTACGCCCATGAGTCTGGCCACTGGAACCGCCGGGCTCTACGTTACTGGTCTTGGCCCAGGCTCTACGGCTTTCTCAGCACCCGTCATGGCAGGCGAGTCGATCTCTGTGGACTCTGCTGGCCAATTGGCAGTTAACGGCAAGACGGTATCAGGTTCTGGGATTGGTAGCATGGGGTTGGGATCCGCGATCATGCTTGGCTTCGGGGCGGCGAGCACTGCTGCCAATCCAAGTCCTACAGGTGGCGACTCAAGCTCGATATCTAGCAATGGAAGCAGCGCAACCGGCGTACTTGGCTTCACGGGCGAGGGACAGAAGAGGTTTGATTCGTCAGTGATGGCGACTTTGTTGCCTATACTAATCTTTATTGGACTGCATATATGCAATTACATCGAGTTCTGAAAACAATGGACTTGTGATGAGGCGATGATAGCTCAGGAAAACACGATCACACTGTATAATGGAAGAGGCTAACGGACGATGGTACCTAAGGTAATTACCAAAAGCCGCTCCTCAGCTCAAGAATGATGATCAAAAGACGCCGAAAGAATTCCGATATCAAGAAAGACTACGAGGATCTTCATAGCCTCACATATACTTCAGTCTCCAACCTTCTAATGACTCCTTAATCACTAATATATCCTCGTTCGCAACGAGCCATCCTTTCAACGAGCAGACTTTGTCATCATCTTTTGCGCCCGAACAGGATCATTGCCATCATCACTATACTCTTCTCCCTGTGTCGATCATCCACACCGGCATCTGACTAATTGAAACCGCTCACTCTACGGATCCGAGGTACGTGCAATAAATAGTCTACCGAACAGTCGCAATAAATCTACATATCTCTTTTTCTATCATTGTCGAACTCTGGACGGACAATAGCCAAAAAAGGAGTCCACTTGACACTATCAACGCTTACGAAGTAATCCGCTCTTACCTCATTCTCAGCTTTCCTGTCAGACAGTATTCGCCATCAAGGAGCCCTGGGCACCACCAGCCGGGCCCTTTGGTTAGGTATTGTTTCCTCAACCGCGAGGACTGGGGTTTCGAAGTCCAAGATCTGTAAATAGAAGCGATAGTTCGGTATCAGTCTTCCGACTTGCAGGGCATTTTTCGAGAGTGAGTCATTGGATCTCCAGACTGTATCATCGCACTCAGATCCTGTTTTTCCAGGGTAAGAGATTGAAGCCGAATCAGCATATGACGTGTCAGGGCTTCAGGTAGTGATGGACTGATGGTGGAAGGTAGAATGATAGCGCACTGGGAAATGACCCCGTGTACAAGGTCTCCTATATAAGTATAATTAAGAAGACAATAGATAATGGCGACGGAATGACTCGCGTTTTGGCCTTTAGATATTCCTCAGTAAAGAAGACGAGTTTGTTTGTGGAAGCTACTTAATTAATTTTTGCATGTTGGAGAGAAGGTGCTATCATCGTGTCGTCTTTCCCACAGATGGAATACTTCCAAAATTCCAAGTGGCCGAAATATCTTCATCCGACTGTTCGAGACCGTGAAAGATCAAAACAGTGTTATCGGACGGCTCCTAATCATATAAGTCAATGAAACCAGAGGTTTGAGAATCTTCCAAAGTACAGTATTTAGCATAGCTGCTATCATAGAACCAATACTGTCCCCTTCCCTTCTCTTCTTCCCCCCAAATGACTTTGATCTATGCATCGTCTCTCCACACGACCCCCATGCTATGCCTCACAACCCCTATACAATAACATCAACGCAAGTATCAAGTCCCAATTACCCACTACCATCTACCCTCATCCTATCCTACACAGATCAACCTAACATTCAAGATTCATAAAAATACCCACCCACCTAAACGAACCCACATCTTTCCATCCCGCAAAGATCTTTATATGTAATCTATCGGAGATGAGTCCCCACTTCGAAGCTTCATACGTTGTAGATCAGATTTGGAATAGCTGCTCGCAATTAGAATAATATCAGCAAGGTAGAATAAGCGGAACGCTTCGATGTCAATATTCACAGAAAGAAACCCTTGAAACGCACAAGCTGGTAGTAGCATAGCTCCAAATGGCTTTGTACAATATAGGGATCTTAGGAATGTATACAGATATGTTGTAAAAGAGTCGCACTCATCCCGATTAGGATACAGTTTATCATACTTGGGCTGGCGGATCGCACTTGTGCGGAATAGGATATGGTAGAACTATATGTTGTATGCAGCGAGGAGGACATGATAAAGTTACCTTCATGCGAAGATACAAATGCACCGCTGAAAAGAAAACATGAACCTCTGGCTCACACCCTACACTCAAGCTCCAGACTCGCCTGCATTAGTTCTATGTCCGGGCCCGGAAGCTACTCTACCTCTCTCCAGAGGAATCCTGAGATTCAAACTGTGGATAGTCTGGTACTATCGGACTCCAGATTTAATTCCGTCAGAATTAGATATCAACATGGCAAAGTGGAAATGTAGGCTCTGTTTCAGCATGTAACGGGGCATATGCGGTATAAGGTATGAAACATAAGGTATAAGATATGATTTAGAATGAATGGCCAGAATTCGCGCGAAGAAAGCGCAATGTTAGGCGCACGTTTGAAATAAGCCAGACAACTCCAGGTCGATTGACATTCCTAATTTTCCGACCCATGCCACTAGATTGAGACTCCTTTTGCCAATATTTCGAAAGTCTGTACCTTCATAGCAACAGTGACCAGTGACAGGCCTAATGCATCTAGTAGCAATCTTTCTATCCCTACAGATCAAAAGTTTTCCGAGCGCTGAGTACCCACAAGCCTGACCTGAGTGTATTCCGCTAGTCTTGCAAGGCATCGATTACTGGCTCGTTCCGCGCAAACGGATGATGTATATTTCTCATATCCCCCCTGCTCGACCGCGAACGCCATGTTCATCCCAATAGATCGTCAAATGCTCCTCCACCGCTGCCCCTTTGTCCATTGCTTTGCGTTGGTTGCTGCATCGGCGTTACGCTCGAGCCTGCAGCAGGTGCGCCCCAGATCCCCGCCGTGGCCTTTTGTTTCTGCATATCCGCCAACTTCGGTCCTCCATTGCCTGGCGTTGGTGCCTTTTTGATGCCGGCGCCTGCACTTGTAGATGACCACAGAGAGGCAAATGCATCGCCTCCTGACGCGGACGGCCTAGCGGCAGGTTTGGATTGGCTGTTAATGGATGTAATGGCCGGGCTGGCGCCTAGCGTGGATGAAGGCTGGGTAGTGGTAGTTGGAGCTTGAACGGAAGTGAAATAATTGGGAGTGGCAGCTTGATAGCCTGTAGGACGTGGTTGTTGTGGTTGATTCTGCTGCATCATTGGGGGCGGAGATGTGAAGGCGCTTGCGATTTGTGGTGTAGAGATGTTGTAGTTGGATGCTGGTTGAGAGACTATGCTATTTGTGGCACTAGGTGTTGGCGAAATCGTACCGAATAGGTCGTTGAGATTATTGCCCTGAGGAGCTGTGGGTTGGGAAGCTGCGACTTGTGCAGTTGGTGCTGTACTGGTTGAAATTGGCGCCGGTAAGGTTGGTATTGAGTGTTTGGATGTGGTGGGGGATGCTGACTGAAAGTCGTCAAAGTCGTCCTCGTCATTCTCCAAAGCATTTGGGGCAGCTCTTTTCCCATTGAAGGAGAATTCTTTGGGTGGCGTCTCAGGGGGTACATCGTCATCAAAGGCAAGGATATCGATCTCCGGTTCCTTCGGCTTCGGTGGCTCCGCCTTCTTAGTTCGTATAGGTTCTGTCGCAGTCGTCCCAGTTTTCCTTCTGGCAGAAGAGGGTGTAGAGCCATCGTCATGCTCGTCGTATTCCTCGAACCGATCTCTCCTACTGCTCGAATCCTGGAATCCAGATGTGTTTCCCCCGAAACCGCCCCCATCACCATAGACGCCGGTGCTAGAAGATCCATATCCACCAGCGTCTTCACTCCCGAAGCCTCCATATCGACTTCCGCTAGACATTCCACCACTCATTGCACCTCCCTCTACCCCTCCAAATTTATTGCGATTGGCTCTGGCTTTCTTGCGTTCAGAGCGAATGCGGTCCACATCTCCTAACAAATCAGCTAATTCTTTCGATCTATTCCGCACGTTGAGGCCCTGGTCTTTCCCATTCTGATCGATAAAGTGGAATTGTCGCAGCATTTTGAGGAGGGAGAGATGAGACCTGGCATCGTCTATGACGCGCTCTGAGCCGTTCTTGATGAGGAACTCGAGCAATTGGAGAGCCTGTAGCTGTCAGACATGGCCAACAATCACACCTTTGTCTTCTCCACTGACCTTGTAGATCTGCCTCCATTCCTCTGCCGCTTTCTCTGTGAACCGCTTGTAGATCATAGGCATAATTTCGTTAAGCAATTGACTGCGAAATCCATCAGCCAGCTCTAGAGCATTCAGTATTCCACATACTAGCTGTGGGTGCCATTGGCGATCTCCTGCATAATACTAGATGAGGCGCCCCACGGTTCATTATTCGTGGCTTCTCGGACCTGCCCATACATTGAGTGCTCATTCGATCCAGTAAGAATAGTATCTCATGCCCACCTTCGACTCCATCTCGGTGTAGTTCATGACAGCTGCAATCGCTCTTGTCAGCATGGATGCATTTCAATTACACAAAGAAACATGTCACCATTCTGAACCTTCCGTACGCCAGCTTTCAGATCATACAGTGTCAGATTGCTGACTTGATCTCTCAAGCTATTGAGATCCATCTTGAGAGCTAGAGAGTGAGCACAACGGATACTTGTCAAGTTGGATGGATTTCGGGGGCTCTTTGTGACACTGATCTGCATATTCTAGAATAGAATACGTCGGTCTAAGAAATCTTTCCCGCACTTTCATATTCTAGAATACAGCCCAACCACGGTGTGCCAACCGTACTCTGCAACAGTCGCCGTCCTTCAGCACTATCATACATCGCTCCTCTCCTACCGTCATCGCAGCCTTCGGATATTGAACTTTTGTATAGTCTACAGGGCTTACGCGAAAATTCGTTCACCTCTGCTCCGTATATACTTTCCCCAATCTTGTCCATGCTAGAGATCTCTTGTGATACATTTATATGACGCCGGTAATTGACGGGGAATGAGAGTGGACCTCGTATCTTCCACTTCATGAGTGGGTTACGGGCTATACAAGCAAGTACAAGAACTGGGGTCTTCACGATGACGAGCTTGAATGAGAGAGAGCATAGACGTTAGAACGTAACAGGTACTCATGCAGTCTGCGTTGACTTACCGAAGCAATCCCTTGTAAATGATTGCACAACTCCCCACCCAAAGAAGAAAAAGTACCAAACCCATGATTCCATAAGACTCCCTCACCCACTCCTCCCACTCCATCCACCTACCTACTCTTCCACCTCACCCTCCCCACCCACCCCCTCCACCTCCTCACATCCTCCCTCCCCAACAACAACTCCACAGACCACCACTCCCTAGCCAGCACCTCATTACTCCCCACCCCATGCACAAAGCCATGACACGCCCTACAAAGCCACGCCACAGAATTCAAGCGCCATTCCTCATGCCACCCCCTCTTCACAACCTTCTCATGCGTCGATCGCGGGATCAGATGGTGATAAGTAAGCGGAACCCAATCTCTGTCGCAGATCTCACAAGCCGACGCCCGGTGTGTTGTTTGTAAGGGGGGAGGCGGGGTCGTGGAGGAGATTATGTAGGATTCGAGGATGGGGGTTAGGAAGTGGGAGAGATCGGTGCGGGTGAGGTCGAGGATATTATATGCGGATAGGGAGTCTGGGACTGAGGCGGGGATGGAGGCGAGTAGCGATGAAGCGGTGAGGGGGGAGAGGGTATCTGTATATGTAGCGGCTAGATGCGCGTTGTTCTTAATGGATTCGTAGGATAGTGTCTGCAGCTCTGGCGGCAGAGCTGGGAATATCTCGGTGGCAATGTACTACTGGGGCGTATATGTTAATAGACGCCTTTTCCGGTTCGATATTGGGGAACAGGATACATCTATGAAGTCGACCAGCTCCTCCGCATCGCTTGTGTCTGCCTCGAGAACGACATTGGCGTGCGAGGGGTGGGAGATTGCAGCTTTGCGGGTCGACTTCGTCTTTCTACGTCTGCCATTGTCGGCGCTGGGTCTGGGGGCGCTTCTGGCGATGAGGGGCGAGGCAAGGCAGTCTCGAAGGATCGAGTAATTGGGCAGCTCGAGGTTAGTCTGTGGTGGCATGTTGTAGTGGTTGGACCTTTCGCGTAGTGGATATGAAAGCCATATTTCAACATGATAACCAAATGACACAGACATGAGGACACCAATTGATACTGTACAGTTACTGTCCATGAATTATGTACTGATTGAGTGGTGATCTCAACATGCATTGCACGCGTGAAGTCCCGAGGTATCATCCCTTCATCCATCCATCCCTTGTTCCCCTTTTCCCCTGTATATACCCTCTTTCCTTAAGTAGCCAAGAACTTGATTCCATCATTTATTATCTCATGGCGTCCGACATCATATGCACGACTTGGGCACTGAGATAGCTCGCCACTTGGACTACTAATGCGAGCCATTGATAGGTGACTTTCGCACATGCAAGAGTGTACCGTCCTTGAGGCAGTGTCTTCGATGGTCCTATAACCAGTTGACCATTCCATCGAGGACAGGCCCATGTTGTATCCCCTGCCCACCATCAGCTGCCCCCATCTGATAGTCCTTGACAATATCGTCCCAACCAGACCAATTCATATTTTCATCCCCAATTGGCCGCTCTTGCGAAAGGAAAGCAGGATCGAATGTCAATTGATCCACATCCTGCATACCATTGGTCTGAATTTGCTCCGTCGGCAGTGACGGTTGCTGCATGCCGTTGGAGGTGATAGGGGAAGTCAATTCCGGTGTCATCATATTTGGGAAGATCTCCATGCTAGGCATCGATGTATCGAATGCCGAAAAATCCATCAAGCCATTGACGGTCGACATAGGACCAAGAGGAAGACCTAAGGATAAATTTGCTGGTCCAAGTGAGCCATCCAATGGGAAGCGAGCCTGATTTTGGAGGGCCTTAGACCTCTCGCTCCTCGCTTTAGCCATCAACTTCCTCAAAGGCTTCCACAACATCCCACGCTGGTTCGACGTAACAGGTCCTCCCCAATCCTCAAATACACCTTCGATGACTATCCAAGCTTTATCAACCTCAACGCCTTGGGTTCGAGTGCATAGCTGCGAAAGTACAAATGCGAGGGCGTGCCATTGTACATATGTTCGGAACAGCCATCCCCATTTGAGCGTGGTCTTCTCATTCTCCAAGAGCCGGGAAAATTCGATAACTTCTATAGAGGTCGTGAATAGGCGATCTTTAGTCTCCTGAGGGAGACCGATACCTCGATCTGCACGCGAGAATGGGTGGTGTACGATGAGCCACATCTTGGCCATAATGAGACGCGCAACAGTGACAGTAACCCAGTGGAGTGGGATTGTCGTGTCACAATGCCTCAAGTATTTCTTTTCAAGATACTGATGTAAGTCCTCAATCATGTGCTCTTTGTCCGCGAGGCTTAGGCCAGAACTTTTGATCCTGCATGGCCCCCGGCCTGGAGGTGCGTAGCTCAGACGTCGGACTGTGGTACTCACAGAGTATCTGATGAGGTCGAACGTCATCTCTGTAGCGCCCTCATGTTCATCCGGCGGCTCTTTCATGTCGGTGGTGAGATCTGAGTCATTAATGTTGAGTGGAAACTTCGTATCAAAGCTTTGCTCAACGATAGAGGGATCTGTTCCATGATCTTCTGACGCGCGTACATCTAGTGTACAGATCTGCCACCACAGTCTTCTGCGCATTTCCGTTTCGAACGGCGAAAGCCCAAAGTTCTGTCCATCCCGATGCACACCTAAGGCCTGAGCAAGCCGGATCAGCAGACCAGTCATAGTCCAAACATAACGCGTGTCATCAGATCTTCGTACACATGTCAAGAACAGTAGCATAGACTGCAATACAATCAGCTCTTGCGTGTTTAGAAAGCCGGTACGAGAAAGACCCTGTTCCACCGCAAATCTGTACTTTTTCAGAGCCGCTTGCTTTTCGAGACCCAGATAAACAAAGCAATCATCTGGGGAGAGGGTAATCACTGCAGCGTAGTAGATTGTAAACATGAATACTTCAGTCGGCTTACTGACATGATCCAAGTCATTCGAAGCCTCGCAGACGATCTTCTCGTAGTGGGGTGTATGGAGAAGTTTGATTACAGGGTCGACATTTGTTATGAAAATATTCCAGTACGCGGGTATCTGTTCTGTTGGTGGATGGAAAACGCGGAGATCGAGGATTGTGGAGCTGAAACTGAATAGGAACCCTTGATGGTTCGCGGATGTAGACGAGCCGGAGCCAGGAGAGGGATATTCATCCTCGTCTTCAGTAGGGTCATCTAGGATATCCCGCATCTCTGCAACCTCTTCACTCAAACTTGTCCAGAACTTATTACTGACATATCGACTCTTCCCATCCTCAACAACAAGCCTTCCGAACTCCTTGACGATATTGCTGGTGTCCTTATCATCTTTCTTTGGCTCGTGCATCCCAGGGCCCGGACACATTTTTATTGGCTTTGTATCTTCCTTTACGTCTTGTGCAACTTGAGGCTTCTCTCCTTTTACATACAGAACCTCTTGTGATTCGATGATTGGCTCTCCATTCTCATCAATTCCCTTGCCTAAGCTCTGCACCACACCTTCTAGACGTCTTACCCTTGCAAGAAGTTCAGTATCAGGTGGTTTCCGGGTGCGCCTCGGCGCCCTTCCAGGACCGGGAAAAAGGCATTCGATTGCTGCTCGATTGCAATTCGAACATGGATGTCTCTTGTCACATTTGACCTTCCGCTTTCTGCAAGTAATACACGACCTTGTATTATACCCTGTGGTACCACTCGCGCCGTTTACTGGCGGGGTAATCCTCTTCCCATTTACTGACAGAGGATCACTGGGTGAGGCGCTGTTTTTCTGGTTTGTAGAATTGATCTGCGTAAGCAATGGGGATGTATTGCTTTCAATGGGCGAAAGAGAAAAGTCGTCCTCGTGTGAGGACATTGTTGATCTAACAGTTGTATCTATGATGTCGTTGCGACGTAGGTCTCGTTGGCCGATGTTAAATGGTCGAAATCAGCTTCAGAGGGGGACTCTATGATTCGTAGATAGACACCATTTATAGCGGAAATCCAATCTTTGGTTGCTGTCAGTGAACATATCAGTAGTATCTAGGCATCACGATGTTGATGATATGATTATCAGATATGATCTAAGTAATCACAATATAGAGTGCTTATGAGATCAAGCATAAAGTACTGCAGATACTTGAGTCAGGCACCCTCTTCTGCCCGCATGTTGCGCGGCACAGACCCGTCCAATCAGACAAGCTACTCACCACGCTATGACGGAGTTAAGGACTTAGATATACTATAGATCAACTCCATCTAAAGATGATGTACTTTTTGCCGTGGTTTCATAAGCATCAAAAATTAGAGCTCCAAATGACCGGAATTACGTGAACAGGGAGCTCAATATTCACACCACCAATCGCACTGATAGCAAGCCTTTTTGTTGTCGTGTCATTATTGAGGACGTAGGCTACAATATTGTACCGATAGGATAGCTCCGGAATGAAGGGGTATATACGTAGTGATACAAGAATTAAACAAATACTCCAGGTTCTTAGCAAACTGCGGTCCCCATCTATTCCGTACGAGACCTAAGATCACTCGTCCTTCGCCTTGAACACCATCGCCATGCTTTTCGTACATACTCCTGGAATCGCTAATTATGCAGTAAGCGAAGCGTCTCCAGATATCCTGTTGGCACTGGAGACGGCCATAGATGTCAAGAACCTTCCGACGCATCTTTGACGGAGTCCTGCATTTTCTTCTCCTCTGCTACCTCAGCATCTTTCGCCCTTGCCTCTTCGGTCAATTCTTCCGGTGATTTCGGTTCATTCGGTGAGTTATCTGGTTGTGGACTGCTGTCATTCGAAGCTGTCAGCCCTTATCGCAATCTGCTGGCTGTCCTTGGCCACGCATCGAGGCTTGTGAGTGGAGGCAAGGGTCGACCTCAAGGGGTTCGGGTTCTTGCCTTATCCGTTCCCACTCCTTACTGGTCGAATTGAACTGATGGCTGGGACTGGTCAGCACTTTTCGGGAGGTGGTACACTAGGAATAGTAATCATACCCCGAGTACTTGGTCTTTGTGAGGGAAGCCTTCCCATACTCCTCTGTCAGAAGCCTGCCGTAATTGTACGGTATCTTCGCCATCTGGCCTTCGAATAAACTGTCGCGCAATGGAAAGAGATCCTGTGCCTGCAAGTCACTGGGAATTAGCCAGGCGTAGCAGTAGGAAGCCGAATGCAGGACGCACTCTCTCCTCATGTTGGTCTTTTGTGCATATTATGTTCTTTTTCGTTTCATGAGGCCTGATCGCCGTTATGTCGATGAACAAGCCAGTCTGATAGTCAATCCATCTGGCATCAATGACATTCATGACGTCCAGATATGACGAGTTGCTATATCCGGGATTGACCTCCAGCATGTAGTCTCGGTTTTCGTAGGTGTGGACGGTCATGTTATAGTATTTGGCTAAGAATCCGACAGTGGAAATGGTCATCTGCACATCGATATCCGAGTCCCAGGGCAGTATCTGGGGTGGTTAGGTCAAAGGATACCTCCTTATCTATCATTGGACTCACCTTCCGATTCCACCACCAACCAAGCAATGTCCCATGTATTATCCATGTCTCGGCACCTAGATCTGCCATTGTGGCGAGGTATGCTTGCATAAGGATTGTAAGATTTGCCTTTTGCTCTTCGTAGGGCAATGTGTGGTCGGTAAATCTGAAGTTGATCAGCCCAATCCGTACACCTTGGTAGCCAGACGCAGTCTCCTACCTGCCATCATAATGAGGATGAAATCTAGGGTCCTTGTTAGATACTTGCTATCCTGAGAACGCTAGGTAGTAGTAGGACTTACACCGACTCGTCTAGGAGTGCCAGGATTGTCAGCAGCATACAAGACCAAAGAGCGGGGGGGACTAACGCCAGTACTTGTCTGTCGGATCGCCAGCTCTTCCACCCATGTACGGATAATCGTATTTGATCCTCACACTTTCGAAATCTGCGTCGGCTTCGACCAGGTCGGGTTGCCATGCCAGGTTGATGAGGATGCTGACGAGCGGAAGCCAATACGATGACCACCGAAGAATCATTGGAATGACTACCGTAAGAGCGACAGCCGCATAGTAGACGGCAGTGTTTCGAGATGGGCGAAGTGTAGTGAAACGCAGCTGAAGTCTGATGTGGCTGCTACTGTCATGGAAAGGAGGATCCGCCTCCAGTGGATATCAAGGGGTCGCGTGCTCAATTGCCGATCCCGAAGAATTACAAGCCACAAGTGAAGAACGGATCAAGGGTATGCGTCAAAAACAAGTTGTTTATTGATGTAAAGTGTAAAGACTTGGTCTGATTAGAAGCAGACCCTTGTCGGGCGTTGACTTCTAGGTGCTCTTATGACTGGCAACGGAATCCGCAATCCACGGCTGTCGGCAACGGCATAGGTACTTTATCGCCGTCATGCGTGCATAAGTAAGTAGGGGCGAATTCTTGGCAATCTTATTGGTGAGGTTTCGGATCCAAGAAATAATCGAGACCTGATTGCAAGATTACACTTCATTGAGGATTCCAGCAACCAGTCATGAAAACAAGTTGACTAGATCTACTGACAGGCCGAAGATGATAAGGATCTTCGGCGGAGAGGACCACATGGGAAAGCTTGACGGAAAAGCTTGTTTAACGGGTGAAAGCTTGCTTACCTTAGGTTGGCCCTAGAAAAGGAGACTTGGTTGTACGCGCTATTCATTATGCACAAATCGTACGTGTTTTTGTGTAAAACCTGATCTACTGTTTTGCCAGACAACGCAACTACATTGGGCGTAATGATAACGCTGACTCTTGAGGCTGCTGACAACTGGAGAGATTTGTCGCTCCCATGCGTGTGAATATCAAATTGATCGCAAAGGCAATGCTCGCTGAGAACAAGGGCGAGACAATCAATGCTCCAGCAATCTCAAGCTACCCTGGACAACAACGTTCTCAAGGATTGACCCCGGCGGAATATCAATTGTACTCCCTTCCGTAGCCACGATAATGACCGTTCCCTTCAATACAACCCCTCTCCCCAGGTTGACCGCTCCAGTGATTGTCAGATGATCCAGCTCGAGAATCTTGGGAATGCTGCTGATTCGCTTCTGGAAGTCGCTGACCTTCTTGAAGTCATTGCCTAATTTAATCAAGGGTGCTGGGCCAAAGCGGTCAGCATCGATCACGAGCTGCCCATGCTTCAGGCTGTAAAGGTCTGACTTGACGAGCATGAGATCGGAGCAGGTCTTGACAGGTAGAAATCGTCGGCGAGGGACATTGACACCATGTGCATTCTTGAAGTGGCGGATGGCAGCACCAACGGCCGTCTCTAGTTGAACGATATTGACGTCTGATTCTCCCTTTTTATCAGCTGGGATTGACTTGTTATTGGGAATGATCTCCATCTCAAGATCGTCATTTTCGACAACTCTCTTGATCGCCTTCAGATTTAGCCAGATGTTGTTGGTGTTGAAGTATTTGAACTTCTTGATCGACTTGAATTCATTGGTATGCTGACTGGGGACCTGCGCGATTTCCAGAAGCCGGACCGAACCGTCGTAGTTGATGATAGTGCCACCCTTCACGTCGGCCTTGGTCTTGTTGGTCAACTCCATGATATACTCTGCTTCAGACTGGACCATATGCTGTAATATGCGAAGGTCAACGACGGCGCCCAAGTTGTCGGCATTGGAGAGGAAAAGAATCTCCACTCCTCGGTCAATCAGCTTATCAAGAATACCGGAATTGTAGAGCGACTCGAATACGTCTCCGTGGCCGGGTGGGTACCAGTCTGAGATTTGCGAATCGTACTTTTTGGGAGCCGGTAGTAGTGAGTCTCTGAGCACCCGAGGATAGCGAGACTGATTGAAAGTCATAATATCAATATTGTGGCCTTCGTACTTCTTGATGATATTCTGTGTGTCCTCGTCGGTGTTGAAAGAGTTCATCAAGACGAAGGGAACGTTGACATTGTAGGTTCGGTTGAGATATTCGATCTGGCGGACAGAGAGATCGAGGAAAGACATGCCATCGCGGACCTCGATAACAGACTTCGGACCGACGCATCCCATCGAGGTCCCAAGACCGCCGTTGAGTTTGATTACCGCCAGCTTCTTGAGATATTCAACAGATTCGGAATTGGCCAGCTCGTTGTAGTCGACAACTTGCTCTGGGGCTGGGGGCGCAATTCGGTCCCATGAAAGAGCGTTACCCTTAGCCTTGTCGTTGAGATAGCGTCGAAATAGTCCAAAGAAATTGTCCATCTCCGTCTCGAACCGTTCTTTTTCATCGTCATCTTTGCAGGTCTCCGCGAGTCCTTTGAGAGCATTTCGCATTTGAGTGGCAGCTACTGAAGTGGACGTGTTCTCGAAAGCCTTTGAGTCCGAACGATCTCTGGTCAGCGATCTATTCTGGGAGATTGGAGACATCGCCATGATTGTAGCTTGTTTGCAGGTGTAGCGTTCTTAAGAGCGATAGAGACCCGTCATACGGACAGCAGAACAAAGTGCAATGGAAAGGATGAGTGAGAGGGACTTGGGAAGTGCCTGTGATGCTAGGTCGCTCTATCGTGTAACGGTGCGAAAGCTGTTACGGGATAAATAGAGTTGAGGAGCTCTGCAGGGGTCAGACCGACGCAAGCGTGGTCTATAAAGGAATAAGGGGATATTCTGTGATTAGGGGATGCTCGCTGGTGTGCAAATTGGGAGGGTATTTTCAATTGCTTGTAGAGTGGGCAGGCAAGACCGACAAGCTCACGTCCGAGTAGTGCCGCTACCACGGGGTTTGACGATGACCACTTGTGACTTCCGTTTTGCGGCCGTAGATCTTCCAGTGATCATTATGCCCGGTATAGCCCTTCAACTGTTTCGAAGAGATAATCGATTCTGCACTCACCATGTGTGACTGTGACTTGCCATGGTGCCTCTTGATGCCTCCGGTATCGCCATTGCTGGAAGCCCCGTCTCGGAGATGTGAGGGTATGGCTTTCGATGCAGCCGCCATATTTGCAATTTCGAACGACGGACCTGCCTCAGACGTTTCCTACAGTTCACATTGGATGATTAGCCTCCATACCGATGATTGCAAATTAGCACCCAAGCTATGCCGCAATGCAAGGAACTGCCCAGGCAGGCGCCAGGTGGTGTTCTCTATGATTTCGTCCGCTCACAGCTGGGTTTCCTCTTCATCCCTGAGGGAGAAGTCCGAACAATGGCAGTAGAGTGGGGGGGATACTTGGACTCACTCAATTGGCTTTATACAGTGGTATATGCACAGCTAGCTGACCAGAACTAGAGGAGATATGTCAGGGAAAGAAGGCAACGAACGTGCGAAGCAACAATGGCCGGGCGATGGATAAATATTCAGAGGTACGGTGGGGCTGCTAATTTGAAGCTTTTCTCCCACCAAAGCCCAAAGCTTCGGTTATTGCTTAAAGGAGCCCGGTCCAAGATGGCGCCCGTGGTTTAGCGGCTGTCAGGCTGGAAACGTGCTCGCCTCTTTCGCTGTGTCTCTTGCTGCGGAATCCTCGAGTCTTTCACCGCCAATTTAGAAACGCTCCATGCGACAGGATGCAGCTCGAAATGCAATCACAGTCCTACTTCTCTCTACAGCCAATGATGAAGACAATTCACAGCTCATCATATCAATATTTAAATCAAGATCTTCCGATATCGATAACTTTAACGCTGAAACGGGTAGAGATTATCCACATCTTCCACTTCGAAGTCTTGTTTGGGGAAATTTGTATCTGCTTTTGTTGTCGCAATTTTAGATAATACCTTCCTTCTTCTAAGAATAGACTGTCACACTATGGGAATACTCGTGCAGGATTGGATTTCTCAATATTACGAGAAGCATGCACAGAGATATTGAGACCACTGCCGTCGCTCTAGCTTCTAAAAACCTTTCATGAGCGCCCCATCACTCTCTACTGGTCATCTTATAACCCCTTCTGTCTTTCTACCAGCCGTGATCGGAAACATTGGTCTATGGATGGCAGCGGCAGTTTCATTATGTTTCTCATGTAACCATCATATCTCATTTGCGCACTGTTACGAATATCCTACCAAGTTCCAAGTACCACCTATGTCCCAGAACGGCCTTTCGATATCCATTCGTCGGAAAGGCCGCCCAATCCATATCGATCAGCTCAAGATGTCTTTGCCTCTCGCAGTCCGTCAATCTTCCCGTCTCCCCTATTCCTATGTGAAAACAGCGCTTCCAATTTCCTAGCCACCTTCCTCACTTCACGCCAGCTGCAACGCAGCACCCCATTTTCCTGCTCTCTTCTCCTTTCTGCGACCAGTCGGTGTTCCAAATCTAAGATGAGAACCTCCATCTCTGCAATCTTAAAGATTCTTCCCTGGGTGTAGACGCCGTAATCCATCTTCGAGCGTCCGTTCCTGGTAAAGTCGTACGTCTTTTCGAGGGCTAGCACGCCTCTCATTTCTGCGAGGGCATGATTGATTTGTTTGGTGGTTGAGTGTTGCATTCCTTCCGCAGTAGCTCTACTCCAATTGAGGATTTTGTCTGTTGATTCCCGTCTTTCTTTGCCTTCGTGTGTTTGCGCTTGGAGCTTTAAGATTACTCGTGTCCCGAGTGAGGGATTCATCTTGTCTGTGACTTGATTTGATTGTAGGACGGTGATGTATTGGCAATGGTTGTATACTGGTGTTGTTTTTGGGAATACTGTTAAGGTGAAATTGGTGGTGAGTGTGATAAGACGGACTACAATTTGGATCTCTATATGATAAGCTGCGTGAAATATTTTATATTCATGATTTTTTCATACGCCTTCCCGTTGGATGACTCCACTTTGTTGGGACCCCAACTCAACGGCTACTAAGAACAGCAGTCGCTCTTCGCAGTCGTTGTGTATCGCAATAGGAACGAAAGACAAGATTGCTTTATATATGTACCAGTATCCTTTGGAGCGAATTGCATGCAATGGAGTATGACACGCCAATATTAAAAGACAGAGGAGAAATATGTTGATTTTGGTATAGGAGCAAGCTTGAGATCAAGCTTTGCCCCAAGGATGAAGTTTCGATGCGGCAAGGTACAGATGCCAAAGCTCGAGTGACAATAGAATTAACTATCATAATGATGCCTCTAGCATCAAGCAATCGCCTGGATGCAACGCCAATGCCCGCTTGCTCGCTCCCATGCAACTGGCCTAAGTATGTAACGTTATCGAGCGACAATTACCGAGGATTAAACAATATTCACAGTGGAGCCTCCCTTGAGAGGCTGAGTGCCCAGACCAGAGGCAATACTTGGGTATCTTAAGAAGCGAACACCTCCCTCCCGGCCATCAACAAATACACAGATCCACATACTTCCTCTCCATCATTACTACCGCTCTGCTTTCGTCTCATGCTCCTCTTCGTCAGCTCCTTCTGATACCTCCTCATCATCCTTCAACTCTTCTAGATTTCGTAGCCCATGCGGGGCTACAGATGGACTCGCGATAGTCGGGGTGTTCGACTGGCTGCCATAGTGGACTATCGGCGGCGGCGTTGCGCGGGCTTGCTCGTCCAGTATATGATGCGGGTAAGGTTTCAGGTCTTTGCTGCTGGTAGAGAATGTGCTGACGACAGGAGGCCGATTATCGGTGCCGCCGTCACTCCCACTGCTGTTCTGAGGCGTATGCGTCTTCCCACCCTCAGCTCGAGTCGGCGTGATGTTGGGCTCGGCAGCTGTAGATGCAGGCGATGCAGCGCTGTTTTCCTCCTGTTCACCACCAATGGAGGCCAAGCCACCTTCGATATGGCGCACTAATCGCACATATTCCTCTGGTATAAGGCCGGTATCGCCTGTCCTGGGATCTTCAGCCACCAACCAACCTTGACCATGGCGATATGACACCCATATCACTTGACCTTCCGTCAAGGGTAGTTCGTTCACGTTTTCTCGCGCAAAATCGTAGAGTGCCACTGCCTTTCCGTGCATTTCCTCATCCGGAGAGGCAATGGTGAATTGATAGTCTCTGGAATAACGAGAGTCTCTTTCTGGATCTGCCTCGCCTGAGCCGTCCTCGTCCGAATCCTCAGCTGGCTCTCCTTCCGTATATGACTGATTCGGTAGTATCGCTCCATAGTGAGAGTCTCCGTGTTCCGGTTTTGCGTAAGTGCTAGGAGCTAGCAGTGAATGCGGTCCTTGGTCTGGTGGATATGTGACAAGCTCTCCGCCAGGACCGTCCGCACTTTCGTCCTCTTCGCCAATATAATAGGTTTCTAAGCCATCTCCATTTATGCCAGCGAAGTAACTCCGTCGTCCTTCACGATTGATATGTTCGTCTTCCTCTTCAGCATCGTGTCCTAAATTTCGTCCTCTTCCCCTACCATTTCTCGAGCCAGTAGCAGCAAATGTTGATTTATGCTTCTTGTGTCTCGAACTCACCACTACTGGACTATGCAGGTCCTCATCTTCGCTGTATGGAGGGCCATCTCCATATGCCATTTGAGGAAGTTGTTGGCTCGAGTAGAATGCGTCTCCTCCCCAAGGTCCCACAGACCATTGTGGGTCTGCGCCCTCCCATGTCGCATTTGTAAGATCAGACAGCCTTCGCTGTCTTTCACTTGCGGGGGTTGAATTGCCTGAAGGTGGTTGCGACGACTCAGGTGGAGGACCATAGTGCCACGGATGCGTTATTGGAAAAGCAAAGTCACGGACAAGAGTGTATGTAAGGCTGGAATGAAATGCAGGAAATGCGTAAGAGGCCGGTCTCGAGCGGGTTTCAGACAGTTTTGATGTAGTCGAGTAGGATGACATGCGATTTTTGGCATAGGAGTGAGGACGATGTGAGGTTGTCCGCCTAGCCACATAGCTTGTATTCAGTGGAGGTAGAATTGGCGCATTTGAATTAGGCGATGGCTGAGTCTGATGAGGGGAGGAGGTTGGCGAACGCGTTGGAGACATTACGGCAGTCATATCTTCGTTAGACGTTGAAGGTCCCGGTAAGTTTTTCCGCCTTGAGGCCTCGATCTTCACGAAATCGAGATACACAGCTTTTCGAAACGATTTTGCCTCCCCTGGAGAATATACACGGCGGCGGCTAGTTGATATCCCTCAATACAAAGACAATATGTGTTCCGAGGCTGTGTGCTCTTTGTGTGCTATTCGAACCTCCGTTCACTTATCCTGACGGCCCTACTGCAATGATAAATATCGACCGCCGAAAGTGCAGCTTCAACCACGAGAGATCAACTCTCGCCCTGGTGGGCCCAACGGTGCTGGCCGGCAGAAAGAAAAAGGCCGTAGGACTATATCCCTACCGCGTGGTCACAGACCAGCTGTGCGATAGAACGCTATGTGCGTGATGGGGAGGAAGTGTGGAAGACGAAAGATAGAGACTCAAATGTAGGGGAACCCGCGACAGTGGATAGGTGATGGCCCGTCTAATCGGTTGCAGGCGCTTCTCGAGGGCTGGATCTGCGGTGTAGAGGCGGGTACGCACGCTCCGTTTCGTCACTTTGTTTTTATGATACCGTCGGTTGCCAGCCTACCACGAGCTGTCAATGTCGAGTGACCGGCACAGGAGGGCTCTGGGTTGCGAGATCTGGCCAATGTCCTCGAGGAAGTTGAAGTCGTGAGAGATGCTGTTGTTTCTCCACGGTGGAGGTCCACCCCAGCGGGACGGTGTGTATTTATAGCACCTCGTGGCACTAAAGTAGAAGTAGATCCTTGCAGTCGCTCAATCAGGCTATGTCTACTCAAAACTCTGAGGAAGACAATGCGATTGCTCAAGAAATTGTGTGATTGTCAATAAAGACTCAACTCGCCTTTGCTCTTCTCGTCCCAACGTATCCCCGCGCAAGCCCACGGTGTTACCATGCTGACAGACCTCTGAAACGTACTCCGAGTCAAAATCCGCTAGCGTTTCAGTTGTCAATTTGAGACTAGACCTCCCGCTGGACCATCAACAATACCATGAATACCAATTACAGTATCACTACTTCCCTGCACAAATGTGACTTATCGATACGTCCACCCATGTTGAATCCCAAGGTAAGCAGTCTTGGCCCTTGTTCGAAAAGATTCTATGTGATGAGCATCTATATTGGAGCTGTCTGATCAAATTTGATTATATGAAGACAAATCCTTACCTATACGCAAACCCTCTGAATGTTGTACAACGCCTCTGTCACGCTTCCACTGATTCACTATGGATTCATGCTAACAAGAATTCTCTAGCTTGGGGACGTCCACCTGAAAGTGATCCCTCTCTAAGCTTCTCTGTCTCTTATCATGGCCGACCCAAGACTCGCGCGCGCTGTTGACCCGCGACGAATCTCCACACCCACACAGCCGCCTCCCCCACCTCCCACGATATACCCACAGCAGCAGGCAGGTGGCGGGTTTGACGGAGCTCACGAGGGGGAAGTGAGCGGTCTGCCACAACAAGGTAAAGGTAGTTTCAAGCTGCGGTTCTGCACGGTTTGTGCCAGTAACCAGAATCGGTACGTTCTAATTTTTACAATGCGTGCGGCCAGAACGCAGCAGAACGTTCACATAATCTTCAACCTCGCAATAACGTATTAAGCCTTGTTAGTGAATTACTTCTCCATGCTCTCTACTCTCGTGCCTTTCCATCCATGCGAAAGCTTTGGTGGTCTCTCGACGTATCAGGCACAGCTAATTATTTCTAACCAGATCCATGGAAGCTCACCTCCGCTTGTCTCTTGCCTCCTACCCGGTTCTCTCCTTCGGTACTGGCTCTCTTGTTCGCCTCCCCGGCCCCTCGATAACCCAACCTAACGTTTACCCTTTCAATACTACATCCTACACAACCATGTATGAAGAGCTCTCCGCCAAAGATCCACGCCTCTACCGCGCCAATGGTCTACTCACCATGCTTGAACGCAATCTTTCTGTAAAATGGGGGCCGGAACGATGGCAAGATTGGTCCATTGGAAAACCACGACTTGACCAGCATAAGGAAGACAAGGGTAGTGAGGGATCTGAGGGCGGTGTGGTCGATGTAGTAATTACATGTGAAGAGAGGTGTTGGGATGCTGTGGTGGACAACCTGATCGAAAGAGGGAGTCCCTTGAACAGGCCGGTACATATCATCAACGTAGATATCAAGGACAATCATGAGGAAGCTTTGGTAGGTGGAAAGGGGATCCTGGATTTGGCAGACTCCTTGAATGAGGCTGCGAACGCAGAGAGAACGGGAGGTGGGACTGCGATAAGTTTCGATGAGCAAGTGCCGGAGTTGCTGGCGGAGTGGCAGGAGCGGTGGCCACAATTACCGGCGTTGTGGACATTGGGATGGTTCTGAGATGCGATATTGATGTATTTTCTGTGAGATACCAGGGGCATTTGCCCCATGCGAGAACAGCACGAAGGATTCCAGAGTCTTCATTAGAAATGTGGAAGTGGAAGAAGCAGCGCAATCGTCTTCCTACCAGTAATTATGCAGTCGAAGTCCTCTTGCACGCTTTGAGTAAGAGCAAAGACTCCTTATATAACAGTGGCAGTGGCAATGCTTGCTAAGGTATATCAGCTACCTAAGTAATTTCGGTAGAGTAGTCAGTAATATACTGGGTAGAGCGTGGCGTGATTGGCCAACTGTTTGACCGCTAACCAAGTACGCCAATTTAATACAAGCTGTGTTTCAAAGGAGTGGAATCATCGCAACAAGCACGATGGCAGCAAAGAGATTTCTTGGACATAGCTTCATCTCAGTGCTTCACTGAATATTTTTCACTTCGCGCAGATGCGTCGGTCATATTGATCCTCGCGCAGGTTGTATCACTGGGGTTTTCCACTGAGGCCCAGCGTCATTCCCCATCGGCTTCTTGCTTAACGGCTGCAGCATAGATCTGATAACAGTCTAGACTCTTGACTTCGAAGCTTGCAACGCTACATACCCGGAACATGAATGGCCGTTCGGGCCCTCTTTCACCCAACTCTGCTCCAGGTAGCGAATGGTCTGGCGTCTCACAATATCAGAACAGTAATGAGCTCTCATATTCACCTTCCCACCCCCATAATCGCGGCAACCTCATCACCCCTCCCATCTCTGGTTCCTCCAACGGGACTCAACCTCGGATGTCGAGTGGCATGAATGGTAGAATCGGCGCCCCTTCTCCGCCTAGCTCAGTGGCCCGCTCCAGCTATGGAACTACACTATCTACCTCAGATACCCAGAGAAGAAAAACACTGCAGATGGAAGAAAGGCTATCGCAACATTATGCTATTCTCAAACGGTTTTTGGCCCAGTCACTGCGCGATGAGAAGGGCAACGCAAAGCCAAATAGGGCGAGGGACAAGCTCCTGCGGTTATCGCCTGTGCAATTCCAAGAATTGAGTACAGATGTTTATGATGAGCTGTTGCGGAGGCAGAGCTTCTCGGGCCAGCCAAGGAATGGGACTGGGCAGGTCCCTGAATACTTACTGCCTAAAGATAATTTCCATCCAAAGCGGAATCAAGCGCGGCAAAAGCTTGCTACGTTACCTCCTTTAAGATTTCAGGATCTGGCTACCGACGTCTTCTATGAGCTCGAACGGAGGTTTCCCGTGTTTGCTGGTCGAGACATTAGCCGTATCGGCAGCCCGGCGATAAGTCAATATGGAGCGCCACCAAGCCGGGTGGGCACTCCAAATGGTTTCAGACAAAATCATGGGCCTAGAAATCCCTCGTTAGGAAGCCAGGTAATGGCTGGACTTGGTATTCCAGGAGTGGAAGGCCCCAACGATAATTATGGGAGACCGACCGCGAAAACTTCTCAGAGTAACACTATAATACCGAATAAGAGCATAATGGTAGAAGATGACGATGATGACGGAAGTGACATTTACGGAAGTCGAAGAGATACCACCCTTACGTCTCGAAGTGCGGGCGGATCGGAAAAGGACCGCAAGCTCGCGGGGTATGAAAGCCAGGTTGGGGAATTTCAACACCGGGTTGGGGAGCTGCAGGGGAAGGTAAGGGAATTGGAGGAGCAATTGCGCGACAAGGATCTGGAGCTTGATAAGATTTATGAATCTCATAATGAGCGGAGTGGTGTAAGTCTCAGTCTCCAAGATCCTCATACCTCTCATCAGTACAAGACCTCTAACGATATTCTTTAAGGCGAACGACACGGAACGGCAGAAGTGGTCCAGCCTGCAGTCAGATCTGGAGGCTAAGCTCACTCAAGCCCAAAATCTCAACAGCAACTTGCAAATAGAGCTTGATAAAGCACGGAGCCACCAAAACGACAAGGAACGCGAAATGCAAGCTCAGATAGACCAACTTGCTTCTGATGCCAGTGGCGGAGGTGAGTGGAAAGTACGATTTGATGTCCTAAACAAAGAAAGCCAAGAGCTGCGAGCACAACTGCTACGGCAGGAAAAAGTAACAGGCGAGGTGAAGGAGGAGGCAGCTGGTTGGCTCCTTGAGATGAAGGGAATCTCAGAACGTAGTAACCAATCGTTTGAAAGAGAGGAAAGCCTGGTACACCAGGTCCATACCTTGGAAAACGAGCTACAAGATTGGAAAAGCCGATACGCAAAAACGAGGACCAAATTTAGGGCTTTGCGTGCATCTTCGATGACAAAGCCATTACAGCTACCTGACATGGGAAGTGTCACTCGAGACTTCATAGCCCAGGAGGGTCTCGTCAAGGACATTCATCTTTCGAAATTTCAATTGACCATTGACGAGCTGTTGCATAGTGCTAGAGAAAGCGAACCGAGCGCCGTTCTTTCACGCGTCAGATCCGTAATTGTTTCAGTTCGGAGCATTGTTCTCGACATGGGCGATACGCGATCGAGCAAAAGCGAGGTGATGCAGTTGAGACATAAGGCTACAACAAGGCTATCGGCCACGGCCAACAACCTCATAACGGCTGCCAGGAATTTCGCCCTATCAAAAGGTCTATCACCAGTATCTATCCTCGATGCGGCAGCTTCACACGTGGCCGCGGCCGCGATTGAACTCATTCGCCTCGTCAAGGTCCGACCCACACCAGCAGAGGAGCTTGAAGATGACGGCGACATTGGCACGATCACAAATACTCCGGCTGACTACTATGGTGTTCCGTATCCGCGCGCAAGTGCCGGCGGTGACTCTGTGTACAGTACCACTGACTCTGCCAAACCTTCGCAAGGACCTAGCAACCCAACTATACCCTCAAAGCATATACCAGATGACATGAAGAAAGGTGCTCAAATCATATCTGGTCATACATCTACCAAAGGCGTCCCCAACTCATCTAATCACAGGATTCAGGAGCTTAAGGTATGGCTGTATTTAACAGGGCTTCCGATTTTGTCCCTAACAAGTCTTGACAGGGATTCCTTGAGATACGCAACGACTCCCTGAAGGCCTCTATTCAATCTTTAGTCTCTAGTGTTCGCATCAATGCTGAACCTCCCGCCGTTCTCGATCAGCTTGCCGCCATCATCTCTACTGCATCACAGATCATCAACAAGACCAGTGAAGACGCTGACGTGAACGACGAACAATTGAACAACATCTTGCAGACACTGTCTGAGAATGTTGACCTGCTAGAAGACGCTGATCGGGAGGGGGAAGAGATCAGCAATGTGGAGGATTGGAATGCGTTTGCGAAGAGGCTGCCACCCCTTGGTTTTGCAATCGCGAAGAGCGTCAATGAGCTGGGCGGATGGGTTGAGAGATCGGGCGGACTCGATGACTTCAGCTGAGCCACGAAGGGATTGGAGGGGAGGAAATGGTTGTCGATCGCATCAGCGACCATCTTGGCTTTATTGGATATAACGTTTGGACTTGATTTGCATGGCGTGGCGTTCCGGAAGGGAAGGCTGCCTGGTGCCCTGAATATAGCAGCATCTTGACGCAGGCAAGATCAAGATACGAGGCATTTCACAACCAATTTGACGAGACCGAGTATCTCTGTACTTATATTGTAACCATGTTCATTTTGCGATCACGGGGAGTAGCATATGCGCCTTCGTCATAATAACGTTCTCCTCAGCCTCAGGTAGGAGGTGATATGTGGTGTTGTTGGTGGTGGTGTATCTTGTCTGAGGCACTCCGACTGCACTCCGAGGCACAAGCTTGCTACGACGACATCTATCGAACGTGACAAAAACTTCCTGGTTGAAATGAAGGCTCGTGATCCAAATCATAGTATTCACCCATCGGCGTGCTCCGATGGCACGTCCTGTATCTATTGTAAAACTACTTGCCGATCCATCTTCAGGTTATGAGAGACTGCCTCGTTCCTGCATCAACACAATCTGGATGCGCAACCTCGGCGCCCTGCGTCCTGTCAAAAGGGGCTAAAGAATGCGGTGCTAACACAGTAAACAGCAGCTTTATCGACAGCGAATCAAACACCCTCTTCTCTTATCAGTCTCGCCTATCTCTCCAATCACAATTGACGACGATCTCGCACCTTCCTCTTCCACTAGCCCAAGTGACTTTACCTGGATACCTTAAGGTATGCCATACCGCTACCTCGTCAGCGCCAGGCGGACGAGGGCCGGGTCTAGGAGCATCTTTCCCTTCTTTCCCATCTTCCTGCAAATCAGGGATAGATACTAGGACCTACCAAGAAGGCATCCCGCGCTATCGTGTCACGACAAGATCTGCCGATGGCATGTGGCATAATGTCCACACCCCATCTGAAGGTATGAGACCCGATAGATAAAAGAAGTAAAAGATACTTACAGGCTAGCTGAGCTTATCAGCGAGCTACCGCCGCCATCCAAAAAGAACTTTTGCCTTTGCTAGAGTGACCTCGATCATTGATCAATTCCCACCTGCTCCCATCTTTTCCTCCATGGTCGTTCCTACCTGTCCTTCTTGACAGGAAGCTCTCTCCCTTAATTTCACAACACTTTGCGTGTTCTCCTCATATCCATGCATCTTTGTATCTGATCTCTACCCCACTGCCCCACACTCGAGGTAAATCCTCACGCGACCCGGAAGTACCTTGTGTACTTCGTCCACCTGCGATAATGGGCAGTCATTATGCAAAGAATGACTATGAAGTGAGCAGCCACTCACCCACTGGCATGGATTCCGAAAAGGGTGGCCTCCCAATCTATACCACCGAAGCGCCAGCCGTACGAGGAGAAACATTCATCACTGGCGACACCCCGTATGCCAAGATCCAACGGGCGGTCAGCAAATTTGGGGTCGAGCCCAGAGGCATTGAGAGGGTACCTGAAGACGAGAGGACAGATACGAATCTGACGAATGTTGGGACAATGGTGGGCTTTCTCGAATCGCACGATATGGGAAGGCTTGAAATACTGATGTGGGTCTTGATAGTGGCTCTCTGCCAACATGGTCGTCTCCTCCTTCGCCATCGGTGCATTGGCCATCCCAGTCTTCCACCTAGGCTTTGTGGACTCTCTTCTCACAATCTTCTTCATCAATTGCCTGGCAATAACACCCGTCGCCTTCTTTTCAACCTTCGGTCCACGCTTTGGTCTTCGCCAGATGGTCCTCTCTCGATATTTCTTCGGTTTCTACGGCGTCAAAGTTAGTGAGTATTGACTATTCCCTTTCCGACAAAGCACCTCACCAATCCATACCCTTTCTGCGACTCAAATTATCCATAACTGATACCAAATCCCCAGTCGCTATTTTCAATATTCTTGCCTGTGTAGGCTGGTCTGCGGTCAACGTCATCGTCGGCGCTCAATTGATCAACGCTGTAAACACCAATGTGCCCGGTTACGCAGGCATCATTATTATTGCAGCAGCAACATGGCTCGTGACAGTCTTTGGCTACAAGGTAGTGCACGTATATGAATTCTGGTCCTGGATTCCATCCCTAGTCATCTTCTTGATTGTACTTGGTGAATTTGCGCATAGTGGCAAGTTCATAAATCTACCTATGAATGTTGGAAGCTCGGAAGCTGGCAGCATATTATCCTTTGCTGCCTCTGTTTTTGGCTTTGGCACAGGGTGGACAAGTTATGCTGCCGATTACACGGTCTACCAGCCGGTGACCGTCTCACGCGTCAAGACTTTCGCATGGACTTGGGGAGGCTTGATAGTTCCTCTTGCCTTTACGGAAATGCTTGGTCTCGCCGTGGCAACCGCCACGCTTGACACAGTCGATACATCGTACGCGGATGGTTACACGAAGTCAGGCATTGGGGGCCTACTCGCAGCTGTGCTTTTCCCTCCCCTTGGTACCTTTGGCAAATTCTGCTTGATCATCTTAGCTCTCAGCATCATCGCCAACAACTGCCCGAACATTTACTCCCTAACCTTTAGTCTGCAACTCATGGCGACTTGGACCCAGGCTATACCGCGATTCATCTGGACATTTGTGGGGACGCTTGTGTACTGTGCCATCGCTATTCCCGGGTATAGTCACTTCCAGGTCGTGCTGGAAAACTTTATGTTGCTCATTGTAGGTTTTCCTATACAACACAGTCGTAGCAGAGCATAAGCGCTGACTGTCATATAGGGCTATTGGCTAGCCATCTACGAAGGCATTTCCCTGACCGAGCACTTCTGCTTCCGACAACGCAAATATGACCTCTCCATCTGGAACAACAGCGAACTGTTACCCCCCGGCATAGCCGCCATTCTAGCTTTCTGCTTTGGAATCTTCGGCGCCGTCATGGGCATGTCCCAGGCTTGGTTCATTGGGCCCATAGGTAAGAAGATCGGAGATCCAATGTTTGGTGGTGACGTTGGTTTCGAGCTTGCGTTTGCGTTTAGTGCGATTAGCTATTTCGGTTTTAGGACACTAGAGAAGAAGCGTTTTGGTCGGTAAGATACGATAAAACTACTTGTACGGAAATGACCGAGTGGATTGTATGCGTGTCGTGCAGTGTATCAGGATTTTTGGTCTGAGATATTTTATGAAAATGATTATGTATATCCTTTACGTTCTTCTGTACATGTTGGACTACGAATCGAATTATTGATATTGGTGATGATATACTTAAAAGGCGAGCACTTTGTAGCTTTTCATCCAGAGCAAGGTCATATTCCGACAACATGCGCCGATCACGACAGTTCGTCCCCGAAAGAGTGAGTGGATTGCAATTTGAGAGATACCCTCATTCTCAACATTGTCTACCTAAAATTTCCAACATCACCAGCTACTAGTCTTGTCTCAAAGTTCTATACTAAGTATGTTTGGACTCGGTTCTTTTGATTGGATTGTGGTGTTTGTTGTTTGTTTGTTAGATACGTGATTGGTTGGCTGGCTGGGTGGGGTATGGAAGGGAAGATGTGGAGGGTAGGCTGATGGGATGGCGTGCATAGGATAGGGCGGATGGGATAGGATGGGATCTGGATAGGATGGAGTGGCGTAGATAGGAAGGAGTGGAGGGTTAGATAGGAAGGAGTGGAGGGGTAGATGAGATAGGGTGGGGTGGGATGGGGCAGGTGGGATGGGAGGGGTTACGAATGGGATATGGGATGGGATGGGATGGGAGGGGAGGGGTTACGAATGGGATATGGGATGGGAGAAGAGGGATGGAGAATGATGGTGGATGGGGTAGGGAGGGGATGGGATGGGAGGGGTTATAAATGGGATAAGGGATAGGAGAAGAGGGAGAGGAGAATGATAAAGGGTAGGATGGATGGGAGTGATTGAAGATGGGATCGGTGGAATGAATTTCGGGCTACATATTTATATTCATATGAAGGGTTTGTGGAACGAACGACTTATGGCGGTGATGGAGATTTTATGAGTGGTGAAGGTTTTATTATAGATTTTGTGCTGTGATATGCGGTTGGGATTTGTGGTTGGGGAGTGGTTGAGGAGTGGTTGGTGGGGTTTGTGGGAGGGGTTTATGGGAGCGGGGTGGGGGGTGGAGGGTACTGAGGGGGAATCGGGGGGGGGGATAGAGGAGGGGAGGGAAGGGCGTCCGGGGAAGGGAGGGACGGGAGAGTGAGGAGTGGTATTCTGAAGGGCAGGGGGGTCGAGGAGAGGAAGGGATAGAGAGGAGGAGGAGGATGATGATGACAAAGGTTATCCCATATTCCTGGCAACTTGGGCACTTGGTTCGGTGTAAGCACAATATAGACATTGCCAAGAGCGACTTTTTGCCAGTGGTAGGCTGGTAGAAAGCACCGCCTTAGTCCCAGGCAAACATCGTTTCAAGGGTTTCCTGCCGTGGCGCTAACCGATACCTCTGGAATGAGTGCCCAGCCAGGATATGGGATGTTTCGGGGGGGGGTGACGAAGTATTGGAGGGAGGGTAGTAGGTATTTCAAGGGGGAGGGGGATGAAAGAAAGTAAGGGATAGGGTGAGGTGGGCTTGTATTTACTTACGATTTTTTGGCATTATGTAGAATTTTGCTGTATGTTGTAGGTGTTCGAGAAGAGACTTGTTGAAGGTCGAAGCTGCTAGGTCCACGACACCGGGGTTCTTGGATGAAGTATGGTGTTTTTAGGAGGTGAATTGGTTTTTGGGGTTGGGGTTGAGCTTGGGATATTGGGGTTGCGTATTAGTGGGAAAGGGGGAAAGGGGGGCAGCGTTTGATGGTGAGTGTTTGAGATGGTGATGGTTTACTCTCAGAGGTATGTGGACTTTGCATTGTGTAAGATGCCCGATCACGCGGTCGGTGCTCGTCGTGCTTTTGGACATTTCGAAGTAGTGATTGATGATATTGCTGGGGCTCTTGTTCCTTGGCACGACTGTTTCTTGATCAGAAAAGCGAGAGATGCTGCAGGGGTATGGAGCACCCACTTTGAGCTTACCTGCTGCGAAGGCTAGTACTAAGCAATAGTGCTCTGGGGGTATATCCCATTCCTCTGATTGTCGAAATGTACGTTTGAATGGATGCAGGTCGCTAGATATGAATTGATAAACCACGATGCGAGCATACAATAGTAGCTTTTCCGGCCAGATTAACCGACATCCAATTCAAGTCATGAGAATTTCCGCTGGAAAGAGATGCCGGCCTGAGTGGGTCACATCCTTCGATGCCAATCGCGCTGGAAAACCGAAGCAATAGTATCAACAAATATTCGCAGCGTCGAAACATTTCTCGAGCTCACAGACGACATTTCGATAAAAGGCCTTTTGCATAGATACACGTTCGAGATCCACCTCCGGGGAATTTTGGCCGAAATTGCATCTCAGACATCGTTTTACTACAATTTCGTACTTGATATTTACCTTCTTACCGACCAGGTCTGCAAGTCGCAGAACGGTTCTATGGAGTGTTAACGAGGGTGACTCTCCCGAGTGCTTGTCAATTGGTGACTGCAGAGCGCTGAGTGGACGCTCGAATGCTAGCTCGATTAGCATGACACCGAGACTGTAGATGAGTGTGTTGGGAGCCAGTGCTGAATAGACTTCCCGCTGCTCAGCTTGTTTTTGTTTACCTTGATCAATTGATCTCACAGGTCGCGGACCGAGAAAGGGTTTGGAAAGAGGATTTAAATCTTGGCTAAGATCTTGTACGCCGAAAAATAGGACTTCTGTGCTTTGCCATATCTGGTCTAGCCAAGGCGTTGAATGAAAATGCAAGACGGCCATTGAGAGCGCTTTAGCGAGGTGCATCCTGTCGACGGGTGGTATACCGCATAGGAGAGACTGTGCTTGGATCAATGCGTCGCTCAGTGATAATGATTGATACCGCGGATTTTGGTCCAGATGGTGATACAATGAGTGTTTGAGATTATGTTTTGTCTGCAAGTATCCTATGCTATGCGCGGAGGTCTCTAGATTTGGTTGCTGCAGTTGGTGCTGCTCCTTGTGTCTAAGATGCAGGCAAAGGTCCTTAATCATGTCCAAACTTTCCTCTGGTTCTATTTGCATATTGGTTGGAATGGCAGCTTCAGACGATGATGTTGATCTAGAATGACTATTCTCTTCGACCTGGAGGTTCCGTAACACTGCCAAAAGCCCATCTGCTCGACTTTGGGATCCTTCTTTATATGGTTTGTCAGTGATGCCTGGCTCATCTAGACATGTTTCGATTCTTAACCATAGTGGTTCGACAACGTTCTCCTCGGGCTGACCGTTACCACTGCATGTCCAGGCAAGAGTAAATTGGACTCGTGCAGTTGGATCCTCTGGTGGCACGATTTCGAGCGCAATATTGGCGGAGTGTTCCGCTGGACATGACCATGAGGTTGACAGTACCGTGTAGAGATCACGTGAAGCGTTGTGCATCGCGGCAAAACGTGCGATCGGGATTTGCTTTGAAGTAATTGTTGGTATGTCTGTACTCTGAAGCTGATTGATCTGGCTCGATAACCTCTCCAGGTCCTCGTTGCCCGCTCTAAGCTTCCCTATGGTCTCGTCAATGGTGGTCTTCGTAAAGCTGATCTTAGTCCTCTGCCTAAGTCGTTTGATCCGGATCAAAAAGCTTCCCTCGCTTTCGCCCTTTGTTGGTGGAAAGTATGGGTTAGCATTGATACAGTTCGGATGGAAGAAGAGAAAATTGGGTCCATCGATTGAATGGATAGTACCTGATCTCGAAGCAACAATCCAACACCGTCATATCTCAGAATAAGATAATCTAGTGTCTGTTTCACAAGGGTCAAAGCTGCGACACAAGCTTCGAAGGAATCCCCGAGCTGAGCCTCTAATCGTTCACGAAACCTCCCATCCCGCCATAGATGTTGATGTTGGGAACCACTTAGCATGTCCGGAACGGCAAGCTTGTATTCGGTTGCGGAGTATAGAAGAAGTCGGCACGCATTTCTGAAAGCTGTCCTCTGCACCCTCAGGGCTAGCTGAAAATACTCGGCTTCTTTCCGACAGCTTCGTGTGAAGATGATCAGTGGCTGGAAGATACGGTCGTAATTTTCGAGAGCACTGACTATCAACGGCAAGACGCCAAGGGCCAGCCCAGCTGCAGTGGCAGGATCCATGCACGGAATTCTTTGAGCTGAACGGGTCTCCTCTCGGAGAAGGGGGTAGAGTCTATGTGATATTGGAATCGTTTGTCCAGTGTGTTGCACATACACTGTAGAATTGCTACCTCTAACCTAACCTTGTACCGTGAGAGGGGGACAGTTACATATCATACCGCAACCCATACGTAAGGTATAATCGTGATAAGTATCCTGGCACGCCCGGGCATGCTCGGAGCTAGGTCCTTCCCACTTCAGGCATAGCGCCGGGGTTGCACACCTTAGTCTGTTTGTCACGTGGAATATTTGTGCGCACAAGCTGCCGTAATATCTCCCAGCTTTGTTTCGATTACTGGCAGGTAGGGAAAGATACGATGCCCTTCAATCTTCCTCGGTGCACCTTCCAATAACAATGCCTTCATACATACCGTGCTCTACCGAAGCTGTCATTAGGACCCTTTGCGACATGATTAGAGCATCCTGAACAAACAAGACTTCACTATCATCAAAATAGTACAATTGTCGTGGGAATATATGACAACTTGATTACTGCAATCTTTTCTAGTAGCTATCGCGCATTCAATAATGACGACGGTGGAATGGGCGTGTAATGCTGATGACCTAGCCTTTTGTTGCTTCAACTTCTTTCTCAGCATAGTGAATGGGCCGAGAAGAGATCTTCTTGATGACAGCGATCTGCGCCGACTGCGCGTTCAGGCGCAAAGATTCAATCTATGGAGAACCGGTGTTATTGCCAGACCCGGTGGGCTAAATGCCATCCTTAAAGGATCAATCCAAATGAATGAAACGGTCCTCATGCTGCTATCTGCGTTAGCAGAAACGTTAGATGAGGTGGCCGAGAAGGCTGTCACTATCGATATGGCAAGCGATGACACCCCAAACGATGATGTCCCCCGGATCTCTGATCGGTATTGGGCTCTAAGAGGGAAGTTGCTCGAATATCGCATGAGGCTAAATCAAGTGTCAGACGATCATGAAGACTCGGATGATAACGATCTTACGGAGTCGATCTTGATAGAGGAACCCGATCCTATTGATTCTATCGATCCTGTAGGGGACGTTGTTTCGTACAACGACTTGCTGGCAGACCTAGTACCAACGCTTAGCAGTAGTCCACAACTGGTCGAACTTTCTCCGTCTGAAACAGTGGATACCGGAGTTTGGTTCCCCATGCTCTTCGTGAAGGGACATCCAGAGACCCCCATGACCAACAATGGTCAAGTGTGCGTCTCGCAGGTATTTGTCTGTCAAAAGGTGGTCAGCGCTGAGTTACATTTAGGTCCATGTGTTTCGGCTCTGCGATGGAACCGACTGTCCAGCATAGGATATACGAAGAATACGTGAAGTTGCTGGAAACGTAAGTGACCAGACTGCGGAGCACGATTATGACCTATACTTACATCGTAGACCTTTTGAGAACGGCCATATCATCGTACAGATTTATTACTGCCGCGAGGACGGAAGTTCTTACTTGATTTGCAAAATTGTCCATCCGCAATCCTCAAGTAGAGTTTGTGGTATCCCACTCTCCTCGTTGGACCTGAGGAGAAACAAGTCGTGCATAGAATTCTTTGACGTTGCTGAGGGTGGCAGAAGGCCATGGGCACTACTGAGGTTCTCTTGTTACGAGAGTATACAAGTCTCCACGGTCTGCTGGCGTTCTATGCTTACAAATCAAAAGATTTAGTGATTTTCTTTTACGCGATTCATGCCTTGAGATCCGAGGACACCGTTGCTGAGGTGTCAGCGGTCACGAAGGACGATTGGCTCGATGAGGAAGTACAATATACAGGGTAATAGCTGACAACGTGATACGCCATCGAGGCATCAGGCTCACATCATTCAGGCTAATCCTAGATGACTTTTTCGAGCGTATCTTAGAGATATACAAAGAACGGGACACTGGGGTGATCAGATTACAAGCGTCTGCATTCTCTGATGATATGGAGCGGTAAGCTTTTCAGTCAATGCTGGCGATGTAACAGACTTGACGCGAATCAGAATACCAATATGGACGAGCTTCATTACACCCCAGTTCGACTCATACACATCGATAACCCACACAACCAACGACACGGTTCACTTCCAAGAATTCCGTGCATATTTTTTCTCAGGTCGCTTTACACGTACGCCCGGAGTGCTATTGCTATTAGGCAATGAGATAACATTCACAAGAGCCGGTGGTATGTAAACAAGGCCGGTCATCGATGCCATTACGCACGCTAACGGCTACCAGACGCCACGGATTTCATGAAAACAATCAGGAAACTTGCCGAGCAAAGGTTCCTTGAGTTGAAGCCTAATAAAGCCCCAAAATCCATGAAGTAGGGACGACTCGTGTCAGAGGATAGACGACACATGTCAGAGGACGACCCACTCATACCTATCAGAAGATAAACAACCCAAAGGAGAAGAAGTAACGAGGAGGTCGAGCAACCCGCCAGATCCAAGTAGTGACGAACGACTCACCAGATAAGACTCCTGCAGAAATCTCCAGCAACTAGGAGTATTACGACATCCACTTCAGACACGGACTCAATGTCTCCCCACCCCCTCAAACAACAAAGCCATAGGCTAGGAGTGACGGGAAAAGGAGAATTGTGTATTGGGAAAGGGTGTCGGGACTGAGGATTAGACCCGGCGTTCGGTGAGTATCACTTTGACTTATTAGGATAGGATAGTCTTACCAGATTCTGCTGGTATCAGTACCTGTTTACATCCGACGGACGTTAGATCTCACACTCTTGACTATCTGTCATGATACATGAATCTTATCAATCAACAAGGAGACTTCCTGAAGAACAACAGTTCCCGTTTACCTACCAAACAGCAAAAGGGTATATAGCTAACCACCCAGAAACCCACCTGCCTCTCCCTATGCTCCAAACCCGCCATGCAGCAACCATCCATCCCATCAAGAAAACACCAATTACCCAAATACGTATCCTACAACATCCACCCCTTCGCCTCCGCCCCCTCATCCCCCTTCTCCTCCTCCAACCCCATCTCCCTCCGCCTGCCGGCATAAAACCTCTCCAAACAACTCCTCCGCTGCGCCTGCGTCCACCCCTCAACAACAAGCGCAAACTCCACCGCGTCAGCGAACCCAAACGTCCGCGCCATGGTACACAACTGCCTCTTCATAACCTCCGGCGGCGGATGGTACTGCCATTCGATCTCCCCATCCCCATGTCCACTGCCATCATCATCATCAGCATCATCATCATCATTCGAACGTTTCCGCTTAACCGGCATTCGATCCTGGGTATTGGCAAAGATCCGTTGATCGCCGAGATCGAGATCGTTGCCCGCCTCCTGTGCCCGGCGCGAAAGGCTGGCTTCCACCTTGGAAGAGCCGACGACTTCGCTGTTTTCGTGCGTATACTCCACGCCTGCGTTCGCGAGGATGGCTTGTACCGGATCGCTTTTCTTCGCGGCACCACTGACTTTTCTCCGGTTCTTCGTGCCGGCCGCTTCTTCGGCTTCGTCGACGATAAGGGCGGCGAGTTGAGACATGGCTCGCTCTTCGGTCATGTCGTCGTTGCCGGCGGCTAGGAAGTCTTCGTCCTTATCGTTGGGGGTGTCGAGGTCGACGCCGATAATACTGACACCAGCTTTGGACTCCGCGACGTTTGTTTTGTTGACGATATCTCTCAGTACCAGGTTCTCATTCTGGAAAGTGAACAGATTGTTGAGGCCGAAGATCTCGCCTTTCTGGTCTTTGTTCTCTTGTACACCCTTGAAGTATCGACGTTCTGTGCTCGCTGTGTAGCCAATGTTCGCCTGTTGCTGCTTATAAATCTGTCTGGCGTACACTATCTCTTCGATGGTACCTGCGGAGACGAGACGGAAGACTTCGACGTCACGGACTTGGCCAATGCGGTAGGCGCGATCTTGGGCTTGCAGATCGTATGCTGGATTCCAATTTGGGTCTACGACAACAACCTTATTTGCGGATGTGATGTTGAGACCTACACCCCCAGCTTTGGTGCTGATGAGAAAGACGAACTGGCCGGGATCGCTGTTGAAGTCGTCGACTGTTTTGGCACGGTCTTCGTACTTCATAGCTCCGTCGAGGTAAGAGACGTTGTAAGTGGTGTGTTGGAAGAGCATTTGCAGCATCTTGAGTAAGCGAACAGAGTGGCTGAACACAAGTACTTTATCTCCATTGCCGTGCCAGAAGCGAAGGAGCTTCTTAAGAATTTTCCATTTGCCACAGAACTCTGGGTTGGAGTAATTGAGGATGGAGTCACGGGTACGGAAGAGCTGGCGCCATTGGTCAGGAACAGCTACTTGGAGCATCTCGAGGTCTTTATCCTGCTTCTCTTTGGGATCGTTGGATTGAGGGATCAGGATTGCGAGGTGGTTAGAGAGCTTTTGAAGGTGGGAAATGGCTGGGAAGACGTAGGACTGCCACTTGCCACCGTCCGGAAGGAACTTTTGGCAGCACCAGCCTTGCTTCTTGCCTGAAGCGCAGCTGCACTGTATGGTTGACTCCTTGATGTAGCGGATGACATCGCTTTCGATGCAATTTTCGTAGGCATCCGTTTGGGTCTCGGTGAGGGGGCAGAAGACAACGCGATCACTCTTTTTGGGGAGCTGATCTGCGATCAGAGATTTCATCCGGCGGAGAAAGAATTGCGGAAGGAGATTTTGGACCAGAGCTTTGGCCGTTTTGCGTGCTTTGCTAAGTTGATGTACTGTAGCATCGTGGGATTGGCCCATCTTGAGAGGGAGACTGATGCTCTGCTTCCAAGTTGAGATAGGTCCAAACTTTCCAGGATTAGTCCAATTCAGAAGGGTCCATAGCTCATCGTACGAGTTTTGAATAGCTGTCCCGGTCAAGCCGATGCGACATAAGGCGTTGATCTCATTCATAGCCAGTGTAGTCTCCGAGGTTCGACCCTTAATCTGATGACATTCGTCTGCAATGACACAGTCCCATTCAACCATGTTGATGGCACTCTTGTTCATCCTATAGGTCGTATAGGTCGTGATCATAATCTCGAGCCGTCCTTTCGCCGCAGCCTCTAGTGCTGCTTCCTTTGTGTCTCCATGATACACGTCCACATGCCACCAACCCCAGCGTCTAAGCTCGTCTTTCCAGTTCTCTATCAATGTGCCTGGGCAAATCACTAACGCCTTTGGATACCATGGTGCATCTGCTCTCCGCATTTTCCGCATACGCTTTGCATCTCGTTCATCTCCAGTCTTGCCAAATGCTGCCGTCAGGAAAGCGATGACTTGCACAGTTTTCCCGAGGCCCATATCATCTCCCAATACCCCTCCGGTCTGGTAGATGAACAAGCCATGTAAGAACGCCGTACCCTCAACCTGATAGTCCCGTAACCACTGGGCAATCGGTGCGGGTATCAACCCAAGCGACTTCGGTAACTGCTTGTCTTTGTACGGCGCCGATGGCTTCCCGCGTGGGAAATCAGGCCTCTCCTGCAGTTCCTCCATCCTCTCATCATCCGAGAACTCAACGTTATCATACCTGGGTGGTAGCTTCAGTCCCGCCGCATGCAGCTTCTCTGTTCTTTGATCAAATCTCCTGCGTCTGTCTTGTAGATACTCCGGCAGAGTATACTCCATCAACTGGTCATCATCAGATGTATCGGCCCACTGCCTCTCTTTGGTTCCTTTGCCCTTGCCATTCCCAGTGAGCTTCGTCTGCTTCTGACCGACACCGCTCTCTTTTTCCACGGCCTTGGCTCTGCGGGTACTAGCAGCCGCCCTCTTCCTTTTGACAGACTTGCGCTTTACAAAGTTCTTGTATGCTTCTTCACTGTCATCACCTGACCAATCCACTCTCTCACCTCTAGGTCTGACCGTACGAAATTTTCGCTCAGCGGTAGCATCGTGGTCTGATTCATCATCTGAATCACTGATGGATTCATGATCGTAGAGGACCTCTGTAGGATAGGTGAGCGGGGACTGCAAGTGTAAAGGTGTCCAAATGTGTTAGGCACACTATTTATGTGGTCTTCGTGACCCAGATCCTTCTTCACCGCCGAGGTAATATCCAAATCATCATCGCTATCCATCAGATCCATGTCAGCGTTGTCCGTTGTGGCATAGCAGAGGTAGGAACGAAACGCGGGGTTGAAGTCGCGTCTCCCAAATGTCTCCGCAAGAGCTCCGCAACACCAACATAAAACTGTAGACTAGGTGAAAGATTCCGAGTCTCCAATTACATTCTAGTGTCATTCCTCCCAGCACCTCTTTCCAATTCCTCGCAATCCATACCCACCATGCCCCTCGACACATCAACCTACCACCTCTCCCTCCTCCGCCTCGACGGTCGCCGCTGGAATGAACTCCGCCGCCTGCACGCCCAAATCAGCACCCAAGCCTCCGCAGACGGCTCCTCTTACTTGGAAATGGGAAACACAAAGGTCATATGCACAGTCGCCGGACCGGCCGAGGTACGGGGAGCGGGAGGCAGGAGGGAGGGTGCGGAGCGGGACAATGCTGTCGTGATGGTCGATGTGGGCGTGGCAGGGTTCAGTGGGGTGGATAGGAAGAAGAGAAAAGGTGATAAGTGAGTTTCTCCTTGGTCTGCAGTGTGTGGGGCATCTCAAAGATGAGCAGGGAGGGAAGGTGAAGGGATGGGAGGGAATGAGCTAATACGAGAGAGCGTAGGCGGACAACAGAGATGCAAAATACAATTGCTTCCGCATTCACAAGCACCCTGTTCACACACTTCTACCCACATTCCACCATCCAAATCAACCTGCACATACTTTCACAAGACGGCTCTCTGCTCGCCGCCTGTCTCAACGCCGCTACGCTTGCCTTGGTAGACGCTGGTATACCTATGAGTGACTACATAGTCTCGTGCACATCAGGTCTTACGCCCCCTTCGTCAAACAATGAAGGGGCGACTGCGGATCCGTTGCTAGATCTCAATGGCACGGAGGAGCAGGAGCTGCCGTTCCTGACCGTGGGGACGCTGGGGGCGGGGGAGAGGGTTAGCGTGTTGGTCATGGAAAGTAGAGTGCAGGTTGGACGACTGGAGGGGATGTTAGCTGTAGGTGTGGATGGGTGTAAGCAGGTGAGGGAGATATTGGATGCAGTAGTTAGGAGGCAGGGGAAGAGAGTGCTAGAAAGTGTAGTCAGCTAGCACCAGTGAAATAGAAAAGGTTAAAGAGATCCCTGGGCTTTGCGGCAAACAATCCAGAGAGAACTCTGAGTGGAGATGGTAATGCATCTATTGCTGAATGTCACTGCTCGCTTTTGGCTAGAATTGTACCGCCATATTGTAGAAGCAGATCACCCATCTAATGTACCGAGATCTCCATCTTCCACGAAAGTCCCCATTGCTGCTTTGCGCCCTTTACAGCTCACCCGCCTTAGTGATAACGGGGTCTTTGCTGTAGGAGATTTTCCCGGAGCTGCTGCCGCAAGCCTCGATAGCCTTGACGATCTTCATTGATTCGTCGTCTGCGACCTCGCCGAAGACAACGTGCTTCCCGTCGAGCCAACCAGTAATAACGGTGGTGACGAAGAACTGCGAGCCGTTTCTAGATGATGCATATTAGCAAGTGTTCCATTAGCGAGATGAAGTGCGAGTGTCATACGTGTTTGGTCCGGCATTGGCCATTGAAAGAAGTCCGGGCCTAGTGTGCTTCCTCTGGAAATTCTCGTCCGAGAACTTCTCACCATAGATTGACTTGCCACCCGTACCCTGCATTCATTTGTCAGCGCATGTCAAATGCAGGCCTCGGGAGAGCATACGTTGCCACGGGTGAAGTCACCACCTTGGAGCATGAACTGAGGAATCACGCGATGGAACTTGGAACCAGTATATCCAAATCCCTTTTCGCCGGTGCAAAGAGCACGGAAATTCTCGGCAGTCTTGGGGACAACATCATCATAGAGATTGAAGTTGATGCGGCCGCTCTGTTCTGCCCAATTGTCAGTACGGGACCATTGAAGGAGGACAATTGATGCGTTTGTGATGAATGGTATAAAGGCGGATGTGGAAGTGGGGGGGGAGAAAGAGCTGTCGTATCACCTTTGACTTCCTTTGTAGGCTTCGAGCTGGCATCAAGGACAGGACCCTGCCAGGAGACATCGAAGTAAGTTTTGATGGTCATAGTTGCTGGAGATGTGGAAAAGTGTTTGACTGATGGTATGGTGTGTTGGATTGGTCGAAGAAGAAAAGTTCGCGAGAGAAGTCGAGGAAACGTCGTTTTAAGCTGAAGTGGGAAGGCCATGGTGGGGTCGAGAATGGATCAGAGAGTGCCAAGGCTAAGCTGCAGCTGTGATGTCGACCTTTTCCTTTCCCCTCTCTTCCTAGCAGTGACTTGCTAAATATAGGTAGAGAAGACTCTGAGGCTTCACTTCCTTTGAGTGATACACCAAGGGGTATTCGCTTGCCTGACTGCCCAAATGCTTCACTGAGACTTGATCGGAGGTAGATAATCGCCCTGCTGAAACCCGGTCTTTACAAGAATACCGAATGTGGAACCCACGGACCGGAGATGATGATGTCAGAAATAGGATCGGAAGCTAACGATGCAGCTGTCGAGCTGGGTTGCTGTATTATACTTAGAATACGTTGATGGAGAAAATCGATGATGTGAATACAACAGTAAGTAAACTTACTCCTTACCAGAATTTAATGCCAAGCCGGGCAGACCAGAAGCTAACCCTCATCGAGTTAGCGGTGCTCACCACGAGGAAAGGCACGCGAGGGTACACCTTGGCGTAAAGTAGGTATTTTTATATGTTGATCATCCTCGGTGTAGACTGGGAGTAGGTGAGCTCGTCTTCGACTGATGGTTGTCATAGGCGATGTTGTAACCAGTGAAACATGGCCAACGGCGATCTGATTGCCTTTAACGTCGCTGCTTTCATCTGCGCACTTTTCGTGCTGGAGTTTGGTGCCGACAAGTTTGTCGACCACACCGCAATTGTCGCGCGTCGGACTGGTATTTCCCAGGCACTCATCGGTCTCCTCACCGCCGGTGCTGAATGGGAAGAGGTCGGTAGGCTGCGCGTTCGTGCTTGCTGCAGGGCTGACTAACCTTGCAGCTCGTCGTGGTCGTAGCCTCCGTCGTGCGGAACCGTTCATCCCTCGCACTGGGAAATGTTATCGGCGCAGCCATATCCAATATCCTTGGTGCCTTTTCTCTGGGGCTGCTGTTCCATTCTACAAAGGATGGCATTGAGTTCGACCGAAGCTCAAAAGTTTACTCTCTACTCTTACTCCTCTTGACTGCATTCGTCACCGCCCTTACCCTAGTGGGAACAAAAGCTACATGGAGGATCTTTGGTGGTATTTTACTAGCCATCTTCGTGATCTACATTACGTCTATCGCATGGGCTATCACCCGGGGAGCGATAAAAGCTCCAGAGCTTTCCGATTCCGATTCCGAATCCGATGATGATGGGAGTAGTCAAGGCAGTGCAAGCGAAAGAGGAGAAAGGAATCGTGCCATTGGGGTTGAGACGAGAATACAATCCAATCATGTTATCGACGACTCGTCACCGCAAGTCCAGAGTGATAGTAGATCAGAAAATGTATCTCGTTCCCCAACTCGTGCGCGACGCCGTGTCCGTCGCAGCTTGAAATATCACATCAGCTTCCTACTCCTAGGATTCTTATCAATTTGTCTCTCCGGCTACGTCCTCTCACACTCTTCGACCACCCTCAGCGACGAGATCGGTACATCCGACGTGCTGTTCGGAGTCGTGATACTCTCCATTGCCACAACACTGCCCGAGAAATTCATCGCCGTCCTCAGTGGTTCCCGCGGCCACACAGGCATACTTGTTGCGAACACGGTTGGTAGCAACATATTCTTATTGTCACTATGCTTGGGGATCGTGTGGGTCGTTACGGCTGGAAACTTCGACGCCGGCTCGGTGAACGCAGCAGAGATGGGAGTGTTGATGGGCTCTACCGTCGCAGTGACAGCCACCGTATGGTTTGGGGCGAAGTGGGCTCGGTGGATCGGGGGGGCCATGCTGGTAGCTTACGTGGCATTCCTCGTGCTCGAGTTCACGGTCATTCGAAAAGTCTGATGTTGTGGCTACTGATCAGGGTTACATTACACGTAAGCATGAACAATGCGAATACTTACAATGTTCTATCCCTACTCATCTCGCTGTAAATGACTTCTTCGTTGGCTCTATGAAGGCACTGGATGATCCTCTGCTCTTCGAGTCCACACCCAATCAGACGAAGTGCATGAAGCTGTCATCGTTACTCCCGTCGCCGCGACGCTCTTGAATATCTCTGACCAAAACCATACCGCATCGTAATGACGCCCACCCCGATACCGAAAACCTCAAACCATTATGCCTTCAGAACATCTCCCTGCACCAATATCCGCGTGCACACACCTGCCCTCAACAAAGCCATAAAGTTACAAAACCAACGCCTTCAAGACCGGCCATCACAACTCCAGCGCACCCAAAGTCCTAGAGAATAAAAGCATCAAGAACCCGTGCAGAGGAGCGCCAAACCCTCCCTACCAGAGCCCCAAAGCCACCTCAGACACGGGGATTGCAACAATTCCATCCCCACATCCACCACCAATACCATCAACAAACACATCTATAACATCGACATTGTGCGAAAACATCCGAGAGAGAAATCAGCGCATCGCAACTGTGGGTACGAGCTCAACGGCGAGACCAAACAACGGGCCTGGCTGAGGACGGGTAAGGTGTAACGCACAATCGAGAGGTACCTAGGTAACCAGTCTTGAAGGCATGTAAAAGTAGAAAAAAAACATCGAGAACAACGCGTGATCATGTGAATAAAGTAGGTAGTATAGATACCAATGTATTCATCCACGTTCTACTCAAAAGGAACAAAAAGAACGACCGTATTTCTTAGCATGTTCCTCTCATCTTTCAAGCTCAATCAATCGCGCATATCCAAATCAGAAGCATAGGATATCAGCACAGTCTTTCTATGTCTATCTATGACCGTCTATCAGAATTTTCTACCTGCGGACGTCTGACACGCTAAGCAACTCCACAAGGTAAGGTAGGTATGCAACACGCTAAACTGCTCACGCCCATGAATGCAAATGCAAAATGCAAATGCAAATGCAACAGCAACAAATGTATATGTATATGAATGTATGAGAAAAGAAAGCCATCATCAACCCATCGCACACAACCCCACCCACTCACCAATCATCTCGCCGTCGTCATCGCCAACCCCGCCAACGCCTGTCCCTTCGAAGGCGCCGCACTCAGCGCCGCAGAAACCGGCGTGCTAGACCTCGTCGGCACGTTACTCCGATTATGCGCCATATGTGCCCTCACCAGATGTCCCGCAGCGAGGGCACTGCAGAGACTGAGCTCCCCAGCCAGCACGCTGGCCGCGACGATCCGTGCCAATTGTCGAGCGTTGTCGCCCGGATGGGTGGGGTGTGCGCCTCGCACGCCGAGGAGGTCGAGGCAGGCGCTCTGGGGTTCGAGGACGGTGCCGCCGCCTATGGTGCCGACTTCGATGGAGGGCATGGATACGGCGATTTGTAGGTTGCCGTTAGAGCTGGATCGGGGTTGATTAGCTTGGGTTTGCGGAAATGATGATGATATTGCTAAACTCACTTTCGCATGGTGGTGATGCAATTACTGCTTTCCACGTTCTGTGCAGGGTCTTGACCTGTAGCCAGGAAGATCGCAGTGACGATGTTGGAAGCGTGTGCATTAAAACCTCCGATGCTTCCAGCCATCGCGCTCCCGATGAGATTTTTGCTCGTGTTCAGCTCGACCAATGCATTGACGTCGCTCTTCAAGACACTTCTGATGATATCCCCGGGGATGATGGCTTCTGCTACTACGCTCTTGCCCCGTCCATCGATCCAGTTAATAGCAGCGGGTTTCTTGTCCGTACAGTAATTGCCTGAAACGGAGATGATGGACATATCGTCGAAGCCACTTTCCTGCGCCATGACATTCAATGCGCATTCAACACCTTTTGAGATCATGTTCATGCCCATTGCATCTCCAGTAGTTGTCTTGAACCTAATGTAGAGGTAGGTGCCTGCCATGGCAGTCTTCATTGACTGTAGGCGAGCAAATCGACTCGTCGAGTTGAACGCCTTTTTCATGGTCTTCTGACCATCTTCTGAATCCAGCCATAGCTTTGCGGAACCCGCTCTGGTGAGAGTTTGAAAACCAACGCAAGGCCCCCGGGTCATGCCATCACCAGTCAGAACAGTTATTGCGCCACCAGCAGCATTGATTGCCTTGCAGCCTCTATTGGTGCTAGCAACGAGAACACCTTCGGTGGTTGCCATTGGAATGTAGTAGGGTTGTCCATCAATAACCATGGGCCCAGCAACGCCAACAGGAATGGGCATGTAACCTACAACGTTCTCGCAGCAGGCTCCATGGACGTTCTCGTAGTTGTAGTCTTCATAAGGCAACTTTGAACATTCCAGGAGGCTCGAGTTTTCTGCCGTCGCTGGGGTCCTCGATACTAAGGTCCTGCGAATCTTGACAGCTCGGGTCAAAGAAGCAAGCCTCGACATGACATCCGTATTCTCTAGCGTTTTCTCAAGAGCATAGCCTGGGATCTTGCCTCGTGTAGCTAGCTCATTGAGTTCGCTGTCATTAAGATAAGCAGCCCTTTTTTCCTTCACCATTTGCTCGCATTCTTCGAGATCCCGATCCCCGGACACAGGTTCCTCCTCAATAGCACAGCCATTGGGCTCGGGAACATGGCAACGGGCAGAAGATTTGTCCCCTTGAGCCTCTGCTCGCCTACTCAACTCTGCGCGGTCGCCATTTCCTTTCGACATCCTGCGAAGAAAGCCTGCCATCGAGGCGGAAGGGCCTTCGAGGGGAGCGTCTTGAAGAGCTTGAGGTTCTTTGATGCTCCATCTTGCGGCATTAAACAGATAGCCATTTAATATAACACTTACCGTCAGTGCGACAATGATCCATTTACTCACAACTGGATCTTCCAGGCTCTTCAGTACGCCCTCCACTACTTTCCCCCCAACTACGTAGTCAAAAAAATGCTCAGTATAGTCAGCATCGAATATGGAAGCGCCTTCGCTTACGAAGTCTGGAATTGGGGATTGAAGCTCATACTTGAATGGTGGTAAGATGGTGACAATCAATTCGCTTTTCGTTGTCTTGGCATCGATGTACAGTTGATCCAGACCATTTTGGGCCACTTTGAATGGATCCATAGAAGGAGGTGTGAGGACGTTGGACAGTCCAGATACGGATGTCCGTGTACCATTCCTATTTGGCGAACGAAATGGAAGGGTGCATATGTTGAGGGCATTGACCAAGAGAAACCCGGTAACCATCAGGACCTTGAATTTTGGGATGCTACTGTCGCGGGCCTTCTCGCCAAAGACTGCTGGCGCATCGTTGGTACCGTCGCCACCGAACCCTGCGCTCTCGGCCTTAGATCTCTTCAAGTCATCGCTGGAGGCCACATTCTCGGCGACCCGCTTGCTAATACCATCTTCTTGCAACGCTCTACTGAGAGCAACATGCCTCTTGATACGATTGATTTCTAGCTTGACGCTGAGTATGGCGGTGTAAAAGGTAAATAGCAGTATACAGTCGAATACCAGTATCCAGGCAGCAAGAAAGCAAAATTGTGTAAGCCCACCTTGCACGCCAGAGCAGGCACCCGCAATCAGGATGGCGAGCTCAATACAATAGTCTCGAACGATGTCGAAGCCCCGCTCCTGGACCGCTAAGTGCAGCGAAGATTGGATAGTCTTTGACGAGCTTGCACTACCTGAGAGATCGGCATCTGGTTGCTGCCCTTGTCGGCGCGAGCTGTTCGACGCTGATAGAACCGCTTTGGTAAGTATGATCGGTTTTTCGAAGCCAATCGTAACCACGAGGAATGGCAACCCCTCCGACAGTAGAACAAGATTGATCGGGACCCCAAATTTGGTAGTTACGATCGTACCGAACAAGAAAGCAAAGACGGATGAGATCAGGACAGAGGTAGCGAGCCAGGCATTTGATCCCATGTCTCTCATGGACATGAAGAGAGACACGAAGGTTAGGTGCATGGACAAGTAGCCCAGAACCATGATAACAATATCCAGCGACTCCGCGTTCTATGCAATATTAGCATAGAGTCCTCAATGTAGATAGCGATCGTTGTACTTTAAGCAAGTCCACAAAGCCAATCCAGGTATTCTTGGCTGAGAGACGCATTGTAGGCTGGGCTGGATTCTTCCCATTCGTTGCAGCTTTCATAACCCATCTATTGGCCTTGGAAGGCGCTTCGACTTGGGGTCTGTCATCATCGTCGAGGAAGTGGTCTTTGTTGGGTAGTTCGTGTATCGATCTAGCGAATTCTACTGCTTCATCAGAAGGAACCGCGAAAGCTAAAGCCGTGTCCTGTGAAATTGGGGAAAGGGGGTTCCACGTCGTCGGTAGATGCTTCGCAGAGCTGTTTACAAGTTCTAACACTTCAATTGCAGATGGTGCAATTCGTGGAGCAGTATTGGAGAGAGAGTCCGGGAAAACGAGTGTCATGACCATCATGTGCTCGGTATCCTGGGAATTCCCCAATGGCTTCCAATGAGAGGTATCGCGTTCGGGGGACGCATCTCCAGAACCGCTCTGTTCGGTCTGCCATTTCCAAGAAGTTTCCTGTCCCAGTCGTAGCCGTTTGGCGCCTTCTGCAAGCGAGCTAAAGTCTGTACCACCAGCATCGCTGGTCGAGCTCGCGCGGTCGAATAGACTACCTTCTAGAACTCCAACATATGAAGTGCTTGCTAGAAGGGCCACAAAGACAATGGTGTGTATAGGATGTATAAATGCACTACGAGCAACCGTTTGAAGAATGCGAGTGATCTGGCGATTGACATAGCCAGGATTCGAGGGCGGTGTATGGTTATGCTCGTGACGCAGTCGCGCTGGGAGGAAGGATGCTCCTAGCATGTTGAAAGTTCAGGACTGTGTAGAGGGTTGGAAGGGTAGGACAAGTCCACGAATGCTATGAGTACAGCATTGGGGCGAACATTTATGAGCATCTTGGAGATTGATTAGCACAAGCATTGATAATTGCATAAAATAACACCAGTGAGCCTCATCTGGCGCACTCACGTCTTGAAAAGGCACTCTTGGGCACACAAATTTGGATTGAGTGTAGAAGTATCCAGGTCCGGCCTCGCGAAAAGATTTTATGATGGTATTATAGGGAGTAGAATTATCCTAGGACTGCGTACACCGTCCCACGAATAGTACAAGAGGTGAGAAAGTGTAGGTAAAGAGTGAAGCGTGGATGAGTAGGAATAACGCGGAGGTTGCGTGGAGACGTCCTCTAACACCGAGTTTGCCCTGGCCACCAACCGTGGAACCTGGCAGCACCCCCGGCTCCTCTTTCCTCGGGTACACTAATGTTCCACGTATAGTAGTAGCTTAGTGCACCAATTTACTCTCGGCCGAGATTCAATCTATAATTGCCTAAATAGTAGAAATTATTCCATGGGTAGGAGCACTCGCTTTCGAGAAGCTTATCCGTATCTTCAGGACCAGCCATTGGACAAAACATTCCTACGTTGCAGGAGTAGCGCCGCAACGAAAAGCGGTACTTGCTGATCTACGACAAAGAGAACTCAGAGCATCCTTTGTTCTGAACTCGGTGAAGTTCGCTGTGGAAGGTAGACTGTATGTATTCGAGGTTGGCTACCTTAGTCGTTGATAGACGAGTAGTGTAAGTAGGCTTGGGTCACGACACGCTTGCATATGAACGATTGAATGCCATACTCTTCGTCCGCACCCATATAGCTATACCGGATTCAACATTATACAATATCTACTGTTGTGGTCCCCGAATGTGCCATTTTCGCCATTGGGGGGAAGAGATAGGGGGCGAACAGCGTTAGGAGGAGCTGTAATACGTTCGAAAAGGCAACAGATGATACGCAAAACGATACTGGATGAGCAATAGAGTGCAGTAAAATGATAAGTGGATTCAACAGTATTGATTATATCAGTAAAGCTAAGTTTTGAACGCTGCAGGTCACTGACCTAGGAATGCTAATTACTCAAAACCCTGTTCTGGTGCCAATACCGCCAAATACCCTCGGCATATCACCGGTACGGCGCCTTATGTCCAAGAGGACCCATGTCTTGCAAAAAGAAAAGGATACACAGAAAATCGTACATGAACGCGAGGAGATACAGCTGTGGAAATACGAATCAATGACAGAATGGGTGCAACAGAACATGATGCGTCACTTCTTCCCACTCTTGGCCTTCTTCGCCGGAGGTTTCTCCTCCTTGGTCTCCTCAGGAGCGCTACGCTTAGTGCCACCAGCGACGCGAGAGCTCTTCCTGGAGCCTTCAGCAGGCGCCTTCTTCTCCTTTTTTGGTGCCTTGGGCTTTGTCTCAGTCTTCTTTCCGGTCGCCTTTTTAGCGCTGTTGGCTTTAGGCTTCTCTTTCTCGTCGGTCTTCTCTTCGTCCTCCTTCGTTTCGGATTGTTTCTTCTCATCTGACTTGGCTTGAGGCGCCCCTTTCGATGGCTCATTCTTCGACCCGGCCTCGTTCTCGTATTCTCCACCGCGCTCTTCATACTCTTTAGAGATCTTGCTTGCCTGTACGATAGCTACGCATCAGCTTCTGGCGGTTCTACTGCTCGGACACATTTTCTATACGATAAAAGGCGCATGTTGTGCCATGACATAGAAGCCAAAGAGCGCGCAAGCAACTCACCTTCCAAGCAGCCATTTGGCCCTTCCCACTGCCATCTTTGTTGGTCATCTGCTTGACATCTGCGTCCAGGCGCGCGTAAGTATCCATACAAGCTAAAGTACTTCTTGCTTCAGATCCATGCTAACCTTCTTTCGCTTCTTCACGAAGCTTAGGATCTGTCGGCTTTCCCTTTGAAGACACCATCGCGGTAGATTTGACTGGATATGATGGTGGAGATGATCAGAGATCTGGGTTTTGTTGTGAACTGTTGTCGTGAAAACGCGCAAGATGCATGACGACGGAGATCACCCGAGCCCAATCTTATTGCGACCGCGCTAATCTGGCGCTAGTGTGGTATTATATTGATCCGGACAGTCCAATTGCACGAGCGAGACAGTATAGAACCCTTTATGTCTGTGAGAAGAGTGTATACCAGCAGAAGTGTCGGACGTATCCAAACGATGTCGGAATGATAGTCCCAACTCAAAATTTTTATTGATTCAGTATCGAATGAGTCTCTGTGGTCGAAGTGGACCCAGCATAATGCATCGTTGTATTTGTTCCAGCTATTTCTTCCAACAGGTTCGCTGATAGGGGAGCGCTAATGGCTCATGTGAGGGACCTGACGCGTTGGATCTCTGAGCCGTCGATGTGAATGATCTGAATCGCAGATTCCGCCAATTCCACCTTGGCGGCTTCCCATCCTTTCTCCCCACGATCGACGCATCTTGTGGCTTCCTCGATCACGAAGACCTCAAATCCCTCTTTCTTCGCATCAAGTGCCGTACACTTGACACAAAAGTCTCCAGCCACACCAACAATGAATACATGAGTGATCCCAGCAGCTTTGAGCCGTTCTGCGAGATCCATGCTCGTAGCCATAGAAGACTTGATCCCAAAAACATCTGCGAATCCGGAGAACATTTCGACCCGCCTGTCCTTGCCTTTCTCAACCACTGCGTCGAGCTTAGAAACGTCTATTTCTTGGATAATTTCGGCTCCTTTGGTATATTGGACACAATGGACAGGCCAGATCGGTATATCTTGCGATTGAGAGGGCTCTCTTGGATTCGATATGTTGATGAATGATTGGAAGGCTTTGTTATTGGGAGGGGTATGAGAAGAGTCGAACGATATGTGATCCGGGGGGTGAAAGTCCTTGGTACCGATCTTCAGAGTAAAGGGCAGAGACGTGAGCTCGTTAATGACAGGCGCAATCTCTCGAGCGCCAGCTACTGCCAGCGAACCATCCTATGGGACGGTGAGATTACTGTGGTAAGTCGTAGAGATATCTGCTCACGGGGGGGCAAAAATCTTCCTGCATGTCCACAACTAGTAGAGCTGGCCTAAAAGAGGCTTTGACGCTCGAGACCGCCATATTGCTCCCAACTCCAGCTAACATAGAATGGTTGGGGTCGCCCTCGGGCACGTCGGCCTTGATAGCTGTGGGTTTACAAGAAACTCGAATTCTCGGTCCCCGCAACGATTCGGCTTGCTTCGGAGAGGACAACTCCGTGTTGTACATACTTGGTTGTTAATTGTCCCATGCAGCAAGTCATTACAATCTATGGTAAGATTGAATGCCATGATTCTCTACAGGTTTCCCTCGATTCCCCTTCTCCAGATATTAATACTACAATACCCGATCTTTGGTCATACTATCATCAGTCGGCTCAGTCATCCCCTGAATTACACGTAGTACCATAGGGACATTAGTGAACTGCCAGGGCCAATCATCTGGACCATCTAGTGTTGACGTCCCAGCAAACCCTTGTGTACCAGACATGGTATGAGATGCCATAGCGCCAGTCGAGGCATCGAACCATAATACTACATCAATTGAAGCTCTTGCATGCAAAGGTTTACCACAAGACGCTGACTAGGGACACCTTCATGACAAAGTAGTAAAAGGGACGGTCAAGGCAGATACCTATTCGATGACGCGTTCACAGTGACCAGAGCTCGAGCCCTTTGGAGTAAATTATGCGCCTCATCGCAATCGCGGATCCCATGTACGCCAACCACCATATGCTCGTTGCTCATCGTCGTCTTGGTGATTACAACGCGGCACGTAGAGACGATTGGCGCTAGTCCATAGAAATTGATTCTGTACATCCCCATGTAAGAACTCTACGCTTCATTCGGCACAAGACCAGAATCAGTCTGATCTGACATCGTGTGCTTTTCCCTTTAGCATTGATCTACTCCTCCCACTTTCCCCAATTTTGTTTTGCATCCTGCATAATCCTCTTGGGTGCTGTTACCGAGAATCTTGGTTCTCCGTCTTCTTTCCAGGTCGCATGTATTTCGCCGCGTTTCTCCTCCGTATCTACAATCGGTACCTTCTCTTGCACAATATCTAGAATTAGTTGCTGAACAGCAAGTAGGATCTCGTTACCATCAACGGAGGATGTCACGTGTCCGCAGCCAATTTTGATCTGACCTTTGTTGGCGTCATCATCGTTGTTCTTGGTATCGACAAACAGGAGGAGCTTCTTCAGCGATCTCAGGTAATCGACAATATTCCCTTCTTTGGGGAAAATAATGGCTTGTTCGTAAGACTGGTCTTTGGCTACTCGCTCGTATAATGTGTCTCCCACGTAGAGATGGCGTTCGCGATCGTCATACCAAGCAATCTCGTCTGGCGTGTGTCCAGGAGTATGGATGATATGCAAATGCAAGAAAATGCTTCCGAAATAGAGCTTTTGATAATCGTGAGCCCATGTTGTGACTTTGTATTCGGGAACGGGAATCTCAAGGAAATTGCATAGGGAATGTTCAGGAAGATCGCTTTCGATGAATTCCTTGCCGTACGATGAAGCAATTATCTCTGGGGAGGCATCCCGAAAGTGCGGAAGACCGAGAATGTGATCGTAGTGGCAGTGAGTGCAGATGATGAAGTACTTCTTTGTGGCATTGCCATTTGAGTCTCGAGGGTTCAGAGGGTTTCCATTATTCGATAAGACAGGACTAGTCTCGATGAAGTCTTTCAGATTGGTAGCATGAGGTTCTTGGGCTTTACCGCCTCCACAACCAGTATCAGACAATACGAGGACTGGAGTGTCTTCAAAGCTTTTCACATATATGAAGGGATGCTCTCCGTATTTGTCTTTCTCGTGGATAACAAAGGTCGTAGGGTTTACACGGCTACATGTAAAGTACGAGCTAGCTTCACCTAAGAGCTCCATGACCGCGCATTTATGAAGTTGTACCTACAATGGAGGTACTTTTGGAATGACAGAATAGCTGTCAACGTAACGGCCAATCGATCAATTTGTCGTTGCGGAGGGAAAGCGCCAAGACAAGCTGAAACGCCACCAAGATCTGAAACGCTGTTCAACTCGACCTCTTCATTGGTCGTTGAGGCTCAAAAGCAATGAAACGCGTCTCTTGCAATCAAAGAAGAAATACAGAAGATTCACTTTGGCTGTTGCAGACATTCGGGAGATTTACCATACGATTGGCAGCATGAGGCTGAAGACCGTTCCCCGTTCCATGGTTTTTCGCCACTCGGTAGCGCTGCCATCAAGGCAATCCATACATATCTTTCTCACCATTTATAGCTGATACGTACAGAGCAATAGATTCCATTCCCTTGTGATAGAAATATCTAAGAAACTTTTCGCTGCTCGGAATTCGTTTCAGGCCAGGTGGGATCAGAATGTCAGGTTTGATGGCGTGGTCAAGGCGCGTCTTCACTGGCTGCCAGTTCTCTTATTGTCGTAACAAGGACTTATCCTCACAAACCTCCGTGACAGGAGCTTATTGTATTCTTGTGTTGTTTCGTGATGTTTTATTGTGAGAAGAATTGATATATCCCGCATTCGCTTTCACAATGGAAACTTCACTTCTTCCCACGGACAACGGGCAACAATCTCCGTTGTTACGCAAACTTTCATTCACAATCATTTTCAACAATTACATTTGACCTTCAATAATCAACTCTTCTTTGTTACACTTCCTTTCTTCAACACGTTGACCGTGTACACTCATCTATATAATCTACCCATTTCACGCTCCTTCCAGTCTTATTCATTCACCACAACCCACCACTACTCACATATCACATTCTACAATCCCTAGAGAACCTATATCAAACGCAGGTCGTACCTCTCACTATCGAAAACTCAGCTCCACTCAGACAACCTCATACAACCACACGTCAGCATGCCTTCCTCAGTTGCAAGTGCCCTGGCGCTACTCGCTCTTCTCACGACTCCAGCGATCGCGCATTCTTGGGTTGAACAGTTGACGGTCATCAACCCCAGTGGAAGTTTCACCGGTCAGCCAGGTTACGCTCGCAACAACACCCTGCGAACAGCTCCTGGCTTCACTGATCTTCTTATGGTCCATATCTTGCCCGGCCAGGGACAACCTTCGCTCGAGCAGAGAGACGCCCCGCCCTCAAACGACGTACAGAACGTTCAGCCTACCGATCCTATGTGCAAAAAGACTCAGCAAGCGCAATTTCAGTCCGCCGATAGTCCTAGGCTGAAGGCAGCCCCAGGAGATATGGTCGCTCTACGCTACGAAGAGAACGGCCATGTCACTCTTCCCGCCAACCAGCCTGGCAAGCCAGCCAACCGTGGCAATGTCTACATCTATGGAACGACCCAGCCAAAGAGCGATGACACTTTGCTCAACATCTTTGGGGTCTGGAATGCTGATGGTAGTGGGGGCGACAAGCGAGGCAAGCTTCTGGCAACCCAGCCTTTCGACGATGGCCAATGCTATCAGGTCAACGGGGGCACCATCTCTGCCTCACGTCAGAAAGAACACCCTCACCCTGCCAGCCAGGTTGGAGGAACCGACTTGTGGTGTCAGAATGATATCAAGATCCCAGCAGACGCTCCTTCCGGCAAGCCGTACACTCTGTACTGGGTGTGGGACTGGCCTACTCTTCCCAAGGTCGACCCTGGACTTCCCAACGGTAAAGCCGAGATCTACACTACCTGCATGGACGTCGACATCACTGGCACCAAAGCCACCCGCGACTTGGAGGACAGACAAGCACCAGCATCTGGCAGTGGCAGTGGCATCAGTAATTCGGCTATTCCAGCATATGTTAAGCAACTCAATGCCGCTCCTGCAGCCTCCGCGCCCGCATCTCCATCCAACCTCGCGGTCGCCCCTGTAGCTTCTTCGCCAGCTGCCGCACCTGTAGCCTCCTCGCCAGCTGCCGCCCCTGCAGCTTCTTCGCCAGCTGCCGCCCCTGTAGTTTCTTCGCCAGCTGCCGCACCTGTAGCCGCCTCGCCAGCTGCCGCCGCCCCTGTGGCCTCCTCGCCGGCTGCTGCCCCTGTAGCTGCTCCAGTCGCTGCGTCAGCACCTGCTGCCCCCGCACCAGCAGCCCCCGTTGCGCCATCCGTTGTCACAGTCACGGTGACCGCCTCAGCCGCCGCTCAAGCACCCGCACAGCCCACAACGATGGCCACCATGGTATCTCCCGCCGCCGCCAACCCGGCCCCTACCCCAGCCTCTCAAGCAGCTGCTGCACCACCCGCAAACTCGATGCCGCCAAGCTCGCTCCAGATCGCCCCACCAATCCTGTAAAAATCTCCTTTCCCACAAAACACGGACCGATGGCTGATCCGGAACATCCAGGTCCACACCCGCAGGCACTCTACCCACATTTACCGGAACCGCATCCGCAGTCATGCCTGCCACGATGTCGATGTCGATGCCAACCTATCCCATACCCGCGAACACATCGACACCCATGGCTGCTCCACAGTGCAACAAGTGCAAGAAGCAGAAGCGGAGCTTGATACTGGGAACTGCTGCTCGCTAGTCGACATGTGGTTGTATCACGCTGTTTTCCTTTTTCCCTCCTCTTGGATTTGGATAATCCATTCACACTCCTTTGACACCTATGGAACACGCTCATTGAGATTATGATACCCCTACGATATTATGATATTACTAGACTAGCATACATAAACATGCATTGCTTTCCACCAAAATCTTGTTCTCCATCGTGACTACATGATTCATCGTGCTGTATAATCGTAGACGTCTTCAACGTAATTCTAAATTTTCTTGATATACCCAGTGATGCGTCTACCCATGTCTCGCTAAGCGTCTTTGTACGACTGTTGCGTGATCAGACGTCGCAAGGGAAAGACTCTACATCTTGAGATATGTCTGTACCTTACCATAGTGGTTTTGACGAGCATACATACAAATTGTCGAAGCTTTTGAAAGAAAGAGGAAGGCGTGCTGAATTTCGGGGAGAGATTATAAACGGCTGGACCAAGGATTAGGTTGATTCGGCGACGACAATATGGACTCCACGTATAACGTAGGAAATGTTTCTAGCTCCTGTGCGGTCAAGATTGAGATCTCGTTGATAATGAGATGTGAGGCAGTTTGCACTCGCGTTTCATTGCAATATCCTTGCTAAAGTTGAGTCATTCATGTCGAGGGATCGGGATTGACTATCCCCACTTCTTACTGTAATTTCAGGAATATGAAGCCATTCCATAGCTTGCAGAAAATCGGTTACTCAACTGGCTGGTGATTTTCCTGGAATTGAACATAGCTACTTTAGCATAATGATCTTTGAGCTAAGTGTGTATACTGCAATGCACACCGCCCAGCTGCATGAAGCTACAAAGGTTGACTTATACTCACCATCTAAACGAGAGAGAAACTGTCTGGCTCAGGTTTGACAATGGTTTGGTGACGGCGTGGAGTATGGATGGATTGTATATTGTGGTTTGGCAATATATGCCACATCTGATCTACATTGGTCAGTATGAACGTAAAGTACTTGAATCGAATACACACGCTCAGAGACAGAGTTGCCGCTGCCGCTAAGATCTCGCTTATCTGATCTGCATCTAATCTCATCGACTCCAGGTCCTAGCGCGTTATCGCCAACGCCATCATGATTTCTGACATTCTACAACATATAGACACACTTTACGGTTGAGAACCCAATAACCCTTCAATTGATTGTAAGCTGAGGTTGCATGCTATCCCGTCTTTCAAGTCTAGCAGCTGTGCGACCAGTGTTATATGCGAGACCTTTTATTTTGCCTTTCTTTGTCCATTACCGGTCTCAGATCCCTCGAAGCATGCGTCCCTCCCTTGTAACGCCCGACATGTTCTTAGCGAAGGGAATGGCGACTGGCACTAAGCGCAAGGAGACTGGAATCATAGACACACCCATCAAGAAAGCAAAAGGTGAAGTCCCGGCTTACAAAAACTCAAAGCAAGAGGAGCAATATGGAATCGTCGACCGCCAATTCTACCCGCCAGAGATGACCAATCAACGATGCATGCAATATAAGTCCAACGAGATCGAGCGCCCGATAGAAACACTCGACAAAGCTCAGAAAGAGACCAAATTACGGCGTGACCGGACTCAAGTGAAAGATGCGGTTGTTCATTGGTTCAAATGCGATCTACGCATCACAGATAACAAGGCTCTCCATCTGGCGTCGGAAAAAGCGAAGAGCAAAGGTGTGCCACTGATATGTATACACATCATATCGCCGCAGGATTACAAAGCGCATATGACAAGCGCCGTGCGTGTGGATTTCGTACTCAGGACATTGGAGGTTCTCAAAGCGGATCTCGGAGCGCTGAATATACCCTTGCATGTCGAGACTGTGGAGAAGCGGAAAGCGATACCAAATCGGATCCTCGAGCTTTGTGAGAAGTGGGGCGCAAGTCACCTTTACACGAACATCGAGTACGAGGTAGATGAACTACGAAGGGAGGCTTTGATGACTAGAACGGGGATCGAAAGGGGCATTGCGATTGAAGCGGTTCCAGACACTTGTGTGGTTGCTGCTGGAGAGCTCTCAAGTGGTACTGGAAACCAGTATGCTGTTTATTCGCCCTGGTTCCGAGCATGGATCTCTTACCTCCACACGCATCCACACCATCTGACTTTGTTCCAACCTCCAGTCAAGAACCCTGAAAGTGCACGCAGCACATACAAGGAAATATTCGACAGCGCGATCCCCGAAGCACCAGCGAACAAGAGCCTTACCAATGAAGAGAAGAAGCGGTTTCGAAGCATGTGGCCACCAGGCGAGCATGAGGCGCTAGAACGATTAAGCAAATTCATCAGTATGAAAGTGGACAAGTATGCAGATACCAGGAACGTACCTGCAGCGAACAGCACAGCCGTTATCAGCGTCCACCTCGCCTCCGGCACGTTGAGTGCAAGAACAGCCGTGGCTGCGGCACAGGCCGCGAATAGCACGAAGAAACTCGACGGCGGCAACAAAGGCATAGTGGGGTGGATCTCAGAAGTGGCCTGGCGCGACTTCTACAAGCATGTGCTCGCTCACTGGCCTTACGTGTGCATGAACAAACCTTTCAAGCCGGAGTATACCGATATCGAATGGGAATACAACGACGAGTTGTTCCAGAAATGGACCACGGGCCAAACGGGCTATCCCTTCGTCGACGCCGCCATGCGTCAGTTGAACCATACCGGCTACATGCACAACCGAGCACGTATGGTCGTCGCCTCCTTCCTCGCCAAAGACCTCCTCATCGACTGGCGCATGGGCGAGCGCTACTTCATGGAACACCTCATCGATGGCGATTTCGCCTCCAACAACGGCGGATGGGGGTTCTCCGCCAGCACGGGCGTGGATCCGCAGCCGTACTTTCGGATCTTCAATCCCTTGTTGCAGAGTGAGAAGTTCGATCCCGAGGGGGAATATATCCGGAAGTGGGTGCCGGAGTTGGCCAAGGTGGCGGGGAAGGCGATTCATGATCCGCATGGGAAGAAGGTTAGGGGGGTGGAGGGATATCCGAGGATGTGTGTGGATCATAAGGTGAGTAGGGAGAGGACGTTGGCGAGGTATAAGGAGGGATTGGGAAGGTCGACGGCGTGATGGATGTGGTTGTATGGGGAGTTGTCATCTGTTATGGGATATACCAACGCGCGAAGCACAATTTCCTTTATCAGGTACGAGCAACAGAAATGAAATGAAACGAAAGCAACAAACACAAATGTCCCGCCCGTATCTGTGACAAAACCAAGCAACCTCAAACGATCCCATCTCTTCATAGGCGAGCCTGCCCAGCTTCCGAACATGCGAACCTACTAGGTCCCAAATGTCATCCACCGTGCTTGTTTGTAATCTGTGGCCTTCGGATTTTTTCAACTTCCCATGGTGAAAGTGGGAGGTGAAGGGAGAGAGAGGATGATGATGCCGGCCGGTGGAGCGGCGGCTTCATACTGTCCTGCTCTCTTGTGTGGGGGCCAGGTGGGGGAGGGGGTGGGGGATAAGAGACAGAGAGGGGGGGAAGGGGGTTGTTGGGGAGGGGAAGGTACAGATGTAGGGATGTGAGGACGGAGACGTATTGTAAGGTGAATACAGGGCTGGGTACTCGATGTTGGCCTGCTCTCCTGCGTATTTCAAGTCCATCCTACCCTACCTCCATCCATCACACCTAATCCGCCATCTCACAAACCCACCCGTCCGATCTCATCCCCCTGCCCTGTCTGCACACAAATCAGCCCTCATCCTCATCCTCATCCCCCTCCCCAACACCCCAATCACACCTACCACACCCGCCCTTTCCCCTATCCCTCCTCCCCCATCTACCGCTGCGAACTCCCACTCCACACCCCCTTCACCAACCCATCCCGCTGCGCCAACCGGTTCAAACTATCGTCCCCCTCGCCCATGGCGCGCACAAAGCCGCACAGCGCATACACTTGGTTTTCGCCCGTGTAGCGTCCGTTGTCGTCGACTTTGCCGACGGAGATCTGGACCGAGGCGTGGTCTTTGGCTTTCTGGATGGTGGGGTGCGTTAGTGTTTTTGGACGGGGATTTGGGAATGGGATTGGGGATGGGGGCGTACGATGATGCGGTTTGTTGCGCTGCATTTGCGGGGGACGTAGCTGTGTGGTTAAGGTATTGGTTAGCGTATAAGACTACTGGGGAAAGAGGGGGGTGGGGCATACAGGTCAACGAGCTCGCCTTTGTCGTTCTCCATGGTATGATGGCTGTCAAGGAGCGTGCTTGTGGTAGTATGTGTTTTCCATCCTTCGAAAGTTTGGGAAGGATATCATGTGCGGTCTCGCTTAGCGTCTTGGCAGGCCTAGCCCTATTGGACTCCAAATTAATGATTCCATGCCTTACCCTCCGTCGTTGCTATGTCTTCTAAGTTACTATATCGGCATAGGTACATTCTTGAGTGCAAAGGTATCATAGTAAGGAAGTATCAATTAGTTACTTCATGCCGCAAAATCAACCCGGGCCTGAATTGCCCAACAATTGTTCGTATCTTACAACAGGTGCTATCTTTCCTATTATCTTTACTTTCAAAATCAATTACTCTATGGTATCTGAAGTAAGATGTCCCGTCCATGTCCCATACCCTGTCACCAATTAAACCCTTCTCAACCTCTTTCGGAATCTACTCTCCCATTGGCCTACTGGCGAGCCATCTCCCAGTCTTTAGCGACCCTTCTTCTTCGAGACACCAAGACGCTCTACGTACCATCCAGTGTCTCATCCATCCATCTTGAAGTTGCGGGCCTTCATCATATCCTTTGTCTGCTTTTTCTGAATTATGGTTACTTGTTTTGAAATGCACTATAGCAGATGCATACAAGAAGAAACGTGAAACGTACTATATATTGGGTGATATAATCCCCACAATCCCTGAGGCTTCAATCAACCATCTACCTATCAAGCAACCTCGAACCCTTCCTGCCTATGCCTCAAGTGATAGACGATCATATCACTATTAAGGTTGTCACGTAGCAATCTGACGATACTACGATGCACATGTTATACTGAAAAGATGCGAACTAAAGTGAAAAGAGCGTAGCTAGCTGCTGTCAGTGGAATTCACAAAGGCAAGGGCAGCCTATATTTGGAGAAAAGTGATTCATTAGGACCGACTGTGACGATAAGGGTATGTGGAATACGCCTCTGGTGGAGAGATAGAGGCGAGGCTGTAAGAGAGTTCGTTAGATAGATATGGATAATCAGGCGAAAAAGGTAGCACTAATTTATAAACATCTCTCATATCATCAAGGCTCTGCGATTGCAGTATTCCCCCTCTAATGTACAAGTATGGCAATGCCGCCATGGGTATCTATCCTTCATCCTGGGTATCGAACGCCGTAAGTCGCCCTTGCAAGGGCTGATGCTATCTTATGTACTGCATTCATGGGGTAGAAGCCTTCCCCTTCACATCACTCGACTCCTCGACAGCAGCATCCTTGCTCGCCTCGTCAGGGACCACGATCCTCACCCTCTTCCCTCCACTACCACTCCTCCCAGCAGCCGCCAAGCCCAACGGACCCCTTCCACCGTCATTGCTGAAGGTACGAGGCGCCCCCCCACCCGTCAATCCCCTAGCTCTCTGCGGAGCAGCAACATTTGGAGCTTTCCACTCATCTGTAGGGATCACGCCTGGCTTCGTCTCCTCACGCTTCTTCTCAAGCTTCCTGATGACCTCGTCTCTTCTAGCTCCAGGCATGCAATCGCACAGGCAGCCAACGGTGGGACATGCACCTTCACTCTCCTCCAACTCCCACCACACGCTAAGACACTGTACGTGTCCGCCATGCCCGCAAGCCTGACACCACGTCCATATGGCCTTCATTGCCGTAGGGCCTTCAAGTATTTGCGAGACTCCGTTGGAATCAGGACGTGAGATGGGTCCCTGATTCTGGCAGATAGGACAGTCACCGCATGGTCGATGGCATCGCTCGCAGATATCGCGTCGATCTCCTTTGCGAGCCTTATGACATGTTGTGCAAAATGGCCCTCCAGGCGTAATGCCATAGGTGCCGTACTCGGCAATTTCTGGGAAATCGGGATAAGCAAGTTGGCGAAGTTCGGCGGCTTCGACATAGAGTTCATGATCGATTAGCTGGCGGTGATAGTGGGAAACGATTGAAAGCGCGCGTTCGTAAGAGATTGAGTGGTAGAGCCAGCGACTAAGATGAAGAAGGAGATAAGTGGGCACTTGGGCGTCATGTAGCTTGTGGGTGTGGTAGTCGATAAGCTGTTCAACGAGATAAGATGCGCTCCAGGGGCGCTCATTGTCTGGTCTCTCTCCGAGTGGTATGAAACCTGATAAGAGGTATTTGTGCGAAGCACTCGAAGGCTCCGCTTCTGTGTTCTCAATGAGCGGCTCAGCGGGACTAGTACTATCTTCCCAATCTTCTTTGTGAACAACGGGCTTCTTAGGACTGCTTGGTCGGTAGATTGTACTTAGATAAGCCGGTTTGGCATTTACATGTTTGCGCGTGGTATCATGTGCTTCGAATGGTGGTGTGAGAGAAAGTGATGGAGAGCGTAGCTGAGCTTCATCGTCGAACACCAACGCACTTCCTCCAGTCTCCGTGGTATCGTAGCTTTTGGATGCCTCAACAAGGTTCACTCGCTCGGGCGTTGATGGAATTCTCTGAGATACCGATTTACTCCCGAAAGAGCCCATGATGGATGGTTCATGATGAGAGCTATCCGTAGAGGTAGGAAAGAGCTGAAAGCTTTCATTCGAGTCATGACGATCAAATGCAGGAATGCTTGAACCTGGCCCGGTCAGTTGGATAGGGTCGTCGAGCCTAAGCAGCGGCCGCGGTGTAGCCCTATAATTACCCATTGCTGCTCGACGCTCGGCCATTTGGCGGTCCATGTCAATATACCCAGCATCTGGAGAAGGCCGTATTACGTCCTGGAGAGGTTGGCTGCTGTCCTTCGGGCTTGGCTGGGCGTCGTCTTGTTCAGCTGGCAGGTGATAATGACCCTTCTCCACATTTTCAGAAATATTCATGTTGGCGAGTTCTGATGTGGCTGCCATCGCCTTGATTGGCCGCTTGCTCCATTGACCATATGAGAGGGGCAAAGGATCGATGTTTGATGGTGTGAGGCCAACCTCAGCGAAACGGTCGGGGATTGGCCTAGCAAGAGGCGTTGCCATGTTAGAGGCAATTTCGTTTCCTCGCTGGCCTTCATGGTCTTGTGGCAAGACCGGTGTGCAAGGATTGTTTGAGGAGGCTCCCATCTCATCAGATGCAGACAACCGATCCTCTTGCTTGGTCGATTGCTGTGCGGAAGTCGTAAGCAGCCTCTGTTGGTAGCCGCATTCAGCCCGCCTGCCCAATTCTTTCTCTGTTACCTCTGCTAGAATCAACCAGCTTTGCGATAGTCTATATTTGGCCATTTGAGCTGCATGTTCCGCGTTGACTCTGAGTGCATCCCCAAGTATCAAATGTAGATCGCACTCGATGTCTTCTGTAGGCACTACAGGAATCTTGTAGTGACGCGCTAAGTACGTGAACGGCGTGCCTTCTTCGAGCAGGCCCTCAATGTAGCCAATGGCCGCAACTTGTGCGAAGTGGTGCATGTTGGATGCACGGAGGCTTCGATCGAGGCTGGCTACAGGGCCGGTAAATGTAGCTGGTGGCGGTGTCCCGGTCGATGATCTTGTAGGCCTTAGAGAGGCGGATTGTTGTCGGTTCCGGGTCTTGAAAGAAGAATTGGAGAGACTTGGTTCTTCGGAGCTGCTCTGAACAGGGCTACTACCCGCCAGTCTTTCACCAGTGTTACTTCTACTGTGTTCCTGTTCATGCCAGTCCTCACGCACATCCGTTCGTCTACGTTCCCTCTTCTGTGAGAAATAAAGGATCTGACCATCTGCAGCAATGTCTAGTGTGTTTGGGTTCCGATAATCCATCTTCTTAGGTACTTCGCTGATGATGGTTTGCGTGAACATACCAGCTGTTCCAACTGACCATAGACGATCCTCGGAATGCCATAACAGAGCTGTTGCTGGAGTATCGTAACGATCGAGCGTCCGAAAAGGTACATATGGCCGACGAAAGTCCCAGATATGTATTCGAGGATCTTCCTCGTCGTATGAAGACGCCATCTGAGTGCATTGCCATCTTGAGGGACCTTGCTTATCGGATGACCAGCGTGGTGGACGCCAGCGTACATTGTGTATTGCTTGAGGTGCCCGAATTTCCCATATATGTTTTTTCCTACGATCTGAAGAAGAAAAGTCCCAAACCTTGATCTTTTTGTCTGCTCCACCACTGGCTATATGTTTTCCATCCGGATGCCAGTCTATTGAGTAGCAGCTTTTGGTTTCGTGAGCACTTATCCTAAGGAGTGGGATCTTGTCGTTTCGAAAGTCCCAGCGTTGAATCACCCCATTATCAGTGCCCAGAGCGAATTCCATACCATCTGCAGGGGACCATTTTATGTCTCTTATGCCCTCGCTATTACCTGAAAAAGTTCTACGGCTCTGGCAAGTCATGATGCTCTTGTCTCCAGCAAGATCCCGTAAGTCCCAAAGCCGAACTGTACCATCTTGACTCCCGGAGAGTATCAGTTGCCCTTTATAAGGATTGATTCCCAATTTATGCACTTGTCTGCTGTGCTCATGTAGGCGAGCTATTTCTATCCCACTTCGATTTATATCATATACCACAATCTGTCCACCAGCGGCAGCAGTCGCAATCGTGCTGCTATATTGTCCGTGGGACCATTTGACATCATTTACCCGCCACTGGCCTTTATGCTTCGCAGCAATAGCAGTCCCGGAGGTCTCGTGCGTGGCTGCATAGGCAATCGTACTTGTTCGCAGATTGACGTCTTCGGCGCAGTATCCGTCAGAGACTTGGATAGTCTTGAGGATGTTGTGGCCTGCTAAGACTGCATGGGTGTGGTCCGGAGAGATGTCAAGGGCGGCGATCGGGATACCAGTCTTGTGGGAGGAGCCCCTCGAAGAGCGTTGGCTAAGCTCGATGTCAGTATTTGTTTCCTGGCTTCCTTGGGGGACCTGGGGGACCTTTAGGAGTATGAACAACGAACGTAGGAGAGACCCGGATGCCCACCTAGCGCTTCTGTGCATGCTCATTGGGGAGTCTCTAAGATCGATGGGCCGATGCCCAGTAGGGTTGGACAGGCTAGAGCCATAGCCAAACGGCTGTGCGACGCGTGCGAGAGCATTTGCTACGAAACCTTGCCGTTGCGGAGGCAAAGGGGGAGCGGGAGGGGGAGGAGGAGCCTTGCCATCTCCGGCAAGGTGATTCGACATCAGAGATCAGGTCGACTCGGAGACGAGACTCATCATATAGAGTAGCCCGAGGGTCTCGCCATCTGGGACTATGTCAGCCACGGGGAAAGTAGCTGCATCGTCAAAGATCTCAAGCAGCTGCCCACCCGGCCTTGCAGGCGGGCTGGAGGTACCTAGATAACGAACCGCTGCCAGACCGCCTATTCGAGAAGGACTAGATGGGATGTCAACAAGGTGAAGGCAGCTGTCAAACCCGATAGTGCGGATTCCTTTGAGTACCACGACAACTGGCCGATGGGGGTTGCATGAGGCTATTGAACAGTCAACGCTTGGGGGCCCTTGGGAGGGGACTCTATTGGATGGGACTGCCGGGACGCCTTCGGCTCTGACTCTAGCTGGTCAGCCACCTCGAAGCTTAAGTTTTCCACTGCTTATAAGGTGCGTTGGAGTGCCTGATGCTGATACCAAAGGCTTGAGATTTGCTCCAAAGGCGGGAAGGATCGTGGATCTTGTGGACTGTGCGGGTCCCACCTTCCCTCGTTTCTTCAAAGAAATGTCACGATCCTGCTAGTCTCTAGTGAAGGCCGTTACCGTACCTGGAGTTGAAAGAGCTCACGCGACTGGAAAACTTCCTCTTCCTTCTCACTTTTTGCCACGATCACGTCCATCTCCCACTTCTCCATCTTCACCAGCATACATATCATGAGTCTATAGCAAGCTCCAATACAGCTTCAGTGGGGTGTTTAGGTGCTTCTATTCTTTCTACCTCCCTCGTTATCACCATGAACACTCACTTATCAACCATGGATAGACCATGGGTCTCCAACGAGACCGCTCAGAATATCCTGATTTATGTCCATTACTCGTATCCTATCGTTCTCCTTGTTTTGTTCCTTGCGGCCACTATAGCCCACGCAGTCATAACGGCCTCTGAGGATGAGGTCGCCCAAGCAGTACCCTCCCAGACCGGACCCGGGGGAAAGCCACTGCCACGGACCACCTCACCCAGGGTGAAGGAGAAGGGACAAGAGGTAACTGACTTCAGCCCATTGGTGAAGGTCTTCTTCACTTGGATCTCCGTTGCTGCTATTCTCACCTTCCTGGGGAATGCCATCCTAGCCATTGTACATGCCTTGGTGGAGAAAAACAATAATTGGTGGTGTGGGGAATCAGTTGTGGTACGTTGATTCGTGTGTGCCCCATCTGTCCTACTCATACTAAATTTTCGGGCTTAGATCTACATTGTGGGCTCATTCTTCGTTTACCTATTCTTTCTGATATCCATTCTTGATGCAAAGCCATCTCCGACCGTGGTTCACTTCTCTACATGGGTTACAGGGCTCTTCATGGAATTTGTGCTTCTTGGTACTTCCCTGGCAATCTATACCTCGAAACACCAGGAGCCCAAGGCAGGTGGCTGTGGTGATGGGCAGATTAGAAACGGTGTCACCACGTGGGAAGCAGTTGAATTCATATTCAATATTCTACGCATTCTATTTCTCCTTGCCCTGGTCTTTCTCTATGCCACGTTTGCCCTGCTCCGGTGGTCAAAGGTCCAAGCCAAGTATCATGGACAGAATGGAACTTCCGCTGAGACAGCAAGACTTCTCAATGGCCATGGAATAGAGGATGGGATCACCAATGGGCAAGGGTACGGTAGTATTGCTTCAGATCCGGTGAAGCCAGATAAGGCAACCGCCGAGGATCCAGGATGGGCACGAAAGGACAAAATACCGACCAAGAGCTGGTGGGAATACCTGCGCGGCTATCGTCTTTTTCTTCCGTATCTTTGGCCTGCCAAGTCACCTCATTTGCAAGCCTCTGTTATGGTTTGTATTCTCCTTGTTGTCGCTCAGCGAGTGGTGAATGTCCTGGTTCCGTTCCAAGCGGGCAAAATTACGAACATCCTTTCGGGTGAGAAGGAAGCTAATCCAGGATTGCCATGGTTCCAAATCTGTCTATTCATCATCTATCGACTCCTGCAAGGATCAAGCGGGTTACTTAACGCCGCACGAGCATGCTTGTGGATCCCTATCGGTCAGTATTCTTACCGCGAGCTTTCAACTGCCTCCTTTGAGCATGTTCATTCGCTCAGCCTGGACTTCCATTTGGGCAAAAAGACCGGCGAGGTCATATCGGCCTTGAGTAAAGGGAACAGCATCAACAATTTCCTTGAACAACTAAGTTTTCAACTTGGCCCTATGCTTGTCGATCTAGTCGTTGCCTTCGGATACTTTCTTGTTGCCTTTGATGCCTACTATGCACTAGTCGTGGCTGTTGTCATGTGTGTCTACGTATACGCCACCGTTCGACTAGCGCAGTGGCGAGTGACTGTTCGAAGAGACATGGCTAACCTTGACCGACAGATGGACGCCGTGAAGTAAGATTACCCTAATGGGTAGCTCCAACACGGCAACTAACACTTTATAGGAACGATTCGCTAATATCGTACGAGAGCGTTAAATACTTCAATGCCGAGACGTACGAGTTCAATCGGTTCCGGCAAGCTGTCTGTGACTTCCAAAAACAGGAATACATCCTTCATATCTCCCTCAACATCATGAACATTGTCCAAAACCTGGTCTTCACCTTTGGACTCATGGTCACATGCTTTATCGCGGCTTACCAAGTCACAGCGGGTCAACGTCCGGTTGGTGATTTTGTTTCGCTATTGACATACATGGCCCAACTTCAAGCTCCACTCAACTTTTTCGGCACCTTCTATCGAAGCATCCAGATGGCGATGGTCAACTCTGAACGCCTGTTGGAGCTCTTCAAAGAGCGTCCAACAGTGGTCGACAAGCCGGATGTCAAGGAGCTGACCTCATGTGAGGGAGAAATACGATTTAACAATGTTGAATTCGCCTACGACCCTCGAAAACCTGCCTTGAACGGTTTGGATTTCACGTGTGCACCAGGAACCACTACAGCGCTTGTGGGGGAATCTGGTGGAGGTAAATCGACTGTTTTTCGACTACTCTTTCGCTTCTACAATCTGAGTGGAGGAAGCATACAGGTTGACGGACATGACGTGGAAGATATCTCCATTGATTCTTTGCGTCGCTGTATTGGTGTTGTACCTCAGGACACAGTGCTTTTCAACGAAACTATCATGTACAATCTCAAGTACGCCAATCCTTCCGCCACTGACGAAGAGGTTTTCGAAGCTTGTCGTGCCGCTAGCATTCATGAAAAGATCGTGAACTTCCCAGACGGCTACAATGCTAAGGTTGGGGAGCGTGGTCTGAAGTTATCGGGTGGAGAAAAGCAGCGTGTTGCAATCGCGAGAGCGATTCTCAAGGATCCACGTATCATCCTTTTGGATGAGGCCACTGCAGCTCTTGATTCTGAGACGGAAGAGCACATCCAGTCTGCACTTGTAAAGCTTTCTCAAGGCCGCACCACCGTGGTCATCGCGCACCGCTTGTCAACGATCACCACCGCGGACCAAATCCTGGTGTTGCACGCCGGGAAAGTCGCGGAGAGTGGTACTCATGATCAGCTGTTGAAACTGCAAGGTCGTTATGCCAGCATGTGGCGCAAGCAAATACGAGCACAGGAAGCTGCGGAAGAAGCAAAGAGACTGTCAGATAAAGCAGAACGTCTTCGCAATGAAGCTCGTGGCGACGAAAGCTCAAGTCAGAGCGAAGATGAGACAAGCGGAGGGGATCAACCTGCGCGAATCTCCCGAGGAACGTGTATGTCCAGCCCCGAGGATGGCATCGGAGAATCTTCCATGCATGGCCATCCTTGATTCTCAACTACTCTTCAATATCGCTCGTGCACACATACATCATTCCTTGCGGCACATACCCAGTCTCGGAAATCGGACAAAAGCGAGCGAGGAGTTCTACGGCTTTAACGACGAAAATGATGCTACGGCTCATGGTGCGACGCTCTTCTATGAGAGCAACTTGGCTTCTTACTACTTAAATTACGTGAATATCAGCGGTGATCGATACAAGTCTTCGGCTTGTCTGTGCATATGGTGCTTTACGAAAGAGATTCACAGATGAGATTTATGCCTACAATGGCTGGTTGATGGCTCGATCTTCCAATGATGGAATGACAAAGCTTGATCGACGAGATCTTTCGGTGGCTATTGGCTTACTGAGAAGATATTCAATTCTTGTCGCATACTTTGACGACTGTTGTTAGCTTTACCCAGCTATTAGACTCACACAGATGAGATTTAAACCACATTTCCATGACCCTTGTAGATACTCGAGCTTATCGAGACATGACAGAACCTAGACCCTGCAATTTCAAGAGTAAGTCCGAGTAGTAAGCCTGCAGTCACTTTTCTTTGGACATTCCTCTGTAGGTTTGCCGAAGCGGAATGAATTGAGGCTCGATCAGTTCCATGATACGAGGACTCGCTACGGTGGCCCCAAATATCGAAGGCTGTTCGCTAGAATCCATAAGCGATGGGTACATGAGACAACATCGCCATCTACAGCAAATTTCACCAAGGCTCAATCTGTGTTCCCACTGCTCTCACGTTCATGAACGGAAACGTTTCCTCCAAAATCATTCTTGGACTTCCAGATAGTTCAAATCCACCCAAATCCCGCATTCTACGTGAAAATGGGACTCCGAAAAGAATTCAGCAATAGCCAACAAAACCCAGTAGTAATAGCAAAAGTAAATGGTCAATCAGCATCCAACTTACCCCACCTCACCTCACCCCTCAACAACAGGCGTAAACACCGACCTATTCCCCCAACGAGAGAAAGTATACCACCTCATCTATACCATCTATATCCCTTCCCCACCCAACCTACCTCACCCGCACCTTTCTCTGTAAACGTCAGCGCCTGTGCTGCTACAGCGGATTGGAATCTCGCTTTCTTTCTTTATAGTGACGGCTTTGGTCCTTGTCCTTTTCGTCCTGGAGTTTTCTTTATGGCACGGAGGGGATTGTTGGGGCTTTGGTGAATTGACGGATTGGCGCGTTGGGTGCTTGATGGTTTGGATGGCGGCCTTTTTTGGGTGGTTGGGGTTGGTTTTGGGGAGGGGGATGGAGTGGGGGGTTTTGTTATGCGTTTGGGGTTGGGGTTGGGGTTGGGGTTGGATTGTGTGGTGGTGGTAGGGGTGGGCTTTTTGGAATGGTAGGTGGGAGGTGAGGAGGGGGATGGGAAGGGGTTTGGGGAGTAGTGGGTGGTGGGGATGCGGAGTGAGTAGGTGGTTTTCGTTGGGGCTGTGGCGATGGCTGTGGACGTGATGGCGGTGTAGAATTCTGCGGTGGTTTGATTGGTCATTGTGGTTGTGGTTGTGGGATGGAATGGGATGGTAGGGTTATGGAATTGGGAATGGAGGCATGGTAGCCTTCTGTTCTTGGGGATGGCTTGGGGATTCAATGAGAACTTTTGTCGCTTGAGAGACGAAGGGATGAAGACAAGCGTTGCCCGAAATTTTGTCAGGTCTTTCGGTTCGAGGCTTGAAGCGTGGCAGTCTTGGTTCTGTTGAAGGGGGTTCGTTATCTCGGTGATCTCTAGCGATTCCATCAAGGGTAATCAACAAAGATCCTCGAAACTTCATCCTTTGGACAAAGACAACAGCGAATGAAGACGGAACGGACAGAGAAACAAGCCAGATAGGGCAAGTTTGCAATACCCTCGCCGAAGGCTTCCGATTCTGATCAGGTCCTGGGAAAAGAGACTAGCGCTTTAAATATCAACATTTCAATCATTTTTGAGTCTCTGTTCGTTAGCACTCTTGGCTTTGCAGACAGCATATTCTCCGACTAGTAATAAGCAGAAGAATGCTATATCATGGATGCACAGATCGCTAAAGATTCAATAGAAAAAGCATCGAAAATCCCCAGCTGTCTTGTGGATTCGTAGATCCAAAGATCCAAATGGAAGCGGTGGTTGTCAAGAAGCTAGTGCGATAAAGACAGATGTTTTCCAACCTTCGAAGTCGATTTAGTGCATCTGGTCCAAGCACATTGACAAGCGAGCCACCTTCGCGACGGTACTACGCTAGCACGGCTAGGTATTGAAAGAACGTCGTGGCCGGTGTCCTCTCCAAAATTGTGGCTAGAAGCGGCGATGACTTGCGGGACGTGGGGGCAATGCTTGATAGTGGGGGCTTTTCGTTATCGCATCTCGGGATGCCTCGCTTTCCATCGGCCTGGCTCGAGACACTCGCAATTGACTTTCCAGAGCATGATGATAACGACGTTCAGATATGTAGAAGTACTAGAAGACCCTTCGTGGCGTCTCCAGACCTCTTCTTGATCTGGAGCAGACAGACCCAAACGCCTACCATTCAATGCTAGCCGTCCGACGACTGGGACCATGTTGAACCCACCGAAGGCCTCAAAGGTGCTTCATTGTGGCAACAACCCCTCTTTCTTCCTCTTCCAATGCCGTCGTCTCCATAGCCAGTCTGCAAGACGCGTCAGCACCGCCGTATCAACAGACCACGACGGCTTCTATACTCCCTCAGGGCCACCCACTCAGCCGGGTCTCTCACAACCCACGAGCCCCTTGTCCCTCTTGCCTTTCCCAACGCTTCTCAGATCCTACGCACTCACAGCACTATCGTCATATCCATTGCTCCTGGTGCCTTCCCTCCGTCTTCTCTCGTTCGTGGCTCACTCGCCATCTGCACTGCTGAATCCGGATCGGAATCCTCTATTGCACTGGCTGCTCAAGAAGACATTCTATGCTCAATTCTGTGCTGGAGAAAATGCAAAAGAAGTCCGAAGGACAGTGCAAGGCCTCAAGGAGATGGGATACAAAGGCGTAATCTTGGCATACGGAAAGGAGATTGTGCTCGAGAAAGGCGAAAAGGTTCAGAAATCGTTAGCCTTAACCTCAGAATTCTCGACTACAGGAAGTGACATTCAAACATGGAAGATGGGTACAATGAAGACGGTGGAGATGGCCGAGGAAGGCGATTTTATTGGTCTCAAGTTCTCAGGTGCAGGCCGGGATACCATGCGTCAACTTGCAGCCGAAGCGCCACCGGGCAAAGCAATTGAGGACGCAACGATTGAGATCTGTGATCTTGCAGATGCAAGAGGAGTTCGCCTGCTTTTCGACGCAGAGCAAGATGCTGTTCAGCGCGGCATCGATGCATGGACGCTCAGATTCCAAAGGCGCTATAATAACTCCACTGTTGGCAAAGCGACCGTGTACGGTACTTACCAAGCCTACCTCCGCTCAACACCCACGACGCTGGCACGTGACCTTGCGGTGGCTAAGCAAGAAGGCTTCACTCTGGGTGTGAAGCTAGTTAGAGGTGCTTATATGGCGAGCGACCCGCGACATCTATTCTGGAGCACCAAAGCAGAAACCGATGAAGTATACGATAGCATTATGGAAGGTTTGGTCCAAAGAAAATGGAACCATGTCCTCAGGCCAACGAGCAATGATGCTAGCGAGAGTGTGGCCGAAGTGGCCCTAGTCTTAGCAAGCCACAATCACGAATCGGTGAGGAAAGCCATGTTAATCCGAAAAGACCAGACAGACAGAGGCGCAGGCAAGATAGATATGGCCTACGGACAGTTGATGGGTATGGCCGACGAGGTGAGCTGCGAATTGGTGATGGCTGCGAAAGCTAGAGGAACGGTGGCGTTCGAGAAGATGGAGTGTGCTGGGCCCAAAGCATACAAATATCTTGTATGGGGCTCTGTTGGTGAGTGCCTGAAATACTTGATCAGGAGAGCCGAAGAGAATCGAGATGCAGTGACACGAGCCAAGGGAACCAGGATAGCTCTGATGACAGAGCTAAGTCGTAGGATTTGGGGCCAAGGCTCATAGAATGAGCCAGCAGCCAGCTTTTCAGTCTCAACATACACCTGTTGGTGGAAGTGAGAGTACAAGGCATGATTGGTCCCCTGGAGACCCCAGGTCTGTGCTTATACATTTTCGGTCTTCAAAAAGGTGGAAGCCATGGGAATATTGGAGGTTAGATTTAACTTTCAGTAAGACGACGCGATGTTTTTGGGTACTCTGGTGGTACGACGCTAGGAGCTTCGTGGCGTTTTATTACAAGCTAGAGGAGGTTGAATACGCGACAATTGTTCTCTCTGGTTCACTCGCTGCATCACTAATTGGGGCCCCCTGAGTCGCAAGCTCCTGGTCCAAAGCAGCGAGAAATTCATTGCCTTTGATCAAGCCAGTAGTACCCTTTTTGGGTCAAGCGTTCCAAGAGAGTTGCTTGCTTTCCGCGCAGGTGGTCCGATTGACCACAATCCACTATTCGCTGGGAGTCTCTCATGTGATTGCGCCTTCCAATCTATTCGTTGCGTGTCTTCGCATCACTTTCTTTCCATGAACATACTTGAGCATATCATCACGTTTGCACCATGTTCCCGAAAATATGGGAACCCATATGCCGGCCACACCCATTCACATACCAAGACCACTGTTGGTCACTCTGTTTTAGGGAAGATTCGGAGCTCCCAAAGGTGTCTCAAGATAACTCATCAAGCTGATCTCCTTGATTTCTCGCTCATCTCGTCAATTCATCAAGGAAGAAGAGATTCATATCGTGGAAAAAGCTTTGGAGGCACCTGGTGGCTGATTCGCAGTCCCATGGCTCTATCAACAAACTGAATTTTGAAGAGGGGAATCCTTAACAAGAGAAAGAGGTACGCCACGTTGAAAGAACGACATCTCATGAAACCCAAGTGAAGTCAGCCCCTGTTACTCATCAGGCACTGCATCACAAAAGCCTATTTGATCCACCTCTGCAGTGGACATTATGTCTTATATCTCGATCTCTAGACCTAACAGTTCAATCTCGATGGCAGGTGGTGACTTACTTACACCATGCATGGTAATCCCAAACTGTAACAGCGGTTGGGAGGGAAAAGATGCCACCATAATCTTCAGTCTGCCCCGTTCTGTTCGTAAGTCTTTGACAGGTACTATCATCATTGAGCCCCTCTAATGCTTGAACAGGATTGGGTATGACAACGAAGCTGGATCCCACGTATCTCGAACAAACCGATTCCCGTCCTGAAACTTGTTATCGGAATAGATCTACTCCAACGCCAACCTCGTATCTTCACGATTGGGGACTTGCAGAACAATGCAATGTGTGCACACTATCTGCTGTAAGATCAAATACACAATACTAATGATATAGGAGTACATTTTCTGAGAAGAACAACTCATCCAACACCAAGTCTTGAGCTCTGTACATCATCTATCCTCCCTCACCCAAGAACATTATTACAAGCAAGTGCGGCAAACCACCTACCAAACCAACCATCAGTACACAAAAGTCACCCAAGCCTCCCAAGACACCATGCCGTCCCAACGCATCATCAAAGCGTTCAAAAAAGCCGCCAAGCTCACGATCTTCGGCCCCTCTGTCGCCGCCATCCATGCTCTGCCTGTCGCTGCTGTTGAAAGATATGGATGGCTCAGCGAGAAGGAGCTCCACCGAGGTGTCAGGCAGCAATACGAAGGACCATTACATCGCTAACCTCTCAAACTGAGTGTCAGGTAATATGGAGTGTTCGGCTTTCGGGAACTAAGCATCGTCTTCACAGTCGAGGGTTCCGAATAGGGTGCTACCAAGTAAGAATGGACAATGAAAGGGGTATTCTTAATCAGCGTGATGGAGCCAGAAGCGATCACATGTCCACCGCATAATTGTCTTTACACCCCATGCCATGCGATCTCATGAATATTGTCATCCGTTGGCAGACTAGCCACGAACATATAGAAGCCAATATCACGTGCAGACCGAAGAGTCTCCACAGGGAATACTGAACGCTCTCACTCTGTCAGCATTGAATGACTGACAAGATACAGTAAGGTTAAAATACGTCTATTGGCACTGAAGATCGTGACCTCCTCACCGTGCTTTCAAAATGGTCTCGGATTGGCAGACAAGTTTTAGGAGGAAGACCGGCCTGTTATGGAACTCAAAACCACTGGTCAGGATGTACATACCGAGGAATTTTATGGCCTCGGAGGAAGGTGACTCTTACAATAGCTTGTAAAGGCTGAGAAACCGAAGGATTCGAACATCGGTTATCGCTTGTCGCTAATTATGATGCAAGGTAAGCACAGTTGAGATACAAGTGGCTCACCTATTCTAGAGGACATCTTGTTGCGAGAACGACAATGTATATAATGGAGGGTGGCGTGATTCTGAGACCACTCTTCCGATTAGCTCTCTCGCCCTCCGTCTTACACCAAACCAGGATTTGACGACATGCCTAGAGTCTACTCATTGTTAGCCTATCTCTGTCTTGTCCTTCCCATTCCCATAGTGTTGTCCGCGCCTGCAATAGCCAACGGTCTTCGACTTCCTCTACTGGTCAATCACAGCTCGGCGAGCAATTCTTCGATTTCGGAGGTTCAGCAGCCACGTCCTCAACCGTAAGTCTACAGCCCTCTACCGACTGTCTTCCTGAAACTAAATGTCTATCATAGCAGTATCTTCTGGATTCCAAACAGCAAATATGTCCTTAAATTGCAATTAGGCAAAGCCATTGATCCGTCTGCATTACAGAGACTGCTTATTGTGGCTAACGCATCAATCGCGGACGACATAGCGAGATATGGCCAAGACCATTATTCCAACCTGGACTATCTTCATCCCTTTGCATACGATCTAGGAGACAGTATAGAAATTTGGATCGTAAACTGTGTTCATCCCAATGGGTTCACTTGGGGTCAATTACAGACCATTGTTCGTGGGCTTTGGCTTTTCCAAGTCGAAGGCCAAAGATACGAGAGGTCTTTCTTTGATATACTCGACATCGAAGCAGTGCAAGGGGCGATCCGCGTTGGCTGGGGAACTCTTCACAAGCCTATGCCAAAGACCGTTCTCGAGTATCCTTCACCAGATTCGACAGCGAGTTCTAATAGTGAAGTGCGAGAAGCTGCTTGATCCGTTGCTACCTCAAGGTACATCGACCACACAGCAGGATTATTCAACATCTCTTGGAGTCGATGACGGGTGTTGACTGCTGGCGTTTCGTCCAGGCGATTCCAATCAAAGTTCAATTAACAAAACTGAAATTTCACAAGTCTGGCACGACCTTCAGCGTCAGCGCTGTGATGAGCCTTCTAGCTGCAGTAATCGTTGTCATCGCAGAGTCCATGGAAGGCTATGGTGCGAAGTCCCACTTTCCTGGACCTTCGAGTGGGTACGATGTAAGAGGTGGTGTTGACCTGCTAGGTTGGAAAAGAACCCCGATACCATGCATACCTTAAGGTACTTTATTGGTAGCAAGAGACTCCAACCAACAAAAGTAATAAAGTAAAGTACCTGAGGTGGGAGGTATTGAGGCCTTGGCGTCACGTGACCACTCGGAGGGTGCTCCGAGCAATCACACAAAACTTTCCGCATAAAGTATCCAACTTGTCTGAGCGCTGCGCTTATACGCAGTCATCTTCCTATCCCGTTGCGACAATAAACGATGCTGGGGAGTGGGCTCTGAGCGTTGGCGCCGTCACACGCATTGAGGACAGGACGGTGACCCACGCTGGGCGCCATCGGAGGTTTTGATTTAGCATGGTTCTATGGGCAGCGGCGATTTGATATTACCGTTCTTGGGGTCTTGATTCACGATCGGAATACGGTGTAGTCCCAGGCGTTTCAAACACCATCAATATACCCATATGATCATTTTAGCCACATCAATACTTCTGAATAGTCATCAGCACGAAAGAGAATGAGCATTATTGGGAGCCTCATATAGTTCTATAATGACAAACTCCCGAGGTCTATTCTACGCTCGATTTGTATGCGCGAATAGATTTGACCCCTGATGAATTGGAATCATCTCCCAATGCACCGTTCAAAGGATTTCTAATATTAAAGGCTCAGCCCCTCCGCCATTGCCTGTAATACCTGACACGTTCGGCTGCCAAACGTATGATATTGCTCGGCGCGTTTCACCGTTTTCTAGGGTCTTTGGGTCCCTGAACGGCCATGTCAGAAAGCTTGGAATCGCAGAACAACAGCTACCGACAATGGGCAGCACGGCGGTAACGGCCCACGAGTATTGGGGTTATTTGATCAGGCCAGATAAGAGCCCGACTCCAGTCTTCGAGCAACTGCTGTATGGGATTGCAAATTACATAGTACCTTCCCCCATCTTCCCAGCATCCTTGCTGCAGAGCAGGAAGACATTTTATAGCCGGGTACATGAGCTGACAGGCTACCTTCCAGAACCATCATATCGCACCCTGGGACACCAAGTGCCTTACGCCTGAAAAGCTCGCTGCCTTCTATCGCCTCGTCGGCGGCGACTACGACCCCCTTTTCCTCGACACCTCGCAAGCCTCTCTCTCCTTCATCTACCAATCTCTTGGCTGCTTCCATACTCTACAGCCGGACGGCGATCCCTATACCGCACCCACCCGTCCCGCCCTCACTCCTAAAGGTTTCGTACGATGGCAGACAGTCCAGCTACTACTGGAGCCAGAAGAGCATGTGCCATTTCTGCAAAACGCTGTGAAGAGATTTGATCTTACAAACCCGGCCGATGGGACTTCGTTTCCCAGTATACTGCCCAAGGAGGCTCTACCAAGTGAGTCATGTTCTCAGCTCAATATTGCCTCCAGTATGACCTGATCGTGTCTCGTACGACACTCTCCTTGTGAATATGCGCAGCGAACATGTTTTATGGCTCAGGTTTATGCCGTCAAGAGAACTTGCTGATCTCGAGCTCGTTTAGCCCAGCCAGATCCTGATGTTTCAGAATGGCATTCAGCCGTGGCAGAAAAGCTCATGCTGGAAGCCCAGGCCTCTGCTGCCAGGAACATGCCCCCAAGACCTCAGATGGCCCTGAGCGATATCGATTTATACAGCTCCAGGGACTCTTCTGTTGACTCTCACTCTGTCGCTGGTACTGACATGGCGGGCTATTTCGCTGGTCCTCGCCCTTCAGTCCGTTTTCCGCCTGACCCCCAAACTCGAGCCCCGTCGCAACCTCCGTTTTCAAACTTAAACGAAGCGCCCTGGTCTCCTGAGCGCCGACGTAGTAGCCTACTCCGTAATAGCCGTGGCTACCCAGCCTCTTGGCCTTACGGCCGGCCTACACCTACACCCGGTCCTCCTCCACTGCGAGACAATCACCATAGCCGGCCCCTTCATCACCAGAGAGCCGACAGCGACCTCTCCACCATCAGCACCTCAACTTCCGACACATCAAGCATAAAGGCCCGCTCCACATCTATATCACCAGTCCACTACCATGCTCAGCTTCACCGTCCCAGGTCTGCTGGCGCAAATGGTTACTTGACAGGTCTGCCTCCTCAGCGCCCTGTATCGCATCCACAGGGCTATCAAAGCCCCCGGCGGAATTCCTGTGGACCATCGGCAAGTGTACGGAACGTGAGATGGCAGGATATGGATGATATTTTTGACGGGCCAAGGTACGGCCCTCAAAGCGATGGGAGACCCGGAGGGGACGTGAGGTATGGGTATGGAAACAAGGGATCAGATGACATATCAAGGGGAAGACCGGCCAGAAGTGTAGGGCCCAATACTGGTGTGGGTGGGAGAAGGTATCCTGGAGGGGTGAGTTGGAGATAGCCTGGAGAGGAGGAGCCAGGCGTATGTTGTTGATTTAGCATCTAGGATATATACCCTTCTGGAATGACATATATCGTCATTTGAGGTGCCGGCGCGGAAAGGAGTATCTGTCTGGCATTTGAGCGTCGAGCATCCACAAAGTGGATGGGCAGGCATCATCTTCTCTCATTCCCGGGCGCATATAGAGCATAAATAGTTTACAGAGTACTTCTCAGATACCCTTGGAGATAGCAGATTTAAACCATAACATTTCAAAACTGTATGAATACGGTCCACGGGACGTTAACATGACTATGCGTTCGTAGTACCCGATTTCTTCTCTACGGCTGGTAAAATCGAAGACACTGATCGGATGTTTAGTGTCTCCGAGTAGACGGTGATGTATGTCTTCTATTACGAAAATATGCTGCACGAGGTTGGTTCATTGAGACATCACGTAGCAAGGTCACCTCTCGTAACGTTTCTTCCTAGTCACATCTCTACATGTTATATAGTCACATTCATCAGCATCCCATTCTTCATAGTCCATTTTCTTGAGTCCATTTTTCTCTAGTCCGCTGTATATATTTGCTATTCATTCAATCAGTCCTACTGCCCTGTCTCAGTTGAGCCTTAATTGTGTGACATTTCACGTCGTCATCGAAACGCTGCATTATGGTAGGAATCGAGTCAACCACGACCGCGAAAACGAAAACGAAAACGACAAAGTTGCCGTCTCGGAAGCAAGAAGCAGAAGAAACATTGCCATACTGGCTTATCAACGTCCCGAAGGACCAACAGCCAGCAAAATGCCCAGAATTCCTGCTCGATATCTCCGAGAGGAATGAAGCTATGATCAATGTTTCGCAAGCCGATTACCATGTACTGACATGGCCTGAGGTGCAGGAGCTCATCGGTAAGTGAAGAGCTACTTTTATATGACCGCTGTATTCTACCATGCTATGAGGGGAAGGCATGTTCCTTCAGCTTTCTGATCTTTACTACAAAATAGAGACCAACCAGATCGACAAATTTGGCCGTGCTCCACTTGATCATCGCAGGTATCTAGAATATATGTTCGGCCTCAAGAAGGAACATGGCTCGGTGATGGACTTTGTGAGGTATGAGAGGCTCAAGTGGACGGATATGAAGCCACGGGCAAAGGCTTTTGAGGATCCGGGTTCGTGACTTCTGGCTTCGCTTCTTGTGTTTCGTGATTCCGCTTTTGGTGCGGACGAGGACGCTCGATATCTCATCCTTATTCCAAAATGCCTATCTTGACGAATAAGAATCACTGACTGAAAGACGATTTCTCAATTAGCCGATCTCAAAATCCTCTACAACGATTGGCCGTACGGCATAGACCCCAAGATCGTGCACTTATGCGTCTGGACCAAATTCGACCTCGAAGACGATCCGAAGACGGGGGAGCTGATGCCCCAAATGAGAAGGCAGATTGATGAGTACGTCGACAGGACTTTCAAGTCTAGAGTGCCGGTAGAGAATGTGAGCGAGATCCAATTCATTTTGGTTTTACTCAATCTCTTGTATACGTATGGAGTCGATATTGACATACCTATTCTAAAGGTGATATGGTTCAAAAACTGGAGCTCGCTGAAGTCGATACACTCCATGGAGCATTTCCACGTTATGCTGCACGACCCAGATCCGGAATTCATCAGAGAAGTCACCAATGGGGACAGCGCAGTGAGCTCGCAGCTACCTAATTGAAAGGAGGGAATAGAGAGCTGGAAAGCATTGGTATTCTTGCCTGTCACGAGGAACGTTGATTTGGTTATGGTCATGGCAAAATATGGAGTTGCGATCCCTAGTGCTCTAAAAAAAGGGGCAATTTTCTAAGGAAGAGCAGATGCGCCTCCGGATTTCGTTCGTTGTGCTAACGGCGAGTAATCATATTTCTGTGAAAGGATGGCGTGCAACGTCTTTATTTGTTGTGGTATTATCACCACCGAAATTGCCATAATGCATAGAGTTTTATCAACTCAATGGCCCCCTGAGTAGTCCACCTTCGACAATTCAACCGGGAGCTTTGTGACGGGTTATATACTGAAGTCTAACAAGTGACATGGATGTGGTATAACATACAAAAACGTAGGCCACGGGCTCTCTTTCACTATTCTAGTGATCACCCTTTCATGCAAGATTTAGTAAACGTCACGCCACACTTGCTGCTGATGTTGGGTATTGTTATCTACAGCGAGATGATGGGAACATACACGCATGGTAGCTTTTTGAGACTATATGCATTTTGAGTCGCGGTATTTGGAATTTTATTTGGCTCGGAAATTCTAGCAGAAAACATTCGCCTCATAAGATAATATTTCCTAAGTTGTGACCAATCTGCTCTTGCTCACAGATGCTAACGACACTTAGAGCAGAGCTACTATCTATTTCAGGCTCGTCATCGCTCACTTCTTAGACTTTAGTTCGACTACAACGGCAACTTCAAATCTCAAAGATCTTCTCCACGGCCAAAGTAAAAGACGAACGCAAGATCATGACGAAGATATGGCGGTCTACGCGTGGGAAGTCTATGAAGGCGGTGCGTCTGCTGTAAAGATCAGATCGACGCGAAATTACATTAAGAGACTAATGGTTTGAGTATAGTCTCTGCAAGTGTTTGATGGAGTAAGCGTAGGGGATTTTATATTGACGAATATGGTAAGTATGATTTTTTGATATTGAGGTATTGATGAAGAGAAAGAGGCGTGGGAGCGCAGCTCTATACGGGTGATTGCATATCGATCAGGTGATTTTGTGCAAGCAATGTCATCAGATCCTTATCGGATTTGTGCCATTGGATCATATTAGGGGCTCCCTCTCTAAATTGTCGGTACTCGAGTGTCATGAAGCGCTCGGGCGTAGATATCATGAGATCGGGTTACCTTCATCGTCGATCTATCAGATCATCGACGCAGGCGGTGCTTTGGTCCTTGGCCTCTCCACCGGACTCTTCGTGGATCGGATCATGTAGATGCAGTGGCTATAAGCACAGAATAGAGATGATTTTCGGCAAACATTGAGAGAAAAAGATGTTGACTGGTTCAGCTACTGCGTAATCTGCATCTTCCTGCAAGACGATGAGATTTTTGAGGTAGGAAAACAACGATGAAAGAGAAATCTTAGAGTTTGCTGTAAACAATGACTGAGCTGGGCGGAGTGGAAGAGAGGGGCTATTGGGGATTTCCCAATGTTGTTGATTAAGAGCATGTGGACAACGTTCCGGCAGCGCTTCTTGGGACATAAGGGATGCTACGCTGCTTGAGCACATATGAAGTATGCTACCTTACACCGATGGCATTAGATGAAGCGTCTTTCTTGTTGCAGTAACTGACGAGGTTGTGTTTTATGTAGTGGTGTCATAACTTTGTTGTCCTCAACTGCCTCACCGCCAAGGTTTTGACACTCATGCCAGGCGCCAACCATATAGGCGCACACACGCAGCAGTACCTAATAGAGCCGCATATCATCTCGATACTCAATTGTTTTCAGTATAGAGTGTCTCATGTCGTCAAACGATATCAAGCGCGTATTATCGGACCGTTGTCACCTGAACGTCACTTCCTGACATCCCATCGGTCAGCTTTTTGGTCCGCTGCTCGGAAGCCTGAAATCGCCGAACCATTCTTGTTTCACAGCATCCGCCGAAGCATACTTGCTCTACCCTATACATAAGCCCTTCTGTCGATCTATGCCCTAATTCCTTGAGTCCTTGAGTAAGGCTCTTAGGCATTAGACCCTTTTCGACCTTTCATCTCCTCAACATGCCTCTCGGTCTCGGCCACCATGGCGAGAAACATGGAGAAAGTCGGCGCATGTCAGTAGGCTGTAAGTCTGCGACTTGACTTCGTGTAACTTCAATACACTAGGCCCACCGGTACCATCAAAGAACAAGCTGACGCTGTTGCTCTGTGTAGGGAAGTCCGCCGACGATGGACGGGGTGACCAGGCCCAAGGCGACGACGAAACAGGTCAGGAATTCAAGCCGCTGTTCTTGAATGAGAGTCTAACCCAGTCATAGTGGTGGAACCGGAACAAGGCAATGGTCTGTCAAGGTCTACCAGGAGTATTGACCAGGAAACATGGAGCACATACTGATCTGGGCCCACTTCACAGTGCTCTCCCACATCATATCCCAATTACGGCCAGGCGCGGACCTAAGCAAGGTGACGCTGCCGACATTCATACTGGAGCCCAAGTCGATGCTGGAAAGGATAACAAAGTAGGCTGTCTCGATGGAGGCAGAAATGTTGCCTAATACTCTTATACAGCTTCATGGCACATCCAGAAACCCTTCTTCCCATGCCGGATATCGACGACCCAATACAACGGTTCATCTCAGTTGTAAAATTCTATCTGAGTGGCTGGCACATCAAACCACCGTACGTTGGTTCACGTCGGATTTTGGCGGTCTAATTTGCATCCATAGCTAAATAACATTATAGCGGTGTGAAGAAACCACTGAATCCTATTCTCGGCGAAACTTTCACCTGCTACTGGGAGTACCCGGATCATACCCGAGGATACTATATATCTGAACAGACGTCCCACCACCCTCCAAAGTCGAGCTATTTCTACATGGCACCAGAACACAACATCAGAATAGATGGGACATTGAAACCAAGGAGCAAATTCTTGGGCAACTCTGCTGCGAGTATGATGGAAGGAATAGCTGTTCTCCGATTCACGAACAGGGGCCTATCGAGGGGTGGAGAAAAATAGTATGTGGCAATAGAGAAATTTGGAGCTAGTCGTGACTAACATATCCTACCAATTTAGCTTCGTCACACAGCCGAATATGTATGCTCGTGGAATTCTGTTTGGAAAAATGAAATACGAGCTTGGCGACCACAGCTTCGTTCGTTGTCCCGAATTGGGCCTTGTAGCAGATGTCGAGTTCAAGACCAAGGGCTATTTTGGCGGAACCTACAATGCCATCGGAGGCACCATTAAAAACGAAAAGACTGGGGAAGCTTTATTCGAGCTTTCTGGAATGTGGAGCGGAGAGATGGTCATGAAGGATCTCAAGGTATTATAGCAGACTCTCGGAAAGGCTCACCACTAATGCCCACACAGACTGGCCACAAGGAGGTCCTTTTCAACGCAGCAAAGTCAAACCACACACCACCGATTGTTCGCCCAATCGAGGAGCAAGATGAGCGTGAATCTCAGAGGCTGTGGCAATCAACAGTAAAGGCAATCAAGGAATCTAATCATACGGCAGCTACGGAAGAGAAGAGTAAGATTGAGGACAGGCAGAGGGATGAAACGTCGAAGAGGACAGACCAAGGAATTGAATGGCAGCCCAAGCTCTTTAGGAGGGTGCATGGTGGACCAGGTAGCCCAGAAGAAGGGGAAGAAGACCTTGATTGGATACTAAATGCTAACATGTAAGTGTAAGAGCCTGGATCATCAGGCAGCTGACTGACTTATGCAGTGATGGCGGATCACCCGAAGAGAAGATCAAGCAAATACTTGCAGTTGCCCCCATACTCATAGGCCAGTCCACAATCGAACAGTCGGGCGCGCTCCCACACCAGCCCGCACAGCAGCCCTCCTATCCTCAGTCTCACCCTCAGTCGGGACAGCAATACTCTACGAGTCCACCTCAGCGGCAGCCTGGAGGTCATGGCGACCTAATCAATTTTGGGCAGGCGGAGACCATCCCAGGCGGTGTAGTTCCCGAACGAGGGTCTTCGTTCCAGGAACAATACGTCCCACCTGGGTTGCAGCAACCGATGGTGCCCGGCGCACCTCTCCAACGAGTTGATACTGCGACGAATAATGTTGACGAATTCGTGGATGCTAAGCCTTGAGCCGTACAGATTTCACGAGAACGGCACACGAGGGTCACTTTGGGCTCAATGGGTTCTGAAATGAGCATGTACACCTTATGTCTTTTATGAAATGCATGTGTATGTATGCATCTTCAGCGGCAGCCTTCTACAATAGCCTCTCAAATTTTCGAAGTGTGCATTCCTATCGAGGCATTTGGCTCTCGGCTAGTATATGTTGACGATAATTCAATCTTCTACCTCATCGTCTAACCCCATTCTTTCCTTCCCTACAATCCGGACAGTACCACTTCCCAGCCGGCTCCGCCTTCACACCCACGCAATTCCAGTGAAACCATTCGTTGGGACAATCATCGTTATCACACGCCACCATGTTGCCATAACTTACACTATGACAGACGCAATATTTCTTATCGTCGCCCTCGTCCTGCTCCTCATCGCCCTCCATCTCGACATCTTCCTCTTCGCCATCGTTCATCACGCTATCCTCGTCGCCCGTGGAGGCGGGCGTGCCAGATTTCTTATGATGTCCACCACCGCGCCGTCGATTGGCTCCTTTCTTGGTGGGATTCAGGTGGCCGATCCGTTGGTGGGGAGGGCCTGTGCCGCGAGGTTTGGATTTGTGCGTAGTTCGCGTGGGACCGGCGGAGGACTGGCGGCTGATGTCGCCGCCTTTGGGCGTACCGGGCCCCAAGGAGGATTGCCGTAGACCGGACGATGTGGCTGGGATGGTGAGGTGGTGCGGGTTCAGGCGGCGGCGTTTTTGGGGATCGGTGGAGGGTGAGCGGTTGGTGACACCGGCGCGTGCGGGGTTGAGGTGGGAGGAGGCTGCGGAGGAGGAGGGGAGAGCGGTGGTTAGGGGGGATGGCTGCCGGCCTGATGCGGGCTGGCCGGCTAGGCGGGCGATGGCGCTGTTGGCGATGGTTGTTGAGGGGCCTGCGTTGCCTGAGAGGGGGTGCAGGGGGGTGGAGGCGCCGGTCGTGGAGGTGGAGAGGGGTGGGAGGCGGGTGCTGAGGCTGTTGTTGTTGAGGAGGGAGGGGAGTTGCGGGTCGGGTTGGATGGAGCCTTCGTTTTGGAGGTCGCGGATCTTGAAATCGAGGCGTTTGATCTGTCGGTCGAGCAGAAGGGCGGCTTTGTCGCTCAAGCTGATTTTTTCTTCTTGGATGGTCTGCGCTTTTTCGAAATTCGACATGGCTATGTTGCAGTAGTTTTGCTCTTTGGGGTTTGCCTGCCCGGCGCCGTTGTTCTTGAGGAACTTTTGGATACTGTTGTCGCGGGTTGCGATTACGTTGCGGCATTCTTGGACCATTCGATCTTTGGCTTGGATCTCCTCGAAGAGATGTTGGATTTCCGCTGGGAGGTTTGCAACTATATTTCTTAGCCACCGAAAAGGTGGATTTGGCGAAGGACAGTACTCACCATCTTGAACAAACTGCTCCAGTACCGAGGCGGCATCTTCGGCCATAGCCATTACAGTGATACTAGAGCAGAATGTATCTATCTATTTGAGATTTGTTTGTTCCGAAATTGATATAGGCCACGAAGTAGAGGCGAGTTTTTGGTTGATCTCGGAGAGTGTTCTGGAAGAGAAATCGACGACGATGAATGTATAGATACAATTATAAATGCTATGTTTTACAACGATGATATTTGCTCTTGTGGTATGATGGTGCCTGAAATTTCTACCAAGAAAATGATAGAAATGCCAATATGCTACCTTGTGCGCTTCTGTTCTGCTTAGAATACTCTGGGTAATCTGCTCGGCTGCTGTAGAATAGAGAACAGATTATGACACTTGAGAATTTTGGACGTTTGCTATAACACGATGATGCTGGCTGGATGGTTGCTTTCTTGTGGGACCGCGAATTTGATGATGTTATTATCGTTGTTGTCCCGTTAGGGTCCCAAAGATAGGTACTCGTCCACCGTCGTGAGGTATCTTCATGATCTGTAAGGCTGAAGGAGAGTCGAACTAGGATATTCTAGGTAAAGTCTGAAATATCTGGTACCGTACTGGTGAATGCGGGCCTGAGATCCTTCACCAATTCGTCTATGCGACAACATTGACTACATATCAACTATGCAAGGCAAGTGGACTTCCTCCACTACAGCTGTGCCCTGGAAGAGGGAAGCAGATTATTGGGAAGGCTAGCATCATGACAAAGATATCTGTGGCACAAAACTATGAACATCCACAACCAGGGACAACATCGACTCTTACGATTGATGAGAAAGTTCAGAGAGAGATCCGCAAGAATGGGATTCGACGGCCGAAAGGCTATACCGTATCGTACCATGCGAATCCGAAGATGGAGAAGATGCATTTTGGGCCGAACCATCCTATGAAACCATGGAGATTGACCCTGACGAACAAGATTGTCATGGCTTATGGCATGCACAACGCTATGGACCTATACGTACCCCGGGCTGCCACTACCCAGGAGCTCAAAGAATTCCACCGAGAGGACTACATCGATTTCCTACAAAGGTAGGGCCGCCATACGATGACGCCAACTACGTTATATTGCAGTACTGAATATACTGCAGGGTCACTCCCTCAGACAATACATGGGACCCAGAAACACAGACGTTTGCCTATAACACCGGAGACGACTGCCCCATATTCGATGGGCTCTACGAATACTGCTCTTCCTACGCTGGAGCATCACTCGACGCTGCGCGTAAGCTCACTAACCATCAATCCGACATTGCAATCAATTGGTCTGGGGGTCTTCACCACGCCAAGAAGACCGAAGCATCTGGCTTTTGCTACATCAACGACATTGTCATTGCCATACTCCAACTCCTACTTCACCACCCACGCGTACTCTATATCGATATTGATGTTCATCACGGCGATGGTGTCGAGCAAGCTTTCTGGTCCACCGACCGCGTCATGACACTCTCCTTCCATAAGTATGAAAGAGCTATCTTCTTTCCCGGTACTGGCGCTCTGGATGATACGGGACCTATCAATAACTCAAGCCCAGGTGCACACCATTCTCTCAACGTGCCGCTTCATGATGGTATACAGGACGACCAGTACATCAAGCTCTTTGAAGACATAGTGAGACCCTGTGTGCGAACCTATCAGCCAACTGCTATTGTACTCCAATGTGGCGCAGACTCGCTCGGAGGAGACCGACTTGGCTGCTTCAATGTAAGCGTCAAGGCCCACGGTGCCTGCGTGGCCTTTGTCAAGACATTCCATTTGCCGCTCCTTATCCTTGGGGGTGGAGGCTATACCGCACGAAATGTTGCCAAAGCCTGGGCCTACGAGACGAGCCTCTGCATCGGCGCTGAGGTACATCCCACTTTACCTGCACACACCCCGTTGCTGGAGCATTTCGGCACTGAAAACACCTTGTTTCCTGATCTGTCTCGTGGGGGAAGATATGAAAACAAGAACGATAGAGTCTACTTGGAGAGTGTTGTGATGGGGATCCAGGAACAGCTACGCTACCTACAGGGAGCTCCTAGCGTGCAGATGCAGTACATTCCACCAGATCTTGGGCCTTTCAGAGATGATCTAGAGAGGGAGGTCTTGTCGGAAAGGAGAAGACGATAAGAGAACCATAATGAAGGATGTCAACACATTTTGCAAAGTCATACTCTAGGACTTCTTAGCTGGCAGAGTTCCTGCAGGAGATGCCGCAATCGAGTTCCTATCAAAGTCTTGAACGCGGCAGCAAACAACCATATACCCACAATTTTTCAACTTCCCAGGTACCACCGTACCAGTGGCCAATAGCCGATAAGCGGTCTAGCTCGGCTATCCCGCAGCATTGGCCAAGTAGATACCGGCTTTGGTCATGCACATAGGATACTTCGAGCGCAGAGTTGAACGGGGTTGGCACATTCCAGCCGATGTCTCCGAATATGGTCATCATGCTTTGGACTCGCTTCTATTAGAGATTTAGCTCGATCCGTGAGCGCCAGAGCGCAAGTTGTTTTTCATACACGCTATTGAGTCGCGCTAAAACCGAGCATATTGATCGTGTCAACTCCGTGATGTTACAAGAACCGCAATACGAATTGTGGAGCGCAGAAACCAGCGCCGAGTCACCAATCAAGACTAGGCTTCTCTAACAGCAATGAGAGACCTTAGGTCAGAGTACTGTTATCCTTTCAAGTGGTGCTTGATGAGGCTATCGACCTTTGGACCGTCTCTTCCGAAGTCGCTCTTCTGCACCGGACTCTTGTCATGAGTCGCAAGGTATTTTGGAAACCAGGTCTAACATATCAAAGCATTCGGAATTGCTCAGACAGTGACTACAAATCGGAGGCATGTCGACGATGGGCGCGATGTCCTGCTCATAGCCTTGCCACTAGATTCTCAAAATGTCCATCGACGCAACCGGTCGACTTGTACCCTTAGGGACTTGTGGCAAAATTGGCAAGCACGCCATTGAAGGTAATAATGAGGGCTGAGATCGAATTTGATGAGGCACATAATGTCGTCTCTGGAACATTAGACATCATTGCCGTGGCCATGAAAGGCAAATGATGGCATGACAGCGGCAGCATTACAAGAAGTAAATGGACATGAGTGGTGATCTTTAAGGTGTTGCTCTTCAATGAATTGATAACGACATGTGGGTTTATGGAGAATGAAAATGTCATATGTGGGCGGGTCATCCAGCTGGGATAGCAGCAACTGACCGTCGACTCCATTCCTTGCTCATGGCCAACAGTATTCAACGTAACGGATCCAGGCTACTATTGGAAATCCTGACCACATGGTACCACATAGCGCCCAGAAGACACGAGGCTCAACTACCGCCTACTCTCGCTAACCTGAATGTACTTGGCCCAACCCCACCGTTGCGCAGAGAGCACTTGTGGAATAGTCATACGTAAGCTCATCCATGATGCATTGATTTGTACTGCTGGTCTCGATTACCGCAACAATGGAGAGTGGGAGAAGATCTCGCATCCCACGCCCATCCATTAGCGCTAGCCGCATGATTCGTTCGAATAGCAGCAAGGTTTTCAGACATCCCCAATGGACATCGAACGCTACTCCCATACCAGCTTTTTATGTTTTACACTGGGCGAGGCCAGAATCATTTGAGCTCTTATGTGCGGCGAGTTAAGCTGAAGACTCGTTATCGCGATGACTACTACGCATTCATATGTTTGGTTGGTATAGCTTCTGCTGCTTAAGGCTCAATGTTTCATCACTATCACAACATCCAGGCTTCTACCATTGCCATGTTTGAAGTATAATGGCCGCGGATCTCCTGTGCATTCTCATTGCTCGGTAATCTAGTATCCTTGTGAGATTTATTCTTGGGACTTCGTCGTTACCAGATACCCGCCAGTTTCCTCTATCCCCTTCTACGCTCGTTTGCCCACGTTGTACTAGGTCTTGATGTGTAACAGCTCAGCCCTCGGCGTCTATACGGACTACCGCCTTCAGCACAACATTTTTGCTGCTGCATCACCCGTCTTAGACAATCGTCCAGAAAACTAAACCTGCAGATTTCATCAGCTTCCACCCACGTTCTAGACTTCTGAGAACGTCGCCTCACGTGGAACCATACGGGGAATGCCTTACCTACGGGAAATCGACCCAGTGCATCTAAAGAATTTCGATCCCAAAACGTTTTACCCAGCCCTTGCTCCCCGAAATGACTCTCTGTCCATCTACCCATCTTCCTCGGTCTCACAAGTCGTACGCGTCCCTCGACCGTCGCTCACACCATCGTACGTCATTCCATACCCCAACCTCAAGCTTGTACACAACAATACGAGCAGGATTACTCACATGATAGATATAGGAACTCATGGATACAGATGCAACGCAAACGCACCCGGATCCGTATCTGGACCATCTCGATATGTTTCGTGGCCGTTCTTGCGATAATAGTGGCTCTTTTTGCGTGGCTTGGAGCCCACGATTGGTTCAAGGGGACCAGCAGTAATGCTGGCGGCGGCGAATGAACTTCGTTGCGGGATGGGGTTTCGGAATTTCGGACGGACTGGGTGATTGAGACTTATACCCTAGAGCGGAGGCCGCTGGATGGCCTGGCTGCCTGGCCTAGAGCACTTTTCGGACGGCGTTGGACATAGACGGCGTGGGGAGTTGGCATTCAGTCTTATAGCGATGCATGTTGACCTAAGCAAGGGGTATAATGGAGTAATGGCATGATCATAGCATTGATCTACGAGATCTTTCTACTATCTACATACAAGAATATGAAATGATCATCTTGGATGGCAGTTGAAACGGGGCCTTCCTTTCTATAGGACTTCTCTGAAGACTATGGAAGTCGATCTTTAGATACACCAAACACGATGGTCGGTGTCGGGCCTCTCCACATCAACGGGCAACGATCCCTCACAACCCGATGATCCCAAAGAGAAAAAAAAGCATCAATATCTCTTCCTCGAAGGCTCCGGACTAGGACTCTTAGTCATGCTCCTCTCATCCCTCCCCCGCTCCCTCAACCACTTCTTCGTGCCCAACTCTAGCTCCCGATCCAACTCCGCACTCGGCTCCTTCCGATGTATGAAATTGCAGAACCCGCCCCGGACGCACCCTTCCCCGCTATTCAGCCTGCAACACGCTTCTCGGAAATCGGTGACGGGCGAGAGTTCGCAGTAGATTGGTCGTGCGGCGTACCAGCGCGAGTTGAGGGCGTCGCAGGCTTTTTGGGCGGAGTCTTCGTATTTGAAGCGCGCGTAGACATTGCCGATGAGATCTATTTAGGGGAAAGTCACACACACCATGTCAGCGCTCCTGTGCCCCCATACACCCCATTCCCAACACCAACAACACAATTTTGAGAAAACGGTAGAAAAATAAACCTACGATCATTATTATTATCGCACACCACCACCTCCTCCGGCTCGCCATACTTGCACATCTCGCACCAAAAGTCCTCGTAGAAGGCGTCGAAGTGGTTCTGCAGCTGGCTCGCGTTCATCTTGTTCTTGGGGTCGTAGGCCGGGTTCTGGTAGAGGTTGGGGAGGAGGATGGTCTGGGAGTAGGAGGGCTTGACGTGCTTGCGCGAGCAGCGGTCGCCGTGGCGGCAGGCGCCGATTTTGTAGTAGAAGGAGCAGTTGACTTTGTCTTGTTCGGTGCCGAAGATGGAGGCGAGATAGCTGGGGGGAGGTTGGGTTAGTGGGTGTTTGAGAACGGGCAGGGTTGGGGGAGTGCGTACTTGGCCATTTAGAGAAGGTTCTGAGGGGTTTAGAGGGGGGGAGGGTTGATCCTATCTCGTGAGTCGTGACTAGCAAACGTGGAGAGTGTTATGTGTAGCGTTCATTGCTAAAATTTGGACCTAAGCTTGAAGCTCTACAAAATGCTAGCGCAGCTGTTTAGCGCCGTAGGGCGCGCTTACAAAGCACTGCCAAGAGATCTCGGCTATCTTTCTCGACACTTCCGTCTCCTTTTCACGTACTTATCAAGTCAAACAGTTTGAATTTCATTTTCTGTTGGAATATGCAGTCCACATAATTAAACATCCGCTTTTATGCCTCCTCTAACAGCGACGATGTCCTACGCCTCGTGATAGGGTCTTGGCCATCATACGGCTCCCTAATGCGTTGTTGTGCTAATAGGTGAAGCGGTCTCAATGTTTAAGGTCGAGAGGTAGCGAGTGCACTGTCAATGATCTAGATCTTGCAGTGGGACTACTGGTGCATATGACGCTGGCGACGTTGTTGTTACCTATGGATGGAGACAGGGTTGATACTTTGTTGTGGTATTGAGTTGCTCTCGAACATGGTTTGGCTTTGTATAGTGCCTAGCATACAGGCGCAGCTTACCCATGAGATCGTACTTGATGGGATCATTATACATTAGCTTGCTCATGGAAGGTGGGCATCATAACTCTGTGCTCAATAAAGTGAAATATGCTCAGATGCTACAATGAACATCAGTTGTCCTTCATTAGGCATACTCACACTACTCCCCATTTCACAGCTCTCCGTGTTCTGCCGTTACCGGATCCATCTTCTCACTCAAGGCAGTGACGGGAGCCAGCTTCAACTTTGCAGCGACAACGCCACCGGGCCATTGTTCACTCCATGTCACCATCAGCTCCCCCTCTTTTACTTTCGAGGCCCATAGGTGGGGATACATGCAGTACATAATGGTGTCCTTGTGCTTCACACCAGTGGCCTGGCAAACTGTCTGAGTCTCCCAGGGTCCCTCCAGAGAAGCCGACGCACCAATGACAACCTTACTATCGACCCAACCGTTGTTGCCAACGAACACAAACGGTCTGGAAGGACCGAAGAGCTTGGACCGGAATACCATGCCAGCCTGCATCTGCTCGAACACGGGCACCGCCTCGTCCGGGTTGCTGACATATTCTTCGCCGTTCCAGTAGGTGTAGTGATGTGCGTGTTCGAGTTGGTCTTTGTGGACGCGAGCCAGAACGATGTTGTTCCCAGGACGATCCCCGTGATCGAAATTGCCGTATAAGTAGATGAAAGATCCGTCAGCAATGGTGGAGAAGGTACCAACGCGTGGTTTATCTGGTCCAAATTTCACATCACCTAAGCGGTGCACACTAAGCTTGCCACGCAACATTGGAGTGATTTTAGCGATGCCAGTGCCTAGATAAATTCCAAATTAATATCCACTTGCTGAAGGATAGATGTGAGACATGATGTTATTTGGAAAGAGGGTTCTCCGGTAAAGGAGTGATAGAGAGGTTCAAGGAGGCGGCACAACTCACCAATATACTCCATGACCTGATTCCTCTCAATACTCTTGTCATACCAGACACGACCAGTACCATCATCCATCTCGACAACTCCACCAAACATCCACAGGCATACGCGCCCGCCTTCGGCTGCCTTCTCGAACTTCTTCTCCTCTTCAGTCAACGGGACAAATAATTTCACCATCCCATTCTCTTCAGACTCGAGATAATTGGTACGCCGAGGGTACGCGGGAAGCGGTACATGCGCGACTGTGTTGTTAGCAACCCCAACAAAGTCGCCTTTACTGTTCTTGCAGAAAGTGTCGCCAAAGATGACATAATGCTCGCCGAAGAGATCAAATGGCCGTCCGATATCGCGTGAGTGCTCAATGTTGCTCATTTCGTGGAGGTATCCCTCGATCGTGACCTCTTCGACGACAGGAGGATAGGCAGCATAGCCATGAGAGCTAGCATGTTTGGCGATCGCTCCATTGACAGAACCCGTGACCTTCTCCGTCTGCTGTCATCAATATATGCTCTCGCCGAAAGAAGGCAGGATGAGCCTTCATTTGACTTACAAGGCCTTTGAGTATGTTCTGCATGTTCAACTTGTAGTAGAATCAGACTGCCAAATATATGTAGTTGTAGGAACAACGCTTCATACACAGCACCACATCCCCGAGTGCTGAAACGACCAGAAGAAGTCTTTACCGTAGACTAAGCCCACGAGGTTTTCCTTGAAGACACACCTCAGAGGTGACAAAGTGAGTCGATCGTGGTGATCGAAGCCTGCAATTCAGAGGTTAGTTTGAGCACGTCCAAAGACAGACAAACATCAGGCTTGCACTCTTGAACACCAAATTGTTGAAACGTTACAATCACATACTCTTGACACTGTAACAGAATCGAAAGATGAGACGATCGTGCTCAGCTATTTGATGATGATGGAAGAGGAAGGAAGGAGGTAGGCGATTAGATTACCAGAAGGGAGGAGTCAACATCAACATTGTTGGTGGCTCTAAGAGTGAAGTAGATGTTTTCCAACTTCCTAATCTTCCAGTCGCATGCCTTCGCCATTAGTTGCACTTGATAGTGATTTAACCCTCAGTACCACGGCAATGCTTCAAAAATGTTGATCTGGGTGTTGAAAGGAACAAGGGATTCTACCATTCTTCAGCGCGAGGTATTGAGGAACGCTTCAACAGACTACATCTGCCATGGGTGGTGAGTCAAGAAGGCATCACTGCAGAGGAATCCCCTAAGGCAAGATCGTGATGTGAACAAGTATGCTCCCTTGAGAATCATGGAGCTTCTCGTTGAAGCTGCCTGAATCCCTGCTCCAGATCTTCCCTCAAGTCCTCCCAGTTCTCTAACCCCACACTCACCCTTAGTAGTCTCGTATCAACCGTCTTGTCGCTCATAGCCCGCCATTCAATCAGGCTCTCCACACCTCCCAAACTCGTCGCATGATGGAATAATATAAGCTTACTCGGCAACCTCCTTGCCAAAGCCTCCGACTTCATCGTAACCGCGAAAACTGGCCCGAACCCATTCGGCATCTGCTTCTTCAGCCAATCTGTACTCTCATGCTGCAGAGATGCGTGGTGAACCTTCTCCACCGTCCCTGCGACACCACTCCCTTTTTTCAACCTTGCAAGCGAGTCGAGCCATTGGACGAGGTGAGCGCAATTACTGCTTTGGCGCGATACTCTAACTTCCAACGTCCGAAGACTCCTCACGCCAAGCCATCCTTCAAGACTACCCATCACGCTGCCGAGGAAGGTTCGCTCGTTTCGCAAACCCTCTATCCATCCTTTATTCCGCGTAGCGAGAACACCGCAGAGCATGTCTGAATGTCCGCCTAGGTATTTTGTACCAGAGTGTATCACGACATCCGCACCCCATACGAATGGATCCTGTAATCCAGGTGGACCAAGTGTAGCGTCAACGAGTAGCCATGCTCCCCGTCGATGAGCCTTTCCGGCAAATTTCTCTATAGAGTATGCCTCCCCTGTTGGGTTGATTGGGGTTTCCAGGTGTATGACATCGCCTTCGCCCAAGTCTTCTTCAGCACAATCAAGCGGTATGACTTTCGCGCCCGTAAGCTTTCTGTGTAGACCAAGGACCCCATGGGAGCCGTGGTAGCCGTCACCAATGCTTATGCGTTTGGGGTTCAGGTAAACGTAGAGAGCATGCAGGGCTGAGAGGCCGCTGGAGTAGGTGAGACAAGGGGCGTTCAGGAGCGGGCTTAGGAGGGTTTCTAGGCGCGTGGAGCTTGGCGCCGTTTCACGGGAGTAGATATGCGCGTCGATTGGGACAGCGTCCTATTCAGAGTGTTAGATGGAGGTACGGCTCAGAAGGAGGAAGGACCTGCGTTCAAGGACAAAGAAAGTGGGAATGCTGACAGTAACTTCCTTCGCAGGTACTAAGTCATCAGGATCTGACGAATAGCGGAAGGTTGTAGAGACGTGGAGGGCAGGAGATACATCGGTAGTGCGGTTGAGCCGGTCGTCTGCGTGAATGGCGAGGGTTGAAGCATGGTGGTGCTGGAGAGACAGGTTAGACACTGTATTGATGTCGCTGTGACTGACAGCCGTCACACCATTAGTGGAAGGAGACATGTTGGTCTTATAATGCGTTGCACAGGGAATCATCGAGCTGGAGAGAGTATGGATCAACCGACGTCGGCCTATGCCATGGGCCGAGGAACAGCCGAGCCAATGAAAGTCATTCTTGGTCCTTCTTGCCGAGGAGGATAATGATCCGTGTGATATGATTGTACAAGGCACATGGTGCTCGCAGAATCATGCTATGCAGATAGGGAGGAGATGCCTCCACCATGGGTAGAGCTTCTCCCCACGTGCCCTTCAACAAAGCCTAGTCGTTATTCCCCGTATACTTTCGTAAAGATGCCATCCTCGACATCTTATGTACCGAAGCGGGCAGTGTTTCTCCAAATCTGTCTCTGTCTAGAGAAGGGTTAATGAGAACAGAGCGCAGGCTTGCAGGAGCATACCTTGTTCATCATCAAATGCTATCATAACATCATCATGTTCGCTCGGATACCCAGGCGCGTCCAAACATACAAACTCTCTGCTTTGGTCTTCTCGCCCTTTCGGCAAAGCAAATTTGGCATCTACGATACGTAAGTAGAACAATCCTGTCTTGCTGAAGGTCTCGAACATGTCGGTGAACCTCAAGGCAAAATTCATACAGCTTCCGTGACTAAAGTCTTTGAAGAATGCAACCAGTTGGACTGTCTTATCCTGTTGAATGACCTGTAGCCGTATAGAGCTGGCTTCCCAGCGTTTGGAGATTGGTACCACCATGCGTCTGCGGGAGATGGCAAAGCTACTCACAACTTTGTCGAATAGTACCGAGAAGCCTGTGACCATCGTCTGGAAGTTGTGCGAGTCCGACATGGAGTTAAAATGGTAGGTTCTCACTGTCGAAGAGGTGAGCATCTCTTTCAGTGTATCGCAAATTAGATCAAGGTCTTCCTTCGTCACCCTATCTTCCGCTATGGACCAGATCATATCAGATTGTGGAGGCCGCAAGAGCTTGATCTTGTTCGGATGATCAACGCTGAGGCTCAGCTGCAATTCCCCAGGTGCGAGATGGATCCGATCGTTGAATGTACCGTGGTCACAATCGACCAAGAGCCGCATATGCTTTGATCTTAATGTCGGAAGTGTTTGGTGCCCGTGGGGCGGCGGCCCCCTATTGACCACTCGAAGCCTGGTCCAGGGAAGCTCGCTGGTAAGGGTAGTGGACAAACCCTGTTTAGTGGCAATCGATTCGATGGCTAGACGCTGTATCTTCAGTGAAGCAGAAAGATGGTCTTCCTTCGTTATGGAGGTCCCACCAAGGACGTGGCGGAATACGTCGAGATCCTCTGCTTCACGGAAGGTAAGAGATAACCGGATGGAGGATGGGAGTATCCTCAACTCAAGTCTAGAGCCATCTTTGCTTCGATGGATGCTAGATAGTATTGGGTATTCTCTACCTAAGTCGTAGTTCACACTGCTTAACGATTTCAGGCTGGGAGGAGTGATCACTGCTAATCGATAGCCGCTATGGATTTCGTGTTGGCTAGTACCGTCTATTTTGACGCTGTTCTTTCCAAAAACCCTCAGCCTGCACTCCTTGACGGCTTCAGATGGAAATTGGACAGCATCGTCGCATTGAAATCTCGCTAGGATACGCTCGAAAACAAGCTCTTCATCTTTGCGAGCCAGGAATCGCTTGCGAGTCCTTTGTGTATAATCGCAGATTCCCCAGAGGATCTTGAATTCTTTCTCGGAGAATAGAACCTTTAGGTCAAAGTCATTAGACAGCTTGACCGTCATTTCGTGCGACGTGATCTCCCACTTTATCCTCCTCCATGTCAATCCGCCTGGATTATCATCCGAAACCACAAGGCTAATCTGGCTGTCTTGACTGGTGATGGCGACCTCAACGCCCCATTCATTTCGATCGCGCAAAACTGTTAAAAGGCAAGGCATTTGCAAGTCTCGCCTGCCTGTGTCAGTATACATGATTTCGCATTCGACAAACATCCTAGCAAAGCTGAAATGGTTTCTAGTGTCTCCAATCAATATAGGAAAGAATGATCTTGCGATGTATTGCGTCCCCTTGGCTTGAGGTCCTGCAGAATTATTGACCATGTGTTTTGCAATATCGGGTGGTAATGACGGTTGATGGAGTAAGACATGAAGGTTGAGTCCCCGTATCTCCATTTCCGATGGCGGTAATTTGTCATTTCTCTTCATCGACATTGTCAACGCGCGCATATGGGCGACAAGGTTCAAGTGCATTTCAGCGAGCTCTGCAAGAGCATGATCTCCGAAATTCTTGATCATGGCACACAAAGAATTCATACTTGTCTTCCCGTACTTTGTGACTTCAGGATGGTTCGGAGTCACATCTTTGACGATCCACCAAGCCTTCGCTAGATCCACGTACGCTTGCTTTAGTGCTCGAGACAGGCCCCCATGATTGCGGACCTCACTCTCGAGCCCTTCCCTGCCCATGATAAACCACCATGCAGAGATCGTGATCCATTGCGCAAATGGAACCTTTATCAAGTCCATATGAGCCGAGATGCCTAGGCGGAAGATATCGTTGAAGCGCCGCACTTGCCCATCGAAACGTTCTAGAGAATTGTCTCCAAGTTCTTTGGCGATACTGCGGAGCGAATGTCCACTCGACTCCGTTACTACTGGAGCAAGAGTCTCTTTGGTGACTTGATGACTGACTGGATGTTTTAAGTCCAGTGGCTTTCGTCGGATTTGAGTGCTAGTGACTATTGATGGAAAACCATAGCTAGATGATGATTCGAGTATTGGATCGGGGGTTAAAGAGTTGCCAGCCAATGTTTCCGGAGCGGGAACACCAAGACCGCTCGATATATGGTCACCAACTTCTCCCAGGGCGTGGTTTGCGTCGTGTTCTTCAATTTGGCGTGACATGTTCTCCGGCGGGGAGTCATCTTTGTACGTCTTGTCTGGCATATGTTTTGGTACGGAGTCCCAACTCTTCTGGGACTGATACGGGGGTTGAGGTAAGAGTTTGCTCTTTGTGGGTGATAGAGAAAAGCTTGGCGCACTTAATACTGAATCTTGGTCCTTGTCATTCCAGATCTCGTCACCAAATATGTCGCTTAGTCCTGTTGGTTTCCGCTGTAAAGGCATGGGTCGGGAGGAGGACTCGTCGACGGGGACCGGCGAGGGGCCATGCTTCTCCTGCGGCGGATCTTTGACAATGTCTACTAGATTCCCTCCGGTCCCAGGCAACCCAGAAGCAAAAGTGTGTTGAGGTGGTTTCGAGACCTGTATGGGTGGCAGCTCCGCCTCCTCGCCTCCCACACCTATGATATCTGGACACGCAGTTGCGAACGTTACACGAAGTCCTTTGTTTTGTCGTGACTTCGGCCTTCGATAAACATCGACATGGTCTGCAGGTCCGAGGCCTTCGGCGGCCGCAGAGGACTTCGGAGCTGTGGTAACCTTGTCACGTTGGGGAATGCTAGCGAGCTGGGCTCTTGCTTTCGGCTTTGCGATAGCGGTCTGAAGAAAATTGGCAACATCACTGTCCGTTGACTCTAGATCTACCGCACTTCTTCCAAACTTCCCCTCAGTAGAGAAGAGCTTCCCTCCCCATTTGTGCTTGCCCAAAGGTTTGTGTTCGCTGCGGGCTTCATCCGGGGGGATTCGATCCTCCGACATGGTGGGGGTTTCATTGATCCTGGAAGGCGGAGCAGCTCTACTTCGCTGGATTATCAGCGGAAGAGAACAAGACAGTTACATCTTTGGTGATTCTCCCATTGTATATGTTTAGGTGATTGACAATGAGAGATGTGTTCGTTGCAGCACGCGAGCAAGCTTGGCACGTCAATCGACGCAAGGGTAGACGGGAACCAAAAAAAGGCTCGGATCTAGCTGCCGCTGGGAAGAACCCCGCTCCGGCTTCCCCCAGTTCATGCATCCGAGCAGTGTCAAGCATGCAGCAAGCGATATGGTGGATAAGGCAGATGGATTTTCGGGCTTTACAATAGCGTGGGGTACCCAGACTCTAGACCAGCTTTCGATCTCGCTCGCCGTAAGTTGCAGCGCATGCATCCAAATGCGTGGAAATCTCGCTTCAGGCTTGGGGCCTTCCCGCTTGGGGGGATCCAAGCTGACAACTCATATATACCTATGCAAGCTCTACTGTCGTCACTTTTTGGATCAAAAGGAGGGGATAGTCATCAATGGATTTGTGAATATGTAGAAAGAAGAGGAAATATCGAGCAATTCGAGTAACAATGCTGATGCGAAGATCGGAACAATACGATATGAAGTTCTTTAGTTCTCCTCTTAGAGTCCACCACCAAGACTAGTGGAAAGTAAGCGGCTGCTTGGCGCCCAAAAGTAGAATACTCTAAAGTAAAGTACTTTAGGTACTTTATCCTGACACTCCTCATATCTACAAACAGAAGTCGCCAATTTTCTACCAAGCAGCCAAGTCGCTCGTTGTCCATCGTGTAGGCATGCTCCTGGACCTCTCGTGATTGTATGCCTGTGCCTTGAGCGTCATACGATGGAAGCAAGCTACCAGCACATACCTCTCCTTCTGCAGCGATAAGCCGGACATGGCTTTCTATGATGAAGAAGCAGCCTCTGAGCAAACATCACACCTTATCCGGAATTCATTACGCAAGCTCAGGCGGTGGCACAAAGGTTTGCGCTCTTCCGGCGAGTAAGTATAGAGCTGGTGTGCTGATCTTGTACAGGATCGCCTCGACAGCAACTCATCATCATTTTCTGCTGGGTACTTCTCCTCTACCTAAGTCTACGAGCTTCAAAACACTTTACTCTTAGCTCCTCTCTATCCCCAGCGACTTTGATATCGTGCCAATCTCGCAGAGACCAGGTCTCGCGGTCGGTCTCAATTCCTAAACCTCCGGACAAGAAGATTCTAGCCCAAACCTGGCAGTCACTACAATCCTCTTTCGACCAGAACAAGCCACAGCCTCTGAATCTCAATCTCGTGACATTCGAAAGTTTGACGGTGTTCCCACCTTTGGAAGACATCCAATCTCACACGCATCTTGAGAAGGTTGATGCCGATGCGACACGCAGAAGCCACATTGAAGTTGTGAAGGATATTCCTCCGTATCCTGAGAACCTCTACAAAGGACGTGGCATCGTGATACTTGCTGGTGGCAGATTTTCACCCTTTGCTGAAACGGGAATGGGTATGCTACGTGAGATTGGCAGTACCCTACCTGTCGAAATCTGGATGAAGGACAAAGCAGAAGAGAAGGCAGGCTGGTGCAAAGACATTCTACGAGACGGAATGGTCTGCCGACGGCTCAGCGATTATATGGATACTTCGAAAATGGAGTCTGGGTACCAACTTAAGGTTAATTCGATTTTGTTCTCGTCTTTCGAGCAGATATTGTTTCTAGATGCGGACAACGTCCCTGTGAAAAACCCCGACGACATATTTGATGCGCAGACTTTCACAGAAACAGGTGTTATATTGTGGCCAGACTACTGGAAACATTCTGGCGCGCCATTTCTTCCCTACGAGGTTGGTCTTAGCGACAACGCATCCGAGCTTTTCAGACAGGATCAAACTGCCGAGTCAGGACAACTTGTGTGGGACAAGAAGAGACATTGGAAGGTACATTGAAGCGGGCCTTTACAGATTTCCAGCCATTTACAGAATATATGCTAACAAACAAGGTCAGGCGCTGTGCTTAGCAGCATACTACAACTATTATGGACCTCAACACTACTACACGCTGATATCCCAAGGCTGGGCAGGCTGGGGCGACAAGGATACTTTCCCCATTGCGCTACGGGCGATGAGAGAGAATTTCCACATGGTCCCGCATCAGCTGAGAACGCTGTTCGTAGACGGTACCACGTCTGGGATCGGTATGCTGCAAGGCGATCCGACAAACACGGATGTGTACATACCAATGTTCTTACACTCCAACATGATCAAATGGAGCATACGCAATTTCCTGTGTCTCGGGTGCTCCTCCGATAAGGACGACTCTGTTCCTATGAGCTTCCTCGAAAAACCGGACTCTCCAATCAATCCTCATCTAAAGCAACATTCACGTATCTTCAAATTGGACGAAATGCACTTTATGGGCATAGACCCGGAACCCTTAATTTGGAAAAGCATGGAGCATACTGCCTGTAGGAGCGTTTGGAAAGATGATGGACTCTGCCTTCGAACGAGAGCACACATGACTCAAACTTTCGGGCACCAATTTGGACCTCCTGGCGTCGTAGCTGGCTTCTTGGGTTATGGGGATCGCGTTTGCATAAAGGAACCGTGATGAAGTCCATGATCTAGTTGCCTTGGGAATCTACGATGTGGGCTACAACAACAATCGTAATTTTGCGCAGCTGCGGTGCCATCAGGCACCTCATCTTACAGCATGAGGGTGGCCTCAAAACCCCTCCTGGATTTGCTCAATTAGCGTTGGCGTTGGCGGTTGAAAAAGCCCATTCATAAATTAATTCACTTGGGTAAGGTACGTTCATGGGGAGGGAAAGGGGCCGGCTGATAGACTTCCTGGGCGTACTATCAGGAATGGGGATCGCGTGGATCAATATCGTTTTTGACCTGGCGGAGCGAACGTATTTCAGTAGTCCTGGGTCTCAATTGGCCCAGAGTTCAAAAATAGAAAGATCTGCATCAGAGTTGGAGCTTCCTTGGCTCTGATCGCTCATTTTGGCATATCTAATACATGCTTCCCCAACCGTTTTGAATGATTGTCAGTAGGCTGGTAGACATCTGCTGCATTAATATTATTGAGTCGACGTCCCCTGAAGTGCAACCTGAGGACAGTAAGGTAGTATAGTTTCGATAATCTAAAAGGGACTGGCTTAGGTCCTTCTTTCTCGGCAGTGCATCTGGTAGAATGAATTATGCAAAAGATCTACAGCTATCGCTTACCCATAGGGTCAATGCGCACACATATCTTCAAGGCTCGGTAGCTTGTCGTACGGTATGTAGGTAGTGTACCGGCTTGATTTGGGTTGCACACCCAAGAACTTCGTGCCATGCCATGCCATGCCATGCCTTCATGCCAGGAAGCAAAGAAGTGCTCAACGTCACAGAACAAGCGATCATGTAGTATGTAGTACTGAATGAATATCTACCCCCAATGACTCGTGTGGGTTGGGAACGTAGACTCTGTCGTCATGCTCATCTTTTTCAAAGCTTGGTGGCAGATCTTGAGTTGGCAACGACTTGTAATTCGGACTTCTCCAAACACGTCTTTAGCGGCACTTTCATCCCAGTCTCAAACCACCCCCACAATACCCCCAACGCCTTCCTCCTGCAAGGACTATCATCTCTTGCATCTAAGCCTGCGTACACGAGCGACTTGCTATTGACTGGTTTTGGCGGGCGACTTTTAGCGACTTAAGCTCGCATTTCGACACCCGATCCGAGCTTGCGAGGATCAAAGCTGTCGCTGCCGCCTCATCCGCCGTCACAGTGCCTCACAATCTTTCGCTGCATATTCTGGTGTTCACTCGGCGAGCCAGCCACAGAGTTTCGGAGGGCACAGAACATCGCCGGCTGCAGGATCATGTACACGCTGTAGATGGAGCGGAGAAGGCATGGCCACTGAGACCTGGTGGCATGGTCGAACATATTGTGCTGCGCGTATGGGCGAAGCACCGAAGGTAACAGAATGGTACGGAAATGGATACGTAACGGCAAATCCGGTTGAACGTTCGGCGTCAAAAGGTTCGAATTATTCCCAAGGGTCGAATGCTTTGCGATCAGGTTCGCCACAGTCGCAGTCACGCAGTGAACGAAGACTTTCCGGATCCTGCCTGCTACGAATGCTATTGTTGGTAATCTTCACAATCACCAGACCTTCAACGGCGGCCTTTGTGACGTTCTCGAACTGCATGAGCCCCGACATCATCAACTCGAACCCTCCGCAGCTCCAATTCGTCCCGCTCTACGTTTGGGCCACATTCAATTCCAGTGCTGCCAGCCACAATATCAATGTCACTGCGTACGGTAACGTGGCTGGCATTGCAACTCAACAACCATATCCTGCCCAGAATGACTCACAGTGGAGAAATCCAAATGACACCGTGGGCAAGATTCCAGACGTTGCCGGACCGGCTAGCCACCCATTATATACGACATTCAAGACCGAGTTCAAGGTGCTTGACTACACGCCATATGACCCACCAGCTGTCAGACTCTGCAACAGCTCATCATTGACCCAATGTCCACTTACTCCGGTCTTCAATTTCAAGGGTAACGAGTAAGCTATAGAACTCAATATCATGATAAACGGAACTTCCGCTAATTCGCATCCCCTTGCCTACAGGAGCAATGTGAATGAGCTACCAGCCTTCACGGTTACGCATACCCTTTACTCCAGCTATGCTTTCACATCTATCAACACCATACTCAGCTTGAAATCTGGGGACACAAATGCGGCTCCACTTGCTTGCGTGGAAGCCAGCATCACGCCGGACCTAGGTAATGAGCTCATCGATACTCTTACTTACTTACCGCTTGTGGTCTTAATATTGGTTGCTATTGCTACGGCCTGCGCTGCCATTTTCAGTCCATGGGGTTCAGTGGATATCTTTAAATTTACGAGCAATTATGGCAGAGATGACGACCTTCTGAGGCTCGTGACACCAGGCTTTGGCGATTGTCTCCAATACCTACAATTCATCATCCTAGCTGGATCCCTCAGCCTTAATTATCCTGGATTCTTTCAGCCTGTTGTCAGCCAGATTAGCTGGTCTGCTCTCATGTTCAATGAGAGCTTCGTTAGCCATGGCAATGGCTCCCAGAGTCTGGTTGACGGCATGTACGTGGTCAATGGGTCCTATGGTCTCGATAGAATGAGCCAGTTGGTAGGTATGGCGTCGGACAAAGATATATGGGCCGGTATGGTGATATGGCTTCTAGTCATTGTGATTGCCATCGTTTTTCTTATACAGGCCGGCTTCATTGCTCGTTGGGCATACCGATTTATCTCCAACACCCAACAAGAGGATCTCAGGCAGAAGAACTTACCCTTTTCCGTGGGCAACGCCATAAGGATTGTATTCAACTACTTCCTCCTGCCCATCGTGTCGCTGTCAACATATCAGCTTGTCATTGCATCGCGCTCTTCAGGAACAACAGTCGGCATTGCGGCCGTCCTGCTGGTTTTTCTGATTTGCTTCGCAGGGTATGTATTATGGCTTATAGCGACGACACGTCCACGATCTTACTTATTCGACGACCTTCCGACCGTCCTGTTCTATGGGCCGCTTTACAACACTTACTCCGATAATGCGGCTACTTTCGCCCTTGTACCCGTAATGCTCACATTCATTCGCGGCATAGCCATTGGGGCTGTCCAGCCATCTGGCATCGCTCAATTAGTCTTGCTGGCTATCTGCGAGGTCATCATGATACTGACCCTCAATGCCTTCCGTCCATTCCACTCTCCGACTTCGATGAATACCTTTCATACTATTTTCGCGGTCATCAGACTTCTGGTCATCTTGCTAAGCGTGGCCTTTCTGCCTTCTCTAAGCGTCAGAGATACGCCTAGAGGTTGGATAGGATACATAATCCTTCTAATGCATGGTATGGTGCTCGTTTTTGGCTTCTTCCTAAATGCGTGCCAAACCCTCATCGAAGTATTGGCCAGACTGGCAGGCGCAGGAGGTGAGGAGGGTGTCGGTGGAGGAGCAGCGAGAGGCGGTCTCGTCAAGGTAATCATTTCTTGTTTCCTTCGCTCGTGTAGGCATGTAAGCTCAAAAAGTGGGAAGGCTAACTGGGTGTTCCTCATAAAGGTCTTCGGAATGCGGCAACTGTCGAGAAGGAACCCTAGACGTGGAGGTAGAGCTCGAAACAGCGTAGGCTCCGATGCAGCTGTACTTACCCAAGAGTCTGATCAGAAATCTCTGCAATGGAATGGTGGCCGATCAAGGAGCATATCTGGAAGCTCAGCCATCTTGCTGAATAGGCAAGGCGCAGGAGACAACCGCCAGAGTGTCGGTCTCGATTCAGCTGGGAGCGCGGGTGGAACCGGGGATACATCCATCTCTGGTCGAGCAAGTGCTTTCTCCTATATTCCTTCCGGAAGCCAAGTCGCAGGCCATGGTGGATCTGGTGGTGGCATAGTCAATCTTCGCAGCGCCGAGACTGCCGATCCTTATTATCGACAGCCAAGGGCGAGGAGGACTACGTTAGATACAGACTCACCTCATGAGCTTACCCAAGGGTCTTGGAGTACGGCCGACTGGGCTAACAGGAGGTGGAGTCACCATAGTCCTGACCTGGAGGGTTCGCCCAAGCCCATCGCCGAGGGACCATCAGCGTCTGGACGCGGGACGCCAATCCCAGCTCACTTAGGTGGCAATAGAGAGCGTTCTGATTCTGATGGTGATGATCCGCGGCAGTCAAAGACTGACTATGCCACCAGAGAGGTTGATTTTTATTACGGGGTCAGAGGTCCTGCATTGTCGAACCAGCCAACTCGAAGACTTAAGACAGGACCCGCTGACCCTACTGGAGCAGTAATCTCTGCGTCAGGATGGATCAAGAGTTTATTTGGCGGCAAGACTAAAGAAAAGGGGAAAGGCTTCGAGGTAGTGAGAAGCTCAAGGGCACCTGCAACGGGGCGGCGGACGCCTTCAGGAGTAGTCATCCCCAACGAAGAAGCTCCTTACTCTGACGAGCCGGGAGCCGCTCAACCAGAGAGATCTCGGGACCTTGCTTTAAGCGATGAAGGTGACGCTATTGGAGCGGGGACTCGTCATCTTCCTGAGGACGAAGTATCGAGCCCTTTGACTACTGATGATGAACGCGATGATGACGGTTCTATGTCTGACGAAGAGTGGCACCAGAACCCAGAAAGCCAGGTTTCTCGATTCCCACCCACTTTACCAAGCATCGAAACTCCGGGAGGCATTGAATTACCAAGTCGGATCGCTTCAAAAGCAAGTTCGCGGCCTACCCGCGAGAGCACACGGAAAAGCCGGAGACCTCCAAACATCCCAAGGAAGAGCTCGCGCCGTGATTCTTCGACCGACTTGAATAAGGTTGGGGCAAGGCTATCAACAGTAGCGGCCTCGCCACCAACCACTCCTCAACGCTCAAGCAGATCTAGTGGCCCCAGCGCCCAGCCTCGTTCAACTCTTCAACCCCCAGCAGATCGTATCAGACGGCTCCCCTTCCATTCCAAACATCAGACTTCTCGCTCACAAGACACTCAAACCTCAATTGGGGGTATCTCAACGAATTCAAGCATATTCTCACCCGGTAATCAAGACAGTGATGACGCCGTTGGGCATGCAAGACACTCCTCATCAGTCTTAGGTTCCCTAGCTCCCGATCTCCGGAATGACAGACCTTCAAGCATGGGCTACGTGCAGCAACACCGTGCTAGCGATAACATTCACACAGCAAGGCCTGGCGATCCCCAGATGCTTGGTTCCAGCGCTGAGGTCGTCGACGGCTATGGCCGAAGGAGTGTCAGCCCTGATTTTGGAGAGCCCCATGCTCTATAGAAGTGGTTTCATTCCTCTCTGTCCTCCAACTGCTTAGTCCTTTCCACTGGGCAACGAATCTTCTTGGTCCGTGAAAAGTATGGGGGCGTTGTTCTTTTCAATCATATGGGCATACATTTAGCGCTGCATGGCATACGGAACGGTGGCAGGCGTTCCGAGCACAAGGAATGGGCATATGGACGCTTTTCAGGCTGGGAGCTAGATTGTAGATTAGGGTCCTAATGTAACATAGCTCAAGGGAATGAAGGTAATCATACTAGGTGCTTTTGAGCGTTGACATAATCTAGATAACTTCAAGCATAGTTAATCTTTTATTGTTTCACTCAACGTGGGTTGATACGACTGATTTGTAGTCGTAAAGTCTGATACACTGGCGACTCGAGTGGTTTGTTACCGCGTGGAGAGTGCCTAGCCGTCAACTCAGCATCTAACTCTACCTTGTTCTAAGCCTCCATCTACCCTTCAACCACCAATATGCTTGGTTTGCGCTCATCTGGTGCAGCGCCTACTGATTTACGACTCTGACTAAAATATGGTCTACCTGACATCAACATCATCGTTGATTGAGTTCTGACAATAACGTCGCGAGCAAACCCGTGCCCATTCCATACGTCTCAAATCATATTCTAGGATCTTCCGAGACATCTCATCTAAAGACACTGCTCATCGATCTTCGTCTGTCAAAATACGTTCTCAACAGACGAACGGTCACGTAACCCAATCCCCGAGATATTTTGGTCCGACGGCCAGCAACCTCTCAGTCACTCAACCAGGCGCAGAATACGACCTCGAACCATTGTTTACTTTACTTAAAGAACCATACCGGCTAACGCCAAAGCACGGAATTCTCTTGCCGTCGGGGCAATCAAGCTGGAGAACCATCCCCATCAGTGGGCAAGTCTACGCAATCTCCCAACCTCACCTGGTGAACGCCCATTCAAGAGGCCGCGTTTGGCCGTTAAACGCTGCATGGATCCACCCTTTGGATCCTCAAACACTACTCCACCTGCACAGCGTTTCCATCATGGGCACCCGCATCGGACATGGTCTACGCAGACTATACATGGCCACCCCGAGCCTAGCGTAACATGGCGGGGGGAAACGCTGAGAAGGGAGCATAGTGATAGTGATATGCTGGATAACATGGTAAGCTCAAGGAGCAGGATCTCTTCGGACACGGCTGCAGCCACCATCGACAGGGAATCGTGGATGCGATCTATCAGGGACCCGTTGAGCGCAAGACAAGATGCTGTAAGCCGGGCGCAACTGGCTACCACCAGAGCGGCCGTGATCGCAGCGAATAGAAGGAGGAGACTTTCAGAACATTCGGAGGAGCAATCTAGCATGCGACCGTCAGGCAGCCTGTCTTTCGTGCCACCATCAGATCGGTCGAGACACGACTCCATGCTGGATATGCGTGATCGACCATCTATTGAAACGCCTTCTCTGCCCGGTGCGAACACTGTCTCTACACAAAGAAGTATAGTTCGTCCGTTATCACGGAACCCAAGCATAGACATCTTACATCACCGAAGAAGCTGTGAGATCACACTCCCACGATGGGAGCCAGATACTGAAGTCCCGAAGTGCCCAATTTGCAATACAACTTTCAGCTTTTGGTATCGAAAACATCACTGTAGGAAATGTGGACGGGTCGTATGTGCGCATTGCTCTCCACATCGCATTACTATACCTAGGCAATTTATTGTGCATCCGCCAGAGGAAGCTCCCCAAAGTCCAACTGGCCCTGTCAGCACGAGAGTGGATATCGTGGACCTCACTGGTGATAGTGACGCGGATGATGCGTTGCCGCGTCCGGACGCAAGACCGCAGAGTTCGGACTATAGAATCGACCCTGCTTTGGGTGGTGGCCAGGAGGTCAGATTGTGCAACCCTTGTGTGCCTGATCCTAACCCACTACCTCATCTTCCATTCTCTCCATCGAGGACGCAGCCACTTGGCTCTTTTCCAAGACCGGATCGGATATCATCTCTTGTCAACAGACACTCGGTTCCAAGCTCAACGGCTTCTGACGATTGCCAACAGCCTGGCCTGATAAGACGACCCTCTTCCGGCCGCTCAGAGTATCGCAATCCCCCACGGTTCGATGGAAGCGCAGTCCCAAGTGTGGTCCTTCCAGGCTCCACTACTAACCACTTGACAAATAGACGGCACAGTCATGCACCAAGGCTCGCGGAGTCACTCACAGCTCCTCCAGGCTATTCGATGATTTATGGGTCAGCGCCCGATCAGACTACACATCAAGTGAGATTCGTATCCCTCATTGATTTTCTCTACTAACAAACGAAGCCTGGTCTTTCATCTCTGCTACAGGATAGTGGCGCTTATCCTCGCCATCGGCAACATGCTTCTGTGGGAAATCTTCCATCCTCCTTTCGACATCGCCCAATACCGGGCCTTGGAACGCCAACACAACGTTCAGTACCACAGCCGCAACTCCGAGAGGAAGACGAATGCCCGATCTGCCACCAAGCGCTCCCACCCAAAGGCCCAGACGGCTCAGAATTAGTCCGCGAAGCTCACGTTCAGTCTTGCATCGAAACACATTTCTCTATCTCGGGTCCTAGGTCAAGTCATCCCCCACCTATGGTAGCACCTGGGACAGCCATAGCAGAGAGCGCAAGGACGCTTTCTCAAGCAGTTGGGTCACGTCCCATACCCACAGCTCACAGTATGTCACCGGGACCCGGTGACATACCATCTTCATCTTCGCAGCAGCGAAGGAGAGTGGCCGGCATGCTGGTCTTTCATGCCAGCGAGAAAGACTGCGTGGTTGAGGATGGAGAAGGAGCGCAGGAGTGCGTGATATGCTTTGAAGAGTTTGCCGTGGGAGACGAGATGGGACGGATGGAGTGCTTGTGTAAATTTCATAGGGTGAGTCTACGTTTAGAGTTGTTGCTGGAACCTATGAAAGGGATGCTGACGAGATGCTGCAGACATGTATACGGCAATGGTGGGATAAGAAAGGTCCAGGTGCTTGTCCCGTGCACCAGGAGGGTACTTGACCTTGCGTGCTATTGTATGGATCTCTGCAACGCTTATTGGGTGGGACAACGTTGAGTTTCGGAACCTGGCTGATAATGCCAACTTATGGCTATAGCATCTGGGCGTCATTTAAGGGTTGACAATATTCCGCTTGGTTTGTTAGATACCATCATGATTTACCAGAAAAACCTCCTTGCTATATGGATGCATGATATATCATACTAACACAGGACCGATACTTCCGATCCTGACGTGCTCCGTTATGGCTTGTCATGACAGACCGAATGTCCTCTGCGCAATTCAACGACACTACTTGACAAACATAAACTCCGAAGCACATTTTCCGTCGAGTAATCCGGCAACGTGCAAAGGACAGTGATCGTCATTATTGCCATTTGACAGCTCACTCGCTTATCGAATCACACTGCCATAAACGACTGTCTCAAGGTTATAGACTTTCGAAGTAACTTTGCGATATCATTCGACACAAGCTTGCACGTTGTGAACACAATCATCAGGTAAGTTTCTCCGAATTGCTACACACATTCTAGCAGTCTCTTCGTTATGATTGCCAGGGGTTCGACCTATTACTCGGTACAACCTACATAGATTGCTCTGGCTATGCTGTGTGTGGGCGAATTTGGTCCCTTATTCAGAATTCTTCATCCGTGTGGGATCTTATTGTACAACATAGCTCGACTACTTCGGTGAGGCAGTGAGAGCGGGAAGTTGAAAGGAGCACTCGATCGCTTAGGGCGGGCGAGGACCCCACGGCCAAGCTCTCCTCGTCGCAAGTTTTCCCCTTCCTGTCACTCGATCAAAAGATCAGTGAACTCGTGGCAATTGCTTGGGTATAAAATTGACAATCATGCTGATCTTGACACCCGCCTTCAAGATTGGCAGGTTACGTATAATCCACTGAATCTGGGTACAAATATTTGCAGTTCTGCCTTTAGTCTCTTGGGCGTCTTTGCGAAGAGTGGGGTCAATGGAAAATACATGACCTTTTCAGCGTCCTTGCTCACGCTGTCAAGCCAACATGTCGCTACATCGTGTGAGCTCTATGAGCTCGTACGAGCAAGTGCGAGGTTTGTCTCCTGCAAGGTCGGAACATAGAAAGATGTCCTTCAACCCAGCAGGATCGTGGGGTCCCCCAGCAAGAGAAGAGCCAGTAGAAGCTTTCGAGGTTTCGAAGGTCAAGAGGATGCTACAGGTTGCGATTGCTGTAGCCTACTGCCTCTTCTCTGCCGGTGTCGTCTGTGGATATGCTGCACTTAAGCCAGTCTTGGTCGAGGAGGGAGTCTATAGGCAATTCTGCTCGGAAGAGGAGGTGAGCGTAAGTGATAAGACTTGCTATGAGCAGGAGATCAGGTACGGTTTATGCAACGTGAGAAGAGAACCAAGCCTGCTGATGTTGAGTCCCGTCCAGGCTCAACGTCATGTTTACTACTGCGGCCGTAGCTACAAACGTATGCGCCCTTCCAGTCGGTACCATCTTGGACATGTACGGTCCCCGGGTCAGTGGCCTCATCGGCTGCATGCTTCTGACTACCGGTACTCTCCTTATGGCGTTTGCTGCACAATTACCTTTCGACGCCTACATCCCGGGTTACCTATTCCTTGCACTCGGTGGACCTTTTGTCTTCATCCCTTCCTTTCAACTGTCCAATGCTTTTCCTCAACATTCTGGGCTCATACTTGCTTTACTCACTGGTGCCTTTGACTCCTCGAGTGCCATATTCCTCTTCTTCCGGCTCTTCTACTCTGCCACTGGTGGATTTTTCACACCGCAAAAGTTTTTTTTAATATACCTCATTGTGCCTGTATTCATTGCGATCGTCCAAGTTTTCATCATGCCTGCCAATTCCTACCAGACTGTTGGCGAACTCATTGTGCAAGTTGAAGTTCTATCTGAAGACGTTGGGACTACTGAATACGGTACCCAGAGTTCAGTGGGAGGGCGTGAGGATCATGAGCAACGCAATAAGCGTCGTGATAGTGCAGTTTCAGAGATGACTTCTCTACTCGGCAATTCAGGTCCTGAGCTACAAGAGCAAGAAGAGAAAAAGAGGAAAATTAGCGGTGTTTGGGGTGTCCTTCACGGTCGATCAGCGCTGCAGCAGATCCAAACCCCTTGGTTCTGGCTCATCGCTCTCTTTACCGTGGTCCAAATGACAAGAATCAATTACTTTGTTGCTACCGTCACCACTCAATACGAGTATATCCTGCACAGCGATGCACTAGCTGAACATGTGAACCACGTCTTCGACATTGCCTTGCCAGTGGGAGGTCTGCTCAGCATACCTTTCATTGGACTCATCCTCGACAAAACGAGTACGACTTTTACTCTCAGTATACTGGTGGTTGTAGCAAGTGCCATCGGCGTACTGGGATGCTTACCCTACCTCTGGGCCGCATATGCCAACATCGCTCTCTTCGTGCTCTATCGGCCGCTGTATTATACTGCGGTATCTGATTACGCAGGAAAGGTTTTCGGCTATCATACTTTTGGCAAGGTCTACGGTCTGATTATCTGCATGGCTGGGTTACTTAACTTCTCTCAGGCAGGATTGGATGCTTTCACTCATAAGACATTTCGTCGGGACCCGCTACCCGTCAACTTGATTTTGCTGTTTCTTGCTTTATTCGTTGGCATAGCGCTCGTTGGGTATGTCTTTTGGAAGAGTAAAAATTTGGAAAGAGAGCGGTTTAAGGAAGAGGCAGAGGAAACGACGGACACAGTCATGCCCGGTGCTACGGATGGGATTACTTAATGTGTAATTGATAGGCATGCAATATCGTTTACGGTATACTTGCATATATGGGCAGTTCAGCGAAGTCCTTTGCATATACCCTCAATATTCCGTGTTTTGAGTATTTTCGTCATAGTCTCGACAGCATTGTGTTTGGAAGGCTGTTGAAAAAGCAAATTCAACCGGAATCGCGGGTTCTCCACTTGATTACCAGGTTTGAAATTTCTTCGATATACCACATCCTAGTACACAATAGGTATTGGCTGTCTTCGCATGTATTCCAACGAGGCTAACAATTTGTTAGTCCTCTATCTAGATCGATAACCCATCTTCCGGGTACCATTCTAACCTTGCCGTCAGGATGATACTTCTGATTTGCATACGTCCGTAGACAGAATCATGTTTCCAATCAACCTCGATGAGGAGAAACCGAGAACCCCATCCGAAAATTACACTTTCCTGGACGTTATCCACGCCCAATTCTGTTTGAGCGACAAACAGCAGTGGATACCAATGACAAGAGTACCTGGCTACGAGGGATGTGTGCCTTGCTGGGTAAAGGATACCTTTGATCGGCTCCCTCCTACGGAGTAGACTGCTCCTCAATGCTGGTAGAGGGCCACAGAGTATCAATGCGGGATTTGTGAAATAACGCTAACGCCATTGAGTATAGTGGAATCCACAGTATTGGAATCCCATCTTGTTATCTTCTGTGTGTAACACCCGATCAGCGAAACATCAGTCACCAGTGTTCCTCTCGCTGTCTTCCTGAATGATTTTGTATGAGGAATACAACAGTAACCTCTCAGTGAGGGAATACAACAGTAATCTAGTGAGGAGTTGAAATAGGCTGCTGGCATCGGAGAAAATGTCGCCTTCCGCACCGACACCACGGCCCTCTCTGCTCCGTCTGCCGACAGCCTAGTCAAGCCTGCCGCTATCATGGCCGGCCGTGACTATAGAGGCTCTCAAACACAGAAGAGTGAGATTGATCCTCGTCTACACGAAGTCTCCACGACCTCGCAGTCATACACGAATGCCCCAGCGCTGAGTGATCCTTCAAACCATTTCAGGCCCCCTCCACCATCACCCTTCCAGCAGCAACAGCAGCAATACCCACAACCACACCTGCACCACCAGCAACAGTATGGTCCTCCACGAGCCTGGCAACAGGATGGGTTTTCCTACTATGCTTCCTCTGCACAGCACCCGTCACCAGTCGCTCACATGCCACAACACCCTGCTTCTGCTTATCAACCCTACCAAGACCCTACCGGTGCACATACGCAGCCAGCAATGCAAGCGGAAGCGAGCGACTCCAAACGTGCTCGAGCGTGCGAGGCATGCAGAAATCTGAAGGTGAAATGTGAACCAGCTCTAGAAGGTGGGCAATGCAAGAGATGCGTAAAGGCAGGCCGCAATTGCGTTACCTCGGCGCCAAGCCGAAAGAGACAGAAAAAGACAGACAGCAGGGTTGCTGATCTCGAAAAGAGGATTGATGATCTACAACGCCAGATGAAGTCGGCCAAAGCAGAGAATGCCAGTGAGAGTGATGTTGGGGACGATACGGAAGGAGGAACATCATTGTTGGACTTGATGGGCAGCAGACCTGATCAGCAATCGTCTTATAATCTTAACCCACCTGCGGATGTTAGCAAACGACGCTTCGCCGAGTTTGAGCATGACGCATACTCAGGAGCCACTCCACTGAATGTTCATCTTCAGCAAAATCAACGTTCTGCAATGGGTGCTCCAGTTGTGTTGCCAGAAGCGTCTATGCGTCCAGATGCAAGGACCAGAGCTATGAAGCAGGAAGGGCCCAAAGCCGCTATAGCAGAAGTGGATGTCGTTGATCGTGGACTTGTGCACCCAACGATAGCCGATGACCTGTTCATACGCTATACCAAATTGATGGCTCCGCATATGCCTATCGTTGTCTTTCCAGATGACGTGACCTCGGAATCTGTACGGAGGTCGAGTCCTATCCTGTTCCTTGCCATCCTGAGTGTCGCGGCTGGAGAAGCCTATCAAGATTTGCAGATTAAGCTCCAGAAAGAGATTATGCACACATTAGCTGGTCGTATCGTCATTACGTACGTTTCCCCGAGATTCCAATCTTTACTTCGCACTTCATTTAAGGAGTAGGTCATGGCCTGTGAACCGTTCTTGCCGGTCTTCAACAGTCATGCACCAAATCTTGCAACCCGACACCGAGATAACGACAATGCTAATGATGAAATCTCGAACAGTGGCGACAAGTCCCTAGAGCTTGTCCAAGCTCTCCAAGTCGTCACAATATGGTACTGGAAAGAGGCAAACGGCGATTCAAAGTATTACCAATTGGTTCATATGGCAGCTACCATGGCAATTGATCTTCGCCTTAACAAGAATGTGGAGGTCAAGAGACCACCGCTGTTTGACTTACAACAACCACGATCCTTCGTCTCCGATACAGCGTCTCTTGAATGTAGACGGGCCTGGCTAGGCTGCTATTTGTTGACTTCGAGGTAGGCCGAAAGCGTCGTTCCCAGGTCTCCGTTTTGCTGCTAATCAGTACCCCACTTGCAGCATAGCAATGGGTATGAGGCGCCCAGCTCTTGTACGTCACAGTGACAACAACAAGTATTTCGAAGACTGTATCGCAAGGCTTCGACGACCGGAAGACTCTATGGACAAAGATCATCAACTTTGTGATCTGGTGCGGCTGCAGACCTTTGCTGATAACATGGCGGTGCAGATCCTGCCTGACGATAGCACTATCATGCCTGAAGCCAAAGTGCGAAGCGCACAGAAGGTATTCGAGAAGCAAATGAAAGACTGGCGGGAGCAAAGCAGCAGCCTTGAGGAACCATGTAAGTGCTCGAGCATGTTCTCTCACAGTCCTGGCTAGAGTGGCGCTTGTGAAGAGCAATGCATTATACTGATCAGATTGCAGTATCCATATCGCTTGCGTACAACGTTATCAATCTGTACATGTCCGAATTGGCAATGCAACGTATTTCCAGTCCCGAACCTTCCAAGACCGCCCGCGCTCGAAGCAAGATTAACCAGTCTTACACACAGCCAGGATTCAATACCGCCCTTACATCTACCCTCGGCGTACTCGACACATTCAGCAGGTTCAGCGTGCAGGAAATCCGGGCACTCCCGGTATTTCACTTCGCGCAAATCGCTCATGCTGCTGTGTCATTGATCAAGATATATTTCGCTGCAAAGATAAGCTCCGAATACCGGAATGATGCTCCAGTCACCGCGAACATGGTGGAGGAACGTCTCAGCAGTCTTCTCAGCTCTCTTCGTTCATCAGCCGCAGACGGCAAATCGCTCGCAGCCCATGCCTATCTGAAAATGATGGGCGCATTGCAGACGGTGTTCATGGAGCACAAACACAGCGCGATGGAATCGATCAAGGCACGTTTCAGTGGAGTCCCGTCAATGAACAACACACAGATACTGGAGCTCGAGGAGCCTCAATCGACAGGGCAACAGCGGACAGCTTCCCACCGGACGGGAGGGGCGCCCGGAAACAAGCTAGATCTATTGAGTGCGGCAGCCATGGAGCAATCGAATGCGTATGGGTCTGAAGGGTCTGATGCCAGAAGTGGAATATCACGCAGTCAGATGGCCGACGATGGTGACATGGTTGCGATGGGGCAGCTCATTGGGGAGCGGGACGTGGGCTTCATGAGTGACGAAGGGTTCCTGGGCATCATGCAGACGATGTTCTGAAGGATTTGAGATGGGGCAAACGTCAAGCCTCCCAAGGGGAGGGTTGATGGGTCACGGCATGCTTTGATTGGATAGAGACTGGGCTTGCATTCAGCGATGACAGCATTACTCTGTTCAAGGCACCGTCGACGAATGCAGAGGCAGGATGGCAGGGTGGAAGAGTGGTTTGGAGGCTGCATCGCTTGTGATCACCTGGTCGCACCAGCCTGGCCCTTACGCTCCTTCCCTTTCCCAACAATGCGACCTCTGAAGAATAAGGTAGTGAGTATTACATCCACCAAACTGAACGGTCTTTGACAATCAGATGCGCAAGATGCATGTTGACGAGCACGCCGGACCCGGTAGATCATCACCACTCCGAAGGCTTCACATGCAAGCCTCGTCGCACCATCCATGAGCTTCCCTCACGGACAACCTTCGGTACTTACTCAAAGGTTCACTATCAATATTGACCAAGAAAATGTCAAGAATGATAGAAAGTATCAGGATTATTTGGAATTACCCCGCCGATAGCGCTCGTCCGACGACGTCTCGTCGCTAGTGCTGATAGCAACTCGACAGCACCATGTTCAACATGCTTTGCCCATCAAATGTCGAGATACAACCTGCATAAGAGGATTTCCTGGGAGAAAGGAATGATTTGAGTAAGTAGCTACGACGACACGTACCAGTGTGCAATGAGCGGTGACCAGATCAGGCTTAGGCTATCATCATGAAGCCTTCGGTCTTGACATTCCATTGTTCGTCAACTCCTATAGCTCCTCCTTTTGCCTCTGGAAGCGCTAGAAGCAGTCCGGACCTTCTAGCTCGCGGGCACTACTTGGAAAAGCTTCCCAGGAGGTTTCATGATTTGGAAGAGCTAGGCCATCTGGGCGAAGGTGGACCATCACCTTGCCTCTTTCAGACAAAATGCCGCAGAAAATGATACTTTGAAGCTACGGTCCGTGGCCTTGACGGCAACGACTTGTTACCCGAGAGCCATAGCAAGCAGTAGGACGTCTGAAGATGTGGCGTCAATGCCGGCACCATTTGGATTTGCTATATCCGGCGAGACTATGAGGGGTTTTTTGTGAAAATTACAAAGCAGCTTCTTCTGAGATCTTATATCATCCCACTCTCCTTTTGCATTCTTAGATCTTTCTCTTCTCGCCTACAACGTTCTCACCCTAACAGGCACTCCATATACCCAGAATACAGACCCAACACGCAAACATGACCACCTACAATGGCCAGTGCCACTGCGGCCAAACCGAATGGACCGTCAAATTAGACGATAGCTCTGCCAGTCACATTCTCTGGTAAGCCGAGCCATCATCCTGGACTGATCCACTCCGAACAACAACCTTGCGCTCCATCAACGTCCCTACCAATACTGACCCGTATCCTCCCAGCCACTGCAACGCCTGCAAACTCCTCTCCGGCTCCGAAAGCACCCTCAACACTCTAACCGACAAAGACAACCTCAGCATCACCAAAGGCTCTCCCAAGTCATACACCTACTACGGAGATTCCGGTACCTATCCCCCCATCCCCATCCCCATCCCCATCCCCATCCCCATCCCCATCCCCATCCCCATCCCCATCCCCATCCAAAAACCCACCCACCCACCAACTAACCCCTCATCCCCCAACAGGCAAACCCGTAAACTGCTACTACTGCCCAAACTGCACATCGCACCTCTACCACCACCAGACCGTCTTAGGCGACAAGATCGTCATCCGCACCGCGCTGTTGAAGGGGAGTGCGGACTTCAAGGTCGCGGCGGAGATTTTCGGCAAGGATCGGTTGGGCTGGCAGCCGGAGGTGGCGCATACTTTTGAGGGACCGCCGCCGTCGTAGGGGAGGGTTGGGGGAGAGGAGAGGATGGGGAGGGGAGGGGGAGAGTGTATTTGTAGTGAATGGTGTTTTGGTCACTTTGATCACATACATGCCTTTGTGCTATTTATTCTATGGCATACCTCCTCCATCCTTTTCAGTCAATCGACAGAACTATCATCCCCCCCTCCCTCCCTCCCTCCCATCCTTTCAGATCAGATCGGAGCCGAGCCGAGCCCGAAATATCTAGAACATCATCCAAATCATTCAAAAATAAGCATTCAAGCTGTTCGACTTTATGCAACAGCGGCATTACCCTCCAAGGTGCTTCAAAAGGGGTTTCGAACTCATATCAGCATAGCGGATCTACCAAGTATCTACGGGCACATCGACCCTTTCTTTTTTCGGTTATGTGTACAGGGTACTAGCCTCGCGGGTACAACAAGAATCCGTCCATGCCAAGGCGCACATAGCCCCTAATTTTGGTGGGGGATTTTAACTTGAAAGGACGCATTCTTGTTATACCGGCGAGCTAGCGTACCGGCACGATCGCATGTAAGGTGGTAAGGTAAGGTACCTTAGCGGATGTCTATGAGCTGAGGGTACTGTGTTTCGGCGGTAGCAGATGCGAGTATGGTATCCTACTAGTAGTAGGGTAATCATTCGCTGTTCCGTCTTTAATCTAGGGCGTCTAAGGTTATTAATCGTATTCTAAAGTACTCGTGTTAACCACAAGTGAGTCCGCTCGCTTAGTAGCTCCGGGAGAAGCCACTAATTAACTTACTAAGATTTAGCCTGTCTTGGCGTATCCTCTCCGCACATTCGCTGTTATTTCTAACTAACTACCTTAAATTTCTATTAATAATGGCTATTATAGTAGGTTATATTTATATAATAACTCATTCTATTTCTTCTATTATAGCTAACTAATTAGACGTGCTAGATAACTTCCCCTAAGACTATTAACGCCCCTAAACTGGTAATATTATTATCTTCGCCCTCCGCTTAAGTAATACCGCTCCTATTACCGGTATTGCCTTATAAGATAATACTACCTTCCTAGGTTAGGTATAGCGTGGTACTATTAAGGATTAGCTAGAGCGGAGGCTAGAAAATAGATATAATATTACTATATAAGGGCGAATTATAAGCACGGAGGATTTTAACTAGAAAGGCTATAATACCTATACCTAGGGAGATATCTCTATCCTTTAAATTTATTACTACCCTTTTACGTATAGTAAAGCCTTAGTTTACCTAGTTAATAGGCTATAATCCGCTCGTTCTGCTACCTATTCTTAAGAGAATTCTACTCCTACTTAAGAGATTCCCTAGCCTTATTTTTCGCTTTTTTACTTACCCCTTTAATTTAACGCTAACGGGGTTATAAAGTATCCTTAAGAGGGTCCTATAATAACTTAATCTAATAAAGATCAGGCGAGTTAAGAGTCTATTCTACCTTTAGGATACTACGTTATTCCCTTTTATCTTAATAAAGTTTTACTACCTTAACGTATATAGAAGTATTATCCTTAATAACCTAGATATTCTTTCTAGGGTTTCTTATTATAACGTCTTCTATATATATATATAAGCGAGCTAATAGGATATACTCCCTATACTATTTACTATTAATGCCCTAGCCTTTTAATATAATAAGGGGTATATACTTAAAGATATAATAGATTTTCCTAGGACGTTTCTAACCCCTTTTTCCTCCGCCTCCTACTTTATATATAATATTATAATTATAGACCTATTAATTCTCGTCCTTTAATTTATTAGTAATTCCTTGTAAAAAGAGAGGGAATCGCTTACCTCGAATAGTATATATTTAATAGTTCTAGGTATATTAGTAAGATAACGCTATTCGGCTACCTTTTCTTCTACTACCCGATTTATTATAATAATATCTACCTCTATTTCACGTCTTTTAGCTATTATACGTGCTAACTAGTAGTACTAAGGCCTAATATCTAGCTCTATTAAATAGTAGGCCTAGTATATCTATGTAAATTATACTAGAGTATTAGCTATAACGACCTTTTTAATTATAGTCCCCTCCTTAATAGATATTTATTATCTTTTCTAATCCCCTCCTTATATTTTATAATAGTATTTATCTAAGGTAATAAAAATAAAACCCTTTTCTAACTCGCTAAGTATCTAAATATATAGATTATCTCTCTTATATTCCTTATAATAGGCTAGACAGGGCTTCTTTAGTTTAACTTTCTACTTAATTCTTTAAATAATATAGCCGTCGTTATTATTAATATAAGTATACTCTAGGGCTATCCTTAATAGGAGTATCTTTAGTCCTAATAGCTATCTTTTAGTACGTCTATCTAGTTTAAGGTCTTTTTTCCGCTTTTTATTTACTCTAGGAATATTAATATTTTCTTAATCTAAGATAGCCTTAATATAGCCTAACCGTAGGTACTTAAAGATAGCCTAGCGAATTATTTTTAATAGGTCTAATTAGTCTTCAACTTATATAAGAGCTCTAGGGTAATTAGTATCTCTTAGATATACTAGGATTTCTTAAAAGTCTTAATATCTAGCCCTATTAATAGCTCTCTATATAATTTTTTCTGCGGTATTAGCTAGCGCCCCTAGCTTACGCTTAATTTCCTAGTATTCTTCGTTATAAAGTAGTCTTGATATTACTATTACTACTCGTAGTATATATAGTATTTATCTACTATAAGATAGTATAGTAGAGTACTAATAAAAAAAATAACTAGTAGGTATTTATTTGTTAATAGATAAATACAGGAAACCCGTTATTAAGACGCTAATTACTAGCGTCGGGAGTTATATATAGTTAGTATAAGTAGATAGTTATACTTTAGTTTTAGGCCTACTATATACTTTAGCCTAGTACGCTTCTAGATTAATACCGTCCCTAAGTAAATTACTGCTAAGGCTACTAAGTCTACTACTCGGGAGTATAAGGTTATAAGTCTTATTAACGTCGCGCGAAATCCGACCTTAAATATAGGCGATTCAGCTAAATTCTTCGCGGGGGACTAAGGGACTAGGCGACGTAGGCGTAGGTGGCGTATAATAGACCCTACGTGCCTACGTAGGGTATATATAGCTAGGTTTTATAAGCGGGGATTTTTAATACTATACTAGTAATACTAAAACTAGTATTATAGTTTACCTATCTATATATTTATTCTAAATAAACTATTTATTTAGCGTTATATATAAATTTTAACTCTACCTAAAGGTAGAGTTTTTTTAATATACGTCTTGACGCTGCTACGGTATATAAACCGTGTTACTACAGTATATTAATTACTAAGACATCTGCTAAGGTAGTAACTGGCATCCTAGGGTAGCTTGCCGCATTAGGACTAGTGTAGCCTTCGCAAGGCACATATATCGCCTGCCGTACAACACCCTAGCTTTTATTATCCTCATGTATATGTTGTACTGCGAATGTAATCCACGCCATCAAACGACCGACATCTAATTCAGTCCCTGAACCATCCTCCCCTCCTCCCCCTCCCTCTCCAGCAGCCGAATCGGCTCCATAACGAGAGCCTTGTGATAGGGATTAACGGACTTGATCCTCGCCTCCCACACATCCCCCACCTTGAACCCCCCGTCCCGCTCCACAGCCTCGTTGTCCGCCAACTCGGCGCGAAGGCCCCACTCCGTCAGCCAGCCCTGCTGATGGGTATCGTGCCATATATGCGTGCGCACGCGAAACATCTCCGGCAGCGACGCCTCGTGGAAGTAGAAGGCGCGGAAGAGCGCCTGCGTGATCCAATGGGTCGACGAGCCCGTTTTGGCGCTGGCGATTTTCGATTCGCGGTGGCGGGCGGTGGCGGCGAAGGTTTCGACGGCGGCGCGGGGGAAGGGCAGGTACTTGTCTGAAATGGTGCTGTTGACGAGGGAGGTGCCGGTCGTGAACTCGTGGCGGAGGGCGGCTTCGATCTGCCAGTGGGTGTACATGTCCGTGTAGCGGCGGAGCGGTGAGGTGGCTTTGCAGTAGGCCGGGAGGCCGAGGGCGTGATGTTCGAGCGGGGAGGCCGAGACGGCCGTTTGGCCGAGGAGTCGCATGTAACGCACCAGGTCCAACTGGTTGGCGTGGCCGTCTCGCTCCACTTTCGGGTTGAGGATCTCCTCCCTGAATGTTTCGGGGGATGTGGGTGGTTCCGGGTTGCGCATGATGCCACGGTAGGGGATGGGAATGTTGCGGGCCGAGCACCATGAGGCGCAGACTTCTCCTGCGAGAATCATCAGATCGGAGACCATCTTGGCGACGAGGCCGTAGCCAGTGGTTGTCTGTTCGATGCTGATGATGGGGTCACCGTCGTAGCGCGTGATTAGCCTGTCGTTGAGCTGGAAAGGCGCGACACGAGCGCCCAGATATACCTGCGGATATGTGTTGACTATACGGGCTGACGAATAGAAATCCGGTGCACCATTCCTAGTACGCCTACGTCGGGTAGCCTCGCCAATTTCAAGTAGTTTACGCAGCATCATGATGTGGGACGGAGTCAGTGGTTTGTGCGCTTCCTTCGTCTCTGGCTTTGGGATCGTAGGCATTTCCCCACCAACAGTTACCAGCGATACAGATTCTGACGCCTCGGTTTCATTGATGCCGAGCTCTTGACCCACAGTGTGCGGAGTAAGATGGAGGACGTTGTGGACGGTACCAGCAGCGATCTTGCTTTCCAGGATGTCACCCCCTGTTGTCATACGTGCGCTGAATGTCAGACATGGCCGTCCATCGGCGAGACTGAGATGCTTGGCCGTCAGTGACGGATGCAACATTGGATACTTGCGTTCAGGGAAATAGACGGACTCGGAAAGCTGAGCAGCGTATTTCGCTGTTGCCGAGCCAGGTCTGATGAAAGCAGACGGATTCGCAACGTGGACATGGAGCCAGCATTCTGCGTCAGTACCCTCGATGGGTTCCACAGATACGCCATCGTCTCTTTCCAGGGTATCGGCGCTGTCGATGCAGAAGACTGGTAGTTCAGCCCAGTCTTTCCTCATTCCTTCCATCGAGTCTTTGGGCAGTACAACGTTTTTGGTTCTGCCCATTTCGTTGTAGGCTGCTTGTTGCATTCGAGTCGTTTCGGAGCTTCGATCGTGACCTGGAAGCTTGAGGTTTATCATGCTATAAATGGCTCGATTTTCCCACGGCGCAACTATGCCTAGCTCTTGAAGGAATGTGAACCCAATAGTCCGGTCGAGCTCGAAGCCTTCGTACGCGCCGACTGCACGGAGAATCATGGGACCCAAAGCAGACAGATTAGAAGCTGGATTGAGGTACCGAGACGTCACCCAAGCGTCAAGGTAATGAACGATGATCCGTTCGTTGTCACTGAATTTTTGCGAACTGACGACCCTATAAGTCTTCATATCAGGTTTAACAGGTGCCACTTTGACCGAGCTTGGACCCAAGCAGCCAATCGGAGAGAGAACTCGCGTCCGCCTGCTGTTTTCCACAGCAACGCGAGCTTTTTTGATAAAGGAAAGTATAGGATTGTCTGAACGAACCAGGTCCGTCTCGGCTGGAGTATCGTCAAAAGCCTCTACTACATCCTGTATAATACCTTCTTGATAGTCACGAACCCAGTCTCGCACCTGAGAGATCTCAGCCAGACTTTGCTGGGGATGGATTTCATACACTATGTTTTGTCGATAATTGATAACATCACGTGTGATATTTTGAGACTGTGCCAACGCTCTATGGACTGCCCACATCATCGCTGGGGTCAATTCGTCTTTATCCTTTTTCTGCAGTACGGTCATGGCAATCTGCCCCAAGTTCATAGACGTCCGTCCTGCACTAGCTTTGGAAGGAGCTATGAGTTCGTATGTACGGTTGAGCCTGTCCGCATGTCTTCTGAAGACGTCGTCGGCAGCTTGGTGGAATGCGGCCATTTTCTCCAGAAGTTTCGCACCAGCATCTCGTGGTGCACTCATCTTCAGGGGCTGAAGTTGATCGATCATGTCGGTGGCAACCTCTCCTGTCGGAAGATATGGCAGAACATCTTTCAGGTCATCGGGTTGCACAAAACGTGGGATCGAAAATCGCGCGCGGTGAATTTGTCTCTGAACCCATTCACCTCGCATAGTATAAAACTGGTACTGATCGGCAAGATTGCGGACGAAGATTGCAAGGATCACATTGGTGCCTACACTGTATGGGAAGTCAGCACAGTTCCTTGATTCAACCTCGTAGCTATACTCACCCAAGCTCTACTAGATCACCTCTTCTGAGAAACAGCTCGTTCTTCAGAACATCTGGCATAGGCTCATCTGAGCCAACGTCTACATAATCGTCATCTTCTACCTCTTGTACTTCAATTTCGCGGTCTATTACGGTGAAGCTTTCATCCTCGCCAGACTGGGTGAGAACATTTTCACCGTCCTTTCTCGTGCTAAAACGAGATAATTGAACAGCATTTGGTAGGTTTGAGTTGAGGTCCTGTTGTTTTTGCCACAGTCTAAGGTGTTCTCTGATATTACCTTTCTCCAGACTTGACTTAAGCTTTGCTTCTGCATCTAGCATAGAAGAGTCAAGCTCAGTGCTGGGAGGCGAAGTCTGCGGCTGCAATGATTGTGAGTATATGTAAAAGAGAATTGGGGCGACTCGGACTCACTGCCGCTGTAGCATATTGTCTGCTCTTATGGGATAGAGACCCTAAGGACTTGTATTCCAATTCCCGTGATCTGGCCAGTCCTGGCTGCCTAGCCTGAGACCTGGGAACCACTGATCGATCGTATGTACGTCTGCCAGTACATTGAGCCCAAGCTCGAGACCCGCCTTGGGCTGGGAGCACATTCTTGATGGTAGGCAAGACATTTGTGAGGCCAGTTCCAGGTCTACGCGCGCAGCGCCAGCAAATACGGTCTGCTTTTCGAGCTTCGAAGGTGATGCGGAGCCTCTGTCTGACCGACATGCGATTTCGGTGCAAGAAGCGTAGCAAAGCCGACTAAAGTACGCAAGCGCCACGTGACTACACAGTATTCTACTGTGGTGTCCTCTCCAAAATAATCCCTGTCGCGCTAACACATAACGCCCTCGACACACCTACTACTGTGTACACAGTAGGTAGTAAGCAGTTCTTGGCAACTCTTCTTAAGCCGTTAAAACACTGTACCGTATGACATTGACTGTAAGTTACTTCGTACCATGACTCCTGTTCCCAACACCTTTGACTACATGATGAGACTCAAAACAATAGCATGTATTATTCGAGAGGGCGCTATGTAGCTCCGCTTTGAGAAAATCACATCTTCCTGATACTCCCACTGCACATGAGCTTCCTCCGCACAGTACATTTCTTCCTGATCAGATGCTGACCGGGTGTGCGAATTGGCCATAGGATATCACAATGTCTGAAAAGCCTCCAGCAGGCCACTTCCGCATCCTCTACTTTGCCTCAGCCGCAAGCTTTACACGGAAGTCTTCAGACGATTTCTCTGCTCCATTGCCTATTGCAGATCTCTTTGGTGTGATTGATAGGAAATATCCTGGCATAAGAGCGGCTGTGCTGTTGAGCGCTGCCGTTACGGTTAACTTGGATTATGTCGACATTGAGGAGGACGGAGAAACCTCTGAAGATATAAAGGGGATCCTGATCAACGGGGGAGATGAAGTTGCCATTATACCACCTGTCAGCTCGGGCTGAGGATGGAGACAGAATTTCGGCAAGATTTCCTACTCGATTTCCATAAGATCATACTTCCCACCCGTCTGCTCCAACGCTTCCTCGATCATCTCCATTATCGCCAATACCTTTTCCTCCTGTAACCGCTGTCCTACTACCTGTACGGCGACAGGCAATCCATGCATCTTATCAGCGTCGTAATGCTGGTATGCTCCTTGAGCAACCCTGTTCAGATTTCCCATTCTGAACGTTCCTGGGAGTCTATCAAGGACTCTGTCAACATGCGTTACTGGTATGATACCGCACGTATAATCGAGCTATGAGGTGGTTCAATACGATAAGATCTTCACGTTGGATGGAGGATGGCCTACCAGATTGAACAAGAATGTATACCCACAGCTGCTGACCGCCTCCCTCATGCCTCCGTGCGGTACAGCAGGCGTGGCGTTGGCCGGCGTCAACATAAAGTCCAACTTCTCACCATTCCACCATTCATGCCAATCTGCTTTGTACGCCTCTCTCTTTGCGACCCACTTCCACTGCTCATACGCGCTCTTTGGATGCCAGCCATCAAGCAATCCAGCCCAGATGTCATCTCGTCTAACGTACTTCACCCAGAGGTAATAGAGGTACTTCATTGGACGGGGTGACTTCATATATAGTGACATCTGGCGCGCGCCGGGGTCGTTGGTCTCGCCTGTACGAAAGAAGGAGAGAAACGTTTTGCAGCCATCGGCATTTAGAAGCTGGGAGGCTATGCGAAGGGCGGTGTACGGTGAGGGTGGGTATACGTCGACGATTTCGTGGCCTTGAAGTCGCAGAGCGGAGACCACACGTTCGAGGGCTCGAGCACACGCCGGTGCTGGATCCACAACGCCTTCATTTGGTCAGAACGTGTCACGAACAGTCTAAATTTAAGATGTACCATCTGTCCGCAAAACGCCAATCTTGAATGTCTTCTGCTCTCTCGCCTTCTTCTCGACTTCCTCCCTCCACTCAATGGGATGCACGGTATGATCCCACTCCCAAGGCCTTACCCCAATCAAACTTCTGGAGAAGTATATGAGGTCGCCTAAAGTCCTTGCCATTGGACTGAACACGCTCGGTATACCCTCTTGCCCCGGCATGCTGGTGTTCATCCCCATCTTTGGCCATCGTCCTGTGCTACATCGTAACGAGTATATGCCCGAAAAGTGAGCTGGAGCGCGCACGGAGCCAGCAACGTCAGAGCCGATACCGATGCGTCCACCCCCGTATGCAAGGAGAGCACTCTCGCCACCTGTAGAGCCTCCAGGCGAGTATTCGGTATTGTGGGGATTCGAGCAACGGCCCCAAACATCGTTGGTGGACTCGAATGAGAGAAGTGTGGTGGGGAGGTTGGTCTTGACATATGGAATGGCTCCAGCAGCTTTGAGAATCTTGACGAGACTTCCATCCTCTGCATAAGGTTTCCCTGTGTTGCGCGAGTACCCAACGCTCACATCGAATCCTTTAACAGCTATCGAGTCCTTGAGAGATACAGGTATACCTGCTAGCGGTCCCTTAAGATTGACTTCGTTCTCTGCCCATTTCTCAGCATCAGGTAGCATCACCTCCGTCAGACAATTGGTCTTCTCATGCGCGTGTATGGCGACTTTGCCGTAAGTGTGAAGGATATCGACCGGAGAGAGAATATGTTTGTGGACATCTTGAACGAGCTCCTCGATAGGTTTAGATAGGATGCTCCGATCTTCGCTTGAGATTGGGGACGTATATGAAGCAGGAAGGGCTGCGATTCTGGCGGAGCGCTGGAGCTGTTTTTGTTGACTGGGAGGGGTCAGCTGGTGTGTTACAGGTGCATTCAGCATTTACCAAGCCCGCCGATGCTCGAAGTAATCAAATGGAGGCAGCATGGCTAGCAGCAGCACTGACTCAGTTTCCTCGGAGATTTCGTAGACATCAAAACCTTCATGAAGACTGAGGAAGAGGAGAGCACGAGACGAGCGAAAGCTCTCCGCACGCAGGTAGCGGCGATAAGAGATTAGATTTCCTTATCAGAGTTAGCTCATTGCTTGGTCCTCGGACAGCAACGGCTAACGTGATGGGGCTTAACGGCTGTCTACTTAGCAGTCTAGCCTTCATGGGATTAGTTGTTGAAAGATCCGATTTTTCATCAGCACAAGGGATAGTTTCCCGCCGTCAAGCATCTTTTTGCGGTCATGCCCAGTTGGTCTTTGCATCTGTACTGGATCAATCAACAAAGAGTTAGCTGACCTGATCAGAGCCAACGAAGCGCCCACGAGATGGTGGATCTGGCTAATCCTGTTCCCTGCTTGTCTCACTCCAATGCTCAAGCTGATCCCGATCTTTCAGGTCGTATCCAACTCCAATTTACTGTTGGCGATCCTCTCATGGTCTATTTACCTGATCTTTGGTCAGTGTAATCTTCGCAACGGCGTAACGACGTCTACGGGATTGATGAAACGATCCGAACCATGGCTTCCTTTCTATTCAGAGACGGCAAAGACAAGCATTGTACTAGCCTTTGCGGACACTGTTTCTGGTATGAGATCACCAAGCAGCTTCTGCTATGCGAGTGGCCGCTATTTGTCGCTGTCGGGTCCACGTAGGTTGACAGGTTGGCTAAGCGCCCAACTCGGTATCATCCGAGGAGCCTCATATTGAGGTCAAGCCATAATTGGCCAAGACAATTTTATCTCAAAAAATCGTGAAACTTCCCAAAAAAGAAAAAATAACATCCTTAGAAATTCGGGAAAACCCAGGCTGGAAGGAGGATGGCGATGTTCGAGGGGGAATGCATTCGGTACTTAAGACGAGAGAGGTACCTGCTACATGCCTTTCTTCTGCATCACAATCAAGCCTCTCACGAATTTCTTCAAGTCTTTCGCCTTTCGTCTTTCCTCTCGTCTTTCCCTTTGGTTTGTCTATTTCCTTGCAACACTCATTTCGTTTCAGTTGTGGAAATTTCTTGGCCCGGCTTTTGCGTTCACTCAACTCTTCCTTCACAAGAACGAGACTCTTCCTTCAACCTCGTTCCAATTTCTTCCAATAGCCACAGCATCATCGGTCCCCATCCTCATCCTCTCATCATCATCACCACCACTACTTCACAATGGCCGGACCTGATTACGGTGCTCTTGGTGCGACCTTCAAGATCGTCCGCATGCTCCAAGTCATCTCACTCCTCGGCTGCATTGGAATGGCTGCCAATTTCATCTCGGAAATGATCAGCCACAATGACACACCATCAGACGTGCTTGTTGGAACTCTCAGCGTGGTATGATATGGTCACATCCCAAAAGTCTCGATAGCACTGACCCGGTCTTAGACTTGTATCGCTGTTCTCTACTGTGCTATCACCATCATCCTCCACATCGACAACATACTTCCCTACCTCATCAACGCTGGCATGGATGGAATGATGCTCATCGCCATTGCCGTTGTTACCATCGTCATTGGTAGACCCCTCTCATACTTGAATTGCCAAGTCATCGGCTCGAACAGCGTTGCTGAGTCCGCTGCTGAGCTGAGTAACCAGCTCAAGCAATCACTCAAGATCAATGGAGGTCACGTGGTTTATGGCAACTGGATTGGAGCGAACAGAACCACGTGCTATGAGATGAAAGCTATCTGGGGCTTGAGCATCGCTCTTTGGTAGGATCCTCCCCTGTCCTTCTCCACCCCATGTCAACTAACGAAGCCTAGCATCCTCTTTTGCTTCTCGGTCCTTTGCAGTGTCTGTCTGTGGCGCCGTAGCAAGACGGTGCCTCCTAAAGACATGGCTTAGGCGGCCAGGAAAGGCGGTGCGTTCACTTCGAGTGCTGGTTGAGATGATAGCGCAGAAGGTATCAGAAGTCAGCGGTAGTTATGGAACACACTCATTTGCTACATGGTAATTGGAGCGAAGCATAGCCTCGGCGCTAGTGGTGTTCTGTTTTGCCAACAGGCGGTCTAGACGGTGGATAATAGATTGATTATGAAGCACTAATTATGCGACACCCATCAACCCTGCCTCTACGTTGCATCTCCATTCCACTTTTGTAATATTATCCCCAATGTGTTCAGGGGAATGGCCTAGGTATGCAAGGATGAACATGCCCACATCGATTCGGGGAGCATTCCGTCTGAGCTCGTAAACGCTCGCAATCTGGCCAGACATTCACGAAAATGGTGAGCCACTCCCAAGTGGACTTCCACCATTGACTTTGCTATGCGTCACACCTGCAGGAGCCTATCTCATGGCGGTCGTACATGCACCATGAATTACGAAAGCCAAAGGGAGTCTGGGACGCGAGAAGAACAAAGACCTGATCTAGAGCCATCGCACCATGCATGCGTGTGCAATATCATACAACAATGGGGATATCCCAAAGACCTGTTGCTTGTCTGTAGGAGTCCTGGGAAGTCCCATCAGCTTGGTAGCGCCAGTGCTGGTAGGGTGCCGACCGAGTGGAGAGTTTACCGACAGGACGGCGAGCCCAAGACTTCCCTCTCCCGTCCCTGAGTTGGCTGGCGCGGGGTTGGCGTGCAAGGGTGTTGATTGGCTTCCTTTCGCCTGGAAATCTTCAGCAGGCCCGGGGATATGATGCTTTTTCCAAGGACCGCTCCAGCGGGCCCAAGCCACTCAAGCCATTCTTGGGCTAGTGAACGCCAGCAATTATAGGCCGTGCTTTGCCAATTGCCAATTACCTCTCAGTCCTCCTAGCTTATCCCCCTCGCCTTAACTTCCACCTTAATAATGTGTACTCCTCCAACGCATCGTGGTGATACTGCGCCTGATGATGTGTCAGTGTTACCGGGGACCGATGCCACCCAATACATACAGGATCGTTCGAGAAACTCTTTCCACTTCGCAATAGCAACACCATCGTCTCGACCAGCCTCGAATAGCTTCTATCGCTTGCTGAGTGAGCACCTGGCTCTACATGCGCGTTGCAGAGCAGGACTCGTCACCTCCTATATGGATGGCTTCAGGCAATGAGCCGATCTCCATTGTGCGTTCTGAATGCGCCCTTCGCCATCATTCCGGGTCTGACGTTGACGTAGGATGGGGGGCACGATGAAGGGAATGATGGAGGATCGATCTTTGGGGACTCATCGTCAGTGACAACACTCAAGGATGAGATACACGCTGACCGGAAGACAGGCGGATGTCCCTGGTATCAGACATGAAAACTTATAGACTCGAGAACAATCGAAAATACCATACATACCGTACACTACTCCCTCGAATCTCATCCTACCGACGATTAACCCCGGTATACAGGTGATGGCGCATATTGGATACCTCACGATGATGAAGCTCTCCGACTAGATGCTATTGCGTGCGTCCACTCAAGCACAGAACTATCTACTGTGTTGCTTTCATGACTGACACGCCTTGTTCTGTAGACATCATATTTTCCTCCTCTCTTTCCACGATAAATTGTTTCTCGCACCGCTAGAGGACCCTAAGAGGGTGATAGATATTGGCACCGGGATTGGGATATGGGCATCGTACGAGAACACAAACACACTAGAGATGATATACTGACCCTGTGCAGGGACTTCGCAGACAAATATCCAAATGCAGAGGTGCTAGGTAATACTTGCACAGCGGATTGATGTTAGGCCACGTCATATTCACACGACTACCCAGGCACGGATCTCTCTCCCTGTCAACGCGTCCCTCCCTCCCCAAACCTCCGCTTCGAAACGGACGACTGCTGCAGCGAGTGGGTGTACCCTCCTAATCATTTCGACTACGTACACATTCGTCTCCTCTGGGCTAGCGTAGCCGACTGGCCCGCTTTCTACAAAGAGTGCTACGAGTGCGTTTATAACCCTCACCTATAGAAAATGCTTTCTCATCTGTTCACAGCCATCTTGCCCCAGGCGGCTACATCGAACAAGCGGAATTATCCCCTATCCTCGAATCCGACGATGATTCCATTGGCGAAGGCGACATGTTCCACCAATGTTCCGTCCTGGCCCTCGAATCTTTCGCCAAATTTGGAAAATCAATCCTCATAGCGCCTTATCTGAAGCAGATGATAACAGACGCGGGGTTCAAGGATGTAGTAGAGGTGAAATACAGATGGCCTATCGGCGAATGGCCTGTCGATCAGCGATTGAAAGATATTGGTAGGTGGAATGCGCAACACTGGATTGAAGGCATGGATGCGTGGTCGATGAGGGTTTTGACTCAATACATGGATGTGAATGCGATCGTGCCCTGCTTGGCCGAGTGCTCTGGACTGACTCCTGCTAGTACACTTATGAACAGGTCAAGGAATATACGACGAAGATGAAGGACGCTGTGAGGGATCGGGAGCAGCACGCTTATCAGATAATGTAAGTCCTGTCCCCCCCAAGCCCCTTACCTAGCTCACGGGCAGAACCCTGTCTCTTCCCTCGTTGCGTCTAACAGTACCTGCAGGATCGTGGTCTATGCCCGGAAACCATTATAACGCCCGTTCTTGAGATCCTAATGACTTGACGACTTGATGAAGATGAGGTCCTTGGCGCTTTCGAGCGTGGATGGCATCTTGGGCGATTGGCTCACATGTTCGCATTTGTTGCCATGTTCAGCATTCACGATAGGCGGAGTAATGGTTTTCAGCATCATAAGGAGATTGGATGGCATTGCCGATAATGGATTGCAGACACCCTTTGCTCTACACGTCCTATCCCGTCTAGAATAATGGCTGAAATCCATCGTCTCGATCAATTGCCCTGAAGACTGGGAAGCAGTCAATTGTCGAGCATCACTTCCCCTTCCCTTAAACGAAGACCCCCTTCTTTGCGTACATTTACCCTTCATCGAGCCGAGTCGTGCTTCTTTTTCATTGCAGAACATCTTCCGCTCCTCACTTCTCCACTGTTTTTGCTCAAACAGACTACGGATACTTAATCTTACCCCAGTCATACTCACATCAACCATTTATCATTATCGGAGACGAAAGATTCCAAGTCATAGCAAGACGAATCGTTACCCACATGCACAGAGGCAAGTTCTACCTCTCCACCTCCCTTCGCCCGTCAGCACCGCGCCACCGCTCCAAACCTTCGGTATTGCAAAACAAGGAGAGGGGATCAGAGGGTGGAGGACCGAAGTACGATGATGAAGAGAGACATTGATGGCAGCAATGTGGGTCGGAGTCGTGAGGTCGAAGCTTTTTGATCTTATCTGTCAGTATTTCATCCAGCTTATCCTGAGCAGCGGAAGTTTCCACATCGCCGAAGGCATCCACTAGCTTCTCAGCGGTTGCCGCTTCTTGTGTATATCCTTCCGTTACTCAAGCTGAGCGCCAACCCCTTCCTATCCGTTGCGGAATTGGAAGCGTTGTCTTCGTACAACAAACATCAAGGATTGACGGTTTGGAACCCTCCATCCCATGTCCATACGGTCGCCTCCCGAGAGAAGGTGCAACGATCCGACGATAACAGCACGTAGCTCATTCAACACGATTGGCTGAGCAATTCCTTTCCTCGCTTGAAGGTTTCAGCGGGCCAAAGGCTTGGGGGTCTGAAACTTCGAAAAGCGTAGTGCTGATGTCCAAGTTGATAGCCATGCCTCGGCAGTCCAGGGGTTGCGTCGCCCTTGATGGAGGAAGAGGTCGCCCATTCGGTCACAGGCATCGGATCCAAGTAAATCACACTACGGCAGCAACAACCGATTGCCGACTGTTCCTACAACATACGCGCCGTTGAGGTCGGAAAGCTCCTGACATCGCCTACCACGCTTCAGGGAGCGCTTCCAATGCGCCTACCATCATGACAGCCGTAAGCTGGAACTCTCTTTCGAAGTCGGAAAGGTCGGATTGCAGGTTTCGAATCCATCTATAAGAGTTGTCCTATCCCTCAGCAACATCTGGTCCTTCAAGCGCACTTTTTCTTACTTTCGAATCTGTGTCCAAAAGGTCCACATACTCCTGTTTCCGCCGACTTCTTTCGCAAGGCTAAGCCCCGGCAACAACCGCTCGTTCAGCCATGTCTCCGATACTCTCTGTTCTCATTGCTTTGGCTACTCTTGCCTCGCATGGATTCACCGCCACGCTGCCGGAAAGCAACATCCTCCAAGCCGGATCTGCTGGAGGCCTTGGTGGCGGCTCGTTGACGGCCCAATTTTCGGCCAGCTACCACATTCCTGGAACGTCGATGAGTACGTACATTTCTTGGACCACTAGGTTCTGGAATTCCCTGAATTTTCAGATATTCTCTGTCCCAAGGCATTCGCCGCAAGTCATGAATTCTGTATGAAAGCTCTATCCCTGCCAGGACATGGGATACTGTTGATCATATAGAGGCACCTTGTGAATCTGGAATTCTCGTTCTTTGTGCATAGCCAGTACTGACAACAGATGTCGCGTTATAGGTGTCGCAATGTTTTCACCACTGGAGGATAGGATCCCCAAAACCGATGCCCTGACCTGCCTCGCCGCCGCTGAGTGAATCCACCCCGTCCCCCTCCATAAAACATCACACACCTCCACCGTCTACCGCACACACATAAAAAAACCCACTCCTTCCATCAAATGCGTAAAACCTAACACCTTCCCCCCACCAGGATCGACCTAACCGCCAAAATCGCCAAAAACGGCAACACCCCCCTACCCCCACAAGGCTGGACCTTCACCGCAAACAACTCGGTCCTCTCCGCCCTCTCCCTCCAGCTCCCAAGCAAACCCGCCGTCAAACTCAGCCATCTGGCATCGGCGCTGAAGGGGCTATACATCCTGCTCTCCAGACCTCGAATGGAGGGCTCGGAACTGTACAAGTGGAACCTCGTCAATCGAACCGAGACGGGCGATCAGGAGATCCTGATGACGGGGGGGATTGCTGCGGAGACCAAGATGCCGGAGTTGAAAGTGCCGGTGCCGACGGCGACGGCGACGGCGTCGTCGGCGGGCGGTGTGGTGGGTGGTGGGAGTGTGAGCGCGGTTCCTACCGCTAGTGTTGGTCTTTGAGCGGTTCGGGGGACAGGACTTGGGGATTCCCGCGGGCAGGGGGGCTGCGATGATTAAGGCCGTGGGCGTCGGGGTGGCTATTTCTAGACTGTAATATATGGATCTCATGTATGGAGTAGGGAGTATGGAGATATAGAATCTCATTTTCGCGTTTGTTATCAGGGAAAATTGGAGAGGGGTTTGAAGGAACGAAAGTACAACCCCACAATGTTGACACTATTCCCAGGCAGTGATACGATATTGCAAGTACTAATTTCCATTCTTTGCGTAGAGTTTCAAGAGAAGAGATTCGCTAATAGTGCCATTGATTGAACTAAAACATTCATCTGCAGTGCATATCTCCATTGCTCCTGTAGTGTAGAGCGGAAGGATGATGAACGATAAAGATACATATATTGACGGCAACAGCTACCCTGAGTGCGACTGCGACAGCGACAGCGATAACGAGACACGCTGATGGGACTCCCCCAACCTGGATTAAACGATAGGATTTGTGGCTAAGGCTATGTAAGATGCTATGATGTAGATGCTCAAGTATAATGCACCACCCATGCCGCTATGCAATCAACAACAAGGATAACTCCACAGCGCTCGTCGGCGCAGAGAAGAGCCGTCCAACCCAGTCCATGCCGTATACATCAAATGTAGAACGCCTTCGCCAGTTGTTGATGTTCAAGCCCGTCCGAACGAAGCACATGATCCATCATCGCTTTCGATGTCCATGTTCCTTTCCCTTCTTCGCCTTTTTGCTTTTGTCCACAGGTGGTTGGACAGGTACATCCTTGAGCTCCCATTCCAAGAAGCGCAACATATAATCATCGCATGATGGTAGTTGTTCAACATCTTCGTATCCTTCCAGCAGTGTAGAGCCTGGTGCTGCTAAGCCAGATTCTACAGCTTCCATGGTCGTAGTCATTTCGACATCACCGTGCAAGGGTTTCATCGGAGGCATCATTCCGCCTGGAGTTGGCGGCCCCGTCGCTTTGGGAGTCGCCGGCCCTGTGCTGTTGTCACCTGCCTTCTCATCGAAATCGGCCGCATCTTGATTCTGGGCAAGTTCCTTCTCGGCAGACCTTGCTGCAGCAATGTCTTCTGGATCTTCGGCGACCTCGAACACTCTGCCACGCCCGCCCCCAAGTGCGCGATCCATAGCAGCGTTTGCCCCTGCGTCAGCCTCCTCGAAAGCTCCGTCGTTGATCATGTCCTTGACTCCCATATTGTTGAGGTAGTCGGTCGTAAACTCCCCCTCTTGGATAACTACATCATCGAGCAAACGCTTTTGGTTGGCTTTTCTCAGAATGTTAGCTTCGATGGTATATTCGCTGATCAGTCGATATATGTGGACCTCCCTGGTTTGACCAATTCGATGACTTCGATCTTGGCATTGCTTGTCCATTGCAGGGTTCCAATCCAAGTCATAGAAGATGACGGTATCGGCTCCTGTCAGATTAATTCCTATGCCACCTGATCTCGAAGACAGTATGAAAGCTAGGATTCGATCATCTCTGTTGAATCTATCTGTTAGGACCTGCCGCTGTTCTATCTTGGTGGAACCATCGAGGCGTAAGTAACGATGGCCATGGATATTCAAGAACTCTTCAAGGATGTCGAGAACCCTCGTCATCTGGGTAAATATTAGAGCACGATGACCTCCGGCTTGCAAGGTACGAAGCAATGTATCGAGACGTTGCAGCTTGCCACAATCAAATTGCAGTAATCGCTTGTCAGGGAATGCGATGGACAGACGCATTCGAGCCTCATGAAAAGGATCATCTGGGGCGCATAATCGCTTGGCAGACTCCACGAGTTCAACCCCATTTCGGCACAAGGTCAGTGGTAATATGTCGGTAGCGACCACGGAGGGCGTCACACACGCAAACTTTGCGATCGCTGTGTTAAGGGCGGCCGCGCGTTCTGGGAGCGTCAGTACCATTTCGCTCAAAGCCGGCGACAGGCGCGTATACCAGTCGGAGAGATATTTCCGCTCTGGCATGGGTGGATGTGGTAAACGTTTGGGAGCGAACATGAGTTGCAGTAGCCTGATCCGATTGCGACTGTACAAAGGTCGTCGCTGACTGCGAAGACTGGTTTGGTAGGCTGCTTGGCTCAAGCGTCCGTGTCGGGATAGTCGAGCAGTATTCTCGTAACATGCGAGCGTACTTATGATAGAAGTGCCATCGAAAGGCATATCGTGGGTGACACGTCCCCATTGCTGGCTGCATAGTTGTCTCAGGGTTCCGAGAGCTCCAATCCTTTGCCTCTGTATGGTGTCGAGAGCAGAGAATTGCTCGTTGGCACTAGGGAGAAGGTTGATCATGTTAAGGTCAACTTGTGTGCCCGGATCCTCCTGAAGCAAGCGCCGTCTGACGAAGAGCTCCTTGATTTCGAAGTCGGCCACAGCAGACTTTGGCATAGCAAAGGATGTGACGATCTGTCGAGTCTCAAACAAGTCGGGATGATTACAGACTTTTCGCAGCTGCATCAAAGCATTCATGATGGAGAAGGTGTTTCCCGACGCCAATGTCTCCCTGGTCTGCGCTCTGGACATAAAGCCGTCGTAAAGATATCGCTGGCGCTTCGATAATCTGCAATATACTACATGCTCGAACTTGGCGGGCATTTGCTTTTCCACATCGGCTTTCAGCCGGCGAAGAAGATAAGGTCTCAGTACTTTGTGTAGGCTGGAGATCTGAACCCTAGCCTCATCGTCTATTGTTTCTTTGCCGTTTTCCAAGATTTGCTCAACAGGCTTCTTGAACCAATGCGTGAATTCGTGCAGATCCGTGAATCCTGGGTTGTCCGGATTCCGTTGTTCTGGTGGCATTAGGAAAAACAGCAATGACCACAACTCGGTGAGATTATTTTGTAACGGGGTTCCGGTAAGTAGCAACCTAGCTCTTGTATTGAAGTTCAGTAGGGTCTGCCAACGTAGCGACTGGAAGTTCTTGATGTTATGGGCCTCGTCCAAAATCATGTAATGCCATGCTCTCTTCCTAAAAATCTGATGATCTTTGGTTACAATGTTATAGGAAGTGATCCAGACATTCCATTTGTTATTATCCATCCAGCCTTCGCGTTTTTCTTTCCGTTCTTGTTGAGTACCGTAGTATGTCAAGACCTTGAAACCTGGCAGGAATTTCTTGAATTCAATTTCCCAGTTGAGCATAACACTCGTAGGTACTACAATCAAATGCGGACCCCATGCTTCATGCTCAATCGCAAGGTGTGCAAGCAAGGCGATGGTCTGTATTGTCTTCCCAAGGCCCATTTCGTCTGCCAAGATCCCATTGTTACCAATCGCATAGAGTCCCGCAAGCCAGTCAAGTCCATAATGTTGGTACTCTCGAAGCGTGCCTCGAAGCAGAGATGGTATTGGTGTCTTGATGGGATTCGTCGACACTGGCGTACTAGGTAGCGAGACATCTTTTACGAGGGCTTTGATATTTGCTGGTGGTGAAGCCTGGCGCTCATGCGGCTTCTCGAGCGTTTGGTCTACGACTGAACCGTGTGTTTGGTGATCATTCGTGGTCAATGCATGCCCCAGAGTCTGAGCGTCCTTGGCTGCATATGCTTCGGCTTGGGGCTCCTCACTGGCTGTTACTGGCGTGGCAACCGGGGTTGGACCTTGAGTGGCATCCGGTATAAGAGAGACTTCGTCAGCTTCATCCTCGAATTCCTCCTCATCAGATTCTCGCCGAGGCTTGTCCGGGTCTTTCCCATTCTCCGTGAAGGGCTTGATCCGTTCACTGCGGTCAAAGAACCCTAAAAGATTTGCAGGTCTTCTATCGTCTTCGCTCTCCTCCTCGCTACTGTCTTCCTCTGGTGATGATTGGGCACTATTGCTCGTATCATCATCATCCATATCGGTGCTTTCGTCGCTGTTATCCATTAGAACGTTATCGACTTCGTCTAAAGGAACAGGCGAATGAGAACGTTCCTCCGCTTCAACGCCCGGTACGAAAGGTGGATCTTCCCTTCGCATAGCAGGTGGAGGGTCAGCTTTCAAGTCTACTCCGCAGTCATCAACATCAGCGTCAGCATCGCCTACGATTCTTGCCTCGTTGCTCATGGACCTTTCTCTTTCCACACCCTGAACGGATGTATACTTGAGGCGGAGCTGGTCTTGGGTGAGGCCTTCGTCATCATCACCGACTATCTGGTCCTCCTCGGTCTCAGAATGGCTTGAGGACATGTTACTCGAACGTTCAGTTCTATCATCCGAGCCAGAATCTGACGTATTAGTGTCACTAATCTGTCCATCGCCAGATCCGTCGGCACTGCCTGTAGTCGAACGACCTCGTCTTCTTCTTCTATCCAGAAATCTCTTCGACTTTTCTATAGCCTCATTCAAAGCTTCTTTTCCGAGTCGGTCCTGCTCTTCCTGCCACCTTTGCATCCGATGAGCCTCCACCAATTCTGTGACCATGACCCACTTCTGCTTGATATCTTCCTGTATCTGCTGGTACACATCCCTAGCGACATCTTCCTGCTCTTGCGCGATGTCTTCCTCGGTCTTGGGCTGCGCTTGCTTCCACTCCCTGTACTGCTTATCTTGCTTTTCCTTGACAGAGGCGGCAGTCTTTTCCGCCCACTCTTTCGCATTTCTCTTATGTTTCTTGCGCTCCATATCCATCAGGTATCGGAATCTTATGGCGTGTGCGACTAACCGATCTTGGTGCACATACTCTCGATCCGGCGGCTCAAAAGCATCTGGCCTGTAAAATTGACACCTATCCTCGCTGAGTAAACCACCAGGATTGGTGGCGTCAACGATGCGTCTTCGTAAGCGAGCTTCGCGAACCGCTTCCTTGTCCGTCAGATTCCGGTCTGTATCATCAGATGCTAATCCCAGTCTGCCTTCCTTATTGAACCACTCTTGAAATGTGTCGTATTTACGATCCAGTGGCATGTTTCCGGGGTGCTGTACATTCACGGTGGGCATCCGAAGTTTGAGACTGATCCGTTGTGGCCTTCGGGTGGGCGATGCCACAGCGTCACTTTCAATCTCGTTCTCTTGCAACCTCTCACCCTCACGATGCCATCCATTTGTAGTTGGAGCAGGATCGCTACCCGGTTCCGTAGTTGCGTTAGAAATACGACGTCGGTGTATTCGGCGAGTTTGATGCGGGTTTTCTGCAGATGATTGGATTGGTGTTGGGGATATGAGCCTTATCTTCTTTTTATGAGATCGTTTCGGGGGGGGAGGTGGAGGGGTTACGTTGGCAGTTTCGGGGAGAGCGATTGCTGGTTGAGTGATGCTGGATGGTGATCTGATGTTGATATTTGCGGTAGCCTTGCTGACAGGGTGGGCTCGTTTGCTACTACTCTGAGTTTGAGTTGAGGCAGAACTAGTCAACGGTGAGGGCTTAAAGGCGCCACCATATCTACTCTTCGAGGATAGCGAAGCGTGCTGGTTTGTAGCACGCGTCTGACGTTTGTCGGCCTGAGGCTGTAGCTCGATAGGCACGAAGTTTGTACGTGCAGATTTTCTTTTGCCCTCCTCGACGAATGATGACGGTCCCTCGATTTCAATCTTTTTCCAGGGCGGCGATATGTGTCTTGGTCCTGATGGTTTTGTAATGGGCGTCGCAGAATCTGCGAGCTTCCGCTTCTTGTTTGGCGGTGCATCATTGCCATTGTCCTCAATCTGCAGATCTCCACTATCGAGGGTCCCATTCTCAAGGTGAGTTTGATTATTCGCAGCCTTAATGGGATATAGGCTCCAGTTTTCGTTTCCTACTTCATCTGGTTGTGGCTGATGAGCAGTCTCGTTGGGTTGATGGTCAACGTGGTTTGCATGGGCGGCATCATCCAGCGAACCGTTTTGCATTTCAGGGCGTGTGATGACAGCAGCAGCGATCCCTCACCCAGCTATGACCCCCCGAAACATCAATCAAAACCCGCTCAAATGACGTTATTGCTGCACCAAATGAAAGCTATAATTGAGACCATTCCACTGAGAAAGTTTGGCTTGTCCCACGGCTCTTGTGCCTTCTGTGGCAGTGAAAACATCTGAAGGGTGTAATGTCGAAAATTGTGTTTCTGGCACGTCTCCTCGCGTTCGGATATCTCCCGGCTGGGAGCAGTTTAAATCACGCCTTTCCCGATTCGTCAAGCTCGATGAATGCCTCCATGCATCGTCATTCGCTGCCCAAATACAATCGTCGGTAGGAAGGAATACGATCAATTGAAAGTAGCTCTCAATCTTAGTCTCCATCATAAGAGAGAGAATTGACACCACGCAGATGCTCTCACGTCGCCTCGCAACAAGAGCGCGACCTCTATCCCACCTCATCCGCACCACAGCTCCAGTCACCCAGCGATCGCAACGGCGATGGCTCTCCCAAGAAGAAATTGATGATCCTGACATGGTATGCACAGACTCTCCCATACTCGCGCAGCATTCAATGCCGAACCCCCCCTTCCCTATCTTTCCAAAAACCTCACTAACCTCTCCCCACCCAGAACGGCGGCTACATCAACCCCCCGGCCATACCCCGCCATCTCCGCGACCCCTACGCCGACTGGTGGGACAAGCAAGAGCGACGGAACTTCGGAGAACCCGTCCACGAAGACAACGATATCCTCGGCGTTTTCTCCCCCGAAGAGTACCGACATTTCACGCCTGGTTGGGGACTGGTCTGTATGGGGACATTCGTGGCTACGTTTATGAGTTTGGTGGGCGTGGTCGGCATATACTATCCTGATAAGCCGAGTGTCCATAGAGGCTTTGAGGGAGGGTTAGATCGAGAATTAGGTGGGGAATCGGCAATGCTTGTGAGTGGAAGATTTGGATCCCCGGACTGTGGGGCACGGCGGAAGGGTTACGAGCTAATATTTGTTCAGGCACGCACGGAGGATGGGATGGATTAAGCGTAGGAGTGGGATCTTTGATTAGCCGGAGTAACCTATGGATATCCCTTAAGCCAAATGAAAATGAAGCTTGCGGTCGAAGCTTTCAACGGATCGGGCCTGGCCCTTAGGTGATATTGACACTGTTACGGCTTCGTGACATACGCCCTCTACTGCGCCAGATCTTCTTAGATTCCTTGACGAGCCATCGAGAGAGTCCTTGATCGGATTTTCGACGTTGACCGCGCCATATTATTTCTAGAGGGATGGAAATAGTATGCTCGCTAATATGAGAACGTGGGCGGAAGAAGCTCGTTTTGAATTGGAAACAACTTGGTAGAACTCGATCGACTCTCGAATTAGCGTTGTGGTGCTGGAAAGCCACAGTGGTGCGGCTTCATGAGGAGATCGCACCTTACGATTGCCAATTTCGTTGGCAGCTCGTCCGAATTGTATTGCACAGGGTTATCCACGTGTTCCCGATAATCTAACGTAGTTGACAAAGCATCGCTTGAAAACGCCTATGCCATGCCATGCCATGCTCCTTCCATTTCCCAGAATACGCCGTCAACACTCCTTTGGCTTCCACCCGCCGATCCAAGCATTAAAGACACTACGACAGGAATTTGCATGTCGTAGTCCGAAGCCTCTCTTCACCTCATGGGTACTTTGCCCATCATTCTCCCACCGCCTGCCAACAAACTCTGCTTCACAATCATTTCCGCAGCCGCTGCAGCCGCCAGCCTCTCCTTCTGCCTACTCCGATCCTTCAAGTACCTTTCAGCCTCCGGCCTCATTCTTAGTATCCGCAATATCATATCATCATTCGGATCCGCCTGCGCGTCCTTTCGTTTCTCCTTCTTGGCCTTCTTCATTGTCCCTAGGTTGCGTGAAAGCATGATACTCTTGGAGCGTCTTGTCGAAGGCAAACCCACAAGACCGGCCGCACCTCCAAAAGCATGAGAATTTAGGGCTGCGGGTGCAGAGAGGCGGTTGCGCTGTGATTGCTGGCGAGCAGCAGTCGCAGAAGCCATACGCTCGGAGGTACGGATGAGATTGTCGGTTGAATCAAAATAAAAGAAGTTAAGGTTGGTGATGTCGAAGTATTTGGGTGATTTGAGGACGTCGAGGGGTACTCCGTTGGCCTCGCCTGTCTGCTCGTCTACGGCATGGAAGAAATCGAAGAGGTATTGTAGCCATTTGAATACGATGTCAACTTCTTGCTGGTTCAGTTGACGTTGTTGGGAGATTTTGTCGGAAAGCGGAGGTACTAGCAGCGACTCTATTGTTACCAGGACTTCTTTCCAGAGACGCGTCATGACTGCTATCATTGAGGTACTTGTCAAAGTTTGGTTCATGATGGCGAAATTGTCATCGAAGTATGCAAACAGTGGTTTTAGGGCGTTAGCAACTTCTACGTTGCTGGGCGGTTGAGATGTGGAGGTCTGGATGGGTTTATTTCGATTGAAATAGTTAGAGGCAGATGACATTGTAATCTTGGAGATGGAAGACATCGAGATGCCCTTTGAGAGTAAGCTGCGCAGGGCTCGGCGGGAGAGGCAGTGATGGATGTAGGCGGACAGCTATATTCAGATCAGTAAAGGTCCAGATCGGCTGATGAACAAAATGCTTACTTTGTCAGTAATCTTCCTAGTCATATCTCTTTCCGTTCGTTTCAGAGTCCTGAAAGCTTTGCCAAAGTAGAACTGAATATCGTCTCGCTCGCCCTCCATACTCACCCGAAGCAGGATACGACCCTGGCTATCAAGGTCTAGCCAATACTCTCGTGGCAAGAAGTCACTAAAATGTGAAGGGTCGAGTTTCAGCGAGGCCCGACCTACGCAGTCATGATCCCCCATAGCATCCCAATCCCAGACGGTGGCAATGATGTTTAGTGGATTTTGAGTCGTGATATCGACTGTCTCATCCCATCGCGGGTTCAGATTTCGATAAATTATTCTGGTCTTTGCCAGGCGTTTCTGATACTCATCTCCGAGCACTACATAGGGATCACTGTACCCGCCAACATCACAAGCCTTGAGATCTTCTGCCTCCACAATCTTGATGGTGAATACATAGGTATTTACTTTCTTCTGCCGCTGAGTGAGAGGCGGTGCGTGGCTTTGGATCACAGCTGCACAGGCGTCGACGTTGACTTCATGCTCGACCTTATCAAGCTGAACGGCAGCAAAGTCGATATCGTTGAGCTTGACCAGTGACTACGCCCCAGATTAGCAAGCATGAAGTTTGGTGTGAGGGTGGATCACAAACTTCGGGAAAGAATTGGAACGGTTCGATCTTGTCCTTGTTATTCCATGCGTCTTTTGCTAGCGAGAGCCACTTTTCCTGCGTGCTCTGATTCCTTGCGGCTTCTTGCTCGGGAGTCAGCCGGTCCATCTCTTTGGTGAATTTCTGTTCGAGGACCTCGCTATATCGTGCTATGCCGGCGCCAACCACTTTGGCAAGCGCGGTCATGAATTTAGCGTACTGATGATCGTCGTCCCACTTGAGGTCCACTATCTTGTCTATTGTCTGATTGAAGGAGCTGAATATGTCAATAACAGAAACACTATGCCGCTGATCCTCCGTAGGCATATCACCATCCCCTGATCGTACACCGAAATTGTCTTGTTTGATGGCTTGGTCCACCCAGTCAACCATCGAGGCTTCGGTCATACTGATCCAGCGCCATACAAAATCCGCTAACAGCCCTTCGATATGAAAAGCAAAGGCAACTTCTGGCAAGCAATCACTGTGTATCCGCCTGATCTCTACTAATTCCCCATAAAGTTGAAAGCCGTCTTCCACGGGGACCTCTTCCTTCCTTTCCTTTGTAAGTTCAAGAATTCTTGTCACTATATCCCGTGCGTCTTCGGCGTAGAGCGGCAAGATTGTCTCCACTAAGGCCGTCAACGGGTTGACACCCATCACCTCTGGGTTCTTTCGATATCTTTTCTGTATCCTCTGGGCCAGACCGACGACAGCCTTGCCTAATTCTATGACGTGAAAGAAGTCCCAGCTATTCTGGTCATTTGGTACCTCCTTCTGCAGGAAAGCTCTGTACATTTCGTGTGCTTTCCCCTGCAATCCATGATAAAGTTGTTCACGGCAAGAGTCAAGATCCTCAGGCGACTTAGAAAATCCTGGATCCTTATAGATATGGTTTTCCAACACATATACAAGGGGCCCCACACTTGGCGGTTTGGATTCGTAGCAGTGCTGCAATACGTCGTACAAGTCTCTGAATAAGGCTACGTGGAGCGCCGAAAGTATTTGCTGATTCAGGACTGTATCGGCCAATATCCATTTCGACCGGTCAAAGAGAAGTGGAGTCATGAAGTTCGAGCTCTTGCTCTTTTCTGGAAGAGGGGTTTTAACAAGATTGAAAGCGGCATCTAGGTTATCAAGGGTGATTTCTTGATCAACGAATTTGTCGCGAACGACATCTAGAAAAAGGATGGATCTGGACACAGGGTGGATCCGCCAGCGAAGACATATTTCGTTAAGTAATTCGATCGAGTGCTTAGATAGAAGCTTTGAAGGTGGTATGGCGTCTTCGGTCTCTGGAGGCTGTTGGGAAAGGTTCTCATCATTAATGTCGTAGGTCATAGCTTCTGCCAAGATAAAGCGATAGTAAGCTCGGGGATCTGCTGGTATAAAGGTGAAGGTCCTGTCGTTATCGAATGGTTCCGGACTCTGAGTACCAAATTCACGATAGCTCATGTCCACGGGTTGGTCAGTAGGGTAAGCTGACATTTCAGAGTCGCCAGACATTCTTCGAGAGGCATCGGAGAATTGGGATACTGAGGAGACTGAGCCATTTACATGGTGGTTGAATTGAGGAAGACTGCCAGTTTTGCCCTTCGCGAGCTCGGGACTCGTCTGCATGATAGCCATGATCATTTGAGACAAGTCCTGAACTTCTCCTTTCCTCCACAGTTCATAAGCTTCGTCAAGGTCAAAATCGTCGCTTCGTAAAGTTTTTGGCGAGTTGAGGCTGAGGAGCTGCTGGTATGTCTTCAAATCTTGTAGCGCCGCTTTTTCGGTCCAAATAACCTTATATTTGTCAATGTCGGACTGTATCATAGTGTTTCTGAGCCCAAATATCCTAGCAACAACTTGGACAAGCGGCATATCCTTGACATCGTAACTCAAAGGAGTTACTACCTCGATTGTAGAACCTCCGCTTCCCCCGTTTCTGGTTGGCGTTGCCGAAAGATCTTGGTCATGGGCTAACAGCTTACTTTCCAATGTCGTTAATCGAGTCACCAGTTCCGGTCGATCCCTGACCCAGTCATGGTCTCTCAACACGAGGCTCATCAGGCGAATGAACAGGGCCAAGTGTCGGTCAACCATTAATTGCCAGGTATCATCACCCGGCTGCTTTCCTTTCGATAGCTCCTTCGTCGCATTAGAGAAGAATATGAGCACCAGATCCTCCACACGCCTATCTTTCTCCATCCGCTTTTGGAAGCTCGGCTCTGAAAAAGAATTCAGGAATACCGCGAAGCTCCTTTTGACAAGGGTATCCTTGTATTCCGCTCTCTGCTCTTTATTTATCAATATTCCCCTCAGACGCTTGTCAAGCTCCGCCATGAAGCCATGGGGGAATCTCGTGCTCTTGGACTCCCTCAATAAGCTGAAATCTTTCATTAAGTCATTGATAGAAGTAGAGGCCCGCTGTACCGGCGCCGTCGGCGCCGGTACATACTGTGTCCTCCGTGCTCGTGGTTGTAGAAGGTATGCCAAGTAGGCCACACGGAGAGCGTAGAGGTAGGCATCGTTATGGCCAATGATCTTTTTCCGAGAGTATGAACTTCCTCTCGAGAGGCGTCCCTTCTGTAGACTGTCGATACGCCTATTAAGTCCTCTAGACTGCGTAGAAGATGTCGACATCACAGGCGCAAAGGCGGCTCTTGCACGATCTCTAGGATGGGCTGCTGTTGACCTAGCACCAGAGCAGGATAAGAGTTCAACATAGATTGAAGGTCGGGGAGGGTACTTGAACTAGTATTAGTTTGGTACAATGTAATCATGGAAGAGAAACAAGATTCAGCACAGGTCATGGTCGTCCAAAGTCGGCAAATCCCATTCAGGTGGTCCAGTGTAAAGTAGCCAGTAACCAATAATCTTCAACCGAGCGTCATTGGTTTCAGATTCCTACGGCGGCCTTGGCATTGCCCTAGTTCCAACATGAAACTAAGTACTTTAAGGTACTCAGTCATATAATTCTACAGCCGCTACCTTTGCCCCTTTGTTCCAATAAATATGAATGGTTTACTCCCACAAACCTCCGATGAATGTGGTTTGATCTTCAATTTCTGTCGTAGGAGCAAGTGATAGAAAACTGCGGGCGACTCTAGGATGACTGTTCTAAACGAGCCCTGGAGTATGACCAGATATATCTTCCCTTTACGACCTCTAGAACTCATATGACAGACCATACAATTTAACAGGCCAATCAATTGGCGATTCAATCGCCAGTCCAGTTGAAAAAATAAACATTTTTTTGTTGGCAGTTAATCAATCAGATCGACCAAAATAATCTGGTCTTAGGTATGTACAAGCCGAAGCGTTCAAAGCGTCGCGACCACATACAACTTGTGGGACTCGTATAAACTCAAATGCGCCTGCCGTTGGGGTATACCTGCGCCATGTGCCAACCAAGAAAGAAGACCCTTATGAATAGCGACGCTTGTCCTGTCCCAATCCATATATAGGTAAACAAGAGCATATATCAATACCAAATGACGCCAAGTTTGTGATGCTTATGGAGAGCCGAGCGCATTCATCTAAGGGAAAACAGACATATCGAAAGAACCGCTCTAAAGAAGACGCCAATGCATCAGAAGTCTCAACGGTTAAGGGTATGCGCGCTGTCCGTGGCTGCCTTCACCATTCGTAACGATTCTGTCCGGCCTTGAAGGTATACCACCATCATCGACGGTATCATCGAACCATGTATTGATTGCTCCAAGTAGCATCTTCCAGACATCGCCATTAGATGGCTCCGTGTCAATAATGTCCCTAGTACGAGGTAAAATTGTAAGTATCACCTCGCCGGTACGACGAGGATGCTTACGTACAGTGGCAGATTCAAGCCTCTGTCCAACCGTTCAAGCATGGCCAGACCGTCTCGATCGTTCCCGAAGCTAATGAATTGGATTCCAAATTCTTCCTTGAGAACTTTATGCTCTTTAAGATCACCTACTAAATCCGCAATGATCTCAGTTGGGTCGCTGTTCGGCTGCCAGTTTCCATCCGTGAAGACATAGACGGTCTGGTTACGTACTGACTCCGCCGATCGTCCTCTGAGGCCCCACCATGAAGAGGCTCGGCGGACTGGCATCTTCAACCTGTCCTTATAATTCTGGACGATGAACTTTAGTGACGACCTAATGTTTGAGTCGCCTTCGTATTTATGATATTCGAGGATGCTCGTTAGCTCCTTGGTACTCCCTTTTTTCGATTTGTGCCTTTCGCTGGACACGGTGAAATATAGTTCGATACCATCCGGGTCCGAGCCTTTGACCATATAAGCCAGTATTCCGAACAAAGCCTTTACTTCTTGCCGGTGGCGCTCCATCGAGAATGAATCGTCAATGAGGAAGATCTGGATGTTCTTTGTCAGTCTATTGTACATCATGAAGATGTCTGTCATATTTCAACTTGCGTGGTCTCTCCTGTTCAAGGATTTAATGAGGTAATCGTTGGGCAGCGAGGTCTTGGTTCGGTTTTTCGTGTTAATTTTCCATTTCTGAGCATCAGGGACTGATAAGGTGGGCAATAACTTCTTGAGTGCTGGCGAAGCAATAGTGGGAGGAACTTCCAATCTTTCTGTCAATGGCGATCGAATAGCTTCGTATTGTGCAGTAACGGGCGAAATGGTACGAGGCTCTTTTCGACAGCTATGTGACAACTCAGTTGTGCAACTTGTATGTCCCCAGCAGAATGCTGCTGACGAGGCTGGGAGTTGATACTGGCGCCTATTCCCATTGGTGATAGTCACGTTACGATCAAGCATCCCAGGATCAATGAAAGGATCAGCCGCCATATATCCCCCGGCTTGACTATTATTCCGGCTTTTCTTCGAATTGAACATACCCGGTTGCTGTATCCTAGATCTGTCGGGCTTTGCGTAGCCATTCTTTGGAGATACCGGACTGGAAAGAGACACCGATCGTTTATCATCATCATCACTTGCCGCCTGATCGTAGGGTTGGGGACTAGTAAGACCGGACTCTTCGAGTCGATCGAACGGAGGCGAGCCCTTGGAGCTCTTCCATACAGGTGGTGCTGTGGGGGTGAAGTTGTACAGCGGATGACTATCATCAACATTGGGATATGGCTTACTTTCCAAATGTAAGATCTTTCCGTTGCGGGTACTTCCATAGTTATGGGAGATCCTTGAGTGAGGTCGTTTGTATCCGTCCGGAACTTGGGGGGGCGTTTTTGGACGATCGTGCATGCTGAATTGGGAATTACTCATCCTGTCCGCAGAACGCAAACCCGCAGACCCTTTCAACTTCTTGTGCGCTTCTGCAAGTATGCGATCGGATTTGTAATACAAATTACGAGCTGATGGCCGACCAGCCTCAGCTTCTAGCATATCTTTGATCAAGTTCAGTGCTGCTTCTGTGACATAGTCCGAACGTTTGCAATCTTGGATGAGATCATCATGCATTTCTCCGACCATGTCAAGAGTGGTTTCCCCATTGTGGAAACAGTCAGTGGCCCTGAAATCAGCGATTTTCTGAGTCTCTATGCGGCGTTGGCGACGGTATTCCTGAAGACCATCCCATCCTCGAACCACCCAGATAGCGGCTTCACTGTATACACAACCTAAAGAGTAGATGTCAACGCTCGGTGTAACCTGGATCGGCTGTCTATCGACAAGATCATTGACTCGATAACATTCTGGGGCCCCTGTTCAACGAATGTCAGATACCGCAACAAATGGCGCTTAGATGGTGAATACCATATGCTTCAGTACCATGCGTGTCTTTGCTCGTAGCGTTGGCGTTGGGGGACACTGTCCTTATGAAATGGCTTAGTCCAAGATCGGCAAGTTTGAATTGACACTCAAAGGCTGATTCGTCTTGACTACTTTTGACGAGTATATTGGCAGGCTTCACGTCTTGGTGCCATCTGGTAAAATCAGCTCTCCTGGCCGCGACACAGACAAAAGGCAAGTAAGCATACCCTTGAAGAAAGTGTGGTCCATCTAGGGCACTACGTGGCACGTTGTGTATCAAATCCAGAGCGTTCAAGATCCCGAATAGCCCTCGCCAAAATTTTATAATGTCTCCCCCACGGGAGGGTGGAGTTCTGGTCTTGAAATAATTCTCCAAGTCTCCTCCGTCGGCGTATTCCAGGAGCACATTGTATGTTCCATTCTGAATGAAGCTTCCGTAAAAGCCAATCAAGTTTGGGCTATTAGGCTCATTCCGAAGCTCTCTGAATGCGTTTACTTCGTTAGTATAGTACGTTTCGGCCTCCTTGGTCTCGTAGGTCTTCAAGACATATGTATTCGCGAGTTGATCATTAATATCCTACTGTACGTCAGCAAAATTTAAACCGAATTGTCATATGTCACGTGCACCTTCTTGGTATTGCGATTTTTACTCAATTGATCGTAGGCCGGGTGTATGGAGACCTTGAAGGTGGTCGCACTTCCCCCACTCCCAAGTCTTTCTTTGAGTATAATAGGAAGAACCTCTTTCTCCCCAAATATTTTGTTCATATTGTTATGAAAAATTGGCGCACAGCATTCCCATTGTTTTTGACAGAAGGAGTCGAAGAAATCGTGGCCTGGAGGAGCTATAGGGAAATCATCCGGCACTGTCTTGAACGGCAAACGCTGATCGCACAAGTCATCGTGTCGGATAAAATGTGCGATGTAGCGCCCTTTGCCAATCAGGAGGAGTATGAAGAAGACTTTCGAATATTTTTCTTTAATCTGGTCTGGCTCGACTGGGGACTCGGCTCCATCACCGAACAGGACTCGGAGGAGTTTTTTAACGTGGTAGTGGTTGCTGAAGTAACCTTCAAGCTCCTTGTATGATATGAAAGGGCGGTTGCAGGCTACTTGGGCATCTCCACTGCCCATCGAGCGAACGCCTTTGACCCATTGAAAGAAGCCTTGGATAGCAGGGTCGTGATCAGGCTGTGAGCTTACCATCGTGGGAGTACGCAAACCACTTTGAGTAGGGCAGCTAAGGGACGATATAATACATCTTGCGACGGCGCTGACTGAGTTGCGGACATTTGAGCGAGAGAAAACAAGATGTACACGTCTTCAGTGTGCGATGAAAGAGAAAGAGTGATTCCCACCTGTCCCCGCTCGATGATCTACTAAGCATGCAGCTATGACTAAAGAGGATGCCTCGCGTCCTCTATCGTTGCCGACTGCATATTCCCGCCCGTTCGGCGCACTGCTAGTGATTGTAGTTGTGGAAGAGTTGAACCATAGGTTGTATGAGCAATGAAGCACCTTCGCAGCACACTCATTCGAAGCAAGCGGCAAGCCCCAAGAGACTGTGAGCCTCACTAAGCTGACCTTGAGGAAAGCCTGGAGTGGCTGTGTTGACAGCACGCTTCAAAATGGACGGGCTGTGCAAAGATGTGAATTGTGCGATGAAATGATCTCGATGTTGAAGAAGGTATGTGGCAAGAGAAATGTTGCGATATACTGATACTATTCAGACCCTGCCTATATCTTCACCACGAGCCTCAGTTTCTGAGTGAGATGCCATCGATTAGTGTCTCATTAATCATAGTACAATCTTCATTTGATGCGGCGGCATCCAATTTGATCCCAATTCTCTGGTTTTCTCCGTTGCTGGATATTATCATCTCAGGAATGGGGGTTATACGAGACATGCCACTTCTCATAAGAGAGCCTCACGGTCTTGTTTTTCCTGCTTCATCTTTTCCTTCCTGACCTCCCACCAATAAAAGCCATACCACGCCAGGAGGGTGACACACACAAGAGGCAAACTAATCGCAAGATATAGCTGCAGGGCCACTAGCTCCACACGACTCTTTGTGCTACCATTGCTCGTTGGCTCGAAATTAATAATTTTGGTGCTCATGAGTGTCTTCCATCATCTTTAGCCACGCCTAGATGCATCGTACATTGACTTACGGATATAAAAGTTCCTGGAAGGAAGAACAAGGTGACAAGAGTGATAATTCTCATAGATACTGTCTCTTGTTTGGTCTTCTGTGCGATCTCGTGCATATCCTTCGTAATATTCTCCATATTACTGGTCGATGATTGGGTATCTCGTGAAATGGCTTCCATATTGCGCGTTGATTGATGAGCTTTAATAGCTAAAAATTTGCTGGCTTCCATGTTCTGATACCCAAATATACCGTATAACTAGCACAGGTCAGCATATCGCTGCGTGAGGTACGACGACAATAGACTCGCCAGATTTTTCCGAGCATCAAGCAATCGGACCAGTGTCTCGACCCTTGATTGGTACATCCGATGATCGTTCGCAACAACGGCAATGCGTTTGTCGAATCGTAATACGTCACCTTTGCACTTCGAATTCAACTCCTGCGGAAAATATTCCGAGTCTACAATGAATCGATAATGCTCTCGAAGCTCGGTAAGGACATTAATGTTCGTTTTGAGCACAAGTAAAGTTTCGTTCGCTTTCTCCTCAATGAAGTTAATTTTCTGCAAGTCACTGAAGGAGAATTCTGGTTGCACCTCCTCATTCGGTACCTCAGGAGAATTAGAAGGGGGCTGAGACAATGGCAGAGTGTGGAAGTCCGAAAATCTACTCCTCGGTGCAGGGTGCGGCTGAACCAACGTCTTCTCGGAAAAGGGATTCGACAGATTCGTGTTCACTCGTAACTTTTGAGATATGCGACTTGATAAATTGGTTTTTACTCTCGTCTTGCCCGCCGACGAGAAGCCTGTGGTTACTCGCGACGATGTCCGTAGCGTCCGTGGACTTGAAGGCGCTTCAGTCATAGGACTCGAAGGTGTATCGACCATTGATATCAACGTGCGTCTGGTCAGTGCTTGGAATTCCTCGTCAAGGAAATTGATGTACCATCGCCAACTTTCACCGGACCATTCGCAGAGGATCAGATGAAAGGCAAGCGTTGCAGCAAAGCAGCGGTCCACCATCCTGAAAGACGATTTATCTGGCGAACCTAGTGATCTCATGGCTGATCTAAAGTGGGTTTTGATCAGCTGGTCTCCTTTAATGACAATCCACGTAGCCCGGCCAGATTCGAGATCGAGAGAGTGGTGAATCGCGCATTGTCGAATCGACCATGGCCATTCTGGCTGACGCTGCGACGCCTCGACTGATTTCAGACTATAGCATAGCTGAACTCCAAGGCCAGACCGGCCTAATTCAGGTATTCGAAGACCTCTCTCAAATTCGGCTAGACAGGTGTCTTGTCGAAATCCGCTGAAGTGAAAGTCCTGTGCATATTCTTGTCTTCCGAATGGGAACAAGAAGTCCAAAGCAGCTGGCATGACTTGATGATAGCTGAATATCATCATCATCATCTCTCTGGTTGTCTTGAGCCTCTCTCGCGAGTTACGAGCGTGAACGAAACTGCGAAAGCGTGTCAGGCATTGACCTCTGCGAAAACCATAGCTTTCCTCACACGAATCTGCATTGCGGATCCTCGTGTCCTGGACAACTCCTGACTCCCAGCTGCTTTTTGAGCTCAACGATGTTACGTACACAGGTGTGCCAGAAATCTGAATATGTGTCAATCCAAAGCCAATGTCGTGCCCAAACATTGAACGATCGCCCGAGATAAACATACCCTTGCCCTGAATGGCGAATTCGGAGAAATCTACGGCAGCTTGAGCCTCGTTATGGAATAGACGACCTCCATGTTCGTTCAATCGCTCGTGATATGAGTCTATACTATGCTCGTAGGTATTGTGGCGGAGAAGATTCTTAGGAAATTCCAAAGCTTCCTCGCACGAAGCGTCCAATTGGTCTTTAACGGTCATGCCGTTGCTGTTGCAGGAGATTGTAGTCTTAAGCGATTTCCCGAGCAGCTGAGACTCTGACTTATGAAAGATTCCACAAGAATGCCTTGGGAGGCTCAGGAATGTGTGACAGTAGTCAAGGAATACTCAGGTTTGCTTGTGGCGTGTCTTCAACGAGGTCAAGGCGCAAGGCTGATCTCTTGCATTGAAGGTCTCAGTACAAGATAACAAGCTGCTGCGAGCGTCCCCAACATGTACTTCGTCTCTCAGTCTGTCACACATTTATCTGAATGCAGAGGAAGGCAATGACACCAAGCCAAGGCTTCCCTGCATGACAACGAATCATAGGCAAGGCTTGAAATCCAATGAAAGTGCCGCAGATCGCATAGTGGGAGACACTCCGCCTGCAACGACGCCCCCGCCACATTTGCTGACCCCGCAATTGGAGCCTCATCTCGTACTGCTAATTCCTATCTTCAGAAGCGTAAATCGTAGATTCGTTCCTTTTCGGCCTACTTCATTTGAGACTGTTTGCTTTTAGTACGTTGCCACGTCGAAAACCCACCTTGGTCAGGTCTCTCGGGATCCAAAATACATAATGATCGAGTTGTAACTAAGAAATGTCAGCTTGGAAGCGCAAAATCAGCCAGATGGCGCACCTTGGTATCAAAGGCGTAGTTCCCAAATAGTTTCACCAAGGCATTTACAACATCGACTTTGTTCAATCGGTAACTCGGAATTTCATTCCACCTCCACTGGTCAGGCATGTTCATGTGGCCAACGAGTCGGCAAGAGGGTGGCGCAAGGTCTCGAAAACACGTTGGCGGTGCTGATATGTGGGAATGCGCGAGGCGAATGTAGTCTGACCGCAGTGAATGCTCTTGAATATAAGGAGAGGCATAGAGTGGGACGAAAATCGCGAGGAAGGCGGAGGGGTGGGTTTTAAAGTAGATAGGCGGCTGTTCGATGAGCCAGAAGCTCGGGTGCATGCATGATAGATACCAGCACTTGCAATCGCATAGCCGTCAGCGTTCACCACTTCAGATTGACCATCAATCCTCCATCTCTAATCAACAGGACCATCTCATCCTTCCAGCAAAGGACTTGCGGCTTTCCTTCTCCAAGGGATATCAACGATTAAGTGAGTCGTAACGCGATTTGGGGCTCGAAATTAGACCGAGGGTTTTGCGCCTCAGCCTCGGAGAAAAGGTCCATTCACCATGGCTGTGTGTTGGGCTTTAGCGACTTGTCCGCCATTTCAGGCTTCTGTTGCAGCCTCTATCAGCCACCCGGCCCGCCTTGATGTAAGGAGATTCTATCTAGAGTACTTATTGATGTGGAAAGCCAAGGGAGAGTCTGTCGAGAAGAGTTGGCCATACTCACATCTGGATGCTGGGAACTTTTGTGCGACAGGGCATAGAACTAGAACGTTGGAGACCGCACGGCAGTTGCGCATGCGCTCTGCATAGTTTTGTACTCTTCACTCACTCCAGCAGTGCCTTCTACAGCGTCAGCTGTTCCGTAGACGTGGCAATGAGAGAGGTACCGACTCCTTGAGCATCGAACTTCGCCGCTTTCGTTGCTTGAAGCTTGTAGCTTAGAGCTTATCACATCGACACGCACATGTGACGGATGGGAATACAAATCTCAGCGTCGAAGATCTGTATATAGGTATCCAGCTAGAGGCCCACTGATTTTCAGCAAATTGCAAGAATACCACACTTTTCTAGGAATCTTACGGTATGTACCCCTAGCCACAGTGGCACATCCAGTATTTTTGCAATTTGCGGTAGAGTCGTTGCCGGTCTTGGCCGCAATTTTGGAGAGGACCATCGGACACCGGCAGTCCGGCAACGACTTTTTGGACCGACCCTCGGCCCCAAGGCGGGAGCGCCCGCCACGGGAAGCACCTACCGCATAGACCACCTCTATACAGTAACGAACAACTCGGGATACCAAGAGGGGGGAACGGTGGAGTATGGGGCATACGGAGCAAGATTATACAAATCAGATCTAAATAAGGATTCGACGAAGGCGTTCAATTCTTTCGTCCTGCAAAGGCGCGGTGGAGAGAGCGGGGTTTTAGGGTAGAGGAAGGTGGATGAGGAGGAGATGCTTGGGTGTGAAGGGGCGAGGTGTAGACGTGGAGACGAGAGGAGAGGGGGAGAGTTGAGAGAGGGAATGGGAATGGGAGAGTTGGGAGGAAGGAGAGAGGAGATAAGGGTTCGAAGCAATGGGAAAACGAGATGATGAAACCAGCCGCGGAGCAGATTTCATCAGCGAGGGGTGACGTGTTGATTACAAACTGTGATGCCAAAGCAAGCTATTTACTTATGCATTTCGCTATATGTAGGCCTCTCTTCTCTTATATGGTTCACTCTCATGATAGCCTTGCTATCCAATCACGGTTCTAATTAAGTAGTGATCATTCTTTATCTCTACTATGCATGAGCCTCGTTGACCAACACATATCGATACCTCGCCTTGTTCTGATCCATATCCACCACCGCCTGATTAGCCTCCTTCATCGGCCTCGTCACAATCCACGGCTTCACATTCTTCTCCACCGTCAACGCCAACATCTCTTCAATCTCGTGCGGCGCACCGATGAGGCTGCCTCCAATCTTGCAGCCTTTGGCAATCAGTGCAAAGGCGTTGAACGCAGGTAAATTGTCTTCGGGCGCGCCCACTTGGATGAATTGGCCGTTGGTGCGGAGGAGCATGAGGTACTGTTCGAGGGGTATGTTGGGAGAGGATACAGTGCTTACGATGAGGTCAAGGGAGCGGGCATGGTGGGTCGCCCAGTCGGGGTCTTCGTTTGTAGCGATGAAGTCGTCGGCACCGAGCTTCATAGCGTCCGACTTCTTGGCTGCGCTGCGAGAGATGGCAATGATTTTCTCCGCGCCTAGTGCTTTGGCGTAGAGGATACCGAAATGTCCGAGTCCACCAATGCCGACGATACCGATCTTCTTGCCTGGGCCACAGCCGTTCTTCTTCAGCGGCGAGTAAAGTGTGAGACCGCCGCAGAGCATAGGCGCTGCGTCCTCGGAAGCAATGGCGTCGGGTATCTTGATGACGAAGTGGGAGGGTGCTCGGCAGTAATCCGAATATCCACCATAAGACTTGCTGCCGTCGGGGTACTTGCTATTGTAGGTCTGGACCATGCCTTGGCAATGGTTCTCCAGGCCGCTGGCACACTCTTCGCAGTCGGGTTTCATGCATGAGGCAGATTGCGCTCCGAGGCCGACGCGGTCACCAACCCTTTAAGTCCTCATCAGTCTTGAACCGGAGAGACGCTAGTTCATAGTTTACTTGATGTTCTTCTCGACCTTTTTACCAACCTTCACTGCAATACCGACGACCTCGTGACTTTTGATTCATCAGCAACATCACCGAATCGAAATAACGGACTGACGTACCCAACGCAGCAGGGGTACATTGTGGGGCCCCATCCACTGCGCAGTCTGTGCAGATCTGATCCACATATACCGCAGTGCGTGACTTTTATATCGACATCGGTCTCTTCCCAGGTCTTGGGTTCATATTGCTGCCATTTCATGTTGCCTTTGACGGAGCTGGAGTCCAGGCCCAACCAGCCTTGGAACTTGTAGTCGGCGCTCATGATTGCGGCTTTGGTGGTATTGGAGGTTATACAGATTGGGACTGGTGACGTAAGATTGTGAATGTTGTGGGTTGACGATGAGAATGAAGCTGATGTGTACGCATTTATACATCTAGAGTGACTATGACCGCATCGTCCGCATGCTCAATCCGGTATCCACAATTACTGAACCCAAAGAGGGTGTCCCTGAAAGCATAGAATACCGAGATTATCAATCAAAATACTTTGATTGATTTCTAAGGAGGGACCCCTGTGCGAACAATTAGTAATACAACAGAGTTTTTTGATAGTTTATCCGCACTTACTTTAGATAAGTAAAAACTCTCTGATGATACGCGCCAAGGTCCTTATCTAATCTAGCCGTGCCCTAGAATAGCGGCGGATCGACGATGCTCGGATGTACTACGTATCAGGGGAAATAGTTGTTAGCGTGACAGGGATTGGTGAGCCATCTCCCAAATAATCCCTGTCAGGCTAACAACTATTTCGCTGGAGACCGTAGTACTTGATGTAGTTGAGCGACCATTCTTACCCCAATGGATGAAGTCGCGTAATTCATCGATAGGTCTGTTGCCATCTCAAATCAGAGGATACCATGCTGTCCTGTAGATACGCAGCGTAATTCTTCATGTGCTGCCGCTTGGCTTGATGTTCTTTTGTATTCAATTGGAGGACTGTTTGGACGGCCGTTCTTCGATCGGGATAGGTACGAAACTCGGAGCTGGTCGAAGCGAGGCTTCTCCGTATCCTAGTAAAAGAAATGCCATGCTCTGCTTCGTAATCTCGACCCTTCGCGCGATGAGTATCTCCAAACTGCGATCGCATGGCCAACAGAGCTTTCGCTGTCATGATCGGAGCCAATGAAGTGATCGTGATACCTGGCTATCATTGGCCTACTTGATGGGCAGATTTCGCATTCGGGTTGGTGTTGCCCCCTACTGTTTACGAAGTTAGTGGACGAAGGCGATCTTGAAGAAGTGTAGGCGTCAGGTCGTACAAGTATCGCTTGCAGAAAGCACAAGGATTGGAGCACTTGCATGCGCTCTGGCCCGACAACTTGGTTCTAGACAAGGAGAATGTTAGTGCAGCAACCCAATGATTGGGGATGAGCTGCATCTCACCGACTTTGTGCATGTTGTGGACGAGAAGTGAGATCCATTTCTAGCCTAATCCGGTTCGGGATGTAATTGTCTGGGAAATGGTGGAGGGCGGTAGGCCTTGCAGAATTGAAGCAGTCCTGTTGCGTGAACAACGGGATAACCTGCATCACGTGCGTTCTTATCAGGACGAATGAAGGTAGGACCGAAGAATGGGGCTGAGAGGATGTCTTCGCCCTCTTCCCTTACGTTGGCGTATGTCAATTTTCCCCTTGACGGTCTATTCCTTGCTCATCGACGCAGCACAAAAGTCTTACAGCATATCACTTCAGCGCACAGCTCACTCATATATCCTGGCCCTTGGTCTAGACACGCTCTCGCAACATTTGCCAATGGCAATGTCTGTCAAACGACCGGTACGACTCCAGGTGGACGTCAACGATCTTCGCCCAAGCTCGCCTAAGCAAACGGAGAACGCGTCCAATCCGTGATAGTCTCGACGCCGTTTTACGATAGCTTCTCACTTCTCATCTTTAGCGCCTGCAATGTGGAATCGACCTGACAATACTGATCGGTAATTTCTATGGCGAAGTGATGGTGCGGTGTGAGGCAGTTTATCTGAATATTCGCCTGTCTTGCGCAATCAATCATCTTACATGTACAAATACGCGTGTTACATATGTCTCGAACCAATAATTGACATTTACTGCAATCGCCTGAGGGAAGGGGGGTCGAAGAGAGCGGCTAGACGTCAAGGAATAGATTCGAATGCTGTGCAGAGGAATTGAAGGCCCCGGGGAACTTTAGATAGTAGTAAGACAATAAATGTCACTCTGCTCTCTCGAATGTGTTGGATGGGATATACACGCAAAAACCAAAAAAAGTAGTGATCACTACGAGGGTCGAACTCGCGACCTCTTGATGTTATCAGCTAGCGCCAAGTATTTCCAGGCATAGGGTTCTTACTGGCGTTGATAAGGTTCAGATATATTAGCACCACGCTCTAACCAACTGAGCTAAGCGATCTTTTCCTTATGGGGCCCCAACTATTAGTATATATTCTTATTTGAAAATTACACCATGCGCTAACAAAAATACATCTGCACCTTTTGATCGAACATTTTGCTGGGGGCAAATATGTGAAGTGATTAAAAGATGAATTAACTACTTGGTGTACAACATAAAGGGCGGCTAGATCCTAACACACCAAACAAATCTTCCATCTGTCAATGTCAGGAATCAGTGCCTTCATCCGACTTAAACGGAAATCATAAAATTAAAAACTGTTCGCGAGCGCTGTTGCGAGTAGTTGAACTAGATTTTCAAGCAGCTCGAGTCTTCTCGTCTTCTCAATTGTCCTCTGTAATAACCATCTGTTTTTGTAACGAGAAAGAATTTGTTTGACCTTACATTTGTCAATTTCGACATGATTGAGATGAAGACTCATCTTCAATAATCGGCATCATATTTAGCCAAACACGATCCCTTGTTTTTTACAATTGCTGCATTATGTAGAGGATCGAAGTGGCGTCGTGTCTTATCCCCTCCTTTGTTCCAATCGACGACTCATTGGCTTACACAATAACCGCATACTTATACAAAAGAATTATACGGAAAGCAACTTGAGAGTTGTCCTATTCCACACTTGTTCCATAAGAACTTCCTCACAACGAAATAACCTGTTGAGCGCTCGTATTGAGGGTTCAATTCGAGTTTTCGACTATACGGCACTGAGAGCAATGGACCAGAACTTTTTTGAGCCTGCGCATCAGGGGCGCCAAAAATGAATTAGAATGGTATTTTTGATAGACCTCTGGTTTGCGCAATTGCCTGACATAGCTGCCTCCATCGGATGATTGAGCTGCATCTAAGCTCACTTCGCACTCAATATGCTTACTTTGATTCTCCTCAGCCTCCCAGGCCAGAACTATGGGGTCAAGAGCATCATTAGTGATCTGGCTTGCTCTAGCTGATCTAGATGCCACTTCTGACCCTGTGCTGAGATCTTTCATGACCCACAAGATTGAGAGCTCAAGCGTAGCACTTGGCGCAATCAATGCTTGAACATCAGCTTCGTTCTTGAAGCCCCTCTCTGATAAGTATGTTTTGATTACCTCTGGTAAAGTGTCAACATTGTGTGGAATGCCTCCTTTCTTCTCCATTGCACGTTCGAAAATCAAAGTCTTCGATGGATTCCCTCTCGCCTTTTGCCGATAGTAGTCCAACATCTGTTGGTGATCAGTTTTTTGAATGAAAGCTGTCGCTTCTTCGATATATTCGGACTTCGGTCTAGATCCTTGAGATTGGAATAGAGGCGACAGTACGTTGAAGTAAACATTCGGATAGATTGCCTGGACCTCGAATTGAGCAAGGAGTCGAGCTGGGAGCGTCTGGAATAATAGAGTTCCAAGCTTTTCTAGAATATTTAGCACGAATTCCGTATCACCATCTCGATGGACACAAAGCTTCGGAAGCGTTCCCATACAGACTGTTACTAAAGGCCGTTTGCGGCAATCGATCATGTGATATTGTAATGAAGGGTGCGTTCTCCGGTACTTCAGATGATGATGTTGTTTGACTCGTCTGTGAAGATACAAAGCCTGACCAATATAAAGCCGAAAGAAAGCTGCATCATTTTCAACCCCAGCGCCAATGATGTGATGTATACAGCTGGTCCATCATACTCGAGGTCGGACTTGAGTTGGGAGAGCCTTTGTATCATGGTCAGTACGTACTCATGCGTGAAATTATGAGCTTCGAAAGGTCTTACTGTTTGACATCATAACGCCGGTATTTACTTCTCTCGAGAAAGCTATCAAACTCCGCTGTAAGGGCGCCCATTACAAGTTTTCCTACGAGTATGGTGCCTAGACGACATAAACGAATTGTACTGCTCATGTCTTGTATCACTTTGAACACATTTCAGAAGTGCTTCAAGTTGACGTCCTGTATTGCCAATCTGTATCGCTGGATTTATTACCTGTGACTCGAGCGTGGATTTTTGCCACTGTGGCAAATGAAGCCAGGGATAATCTCTCGATGAGAGATTGGCTTCTTTGCTGTGAGCACGTCTTTGATTCTTTCTTGGAAGAATTGGTTCTCGTTCCTCTGAAAATGTATCGGATTTGCCTTCGTCAACATGACTTTGATTTCTTTCAGGAAAGTCTTTCTCTCGATGATAGGCAGGGTAAGTCTCCAACAGATTCACTCCTCTGAGCTCTTTCGATACAATCATATAAAATATGACTGTCAAAATACGTCGCAGACCTTTAGTGCTGGAGTAGTAATTCCTTTAAAAAGACTTACACAGGGCATTCAGTGGGCCATCCAATAACACGGATTGACAAGGAGAGTCATCACTTAATAATTTTGGTAAACACAGTGGTATGGGTGAATTACGGCTGAAGGATGTTATATATTGAAAAGATTGTCCAAGGAGGAAGCTCATTTTCGGAGGGTTCTTCGAACACATCGACCTGAGGGTTGGACGTCTTGGAAAAAGAGTGATCTTCAGCTTCAAAGTCGGCTAGTGGGTGTGTCGGAGAGCGCGCCATCTCAGGTATGATCTGGGTGGGTGGTGCTGTGGGTGTGTGATAGCCTTACGCGATGATGGGCTTTCGGTGTCGTGGGGGTATTGAAGACCTTAACCAGAATGGGGGACATGCATTGATGGAGCCTTATGGCTTGTGGGCAAGGCTGGAGAGCGCAGCTACGTAGCGGCCAAGGGGTCCGGCTGATCAGTGCATTGAATCCAAGAGGGTAATCGCGTTCGCTTCCTTGAAGATTGCGAATGGGGGTTCAGGGTGAATCTGCCGTGGTCCGGTGGCGCATCGATACATATGGTCTGAATCGCACTAAGGACTGAAAGGTGTGGCAAGGCTTTGTGACATGGCGAACGCCCCGGCTGCAACTTCGATTGCCTTGAAAGCGCTTGGAACTCACTCACAGCCGCGTGGGAAGTCATGTGACCCGGCAGCACGTTCGTGAAGTAGGTTGTCCTGCATCAAGGTGGGTGTAGCCTGTTATATCGCGGCTCCTTGACTTCGCGCGGGAGAGATAAGAAAGGGGTTCGAGCCTGGCTTTTATATAAGGCCCTGTCGTCCACGTATCTCTGAGTGATGTGTTCTGCCTTCGTTTGAAAAGCGCTTGAGTTTCTGGGCATTCTAAGACATTGTCTACATACGAGTAAGGTAGCCGCACACCAGCATATTCCCGGGGCCACCTAGAGCATGCAGCGCAGTACGCAGAAAAATACGAGGACGCCGATGTGTCCCAGCAAGAAAGATGTAGGTTCCCCACTTAAGGCTGTGGAGTGAGATGGTTTCAGTAGGTTGACAGGATCAGTACTTGGAAAGGCGTTCGATTGATACTCACGACCCCGACTTCCGATCCCTACATTATGCTCCCAAGAGAGCAAACGAGGTTTGTAGGCAGTATCAATTTGGTGAGGCCATCTGACGCGGATTAGGCTCCTCGGAAGTACGACAGCGGAGAAGAGGTGTACAACAAGGAGGAGATAGACGACCGTGGCCGGCCTACCTACAGAAAGTTGTGGATCTGTTGCATGCGTTACAATAAAAAGACAAAGGAATGGTGGTACAGGGTCAAGGATGGACCTGTGCCTCATGGAAGGAGCATAGGATGGGTTTCCGAGCGAGGATTGGCCCCGTTGTAACGAATGTACTTTACCTATTCTGTGGATAGGACCACAGTCAAACCGGTCTATAACGATGTTAGCTATAATAATATCCGCTTACTAACGATATTTTCTCGTATATCTAATTATTCTTAGTAATAAATACTAATATTCGCGATATAATAATTATTATTAATTCCTAGATATCTTTAATATATATTATTATAGCCTATTACTATTATATTAGTATTAGATAATACTACGCTATAATACCCCTAGAAACTACTTTCTAGGGCTATAAAGCTCCTATCTCCCTCTTAAAAAATAACTCTAAGAAAAGATATTATATAGTAATTAATACTTACTAGTATAAATTCTTATATAATTATACTATTAATATTAATTAATATAATATCCTACCTCCTTCTTAAAAGAAGCTAGATTTAATTAGAAATACTACTATAAACTTACTTAATTAATCCTATTTAAAATTTTCTCCCTTAAATTTACCTATCTTAATAAGTCTAAGGAGTTCTAGTAATCTAGTAGTATAAAGAGTTAAGTACTTAATTAGCCTAATCTTAAAGATATATTATTTAATATTTAGTAAGGCTCTAATAACTAGGAATACTCTTAAGGAGTTAGCTAGTAAGTTATAAAAGAAGCTATTATAGTATAAGGATCTACCTAGTAAGTCTAAGTAGTTAAAAGGCTAGCTCTAGGCTTTTAAGAAGTATTATAAGACCTGAAGCTATATTAGATATAATAAGGCTAGTACTATTAATAGAATTACTATTAAGAAGAAGCTTTTAGATATATATAAAGAATTAATAATATACTTTAACTAAGATATATTTAATATAAATAAGTTAGCTCTCTTCTAGAAAATAATATTAGATAGAATACTTATAATAGAATAAATACTTAGTAATAAATATAAAAAGATATAAGCTATAATAAACTTTTATTATAATACTAGTATAAAAAAGCTCTTATTATAATTAATTAATAAGATAGTAAGAAGCTGTATTGTTTTAGCTAGGTAGGTATCTATATTAATAACCTTAATATAATATAGTTTTTAAATACTAAGGCTTAGTTTACTAGCTATCTCTTAAAGAATACCTTGTATTTATATTAATATTAATATTTTATACTCTACTATCTAGGTACTTAGAGCTAATAAGAGCGTTCTAACTCTAGTTTATTAAGAGGAAATAGGAAACTATAAATTATAGAGAAAAACCTCTCTTACCTATCCTATTTATTATAATACTTCTAAGCCTTTAAATACTATATACTATCCTCTCCCTTATACTCTATATTACCCTAGTATTAGATTCTAATATCTATATACTTATATCTCTTATTAGGGCTACGCCTCTTTCTCTATTCTTAAAAGGTTTATATTCTCTTAATTACCCTCTTATCCTTTCTTATATAGTTTAATTAATATTAATAAATACCCTTAGCCCTTCTATTAATCTACTACTACCCTAGCTACTCCTCTCTTATATTATCTAGTATTAAGGCATCCTTTTCTATTTAACTTATAATACTAGGTCGCTATTACTACTAGCTTAGTAGAAGGCTTATAGTACTTCTATTAGGAATTACCACGTATCTTTTCTATAATACGTAGGAGGGAGCTATTAGAGTTAGTAGGGGGGGTATAAATATACTTTATTACTACTATTATATTACCACTTCCTAGTACTAGGTACTAGCTAGAAAGATATAGGATAGTATAAGATATTTATCTCGCTAGCTATCCTGTAGTATAGTATAGGATTAGCGATTTTAGTCCTATCCTATTCTAGGATAGTATAGGTTTTTATAGGATAATCCTACGAGATAGATTATTCGTAGGACTACTTTATAAGATAGGATATTTTTAGGATATCCTATAATTAGTAAGTATATGACGTAGTATTTTCTAAAAAAATATTTTAGAAATCTTTCTTATCTAGAAAGCTATAACTAGAAAGCTAACTAGGAAGGTAAATATTAGCTTTCTAATTAGCTTTCTAGTTATAACTTCCTATATAGTAAAGATTTCTAGATTTTTTAAAATATCCTACTATTTTATAGAAATATCTAGAAACCTTTACTATATAGGAAGCTATAACTAGAAAGCTAACTAGAAAGCTAATATTTACCTTCCTAGTTAGCTTTCTAGTTATAGCTTTCTAGATAAGAAAGGTTTTTTTTATTTTTATAGAAAATACTACGTTATATACTTACTAATTATAGGATATCCTATAAATATCCTATCCTATAAAGAGGTCCTATGAAAATCCTATTCTACTAAAAAATCCTATCTTATCCCCGTCTTATACTATTATAAAGATATGGGATTAGGACCCGATTTACCTATCCTATCCTACAGTCCTATACTATCCCACGTGGAATATCCTATAGAATATCCTATATCTTTCTAGCTAGTAGTACTAGGCCGTATAGTAATCTACTTATAAGAGAAAGCGGATTATATTAAAATCCTACTAGCTATACCTATATTTATAAGGTTACTACTCCTACTCCTATATATAGTTATAGTCCTCCTAGCTAGCGGGGGTAGCTCTAGCCTATTATTCTAACTCTTCTACTTAGTATAATACCTTCTATCTCTTAACCTAGAGTCTCCTATATATAGAGCTAATACTACTAGTAGGAATTATGGTAGGTATTATTATATATATTAAGGACGCGCTCGCTATTTATTTTAAAACTCTATATAAGGAGCTCTACTACTATATAATATCTTAGTTTTATTCTAACTACATTTAAACTAGAGACCTCTTAGCTCTATTAATAAGTAATAGGTTTATAGCTAGTACTATATATAAGTAGATCTTATTACTAACTAAAGAATACCTTATATAGTTTAATATTAAGATATATAGATATTTAGTAGTCTTACTAATTAATAGTTTTAGTACCTACTATTTAAGTCTTAATCTTTACCTTTTAAAAATCTCTCTAGCTTAAAATATATAAAAATTATCTTTCTACTTACTAATACTTCCTTAATTTATTAACCTCTTAATTAAGGAGTTATCTATACCTAGAAGGTATACTACTAGAAGTAATAGCTCTACTTTATTATAAACTATTATAGTAATAGAATACATCTAATAAAGGTTATTATTATTCTATAAGCTATTTACTAGAATATTAAGTTATTAGAGACTAGGGTTATTAGTACTATAATTTATAATTACTAGGTTAAAGTATAAATTCTTAGATTAAAGATAGAGTCTTTAATTAAATAGGAGGTACTTAATTTAAAGTAGATATAAGATACTATTAAAGATAAGGCTATATATAAGACTATTATTATTATAAAATACTTTATATATAACCTAGAATAGAGGATTCTAATTATTAATTTAAATACTCTACTTACCCTTTTAATATATATTATAAGTATATAGTCTCTAATAATTATATTTAAATTAATAATTAGAACCCCTTATTCTAGGTTATATACGAAGTACTTTATAATTATATTTAAATACCTTTAAGCTACCTATCCTTTTAGTATATATTATAGGTATATAGTTCCTAAAAATTATATTTAGATCTACTCTCTAGGGTTAGCTACTCTAAAAGCTAGATTATATAGACTTACTAATTAGTTAGTAAGGCCTAGTATTTAGTTCCTTTTAAGAGAGAAGACCTATTATATTTATTAAGAATTTAGTAATTTATTATAATTTATACCCTAGGCGACTTAATTATATACTTATAAGCGCTTTAATTAGAGGTTTATACTAGTATTAATAGTATATTACACCTATTATACCCCGCTTAAAGGCGGCCTATTACGCGTTTTAGTACTAATATACCTTATATAAAGGTATCTAATTATTTATACTATAGTTATAACTTCCTCTAAGGGTTCTTATACTAGTAATTCTTATACTATTTTCGCCTAGCGCCCCCTTATATAAGGGTAACTAATTATCTAAAGGGCTTAAAAACCTCTATTATATACTTTAAATAGACTTTAACTAGGTTAGAGGCCTTAGAATACTACTCTAGATATAGCTTATAGTAGCGCGTTATTCTACTATTACTATTACCCTTAAGCTATTAGGCTAATAGCTTTAAAGGGAGAGATAGTTATTATAGAATACTTTATATATAACTTAGAATAGAGGGCTCTAATTATTAATCTAAATACTCTAGTTACCCTTTTAATATATATTATAATCGTATAATCCCTAATAAATATTAAGGAGATAGATTAAAGTATTACTAACCTAGTAAGTTATAATTATATTAGATTAGTTATAATTATTAAAGTCTTTCTAAACTCTTTATAAGAATAAGTTATTAATACTAATAATAATATACTAGAAGTAATTATAAAGACTTATAATAATAAGTATCTATTTAAGTTAAATAAAGATAAGGCTATTATATTAATAGTATATTTATAAGATATTATATATAAGTTATATATACTACATCTTTATAAGAAATAATAATAGGGTAGTAGTAGCGAGTCTATTAATAGACTTAATTATTAGGAGAGAATTCTTTTAAAGCGGGGTATACTAGTATTAGATTAGGCGATAATTACTAGCTATTTTATATAGAAATTGGAGTGATACTAGGCGTAACAATATCCCCTTTATAACGATATCTACCTATGGAAAATACATATCGCTATAGACCGGTTTGATATAATGTCATGAATGTCCCCGTCGTTGGAAAGCAAGGTTTGTTCGTGACGTCTGTGACTGATGGCTGTCACACCAACACGGCAAACCGCATCTGCATTCGCCCGCATTGGCTGAGATGCGAGTCATCGCGGGCCAGTAACATGGTACCAATATCGAAAGTACCCGCGCAAACTGGATGGTGGAATGCTCCGTCGCGGTCGATAGTTGTGGAAGGTGACATTGAAAACGCTGTCCCTATCGAAGCGATGTAACAAGTAATGATCGCTTGCCTTTCTATAACTTACCTATCACTTGCGAATTCATGGTGCGAAGGTGGAGGGTGGAGGGTGGAGGTCATCATAGCACCCCCACGCCACCATGCAACTTATAGTACGGTCCATCCCCAGGATTTCGGCCATGCCATACTATTCTGTACTGTGGTGTCCACCATATTAAATGTTAGCGTGACAGGGATTATTTTGGTGAGGGTTCACCAAAATAATCCCTGTCACGCTAACATTTAACACCGTGGATACGTAGATTCAACCAATGAGAATCATTCCTGCTTTTTTCCATCAGCATAAACTAAGTATGCGCCTGACTAAATAGCGCGACAGGGATTAACTTGGATCCAAGTTAATCCCTGTCGCGCTAATTACTAACCCGTTGGACAGCACAGTCCTCTCTCCACCGATATATTCTAGCAAGGCCATGTCATGGTGTGTCATGGCATTGGCCAGGCTGGATCCCAATGGCAGCTTGCATGATAGGAGTGGTCGGCCCTTGCCGCGCCATTGGGCTGACACGATCTCGTTGTCGCGCATTTTGCACCAATCTCATTTCTCATTCAGTGCCACCTCCTTACTGGGCCTTGAATTGCTTGAAATTCCTTATCGTAGGCTGACTACCTGCATACAACCCTGCGGCTCTGCTCTTCTTGCTGAGACCTGAACATTACCTCCTTTACACGCTTAGTGCAATCCTGAACTCTAACAAGCACCAGAAATCTCCGGATATTTGCGTCCACCGTCGGTTGTCGTCGTACTGACCCACTATGCCGGAAAGGGTCGATGGCAACCAGGATGTCTCACATCAACCAAATACGCACGGAGCTAGTGCAAATCCTACACCAATTTCTAGCGAGAGCCAAAACGGTCCTACCGAATCCGTAATATCTCCCAGGGCTAGTGAGTCGGACATTCCGTGCCCATTCGATTCACAGTCATCGTTGGACGAAGAGTATGGAGGTGGCCGTAAGATTCCTACCCTTTCCCTGTCGGACGGTGCACTTACAAGGGGAACAGCAAGAAGAAGGCCCTTGCAAACTCGGATACAAGAAACACTCCGATTGAAGAAAAGATATCCCGACGGCTACGAAAGCGGCCGAGTCAATCAGATTATCCGCTCTTGTAGGCAATTCGTCCTCTATGGTATCCGCGCTACTAACAATACTCGTCAGTAAATCAATATCCTGCAGGATATGGTAAAATCGCTGCTGTTGAGGATCTAGACCCAGATTTTTCCATCTATCGCAAATTCGGATATCTTCACAACTACGCATTACTTTATCTTCAAGATGATTTGGCCGAGATACAAGACGACCTGGAGAGACTTGACCGATGGGAATTCAGGGATGGCTCGCCCAAGCGATTGGTTTCTCGCCGGCTAGACAACGCATCTGAAAATTCAACGCGCAAGGAGCTCATGGAAAAACTCCATAACAAGCTCGCTCAGTATGGTAAGCTAATCACGAAATCCGTGGAAGAGTCATGTTCCTGATCCTCAGTGTAGACGATGCGCTTTTGCGATTGCAGCAAATCCAGGCTATCAAGCGGCCGACCGAGAGAGCGCAACGCAACATGTACAATTTGATCAGCAACACCCAAAGCCTTGTTAAAGATGAGTCCGATTGGATCCGGGAAGGACCCGACCTAGCAGCACTGGGTCAAGGAAATGAGCATGGATGGCTGAACACTTTTCTGGAAGACGTGCTAAGTACAATATCAAGAAAAGTAACCATGGTAAGTTCTCGATCCTGTAACTTCTCCACTACGAAACGCCGGCCACCAAATCTGCGGTACACTCCGCAGGTCATCACTCAATTCTAATCAGAAAGTAGGCCGTCTTCAGCAGCTCCGAGCAGAAGGTCAAAACCGGCGACGAAGAACTCGACCTCCTCTCCTCCAACCGCTTCGACATCCTGCTTCGTATCGTTCTCACGATCATAGCTGCAGTCCTCCTCCTCGTGCCCGTTTACGTGCTTTTCAGACTTCAGCCGACCTCACAAGCTGAATTCGAACGGAAGAGTAACTATCAGATCCTCACTGTCTTCCTCTTCATTCTTGCATTTGCAGCTTCTTGTTCGATCTTCACGCAGGCAAAGAGACAAGAAGTCTTCGCGGCGACTGCGGCATACTCTGCCGTGCTGGTCGTTTTCCTAGGCAACGCCTCAAATGTATTGCTCTCGCAGAAGTCGGGATGATGGATTTCCTTCCATTACTGAACTGTTCGTCTGGTTTCTTCGGGAGCATACAATTAGCCGCATCTGCTGGTATTCTGGGGATCTGGCGTAACCAACATTGTACCCTTCATTTGGCAAGAAGCGAATTCGGTGACTAATCTCGGACGTTACTCTTTGATTTACGAATCATGTCCTGCAGTTCATGAGCGGGGAGCGTAAGCACCCTTGGTGTATGTTTTGATGCCTGTACAATCACTCAGCGACGAACAAGAGCACTTTCTGTAGACTGTAATACACACACACGTTTCAGTATTTTTATAACGGCAAATTACAAAAATACCACACTTTTCAGGAGTATTTCTAAAAATGCCACCCTTATATTTCAAAGATACTATACCTCTTAATTTAACTTATATAAAGCTATTCCTATATAATATTACTATTATTACTATTTAACTATTATTATTACTCTTACTATTTATTATTAGTAGACTAACTATAAGGAATTAAATTTAGAGTTATATTTATAAAGTTATATAATACTAAACCTATATATATTAGTAAACTAGAGAGCTTGTATATTATAAAAATATATGTATTTTATATATATTCTATATATATAATAGGTGTACTTATATACTAGCCTACTAACCGCGTCGAGTTAGTACTTTAAACTTAAATTAGATATCTAACTTAAGTCTTAGTAATTTAATACTAAAATCTAGTACTAAGTATTTAAGTTAGTATTAATAGTTAATACTAAGTATTTAAGTTAGTGCTTAGGTAGGTACTAAGTATTAATATTAAAGTATTAATTTAAATTATTAAAACTTTAATTTTAATTTTAATATTTTATTAAGATTATAATATTAAGAATATTTTCTAGTAATATAAAAAGGTAATATAATTATTTAATAATCTTTAATAGATAGCTTAACTATCTAGTTAGATAATTTTATAATTTTATACTTATAATTCTTTTATTCTTTATTATCCTCTTTACTATTATTATACTTATTATTATCCTTACTACTACTATTAGTCTTATTAATATCTTTTAGCTTATATTCCCTATCCTCTTCTTTATCCTCCTTAATAGTATACTTAATTTCTTTCCTATTAGTACTAACTTTACTTAAGATACCCTTCTTATCTTAATTCCTTTATATAAGGTTAGGTATAATATAATCCTTTATATTAAACGCGTTAGTATACTCTTATATAAACTTAGTATAAGTTATTATAGTATTAAAGTCTTATATATCTTTTAACTCCTTTAGACCCTTATAAACTAACTATTATATAGTAGAATTATATTATAAAAAGTAATACGAGGTAAATATACTATTAGGTAATAGGTATATAAAGGCTTATATTCCTATCTAGTAGGGTACTAGTTATAAGTACTTACCTAATTAGTACTTACCTAATATTTCTATAATAGTTACTACTAATAGGAAAAGGAGAATATATCCTTATATACTATACTTTCTAGTATAGAAAGTATTCTACTCTACTTTAATTATATATACGTACTATTTCTATATATCTAGCTATCTAATACTATTCTAGAAGTCTTACTATATTTCAGGGGTAAGGAATTTAAAATTAAAATTTATAGGGTCTTTAATAAAGCTAATCCTTTCTAGACTAACTATCGAGTTAGGTTTTAGTACTATAGATTAGTACTAACCCGAATACTCGGTACCTATTTAGGTACCAACCCGAATACTTAGTACTAGTTTCTAGTACTAACCTGAAAAGCCCTTAGTACCTTGGCGAGTCGGGTTAACCTAACCTAACTCGACTCGCTAAGGTATCGCTAAGACGCCAAGCCCCTAATAAAATAGTAAGGAACCCTAATTTTTTTCTAGAACTACCCCTATACTAAAAATAGATTTTTTTTAATTAGAATTTTACTACCCCTTTAATTCCCTAGGGATATATATTACCTTTTTATATTACCTTAAAGAATTACCTAGGTTAGGCTAGGTAATAATAATAATAATGCTTAGTAATATAGTAGTAAATTATAAACATAATAGTAAATACTATTATAAATAAAAAATATTAGTAATATTATAGTTATTATATCTATAGGAATAGCTAATTAGCTATTACCTTTCTATATTACCTTATTTACTATTAAGAATTACCTAGTAAGTAATAATAATAACGCTTAGTAATCTATTAGTAAGTTATATATATAGTATAAAATACTATTATAAATAAAAAATATTCCTAATATAATAGTCTTAATAAAATAATATAGTGGAATTAATATCTTAGCGAGTCGGGTTAATACTTTAGTATTAATACTTAGTACTACCCTATAGTATTAACTTAAATACTCGGTACTAACTATTAATACCAACCCGAATACTTAGGCTAGGAATTTAGTATTAACTCGCTAAGAGTCGAGTCAGGTTCCTAACTTAAGTTCGAAGTACTAACCTGACGCGGTTAGTCTAATCCTTTCCTACCTTAACTAACTATCCCTTAGAATCCTAGGTAAGTTATTCTTAGGTAGATATAGAATATATTAAGATTATAAGGTAGATACGGCGTTAGTAAGTTAAGATTATAAGGTAGATAGGGCGTTAGCGAGTTAATAACCTATAAGCTTATAGTATCTCTTAGAGTTCTTTTTAATATTTACCTCCCTCTCTTTAAGCTACCTCTTAGCGCGTTTACTTACTTCCTTAGAGGTATATTATATATCTCTAGTAGCTAGTAGGATTTTATCTAATATTTAAGTAGCTATAATTCCCTCTTATAATATCTTTATTTTATTTACCTTATCTATTTACCCTTTATTTTTTACTTTAATAATAGCTACCTCCTAGTTATTAATAATACTAAGAGTATTATAAAACTAGGAAGGTAAGAAATAATTTATACAGCTCTAATAATATATATTAAGTACTTTAACTAATAACTTTATTCTCTTATTAGTTAGATACGTCTTAATATAGCCCTATAGTACTTATCCTATAGAATTTAGTAAGTTACTTATAGTATTAGAAAAGTCTACTATTATTCCTAGGCCTAGCTATAGTAATTTATTATTATCTATATTAAATAGTTCCTTAATTATATTAATAAGATATATAAGTTTTTTTTTATTACTATTACTATCTCCTCTAATATTACTATTACTATAACTAGGATATATATTATATAGTTACTTATTAAATTAATACCTTAGTTCTCTATCTTCCTTACCTTAATAATCTAAAGGAAAGTTAGCTTTATTTAAACCTATTATTCTATTTTAGTAGGTTTATTAGCTACCTTAGTAACCTTCTTCTCTTACCCTTAAGATTTTAGCGGGGCTAAGTTAGGTTTTAGAGTAGGATTTTAAACTAACTTAATAATAGACCTTTTATCCTCCCCTTTTATTCTTAATAACTTTATAAAGGTAATAGAAGCTATTTAGGGTAATAGTAAAGTAAGGGCCTTATTAATATAAGTTTTTTATATATATAACTTTTCCTTTAGTTTCCCTATCTACTAGCTTCTAACTTATTAGTTAGGTATAATACTAGCTATCTTAATATCCCCTTATAAAATATAGGTATTATAATAAATAATATCTCTTTATATTTATATTTATATTTTATACTCTACTATCTAGCTACTTAGAGCTAATAAGGGTAGTTTATATCTAGCTTATTAAAAGAAACTATAATTTATAAAAGAAAACCTTATCCTCTATCCTATTTATTATTATATTTTTAGATCTTTAGATATTATATACTATTTTATTCCCTTCTTTTATTAGGGTTACCTATCCCCTTATCCTCTAATTAGAGCCTTCCTACTCTTATATAACTTTAAAGAGTTATTCCTTTACTAGTATAAATTAGCTAAGTATACCTTAATAAATAACCTATTTAATTACTACTTTTAACCCCTTTAAGGTTAATATTATTTAATAAAAGTTACTTAACCTTATCCTTTAAAGTATTAGCCTCCTCTCTTTTATATAATTAGGGTAGAATATAAGTATATATTTAATATCTTAACACTTTTATTTATGTTTATAATTAATATTATTAACCCCTAGTACTCTCCTCTTATATAAGAAGGCGCGTAATCCTATCTTCTTTATATATAACTAGATATTTATAAAGCTCTTAGCCTTAAAAAGCCTTATATAAAAATTAACTCTTATCTCTTAAATTCCTTCCCTTTATATTATTATCTTTATATAATTAAGGATATCCCTTTAATATCTTTACTACCTCTCTTTTTACTTTTCTTTTACCTATATTAGTAATTCGGGAAGTCGGCCTGCTAGTTTTAAGTTACGTATCCTACGTAACCCGCCCCTAGCTAGCTACGAATATATAAAGTAACTTCCTATTACCTTAAGCTATAATAGAATAATATTACGGCCTAACTTAACTAGGATTAGGCTAAAGTTAGGCTAAATAGATTTAGATAGGCGGATATAATAATATTCTAGATATATTATTCTAAAAATCTAATATCTTTATACGTAATTATATAATATATAATTATAAGGTAATAAATATTATTAATATATCTATATCACCTATTATATATAGTATTATAAGTATCTCTAATATATTTATTATTACTATTATTAGGGTTAACTAATATTTCTTTCTCCTACTTAGTTATATCTAAGGTATATTTAGATTATAAGTCTAAAATAATAATAATTTATACCTATTATAGTATATATAATCTTAAGGTTCTATAAGGAGGATTAGAAGGTATTTCTTAAATAATAAATATCTTTAGTTTTATAAGTAATAGAGGTTCCTTACTATAATATCTCGCTATTAATAGTTAGTTCTTAGTACCTAAGTTTATTAAGTAGGTAATAAATTTCTACTACTAAAAAGAGGTAGCTAGTAAGAGGAATAAGCGGAGTCTCTCTAATATTTAGTTATAAGGTTAGTCTAGCGAGTAGTAGATATAACCTCCCTATTTAGCTCTATTCTACTAAAGCTATATATCTAGTAGGCCCTTATAATATAAATATTAAATATCGCCGGCTTAAACTAATTACCTATAAAAGTTAGTCTAGATTAGGAAGTTTAGAATAGTAGAATATATTACTAAGCTATCTACCCCTATAATTATTAACTACGTCGCTATTTTAAGATATATATTTAAAATTCTACTATATATATATAATAGTAATATTAATTAGCTAGGTAAGTAATAGAGATAATAAGTAATAAGTAATAGAGATAGTAACCGGTAAGTAATAGAGATAGTAACCGGTAAGTAATAGAGATAGTAACGGGTAGGTAATATTAATAGTAACGGGTAGGTAATAGTAATAATAATAGGTAAGTAGTAGTAATAGTTAGAAATCTAACTTATTAAATATTAAAAAGTAAAAATTAAAGGATACTTATAAAAGTTAAACTTAGTTAGTAGGTATTCTATTAATCTAGTTAAAGTATTCTTAAGGGTATTAATACGTAGAGTTAGAATAGTAGCTTATATTAGTATAAGGCCGCTATATAATAGCTTATAAGTAGTAGGCGTAGCTAGTTATTATTATTATAATAGTTAAGATAAGATAAGAAATAGGAATTAACTTATATAGTTAACTATTATACTACTAGGACTTTCTTTATATAAACTATATCTTATTCTTTTACTTATCCTTTCTATACTTAGGAAAGGTTATACTTATAATACTATTAAGTATATAACTATTATAAGAGACTATATAAAGTAAGATCTTAGATTTAAAGAGAATAGTATATAGAACGCGATAGTATATATAATAGGTTTATATAATATATTAATTTACTACTTATATACTACTTAAATATATCTATCTACCTTACTTATATTCCTTATATAAGGAGTATAACTAATAATATATCTCTAGGTATTATAAGTACCCTAAGATATACGTAGTATAACTACTTTAAGTAAAATAGATCTATCTTATTTAAAGATTATATAATATATATTTAATTATTATAATATATAAATAGCTATTAATTATACTATTAATATTAATATTTAATTTATAAAAGTTAATATTTTAAATTTTACCGCCCGTCTAATAAATATATTTTAGCCTAGCTTTAGCCTAATATTAGGCCAATTCTTCCTTTATACCTTGTTTATAATTATTTCCTTATTGAACTAGCTATTATCTATATTTATATTCCTTAACCTACTTATCTATAACCCTAATACTATTTAATAGAAAATCTAAGTTATAGATAGTATTAAATTAATCCTAGTTAATATAATTATTTATATAGAATCTTATATATTCCTTATTTACTAGTACTAGATATATATTATAAAGTATATAAGATAAATTATAAAAATACTAAATACCTAGAAGCCTTAGGTTTTAGGACCTACTTAATAGTTATATCCCTACTTTAAGTATTTTATATACCTTATTTATTACTCTACTATTAATCTAGCGTATTACTTTAATAAATACCCCTATATATATTTATAATCTTCTATCCTTCTTAAGTCTTTTATAATTAAGGATAGAAATAATAAGTTATAATTATTTTATATATTTACTACTTCCTTTTATAGATCTTATAACCTTATATCTAATATTAGGATTAGTCTCTTATACCTAGATATAGTTATACTACTACCCTTTCCTCCTATACTAGTATAGAGTATATTAGACCTTTTCCTACTAAAGGTAATTTATATCTAAAGAGTCCTTACTATTACACTTCTAATAGGTTAAAGACTAATAAATTCTAATAAAATAGTAATTTACTTATATTAAATCCTTCTTGTATCTATTAAGTTTATTACTATTATATAACTACCCCTTAAGTCTATTTTAATTTTCTTAAAGGAAAACTATTAATATATTTATAAGGCCGTTATACTTAAATTCTAGATTAGCTAGTACTTATAAGACCTTCTATTATTACTTATAACTATATTTTAGATTATATAATATTATTATATTACCTTTAGGAATTATTATTATTATATATATTAGGTCTTAAGTAGTAGTAGAATATCTATTACTTATTTATTAACTTACGCTTAAAGTAGACTTTATCTTATTATAAAGTATTATATTATTTATTATAATAAGGTTTTAATAGTATATATTATAACTTAAGATTTAGTACTCCTAGCCTTCTATCTTATTTATTATAGGAAAGAAGGATTTAAGTAGAACTTTATATATAGCTTTATTATAAGCTATATTAAAACTCTATATACTATTATATAAGTAAATAAATATAGTATAATATATTATAATATATAGTTTGAGGATATTAAATTAGGTTTTATTACTATTATTATTATCTAGGGTTATATTTAGGGTTAATACTTTATAAAAACTATCTTTAAGTAGTTAATCTAATATAATATATATTATATATAAGTTAAGGTATTCTTATTATAACTTTTATATATTACTAGTATAATAAAGTTTATAATTACTTAATTATAATAGATCACGGAGTCTTACTTTCTAGCTAGTAGAAGTACTATTACTAGAACTAGTTAATGTATTATTACCTTCTACTTATTACTACTCTACTACTTAACCTTATTAAAGTATTTAAAGTATTTCAAGCTAGTAAACCTAGGGACTTAATAAAACTATTTATTAAGCTAAATTAATATTATAAACTCTACTACCTTTTTCTTATCCTTTATACTCCTTTTCCTTATAGTTTTCCTACTTATCTTAAGGATATCCTCTATTAGGGTTATATACTAGTTAATTAGTCTTATAACTACCCCTTTAAATAATTAATATAAGATATTAATATCTATTAGTATATAAATATTATAGTATTTATACTTCTAGGCCTAATTTACTACTAGATATATTATTATAGTCTTTCCTACTTACTTTAGATTAGATAGTTACTTATAAAGTTTAGCTTATATATATTTATAGCTTTAGTATTTCTATTCTTTTATAAGATTACTTTAATTATTAGGAGGTACTTTATAAATACTATAATATTAATTTTTCTTAATACTTATAATTAAGACTTACTCTTTATAATCTACTATTATACTATTAATAATTAGGTAGTAGTATCTTATAAAGCTATTTATATAGTAAATATTTATACCTATCTTTATAAGACTCTTAAATACTACTTTAATTAGCTATAAATTACCCCTATTTAGCCTAATCTAGCCTATAAGTATTATAAGTAGATTAAATATATATTTAAAAATTTACTTTATTAATAAGTAATAAACCTCTACTTATAAGTATTTTTAATATTCCTTTCTAATCTTTATAATTAATATTAAGTTAATAAGAATTAAGCTTAATCTTATTTAACTCTATCTAGTTAATCTATTAAGATTTCTAATTATTATATATACTAGTTATAAGCTCTAGTCTTTATAATATTATAATATCTAGGTTTTATTAGTAGTAATAAGAATTAGGATAATTATAATACCTTTTAATAGCTTATCTTATATTTTCTACTACTAGTCCCTTATATATATCTTATTATAAACCTAAGTATTATTAGGTATTCTAAGCTAAATTAGGGTATAAATTAGGTTACTTAAGAAAGGTTTATATCTAAAGAGAAAGTAGATAATATTTAGTATATCTTAGTAGTAGATAGTATATTCTATAATTATAAGACTACTTATAAGACTTAGGACTATAAAGTAGTCTTTAACATATTAATCTTTATAGATACCCTAGGGAATATAATATATTTATACCTACTATTTAATAATATTATAAAAATTAAGTTACTCTTATATTAATCTTAAATATATATTCTAGTAGAAAGTATTAATACCTCCTTTAATAACCTTAGCCTTAGTTAACTACCTTATAAAGGTATAATCTATCTTATCTTAAAAGGGCTAGTAGGAATTATATAAAGAGGAGAGTATCTTATTATAATAGTTATAATATACCTTACTATCTATTTTAAGGATATCCTTAATAGGCGTTCTAGCTCTTTTAGCCTTTATAAATTCTTAAATTATAAGGGATAAAGATATAGATTAAATATATTTATAATTTGAAAGGATAATTTTAGTACTAGGAAGTTAAGGCTAAGAAAAATTAATACTAGGTTATTTATAAGTATAATATTACTACTAATATTACTACTTATATTTATATACTCTAGTATAGCCCTACTATCTTTATTCGCCTTTAAAAACTCTAATATATCTAGATATATAATAGTATCCCTAGTCTTATTAATCTCTAAATCTATTATAATTTATTTATAAAGTTAATTAATCTTATCTTTATCTAGGTAGGCCTTAGGCCTAGGGTCTCTCCTACGCTTTATACCTCGCGTTATAAGATATTAGTTAAGATACCTTATTAATAATCTAGCTATTTTAGTAATAAAATTATATATAAGATAGGAGTAATTTATTATAACTCTCTTTTATATTAAGGAAGTTAAGTTATACCTTAAATATATTATATAACTTATAATACGCGTTATTATTATATCCTTTATTATACTAGCCTTAAGGTTATTATTATATAAATGTTAAGGTATAAAGCTACTTATATAGTAAGTCTTAACCTAAATTTAGGCTAAATTTAAGCTAGATTTTACCTAGTTTTAATTTACTAAGATTAGATCCTTCTTATCTTAATAACTAGATATTTCTAATTATATCTATTAAATTATTATACCCTAAGGTATTTATATATACCTTATAATAGATAATATTAATTTCTTATAAGTACTAAATAGTAATATAGAGTTATTAATATTAATATTACTAGTACCTTCTAGGGAAATAGGGGGACTAGCCCTTAAAGATATATAGTAACCTTTAAATTTATAAGGCTTAATTTAATCCTCTTCCTTTACTTTAAGCCTAACCTCTTCCTTATATCCTTTATTATATCCTTTATCTAATAAATATAATTAGATTAATAAGTTAAGTAACTAGATAGCTAATCTAAAATAAGTAGTATAAGCTTTATAAGAGGTAGTAGTTAAATTAAGTAATAAAGCTAGTATTTTAGCTAGAGTAGCTTAATATAATATAAGGGTAATTATACTTAATACTAGTAGAAGGAGTAATTTAAAAAGGGATAGTACTTTAAAATAAAGTAGATTTAGTATTAAAAATATTAGAATAATATCCTTTATAATTAATTTAGTATAAGAAAAGATTTTATAATAATATAACTCCTTTAACTTAGTATAAATTAGGTAAACTTATATAAAAATAAAATATCTCTATCTTATTACCTAATTTAAGTTAATTTTATTAAGGTTTATATTATTTATAAAGTAATATCTTATCTTAGTTTACCTTCTATCTATAAACTACCTTACCCTCCCTCCCTCTCTCTCTATTCCTCTATTATTATACCTTTAGAATTTTATATAATATTAGTTAGATAGGTATTCTTATAACATTATATTTACTCTTATATATATATTAGTATTTACCTAATATCTACCCTAATTATAAGTACTCTTAAGTTATAAAGTAACTTTAATTATAAAGAAGGGCTATTAAAGAATATATAATTTAAGGAATATATTATAAGTATATACTTAATTACTTATAAGGTAATAGTTAGTAACCTCTTTATTATAACTATTAAGCTTATTAAGATAAATAATATCTTTATAAGTAGGTTTTTAAGGTTATCTTCTACTAGGTTAGACCTTAATAAGTTATAAAAGGTATATAGCCTAGCCTTTATTTTATAATTTAGAGAGAAGCTTAAGATTAAAGGATATTTTAATATTTATTTTAGAATTATATTATAGTATATTAATATATATATTTATACTTATAAAGTTAAATACTATTTCTTTAGATATTTCTAAAGAAGAGTTAATTAGAAGAGAGGAATAAAATACTCCCTTAAGTCTTAAATAAGAATCTACTATTAATCTCTACTTAAAATCTCCCTCTACTTAGGCGCTTAAAGACTTTAAGTTTAATTATAAGTTATTTTAAATAATTATAATTATAACTTTATATAAGGTTAGAGTAGGATTATCTTAAAGTAGGATAGGGATAAAGTATTAATACTTATTAATCTCTAATATAAGAAATTTTAAGAGAGACTAGAGTTAAGATATATAATTAATAGTATATCCTAACTTACTTTATTTTATAAAGTTAATAATTAGCTTATAAATATAATAAATAATAAGGATTTATAAACTACTACCTATTAATATCTAATATAAGGGTAGAGATTTATAAAGATCTTAGTTATAATATAAGATAATATTAGTTAGCTAAGTCTTATACCCTTAATAATATATATTAACTTATAAGTAGTAAATATTAAAGAACCTCCCTTTTAATTATTTTAACTAGCCTTATATATACTTCTTTTAAGTCTAGTATTTATTAATATTTTTATAAAATATAAAGGAAGTATATATTATAATAGTATCCTAATTTATTTATAAACTTATTTATAAAGGTTATATCTAAGTAAGTTACTTTCTTTTTCTCCTAGGCTCTTAACCTTTAATTTATCTTAATATTTATATTATTAATTAGGTCTATTTAAGTACTTATATTATTTATTATTACTATCTAATTATAATTAAGTATAATAGCTATTACTAAGTAAAAAGGTTAATATAAGAGTATAAGTAAGGTAGGAGGAGAGTAAGGATAAAGACCTTATATAATATTAATATAAATAAAAGTAGAAGTTAGATATAGCTATTAAGTTAAGTATACTATTATTATTATTATTAAGTAAGAAGTCTTTACTTAATCTTAATCTATATATTATATTAAAGCTAGATATTAAAGAGGAGGGTAATAGAGAGTCTATTTAATCTAATATAAATCTTAAAGATTAATAAGTTAGGCTCCTCTTTTATAAAATTATTATAACTAACCTTCTTAAATTCTAGTAGTCAAGGGATAACTAGTTATATAAGTATCTTTAAGGTAATATATAATTATACGTAGCTAGATTCCTAAAGATCCCTAATTTTAATTTAAATATAAGTAAAACTATTATAATACTCCTTAAAATACTTAAACTTTTATACTACTAGTAGTAGCTTTATATATTTATTATAATACTTCTTAATATTAGGGCGCTAGGCTATTTGAGTACCCTTATTAGAGATAAAATAGGATTAAGTAAGGTAAAATTATTAATCTTAACTTAAATACTCTCTAGCTAATCTCTTTATATTAAGATATAGAAAGCTATTATATTAGTTATATTTTATTATTAATTATAATAAAAGTAGGAGAAAATCTATTAGAAATAGCGCGATAAACCTAAAACTTATTAGTATTATAAAGAGGGGGCGGCCTTAAGATCTAAATATCTTATAAATAATTAATTTTACTAGTATCCTTATTAATTAGAGTTAGAATATTTTAATATTTATTTTATATATAAATTAATAATATTCTTTATACTAAGTAGTAATATCTTAATATAACTTATAAAGCTTAATACTCTTATTAATTTTAAAATACTAGGTATCTAACTTATTAATAAGTATTTAGGTATTACTAATTAAAGTCTTACTTTAACTAGGGATATTATATAAAAGATTAAGATTATTAAAGATAATAATAACCCTAATATATAGTTATTAAAGAAGGGTAAGGTTATTTACTTAAAGTAATAAGGCTTCTTAATTACTTGAAGTACTCTATTCTAGATTCTTATTATATAATAAATATAGATTAAGAGATTTAAAAGTAGCCTTATTAATATATATTAATAAACCTATTAAAAGAATAAGAAAAAGGTAATAGATAAGGAGATAGTTTAATACCTCTATTATAACTTAGTAATTATTAATAAGAGTTATATTATAAAGAATACTAGCTAAGGGCCTTAGAAGATCTTATAAGAAATAAAATTAGATTAACTAGAATACTACTTCTAATCTACTACCTTAAGTAGTATAATAATTAATTTTAATCTAATAGATATTATAAGGTTTATAGATATTATTAGTAGTATTAAGTAGGACTACTTTAATTATAAGTATTACGCGTTCTTTAATAGTAGGCTTATAAGCTTAAGTAAGAATATTAATAAATTAATAAAAAACCTAGGGGATATAAATATTATAAAACCTACTTATAAGTCTATTAAGATATTTACTACTCTTCTTCTAGACTTCTTTATTAGGAGGTATAAGGAGAGTTAATAGAATAAATAGCTACTTATAAAGTTAAAGCTACTTTATAAGAGTTAAGTAAGGAGTAGATTTCCTAATAAATACTAGGCGGCCTTTAATAGGGTAATAATATAATAGAAGTAATTAAATAAAGCTTAGCTAGAATAAAAGTAGATAAATTAAAGGGAATAGTATTAGAAGTTAAGGATATTTAGGGAGGTAAACTCTAAGATACTAATAATAATAGATATTAAATTTATATTTACTATTATAAGGATATTATAATTAACTAGTAATCTCCTATTCTTATATATAATTATTTATAAGATTAAGTAGAAGTTCTTAAATAATATAATCTAGAAGATATATTAAAATAATAATACTAGGCGTATAATAGATAGTTATATACTTAATAAGTATTATACTAAAATAATAGTAGATTATCCTAAAATTTAGGATATTAATTAGATTTTATAAAAGTATTAATACTTATATATGTTAATTCTTTCCTCCTTTTTAAAGACTACCTTTATAATAGAAAGAGTAAGTTCTTCTTTTACTTAAGACCTATTATTATTAATATATTATATCTTAGATCTTTTTATATTATAAAAATATCTTTATATCTTTAATATATTATAATAAATATTAACTCTACTAATCTAGTATATTTATAAATATAAGAATCTTTATAAAAGTTTATATATATATTTTAGACCTTTAAAGAAGTGAAATAGTAAAGGAGGCCTTTTAATAAGAAGTAAACCCTAATATAAGTAAATTAAAATATAAAGATTAAAAAGATATATTAATAGGGTTAATAAAGATAATAAAGATTATATTAATACTTTATAAAGTTAATATTATAATTATTATAAAGCCTATATATAATTTAAGCTTATATCTCTAAGTATTAAAGTAGGCTTATTACTTAGGGTAGAAGGAGGATATATATTATTATATTCTCCATTTAAATATACTTATTAAGTAGGTAGTTAAAGAGAAGTAAGTAAAGAAGTTTAAGTTTTTAAAGGATACCTTTAAAACTGTAGAGGAGGTTAAAGTTAAAGGTAGTAAGGGTAGTAATAAGGGGGGTAGTAAGGGTAGTAGTAATAGTAATAAGGATAAAAGGTTTAAAGTATAATTAAAATATATTAGATATATTTTAATAAATCTAGTTAGATTTATAATTACTATATTAGCTTATTTGAATACCTAAGTTAGGTTAAATTTAGCTTAACTTCTACTTAAAAGCTTATATTAAGTATTAATAAGCTAGCGCGTATTATCTATTAATATATTATTTAAATTTATTATTAATCCTCTTATAACTACCTTATATCTTTCTTTAAAGTATTTTAATATAGGTATTAATAAGCTCTTAATATTAGTTAATTTAGTATTAGTTAATTTAATATTACCTAATTTTACCTAATTTCACTTAGGTTCTATATTATCCTTAAGGTTATAATTCCTCCTTATTAAAAGCTTATTATAATATAGACTTACTACTTAACTAGATTTACTACTTCTCTTAAATATTACCTATTACTATTAAGATACTTATAAAAGGTATCTTAAGTTATTACTTTTATTACTACTTTTTACTACTTTTTACCTTATTCTCTATTATAAATATAAGCCTACTTAAGTTAAAAGATAATTATAAGTATAAATAAGAGTTATTAATAAATATATAATTAAAGAAATATATCTTAGGTATATACCTATCTAGTTATATATAAATAATTAATAACCTCTTTAATATAATTATAAAGCTTATTAAGATATATAATATTCTTATTAATAGGCTCTTAAGCTTATTATCTACTAGATTAAAGCTTAATAAATTATAAAAGGAGTATAATCTAACCCTTACCTTAGAATTTAAAGAGAAGCTCCCTATTAAAGGTTATAAGTAAGGTATTATTAAGTTATACTATTATATACCTACTTATATAAGTATACTTATAAAGCTAAATACTAGTTCTTTAACTATTTTAAAAGAAAAGATATTTAAGAGCTAATTAAAGATAGAAGTAGTAATATTAAATATATTAAATAAAAACCTACTTTAAATCCTCTTATATATTATCCTCCTTTTAAATAGGTATTAAAAGACTTTAAATTTAATTATTAACTATTTTATATAAGTTTAGGATAATTATAAAGTAGGGTAGAGATAAAGTATTACTACTTATTAATCTCTATTATAAGAAACTTTAGTCTAGACTTAAAGTAAGATATTTAATTAAAAATATATTTAAACTTACTTTAATATATAATATTAATAATAATATTTTAGGTATTATAAATAATAAGTATTTATAAACTACTATCTATTTATATATAAAGTAAAGACTAAGAAATATAAAGATCTTAATTATAATATAAGATAATATTAGTTAGCTAAGTTTCCCGCCCTTAGTAAGATATACTAACTTATAAGTAGTAAGTATTAAATAATAAGCCTCTTTTAAACCCTTTAAACCTCCCTTAATATTACCTCTTACTAATCTAATATTTATATTAATTAGGGATCTTTTAATATCTAGCTATTATAATTACTTTATATCTTACTTAGAGGTAAATCCTTTAAGTTTAAAGTTATATAAGTTACTTTTATTCTCCCTTAAGCTTTAAGTCTTTCCTTTATCTCTATATTAATATTAATAATTAGATCTTACTAAGTATTTATATTACTCCTTTTAACTATATAAGTATTACTCTAATAATAGTATAACCTAGTAGTTATTATATAGTAAAAAGGTTAAGAAAAGTTTATAATAAAAGTAAGAGGAGAGAGGGGATAGAAGATATTATATAATATTAATATAAATAAAAGTAGAAGTTAAACGCGTATATTAAGCTAATAATATTAAGCTAATAATATTAAGCTAATAATATTAAGCTAATAATATTAAGTTAAGAATATTACTATCTTCTTCCTCTACCCTATTTACTCTTACTTAATCCTACTATTTAATATAATAGAACCCTAAACTTAAGTAAAGTTAGATAAACTTAAGGAGAGTAATAGATATTCTAATATTAATAATATAGATATTAATACTTTATATATTAGACTTATCTTATATAAAATCTTCTTAACTAACCTTCTTAGATTTTAATATTCTAGGGATAATTAATTATATAAGTATAAGTAAGATAAAATTTAGGTATATATAACCTAATTCCTTAAGCTCCTAGAGTTCTAGAAGAGTATTAATATAAATACTCTATTACTATCTTAAATATAATACCTTTATACTACTAATAATACTTATATATTCTTATTATACTACCCTTTAATATTAGCTTATTAAGTACTCTTAAAATATAAAATAAGATTAGGGAAGGTAGGATTTATAATTTTAATATATAAGCGCTTTAATTAATTAATACTATATTAAGGTATAAGAAGCTATTAGATCTATAATTCTTTATTATTAATTATAATATTAATTATAAAAAATACTTTAAGAATAGTATAAGAAACTTAAATATTATTATTATTATAAAGATAGCGCGGCCCTAGGAATTAATATCTTATAAAAAGTTAGTTTTATTATATCTTTATTAATTAGAGTTATAAAGATTTTAATACTTATATAATATATATATTATTAATATTCTTTATACTAAGTAATAATATCTCTTTATAACTAGTAGAACTTAAAGATCTCTTAAGTTTTAGTAATTTATATATTTAGCTTATTAATAAATATAGGGGAATAATAAATATAAAGCTTACTTTACTTATAAATACCTTACTAGATATAAATATACTTAGAGATAGAAGATACCTTAAAGTATAATTTTTAAAGAAGGGTAAGGTTACTTATATAAGATAATAAGGCTTCTTAACTACTTAAAGTACCTTAATTTAGAATCTAATTATATAATAGATATAAATAAGATCTAAGAAAGTATAAAACACCTTTACTAAGATATATAAGTAGATATATTAAAAGAAGGAAAAGTTAATAAATAAAGAGATAATTAGCTACCTCTATTATAGCTTAATTATTATAAATAAAAGTTATATTATAAAGAATATTAGGAAGTATTATAAAGGATACTACTAGATATAGAAATAAATAGACTAAGATATTACTTTTAATTTACTACTTTAAGTAGTATAATTATTAATATTAATCCCGCTAATATTATAAGATTAATAGATATTTTTAATAGTCTATTCTTAAAAGCTAGGCTTATAACCTTAAGTAAGACTATTAATAAATTAATAGAAAGCCTAGGAGATATAATTATTATATTAACTATTTATAATTTAATTAAGACCTTTATTAATCTTCTACTTAGCTTCCTTATTTAGAGGTATAAGTAGAGTTATTAAAATAGAGAGCTACTTATAAAACTTAAGTTATACTAGTAATAAGTATAAAGTAAATTCCCTAAGAAATATTAAGTAGCCTTAAATAGGAATATAATATAATAGAAGCTATTAAGTAGAGCCTAGTAAGAATAAAAGTAGAAGAATTAGAGTAATTAATATTAGAAGTTAAAGATATTTAAGGAGGTAAATCTTAAGATACTAATAATTATAGATTTTAAATTTATAATTAATATTATAAGAATATTATAATTAAGTAGTAATCTCCTATTCTTATATACTATTACTTATAAGGCTAAGTAGAACTATATAAATAAGGTAATCTAGAAGATATATAAAGACCTTAAAACTACGCGTATAAAAAAAGGTTATATACTTAATTAATTCTAATTATAAATTATAGAATATTACCTAGAGGTTTAATAAGTAGGAATAATCTAGTAAAGCTACCTTAGTAAGAGTATTATAATAATACCCTTATTTATAAAAACTATCCTTCTAATATAAAGAGTAAGTTCTTTAATTACCTAAATATAAATAAAGGTATAGAATCCTACTTAGCTTCCTCTTTACTTTAAGAATATCTTTATATCTTTAATATATTATAGTAAATATTAATATTTATTAATCTAATATATTTATAAGTTTAAGGATCTTAACTAAAGTTTATATATAGAGTTTAGAGTTTTAAAGGTATAAAAGGTAGTAAAGGAAGCCTATTTATAGAAGAGAGACCTTAAATTAAGTAAGCTACTTTATAAGGAATAACTAAATATACTAATAGTATTCTTAAAGATAATAAGAACTATATTAACCCTTATAAAGACTACTATTATAATAACTATAAACCCTAATATTTAATTTAATCTTATATTTATAAGTACTAAGATACTATTAATATCCTAGTTATATAGAATAATTAATATTATATATTAATAGTATTATATATTATACTTATATATAGAGCTTAATACTACTATTTATAAGACTTAGGTATTTATAAGGTTAAATATTTAAAGGTAGAGTAATATATATTTATATATATTATTCTATTAAAGATAACTTAGGTAGATTTAAGCTAGATTAAGGTAAAATATAGTCTTAATCTTATAATAAGATACGCTTTTAATAGAAAGTTAATATAAAAGGATTTATTTATTAAAGTTAGGTTAAAATTAAGTTAAGTTAAGCTAGAAAATTTTAACATCTATATTAATAAGTAGTAATTAATACTTCTAGAGACTTATAAGTAGGATATTCTCTATCTTATAAAATTAGTAATTATAACTCCTACTTAAAAATACCCTTATAAGCTTAATAAGAAGTAGGTATAAAATACTTTATATCTGTTAAATAATAGCTATTAATAATTATATTAGACTATTAATATAATTAGGCTTACTATCTCTAGGCTATCTATTTATTATACTATTATATAGACTAGCTTAAAGCTTCTCTACTAGAAAGAAGATCTTATATTTAAAGGATATAATATAAAGATTAGTAAGGATATAATAAAGATTAATACTTATATCTTAGAGCTACTTAAAGTCCTATTTATAAAGAATATAATAGTAAAGCCTTTATACTCTAAGTATTAATATTTAAGAGGTAAAGTCTTCTTCTTACCTAATATTACTCCTCTTAAATCCTAGGATATTATTATCCTTATATTTAGGAACTACTTACCCCCTCTTACTTATAAGTAGATTAATAACTTTAAGAGGAATTTCCTAGATCTTTACCGCGGTTATAATAGTATTATTATAGAGTATAAGCCTATAATTATTATAAGAGAGGCTAATAATATTAATATAATTATTAAATATTTCTAGTAAGCTAGTAATAAAGTTAATACTTAATTATAAATAATTATAATTATCCTATTAAATAAGGCTTTAGATATATATTACCGCGTAAAGAAGAATTATAACTACTACTTTAAGGTTATATTATAATATATATAGGCTAGTTATATTATTAAAAATACTTCTTAATATTACTTGAATATCTTAATAAAGTTTAATTATAAGCTAGGAGGTACTATATTAGTAATTAAAGTAGTAAGTTAGCCTTAGCTAGTAAATATATATTTATTAGCTAACTATTCCTAGAAAATACTATACTTTATTATTCTTATTATAATTATTAAAGCCGACGTCTCTTATATAGTATTAGGTCTTAAGTAAGCGTTTATAACTATTATAACTATCTTACTTAATAAGACCTACTCTTATTATAATATAGCTATCTAGTCTAATAGTTCGCTTATTAAGATAAGTACTAGGATTAATATTACTAGTATACTTCTTCCTCTTATAAATTAGTAGATTAAGAATATTAATTATAACTAATTACTAAAATATATTTACTATATCTATAATAGTATTTTTAAAGCGTAGTATATTAATACTTTAAAAGATAAAGTTATAAATATAAAGCTTATTTTTAATTAGCTTAATAATAAGGATCTATCTTATATAATAAGTTTATACTAATTAATTTATTTATAATAAAGACTAATCCTTTATATAATATAAGTTTACTATTATTATAGCTAAGAAGTAATATTATATTTACTTCCTTCCCCTAGTAGGTCCTATATCTAATAAGAATAGAAATCTAGTACTAGGGGTTATTATTAATAGGGATATTACTTACCCCTTTAATAGTAATATCTACCTCTACTTATATTTTATAATTTAGGGTATAGCTTAGCTAATATATTACTTAATTATTATAAATAAGATAGGTATTAATATTAATAATACCTAGGTAATACTTTATAAGTCCTACTATTAATATTAGTAAGCTACTACCCCTATCTTATTATATATAATAATCCTAGCTTTTAGAGATAAGGTATTAATTATTAATAGTCCCTACTATCTATTATACTTACTTAGTATCTAAGTAAGGAGAATCTAATATTAATATAATATACCCTAACTATATAAAGCTACTTATAAAGTATACCTAGTATCCTAGTAGGGAGGTATCTTTATACTTAGCTAAGATAAAGTTAGAGACTAAATAGCCTAAGCTACTACTATTTATACTTATAAATAATAATTATCTAGGTATATAATTTATTTAAGACTACTTTTCTAGTACTTTAAGTTACTTTATATATATTAATAGCCCTAATATATTAATTATTAATAATACTAGTAAGTATATATTTTCTCTACTAATACCCTATTATAAGTAAATATAACTTACTATATATACTAGCTCTCCTAGTTATTTATAAATATTTATATATATTATATATACTTTTCCTAGTATAAATAGTAATTATAGATAGGAAAATAACTAGTAATTAAAATATTATATTATTAAAATTATTTACTATTTATTATCCTTTTATTTAGGGTATAATATAATATATATATTACTCTATTATTATAAATAAGATAAGTATTAATATTAGTAAGTTTTAGGTTATAATAACTAGGACTAATATTTATAAGATACTTCTTTCTTATATAGATTAATAGAATAATAATAGTAGTAATATTAAGTATAAATATTAAAAAGAGGGTTAATATGAGTAATAGCGCGTTTAAGCTAAATTTAGGCTAAATTTAAGCTAAATCTAGGCTAAATCTAGCCTAAACGCGCTATTAAATATATTATAAAAGTTAATTAGCTTTTATTTTAATTCTTATCTTCTCCTATCTATCCTTTCTTTATTTAATAATCCTCTATTATTAATATAATAATTATTATCTATATATTATTCTTCTATATATAAATATAACCCCTTCCTTAAATAAATAAAAGTTATCTTATTTAGAAGTATATAGACTTCCTTTTTAGTCTAGATAAACTATATATATAGCTAATTAACCTATTTATCCTAGGATAAATTTTCCTTAGATAACGCGCTTTCTAATTATTTAGAGCCTCTAAGGATAGGAGTAAAGTATTAAAGGACTTATACTATTATTAATAATAATAACCTAGGGATATTACTATTATAGATATATATTATAATATACTATTAACTAGTAACCTTATATAATACTTATTAGTATCTTAGTCCTCCTTAGTTATTTTATATAATAATAAGAATAAAATAATAATAAGTATAAACCTTACTCCCCTTAATCTTAATTATAATTATAAGGGAGTATACTTACATTAAGTTTAAAGTATTCTAAAGGCTCTAATAGAGACCCCCTATTATTAATATCCTCTTATCCCTTATAAGTACCTAATTATAATAATCTATTATGTAGGGGTTAATACCTTTAAGGTTAGATACCTTAATACTCTAAATAAGTTTTAACTCTAGGGTATAAAGTAGTTATAATAAATATAGTATTATATATCTAGGTAATTATAATTATAAGTATTTATAATAAAGGATATAGGTTATAAGCTAATATATAATAGAAGGTATAACTAAGTATATTAATTAGGAAGATTTAGATAAAGATTATAAGTTATCTTAGAAAGGTAGAAGGATAGTATAACTATAATTTTTATAAAATACTAGTATTATAAGAGGTAAGGAAAGTTAGTATCTATTATATTAAATCTAAGTTAACTTACTTACCTTAAGCTAGATTTATAATAGAATTAGTAAAATCTATAATTGTATAATAGAGAAGGCTTAAGATATTATATAAAGCTATTATATCTTTATTAGTAGTTATAATAAGTATATAAAGATACTCTTAAAGAGAAAGGCTTTTCTAAATATTAATATCTATAATATAGGTTCTTAAATTAAATCTAGGACTTTTATTAACCTAGTCTTAGCTAAAGCTATTAAAGGCTTTCCTAAGTAATATAATTACTAAGATAATTACTTCCCTATTTTTCCTTAGTAATTATAGAAACCTAGGAAATAATGAACTAATAAAGTATATATTTAATTACTTAATATTAGAATTAATAATTCTAATATTAATAATAATCTAGTATATAATTAAGGAATATTAATATAATTTATAATAGATAGTAAAGTTTAAGGGTTAGATTATTAAGAGTATAAGCCTTTAAATTTAAATCTTAAAAGCTACGCTAATAGGATCTTTAAAACCCTTTAAATAAATTAAGGAGATATAATACTATTAAAGGATAGATAGATAAGAAGTAATTAAGATTATATTATATACTATTATTATCTAAATTTTAGGTATAAAAGAAGACTATAATAATAAGGAAATTATAAACTTTATATTTAAAGACTTACTTAATAACTTTAATAACTTAGATTATAAGCTAGACTCTAATAATCTAATCTAAGGATAATATTATAGTTTAGATAGTACTCCTATTAGTAGAAATAAAAAGGGGCCTTTAATTAGTAGATTAGAGTTAACTTAAAAGGAAAGTTAATATATTATTAGATTTAAATATAAGATAATATTAAGTAGTAGGCTCTATTAAATAGTACTCTAATATATAATATACTAATAAGAGTATTATAACTAATATTAAGGAATAAAAGAAATATTAGATAATACTAGTAAAATATAAGTTAATAATATTTAGGCTTAAGTTAGCTTAAATTAGCTTAAGTTAGCCTAATATTAAGCTACCTTTCCCTCTTTAAGCCTAACTTCTCTTCTACCTTAGCTAATAGAGAAGTAGGTAGATAAAGAGGAATAGAAATAGAGGTAAGAGTAAGACTAAGAGAAGGCTATTTATAATAAAATATAACCTTAATTAGATTATAATAGCTAGGTATATTAATAATTTCTAATTATACCTAGTCTTTATAAATAACTATAATTATAAAGTAAAAAGGCGTAGTAGCTATTAAGGATATTTATCTTTCCTAGGGTTATATATTAATTATACGCTAACTATTAATTAATAAATAGGCTACCTAGGATCCTACTAATATTAATATAAAGCCTAAGGTAGTAGGTAATAAGTACCTTATTAAAGTTAAAGGAGTAGTAAAGTAATAAAAGATAAAGCTAGGCCTTATATATATAACTTAGATAAAAAAGCTAGAGATAAAAAAGAATAATACTATTATATAATATTACTAAACTAGGCTACTAGAAACTATTATAAATAATAGTATAAGGTATTAAAAGTTCCTAAAATACACGTAGTTAAATAGAGAGGTTAAGTTAAGATTAAGTAATAATTAAGATTATAAGTCTTTATAATTATATAAATAATTTATTAATCTATTTATTTATTAAGGAGTAGTTAGAAATAATATTATATATATAAACTACTATAATTACTATTATAAGAGTAATATTACTATTATATTTTAACTTAATAATATTAGGGTTTATATTTATATTTATATTTTATACTCTACTATCTAGCTACTTAGAGCTAATAAGGGCGTTCTAACTTTAGGAGGAAATTATAAATTATAGGAAAAAACCTCTCTTATCTACCCTATTTATTATAATACTTCTAGGCCTTTAAATATTATATACTATCCTCTCCCTTATACTTTAAACTATCTTAATATTGAATCTTAATATTTATATACTCCTCTCTCTTACTAGGGCTACGCCCCTTTCTTTACTATTAATAGGTTTATACTCCTTTAACTACCCTCTTATCCTTCCTTATATAATTTAATTAATACTAGTAAATACCCTTAGCCCTCCTACTAGTCTATTACTACCCTAGCTACTCCTCTCTTATATTATTTAATATTAAGGTATCCTTTTCTATTTAACTTATAATATTAGGTTATTATAACTACTAGTTTAATAGAGGTCTTATAATACTTTTATTAGGAATTATTATATATCCTTTTTATAATATATAAGAGGGAGTTATTAGAGTTATTAAGGGGGAGTATAAATATACTTTACTACTACTATTATATTACTACTAGAAAATACCTATAAAAATTCAAGATTTTTACTTAGGAAAAGTATACATAAAAGTATAATTCTTTTATTTATTAGTAAGTAATAATAGTTATAAGGTAAATTTAAGTCTAAATATAATAGATATTTGTATAAACTTTTATAGATACTAAGACCCCCCTTAAGTATTATAGGAGATATAGGGTAAATATTACTAAAAATATTAATTTTAGATCTAAGGGATTATTTATAATAGTTACCTAGTACTAGAGTATTAATAAATAGTTATTAGGCCTACTTATATTATAACTCTATTATAACGTTACTATTTAGGACTAATAGAGTATAATTAAGTATACTATAATCGGACGACTTATTATATTAGTTATTATTAGGAAAAGATATTATTATTATTAAGATAGAAGTATTAAAAGATTAATACTATCTATTAAGTACCTAACTAATTATAGGATATCTAGTATAGTAAAATTCTAATCTATTAATAACTTCTACGCTACTAGACTATTTAACGTAATTTTTAAATTATTATATCCCTTATATTATAATATATCTTTTATACTCTTATAATAACTATTTATAGTTATACTAGATTTATCGCGTTAATATAAAGGAATCTATTAGATATAAGAGTTTATACGGCCTAGTATTTATCTAGTCCTTTAAAGTTTAACCGGCGGTATTTAATAAATTAAATAGTAGAATAGCTTATTTTTATTATTAGAAAGTCTAATATTACGGTCTAATATAAAGATATAACTATATAATTAAGTATAGTATTAGGCCGTTTTTATACTTCTAATATTATAATTAGTATTCTTATAGACTATTAAATAGCTATTAATAGGATTTAAATATTAATAATAAGTTATAATTAATATATTAGGGGTAGTTTATCTATTATCTAATAGTACCTACTTATATATAATATTTCTTATTATTTAGCTAGATATATATTTATGAGTTTTAAGCCCTAATAATATAGAGGTTTCCCTATCTTATTACTTATAATAGAGCTATATATAGTTAATTATAACTAAAAGTAGGCCTAGTTTATAAGTTAATACCTATATACTTTATTAATTAGCCTTATAATTTATTAATAGTTATAGTAAATACTAGTTAGATCGGGTACTACTTATAAATAAAGGGGGTAGGAATCTACCTATTATTTTCTTTAAATTATAACGGCGTCTTAAATAGTATTACCTTATTATTATTATAAGTACTACTTATAATCTCCCCCTTAAAGATACACTTACTATATCTTATTATTTATAATTATATCCTATTATATATATAGTAGATTAAGGTTCCTTAGTAGTATAACTATTACGCCTAGCTTAATATATAGCTTATAAGATAGTAGGGAGGGTTTATAAAATATATAAAAGTACTTAGGGGGGAAGAGTTTATTATCTTCTTCTAATATAGTATAATTAATACTCTAGTATATTATTATATTACTAGGGATATATAATATTATCTTAGTATTAATACTAGTAATATCTTTATTAGTAATAGTAAGAATAGCCTATTCTAATAGATAAACCTCTAAGAGATATTTATCTTAATATTAGTATAAATATTCTTAACTAAATTATTAATAGTATTTCCTAGGGTATAACTATGTTTCTAATATAATATATCTTTATTAGTAGTAGGGCTTTTTTAGATATTAATACTATTATTAATAGTAAGGAGATTACTTATAAATAGTCCTATTTTATAATATATAGTATCTATTAGGTCGGGATTATTAAGTTATTTATTAATAGTAAGATTTAAATATATAACCTTATTCTAGAAATAGGCCTTCTAAAGATATACTTTAATAACCTAGCTACTAGATCCTCCTAAAATAACTAGGAGTATTTATTAGAAGTTATTATAAAAGTAGACTACCTTACCCTTAAAATAAGCCTAGTTATTATTATAAATATCTTAAAGGCTATAATTAATAGCTTCTATATTATATTAACTCTATATAAGAGACTTATCCTAAAAGATAATATAAGCTTACTTAATTAGCTTAATAAGATTAGTACCCTTCTTAATCCTATATAAGGAGGTAGTATTAGAGTCTAGGGGTATCTTAAATTATAAGTAAGTAGTCTAACTACCCTATAATAGTATTAATATAATATTAGAAGATACTACTATTAAAGTAACCTTTTACTAAGAATATAGCCTTTTTATAATAGTATTTTAAACTATTATCTTACTAGTCCCCCTAGTATTATTAAGGAAGAATAGTATACCTAGAGTATTAAATTTATTATTAGTATTAGTATTAATAGTAGTAATAATCTAATTAGTAGCGTAGTATTAGTTAGTATTTAGCCTATTTTATAAGACCTTAGCCTTATTAGGGGTAATTTAGTAAGATATTTCTTCCTATAAAAGTCTATTTAGAATGTTATTAAAATTATTAAATAGAATAGTTAGAATAGGTAGGCTATATTAGGCTAGATCCTTAGTATATTTAGGGGTCAATTAATATTCTAATTAGCCGTTAATTAGGTAAAGGGCGTACTATTTAGTAAATAACTATTACTTATAGTAATTATCTAGGATTTAAAGTATTAAAAAATCCTATTATAGGAGGTATAAGTAGTTATTTAAGATATACTCCTTATACTTATTTTATAAGGTAAGGGTGTTAGTAGGTTAGAGTTTAATTAATATTAATATAAAAAGACTACGTAGCTTATAACCTCCCTAAAAATCCTTTTACTTATTAAGGATCTTATTAGTATATCTATTATTTTTAGTTAACCTAAGCTCTACGTAGGCCTCCTTCTAACCTATTAGCTAGCTATCTATTATCTAGAGGTTATTAAATAATATAGCCCCCTTAATATAATAAAGGAGTAGTTAGTAATAGTAGAGATCCTTTATTTTTAGATTAATAAAATTAATACGCCTAAGAGTCTCCCTCTTTTTATAAATTTTCTATTATTTATTTCTTTTATTCTATGTAAAGAACTTAGGGAAATCTATATATAGATAGTTAAGTAGATCCCTTATAATAGCTAGATATTTCCCGTTTTATTTTATAAAAGGTAATAACTAACTATTATTATAAGCTTCTTTAATAAGATAGTTTATATTAAAAAACTCTATTAATATAGTCTAATAAAGCTTATTACTATCTATTAGCTTTTATTTAATAGCCTTATTAATAGCCTAGTTATTAGCTAGCTTAAAAAGGGTATACTATTAATCTAGGAGGTAGATTTATAAACGCTTAATATAAGGCTTTATAATACTTATATTAAATAAGAGTATCTTCTAGATAGCCTTAATAGACCTAATTTAGCGAGCGGACTAGTACTTTATAATCTTATCTACTAACTCCTCTTACTATTACGGCTAGCTATTAGGAGTAGGGTTATTATTATTACGCGTATAATTCCTAGTAAGGGAGATATTAGCCTAATTAGGTCCCTTATAAATATATTTATATAGATAGAAAATAGACTTAATAGAGCCGTAGATCTTAATATTAATATAGGTACTATATTTCTTTAATAGGTACGGGTTATAAGGGATAACCTACCTATTATTAATAGAGGAATTAGGTTCAAGGGGGCCGACTAGATATTTATAGAAAGGATAACTCCTATTAAATATAAAAGATATCTCTTAGTAAAAATTATTTAGAAAAGCCTTATTATAATAATTCTTCTCCTAGTTAAAATATCTATTACTAGGGACCCTAGTATAGTAATTATAAACTATATACTATAAGACTAACTCCTATAGTATATTATTATCCTATTAAGGGGGGATAAATACTTAAATAATACTGTTAATATTATTAACTATCTAGATCTAATCCTCTTCTTATATAATAAGGAGAATATAAGTATATAAGAGACCTTACTTCTAAAACTTAATAATATAATAGTAGCTTATATAAATATTAAGGATATATTACTTAAGGAGGTCCTCTATTAGCTCCTAGAGCTTCTAATTAAAGATATAGGTAATAAGATTATAATAGTACTCTAATATCTAACTAGGTTCTAGTAAGCTCTAAATATTAGGCTACTTAAGATTATATATAAAGGTAATAAAAAATTTAGATTTACCCCTTTTTTAGACTATTATTATAGCGTCTTATATTCTCGCTTTTATAGTACGTAGGCTTCCTAGTATTATTAATAGGAGGATAGTTACCTTACTACTAATATCTTTAAGCGAGATATCTAGATTAGTACTAAGCCTATCTATTAGGCCGGAGTAGTAGTCCGCTTAAATAGTCTATTAATTCTAATAATACTAATTTAGGTTATTAAGCTCTATTAATATCTAGATATTAATAGCCTAGTAGTTAAATAGATATCCGCTATTAATAGTATAATTAAAGAAATTAGTCTAGATTTAGATATTAATTAGCTAATTATTTAAATTATATTAACTACCCCCTAACTATTATCTAAATAATTTAAAACTATTTATAACTAAGCGGATTTAGGTCTAGAAAATAACTAGGGAAATATATTAAATAGTCTTACTTATATCTATTTTATATAAAATTATTATCTTATTACTTACTAAGACTTACTATAACCCTAAGGTATATACTCGCCGGTAATATACTAGTCTAGCTCCTACTTAGGGTTACTACTATCTTCCTACTCTAGTTTATTATTACTACTAATTAAGGTATACTAGGTAAGTATACTAGTAATATAGTTCTATTATAATATATATAGTAGATAGTCGCCTAGAAGCTAATAGCTAGCTAATAGAAGGCGGTTATATTATAACTATTTACTAAATAGAAATAGGAGTAAATATTAGAGGGCTATATAGGAAGGATATTAATTAGGGATTAATATAAGGCCCCCCTTAATAGTTTTAATATAGATATCCTACTTAATCCGGCCTCCTATAATATTATTAGGAGTTATTATAATATAAGTAACTTTTATAAAGGTAGGCTAATTATAAGTACCCTTATCCTATTATTTAGGATTTAGCTATTAGATATAAATACTTATAATATTAATAAGATATTATAATTTATCCTCCTTAAGGCGGTTATAATAGGATTTAAACCCCTAGATATATAGGTTAATAGACCGGAGGGTATACTAAGTAGAAGTAAGGGTATCTTAATTTAAATTATTAAAATATTAATAGTAAATATCTAGTTACTCTTATATACTATCTAGTATATAAATCTAAGCGAATTTTAGCCTAAGGCTATTATTAGTAATAAGAGGACCTATTAGATAATAAATAGACCCCTAGATCTAGAAGGTAATTTAACTAATATAAGTATTAATATTAGTTATACCCTTACTAATAAAGGCGAGATAATTATTATAACTAATAATATTATCTAAAAATTCTTTACTATATATAGTCCTCCTTTATATAGACTATCTATTAATAATATTATTATTTATATTACTAAGTAATTTATTAATAAATTATACCTTAAGCTCCGCCTCCTTTTAAGGCCCCTTAAGTAATAAGTTAATATTAGCTAGCTTATATAACTAGTTAGGGGATAGCTAATTATTCTTCCTACTATTATAATATAGCTATTAACTATCCCTTAAGTTACTATATTTATTTTTCTATAATAGTACATTATAGTATAGATATCTATTTATAAGGGTATTAAATAAATTATTAACTAGGTAGGGTACTATATCTCCCGCTATCTAGGGATCCCTATATACTTAATATCCCTAACCTAGTATCCGCCCCTAATATATATTATTCTAACGCCGGTATAAGCCTTATTAAATAGGGGGTTAATACTTAGTATTATCATCTATATTAACCTCCTATTAAGTATACTAGTAACAGGTACGTTAATAGTATTTAAAGGGAGGCTAGGGAGTAATTTCTTAAAGCGCTTCTTTAAAGGCTAGGGGAGTAGGTTCCTAGGGGTTCCTAGGTAGAATAACTACTTAAATAGTTATATTAGTAAGGGCTATAAACTACTAGGGAGTAACACCGTAATTAAGGTAGGTATAAGGGCGAATCCCTAATAGTATTTCTCTAGGAGGTTCTCTTAATATAATATCTATTAGGTTAGCCCTAAGGATCCTAGATCTAACTTAGGTACTTATAGTAGTTATCTTTAAGTGTCTAGTACGCCTTATATTAGGATATCTTAATACATCTAGCTAGTACGATACGGCCTACTAGTAATATCCTAGCGGTATTAGTTCAGCTTCTTATTATCCTAACGGATATCCCTTTATCTAGATATCTAAGAGGCTAGGTAGCTTCCTTAAGGGGTATTTAAATAGTCCTCCCTCTACCTCCTTAAAAGGTAGAGATTAGTTCTTTTATAACTATAAAGTTACTAGAGTATTAAGTCTACCTTTATATTACTACCTACTTACTAGTAGTTTATACTATTTATTCTAGCCCTTAGGAACTAACCTTCTAGTTTAATTCCTAATAGTTCTAATCTCTCTACCTCTAAAGGGGGATAGTCTAGATTATAATAATATAGTAATATAAAGATATCTAATACTAAATAAGATAAAAATATATTAGAAGTCTATTATAATAAAATTAATATAATATTAGAGTCTAATATAAGAGATATTAAAGTAAGAAATAATATAGCTAATAATAGAATTTCTAATAAAACCCTTACTAGTATAATTATACTTAATAAACTTATTACTACTATTAAAGTTAAAGAAGAGTAGTTAATAAAAGAAAGAAAGCTTTAAGGTATCTAAGAAAGGGTAGCTTAATTATAAGTAGAAGTAGAAGTAGTTATACTAGATCTCTATTAGATTACTAGTAGATTATTAGGCGGGATATAATAAGGGTTAGGACTAGGCTTAATAGAGAACTAATACCCTCTAAATTAGGGTATTAATATATAAGGTATATTAGACCCTAGGGTAGGCTTTATACTTAATAGTTTTATCCTAAGTTAGTCTATTAGAGGCTAATTAAAAGAACTTAATAGTTAATACCCTAGAAGCCGCTTAAAGCCTAAGGACTTACCCTTTTATAAGGGGAAGAATATATATAAGTATAGGAAATAGTATTATATTATAAATATCGCGTTTTAATTAATACCTAATAAATTCCTAACTAAGTTTATAAAGGTTACCTAGGCTATATAATTCTTAAAAGGTAAACCTACTAAGTTATAAGATTATTATAAAAAGTTATTATTAGGGAGAGTAATTACTTAGGAGTACTTTACTTAGTACTTATTAAACCTTATTAAGGACCTAATAAACCGCTAGCTTTATAATATATAGTTATACTTAGATATATAATAGAACTCTAACTAATTAGTATAAAGCTTTAATATATATCTAAGTAAGATTAAATTATAAATCCCTCCTTTTCTAGAGGAATATTAGTAGATTAACTTCTTTATAAAGTTACGCCTAGACCTCTAAAAGGCCCTTATAAACTATTAAGACCTCCTTATAATCAAAGAAAGCCTAATTACCCTTACTACTTAATTAGAGAATAACTAGTAATATTATATTAGAATAACGGCGGGTAATAGTTATATTACTGAAAAAGGGGATTATTCTAATAGGTAGAATAAAGGTTAGAAGAGGAAAGGAAGTTAAGATAGAAGTATTAATCCTTTTATAAAAATAGGAAGTATTTAACCCGCTAGTAGTTATAATAAGTTATTAAATACTAAGGAAGGGTTAATATATTTTAATTATAAAAAGAAGGGCTATTATAATAAGGACTATTATAGGCCTAGGATACCTAGGAACCTAAATATAATACCTATTAATACTATTAAGAAAGGGACTACTAAATTAAAAAAAGGAAGCGCGCCTCTATTAGAACCTTAATACTAAGGCGCTTACTTATTAGAAGGGGTTTATTATTAGTTTATAATATTAATATTAATAGTTCTATTAATATATAAGGTATATAAGACTATATAAACTTCTTAATAAATATAAGAGTAGAGATTAATATTATCTCTTAAAACTTTACTAAGTAATATAACCTAAAACCCCTAGAGGGCTATTAGCTATTAATTCTTAAATAGATAAATAGTTAATTAATCTATTATTATAATATATACTAGATAGAGTATTATCTTATTAATAGCTAGGGATAGCTAGGTTAATATACTAGTATATTCTATATATTTAAGAAGAAGGGGTTATTAATTATTCTTAGTATACTAGCCTTATTAGAAGCTAGGGTATAAGTAGATCTAGGGAGTTAAAAGTAGTAATTTCTACTAGACTCTACTAGTATATCTATCCTAGAGTTATAAGTATTTATAAATACCCTTAAAGGCGAATTAGTAATTTATATTATTATTTATACTAAGTTATCCTAGGCGGAAACCTAGAGCTTTAAAGGTAAAGTACTAAAGCTACCTAAAAGTCTTTATAACTTTTTAGATGTCTTTTTAAATAAGGAGGTAGAATAACTACCCCTATTTAAGCCTAGGGATTATACTATTAATATAGATAGTTATAAGCCTCCTTATAAGCCTATCTATAATTTATTATAAAGGGAGTTAGAAACTCTATATATCTACCTAGATAATACTAAGTTAAAGGGTTAGATATAAGAGTCTACTAATCTTATAAGGGCTCCTATTTTATTTATATTAAAGAAGGATAGTAGCTTATAGCTATATATTAACTATTATAGGTTAAATAAGGTAATAATAAAGAACTATTATCCTCTCCCTTTAATTAGTAAAATACTTAATTACTTATAGGGTATAAAGATATTTACTAAGTTAGATCTTAAAGATACTTATTATAGGATTTATATTTATAAGGGTAATAAGTAGAAGATAGTATTTTATACGCGGTACGGCTATTTTAAATATATAATTATACTATTTAAGTTAGTAAATACCCTAGCTATATTCTAAGCTTATATTAATAGAGCTTTAATAGGCCTAGTAGATATTACTTATATAATATACCTTAATAATATTTTAATTTATTTAGAAGATATCTTAAGTTATAAATAATATATCTACTAGGTATTTAAGTAGTTATAAAAGTTTTAGCTTTATATAAATTAAAAGAAATATAAATTCTATATTAATTTAATAGAATTCCTTAGGTTTATTATAAGTACTACTAGTATATTAATAGATAGTTATAAGGTATTTACTATCTAAGACTAGCTAGTATTAATTATATATTAGGAAGTCTTAGTATTCTTAAGATTTATAAACTTCTACTAGTATTTTATATACTACTATTTATAAATAGTATCCCCTTTAACTAGCCTTTTAAAAGGTAGTAAGGATAGGAAGAAGTTAAAACTATTTATATAAGGTACTAGTAAAGAGAAGGTATTTTATAACCTATATTATACCTTTATAATTATACCTATCTTAATATATTTTAATCCTAATGAGAAAATTTAGATTAAAATAGATATATCTAATTTTATTATAATAGCTATCCTATCCTAATAGGATAATAATAGGGCTTAGTATCTAGTAGCTTTTTAATCTTATAAATTAATACCTACTAAGACTAGGTATAAGATATATAATTAAGAGCTATTAGTAATTATTAAAGCCTTTAAGTAATAGTAATATTATATAGAAGGGAGTTATTATACTATTAAAGTACTTATAAACTATAATAATCTTAGGGGATTTATATAAGTAAAGTAGTTAAATAGTTATTAAGCTTAGTAGGCTATTTATTTAATTATATGTAACTTTAATATTAAATATTAACCTAGTAAGAAGAATCCTATAAATACTCTATTATATAGACCTAATTATAATAATATTAAGATATTATTTAACTAGCTCCTACCTACCTTATAAAATAAGCTAGTAAATTTAGGAAGTATTATCTCTAGCTAAAAGTAGCTAGAAGAAATAACTAAGTATATAAACTTATCTAGCTTAGGAGGGCTTAGGAAACCCTTAACTAAGCCTAAAAATTTAGATAGAAGGGGTATAAAGCTACCTTCCTAGTATTAAAGTAATATAATAGTATAACTACTTAATCCTATTATTAGGGTTATTAGTTATAAATAATATATCTTATAAGTACTAGTAAGAGTAGTTACTAAACTTAAAATAGCTTATAAAGCTAGATTAGAATCCTTAAAAGAACTTATCCTTTTATTATAAAGTAATAATCTATTTATTATTAAATAAAAAGATAAGGTAAAGTATATAACTTCTAAGTAAAATACTATTAAATAGCCCTAAAAGGTAAATTTTATAAGATTACTAAGATTTAAAGGAGTACTTTATATATTAGATAATTTAGTATTATATATAGAAATTATTATAAGGTATTATAATAATACCTTAATAGGTTATTTTAAATTATAAAAAACCTTAGAGTTACTCGAATATAAGTATTATTAGAGTGGAATATTAATAGATATTAAGTTATATATCTAAACTTATAAAATATATTAAAGGATAAAGGCTTCTAGATATAAGCCTTATAATAATATAATATCCTTATTATAACCTCATAGGCCTTAAGAAGAACTTTCTATAAATTTTATTATAAACTTACTACCTAATAAATATAGAAATTCTATATATAATTCTATTCTTATAATTATTAATAGGTATATAAAGATAGTCTAATACCTTCTAACTAAGAGTACTTATACTATTATTAAATTAGCTAAGATCTTATTTAAAAATATAATATTATAATATAATTTATTAATAAGTATTATATTAGATTAGGGATCCTTATTTATAAGTACTTATTAATTAGAAGTCTATTATTATATAAAAATAAAGAGATAATTAAGTACTACCTTCTATTTATAAATAGATAGGTAGATTAAACGCTAGAACTAAATATTAGAATATTACCTTAGGGTATTTTTAAATAAAAAATAAGATAATTAGGCTATATTACTCCTAATAGCTAAATTCGCGTACTATAATAGTATTTATATTATACTAGGTTATTTACTATTCTATATAATATATAGATATAATCTATATATAAAAGATAAAGTTAGGGATAATTTTTTAAAAGGAGGAGTACTTATAATTAAAGACTATATAAAAAACCTTTTAAAAGTAAGAGTTATATTAGTAGATTAATAGTAGACTATTTAAGTATAAGTTATAGAGTTTTATAATAAACTTTATATCCTAAAGTCTTATATAATAGGAGAACTAGTAATATTAATTATAAAAAACTTAAAGTAGAAAAGATTAAATTAAAAGCTATTATATAAGTATACTAGTCCCTTTAAGGTAGTAGATATAATTAGATACTAAGTATACTACTTAAGTCTCTTAATAGTATAAAGAGTTTATCTTATATCTTATATTTCCTTATTAAAACTATATTAAAGCTATCTTAATAAAGGTAAGTAACTATTTATACCTCCTTTAAAACTTATTAATAGTAAAGAATATTATAAGGTAGAATAAATCCTAAATAGGATAAAAAGTAAAGGTATTTAATACTACTTAATTAAGTAGTCTAGTTATAAAATAAAATATAATTAATAGATATCTATTAAGGATATAAATACAAAAGACTTATAAAGGGAATATAATAATATATATATAATAAAGAAATATTATAAGTAAAATACTAGTATATAATTATTATAATAAAACTATTTAATTATAAAGTTAAGTTATATAAGGTAAGTTATAAGTTATATTTATATAATAGAGATTTTAATAAAGAGGTATATAAAAAAGGAATTAATTAAAGGGAAAATCCTTATAACCTAAGAAAAGAATCTTTACTTAAAGGTATAATATTAAGGTCTTATAAGGGGAGTATATTAAGGTAAGCTAGGGCTTATAAAAGATAAAGAAGGGCTTATAATAAATAAGTTAAAGAATAAAGTAATATCCCTAGTAAGGGTAAGTAGAGCGGGTAGAGTAGATATAAGAGCGGGAGTAATAAGAGTAGAAGGAGTATAAGGCGTATAAGGCGTATAAGGGGCGCGAATCTTATAAGTAGAGGGGGTAATACTAGCAGAACTACTATTATAAGAAGGGCGGCTAGGGCTAGTAGGAGTAGGGGCGGGTAATATAGTAATAGGGGAGGTAATAACCTCCTCCTCCTCCTCTTTTATATTTTTTAAAGTCTCCCCTGTCTCCTCTTTATTAAAATTATTATTATCCTCCTCTTAATATATAATTAGCTTATATAAAGATAGTAGAATCCTTTAATAATATACTTACCTCCCCTAACTCTTTATTAACCTCTATTATAATAAGGGTAGTTAACCCCTCTTATAAAAGTATTAGTATATATTATAAGAAGTATATAATAAAAGAACTTACTTATTATCTTATTATATCTAGGATACCTTTTAAGGTAATAGCTACCTAACTACCTACCTTTATATTAAGGCGTAGTAATTCCTTAAAGGTTTATAACTTATATAAAAGTATTTTACCACGCTCCTTTAAGTAAATTACTACTTCTACCTTAATTTTAAAAGTAGTAACCTATATTATAAAGGTAGTATAATAGGATAACTTTCTACCTTAGAGGGTAATAATAAGGCTATAAGTAAGGAGGCTAGATAGATAGGTATAAAAGGTAAGGGGGACTTATAACCTATTAATATATTATAAATAAATTATATTAAAATCCTATTATTATAAATTAATTTATAAGGCTTATAAAGGTAATAGTACCTCTTATAAGCCCTATTAATCTTATAATTATATAATAACCTAGGACTTAAACCTAGGTACTTAGTATACTATAAATAATAGAGTTATAAGAGGGCTATTACCCTAGTAATATAATAGGGTAGTATAGTATAATAAGAGGGTTTAACTATCTATTATAAGAGTTAGTTAATAGGAATACCTTTAAGTATAAAGAGTATAAGAATAATTTGAAAGAAATATAATAGGATAGGATATTAATAAGGTCTTTAAATAACTAATATAATAGACTTATAAAGAAGGTAATTTATAAGTAATATACTTATAATATATTTAAATATAATTAAAGTCTATTATAAGGTAATAATATATATAAAGTAGTAAAGGATAATTAGTAAAGACTTACCTTAATTATTATTATAATTATTAACTATTTAATATATAGTACTATATTAATAATTAATCCTTTATATTATACTTATACTCTAATAGTAGTTATCTTATAAAGTATTAGTAATATTAATATTAAACGCGTTAGCTTCTATTATTAATATATTAAGATATAACTTAAAGTAACTTATAATAGGTTAATATTAATAGTAGTAGTTATAAAAGAAGTTAAAAGTAAATAAAATATAACTTTATTATATATTATATTATATATATTAATTATATAATTTAATAGTATAATATTATTACCTAACTTTTATATTATTATTTATATTATATATTTATAAAGTAATATAATAGTAAACTTAATTAATAATTATATCCTATTATTAATATTAATTATAACTATAAAGGCTTTTATATATTAGTAGTATATAATATTAGCGGCGTATTACTATTATTATATTATTACTATCCTTAGAACTCTTTCCCTTACTTTCCCTACTAGGGTTTTAAAGGTTTTTAATAAGTCCTATTATAAGTAGTAATAGTTAGTATTTAAGGATAAATACCCTTAAAGGGGAAGTAATTATTAGGATATCTTAATATATCTAGCTAGTATAATACGGCCTATTAGTAATATCTTAGTAGTATTAATTCGGCTTTTTATTATCCTAATAGATATCCCTTTATCTAGATATCTAAGAGGCTAGGTAGCTTCTTTAAGGGGTATTTAGATAGTCCTCCCTCTACCTCCTTAGAAGGTAGAGATTAGTTCTTTTATAATTATAAAGTTACTAGAGTATTAAGTCTACCTTTATATTACTACCTACTCGCTAGTAGTTTATACTATCTATTCCAGCCCTTAAGAACTAGCCTTCTAGTCTAGTTCCTAATACCTTATACCGCTACTCTTATAGGATTTTACCCTCTTATTATTACTATTAAGGGTATTATAGTCTAGCTTAGAAAGAGCTACGCGCTTAAAAGGTATTATAAGGGAGCTAGAGGAGCTAAGTTTAGTATAAGAAGGGTAATAGTAGGTAGTTTAAAGATAGCTAATATAAGTTAAATATAATAGATAATTAGGGGGAGTATTAAGATCTATAATATACTATTAAATAGTAAGAATAGGTAGGAAGAAAAAATTAGTAATAGGATTAATAGGCATTAAGATATTAGACTATTATATTAAATTTAGTAGGTAAATCTATTTATAATAATATATCTTTTAAACTATTATACTAATTCTTATAATTTTTAAAGTATTAAGTATATTAAGATGAGGTATATAACTTATTTTAGATAGAAAATATTATGAAGTATTAGTATAAATATAGGTAGAATATAAAGAAATAGTAGAGTTTTAATATTTACTATAGATAACGCTAGTCCTAAGGAGGTAATTTGGGGGACTTTAGACTAATTAATAAGCTATAATAAGCTTAGGGTCCTAATTTCCATATTTTCTATTATAGTAAGAAGATTTCCTAGTACTACTCTATATAATAATCTACTTATAAGAGAAAGTAGATTATATTAAAATCCCGCTAGTTATATTTATAATTATAAGGTTACTACTCCTACTCTTATATATAATTATAATCCTCCTAGTTAAAAGAGGTAGCTCTAGCCTATTATTCTAACTTTTCTACTTAATATAATACCTTCTATCTCTTAACCTAGAGTCTCTTATATATAAAGCTAGTACTACTAGTAGAAACTAAGGTAGGTACTATTATATATACTAAAGGCGCGCTTACCGCGCGTATAATAGCTTTATATAAGGGGCTTTACTATTATATAATATCTTAGTTTTATTTTAATTATATTTAAATTAAAGACCTCTTAACTCTATTAATAAGTAATAGGTTTATAACTAATATTATATATAAGTAGATCTTATTACTAGCCTAATATTAGGGTTAGTAGTAAAGAGGTATTATATAAAATAAGTATAGATAATAATATAATAGAGGTTTATAAAGATAACTATATACGCGTATATAGTAATAAAAGTTATTAACTCTACTATATCTATATACTATAATATAGTATTATAGATTCTAGCCTCTAGCGCCTAAGAGCTAGTACTTATACTTAATAGTTTAAGGCGCCCCTAATTATAAGGGCTTCTATCCCTAAATTACTAATATAAGAAGCTATTTATTAATCCCTTAGATAAAGTAAGTCTACCCCTTAATAAGATAGAGTAGATTATAGTAAATAATAGTAATAACCCTTAATAAAGGAAAAGCGTTTTAGATTAGTAAGTAAGTAAAGTAAAATATTAGGAAAGTAGTAGATAAATATAAAAAGTAGGCGGTTATTACTATTTTTAAGAGTTATAATAGTTTTCCCTCTATTAAAGTTTAGATAGCTAAAACTTCTAAGAAGACTAATTTTCTTAGTAAGGAGTAAAAGCTAAATACTAAATTTAATAGTTTTTTAGATTTAGATAGATGTATTACCTAATATTATAGACTAAAGAGGTAAGAATATACTATATCTTCCTATTTTTACCTTATAATTATTTAAGTAAGGCGAAATCCTATCTAATTTAACTAGTATAGAATAGTAAACTTAGTCTAATACTAGGTTTATTAGTAGAGGACTCCTAGTCTATATAACCTATTAGGTCGTTTCTAACCTATTAGGATATTATATAATAGTATTACTACTAAATATAATAGAATTACGTTGTAAAAAGTAACGCGAGGTAAATATACTATTAGGTAATAGGTATATAAAGGCTTATATTCCTATTTAGTAGGGTACTAGCTATAAGTACTTGCCTAACTAGTACTTACCTAATATTTCTATAACACGTCGAGTCGGGTTTTAGTACTATAGATTAGTACCGACTCGAATACTTAGTACCTATTTAGGTACTGACCCGAATACTTAGTACCTACTTCCGGTATCAACCCAAAAAGCCCTCGGTACCTTGGTAAGTCGGGTTAGACCGACCCGAATCGCTAAGGTATCGCCAATACGCTAAGCCGCTAATAAATTAGCTAGAAAGCCTAGATTTTTTCTAGAATTAGGACTATTTTAACAATAAATTATTTTTTAATTATAATTATTATAGCCCCCTTAATTCCCTAGGTATATGTATTACCTTTTTATATTACCTTATCTACTTAAGGGTATTACCTAGGTAATAATAATAATAATAATACTTAGTTATATAGTAGTAAGTTATATATATAGTACTAAATACTATTATAAATAGAAAATATTTATGATATTATAGTTATTATCCTTATAGGAATAGTTAATTAGCTATTACCTTTTTATATTACCTTATTTACTATTAAGAATTACCTAGTTATAGCGTTTTAAGCCTCTAGCTATAAACACGCGTTAGAAATTATAGCGATAAACTAAATAAAGAGTAGGGATATACTACTATAAGTTACCTTAATAGAGGTAAGGGAGGTACTAGAGAGGGAGTAGTTATAAGTAAATATAATATACTACTTTATAATAGTAGTTAGGAAATTATTTAGTATAATAGTATATAGGGTACAGGTATTAATCTTTAATATAAAAAACTAGTAGGTAATTAAAGAGAAGATCTAATAAGAGAATAGGGCCCTTTACCCTAATTTAGATATAATAGAAGGGAGGTAGCTAATAGGTATATATATACTTAAAAAAGCCTACTCCTCCTTTATAATAAGCGTCACGTTATCAATAATAGTAGATAAGTTAATTAAGAAGGGTTTAATAAAAGTAGGAGAGATAAAACTTATAAAGTAATATAAATAAAGGATTAAATTAATATAATATTTTAAATACTAGTTATATAAATATATATATTATAACTACTCTAATAATATATAATATACTAATTATAATTAAGGTTATAATATAATAGAGTATAAGGTAAAGGTTATAAGCGCCTTATAAGGGTATATTATATATAAATAATAAAGCTACTCCTTTTAATCTAATAAATACTTAATAAGGGTTAGGGAGAGGTAACGCGCTAAATAATAAGTTATAAATAAGACCCTATTTTATAAGATTAAATAGGAGCGTATAATAGTAGTAATAGATATTAAAGGGTTTATAATTACAAGAGTAAAGAAAAAGAGGAAGGTTATAATTAACTAAGTAATATATAATATACTAGGTAGTAGGGAGTAGTTAAGATTATAAAGACCTAGGTATAAGCTAGGGAGACTACTTACCTCTAGGAGGCTCTTAGTAAAGGAGCTAGGCTAGAAAATATTAGAGGTAATAATAAGTAGTAGTAAAGAGCTATTAAATAGTATTAATAAGCTACTTATAAAAGTAGTAGTAAGCGGCCTTACCTACCTAGTTAAGGAAGGTAAGTATTCTACCCTAAGAGAAATAGATATATAAGAGGAAGGTAGTAATACCCTAGGCCTAGATATCTAGTATATTAATCTTAAAGATATTATAATATAATATTAGAGGTAAAATAAGTATTATAATAACCCTATTAAAAGATAAGGTTATTTAAAATATAAATATTTTAATAATCTAGGAATTATATTATAATACTAGGAACTACTTATTATATAATCCTAGTTTTAAAGTATTCTTTTTAGTATATAAAGTAGAGTAAGGTATATAAGTATATTTCTATATTAATAAAAGGCTTTAAATAGATAGCTAGGATATAGAGTTCTTTATAAAAGATATTAGTACTTATAAGGGTACTATATAATAACGTAGCTATTAAGTATTATAAACGGTGTATATATATATATATATATATATATATAGAACTCTCTATTCTTATTAATAGTAAGACTAATTACTACCCTTCCCTTTAAGGGGAATTCCCTCCTCTATATATTATAGGGAAAGGGGTAGCGTAGTACTATTATATATTATAAATACTACGTTAATAGTAGTATTATATTCTTAACTAGTCCTTATAATTATCTCTCTATCTAGGTTCTTAGGCTTTAAGAGTATAAAAGGTTATGATCTATAAGAAATACTCCCTTAATAATAGAATATTACTTTAATAAGAGTATAATAATATAACTATTTATAAGGCCTTCTAAGCTAAGCCTTAATAATATATAGTTTTATTAAATTATAATAATTATAAATAATACTCTTATATATAATTCTTATATTATAATATATTCTTATTATACTTCCTATTATCCTTTATTAATTTATTATAAAAGTAGTTAAAAGTCTTAATATTTTAAAGTAAATAGGAAGTTATTACTATTAAGGGTTTATTAAGTACTTAAGGCGTACCTTCTTTATATAACTTTAATATTATTCTTCTAATTATAATATCTTTATTTTTTATTAATTATATTAAGTCCTTTTTAAGTCTTATTTATATTATTACTCCCTCTATATCTTATTATACCTCTTTATACTTCTAGTAGTTATTTTATAAGTAATCCTTAATAATAAACTTACCCTTACTATTAATTAAAAGAAGACTATTACTACCCCCTCTATTTATAATAGTATATAACCTCCCCTATTAAGCTACTTCTAGCCTATTCTTATATTATCTTATATAATATACCTTTATTATACTATATTTTAATTTAAAGAGTTATAAGTCTAATATTTTTAATCAAGGCTTTACTTATCCCTTTAATAATATAACTTATATATATACCTCCCCTAGCTCTACTAGATATAATTATTATAAAGATCTTAATATTAAATATTAATAAGAGATCTCTACTTATACTTATTATACTTATATACGCCTTCTTTAATCCTTAGATATTATAACTACTTTAAACGCTAGCTTTAACCTCCCTTAGCTTACTAAATTCTAGTAAACCTTTAATAGGCTTATTTAATAGTATTATTATTACCTTTACTACGCCTCCTTTACCCCTACTACTATTATAACTCCTACTAGGGTTAACCTAGCTATTACTATCTATATTATAAATACCTTAGAGGGTATTCTTAATATCCTTTATTAATATATATATATTATTCTATCTCCCCTTTTAAAGTACTTTTAAAGCCTTATTAATATATTATAAGAGTACCTCCCTCTTATTATAAAGGATAAAGAAGAGGATAATAAAGAGGATACTCCTATTACTAGTAATAATAATAGTAATAAGCCTAATACTACTATTAGTATAATATAATAGCCCTCTCTTATAACGCCCTTAATAGTCTAGTTATATTAGGTATCTTTTCTTTTTTATTAATAATAATAGAAAATATTTCCCCTTTTATATTATATAAATATTATACTTTAAGGTAATCCTATTTAAATCTTTTTAATATATCTAGTATATTAACTAAGTCCTACTTATATAACTATTAATTATAATTATAAGATTAACCCTTCTACTTTACTAAGTACTAAGGTTTATTATAAGAGATTTTATAATTAAGAATAGCTTTAACTTCCTATTTATCTTTATCCTTTATAAGTTCTACTTATATAACTTTTATAATACTCTTACTATTACCCTAATATAACTTTATAAATAAGATATAAAAGATATTATATATATAAAAGGTATTAGGTAGTTATAACCTATATACTTAATTATTAATATAATTAAAGACCTTAAAAGGCCTTAGATAATATTATAATAGTTTCTTAGTTACTTATATTAATACAATATACTTTATATTTAATAAGATATAATTATTTATATTATACTATCTTTAATTTTATTATTTATTTATATACTCTATTTATATAACTTATACTTAATATAAATATTACTTTAAACCTTCTTTATATTTCTAAAGTAATTTAATCCTTTTTTATATTAATAAGACTTCTTTTAATAATAGCTTTAAAAGCTTTATATCTAGCTTAAATAAGCAATTATAAAGTACTTTATATAAAGGTAACCTAGTATTAATATACTTTATATAATTATATATAAACTCTACTTTATATAAAGGTAACCTAGTATTAATATACTTTATATAATTATATATAAACTCTACTAGATAAAGTAACTCTACCTAGTTACTTTATCTCTAGGTAGAGTAGTAGTATAGATACTACTTAAGTATACTATTCTATCTCTCTATTTAACTATCTATTTAAGGATAGAAAGTAGTATTAAGCTTTCTTTTTATATTAATATAATAATATATAACTACTTAGAAGCTACTTATAAATACTATTCCTTAATTGATAATAATACCTCCTAGCTATATAACCTTAAGAAGATTTTATAATATAATAAGTTAGTAATATTAATAGTATTAACTATCTTTATAATAGGTAAATACCTAGCTACCTTAATATAATAGTTTATAATTATTAAGATTATATTATAAACGCTACCCTTTTATTTATTTAAAGGAAGATTTATAATAAAATCTATTATAATTTCTTAAAAGGGTCTTATAAGTATTAATAATAATAATAGTATATTATAAATAATATATCTACGCGGCTTTATTAATTAATAAGTTAAGTATTCTTATATATAATTATAAATATCTTATCCTATTAATCTCTAATAGAACTTCTATTTAATAAGCTCTTATATATATTTTTATAAGTAGTAGCTAGTATAAAGATTATTATAATAAAGCTTTAAGATTTCTTATCCAATTACTTTATTATTAGGTATAAAAACTACGCTACCCTTATAAAGGACCCCTATCTTATTTATTAATAGAGATATATTAGTAGCCTTTTTATAGCCCTAGGACTTTAATAATTATTTTTTATTATAAATATCCTTATCTCTCTTTTAAAGATATTAGAGTATCTTTAATATTAAGTTATTATATTTATTTTATACGCGCTCTATTATTAATATAATTATAATATACCTTTTAAGTATTATTTAATTAATATTAAATTATCTTATAATAGGATTTAAGCTATTACTTATACTACTCTATATCTTTAAGAGTATATTACTCTCCCCTATTTTTAGGATATAAGGCTTTTTAAGCCTTATCTCTAACCTTTTATATTATTTATAATTATAAGCCTTATTATCTTATAAACCTTTATAAATATTATATATATAATACTTATTAAAAGGGATATACCTAATATTCTTTAACTTATTTTATAATATTAATAAATAAGTATCTTCTTTATCTATTATTAATATATAATCTAATTACCTTAATAGGGTATTAGCTAGGTTTTTAATACTTATATAATAGTATATCTTAAAGTTATATATTATAAGCTTTATTACTTAATATACTTATCTCCTTATTAATAATAATATTATTTAGAAATACTTTAAGTTATTATAATTAATAATTATTATAATTAAGTATAAGCTACCTTCTAAGAAGTACCTTTATACCTAGAATACCTTAACTATAAGTAGTTCTTAGTTATAAGTCTTATATCTAGTTTCTATTAAATATAACTTATAAGAGTAGAAGGTAATAAGATACTATTCTACTTCTACCCCTTTAATATTAATAAAGAACTTTTATAATAAAATAGTTATAATAGCTAGAATTAAAGTATTAGTCTCTAATTAGATTTCTCTTATAAGGTTAAAATATATAAGTAATAGTACCTCTTAAAAGAGTTACTTTAACTACTTAAATACTACTCTTATAATATTACTTAATATTAACTTTCTATTTTTAATATATAAATAATTATTTTTTAGATAGTCTATTAATATTATAATAACATTATAATAATATTTAATAAAATAATAATAGAAATTTATAAACTCTAAAAAGATCTAAATATTTTTAATACTTTTAAGTTCTAGCTATTTTATTATAATATCTACTCTACGCGGATTTATATATACGCCGTTATAACTAATAATAAAGTTAAGGAATTCTACTTTTATTATTATAAATTTATATTTCTTTAAGTTAATATAAAGTTTAAATTTATAAAGATATTATAATACTACCTTTATAACTTTTATATAAGACTTTTTATCCTAGGAGTAGATAAGAATATTATCTAGATAAATAATATATATAATATTAAGTAGTCTTACTAGGGCTTTATTAATATATACTTAGAATAAGGTAGATATATTAATAAGTTTAAAAGGTATAATTATATATTTAAAATAGTTATACTTTATATAAAATATAATCTTTTATTTATTACCCTTTTTTATTTATAAGTAATAATATATATCTTTAAAATCTAATTTAATTAAGTATTTAATATTAACTAATCTTATTAATATTTTATTAATTAATAAAAGTAGATAGTAGTTTTTAATTATAATCTTATTAAGCGCTTTATAATTAATATATAAGTATAATATTCTATCCTTTTTTAATATAAAAAGAATTAGTATACCTATTAAATTTATAAAATAATAAATCTATCCCTTTTTTAAAGCCTATTTAAAGTACTCCTTTAATACACGTAACTCTTTCTTTAATAAATTATGAAATAGGTTAAAGGGAGATTCTTTATTCTCTTTTATATTAATCGCGTAATTATAATATATATAATCTAATAGTACCCTAGTATTCTTAATTAAGAAGATATCTTAGAATTCTTAAGATTTTAAAAGAAGCTTAACTTTAAATAGTAGGCTTCTATTACCTACTCTTAAGTATATTAGAATAAATATAATATTATTAAGTTACTCCTTTAAGGCTTTAATAGTATTAAAGTACTCCTTAATATTACTTTTCTTAATAGGGAATTACTAGTTTTATATAAGTTAATCTACTTAAGGATTTTATTCTTCTAATTATAAATACTTAAGGTAGAAGTTATAATTAAGGTTTATTATTATATAAAAGACGCCTTTATAATATTATATAATACTATTAAAATTAATAAGTTTAATTTTTTTTATATAAGAACCTAGTAATAATATTAAGTTCCTAACTTTATTATATAAGGTATTATTAAAGCTAGGGTCTATTTTTTAATCTTATTCCTTTATTAAGTATACATTCATATAATTAGTATCTACTCTAAAGTTAATTAATATAATAAATTCTCTTTATAAGCTCTTAAGCTCTATTTATATTATAATAATAAGTTATTATATCTACTTCTTCCTTTATACTATAATAGTAGATATAATTATAATACTTAGGAGGTTTTTAAATTTAAGCCTTTCTCTAGCTTATTACTAGATATCTTATTAATTATAGGCTTATTAATTATAATACTTATAATTATTAATTTTATACTTTAATAATTTTTAATTATATATCCCTTTTTTAATAATTATAATACTTAATAGTAGAAAGGTTAGGCTTAGGCCTTTAAGGAAGGTATAATAATACTTTAATAACGCCCCGCCCTTCTTACTTTATATATAAGCTATTATCTCTTTACCCTTAGAAATTTCCTCTTCCTCTTTAAGGATATTAACCCCTAGTAGGAGTATTATCCCTTTAATCTTTATATATAAGTAGTATTATATAAGGCTCTAATTAGGTTACTAATATAATAAGAGTATCCCTTATCTTTAAGATATTAGGTTATATTATAAGTTAATTATAAAGATCTTTATATAACTTATTTAAAAGGTTATTATAAAGTATATACTCTATTAATAACTTAAGTTATCTTTTTAACCTAGTAAGGTAATTTATAAAATTTATAATCTTTTAATATTCCTTTTACTTAACTTTTAAGTAGTATTTACTAGTTATTAAATATTAATTTTAAGGATCTTTTATTTAATCTATTAAGAAGCTATTAAAGTATTCCTAGGACTATTTATCCTTTAATATATCCTTTATATACTTATATTATATAGCCTTAAGGTCTAGGGCTATATATTATAATATATATTAGATTTTTATAAAATTATTAAGAAAATAGGTTATACTTATTTTAATTATATTAATTATATTATTAAACTATTTTTAATATTCTTATATTAACTTCCTATTATATATATATAAGTCTTATAACCTAAGAATATAGGTTTTATATTAAGGACGCTTTAATTCTAATTCTTTTATTAATAATAAGTAATATTAATGACCTATTTAAGTAGTATTATTAATATATATTTCTTACTCTAACTCTTATAGATATTATTATAGATCTTATATCTACTACCTTTTAAAGACTTCTTCTTTAAGTTTTTATATCCTTTATAATAGTACTTCTTAGGTTTTAAGTAGTAGGGACTAGGTTTATACGCCTAGTAGCTACCCCTAGATAGTTAGTTATAATTATAATATATCTATTATTAATTTATTAACTAATTTTTAAGACTTACTTTCTTTATAAGCTTAATCCCTTATATTTAAATAGGTTATTTATACTAGTTAACTAACCTTTTTACCTTATACTTATAATAACCCTTCTCTACTTATCTTATTAATAGTTAGGCTACTACCCTTAAATAGGGAGAGTAATTAGAATATAAGGGTACTATGTAATAATATAGCTATTAAGTACTATAAATAGTACGTATATATATATATAGAACTCTCTATTCTTATTAATAGTAAGACTAATTACTACCCTTCCTTTTAAGGGGAATTCCCTCCTCTATATACTATAGGGAAAGGGGTAGCGTAGTACTACTATATACTATAGACGCCACGTTAATAGTAGTACTATATTTCTAACTAGTCCTCTTAATACCCTTAAGCTCTAACTTTATACCTAGGAGGAAGGGGAATATATAATATACCTCTAGTTATATAATATATATAACCTAAGCCTATTATTAATAATAGGTAAAAACTTATTAAGCCTCTAAATAATAAAGGAGAAGGTTAACTACCCTAAGGAATATATTATAATAGGGGATTTAAACCTTTACTACCCTAATTAAAATAACCTAGGATAACTTTTATACTACTTTAAAGTAGATTAGCTAGTAGGAATTATATCTAATAATAAAATAGACTTAACTCTACTAGATAAGATAATTACTTAAAGGGTAAGGGGGTTTAAAAGTATAATTAACCTAGTCTTTATTATACTTAAGCTCCTTAATATAATATAGGCCTATTAAGTACGCCTTAAATTATAATTTAACTCTAACTACCTTCTTATAAATATAAAGCTTAACTTAAAGGTAGAAGAATAATAATATATACTTAAGAGATTATAAAAAATAGTAAATTTAAGAGAGATTAAAAATAGGGCTTATATATTAAGCTAGAAGCTAGGCTTTAAGCTATTAAATATTATAAATTAAATAGATAACTACTTCTTATAATTCTAATAGGGTTTAAAGGGGATAATAGAGGAGATAATCCCTTAAGTAAAGCCTAGGGGTAAGGGGAGAACCTTTTAAAACTTAAAGTACTAGCTTATTATAAAAAAATATTATAAAAAGTATAAAAGTATTTTAATAAAATAGGGATATTATTATAAAGGGAGCTAATAATATAACTATTAAGGAGAGAGATAGGATATTATAAATAAAAAAGGTAATTAACTTTAAAAGAAAAGTTTATAATACTATTAAATTATAAAAGGATATATAAGGCCTTATTAAATAGGTAAAAAATCATAGTTTATTATTATAACCCCTCCTTAAGTTCCCCCCTTAAAGAAGGGATAATAGGGACGGGGTAATTAAGATCTTTAAAGAGAAAGTAGAGGTCTTATAAATAATATTCTTTCTACCCCCCTTATAAGTTAATTTAAATAATATTAAGAGGGTAGAGTATTTATTACTAGTAGACCCTAGTAATAAAGTAATATATAAAGAGGTCTAGTAAGCTATTTATAAATTAAAGTAGAATAAAGCCTTAAGAATTAATAGGATCTTAAATTAATTTCTTACATTAATAATAAATAAGCTCTTTAAGGAGCTTACTTATTTATTTAATATATACTTCTCCCTTAACTATTACTTAAAGAAATTTAAGAAGGCTAATATAATTATCTTAAAGAAATTAAAGAAGGAAGATTATATAATACTTAAAGTATATTATTTAATAATACTATTAAGTATCTTTAAGAAGGCCTTAAAAATAATAATTATAAAGTAACTTAATAATTATATTAAGAGTTAAGGCCTCCTCCCCTAAAAATAAATAAGGGTATAAAGAAAGAAGTTAATTAAGATAATATTAGAGATTATTATAAAAGTAATATATATAATATAAGATTTTAATAGAGTTAATATAACTAACCTTTTTTTATTAAATATTATAAGAGCTTTTAATAATATTTCCTATTAAAAACTTATTTATAATCTTAAAGGAAAGGGGATCCCCTATTATATTATAAGCTAGATAGAGAGCTTCTTAAAAGGGAGGTCTTTATCTATTATTATTAAAAGGATAATAAGTAAAATAAAATTAATAGAAATAGGGATTCCCCAGGGGTTATTAATCTCTTTTATCCTCTTTTTATTCTTTAACGCGCTATTTATTAAGGAGTATATAACTATTAAATTATAATTATAAGTTAGAGGGTTTATAAATAATATCTATTTATTAATATATAAGAAAACTATAGAGGGAAATTATAAAACCTTAGAATTAGTATATAAAATCTACCTTAAATAGGCTTTAATATATAAGGTAAGCTTTACCCCCTAGAAATATAAGTTAATTTACTTTATCTACTACCTCTACTACTTTAATATAAGCGTAGTAGTAAATCTAGGGTATATAATAATAAAACCCTAAGTAGAGATTTAAGTCTTAAGATTATATATTTATAATAAATTATAATAGAGCTTATACTTAAAGAGGGTATAAGTAAAGCTTACTACTTAAAGCCTAGCCCTTTTTATAATATTAATATTAATATAAAGAGCTACCTTTAATAAAGCTAGAAGGATATATAATATAATAATTAAGCTAGTAATAACTTATATATCTATTATATAATATATATTATAAGGCCTAAGGGAAATAAAGAAGATATATATAAGTAAGTTAGAAGTTATTTAAAATAGCTACTTAAGATATATACTAGGGGTATATAAAGCTACCCTAATATAAGTATTAAAGGTAGAGGTAGGGATAACCCTTATATAATTAATATTAGATTACTTAATTCTTTACTAGTATATATTAAAAGGAATTTACCTAGTAATAGTAATAGGAAATAAATATATCTAGAGGAAGCTTAAGATTAAAAGAGGGAGGAAGAGAGAGGTAATAAAGTCCCTTATAAAGGAGAAAGATAAATAGGCTTTATACTCCTTATACCTAGATAGCTAAAATATAGTTATAATTAGGGAGATAACTTAATACCCTTAAAGAATTAAAAAGAAGATATACTATTAATAGAAGTCCTCTTAAGAAGTAATATAAAGAGAATATTAAGTAGGATTAAAGGTTAATAACTATCCTCTTACCTAGCTTAAAAGCTTATAAACTAGTAGGAGGGCCCTTTATAAAGGCCTTTAAAAGGCTAAGAGCTCTACCTTTATATAGATAAAAATAGGGAAGATAGAGCTAGCTACCTTTTTATATTAATATAAAGTCCCTAACTTTATATTTATAAGTTATAAGTATAATTAATATAAGTAAGATATAAACTATATCCTTATTAACTACTCTAGGTTTTATAATTACTACTAGGAGCTAAGAGATACCTTAGATATATTAGATACTTATAAGATACTTATAAATATAAAGGGGGCGAAGTAAGTAGTAAAATAAATAATCTAAATTAAGATACTAGGCTAGTTCTTACTTATAATAATATAGTTATATATAAGGACTAGTTAGGAATATAGTACTACTATTAACGTAGCGTCTATAATACGTAGTAGTACTATGCTACCCCTTTACCTATAGTATATAAAGGAGGGAATTTCCCCTAAAGGGAAGGGTAGTAATTAGTCTTACTATTAATAAGAATAGAGAGTTCTATATATATATATATATATATACGCACCGTTTATAATACTTAATAGCTATATTATTATATAGTACCCTTATATTCTAATTACTCTACCCTATTTAGGGGTAATAGCCTAATTATTAATAAGATAAGTAGAGAAGCGTTATTATAAGTATAAGGTAAAAAGGTTAGTTAACTGCTATAAGTAACCTACCCTAATATAAGAGACTAAGCTTATAAAGAAAGTAAGTCTTAAGAATTAATTAATAAATTAATTATAATTAACTATCTAGGGGTAGCTACTAGGCGTATAAACCTAGTCCCCGCTACTTAAAACCTAAGAAGTACTATTATAAAGGATATAAGAACTTAAAGAAGAAATCTTTAAGAGGTAGTAGATATAAGATTTATAATAATATTTATAAGAGTTAGAGTAGGAAATATATACTAATAATACTACTTAAGTAGGTTATTAATATTACCTATTATTAATAGAAGAATTAAAACTAAAGTGTCTTTAATATAGAACTTATATTCTTAGGCTATAGGACCTATATATATATAATAGGAAGTTAGTATAAGAATATTAAGAATAGTTTAATAATATAATTAAAATAATTAAAATAAGTATAGCTTATTTTTTTAATAACTTTATAAAAATCTAATACGCGTTATAATATATAGCCCTAGACCCTAAGGCTATATAGTATAAGTATATAAAGGATATACTAAAGGATAAATAATCCTAGGAATACTTTAATAGTTTCCTAATAAATTAAATAGAAGATCCTTAAAATTAATATCTAATAACTAGTAAGTATTACTTAGAAGTTAAGTAAAAGGAATATTAAAAGATTATAAACTTTATAAATTACCTTACTAGGTTAGAAAGATAACTTAAGTTATTAATAGAGTATATACTTTATAATAACCTTTTAAATAAGTTATATAAAGATCTTTATAATTAACTTATAATATAACCTAATATCCTAAAGATAAGGGATACTCTTATTATATTAGTAACCTAACTAGAGCCTTATATAACTCTACTTATATATAAAGATTAAAGGGATAATACTCATACTAGGGGTTAATATCCTTAAAGAGGAAGAGGAAATTTCTAAAGGCGAAGAGATAATAGCCTATATATAAAGTAAAAAGGGTAGGGTAGTATTAAGGTCTTATTATACCTTCCTTAAAGGCTTAAGCCTAACCTCTCTATTATTAAGTATTATAATTATAAAAAGAAGGGATATATAACTAAGGATTACTAGAGCGTAAAATTAATAGTTATAAGTATTATAATTAATAAGCCTACGGCTAATAAGATATCTAGTAATAAGTAGGCTAAGAAAGGCTTAAATTTAAAAAACCCCTAAGTATTATAATTATATCTACTATTATAATATAAGGAAAGAAGTAGATACGGCGACTTATTATTATAATATAAGTAGAGCTTAAGAGCTTATAAAGAGAATTTATTATATTAATTAACTTTAAAGTAGATATTAATTATATTAATATATACTTAATAAAGGAGTAGGATTAGGAAATAGACCTAAGCTCTAGTAATATCCTATATAATAGAGCTAGGAATCTAATATTATTACTAAGTTCTTATATAAGAGAAATTAAACTTATTAATTCTAATAGTATTATATAATATTATAAAGGCGCCTTTTATATAATAGTAAACCTTAATTATAACTTCTACCTTAGGTATCTATAATTAGAAGAATAAAATCCCTAAGTAGATTAGCTTATATAGAACTAGTAATTCCTTATTAAGAAAGGTAATATTAAGGAGTACTTTAATACTACTAAAGCCTTAGAGAAGTAGCTTAATAGTATTATATTTATTATAATATACTTAGAAGTAGGCGATAAAAGCCTACTACCTAAAATTAAGCTCCCTTTAAAATTTTAGGAATTTTAAGATATCTTCTTAATTAGGAATATTAGGGTACTATTAAACTATATATATTATAATTACGCGATTAATATAAAGGAAAATAAAGAACTTCCCTTTAACCTACTTTATAACCTATTAAAGAAAGAGTTATATATATTAAGGGAGTACCTTAAGTAGGCTTTAAAAAAGGGATAGATTTATTATTCTATAAGTTTAGTAGGTATACTAATTCTTTTTATATTAAAAAAAGATAGAATATTATATTTATATATTAATTATAAGGCGTTTAATAAGATTATAATTAAGAATTACTATCTACTTCTATTAATTAATAAAATATTAATAAGATTAATTAATACTAAGTACTTAATTAAGTTAGATCTTAAGGATATATATTATTACTTATAAATAAGAAAGGGTAATAAATAGAAGACTATATTTTATATAAGGTATAGCTATTTTAAATATATAGTTATACCTTTTAAACTTATTAATATACCTACCTTATTTTAAGTATATATTAATAAGGCCTTAGCGAGACTACTTAATATTATATATATTATTTATCTAGATAATATTCTTATCTACTCCTAGGATAAAAAGTCTTATATTAGAGTTATAAAGGTAGTATTATAATATCTTCGCGAATTTAAACTTTATATTAGCTTAAAGAAATATAAATTTATAATAATAGAAGTAGAATTCCTTAGCTTTATTATTAGTTATAATAGCGTATATATAAATCTATATAAAGTAGATACTATAATAGAATAGCTAGAACCTAGGAGTATTAAGGATATTTAGATCTTTTTAGGGTTTATTAATTTCTACTATTATTTTATTAAGTACTATTCCTTTATAACCGCGGCGTTAATAGATTATCTAAAAAATAATTATTTATATATTAAAAATAGAAAGTTAATATTAAGTAATATTATAAGAGTAGTATTTAAGTAGTTAAAGTAACTCTTTTAAGAAGCGCTATTACTTATATATTTTAACCTTACAAGAGAAATCTAACTAAAGATTAATACTTTAATTCTAGTTATTATAACTATTTTATTATAAAAGTTCCTAATTAGTATTAAAGGGGTAGAAGTAGAATAGTATCCTATTACCTTCTACTCTTATAAGTTAAATTTAGCGGAAACTAGATATAAGACTTATAATTAGGAACTACTTATAATAGTTAAGGCGTTTTAAGTATAAAAGTACTTCTTAGAAGGTAGCTTATACCTAATTATAGTAATTATTAATTATAATAACTTAAGGTATTTCTAGATAATGTTATTATTAATAAGGAGATAAGTATATTAGGTAATAAAGCTTATAATATATAACTTTAAGATATACTATTATATAAGTACTAAGAACCTAGCTAATATCCTATTAAGGCGATTAGATTATATACTAGTAATAGATACAGAAGATACTTATCTATTAATATTATAAAATAAATTAAAGAATATTAAGTATATTCCTTTTAATAAATATTATATATATAGTATTTATAAAGGTTTATAAGATAATAAGGCTTATAACTATAAATAGTATAAAAGGTTAGAGATAGGGCTTAAAAGGCCTTATATCCTAAAAATAGGGGAGAGTAATATACTTTTAGGGATATAAAGTAGTATAAGTAATAGCCTAAATCCTATTATAAGATAATTTAATATTAATTAAATAGTACTTAAAAGGTATATTATAACTACGTTAATAATAGAGCGCGTATAAAATAAGTATAATAACTTAATATTAAAGATACTCTAATATCTCTAAGAGGGAGATAAGGATATTTATAATAAAAAATAATTATTAAAGTCCTAGGGCTATAAAAAGGCTATTAATATATCTCTATTAATAAATAAGATAGGGGTCCTTTATAAGGGTAGTATAATTTTTATACCTAGTAATAAAGTAATTGGATAAGAAATCTTAAAGCTTTATTATAATAACCCTTATATTAGCTACTATTTATAGAAGTATATATAGGAGCTTATTAAGTAGAAGTTCTATTAGAAATTAATAGGATAAGATATTTATAATTATATATAAGAATACTTAACCTATTAATTAATAAAGCTATATAGATATACTATTTATAATATACTATTACTATTATTAATACTTATAAGACCTTTTTAAGAAATTATAATAGATTTTATTATAGATCTCCCTCTAAGTAAATAGAAGGGCGGCGTTTATAACGAAATCTTAGTAGTTATAAACTATTATATTAAGGTAGCTAGGTACTTACCTATTATAAAGATAGTTAATACTATTAGTATTACTAACCTATTATATTATAAAATCTTCTTAAGGTTTAATTAGCTAGAAGGTATTATTAATAATTAAGGGATAATATTTATAAGTAACTTCTAGGTAGTTATATATTATTATACTAATATAAAAAGAAAGCTTAATATTACTTTCTACCCTTAAATAGATAGTTAAATAGAGAGATAGAATAGTACGCTTAAGTAGTATTTATACTACTATTCTATCTAGAGATAAGATAACTAGGTAAAGTTATTTTATTTAATAAAGTTTATATATAATTATATAAAGTATATTAATACTAGGTTACCTTTATATAAGGCGCTTCATAGCTATTTACCTAAGCTAGATATAAAGCTTTTAAAGCTACTATTAGGAGAAGTCCTATTAATATAAGAAAGGGTTAAATTACTTTAAAAATAAAGGGAAGGTTTAAAGTAATACCTATATTAAGTATAAGTTATATAAGCGGAGTATATAAATAAATAGTAAAAGTAAAGATAATATAATATAAGTAATTATATCTTATTAAATATAAAGTATATTAAATTAATATAAGTAACTAGAAAATTATTATAATATTATCTAAGGCCTTTTAAGGTCCTTAATTATATTAGTAGTTAGGCGTATAAGTTATAACTACCTAATACCTTTTATATATATAATATCTTTTACGTCTTACTTATAAAGTTATATTAGAATAATAGTAAGAGTATTATAAAAGCTATATAAGTAGAGCTTATAAATAATAAAGATAAATAGGAAGTTAAAGCTATTCTTAACTATAAAATCTCTTATAATAAACCTTAGTATTTAATAAAATAGAAGGGTTAGTCTTATAATTATAATTAATAGTTATATAAGTAGGACTTAATTAATACGCTAGATATATTAGAAAGATTTAAGTAGGATTACCCTAAAGTATAAAGTTTATATTATATAGGAGGGGAAATAATTTCTATTATTATAAATAAAAAAGAAAAGATACTTAATATAACTAGACTATTAAAGGCGTTATAAGAGATAGCTATTATATTATACTAGTAGTAGTACTAAGCCTATTATTATTACTACTATTAATAATAGGAGTATCCTCCTTATTATCCTCTTCTTTATCCTTTATAATAGAAGGGAGGCGCTCTTATAATATATTAATAAGGCTTTAAAGGTACTTTAAAAGGGGAGATAAAGTAATATATATATATTAATAAAGAATATTAAGAATACCCTCTAGGTTATTTATAATATAGATAGTAATAGCTAGGTTAACCCTAGTAAGAGCTATAATAGTAGTAGGGGTAGAGGAGGTATAATAAAGGTAGTAATAATACTATTAAATAAGCCTATTAAAGGTTTACTAGAATCTAGCGAGCTAAGGGAGGTTAGAGCCGGCGTTTAAAGTAGTTATAATATCTAAAGACTAAAGAAGGCGTATATAAGCGTAGTAAATATAGGTAGGGATCTCCTATTAATATTTTATATTAAGATCTTTATAATACTTATACCTTATTAACTTAGGGGAGGCGCGCGTATAAGTTATCCTATTAAAAAAGTAAATAAAGCTTTAATTAAAAATATTAGACTTATAACTCTTTAAATTAAAATATAGTATAATAAAGGTATATTATATAGGATAATATAAGAATAGGCTAGAAGTAGCTTAGTAGGAGAGGTTATATACTATTATAAGTAGAGGGGGTAGTAGTAGTCTTTTTTTAATTAATAATAAGGGTAAGTTTATTACTAAGGATTACTTATAAAATAACTACTAGAAGTATAAAGAGGTATAATAAGGCGCGGAGGGGGTAATAATATAAATAAGACTTAAAAAGGACTTAATATAATCAATAAAAAATAAAGATATTATAATTAAAAGAATAATATTAAAATTATATAAAGAAGGTATACCTTAAGTACTTAGTAAACCCTTAATAGTAATAACTTCCTATTTACTTTAAAATACTAAGACTTCTAACTACTTTTATAATAAATTAATAAAGGATAATAGGAAGTATAATAGGAATATATTATAGTATAAGGATTATATATAAGAGTAGTATCCGCGATTATTATAATTTAATAAAACTATAAATTCCTTAAGGCTTAGCTTAGAGGGCCTTATAATTAATTATATTATTACGCTCTTATTAGAGGTATATTCTATTATTAAGGGAGTATCTTTTATAGATTATAACCTTTTATACTCTTAGAGCCTAAGAGCCTAGATAGGGAGATAATTATAAGGACTAGTTAGGAATATAATATTACTATTAATATAGTATTTATAATATATAGTAGTACTATACTACCCCTTTACCTATAATATATAGAGGAGGGAATTTCCCTTAAAGGGAAGGGTAGTAATTAGTCTTACTATTAATAAGAATAGAGAGTTCTATATATATACGCACACGTACCGTTTATAGTACTTAATAGCTACGTTATTACGTAGTACCCTTATACTACCTTTTAATTTTAGCTAAGACCTACCCTAGGTTTTTCTTTAAGAACCTAAGCTACTTATATAATACCTATATTTTAAAGTATTCTCTAATATAATAGCCTAAGTAAATTTCTCTTTATATTACTTAGTAATATTATTAATACTAAGAATTTTATTCTTTAACTTATTATAAAGCTTTATAAGGAAAATATAAGCCTTATACTCCTTATTAAAAGGTAGTAAATAAGACTCTAACTCCTTTAAATAGGCCTTAAAATTTAAGACCTTTTAATTATTATATTAGCGTACCTACTCCTACTTTTTATAAGTAAGGAGATAGTAGCTTACTAGATTTATAACTAAGTTAAGTAAAAACCTTTTAAAGAATTTAAATATAATATTAGCTAAATTATAACTCTTAAAATAAGTATACTATTAAGCTTTAAGGTCCCCTTTTAAGGAGTTTATATAATAGGTTATATAAGACTTATTTATAATAAAATAGTCTAGAATTATAATAAATTTAATATTAACTTTATAAACCTAATATAAGTACTCCCCTTTAAAGGATCCTTTATAAGTTTTTATCCTTTTAAGGTAAAGTATATATATATAAGTATATTAAGATAGTATTAAGATAATAGTATTTTAAACTCTTAAGTTAATAGTAACTCAAGGATTATAAAGTACTTTATTATAAGCTAGTAATATAATTAATTTATTTTATTATTTAAGATAATAATTTTTATTCTAGACCTCCTTTAATAGCTATTCTAGCTTATCTAAAGTAGAAGGAGTAAAGAGTCCTCCTTCTACTAAGGTATTATAACGGCGTTCTAATAATATTTTATATAATAGTAGTTCTACTTGGTTATTACTTTTAGCCTATTAATTATTATAAGATAAACTTAATATAATAATAACTCTAGGCCTTTTCCTTTAGAAATAGAGAGAGATTAGAATTATAAGGCTTATATCTACTAGCTTTATAATAGCGTATTAGGTAATAAAAGATATAAAGTTATATTATAGGGTTTAATAATAGATATAATTCTACTAATAAGTTAAGTAGTAGGCCTATTATAGTAGTAGAACTAATCTCTAAGGAACTTAAAAGAATAATAGGGGGTAGCTAGGAAGATATATATCTACTAAGTATAAGCCTAGTCTAGGCCTCCCGTTACTAGGACGTTACCCTATATTTCTAAGGAAGGTTACCTAAAGTAGGTTATAAGGTAGCGCGTAAGGCGTATATATACCTAAGCCTAATATTATACTAATCTTATACTATATTAGAATAATAATAAGACTATAGAATACCTTCTAATAAAAGGATAGGAGGAGTATATATTATAGTATTTTATTAATAAGAGGTATTAGTTAATACTATAAAGGTTATAAGATATAATTAGTCTAGAATATTAGTAAACTAGGAACTAGTATAGAAAATCCGAAGCTAGAAAATCCGTTAAAAGCGTATTTTCTAGGTAATATACTAGAAATAAATAGGAAAATTATAGGTTTTTTTTATTCTAGCTTAAAAGTCCTAAATATAGAAAATCTGGATTTAAGGCCTTAAATCCGTGATTTTCCTCTAGTACTAAGAAGAAATAGGAAGCTCGCTAGAGTTATAATAGTTATATTATTAAGGCTAGTATAATATAGATTTTAAATATAGTTAATTCATGTAATTTATATACGCGTAGAGTAACCCCCCCTAGCCTAGCCCTGTATTCTATACCTATATTACGCCTACTATTAATTCTTACTAAGTACTAGTACTATTAATTATTAATAAGACTTAGTTATATTACCTAGTTAGTACTAGCTTTATATAGTTATTATATTATAGCTAATTAATAGGACTTATCCCCTATTAGTCCTATAACCTTATATTTCTAAAAGTTACTAAATACGTATTTAGTAACTTATAGTATTAAACCCAGCCCTAGGGCTAGTATATAAGCGCGCCTGTTATTCGTGCTAAATATACGTAAAATACGCATATTTTTACGATATATAAGCTCCCTAGTTTGCTAATAAAGGCTAAATAATAGGGTTTTAATTAGAAGAATAGAAGAAATACATATAAATTTTAGTGGGGTTCTCTATCTAGCCTAGTGTCCGAATTATTCTGTCACCCACGTGGCTGCGTTCCCCCTGATCGACAGCACTAGTCTCCCCCTCACTAACCCCTAGCTAAACACCTAAACTAGCTCGAGTTTCAGTATTTTCATAAGCAAATTCCCCATCATAACCGCCCAATCAGCCATCATACATAGATGGTACGATCACAAGACAATGCAAGCACTACCGAAGTCGGCATTTCTCCGCTATCAATCATACTATCGTGGATGGAAGTTCGTTCGTTGGTGGCAAATGCACAGCTGCGTATCAGAAGCTTGCAAAAAGCACCCCTTCACTGAGAATTCACGCAGCAATCAGGAAATCTGGTGGGGATAGAGAATGTCAACGAGAGTAGACCAAGGTGACCGCAGCCTCTGCAGAAAGGTACCGTATGCTCTCGGTACGTACCCCCATGGAAGGCTTAGGATTGGGATTGGAATGGAATGGAATGATTAGATTGGTGCGTTGCGGAAGTGTCTCGGTATCCGTCCGAGTATCATCATGTAAGGTAAGGTAACTCTCCTTCGATCTCCCCACACCATTCATGTCCAACCTAGAATATGCAGCTCTCCAACCCTGTCTACAACGCACAGTAGATAAGGTACTAGAGCACCTCCTCGTTTGAGGCGCCTCTACCTACCTAACCTGCCACTATCCTTCATCTAGCAACACTAAGGTACTGGTTCAACTCCTTCCCTTATGAGTTCTCTTCGGTAGAACTACGTCTTTCGCAACCCGATCCGTTGATTTATTTTTTCTTGGTAGCCTCTACCGCTGAGGTTGAAAAAACGGACTGTTCCTGGGACGTCGGATGGCGAAGGTCCCTGATGTAGCGCCAGTTTACTATTATTCATCTAGTGGATCGATAGCGTCGACGTTGGTGGTGTCGATGCACTATGGTGAGCGTAGCTTACCTATCTGAGTAAGATTAGTGAGTTTGCGCAAGTCTGGACTGAACGCATACTCATATTACAGCCACCACTTGTGGGATGGACCCATAGGTATGACTCATGGGGCTACGATGTTACTTTGGCGTCTTGAGATGGTGCGTTTGTCATGTTACTCTTACCAACCTGCAACAGTTGCGGAACAGTCGCACTGTCACGTCCGACCATCGGTGGAAGGAGTATGATCGGATGGATGTAGCTGAAATGGTTGTATTGACGATCTCATATCACTTCACGCAGCCTTTGCCAGCAACCGACTTACAACTCTCAGCTCCGTCTTGGCACCCGGTCTATACGTGGCTGTTCATGGTGGTCTTGGAAATAGCCATTGATCGATCGCCCTTTCGCTGTCGATTTCGAGTCCTTACTTGATAGAGACGGGATGCGAACTTCTCCATGAAATCCAAGAAAAAGAAGACATCTCAGCATCTGAGCGATCATCCCCAGTCCTTACCAAAATCCCTCCAATCCCACACTAACCCCCTACCCCCCTCACAAAAACCGACCTTTTTAATTCCAAGAGAAGCAACCCCCTCCCATCACTATCACCATCACCATCACCATCACCATCACCATCACCATCACCATCCCAAACCCATTCAAACCTTCGCTTCCCAATCTTCGCATCATTCCAACCCAGCCACTCCATTCACCTATCCTCATAATCAAAGCAATGACAGCACACCACATGTAAAGAGTCTACATACAACATACACGAGACACTCAGCTCAGCTTTAAGCTGAAGAAGCGGACGTTCAGAACCCATTGATAGCTCCTGGAATGTGCTCATGATACGGAGAAGGAATAGGTTATTATCTGTTGGCACCGGCTTAGTTTGATTGTGGATGGAAAAGAGCATACTCACGAGTCTGCTAATCTAGACAGGGTAAGTCGGAAAGTGTCCCTGGGTTGATGATACAATGTGCCGACGCCTGAATCAAGCCCGGTCTTTCGGTCCTCAGCTCTCTCTCTCTAAAATGTGGGTTGCTGGGGTGGCGATTATGCTACCTATGCGTGAATTGCGCCTTATTATCCACATCTGAGATGTCAGGATGTAGAGGTCTCGTAGCTTACTTGCTGACCTGGTGACGACTCTATGTAGAGATGATTCTTGATTCTACTCGCGAAGAGCGCCAGCGATGTGACAATTTTGTCTAGAAGACTGTGTCAGTTCTAGATGTGAGATGAATAATTTGCTGTATGGCATTTTCGCAATGGTGGCTAGTTGGTTGATCTAGCTGGTATTACTGAAATAGCTTTGACTGCTTGCCATATCCTTCGCAACAGTTTCGCATGAGCTCCGTCAATGCCGAAATGGGGTGTGGCTGTGTACTGCCTCATATTGGAATTGAGATACAAGGAAATGCCATACACTTTCGTGATATGTCATCATCCGTCATCGATGTGGATGACTTCCCGAGGAGAACTCTGTCCCCCCATAGACGGCCTAGATCGCGGCGCGTTCCACCTCCCCGTACCGTCACCTTTCTCCCCCATCAGCTCTTCCTCTTCCTTGATATCCCATTCTCCCGAAGGACGCAGAACGATAGCTTTGGCATCAAGTCTGTTGGTCTGCTGTAACTTCTCTCGTACTTGCACCAAAAAGCCATCAATGACCAGGTTCTGCGGACGAGCATCCGCTCCGCATATTGGACATCGAAATGCGTCTGGCTGGCACGGTTCTTCCGCACGCGTGCTGTTGCGTGTCTCTAGGAATATATCCCGATCAAAGCACTCATTATGTCGACAGTGAGTCCCGCGTACTGGTACCTCGAAGATCTGTGCCGAGAATGGGTCCTTGAGGTCAATGACCAATTGGGCATCGACGACCAAGACCTCTGGGTCTACACTTTTCGATCGATCGATCATACGCGCACAAGCCTCTTGCCCTGGGAGCACGGCGATGCCACGTTTCAACAGCTGCTCCTCGATGACCTCGATGATCTCAATCCCAATGGCGTAAAGTGCGATGGAGTCTGCTGAGAAGCCTATGACTGCAGTCGAAATACTATTCATTCCTTCTCTGATATACGACGTCACGTCAATGGGCAAGTCCTTCCCGTGATGTGACTTCTTTCGGATTTCGAGAGCACTACCGTTCAAGACAATAGCGGTGCTAGTGTGCCACACATTTTCAGACACTACCCATTCATGCGGTGAAAATATTCCATGTGCTTTATTCACACGAATGCAACGGACTCGACAAAGCCGTGTACCAGGAACAAGCGTTCTCCGAGGAGGAGAGCCGTCTGAACCCGGAGTGTCCCTGGCTAATGTATCTGCGAGTGCCTTCTCTATATTGAAGGTCCAGTGCAGACAAAGCTTCTTGCGACTGAGCTGTCCTGGTGGCATGATGACCTGTTTGATGTATCGAAAAGTCTTCTTCATGTTGATGGATTTCCCTTCAAGGTCATACACGGATAGAATTGGGCTTCTCACATGGGCTTGATGGAGTGCGTTCCATGTTGGGTTTGGTTGGATTTGGTTGAGATTGGGATTGGCGCGGATGAACTGAGTTGGGTTCCGCTGCGGTGTCTGGGCTGCCTGGGGCTGGCGGGGCCATTCAAGTCTTGATGGCTGTGCCTCGTTCTGGAGCCAGGGCAGCGGGGGAGGATGAGGATTAATATAAGAAGAGTGGCGGTGTGCGGGAGGTGGAACCTGAGGGGTAATATGAGTCGCGCCTTGGTTGGGAACATTCGAAGGCAGGATTTGGTGTGCCATGATCTCGGACGGCATACTACTTGAAACGCGGCTTGCGGATGAGGAATGACCGAATATCGTCTGCTGATTCTGAAGGTGGTGGGGTGATTGATAGCCGTGAGGTATGCTTGGAGCCTGGAGACTTTGTAGCATTGTTGTTGATTGATTGAGAGAATTGTTATGGGAATTTGTGGCAGTGTTGATGGCAAGACCTGAGAACGGTGAGCGATATTGGATTGGGAGAGAGCCAGGGATCACAGGGGGGCGAGAATGCGGATGTGCGGATGAAGGCGATGGAGTGAAGGTCGATGAGATACTCTGGATGGCCTGCAGTCCTTGCCGAGTGGGATTTGTAGAGAGGGATCGAGGATCATGATGAGTCTCATTTCTGCTTGTTTCCACTGGGACAGCTTGACCTTGCCCAGAGGGCAGCGAATTTCTTTGATACGCCTGCTGTTGAAGGTGGGTGCGATGGCACAAAGCAATTGACTGAAACTCCATGACAACGACTTGACTATAGGCTTTGTGCGCATCTTCTGGATCATTACGAGACCTCCTGAGCATGGTCTCTTTGTAATTCTTTGGGAAGACTGCTTCGGTAAGCTGGTAGCAATGATCTTGTGGGCCTTGCCAGATTTGTCTGAGGAGCGCAAGAAAAACAACCAGCTGGAAAGTGAACGACTCAATATCAAAACAGGTGATCATCTCCTCTGCAAGGGGTGGATAGGCCCGAGATTTGCAAAGACTACCCATAGCTGCCCAATGACTGGATAGCTTTACCAGACAGCTCAAGACCTTCACGTTGGCGGAGTGAAATGCTGGCCGGGATGCATGAAGAATGTGCCATGGGAGTGGAAAGCTCGAGAACCATTCGATGGCGTCGGCGCTCAAATTCTCGTTGCTGACTAACAAGTAAGATAGCACTTCGAGGCCACTTCTATGTGCGTCTTCGAGAGGAGTTACTTGGCCATTCCTCCGATTCCAAGCATCAGTGCAGAAGAGTTGATGGAGTCGCAGGAAGAAGAAGTCGGAATTCTCACATGCAGCGCGAAGCAAGCCAATCCGTGGACGCTCATAGTTGACCCCTGGCCGATCTGGCACGTTCGTGGCGTGTAAGCGCTGCATGGCTTTGCGATAGTAGTTTTGCATCTCTGCTGCAAGTGAGGTGCTTGAGACATCCTGGAGAGCGGTGGGAGGTATACGCTCAGACGCTGGGGGAACCATCTCCGGAAAAGTCTGCTTGCGCTTTCTAGGCTCAGATGCCGCTTCTGATGGCTTTCCGCTTGTCGCGGACCCTGATCCTTGTTGATTGTGTGCAATAGAAAATTCTTCATTGCTGAGTTGGACAACGTCTTCTGCATTTAGGAGAGGATGGGTAGAGTTAGTTATTCGTGCAATCGGATCCGAGATGGTGCTCGCACTATGCTGGATCGGCACAAGTGGTCTCTCTAGCTCAGCAGATATCTCTGACTCCTCGTTGCCAGATTTCGATATCGAGTCCTCGGTTTCTATGACATCCACGGGCGCGATGTTTACTGTCCGAGTTCCGGTTGCCTCGTCTTTAAGGTCCTCAAGATCGATGACAATGGCGCTCTGTGGGGGAATTTGGATACTAGGACTTCGTGAGGGTAGCAAGTTGTTGGTATTGGTGCTAGTCTCTTCAGCGGTTGCGGTAAGAAGGGGCTCAGCAAGCATCGCGGCACTTGAGATCGGCAGCGTCGAACTTCGGCTGGGATGAGTATTGGTACCTCCTCGCTTTCGTCTTTCTCGAGGGAATCGGCCGCGGTCGTAGCCTGGTGGGAATGGCGAACTTGAGAAGTCGTGGTGCTTAAGAGCTATATTATGTTCAGCAGTCATCTGTGCAATGTCCCAGAGTCAGCGGTGCCATTCGGTGCCAAGGATCAACAGGTCGCATGTCTGGGGACTTCATTGGGATCAATGGACTTGATGCATCGCATGGCCTCAATCCTAACAGCGAACCGGACTTCCGTTCTTCAAGAGACTTACCTGAGAGTCCGAAGCTGTTCTTGTAGGAGGGGCCAAAGACGGTGGAAGTGATGCATTTGGGGTGAAAGCCATCCACTCCTTTTGCTTTGCACCAAGGAAGGCATTGCTAGTTGCATTAGAATTATCGAATTCTTTTATCGACATCGCTCGAGCGGGCTTCGAACGATTAGAAGGTCTTTCTTTGGGAGAAGCCATCGCGTTTTCGTTGTGATGGCACACGTTTTTACAGGGAGCTGTCAGGCTGCAACAGATACCATGGAATTCGGCTTGAAAAAATCAGGTTCCTAAAGACGGGCATCAAAGGAGGTAGTTTCATCAAGACATAGCCATTGCGGAGGTAAACAGTCGCTCGTTCATGGTTGTCACTTCATCGTCTCACGTATGAGTTGAACCGAGGTATCAGGTATCTTCTGTAGAAAAGCTATGACAGATCTTGCGAATGAGCGTATCCTGTAAGCTTCGTGTTCCGTTCAGCAGCTCAGCAAGCCGTTTAGGATGCCCTATCCAAATCGTGTCCTCGAGTTTGTCGACATGACAAAGTAGTAGAACACCTCTGCTCACGACGAGTCCCGTTCAATAACGATTTCGATCAAACAGACACCTTGCAAGCCCATAACCCACATGTACGGGTTGCTAGTACAGCTTTTGCATGGTAGATGATGCACAATATTGATTGTTGGGAGTTGTGTCTTTAAATGTTGTCTTAGATACTGCTAGTAGGATTGGTGGAAAGACTCAATCCATGCTACAGTGGCACAGTGGTTTCCCAGTTAGGGGCTAGCACAGAGCCTAGCGCTGCACGCTTCCATCTTACTGGGTGCAGCGCCGAAGATTGTTGGCAGTCGCCCTAAACGATTAGAGTAAGTAACGCCCAATTTTGTCAAGGTATCCTGATCGCAAACAAGTCTAACTTTGCCCTATATAACCATCTTTACTAGCAGCGACCCACCAGGTTCATGGCCAGTGCGACTGCTCCACCTCCGCATCTTTCGACCCTATCGTCGGCCTACCATTCCTCTTCCGATCGTAAAGCGCTTGCAATTTTGCGGGGGAGGGTGGTCGTATTCATAGGTTGGGCTCGTCATTGATTCTCTGTCAAACGTGCTAGACGAACAATCGATGAGTGGTGCTCTTGACCTTGAACCCAGAGCTATCGCATTTCATCGCAGAGCATGCGGTACCCCACGTCGATCCACGATAGGCGGAGGAGCTTCTAGTTGAGTGCGGCTGGGCGACCGCCTTGAGTGAGCTTGGCTCCACAACTACCGCGATTCCGAAGGGTGCACGAGGGAAGCTCTAGCCATGGCTTTCAGACAGCTGGGGAGATCTCCACAGAAGGCGTTGCCTGGGGAAATACTGCTCGTTATCCGTAAGTCGCCGCAATACTTTCCACAATCACGGCTGTGATGGCACATAAGCACATCAGATGCAATTCAGCTTCATAGGGCGTTTATTACGGAGACTATATGGAGCTTCAACGTCTACGTTATGGTACACTGACGGCTTACTCAACAGACGATTTTGAAGCTCGCAGCCCTGACGAATTAAGTCTACTCAAAGGGGACAGGATAGAGTTGATCGAGCGAGATGATGACTTCGGAGATGGTTGGTATCTTGGCAAACATATACAGAACGACAAGACTGGACTTTTCCCCGAAGGTGAAGACCTTGAGGATGACTTGCGAAGGCGATGTGCTGACCATCTGGCTCGACAGTCTACACCACCTCCACCCCTCGAGCTATCAACATGTCCGCAAAAACCATGGCTACGTCTGCGGGTCTTGTCTCCGGATCTCCGAGCAGTCTGCATACGAATAATATTCTACAGCCTCAAGCGCAGAGTGTGGGAGGAGCGCCTCCAGCTTTAAAACACTCAGCAGAGGTTGTCAAGCCTGATGCAGCCACGCCTCCTCCACTCAACACGACACCGCCATCACAGAAGGCGAACTCTGTCCCGAATGCTTCGCTTGGTGCTCAATCGCTGGCCGCAAGTACCCCTACCCAACGGAGCATCAGCATGATCCAACAGAGCCCAGATGAAGATAGTCCGGTGATGAACGAGACCTTGAGTGTCATTGATGAGCACATAACGGATATGAAGACACCTCGATCCAATGGGCGAGCGGCAGAGCGCAGGATGACAAACGACTCGGGAAGTGAATACAGCACCCATCTTGACCAGCGATTGTCCTACATCACAGGGCATGAAACAGACGAAGAGGAGCGGAACCTCCACACAGAGAAAGAGGTCAAGAGATGGACACCTCAACAGGTAGCAGAAAACCTGGAAGACCTTGGAGTGGAGTCAAAACACTGTGAGATTTTCAGGGAGCAGGAAATTTCAGGTGAGGTTTTACTTGACATGGATCAATCCACGATCTTCATGAAGGAGTTTGACCTTGGCTTGGTGGGGCGCAGGCTGCGAACATGGCACAAAATTAAAGCGTTGCAAGAGGAGGTTCAAGGACGCAGCACGTCTGTAAATAAAGCAAAGTTATACAGTGGTGATGAATCGTCAGAGGAGTTTGATCCAGGCCAAAGCGAGAGGGCCACCACAACTGGGTCAACGCTGACAACAACACTATCTGGCGGATCAGGCGGCGGTGGCCTTGGATACCCCCCACCGTACTACCCCAGTCCGCAACCTTCCCCTTCATTTCATCAGCTTGGAACGCTACGACAAGATTCGAGTTCGACCCCCGCATCCTTCACTTTCACATCCGGGCTTGAGAGCCCAGAACGACCATCAGCTGCATCAATACGAGAGCTCAATCATTCACGTCGTCACTCTGCTATCGACTTTGCTTCCACGTTCAGCCCGGCTACACCACCTCCAGAACCGCCAGGGGAAGCAACAACTCCTAACAAAAGCGCTACACTCACACCACATCGAAAGACACCCTCTCTTGACCGCAATTGGACAATGGGAAGCCCGCCTCAGCTGCCTAGTGGTCGACCGCGCTCTGCTACGAACGCAACTGTATTCCTAAGCACTGACCGCAATACTTTTGATCCAAACTCACAGGAACCGGCCGGTTCTCACTCCCGTAATATATCACGAGACCTTGATCGCGGATACGTATCGGGCGGTGAGGTGGATTCCAGGAAGGCGCGAAATCTCTTGAGAAAGCGCGATACTGTTAGCGCCCACCATTCGAGACAGAGCTCCTACCAACCAGACAATAAGCGATTGAGCTTTGCTGCCACAAGACGTCATTCTCGATTTGGAAGCGTTGACTCTATCAAGGATACTGTCGCAGCCATGGCATCCCCCGCTACAAAGATGTATCACGGCGGCATGGGCCATTTTCGTAATTCCTCTGCTGGAGAGGCATTCACGCATCCAACGCCATCCACTGATCTCACCTCACCTACCGTTACTAAGCTCGAATACGAAAAGAAGCCTAGCATGAAGATCATTACTTCTTCGACGAAACCCAACAGCTCAAATGGCTCACCCAAATCGGCGGTCGGCCCCTCAAAATCATTCTCCAAACCTCGTATGGGCTTGAGAGCTATTTCAGACGCTGTCACTGGAAATGAAAGAGCCCGTGTCTCGACACCACCCTCAGCTGTATCGCCAATCAAAGAATCTGCGGGGCAATCATCTTCGCGAGCTGGGTCAACGTCACCCTCGGCCGCATCCCAAAGCGTCGATCGGGAAAGCACCGATGCCTCTTCAAAGGGGACGACTAGTGTACAGACTGGACTCACACCTACAAGTGGAACAAGGCGGAAATCGAAAAAGGAGACCAGCGCCTACACTCGAGGTCTTGAGCATAAATCACCACAGGAGCAAACCAAAGGTTGTGATTACAGCGGTTGGATGAAGAAGAAGTCATCTAACATCATGACAACCTGGAAGCCTCGTCTCTTCGTCTTGCGGGGACGTCGACTCTCATACTATTATTCCGACACAGACACTCAAGAGCGAGGCCTCATCGACATTTCTTCCCATCGTGTCCTCCCAGCTGACCATGACATCCTCACAGGCTTTCACGCTACAGTGACTGGCGCGAAATCATCTCCAGTGTCACCTGCGACTGCTCACACTCCGACCCTTGCCGCCAAAGAGGCAGCTGCGCAGCCAGAGTCTAGCCTTCAGAAGCCAGTCTCCGATGCCATGTTTATCTTCAAGCTCGTTCCACCACGAAGCGGACTTTCACGTGCTGTCAATTTTACCAAGCCAACAATTCATTACTTCGCCGTTGACAACATTACCCAGGGCCGACTCTGGATGGCGGCTCTGATGAAAGCAACCATTGACCGCGACGAGACTAAGCCAATCACCACAACGTACCAGCAGAAAACGATCAGCCTTGCAAGAGCACGAGCAATGAGACATCGGCCCCCGGCCTTGATGAATCTGGACGAGAAGGTTGAAGTGTCACAGGATGGGGCTAAGAGCGAAGAGACGGGTCTGAATATCCAAGGGCTGGGATTCGACAAAGGAGATGGAGATTCGGAGCAGAAAAGGGCAGGGAGCCTGAGTACAGTAGCTGCATCCGGAAAGGACCAGATCGTGGGCGATGGCAAAGCTGAGACGTGATGATCTATGGTAGAGGTGAACATATCTTCAACTACGATGCAATCATTGGGACGACTTGGATTGGTGGGGGAGTCAAAGCACGGCGTTCTGTTGATGCTTCTTCCATGGAACAAGCCAGTATCATACACCTCTAGGATTTAATCTGATATCTATTCCGATCGAAAGATCGAAAGGTTCCCTTAGTATGAGCCGCATGCAACTGTCAGTCGCTTGATGAGTCTGTCAAAGCGGGTCCCGTGATCAACATTCAATGCACGACATCAGATCTAGGGTAATTAACCCACGGGTGCAGCCGGAGGTCATCCCAGCATATCCTAGTCACTCTTGCGGTACAATAGAGCAAACGCTTAAAGACCTGTCAGCTAACAGATGAGAAGTCAAACATGGCTGGTCAATGTAAGTTGATTAAACATTTGGCCCACAAGTTGGATTGCGCCATGTTCTCGTGGATTTCCATCCGCCTCACTCAATGATCTTTACTCCAGTATGCTCGCGAAGAGGCATGTAGCTCCGCTGTCCCCTCCCGAAATCCCGCGCCGCCGATTCCAGCTGCTCATGCCTCGCTATGACACTTCATTGGTGAACCATAGATGGCCCATACGTGGACCATCAGGCCTAGAGCGCAAGACCGGCAAAGTGGAAGAGGATTGAAAATTTTGCTCGTGTTTGCTTGGAAATCGCTCAGTGTAGTGAGTGGTGACCTAGTTTCTCAAGATATGCGACAAACGAGCCGACGAGAGCTTCCGCGGAGCAAGCAGTAGTCAAGCAAGGGCGACTCATGCGTCCATCCCAGCGGAACAATTGCGTAAGAGTAAGGAGTTCCCAATAGTGACAGAACACTGTAGATGTTGAATCGTAGAACATGGAAGCAGAGTGTTCGCAGTTTAAGTTCATATACCCCGCGAGTCGAGTCTTTTTGGGTCAGTCTTGGGTACCTTGAGGTACTTACTCTACCTAGTTATTTGCTCAGCAGCCGAAGTATCCCTTCCGTACCTCCTATAGTAGTTCCAGTTCTATGAGAAAATGCCGTTCAAACTAAGAAATTGGCGCACCTTGCGCTAGTTCTAGCCCCTCCACCTCAATTCACCAGATTTTTCCCACTTTCAGCTTCTTCCCTTGAGAGAAGCAGGAATCAACCCACGTCTTTTGCGCCCAAAAGCATTCTTTCTGTGCGTGTGATATCTTCCTTCGTGTGCCCTTTCGGTGTCGCGGGTGTTTGTCTTGATTGGCAGTCGCACTTTGACTTGCAGCATTCTAGCTTTCCAGCAGTCTCAGCGTCGTGATCTGGTGAGTTGGCACTCCCTGCGTTCCGCCTGTTGTCACCGTTTCGACCGAGGCCTACACTTCACTCCTCTCGCAGTCGCATCGACCCAAAGAAGCTGGAGCAGATCACTTCCGCCTCTCCCATACAGCTTCCATCATCCACGAGCTGCCGCGACGGGTTGCATCGCCTGAGCGAAGGCATATGACGGAGATCTCCTGCAACTGTGGAAGCCACGGCTATCTGCCACTTCATATTAATCATATGCCCAACAGCAGCCCTACCCCACCGACCTGCGTTCTAGTCAGGCACCATTCTGTGTTATCACTAAATTGCAAACAACGTCACTTCTCCACAGGCTAACGACATTGAGTTTAGGTCGGCGAGCGTGAATCTTTCTTGACAATATTGATTGCTTCACCATCACGGAAATCCACGCATCACAACATTAATAAACCCCGTCTGTCCTCGAGGTCCTCAACATCTTTACTGTTCAACATCGATCCGTCCTTTTCCGGTTCTCTTTGCCTATACTTGAAAGTTCGGCGCAACGGGTCAGTTTCGGTTCAGCACTTGAAGTTTGGTTCTTTGTAGCCAGCACGCTTTGCGAAGCCTTGAGCTTTAAGACTTTCATAGCACCAGTCGTGTCATATCAGTCATATAGGCGGTGAGTCCCCCAAGTACGACCTCGTTCCGCGTCTTTGTCACATAACCACAATTACCTTCATTCAACACCTCAGCATACAACTGCTTATACATTGATCATAGATTCTCAGCATATTAAGATTCTCTTTCGAACCCCCTTATCTCTTCATCTACGAGAACACAGTATCACAGATATTTTTGACACCAACACAACCTCATCGACAGCATGAGTTTCGAAAATTACCAGAACTTTCCGAGCCAGCAGGGCGGGCCAGATGGTGGAGCTGGCCCTGGAGGTCCACCTCAGCAAGAGCAGCAGATGGGCGGCCCAATGCCCGACAATGGAGGGCAGTATCCTGGCGGAGATCCCGGGTCTGCTGGAGGACAGTCCCAAGGCGGGGAGGAGAAGACTACGTTGTGGTATGATCTTTTCAGGGATCCCTGTCACTCGTCTACCCAGTTACATGGTAAACCCAAGCAATGGATGGAAGAAAGGCTGACATCGATTCCAGGATGGGCGAGCTCGAGCCATGGATCGATGAAAACTTCGTACGTACAGTTTGGTACAACATGGGTGAACAGGTGAACGTTAAGATGATTCGCGATAAATTCTCCGGGTGAGCCGGTCATGTCCGATCTGTTTGACTAGTAAACGTGCGTACTGACTCAGGGCAGCAACGCCGGCTATTGCTTTATTGACTTCCAGAGCCCGGCAGCTGCGGCCAAGGCGCTCACACTGAACGGTCAAACCATCCCCAATTCCAACCGTCCCTTTAAGCTAAATTGGGCTTCCGGCGGCGGGCTAGCTGACCGGAGCCGCGATGAGCGCGGCCCAGAGTTCTCGATCTTCGTTGGTGACCTCGGACCTGAAGTCAACGAATACGTGCTGGTCTCACTTTTCCAGAACCGATTCCCCACATGCAAGTCTGCCAAGATTATGACTGATCCGATCAGCGGAATGTCTCGTGGCTATGGGTTTGTTCGCTTTTCTGACGAGGGTGACCAGCAGCGCGCATTGCAGGAAATGCAAGGCGTCTACTGCGGTAACCGACCAATGCGCATTTCAACGGCCACCCCGAAGAACAAGACCGGTGGAGGCGCCCCAGGAGGGGGTATGGGTGGAGGTATGCCTGGCGGAGCTGGTCCTGGGCCCATGGGCGGCAACCAATACAACATGGGGAATCCTCCGATGGGCTACTACGGTGCCCCACAGCCGATGAATCAATTCACGGACCCAAACAATACAACTGTTTTCGTTGGTGGCCTCTCTGGCTACGTCACCGAGGATGAGCTTCGTTCCTTCTTCCAGGGCTTTGGTGAAATCACTTATGTCAAGATCCCACCTGGAAAGGGCTGCGGTTTTGTTCAATTTGTTCAGCGTCACGCAGCCGAAATGGCCATCAACCAGATGCAGGGCTATCCCATCGGCAATTCACGAGTCCGTCTCAGCTGGGGTCGTAGCCAAAATAACTCGGGCCCTGCCGGCACTCCATATCGACCTGCGCCGCCTCCACCGGTCTACCCATCAATGGGAATGCCCCCTACGCATCCCTACGGTCAATTTGCTCCATTAAAGGTATGATTGGTCTCCATGGCTGAGTTTACGATCAATGCTGACTTGTCCATAGTAAGATACCCCTTGTCTTTCAAGCTTTTCTAAGCGGTTTGATATCGGTATCCTCTTGACTTTACCTTTCGCTTCTTGAAATAGCCTTCGTCCGCGATGGCTCGTTCTCCGTTTAGCGTTACTCGTAAGGAAAATACATGGAGGGAATTTGCAAAAGCTTTCTATTCTCATAGCATGCGAAGGATGGCTGTAATTATCTGGGCAAGGCTACGAAAGCGACGATATCAATCTGTACCTATTCCAGAGTGCAGCATGCTCTATATCTGTATCTTCCTAATGCATGTGAACGATGTTAGTGCTGTATGGTGGCAATTGCTCTGCACTAATCTCAAGCGGCACGATACATGCTCATATCTGGCCTGCTTTCTCTATTCCTGCACCAGAGTCTCTCTGTGCAGCGTATCGACGCTTGGGCGCATGTTTTCACCAAAAGGAAATCAGCTAATTGGGGTTGTTGTCTAGTCCGTACGCCGCGCACCAGCACCCGCCTCAGAGCCCAAGGCAAGCGCCTCCTCAAGGACCACCAGGCTCTTTTCCTCCCGGAGCTCCCGGTCCTACTGATCCGATACCTGTGCACCAGCTGAATGAGATGTATGTGCAGAAGCAGCAGAGCGTCAACGACCGGCTCGAGGGAGACTCGAGAGGGTATGATACGGTGTTCTCTCAATGATTTTGGCTCGTCGGCTGAGCAGACTGAAATGCCAATTCGGCTCAATGTATTTCTTATAAGATACCGACGGGCGAATCCTTGCATATTGCGTCGACGATGCCGCAATATAGCGCAACAGGCATGCGTGGAAGAGATAGTCAATATTTCCGGTCCTAGCTTGAAGCAACAACATCTTTAGCGAAGGGAGTTGGGAGTCTTGCTGGGTATCTCTCCTCTTGATTCGGGGTTGGATTTGAGAGAGAAGAGCGGTTGGTGGACCGTGTACGATATGGTTCAGTCACTAGCATTGGTACAGTATGCTTCATAGTGGACATGTTACGAGTGGGTGGCACCTTTTTCCTTAGCCGTAGTTCAATGGACAAGATGTGAAGAGAGGCATGCCCTTCCCTGAAGAGCGAATACTCCTTCCGTTATCGGGTCTCGTTATTCGACCTCACATTGGCAGGCACGACTTTGCACCAGCCCCCTTCTTAGACGCAGGACTCCTGGGCCTTTTCCTATGAATACATCGTTCAAATTTTCTCGCTCTTCTTTCGCATAACAGACAGAGTAGCCAATCATCAAGAACCGCAGTAATGAGGTACATGAACTGGGATGTCCTCGTCTTTCCCGAGACTGGAGATACAAAGACACCATTGCAGGAGTTCAGCACAACCTGCACAGTCATTCAAGATCCGGGTAACCAATTCTTCAATCCCCGTTTACATTCAAAGCTGATCAAGTCTTCTCTCAGACAATACTGCACTACCAACCCCAAGCCATGCAGCCTACTTCATGGCTGTTACACACCCTCTGCCTACAGTCTCATGCTTTGTACCTAGCCTCTTACCTGGCACTCCGTTCAGAGTCTCTATACATAGCTGGGCATCGCCAGTCGCCAGCCGCGCTACGCAGGCCTTAGCAGATCAAGGTAACCAGGTCTGGTTCGAGGCTAAGGTCTTACTCGATGGCATCTGTACTGCGTGGGTCATTGAGTCATCTCACTCATTCAATCGTGCCGTGGTCACTAATGCAAGCGGGCAGCGGTATCTTATTCAATCAGGACCCTTCATGGCCACAAGTCATTGGTGAGGAGCTGCCTCTCAGAGTCTGAATAATCATGTTCGCTAAGAGGGTGTTGCAGACATGAGCTCACGTACTGCTCTGACCATACCGCACGCTTGCTAAGGAGTTCCTGCTGACCAAACACAGCAATCGAAGATGCCAAAAAGCACGAACAGCTTAAATTTCCTCCCTTCCACGCCGAAATGCTTACACAGATTTGGGTCAATGCTGCTCAGCGCATGGGTACTGTACGAATCGTTATTGCAGAAGGTATCCGTCAAGGACAGGGCGCGACTAGGTTCTTGAAATTGAGAAACATCGTTACGTTCTCTCTCCAGCACGCCCCTCTTCGTGAGATATACGAATTTTGAAGACAGAGAATCAGGAGCTGATACTGGAACAGATGTCCTCGAGAATTGTGGCATTGCTTGGCCAAATCCTGGGATGTGGTGGCAGGGCCAGCAACAATTCCACGATGTCACGTCTCCTCGTGCCGAGGCCGCAGACACCGACACCCACGCCCACTCTCCTAGACGCCGACAAGTTTCGAAAGACGATAGCCGTGCCCGAGTAGATTTGGCTATGGCTCCCCCACATATGTCACAGGGTTCGACGGCTCATCCAGCATCTCGAGCTCGTAATATTCTCAGCAGTGATCCTTTCTGGTCACAGCATGGGCCAATGCATGACCCTTTCACTGGAGCCGCTAACCCCACTGCTTTTTACAAGACCGTGGCGACGCGCAACTCCACCGGCTCAGGCGATGTCTTAATGCCCGATCAGTCTCGCTCTACCTCAACTAGCCACGATGATTCCATGCCAGATTATTCACGACCTCTGTCGCCAGCGAATAGCTACCGCAGCCACCCAGTGCTAGAATACCCTCGTCCGTCAACCCTACCAGCCATCTCTGACTTTGCGAGCTCGGCGATGAATGGGCTTGGCCTATCGCGGCTGGAGACTATGCTACAGTCGCATCCAGGATACGATGCCGAGAGTCAATTCGAAGCCATGATGGATTCGATCAGTCCACGAAGAGACTCGAATCTGAGCGGAATCACGGCTCCGAGTAATACCCGAGCAAGCAGTGCTGCCAATACACCACCGCGTGGAATCGTGAACTCATTTACAGCACAAGACCGAGCATCCTCGTATAACGGTCACCCTCGTTCCGTGTCCGTGACTACACGCGATCCTCCACCTCCTGCCATCCGCACGTCTATGGGCGCCGTAACGGTAAATTCGGAATCATTCGGATCTGACGTTCGCCACAACGTCCGAGACGTTGGTTTACAGCCTGATACGGTCGTCAAGAAGAGGCCTGTTGGGAGGCCGAAGGGACGTAAGGAAGGCAAGACAGGCGACTTGGGTGGGCTCGAGATTCCTGCCTACAATGCTCAGAGACGGGCGACCACCGGCTCTACGAACGGTAAGGAGAATACGCAGGGCAGTGCAGAGAAGATCAGCGGTGGCAAGAGAAAGCGAGTAACCACTGCTACTGAGCCGAAGACAGCGTTCGAAAATCGCGTCGTGAATCATGATGCCTCATCACCAACAAGGAAGGTCACCAAGACTGGTCTGAAAGGGGACCCAAGCGCAGAATACATAGACATGGACGATCTTACAGCTGAAGGCGTCGTTGCAAGAGCACCTTTGGGCACTCTCGAGAATCGCCTGTGAGACTTTGGTCTGAACTTTGAATGTACGTGATGGGAGAAATGGTTGTACGATGATACTATGGAATTGGAATGAGCATGTATATGTACTGCAGCGGTAGGAGCCACATGCGTCTGCTGCGTGCAATCGATGTTTTTTGGTATTGTATACAGAAACTGTACGTTCAGAGGTGTGTTATTTCGGGTTGACGGAACCGCAAGGACTTTGTAGACATCGTAGCATAGAAGGCATGGTGATGGAGGGTGCAATTGTATCGCAAGTAAAACTCATGTATTAGATAGTGCGATGTCTTCTACTTTTGTATCGAATTTTTTTGGCATTCTCGGTCACTGAACGCTTCGTATATACAGAGTAGTGGCGTTAAGCTGATTGATATTATGTTTATTTTAGGTGGTTGGGCACGCTGGAAGGCAGAGGACGCCACTAGAACATCCGCTCTCTATCCAAACATCTAGGTAACAAACACCCAGAGAATTTTGTAGCTTCTTATGCCGTTCTGTAATATCCGACTTCTGCTGTTAAGGGAGAGACAGTATTCACAGTGGCGGTATAATTGGGAAGTCGCATTTGATACATTCGGCGCGGTCAAAGAAGCCGTTAGACGTCATACATCTGAGATCAACATAGCAAGTTCAAACATCACGACTTTATTGGATGATCCCGACAGTGTCCTATCCTCATAAGACCGAATACGCCCCAGCAAGCGCAGCGTCACCAACACTCAGTCTCGGTCCCAAATACCAACGCCCGCCGCCCCTCCATCAACCTACAATCTGATTGAACAACATGGCAGACGAAGCTCCCAACCCAGACGAGACACCCATCACATTTAATGTCAAATCTTCCTCCGAAGCGAAATATGTTGTCACAGTACCACTCACCACCACCGTCATCGACCTCAAAACTAAGCTCTCAGGTTCCGACTATGCTGACATACCGCCTGATCGCCAACGCCTCATCTATTCCGGCCGAGTGCTGAAAGATGCAGATACCCTAGCGAGCTACAAGATCAAGGAGGGCAACACAGTACATCTTGTTAAGGGAGCAGCAAGTAATGTTAGGCAACAACCAGGAAACCAAGGAGCTTCTACGGGCGCGGGCACAGTTGGGACCCTAGCACAGGGAGCACAAGGCGTACCACAGAACCTTGCGAGTGGGACGGGGCGTGATCCACTGGCTGGCTTGACAGGTGCGAGATATGCAGGCTATGCGCAGATGCCAAATGCGAATATGTTTGGACCTGATGGAGGTGTATGTCACCCTCTCGTCTTACCATGCCGCTGCCTATCATCGTGACGCTAATGCGATTACAGATGGGTCCACCTCCCGATCCAGATCAGATGGCTTCCATGCTCGAGAATCCAAACTTTCAATCTACGCTTTCGGAAGCTCTGGCCAATCCTGACGTCGTTGACCAGATGATACGGTCAAACCCCATGTTGCAGGGCATGGGACCGCAAGTGCGACAAATGATGCAGGACCCGAACTTTAGACGCATGATGACCGACCCAGCACAACTAAGACAATTAAGCCAGATGGGAAGACAGTTTGGCGGCGGGATGTTTGGAGGTATGGGTGGAAGGGGCCCAGGTGGAGAGGGAGGATTCCCAGCACCTGGAGTGACGGACACGATGCCAGAGGCTGCGGAAGGAGAGAGAGGAGCGAATGCGCAGCAGACGACTACGACATCACAACCGCCGCCGAATCCCTTCGCTATGTTCGGGAATCCTGGCGCTACTGGTGGACCTGGTGCAGCAGCAGCTGGCGCGAACCCATTCGCAGCGCTGTTTGGCCAGGGAGGGATGGGTGGACTCGGCGGACTCGGCGGACCTGGAGCTCTTGCGGCTGGGAATCCACCCACTGCACCCCCAGCAGCTGACGGAGCACAAGCACCAGGATCGACGCCGAATCAACAGCCGGCAGCAAATCCCTTCGCTTCAATGGCCCAAAATCTCATGCAGAACCCTCAGATGATGCAGCAGATGATGGGCGCCATGGGCGGCATGCCCGGGCAACAAGCACAGGGTGAAAACGCACTCCCGGGTTCCAACTCCGCAGCCGCTGCCGGCTTCAACCCTTTCGCGGCACTCCAAGCTATGGATATGGGTGGTGGTGGTGGAGCGCCGGCTGCGCCTCCCGATGACAGAGCGCCGGAGGATCGATATGCGGAGCAGTTGAGGCAGTTGAATGATATGGGGTTTTATGAGTTTGAGCGGAATGTGGAGGCGTTGAGGAGGACGGGGGGGAGCGTGCAGGGGGCTGTGGAGTATTTGCTTACGCATTAGTGGGATGGGGGGTTTGGGAGGAGTGGAGGGGGGTAAGGGGGGTGGACCTGGAGAGGGAATGTTGATAGTTGAGGAGGGGGGGGGGAAGGGGGGAGTGGTGATGCATGCTATCTGTGATGCGAGAGATGGTATCACTAGGGTTGGGACTGGTGATGCTTCTTATGATATAGACGGACGCTGGTATGGCGTGTTATGCTCGTTGGCATTGTGTATAGCTTTTCGGCTTATCGCTTTTGTGACATCCATGTTCGTGAGTGAGTGACCTCTATGTTTGTAGAAGTAGCAATTCTTGAAAAGCAGTACATCTCCTGGACCCAACATCAATGCTGTCTTCACCTTCTGAAGATCTTAGCGTGCAGCTGTATCGAACGTAGAAGGAAACGATGTTATCGGTTCGATCGATGTGGCTTTTGGCCCTTGGATTGCTAGCTAGCTAGCGATCTCGTTCAATATATACAACTTGGCGCAGCTCAGCTCTTGCCGGCCTGAGGATTCTGAAAATATGATGTTCAAGTCGCATAAAAGAGGGTATCCGTATCCCAATCCCAATGCTCTGCCATGCCATGGAACAAACGCCATCATAATGCCTATTAGATGAAACGAATCATCACCATGAACGCCAGCAGCCAGTAACAGTATTTGTAAAGGTTATATTATACCCCCGCCGGACCTCTGCTGCCCGCTTTCCTCGGCAACGTCCACGGCACCCCCATTACAACTTCACCCTCTGAGAAACCCCAGAAGTACACACCCATTCCTATTATATAATAGATTCCTGCGTTCGTGCCCTGGTACAGTAATAGCGCCGCTAGGGTTGAGAGGGGATATATGATCAGGCGCGCTTCGATGGAGCGATGCATCGCTGCGAGAATAGTCATTGTTTTTGAGGATGTAGGCTGGAGATTACTGGATGCGGTGGATGCGGAGGGTTTGTGGCTTTGTGGTGGTTTGTTATTGGCGTTGGGGTTGGAGGAGGAGAGCCGGGTGGAGGTTGCGGCGGTGGTGAAGAGGGGGAGGGGCCATTCCCAGCAGAGGCCGAGGATGCCGAGGAGGAGGTTTATGGTTTGGAGGATGGGGATGGGGCGGACGCTGCCGTCGAGGTTGGTGGTGAGGAAGTCCCAGAATACTTTTGGCCAGAAGAAGCCGAAGATGGAGGCGGCGACTTGGTCTGTGAGGGGGGGTGTTAGTGGGAGGGTTTTGCTGGGGGGGAAGGGTGGGCAAGGACGTACAGGCTGCGGCTGTGAGGATGATGAGACGGGCCCAGTGGTTTTTGATGAGTTTGCCCATGGTTGAGATGGGTTTGCGCGCAGTTGGGTGGGGTTATTGTTCGGATTCGAGCATTGTCTATTGACTCAATCGGTAGGTTTCGATGGTATACTGCCGTCGAAGGCTAAGATCGTAGCTACTCTCAACGAAGAGGCAGCAGGATGTCAAGGCGACAACGGCGATGATGACGACGGCGAGCAGCAGCGATTGTCTTGTGGTTTGGGATTCGGGGAGGTATGTATCAGACGTTTGAAAGATGGAGGACTGGGATCCATAGATCTATCCCACTCCTTTGGTACGACCCTTGACGCTCCTCTGCACCAGGGCGGGGCATGCCATTCGTTCCATAATCGTCAGGCTTCATGTTGCACAATCGATGCGCTCATCCTCTTCACACCAGTCGTTGGTTGCATGGCGGACTCGAGATGTTGCCGCCGGGCAGGGATTGTTTAGCTTAGCTCATGCACCTCGAATCACGGACGGGAGCGGGGATGGTGGCATCTAGTCTGATGCTAGGATGGTGATGCTACGCTTTCATTGGGTGAGGGCGGATGAAGATATGCAAGGGCGGCTCGACAGTCGGACCTCGAGGTATTTCTGAAGCTATCCACGGCGGGATATTTCTCACAGCGAAGCACGCAGGACCGCTTCAGGTGCAATGGATGTCGAGCAGAGCAAGTTAGGCTTCGTAAGATGTGGAACATGCAGACCACGTCGAACAAGCTGCTGCACTGCAGGGGCCCTTGAAACTTGCTCTGCGGCCGTGTCTGTGACCATGAAGCTCTTTGGATAGGCTCCAAACACAAGAATCTGTATGCCGTAGTCCAATAGGAATTCTCCGCGCTCCTATGCTGGAACCGCATGCTAATGACCCTTTAGAAGGCCTGATCTGCGACATTACAGAGCTACTGCTCATGCTCTAACGGGCTGATGTATCAAATGAGGAGCTCCAAAAGATCGTTAACCGCACTTCGAACAGACGTCGGCTTTCTGCTGATAGGCCGGACGTTCCTGTCATCATAAAGCCATAGTGATGTGAATGCACATTGTTATCGACTTCTGATCCTCATCAAGATGATAATGCGCTATCGCCTGTAATTTGCTAGCGTATCATTAGCTCGAATCATTCAGCGTCTATTTAACCTATGCGATTGGCTCTGGTAGGAAACCTTTTCTCCGCACAGCTCAACCCTTCGAACTTTCTAGACCAGTGGTGCATCCCTTCCTCTGCAAGCCAACACAAAAAGCGTTTGGCGTAAGGTACCCCCATGCCTCAACTCGTCCGCTATTCGCCAGGCGGGATGGCCACTTTCTTCAGGCTTTGAGGAAAGCATGGCATTGGCCGAATCAGGACCCCCAAACCAGGACATGACTATCACACTGCAGCACTGGCTCGATCTTGTGGATCAACCGCAGGGAAACTTCGTCAACGTGCCCACGAGACTTGGAGAGGGTCCCAAAGATCCAAAGGGTACACCGAAACACACGCCTCAGATTGTGCTGCCCCAGACCCAGGAGCAATAGGAGCAAGCATTTACCGACGAGACGACTTGCTAGTGCTTTCTACGCGCATAGTGGCTTGCCGCTTGACCCAAAGTCTCGGTAGCCATGTGTGACTGTTGGAATAGTCTCATCTAGGTCTTTGATTCAGTACACTACTGACTACACACCGTCGCCCGTGTCGAACATTGCTGCGCTTTGCCTCCGTACACTACATAGGGACAACTCGGGAGTTGGGAATATCGGAGCTGAGCCATACACGTACAGGATCCTTGTTTGAGATTGACTCGATTTTTTGCGGGACCACAGCGCTTGGAGGGTCAGCAAGGGAAATAAACAGCTCGGAAGGAATGTTAGCTACATGTGGAAGCCTCTACTAGACTTTCCATCCCAAGGCTGGCCAACGCTTGGTTATGGCGTATTAAGACAGAACAGGACCTTTGACGTGCTGTCCAAGCACCTGCACACAGGAAGCACATGGCATCAAAATACAATTTCAACATCTATTCCGCGACTGCGCCGTTGATCGGAACCACAACAGCAGGTGGACTCTGGACGGTTTGTCCTTGCATCTCCGAGTCTTGAAACCATCTCGTTACTCTTGAGTAGAAAGAGGCCTTCCGCTTGTTCGCATAATCTATATACCCCTTGTTGTTTGATCCGTCGTCTCATAGAACACTGGAACGGTCCATCGGTATATATTGCTTGCTCGACTGGAATTTCCCGCAAAATACGAATAGCATTGTCTCATCATGACTGTGGGTCAAAAAGGATGGTTTAGTAAGGAGTTAACTGGGCGCATGATATTGTTTAATACATTATTTCATGGCTTGCACATTGGTCTGTTCATCTTTGGATGGTGAGCATCATCTTGTTGAGCCATTGGACTGCTCAATAAACTACTCAATACTGATGCGGCTGCAGGTATAAACAGGCTGCCGACCCTCGGTTAGCTGGACTCAATTCTCTCACGTTCTCTGTGTGGATATCCAGAGGCGCAGGTCTCAACCTATCAGTCGATGGAGCTATCATTGCTCTGCCCATGTGCAAAAATCTACTAAGATGGATTCGACCGAAACTCAGGTGGCTGCCGCTCGACGAGTTCCAATGGTTTCACCGACAAGTCGCCTACTCGCTACTTTTCTGGACCTTATTCCATGTCTCAGCACATTATGTCAAGTATGTTGCCAATATATTCGTTCCGCTTGCTTCGCTAATGTGAGCAGCTTCTTCAATGTGGAAAGGAACCAAATTCGACCTGAGAGCGCAGTCCAGATACATTACACGCAAGCGGGTGGCATAACAGGGCACGTCATGCTGTTCTGCATGCTCATGATGTTTACCACCGCCCATGTCAAGATCAGACAGCAATCTTACGAAACGTTCTGGTACACCCATCACCTCTTCATCCCATTCCTCCTCGGACTATACACCCACGCAACCCAATGCTTCGTCCGGGATTCCAAACTGCCCTACTCGCCGTTCGCGGGCAAGCCCTTCTGGGATCATTGCATCGGCTACGAAGGCTGGCGGTGGGAACTCTTTGGGGGCGGACTCTATCTCCTCGAACGGATATATCGTGAGATAAATTCGCGTCGGTCGGCTCAGATCTGCAGAGTCATCCGCCACCCCTATGATGCTCTGGAGATTCAGTTCGTAAAGCCTTCGATGAAATACAAAGCAGGCCAATGGACGCTCATAAACATTCCTTCGGTCTCCACAACTCAGTGGCACCCGTTCACCATCACTTCTTGCCCTTACGATCCCTACGTGTCAGTCCACATACGCCAAGTCGGTGACTGGACCCGCGCGGTCGCCGATGCTCTAGGCGCTGGCCCTTCGCAAGCGAAAGAATACGATGGTCTAGATCCTATGGGCATGTATGAAATCGCCTTGCAGAACGGACAAGAAATGCCCTCCATCCGCATTGACGGCCCCTACGGCGCCCCCGCAGAAGATGTCTTCGACAACGAAATCGCAGTGCTCATCGGCGCAGGCATCGGCATCACACCCTGGGCCAGCATCCTGAAAAACATCTACCACCTCCGCTCCGGCCCCAACCCTCCAAGACGACTGCGAAGAGTAGAATTCATCTGGGTCTGCAAAGACACCAGCTCCTTCGAATGGTTCCAAAGCCTCTTGTCATCCCTCGAAGCGCAATCCCTCGCCGCGGCCGAAGGCTCCCCCGGCGGTGAACCCGAGTTCCTCCGCATCCACATCTACCTCACGCAGCGCTTCAACGTCGACCAGACCACAAACGTCTACCTCAACAGCGTCGGCACGCACGTCGACCCCCTCACCGAGTTGCGCTCGCGCACGAACTTCGGACGGCCCGAGTTCACGCGGCTGTTTGGGGCGATGAAGGAGGGGATCCGGGAGGGGAATTATATGGGGGAGTTGAGGGAGGGGGGCGCGGATGTGGGGGTTTATTTCTGCGGGCCGAATGCGGCGGCGAAGGTTATCAGGAAGGCGGCGAAGGGGGAGACGGCGAGGGATGTGCGTTTTCGGTTTTGGAAGGAGAGGTTTTAGGGTCTGGATGGGATGAGATGAGGGGTATTTGTGTATTTTTTGCGGTTCATGCGAGCGAGCGAGTCGAGCGTTGCATGGCGATGGTGCTTTCTTTGCTTGGGATCATCATCATCGTTCGAATAGCATCAGCGTCTACCTATGTGCATATCAGTGAGGTTTTGTAACGTCCTCTCAGTCCTACTATTGAGGATCTAGGCAGTATATCGTGTAGGAACTATCCCTCTTGAACGGCACACTACTCCTAGAGCTTGGTTTCACGTAGGATATAGCTACAGTCAACGGGTCCGACTGGGTGAAGAGTCACGGCGTGCGTGAAAGAGGGGCAAAGGGGGCTCATGATTACTATCAAAACTATTTTGGGTACATATCCTCCGATCAGTTGGGGATAAGTGATCTTGCTATGTAGAGTATACTTTTGCGTTTGCTGTATCATCGGCGATTCGATTGGATGGTCTCTTTGTGTTTTGTGGGTGAATGCTATTACATTTTCTGGAGAGAGTCTGTTCTGTTGTGAGAAAAGTGGGATGGAAGGGAATTAATGGATAGGATATGATGGAGGGATTTGCTATGTAAGTACATATCTAGAGAAACTGTGTTTTCTATGAGGATGAGGGATGTGAAATCCATGGAACGTTGCAGCCGTTTCCACTGCTACCGCGGTAGGAATACCTCAGAGCAGCAGAATGTAGGATGAGTCGAGAAGTGTCTTCTGCTGTTTACAAGACAGGCCTCCAACAGAGCCCTCAATGATCCTCGATCGGCACCAACTGCTTTGAGCTGCCGTCGGCGACACACCCGCTTATCTTTTACGTCCATGGTGCGCTCTCCACCCAGGGAGGCTGATATTGTGGAGTTCCCAGCGTGGATTGATGAAGGTGTTTGCCGTGTGAGAACAGATATGGCCAAGGGATCTTGGTACTGTATCACGTCTTGCCGGAAGCTCTTGCCGCCACACGACTGGTGATGCGGTATGATCAGCCTATGGATTGCATGTATGTTGTGGTTGTTCAATCCATGACCCTCAATACCAGTGTTGATGTTTCTCCTGTCTTCTCCTAAGCCCGGCGTTCTCTCCCTCTTTTTAGCACCAGGATACGATGCGGGAGATATAGCAGCATTGCTAGGATCTCCGAGCCGTGGGTGGGTAGGTCTTTGATCGCAGCACACTGATCAAGTTATCGTAGCCAGAATGATCAGACTAAACGGGATACCCATCCCAATAACGATTCTCGAGGGAGACAGGAGCGCTAAGGCTGCAGAAGTTTTGGTAGGAGATCCTATTGCGGCTCCAGATAGACTTGCAGCTGCGAAAGTATCTGACTGAGTGCTGCCAGTTGTGGTAGGTGACGAGTCTCCAATGAGCTGCGTCAGGCTCACAGCAACGGGCGTGGTTGAAGCGGTGACAGGCTCGGTCGTCTCCACGGTCGTCGGCATACCAAGACTGTCTGTTCCTGTATATGTCGCACCTGGAGCATCGAGAGGTTCAATGACGGTAGTGATCGTTCCGTTAATGGTGACGATATAGGCTTGACCTGGTAGCTGGGCTAATGAGAGACTGCTCAGCACTGTAGCTGCGAAACTGGTGAGAGCACTTTGCCGCATATTGATCGTCACGGATTGAGTCTGCTATGACTGGGAAATGTAAGCACACATGTCGCAAGGTTCAAGTAACATATACTAGAGCGTTGAGCGCTTGAAATGTTTATGTGCCCCCGTATGGAGATTCCAGGATTCGCTTGGTCTGCTCAACCGGGCTGCGAGTGGTAGAGGTAAGCATCATGGAACAGCTTGGAATTGAGTGGTGTCAAGCGGCGGTTCGCTCGTACAATCAATCTTGGACACGGGAAGGAATATTCAGGGAAGAAGGATAGGAAATCAAGAAAGCCTGGGAAGTACCAAGCAAGGCGCTTCGCTCTCATCACCCCCGATGGCAGTACAAGTGGACATCTTCGAGCCTTTCATCAGGTATTCGGGCGGTATCGTCGCCGTGCCACGGCTGAGGCCGCAGGACACTAAGCCCGAATAGACCGTTTTTCTGGCTAATATCAGGCTATTCTATACAAGATCACGTGATCTGTATCTTATCAGATCCGTGATGTCTTGGCACTATTCGCTTAGTAGCAGGTGGGAGAAGCCACTAAGTAATCATCACCGCACGGGTTACACCAGATAGATTAGTCCTCATCGATCTCCCACAATACCATTAAATCAATCACACCACTTAGCACAACCCAGCGTATTACTTTCACACCTGACTATCCTATAGAACCGCAGTCAAGGGACTTTACCAAGCATCTTTGTTTCTTCGGCCACGCTAAATTTACAAGATATGCACCATGCACTCTGATAGCCTGATAGGGCCGAAATCAACGCAACAAAAAGGGTCTAGCGAATGCTACCCGCAGATATCACATCATGAACTCGTACGCTCGCTTAGTAGCGGCGGAAAGAAGGCACTAATGAATTACCACAATGCCACACTCTGGCCTCTGCCGGTGGAGCTCCGCATGTTCCTAGGAAACCCTCGATGGAGCGTAATTGTATCCGCGTAGTTGAAATATAACCATTTGTCGTATTGCATTGAGGACCAATGTCGCCACGCATACGATCCCGCCATGTCTAGCCACCGCCCTTCTAACCACCGCCCGTTTAGCCACTCATACGACATGCCATGCACAGCAACAGACGCTCTGATTCTACTACTATCAACATCAAGCCACACTCCCTCTATCCAAACCTCAGCACGCTCCAGTCCAATTTGACTGCTTCCCGGTCTAGTCAGCTACTACGCCTCTTCTTACCCTTCAACTCTCGAGTACGCAACGTAGCAATCTCCTCATTGTTCTGCTTTCCCTTGCTCTTGCCTAGCGACACGACGGCAGCAGTTCCTTTGCCGTCATCGGTCCACTTCAACGGTCCCGTTGGCAACCCCGAATGGGGAGGCACCCACGTCAACAATTGCTGCAGATCGGCGTCGAGCTGGATCGGCATCCCGTGCGAATATTCGAAGTCGCCACCGAAGCGTCGAGGTATGTTCTCCATGTCAACGTATGCTTGTAGTGTCGGTAACACGGCGTTGCTGGGTACAATATCGAGTTTCGCCACCGTACCCGGGTCAATCCATCGCTTGACCCAGGCGAAAATCGTTGGGAAGTAGGAAGGTGCGCCGATGACCTGTTAAGGGGGAGTCGGAATCCCGAACCATCAGTTCCATTGCGTTCTTCCGAATGTAGTATGTTTGAAGGTGAAACATTAAGTGAAAAAGTACACACCAGCACCCGATCCAGTACCTCAGGATAATTTACGGAAAATATCTTCCCCAGATCTTGCAAGTACCCCCGCAAGCTCCATACCTGCCGCACAGTTATATTGGATATGTCAACTATAACCAGCATCTTCGTCACCGCTATGTCCGGGTTCTCTCGCAAGGTAATAGCGGAGCAGAATGGCATGACGAATCGTGTCAGGTGCTCGTAGACTAGGAACGCGCGTAACATGTCCGTCGATACTAATCCAGGCGTTGTCTTCGAATCTGGCCGTGATGGTTGCGTGGCTGCTGAGGATTTCTTATGCGTGTTCACAGAACTACTGTCGATTTTGGCAAAGTCATAGAAGTAAATTGGGAGACCACGTTTATCTCTGCGACCAAGCCATTGCGGGTACTGTGAAGTCGAAAACATGTGAGCAGATTGTTACTATCCTCGTACGCTGGCAAATGAGAAGAGAATCGCATATGTAAAGGCGAAGCAATTTACCAAGTTTCGAGTTTCCTCGAAGTCGTGCACATCCACATTTTCGTAAAAAGAGTACAATTGATTCACATCACGCGCTCGACAGGCTTCGGCGAACTGTCGATGCGCGTCTCCGACGTCTTGTTTTCTGGCATTGAAGAATCGTCTGCTCGCACGGTTAGCCTTGTAACGCGAAAGGGGCGGAACGGCGCAAGCCAGCCGAGCTCTTTCATTAGGGAGGCGTACAGAAGAGTGGCATCGTCGTTGATTCCCTCCGGTACGTCCTTGCTGCCAATGCCAATAGGACTTTTAAGAAGACCTTTGGCAGCACACAGGCTGCGGAAGGAATCGAAAGCCGCCTTTTCCTGTGCCGATTGCCTCGAGAGCTGAGCCTCCGTTCCTTCTTTCATGCCGCTGAGCGAGGACGCAGGCCGTGTAGAGGACGATACGCTCCGTTTCGATTTCGGTTGTCGTTTTTGGCTAGGTATTACTTCCTCTGGTAGCTTGGCATGTTGACTTTCATGTATGCCCAATGCCTGTGCTGGGGACGACGTGATGGGTTGTACTGACGACACATCTTCTGCTCCCATCTCTGTGCCAACAGAGATGGAAAATTTTCGTTCCACCAGGGTCTGCTCATCTGTGTGAGCGGCAGAGGCAGGCGATGATGCTTCGGCTGCGGCAGTGGGTTGGCCATTGTTCAGAGGAATCAAGGCCTCAGTTGATGCATTTCCATTAGTCAAAGTCTGCTGTGGGGGAGACTTGAGCTTTGCTGAGACACGAAGAAGGCCCCAAAAGAGACTGAGATCGGTTTGGAGCAGTTGAGCAGCCATCTTGCTACCTACCAAGGTCTTTGGGCAGAGAAGATGGGCCCACGTCGAGATCTCAACATACGCAATATCCCTTGGCGTTTCTGCACCCTATACCGTTCCGATCCTCGAATGTCAATACCCATTGACCATGCATTCGGCCGAGGAGTTACGTGAGCTATCCGGTGGACTCCGATGCCGATCTTGTAGACCTGGCCATGGCTTCGTACTGTATCATCGATGTCGCACAGGCAAGATCCCATGCCGAGGCCAGCTTCGCCAAACACGATGCATGCCAATACAAGTCTTGAATCCTGTTGACCATGCGTTCAGCCGAGTAAATGCGAAAGCTTCGTCCAATAAATAGACTTTGACACTAGTCCCATAAACTCAATCATGGCTTGATCTTGAATCGCTTGAGGTTGTACTCATGGAAAAGACAGCTTTGCCATGCATGATGCATGCAGAACAGGTCCGGAGCTCATGCGAAAACCCGCGCGAATACGTCAACAGCACGCCCATCACGGTTCAACTCAAGATAGGCAACATATCTCGACATAATTCGGCATTATGAGAATTTCCCATAACCTAATGCAGCATCCTAATCCAAATCCAGCGAAGCTAGAAGCTTCTTTACTATTTCGTTTCCTCCACCAACAGCTTCAGATGCGTTCAATGCCTTACTATGAAGGTACTTCAGCACATGCCTTGTGTACTCGAGGCTTTTCGTTTGAGTACGCATAATCCATAGCGCATGAGCTTTGAGCCCAGGATCTGGAGTCCGTAGCTTCAAGATATTCAGCAGTTCATTGTTACGTGCCGGGCTGTTTCGAATCGCATGAATGACTGGCAGAGAGAATTTGCCCTCAGTCAGATCTTCGCAGAAGCCTTTCGTGCTTGCCATCTGCAAGATTACGATACCTCGGTCAGGCTATATATCTACTACAGAGGACAATGATGGGGGGGGGACAAGAAAGATTGACTCACTTTCTCCGAACATAGATTCTGATAATCGTCCCGAATCTGGAATATCGTTCCCACCAGCTCCGCAAGCGGCAAGACATTAATACCTGTCGTACTAACGCTCTGCATTAGACGTGTTGCTAGCCTGAAAAGACCTCCAGTTTTTAGGGAAATCATAAGGTAGTAATCTTCCTCGGTTGGCACAGTCATGGTATCGCGCCAGTACAGGTCGAGTCCTTGCCCGCGGTGTAGATTCACCAGTTCCTCGTTGAATATTCTGAAGGCATTTCCAGAGTCCCGGAGGCTCGAAAGTTCGCGCTGTGCGAGGAAATACACGTAATTTGCCGCATTGATAGTTTGTGGAATACCGAAGATGCAATGTGCGGCTGGCGAGCCACGGCGTAGTGGAGATCCGTCTTGGATGTCATCTATGCTATTACCGTGTTAACCCTTATATTTACGGCTAATTTAGTAAGGAATGTTTTTTGACCATGTAGGAGGCATACAGTAGGGAGGCATTATGTAGCATTCCGACTACTTTGTCGATTACTGAACAAGATTCAGGATCGATCTGAAGCCAGACATTGAATGCGGCCAGGGTTTGCGTGCGAAAATTCTTGGCGGGTAGGCTGGCTATGTAGGCAAAGGGCTGGATGATGTTCTAGGGGTTGTAATTAGCATAGATGGGTTCGAGGGTTGAGGGCTACAGACGCGCTCGTGGGTGTCCGTCCAGGCGCTGTGGAACTGCAGAGTGTTGATGCTGTCCAACGAACCGGATATCAGACCATCTGCAGGCGCAATATGGCCGCATTCTTCCTTGAGCTCTTCACGCCCACTTGAGGGGGAGGGTTGTTGTACTCCTGGGATTGAGAAGTCGCCATCGTGGACAGCAAGGTCTGGTTCGCTGGTTTGTATTCCTGTCGAAGCCACGGTCTCGTGATCTTGAGGTGGGCTTGGATAGGATAGCGGAGCTTCTTCATTCTGGCTCGAAAGCTCGACCAAACATCCAGTCTGTGGTCGCTTGTTGAGGCTTTCCGTAGAGCTCAGGGCTGTCGTTGACATGTTCGGTGCTGAAGTCCTACTTTCTGGAGATTGTCTTGTGCTTGATGGGCTGGTTTCGGAATTCGTAATGTTGGTATAGCTTCTCGACGTTAACCGAAATCCTCTTCAAACGAGCTTTTTTCCAAGAGTCTTTCAGTAGTCTCAAGTCCTCTGTCAGCAATGTCTTCTCCAGTATGATATCATGGATTAGTGGAGCAAGCTCGCTTGATAATGGCAATTCAAATATCGATCTTACTTCTAGATCAATAGAGATGAACAAGTCCAATTCCACATACGACAATTCCGCCAATCAGAGTCATTATCAGCCTATCATCGGCATTGTATTTGCTCCATCGTATCCTCTACCCCGATTTCTCGGTTGGATCCGTGCATTTGTAGTCTCTGAGCTGGTCGTACGTCATGAGCTCTACCCAATGGTTGTTCTAAAGATGCATTTTATCTGCATCGGTCTCCACGCGCACCATACATGTTCATCTTTGCTGCTCGGTTGCATTATCGGCTGGTTCGGCGCCTGCTGCGGCGATCAACGCCGCGGTAGCTTCAACTTACATTGACATAAAAGCGTCGAGCGTGCAGGGATGGTATGCTTGCGCCCTTAGTCGGAGCAGGTCGGCGTTGATCCTCAGCTGGTCGTCCTCAAGCTTGCAGAGTAGTTGTTTACTGTGAGTACCTCAAGTCAAAGTATCGTTCGCCGGACTACGGCCTAGTGTCCGGCGCTAGACTCGCTTAGCCGGATACAGGCGGCCACGACCATTGTCGATCCTGGACCTACCATATCATATAACATTAGATTTACATCCGCAATTCAGGCAATTTCTTAATGGGAGAACGGGGCGGGCCTAGATCTGTCTAGGATCAGTAATACGTGTTTAGGCAGCAAAGATGATACTTTCACATCCATAGTACTCTGATGAAGTGTGACAGCAGATTGCTAATATTGCAGACTTGAGTCTTGGAGGTAAACAAGCTTCAGAAGAGCCGACCATATCTGCGCTAGCATCTGTCAAGACGGAACATTTGATTCGATAGACACCATGCTTTACTTTAGTGCCCCAACGTCCAACCACAATCTGGCGGGCCGAGGTAGTCCTCTAAGGGTAAAGTAGTGTAATTGTAATGCGTTGATGATCGCTAATGCCCTGCATTAGCTACTTCGCTTCTCTGTACTACTAGCTACCTATCGTAATGGGGTTTCCTCTGATACTTCATAGATCAGCCCATCGAAGCGACCTTTGCTGTTTCGGCTCCACGTCTCCATCTCTCGTCACTCGTCCGAGACAGATGTCCGAGCAAATCCGTTGATAGTAGTCTCGAAGTAAAAGCGACTTTTAGTCCTTGGAGCCATAGACGTGCTCCATGGACGGTCGCTTTTCTAATCTTTTCGCCTCCTGGATACGGCTGCCTACGTTGCAAGGGCTACAGCTGACGCTATCTTGGAACCTCCGGACCGCAATAGTATCAGGAAGGCGCGGTTGGCATTCCATTTTGGGTCCGCCTCCTCTTCAGTGACGAGCACTATTATGACATATCGCCATTTGGGTATCCCACGCTTCACATCGTGGACAGGGCTAAGTATGCGTGCCTGTGGCCATACTCGGTTTTGGGCCGCGCTAAAAGGCAGATGTAAATCTCTATCTGGGGCTTCTTGCCTGGTCCGAAGTCGCTTTTACTATGCAGTATGCTGGACCCGCATATTTCTTCATGTGGAGGCGCTATGTTTTGAACCGAGAATGGCCTCCGCGGCAATGGCATTTAACAGGACATTGATATCCTTGTCTTGCTCATCTTGCTAGGCACACAAGGTATGGAGCCTATAGACACTATCCTGGCTCTTGTCTCTTTCTTTCTCGCTATTCTATCGCTCTTCTACGAGTGTTCTCTCCCCATAAGCTTCGTGATTCTCGAGGTGCTTTCATCAGCTACTCTCTCCGGAATATTCCGTCTCTCCCCCAGTCTGTCCGGGCTCTTGCTGACCGCCACGAATCCGCTCAGGCTCTTTAGAGTACTTCCCAATCCAGTCTCTTTATTGCGAGTGTCTCCAGGCCTTTCAAGATTCTTGCCACCCTCTTCACTTACAACAGGACTTTTTCGATTCTCCCCAGACCCTTTGGCCGTCTCCCAAGTACACACTGAGCTCTCACAAGTCTCATCAGACTTGAAGAAAATCTCTCAGATCGCTGCAGATTCGAAGGCGGTCATGCAATCTATACCGAACCCCAGTCACCTTTTGCTTGTCACAACAGACGCAGCGAAATTCAAACACCCTGGGTTAGATCCCGACCCTTTGGCTATCTCCCGAGTACACACGGAGCTCTCACAAGTCTCGTCAGACTTGACGGAAACTTCTCCAGTCGCCGTAGATACGAAGACGCTCCTGCAAGCCATACCGAACCCAAGCCAGCTTCTACTAGCCACCACGGACGCAGCGAAAGTCAAACACCCCGAGTCAAATCCAATCAAGACTTCGCAAGTCCCTCTCCAAGGAGGATCCTTTCACATCATCCAGAGCAAGCCTGTTGATCTTGGTATCAGTCCGAGCCAATCGCTCCTACAGGCCATACCTGACACAACTACACTCTTAAAAATTGCCCAAGCCGAGTCCCTGCCATCCTCATCAAACATAGGCTCGGTACTTTCGTCCACCAATAAGGACCCCGCGTATCGTGCGCAGGATCGACCACCTCCAACTATCCTCGAGAACAAGTGTCACCCCGCAGCAGACGATTTATGCAAGCGGCTCGACGATTTTTTCCTAGAGCACTGGCCCTTTGAGTCCCAGCATGAAAAAGATATCTTTGTAACTGCACAGCTGAATCGCTGGGCATGTTACGCTATGCCCGAGGCGAAGAGCGATCGTGTATATGATTCATGTAGAGTCAATACACTTTTATTCTTGTTAGATGGTGAGCGTTCCAAATCCCGCACCATTACCAATAACATGTTCTTTCGAAGGACTTGGCAAGCTGATATAGAGGGTCAGATTCGGCGGAGAATATGAGCATTAGTGAAGGCAAGGCCCTTTACCGCAAGCTTATCCCAATGGCGATGGGTACCGCGCAGCCTGATCGTACTCAACCTTTCGAGTGGATCACGTACGACATATTTGCTAGTATGCGCGCGTGTGATGAGGAGAGAACCAAAGACGTCTTTCAAAAAGCTCTACTATGCATCACAGCACAGGTGGATGAGGCCCGCCTTTCTTGCGCGGATATGGGCTCGTTACTAAGGCATAGGGAGAAGGAGGCTGGTTGTGCGTAAGTTGCGCGCTCTGTCTTTTGTTGGCACATTATTCCAGACTTGAATATATGCCAAGCTGCCTTGTAGCCAGGGCTACCTTCGAATGTTTTTTGGGGAGACGCAACTGACCTCGACTCACATCCAGATTCGTCGCTGCCACTTTGCGCTACGCCATGTGCCTTACTCTCTCCCCCTCCACCCTTGACTCCCTTTCCGCCATCCATGAAATTTACGCCAAAATCGGCGTTACGGTCAACGACATTCACTCCTTCAACAAGGAGCTCAACGCCTGGAATAGGGACCACAAGGAGGGTGCGCGCTTGCTGAACATGGTAAACCTCCTTTCGCATGACACGGGAGTCTCGTACGCCGCGGCGAAAAGGGTATTGTGGATCTTGTGCCGTGAGTGGGAGTTGGAGTTCAAAGGTATGATACAAGAGAAGCTCAACGACCGGACTATCCCCGCTAGCGAGCATGAAGACTTGAAGACTTATCTTCAAGGGTTAGTATGGATCGATGGGGGCAACGAGAGGTGGGGCGAAACAACGGCGAGGTATCAAGGGTATGATATTTGAGTGGAGTTATCTTTGGCAGTACTTCAGCCACGGGGTTTCGCATATAAGACCATGTAGATGGCACTTCCTTGCCCTGTACAAGCTGTAGCCTGAGGTCTACAATAAAAGTTCGGTCGATGATCTCACGCTCTACCAGTGATAGCTCCGGTGCTTCGAAGTCAAATACAAGAATATTGATTGTGGCTCTAATTCATGACTTTGATTCTGACCTGTCTACCCCAACTCATAGTGGGATCTCTCCTTGACGAAGAAGAGTAGTGGGAAGAAAGTTTCGGTAGGATAGCGTGTGAGCTAGTCGAATCTAGCCTCGAATCCAAAAACCCAGCCCTAGCGTCTGCAAAATGCGGCGTCTGTGAAGCATGATCTGCCATATCATTGGCGGAACACCAGCCCGAGTACTGTACATTCTACCTTAGGTTCGTCTCTACCTTTTGGATCTGTTGTAGTCCAAAGGGACATAGAGCTAGTCTAGGAGTAAGGCTTATCAGCCCAGTATCCCATCCTTCGGGCAGTAAGTCACATATAGGTACGCTATAATCGGAAGCTAGCCGTACGAGGTTTAATTGCTAGGTAAATTAACCATCAAGGGCTTAACTGACTGGCACGTTAAACCTCGTACGGCTAGCTTCCTAGTATAGCACATGTGTTCCGCGCTAAGTGTTCGCCTGTAACTTGCATACACAGTAGAGTAAAGTACAGTTAGTAAATTACGCTAATACATAAGCGAGCGGACTCACTTCTGGTTGGTAGCTACCTACCTGTCAATCTCCATCCTTCCGCAATTCAAATCCACTTAGTGTTCAGCCTCGGATGCTCATGACTCCACTCACTTCGAATCACCGGCACAGGTACAGCCTTTGGAGACGGCATCAATATGACTGAGATTTGTAGCAGGAGTAGATATCCAGACCGCGCAACCTTGATTGTCAACAGCTTCTGCGGAAGCCTCAGCTCAGCAGTATGACATCATAGCGATATCACTAGAGTGCGTTCGCACTGATCCTTCGCTCCATGGCACGCTCAGCCCCCGTGCCATTTCTTCGTTTCCGTGGTAGCGCTTTATGAAATCCCAGATTCCGCTTCTTTTCTTCTATCAACATTCCTATGCCTATGACGACCCACAGCTAACGTGAACCACCAGTAAGGAAAACATGAGTCTCGAAGTCGATCGTCGCAATTATCTGCCCACGGTCTACCCCGAGCACGATGAAAGCAAATCTTTAGCCCTTCATCCAGAAAACCGACAGGTGGCATATGAGAGTCAGGCATTTGAGGAAAAATCGCAAGGGAGACGATGGTGTGGCCTCCGTCCCGCGACCCTCTTGCTGAGTATCGCTCTTGCAATAGCCACAGCGCTTGCTGTGATTGCAGCAGGCGTAGGGGGCTCCCTGGCTGCAAAGAACAAGTACGTGCCTCATCCGAGTGATTCTGGTTGTGTCAAGCTAACAAGCTATCAGAAGTCCTGCCGCTTCCGTGCCCGCGCAGGCATCGAATTCATCATGTGCGACATGCAACACAACCTCTCCAGTCAACATGGCCACCTGCCAGCCAACAGACAACTGCGCAAACATGGGCCCGTCCTACAGTACTTTAGACGGAAAACAAATCAAGTTCACCTTATTATGCAAAACGAACCTGGGCGGTTCTGATATCACCGGAGTTTACGTCAACTCCCTCGCGGACTGCATACAGGCATGTGCAAACTTCGGCAATTTCGTTCAGCCCACCACTGAAAGTTGCCACTCGGTGACTTTCGACATTGACCATAATCCCAAGTCAAACGGCAATTGCTTCCTCAAATACGGGACAACCATCCCACAGTCCGATTGTCAAAGTTGCAGTAGCGCCTACATAGCTACCAGCGGAGGCTGACGGACTGTCAAGGGCCGCTATCCTTCGTGTACGTCTAGTTTCTATCATAAATAGGATAGCCGGATATCAACGGAAGTTCCAGTCGGCATGGGTAATACAACGCATTCACATATCTCTATTATGATCTATCGACCCCAGATATAATGACCAAGTCTCATTCCAGGATAATTTCGCCCCAAAGTCAACCATTTTGCTACTCCACCTAGAGCACTGTGTGGTCCCTTCATACAGCACAGCCTAATGTGGTCATCAAACAATTCCGGCTCCATCGACGAGCACGATGAACACTTACATTATTTGCAGCCGCTTTATGATGTGTAGGGGGCTTTTTCAGGTGTCCATCTAGCCTAAATAGCTACACGGGTGGTGTCCACAGCACGCGCTTGTCAAGGCTCAAGCCCGCAATTCACTTCCTTCCATGACAAGAGTACCTTCATTGGCTAATTCGTGATGAGTGGGAGGTAGAGACTGGAGCAAGGATAGAGTTAAAGTTGAACGATCTTGATCGAAAGGGAAAGTTTTTGTGAAGAATCATCAATGACTCTCTAGTCGAATGGCTCTTCCCTGATCGATATCTTGGACTAATGCCAGCACTTCTGAAACCAGAATAACAGATTTGACATTCATGGTCCTCTTGGGTATGCTACATCTAGCTAGATGTTGAATGGAATCCACTAAATACAATTGGACTTAAGTATAGCAATAGTGCGCCATCCGCTGGTTTTTGTAAAATAGGAATTTGAGGGCTCATTTTGTGTCAGATCATTGGATCTCGAATCGTTGTTTGAATGCCAAACTAGACACCATCAAATCTAATCATGTTCGCTGAAGAAAGGGATTTGCAAGCTGAATTTAGGCGCAGATTCAGCATAGAATCTCCAGTGTTGGATAGACAATGGTAGAACTTGACAATTTGGCAGGCAAGTACTATCTCTGCTCTAGCCTGTTGGCAGGTCAACATCGTGAGATGAGTATGGATAGGAGTGGTGGTTATATGAATCGGAAGAAGCTGAACTGCATGGCACGTATAGAATCGCAGGTCGTTCTCGATTATGAAAAGCCAAGGACTGCTTCAAGGAAGAGTTGGTGGGGATTAATGAAACGCTCGCATCGTGTGCATGCATTTGGACAAACATGAGCGTAGGGAATGAGACAATTCAGCTTAAGCCATTGCTGCCTTCAGATTTCACTACCATATCCTCTAGTACTTCCTCCTTCACCCGACCACCATCAGGTATACCCCTCTCCCCTCTCCTCTTCGCCACCCACTCACCCAACCCTCTCCATATCGCTTCTTTCTCAAGCGGCCTCATCCCCGCCGCCAACCCACTAGTCGTAGTAGCAACGAACACCCTCGCTCCCACCCACGATCTATCATCACTAACAGCCCCCACGACACCCATATTCTCCGCCTCGTCCTGCCAGCCATACCTGAATTCCTCCTTTCTAATCTTCTTCCCACGCCTAACCCTCCATATACTCTCCCAAATCCCCTTGCCAACAATACACACACACTCCGGCCTACACCTCCCAATCTTCTCCTCCAACACCTCGACCCCCTCATCCATCTCCCTCGCGCTCAGCTCCGACGCGTCTTTCGTAGGCCGGGACACGATGTTCGTATGGCCCAGCGCATAGAGATGTGGCACGTCGCCATCTTCATGGGGCTTGCACAAGCGAGGCGTGCAGCCTGAGCTGTGGCAGAGTTTCCAGAAGAGGTTTGAGGGGTGCGAGTAGGCGTGGCCGGTGGTGGCGGTGCGGATGCCGGGGTTTACGCCGATGAAGACGCAGATGAGGTTGGGGGCGAGGGAGTCTGTGAGGAGGTTTGTGAGGTGGGCGTATTTGCTGGGAGGGGCGTAGCTGGAGGATGGGCGTTTCTTTTTGGATGGTGAAGGGGAGGTTGTGGCTAGTAGAGGGGTAGCTTTGCGTTTTAGAGAAGTCGATGTTGGTGAAGTGGTGGTGAGGGGTTTTGGCGTAGTGACCTTCCGTTTGAGGGGAGATGGAGTTGCTGGCGATGATATTGTTGGCTTTATGGAAGGAATGGTTCGTGTACTTCTTCGATTGGGGGAGAGTGCAGATGTCTTCTCGTACGAATATTGTTGCAAAGCGGCACCAAAGCTTGGAGAGGGCGCCTCATAAAGAGTCATTCTCTGCAAGTATCTGAGCTGGGGAGAAATTTGTCTCCTAGTTTGTAGGATCTGCTTTGATGATCATACAATCAAGCAGAATTCACTGCCCTTAAACAGCGTACTCTGTACGGAGTAGCCGCCTTCCATCGGATTGATAGAAGGCCTTGGCACGATTCCCTCCAATCAAACGTGCTATATCCGGCTAGCCTCGACCTTGCCGCCCTTTACTTTGTTTTCAGCGTGCGTATATAAAGGTTCGCTAGGCCCCAATTACTCGTGATGATGATGCACACCATGGCATATCTTGTATTCAAGTATGCCTCCATATCGGTAGCAGTCTTGGTCGGTCTCTACGCTGGCCTCATTGGACTACTCACCACGTCTTCCTTCCAAGCCCATGTTGTCTATCTCCACAAGATCCAGATGACCTGGTTCAAAGATCTGGATATTCCTGAAAGTTTCGGTTTCCTCCGCGGTCAGACCACCCCATTCTCCATCAAGTCTTCCGCTGGCGGAACGCTGTATGCGTGGCATATTCTACCCATTGAGTTATATCGTCAGCACGAGCTCGCTCTGATTGCAGAACCTGCCGGTTTCGCCCTTGACTTTACGTCTCGCTTTGCTTTCAAGCTATTGCACGATGATCCTGATGCGCGATTGGTTATTCATATGCATGGAGCCGGAGGTACCGTAGGGTCAGGCTACCGAGTTCCCAATTATCGCGCACTGTCGGCAGGACAGCCCAATAAAATCCATGTTTTGACATTTGACTATCGAGGCTTTGGACGCAGTCGTGGCACCCCATCCGAGCGTGGACTTTGCCTTGATGCCATCGCGGTGGTTGACTGGGCGGTAAACGTCGCCGGCATTCCACCCTCTCGAATCCTCATCTTCAGCCAGTCTCTAGGCACCGCTGTGAGCCTCGCCGTCTCAAAACACTTCGCGTTGCAGTCGCCACCGATCGTCTTTGCAGGAACTATCTTAGTAGCACCGTTTGTTGACGTTGCTACGCTTATGGCGACGTATCGTGTTGCAGGTTCAATTCCCTTGCTATCACCGCTAGCGAGGTTTCCACTGCTATTCAAATATCTTAGCACCTTTGTACAAGACACCTGGTCCAGCAAGGACCGTATTGCAGAATATATTCGGGCGAATGAATCTAACGAGGAGAAGTATCAGCTCACTCTGATCCATGCTGAGGACGATTATGATATTCCATCCCATCACACCGAAGTGATCTTTTGGCACGCTTTCAATGCTACGGTCCCACGAGGCATTACATACGACGAGCTCGAAAAGCTGAAGTTCGAATCAAACCGAAACCTGGGCGCTGCAGGTTCGGTCATGGAATGGCGAACGCGGAACGGCGTTATAAGAGAAGAGCTACTGAAGACCGGCCTCCACGATGTTGTTATGGGGAACCCGGTAATCTCTGTGGCTGTCATGCGTATCTATCAAGGTGCGGATCTGTCGTTCAAATAAGGCACCGATGCAAGAAGCCGAACGTTTAGTAGTACTTGGGCGAGTTGCCTTGCATTTTCTGTCATATTGATGTTGGATGGCGTCACTGCAAGATCTGCTCTCAGGTGTCTGCATTTTAGGTTATCTGCTTTGTTCTACGTTGCTGCTCTACTGTTTCACGACGGACAACCCAAAGGACCCTAGAACCGGAAAAGATCTCTCATTGTTTGACATTGTAGTGTTGCCTGCTGTCAAAATGATACCAAAGCTACCTCCAGCAGATTGTTCTAATGAACGAACAGAGGTCGAGCAAGCCACGATTAAGATCACAAGGAACTGTCGGTGAAGAACAGTATCAATATCTATAGAATATGGATCCAGTAAGTTGATACACTATAGGTATTATAGATGGCCGGATCGGAAGCCCTGAATGCCGCAATGACGCCTCCTAACATAACGATGCGGCTGAGAAAATACAATACCGGCGACACGAGGCTGATCATGGTCAGCGGACCGCCCCATCGCAAAACTACCTTTTCGAACTGCATGAAGATCAACATGGAAAAGATCGACACAAGCGCTGCCGCACGCCAGAGCCATTGCTCTACGGGCGTTGGGAAAACTGTCTCCCAGGATATAAGATGAAGTGCCCCGAATGAAGCTCCGAAAAGACATATTACAGGCCAGAGCATCTTGGAATAATAGACTTCGGGGTCCCAGTATCCGAGAACGATCTCTTTGGCAGTGGCTTTGCACGCACCGGGCAGGTATGCGGAGCGTGTCTCCCTCGAGATCTGACCGCTCTCAATTTTGCACGCAACAGCTTGCTTCAGTCTCTGCAAAACTGGTTGTGGCTGGTCTTTTTTCGTGGCCTTCTGTTCTGCTTGCTGCAGGGCTTTTCGTTGGGCTTCTTGCAATGCTCTGTCCTCCGCCTCTTTCTCGAAAACCCGAGGAGTGAGATACCAGATTATCCAGAGTGTATTCTGCTTTCCTTTTCCCTCATTATCGAAAGCGCTACTGACAGCCATCGATTCGAATGTCGCCAACTCCTCCGGAAGCATATTTGGTAGATCGACTACAGATGGAGTCATAACATCTTTTGGTTTGACCCACCAGAAGAAGTAAGTGATGCCAACCAGGGGAATGTAGCTGAGGGTCATCGTTTCGAGCTGCGAGAGGGGAAGGGAATGAGCACATCGCATTATGCTCTGTAACACGAACCAGGTTAATTGGCCTACTGCCAGCAGCTTCGCGGTACCGTCTGCATTACTCTTGTCGCGTATGTTTCCCTCTGATAAACCCCAGAAAGCGTGGTCATCCCAGTCAATTAAGCCTCGTTCCAACAGCCAGGTATATTGATTCGGCCATATGACTTTGTCCCCCTGCGGAGTACGGTGCCTGAGAGCGAGCATGCCGATATAGAAAGCATGAACGAGCTTCAGACGACCTGCCGTCACATTCGTGCAGTTCTTCACCATCTTCCGCGCTTGAGTCCATTTCTGGAGTCCCTCAACGGCAACGAATTCAGGCGCGATGACGGTCTTCAAGAACAAGGCGACTTTGTGCAGCGCGTGAAGTAATGGACGCTCGTCGACTCGCGTGTGTATTACCACCCAGGTACACAAGAAGGTGGTGGAGAGGCAGCTGAAGATTACGCCTAGTGTTCCACGCCCTGGAGATTCCAAAACCCATCCAACCAACGCCTTTGCTGTGGGCGATGGAACTGAGCTGCATCCCGAGCACGAAGTCATGTTTATAGCGGCCTTTGTGCGTTCCGTTTGATAAAGTCATCCAATTTCGCAAATCTTGCCAGCCACAGGATACACAGTAGCTTGGACGACGCAAAATCGTATATCCCCACCGATCGCGAGGCGTTCTCTACTCCGTGGTCCATAAATCTACGATGCAAGGTCCGTCGACCTTATACCCTCTAATATCGGTGGGCTGCCACAAAAATAGCGAAACATGCATGGGGGAGGCACATATACAAGAGCTATTCCACATTCTGACAAGCTGGCGCTAAAACGACTTGGCAAGAAATACAGCGTACCACCTTTCATTCGGGGAACGAACGGTCATCTACACAGGAAACATACTCGTAATGCGCATAACAATATAAACCTCTCCCTGGCCCAGTCTTTATCGTCACCAAGGAAGTATAGACACGACACCGCAAAACTGGATTAGAACCTCCACCTGGTGGTTTATGCCAGTTCTCTGAGGACCGCTACCCCTGAATGTAACCGCCCGCTACGACGCTGGCGCTGTACATGCAACGGGATGGAACTGGGACTTTCACAGCTATACATACTATAGGTTTGGCATTAGCATGTGAAACGAACGTCTCTGCCTAGATAAATCTAACAATATCTCAGTGTAGCTTACAAGATCTCGATATCCAAGCACGAATCCAGGCCCCATCAGTCACCAATATTCAGATCTTTGGCCTTAGCCTAATCCACAGCCTCCGAAAGGCGACGGCGATGTGAGCAAGCTTGCTATATAATTGGTATCTGTAGCGAGGCACGAGCGGAGGCTGGGCCATAGGAAATCTTCTCACAGGGGAGTGTGAGTACTCGGGCGACTTTACCCCTGCGACATGTCAAACTTGTTCATGCGGCCTATCCGATCAAGAATTATCAATTCGGCATTTCCCATTCCAACAAGTCATCTGGCTCGACATACCAGTCGTTCATACCATTTCCTCATAGAGGCAGTTTCTACATCACCTTATACCAATATATACAACATACATACACACACACACACACACACACACACACACACACACACAAAAGTATCAACTATCCCACCTCCCCCCACCCAAGCCCCCCCACCCAAACCCCCTCCCCCCCCCCCTCCGCAAATCCCCACACCCACACCCACACCCATCACAGCGACCCCTTGAACCCCCCATCCTCCAATGATCATATAACATCTATATCTCAATATGCACAAGATCAGCATACATAACTGGTCACATGCCCGAAGTAAAGCCGAAAGTGTACGTAACGCCAGGTCTCGCACGCCCTGTGACATGACGGATATTATTAAAGTGCGCTCTTCTTTCTTTTATTAATCTATGCTCTCAAAGTGATATATTTACCTAAGCACGACTATGATATATAACCAAAGGCATTATATAGACACGGAAGATGAAAAGGAAAGAATAGATTCTACGTGTTACGATCCCCTGTTTAAGGCAGTTGTGTATGCCATCATGTCAAGTCTATCTATCAAAGATGGTTATATAGACGTCGGTGAGATCTCTGTCGAAAAGAGATTCTCTATGTAGGTTGCTGTTCGTAAGTTGTGTCGGTCCTTCATATCCGCGAATGATTGGCGAATGGCAATATCGCCTCGCATATATTTGTAGTTGTAGTTATAATTATGGTTATAGTCATAGTCATAATGGCAAGCGAAGTGCAGCCAGGTGAGGGCAGGTTTGGAGGTAAGGCGTTTCAACGTCCTATCTATAATATCAACGCTTTCTCTGTTCGCTGTTGGCTGAGCTATGAGGTTTGCTAATGGTCGCTTGCTTGCTTGCTACAAGTCATATGGTTCTGGGTGGCTGAGGACGTGCAAGTGCGACTCATTCATGACTCCACGGCATTAGTGTGTGAAGAACTCCAGTCTGTTGGAGGCATTTCTCCTTCCTGGTGAGATTGAAAGCCTTGGCCTCCTGATGTCGGATGTGCCACATCCTCAACCTAATTCAGCCTCCAGCATGTTTCAGGTAGATATAGCGTTCATTGGCTTTGAACCAACTTCCTGCACTATGTTTGATTGGAATTCTGGCCGAGCTGGAACTTTTGCTGTCACGATTGATGTGGACTGCTGGCTTCTTTCGAATTCGTGGATATTCCTTACTGCTTCGATCTGGGCATCGATTATCGAACGACGAGCGGGCGATGAGATCGTAATGAGGTGAACTATAAGAATAGAGACAGTATGTAAAGACGACAATCCGTGGTTGAAATGTTCTGTAGATGGGCTGTTTTGGAAGGCCTTGAATGCGCAATGGGGAATCTCGCAAGAATAGTCTGATTCGTGGCATACTGTCGCTATGTGATTGAATCCGCGCTGCATCTAGCAATCGGAAACATGACGCACAACCTAAATATCAGCATCAGTAACAATCTCACACAGTGGCAAGAAAACACTCAAACCGCGATGTCGAATGATATAATGTTGACCCCAAGGCACTCTTGTGGATGACTTTCAGAGATCGAGAAGATATATAAAGCTGGTTTTGTAGACTTTACGCGCTCAATGCCAGTGGCATCGTAACGCGTTCCTATGGCCCCAGCGGACTCATCATGCTTGCGGGCGGCTGGCCAAGGGTATAGAAACGGTATTCAGAGTTCATGACTTACTTAACAGGAAGGTGTACTTTGAGGTCTGCTAGCATTGCGATCGTTTCAATTGACTCGGAAGAGGTCGATGGTTCGAACGAATTGTCTTAGACTCCCGAGCATGTAGCTGCACTCAACGGCTAGTGGTGCTGCGCTCTAACGTGTAGTCAGTCCGTAACCAGGGAGGTCGAGTGTCGTACATCCAGTTTGAGCGGTGGTCATGTGAGGATCTTCGTCGAGGTTGTTCCACCAAGGATCGGGTTGCCGCATCGAAACTCAATAGATATCTTCTACTGAGATCGAAGGACATTCTCATTCGGGCTGTGTAGATAGCGTCAATATACACCCAAGGCGATCAAGTTATGCAAACTTCAGGAGCACTCACCCTAAATCTGCCTCTTCTCTCCTTCATCTTCCTTACTCTCTCCTTGTCATCTTCAAATTTCCTGACCAGCTCGCCAGCCCTCTCCTTCCTCTTCTCCCTCGATTGAAATCTGTAAAAATCCTCTAATCCTTTCTGTTTCTCTTTCTGCTTCTCAGCCTGATCTTGCGCAGCTTCTTGTCTTGCGGGATTCGTCCTTCCCCCTCTTGTTACCGTGACGAAGCCATCCGCGTCGGGTTCTTGCCTCTGCTTGGCTAATAGTCGGACCTGGGAGGCCTCTTTGGCGGCAAACGCTGTCATGTAGTTGTTTACTGATTGGAGAAGTTGAGATTTGTCTGGATACGTAAGGCCATGGTGATTGAGATATCCTTCGTTATGTCAATTGAGGGGGGTATCATAGAACAAAGGAGGGACTTACTCGCGGAACCTAGAGCGGGCACCGTATTATCGATACCTTCACCCCATACTGGTTCCTTCCCTTCCTTTCGTACAGCCTTGACGGCTTTCAGAGCAGCCTCCATGCTTGCTCGATCAACAAACAGAATTACGGCTGTGAGACCGCCGGTCTGCAGCTCTCGATCCCACACTGATGGCATTGCTGCTCCTTCCAGATCACCAAGATTGTCTGCGTCGCTTCCTCTTTTCCTTTTTTTGCCCTTCTTCACGGGCTTTTGGACTGTCACGGCCTCTCTAGCAGCGCCGCGCTTCCTTTGACCCTCGAACTGCACATCTTCGATTCGACCTGCCGGCAAGCCTATTTGTGCTGACAGTAGATGCTTGATATGTTTTTCGGTGGCATCGAACGGTACATTAACGAGGAAAAGCGAGCGCGAAGTAGTGGCAGAGGGAATTTTGGGCTTGTGCGGCGCCAAGTAAAGGTAATGTGTCGCAGCTGTAGGGAGTGAGGGCAGGGGGGGAAGGGACAGTGGGAGAATGGTGTAGCCTGCTATTTGTACCGGTATGGTAGGGGTGGGCATTTTGTATGAAGTATGAATTATTATTTTCGAGTGCTTGCCCTCTAAAGGTAAGCCAAATCAGGCCTAGCGAAGGGCTGAATCACTTTCACACTAATCACCCGGCAGAGATCCACGAAGTACATATACCCGTCTGCCTCCCTCTGCCTTCCTTGTTTTTTCCTCAGCTCTCTTTGCCTTTTGGCTTAGATCAAGTGTAGTATCTGTTCTTTTCAGTTTAATCTCTGAAATCTGGCTACGTGCCAGTTCTTATGATTATTCTTATTTTTGTCATTCGCAGATGGGCCTCTGGGCTTGCTTATACTCGTCTGCAATGTGTCACCGGCCTTACACTGCCGCTGGTTGATGCGAACACTACTTTTCATCATTTGTCTCGGCTTGTCCGAGGCTTTGAAGAAGAGTATCTCCCATAGTAATCTGTGTCTGGCTGGCATGTGTAGTTTGTCGCGATTTATCCTGCCTCTCATCGCTCTTCACCCACAGGATCCTCTCATCCTGTCACTCGTTCTGTCACGCACTAACATCCCAACACTTGTTGTCCATAACAATGGCGTGATAGACTTTGAGATTGCTGAGCTTCAGCCCCACCAGACCCAACATGCACACTGTAATCAGCATGCTCTCTCGTAGCGACCTTCTTGTAGGACCGCGCACCGAGGCTCTGTATCTCAACAACATGACTTAGACATTTGGGATCGTGATGCGTATGATTAGCACAACAATAAGCACCCTCAATGATCCATAACCCAGCATGGTATCAAGCGATGACAACACCCATCGTTCATGTAAGTGTTTAACCGTCAGTTCATGTACTTAACTTTACTCACTACTCCGTAGAAGGGAGTGTGTTTTCATCACCGAGCTCAACAATACGTATGTGGAGTATCATAAATCAATGCCATTCATGACTTTCTCCCTTCTAACAACCACTCTGAGAGTGTGTTTCATACATCATAAGCCATGTCTTCGTCACGCATTCATTAAACAAGCCATCGAAAGCACCATCCCATCAAACTCACCCGCCTCCATCTAATGACAACCTTGTCAACAACCCACCCCAAACCTTCTTAGACCAATCTCCCATCCGACCCCCCAGGGCCCTCTCCATCAACATCCATCCCCTCCTTGACCGCAACCCTAACATTCCGCTTCGCCGCAAGTTCCTGCAAAACCTCCCAGACCCCCTTCGCGATCTCCTCCTTCGCATTCTTCTTGCCGAACACATGACGCACTTCGCCAATCTGGGCTGGCATACCCGACCCGTTTGCAAAGGTCGCATATCCAGACAGCATGTGCTGCGCTTGATCAGATGCGGGCGCGAGGACGTAATGAGGGGGATGGAGTCCCAGGAGTGGGCATATATCTGGACTGTCAGCTCAGTGATGCTAGATGGTATTTCGGGGATAAGGGGGAAGCAATCCTTACCGTTGACTTTTTGCGCGTAGGAGGATTCCTTCTTAACTTCCAACCCTGAGCCTTGGATGCGTACTGCGGTACCCAGCTTGACCTTCTTGCGGCTCTTGGTACTGCCGTCAGGGTTCAGGGCTCCATTGGCTATCAGATGCTCTACAGCTTCCTTCGCTGCATTCGCCTGGGCTGCTTTCTTGCTCGGGAAAGCGTTGGTCATAGAGCCGAAAGGCATGTCCGTTTGAGATGGGATGGTGCATGTACAGGCGTATGCTAGGCCCAGACCGTAATAATTGTATACGGGGCCAATGCTTGGACTGACTAGGGTGTAGTATTCTAGCACCTCAGGGTGTCAGCACACTATATGTTTGCTTCTTCGTAGGCCACAGCACCTTGAGGGCTCACGCAGGGACCAATTCATTGACTCATTGACTTACCATGTAGCATTCCCACCCAATTCTTCCTCGGCTCCTGTGGTGTCCCTGGTTCCTTCCGCGTGGCCTCCATACCGTTGACGGTCTCCAACCCTTTCTCGGCCAAGGCCTCCTTTGCCTTCTTCTTGGTAGGATATCGCCGATCACTTGTAATGTTGACATCTCGGAGCTTCAGCACCCCACCGAAATCTGTTTTCCCCTCGATGTCGAATACCGGCAGGAATCCTTTAGATTGACACTTTTTGTTCAAGGCCCCCGTGAAATAGCTCGCCTCCGTCCCCAATGCGATAGGCTCGGTGGTGCCATTGGCAGATTGGTCTGATCCCTTCGACGCGGCCTTGCCACGTGAGGGTGTTGCACGTAGATTCGCGTTCTCACTGAGGTATTGGTCGATATCATAGACGTCTAGTCCAGCGTGTTGAAATACCGCAGACGATGCGAATGTGTTGGACGATGAAGGTGCTTTTGACGACGACAGAGGGGCAGAGTTTGATTGCGAGGCCACAGATCGAAAGGACTCTTCCGAAGATCTAGAGGATTCGGGGACGACAAGAGAGGGTTGCAAGTCTGTCATGGTGGACTCGTTGCCCTGAGTGTGGTTTTGTGGAGTATTTCTGCCGTCAAGGTTAATATACTCACGAGGCGGCTGAAATTTGAAATGCTGTAGACTTCGATTGATATGTATCAAGTATGGAAGAGTTATATGGGTGAAGACCCAGCGTGTTCGTATGGAAGCTTGGAACGTGATCATGCAAGTCGCTGGAAATGGATCGACTGCCCATCAATACAATGACAGCAATGGGTAGTCCTGCATTTGGTCGAAGGAGAATTGTAGACATCCTGGGGTCTCAACATTAAATCATGGATTTCACTGAATCAATCATAGACTCGCGCGTTGAATAGCCCGAGCAGCCACCTTCATTTATGTTCTCACGAGACACTGTTTGCATGCCATTGAATGGTGTTTCAGCCAATGTAGGCTGCAAAGCACAATTTCAAAATTTAGACATCATAGCTACATGGGAATATGCTCGTATGCACTATAATAACACCTCTGCTCTAGACCTCCTTATCCAACTTCATCAACTTATGTCCCCAACGCTATCTTCTTCTTCCTCCGTAAAGCATTAAACGACCTCCAAGATATTAATCGAAGGAGCATTTTAGACCGCATTATGCCGCAGACCCAGTAAGAGGAGAATAAGTATGCCGGCCGCGCAAAGAGGTATAGACCTATTGGATAAAGTATAAACGCCGGGTCCGTAGGTAACACCTGCCGCCCATGGTATCGATAGACTCCGGGTGATTTAGAGTAGATTCGGACGTCCATATTCGATGTATGTATGACTGCTTTTCCTGACATCTATACGGCTAGCTTCCATAACATCATGTACCGGTCATGCCGGCCTCTAGAGTATCAGGAGGTTCGAATGCCGACGCATCAAAATTGAATTCGCCGCCGTCGGTGCTTTGTAGGAATTGCTCAAAATCGAAGTGTTCGAGCAAATCAGGGTTGTTGATGTCATTAACAAAGGGCATACTATATGATTCCTAACGAGACACGAGGAGTCAGTAGCTGGTGGGCGGTGGGGAGGAGGGAAAAGCTTACATCACCCCCTTCGAGACCGAACGGCATAGCATTCGGATCTGGCTGTGGAGGAGGCATCTGCTCCGAGCCGCCGTTGGCTATCCCCGGAATCATGTTGGCTTGAGGTTGACCTTCGGTTTTTGGCCCGGCGAAAGAACTTGCATGCTGGGGTGTGGACGGCGTGGCGGGAGTCGGCGTGGGAGCGTTTACACTTTCTGCTTCGGACGACGTTGTGACAGCCACACTGGCCATTGAACCCTTCTTGATAGGTTTCTATGAACAATGTCAGTATAATATCTCAACGAAGGAGCGGTAATTGCGTCATGGCGCTTACTTTGCGATCTCTGGCATCCTTCTTCTTGGTGGGGTTGGCTTTATTGGCTGTCTGGGGAGTGGGTGGAGCAGGAGCTGGCGAAGCGGGACGGCCATTGACAGTGGCACTCGGGACACCTTGAGGTGGTGGCATGTCGCTATTACGTGGCTGTGGTGTGCCCATCGGGGCCGGTTGCTGGGGTTGAGGCTGACCCAGCATCGGCGCTTGACCTTGCGGTCCTTGTTGCCAACCATTGGGCACTCCCCTTCCACCTGCTGGTTGTCTGGCCAATTGCTCGAGCTGCTGCTGAGTATACTGTTGCCCTGGAAAGACTGGATTGGAGCTTGGCGGTGGCCGCATGTTGCCATTCATTTGTGCCTGGTACATGTCTGGACCCATCTGATTGAAGTTCGGTGCTGCAGGGGAACCTCGCATACTGCCATCGGGCATCGGTGACCCTCCACCCGGCAACCCCACCTGATTCATTTTCGGCGTACCTCCCTTTCTGTCCCCCGGACCGGGTGAGGGACCGCCTCTGCTTCCTGGCGACATCCCTTGCAAATAGCCTTGCATACTACCCTGGCCATCAGGCCTGCCACCAATGGTATCTTGTTCTTGTCGCGCCATGAGTAGTCTTTTCTTGTTCTGTTGCTCGAGTAGCATCAGTTGCATCTGGAAGTCTTGTTACTTTCTGATTGTCGGATCGGATAATCTACTGACTCACCTGGTAGTCTTGCAGTGCATGATTTCCTCCGGCTTGACCATTGGCCACGTTCGGCGGAGCGCCTCCTCGCATTTGCATTGCTGGATTCGTAGAGCCGTAGAAATCAGGTCCTCCAATGTCTCCCATACCTGAATCCATAACAGGTGAGCCCTGATCTAACATACCACCAGTCCTTGACAAACTCTGTTGCCGCTGATTCTTGGCAAGGTTTTGGGCATAGACTTGGACTGACTTTTGCTGGACAGCGGGGCTCTGCTGCTGGAAGAAGGCAAACTGGAAATCGGATAAATTACCTGGATTGATTCCATTGTTCATTAACAGATGGTTCGCACTTTGGGCTGCTTCTCCCCCAATCACGCCCGGTGGCATTCCCCGTTGTACTTGTCCATTCGGCATCATCTGTGGTCCACTAAAAGGCACCCCATCCATACGTTGCCGCTTGGACGGAGAGGGAGCATGGTCGCTGGCAGAGGGAGTGCGTGGCCTTTGACCATTCATGTCCATTTCAGAAGGATCTCTTCGGGGAATGCCGTGTGGCCCACCCATCTGCGCCGCCATTCTCATTTGTTGTATCTGTTGCGGGGTCCTAAGAGGTATCGCAGGTTAGTCCCAAGTATCGGAAAAAGGCTCTTCATGTACAAGACCATCACCAGCGTATGGCCAGGTATGTGGAGCCGGCTTACGGTTGTATTCCACCAGCTCTATTGTTTTGCAGAACATTTCGTCGTAGGTTTTCTTGTTGCATACTATCACGATATCGCATCATGTTTTGCATATCAATGTTGTTTTGAGGTATCATTTGCCCTTGATACATTCGTTGCTGTTCTTGTTGGCGCAACCTAGCTTGCTGCTACGGCGAGAAGTCAGCTAACGTAGCTGGGGAGACTCCGATTATGACCCTACCTGAGTATGTTGCACATACTGAATAGCATTATTGCTTGCCCGAGAGTTCCTCCGTTGCGCGAAGTATATGTCCCAAAACAACGCGAACCAGCTTAAAAGGAATGAACCACCTTGCCCATCGTCGCCCCCTTTGAATTCAGGAAGGTCAGCAGGCCGATCCTTGTCGATATTGTCCTTTGAATCAGTGTGCATATTGCTGTCCACACCGTTGGCAGCATTGTCGTCTAGGCTAGGATCGAAGGGCACACCGCTATTCTTCAGCTCTCTAGCCGCATCATATAATTTCCTCTTGCAAAGATAGCCGTAGATGAAGCCGTTGAGCTTCGCTTCGTAATTTGTATCTTCGACCTGCTCCTCGGGCATCCTCGCGACGCCGTTCGGACCATTATTTGGCATTGGCATGTTGTTGTGGCCGAGCGCAACATTGCCGGCATTGAAACCAGCCATGTTCATTTGATTCATGCCGGTGGGGAGCTGCGGAGGTTGTCCTTTTGTTGCGCAAGGTATGTGCAACGTGAGGTTCGGGTGTCAGGATGAATCAATATCAGTGCGAATGCTTCATCGGTAGTGATGTCGACGGGGTTGGGCGCTGATAGTCGTTGCAACGGCTTAGATGCGGGGCGCGGTGGTAGCGAAGCGAAGTTAAATGATGAGCAAGCACTGACACACGTTCCCCAGACTTCTTGCCGGAACTCTTATGGCCTCTAAGGACGGGCAGCGGGAGTATGGCGGTGCGCTTGAAGTGTAATGAAAGCAATAGTGAAAGAATATCAGATCTGCGGCATTTGCGACCGTGTCTGTCGAATGGCAGGGCTGATGATAAGTAGTTCTAGGGTAAACCCCCAGGAACGGGCGATAACGAGGGCGGGTGAAGGTGGAGGTTGGAAGTCTGTGGCCTTTGTTGTCGAGGTGTCCAGCAAAGCCCAGCAGCCGCTCTACTGGCTGCTGTCTTGGGTGATTTGAAAAGGGTAATGGATATCAGGTTCATGTGGAGAGCTTTGGGAAAGTCTTCCACTTTCCACCAGCACCAACTGAGGCGGCAAAGCGGCGGCTAGCTGCGTATTTGTGTGTATATTCTATACTGGCCTCAACCCTTTAATTTGACTCGATACATCCGTACGCGATTGTTCACGACACAGTATGCCGAAAGTACGCAAGTGCACAGACCCCTATCTGTGCCCACTATCTGCACAAGCTGTCTGGGGAAGAGTCACGCATAGAGAACGTACAGAGTCATTGGATGAGTAGACGGCGTGTGTTGCCGTTATGACTCAGCCAGGTAAGTATCGCTCTTACAGAGCTTACGCTTGGAAGTGCGATAGTGAATGGCTTCGTAGTCCAATTGTCTAGATTTGATTCGATGTGCCGATATTGAGTTCAATATTCACCTACTGCTCTCCATTGGTCAAGCAAAATCCCGAATACATCCCAAGCTCTTGCTAATAGTGGAGTCTGCCGGATGCTTGCGCCGATGCATCTTGAGCTCACCGCTCCCAAACTCTACTATTGATGGTTGAGCGCAATCAGCTTAGGGTTTCCCTACTCTCCTTTGCTGTCCAAGAGCCGAGATACTCCCATGCCAGGAGAGCAGCAGACTTTACCCTTCTAAGGATTTGTGATCTGTAGTAGATATATCGAGGCCACTACAAGCAATCGACATTACCATCATCGTTACAGTGAGTCTCATTCAGACCACATTCACTCATCATCAGGGGGCATCTCGTCTTCGATATATCTCAATAGTGTGACGCGCATTTCCGTCGTGTCGTTGCCCCTCAATACATCGCTGACATAATGAGCCTCGACCTGCATTTGCACCTTCGATGTGAATGTCAGCCGCTGCATGTGGTGCGTCACAAGTGCTTTTGTTCGAACAGAGGCATAGTGGCGTTTGTGGTTGACAACCCTTCGGATCAAGGTTTACCAATTCAGGTAAGCCTGAACGCAGGAGTTCACGGACTCTGAAATCTAGAGCCAAATTTGCGCATATAAAGAGCGACACACGTACCATTTCCAAAGCACCCCTGATGATACCACAAAGAATATTCGAATACCAAAGTTCGTCCTGTGCGCGACCATCATCCGGTAATTCCACAAAATCAGCCAGTGGGTTTTCCTCGAAAATCAGTGAGAACTGCCGGTTGTCGGCAGTCCAATTGGTGACAGTTGGCGTAATATTCAAGAATATTTTGAATCCTATCTGCATGTCATCTGCAATTAGCCAGAGGTACTCCTACCTCAGGTTTGTATAATCACTTTTGAAATATTTTCCGCCGTCTCCTTGAAGTTCGCGCACCTCTGGGTTCCCGATTTGGCGAAGAAGTCCTCCACTAAACGCATGCCGATGTTATAGCCCATCTTGTCTAGCTGCTTATTGACTTCGACGTAGTTATTGTCAAAATCTGAGCAGAGCTGGTATACCATCGTGCCGTAGGTAAGAGTGACGAGTTCGGCGTTGACCTTGTCTACACGGGTCCTTTAGGCAGTCAGAGTTATTGCATGGCTAACTTGTAATTCCATGGACTTCAGATAGATAGCGGCTAGCGTCGCTGTAGAGGCGTGAGAAACAGACTTACTTCCATACTCTACAAAGAGAAAGTCAGTAACGCACAGAGGTTGAGATTGGTTCCTCTGATAGTACGCACTCTTCACCAACCCTGGCAGCTTTTGTTTGCGACATAGTCGCTCAAGAGACGTTCGGCTCAAGGCATCCGAGATAGCATTTATGAACTGGACCTTCTACCGGCTTTGATATGATTGGGAAGACTTTGAAATGATTGGTCAACCATGAAGATGGCTCAAGGAAGAGTGAGAGCTAGATGCACTTGAAAAGATACCTAAGTAGGTAATGGTGAATCTGATTAGATCAATCTCTTATCTTGGCATCTTTAGCGGCGCTTAAGCGCTCCAGCGCTTAGTAATTTACTCTTGCTACTCAAGCTTAGTGTGTCAGCCCTATCACAGGTGATCGAGAAGCCAAAGTACTCATATTGTCTTTTCTCTGTACGTGTTCTTACACCATGCCATCTACATCGCGTGAAAATACCTCTTAGTTGAACAATTCGGTCCATATCTCACCATCATGTCGGCAGCGAAGCGCCCAGCCTCAAACTCCTTCGGGTCATCCCAAATCGTAGTGAAGAGGCAGAAGTCCAACGCAGACATCAATGGCAAGGCGATCGCTGCTACGAATGGAGCAGCCAGCTCAGCCGCACTCATACAGTCCGTAAGTCTTTCTGGGCTAGAGCTACACTAGTTTGTGGACGGCGTGCTGAACTACAGTCTCCAAGAAGGCCGACTGATGGGTACGGCGTGCTTAGGTGCCACGCACAAGTGGACTGCAAGCACCCATCATGGAGCTCACAGGTCAATAGCATCATCAACATTCTAGTCCCACAATTGCAATAGCGCTAAGATATGTATAGGCCACACTGGCGAAATCTTCGCAGCCCGCTTCGACCCCACCGGCGCACTGATAGCTTCCGGCTCAATGGACCGCACCATCAACCTCTGGCGTACCTACGGCGACTGCTCCAACTACGGCCAGCTGTCCGGTCACAAAGGCGCGATCCTTGACCTGCACTGGTCCCGCGACTCCCTCAACCTCTTCTCCGCCTCCGCAGACACCACGCTCGCATCATGGGACCTCGAGACCGGACAGCGCATACGGCGGCACGAAGGCCACGAAGAGATCGTCAACTGCATGACCGCGTCGCCGAGAGGAGAAGAGGTTCTCGTTTCCGGATCCGACGATGGATGTGTGGGGATCTGGGACCCGAGGATGAAGCGAGCGGTGGATTTCATCGAGACGGATTTTCCAATCACGAGTGTTGCGGTCGCCGAGGCCGGGAATGAATTATATACCGGCGGCATCGATTGTGCCATTCATGCGTACGACATCAGGAAGAAAGCCGTCGCTTATAGTATGCTGGGACATACGGATACCGTCACCTCACTCAGCGTGTCGCCGGATAGCCAGTCGATGCTCTCGTATTCGCACGATGGCTCCGCGAGGACGTGGGATATCCGGCCGTTCGCGCCTGTGGATCGCTCCGTACGGTCGTTTGCAGGGGCGCCGGTGGGTGTGGAGAGGAATCTCGTAAGAGCGAGTTGGGATAGTAAAGGCGAGAGGGTCGGGGTGGGGAGTGGCGATGGCAGTGTCTGTGTGTGGGAATCGAGGACTGGGAAACTGATCTACAAATTGCCTGGACATAGAGGCACGGTTAATGATGTTAGGTTCGCACCGGGCGAGGAGCCGATTAGTAAGTTTCTTTCCTTTATGCTTGGAGAAAGTAGCATGTTGTTGACATCTGGCAGTCTTGAGTGGAAGCTCGGATCGGAATCTGATACTGGGAGAGTTGGGTAGCTAAGAGGGGAGAGCATTGGACAAGGCCGGAAGCCAGAGGCACCCACCCCTTGACTGGCTGGTAGCTAGAAGCTCGACAGCGCATCGGAGTTCTCCCCAAACGAGTGACGGTATCGATGACTACCCATCGCCCGAAGCTAACCCTCAAGATCTCGCTGGAAGAAGTGCGCGCATGATCGCACAGTCCTCTCCCGTACAGGCGGTTCAATCTTGGAAAAGGAAATGAGATGAAAAAGCTTTGATTCATACAATGATATCCCGAACTATGTAGCATATAAGTTCCAGCCTCCAACCACACCCTTACCTTTCTCCCAAGAAAAAATGTATGATCACCTCATATCAATCATATCCCAAACCTTCCACTCTCTCAGCGATCCCAAGACCCAAACACCCCCAAAAGCCATTCATTTCAACCCCGCCTTACACCCCCATACCCACCAACCCCAGCCGCCACCCTCCTCTCCGCAAACAGCGGCAACGGCCTCTCCACCGTCCTCACCCCCACAGTCTCCTCAACCATCTCATGGCTCGCATAGCTCGGCGGTCTACGCCCGCTCCCGGCAAATATCATCGCCCTAGCTTCCCGCTGCACGTCCGGCTGGTTGGTATGGAGCTGCCAATGTATGAGGTCCGGGTCCGCCCTCCGAGAGCCCCTCCAGTTCCCATACACCGGCGGTGGAGCCGGCAGTTCTTTTTCGCTGTCATTTTCAGCTTCCCTTTCGTGCAGCTCTTCATCTCGACCTAGCACGATGGGTATAGGCTCTGTTGAGTGTGTGAGATTCGCTTCCTCGTCTGAGGGTGGTTTTTGTGTTTTGTTTCTGTGTCTTTGGCGCTTGAAGCGCTTTTGCGGTGCGAACGCTAGCATGCAGAGGCGGATTAGGTAGTGGCTGAATATTATGGTGAGGACGAGGATGAAGAATATGAAGATGGCGTGGAAAGTGGGGCCGGAGACGGAGTTTGAGATTGCGAGGGCGAGGTCTGTGGGGTTGTTAGTGGGGATTGAAATTGTGGGGTGGGAAGGGGGGCGTACAGGTTGTGAGGAGAATGGCTAGAATGGTGCCGGAGATGAGACTGCCGATGATCTTCCACTTGATTCTAGGATCTGAGGTATCGACTAAGAGCGGTTGTTGTCCTTTCTTGTGCACTTGCTTCGTCCTTGTCCGCTGATGACGGGTTTCTGATCGTGAATGGCCCGTGTTCGTGACCAGTCTCGCTGGGTAGCCGTCGTATGTTGATAGCCCTCGTTGCGGATGCCCGTACCCCTGAGTATGTGCGAGCACTGGAAAGGTGCCATGGCTGGGTGAGTGTACCGGGTCTATCACTCCCCGAGTCGAATTGACAGGTCTGAGTCCTGTCACGCGGTCGTGGTCCCTGCGCCGCGGTGTCCTGGAGTAGCAGTACGTGTGCGTATGGGATGTTTTCCGATTGTGTGGAGGTGGACGTCTTCGGTCATCGTTAACGACCGAGAAGCCATGAATCCATGCAGAAAGTCTAGAACCTCTGGGCGGGCGTTGACTTGCCATGAAGCGAGATGTAGCCATGTTCGAGAGAGTGGGGAGATATGGTAGAGGTGATTGTGAGCGCACCTTCTCTACAATATTCTGGCCCTCTCCAAGCGATAGTGGGACAGCATTGACGGCCTGTACTGGGGTTGAAGGAGCAGTGTTTGAGCGCACAGAAATAGAAGTGGTAACCTGGATCCGCATGGCTTATAATCGACCCGATGTCAATATTGATAAACATATATTGTCCAGGCTATGAGACGCGTTCCTGCAGAAGGGACGTGTCTCGGTGCAATGTCCTGATTTTCTGGTGTTGATGGACCTCACGATGTCACGTCCGTAGCTCTCATCCAACCAATCTTCGACACAACCTGCATCCCTCCTCTTGCTGAAACATCAACCATCAACCAGGATTCACCCAAGTAGAGTGATATGCTCTGGCGAGCTCGATGAGAGGGGAGACTTTGTCGATTGGGTTATCTGGCCTACTAATGAGACAGATCAATCTTGAAGAAAGAGAGCGGTGTTCCAGCAGCCTCCATGAATATTTTTGACGCGGGAACCAACGCTATTCTCACGAACTGTATTTCCAACGAGAGCGTAGTGCTGACAGAGAAAAGACGGGAGACCAGGCGTCAAAGAAATCCAACCAAACGAGGAGAAACCCTCCGCGACAAGAACGCCCCGGCAATCGCATTGGGAGACATGGGAGACATCTTCGCCTGTAGTCACGTTACAGGGCTGTTCCAGCTGAAGGCCAGTCAAGGGAGATGCTTGCCCAGCTCCAACCCGGCAGCATAAAGTAACGAAGGATTGTTGTCGCTGTTAGCCTGTTACAAGTCTCGGCGTTTGAGATCCGCCTAGCGGCATTCTGAAGCATCGCTTCTTGACCAATTAAAGCTTTCTACTCCGTAGACCAACGTTGTATCTCACCTTACCGCATCCTGGAAATTTCACAGACGCCTTGGACCAACGAGCGATCCGTACGGCCTCAGCATTTATCATTACCAATCAACAAAGTAAATAGCTATCAATGGCTGGCAAAGTTACTCTCAGATACGGTCATCGGGAAAGTGGCAATTGGGCAAGTCGGGGCGCATATCGTATGTCGACAGTATTGTCAGAGATTGTCTTTCACCAGCGACATTCATCTCCACATGACCTTTGTTTGTGCCGCTTTGCGTGTGCAGCAGGCATTCGACGATCAAAACTCTATGGAATCGCTGTTATGTAAGCTCGTCAGATTACCGAGGAAGGAGATGGACATGATTGGGGAGGAAAATTCTAGGTGATTGTAAAGGGGAGTTATTAGACTTGTATTCCTGTCGTGAATACCTGAAAGGTATGGTATATATAAAAGGCGACGATATCGTGTACATATATTATATCATTTCCATCGTCCATCATATATCCATCAAATCGTAAATCTACTGGGTGCAGATGGTATCATGTCGTCGATTCATAGATCATGTCCATACTTATCTCAACTCGGCATTTGACTTAGCTAGATCAAAGGTAGGACCGTCCCCTGAATTTCTTACGCCTTAAGCTACCTGCCACCGGCCCACTTGATTCTTGCTTTGCACATATGAGGAATTTTCTCGCGAAATTACCTTTCGATCGGAGAATATCCAAGTTAAAAGCATCAGCAGCTGAGAGACACTCGGTTGCGTGTCGCCACGCTTTCAGGGGTTTGACCTTTGCCCGAGACGTCATCTGCCTGGTAGTTGTAAACATCCTGCTGTATTGGACAGCACCGCTGACAAGGGGAGGCCAGCTTCAAAAGAATGAAAGTGAGGCGACGGGGTCCTCGAGATGGCCATACGATAGCTCTATGGCTGAGCCAAGATGCCGAACATGGTCTGGACTGTTTTCTTCACATGTTGGCTTTGGCATTGAGACTCAGATGAGGTTGCGAGATGAGCTATGATCGGTACCAACGGACAGGCGTAGTTGTAGATGTCCGGCCATTGGAGATGCGCGTAGGAAACGAGTCGCAATTTTCACTTGGTTCACTTAAAGAAGCGCATGCTGGAGCTCGTTTGCGTGTTTGTTGTCGTTGAGGCAGTAAGTGTGAGAAGATCGAAGATACTCCGCCCTATTCTAGGATATTTCCGATTTCGATGAAGGAAAGTCGCAACGTGGCGACAACCTGAACATGCAGTACGTTCGCCACCCAACGTAACAAATGGTCATGTGGTCTACCTCATTGGATTGTCTCAGGACGCGCAACTCTGCTTTCGTGGTGCTGTAACTGGCTAAGGCTGTTAATATCATGTTCAACGTGAGGCACGGCCGATTACTGCTATTCAGATACCTTCTTCGTGATCTAAGGGCCTTTGGCACTATCGGTGAAGCTGGGCAAGGCCGGGCGATATGTCCTTGAGATAATGTTCAGAAATGAGGTATGTAGAGTGACCAATTCACAGAATCAAACGCTCCACTGGGAAGAGAGCGCAAGCTCAAGAAGACTTCTACCACAATATAAGTGCGCGCCAAGGTATACACGAACGTCACTGGCGACACGACAACAAGTTCCCAGAATGGGATAAACTCCATTTCTCGTCTTCTCATCTCCATCGTATTGACCCTGGCCAAGTGCACTGGGTTCTTGGGAAATATTTTCAAGTACCACCGCTGCCACCGGCCTGTTCGATGACCGTCTTGATATGTTTCGCAAGCGAGGAAAATGAACATGGTGGCGATAAGCGTGACGCAGCCAATTCGCCAAGCAACTAGCTCTACACGGGTTGGAAAGCTGAAGTTCCAAGCGATGAAATGCAGGCAGCAATAGGCTAATATGACGAAGAAGAGCAGTATAGAATCGGGACCCGCGCCAATGACAGGGAGTTTATCATTCGTGAATCGGGGCAGTGGTCTTTCGCGTGGGCCCAGCCGGAAATGTAGATGTGGTTGAATCTCCGTAAGCCAGGAAGGCGACTGGTTGTCAACGAAATCGAGAGGGGTCATACTGTATGGTTTATTCGCTTCAGGGGAATTGCCAGCCTCGATCAATATTTGCGCGGTGCTCGTAGATATTTGAATGATTGTCGGACTTTCAACATCCAGGGGCTTGTGTGACCATTGGTAATATGAAGCGAAAGTGCAAAACACATAAGTAAACGTCGTAAGCTCAAGGGTTGTGACTGGCATGTGCTGGATCGCACGGCTGAGGACTTGTACCACGAACCAGCCGGTTTGTAACATGGTCAACAGTTTCTGAAAGCCATCTTGCTTGCTTTTGTCCCATATCTCTTTCCCAGTAATTGACGGAAATGGAGTATAGCCTCTCGTCACTAGGTAATGCAGCTGCTTCGCGTTGACGGGAAATGATTTGCTGTCATGCGGTTGCAGAACGAACCCTCCCATATTAGCATAGAACCCATGCCGCATGGACCATCCAGGGTATCCTGATCTTTTCCACTTCTCCACCGAGTGCGCTGCTTCGACTTTCTGACCCGTTGCGAAGCCGACAACCAATTCGGGAGCCATAATCGCCAGGGCCATCCAGCGTAGCTTACGAAACCATGCTTGCATATATGTTTCTCCTATGGCAGGGATGTTTAAATGGAGAGACGACCAAGTACAAAGAAATATCGTGAACAAGGAACCCCAAAGAATATCGAAGGTTCCTCGACCATTCGGCTGGCTGACCCATCCTGTTCGAGGTCCTGTAGATGGCGGGAGTGTAGTGCAAGCAGCTGGAGGACCTGGGTCCGTAGTGCTGGCAGCATGTACTGCTGATGTGGTGCCAGCAGCCAATGTTCCGACGCAATGTAGAGCCAGGAAGAGCATTAGGCATGCCATCCCACCGTTAGTCTTTTGTGCTCTGCCAAAGCAAGATGCTAGGATCGGGCATCACCGCAGTCTGCTGCTTTGCTGTGCAATGCCCATCCAAAGGAAGCTGAATCCTTCGCTTCGATTGCTTTACCGCATGAAGCCTGGCATTGGGGCTGGGCCAGTTGGTTTTATCGGTGTTGATCAACTTGGATACAACCTTCGAGACTACCTTATCGGTCAGACCAAAAGGGCGGTGGCGGGGAGCATCAACTTTATGCCTGGCTTGATTGGCTACAGCGGCTCGGCCCGGCTGGGCTCGTATGTTAGATATGGAGCTAAACCCGATGAGACTAGAGAGACTCGTGGCCAGACTAGCGGCGCTAGTGAGGCTGTACCTGGTGGCTGAGCGCAGCCACGTCCAGGCAGACCTGATCAGCACAGCATGTGGGACGGTGGGATGACTTGGCCTCCGACTCGGCCACGATAGCTCTGTGTCGAACATTTCGGTACGCGTCCTACACTCCTTTGTTCATGTCTATATTTGTGCGGTACTACCTGCGAAATTACTTGAAAGTAAACACCATCAACGATTACGATCATTCTCCACCATAGATCCTCATGAGTACCGATCCGCTTTTAGGCGACTCCTCTGTTGAGACCAGCGAAAAGATCTGTTATGAACCTTCCAGAGAGCCCTTGGATTCGAACAGCCAGGACTATTTGATTTACTTCATAACAGGGAACCCGGGCTTGATATACTATTATCAACCGTTCTTATCACGACTTCATGCTTTACTCGCGCGTTCTTCGCGGACAGCGAATGCTCGCTTTCACATCTGCGGTCATTCCCTTAAGGGTTTTGAGTTTGACAGAAATGGAGCATACGGCGGACCTCCAGAATCTCCCCTGAGCCTGGCTCAACAGATCAAATTCCAGGAGGACCTCCTCTATAGACATATCAAGTCTCACCGTGGACGCACCGGAAATAACCCCAAGGTCATCCTGATGGGACATTCCGTAGGAGCGTACATATTGCTCGAGCTAATTAAACAACACCGGGATAGGATCGAGGATGGCGAAGAGGACTTTGATCTTATAGGGGGCGTGCTTCTCTTTCCAACGATCACACATATTGCACAATCACCCTTGGGTAAGGTTGCTAGCGTAAGTCACTGAAGCCGAGCCCATCGTCTTCATTACAGCAACTAATCATATTAAAACCCGATATAGAGGATCCTAGATCTTCCATACTTACCGGTCATCATGGGGTTTTTGGCAAGAAATATGTCCAAGTTGCTACCCGCGGGGCTTTTCTATAGCCTGGTCCAGATGATTACGAGATTTTCAGAACATGCTGCAAAGACCACCAACTCATTCATCAAAAGCCCATTGGGTGTTCAGCAAGCCTTGTGAGCGTTGCCATCGAAGTATCGTCATTGAAACGTTCTAATAATTGCTGCAGACATCTAGCCAGAGATGAAATGCACACCATCACGGAAGACAAGTGGGATCAAGAGGTCTGGGGTGCCGCCAGAGCGGAAGGTACGAACAACAGGGACACAGCAAATTGGAATTTGACCCTGTACTGGGGTCAAGGGGTAATTCTCAACCTGGATAATTACCAACGATCTGCTCCTAACGTTCATCACAGGATAGGTGGGTTGCCGACCATACACGAGATGCTCTTATAGATGCACGAGGGAAGAGCTCACCAGCTCAGAACCGTTCACAAACAGAGGAATGGAAGCCAGCCATGAAGTTCGCCGAGAAAGGCATCCCGCACGATTTCTGTACGACAATACGCAACAGCAATGCGGTAGCCGGTCAAGTCCATCTTTGGGTGGATGACATCATCGAAGCACATATGAAGGAAATTTCACGACCTTAAGGAAGCAGGGCCTCTGGTAGGCTGGGGTAAGACTCGAACCACCAAATCTAGCAGACCCGATGGCGTACCGCAGAATTTCCCATACCTGTCATACGACATCCATATTCTGAGCAGGTACAATGTCCAGGTATCGAATCCGTATTCGATTTACTATCTCCCCTCTGCAACTCATGTGGGCCCCGACCTCAATCAACGACAGACCCCCACTACTAATGAACCATTGAGACCCACAATGATCCTACACATTGCGGATTATCAATGGCTTTCCTTCTGATCTGAGGCCGTTTGCTTGATCGATCTTTACTTTTTTCCCTGGTCGAGAGCGGATATTGTCTCGATCAGGTATAGGTACACTTGAACGCTCCATCTTTGCCTGTTCGTAGTACAATATGTGAGAGAAGATCAGCACCACAGTCTCTGCACGGAGGGATCTGCTCCGTTAACAGTCTACTCAGAGCAGAGCTATGGATCCATGAGATCTTTGTGCGACTGTATCATCCTACGACGTTCTGTGAAGGGCTGTTCTCCGCACGGCCCAACGCAACACCAAGCAACGGCAATGTGTTAGGGCATGGGACAAACGGCTGGGTAGCCTAGCCGTACTGGGCTAAGATAGCATTCTCTCTAGCCTTTATAGGTTTGGTTTGTTGTCAAGTGTGTGATTCCGATAAACGCTCCCTCTGCCCTCGGAGTCCTGACGGTGAACTTACACTTGTTGCTTTGAAATACAGAAGCCACAGATGTCACAGCTTCACACGCCAGTGGGAGCGATACTGCGGTTTGCGTCGGTTGTTCCTAGCGGAATCACATCATCAACATTGACCACTGTCCGGCAACGGTGTACGTGTAGGCGAAGTCCAAGTTTGGCAGCAATTATGAGTCGTGTAGCGCGGGAAACGTGCTCAAAAGCGTTATCGGAGCGTTGCTTCCAAGGGATCATGGGTATACTCTAGTCCCAATATGAACTAGCGTTCCAACAGGGGAAAAGAGGCACCATCGCGACTGCCACAACAAGCAACTCTTCGCGTTATGACTCAGGACATACCAAGCCAACGTGCCACTGCTCAGTTACCCAAGATGTATGGATGTCTGCAGTCGATATTCCTTATAGACATAGATAGCATTGAAACAGGAGTCAATCGCTTTACCAGAGGCTCCACATACATACTCATTCTCTGCAAAGAAGAAGTAGGGTTGCCCTTCATCAGCTCAGGCTTGTGACCAGCAATTCAATACCTTCCTCTTAGCTCCTGTCCGGCGTCTTTCGTGACTCTGTCTGTCTCTTCTCTGATTGTTTCAAACCTTCACCTGGTTTTCCTGTTCACCATGTTAGCTGATCGAAGACTGTCAAGTGCTGGCCTATTGACGAGTCGAGTCAAGAATCTAGGCCTGAAAGCCAAACCGACCATCGAGATCACCCTCAATGATGACCAGCAAGAATCTCTCATTCCCACATATACATCGTTAGACGAGATTAGAGGCGTGGTAACTATCAGCACCTCATCAGAGACGACCTTTGACGACGTCTACGTTACCTTCGAAGGCTCAACCAAGACCTTCGTCGAGAAAGTTGCAACCACGTCTGCTACAAATGGCAGAACAGAGGCTTATCAGAACTTTCTGCGCCTCGTCCAACCTAACGATCCCCAATCGTATCCGGAGTCTCGAATCTTCGAGGCCGAAAGAACATACACGTTCCCTTTCCACTTTGTTGTTCCCAATCGTCTCCTTCCGCAGTCATGCAACCACGCAACGGAGAATACATTCCCAGAGGGCGGTCATCTTGCCCTTCCACCAAGTCTTGGAAATCCAATGGTAACCACCTTTGGGAAATCGCCTATATATGACATGGCACCAGACATGGCATCTATAGCGTATACCATCAAGTGCAGGATAACAAAGGGTCGAGGAACAACTGGGAAAATCCGTATCTTCACTGAGGAGTCGAAAAATCTTCGAATAGTTCCAGCTGTACAGGAAGAGCCACCTCTGAATGTCGAAGGAGGTCTCAAGGACGACTACAATTTGCGAAAGGAGAAGTGCATAAAGAAAGGAGTGTTCAAAGGCTTGCTTGGCACCTTGGTTATGGAGTCTGTGCAGCCAAGTAGTCTACGACTACATCCAGTTCGCTCCGACTCCGGCGGTCCAGTCACTACAATGGCAAACGTTTACGTACGCTTTGATCCTGTAAACGAAGATGCTCGGCCACCCCAGCTGAACACTTTACAAACCAAAATGAAAGTGGCAACGTTCTACGCTTCCGTTCCCCAACGCGAAATTCCTACCAAGAGTAGCGAATTCCACTATAGCAGCCTCAAAGGCATCTTTGTAGAGAAGGTTAATCTGTCCTCACGCTGTCTTGCCAATCAGACCTGGTAAGGCCTACCTTTGAGTTGCTACCTTTGAAGCTGTGAGGCATATCGGAATGCAGCCTTCCCATCAGCTTGTTCACATTACCACCTTTATCTGTTGGCTCGATCTTAGCAATATGCCAACTTCGGGGCACAAAATTACTAGCGGTTTCACATATCGTTTCTAGGTTCCAGACTTCAATGTTGCCTTTTACTTCGCGGCGAGATATCATAAGGCTGTCGTTTTCCTGATGAGGCAATGCTGACTCCGATTATGCGCAGGCAAACACATAACCCTGGCTCCTCTACGCTTAGCACACCTCCTCGTAGAGACTCTGCATGGTCCGCCAGGTCCATCTCCACTTTCAACACACCGTCTCCCTCCTCCGCCTACCAGGGGAAAACCTTTTATACTGCTCGCATTGTAGTTCCCGTCTCCCTCCCCAAAGGTAATGTAGATTTTCATGTTGTATGCTGTTCAATTCCAAACCACTTCCTAGAAAGAACTCATTTTATGAACCCCGTTTAGACTGACCAAACATGTTGTCTGGACCCAACTATGTCACGTGTCATCCACTGTTGAACCCATTTTTTGCGCTAATACTGTATCTGTATCGAGTGATCACTAACTCTGAATCTGCGCAGGCAACAAAGTCTTCGTGCCTTCCTTCCATAGCTGTCTGATCTCACGTGTTTATGCCTTAGATATCTACCTTTCACTCAACACGCCCAGTACCTCCATCTCGGACCCTACACTTCACATCAAGATACCCATCCAGGTATCCTCGGAGGGGAACTCCCACGCTCAGCCACCAATCTCGGCAGAAGAAGCCAACATAACGGCCTCCAGCGAGGTAGATCAAATTTTCAACCCTCGAAGCGTAGCTCCACCGAGTCCGCGCGCCCTTGAGCAAGCACAAACAGATACACCGCTGAGCTCAGGCCCAGCATGGACCCACCGTGCGCAGCTGCCGCAGCTTCCTGTGCCCTCCAGTCTAGGATACAGCGTCCGTATGGATGGGGCTATGCAGCGCTTCCAGTCGTTGAGCTTTGAGAACGAGGAAGCTAGTCAGGCTGCCATGGCACCACCGCCTGGGTACTCGGCCTATGCTGGTACGCCGAACAGAGTCTTATCGAACGTCCCTCACCATTTGGGGGAGGCGGATGCGAATAATTGATGCATCACGCTGAAGATTTGATGATGACCGATGGAATCTGTGGACGTTTGATGAAATTGTTCTACCTGGGGAAGTAAACATCGCAATCATGTTTGAAGGTCAAAAGGTCGGTCCTCGCTCTCGATGATACCCACAGCTCCCTGTGCACTTACAACGCTTTGATGACTGTAACGTGATGGAGAGGAGTTGAGGGTAATAGATTGAACTAAGATGGCTTGCAGCTACTATTAATCGCTGGCAGGCTTCACAGAACCACACACCAGACGTATATACATAAGGTTAATATTATGGCTCAGCATTGTTGAGATGAAACACACATTATTGAATCAATCCATCTTGTGAAAGAGTCGGTACGGAACATACACTGCGTGCCGCTCTCTCCAACCAGATCCACCGGAAGATCCTATTTACTGAATCCACAGGTCCAATTCGCGTTTCTCGGTTTCTTTCCCCCAAAGCAATCCCCCATCCTAGCACGATCCACGTCCTTGATGTCCAGAGAAGGACCACATCACCATCCATGTGTAAAGACACAATTTCCCTCGCTTCCTGACGCAACGCTAGATCAGACCGTCGTTCCTAGACTTTTCCAAATGCTTTGTAGATAGTTCTGTGTCGGTCTGAAGATTCCTCGCAAAAAAAAACTATGGGTGAGGTCTTTTAGATAGTAACTCGAGGAACGGCCTTAGACATAGCTCTGGGGTATTTTCTTGCAATTGTCCTCTGAGGGTTACTGGTAGGTATTCTGGAGTTACGTGGATGGGTGGAGTGGAAGTGTATTGGATGTCGCGTTCGGTATCTGACTTTTAGGTGTTTTGAGGTGATGGGGTGTTTTCTGTGGGGGGAAGGGGGGGCGGTTTGAGGCCTAGTTCTGTTACGTCACTTGTGATCTTTGGTCTTGATGTTTGTTCGTGCGTTGTGATGAGGTTGTGGGGGTATAGTTAGTATATGGTATCGGAATTACTAAGTATATGGAGATCGGGTCATTCATGATCTCAGTAGATAGAATATTATGTGGTGTTAGGGAGCGATAGATAGGTATCGACCCAATCGCTCCGGCCCGTAAGATTAAGTCTTTTATAGATATTTGCGGGTTATGCAATGGACGTTTCTGGAGCTATATGTTGTGGAAAGAGGTATTCTCGTTTTTGGAGCTGGCGGTATGAGGTAAGTTGAGTGTTTGTGGTTTTGGTTTTGGGGGATTGGAATGGGAAGGGAGATGGGGTTGGTGGTGGGGTGGGGAAGGGAAAGGGTTGGGGGGTGGGTTTTTCGGGGTTTGGTGGTGATGGGGGATGGGATGGGATGGGATGGGATGGGATGGGACGGGTTTGGGACGGGTTTGGGAATTTGTTGTATGTTCTGTTTTGGATTTGGAGCTTGAGATTGCGGATTAGGGATTGTGGGAAGATCATGAACTGAGATATGTTAATGTGGAGCACTCCATATCCCTCACGAAATTGTCCACCGCGAAGTTTTCTTTTGCCATGCCTTCGTTGGTCTTCGTGTCAATATAGTGTTTTCTCCCCAAAGACCATGTATCCAAAAGTTGCCACTACGGCCATATCCAAAGCACCACTAAGTACGATACTTCATCGGCTGCCTACTCTCCGCCTCCCCGGAGCTCCCACCGATCATATCCAGCGTCGGAAACTGCCCGCGATCATAATTGGATTTATCCGCATACTCGACACACGTCTGCTCAATCCACTGCCATTCCGGAAGATGCTTGCAGCACCTCCCATCCTCCCGCAACCCCTTTACCACATCTCGGATCCAGGTCATGTGCGTCCTTGGCTCTTCTTCTTCCGTACTTCCACTAGCGTTGGTAGTACTGGAGATTTTCGAAACGAGCAGGATGCCATTGAGGCGGTTTCGGTCTGTGATTTTTGCGATTAGGACTCGTGCGATGATGGCGTCGTGGGGACGGAGGTGGACGTTGTTGGTTTCGACTTTCCAGGTTTTTTGGGAGGGGGAGGAGGGGGTGGTGAGTGGGGTTTGGATCTGGAGCCAGCGGGAGGCTTCGGTGTTGATGGTTTCGAGTTTTGGGGAGATGAGGAGGGCCCATTTGTAGTCTTTTCGCGCGGCGGGGATGGGTGCTGTGTCGTAGGAGACGCTGCCGTTGGGTTGGATACCGAGGTAGAGGGCGATGTAGAGACGATCTTTGTTTTTCATGAGGGAAGCTCTGAGGAGGATGTCGAGATGAGTGGGGACTAGTCTTCTGTGTGGACTGATTGGCGCTTCTTTGTTAAATGTTACCACACTTGCTAAACCCTGCACCCAGACCACACCCCCTTTTTATATTCTGATCGGGTACGGAGCGAGATCCAGCCGTAATGGACGATATCTACCCACGACATGAGTGTCTGCTATGATGTGCTTTTCATCGTGGCACACCCAAGCTAGGGACGATGGGCTCCGGTCACGTCTCGGACGATATCTGAATAGCGTTCATAGTTCTCTCCCGCTACGCTTCTTGTCGTCATCATGGACGATCAAAAGATCCATATCCCATTCTCGTACAGAACCATGACTTCTCGTGCGAGATGAAAGGTCATGCAAGACAGGTTAATATGCCATACGAGCCGCGTGAAAGCCAGCATTTACTTACCTATACTTCTCCAACCGATGACCGTCGCCCGCCAGTGACCACGCTCTTTTCCGAATGATCTTGGCCAGTATGGTGAACTGACGGGATCTGTAAGTGCTGTGATTACCGTACGTCTTTTAATCCCATATCATCCCAACTAGGCTATACGTCCTAACCCTCAAGCCTTGTTCCGGCTCTTTGGTTGCACGATCCTCGACAATCATCTGCTCTTGGAATAATGGTATCCAAATTTTCAATGTCGGCGAAGTATACACCATGATCACTAGTAATGACTTTTATACATACCATCCCATATCGAAGCATCACCACTGGGATTCAACCATATCACTTTCAGCCTCCTTCCCTCGTTTTCGTCGGTCCGGCGTCTATCTTTTACGATATCTGTGAGCCTCCGAATATCGGAGTATCATATTCTTTCAAAGTCTTCAGCGCGTATCATGATAGACCCTTGTCCATGTCCTAGCGTCTGATTCCTGGATGCAGTCTACACGGCATGCGGATGCCAAGTTGTTAGAAGTAATAGGATTCATCAAGGACCTCAACAGATGTCTGGATGATCGCGGAACCCGCATGCACGGGCTATAAACTGCCAGCCGGGATGCATTCTCGTCACGTAACCTTTGGTCGTTGGAAAGTAGGTCTGAACAATGTTGATGAATATAAAAATACCGTCAGCGTTTTGCTTCATGAATGAAAGGACTAGTTTAATGATCCATAACTAGTAGGGAAAACACATCACTGGAAAGAGACCATTTACTAAAAATGGTATGTTTCCCTTAGCATATTGATGAAGATATGAGCGAAGTGGATAGCCTAACGCAGCTTGTCGAGCCTCATAATGAAAGCACTCCAGGCTTCATAGTGTTTGATTCGGTCGCTCAAGTATCGATGTTCCTGTCAGCTATGAATCGTTGCCGAACTTCACCCCGCACACATATGGGCGTGGCACAATGAATTGAGGCGCTGGGAGCGAGAAAACCGAGTGTCTCATTGCTGCAAAGAAGCAACAGTAGGAGTACATTTGCCACGCAGCTCATAGCGATTGTCGTTCTAATTCGGAATTATTAGCGTTGTGTATCTTTGAACTATTTTCTTGAATAACACAGCGGTAGACTGTAGAATCTTTTCTTTCTTATTGCTTCAAGTACCTAGCTAAAAGTAGCTAATGCGATTACGCTAGTAGGAAGGAGGTGAACCTTCACCGTACGCCCAAAAATGCTATCAACCTGTTTTAACGCCCCGTGTGTCCAGACGCCATAATTAATGTTGTTCAGTCAGCTTTGATTGCCCTATCGTAGATGTCAGCTGCAATCTAAGGTTCATGCCGGAGAGAGAGCATACCCATAGATCCTCCGCACGAACGCATAAGCCGTCAAGAACGCCACCGTTCCCATCAGCAGCCCATACACAGCGCACGCCATCAGACTATAACTAAAGAACAGCAGTCCGCTAATGAACCCCTGTATATGTAGCTTGAACCAGTAGAACCACGAACAATAGATGAAGATCCAGAAGGCAGAACCAGACCCGATGAAGAAGGACTGCCACCACCAGTGGTAATTCTCCGCGCACAGCTGTACGTATGTCGCCACGATGGTGACTTCCACGACGGCCACGATGCTCAACGCGCTTACCACGCTGAGGAATCCAAAGACGTAATAGTATCCGCTCTTGTCTTGCCATATGCTTTGAAAAATGAAGAGAAGTTCGATGAAGAGGACGGCGAAGGGGACCAGGCCGGCAAGGAGGACGGTATAGATCCCCTTTGTGTACCATACCTGCTCGGGTATCTGGCGCGCTATGCTGTGGGTCTTGGTAGGGTGTTCGTAGGGAGTGCTGTGGAAGAAGCCAAACCAGCTACCGCAGTAGACTAGCGGCAATTGGATGAGGAGCCATAGCGCTATGAGGCCAATCAGAGTGCCGAAAGGTAGAGCCGTGCTCGATGCCTGTGCCCAGACGAAGAGGTTGAGGATGAAAATCGTGGAGAAAAGTAGGCCCGGAAAGAGAAGGGCGGTCTTGAGAGTGTTCCCTCGCCAGTCCTTCCCGTTGAAGGTTTTGTAGACGCGACTGGAGAAGTAGCCGGAGAAGAGGCCTGCGAAGACAAAAAGACCCATGCCTACGCTTACAAACCCGCCTCGAAAGCTAGGGTTGAGGACGCCAAACGTGCTGAGAAGGAGTAGCCCCGTGGCCATGAATATGAGTTGGGTGCCTGAGCCTACAATAGGAGCAAGTAAAGTGGCATGTGGTGGGGCGCGGAAGACGTCGCCATGGAGTAGCTTCCAGCCTGTGATATCCTCGATAAATTCGTCGTCAGAAGAGTCATCATCCTGATCAGCATCGGTCTTTTGGTCCAATAAACCATTTGACTTCTCTCGTGGTGATCGATCTCCAGTCCTTGACTTCTTTGGCTTGATCTTGTTGATCTTACCGTCCTCCAGACTTTCGTCCTTGGAAGTCCTCTTCCCATCCCCAAGAATAGTCTTGGCTATAATCATTACTACCACGGTCGCAAGGAACCCGCATATCACCACAGAATTGAGGATAGCAAGCCAATGGATGCCAGTACTCTGCTCTTGATTGTTGAAGTACAAGTCCCATCTCTTCGACCACTCGATCCTCTCATCCTCGCGGTAGTAGACCGAATAGCTATAAGGTATCGTAACGGTAGTTCCGTCGTCATTTTCGTCGTCCGCCGGTAAATATGATGAGTGCGGATATTTGCTTGCGAGCTGGGTGTTGTTGTGCGCAACGAAAAGTTCCATGCCATCATTTTCGCCATGAAGCTCCTGAGGACAACCGTTTCTATCCCTGCGACCAGCCTCGATACTCTTCGTGTATACCTCGAATCCAACAATGACCTTGCCGCCGTGTCTGCCTGTGCGTCCTGGTGCTTTCCGCCATCTAATCACAAAAGTATGATGATTGTTCATGAAGTAACGAGGGTTGCCAGTAATTGGTGAGAAATCTTTGTATCCCATCTTGAAGCCTGCTGCGTAGTATCTGTGGGTCTTGTCCACAGTCACGAAGCTGGTAGCCCCTGGCAGATTATCCACGATCCACTCTGCGACGTAGCCATCTTCAATGAGCTGCTGGGCGCGCTGGATACCTTTTCGATCAGTCGTATGACTGCAAAGATATTGACACTCCACGTCCTGTCCGATCGCCAATTCGTAGTCCGAAGTCATGATCCTGTCTCCTCGGAGCACCTCCCCCAGATTGAGATGAACATTCCGCCCGCTGGCGCGCCCAGCATGTTTCTGGCCCGTTGGAGGGCATACGAAAGGGAGGTCATAGTATGCATATTGTAGTTGTGTATTATCCGAGTAGACTTTGTTGACGTGCAATGGAATAGCTTCGTTGTCAACATAGCTCCTGATTGACCATCCTGCAAGAAAGAGGTCAGCACCCGCATGCCATTGGCGAAGGAAGATTCCGACAACTGGTCGCGAGCTCACCGGGTATATAGAAAGCCTTGACAGAGCCGACTGCTCCAAGGATGGCGATGAATTTGTGGAGCATTATCCGAAAGTGTGCAGGCATCTCTTGCTTTCGGCCAAGGTGACAATGCTCAGGAACCAGTGGGGCGAATGCATAGAGGGAGCTCGAGAGGAATTTGGTTCTTTCCTATGACACTGTATGCTTTCCAAAGCTCTTTTCCTAGTGCAATATCTCCTCCCTACGTGCTTCAGCCGAAGACTACTTGCCGTAGGGTATTGCTAGGACGGCAAGCGACAATACTACTAGCCTATGAACGAGTGGAAGTGGCGCAGAGTGCCGTGGTGTCCAGCGAGCGTAATTGAGTTGTCCGAAATGGAGGATTAGGGAAGTGAAAGCGTTGAGGATTCGGTGACCCGTCGTCTTCGGCTGGTGCCGATCTCCTAACCCCCGGTCGAGATAGCAGATTGCCCGAAGAGACTAATGACTAGTGACGAGATAGATACGAGTTTTGCCACTAGGAAGCGAACCGCTAACAGCCCGATTACTTTATGTAACGGCTATTTTTGTACCGTCTCTCCTACGATGCTCTCAATCATTGGGACACTCTATGGATGCGAATGCTGGGCAGTCTTGAAACCAGTAGATGTGGTCACGTAAAGATCAGGCAAGTGGTGCATTGAGTGGTCGAGAGATGGTGCTATGGTAGGTCCAGGGCGTTGTCCGCTACGGCTTTGTACATCAACCCTGCTCTAGATTCCGAATAAGGACGGTTTTACCCTTTGTGAATGTATGTGTTTGTTTGGCACAATACCATGAAGGATAGCCACAATGGAGCTCTATCCATCCTTGTTTCGATGAACAACGAAGTTATGTCTCAAGTACATTGTCCTGGCCTGGCGCCCCTTGTCTTCCTTCACTTTGCCATTGTCCCCCAACAAACACCAGATTCAAGCTTCTGCTCATGCTAACAGCTCGGGTGGAGCGCAACGACCATATAAGCCGTGCCTTTACCCCATCGTTTCTGTAGCCATCATCCACAGAAGTAGGAGTAGGTCATTGATCACTTCTCTCTACACAGATCAGGTAAGTGCTCCATCCCCTAATATAAAACAGAGAAAAATCGTCAGCAGCAATGACTTCCCCCGAATGTTGCAATGTCCGAAGATTAGCACGAAACTTCACATCAAAGACACCTAACCATCATCCACTCCTGGACCCCGAGTTCCCCAACGAAGATATCTCACTCGTACCTTCAGCGCTTGCACCAAGAGGTCAATTGAACTGGGAGCTACCGAAGAAGGCAACCGCCAACCTCCACATCATGCTTAAGCTAAGCAACAATGCCGAAGAGCTTCTTGATGAGTTCCATCAGACGCTACCACAGATCGATGAAGCTCTCAATGATTGGATCGAGATGAAAGGGGCAAGTCCCACAATGATAGGTGAAGAGCAATTGCGAGCTCGATCTTTCTTAGAACACCCTAATGTCGATGAAGGGCATGCGCTAAAAGGAAAGAATGACGATTATGTCTTCAACATGGCCCGGAACCTTGACAACCCCGGCCGCGCTGATGTGATTTACCTCACCGAAGGAGTAGAAGAGTCCGACTCGGTCGACAATGGACACAGTTCTATTGCAGACAATATCAGAGGCGTGGATTGGTTGGATTTCGACGGTTCTTATTTGCATTTGCAGGATGTCGGGGATTCGATAGGACCCAAGACAGCGGTCCCCGAAGCATTGCACGTATCGAATGCGGATCGAACAAGAAGGGACAGCATTCCGCTCAACCTGCGAACAACTGGGTGGGACTGTGACCAAGACCTTATACTTACGCCAACATTCTACAATCCTGCGGCCAGTACTGATGCCAACAATTTGCGAACGCAGACCGGGCCTTTCAACAGATTCTGGCGCCAACACGCAGCTCCTCACGAACGACCTGGCTCACTGAGATACCCCTCAAAGTAGAGAAATTCTAATTCAACTGAACTTGTGCGCGGGTGGTTTGGAGATAGCCAAATTGGGGTGGTGCTTAGCTTATTCATAGAGTATCTTTTCATCTAATCCAATATCTTCCTGTGAATATCAACGCCTTCAGGAGCGAACCTCATGATCTTAAGATGGCGTAAGAGTGGAATGACCAAGAAAATGTTATGGATTCTGACGAGAGTTAGTGGCGAGTCTCGGTCGGGTTCATGTCAGCGAACAATGATTTGAATAGCGAGGCGAAATCAATTTATAGTATCATTGCTTGCAATAGTATGTGAGCTCGCTAACCCACATGCATATATGACCTGAACCTTAGACACGAGCACTAGATTTCGCCTCGGAAGTCTTCTCATGTCTTCGAGATCACCAGCTATTAGAAGCTTGGTGTAGTGAAAGAGAGATGCGAACCTGAATGTTGTCCTTTACTGCTTGAGACAGAGGAATCGAGGAGCAACAAGCAAGAGGCTGCGGCAGCTGCCTTATGAACAGCACGTTGGTAAAGGAGGATGATGCTACAGTGTCCTGTGCCGTTTTCACGTTGTTTTTGAGCAGAGTTGAAACCAACTAATATTGGTGACTTTGTAGGTAATCTCGGCTAAAGTTCGGCCCGAACTCAGCCTTAAAATCTCCGCGGCGCAACCAGAACGAGCACAGTCAACTGAATTACCTTGAGGAAGAGGCCACTTCGCCTTGGCTGTGGACACCATCACGCCCGATAGGAATGATTTCTGCGACATTGCCTGTGTGAGTAGTGCATCCTGATCCTACCAATTCAAACACTTTCAAGGGCAGTGAACCAGATTGGTGTCAATATTGCTACCAAAGCAAAGCCATCCAACACCGTTTGGAAAGCTGACACCTTGTCTCTTTCGCGCCAATGTTGGCTCGTGTGCTCAGAATGATGCCTCGTATATTCCGACAGGTCACATCAGCCATACGAATGGCGAATGGCCCACTGCCCGTACTGCGCAGCCTTGGGAGGAACATCAACCATGATCCCAATAACCCTGACTGAAACCTCGCTCACGTTGGGGCAGTATAAGTCAATCTCCTCTCTCCACCTTTTCTCTCTTCTATTATAAGCAGCATCAAGACCTCTTATATATCGTCTTTTTGCCTCTGCTATTGACTTTATACACTCGTTTGTCTTGGAAGACTTGGATGCTTCACCTTGAAGTTCTAGATCTTTCATTTCCAACTGAACGTTGTCGACATGCGTTCCGCAGCGTTTATGGCAGCAGCCTTTGCAGGTGCAGTCTTCGCCTGGCCATGGGAGCGGAAGGATATTGACGATAAAATCATTGTGAAAATTCTTCCTCTGTCCAGCCTTCCTCCACCCCACGGTTTTACCCCTATAACTGGGAGCTCCAAGAGTGCGTCAAAACCTTACTATAGCACTGGCTCCAGAATCATATACCCAACTGGTAGCGCTCCTAGCGGAAGTGGACTGAGCTATATCAGTACTGGACGCACATCGCCACCGGGCCGGACAAGTGTAGGGATTAGTAGTGGTATCTTTCCTCCGAAGCCTACAGCAGGGACTGGCCGGACAGGTACTGGCACAGGAGGCAGATCAGGAACTCGTTCTACAGGCGTAGCCCCACCATCGACTACGACCATCACGAAAGACGTCACTTCAACGTTTACAACCTTTACTACAGGCGTAACAACCATCACGAATATAATCAGTGAGTTTGCTCCAATCTTGTGTCTCTATAATGTATACTAACTATTCGTAGCTTCGATCGTCCCCTGCTCCAGCCCAATTGCGATCTCAGGGACACGCACCGTTTACTCGAGCTCCGTAACGATCACGCATATTACTACAACCATCACGGCGACCACCACTCTATATCAAGTTATATGCCCACCTACATCAAGAGACGCAGGCAGCTCTCCAACCATCGGTGGATCAGGACCGGGCTACACGAGTCCAGCCATCTCAAGCCAAGGTTCTGGGTATGGTAGCGGCTCAGGCAGTAATACAGGAAGCGCCATCAGTAGCGTTACAGGCTCTACAATGAGCAGCTCCGGTCCAACTCCAAGCCCTGGCCTTGGCTCTGGCTCTGGTTCTGAGAGCGTGTCTGAGAGCAGTGGCTCGTCAAGCTCATCTTCAGTTGGCTCTAGCTCTAGCAGTAGCTCCTCCAGTTCATCGTCAGGCAGCTCTAGCTCTGGCTCCAACAGTGGCTCGTCAGATTCATCTTCAGCTGGCTCTGGTTCCGAGACTGAATCTGGGAGTATGGGTGGCTCAGGGTCGAGCTCTAGCTCTAGCTCCAGTAATACCTCCTCCACTTCATCTCCAGCAGGCTCTACCCCTGGCTCAAGCAGTGGCTCATCAGATTCGTCTCCAACTGCCTCTAGCTCCGGCAGTGGCCCCTCAGTCTCCTCGTCGGGCAACGTTGGCTCTAGCTCTAGCTCTGGCGCTGCGAGTGAATCTGGAAGTGAGAGTGGATCAGGATCCAGCTCAGGCTCCAGCTCTAGCAGTGGCTCCTCAGGTTCATCCTCAGCTGTCTCTTCAGCTTCATCTCCATCTGCTTCGAGTCCCAGCTCTGGCTCAGAGAGTGGATCTGGGAGTGAGGTTGGATCAGGATCAGGATCTCTCTCCGGCTCTAGCTCTAGCAGTGGCTCCTCAGGTTCATCCTCAGCTGCCTCTTCAGCTTCATCTCCAGCTGCTTCTAGTTCCAGCTCTGGCTCAGAGAGTGGATCTGGGAGTGAGGTTGGATCAGGATCAGGATCTCTCTCCAGCTCTAGCCTTAGCAGTGCCTCCTCAGCTCCATCTTCAGCCGGCTCCAGCTCTAGCAACGGCTCGTCAGATTCAGCTTCGGTTGGCGTCAGTTCTGGTTCAAGCTCAAACGGTGGCTCTTCTCCACTCAGCTCATCTCTCGCCAGCAGTGTCGGCGGCTCTTGCCCACCAGCCTCAACCTCGACCGTTACCACGAACGTCTACGTCACCGTCACTGTTACAGCCGGAGAATCCGGGAGCGTACCAGCAACAAGCCCAAGCTCAGACTCCTCACCACAAAGCATACCGGGCTCGGCGCCATTCACATACCATTCAGGACTGGCACCATTCCCAAGCAGCGAATCGGATGGCTCGCTCAATTACCCAACGGGCACTGGTGCGAGCGGATCGGGTGGGTCACTCGGTTTCCCAACGGGTACCCGTGCGAGCGGTAGCTTTCCATCGGGCACTGTCCGCTCCTCTCGAGTGAGCAGCTCCCCATCAGGCACTGTCTTTTCATCACGAATGAGCATCTTTCCTGCCCCTACTAAAATGAAGACACGCTGGAGATGAGCACAAAATGCGATGAACCCATTTTATCGAAGTATTTGCATAACTCTTGGCGTTTCATTTGAGGCATAACGTCCTACCTTATAGCGACGATGGTTCTGATCTACATATCATCATTTCAAAACATTTTTCCATCTACGTACGCAGTTCTTCATCCTCCGTGAAGTCGACTCATAGAGTTCACCAAAATTCACTCTCCAACCTCTTCGATCTCTCAATATCAATACCCATTCCCCAAAATCCTCGAACTCCTCCACCGTCCCTCTCATCTCATTTCCACAAACCATCCACCCCGCCACTTCCAGCAAAAGGACAGATTATACCTCATCAAAATAAACCAACATCCCACTCCCACTCCCACTCCCACTCCTCCGCTGCGTGAAACCAAGGCTGTAGCTTACGCCACATCAGCCCCCTGCCCTAAGATCCTGCGACCTGAAACACATAGGGCCGGACATCCTCCCGTATGGAAATGTTTGTGAAAAAGATCCGTCAAGATTAACTAGGTAGATGTGATATCTCATTCATCTACTTCCTTTTCGAATTATAATTCATTCGTCTCTAGAATATACTTCGGCGAAGAGGAATGAATCTTGCGCTTTGAAGAGATGGGTTTAGATGGGTGTTCTTTCTCTTTTCTGCGGTTATCGAATTTTGCCTTGGCGTTAGTAGTATCCCGCTCGGGTACAAGATAGAAGAATGGTGCAATGAGCTGCCACCAAATGGGGTCTTCTTCTGATGAACGTATGTGGGCAGCGGTGCGCGTACAACTCGTCCTCGTGCGCGTCTTACCCCCTCTCCCCACCTGCGCGGCTTGGCTTAGCTGCTCGCTGGAGCATTCCGAATGCGTACCTATGCAGAGCATACGTAAAGTAAATGTGAAGGTTCCTCGAATAGGCGTTAATGAGTATTGACGGTTTTGATTGCCAAGCCACTAAACGACAAGATAGGTAATGAGGAGGCAGAACCAGGGAGGAACATCGACCAGCCGATTTTCCAACGTCAGCAGATGTAAATAGCTGGCCTCTTAAATATGTCAGACGTCTCTTCCTTAATCAATTGGCGTTTTTGTGTGACTACGACACAGGTGGTGACTCCGTTACTGCCATTAGTATTCAGCATACGCCCCAGCGACGAATTTTTTGGATCGCTGCGAACATTTGCCCTGGCAAAAAGATCGCACCTTACGTGCAGGATCGCCTTTTATAGTTGAAATATGTTGCGGAAAGCCGAGACGCTGTTGACGAGGCCGTGGACTAATTCTTGGCCGCCTGCATAAATTACGCAAAGCCTCGCATCAAGGCGTATTTCTACTTCTTTACGAGACTACTCGAGGCTTGTAGAGAAAATCTCGAAAATAGGGCCGTTGAAGACGAAAGTTGTGGGTAACGTCTCAATTAAATCAAATACCATGTACTAAGAATTTCGCGTTGTAGGTAAGTTGCTGTCGGTTTGGCTCAAAAAAATTCAAATCTCGAAGCGTTGCATTGGAAGATCTTTGCAAGCTTGCTTACAACTCTCGACGATGCGAAGAGATGCGTATACTAAAGGGTCTTTGTGGAGGAGCTCATTCTCAGCCAGAGAGAAATACTTTGCAAGCTAGATGCACACTCCTCAGGCATTACATTGGTCGGCTTGGTCAATACGTGAAGGTAGTTGAAATGCTATTCCGGAGCGGCCCACGTCTGTTAAATTTGCTCGACAATTTCAAGGTACGCCCTATATCACCTCCATCTCGAACGTCACCGCCATCAGCGGACGGGAAAACAAACTTAGACAGCATTGTCAAAAGGGTGCTGCCAGCTCAGTCTCCAGATCTTGCACGTTACCAGCTTGCCCTCTCCGAGGTGGATATGCGGTTTGGTATTTATGCACAGTACATGGAAATGTACTGTGACAATAACTTTAAACCTCGTCTTCACGCCGAAGTTCAAATACTAGACTTTTTTCATAACAATGATCTGAAATCCGAAGAATCAGACATTTTTGTGGCATGTAGCAAACCCGCTTGCTACTGTTGCTCGCTTTACTTTCACTATCACCCATTGCGTCCAGTCATGCCGGCTAGCCATCGAACGATTCATAGAAACTGGAGGCCACCCGACTTTGTGCCCGGTATTAGCACGCAAAGAGACATAATAAATAAAATGATAAAAAATTTGCGAACGGAAGCTCTCCACCAGATAGATCAGAGGAGACCAAATACACAATGGCATCCCGACTCCACAACAGGCATCACAGAGTCAATTTCGCATCTCCTCGAACAAGAGTCTTTAGAACATCTTTCTGAAGGCTCTGATTAATCTGAAGATCTTGGTGAGAGGAAGTCCTAGAAACATTTCACAGGAGCGCACTAATATTTGGCGCAGGGGATATCAGCTTAGAAGCATGTAGTCTTTCATTCGACGAAGAAACTGAGGACCAAGATTCCAAATCACTCCATAAGCTTGATAAGCCTGACTCTCCTGACATCGAGCCGAATTTGTCCTCTGACCGGGAAGAAGATTCCGATGAGAATGGTGGCGTTCCGCTGCCGTCATCAGCTGGTAGCGACTTAGTCGCGGATGATAAACATTTTTGGAATCACGTATCACTTGTAAAGATGTGATTGTATCTTCCCGGTCGTGGGAATGGCGCAGGATGTTACCAGCGAGCGCGGTTATCCAAGACCTAGCCAGATTGGGATACCTCACAAGTGATATTGAAAAGGTCCTCAAAAGCTGGACAGTACTTGACAAGGGCATCTGTTTTACTAAATTCAAAAGTTCGCAGCAGTTCTTGAAGGAAGATATGCTCTGGTGGTCTTCGTTACGAAGTTAATAAGACAAGTCACCTGAGTGAGACTGCAGAGGAAGAAAGATCCTTTGAATAGTATGCCGCCATAACCCTATCCATCAAGTAACTCTAAAAACCCACTATATCTCTATTTTGTTGCCACTTTCATCTAGAAAATCCCATTCATCATCATCCTCGTCATTGTCATTGACCTTGTTGTCATCCTCATTTTCTCTTCCAGATCTCCTAGGTGGTGCAGTCGGATCATCTCCAAACATAGTCCCCACGAGTGGTTTATGTTCAATGCCATGGGTTCTCTTCGATTTGGGAGGTCTACCAAACGGCCGCCGAGGACCTTTCTTGACAATTGTCCAGTACTGAATAGCAAACAACTGGTCTCCCCGAACAACCCCACGCTGCGAAGCGCTTTGGGCACGCTTTGACTCCAAGGCCATGCCGGGATCTCCGACCAGTGGGTCGACAGAGACAGGGAAGATTCCGGTGGCAGCCTCTATTATCGGGACGGTGAGCTCGACGCGGCCTCCACGCTCGTTGGACGTCTCAATGGTGATGGTAGGGTTGGAGGCTACCATGTAGCCTCTCACGAAATACAGCTTCTTGACTCCTCTCTCATCCATGAGGTCCTGCACCTTGTCCCAGTATTCTGGATTATCCCGGATCTTGCGAAATATTGCAGTTGGTTCTCGCGAGCTGTACGTCGTGACCCGCGCCGAAGCCACGGTGGCACGCTTCGAAACACTCGATGAATAGCAACTGGAGATGAGACTAAAGAGGTGGGCGTTCCATTCGCTTCCAGTTGTGCTGCTGCTTTCTATGGTCCTCTCTTCAGTCTTCGGCGTGAAAAGATCCGCTTCGACATCAATGAATGGGTGTTCTCTAACACCATCACTTCGCTTGGGCTCATATCCATCAGTCGGATGTTGGATGTCGGCGGCAACTGTTCCCAGAAGAGCCTTTCCTTCTTCGGCTGGCAGTGATTCGTTCAGAAGTAGCCATAATTTGGGGTTTGACGATGAGGACATATTCACTCTCTTCGTCGTTGTCCTCGTCGTTCAAGGTTGAATATGGTTGCGGATCCTCGTCAGGAGAAGTATCTAAAAGCAACTTTCGTCTGACCAGCGGTGTAGAAGCTCAGGGCCACTTTATTACTCTGTACCCATTGTTGTTGCCTTATCTTGTATTAGTCATCAGATCTTTCTGTCATCTTGTCTTCTATGTTTAGTCATCAGATTTTCATCTTATCTATTCTAGGGCTTAGGCTGATTACTAATGGTTTAAACCAATGAAACTACCTTACTGTATTCCATCACATCACGTCCTCAGCCTCAGTCTACCTACCCACTTTCGAATCCTGTCTGTCCACCACTTTCTTAAATCTGGGAGTTATGAGGTTATCCCCAATATCCTCCGTTTCCACCGAATCTTGGATCTCATGTCGGTCTTCACTCTACGTCTCACAGATCAAGCATCGGAATATGCTCCGGAAACCTCCATTGGCTGGCATCTGACGGTTGAGTTACCCGACAATCCACATCACGAAAACGCTGGCAGTTCCGTTCTGATCGAGTATCTTGTGTCTTCTCCAATAGACAAACATGTTCGCTGGTATCTCGAAACCTACCCGGTGCAGTGCCCATGGAAGGTCGAGAATCCTTCCATCATCAAAGACTATATCCAGCAATATGCAATCGGGCTGTTTCGTCAATTATCTGTTCTACACGGCATTGGTAGCTCTCCTGGAATTGATACCATCGTTGTTGAGATTTGCGAAACAGGGTCATTGCCATACTCAAACGTTCATGCGCTAATTTGGGAAGTCCTTGAGCTACAGGATTTATGGAAAGAAGTCTGGAACTTGGCATACCCGCCCACTTTGCGTCAGAAGCCGAAGTCAATGCCTACCGTCATGGTCCGGCGCACGATTCCTCCAACAACATCACTTCTCCAGAGTACCCAAAGTGCCTTCAGTACTCATTCGGATGATAGCGATGAGGAAAGCTCCGTGGTAACATATGGACATTTTTCTTCTACTACATACGACAGCAGAAGGCAGGTATTGACAGAACAAAGTGTTGATTTCAATAGCTCTGGTCAACCTGTGACTACAATTTTGGGAATGACACTTACCATCAGCTGCTTTAGAATTCTCCTGGTCGTGGCGCGAGGCATTGATACCGAAAGAGATCTCTCACTTCCTGGAAGGCAGACCCGACTTTTGCCTGATCCGGACCCATCGTTGATCTATGAGCCTCTGCTGGCGGTTATAGAAAAGCTCAAGAAGGACTTTCATATTCAACTTGAAGTCTGCAGACCCGGAACTTGGCATGCCCTAGGCAGTATTCTAGAGGAAGGGGGCACTGGATTTTACGATATGGTGCATTTTGATATGCATGGTGGAATTAAAGAAGATAAGGGGTATGTTCACTCATATTCCATTTGTGTAATCCGTTTGGAGCTGAAAATGTAATGAATTGCAGTGCCGGACTTTATTTCATCTCTTCTGAGGAGGAGCCTAGAAACCCAAAATTTGGCACTAAGGAATTTGTTCCTGCGAATGACATCGGGCAGTTGCTTCAGAATTTCGGCATTCTCCTTGTGGCACTTAACGCGTGCGAGTCCGGCCGTGCTGAGCCTCTTGAAGGTCAAAACGAAATATTAAGAGATGACCCTTCTGGCCGGAATGCTACGACTAAAGGGCAAATTCAGTCAAATGAAGACCAGGGAGACCTGCCGTCTAACCCTATTCTCCAGATCAACCTTGCCAAGGTTTTCGTACAATCTGGAGTACCCTCGGTTCTGGCTGCATCCTTCCGAGTTTCATCAAGTTTTGTATCTGTCTTTTATGAGAGCTTCTACACGGCACTTCTACAGCCGGAGTCCAACGTTTGCAAAGCTGTAAGCGTTGCAAGGAAGTCAGCCATGAAGGAAAAGAATCGAACGGTAGGGTACGGCCTGACCATTGAGCTTGATGATTGGATCATTCCAGTCCTCTACCAGAGCCACGACGTGTCACTGAACATAGTACCACTGGAGCAAAAAGACCTAGAAAAGGAACACATTTCTAGCAACATAGAGACCGCAGCTTCAAAACCCGGAACTCGGCGGGAATCATTCTTTCGCCGAATAGTCACCAAAGGGTCTTCGTCGAAGCAGAAGGAAGACTCAGGTCTGCTTAAATCAGGCCTTAGTCCAGCAAGGCAGAACATCAATCGCATGCATGGACGAGGTCTTGAATTGCTTTGTGTAGAGACTCTTCTGTTAAGTCGTGGTTCTCGAAAAGTTCTTCTTTTATCTGGCAAGTATGGAATAGGCAAGACTCACTTCATCAAAGGTCTTGGCAAACTTTGGCATAGTACAAACTTCCTGGCTACGGAACCTGTCTATATTGACTGCTTCGCGCATCCGGAATGGAGAGTAGGTGATATTCTACGAAGTATAGTAGAAGGCATCACGAGTCTTGAATATTCCGAAAGTGCTCTGGAAACGGCCCAACAAGCACTTCAAAGATCCAGGAGTTTGATCCTGATTGACAACATGTCTGTGGAGAATCTTGACGCAGGCTCGAACGTGCCAAATGAGAAAGCTGCTTTCAGAGCTTTGGTGAAAAGCTTCGACAAGAATAAAAGTATTATGATCCTAGCTTCCAGAGACGATTTAAGCTACGGTCTATACAGAGATACCAGACGTAAGTCACTCTAGCTCTTGTTATACCAGTATGCCATAGACATTGAACAGTGGTATTGAAATCTTCACTTCAGGTTCCGTTCGCCCCTGGGAATTAGCAGAAAGAAATGAAGAACCGATCCATGATTTCGCTATCGAGCTGCTCAAGCAACTAAGATATTCCCCAAACAGAGAAATAAGCTCTGAGGCCCATGATGTTCGACTCATCCTACACCTACTGGACTATAATCCTCTGATCATAACCTTGTTTTTAAAGACCATGTCGGTGGCAGGTATGTTATCATCAATGTCAGAAGTCGCTCATACAATATTGACCGGAGCAATCGAGCTTCCTCTGATTGATTCCGAATCATCCTTGTGTGCTCAAGCTCATAACTCATATACCGACTTGTCAAAATTGGACAATGGCCAGCATTTACAGAAATTGATGCTATGCCTCGCACCGTTTTCTATGGCTATACCGTGTAGTCTTAACGACAGTATTTTTTTCCCCAGCATTAAAGCTTATATTGGCTGGCTGGTCACCTGGAACGAACTTGATTTCAATCCCGAAACACCGGTCTCCAAGATCCCGCATGGCCTGAGCCTGGAGAAAGATTCTTTATTTCTGCGATCCCGCATGATAGGAGCAGCGGAGCTCTGGGTCGGTCGTTTCGAGATCTTGGTTGAACATCTGATGCGGTCCAAACTCTTGGATTTTACGCCTCAAGATCTAGAGGATGGAAATCTTGATGCTGTTCGGAAGGTGTATGGGGATTACCTTTCTGAAGAAGCTGAGCCCTCATCAGATGCTACTGGCAAGCTTCTGAGGTCACTGAAGTATCTCTGGATCAATCCTGTCCTCTCGCACCACCTTCGCACCTTTTTCGTTCGCCAGGAACGAAATCCAGAAGCAAAACCACCGACACATGGTCTTAGCTTGTCGGGACTGAATTGTGCGTACTCATCCTATTATAAATTGTTCTGCATGAGCAGCTGGGATAAGCACGCCGCGTCCATGAATGCCGGACCAGTAAGTCGTAACGAAGGCACGCCTGCAGTCGAGGACCACCCGACCAAATTTGTGTTCACTGTCGATACAGCCAATATATATGGCGCTATCTACACGTCCATGTCCCTCCACCCTCCTGCACTTCGGTGGTCACTGCTCCCCATGAGCGCTGCCACGGATCTCAACACCCTCACCGCAAGGGCATTCACTATGTACGCCTACAAACCACTGGCTATGGCTTATTTCACTGAAAAGCACCTGCTTGATATGATTTCGATGATCCTTGCGAAATACGAAGCCGCGCTGCGCGCCGAGCGCGACAGCATTACAGCCCTCACCACAGCTGCCGTTTTATCCTTCGCGGAGTGCACTCTGCTATTCACGATCGGCCAGTCGGAATATAGTGACCTGGAGGTAGACCGGAAGCTTCTCGTCCGGCGGACCCAGCGAGCGCTAAAGCTGACGTCGAAGCTGGATGAGTCAAAGAGTCATGGACGGGGACCGCGATCGTCGTCGAATAAGTGGCTGGAGGATATGATGGAGGAGGTGCAAGGGGAGAAGAAGCAAACAAGTAGAACACGAAGGTTGTTAGGTGAGGAGGGCTGGAATGGGTTGTTGGTCAGCATCGAGGAAAACATGCGCGTTGCAGCGGCGATCAAAGGTGGTGTACTTGCTTCTAAAGATAAAGACTAGGGGCTTCGGCTCGAATTCCTCACTCTCCAGACCTTAAATACAAGCTTCTGTTTGGCGACTTCTCAATGATGGAGATAGTACTGATCGGAGAACTTCAAGATATCGTCGCTCGAGCCTCATCCTTATTTAAAGATAGCCCTGTTTTGCCGATACCCTTACAACTCCAACAACATTGCATTTACGGGGGCGAACCTACATACAGCTTAGGTTATCCCGCAATCCTACAGTGTCTACAATCAATATTAAAATTGAAAAGCCATCTTAAATAGATTGAATGCAGGCATACTAAGTCGGAAGAGAACATTGCGGGAAGTTTAGTAGGTTTTAGTGTTGAAATATACTACAAATACCGTAATAAGATGACTCAAGTGTCTTGGCAACTTTTGCTACTTCAAGACGGGTATGCTATATATATATATATATATATGTATCAAGAAGGTTTGCCTTACCTCACCTCTTGACCCTTCGTATCGAAAAATCCTCCCCGCTCCATCTCTAAACTCATAGGACAAGTGACTTTACATCGCTTCACCACATGAGCCATCGTACAGCAAGAGTTGATTGCGGTGCTTATTTCTTTAGGCAGAACAAAATTTGACAGTACGACGATTGCATCTTACGTATCCATTTAAGCACAAGAAGACTTAATACCCTTACGACCGTCTCATCCGGATTGTTGCAACGCTACCTATGGAGCTGCTGATCAAGGCAAGACTTTATAGTGCTCTGATTGCTACATGTCTACTTACTCCGTTATAACAAGCCATCTCAGTACCACGACCGGTGCATACCTTATTTTTAAGCGAATATATAGAAGAAGAAAAGAAAATAGGTACTCAACCCTACTTCAAGCGTTTATATCTCCTAGTTATATATATAAAAGAACTGAATACTTACTCACTTTACTATTCTTAGAAACCTTTCTAACTATGTAATTGTCAGCTTTACTTAGGCAGTACTTCACAACGGTCTCACTGATACATACTTGCTTGGTTCGTTACAATGAGATATCTCAGCATCATAACAGTCACATATTGATCAGCGCTATCACGGAGAAATCTATGTATATATATATCCTAGATTTAATCGTCTATCAAATGCCACCCTGCAAGCAACATGCCTTCACCAACAAAGTCATTTGCGGAGCTGCAATATATATATATAATATAGATCACGAAAGCGAGAAGATACAACAAGCTTGCTTCCCAGCTCCTACGATCCCGACACTGATTGTTATGCCTGGAATCCCGATACCTGAAGCCCAGCCCATCACTCAACACGAGAGAGGGCGTTTACAGCAAAAGCTTAGTCTACCCCGAGAGATGCCTGAGAACGCCGGGAACATCTCGCCACGATCTGAGCTGTTCATGCATGCAGCTAGCTTTACAAGGAGGAATTCAAAGATGCGTTATCGGCTGAGAAGAACAACGGAGCAAAAGAGAGAACCATGTAATGATGGTTATGGCTGAGGAAAGACTAACTCAAGACCGAAGGATTTCTACGGCCTCTATTCTAAAGTCTGCCCACAGAGCGGAAGCTGGAAGACCAACTATCTACGGCGACTGAGAGAGTTCCAATTATTACCTTGAATGATACGGCGATTACTTACATGAAGATCATACCCACAAGGCTCAGGCTGCATGCATGCATGCAACAGTAGAACGCAGAAGTCGGAAAATGGGGAATTAATTAATGAATTTTCAGGGAACAACCTACTGGTCTCGGATCGCCGAGCGGAGGAAGAGGCACGCAAGGAGGCAGTTCGTGTATGTAGGAGAGGAGCCGCGCTTGACAATAAGGTTTTTCTAGTCATCTTTCAACACTTGGAAGAGCGTAGATGTTGTTTTCCTCTACAACCTTTGCCTGAGTTTTACTCTGTTTTGTTTTGTTTTGGGTGGTTTTGGGGTCCGGTGTGAGATAGACATGTTGTACTGCAGCCTAAATAAACGTCCGTAGCGTGGACATCAATGCCAAAACGACATGTTCGCTCCGCAGAACGACACCAGGTGTGGTATCTCGGTTTGTGGTTGGTTCATTCGACGCTATTTCTAAGACATGAAGTTTTTGCCGAGGTCTTTTTTCCACCCCCCCACTCTCAAAGCGTTCCGCGTATCTATTCTGACCAGAAGCTGACTGCTATATAAAGGTGTGCAGCTTGGCCTGCCACATTTCTGACTCTAGATACAAGCTCGCGAAACGTTGTTACGCCGACGTTCTATGTTGTACAGAAGACGATTCGCTTCAACCTCGTAGCCATAGAATCTGTACTAAATGAAATCGCTCGAGCCGACCATCACGGCTCGTTTGCACGGTTGTCCCTATGTTGGTTCTCTCAAGCTAAGGCGAGGGATATTTACGGACCAGATGCTGCAACCACTCCTCCATTGCTGAATCTGAGGAAGGAATTGTGTCTTGGCAGTCACCTAGAGTGACCTCCAAAAATGTGTGGTCTTCGCTCTATATCCGTACCACGATTGTCTCGGTATTCTTTCAAGCAAGATGAACACAGATCAGACTCGGGACAGGTCTTGCAAATATTCCTCTTGCCTTCCATAGCCTTATCCGCCGAGCATAGAGCGCAGTAAGCTCTGGGTTTTGATGTCAAAGCCTCGGGATCAGTGGCCATCTCATGTTGAAAAGCTTTTCGAGCCTCTTTCGAATCCTGCAAGTGGATAAGACTATGACCAAGAAGATTGAAAATGTCAGCATCGTGATCGCGGATCCACCTCTCCACCAATGAGCCCACAAACTGGTGTAAAGACTTTTTCTGGTCCGATTTGGGCGTTGCCACATAGGTATTGCACCAAGGAATCATTTCACGAAAGAGAGGCCGATGTAACATCGCCCAGTCGAGGCTCGTTCGACCAAAGCCGTCAACCAATCGAGGGTCTGCATTGGCTCGAAGCAATAGCTTTACAACATCGGTATGACCTCCATAGACTGCTGCATGAAGGCAGGTGATTCCGCCTTTTGCGCATTCGTTTGGATCGGCGCCCGCCTCGAGAAGCTGCTCGGCTACCAACAGATGACCACACCTTGACGCCCCGTGCAGAGGCGTCGATCCAGAGGTCATTTCCGCTTTAACGTCACAATTCTTGTCTAATAAGAGCCGCGCAACCATCTTGTGGCCTTTGGCAGCGGCGTAATGTAGAGGCGTCGCCCCAAGTTCTGTCCTTGCGCCTACATCAGCCCCTTTCTCTATTAGCAATCCAACGTTTCCTGCACAACCCTGTTCGGCAGCTAAGTGCAGCGCTGTCTTGCCGTACTGGCCCCTAACGTCAGGGTAAGCCATCTTATCTAGCAGGACTCGAATCACCGTTTCTTGACTCCGAAAAGCTGCCAAATGAAGAGCAGTCTGGCCTTCGGTATTTTTCCCAGCAACATTGGCGCCATGCCGCAACAAGAGCTGAACCAGAGCGATGTAACCCTTCTCTGCTGCAATGTGCAACGCTGTGACGCCATCATTCATAGTTGCCTTGACGTTAGCCTGCCATCCCTCCACGAGCAGCCAAACCGTAGCATCATGTCCTCCCATCACCGCGTAGTGAAGAGCGGTCCCACCCTCTTCGGTTTGGGCCTGAACGTCGCTACCTTTGATTAGCAATAGCTGTACGATGCTATGATGTCCGTAGAAAGCTGCATGATGTAGTGGCCTTGATTTGTTGTCCGCCTGTGAGTCATAGTTGATTTGGTTATCCAACAGTAGCTTTGCAATTGCGGTATGACCTCTGGAAGATGCCATGCATAGTGCATTCTGTCCATGCAGATATTTTGCCTCGATATCGGAAAGTGCGCCTAATATCAGCTGTACGACCCTTGTAGATCCGCCACAGATGGCCTTGTGCAACCAAGGCAGCCCATTAGCATCGACTACACGAAGCCTGGCTCCCTTCTTTTGTAATAAGAGTACCACCTCTTCATGCCCTCTCTCAACTGCTATCTCTATCGCTGTTAATCCATTCGCATTGGCTGCCTGTATGCTAGTTCCTCTCTCCAGAGAAGTTTTTACTATAAGGCTGCATCCTTTGGAAGCAGCACGGTGTAAGACTGTCTCTCCATCCTTGGATTTTGAGGTCATGTCAGCTCCCCTTTGGAGGAGCAACAGGACCGTAGGATGATCTCCTCCTGAAGCTGCCTCGTGAAGCACTGTGACCCCTTGGTGATCAATCGCACTAATATTTGCACCCCTCTCTAATAGCAGGTCTGTAATCACGCTGTGTCCCTTCTCAGCAGCCATGTGTAGTACTGTACGTCCGTCTTCGTCTTTCGCGTTAACGTCCATACCCATAGCGATCAACTTCTTCACGAGTATATCAGATCCTCCGAAGGCAGCTTTATGTAGCATACTCTGTCCCTGACAGTCACGTAATTGAAAATCAGCTCCAGACTCCTGTAGCACATTCCAGACGTTGTAATGACCATTTGATGCGGCAAGATGCGATGCTGTTGAACCTCGTACATCTCTAATATCCAGGTCAGCTCGTTTGTCAAGCAGTAATTGCACGCTCGGCTCGTCCCCAATGATTGCTGCTATATGGAGCACAGTCCTACCATCGGAGCCCTGTGCGTCAACCTCTGCCCCCCATTCCAAAAGTTGATGCACTACGGCTGGATTTCCTCCCCACGCTGACCCATGTAATGGCGTTCGACCCAAATGAGCCCTCGCATTTACGGGAGAGCCCTTGTTAAGTAACATTTGTACCAGCTTCATATGACCACCGGAGGCTGCTCCATGCAGCGCAGTCCACCCATCCACTGTCATAGCAGAAATATCCACTCCTTTTTCCATAAGAGTCTGCAGCACTGCTTGATGGCCCCCTGACCCTGCTGCATGCAATGTGGTCCACCCAAAATGATCGCTTGCTTCTGGTTTCGCATCATTGTCCAACAGCAGTCGCACAACAGGGTCATGACCCTTCGATCCGGCTGAATGTAGTGCCGTTCTCTGATAGCCACCTCGTGCTCTGAAGTTCATTCCGTTCCTCGCAGTCGAATTGACCTCCCTTTCTAATAGAAAAAATCGAAGAAATGCCTCACCTCCACCAGCACCGACCCCACGTAGTGCTGCAACTCTCTTGCCTCCTTTTGCTTCAATTTCAGCTCCGTGATTTATAAGCAGCTTTGCGATTGCCTCCGAGCCACTATGAGCTGCCCAATGTAACGGTGTCCTTTCTAAAGAGTCATACGAATTGATGGCTTCTGTATGACCACAGCTGAGTAATTTCTGAGCTAGCCAGAAGGTGCCAGAGCAAGCCGCAAGGTGTAATGGTGTAAAACCGCATGGTTCCTCCATATCGCTATGTAAGCCATGGGAGTTCTTCCAGTAAACATGAAACCAGATATCTCGGAGCCTTGAACCTGATTGGAAAAAGTTCGCTTCTATGTCGATCATTCCCGTCATATCGAGCTCTGATTTCTTTACATGTTGAATCCAATTGCCTAGAGGATATTCCACATAAGAGTCTGCCTCTTCATACGACTCTGTAAATGCTCCATTACATATGTATTCAAAGCAGCGGGTTGCGACCACTTGATGCTGGACTCTAACATCAAGCGAGAAACGAGGTACCACTAGTGGAGTGAGGAGATAGTCTTTGACTGATTGATGAATAAAATGGACGGTTCCTTGAACCACCGTTAAGAATGGACCACATTGCTCTACAAATTCCTGGAGAACCGGCAAATCGTTGTAATATTCCGGTGGTAAGCGTGCCACAATTGCCAATTCCTGTAATCTCAGCGGTCGAACTGCGATGCTATCCGCAATCTTTCCCAAACTTTTGTCTTCGTTGTTTGTTACCTGTTCCAGAATTCTGTCATATAAAGTCCGCAAGCCTGATGGTAAGTTTTGAAGTGTCGACTTTGTATTGAAAGATCTGATTGTATATTTGCGGAGCTCACGACAAACTATGGCTACCCAGAGAAAGGTCCCTCCAGCTCGTGTGTGCAGGTCGTTTCTCACATACTCTCGGAGCTCGTGATTGTAACCTTTCTCCTGCGCTAATTCTTTGACCTGGCTATTGATGAACAGCGTAATGGCCCCAGTCCTTTCGATGCATGTGATTCTAGGCCGATGTCTTGACATCCTCCACCTATCCGTTGCTGTATAACGAAAACATTACGACTTGTACAGAGCCATTTGACTCTGCAATACTTTGATGTCCACGAAGTTTGTGTTGATTGAACCGCACGTTTGATGAGCACCAAAAACTCGTCAAGAGACTCTAGGTCACACTCATCAAGAGCATCGATCATGATGTAAACATCCGTAAGAACAGCATCCGCCAACATGTTCTGTAGAATTCTCCATAAAGCTTGCAAAGCGTTTGGTGACGAAAAAAGTTGGTTCCGCTCTCGATCATACTCTCTTTGTAGGTATTGTAATAATAGAGGGTGCTGACAAATAAGCTGGTAGATTATGCCCCTTAATGCAGATATCGCGGTTCTTCGCCTTTCATCCGCAGCACCACAGAAGAAAAACACAAAACCATTGTGACGGGGTTCCCTCCGAACTGACAATTTTGCGATGATAGCAATCATTAGCATACTTTTTCCTTTCCCGGGGTCACCATGGATCCAAAGCATTGGCGATTGGTCCTCTTTCAACCACGTCAGAAATGCATGCTCCTCAAAAATCCATGCACATGACTCCTCTAACAATCGATAGGTCTTATTTTCAATGCTCGCCTTATCGTCCTCTGAATTGGTGACAAACAAAGCCCGCAAACATTCGGAACCTGCCAAGTCTGCCGAGACTCGAAAACCATCCGAGCCTGTGCGTTGATCAGATTTGTATAGACACCTTAGGCCCGCATTCAGAGCAGGCAAGAAAAGATCATTGCATACCTAGGAGTCATCAGGAACGTAGCGGCAGACCCATGTTAGTTACTTACTTATCTGCAAGTTCCCTTCTCTTTCCCAGTTCTGAGATATTTTCGTCGAAGCATCCTCGGCCATCAACATGAGGTGCCCCGCGATTTTCTTAAAACCGCTATCATCTTCAGAAAGAAACTTTACCATGTTCAAGTGATTATCCATTATTGCTATTGCTTCGGCATCGACAGCTCCAGGAACGACGGCCGAAGACTTTGGCACGACAAGAACAGCCTTTCCCGTAGCTAATGGGGTGGCATACGTTTCATAGGCAAATTTAGTCACAAAATCGGAACTGATACCGGCATAATAAGCAAGCACATTCTGTAACATTTCCGAATCTTTCCCCAGATTCTTCAAGAGACTATCATTAGTGTGAATGAATATGAATTCCACATCGACAAGTCTCATTCCCCAGGCCGAGCTATCACTACCTTGGTGGGGCGTGCCCATGAAGATGATGCCATAGGTAGATGTCTTGATTGCCCGATGTTCTTTCAAATGCCCAGGGTGGGTGGAGTTGGAATGAAGTAGGGCGCTCTTCACCACAATACCACCCAGACTATGAGCAACAAACACAATCGGCCGTTGGGTCGTGTTGGTAAGTCGCCTTTCCAGTGACAGATCCGAGACAAGTTCCCGTGCATGATCATAAAGGTACATGGACGTCAGTGGTTTCTTGCCATGTGTGTTCGCATCGTATCCCCAGCTAAAGATCCGTGCATTCGGGATCTTGGCTGGTAGGAGATCTCTAAGCCAGAGCACTCCAGTCTTTGCAGTCCAAGTGTTTTCACGGTGTCCATTGAGGCCGTGGACGGCTACTACATCAACGTTCGGACTCGACCCTTGAGCAAGTATTTTCAGACCAAAGGCCTCTTGGCTGGTTAGATCTAGGCTAGGAAATCCTAGTAGCAATTGATTCCATCATCTTCAGATAATATGATGGATGTACTAGAGAAAGCAACTATGGTACCCTAAGATCGAAGACACTGAGTGAACGGCAGTGAGAAGGGGCGCTCCTTTTACCGAGGTATAGCCGGGAAGACGTCCTTGCCAGTTGCCAACGCGCAGAGCCCCCCCTATCGCTTCCATAGCTCCATAAATCCACACCCCTACAAATTCAATAAACCACCCTACTACACTAATTATTAAGTCCCACGCATCCCACAGCTCTTCTAGCTAGCGAAAACAAGTTATCGAAGTCTATCGTTGTCGAAAGCGAGGGCGTGAACCAGCAGTAAGTTTAGACCAGAAGGGGAGGGGGGTGGAACTCTTATACCGTGTTGTAGTGAATTGAAGAAGGGAGAACGGAGAATACAGGTTCTTTATTGACGAGATAGATACTGTACTGTACTGTACATTCAGTGCGGTCACCAACGAAACGAGGTTGTGAAGCTAGGTAGGGTTTGATGGACTTTTACGGAATATCGTGGTCATAGATAACGTATTTGATAGAGATCGCACGCTCAGCAGCGTAATATTCTGAGGCTGTGGCAATTCAGATGGGTGGGTGATTTCCCTTCCCTTCTTTTCTTTTCTTTTCTCCGTCGATATCTTTGTTTTGAGCGTCAATCGATGGTGGCATGTGCTACGCTAAATAGGCTGAAAGGATGGTGCAAGGAGCTTGCTTCAAGTCGTAGAGTCTCTTTTTTCCCATTGAGCGACGATGTAAATGTCTAGGAGATACTGCGGCAAGAGGGTCATGCCCACGACACCCACGGCTCAGTAAACTTTCTCCACGCTCACAGGGCTACCTCTCAATAGATCTTCTTCACCCCCCAACCCACCGCCATCACCCTCGCCCATACAAAACATATCAGCCCCAGCCCATAGCATCCGCCACAGAACGCAATCAGCGCCGTGTACCGCCCGCCATCGCTCGCGATCAGCTGTCCGGCAATCGGGATGCCCGTGAGACAGCCGAAGCTGACCACGGTATACAGCGACGCGTACCATCGTCCAAAGACCTCGGTACCGCACAGTTGCCCCACACAAACGGGCGTGAGGCTGATGTTGGAGCCGCTGGCGAAACCGAAGACGAGGACGAAGATGACGAGCTGCGCCAGACCTCCGGGGCCATCGTCAGGCGTGCAGGTCAGCCAGAGACAGAGCACGGAGACGAGGCAGAGGGCCACGGTGGCGATCATGGCGTTGTAGCGTCCGAATCTGTCGGCCACGTACCCGGGTGCCCAGCGGCCGAAGAATGAACCTACGTTGAGGATGGCCAGGATCTGGTATGAGAATGTGGTGTTGACCTCGTGATATAACGCATATGTGGATATATAAGAGATGGGTATGAAGAGCGCCCATTCGATGAAAAAGACTCCTGCGGTCGTCACGGCAAACACGGAGTGTCTGAAGATGCGTATGTCGGGCCAGATATCCTTCTGTAGATTTGTAGCCACGATCCCCTTCTCGCCTCTTCTGGCTCGGTCGTGGGGCGTCAGACGCGTGCGTATGAGGACGTTGGCGATGCTGAGGAGGAAGAGGAAGATGAAGGCTAAGATTCGCGTTGCCCATCTGAAGCCGACGAGTGGGAAGAGGCGTTGGAGCATCAAGGGGAAGATGATGCCACCGACTGAACCACCGGTTGTTGCTAGGCCGGTCGCCGCCGCTCGTCGTTTCATGAACCAGTGAGCGATGGCTCCCACTGCCGGTGTGAAGACGAGAGAAGAGCCGAGGCCGCAGAGGATGGAGAAGGTTATGATAAAGTGCCATAATTCTGCGAGGTACGATTAGGACACCTCATCTGGAAAGACCTCGACGTCAGAGTAGACAAGCATACTTGTGCTCTCAGCAACTCCCATCAGCCCAGCGAACAAGAACCCACTTCCTGCAGCGACCAACCATCGAGGGCCCTTTGCGTCAAAGATTGGGCCGATTTGCACGCCGCAGAAGAAAGTGATAAAGGCGAAGATACTGAATATCCAGCCTATACTGGCAGGCGAGTGGTGGTCTAGCTGATGCGTGCTCAGATAGGCCTGAAAGGTACCAACGCTGTTCAGAATGCCAAACGATGCCACCATCCCACTGAACGAGCCAAAGACGACCAGCCAGGCAGCGAGGCCGCCTTCAGGATAGGTATTGTCGTCCTGGACAAATGCTTCGTCTCGGGTCGTAATCTTGTCATCGTGGCCATTGGAGTGCGCTTCGTTTGTGGATGTTATGGAGGCGCAATTAGAAGTCTGAGTATTGGCTGGCTGGTCCTTTGGTAAATCAGATCGAGGTTGACATGATGTCGTGCAGCATTCCGCCTTTAAGTCTTGTGACGCAACCGTAGACGAGATATCGTATGGGAGGCCTTGTCCTCGCGAAACCCTTGTGTCTAGAGCCCTGGGGTCTCCATTATCGTTGGCAGCTTCGAGCCTTGAAATAACATCGTCCAGGGCAGGAACGGCTACGGCATCGTCCTCATTGGCTGGTAGGGACTGAACTGGGGCTCCTGTACGATGACAATTGATGTGGTCGGTCGAAAGGTTTATGGGAGGCTTGTCTTCTCCATTGTTATGCGATAGTCTCATGGGCCTTCGTCAATCGAATGGCCGTTGTCCTGGCTCTTGCCAATGCACCCTTCTTGGATGCGCAATCCCGTGTGAAAGACAGGTGGGACCCAGTGTGCACAGAGGCGAAGAGGGTGCGATTCTTTTGGGAGGCATCTGGCGCTCTTCTCCGCATGGAGGCGAGTATTTCATCATACTAGAAAGTGGGGTGGATGCCGGGATCGGCGGTCGCCGTTGAAAGCTTGAGACTTGTTGAGAGGTAAAGGTACAAATGGCGATGTGATGGTGTGATTGATGACGATAGTAACGGCAGCCGAAATGCCGCGTCAGATTGAGCATAGTGGTAGAGAATGATGTTGGGAATATGATGCTCGAAACAGAAAGCGTACGTTGCTACGATTAATGATAAAATTAAATGAGCGAAGTCACTCCGAATCCTTCTCAAAGTACATCCCACGGGAGGTAGAGAACGCGCTCTTAATAATCTAATTTTGTATTATTACTATTCCTAACAGTACCTCCAAATCATATATGCTGATCGAGGTGATGGCGAGGATATCCTCCGTAAGAGGATGCACGCAAGAGTATACCGATGGTGCGTGTCATGCCTAGATACAAAAACCGGTAATGCTTCAAACCCCCGTCGCTATCGTAAACGTTCTTCGATTGGTGACATGAAGAGAAAAGAAGTAGCCCTTCCGGATTTCCAACGCTCCTTCCCGAATATTTGACAGTTTCAGTATGTGATGTGGTGAAGATGATGACAATGACATGAGCTTTTTACAGCATGGCGAATCCTGCGGCAGCGCCAATGGCAGCGATGGCGACTTCCTGGCTCCAGCCGAGCATGTTGGCGGAACCAGCGAAAGCACTGGCTGATGGCTTGGTGGAAGCGATGGTGCCGTTGGTGGGAACTGGGACAACGCCGGTGGATACACGTGTGCCGGCCTGGATCTGTCCGTCGCCGATTTGCTTGACGGGGGTGACAGTTGATGTGGCAGCTTGAATCTGTCCATCGCCGATCTGCTTTACTGGGGCAGATGGGGCTGGTGTGACCGATGGGGTTGGTGTGACCGATGGAGTAATGGTGACAGACCGGGCGGTTGTGGCAGCCTGAGCCTGGCCGTCGCTGATCTGCTTGATAGGGGTGAATGAGGCAGCCACGACTTGGCCATCTGGTCCTTGCGAGGCCTGGCCGAGAACGGTGGCAGCAAAGGCCAGGGAAATGATGATCTTTTGAATGGAAGGCATTTTTGTGTGAGGTTGGATGGTATTAGAGTGGGTTTGGAGTAATGGAGATGATTATGATTGATATGCGCTGAGCGAATGTCTTGATCGATGTATGATCAGAAGCGACTGTGATGGTAGATGATACGAGTGTGTAGTTATTTGGAGTGATAGATGTAGGTGGTAAGAAAGAGAAGAGGAAGGAGAAAGAAAGCGGGCGACCTTGTTTATCTATGGATTGGCGGCGGTTCGGTGTAGCAGGGGGCAGCCGGGGGGCTGGATCGCCCAGCCGACCAATCTCGAACGCGGAAGGGGTCAGGTAGCGTCCCGCTAGTCCACTTTCTTCGCCGCATTATGGCCAACCAGATCATGGAGGTAACCGGATGAGGCAAGTAGCTGCAAATTCAGGAGGTGGGAGAAAAGACATTTTTAGCAGGGAAAAAGGCAGACTCGGTCTCCACTTTCCACCTAGCAAGCACCTAGCAAGCACATCCTTGCGGTGAACCCTTGATGGTGCATTTTCCGCTCACCAGAACCCAGCATGGGTGAAGACCGATGTTCATCATGGCCCCCATTTCTCCCGCCTCCTGCAAATGCTGATAGGTCCATCACACCGTTGCTGCTGGTGATTGCGACAAGTCCAGATTAGCGCCGGCTTGGAGATCTGCACACTTGTCTGAGACAAGTATCGCTCGTATACTACGTATACTAAAGTACTATTGACTCGCAAGCGAATACCGAGCCTCCCTTTTATCCTAACCGGAGCAAACCCCGTCCAAGACCAAGTATGCTCCCATGAACCATCAGAGTTGATATCACTTCCAGCCTGCCTGGTAATCAATCGATAAAGTTGACGACGCCACCGACGCCGGCGTCAAGTCAACAGAGCAGAGGAACGGTCATGGCGTGTCTTGGCGTGGGAAGGAGGAAATTGATCTACCCAGAGCACTAGGAAAATAGCTCAGAAGCGGAGAAAATCGGCAACCCTTGACGCCTCCCAATTAATCCAATATTCCCCATCCATTGAATTTCGCTCGCTAGCTAGCCATCCTGAATACGAGCTGTGCGACGGCGTTCAAAATCCTGAAACGAAAGTGGCAAGCAAGGGGGGAGGGCGATCAGGAGGGGGCCTGTCAGAGCTTGCATCATGCACTTATGCAAGGCATGGCCCGGGTTACCTGTTGCTTTGACAGGGAGCGGTGGGTTTCCGTAGCGATGCGCGAACAAATACGGAGTTGCAGCCCCTCGATTGTGATATTGGGAATATTCAGAGAGTGTGGCCGGTTGGAAATTATTCATGGAGTTCATCTACTCAGTATCAATGAAGAGACCATGTTGCCACCCACACTGTTCGCTCATCGTGAGGATTCTGAAATAAGTATTCGGCTAGTGAATTGATAGCGCACCGCGTAATCAAGCTGTCATATCATGTGCGGAATACGAACTCTGGCCGAGACGTGCACTGGACGGTGACGGAAAAAGGGTTGAACCTATAGATAACCATATACAAAACCGATGTTTATGAGTGAATGACAAAGACCTCCGACGCCTTGCTGTCATTCCCAGAGTAAGACCAAAGTGACCCAGTTGTTTCAACTCTTAGGCCCGGGTATAACTACTTCCCTCCCTCGTTGCTAAGTTCTCCGGTCACAGCAACCATATTGTTGCACCCACGATGGCACCCACAAGCCAGAATCCTGCATTTTCCAATATATTGATCCTTGTAGCAACACTGGTAGGCGCAGTAGCCGGAATGCTGTTGTCCGTGCTATTGTCCGTACTGCTGTTTGTGTCGGTGCCGTTGGGAAGTGTGCCATTGAGGATGATCGTCTTGGTTCCATTCACGATGCCAACGTTGACCAGTGTGCTATCCTCGTCCGCTAAGCTACCGTTTCCCACCACCGAGTCGAGGAATGTCGAGTTGTTGTTGTCATCACATCCGCATGCGCTGTATTGTTGACAAAGGCATGTCACCGGTAGGCTCTGGTTCTGGTTGTTGGAGTCGGATCGATTGCGGAAGTTGTAAGGGTTATTGTAGTTATACCCGTAGGCGCCGTATAGCCAAAGTCCGGGGAAGATCCCAAGCGCTGCTCCACCCAAAGCGAATGGAAGGATGCCAGCTGGCGAGCGTCCACCAGATCGATAGGCTGATGAGGAACCGCCTCCGTAGTATCTACCTCCCCCGTAGCCAGGGCTTATTGATGACGAAGAACTGTGTCTTCGGTGAGCTCGCTTCCTAACCATTCTGGAGCCAATCTCGCATACCTGGCTGAACCCGTAGTACCACCACCACCAGATCTGCCAGCGCCTGAGGACGAGCCCGAAGAGCTTCCTGACGAGCCAGAAGAACCTCCACTTCTTCCTCCGCCTCCGCCTCCGCCTCCACTTCCTCCTCCTCCTCCTCCTCCTCCTCCCCCTCCGCCACCTCTGCGCTTCTCAAGATGACTTAAGAGCCCTTCATCGAAGTGTTCGGAGACTGGCGCGTATAGTACTTTCGCCTCTGGTTCGGCTCCTCGCCGAGAAATTGCATCCTTGCTATTCTTTGCTGAACGTAGTGATAATGATGCAGTGAGCGATGCTCCTAGCAGAAATGTAGTGGCTATTCCAACGAATTTCATGATGGTATTGGGTGGAATCTAAGTCGTACTCGTGTCGCGTGGTATCAATTCGATGCATCCATTTTCGTGTAACGCTGACGGTGGTATACGATTATGAAGTCGCAGGAATGGACCTCTTGTGATGGCTGTTGAAAGGAGCTTGGTTAAGTATTAATCAAAAATCACCATTCAAGAGCGATCCTAAGATGACGGAAACATGTGCGCGAGTACGGCTGAATGATGGCATCGCCATCGGCTCCAGTCTAGCCGAACCCAGGCGTGAGCTGGCACGCCTAAGCCTTAAATCTCTCTTAGAGTCTTGGCTCTTACATCGCATAAAGTAAAGTAAGGTACTTCACAGGCATTGAAGAACGGGAATCCCGTGAAACAATACTATGCTATATCTTCTCCTGCGGGCTGAGCGTGTCTTGTTCGTCCTGCGCCTTGCTATTGGGAATTTCTGTGTCTCATAGAAGCTAAATTCGTCTCATGGATCCTTCGCAAGGAGGTACTCTGAAGTATTCATCCGAGTGCCTTTGACCGCCACTACGTTCAGTAACGACGGAGAAAGAGATATGACTAAGGTACCTTAGATTGCAAAGAGGTATCAAGATTAGCAGGCTTTTGTTCGACACCAAGTCCCTCAACAATGATACAGCTGTCAATGCACATCTCGACTTGATATCTATAACCATCATTTACAATCTGCTATACAACACCCGGGCGGACCTTGCGATTGAGAGAGAGGTTGGCTTTACTGCTCAGTGCTGGCTCACGAACAACATTCACAGCCTACTTCTTTCGCATGATACCTACCAGCTTCGACCAAGATAGGCATGCCGCTGATCTTCCTCGAAAAGCTTGAGACGCAACGGTCTTGGCGTGAGACAGACTATGTATGCATAGGGACAGGTAACGGTAATCCTTCTGATATTGCCGTACTCCGTACTACTATTGACAACGATTCATGCACCTCCTACCAATGATTGCTAAGAGGAGACTGTCATCAGGGTAACAGGAGCTTGAGGAGGAAGAGGTCCGGCGCGACCTAAACTACGTATGGTCTAGCGAGGTGGGTCGCCAAGGTTTGCGGTCTGCAATCGTCCAACCGGCAACCGAGGCCATGAGGCGGGGTCTGCCGCCGTCCGGAGGTAAGCTATACCTTATTCGATTAAGGTACTTTATTCAAGCAGATGCTCTCATCTAATAGTATTTGGCCCTGCTATGGAGTACAAGATCGTCTTACTTTCCTCCGGCCATTATCCCGTCATTTACTTTAGTTTATTCTATAGAATACAGCGAACGGCACGTGCGCTTCAAACCCCACGCTTGCTGGTCTGAATCTTGCTCACTCCTCATTCCTTTCTGCTGGCAGCATTCATCATTCATCGTTCATCTACCTACCGTGCTTTGTATTCTCAGATCGCGGCCAATGCGATTAGAAAAAGAAGTTCATTTTGGCTGTGTGATGCTATTCTCTTGAAACTACTCGGGAATCTTGAATTTCGATCAGGATAGCAGAAGGTCTACTCCACGCCCGCTCTGTGCAATTGCCAGCCATCAAGATGCCTCTGTTCATGAACCCATTTCAGAAGCACGACGTCAGTGACTTCCCGAATGTGTATGTGCCGTTGGCCCAATTTACTGGAATTCCATCTGTCGGTGCAGACCATGATAAGAAAGTCGGCGTATTCTCCGAAGGCGATAAACTAGACAATGAGGCGGCTATCAGCCCAATCAATGACTACAGTGCATATACAGTGGAGGGTCTTCGAGCGGGAATAGACCTTGACATCGCAGCGTCCGGGCATGATACCGCCTATGACAGTACGTGAAGTAGAATCACATTCTGGTAATGCCACGGGACTAGTTTTCGGACCAGACAAGAGAAACCTTTGCGAACTAAACCTTGTATAGGAAAATCAAAAGTCATCAATAAAGCTATAATGGACATCGGCATGGGATGGTACCAGTGGCAGCTCTTTTGCCTCTGTGGTTTCGGCTGGCTCGCGGACAAGTAAGTCTAGCCCACCGCCCCGCCAGATATACTCCGCTGACAAAGCAACTATGCAGCATGGTGCTTCAAGTATGCTCTAGGTTCCATAGAAAGCTTCCTTACGAAACGTGACTGACCAATATCTTAGATGGTAGCGCTTACTCTACCATCCTTGACACTTGAGTATGGGGTGTCGAGTACACATGTCCGATACACAACCTGCTCCTTATTTGTTGGATTGTGCCTCGGGGCTTCCTTCTGGGGCATCGCCTCCGATATCATCGGTCGCCGGTTGGCCTTCAACGCGACCCTTTTCATCGCTGGGGTTTTCTGTATCGCAGTTGGTGGTGGCAACAGCTGGTATGGCGTCTGTGGTCTATATGCAGCGTTGGGAGTAGGCATTGGCGGAAATCTCCCTGTTGACGGCGTACTTGCCAATAAACCCTCCAACCTGTTGACCAGGCTGATGTGCAAAAGGCGCTCTTCCTTGAATTTCTACCGACTGCTTCCCAGGGATTGCTGACTCTGCTGTCTGTTTGGTGGCCCATCGGACAGCTGATCGGTTCTCTCAGTAGGCAGAAAACCCAGATGCTTCCAATTCATCACTGAAATCGGTGTAGTCGCCTGGGGATTTCTTGGTGGATACAAATATGCATGTAACCCAAACCTCACCTCTTGCACCATCGCGGCCCCCGGCGTAGCCTGCTGCTCCAGAGCCAAAAACATGGGATGGAGATACCTCAACATCACCATTGGGGTCATAATATTCCTCATGTTCATCTGCCGCTTCTTCCTCTTCCATCTCTTCGAATCCCCCAAATTCCTTCTCTCGAGGGGGCGACAGGCAGAAGCAGTTGCAACTGTTCATGGAATAGGTACGAAGTACTGTCGTCACATGAGTACTGGATGCTGACGAATGGCAGCGTACAAAAATGGACGTAAAACGTGGCTATCCGAGGAAGTGCTGAATGCGATTGGGGGCGACCCTGCTGTTGTTGATTCTGCTAAGCTGTCAAATGGTCAGATAGTTCAGCGCTTTTTCAGCAGGTTTTCCAGGGATAGGCTTGCACCTCTATTCGCGACCAAGAAGATGGCAACCATGAGTACGTACTGATCTCGCTCCTTCCCGCTATCATCAAGCCCCAACAATGATAACACCTGTATATCCCGTTCGCCCTAAGCTGATGCTAATATATATCTACAGCGTGCCTGGTTTGGTTCTGTTGGGCCACGATTGGAATGGGCTACCCTCTCTTCAATGCCTTCCTTCCACAGTATCTCCAGAACGCTGGCAAGCATCAAGCGCCCACGCCAAACAATATCGTCTATCGCAATTACGCCATCACCTCGATCGTGGGGGTTCCCGGATCGATTATAGCTGCATATACAGTCGATGTCAAGTATATCGGCCGAAAGTATACCATTGCAATCTCTACGCTAATCACCGGCATTCTGTTGTTCTGCTTCACCATCAGCTCCAACTCCAATTATCAATTGACCTTCACGAGTCTTGAGGCTTTTTTCCAGAGTACGTTCTCATACCAATCGATTTGTCCTCTATCTTGATAGCAAAGTTGCTAATTTTGTTAGACATCATGTACGGCGTCTTGTATGCATATACTCCAGAAGTCTTCCCAGCTCCCAACCGCGGCACTGGGACCGGGATTGCGTCCTGCCTCAACAGAATTTCAGGTCTTTGTGCTCCGATTGTCGCGGTCCACGCAGGATCTGTCAATCCAAACGCTCCCGTATATGCAGCAGGTGCTCTCATCCTTGCTGCTTTTGTGGCTATGTGCTGCTTTCCCATAGAGACGAGGGGCAAACAGAGTCTGTGAGATTCAGCAGAGCCCTAGGCATAGTCTTCTAGCGCAGAGTTAACTAAGTTTCGCCGTTGCCTCGCCTTTAGTCGCTACGATCTGGGAGCTTAACTAGATGACTGGGGCTGGGATTGTATATAGGTTTTGTAAGCGTTATATCTATCATACGTCACAGCTTGCTTTTCTCCCCATCCGGTACCTCGACGACCACTTTGCCCCAAGTCTCTCTGCTTCCCAACATCCCCAAGGCTTCCCCCACACTTTCCAATCCACAAAACTTCCGATCACTGTAGACCGTTCCCTTGAACTTACCTTGCTCTATGAGGCGAAACAATCCTCCCCATACCTCCTCCACGGTCTCCACTTCTTCTTTGGCATACATGCCCCAATGAAGCCCCACCAAACTGACATTCTTAAGTAATACTCTGTTCATGGCCACCTTCTCAATATCTCCTGCAGCAAATCCAACGACAACAATCCGACCATTCCAAGCGGTACACCGTAAACTCGTATTCACCATCCCTACAGGATCAAACACAATATCCACACCCCTCCCCTTCGGCGTCAACCTCTTCACCTCATCTTCCCATCTCGGCTGATTGTAATCCACCCCAAAATCCGCTCCGTACCCCTTGGCAACTTCCAACTTCCGTGCACTACCCGCCGTCGCTATGACAGTAGCCCCATAAGCTTTAGCAACCTGGACAGCAGCCAACCCCACACCCCCTGCCGCCGCATGTATAAGGACGTAATCTCCCCTCTTCACCCCGGCTCTAGTAACAAGAGCTGCATAGCTCGTCGGCGCCGTGATCATCAACCCGGCTGCGTCCAAGAAACTCCATCCCTGCGGCACGGGACGTAACTGCGCCTCTAGAGCACAGATGTGCGTGGCAAACCCGCCTTGGGCTGCGCCGAAAACCTTGGCGCCCTTTCGGAAGGCGGGGTTGGGGTTTGAAGGGGGAGTGGAGAGGATTGTGCCTGCGAACTCGGAGCCTGAGATCCAAGGGAGGGGCGGTTGATGTTGGTATTTTCCGCGGATTTGGAGCAGATCGAAGAAGTTGGTGGCGGTTGCGTGGATGGCGATTAGATATTGCTCTGGTGAGGGGGTGGGGTTAGGGAGGGTGGTTACGGTGAGGTCTTGGGGACCGGAGACGTAGGATTGTACTTGGATAGCTCGCATGGTGCTGAATTAGACGATGAAAGTATCACAATAGTGCAATTGGGAGAGGAAGTCATCTTATGGAGCTCCAATTGCCAGCTGTTTGCCTGTCGACCAGGTGTGGGGTTGAGCCGAGGCATCACATCTGGCTCGAAGCTCATCCGCATCCATCTCCGGGTGACATAGTTTACCATGGAACAGCTGCCGGAGGAGTTAATACTGCATATAGTTCACTGTAAGATATATCTATATCCTTTGGTGAGGTTCGAATTGACATGTCTAGTCCTCGAGGCTACGGAAATCGTTCCACTACAGCTTGCATCCAAGCGTATCCACAAAACCACTCGAGACAACGGGCTTTGGAAGGAGCTTTGCCTAGAGGACTCTCACGCCGAAGCTGCCCGCAAGCGCCGTGACTTTCTCTACGGCGCTCCAATACCCATACAAGAACCGACCGTGTTTGAGCTGCAGAGGGTTGTAGCCCAGTCCGTAGGCAATAATCGCGATGTCGAAACTTCTATACCAGTTGAAACCCGCAAGGAGGCGAGAGCTACGGCACGGCCAATGGCTTGTTGGGACCCTACATACCCGCATGAAAGAGTAGACTGGTACAGCGAATATACAGCAAGACATGCACCCTTATCGCTGAGCTGGCTGCAGCAACCTATCAGCGATTCAAATGCGGTCGGAGAGAAACTGGAGACCCGAGGCCTAGGGCTGTTGAAAAATGCTGGAAATAACATCGCGGTTGGTCCATTGGACGACGGAAGTGTATGCCTCTGGAATATTGGGCAAGAGAATGCGGCTCCTGATCCAGAAGATGGTCGGATCATTGCTTGCAGTAAACCCAGCCTTCTCTCAGTGAACGGCCCTGACGGTACGAATTGGCAAAATCCCAGTAGCTCTAGAGCGAAGATGACAAGCACTGGGGTCGTGGAGTGCGTAAGCGTCGACAAGGCTCGCAATAAAGCCTACTTTGCTGTACAATCTGGTTTGAACGAAGTTGATCTTAATACACTCCAAATCTCCTCCTACGATCGATATCCCTTCTCAATCTCAGCGCTGTCCGAAGCCACTCATCCCATACCGTTGACCGTCGGGACGACACTTTCCCTCCACATTCACGACCCTCGCATTGGCAACAACGGCCGACGATCATCCTACACATATCTCTCCGAGAGCGCTGATATCGGCCACCCTATCGACGGGCCTCAAAATCAGACTGACTTCACCCGCCTTCATAATGGGGACCCGTCAGGAGTGCTAGACTACGCAACTCTATTCCAACCCCTGCCTCTTTCTATCCTCCACCTTAATCCGTCGTCTACGATATACGTCGCTGGTCGTTTCCCCAGCATCCTACACTATGACCGGCGCTTTTTCCCAAATATAGTCTCCACTATCCACAGCGGCGGCAGTCTCTGCTCTATCAGCTCTCTCCCAACGCCAAACAGCCCAACGCTAGTAGCAGGAGGCGAATACAACGGCAAAGGCTCTCTAGAATTATATCCTCTCACACCACCCTCCTCATCCGAAGCAACAGAGGCTAAGCCCCCGACTCGCAACCGTGCCTCCGCCTCTCGCTCAAAGATCCTCTCCCTTACACCACACGGCACCCGCATTCTGTTCTCAGACAGCGACGGCCAACTCAGATGGGTCGAAAGAGACGGTTCGACCCTCGTCCGGCGCTGGAACATCAACACCTACTCCTCCTCGCCTACCGACACACTACCTACTCAAGGCATATTCAACAACGACCTGAACGAAGGCGACGTCGCACGTAAATTGCTACCAGTCAGCTCGAAGGAAAGAAGCGAAGTGCTACTCTGGACAGGCGAAAGGATCGGCGTGCTGGGGTTCAAGAAGAAACCGCGTTTCGCGCTTTCCGCCGATGGGGGCGATGAGGCGGATGGTGTGGAGAATGGAGGGAGCGGGGAGGGATTCGAGGAAAGGGATTATGGCAGGATGATGAGGAGGGCGTTGGAGAGGCAGGCGAACGAGGTGAGGTTTGTGAGGGGATTGGGATTGGGATTGGGAGGCTAGGGTCATCCTGATCAGAAGCGTAAGAAGATTCAATTTACACGACAGATCATCGCTATATACCTTTGCCAGGAATCAAGATGGCGCAAGTTCCTTCAAAAAGAATGAGCTACATTTGAGAGCCAGTATGCCGAGTCAAGATCGAAACGTCCGTGTCCAGAACAGCAGCTTATATCATCCACCCACACCTCATACCTACCCCACCCCACCCCCCCCCCCCCAATACTAGCTACTCACCACCACCACCACCAGCCTCAACCTCAAACACACCTCAGACCCACCCCGAACACCAAGTAGCAGTGGAAAAGAGTCCCGATATCCTTCCTTCCTCCACAGCCAATCAAATCAAGGCTTAATGCAGGCGTATAGACGTGAGCCTACAAGACCAAGCCCCTTCTACCTATTCCAAGATGAAATAAAAATTTATCACGACCCCAGCATTACGATGAATTAATAATCCCAACGATATACACACCCCTCAACATCCACACTCCCTCCAATCCATCCCACCCTCAGCAAAGCCCAAAAACGTCACAAAACCAAGAAACTATAGCACTTATCCTACGCAAGAAGGCCCAAGTCATGGCTGTGGTGGCAATTCGATAACCCCCTTTCGAAATACCACACACCCTTCTCTTCAAAGGTACTCAGAGCGTCTGGGCCTCTGATGGGTATCCTCGATCTGTAGTAGAGAGTAGGTAGGAATGTATACAAAGCCGCCAACAAGGCTGGAGAATGTAGATATATAGAGTCTATAAAGAAGTTAAGTTTTAAGAGTATATATATATATAGGGCGGCAGTACGCGTACACCCCGTCCTAGTCCGCGTATACCCTATCCTAATACGCTTATACCTCCCTCTATTTAGCTTAGGGGCTATTAGCGGGTCACATCATGCTATTACCCATAACTTTCCTACTAACGGACGGATTTTAAAGGGGTTTAGCCTATTAGACTCCTTATAGAAAGGCGTATACTATAAGTATAATCTATTTATAATACGCTAAGTAGTCGTTACTATTAAAATAACATAATAGAAGTATAAAATATTAAGGAATAAATAATCTTTTATTATACTATTTAAATATTACTTAAATAAGCTTAATTAAGTATTTAAAATACTCCCTTTAATAGATTATTAAGCTAAATAGGGGGAGGTATATATATACTAGGAAAAGGTATATATAGACTTAAAAGAGATATACGTAGACTTATATAAGGTATACGCGTACTACTACCTATTAAATATAGGTAGTACTAGTATATATATACCTTATCTAAGTCTATATATACCTCTTCTAAGTCCGCGTATACCTTATTTTAGTATATATATACCTCCTTCTATTTAACCTAATAATTAGTTAAAAGGAGTATTTTAAATAATTAATTAAGCTTACTTAAGTAATATTTAAGTAGTATAATAAAAGACTATCTACTTCTTAATACTTTATACTTCTATTATATTATCCTAGTAATAATAACTTTTTAATATATTATAAATAGATTATATTTATAGTATATATATTTTTATAAAAAGTTTAATAGGTTAAACCCCTTTAAAATCTATTTATTAATAGGAAAGTTATAAGTAATAGTATAATATAACCCGCTAGTAGCCCCTAAGCTAAATAGAGGGAGGTATACGCGTACTAGGACAGGGTATACGCGGACTAGGACGGGGTATACGCGTACTGCCGCCCTTATTTAAATAAGGGCGCACCGTAGAGATTATCAGTTGAGCGTTCTGGCAAGTCTTCTCTCACTAGCCTGTAAAACGCGAAAGCTATCAGTCTTGTATAGCAACTTTCCCGCCAATCTATCAGGTCTCTAATTGTAGCGCACTCAATCTCGGCTCCAAGTAGGTTTGGAATAAGTTTCAGGACGTGACTTAATTGATGCTATTAGCAGTATATAGCTTTAAGGGTCTCAGTAATAAAATCATCAGCCTTTTATTTTCTCCTAGCCATATTTCATTATTGGTGGTAGCTAATTTATCTTTTTGTTCCATAGTTGCTGATACAGCTCAATTCAATGGATAGCTATTGCCCTAAAGCGTTCCTCCGAGTCTCAGGCATGCGTCACTTCGGCCGCTAGTCGATGGCTCTGGCTCCTATCCTATGCGCTGGCGGGAAGTCACACCCTTGGGTACTAAGCCTATGCAGGCTGATATCCCCAGAATCTTAAATGGGTGACTATTGAGACAGCTATACTAATGACCGGTGCAAGTAAAATCCCGTGCCATAGCATTGTATGCCTGCTATTTGGCTTTGCTGTCAACCAATATATAAAAAGGCGTATCTTTCAACAATATATCGATATCTGAAACGTCTCTAAGCATACCTAGAGTTTGGTCCAGGCACCGTTCGCATGTTATCCGTTCCAGAGCCACGTGTTGCTTTGCTTCTGAGAGTAATTTCTCGGACCTTGTCGAAGATTCGACAGAGTGTTTAAGTACAGATCAGCGCACTAAGAAGACTCGGGCCTCCACTTCATGCATATGCTAGTCTCGTTCAATTGCCTCTCTAATGAATTCCTCGAGGTGAAATTCTCTCTTGGTGAAATTCTCTCTTGATCCAATTGTGCTGATTGACAAGCTCTTAGCACTTTTGGCGAAGAACAAAACAGTCAGACAGGGTGGCCAGATTACAATGGACAAACAGCAAGCTTGTAAGCATTCGATTCGGCATATTCAAAACATTTTGGTCGAGGACTATGTCGGCTATAATGCCAAGCCCTTTTCGAATACATAGTGCAGCTAGCTAAAACTATTCACGGTGATATTATCGCGGAGACCGATTGCCATGAGGGGATTGGGACAGGAACAAGTGCGTACTTACGTGTATACGTGATTCAGAAGCTGCCGGGAGTGACTTATATAGAAATGGGGAAGTTTTCTGTTAAGATGAATCCGAAGAGGGCCTCGAAGTAGCTGCGATTGATCAAAGACTTCGCTAGGTACGGAGATTTATAACTGGGAGCATCTATTTATCGGTATTTGGGTAGTCGGAAATAGATCACTTTACTACCATTTCTAGCAGCGAGAGGATACGTTTGATCAATCTTTGAGCTTACTATCTCCGCAACCTTCTTTCTATATTTGTCAATGCAACAAGTCACGGATCAATTTTATTATGTGAATCGTCTTGTACAATCTTCACTAGTACTTACACTGGGCTGATCGTACAGTATACCAGGTCAATTGCATGTTGAAAGCGCTGATATGCCATCAAGTTCCTTGTAATTGCGTTGCATAGACGATTAAATTGAAGTGGCAAAAGTAATGTGTGTCTAAGGAGAAGTGTCCAGAAGCTGTCGTTGAAGTTTCCTTAGTACTGATATGGAGGAGGTATTGCCCTCTCAAAACTTATTTTTGCCCCATTTGCAGAAATTGTAGATCTACTGAATGGGAATTAATCACAAAAGCCCAAACTACTCCCTAGCATGCTGAGAAGACTATGAAAAGCCGAGCCTCGCTCCTCAAGAAAAGACACGGGTTGGTTGAACAACAAAGGCACTTAGCTTAGAAAATTGGCCTGATTCCATGCAGATTCTGCCTTGATAGCGAGAAATATCCTCGGAACGTCCTTCAAACCGCGCAAATAGAAGATTTCAAGGCTTTTCTGCAACGAACGCTAGATCTCTATCCAAGTATACAAGCTAGCGAGAGCCTAAACAACTACTGGAGAATTTGCAACATACATATTCTTAATGAAACTAGACGTACACTGAGTAATAGTATTCGAAAAGATGTAAAAATTGTGAATGATATTGATTTCCACGCACGACTTTCAACGACTTGCGGCGTAGATACTTATGTTCCCCACAACGGTCCGTGTACGCTTTTTAAGACTTCAGTTTTAATCAAATTAGAGAACAAGCGTACTAAGAATAAAGCCAACACGCCATGTCTTGGCAGGTCACCTATATAACGAAAGGTCAGATGCTACAACCAGGTAATGCAATCCTGGCTGCAGCGACTGCAAGAAATACATACTCCCAGTGATTTCATGGTGTACCTAATAGTAGAGATATCCTGATTTTCGGGATCGGACCTTGAGGCTTACTCAGATTAGGGACTTTTTACGTCAAGCCCCACCCGATTGTCCAGCTTACATCCTTTCTCTTTCAAGGTCCTGCTTGGTAGAGAGGCGGAAGACTCGAGGAGCGATGACGAGGGCGATGATAAAGAGGAGGAAGAGACGACTGATCATTACATTGATAAAAGAAGACATACACGGGAATTGCCATCGCGCAGCCTCTCATCGAGGAGGAAGTCGGCGTTGGATCCATCAGCTTTGCAAACCGCCGCAGCAACCCGGGTCAAAAGTTCCGCAAGAGCGGTGGTGTGGCCAGCGGTATGAATCTGCACAGCAATCGGTAGGAACTGCTGGGCCGCATTGGATGCGAGGGGCAGCTTGAGTGAAACCATGCGAGCTGACCCGGAGGCTAGAATCCTTCGCCACATGTTTGCAAGGACGATTGATGTCAAAAGTTTTAGATCTGTTATGTCGTTCTCTGTTTAAGTTGTTGCGATTTTTCTTCCCCCTACAGTGTGTGGTCCATTGCGATATTCTTTCAGGTTCTAGATTGCACAGTTTGACGATTCGAGGAGGAATGGTGCACCTACGTTGGGAGGCTTGAGGTGCTGGCCAAGGTTGGCTGCATATCCATCATGTCTGTCATCTAGCCTCTATAGTCTAAAAATGAGAATCTGTATGTATGTAATCGCCCTGTCTCGCATGCCCTTCCTTTTGAAATAGATCGTATGTTCGAGGCGTGAGCGAACGGTCCTCTGTCATGTCTGTAATTAGAGCTGAATGGACGTAGTCCTATCCCATCAATGTGTGCTTTTATGCTCCTTGCTTTCTTTATTCGTTCATTTCTATCCAATCGAGCTTGAACGCCTCAAATACCAGGCCACTCTCAAGAGTAGAGCTTTTGTAGAGCACAGCGGGCACCAATAACCCTGATGGATCTTGGCGCGCCGACGCCATGCCCCGGACCGCGCACCCTTCGTTCCGATTCATTCACCCCGTCCCTCCGCAGCCCCTGGTCCCCAGTGTAACAACGATTTTATTCATATTCGAATATATATTCGAATATGAATATGCTAGTAGGATATTCGAATATAAATACGCTATTTTAGGATATTCGAATAATATTCGAATATATCTAATTATAGTTATATACTAAAAATAGTATATATTTTTAGTATTTTTAGTTAGATTATATAATAAAGTACTGTTTATAACGCTTAGTAATCTAAACTAGCTTACTAAGTATATAATCTATTACTAATCCTACTAATTTATATAGATCACTATTTTAGGTAAGATATTCGAATAGGTATTCGAATATATTCGGTTAGATATTCGAATATGAATACGCTACTATGATATTCATATTCGAATATCAATGCTGCTGGTCCCCCATTCCTCAATCCGTCCTGCATTCCGCATTCCCTCCTTCCCGCTGCACGCCTGACTCATTGGATGCAGTTAAGCGCCTCGCTCCCCCCCAGCACGTCCTATCCCTGCGAAGGCATTGAGTTCTTTGTGCTGTACTGTTTGTACCCCACACCACCATCGCGATCAACAGAAGATCGCCGAGTGCTGCCTTGCGATTCTTATAGCTGGGCTCTGTCTTGTCGCGTCGCCTTCCCCTCCCCTTCTTCTGCTTTACTTCAATTGATGAGGCTTATCGGATCTGCTTCCGATGCCTCGGGGCGGAAAGAGAGCAGAAGTTGCTGCGAAGCCTTCGAGAGCCCGGAAGCCTAATCAATCGACTGTGAGGCAGACTGGAAAGGATGTAGGTATTGTAATCCCCTTCGAAATGCTTGAATTTTGGTGATTTCATTATTACAAGATTAGTAACAGTATCTTACAATTTTCTGCAGCCCCAGGACGACGTACCTGAAGCAAGTGGTACTCGACGGTCGGCGAGGATCCGTGCCACAAAATCCGTGCCCCATCCAAAGGAGAAAGACCAATTGAGCCCGCAGCAATCTCATCAGCAAGCACCATGGCCGAAAACCTCGACGCGTTCACGCTCTGGCGCTATCACTGTCTCTGATTCGGAAGGAGATACTGCTCCAGCCAGGCCTCTGGCAAAGAAAGGGAAATTGACGGCTCTAGAAAGTCGAGAAAGTCGCCAAACTTCTAGAAGCAGCAAACCCAAGACAGTCTCCAAGCCTCAGCGAAAGGCGACGGCTAAATCCAACAAGCAGTCCGAACAGAATCCTACCTCTCAAGTTCAACCTCCTCGAGAGGGCGCCGAGAGAGAAAAGGCGAAGCGGTCTGGCCCAGCAGCAGGGAAGCCGACCAGAAAGACCGCCAAAGGGAAGGCGAAGTATTCTGATCGCGCTCTCGGTTCTTCTTCGAAATTGGTTCCTGGTGACGAATCTGGCCAACGCGGTCGCCGTGAAGGATCTGAATATCCAGAAGATTACCAAGCTCTATCACGAGAAGGACTTGAGAAGCTTACACTGAAATTAGGATTAGTAGGCGCAGCTCGTGACAAAGGATCTTCCTGTAAGTATTTAAGGCTTCTTGGATTTGACTAAAATCAGACAGATACTTCTGGAACGACTAATACTGACCTGCGGGAGGAATTCAATTACAAGTACGGATATCTGCCTCCTCTGGACAAGGAGGCCTCACACATCATTGCAGCAATCATGGACAACCCGGCTTCGGCGAAGAAAATGGCTAGGATAGGCCCTGATTCACAAGGGTTGTTCAAGAAGGGTCTTATGCAGAGGAATGTTGAAACGGATCCGAGCGAATCAGTCGACCCGCGTAGCGAAGAAATCAAGTCTTTCAGTCTTGGGGGGTTTTTGCGGGAGACAGCCGAGCAAAAACAATTCTGCGAGCATCTGTGGCTACGAGATAAAGCCAAGCTAAGCCCAGACTCAAGTGAGGCTATCTTCCAGAGAACATTGATGGTCAGCCTCATTGCCCGACATTTTTTGATCTATGAGAAAGAGGTCAATGGGGAGCAGCTACTCGATTTCAGCGCAGAGGAGCTATGGACCTGTTTGCCGATGCCAAGTCGAGCGCTCTGGAATGCTGCACCGGGACTAGACGTCGACGAGAAGCTTCTTACACAACCTAAGCCTGATCTTGCGGTATGCTTCAAAAGGAAGGCAGTGATCAAGCAAGGCCTGTGGAGAAGTCTGCCAGAGGCAACCAAGGAACTTGCGTGCTTCGAGAATCAGAATTCGGGAATGTCGAGGATTTTCCATTTTTTAACAGTGGAGGCGAAGAACGCCACCACTTCACTCGAAGACCCGAAAGCCTTGCATCAATCTCTTAATAACGCAAGCCAAGCCTTGAACAACTTCTACGAGTTCTTTCAAGATGCGGGTCCCACACATAGGCAAATCTTCTTTGATAAAATTAGATTTTTCTCTGTAGTCGCGAACACCCAAGGGATTCTCATCCGCATCCATAGGGCAATTGAAATACCGCAAGATACGAGCCATTTCGAACTTGTGATGCCTGATCGACTGGAGTATCGCCTAAATTTCGAGTACAAGGAATTTGCCAGGCTTACGGGAGAAGACGGATTTACGCGAGAGAGAGTCATTGAGATTTTTAGAAAGATGCTCAAGTACGCGGTAGATGAGCTCAGTGTGTGGATAAGTGCTGCTGCAAATGACCTTTTGAAAAAATTGGAGAAAAATTTCGTGGAATATCAAGCAAGGGGAAAGGTTGGCTTCTACCGTCACGGGCAGCCGTCTCCCAAGACTTCCAGGAACACGCCACGTACCAGCAGAGCTACATCGAAAAGCGGAAGAGCCTCACCCCTGGCTGAACAGTTATTCCATACAAAGATGGTCTCAGCTGCGCAATCATTCGCCGAAGAGTCAATCAATGGACAAATCACACCAAAGGCAAACAACTCTCAACCAAATTCGCAGTTATCCAATGGCTCGAACAAAAGGAGCATAAGTCAAGTTCAGAACGAATCTAAGGATAGCGAGGAGTCCCAAGAAACAGGAAAGCGCTCGCGGAAGGCTAAGGGCAAACAAAGATCGTGAATACTAGAAACGCCCTTCTTCGACACCAAAGGCCAGCGTCGGCCATCATGTGCCACTACCGCATGTCTCTTGGTAACCAGAACTAGTTGCACGCTAGCCAGGTGTCAATAACCTCTACACATCCGCTCATTATACGAGTCAAAGGCAGGGATTGTACGCAAACTTCACTCATCTCAATCGATCCCCCATTTCCAAACCATAACCTCTACAATACAACAAACATCTAACTATTTCATGCAGTTTACGGCCTTACGATCTCACCGATGTCAGGAAAATATGTAACAACATAGACCGACACGATGGATAACAACGATGGACAACGATGAGACCCATGGGATATGAGCACATGCAAGGACTTTGCTTTGTTATTCCCCTCTTCTCATGCACGTTGTATTACTCAATCCTTCAACGCATGCCATTCAAAAAATCTTCATTCCTCATTCTCCACTCTTTCAAGGGTTTTGTGATGAAGAACGGACTAATAGTATCAATAAGTATCAAAGATCCTAGTTCTTGCCCCTTCTTAATACTATATGAAACGGTCCTAGCCCTAACTCCCTTGACTCGGCGTAGCTTCTAACAATATTAAGACTAATTACTGAAGAAGACGTGAGGATCGGGAAAGACCCTTTCCTTCGTAGTCGGGAGGGCGCATCTATTCAGCCGATGTCATTGTTGACCATGTAAGCATGTCCACAATATTTTATCTGAGCATGTTGCTAATTCGCTTGAAAAGACTGAGCAGCGGGGTTACCGTTGAACATGGCGATAGTGCTTGCTGAACAGCTACCATGGTATATAACGACCATTAGCGAAAGCTCTCAAGAAAGTGCTTGCGTGGAAATACGATTTCTCGAAATCAAATTGCTAATACCTGTCTATAACGTCTAAGCTATCTAAGTGGTTTACTTATTATCAACTTGGGCTCCTCCTAAAGCTCAATATTGAAATTGCTCCTATATAGTATGGTGGTGTGGACTGGCTCTCCTAAATATAAGGCGTAATCAGGTGAGCTCAGATGGTAGGTCTGGCGAGGTCAGATGGCAACTGGAAGGTCTGGCGAGCTGGCCAATTAACAGTTGCACAGGCATGTAGATAGATAGCATCTTCCACCTCATATAACAGATAGCAACTGCACGGCTTTGCGCGCTCCCCATTCGCCCAGTTCCCTCAACAGTCAGATGTGAGCATTCTGCCGCTACACGCCCGACCCGTACGTCCCAGTCAGCAGAGCCGGACTCCATCCATCCTATCCCTTTACACTAGCAAGCGACTGAGGAGGAGGAGGAGGAGGAGGAAGGGGCTAGAGGGAAGCAAGGGGGAGTATGCGAGAGCAGAGAGGGATTACGGGGGAGCAGGAGAAAGCAAAAATGGAGCAACAAGCGAGCAAGGGAGAGCACTTAGGGAGTATCAGAGAGTAGAGAGGGAGCAAAAGGATAAAATTGGGTTTTAGCGCGGGATCAAGGCCTTGTTATCTTTATCGGGGAAAGATCACGTCCAGTTCAAACTCAATATTATGGAATATATATAAATTATAGCTAACCCGAACTTAGAATTGGTAACTGCTATTTTCGATCTGGAAAGGGAGCAGGGCTGTTTCAGAGGGAGCATAGAGGGAGCAAGGAGGTATAGCGAGGGACCACCGGGAGAGCATCGAGGGAGCAAGAGGGAGCACGAAGGGAGCAAAAAGACAAATTGGGCTTTAGCGTGCGAGCAAAGTGACTAGACCCTTAGCTAACAGATAGTCACGTATTATATAGTTCAAAGGTTACTATATATATATATATATATTTATGTACATAGAGTGAGGAAGGAAGGGGGAAAGGTATACATAGATTTAGGTCTAAGAGAGAGTGTTGTTTTGTTTCTTGTGTGTGTGTGTGTGTGTGTGTGTGTGTGTGTAAGAGAGAGAAGAGGGGGGGTAAGGAGATTATGATTATGTGGCCCTGTAGATATGATATGGAGAGGTGTGCTAGGTATAGAATAAGAACGGGTGCAGGAGGACGGCTTTAGGATTTTGTCGTAGAGAGAGTTTTCATCGGCTCTGGTAGAAAGGAACTTTATACAGCCGTTTCAGTTACTCCCCCTTGGCAGCGTCTTCGCGCACCCTTCATCCAATACGCCAATACTCTCGCTACCTTGGCACATCCAAACAACAGTTAAGCTAGTCTTATCGCTGTATATATTCCGCAAACGTCCATTATTTACAACCCGTCAAGAATGACTTCACCGATAGTTGTGGCCACTAGCCAAGTCGATTGCATTTCGTAGAAAGGATGGGATCAGTATTTGAACTGTCCCTCCATATGCGCGAAAGGCGAAGAACTCTAGTGCCACCGCCACGGTCTACACCTCGTTGGATGAATTGTGGGAGTTGGGTGGGGTAGTCGGGGTGTCGAATGTGACTAGAGTCGTGAGGATTTCGAAAGCTGTGGATTGTACTCGCTGGCAAAAGGTAAGGTTTGCAGAGCAGCGCGCCTTCTCAGCTGGCACATCGATATGGATCTTCGTTTGAACCGAACAATTTCGTATCTTTCGTAACTGTACCGTACGGATGGACTGTCCTACTCACGCATATCAAAGGAGGATTGACTGTGCCGCCAGAAACTACCTCGGTAAGTCGGCACGGTATAATTCTTTCAGTGCGATCGAGATCTTCGTCGTGTCTTGCGCTTTCGTAGTATCTGCCTCTTCCCCCTCATAACGGGCGCTATCAGTGGGAATCTCGTATAAACTTGGCGTACTCTAGATTCAACACCAATTCCAGAGGTATAGTATAGTCTTATCCCAATCGGAAAGACTCGTTGGCGTTGATTTGACATGACTTGACGGAGACCTTGGTTTCGAGACTTAGATTTGCCAGATGGGTCTTCAGAAGGCGTCGTTATCGATCGGTAAGGGTTCGAGATGGAAAATGAACTTGCTGATAATTTCATGAGTGTGGTAGCAGAAAGGAAAGGGTGATATCGTTCACTGAACGATCGAATGTCACCTTGAACGCCAGCGCTCATTCTCGCTCGAACTATGTGCTCGCTTGTGGTCGTCGCCGCGTGTATGAAACGGCTCGGTATCGTTTGTGTGTGTATATATATATAAGATCTCGTTTCTATATTTATAATTTGTATGGACGATGGCCCTGCGATGCTGCAGGGCGGTCGTTGAAAGACTGCTGAGGGCCCGCCTGGGATGGTGCAGGACGAGTTTCTCGAGTCCGTGGAGGAGGCGACTGCGATGATTCAAGGGGGAAAGATCGAGGCTGACGAACGGAGCTCTGCGATGGTGCAGGGCGGCTCTGATCAGTAATTTCTGCTAACGACAATGCCTCGAAAAGCCCGCAATTTGAGACCGTCGATATCAAATAGGTACGATATGGTGTTGGTATATCCAAATATCAAAAAATAATCATGTTCACTTGCTGGATGTGGATCCCTCTCGAAAACTCGGTCTCTTTCTGTGTGCTATATCCTTACAAGTCCGGATAGGAGGATTGTATGTCTTAGGCGCTAGACTTGAGTTCTCCATTGCCACTCACGCATGAAGTATTTGTTGGACCAAGTGGCGTCAGAAGGACCATGATCACTCATTCCTTCACTCAGTTATTCTTAATCGGTCGACCCAAATGCCCCTGTAACAAGCGTTGGTCATGAAATTGACATAGACATCTTTCCCAAACCCTATTGGGACCGCTTATACTTCCTTCGTATGAGACAACCCCGGTTGGATATCGCCGCTGCCATTGCCCTGTCCAATTAGTATCAAAAGCACACTATTGCCACGGTCGGACATTGGAAACTTTGAAAATTCCTTTGCTTCGTTTCACAGTCCGCGGCTCCAGTCTCTATCTGCTTTTCCACTTCCGACTTCGCCTCAGTTTGAGCTGAGCGGAAATCCGGTGCCCAATCGTGAAAATGGTAGTCAGCAGAGCTGACTACTGAGGATCGCGAATGATATCTTCCGTCGCCCAATAGGGATTTTCCGCATTCTTGACGAGGGTGTTGAGTCTCCCCACAAATCCAGATGGTAACGATCGTAAGTGCCTCTTCGTTTACCTTGAACATTCTTTGGCTCGAAGTAAGCGCTGCCGATTTGTTTTCGTGAAGTTATATAAGGTCGTCGATTTTTGACTCGCATTCCGCGTGCTGAGCACCCGCAAAAGCTTTCGTATTACCTGCGCCCCTACCGAAGATTTCTCCCGCAGCGGCGTTGTGAATTTGGCCCTTGAGGCCTTTGATCTGCTCGCGCAGGTCAATGTTTTCCCGCTCCAGACGATTATGGGTTTTGATGAGCGTCGGGATAACGACTGTGCAAGTTTCCAGTTCATGCGAATCGGCCCAGTTTTTGTCATAGACAACATTGTATTGTTGCCACGAAGGAACCTGATAGATGATTTTTCGCCCTGGACATATGTATCGAGGTCGACTGTCGTTAGTAAGTCTCCATTAATCTGGAACTAATATCTGAGCTTGGTGATGAACCCTGCAAAGTCAACGATTAGGACCTGTTGTTCGGCCGAATCTGCCCTGGCTACAATCAGAATGTAGTCCTGAACAGACAGTGGTAACTTACTAACCACGTCGCCGAATGTCCGACAACGGAACCCAGACTCTACTAATGTAGCTGGCGTCCAATTCGAGGGCGAGTTTAGCGTCAGAGACCACGACGGCTTATTTCATCCATCATTGATCTACGACGTTGACTTCCAAACACGAACCCGAGCCGTGGGCGCACGCAATTTGGTAGATGAATCAGATTCCGAAAAGTAGGACTGGGAAGACAATGTCCTGATATTGGCAATTCACGTTACCCTAGTCAATCTCATCACACACGAACAGTGGTGCCTGTGGTGGCTGAGACTGCTAGACCACTTCGACATTCACCTCTTCACCTGCGGTCGTTCCGTCGAAAAGCCTGCTGCTGGGAGTAGACAATGCAGCCATTGATCTGGGGGATCTCCGCCGGAGTCAGAGGGTTCTGGGACTCGGGACTCCACGGAAATCCTGTTTATTTTGGTATTAAAGTATGGACGCTGGCCAACTCGTAGTATAATCTTGGTTGCGTCAAGACTTTATTGATGGCGTCGTGGAGTTAATTGTAGGTAATATGCGGAATGAGAGGTAATTACCTTATAGTAGGGAAGCTTATATATTTAATTCAAGCTGATGCAACAATATATATATATATAATGGGTGATGATAGACCGCAGAAGGACTTGGCGGATAGCTTATATATATGTGAGGAACAAGATGCCGAAGCAATTCGGAATTTGCTACAGCTGAAGTCCTCTGGCTAACAAAAATACTATATATGACCGGGAGAGAAGTAATGCAAGTTGACGATTATAAACCAAAACGCTGCATTGCCAGGGTTGAAGAAAGACGAGCCATGCTCTACGCGCGAACGTATAAAGTGGAAAGAGGAGTAGAGCCAACTGAAAAGTAGGAGAAGATGAGCTGTTGGGGTGCATTATATTCTACCGCGATGCAACGTCGCCCGTGTGAAGAACGTTATGAAGTAAGGACTTCTAGAGCAGAGTAACCGCGTGAAGCTTTTCGAAGTGATATACCCAAGAAGTGAAGTCCCAAAGTCTCTCGATATGACGTTTGGAAAGTCGCCATCTATGTCGCGGAATTGGTGCTGTCAAGGACTGGCGTGATCTTGAATGAACATATCTTCCAAGGCAACTGCAGTAGGCGGGTCATCGTTACCCTAGTTGAATTCAGCTCCGACTTCATCTTCACCCCCTCTCTCCTTCAGTTGTGCCTCTCTCCACACCTCTCCTAAAGTCTTCCTCTGCTTCCCCCGTGCATTCTCTCTCTTCTGCCTCACCCGCAACGGGACTTCCCCCTTGTCTATCTGGCAGTCCATTAAACCCTTCACCGGTACCCTTGCCTCTAGGTCCTCCGCCATTATAGTCTTGTTATCCAGTCGAAAACCGCGATAGTAGTGCTGTCGTTGGATGTACGCTTGATGATTAAGCACGCTGCGATCGATGGTGAGGTGGAATTCTTTGTTTTCTGTTTCAGAGGTCTTGACGGTAGAGGCTGAAGGCGAGGGCGGGAAGGGAAGGGAAGTCGCTGAGATATTGGAGGGAATTGGATTGGGAGTGAAAGGGTTTGAAGATCGTGAAGACGAGGCCGAAGGCTTGTCGGCTATTGGCTCCCGCATTGAATTCTCGCCTGTAGCCAGTGATTCCAGCCATTCTTGCTTATCGTCCGAGTCCTCCGGCTCCGGTTGCTCTTCATTGACCGGCGCATCTCCCTTTTCTTCAACAGCTGGGGCTTGAGTGGTACTATGGATTTTCGACGAGTGCAAGCTGACTCCTGGTCTCTTCAACTCGAAGCGCAATGGACTGGCATTGATCGCGTCCTGTGCCGAACTTGGGTTCTTGTATATAGCTAATGCGGTATTTGCAGCGTAAAGATTAGGTTCATGCTGCCCTCATCCGATCATATTAGCCAGCTTTCTAGCCAGACTTTAGTAAAGTGCCCTTGAGTGAGTGATGACGATTTTGGCTTACTTTCAGATGCTTGTACATAACCACCTCCCCATACTGCTGTAACACACGCAGCACCTCCGTGCTCTCTGCCAGATTGCGTGGCTGAGGATGGATTTTGACGTGTATAGCTCGACCTACTGTATTGGCGTAAGCAGGAAGCGCCCGAACCGCTTGAGCAGCCATGTATATTGGGGGCGAGCTTGAGAGAGTGAGAAGGAGGTAATAATGACAGAGGTGTGGATTTGATTCGAAAGCTGATGCACGGCTGGATTGGGACTAGCGCGTGATATCTGATCACTTGGCGCTCTACCACCAGCACTTCCATCTGGAAGGCAACAAGAATGTCGATTCGTCTGCGAATGCTTCACTAAATTACAGACTACTAAAGCAAACATCACTCAACATTCTCTTCAACTCCCATGGTTGGTTGAGTGAACCAACGGCTCGCTTTAGCGAGCTTGTGTCTTCACTATTCTGCCAAATATCCTTTCTCTTGATCCAGTAGACAGGTTTTGCAGTCCCGATTTCAAGCGATTATTCAATATTATTCAATAGTTAATAGCTATATCAGGCTATAGTATTTACTAATTATATAGATTATTAAGTTAGTAATTTAATTATTAAATTACTAATTTAAGATAGCTTTAAAAATCTATTTAGGAAATAAAAGATTAAAAAATAAGCCTTAATAAATTTACTTAGACGTACGGTAAGACGAGTCCTAATATTAGGATATAGTATTAGGGGAGGAGTTATAAGTAGTAGTAGTAGTAGTAGAGGTAATAGACTAGGGAGTAGAGGGGAGATACCCTTATAAGGGTTAGGGAGCCTAGTAGGGGGGAAAGAATTAGAAGATAAGGGAATACGCGTTAGGAGGATATTAATAAAGGCCCTAAAAGCTATTATAGCTATATAAGACGCGTTAAAGGGCGGAATAACGCGTAAGATAAAAAGGATAGTAGGGGTAAAGCTTAAATATATAAAGGAGTTTATTATAAAGGTAGACTAATAACTTAAGGAGGTATATAAGTTTAAAAGGGTAGTAGAAGAATAGTCCTAGGGGGGGAAGATATAAGGGGGTAGAAGGAGCTAGGCGTAGATAACTAACTAGAGCCTAATAGGTATAAAAATAGGTAATATAAGCCCTAGGGGGATATTTATTATAGCGCTAATAGGTAATATTATAAGGAAGGGATCTAGAGTAATAAATAATAGGAAGGCTAGGACCTTAATAGTCTAAATTAATAATAAAACTAAGAGGGAGGTAGTAAGGGCGCTTATTAGGGAGTAGCTAGTTAAGAGATTTAAGATAATTATATTCTTAAGGATATAAGAGATTATAATAGTAAAGTACCTAATTAGAGGTAACCTAATACTATTTATAATAGAGATAGAGGTAAGGGAGGAGCTAGAGGAGAATAATAATTAGGTAAGGAAGGTATATAAGTTAGTAAGGGTACTAAGATAAACCTTTATTATAAGTCTAATTATATCCTAATATATATTAAAGTTAACCTTAAGGTAGAGGAGGTAATCTTATACCTATAAAGGGTATAAAAGATAGTAGACCTAGTAGAGATAAAGAGGTAAGCGGGCGCCCTTTAATACTTACTATTAAACGGGGAGCTAATAATTAAAGGATAAATAGATAGCTACCTAGCTAATATACTTTAAGGCCTAGCGGAAATTATAAAAAAGGTAGTATTATAAGTAAAGCCCTCTTTAGAGGTAAAGTCCTTTTAGAACTTAAATTATATAAAGGTTATAAAGATAGTATTAAAGCTTAGGGTAAAATATAGTTATAAGAGAAGTTAAAGGAGTTTAAAGGTATAATAAGAGGCTTAAAAAATTAAATATCTTATAATTAGATAGTTATAATAAGAAGCGTAGGAGAAGTAGGTAGAAGGGATAAAATATATATAAAGAAATACTTCTTAATACTAAGGAGATAATAATATTTATTAATTATATACTTACTAAAGCGGGTATATATAGACTTTTTAGTATAAATTTATAATAGAAGGATATATAATAGGACTTTAAGATATATACCTACTATTCCTACTCTTAGAATAATTATTAATAAAAGGTAGTAGTACTACTTAAATAGTATAAGTATAAGAAGGAATATAATAGGAGATCTAAGTATATAATAACTAATAATAACCTTATATAAGTACTAGATTAATAGTAATTAAAAGCTAATAAAGTTTAAGCTAGAAAATATAAAAAGAAGTAAAATATAAAAGATAAGAAGGAGAAAATATAAGATTATAATATTAAATAAGATATACTCTCTACTTACTAAGGTAAAAAGATTATAAGGGAAATAGAGAATATTAGTTCTAATAAAATTCCTTCTTATAAAGAAAATAATAAATAAGACTCCTTTTTAAAAGGCTTACATATTTTACTCTTATTTATAATAATATTATTATTACCCTCTAGTATAAGTATTATATTAAAAGGTTCCCCCTATTAGTAGTAAAGCCTAAGTCCTTAATATTAAAGTAATACTAGCTACTAGAGTAGTATTAATATTAAGAGTAATTTTAAAGATAAAGCTAACTCTATTAATAGTATTATCTATTAATTATAATAACTATAATAGTAGAATAAGAAAAAGAATAGGGGGATAAGGTTATAAAAAGATAGGTAAAGACTTAAATAAATATAAAGGTCTTATCTAACTTAGGATATAACTACTATATTAATTAATTTTATAAAGTAAAGTTTAAAATTCTTTAAATTTTATAATATAATAACTCTAGTAATAATATTTATAAATATTAATAGGCTTATATTAATAAGTAGTACTTAGGCCCCTCTACTTATTAATATTAGTATATTTATAATAACTAGTACTTAGGACCTAGCCTTAATCAAGAAGCTAGAACTTATTTATAAATAGTAACTTAATATTAACGCGGAATTTAAATATTTAATTAAAGGAATATAATAGACTTATAATATATTAAATATACTTTATAAGGAGTTATAAGCCTTTATAACTCTATTATAAAAGTAAATAGGGGCCTAGGAGGACCTTATTTAAATACTTTATATAAATTAAGTCTTATATTAATAGTACCTAAATAAAGAGATAGAATAAATATAAAAAATACTAGAAAATATTATTAATAAGATTAGTCTTACTATCCTTATAAATAATAATATAGTAAGCCGTCCCTAGATATCTAATAGAAAGGTTATAAGTATAGTATAATTATATATTAATAGGCTTAATAGTATTAAGGATATAAATTAAGTAAGTAATAGTAGAGACTCTAAAAGTAATAATAATAATAGTAAGTAAAGGAGAAATATTATAAAGGATTTTTATATAAAAGTTAATAAGGAGCTTAGTAAAGATAGGGTTAATAATATATAATAGGAATACTATAAGACTAGTAGATATAATACTTAGGTATATTTTATAGCTTTAATATATAAAATAATATAGAATAATAGACTAACTATTAGTATAAACCCCTAATATTTAAGTAACTTAGAATTAGGATATTTTAGAATAAGAAGTAGAAAAACTAAATAGAATATAAAAGTAGAAACTTTAAGCGAGAATAAAGAAATAAGGCCTTATAAGATACTTACTATTTTATAGTAATTATATAAATAGGTTATATTACTTAATAAGGGCGGGTTTCCTATATTTCTTATATATATTATAAATTTAAGCTACTTTATAACTTATCTTTATAAGCTTCTTTATAATCTTAAATTTAATAATAAGCTCTTTATTAGTAATATAATCTATAAACTAATAGTATTATAATATTAGAGTTAGGTAATTATATATAGATTATAAGCTTATAATCCCTTTAGTTATACTATAAGGCTTAATATAAAGAAATATATCTAAGTAATTATTAGGCGGAGTTAATTACTAATAAATATTAGTAGATTATTAAAGGCCTTATTCTAAATTAACTAGATACTATATTTTAGCCTTATAAATAGGTAAAATAGTTTATTAATAGTACTACTACTTAATAGATATTACTAATAGGTATTAGTCCTAATTTTATTTTATACTTAAAGGTATTTATTACTTAAAGTATCTATATTATCTTAAAACTATACTTAATAGTAATTTATATACTAGCTATTCTTATATTAAACTTTCTCTTCTATATATTTAAGTAGCTTATATATAGTAATATAATAAATTTTATATACTTATAAGCTTTATTACTAAATAGATCTAGAACTTACCGCCCCTAGAATACTTAATATAGCTAGTCTTATATATTAGAAGTTTATAATATTATTAGGTTATTTACCTTTCCCTTAAATAGGCTATATAATATACTAATTAGACTATTTAGGTATATTACCCTTAACTATATTATATTATATACCTTTTTATATATAGAGTAGAAGAACCTCTAGTCTTCCTTTAATTAATAGAAGCGCTGAAATATTTTATTAATAAACCCCTAAATTATAGACCTCTTATATATTTTACTTATATATTTAATTACCCTTATATACCTTTAAATCCTATTATATTTAAGAATAGGATACTAGTATAAGATAGGATTATAGTAATTATATAGGTATTTAAGGATATTATTAATAACTTATATAAAGGACGTAGGTATAAGAATTTTACTAGAATAAGATATAAAGTAAGCTCTAAGCTAGGCTAATAACTATATTACTAGTTAATACTTTTAAGATTAAAATAAGTAAGTAATTAATATATCTTATTCTTAGTAAATCTAAATATCCGCCTTATTTACTTAAGTAGGAAATTATTAAGACTCTACTCCTTACTCTAATATTTAATTAATAGGATATAAGCGTAGCGTAGGACTTAGCTAATATAATATAAACTAAGGATAAGGAGGGCTAGAGTAGCTATATATATAAGTTCTTTATTAAAATTAATATCTATAGTATATTATTATTAATAATATAGATAAATAGATAATTATTAAAAGGGGTTTTACGGGTAAATCCTAGATAGGTAGAGCTAAGTGGCGACGGCTTATATTCGGGTAAATTTAGATTAGGGTTAGCGTACGGCTAGACCCGTACAAATCATTAAATAAACGTTGAATAATCTCACTGCAAAACCTGTCTAGTATCTAATAGCAATCATCGTCAAGCAAGCACTGTACCCACGAAGCAACGATTCTCCATTCGCTCATTGATCATCATAGAGAGCATCAGCTGCTTCGAGACGAAAGCGCCCATCGTAGCTCCAAAGACTCCACCAATAATATGTTACCGAAGCCATCCTATATTATTTTGGACGAAATGCTAGCCACTAGATATAGCATCAACCTAACATCAAAGAAGACTCTCTCCCCTTCCCCATCTCATTTGACAAAATCTTCAAGCCCTTTCTGCATCCTCATCGTCTTCATCACCATCATCATCATACCACTACTCACATCACCCAACACGCTCTCTCTCAACCCCTATCAGCTTTCTATAACTGTTAAGGCCCTATAGAATGCTGCTTAAAGCCATAGCCATGACTGCCAATTGCAGATATGGATGAATAGGCAAGAGGCGTAAAGCTGAAGTAGGAAGACGCAGACGGAATCATTACCGTAGCGATGTAGGCACGAGTGGAGACTAGTCCATAGAACTAGTAAGCTCCCTCAGCGAAAGAAGTATTGAGGCTTGCTTGGCCGTAGATCCGGATCCATAACAGAATCACAAGAGGGAGCTGCAATCATCAATGCCACCAAAAACCCCACCTAATCATCGATAAAACGAAAACCATCACAAAACATCGCCCCTTCTATATCTCACACCTCAAGAATATCACCCATACGCAGATAATCTCCAATGCCATCCTAGTGGCTATCGGAAAATCCTAGTAGAGATGAATCATCAACCCACTGAAGCTTCTCGCCCTAGTAAACAGCAATCATGGCCCGTCAGCCAGATTGTAGGATTCCTTTGCCGCTTTGCATGGTCTTATCATTCTTAGCACTTGGTGAGAAGGGCGTGACCCTCGGTGCTGTCTCTGTTAGTATGCATGTGTCGGATCTAGGGTACGCTGGAGGAGGTTTATAGGCAAGAGAGCCATCCATTACAATTGAATGCTCGAGATTGAACGCTGCCGCTGCCACTTTTGCCTCCGAAGAAGGCTGATACGTTGGTCCGTCAGATATCCACATGCAGTTGGCACACCCAACATTAGCTTCGTTTTCGGTCTATGTGGATTAGGTAATTGGAAAAGCACTATACTGGGGTCAAAGGAGGCGATTACTACCGGTCAACATGTAGGTAATGATAAGGTACAGCAGGAATCAGGACGGACCGGCCATCGACAGTTATTACCTGCACTAAAGGAAGGCGATGCTTCTCTACTCATCCATCGCTCGGAGCAAGCTTGTTTCTCCGTCTGATCTCAGTCCATCTACTCAAAGCACCCAACTCCAACAGACTCATTCGCCGAGTAGTACCACTAGGGTTACCGATAATAATAGGTTTCCATTCGTCCTCCGGACCAGACAGGATGTTCGTCCCGAACCGCTCGGACGGAATGATCTGAACAGTCTTGAACCGCCACAAGGCGCCGATCAATAGCAGCGTCAGTATTAGCAATATGCCTGCCATGACAGCAGTGGCGGTCTGTGCGCCGAGGTGCCTTTCTGCTACACCGCCCCAGGCGGTAGATCCAGCAGCAATGAGAAAGGCAAATGTATGAGCAACGGCGAACCCAGCGGTCACACGAGGGAAGCAGGAGAAGTTGGTTCTCTTCCTCCTGGTCTCTTCAGGCAGCACGCGGCGAGGTCTCCCAGTCATCCCTGGCTGCAAGTCCGAGGTATCGTACGTTTCCATTATGATGCCGTTACACTCAGCAATGGCAAGATTGGAGAGGAATCCGACAAGGCCGGCGAAGATGATGGGCACCATGTAGTTGGTGGGTCGTCCTCCCGATGCAAGTGTGTAGGCCAGGTCAGCAAACGGTAAGGAAATCATGAAGATGGCCCTCCTCACAAGATGAGAGGTCCAGGTGACGCGCTTTTCGAAGGTCATACTGTCCGTCCTTTGGGGGTGGTGCCTCGATCGGCTGAACAAGGATGCTTTTTGGAATGGTATCGCAAAAAGAGCGCCGAGGGGAATAATTGCGACACCTAGTCCAACGTATTGAGGATGGAAGCGATAGTATTTAGACAGAAGAGACCCAAGTAGCTGTCAAGATGTCAGCCGCTGGGTATGTTAACGATGAAGGGCTGACCTACTACTATCACCAAGACCACTTGACCGTATATCCAGCCGAGATAAAGCGAAAGGATTGCAAAGCCCGGTTGCTTGAGCATGCGAATAGCGAGGACATGGCCCCACCAAACCTCTTCCCACCACCAAATTGGTCCAGTAGACTGGAGATGCATCTTGATCTCGCCTCTTGCGACTCTCCTCGAGACATCGCCCCCACTACGGACCTCAGCCATCGACCTACGGTAGGCCGATCTTCGCACCTCCGGCGTCAGAATGTTCAGTACCAACACAGCGGCGTTCATGATGATGAGGATCCAGAAGCCCCACGAGACGTCTAGGCCGCTGATGATGCCGGCGCCAATCAGGAAGCCAATGCCAATGGATCCTATCGAGCACCATGTCCAGATGCTAAGCCATACTCCCATCCCACCTCCGTGCCTTCGGACATCATTCGCGTTCACAGTCTCTTGATGAGGATTACCACTCTGCAACGACGCCCCATACAAATCAAGCAGAGTAGTCTTGAAATTTATATTGGCGAACCCCATGACAATCCCAGCGAACATTCTTGGCACCAGAAGACCAACTCTATACGTTGCCACGTATGGTGATCTATTCATGCTAATCGCAAGAGCTTGAGGGAATTGCAACGGCAGAAGAATCGCTAGTGCTGCTAATGTGTATGGCTTTCGCCCATGAAGAAGAGGTAGTGGATAGAACAAAGCGGTGGTGATGGCCAGACCAATGAAGAAGAACACATTCCCCAGAATTGTGTAATGATGTTCGTCCGCAATGGCGTACTGAATTGCAGGTACTTCGCCCGCATATATACCAACGATAAGTCCCATGAAGGCAGTAGTTATGCAGACAACTGTGGCCGTGTATCTCTTACGCGGATTGCTCCAGTCTCGAGCAATTGGGGACCGACGGTGGGACCGACTAAGACTGAATCCACGTGGCTCACGTATGCTGAAATGATGGCGACCCTCGAGATTGTAGGTATTGTTCATTGGAGGAGCTCCTTCCTTGTTAGTGGCATCGATCTTTGACTCATTGTTACGCAATGGTGCGAAAGTGTCCTCGCGAGGATGGAAAGGAAACGGACCTTGTCTGGGCGCCTGCGAAGGTCCATCTGCTACTGCTTCCTGGAACACCGGGTGATACCGCAAACCAGATGTTTGAAAATCAGCAACATATGGTACGCATTCGCAATCACTTTCTTCCTCGTCAGTGTCTTTACCTTGCGACAGGTTCAATTTCTCTGACCTGGACATGGTCCCATGATTGACGTTTCTTCTGAGACGGATGGAACTTTGGCGCGGCTGTATTGGAGGTCGTTGATGCATGCTCACATAACCGCGGACCTGATCCCTAGTCATTGTGTCTTCTGAGATACCGTGTTCTCGTACAAGAAAGGCATGCTGCTCCTTCGCAGGGGCCTGCACCATAGGCGGTGCTTGGGGCGCGGGAGGCGGTGGCCTCACGTCCAACCGTAATCTGGATGGGCGAGGAGGTATCGTAATGGCAGCCCAATCGATAGGGCTGGAAGACTGATGGCGTAGAGTCTCTTGCGCAGGATTGAACGCTTTCGACGAGGACCGCGGTGCTTCAAGACATTGACGGGGCGTGACGAGCTCGTCATCCTCACCATTTGGTACCGTGGACTGATGCCTTGTTTGTGCAGGGTAAGGAGTTGCATCGCGAGCCTTCTTGAAGTGACCATGGTACAGAGCATCACTCTCAGGCTCGTTGATTACCACATGGTCCCGTTTGTGATTTGTGATATGAGGAGGAACCGTGGTAGGGTTGTTCTCTTCGTCAATACCTCCTGACAGCGCAGATGGGTATTCACTGCTGTTTGAAGACATGTCGGAGTCTGCACGACAATAGCCATTGCGTTGAGCCTGGGAAGAGAGTGGTGCGCTTTCGCTCTGATTTCTGCTTGTAGCCTGCCCCGCAATGTTTAAAGCCTCTTTTAGAAGAGACTCAAGATCAGTGATGACTTTGGTAAATCCCTCACCTTGTTTGTCCTGCTGACGTACGATCAATGTCCCATCTGTACTAGTCGAGGCATTCAAAGGTCCTTGCTGATTTTCGTCTCTCAAGGGTTTGTATCCTTGCCTCGCTGACATCGCGTTTCCTTGGGAGCGCTCTGGGATTTGTGCTTTGCGCTTGGAACGATAATTTGGTCTGGCCGTCAAATTTGAAGGAGGGCCGGTGCTCACTTGCTCGATGGAGGAGCGCAGAGCAGGCGTTAGTCGTCGAGAATGAGCACTCAAATTGGATAGCATTGATATAGCTCGACTGATGGTTGAGAGCTTTGCGGTGGCCTCAGATGATCGTCTGGCGTCACCAACTAATGGAGCTATGGCCTCATCTCCGTCTTCTCTTGTAAGAGAAGCAATCTCAAGCGGCTTGGGTATGAGGGGTGACACTGGGCTTGTAGCAAGTTCTTCATCATTCAAAGGTAACGAATGAAGGCTCGAGACCAAGCTGGAACGTCCAATGGAAACCATTGGCTCCGAATCTGCCGGGATTGCGGCCGTCATATGGTGATTGACAATATCATCTACTGTGGTTTGCCTGAGTGGTGGCAATTTAGCCAGCAGATCACGAATCCCCGAAGCACCTAACAAGATGTCCTGCGTGTCTTCGTGCGTGTCGAGCGTGGGCTCGATCTGCGTCACATAAACATCCTGACTTTGGGTATTCTCATCATTGTCATCTCCCGTGGCACCAAGCGGCACTTTCAAGTCGTCGACCTGCCCGTGCCCGTGATCGAGATATGGTTCAAGTGCTGGCTGACTATCTTGATCCGAGGTGGCCTGGTCTGTAATGGGCTTCGCTAGCAGCTCGTTTTTTGGTATCGATGCGATGTTGGATTCCACCATCTTCGGTGGAGAGGTATTGCGGAGGCTCGACGCTGGCTGATCGACTTCAGCCGTAGGCTGAATGATTTCAAAGTGGTCGTGCTTCACCACGTCTTTCAAAGCATCAACAGCGGTTTGATGAGAATGCGCGTCATTCAGTCCCCCGTGATATGGGATGGCAAAGACTCCGTTATCTCTTGCTTCTACGGTGTCGTCTATAGCAGGCGAGACATTTTTCGGGTCGTGGTCTTTTCTAGTGTCGATTTCAGATTGATAGCTACCAGGGACATGCAAAGGTTTGGGCCTCAGCATCTTATTCGCATCAGTGGTAGGTGGAACGGTCCGAAGATGAAACCGAGGAATTCGGGTTCCAGTCAAACTCTTTGACGAGGAGGACTCCGTCCGATACACAGAAGCAGGAATGCCGGTTTCTCGTCCGAGGATGTCAACATGCGCTCGTTGGTTCAGACCCGATGCCGGGGTGGACCACAGCCACTCGCTCGACGCCTCACGGCCAGTCCGGTAGCTGGGCTGGCTGGGTCGTCTGGCGTTCACATCACTACTATCGTCATCGATCCGACCAGCAGGGCCATCAAACCTGGTTGCTCCCATGTCTGAGTACAAGCCCTCTAGCCGTGCAATTTTCACAGCAGTCCTATCTGGGTTTAATTTGTGGGCCTTAGTGTGTCCGAGAGATTGATCAGATCGATTTTCGTCAGAGCCACGAGAAGTGAACTTGTGATTAGGAGACGGAAAAGGCGTTTGCGGTGAGCGTCCTTGATTCCGAGCAACAAGCAAGGACCGTATGCGATCTCGCAGGTTTGCGTCCACTGCTGGAGATATTGTAAAGCCTCGCTCAGGTAGCAGAGATGACTCGTTCCAGCGAGCAACCTGCTCCATAAGCGAGACTCACGGAGTGATTAAAGCATCGAGACCGTGAGATGAATGAGGGAAAGACTGTTGTTAGATTATACAGGGAATGCGGATGTAGAGAGAAGGTATACAGTGAGGAAGAAGGACAGAATAAAGAGAAGAAGACAGGGAAAGAAGAGAGTATGGCAATTGCTTGCCTTGACATATTCGTGAAAGAGGGGTTCCTTCCCAGGTACTGCTCACAGAAGGAGCGACGGGCACACGGGTATTGTGCATCATTGTGTGTGTCACGAAACATGCCTCGTTGAAGCGAACATCTCAGCATAGAGCAGTGACTGACAGCAGTAAGTACTGGAAATCGGGTTTACAGTCAGAACGACATCAAGCCATGCACTTTTCATAGACTTCTGGACCTGCTTCCGATGGACGTAGCCCATGTTACGAATTTCAGGTGCGACTGTGCTCGAGAGAAATAAATTTAGCGAAGATGGCAATGGAGTTCTGGTCGTTGTGTCAGATAATGAGTCGTGAAAACACATGCCAAGAGGATGAAGGTGGAGGTTGCATTGGATCGGCCATTCGTAGTCTGTAGAGGCTCATCTCTTGGCGTCGGAGCTTCCCGAGCATACGAGCCCCTTTCCTCCGATCTTACCAATGCTCTCATTCGTTCACGGGCACCACCGCTTATGCAGGAATGAGCCCAGTAAGCCCGTCAAGCAAGATCGCAGGCGATCAGCATGACAGACAACACGGCTTACTCGTATGCTGAAGCCCAACCGTCTCATTTGCTCTCACCTCATGTTTTCTAGCGTGGTAGGACGACAGCTGAGTACATGGAAAGGAGCGTAACACAACGCTCTATGGACCCAAGCCTCAGCCGAGGTAGCATGGAATTTCTATGGTGCCTGCAAAGCTTCGTATCTGCATGGTCTGAATGTCTTATTCGTTCGCTAAATCTCGTCTCGTCGATGTAAGGGCGGAGCTGACAATGTGGTAAAGCGAATGTCGTATAGCAAGATCCCGACTCAGGTAGGTGAGTACAGGTATAAGAGCATATAATTCTCTGCTACCTTCTCCCCTTTCCATTAATTCATCCTGCTCTTCCTCACAGCAACCAAAGCTAATCGCCAATACCCATCGCATCTTTGCTTGGAAATTTCCAAAACACATAAGTAGCAAGTGTATCGGCAGACATCGACCGTATACACTATGCAACTATTCCACCTTCTCCCCCTTGCCTCGCTCGCGCTGGCCCTTCCGCACGCACATGAGAAACGTCAGACCTGCAACAGTCAAGCCTGGAACATTCAGCAATACACTGCTTTCGATGCAGGCCCCACATCACCAGCTGGCGGCCCTCCAGCCTTCACCGATTCGCATATATCTTTCCTGTTCGCCGATCCCAACTTCGGCATCCAGTATCAATGCGGCGCTGAAGCTCAGACTGGGAAATCGCTAGGCTCGTTGGCAGGTTTCAACAGGTACTACTGTGATGGTGGGAACATGTCTTTCCGGTACTTCGGATCTTCAATCGAGCTGCAGAGGACTGGCGTACCTTGCGAGAAGTAAGCCAGACCTTTCTTGATCTTATACGGTACAGTATGTTGGGCTAACAAATTCTCACAGCATCACATACACCGAGTCTGGCGATGCCAGCTTGTCGTTGAATTGTTACTCGCTCTTCGGTGGGCAGCAATGTGAGACGGTGACTCAGGTAAACGTCGATATAGCCTTCCTAACACAGACGGGTTGATGAGGGTATGGCTTGTGACTGTTTCGGCATTCGCCGTCAAGCAACAGAGCAAAGTCATGCATTTGTCACATTATAAGGGCTAATTAGCAGATGTCGGATTTGAGAGGAGAAAGACAAAGAAGCCACAGGTGTAGATATTAGATCTAGCTTTGATCAATCGCAGGCTCAGTAATAGAAGATATGTATACAGATTTGCGCGGAAGCATTCCGCTATGACATGGGCCTTTGCTCTTCTTGAACACAGACGAGGTATCTTACAATAAACCTCACCTCAATTGATCCTATTACGTGAATCAAGACCTGATCACAAATGTCACAACTCCTCAAAAAGCCTCTCAAGCTAGCCCTCGTGCAACTAGCCACAGGTTCCTCCCCCCCATCCTACCCCATCACCACCACAAAAAACCCCCATCTAACCCCCCCACCCCCAGGCGCCGACAAACCCCACAACCTCGCCCGCGCCCGCACCCGCGTCCTCGAAGCCTCCCGCGCCGGCGCCACCCTCATCGTCCTCCCCGAATGCTTCAACTCCCCCTACGGCTGCCAACACTTCCCCAACTACGCCGAAACCCTCCTCCCGCACCCCCCCACGCAAACCCAATCACCCACCTACCACGCCCTCTCCGCCCTCGCCCTCGAATCAAAAACCTACCTGCTAGGCGGCAGCATACCCGAATACGTCCCCACCACAAAAAAATACCACAACACCTCCCTCCTCTTCTCGCCCTCCGGGGCCCTCCTAGCCACGCATCGAAAAACCCACCTCTTCGACATCGACATCCCCGGCAAAATCACCTTCCGAGAATCAGACGTGCTCTCCCCCGGCAACAAAGTCACCCTGATCGACCTCCCCGCCTACGGCAAAATCGCCCTCGCAATCTGCTACGACATCCGCTTCCCAGAACTCGCCACCATCGCCGCCCGCAACGGCTGCTTCCTCCTCCTCTACCCCGGCGCCTTCAACCTCACAACCGGCGCGCTGCATTGGGAACTGCAGGCGCGAGCGCGCGCGATGGATAACCAGGTCTATGTCGGCGTGTGCAGTCCGGCGCGGGATATGGAGGCGAGTTATCACGCGTGGGGGCATAGTATGGTTGTGGATCCGAACGCGAAGGTGGTGTGCGAGGCGGGGGTGGGGGAGGAGGTTGTGTATGCGGATTTGGATGGGAGGGAGATTGAGGAGACGAGGAGGGGGATTCCGATTTATAGGCAGAGGCGGTTCGATGTTTATCCGGATGTTAGTAAGGGTGATATTAGGTTTGATGAGTGATGGTTGTATGAACGCGATTGTATATATTCCTCCTGTAAGACCTTGCTATCTGGATAACCAATTCTACCAACCGCAATGTCCATATACTGAGCCATGTCCTTCCTCCACATGCTGATTAAGTTCCACATTCAATGCATCAGCATTCAAGTATATTCTCCGTTTGCTCTCGACATTATTCAATTCCATCTAAACGTTGTGGATTTCTTCCAGTACTATCGACAGTCTCTACCCCAATCAAGGGCGTAGTGCGTGCATCAGGGCATGAAGGGCCCCTTGCGCGTTTTCGGGAGCGAAGGCTAGGTGTAAAGCAATGGAATACGAAATTGGCTGAACTGGAAAAGATTATGAATTGATCTGCATGCTTTGTTCTAACTATTTGAAAAGAATTCTCCGCCTCAGCGCATATTACGAGTAGTTCTGTACAACCTGATCACAACCGTACCAGCAATGCAAAGGGGCAGTCAGAGTGACCCCGCCACAGTCCCCTTTGCTTTGTAGATGAAAGGGACACAGAACACCGAAGCAAGGGGGCAGTCAGATACAAATCCGCCACAGTCCCCCTCGCTCGCAGGCTTTCAGCCTCCCCATCATCCTAATTTCCGACAATCCAGTGTCTCAAGACAAGGCCAATCGACACAATTAGTAGGTAATGAGCAATCCTCCAAATCGATCCGTTAGCCTAAAACCTCCTTGTCCATCCGACAATCAAGTGTCCTGAAACACGATCGATCGACAAAGTTAGTAGGTGCTGTTGAGGGTCTGAGTTCTCCAACCGGTCTGATGGCATGGAGCCTCCAACAATTCCCAATTTCCGACAATCAAGTGTCCTAGGACACGATCCATCGACAAAATTAGTAAATACTGCTGGAATTTCAGTCCACCACACTGGGTTGAGCTAGCCGAAGAGTCGATCAGATATTTTCACCCTTGTTCCCGTTACGATTGATGACAGACTTTCATCCAGTGAGTGTGAGATAGCTTGAGAGGGGCGCTCTTGAGGTGCTGTGTGCCTTGGTGGATATACTTCGGAGGCGAAGCTGATTGATTATGTGACGTGGAGAAGATGAAAGCAGAATGCCACCAACGCCGTTGATGTCCGTATGCTTCGCTAAGACGACGAAACTTCTTGGGTCCGAGACATTTCCGTACAAACCCATGGGACCGCAGAGATGCAAACCGTGAAATGCTGAAATGATGGTTGCCAGACGCCGTACTATTTCGAAGAACCACAAATGTGCAATCGCATACAAACTCCATTGGTTATGATACTGACCGGCCGAGATCGAAAATCCTCAGCTCGGCCTATTTGCCGACAAAATGCCAGCCAACTCCTTCGCGTCGTCATCCTTCCCAACCTTGAAAGTGTAGACGTCAATCTTGCCTTTTGCATTAGGGACTGGCACTCTAATCGCTTTGGCTGAAGTACTCTCGTAGGTCATGTTGTTCAGTAGACCAGCATTCACGATGATTCTACCGCTTGGTTCTGCGCGTAGCAGAAGCCTAGTACTGCCTGTTGCCCGGTCTTTCATCACACGGAGAGGTCCGACGCCTTTGACGATCCATTTCGAGTCCCCTTGCGACGCAGCATCATAGATCATTGCCTTTGCTTTGACTTCGAAGAGGACATCCTCATTCTCCTCGCCCGGCCGAGCCAACATTAGATCTACCTGATCATCTTTTGGAAGGGCGTCCTCGTCATTACCAGCAGTGGACTCAGTGGCACTCTCTGCGGTAGTTGCGCCGGGAGAAGTGGCACGTGAAGTTGCGCCAGAAGCGGTGTTTGATGGAGGTGCCAATGACTGAAGAGTAGGATTGGCAGAAAATGCGTTGTTTGACGAGAATGCGGAGAAAAGTGTGGTAGGCTTGGCAGGAGAGGCGTGGTTTGGGGGCAAGGCAAATAGACCTGCAGCAGCCTTGGCTCGAATGTTAGTATTCGAAGACATCGCGAACAAATTTACGGCAGGCTTGGCCACAGAGGCTGTGGTCGATGTAGGCACTGACAACTCTGCCGCAGGCTCCACAGGATTGACGATGTCAGCAGGCTTTACAGCATTAGCAGGGGTGAAGCCGAAGCCGAACCCAGTCGTAGGAGCTGGTATTGGAGAGGTGCCGAACAGACTGGAAGTAGATTTAAGCGGCGACTCAGGTGTAGCATTGGTCTTCGAAGCGCCAAACAGACCCTTGAATGGAGAATTCGACGGGCTTGGAGCAGTGACATTGACTACGGGCGACATGCTCTGGCTGCCAAATTTGATCGGGCTATCCGCTTTCCACGTATGATCTCCAGTCGGACTCTCCCCCAACTTGGTCGGAGCGGGGGAAGAACTAGTCGAGGGCATTCCGAAGATATTAGTGCTGGATGTGGATGAAGGCTTATTGGTAGTAGAGTCCGAGCCTCCGCCGGCAGGCTTCGTAGAAGATTTAGAAACCGGATAGCCTGAAGAGCCAGGCCCTTCACTAGTGTGACCAGATCCAAAGCTCGCCGCTTTTGCGTTGGGATTCGAGCCTTCGCGGTCAGCATTACGTGTTCCGTCCTTAGATATCCGGTCGAACAAGCTCGAGCTCGCAGCGTTGCGCTGTGGACTATTTGGTCGCGACGAGCGGGCTGCAAATGGATTGCCACTTGCTTTCTGTTCTTCGGCATCGTTCCGGTTCTTCGGTACCTCTTTGCCATTTCCGTTTTCGGCTTCATCCTCTCCATCATCATCATGTCCCTCGTCTTGTCCATCGTCCTCATCATCAGCATCGCCGGTCTTGCTACCCTCAGCACCGGACTCTTCACCAGACAAGTGTCCAAACATATTATGACCATTGGTCAATGGTAGGCGCGGCTGGTCAAAGATTGAAAGTGAAGATTTTGCTGGTGTCTCTTTCGGAGTGTTGACGATTGCCGGTTTATCACCTCCAGTAGCCACAAACTGCCATTTTCCGTCAATCTGCTTGGCAGTCTTGTTTTTGCTGATCTCTTCAAGCTTTTGCTTCTTCGCTCGTTGCTCCTCTTCATACTTACGCTCCCAGGTCGCCTCGTCCTCCTCATCCGAGTCATAATCCTCTGCTTTGCGCTTCTGCTTTGCCTCTTCAGCAGTCTTTTCCGCGGCTTTACCAAACTGGGCTAGGAAATTGGGTGCCGCGCCAGCGCCAAACGTGGGCACCTTGAATGTTGAAGGCTTTGACGTATTTTTTGAAGCCTCGCTACTGCTAGCGGGTATGACACTGAATGAATTAGGACCTCCCATCTCCGATGCTTTGGTAGCACCAACATTCACCGGTCTGAACATCGGAGCTATCTTCGTTGCAACGTTTGAGGATTCGTAGCTTGATTGAGGCGTGGTTAGAGAAGTGTTGGGATTGCCGTGGATCGATGAAGCGCTGACACCGAATGCTGGGACCTTGAATGCTGATGGCTTCGTCGCATCGGATGGAGGTTGACTGCTCGAGGTAGGCTTGAACCTAATGGGATCAGAGCTTCCCAAGGGAGTCGTCATACCGAAACCATTGCTTGGAAGCTTGGGAGTTGTGGCAGACGTGCCGTGGTCAGTATTCTTCGAGACAAAGAGCGAATCCGAAGGAGGCTGGTAAGGAGTGCCAGGGAATGCTAGACCTTGGGAACGACCCCCAGCTACAGTACCCGAAGGAGGCGATATCGAAGACGTAGAAGATAGCTTGGGCTGGAACAGCGACGATTTCGCGCTGTTGCTGCTAGATGATGGGAGTGATGGGTACTGAATCGTTTTTGAACTTGCGGATGCAGATGTGGTGTCACTAGTACCATTCACCATGCTCACTTGGTTCTTGCTACCCTGTAGGATATTCTTGAATATGCTGGAGGTTTGCGAGCTTGTTGAGCCAGTGCCATTCGATAGCGTACCCAGGTAATTTTGTGAGGAGGCGATTCTGGGTTTCTTCCCTTGAGCTTCACTTGCATGTTGCTCCTCAGTAGCTTTCCTCTTACTACCTGGTGCTGGGCCTGGAAGAGGTCCTCCTTTGGCGGCTCTAATCTCCTCTGCTCTCATCCTGTAGAATTTCATAAGCATTGCCTTCGCATTCTCTGGAGGATCGGTACGAAGGTGCTTCTGCATGCCCGCATCGTGCAATCTAAGGCGCCATCCCGTAACGAGCTGTATCCTCTCGTCTTCGGTACAGTCGTTGAAGGGATCTGGTGGCCCGCCAAATTTACGCTTCTTGCTGGTCGGCGGCTGACCGTTGGTGCTGGCAACTTGTCCACCAGAAGACGAGCTTGAGATATGGCTTGTGCTCTGGCTGGAGCTGCTGGCAGGCTGAGAAAAATCGGGAATCTGCACTGGTGAGAACATTGATGAATTAGGCTTGGTTAGCGGCTGAGCAGCCTGTGAGGCTAGAGAATGGCCAAAGAGTCTCTTCTTTGCCGGTTGCGCATCCCCTGATGAAGTCGAGGTGTTGTTGGAGCTGTTTGACCCTTGTGCTATCTTGAACAGATTGCTGCTACTCGGGGTTGATGAAGGTTGGGTATTTACTTCAGTAGTAGGCTTCGTGATTCCCTCAAAAAGACTGCTGCCTCCTCTCGGTGAAGTGGCATGTTCGCTTATATTTGGTGACGGTGTAGCGTTTGCTTCAGCCGTAGGCTTCGAGATTCTATCAAATAAGCTGGCCCCTGCTCCTGGCGTAGATACGTCTTTGCTGGAACCCCTTGAAGGTTGTACACTTGGCTGGGTTGTTGGAGTCGGAATATTGCCGAAGAAACTCAAGCCTGCTCCAGGGGCAGTGGTGTTCTTTGTAGGGCTTGCCTGAGGTTGAGCGTCTGACCCGTTCTGGGCGGTGAATGGGGTCGTTTGTGGCGAGGTATCTGGTGATGTGGACATCATAGAATGATCTTCAGGAGCTGAGGACATGGATGCTTGGTCAGCATTGGTAAAGGGCTGTGTTAAGCCTAAATGTGCGAAGAGATTGTTCGTGGGATGGGCGGATTGTGGCTGTTGGAATACGGAGTTGCCCTGACCAAAAGGAGTGCTTGGAGTCTGGGACTGCGACTGCGACTCCCTCGATGGTGCAAAGAGATCCTTCGTTGTTGCGGCAGGTTGTTGTGGTGCAAACATGTTGCCAGGTGCTTGTTGCTGTGGGAACAGGCCAGGAATTTGTTGACTTGATGAATGTTGTTGTTGAATAGCAGCGACATCGAACGGATTATCTGAAGGTTGTGAATGGGTTGATGTTGAACTGTTTTGATTATCGTTATGAAATGGTGAATGAGCAGCGAAAAGCGGCGGTTGCGCTAGCTCTTGAAATTTCTGGAACGAAGTCATTTTTTTCTGCTCGGGCAAATTGAATATGTTACCTGTGAAACCCCCTGTATTTGGCGGAGGAACGTTGGCGAACGGATTGTTGACCGACCCAGTCTGACCAGCTGAGAAGCTAAACCCTCCGCTAGGTGCAGCGAACTGTGTGTTAAGGCCGGTATCGCTACCAGGGTTGAATGGCGGGAATGATTGGCTGTGCTGGTTGGATTGAGCGCCATTTGACATGTTGAAGCCGTCTTGTTGTTGTTGTTGTTGCGTTCCGTTGTCAGTGTTGGAGTTATTAGATGAGAAAAGAGAGGGTTGAGTTTGAGTGAAAGCTACATTTGGTGCGTTTGGGTAACGCGCTTGACCCGGTGTGCCCGGCCGTCGACCTCCTCGAGGTTTGGCAAACCTAGAAGAACGCATCAGATTCTGCGCGTTCTCGACGAGCACGATCCTAGTAAGAAGGCTGAAGCTCATTCGAGCTATGATATTGAACTGCGAGATGAAAGTGTGTATTATGAAGTTGGTGTTGATGTTGAAGGAAGTTTGCGATCAGTAATTTGTGAAGTGAAGTGAAATGAAATGAGATGTTGTGTGTTGTTGAAGGCTAGCAAAGTGAAGTGATATCGTGAAGGGTCCTTGCCGCAAACGCTTCAGGTTTGCCGTTACACATGAACTATCCGCATCCGCGACAATAACATCGTTGCACTCACCTTCGACCTGCCAAATGCACAGCCGTTGCCCGCTGCCCTCCACCAACTTGCGCACCCACTGAGAAACCATCGTCTTCAGATAGTCCTCCATCCTTTGTGAGCTGTGTGCTTGCTTCGCGCTTTGCCATCTTCCTTTGTTCGACGTATCAAGAGTGATACTGTTTATTCCAATAGGTCCACCAGACCTTCGAGCACCAAGTTTAGGGAGAGGAGAGGGGAGAAATAGTGCGTTGTTGCGAGCGCTGAGCTGCACGGTGGGCTTATGACAGTCGCGGAGGTCGAGCTGTACCGCATTCGGAAGGAACCCTCAGGCGTCAACGCAGTTGTTCCATCTAATCACCTTGACATCGTGCTGGATCGAGGCTTTATAGACGTCTTTGCGGAGAATAATAGCGGGATGGTCTGTGTCCGCCTTTCTACTGTCGTCGAGCGGCCATAACAAAAATTGGTCATGGATCCAGCCGAGACTATTTCTACTTAAGCCTAATGCGCATTCAGGGGCAACAGGCTACGCACAGCAAGCGCAGATCGAGGACCACCACCATGCGACGAATTAAATAGCAGCCGACGCAACGATCTACAGAGCTTCTTCTGGTTCACGCGATCAATCCACGGCAAGGCTTCTGTCGTGTCGCGAAAGCGGGGACTTTGGGGGGAAAAGCCCCTTGGACTTGCAATTCTACGCGTCCCTGCTTCACAAGGCTCAAGAGACGAGAAGAGGAATCAAAGTCTTAAAAGGCTCCTATGCTTCGTTGATTTTTAGCGTGAAGCAATGCGCGTACAAGCAAATCACGAGAGGAAGACATGCATCATTCTAGAACTATTAGCAATGCTACAATTCAAATCGTCACAACCATGGGATATCATTCTGTCCAAGCCCCTCCATCATCTATATCCGTATCGCAAGGATACCACACGCAACGCCATCCAATACCCATAATCTATAGCTTTGCCTTCGTCTGTGTCTGAGCCTTTTTCAAAACAGGCTCCATCTTTGTAGCCTATCACACAGCATATCAGCAAAACGTCCTCGATGGCAATTGCATCAGATAGCATACCTTCATAACATCCCCTTTGATCTTCAGCTTCCCCGACATAAACAATCTTTGTGCTTGTGTCTTCCCGTTGACCAATTTGCCGAAGTCCTCATCCGATAACGAAAGTGTCACTGCATTCACCCAATTAGCCCACCAAGTCCATAATTCGGTAGCGCTCAGCCCTCGTTGTATGCCAGAATCCGCCTTTGAGCATACGGCTGCAGACTTCCAGAGACTTCATATGAATCCATGGGAAACACACCATCAGCCTTCGCCGGCTCGCCCTTAGTCACCTCTCCTTTCTCCTTGAGATCGATATACCAGCTATCCGTCTGTCCTTCCTTATTCTTCAACGTAAACGCGAAGACAGCATTGCCCTTCTTGACCGCGTCTTTCCGCTCCGCGGCGTCTGATTGGAGGGAGCTATTGATGGCATCGAAGGCGGCGGAGGAGGGGAAAGCGTCTGCGTGGAACGGTGATTAGCGGTCTCACATAGCGGAGGAATTTAGAAAGCAAGAGGTAGATGCTACCTGATTTGAGGGACATGATTGCGGAGCAGTCGGAGGCAGTGGGTGTGAAGTAGGTCACTATTTATAGGGGTGGTAGGTGTAAAGTCAGTGGTATGAATTGCTTGGAGGATAATAGTGGTGACGAGGAAGAAAATGCGAGAGTAAAGGAGTAATATATTGCGTTCATGTGGCTTGATATGGCTTTTAGTCATTCAAGCATCTCGTGGAACCACCGCATTCAAGCCGAGGCTGAGCGGGTGAACTTCGGCAACCGCGTTCTAGAGCTGCATTTGGGGGTCGCGAACCGTGGGTCAACATCAAGAAATTCATCCAGAACACACGACAAGAGTGCTCAAGAGCTTCGAGTCATGAAGGCTGAATTCGTGATATCGTATCTCGTAGCTACGCCATACACCACCCTATCTCATCGCCAGGTAAAGACCGACGTCCTCAAAAACTTCCGCATGTGCTCCTCCGTCCCAAATAACAGTTCCCTACCCTTTGCTCCAGCCTTCTGTAACGCTCCATGCAATGGCTTCGAGCTCCTATATCGAATGTGGTTATCCCACACTTTTCTCAGCTGTTCTTGCCCGAAGTCGACCGGAGCTAGCATTAACGGAACATCCATCACCTCCTCTGTCTTTTCCTTCCACGATTCGCTCCCACTGATGCTGGTAAGTGGGGAGAGTGCTTCTTCCCAGGTACCATTCCGAAGGTGGGTATCTTCGAAATTGAAGTCACGAAGGGTGCGACGGTGGCTGATGATGAAGGACGAGATTTGGGAGGCGTCGAGCATGGTGTTCTCGACTTCCATGACTCGGAGTCGGTTGAATTGAAGGGGGCGAAGGCTACGGTGAGATGTCTGTGGACATGCTGTCGTAGGACTGGGCGCTTGGAGACAGGTCTCTGTGCCAAGGGACAATGGACAGGGTCCTTTAGGGCCCAGCCAGCGGAATCTGAAAATCCTCACGAATGAGGAGAACAGGCCAAGGTATGAGTGTAGGTGCTTCAAGTGATCGGTCGGAGAGCCCAGACTGACAGTGTTCATGTGGATCGTCAGCTTTCGGATCTGCTTCCAGCGCTTCACTGAGGCTGGGTTTGCACCAAGTCCCATCAGAGGGTTGAGGTACAGGACAGCACCTGGATGTACTGATAGGAGGGAGAGAGTGTCAAGCGAGGTTAGTCGGTTTCGCTCGACAGCGATGCGTAAGGAGATTAGGGCGTAGTCGACAATGCTGCGTCGATAGCGTTGATTAGGCTCCTGGTTCGGAGTAGATACTTTCAGATGTTTCAAGTTGGGTATAGCTGAGAAAAAGCGAATGAATGAAGGCACATTGGCGGCGGCATGGAACAGCGGTGGGTACTGTTTGACCAGCATATCGGTCATCTCCCAGCTCCCGTAGGTTGGGACACTCAGTCGCGAAGCAGAGTCTCGGGTCGACTGGATGTAGGGTTCGTAGATGAAGGAGCACTCCTCGCCAGTGATTGGATCGAGCAGTGGAGGTAGAAACGTCTCAGTACCATGAGGAATGATGAACCTCAATGTCCGGACGTGATGGCCTATCCGGCCTAAGGCTGCCATTCGCACCGGCTTGGTGAAGACGCTTGCTCGGAAGGTGACCTTGGATTCTTTGAAAAGCGCTGGCGCAGCGCGAACCCCAAAATCATGGCAGGCCAGACGAAGAGAAGCCAGGTCATCCTTTGGGACGAAGGAGAGGAATGTATCTCGAGTCTTGTCGGTCCACCAAAAGTGAAGGAATGCTTTTGTAGACATTACGACGAAGCATATTCTTTGAAAAACGAACTCTCTTCAGGCAGAACCAATGGTCAGACATTTTATTGCTTGTTCGGAGCCCGCAGACCTACAGTGGTTTCGAGAGCTTCCTGCCAACAGCCAGCTGAAGGGTGACACGATCGGATGTTTCAATTGAGCGCGATCAGTCAATCGAATTGATGAATTGAATATATTGCATTGGAGGCAGTCAATTGCATTAATTCGTAAAAGGCATTATATCTACTATGTTACTGACTTGAATTGAATTTGCCAATCATGTAGGGATGCCTGAGAAGAACGAGGCATACCCCCAAGACATAAAGAGACTGCACATCGACCCATCCCCCGCCTTCCAGAAAACGAAACTCGAACGCGACCGTGAGTCACAGCTTGTGCATGGAGAAACATTGTAGATCAGGGCTCTGAGAGCGAGAATTAACGCAAAGGGAGAGCGCTGGAACAGACCATCGCGAGAGTCTCGCGGTCGCGCGTCTGACTTCCAAGGCGTTTGACGGCGGTGAGTGGGTTGGAAAAGGAAGAGGTTGGGGGATGGACGAGGGAGAGAGTTTCGGGGAAAACTCTTGGCCGCGCTAGGCTGCGCTAGCACCATGAGCTTTCTTCATCAGGGTTAGCGTAACGAATCTCCGAATCAACGACATCTGAAGCTCGCCAGCGTGCATTTGCTTGCAGCAGGCTGCGCGCTGCCGCGTCTCTCTCTGTCCGTGTTCTTCATCGGACACGCGCCCACTGTGGATCCAAGGACCGATACAACATAGTGGAAATCTTCAGTACATCCAGCAACCACTGCAAGTTCCGTCGATGCTTCGCTATTCGCCCGTCTCTAGAAGAGGATCATCCTTGAAGCTTCTTCTCGACCATGTAACGCGTGCTTGGTGCAGCAACTGCTGTCGCTTTGGTGACGATTTCCTTAACGCATCTTACATGATTGTGTATGTATTATTTTCCCAGAGGATATCCAACAATGCATTACGTTAGAAAGATTACATTTTAAAACACGTTGACTAGTACACAACTAATACTATACTTACGAACGCGTTTCCTACCATATACATCCCAACAGGCGCCGAAACTTGATAGGTAACCAATTTGCAATCGTGGCTTGCTCTGAGAAGTCGAAGCCGTCTTCCTAAGCAGAACAATTATCCTCAATGTCAGCGTCTGAGCCGTTATAGTTGACCAGCAATCTATTGTGCGGATGATCACAGCTGTCTTCTATATCAGCTTCGTAACCTTCAAGGTCATCATCCTGGACAGAAGCAATATCGGTCTTGTCACAGTCATCTTCGTTGCCGGTCTTGTACCTGGCTTGATTGTCATCAAGATCAACAGCCGGATTACGATGGTCTTCGCTCTCTGAATCTCTGGTGTCACAGATAATCATCCTATCGACGTCATCGGAATCACGGCAATACTCGTAGTCGGAGCCTGCGTGACTTGGGACGTGCGAATCGTCAGCGTCTGAATAATGCGGAGAATCTTCGCCATCGCTGCTGACGTCCGACCACAACTCGACTTCGTGACTGGGGCCTCGAAGTGGGTTCTGACAAAAGCCAAAATGAGGCAAGGCATCAGCCTCGGACTCACTGCTATCTTTGCCATCATTCTCGTAACCAGTGCTAATGCCTGCCGACAAGACTGGATGGCAATCTTCACTTTCAGACTCGTCTTGCATAGCGCGAGACTCCTCGTCATCGCTCAGCTTCTGTCTATGTTCACCGACTTCGCTGTCATCCATACAGTCAACATCGCGTGGCCAACCCATCGTACCTGCTGATTCTTCTCGATTCTCGACCTCTGCAAGTGCCATCAGGAAACCGGTCTCCTCCTTGGATCGTTCGCGTCTAATCCTTTCCATAGCGTCCCGAATCATCTGGTCAGACCATCCTTGCATTTCTGCTTCGGCGTTAGCTTCCTCTTCGTATAGCTCATACACTTGTTGAATTAAATTCAGGCGTGTAGACCTGCACCGTGTGCACCATCGAGGGCGATAGAACGGCCGTTCGCCAATGATTTGGTTCTCATTGGCTTTACAACTTCCTGCTGTGGGGCAGAAGCCTGTTTGGCAGCGGTTGACGAGGCGGTAGCGGAAAGTATGCTGACAGTGGACATAGTAATAGTTTATGACTTGACACATCGCTGTTTTGAGGTGAGGTATTGAGGTGATGTTTTATGATTGTAGGTCTGCTCTGACGTGGTTTTTGGAAGAAAATCCCTGCTTTGAAAGATTTATCAATGTTGTTTGGGTATAAGGTTGAGGACCGAGATCATTGATCTTTGATCTGTACAAAGCATTGTATCATCGTTCAAAGGCTACCCATTATTCAATCCCATGATCTAGGGCACGTGTATTCGCAATTACGAAACGCTTTGTCCGAGCACAATGCAAGTTCAAATACAAGGGCTATGCTATGAAACTCGAAAGTGGCAGACCTGGTCGGTGCAGTTACAAGAGCAGTAGCCAATTACTAAGTAGTCTCTAGCTCCCTGATACCAAGGCATGATTCGGCGTTCCGACGCATTTGAACCGACAGTACTCGAGCCTGTCACAGGTCTTCGGCTTTGCCCACAATGGCCTGAAGACCCCAATTCGCCTCTTCCATAATCAAATTAATAGCAGTTGAAAGCTCTTGAGTATGGGGTCTGGAGTGGAAACCCTGGGTATCTCATTGAAGACTGCATTGCAATCGGTACTTGGGGCGCTGATGTTGACTTGGTCATCATTAACCGCTTCATGGCATCTAGAACTACGCTGAGACAACCCACGCTTCATAAATGGGATAAAAACGTCCAGAGTCTTGGCGACATCAGAGAGGAATATGTAAATCGCTGCCGTTCCTCTATGGGAACGAAGATGAGGTTTTGTGCAGGATGGTGTTGACGACAAGAACAGAATGAGTAAGGGCTTTCTGGTGTTTTGTTCACCGCTTCAGATATTAGTGATTCATGTTCGCACGTAATCTTGTTGTCAACACAGCACTTCGATAACACTCTTTTATTCTCAAACATCTTGCACACAGCATCGTTCGCTCTACAGCAGCATCTTTTGTATCAATTTGCAGAATCACAGCACCCCCGTATCATAGACTTCCCTAGTACTCTCTGTTGTGGAAGTGAAGAACGGTGTTGCTGTTCGATAAACTGTCATCGCCAATTCCAAACAACAACACGAGAACGCCCTTTTGAAACAAATATTCCTACCATCGCTCATCTTTCTTGGATCCAAGCGCGATCAGACCTCTGATACGAAGACCGTAATATGCAAGAATCTTCGCACGTTTCTACCACGACAGGCGCCTACGATCACACCCCGACTCCCAATCGAACCTCCACAAGCCGCCTACCAACCGCAAGACCACAGCACTTCGCCCCCTCACCTCCACCAGGCCTAGGCCCACGGAGATGGCTTCCCAACGAAGACGGCCACATATGCGAATTCACAAATGTCTTCAGACGATGCCCCCACTGCAGCTGGTCAGCACGCATGCACAACCCGTGGGCCAACACACACTACGACCCTCCCGCCGATTCGGAGCCACGATACATCGAGCCAGGTCTGCATCCACCCCCAAGTTGGCCAGCAGACATACCATGGACGGTACCTTACGGCGTAGTAGAGCGGAAGCAGCATCTCGAAGGGTTCCACCGCTTCGATCCCAAAGCCACGCTCTGGTGGTCGCAGTGGGAGATCGTCTTCGCCCGCGCCGAAATGAACCTCTCCGACACCGAGATCTGCGCCCTCTACCGTTACCGCTGGATGTACAAAGATCCATCCACAGCGTACATGCAACCTCACCACGTCCCCGAGATCCTAGCCTTACTCCACGACAACCATCCGTTTCACGCACACGCGTTCTGGTTCCGAGGCCGAGAGCGAGAAGCGAAAGCAAGAGAGGAGTGGCAAGCGGCGAGTGATGAGCTCAGGACGGCGAGGGATGAGGAGTGGGAGGTTCGATGTCGGGGGTGGGAGGCGGGGGTGGCGGGGGTGGCGGGGGGGGAGGAGTGGAGGGTTAGGAGTGAGATGCTGGCTGAGAGAATCAAGACTTTGGATGAGCGGACGAAGATGCTGGATGAGAGGAAGAGAAAGCTGGAGGGGGAGAGGTGGGAGTTGGCGCCTATGATTGTGGCGGTTAGGGAGGAGTTTGGAAGGGATTTGGGAAGGGCGGTGAGGAGTGTGGTGAGGGGTTAGGGGGTGGCTTGTCATCGGTGGTGGTGATGAGGGTTTGTTGATTCGTGAGTGCAGCATGTAGAGGGATGGTCCGGGTTGGTCAATGGCAGTGGACCATCGTCACGAGTAAGACGTGCATCATTCGGCTGTCTGTACCATCAGCATGCGATAAGAGATACGAGACTCGGGGTCTGATCTGTGCTTTCCAAGTAGTAAAAGCTTCTTCTACGGGAAGATAAGTATGTATGTGCGTGCACGTTACGCATATATCCTGATTAACTCGATATTAGGGACATGGAACCTCACCTCAACATCGCTAGTTACCAACAGACTTCTTCCTATGAAGTTCGCCAGACCAGACATTCAGAGAGGCCAGGTGGTCTATAACGACATCGTTCCCTCCCCTGTAGACGCCCAATCCACCAGCTAAATCCCCACCTCTCACCAGAACACTCGATCCAGATCCAATCCCTCCCACAGCATACTTTACCAAAGTCCCACCCACCATCCACCCATTCCCCCTCAAAAGCATACCCATGCCCCCCCTCATCCCCCGCACCCATCTTCTCCACTCCGGGAATCAAAACCCTCATAGCACACCTTATACACATCGCAAATCTCACCTCCTTCCATATCAGTACACATATGCGCGAACGCGATGAGCCAATGGCTCCACCACTGAAAGGAAAAAAGAAAAGTAGAAGAGTCAGGTAGTGCTGATTGTAAAGTCTGATGAGTGAGTAATGATGGGGTTTGAGACGTACGTACGGGCGTACGAGAAGCGGCGAAGGTGTCGGCTATGAATGGGTTTCTGGCTTTTAGCCACTGTTTATTGGGCTTGTTGAGGAATGCGAGTTCTTGCTTCCAGATGAGATCGGAGGTTTTTGAGGGGTGGAGGGTGTTGTGTTTTTTGGGTGTGGAAGGGGGGGTGGTCCTTTGGCCAGCTGATGGCGCGGCGCGTATATTTCTTGTTGGGCCGTTTCGGGGAAATTGGGGGTTTCGACGTTTTATTCGGCCGGAGGGTGAGTCGTTGGTTGCGGTAGTGTTCTGCGTGGTTGGATCTATGGCGTGTTGGCTGGGATCTGGACTTTCTCTAGCCACGGGGATCGTTGGATGGCAGGATGCGCCATTGCTAGGCGGCTGGAAGATGGGAGCTTCTGGGTTGAGCGTTGAATGTTCAGATAGTCGGTAAGTCATTATGATGATGTCCAACGTGACTTATACGGTGAATATGAATGTTATACGTAGGCGATAGTGGAACGATCAATGAATGAGCTGGTAAGATGTGCAGAATATCGCGAGTACTGTTGTTTGTAGCAAGCGCTGAAGAAATTGGAATATTAAAATTGTAATTCCTGGAAATAGCGAAAAAGGTGCGATCAACAAGGCTATCTATACAGCACATGCCCGATCCTGAAACTTCGTACACCGTGAGTATCGAAATGGATCATGCAGGGCTGTTCCTTGGTTCATCAGGGACGTATAGACTCATTGATACTGGGCATGCGACTCACTGATCAAAGTGATGGCGTTGTCGTTTCATAAGTTACCTATAATGGATCATTCACTCTGATTTCCCAGCACCTGGAACAGTCGGAACGTGGTGAAGCCACACAGGGGATTGATGAGCTTTCTTACCTAGAGATTCAATAGAAGTCTTACCATGCGGACCTTTTGCTGTTCCTAGTCGGCTTATTTAGAATTCATGACTTACTCACGGATGGTAGATTCTTGAATATCAAGTGCCCCTGATCGTAATAGACCAGGCTAGGACAGGATACTACTCATATCCCGATATTAGGTACCCTCTGTGTTTTGTGAGCTGTGTCGAGCCAGACATGAGCCATTCTTGGGCTTCGTGACAAGGATTGCTCGCTAACCTTGGTATCCTGAGCATGGTAACATTGAGCATATGTTCCAACACACATCTAAGTTTTAACATATTGCTTTCTGGTCTACATCAGCGTGCTCATAATCTTCCCAAGCTGTCCAGGATGGCAGTCGACACCTGCAGTCCTCTTGGATCATTAAGTGTGGAGACTAGGAGCTTGAGCAAGTGTTGTTGGGCGAAGTTGTGTGCTTGCATAATAACACTCGAGGACCTTTACCCTGGCGAGTATTTCGTTCTCTGCTTAAAGCCTGTATGCTTGACCGACATCTTACTACGTTCCCAGTAAATGTCGCTTGTTGACACAGATATCAGACGTGCAGGATAATGATACCTGCAAAGATCCAGTGAGACGTCCAGCGTCTGATTGCATCGGAACGCATTCACCCGACATTTCCAACGAGATGGCGGAGTGGTGGCCGTATCAGCTTCCGTATCCTCCCCAAGGAAGTGATCATGATTTAGGCCAGACAGTCCACAATGGGCAACCTCGAGGGCAACAACAAAACACTGATCTACCGACATACAACTCTTTCGCTGCTTCCACACCGCAATGGCAAGGGCAGCTTAACAACGTAACAGAAAGGGCGTCACGGTCAAGCCAGATTATCAATGCCATGGACAGTCACTCCCAAGAAGGGATGTCACCAAATGAACAGTTCCCAAACCTCCCTAATGATATCCCCACTTCGGAATTTCCGTACGGATCCAGTCAAACGACAGCTAACGAGTCACCATGGCAGTCTCCCTTAGAAGAAGATACATCATCTGGATATGCTTCGGGCCAAACGACAGCCAAACCGTCCCGGCGTCAGTCTCCCATGCAAGAAGCTACACCCACTGGGTATGCTTCTGGTGAACGAACTGCAAGACCGTCCCGGCGTCAGTCTCTGTCAGGAGATGCCGCCAATAGCGGCAGCGATCTTTGTGAGTCCTCCTAGGAAATGTTCTATCCTTTATCCGAGCTAAAACCGAACGTGCCCAGCTCCTTATAATACCGCAGGTAGACTTGGTTTAGGCTGGCCTTCCAGCTATCATCCTCCTAGTCCCAGGCCATGGCACCATCAACATCCATCAGTCATTGACAACCATTACCTCCTACCTACCTGCGACAGATACGATAGTATCTTCCCAGAAAATTCTAAAACATTCGCCCCCCAAAACACACCGTGGTTCACACACTGGATGATAGCTTTTTGGGCTCGGAAGACAACGTTGACAAGGGTGGAGTGCTGCATGGTATTTAGATACAAATACCGAGATGTGATCCCTGATATCCACCAAATGAGGGAGCAGCATGTTGTCGATCTTTGGGATTATTTGAGACAGGGCCAGCATACGTACGCCTTCGAGTGGGAGCGCAATAACGCATATGAGGACTCGTTGAGGACTTTACTGGATGTGTGGTTGAGCGAGTCGTGTAGGTCGCAGGAGTGGCAGAGGGAGGAGAGAAGATTCCGATATCATGCCGTTCTGAATGGTGCGGATTTCTGATTGACGGGCTTGCATCTTATAAGTCCGGAATTTGATTTATGCAAAGAAATGATCGTCTCACCTCATAGCCTAGCATGCGAAGTCAGATAGCTTGCAATGAAGACTTTGCTCCAGTTCTCGATGGATCGGCTTATTCAAGGCGTAAGTTGTCGATGGAGCCATGACTATACAGTGTAGATCGGTATCTCTGTTGAGCGACTGATGTTTTGAGGAAATTCGAATCAATTTTATGACTACCGTAAGCATAGCTAGCACAGTACTGTGGCATGTTCGCGCCAGCCCAGGCTTGACATCTGCATTGTCCCTATCGAACCCTATTTTCTTACTTGGGTAGCAAAATTCAACCCACGACTGCATGGCTATTCTTGGGGGTATGATTTTGCTCCGCGACATGTTTACCGCGCCATATCCTGGCGAGCTGTCGCCTGCAAGGTTTCTGTAACCTAGGAATGTCTTGCATTCGATGTAGTACGTTGCAATAGCCGAGGATGCAGGTAGATATCCGAGCAAGACTACCCATCCCGCTACAGCATTAACTCCATTTGTGTGTCTAGAGGCCACCGTTTCGCCCATGAAACAGTACTATTTCCTAAAGTCTTTAGAAGTTGTACACCTCCGATTTATCGATTCTACAGATCAACGATGATGCTGTGCTGTAAGTTTCTAGCCTTTTTACTCATTCGCTTACAGTCTCGCAGATAGGGGGTACTGGTCGTCTTCGGCCCTAACTTTGATATCGGATCATCACCAGTTTCTGCTCATGCTTCCTGAACGCTTGCTCAATTATTGCTGCGTACCAATCATTGGCTCTCGATCTCTTTATTACGTGCGCATTCGGTCCTGGCAACAAGCGGCGCCCAGTAGTTCTCAGCTGAGAGTGAGGAAATTGAAAAAATTCCGGTTCACCTGCATAGAAAAACCCCTTGATATTCTGTGAAGCAGTTACGACAGCATGTTCGGGATTTTTCAACTTCAAGATCACCAGCACTTTTGAACGATCCTTCCGAATTCATTGACGTTACCTCAAACTCCGTGCAAAGGCTGTTTCTCTTTAAGCTGACCGCGTACACGAGTCGATTCTCATTTGGGTCATCCTGTGGTAGCTAAACTTTCCTGGTCGCACCTTCTGCCTTTGGTGCTATCATGATGAATCAAATCTGCGATGATCCCTCTCGTGAGTCTTCAACAATCGCATCCTTAGGCGCATTTATCGATACTGATAGCTATTAACGCAACAGACATTATGCCTAAGGCGAAGGCAAAGGCGAAGGCGCCAGAGAAGCCAAAGCCTCCAAGCCCCCGTAGCGAAGCAGCTGCCCAGTGAGTCGAGATTTCGCTCCGATCATTGCCCTGTTGTGATCTCAATAGAGGGGCTGGCTATCTCCCAATATGTCTTGTCTCTGAACGTATCTCTACTGATCAAGCGTATGGATTGACAACTGAATACTGACATCAACACATTCAGCCTGGTGTCGATTGGCCAGGGTGAATCCTTGTCTCCAGAATTAGACCACATTTCCGAAAGAAAGAAAAGACTGGAGACGAATTGGCCAGCCATGCGGGATTCCGAGAGACTGGAAGTAGATATAGTTGCTCCTCCTGAACCAATCGACAAAGTGAAATCGGACATTTTAAATCTAGGGCCAAACACGTCAGATCATCAACCACAGCGTTTTGGCCTGCTAGACTTCCAAGACATCGCGCTCTTTCTCTGGCCCCCTTATCGGCAATGCAAGCGCCCATTTACCACTAATGAACAGTGTCTCATTCTCAAGTACCGCAATGCAAGGCTTATCGATCTTACACAGGTAGAGCTGGTGGAGGTGCAGGCGTGGATCGAACGATCAGAAATCATTACGGTTGAGGAAAGGGACGTCAATATGCGGAATTGGCGTATAAATCTGGACGAAAAAGATTTGGAGGTCCTTTTCAAACGAATGGAGGAGGATTTGAAGCGGGCTAGGAGTATTTCGACATGTGCGAAGCCTTCGCCTCCTAAGCCATCCTTGCAGGCAAAGTCGGTAGAGATAGCTACACCCCCAATAACGCCGCCTCAAGGGATGCTGGAAGAGGTAAGCAGGAGTCGGAGATTGGCTGCCATGCGAAGAGTTGAGGATGACTCTGAATGATACTGGGGAATTATGCGAGAAACCCAGACAAACTCGTGAAAGCTTCTGTTGGTACAACCGAGACAGGATTTTGGATATAGTCATATCCGGCACCGGCAGCATCATGAGGCATTGTTTAGCGAATATTTTCATCCATTCTCAAAGGTCAAGCCTCTCGAAGGACAGGGTCCTCTTTGGCTGTACCCCAAGAACTTGCACATATCCTTCTTGTCTGCATTCAGCAAGTGTTCGCAGCCTCTGATAGCATAGAAAAACTCAAGGACAGCCTGATGCTATCGTTACGTTCGCAGGTAGGTGAGCGGCGAGTCTTACAAGTCTATAATTGGTAGAGCATGCTTACCCTACGAGAATTGTCGAATGCTGTCCAGTGTTGTCTAACCTCCTTAGTGATATGGAGTGCGAATCCATCGACTATGACATCGACTAATGAGCGATGGTGTCTCTATTGCCTGAGCCTTCGGATTCCATTAAACAAAGGAGGTAAAGCTCCGACAAGTTTCGACGCTTTTCTGGAATTAAATGACCAACAGATTACCAGCGGCGCAAGCGACATGTTCCAAGGCCATCCAGATTAACATAAAGTTCTTGGAGGGCTCTACGGCGATGAAGAGCTATTTCAGATCAACATTGTCGAAGAAATTCACACTTCAAACACAACCCCAAAGGTCGCGCAATGAAACAAGGGCCGAATCCTCCATTCCTATGAGGACTTCAAGTATTGAGAAGCCGGCTTGTCAGATGTAGATATGGTCCTTATCCTCTAACATCACTAGTCCGAAGACCTCCCACAGTCGAGGTCCTGAGATGTTGATAAGACCGTTGAAAGCGTCGCCCGTATGGGAAAAATCTGTCAGACCCGGTACTATCCCCCCAGAGCTCAACGATCCCACCCTCTTCGAGTACTATCATGAGAAGCTGTATGGAATTAGGCTAGGAGGATAACGATGTTCAGAGCATGCAATAGCGGGCTTCGGGACTCAGACGATCCTAGGCAGGAAGTTCGGAGGGACAGATCTGCAGGTTTCGGGGCAAAGGTCCTTGTCCCATCATCGTCGCCATAGACCATTGCATGTTGATGTGGCACGACACTACACTTTTCGCCAATCAAGCCAGTATGTCGTATACAAGAACCCTGACAGGTTCATGGCTGCATTCAATGATTTCGACAATCAGATCATGGAAGATAGCTTCTTTTCCAGCTCTGTACAGAGGCCAAACTTGAAGTAGTGGTTATAGGCGAGGAGGACTAGTGAAATATGGAAGTCGCGATGAGTATTCGTGCAGTACTCAGACTATATTGCGAGGAGTCATAGATGCTTGATCAGGAGTGAAGAACAATTCCTCCATAGATAATTGCAACATGGCGCCCGGATAGAGGTAGTTTACGTCGACTGGGGCATACGTCGAGCCACAAGACCGAGACCCGTAATTACGATCAGAAGCCAATCAACGAGCTGCTTGATAGGGTGTCACATTTGGCAGATCATTATGTATCTTTACAAGGACATCCTAAAGAACGGGATTACATACAGAGTATGAAACTTGCATTGGGTTACAATACTCCGGTACGGCTAGTGGGATTAGAGTATTCTAGCGCCTCTCGGCTCGGCCCTTTTCATAGCCGCGTCTAGGCTTGTACAAAGTACCTACAACTTCCGAGGTCTGGTGTAGATGAGCAAATAATGTCTTTAAGTCTTCGCTGGCTGTACGAATACAGAGCATTTTGGTTACTAACTCCTAGCGAATTATCTATCAAATGAATGAAAGACTATTGAATCAAGGAGCGAGTCCCAAGTACTGGGAAGAAGGGAATTAAGACACGGATCAACCGCCTGCGAATGGCATGCATGCCTAGCTCGCTTGAAGAGTGAATATCTAGACGACAGCGAAGGAGTGCCTTCGCCTTGCAGACATTCACGAGTTCGCTTTGCAACTGAGGCATCAGCTTCAAGAAGTGACCAATCGTCATAGTATGACAGGTTCTTGGAAGCCTGGACACGCCAGTTACAAACATCATAGGGTGGCTCTGTAGCCCGAGCTGCTCAGTGTATGGAGGGGAGACCTTGGAGATGTGTCACCAATGACGCCGCGTGGCAGTGACTCTGCAAGGGCTGCCACATTCTATCAATCTTCGAATCGTAATTTTGCACGATGCGAATCGGCATCCGGGAGCAGTTGGGGATTCTAGTCCTCCTGACGACACTGATCGCTCTGGCAGTCGTGACCGTTGCAACGGTAATATCGCCTACCTCGATCACCGGAAATAGACATTGATACTAACAGTCTTCTTGGATAGTGGGTCAATAACTACAATTTCGTGCTCGACATCAGGTATGCAGGATTCTCAGAGTCCTATCACGTTGTGACAAGACTAATATGTCTTCCAGGACATCAGGTCTTTCCCTCGCAGCCTCTCTTTACGCCAACCAGCTCGGCTCTAATCTCCTTCTCCTTCAGACAAGCGTCCACGCTATATCTACACGCGTTGCACTTCAGACTGCATTGCAACGCTACAATTCTGGAAATAATACCGACGCCAACTGGGGGCGTGCAGCAACAGACATGCAAAGTGCGCTATCAGGTGGATCTTCTGCTGACATGCTGCTGGTAACACAAGTGATTTCGAAAAATGGTACTGGCAGTGGAGGACCGTACGGATTGGTGAATGTTACTTCGCCTACTATACAGGGTGCTATCCCTTTACCGCATAAGTATAGCAATGGCACGCCAGTATTCTTGGGCGACGACGGTACTGGTTATCCTAACGTAGCATTTCCAAATCTTACTTTCACATCTATGACTATTAACGATACATTCAATCAGTCCAATGCCTACTGGAACGGCGAGCCTTTGTACTCGAACTCGACAATTGTACTAGGGCCTTGGTTGCTGAATGAAACATTCGGATTGTTATCCATCACTTTGCCGATCGTCAACAACACGTCGGTTCAAGACATACTAGGTTGGATCACGGTCATATGCAATGCGAAATCCGTATTCGCCGTCGCTGACTCAGTAGAAGGGTTGGGAAGTACAGGTCAAATCCTCATCGTTGCGCCAAACACACCAGATCAGAGATTGCCAACAAATGTGAAAGATAAAGGTGCTTCTAAAGTAAATGTCACAGCAGCAAAGCACGAAGAGGTTCATTTTGTACTTCCACCCATACGGAACTCATCTCGAAGTACGCGCCATGCCTTGCGCACCGACGACACGTTGACACCCCCATTCCAGATGCAAAATTATCCTGCGGTCTTGGAGGCGTATACTAGATATACAGGATCTCCAAACAATGCGGGTAGCCTGATCTCTGCTCGAAATGAGCAAGGTTATGATGTATCTATTGGTTACGGCCTACCGCAATCATCGATGGTCGACTGGGCGCTAATTGTTGAGCAATCTCATGACGAGGTGTACGGACCCATTCGTCATCTTCGAAATGTTTTGCTCGCTTGTGTCTTTGGCACCGTTGGTATAATACTTGTGCTCCTTTTTCCTATTGCACACATCTCCGTACGACCGATCAGGAGGCTCCGAGAAGCAACGAAAAAGACTGTGGAGCCTTATCAGTATCAGTCGGAGGACGGGACTACAAGTGTCAGATCTTCGATATCGATGGAAAACTGCGAGACTCACGAGCCTGACAATCAAGAGTCTAGTTTACAATCAGCAGAGGCAAGGAAGGAAGGCTTCCTTGGTACACTCTCTCGATGGCGGACCGGAGGGCGGGTAAAAACCGACAGACGCAAGGCACGAAAACATAGCGAGACCTTCCGTATTCCTGGCAAAGTCCAAGATCACAAGCACCTCGTCGATGATGAGCTCACGGATCTTACGCGAACATTCAACGAAATGTCAGAAGAACTCATGATGCAGTACGAGCGACTCGAAGAAAGGGTTAAAGAAAGAACCCAAGAGTTGGAAATAAGCAAAAAGGCCGCCGAAGCCGCAAATGAAAGCAAGACCGCTTTTATCGCGAATATTTCGCATGAGCTCAAAACGCCATTGAATGGGATACTTGGAATGTGTGCGGTCTGTATGCAAGAGGACGATCACACAAAGATCAAGAGATCTTTGGGGATCATCTACAAATCAGGTGATCTACTACTGCATCTATTGACCGATCTCTTGACGTTCTCAAAGAATCAGATAGGCCAGCATCTTACATTGGATGAACGGGAATTTCGCTTAGCGGACGTTTGTTCCCAAGTTGTCTCGATATTTGAGAAACAAGCAAAAGACGGAGCTATTAAACTAGGTGTTAAGTACCAAGGACCTCAAGATAGCTCAGAAACAGCTAGTGATACACCGTTCCAGCCAGGCTTTGGACCGTATGGCATCGGCCGCGTCAGAGACATGTTCTTGTGGGGTGATCAACATAGAATACTTCAGGTCATTATTAACCTTGTGAGCAATAGTCTCAAATTCACACCTCCCAATGGCTCGGTCAATGTTCGGATCAGATGTGTTGGGGATGCACCGGAAAGGCCAGAGAGTACCCGTAAAGGTTCATTACACTCTAGGCAATCCAGGCAATCTAAAAAATATTCGCCGAGAGGATCGAGGCGCTTCGGTCGTATGACATCCGATTCTGGCTCTTCGCCTTCGCCCAGACTTGAGGGACAGGAGCGAGCAAAATATCCTGACACAGCGCTTCATATTAATGGCAAGGAGCCCAAGTCAATACCAACTGTTGCTATTCGAGAATGGTCATCACCGCCACCGCCCATAGGTGCTCGAGTCTTGCTCTTCGATTTTGAGGTTGAGGACACTGGACCAGGAATTCCCGAGGACCAGCAACAGCGCGTTTTCGAGCCCTTTGTTCAAGGAGATATTGGGTTGAACAAGAAATATGGAGGCACTGGGCTTGGTCTGAGTATTTGCTCGCAGCTGGCTAGTCTCATGAAGGGATCTATAGAGCTCACGAGCGAAGTAGGCGTTGGCAGTAAGTTTACGATGCGAATTCCCTTGAAATTCATCAAAGAAAGGGCCGACAGCACAACCGGCTCCATTGGTGGTTCACGACGCAATAGTACTAATCTGGATCCACACGCTTACGACGATCATTCACCCATAAGGCAGATGTCTTCTTCCGAGTTCTCTCTCACCTCCGGCGAGGTAGCCCCTGTTATAAACAGCTTCGATACGCCTGCGCAACCTCGACTTGTGGGTTTGAGCCAACCATTTTTCGCTGCACCCTCACCGATGGAATCTCCCGAGAAACAACTAGCCGCTATTGAAAGTGTTACTTCTCAGGCTGCGCTGAGTGGGGATAAAGTACGGGTACTTGTAGCGGAGGATAACAAGGTAAACCAAGAAGTTGTTCTGCGAATGCTGAAACTTGAAGACATATATGGTCAGTTCATCGGACCCTGAGCCTGAAGCTAGTGCTTACGAGGTCCAGACGTAACCGTCGCCAAAGATGGACAGGAAGCATTTGAACTTGTGAAAGAGAGTATGGAGCAACGAAAACTGTTCAATCTGATATTCATGGATGTCCAGGTAAGTAAGGAAAGGGACTGAGACTAGTGTGCCCTAGATACTGATGTACTTGATAGATGCCTAATCTTGACGGTATTCAGAGCACCAAGCTGATACGAGGGATGGGCTACTCAGCACCGATCGTTGCTTTGACAGCATTTTCGGAGGAAAGTAACGTCAAGGAGTGCATGGACTCCGGCATGGACTTTTTCCTACCTAAGCCTATCAAACGCAAAGCGCTCAAGCAGGTACTGGAGCGCTACTGTGCCACGATTTCGGAGGCAGTAGAAGAAGCAGAGTATACACCTCCACGCGGACGTGATGAACCCCTTTCGCCAATGTCATGAAGCCTACAATGAGAGGACACCATCTTTGCAACCATAATAGACGGCCATACTGCCTCCACAATACCGCCACGCGAAAGACAACCTCACCTGCCCATGTTCTAGCAGGGCATTTGATTCAGTGGCTTGGGCAAGAGCTTTGGCAGAAACCCGTGGAATGAGAACCCAAGTTGCTAGGACATAGGATGGGATAAAGGAGCCCTCACCACTCGATCCAAAAAGTATTGTACCTCACACACCTTTCGTGTAAACATTATTTTCGCAGACGACCGCGCCGCAACAACTACCGCCTCCATCCTTGGGGAGCTTCCTTCACATACTTAGACTTCTACTACCCGGAGGACCAAACGAACTTTTGGGTATCGATATCCGTGATTTTGTTATTGCGGCGATTTAAAGTTGACGTACAGCTCCTGCAAAATCGTATCGGACGATTTCTTACGATTTCTTACTTGAAAATACTCGGCGTTCCGCAGTTTTCCCATGTATTATGACGAGCATGGAGTGGGAAGTGGAAAGCGAGAAGCATGGCGTTCTGAATTTTGGGGGAAAAGGGAAAACGGCATGACCTGAGGATCTTTTGGAGTCAGACAGCTTGTCGGGTGTCGGTAGGGCGCAATCGTAACTTATTGTATGATCTCTATCAATGGGATACCAATATCCTCTGTACACCCACTGACCGCTTTGATGTAAGTAAGCTCAACCAACATCTGTCAAATTGCTTTTCGGTATAGCTTTTTAGAGCTGCTATACGCTCCTGGTGATCTGTTATCCTTTGGAGACATTATCCGGTTGGTTGATTGCAAGTTATCTGCGTTATTGATCTTTTGTCGGACTTGAAATGAGGTTTAGATTAGAAGAACCTTTTCGTCGAGAAATGTACTTGGTAGTGGTCTTCAGCCAGTTTCTTTCTCTGACGGAGCGAGACGCTAGTAGTGAGCTTTGCTTCGAAGTGAGCACACAAAGCAGACTTCAACGCGTTTCGATACGATCGCGTAATGAAATATGGTATGCGGAGGGAAGAGAGGCACAAATGAATGTGGATATGAGCTCTCTAGACCCTATTTCAATTGATTCTCGCCTCCAACATACCATTTGTATCAAGACAATCTTGAGTGACTTTACTGTAAGCATTATTGTGAAGCATATCGGCAATTGAGGATCTGATAGGAGGTTGTGTTCTGCTATGGTTTCTCCATTTTAATTTGGAGATATTAGAGAGATCGACAGCTAGCCGCTTCGGTCATCGCGTTGAGACTGTGGTACAAGTAAAATTAGCTTCAACTTCATGGCTTTCCACACCACTGGTAGCTCAACCACGGAGAACCAAGAACCACATAAGCGTCGGTGGTTACGCATGGAGTACCGCGTGGTTTCCATCATTATCAGTATGAGTTGAATACATTGTCACTTCAGGTCTTTTATGCCACCAGCATCTAGCTAAGAGAGGATTAAACCAAAAGCCACATCAAGTGAGGGGGATTGCGACAAATCATATAGAAACCACCCATAGAACGGTCACCCTTCGCCGGCTGGCAGCCGCTCTTACTCAACATGTCTATGATGATGGACACCCCATCGCCCCATCCGGATCTCAATCGGAATCGCCTCCCCACCCTTTTCGAAGTACTCAGCCGGCAAACCCTAGCCCCAGTGGATCTCTTCTCCTTCTACATCTACATGCGCGATCAGCAAAGATCGGTTGACTATCTCGATTTTTGGTGAGTTCCTCTCACTGTGCAATGGATAGCATGGCTATGACATGCAATCTGGTGGCTGACCTACTGTTCGCAGGCTCGATGTCTCCCAACACATGTCCTTATGCCGACATTATGTCCGTGAGCTTCGTCGCTCCGTTCTCGTTGAAACACCAGAGATTGAGAAGCAGGGCTCGAAACGCTCTTCATACATACTGGACCACATGGGCCAAATGAACGATCCGTCAGGTCCATCCCAAAACCTCAACGGCGATGAAAAGATACGAGACCAGCATCTTTCGGCATACCTACGACAAGAGACTAGCCACAATGGAAACGGAGGAAATCATTCACCACACAGCAGCTTGGGCTCGCAACACTCTCGGATGCTTGGATCTGGGGACAGGCCATCTGGTGGGACCGAACGACCACCAAGGCCCAGCTTCATGACCAATGGCTCGCCGGGCCGCACCAATTCGAATTCTCCAGCGCATACAGTCGCGAGGGCAGATATCAGAGCCAGTGCTGAGAAGATCCTTTACACTTTCCTCTTACCGGGCTCGGAGCGAGAGATCATACTGCCTCAAGACATCCTCACCGACATCACCTCGTCCATTGAAGAAGAAGGTCGTGACGATCCTGAGGTCTTCGACGCGGCCAAAGACTACACTTTTCAGGCTATGGAGCGCGACGCGTTCCCAGGATTCCTTCGTGCAAAAGCCCTCGGCAACCTGGTACCACCAAGTGCCTTCCTCCGGCTCTGCTTGGGACTGCTAGGTATGTTTGGAGGGTTCTGGGCAGGCTTTGCTTGCATACTGCTAAACAAACCAAAACACATTCGGTGCTGGGTAAGCTAGATTCCTTCCGTGCTTTGTCATTGACAACAGCTAACCTGATGTGTCCCAGCTGATCCTCCCCTTCACCATTGGTGTCTACGCCCTCTCCTCGCAACAGTACTCCATCGACCCTGTCCTCGCTCTGGCCGGCCTCAGCGAATACACCTTCATGAACTGGTCTCGCATCCGAGAACCGTACATCCGAAGACTCATGAACAAGCGCGCCTTGATGGTTCTATTCTTCACAGTGCTAATAGGCGTCTGCATAATCATCCTGTTCATCTTCGTGCCCGGACACAGGCTCTAGATGCCCAGACTCACGAACCTATTTCGCTGCAACTGGCAAAGGAACTTACGAGGAGATAAAGCATGGCGTTTGGGATACCCGTGACGAAAAATACCTTTCTTTCTTATCTTCGCTTTCGCGCGCCGGAGCTCTTGTAAGGGCGACATTGGGTAGGTCTTGCGTCGTCGTTGCACAGGCTATGAAGGGGGATCTCTCTCCGGGAAAGAAACAATCAACTGTCCGCAATCTTTACTCGCGGCAATCTACGCAGTTGGGACTATGTTGGGAGCCATAGTTCGCTTGATGTAGCTAGCATATTCTGGCCTAATGTCTTGGTGGTGTTGAATTCGTCATAATGTGAATGAATGAATTGATTGAATTTATGTTCTGATCTCCGTATCGCGTATTGGCGAACAGTTCGAGAGTAGAATTACGGATGCTAGTATACGAGCTCAGTCGTCGTCATTTGGCTGTCTTTGTCTAGAGAGTTTTCATGAGCTCTAGAAAACTACTCCTCCGGAGCTGATAGTTGACTGGGATACGTTACAGACGAGATATATCAATATCACGATATAGATACGCTGTACTACCGATCACTCTTTCGCTCTATCAATACCTCCCCTTTCCTAACCTTTTCTCCAATCCATTGCACATAGTACATATAATCAAATCAATCCATATAACCAAACCCAGCCAGATCCTCAACCATTCCCGTCCATCCATCAAACCCCTTTGAGATTCTCTCCATGCTTGATCGGAAGGGTTTGTAGCTCGAATACCTCGCATATAGCATGGATATGATGCGTGTATGAGAACCTTATAGTAACGTCGATCCTATTCCCTTCAAGAGGCCTCCCATATTGCACTTGTCGCTGACTTGGTGGAGGTGTGGTACTGACACCTACTCCCTACTGCTCCCGTCGACGGGAGGGGTACTCGAGATGTGGATGTGCACTTCTCACTCTTGTCGTCGTCGAGGTAGGAGCACTCATCATAAGGCTTTCCGTCGTCGAGGTAGGAACACTGTTCATGAAAGCTTTCTGTCGCCATCGGAGCACATTTATCCATCACTCTCTTCTCAATTGCTCCATCATTCTCAGAACGCCGGTGCATGAGCCGTCTCCACGACAACTTCTGTCTTTACTTCTTGCACTATCACATCCTCTTCTTCCGGCGTAGCAATCGACACCGGCTCCATCATCTCTTGGAGGATTGAAGGTGTGGCTTTGGATAGAGGGTTGAGGTCATCACCAAGTGGAGGTGACTGCGTCGACTGGAGATTATGTGGAGGATGGCTTCCAGCGGAATAGGACCACATTAGGAATACGAGGATGCAGGCGACGAGGAGGTATAGCACGCGCTTTGCGGTTGTGGATTTTCGAGCTTGTGAGTTTGGCGGAGATGCGAATGCCATGGCGGGTTGGTGTGGCTGAAGCGGTGATGTTCTTGATGGTTGATATTGGGGAGATGGGGATTAGCAGAAGACGAAGTGATAGAGAGATTCCAAGGTGCTATCGCCAATACATACTTTACCTTATACGAAACTCGGGCTGGCGCTTTTGTTGCCGCCAGCCGAAGCGAAGCGGCGTACCATAAGGTACGTATCGGATTCAAAACGATGAGTCTAGCACTTTGAGTTAGTAAGATAATTTCTCGACCTGAAGTATAAGACTTGCTGTCTTAGAGATTAAAAATATGCACACTTTGACTGACATTGAGGAAACAAGTAAACGTGTCCGCACCGTCGTAAATCAAAGCAAAGGTTGATTCGGCCAGAGCAATTGGATATCCCTAATTAATATAACGAGAATAAACCATAAAACCATAAATCTAATAGTCATGGATCAGCAGGTATGTGAACATGTCCTGCATCTATCTCTTTCTACCCTAATTGTCAATTGTCATCCAGCCCATTCACGCTCTCCGTACGTCTAAAAGCGAGGTGCAGTCCTGGCCCCAATTAGCCAGACATCCGTAGATTTTGGCTGGGGAGCAAACTTGTTCAGAGGCTATGACTCTACCGTACATTCAAAAGATCACTCTCCCACCTCCCACCAAGATATCAGCAGTACCCCTAGACTCGCATAGACGATGACTTGAGTAAGAGAGGATCTCCACTAACCTGGAAGAAAAAGAGGCGAAGCACCCTCCCCACCAGAGTAATCGGAATCGAATTATGCCACCGCCTGTCCTTACGGACAGAGCAGTAGACACGCTGCGTATTGCACTAAAGTGTCATCCCGTAGGATACACAATCTTCGCAACGGCTCTCCCATAGGAACATCGCCACGAAGCCAGGGGAGGCAACCAACGTACTTCCTGCTTTTCTGATGCCAATTACGCCCGCTTGCGCGAGGGGCCCTCACGGGCGGTACAAAGACCGCACACTCATGTCCGGCGAAGGTACATGGAGTGGGTTGATGTGTGAAGGTGAAGATTACTCCGAATTTCTCATTTGCATAGACCTCGAGGGAGGGATACCTGCAAAGAGCAGGTATCTGTGTGTGAGCAAAGAAACGCAGCGATGATGGTGAGGGTGCTTGAAAAGGAAGGGAAGAGAAATGATTGAAAGACGATATATCTTGTAGGGCTGAACTCGATGGTTTCACCGAGGATCAGCCGCTATTCTTCGAGCTCGACGTCAATATATATGGCACTTTAGTTTCCGCAAAATTGGATCAGTCTTGTCAGTGCAGATGTTTCATACCTAATCAACACGTAAGCATGGCTCCAATGTCACAAGCTGCCATGAAGCGAGGGCCGTCTGTCCTTGTAAGCCTTTACTCCCATTACGAGTCACCACCCATACCTGCAATTGTTCTTACAGTACTCATCTGTGTAGGTCACAGATAGTCGTGAACAACCCAACCCTCAGAGTCGCCCGGGCCAACTTCTCATGCGGCAGAATTCCCGCTTTATGACTGTCGATAGCGTTCTTCAATATGCCTCTGACATCCCCTCAATGCAGCAACGATTCCCTGCCCCGCGGCCGCGCGCTGGTCCTACTGGTCCTGGGAGACCTGCAGATCCTAAGCTCGCGGGTCGATTAGTTCCTCAACATATGCCCGCCAGGAGTACGAAGGTCAGCGAGAAGCTTGTACTGTTGCCAGAGACAGAGGCAGATGAAGACGAGATCGAGGAGAAAGCGGATTTCGACGAGGACAACGAAACTTTGCCCACGAAAGACAACGAGGAAGCGCTAAGGGAAGCAGGAGGGAGAAAAGGCAAGAGCTACGCAGAACGGTTACCGAAAGCTAGGAGAGCAGAGAAATTGGCAAGAGTGACAGCATATTGTACTGCGCAAGCATACAAGCTGAGGGGTACGGCTGCGTTTCTGAAAGACAAACATGGAGCGAGGACGAAACTCTACGATGACTGCCTCTACGTGGTATACCATCTACCTTTGTTACCCGGCAGCAACGGTCACAGGATACGAAGCAGTCCGGTGTTGAAGAGTCCTGGTGGCAAGGCAGTCCTAGACGAAGAGATAGAAAGAAGTGAACTTCGAGATTATGGTGAGGGTTACTTCGAGGAGGATGGTGGTGAGAGTTTTGGTGTCAAAGGCAACGAGGACTCAGAACCGCGACGAAGAGGGTCTGAAGACGAAATACTCGCTAATGGCTACGATCCGGAGGAGCGGTCGCCAAACAATGGCCCAATCTCACATCCCCAGAATGAGACCCTCAACGCCTTCAGATTTGCCGAGATGTTTGTGTTCTCGTATGGGGTGGTAGTGTTCTGGAACTTCAGCGAACGGCAAGAAAAGGACGTTCTTGCAGATCTCACATTCTCGGAATTGGAGACGGGTATGACATTGGTCAGTGGTGCACAACGGGAAGAGGACTTCGAGACCGAGGAGTTCCATTTCGAATACTCTCCTGAAACACCTAGGCCGCGAGTCTTCAACGACATGATTACATTGAGAAGCGGAGATCATATGATCAAGCTTGCAATGTCACACGCCATCGCTCAAAGCACTAAACTAAGCTTCTTCGAGCAGAGAATGGCAAATCAGATGATTGAAGCTCAGCATGTACCAAAGCGTCTAGCTCTGACCGGCAAGTTAGGCATGAAGAGAGAGGAAGTGGTCAAGATTCTCGGAGCGTTGTTCAAGAGCCGGGTCGATGTGAATCTGTCTTCCAATATGCTCGACGTGCCGAATTTCTTCTGGGACAGCGAACCCACTCTTCATCCCCTTTACTACGCAGTCCGCGAGTACCTTGAGATCAAGCCTCGAATCCAAGTTCTCAATGAACGATGCAGAGTCTTCCTCGACTTGGCCGAAATACTCTCGGATTCAATTGCGGACAATAAAATGTCCCGGCTTACGTGGATCATCATCGTCCTTATTCTCCTCTCCATCTTCGTCACTTGCTCGGAGGTATTCCTCCGCTTTGGGATACTCACGAAACGAGGCGCCAAGGCGAAGGGCTTGCCGACCTGCATCATGCCTAGTCATTACGATACCCACTTGCCAGACTGGTAAGAAGGTCCTGCGATTGTACATAAATCTGCATGTTCTGGACATAGTATCTGCTACAAGCGTGGCGCTTTTGGGGCGAGGGTTATATATACCACTTGGCGATGATCTGATTATCCTAACGGAAAGGATTCAGAAATATATTAAGTGTCATTGAGTCCCGAGCCCCTCTTCTTTGTCAAGTGGGGAGATTTCGCTCTCGCGGAAGCTTCTCTCTTACCCTGTTGTTTCAGTGTAGGTCTGACTCGGTTCCAAGAGTAAATCATGAAGCGATCGAACTATCGTTTCTCATGGTTTGACCGTGTGTGCTTTGCTGTAAGTGCCCGTTGTCATCTTTACATGTGTAATTTCATCAACAGTACAGCCGCTCTCGTAAATTGCACTGTGGAGTAGCACAATGGGGAATGTGCGAATGGTTGCTCCAATTCTACTTCTTCAAGCCTATGGCGTTGGCTGTGCGTGCTAGCGTATTCATGCTTCTACTACTTATCATCTACATCATCGATGAGACCGTCAATCGCGACAATACATTGAAAAGCCGCTATACTTCCTTAGTAATGTTTCTTACATCTTTACGCCCGTTGTTACCGAGAAACATCTCTTTGTTCCTTATCCTTTGATGAAACGACAATGTTTCTTTTACGGACAAGGTTGTCTCGTCTCAAACCTTTGTTTCAGTTCTTGTAGTACCTCCAAGCAAGAACCAAAGACAAAGCATAGGACAGGGCGAAACAATGAGAACAAAGAAAATGTGCGTCAAATGTCTATGTCCATTATGATCATGCTGAGACAACCAATCCATTCCTATATCCATACCCCTACTCTTCGCAAGATCCATTCCCAGTAAATCATCTCAAGCACACCAAGCAATCAAGCAAACCAATCAACTCTTCACATCCTCTCCCCAAAAACAAACAGAAACACCCCCCAAAAAACAACACAATCAACCATGGGCTGCGCCCCCTCCAAACCAACTCCCCCCTCCCACCGAGGCCAATACATCTCCTACCCCAAACAACAAAACCACCACCTCGCACCGCTTCCCCCAAGACCGATCAGGAACCCAGCCGCACGTCTAGATGGACCCTTCCAAATGGACTATCCGGTAAGGAAAAGCCAGATGCCCCAGGCCCGAAAGCCGGTTCCGAGAAAGGCGGCGAGACCCCAGGATGCCCGTTTGAACGGGCCGTTCCAGATGGATTATCCGGTGAGGAGGAGTCAGATGTGGTAGATTGTGATCTTTAGCGTGGGGAAGGCGGTGTGTTGTTTAGTGATAGTAGAATATATGTAATTGTGTTTTTAAGAATTGAGTTTTGTATGATGACAAGGACTGGAAATAAGTTCAAGATCGCTTGTACTTGCGATGAATTGCGAGTGCATCGCTGTGCTTCCCTGAATACGCGATGCTTCATTTTGTTGTTCTGACAACAGTGTGGAAAGTGACTGCTTTGGGGGTCTGTTAGACATTGGATTCGCTTCGAGCACAGGACTCGAAGCATTCGTCTTCCCCTTCATGTCCGCCCACCTATCACGTGTAATATTAGAGCGACGGAGCTAGATAACTATCAGCAGCAGAACGAGATTATCAACCACGCTGTTTTTTTATTTCGGTGATTTCCGCAATTGCAGGCGAAGACATAACACCGATCAGGGGCCGTTTCACGGCGACGTTTCTCCACCTGCTTTTCGAAAAGCTGTTTTCAAGGTGTGGCAGGTGAAGCATGGTGCCAGACGATCACGCTTGATCTTACCGGTCATTAGACGAAGGGGAACCATAGGTGTTCCTCGATGCCGACAAGCTTCACAAACCCTGATACTGTAGAAGAACACAGTGTTGTCAGAAAGGTGTTGGGATTCGTTCATGATAAGTATTCAATATCAATATCAATCAGCACCTCATGGTGACGCGAATAGGCACAATGAGACCAAGGCCCACACTCAAGCTCCTTGTCACTGAAGACACAATACACGATGTTGCAGCGGCCTTTGTGAGGAGTCAATACCTCGACGCCAATCGAATGGTCAAAGTTCGGATGCATTGACTCAGGAAGATTCATGATGCTAGGAGGTTTGTAACACAGACTAGGAGCCCCTAGTTACGTGCCAAGATGTTCCTTACTACGGCGGACGATAGTTGATAGTAGGATAAAATTAAACTACTAAATATATTCTAAGGTATTTAGCTTAAATCTAGAGTAATCCTAAATTATATAATAATAGTTTACTAGTACTTTTTATTATAAATATCCTATTTAACTTATATATTAATATAAAACTAAGATATTATTATTTATAAATCCCTTAATCTTAGTCTAATTAGGCTATAAAAAAATTTATTAAGTAGTTTTATATAATAAGTCTTATTAGTCCTTTCTTCTCCTTTATTATATACTATTATAGATACATATACCCTAAGATTCCTATATAAAAAGCTACTAGCTAAGGTAGTCTATTATATAATTAATTAATTAAGGTAAATTCTAAATTTATTATATAAGAGATTAATTTTTATATAAATATTTTAGTAATAAGCTTCCTAGCTATATTAAATCCTCTTTAATAGGGATATCTATCTTAATATAATTAATTAAAGCCTTATACCCTTTATATATAATATATTAAGTTAATTATTACTTACCCTTTAAGGATAAAATATATTAATCTACCTTATAATAGTAATTATAACTAGATAAGTAATAAATTACCTATTATATATAAATATAATTTTTATTTAGTCTTATAAAGTACCCTTAATAGTCTACCTACCTTTAATAGTTACTAGTTATATAGCGTATTCTATACTTAGCTAACTAGCTAGATCTAGGAAGGTATTTATAGAGTATTAATATCTACCTAGTTACTTTAATAGAGCTTATAGAAATTATAAATAGCTAGACTATATAGTATTTTATTTTATATAAGATAATATAATAGAGTTATCTTTAAATAAAGGGGATTTAAGCTCCTAGGGTAGCCTTAATAAGGTAGACTAATTAATAGTAGGGGGTATAATAGCTTTAAGGGGTATTATAATATAATTTATAGGGGTCTTTATAGTTATTTAAATAATTTATCTTTTTAAGCCTTTAAAAAGTATATAAATAGGTATAATAAGATATTTAAGTATAAGGTTATAAGCTAATAAGCTACCTCCTAGTAGGTTTAATTATAACTTATACTTTTATATAATAATTAAGATTAATAGATTATATAACTTAATAATATAAATAATAAGCTAGTTATATAATAAAAATAAAAATAGGCCTTATATATTTTATCTATTAAATAACTTAGATATATATTAAATACCTCTTAAATATATTATATAAAAAGTTCTCTTATTAAAAGAGTAGAAGAGCTATTTATATAACTTATATTCTCTTAATTAATACTTTATATAAAGGAGGTTAATATTAATAATTACCTTACTTCCTTCCTCTACCTCCTTTACCTCCTTTACCTCCCTTACCTCCCTTACCTCCCTTCCCTTACTTCATATTTATAAGGATTTTCTCTAATTCTTTAACCTCTCCTCTTATATAACTTATTAAGATCTTAATTTCCTCTTATATAATATTTATATAACTTAGATCCTTAGTTATATTAGTAATAATAGTCCTTTTACCTTTAAAGATTCCTAGGGTAAGTAGATTTAGATATAAAGTTATTATATAAGTATAATTACTTAATATATAAAAAGGGGACTTTTAACTAATTATATTTACTTAAAGTAGATTATTTAATAGATTATTAGACTCCTAGGAAAGAGAAAGTTTTATATAAGATTACTTTTAAAAAATAAAATAATCTATTATATAAGAGTTATCCTCTTACTTTTATAACTATTATATAAACTTAAAAAGTAGTAAGTTCTTCTACTTTTCTTATTACATATAAGATAAGTTTCCCTTAGAAGCTTCTTATTTAATCTAGGCTTTTTATTTAATCTAGGCTTCTTATTTAATATAAGGTTTACTTTCCTTTCTTATATAAGGCTCCTTCTTAATTTTAGGGGACTATTAAGATTTATTAGCTAGCCGCTTCTTAACTATTAATATTATAATCTATTCCTTATCTTTAAGTACTTTATTAAAGAATTTACCCTTAAGGAGCTCCTTTATTAACTATATATAAGATATACTTACTAGAAGTTCTAAAAGATCTCTACTTTTTATATATAATCTAGCTAGATATTAATAGAATATTAAAGTATTATCTTTCTTATATAGTAATTAAAGGCTATTTATTATAGCTATAGTAATATTAGGTAAGTACGACCGACTTATAAAGCTATATTTAGCCTTAGGCCTAAGGATATAAGGAATATAAGCCTTTATAACCTACTTATTTATATAGGCTCTAGCTAGTAATATAATAGCTAGTAGTAATACTAGAAGATCCTAAATAGATATACTAAGCTATCTATTTAAATTAGGTCTATTTATTAGTAATTAACTATTCTTAAAGGGATTACAGGGTATAAAAGTCGCTTCTACTCTATTCTATTCTATTACCCTATTAAAAGATTTCTATTTAGCCTTAATAATTCTATTTATCTTTATTCTATTCCCTACCCTTCTTTTAAAAACTAGAGCTAGAAAGCCCTCTATAGTATTTAACTTAGCTTAATCTACTATTATAATTAATTATAATACTCTTATTCTTACCTTCTACCTATATAATTTCCTCTCTATAAAACCTAGATAAGTAAACCTAGTTAACTATCCTAATTAGTACCTTATTAAGTATCTTACTTAGAATAGTCTTAGACTAGCTTAGTATAAAGTAGTAGTAGATCTTAAAAGATCGGCCTAGCTAGAATCCTAGTAGTCTAGACTAGAGCTAGAGATATTTCTAGCTACTCTATAGGATTTTAAGTAAGGTACTAAGACTACCTAGTATTTATTAAGGGCCCCTCTATCTACTAGAACCCTAGATTCTAGAATAATCCTAATAAGGATAGCTAACTAAATTAAATTAGGGAGGAATAATTTAGGCCTTAATAATCTAGTTAACCTACCTAAATTTATAAAGGTAGCCTAGGGTAAATCCTTAGTAGTAGCTAGGAAATAAGTTATACCTTATCTAGGTACGGCGGAATATATTTCTAGGTAGATTAAGGAAGTTATAGGAATCTAGAAGAATTTAGGTAATATAGGGTATTTAAAAATAGTATATTAATAAGACTATATTATAGTACTAGTAATTATAGGATAATTAACTAAGAGGACCCTAGGATATAAAGCCCTATTCCTTTAAGAACTAATTAGTAATATTAATATAGGGGCTATTTAAGCCGTCTACTAACTCTTATTAAAAACTAAGAAGAAGTCTTTCTAAGTAGAAGCTAAGTAATAACTTCTTAGCTACCTATACTCTATTATTAAAAATAAAGAAATATTCTAGGAGTAGTTAAATAAACTATATAATAGGCCTAGAGAATAGGATAATCTTAATCTTTCTTAATAAGTAATTAAAGAGGTTACCTCTAGCCGTTACCTATTACCTATATAATATAAGCTAGCTTACCCTCTAGGAAGAGGGTTATAAGCTAATAAAATCTAGTATCTAGTATTAGATAGAATCTATTAGGAATAAAAAGACCCTTTTAATTAAGAAGTTAAAGAAGATCTAATAAGAGTATAATATAGTAGGTCTCTACTTACTCCTAGCTTTAAATTAATTACGGCTAATTTATAAGGTTAAAATACCCTAATACTATTATATTAAGATACCTAGCTAGAGACTTTTATTCCTTACTAACCTTTTATAGAAGATTAGCCTAGAGTATTCTAACCTAACTAGTATTAATAAGAACCTAAGTTATAATATCTTTTAATAAAGTAAAATAAATTAATATAATTATATATAAAGGTTACCTAATAGGAAGCTAAACTTTATTATAATTAAAATTAGAACCTTAGCCTAGAACCTAGGTTTATACCCTAGGAAAATTATTATTTAGAGTTAATTTTAGGATATTATAATTATAGACCCTAGGAATACTAGGAATATAGATATTAAAACTCTCCTTATAATTTTTTATAAGAATTTTAACTAGACTATTATTAATATAAGGACTTTAATAAATATCTACCTTAACTAAGGGAGTATAAGGAGTAAAACCTTTAACCCTAAGAAATTATAATATTTAATCTTAAGAAATACTCTACTACCTTCTTTATTTACTACTTCTAATATATAATAGAACTAGAAGGTAGTAGTCTAATCCTTAGGGTACTCCTAATATACCTAGAAGGGGATACTCTAAAATAGTATAATAGCCTTTTTATAAGGGTCCGCTAAGAAATAAATTATAATCTAGCTATCTAGGAAGATAAACTCCTTTAGGAATATTAACTTAATTAATTTAAATTAATAAAGGAGGCTAAGAAAATAAAGTTTTTATAAGGACTAGTTAGGAATACGGCACTACTATTAATGTGGCGTCTATAGTACGTAGTAGTACTACGCTACCCCTTTACCTATAGTATATAGAGGAGGGAATTCCCCCCGAAGGGAAGGGTAGTAATTAGTCTTACTATTAATAAGAATAGAGAGTTCTATATATATTTATATACGCACCGTTTATAATACTTAATAGCTACATTATTATATAGTACCCTTATATTCTAATTACTCTACCCTATTTAGGGGTAGTAGCCTAACTATTAGTAAGATAAGCGGAGAAGGGTTATTATAAGTATAAGGTAAAAAGGTTAGTTAACTAGCGTAGATAACCCGCCTAAATATAAGGGATTAAGCTTATAAAGAAAGTAAGTCTTAAGAATTAGTTAATAAATTAATAATAGATATATCGCGATTATAACTAACTATCTAGGGGTAGCTACTAGGCGTATAAACCTAGTCCCCGCTACTTAAAACCTAAGAAGTACTATTGTAAAAGATATAAGAACTTAAAGAAGAAGTCTCTAAGAGGTAGTAGATATAAGATTTATAATAATATTTATAAGAGTTAGAACGGGAAATATATATTAATAATACTACTTAAGCGGGTTATTAATATTACCTATTATTAATAGAAGAATTAGAACTAAAGCGTCTTTAATATAGAACTTATATTCTTAAGGCGTAGGACCTATATATATATAACGGGAAGTTAGTATAAGAATATTAAGAATAATTTAATAATATAGTTAATATAATTAAAATAAGTATAGCCTATTTTCTTAATAACTCTATAAAAATCTAATACGCGTTATAATATATAGCCTTAGACTCTAAGGCTATATAGTATAAGTATATAAAGGATATATTAAAGGATAAATAGTCCTAGGAATACTTTAATAGTTTCTTAATAGATTAAATAGAAGATCTTTAAAATTAATATCTAATAATTAGTAAGCGCTACTTAGAAGCTAAGTAAAAGGAATATTAAAAGATTATAAACTTTATAAATTATCTTATTAGGTTAGAAAGATAACTTAAGCTATTAATAGAGTATATACTTTATAATAACCTTCTAAATAAGTTATATAAGGATCTTTATAATTAACTTATAATATAATTTAATATCTTAAAGATAAGGGATACTCTTATCGTGTTAGTAACCTAACTAGAGCCTTATATAATACTACTTATATATAAAGATTAAAGGAATAATACTCCTACTAGGGGTTAATATCCTTAAAGAGGAAGAGGAAATTTCTAAGGGCGAAGAGATAATAGCCTATATATAAAGTAAAAAGGGTAGGGTAGTATTAAGGTATTACTATACCTTCCTTAAAGGCCTAAGCCTAACCTCTCTACTATTAAGTATTATAATTATTAAAAGAAGGGATATATAACTAAGGATTACTAGAGTATAAAATTAAAAGTTATAAGTATTATAATTAATAAGCCTACGGCTAATAAGATATCTAATAATAAGCTAGCTAAGAGAAGCTTAAATTTAAAAAACCTCTAAGTATTATAATTATATCTATTATTATAATATAAGGGAAGAAGTAGATATAATAACTTATTATTATAATATAAATAGAGCTTAAGAGCTTATAAAGAGAATTTACTATACTAATTAATTTTAGAGTAGATATTAATTATATTAATATATACTTAATAAAGGAGTAGGATTAAGAAATAAATCTAAGCTCTAGTAATACCTTATATAAAAGAGTTAAGAACCTAATATTATTATTAGATTCCTATATAAGAGGAATTAAACTTATTAATTCTAATAGTATTATATAATATTATAAGGGTACCTTTTATATAATAGTAAATCTTAACTATAACTTCTACCTTAGGTATTTATAATTAGAAGAATAAAATCCCTAAGTAGATTAGCCTATATAAAATTAGTAATTCCCTATTAAGAAAAGTAATATTAAGGAGTACTTTAATACTATTAAAGCCTTAGAGGAGTAGCTTAATAGTATTATATTTATTATAATATACTTAGGAGTAAGTAATAAAAGCCTACTACCTAAAGTTAAGCTCCCTTTAGATTTTTAAGAATTCTAAGATATCTTCTTAATTAAGAATACTAAGGCGCTATTAGACTATATATATTATAATTACGCGATTAATATAAAGGAGAATAAAGAACCTCCCTTTAATCTACTTTATAACCTATTAGAGAAAGAGTTACGCGTATTAAGGGAGTACCTTAAGTAAGCTTTAGAAAAGGGATAGATTTATTATTTTATAAGTTTAATAGGTATACTAATTCTTTTTATACTAAAAAAGGATAGAATATTATATTTATATATTAATTATAAGGCGCTTAATAAGATTATAATTAAGAACTACTATCTACTTCTATTAATTAATAAAATATCAATAAGATTAATTAATATTAAGTACTTAACTAAGTTAGATCTTAAGGATATATATTATTACTTATAAATAAGAAAGGGTAATAAATAGAAGACTATATTCTATATAAGGTATAGCTATTTTAAATATATAATTATACCTTTTAAACTTATTAATATACCTACCTTATTCTAAGTATATATTAATAAAGCCCTAGCGGGACTACTTAATATTATATATATTATTTATCTAGATAATATTCTTATCTACTCCTAGGATAAAAAGTCCTATATTAAAGTTATAAAGGTAGTATTATAATATCTTTATAAATTTAAACTTTATATTAGCTTAAAGAAATATAAATTTATAATAATAGAGGTAGAATTCCTTAGCTTTATTATTAGCCGCGACGGAGTATATATAGACTTATATAGAGTAGATACTATAATAGAATAGCTAGAACCTAGGAGTATTAAGGATATTTAGATCTTTTTAAGGTTTACTAATTTCTACTATTATTTTATTAAGTACTATTCCTCTATAACCGCGGTATTAATAGACTATCTAAAAAATATTTATTTATATATTAAAAATAGAAAGTTAATATTAAGTAATATTATAAGAGTAGCGTTTAAGTAGTTAAAGTAACTCTTTTAAGAGGTACTATTACTTATATATTTTAACCTTATAAGAGAAATCTAACTAGAGACTAATACTTTAATTCTAGCTATTATAACTATTTTATTATAAAAGTTCCTAATTAGTATTAAAGGGGTAGAAGTAGAATAGTATCCTATTACCTTCTACTCTTATAAGTTATATTTAGTAGAAACTAGATATAAGACCTATAATTAGGAACTACTTATAATAGTTAAGGCGTTCTAGGTATAAAGGTACTTCTTAGAAGGTAGCTTATACCTAATTATAATAACTTAAGGTATTTCTAAATAATATTATTATTAATAAGGAGATAAGTATATTAGGTAATAAAGCTTATAATATATAACTTTAAGATATACTATTATACGGGTACTAAAAACCTAGCTAACGCCCCGTTAAGATAACTAGATTATATACTAATAATAGATAAAGAAGATACTTATCTATTAATATTATAAAATAAGTTAAAGAATATTAAGTATATTCCTTCTAATAAGTATTATATATATAGCGTTTATAAAGGTTTATAAGATAATAAGGCTTACAATTATAAATAGCGTAAAAGGTTAAAGATAGGGCTTAAAAAGCCTTATACCCTAAAAATAGGGGAGAGTAACGCGCTCTTAGGGATATAAAGTAGCGTAGGTAATAGCTTAAACCCTACTATAAGATAGTTTAATATTAATTAAATAGTACTTAGAAGGTATATTACAACCGCGTTAATAATAGAGCGCGTATAAAATAAGTATAATAACTTAATATTAGAGATACTCTAATATCTCTAAGAGGGAGATAAAGATATTTATAATAAGAAATAATTATTAAAGTCCTAGGGCTATAAAAAGGCCGCTAACGTATCTCTATTAATAGATAAGATAGAAGTCCTTTATAAGGGTAGCGTAGTTTTTATACCTAATAATAAAGTAATTAAATAAGAAATCTTAAAGCTTTATTATAATAACCCTTATACTAGCTACTACTTATAGAAGTATACGCGGGAGCTTATTAAGCGGAAGTTCTATTAGAAATTAATAGGATAAGATATTTATAATTATATATAAGAATACTTAACCTATTAATTAATAAAGCCGCGTAGATATACTATTTATAATATACTATTACTATTACTAATACTTATAAGACCTTTTTAGGAAATTATAATAGATTTTATTATAAATCTCCCTCTAAGTAAATAAAAGGGTAGTATTTATAACGCGATCTTAGTAGTTATAGACTACTATATTAAGGTAGCTAGGTATTTACCTATTATAAAGATAATTAATATTATTAGTATTACTAACCTATTATACTATAAAATCTTTTTAAGGTTTAGTTAGCTAGAGGGTATTATTAGTAATTAAAGGATAGTATTTATAAGTAGCTTCTAGGTAGCTATATATTATTATACTAATATAAAAAGAAAGCTTAGTACTACTTTCTACCCTTAAATAGATAGTTAAATAGAGAGATAGAATAGTACGCTTAAGTAGTATCTACGCTACTATTCTACTTAAAGATAAGATAACTAGGTAGAGTTACTTTATCTAGTAGAGTTTATATATAATTATATAAAGTATACTAGTACTAGGTTACCTCTATATAAGGCGCTTTATAACTACTTACCTAAGCTAGATATAGAGCTTTTAAAGCTACTATTAAGAGAAGTCCTATCAGTATAAGAAAGGGTTAAATTACTTTAGAAATAAAGGGAAGGTTTAGAGTAGTACTTATATTAAGTATAAGTTATATAAGTAGAGTATATAAATAAATAATAAAAGTAAAGATAATATAATATAAGTAACTAAAAAACTATTATAATATTATCTAGGGCCTTTTAAGGTCCTTAATTATATTAATAGTTAGGCGTATAAGTTATAACTACTTAATACCTTTTATATATATAATATCTTTCACGTCTTACTTATAAAGCTATATTAAGGTAATAGTAAGAGCGTTATAAAAGTTATATAAGTAGAGCTTATAAATAATAAAGATAAATAAGAAATAGAAGCTATTCTTAATTATAAAATCTCTTATAATAAACCTCGGTATTTAGTAAAGTAGAAGGATTAGTCTTATAATTATAATTAATAGCTACGTAAACAGGACTTAATTAATACGCTAGATATATTAGAAAGATTTAAATAGGATTACCCTAAGGTATAAAGTTTATATTATATAAGAGGGGAAATAATTTCTACTATTATAAATAAAAAAAGAAAAGATACCTAATATAACTAAACTACTAAGGGCGTTATAAGAGAGGGCCGTTATATTATACTAGTAATAGGAGTATCCTCTTTATTATCCTCTTCTTTATCCTTTATAATAGGAGGGAGGCGCTCTTATAGTATATTAGTAAGGCTTTAAAAGTACTTTAAAAGGGGAGATAGAGTAATATATATATACTAATAAAGGATATTAAGAATACCCTCTAGGGTATTTATAATATAGATAGTAATAGCTAGGTTAACCCTAGTAGGAGCCGCGGTAGTAGCGGGGGTAGAGGAGGCGTAGTAAAGGTAGTAATAATACTATTAAATAAGCCTATTAAAGGTTTACTAGAATCTAGCGAGCTAAGGGAGGTTAGAGCTAGTATTTAAAGTAGTTATAATATTTAAAGATTAAAGAAGACGCGTATAAGCGCGGTAAGTATAAGTAAGGATTTCCTATTAATATTTAATATTAAGATCTTTATAATAATTATATCTAGTAGAGCTAGGGGAGGCGCGTATATAAGTTATACTATTAAAGGGGTAAGTAAAGCCTTAATTAAAAACATTAGACTTATAACTCTTTAAATTAGAATATAGTATAATAAAGGTATACTATATAGGATAATATAAGAATAGGCTAGGAGCGGCTTAGTAGGGGAGGTTATATACTATTATAAGTAGAGGGGGTAGTAGTAGTCTTCTTTTAATTAGTAGTAAGGGTAAGTTTATTATTAAGGATTACTTATAAAATAACTACTAGAAGTATAAGGAGGTATAATAAGGTATAAAGAGGGCGATAATATAAATAAGACTTAAAAAGGACTTAATATAATTAATAAAAAATAAAGATATTATAATTAGAAGAATAATATTAAAGTTATATAAAGAAGATACACTTTAAGTACTTAATAAACCCTTAATAGCGACGACTTCCTATTTACTTTAAAATACTAAGATTTCTAGCTACTTTTATAATAAATTAATAAAGGACAATAGGAAGTATAATAGGAATATATTATAATATAAGGATTATATATAAGAGTAGCGTCTATAATTATTATAATTTAATAAAATTATAGATTCCTTAAAGCTTAGCTTAAAGGGCCTTATAATTAATTATATTATTACACTCTTATTAGAGGTATATTTTATTACTAAGGGAGTATCTTTTATAGATTATAACCTTTTATACTCTTAAAGCCTAAGAGCCTAGATAGGGAGATAATTATAAGGACTAGTTAGGAATATAGTATTACTATTAACGTGGTATCTATAATATATAGTAGTACTATACTACCCCTTTACCTATAATATATAAAGGAGGGAATTCCCCCTAAAAGGAAGGGTAGTAATTAGTCTTACTATTAATAAGAATAGAGAATTCTATATATATTCGTATACGCACCGTTTATAGTACTTAATAGCTATATTATTACGAAGTACCCTTATAGTTTTATTTTAATTAGCTCTTAACTACCCTTAGTTAATACTTAACTTAAAAGATTAACTATTTATATAATATAAGTATAACTAATAAGGATATAATTATTAGGTATTTATAATAAGGCCTTAAGCTAAACCTAGTACTTATAACCCTAATATAGGAAGAGGGAGATATAATAGAAAATTTTAATAGATAAGTTTAGAATAATAAGGTAGTAGTAAAGTATATTTATAATATAAATAAACCCTACTAGAAACTTATAATAACTCTAGTATTTTAAGTACTATCTCTAGCTAGAGTCTAGTAATTATTTAGTAATCTAGCGGCTAAGGGAATTATCTAGTCTAACCCTAAGCCTATAGAAATAAAGAGGCGCCTATTAGAAAAGATAAATATTAATAACTAATAACTTAAAAGGTCCCTACCTTATCCTTACTAGTATTATAGTAGAAATTATTAGGATAGTAATTATAAAGATAAAAAGAAAAGGGCTTTAAAGGTTAAACTAGAGGATAAAATAGACCTTAACCTAGGGGATAGTAATAATAATAATAATAATAATAATAATAATAATAATAATAATAATAATAATAATAATAATAATAGTCTTAATCTATATAATCTAGAGACCTATATAGCTTTAGAGATCCTTATAAAGGAGGATCTATAAGGGGAAGCCTCTTAGGGCTCCTAACTAGTAGTTAGGGCCTACCTAAGGATAATAACTCTACTAATAGCTTAAATATTACTACTAGAATATCCTTAGACTTATTCTATCTTAATAATAATATTACTAGCTTATCTTTAGAAGGAGTAAAACCTAATACTTTTAATTTTATAGATATATAAACGGGAGCTAGTATAGACTTTAAGAAATTCTCTAGTATAATATACTAATATTAGTAAGGATAATAAAATCCTTAAGTTTTACTTTAATACTAGGTCTCTAGTATTACTTATTTTTAATAATTACCGCCTAGCCTTTTTTAATACTTATAAGGTCTATCTTATAACTAGAGGAAAAAGGCTTTAATATAGGGGAGTTAGTACTAGAGAGTTATTATTATAAGATTATATTAAAGTAGATATTATAATATATAACTTAACTAAGGAACTAGTTAAAATATCTAGGGAGATTTATATAGTTTTAAAACTCCTATATAATATAATTATTAGAATAGATATTATAAAACTAAGTATAGTTAATATTTAATAGAGTAAATACTAGGATTTTATTATAATTAATAATACCCCTATTCTAATTAGAGTTACCTTAAAAGTAGATTATATCCTAAAAATTTAAGTAGATATTTAGGAACCCCTAGTAATACTAGTATTACTAATTAAACTAAGGGTACTAAGAACTCTAAGATATAAGAAGGTTAATATCTATACTACCTTAGCTATAATACTAGATTCTAGTATAGGGTAAAATATATTAATTATATACTATCTCTTAGTAGTAAACTATAATTATCTATTTAAACCTTTACTTATACTTAACCTCTAATTAGGAACTTTTATATTAGGAGTTTAGGCGGTTATTAATAATAATCCTTAGGTATTCCTAATAGCTAATTTTAGGGATTAATCTACTAAAATCTATAAGGGATAATTACTAGGTAGCCTAGCCGTTTTATAAGACTTAGCTAAGCCTACTAAGATAGATTTCTATTTTATAGATATTTATACTAGTAAGTTTAAGGAGGAACTAGATATACCTTATATAATAGACTTTCTAGAGGAAGTTATAGTTCTTAAAGTAGATATCTCTATATATTAGGGGCCTAAATATTAAGAATATATTAAAAAGGTACTTAAAAAGTATAAGACCCTTTTTTAAATTAACCTAGGAAAGTTTAATAATAGTATTAAAATACTAATATCCTTTAAAGATAAATTTAATATAATAGGATTAAAGTAAAACTTATATAATCTTTCCTAGAGGGATTATAAAGCTATAGATTTAATCCTAGATCCCTTAGTAGAATAGGGCTAGATTAAGAAAGTTCCTTTAAGCGTACCCTCTACTATATTATTACTAGATTTATAGTATAAAAGAATAGGAAGCTAAAGGTAGTAGTAGATTTATAAAAAGTTAATATTAAACTCTACCTAGATATATATCTACTTCTAAAGTAGGATATAATCCTAGGAGCGCTAAGTAGATTAGTAATATTCTCTTTAATTAACCTTACTAAAGGGTTTTTCTAATAGGGAATACGCCCTTTTAATTAGTAGAAGACTATATTTATTAGCCCCTATTAAGGCTAGGAATAGTTAAAGGTTTTTATTATAGGTTTAGTAAATACTTTAGGTTTTTTCTAATATTATATAGAGAGGCTACTATCCCCTTACTTATAATAATTTATCTTTATATATATTAATAATATTATAATTTTCTCTACTACTCTAGAAGATTATATTAAATATCTTAACTAGGTTTTAAAACTCCTTAAGAATAATAGAGTTATACTATTACTAGTAAAATACTATTTTATATATCCTAGTATAATAGTTCTTAGATATTATATATTATAGTTAGGGCTTAATATAATAGAGGAAAAGGTTAAAGCTATCTAGAAGATATTATTCCTTATAAATTTAAGGGGGTTAAAAACTAGACTTAGTTTCTTTAGTTATTACTATAAATTTATAGAGTATTATATAGTAATTACTAGACCCCTTATTAAGTTAAAAATAAAGGGCTTTAAGGGAAGCTTAAATAAGGGAAGGCTAAGGAGAAATTATACTAAGAAAAAATAACTCTTAATAGATATATCCTATTTAAAACCTACTTAAGTCTCTATTATATTTAAGATAGAAGGTTTATAAGCTAGTCTATAATACTATAAGGCTTAGGAAATCCTTAAGGAGAAGTTATATAATACTCCTACTTTAATATTTCCTAACTTTAATAGACTATTTATATTATATATAGATAGTAGTAAAGAGAAGGGATATAAAGTTATACTATACTAAATTAGAATAGATAGGGTAGAAAGGTTAATATTATTTCTCTCTAAAGATCTATTAAATATAGAAACCTAATATTAAGTTATAGAATTAGAAGTAGGGGCCCTTATTTAAGTACTTATTAAACTCCCTTAATTCTTTAATAATAGTAACTTTACTATTATTATAGATTATACCACTCTAAAATTAGCGCTTTAAAATAAAATAGATAGTTACTAATCTACCTACTTAAATAAGTAGGCCCTTTACCTATCTATATTTTAACTAAGAATAAAAATTATCTATTAGGCTAGAACTATATATAGAAATATTAATAGACTATTTAGACTACTTATAATAGAAACTAAACTTATAAATATCTTCCCCGTAGTAGTAATTAAGGTAGAAAAGGAATTTCTAAATAAAATCTTAAATATATTACCTAAGGATCCCTATTTTAGGAAAATCTATAATTAAATCTAGAAATAATTAAAAGAGTTATACGGCTAAGAGTCTAGGGTTAAAATAGTATATTAATTATATCGCTAGGACCTAGATATTACAACCCGTGTCCCTTAGCGGTAGATAGGGTCTATAGTAGATCTCGTAGAGAGGAGTATTAAGGATAGGATAAATAGGCTTCGTACTAAACTAGTCTAGTATAGGTATAGTATTATATTTAGTATCTAGGAGATTATTCTAGTAGATAATATAAGTTAAGTATAAAGCTCCTATCTAGATAGAAAGTAACGCTATCTATATAGACGTAGGAAAGTCTATGCTCGTACTAATCGCTAGTGATCGCTCTCTATTAACTAGAGCGACTGGTCGCGCGATCGCCCCGCTCGCTATAGTCGTCCTATATCGACCAGAGTGACTGGGCGAGCGGTCGCTCGACTCGCTATACCAAGGTATATTCGACTTGGTAAGCGACTATAACGTCTGCTAAGGCTCGCATACTAAGGGCGTAATATTACCCCTCCTTCCCTAAACCTTTATCCTAAAGGTTAATAAGCATTTATATCGTTAGTATAATAACGACGCCGTATTAAACTATTAGATCGAGTGGCCTATAAGGGAGTAATTGCGATGGTGTTATATCTGCGATATACTAGGTCCTAAAAGGAGTATCAGGTGTCCTCCCTTTCTTAAAGGTGCGTAGAATACATTCGGCTAGGGAAGTAGTATAAGCCTGCCGTGCCGGTCGTCTACTTCTCCGGTATTAATAAGGCTATAAAGAAGCTTAAGCGCGAAGAGATGGAGATAAAGGTAGCGTAGGAGGCCGCTAATAAAGCTACTCGTTAAAATAGCGAGATTACTCGTTAGAAATAAATAAAACTAAAACGTCTTTATTAATAGAAGCGTTTCTTAAAAGAGCGTGAATAATGGATATTTAATAAGGGTCTCGACGATATTAAAGAACTAGAACGTCTAGAGGAGCTTAAAAAGGCTGGCGAGGTTAAGAAAGCGCTCGCCGCTTATCCTACTTTCTTAGAGTTCGAGGGTTCCGGGACTCTCTCGCCTAGAGCTCTCGAGTAGATCGCTTAGGGTGTGTCCGGGTTTAATAATACTATTAGAGGAGCTCTTAATAGTTTATAAGATTTATAACTAGTTCCTAGGTATTTTCCGAGTCCTCGTATCCTTTCTATTTTACTAGGTAGCTCTAACCTTTTTATAATAGAATCTTTTCGGCTTTAAATTTATTCTCTTCTTCTATCTAGAAATAGAAGGTTTCTTATAAAGGCGTATTAGGGTCTACTAGTTCTAATATTAAGATATAAAATACTAGGTATACTTTAGCGTCGGATAGAAGTTATAACTCGAAGTTAACTAGTCCTTTTTCTTAGATAACTAGAAATAGTCCGACTTTAACGTGGTCTAGTTTTTTACTTAGTCTTATACCTTTCAGATTTTTTATAAGGAGGTATACTTTATCCCCCTTCTTTAACTAAGGTCTATTTCTTCTTTTCTTATTAGCTAACTTCTTTATAGAAGTATTAACCTTACTAATCTTTTATTATATATCTCTATATAGACTTTTTATATTAGATATTAATACTAAGGCTTTCTTAGTATCTAGTCCTTACCTAGGATCTAAGAATAAGTTTATATATCGTCCGTAGTTTATAAAGAACGGTAATAGCCTTATAATATCTAATCTCTTATCGTTATATACTAATTATACTATTAGGAGTAGTATAACCTAATTATCTTATCTTTTATTAACGTAGTATCTAAGGTATACTTCTATCGTTTAGTTAGTATATTTAGTTTATCTATCCGTTTATAGATAATACGCTATTAATATTCGTAGTTTAGTTCTAATTAACGCGATTAGGGTTTTCTAGTAATTTAAGGTAAAGAGCCTATCTCTATTTAAAGTAATTAACTCCGGTATATTATAATCTCTAATTAGCCTATCTAATAAGATAAAACCAAGCTAACTAGCATTATAGGTTTCCTTATATAGAATTATAATTATATATTTAGTAAGTTTATTAATAATAACTATTATTAAGTCGTACTTGTCGTTAGTTACTAGGTTAACTAACGGTAGTAATTTAACGATAAAGTCTATTATAACATCTTTTTATAGTATATTTAGAACTTTAGTAAACTGAATTTATCCGTATTTAGTATATCTTATAAACTTATTCTACTAGTAATATATATATTCCTTAATGTATTATTTAACCGACGCTTATAAGTTTAGTACGGCGTATATTCTTTAAATAAGTTCTAACGTTTTAGATACTCCTAGATATCCTAGTAAAGGATTATTATAGTAATCTCTAATTACTCCTTTAACCGCCTTTAGTAGTAAGTATAAACGCTATTTATATAATAATAGGTCTCGGTTAGGTTATTATTTCCTTAGCTTATTAGCTAGGGTGTCGTTAATATATACTTCCTTTAGGTTTGGAACTATATATGTTATAATATACATGGTCGTTACTAGACTTCTTATTAGTACTAACGATCTATCCTTTTCTTATTTTAAAATAGGTTAATCCGTGATATCTTTCATTTATATATAGTTAGATCATCTACTTAAAGCGTCTACTCGTCTATTATCTTTACTTATAGTATACTAAATTTTAAACTTATATTATCTAAGAAGCTTAGACTATCTAACCTATCGTCGATTTAACTCTTTAGTTATTATAAAACCGATTAGGTTCTTATAATCGGTAAAGATAGTAAGTTCGGAATAACTTTCGGCATAAACTCTCTAATACTATAGGGAATAGACGACTACTAAAAGCTCTTTATCGTGTATATCGTAATTCTATTCTACCGCTATTATCTTACGTGAGTAGTATACTACTAGATACTATTTACTATCCTTTTACTAATATAAGCAAGCTCCTATTATAAGATCCGAAGCATCTGTCTTAATACGTACTAGTTCTCCGTTATAAAACGTATAGAGTATAGGCGGGTCTATATAAGCTTACTTCAGCTCGGAATACTTTCTTTTAGTTAGTATCTTATCGAAATCCCGTTTCTTTTTTAGTAATTTCTGTAAGTGGCAAGGCTTTCTTAGAATAGCCTTCTATAAAACGTCTATTAAAGTTAGCGAATCCTAAGAACCCTTATACTAATTTAATATCGTGTAGTATAGGCTAGTCCTATATAGCTTGAATCTTTTTAGGGCTTATACGAACTCCTTTAGTTATTACTATAAACCCTAAGAACTTAACTAAGGTCTTATGAAACTCGTACTTCTCTAGCTTTAGGAGGAGTCTAGCTTGTAATAGACATGTTAATACACTCTAGATATACTAAATATACTCTTCGAGAGTTTTAGAGTAGATTAATATATTATCGAGGTATATAATTACTTCTCGATCTAAGTATACTCGTATAATATTATTAACTAGTGCTTAGTAGGTTACTAGTACGTTAGTAAGACTAAACGGTATAACTAGGTACTCGTAATATCTATATCGAGTCCTAAATGCTATTTTCTATTCGTCACCTTCTTTTATTTGAATCAGGTTATATACTCCTCTAAGATCTAACTTTATAAAGATCTTTACTTTAGCTAACCGATCCTGCAGCTCGCCGATATTAGGTAGCGGGTAATGATTCTTAATCGTTATATCATTTAACTTCTAATAGTCTACGTATAGTCGTAGTAATCCGTCTTTCTTTTTTATAAAGAGTATCGGATACCCTGTTAGTAATTTAGATTCTCGAATAAATCCCTTTTTAAGGTTCTCGTCTAAGTATCCGCGTAATACTAAGAGTTCCTTTTTAAATAACGTATAAATAGGTCTAAACGTTAGTACCTTCCCTAGTTTAAGTTCGATCTTATAATCCTAAGGTTAGTATTTAGGCAGAGCTTTCGCTATTATCTCTTTTATAAAGAGGCGTTTCTATCTTTAATACTCTTATAAGATATTAGGAGTACTATTAGTTACTCTAAGAACTCTAAATTTTTAGCCTAGCTAACCCTTACTAGTACCTGTTAAGTCGGATCCTTTTCTTTTAAGGCTATCCTTATTCGAAATTAAGGTAATATATACCTCGACCTCTTAGTTTAATTTCTTATCTATCGTCGTCTACTATCGGCGTGTAGGTTAGAATCTAGCGATATTACTAGTCCTCTTAAACTTAAGTATTTTTCTTCTCTAGTTAATTACTAGGTTATGCTTCTTTAACTAAGGCATACCTAGTATAATATAATAAGTGGCTATCCTAATAACATTAAAGGATATTTCCTTATAGTAGCGCTGAATTATAAATAGTAGCGAGGTTATTTCCTCGTCTATACTTCCTATTAATAGTTTTAACCCGTCAGCTATCTATAAGTTATAAGGCAACTTCTTCTTTCGTGTTAGTAGGCCTACTAACCGTACTAATACTTCCGAGATAAAGTTTCTAGATGCTCTAGAATCTATTATTACTATAGTTCTCTAACTATCTATTCTAACCGGTACGTTTACGTGTATCGTATACTCCGTTAAGTATAACTAACGTGTTTCGGGGGTTAGGACATTAATCTCCTTATACTTCCCCTTAGTATAAGGGATTACTCTTTTCCCGAAAAGGGTAGGAATCCGGTAGTTCTCTTTATATACATATGTTTTCTGTAATTATTATAGAAATAAGCATACTAATCCGTTAAGTGGTACTCTAATATATACTCGTCACGCTTAAGGTATCCGTAGAGACTACTATACTATCTTTAGTTATAGTTTAGAAACCACCTTTTTAATCTCTTAGTTACTAAGTACTAGTAATAACCTATATTATAGTAATTCGACTAAACTTTTCCACACGTGCGTATTCTAATTATCTTTCCTAAGTTTACCTTTACTTAGTAATAGATTATATATATTTCGTCGGTACAGGCTAACTAATATATTACTCTATACTATAGATATACTAAGTCGTTTCTAAACTCCTTCTAAAGAAGTCCCCCTAATACCTTTTCTTAATAGAACTCCGTTCTTTCCTCGAGTCGTGTCTATGGATTATTTAACGTGGAGGCACGAGATTCTACTCGCTCCGTTAGAAGATGCTTTGCTTTGCCCTTCCCGGATCCTGTACTAAGATCTTCCCAGTCCGAGTCTTTATTTTCTCGTCCTTGCTTAGGTAGTTCCTTCTAAGCCTAACCACCGTCACTATTATTATTAGAGCCTAGCTCTTTTAGCTGTTTATAGATATCCGCGAGTCTTTATTTAATGCGTGTAATATTTTATTATTTCTTCATAATTTCTTCGCGTAACTCCTCCTGTCTAGTTATAAGCTCTTTGATGTTTTCTTCTAGTAGTGCGTCGATAACTGCTAGTAGATTACTTATAATTACATCTAGCTCTTCGTCGTCGTACTCCGTTTCTAGTTAATCCCTTAGAGGTCTAGTCGTCTCGATTAGTACTCTCTCTAATATATTTAACTGAGGTCGCTTTACTATATTTTTCGACCTATAATCTTTAGCGATGTGGCCCGGTTTACTACAGCTATAGCAAGTTATTACTTTCTTGCCCCCTTACTACTTCTTACCCCTGAATCTTTCTTCTAAGTGAAGTCTAACTCTATTAGTATGGGTCCGTAAGGATCGTGTTAAACACGTTTCTTGTTACTATTTCCCCCGGAATAGAATCCTAACTAACCGAGTCCTGATATACTACTATTATAGCGTAACTCTATTATAAGTTCGTGGAGCTCGTTATTAATCCTTATTACTGCTTAAATAAGTGAGTCCAAGTTATTATAAGCTACTCTATCTCGCCTAAGTTCTTTCTTAACGTTGTCCTTTAGTCCTCGTCGATACATTACCATTAGTGCGTTATCGTCCTAGTCGGTTCTTACTAAGTATTATTAGAACTGAGTTAAATACTCTACAGCTGACTTCTTTTAAACCAAGTATTAGATAACTCGTGTTGCTATACTAGCTTTATTAGATGGTCTAAACATGCGTTAAACCTCGATACGGAAGCGTGCGAAGCTTTCTATCTACACCTTAATATCGGTATTATTACTATCGTTTAGATTTTCTAAGTATCGTTTAAGAAAGGGGGCGGACTACTTCTAGGCCCGTCCTCTTATATAAGTTATAGTAAATAGCGGTTACTTGATTATTTTAATAGCGTCCTTATTAAAAGAATAGTATAGTTATATCTATATTAACTATTCTTTAAGTTTATCTCGATTATTATAATATAAGTCAGGTCTAGCTATCTTAATACCTTCTTTATTTTCTACTATTACTAACTATCGTGAACCTTGTTTACTTGGGGTGGGGTTCCTTTATCCTAAGGTACTTATCTTGAGGGTGCTTAAAGTGTTACGACCCGTGTCTCTCAGCGGTAGATAGGGTCTATAGTAGATCTCGTAGAGAGGAGTATTAAGGACAGGATAAATAGGCTTCGTATTAAACTAGTCTAGTACAGGTATAGTATTATATTTAGTATCTAGGAGATTATTCTAGTAGATAATATAAGTTAAGCACGAAGCTCCTATCTAGATAGAAAGTAATACTATCTATATAGACGTAGGAAAGTCTATACTCGTACTAATCGCTAGTAATCGCTCTCTATTAACTAGAGCGACTAGTCGCGCGATCGCCCCGCTCGCCATAATCGTCCTATATTAACTAGAGCGACTGGGCGAGCGGTCGCTCGACTCGTTATACCAAGGTATATTCGACTTAGTAAGCGACTATAACGTCTGCTAAGGCTCGCATATCAAGGGCGTAATACTAGAGAATAAACTACTATATATATAAAATTACCTAGGACTAGATTAACTTTATATTCTAGAAAAACTTACTTATAAAATCCTAGAATATAGATATAACTACTATATATATAATAGTATATATTAGATATATAACTAATTATATAGTTTAATATACTTTATAAGAATAAGAAAGGTTATATAAGGGTATATTAATAGGTACCTAGCTTATTAATTATTAAAACTTTTAAGATAACTATTATATAGAGAAATATATCTTATAAGGGATACTTAATACCCTCTAGAGGAACTAGTAATAGATTTTATAGTTAGCCTACTACTAACTAGGTAGGGCTATAACTCCCTACTTATAGTTATAAATAAGTTCTTAAAATTTATCTAGCTAGTCCTAGGTAATAAGATTAATATAACTAAAATCTAGGCTAGATAATATTTTAATAATATATACTAGTTATAAGGTATTCTAAGCCACCTTATCTCTAATAGGGATCCTAAGTTTACTAGTAAGTTCTAGAGAACCCTATTCTCTAAATATAGGGTATTATTAGGAATAATAATAGCTTACTATCTATTAATAGATAGATAAGTAGAATAAATTAACTAGATTATAAAAACGGCCTTAAGATATCTACTAGTAGGCTAATATAAGGAGAACTAAGATACTTTACTACTAGAAGTTAAATATACCTTAAATACTACGGAAAATATAAGTACGCTTATAATACTATTTAAAGTACTTTATAATATAAAACCTAGGGGTTACCTTAATACTATTATTCCTAGAAATAATAAAATTACGGCGGAATTCCTCTATTATTAGGATATAGTATATAATAATACTATAAACGTTATAAAGTTAGCCTAGGTAAAAATAGTAGTAAGATATAATTTAAAATATAGGGTTCTAGACCTAATAGGTAGTATATATCTTAAGCTTATTAAAATAGGAGATATAGGATATTATATTCCTAAGTCCTCCTCCCTATTAATAAAGAGAGTAGGGCCGTATAAGATCCTAGAGAAAATTAGCCCCCTAGTATATAAGCTAGAACTACCCCCTAGTATATCTAGGATCTATCTAGTAATATTAGTAATCTACCTAGAGTAGGGTAAACCTAATCCTTTTAGTTAAGCCGTTCCTTAACTAGTACCTATTATTATATAAGGTAGATAAGAATATATAGTAGATAAAATACTATATAGGAAGAGGAGAGGTAGAAAAGATAGCTATTAAGTTAAGTAGAGAGGCTATAATAAAATAACCTAGGAACCTACTAATAACCTTAGGGAAGATATACTAGATATAGTAGCTAAATTTAAGAAATCTTAAAGGTAATATACTAATATCTACTAAAGACGAAGGTATTACTATAATTACAGTCCGAAAACATATAATATAGGTACTCCTACTACTAGCGTAGCTTTAACTTATAGTAAACTAAGTTTTATATTACTTACCTTTATCTCTATTATTAATTATTAATACTAATATAGTATATATTATATACGTCGTATCTCTAGAGGTAATACTCCTTACTACCTAGGGTTCTTATATAGACTACTATTACTAAGAAAGTCGCCTAGTTACTAACCTAATTTAGAATAAATATAATAATAAGGTATTAACCTAAAACCTTATCTAATAAGGATATTAATTTATATATTATAAACTAATTAAGGATAAACGCGGATAAAAGCTATATTTAGTACTTACTACTAACTTAATTCTATATAAGTAGACTTATATCTAAGGAGATCTTAAACTACTTACTTAAAGTAATTATCCTTTTAAGGGTTTTTTAAGTTTATATATTATAATTTAAATTCTAATATAATCCCCTTTATAGAAATAACTTATATTACTCTAAAACTACTAATAGAGCCTATATATTAAGATACTTAAGAGAAAATAGATTAAGACCTCTTTTAATAGTATATAATTCACCTATTCTTATTCCTAATAACCGCTATATTATATACTAGATCTAGGATTAACCTAAGTAGTAGGTATAATAAAACTTATTCCTAGACCTTATTATACCCCTAGATATTACTAAGAAGTTAGGCGTACTAGTTAGTAATTAAGAAAATCTATACTAGGCTAAATAAGACGTTATTTAATATATTATAACCCTACTTAAGGTTAGTATACTTAACTATAATAGTTAAGCCTAGGAAGTAGCATTTAACCTAAACTAAGAAGAAATAAAGATAGAGGTAAGAAAGTAATTATAAATTCTTTAGGAATTTAAAATTTATAAATTAAGGAAGGTAAATTTATAGAGTATAGGATTATAAGATAGTTATAAAGATTTTACCTTTTATAATCCTCTTAATTATCTTAAAATAAATTATAAGGTACCCCTACTTAGGGTATTAAGAGAGGACTAGGACCTAAGCTATTCCTAAGAATATATTATATCTAATTTAAACTAGTAGGCGGGTATAAATTATACTAGCCTTTTAAGCCTTTTTAAGATAGTTTATAAAATAGTAGATAATATCTATTATAACCTTAAATATAAACCTAGGTAACTACTAGATATAGATTAGGATACTTATCTTAGGGATAACTTATAACCTATATTACCGATAATATTAGAGGTATTATTAGCTCCTCTATTAAACTAGGAGCCTCTATTAGACTAGGAGAGCCTAGCGTAATTACTAGATATAGATTAGGAAACTTATCTTAAAGAGTACTTATAACCTATATTACTAAGGGTAGTAATATTAGAGGAGTTATTAGCTCCTCTATTAGACTAGGAGATCCTAGCGTACCTTAAGAGTAGGCCTAATAATATATTATTACCTCCCTTAATTAAATAATCCTATTTAGTAGCTCCTAAGGGAGCCTTTAAGGCTATTAGTAAGGTTACTTCTAAAGATATTAATATTAGCTACTGTATAACTAGGGCCCTCTATATAAGGGAAAATAGGGGGGTAAAAATCTTAGGGAAAGTAGGTAAAAGAGTTATTCCTTTTAACTATCTAGACTAGCTATTAGTTAATAAATTCCTTATACTAGTCTTTTTAAACCTAGACTATATTATCTTAAAGGAGGAGTTTATAGGCTATTATAAGAGCTTTACCGTTCTACTAGATTATTAGGTATTCTAGGTAATTTATTCTAACTTATCTAAGCGGGGGGATTTCTATTAATTAAGCCTTAATTTAGATAGATATCTACCTATTAACTTTATCCCTATAAGAGTACTAGTAATAGCCCTAGATAATAAGGGGGTAAGGTATTTCCGCGTATTTTAAGGGCGCTAACTATATAATAATATAGGGGAGAGACTAGGCCTAACTAATAAATATTTACTACCTAACGAGACTTAGATAGTTAATAAATAACACCCTAACTACGTAGCTAGTAGTAGTAAAATATTACTATAGTACCTTAGGGATAATTATCCTAAAATTATCTATCTACTAGAGGATTAGGATATCTTAGGGAAACTGCCGCTTAGTAATATAGAGGAGAAAATCGCCGGGTACTAAGGTCTAAAAAGTCCGTGACTATAAAGAAGTCTAAAAAGCTAGTGAAATCTAGGAGAGCTACCCTATTATAAAATAGTACTATTACCCTACTATTAACTACTCTAATACTACCCCCGCTATAAAGTAGTACCCCTTTATTATAATAACCTATTCTAACCTAGCTAGCCTAGAAAGGTCTTAAGAACCTAAGGTCTAGATTACTATTAATAATACTAATAACTAAGGTAGAAGAATTAAGGGAATCTAATAAGAAATAATAATAGTTAAATATATAACTATTTATAAATAGAAATATTATAATAGCGGAGCTAGTAAGGTATTTAAGCGCGTATAACTAATCTATTATAGATATAGTAATAATAATTAATAGTACTAGGGATATTAAGTTAATAGAGAAAACTAATAAGATACTTAATACTTCTAATAACGCGTTATAGCGCCTTATATTATACTACCTATATCTAGAGGATATTATTATAAAATATAATAATAGTTAATTAGTAAAGTAGTTAGCTAATCCTAAAAAAATTATAGAGGCTAACTTAGTTAATTTAATAACTTAATATACTTAGGATAAGGAGGAGGTTATTATAAAGTATAATAATAGTTAGTTAGTAGAGTAGTTAGCTAATCCTAAAATTATAGAGGCTAACTTAGTTAATTTAATAACTTAATACGCTCGGGACGAGCTTATTATCTATAGGGGGTAGATATTATAATATAGTAATATTAGGTAAGTATGACCGACTTATAGAGCTATATTTAGCCTTAGGCCTAAGGATATAGGGAATATAAGCCTTTATAACCTACTTATTTATATAGGCTCTAGCTAGTAATATAATACTATTCTACTTAAGAATAATATAATAAAGGATAAAATCCTAGTAGTCCTTAATTATATAATAAGGAATATAAAATATTATAAAATCTAAAAAGGTTATTTATTTAATTATATAAAAAAGGACTTTAAAGCTTATTAATTCTTTTTATATTAACTACTTTAACTAGATTAGGATATTTAATATCCTTAATAAATATTAGTTATATAATATAAAGCTAAGTTATAATATTTATATAAGTTTAAGTTATAATAAGAGTTACTAGCTACTTCTAACTAGCTAGTAGATATTAAGTAATACTATTCTAGTATTCCTACTTAACTATTATCTTTTAATTATATAAAGTAAAATAAGCTTATTAAATTAGATTTCTATTATATAAATAAGTATTTTAAGGTACTACTACCTATTATTAATTCTCTACTAATTAGTAGTATTATAAAGAGTCTAATATCTTAATAACCTAGAAATATTAATTATATAATTATAGATAGGTTGAATAATTCTATTATATAAAAGTAGGATTAATTATATTATAATAATTATATCTTAATAGATAATTCTAATATACCTTACTTAATAGGCTATATAATAGTATTTAGGGGTAAGAAATCCCTCTTAGAGAAGCTATTATATATATAAGTTTTAAGATAAATTTAAGAATTACTTTATATAAAAGATTAGGAAGAGAGAAGTAAGATTTATAAAAAAGAATATATATAAAGTTTAAATAATACCTTCTAGACTTTAAAGCTATATTATAAAGCTTTTATCTAGTCCTTTACCTTTAAATATACCTATATAAAGGCTACTTATTAGATATTAATTAAGGCTAGCCTATTAATAAATACCCTTAAATTTTATATAAAGGGCTAATCTAAGTTTTAAATTTAAAATCTAGTAGTTATTACTTACTATATAAAGACTTAAATAGTATAGAAGCTAGGGTATTAGATATTCCTTTATAAGGAGAGGAGGTAGTAAGTAAAGATTATACTATTAAGTATATAAAAAATTATTATATTATAATATTAGCTTAAAATTAATATAAGGGAATTATAAAGCTAGCTTATAAAATATAAGATTAAAGATAAATTAAGTTATATAACTTTAAAGTTTTTTATATAATAAAAGATAAGCAATACTCTTTTATATAAGGGAATTCTTAAGGAACTTATTAAAGTCTTAAATATCCTAGTAGAGTCTTTAAAGGGCTACCTTATTAAGGTTAAGGCCGTAGTTTTAAATCCCTTCTTAAAGATAAAAGAAGAGATTATATAATTTCTTATAAATTAGCTTAAAATGATATATTTACTTTTATATCTTATATATATTTTAATTATTAATAAAGTAGGTAACTTTTATATAAATAATTAAAAAATAAATTATAAAGAGGGTAATTTAATTAGTTAAGATATTATATAAAAATTAATTTATCTCTCTTAATATTTAAAAAAAGGTAATTTATTTCCTTATATATAATTTTATTAATTAAGCTTATTAAGCCTTTATCCTTTAATTTATAATATTTATCTTATATATATAATACTCCTAGAAACCTAGATCTATTTTATATAACTATTAGAGAAGGAGGTAAGCCTAAGCTATTAGTATAATTTCTATATTATAATTAGATTAGATAAAGTAAGGCTATTATCTAAGTTTTATAATTATATTTAAATATTCTTAAAGGATATTAATACTTATATAATTTAAGATTTTAATATAAAATTAAGGAAGATATTAAGTATATCTATTAATTCTTATATAGATCTTAATATTATATAATATAAGTTTATTATAACTATCTATTAATTAAATAAAATTTAGGCTAGGAAGTATATAATCCTATTATTTTTATTAGATATCCTAAAATTATTATTTAATAATATTAGGAACTAGTATATAATAAAGAGAAAAGAGGTAATCCCTTTATATAATTAATAAATAGAGTTAAGAATTTATTATATAAGAATAAACCTTATAACTAAGTATCTTTATTTCTAGAAATACTTTATTAATTAACTTTATTTAAACCTTTAAATAATATTTTTATTAAGCTCTTAATTTATAAGTTTTTATAATTATTAATCTATCTCTTCCTAATTTTTTATATAATTCTTATAATATTATAACCTAAGTTCTGTTTAGATTTATATAAAGGTTTTAGAAGTAATTTTAAATCCTTTATATTATAATTAATTAAATATTTTATTATCTATAACTTTAATTTTATAAAAAAAGAAGTAGATTTAGTTTTAAAGCTACTTTAAATCTTTTATATAATTATATTCTTAAAAACCCTATTTTTCTAATTACTATTAAAATATATAAGTTATAATTAAGATATTCTTTTATTTTTAAAGCTATTATATAACCTACTCTTATATCTCTTTATTAATTATTAAGTAGTAGAGGACCTCTACTTTATAATTATCTAGCGCTTTAAGTATATAACTATTAAGGGAATATCTAGATATATTATAAGTTATTAGAGACTTATATAAAGGAAAGATATTTATATAAAAGAGAGTAGGGCTTTTATAAATATTTATATAATTTAATAGTTAAGAAGATTAATAGAAAATCTATGTTAGAAAACTTAGTTTAATTTTATCCTAGTGTCAATTATCGTCCGCCGTACTCACGCTGATTGGCAGATTTGAATGATCTGCAAGCTATTTTGCAACACCGAAGATTCTTCCTCTACTTTTCAACCTTCACATACAACGGTCAACAGCTCAGCTTGGTCTAGAACATACGCTACTCGGATGCCGCTATCGCATGTGTTACAGTTGCCGTCGGCTCCTACTGTTTGGGTAAACAGGGCCAGTACCCCTCAAGCTCTGACACTTCGCGTGCTGTGGATGAGAGCAATGTCGACACCACGTTCACCATGTCTCTGCGTCAAAGATGAACTGGTGACAGGTGATGATCTTGCGAAAATTATATACACGAACAGATAACATCGCCGGCAGTTGTGTTGGACAACTTGTGACGATCGCTGACCTTGCGAGATGTATTTAATGATATATATACATATATAGGCTTCTCCATGTTACTTGATCATTCAAAAAACCTTTCGACCATATTCCCTTCTCGATGTCTTCCCATTCATGTTGCTCCTCTAATAGCGTGAAGGTCAAAGACCATGGACCGCATGCGCCGGACACGGCTTCAGGGGCTAAATTAGAGAACGGAGAGGAGCAGACGGCGAAGGGTGGCTTGCGATATTATGTGGTAGGTGCGAGCCTACCAGTCATACCTCACGGCCTGCTGACACAAGATAGTGCATCTTCCGTTACGCAGACCCAGTCAGCTGGATGTTAAACTGGGTGGCGCTGTTTGCTTCGATCGCCTCCGGCTCGACGCTACCCCTTATGACCATTATCTTTGGTCGCTCGACTGCGCAATTCAACAATTTCGCTGTTGTGGGACCCTCCCCGAGCGGCTTTGATGACAAGCTCCATGGCTACGTGTACGCCAAGACAATTGGAACATTGATCACGGCTAATACGATCGCAGGCTGTGCTTTATTTACCTTTTCTTGGCCAAACTTGTGCTGACCTACGTTGCAACTTTGGCCATCAGTATTGCGGCAATCAGGACAGCGAAAGCGATGCGACTGGCCTTCCTCGAACATACGTTGTGTCGAGAAGCCTGGTACTTCGATCGACAGGGTAACGGTGCGATCGCTTCCCAGGTTACTACCAACGGCAATAAGATCAGTTCAGGTATTGCTGAGAAGCTTTCAATATTTCTTCAATCACTTACGACCTTTTTCGCAGCCTTCGTGGTAGCGCTCGCCGTCCAGTGGAAGTTGACATTGATCACGATGAGTATAATACCAGCGATATTCCTCTTCGTGTCCATTTGCGTTTCGCTGGACGCTGTTGTGGAATCTCGAATGGTGAAAATCTATTCTGCAGCCGCTGTTCATGCCGAAGAAGCTTTCTCGAGTGTCAAGACTGTGCACGCCTTCTGGGCTCATGAAAAGATCGTGGCAAAATACGAGGGTTTTCTGCAGACTGCTCATAGAGAGGGAAAGAAAAAGTCCTTGATCTATGCCGTGCTGTTCTCTACTCAGTACTTCTGTGTTTATTGTGGCATTGCGCTGGCCTACTGGCAAGGCTATAGGATGTACAAAAATGGGGAGATCCCTGATGTAGGCAAGGTCTTCACGGTGGTACTCTCTATGCTAATTGCAGCCGCATCACTTTCGACCATCGCCCCACAAATCCATGCTTTCACAATTGCCTCGTCAGCTGCTGCCGAGCTGTTCGAAATTTTAGACGAACCCTCACAGCTAGATCCCCTATCTCCTGAGGGGATAGCACCAACGGAGTTCCGTGGCCAAATCGAGATAGAGAATCTCAGGTTCTCATATCCTTCAAGACCAGAGGCGGCAGTGCTGAAAGGTCTTAGCCTTTCCATACCAGCAGGGAAGACGACGGCGCTTGTTGGCACAAGTGGCTGCGGCAAAAGCACCATAGTCGGTCTCCTGGAGCGTTGGTACGAGAAAGGCTTGGGTGAGATTACCCTCGATGGGATTGATATTACAGCCTATAACACCCGGTGGCTACGAGGACAGATGGGGCTTGTGCAGCAGGTATGAAGGGAATCGCTCACCAACCACGTGTACTAACAGAGATAGGAGCCAGTATTGTTCAACGGCACCGTGTTTCAGAATGTCGCTAATGGCATGTCGGATTTCCAATTGGGCCTTCCGGAGAAGGAACGCCGGCAGCTTGTCCGTGAAGCATGCACAGCAAGTAATGCTCACGGCTTCATCGAGCAGCTCCAAAATGTAAGTGAGACAGTCAGTCGTGATATGATGCTTCCGCTGACCATGTAGGGTTATTTGACCGAAGTGGGCGAAGGCGCAGGCACGCTCTCCGGAGGCCAGCGTCAGCGGATTGCTATCGCACGAAGTATCATCTCAAACCCTAAGGTCTTGCTGCTTGATGAAGCAACAAGCGCGTTAGACCCCGAATCTGAAAGCGTTGTTCAAGAAGCCTTGAACAAGATTTCGGTTGGTCGGACGACCTTGGTCATTGCACATAAATTATCGACAGTGAGGAACGCCGACAATATTGCTGTGATATCAAATGGCGTTGTCACTGAACAAGGTACCCATGGCACATTACTGAGCCTCAAAGGCTACTATGCGACGCTTGTAGCTGCCCAAGACCTTGGAAATGCAGGCGCTATTGGTGGTGGTCAGCAGCATGGCACGCCGGCTATCACACCTCACCGAACGTTTGCCGAAGAGCGCGATGTTGCAACAACAGAAGAGGGCATGCAACCCCAACATGGCACTATGGGATACTCTTTGGTCAGATGTGTATGGATCATGCTCGCCGAGCAAAGGTCGCTTTATCTCTGCTTTTTCTTTGCGTTTGCGGCTTGTCTCACAGCAGGGGCAACATTCCCAGGACAGGCGATCTTGTACTCCCGTGTCCTGACGGTCTTTACACTTCCGCCAGACGAAGGTCAGCGACGAGTCAACTACGATTCACTCATATTCTTCGTCATTGCCTATGGCACTATCGGAATTACCTGCAACATAATCGGACAACAGCTCACTCATTGCTATCGATCGGAAATGCTGGCCAATATCCTGAAACAGGATATCGAGTTCTTTGATCGTCCGGAGAATGCACCAGGGGCGCTGACAGCCAAAATCACGTCACTGCCATCATCGCTACAAGATCTCCTCAGTGTCGATCTTTTAGCGATGTCAATAGTCGTCGTGAATGTCATCTCCAGTAGCGTGGTGGCCCTTGTATACGGCTGGAAGCTGGGACTTGTTATGGTTCTTGGTGGCTTTCCCATATTACTGGCTGCAGGCTATACTCGCATCCGCGTTGAGATGAGCCTTGATAGCAGGAATTCAGAACGGTTCTCGGAAAGTGCCAGTCTGGCCAGTGAATGTGTCCTTGCAATCAAGACGGTATCCTCCTTAACCCTTGAATCACAGATCTTGGAGAAGTACTCTGACCTTCTCGGTGGCATTGTCAAGAGGTCGATCCGGTCTCTACTGTGGAATCTCTGGCTTTACGCATTATCGCAATCCATGGAGTTCCTGATCATGCCTTTGGGATTCTGGTACGGCTCACGTCTAGTCTCACGTGGAGAGTACACGATTACCCAGTTCTATGTCATCTTCGTCGGGATCCTCTTTGCTGCTCAAGCTGCAGCTCACTTCTTTAGCTTCACTGCCAGTAAGTCTCTGATGTACATCACGAAGGTATAATGCTGACAACTTTGCTAGCCATTACAAAAGCCACAAGCGCTGCTAATTACATCCTATGGCTCCGTACCTTGAAGCCCGTCATGCAGATCAACCCTGAAAACGGAAACACAACTCCCAAAGACGAAGAAAACTATATTAACTTCAACGCCATCGACTTCCACTACTCCCAGCGCCCCAAACCTGTCCTCAGAAACCTATCCCTCACCATCCCACCCGGCCAATTCGTCGCCCTCGTCGGCCCCTCAGGCTGCGGCAAATCAACCCTAATCTCCCTCCTCGAACGCTTCTACGATCCCACCTCCGGCACCATCACCTTCGGCACTCACCCCCTCCCCACCCTTCCCCCCCGCTCCTACCGCCGCCAAATCGCCCTCGTGGCGCAAGAACCCGCCCTCTTCCAAGGCTCCATCCGCGAAAACATCGCCCTAGGTCTCGACCACGCCGCAAACCAAGATCCCCCAACCGAAACCCAAATCATCGCCGCCTGCACACAAGCCAACGCCTGGACCTTCATCCGCTCGCTCCCCGAAGGTCTCGCCACCCGCTGCGGCTCCCGCGGCTTGCAGTTCTCCGGCGGCCAGAAACAACGGATCGCGATTGCGCGCGCGCTGATACGGAAAGCTCGATTACTACTCTTAGATGAAGCGACGTCGGCGTTAGACACCGCGTCTGAGCGGCTGGTGCAGGGGGCCTTGGAGAGAGGGGCTGCGGGGGGAAGGACGACGATCGCGGTGGCGCATCGGTTGTCGACGGTTCGGGATGCGGATGTCATTTTCGTTTTTGGGGAGGGGGGGATTGTGGAGGTGGGGACGCATGGGGACTTGGTGGGGTTGCGGGGGAGGTATTGGGGTATGTGTGTGGCGCAGGGGTTGGATGTGGATGGGTAGGGCGTGTGGGTTGGAAGTGAGTTCGTAGTTTGGGACTTGCCAGTGCTTGATTTTGGGCTGGGTGTTTTGATTGGAAGGAATCGGGTTGTAGAGTATGATGCGATGGAGAAGCGGAAAGGTGAACGATACGCAGGATGTGGGTGTGGAGTTTCTTGCGAGGTTGAGGTGGCTAGTCATTTGCTCTACTAGCACATTCAGAAGTACGTATTTACTATTTGAGTATCAACGGCCATTCATGGTCACACGAGCAATGGTGTCTGATTGAGATGTTGCAGTTCTCAAGCATGGCGAATGAGCAATACGACAGGATCGATCTCTGAAGGTAGCGTGGGAGCGACAAGAAGGAGGAGGGGATAATTCTTCTAAACGACGTGCCTTCGAAAATCGAATTAATGCTAACTACTGAGAAACTATATCTTTTGACAACATCCCGCAAGCAATGTCCTATGCCCCTATACAAAACCAGCGACGCTTCGTAAGTCGTAATCTCATCACCCTATGTCCTACCAAAAAAATATTACACAACCTCAATATCCTGCAGCGGTACATAACCTCCAGCCTCATCACCTCCAGCTCCGAACACACTATTGAAAATGCCTCGTACCCTAGCGACCCCGAGCCGATCAACCATACGACGATCATGAGCCATACCCATTCCCTTCATCCCATCAGTCTTCTGCCCCCAAGCCTCCAGCTTCTCAACAGTCATCCAGCCCGGCCTCTTCCAGAATTTCAGAAGCAGACTGCTGCCAACGACACTGACGCTGCTGGCGGCCATGGCCGCTCCCGCCGCCATGGGAGGCATCATGAAGTGACCGGGTAACATGAGCCCGAAGCCCATGGCGAACGGCAGCCCGATGACATTGTACAGGCAAGCCCAGACGAGGTTTAGCTTGATGCGGTTGAAGACGGTGCGGGACAGATGGAGGGAAGCAGGAACGCTCAGCAGATCCTCCGGCCGCATGAGCACGACGTCAGCCGCCTCCATTGCGACGTCGGTACCAGAGCTGAGGGCAATGCCGATGTTGGCCGTTGCAAGGGCAGGTGAGTCGTTGATGCCGTCCCCGACCATGGCCACGATGGTACCCTGGTCTTGGATCTGCTTGATGATTTTCTGCTTTTGGTCTGGCGATACGCCGGCATGGATGCTGGTTGTTGGGATGCCGACTTGGGCAGCAACGGCTGCTGCTGTCGAATACTGGTCGCCAGTCACGAGTGATGATGTGATATTCATGCGATTGAGAGCGATGATGGTTGCAGCTGCGCTGGGCTTGATGGTATCAGAGAGGGATAGTACCCCGGCGTAGGAGTTGTCGATGGCGGTATATATCTGTGTGATACCAGATGGTGGGGATTTGGGGCTCCTGGGTGTAGAAGGAGACTTGGCCGAGTCAACGATCTCGGTAACGACATTTGCAGGAAGAGTGATGCCCTGAGATGCGAGGTATGCTGAATTGCCAACATGGACCTTGTATCGTTTCGTAGGGGCAGATGTTGCTGGCTCCACGTTCGCGCAAATCCCCTTACCGACCGTCGCTTCGAAGTCTCCAACGCTGCCACTGACCATGCCTTCGCTTCCAATGTTGAGCTCTGCTTTGGCCGAGTCGAGGATGGCTTTGCCAATAGGATGCTCACTACCCATTTCTGCTAGGCCGATCAATGACCACCACAGCTTCCGTCGCCAATCGTTGGCCTCCCAGATCTGTTCAAGCTTGACCTCTGCAATGCTCATTTTACCCATGGTCAGGGTACCTGTTTTGTCGAAGACGATGTGAGTGACTTTGGTAGCCGTCTCGAGAGCGGCACCACCTTTGACCAAAATACCTTGTTCCGCCCCAACTCCAGTGCCGACCATGACAGCCGTTGGAGTACTTAGCCCAAGCGCACAAGGACAAGCGAAGATGATCACTGAAATACATAGCTTGAGGCAGATCATGAACCTGCCGCCACTCTCCGGTTTGAGAAAGACATCGGGAGTCTTTGATTTTGGCAAGACGTGGCTAAGAATCATCCACGAGGTGAATGTCAGTAGACCAAGAGCGATGATTGTGGGCACAAAATAGCCAGCGACGATGTCCGCCACACGTTGAATTGGGGCTCGGCTTGTTTGTGCTTCCTGAACAAGCTTGACAATTTGGCTTAGCTGAGTGTCTTGGCCAGCGCGCGTGACTCGAAAGTCCATCCGCCCTGATCCATTGACAGTTCCTGCCATAAGCTCGCTGTTTGGTCTTTTCAGGATCTGGACTGCCTCGCCAGTGACCATGCTCTCGTCAAAGTAGCTTTGACCACGAATTACGATACCATCGGCTGGCACCTGGCCACCGGGTCGTAAAATCACTATGTCTCCGACCTCAATCAGTTCAGTAGGTATCACTTTCTCTTCCGCAGCGTTACTACTTTGGTCCTTGGGAAGAATACTCTTATTGTCGGACATCCCTACTGGCATCGCCGCGTCCCAGTTCTCTGCTGCCTTTTCGGCCGCTATTGGGTCAGCGTAGATAGTAGCCATTGATGGTGCTAATGACATCAGCCGCGACAAAGCTTTTGATGTTTGGCCTTTGGCCCGATTCTCCAAGTATCGACCGAGGGTTATGAAAGTTATAAGCATAGTGCTAGTCTCAAAGACCGTGTTGGGACGGGTATGAGGATGGATCAAGATCGAGACCACCATTGCTGCGATACTGAAGAAGAAGGCAGCCGAAGTTCCTAAGGTGACGAGTACATCCATGGTTGGCGAACCATGCTTGAGAGACTTGTAGGATGATATGTAAAAGCGTTTGCCGATTCCAAATTGCACAGGAATCGTCAGGAAAAGACAAAGGATATCGCCAAGATAAAGTCCTGGGCACACAAGCATTATGGATCCAAAGTCAAGTGGCGGGAGAATCATAGGTATAATCACGCTTATCATGAAGACGGGAAGGGCGAATGACAATGAATACCAGAAGGCTCGCCTCCACTCTTGTATCTCCCTCGTCTTGGCCAGGGACTCAAGTTGTGCATTGTTGTCATCGGACTCCGCTAGTAATGCATTGTAGCCAAGGTTCTCCACGGCCTCTACGAGCGCTCGGAGACCTGTCAGTGAAGGGTTGTGGGAGATTGTGACTCGCGATGTGGAGTGGTTGACGACAGCGGAGGAGACACCTGGTAGAAGACGAAGGACATCTTCTAAGGCGGTCGCTGAGGAGGCCTTGAGGAGACCGAAGATTTTTAGCTGGACATTCCGGGCAGTGTTTGATTGCCCTGCCGAGCCACGTTGTGATGATAGTATCTTGGCATCAAACCCTCTATCCTCGATGATCTCAGCAATCTGATCTGCAGAGAGCTTTATAGAATCATGAACTACCACTGCACGCTCGGCTAGGAGGCTGACGTTGAATTGCACTAGACCATCCAAGTCTTTAAAGCCACCTTCGACTGCTGAAGTGCAGGCGCCGCATGTCATGCCTTCGATTGCCACTGTCGTCGTGGTCAGCTCAACTTGCGGCTGGCTTGATACTTGAGTCCCAATGCCTGTAGACTTTGCAGGATGCGAAAGCTGCGATTCAACAATCGTAGCTCCAAAACCTCTATCTTCAATAATTTCGGCGATTGCTTCAGGCGATAAGATCGAGGGGTCATGCTCGATGACTGCACGTTCCGAGAGTAACGATATGCTCATTGACTTGACACCAAGTACATTCTTGAAGCCACCCTCTACGGCCGATGTACAAGCCCCACAAGTCATACCCTCGACTACCAGCGTCGTGGTCGATAGACTTGGTTCGACGTCTTCCAAGGCTTTCTTGCTGTCTGTCGGCGCCTCATCTTTTCCTACCATGGTCGGGATAACGGTTGCGATGACCTCGGCATCAAACCCCCGGTCTTCGATCAAGTCTCTCGCAGCTTCTGGTGACAATTTCTGTGGATCATGATGTACCACAGCCCTTCCCATGACCAAGCTGACACTGACGGAGCCTGCGCCTTCGACGTTCTTGAAGGCGCTCTCCACGGCAGAGGTGCAAGCGCCGCATGTCATACCCTCCACGCGCAATGTAGTGACTGCCGTATGTGATGCTAATGCCATGATAGCGAGGTCGGCGATCAGAGTGCTCGGAGCACTGGAGCGAAGATGGAGGAAATAGGATCTGTTACCGCGCACTTCTGTTGTTATTTGAGTGAGACGGCCGTATTGGTTTGGGACGTAGCATATCGTAGATTTCCAAGAAACCTAGTCGATTAGAAAACAATTGAGGATGAAATACAAAGGGAAGAAGAGTCAGAGTATATACAAAGAAAGGTCAAAGGTTTGGGGCAATGTCGGCTTCACATGGTACAAAGCTGACAAGAGATTCCCTTTGGTCTATTCTAAGCCGAATCCCAATCCAGGCACGCTTTCCACTTTGGGCGCTAGCTTCCCCTGACGCGATGTCAGATTGGCAGACCGTGAAACCTCATCGGTCAACGAGAATTTGATTGAGAAATCGGATTTGAACTTCAATATCTCAGTCTATCGTAGAGAGGAGACTTGTGGCATTCCGCGACTTGCACAGGCTTCTTTAGGATGTCGAGCCTTAGCTTTTCGTTCTCCCTTTATTGTCGTGCTTACAACCACTCCCACTCTCGCGCATACATTTGGGGGCGCATATCGATCTGGAATACGAAGTGCGGTACATAAGCGACTGGGAGCCTGAACGCAGGCCGGTAATGCATGAGCATGAATCGATGTGGACTGAGCTACATGCATGCTGTGCTAAGAAGCTCAAGGTTATAAAGCTACATAATTAACAAACGCATCACCACTAGTCCCGTAGGATATTGAATGAGAAATCGGTGCTCCGTAGTCACAATATCAAGCGTCTTTGTTCAGCGCACCATGGCCTCACCACTTTCGACACTGAAGCGGTACCCTGAAGTAGCCAGCCCTGCGCCCTGAGGCTCCAGTGCACTGTTTGCAAATTCGTCGTACCCTTTCAAGCTCCCATTCCGTGACATTGTCACCAAATGGATCAAATGCAGCAAAAAGCACTGAATGCTCTTGAGCCATACATCCTCCTCTCCAAATCAGCAAACAGCCCCCGTGCAGCAGCAGACCTGATCTCCCAAGCCATATCAGCCCCCAACACCTTCGTCTTCGCCGAGCTCCTTCAAACGCCCAACATCCAATCCCTCCAGACAGCATCAGAAGACTACGCCCCGCATCTCACCCTCCTCCAGATATTTGCCTGGGGCACATGGTCCGACTACACCTGTGAGTCCTATACCTCGCCATCTCATCTCAAATACCACTACTGATACAAAAACCCACAGCAACACCAAACCTCCCCAAACTCTCACCAACCCAAGCCCGAAAGCTGCGCCAACTCTCCCTCCTCACCCTCGCCACCACACCCTCGAACCTCTCCTACGTGCACCTACAAGAAGCGCTCGACCTCCCCACCACCCGCGCCCTCGAAGACCTCGTCATCTCCTCCATCTACGCCGGCCTGCTGACCGCAAAGCTCGACACCCTCTCCCAGCGCGTCGACGTCAGCTCCGTCGCCCCGTTACGAGATCTGAAGCCAGGTTCGATCCCGCACATGGTACACATACTCGGAGACTGGGACAGCAGGTGTGTGACTGTGCTTGAGGAGATTGAGGGTCAGGTCCGTGAGGTGAGGAGGAAGGCATTAGATGCTAGGAAGAGGGAGCTGGAGCATGAGAAGGCTGTCAATAAGGCTATGGGTGATGGAGAGGGGAAAGGGAAGCTGGGCAAGAGGCTGGGATTGGGGGAGGAGGGAGAGGAGATGGATATGGACGAAGGGGGTGGTGGGAGGACGAGGGGAGCGAAGAGGGGTGGTGGCAATTTCATGAGCGGACTGGGGAGGAGACTGGGTGGTGGTCGTGGTGGTTGAGGGTCCATAGACTAATCATGACTAGAACGTTGCTGCTGCAATTGAACGAGCGTTATGAACATGTTCAGATTCTGACGTCAAACTCTTGTCCTTGCATTTGGTATCGTAACAGCTCGGTGCTTGCTCCTCATGCCAATGCTGCCTTCTCGGTCAGAACAGGGTCATTCTTCTCTCCCATCGGAGACGAGGACTCCTCGCGGCCCTCAATGATTCTTCCGCGGGTAGCATGCCCACCCTTCCCACTCATATCTCGCACAATGCCCTTGAAAGTGTTGGCCATACTGTGCCGTCCCTCCCACAGTGGGAACAAGCCTACGCAGAAAGCACTGCAGAAGAGCCACAGGATGCCCACAGAGACCCAGCCCGTAAAGAACTATGATGGATATTAGCGTGCAGCCAACCTAACGGAGACTCTGTCGAGGGCGGTTTCACCTTCTTCGAGAAGATGTAGCCAGATCCATACATCGGCATCGGCCACAGGATCAGCAGACAAATCGTCATAAACCCTGTCAAGCTCTTCGCAATGAGACTTGCACGCTTCAGTTTCTTCTGCTCAGTCGCATGTTCCTCAGCGGTGAGACCGTTTGCGCCCGGGACAAGCTCGAGATCCGTCTGGTTCTCGTCTGCAATATCTTCGTCGTTCCCGAGGCGAATGGCAGCCATGGATTTGTAGTCATAGTTCTGGGGACCGAAGGCGTAGGTCAGGACAGGAACGAATATTAGTGGAGAAAGGAGGGCCACAACGTTGCCGGCTAGCATGGGGTTGCTATGCGTGCTAGGATCAGCTACTAGTACAGAGAGCGAAATATTGAGAGGCCGAAGAACATGCTTCAGCCACTGGGTGGACTTACTTGGCTCCTGTGCTCGCAACGGACAGACTGCCACCCTGCTTCTTGGCAGTCACGAGCCAGGCTATGAGGGAACATACGAGACCTAAGATGGGGGACAGTGTGGCAGCCGCCAGGTTTTGCTTGCTCCATACCAGGGTCAGAGTGGCCGGAACCACTGCCGATGAAATGATGACACCCTGAGAGTATGTTAGACGTAATTATGTCTATGATGATCTGGCAGGTTTCTTTACCATCATCAGGTAAAGATATCCCATCGAGATACCAGCATCTGGGCACGCATCAGCGATATCCATCACACAATATATTACATGGAGACCAACAGTACAGTCCCGTGGAGAAGGCGGCGAGGAGTACGGCGTAGATGACCACCATTGTGTGGGCCATGTTGATCAGCATCTTACCACTTGCACGTGGGTTGTAGTACGTCTGGTATATATCGTAGGTGAAGATACTGCTGACGGCGATATACTCGCTCGAAGATGCCGAAGTCACCGCCATGAAGATTAACAAAAGCGTAGCAGCTGCACCCCCTTTTCCCAAGAGGGCTACAGCTGCGTAGGGAAGAACCAAGCCGGCTGTGACATCACTGGGATCCATCCTTGAGGGATACGTGGGGAAGACCGGGTTGCCTTCCAGAGCTAGTGCTGAGAGACCCATCGTAGTGGCAGCGAGCCAGGGAATCGCAAACCAGGAGAGACCTCCCATCACGTAGCCTGGCAGAGCGTGGACTGGGCTAGCGGCGATAGCTTTGTTGTAGTAGCCTTGAGGAGTCAGTGCGAGTCGCTCGAGGATATACTGTTGGGCTTATCGGCTACATACCATTGTCCATGAAAACAGTGCTAGCATGCTTTAGTACATGGTAAGGTAAAATCAAGGAGTACCTACCCGAAGTTGCCAACGAGATTGATCACAAAGAAGATGGCGCCCTCTTGGGATCTCATGGTCAAGTAACTGCCTTCAGCGTTTCCTGGGACTGGGTTCTTTTTTGCGGCCTGGACTAGAAGATCGTAGACCTTGGCGGGACTTCCAAGGTTGTTGTTGGTCGCGTAAGCCGTGAACGCCTTGCAGCCGGTGATTAGCAATTGAAAGAGACACTTAGACTGATACAAGGGTAGGAAGCCTACAAAGATGAATATAATAACAAGTATCATAACCGTGTGCACGTAGTCCGTCAGAAACGTGGCCTATGCTCGATGTCAGGAATCAACATCCACCCAAGAGAGTCCCATATCAGTGCTCGCCTTGATCCCACCAGCGATGGTGTACATAACCACTCCTACCGGTAATAGGAAGCAAGCTGCTGCTGTAGGCATACCTGTAAGGGAAGTAACGACAGCGGAACCCCCTTTTCAGCGGTCAGATAGACAGGCATCTAAGCTTTGCTCGATGGACTAGCGGTCGGAAGAGAACTGACCAGTAAGAAGCATAGCGGTGACAAGTATATTGGTCATAAGGCCAAATACCGTAAAGACCATATGTCCATAGACTCCGTACCGAGCTCTGATGACCTCAAGAAATGTATGTGCGTTAGGTGCCTTCCGCTTCAATTCAATCGCCAGTGTCGCGAACAATAAGATCTGTACAGTGGCTCCCGAAGCATACCAAAACGGTCCGGAGACTCCGTATCTGTAGGCGACTCCTGAAGATTGCAAGAGAGTCGCAGCCCATGTCCATGAGGACACCACGGCAGATGCAACCAGTCCGGATTTCACAGTTCTTCCGGCCGTGCTGAACATCTCCGAGGTCTGGACCTCGCTGTTGTACCTTTTGAGCACATAGGTTGTAAGAATCATCCCAAAAGCAAATGCAAAGCCGAGGCCTGGCTCGGGTAAGCTTCAATGCTGATGGGAAGGAGAATCATTGTGTGACAAACCCAGGACGACACCATAGCCCGTGCCTTGACTAAGTGGTGGTGATATTGGCATGCTGGGCGAGCTCAAGTAAGCCTCGTTTCGAGTTTGATATAGCTCTTGTAATATAGCGATGAGACAAGACTAGTAGAATTGGCCAAGAACGCAAGGGCGTCCGCTTCAGACTGCCCGGAATTGAGGAAAGAAATGGATTGACAGGTCGCAGAAAGAGGATGCCAGGCATAAGGGAGATGGGGAGAACGTTGATTTTGTCTACAATACTAGATAGACACCTCGTCAAGCTAAGACTCACGTGTCGATAAGCAATGCTTAAGCTTTGCCGTTAAGGGAACCCCCATGGTGGAATCACATGGATAGCAAGGAACTTTCCTACGCCTATGATCTGCGGTGCATGGAGTCACTGCGTAGCAATGCAAGAGATTGGTCGAGAACTTTGGGGAAGGGAAGTCTTTTTCAAAGAAAGACGTTGATAAGGAGATTTTCTGTGTCGCAAGGCCGAATCTGGCATGAGATAAGAGAATTGGCACTATGTTGTATTAGATCGGCATCTTCCCGGCTAGTGTCTTTACTAAGTCAATCCCCACGATAAGTATTGGCGTGGTCTGACATGACAAAGAGTCTTTCATGATGGCACAAGGTCAGCCTTCGTGGCAACCTTCTACTCACTCACCCTCGCTTTCCTCCTCATCTTCACCCTCTTCGGGGATGAAGGGAACGAATCGGAAGTCAACAAAGGTGAATCCACCTCCTTCAACCTCAACCATGAATTGAAGACTGAGCACTCCTTGTTCGTCGCTTCTGATGCTGACCTTCGTCGCAATGGCCATTGCCCTACTCGCACTTTGGATAAGTGAGTATTTGTAGGTATTGACTGTCCTAGTGGGGACATGGAAAGTTTCAAGCAACTGGGGATCCTTGCTGAACTCGACGCTCGCGGATCCCAACGGGCCGTTTGACGATAGCGTGAAGTAAGGAGTCGTGGGCGACGAGGAAATGGTCAGGCGGTTGGGCGAGGTTGATGACAGCTCCTTGATAGCATCATCCAGCCAGCTCGCCCGCATAATAATCTTTTGGACAATGGCGTCTATCTGCAGTGGAATCTCCTCCAGAAACTCAGGCTCGTAGGTCACAAGCTCGCAGGTTGTCGTCACGCCTGTCTCCTCAAGAACGATGCAGAGCGGCTCGCCTGCCCCGTAGTAGCTCAAACGACACGTGCCAGTCATACCCAATACACGATTTTCGAATGGTGCCGCTGGTCCGCCTCGTGATGCAAAGCCTTTTGCGCCACTGTAGTTTGTGTCTCGACTGGACCAGCGGTCCTTTGTATCGCTGATACCGACTATCTGAAGAGTCTCAAGTAAGGAAGGCAGGGATATTTGAAATGGCGGAGTCTCTAACTCCTCTTCGACTTCAGCGCCTTCATTGCTGGCAGGGGAGTACTTGTATGCTGTGAATAAGGTCTTATTGAGAAAGACGGTACCTAAGACCCCATTAGGCACTGTGCAAACCGTAGTAATGACTGGTTCAATGACCTTGCATTACTTGGGACTCCTCCACTGTGAAGCGTAGGCCTTCTTTTGTAATCTGTACCTGCGCTTTCGAGACGAAGTTGATGCATTTCAGAAGCTGGAACAGTTGTCGAGAAGAGCCCGAAACAGCACTGAAAAGTGGTTTGTCGTTCTGACTTGTTAGCTCCATGGCTTCTTGATAGCTTCCGTGTGCAGGACAGGCTCAGGCTAGTTCCTCAGGACTTGCTCTTCTGATCACTCAACACTCGATAGCACCTTGTCATGGAGATCAATTCATAGTAGGTACACGACTAAGAAAACTGTCACAGCGCCTGGGTGTCCTTCGTGACCCTGATCAAACGTATACTCCAACTGCGCAGATCATGTACACTGCTCCGAAGCTGAGTGAATGTCAGGTGAGGCCATGACCATGTAGTGCAGAAAACATACCCAAATGCCAGTGATGCGGGAACACCAAGCAACGGAATGTTTTTGAAGGAGCGATTGAGGCCGAAAAGTCCTGTCAATATGAAAGCTTCGCACAGTAAGCCTCTCATCTTGTTGGAATCAGCATCCGGCACTAACCAAATAACAGCAGAGTGAAGCCGACGAGGAACTGTCTATCTTTCGGTACGAATGGATAGAAAGGGCTTCCAGATGCTCCCTCCCAAATCTCATTCATGATATCGGCGATCAATGCCGCTGAAGAGCACAGGATAAGGTGCGTGAGAGGGGTGAGTCCTCAAGATGGTGCGGAAGTATGTGACCTGATACACCGGTCAATGAGAAAGAATGGTTAGATTAGTTGTTAAGGACAAATATCACAGCAGAATGCTGTACAAGCTTGGCTGGTAGCGCCAAGAATTAAAGGTCCGTCACCTTATCCCCGAGTGACCTCTGGACCGCTTCCGGCTGATGAGAACAGCTATTCTTCCGCCTGCAAGCATGGCACCGATGATATTAGAGCGTACGTTCTCCTCCATCTCAATGCGATCAACCGCATTGACATGTACCTAGAAATCAAGCGCAAAGCCTCGGAACAGCTGGGTAGCGAAAGTCCCAGCAAACGCATCAAGAGCTCCCACTCGCATACCATCTCCCCAGACACCGAAAGTAAACCGAGGGTTGTCCCCTTTCCGGAGAAGGTACTTCATATAGGAATCGATCGATATACAGGCCTGGCCAAGGCTAATTGTCCTTTTTAGCCTGCTGTTCTCGAAGAGCGCAATGGCGAGATCGAATTCCGTGTCGTCAACAACGACAATACAAGAGAAAGCCTGATCATACTGACCGGGTTGAAATGTATATTCCAAAAACAGCTTCCCAAGATGCCTAAGGATTACATAGCGCGGTTGGTATATGACCGTACCCATCTGTCTATCGCCATTGTCAAGAAACCATTGGAAGTTGTTGGGTAATCAGTACTTTCTCAATGCAAGGTGTGGCTGACTGGAGCTTCAGTGGTATCACATATCGCCCATTCAACGGGCGCGAGTTCGCTGAGATAGTCTTCTGCGCAATCTCCTCCGACCAGCAAGTAAAAGGTTATGGTGCGCATCTGATGTCCCACCTCAAAGACTACGTTAAAGCAACTTCGCCTATCAAGCACTTTCTCACCTACGCTGATAACTATGCTATCGGCTACTTTAAGAAACAAGGCTTCACAAAAGATATCACGCTCGAGAAGCCACGCTGGATGGGTTATATCAAAGACTATGAGGGCGGCACGATCATGCAATGCACCATGGTACCCCGAATACGTTACCTCGAGAGCGGGCGTATGCTATTGAAGCAAAAGGAATGCGTCCAGGCGAAAATTCGTGCCTTCTCGAAAAGCCACATCGTGCACCGGCCCCCAAAAGAATGGAAGAATGGGGTTCGGCCAATTGATCCCATGTCTATCCCTGCTATCAAGGCATCTGGATGGTCTCCGGACATGGACGAGCTTGCCCGCCAACCTCGCCATGGGCCAAACTATAATCAACTCTTACACCTACTCAACGATATGCAGAACCACGGCTCGGCTTGGCCTTTCACCCAGCCGGTCAACCGAGATGAGGTTGCAGACTACTACGAAGTGATCAAAGAACCAATGGATCTGAGCAGGATGGAAGAGAAGCACGAGAAGGATCTTTATCCAACGCCAGAAGAATTCATTAGGGATGCGAAGCTTATATTCGATAACTGCCGAAAATACAACAACGAAACAACTCCTTACGCAAAAAGCGCGAACAAGTTGGAGAAATATATGTGGAGTCAGATCAAGCTGATCCCAGAATGGTCGGCAAGTACCCCTTTGTGCCTGGTGTACAACGAGATGATTTTGCTGACCCCCTTCGAATAGCATCTAGCTGAATAACTACATTTCATGGTTTTAGGGCAGGCGTCTGATTGGCGTGATAGCGAAAATGATCACGAACTTGAGATACCCAAATTATTTGTACCAGAACAGTTGACGGCAAGCGCGAGGGACAAGAGACACAGGGCGTTGTCTGGCGCCGTCTATTCATGGCTTTGCGTTTTGGGGTTGTCTAGGACCCATGGCCCTCTCGTTCTGCGTTTTGGAACGTACTCCATTTAGACTGCTGCGTTATAATTTCGAATACAAAGAAATTCATCGTCACACGTGATGATCATAAAATCCTTGCCTACTCACCAGCATAAATCCCCAGGTTCGCTGCGCATGGTAATATGACCGAGATTGAAACATAATATTCGAACTCCGCGCATAAATGACTGAAGCCCTAGCTTTTGGTACAGAAATCGCTCGTTGCCTCCATGAATGTCATCTTCATTGCGTTTTGAAAAGTAGGATCGCGCAGTGTCCCAGGTAGAAGTAAATGAAATGCTTTGTCTCTGGAGTGCATCGTAAGCCCATATTATCCTCTGCGTTCTGTTGCGCTACATACCATGTGTGACGAAGCTGCCAAAGTTTCGGCCGACGATGCAATGCCATGTTGCTCCAGCACGAGAATCAAACTGTTGCCGTGATGTTAGCATTACCTGTTAAGTCGCAACGAGCCAGATACTGATCCAATGATGCATACTTCTTTCTTTATGTGTTGGGCTATGTCCTTTTCTATACTGAACTTGTCCATCGCTTCCTGGGCTACCTCGATCGCTTGGTTCTGCATCTCCTCGCTCTGGAATCGTGTGAGCCGCATTTCTATCTCTCACAGATCGCGAAGGTGTAATACCATATCTGCTGATTTGATTTGGGCTAGAAGACTGTCAGTAGCCACTTTGTAACCACCTCTTGGGCTTGAGGGTTACCATCGAGCCGCTCCTTCTTCTCTGCTGCCATGATAGCTCAGGTTTTTTGGGGGAACGATGCTTTCGCAACACCGATGTTCTCTCCAGTTCGGTTATGAGAGGGCACTTCTGGGATGAGTGCGAATTGCCCAGTCGGTACGGTCTGCTTCAAGGCTCCGAGCGTGCATGGACTGGGCGTTGGGATTGTCCCATTCGATGAGGACGTGCTCGCTGCAACGCATTCGGATATGACGCTCTGGTTTTAGCGTGTGCAGAAGTCATTGGCAGCGAGACACAAATGCAAGCAAGTTCGTTGTATATTAGCGCTTTCATTAATACTCCGTTGATCTCACGGAAGGGAACAGCATCATAGTTGCACCGAGTAATCGGGGCCCCCCTAGTCGCAAGCTCCTATTAGTACATCAAACTCGTGGTCATCCCTCATGAAAGATACTTTGTATGACACCTCTATCACTACTAAGAATTCTTAGATTTTCTGCCACGCGATCTGACCGCTAGAATAGGGCTGTTAGCGGCCTTCTTCCATTAAATCTTTTCATTTCACTTTTGAACGAAGTTGATGCACGCCCCACTTCAGGTGGATTTTGGTATCTAGGCAGGTACTACATCTGGACAAGGTCCATAGCGTGCTTGACCTCGAGTCTGCTTCGCGTTGTCAAGAAGGCCGCGTAGAGTGACAGGGAGTCAAAGGTTAACTCGCACAGTTTTTTGACGTATACGCAAGCCAATAAATTGCCGGACACGGTACGATTATGGAGTCCTCAAGAATATTCATACGTGGTCTTCCTTCTGGCTTTAGTCCTGAAGAATTCAAGACACACTTCTCGAAGCAAGCTAATGTGACGGACATGAAAGTCATCCCCCACAGAAGAATCGGGTATGTGGGCTATAAGTCGCCCGGGGATGCTGCCAAGGCGGTCAAGTATCACAACAAATCTTTCATTCGCACGTCCAGAATTGGGGTAGAGCTTGCTCGATCTATTGAGGAGCAGTATGCCCTTAGACCGGCAGCGAATGCTACTGATGGGGTTAAGAGAAAATACGGGATAATGAAAGGCGATAGTCTTGAAAAGCCTCGAGAAGACGCTCGAAGCAGACTTGATCCACATATTGAAGGTGGACAAAAAGGCGACGGCAAAGCCAAATTGCAGGAATTTCTGGATGTCATGCAACCACCATCAAAGTCAAAGATATGGGAGAACCCAGTAGTACCCACGGCTCAAAGTCCCGCAGAATCTATTTTACTTGGCAATATGCATACGACCGCTGATACCAGAAGTGATGGAGAATACGAGCCAGTACCGAAGAAGCTGAAAGAGGAGCGAAAGAAAAGTCCGAGAGATAAGCTAGCTCGCGAGCCTACAAGGCTGCAAGATGAAGATCTGGAAGCAGCTATTCAACGAGACGCCGAAGATGTAGAGAAAACGACGGAGAAAGCTACGCATGAAGCACCTGCCACCGCGCAATCAGCGTCAGATACTGTCTGGCTTCGATCTCGGACGAGCAGGTTACTTGGATTACTTGACGATAACGTTCCTTTAGAATCCATGGCATTGCCCGACAGTAGCGAGGGGCAGGATTTAGCCAATGTGAATCTTCCTGAGCTAATACACAGCAGTGACAACTCGGATGCAAGCTCTCAAACAGATCAAATTGATACGAATGAGCACTTCATGGATAATGCGCCACGGTTCAATCTAGGCGGCTCCAAGCAGGACAATAGGCGTTTATTCGTCCGCAATCTTACCTACACAACGACGGAGGATGAATTACGGCGACATCTTGAGAGTGGAGATTACGGGACAATCGAAGAGGTACGTTCCAAATTTCTATTCTATACTTGCGTCCTGCCTGAAAACATTTCATGATGAACATCCTGATAGGGACAGCTTATGCTTTGCATGTGATGTTACTAGGAAGAGTATTTTAGTAGATATCTCTTGTATCTGAGAGACACTGGTCTACCTTTAGCTTTTTTTCCCATTTGCAATTGATTAGGAGCTGATTGTGACCAGCTACACCTACCAATCGATTCTCGGAGTGGTAATAATAAGGGCTTCGCTCATATCCAGTATGCCGAGTCCGAAGCCGCAGCCATGGCTCTGCGGAATCTCGATCAGAGGCCGTTTCAAGGTCGACTACTACATGTGATACCCGCTAATGCGAAAAAGGAGATGGTACCCGATGACTTCGCTATTTCCAAATTACCTCTCAAGCGACAACAACAGATCAAGAGGAAAGCGGAAGCTGCATCGTCAACGTATAATTGGAATTCCATGTACATGAATTCTGATGCCGTTATCTCGTCAATCTCAGACCGTTTAGGAGTATCGAAATCGTATCTGTTGGATCCAACGTCTTCAGATGCCGCAGTCAAGCAAGCGCATGCGGAAACGCATGTTATCCAAGAGACCAAGTCTTATTTTGCGACCAACGGCGTGAATCTTGATGCCTTCAAGCGGCGGGAGCGAGGTGATACAGCAATACTAGTCAAGAACTTCTCATACGGTACCAAGCCTGAAGAATTGAGAAAATTGTTTGAACCCTATGGTCTTCTCACGCGACTACTGATGCCTCCCTGTGGTACAATCGCGATACTCGAATTCGATCAACCAGATCATGCTCGTTCCGCATTCGGTAGTCTCGCGTACAGGAAATTCAAAGACTCGATTCTGTTTCTTGAGAAAGCACCCAAGGGCTTATTCGATGGAAGTTCGAGCAGCGTTGAAGCACCAGTCACCGCAGCTCAGGAGTCGAAGCTTTTGGCGAAAGAATTGTTGGAAAAGCACGAGTCGCAAGAGCCGGTCAATACCTCGACACTTTTTGTTCGAAATCTCAACTTTTCTACAACGACACAACGCTTGCGCGAGATCTTCCAACCCCTTAGTGGCTTGCTATCAGCTAGAGTCAAAACGAAACCCAATCACAAGAAGCCCGGACAGCATTTGAGTATGGGCTTCGGGTTCCTTGAATTCAAGACGAAAGAAGATGCTCAAGCAGCATTATCGGCTATGGATGGCTACAAGCTCGACGGCCATGAGTTGCTTATTCGAGCATCACATAAGGCTATCGACGCAGCCCAAGAGCGCAGGCAGGGTGATCAAGCCAAAAAGATCGCTGCCAGGAAGACCAAAATCATCATTAAGAATTTACCCTTTGAGGCGTCTAGAAAAGACGTACGATCGTTATTCGGAGCTTATGGACAGCTTCGTTCTGTGCGTGTGCCAAAGAAGTTTGACAGCTCTACCCGCGGTTTCGCGTTCGCAGAATTTGTTACTGCAAGGGAAGCCGAGAACGCCATGGACGCATTGAGGGATACTCATCTATTGGGAAGAAGACTAGTCCTGGAATTCGCGGCTGAAGATGCCGTCGACCCTGAACAAGAGATTGAGAAGATGCAGCAAAAGGTCGGCAAACAAGCCGATAAGGTTGCATTGCAGAAGTTGTCAGGGACGGCCCGAAAGAAGTTCGACGTCGCAGGGGCCGAAGAATTGGATTTGGGTTGATCGCAAGGAGCTCATGAACGCTACGAGCGGCGTTCCGCAGGGCTACGAACCATCGATCGTGAACCCCTTGCGTGTTCTGCTAGGAAACACCTAGGACAAGTACAGCCGGATATAATGGCTGCCTCATCACTGCGAATGGTTGTCTGCTCAACGCTTCTGCGCATTCAGCATTGGAGCACTCCTTCACTATGATATCTAGGCCGTTCATTAAACCCTAGCCATTCATAGCGGTCCCTTCTCTGCTAGAGCCATTCCTCATTTGGTCACCATGGTAGCGCTTCCATTCTTTTGCCACTTTCCACCACCTCGACGCCCCTTGCTTGGTCATTCGAGGACTTACTGGAATCTGCAATCAGAGGCTGCAAGGAATGCTTCCGAAGCACATCTGCCGGGCTACCAGTATTCTTCCCATTGAGACTTAGTACGTTGGTAAAGGAACCTAACTGGTGCACGAGCGACTCAGTTGTGTCTAATTACCTCCCTGTATAGTGGCTCAATTTCAACCTCCAGTATATCATCCTGACAAACAAACATCGTTAGACGGTCATTGTCTTTCTATGTGCATTGATAGATATAAGGCCTCATTCCACCAGCTTTTTAGAATATCCTTTACATACCTTTGGCATTCTTGTTATAATTATACATTCATGGAGTCACGCCGGCATCTACGCGTCCTGCCTTCGAATGCACCAAATCTATCAGAGAGCGATGCCATCCACCGATCACCCACTCAAAGCCTAGAGCTCGACAGGTCACTGCAGACCTGTCCAGATTTCAACAATGACATTGATTGCAGAATCTGCGGTCTCCAGCATGCATGTTCAAACTGCTTACAGGAAGACCACGGCGCACGCGCATGCAAGAAGCGTATACTCCGAGTCAGCTCAGGAAATGTGGGCTCAATTGAGCCAGTCACCAGTCTTAGCGGCTCAAAGGTAGAAGTCCACGAACACTATACCACCAAGGCGTCTACTGCTCTCATGAGGGGATCTGATCATTTGGCACATGTTGCATTAAGATTGGATCAACGCAGAAGTCGCAGAGGCTTGGATTCCCGGCATAAATTGCCGCTGTATTATCGAGCTGAACTTCAGTCGCCAAGGTATATCGCATACAGGGAAAAGGCTCGCAGCAAAGGATCAAAAAACCAAACTTGGCCAGATAATGTTGAAGAAGCATTTCAGCGGGGTTCGTGGTTGACCAAGTGGTATGACTTACCATGATGTCTGACCTTTCTATAGCTTTACGACGATATCCAAGACGAGGCCGAAAGAAAGAACACCTTAACGGTAAGCAGAGTGGTGGCAATGAATTCATTACAGACTACATATACAAGCACACAGGGATCTGGCGAGACCGAAAGCAAGTGTCGAGTCATATCCAGGTTCTGAAGGGCTTCATGGCCGACAACCCTGCCTGTTTGTATTCCGGCCCATACTGATAAGTGCAATGGACTGATCTTTTTAGGGATGAGCCTTGTCCACGCCAATGGCTTTTGGTCTGATGGGGAGACCTGGCCAAAACAAAACAACGTCAAGTACGAAGAAGCCTCAGGTTGTTGGACTAATACCCGTACCAACAAACTCAAGTATGGCCGTACCTCGCAAAGTAGCCATCTCAATGCTCTGCCACCATCACCAGCCGAGACTGTAGGCTCACATTGGAACTCATCTCCCACCATACGGCGCGTCCAATTTGAGATGTCTTCGTCAAAGAAGCAAAATGACGCACTCCAGGCTCTCCATACCTACACCTCGATTCAGAGTGAAACACCATCAGCTCCAAGACCACTCGATGATGTGGTAGACTGGCGTACCTTTTTCCCTCCACTGTCTGCATTCCACTATCAAGGTCAGATAGACTGTCCTATTTATCTATTCGACACCAGTTTCTGCTTGACCGACAATTATCCAGAGTCAGGCACGGCGCTGTCCATTGACATCTCCATGGACGTCGCTCAGGGCAACGGATTCACCGATTGGCAATCCCACACTAGATTTTACGAAGAGAGAGGTCGCTTAGTCGATCTGGAAAAGTTCTACGAGGAGTTTGATGAATCTCAAAGTCCTTGGAGAGCCCTCAAATGCCATCCCACCAATGGTTCAGCCGATTGCTGGCTCAAGGGCATACCCCTGAAAAGCCAGTGGTGGATTAGAGTCTTCTCCAAGATCATCATGAGGAAACGCGCAGCCGAAGACACGAAGAATCCAGAAGCCATCAAACAAGAGGAAGATTATGCTCACCGGTACCTTCGAGGGATGTCTGTCATGCAAGAAATCTGGGCAACTCCACGTGGCTGTGAGAATCCACAAGACCAAAGGGTGGCGATCCTATTGTGGAAATTTGGCAAAGCCCGGAAAGGAGAAGTTGCAACAGCAAGCTGGCGAAGACTGGAGCCACCTGTGTCTCCGTTTCAAGTTCAGTCTCCAACATCTCCAGCGCAGCAGCCGCCCTTGACGTTAGATACGACTGTTCACGATTCGTTGGTCAAGAGATCCACCTTTCCCTATGGCGATTACTACAACCCGCAGCCTAGTATATTCGCAGAAAACGCTGAAGAGTTACTCAAAGAGACCCTGTCAGAGGGCAGCTCACCAGCGATGACGCCACCTTTCGAATATTGTTATGGGTCTTTGCCGTCGTCCACTTCGACCTCGTTTCCTTCCGAAATCTCAAGCTTAGGCTATCATCCGCAGTTGACGCAGGAGTCTTCTTTTCAGTCGCAGGACTCGGCTTATCCTTCGCTAGCATCCTTTGACTCCCAAGACTCTCGGACGAATATGCAGGACTTTGACACTCATTCCCAAGAGGTTTACGGTTCACAGGAGAGTAGCTATCACTGTCACGACATGCTTTATTCAACATCCAACCAGGTCTACGAATGGCCGTCTCCCCAAACCGCTCTTCCAGATGATGCTCCAGCGTCTCAAGACTTTACAGGCGGCAAGATACATGTCGCATATATCGAGCCCGAATATCCACTGTCAGCCTACCAAGCGCCTCTCATCGCACCTCGAGCGAACATGATGCCCCAGCACCAACTCATCCAGCATCCCGAAGACTTTGATCACCACGACTACCTCACACCGGATCTGGACTCGCAGGACGAGCACCAGCACATTGATTGGGAGACGGTCGCGTCGCAACCACTGAACGTGGCGGATTTGGGGTTCCACACGGAGCTCGAGCGCGAGATGGCCCAGCAGTTTGAGCATTTGCAGGAACAGGCCGCCGAACTTGAAGCGATGGAGAGCCAGGGACATGTGCTTGGTGAGGTGGCGAACGGCGAGGATAGCCCGTTGGAGCCGTGTCTCTGATGAAGGATCGAAGGTGACAGTACTCCTCATCGATGAGGACGTTTGGTCTTTGGCACGTTGGCTCCAGCCTTGAAAAGTATTGATGTTAGTACTTCTATTCGAGCAATGTACGATCTTTGGGCAAAGTCACTGTAGGACACCCAAGGTGGCAGTATGAGCTAGTATTTTCGCGTTCAAAGAAAGGCCAACTGATCGAACGGGATACGTGGCTGATGCAGATCGTTTCGTCCCTTGCGTTTGCGTAAAGGCGCTCTAGGGATATGATGAAGATACCAAGAGACGGGTAAAGATACCGCAGCTCCCTTCTTTCCAAGCCCAACCCATAAGGCAATCAAACATTGTGACTGACGCAATGGATTACATTACATGACCGTGACGATCCCTTTCTCGCAGACGTACATCATGGGATTAACACCGTTCTCAGCAAGTAGACGTCCTCTTATTCTATTCTATTCTAGTGCATTCTGGGCCTCTGTTATTTCTCCATCTTCTCCTCTCTCTATCCTTCCTTAATCCCCCTTCCCATTCCCATTCCCCTTTCCACCCCCCTTACCACCACCACCGCCTTGTGACTGCGACTCCATCCATATCCATACCCATACAAACATCCAATACTGTTGCATTCCGTCCCGCCGAATCGCTGCCACTACGAGGGATAGGTTGGCTACAACATATATCGCTCCTCGTCTCTCACGGTGGTCATGAGTCTATGTAGTATGGTGGAGGCTCTTTTTATTATTCTAGGCACTAGTCGTGACCAGGGCAATAACAAAAAATGACGGGGTGGATCGAATCTGTGGAGATGCTGAGGACTGTAGATGTGAGTGATCTAGGTGCGCTTTCACGCAATGGAGGATGGTTCAGGTAGCAGACCTCGAATTACTACATTCGACGGACAGCAAGTCGAAACCACATTATGGCCTGTGATGCATGTTGATGTGGGCTTTCGGAGCATAGCACCATAAGTATAAGCAGACCCATACCAATGAATGCCTATATTCCAATGTCCCTCTACTATCAGTACTTCTGGCACACAAGATGTAGCGGATCAAGGGGTCAGATTGGCTGTTTTGGCAAGCGCGTTGTAGGTAGATGTTATGGATACGTTGGATCGGGTTGGACACAATACCTACATACCGGATTTGTTCCTGAATGCACGAGACAAAAATCCATTTGCGAATCAAGGTATCAATCAGGAGGCTGGATCGCCTTCGTAGGGCATCATGGGATTGCAGAAGCTCCTCAACGCATTGCAGATATTCTCCGCTGCCACGCAGCTACGATTACCTATTTGGGCGCCGATTCCAACTATATCCTTGCAAAAGGTAGGAAGACCCGGTATCTGGAATTATTTGATACCTGCCATCGCATCGTGCAGTCGGTATCTCAAGTTCCCTTTTCCTCGAGATATGTGTGGAGGCTGACAGAAGGCCCTGCTCGAGCCATACATTCGCTAAGGTAGAATATGCAAAGGTTGCGATAGCTCGAAAGTTGCATCGGAGATCGGGGTTTAGTGTTCTGGGACGTACTTACTTCGGAGCCTATTGTTAGGATAACAAACATTGGGGGTAATTGGAGGGGCGATGGGGCGAACGATGTTGCATGTTGGAAGGAGGCGGAGCTGAAGGCGAACAAGGCAGGTGAAGCTGTCGTATCGGATTGTTTTCTGCCATTTTAGTATTCTAGGGGTTTCACCACCCCACGACTTGGATGCAGGTACCGAAACGGGTGGCAAAACGACCCGCGACTATGATCCTCTCATTAGAAATCCTTTGACTGAAGGCATTTACCTCCTCAACATCGTCATCTTGTCTTCGGGTCAAACTAAACTACTTTATGTTACGAAGCTATGACGAAGAGTTGGGATGGGGGGTCTGAAGAACAGGGATTGGTACGGATGATGGGGGTGTACAGCCGTCAAAGAACGCCGGTCAACGCCCAAAGATAGCTCCCGGGTAGGGCGAAAGGTTGTATGTGCACACTTCCATCACCTTGCGGCACTGATATCTTCTATGTGACCTTTGACCCGCGTCTACTGCTCCATCGGAACATAGCTGAATACAGCAGAATGTATTATGGGATTGAAAGGGGAGAGAAGACGGCTGGACAAGGCATATGTGCTGGGTCGATGGGGGCGTTCCTGAATGTGGTGAGCCACTGAGCCTGTCAGTGACTTGCATTAGCAGGCCATGCTCGCTTCCTGATAGGCATCCTTAGGCGGAGATGTGCTCGGATCTAGCAGTGACTAAAGGGATGAACCGCCGGCCGGGGATGGGATGCCTGTTGCCAATCTTTCCCACCACCCTGAAACGCCCAACCCGTCACCGGCTGATTGCACCATAGGCAGAAAGTCAAGTGGTAAAGAAGTGAGAATAATCGCTGAGGTAGGAGCAGTCATGGGCAATATGGAGGGAGTCAATACCATTAGACATATCAATCGTACGGAGTAGAGCGGTACCTCACCCAGAGGAAGTAAGGGTCAGTTGCGGACAGGCTGCTCGCTTGATAGGCTCATAGGCTCTGGGCAGCGGGGGACTGTGCTTTTTGGGTCACCATCCCAGCCACTACCTACCTTAGCCTAGCCTAGCGGGAGCATGCCACTTAGGTCGACAATAGTGTGCATTGATGACCGAGCCCAATTCTGCCATTCCTCTTCTCACCAACTCACAACCCATACTCTTACTGCCCACCTTCAACCTATTGTTCTTCAACGCCACCACTCCATTTTGTTGTTTGCCCTCCCTTTACTGTGACTCAACGCTTGCACAAAACCTTTTCCCGTTGATCGACTGCTTGTGCACACTGCTCTTTTCTCATTGTCCCAACCCACACTGAAATTATCGAGTTCTTTGTCTCGGAGCAGAGCAAATGGACTCAAACGTCCCACCGACTTTGCCCTAGCTGGCATACTACCTTGCCAGCACCTGGCTTGATCACTGAACATCCCATTCCCCTGGGGAAACCGAACTTCACCATGGTGCAGCTTACCGTCCCTGAGAGCGGCCTCACACTTCCCCATACCCCCACCTTCACCAATGACAGCGACACTGAGAGTCAGCCCCTACAGATCATGCAGCTCGATCTTGCAGAGGGCATCCTCAAAGAGATCTTCAAGAATTCTCGTCACGGTGGGAAAGGTGTGAATATAACTTTCGGAAAGTCAATTGTGCGTTATTCACTATTCACTATTTGTGGGCTGCCCTTCACTAGCTAATACTCTTCATAGACCCTATGCTATGGAAATAAGTCACAGCATTTAACTTCGACACCCTCTTCCTCCCATTCCCAGCTCTACGACTACCCTGAAGAGAATCAATCCGCCCTCACTTTCACCGGGCGAATGAGCCACACACTTGCCATACAAAAGGCCAAGGAGGATACCGCAGGGGCTGACGAAGCACTCGCAAAGCTACAAAGCCAATTGGCCTCACACAAGCAGGCTAAGCAGTCGATGCAGTGAGTTGTTCGGCCCTGACCACCTGACCCAGTGCACTTCCGATACTGACTTGCCCATTCTCTCAGAATCAAATACGTTCCTGACAGCTCAAAGCTTCCTCCTCCTGTGAAGCAGACAGCAGCCAGCGTTCTCAAGCAACAGTCCGTCAAGACCAATTCACTTTCCTTTTTGAAAAAGTTCAATAGTCGAACACAGTCCAAGCACGACACCACTCGCTCAATGCCTGCCAGTCCCTCGTTAAATGCGGCTCGCGCCCCACTCACTCCAAAGTCAAACCCTACCTCAATACCGACGCTTCCAAACGGCAAAGTCCAGAGATTACAGGCGGTGCGAGTCCCTCTGGTCCACTTCCTTGCAGCTCGACCTGCATCAGCCAAGCTCCTTGCTCAACACCTGAGCTGTAAGCAGGATGATATCCTGGAGGTCTTGCAGAAAGTCGGCAAGCCATATCGGCTAGATGCAACCAAGTGGGACTTGACGGATAAGACTTTCAAGGAGCTGGATGTCTGGTGGTTTCCTTATCCTAATCAAGAGGATCGCGATTTAGCTATCGGCCGGGCAAGGTCAGCTTTCGATCGGATGCGAATATCCACGCAAGAGAAGATCTGGGACAAGCTATTGGCAAAGGATGAGCGGGGCAAAGGCAAAATATTGTCTCAATTGAATCTACACAAGGGTCCGATTCAGCAAATTACCACGCCGAAAATCCAAATCCAACATACGGCGAACGACGAAGTCAAAGCCCAGCGAGCAGCGGGAGATGAAAGCGACCAGAAGGATCGACTCGCGCCTAGCGATGCAGAACCGATGGTTCGCTCGAAGTCACACGGTTCGATCAAAAAGACCAAGATCAGCGAGAAAGAGGCGCAATCCAAACGCCTTCTGGCAAAAGGCCCTAAGAAGGTCACGCCCGATTCAAAGGTGAAAGAAGCCCATCCGGCGGTCAAGAATGCTGCTCCTCCAAAAAAGAACGTGCCCAAATCGAGCGAATTTGTCAATGAATCCGACGAGGAGGACGGATTGGAGGATGCTGTGGCTCACTCCCTCCAACCCCAGGAGATCACCTCGAGTGCATCTAAACCATCCTCGTTCAAGGAGACCAAACCGAAGCCATCCACTCCGCCTCCGGTGGGCAACCAATCAAAGACAAAGCCCGCTGTTGCTACCAAATTGAATGGAAAAGAGGTGAAGACGGACAAAAAGAAGGCCGTGCTGCCAATTAAAAGTTTTGAGAAGCAGGCGTCGCCCTCAGGTGCGTCGAGCCCGGCACAGAAAGGTCGTCTTGCAGAGACTGGCCAGGGGTCAACAGGTATGGCGAGGACAATCTCGCGACAAAGGACTACCAGTTCGCCTCATAAGCCTTCTCCCTTGGGATCGTCGCCACCGACCAATGCCTCTGATTTCGAGACAGCCGCGCGTTCGTCCAATTCATCAACTCCAATGGCAGCACAAGTGCCGAAGTACAACGGTACCCCCAATGGCGTTGGTCATGGTACGAATGGCGGTGTGCGCAACAAACGCAAAGCGGGTGACATTGACTCTGACCTCCATCATGATCATGGCAGCTCTTTGACCAACGGCAACACGAATGGCCATGTCAATGGCATTGGGCTTTCGGCCAAGCGTCAGAAGACATCTGAGATGGAGCCACCAAGCTCCGACAGCGGCGACTCCCCGGTGGCCCCGAATTTCGTTCTAGACAGGGCGAAGGATTTCAAGAAATACTACGACAAGTACAAGAAGCAGTACAATGAGGTTCAAGGGATGGAGGAAGCGCCGCAGGAGAAGGTCGACGCGTTGATGAAGATGCATCATCGTCTGGCGGAACTCAAGAGTCAAATCACGATCGGTCTGGTTGGAAGCTGAACGTATATGAGGCCACACGGTAATGGATGTAATTACGACGTATGTGTTTTTCACGAGGTCTATGGTCGATCTAGCAAGGCGCTGGGGGGTCGATCTTTGATGTTACTGATGGACAACGATCAATCTGCAAGAAGCGGAGTTGCTCAAAACTGAACCCTATCTAATAGGTAAATACAGTCATAAAGCGTATATTATAAGCCTACAATCAAGACCTGGTCACCAATATGCTATAGGTGTTTGAAGAAGAGCCATTCCGAACATGTCTTCGCCCATAGCTCGCATAAACCACACACCAACCTATTTAAAATATCTTTATCGAGCATTACGCTCTATATCTACGTCTTACTTTATGCTCTCATCCTCAGAGACTAGCTCCATCAAACCAATCCTACGGTCCTCGCCCCGTTCCTGATCGACAGACGACCCTAGCCCATTCTAGCGTCATCGGCCCCCCGAACCCTCCGACATCAAACTCATGACGTCATTATCGATTTTATGTTCGTCCTAAATCGTGAGGTAACCACCTCATGCAATCCTCCTGAGCTTTACTCCAGAGACACAATCACCTGGTAGTCAATGCCCCCCTTTCATCGAGATTCACTGACCACATACATAATCTTCATCCTCCCACTTTTCGTGCTAGCGCTGATTGCGACGTTCAATCATTTCAGTGATAGTTATAGTTCTACCGTGGAGAGTACTGTGGATATGGCGACGAAACCTAGTAATCATAATCTGAATGGTTGGTTTTCTCTCCCATATCCTATTGATTGTATGCTGATTGACCTCTCCGGAACAACAGTGCTCAAAAAGCCCCTCGCCCTCTTCAGCCAGAAGCCGATGACGGGCTTTTACCGCGACGGGTATTGCAGGGTCGGTCCTGAGGATGGCGGGAATCATGCCGTTGCTGGTATTACTCTCTCTCCTCCTCCGTATCCATTTATCCCTCCTCCAAATCCGAGTATCCAAACTAAACACCCCACACCAGCCGTCGTAACAAAAGAATTCCTCGACTTCTCCGCCGCCCGCGGAAACAACTTACGTCAGATCCCCGGCCTGGACGCAGGCTGCAAATGGTGTCTGTGCACCGCGCGGTGGAAGGAGGCGATGGAGGCGGCGAAGGGGAAGGATGATCCTGTTGTACCCAAGTACGTTCCTGTCCTTTCCTAGCACTACAATAGTAGTGTTTCAATTGGGGCTTCAAAGGCAGGGGAGATGCTGATGACGCTTGGCAATGGTATAGGGTTTTTCTACATGCAACGGATGAGTCGGCGCTGCAGAACGGTATCTCGCTGGATGTGTTGAAGAAGTATGCGGCTGCTCCTGAGGCGTCCGGGGGAGGTGGGGCGTTGGAGAAGAATGCGCCGATTAGTCCCTCGGCGGGTGGGGGGATTGCGAGGGAGACGCATTGAGTGGGTGGGGATGGATGGGGGTGGTGGGAGGTGTTTTGGGTGGGGTTGATATTGTATCTATGGTCTGGATGATTGGTATAGGGGTTAGGAATCGATGGGAGGAAAAGTGGAATTTGGGCTAGAACGTGTTCTTAGGAATCGGTATGTATATGTGACTGATGCTACAGAGGGTTCTGAAGTAGCCGTGATCACACCTTTCATTCTCGTTGAATTCCTCGCTAGTAGTCACTATGCGAGAAAGCCTGAGATAATAAGGGCGTGAATGGATACTACAAGAAATCGACCCATGCACTAGGATCACATGTACTCCTCCCACGTTCACTCAAGCCCAGCTCCAAAGCTTGAAAAAACTGTAGGAGAAGTACGATCCCACTCCTATGTACCATATCAACCCAACCCAACCCAACCCAATCCACCCAACGCCCAAACTCCCCACCCTTTCCTCCATCTCCTCTGCCCTACTTCCACCCCCTCTCAACCCTCCCCATCATTCATTCATTTATTTATACCCCATCCCCCCCTGCGCCCCCGGATTCCCTCCCAGCCCTCCAGGCCCCTGAGGCGGATACCCAGGCGGCGGCGGCCCTCCTCCCGCACCACTACCAGCAATCATATTCCCCGCGCCCGGATGCTGCGATTGCACGTCTGGTCGATTGCTATTGCGTTTTGAGCCGGATATCAGCCTTTGCTCTCTTCTCTCAATCTCTGGTGTAGGATAGGATAGGATACGGTTTGTAAGCAATGATGCGAGGAAGTGTGAATAAGGAAGAAGAGAGGGATAGGGAAAGGGAAGGGAGGGAAAGAAAGGAACGAGAGTAATGCATACCTCAGATCCTGTCTAAAATGACAGATCGGACACGCCACCTCTTTATACTTATGTGTCGCGAGCGGGATCAGTGGCTATTCCGTCCATCCCAACCATCTCGTTAGCTACAGGACTCCATAGTTCCTATTCTAATTCCTGTCTGTCGCCGTGCTAGATATGCTGGGCGGATATGATAGGGAGGTATACGTACGAGAAAACACACTGTGAAAAAGGGCCATCGGGTTATACATGTCGCGGACCAATTCCCACCTGTGATGTAATAATCGCTTTCCGTTAGCTATCCTTCTTACAGTTTCCCAATAAGCTTGCACGGTTTCGCAGACGGGGATGTGGGGAGAGGAGTTCGTACAATTATGACACTGCGCCGTCACGCCCTCGTAGCCTTCGAGCTGGCTTGTGAATTCTGAACGAACGGGGGGGTTAGCTTGTTTTCTGCGCTTGGCTGGGGTTGGCTTTGGTTTGGGGGTTTTTGAGGGGGAAGGGTGGTACCGTGGGTGCCGAAGGTGATGCAGAATGCCATGGTTTAGTGAGTGGGTGTGTAGGTGGGTCCGTGGGTGATTGTACCGCGATGGTAAAGGATTGAAGTAGAGGGATGAGTGAGGCGGTAGTGAAGGAGCTTTTGGATTAACAATTGTTTGTTTGGTGAGGCGATGCTGCGATTCATGGAGTAGGATATGGATAAGGTAGCTTTGGAGCTCTTGGCAGAGGCGTTGTGCAATGACGCGGCTGATTGCATAAATCTTATGCATACATATATTCTATCCACGCCTCAAAATCAAAGAAGATTATACATCCCTATCTTGTCTACACTACATCCAAGATAATACCGACCCTTCCATATCACGTAAAAGCTACACGTAGTATACTCTACTGCTTCACCGTAAGTAGGCAGAATTAGTGCTCTCATCGAGATTTTTGGAGGTGTATTCGCCATTATTCTACCATAACGTAAGTTGGTACTAATCGCTATTGATTGACAATATATGTCTGGATAGCATGGTTTCAGTACAAGGCAGCTGGCTGTACAGGACTTCTCTGGAGCACTTAAACCTCAAATTGGAATGGTAAAGTACACTACATGCTGGGCAGGACTCCCCTTCGGCTCGCGAGCGAAGCTTGTCTGAATGGCGACGTTTGGTCTCTTGAATGAATACTTCAATCGTTGTCGAGGAGTACGAACAGCAAAGTACTGCATCCAGCCACGATCGTAGACTCGATCAATGAGTAGCATAGGCCTCAGCAGCCGGAAATACTGTGGCAATCATCGTTGGGAACATGTATCACAAAGTACACATCCGATTTCAATTTATTCGATTGAATCATAAAGTTAATCTTCTCTATGTGCGCGTTGGCCACGAAGACTCATATGGATACGATCCGAGGACATCGACCCATCAAGATTATGATATTAGGTATGGCCAGTGACATACTCCAAGGGCCTCCTAAGGGCATTATGATGGGAGGACACAGCTGATGATATTACATGGAAGATCCAAACTCCACGCATACAACTGCAATGACAATGGTGACTGGAGTAGCCGATAAGGCCCAGAATATCGCGAACATCTTCGACCAGTCCGTAAAACTATCGGCGATCCCTCCGCTCTGAATGCGCATGATCTCGTCTGCATACCCGTAGCCGAGAAGAAGGGCACAGGGCGGGATCGCACAGAATATTGGTAGCCATAGCTTCGAGATCTGCTCCCGTCGCTTGAGTATATCGGCGGAAGATGTGTGTGGGATACGGTGAAGGTGAGGTGATTCGACGTGGGCCATCGGGCGTTGGAGCTTATCCGGACGACCCTGAACGCGACCACGCTGCTTTTGGGAATCGTCTAAGAGACGCATGCTACCGTACACAGGGTGCATAAGTACAGGTGACGCGACGTCGCTATAGACGACGCCATCGTGTAGGGTTGAGCAAGGCGTTGTGGATACAAAGGCTTGACTGTTCTCTGTGTAATCTGTTCGATATTCGCAGTCAGCAGAAGCATTCAATGTGGGCTTCAATGTGTGACAGTACAGCAGAACATAGATTGAACGGTGAGCAGAGCGTGAAAGGGCGCATCCTAAGGAACGTACCTTGATCACCATGCCGCTCCCCCACTGTTTTTGGATGCTGGCTGTCCTCAGATTCCGCATCATCGAACGCCGAGTGATTTGACGAGAGATTGACCATGGTACTTGGCATTTTGTGGCCACGTGGACCTGGCGATGGGAGAGCTGGAGCTTTGATCGTTGAAGGCGATGCAATGACTTTACTGTTGCTCTCACTGGATGATCCGTGTGGACGTTGCTTTGGTGGACCGTCGAGATTGAGGGCTCGGGCCTTAGAGGTCAGTCCTGCCTGAAATTCGGACGCTGCCGAACGATAGTCAGTTGGAGATTGAGCTACAGAAGAGTTGATCGACGAGGCGTCGGGGGTTGCAACATTTCCTGTTATATTCTGGTAGATAGGATTCCGAATAACAGAAGTTAAACTTGATGAGGCCTCAAGTATTGCGAGAGGAGCAGGTGTTTGCGGATGGGGGGGAGTGTGGAGCCTGGAGGCAACGCTCGTTGGGAACTCGGGCATTTTCAACAGGTGTGCTTGTCGAAGGGGTGTTCGTGGTGACTCGGCACTGATTGGTAGGAGGCGCCCTGAATTCACACTGGGCACCGGACTACTCGAGAGTAGGTCTCTAGGGCTGCTTGCACCTGCCAAGCTGCTCCCAACTTCTCGGGCTCCAGTCCCTTGAGGAGTTCCAGTGAGATTTCCATTGCTGTTCAAAACCGTGACCTTTGCAAAACTTCCACTGCGAAGGGGAAGCGACGGCTCTTCGCCAGAAGCATTCTCACTCACGGTGCTCAACCATACAGATGACCCCCGCGATGGCTCTTTGGAAGCGGTTTCTTGCTTGGCTTGGTTGACCACCTCTCCCTGAGCATCATCCATGTTTTGACGGTTACGAGAATCGTTGATGGACCCATACGAATCTATCAACTTGTCAAAGCCACCAGTGCTACTCGACTTTACCGACATCCGCTTCTGCAATACTTGGTGCGCCAGGTTTGCGTTGTGTTCAACATTGTCAGTAGAGTCATCCCTTAATTTAATGACTGGAGGCGATGATATGAAAGGATTGAGGTGTCTTTCAGCCATCGGGACTGGGTGCTGGTAATTGCGACCTTCTCCAAAATCATCTTGGGGAACATTGGTTGTATCGCCTGAGCGGTCATCCTTCACAATCACGAACGCTTGGTGACGCCGGGGCAGTTCAGGATGCTGTGAGGTTCCTAATTTGCGAAGTCTACCGGTATTGGGCTCGGTCACGGAGACATCACCGGGATCCGAGTTATCTGCAAGACTGCTACCCGTCTCAGTGTCGACAGCATCATTGGTGAGGCCACGCATATTGCTTTTCATGTCGGATACTGTCTCCCAATCTTCTACCCCCGAGCCTGGAGCATACGATTGTGCGAGGCCCTCACTTTTCTGCGATTGGTGTGATGATATGGTCCTTCTCCCAAAGAGAAGGGGGGGTGTTGGGCTTCTAAATTGAGAAGACGATGAGCATTCCTTGTACGAGGCTACTCTCCCGCCATGACTAGATATGGCTGCGATAAAATGATCGGCGCTCATGGATGACGAGGTTTGACTACTGCCAGGATCAAGTTTTGTAAGCCGCTGACCGAGGGGCCGAAGAGGCAGTAGATTTTGCTCAGCTACGGGTTGGCCATCTTCACGGACTTGAACAGGAATATTAGCCCGGCTGCTCTCCTGGCTAAGACTCCAGATGCTCTGTCCGCTTCTACTCATCTCTTCAAGCGATTGCATGGTCGCTTGAAGCTCTGCTGCGATCTCTCCCTCAGACATTGGTCGGAAGCCGCTATTATCAATAACAATGGAGTAATGTGAACCGGAAGCGCTTTGAAAACTGCGGGTGGATCGGGTTTCAATGTTTCCCTCCAGTGTGGTGATATCAATGATGGGCTCATCAGAGTTAAGAAAGTTCGAGCCAGACGAGGAGGCTGATGAACCTGGATGTAGTTGAAGAGTCCTCATCACTTGCTCCGAGTTTCCGGCTGATTGAGAGGAAGGATTTTCGATATTGGCGGATAAGGATTCGGAAGAGAAAGCTGATTGGGCTGTATACGGTAGGTCGACAGCATTGACGACATACCGAGGACGATCTACTAATTTGGCGGACTCTATCAAGGCACCGGCGTTGCGAAAAGAGTGAGAAATTAGGTCGGCATCCCGTCTTTGATCATCTGAAAGCGGAGGGGTGCAAGCGGGACTAATGGGTTCGTCTGAGAACCGTTCTGGGACCAAGACACCTGTAGATATGGTTGAATGCCCATACTGGTCAGTGGTTAGAGACCGCCTACCCACTATCTCTGTGATCGATTCGTGTGCTCCAACATTTTCCCGTGGATTGAGATTGGATCTTTCCGGAGTGGTTGGGCTACTTCTTTCAACCACCCGCAGTACATCATCATACCGATCCGGAGAGACTGGTATTTGGTGTTGAGAGAATTCCGAGTCCGAATATGAGGGCCTTGAAACGGCACGCGTGGTCGTAGTGTCTGCAGGGATAAACTGGTTGGGAAGCTCGTCATCTGATTTAGCAGACAGTAGCGATGATGACCGATTGGTGGTTTGAGACGATTCACGCCACGGGCTTTGTGCCTTATGATGGACTATGAACCTATATGAACCCAGGGACGATGCTGTGTTTGTGGGATCGGGTACTCACGAATATTGACCGTTGCAGGCAGTGCTGTATGGATGTGGCCGAGCTCCGGATCATTAACATCATACTCCTCCTTCCTTGTTTCTTTCCTCTGTCTATGGAAAAGACTTTTCAAACTTGACATCTTGTCCGTTGTACGCGTCCAGACGCGATCTGGAATTGTGTCTGGGATGTTTTACCTCTACTTTGGCAGGAATGACCGACAGTCAACACAGTCGACTTTAAAGCTGAGGCATGAAGCTCCTGCTCTGATGTATCCGCAAGACTGTAGAATGCAGTAGCTAAATTGATGCGTGTTGATCGCACTAGCATGAACACCGGATTTACTGAACGTAAGCCGTGGGTCACTAGCGCATTTAGATGGATCAATGTATTCGAGAAGGATACGAACATACTTCGGTGAGCCTCATTAGGCCAACATATCCTATCTGGTGAGTAGTAAGATTATTGTGCTGGTCAGGCAATGCATGGAACTCAGTTCGGCAAGACTTCGTTGAGAGCGCGACCAAGGCAGCTGTCTGAAATCAATCGCAAGATCCGAGTATTCTTAAGCTATTACACCAAGGTCCCACTGTTCGCTACACTCTGACAAAAATGACACAGCCAATGAAGAGGAAAAGATGGAATGTGGCGGTAGTCGGGCGGGTAGTAAAGATGGAATTTTGACGTGTTGATCTTTTCTATCACGTACCTTGACTTCAATTCCGCAGGCTGCATGAGCATTGCAAAACAAATGCCCCAGAATGCTACTATGATTTTCACTTTATGACCTTAGTGTACCTGAGGACGGAAGCCGTAACCCCACGTCTGGAGATCTAGGGATTTTGGATTATGCTGAGGCTATCTTGAGGGGTAAGTAGATTGACGATGTTGCGATGGTAGAAAACCGTCCGCGGCACAGATTGACTAGGGCTTCGGCAATGTATAGCAATGTGCTAGCTGTTTCCCATATCATCCTCACTCAGCCACAACATGACAAGTAAGTCTGACCCTTATCTATGCGTACCGAAGCTACAGAAGAAATATCAGATGTGTTTATACAGGATACAGTAACATGCCTGAGATTTCTCTATACTGCTTTGTTGTCCATTATCGGTTTCGACATTAAGTTCGTGAATTGGCCAACATGGTTGATGTCCCGAAGGGCAGCTAGATCATGAATTGTGATTTCTGTCTCAACAAACTGCATAAATCCATTTCTTCAACATCGTTCTTGAGGCGTGTCCACTGACTTGAAACGAAGAGGGCCAAAGTGAAAATTTGCGGTTGGAAATGGTTAGGTCCGCTAATCTGCCTTTTCATCCACTTCGGATTTATTGATAGCAACCATCTGCTCTCTGCACTGAAGATCTGCTGATACTCGGGGGAGGCGAGCAGGCGTTGGCCGCGGTCAGCATACGTTCAAGCACTCGTTTCAGACAAGATCACAAGTTCAGAAGCTTTGATCTGGGGTCATCAATGCTGGTCACTGCAAGCGACACGGAGAACGCCCAAGGCAAGGTATCGCAGGAAAGATGCCAAGAGACGAACAGCAGACGACCCTGATACGAAGAAGATTAGGGACACTCGATCTGCCGCACGATCCCTCCATCCACTTTAGCCAGCCTGGACATGAGAGATGGGTGATGGAGACGGGACGTCGTAGAAGGAAAATGAAACTTTTGCTGAAGAATGCCGAGTCTTGGCAGTCCACGTGCTCTTCCCCCAATGAAGCACACCGTCAAAGTGGATCAACAAAGAAGACTGTGGAAGATTTGATATACTAAAAAAAAAAAAAAAAAAAAAAAAAAAAAAAAAAACATATCTAGGCATTTTATAGACTGGTGAACCATGAACCGTCTCAGGTTAGGGGAGTCCCCCGGTCCTTGTCTTTTACATCTATTGCCATGGATGTACCGGTAGCTAATAAGGTAGCTATCCTAGTCCTGTTACACCAATTCTGACTACTAGTAGCTACTCTAAGAGTACGAATCTGACGGCCCGTAGGTCTTTTTTAAAGAAGGAGTACTCCCACGGTATCCTACTCTATAGAGGGAGACTAATTATCGAGAGCTTACTTAGCATAATCCCTAGCTCTTTATAGAGTCTTTTTAGCCCTCTAGTTAAGACCTAAAGAACTTCGCTTATACCAGCTCTATTCTATAAATCAAGTTATATAGTAGACCTACTCGTAGTCTTACTCTTAGTAAACTAACGAGTGTCGTACTAACGTGCCCCGGACTCAATGATAATGCCCCTGTAGGATTTGAACCCACGCAGTAGCTGTATCTAGTACAGGTCTACTGTACCAATAGCAGTGTTTGTCAAACACCGCCGTTGGGCCGATTTGATATACTAAGGTACCTTATTGTCCACGGGAGGTGAATACAGTGAGGATTTGGGCAGGTGAAGGTCACGCTGTGCCTTGCTTCACCGGAAGTCTACCTAACATGCGGATCTCTGCCGGAAGTACCCCAGGGCTGTGATTCTTGTGCCATTCGGCTTCCAATAGCAATAACCCTGCCGGAGTCAACCAATAGCCTTGAGACGATCGTCAAGATCAGTAGCCAAGAGGATCGTCCAAGCACGCTGATACCAAAGCACTTTATGATGAAGAATGATGCTTGCAAGATTAGCCCACTACAGAAGATATTTCTCGACATCCCCATCGCAGATGAGACCTTCCTGTTGGGTGCAAGTCATCCGGCTGCTTCGAATGCAGGTAGTGACTATTGGAAGAGCTTCGCCACCAGCTCACCACGATCGCGCGGACCTTCAGGAATGTTATGCAGCTGCAATGAAGTAATTGTTTACTTGTGGATAGTGTCAACGTTCTCACAGCTCGTGTGTGGAAGCCGCAGGATCGGTGTAGTTCTGAGGCTGGTATATCCCAGGATCTAAGACGGGGATGTGGGAGCTGCTTGCGTTTCATCCGAGGATTCCTAGTCCTAAGCTCAATGTTGGACTACCTATAGCCATTGCAAATAGTACAATGAAACTTTGGATACTGCATACGAGTATGAAGCTGCGTATGAGACTCGATGGGTTTCCAAGTGTGGCTTCTCCGCCAAGCCCAAACGCTAACCTCATCTGACTTTTGGTTCTGGGATATATAGGTAATGATAAATGTTCTCTCTCGGAATTTCAATTGGGATCATTGATAGCTAGGTACTGTGGAATAATACATATTCTACCATCTCGTCATCTCCATTGGGGAATATACGTCGCGCGGTCTTTGACTCGTAACATCCATGCGCAAGTACATGTACAGTACTATGAGATGTCGTCGCCATGCTTCATAGTCCCAATCCCACCAGGTCCAATCCAAAACGCCTTCGCAATGCAATTGAAATCGTCGAAGGACTCAATGCCGTTTGTATTTCTGTTTCAAAGTCAGCACCTATAAACCAGAGAATGGCAACAAGCATGAAATTTACATCTTCGATCCTTCGCCGGTTTCCAGGGTCTAGGCTGTTCGTCGCCCCCATTAAAGTCTGGCCGACGGCCTTGCTGACACCCATGGCAGGTCTAAGGATAACGGTGGGAGCGCCTCTAAGAACCGCCTTGGCCGCTCCCCCCGCCGTTCCGCTCTCCATGATCTCCCCAGGGATTGCTACGATGGCATCTTTGGCTGTAAGTAGATCTCGCTCAAGGCTGGCATACGCGCCCCGAAGGCCTTGCACGACGCCTATTGGCTGATCAGCGTAGAGGCTGATGTGCTTCTTCTCCTCTTCATCTAGTTCGGCATCCTCCCAGCCGCCGGACACGTCTGATCGATCAGTGGAGGGCTGAGCCAATAGATCTTCAGCGCCTTGTAGCACGGTCTGGGCCCCAATTGCGAGCTTAGCTCCCAGCTTGACCAGTTCACCCGTCGTAGTCCGGGCAAAAGCCACGGCCCCTTTCTGAAGACTTCGGACGACCCTGCCATCCTTCCGATACTCTCGAACTGGTATAGTGACCAGGTCCCGCACCCCACCTCCGACATTGACAAGAGATCGCACAGGTGCCAGACCTGCAAGAATGCCAGGAAGCTGATGACGTTTGATATCTGGCATCCAGATGTCATTGAGCATGATTCCGACCTTGTCGAACCCCGAGATACCACCCCGAAGGATGACGTGGCGGAGTACCATATCTGCTCGGTCCAGAATGAAAAAGTTCATGAACTCAGTAGTATGGCCAGATCGGATTCCAGCGTAATCGACTCGCTTCGGTTTGAAATCCAGTTTGACCTGGATAGAATTGATCTCTACGCGCTGAAAGAACGGAGGTTCCGGTTTCGGGGCCTGAATCAAAACAGTGTCATCCTTGAACTCGAAGAACCGAGTCAGAAAGTCGAGAGCGTCTTGATCGACATGAAGTCGAAGAGGCAATACTGTTGCCTGTTCAACGGTTAGCCTTGTAAATGAAGAGTAACCTAGGACTTACCTTCATTACGATCTCAGATGCTGCAAGATCGGGTACAGGCTTGACATTCAAGATTTCAATATGGATCATGCTCGTTCCGCTTTCCCTCTCTCCTGCATCATGCATGTAAGTGGTAAATTTCTTCCAGGTTGATGTCGGCACGTGGTCAAAAATTTCGAGGTCTTGAATTCTGACATCAATCGAACTTTGTATTTCACCTGAATTTGGTGGAGATACCACCACATCAGCAGAAATCCCTTTGAGCTCGAAAGTCATTTTATGATTTTGACTTCGTTTTAGTCGCAGCTTCCTGCTGTATGGACGTGGTACGTGGCCTTGTCGGCTGGGAGAGCCTGAAGCTGTTGATGTAGCATTGCTTTCCGGCTCGCTTACGAGATCATCGAGGTTACGGTTCACCTGGCGGGTCAGCTCTCTAGGGTCTCGATTGGATGGTATGCCGATGTATATTGAGTTGAAAAGAAAGTCACCAATTACAGATTCTTCCTCTTCTTCAGGGTCGAGAGACTTTCGTTTATCATTGCGGGACGCACGCTCTATCGCTTTGGTTTGAACTGCGTCAACAGCCTTGCTGATGGTATCTCTTGTGTGTTGCCAATCGTAACCATCGAAAAGGTTCCAAATGAAGTGCACATCGCGCACACGGACTCGTAGTGGACTGGTTCGCAGCGTGTTATTGCCACTCAGCCCTTTTGTATCGGGAACGGTGACAGCTGAGCTAAGTCCAAAATGACCTTCTTGGAAATCAAGTGGTTCATTTCCAGGAGCGACTTCCGCCTGATCCTCAAAGCTCTCCAAGATATTTTTGTCCCCAATCTCCCGTATCATTGAAGGGCTTGCCAAAGAGTCAAGGTCGTCCTCAAGCATACTATTTGCAATCTCATCGTACATTACGTCAGGTTCAGGATTGTAGAAGCTGGTTACAAATTCAAGACTCTGGGGAACTTCATCGTCCATCATGTCACCTTCATCAAGCCTCAATGAGGACTCATCAACTTCGAGGTTGGTTCTAGTTGTCGCGAAGACGTCTCCAGTGAAGGATGCAAGCATGTCTTCAATTGGAATGACTTCTGTTCTGTATTTGAGCTCAGTAGACGGCGGCTTTGGTGGGCTCAAACCACTCAATATACTTTGTATTGTCTGTGTGGAGTCTGCACAAGTTTCAAGTACGAAGAGATCGTCTCTAATGTCGATTTCAATTGCTTTGTTGGGCTCGGCCTCTAATTCGATAACCCGAATTGTAGCTTTTGCCGCTGAGATCGTGCCAACGGAGACGTAGCCTATGTCTAAGAAAGACTCAACCTGAGTGTGGGTATGAAGCGCCTTCTGAGCCACAGCCTTGCCGATAGTGGGGGTGATATTTTCCACGTTATCCACCACCATGATCGAGGCTTTCCTAACCTCGAGGACAGCACTGGATTCTTTATCGCTGGGCATGGCACCTAGGAACTGAGTATCTGTAAGGATGATAAGACCTCTGGCCAATGACTTGCGTGGATTGAGCCCGATAATTGAGTCGGTAAAGGATATATCAAATCTCAGCATCTTCGATGTTGGCATGGATTTGTCACTGCTTTCGGAGTTCTGTTTTGAAAGCTTGGGTGGGGAAGCATTGATATTTTGACGACTCGTAAGGGTTGCCACAGAATTAACCATCTCAGCAACCATCAATTCTGTTACAGCAGACTCCTCCAAGCCCATGATCGCTATCGCTGTCGAAACATGATATTCAATGCGAAGACAATGAAACTTGATCTTCGCCGTAGGCTCCATTGCGTTACCAACAAACCTGACCATGACGGCGGGCAGCTGCGAGTTACTGGCAACCTCGACGGGAAGTGCTTCCCCCAGTAATTGTTCTGTATCGTTCCGATGGAGGTCTACACTTTTGATGCTCAGAGTCGTTAGGCTGGGAAAGGTGACATGAGCCCCTTCCATGTTCTTACAAGTCAAGCGGGCCACGCCGAAATTGCTATTGACAGTAATCGCAAGCCGAAGATCTTTCACGGATCCGAGGATCAACACACCTGCCCGATCGTCCTCAGGGAGGTATTTGGTCACCGTAGAAAGCTTCTTGAAGTCCTCGGACAACGTTGCGAAGCAACGCAGATCGCGGAGGTTTGTAATGTTACCATCGAGCTTTTCGATTGATGTACGGACTACAGCACCTTGTTTGCGTTGAAGGAAAAGTCTATCCAGGAGGATGTCATCATCGCGTGCATCCTTCTCTTTGGAGGGGGAGAGAAGCTCTAGCAGTCTTGTCAAGTCGACCTCCTGGGGAGTGGGCAGATATTCAATCCTGAGATTCGTGACCTTCATCGTGATCGTGGGCTCGGAAGATGTCTGCTTCGAATATGGTCCGCTGAATCTGAGACGATCTACCTGTAAGCCTAAACCTTCCGACCGGGTAACGAGCTTCATTGCAGTAGTTTCGAAATGCAATGATGATTGTGTGCCTTTGACGTCAAACACAAGGCCTTCAATTCTTGCTGTTACTTTGCTTGGATGTCGGACCATTTCAGCTCTTGTTGGCCTGTTTGATTGTCGGCTTTCGAAATGCGCCCCACGGATAGGTTTGCTGGGTCGAGGGGTTTTGGACTTAGCATCAACAATGGTCATAGTTGACATCATCGAACTACCGAGGCCGAGCATGCTGCTGAAGCCGCCGAACCAGCTGAATGTCTCATCAAGTCGCCGTAGGTCTAAGGTCAGGTGCACGGGAAGCGTTCTCAACTCATATTTATGTGATTGGCCGCTTCGCGTAATGTTCAAAATCACATCTTTGCCAACAGGAGAGAGTACGTCACGCGAAGAGTGCCTCATCTTCAAGTCAGAGTTGAAGCAGAGAATGTTGTCTGAACGATATCCGAAAGAGAGCTTGCCTACAGATATTGTAGTGGTGCTTGTCAAAGGTGGTGCTCTAGAATTGATGGCCGTGAGATTTTCCATACTAGCCCTCAGTAAAATTTCCGAGTCCACGGAGAACGATTGTGCGTCTTGTTCTGCGGGTACATGCCGAGCGATGGAGACGGGCTTTCCTTTGACAGCATCGAGGAATTTCCAGCTTACATTTTTGACTGTGAGCTGCCATTCACTGTACTTGCTAACACGAGAACTTGTAATCGTTCTAATTTTAGGATTGGGAGGGCGTGGACTGAGCGAAGTATTTACTTGCTGCGATAACAGAATCAGCATTCTTGTAAGACCCATGTCCATCAGAACTTGGATATTCAGGATTTCAATCCAACATTTGCCCTCTTGTGGGTTCTCCAGCAACCTCGGAGACTCGGACGAGATACTACTAATGCTGGCTGTGTTAGACTCAAAGACATCCTCAAACCCCCCAGGCATGTTTTTATCACTTTTGCGGTGACGCTGGCTGTAGTCCTTGCGGGGCAATTCCAGTGGACTTGGGCTCAGCGAAACTATAACTACTATAGTGCTAACCGTGATGATCTGTTTGACAATACTGAACGAGCTGTTGAGGTTCGTCGACGAAGTCTCCGAGCCTGGAAGTTCAGCACTTCCCTTTCTTGCCGGTGTCGCGGACGGTTTGTTCTCCAATTCTATGTCAGTGGCCGGATCGGTAGAGTGAATATCGCTACTCCTAGCTGATTGAAGCGCGGAAACCTTATGATTACAGCGGATATGTTTTGGAAGGTCCTTACGGACCGGTTCGCTCTCGGATCTGTAGGCCTGGTACAGAGGCTCAAGGCCAGACTCATGGACAATCGCAGGTTCCGTACTAGTATGAGTTGTCAAATCCTTGCCCTCGTCCTCAGAGGTAGAGGAGGCCCAATCTCTGTGAAGTGTGGTATCCTCGTCTGCTGTAGCAGAGGTCTGGCTGATGGCACTCATGTACATGCTAGCTTCCTCGTGAGTGAAGATACTGGACTGTGCAAGATTCTCTGAGGCAGGTAATGAGTGGTCACTGCCCAGATACGGAGGTTCTGAGACTTTGCCAATCTCTGTTCTTGTGGCTGAATGGCTGCTCAGGACTTGCCGCTCCTGGAGGCCTAAACGGTGATGAACATCAGTGGTGTCCTCCGGTGGCGAAGCGGTATCAAAATCGCCGAAGCTGGCTGGTGGGTTCCTCTGGCCATTGTATCGTCGCCTGCTATATTGATGATTTGATTCGACGGAAGATTGAGATCGGCTCATATAGCTAGCATAATCATTGTACCGTGAAGATTCTGGGATGATTCCAGAGTCTCCTATGGGCTCTTCGCTAATCTGTGTTCCCTGTCCACTAGAGTGCATTGAGTCGGCGAGCATACTATAATGATAGTCATCGCCAACTTGTTGTGGGATTATTGAGTGTTCTGTCCGGTCCTCCGTACTCTCGGGAACGGGCAGCTTCTCACTGCGACTACGCACATTTGATGTTTCTAGACTTTGTGGGAACAGGTCTTCATGTGAATCGGCGCGGGAGATTGCAGCCAGGCTTGTTTTGCTATGAAACGTGGCCAAATGACTAGCTTGAGTTGTCTCTGGAGAGGACGGTGCGGTCGAACGAGCAAGGCTTGAGAATACGGAAGCTTCAGAAATCACCATAGCTTCTATATTGCTGAATGTGATACGGCGGGTATATTGCGTACTGAAGCTGGGATTTTCCTTGCTATCAACTCCTTTCCCCTTTAGCTCCGAAGCCGTCGCACCATCGACTTGGATGCTGTCAACACCTAGTCGAAACGTCACCTCTTCCCATCGATCAGAGGCATCACTACAAGATGATGATTCAGAAGGTCTGTCCAATTTCAGAATAATGTCCAATTCGACCTTCCGAACCTTCAACCGGATACGGTCTCCTACACCTTTGAGGAAATCCGCCAGGAACGATGGCAACGAAAGATTGTTGCCAATTCCGACGGCAGGTCTCTCGTCTCCATCTTCGCTACTCATCTGCGACTGGCCTAAATCCTGGGGATCTATAATGGACGTCTGTAACCCTGCATCCCCTTCAATCGATTCGACGTACTCGGTCTGTAGAAAGGATTTGGCCAGGTCAACAGGAGTTGGGATAGGCCCGGGAACTTGGTCATCATCTTCGCTCGGAAGGCGAGCCCCACCAGGGTCATGTAGGTGGAACTGATGCTGACTTGGCTTGTGTTTTTGCGAGGCCCTCGCGAGTTTCTCCGAGCGAAACTTATGGACCTTGGGTCGAACATCCTGGCCAGGCTCTTGGCCATCAAGGTTGGCGTTGACACACACCTTAATTCCATTGAGTTCTACCAGTATTCCACTATTGTACAGGTCTGCGGGAACCGTAAGCCGTAGAGAAGATATCCGAGCGGAAACAATCGCCAGGACTGGGGGTAGCTTGAGTAAAGCAGCAAATTTCTGGATGAATAGTTTAGCAACTCTTTCACAACGAGGCCAGGTCAATCGTTCTCTGCTTAGGCAGAAGGGGTTAATTCACCTACAGTCGTATGTACATCAACTTCCCTCAATTCCACAGTGCTTTGCCTGCCCCAGCCTATATCTAAGTTATCAAGATCCAAAGCGTCCGTATCTAGGAGCTCAATCTGAGACAGAGCATAGCGCAAAATCCTCTTCTGGAGATAAGATGGCAGAAAGTAAGACATGGGGACCGGGTCTCGCCACAAGCAAAGGGTTGCTATCGGAATCTCATAGCCGTGACGTCCCCAAAACTTATACAGTCTTCCTCATCGGTCCGAGGATGCGCATGTAAGGGAAGATGTTGAAGTGGTACAGACCCTGGCGGCCCTGACTCAAACCGAGCAGTGTTGATCATCAGCATCTTTGAACCGGAATAGATCGGCCAGTTGTGTCCGAGTAGGAGGGTGACGAAGAAGGCTATATACGAGATCTTGTGCTGTCGCGGCGAATGATCTCGGACGTCACACTAAGGTAGTGGGGGATCGTGTCATATCTCTATCGAAAGCTGCACAGGACTGTTCTACCTCGTACGGCTAGAATAGTTGCTGAACTAGCGCCTCGCGTGCCTCAGTGCATTTAGCGTGTGCAAGACCGTTGAGAAAGGTGTTGAATGATATGATGATCAATGAGTCATCTGCACGTGATTTGGGTATAGTATAATAGTATTATGATAACTAAATAGATAGATACAGCTATATAGAATGGAATAACCATTACGAGAAATCTCTATTAGTCTACTAAGGCCCCCTAACTAGTCCTAATTAGTAACTACTAAGGTTAACCTAGCCTAAATTCTAATACTCCCTCTTAGATTAGTAATAATAAGGTAGTATCCCTATTATTAACTACTATATCTAAATACCCTTATACTTTACCTAGAGCTAGTCCTAACTATTATCTAGCTAGGCTGAAGTTAATAGGATTAAAAGGTTTTATAAGGGGGTTTATATATTAAGCTTTAATATTAACCTATTTAAGATAGATTTCTTTAATTTTAAAAACTAGTTAATAAATTAAATAGTATCTTATTTAGATATATTTTATAGTAGTATAATTAATTAGGTTAGTAGTTAATTTTATAAGTACCTAGTTATTAATACTTAGGAGTACTAGTACTACTCCCTTATTATACCCTAGCTCTTTAAGTATAAGGCCTAGATATAAAGCTTCTTTATATACCTCTATTATAATAATATATTTAGACTTATATATAAATATTACTACTAGCTTTTATAATTTAAATTACTAGGTAATAGGGCTATTAAATAGTTTATAAATATATACTCTAATAGAGTAAGATATCTTATAATTATTATAATAGGACGCGTTAGTAAAACCTACTAGACTATTATTCTTACCTAGTTAGTAGATTAGGCTATTATTAATTATCTTAGCTAGGTAATATAATACCCTTTTTACTATATTTATATATTATAGAGAAGGGTTATAGAGAGAATAACTTAGGGTATTAATAGTATAAGTAATATCAGGCCTAATTATAATACTTAACTAATTAAGTACTCTTATAAGGGATTAATAAGCCTCCCTATTAGATAAGGGAGTTATATAACTATTAGGGGTAATAGTAATATATATCTATTTTATAAGTAACTTTACTAGTAAATAATTCTCTATATTAAGCTATCTTAATAATTATATAATATATTTCATCTAATTAACTTAAATAGACTATTTATCTAGATTCCTAATAATATTTATACTTAGATAGTCTTTTAAATCTCTTATATACTTAAAGTTAAACCTCTTATTAAGTTTATTTTTTATATAGGTAATTAGGTCCTAATTATATATCATAAATAGTAAGTTATTAATATATACTATAATAATAACTTTTATTATAGGGTTAATAAATATATAATAATTATACTTAAGGTAATTAAATCCTAGCGACTTAAGTACCTTATAAAGGGTCTTATACTATTTATAAGATACTTACTTAAGGCTATATAAAGCCTTATTTAGTTAATAGGTATATCCTTATTAGCTATTAATAAAGTAATATAATTACTCTACCTAGATTTCTTCCTAAATAAGTAATTCTAGGAATATTATAATAATATCTAAATACTTAATAACTAGCCTATACTTAATAATTAGGGTAAGAAGAAGATATTATAATAATACCTTTAGGGTTAATAAGAAGGTCTTATTAAAATTAATCCCTTTAATTTAATAAAAGCCCTTAACTACTTACTAGGCCTTATACCTACTTATTTCGCCTATTAGCTTATATTTATAAGATAGGACCTATCTTCCTAGTAAGATATATACCTTCTAGGGTAGCCTATATAATATTTTCTATATCTCCTACTTAGTATAATTAGCTAATTCTTCTTTAGTAGTAGCGAGCTATTTCTTATTATTAAGCCCTTAGAGTACCTTATCTATTAATATTAGGTAGGGACGCTCTTTACTAATAATAATAATATAGGTAAGTATAGCCCTAAACCTCTTAAGGTTATTAGAAGACTTTAGGCCTCGCTATTAGGCTTAGGTATATATACGCCTTACGCGCCACCTTATAACCTACTTTAGGTAACCTTCCTTAGAAATATAAGGTAACGTCCTAGTAATAGGAGGCCTAGATTAAAAGCCTATACTTAGTAGATATATATCTTCCTAGCTATCCCCTATTATTCTTCTAAGTTCCTTAGAGATTAATTCTACTACTATAATAGGCCTACTACTTAATCTATTAGTAGACTTATACCTATTATTAAATCCTATAATATAACTCTATATCTTTTATTACTTAATACGCCGCTATAAAGCTAGCGGGTATAAGCCTTATAATTCTAATCTCTCTCCCTTTTTAAAGGAAAAAGCCTAGAGTTATTATTATATTAGGTTTACCCTATAATAATTAATAGGTTAAAAGTAATAACTAAGTAGAACTACTATTATATAAAATATTACTAGAACGCTATTATAATGCCTTAGTTAAAGGAGGACTCTTTACTCCTTTTACTCTAAATAAGCTAGAATAGCTATTAGAGGAGGCCTAGAATAAAAATTATTATCTTAAATAATAAAATAAATTAGTAATATTATTAACTTATAATAAAGTACTTTATAATCCTTAGATTTAGATTAATATTAATCTAGGAGTTTAAAATACTACTATCTTTATACTATCTTAATATACTTATATATATATACTTTACCTTAAAAGGATAAGACCCTATAAAGGATCCTTTAAAAGGGAGTACTTATATTAGTTTTATAAAGTTAATATTAAATTTATTATAAGTCTAAAGTATTTTACTATAAATAAGTCCTATATAACCTATTATATAAACTCCCTAGAAGGGGACCTTAAAGCTTAATAATATACCTATTTTAGGAGTTATAATCTTACTAATATTATATTTAAATCCTTTAAGAGGTTTCTACTTAACTTAATCGCGGATCTAGTAAGCTACTATCTCCTTACTTATAAGAAGTAGAAGTAGGTATATTAATATAATAATTAAAAGGTCTTAAATTTTAAGGCTTATTTAGAGGAGTTAAAGTCTTATTTACTATCTTTTAATAAGGAGTATAAGGCCTATATTTTCCTTATAAAGCTCTATAATAAGTTAAAGAATAAAATTCTTAGTACTAATACTATTATTAAGTAGTATAAAGAGATATTTACTTAGGCTATTATATTAGAGAATACTTTAGAATATAAATACTATATAAGTAGATTAAGTTCTTAAGGAAAATCTTAGGGTAGCTCTTAACTAAAATTAAAAGGCGGTAATAAGTCCTTAGAAGACTAGGTTATAAAGCCTAAGGGTTCTAATAGTAGTAGTAGTAAGTAGTCGCGCTTTAAGGATAATACCTTAAAAAGGAAGGTTAGGCCTAATATTAAGATAGATTCTATAATCTATTTTTATTATAATAAAGAAGGTTATATTAAACTAAATTATATTAATCTTAATAAGCCTTAGGCTTATTTTAATATTAATATAATATTAGTAAAAAAAGAACTAGCCCTTTAACTACCTTAAAAGAGGGGTAAGAAGACTAATTAATAAAGGTAATATTATTAATCTTTATAAAGGGTTAGGCGGAGTTATAAGGTAACTAGTATTAAGTTATAATACTTTTAGACTCTAGGTTATACCTAAACTTAATTTTATAAAAGTTTATAATTTAATAGGATCTAAAGCCTTATAAAGCTATCTTATTATAGGTATAAGTACTTAATAAAAGTAATATATATATTTATAAAGCCTACTAGTTATATTACCAATTAGTAGATAGTTAGAGTTATAAAAAGGAGTATACTACTCTTTTTTATATAATAGATTAAAACGGCCCTAATATTAATTTAGGTATACTAGGATTAAAATAATAGTATATACTATAAGATCTAGAGGTAGATTACTAGCGCTTTAAAGTTAATTTTAATATATTATAAGTTAATAAGCCCTAAGTATTTACTTAAAATATTAGGAAAGAGCTAAATATATTTATTATTATATACGCCGGTATAATATCTAGTAAATAAGAAGTCCCCTAAGTTCCTAAGGAATTAAAGGCCTTTACTAATATCTTTTCTAGTAAGAAAGCGGGTACCTTACCTATTTTTAAGGAGGGTAATTATACTATAAATCTTATAAAAGGTAAAGAACTACCTTATAAGCCGCTTTATAATTTATCTTAAATTAAGTTAGTAGAGCTATAACGCTACCTTAAGGATTCGCTTTAAAAGGGGATTATTCACTACTCTATTTTATTAGCTAGAGTACCTATTCTCTTTATATTAAAGAAGGATAGTAGGCTATGTTTATATATAAAATATAGGGGGTTAAATATTATAACTTTAAAGAATAGATACTTATTACCTCTTATTACTAAGATATTAAACTACTTATATAATTCTAAGGTTTTTATAAAGTTAGACTTAAAGGATACCTATTATTAGATCTATATTAAGGAAGGTAATAAATAGAAAACTACTTTTTAAACTTATTATAACTACTTTAAATATTTAATTATACCTTTTAAGCTTATTAATATACCGGCTATATTTTAAGCCTATATTAATAAGGCCTTAGTTAGTTTAATTAATATAACCTATATAGTATACCTAGATAATATCCTTATTTATAGCTCTAACCTAGCGGATTACTAGTAATATATTTAATAAGTATTAGAATAGTTATATTAGTTTTCCCTATATACTAATCTAAAAAAGTACTAATTTAGTACTAAAAGAGTTAAATTTTTAGGGTTTATTATCTTAATTAATAGTATTAAGATAGATCTAGAGTATATAATAATAATTAGGGACTAGCCTAAGCCTAAGACCTATTAAGATATATAAGTCTTTTTAGGCTTTATAAATTTTTATTATTAGTTTATTTATAGCTACTCTTATATAACTAAGCTACTTACTAGCCTACTTAAGGGTAGTAAGGATAGTAAGAAAATAGGTCCTTTAGATTAAATTATTACTACTAATAGAGTATTCTAATTATTATAAGATACCTTTATATTAGCGCTATTTCTATACTATTATAACCTTATAAAGGCCTTAAGGATAGAAATAGACGCCTTAAATTTTATTATAAGTACTATTCTATCTTAATAAGATAAGGATAGTAACTAGTAACCTATTATATTCTAGTCTTAGAAGATAACTAACTTAGAATAAAATTATAAAACTTATAATTAAGAGCTACTTACTATTATAGCGGTAATAAAATAGTAGTAATACTACCTAGAAGGAAGTACTTTTATAATTAAGGTATAAACTAATTATAATAACCTAAAAGGCTTTATAAAGTAAAAGGAATTAAACTTTAAATAAGCTAGATAGGCGCTTAAGCTTACTACCTATAACTTTAAGATATTCTATTACCTAGGGAAGTTAAACCCTACTAACGCGCCGTCTTACTAACCTAATTATAAAGGAAAATTACCTTTAAATATAAAGCTCTTACTAACGCTATAGAATAAGCTTACCTTATAAAAGGATAATAGTTTTAAAGAAATATAAGCTATTATTATAGTTATAACGCCTATATTTAAAATTATAGGTATTTAGGTTATTATCCCTAGAAAGGATATTATAGATATTCTAGACTTAACTTATAAGGATACTTAAAGGCTTATAAAGACCTTAATTTATAACTTATAAAAGTATAATAATTAGGTAAAGTCCTTTTTAGAAGCGCCTACTAAATAACATTACTATAGATATTCTAAGGCCTAGAGTTTAGACTCTAACGGGCTACTAACCTTTAAAGGTTATCTTTATATTCTAAGGGATTAAGCCCTATATAATAAACTAATTAATTACTATTATAATAATCTATTATTAGGATATTTTAGTACTAAGAAGATATATAATCTTCTTATATATAAATACTATTAAAACGGTAGTATAAAATAGGTTACTAAGTATTATTAAACTTATAATATTTATTAAAGAACTAAGTTACTATACTATTATACCTACGGCGAACTAAGTTTATTACTTATTATTACTTAACTATAAAAAGAAATATCTATAGACTTTATTATAAGGTTACCCCTAAGTAAGGCTAAGGGAATTATCTATAATTCTATCCTTATAATTATTAATTATTTTATAAAAATAGTTAGGTATATACCTATTATAATAATAATTAATACTACTAAGCTAGTAGATATATTTTATAATAAAATTATTTACTACTATAATATACCTAATAATATTATAAGTAATAGGGGTTCTATCTTTATAAGTACCTTTTAATTAGTAGTCTATTTTTATTTTAAGATAAAACGCCGCCTAAGTATAGCCTTTTACCTATAAACTAATAGGTAGACTAAGCGTTAGAATTAGGTATTAGAATACTACTCATATATATTTACTAATAATAAGTAGACTAATTAGGCTAGGTAACTACTTATAACTAAATTTATATATATAAATAGTATTTATTCCTCTATTAAAATAATACCGTTTTTTCTTATATATAATTATTACCTAGAAGTTTATTAGGAACTTAAGGACGAGTCCCTAGAAGGGAGAATACCTACTATAAATAATAGAGTTAGAATATTATAAGTTATAAGGGATAAAGCTATAAAATACCTTTAAGCCGCCTAAGCTTCTTAAGTAAAGTACTATAATTAGAATTATAAGATATAGATATATAATATTAGTGAATTAGTAATATTAGTATTATAAAATACTACTATAGCGTAGTAGGCGCTATGCCTTATATAGCTTAGCTTAGTTAGATATAAGGGGTTACCTCCTTAGATAGTAAGGTAAGCCTTTATACCTATTTTGCCTAATAGTACCTTTACCTTATATTTTACTTTTCCTAATATAATTCCGCTATATTTAGTAGTAATACTATTATATAACGTCCTAATAGGTTAGAGACAACCTAATAGGTCGTATAGACTAGGAGTTCTCTACTAATAAACCTAGTATTAGACTAAGTTTACTATTCCGTACTAGTTAAATTAGATAGGATTTCGCCTTACCTAAATAATTATAAGGTAAAACTAGAAAGATATAGTATATTCTTACCTCTTTAATCTATAATATTAGGTAAGACGCCTATCTAATATCTTAACTACTAGATTTAGCATTTAGCTTCTAGCCCCTTTTACCCCTTACTAAGAAATCGGCCTTCTTAGAAGATTAAGGCCGCAGTTTCCCTAGCGGGGAAACTATTATAACTTTAAAATAGTAATAACTACCTACTTTCTCCTATCTATCTTAATTTATTTACCTTTTTCTATTACTATTTACTTTACTTACCTTAGTACTTACTAGTCTATAACGCTTTTCCTTTATTAAGGTCTATTATTATTATTTATTATAGTCTACTCTATCTTATTAAGGAGTAGACTCGCTTTATCTAAGGGATTAGTAAATAGCTTCCTATAATAGCGTCTTTATAAGCTGCCTTAGAAGAAAATACCTTATAAGAAAATACTATCTTTTTTACTTTCTAGTTAGACGCTTTTATTAAAATAGGGTATCTATAGATTAATTTAATACTAGAGAGAATTCGTAGAATTATACATAAAATCGTAACTACCTCTCCCTAGCTAGTATAATTAGCTACTAAATAATTAGCTACTAAATACTATAAATAGTTAATAAGGGGTACCCGTACTTACTCTAGGACTTATTCCGTAGAGCTATTAATTTAGCCCTTAGATTAGGTTATTAATAAGCTAGCCCTTTAACTTATAATAAAAGGGTTTACTAGAGATATATAGGAATTTACCCTACCTACTCTTAAGGAGGTAGCCTAGGTTGAGAACTCCGCCTTAGTACTTAAAATAGTTGACGAAGATATTAAGGAGAGTTCTTAGTTAGAACTAGCTTATACTCCTATTACCCCTCGCTCCTTATTACCTATATTTATTTAAGCTCCGCGGAAGGTACCTCTAATTACCGCCTTTATTAAGGCTTTAATATCTATCCTTTTTAGGATACGTCCGTACTTTAATTAGGAGTTATTAGTACTATAATAGCCTAGCTACTCCCTAATCTTAATAAAACTAGAGCCTAGCGAGGCTACTTAGATAGAAAATACCTCCTAGGAGCCTAAAGATATCTTAAGGTTACTAGAAACTATTTAGTAAGGCACCTTAAGGTCTATTAAAATAAGATAGCCCCGCTACTTAATAGAATTAGAGTCTAATAAAGCTACTTAGGCGGGAAATAGCTCCTAGGAGCCTAAATATAGTCTAAGCTTACTAGAGACTAAGATAACCCCTTAGGACTTTAAGCTAAATCTAACTAATTAGGACTCTAAGATAAATCCGCCTAACTAGGATTTAGAGATAAATCTACTTATACCGCTAAAGTCTAAATAGCGCGATTACCTTAAGCCTTAGGTAACTAGTATTAGGCTAGGCGCTTTAATATAAAATATCTAATTAATTTATAGGGAGGAAGTTCTTAAGGTATAAGCTAAGGCCGCTTGCTTAAAGACTACTAAATTATAAGTTATTATAGTCCTAGAGTTAAGTACTACTACTAAGTATAAGGTAAGGCCTAATACGCCTAATATAAGAGACCGCCTAGTTACTATTAATATAGATAATCTCTAGAGAATTATATATAAGGAAGTTAGTAGTAATACTAGCCCGCCTAGGCCGCTTAATAATTCTAGCTTATAAAGTAATCCTAGCCTATCTAGTCTACTAGGCCTTAATATTAAAGGTAATAGCTAACTAAGATTTAGTACTTAGGATATAAGATTTTTCTACCTAGACCTATTTAAGTTATATAGTTTAGGGGATATAATATATACTTATAAAGAAACTATTTTTTATAAAGTATATACCTTTAATAAATATATATATAATTATATAATATTAGTTAGAGAAACTAATATAAAAGAAAATCTCGCTATATACCTTAGGGGTATATCCCTAAATTAATACTTAAAAGAGATTAATAATTTTAAATAATAAGCTTTCTAGGGAATACTATTAGTAGATTTTATTAATTAACTTACTTTAAGGTTTAAAATATTAGTATCTAAGGCACTTAATTAGCTAACTAGGGAAAAGTATTCTATTACTAATATATATTAGGATAGGGATTTATAAGCCTATTTATAAAATATCTAGCTATATACTACGGCTACTAGGGTAGATAATACTTATACCTAGCTAACTTAAGCCTAGAATTAATTAGACGTTAATATCTAGCTTATAATAACCCTACCTACTAAGACTATTATATTCTAAGATTTTATAAAAGAGCTAGAAGCTAAGCGTAACTTATAAAAAGCTATAAATAACCGCCGTCGCTTAAATAATAATAATTATAGAAGGTAGTTAGAGCCTAGTTATTAACCGCCGCTACTAAATATAATACCTAGGTAATTTTATAATAATTATTAGCCGTAGGGCTACTAGGGCTATTAAGGCGGTTTTTAAGCCGATTATAATAGCTATCTATTATAGCTAATAGGGTATTTATAATAAAACCCGTTATAAGATAGGACGGCTAATTAGGTATAAATCTTTACGCCTTAGCTAGCGCTAGTTAAATAACTTATAATTACTACCTTAATAGTAGAGGTAAATAATTATACCTCCCTTAGCTAAGAAGTATAAGGCTAACCTAATTAGGGTAGATTTAATACTAGTCGCGGTAGTTATAATAACTTCTAAGGTAACTATAACCCTTATAAAGGGAGAGGTAGTAATAATATTAATACGTCTTATAACTTATAAAGTAAAATTATAGCTATAAATATTAAAACTAAATAAATTAAATACCTACGCTATAAGCTACTATATATTATAGATACGCGGAAATAATTATAATAGTTAAATTAAGTAAGTTCTTCCCTAAGGTAGAATATAGTACTAGCGAGTTTAGGTACGCCGCTTATCTAAAGGATTATAGTTTCCTAGTAGTAGCCTTAATAGACGCTCTTATCTATTAGGAAGAAGTATCCTTATTAGACCTAGAAAATAGTAAGGTATATAGTCCTATAATAGATGCCTATTACTTTTATATTAAAATCCCTTATATAGGTTCCTACTTTATTAAGATACCTCTACTAAGGTCGAGGACTTACCGCCGTTATAAGGAAGATTTTAGCTCGGGAAACCTATTATACGTATATCTAGCCTTATATTAAGGTACTAAGAGTAGCTAAGATAGTAAGCGCCTTTTTACTAAGGTAAACTTTAGCTAGGAAGATATACTAGAACTAGTAGTAGACTTAGATACTATATTATATCCTAATACTAGCCTATTATTTTAATTATAGTATTTTATTATAATTTATACTAGATTTTAGGTTACAGGTAACGCTAAAGTAATTTACTTAGATATAAGATATATAATAATACTTATTAACTATAAGTTTCTAGTATAAATTCTACTTATAATAATTATTAAGAAAATATATATACTAATAAACGTCTAAGGTATAAGTTCTACTAGGTATTCTACTAATAAATATATAATAATTAATATATATATCCTAGGCTAGAAGGGAGAATAAAAGGCCCTAGCGTATTTTTATTATAATATATATTTAGTTAATAACCTTAAGGTAAAAATACTAGTTAGGATAGATATTATAAGCCTAGAAAGGATAATCCTTAACTTAAGTAACTAGAAACTAACTATTAAAAGCTGCGGTAAGCTTATTACCCTAATTTAAATTTTAGTAAAGGATAATATTATTATCCGCCGTACTATATATAATAAAAAACGCGTTATTATCCTAGCGAATTTAATAACTTAGGTACTAGTATAGCTAAGGACTTCTATACCTTTACCTAATAGGGATTACCTTTTTAAACCCTATCTACTAGGAGCGTATACCTATATTATAAACGCTTCTCTACCTTTTATTTATATTAAGAATAATACTAAGGTAGATAGGGTTATATTCATATATTCTTACCTTAGTACTATTATTAAATATAATACTAACTTTTACTATATAGCTTACCTAGAGGATTATATCTATACTATAACGAAAGCTAATATTAAGGTTAACGGCTCGCTATTAGGTAAAGAAATTAAAATTTAAGACGGCATCTCCTTATTTAGGAATAAAGGGGAGCTAGAGAAGCTAAAGGCCCTAATATATAAGTTCTAGGATATCTAGAAGGATAATAGTGATATTATTAATATCCTAGAAAGGGACTAGATAATAGTACTAATAAATATTAACTAGAACTCCTCTATAACCTTAAAGCTAAACTAGAGGGTATACCTAGTAGGTATTATAGATAGAGAGGTAATTAATAAGGAATTTAATAAGCTTTATAAATAAGGGCGTATAGGATAAATAGATAGACTAATACCTTTTACCTTCCTTATATTTATTATATAGAAAACTATCTTAAGTAGGCTAGTAGCTCCGCCTATAAGAAAGGTAAGAGTAGTAGTAGATATTCAAGGTCTTAATAAGATTACTACTACTAACTCTTACCCGTTATAACTATAGACTAAAATTATAAATACCTTATAAGGGATAAATAATATAAGTCTTATAAATAGTCTTACCTTCTTCTTTTAATTCCTAGTAAAACCTAAGGATTAGTATAAGTTTACTTTTATTTCTTATTAGGGATTAAAATACCTAAAGGTAGTAGTAATAGGTTTTAAGAACTCGCCTCCCTTTATTTAGAGAATTATAAATAGGGTATTATACCCCCTTTAGGACTTTGTCTGTGCTTATATAAATAACCTTATTACTTTCTCCTAAATATTTAATAAATATCTTAGCTACCTTAAGTAACTTTTCTAGCTTCTATTTAAACTAAATATAATAATTAGTATAAAGAAGACCTTCCTAAACTATCCTAGTATTACTTTATTAGGGTAAAGGGTTAATACTTTTAGATTATTAATAATTAAGGAATATATTAAGGTACTTAGGAATATTAGCTTTCTAAAAGACCTTAAGGTACTAGAATACTACCTTAGCCTTATAAGCTAGATATATAATAAAGTTAGCTATTACGCGTAGCGGGTAGATCCTTTATAAGTAGAGAAGATAAAGCTATTAAAGGGTTTACTAATAAAGGGAGGTTATAAGTAAAAGAATTTTATAAAAATAATACTAATTAAAAAAAGGTAAATTCTACTTAACTTATTTAGCTCCTTATAAGACGTCTTTTTAAGTCTAAACTTCCTTATTTATTTCTCGCACTTAAGGCGCCTTTATATAGATATTAACGCCTCTAAGAAGAGAGGCTATAGAGTTATACTATATTACGTTAAGAGTAATCCTACGGGTAATAAATACCTAAAGGCTAATATTAAGCCTATACTTTTCTTATCTAAATTATTAAACGGGGCTAAATCTTATTATTAGCTAATAGAACTTAAGGTCGTATACCTAGTTTAGACTATTTATAAAATTAGGTACTTTATTAATAATTTACTATTTATAACTATTATATTTATAGACTACTTAGCTATAATAAATATTATAAGGTAGGTTTTACTTACCTCTTCCTTAGTAGATAAACTTAATCTTAGGCTAGTCTATATATCTTAGTACTTATTATAATTTAGACTAGACGTGTAATACTAACTAGATAAGTAGTATATTATACTAGATACGCTATTAAGGCTAATAAATAACTTAGCTATTAAACGCGGCTTATAAATAATTAAAGAGGGTACGCTTAATAATATATTCGCGTTTAATAGTTTCCTTATTAAGATATTACCTGATTTTAAGAACTGTATCCCATGTCCTAGCGAATTTAGTACTCGTCTCGGCTGTACCTTAGTAAAAACCCCTAAGACGAGTGCCTTGCCAGGATATAGGATAGTAGCTAGCTATATAGTAAGTAAGAAATAGGCTAAGATTCTTGATAGCTTAAAGGATAGGGAAGCTACCTTAGTAGGTATTTAATTTTATCTTGAAGGAGGGTTACTCTACTTTATAGACTATAAAGGAAGGGTATAATTATACCTTCCTAAGGAGTTTAAGAAGGAGATATTCTACTAGGTATATAATGAAAAGTCTTACCTAGGATTTAACCGTATATACGAGGTAATTATAAGTAACTATTATTTTAGGAAATTAATAAGACGGTTATATCTATATATTAGCTACTACTACGAATATAACCTTAATTAGATAAAGTAATACCCTACTTATAGAGCCCTAGTATTAATAGTTACCCCGCCTATATTATATTATACTATAGCTATAGATTTTATCCTTACCTTACCTAAAACTATTATAGGAATAAATACTGCGCTGTCTATTATATTTAGTTCTCTAAGAGAGTAACTATCTTATATAGAAAAGACACGTACTCCGCTAAAGACTAGGTAAAGGTCTTCTTAGAAGGTACGGTTAATTAGGGTCTACCCTAGGTAATTATTTTAGACTAAGATAAGAAATTTATATCTAAATTCTAGTAAGGAGTATTTATAAGGCTAGGAGTTAAGTTCTTAATAAGTACTACGTATTATCTATAAACGGATAGTTAATTAGAAAGAACTAACTAAATAGTTAAAATTACCTTAAGATACTAGCTAACTATAAATCCTAGGAGCGACTAGATATTATTCCTACCTTAACTTAGAGGTATCCTTAATAACTTACCTAGCTCTATAACCTCTAAAAGCCTAAATAAGGTTATTTATAATTATTAACTACGTGATACCCTTACCTTATTACGCCCTAATAACTAAGTAAGCTTATTTCTAGAAGATAAAATTATAATTTAAAAGGAGGTTAAAGACTTAATTATATAAGTACGCGTTAAATTTAAGATAGAATATAATAACTACTATTACCTAATATAGTTTAATAAAGGGGAAGATATATTTATAAAGTTATATACTAGATATAAGTTACCTAGCTTAATCTAGGCGAAACTATCTAATTAATAGGCGGGCCTAATTAAAATTATATAAAAAATAAGTAAATTAGCTTATAGATTAGTAATCCTAGTAAATTAGAAAATCTATCTAGTTATTTTAGTTATATAACTAGAAAAGTCGCCGTAAGGTAATAACCCCTTTAATAGGGGCTAGAAGCCGGACTACCCTCTAATAGTAGAAGAGCTAAATAATAAATAGTACTTATATAAAATTAAAGAGTTAGTAGGAAAGTAGTAGAGAAAATATAGCCGTAGAAAACTAATTACTAAGTACTTAGTTAGGTAGAAGGGCTATAGCCTAGAGGATAATATATAGTACGGCGAAGACCTTCTAGGTTATATAATTAATCTATAAGATAAGTATAATTAATATTATATAATGTACCGTATATATTATATACGTCTAGCTAGGTAGGTATAAAACTAGCTAGATACCTATCTATATAAGTAGGGATATTAAACTACTATCTTTATAATATAAAATATCCCTTTATAATTCTTAGTAAAGTCTTAGTAGTTAGTATAAACTTACTTTTACTTTCCTTAACTCTTATTTATTATATAACTATATTACTTAACGCTACTTATTATTATATTAAACTACTACTATTATATATTTTTAAGAGGTAGAAAATACTATTTATAAAGAAGTAAAATACTTATTAGTATAATTAAGGCTTAAGCTAAAAAGGGCGCGTTAAGCTATATAAAGGATAAGATTAAGGGGTATTAAGCTAGACTTATATTAGAATTACCTACTTAGGTAATTAAAGAAATACTAGAAGAATATTAGTACTAGCTATTATAGCTAATATTACCTTTCCTAGTAGTCCTTAGAATAGCCTACTAATTACCTTAAGGTAAATAGCTAATTATTATAAAGTAGGATCTCGCGGTAGACGCGTTAAATAAGAATACTTAGCCTCTTATTAAAACTACCTTATCTAACTATATAACTTAGTAAGTTATCTACGCTAGGCTAATATCCTATATAAAAAACTTATATTAGCTATTAAATTTCTCTTATAATAGTAACCTACTTAAGAGGCGTGAAAATAAGGGTAATATAGCTAATATATCTAATAGGGGAGTAATATAAGATATTATTTATTATAATACCTATATTTTATAAGGGGATATTAGGATAACTAGTATTACGCCTAAGTAGTAAGTTAGAAGCTAGTAGATAGGGAAGTTAAAGGAAAAGCTAAATATATACTAAATTTATATTAATAAAGCCCTTACCTTACTATTACCCCTAATAGCTCCTATTATATTTATAAAGTTATTAAAAATAAAAGGGGAGGATAAAGGGTCTATTACTAAGTTAGCTAGGATTCCTACTTTAAAACCTAACTTAGCCCCGCTAAAATCCTAAAAGTAAGAGAAAGAGGTTACTAGGGTAAACCCTACTAGAATAGATTAAATAATATAAATAAAGCCTACCTTCCTTTAGATTATAAAGGTAAGAAAGATAGTAAACTTAGAGGTAAGGAATATAGAGAATTAAGGTACTAAGTTAATAGATAACTATATAATATATATCCTTATTTAAAAGGATGGATTTGAGACGGAAATTAACGGCGGCGAGCTTATAGAGCGACGAAGCGTTTAAGAAACGCGGATAAATAAACGACGGTTATAAGGACCCTAATAATAGCTACTACAGCGGTAGTAGTACTAGGGATAGGGGTGGTAGTAGCGGTATTAGAGGAGGACGTAAGGGAACGCGTGGTAGTTTCCTAGTAATTCGATAATAACTAGTAACGCAGGAATAAGTATTTTAGGTATACTGTAATAGAGGTAATACGCGGGGAAGAGATAGGAAGAAGGATACCTATCCTTTTATAGTAGCGGGCGGATAGTTAGTAGTCGCGTTTAAAATAATTACGGCGATATAGGATATACTATATAAGGATATTAACGCGTTATAATAGGTAATAATAAAGGCTGGCCTTAACTAAATTAAGGCTATATTAAGAGGGATCTAGTAAGATAATAAGTACCTTAAGGAAGAGTAGAAATATAACGCGCGAGGCTTATATAGCCTCTCTAGTATATTAAATATATCGAGTATATCTTATATACCTAACGCGTATATATGATTAGGATCCCCCTCCTATACTAGGCTATAGAGCTAGGTAGCGTTAATGCTAATAACGCGAACCGTAAGTAGCTAGAACCCCTACCTATAGAGCTAGGCAGATATACGCCGTACGACGTAGCTTCTTATCACGCTAACGGATAGTATAAAGAGAGACTCTATAAAGGATATAACGAGCGAGAGGATTATTACAGCTTTCTAATCGCTTAAATACCTAGACACTTTGAAGATTATTACTTTAAGGAGGTTAAAAAGCGGGGATATATAGCTAGAGACAGCCCGTATAAAGGATAGGGAGCGCCTTAAGAAGAACCTAAGATAGGTTAAAAAGACGTAGTACTTAGTTATAATAATAAGGAAGTTATTCGGGGTAATAATATATGGCATAAAAGCCTCGGTCTTTAATACTAAGAACTAGGGCGCTATAAAGGAGAGGATCGAGCGGGATAACGAGGTCTTATATAATAACCTTAAGGTAGTTTTAACCCGCTAGCTAATTAGGTCCTATTAGCTAATAAAATTATATTCGTCTCTTATAGTCTTCGTAGCTATACCTAAGTCGGTAGATACCTTGGTAAGGTAGGGGCTAGTAGAAGCTAAGGAGTTAAAGACGGTTAAGAGGTACGAGCCGAAGGCTCGTATACTCTAATACTTTAACTACTAGGGGTATAACTATATAGCGCGTAGATACTCTAACAGGACGTCTTATATAGACTATAGGAAGGAGTATAATATAAGGAGTTATAATAATAAGGAACACGGCACGTAGAGGTACTATATAGCGTATAAGAAGCCTGGACACTCCGCTTAAGAGAAGGGATATTAGATATAGATAAAGGAGAAGTATCGGGCTTTATAAAAGATTATTATAAAAGCACCGTTATACGGTATATAACGAGAAATAATAAAGTAGATAATAGTAGACGCCGAAGGCTTTACTATAATCGGGCCTAGGAAGAGGAAGGCGGTAACCGACTTATTATTAAGTAGTAGGACCCTGAGCGGAAGTTAGGGACCTAGGGTTACCCTTAGGTTAAGGGTAGGGAGGCCGCTAATATTCACTTCGCCGAGGTTCGCCGCGACTAAGCTAGGGTAGACTACTCTAGAGACTATAGCCCGCTCGATTATAATAAGGGATATTAATATACTTATAAATGGTTTAAATAGCGAGAACCCGCTCGGGAGTCTTAGTAAGCTAAGTATATCTAGTATATTAAACGTATTAAGCATATCTAGGATATTAAGTATACCTAGTAAACTAAATATATCTAGTATATTAAACGCGCTAAGATACTAGAATAGTAGTATAATAGAAATAAAAGTAGACTTAAACGTATAACTTTAAGCGGATATCTAAGATACTAAGCCTGAAGATCTTATAATATAATATCTGAAATAAACTTAGTATAATAACCGCCCTATTAGTAGATAAGCGGGTATAGGATATTAATATCCTAGTAATTCAGGAACCGTACTATAATAATAGGAATGAGTCCTCTTATAACCTAAGCTCTAGTACCTTCCACCTAGGGTATAGGGCTAGGAGGGATACACGTATATACTTCTATATTAATAAGAGACTCGATATAGAAATATAGGAGGTTAGCTATATATTACGCGATATAACGGTCTTAACTCTATAAATAGGTAGAGGGGCTATTCGGGTTTATAACGCTTATAACTCAAGCCTATTATTAGTTATAAACGATAATCCTTTATATATCCCTAATATAAAGGAGCTTAATAATACTAGGGAGCTTATCCTCCTTAGGGATTTTAACCTCTACTACCTAAGTTAGAATAACCCTAGGAGGTTTTTATACTACTTAGAGGTAGATAAACTAGCCGAGCTTATATTAGGACAGGGAATAGAGCTTCTCCTACTAGAGGGATCGGTTATATAACGGGCGCGCGGTTAGAAGAGTACTATTAACCTAATATTCGCGACACCGCTCCTATTAAACGCGACTATAGAATATAAGGTTACCCCGGAATTATAATATAGGTCTAACTATCTACTAATCCTTATAATATTAGATATATAGGCGCTAGACTAGCTAGAAGTAAAACGGCGGTTATAGAAGACGGCTAACCCTAAGGAAATAGAAAAGGGTGCCTAAGCCCTAGACGTAGCTCTCTATATAAGACCCCTACGAATAGTAGTAGAGGTTAATAACTACCTAGAATAAATGCTCTAAGGGTTTAAAGAGATCATCGAACAGGCTATCTTATAAGTGAAACCAGGCGGGCGGGCTAAATTATTCTAGAACCTAGAATACGCGCGGACTACCCGCTGGGTACTAGCTACTACGAGAAGCTTTTAGAAGGACCGTAGCGCGCTAATAAAAGAGGCCTGGTAATAAATAAGGAAGGAGAGGGACAAGGCTATTACTAGAGTAAAGACCCTATACTTCCGAGAGGGAGTATATAAGGCGGCGGAGTTACTAAAGGGTATATAGAGTCTAGCTAAGTAGGTACGAAACGATAGTATACGGCTACGGCTACTACCTAAGTTCCCCCTATTAAGTATAAGGGATAGTAGATAGGCTAGAACGTTTAATAAGAAGGTATCTACGCTTTATAAGACCTTCTTCCCTCTACCCCCTTAAGCGGATCTAGAAGATATTATAAAGGTAGTCTACCTAGATCTAATTTATAATAATGACGAGATTATAGAGTATAAGGTGCGTAAGGCTATCTATTACCCGGCCTAGGATAAGGCGCCGGGCCTAGATAGTATACTAAACAGGTTCATTCGTATAATCTCCGCGGGACTCCTAGGTAAGATTACCTACCTGTTTAATGCGTGTTTCTAGTTAGGATACTACCTAAAAGAGTTTAAAAGGGCTAACACGATAATCCTTTAGAAGCTAAAGAAGGAGAATTACGTGGAACTGAAGTCGTATTAACTAATAGCGCTATTAAATACGCTCGGAAAGGCCCTTAAGATAGTAGTTACGGGGAGACTAAGCTACTATACTAAAGATTATAGCCTTTTACCCCTAGAGTAAATAGGGGCTAGAAGAAAACGGTCTTGCGAGATAGCGCTTAAGACTATTATCGACGCTATTTATATAGTCTAGGACTACGGGAAGAATAATATAGCTAGCCTACTATTATTAGATATCGCGGGAGCCTTTAATAACGTCTCGTATTAGAGGCTCCTTTATAACCTTAGGAAGAAGGGAGTACCCGCGCGAATTATTAACTAGACGGGGAGCTTCTTTATAAATAGGTTTATATCCTTAACGTTAGGTACTAGGACGAGCGTAGTAGAGTAGGTAGAGATAGGTATACCGCAGGGATTACCGATCTCGCTTATACTATTTCTATTCTTTAATACCCCCCTTATTAAGGCTTATTCTAGGACTAACCTTCGGCTCTAAGTAGGTAGGTTTATTAATAATATCTACCTCCTAGCGTACGGTAATACTATAGAGTTAAATTATAGGACCTTAGAACGCGCTTACTAGCTATACCTAGAATAAGCGAATATATATAAGGCTAACTTTACCCCGTAGAAGTATAAGCTAATCTATCTTTCGCGGTGACTACGCTAATTTAATATATAGGTAGTAGTTAACTTAGGCTCGGTAGTTACTAGACCTAAGGCGGAAATTCGGGTCTTAGGCCTTTATATTAATAGGAAGCTCCGCTAGGGCCCTTATATTAAAAGAGTCTAGGTAAAGATAGCTAATTAAGGGTTAGCGCTATTAATAACCGCGGCTTTAATATAAGGTATTATACTAAGCCGAGCTAGGCAGGTATATAATATAGTCGTTAGGCCGGCGATAATATACGCCATATCTACGTAGTATATACTAGGAGGTCTTCGCGACGCGAAGAAAACATATATATAAAAGCTTAAGGTTATCTAGAATAACTACTTACGGAGGATTCTAAGGGCCTATAAAGCTACGCTAATACGAGTCCTCGAGGTAGAAGTATATATTACGCTTATATAGATAACCCTTAATAGCGCGGTCCTCCGGTACTATACCTAATAAAGAATATACCTAGTAATAAGGATTAGGAACACCTGTATTAGGAGGAAACTACGACTAAAGAGAGGTAGAAGGCTAGTAGCTACTAATATAGCCGCTAAGGAGAAAGGGGAGTAGGTACTCCGGTCCCTCGGCCTTAATAACTAGAAGGAACTCGAGCGAAGCGATAGTAGCCGTTATAAGGAGAAGATTAAAGATAAGATACGCCGCTAGTTAACTAGGTAGCGGGTTAGAATATAGGATAATTATAAGGCGAGGTTTAATAAATATAACCCCCCTAGTATCTCCTAGGTTAGAGGTCTATAGGATAACCGCCTCAGCCTCTATAATAAGCTCCTAAAAGCTGAGAGCTCGGTGCTTACCTAAGCCCGTATAGCGAGAATTAAACTTATAGATTTCCTATATAAGGCTAGGGTCCTAGGTTTCTCGTTACCTAGCTACGGATATAGGTATAAGAGACAGGATATAAAATATATCGTTATAGGTTACCTAGACTATACTAGTTAATAGTAACTCCTTATTAATAGGGCGGGTATAAGCGACCTCCGAGCTATATTAACGTCGGTCGGTAAGAGCCCTTAAGCTATATTATAATAGCTAATATAGATAGGCTTACTACCCTAGTTCTCGCTAGCGGTAGTATAGCTATATACCCCTCAGGTCTAGTATATCTCGCGTATTAAGCATATTTAACGCTCTTACCCCCCTCCTTCTTCCTCCCTCCCTTACTACTTAGCTATTAGGCTAGGTATTATAGTACGTCGCAGCTTTATATATACACGTTACTCCATTTATACTTATTATAAATATAGTACGCAGGTAAATAAAGACGAAGGATACTAAGTTAAAAAACCGTAAGGGTTTTTATCCGGTATATACGGTTTCCCTTACGTAAAGTATCGTTTATAAAAGCCTGTAATTACCTCTATAGTTTAGTAGACACGAGTATAAATTCAATTAATTAATTAATTAATATATCCTTATTATAGTAATAATAATATTCGATAAGATAGTAATAGTAGTAAATAAAAAGCTTATATACCTTACTAATACGGCTAATAATTTATAAGATATAGATAATAATAAATTACTACGGCTAGGCCTTAAAATAATAGTAGACTTTTCTAATACTATAAGCGCCTTACTTAATTCTATAAGGTAAGCGTTATAGGATTATATTAAGATATATCTAACTAATAAGGGGATAAAGTTATTAGCTAAAGTACTTTATATACTTTATTAGAGCTAAGTAAATTATTTCTTACCTTCCTAGTTCTACGAGACTCTTAGTATTATTAATAACTAGGAGGCAGCTATTATAAAGGCGAAAAATAAGAGATAAGCAGATAAAGTAAATAAGGTAAATATAAAATAGGAGGAAACCTTAGATACTTAGTTATTAGATATATTATTAGATAATAGCCTACTAGCTAGTAAAGATATACGGCGTGCTTCTAAGGAAGTAAGTAAACGTGCTAAGAGGTAGCTTAAAGAGAGGGAGGTATAAAAGGAAGTAAAGGATAAAAAGAGACGCCGTAGGCTTATAAGTTATTAACTTACCGACTCTTTATCTACCTTACTATCTTAATATATTTTATTATCTACCTTATAATCTTATTATATTCTATACCCGCCTAAAAATAACTTACCTAGGATTCTAAGGGATAGTTAGTTAAGGTATAAAAGGATTAATTTTATTAAGGACCTTATAAATTTTAATTTTAGCTTCCTTACCCCTAATATATAGTAAGACTTCTAGAATAGTATTAGATAGCTAGGTATATAGAAATAGTATATATATATAATTAAGGTAGAGTAGAATACTTTTTATACTAGGAAGTATAGTATATAAGGATATATTTCTCCTTTTCCTATTAATAGTAACTATTATAAAATGCTACTATAGTATAATAGGCGTTATATCTTATATAGCTTAGCTTAGTTAGATATAAGGGGTTACCTCCTTAGATAGTAAAGTAAGCCTTTACATCTATTTTACCTAATAGTACCTTTACCTTACGTTTTACTTTTCCTGACGTGATTCCGCTATAATTAGTTATAAAGAACCTAAAGTAATTACGCTTAAATAAGAAGTTAGCTTATAAGTACGTAGGACTATACTAAGTTATTAATAAGGTTAGATTATAAGCGTATTATCTACTATTACTACTATTATATAGGATCTATAACACGTTCTATATATTACTAATTAAACCTTACTATTAAAGAGACTACTCTCTTATAGTAGATATCTTTATATAAGTACCCGAACTTATTAATAATAAGGAATAATAGGAGGTAGAAGAAATTATTAATAAGGTTAATAATAAATAAGGTATCTAGTATAAAGTTAAGTAGACTAGTTAGGGTAGTAAATATAATTAATAAGTACTAGATAAAGACCTTAATAGGTCTTATAAACTAATAAGAGCCTATAATATATTAATATAATTAAAGCGTAAATAAAATATTAAATATATTCTTATATTAAATAAGTAGTAATAATATAATAAGTTATAATATAAGTTAAGACTATTATCTTTATATATATTATATAATAATTAATCTCTTATATATAAGTATACTTATAAGTATAGTAATATAGTTTAAAAATATTCTTTATTAATATTATCTAAGGAGTTAAGCTATTAGTAATATATTATATTAGAAGAATACTTTTAATCTTAATATAATCTAATAAGGATATTAGGGATATATTAATAAAAGATAAGCTTAGATATCTTATACCTAATAAATAACTTAAGTAAATAAGATATATAAATAACTTATTTATACTAAAGTATAGTTATAAACTAACCTTTAATTATTAAACCCTTTAAAGTTTAAAGGCTTTATAAGGTTAAGATTATTTAGTATATCCTTATACTATTAAATACTATTAAGTTTAGTTTAGAGGAGTTCTACCTAACTCTCTAACTCTTTATTCTATATATTTAGTATATTAATTAAAGCTTATAAGTTAGTAATAATATTAGGCGCTAACTTAACTATTATAACTATCTACTTATAGGCTTTCTACTATTAGGTTATCTTCTTACTAAGCTTCTTTCTCCTTATTAAATATACGTCTACCTAGCTAGTCCTAGTAATAGTATATATAGATTTCCTCGCTTTCCTTTAAAAGGGAGCTAGGATCTATTATAATAAGTACTTATACTATTATAGAGTTAAAGGCTTAATATACTTACCTTTATATAATAATTAATACTATAATAACTATTAGTATATTAATAATAAGGGGGAGTATTACCTTATTTATAATTATTTAAACTCTTTATAAAATAAGTCTTATAAGGAAGAGATATACTATATAAGTTAGTAAGCTATTATATAGTATATATAAGTAAATATACTTAGAATAAGTTAATATCTATATATAATATTAGTATATTAATAAATACTACGCGATATTAATAAGATATTATAAGTACTTATAAGAGAAATATTATATATAATATATAATAAGAATATTATATATATTAGTAAATATATTTTATAATATTATTAAGCTAAAGTAATTACTTATAAGAGAGGTTAAAGGAGTTATAAGAACTTTTAAATATTAGGATAAGAACTTTATTAATATCCTATAACGCTATCTTAGTATAGTTTCCTTTAAAGCTATTTAAATTATAATAATAATAATAAAGGTTCTATCTAATTTTATAATTAATATATTAGAGTAACGCGTTACTTATTATATATTATATTTATAAATATTTAGTCTATTATTAATAATAAAGTATATACGCCTACTAGTTAATATTACCTTCTTATTTTTATATTATTACTAATATATATTATTAATACCTATACTTAATAAGTTATTCCCTATTAATATATAGTAATATTAATTATATAAAAATATTATATACCTTAATACTTAAAGTTAATAAGCTAAGTATCTAATTACGTATTAAAGGTATTTAGAATAATTCTAGATTATATTATATATTATCTTAATATAATTAAAGGATATAAATAGTTTAAAAGTAAATATATACTATCTAAATAATTTATTAATATACTTTATTACTAATTAATATATAATATTATTACTACTTTATAAAAGGTTTTAATATACGCGTCTAGCCTAGCTAATATTAATACTATATTAATAGTAGTATATTAAATAACTCTTTTCCCTTATTTTTCCTATATAGTTCTAAGGTTTTTTAATAAGTATTCTAGTTAATCTTATTAACCCTAAGGACTAGGGCCTAGGAGGGGAGGTACTTATTAGGCTTAGGTATATATACGCCTTACGCGCTACCTTATAACCTACTTTAAGTAACCTGCCTTAGAAATACGGGGTAATATCCTAGTAACGGGAGGCCTAGATTAAAAGCCTATACTTAGTAGATATATATCTTCCTAGCTATCCCCTATTATTCTTCTAAGTTCCTTAGAGATTAGTTCTACTACTATAGTAGGCCTACTACTTAATCTATTAGTAGACCTATACCTATTATTAAACCCTATAACGTGACTCTATATCTTTTATTACTTAATACGCTGCTATAAAGCCAGCGGGTATAGGCCTTATACTCGCCTATTAATCTAGTTATAATTAATCTATAGTTTATTATAACTAGAATAATATAATAAATTAAAAATATTTTTTTTAGGATTTACTATTCCTAGCTAATATCTTATTAATAATAGCTAATAGTATTCTAGTAGTAATTTAGCGTATCTAACTATTATAATTATTCTAATTTTAAATAGTTAATATTTCTAACTCTACTTAATTAATTCTTATAATCTAATTATCTAACTTATATTAATTTAACTTAGGTAGATTATCCTAATTATATCTATTTAGATTAATTAATCTACTTATATTATTAGTTAGGCTTAATATTAATTAGCTATTAGGAAGAGTTATTATTAATCTATTACTAGAGTTACTAGTATTATTAGTATTTTTGGTATTTTTGGTATTTTTAATACTATCTAATACTTTCTTAATACCCTATAAATTAGAAGGAGGTACTCCCTCTAAGACCTTACTATTATAATCTAATTAGTTTAACTAGAGGTAGCTTAGGAGGTCTATAATATAGTTATTACTATCGTTTCTATCTACTAGAAGCTTATTATCTTCTATTAATAGTATAATAGCCTTTTTATTAAATATAATATATACTAACCTAATAAGATATTATCCCTTAATATCTTATACGCGGTAGATACTCTTATTATTATAATTAAGGAAGTAGTATTTAATAGCCTTATTATCTAGTTTCTTCTTATTTAGTAATATATTAAATAAATAGTATTAATATTTAAAAGGCTTTAAGTATATTAATAGGGGTTTAAAGCCGTACTATTTCTTAAAGGGGGACTTCCCGTCTTTACTAGGTATAAGGTTCTTAATATAATTAATATAGTAGATAGCCTTACCCTAGAACTCCTATATTACGAGTACACCTGCAGACCTTATACTACTCGGAATAGTAGTACTTCTCGTTATGATCGGAGCTCTTAGCAACCGATTAGTAATATAAGAGTCGGATAGATCTTAAGAAGATTAGACCGACTACCTTAAGTTATAATCGGGTTTAGTTATAATAGATTAAACCGACTACACTTATTAGTACGACTTTCCTATATCTATATAGATAGCGTTACTTTCCTACTAGATAGGAGCTTCGTGCTTAACTTATGTTATCTACTAGAATAATCTCCTAGACACTAAATATAATACTACACCTGTATTAGACCAGTTTAGTACGAAGCCTATTTACCTTAGTCCTTAATACTCCTCTCTACGAGATCTACCTAGACCCTAGAGCCTTCTAGTTAGAAGACGAACGGGTCGTAACACTTTAAGTACCCTTAAGATAAGTACCTTAGGATAAAGGGACCTTACCCCGAGTAAACGTGGCCCACGACAGTTAATAATAGTAGAAGTAAAGGAAGGTATTAAGATTACTAAACTAGACTTATATTATAGCGACCGGGATAAGCTTAAAGAGTAGTTAGTATAGATATAACTATACTTCTCTTTTAATAAGGACGCTATTAGACCTAAGAAATAACCGCTGTTTATAATAACTTATATAAGAGGACGAGCCTAGCGGTAGTCCGCCCTATTTCTTAAACGATATATAGAAGATCCTGATAACGATAATAATATCTCTATTAAGTTATAAATAAAAAGCCTAGCGCTTTTCCGAGAAGAAATGAGACGAATATTCGGACCTTCTAATGAAGTAAGTGTAGTAATAAGAGTCATCTAGCATTTAACGTAGAAGAAATGGGTATCCGAGTATACGACATAGTTTTAATAATATTTTATAAGAACCGACTAGGATAATAACGTACTAATAGTAATGTATCGACGTGGATTAAAACCCCAAGTAAAGAAGGAGCTTATACGAGACGGAGCCTAGAGTAACGATCTTAATTCGCTTATTAGGAACTTAATAAGAATCGATGATTAGATCTATAAGTTAATAATAGAACTACGCCACGATAGTAGAGTTTCAGGACTTAGTTATACCGGATTCTATTTAAGAGGAAGTCACGGAAAGAGACGAATCCCACGCGATCCTTATAGACTAATGCTAATAAAATTAGACTTCACATAAAAGAAGAAAACGTTCGGAGGTAAAAAATAGTACGGGGGTAAGAAAGTAATAAATTACTATAGCTATAGTAAACCGGGCCATATCGCTAAAGACTACAGGTTAAAAAATATAGTAAAACGACCTTAGTTAAATATATTAGAGAGAGTTCTAGTTAGGAAGACTAAACCTCTAAAGGATTAATAAGAAACGGAGTATAACGATACTAAGCTAGATATAATTATAGATAATTTGCTAGCCCTCGTCGATCCGCCTATTAATAGAGAACTTTAGACTAGAGAAGAAGAATTACGCGAAGAGATAGCTAAGAAATAGCGAAATATCGTAAAAATCGAATAAAGGCTCGCGGATATTCATAAATAACTTAAGGAGCTAGGTTCTAATAACGATAGTAATAGTAGTTAGGTTTAAAAGGAAAAACCTAAATAAAGCTAAGATAGCGAGGATAATTCCGATTAGGAAAACCTCAGCTATACTTCTAATATATGTAAGTATAGACGAAAGAAGGAAGAAAATAGCGCGGCATCTCGAGCTTCTATATTAAAAGATCTATAGATAAAACTCGAGGAACGAGTAGAGTTCTATCAAGAAAAGGTATTAGGAGGACTTCTTTAGGAGGAGTTTAGAAACGACTTAGTATATCTATAGCATAGAGTAATATACTAGTTAGCCTATATTAATAAGATATACACGATTCATTACTAAGTAAAGATAAACTTAGGTAAAGTAATTAGAGTATACACGTGTAGAAAGATTTAGTTAAGCTACTATAATATAAGTTATCACTAGTACTTAGTAACTAAGAGATCGAGAAAATAGTTTCTAACCTATAACTAGAGATGGCATAGTAGTCTCCACGGACACCTTAAGTATGACGAGTATATATTAGAGTACTACTTAACGGATTAGTATACTTATTTCCACGATAATTATAGAAAATATATATATATAAAAAGAACTACCGGGTTCCTATCCCTTTTAGGAAAAGAGTAATCCCTTATACTAAGGGGAAGCATAAGGAGATTAATATCCTAACCCTAAAAACACGTTAGTTATACTTAATAGAGTATATAACACACGTGAATATACCGGTTAGAATTAATAGTTAAAGAACCATAGTAATAATAGATTCTAGAGTATCTAGAAACTTTATCTCCGAAGTACTAGTATAGTTAGTAGGCCTGCTAACGCGAAAAAAGAAGTTACTATATGACCTATAGATAGCCGACGGGTTAAAACTATCGACAGGAAGTATAGATAAGGAAATAACCTCGCTACTATTTATAATTTAATGCTATTATAAGGAAATGTCCTTTAATATTATTAGGATGGCCACTTATTATATTATTCTAGGCATGCCTTAGTTAAAGAAGTATAACCTAGTAATTAACTAGAGAAGAAAAGTACTTAAGTTTAAGAGAACTAGTAATATCGCTAGATTCTAACCTACACGCCGATAGTAGACGACGGTAGATAAGAAATTAAACCGAGAGGTTAAGGTATATATTACCTCTATTTCAAATAAGGATAGCCTTAAAAGAAAAGGATCCGACTTAACTAGTACCAGCGAAGGTTAGTAGGGCTAAAAAGTTAGAGTTCTTAGAGTAACTAATAGCACTCCTAATATCTTATAAGAGTATTAAAGATGGAAACGCCTCTTTATAAAAGAGATAATAGCGAAAGCTCTACCTAAATACTAACCTTAGGATTATAAGATTAAACTTAAACTAGGGAAGGCACTAATATTTAGACCTATTTATACGTTATCCGAAAAGGAACTCTTAGTACTACGCGGGTACTTAGACGAGAACCTAAAAAAAGGATTTATTCGAGAATCTAAATTACTAACAGGATATCCGATACTCTTTATAAAGAAGAAGGACGGATCCTTACGGCTGTACGTCGACTATTAAAAGTTAAATAATATAACGATTAAGAATCGTTACCCGCTACCTAATATTAGTAAGCTGCAGGATCGGCTAGCTAAAGTAAAAGTCTTTATAAAGTTAGACTTACGAGGAGCGTATAATCTTATTTAAATAAAGAAAGGTGACGAATAGAAAATAGTATTCAGGACTCGATATAGATATTATAAGTACCTAGTTATGCCGTTTAGCCTTACTAACGCGCTAGTAACCTGCTAGGTACTAGTTAATAATATTATACGGGTATAATTAGACTATTCGGCTATTACGTACCTTAATAATATATTAATCTACTCTAATTTAATAGAGGAACACGTCCCTCACGTATAGAATATATTAACATGTCTATCTAGGGCTAGACTCCTCCTTAAACTAGAAAAGTGCGAGTTTTATAAGACCTTAGTCGAGTTCTTAGGGTTTATAGTAATAACTAAAGGCGTTCGTATAAGCCCTAAAAAAATTCAGGCTATATAGGAATAGCCTATACCATATAATATTAAATTAGTATAAGGGTTTTTAGGATTCGCTAACTTTAATAGACGTTTTATAGAAGGCTATTCTAAGAAGGCCTTGCCTTTAACGGAAATTACAAAGAAAGATATAGGATTCCGATGAGATACTAACTAATAGAAAGCATTTACTAAACTTAAATAAGCGTATATAGATCCTCTAGTACTCTATACTTTTTATAACGGAGAACCAGCGCGGATCGAGATAGATACCTCGGACCTTGCTATTAGAGCCTACTTATACTAGCAGAGTAACGGTAAATGGTACCTAGTAGTATACTACTCACGTAAAATGACGGTAGTAGAACAGAATTATAATATATACGATAAAGAGCTTTTAGCTATTATCTATTCTTTATAATATTAGAGAGTTTATACCGAAAGTTATTCTAAACTTACTATCTTTACTAATTATAAGAACCTAGTTAGTTTCGCGATAACTAAAGAGTTAAATCGACGATAAATTTAATAGTCTAAGCTCCTCGGATAATATAAGTTTAAAATTTAGTATACCCTAGGCAAAGATAATGGAAGAGCAGACGCTTTAAGTAGACGATCTAACTATATATAAATAAAGGACATCACGAATTAACCTATTCTTAAATAAGAAAAAGATAGATCGTTAGTACTGATAAGAAGTCTAGTAACGACCACGCATATTATAATACATATAGTTCTAAACCTAAAGGAAGTATACGTTAATAACACCCTAGCTAGTAAGCTTAAGAAATAGTAGCCTAACCGAGACCTATTATTATATAAATAAAAATTATACTTACTACTAAAGGCGGTTAAAGAAGTGATTAGAGATTACCATAATAATCCTTTACTAGGACATCTAGGAGTATCTAAAACGTTAGAACTCATTTAAAGAATATACGCCGCACCGAACTTGCGAGCGTTAGTAGAACAATACATCAAAGAATATATATGTTACCAGCAGAACAAGTCTGCAAGACAATGCTAAAGTTCCAGACACACTATGGAAAGATGTTATAATAGACTTTATCGTAAAACTACCCCGATTAGTTAATCCGGTAATAAACGACAAGTACGATTCAATAATAGTTATTATAGATAAACTTACTAAATATGCCATCATGATTCTATATAAGGAAACCTATAACGCTAGTCAGCTTGGGTTTATCTTATTAAACAGACTTATTAGAGATTATAACATACCTGAGTTAATTACTTTAGATAGAGATAAGCTCTTCACTTTAAATTATTAGAAAACCTTAATTACGTTAATTAGAACTAAACTACGAATATTAATAGCGTATTATCTATAGATAGATAGATAAACGGAGCGCATAAACTAAATAATAGAAGTATACTTAAGGTATTACGTTAATAAAAGATAAAATAATTAGGTTACGCTACTCCTAATAGCATAATTAGCATATAACGATAAAAGATCAGATATTATAAGGCTATTACCGTTCTTTATAAATTACGGACGACATGTAAATTTATTTTTAGATCCTAGGAAAGGACTAGATACCGAAAAGGCCTTAGTATTAATATCTAATATAAAAAACCTATATAAGGATATATAGCGATAGATTAGCGAGGTAAACGCTTTTATAGAGAAATTAGTTAATAAGAAAAGAAAAAATAGACCTCAGCTAAAGGAGGGGGATAAAGCATACCTCCTTATAAAAAACTTGAAGGGTATAAGACTAAGTAGGAAACTAGACCACGTTAAAGTCGGACTATTTTTAGTTATTAAAAAAAAAGGACCTATTAACTTCGAGTTATAGCTCCTACCTAACGCTAAAGTATACCTAGTATTTCATGTCTTAATATTAGAACCAGCAGACCCTAATACACCCTTATAAGAAACCTTCTATTACGAAATAAAAGAAGAAAACGAGTTCGAAGCCGAAAGAATTCTATTATAAAAAGGTTAGAGTTACCTAGTAAAGTGGAAAGGATATAAGGACACGGAAAATACCTGGGAACTAGTTAAGAACCTTACGAACTGCTAGTACCTTCTATAATAATTCCACTAGTATTAATAAGACCACCCCAGTTAAAGTCCGCTGGGATTTTAACCTGCTCGGAAGACACGTCGAAAAGGAAGTCGTTAGAACTAGGAATAGTAGACTACTCGTCTACCTCCACCTCTTTAATATTCTGTAGTTCACCTTCTACTATTTCACGCTCTTGTCTCTCTAGCTGTTCTAACTCCATGGCCAGGCGCGTTATACGTGCCTAGGCCTCCTTCCACTTATAGAGCTTTCACTCTCTTTCCTTCCTTATACGGTTCCATCGGGTAGGAGAGAAAGGAGCTAAATTACAGCTATAACTCTTTCAGGCGCATTTAATATATCGGTCCGACGAACCGCCTACCTTATACTTCTCGGAAGTACTAGTACGCTTATAGTTTTTATATACGCGTATTAGATCTATAGGGGATTTAAAAGAACTAATAAGGTTACGATAATAAAATACTAACGGAAGCTTTTTAGACTTCTTACGTGGTATAGTTAGGATTATCGTGGACGATAAAGTTTAAAGAGGGGACCTAATATTACGAGCACATCTATAGACCTTATACTACTTAGAATAGTAGTACTTCTCGTCATAATCGGAGCTCTTAGTAACCGATCAGTGATATAAGAGTCGGATAGATCTTAAGAAGATTAGACCGACTACTTTAGGTTATAATCGGGTTTAATTATAATAGATTAAACCGACTATACTTATTAGTACGACTTTCCTATATCTATATAGATAGCGTTACTTTCCTACTAGATAGGAGCTTCGTGCTTAACTTATATTATCTACTAGAATAATCTCCTAGACACTAAATATAATACTACACCTATATTAGACCAGTTTAGTACGAAGCCTATTTACCTTAGTCCTTAATACTCCTCTCTACGAGATCCACCTAGACCCTAGAGCCTTCTAGTTAGAAGACGAACGGGTCGTAATATCCTAAGGTAGTCTAGTATTAATAAGAACTATTCTAACTTTATTAAATAGTATCTAGTTCTTTCTCTTAATAATCCTATTCTAATATAAGTTATATAATATTAACGTAGTTAATTATATCCTATTCTCTTTATAGATCTATTAATATTTATAGCCCTAGGCGAGTTTATTATTACTCTAGATAAAAGCTAGTTAATACCCCTAATTCTTCTAGTATTTTATTCTAAAGACGAGTTTTATTAGTAATTCTCCCCTACTAGATATATAGTTTATAAGAGAAAATCCTAATACCTTATATATAGAGACTATTACGTTAGTATATCCCTTAAGGGTAGTTATATAACTAGCTAATACTAGGTTAATATACTAGTATTAGCTAGGGATAGTAACTTTATATATAGGTATTCTTAAGGGTATTTAGGTAATTTTCCCTAATATATAACTTTTATATAATTCTTATAATTTATATTTTTATAAGTAATTAGCGGCCTTATAATTAATATTAGTAGTATATACTATTACTTTAGTAGCTTCTATACTAATATAACTATATTACTTATATTATTAAGTTTATAACACGTTATTCTTAGCTAGTATAAATAATTTAAAGTAGAAGGCTCTTATTTATTATATTTATATTATTTCTAGCTAGTATATCCTATTATATAAGAAGGCTTATAATACCTCCTACCCTTATTTATTATAGAATATCTCTTTTCTATTACTACTAACGTACTTATAGCCTTATAGGTCTAGCTAGGTAGTTAATAAGAGATTAAACTCTATATTAGGGATATAGTAAATATTAGTTTATAGAAAATTATTAACTTTATTATTAATAACTACTAGGATTAATATTATCCTAATACCCTTAACTTTTATTAGTCTACCCCTAGTAGGTTTTAATATTATATAGTTCTAGACTAGTAAATAGTTAGTAAACTTAGAGTAGTCTTAGAAGGTATACTCCTAGTCCCTTAAGTTAATAATAATCTTATAGGACTTATTTTATTATAAGTTATACTTAAAGTAAGTAGTATAGGATTTATCTTATTTTTATTTATCTAGAAGAATTTACTTATTTTACTAGTAACTAGGACCTTTCCTATTTTATTAATAATTATTTTATACTTCTAGCTCTTTCTTTATTTTAGAGGTAAATCCTACTAGTATAAGGTCTAGATAAGTATAAAAATAGGTATTAATATTATAGTTATTATTATAAAAGGTATACTTCTTACTATTACTACTTTAATATCTATTACTTTAATATTAGCCTACTTTTAGTTATTTATTAAAATTACTAGTAAAAGCCTTAGTATCCTTAGCCTTATTAGCTAGGTCTCTATTAGTAAGTAATATAATAATATATTTAAAGTTAATATCTTCCTTCCTAAAATAAGAGATCTTAGTAAGGGTATAAACTATCTATTTTATATACTCTAATAAACCTTTCTTAAAGATAGAGGCTAGAAAATCTTAATATAAGGGAGTTCCTATTTACTCTAGCTAGTTCTTATATTTATTAAACTTAGTAAGGTAGGTATAAAGGTCTTTAAACTAATTAGATTAAAGGGCTATTAAGGTAAAGAAGACTACTCTTCTTATTATATAAGATTCTATCTTATATAATAACTTTAATTTTACTTATATATCCTTAGCTATTATAATCTTCTTAATTATAATATAGACGGCTAGTATATAAATAATCTAAATAATAGTAAGAGCTATCTTTTCCTTCTTATTATATTTATCTTATAATTTATTAATAAGTAGTACGCCTCCTTTAATAGGCTTAATCTAAATTAGAGGTAGGTATTTAGGGTTTATAATAAGATCTAGATTATTAATAATAAGATAGTTTTAAACTACTACTTCTTATTACTTATAGTTCTCCTTACCTTTAAGCTTCTAGATTTTATAATAGTTAGCTATTATACTACTAATAATAAATAGTCTAGGGAATAATACTTCTAAGACTATCCTAAGACTTATTAAAAAGCTTATTATATAAATTATATAGTTCCTAGGTTATATTAAACCTAGGCTTATAACCTATTAAATAATATAACAATTAATAAGTTATCTATATATAATTTAGGTATAATATAATAGTATTATAATAACTAAATGGATAGATATAGCTATATAGAATGGAATAACTATTACGAGAAATCTCTATTAGTCTACTAAGGCCCCCTGACTAGTCCTGATTAGTAACTACCGAGGTTGACCCGGCCTGAATTCCAACAAAAGCTCCGTACAATTATCGAGTCAAAGCAGCGGACAACGTTGACAATCACATCTCTCTACATATCCACGGTTCAATGAAGGTAATCTGATCAAGAAGCTGACCGCTAAACCGTACCATTCTTTGCAGAGGGTTACAGATTCTACAACAATTTGCATTTCCTTGGTTTCATCCTCGGTACCTACTATTTTGTGTGTCGGAAAATGCCAATCATCCCTCAGTCTGTATGAGATTCTGTACCGCAGTTAAGTTGAACTAGGACTCGATCGTCTTCTATAAAGTAACTATTTCCCGAATCACACTACAATACTAGACAAGTTGACATCGCGTGTACACTGCCAAGTTCTCTAAATCGCGGAATTTATCTGCACGAAGACAAATAAGAAGATAATGTCATGTTCCAGCTCTTGAATACTGCCTGTTTGAAGAGTACCTAGTGTTGACGAGCGAACGGATACCATGAACCCGAGGCTTCGAGATGTAGAAGCCTTCAATGGGCGGATGGCAGCGTACGAAACAAGCGATCTCTACTTGGTCCCGACATTTCTGGCATGTGCCAGAGCAGGTAGACCCACCACGCAAATCATTGCTGCACCAACGAGCCTCGCTCTCTGGCCGTTAGTCTCAAGTAATAACTTATACTGCCCTCATGCCATGAAGCCAAAGCAGCCGTAATTGGAACAATCGGACAGTAAGAGGCTCAACAGATGGTCACCATATGCCATGTAGAGTGTATGCATTTCTATCCGCCATTCTAGTACCACTTACCTATGTCTTGTCATATGTTACTTATAGGATGTAACGCCCTGGTACGGTATTGCATCGAAGGGATAAGAACATTCGTCTGAGCAATGCTCCCGAGGTTTGATGTCTGAAATGTAAAGTTTTTTTAACATGGTTCTTGATCCATCATATCTCATCATCACCTCCATAATCTATAGCATATTCCATCACGATCCATTCGCAAAACTTGTTCCACTCCGCATGCCATTCGCGCAAGCGCGAGCCTCGTATGCCTTCACCATAGACACCACGCCTGATGTCTTCATTCCACTCTTTTGTCGTCTGATCTTCATACGCCGCCCAGCGCACGCTGTTCTCTGCAAGCGATCCAAGTCCGGCCAATCCTAGATTTTCCCATCCTTGCAATGCTTGCCAAAAGTCGTGGGTGACCCCATTTTCTCTATGACCCAAGATGGCTGGATCATCGTTGGAAAGAGCACAAGGAATTCCGCGAGCAAGAAGAGCTGGCAGCGGGTGGGATTTGATTGAACTGGTGAGACGAAGCACCTCGTTCGAGATGGGACATGACTCGATAAGAATTCTCTTTGTTTTGACCATGTCCATCAGTAACGGATGCTTGAATAGCGAAAAGCCATGGCCGATTCTCCGAGTCCCAAGCAGTACAGCGTCAAAGAGGTTCTGGTCTGTCTCGTCACCGTCTCCAAGGCATTCCCCCGCATGGAAAAAGAATGGTATATCTACACCACTCTCCATGCAACGCTTTTTGAACCAAAATAGTTCCGGCGTTAAGTCTGCAAGAGATCGACCCATGTCTTCTTGCCCCACAAGGTCGTAACCAGCGATGACCTCAGGGAAGGCTAATTTCATAGCGATGCATTCCTTCATGTGGTCTACAATCTGTTTCTTGCCCCACAGCCGTAAGCTTGTCCATATGAAGCGGCAACCCCAGAAGTTCTTCCCCTCTTCTGTCGCCTTGAACTTTTTGACTTCTTCATCAAATACCCGCAATAGATCATGGGACCCTTCCGACGCTTCTTCACAGCCATTCAACCTAAATTCGCAGAAAAACATTGATCGAAAATCAACCCATTTCAGACCGTCTTCTACTAATTGGCGCAGTAGGCGTTGGAGCGATGCTCGGAATATTGGCTCGTAGTATTCCATTGAATTCAAGGGCGGAAAGCAGCTCCTGAACTTTCGCCAAACATTGTCGACACCGTAATGGTGCTCGAGAGATTCATCGTGTGTAATAGTACATCTGCTATACAACCAGGTTTTGAAAGCGTCCGTGCCTCCATCTGGAAACGTTTTCGCTGCCTCTGCAACAGGAACCGGCTGTGAGTTTCGATAGTCTTTGGTCCATATGGATGCACCATCCGTTTGCATATTCTTGGTGTATCTAAACAACACTTCTCTATTGGTAAGTGCGTCCGCGTTCGCCAAACCCGGACCCTTTGTCAATATAGCCATGCCTTCGGTCGCCAGTACCTGATCGATCAGCCAATCGACATCAATCATGGCATCCTGATGAGCGTGAAGCAAAGCTCCCTTGGGCATTCTTTTCACAATCTTCCATGACTTTGTGTTCTTCATTGTGTCTCGTGCAAGGGTAAACATCATACCAGGATATAAGTCTGCGCTACCTTCCTGGGTTGATTGATCTTGGGTGTTGCTGGTCCATATTGTTCTATGCTCTTCGGCTATAATCCGTGAGACGATCGTGCAAGCTTCTATAGCTATTGGATTCAGTGATTGACGGAAAGCGTGGTCACTGCGTTGGGATTTCTCCTGATCTATGAGGGCTTCGCGACCCTGAAGATACTTTTGAATGAATTGGTCCTCAAATTGGGGAAGGCCTTCTTCGATTTCCCAGGCAGGAACTTGGCAGTCCACGTCAGAATCTGGATGAGTACTCGACTCCATGACGAAGCATGCCGATAGTAGACACGGAATAATTCCTTGAGAATCGCTTTCAATTCTACGCTCTCACCAATAACGATGAGGTAAGACTCTAGCTCAGGTGTCCTTGTGGATCTCTGTATCAGACGTCGAGGGATCAAAGTCACGTCTGGCTTGATGACAGCCCTTTGTGCACGGTAATGCGTCTATGAGGTCGAGCAATGTACTGATGAGTTTTGCTATAAGTTGAGCCAGGTGACGGATCGTCGGCTTGGCCACATAAAAGAGGTAGCTGTAGAAGATGACGATGCAGATGCAACGCGTATTTCCAGCTAGCTATCTGCTGATACCGAGAAGTCAACCGCACGTATCACTGTTGGCTGTAGACGCTTGGAAGGGGCTAACGGCGTTGAAAGAGAGACGTTGGCCCAATGTTTGGTTTGCGTAGTCACTGACTTGCTATCCCTACACTCCGCAGTTGGCTGTATGAAGTGGACGATATACCTACTTAAGTTCCGCACAAATTGCCAAGACTCTTGATCTTCGCTGGCGCGACGTCCGGGACTTGGTTAACATAAGGTAGATGGCACCCACAATAATTTAGATTTCCTAACCTGTGGGTGAATGGTAATGATTACCACCAAATGTTTCATAGTGATGACGATGAGAATGGGAGGTGAAGTTGGGAGGACGAGACAATCCATGCCGGAGATGGAAATCCTAGTCAGAATTGGGGTAGCAAGATCATGACCTTGCTTATGAAAAGGGTGTTAAAACATCACATTAGAAACGGCGAAGTCGTTTCAAAGTCAATCCCGCTTATCAGACACTTGTGCCTGGACTCAGCAATATAACTCAGACCCTATTTGAGTTCCCAGCATCCTGTTTGAGTCAGACCGATAATATTTTGTTTCTTGGTCTCCCATATATTTTGTACTTCAACACACAAGCAATTAGAAGCTTCTTCTAGGAGCTACACTTCAGGGGCTGTATCTCTGTCATCTGCGACCTTGTCCCAAGATGGCCCAACTCGCAAATGGCGAGCTCTCAGGGGATTGAATGTCAACAAAAGGTAGCTGCTACGTGCAGCTCGACGAATGTGGAATCATTATATCAAGGTCCGTTATCAGCGTGTTCAAGTTTGCTACCGAGGTGCTTCTTATATCACGCTTAATTGCTCTATCATAAGCTCACCAGCATCGAACCAAAGAACGGAAACAGAAGATCGGTACTTCTCCAGACTACCGGATTTGATGATTAGCATTCTTGGCTGAAGACGTTCTACTCCACGTGTGCTACGCGCCATAGACCAGCATAATCGCTGTATTGAACCGTTCCTCATCTTACAACGCCTGAAGACATCTCAACAATGGACAGAGAATGTATGAGAATCCGTCGAAGATGTTGCAGAGGCTCCTATTGGTTGTCCAGTCGCATGGAGGTGTTCTTTGGTTTATGGAGCTTGACAGAAGCAGCAGATGGGTTGTCAGTATGTCACAGAAAATCTGTGCTCGGGAAGATGTCCGATTGCCTGTATCTGTATAAACATTCTCAGCTTGTGCCTAGTGCAGTCCCAGCGCTATGCATCTTAAGACACTCCCTCCATGCAATGCAGAACACCCATTTCGAACCCATGAGTAACGAAGACAAATTGTCACCCTTTCACCAACGGGCATCCCTCTGACTACTCCTCATCAAGGTCCTGGTGACGTGCCAGAACCAGTCGTTTGAACTCGGCGGGATCTGAATCCCACAGCTCTGCTGCTTGGCCGTTGAGGGGACTCGCACTTTGCACGAGCAAGGGTCAGCCGTGATCGTTGTATGTAGTCAATGAGCTCATGTTGGCATACTTATTAGGCTCTCCCAGAAGGCTCTGCAAGCTCAGAAGCACACTCTGCACGTTGTACACAGCACTCCACTTGTCTTTCAAGATATCCAAGCAGATCCGGCCACTAAAGTCCACATTCGGATGGAAGATTGGTGTCTTGAATAGAACAGTCGGCGGAGCGTATGGGTATGTGGAAGGGAATTGAAAAGAAAGCTTAAAGGTGAGGTTTGCGTAGGGTGTTTCGGCCGGGCCCACTATTGTTGCGTTCCAATCTAGGAGGTTCTCGGCGGAAGAAGGGAAAGCAGAGACGCCGGGCGTGCCAGAGCACATGATCTGCATAAGCTCTGTTTGCAGCCTGTGACGGTCTTAGAATGGTAGATGATAGACTTGGGGGTGGCAAGAAAGTCAAGATATTGTGTGGGAGTCAGGGAGTGATACCGCTTTGTAACGCTCTGAGTATCTTGACGACGTGATCCTGTACCAAGCTTATTCGCTTCGCGAATTGTCGGTTGACCAGGAGCGGAATTTTGTGTGTCTTCCATATCTGCCATGCCTTGAATTTTGGGCTGTGGAAGGTTTAGAACTTCGTCCTGCGGCGAGCTGTGCTAGATAGCAGGGTACGATCATGGACTTGGAACCGAAAGGAAGACTTGTCAATGCTTTTGAAGTATATTTGGATAATCTGAACAGCGTAGGATACAATGGATTTTAGTCGCTTTGTTTACCGTTGCCATGCAACAGTCGTTGGACCCTGATGATCTATTCCGGGCAGCGGAAGCCGCCCGCCCCACTCAAATTGTTCTGTCAGGCAATCCTCAAACCTAACGCGTCTGGAACGCGACCTGTAGGCAATTGCGTCCTGTCGCCCATTTGTTGTAAGACGGTTGCGAAACAGGGGTAGCGACAATGATAGCCCATTCACAGCTCGCCCCGCTGCCGAACGAGCTACCCTTTCGAATCGTCTCCAAGACAATTGGGCAAGGTGCTTATGCATGGTCAATTGGAAATGCCAGTCTCTACCGTAAATGCATAGCTCATTGTGGTTTCTTAGCATAAAGAAAGCAACTCCACCTCATGCTCCGAAGCCAATTTTCGCCGTGAAATTCATACACAAGGATTTCGCAATTCGTCATGGGCGTCTCACGAAGAAGCAACTCGATCTGGAAGTTAGCCTCCATAAATTTCTTGATCATCATCCAAACATAGTGAGTTTTTTTAGTACAGGCGAAGACTCTACCTGGAGATGGATTGCCATGGAACTTGCCGAAGGAGGAGACCTATTCGACAAGATCGAATCGGATGTTGGAGTCGGCGAAGATATTGCGCATTTGTACTTCACCCAGCTCATCAGTGCCGTAGCTTACATGCACTCGAAGGGTATCGGGCACCGTGATATCAAACCAGAAAATATCTTGTTGTCCGCCGAGGGAGATCTAAAGATTGCCGACTTTGGTCTCGCCACACTGTTCGAATACAAAGGTGTCAAAAAACTATGTAAGACAAGCTGTGGAAGTCCACCATACACAGCACCAGAGGTTGTTACCTGCGACAACAGGATAGCGAAGAAGCTTGATCACGGTTATTACGGTGATTTCGTCGACATCTGGTCATGTGGTGTAGTTCTCTTCGTCCTCTTGGTGGGCAATACGCCTTGGGATGAGCCAGTAGAACGAAGTTACGAATTCGATCAGTATGTCAAGACTAATGGCCGGCCCGACGACGCGCTCTGGCATGATCTCCCTGCTGAGACACTGTCGCTCCTTCGAGGCATGATGCGAGTCAAACCGACGGAACGCTTTTCCCTGGCTGAGATCTCCCAGCACTCGTGGTTCACGAGAGAGAACAAGTACCTTATCAATGGAAAGCTGGACAATCCGATAGCTTTAGCTACAGATATGTTTGAGAGCATGAAAATAGACTTCTCTCAAGACCCAATGGCTTCACAGACCCAACGTAGTCAGCGCTCGAATGATGCTATGGACATTGATAGCCAGGACTTTGACACCAGGCTAGCGTCAACACAGCCCGACGCCCTATCGAACGATATCATGTTCGACTGGGAGAGACCACCACGCCTTGAATCTACTAATGGCGCACTAGCAAGCCAGCCTCCAGGCGGTCCTCGTCTCAGTGAAAGCAATTGGGACGATCGATTAGCTGAAGAACCTTCGTTCTCACAGTTCTTAGCCACTCCACAGGTACCTCTCAGCAAGACGCAGTACGCTCGTCAATTTCGAGATATTGTTCCTTCGCATTCTCTTACTCGCTTCTTCTCACTCTGGCCTCTGGCTCAACTTCACTCGACTGTTTTGGAGGCTCTGCACAGGCTCGAAACACAAGCTCTAGCATCGGCCCTCTTTTCGGCTACCACCAGTGAATCAGTATGGATCAAAATTCGTACTACAGACACCAGAAACTGTCCAATTACCGGCCATATCGTGATGGAACCAATGGCAGGCATAGATGGACAATTACTGGAGATAAATTTTGTGAAAGCCAATGGGGACCCCCTCGAGTGGAGAAGGCTTTTCAAGAAGGTTGTTGTGCTTTGCAAAGATGCGGTACACAAACCTGATGAACAGATGGGAATGCTCTCACAATGATTCGAGATGGTGATTGACAAAGCGCGAGTGATGATATATCATTCCAACCCTGGGCACTGTTACCCGCAAGGAGATTCATTCATCACAGTACAATACAATACAAACCCAGATGTCACGGACTTATTGAAACCTGAAAGGCATGCCTCGGCGAGCTAAGTTCGCAAGGTGAGAGTATTCTCGAGAGAACATAGTAATGTGATACAAAGGTACGAACATCTGCTGTATCAGATCTTGTGGTTCCAGTAAGTTTCAGCTATCTTTGAATAGAACAAACTTGTTCGAGAGAAAGGTGTAGATTGCTGCAGGTACCAAGACCTAAGGTTTCAGGGAGTCCACATTGCAAACATTCTCCTTTGGTGTCAAAGGGAGTGCACTGCGTATATCCGAGGGACAAATTCACGCGTAGTGAACGTGTCGCCGTAATGTAACTGCATGAATTCATGATTATTGTCTTGAGCTGGCAACATGATATGCTTTGTTGATTTTCATCCGTCACCAGAAGCTTCTATTACACCAAATTTCAAGGCGTCCCCTTGACCATAATTTAAGTATCTTCCACAACAACGGTCGTCAGACCTTTCGGATTCTTCACGTTGACTGCCTGCACGTAGCTGTACAGCTTTTCCTTCGCGCCTTCTTCGTCGTTGCGCTTTCTTGAGATCCTCACGCGCAATCTGAATGGCACGCCCTTAATTCCAGCTTCCCACACCTTCTTGTTGAGTTGCGGGTCGAGACGAACATCTTTGGTTCCCTAGATGAAATTTCCATGTCGGCATAGTTTCTCCGAGAACCAGGACATTTGAAATGAAAGGTGTCAAAAGGCGGAAAACTCACCATGGCCTTGACGGCGAATCCGCGAATCTCCTTGATGGCTCGTGGTGCTCTCTTCTTGAAAGATACCCCATGCACCTATACCCCAGAAGCAGTCGAAATTAGTCTTCCGTCCTTAATGCCCACGAGGGAGCCATAGAGGTGGACTTCATGAAACTAATTGCTCCTTCTGGAAGCCAGACGTACTCGTTTATGTAAATGTATGGTGTACTCGCGGGCGACCACGTCAGCGATAGCTGAACGGGTAGTGGTAGCTTTCTTAGCCGTCTTCGGGTTGGTTTTGGGGGTCGGCATCTTGACTGCGGACGGAGAGTGGTGGGTCAGCAACGGAAGGAAGACTGCATAGACGTAAATGGTGTCACCTGTATAAAACTCAGAGAGGTCCAAAGGGCGGTTTAATGTTGCCTTAGATGTAATTGAGCTGTGAAAGGATCGTGGATCATTGCCGCAGTTGCAACTGTATTGGGGCACGAAGGATGGTTGAATTTTGTGGTGCGGACTCGGCTAGATTAACGCTAGAGCTATCTAGAGCTAGTTCTAAAGAGATCACCAGCCGACTGAGGTTAGATCAAGAACTAGCAGCTCATGAAGATTTGCCAATGCTTTATCGCTCTTTCACCACCATAAGCTGCCGACCAACAGCGACTACCCCAAGTAATTCCTCGTGATCGATACGTCAACATGTTGAAAAAGACAGTCCACCGCCCCAATCATCGAGAACGGGCCCAGCCGTTGGAGCGTGAGAAGTGGGGAGTGCTCGAGAAGCATAAGGTTAGAGCACATTGCCCAAGCGCAAAGGACAACAGCTTCGTCTACTAACACTTGAACTAGGAGTGAATATACTTCTCAATAAATAAATTGGATTGAGCTAATGAGGATTCAGCTACTCGAAACGAGCCAGAGATTACAATGAAAAGAAGGCACGCCTCAAGATACTTCGCCAAAAGGCCGCGGAGCGAAATCCTGACGAATTCGCATATTCCATGCTGAGTAGCCAGTCTAAGGGTGGGAGGAAAATTAGCGACCGAGGGAATCCTATCTTAAGTCAAGACGCGGTCAAGCTATTGAAGACGCAAGATTCAGGTTACCTAAGGATCATGCTATCCAAGGCTAAAGGAGCAATTGAAAAGATCGAGCAAGGGTACGTACTCCGCGAAGGACAAATTGCAGAGACTTTGGGAGGCGCCGACGATCATGACGAAACGCAACATATTGTCTTTGTGGATAACACACAGGAGCAAAAATCTTATACGCCAGGCGCAACTACGGCTTTTCGTTCCACTCACAAGAGCCCTACACATGATCCGCTCAAAGATCACACACCGGATGACTCTGAAGGAGAAATAGTGAACGGGACATTACAGAAAATCACAATGTCGCGCTATGCTACCCGTCGGGAAGAGGAGGCTTCGAAACAAGATGATCTCCTACGCAAGCAACACCGAAAAGTGCAAAATATTCTACGAGCGAAGCTGGCGGCTCTTAAGACTAGGGAAAAGGATCTCGTTGATGCTGAGAACGAGCTTGAGCTTCAAAGAGCCAAGATGAGTAACAGTATTGGAGGGGTGACGAAGGCTGGTGTAAAATGGAAGCCGAGAGAACGGAAGCGTTGACAGGACCGTTTACAACGGTTTTGCGGCGCTTTAAAGACACCACGGTCGTTGCTTGGAGTTTCTAGGAACATGGCGGGTTCTAGGGCTAGGGTTATGCATCATCAGGCTATCAACCTCGGCCCGAATTCACCTAATCCTTTGCCAGACTCTTTCCGACCAAGCTTTGCAACCTCGAGTATACCCACAACACCTCAACGAACAGACTTACACAATTTCACTTCATGAAGATCACTGATAGGACCTTTGTAATCTCTGGGGGGTGCGTTATGCCACTCTGCATTCGACGCTCCTTTTCACTCATTAATCGTTACAGGGCGTCCGGACTCGGCCGGGCTACCGCACAAAGAATTATAAAGGCCAGCGGCTATGTTTCGATCCTCGACATGAACATACATAGTGGAGAAGAAGTAGTCAAAGAGCTTGGATCTCAGCGATCTAAATTCTTCCAAGTCGATGTCTCGGACACAGAAAGTATAGCTCAGGCCGTTGAAGGAACGCTTGCGTGGGTCAAGGAGACAGGGAAAGAGCTGGGTGGTGTCATAGCAGCGGCTGGAGTGTCTACGCCCGCAAAGATCATTGACCGGCATGGAGAACCTTTCGACTTGAGAGGTTTTGACTTTGTCATGAACATCAACGTTCGAGGGTCAGTCGATCTGGTGAGGCAACTGTTGCCTCATATGACGAGAGTTGAGCCAGAAGCTCCAGATGGAGAGAGGGGAGTCATTGTATTCGTGTCTTCCTCTGCTGCGTACATACTTCGATGCCCAAATTCCTCATCGATATGCTAATCAGATTCCTAGCTTCGATGGACAACCAGGCCAAGTCTCATATGCTGCCTCAAAAGGAGCACTAGCCTCTTTGACCTTACCATTGACAAGGGACGTCGCCAAATACGGTGTGCGGGTTGTTACCATAGCACCAAGTCTGTTTGATAGTGGGATGACCGCATTGATGACCGACAAGGTCAGGTCGAGTTTGACGAGGGTAATGGAATTCCCTACGCGGCCGGGGAGACCTCAGGAATTCGCATCAATAGTAAGAGAGAGTATCGAGAACTCGATGCTGAACGGCGTGGTTATCAGATTAGATGGCGGTATGAGAATGCCTTCAAAGATGTAAATTCGAGTGCGTAATTGACTGTTAAACTTTGCATGATGTCTTTCATACACACCGTAATCATACCAGTAATTGCTATGTACACGAAAACCCTCGTCCACATCCTCATGCCATCCAAATCCTCTTGATTGCCTCTGTCAAGCCAACATCATTCGTCTCAAATTCGTACAATCCCACAGCCACGGTCAGTGTTGCTGCTCGTAAACCCCACCAGAACAAAACTCTTGTCTTCGGCAACCGTTTCCAAGGAACATAGTCTATGATGACCGATCTGTCTCCGTCAACGTCCGGTGACTCTTTTCTTAGCGAGTTTGTACATACTGAAACCCGATATGGGAGTGAATTATAATCGTAGCGCAGAGGACGGCGTCCATGACCGGATTCAAAGTGCCAGCTGCAAAAGGAGCCACCGTAAGCGGTACAAGTGCAGCCGCAATCAGCCTATATTTAACTCCATCAATGACTGATTAGCCAACCGACTTCGGAGCGCGTGCCTTTCGAATGCCCAATGATAGCTCCCATGCATGGGTTCAGGATGGGGGACTGGCGCTGGGTCATTTGCTAGGGGAATCTTAGTATATCATGAAGACAAATGTAGCTCTAGCTTTGATCCCTCACCTGTCCCATCAATGACCTCTGTCATGTGACGGTCAGCTTCTATTCCCACGTACTTATGCTGCCAAGAAGCACTCACGAGGACCAGGGGGAAGTATAGATCTTCGGCCACTTGCATGGAAACCCGCGATCTTGAGTGTGTTCGATAGCCTACTCCTTGAGATCGAGGATCGCAAGGCTGTTCGAGGGACAGTGGATTGTGTTTGATTGAAGGATTCCTTTGCGAGAATGGTCCTGCGGGTAGCCTGGAAGGAGATCGGTCGCCGTACTAACATGGATAGACGAGGCTACATGATAGAAAGTACTCAGCATTGCCTTCTGGAGATATGTATGGGGATTAGAGTAGACCGCATGTGTGAGCAGTGTAGAACATAGCGGAAGTAAAAGCTCCGACATAATCGTCTCTAAATAAGAGTCCGGTACCAAAGAGAAGCAAGCCCGCAAAGACACGTACCTGCCGGAGTACTTGAGGCCGTAATATCGAAGCCATTGTGGGTAGGTATGCGTGCTGATCGGATGGTGGGTTTGGATGGAGGATGCCGAGGCCTTGATCGCAGCTCTGATTGGCGGCAAGAAGCCGCTGCACGACGAAATCGACCTCTGGGCATCCATCTGCGACTAAAGTATTTCAGAGCTTTTGATCTTGCTGTCAATACATTCTATCCTTCGATCCCAAAGGCATGGCGTCTCGACGGCTCGCTCTTAATCTCAATCAGGCATTGCGAAGTCGCACCGCTCTCAAGTCGATATATCCAATAAAACGAGGCTTCGCAACTCCAATCCACCAAGGGATCAACACTGAGAGCACCACATTAGCCAATGGATTAACAGTGAGCATGTTGCAGCGAAATTAGACACTCGATCTAATATGCTATCTAGATAGCGACCGAGCATTCTCCATGGGCGCAAACCTCGACCGTTGGCGTCTGGATCGACGCAGGTTCGAGGGCAGAGACCGACAAGACAAATGGCACTGCTCACTTCCTGGAGCACTTGGCATTTAAGGTAGAGTCGAAGTCATGGACTGCTTGAAGCTCATGGAAGCTCATGAGCGTACACAGGGCACCAAGAATCGAACGCAACAGCAATTGGAGCTTGAGATCGAGAACATGGGAGGTCACTTGAATGCCTACACATCTGTACAATACATTCGCCTGTCTCAGAGGTCTAAGCTTTACTGACTCTCTGAAATAGCGCGAGAACACTGTCTACTACGCCAAATCCTTCAACTCTGATGTGCCTGCTACTGTCAATATTCTCTCTGATATTCTCCAGAATTCAAAGCTCGAGCCACATGCAATCGAACGAGAGCGTGATGTCATATTACGAGAACAAGAAGAGGTCGACAAGCAGCTGGAAGAGGTTGTCTTCGACCACTTACATGCCACCGCTTTCCAGGGACAGCCATTAGGACGAACAATTCTGGGACCCAAGGAAAATATTGCAAGCATCCAGCGGGACGATCTAGTGGGATATATCAAAAAGAACTATACCGCAGATCGGATGGTCCTGGTAGGCTCTGGTGGCGTCCCACACAAACAGCTTGTCCAGCTCGCGGAGCAGTACTTTTCTGATCTCCCCATGGAACCCCCCACAACGGCCGCTGCCCGGAGTGCGGCCATGCAGAAACAGACTCCTGATTTCATCGGCTCCGAGGTCAGAGTGAGAGACGACACGATCCCAACCGCTAATATTGCCATTGCGGTTGAAGGTGTCAGCTGGAAAGATGATGACTATTTCACCGCACTTGTTACCCAAGCAATCGTTGGCAATTGGGATCGAGCAATGGGAAACTCGCCATATCTCGGTAGCAAACTCAGCACATTCATCAATGAGAACAAGCTTGCCAACAGCTTCATGAGTTTTTCAACGAGCTATAGTGACACCGGGTTAGTAGCCCATGGCTCTCCAACTTTGCACGGACCTCGATGGCTAACCGTACGCTCTAGACTTTGGGGCATCTACTTAGTTACCGAAAACAAGACCCAGATTGATGACCTCGTCCACTTCACTTTACGCGAATGGTCACGGCTTTCATACAATGTCACCGAAGCTGAAACCGAGCGCGCAAAGGCCCAGCTCAAAGCCTCTATATTACTCTCGCTCGATGGTACCACCGCCGTAGCCGAGGACATAGGCCGCCAAATCGTCACCACAGGACGCCGCATGAATCCAGAGGAGGTCGAAAGGGTGGTTGGCAGTATCAGCGAGAAGGATGTAATGGACTTTGCCCGGAGAAAGCTGTGGGATCAAGACGTGGCTGTCAGTGCAGTGGGTAGCATCGAAGGTTTACTAGACTACAACAGGATCAGGTCAGTCTCAGTGGAAATTGTTTCTTCCCTTTTATTTCCCGAAAGTTTAAACTCGGTCACGAGAGTGATACTGACTGCGAAACGTAGGAACGATATGAGCCGGAATGCTTAGATTCGTCATGGGATAAGCGCGTCTTATAGAGACCAAGGTCTGTTTTCCATAGCGATTGTATACTAAAGCGAAGACGAATCATCTTGCTTAAACCTAGCAGTATTCGTGTCAAAGCTTGATACCCTTGGTCTGCCGTGCACTAGGCAAAGATATCTTCTTTTGCTGTTCGGCACCTTTTCCTGCGTTACAACGTGTTGCATCTTAGCAGCTCGGATGTGGGCCTCTGTGCTGTCCTCAGCCTAATACCTCAGTTGTAAATCGCCTTACCAACGTTCCAAGCTTGCCAAGTATAGCATCAGAGTCAATGTCATCTCTTTGCGTATTGCTGTTCATGGGCAGAGTCATTTTCGACGAAGCCAAGTGCTGTCCTGAGACATCATCACGAGTGAAGCATAGGCCTTTCAGCTAGTGTTCTCATGTCTGCAAGGCAGATCCGTCATCACTTATTCACCTGCTGGCCGGAGAACGATACTTTTGTCTATACATAGGCTGGGTACGCAATAAAAGCGCTAGTAACAGTACAGATGCATTTGTGCATCACCCGGCCATTTTTACTCCTAGGCTTCGTTCATGGCTGCTAGCCTGATGCTGACCGCCCTCCGATGAGCCTCCAGCTCTTCGACCTTTGCCAATTGCATAACCGCTCCACCCACATTCCTCAACCCTTGTTGCGTAAGGTTGGCGCTTGTGATATGCTTCGTGAATGATGAAAGGTTCACACCAGAGTATTGCTTCGCGTAGCCGTAAGTCGCTGATTGAAGGGTCAGTGAAGTGGTCAAGGGTGTTCGCAGATAGCTAGATAACATACGTAGAGAGTGATTGACACCTGCAGAGTAGTCTCCAACGCTCTCTGGTGTCCACGGGCCCACGAAGATGCTCCCAGCGTTGTCGACCATGTCGACGACGGACTCGGCATTGTCGACTTGGAGGATCAAATGCTCGGGTGCATATTGATTACTGTATATCATTGCTTCTTCAATGTTCGAAACTATTAGTGTCACCGAATGCTCAATGGCACCTCGGACAATATCTCGGCGCGGCAACGCATCGGCTTGGGTGTGCAGCTCGTCCTCAATCCCACACAACTGCTCCTCGGTAAGATCGACAGCTATTAGAACCACCTGAGAATCTATACCATGCTCAGCCTGGCTGAGCAAGTCGGAAGCCACAAATGCCGGATTTGCTGACTTGTCTGCAATAACCAGCACCTCGCTAGGTCCAGCAGGCATATCGATACTGACACCGGCAGTCGTGTCGTTGGAGACAGTCATCTTCGCCGCCGTAACGAATTGATTGCCGGGTCCGAGTATCTTGTCGACTTTAGAAATGCTTTCGGTCCCGTAAGCCATGGCCGCGACCGCTTGGGCGCCGCCGGCAAGAACAATACTTTCTGCACCAACCTTATGAGCGACATAAACTATTTCCGGCGTAATTGTGCCGTCGCTTCGGGGAGGAGAGGCCAGGACTATCTTCTTACAGCCTGCAACCATTGCAGGAACGCCCAGCATAAGGGCTGTCGATGGCAACACAGCAGTGCCACCAGGTACGTAGAGGCCGACTCGTTCTATGGGGCGGGAAAATCTGGAGCAAATAACACCAGGCATTGTTTCCACCTGCAACGGCCTTTCTTCTTTTTGTGCTGCATGAAATTGACGGATGTTATCGTAGCTGATATCGATAGCTTCGATGGTCTCGGTGGGTAACTGCATTAAATTCTCAGGAAATGGAGCGTGCAGGACAGGCGAATTCAATGAGATAGCCCTCTCAAATTTGTGAGTATACTTTAGAACTGCGGTGTCTCCACCTTCACGAATTTCCTTTATGATTGGATTGACAATGTTCATGATCTGATCAGTCGACCGTTGAGATGGACGCTGAAGCGCATGTTTCAATTCATCGGCGTTCGTGTTCGTGATCGTGTACCGTCTCATTCGTATCTGCCCATTCAATGGACCGGCTTGCTTTTTCTCGATTTTGGGGACGGGCGATGCTTCCTCGAACGTTTCTTGGGTGGCGGGAGCGGTCGACGCTATCGTAGACCCATCGATATTATCTCGAATACCAACCTGCTCTGCCCACTGAGGCTTCGCGTCGCCCTTTCTCCTTATGACTTTGGCGCTTTTGAGGTCCAGGTTATGCTCGATATCTTCCATACTCACGCCAGCAGCGACGCACTTAGTCAGAGCAAAATAAAAGAGATCTGCCGCTTCGGCGGCGATCTCGTTCTTACCCGTTGCTTCACACAGCTCGCTTGCTTCCTCCATGATTTTAGCTTCGAGGAGCTTAGGCTCGTTGAACAAACGGGCAGTATACGAGCCCAGTGGTGCCGAGTCCTTACGACTTTGCAGCGTTCTTTCGAGACGCGAGAGACCCGAGTACGGGCCGAAGCAAGTTGAGGTCTTCAAGTGACAAAACCCTACATATTGTGAGCAATGAACATAATGTCCTCAAGAATAGACATGCTCACCTTCACCCCTTTGCCTCACCTTAAAATTCAAGGCATCAGCATCGCAGTCCATTGAAATACTAATCAGCTCTTGGGTATTGCCGCTCTCTTGGCCTTTGATCCACAAGCCATTACGGCTGCGGCTATGGTATACACCACATCCTGACTGCAAAGCAACTTCAATGCTCTTCTCGTTACTATACACTAGCCCTAAACAGACTCCATGTTCGTCCGTGACAACGGTGGGAAACAAGCCGTCAGGCCGGTCACTATGGATGGCAGTAGTGATCAAGAGATGAGCAGGTAGAAGGTGTGGGTATTTCTTTGGATCGGTAGTGATCTCGTTTGAAGGAACAATGGCTACGTGGCCGTCCCTGACCGCCCTCATGTAATGGTCTCGGGTATTGTAAGCCAAGATGACATACCGTTCAGGATAGCCTCCGCTTTTAGACATCTGATGCATGATATCCAGCAACTTCCAATTATGTACATCATGGACTTGAATTCCAATAGGAACATCCGATACAAACGACTTGATTTTGCTGAGGATGCTTTTCGCTCTGTCCTCTGGATCCCCTTCACAGACTGAGTGGTCGAAGGAAACGATGAGACGACTGAGATCTTGGCCTACAAGAAGTCGGTCTTCCACGATAGCCTTGAAATTCCAGTAGGCAAGGAAGACTTTTGTTGCTCCACAATTGAGCAAAGAGACGATATCATCGAGACTTTCTAGAGCAGTACAATCGCAGTAGATAATGGAACTGTTAGAATGCAAGCGAAGAAAAGCAGAAGCATCCTGATAAGTCTCAGGGACCACAGTGATCAGGACACTGTTTAGATACGATAACGTCTTCCAATCAACGCCGTTCTCTGGTGGACCTTGAAGCTTTCTGAAGTCAATAGACACCATAAATCGTCCCGCCATCGGAAACAATCCTGCCCTTCAGGGCTGGCGAATGATCCAGTTGAAGGCTACCTGCTAATCGCCAGAAGGTATCGAGTTCTCTGGAAGGGCGGAAAAGAGCCTACAGACAATGATGCAAAAGGCAATTGAGGTATCTTGGTATCTCGAGAATGGCGTCCGTGTGTAATAAGACATACAGTACTCCGTTGAAATAAATAAAATAACTCTATCTTAGCGCCCGCGAAAGATTACAAGGATTAATCCATGACGAAAAAGGTGCCACAATAGTCTTACAAAAGGTGGAGAGCGTCCTTCCAAGTCTCTGCGTCAGCAGCCAGATGGCCACATCCAAGCCCAGGCCATCTCCACTTCCTTCGAGGAACCCTATACCGCTCTCCGCTGCCCAAGAGGGCCAAGTTCGAGATCGTAGGTTTTCCCATGCGTTATCTTACAAGCTGCCCAAGCTTTTGCGCCCAGAATAAGTAACTATTCACACCTCTAGTTTACTATAAGAGAGTCCGTGGTTACTGCGCCGACCAGATCCGGGGTAAAAGACTTTCACCCTAATTTGGGAAATCATAGCTCATGGAACGTTGTCTTCAGATTTTGCGGCATGTGCCACCGGCCGCACCATATCTGCCACATGGGCATGTCGGCCACAGCGCCTCGCCATGAACGGATGCATGATTGCTCATGCCTCACAGAAAGAGGAAGATGCAGCGAGAGAAGAATGGTTTGCTACTCTGGACCAAAGAAGACAGGATCGAGAAGCAAAAGAACTGAAGAAAAAGGAGTCCGAGAAATTCTTCCGCGAATGGTGGGATCTGGATAAAAAGGAGAGAGAGCAATCGCAGAAATAAGGGAATGGCTGGCTTGAGTCGTAAGGTCGGCATCCAGCGGAAGGGAAGGAGTTTTTCTGAGTGCGCAATGCTTGGAAGAGAGACAGCTGTGTTTCGGGATTGGAGGGTACGCGTTCAATGCTAAATATCCTGGGGACCTTCGATGATACGGCTTTAAATACTCAGAGTCTCCAGCAATCGCCGCAGGTAGAGCCACGCCTTGGTCACATCCATTCCGTATACGGCGTCCACGACGAGCAGTCATGTAGCTGTTTCGCAGAGAGCAAAGGCAATGTGTCAGTATCTGTACGAACAACGTAGGCATCGTAGCGTTGAAGCGACGGAATTGGACAGAGGGAATATCTGTGTTTGCAGAGCGCAGATATCTTCAATAGAGATTTAATATCCCTTATCTGTGGCGACATCTTCACTCAGAGCAGTCGTTGCTCAATAAACTTGACGCTAAGGGTGCATAATGTTTGATACACGCCGTGTGCATGCTTCGCTAAAACGCAATCACGAAGTATTGCCTGGTGTTTCAAACCTCACCACCCAATGGTCCCCTCACTCCTCCATATCCTCATCTCCATCGTTACCGAAAAGGTCTTCCATTCGCCCTACCTCTTCCTCGTCATCTTCCTCTTCATCCCCCTCTATCCCTTCTTCCTTGATGGTCGCATCTCTTTCTCTCGCATCGTCAGCATCCTCCATTTCCTCGTCATACCTTTCTTTCAGGTCCCAGCCTACGCCCGTAAGACAATACTGTTCTGGAGGCAGTCTCATACCCCATTCCCTTGACACAGGCGGTAATGCGACCCGATTTCTGTCCTGCGCAATTTCACTGTAGAATTCCTTTGGCAGGGTAGGATTGAACTGGTAGTGTATCCGACTAGCTATGCTCAACCGTAGTGACGATAACGTGATGCCACTCAAGTCGTTGTGTGCCGCCGCTTTCCCGGAAGTAGCGCCAGGTGCTGCGGTTCCGTAGCCTTCTGACGTGAAGTGTAAGGCATCTTGGAGCGTGGACGAGGTGTAGCGATAGGCGAAATCCATGAGCTGAAGGGGTACTCGGTCTTGGTAGGCGATGATGCCGTAGTTTGCGAGGACCATGTGGAGGAGACGGGCGTCTCGAGGCCGCTTGGAGAGACCGTTGTCCGTCTGAAAAGAAAGTGGGAGGTTGGAGTCTGCTGGGTTTTGAGTGGATGGTTCATTGTAATCTGGATTTGCTGCGTTGCTTCCTGGATTGGCGCCGCTGGCCTCGACCATTGTGAAGAGGTGCGCCTAGGCGCAGTTTCAATGGTAACAACTCACAAATTGAAGTAGTGTGGCGGCCGTGGACCAAGGAGGGGTATTGAAGACGTATGAGTGGTAGAAGACTGAGGCTGATCTTACGGGTAGAACTATCCGACAGCATGCAAAGGTACGAATACTTTGCCCCTAAATATTACGCTCAATGCCCTAAAATATGGACGCCGATTTCAGGTATACGAATACCGAGACCGACTCCCCGTTGATGATTTCAACAGACGCCATCCAGTGTCATTCCGACGGCATATGCTACCCATACGGAACCATGCTGTCGCTGGGCTCCATAATGGTCATACCAAACTCCACACGAACAAATCCTTGCTCAACGGCTTACATCGCCTCAGCTCTCGCGACGGCAGGGCGTCTTGCTTCACCAGATAGTACTCAATCAAAATGGCCTGTCAATGCTGTCCCTCTACAATCCCCCCACTTCGCTATGCTTGGGCGTTTGGAGACAAAGTTCAAGGACTGCGTCCGGTGGAACAAAACCGTCCTCAGTCTCGTCGATCGAGCTCTTGGGTAAAGAATTGCTATCCTCGATGCTTTCTAATATGGACTCGACGAGGTCGCCTCCTTCGTCAATTGAATCTCGTGACATGTAACTGTCTGCCATCTCGTCTTGACGGTCTTCATCAAGTCCTTCGCTTTGATCATCCTCACTCCGGAAACTCTGCTTGTCTTTATCCCGTTTAGCAGTATCGTCTAATTCGCTATCAGAAAAGTCTCCAATGTCTAACGGAGCCTCTCGCCAATAATTGAAGTCTGTGAACTCTTCCCCTCCGCCTGTCACCAACAATCCCACAGAGGGAAAGAAATGATCAACAATTTCTCGCATGGTGACATAGCTGTTTTTGTACTTATTGAGGGTAAGAAGGTCAAGCGAAACTTCCGCATTTGAATTTATTGTGAAAATTCGTGTCGAGGGTATGTTGACAGATCGATAGCTCAAAGCGTCTGTCAGCCTATTGCCAAAGCCAGCATAGAAAGGGGTCCCTTTATGGCTGAACAGATTGAGGATATCGCGTAAGCAGGCCATTTTGAAAACCTCTGGCTTGCGGAGGTAGATTTCACGTCGTAGTGCTGCAATCGTTCGATCTGGACTCATTATGACAGGTCCCTTTGGTAATTTGAACCCCTCCTGAGAGACTCCATTCAAGTAAGCTCTTGTCGTATCTGCTTGACCTACTGATCTGCTCGTGAGGTAAAGAATGTTATAGCCGTTTGCAACGATATCAGAATACAGCTTTGCAACACCTATATGCGTCCAATCGCGGCCAATGTAATTAAGTACGTGGCCAAGAGCGTCAGATCTGACCAACCAGAGTTCAGCTTGGCTATCTCGGGTTTAAGGCATTGAACCTACTTTGTGATAGTGCCGTCGATGTCTGAGATCACTATTGGCACGTCGTAACTCCAGTAGTACATGTGCGCTTGGCATGTAGCACGATTGACACTGAAACTCATAGTATTCTCACCTGGTTTCAGGTTTAGAGCCTTTAGTTGGTCACTGGTAAGTCGAAGCGTTTTGGCGTAGTTCCTGTTCGGATCACCACTACTCGGTATCTCCGCCGGAGGAGTCTGAGGTGGAGTCACTAATCCATTTGGAACGTGTGCTGATTGCGTCCGGTGATGTTCGATGGGCATTTGATCATTCGGCGGGGTATGTTGTTCGTCGCTCTGGTACCCCGGATCAGACGCTGCATCATCAATCACTGCACCGGGAGCGAGGCCACGAGGTCCAAATCTGCGTCCAGCAGCCTCTTTGGCTTCTTCACTGCTGTAAATCCAAAGATTTCCTTGCTCATCAGCTCCTATTAGAGCACCTATGTCATAGTTGCCTTCAAGCTCTTCGGAGAGTATCTTCCGGGCGATTACTTCTGCACGAAGTGCTTCATCTTCGCTGCTTTTGTACCCAGTCATATCAAGCATCAAGTCCCCATTGTCGGTAACATGAGTCGGTATATGGGACATTGACAACTTCTTCGAGAGCGACCTCGCTCGGTTGACCGCATCATTTGCTGAAAGGAGAGGGGGGCTGGCGGAGCGTTCCGTGGGCGCGGACGTTGCCAGCCCACAGGTGGCTGGAAACTCGTCTCGGCTATTGCTTGCAAGTCTATGCACAGATTTGACATGCTGTAGGTGAGTAGATGTTGACAATAGCTCTTCGGATGCAGATCGCTTGATCTGAGGAGGTACGGACCGAGAAGCTGACCAAGCGCCGTTACCTAGAATTCCAGAGTCCGAACCAGGACTTGTAGACATAGGGATGAGGACGCCTGTCCACATCAGCAAATATATGGACCTACTGGGTCGCATAGTGTGTACCGAAATCGCTCTTGGCCCTCAAGGCATCCATTATCGCCGGCCTCGCCCGTGTGGGCAATGCTTTCCTGCGGTCATTCGGGCCGTCCGTGTTCAAATCCAAGTATTCGGGCTCTTGCAGACCAGCTGGAGGAATGACATCCTGCTCTGAAATACTTTGTGGACTGGCGGCAGGCGAGATGACGGGGGATGTCTGCATGCTCTCCGGGATCTCATCGGATGTTTCGAAGACAAAGAAGGCTTCTCCGCCCTCACCAAGCTTCATGGCATGGTGCTGTTTCACATCATTGACCTTAAACTCCACCTACAATTGTGTTTTCCTCAGCATAGGCCGATACTTTCTGGAATGTATGAATCACCTTTTTCTCGTACGGTCGAAGCAACGAAAACTTTCCGAACCGTACATGGAACGGGGAGCAAGCAAGTGAGCCTTGCAAGCATCAGCCACTGCCGCAGAGCCGATGTCAATGACTAGCATACCATCTTCCAGCTCGACAACGATGACATCAATAGCCCCACTTAAAGTTGCTGGGTTGATTGAATTCCAGGTCTTAGACACAGACCCACTGAGACTCCGCACATACTGCATAGTTCCTCTCGAAGACGAGATCAGCTTTACACATTCATAACCACTTGTGGTTTGTTGCCGTGTTGCTGAATAACATGTTCAGCAAACATGCAAACGTTTGCAGCAAGTGGCACCGATGGATTAGTCGCGAAGCGCGTGCCTCTTTGTGAATAATGCGACTTGAAGGTGCGTATGGAGGTCATGGGTATCTCAAGCTTTCTTTTGTGATGTCCACACAAGCAGAACAAAGCTTAAGGCATCAAGTGAACAAAGCCTAAAAAATGATTGAATGGAAGTCACTCGTTCAGTCCACAAGTAAGTCCCGGGGCTAAGCTTTAGCGTCTTGGCCCCCTCCACGAGGAATACTCTAGATGGCTTCTCCCGCCGCTACTAAGCGATCGGACCAAAGAAGCGTTAGCCGCGATTTGGAGAAGACGCCCGATGAAGTCGATTGGGGTAAGGATACGGAGTAGAACTAAACGTTCGAAGGGTTCGCGGTCCATAAACAGCAGTGGTCAACGCTCTCAATCGCAGGCTATACCAGTTAGCCTTCGTATAGATACTTTAGTATCCGGTCCTGGATTCACCATGAACGGGCGGCTGGGATAGAATAGCCTTAGCCGGCGGGTAAATTGACTATGAAACGACTGAGTCTTACCTAAGCAACGGTATTCGGAATACAAGCTAATTGCCTCACTCGCGGTGGAAACAAGAATCCGAACGGTGCCTCGGCGCCAAGCGCAGAGAGCCACACCAAAGTTTGTGGCTGAGAATTCGGATTCTTGTTTCCACCGCGAGCCTCAGTCCCTCGGACGTGTTCCAAGCCGGGCGCCAAGCCCCTTCGGGTTGGCTGACTACTTACGCAGCCGGGCGGTAACACGTCTGAGCGTAAACTTTTATTCCTTTGCTGGTAAACTTCTTGAAAACAACGCACTAAATACCGAAAGTATCGTCACGATAGCCTTACTCCTAAAGAATACGCTCGGCGCGAGATCTAGTAACGACGAGGAGATATTATATAAGAGCTTCCCTAAAAATCATAGGAATTCCGACGTTCGTAAGGGGGTTTCTGGAGGAATTTCTCGCAAACTGGAAAATCACTTAAGAAAAAAGAAAAAAAACGGTAAACTACACGTCGCGACGTTGTTTACCTATCCCTATGACGTATTCTCGCGCGGAGATGTGATATATATATTTATACCATATAAACCCCGCTCTGAGTGCTATTCCGGGCAAAATCTATATACCTTCAGTGATGGAACGGTCGTTGAAAGTTGGTGTTTCTGATACTAAAAGTGCACTCAGACGTGCCGCCCTCCTGCTGCGTAGTCAGCGTTGCTAACCCGAAGGGGCTTAGCGAGCTACTTGCTGGCCAATGGCACGTCTGAGGTACTGAGGCAACCGCATCACCCTGATCAGGCATGTGAACGCTAAGCTTGGTCGTGCGAGTCTCGGATGCTGCCACAAAGCTTGTTGTGGGTCACACATATCCCGCCTTCCTCTATACTACGGTGTCGTTAGCGTGATCGTGATCATCCGTTTGGATACGTCGCCTCAGACATGTCTCGTAGTCGTTGACAAGACTACTAGCTATAAGAGCTCGATAGGCAGTAGTGTCCTGCTAATTTAGTAAGAAGTCGGCGAGAAACCTATCTCGGTCAACGTTTGGCACGGAGGCGGGCGAAGTCACAAGGAAAGCCCTCTTAGGAGATGAAAGAGCAAGCAGTACCTTACATTTGCAAAATCCTATGTCAAGAAAACCAATCTCAACCCATAATCTATATGATCCCAAAGAAAACGCCTTTCGCAATCCACCATTCGCGCATTCTGTCAATATTTCGAACGAACCATTTGACACACTCTGTCCCGCGTGCTCAACATCCTCCTTTGTAACCGTCACGTTTCACAGTCAATAATCAAAGCCAACACACTGAGAGGTATCTTCCCTTATGCGATGGTCGTACGCGAGCGTGGCAGGCGGAGGTCGTAATCGGGCAGAAGCACCCCAAAGCTGTCTCCGAAAGACACTTCCTAAGGCTGGTTCCCAAGGGTTCCGCGCTCCCTCATGCGGTGGCCAGCTTAGTATTTAGTATGAATACTATAGACCAAGCAGCCAGCGGTAATTTGTCCCCCACGACCTTTATTATTGCCTTCAATAATCATTAGCTTACCGCCGTGCGCAAAAGCCGAGAAGACTTCAGGAAAAGACTCACAATTCTTCCAAGCGTTATGCAAGATATCCGCGCAATTATTATTCGCCACCGGCGATTTCAGATTAAACCCATTCAAAGGCGTGCAATGGCCCACAGAGATAAGCTTGATATCATAGACATCGTCCTGGTTGCCCTCGTTGGGCGGGTAATCGAAGGCGATATCGACCGTTGTCCTACCTTCGGTGCGCGTGCCGGCCGTAACGGTCTGAGCAATGTTAATGGGAGCCTTGGCAGCAGTGTTGGAGGCGTATTTGTCGCAGAAGAACTTGGCGACCTTCTGCATCTCGCCCTCGTGGGCGTCCTTGACAGAGCCCGTTGGCGGAGGGATACAGGACGGCTGCGAAGGAGGATCCACGGGTTTAACAATCGGGGGATTATTGGGGGAAGTTGGACTTGGGGCAGTAGGCAGTGTGCAGCTAGCGGGGGCATCCCGTTTGAGCTTTAGCTTCTTGGGAGCGTCGGCGAAGTCCTTGTGGAGTTTCTGGACGGCGGAGTCTACGTCGGTCATGAATTGCTCGAACTTTGACGTCCGGATAGTGTCTAGATCTCGGAACTCGAATAAGGGTACTGAGCGCTGTGAGTCGAACATTTTTTCCGTTTGATCGCCGAGGCCGCCAATGGAGCCGTCGTTACTCCTATCGTATTTTGAGAGTAGGTCTGGAGAGGGACTTCCCTTGCCAATGCCTTGAATCCAATCTCTAATGTTGACGCTAGCATCGCTGTTTTTGTACGACAGGGCGCCGAACCTCTTATTGGAGACTGGCTTTGATTTGGGCCCGTTGCAGTAATTAGTGTCGACCCTGGAAGCTGTCAGTTAGGCAAGCAAGAAGAGTTGAGTTACCTACACAAAGTTCTTGTTTTCATCCATCTTATAGCATGCAAGATTATTGAACAGGGTGAAAAGGTCGCCTGGAATCTTTGATTTAACTTGTTGATAAACGGTGTTAAACTCGGTTCGAGGCATAAAGGTTAGAAAACGCTTAGGGCTCCCCATTCGAATAGTCGCGGCTTTAGCATAGGTTAACACTAAGGAGCAGAAGCCAAGAACATCGTCAGTGACTTTGGACCTGTCGATGCCGTTCGTGTTGGACTGGAACCATTCTTTAGTTACGACGATAAGAAGTTCTCCATAAGCTATACTATCTCCGTCGAGAATGTTCCTTATACTTGTATCTGTCTGCTGTTCTTTCATAAGACTGTACACCGCTTCAAGAGGCATTGGCGTAGTGACCTGCGGGCTCCACTCTAGTGTAGCTGGATCCGTGTCCTTTGGTGGGGCACTGATAATCCACGGGTTGCACTTGCTTTGGTCAATGTCAACTGTTGGGTTGTCCCCTTGCCATGGCTTCCAAGCGATCTGACAGCGTTAATAGGACAGAACGCGGTATCGAGTCGCAGCAGTAACTTACAAGGTCATCCGCAATTGCTTTACCTGTTTTCGCACCATTTCCACTTCCGACTTTAATATTTCGGCCATCTAATATATATTCTGCATCGACCTTTCCCTCACGGAAGCCCGTGTCTGCCGTTAGCTCCCAGTTCGTCCCCGTGCGCTTCGCGATAATCTTGTTCTTTGCCGCATTTGTATCGGCCAGACTACATTCTAGATTTGTGAAGTAGAACAATGGACTCTCAAACTCGGCTCCAATACCTGCGGTCCCGTCGGCAGTAATTGCGTCGTTGAAAACCGATTCATTCTCCTCGACCTCTTGCATGCAAGGGTCCGGTTTCGGATTGGCGCGTGGGTATAGCGGTATATAAATTGCAGAAGCAGTAAGCAGCATCGACATATAGAAGAATGAATGCATGGTGTGCAAGTCCTTTCAGTGTGTGGTAGGACGGGTTGGATAATGTAGTAGATCGTAAAATTGGCTGATTTCTCAAACATGAAGAAGGGTTTATATATAAGTACGCGGCCATGTTGCGTTGAAGTCAGATACCCCCATCACACTCCTGGCCATAGGATTTCAGGCTGATACTGCGCCCTGTGCATGTTTGATGGATAATCTGGCACAGATGCCCATTTGTATCATCGCCACACCATAACCTTAGTTGTCTTAAAGCTCCTGCATTGGTTCCTGCGCCCTATAACTGTCTGTTGGATGTTCTTACGTAGGCCCAGAGTCGTATCATTGGCACGAAGTATGAAACGTCTCCAAGGGCCCCAAAATCTCCTAAGCCTTGAGAGATACAGCCACGTTGGCAGTCGTGCAAGGCTGCTAACGGGGATACGAGGTTGTAGGCTTGGGGAGCGGTGGCAGCGGCTATGAGTTGGGGCAACAGCGCAAGGGATATGAGTAGAGATGCCATTGGTAGAGGACTTGCAAATTCTCAGACAGTGGCGTAAAAGACATTCGTATGTAGTGAGGCGCGGGATAAGTAAGAGTCTTCCTACGCATAGTATCTACAAGACAAACAGTATGCCTTGAATGGTAATACCATTTTTTTGAAGGAAGCTGCCCCCATCATCCTATTTGTTTGGAGGACTGCCAATCTGAAACTGTCCCCTGGACAAGGTGTTGGGTCTCCTGAAACATGCGTCTAGGTTGGTTGCAAAGTGCATTGCCATAGCCCATATGGATTTCCGTGTCAGAGATACATATAAAATTGAGTAAGGCTGTGGCGGCTGACGTCGGGAGCTTATTTTGCAACACGTTGTTCTGGCACAGTCTGGTACTCACATCGCCTTTGAAACTTACTGCCGTGAGATATGTGGAATGCTGTGGCGGCTGAGATCGTAGGCTCCTTGCGTAATCCTTTGTTCTGGCACGGATTTAGCACTTGCATACTGTGCTAGGACAACACCAATCCTGCTTTGATTTCCGGAAACAAGGCTGGCTCCCTCAGTTCAGGCTGCTCTACAATAAGCGTTGACCGAGCTTTGTTGGGCTTGATGCGTATTGTTCATATTATCAACAGCGAATATGGCTTTCCCATGTTCTAGGAACGCTTTCGAGGAGGGTGTAGAGTCATGATTGACCAAGAAGGCAGTGTTGGGACTTGTGAAGTCGAGGCTGTGTATTTTTGCGGTGCAAGATCGTTTACTGCATACTTGATCAATTGGATTGGGAGCGTCGTACCTCCATCACATGAAACATATCATTAGGATGCTTGCGTTAGTAGCGCCTTATAATACGCCGCTGCTCCCGCACGTGCCGCCCCCGCTTATGGCGTAGCTCCTAAGGTGCTACACAGGCGCAACAGGATGTCAGACTCACATGAGCGGAGGAATCCCTATACTGTTGCTGTGCCCTAAGTTGTGTTTGATCTTACATCACCAAAAATGCTGAATCATAGATAAGGGATTTCTGAGGGCAATAGTATGAGGGAGTCAATTAAGTAAGCGCTGATATACTAGCATATTAGGCCGGAAAATGTTTACTTTACTTTACTCTCTGTTTGGACTTTGGCAGCTCTCATGCCAAGGGCGATATCCAACGTCTTCAATCTGATCGTTCAAATGTTCAACAGCGTTCCCTCCAATCCTCAAACATCACCATGGCGCTCGCTCGTCTGCCCAACGAGATGATGGAACAGATCATCACATGTGTCATCCCAGAGGGTTTCGAGAGCGCGGCATTGACCTGCAGGAAGCTTTACACATTGTGTATATCATTTATTAAACGCTATAACACTCTCCGCTTACGGTTCCAGCACTTCACCTATTACGAAAGGAGGTCCGATCCATCCATTTCTTTTCGATCAAGTTTCGACCTGATCGCGCGCATAGCCGTCGAGCCCGTCATAGCTCGCTACATCGTCGACGCAAATTTCAGATGCGACAGCTTTTTCAAGTCCGGCCAGCCCCGAGAATTCAAGCCAAAGATCCCAAATGATTGCGGCGATGCGGTACGCAACCTACTTGCCGATTCGACCTACCTTGAAGCGTCAGATTTGGACGCCAGGGAATTCTATAATGCGATCGAAGAGGATTTTGAGGCTAAACGCTACTCACAGCACGCGGCTGCTTTTCTCCTGACGCTTCTGCCCAATGTCAAGATGCTTAGGCTACCGAAATATTGGAAGCCTCTCGAGGCAACCGACAAACTCATCGACACCCTCGTCCGTCGGGCCAAGCAGTCGACGCAGCATCTCCTCGCCGACAGGCCCAGCCTCGCCCAGGTCAGCAGGTTCGGGCCATCTGTCTCATTAGGACCCCAAGAACGGTGTGATTTAGCTTGGGCGAGCCCCTTCCTTGCCCTACCGCACGTGCGCTCTTTCCGCGGCCCCAGCTGCGTAGCCACGTCCTCCGACTTCGGCCACGATCGCACATCCTCATCCAAAGCTCCGCATCACGCTGGCCTTGGACCATCGACCCTCGGCGCAGTCCATCTTGTCAGCTGTTGCATCTCCCCCGCAGGCATCGCCGGCTTCCTTGCCCACACCCCATGCCTTCGGACGCTTCGGTACTCGCACTGCACCAAAGAAGGCGTCGACGCCGACTGGGACATTTGCAATTTCATCACGGCCATCGAGCGCGCGACGGGCGCGCACCTTGAGGAGCTCTCTGTCTCTATTTGCGAGCTCCGCGGCGAGATCCTTCCAGGCAAGCCATCCATGCACGGCTTTCGGTGGTTAAGGAAGCTTGAATTGCCGATTGAGGTTGCGGGGTGTAATTCTACTGCTGCCGCTGTGAGTCGGATTGCTACGCCCATCATCTCCCGCATGGTCGGAGGCGGCTCAATAGATCATAATAACGAACTGGACGACGCTGAGGCGTTCAGTATTGCCGACCTAGTCCCCTCTTCAGTCGCTCAGCTCTCACTGATCTCGGCTGGGACAGCCCAGGATGCGATGACTCTTGAGGTGATGTTTCGCGACTTTTCAACTAGGAAGGATGAGATGGTGCCAAAGCTCGATGAGATTCACCTTTCCTGCTCTGCGGATTCGGACGATAAGTACAAGGAACAGTGCGCGAGGATATTTATGGAGTGTGAGAGAGGGGGTACGGTCTGCCATCTGGAGTTGTGGCCGTCGTCGATTAGGTTGACATGGGACGAGGGGGAGTGAGCGCATGTCCTTTGACTTTAACGAGTGCATTGATGAGGAATCTATAAGTATATAGGATGTTATAAAGAATATACGTAGAAGTAGGGCCTTAGTATGCCTAGTTATACATAATACAGGACATATGGTTATTGCGGCTCCCAATGCTACATATACTCAAACTACCGAGGCTGACACCAAAAGTCTTGATTTGGCGCTAGATCTATCGGGAGCAGAGCCACCGGGACTTTTGGGCTAGCTCCCGGGGGTCTGCGTACACTTAGGCAGTGTAACAACGATTTTATAGTACTAGGCCATAAGTTTTAGCACTATCCCGTATTTAAGCGAGAATATTAAAAAACCTTATATTCCCCCTACCTCCTATATACTAACTATAACTCCTATTACCCCTAGATATTATACTAGGCTTTAGTAGAAGTATCTTACTCCTTCTATAAGAGGTTATATTATTAGGCGATATATAATAGGCTTAAGGTATAAGGTAATTTTAAGTACTAAAAATATCTTAAAATTAATAATTTACTATACTATTAAGAACTCTACTACTTAACCCTTATAAGAGGATTAGCCTAGAACTAGTTAGCTATAACTCCTAGAGGTATAAGTAGAGTATAAACTTCTTTATATAGTTTAAATTAAATTAAAGATATATTATTTAAAACTTTAAGAAAGAGCTAGGGGTTAAAATTAATAGATATACTATATAATAATAACTTAAAGAGTATAGAATTATAGATTAACTTATAATAAAGCGCCTACTTCTCTAAAAGATATATATAAAATAGTAGTTAAATTAGTATATAATATAGAGATACTAGTATAAAGTAGAATAGGTATTAATAGTCTAGTTAAATAAATACTTAATAAAGCTAGGCTCTAGAAAAAAAAGGGAATAAGTCTTCTACTATATTAATTAGAAATACATCGGCAATTCGGGAACCCGGCCCTAGAAGCTCTAGCAGCTCAACCAGCCTGTACGGAAGGACTTGTACTTAGGAGTTATCGTACTAGCCCTAATAGGAAATATTATAGATATTACATCATCTATTACTAATAAAATAGTAAGCTAGGCTAGTTTTAAAGTTTAAGCTAAAACGGACTAGTACTCGCTAAGATACTAGCTCCTAAAGTTAGAAGTTTTTAAAATGAATAAAAAAAACTTCTAACTTTAGGAGCTAGTATCTTAGCAAGTACTAGTCCGTTTTAGCTTAAACTTTGAAGTTAGCCTAGCTTACTATTTAATTAGTAATATATGACGTAATATCTATAATATTTCCTATTAGGGCTAGTACGATAACTCCTAAGTACAAGTCCTTCCGTACAGGCTGGTTGAGCTGCTAGAGCTTCTAGGGCTAGGTTCCCGAATTGCTAATGTAGGATAAGGATATAATCTAGCTATTTAAAAAAGAGAAGGTAAAGTTAGTTATAATATAAATAGCCTTTTATAATATTAAATAAAATAATCTAATATAAATAATATATAATTTAAAGGTAAAAGTAAATAGATATATTATAATATTATTATAAGGGTACTATATAATAACGTAGCTATTAAGTACTATAAACGGTATATATATATATAGAACTCTCTATTCTCCTTAATAGTAAGACTAATCGCTACCCTTCCCTTTAAGGGGAATTCCCTCCTCTATATACTATAGGTAAAGGGGTAGCGTAGTACTACTACGTATTATAGACGCTACGTTAATAGTAGTACTATATTCCTAACTAGTCCTTATAATTATATATTAATATTTTAAAGGACTAGATCCTTATAATCTATTAGCCTAGTATATAATTTATATAAGATAATACTTATATATATATTATAAGAGTTATAAAGGTATAATTTAAAGAATATAAAGTATAACTTATTAATTAGCTACCCTACTTATTAAACTTAAATCTAATTAAATACCTTTAATAACTATTTAAAGAGAAGTATTATAAGTTAGAACTAGATATTATAAGCTATAATAAAAATAATAAAAAGAGGTTAAAAAAGTTATATAAAATATTAGAAGTAGCCTAGTACCTTATTAATAATAATATATTATAATTATTAATAGATAGTATAAAAAGGAGGGTTAAGGCTATATTATATATATAGCTAGTAGTTACCTTAGCTAGCTTATAGAGAGTAGAAGCCTTCTACTAGGCTACTTTATACCTAGGAGAGGCTTCGCCTCTCTAATAATTAATTATATAATTATAATTAGTCTATTAAGTACTTACTACCTTAATAATAGTAGTAATACCTTTATTTATACTAATATCTTCTATAAATACTTTCTAACTATTTAAGAAGAACTAAACGCCGTCTCTATAATACTAGTATTAAGTCCTCCTAGCCTAGGAAAGACTTCCCTAAACGCTATATATTAATAATAATATACCTTATTATTAAGGACCTTAATAGTATACTAGAGGCCTTATATAAGTATTATAGTAAGGCTATTATAATAGACTTCTTATCTATAAAAGCCTTTACTAATAAGTATTTATTCTCTATACCCTAGAGAGTTAGTACTAAGATAGAGAATTTCTATTAAGGCCCTAATGAATTTACTACTCTTTCTTAATACTTCTCTATATTCTATTATTATAGCTCTCTAAACTTCTTAGGAAGTAGTAGAACTTACTTTTTAGTTAGATAAATTTATATAGACTAGATATATCTTTATATCCTTAATTAATAATACTACTTACTATATTATTTCTTTAATTATAAAGGATACCCTTAGACCCGCTAGATTAGGCTAAGAAGCCTCTACTAGATAAGGAGGTACCCGTTCTAGATCTATATCCTTAGAAGCTATTAGTCTCTTTAAGGCTTCTATATAATCTTAGCCTTAAGACTAGGTAATTAATAAACCTACTATTTATAAGGCTATCTTATACTTTAATAAGGGAACGGAAGCCTCTTATAAACTCCTTAATAGCCCTCCCTTACTAAGTAAATTATAGACTACTTTATCTTTTAATAGTACCGCTACTACTAAGTAAATATTAGCTGAAGAAGCTATTTATAGATAACTAATTAGCCTAGAACGTAATCTATCTAGCTAATTATCTAGTAGTATAGTAACCTTCGCTATTAACCTAGCTATATAAGTAACTATTAACGCTACTATAGCTTAATATATTTAGGAGAACCTAGCTATACCTAGCCTATTAGGTCCTCCTAAACTAGCTAGTTAGCCTAGTTAACCTAGCTAACTAGGTGAAGTAGGTATATTAACTTTAGTTAATAGCGGTAATAATTATTCCTAGTAGAACCCTAGGGACTTAGGATTCTTTAATCCTATATATAATAATAAATCTATTAGTACTAGCTTAGCTATTAAGTATACTAGAAAGGATACTTACTTTTAAGACATTTATATATTTACTAATTAAGCTAAGTAAATATACTTACTTAAAGATCCTACTATTATTAGGAATAACCTTTAGCTAAGCCTTTATAAATAAGTACTTAAATAGTATAATAGTAAGCTCTCTAAAATAGAATAAAGGATAGTAACCTTTAGTAATAGTATTAATAAATAGGTATAACTACTACTTTAAAGGTTCTAATAGCTATTAAATATCTCTATTAATAGTATAATATATAAGAAGTTTATTATAAAGGATACTATAAGCTATTATAAGTTATAGGAGTTTAGTACTAAGATACTACGCTTTATAAAAGATACTAGGTTAAAAGATATAAAGATTTAACTTAATATTATATATAATACTATTAACTTTAAACTTTACTATAATATTTACTATCCTATTAACTAGACCTTTATTAATAACTTCTTATTAGAACTTAAGGATAGGAAGTATAAATAGTAGATTTATATAAGTAGGTAGAGAACTTCTACTAGTACTTTAAGTAATAGGTTATAATAGTATCCTAGTTATAAATATAGGCCTATTAGGTAATATAGTTAATACGGTTTTTCTAATAATAGAGTAGGGTACTAGCTATTCTAGTAGAGTAACTAGTCTTATAATAATACTTACCCCCTATTCTTACCCTTTTAAAATAACTAGGCTTATTAAATAAATTAATAGCCTTATTAAAGCTAGTAGTTTTATTAAAACGCCCCTTAAATCTTACCTCTAGTATAAAGGCTTTAAATTATAACTGGCCTAGTAAATATATTAGATTCTATATAGTAACCTAATTAACCTTTACTCTAACGACTATTATAATCTATAAGGCTAGGTTAAGGGAATTACTAGCTAGGTAGTTAATTATAAGATAATTATATACCGCGCTTTTTATTATAATAAGTATACTAGGCTATTATAAAGGATATAGTAGAAGACTTTACTAATAGTAATCCTAATAGTTATTAGGAGTATTATACTATAATATAAGGCGACGCTTACGGCGTTAAATAACTAGACCTATTATAAGATTAGTATAACTCTTTCTATATAAGTAAGTCTTTAGGAGTAAATAAGGACCTTATTAACTATAGTTAATAAAGACCTAAAGTAAACTTTATAGATTAGCCTAATATAAATATTTATACCTACTCCTCTTATACCTTTATATTCTTATTAAGAAATAAGTTATTTAGTTATCTATAAAAGTAATATTAGATAGTATAAAAGCTTTTTATAACTATATCCGCCCCTATATTAGCTAAGAAGATAACTATAACCTATCTTATAACGCCTATTAATTAATTAGTATTAGTAGAATTAATTATTCTTCTAGACTAATTAAAAGCCCTAGGATATAGCTTTAAGGGATAGAAATATACTACTATTAATATAGTATAATCTAAGGCTAGTAAGTAGACTAAAGTCTACCTTAATAGCGGCTATTCTATTATATTAATTAACTAAACCTATTTTATAAGGATACTATTAAATATAGAAATTAAAAAGATAGTATCCCTAATACTAGTATAAGGTATTAGTAATAAAATTATAAAAACTAATAAGTATACTCTAGTTAAATTATTTATTAGTAGAATTATTAGTAAGAGACTAGTAACCGCCTTAGTAGGTATAGAAGTTTATATTATAAAGGATCTAAAGGCTAACCTACTTATTAGTAATAATATCCTAGTATTATAAAAGGTAATCCTAGATTTTAGTAAGTAAATAGTAATATTAGATTCTTATTAAGACCTTATATTACTAACTAGAGTTTATATATAGTCGTCGCTTAATATTAAATATACTATTAAGACTAAGGCGTCTATTATTATTCTACTATACTTAACTATCTAGGTACTCGTAGTTTATAAAGGAGATATCCTAGCTAATAGGGACTTCCTATTTAAACCTAAATATACTTAAAACTTCGGCTTTAAAGGAGGTATCTTTATATATATTACTAATTCGTTTATATTAGAAGTATATATATTTAATACTTCGCTTATATTAATACGGCTACCTTAAAAGGTACGGCTTAGATTACTTATTAAGTATAATTAAGACGGCGCTTATCTTACTATATTAGTAGATACTTATAAGGCCGCTAGTAATATAAGCTTATAAAAGACTATTATAAAAGGCTTTACTATCCTAGTAATAGTAGTATATATTAGTATAGTATAGCCTTCTATAATAAGGACCTTAATTTTAATAGTAGATCCTACTATAAGGACTAGTTAGGAATATAGTACTACTATTAACGTGGCGTCTATAGTATATAGTAGTACTATACTACCCCTTTACCTATAGTATATAGAGGAGGGAATTCCCCCTAGAGGGAAGGGTAGCGATTAATCTTACTATTAATAAGAATAGAGAGTTCTATATATATATATACTATTTATAGTACTTAATAGCCACGTTATTATATAATACCCTTATATTCTAATTACTCTACCTTATTTAGGGGTAGTAGCCTAACTATTAGTAAGATAAGTAGAGAAGGGTTATTATAAGTATAAGGTAAAAGGGTTAATTAACTAGTATAGATAACCCGCTTAAATATAAGGGACTAAGCTTATAAAGAAAGTAAGTCTTAAGAATTAGTTAATAAATTAATAATAGATATATTATAATTATAATTAACTATTTAAAGGTAGCTATTAGGTATATAAACCTAGTTCCTACTACCTAAAACCTAAGAAGTACTATTATAAAAGATATAAGAACTTAAAGAAGAAGTCTTTAAGAGGTAGTAGATATAAGATTTATAATAATATTCATAAGAGTTAGAGTAGGAAATATATATTAATAATACTACTTAAGCAGGCTATTAATATTACCTATTATTAATAAAAGAATTAGAATTAAAGTATCCTTAATATAAAACTTATATTCTTAGGTTATAAGACTTATATATATATAATAGGAAGTTAGTATAAGAATATTAAGAATAGTTTAATAATATAATTAATATAATTAAAATAAGTATAACCTATTTTCTTAATAACTTTATAAAAATCTAATATATAGCCCTAGACCCTAAGGTTATATAGTATAAGTATATAAAGGATATATTAAAGGATAAATAATTCTAAGAATACTTTAATAATTTCCTAATAGATTAAATAAAAGATCCTTAAAATTAATACCTTATAATTAGTAAATATTACTTAGAAGTTAAGTAAAAGGAATATTAAAAGATTATAAACTTTATAAATTACTTTACTAGGTTAGAAATATAATTTAAGCTATTAATAGAGTATATACTCTATAATAACCTTTTAAATAAGTTATATAAAGATCTTTATAATTAACTTATAATATAACTTAATATCCTAGAAATAAGGGATACTCTTATTATATTAGTAACCTAATTAGAGCCTTATATAATACTACTTATATATAAAGATTAAAGGGATAATACTCCTACTAGGGGTTAATATCCTTAAAGAGGAAGAGGAAATTTTTAAGGGTAAAGAGATAATAGCTTATATATAAAGTAAGAAGGGTAGAGTATTATTAAGGTATTATTATACTTTCTTTAAAGGCCTAAGCCTAACCTTTCTACTATTAAGTATTATAATTATTAAAAGAAGGGATATATAACTAAGGATTACTAGAGTATAAAATTAATAGTTATAAGTATTATAACTAATAAGCTTATAACTAATAAGATATCTAATAATGAGCTAGTTAAAAAAGGCTTAAATTTAAAAAAATCTTAAGTATTATAATTATATCTACTATTATAATATAAGGGAAGAAGTAAATATAATAACTTATTATTATAATATAAGTAGAGCTTAAGAGCTTATAAAGAGAATTTATTATATTAATTAACTTTAAAGTAGATATTAATTATATTAATATATACTTAATAAAGGAGTAGGATTAAAAAATAGACCCTAGCTCTAATAATACTTTATATAATAGAGTTAAAAACTTAATATTATTACTAGGTTCTTATATAAGAAAAATTAAACTTATTAATTCTAATAGTATTATATAATATTATAAGGGCGCCTTTTATATAATAGTAAACTTTAATTATAACTTCTACCTTAGGTATTTATAATTAGAGGAATAAAATTCTTAAGTAGATTAACTTATATAAAACTAGTAATTCCTTATTAAAGAAAGTAATATTAAAGAGTACTTTAATACTATTAAAGCCTTAGAGAAGTAGCTTAATAATATTATATTTATTATAATATACTTAAAAGTAGGTAATAAAAGCCTACTATTTAAAATTAAGCTCTCTTTAAAATTTTAAGAATTCTAAGATATCTTTTTAATTAAGAATATTAGGGTATTACTAGCTTATATATATTATAATTATATAATTAATATAAAGGAGAATAAAGAACCTCCCTTTAACCTACTTTATAACTTATTAAAGAAAAGATTACGCGTATTAAGGGAGTACTTTAAGTAAACTTTAAAAAAGGAGTAGATTTATTATTTTATAAACTTAATAGGTATACTAATTCTTTTTATACTAAAAAAGGATAGAATATTATATTTATATATTAATTATAAGGCGCTTAATAAGATTATAATTAAAATTATTACTTATTTTTATTAATTAATAAAATATTAATAAGATTAATTAATATTAAGTACTTAATTAAGTTAGATCTTAAGGATATATATTATTACTTATAAATAAGAAAGGGTAATAAATAGAAGATTATATTTTATATAAGGTATAACTATTTTAAATATATAATTATACCTTTTAAACTTATTAATATATCTACCTTATTTTAAGTATATATTAATAAGGCCTTAATAGGACTACTTAATATTATATATATTATTTATTTAAATAATATTCTTATCTACTCCTAGGATAAAAAGTCTTATATTAAAGTTATAAAGGTAGTATTATAATATCTTTATAAATTTAAACTTTATATTAACTTAAAGAAATATAAATTTATAATAATAGAGGTAGAACTCCTTAGCTTTATTATTAATTATAATAGTATATATATAAATCCGTGTAAAGTAGATACTATAATAAAATAGCTAGAACCTAGAAGTATTAAAGATATTTAAATCTTTTTAAATTTATTAATTTTTATTATTAATTTATTAAATACTATTCCTTTATTATTATAATCTTAATAGACTATCTAAAAAATAATTATTTATATATTAAAAATAGAAAGTTAATATTAAGTAATATTATAAGAGTAGTATTTAAGTAGTTAAAGTAACTGTTTTAAAAGATATTATTACTTATATATTTTAACCTTATAAAAGAAATCTAACTAGAGATTAATACTTTAATTTTAATTATTATAACTATTTTATTATAAAAGTTCTTAATTAATATTAAAGGGATAGAAGTAGAGTAGTATCTTATTACCTTCTACTCTTATAAGTTATATTTAGTAGAAACTAGATATAAGACTTATAACTAGGAACTACTTATAATAGTTAAGGTATTCTAGGTATAAAGGTACTTCTTAGAAGGTAGCTTATACCTAATTATAATAATTATTAATTATAATAACTTAAGGTATTTCTAAATAATAATATTATTAATAAAGAGATAAGTATATTTAGTAATAAAGCTTATAATATATAACTTTAAGATATACTATTATATAAATATTAAAAACCTAGTTAATACTCTATTAAAGTAATTAAATTATATATTAATAATAGATAAAGAAGATACCTATTTATTAATATTATAAAATAAGTTAAAGAATATTAAATATATTTCTTTTAATAAGTATTATATATATAATATTTATAAAGGTTTATAAGATAATAAGGCTTATAATTATAAATAATATAAAAGGTTAAAGATAGGGCTTAAAAAACTTTATACCCTAAAAATAGAGGAGAGTAATATACTCTTAAAGATATAAAATAGTATAAGTAATAATTTAAACCCTATTATAAGATAGTTTAATATTAATTAAATAGTATTTAAAAGTTATATTATAACCGCGTTAATAATAGAGCGCGTATAAAATAAATATAATAACTTAATATTAAAGATACTTTAATATCTCTAAAAGGGAGATAAGGATATTTATAATAAAAAATAATTATTAAAGTCTTAAGGTTATAAAAAGGCTATTATATATCTTTATTAATAGATAAGATAAGGGTCCTTTATAAAGGTAATATAATTTTTATACCTAATAATAAAGTAATTAAATAAGAAATCTTAAAGCTTTATTATAATAACTCTTATACTAGTTACTACTTATAGAAGTATATATAAGAGCTTATTAAGTAGAAGTTCTATTAGAAATTAATAGGATAAAATATTTATAATTATATATAAGAATACTTAACTTATTAATTAATAAAGCTATATATATATATTATTTATAATATACTATTATTATTACTAATACTTATAAGACCTTTTTAGGAAATTATAATAAATTTTATTATAAATCTCCCTTTAAATAAATAAAAGGGTAGTATTTATAATATAATTTTAATAATTATAAATTATTATATTAAGGTAGTTAAGTATTTACCTATTATAAAGATAGTTAATATTATTAATATTATTAACTTATTATATTATAAAACCTTCTTAAAGTTTAATTAATTAAAAGATATTATTAGTAATTAAAGGATAATATTTATAAATAGCTTTTAAGTGGTTATATATTATTATATTAATATAAAAAGAAAGCTTAATACTACTTTCTATCCTTAAATAGATAGTTAAATAGAGAGATAAAATAATATACTTAAATAGTATTTATACTACCATTCTACCTAAAGATAAGATAATTAAATAGAGTTACCTTATTTAATAGAGTTTATATATAATTATATAAAGTATATTAATATTAGGTTACCTTTATATAAAGTACTTTATAATTATTTACTTAAGTTAAATATAAAGCTTTTGAAGCTATTATTAAGAGAAATCCTATTAATATAAAAAAGGGTTAAATTACTTTAAAAATAAAGGGAAGGTTTAAAGTAATATTTATATTAAATATAAGTTATATAAATAGAGTATATAAATAAATAATAAAAGTAAAGATAATATAATATAATATAAGTAATTATATCTTATTAAATATAAAATATATTAAATTAATATAAATTATTATAATATTATTATAATATTATTTAAAGCCTTTTAAAGTCTTTAATTATATTAATAATTAGGTATATAAGTTATAATTACTTAATATATTTTATATTTATAATATCTTTTATATCTTACTTATAAAGTTATATAAAAGTAATAATAAGAGTATTATAAGAGCTTTATAAGTAGAGCTTATAAAAAATAAAGATAAATAGGAAATTAAAATTATTTTTAATTATAAGATCTTATATAATAAACCTTAATATTTAATTAAGTAGAAGGGTTAATCTTATAATTATAATTAATAGTTATATAAGTAGGACTTAGTTAATATACTAAATATACTTAAAAGATTTAAGTATAATTACTTAAAGTTATAAAGTTTATATTATAAAGGAGGAAAGAAGATTTCTATTACTATTAATAAAAAGAAAAAAAAAGGAAGAGGATACCTAATATAACTAAAGTATTAAAGGTATTATAATAGAAGACTACTATATTATAATAGTAGTACTACTAGACCTAGACCTATTATTAGTAGTAATAAGAGTATTTTCTTTATTATCCTCTTTTTTATCTTTTATAATAGGAGGAAGGTACTCTTATATTATATTAGTAAGGCTTTAATAAGGCTTTAAAAGGGGAGATAGAGTAATATATAAATATTAGTAAAGGATATTAAGAATATCCTTAAAGGTATTTATAATCTAGCTAGTAATAATAGAGTCTACCCTAGTAGGAGTAATAATAGTAGTAGGGGTAGAAGAGGTATAATAGAGGTAGTAATAATACTATTAAATAAGCTTATTAAAGGTTTACTAAAATCTAGTAAGTTAAGGGAGGTTAGAGCTAGTATCTAAAGTAGTTATAATATTTAAAGATTAAAGAAGGCGCGTATAAGTATAATAAATAGAGGTAGAAATCTTCTATTAATATTTAATATTAAGATCTTTATAATAATTATACTTTATAAAGCTAAGGGAGGCGCGTATATAAAGTATACTACTACTAAAAAAAAATAAAGCTTTAATTAAAAGTATTAAACTTATAATTCTTTAAATTAAAATATAATATATTAAAGGTATATTATATAAGATAATATAAAGATAGGTTATAAGTAGCTTAATAAAGGAGGTTAAGTATTATTATAAATAGAGGGGATAGTAGTAGTCTTCTTTAATTAATAGAGGGTAAGTTTATTATTAAGGATTACTTATAAAATAACTACTAGAAGTATAAAGAGATATAATAAGGCGTAGAGGGGGTAATAATATAAATAAGAATTAAAAAGGACTTAATATAATTAATAAAAAATAAAGATATTATAATTAAAAGAATAATATTAAAGTTATATAAAGAAGGTATACCTTAAGTATTTAATAAACCCTTAATAATAATAACTTCTTATTTATTTTAAAATATTAAGACTCCTAACTACTTTTATAATAAATTAATAAAGGATAATAGGAAGTATAATAGGAATATATTATAATATAAGGATTATCTATAAGAGTATTATCTATAATTATTATAATTTAATAGAATTATATATTCCTTAAGGCTTAGCTTAGAGGGCCTTATAATTAATTATATTATTACGCTCTTATTAGAGGTATATTCTATTATTAAGGGAATATCTTTTATAAATTATAACCTTTTATATTCTTAAAGCCTAAGAGCTTAGATAGGGAGATAATTATAAGGACTAGTTAAGAATATAGTACTACTATTAATATAGCGTTTATAATATATAATAGTACTATACTACCCCTTTACCTATAATATATAAAGGAGGGAATTCCCCCTAGAGGGAAGGGTAGTAATTAGTCTTACTATTAATAAGAATAGAGAGTTCTATATATATATATATATATATACGTACCGTTTATAGTACTTAATAGCCACGTTATTATATAGTACCCTTATACCTACTCTTAAATATATACTACCTAGTAGTATTATAGTCTATAGACTACCTAAGGTAGCATAGAAAATTACTAAAGTAGTAGCTAAATTCCCTAAGATCTAGACTAATTAGGGTATAATAGTAGACGTCCCTAAAAGCGAATAGATATTAATACCGTTAAAGCCTAATATAAATCCTAAGCCCTTATATATATACCTAGTTAGTTAGAAAGATAAAGACCTAATTAATAAGATATTTAGAAAGTTATATTCCTAAGGGAAAATATTATAGTTAAACTAATTAATACCTTTCAACTACCCCGTTTTTATAGTCTAGTAAGATACGCTAGAAGGACGTAAGGGCCGTATAGTAGTAGATATACGCGGTCTAAATAAAATTACTTAATTAGATAGTTACCCCTTACCTTTATAGTTAGAACTTACCTCTATAGTAGCTAATTTCCTATTTATATCTACTATAAATAGTACTAGTTAGTTTTATTAATTTATTATATAGAAATAGGACTAGTATAAGCTTATAGTTATTTTATATTAAGGATAGGAGTAGTACTATATTACTCTAATAGGCTATAAGGGCTCTCTACCTTATATTTAGAGATAGACTAATAAGCTTCTCTATCCTTTTAGGAAGTTTATAAGAGTTTATATAAATAATATAATTACTTTCTTAAAAACCTTACTAGAGTATCTTATATACTTATAAGTGCTATTTAGTCTCTATTAAAGCCGTTAAATTAGTCTTAATCTAAAGAAAATATTCCTTAGCTACCTATCTATTACCTTACTAGATTAAAAGGTAGATTCCCTTAGCCTATCTATATTAGAGGAGAAACTTAAAGTAATTAATACCTTACTATTCCTATTTTTATTATAAGACCTTAAGATCTTTCTAGGACTTATAAGCTAGTTATACTTATCTATCCCTAGATATATTTAGCGTACGGATCCGTTATAAAAATATAAGACTAACCTTACTAACTCCCTTTCTAAGGGTGTTAAAGGCTTTATAAGAAAGATTTAATTTATATAAGTAGTATATAATCCTACTAATAATAAGAAGAACGCTTTTATAAATTTAAAGTCCGCTTTTAGTAGTCCTACTTTCCTTATTTATTTTAATAAAATAAGGATCTTATTTATAGATCTATACGCCTCTAAAAAGTAGGGATTTATAGTAATAATCTATTATATTAAGGATAATATAATAGAAGGCTTTCCTAGGACCTTAGTTTAACTAATAATATTCCTTAGTAAAATACTTAACTAGGCTAAATAGAACTACTAGCTAACTAAACTAGAGGTAGCTAGTATTATATAAGTTATAAGATAGACTTACTACCTTATTAAATTATCTTAGAAACTACTAATAATTTTTTATATTAATTACTTAGTAGTAGTACCTATCTTATATTAAACTAGTCTTACTACTTCCTTAATTAATAAACTTAATTTATAGTGAATTCGCGCCTTATTATATTTATTATAATTTAACCTAGTAGTAAAGTATAAATTAGGAAAATCTAATATTATCCTAGATATACTATCTAGACTTTAAGGGGATAGGAAGAACTCTATTAATACTATTAGAATATTAGATACCTTATATATTAAAGGCTTTAATAATAAGGGCCTTATTAATTATAGTTAATAAGAGGCTATTATACTTAATACTTTATATATAACTACCTTTACTAAGGCTTACCTATAGTATAAGAACTTACTAAGTCTTATTTATTATATTACGCTTATTAAGATATTAGAGGAGTTTAAAAAGCACCTTACCTAGGCGTATTAATAGGATAGCTAATAGTCCTAGCTACTAGGAATACTTATACCACTAAATAAGGACCTAGTTAAGACTTTATAAGGGTTATACTTTAAGGTCTATAATAGACTAATCTATTATATAAACTTCAATAATAGCCGCGAAAGATTATATATACTAAATACCTTAGAAAAAGATATATTCTAGCTAGCCTATAATTAGTAGTATTATAGTAGGTATTATTATACTTATAAATAAATAGTAGTATCTCTATATATCTATTACTTATAATAGTACCTATAGACTTATATAGAGTACTATCTAGACTATTAACTTAACTAGATAAAATAATATAAACCTTATAGAAGTATAGCCCTTATAGATAGGCCTACGGTTCCCTTCTATATTATAGTAATAGATTTTATTATAATACTTCTACTAATAGGTATAGAAGGCTATAATAGCCTCCTTACTATTATAGATAAATTCTTAAAAAGGGTTTTACTTATACCTAGATAGACTATTTAGATAGCGGCTTAATAGGCTAACGTAGTTCTTACTAATCTTATAACCTATAATTAAGGTATACCCTATAGGATTATTAGTAATAGAGATAGTAAGTTTATATTATCCTTCTAGAGAATAGTATTTTAAAAGCTTAGCTGCGAGCTATTAACCTTAACGGCCTACTACGCTTAAATAAATAGCCTATTAGAGTAAATAAATTAGATAGTTAAAATTACGCTATAATACTATATAATATAGAATATAGATAGTTCTAATTAAAGTATAGTCCTTCCCTATATATAGGGATACCTTAATAACTCTAAAAGTTAGGTAACTAGCGTTTCTCCTAATAAGGTACTTTATAATTTTAATATCTAGGATACCCTTATTATACTCTTATAGTAGCTTCTTATAAAAGACTTTAGCCGCTTATAATAGCTTAAATAAGACTAGGTAGAGGAGTTAATAGCCTTTACTAATATATTCTCTAAACTATATTATAATAGGAGATATAAAGTAGTATTAATAGAGGTAGGTAATAAAGCCTACCTTAGGCTTAGGGGAGGTTATAAGATCCTAGGGGTAATAAATTTAAAACTCTATTAATAATATATAAGGCCTTTTAAGGTAATTAAAAAGGTTAGGCTATTAGCTTATTAACTTTAGCTTAGCCTACTTATATATATTTACCCCGTTATATCTATTACTTAGCTAGAACTATTACTAAAATTATTAGATCCTTATACTTAAGTTTATAACTATTAACCTCTACTAGTAAATAAAACTAATAGCCTTATTAATAAATTAGATAATTATAAAATAGAGGTAATTATTAGTAAACGCGTATCTAGAAGGAAGGTTTAGTATCTAGTTAAGTAGAAGGGTTATAGTTATAAATATAATATATAGTATAATATAGCTAATCTCTATAATATATAGTAAATAGTAAATAAGTATAGTACTTAGCCTACCTATTAACTTCGTTATTATTATTAAGGACCTTAATAATATATAATATAGATATCGCTTTTACTTCTTTATAGTAGTATTATTATATATATAGCTAGTAGTTACCTTAGCTAGCTTATAGAGAGCGGAAGCCTTCTACTAGGCTACTTTATACCTAGGAGAGGCTTTACCTCTCTAATAATCAATTAATAATTACAATTAGTCTATTAGGTACTTACTACCTTAATAGGCTATTATTAAGATAAAAGGATAGTATACTAAGTAATAAAGTAAACTAATTAGAAAATAACTTAATAGAACTATAAAATACTATATTTTCTAATATCTAGGTAATTTTTAGCTTTATAATTAACTAGATAATAGTATTAGGGGTTATAAAGAAAAGTATTTTTTTTTAGTAAGATAGTATAAGGTATCTTAGGTATAAAGACTTATAAGTAGGACTATATTTAAATATTTATTTAAATATAAATATACTAGTAGGATATTTAAATATAAATATACTATTTTAGGATATTTAAATAATATTTAAATATATCTAATTATAGTTATATACTAAAAATAGTATATATTTTTAGTATATTTAGTTAGATTATATAATAAAGTACTATTTATAATACTTAGTAATCTAGACTAGCTTACTAAGTATATAATTTATTACTAATCCTACTAATTTATATAAAGTACTATTTTAGATAAGATATTTAAATAGGTATTTAAATATATTTAGTTAGATATTTAAATATAAATACGCTACTATAATATTTATATTCGAATATAAATATCGCCCTAGTATATTCGAATATCAATGAATTTGTTACACTGCACTTAGGTGCGGTTTCCGGGGTGACTCTGCTTCCCGTTAGCGCCAAATCAAGACTTTTGGTGTCAGCCTCCGTACCTGACTACTTACATAGAGCAGGCGGGCCGATGACATACTCCTTCGTCCCTCATTACATTGGCAACTTCAAGACAGATCTCACTCTCGCTCTGGACTCTAAGAAGGCTGAAGATAATGAACCGCATCTCTTTATGATAGCTTTCCTTTTGTCAGCGCAACCTTTCATTCCTAGATTTTAATGGTAATCCACGATTTTTGAGTACAGTATTATGACATAGGAACGGTAATTTCATTAGTACGACTCTATCACCGCTCCGTTCATTAAATTCTAGAGCATATTCGTTAAGATATAGGGGTTTTAAGAAATCGATGGATTCCATAAGAAAATGCGAAGAAACGCCTCAGATCTTCAACCCCTTTTAGCATGTGCAGTTTCAATGCGATTGGCGTGCTGCAACACTACAACCCCGACCCTATAATTACTAATTAAAATATAGATTAACATTTAACGCTTATAACATATACCTAAGTAGGCTAAAAGATATATATTTCTTTATAATATTTAATACTTTAAAACTTATAGAAATCCGTCTACGAAGGTAGAAGATATAATTGATTCTATAAGTACGCCCACCATGTACTACTTAGCCAATCGCATTGAAACTGCACACGCTAATTATATATTCTATCAACCAAATCCGGATGGAATTTCATAAACGGAAACGGCGATAGGGTCGCATTACCATTAGAATCTAACTGTACCATTTTACCTATAGACTTACATGAATTCTAAGTGAGGGAGCGCGATTATCTCCGCGCCAAGTATTCCAGAGTCTTGTGTGTGTGGCACAGAGCGCGTCGGGCGTTTGCCTGCTCGGCATTAATGGTACTTTACCCGCTTGCTGGACATCATTCAGACAGCCACGCCTCTACTTGCCAGGTGCAGGCTCCATGATCTCCTTACAATGGGACCTTGGAGTCGACCTAACGTCTGAAGTGCTACCCAGAGTTACTAAGTCAGACCTTTCAACGGTTATGGTAATACTTCAGGATGCTGCCTTTGTCTGCGCATTCGCCTGGTTTGTCTTATCGCTTGGCTTTTCCTATTGTGTGGAAAGAGTAAGGAGACTAATTGCTGCGAAGGATTCTCTACCGGAGCTGGCAGATTTACATGAAACCTAGGGAGGAGCTCGAGGAACTACTAGGTCTTGATATCCCCCCAGTACCTGAAGTGTCTTTGGCTGGTATTACCTCGGATTCAGTTCTACTCTACTGGAAGCCGCTAGATGTGCAGACTGCGTCTCTAAAGCTTTCTATACGAGTCAATGGAATCAAAAGTTAGGGCTCTTGCGCTTGCGCGCGCCCCGAGAACTCACTGTGCAGTGCTGAATTATTGCTATAATAGTTGGGGAGTTCGGCAAAGGCGACACATCCATCCAAATTTCCGGCCTCAAGCCTGGTAATTACTACAATATTCGCGTATTAGCAACAAACACAGCAAACTTTACAACCCAAGGCCCTCTCATACGTCTACGCACCATCCCAGCGACTTCACCTGATGAAGACGGCATACATACACCCGGAGATGCTGCTAGCCAAGATGAACCCGCCGCTGTCCATGCCATATCGACGCGGTTCGAGGCAGCTCTCCTATCACCTCCCGCTCGGGAATCGACTGCGTCTCAGCATCAGACAAAACGGACAGTCTCAGGGCGGCGGAACTCGCCAGTAGCCTCAGTGGCGGAGCAGAACGTCGGACAGAGCGTATTAAGTAGTAGCAGTGATGAAGATGAATCTCCAGAGGCGATCCAAAAATTAACAGAAAGGCTTAATTCACTGAGGAATGAAACGGAAAGAACAGACAGAGAGACCCTCGAGGAGGATGAGGAGGCTAAACGTCAGCTAGCGTATTTGACCAAGGAGAGAGACCGCCTCAAGCAAGAGTACAGAGAGAAGGAAGAAACTAGCGCGGAGCTTCGCAGGCACGGTAACCATCTGGATAAGCTTAACAGAACAGCTCAGAGCAGGAGAGCAGCAAAGGAGAAACAATTGCAACAGAAGAAAGCCGACAGGCAGAAAGTCAAAGATGATATCGCGAAGTGGGAGAAAGAGACGATTGAGATGAGCAGAGAAACGGAGGATATGATCAATGAAAATGCTGAGATCATTGCTACAAAGGACAGAGATGTATCAGAAATCAGGGATGGCATGGCTGAAGACCTCGCCGTGATCAAGACTTTGGAAGAAGATATTCGTATGAAGGGAACCCAGATCAAGGCGTTAGAGAAAGAGCAGGAAAGGATCAATAGCGAGGATAGCGGAAGCCAAGAGCACGCAAGAATTGAGCGAGAGAAAGATCAAGTGTGGGAGGCACGAATGCAGGCTATCCAAGCCCAACTAGGATCCCTATGGCAGACTTTGCAACATGCGCAACAAGAACAGCAGCAAGCTGAGGAGCACTTGTCTTGGTGGATGACAAAGCGAGCAAAAGCTCCAGAATTATTTGCCCCTTTAACATCGCTAGATTTGGCAACCGCCATTCACCGGAGTTGGTCACGAAGAAGCCGCCAGCCCAATTCGCGCACAAGCACAATCTCGTCCCCTTCAGTAAGCTATCAAAATGGGCCAACGGCATTCAAGAACTCTGCTGCCATATGTCCGCCTTTTGCAGTAGGTTCAGCAAACTTCAATATGGGTAATGGAACGAGTGTCCCTCCTGTTGTTGAGAGAGCGAACATGTCAAGAGCGGATGTTGACATACTAACCAACAGCGGTCCCGTGAGCCCAGCTGCAGGCAATCTCTTGCCTTCAAACCTTTTCCGGGATGATGATGTGGCGACCCAGCGCTTTCCTGATCGCAACGGTCAAGATGCCCGTACTAGTAGTTCGGATCAATTCCTCGGCCACGCAATGACATATTCGGACGCTTCGGCCCCTGGACCTTACACGCCTAGGTCTGCAAATAGCAAAGCAGGAAGCATGCTCTCAAGCCCTCACGAAAGCTCACAGAATCTCCAAGGCTACCAGTTTCGTCCAGACCCCTTCATCGAAGGCGACCAGCAAGTCTCATATTTGACTAAGTCGCCGTCAGGTAGCTCAGTAGCTGCAGACTCTAATACCTTGGCCACCAGCAAGCTTGCTCATCTCTTCTCTTCAACGTTCACTCGTCAGCGCGGAAAATCAGGCAGTCAAGAGCCTCCTTTGCTCGGCACACTGAAGCAAGGACAAAGCCAGTCTTTTCCACGAAATTTGGAGCAGGATACGATCGATTCAGACGGACACCGAAGGCGGAAAGGAAATTACGGCAACTGGGCAAATCCAGTGGCAGGCCTTCTAAATCGTAACACCAGCACCCCGGGAATATCAAGAATTGGCACGGATCCTACTGCTTCAACTCGCAGAAGTCGACTCAACGTATTCGGGCCCAAGATAAATAGCTTGGATCCCGCAGGCTTTGGAGAAACTATTCCGTCTTCTAGACCGTCTTCCACCTACTCCTACGACCAATTACTTGCGAGACCTTCGAGTGATAGCCAGCGCTTTGGATGGCCAGTAGCGGATAGTATTCCCAATCGAAACAGCCCATTGGGCGCACATTCGCATTGGTCCGGTGGGCCGTGGTCGCGTGCCCCATCGCGTCATCCTTCAGTACAACATGGTTCGACGAGCAATCTCTCCATCGGCAGTACTCCACTAGATTCGGACTTATACCCGGGTTTCCCTTCGAAACAAAGCACGGAGCAAGCTCCGATAGGCACCCGACCTCGTTCTTCTCAGAGGCCTATCACACCAAAACTGAATCCGGCAGCTCCAACGTTTAAGACATTATTTACTCGTGGAGATCCGAAGAGATCAGCGAGGGGCGAAAAAATTGGTGGTAGGACAGCCGAAATATCAAAAGACAGAGAAAATGAAAGGGAGGAGTTTGAGGAGTTTGAATCGATATATGAATCTTCGCCCCAGAACCCCCGCTCTTCTCGAGATGCCCGGTCGGTTACAACTGCAACATCGACTGCGAATTCTCACGATTCGTTCGATCGCTCCACGTCTGGCACGCCTTCGGAGGCTATAACGCCTTCTGGGCCCAAGGAAACGTTTATCCAAAAGATCACCCGCAAAAGCAGCTCAAGCAAATTCAACGTTCCGTGGGCCAAGGAACGAGGCTTCTTCTCCAAGCGAGCAGGGGAGCCATCTACGCCCGGGGAGATCGACGAAGATATTGCCAGCGATAATCAATTTGGTAAGAGTGTGGAGAGTTCCAGCAGTACGCCTCAGCTAGAAAAGCCCGGTCGATCCAGTCTCTCGTGGCCCAATATCAGGAGGAAGTCAAGGAAGGGCGATCAGGCTCTGGCTGAAGCTGCCGAGAGGGGAAGTGAGGCATCATATGATGACGACGCCTGAGGAATATGTTTCCCATCCGATTTTTCAATACCATTGAATTACAATCGTTGTGCAGGCTCAACATGTCAACCTCTCAGGAGTCGGGATAAGCTCTGGGATTTCCATGATCGACGATGCAAAGACGCTGTAAACTCGACCGTGGTCGACACTAATTGCGTGGTGGTATGAGCAAGCGGTGTTCTAGTATAGCTTAGCATGGCATAGCATAGAGCAGAAGTCTTCGGATCGCTCAATGGATAAACAATGACTTTACTCCAATATTCACGACGAAGCCACAGAGGGTAAGAGGTGCCTTTTCGCAAATGGCATATAGCACTGTTACTTAGCATGTTGGAAAGTACGCGAGGGGATGCTATTCCCGTGATAATTACCCTCATCCTACCTTATGCAGGAGAGAAGTTATATACCCTTTCAGCTTAGCGCCTTCAAAATTAGGTACTTGAGAGGATATATAGACGTCGAACCCTTAGTAGCTGGGCGCGTTAGTGGATCTCTGGTCTAGGTACTCTATGGCAGCAGTAGGGCTATAAAGACAGTGTAATATCCCACTCCCGTCGTGCTAAAATCAGGTGTGGCTTCGTGGAACGGCGCTGGCCGGAAAAGATGCCAAGGAGCCTTGGCGACCAAGGTCCTCGGAAATTTGAAAACAGCCATGACTTGTGGCCTTTCGCAATCTCAATCACGAAAGGCAAAACCATGGACACAGCAGCCTATCTCACTAACCAGGGTTGGCGCGGTGATGGACACGCACTCCACCATTCAGGTCGCGGAATCACCAAACCCATCCGGGTCTCCCAAAAACTCGATGTCTACGGCCTTGGCAAGAAGAAGCATGACGCACACGCCGATCAGTGGTGGGCAAGGGCCTTTGACGCGACGCTGAAGGGGATCAATAGCACAAAAGATGGAGTTACGGGGAAGACGGAAGGCATCAGCGAGGGTGCACCTGCCCAGGCAACACAGATTGTCGGTGTGGGTGGGGCAAAGTGGGTCGGACAGCGCGGTCTGTATAGTAACTTTGTGAGAGGTGAGTGTTTGGGCGGTACTTTGACACCGCCCGAGGAGCAGAAGCCAGATGGTATTGAGCGGAACGAGAACGGGATTGATCGAGTCGACGAGCCACAACCTAGGGCTTCGACGGAGAAGAGAAAGGGATCAAAGAGACGACAGCAGGGGAAGAACACCAATGTGAATTCTCCCGTGATGGTTTACCAAGCGGCTGTACAGACTACCTCACTGGAACCAACACCGACAGTGATTGTTGGCCAAGAGACGAAGGAAGAGCGACGGCAGAGAAGGAAGGAGAGGCAAGCTAGGAGAGCTTTGGACAACGGCGCTATGCGTCATGTCCTACCAGCCCAGACGGAGGCGAAGCTTGATGAGTGTTTGAAGATTGGAAGGTCTAAGCGGCCGAAGATAGTGAAGCCGTGTCCGTCTACCGGGATGGACTCAGCAGTATCAGAAGATGTCACGAGTGGTTTGGAATCAAGGTCAACCAAAAAGCGAAGGCGGATGGTGGTGGATGATGGTAGCGGATGAACATGGGAGTATTGCCCCCAGAGATATTGGAAAGGATAGCAGCAGTTGAGGCGGACTTTTCTGGTGTGGAAGGGAAGGAATCCCATATAACTTAAGCAAGAAATGTGATGTTATCGTTACGTCTCGGGGACGAAGTCCGAAATGGTTTATGGATAGGTAACTACGAGCATGTCCTTAGAGAGAATCGTGATGGGCAATCTTCTTATGATCGAAATGCTCTTGCGAAGGCCAAACATGAGAAGACATCTTGGGCACACCATGCCGATTGGAGATATGCAGCGGACTACGGTAGACACGATGATCTAACTTAATGTCTGCCGTTTCAGCAGACAAGTTCTGCGAGTCCTAGCCTGATTTGAGACGGTCTTGCGGGTGGGTTACTGACACAATGGATAGACCCCAGGGACTTAATGCAAGCTACCTCGTTGTGATATTGCTTGATCTGGGGGCCGCCCTGGCATTGCAACCGTCGACATAGGAGTATACATACATAATAATGGTCTCTCCGACTGTGTATCATGCAGCACGATCGACTGCTCAAATTGAATACTCTGAAAGGGGCTCCCAAATCAACGATCAATCGATCATCCAGAAGTCGTCCGTGATATTAGCAGTGTATTCCATAGTGGGATCGGCCTTTGTGCATCCCTATCCCTCCCCTTCTCCAGATTTTGGGTCCATGCCTTGACTTTCAGGTTTGGCAGCTACCCTCCGTGCTTGAAGTTTCAAAGTTGTGCACTACGAGGCTAAAGTAGATCGTTGGTTGAAAGGCATCACTGGTCGTCATCCATCACGGTGAACGATGCTTCCTTGCTGGAAAGTTTTGGGCCTTTCTTTATACATCCCCTACGAATTACAAGAACAGAATCCCTGGATGCAAGTTCAGAACCCATCGTCCTCTTCTCAGAGTTGAGAAAGTCGGCATTCCCAAAGTATGAAGGGTAGTTTGTATGATCTTATCGCTGGTCCCGTAGGCGTAATATATCTGTGGTAATTTCATCGAACGGCCGTTGCTCCAGTAGCAATCAAGTCTAATACACGACTGTCTTTGGGCCTTTCGAGCCCATGTTCACCTACCAAACACGGACATCGGTCTTGGCACTTGACATAAAGAGACAGTTGTTTACTCACTCGTAGGAGCCACTCAATCGTCGATGCATACTACAAAATGAATACTGGGAAATATTTGTGGCAGAGCGCTCACAACTCTCATACGCTTGTATTTTGAGGTCGACCAAGTGGTGCCCCAGTGGCGTTTGAACGCCATCTCGCATTGGTGAATGGTACGGAGTCAATATATAGTCTTGGTAGAGTATATAGCTCCCTGCATCAATCATCTGGTGGCTTGTGTGACAATATAAAACCCTCAATTTACAGACCTTCGCTATGCTATCGCCAGCGCAGACATATACCCGCAACGCCAAGGGTATACTTTCTATGTCAAGTCCTGCAAAACATGTTTTGGCATTCTGTAGGCTTTAGCATTGTAAACATCAGATGCCATGCATACAACATAGACTTCAGAAGAGCGTAATGCGCACACTTAGGCGCCGTCCCTCCCGAGGGTGCAAGAAGCGAACGGTACAAGTACGAGACTTCGAGCGATATCCTGCTCGAGGACTCGTCTGTATTGTCCGCAATGCTTAGGAACAATACATACTGCGGATTCAGAGGTCATCAAGAAGCTATGACCCCTGCGGCGAGAAGGTAGGAGACTGAACCGATTTTGAGAGTCAGTATGGCTCTTCGAAGCAGTAGATGGAATCGAAAACGCATCTTAAGAGTAGGGAGGTTCCAGAAGTTTTTAAGACTCAGAAAATCTTTTGTGCTAGGAAATCATTGGATAGGGAAAGGCCTACTCCTGGGGTCCATTGCGGCGACTGCGGGCTCTTTGCAGAGGCCGGACTGATCTGAGATCCCGGACTGATAAACGATGGCGAAGATGGCGAGCTTTCCAGCATTATAGCGTCAGCGTTAATGTTCGGAGGTTAAGATTAAAATGCAGGGCTCAAATAACATTCGGGACTGGCCGTGATATAACTCACTATGACCCAACAGGACTCGTAGGAGACTGTTAGACCGTCAGCATACTCAGTGTACTGATAAACAGGAGCATAAAATTTGACTGACATATAAAGGTGACGCTGGGCTGATTGTATTAGAGCCTTTGAAAGCTGGGGATGATGGCTGCGGGATAGTCAGCAGTGTCTTCTTCAGTCGGACTCTAGGGAACCAACAGAATACTGAGGTGATGTAGGACTATACTGAGGACTCTATATGACCGTGAGTTTAGCAAGGCTTTCAAGTTCGAAAGTGCATCGTCTTACCGTTGGTGATATTGAAGACGCGCCATAAGATGGCGAGGTTGGTCTACAGATACATTAGCAATGAGTGTGGGATGACGGTGTGTTGTTGCGCACGAGTATGAAGGGGACGTTGGACTGTAGGATGGGCTTGTAGGTGAATTGAAGCTAGGACTTGTCGGCCTGCACACCTAGTTAGTGGCGCCTAGTTAATACAGAAGAACGAGAAAGCTTACGAATATGCGGGACTTGATGGAGAGGGACCCATAAAAGCAGGGCTCGAGGGTGAGTAGGATGGTCTGATATATATCGTCAGTAGATGTTCTAATAAGGTGGAAGGAGGGAGACTTGCGAAGTGGGTGTGAAGGCGGGCGAGGCAGCTAATCATAATCCTCAAATTCAGTAATTGCCTTTGTAAGAAGACTCGTTGGGTTTAAAGACATGATTGAAGGGTCAATGGAGTGATGGCGCCAAATGGATCTTAAGGCTCGGACTTTGATGCAGAACAAGAAATCAATGGTTTGAGAGCACCTACCATATGCAGGTGACGCGGGTGAAAAGTGAGGCCTACGCAAGAGTAAGCTTTTGACTACGAGCGGTGGTGTCCATGAAGCTTCACTTACGAACTAGCGTATGCTCCTCCGGGGCTAGAAGGGCTGTAACCTGGGCTAGTTGGGGAAGTATTGAATGGACTCGTTGGCGAGGAGTTGTTGAAGGGACTGCTGGGAGAGTAACCCCCCGGACTTCTGCTAGAATACGGTGATAGCCCGCCGCCAAAACCTTGAGGCTGGTACTCAGTGAACCCACCAGGCGTAGCACCACCCGATTGGACAATAGGGGAGAATGAGGCGCCGTAATCTGGGCTTCCTAGATAGCCGTTGTCGTGCATGGGCGAGCCACTGTCATATGGTGTAGCTGCTCCATCAGCCGTGATACTGCCCTTGATACCGATGTTGGGCATAATCCCCAGTCGTGCATTATCACTGATACAGGTATCAAGCATGCGCTTGAGCACAAATGTTAGCACATTGTGTCCGGTTCCACTGAATTTATCAAGACTAACCTGATCAAGGAAAACCTCTAACTCGCCAGTTCCGACAGGGGCCAATTGGCCGAGCATTACGTTCTCTGAAACGCCACGGCAGTCGTCAAGCTCACCACAGGCTGCAGCCTCAAGAAGGATCTCAACAGTTTCCTCGAAAGAACATCTCATCAGTGCACCTGTGTCTGCTCTGTTGATCCCGTGACGCGTGACAGCCATTAGATGGCCTCGAGAAGTCATGACATCCACCAGCAATGCTAGATGGCGATGATTGACGTACGATCCATCAAAGGCCAAGACTTGAGTCAATTCTCGCATCAGAGCTGATCTGGTAGCTTCGATGCCAAATACTTCAAAGACTTCAATGAATGAGTTGGAATAGGTACGTGTCGTGTCTATTCCCGGTATGGTCAGGACTCGGCCAAGGGCAGACCCACTGGTGTCCAAAAACCATTCTTTGCAGAGGGGATCATCTTTGCTCATGACGAGCGATCCGTCATTAGCCTCGCGGACCTTTACACGTGTACTCAAGAATGCTCGATCGATGCCAGGAACACCCCTCAATGTGAGGGTATCCAGTATGTGGTGTTCAAGACGCTTGAGCATCGAGTCCTCTTCTACGTCGTCATCATCCTCACTTCCCTTACCATGATCTTGTATCATACGAACACGCACGACCTGATCATCAGCATTGTCATCACTAAAGATGACGGCGAGGTCCTTAGCATAATTTTCCTTAATCTTGGCGGCAACGTCTTGAACAGTAAGGCCTTTATCGAGTAAGGCGCGACGGCTCAGCGTTATCCGCAGAAGCCACCTTGACTGACGGAATTGGTCATCAGCATCACCCCCAGGCAGGATGAAGTACGATTCGACCATATCTCGATCTGGTTCAATGATAGTTGATTGAATGTCTGGGTCGTACCAGATCTCCGTGCTCTCGGTCACGGAACGGAGGGTTGTATGCTCCACAGCGCTTCGAAGTAGCTTGGCACTATCCTGATCCCCTGTACTGCCTGGCTCCTGATATACGGTCATTGAGGGAGTCTTGATATTCTTGGCTACATTCAAGATCTCCTTGAGACGCGGCACACCCAGCGTGACATTCTTTGACGAAACACCGGCGAAATGGAAAGTATTCAATGTCATTTGAGTGGCTGGCTCTCCAATTGACTGAGCGGCCAAAACTCCGACCATCTCGCCAGGATTTACCGCAGCTCGGCAAAAGCGGCTCTCGATCTCTCCCAAGACATGTTGGAATGCCAACTTATTAAGAGAGTTCTCCATGACCAAGCGCTTGAAGGCTAGGCGAGAACGAAGCTGAGCTTTGAAAAGAAGGGTAGCGTTGTGCTGGCCTTCTCTGGAAAGCTCGTCATCGCCTCGAACGACCACGAGCCGATCAAGTAGTTGTTCAACTTGAGGGATGACTTCGGCAGGGTGCAAATTGCTTCGAGCACCATTCTTTATTTTGAAAGTTGATTTTGCTGTTTCCAGAATACGCTGGACGTTTATAGGTAGCTGAAGGTAGTCTTCATCATTTTGCTTGTTCATACGCAAGAAGTTGCGTGCAGCCGAAAGCTGCTCATACTCGTGATCAAGAATCTCCTGTGTCTTTACATCTCCGACCAGCTCATTAGCTTGCTCAAGGAATTCGGGAGATATGGTTGTTTCGAGGTTCGAGCCCATAAGGTCAACCCGGAATATCCGGTCGAATTGTTTCTTTGAGATGGTGATAATGTCAACACGCTGCCTTTCGATGTGGACTCCATCAAGACCGTCCTCACCATAGACGAACTGTACAATGTCACCCAGCGAGTTGCGCACTGTGCCGTCGTACTTAGCCATTACATCCTCCAAAGCCTTGACCAAGCGACGTTGGATATAACCAGTTTCAGCAGTCTTGACAGCAGTATCAATGAGACCCTCGCGTCCAGCCATGGCGTGGAAAAAGAATTCAGTAGGGGTCAATCCTCGCAGATAGGAGTTCTCGACAAAACCCCTGGATTCGGGTGAATAGTCATCCTTAGCGAAATGAGGTAAACTCCGATATTTGAAGCCAAACGGTATGCGCTTGCCTTCGACTGATTGTTGGCCAACAACAGCAGTCATCTGGGAGATGTTAATGTTCGAGCCTTTGGATCCAGAACGTGCCATCTGTATGGCATTATTGACATCTTTCAGACTTTCCTCGGTCACCTTGCCGGCTTCTTCACGAGCCTTGTTCAGCGCGTTTGATACCTTGCTCTCAAATGTGTCTCGTACATTCATTCCGGGAAGAGACTCCAGCTCGTTTAGCTGTGCACTCTGCGTGATTTTTTCTACCTCCTCTTTTTGTGCGTTGACAACACTTTTAATTCGACTGATGGTCTCACGGTCAGGAATAGTGTCGCCAATACCAATGCTGAAACCATTGTGCAAGAGCCAGTGATTCACGACTGTCTGAGCGCCGTTGAAAAAGCTCATAGCGGCATCCGAGCCCAGTTCGTTAAAGATAAGGTGGATCACGCCCTGCGTGGCAGCACCAACAGCCTTCTTGTCTAGTAGGCCGAACATCAATTCTCCACCAGATACAAATTGTCCTTCGTCGGTGAGTGACGTGAATCCTTCATTTTCGTGAAGTTTAATATAATTCAACCCAGCAGGGATCACAAGACTCAGGATTTGCTTGCCAGTCCACATCGGACGAGGCTTGATAATTGCGGGCTGCGGGATGACACCATCCCAGTCGGGAACCCACAGCAGGATATTCATGACAGCCTCTTTTGTCATAAAGACATCTCTTCGACACATCTTATAGATACCACACAAGGTATCCTGCACTATACCCATCAACGGCCCATTACGCTGCGATGAGACAATGTTTAACGGAACCATGCAGAGTTGGTTTACCTCTGCGCGAGTTTCCTCACTTTGGGGTACATGCAGGTTCATCTCGTCTCCATCGAAATCAGCGTTATAAGGCGACGTGACCGAGAGATTGAGACGGAAAGTCGAATACGGCATGACTCGAACTCGGTGTCCCATCATGGACTCCTTGTGAAGTGAAGGCTGACGATTGAAGATGATGAAATCACCGTCAACAATATGCCGCTCAACTTTCCATCCATACTGTAAGGAGATCTCTCCGGCGCGTTTGTGATGCCGTAGGTCGATACGCTCTCCAGAGTCGCGTATCACGTATTTCGCACCAGGATGTTCGTTTGGCCCATTCTTAACGAGCTGATGAAGCTTCTGAATATTGTACGGTGTCACGGTTTCAGGATATGTCAATGTTCTTGCAATACTTCTTGGGACGCCAACTTCGTCAAGCGACAGATTAGGATCGCCTGTAATGACAGTACGTGCAGAGAAATCGACTCTCTTTCCCATCAAGTTCCCCCGTAGTCGACCTTCTTTCCCCTTTAAGCGGGCACGGATTGACTTCACTGGACGCCCTGACTTTTGCAAAGCTTGGGGTTGACCTGCAATATCATTGTCCATATATGTAGCAACGTGGAACTGCAGCAGTTGTTCGAACTCATTGACCACATGCGCAGGAGACCCCTCCGTTTCGCAACGTCGCACGTTGCCGTTCGCGCGGATGATATCGCCAAGTTTGTACGTTAGGTCGTCCTCGCCGCGAGGGCCATTTCCTCCATCAACAGAGATGCTGGGGCGAACGGGTGGAGGTGGCACAGGAAGCACCGTGATTATCATCCACTCCGGACGAGCATAGTCATTGCTCAAACCCATGCGTCTGATGTCATCTGTAGAAATATGCCGAAAGATGTTGAGAGCCATCTGAGCGGATATAGGCTTCTTCTCAGGCTGTTGGCCTTCGGTTTCCTCGTCGCCCTTTTGGGGCTTATATGTGCCGTTCAGTTTAAGCCCTTCCCGACGAATCTCGGGCTGAATATTCCCACAACCCCCGTGATCATGGGTTGGCTCTTTACCTTTGCCCCCTGCAGAATCGTCATCATCGGGTGTTAGCGTCTGTTCGCAAATCATCTTGGGTTTGCAAAGCCGCCAAACTGCGTCGAAGCGTCTTTTAGGATCTCGATAACGTAAAGCCTCCGTAAATGCTGGTTTGCTCTAGATGGTGTCTTTGTCAGCCAAGCATACTTTTAAGGCGCGGACATCCTATTTGGGATGACTAACCTCATCGACCAGAATCTTGCCGCAATTATGACAGACTGTCTCCAGTATCTTCTTGATTTTCGTCATGAAGCCTGAAACAGCACCAGAATAAGCAGGGTGAGAGATCCTAGCACACTGTATTGGACAGCACATACCAACATGGAAAACAGGTACAGCAAGCTCGATGTGGCCAAAATGTCCTGGACATTCAGACATATTCTCATCGCAGGTAGCACACTTGACGCCTCTGTCGATGGAACCAAGTCGCGGATCTGCCAAACCCATCTGTCGCGGCCGCAAACCCTGTTCATCCATGGTCTCAGGATACTCTATTGGTGCCACACTCATATTCTTTATCTCCTCGGGTGAGAGAAGTCCAAATTGTATCTCTTGTATGGAGCGCAGTGGCGCACTCGAGAACTGGAAGTTTAAGTTCGCCATGATGGGCAAGGACGGTCAAGTTCGAGGTCGAGGTCGAAAGTAGTGAGGAAGGTGAGTGTAGTAGATCTAAGCCGTGGCAGAGAACGACCTCTTTATAGGACGTCAACGTGTTGATTTAGAGCCCACCCGACACTTCACGTGTTAACTTGGCGACCACAGTCAATTTGATATGATTTGTCAAAGTCGCAGCGTCAGAGCAGGCGTTGGGCTGGCCACAAAGGGCTGCCTCTGAAGTGAGTCAACCACCTCCTCCGTACCAGCGCAGATGGGATCCCGATGGGCTGATACACTCTATGAATCTTCCTGCTGATGGTATCGCGACTGCCCAGCCTATGCACTGCAACAGCTGGAGAGATGGTGCAGATGGTGGTGGGTGTTCAACTAGATGAACTTGGAGATCAATGAGATTCTCCGAAAACCTAGCGTGTTTTCGGCAGCTTACCGTATTTAGCGTATTCTATTCAAGACGCTTGCGACTCCTCGAGCAAATCTGGAGTCAATCAAACCCCGGCAATTACCAATGTAATCTAATCATATATAGAGGATGTTGTTAAGCACCATGGCCTCAGATGTGGGTCAGGAATTATTCGTCGCTTCAGTACAACAGAACATGATGTTATGGACTCACTCTACTACTCATGGGTCCAGTGTCCAGTGCCAAGGAGTCCGTACGAAGTAAAGTACAATGTCAAATACCTTCGGTAGTGGCTTGCGACATTCTTCACTCAAAAGAGGGTCAGATACCTCCATACTCAGCCGTATAGAATGAAATCAATGAATTTTGATCTCTGATATCACTGGGTCTGTGCAGCGATCTTTCATCATTTTGACCATGAATCTTGCATTAACCGATCCCTTTATCCTCGCCCAAGACTATCCCGAAGCTTTGACAGGAAAGCTCAGTTGGTTCACTGTTACTATGGCCACATCTACATCACTGATCATGCAGCCAGGATCCGGTCACGCAACTTGTCTTAGATTCAACCGGAGAGGGGATTTCCTTGCCTCAGGCCGAGTACGTTTCAACGCCAATGTACGCAAGGCATCAATATTGATCGTTTCGATCAGGTCGATGGAACTATCGTGATATTCGATGTCGAGACCAGCGAAGTGGCACGTAAGCTTCGGGGTCATACGCGGCAAATTCAGTCAATAAGGTAGGTGTTGGGAATTATCCATTGCTAGCTTTTGACTCAACGTCATTCAGCTGGTCTAGAGACGGACGATACCTCTTAAGCTCATCGCAGGACTGGAAATGTATTTTGTGGGATCTCAAAGATGGCACACGTATCAGGATAGTCCGGTTTGAAGCACCTGTGTACATTGCAGAGTTACACCCATACAACCAGTAAGTGCGGAGAGGCGTATCCTTCACACCAAGCTAAACGCATCCAGTTTCCTCTTCGTAGCCTCCCTGTTCGAGGACCAGCCGATGTTAGTCGACATATCTGACGTTGTGCCTGTGAAGCGCAAGCTGCCGTCTACGCCAAGGAGACCATGGGTGGAAGGTGAAGAGATCAACGAAAAGCAAGCGGCCCAAGATGCGAAACAGACAACGTGTGTCACAATATTCACCTCCTTCGGCAATCACATCATCGCCGGTACCAGCAAAGGATGGTTGAACATCCTCGAGACGGAGACATGTTCCGTTATACATTCTCACAAGTTATGCACCGGGGTAATCATTTTCCTTCGCCTTACAGCGTCTGGGCGCGACATGGTCTGTAATGCTAGCGATAGAGTCATCCGGACTATACCAGTGCCAGACCTCTCTCTCATTAACCTCAACATTAATGATATCAACATCGAGGTGGAGCACAGATTCCAGGATGTCGTCAACAGGTTATCTTGGAATCACGTCGCTTTCAGTTCGAGTGGAGAATACGTCTGTGCAACTACCTACATGAATCATGATATCTATGTCTGGGAAAGAGGTCGCGGTAGCCTGGTCAAGATTCTGGAGGGTCCACGGGAAGAACTCGGAGTGGTAGAGGTCCGCGACTGTTCATTCCATTTGATATGGACCGGAGCTAATTCTTGACAGTGGCATCCACATCGACCCTTTGTTTCAGCTTGCGGTCTTGAGTCAGGACGCGTTCATTTATGGTCCATTGTCACGCCTCAACGCTGGTCGGCTCTTGCGCCCGATTTTGCCGAAGTGGAAGAAAATGTGGAATATATAGAGCGCGAGGACGAATTTGACATTCATCCAATCGAAGAAATTCACAAGCGCCGTCTAGACCTTGAAGATGAAGCCATTGATGTTGTTACACTCGATCCTGCAAAGGCTGAAATTGAGGAAGATGTATTCAGCATGCCCGTACTATTAGACATTGGAGACAGCGACAGCGAGGAGGAGATTGTCGCTGTGGGTCCGGGTACTATGAGGCGGAAGAGTCCAGGTGAAGGGAGGCAGTGGATGAATGGGGTGGAGAGTGGGGAAAGTGATGACGAACGAGGCTCTGTCAAAGGTCCAACGAGGAATGTCACGGCGAAGTCTCAGCCTCGAGCACGAAAACGTTGAGTCTATGTGTGGTATAAAGAGCATCCATGTTGTTCTGCATCCAGCAGGCAATGAGAACGATTAGCCCCCCCCCTTAGGTCGGGAGATCTCAAATTGTGGGGGCGAAAGGAGTATCTCACTCCAGCTTTACCTCAAGGACCACAAACTCCCAACTGCCACGTACTGAGGGTGGGATATCGGAGCGAGCGCTCGGTAGCAATAATGTGCGAACACGCAAGACATCGAATGCGACGAGCAAGGCTAAATGAAAGATGTCTAATGAGCTGCATTGTGATTTGTGCCTACCATTCGATGATTAAGATCTATATTACACAATTTTGTTTCCGGAGAGAATCGATCTCCGGCGAATAAAATATGTACTACGTCGCAGGGGGTTTAAATGTAACTTTTGCATACAGACAACTCTAGTCAACTCTATATTTGATGTACGATGAGATTATTTATATGCTTAGATTACAGTCGTTTACGAAGGCAATGGTTATAGCTTATACATTCCTAGATAGACGCTAATTAAGGGAAATACTACGGTTATAACCCCTTTACCTATAAATACAGCCCCTATTTACCTATAGTTATATCCCCCCTAAAGGGGTTTAGCGTACTATTACCTAGGTAATACCTTAGGTATAGGACACGTCGCGATAATCCCCTTATATACTTATATCTCTAACCTAATATTACCTCTATTATAGCTAACCTAGTACCCCCGCCTAATAGCCTTATAAACGCCTCTCCTTAGGGTCTTAAAGACTAGATTAATAAGTTTATAAAGGAGTATAAATATATAGTCTAGATCTAATAAACTATCTAGAATAAAAAGAGTAAGAAGTAAAAAGTATATTTTTTTTATAATTATAAGGATAAAGAAAAACGCCCTTAAAGGTAAAAAAGATTATATAATACTTTTTAAATTATTAACTATCTATTTAAGGTAATAGTTAATTAGAATTACTTTATTAGAGTTTAATTATTTATAATAGAGAATATATCTTATAATTATATTATTATAAAGAAGGTTATCTATTATACTTATAAAGCTTCTACTATAATACTAGAAATAAAGGATATAATTTAAAGGTAAATAGTTATTAATAATATACCTACTCTAATTATTACTACCCTCTATTAAATATATAATAAGGATAATCCTATCTTTAAACTAAAGGATATTTATAATAAGAGAGCTTATATAAGAAGACTTAGTCTTAGCTAAATAATACTTATATAAGTAATACTATATTAGCTATATAATAGGAACTAGTATATTAAGTATTTAAAGGATTAAAAGAAGTAAATTATATATCTCTTCTTCTTATAAACTTCCTATTATAAGATATTAAAAATAAACTAGGAGGTTTTTATTATAAATTATATATATAAGACTAATAAGTATAAACTACCTCTCTTTATAATTACTAGTACTATAGCCCTTAATATAAGATTTTATATTACTTTTTACTTCTTTAAAAGAGAAGAAAAAGAAGATTATAAATAGGCTTTATAATAATTATATAATATATTAATTATTCTAGATATTCTTAATTTAATTATTAATATTTTAGATTATAAAATAGTATTTATACTCGCGCTCTATTTAGTATTTCCTAACTTATATTATATATTATATATTTAGTATATTAATAATAAAACTTTATTATCTATATATTTATAATCTATAGATTTTCTAAAGTATAAGATATATTATAAGATATTTATAATAATTATAATCCTTTTATTTATATATACCTCTTAAGGTACTAGATTAACTTATATAAAAGGAAGTTTATTAAGGTATATATTAATAAGGTTCTATATTTCTTAAATACTATAAATTTAAAGGTTAAAAGCTTATATATAGCCTTAAAAAGAGAGTTAAAATTCTTTATAAGTAAGTAATCTTACTTATTCTTTTATAATTTCAAATAGATTAGCTATTAATACTATCTAAGTAACCTTAAGGTTATAATTTAAAAGGTTAATATTCTACTTAATTATTAAAAATTAAAATATAAAGGCGCTATTAAAATAGTAAAAATATATATACCTTTTAAATTATATATTCTAGTCCTTTATAATATTATTATATATATTACCCTATTTACCTTAAGACTTATTATTAAGTAGTATAAGAAGATATCTAGTAGTATACTTATTATATATACTAATATATTTATAATAATATTAGGCCTATTATATACTTATAAAATTAGGAACTACCTCTAGGAGAGTACTAGGGTTTTAAGACTTTATGATATCTATATATACTAGCGGTTTAAAAAGCTAGCCTTATATCTTACTAAAGTATATATTAATAAGTTAAAAGATAATAACTAGCTTAATCTACTTTTTATTATATAAGAACCTACTATTATATATATTAAGGGTAGGTTAAAGGGTTTAAAGAAGCTTCTCTTATATATTAAATTAATTACTAATAATTTATATAATAATATCCCTTATAATTTAAAGCTATTAAAGAATACCTTACTTAATAAAGCTCTAATACCCCCCTACCTTAGAATATAATATTAAGGTTATCTACTAGAGTAAGTAGTAGAGTAGGTAGTAAAGTAAGAGGTAGAGTAAAAGGAGGGTTTATATCTATATTTATACTTATAAGAGGAGGAAGTTAGTATACTATTACTTTAAGTTATATAAATAATAGATAATAGAATACCTTCTTTATAAAAGTATTTATATTACTACTTAATAGGGGAAATATACTACTAGTTATATTAAGGGGATGTAGTATAGCCTAGCGACTTCTCGCTTAAGTACCTTGATATTAAGGTAGAGCTATTAGGTAAGGTATTATATTAGTTATACTAGCTACCTTATCTATACTAGAGTAATAGGTAGTTATAGTAATAAGGATACTAATTAGAAGGCTAATAGGGCGTAGATATAATATATTTATAATACTATAATAATAGTAGGTAATAGGTAGTATTACTAGTTATAAGGGGGTTTATAACTTAAATATATAGTAGCTAGATTTTAGCTAATTAGAATATTTATAACTAAAGAAGTTCTATTTATAAAGATAATAGTAAACGCGTTTTTAGGTTATATAAAAATCCTAAATAATTAATCTAGCCTAAGGGCCTAAGGAATTCTTTATTACCCTTAAAGCGTTACCTAGGTAATAGTATATTAAACCCCTTTAAAGGAGATGTAATTATAGGTAAATAGAGATTATATTTATAGGTAAATAGGGGCTGTATTTATAAGTAAAGGGGTTATAACCGTAGTATTTCCCTTAATTAAAGCTATAAATTATCTTATATACCTAACTCTTAGTATTCTACTTATTACTTATTATATAACCTATATTATAGTATAGTATCTGTTAATAGTACTAAGGTTTACCTAGGGTTCTTAAATACTAAAATAGCTTACCGTTTATATTAGGAGTATTATATTAACTCTATTTAGGATTAATATAGATAATAAAAGGTACTAAGATCTAGGTACGCTTATAGGATATATAATATATATTTTATAATCTATATTAATCCTAAATAGAGTTGATATAACGCTCCTGATATAAATGGTAAGCTGTTTTGGTGTTCAGGAACCCCGGGTGAACCTCGGTACTATCGACGGATGCCATGCCACGATATGGGATAGTCTCGCTATTACTGTATGTATATACCCCCAGATGATCTAGTAGTAAAAATACCTGTTTTATAAAATACTGCCTAGATACTGCATGCATGATTTGGTTCACCCCCCCAGCGCCCTCAAAGTAGTTCCAAAGAGGGTCAGGCGTATCAGCGAAGTATTGCTCCGACAGATTTCCTTCTGATGGGGCTCTCACGAATTAACCACTCACTTGACAGATTAGACACTACATACAGCGTCCAGCGGTCAGCCTTCAGAACTACTTCTTAATGCGCCCCTTGCCAACATGTACGTACTAAGCTGCCGAACCTCGCAATCTCCCGCATGCGCAACGGAGGGCCATGGCGTCTTCGAAGCCTTCTCCCCGCTGTAAGATGGAACATCCACGAGCCGACATGCCTCAGGCGAAGGCGGCTCCCAGCACAAGTCATAAAGAAGATACTGCCCCTCCAGCTAAGGCTGTCCCAAGCTCGACTTCAGCGTCGAAAGTGTCGGAAATGGGTGATGAACCTTCCATGAAGCGTGACCACACCCACAGCAAAGACAACCAGGCATCCGTGGCTGGAGAAACACCAATCGAGCAGATACCACAAGTACCCTTTGGTTCCCGGCTTGGTCAAGTTGACTTTAGTCAAGACGGATTCGACACCAAGGCGAAGGTTGCAGGTATGCTAATACGTCATGCCTCTTAATACCAAGAATGTAAAATTAAAATTGAGCTTAGATGACGGGCGTCTGAATATCAATATCAATCAGAAATCTAGAAGACTATCTAACTTGTTGGTGCCGGCTTTGCGTAGCCAGCTCAATCTACAGCATGTCGATGAACCGGCCGAGCACCCTCCGGGCTACATCCCGCCTGCTCTAAGTGGAGCTCCAGGCCAAGTCCCTCCTCCACCTCTGAATGTTGTTATCCATGTTGTTGGATCACGGGGAGACGTCCAGCCGTTCGTTGCTCTGGGAAAGTTCTTGAAGGAGAAGTTTGGCCACCGGGTGAGGCTAGCTACTCATGGAACATTCAGGACTATCGTTGAAGAGAGCGGATTGGAGTTTTTTAACATTGGCGGAGATCCAGCAGAGCTCATGGCATTCATGGTTAAAAATCCGGGATTGATGCCTGGAATGGATTCTCTTCGTAGTGGTGATGTGGGGAAGCGGCGGAAAGGCATGTACGAACTCATTCAAGGCTGCTGGAAATCCTGCATCGAAATTGGTAATGGTACGGGTATACCAGCATCGGACGATCATTCAGACAATCGTCCAAGCTTTGACAGCGGTATCGATATGGATGGCGATCCTGCTGCGAAACCTTTCATTGCGGACGCCATCATCGCAAATCCACCAAGTTTCGCTCATATCCATTGTGCCGAAAAGCTTGGTATACCTTTACATCTTATGTTCACGTAAGTAAATGCGGTCGTGCACGCCAAACTTATCTCTGATAGCATCTTTAAGGATGCCTTGGTCGCCAACGCAAGCTTTTCCACATCCTCTAGCCAACATCCAGTCATCGAATGCCGATTCAAGTATAACGAACTTCGTCTCCTATGCCTTAGTCGAGATGATGACATGGCAGGGACTTGGGGACGTAATCAATAGATTCCGAGAAAAGACGCTGAATCTCGAACCCGTGAGCCTGATGTGGGCACCTGGCATGGCAAGTAGGCTGCGGATCCCTTATACGTACTGTTGGTATGTCATCCCTCTTTCATTGGTGATGATTGTAGCGCCAAGTTGACAGATATCTCAAAGGTCTCCGGCCTTAATCCCTAAGCCCAAGGATTGGGGAAACCATATTTCAGTTTCGGGGTTTTTTTTCCTCTCGCTAGCTAGGAGCTTTACACCTGAGCCTGATCTGGCCGCGTTTCTGGCCGCCGGACCCCCCCCAGTCTACATTGGGTTTGGTTCTATCGTGGTAGACGATCCTAACGCTATGACCAAGTTGATCTTTGAAGCTATTAGGAAAACAGGCCAGCGTGCCTTGGTTTCCAAAGGCTGGGGTGGGTTTGGAGCTGATGCGCTCGGGGTTCCTGAGGGTGTTTTCATGCTAGGAAATGTTCCTCACGATTGGCTGTTCAAATATGTATCCTGCGTTGTGCACCACGGTGGTGCTGGTACCACGGCAGCTGGAATCGCTTTGGGTAAACCGACCGTGGTCGTTCCCTTCTTTGGAGACCAGCCTTTCTGGGGAGCTATGGTTGCTCGCGCAGGAGCTGGGCCCCTACCGGTACCCAGCAAGCAATTGACGGCTGATAGACTGGCTGCTGCCATCACCGAAGCTTTGAAGTCGACAACTCTACAAAGGGCACAGGAGTTAGGAGCTCGAATTAGCTCAGAAAAAGGCACTGAATCGGGGGCCGATAGCTTCCACAAGCAATTGGACATCGATAGAATGCGTTGCTTGTTGGCCCCCAGCCGAGTGGCCGTTTGGCGTGTCAAGCGGACTACCATTAGGCTAAGTGCGTTTGCTGCAACTGTCTTGGCTAATGAACGCATACTGGACTTCAACAACCTGAAGCTGTATGACCATATACCCACGTTCCCAAATGCATAGGTTAATGATGATCAGATACCGACCACGCGAGTACGAGGCCGAGGATGGGCCGTGGGACCCAATCTCTGGCGGTGCATCGGCGTTGCTGGGGACTTTTGGAAGCCTCATGATGGGCGTTGCTGATTTTCCCGTCGAAATCCTGAAAGCGATGAAGATCAAGCCGTCGGAAAGGTCCATTGATGAAGGTTTGTGAAATTTGCCCTAAACATTCACTTGACAAGACGAACTCACGTGTATGTCGCGAACATTAGTCCCCCATGTCGAGGGCCAGAAGTCTGCGATCTCTTCAGAGGCATCTCTGGAATCGAAGCAAACAGAGACAGGAGCAAGGAGTCCAGACACCCTAGCTGACCCCTGGAGCCCTCCGGAGGGGCCATCCTCTCCCACAGACGAAATCTCAAATGCAAGCAGGCAGACATCGAAGTCAGGCGAACCTAATTCTATGAGAAGTGCATTAAAAAATTCAGCTTCCAAGTCGTCCTCACGGGGCTCCAGTCCTAGCAGGCAGCTTGAGCATGTTCATAGATCTCTTTCTGATACTCATGCTGGCCAGATATCCATGGAGGCCGCACTCGGAGCTGGGAAGAGCATCAAGCAAATCGTTGGAGCAGGCTTCAAATCACCAATGGATTTTACCTTAAGTGTGGCACGAGGTTTTCACAATGCTCCAAAGCTATATGGTGATGAAAGTGTCCGTCAAGCAGATAAGGTGACCGGGCTTCAAAGTGGCCTAAAAGCTGCCGGCAAGGTAATGTTACTCAGACTTGCGTATTAGTCCGAGCTGATCCGCCCAGGAATTTGGCTTCGGTCTCTATGATGGTATCTCGGGTTTAGTAACCCAGCCTTTGGACGGCGCAAAGAAGGAAGGTGTTGCAGGTTTCATCAAGGGCTTTGGCAAAGGCATTGGAGGCGTTGTCTTGAAGCCTAACGCAGGTATGTGACCATTCCGAGACGCAAAATTCTCGCTAAAATCTACAGCTATCTGGGGTATACCAGGGTACACCTTCAGGGGCATTTACAAAGAACTCCAAAAGAATCTTGGCTCAAGCGTTCAGAATTACATCGTCGCCGCTCGCACTGCGCAAGGGTACGAAGAATGGCACCGTTCGAACCAACAGGAGAGGCTTGACGTAGTCAGCCGGTGGCAATCAATACAGGTCGAAATTGAGAAAGAGAAACAACATACGCGTCTGGGGATATTCCAAGATCGTCACTGTTATCTTAACTCGACTATCAAGGATAGAAAGAGGCAATATGCCGAGAAGAAGAAGAACAAAAGGAGTACGCAGAGCAAGGATGACCCTCATTCGCCTAATGCCATCCCTGAATCTCATCCCTTCATTCACCAACAATCAGAGGGAACAGGTGCAGCCATCGCTGACTTCGAGGAAGCAATACACACTTCTGTCGCGGCTACGTCACGTGGGAATTCGGACGAGGATAAGATGATCGAGAAGGCCATCCGAGCAAGTGTTCTTGAGCTCAAGTTGGCGTCTGAAGAAGGCGACCACGCAGACGCGCTTCAAAGAGCGATTCAAGCCAGTGTTACCGAGGCCAGTCAATTCCGTAAGACAGGTAGCTCAAAGCCTACTGCCAATGGCTATATCGAAGCTGGTGTGAATGATGAGGAGCTTGAGGCGAACTTGCACCGTAACGTGTCACAGCAGTTCTCATCAGGCTCATCACCCAATCTGGCTGCCATCGACTTTGATGACTCAGGCGTCGATACCGATGATGACGAGAACATCAAAGCTGCGATTGAAAGGTCGACGTCTACCAAGACGAGCGATCCGAAGGCTGCCCAGCAGACGGATGAGGACTTGAAGAAAGCCATCGAGCTTTCCAAAGAAACTCAAGAAGAGCACGAGCAAATTCTCAGTAAGTCCAATACCGAGGAGGAGATTGTCCTCGCATATATGAAGAGACAGAGCTTAGCCGAGGAGCAGCACAAGAGCTCTATTATCACCAAACAAGGTACTCGTCACGATCCAAGAGACTAAGAGACAAGACAAGGAAAGCTTCATAGGATAGCTAGAGAGTGGCGGCTGCAAATGACCTTAGGATGATTTGTGTATGCATGATTGATAATGGAGAAAGAAGGCTTCTATAGGCCATGAAAAGACTTCCGTCTCCGCTATTTCTATAAGGCACCTGATGTAGATACTTTTTAATTTCTATTTCCGATGTTTAAACCAAAAAAGAATGGAGGTAATATCGATAACAGGATAACGAGATTTACGGTCATTCGAGATTACTAAGTAATACGCTATTACCGCCTAGAAATGATTAGCTATCTTAGTAGGGCTGTAGTAGCAATATCTCCGTTTAATAATATTATTGTATACTAGAAAATACCTATAAAAATTCAAGATTTTTACGTTAAAAATTACTCCTACTACCTAGTAGTTAGTAGGTAAGATAAATAGCGGGGAGTATATTAGATATATTAGTAGGTAGCTAGCCTATATATATAATAGTATTAGCTATATTATATATATATACTAATAGACTAATATAGATTATTCTAATAGCGTTTTATACCTAGTAATAAGATAGATATTTCCCTCTATTTAGACTAATATTAGATATATTAGTAGGTAAGATAAATAGTAGGGTTTTTAACCTGTAAATATAATAGTATTAGCTAACATATTAATATACTAATTTAGATTATACTAATAGTATTACCTACCTAGAAATAAGATAGATATTACCTCCTATTTAAGTATTATAAAAGTATATACCTTATATATATATATTATACCTTCCTTATTAATTAGATAAGTACTTATAAATAGTACCTTACTAGATAGTAAGATAGGTCTTTATACCTATTTACCTAATAGTACCTTTACCTTATATTTACTTTTTATAATATTATTTCTACTATATTTAGTAGTAATACTATTATATAATATTGTAATAGGTTAGAGATACTAATCTAATAGATTATATAAACTAGGAGTCCTCTACTAATAAACCTAGTATTAGACTAAGTTTACTATTCTATACTAGTTAAATTAGACTAGATTTCTCGCCTTATCTTAATAACTATAAGGTAGACTAAATAATATAGTATATCTAGATCCTACCTCTTTAGTTTATAATATTAGGTAAGACGCCTATCTTTAACTACTAGATTTAGTATTTAGCTTTTACCCCTTACTAAGAAATTAGCCTTCTTAGACTTCTACTAGCCTTTTAATAGGGGAATAATTAATACTAGAGAGAATTTATAAAATTATATATAAAATTATAACTACTAGTACCTCTCCCTAGCTAGTATAATTAGCTACTAAATAAATAGCTACTAAATATTATAAATTATTAATAAGGGGTACTTATACTTACTCTAGGACTTAATTTATAGAGCTATTAATTTAGCCCTTAGATTAGATTATTAATTAGCTAGCCCTTTAACTTATAATATATTAGAAATAAGTATCTAGCCCTATCTATACTAGCGTCTTAGTATAGTTTATATAGATAGAGTTTTTAACTCCTTATTCTTACCTCTCCTAGAGTACTATTTATATAGTTATAATTATCTTACTTAATAGGTTATAAGACCTAATAGCCTAACTAGCTACTTATATCTACTCTCCTATAGTAGTAGTTATTTACTAGTCTTATTAGCGTAATTTTTAGTATTAAACCTATAATATAATATTATAAGGGAGTAAATAATAGATACTTCCTTACTTATAATAAAAGCTTATACTAATCTATTAGATTACCTATAAATTTAAGCTAGTAGGCGCTAGGGAGTTAAAGGCTACTTAAGGGAGTAAATATATTAAATCCTTCCTTACCTATAGTAAAAGCTTACTATATAAGTAGAATAACTTATTATCTAATAATTATTTATATTAGATATTATAAAGTTATTTAAATAATTATTCTTAATCCTAGTAATTAGATAGCTATTTAATTTTAATTCTTATATTCTTTTTAATAATATATCTACTTAGGGGACTTATACTAGGGGGAGTTATTCTAGGGGGAGTAGCTTTATACTAATTTACCCTCCTTTTATCCCTCTACTATTTACCTACCTATTACCCGCTAAATTTAGATAAAATTAGGGGGAGCTTTTTTATAAGTTTCTCCCGCTACTTTACTTATTCTTAGAATTCGCCTTCCTACCTCTATTATATAACTCTACCGATAATTCCTACTATAATGTAAGAGGGAGAGAGTAGGAGGAGCGGGAGTAATAACTAGGAGGAGGAGTAATACTAGGCTAGGGGAGTAACGACCTAGAGCGGTAGTAATACTCTAGGAGAGTAGAGCGGGTATAATAGTAATACCCTAGTAGGTATATTATACTACTAGTAGGAGGAGTAATACTATATTAGGGGAGTAATAACTCTAGGGTAATAGTAATATTATAATAGGTATATTATACTACTAAGAGGAGGAGTAATACCCTATTAGGGGAGTAATAGGATATTATACTAGAGGAGCTATATATTATAAGCTATATTAGAATATATATCTAGTATACTTATAATAACTTAATTCCTTTAAAATAGACTTAGACTTATTAATAAGGTTTATACCTAGCTATTTTAATAAATCTAAAGATTCTCTTCTTATAATTACTATTCTAGACTTACTTAGGAGGCTAATACTTAATAACTATATATTAGAATTACCTTAATAATAGCCTTATCTTAAGCCTAATAGAATACCTACTTCTAAGAGATATTATTTTCTTATTTAGTTTATTATTATTATTAATCTAGTATAAGATAGTACTATATAAGGGGGAGTATTAGAAATAGGTATCTAGCCCTATCTATACTAGCGTCTTAGTATAGTCTATATAGATAGAGTTTTTAACTCCTTACTCTTACCTCCCCTAAAGTACTATTTATATAGCTATAATTATATTACTTAATATAATAAAAGGGTTTATTAGGGATATATAGGAATTTACCCTACCTACTCTTAAAGAGGTAGCCTAGGTTAAGAGCTCTACCCTAGTACTTAAAATAATTAATAAAGATATTAAGAAGAGTTTTTAATTAAAACTAACTTATACTCCTATTACCCCTTACTCTTTATTACCTATATTTATCTAAGCTTTATAGAAGGTACCTCTAACCTCTACTACCTCTACTAAAGTATTAATATCTATCTATTTTAGGGTATATTTATATCTTAATTAGGAGTTATTAGTACTATAATAGCCTAGCTACTTACTAATCTTAGTAGAACTAAAGCCTAGTAAGGCTACTTAGATAGAAAATACCTTCTAGGAGCTTAAAGATATTTTAAAGTTACTAGAAACTACTTAGTAAGGTACCTTAAGGTCTATTAAAATAAGATAGCCTAGCTACTTAATAGAATTAAAGTCTAGTAAGGCTACTTAGGTAGGAAATAGCTCCTAGGAGCCTAAATATAGTCTAAGTTTACTAGAGACTAAGATAACCTCTTAGGATATTAAGTTAAATCCCCTACTAAAGTCTAAATAATATAATTACCTTAAGCCTTAAGTAATTAGTTAGGATAGGTACTTTAATACAGAATATCTAAATAATTTATAGGAAGGAATTCCTTAAGGTATAAGTTAAGGCTACTTACTTAGAGACTACTAAATTATAATTTACTACGTCTACTTAAGGTAGAGACTTAATAGTCTTAGAGTTAAGTACTACTACTAAGCGTAGGGTAAAGCCTAATACGCCTAAATTAAGAAACTACTTAGTTACTATTAATATAAATAACCTTAGAAGAATTATATATAAGGAAATTAATAGTAATACTAGCCTACCTAGGCTACCTAGGAATCCTAGCTTATAAGGTAATCCTAGCCTATTTAATCTACTAGGTATTAGTAGTACTAGGGGTAATAACTAACTAAGATTTAATATATAAGATATAGGATTTTTCTACTTAAATCTATCTAAGTTATATAGTTTAGGAGATATAGTATATACTTATAAAGAAATTATTTAAGATATAGTATATACTAACAAAGAAATTATTTTTTATAAAGTATATACTTTTAATAAATATATATATAATTACGTAATATTAATTAGAGAAATTAATATAAACGAAAATCTTTCTATATACCTTAAGAGTATATCTCTAAATTAGTACTTAAAAGAAATTAATAATTTTAAATAATAAGCGTTTTAAGGAATACTATTAATAGATTTTATTAATTAACTTACTTTAAGGTTTAAAATATTAATATCTAAAGTACTTAATTAGTTAAATAGGGAAAAGTACTTTATTATTAATATATACTAGGATAGGGACTTATAAGCCTATTTAAAAAATATTTAGTTATATATTATAACTATTAGGGTAGATAATATTTATACCTAGCTAATCTAGGCTTAGAATTAATTAGATATTAATATTTAGTTTATAGTAACTCTACCTATTAAGACTATTATATTCTAAGATTTTATAGAAGAGCTAGAAGCTAAGCGTAACTTATAAAAGGCTATAAATAACTACTATTACTTAAATAATAGTAATTATAAAAGGTAGTTAGAGCCTAGCTATTAACTACTACTAAATATAATACCTAGGTACTCCTATAATAATTATTAGTAGTAGGGCTATTAAGGCTACTAAGGCTATTAAGGCGGCTTTTAAGCCGGCTATTATAATAGCTATCTATTATACCTATTAATAGGATATTTATAACGGAACCTATTATAGAATAAGATAGCTAATTAGATATAAATCTTTACGCCTTACCTAGTACTAGGTAAATAACTTATAATTACTACCTTAATAGTAGAGGTAAGTATTATAGATTTTACTATCACGTTCCTTCTATAGCTGTAACGTTATAGTACGGAAGCCTTCTATACTATAACCTAGTTTTTCCTTAATAGAATCCTTAATAGCTAATTAATAATATATGAATTAAAATAGGCTAAGGCTATTTATTACCTTATTAATAGTAGTAATACTAATAGAAACTATTCTCTTCTATAAGTACTATTTAATTGTCTACAAAGGAACTAAATAATATACTAATAGTACTAAATTATATTAAGTCCCTTAGCTAAAAACTTCTATAACCTACTAAATCTCTATATCTATAGTAATAATAGTCGATTATAACTAGCTATATTAAGGACCTTAATAGCCCTTTAATCTATCTTCTATATTTAGGTAATACTACTATTTATAGTAGCCTTTATATAAGACTTTAATTGTTTCTTATATAAGTATAATATAGGTACCTTCTACTTTATAAAAGTTTTAATTACTTTTAAAGCCTTTTATAACCTCCTTACCTTCTTATAATAATCTAATTACTCCTTTATTATAACTTAACTACTACTCCTTAAGTAATAGCTTATTATATTAGCCTTCTAGATTTATAACTTTACTAAAGCTACTAGGTAAGTATATATTTATAAAGTCCTTAAGACTACTAGTTACTATATTAACTATATTATTACTAATTATAAGTAACTTATATTATAAGAAGTTCCTAAGTTAAGTAATAGATATACTACCTTAGTTAAACTAGAATTATTTCCTTTTACCTAGGCTACTAATACTCTAGCTTTCTGAAAGGCTATTATATAATTTACCTAAGCTACTAAGTATTACTAAAGCCTTCTATAGGTCTAATTATACCAGTTATATTACTAGACTAACCGCGTTAGTTCTATTTTAAACTAAATTTATAATTATTATGTAACGCTAAACCTATATAGGTAATAAGCTAGTTGTAAGTAGTTTAACAAGTCGGGTTAATACCTAAAAGAACCTCTAAGTACTAAAAAAAAGGTTAGTCTATATATTACCTATACCTCTAGGAAGGCTAAGCTCTCTTTAAGAAAGCTTAGTACCTATTATAAATAGTTATATAAGTACCTAATAGACTTCTATAAAAGAGGTAATCTATAAATAGCTAGTAAGTCCCTTACCTAATATACTTAATATAGCTATAAATCCTACTATTATAGTAACTATTACTACTAATATAGTACTATACCTTTATAATAACCTACCTCCTCTAGGACCTCTAGGGCTACTAGGCCTACCTAGCTAACTAAGGTAAAATATTAATAATAGGGGTCTTAATTAAGGACTTAAATAGAATTAAGGTAATCTAGGATATTTCAATCCCATATATAATAGAAAGTCTATTAGTACTAGATTAGCTATTAAATATATTAGCTAGAATACTTACTTTAAGGATATTTACCTATTTATTAAATATACTAGATAATTATATTTATTAAAAGATTTAGTAACTATATAAGCTAATTTATAACTAAGCCTTTATAGTTCTACTCTAAACTAGTAGACTTTAAGTAAACTTAATAATATTAAGTAAAGTATTATAAACCTTAGTAAAAGTATTAAGTAATAGGCTAAGACCTTATTAAATAATTTAGCTAACCTACTAATATTATAATTACCTCTATATTATAAGAGATATATACTATAAAGGATATAACTAGTTATAAAGAGTTAAAGAAGTTTATATTAAAAATACTTTACTTTATTAAAGATAGTAAGCTATTTATAACTTTAATTTAACCTAATATTTAGACTAACCGTCGAGTCGGGTTTTAGTACTATAGATTAGTACCGACCCGAATACTTAGTACTAGTTTCCGGTATTAACCCGAAAAGCCCTCGGTACCTTAGCGAGTCGGGTTAACCCGACCCGACTCGCTAAGGTATCGCCAAGACGCCAAGCCCCTAATAAAATAGTAAGGAGCCCTAAAAACTTTCTAGAATTACCCCTATACTAAAAATAGATTTTTTTAATTAGAATTTTACTAGCCCCTTTAGTTCCCTAGGGATATGCATTACCTTTTTGTATTACCTTAAAGAATTACCTAGGTTAGGCTAGGTAATAATAATAATAATGCTTAGTAATATAGTAGTAAAGTATAGATATAATAGTAAATACTATTATAGATAGAAAATATTAGTAATATTATAGTTATTATATCTATAGGAATAGCTAATTAGCTATTACCTTTCTATATTACCTTATTTACTATTAAGAATTACCTAGTTAGTAATAATAATAATACTTAGTAATCTATTAGTAAGTTATATATATAGTATAAAATACTATTATAAATAAAAAATATTCCTAATATAATAGTCTTAGTAAAATAATATAGTAGAACTAATATCTTAGCGAGTCGGGTTAATACTTCAGTACTAATACTTAGTACTACCCTATAGTATTAACTCGCTAAGAGTCGAGTCGGGAACCCGACTCGAGTTTAAAGTACTAACCTGACGCGGTTAGTCTACTAATATTATTTATAATAGTATAGTCCTAGAATTACAGCGTAATATTTATAAGTAACTTCCTATCTACTCTTAATAATATAAAATATAAATAGTAGGCTTATACTACTAAGTATAAAAATACTAGTAGTAGTTACTAGCCTTATAATAGTAAATAAGTTAGATAATATAATTAAGGGAGATATTACAGTTATACCCCCTTTACCTATAATTATACCCCCTAACTACCTATAGTTATACCCCCCCGTATTAGGTTAGCTCTACGTTACTATAGTAATATACTATAGAGATCCTATAACTAAAACTTTAATAATATCTCTAATATAATTTTCTTTAGACTAGATTAATTATTTATAAAATCTAATAAGCCTAAAATATCCTATTATTATAATCTTTATAATTAAAACTTTTCTAGCTAGCGCGTAATCTAATTAGTTAATATCTAGTAATAGTAATATCCCCTAGGCGTAGTCTTAAATAGAGATACTACTACTAAGCCCCCTATTAAATATATATACTTTCTCTTATATTTAGCTATTATATATTAATATTATATATACCTCTATATCCTACTTAATTCCTTACCTGTAGTATAGGGGATAGTCTACGTCCTACTAGCTCCGTTATAAGCCTAGTAGTCGCCTTAGCTAAGGGTAACGCTAGTGAAGGTAGGGCGCCCTCGCCCTCTATAGGCGCAGGGGTAGATAGCTCAGGCTAGGGAGTAGGCTACTTAGGCTATAAAGCACGTCGTCGCCGTGCTAGTAACGTCGGCAATTTCTGAGAACCCGGAGGGGTACCCAGGGCCGGCCCCGGGCCGTGGTTTGAGAAAGCTTGCCCTGGGGCCGCAGGGGCAGACACGAGTCCGCCCGGGGCTATAGGGGCCGTAAGGGCAACCTACCTAGCGCCCGGGGCCCTAAGGGACGCGCTAAGATTAAGCGTTGAGGCGCCAAGCGATAGCGTTACGGTACGCCATCATTAGGCTTCTGGGCGCTAGGGAATAGCGTCAAGGTACCCGCAACAGCAACGCTGTCGCATTATCCAACATACCAAGTCAATATAGCTACCACGCCGTCGGCCCCTACCCAGGCCTACCCCAGCGCATTAACCCCGCCTAGAAATTGGCTGAATCGATCGATTCCGGGGTCGCTTTTAGGGTGGCGTTGGGGGTGGCTCCGGGGTACGCTACCCGAGTCCCCCGTCGATCATGGAACATCAAAACTTTTGAAGTTCTGCTTAGTAAGCAGTCACGTAACATGGTTTCGCTTAGTAAGCAGTCACGTGATTTCTTAGAATTTACCAACTAGTAGATTTCAGAAAAATTGCTTAGTCAGCAGTCACGTGACGCTTCCCTTGGAGCCCGGAGCGGCCCCGGGGCCGGCCCCGGGCCTGCGGGCCGAAGGCCTTTGCCAAGGGCATAGGGGCGAGTTGAGATCTTGCCGACGAAGGCGAGAAGGCCCTAGCCCCTACTACGTCCCCTTAGTATCGCTACTAGACCTTCTCTTACTCCTAATATTCCTAGTATAGACCTCTACTCTAGCGCTAACGAGTTAGCCCTTACTCTTACTATAGGCGTACTTACTTTACACCTAAAGGGTATATTATTAGTTAATATAAGGGAGTAGGAGTATAATAAGTAACCTAAAATATTAAGTTATATATTATAAGGAGGGTTACCCTAGTAATAACTAATCTAACCTAATACGGGGGGTATAACTATAGGTAGTTAGGGGGTATAATTATAAGTAGTTAGGGGGTATAATTATAGGTAAAGGGGGTGTAACCGTAATATCTCCTATAATTAATATAACTTTCTTAAAAGAGTAGGCTATTAGTTACCTTTTTAACTATCTAAAAACCTATAATATAGTAACTCTTACCCCCCTCTTATTAAATTAAGCTTACTAGTAACCTTACTATTAGTAGAATTAAAATAATATCTTACTACTAGTTTTAAAACTTTAAATCGCGGTAGGGCTAGTAAATATATTAGATTTATAACTACCCCCTTATCCTCCTTAACCTGCTAGGGGAGGATAAGGTAATAGATAATAGTTAGATAGACTACTATAATAGCTATTATAATAATAGAGGGTATACTAGGCTATAATAGGTAATAGTATAAAAGACTTTTATAATAAATTAAGGGGATATTAGTAGTTTTATATAGATCCTTTTAAAGAGGATTCCTTTTATAGGAATAAATAATATAGGAGTAATAAGGACCTTAATAGTAACCCTAGTTATAAGATAGTAGATATTAATTTTATTACTTCTTAAGTTAAGGAATTAGATTACCCTTATACCTTATATAATACTTCCTTTTCTTCTAGAAATAAGCTATTCTATTATCTATAAGAGTAGTACTAGGAAGGAGAGTATCTACTAAAGCCTTTAACCCTCTTATTAATACTATTAATACTATTAACACCTTTTATAAAGCCTTCCGTAGGCCTTACTACCCTAGCTATAGCTAATAAACCTCTATATATTAAATCTAATATTATATTAGTTTAGTTTAAGGTACTAGACTATAGCTTTTATAAATAGAAATATACTACTATTAGTATCTTATAATCTAATTATAAAGTAGATTATACTAAAGTCTACTTAAATAGTAGTTATTTTATTAACCTTATTAATTAAAGCTATATAAAGGTTTTATTATAGGCTTATATAAAGAAAATAGCCTTATTAATACTAGTTTATAAGGTTAGAAATAAAGTCGTAATAATTACTAAGTATATATTAGTTAAAATATTTATTAATAGTACTATTAATAGTATACTAGTAAGAGTATTAATATTAATAGAAGTCTATATTACAGAGGATTTAAAAGCTAATTTACTTATTAGAAATAATATACTAAAACTATGAAGAATTATCTTAGGATTTTAGGAATAATAATATTACTATTAGATTCTATTAAAATCTTATTACCTTAATTAGTATCTATATTTATACCTTAAAGCGGCTATTATTATACTACCTTAAACTATTATAAAGGTTCCTATAATATATAAGGGAAATATTCCAGCTAATAGAGATTTCTTATTTAAACTAGAGTATACTTAAGATTTTAGAATAGATAGGGGTATATTTATATATATTCTATATTCTATAATATTATTTATTTAGGTATATAATACTTTAGCCCTATTAATATAACTATTTTATAAAGTATATCTTAATTCCCTTATTAAATATAATTAAGATAGTATATATATTATTATACTTATACTTACGCCTCTAGTAGCTAGTAATACTAGTTTCTAGAAGTTAAGGGTTACTAAAGGCTTCCTTATACTTACTATAATATATATAAGACGAGTAGTAAAGCTATTTATAAACCCCGTATTAATAAAGACCTTAATAGAGATAAATCTAGTATATAAGTATATTCTACTAAATAGGATTATTATTTATAATACGCCTAAGGTAGCTAATATAGTTACTATAATTATAGCTAACTTCCTTAAGATATAAGTAGACTAGGGTATTATAATAGATATCCTTAAAGATAAATAAATATTAATACTACTAAAATCTAATACTATTCTAAAACCTTTATAAGTCTACCTAGTAAGTTAAAAGGATAAAGATCTAATTAATAAGATTTTTAAAAGACTTTGTTAATAAGGAAAGATAACTGTTATAATTATTACTATATAGCTATCTAGCTTGTAGCGTAGAGAGTAGAAGCCTTTTATAGGTACGTCTTAGGCCTATAAGAGGCTTCTCTTCTCTATAACCTTTACTACTTTACTATATTATTAATTACCGGTTATAATATATAGTAGTAATACTATATTAGCTACTATTAGTACTATTAACTACTAATAAGCCGTATATAGTCTATTAGCTATTATAGTATAAGCCTTAGGGTATAAGTCCTTACTAGTCTTTTATATACTTTTCCTTAATCTATTTAATACTTATTTAAGCTAGTTAAAGAAGCCTTTTATAAATAATAATAATTATAAAAGTCTCCTTATAAAAACTATAATTAACAAGAGCCTTATTTATTACTTATTACTACCTCCTAATAGTATTAGGATTTTATTAGATTATTAGGATTTTTAGAGAAACCTTAGTATTTTACTAAGTAAATCTAGATATTTCCCTAGATATTTCCCTACTTACTACTTATCCTAGCTATTATAGGGAAACCCTTATCTTTACTTTTTAATTATATAATTTTATTAATACTAGATATAAGTATACTATTATTAATAATAATATTAGTTATTTCCTAGTAGCCCTTATTATTAATAGGAATCTTAAACCTCTTTAGATTAAATATACCTTTAATTCTTTATAGGGTTAATAGTATTATACTAGGTTATTATCTCTAGAGTCTATTAATCTTCTTAATATTAATAAACTATCCTAGCCTACTAACTAGACTATTAATAAAAGCTAACTCTATATCATAAATTATTATTTTAAGAAAGCTACCGCGTTTATAAGGTACTATTTATAATAGCCTCCTTTAATACCTACCTCCTTAATAGGGACCTTAATCTATTTACTATTAAGGTTAACTTTACTAATATTAATACTAATAAAGTCTACCCTATCCTTAATAAGTATAAGAGTAACTTTAGTAGAAGAAGCTATATATAATTACCTTATAAGACTAGAACTTCCTAGTCCGCTAGAGCCTTTAGATATAGTGAATAATAGGGGAAATAATAATAGCTAGGCTAGCTACGCGAATATACCTATTAGAGGCTTTATACTTAAATAGTTTAATATAATATCTACCTTTTTCTAGAGTATAAATACTAGGGTAGGGGGTTATTAGACTTATTAGCCTATTATAGCTATAACTCTTATAATTAGTACCCCTTAATTCTATCCCTAGGATATTAGGTATTTTAATCTAGATTCTAATATACCTTTAATTAAAGTTAAAGATAGTTATAATATCTATTATAATATTTTTAGCTTTATTAATAGAGTTAAAGTAAAAGCTATTATTATAAATCTAACTCTTATATAATTAAATCTAGACTTATATCTACTTAGGAAAGCTAATAATTAGTTATTAACTAATTATTATATACTACCTATATTAGGTCATAAAATAACCCTACTAGTATTATTAAATAGTATATAACTCTATAAAAAAATTTTTTAGGACTCTCTTAATAAGTTACTTAGTCTACTAGAAAATATCCGTTATATAGTAAAGGATACTTAAAATTAATAGGATCTAGCTAATTATATCTCTAGTATTATCCTAAATAATAAAAATACTTATATTACTATTATAAAGGAAGCCTAAGTCCTCCTAATATTTAAATATTTAAATAGATAATTATATTAAGACTTATTATTATTAACTAAGAAATTAATAATTAAGGGCCTTCTTAAAGAACTTAGATATAGGAAGGATACTTAGTTTAATATTTATAAAAATAAAGGCCTTATTTAAAAAGGCTTTAAGGTAAAATAAGATACTTATTATAATAATTATTAAGATCCTTAATTAGTTTAGTATATATCTTATTTAAATTATCCTTTATACTAATTTAGTAGTAATAGTTTTAATTATAATAGTAGGGCCCTAAGGCTAAATTATAATAATTAGAATACTTAACTATCTATATTAATTATATTATATAGAAATGATTAAGGAACCTTTAATAATAACCCTTAATAAGTATAAACCGCTAGTCCTTAATAACTCTTATAAATTATAAATAGAAACGCGTTACTCAAGTAAAGTTAATATTAGAATTATAACCTAGGTTAAGGTTATCTATTAAACGCTTTAAATAGTAATTACTTATATAAGTTATATAATTAGGTATAATAATAGCCTTATATATACTAGGCTACTATTAAGGATAAGAATCCTTAGGAAGAGTTATATAATAAGTAGGTGACTTATAATACTTATAATATCGGTAAACTACAAGCCGCAAAGAATATTAGAATCTATACTACCCGTATTTTCCGCCTTTTTTATACCCTATATAGGTTTATTAAACCTTTATATATAACTAGAGTAGTTATTATATATTTAGTATATTTAAAGAACCCTTAACCTTTATAAATTATCTAGCTAATACTCGCGTATAGATTACTATATATACTTAGGTAAGAATATTAGGTAATAAACCCTTCCTATTAATTTATCCTATTTTATTTAATTATGTAATTAAATTATTTTATAAAGTATATATTTTATATAACTATTATAGACTTATCGCGTTTAATATACGTAGTATTAACTTATAATATATAAAGATATCTTAAAATAATCTTATTATATTATAATCTTATTATATTATATTTTTATTTAATTTATCCCTATTTAACTTACTATTATTTATCTCTCTAGAAGGGTTTTATACGCGTATACTATTTCTATATTATTAGCTAATAATTTAACCTTCCTTATTAAGTAGACTACTTTTATTATTAATATTTTTATTTATAATTATATCCTCCTTTAATACCTTATAACTACTATTTATTAGATCTATTATAACTTCTATTAATTTATATATCTTAAGTTAAGTAATTTTTATATTAAATATAACCTTTTTAAGTTATAAGGAGTTATTTATAAGTTTAAGTAAATTTATTTCCCTATCTTACCTAATTTAATTAACCCGCGTAATATCCTATATTTTATTCCTTTATAATTACTTAGGGTTAAAGATAGTAATAAATCTTACTATTATATATATATATCTTATAAATAAAAGTATATTAAATCTAATAAGGATCTATAAAATATTATTAATATATAAACTCTTCTTACTATCTTTACCTTCCTAGAAGAGTTTAATAATTTTAATAACCTTATACTTAATTAGGCCTAAATAGATTAGGGTAATAGGTTTCTTTTATATATTATAAATTACTTATGTACTAATTAATACTTTAGTCCTAAGGTAATTATTAATAAAGAGTAATAGCCTATTAGGAATATATACCTAATAAATAATAAGGGCTAATATAAGCCTTATTATTAAGATAAGGAACATTTCTTTCCTTCCTTATATATTATTTAAGGTAACCTTTAGTACTAGTATCTTTAGATAATTTAAAACCATAGTAATTTAATATATTAACTACTTATAAGGTAAGTATTATTATTCTAGTTTATATAGTTTCCTAAGTATAGTTTTAAGCTACTTATAAGTTATTAGTTCCCTTAATATAAAAGCTAGCCCCTTAGTCTCTTTTTAAAATAATAATTTAAGGAATAATAATATAATCCTAAGGTAATATATAACTATTAGCTATATTTTTACTTTTACTATTAATATAATAACTATCTTATACTACTTATAAAGTTTAATTTAATTTAAATATATTTTCCTAACTTCCTTAATTACCCCTTTAAACCCTTAGTCTAGTATATCTTTATATTATTCTAGGTATATTAAATAGTATTTATAATAATAGTTAGGTTAGAGGTCTATTAATAGATACCTTAAAAACTTTAAATCGCTAGTATAATATAATTATAATATTTAAATAATAATAATTATTATATCCTTATACTTATAATACGCCTCCGCCGTTATATTTCTAGCCTTATATTACTTAATAAGGATATTATATATCTTATTAAATCTATTAAGCTCTAACTTTATATAATATTATAAATTTTAATAATAGTTATTTATTTAAGGGTAGTTTAATATTATAAGATATAATACCTACTTTATATTACTATCTTAGAGTGTACTTACCTAGCCTATTATATATATAAGTAATACTTTAAATAGAGTTCTAGTAAGGAAGAGCTTTTAAGGTATTTAACCCTTTATAATTATATTAAGTACTTAAACTTTATTAATTATCTTAATATACTTATTAGATTTAGTATATACTTTATTAAGTATAATATAACCCTATCCTATTACTTACTATTATTATTAAGGTAGGATATAAGGCTACCTACCTAACTTTAAGACCTTTAAAGTATAATTTAATAGCTTCTTCTTTACCTATCTATTATATAATATTATAGTAGTAAAGTAAAGTATATATAACTTATTATTTAAGTTATTAAAGTAGGGGATACCCCTAGAGGGTATTATAAATTAGTAGTCCTCTTTATTTAGTTTTAATATATATATATATGATAAAGTCTACTTATACTTCTAGGCCTTTATATTTATAAAACACTTTATTTATTCTAAATAATAAGATAGTAAAGCTAGAGGTATAAGTATAAGGGTTAGGCTATAACTTAGCTTTAGCTTTTAGGATATTCTAGAGTTAATATATATATATTAAATATTAAAGGGGTTATTAGATAGGTAGTTAATATTAGGTAGTTAAGGGTTCTTTAATATTCCCTTTAAGAGGTATAAGTTATTTCTCCCTTTAGTCCTAGCTTTTTTAATACTATTAATAATTAATATAAGGGTCTAGTTTAAGATAATTACCTTAATAGCCTTAATGGTTTATAACCCTTATTAATTAATAGTCTTAAGTAGAGTACCTTAGTTTATTACCTTCCTAAGTCCTATTATATTTATAAGGTATCTACTATTCTAAAATACCTCTATCTTAAAGTAGATAAATACCCTAAATACCTAAAATAGCTTAAGATCTAATAATAACCTAAATAACTTAATAGTCTTATTAAGTTAATAATATATATTAGGATTAAAGTAAAATAGATAAGTATAATCCTCCTACCTCTTATTCTATTAATAAAGCTATTTAGTTATTATAATTAAATAGTTATTAGCTAGTTTTATTATTATATCTTCCTCTCCTTCTTTTATAATATCTATTATCTTATATAATTCTATATCCTTAATATCTAGCTTTATAATAGGACTAATAGCTACGCCTTACTTAATAACTTTTTATTTATATACTACTTAAGTATTATTAAATCCTAACTTTATTATAAATTATAACTCCTATTTATTTAATACTCTAGCGCTTTCTAATAATTATTAGTTATCTACTATAATTTAGCCTTTAGATTTAGATTCCTATATTAAATTAATTACTTTATTTAATTTAATAGTATCTTAAGAATTATTCTTCTCTAGTAAGGTATTAAATTAAGTATAGACTTTAGCCTTTTTTATTAGTTTAATAAATAGTATTATAATATTAGGAGTATTAACTTTAGCCTTTCTAATTAGTCTAGTAGATATAACTATATTATTAGCTAGAGTATATACTAAAGTTATCCTTATAAGATTAAATTAATAGGTAACCTAGGGATATAAAGGTAGTTAATAAGAATAAAGTCTTTCCTTTTCCTATTTATAATTATAGGAATATAGACCTTATTAATATTAAAGGGGTAGTAAGTACTATTGTTACCTTTAATAGGTTAGATATTATTTAATAAGAGATTAAGTAAGTAGTATTTAATAAAACTTATATAAGAGGGTATTAAATATATTAAGTAAGTAGTATTAAGTACCTACTTCTTAGGCTAGGTATTTAATTTAGTAGTAAAGGCTATACTGATATTATCTTAAAAGGCTATATAGGTTTTAACTTTAGAGTTATTATTATTACAGCGGCGTCTTTTATTAGGCTTATTATTAGACTTATCCTTAGTAGATTATTTCTCTATTTTACCTTTAGCGCCTCTATTTCCTCTTCCCTTACTACTACTAGTATTATTCTTTATAAGCGGCTTATTATTTCTAAGTTTAAAGTATTCCTTTTAAGTATAATAATATATATAATAATAAGTATAATATTTAATAAGCCTCTAAATAAGCTAGGTATTAGGTCTAGGTATAACCCTATTTTAATTTTTAATTAAAATAATAGTAGTAGAAGTATAAGTAGTTATTATAATAAAGTTTAATTCTTTCTAATTAATTAAGGGGTTAGTTATTATTTAAATAAAGCGCCTAATAGTATATTTAAGGGAATAAGCCGGCTTAATAGTATTAATCTTACTTATTAAATTATAAGTTTAGATATAATATATAAAATACCCTTTATAAGCTTTACTAAGACCTATATAAAAGAGGAAGATAAGGAAGTTTATTTCTAGCTTTAAGTAAGTAGATATTAAAGTAATTTTATTATAAAGAGACTTAAGGCGGGCTATAAAATCTATAAAATCCTTATATTAACTAAGGTTTAGCTTAAGTAGCTAATAGTATAAGTTATTAAAGGTATTAGAGCCTATAAGTTTATTATTAATTTTAAGGGCTTCTTATAATATATAAGTATTTTTAATATCCTTATAATTAGTAAAGAGATTATTACCTAAGTAGCTCTTAATAATATTAATAGCTAATTTATACTTAAGCTCCTACTTAGCTAGCTCCTTAAAAGTAGATTTATAGGTTTTAATATTATTAATTATTAAATAGTTAAAGAGAGCTAGAATAATAGGGGTTATAACTTAGTCTACCTTATAAAATTTAAAAAGGTAGGTAGATATTAAGTATCTTAGAGGAAGCCTACTAGGTCTAGAGTACTTGTTAATAACTTAATAACTATCTAATAATTCCAATAATTTATTAATAATTTGTTAAGAATTTGGAAAAATATAGTTAATAAATCTATAGTTAAAACGTTTTCTAATAAGGTATCTAAAATTTTCTAATAATTTTCTAATAATTATTATAAAGTCTATTAATAATATAATAATATAAATAATTATTAATATATATATATTCCTTTAAGGTACTTATATAATTCTTAGATTTATACTTAAAGCCCTTCTAGTCCTTTAAGCTTCTTAATATAAAGTAGGAGGCTATTAATCTTACTTATAATAATAGTATTCTCTTTTAATATTACTTTTTATAAGGGTAAGTATAGGCTTTAAAGGGTTAATTTAAATTAAGTAGCTTTAAGTTAATAGTAGTACTAAAAAGATTATTACTATTAGGGGCTTTAAAGGATAATTCTTAAGTAGAGTTACTTAAAGAAGGAAAACTATTAGAGAGGTATTAAGGTATATAGTCCTAACTATTTTAATTAAACTACTTATATTTATATTACCTAGCCGCCTTATTAAGTATAATATTATACCTTGGAAAATTATATTTAAAGATATAATAACTTTAATAAGTTTTATTCTACTATTACTTAAACTCTTTAACAGTAATATTTAAGGGAAAGATAGGTAGCTAATATATTTATATTTAAATAAAAGTAGAGGAGGAGCTTATAAATAGGGCGGTAGTACGCGTACACCCCGTCCTAGTCCGCGTACACCCTGTCCTAGTACGCGTACACCTCCCCCTATTTGGCTTAGGGGCTGCTAGCGGGTTATATTATACTATTACCTACAACTTTCCTACTAACGGACGGATTTTAAAGGCCTTTAGACTATTAGACTCCTTATAGAAATATGTATACTATAAGTATAATCTATATTATAATACGCCAAGTAGTCGTTACCGTATAGCGGTATTATAGAGCGCTAAGGAGCCGATAATTTCCCGCCCGTACCGGAATATTTCTTAGGAGATAATTAGTCAGTTCCGCTATCTACTTAAAGGGCTCTAGTAAGCAGGCCGCTAGGCTAAAAAGGGGGAGGTGTACGCGTACTAGGACGAGGTGTACGCGTACTGCCACCCTATAAATAATAGGCTTAAAGTATTAAAAGATAAGGGAGGATTACTTAAAAGAATATCTTTATTTAATAGAATTATAATAGGATTAGAAGATAGTTATCCTAGAAAAGATAGGGGATCTAAATACCTTTTATAATACTTATACCTTATAATCTTAGTAACTATTATATTTTAAAGGGGCTAGGAGATTATATCTTTTATTTAAAAAGGTTAGAAGTTATTATAATAGGTTAATAATCTAGTTCTTTCAACCTTTAACTTAGTAGGAGGTTCCTTACCTTTACCTTAAGGTTTATAAGTAGTAGTAGTATTAAAGTATATTAGTAACTACTTAGCTAAGGTTATATTAGCTATCTTATAAGTAATTTTCTAAAGTAGGTAAAGTAGTTTTAATATTACTTTTACTTAGTAGACTAAGGTTATACCTCCTTTTTTACTACCCTAATATATTTATCCTATTAAATAGGTTAATATTTTATATAAGTAGAATTAGTATTATTTAATATACTTAGCTAATTAATAGGTTTTATTATAGAGAGAAACCTAGTAGTACTAACTTCCTTAGAAGAATCCTAATAGCTAGGAAATTATAACTTTAAGCTTTAAGGCTTCCCTTAACTTTCTTTAATTAATTAATTATTATATAGTAAGCTTACTTATTAATTAAAGATTAAGGGTTCCTTATAATAAGTAGTACCTTATAATATAATATATATATTACGTAGTATACTTATATAGCGCCCTAGACTTTATATACTTAGTTAATAAGCTAGTAGGCTAAATAAGAGGTAATTTAAATGAATACCCTACGTCTACATTAGCAAACTGGGGAATGGAATAATGCAGAAAAATGCGCCTTTAGCAGACTACATGAGCTTTTAGTGGAAATAGCACCTCTATTTAATTAATAGCGCTAGTCCTAGTAGGGCTACGCTAATAGAAATTTGACACGCTAATGTTTAGCATATAAACTAGTAGATTTCAAGGTTTGCGCTAAAATAGACGGGTACTAGCCCTGTTTTTAATTACTAAAGTTTTAATCCTATCTCCTTTTACTGGATGATTGGAGACGGGGCTAGTACTAGTCTTTTTTAGCTTAAAATTTCAAACCTACTAGTTTATATGCTAAACATTAGCTTGTCAAATTTCTATTAGCGTAGCCCTACTAGGACTAGCGCTATTAATTAAATAGAGGTGCCATTTCCGCTAAAAGCTCATGTAGTCTGCTAAAAGCGCATTTTTCTGCATTATTCCATTCCCCAGTTTAGGCTTATAACCTGTTAAAATAGTAGGAGTAAAATACTTCATTAATTTATCTAAGATTACAAGAGTATCTATCTATATATACTAAGACTCTATACTTAGTTATCTTAGTAAACCTTCCTTACTAAGAGTATATTTCAATATTTATAAGTAGCTTAAGCTTCCTTATTATATTAGTTAGTATTATATCTCCCTCTTTTTAATAGCTATTTTTAAGTCCTACTTACTTTCTCCCTTAATCTACCTTCTCTCTTATCTACTTACTCGCTCCTTAGGTCTTACTTCTACTCTAATAATAGAGACTAACCTTTAAGCCTTACTATTATACTTACTTACCTAGTACGGCTTAGCCTTTTAATTATACCTTTTAAAAAAGGAAGGAGAGGGTATTAAAAGGAGAATATAAAGTAGTTTAAAGCTCTTAATTAAAGAGCCTTATAATTATTATATCTAGATATTATATAATATTATAATAGCTAGCTTATAATATATAGATAATATAGCCTTACCTTATAATTAAGAGGTAATTAAGCTAGTATATTAATAATTAGAGGATTATCTTTAATTTATACTTAGACTACTACTTAATACTGTCGTAGCTAACTAAATTAATAAGATACTTAAATATAATTATTATAAACTTATTAATAACTTAAAATATAAAATTACTATCCTTAAGGATATTAAGATTGTTATTATTAAATAAAGAGTAATTAAGATTAAGGGTAAGTTAGAGGATAAGTTAAATATAAGGGATAATAAATACATAACTAATTATATAAAAATAGTTAAAAGAGAGAAGGTTCCCTTTATATAAAGGGTTATTTAATACTAATATCTTAATAATATTAAAGGAGAAAACTAAGTAATCTATCTAATTAAGGATATTCTTAGTAAGAATATTAAGATTAATAACTTAAATACTTTAAATTATATTAATTTAAAGGCCTATTATAAGATACTCTCTACTTATAAATTAAATACCCTTTAAGAATAAAGGGATAAAAATTAATAATTATACTAATAATTTTATAATATTAATTAAGTTATAAGTTATATTATACCCTACTATTAATATTTACTTTTAAGGTCCTTAGATCGCGTAGTAAGTAACTTATTATATTTAACTTAAGGGCCTAGCTAATATTAACTATTATAATTAAGAATTTAGTATAAGAGTTAGAGAATTAATCTTATATATAACTCTACTCTAATCTTTAATACTTAATAATATCTTTAAGCGGCGTATTTATATTATTAGAAAAGGTAATACCTCTTCCTTACCTTTATAAATCCCTAATAGATAGTTAATTTATATATAATATTAAAAGTCTTCTCTAAGTCTAGATATTTCCTACTTAATTATATATTTCTATTCCCTTTATAAGCTATTTAAAGGTATCTTCTAGGTAATAAGTTTATTAAGCTTCCTATTATTAAAGAACTAGATACTTATCTACTACTAAGTAAGTTAGATAAATTAAATAAAGAGGGCGTAAAAATAATAGATAAAACTTAATAATATATAAACCTACTTAGTAAAGAGCTTAATATTATAAAATAAGAGTATATTAATATTAATAGTAATAAGGGTATAATAAATAGATTTATAAAGTAAGTCCTCTCCCTTTAACTAATTTATAAGAATAAAGCTAAGACTTATTATAGATAGATATAAGCTACTAGAGATATTAAGGTAATAAAGTATTTTAATTTAAACCTCTTAAGATAGTTTATACGCTTTTATAAAGTTATAAAGGAGGATATAAAATATAAATAAAGGGTTAATTAAAAGTATTAAAAGGGGAAGTTTAAAAATAAAATAATAAAATAAAGGATATTAATAAGTTTACTACCTTTATTATACTTTAGTTTAAGAACTCTATAATTAATAGGATAGTTATAACTAAAGAGATAGGACTTAGAAAGGTTAATAATTAATATAAGCTCTTAAGTATATTTAATAAAAGGGGGAAAGCTAACTTATTTTAAATAATAATTTAGACTTTAAAGGTAAATATATACTTTATATATTAATATTATATTAATATTATATAAAGTAAGATTAAATATAATTAAGGAACTACTTAAATTAATTAATACCTTCTTAATAATTAGTATCCTAATAATACTTACCTATCTTAGAATTAATAGCTATTCCTCTACGCGTATATTTATAATAGATTAATAAATAGCTTCCTTTTATAATAAAAATTAAATATTACTATTATACTAGTAAAGGTACTTAGTAATTAGGTAAATAAATATTAATAAACCCTTAATATCTAGTTTATTATATATTATATAAATTAAAGTTTTAAGCCTTACTACCCTACTAATACTAATTTTACCTTATTTAAGATGGATATTATATATAATAAATAGTACTTAAATAAAGGAGACTCTATTAAGCTTATAACTAATTAAAAAGAGCTTAATAACTAGGGGGGGTTTATTATACTTAGCGCTATCTTAGGTACTCTAAGTAATAAAGTTCTAACTAACCTAACTAATATTCTATTAGTTATAAAATAGATAAGAGAGCTAATAGCTTACTAAGCCTAGCCTTTACTAGACTTTATTAGAAAGTTTTAAGGTAATTAGCTTAGCTTTTAATAGTTTAATAGATTATAAGGGTATAATTAATACTACCCTAGAGTTAAAAGAGTATATTAGTTACTTATATATTATTACTAAAGCTATATTACTTAACCGCCGTTCTAATTTAATATAATTTAATATACTACTTATATAATTACCTAAATAGCGGCTTTAAGTTATAAATACTATAACTATTTCCTAATAATACTTATCCTAGCCCTTAAAAAGTAAGAGTAAACTATTTAATAGGAGGTAGATACTAGTGGTATTAAGAAAATAGAGTAATAGAAAAATATTATATACTTTTAAAAGGTATAATAGCTAAGAGCTATCATATTTATCCTAGGGCTATTACTTATACTAGAAGAAGATAAGGAGTTAAAGGTAATATAAATATAATAAAAGGAATATAGAATAATAAATAATAAATAATAAATATAATATTTTATATTTTAAAAGATTTATTAAATTAGCTAAGTCTACTCTAAAGTTTAAATTTATTACTAATATTATTAAAGAGCTTAGTATTATAAGGTATAAAAAGGGCTCTAATAGGTAGCCTAATATAATACTAGAGAAGCTTATAATTATTAAAATAAATATAATAGTCTATATACTCCTAGTAAGGGTATATCTCTATTCTTAATAGGCCCCCTTTATCCTAGTCCTTACTTATTAAATCTTATAATTACTTAAAGACCTTATTAATTTAAATATAATAGCTTAAGGGGGATACTATTAATATAAAAGGGAAGAATATTTAAGTAGTTTATAATAATATAAAGGTATCTAACTTATAAGATATTATAGGCGCGTTTTAGTAATATTATATTATAAGTTAGATCTTAGATATTACCTTTATATTTAGATACTAAAACAATAGTAATTTATTTTTTAAGCTAATAAATAAAGATAGTTAGTACTTATAATATAGATTAAATAGAGGGTACTTATACTTTAAGTAGTTATTCCTACCTAATAAACGGGGTAAGAGATAGAGACGTATATATAATATATATAATAATTAAGGGTTAGAGTTAGAGTTAATAAAAAGGTCCGCGAGTTATAAAGGTTATAAGAATACCTCTAATAATTACTATTATCTAGTATACTATATATACTTAATATAATAGTAGGGTTTATAACTTATAAGATATAAGATATAACTTAGTATTTATATATATTAATCATTATAAGGTATATAAGATATAAGATATAAGTTTAATAAAAATACCTCTAATAATTACTATTATCTAGTATATTATATATACTTAATATAATAGTAGCATTTATAACTTATAAGATATAAGATATAACTTAGTATTTATATATACTAGTTATTATAAGGTATATAAGATATAAGTTAGATAGATAATATCTTATAAGTAAGAATTAAGGTATATAATATATACTATATCTCTTTAGATATACTTATTATATTAGAAAGCTCTTAACTAAGATAAAGACTTCCTAGTACCTGGTCTAAAGCTCTTATAATACTAGGGGCAGCCCTAGGGCCGGCCCTAGGCCTACGGGTATAAGGTATTTACTAAGGGCATAGGGGCGAGTTAAGATCTTGCCGACGTATTTAATTCTAATTAATAAATATAATAACTTTAATATCTATATTTATAATAACTTGATAAGTAGTAAGATAAGAAGAAGAAGTTAAAATTAAATACTTAGAATAATTTTTTTATTTTTTATTTTTTATCTTTTATTTTTTATACTTTACTTTTTTACTTATTACTACTTAGATATCTTAAATTCTTTTTTACCCTGTTATTTATTATTCTCTAAGTATTAAATATCTATAATAAGGACTTTAGTTAAAATACTAGAAGCCTTTATATATTATAATATAAGTAGGCGTATTATAGTAGCTCTTTTAAAAAAAAAAAAGTTTAAATTATAGATCTATAAAGGTAGTTCTTAATATAAAGGTATTAATAAAGAGGTAGTAAAACTTACCTAAAAAGATAAACTAAAGGCTAGGCTAAAGAATCCCTTAAGATTTAAGAGTAATATAGTAGTAATACTCCCTAGACTAGAGATACTACTTAATAAAATTAGGAATAGTATAATAGAGTTATCTAGTTATGGTATCTAAAGTAAGGGAAAAGTAATTAATATACTAATAGGGTATAACTAATAAATTAATATTTAACTACTAATATAAAGCTACCTTATTATTATCTTAAGGGATAAACTTAAGGAAATAGATATTAATATTATAATATAACTTATATTAATTAATTATAATAGTTTAAACCCCTCTATCCTTATAATAGATAGAATCTACTTAATAATATTAATATTAATTTATATATTAAGTATAATCTAGTAGAGTAAGAAATAAGATCTTTATTCTATTATAAAACCTAAGGCCTTATAACTAAGTTTAACTAATTCTCCCTTCTAAATAAAGTTAAGGATTTAATATTTAATAAAATAATAAAATAATAATAAGTTTTTAATAGTATTAGAACCTTATATATAAATAAGATATTATATATAATTATAGAATACCTTATATAAATAGTAATTATAGTATTAAAGAGTAATACTTAAAGAAAGGTATTAAAGGATATAATAAGCTAATTCTTTATATTTATACTCTTAGATAAATATAAATATAGTATTCTAGTAGGTAGATCTAGAGGTTCTACCTTTTTTAAGCTATATTATATTATAAGAAATATTATTTCTATATAATAGTATATATATAACTATATAAAGAATTTAATAAAAATCTTAAAAGATAATTATAATAATTTATTTATATATAACCTCTTAGACTTAAAATATTTAGTATTAAATACCTTAAAATAAGGCTAGGCTTTAAGGGATAGTTTATATAACTTTAAAAGAGTTAAGGTCTATATAATTAGATTCCTTATAAAGAAGAGAAACTTAGAAAAGATTATAAATAAATAGTTTGTATATATAGTTATATATAAACCCCTACTAGTTATATTACTATTTAATATAAGATAAGGGAGAAAGTATTATAATAAGCCTTAGGTTCTTAATTTATAAAAATAGGAATTATAAGTGATATAGGTAGAATAATTGTAGGTAGAATAGTTGATTTTCTATTAAGGATTTTATTAAGGAATAATAAGGTAACTACAGGAGCCTTCCGTAGTATACGCTAATACGCCAATGTCTATAATAAATTCCTACTAAAAAAATAAAGTAGCGCCCTCATTATATATTATTACTTACTTAATAATCTTAATTAATTATAAGTATATTTATTAAAGTCTTTAATAAGTTATATAATATTACAAAGGTCTAAAATATTATACTATATATTATATTAAGGGTTATAATCCTTCTATTTAATAAGGTATTAAACCTTATTCCTACCTATAATACGCCTACTAATTACAGCTTCTAACTTATACTTATCCTTTATAATAATATTATAAATAGGGGGTAGATTATTATATTATAGTTATTTATATAGATCTAAACTAGGGTATAATTTAAGCTAAGTAATAAATATAACGGGGTATATTTATATAATAGGAGATAGTTAGAGTTTATAAGCTAGAGGGCTAATATAATTAGAGACCTTAATAGTCCTACTTATTATTAATAGAGCTTAGGGTTAATAAGGCCTAGAATAGAGTATTTATACTTTAGATAGAGGTAGAGTTTATTACCCTTAGATATATTAAGGGACTAATACTTATTATTATATCTTACTTTAGTAAAGATATTAGTAAAAGTAATAGACTTTTTAGCCTATTCCCTATAAAGTTATTAGAGCCTACTAAAGTCTTTAATAAAGATATTTATAATTAATAATAGTAGGTTAATAGTATCCTATACTCTAAAGTTATAGGTAATATTATTAGGCGCTAGGCCTATTAAAGTATTAATAGAGTTATTAAAATAACTTTATAAATATAGAATAATAGGGGATTAATTAAGGCTATTAATATAAGGGTACTAGGAAGTATAAAAGTATAAAGTAATTTTAATTATCTAGTTAGTTTATTCTAATTATCTATTAATTTAGGCGTAATAGGATATAAATATTAGTAATTAGTAATTTAACTTATAAAATAAAGCCGTCTAGAAACTTAATATAAATTTTAGGTCTTAGTTACTAATTATAGTATATAAGATCCCCTAGTTATAACTTATAAGGCCTACTAGTACTAAGTCTACCTATTAGGTAGCGTCCTATATTATTTAGCCTATAATTAGGAGGATATGCTTAGAGAACTTATCTATACTAGTTAATAGACCATTAAAGCTATTTTCCTATATTAATAATAAAGTAAGGATAAAGTCTATTATAATTATATAAAAGAGGATACTAGGCCTATTAATAGGCTATATATTATTATAAGGTTTATAATATTTTATTTAATTAACTTAATAAATAAGATAATACTTAATATATATTTATAAATAAAAAGTAAGCTATTAAAGGTAAAGGGAGCTAATTATATATTTATAAGTCTTATTAAAGCTACTATAATATTATTTATTATAAGCTAAGTAGAAACCCTCCTTTTCTATTATATTTAAATTATATAATCGCTCTTATCTATTATTAAAGTTAGTATAATAGATTAAATTTTCTTAGAGTTTAAATTTTAGGGATATATAAGAGGCTTTAAGAGCTTATCTAGTTATTCCTAGTATATTAAGGACCTTATTCTATTATTAATTATCCTAATAAGCTTATAATAAGTATACTTTAAATATATATAATATCTTAACTAATATAATATAAAATATTAGTACCTTAGATTAATTTAAGAGGTAATACTCTATATTATAAAAGGCTTTAATATATAATATATTTAAAGTACTAGCTATTATACTAAATAAGGTAGTTATTATATCTCCCTTAAGGCGTAATAACGCGTTTAAGATAATATTACTCTTACCTAGCTTATATTATATAAGGAGGTTAAATTATAATAGGTACTAAGATACCTTAATAAGATAAAGATTAAGTTTATTAACTAATAGTAAATTAAGGCTGGTTTACTTAAATATTAATAAAGTACTATTATAAAGTAGGTTATATAAATAATTATTAAAGGCTTATAAGAGGATTTAATAAGATATTCAATCTTTTAAATAACTTATATAATACCTACTACCTTAAGCTCTATAAGCTAGTAGTTTTATTTAACGGGATTAAATATCTTATTAAAGAATATAATTAATTAAATATTATTTCTTATAAAAGGCTTTAAGCTATCTAAATTACCCTTTATATAATATATTATTATAATAAACCCCTAGGCTTTAAAGGTATCTAGATTAATAAATAAGAATTTTATTTTATTAAAATATATTTAGAAGTAAGCTTTCTTAAAGGATTCGTTTAAGTTATAAAAAGCCTAGAGCTCCTTTTTAATAGGGCGGCGGTACGCGTACGCCTCATCTATGTCCGCGTACACCTTGTCCTAGTGCGCGTACACCTCCCCCCATTTGGCCTAGCGGTCGGTTAGCGGGAGCGTTCCGAATGGTCAATCAAGCTTACCCGAGAAATGTCCGAGTGGTACGGCGGAAAATTATCCGCTCCTTAGCGCTCCGTACTTCCGCTGTACCGTCCTAATAGTAACGACTACTTATAATACCTATTATAATAATTATAAAGATTAAGAAGGTACTAATTATAATTAAAAATATAAAGGGGTTAATAGGTTAAATTTACTTAATAACTTTATTTAAGATCTTAATATTTACTTTATAAATCCTATTAATATTTAATCTTATTAATAATATATAAAGACTTTTACCTTTAAGAATAAGCTTTTTTACTACCTTTATATTAAATAGGTAAACCTAGAAATATATACCCTAATAAAAGAGTTATTTAATAAGGTAGATATATTACTTATTATTAATTATATTAAGGTAGCTAAAAGAATCCTAATTAAATCTAGTATTATACCTCCCTTAAAAAAATTAGGTTATATATTTTAAGATTTTTATTATATAACTCTAGGTATTAAGATTACTTTAAAAATTCTTAAGGCTTATATAAATATAAGCTATTTAATAATATTAATTAATTATACTTTATTACTTTAAATTATATTTAATTTAAAGCTTTCTAATCTATCTTTTCTAATCTTAGTTAAGGGACTAGGTAATATTATATATAAAATAAGTAAATATATAAAAATATCTATTTCTATTAAAGGTACCTTACTTAAGAAACTAGTTATAATTAAGATAATTATTAAGGTATATATTATTAATAGTCTTTAAATTAATATACTTATTAATAATAATATAATAATACCTTAGAAAATATATCTTAACCCTATTAAATAATATATAACTATTAATACCTATTAGAATATAATTAATTAATACTATTATTAAATTAATACCTTTAATCTACTAGATAATTTATATTAAAGGAATAGTTATAATTCTAATAATATCTACTACCTTAGTACTTATATCTTATTAGGGTAAAGAGTTACCTAATAATTATTACCTCTTATTTAAGCCTTAATATAAGGGTAACCTAGAATTTAAGGGTAATATATTTACTTATATTATTAATTAACTTACTTAAATCTCTTATTATACCAGCCTTAGTAATATTATTAAATATAATTAAGTAGGAGTATATCTAATTAATCTTAAAGATATATTATATACTATTTATAATTGGTTAATATAAAAGCTAAGGTAGTTATAAAAGTCTAAAATTATATAAGGTATTATAATTATAATAATTATAATAGTAATAATAGGTATACTTATACTATTATAAAGCTTTTTTATAATTCCTAAAATTAGTAGCTAGGATACTATCTTATCTATTATAATAATTAATCCTTTATTAGAGTATATAATACCTAGCGGAATAATAGTTTATAATAAATATAAGGATATATTTAAGATTACTATTATAACTAATAAATTTCTAGAAATTTAAATTAATAATAAATAAACTATTAATATCCTAGAAGATAAGTAGATATTAACTCTACTTAAATTAAAAGTAGATTTAAAGCCTTATTAAGTATACCTATTAAATTAAAAAGATCAAGAAGTTATTAATAAAATATTTAATAAAATATATTAATAAGGTAAAATAACTTAATTAAGCTAATTAATAAAATTTAATTACCTAGTTTTTATTATTTAATAAAATATACTTAAAGGTAGATTAAAAGGCTAAGTTATTATTAATATTTATAATCTAAGTAAAATTATTAAAATAAATAGCTACTTAATACCTTTATAATAAAAAATTATTAATATAATAGTAGGTTCCCTATTTATCTTTATAATTAATATTATAAGCTACTTTTATTAATTTCTTATTAAAGTAGTAGATAGGCTTAAATTAACTATTATCTCTTATTATAATTAAGAATAGTCAAATATTATATTTATAAAGTATAAGGGTTTATTATTATATATATAAAGGTAAATTAATAAATTATTTTAACTTTTATAAGGTTTTATTAAGGTATATATTAATAATATAATTACTTATTCTAAGACTTTAAAAGAATATTTAAGATACCTTTAATATCTTTTTAACTTATACTATTAAAAGTATATTTCTCTTAGCCCTATTAAGTTATTTCTAGGTTATCTATCTATTATTTATATTTATATTTATATTTATACTCTACTATCTAGCTACTTAGAGCTAATAAGGGCGTTCTAACTCTACTTTATTAAGAGGAAACTATAAGATATAAAAGGAAACCTCTCTTACCTACCCTATCTGCTATAATACTTCTAGGCCTTTAAATATTATATACTATCCTCTCCCTTATACTCTACTCCTCCCTAGTATTAGATCCTAATACTTATATACTCCTTTCTCCTACTAGGGCCTCGCCCCTTCCTTTATACTATTTCTTAATAGTACTTCCTAAAAGGTCTATTCCCCTTAATTACCCTCTTACCCTTCCTTATATAGTTTAATTAATCTAAGTAGTATCTCTAACCCTCCTACTAGTTATTACTACCCTAGCTACTCCTTCCTTATACTATCTAATATTATAATATCCTTATCTATTTAACCCGTAATACCTAGGCCTTAATTGCTATTATACTCCTAGCTAAGTAGCTTAGTAGAAGGCCTATAATACTCTTATTAGGAATTACCACGTATCCTTTCCTAGTACGTAGGAGGGAGCTATTATAGTTATTAGGGGATATAAATATACTTTATTACCGCCGTTATATTACTATTTCCTAGTACTAAGCCGTATAATAATCTACTTATAAGGGAAAGTAGATTATATAATCCCGCCGGCTATACCTCTATAATTATAGGGTTACTACTCCTACTCCTACGCGTAGCCACGGTTCTCCTAGCTAGGGGGGGTAGCCCTAGCCTATTATTCCGTCCCTTCTACTTAATATACCTTCTATCTCTTAACCTACAGTCTCTTATACGTCGAGCTAATACTATTAACGGGAACTAGGGTAGGTATTATTACGGATATTAAGAAACTCTATATTATAAGCTCTACTACTACGTAATATCCTAGTTTTATTCTAACTATATTTAGATTAAAGACCTCTTAGCTCTATTAATAGGTAATAGGCTTATAGCTAGTACCACGTATAGGTAGATCTCATCGCTAGCTATCTATCTATTATACTACTTAGATAAAAGGTAGATAATCTAGGATTATTAATATCTACTAAGAAAATTAAGGCTATTTAGGCCTTAAAATTACTATTAAATTTATAGGATTTTAAAATATATTTTAACCTTATTAGTTAATTAGAATTATTAATTTATTAATACGCCTAGATACTCTAGCCTTTATAAAGTAGGAAGACCTCCTTAATAAAGGACCTCCTAGTTAATAGGATAAATAATAAAGCTAAAGGTATAACTTAGAAATACTAATTTATAAAGGTGTTATAGATTTTACTATCGCTCCTTCCATAGCTGTAACGTTATAGTGCGGAAGCCTTCTATACTATAACCTAGTTATTCCTTAATAGAATCCTTAATAGCTAATTAATTATGTATATATAAAATTAGCTAAGGCTATTTATTACCTTATTAATAGTAGTAATACTAATATAAACTAATCTCTTCTACAGGCACTATTTAATCGTCTATAGAGGAACTAAACGCTATACTAATAGTACTAAATCATGCTAAGTCCCTTAGCTGAAAACTTCTATAACCCTAAATCCCCATGTCTATTACGATAATAGTCGACCTTAAATAGCTATATTAAGGACCTTAATAGCCTCTTAATCTATCTCTTTCGTTCTAGCGATACGACTATTTATATTAGCCTCTATATAAGACTTTAATAGTTTCTATACGAGTATAATATAGGTGCCTTCTACTTTATAAAAGTTTTGATTACTTTTAAAGCCTTCTATAACCTCCTTACCTTCTTATAATAACTAGATCCCTCTTTTATTCTAGCTTAATTACCGCCCCTCAAGTAATAGCTTATTATACTAGCCTTCTAGATTTATAACTTTATTAAAGCTACTAGATTAGTATATATCTATAAAGTCCCTAAGACTACCGGTTATTATATTAATTATATTATTACTAATTATAAGCGACCTACTCTACTAGAGGTTCCTAGGCTAAGTAATAGACGTGCTGCTTTAGTTAAACTAGGATTATTCCCTTTTACCTAGGCTACTAATACCCCAGCTTTCTAAAAGGCTATTAAGTAATTTATTTAAGATACTAAGTACTACTAAAGCCTTCTATAGGTCTAATTATACCTCGTAAAATATTAGCCTCCTTTAACTAGAACTACACTAGTTATATTACCTATACCCCTAGGAAGGCTAAGCTCTCCTTAAGAAAGCTTAGTATCTATTATAAATAGTTATATAAGTACTTAATAGACTTCTACTAAGGAGGTAATCTACGGGCACCTAATAGGTCTCTTACCGGATATACCTAATATAGTTATAGATCCTGCTATTATAGTAACTATTACTACTAGTATAATACTATATCTTTATAATAACCTACCTCCTCTAGGGCCTCTAGGACTACTAGGCCTACCTAGCTAACTAGGGTAAAATATTAATAATAGGGGTCTTAATTAAGGACCTAGATAGAATTAGGGTAACCTAGGATATTTTAACCCTATATATAACGGAAAGTCTATTAGTACTAGATTAGCTATTAAATATATTAGACGGGACACCTACTTTAGGGATATTTACCTATTTATTAAACGTGCTAGATAATTATATCTATTAAAGGAGCCGGTAACTATATAGGCTAATCTATAGCCAAGCCTTTATAGTCCCGCTCTAGATTAGTAGACCTTAGGCGAACTTAATAATACTAAGTAAAGTATTATTAACCTTAATAAAGGTATTAAATAATAGGCTAAGACCTTATTAAAATAATTTAGCTAACCTACTAATATTACTATTACCTCTATATTATATAAGATATATACTATAAAGGATATAGCTAGTTATAGAGAGCCTAGGGAGTTTATATTAAAAATACTTTACTCTATTAAAGATACTAGGTTATTTATAACTTTAGTTTAACTTAATATTATTTATAATAGTATAGACCTAGAATTATGGCGTAATATTAGCCGCCCTACTAAGATAATATTTATAAGTAACTTCTTATCCGCTCTTAATAATATAAAATATAAATAGTAGGCTTATACTACTAGGTTATAGAATACTAGTAGTAGTTGATCTTACTAGTAGCCTTATAAAGGTAAATAGGTTAGGTAATATAGTTAGTATAGTTTTCCTAATAAAGTAGGCTACTAGTCGCCTTTTTAGCTACCTAGTAACTAGTAATATAGTAATACTCGCCCCCCCTTCTTACTAAACTAAGCTTACTAGTAACCTTACTATTAGTAGGATTAAAATAACGTCTTACTACTAATACTAAGACTTTAAATCGCGGTAGGACTAGTAAACGCGTTAGATTTATAACTACCCCCTTACCCTCCTTAACCTACTAGAGGAGGATAAGGTAATAGATAATAGTTAGGTAGACCGCCGTAGCGGCTATTATACTAATAGAGGGCATATTAGGCCTTAGTAGATAATGCTACTAAAGACTTCTATAATAAATAAAGGGGATACTAGTAGTTTTATATAGATAAAGAGGATCCCTTCTATAGTAATAAATAATATAGAAGTAATAAGGACTTTAATAGTAACCCTAGTTATAAGATAGTAGATATTAATTTTATAGCCTCTTAGGCTAAAGAATCTAATTACCCTTATACCTCGTGTAATACTTCTTTTTCTTTTAGAAATAAGCTATTCTATTATCTACGGGAGTAGTACTAGGAAGGAGGGTAGCTACTAAAGCCTTTAATACCTTTAATACCTTTAATACTATTAACGCCTTCTATAAAGCCTTCCGTAGGCCTTACTACTCTAGTTATTATAATTAATAAACCTCTATATATTAAATCTAACGTCGTACTAGATTAGTCTAAGGTACTAGGCTACGGCTTTTATAGATAGAAGTATACTACCGTAGGCGTCTTATAGTCTAATAGTAAAGTAGATTAAACTAAGGTTATTACCCTTATTAATTAAAACTATATAAAGAAGGTTTTATTATAGGCTTATATAAGGAAAATAGCCTCGCTAATACTAGTTTATAGAGTAGGGAATAAAGTTATAATAACTAGTAAATATATATTAGTTAAAGTATTTATTAATAGTACTATTAATAGAACGCTAGTAAAGACGTTAATATTAATAGAAGTCTATATTATAGAGGACTTAAAAGCTAATCTACTTATTAGGAATAATATACTAAAGTTATAAGGAATTATATTAGATTTTAGTAGTAATAGTATTACTATTAGAGCCTATTAAAATCTTATTACCCTAATTAATATCTATATTTATTCCTTACCTTACGCTAAGCGTACTATTAAAGTAAAAGCTACTATTATTATACTACCTTAAACTACTATAGAAGTTCCTATAGTATATAGGGGCGATATTCTAACTAATAGAGATTTCTTATTTAAACTAGAGTATACTTAGGATTTTAGACTAGATAGTAGTATATTTATATATATTATTATTTATATAATATTATTTATTTAGGTATATAATACTTTAGCCCTACTAGTATAACTATCTTATAAAGTATGTCTTAGGTCCCTTATTAAATATAATTAAGACGGGGCGTATATTATTATATTTATACTTACGCCGCTAGTAGCTAGTAATACTAGCTCCTAGAAGTTAAGGTTTATTAAAGGCTTTCTTACGCTTACTATAGCGTATATAAGAGGAGTAGTAAAGCTATTTATAGACCCCGTATTAATAAGGACTTTAATTATAACTAATCCTATATATAAGTATATTCTTATAAATAGTATTACTATTTATAATACGCCTAATATAGCTAATATAGTTACCGCGGTCGCGGCCGACTTCCCTAAGATATAGATAGACTAGGGTATTATAATAGACGTCCCGGAAGATAAGTAGATACTAATACTACTAAAACCTAGTATTATTCTAAAACCTTTATAAGTCTACCTAGTAAGTTAAAAAGATAAGGATCTAATTAATAAAATATTTAGGAAACTTTATTAATAAGAGAAGATAATATAGGCTAATTAGCTAACTCCCTTTAGCTATCTAGTCTTTATTATTTAGAGAGATATACTAGGTAGAGAATATAAAGGCCGTATAGTTATTAATATATATAGCCTTAACTAAATAATAGTCTCTAATAGCTACCCCCTTCCTCTCTAGTTTAACGTAATATTAGTAGTAGCGAGATTCCCCTATATATCTATAATAGATAGGATAGGCTATTTTTACTAATTTAATATCTAGAAATATAATTATTATAAATTAATAGTAGTATTATATCAGGGCTAGGAATAGTATAATATTACCTTAATAGGTTATAAGGGCTTACTACCTTACGTATAATAGTAAATAGATAAAATACTATATCTATTTTAAGGCTTTACTAAAGTCTATGTAGATAATATTATAGCCCACTTAAAAACCTTACTAGAGTATCTTAATTACTTATAAAAGCTCTTTATACTCTTTAGAGAGTAACGTATTAATCTTAATCCTAAGAAGACCTTCCTTAAGTACCCTTTTATTACCTTACTAGGGTAATAAGTAGATTTATTAGGCTTATCTACCTTAAAGGAAAAATTATTAGCTATTAGTACTCTATACTTCCCCTTCTTATTAAAGGACCTTAAGATATTTCTCGGCTTAATAGGCTAGCTACGCTTATTAATACCTCACTATACCTAGTAAGCTAAACCCTTATAATAGCGAAAAATAAAGCTAACTAGTATATTATTAAAGGGTTTAAAAGGGTTCTCTAGGAAAAGGTAAACTATTTAAATTATATATAAACTATCTAAGGCTAAATTAAAGGCCTTTAAGGATCTTAAGGCTATATTTAGTATAAGTACTTTCCTTATCTATTTTTATAAATTAAGGACCTTATTTATAGACCTTAATACCTTAAAATGGTAGGAATTTACGGTAATAATTTATTATATTAAAGGGGATCTTATAGAAGGCTTCCCTAGGATAGATATATAGCTAATTATATTTCTTAGTAAAATATTAAATTAAGTAGAGTAAAATTATTAGCCGACGGAGCTTAAAGTTATAGGTATTATCTAGGTTATTAAGAGGACGAGATATATAATTAAGTTATTAAAACGGCCTCCTACTATAATCTATATAAACTACTCCGCGGTAGTCCTAATTTCTTATTAAATAAGTCTAATATTTTCATCTATTAATAAGCTTAATCTACGCCTTATTTAAGCTTTATTATATCTATTATAATTTAACCTTATAATAAAGTATAAGTCTAGAAAATTAAATATAGTCCCTAATACCCTATTAAGACTTTAAGCCGCTACGAAGGTAGATATTAAGGATAATATCGGCACTCTTAATATATTATATACCGAAGCCTTTAGCGAGGTATTTCTTTAGGGATATTATAATAATTCTCCCGTCTTTTATAGTACGCTAGTTAAAATATTGCTAGAGTTTAGATTACGCCTTATTAAGGCCTATTAAATAGATAGTTAATAGTATAAAATCTTATAATTACTTTATAAGAGTAATAAGGACCTTAGTAGGGAAGATAAGAGGATACTAGGGATCTACTTTTATCTTTATAGTAGCCTACTTTATTATATAAGCTTTAATAATAGCTATAAGCGTCTTTATATATCTAATACCTTAGAGAAAGAGGTTTTTAATCTCGCCTATAATAGTTAATATTATAGTAGATTTTATTATACTTATAATAGGATTATAGAATTAATCTATATATAATACCTATTAAAGTACCTCCGTCTCTATATTAACTATTACCTAGACTACTAACTTAATTAGACTAAATAATATAAACCTTATAAAAGTATAATCCCGATTAATAGGCCGCTAATCCCGTTTTATATTATAGTAATAGATTTTATTATTACCTTACTATTAACTATTAAAGGCTTTAATAGTTTATAAACTATAACTAATAAGTTTTCTAAATAAAACTTATTAATACTAGGCTAGTTAATATAGAATACCCCTTAATAGGTAGATAAGGTATTAGTAGCCCTTACGTCTTATAATAAAGATAGTAGAGTACTTAATTAATAAAGTATTAGTTAATAGAATAAATACTATTAATTAATAAAAGAGTACTATAGGACTCAGGGTAATTATCCCCTAAAAGGTTAACCCTAGGAGTACCTTAGAATATTATAATTATAAGAAAGCTATCTTCTACTATTTAGGGTATAATAACTTTATTAATAAACTAATAAAGTTATAGTTTAAATTATATATACCTAGGGGTATAATTAAGCCTTAGGCCTATTAATATAATATTTAATAATATTATTAATAGGTAATATTATTAATAGTTATTAATTAATAGTATTATTAAGGTCTAAAAGCTCTAGTAATTATAAGGTATTATAGCTCTTATATATAATTAACTTAATACTCTATACTCCTTAATATAGTCTCTTCCAAACTAATTACCTCCTTAAAGATAATAAAGCTATTATAATTAAGGGCTTTAATAAGGCTATTAACTACCTATTTATTAATAGGAGTCTATTTAAGGTTAATCTTACTATTAATAATTTAACCCTAGATCTAATAATATTAAATATCTATATATTTAATATATTTATAATGAAGTAGGTTCTTTATAAGTATAATTATACTACTTAAAGATAATAACTATTTAAAGTATATTATTAATAGGATAAATTTAATTTAAAAGAGTTTTAAGTTAAATAACTTCCTTTATAATTTATATCTAGGTATTTAATATATTTAGCTTTATAGGTTAATAGCGCTACTATTACTTAATACTTAAATAACTAAGAAATAGTACTACTTCTAAGGTTAAAGATATAATTTATAGTAAACTTCTTAATATTATAATTACTAGCTTAATTTAAGTCTACCTATCTAATAAGGCTCTTTAATAACCCTTTATAAATAATAGAAGTTACTAATAAACTATAAATTAAAGGTAGTAGAAGATATATTTTACTACTCTAAAATATTTTATTATAGGGTTTAATAAATAGTAAGAGACTATTAAGATTATATAAGTAATATTAAGTTTAATACCTAATATTATATATATAAGGGAATTAATAGCTAATTAATACTATTTAAAGAGGTTTAATAATATTATATACCTATCTTTAACTAGTAAAAGCTAGGTAGTAGTTTCTATTAAAATTATAATAGGCTTTAACTCTTATATTTTATAATACTCAAGGAAATATTCTATATAAATAACTTATCTTAATTATAATATCTAATTAACCTAATCTTAAGTTACTATTATATTAAGATAATAGCTATATAGACTTAAATTAATTATATAAATTTAATATTAAAGGTATCCTTAATCTATTAAATCTTAGGCTTTAATAGCCCTATAACTAGTATATTATCTATATAAAAAGTAATAATAGTACTTAAAAAGATATTAATAAATATATAAAAATTAGTATTAATAGGTTTAAGGCTAATCTCTTTTATATACTTTATAAAGTAGTTATATTAAACTTATAATAACTATTTTAATTTATAAAGGGCTTTATTTAACTTATATACCTCTTTAAAGTATTAATTATTATACCCTATTAATTATTTTATATAAATTTCCTTATTTATATATTTATAAAGGAAGGCTATCTTAATATCTATCTATTCTAGGTTTTAATCTTTAGTAGTAGTAAGGGCGAAGATAGCCTTATAACTTATAAGCTTAATTATAAAGGTAAAGGTTTTATTATAATTTAATCCCTTATATTAAAACCCTTAAATAACTTAGTAAGCTTTATAATAAATAATTTCCCCTTATAAGCTATAATTTAAGGTATAGACCTATTTATTATAAAGGGTAGTCTAATTTTTTAATAGGTTAACTAAAGTAGCTCTTAAGTATTTTTTTAATAAAGGAGTTAAAATTTATTTATTATATTAGCCTTTTATTACTTTTAATAGGTATAATTAGCTAGTAATAAGATCCACTTATACGCGGTACTAGCTATAAACCTATTACTTATTAATAGAGCTAAGAGATCTCTAGTTTAAATATAATTAGAATAAAACTAAGATATTATATAGTAATAGAGCTCCTTATATAGAGTTTTTATACGCGCGGTAAGCGCGCCTTTAGTATATATAATAATACCTACCTTAGTTCCTACTAGTAGTATTAGCTCTATATATAAGAGACTCTAAGTTAAGAGATAGAAGGTATTATACTAAGTAGAAAAGTTAGAATAATAGCTAGGGCTACCCCCCCTAGCTAAGAGGATTATAACTACGCGTAGGAGTAGGAGTAGTAACCTTATAATTATAAGTATAACTAGCGGGATTTTAATATAATCTACTTTCTCTTATAAGTAGATTACTATATAGCCTAGTACTAGGAAATAGTAATATAATAGCGGTAATAAAGTATATTTATACCCCCCCTTAATAACCCTAATAGCCCCCTCCTATATATAATAGAAAAGATATGCGGTAATTCTTAATAGGAGTATTATAAGCCCTTTATTAGGCTAGTAATAGTAGTAACTTATATATTATAAGTTTAAGAGGGAAGGATATCTTAATACTAAATAGTATAAGAGAGGAGCGGCTAGGATAGTAATAGAATAGTAGGAGGGCTAGCGGTACTTACTAATATTAGTTAAACTATATAAGGAAGGGTAAAGGGGTAATTAAGGGAGTATAGACCTTTTAGGAGTAGAGAAAGGGGCGTAGCCCTAGCTTAAGAGAGGAGTATATAGATATTAGGATCTAATACTAGAGTAGTATAAAGTATAAGGGAGAGGATAGTATATAATATCTAGAGGCGTAGAAGTAGTATAGTAAATTAAGTAGGTAAGAGAGGTTTTCTTCCGTAGCTTATAGTTTCCTCCTAAAACTAGAGTTAGAACGCCCTTATTAGCTCTAAGTAGCTAGATAGTAGAGTATAAAATATAAATATAAATATAAATAGGTATAATTAGTTATAACTTCTTTAAATATTTTAAGTTTATAAGGTTCTTAATTAATAGCTTTAAATTTTATAATATAATATAAGTAGATATCTAACAATACATCTTAAGGGATAAGATAAGGGTAATTAGGTTATATACTATCTACTTATAAGGTTTTATTTAAAATTAAGGGTAGAGTTACTAATAGAGTTCCTATTATTAAAGGAGACTTTATAGATTAAGGGGTTTAGATTCCTATTAATTCTAGCCTTAGATTTATTATTAAGGGCCTTAGCTATATTAATTAAATAAGTTTATTAATATCTATTAAATTTATAAGTAGAAAGGTATTAATAGGATAATACTCTCTAATACTATTCTCCCCTACTATAAATACTTTACGTGTTAGGGGATTAATAATAATAGGTGATATAAGGAGTAGGTTATCTTTTTCCCTTCCTTAAATAACTCTTAAAGCCTTAATAACTTACTTATTAAGTATTAATATTTTATAAATATAGTTACCCTTAAAATTAATAAGAGTATTAAGTTTAGCTTAATCCTTTTTATAACCCTAGCTAATAGTTAATTTTTAATAGTTAATTTCTAGTAGTTAATATAGGCTTTTATCCTAATATATTTAATATAAGAGAGATAAGGGTAATAGCTAGTATAAGCCTTATATAGTATAAACTTACAACTAGATATAAGACTCCTATTTTATAAGTAGTTAATTATAAGAATAAGTTTAGGTTAAAAGTTTATATTAAGACTTATATTTTATAAGATAGTATTTACTATTAATTAAAGGGTTTAGCTTAAATATTTAACTACTCTATTACTTTTAGGGTTCCTAGAGATTATAAGCTCTTATCAGATATTATAATTAATATAATAGGAATTAAAGTTATAGTTTTTATATTTACTATTATAATTAGATGTAATAGAGACAAGTTAATAGATATTAAAAGATATATTAATATAAGAGGCTTTAATTATTAAAGAAATAAAGTTTATAAAGAATTTCTAATAAAAATCCTTATAAAGATAGAATATATAATATATAAAGGGAGTAGATTATCTTCTTACTATAATAGAATATATATAATTTAAGACCCTAAGCTTATTATAACTTATTAATTAGTTTAAAGTTTATTAAATTACCTTCTTAAGACTAGTACTAATTGTGGTAAATATTAAAACTCTACTATTTCTTTACATTCTACCTATATCTATATTATTTAAAAGATATATTATTATAAATAGATTTACCTACTAAATTTAATTTAATAGTTTAATATCTTAGTATCTATTAATCCTAACAAAGATTTTTTCTTCCTATCTATTATTACTATTTAATAGTATATTATAGAATTTAATACTTCTTCTAATTATTTTTTATATATAATTTATACTAGTTATCTTTAAACTACCTACTATTACCTTTCTTATATTAGACTAAGCTCTTCTAACTCCTCTATAATACTTTCTAAGTAGGTAGCTCTTTCTAAGCTAGATTATAATACCCTTAATAAGAAGGTAGAAGGCTAAATCCTATAAGAGTAATAATATAAGTAGACTAACTATTAAGTCGGGTTTTAGTACTATGAATTAGTACTAACCTAAATACTTAGTACTAGTTTCTAGTACTAACATGAAAAGCCCTTAATACCTTAGTAAGTTAGGTTAGACTAATCTAACTCGCTAAGGTATTACTAAGACGCTAAGCTACTAATAAATTAGTTAGATAGCCTAGATTTTTTAAAATTAGTACTATTTTAGTAATAAATAATTTTTTAATTATAATTTTTATAGTCCTCTTAATTCTCTAGGTATATATATTACCTTTTTATATTACCTTATTTACTTAAGAGTACTACCTAGGTAATAATAATAATAATGCTTAGTAATATAATAGTAAGCTATATATATAGTACTAAATACTACTATAAATAGAAAATATTAGTAATATTATAGTAAGTATTTCTATATAAATAGTTAATTAGCTACTACTACCTTATTTACTATTAAGAATTACCTAGTTAGTAATAATAATAATACTTAGTAATATCTTAGTAAGTCTTATATATAGTATAAAATATTATTATAGCTAAAAAATGTTCCTAATATTGTAGTCTTTATAAGGACTAGTTAGGAATACGGCGCTACTATTAATATGGCGTCTGTAGTATATAGTAGTACTGCGCTACCCCTTTACCTATAGTATATAGAGGAGGGAATTCCCCTTAAAGGAGAAGGGTAATAATTAATCTTACTATTAATAAGAATAGAGAGTTATATATATATACTATTTATGATACTTAATAGCTATATTATTATATAATACCCTTAAATTCTAATTACTCTACTCTATTTAGGAGTAGTAGCCCGACTATTAATAAGATAAGTAGAGAAGGGTTATTATAAGTATAAGGTAAAAAGGTTAGTTAACTGATATAAATAACCTACCTAAATATAAAAAACTAAGCTTATATATAAAATAAGTCTTAAGATTTAATTAATAAATTAATAAATTAATAAAAAATATATTATAACTATAATTAATTATATAAGGGTAACTATTAGGCGTATAAACTAAGTCCCTATCTCTTAATACTTAAAAATTATTATTATAAAGGATAAAAGAACTTAAAGAAGAAGTCTTAAAAAGGGAGTAAATATAAGAGTTAAGATAATACTTATAAGAGTTAAAGAGGGAAATATATATTAATAATATTACTTAAGTAGGTTATTACTACTTTTATTATAAATTAAAGAATTAGAGTTAAAGTATCCTTAATATAAGACCTATATTCTTAGGTTATAAGACTTATATATATATAATAAAAAGTTAATATAAGAATATTAAAGATAGTTTAATAATATAATTAATATAATTAAAATAAATATAATCTACTTTTAAAATATCTTTATAAAGATTTAATATGTATTATAATATATAGCCTTAAACCCTAAGGCTATATAATATAAGTATATTAAGGATACATTAAAGGATAAATAGTCTTAAATATACTTTAATAGTTTTCTAATAGATTAAATAGAGAATCCTTAAAATTGATATTTTATAACTAATAAATACTACTCTAAAGTTAAGTAAAAGGAATATTAAAGGATTATAAACTTTATAAATTACCTTATTAAATTAAAACAATAGCTTAAGCTATTAATAAAATATATACTTTATAATAATTTATTAAATAAGTTATATAAAGATCTTTATAATTATCTTATAATATAATCTAATATTTTAAAGATAAAGGATACTCTTATTATATTAGTAACTTAATTAAAACCTTATATAATAGTACTTATATATAAAGATTAAAGGGATAATACTCCTATTAGAGGTTAATATCTATAATAAGGAAGAAGAAATTCCTAAGGATAAGAAAATAATAGCCTACTTATAAAGTGAAAAGGGAGGGGTATTATTAATATATTATTATACCTTTTTAAAGTATTATAATTATTAAAAGAAGGGATATATAATTAAAGATTATTAAAGTATAAAATTAACTATTGTAAGTAATATAGTTAATAAGCTTATAAGTAGTAAAATATCTAATAACTATTTAATTTAAAAAAGCTTAAATTTAAAAAAAATTTAAAGTATTATAATTATATCTATTATTATAATATAAAGGAAAAAGTAGATATAATAACTTATTATTATAATATAAGTAGCTTATAAGTATTTATAAAGGGAATTTATTATATTAATTAATTTTAAAATAGATATTAACCATATTAACGCGCGCTTAGTAAAGGAATAGGAGTAGGAAATAAATCCTAACTCTAATAATACCTTATATAATAGGGTTAAAACCCTAATATTATCCCTAGGTCCCTATATAAGATAAATTAAACTTATTAACTCTAATAGTATTATATAATATTATAAAGGTACCTTTTATATAATAATAAACCTTATTTATAACTTTTATTTTAAATATTTATAATTAGAGGAATAAAATCCCTAAGTAGATTAGTTTATATAAAATTAATAATTCCTTATTAAAAAAAAGTAATATTAAGGAGTACTTTAATATTACTTAAAGCTTAAAGGAGTAGCTTAATAGTATTATATTTATTATAATATACTTAAAAGGAAATAATAAAAGCCTCCTATCTAAAATTAAACTCCCTCTAGAGTTTTAAGAATTCTAAAATATCTTTTTAATTAAGAATATTAGGGTATTACTAGCTTATATATCTTATAATTATATATTTAATATAAAGGAGAATAAAAAATATCCCTTTAACCTACTTTATAATTTATTAGAGAAAGAGTTATATATATTAAAAAAATACTTTAATATTATAATTACTATAGATTTATATGCTATTTATATTAGAGCGACACCTAAATAGGCTTAGCGTCCATCCGTTCTATAAAGGCGGATTTCTTATATATAGAGAATATATCTTTTACCTACTATTTATATTTAAATGTAATAAATAGTAGTAATACCTTCTAGCTACTACTAGGTACTATTAATTACCCTAGTATATTAAGATTATATATTAGCTCCCTAAGTACTAGCTATATTAGTACTAAGTACTAGTCCTCTCCTAAAGCCTTCCACAGCGGTATTAGTCTATTAGCTATAATAGTAGGCCTATTAGTCTATTATAAGCTATTAGTAAGGTATTACTAGCTATACTAGTACTAGCTTTATAAGTACTACTAGCTATATTAGTACTAGCTCCTAGAGTACTAGGTCCTTATTTAGCCTTCTATATAGCACTATCCCTACTCTATTCAACCTTAGACTAAGCTATCTATAAAAGCCTTCCTTAGCGGTAAACTATTATATATATTACTATTAAAGCCTCTCCTAAATAAGAGCCTTATTTATTACCCCACGCTATTATCTAATTGATATAGGCAGAACAATTGTAGGTGGAATAGTTTATTTTCTATTGAGGATTCTATTAAGGAATGATAAGGTGACTGCGGAAGCCTTCCGTAGTATACGCTAATACGCCATATCCATAATAAATGCCCACCTAAAGAAAATAAAGCAGCGCCCTCGCTATATATTATTACTTCCTTTTTAATCTTAATTAACTATAAGTCCGCTTATTAAACTTATTAATAAGCTATATTATATTCTAAAGGTCTGCTAAATTATATTAGACGTTATATTAAGGGCTATAATTCTTCTATTTAATAAGGTATTAAACCTTATTTCTACCTATTATACGCCTACTAACTATAGCCTCTAACTCGTATTTATCCTTTATAGTACTTTCACGTATAGGGGGATTATTATATTATAATCACTTATATAGATTTAAACCGGGGTACGGTTCAAGCTAAGTAATAGATACTATAGGGTATATCTATATAGTAAGGGGTAGTTAGAGTCTATAAGCTAGAGGTCTAATATAATTAAGGACCTTAAATAGTCCTACTTATTATTAATAGAGCCTAGGGTTAGTAAGACCTAGAATAGAGTAGCTATAATTTAGATAAAGGTAGAGTTTATTACCCTTTAAGGTATTAAGAGACTAATACTTTTTATTATATTTAACCTTAGCGAAGATATTAGTAAATATAATAGACTCTTTAGCCTATCCTCTCTAGAGCTACTAGAGCCTACTAAAGTCTTTAGTAGGGGCGTTTATAAATAATAATAGTAGGCTAATAGTATCGCGTACCTCAAAGTTATAGATAATATTATTAGGCGCTAGGCTTATAAAAGTATTATTAGAATTATTAAGATAGTTCTATAAATATAGAATAATAGGGGACTAATCGATACTATTAATATAAGGGTACTAGGAAGTATAGAAGTATAAAGCGATTTTAACTATCTAGTTAGTTTATTCTAATTATCTATTAGTTTAGGCGTAATAGGCCGTAGACGTTAGTAGTTTATACTTTAGCTTATAAAATAGAGCCTTCTAGAAATTTAATATAAATTTTGGATCTCAGTCGCTAATAATAATATATAGGATCCCCTAGTTATAACTTATAAGGCCTACTAGTACTAAGTCTACCTATTAGGTAGCGTCCTATATCATTTAGCTTATAATTAGAAGGACACGTTTTAAGAACTTATCTATAATAGTTAGTAGATTATTAAAGCCGTTTTCCTATATTAATAATAAAGCGAGGATAAAGTCTATTATAATTATATAGAATAGGATACTAGGCCTATTAATAGGCTATATACTATTATAGGGTTTATAACATTTTATTTAATTAACCTAATAACTAGGGTAATACTTAATATACGCCCGAAGATAAGAAGCGAGACGTTAAAGGTAAAGGGAGTTAGTTATATATTTATAGGTCCTATAAAAACCTCTATAATATTATTTATTATAGGCTAAATAGAAGACTTCCTTCTCTATAGTATTTAGAATATATAAGCGCTTCCGTCTATTATTAAAGTTAGTATAGTAGATTAGACTATCCTAGAGTTTAAATCTTAGGGATATATAAGAGGCTTCAGGAGCTTAAATTACTCTAAGTATATTAAGGACCTTATTCTATTATTAGTTATCTTAATAGGCTTATAATAAGCGTACCTTAAACGCCTATAATATTTTAACTAGAGTAATATAAAATGACGGCGCCTTAGACTAATCTAAGAGGCGGTAGTCTATATTATAAAAGGCTTTAGTATATAACGCATCTAATATACCGGCTATTATAAGGGGTAAGGTAGTCCTTATATCTCCCTTAAGACGTGATAGCGCGTCAAGGACGACGTTACTCTTACCTAGCTTATACTTCATAAGGATATTAAACTATGATAGGTACTAAGATACCCTAATAAGACGGAGATTAAGTTTATTAGTTAATAATAAACTAAGGCTAATTTAATTAGATATTAGTACTACTATAGAGTAGTCTATATAGATAATTATTAGAGGCCTATAAGAGGATTTAATAAGATACCTAGTCTTTTAAATAACCTATATAATACCTACTACCTTAAGCTTTATAAGCTAGTAGTTTTATTTAGCAGGATTAAGCATCTTACTAAGGAATAGTATAGGCTAGATATTAGTTCTTATAAAAGGCTTTAAGCCGTCCAGATTACCCTTTACGTAATATATTATTATAATAAACCCCTAGGCTTTAAAGGCGTCTAGATTAATAAATAAAAACCTTATTTTATTAAAATATATTAGAAAACGGGCTTTCCTAAAGGCTTCTTTTAGGTTAGAAAAAGCCCAGAGTTCCTCTTTAATTAGGTAATAGAAGGCTTTAGTAGCCTTAGTCTTCCTAGTATAACCTTTAATATTTAACGTAATAAGAGGAGCTATAAGATTAGTTTTACATCTTTATAAGGGATTAGCCCGTTAGGCGTACCTAGGTATTAATAACCTTAGCTATCCTATAAAACCTAAGAAGATCTCGAGATCTCTAAGGGACTTAGGATAGTAATAGCCTTAAGTTTCTTATTTAAAGTAGTAAGCCTAAGGGCGTCGGCGTACTAGCTAAGGAGATTAATTAAAGGGTATCCTAGGAAAGTTTTCTTAGGACTTAGACTTAGTCGACGCTTATAGAATAAGGTAAAGAGTTTCTATAGATATACTAAGTCCTTTAATAGGTTCTTAGAGAAGCCTATAATATTATCTATATAGGTATATATAAAGTCTTTATATAGCTATAATAATTTATCTATTTACTGTTATATATATAAGGGTAAGCCTTTATAGCCTATTAGGGCTACATTATACTACTCTTAACCTTAGTATAAAATAATTATTAGCTTATAATAGTCAGCGTCTTTAATATTAAATTAATAGAAATAGCCTATTCTATTTATAATAGAAATAAAGGGTAACCTAGTTATAACTAATATAATTTTACTTTATAAAGGGATTAAATAACTATCAAATTATATAATTATATTTAGGCCTCGTATATTAATAATAACGCGACCTTTCTTTTCCCCCTTAGTTTCTTACTAAAATACAAAGACTAGGTAGCTAAACGGGGTAGGTTAATTTAACTATTATATTTTACCTTAGGAATATAACTTATTAAAAGTCTTATTAAAAGTCTTATTAATAATTTACTTATCTTTATAACTTACTAGGTAAACTCTTAATGGCTTAGGGACTACTTTAGGCTTTAAGGTAATAGGTATCTATTTATCCCTAGGAACTACAACTATAGTACCCTAATCTATCTATATTTTAGGGAAGGTATCAACAACTCTCATAATCTATAAGGCTACGTCTAGAGTATTATAGATAGTTATACTATTAGGTATAATATATTTTAAAGTAGGGTTTATAGACACCTATAAAAGGCCTCTATACGAATTAAGGCCCTTATTTAAATCAGTCTAAGGTATAGTAACTATATTAGCCGCGATATAGGGTATAAGTACCGTAGTAATAGCTATAAAGCTTTTAGCGACTCATTATTTCTATAACTAGGTATTACCGACTGCTTACAAGGCCTCTTCTAGGGAGACTAGGTAGGCTCTATCCTATTTATATTCTATAATAGATCCTAGCCACGTCTTATAAGGTAGTTATATAGTGACTAGTAAGGCGTTATAGACCTATATAAATGATATATTAGAATTAATAATATATATATAGATACCTCCATTAGGACTAAGATCTTATAGATAATCTAGTTTAAAAAGATAGTTATAATTATTAGGTATATTACACTTATATATTACTAGAACTTTAATTATAGAGCGTAAAGGGATTATAATAGTTAATTTCGCCTTAATTATACGCCTTAAATATAGAGACATATAAGTATAAACTTTAATTAGTACTATTAAGCCTTTATATAATCTAATAGAGATTACTTTCCTACTAAAATCAATAATAATACCCTAGGAAACTAATATATTATTATTAATAAGTATATTAGCTCTAAGATTATTAATAATATAAACCTCTATTATTATTAAGGCCTATCTAGGAGAGTTTCTAACCTTACCTTAAATATATATTTTAATAGAGGCGTACTTATAAGTCTTAATAGTTTTATTTCCTATACTACGGACTAGTATAGGTAAAGGTGTCTTTTTAAGATAGATATTAGGGAGGTACTTTATAAGATAAGTATAGTTAATAAGCATAATAGTATAACTACTATTAAGGTAGACGTCGGTCTACTCCTAGCTTAATTTAGACTAGGATACCTTAATTATAATATATTTCTATTTATAAAAGCTATAGCCTAGTAGCTTACTCTAATTTAGAGTTATATTAGAATTAATATAAATAAAGTTAGTCTAAGGGATATTATTAAGGTCCTTATTTATAACTTTATTTAGATTAATCTAAGGGTTATCTAGTAAAGCCTTTAGTACTATTATCTCTGTTAGCTTAGGAGCCTTTAGCTAGTATTATAGTCTAAGGTAATTAAATAGCTTATTCCTAGATAAGAAGGTAGCTTTATAGTTAGAATAAGGGTAATTAATATCCCTTAGTTATATAAGGAAGTTAACGTCTTAGGCCTTATTATAGTTATTATAGAAGTCTTTAATAGGCGGTTTATTATTATACTTATATTAACTAGCTAATTAATTATATTTATTATTAAAGTCTTTTATAGACTCCTCTGCTATAGCCTAATAGGCCCTTTAAGGTCTACTACTATTATAAGGATTACTATTCTACCCCTATAGTTAAAAACCTAACCCGTTTACGGGGCCTACTATAATTTAAAGCCTTTAAGGGGCTTATAGTAGCTATAATAGCTATAGTAGCTAAGGCGTATCTTAGCCTTAATAATTTTAACTCTAATTATAGGGGTAAGTATTACTAGCTAATTAGTTTTATAACTAGTTAACTACTTAGGATTAATACTAACTAGGTTAGCTAATTAGCCTATTATCTTATAACTATTAACTTATAGTAGCTATTAAGGTCCTTAATATAAAGGATATACTATTTATATAAATATTAAACTAGATATCCTTTTATAGATATAATTCTTTAATTAGACCTACTATAATTAAAGTAGCTATAAGCTTACTTAGGTTATTATAGAGTTCGCTATCTATATATTTATAAGTAAGGAGTACTTATAATAGTTTAGTAGTTATAACGCTAGCGTTAGGACTATTAATTATAATATTAATTATATATTTAGTAGGATCGCGTTAATTATAAATATCTTAAATAGTATAATAAATAGACTTAAGTATACTTAAAGACTTACTTAGGGAATCTTAAAATCTCTTCTCTAGTATATTATACTAGCTATTAATACTATTAGGATTATATCTTAATCCTTATCTAGAGTTATATATTAATTAACTAGTAAACTAGTTATTAGCTTCTTTAAGTAGATAGGTATTAAGATTTTATTATAAAATAGCTATATTTATAGTAGTAGCCTTTACTTATAACCTAGTAGTAAAGCTATAGACGTTATAATAGATATTATACCTATCCTTAACTTTAATAGTAGGTATATTAGGATTTAGTTTAAAATAGCCTATATCTTAAGTATAAAACTAAGTGGAATAAGGTCCTTAATTAGGATTCGCCGGATTTACTTAATTACTATTAGCTTACTACTAATTTTATAGTAAGGTTATTACCTAAGTAATAATAGCGGCTATTTAATTAGCTTATACCTATAAAAATAGAGTAGCTATATTTATAGAAGGCTATAGTAGATTATAGGATATCTCTCCTTTAACTAATATACCTTAGGTTATTAATAAGTAGGAGCCTAGGCTAGACTAATCTAATAGGCTTAACTACTCTAATAGGCCTAACTATCCTAATAGGCTAAATCTAGGAGAGGTTAAAACTAGTATAGTGCCTATTAATAGGGACCTAGTAAACTTATATAGCTAGGTAGTAGTAATAATAAAGGCTTTTATAGATATCTTAAAGAGGGGTAGGTTAATAGCCTAGTTACTTAGCTAGGTATATTTAGCTTAATTTAAGTCTTAGGATCCTAATTAAGTACCGCGTAATAGAGTAGGTCTTTAAGGGAGAGGTACTAGTCTTTTATACTTAGAAGTAATAAAATAGATAACCCTATAGGTAGCCTTCTAGATAATCTAGCTATGCTAATACCTAGTATTAAAGAAATTAGATAATAAGTAGGCTTAAGTAATAATATCTAGTAGTACGGGGATAGCTAATAGGATTAAAGAGGCCGTATTAGGGATAAATAAGATATTATTAGAGCCTTTAACGGTAGCTACCTTATAGGTTAATAGCGTTGATAGCTATTATAATTATTATAGGAATATAAATAAAAGAAGAGTAAAATAGGTAAATAACTTATATAATTATTTAAAAGATTTAAAAGGGAAGGAGCTTTATTCCCTAGGAAGGGCTAGAAGGAGCGTTAGATAAGTCGTATAATTTAGAAGGTAGTAGTATAAGGGTATCTATAATAGGCTTCTAATCTTAGATTAGTATAAAGAAGGCCCTTATTATAGAGTATAAGGGATAGTTTAGTTATAGAAGCGGTTACTAAAGGTATAGGACTTAGAGGGGTTAGAGGACTTAGAGGAGGATTATTAGTACTATAAAGATAGCGTTAGTATTATAAATAGTAGTTAGTGCTTCTAGGTAATTATTTAGTACCTTAAAGATAAATACCTATGGTATTACTACTAATTAATATGGGTAGAATAATTATAGGTAGAATGGTTTATTTTCTATTAAGGATTCTATTAAGGAATGACAAGGTAACTGCGGAAGCCTTCCGCAGTATACGGTAATGCGCCATGTCTATAACACTAATAGTCTCGGGATTATCTACTTAGAAACCGCCCCCATATCAAGTTAATATCTACTAGCTAGGATAGTAGGCCTGTCCCTCTTATAGGCTACTTATAAGACGGTTAATAAGGCCCTTATTACTATTAGAAATACTATACCCCTTAGTAGTTAGATAGTTAGGTACTATCTAAGAATTTTCCTTTACCGCTCCTTCTAGAGAAAGTAGTAATAGGCTAAAAATCTCTACTACGTTAAAATCCCTTATCTATAATAATATAGACGCTCTAGGCTTATTAGACGTACGTATTAAAATATCTAATATGTATCTTCTAGCTTAAAGACGTTAGCTATTTTAGTCCCGATTTATAGGCGAATAATAAGAATGTCTATTATAATATATTTAGCTTCACCGACTATTTACGTCTTAAGGCTACTAGTATTAATATAGATATTATAAGATAGAATATTAACACTTACTTACTTAGTACTTTAAAAGACTAGTACGATAATAAGCTAGACTACTTAAGTAAATATAGTCTATAATACGCCTCAAATAGTATTATTAAATAGTATTAATTACTTAAGGAATATTTCTATAACTTGTTAAGGTCCTTATTACCTATAACTATATAGCTATAGCTAGAGCTACGGCTATAGCTATTTAACCTAAGTAAATTTATTAGAATATTAAGTACCTAGTAAGACTATACTAATCCCGTTATAGCTATAATATCCTTATATGCCTATAATAAGGTCCTTGATACGCCCTTACTAGCTAAGACTACTTAGCCTACTAGAGTCTCTATTTATAAAGATATACCCTAACTAACGTCATTAATTCCCCCTATAATTAGTAGCGGAAAACCCTATTTAGAATTATTAACTACTCTATATACTAACGGTCTAATACCCGTCCTGTAGAAGCCTTCTATAAAGCTACTAATAAGGACCTTAATAGCGACTAATAGTCCTACTTTCCCTTATATAGTTTAGCACGTTCCTATAGTATATATTACCGTAGGTAATAGGGATCCACGTATTACAGTTACTAGTAACTATATATAATTAGATAAATGGCGTCAAAAAACGTCCTACTATAAGCCTTAAATCTATTAGCTACTAAATAAGATCCTTTATACCCTATTAGGCTACCTACGTACCAGATCTAATACGTGGTTACTATAGGAATATTAGGTTACTAGAATATCTATATTTCTATTTAGTACTACCTATAGCAGGTATTTTACTACTAGACAACGTCTATAGGACGTCTAATTAGTTAGAAAGCATAATATATTTATAACTAATAGTAGTATATACTATTAGGGTAATAGCTTTTATTTTATTATTAGTATTTATTATAATTACTATAGATTTATATACTATCTATAGGGCGGCGGTACGCGTATACCTTATCTAAGTCCGCGTACACCTTATCCTAGTACGCGTACACCTCCTCCCATTTAGTATAGCGGGCTACTAGCGGGTTATATTATACTATTACCTATAGCTTTCCCGCTAACGGACAGATTTTAAAGGCCTTTAGATTATCAGACTATATATAGAAATACATATACTATTAACATAATTAATCTATCCTACGCCAAGTAATCGTTACTATTAGGATAGTATAGCAGAAGTACGGAGCGGATAATCTTCCGCCGTACTACTTAGATATTTCTTCGGTAAGCTTAACTAACTATTCGGAGCGCTTCTACTAGCTAACCGCTAGGCTAAATAGAGGGAGGTATACGCGTACTAGGACAAGGTATACGCGGGCTAGGATAGGGTATACGCGTACTACCGCCCTATTTATATTAGAGCGACACCTAAATAGGCTTAGCGTCCGTCCGTTCTATAAAGGCGGATTTCTTATATATAGAGAATACATCTTTTACCTACTATTTAGAGCGACACCTAAATAGGCTTAACGTCTGTCCGTTCTATAAAGGCGGATTTCTTATATATAGAGAATATATCTTTTACCTACTATTCATATTTAAACGTAATATTTAAGTAATCTTTAAAAAAAGGTTAGATTTAATATTTTATAAATTTAATAAATATATTAATTCTTTTTATATTAAAGAAAGATAGAATATTATATTTATATATTAATTATAAAATATTTAATAAGATTATAATTAAAAATTAATATCTACTTTTATTAATTAATATAATTTTAATAAAATTAATTAATATTAAGTATTTAACTAAGTTATATTTTAAGAATATATAGTATTACTTATAATTTAAAAAGGGTAATAAATAGAAGACTATATTCTATATAAAGTATAACTATTTTAAATATATAATTATACTTTTAAAACTTATTAATATACCTACCTTATTTTAAGCCTATATTAATAAGGCCTTAATAGGTCTATTTAATATTATATATATTATTTATCTAGATAATATTCTTAGTTATTCCTAGGATAAAAAGTCTTATATTAGAGTTATAAAGGTTATATTATAATACCTTTATAAATTTAAACTTTATATTAGCTTAAAGAAATATAAATTTATAATAATAAAAATAGAATTCCTTAGCTTTATTATTAGTTATAACGGCGTATATATAAATCTATATAGAGTAGATATTATAATAGAGTAGCCTAAAACTAGAAGTATTAAAGATATTTAGATTTTTTTTAGAATATATTAATTTTTATTATTATTTTATTAAGTACTATTCTTTTATTACCGCGGCGTTAATAGACTATTTAAAGGATAATTATCTATATATTAAAAATAAAAAGTTAATATTAAGTAATATTATAAAAATAGTGTTTAAGTAATTAAAATAACTCTTTTAAGAGGTATTATTACTTATATATTTTAACTTAATTATAATAATTATTAATTATAATAACTTAAAGTATTTCTAGATAATATTAATAATAATAAAGAAATAAGTATATTAAGTAATAAAGCTTATAACTTATAACTTAAAAATATATTATTATATAAATATTAAAAACCTAGCTAATACTCTATTAAAGTAGTTAGATTATATATTAATAATAAATAAAAAAGATATATATCTATTAATATTATAAAATAAGTTAAAGAATATTAAGTATATTCCTTTTAATAAATATTATATATATATATATTATTTATAAGATAGTAAGGCCTATAATTATAAATAATATAAAAGGTTAAAAATTGGGCTTAAAAATTATTTACCCTAAAAATAAAAGAGAGTAACGCGCTCTTAGGGATATAAAGTAATATAGGTAATAACTTAAACCCTATTATAAGATAGTTTAATATTAATTAAATAGTACTTAAAAGGTATATAATAGTTATATTAATAATAGAGCGCGTATAAAATAGGTATAATAGCTTAATATTAAAGATATTCTAATATCTCTAAAAAGGAGATAAGGATATTTATAATAAAAAATAATTATTAAAGTCTCTAAGTTATAAAAAGGCTATCAATATATCTTTATTAATATAATAAATAAGATAGGTTTTTTATAAGGGTAGTATAAATTTTATACCTAGTAATAAAGTAATTAAATAGGAAATTTTAATACTTTATTATAATAATCCTTATATTAGCTACTATATATAAAAGTATATATAAGAGCTTATTAAGTAGAAGTTCTATTAGAAATTAATAGGATAAGATGTTTATAATTATATATAAAAATACTTAACCTATTAATTAATAAAGTTATATAAATATATTATTTATAATATACTATTATTATTATTAATACTTATAAAACCTTTTTAAAAACTTATAAAAAAAATTATTATTAATCTCCCTTTAACTAAATAAAAGGGTAGTATTTATAATATAATCCTAGTAGTTATAAACTATTATATAAAGGTAGTTAAGTATTTATCTATTATAAAGATAGTTAATATAGTTAATATTATTAACTTATTATATTATAAGATCTTCTTAAATTTTAGTTAATTAGAAGGTATTATTAATAATTAAAAGATAGTATTTATAAGTAGCTTTTAAGTAGTTATATATTATTATATTAAGGTAGAAAGAAAGCTTAATACTACTTTTTATCCTTAAACAGATAATTAAATAGAGAGGTAGAATAGTATACTTAAGTAGTATTTATACTACTATTCTATTTAAAGATAAGATAACTAAGTTAAGCTACTTTATCTAATAAAGTTTATATATAATTATATAAAATATATTAGTACTAGGTTACCTTTATATAAAGTACTTTATAATTATTTATTTAAGCTAAATATAAAGTTTTTAAAGCTATTATTAGAAGAAGTCCTATTAATATAAAAAAGAGTTAAGTTACTTTAAAAATAAAAAGAAGGTTTAAAGTAGTACTTATATTTAATATAAGTTATATAAGTAGAGTATATAAATAAATAATAAAAGTAAAGATAATATAATAAAAGTAATTATATCTTATTAAATATAAAGTATATTAGGTTAATATAAGTAATTAAAAAGCTATTATAATATTATCTAAGGCCTTTTAAAGTTTTTAATTATATTAGTAGTTAGTATTAAAATAGTAGGAGTAGAATACTTAGTTAATTTATCTAAGACTATAAGAGTATCTATCTATATATACTAAGACTTTATACTTAATTATCTTAGTAAATCTTCCTTATTAAGAGTATATTTTAACACTCCTATATAATTACTAGAAGTCTTAAGAATTAATAAGTAGAAAAATCTAATACTAGGTAGTAGGAGTAAAGCCTACTACGTCTAAAAATAACTATATTAAACTAAAAGTTAAAAACGACTAAGTTATTTAGAATAGACTATTTTTATTTAGAGCTCTTACCTAAAAATTCTACTTTTTATAGAAACGCAGTTATTTAAGATTTTTTTAAGGATAAAGCTATATATATTAAAATTATACTAAAACGTAGTTAGATATACTATAAGAGGGTAATTATTAATAGTTACTAGTAAGAGTTAACCTCTAGGCCTAATAAGGTAGTAGTAGCTAGGTAAGTAGTTATAAGGTATAATATTATTATTATTATTATACCGTTTTAGGGTAGATATCTTAGAAAGTCAGCCTATATAGTAGTATTTAGCTATAGTACTAGCGCTACCTATAGGCTAATATCATTATAGCCTTTAATTATATAGCTAGAAATAATATAATAATAGTAATAAGATATTATATTTATATTTATATTTTATACTCTATTATCTAGCTACTTAGAACTAATAAGGGTAGTTTATATCTAACTTATTAAAGGAAATTATAATTTATAGAAAAAAACCTTATCTCTTACTCTATTTATTATTATATTTCTAGATCTTTAAGTATTATATACTACTTTATCCTATCCTTTTTATACTAATTTATTCTCTCCTTTTATTAGAGTTACTTATCCCCTTATCCTTTAATTAGAGCCTATCTACTCTTATATTACTTTAGAGAGCTACTCCCTTATTAGTATAAACTAACTAAGTATCTTTTATTAAATAACTTACTTAGTTATTACTTTTAATCCCTTTAAAGTTAATACTATTTAATAGAAGTTATTTAACCCTATTCTTTAAAGTATTAGCCTCCTCTTCTTTATATAATTAAAGTAGAATATAAATATTTATTTAATATTTTAATACCTTTATTTATATTTATAATTAATATTATTAACTCTTAATACCCTCCTTTTATATAAGAAGATATATAGTTCTATCTTTATATATAATTAAATACTTATAAATCTCTTAGCCTTAAAAAGCCTTATATAAAATTAATTTTTATTACTTAAACCTCTCCCCTTTATACTATTATTTTTATATAATTAAAGATATTTTTTTAATATTCTAACTACCTCTCTTTTTATTTCTCTTTAACCTATCTTTTAATCTTTTTAAGAGTAAGGTTATCTCCCTTTATAATTCTTTTACCCCTAAGGCCTTAGGCTATTATCCTAGTATCCCCTCCCTTTATTATTACTTAAAGGGCTCCCCTTATTTTAAAATTATTTCTCCTTTATTAAAGTCTTTATAACCCTTTTTATCCTCCCCCTTTTCCCTCTTAATTTATAATAGATCCTTATATTCCCTTCTTTAATTAATAGGTAAATCCCTTATATTATTAATACTTATAATATTAATTAATTAAAGTTTATTTTTATTAATAAAATACTTATTTCTACCTTTAATACTTATATATTAATTACTTTAAAGGCTTTAAGTATTATCCTTCAATATCTATTTTATATAATTTTTTATATTATAATATTAGCCTTCTTTACCTTTAATATCCCTTTTAAATTATATTATATCTCTATTATATAAGTTATTATTACTTTAATTAGATTATTATATTATAAATCTATCTTATTTTATTAAATATAATACCTTATATTAAGTTAATAATAATTAATAGGGCTAATTTTAATATTTCTATCTTTAACTTTACTTTATTAATACATAGGCCCTACCTTAATTTATTATTAATATAGAGTTTAAAGACTTTTATTAATACTTTTAAATATATTACTACTACTTTAAAATTTATTATTACCTTTATATTAAACCTCTTTAAGCTCTTTAATAAATAGACTAACTTATACTTATAAGGGGTAAAGGTTATTTCATATATATTTACTTAATAAAAATATGTTTTATATATTTTTACTAATATTTTATAATTCTTTTTAGTACTTTTATTATATACTATTAAGTAGATATTATTAATAAAGCTTTTAATTTATATTTAAAATTTTATTTTTATATACTCTTTGTAAGTAGGGAGTTAAAAAATAGAAATAAAATAAATAATATTAAAGATCTTTATAAAATCTTTATTTTTATTATTTTTATCCTATTTATCTTTTAGTTTAATATAATTATTATAGCCCTTTTTATTAAAAAGTTTTATACTTATTAGGTATATAATAAAGGCTAAGACCCTTTTTTTAAGTTATATAATAACCTCTTATAAAAGATATTATTAAAGGCTCTTATAATATTTAATAATAATATATTTATTATATTAGATTCATTATAATTTTATATTATATATACTACCTCTATTATTATTTTAAAGGATATTATTATTAACCTCCCCTTTTTTTACCCTTATTTATTATAAGGGTAGTAGCTTATATTTTTTTATAAGGTTATTTAACTTTTTTATAATAAATACCTTTAATACCCTTTTTAAGGTATTAAGTAGGGTAATTAAATAGTATAACTTTAATTTTAAATCATCCTCTTTCTTTAATTTCTTTAAAATAATTATATTAGCCTTTTTAAATTTTATTAAATAATATTTAATCTTTAAGTAGGTTTAAAATAAGTATATAAAGTTAAGTAATAGCTCCCTCTCTATTATTCTTAAAAATTTATTTAAGATTTTATTTACTTTTAAGATTTTACTTAAATCTATTTTTAAGGGTAAAGGGAAGAAGGGTTTTTAAAAGACTTTTACCTTTTTTTAAAATAACTTTATTTTAAGGCCTTCCCTATCCTTTTTAAAGATAAAGAACTTTAAAAGTTCTTTTAATAACATATTTCTCTCTTAACTTATTTAACTAATTTCTAAAATTTATAAAGTAATTAAGATACCTTGTATATTCCCTTTTTAAAATAAAGTACCTTTTTTTTATATCCTCCTTTTAATTTTTTTAATTTTTTATTATACCTTTAAACTCTTTTAATTTCTTTTATAATTATATTTTATTTTAAGCTTTAATACTATCTTTATAACCTTTATATAATTTAAGTTTTAAAAGGACTTTACTTTTAAAGAGTACTTTATTTATAATACTACCTTCTTTATAATTTTTATTAAATTTTAATTAAATAGCTATTTATTTATTTTTTAATTATTAACTCCCTTTTTTATAATAAATATTAAAGGATATTTATTTATCTTTTTACTTCATTTAAGTCTATTATCTTTTATACTTTTTATAAGTATAAGGTTACTACCTCTATCTTAAAGTTAACTTTAATATATATTAATATATAACTAAACTTATAATAAAAATTTAATTTAATATAATATTTTAATAATTTTTACTTAAAATTTTTTATTATAAATATCAAATTAATAGTACTTTCTACTTTTTTATCCTTTAAATTATTATATTTTTTAATAGAATAAACTCTATTTTCTTTCTTTTATAATATTTATTAATATATCTATTACTTTATAATATATATACCTACCCCTATTATTTTAATTAAAGTAATAGAGGCTAAAGTCTTTTATTAATATATGTTTTTTAAGTTAACTTAACTACTCTTTTACCTTTAATAATATAAAGGGGCTATTTATTAAAGTCTTAAACTCTAGATTAATAACATAGGTAGAATAATTATAGGTAGAATAGTTGATTTTCTATTAAGGATTCTATTAATGAAATGATAAGGTAACTATAGAAGCCTTCCGTAGTATACGCTAATACGCTAGTATCTATAATAAATACCTACTAAAAGAAAATAAAGTAGCGCCCTTATTATATCTTACTTCCTTAATAATCTTAATTAATTATAAGTATCTTTATTAAAGTCTTTAATAAGCTATATAGTATTATAAAGGTCCGAAATATTATACTATATATTATATTAAGGGCTATAATCCTTCTATTTAATAAGGTATTAAACCCTATTCCTACCTATAATATATCTACTAACTATAGCTTCTAACTTATACTTATCCTCTATAGTACTATTATAAGTAGGGGGCGGATCGCTATACTATAGTTATCTATATAGATCTAAACTAGGGTACGGTTTAAGCTAAATAATAGATATAACGGGGTATATTTATATTATAAGGGGTAGTTAGAGTCTATAGGCTAGAGGGCTAATATAATTAAGGACTTTAAATAGTCCTACTCGCTATTAATAAAGTTTAGGGTTAATAAGGCCTAGAATAGAGTAATTATAATTTAGGTATAAGTATAGCCTATTACCCTTAGAGGTATTAAGAGTCTAATACTTATATTTATATCTAGCCTTAATAAAGATATTAGTAAATATAATAGACTCTTTAACCTATTCTCTTTAGAGCTATTATAGCCTACTAAAGTCTTTAGTAGGGATATCTATATTTAAAGATAGTAGGCTAAGGGTATTATATACCTTAAAGCTATAGATAATATTATTAGGTACTAGGCCTATTAAAGTATTAATAGAGTTATTAAGATAGCCTTTTAAATATAGAATAATAGGGGACTAATTAATACTATTAATATAAGGGTACTAGGAAGTATAGAAGTATAAAGTAATTTTAACTATTTAGTTAGTTTATTCTAATTATCTATTAATTTAGGCGTAATAGAATATAGATATTAATAGTTTATAATTTAACTTCTAAAATAGAGCCTTCTAGAAATTTAATATAAATTTAAGATCTTAATTATTAATAATAGTAAATAGGATCCTTTAATTATAACTTATAAGGCCTACTAATATTAAGTTTACCTATTAGGTAGCGTCTTATATTATTTAACTTATAATTAGAAGAATATACTTAAAGAACTTATTTATAATAATTAGTAGACTATTAAAGCTATTTTCCTATATTAATAATAAAGCGAGAATAAAGTCTATTATAATTATATAAAAGGGGATACTAGGCCTATTAATAAACTATATACTACTATAGGATTTATAATATTTTATTTAATTAACCTAATAAATAGGGTAATACTTAATATATAATTATAAATAAAAAGCGAGCTATTAAAGGTAAAGGGAGCTAGTAATATATTTATAAATTCTATAAAAACTATTATAGTATTATTTATTATAGGCTAAGTTAAAGACTTCCTTTTCTATTATATTTAGAATATATAATTACTTATATCTATTATTAAAGTTAGTATAATAGATTAGACTATCCTAGAGTTTAAACTTTAAGGATATATAAGATACTTTAGGAGTTTAGCCGGTTATTTTAAGTATATTAAAGACCTTATTCTATTATTAGTTATTCTAATAGGCTTATAATAAGGGTACTTTAAAGGCTTATAATATTTTAACTAATATAATATAGAGTAATAGAACCTTAGATTAATTTAAAAGGTAGTAGTCTATATTATAAAAGGCTTTAATATATAATATATCTAATATATTAGCTATTATAACTAGTAAGGTTATATCTACCTTAAGGTATAAAATAAATAAATAAATAAATTATATACGCGTCTATCTAAACTATTAAAAGATAATTACGGGGGCTTATAAGTATTTTATAGTCGCTACGACGGTAGCCGACTCGTAGGGGAAACTATATACCTATACTAATTATAGGCGCGGGTAAAAACCCTTACCTTTCCTACCTTCTTTATAACTTTTATTCCGTTTTCTCTTTATACTATATTCGGTCCTTTATAATAATAGGCGGTCGTATTTTACTACTATATTAGTCTAGCTCTCTAGGGCCGGCTTATATATTATAAAAGCGAAATTCGCTCCGGTAGTAAAGATTTACGTCTAAGGTCGGCTCTAGTATAACTACTTCGCTGCGAGCGAGAACTAGCCTAGTAGCCTAGTCTAGATTATCTATCTCGCTACTCGTTTTACCCCCCCCGCGTTCGCGAGTATCTTATAGGTATCTACCGCGCCTAAGGTATCCTTTAGCTCCTAGCGGCGGTCCTAGAGCCTAGGGTAATAGATAAGGATATACTTTATATCCTACCTACGCTAGCCGTACCCGCAGCTTACGGATATAAAGCCGGGGACTTTATACTAGTATAAAAAGGCGGCTAGCCCGATCTTTCCCGTTCTTATCTATATAAAGACGGAGCTCTTAGCCTTCTAGAGGCCCTTATAAAGGGTCCTTCTACCGGTCTATAAGCCCCCGAGCTAGGCGGGGGGGTAATCCCTAGCTCCTAGTCCCGACTAGTATTTATCCTATATAGTATCCTAGGAGGACCTCTACTAATAGTATATTATCTTCTTAATCCTTTAGGGGGGGCGGGTTACCTCCCTAGTTATAATCGCGCCCTAGTCGTCTAGGCGTAGGGAGCGTAGAGCCTACTTATTCTTCTCTTCCGCGGGGGACTTTACTACCTCTCTCCTCCTCCCCCTCTTAGCGTTTAGCTTCCTTCGGATACGCCTATTCCCTATTACTATTACCGGGTAGATCCCCTTTAATATATACCGGCGGAGAACCGAGTAATCTAGTATTAGTTATATAGGGGCTATCCTCGACTCTACCTCTAGTACTCGCGTTAGGGTAGCCTTATATACCCCTAGTACGCGTCTTAAATAGCTATTTTAGATAACTTTAAGCTTCCTTACGTGCGTCTTCTTTATATCCCTTAGTCTTTATAATATATACTATAAGGCGGACGCGTAGGTTATAACTAGCCGTACTATTACGTTATATACTTTCCTTACCCTATTAAGGGTAGCTCCCTAAGTTAATACCGTCGTTATAAATAGGGCGAGGCTCTAAGTAGCGAGTTTTACTTATACCCTCTTTAAGTACGGGCCCTACCGTAATTTACCGTTAATATATAGTCCTAGGACTTAGATCTCCGTTTATAGCTTTATTATTGTATGCCCTAGGCTAATAACCGCACCTATATTAAAGCGACGGGGGTAACGGGTAAGGTAGACTAATTTATATTTCTAGAGGGCGAAACTCGCCCCGTACGTTAAAGCCTATTTAAGGTAGATCTCGTGTACTAGTTCTAAGGTCTTATAATTACCTTCTATAGTTTTCTTATATACTAGCAGGTAAATATTATTTATAAACCCTCTAACTTATAATTATAGTTTAGCCGCCGTATACTCCTTAATAAGTGGCGCGTTAAAGAATAGGAAGAGGATAAGGGAGATTAGCGACCCTTAGGGAATCCCTATCTCTACCGGCTATATCCTACTTATCATCCCCCTAATTATAATAGACGAGGACCTTTCTACTAGGAAACTTTCTATCTAGCTTATAATATAGCGAGGGATCCCCTTATACAGGTTATAGATAAGCCTCCGGTAGGAGACGTTATTAAAGGCTCCTATAATATCTAGTAAGAGGAGGCTAGTTATATTACCTCTATTATAGTCTTATACCGTATATACCGCGTCTATAATTATCTCTAGCGTTATATCTATTAATCTATTCCTTCGCGCCCCTATTTATTATTAGGGGAGGAGGTCTTAGCTTTTAGTATAGTTATTAAGTCGCCCTACGACTATTAATTCTAGGGCCTTTCTAAGGGTACTTAGTAGCGCTATTAGACGGTACGCTTTAAGTACCGTATAATCCTCTTTCTTTAGTTTCTTTAGGACGACCGTATTAGCCTTTTTAAATTCCCTTAGGTAGTAGCTAAGGTAGAAGCACGCGCTAAATAGATAAATAAGCTCCTTAAGGAGCCCGTCCGCTATTAGCCTAAGGAACCGATTCGGGATCCTATTAATCCCTAGGGCCTTATCTTATTTTAGCTTATAGATAGCTTATAAGACTTCCTCGCTTATAATATTACTGCTATTACCTACCGGTAGTAGGTATTCTATACTATCGATATCTATTAGGTCGGCCTAGGGGGGGGTAGGAAGAATATCATCTATAAGACTTCTACTTTCTCCTTAAAGGTCTCGGCTACCCCTTTCCTATCGCCCCTCCTTAGAGGAGGGAACTTAGGGAGGGGCTATAGCGACGAGCTATTATTCCTTACCTACTTAGCGAAGCCTTATATACCCTTTTAAGACTTAATAGTATTATAGATCTTTCTTCTAAAGTCGATCGCCTTCTCCGTTTTTAGTACCCTATTCCTTTCCTTAATAGCTACGTTCTTAGCTCCCTCCGTAGTAGTATCTCTACTCCTCTAGAATACTTTTATACTTCTTATAGTATCCTCGGTAGTATATCGGCATTTCAAGTTCTAGAAGGTCTTTCTCCTACCTCTAGGCTTCGCCTAGGGGACCGTCTCGTCTACGACCTCCTTTAGGCCCTATTATAACCGCGAGAGGTAGTTATCTATTTAGTTTATAGTTTCTAGTAGTTAGAGACCTAGTTTCCGGCTTAGCGCCTAAGCCCCTTTCTTAACTTCCTTTAGGTCCGCTGTCTTCCACGACCTCTTTAGTATACTCTACTACTCCTCTACTCTCAGGTCGAGCTCTATATATATAGGAAGGTAGTCGGAGCTAAACTATAACTTAAGGCGTACCCGGTAGACTTATACTATATTAAGAAGTCTAGGCGTAGTAAAGACTAGGTCGATTATACTCTTAGACCCCCTCGCCCTCTAAGTAACTATCCTATCTAGTAGGGCTAGGTCTATGTCGTTATTAACTATAATTCCTACTAGCTAGTCTACTTCCGGGTAGTATAAGAACCGCCCTGAGTTATTCTAGTTAGGGTAGTAGAGGTTAAAATCCCCTACCACGATATACTTACTAGGTCGCCCGACCTCCTCTCTTATAATCGGTAGGCTTGACGGGTTCTTATTTATTACTAGTAATAGGCTCGGGTTATATATATTATATAATTAGAAGCGGGCTATATATTCCCTACCCTCCTAGGTATAAAGCTAGAGCTTTAGGGTACTAATATCCCTTATAAGGAACTCTACCTCCTAGCTATCTACTTAAAGCCTCTTATTAATATAGAAGCACGTTTATATATCTCGCCTAGCTTTATACGCTAGGAAGAACGCCTTAGAGCTAGGGTTATACGACGATTAGTTCCTAGCGTTATAATAGGGTTCTTATATCGCTAAGATATCTATTTCCTAGATAACCCGATCTTCTAGTAGGGTTATTATTATACCTATTTCGCTTCTAATATTATATTATAATATCTTTAGGGTTAGTATACTAGATATCTAGATCTAGGGTACCGCTATTTACTTCTCGTATATCTATCTCTCCCTAGTCGACCTATTTACCCTCCCTAGTAAGGTTAATAGCGCTATTTACTACTACTTCTATAAGTAGCTCGTTAACGCTATCCGCCAGCTCCTTTCTACTACTCGTCCTTACCTCTAATATTTTCTGGCCTAGCTCCTTAACTATAAGCCTTCTAAAGGTAGGCGGCCTCCCTAGCCTATACCTAGGTCTCTAGAGCCCTAGCTACTCTCCGCTACTAGGCGTGTCGTACGTTACCTAGTCGGTTATAGCCTTTCTCTTCTTCTTTATCCCTATAATTATAAATCCTTCGGCGTCTATTACCGCTATTACTCGCTCTCGCCTAATCCTATAGAATAGGGTCTTGTTCGCGACCTACTATCTGGCGCGTTACCTCTCCCTAGCCCTTACCGGGTATTTATTAGACTAGGAGGAGTAGCCCTATTATTTACACGTAGTATACCCTCGTAGGGCGTCCGTAGCCTTCGCCCTATATTCCGTTATACTATAGCCCTAGCTATAGTCGGCGTATCGGGTATTATTAAGGTAGTTATAGTATATATACCCGTATAACTAACATTTAAAGTATTATAATAGCCTTACCCTCTATTTATACCGCTTTATAAGTTTTATCTCACCCGCTTCTATTATCCCCTTCCTAATTAAGTCGTCTACTATTACTAGCGACGCGACGCTTATTATAAGTAAGGAGTATACCTTCCTAAGTATATACGTACTCGTTAGCTATCTTCCTTCTACTACGTCTAGGTTAGAGTAGAGGGCCCTATTCTCCCGTTAGATTTTCTCCTTAATCGCCTATTAATCCTTTATATTAAAGATAGATATTTATACTCCGTATACTACTACGCCGAATAATTTCCTTACTACTACTACGGAGTAGTATATCATATTTACTTATAACTACTCCCTTTCTAGTACTTCTCTTACCTTTATCGAGGTGACTTATAATAGTATATCCCTACTCTTTAATCTATTCGCCGCTATAATCTCTAACGTATATTTATTACTAGTAGCTTAGAATACTATAACTAGCCTCTTACCTACTATCCCCGCTACCGCTTCCCTCTCTTTCTCGTCCTTTAGTACTACTAGTATCTATCGTGCCCTCCTAGCCTCGACCGCTTTTAGCGTCGGCGCGTATAAGCCTTATAGGGGGGGCGGTAGTATATTCTTTATAAAGGGGTTCCCCTAGCTCTATTAGCCCTATAGGGAGCCCTGTCTTATCGGGGTACTAGCCTAACTAGTAGTCCTAGGCTTATTATAATCCTAGTCCCTTTCCCTATTATCCCTCTCCTTTAGTTGGAGTTCCTTAATATATACCTATACTAGGCTAATGCCCGCTATTAAAATCTTCTATCTAGACGCGTTTAGGTCCTTAAATCGCGTATTTTTAATAGCCTTAAGGGCTGTTATTACTATAGTAGCCTAGCTACTTAGCCTATTTATAGCTCTAATATTATTTATACGTCGTAATCTAAGTATTATTATATTCGCTAAGTCCGCAGGTAGGGTAAAGGCCCCCGTAGCCTCTACCCCGACGCGTAGTCCTCTACTCTCCCCTTCCTCCCTAACTCCACCACCTCCGCCTCTATTAGGCCCCTAATTAGGATTAGGGTATCCTATTACTCCTTTACTCGTCTCTTATACGCGTTTCTTAAACGCTTCGCTACCTAGTACCTATACGTCTAAGCCGTTTTCCGCTATTTACCTTAAGGTATAATAGCGCGTTTAGGATAATATTACTTTTACTTAACTTATACTTTATAAGGAGGTTAAATTATAATAGGTACTAAAATACTCTAATAAGATAGAGGTTAAGTTTATCTATTAATAATAAACTTAGGCTTATTTACTTTAATATTAATACTACTATAAAATAGTTTATATAAATAATTAATAAAGGCTTATAAGAGGATTTAATAAGATACTTAGTCTTTTAAATAACTTATATAATACCTACTACCTTAAGCTTTATAAGCTAGTAATTCTTTTTAGCGGGATTAAGTATCTTATTAAAGAATATAATTAGCTAGATATTAATTCTTATAAAAGGCTTTAAGCTATTTAGATTACCCTTTATATAATATATTATTATAATAAACCCCTAGGCTTTAAAGGTATCTAGGTTAATAAATAAAAACCTTATTTTATTAAAATATATTAGAAAGCGGGCTTTCTTAAAGGCTTCCTTTAAGTTATAAAAAGCCCGGAGTTCTTCTTTAATAGAGTAATAAAAGGCTTTAGTAGCCTTAGTCTTTCTAATATAGCCTTTAATATTTAATATAGTAAAAGGGGCTATAAGGTTAGTCTTATATCTTTATAAGGGATTAGCTTATTAGGTATACCTTAGTATAAATAACCTTAACTATCTTATAAAGCCTAAGAAGATCTCTAGATCTCTAAGAGAATCTAGGAAGTATAAGGTAGTAATAGCCCTTAGCTTTTCTTTCAAGGTAGAAAGCCTAAGGGTATTAATATACTAATTAAAGAGGTTAATAAATAGGTAATTAAAAAAGGTTTTCTTAAAATTAAGACTTAAATAATACTTATAAAATAATATAGATAATTTTAAAAGATAAATTAGGTGTTTTAGTAGGCTTTTAAAGAAGCTTATAATATTATTTATATAAGTATATATAAAATCTCTATATAATTAAAGTATTTTATCTATTTATTATTATATATATAGGGGTAATCCCTTATAGCCTATTAATATAATATTATATTATTCTTAGCCTTAGTAAGAGATAATAGTAAGCTTATAATAATTAAATTTTCTAATATTAAATTAATAAAAATACCCCGTACTATTTATAATAGAGATAAAAGGTAACCCTATTATAACTAATATAATTTTACTTTATAATAGGATAGGGTAGCTATCTAATTATATAATTATATTAAGGCCTTATATATTAATATTATTAATATAACCCTTCTTCTTACTATTAACTTCCCGCTATACTATAAAGACTAAATAACTAAATAGGGTAGGTTAATTTAACTATTATATTTTCCCTTAGGAATATAGCTTATTAAAAGTCTTATTAATTATTTACTTATCTTTATAACTTACTAGGTAAATCCTTAATAGCTTAGGGGTTATATTAGGCTTTAATATAATTAGTATTTATTTGGCCTTAGGAACTATAACTATAATTCCTTAATCTATCTATATATATCTTAAGAAATATATGAATAACCTTAGTAATTTAAGATACTATATTAGGGGTATTATAGATAGTTATACTACTTAATATAACGCGCTCTAATACTAGGTTAATAGATAATTATAGTAGGCTTCTATAAGAATTAAGGCCCTTATTTATATTAATCTAAGGTAGGGTAACTATATTAGCTATAATATATAATATAAGAGCTATAGCTATAGCTATAAAGCCTTTAATAACTTATAACTTCTATAATTAGGTATTTCTAACGGCCTAAGGAGTATTTATTAGGGTAACTAAGTAGGTACTATCCTATTTATACTTAATAATAGATCTAAGTCGGGTCTTATAAGGTAGTTATATAGCGACTAGTAAAGTATTATAAACCTATATAAATAATATAATAGAATTAATAATATATATATAAATACCTCTATCTAGACTAAGATCTTATAAATAATCTAGTTTAAAAAGAGAATTATAATTATTAGGTATATTATCCTTATATATTACTAGAACTTTAATTATAGATTATAAAGGGATTATAATAGTTAATTTTACCTTAATTATACGCCTTAAATATAGAGATATATAAATATAAACTTTAATTAGGGCTATTAAGCCTTTATATAATCTAATTAAAATTACCTTCCTACTAAAATTAATAATAATACCCTAGGGAACTAATATATTATTATTAATAAGTATATTAGCTCTAAGGTTATTAATAATATAGACTTCTATAATTATTAATACTTATCCTAGAGAGTCTCTAACCTTACCTTAAATATATATTTTAATAGAAGTATACTTATAAGTCTTAATAGTCTTATTTCCTATATTATAAACTAGTATAGGTAAGGGTATCTTCTTAAGTTAAAGATTAGGGAGGTACTTTATAAGGTAGGTATAATTAATAAGGGTAATTATATAGCTACTATTAAAATAGATATTAATCTACTCCTAGCTTAATTTAAACTAGGATACTTTAACTATAATATATTTCTATCTATAATAGCTATAGCTTAGTAACTTACTTTAATCTAAAATTATATTAGAGTTAATATAGATAAAGTTAATCTTAAGGATATTATTAAAGTCCTTATCTATAGTATCCCCTAGATTAATTTAAGGGTTATCTAATAAAGCCTTTAATACTACTATCTCTATTAGCTTAAGAGCCTTTAACTAGTATTATAGCCTAAGGTAATCAAATAGCTTATTCCTAAATAAAAAGGTAGCTTTATAGTTAAAATAAGGGTAGTTAATATCCCTTAATTATATAAGGAAGTTAATATCTTAGGCCTTATTATAATTATTATAAAAGCCTTTAGTAGATATTTTATTATTATACTTATATTAGCTAGCTAATTAATTATATTTATTATTAAAGTCTTTTATAGACTCCTCTATTATAGCCTAATAGGCCCTTTAAGGTCTACTACTATTATAAGGATTACTATTCTACCCTTATAGTTAAAAGCCTAACCCGTTTACGGGGCCTACTATAATTTAAAGCCTTTAAGGGGCTTATAGTAGCTATAGTAGCTATAGGGGTTAAGGTATATCTTAGCCTTAATAATTGTAATTCTAATTAGAACTATAAGCTAAATTATTTTAATAATAGAGGTAAGTATTACTAGCTAATTAGTTTTATAACTAATTAACTACTTAAGATTAATATTAACTAGATTAGCTAATTAGCCTATTATCTTATAACTATTAACTTATTATAACTATTAAGGTCCTTAATATAAAGGATATACTATTTATATAAATATTAAACTAGATATCCTTCTATAAATATCCTTCTTTAATTAGGCCTATAATAGTTAAAGTAGCCGTAGGCTTACTAAGGTTATAATAGAGTTTACTATTTATATATTTATAAGTAAAGAGTACTTATAATAATTTAATAATTATAATATTATTATTAAAACTATTAATTATAATATTAATTATATATTTAACGGGGTCGCGTTAATTATAAATATCTTAAATAGTATAATAAATAGATTTAAATAAGCTTAAAGACTTACTTAGGGAATTTTAAAACCTTTTTTCTAGTATATTATACTAGTTATTAATACTATTAGGATTATATCTTAATCTTTATCTAAAGTTATATATTAATTAATTAGTAAACTAGTTATTAACTTCTTTAAGTAGATAGGTATTAAAATTTTATTATAAAATAGCTATATCTATTCTAATAGCCTTTACTTATAACCTAGTAGTAAAGCTATAGATATTATAATAGATATTATACCTATCCTTAACCTTAATAGTAGGTATATTAGGCTTTAATTTAAAGTAGCCTATATCTTAGTATAAACTAAGTAAAATAAGGTCTTTAATTAGGATTTACTAAATTTACTTAATTACTATTAACTTACTACTAATTCTATAGTAAGGTTATTACTTAAATAATAATAGTAGCTATTTAATTAGCTTATACTTATAAGAATAGAGTAGCTATATTTATAAGAAGTTATAATAGGTTATAATATATCTCTTCTTTAATTAATATACCTTAGGTTATTAATAAATAGGAGCCTAGCCTAGATTAATCTAACGGGCCTAACTACTCTAATAGGCCTAACTATCCTAATAGGCTAAATCTAGGAGAGGTTAAAGTAGGTATAATACCTATTAATAGGGACTTAGTAAACTTATATAGTTAGGTTATAATAATAATAAAGGCTTTTATAAATATTTTAAAGAGGGGCAGGTTAATAGCCTAGTTACTTAGCTAGGTATATTTAGCTTAATCTAAGTCTTAGGCTCCTAATTAAGTACCGCGTAATAGAGTAGGTTTATAAGGGAGAGGTAATAGTCTTTTATACTTAGAGGTAATAAAATAGATAACCTTATAAGTAGCCTTCTAAATAATCTAGCTATACTAATACCTAGTATTAAAGAAATTAGATATTAAGTAGGCTTAAGTAATAATATCTAATAGTATAAAGATAGCTAATAGGATTAAAGCGGCTATGTGTAGGATAAATAGGATATTATTAGAGCCTTTAATAGTAGTTACCTTACAAGTTAATAGTATTAATAGCTATTATAATTAATATAAGAGTTATAATAGAGGAAAAGTAAAATAAGTAAATAACTTATATAACTATTAGATAATTTAAAAGGGAAGGAGCTTTATTCCTAGGAAGGGACTAGAAGGAGCGTAGATAAGTTATATAACTTAGAGGGCTATAGTATAAGGGTATTTATTAAAGGCTTCTAATTTAGACTACTTTATCTTTAGATTAGTATAAAATAAGGCCTTTATTATAAAGTATAAGGGATACTTTTAATTATAGAAGTAGTTACTAAAGGTATAGGACTTAGAGGGGTTAGAGGACTTAGAGGAGGATTATTAATACTATAGAGATAGCGTTAATATTATAAATAGCGGTTAATATTTATAGGTAATTATTTAGTACCTTAAAGATAAATACCTATAGTATTACTACTAATTAATATAAGTAGAATAATTATAGGTATAATAGTTAATTTTCTATTAAGGATTCTATTAACGAAATGATAAGGTAACTATAAAAGCCTTCCGTAGTATATACTAATACGCTAGTATCTATAATAATTAAAGTTATATATATTATATATTTAAAGATATATTAAAGCTCCTCTTTCCCTCTTTATAATTTATATCTTTAAGGAGTATAAGTCTTTTAATAGGCTAGCGATAAGATCTACTTATACGCGGTATTAGCTACGAACCTATTACTTATTAATAGAGCTAAGAGATCTCTAGTCTAAATATAGTGAGAATAAAACTAAGATATTACGTAGTAGTAGAGCTCCTTATATAGAGTTTTTATACGCGCGGTAAGCGCGCCTTTAATATATATAATAATACCTACCTTAATTCCTACTAGTAGTATTAGCTCTACGTATAAGAGACTCTAGGTTAAGAGATAGAAGGTATTATACTAAGTAGAAAAGTTAGAATAATAGCTAGGGCTACCCCCCCTAGCTAAGAGGATTATAACTACGCGTAGGAGTAGGAGTAGTAACCTTATAATTATAAGTATAACTAGCGGGATTTTAATATAATCTACTTTCTCTTATAAGTAGATTATTATACGGCCTAGTACTAGGAAATAGTAATATAATAGTAGTAATAAAGTATATTTATACCCCCCCTTAATAACTCTAATAGCCCCCTCCTACGTATAATAGAAAAGATACGCGGTAATTCTTAATAGGAGTATTATAAGCCCTCTACTAGGCTAGTAATAGTAGCGACTTATATATTATAAGTTTAAGAGGGAAGGATATCTTAATACTAAATAGTATAAGAGAGGAGTAGCTAAGATAGTAATAAAATAGTAGGAGGGCTAGCGGTACTTACTAGTATTAATTAAACTATATAAGGAAGGGTAAGGGGGTAATTAAGGGAGTATAAACCTTTTAGGAATAGAGAAAGGGGTATAGCCCTAGCTTAAGAGAGGAGTATATAGATATTAGGATCTAATACTAGAGTAGTATAAAGTATAAGGGAGAGGATAGTATATAGTATCTAGAGGCGTAGAAGTAGTATAGTAAATTAAGTAGGTAAGAGAGGTTTTCTTCTATAACTTATAGTTTCCTCCTAAAACTAGAGTTAGAACGCCCTTATTAGCTCTAAGTAGCTAGATAGTAGAGTATAAAATATAAATATAAATATAAATATAAGTCTTTTAATATAAATTTAACTTTTTATTTATTAATGTTTTAATATTTATTTATAAAGAAATATATCCTTATATCCCTTTCTACTTTATATATTAAGTAGAATACTCCTTTATTTAAATTATATATTAAGCCTATCCTCTTTATATATAATAGTTCTTAAATAGCTAGAATATTTCTTTATTATATTTCTTTATCTTTTAATAGTATTATTATTATTATAATCTACTCTATATATATATTATACTATAATAGTTTTATTATTTTTTATACTTTTATAAAGATCTTTATTAAATATTCCTTATAATCTCTACTCCTTTAATAATTAAAGCCTTTTATATTAATATCTTTTTTAATATTTATTAATCTATTTTTATTATTTAAAGAGTAATTAGCTTTTTTAGCCTATTTTATAATATTATTATTAATAGTAATATTATTCCCTTTTCCCTTATATCCCTTTAAAGACTTATTTATATTATAATTTTATTAAGGTCTTTAAATTTTAATATAAGCTTCCTCTTCTTCTTTATTACTATTATTATCTACTCCCTTTAAGGCTATTTCTAGGTATCCTATTACTTATTCCCTCTTATAAAGTTTTTATATAACTTTATTTTTATTTTTAATAGAGCTTATTAAATTCCTTTAATTTAATTTTATATTTTATATTTTTAAATTATATAACTATTTTTTTTATAATTATTATACCTTTTAACTTCCTCTTTCTTTAACTTATATTCCTTTAAGTTATATTTATTAATAAAAATTTTATATTATACTAAGCTCTTATAATATCTTATTATATATTTATATTATTAATATTATATTATTATATTATTATCCTACTCCTCTCCTACCTTTTATACGAGGTTATATCCTTTTATTAAGCCCTTTTTAATTACTTTATTTATTATCTTTAATATAAAGAATTTTAATAATAATAAAGCCCTCTTTTTTATTATTTTACCTTCTCTCCTCTTTTATATAACTATTTATAATTAATCTACTTTTATAATTTTTAATCCTAAGAGGTTCTTTTTATTTTATTAAATAATTACCTCTTTTACCTTTTTTTTATTTTAATATATCTACTACCTTTTTTAATATTTTATATACTATAATTAAAAAGGTTTATTTTAATATTCTTATTAATTTATATACCTTTTTTATTTAATTATTATTCTCCTTTAACTCCTCCCTTACTTTTATTTCTATTATAAATAGTATTAAATTACTTTTAATTAAGTACTTTACTATTATAATCTCTTATATCTTTAAAAATATAATTATCCTATTTTTTTTAAATTAATTACTCTTTAATCAATACTTTTACTACTTCTTTTTTAGCCCTATTATTAATTTAAATAATTAAAGTCTTAATCTTTTTATTATTTATTACTTTAAATCTCTTCTTTATAATATTATTTATTAATATTATAATAAATATCTTTTTAAGGCTTATATTATTTATTTTTATATTTATTAAGTTTTAATTAATTATTTATACTTATTTCTTTTTACCCCCTTATATCTTTCTTCTTTAAGATTATTTTCCTACTATCTTTTTAAACTTATATATCTCTTTAAGTTATTAGTTTAAAGTACTTTTATAATAAACTCTTTTATATATTTAAGCTTTACCCCTATTATCCTCTTTATCTTATATATTATTCTATTTTTAAATATAATTTATATAACTATTATAATTTTTAAAACTTTTATTAATATTTTTTTAATATATATTCTCTCTTCTTTAAGTTTCTTTCCCTTTATTAGGCTCTTTAGTCTTTATATAAATAATCTCTCCTCCTCCTTTTAACCTACCTCCTCTACTATTATTATTACTTATAACCCCTCTTTTAATATTATATCCTAATATTAAGACTTATTTTACTATTTATTAAAATAAGTTTATTAAGGCTTATTTTTAAAAATCTTTAAGTAGACTTTATTATTATTAATTACTTAGTAATAAAATATAATTAATAGATCTAATTTATAAAGTATTAGTTAATTAATAAATAAAAGGGATAAAATATTATAGGATTTAAAATAAAATATAAATTAATATAATAGTATTTAATTATAATAATAGTATTAGTTATAAGCTTTTATACTTATAACTATTAATAGAGTAACTTAGAATAATTATAATAAAAATAAAATAATAGAGTATTTAATTAATAATATATTAATTAATAAAATAAATACTATTAATTAATGAAATAAATATTATAAGATTTAAAGTAATTATTTCCTAAAAGGTTAACCCTAGGAGTACCTTAAAATATTATAATTATAAAAAACTACTTTTGATTATTTAAGGTATAATAACTTTATTAATAAATTAATAAAGTTATAATTTAAATTATATATACTTAAGGGTATAATTAAGCCTTAGGCTTATTAATATAATAATTAATAATATTATTAATAGGTAATATTATTAATAGTTATTAATTAATAGTATTATTAAGCCTTAAAAGTTTTAATAATTATAAGGTATTATAGCTCTTATATATAATTAACTTAATATTTTATACTCCTTATTATAATCTCTTTTAAATTAATTACCTCTTAGAAGATAATAAAGTTATTATAATTAAAGGCTTTAATAAGGCTATTAGCTACTTATTTATTAATAGGAGTCTATTTAAAATTAATTTTACTATTAATAATTTAACTTTAGATTTAATAATATTAAATATTTATATACTTAATATAATTATAATAAAGTAGGTTTTTAATAAGTATAATTACACCCTTATTATCTTTAAAGATAATAACTATTTAGAGTATATTATTAAGAGGATAAATTCAATCTAAGAGGGTTTTAAGTTCGATAACTTCTTTTATATTATATATTTATTTAATATATTTAGCTTTATAAGTTAATAATACTACTATTATTTAATATTTAAATAATTAAGAGATAGTACTACTTCTAAGGTTAAAGATATAATTAGAGGTAGACTTTTTAATATTATAATTATTAGTCTATTTTAAGTCTACCTATTTAATAAGGTTTTTTTTAGTAACCTTTTATAAATAAGTTACTAGTAAATTATAGATTAAAAGTAGTAGAAGATATATTTTACTACTTTAAAATATTTTATTATAAGGTTTAATAAATAATAAAAGACTATTAATATTATATAAGTAATATTAAATTAAATACTTAATATTATATATATAAAGGAATTAATAGCTAATTAGTACTATTTAAAGAGGTTTAATAGTATTATATACCTATCTTTAATTAATAGAAGTTAAGTAATTATTTTTATGAAGGTTATAATAGGCTTTAATTCTTATATTTTATAATACTTAAGGAAATATTTTATATAAATAGCTTACTTTAATTATAATATTTAATTAAATTAGTCTTAAGTTACTATTATATTAAAGTAATAGTTATATAAACCTAAATTAATTATATAAAATATAATATTAATAGGTTTAAGGCTAATCTCTATATATTTTATAAAGTAGTTATATTAAACTTATAATAACTATTTTAATTTATAAAAGGTTTTATTTAATTTATATATCTTCTTAAGGTATTAATTATTATACTTTATAAGTTATTTTATATAAATTTATTTATTTAGGTATATAATAATAAAGGAAGGCTATTTAAATATTTATTTATTCTAAGTCTTAGTCTTTAAGAGTAATAAGGGTAAAGATAGTCTTATAACTTATAAGCTTAATTATAAAGGTAAAAGTTTTATTATAATTTAGTCCTTTATATTATTTAAACTTTTAAATAACTTAATAAGTTTTATAATAAGTAATTTCCCCTTATAAGTTATATTTCAAAGTATAAACTATTAAAATATAGGGTCCTACTAAGACGCTAGTATACTTAGTAATATATAACTAAGTAGTCTTTTAGTATCTATACTTAGTTCTTATATATCTAGACTTAGTAACCTAATTAACTATTCTACTATATATTTTAATAGGTTATAAGCCCGGAGGTATAAGTATTTACTTATCCTATCTTTACTAATATAGTACTAAAGTCTTAGTAGCCTCTAGTACCCTTTAGTAAGTTAATAATTACTATTACTATATATATTACCTAAAATTCTTTAACTTCTTATTAAAGTACTTAGCTTTTACTATTATAAGTAACCTTAGATAAATAAGTAAATTTAATTAATTTATAATTATAGGGTCTAAAGACTAGTTATAAGGGCTATTATAATATTATTATTAGCGTAAGCGCTATTAAATAACTATACTTAGCCCCCTAAGTAAATACCTACTTCTAACCTTATTATTATAATAAATACTAATTTTATAAGTAGAAATCCTATTAATACTCCCTCTATTAAGCCTTCTTAGGTAGACTACTACTACCTTATACTTAGGGAAAGAATAATACTTCCTCCTCTTAAATAATTATAATAGATACTATTTTTTATAATAATCTCCGCTTTACTATATTACGCCTTTTAATATTATTTAGCTATTTCCCCCTAGAAAAATCTCTTTAAAGGAGGTTAGCCCCCTAGAAAAATCTTTATAAAAGGAGTTTAGGCCCTAGCTATCTTAATTCTTCTAGATTCTATTAAGTAACTATTAATTACCTAACTAGGCTTAAAGCTAGCTTTTCCTACTACTATAATTACTAGCCTAGCTATTTCTATTAAATTAGCCCCCTAAAGTTTATATTCTTAGGAATATAAGGATAGCTTATTATAGTAAATAACTTATTAATCCTCCTCTTATTTTTAAGCTAAACTAGTTTAAGTTAATACTCCTTAAATCCTATTTTCATTTTAATATCTTAGTAGCTATCTACTAATATTTTAGATTAAAGTTTTTCCCTTACTTATTAAAAGCTATTATAAAGGAAGTTAAGAAGCCTATTATTAAGGAAGATAATAGTAATTATAAACTATTATAATTACCCTTAAATTATAATAATTCTAAGTTAGAAGCTAGTAAACTATTATTAAATACTCCTAATAAAACTATTCTCTTTAACTTATAAGTTAAAGGTAATAGACTTATACCTCCTCCCTTAGTATCCTTATCCTTAATAACCTTATTAGCGGAATCTTCCTAAGACTTTATAAAAAATATACTAAGCTTAATTAATTAATTACTATCTAAAGCTAAATCCTTAGAGGTAGACTCCTAGTAAAATAGCTAATAATTAAAGTAATAGTAGGAGCTTTCCCCTTACCTTAATTATAATCCTTAAGTCTAACTTAGGTTATAGCTATTAGGCTAAAGAAATTAATAACTAACTAGTTCTAAATAACTTTAAGCCCTTTTTAGAGGCTATATAAATTAAAGTATATATTATAATTTATAACTATCTTAGGTTTAATACTTATAAACTTATTAAAAATCCCGCTTACTTTAACTTATAAGCTTAGGCTATCCTTAATAAAATTAAGACTAACTTTAAGCTTATAAGCTTTAAAGTCTATATTAAACTAGTTTATTACCTTTATATAATCTATTTTAATAGGTCTATTATTAAGGATATAAACAATTATACCTATTAGTTCTAGGAGGTTAATATTAAATTTAAGGAGTTAGATAAAGAGGTAGTTATATTAAAGGCCTATATAATTTAACTCTATTTTATAAAATTAGGTAGTACCTTTAATACCTTCTAAACTACTTATACTTAGAGTTATACCTTCTTTAACGTAGGAAAGGTCCCCTTTAATTAAGTTATACTTACTACCTATAATAAGGAGTAATATTAATAAGCTTTAGAAAGTTATACTATTACTATATTTAAAGCTTATTATACTTAAGGAAAGGGTAAGGGGGATAATAAGTTATAGTAGAATTATAACTATTATAAGGATATCCTATATAAGTCTTATTATACTTATACTATAAATTAATACTAAGAGTAGTTCCCTTACTTAAAGCTTAATAAATTTAAAAAAGCTTTAATAAAGGCCGCTACTACTTAAGCTAGTAATAACTTAAAGAAGTAAAAGCTTAATAATACTCCTATTAAATCTAACTTTATAAGTTATACTAATAAGTTTAATATCTAGGGAATAGCTAGTAATAAAGTTATTATCTTAATAGTAGCTCCTAGGAAATTACTCTTAGACTTAAATAGTATAGTTTTTATAAACTCTAGTTATAACTAGTATACCTTCTAGGATTAGAGTATATTTATTAACTTATAACTAATTAAGACCTCCTGCGCTATTAGGGGTATTAGCGGCATCTAATATACCTTATAAGGTAGTAGGACTATTAGAGTTAATTATAATATTAATAGTAACTTTAGGTTAATACTTATACCTAATATTATATAAGTACTTAATCTAGGTATTAATAGTCTCCTATCTCCTAGTTAGCTCCTTAATATTAATATAAGTATAATTTATACTAAAGTAGGTTATATAATTTTAAAGGGACTAGTAGCCTTTAATACTAGCTAATTTATAAGAGTCTTTACTCTAGACTTATAAAAGCCCTTAGCCCTTAATACTTATAATATTCCTTTAAATAAAGTTTAATAGCTATAATATACCTATTTAAGGTACCTTAGATAGTAAAGTATTAATAAATTACTAGCTATATTAATTAGAATTAATTTCTTAAAGCCTATCTCTGATAAGCTTATATATAAATATTATATCTAAGGCTATTAAAAGGTAGTACCTTATAAGGATACTATTTAACTAGGGGAGTATTTAATAGAATTTATTTATAGTAATATTATTAGCCCCTTTAACCTAATAGGTTTTAAAGGGAGTTAGTACTTTATAATATTTAAGGATAATTTTATATATATCTTAGTTATTATTTACTTTAAGTATAAGAGTAATACTTTCTAATTATTCTAGTAGTTTAAGGTAGCTTATAAGTATTTAAACTATTAAATCTATTACCTTTATATTAATAATAGAGGGGAATATATAAGTAATACCTTTATTAACTACCTCTAAGACTAAGGTATCTATTATAAATTTATAATACCTAGGAACCTTTAAATAAATAGGATTATAAAGCGTTTTAGGTAGATATTATTATATAAGATATAATTAATACTCCTTAGCTTTAGGTTTAATAAGTCTTTCTAGCCTAAGATTATCTTTATAACTAATTATCTTACTATCTAATCTCTTAATATAAAGTTAGGGAAGACTCCTTATAAAGTATAGTATAAATACCTATTAAAGCTCTTATACCTCTAAATAATAGGCTTAATAGCCTACGCCTTATATTATATTTAAAAGAAGTTAGAAGATAAGAGTAATAAGTACTACCTTCTTAGTTATAAAGGGGACTATATCTTTTAACTATAAAATACTATAAGATAATAGGTTATATAAGTAAATAATATCTATTTTTAAGAAAAACGCCCTTAGTATATTAATACTAATAAGTAGTAGTAGCTAAACTTTAAGCTAAATAAGCGCCTATAAATATCTACTCTAAAGGAGAATAATAAGAAGCGGGATATCTAGGATAATATTAACCCTATTTAATAAGCTATAACTCCTACTTAGTAATAAGTCCGTACTTATAAGATAGAATATATTAGTAGGGAAGAATAGGCTATCTAGTAGGTAATATAAGATTATCCTAAGTTAGCCCTACTAGATTTATAGGATCTATTACTAGACCCTCTAGTTATAATAGCCCTTATACTCCTTACTAATATTAATAGGATTAAACTATTTAAGCTAAAGACCTAGAAATAGGTAATAGAGGATAGTTATAATATCTAATAAAGCCTTAAGATAGATAATAAAGTTAAATCCTTATAAGAAAATAATACCTAGAAGGTTATTAATCTATTAATAGGTAAGTATACCTTAAAAGGTAAATAGGTTTATACCTTAAAGCGTAGCCCTTAAGGATAGGTTATATATTATAAAGTATACTAGGTTATTTATAGGTTTAAATAGTATAAAGGCATTAACTATAATAAGACTTTTACCTTAATAGTAAAACCTATAAGTTATAAGGCTATTTTTACTCTAGTAGCTATTATAAACTAGGACTTAGAGTAAATAGATATTAAGACGGCCTTCCTTTATAATAATATTAATAAGGAGATTTATATTAACTAACCTATTAGTTATAAGTAAGGAAATAGGGTCTATTAGCTTTATAAAGCCCTTTATAAACTAAAGTAGTTATTATAAGTTTAATACTATACCTTTACTAACTTTATAAAGGAATTAGGCCTTATACTACTATTTACTAACTTAAGTATTTTTATTAACTTAAAGGAAGGGACCTTAGTAGCTCTTTATATAGATAATATCTTAATTATAAGACTAAATAAGTAGGTTATTTAGTAGATTAAAAATACCTTAAATAGCCGGTTTAAGATAATAGATTTAGGTCTATATACTTATTACCTTAGTATAATAATTACCTAAGACTACTAATAGTAAATACTATAGCTAGGTTAGGTAGCTTATATTAAGAAAGTACTACGGGACTTTAATATATAAGAGTATAAGTAAGTTACTATATTAATAGAAATTAGTACTTACTTATAAAAGGCTAATAAAAAGTATAAAGTAAACCCTATATTTAAGAAGAACTATTAAAAGGCCGTAGGATCTCTTATATATATTATACTAGGAACTTAGCTTAATATTACCTACGCGGTATTGGTTATTAGCCGCTATACTACTAACCCTAATAAGTTATATTAGTTAGCTATTAAATATATCTTTTAATATTTATATATTATAATTAAATTCTAGCTTATATTCTAAGGCTCCTTATAAGACCTTATTAGGTATACTAACTCTAACTAGGTAGGTAATTATAATACTTATAAGATAACCTTAGGCTATATCTTTAATATTAGTAGCGTAACTCTTAGCTAGTCTTCTAAGTAATAGGCTACGGTAGCCCTTTCCTTATATAAAGTGGAATGTATTAACTAGATATAGGCCTCTAAGGAAGCTATCTAGCTAAGGAACCTCCTTAGTTAACTCTATTCTAGGGAAGTACCTAAGATAGTAATTATCTATAGCGATAACTAAGGCGTAATCACCCTTATAAAGAACCCTAAGTTCTATATTTACTCTAAGTATATTAAGCTCTAATATTACTAGATAAGGGAGTAAATTACTACTAGAACTATTAACCTTAAATATATTCCTACGGACTAGTAGTTAGCTAACGGCCTTATTAAACCCCTCTATAAGGAGATATTTATTACTTTCTATAAGGCACTTAGCCTAAAGGAGGTCCTATAATATAATAGGAGTATTATTACTAGCGGGAATAAGCTTAAGGATACCTTAAACCGTCGCTAAGTTATAGGGACCTACTACCCTAAAGACTAGTAACGGCGACCCTACAACAGCGTAGAGCCTTATAGCTACTTACCTAGCTATTATAAGTACTATTAAGCCTAGATAATAATAGTAATAACTAATGATATATTAATAGTTAATAATAGTTACCCTCTTATAATATATCTAATAATACTTTAGTGTAATTTTACTATATATAGCTTTATCCCGAAATAAAAATCTTAAATAACTATGTTTTTATAAAAAGTAGAATTTATAGTTTAATATAGTTATTTTTTGAATATTTTTTGAAATATTCTTTAGTTTTAGGGGTATAGATGGTTTAAGTAGGAGTATTAAAATATAGGGTCCTGCTAAGACGCTAGCATACTTAGTAATATATGACTAAGTAGTCTTTTAGCATCTATACTTAGTTCTCACTATTCTACTACACATTTTAACATAAACTTATTTATTATAAAAGGTAGTCTAATTCTTTAATAAGTTAATTAAATTTTAAGTATTATTTTTAATAAAGGAGTTAAATTTATTTATTATATTAGCCTTTTCTTATTTTTAATAGATATAATTAATTATAGCTTCTTTAAATATTTTAAATTTATAAAGTTTTTAATGAATAGCTTTAAATATGATAATATGATATAAATAAATATCTAGTAATAGATCTTAAGGGATAAGATAGGGGTAATTAAATTATATACTATCTACTTATAAAGTTTTATTTAAAATTAAGGGTAGAATTATTAATAAAGTTTCTATTATTAAAAGAGATTTTATAAATTAAGGGATTTAAATTCCTATTAATTCTAGCCTTAAATTTATTATTAAGGGCCTTAATTATATTAATTTAATGAGTTTATTAATATCTATTAAATTTATAAGTAGGAAGGTATTAATAGGATAATACTCTTTAATATTAGTCTCCTTTATTATTAGTACTTTACGCGTTAAGGGATTAATAATAATAAGTAGTATAAAGAGTAAACTATCTTTTTCCCTTCTTTAAATAACTCTTAAGGCCCTAATAATTTACTTATTAAGTATTGATATTTTATAGATATAATTACCCTTAAAATTAAGAAGGGTATTAAGATTAATTTAATCCTTCTTATAACCCTAATTAATACCTAGTTTTAAATAGTTAATATAACCCTTTATCTTAATATAAGAGATATAAGAGATATAAGGGTAATAGCTAGTATAAGCCTTATATAATATAAGCTTTTAACTAGATATAAAGCTTCTATGCTATAATTAATTACTTATAAAGATAAGTTTAAGTCAAAAATCTATATTAAGACTTATATCTTATAAGATAGTACTTATTATTAATTAAAGGGTTTAGCCTAGATATTTAATTACTTTATTACTTTTAAAGTTTTTAGGGATTATAAGCTCTTATAAAATATTATAATTAATATAATAAGAATTAAAATTATAATCTTTATATTTATTATTATAATTAGCCTTTAAATAACCTATAATAATATTATTATATTTATCATAAGCCTAATAATATTTAAAGGCTTTAAGGATTTTACTTTTTACCTTTACTACCTCTACTTTAGACTATTTATCTTAATTATTAAGGAAGGTAATAAAGTAATACCCTCCCTTATAACCTTTAAGGGTATAAGGGCCTAAGGTATTATTATAAATAAAGTTAAAAGACCTTCTTCCTAGTTAGATATAAGCTTTATATAATACCTACCTTACTTTACTTTTTAAATAATATATAATAGGTATAAATCCTTAATAATAAATTCCTTAATAAAGTTAATTCCTTTAAAAAGATAAGTAAGTTTTTTAATATTTAAATAACCTAAATAACTTATATAAGTATATTATAAATTAAAGGTTTTATTATTAATTTAACCTTTTAAGTTAAAAGAGTTTAACTTTAAGTTTAAGTCTAAATATTTTAAAGTAGGAATAATATTATTTATTAAATTAACCTACTTCTTTTACCTTAATATAATATAAAGTATAGTAACTTTAATAAAGACTTTAATAACCCCTTTTAAGAGGAGATAGGGTACTTTTAATATTAAAATAAATGTTTATAATACTATCTTTATAAATAATATAATATAAGGAGACTCTTACATATTGAAATAGGTAGAATAGTAATAGTTATTATATTACTAGCTATATAGGTGGAGAGAGATAGAATATATAGGATACTAAGACGGGTCCTAGCGCGCGTCTAATACGTGGCTAGTCTAACTAATTATATCCTATTTTAATATATTTTAATACTCCTACTTAAATAAAGTACCTTATTAGTATAGTAGTATAACTAACTTATAATATTCTATTCCTACTATCTTAACTAATCCCCCTTCTTAACTAAATACTAGGTAAGAGGCGTAAAGGTAAGGTAGATAGTAGTAGAAGCCCTTATAAGGCGGTAATTTAATAAAACCCTTCTAAATATAGATTAAATAGACCCTAATAAAGTAGGTATAATTATAGTATTATTAATTCTCTTTATATAACTATTTTTAAGATATACTTATTTTATAAAGGTACGCTATTAAGGTTTCTATATTATAATAACTTAATAGTACGTTTCTTACCTTTAATATACTAAATAAGCTTATATTAGGTAGGGAGGAGGGCTTTATAGGGCCTAATTTTAATATTTATATCTTTAGTAGTATTATAGTTAAAGATAATAATATTAATATTAGGATAGAGGATTATAGCTCCTTTATAGTACTAATTATCTACTTTTTATTCTTATCCTACCTAGGTACGCGTCTAGGTAGTAAAGATAGTAAGGTTATTACGGCTTATAAGTATATTACGCTAGAAGCTATTATATATATTATACTTACTAGCGTCTAAGAATATATTACGCGAGTTCTATTTTATATTAAAAGTAAAGTAAGAGATAAGATTATAGTAGATATATATTATAATCTAGGCGTAATAGTTTTATAGGAAAGTAGTTAATTTATCTATTATAATATTAATTTATAAGCGGGAGTAGTTTAATATTTAAATAATATTACTAGTAGTATAACTTATTATTTAAGCTTAGAATATAAAAGGATAATAGAGCTAAATAGGCCTATAAAGTCTATTTTATATTCTAATATTATAGCGTAGAGCTATAAGGCTAGAAGGGTAGGTAGTTAGGAGCTAGCTATCCCTTAATTAGTAATAGGAGCGCTTATAAAGCTATTAGGAGTACCCGTAGAGCTTTATTATATTAAAGACTCCTACTATTATAGTACTTCTAGGCCTAAGGCCTTATAAAAGGGGATAAATTTATCTTTAAAGAGGGCTTTAGTAAGGCTATTAGCTATCTACTTATTAATCCTAATATATTCTAGCTTAATATTACCGGTAGTAACCTATTCCTATATATAGTAATATTAGATATTAATATACTTTATATATATATAAAACTAGGGGTTCTTAGCTAGGATAATAGCTCCCTAATTATTATAGTAGAGTATTATAGTACTAGGCTAATAGGTATCCTTAGAGAGGTCTAGCTTAATAAGAAGCTATTAGAGCTAGATAGCTTCCTTTATAACTTATATCTAGCCTATATATTCTACCTTATAACTAGATAGGATAATAGTAGGCTATTATTTTAACAACTAGCTTATTACTCTACTATTAATATTAAAAATATAGCTTATAGTTAATTATTAAGTATCTTAGTTACTAGCCTAATTAGCGTTATTATAATTAATAAGAGGAAAGATACTCTTATAAAAAGTAAGCTATAAGTTAGTTATACTTTAAAAGTAATAGAAAATCCTCTTAATAGCTATTTAATATAATTAATTTAAGTTTAATCTATATCTATTAACTATTAAGACTATAAAGGTAACATCTAGCCTAATCCCTAATATAGTATATATTAAAGAGCTAATAGCTAATTAATACCCCTTTTAGAAGGTATTAGGGGCTATATAATCTTCCTTAGATACTTATAACTTATTTACGTCTATTAGGGTTACTACGGGGTATAACTCCTATATATTAAAGTCCCTTAATACCTTTTTAGTATAGGCTTCTTAACCTAGTTATAGTACCCGATTTACTTAATCCCGCCTAACTAATATACCTAGATAGAAGGAATATAAGCTAAAGTTAGTTATTTAAAAGTATTTACTAAGTATAGCCTTAACCTAATTAATAGTAGTTTAGCTGGGTCTAGCGATTAGTAAATTATCTATATAGGCTGTAATAATAACCTATACGGGTATACTAGAGGCTAATAGATAGGGAGACCTAAAAGGCCGCGAATATATATACTTTTAACTCTAGAAGAAGCTATAATATAGTTACTAGGGCCGCGAAGGTAAGGGTTAGATAGTCTTAAATATTAAGGTAGAAGACGCCGTTATATTAGGTATATATAAAGATATAGCCTTTATAAGTAATAGTATACTCTTATAAGTTAAAGGAGACTTTAGCTCTAAGATAAAATAGCTAAAATACTAAAATTAAACTAAATTAGGTATCTAGGATATAGAGGATATTATTAAGATATACTATTACCTTAATTCCCTTACTAATCTTATAAGGGATAACTATAATACTACGCCCTACTATATAGGGACTAGCCTAGCTAATCTTATAAATAGGGGACTTAGGAATTACCTTATATTCTTTAAAGATATTTTAATTATTAATAATATATTAGCTATACGCCGTATCTAGGAGGATAGTAATAGTAAGGCTAGTTATACCTAGCGTAGTTATAAAGCTAATAACTAGGTCTTTAAACTCTATAAGTATATAAATATACTTACCTTTAATATTACTACCCCCTTAATTACTACCCCCTTAATTTTAGCTCTTATCCGCCTTAACTATCTTAAGGAAGGCCTTTATTAACTTAGAGTACTTAATCTAGTATTTAAACTCTACGTAGTTTAAATAATTATAGTAGTTATAGTACTTTTTACTTTATTATATATTTAACCTTACTTAATAGAGCGGGTAAGTAGTAGTCATAATAGTAGCTATAATATAAGGCTTTATAAAGTTTTAATAAGCTTCTTTATTTATTATAATTAGTATAAGTTTATTAAATAAGACTATTATAATACCTTCTTTAATAGTAATAGTATATATTTAAATAAATATACTTTAAAAGGTATTAAACTTCGCGCTAAGATATTAGAGGTAGGTATTAATAATAAAGATATAAAGGAGCTTATATCCTAGGTTAATTAAATTAGAGTTAATAGTTTTAAATTTACTTATATAGTTATTAATATCTTTATAGTTAGTATAAAAGAGGGTATTAAAATTATAGATAATCTTATTAAGGATATTAATTAGTACCTTAAAGCTTATAAAAGTCCTTAAGGATCTTTTTATTGAAATAGGTAGAATGGTAATAGTTGTTACTTTACTAGCTATATAGGTAGAGAGAGATAGGATATATAAGATACTAAGACGGGTACTAGCGCGCGTCTAGTACGCGGCTAGTCTAACTAATTATATCCTATTTTAATATATTTTAATACTCCTACTTAAATGAAGTACCTTATTAGTATAATAGTATAACTAACTTATTAATATTCTATTCCTACCGTCTAAAATCCCCCTTCTTAACTAAATGGTAGGTAATAGGTATAAAGGTAAGTAGATAGTAGTAGAAGTCCTATTTAAAGGGTAGTAATTTAGTAAAAGCCTTCTAGACGTAGATTAGATAGACCCTAATAAGGTAGGTATAGTTATAGGGTAACTAATTCTATCTATATAACTATTTCTAAGACGTACTTATTCTATAGAGGTACGCTATTAAGGTTTCTATATTATAATAACTTAATAGCACGTTTCTTACCTTTAATATACTAGATAAGCTTATACTAGGTAGGTAGGAGGGCGTATAAGGCCTAATTTTAGTATCTATATCCTTAGCTATATTATAATTAAAAATAATAATATTAATACCTAGATAAAGGATTATAGCTCCCTAGTAGTACTAGTTATCTACTTCCTATTCTTATCCTACCTAGATACGTGTCTAGGTAGTAAAGACAGTAAGGCTATTACGGCCTAGGGGTATATTACGCTAGAAGCTATTATAAGTACTATATTCACTGGTATCTAGGAATACGTTATACTAGTTCCGTTTTATATTAGTGGTAGGGTAAGAGATAGGATTATAATAGATATATACTATAGTCTAGGCCTAATAGTTTTATAGGAAAGCGGTTAACTCGTCTATTATAATATTAGTCTATAAGTGGGAGTAGTCTAGTATCTAGATAACGTTACTAGTAGTATAACTTACTATTTAAGCTAGGAATATAGAAGGATAATAGAGCTAAATAGGCCTATAAAGTCTATTTTATACTCTAATATTATAGTGTAGAGTTATAGGGCTAGAAGGGTAGGTAGTTAAGAGCTAGCTATCCTTTAGTCGGCTATAGGAGCGCTTATAAAGCCGCTAGGAGTACCCGTAGAGCCTTACTATACTAAAGACTCCTACTACTATAATACTTCTAGGCCTAAGGCCTTATAGAAGGGGATAAATTTATCCTTAGGGAGAGCTTTAATAAGGCTATTAGCTACTTACTTATTAGTCCTAATATATTCTAGCTTAATATTACTAGCGGTAACCTATTCTTATATATAGTAATATTAGATATTAATATACTTTATACGTGTATAGAACTAGGGGTTCTTAGCTAGGGCGATAGCTCCCTAATTATTATAGTAGAGTATTATAGCGGTAGGCTAATATGTGTCCTTAAAGAGGTCTAGCTTAGTAAGTAGCTATTAGAGCTAGATAGCCTCCTTAGTAGCCTATATCTAGCCTATATATTCTACTTTATAGCTAGATAGGGTAATAGTAGGCTATCACTTTAATAACTAGCTTATTACTCCGCTATTAATATTAAAAATATAGCTTATAATTAACTATTAAGTATCTTAGTTACTAGCCTAATTAGTATTACTATAGCTAATAAGTAGAAAGATACTCCTATAAAAGGTAAGTTATAGGTCGGTTATACCTTAAAGGTAGTAGAAAATCCTCTTAATAGCTATTTAATATAACTAATTTAGGTTTAATCTATATCTACTAACTACTAAGACTATATAAGTAATATCTAGCCTAGTCCCTAGTATAATATATATTAGGGAGCTAATAGCTAACTAATATTCCTTTTAAAAGGTATTAAGAGTTATATAGTCTTCCTTAGATACTTATAACTTATTTACGTCTATTAGGGTTACTACGGGGTATAACTCCTATATATTAAAGTCCCTTAATACCTTTTTAATATAAGCTTCTTAGCCTAGCTATAATACCTAATTTACTTAATCCCGCCTAACTAATATACCTAAATAAAAGGAATATAGGCTAAGGTTAGTTATCTAAAAGTATTTACTAAGTATAGCCTTAACCTAATTAATAGTAGTTTAACTAGGTCTAGTAATTAATAAATTATTAATATAGGCTATAATAATAATAACTTAGTCTTTATAATTAATTAAGACGCTTTTATTAGTAGTAAGTAGTATAAAGCCCTAAGTCTTTAGGAATATAGATAGTATAGAAAACTAGACCTAAAGCGATTATTTTAGGCTATAAAGTGCTTTCTTTAGGATATAAATAAGGTATTCCTTACCCTTAGCTATAAAGCCTTTAAGCTATTTAATATAAATATCTTCCTTAATATTTCTATAGAGGAAGGTAGTCTTAATATCTATTTAGTCTAGTTCCTAGTTAAGGGATATAATTAGTATAAAGATAGCTTTATAGCTTATTAGCTTTACTACTAAAGTAAAGGTCTTATTATAATTAATCCCTTCCTACTATTTAAAGCCTCTAACTACCTAGCGTGCCTTATAATAGAGGACTTTATTATAAGGCCCCCTTTTTAATTTAAATACCTACTTCCCCTAGAGTACCTTCTAATTTAGAGGTAGCTATCTAAGTGCCTATATATTATTCTATATAAGGGAGTTAAATTTATCTTATAACGCTACCTCCTAGTCCTTCTTAGTATTATTTACTATAGCTTCTTTATATAATTTAGGTTTAAAGGGCTCTATACCTTTAGCTATTATTAGGAAGGTAAATATTACTAGTAGATCTAGGGAGTTATTATATAGTTTATTAGGAGGTATTTAGAATTTAGGGTAACTAGATAGGACCTTAGCTAATAGTAGGAGCTCGTTAGTATCCTAATAAAATATTACTAGATAGGCCTAATTTAGTTTAGGCCGGATATCTAATAGGGTCTTAGGGTAGGATTTATCCTTAGCTATTATATCTTTAACGTGGATTAATAGTATATCTTTAATATAGATTAATAATACTTTACTTCTAGAGGGAGATTACCCCTTTATATTACTAGGTACCCGCTTAGAGTAGTAAGGGAGGTTTATAAAGGTATACCTTTTAGCCTTTAATTTAGCGTAGCCTATAGGGACCTTCTTAATAAAGTAGATGTTAGATAATTAAGCGAGCTTCCTAGTTTTATTATTAATAAGATAGTAGATAGCCTTACTATTATAGCTAATAAGTTAACTTATATAGGAATAGGGTTTAAAGTAACTAATTTTAGTAGTAGTCCTACTAGTATAATAAAAGGCCTAAGAGCTAAGGATTTATAGATAGGAGAGGTTAGGCTAGTAGCTATTAAACTTCTTATAGGGCATTATCTTAATACTAGACTTAGGGGATCTATTTTATAAGTAATTAGCTATTTAAATAAATTTAGGCTAGTACTTATAATCTATTCTACTATTAACTAGTATAGTATAGGCCTTATCTATGAAGGTCTTACTAAGACGCTTTATAGATCTATTAACTTAGGGAGTATCTTATATTATACTCTCCTAGATAATACTATTAGCCTAGCGGTACTTAGTAAAGGCTATAGAGTTAAATTCCCCTCTACTATTAGTATAATAGCGTTATATATATTATATAAGACGCTTCCGATTTACTTTAAAGGCTTTAAAGGCTAGTAGGAATTTACTTTTAGCCTTAAGTAGGGTAACGTCTAATTCCTTAGTATAGTTATATAATATTATACTAAAAAATCGGGAGCCGTTATAAGCTATAATAATTCCCTTATAGACTTTATAAGGGCCTACTAAGTCACTATTAATACGCTTATATAAGTACTTCCCTAGGGTAATAGGATAGTTATACGGAGCCCTTATTATTTAAATCTCTATATAGACGCTATATATATAGTCCTTAGAGATAATCTTATTAAGGTTAATTTTATTAGATATATTTATTAGCTATTTTAGGTTCTATTAGCCTAAATAACTTATATAGGTATATTAGAGGCTAATAGATAGGGAGACCTAAAAGGCTATAAATATATATACTTTTAACTTAAGAAGAAGCTATAATATAGTTACTAGGGCTATAAAGGTAAGGGTTAGATAGTCTTATATATTAAGGTAGAAGATATTATTATACTAGGTATATATAAAGATATAGCCTTTATAAGTAATAGTATACTCTTATAAGCTAAAGGAGACTTTAGTTTTAAGATAAAGTAGCTAAGATACTAAAATTAGATTTAATTAGGCGTTTAGGACGTAGAGTATATTAGTAAGGTATACTTTTACCCTAATTCCCTTACTAGTCTTATAAGAGATAACCGTAGTACTATACCCTATTATATAGGGACTAGCCTAGCCGATCTTATAGATAGGGGACTTAGGAATAGCTTTATATTCTTTAAGGATATCTTAATTATTAATAATATATTAGTTATATACTATATCTAGAAGGATAGTAGTAGTAAGGCTAGTTATACCTAGCGTAGCTATAAAGCTAACGACTAGGTCTTTAGACTTTATAGGTATATAGGGACGCTTACCTCTAGTATTACTACCCCCTTAGTTATAGCCCCCTTAGTTTTAGCTTTTATCTACCTTAATTATCTTAAGGTAGGCCCTTATTAGCTTAGGATGCTTAGTCTAGTATTTAGACTCTATATAACCTAAATAATTATAGTAGTTATAGTACTTATTACTACGCCGTACGTTTAACCTAGCCTAGTATAGTAGGTAAGTAGTAGCTATAGCTATAGTTATAGTTATAGTAGAAGACTTTATAAAGTTCTAGTAAGCTTCTTTATTTATTATAGCTAGTGTAAGTTTATTAAATAAGATTATTATAGTACCTTCTTTAGTAGTAATAATATACGTCTAAATAAATATACTCTAAAAGGTATTAAATTTTATACTAAGATACTAGAGGTAGGTATTAATAATAAAGATATAGGGGAGTTTATATCTTAGGTTAATTAGGTTAGAGTTAATAGTTTTAAATTTACTTATATAGTTACTAATATCTTTATAGTTAGCGTAAAAGAGGGTATTAAAATTATAGATAGTCTTATTAAGGATACTAGTACTTTAAGGCTTATAAAAGTCTTTAAGGATCTTTTAGGCTACTAAGGGGATAGTCTTATCCTTAATTATATTATAAGTATTAGTATTATAGTATACTTTTATTACCTTATAGGCTTTATTATACTTATTATCCTAAATCTCTTAAAGATTTTAGGTCATAGGGATAATATAGTCTATCTTAAAGATAGCTCTAAGACTATTAAGGATAATATAGGATTATATATTATAGGAGTATAACGGCTAGTTACGGCTGGATTCTAGCACGGGAATAAGTATAAGGGGGTAGTTACTACCCCTTCTAATCTCTACTTTAGTACTAGTAGGAGGTATATTTATATCTTTAGTCTTAGTATCTAGATTATATAGATTTAGTATTAGAGACTAAGTTAGTATTAGCGTTAGTAACTATAAATATATAAAAGGTAGTCTTAACCTAGTAGTAAGGCTAAAGATAATACTTTCACCTAGCGTTCTAAGGCCTTTTATTAAAAATAATAGTAATTAGTTTTAGGGATAAGGTTCTAGTATTAATAAAGGTATAAAGGAGGTATTATCTAATAGTATCCCCTAATAATTAATAGTAGTAGCTACCTCTTAGTTAATTTTATAGCTAATATCTTAGTAGAGATATAGGAAATTAAGGAAGTAGTAGTTTACTTAAAGGTTAGCTAGAAGACCTTTAGGGTAAATCTTAGTTAACTATTAATAGATTTCTTATTTAGATTCTTTAAGTTCTAGTATAAAGTGATTAGAATAATAATAAGAAGGAGGGAGAGAAGAATCTAGGGAAGATAGGATAGATATAGCTAATTTATAAGGAGATTAGTAAATATTCCTAGCCTTCTCCGTCTTTCTAGCCCCCTTTTATAAGAATACTATATATTATCTATAGTATTAGCTAGGTAATAAGTATAAATAACTATTACTAAGGTAGTTAGTATATATAGGGAATAGATATTATTTATATAATTAGTGAACTACTCGCTAAGGGGTTACTATTAATAAGTCAGGGGGATTTTAGCTATCTTAGCGAAGATCTCTACTAGTAGATTCCCTAGCCCCCTTTTTCGGCGGTACGTAGTATTAATATAGAGGTAATTTATAAGGGATAGTATTAATACTAGTCGTAGGGTAAATAAATAAATTAATACCCTACGCCCGGGCTTATAACCTGTTAAAATAGGTAGAATAGTAATAGTTATTACTTTACTAGCTATATAGGTGGAGAGAGATAGGATATATAAGATGCTAAGACGGGTACTAGCGCGCGTCTAGTACGCGGCTAGTCTAACTAATTACATCCTATTTCAATATATTTTAACACTTTTAAGCTATTAAGGGGATAGTCTTATCCTTAATTATATTATAAATATTAATATTATAATATACCTTTATTACCTTATAAGCCTTATTATACTTATTATCCTAAATCTCTTAAAGGTTTTAAGTCCCTAGGATAATATAGTCTATCTTAAGGACGGCTTTAAGGCTATTAAGGATAATATAAGATTATATATTCTAGGAGTATAATAGCTAGTTATAGCTAGATTCTAATATAAAAATAAATATAAGGGGGTAGTTACTACCCCCTCTAATCTCTACTTTAATATTAGTAGGAGGTATATCTTTAATCTTAATATCTAGATTATATAGATTTAATATTAGAGACTAAGTTAGTACTAATATTAATAATTATAAATATATAAAGGGTAGTCTTAACCTTATAATAAGGCTAAAGATAATACTTTTACCTAGTATTCTAAGGCCTTCTATTAAAATTAATAGTATTTAGTTTTAGGAATAAGGTTCTAGCGTTAATAAAGGTATAAAGGAGGTATTATCTAATAATATTCCCTAATATTTAATAGTAGTAGCTACCTCTTAGTTAATTTTATAACTAATATCTTAGTAGAGATATAGGAAATTAAGGAAGTAGTAGTTTATTTAAAGGTTAGCTAAAAAAACCTTTAGGGTAAATATTAATTAACTATTAATAGATTTCTTATTTAAATTCTTTAAATTCTAATATAAAGTAATTAGAATAATAAGAAGGAGGGAGAGAAGAGTCTAGGAAAGAAGGGATAGATATAGCTAATTTATAAAGAAGTTAATAAATATTCCTAGCCCCCTTTTATAAAAAATACTATATATTATCTATAATATCGGCTAGGTAATAGGTATAAATAACTATTACTAAGGTAGTTAATATATATAAGGAATAGATATTATTTATATAATTAGCGAACTACTATATACTACTACTAAGGGGTTATTATTATTTAAGTTAGAGAGGATTTTAGCTAGGTTTTAGCGTCTTAATAGAAAACTCTACTAGTAGATTCCCTAGCCCCCTTTTTATAGTAGTAGTAGTATTAATATAGAGGTAATCTATAAGGGATAGTATTAATAGTAGTTATAAGGTAAATAAATAAATTAATACCCTACGCCTAGGCTTATAATTTATTGAAATAGGTAGAATAGTAATAGTTATTATATTACTAGCTATATAGGTGGAGAGAGATAGAATATATAGGATACTAAGACGGGTACTAGCGCGCGTCTAGTACGCGGCTAGTCTAACTATATAGGTAGTAAAGATTATTATTTTATAGCTAGGTTATAATACTTTATTTATTAATTTTTATTTAAAGAGATATTAAGGTATATTAGAGCTATCTTTATAAGATTAAATTAATATATAACTTAAGGATATAAAGGTAGTTAATAAAAATAAAATCTTTCCTTTTCTTATTTATAATTATAGGAATATAAACCTTATTAATATTAAGGGGGTAATAAGTACTATTAATACCTTTAATATATCTAATATTATTTAATAAAGGATTAAGTAAGTAGTATTTAATTAAACTTATATAAAAGGATATTAAATATATTAAATAAGTAGTATTAAGTATTTACTTTTTAAGCTAAGTATTTAATTTAATAATAAAGGTTATATTAATATTATCTTAAAAGGCTATATAAGTCTTAGCCTTAAAGTTACTATTATTATAATAGTATATTTTATTAAATTTATTATTAGACTTATTTTTATCCCTAGTAGGTTATTTCTTTATTTTACTTTTAATACCTTTATTCTCTCTTCCTTTATTAATATTAATAGGGTAGTAGTATATATATACCCTATCTTAGTCCGCGTATACCTTATCCTAATACGCGTATACCTCCCCCTATTTAACTTAGGGGCTACTAATAGGTTATATTATACTATTACCTATAACTTTCCTATAAATATATAGATTTTAAAGGGGTTTAGTTAGTTAGACTTTATATAAAAATATATATACTATAAGTATAATCTATTTATAATACGCTAAGTTGTTATTACTATTAGGATAGTATAATAGAAGTATAAAGTATTAAAGAGTAGATAGTCTTCCACCGTATTACTTAAATACTACTTAAGTAAACTTAGTTAACTATTTAGAATACTCCAATTAGCCGACTACTAGGCTAAATAAGGGGAGGTATATATATATTAGGATAAGGTATACGCGGACTTAAAAGAGATATACGCGGACTTAGATAAGGTATATATATACTACTACCCTATTAATATTATTTTTTATAAGTAGCTTATTATTCCTAAGCTTAAAGTATTCCTTTTAAGTATAATAATATATATAATAATAAGTATAATATTTAATAAACTTCTAAATAAATTAGGTATTAAGTTTAGGTATAACCCAATTTTAATTTTTAATTAAAATGGTAGGTCTAATAGTAGTAAAAGTATAAATAAAGTAGCTATTATAATAAAGTTTAATTCTTTTTAATTAATTAAAAGATTAATTACTATTTAAATAAAGTACTTAATAATATACTTAAGGGAATAAGTTAGCTTAATAATATTAATCTTACTTATTAAGTTATAAGTTTAAATAATACCCTTTATAAGCTTTATTAAGACTTATATAAAAGAGTAAGATAAAGAAGTTTATTTTTAACTTTAAATAAATAAATATTAAAGTAATTCTATTATAAAGAGACTTAAAGTAAGTTATAAAATTTATAATATCTTTATATTAATTAAGGTTTAATTTAAGTAGCTAGTAATATAAGTTATTAAGAGTATTAAAGCTTATAAATTTAGTATTAGTCTTAAAGGCTTTTTATAATATATAAGTATTTTTAATATTTTTATAATTAATAAAGAAGTTATTACTTAAATAGCTTTTAATAGTATTAATAATTAATTTATATTTAAATTCCTACTTTATTAACTCTTTAAAAGTAGATTTATAGGTTTTAATATTATTAATTATTAAATAGTTAGGGAGGGCTAAGATAATAAGGGTTATAACTTATTCTACCTTATAAAATTTAAAAAGGTAAGTAGATATTAAGTATTTATATATTTTTTAAATTTATACTTAAAGCCCTTTTAATTTTTTGATTTTTTAATATAAAGTAGTAGGCTATTAATTTTATTTATAATAATAGTATTTTCCTTTAATATTACTTTTTATAAGGGTAAGTATAAGCTTTAAAGGGTTAATATAAATTAAGTAGCTTTAAATTAGTAATAGTATTAAAAAGATTATTATTATTAAGGGCTTTAAAAGATAATTCTTAAATAGAGTTATTTAAGAAAGGGGAATTATTAAAAAGGTATTAAGGTATATAATTTTAATTATTTTAATTAAATTATTAATATTTATATTACTTAGCTATTTTATTAAGTATAATATTATACCTTAGAAAATTATATTTAAAAATATAATAACTTTAATAAGTTTTATTCTACTATTATTTAAACTCTTTAATAGTAGTATTTAAAGGAAAGATAAGTAATTAATATATTTATATTTAATTAAAAATAGAAGAGGAGCTTATAAATAATAAGTTTAAAAAATAAAAAATAAAAGAGAATTATTTAAAAAATATCTTTATTTAATAAAATTATAATAAGATTAAGAGATAATTATTTTTAAAAAATAGGGTATTTAAATACCTTTTATAATATTTATATCTTATAATCTTAATAACTATTATATTTTAAAAGGGCTAAGAGATTATATTATATATTAAAAAAGGTTAGGAATTATTATTATAATTTAATAATTTAATTTTTTTAATCTTTAACTTTATAAAAGGTTCTTTACTTTTATCTTAAGGTTTATAAGTAGTAGTAGTATAAAAGTATATTAATAACTATTTAATTAAGGCTATATTAATTATCTTATAAATAATTTTTTAAAGTAGGTAAAATAGTTTTAATATTACTTTTATTTAATAAATTAAGGTTATACCTCCTCTTTTATTATTTTAATATATTTATCTTATTAAATAAGCTAATATTTTATATAAATAGAATTAATATTATTTAATATACTTAATTAATTAATAGGTACTAATATAAAGAAGAACTTAATAATATTAATTTCTTTAAAAAAATCTTAATAGCTAGGAAATTTTAATTTTAATTTTTAAGGCTTCCCCTAACTTTCTTTCTTTAATTAATTTTTATATAGTAAGCTTATTTATAAATTAAAGATTAAGGGTTATTTATAATAAATAGTACTTTATAATATAATATATATATAATATAATATACTTATATAATACCCTAAACACCTATTAATTATATTAGGGAGGATATCCCTTCTACTTAAATAAGGATAGTGGTAATAACGGGCGAATAAGCGTACGCGTAAAGACTACAGGTAACGTACTAGGCGTTACGTACGAACTTACGGGAAGGAGATAAGAGGGGAGAAGGGGACGGAGGAGGTGGTAGAAGTGGTAGTAGGAGGGAAGTAAGAGGGGATACTCTTAGGGTCGCGACGACAGGACCCCTAATACTACTAAAGTCCCCAGAAATTAGGGAAAAAGAGTAAGGGAGATAAGGCTAGGAAGGTTAAAATATTATAGAGTCTATTATAAAAGTAAGGGATATAATCTAGGTGATCTAGAGTCTCTAGTTCGGGGAGATAATAGAGGCGATATAGGGCGTTACTTAGGTTACCCTTTATATTATAATAAGAGGCTTTAAGGCTATAGAAGTACGTATTACTAAGCTAGAAACGCGTCTAGAAAAAACGGGGAGGGATAGAAACGCGTTAATAGGGTATAGTAGAGGGTTATAGGCCTAGGTAGCTGGGGCTAGCATAGGGACTAGGTCCTAGTAAAGCCCGGGCCTGAGGATAGGACCGGGCCTAGAGGGGGTATAAGGTAGCTAGCCACTTAAGTAATTAGACGTTTAGAGGATAAGGGAAGTAGTAGTACGATTTAGAGATAAAGAAGGCTATAAGAAAGCGAGTTAGATAAAAAAGGAGGAGCTTATTAAAAGCTTTATTAACCTAGTAAATATAATTATAAAGAATATCGTCGGTACTTATACTAGGGGTATAATAGACGTAGTATTATAGACGGTAATAGTTAAAGGGCGTAAGGCCCTTAAGAGAATATAGGAGTAGGCGAGCGTAGCCTACCCTTTAGTAAAGGTAGTAAGGAAGACCTTCTACGTAGCGGTTAAAGGGGCGTATATAAACCTCTTTAATAAAAAGGAAAAGGAGAAGGGGCTAGCGAGAATTAAGGAGGATAATATTATTACCTACCTAAATACTAACTTTACTAGTTTTAAGTAGGTGAAATATACGGCGAGACTAAGGTAGAATAGGAGTAAAAAGACCTACTTAACCCTAATTATCGGAGTAGTAATACCGGAGGCGGTGAACCGCCTAGTTCGAGGAGGGATAGCTCTTAGTAGTAGTCTCTTAGTCTATAAGAGATAGGAGTAAGGAGTAGAGATAAGATAATACTTTAACTACTATAGATATAAATACTTTACGCGAGAGTATTAAAGGGAGAAGAGGTATAGCTATTATATAGGTAGCTATAACTTAGCGGATTATATTACGGGCGAAGGAGTAATAATATACGCTGCTTATAAAGGAGGCTATAAGGCCTAGAGTAAAGACTACCCGGTTAGGTGAAGAGAGTACTAGAGAGTAGTATAGAGACGCTAGACTAAGCCGGCGTTCTATAATACGTAGGGCTTACAGGGAACTAATACCCGTAGCGAAGAGGAGATAGACGTAGATAGTTTCAGGATAGTTTAAGGTATATTAAGGAAGAGGAAGTTACCGGTATAAGTAGAAAGGGAACTACTAGACCTAGCCCCTCCCTAATAAAGAGGGCGGCTAACTATAATAGTCTAAATAGCCCGAAAGGAGGTAGGATAATAGGTCCTCCCGCTACCCTAGGGAGTACTAATTACCCTTAGGGGCGCTTAGGTTATAGACGACTAAATAGTAGTAGACTCTAGCTTTATACTAATTATATAGTAGGATAACCGCTTAAGATCCTATAGTATAATATATAAAAAGAAAAGGACGGCGTATAAACGCTACTCCTAGAAGATACTAAAGTCTAGTAAATAGATATCTTAGTAATATAAGAGCTATAAACTAACCTAAGGACTAAGTTAACGTATAACCTATCTTATAATAGGTTCTACCTAGTTTATAGAGCTAAGGAGAATACTCGGGTATACTTTTATATTAATAAAAGAGTTAATATAAAGAGCTAGGAGGTAGACTTCTTAAGTAGCGACTACTACTCACTAAAAGTTAGCTTTAGGAAAGGGTAATAGGGAATATAAGCGGATAATATCTAGATATATAATATTTATAGCCCCTCTCTAACGATATATAAGTTAAAGGACGGCCTAATAATAATCCCTCTAATAGCGGAGGCCCTAAAGAGGCTAGGGGAATATATCCTCCTTAGGGACTTTAATCTCTACTATCCCCGGTGGAATAATAAAGGGAGAAGTATATACTACGTTATAGTAGATATACTACTAGGCGAAACGAGTAAATATAGTATAGAAGTCGCCCTACTAGAGGGTACGGTAATATAGCGGGGGAGAGGTCTAAAGTCGGTAATCGACCTAGTCTTTACTACCGAGGGTACTACTAACGTACTCCGAAACTACGGCCTAAGGGCAGACCTCTAGTATAGATCTAACTACCTCCCGGTATACACGGAATTCGAATAGAGCTAGGAGAGCTAAACCCTAGTCTAGAGGAGGGCGTAAAAGATACTTAAAGATAAGGAGGTCGCTATAAATATAAAGAATAGGGCCTAGTAGCTTAGACTTTCTCTAGGGCTCCCCTAGATTAGATCCGCCGGCGAGGCGGACGAGTACCTAGGGTAGATACTAGATAGGTTCCAGGCTATTATATAAGAATATATTCTATAGGCGAAGTTATCTAGTAAGGTAAGGTCCTTTTAAAACTTAGCTTATAGGGATATAATATAAAGGGCTAAATGGGAACTAAAGGCCTACTACTAGTACCGTAATACGGAGATAAGAGAGACTCTAAGAGAAGCGGAAAGGGCGAAGGTGGCTATAATCTAAAGAGAGAAAACCCTCTACTTCCGGGCGGCTATATACTAGGCCTTAGAAGATCCTTAGGGGGTATAAGTACTAGCCCGGTAGGGGAAGAATAAGAGTATATCGCTAAGAGCCCTATCTAAATTCCCCTCCCTAAGTAGATAAGACGGGATACTAGTAGCTACCTTTAAGGAGAAGGTAGAACGCCTTTAATAAACCTATTTCCTAGCCCCTTTAAGGGTAGATTTAGAAGATATTACCGAGGTAGAATACCTAAGCCCGATACTAGGGGGAGGGGATCTAATAGAGGCGGAAGTCTATAGCTTTATAAGGAGACCGTCGTAGGATAAGGCTCCTAGGATAAATAGGATTCTAAATAGGTTCCTACGGGCCATATATAATAAACTAGAGGAGGAGATCTACTATCTCTTCTAGGGGTGCTTTAAGATTAGATACTACCCCCGGAAATTTAAGGAGGCTAATATAGTAATCTTAAAGAAACTATAGAAGGAGAATTATATTAACCCTAAGTCCTATAAGCCGATCGCCCTCTTAGATACCTTAGAAAAGATATTTAAAACGGTAATAGCGGCTAGGCTTAGAGATTACGCGGAGGCTAATAACCTCCTTCTAGAGGAATAGATAGGTATAAGGTAAGGAAGATTAGTAGAAACCGCGCTAGAAATAATTACTAATATAGTCTACACGGTATAAGGAATAGGGAAGAGGAATATAATAAGCCTCCTCTCCCTAGATATTACCGGAGCCTTTAATTACGTCTCCTACTCTAGGCTACTCTATATAATAAAGATAAAGAGGGTCCTAGAAAGGATAGTATACTAGACGGCAAGCTTTCTTATAAAGAGGGCGACTTCGATTACCCTTAGTAGGAGGACGAGTTAAATAGAGTTAGTAGAGATAGGGATCCCCTAGGGTTTACCTATCTCTCCGATATTATTTCTATTTTTTAATACTCCCCTAATTAAGGAGTATAAAAAGCTAAAGCTACTAATTTAAGTCAGCGGATTTATAGATAATATCTATCTACTAGCTTATAATAGGAGTATTAAATAGAACTACGAGGTTCTAGATAAAGCTTATAAAGTATACCTACGGTAGGCGAAGACTTATAAAGCCTTATTTATACTAAAGAAGTACGAGCTCGTTTATATAACCCGTAGAATAAAGGGTATAAAGATAGACGTAATAATTAAGCTTAAAGGAATTAAAGTTAAACTAAAGATATTAATTAAGGTCCTAGGACTTATACTTAATAGTAAGCTAAATTAGAATATATACTTAAGGAAGGTATAAGCTAAGATAGATAATTAGATTTAAGCGCTCTACTACGTCGCCGGCTTAATATAAGGCGCGGTTCTACCGGTTAGTAGGCTTATATACGCGGTAGTAGTAAGGCTTATAATAATATTCGCGGCGCTAATATAATATAGCCCTAAGAATACCCCTAGGGTAGTAGGGAAGCACGTAAAGACCCTGACGATAATCTAGAATAAAGGACTACGTAAAGTACTAGGGGCGTATAAAGCTACCCTAATTCCGGTCTTTAAAGTAGAGGCGGGAATCCCGTTAGTAAGAGACTTCTTTAATAAGGCCCTACTATAGAGTAAGATCCTCCGAGGGATATATAAGATAGTCCTAAAAGGGAACGCGAAGATTAAGTCTTAGTTATAACTAAAAAGGGGTAGGAGGCTACGCTCTCCGCTACCCCCGTTAGCTAAAAAGGAGTCTTAGGCGAAGCGGTCGCTAAACGGGGTACTTAATAGCCCGACGCTATAGAAAAGGATACTAACCTAGTAGGAAGGCCGGTAGTAGGGCCGGTAGCGCTACTACTAGCGGGGATTAGAGGGCCGAAATACAAGCCTAGTATAGAAGGGTGACCTAGTAGGAGGGAGATAGGACCTTTATAAGGGCTTAAAGAAGCCGGAGAGCTCTATAATAGTCTAGTTACGTACGGATAAGATTAGGTTTAACTACTTCTTATTTATTAGGAAGGTTCCTAGGATCCTAAGTCCTAGCTACCCGTACGGGGTAGCGAGGTAGACCGGTAAATATATCCTACTATTCTATCCCGACTATTATACTAGTAGGAGTTAGATATTACTAGAGGCTAGGTTAGAAGACTATAGTACTATTCTCTTATTACTAATAGGGATAAGGGCGGCGGCGAGGTAGTTAACTAGGTCAGGCACCCTCTACTAGTTTATACTAGTAAAAGAGATATTAGCGAGAACTAATAGAGAGGAAGGGCTCCGCCCTAACTAAAGAGAAGAGAATATAGTCGACGAAACCTTAGTATTATAGACGGTAGACCTAACCCCTCGATATACCGCCCCGATAGTAGGCCTATTAAGGGGGGAGGAAAGGAGCCGAATAATAGTATAGCCTGTAGATAGTAGGTGGAGTTTTCATCCCTTAGCTAGGTTTCTCCCCGAACGATAGGTACGCTAGGCGTACCTCTTAAAAAGTCTACCCTTATTAGCTTTAGCTAGTATAGGAGTATAAATAATTAATTAATTAAATACCCTAAACTTTATATACTTAATTAATAAGTTAGTATATTAAATAAGAAGTAATTTAAATAAATACCTTATATCTAGGCTTATAACTTATTAAAATAATAGGAGTAGATATTATAGATTTTCGCTCCTTCTATAACTATAACGTTATAGTACGGAAGGCTTCTATACTATAACCTAGTTATTCCTTAATAGAATCCTTAATAGCTAATTAATTATATACTTATATATAAAATTAGCGAAGGCTATTTATTACCTTATTAATAGTAGTAATACTAATATAAACTAATCTCTTTTATAGGTACTATTTAATTATCTATAGAGGAACTAAACGCTATACTAATAGTACTAAGTTATACTAAGTCTATTAGCCGAAAAACTTCCGTAAATCCTTATATCTATTATAATAATAGTTAACTTTATATAGTTATACTAAGGACCTTAATAGCCTCTTAATCTATCTACTATATTTAGGTAATACGACTATACCTTTATATTAGCCTCTATATAAGACTTTAATAGTTTTTTATATAAGTATAATACGGGCGCTTTTTTCCTTAATAGAAGTTTTAACGACTTTTAAAGCCTTCTATAATCTAATCTATCCTTTATTCTAGCTTAATTACTACCCCTTAAGTAATAGCTTATTATACTAGCCTTCTAGATTTATAACTTTATTAAAGCTACTAGATAAGAGTATATCTATAAAGTCCCTAAGACTACTAGCTACTATATTAACTATATTATTACTAATTATAAGAGACCTACTTAACTAGAAGTTCCTAGACTAAGTAATAGATATACTACCTTAATTAAGCCGGAATTATTTCCTTTTACCTAGGTTATAGATACCCTAGCTTTCTAAAAGGCTATTAAATAATTTACCTAAGCTACTAAGTATTATTAAAGCCTTCTATAGGTCTAATTATACCTTATAAGATATTAGCCTCTATTAACTAGAACTATATTAATTATATTACCTATACCCCTAGGAAGGCTAAGCTCTCTAAATAGTTATATAAGTACCTAATAGACTTCTATATAGGAGGTAATTTATAGGTAGCTAATAGGTCCCTTACCTAATATACTTAATATAGCCGTAGATCCTACTATTATAGTAACTATTACTACTAGTATAGTACTATACCTTTATAATAACCTACCTCCTCTAAGACCTCTAAGACTACTAGGCCTACCTAGCTAACTAGGGTAAAATATTAATAATAGGGGTCCTAATTAAGGACCTAAATAGAATTAGGGTAACCTAGGATATTTTAATCCTATATATAATAGAAAGTCTATTAGTACTAGATTAGCTATTAAATATATTAGCTAGGATACCTACTTTAGGGATATTTACTAATTTATTAAATATATTAGATAATTATATCTATTAAAAGATCTAGTAATTATACGGGCTAATTTATAATTAAGCCTCTACGGTCCTACTCTAGATTAATAGACCTTAGGTGAACTTAATAATACTAAGTAGAGTATTATTAACCTTAGTAAAGGTATTAAATAATAGGTTAAGACTTCATTAAAATAATTTAGCTAACCTACTAATATTACTATTACCTCTCTATATTATATAAGATATATACTATAAAGGATATAGCTAGTTATAAAGAGCCTAGGGAGTTTATATTAAAAATACTTTACTCTATTAAAGACGCTAGGTTATTTATAACTTTAGTTTAACTTAATCTTCTTTACTATAATAGAATATCTGTAATTTAGGACCCTAAGCTTATCGCGGCTTATTAGTTAGTTAATAAGTCCCCTAGATTCCTTTCCTAGACTAGCGCGAATATTAAAAGTCTAATATTTCTTTATATTCTACCTACCTATATACTAACGCTTTATAATATTTTCTATTTAAACTAAGTTATATAGCTTACTTTTAGCTATTTAATACTTTAAAAATAATAAAAATTAATATAGTAGTTTAAAAGATATATTAGAATAAATAGATTTACCTACTAATATTAGTCTAACCGTCTAATATCTTAGTATATCCCTACTACCTAACTAATTTTTTCTTTCTACCCTATTTTTATTATTTAATACCTTATTATAGATATTATTCCTCCCCCCTATAATCTACGCCTTATAAGCCATGCTAATCATCTTTAAAGTATATATTATCGCCCTTCCTATACTAAATATAGCTCCTCTAGCTCCCTACTAATACTTTCTAAGCGCGTAGTTCTTTCTAAGCTATATCCTAATACTATTAATAAGAGGGTTAAATCTTATAAGAGTAATAATATAAGGCGTATTAGACGCCTAAAGAAGACTAATTTAGGAACCTAGGTTAGATCTAGGAACCTACTAGTAAACCCTAGAGATATTATATTAATAGAACCTAGCCCTAGAGAAATACTATTAGGTACTCGCCCTTATAGCGACCTTAATAAGGGTATTACCCCCTACTAGCGTATAGCCCTCGCTAATATAACTATTTAAGTAGTTATTCCGCCTAGGAACCTTTAATAACCTACTCCCCCTATCTTTAAAGAGACCCCCTAAGAAATTACTCCTCTACTAGCTCCTAAATATTATCTAGATACGCGTCGCTAGTACGCCTCCTAGCAGGCTAATTAAGATAATAATACTAAGTACTAGCCCCCTATTTAATAAGGCTTATACCGGCGTTAGAATAATATATATTAGGGGCGGACGCTAGGTCGGGGATATTAAGTATATAGGGATCCCTATATAGTAGGAGATATAGTACCCTACCTAGTTAATAAATTATTTAACCTCCCTATAAATAGATATCTATACTATAACGTACTATTATAGAAAAATAAATATAGTAACTTAGGGGACGGTTAATAGCTATACTATAACGGTAGAAAGAATAATTAGCTATCCCCTAACTAGTTATATAAGCTAGCTAATATTAACTTATTACCTAAGGGGCCTTAAAAGGAGGCGGAGCTTAGGGTATAATTTATTAATAAATTACTTAGCGACGTAGATAATATTATTATTAATAGATAGTCTATAAGAAGGAGGACTATATATAGTAAAGAATTTTTAGATAATATTATTAGTTATAATAATTATCTCTCCTTTACTAGTAAGGGTACGACTAATATTAATACCTATATTAGTTAAACTACCTTCTAGATCTAGGGGTCTATTTATTATCTTATAAGTCCTCTTATTTATAATAATAGCCTTAGGCTAAAATTCGCCTAGATCTATATACTAGATAATATATAGGAGTAACTAGATATTTACTATTAATATTTTAATAATTTAAATTAAGATACCCTTATATCTACTTAGTATACCCTTTAGTCTATTAACCTATATATCTAGGGGTTTAAATCCTACTATAACTACCTTAAAGAGGATAAATTATAATATCCTATTAATACTATAAGTATTTATATCTAATAGCTAAATCCTAAATAATAGGATAAGGGTACTTATAATTAGCCTACCTCTATAGAAGTCGCCCGTATTATAATAACTCCTAATAACATTATAAGAGGCCGGATTAAGCGGGATATCTATATTAAAACTATTAAGGGGGGCCATATATTAATCCCTAATTAGTATCCTTCCTATATAGCCCTCTAATATCTACTCCTATTTCTATTTAGTAAATAGTCGTAGTATAACCGCCTCCTATTAGCCGGCTATTAGCTTCTAGGCGACTATCTACTATATATATCACGATAGAACTATATTACTAGTACGCTCGCCTAGTATACCTTAATTAGTAGTAATAATAAACTAGAGTAGGAAGATAGTAGTAACCCTAAGTAGGAACTAGACTAGTATATTACTAGCGAGTATATACCTTAAGGTTATAGTAAGTCTTAATAAGTAATAAGATAATAATTTTATATAAAATAGATATAAGTAAGACTATTTAATATATTTCCCTAGTTATTTTCTAGACCCTAATCTACTTAGTTATAAATAGTTCTAAATTATTTAGATATTAGTTAGGGGATAGTTAATATAATTTAAATAATTAGTTAATTAATATCTAGATCTAGTCTAATTCCTTTAATTATACTATTAATAGTAGATATCTATTTAGCTATTAGGCTATTAATATCTAGATATTAATAGAGCTTAATAACCTAAATTAGTATTATTAGAATTAATAGACTATTTAGGTAGACTACTACTCTAGCCTAATAGATAAGCTTAGTACTAATCTAGATATCTCACTTAAAGATATTAATAGTAAGGTAACTATCCTCTTATTAATAATACTAGGAAGCTTATATACTATAAAAGCGAGAATATAAGACACTATAATAATAGTCTAAAAAGGGGTAAACCTAAATTTTTTATTACCTTTATATATAATCCTAAGTAGCCTAATATTTAGAGCTTACTAGTATCTAGTTAGATATTAGAGTACTATTATAATCTAATTACCTATATCTTTAATTAGAAGCTCTAGGAGCTAATAAAAGACCTCTTTAAGTAATATATCCTTAGTATTTATATAGCCTACTATTATATTATTAAGTTTTAGAAGCGAGGTCTCCTATATACTTATATTCTCCTTATTATATAGGAAGAGGATTAGATCTAGATAGTTAGTAATATTGATAGTATTATTTAAGTATTTATCCCCCCTTTATAATAGGGTAATATACTACGTAAGTTAGTCTTATAGTATATAATTTATAATTACTATACTAGCGTCCCTAGTAATAGATATTTTAATTAGGAGAAGAATTATTATAGTAAGGCTTTTCTAAAGGACTTTTATTAAGAGACGTCTTTTATACTTAATAGGAGTTATCCTTTCTATAAACGTCTAGTTAGCCCCCTTAGACTTAATTCCTCTATTAATAATAGATAGGTTATCCCCTATAACCTATACCTATTAAAGAAATATAATACCTATATTAATATTAAGATCTACGGCTCTATTAAGTCTATTTTCTATTTATATAAATATATTTATAAGGGACCTAATTAGGCTAATATCTCCCTTACTAGGAATTATACGCGTAATAATAATAACCCCGCTCTTAATAGCTAGCCGCGATAGTAAGGGGAGTTAGTAGATAAGATTATAGAGTTCTAGTTAGCCTATTAGATTAGGTCTACTAAGGCTATCTAGAAGATACTCTTATTTAGTATAGGTATTATAAAGCCTTATATAGAGTATTTATAAATCTACCTCCCTAACTAATAGTATATCCTTTTTAAGCCGGCTAATAACTACGCTACTAATAAGGCTACTAAATAAAAGTTAATAGATAGTAATAAGCTCTATAGGACTATATTAATAGAGTTTTTTAATATAAACTATCTTATTAAGGAAGCTTATAATAATAGTTAGCTATTACCTTTTATAAAATAGAATGGGAAATATCCTACTATTATAAGGGATCCACTTAACTATTTATACGCGGATTTTCCTAAAGTCTTTATATAGAATAAAAGAAATAAATGTTAGAAAATATATAAAAGGGGTAAGACTCTTAAGCGTATTAATTTTATTAGTCTTAAAACTAAGGATCTCTACTATTACTAACTACTCCTCTATTATATTAAGGGGGCTATATTATTTAATAACCTCTAGATAGTAGACGGCTAGCTAATAGGATAGAAGGAGGCCTACGTAAAGCTTAGGTTAACTTAAAATAATAGATATACTAATAAGATCCTTAATAAGGGAAAGGATTTTTAGGGAGGTTATAAGCTACGTAGTCTTTTTATATTAGTATTAGTTAAACTCTAACCTACTAACGCCCTTATATTATAGAATAAGTATAAGGAGTATATCTTAAATAACTACTTATACCTCCTATAATAAGATTTTTTAATACTTTAGATACTAGACGATTATTATAAGCAATAATTATTTATAGAATAGTACGCCCTTTACCTAATTAACAGCTAATTAGAATATTAATTAACCCCTAAATATACTAAAGATCTAACCTAATATAGCCTACCTATTTTAACTATCCTATTTAATAATTTTAATAATATTCTAAATAGACTTTTACGGGAAGAAATATCTTACTAAATTACCCCTAATAAGGCTAAGGTCTTATAGAATAGGCTAAATACTAATTAATACTACGCTACTAATTAGATAATTACCGCTATTAACGCTAATACTAATAATAAATTCGGTACTCTAGGTATACTATTCTTCCTTAATAGTACTAGGGGGACTAGTAAGATAATAGTTTAAAATACTATTATAGAAAGGCTACGTTCTTAGTAAAAGGTTACTTTAATAGTAGTATCTTCTAGTATTATATTAACGCTATTATAGGGAGGTTAGACTACTTACTTATAATTTAAGATACCCCTAGACTTTAATACTACCTCCTTATATAGGATTAAGAAGGGGACTAATCTCGCTAAGCTAATTAAGTAAGCTTATATTATCTTTTAGGATAAGTCTCCTATATAGAGTTAATACGATATAGAAGCTATTAGTCGTAGCCTTTAGGATATCTATAGTAATAACTAGGCTTATTTTAGGGGTAAGGTAGTCTACTTTTATAGGGACTTCCGATAAATACTCCTAGTTATTCTAAGAGGATCTAGTAGCTAGGTTATTAAGGCGTATCTTTAGAAGGCCTATTTCTAGAATAAGGTTATACGTTTAAATCTTACTATTAATAAGCGACTTAATAATCTCGACCTAATAGATACTACCTATTATAAAATAGGACTATTTATAAGTAATCTCCTCGCTATTAGTAATAGTATTAATATCTAGAAAAGCCCTACTACTAATAAAGACGTATTATATTAGAAATATAGTTATACCCTAGGAAACGCTATTAATAATTTACTTAAGAATATCTATACTAATATTAAGATAAATATCTCTTAAAGGGTTTATCTATTAGAATAGGCTATTCTCACTATTACTAATAAAGATATTACTAGTATTAATATTAAGATAATATCACGTATCCCTAGTAATATAATAATATACTAGAGTATTAATTATACTATATTAGAAGAAGATAATAAACTCTTCCCCCCTAAGTACTTTTATAGGTTTTATAAACCCTCCCTACCGTCTTATAAGCTATATATTAAGCTAGGCGTACTAGTTATACTACTAAGGAACCTTAATCCGCTATATCTATATAATAGGACCTAACTACGGGTAATAAGATATAGTAAGTATATCTTTAAGGGGGAGATTATAGGTAGTACCTATAACGGCGAGAAGGTAATACTATTTAAGACGCTATTATAGTCTAAAGAAAATAATAGGCGGATTCCTACCCCCTTTATCTGTAAGTAGTACCCTATTTAACTAGTATTCGCTATAACTATTAATAAATTATAAGGCTAATTAATAAAGTACGTAGGTATTAACTTATAGACTAGGCCTACTTTTAGTTATAGTTAGCTATATATTACTCTATCGCAGGTAATAAGATAGGGAAACCTCTATATTATTAGGCCTAAAACTCCTAAATATATATCTAGCTGAATAATAAGAAACGTTATATATAAGTAGGTACTATTAGATAATAGGTAGACTACCCCTAATATATTAGTCGTGACTTACTATTAATACCTAGATCCTATTAATAGCTACTTAACGGCCTATAAGAATACTAATTATAATATTAGAAGTATAAAAACGGCTTAATACTATGCTTAGTTATATAGTTATATCTTTATATTAGACTATAATATTAGACTTTCTAATAATAAAAATAAGCTATTCTACTATTTATTTTATTAAATACTACCGGTTAAACTTTAGAGGGCTAGATAAATACTAGGCCGTGCGAACTCCTACGTCTAATAGATTCCTTTATATTAACGCGATAAATCTAGTATAACTATTAATAGTTATTATAAGAGTATAAAAGATATATTATAATATAAGGGATATAATAATTTAAGAATTATATTAAATGGTCAAGTAGTATAGACGTTATTAGTAGAATAGAATATCGTTATACTAGATATCCCGTAGTTAGTTAGGTACTTAGTAGATAGCGTTAGTCTTTTAACGCTTCTATCTTAATAATAATAACGTCTTTTCCTAATAATAACTAATATAATAAGTCGTCTAATAATAGTATACTTAGTTATACCCTATTAGTCCTAAATAGTAATATTATAGTAGAGTTATAATATAGGTAGGCCTGATAACTATTCATTAATACTCTAGTACTAGGTAACTATTATAAATAATCCCTTAGATCTAAAATTAATATTTTTAGTAATATTTACCCTATATCTCCTATAATACTTAAGGGGGGTCTTAGTATCTATAAAAGTTCGTATAAATATCTATTATATTTAGACTTAAATTTACCTTATAACTATTATTACTTACTAATAAATAAAAGAATTACACTTTTAAGTATACTTTTCCTAAGTAAAAATCTTGAATTTTTATAGTCGTTTTCTAGTATTATCTATAATAGTATAGACCTAGGATTATAGCGTAATATTAGTCGCCCTATTAAGATAATATTTATAAGTAACTTCTTATCCGCTCTTAATAATATAAAATATAAATAGTAGGCCTATACTACTAGGTATAGGAATATTAGTAGTAGTTACCGGCCTTATAAAGGTAAATAAGTAGGATAATATAGTTAGTATAGTTTTCTTAATAAAGTAGGCTATTAATTACCTTTTTAGCTACTTAGTAACCCGTAATATAGTAATTCTTACCCCCCCTTCTTATAAAACTAAGCTTACTAGTAACTTTACTATTAGTAGGATTAAAATAATATCTCGCTATTAGCGCTAAGACTTTAAATCGCGGTAGGACTAGTAAATATATTAGATTTATAACTACCCCCTCGCCCTCCTTAACCCTCTAAAAGAGGGTAAGGTAATAGATAATAGTTAGGTAGGCCGCTATAGCGGCCGCTATATTAATAGAGGGTATATTAGGCTATAGTAGATAATATCATAAAAGACTTCTATAAAGAACCTAGAGGGCGTTAGTAATTTTATACTAATCCTTTTAAAGAGGATCTATTCTATAGTAATAAATAATACGGGAGTAATAAGGACCTTAATAGCAACCCTAGTTATAAGATAGCTAAGGTTAATTTTATAACTTCTTAAGCTAAAGAATCTAATTACCCTTATATTATATATAATACTACCTTTTCTTCTAGGAATAAGCTATTCTAGTATCTATAAGATTAATATTAGGATAGGGAGCTACTAAAGCCTTCTATATCTATAAAGCCTTTTATAAGTCTTACTATACTAGCGGCTCTAATTAATAAACTTCTATAAGTTATTAAATCTAAGGTAGTACTAGATTAGTCTAAAGTACCTAGGTATAAATTTTATAAATAGAAATATACTACTATAAGTATCTTATAGTTTAATAGTAAGGTAGAGTAGATTAAAGTCTACTTAAATAGTAGTTATTCTATTACCCTTATTAATTAAAGCTACTTAAAGAAGGTTTTATTATAAGCTTTAATTAAGAAAATAGCTTTACTAATACTAATTTATAGGGTAGGAAATAAAATTATAATAACTAATAAGTATACCTTAATTAGAATATTTATTAATAGAATTATTAAAGGAACGCTAGTAGCGGCTTTACTAGTAATAGAGGTCTATATTATTAAAAATTTAAAAGCTAATCTACTAATTAATAGTAATTTATTAAAGCTATAAAGTATTATCCTAGATTTTAGTAGTAATAGTATTACTATTAAAGCCTACTAAAATCTTATTACTTTAATTAATATTTATATTTACTCCTCGCCTCATACTAAGTATACTATTAAAGTAAAAGTAGCTATTATTATACTACCTTAAATAACTATAGAAGTTCCTATAGTATATAGGGGCGAATTTCCGTCTAATAGAGATTTCTTATTTAAGCCGGAATATTCTTGAAATTTTAGAGTAGATAGTAGTATATTTACTTATATTATTAATTCCTCTATATCTTTTATTTAAGTATATAATATATTAGCTTAACTAGTATAGCTATCTTATAAAGCACGTCTTAGTTTACTTATTAAGTATAATTAAGATAGTACTTATATAGTTATACCTATACTTACTCTACTAGTAGCTAGTAATACTAGCTCCTAAAAGCTAAGGTTTATTAAAGGCTTCCTTACCCTTATTATAGTATATATAGGTAGAGTAGTAAAACTATTTATAGACCCTAACCCTATATTAATAAGGACCTTAATTATAACTAATCCTGTATATAAGTATATACTACTAAGCGGGATTACTATCTATAATACGCTTAAGGTAATCAATATAGTTACTATAGTTATAGTTAACTTCCCTAAGATATAGATAGACTAGAGTATTATAATAGATATCCCTAAAGATAAGTAGATATTAATACTATTAAAACCTAATACTATTTTAAAACCTTTATAAGTCTACCTAGTAAGTTAAAAGGATAAGGATCTAATTAATAAAATATTTAATAAACTTTATTAATAAGGGAAGATAATATAGTTTAATTAATTAACTCCTTTTAACTACCTAGTTTTTATTATCTAGAGAGATATATTAGGCGGAGAATAAAAAGGCTATATAGTTATTAATATATATAGCCTTAACTAAATAATAGTCTCTAATAGGTACCCGCTTCCTCTCTAGTCTAATATAATATTAATAGTAGCGGGATTTCCCTTTATATTTATAATAGATAGGACTAGTTATTTTTACTAATTTAATATCTAGAAATATAATTATTATAAACTAATAGTAGTATTATATTATAGTTAGGAGTAGTATAATATTACCCTAATAGGATATAAGGGCTTACCGCTATATATATAATAGTAAATAAATAAATTACTATATCTATTTTAAAGCTTTTCTAAAGCCTACGCAGATAATATTATAGCATACTTAAAGACCTTATTAGAGTATCTTAATTACCTATAAAAGCTCTTTATACTTTTTAAAAAATAATATATTAGCCTTAATCCTAAGAAAACCTTCCTTAGATACCCTTCTATTATATTATTAGGGTAATAAGTAGATTTATTAGACTTATCTACCTTAGAAGAGAAGTTATTAGTTATTAATACTTTATACTTCCCCTTCTTATTAAAGGAACTTAAGATATTCCCTAACCTAATAGGCTAGCTACGCTTATTAATACCTCGTTATACCTAATAAGCTAATCCCTTATAGTAGCGAAAAACGGAACTAACTAGTATATTACTAAAGGGTTTAAAAGGGTTCTTTAGGAAAAGGTAGATTATATATAAATTATCTAAGACTAAATTAAGGGCCTTTAAAGATTTTAAAGCTACTTTTAGTATAAGTACTTTCCTTATTTATTTTAATAAATTAAGGACCTTATTTATAGACTTTAATACCTTAAAATAATAGGGTTTTACGGTAATAATTTACTACGTTAAAGGGGATTTTATAGAAGGCTTCCCTAGGGTAGATATATAGCCTATTATATTTCTTAGTAAAATATTAAATTAAGTTAAGTAGAATTACTAGCTAATAGAGCTTAAAGTTATAAGATATATAATTAAATTATTAGAATAGCCTCCTATTATAATTTATATAAACTACTTAGTAGTAGTCCTAATTTTTTATTAGATAAGTCTAATATTATTATCTACTAATAAACTTAATTTATACCTTATTTATACTTTATTATATCTATCTTAATTTAATCTTATTATAAAGTATAAGTCTAGAAAATTAAATATAGTCCCTAATACTCTATTAAGACTTTAAGCTACTATTAAGGCGGATATTAAGGATAGTATTAGTACTCTTAACATATTATATACTAAAGCCTTTAATAAGGTATATCTTTAAGGACGCTAGGATGATTTACCTATCTTTTATATTACGTTAGTTAAGATATTACCGGATTTTAGATTATACCTTATTAAAGCCTATTAGGTAGATAGTTAATAGTATAAAATCTTATAATTACTTAATAAGAGTAATAAGGACCTTAATAAAAAAAAGAGAATATTAGGGATCTATTTTTATCTTTATAATAGCCTCTTTTATTATATAAGCTTTAATAATAGCCGCGAGCGTCTTTATATACTTAATACTCTAGAGAAGAAGGTTTTCTATCTCACCTATAATAGATAATATTATAGCGGATTTTATTATACTTATAATAGGATTATAGAATTAATTTATATATAGTACCTATTAAAGTACCTCCGTCTCTATATTAAGTATTACCTAGACTATTAACTTAATTAGACTAAATAATATAAACCTTATAAAAGTATAGTCCCTATTAATAGGCCGCTAATCCCGTTTTATATTATAATAATAAATTTTATTATTACCTTACCTTTAACTATTAAAGGCTTTAATAGTCTATTAATTATAACTAATAAGTTTTCTAAATAGAACTTATTAATATTAGGCTAATTAATATAGAATACCCCTTAATAAGTAGATAAGGTATTAGTAGCCCTTATATCTTATAGCTAGGGGATTCCCTATACTATTATAAGTAATTATAACTCTAAATTTATATCCTTATTTTAGTAAGTAGTATTTTAAAGCTAGGTTATTTACTTCTAACTTTAACGGCCTACTATTCCTAGACTAATAACTAATTAGAATAGATAAATTAGATAGTAAAGGTTACTATTTATTATTATATTACTTAATATTTAAATATTAATATAGTTAATTAAGCTCTAATACTACCCTACCTCTAGAGATATCTTAATAATACTAAAAATTAATTAATAGGGGTCTTACTAAATAAAATTATTATAGGGTTTAACATTTATTATAATAGCTACTTATAGAAGACTTTACGCGTCTTTATAAACTAAATTATAATTAAGTTAAAGAATTAGTAGTATTTATTAATACCTTTATAAAAATTTATTATAATAGTAGATATACTATAATTACCTTTACCTCTAGAGACGAGGTCTACCTATAACTTAATAATAGATATAATATACCTAGGGTTAATCCTAAACTATATTAGTAATATATAAGACTATTTAAGGTCTTTAATTAAGTTAGATCTTAAGCCTATTACCTTAAGCTACTACTAATAATAGTAATCTATCCTATTATATCTATTACTTAGTTAGAACTAAGGCTAAGAGGCGACTTATAAGGTTATAATAGGAATATAAGTCCTCCCCTAATTATTAAAATAGGAAATAAAGAGGAGGATATTAATATATATAAGGTAGAAGCTATTATTAGGAAGAGGAAGTCTAGTAAAAGGCTTTAATACCTAGTAAAGTAGAAGGGTTATAGCTATAAGTATAATAAATAGTATAATAAGTTAGACCTTAAAAATAGTTAGGACCTTATTATAGAACATAATAGTTATCTATATAGGAAGTTAAGGCGATTAAGAGAGTAGTATATATTAAGGATAATTACTTTTCTTTCTCTCTTAGTAGTACTATTATAGATTTTCACTCCTTCTATAGCTATAACGTTATAGTACGGAAGGCTTCCGTACTATAACCTAGTTATTCCTTAATAGAATCCTTAATAGCTAATTAATTATATATATATAAAATCAGCTAAGGCTATTTATTACCTTGTTAGTAGAATACTTAATTAATTTATCTAAAATTATAAGAGTATTTATTTATATATATTAAGACTTTATATTTAGTTATCTTAATAAACCTTCTTTATTAAGAGTATATTTTAATAGTTAGGTATATAAGTTATAACTACTTAATATCTTTTATAATATATAGCGGGGGGACGGCGTAAAGGCTACCCCTTTTAGCTAGTTCGGATGCTACTTTTAATACCCTTTTTACCGGATAATTAAGTTACGCTTTCCTATACCCTATACCGCTCTAATAAAGTTATAGATCCTTCTTATATCTAACGTAATATATATCGCTTAGCCTAGCGCTCTATTATAATATAAGATACTTCACCTACTTCTTATATAATAGATATAGGATTATCTATTTATAACGGCTTTAGGACCGGCTCCTAGACTTAGTTACCCTATCCTTACTATCTTACTCTATTTCGCCTATACCCTTATATTCATTCTATTTCCTAACTTTAGAAAGAAAGTCTATTAATATTATAGGTCCTTAAAGATATAGTAAAGCTATAATATATACTACGGAGCATTCCCTAAAATATTACTAGTAAATAGAAGATAATCTAAATATTCTAAAATTTACCTAATAAGTATATAGTAGGGGTAGTAAAAACCTATTAAGCCTAGTTAAGAACTTCTAGTACTAGTAAGGGACCTACTCCTATTATCTATAAACTATCTAGAGTCTAATTAACCTAGATATTACTAATTTACTAAGAAGGACCCTATAACTACCCTTAAAGGTATCTTAATTAATATTTTATACGCTTTCTTTAATTAGCTTTTAAGAGAGTGGAAGTATAGCCTTAGTATAACTAGTTCTTTATAAATATATTAGAATACTTTATACCTTATATAAAAGTAGGTAATAGGCTATTAGATAAATCTACTAATTAAGAGCTAAATATACGGGGTATACTAGTTACTTTATAGACTAAACCTTAGCTAATAACTATTAGGTGAAATAGTAGCTTATAATTATATATAACTTATAAATAAATAAGAAGTAAAAGCCTATATTATATACTAAAGATAAGTTTAAGCTCTTAAAGATACTCTATACCTCTATAAAGATAACTTTCCCTTATAAACGCTACTATATATAACTAGCCTTAATTATATAACTTACTAAGATTATAAGTAACTAGCCTACTACTCTATTAGCGATCTATTATTAATATATTAAGGTAACCTTACTACTAGACCTTAAGGGCGGAGCGTAGCCTTAAGTACTAATTAAGATTATATTTAATTATACTAAAGGTTACCTTAGAGAGAAAGATATATATATCTTCCTATTCTACGCTATATTTACTATAGCTTCTAATTATATCGCGGTTACTAAATAGCGTAGTAGAAATAAGTTTAGGATTCTTAATATCCTAAATAAGTTATACCTACTACTTTATCCTTATATTACTATACTCGCTTTACTTTTCGCGGATTAAGCTTTTACTACCCCCTCTTTAACTTCCCTAGAGTAGTTATTCCATCTTTAGATTACTCTAGGGTAGAAATAGTTACTAGTACCTCTAAAGGAGGAGATAGCTAAATAACCTCTATTCCGGCGGTATAAAAATATTATAGGAGGTATATAGATTTCTAAGGAATAGGCTCTAGCTAATACTACTCTCTAACCCTAAATAATTAATCTTAGAAGTATTACTAGTATAAAACTTCCTATAGGTTTATATACCTTCTAATATAGTAATAGGTAAGCTCTTAATAATAGTAGTAAGTAGATTATAATTATTAGTTAAAATCTATACTTACTAGTATATAAGTAAGATTATAGACGCGCAGCGGAATATTATCTTATAATATTATAGTTCCTCTATTTTTTAGAAGAACTACGCCTTAAGATATATACCTAATACTTAGGCTACCTACTATAGCTTAAAACTATAGACCGCCCTAATATAAGCTACTAGTAGGATAAGTTATATAATTAATCTTTAATAACTAAGGAAACTTAGTCTTATATAATAGGCTAAGGTTAATTACTACTTAGAGGTAAGACTTTAATATTAGAGGCTAAGGTTACTACTATAAACCTTCTAAGATTAGAAGTATTCTATTACTAGTATAAACGGGACCCTTTTATATAATTACTATTAATAAGCCTATTAAGTTTATTATAATTTAAGATAGTAATATAAGAAGGCTCTTTTAATAGAGGTTAAAGAGAGGTATAAGAAGGAGTAGCTAGTAATTAATATCTAATAATAATTAAAGGGGTTACTAGTTAGAAAATAGGAAGCTCTTTAAGTAGCTAAATATATTTTTATAGAAAGGGTCTATACTATTAACACACTCTTTACTTTTACTATATTATTAACTAAAGAGGAGTATTAATAGTAAGTAACTACTATTAATATATTAATTATACTATATAAGAAGTAGGAAAGCTAAGGCTTCTATTACTATAGAGTAGATATTAAGATTAAAGAGGAGTAGATATTAGTCTCTTTACTACTAAGTCTATTAGAAACGCTCCTAGTTAAATATAAAGCTATATAATATATCTTTTACCTTAGAAATAAAGATCTATTAGCCGCGGATCACCTAAAGACTTTTACGGCTTATAATAACCTTAAGAAGTACTTCTATTATAAGTATCTCTACTACTATCCTAATAGTTAGCTAATTATATGCCCCTATCTCTAATACGACGTAATCTTAAATAGTATAATATATCTATAGAATTATACTAAGGTAGTATATAAAACCCGTATATAATCTTCGTGGTTATAAATAGAATATCCCTTTCTAAGTTCTCCCTCCTAGAATAGAATTATTAAGATTTATAAAATATATTTTAGCGGCCCTACTAGTAGTAGCTCCCTTAATAATAGACTTAATAGCGTACTCTTTAATAGCGTACTCTTTAATAGCGGGCTCTTTAATAGCGGGCTTATTAATAGCTTCTAGAAAGAGGCTATAAAAATTAGAGCTATCTTCTACCTTTAATTCTTTAAATATATTATATAATTAGGTAGTTATAAAATTATCCATATAACTAGGCTAAGGGTCTATTATATAGAATTAGCTAAAGTAATATCTAACTTTAAGTTAATTAGATTTAATTATACCTTTACTTTAAATATTATATACTATATTCTTATACTTAAGAGAGGAAGGGGTTAAGATTAAAATAAGATCTCTATCTAGGTCTAGCTTATAATATAGCTCTACTATAAATACGGCTCTCTCTTATACTAATAATAAAGATACTTATCCCGTAATAGTATCTTCTTATAATAGATTTATTTTTCCTTTAAGCCTATTATTAGATATTAGTATTAGCCCTATATACTTAGTATAATATATTTAGTAGGACACGTTTTTACAGCTAAATAATTAACTATTCTATTAATTAACTATTACCTATTCCGCCGCTTTATTATCTTTACTATTATAAATCCCTAATACTATTTTTACTTAGATTAGAGTAATATTATTAAATTAAGGAAATAGCTCCTATATACTAGTATAGGTATTTAAATATTAATTTAGATTAGAAGGTCCTAGAAATAGGTAAAAAATAGGGTTTTCTACCCCTATAGCTATAGCGTACTAAGGTACCCTACTCTCTATCTTCTTAGTTATAGCCTAGACTATCTAAGTTATTAACTAACTACCTTAACTCCACGAAAGAACTATTTATAATATAATACTACTAAGCTTCTCTATCTATTAGTAATCAATTAATACTAGGGTTTATATAAAAAGCCTATCTCTCTAATACTTTAAATAGTATAAAAGATAGCTTTATAATATAATACCTCTAATACTTCCTAAACTATAAGGGAGGAAAATTATATAAAAGTTAGGATAATTAGAGAAATATATATAAATTTAGGTGGGGTTCTTACCTTCCCTAACTTATATACTAGCTAGCGTATATATTATATACGTAGTAAGTCTAGGTAATAGGTTATATTTAATACACGAGGGCTAAGTAAGGGATAACTTATAACCTTATAAAAGAAGCTAGGGCTTATATAATAATAGTAGGATTTATATTAAAGGCTTAAAAGTTAGTATCCTAAGCTTTAAGTTTATTAGAGTATTTTCTATCCTACCTCTATCTACTTAAACTCTACCTATCTTTATCCTTAACGCGTCTATATTAAAAGCCTTATTATAGGTTAGTCTTTAAAATTTAAACTCGTTAATTTAGAGATATACCTAAATACTTCTTATAAATTTAGTAATATTTTAGGAGCTATAAAATATAAGAAATGCGGGGCTACTCTTACTAAAGGAATATAACGGTTAGTCCTCTACTATCCTACTATATTATTAAAAGCTAAATAATTAGAACTATATAACTATTAGGTACCTTTATATCTTAAATAATATAAGTATAATTTTCTAAAAAGGTTATAGGGTATATATAGATAGAGTAGACCTCTATTTAAAGATAGATATTTAGTATAAGTACTAGTTAAATACTCTATATTAATAGACCTAGAGCGTAAAATTAGTTATACTAATAATCTACCTATATTTATTTATATATAAAGTTATATTAGTTTATTATAATTATATTTTCTAATATATATATACTTATATCTTAGGTTTAAGCTAACTTAAAACCTTCCTTCTTTAATATACTTCTTAAGAGATTACGCTACGCCTCCCTCTTTATTTCTTTTATAGATTTAAGATAGAAACTAGCGCTATATATAGGTTTTAATATAATCTAGTATTATAAATAGAACCCTATAGATTCCTAATCTAGGATTCCCTCTATATTACCTTCTTCTAATATTATAATATTACTTAATCTAAGCTCGGCGTAATAAAAGTATAAGGAAAGTCTAATATTAAGATAATATATAGTTAATTATTATAAGAGGTAGGAGTTAAAGTCCTTAAGAGAAAAGGGGCTTAGAGGTCTAGGCTTCTAAGATAGATAGGAAGGTTTAGCATCTACTATTAAGTATAGTTTAAGAACGCTATAATAGGTAGTACTCTTAAATCTAAGTAATATAATTCTAGTAAGCTTAGAGTAGTATTTTATAATCTAACTAATAATCTATAACTTTTAAGATAGGGAAAGTTAAGGCTAGGTATCTTATAATATTTATTTACTAACCCGCTTTAGGATAAGAAAGGACCTATTCTAATTATAATTGACCTAGGAATATATAACCTCTAAAATAGGGATACTAGGAGTATTCCTTACTACGAATTAGATTATATTATTCTTAGGTTTTAATCCTTTATACTAAGCCTTCACCTTATAAAAGGTACTAGTCCTAATACTATAAATCGCGGCTAAGGTACTACCCTAATATATTAATCCTATTTCTATACTATTTTCTAGTAATAAAAGGTCATCCTCCTTTACCCGTTCGCGGAGATAGAAGGTACCCTCTCTATCTTCCTAGCTAATAATTATATTCAAAGAAATTTTTATAATAGCTCGTTTATAGATTTTTAAGGAGCCTAATATCTAACGGACTAGAGTAAGGTAGTATATAGATTTACTTATAAGTAGCGTTATCTTACTATTTAAAATTAACTATCTATATAAGATAAGTATATATCTAGATATATACTAAAATATATTAAGTTTAATTAATTCTAGTTATTATAATATAGCCTTAGCTATTTAGGGTATATAGATAGCTATATCTAAAATTCGCCTAACTAAACCAGTCTAAAGGAATAGTCGTATAGGGGAAATACTAAGTAATAAGGAGGAAGCTAAATATAATATTCTATTAGAAATACTATATATTAGGGTAGTTAAATATTAGCGTAATAGGGGGCTCTCCGCTAAATTTCTACTACGGCCTAACCTTTACCCGAATAATTAACCCCGTAGATACTATAGTATATAATTAGCCCTACGATACTAGTAGCTAGTAATTATACCTATTATATTTTAATCCTTAGACCTATTATACCTCCTTAGAGGTACTAAATATTAATTAAGCTTACTAATCACTATATATATAAATACTAGTAAGAAACGTTAATATACTTTAATAGAAGATAAGTGTAACCTAGTCTACTTTATAATTATTAAGATACTCCTCTTATTAATACTTATCCTTAAAATATAAATATCCTAACCTTTATAATTACTTAGCCTCTTCCTTTAATTATAATACTTAATAGTAAGTAACTTTAATAGCGCTAATAGGAGTTTTAAAGACTCTATCTCTATAGCCCTTAGAAGTATTAAATCTATAGGGTATTAGTAGTCTACCTAGGAGAATACTAGCTATCTCACGATCTAATAAGAAGTAGTTATTACTTAGACAAGTATATTACCTCTTATCTATATAATCTTTTACCTTTAAGAAAGAGATATTAGTAGGTTAGCTTATAAAGCTAGTATAGAATCTAGGCTTTACTCTATCTCTTCACTTAGCGGGTTATTTACGTGCTCTTATAAGGAGATATTAGGCGGTATTATTAAACATAAAATATTATAGTAAGATATAGTTAGGGCTATACCTAATACTAAATAAGTCTACTTTATCTTTAAGGATAATTATTCCGTCTACCCTATTATAAAGGGGGGTAGAATACTTATAGGATCTCTTTAAACTAAAGAGGTCCTATTAATTATATTAGATATTAGTATTAGTACTATATACTTAGTATATATATATTTAGTAGGATATATATCTATAATTAAATAATAACCGTTCTATTAATTATTTAATAGATTATAAACCTAGGCGATTATAAAAGGATTAAATAGAAGGATAGCTCCTATTTCCTTTATATATAGACTAAGACTACGTATATTATAAATATTTATTAAAAGTTCTTAAGAAATTAAACGGGGCGTAAGGATTAACTACTATTAATCTAAGAGCTACTTTAAATAGTAGGATTATATAAAAGCTTAATAATTAGGAGGAAGTATAACTTTATAAGGATATTAGTTATATCTATTTAGTATTAGCTATTAAAGCGGTAGTTAAAGGAACTATTAAAATTTAGGGTATTAAGGGGAAATAAAAGATATTATAAAGCTTATAATTAATAAAGGGGATTATATAGGATTTAAAGTAGATTATTATAGGTTTATTACTAGGAAGACTATTATAGCTATATATCTATATACTCCTAATTTACTTAAAAGCTCGATAATTAAATTTCCTAATAATTTCTTTACTATTACCGGCGTAAGATACTAATTATATAACCCTAACTTTACCCTTACCCTTATATAATTAAGAACTTATATTACCCTTAATAACCTAGGATATAAAGAGCCTTACTAACTATATATAAGCTCCCTATTATTAAAATACGCGTAGTATTTTCTTACCCCCTAATCTTTTTTATAAGCTCTAAAGTACTCTTAATACTTAGTACTTTCTATATCTTAGATTATAGATAAGCCCGCGCCTAAGGCTTTATATACTTATTAAGAAGGGAGAATTATAAATCTAGAACTAAATTAATCTTATCTCTTTTAATAATAAGATTTATAAACTATTACTTACGCTTTATATATATTAATATATTATAAAAATTATGTACTATATTAATATATAGTACTATAGGAGAGAGTAAGCTAGGGATTCTAAGAGAGTAACCCAATCTTAATAGCTAGAATAGTAGCTAAAAATAAGGACTTAATAGATAGAGCTATTTAATATTAATATATTATTAGATATAAGTAAGCTAGTTATATTCCACTTTATATTAGAAATTATTTAAGTAAACTACCGCGTATATATTCTAAGACTAAGTTTATTATATACCCTATTAAAAAACTATATAAAATTACTATCTAAAATTAACTAAAACTATCCTAGCTAAGAGAATACTTATAATCCTTAAATTATATTAAGTGACGAGAGTATAGGGTTACCTTATAGTACTCTTTACCGTAAGAAACTATTATTAATAGCTCGAGCTAAAGAGAAATTTAGTAGCTAAACCTCCAGCTTTAGCTATAGAGTATTAGCTAGGAGATCTAAGTAGACCTTAATAAATTTTAGTATAACTCCTTTATTAGCTACTTATTCTTAAAGTATTATAGCTACTATATTCTACTAAGGGGCTAAGAATATAGGGGCGCCGGATTTAAAGATTCCTACCTTATACTAGGTAATATTCTTAAGAGATAGGCTAAGTTAATATATATAGTCTTTATTAATAGGCGTAATTACTATTATAATAGGCTTTAGTATAATATTTATTATATTATATTTACTACCTTAATAAGTTTTATATATTACTATATTAACCCCCTCTTTAATAAACGCGTAAAAGGATACTAGTATAAGGAATTAAAGGTATTAAGGGGCGTCCTAGATATCCCTCCTAGAGGATTATAAAGCTTTATAGGTCTCTAAGATATATCTTATAAAAACCTCCTTATTTAAGGGTTAAAAGTCTATCCGAATTCTCTCTTTAGGGTTAATAAGGTGCGGTAAAGTATAAAGCCTAGTCTTTACTAGGAAGTTAGTCCTTTAGCTATATACTCTTAAGAGATACTTAATATATATATAAGTACCGCCTTTTCCCTTAGTCCCTATTATATATATAATATTAAGGCGACTAATATTAGTAGTCTTTTAATTAGAGTTAGCTATATCTAAGTAATATAATATAAGTCTATTAGTACTATATAACTAAGCTACTCTAGCTATCTTAATATCCCGAATAAACTAGGTCTACCCTAAATACTAGGTTTACTACTAATGCTTAGTATTAATAGTAAAGCTACTATCTTAGGCGATATATATAGAGTTTCGCTTATAGGCCTAGGTCCTTAATATTAAGAGTTAAGGAGTCTTAAAGCGGCCTATTCTTAAGTTAGAAATATAAGTATTAATCTAAGATCTATTTAACCTATTATATAGTCTATAACTAGAGAATACTATTACTTTATCTATTACCTAGAATATAAGTTAGTAATCTAATACCGCGTAGAGAGGTTATTAAGCTAAGCTAATATCATAATATTTCTAAAATAGCTTAGAAGATAGCTTATATAACTAATATTATAATTATACTTAATTAAAGATATTCGCGATATTTAAGATTATCCTCTTAAATAGTCTTTTTTAAGGGGGGAATATTAAGACTATTAAATTAATCTATTAGAGATAATTAAATACTTTAAGTCCTTTATTATAAGTACTTTAAGGTTATTCTTTCCTATCCTTATTATAGGATTATCCTTTCGCGTCCTTATTAAGTAACCTAAGTTCTAATAATCTTAGGTTAAAGAGTTCTAAATCCCGTAAAGAAATATAAGTAATATTAATAAAACCTTCCTACTAGCCTATTAAACTTCTATACCTCCTTTAGCTCCCTAAGATTATATATTATAACGCTCTTAGACTAGTAAATAATTACCTTAGCGTAGCTAGTATCCTATTAATAGTAGCTTATAATATCTAAGGTAATATTATAGTAGTCGCGGGCCCTATATATATTATCTTTAATATATATAATTAAAGCTAACCCTAAGAGTATAGAGAACTAATTAGTCTTATTAGCTCTACTAAGGGTACTAGTATTCTTATAAGATTAAGTAAGTACTTAAAAGAGCTTATACGCCTTATTAAGCCCTTATTAAATATCTCTCTATGGAAATATATAGCTAGAAGCGGTCTATTAAGTAAAGATAACCTATATACCTTATATTAGGTAGGTATATACTAAAGTAAGCCTTAATTATTTTATACTCCTACTTTCTTAGGACTAATAGATAGTAAGATTATTTAATTATATTAATATATACTCTATACTTAATATAGTCTTACTTAATTTATAATATACTATAGTTAAGTAAGTTATAGCCTTATATATTATAGATACCTTAGGTCGTCTAGTATATAGTATTTACTTAAGATATCTCCTCGCCTTTATAAAATAACTAGAGAAATAGTGAATTTTATTATAAAGGATACTTATTTTATAAATCTAAATTATTTCTAGAGTTAATACGTTTCTTAGGTACTAGGGTATATATCTATTAAGCTTATTAAGTATAACTTAGAGCTACTAGCGCTTAAAGAAGATATTAGTATTAAATAGTATAAATTCTCTATAATAGCTATTTAATCTTTAATTAGTATAAGGAAATTCTAGATACTCCGCTTCTAACCCCTATTTATATAATAATATATAGGAGAGGATCCTCTTTTATAGTTTAACTCTCTTTTATAATTAAACGCCTACTAGAAAGCGTGTCCTAATACTCTTAGCTATTATTATAATAGTACTCTTCTAGTTTAGCATTAAATAATAAGAAGCTAATAAGTAGACTTTAATAATATATACTACTAATAATACCTTTTAAATATTAATTTCCTCTAGAAATAGTAGGACGTATTTAAGTAGAGGTAATATTAATATTATAATAGAGAAGGAGTATAAAGGCTCTAAATATTAGTTTATAGGGAAGGTATAAAAGATAACCTTTACCGCTTTAGTCTTTTATTATATATAATCCTTATCCTAGGTTATTTATATTAGTAACTACGGGTCTACTAAAATATACTTAATTTTAATTATTAATTAGTTTAAATAAATAGCCTTAAGTTAGTAAAGATTATAGAGTACTTTTTTATATATCTTTTTATTCTAGACTACCTTTATAGTATTAATGTTTTAAAGAGTAACTTCTCTATTTTCACCCTAAATTAATAAAGGCCCTTAGGCTCGTTCTAAGAGATACTCTAGTATCTTAGATTAGCTAAGAAAAGATATAAGTATTATTAGAGCTTATAAAGTAGGATTAATAGTATAAGATTAATAGGTAGATATAGTTACTACTATTAACTCTTAACTAGAAGTACCTACCTAGTTAACTACGCTACTAAAGATAGATATACTTAAGTACCTAAAAAGGGCTAGATTATAATAGGTAGACGTAGTTAAAGATATAGAATAATTCTATATTATAAGATAGATTATATATATTTACTTACTTATATTATTATATAGTAGAGCTAAATTACTATTTATAATATTATTATTAGTTATATCTAACGCGGGCGTAAAGATTCTACTATTACTAAGGTAATAAGAGGTAAGTAGGGTTACTCCTACTTACTCTATCTCTTAATATTTATTACTAATATTTAATATAATACTCTTATTATAAGAGATTAACTTAGGATTAGTCTATATAATAGAGTAACTTATAATATTACTTTTACCGCGCTTACCCTTTCTAGAGGCTTATTTAAGTTAGTTAATATTATTAAGTAATAGAGAGATCCGTACTTATTTTATAGAGGCTAAGGTCTTTTACCTTCTCTTCTAAGGCACGACTTAAGAGTAAATTATAATATTATACTATATATTTTATAAGGACTATACTCTTAAATAAATTTAACCTTTTTATTATACGTCTTACTATATTATATATAAGGAGTAATATATATATAGGGCTAGCTACTCTTAAAATTAGTTATAATAGCTATTTATATATTATACTACCCTTATAAGTCTTACGAGTCTAAGAAGAGTTAATATAACTACTTTTAAGTACTTCTAGAAATATACCTACTTCTTTTAAAGATACTCTATCCTTATTACTTAGCGCTCTTATAGTATTAATTCTCCTAGCTTTTCCCTTAAGTCTTATATAGTAATCTTTAACTTTAGTATCTACTTATAGGTTCTATTAAGTTATAAGTTCTACTTCTAATAAATATAATATACTACGGCACTTAATAATAAGCTAATCTAGCTTAGTATCTTTAATATCCTTAAATATATCTATCTACGCGAATTTTAAGTTCTTAGGTATAAAGAATATAACATAAGTAGGGTATATAATAAGGCTAACTAATAGTTAGAAAGGCTAGGAAAAGTATAATATAGGGTATAAAAGTAAACTTAAGATAATATATAGTAATATTAAATTAGGAATTATATTCTATAAAGGGTCTCTTTCTAACTCCCTCTTAAGCTTATATTTACCCTTAACTTAATCTTATAATAACCACTGAACTATTAGACCTAGGTATATTATATCTAGTATTAATTCCTAATATTAGCTACTAAGTAATCTAGAGGCTATCTAAGAAAGGATGGTAAGCGAATAAATTCTTAATATAGTCTTTTCCTATACTTAAGCTATAGACTAAAGATATTAGCTTATTAATAGCTAGAGATAAGAGGTAATTACCTAATATATAGCTAGTATTTAGCTAGTAGTAGCTAGTAGTAGCTAGTAGTAGCTAATAGTAGCTTAAGTAAGTAGTTATATTACTATAGTAATAACTTTAGACCTATATTATATAAATATCCTAGGGTTTTATACTATTTAATCTATCTAGTAATACTTAATTATATAGTATATAAGCTTTAATACCCTATCTTAGAAGTATATAGTTGTAAGGTATTAATACCCGTAGAATATTATATATAACTAGACTTTATAGAGCTTACTATTATAGGTACTAGTAAATAAAACTCTTATAGGTTCTTTATAAGACCTTAATCACTCTACTATTAAATAATTCTAAGACTTATTAGAGAAGCTAAAAAATAGTATTAATAGGCCTCTTATTTTTAGGTTATTACTTAATTTAATTAAGTTATAAAAATAGTCTTATTCTTTATAATAAAGTTTCTAAATCTTAGTTAAGTTATAAACCCTTTATTTTAATATAGTAATAGTATACGCGTTTTTAAGATCCTTCTCCTTTTAACACTATTAAAATCTTATTAAAGTGCCTATATTATACTTTTATTTCTTATTACTTAATCTTAAATTAGACTCTAGGTCTATAGGTATCTATATAAGGCCGTTAGGAGTCTAAAAGGAGTAGCTACTCTACGCCTAAGAGCCTACGGCGTTATAAGATAATAAGGCTAGCGGTTTAACTAGTATTAGAAATAACGCTAAATAAGTTAATACTTAATAGGTTATTAAGGATTACTAGGGTACTACTATACTATAATAAAGGGTAATTAAGGAAGAAGATTATAAGGTATACTAACTAGTATCTTATAAGTATACTAATTATAAGGCCTTTATACTAGATATCCTTAGCTTAGGTAAAGAGGTGGAAAGTAGAGGTAATAGGAAGGGTTTAGGCTTAATTATATTAACCTCTCTTATAATAGATAGATATTACTACGGCTTAGTAGTCTCTAGGTAACTACTTTAACCTAAGGATACCACGTATAGAGCTATTACTTAAGGATATAATTTTTAGCTAGACCTATAAATTAATACTCTAGTCTAGGCTTATCTAGGAAGTAAGTCTATCTAATCTACCTAAGATAATTTAAAATAGGGTAAGCGGTAAGGATAATATAGATTACTCCCTCTTTAAGAGGCTCTACTAGGCGTAGTTAATAGAATTAGATTAAGAATATTATAAATATTTAAGGAGGAATATAAATTTACTATAGATTATATATTTATAGCGCTTAAGGGCTTAATAGATATTATACTAAAAAGTAGGAGAACCTAGAGCATTAAAGTATTCTATCATTTGAACTAGAAATACTCTATAGCTATTACGCTCCTCGCGTAATAGGTATAAATAATAAGAAGATTAATAACTATTAAAGTATTATTATAAGGGGAGAAGAGAGAAGTTAAGTAGGTATAAAGATAGGGAGTATAATTTTATTAGGATTATATATAGTAGGTAATTATTATCTACTAAATCCTCTATTTTATTTTATTAATACTAAACTCCTTTACTATCCGCGCTAATTATTATAGAATTATTTTTAAAGTAAAGACGGTTTACTTTATTAGTATAGTATTATAATTAAGGGGAGATTAGGTTTATATATATTTATAAGGCTATTATATATATAGGCTAACTAGGATACTATCTATAAAATATAGTAATATAAAGCTATTAATAATACCCGCGTATTAAGAAAGTTCCTATAATATAATAGTACTAAGATAGATAATAAACTATTTAATAGATAGTAAACTATTTAATAGATAGAAAATAGCTAAGTATAAGAAATTAGTCCCTAATCTTAACGCGAAGGGCTTAGCTCGATCCGCGCGAAAGTTATATTCCTTTATAACTAAAAATAGCGCGGTATATTATACCTTACCTATCCTTAAATAGGATAGGGTAGGGCTACTAGGCGAGGTAGAGCTTATATCTCTCTCTAGGGATTTAGTTCTTAGAGTATAATATTACGCGTAGGGGGACGCACTTAGTTTAGAGGTTATATACCTCTAGATTACGCTATTAAGAGTATATATATCTTTTACTTAAAAACCCCTCCTATTATTCCTATTACCTTCTCTTATATCTAACTTATCTAAACTATCTTATACTTATTATAGTTATAATAGCGAATATAGTATTATATTTACTAGGGACTAATTCCGCCTAGTTAGCTTTTAAGGATATCTAGATTAATAAGGAAATTAAGACTACTTATAACTTACTAGGAATAGGTAGATAGGTAATATACCCTAGGCTCTTAGCTTTAAGAACCCTTACTAATATTTTATAACCTTTTATAGATATTAGAAATACTTCCGCGTTAGTTTAGAGAATTATATCTTAACTTTAATAATAAGTTATAAACTCTTATTTACTTCTTTATAAAAAAAATTCTACTAGAGGGTTTTAAATTAGATCGCTTCCTTTTAAACTTAGGTATTATAATTAATACGGTCCCTTATATTATAGAATATAAGTATACTAGGTCTTATAAACTCGTTATTATAATATTATATCTTAACGTACTCTTAGAGAAATTTTAGGATTTCTTAATAATTATTAGTTATAATCTATTTAAGTTAGCTAAGAAGGATATATATATTTATAGGATTTAGGAGGCTAAGAAAAGAGCTTAAATTAATATACTTAATAACGCTATAGAAGTAACCCGTAATATATAGGGATATAAACTAGTAGAATATTATTAAAGAGCTATTAGAAAGGCTAGCCTTAGGATAGAGCTTAAGAGAGTAATTCTAAATTAAGATATTTAAGTAAGCTATCTATATATCTACCTTCTAATAAATCTACTAATAACGCCTAGTATTCTAACCCTTAGATCTTTAAGAAATTTATATAAAACCTTATATACTTTAATCTAAGTTATTATAATAGTTATAATACCCCTTCCGCCCTCTATATCCTTAAGCGGGACTAGAAAGACTAGCTCTAACCTTTTTAAAATAGTTATATAGACTTATTTAGGCTATTAATAGCGGTAGACTTCCCTATTAAGATCTAAAAAGGATTAGAGTAGTAGATAATTTTAATATTCTAGAGCTTTCTTAAATTCTCTAATAGTAAGGTGGATTATTAATAGTATAATTTTAGAATAGATTATATAATAAGCTAAAATATATCCCTTTATACTAGTTCTCTAGGTATCTTCTATTTATATTAATTTAGATATTTTAACCTAGAAGAAATATAAGGCGCGCTTTCTAAGTTAAAACTTTTTATAGAATAATTAAAGTTAGATATATTAAATATACTTAATTAGGGCCTTTATATAATAGTATATGTACCTATTAGTTTTCCTAATAACTACCTAGTATAGTACTATTAAATCTAAGGCTAGCGTATATTAATAATAGCCTAGAATCTTTTATTATAATTATTATATAGTTTTAGTATATAATAAGTCTATTAGATTCGTTTCTACTTATAAATTACTATTCTACGTGTAGTAAAGAAATAATATTAATAGAAGATAGTAAATATACCTACTACTAACTTCTATCCCTTTAGAAAGAGGAGAATAATATACTTATACTTCTTACTTAAAGTTCGACGTATTATAGTTAGACCCTTAAAGTACTAAGTAATTAAATAAAATTAGAAGAGAGCTTGAATCTATATTAAAGGTTAATTAAAGACCTTTAACTTAAATAAATACCTAAAGTATATATACTAACTCTAGCTACTTTATTATACTATAAGTAACTACTTCTATATACTATAAATAATACTATTTAGCCTATTAGGGGTAGCTACTTAGTAGACTCTAATACTATCTTAAATAGTTAAGATATTAATAATAGACGGGCGGTCTTTAAATAAATAATCTTATTACTCCTACGCGTATTATATACTCTTAATACTAGTAAAGAAATAGTTTAACTTCTTATAAAGGTCTTTAATAAAGAAGTATTACTACTAGAACTACTAGATAGTATTATAGACTAGTATTATACTAGCAAAGTTTATTAATATAATTATAATAAAGCTTTTAAGGAAGCTAGAGAAGGTCTTATAAAATATATAGAGGTAATATTAAAGAGGGATAGGAATACTAATACTAAATAGATAGTAATACTAAGATTACCTCTATAGCTAGTTAGCGTAGTATAAATAACTAGGAATTTCCTTATATAAGTAGCTATTCATATTATTAGTAGAGAGGTAACTATTTAATTACCCTATAAAAGTTATTATTCTTTAAAAGGCTAAATAAGTAATATCCTTTAATTAGTTATATTAATACCTAACTATTAATTACCTTAGAATTATTATCTACTTAATCCTTATTATTACTATCTTCTTTATTATTAGTCTTATTATCTATATAATCCTCGCTCTTATACCTACTCTTATTACTTTCTAAAAATATATTATCCTCAACTAAAAGCTATCCCTATTATTATACTTACTACTATTATTTCTATCCTTAGTATTAATATCCTTATTATCTTATTTACTAAGTTTAATCTTTAGGTCTTTCTTATATTCTTCCTATTTTAGTAGTTCTTTAATATAGGAATATATAATTATTTTAAAGATATTTTGATAAGTATTAAGCTTTTCTCTCCCTTCTACCTCTTATACTACTTTAGACTAGTTAATCTAGTTAAGAATTAATTCCTATACTTTTATTAATTCTACTAGAGGAATAACGCGGTATTAACTAGTAGGAGGATACTAGGATTAAAGTAAAGGAAAATTAGCTAGATAAGGTAGTATCCTTAGAATTTCTCCCTCTCTAATAATTTTATATTTCTTTACTTCTCCTTCCCGCGGAGAATTATCTTATTTATTAAACAAGATAGATTACTTACCCCCCTTACTTAATAGGGGGGGTAGGGAGTACGCGGTAGGTCTACCTTATAATATTAAGTTATTTATTATAGTAGTTTAAATCTCTAAGGTTATAGAGATAATATATTAGGCCTTCGCTTTAAGCCTCTAATACTTAATTATTCTATTTTATTTAAGGTTAAGTAAAGATTTAGAAGGAGATATAGTATTTCTACCTTTAATTAATAAATTATTCTCTATTATTGTTATTTAATAAATTCTCTTTAATTCCTTTTAGAATAAATAGTATTATTTAGTCCTAGTCCTAATTAAGTCCCGTCTAAATAATTACCTTAAATATAAGCTTCTATCCTATTAAAATTAAAATCTATATTACTAATAGAGTAGATAGCTTTCTTTTATATTTTTATAATACCTACGTCTTATACTACTTATTATATCTTATATATAGGTATATTATAAGATTATTATACTATCTTTATTAAAGAGCGAGATAATCTATTAGGATATAAATTAGAAGGGGGTAATAGCTATAAATAATTAGCGTATTAAAGAATTCTACTAGGGTACTTCTCTATTAAAGAAGTAGTTTAAAGGGCCTTATTAATTATATCCCTATAAAGCTCTCCGCCGTTATTAGGAATAAATTATAAAGGCTATCTAAGCTTTAATTAAGGTATAAATTATCTAGTAATAATAAGGGTAGTATTATATAAGATTAAATACTAATTATTTATAGATAGTTAAAATAGCTTAAGAAAAGGTTTCCCTACTATACTCCTTAATATATATAAGAAATTATAAGTAAATTTAATTACTATATTAAATCTATAATTATATAAGGTTAAACGCTAGTAGTAAGAAATATATAGATATTTTAATTTTATCTATTATAAGGTTAGTAGTATAGGCTTATTAATATAGTAATAAGCTTACTTCTATATAAAGGAGTAATTAAGAGTAGTTATTAACTAATATTAAAAGTAAGCCTCTATAACTAAATAATAGACTACTATACTATTAATATAAATATTAGTTAAGTAGCTACCTTTTAGATCTATTATAAGACGCTTTAATCCCTAGATTACTTATAACCTTTAAGTTAGTATTAAACTTCTTACTTACTTAAATAGCCTTCTTTATAAGTTACTAATTTAATAATCCTTTAGGTATAAGATATATTTAAGCTCCAACTAAAGTTATATAACTAGAGCTAGTAAATATATCTATATCTAGGGTAAGCTTATTAGCCGACGTTTTAGATTCTAGGTAAGTAGGCTTATTTAATAATAGTAATATAAAGCTTTATATAGATAAGCTAAATCCTAAATATTCTATATTTAGTAACTTATTATTTACTATAGTTATAAGCTCTTCCTACTTCTCTTTTACCTAGTCTCTAGTATTTCTTAAAGCGCTAGCTCCTTATTAGAAAGTATCTAGGTTATTAGTTATATCCTAGCCTTTAAGCTAGGTTATATAAAATTTATAGTTATAATTAGGATTAATATATAATATATAATAAGTAGTATATAATTTAAGCGCCCTAGAGCTACTATAATAGGTTAATATAATTATATAAGCCTTATTATTATATAATATCTCTAGGTTAATATATAACTAAAGCTTATATACCCCCTAGGCACCTATTATACTATTATATAAAGCTTACTACTTATATATAGCCGTATTTCTATTTAGGCCTTTCCTCTTAATAAAGAAATTTAGTAGGTATAATATAGCGGTATTTATAGATAGTATAATATAAGGGCCTAATTCTTCCTAGATATCTTCATATAAATCCGCCGGATGGCTTTTATTATAAAAGTCTAGCTTAGCCTTAGTAATAAAGCTATTAGTTAGGTCTTTAAGGTTTCTAAATAGGAGGTTCTCTAAATAAGGGATATAGGTGGAGCTAGTAATAATTAGGAATATAGTACTTATAATTATACCCTTAGTTAATACTTCTTAATTCTCTTCTTTAAAATCTAGAAATACTTTACTAGTAAAGCGTAACGGTAATAAGAAGACTTAAGGTAGTACTAATCTTATATTTATCTCCTCCTAGTTATATAGTTCTTATAAATTCCTAATACTACTATATCCTTTAGGATAGACTCTATAATTAATAAGATACTACTTAAAGCCGCTATTATAGGTAGAGGATTTCTTAGTCTTTAAAGATATATCTAATTCTTTTCTAGTCTTAGCTTATTTCCTAGAGCTTAATTAACTTAAGGCTATCATTTAATTAGAAGTAATAGTAGTTTTAGGTTTAGGATATTAATATATAGTTAGTAGGATAATTTATATAAGATTAAATTAAACTTATAACTTTTAGGTAATTAAAGCTTAGTCTATTATATCTTATAAAGTACTTAAGTTATAAAAAATTAATATCTTCTTTACTACTCTACTTAGGTAGTATAGGAGTAGTAGGCTATATAGTCCTTTAATTAAACTCTTAAAGAGCGCGGGGAGTAAGGTATAATTATAATAAGTTATCCTAAAACTAGCTAGGTATCTAGTATTATTACTAATTCTTAAGCTTTTAATATTTAATAGTAGGCGGTAGTAAAGACTTAATTATAGGCTCTACTTCTATATATAGCCTTTATTTTTAATTAGGTAGTATTAGAGTACTCTTTAAAGGTATAGAACCTTAGTTTTATAAAATATCTTATTTTAATAGATAATAGAGGGTAATTAAGAATATAGAGATATAGGTAGCGCGGTCTCCCTTACTTATATTAGCGGGTAGGAGTTATTTTAAATTATAAGGTTAATAGCTAATTAATAAAATAGCTCCTACCTAGGAAATACTTAATATATTTAAGCGCGGGATAAGTACCTATACCTTATCCTATTAAAAAGATAATAGTGTAACTACTTTACGTATTATAACTTTAAGCTCCTACCTACGTCCCTTAAATTTATAAATAAAGGACTTAGTAAGTAGGTAGTACTCTTTAATCTTACCTCTTCCCTATTAATATAATATAGCTATGGTATACTAATAGCTTATCTACGTTAGGACTTATATATAACTAGTAAATATTAGTTATAAAGAAGGATTAGTTAGGGTAGCTTCGGTGATATATATATAGGTAATAGAAGTAGGTAATTATAGCTACTCTATAAGACTTATAATATACTAGGAACTAATATTAAGACTAATAAAGATATTACTATAAAACTTAAACGCGTACTAATTAATCCCTCCCTCCTAGAATATAAAGCTAATATTTATTAATCCCTTTCTAGTAGTATTAATATTCCACGCGTTCGCTTATATAAGACTAAATATAAATATAATATAATAGTATTTAATCTCCTAGAGCTAAGTTTAGAATACCTTTTTAACTTTTATAATTATAAGTTCTCTTTTAAAATAGTATTAATACTCGCTAACTAGCTTATTTACTATCTTAAATATATCTATTCTAAGAGCGTTATCTAATAAGATATTAAACCGGAGAACTTCTTAATAGGTATAAGGAAGTATAGGAATCAGGTTTATATAACGGATTTAGGACTTATTATAGAACGCTATACTACTTAGGTTAATACTAGTTATACCTAGAATTTATTTTTAATTAGTACGGCCTATTTTACTAATATTAATAGTTATTTAGGTGTTAATAAGTATAATATCCTTAGTTCTTACTACGTAAATATTAATACCTAGTTAAGTATAGTATTACTATAATAATTTAGAATCCTTTAGGTATATACTTCTCTACTTTCTTTAAGGCTTACTCCTATAGTAAGGTCTTATAACTATAGATTAGATATAAAAGGAGGAACTTATCTTAGAGAAGAAGTAGATAATTAATATAAGGGAGCTTTATAATAGCCTTCCTAAGGAATTCGCGGCTTATTTTAACTATATCCGTTCGCTTAGCTTTAATAATAAGCCTAAATACTTATATCTATATAAAATATTCCGTGGTCTCTTTATAAGTAAGGGCTTTAATTATAATTATATATATAATTAGATAATCCTTAAATATCTAAGAGTAATATAATAAAGGAAGGTACTATAAGGTATATATACCTACTAGAAGAAGCTATATAAGATTAGATTTTAGGGTAGATAAGGTAAATAGGTCTTATAACTAGATAAAGATAGTATATAAGAAGAGAAAACACTAGAGTATCTAATAATAGTAATAGAAGATTATATCTAGACTAAAGTACGGGTTTTAGGCTTTAAATTTATATTAAGTTACTATTCGCTAGTAATATTATTAGGTATTATAAGCTAATAAGGAGCGTAATATTATTCTCTCTCTTAAACTATAATTTAAATATAGGGAGAGAATCCCTACTTTTCTTACTAATACTACCTACTAAATAGAGCCTTAGCTCCACCTTAATATATAATTACTTTAAAAGAGGATATAAATATAACCTACGGCCTAAAAGCTAATAGGATTAAAGTACTACTGAGTAATAAAGCTAGCTATTTACTTAGGACTTCTTATAATACTCCTTTAAAACTAACTAATATAAATATAGGCTAACTACTAGCTTAGATAATACTACGTAGATAGATACTTCTAACTTAACCTAATATATTCTTAATAGTTACTATATCCTAATCTTTTAAACCTACTACCCTTTCTTTAGGTAAATAGCTCTAGTAACCCGTTACTAAGCTTAATATATAAGCGGGAGAAGAAAGGATAAGTTATTCTTCTTCTATCTTAATTAACTAGAGTATAAGAAGTCTAGTTCTTAGAGGATAGAGCCTATAATTTTATTATAGTTATAGAGAGAAATTAGGGGTAATAATATAGATACTTGTAAACCTAAGGGAAGAAGGTATAATATATTATAGATCTATCTACTCCTAATCTATCTACTAATTACTAATTAATAATATCTATATAATTCTCGCGCCGTAATAGTAAGCTTCGGAATACTACTTAGCTATTAAGTCTATTACTAAAGATTATTAAAATACTAATACAGCTTTTATAAATCTTTATAATATAGAAAAATTATTATTATAAAGTATTAGTACTATTATTATAATAATACTAAGCTACCCTATTATAAGGATACTTATTATTATAAAAATTATTTATAAAGCTATAAGCTACTACTTTAGAAGGAAGCTATTTTATATTAATTAGCTAGGCTATATATATAGCTATATACGCCGCGATAAATAATATTAGTAATACCCTGTTACCTAAGCTATAAAAGCTAGCGTCCTTAATAGGTATAAAGAGAGGGCCCCCTAAGAAATTATAAATTAAAAACTACTAGAACGCTAATTATACCTAGAAGCAGTATAACTAAGATAAAGCTACCGCGTTAAAGGAAGTATATACTAATAAGTTAGCGCCTAACTAAAAAGATAAAGAAATCTAGCCCCTCTACTATCCTTAAGGTAGTAATTAATAAGGATATAACCTAGATCTTAGCCTTAAAGACCTAGTTAAGGAGTATTAAGAAGGCTATATTTATTACGAGTACTAGAATATCTATAAAAGTAGGTAGTAAGTCCTCTTATCTAATATTTACCCTCTAGTTAACTTTAGAAGTTTTAGATTTTTAAACTTTATAAAAGTTAGGCTAATACTCCTTTAATATATCTATTTATAATAACTCTAGAGATACTAACTACTTTTATACTATAATTCAAGATATATAAATATATTCTATTTAAGCCGAGCCTACCGCGTTTTATATATTTATAGATTAATTTACCTAAGATAGCTATCTACTATAGTATTATATATAAAACTTTAACTATATTAAATAATAGCTACCCGCTTTAGATAAGACTACCGTGTAACTCTATAGCCGGATAGACTAGGCATTATATTAGAAGTACGGCTAGAAAGGACTATTTATATCTTCTTAATTTAATAGACTGGAATTACCTTTATATAGATATTACTATTATAAATTACTTAAATAAGAAAGGACTAGGAAATAGAGTCTTAGTATTAGTCAACTCTATCCTAATATTATTCTCTATAAAGAAGAGAACCCTAACGGCTATATAATTAGGAGGCGAGTGGTATATAATATATAGAAGGGACTAGATATTATCTACGTAGCTAGGACCGTACTTAAGGTTCTAGGGGCGAGAAAATTAATATAAGAACTATATTATATAACTAAGGCTTAAGGAGGACTAGCTATATAGATTAATAAGGATTTACTACTATCTAGTTTAGGCTTCGCCTTTAATTTTATTCTTAGAGGAGATTATAATAAGATTACTAGGTTACCTTTAAATATAAGCTAGTTAGCCCTAAAGGACTAAAAATATTCTTACCTCTATTAATAGAACTATATCTAACTATCTATTACCTAAGTCCTATTTAACCTTTAAACCTTTAACTTTAAGTCTCCTAACTTTAAATACCCCTTTTATATACTACTATAATAGTTATTTAATACTATAATATTAACCTTATCACCTAGAATTACTATATATTACCTAGAGCGGAAATTTTTAGAAGTAGTATAACCTATCCTATTTTAATTATTATAGAAGGCCTTATAGATTATAAGAAGCGGGGGCTTTTATATCTTAGATTACGCCTTATTTAAATATAGGAAGGTAATTAATAGGTATTTTACTTTAAGGTATACTAAATATAAATATTAGGCTATAAGCTACTTTTAGAGGACGGGCTAAAAGTATAAGTACTTAAATTACCTAATAGATCTAGTAAACCTTTAAATTAATAGATTAGCTAAGAGATCTTATAATAGTAATATATAAATTCCTCTATTTCCTAAATAAGTAGTTATAATAGGATCTATATACTAGGGTCTTAAATAAATATCTACTTACCTCTTACCCTACTACTTAGGAGCTTAAGTAGCCGTTATTAGAAATAGTTTCTATAAGCTCTAATATTAGCTAAAGAATAAAGTATAATACCTTTTATTACTTTATATAAATATTATCTCCGCTAATATCCCTAAAAGTCTTGCTAGTAGAGCTTTAAAGGGTACTAGACTTACTTATAAACTAGATGAATTAGTTAGAGGTTACGCTATAAGTAGGGAAAGGACGGGCGCCGTCTATCTACTATAATATTATTAAAAAGATCTTATAAGTAAAGATCTCCTAGCTTATAAAAGCTAAAAATAAGATCTAGAAGAATTATAGTAATATATATTATATTAATATATATAAGGCTAATAATAAGGATAAGGATAAGGATAAGGATAAGGATAAGGATAAGGATAAGGATAAAGACGAAGATAAAGATAAGGAAGAGAAGGAGGGAAGGAGGGGAGAAGATAGTAATAATAAGGTAGAAGGTAGTATTACCAAGTTTCTAATAGAGGGTATTAATAAGGATAAAGATAAAGATTATAAGGCTATAAAAGAAGAGGAGGAAGTAGATAAGTATAATAGGATAGATAAAGATAATAGTAAGGATAATAGTATATAATAGATAATAGTAGGATAACGGCGTAGGTTTAAGGTAGCTAGGTAGGATATAAAATAAGTTAACCTTTATATTAATAGTAATATATATATCCTATTATCTATATCTAGGTAGCTAGTAGGAAGCGCTCTATATTATATAAAAACTATTAACTTTATTATAGCCTTATAATACCCTACTTTAGGGTTTATATATATTACTACCTATATATTAGGGGAAATAGTTATTAATATAATAGGGATTATTTTAATAAGCCCTCTCCTAAATAATTAAGACTAGACCTAATACTACCCTTATATACTAACTAAAATTAGAGTTAACTAAAGGTTATAATATAGGGCTTATCCTAACTTCTAACTTAATATTCTTAATTATAATTTAGTAGTTTCTTTTACGCGCGGTTTTAAGGTATATTTTAATTTCTATACTATAAACTTATATATCTAAGCCCTACTAATACCGCTAATATTATCTATACTATTTAATTAATCTTCCTAGAAATCCTTCTAAAGGATTATAAGTATAGGTAGTTCTATAAGGGTCTATACAGGGCGCTTAATAGTTAGGTCTTTTATACTAGTATCCTTTAATTAGGCCTAGGCTAATATACGCGAGATACTTATAAAGGAAAATAGACGCCCCTACTAAGATTAATATTCTTTCTCTAGTCTACCCTTTTATAAAAATATTTATAAGTTTTAGCCTAGTAACTTAGTAGATCTAGTAAGTATACCTAGCTTAGGCGGTACTATAATACTTTAAGTAATTAAAGTATATAGATCTTCTACCTACTCTTAGCGTTATTAACTATTAATAGCCTTATTCATATAACTACCTAAGATATAGTATTAAAGCTAATACGTACTAAAAGCTTTAATAGAAGAAAGCCTCTATTAAAGGTAAAGTAGCTATACTATATAATAAGCTCTAGTAATAAGGCGTTCTTAACTATTTAAACTTAGTTACTATATAATAAGCCCTAGTAGAATATTAGGAAGCTCTAAACTCTAGGGCTAATAATTAATAAGCTCTTTTACGCGAAGTAAATACTTATAAAGAAACTATACTACTATTTAAGAAATTTATATATTTCTTAGATACTCTCCCGTTTATTAAAGCGGATCCGAAGTAAGAAGCTAAGGCTAGTATACTCTAGTAGGCGAGCTAACGTAAAGATCTAGATATAGAGAGATCTAGTTAGGAAATTTAAAAAGTAATTATTCCTACTAGATACCTTTTACTAATAGTATTAAATATATAGTAAGTTTAATATAAGCTTTCTATCTAATAATAGCGCTTTAGATAGGTATAACGCTTTAGATAGGCGAAGCCTAAAATATAAGCGCGTTAATTATTATATCTAAATTATTACTATTAGCTATTTATTAGGGGTAAATCTACTATTTATTAGGGGGTAATCTACTATCTATCTAGGGGAGCTTTTATTTTAGGGAGGCTAGGAATATTTACTAGATCTAAACCGCGCTAGTATATTTACTATATTTTATTATATTACTAAGATTATATTTAGTAATTTATTTCGTATAAGTCCTAAGAAATATATCCTAAGAGCTAGTAGTTATAATAGTAAATAGGGGCTCTTTTAACCCTTCTAGGGAACTACTTCTAGGATTAATTAGCTCCTAGGACTATATCACCTCCTAGGAATAGGCTCCTAGGGGATAGATAAGGATCCTAGGAGGATTCTTCTAGGGTAAAGGAATATCCTAGGTAAGCTATCTACTCCTAGGAGTAGCCTCCTACGTATAGTAGAATTCCTAGGTAGTTTCTCCTATTATCCTTAGGTTTCCTAGGGATTATTTAGCCTAGTTAAAGATTTATAGTAGGTTAATAGCCTCTTAGGATATTGGGCGTAGGATAGGGAGGTAGATTTAGCTAGGAAGCCTAGTAGCGAGCCCTATATTATTTTAAAGAAAGCTTTAGCTAAGCGTTTTTTAGGTTATATAAATATTATTAAATTAACGCTTATCCTTACTACCTAAATAGAAACTCTAGAAACTCTATTATAAATATACCTCCTCCTATTATTAAACCTTCTTACGCGTTTTTAATCTTCCCTAGTTATTAGATATTTACCTTTTTAGGGATAAATTCATGATATATAATTTATAAGCCTAGTACTATAAGTCCTAGTAATAGGTAGTACTAAATAGTACCTCTAGCTTCTATTAGGCTTAGAACTACTATATCTTCTAGGGGAAGGTACTAATTTTATAACGTCCTTATATAATACTCTAAAAGTAGATAATAATAAGCTCGCTTAGATATTAAATATAGAATTCTATATTTTTCTAAAAGTAATAATATATTAAATATAGATCTAAATCCCCTTTATAATATCCTAAGGTTTTATTATTATTAGTAAAAGCTAAATTAGATATAATATATTATATTAGTAGCTTAAATACTATAGTATTAGGAAGATAATATCTAATTATATTATAATAATAATATTAGCTATCTTAGATATATTTAGGAATACTCCTAAGCTTAAAATAAAAGGTAGAGACTAGTAAGTTATAAAGGGTCTTCTTATAATTAAGAAGTATTAATAGTATATAAGTACTCTCTTATATCTTAGCTATATAATAAATATTATTAATAGCCGGTTTATTAGTAGATAAGACTAAGTTTAAATAGATATAACTCTCTTAATTATATAAATCTAAGGAATTTATAAGTTTATCCTATATTTTTTAGCTATTAAAGGAAGATATATATAATTATTATAATTAAGGGATATAGCTATTAAGAATTATATAGTAAAAGTTAGTAGCTTTAAGAGAAGGAGAAGCCTTTTAGGTACTAATTCTAAGTGAGATAATAATATCTAGAGTCTAAAGAGAGCGGTTATTCTATAGATATTCTAATAGCGCTATCTAAACTGGATTATTATATCTACTTATACTACTATCTTAAATTAGGCTAGAGGCCTTAATTTAAGCTAGTTAATATAATCTATTAAGGTTAGCTAATACGTAGTTAAATCCTCTTTTATATACTTATATAGGTATAGCTAAAGTACTATAACTATTATAAGGTTAGTCTTCTAAAGCTAATTTAGAATATTTAACTTATACTTCCTATATATATAGCTTATCCTTAATATTCTTAGGGCGAATATATATATATATCCTTTATTTAAGTTAATCCTTCTCCTAGTCTAAAAGAAATTACTTTTAACTAACTATATTTCTCTTTTCTTATACTAGTAGAGCTATTATAGTTAGTGAAAATAACTAGTAACGCGTTACTAATTATAGCTATAATTATACTAACTTTAAGACTATAAACTATAGGGTTATATCTAAATATATAGTTATTCCTACCTGGGTATTACTTTAATAGATCTTTAAGGGCATCTATATTATAATACCCGTCTTTATATTAACCCTATAGGAAGAGACGGAGACGCTTAAGAAGACTAATTATACCTTAAGGTTATTTAAAGAGCTTCTAAGCTAATATATTAAAGACCTAAATATATTATATAATAGGTATATTATAAAGGAATTGGATATAGATAATAAGACCGCCTACTACTATCCTTAATTTATAAAGAGAGACTTTAACTACTTAACTTATTAATACTAGTACTAAACGCGATATTAAATAAATCTTAAAGCTATAATTCTATTCCTATAATACTTTAAATAGTTATTATAATATCTAAGGGGATAATAATATATATGCCGCCTCTATTAATAACTAGAATATATTTACTAGCGGATAATAGTTTAAGTCTAATAATATAACATCCGGTCTAATATAAAAGGTAAGCTATAATATAATACTAATATTTAGTAATTAGTATTTCCTCCCTATAAATATATATATAGATATTATTTATAGCGTATTTATAAGATAGAGGATTCTCCGGCCGTTAGTAAAGGTATTATAAGTAGGTCCTATTATAGTAGAGGTATAACTATAGTATACTTAGGTAGCTTAACTTTTCGTAGTAAATTTAGGCTATAGGTTTACTAGAGGATATTATCTTAAGAAAGAGGATAATAAGATACTACTTAATAGATTACTCCTAAATTTCTACCTATTCCTTAGCCCGTCTTCTTAATTATAAGTACTCCTTAGTAAGGCTAGCAAGTAAATTATAGTAGGCTAAGTAATATATAATATTATAAATACTTTTAGGATAGAATCCTAAGATCTATTTTAATTTACTTCTTATTCTTATTAATATAAGAACTTATTATATATCTTAGGAGGATAAGCGTCTAGTAATATACTTAAAGCTATAAAAGTAGCTACCGCGTTATCTATTATATAATAGTACTTACTAAGGCGTAAGAATATAGTTAGATAACTAGTATAATCTATATTAACTTTATTACCTAGCCGACTTATAGTAATAAAGTTAAAAGGGCGAAGTATTAATAATACTATATATAAGATAGCTATTTAGAAAAACTTATCTAGGTAAATTATAGAATAAAGGTATTTATCTTATAACTAGATATTATATATCTTATCTATCTATCTCTAAAGTAGCTCTTTTAATTACTAAAAATATACTAATAGCGAGATTTACTTATTAGCTAAGTATAGGATTTTAATAGTTAAATAGAACCTCTATAATTCTCTTATATCTAACCTAAGCCGGACCTCTTCTAATTTAAGTAGGTTATATATAGGACTAGTACTAGCCTTAAGGCCGTGTTAAATAACGACTACGCTTAATCTTACTAATAGGTTAGATCCTCTACCTATAATAGCCTACGCTCTAAGATAATTAATAATACTCTTAAGCTTAGGGAAGTTATCTATAAAGATATATAGTATATTACTAAACGGGTAGATAAGACGTATATATAAGATATTATAAATATTAGAGATAGTTACAGCTTTTACCTATATAATAGGGAATAACTCTATCTTATAATAAAACCTACTTAGTAGTAGTATAGTTATTATAGATAGATTACTCTTAGTAAAAAGTATAGGATAATTAGAGTAGAGGCTAGTATTATTAATTCTTAAGTTTATAATACTATCCTAACGGCCTTTTTTAATTTAAGTTAGGAAAAGTTCTTAAAGAGCTTAATTCTTCTTTTTCCTACTAATAAATATAAGGAGTAATAGATATTAAGCTAATAGGTTAGTTAGCTCTCTAACTATCCTCTTTAAGTAACCTAGATTTAATAGGGCTACTCTTATACTACTTTATATATAGAACTACCCTAGATACTTATAAATAGTTACCCTTATTATCTACTAAGAGTAGCTATAAAAACCGTATTATAAGGTATACTTATATACCCTTCTATAAAATAGTCTCTCTTTTTAAGTATCTAATTATAACTTACTTAAGTAATACTAAATATTATAGTTATATTAGTATAGTATATAATATAGGCATAGAAATTAAAGCCTTAGGGTTAGTCTAATAAATATAATTATATTCTATATTCTATTAAGTAATAAATATATAGTAGTATCTACTTTCTTAAGCTAGCTTATAAACCTCTTAAAGGTTCTTATATAAATAAGATATTACTACCCCTTAGACCTCCTTATCTAACTAGATCCTAACCTACTCTATAGAAACCTTAGGTATCTCCTCCTTAATATTAGAGAATATAGTCTCTAATCTAGACTATAAATAGACCGCGAAATCTATTAAAAGGTTCTTAAGTACTAACTATTTATATTATAACTTAGCGGCCTTATATTATAACTTATTCTATAGACTCCTAACCTCTAATTTTATAGTCTATAATTTATAGTATATAATCTAAAGATATATAGAATTTATATAAGGGGTAGTTAATTACTATATATATTTAAGGCTAAGTTTATTAAGGAAGTTTATTATATTCTAGACCTTTACTTACTTATATTTAAGGCGCGTCTCTATCTCTTTGTATTAGCTAGATTTAATTTCTAAGTAGTTAAGGGTATAAGTATAATCCCCTCTTTTAGTATTAATAGTCTTTTATTAAGTATTAAGCTATCTTTAAAAATTAAAATTAACTTATCTTAATAACTTTATAAGTCTAGTATTCCCTTCTATATTATTAGTTAGGCTTCTAATTTAGTATTTATTAGACTAGATAATATAACTAGCCTAAATTAGGTAATTATTTAAGATACCTTACTAGACCTTAAAGATATTATTCTTCCTATAGATTTTCTTATTTAAGAACTATTTAACGCTATATATCTTATAGACTAATAGATTAGCCTATAATAAGATTAGCTTTTTATAGGCTTAAGAAAGTAATTTATATTCTACCCTAATTATTTACTATTATAAGCTCGCTACTTAGCTATCTAATACTATACCTTATATATATACCTTTATTAAAAAGATTTAATCTAAATCTAGTATAATATTAATTAAGTTATATAGATATACTTAAGAGGTATAGCTTATAATAGATATTCCTATATAATATAGTATATATTAAGCGGGGATAGGGCTTCTTACTAACTTTGTAAGCCCTTTTTAGGAGGGTAGACTATAATAGGTAGTATTCTTATATTCCTTTTAAGGGGCTAGATCCTTATTATTAGATACTATTTTCTTATTAGCGGAGTGCTATATATAAATAAGGCGTAGGTTTATACGGCGCTTAGGGCTTAGGTAAAGTATAAATTAATAGTACCTACGCTTATATATAGGCTAAGTACTTTAGCGCCTAATAATAGAATCTTACTAGCTTTAATATATTAGGGATATAGATATTATAATAGTTATATAGAGGACTAATATAATAATCTATATATATAATATATATAATAAAAGGGATCGGTGGTAGATAACCCTAATAAGTTATAACTAATTAGAGAGGCTAAGAATACATTCAGATCTATAAAACCTTACTATTAAAAATCTACTACTTATATAAAGCTAATAAAGAAGGTTATTTATAATAAATCTACTACTATATATAATATAGCTTTAATTAAGTAAGAAGATATTAAGGATAGATAGGAGGTATTTATTTAAACTTTTAAGAATAGACCTTAACTTTAGATAATTAGCTAAAATATTAACTTTAATTATATTAAATTATTATGCTTTATAAGCTAAGTAGTTATATTAATAACTAATTTATTAGTATACTATATAAGCGAGCCTAATAATATTAATATAAGTTTAGACTTTATTAATTAGCTCTTTAAACTAGTAGAAGGTATCCCTAGTATTAACCTTAGCTAACGGCTAAGTAAAATATAAGGTAGTAGTTATTACTTTATTAATTAAACTAGCCTTACCTATTAGACTAGTAAGGTTATTACGGAGAATATTCCTTATTATACTAATTAGATTAACTTTAGCTATTAGACTTATAAAGTACTTATAAGAGATATACCTTCTAGGATATAAATAAAAGATATATTAAATAAAGAACTTAGTATAAAGCTTAATATTATAAAAGTAATATATAGGTATTAGTAAATAACCCTTAAAAATTAACTAATAATTAAATAAGTATAAAGTAAATTTAAAGTAAATCCTATTAACCTATAAATTAGCTTAAGTTAATAGTAAATAAAGAGATATTAATAACCTCTAATAATATTATTAGAAACTTAATAAATTCTTTAATAAAATAATATTAGCCTTTAAAATAATAATAGAGTATATAAGCCTTAAAGTAGAGATTAAGATACTTATAACCCTAGTACTTATATAATATAATAAACCTTTTAACTATAGTTATAATTAAGCCTTAGGTATATAAATAAAGTAGTAGTTATTAAGGAATATTTAAAACTTAGAGTACTCTATTTTATATTTTTAGCTACTATCTTTATAAATTACTATATTAATAGGGAAAGGAATAGGATAAAGTAATAAAATCCTCTCTTATAAGTCTAACTCCTTTAAGTCATAAATAGCTCCAGCTTTTATTATATATTAATAGAGGTAAATTATCTTAGGATCTATAACTCTTTTTTATAGAAGTTTTAACGCGGTAATATAGATTTTCTCTACTATTATTATTAACTCCTTATTAATAACTATATTATCTTTAAGTATTAAAAGTATTATATATATTCTATTATAAATAATAGCTTTATAATAATTATTAGGATTTAATACTCTTAAATATATATTAAAAGGCTTTAAATAATTATTTATTATATACTCTTTTACTACCTATATAATATTAGAATTAATAGATTATTTATAAATAAAGGCTTTTATATCCTAAAAATACCCTTTATTAAGATATTTAAATTTAATAGAAACTTTATACTTATTATTAAGTTAGGTATTTATATTATACTCTTATCTCTTTATTAACTCCTTTATAACTTTATTTAGATTAATCTAGGTTATATACTTTTATATAGTATTTTTTAAAGTATTATCTCTTTAGTTAATTATATCTAATAGTACTTTTATACCCCTTCTCTATTAATTTAGATCTATATATTTACTCTCCTCTAGGGTCTAATATATCTATATTAGCTCCTATTTACTTTATTTTTTATTAAATATCTCCCGCCTCTTATTAAAGGCTTCTACTTATTATAGTTACTACTTTTATACTTTTACTTATTATAGCTTCTTATCTTTATCTATAATTTTCTTCTACTCTTTATTATCTTTATTTATAATTCTCTTCTACTCCTTCTCTAATTTATTTATAATCTTTCTCCGCTCTTTCTCCTCCTTTATAATTCTCTTCTACTCCTTCTCCTTTTTATCCGCGAGTCTTATTTACTCTTTTTCCTTCTCCTTCTCCTATTTATCCGCGAGTCTTATCTACTCTTTTTCCTTCTCCTTCTCCTATTTATCCGCGAGTCTTATCTACTCTTTTTCCTTCTCCTTCTCCTATTTATTTATAATCCTCTCCTACTCCTTCTCCTATTTATCCGCGAGTCTTATCTACTCTTTTTCCTTCTCCTTCTCCTATTTATCCGCGAGTCTTATCTACTCTTTTTCCTCCTTCTCCTATTTATCCGCGAGTCTTATCTACTCTTTTTCCTTCTCCTTCTCCTATTTATTTATAAGTCTTATCTACTCTTTTTCGTTCTCCTTCTCCTATTTATCTATAAGTCTTATCTACTCTTTTTCCTTCTCCTTCTCCTACTTATTTATAATCCTCTTCTACTCCTTCTCCTATTTATCCGCGAGTCTTATCTACTCTTTTTCCTTCTCCTTCTCTTATTTATTTATAATACTCCTTAGCTCCTTCTCCTATTTAACCGCGAGTCTTATCTACTCTTTAACTCTCTCCTATTTATTTATAATCCTCTTTTATTCCTATTTAATCGTAAGTCTTATCTACTCTTTTTCCTTCTCCTTCTCTTACTTATTTATAATACTCCTTAGCTCCTTCTCCTATTTAACTATAAGTCTTATCTACTCTTTAACCCTCTCCTATTTATTTATAATCCTCTTCTATTCCTATTTAACCGCGAGTCTTATCTACTCTTTAACCCTCTCCTACTTATTTATAATCCTCTTCTACTCCTTCTCCTATTTATTTATAAGTCTTATCTACTCTTTAATCCTCTCCTACTTATTTATAATTCTCTTCTACTCCTTTTCCTTTTCCTACTTATTTATAATTTTCTTCTCCTCCTTTTCCTTCTTATTTATAAGTCTCTCCTACTCCTCCTCCTTAGACTCTCTATTAGGTATTTTAACCTTATATAAAACCTCTTAATACCTAATAGTAATATAGGTAGTTACTAGTCTATTTTCTAAATCTTCCTAGGTTTATAAATAAGCTATTAATACTAGTCTACTAAAGAATTTTAAGTAAATAGACTTATAAATAAAGAAGGAGGTAATTACCTTACTAACTTTAACCTTATTATTATAAAGATTATTAATAAAGAAGAACTTACTATCTACTTTATAATCTTTTATTAGAGGTAGACTATATCTTTACTTCTTTAATTTACTAGGGCTATTTATAATAAGATTTAATTTTAATAGGCTAGATATTATATATATAATATACGGGTAGTAACTTAACTTAGTAATTTTATAGGATTTAAAACCTAATTAAGTTACTAGAGTAGAAAATTTATATAATATATCTTTATCTACCTTAATAGTCTACTATACTAAGAGATCTTTACCTTTTAACTCTCTAGGTATCTTTAGAAAATATTATATAGTAAAAGTATAGAGCTATTAATATCCTATATTAATTTAAGCTTCTAGGCTTATAAGCCTAGGCTTAAATATAGACTTTATAACTTAGACTAAAGCTTAACGCGTCTATTAATTTATACTAGTATAAATACTTTTTAAGGCCGTAGATATAGTATCTTATTACGAAAGGTATATTAATCTCTTTATATAATCTATATAGACTTTAAGGACCTTAATATCCTTAAATAGTATATATAAGGAGGGTATTAGACCTTTAATAGTTTATAATCTATCTTATATATCCTTATACCCTTTCTAAGTAAAATTCTTAAAGATTAACCCTTTAAGTATCTAGCCGCGTAGCGCCTTTAAATCTAATATTAATACCCTTAATACTATTAGCTCTAAAGCTTTTATAATATTATAGTCTACCCTATTTATTACTTCTTTATCTCTATTAAGGAATTTAAACTAGGAGTATTTGATCTTATTAAGGTAATATAGAATTTCCTACTTATAAGTTAGTAGTTATAAGAGTTTATAATAGGGTCTTATATACTTTATTATATCTAATTATTATTACTTTATATAATACGCTTAACCTTATACTATCCTAGAGACTAGAAATATCTAGGAGGGCGTTAAATACTATAGTAAGCTTATTATATTAAAGGAGCTACCTTAAATTCTTTATAACGTACGGAGTTAAACGTGTCTACTAATATCTCTTAAAGAAAAGATTCCTTTAATAATAATAGCCTCTTATCTTATAATAGATCTTACTATTAGTTAGCTTTACCTTATTTAAGTATTCCTTTATAAGGTATAATTTTAATTTATAATTTATATCTACGTAAGATTAGATTAGCTATTTAAAGCTTAAGATATTTCTATCCTTAAGATAAAGGTTAATAGTCTACTATTTTTTACCCTAATAAAGGATTTCTTTACCGGCCTAGATCTTATACTAATTATAGAGGTATTATAACTAGAAGCTAACTAGAAATCCTAGCTCTAAGTAGCTATTAGAAAAGTTATTAATTAGATCTTTAGCTAAGATATTTAACTCTTTTATTATTAAGTTAAGTAGCTATTATTTAATAATAGCTAGGATATAATTATATATATTTAGTTAGTAATAATCTTTAAGGAAATTTAACTTAAGCCTCTTTATATTCTTTCTATCTAGCTCTTTAAGCTTATTTTAATAGAAATATAGCTATTTAAGCCTAATATAAGTAGTACCTTTATATTTAACCTACTTTTTAGCCTTAAGCCTAAAGTCTTCTACTTAGGAGTAATATTACTATATAGGATAAGATATAAGACTAGGTTAAGGTAGGATATATATTCTCCTATTTTAAGGATATCTTAGTAGCTTTTATAAATAGCTTACCCCCTAATAAAAGGGTATAACTTTTCCCTACTATATATTACTACTAACCTTTTTAAAAAATAAACTCTATAGCTAGATCTATAGTTAAGCTACTTTAGAAGATAACTAGCCTATTAGAAAAATATAAAATATATCTAGCCCTAAATAAGTTATAAGATATAAAAGTCCTAGCCTCTAAGCCCTAGGCCTAATAGTAGGGTATATATCTTAGGTACGTTATACGTCTTATATTAATATAGAAGAGTATTTAAAGTAGAGAAGAATTAACTTAACTAAAAGAAAGGACTTTAATAATAGGATTATAATATTAGATCTTTAGCTTCTTAGAGCTATTTAGGCTAGTATTAGAGTATATAAATATATAATAACTAAATATAAGTCCTTATAAAAAACGTTCTAGAAAATTTATAAGCTTAAACTTAGAGATTTTATTATAGTTACGGCCTGTATATCTTCTCTATATAAGCTTATTACTATAAAGCTATTTAAAAAGCCGGCTAATAGTAGACTTAACCTACTATAATAAATCTAGTATAAGAACTTTATTACCTTTCTAGAGTTATATTAATTTAAGGAATACTCTTATTCTATACTTAAGTACTTAGTAATCTTACTTATCTAGGTAGTCTTATCTCTACCTTATCCTATTAAGCTCTAGCTTATAGTAATAGTTAGATAAGTATATTATATTATATAGAGGTTTTATAAGATACTTATTAAAATAGATTCTCTATAAGCTAGTATACCATAATTCTAAAGGATATCTATATAGGTTACTAGCCTACGTAAATATTTTATTAAGTATAACTAGGGTTATTAAGATTAATAACTTCCTAACTAAGTTATAAGTAAATATTAATAGTAAGTTTAGTAGATTAAGAGTATTATAATAAGAGTAATACTATTAAGGACCGTATTATAGATATATAAGTAGTTAGCTATATAACTATAGAGCTTATATAAAAATACTATAAAGATAATAGGGTTATAGGAGTTAAGAATCTAGATTAATAGCCTATTAACTTAAAAGTTATAACTTTTCTATTAGAAACGACTTCTATAATTTTAGTATATAAGTTAATTAAGGTAATTAATATTAACCCCTTAAAAGGTATAACTAATCTACTTAGTATCCTCTAATTAAATCTTCTTAGCGACTAGAAGAGCTAGGGTAGTTAGTAGATTTAGTTATAGTTTTAGTATATAGGGCTTATAAGTACTATTTATAATTATTAAGGATAGCTATTTCTAGTATTATAAAGGCCCTTTATAATTATTTATTACTTAAATAAGCTAGTTTATAGACGTCTACTTTTATATATACTTAATTTCTATCTTAGCTATACTACTTCAACTATATAATTAAGCTTTCTCCTATTTATATCCTAGTAAATATAGATATAACCTAGATCTACGCTATTACCGCGGGTAGTATCTTTATTCTCTTTATTATTTCTAATTACCATTATTATATTATATAGTTTATTAACTATATTAAATTTTTTATATCTAGATATCTTATATATTACTTTCTTATTTATTATTATTATATCTTAGGCCCGTAGACGCGGGCTAGTATTATCATCTAGGTTATTTATATTACGGTAAATATTATTTACCTTACCTTCTAAATTTCTAAGCTTTTATAAGTTAGCCTTTAAGCTAGGATACTTTTATTAATTAATATAATACCTCTTTTTACTAGTCCCTATCTTAGCTTCCTTATAAACGTGCTTAGTATCTTACTATCTATATATTAATATATTTACCGTTTAAGGAGCTTAGTATTATTTACCCTTAGGCTTTATTACGCTATAATAGTTATAATTAGCTAGGGTAACTTAATACTAGTAAAGCCTTAGTACCTATTTAGACTAATTACTAGTAACCTTTATATATTCTATTTATATCTTACTAACTTTTATAAGGAGGGCTCTCTTTATACTTTATAGTTATATTATTATATCCTTTCTACTATAAATTATCTTATAAGATTTTCCTTTATATATATTAAGCGTTTACTATTATCTTTACCTATTCTACTTAGCGCCACCTACTATCTAATAGATAGTTTCCACGTTTCTACCTATATCTTTATACTATACTATTTCTCTTAACGCTTCTTCTTTAGATAGGAATTATACTATATTAAAATAGTATATTCTATTATAATTTATCCTAAGCTAATATTACCTATATTTATAATACTATTAAAATTAGTATTAAGCTTTTATAATAGGTTAAGATTAAACCTAGATAGTACGTTAATATTTAAGTCCTATTACTTAGCTTCTAGTCTTTTTTATAAAGTTATCCCTTTATAGTTATATTTTAGAGAAGTAAGAGCTAGGATACTTTAGAGCTCTTTATATAACCCTAGAAAGGCTTAACTAAATAACTCTTATATTATACTAAGGCTAATAGTATAGGTTCTTACCTAGTACTATTTAGTAGGCTATATAGGATAAGTATACTAGTTAGAAGCTATAAAAGCGTACTAATAATTACTAATAAGGTTAGAATAGCGGTATATCTACTATACTTAAAGAGACTTATTTATAACTATAATACTTATAATATCTATACTTAACGCATCTATCTAGTCTAGTAAATATAGGATATTAGTAGGTTTTATAATAGATTTTATACTAGCGGTAGCTAATAAAGCTAGGAACTACTTTCCCTTTCTAATTAGTACTTAACCGCGCTTTAGATAATAATACCCTAGATAGAGGCTATATCAATATATTCTCTTACTAATTCCTATTATAGTACTAAACTTTACCTAGATCCTCTATATCTCTATATATATTACCTCTAGTTATCTATAAAAGGAGATATCTTTTAGTTAATATACTACTATCTAGTAGGGTAATACTAACCTAGGAGATATCCTTTAAGCTAAAGTAGCTAGAAAATACTTAGAGGATACTTACTATAATACTACTAGACTTAGTCTACTTCTAAGGAAAAGAATACTAATTATAAGTAAATTTCCCTACCTTTCTTAGCCTTTAATCTTATTAATAATATAGTTACTAGGACCTCTACTTAAAAGGAAACTATTCGCGGCCTTATATAAAAATATCTTAATAATAGTATAGAAATACTAGAACTAGAATATTAACCTATTAATTAAATACTATTATATTTAGTTTATCTTAAAATTTATTAGAAATAAAAGTTCCGCGGCTAATTACTTCTTATACCCTTAATCTTTACTTACTTATATAGGGATTATCTAGCCCCCTCTTAAAATAGTAAGGCTATACCTAAAATATAATAAATTATTACTTTATAACCTTCTTAAGCTTATTATTTATATATCTAGGCTTATTCTATTTAAACCCTAATATAATACTTAATATAATTACTAGGTTTAATTAAGCGGCTACTATTAATAATAAGTAGACCTTACTTAAACTACTTTAAAGGCTATTTATATCTATATAAATAAGGTTAATATATTCTTATAAGTCCTAAAATACCGCTAGGGACCTTCTATCTCCCTATTAGGGCTAAGTATAAGTTATTCCTAGCTAAGTAGTATACCCCGGTTTACTACGCGCTAAGCCCTCCTCCTTTAACTCCTTATCCTCCTATATTAATATATAGTAAGGATAGTATTATAAGGTAAGGTAGTTATTATATATATTACTAATAATATTATAATACTAGCGTATACTACCGTAGGTAAAATATTATAAGAAAGGTTAAAGACTATAATAAGCTAGGGTATAATAATTAGTATACTAGAACGGAATAAATTAGAGAGGATTCTAACTATAGGTAGCCCTAGGGATTATATACTACTATTATATAAGTAGGGATCTTAGTTCCCTCCTTTATACTCTTATATTTTACTATAAAGGATATATAGATATTATAAGGACTAGTAGCCTAAGCTTATTAATAAGCGTTTAGCCTCCTATTAAATAATATATATATTCCTATAAGATTAAAGTAGTTAAAGAGTAAATAAGTTTATAATCTAGATATTATTATTAATAGTAGGCTATTAGTAAATAACTAGATCTAAGTATTATTTAACTTTTAATCTAGTTATTAATTAAAAAAGTAAGTACTACCTACTTATATATATAACGTATTATCTATTATAAATGCTATTAGTACGTAGGTAGTATAAGGTATATAGAATAAATAGTACTACTCTAGCGCTAGCTCTTAATAAATAAAGACTACCTAAGATTCTATTAAATTCTTTAGGCGCTATTTCCTCCTAACTTCCCTTTAAGTATAAACGTCTATACTTTATTCCTTATTAGTATAATATAATATTAAGGTAGCCACGCTACCTTATTTATAAGTCTAAGTTAAACTTAATACCTACGTTAATATTATCTTTATAAGACTCTAGTTAACCTAAGTATCTTCCTATTACCTTTCTAAGACCTACCTATAAAGTAACCTTTAATATTATAGGTCTACTTAATATAAATATAGTAGCATCACTAGGTAATATAGAAGAATAGAAGTAAGAGGTCGGTATATATACCTCTTAATATTCTCCTTACTAAGCTAATTTAGATTTCTATTTAAACTAGTATTAGAGCCCTTTAAGGCGAATCTAAAGACGTTATAAGTTATATATTTAAGGGCGAAATATAAGCGAAGTCTATTACCTTTATAAGTATATTAATAAGGGTTAGGAATGCCTTAGGGGGGTATACTAGGAGAGAAGAGGCATTATAATAGAGGAGATACTAGAGGTTCTACCTTAATACTATTATAAGGTAATTAGTAGTAGAGTAAAGTTTATTAGGTTATAAGTAATTCTAATTTATATAATTTATATAATTAAAAACTATTATCTTAACTAACTAAGATATTTATATAGGTATCTTATATTATATTACTTAGTATTATTACCGTTATATAGTATATAGATAAGTCCTCTTCCTTTCTTTCTAATATCTATAATAGGCTACTCTAGATTACTATAAAGATTAATTTAGTAAGAAATATTAATCTCTTAAGTAGTACGCCTAAAAATATAAAAGCTATCTAATATATCTAGTTATTTCCTATATTATAGATTAGCTACGCTTCTTAATAAATAAGATAATCCTAGTAGACCTTTAAGGAAGAGAGACTTTATAAATTTAGTATAATAAGTATTATCCCTAAAACCCCGTCTAATAGCTATAGAATTAAATAGCCGTTTTATATTAAGATTTAGTTATAAATTCTACTATTCCTTCTAATTAGCTTTAAGTAGGGCTTAGATATAATCCTTAAAGCTAGGCTTATTATATATTATAGGTCCTATAGCTAATATAAATATAAGGAATAAATAATAATTTATATCCTAGATTTCTTGATAAATATTTTATATATTCTATTTTCTCTAAATTATAATTAATATATCTTATAGATCTATACTCTCTCCCTAAGCTAATACTAGGCGGCTTTCTAGGTCGTACTTATAAGAGATTAGGATAGTACTAGCTTTATTTAAGGTTTACGCGGTTTATTAGATCTTTATTAAATATATCCTCTATTCTATTATAGGGTTAGTTATAGCGGTATAAAGATAGATTAATTAAATAAGAGAGTAAAGTATAGCGGAGAGTAGAGTAGAAGTAAAGTAGAATAGAATAGAATAGAGTAGAGAATAAAATAGAATAGGCTAGGGTTAATTAGATAGAATAGAATAGAATAGAATAAAATAGAATAGAGTAGAGTAGAATAGAATAGCCGGATATAGAATAGAATAGAATAGAAGATAGAATAGGAATCTAGATTAAGATTAATTAGGGTTTAATTAGGTAGAATAGAGTAGAGAAATAGAGTAGAGTAGAATAGAGTAGAATAGAATGGAATAAAATAGAATAAAATAGAGTAGAGTAGAGTAGAGATAGCTAAGTCTTATATAAATTATATTAAACTATTTAACGCCTTATAAGGTATTATTTATTAAGAATAATCCCTACCACGTTAATAACTTTATATACCGTACTATTATATATATACGTAGTATATATATAGATTATCCTAGAGCGCTAAGGTAGATAAAGTTAGATATTTAAAAGAATTAAAAGAGCCTAATTAAGCTCTTAAAGTATATATAAATCCTTTTTAGCTATTTAAGATTTCTCTCTCTTTAAAATCTTATCCTAATAATAATATTAATCCCCTCTTAGCTATTATCCTTTAAAAATTATAATAGATATAGTTACCCTTAAACTTTATTTACTAAATATACTAAAATTCTATAAAGCTAGTTAGCCCCTAAATAAATTATAGGATAGAGTAGCTAATTTTAAACTAGAAGAGTTATAAGATACTATAAGGATAACCTTAAGCTATATTAATTTAATTAATTTAAATAACTATAGTACTTTAGTATCTTTCTTCCTATTACGCGTTAATATATCCTTATAGCTTATTTAACTTTAGATTAGATAAGATCTAATAGACTATAACCTTAATAAGTTAAAATCTTATAAAAGGACTAGCTCCCTCCTTTATTTTAACCTTATTAAGACGGTCTTTCTAGAGATCCTATAATTAATTTTAGGACCTATATAGCTCTTTCTTATAGCTACCCCTTATACGAAAATATATAATAATAGTCCTAATATTATAAGCTCCTTAGGCTAGGAAATAGGTATATATTATTCGTCTAAGTAATTATAGCTTAAAACCTTTCTATATAACCTTAAGGTATATAGTTCTAATAAAGGAGATTAAACCTAAGTTAACTTTAATTTAAGACTCTCTATTTTACTTATAATAGACCTTCCTTAACTAGTTAATTTCACGCTACGTATTATACTTTAAAGACTATAATAATTCTAATTTAATGGTCTTTAATCTATAGGTAGTATTAGGTAAGGATATATATTAAAATATCTAGCTTTAGCCTACTTACCTATAAGGGGTAGTTTATAAAGTTATATAAATGCCTTTATACCCTCTTTTATTATTATATAATCGGCGGGATCTCGCTTAATAAACTATACTACTCCTATAAAGAAAGCTTAATAATATTAAATCACCTAATAATACCCGATATTAATAAACCCCTATCCTACTACCCTTATCCTAAATTATAAGTAAATAGGAGTAATAGCTTTAGGATCTTAGTATAGGAATTAATCCCTCTATAAATAAGTAAGTAATTAATACTATCTCTATCCTATAATATAAGGTCAACTATATTATAGAGGAAGCCCGTAAGTACTAATCCACGCTTCTAAATCTTAACCTAGTTAATATATCCTAAGTCTATAAGGTAAGGCCCCTATCTAGCTATATCCTAAATATCTCTAACTAATATAATTTATCTTTCCTTAAATAAGCGGATTAACCCTAGAGGGGCTAAACACTTTAAGTATATTTATATTAGTCCTCCTAGCTACTATACCTCTACTAGGCTAATCTTAATAGTAGAGTAACCTTAAAAATATTCCTAATCCTTACTTCTACTAAGGATTTTATAATTATAGAGTTACTATATCTACTATAGATTATAATAGAAAACCCTTATTAATACCTTAGGATAGGCTAATTTAACCTTATATAAAGCCTATTAAAGATTTTACCTAACTAGCTATAACACGCCTAACCTAGGGAATTTATAGTTATATTTCTCTTAAGGCTAAGAACTAGTATATATATCTTAAGGCACGCTTTAGATTAATTACTAGCTTATAATCCTTATATAACCTTTTATAACTTAATAGTAAGCTTACTAACCTTAGATAAGGAAGCGACACTTAATAGTATATATCTTAGTATAATTATTAAGCTCCGCTAGCTTAAACTAGTAGATCTTAAGTAATTTACTATATATTATATAGGTAGAACGTAAAGAGTTATAATAATTCTACTACTATACTATTATAGCTAATATTAGCTAGCTAATCCTCTAGTAAGTTATAAGGAAATAGTATATAATCTTATTATAAGAATAGCTATAGATAGTTAGTAGGTACGTTAAGGACTTCCTAAGACGGACGGCGCGGTTAGAGAGATAAGTAAGCTATAATACTTAATAAATCTAAGGAGCGCCGACTTACTCTAGACGGAAAATTTATAGGAGGTAATAGGGGTACTTAAAGGATATTATAAATAAATAGATTAAATAAATATACTTAACAACTTCTTAATTTATAAGATATATATTCTTAATATATAAGACCTTTTTAATAAACTCTTTCCTATTACCTAAAGTACCTAGCTATAAAAAATAGTAAGATAATTAGAGGGAACTAAAGGCGTCTTTATTATACTATATAGTATCTAATTAGGAATCTATTAGGCCGTTTTAGAAATTAGACTTAACTAATAGACTTTTAAGTAGTTCTAGGTTTATAGATATACTTACTTATTCCCCCCATCCTAAAGGCTTCCTTAGTACTACTTAGAACTTAATATTATTATTATTGCCTTCCTACTTTATACTAATCTTATTATTAATATTATTAGTAATTATATCTAATAATAGCTATAGTATCTAGTCGATATCTTTATTAGTTAGCTATTTACCTATATTAAGGTACTTATTATTATAGCGGAAATTATCTAGCTCCTTAAGTAATAGTATATCCTCCCTATCTAGGTCCCTATTAATAATTTTCTACTTTCTAATACTATTTCCCTTTACTTTTAAGAGCGCGGTTTTAGTACTTATAAACTTCTATTTACTAGCTCTATATATATATAATTAAATTAGGCGGTTAATACCTCTACTTATACTTAAGCCTAGCTAATATCTAGATCTTAATAGGCGAGCTACTATAACTTAGTTATAGAGGGTTACTTTACCGCTAATTATAAGTTTTACTAGTAGATCCTCGCTTTTATATAACTTACTCTTATACTACCCTATAGCTACCCTATTCCTAAAGGTATTCCTAGGGTATATATTAAAATATAGGTACTCTTCTATTCCTTAATATATAATAATATAGAAGCTATTCCTACTAGCTTTCTTTACTATTATAACTAGTCCTAAGCTAGTATTTTTATTAGACTTATTAGGTAAGGAAATATTAATCTTAGTCTTTATACCCTATATACTAGCTACTATCCCTGCTATATTACTATCTTCTTAAACCTCTAGAACTCCTAGAACGCTTAGAAGCTTAAAATACTAATTATTAGGGAGGCCTCTCTACTTAACTAACCCTTTAATTAGGTTATTAACCTTAATAACTTCTCTTCTTACTATATAGTTAGCTAGATTCACTAGTAACTTTTACTATAAAGGTGTAATAGCTTTAAAATACGCTTATAAAGTTAGAATAGGGATCTTAAAATCTAATATTAGATAATTTTCCTCTTTATTTCTAGCTAAGATTTAGCTATTATACCTCGCTAAGGCTCTTAATACTTTTAAATTATTAGAATTTAATATTAGACGAGCTAGAGTACTTTCCGCCTTATTATAGACCTATAAAACGTACTTAGGTAGTAGTAGCGCTTTATTCTCCTTAAGCGGTAGAGTAGGAAGAGGTTTATTATTTTTATTACTATAAGCGTTCGCTGCGAAATACTAGTTATTAATACCTAGCTCCTTAGCTACTATATTAATAACTATTAAGATATTAGGCTAGTACCTTTAAGAGGGTAGATTAGTACTTTCCTTTAAAAGCTTCTATAGCTTCTAAATACTTATTTTTATCTAGATAGATTATTAAATAAAGCTCTTTATAGGTCTTATAGATCTCCGCTTTCTTATTAGTATCCTTAGCGTTAAGGACCTTATAGTACTTTATAGGGTTCACGTTTATAATTTATTCTACTTTTATTAATTTCTACTCCTTAGTATATACTTACTAGCCTTAATAACCTTTTTTTAATAACTCCCCTTAACCTTTATTCCTATCTAGAGTATCGCTCTAGGGTAGCTTATTTAGAATATTACTTTAGGGTAGTTTAATAAGGGCCTACCTACTAGCCGTTTATAATTTATTAGGAGATAGCGCCTAACCTTTCCCTTTATTTAAAGGAGTTCAAGGCTTAGGCTTATAGTTTAGAATACTACTTTAAGGTAGTTTAATAAGGGCCTACCTACTTAAACTAGCCGTTTATAATTTATTAGGAGATAGTACCTAACCTTTCCCTTTATTTAAAGGAGTTTAGGGCTTAGGCTCGTGGTTTCCTTTACTAACGGTAATAGGGGTAATTACTACTTACTAATATTTCTTATTAGCTTTAAGGCGAGCGTTATCTACTTCTAGAGTAGCCGCGGGTAATAGAAGCCTAGTAGATATAAGTGTTTTAGGATCTCTTAACTTACTAACTATAACTACCTCTTTTAAAGCTTTAGTAGCTAAAGAGCCTCTATTAGTAGAAGCTATCTATTTAAATTTATAGGGAAGTCTTACTTAGGGATAATAAATAGGTTAAGTTTAAATTAACTAATCTAGTATCTTATTTCTAATTTTTAAGTATTAGCTAGGAGAAGATATACTTTATATTCTTCTTAAGGAGCTAGTATCCTAATTACTACCTTTTCCTACTATATTTAACCGCCCTTATAGCTAATTCTAACTAGCTCTATATTAAGAGCTTAATAAAAGCTCCTAAAAATAATATAGTAAGCCTTAAAGAATAGAACCTATAAGACGGCTAGATCTAGACCCTTAGATAATAGGCTAGAATATCTTAATCCTCGAACTTAGACGTAATATTAATATAGTATAGAAGTATAAAGAGAGTAAACTTAGGGATATAGTTAATACTAATTACTAATATATAAGGTATTAAGGCTAATTAGACTCTACTAATACTTTAGTAGCTACGTATATAATACTTCCTTAACCCTCTCCCTTAATCTTAATATAAGCTAGAATTTATTAATAATAAATATAAGTATAGGAGTAGGCACGGCGTTAGAAGCCTAGCTAGATATATTATCTCCCGCTTTATTAATTTATTAGATTATTATTAATTAGAATAGTCTAATAATCTTCGCTCTAGACTAACTTAGTATAAGCGTTAGAGACGTTATCCTATTTACCCTAATAGACGTTAGGGATATAATTATTAAACTTACTTTAGATAGATTATACTAAATAGATAATATCTTAAATACTATTAATTTTCCCTTGTTAATATTCCCCTTTTTAGTTATATTAATTAATCCGGTATAGTTTTCCCGCTTATCGCTATATAAAGACTATATACTTAATAGAAGGAATTAAGTATTATTTAGCCTTAACCCTTAAACTTATTACTTTATTTAAGTTAGCTTAATAACTACTATTAAAGCGATTTTAGTAATACCTTTAAGTAAGCCTAGTATATATTAGACGGGGACTACCTTAGCGGTTACTATAACTCCCTCTTTATAGGTAAGTAGCGTAGTTAGACTAACCGCTAATTAGACTATAAATAATAATAGTATAGGGATAACTAGCTTCCTATATCTAAGTATATAATTATTACCTAGTCCCTTTATTAGGCACGGAATAGGGATAAGAGTATCTTAGGGTATAATATATTTTCCGGTAGCCTACTACTTTATTACGGGATGATTTCTATAGAGAGATATTAAATAGTTAAAAGGAGGGTAGACGGGTAAGGTCTAAGAGATATATAAGTAGCTAATAGAATACTAATATTATACTTCTTTTAATTCTATTAGATAGAGACTTAATATATATTTATATATTACTAACTATATACCTAGGTAGCTACTAAATTTAAAAAGCTAGCCCCTATTATAGATATAATAGGGTAATCTTAGTAGTAGTAGGTAGCGCGTAGAGAATATCTATTAACTTTACTATAATAGCTATCTACTACTTATTTATCTTAGTCCTTTTACCTTTAGCGGTATTTAAGTTATTCTTAAGAGCCTAATAGTATATTTCCGCGTTAACTTAGTTACTCTTCTTAATATTAAAGGCTAGGCTAAGAGACTAGATTTCTTAAAACTAGCTATTAACCTCCCGATAAGATTAATTATAGGCTATATACAGGGTCTAGTATTAATTATAAAGATCTCTAAACTACTTTCTTAGCTAGTTACTCTTATAGTAGTCCGTGTAGTCTAGTTAAAGGTTAATCTCTAGGGGTTCCTTATTCTAATTACTTAAAACTAGAAGTAGTCTAACTACTTCTAGAGCTATTAAGGAGGCGAAAGCGTACTTAGGTAGGGAGGAGGATATCTTAAAGGAGGAAGATTAATCCTTAAATATAATTAGTATAAAGATAAGATAATATAGATAGAAGTATTAATAATTAAGGTAAGTATAGATATAGTATATAGTCTAATAGTAGATAGAGATTATTTACTTTAACTCTTAGATAAATAAATAAGTACCTAAGAACTAATAATAGAAGAGATCTTTTATAAAGCTAATATACCTATATTAAGATCGGGGCCGTAGCATTACTAGGTAATCTACATATAAGGGCGGTTATACTATAATAGCTAGAAACAACTACTATCCCGCCGCTTAACTAGGTAGGTAGCTATGCCTCCTAGGGAGGATTCCGATATTACCTTCTACCTATATATAAGATATTAGATACGTATCTATTTTCTCCCCTTATACCTACTTTAAGTAGATATAATTAATCTAGCTCTAGACGTACTTTATATAGCGAAAATTAGGACTAAGCGCCACGTTATTTAAGAGAAAGCTAGGAAGTAGATAAAGAATCTTTTTAAAAAGGCGAATAAGCTAGCCTAGATAGTAGATATAAAGATCTACGTCGTAATAAATTATAGCGGAAAGTTTTAAGTCTATAACTTTATAAATATACTAGGGTAGCCGCTATCTAAGTAAGAAATAGTAAGTAATTATATATACTTATAACTAATACTAACTAACGCTTATTATAAGATAACTACTACCCTATCTTAAAGTATAAGGGTCCGGCGGATTTCCTACCCGTTAAGGGCTATTTAGGAAGCTAAAAGATAGAGGACACGTAATTAGAGGATATAGAATTCCCTATAATAGAAATATATAGTAGCTCTATTATTTACTAGCTACTTATAGTCTCTATTCCTAAACCTCCTCTATTTCCACGTTATTAATAATATAGTTATATAAGTTAGGTTCTTTATAATTATATAATATAAAGCGTTCTTAGTAGTATAATAATACTTTATATTTTATCCCTTATCCTTATAACTTAAGTCTTTAAAGTAATCCCTATTATATTAATACTTAAGGGTCCCTATTCTTATATCTAACTCTCCTAGTAATTCCTCTTAGGAAAAATCGCCTAGACCTTAAACTAGCTTAGATAAGCTAGTATTAAATTAGTTTAATTTAAGGTATTTTAAGCTCTTAGGAGGTCCGCTTACTAAGAGTCTATAGAATTCCTAGAGTTCTAGTTTATAGGAGACCTATAGGCTTCTATCCTTAATAATAGAGAGCTAGGAAGTACTACTCTATCTATAAGAGGATTAAAGGTTTTAATTCTAATCTAGAATAGTCTAGTAATTATAGGGACTAGTTACTCTTAGCTAGATAGCTTTAAGAGTTATATAAAGGTATTCTAAGATAATATATAAAGTTACTTAGTTTTAGATATTAAATTATAAACTATCCTTCTCCTTATAAGAATTTATACTAGATAAATTATACTATAAAAAGTGAGATAAATATATATCCTATATCTTCGTCTTTATATTTACTATATTACGCCTAAATTTTTATATTATCTTTTCCTTAGCCTTCTTTATAATCTTATCTAACCTATTACTAGCCCCTCCCTTATAGATTATCTTTAAGGCCCTTTTAGCTATTCTTACTACTTACTCCACATCTTTCCTTAATATATCTACTACTATTTCTTTATCTACCGGCCTTTATTTTCCTTTAATAATATAAGTGAGGGCGGCGCCAATCTTAAAATATTTCTAGCCTTAACTACGCCTACTACTTTAATAGCTACTTAAAGTACCCTAATTATATTATTAAGATTAGCTAAGGCTTTACCGGAACTTATAAAACCGGCGGTTATATTTAACGCTATTAATATTTTAAGGATATTAAGGTAGTAATACTTATTTATAATATATTTATTAATATATATAGTAGTCCATTTTAGGATAGTACTATTAGGTAATAGAGAGGTATAGAGAGCTAATAAAAGGTAATATTCTAAAAGTAACGCTAAATTAATTAGGAGACTTTTATTTATAGTAGTCTTTATAATAGATATAGTTCATACCTTAAGGTTTTATAAACGGCCCGTAATAATAGCAGTATTAATAAGCTACTATAACCTAGGTAATTAGAGCCCGTTCTTAAGCTAGCGCTATAGCCCCCTATTATACTCTTAGTAGCCAACCTATATAAGGGCTACTATAAGGTTACACTATAGAAACCTCGCTATATATAGGTAACCCTTATCAGCGCCTATATCTAGAGAAGTCGCCGAAAATTTCTATCGACTAATAATTCCTTACTTATCTCCTAGATCGCCTCTGACGTGAGAATAGAAAGTAGCTCGAATATTTTACTAATCTTAGGCTAACGTCCGTCCCTAGGTAGGGAGAAACCTACTATATAGAGATGAATCCATTATTTAGGAGTCTTAAATTTCTCCCTCGCGAGTATATAAAGTTATTAATAGTATGCCGCTATTCTTTAGCTATTTATCCACAAGGATCCGGTTTACAGTAAGAAAATACCGCGGTTATAATCATACTATCGATCATCCCGTCGACGGCGTTAAAAGCCGCTTCGGCTATTCCCTCCTACTCTATTATAAGTATCGGACTGCCTCCGAGTTTCGGGGCTACGGCACGAAGGTACTATTAAGAAAGAATATAATTCCAAGTTTTAAAGATATAGAGTATAAGGAAACCTTCGTGCCGAGTTTATCCGTATAAAGGGCAGGGTATATAGAACGCCAAGCGAATTTATCGCGCTTATATAGTATCGTATTTACAGTCACGCTAGTTATATTATATTATATATTATACCGTATTTAGATATAGTATAGCGTTCTTCTAGAAATTTCTATAAATAGCTACGTGTCTGCTTTTACTCTATACTAAGCTACTACTTAATTATTCCCATCTCCATCTCTATTATCGTAGTAAACTAGTATGAGCGACCGCGCCAGTAAAGCCCTTACAGAGGGCTTTCTGCTAGGAGAGCCTCGAACATACGATGCCATATTAAAACGAAGGAATATCCCTCTCTCTTCCCTCTATTATCGTGCACAGGGCCGACGCTTAAAAGAATAGAAGGCCTAGAGCTAATAATATCTTACTCTATTAGAAGAGATAGCCCTTGAAAAGTTTTTAAAACTAATATCTAACCTTAGAAATCCTATATAAATAATTTTTTTTACCTTTACTAGCCTATAGTATTACCCGCTAGTATTCCACGATAAATAAAGCGATTAAGCCTCTAGGTAAGAATTAGGCTTAGGGCCTCGAGAAGTATTATCTAGCACTTAAATTAAGAAGAGTAAGGGTAATAGACTAGAAATATTACAAGACTAATATCTATAATAAGATAACGCACTAGTTTAAGGTAATTAGAAAGGTAGTCTAAGACCTAGCTATTCTACTAGAGAATATCTATAATATAGACGAGACTAGAGTTATATTATATATACTTAGCTCTATTAAAGTCCTTATAAGTAAGGATAATCCGCGAGATTATAAAGGCGCAGGTATTAAGCGGATAATAGTAACTACTATTAAGTATATAAGTATAAATAGTAGGTCTTTATTACTAATAATTATTTAGCTAGCTACTACCTATTAAAGTAACTAGACCACGTTCCCTACCCCTAGATAGTACTATACATACTCTAAATCTAGATATACTAACTCTAAGATTAGCTTAGAGTAGCTTAAGCGTATATTTAATCCCTAAACTAAAGGATAGGCTAACTAGAAACTACGGGTATTAACTTATAACGGCTTTAGGATATATAAGACCCTCGAAATCTTAGAGTTTTATTTTAAAAATAATATAATTCTATGTCATCTTCCCTCTTATACCTCTTATAAGCTCTAGCCCTACAACGTTAGAGTCTTTACCCCCTTAAAGGCGGCCTATTATAACTAAGCTAAATAACTATATTAAGGAGGTATAAAAATAGTTAGTAAGGAGTATTTTATATCTCTATATAGCCCTATAAGGGAAAGGGCGTTTACGAAGAGGAATATTACCGCTATATAGGCTGCGAGTAGTTTATTTCCACTTAACTTAGATAGAGTACTTAGAGCTATACTAAAGCCCCCCGCTTAATTAACTATTCTAAAAGCTAATAAGATGAAGGTAGGTTCTTATCTATAAGACGAAGTACTAAGAACGCCTATAACGCTAGTATTAATAGAGGCTCTTACGTTACTATATAATCTAATTAAATAGGATGCTTATAAGCTTAATAAGACGAGTATATAGCGCTTAAAGAGGTATATATAGAAGCTTACTAATACCGCCTAAATATCCTTTATTAAACGTGTCCTCCTCTATAATTAAAATCAATTCTTAATTAGAATAAATAATAAAGCTAAAGTTTACTAATTAACTAAGTTAGTAATATTAGGTAAGGCGAAGGTAATAAGCTATAAGGATATTAAGGAGGCACAAGCAAAGCGTACTATAAAAGAGGTCATAAAGGGCAAGGGAAAACGTAGTTAGAAGCGGAAGAGTACTACGCTAGAGGCAGGTAAGCCAGATCTAGAGCTAGAGCCAGAAGTAGCGCCGATAATTAAAGCGCCAGAGCCATAGAAAGTACCAGTGGCGCGGATATACTAAAGCGCAAGTTACGGAGGATTAGATTACTATAAGAGGAATAGAAGATTATTACTCTATTCTTTAATTCAAATAGGTTTCTTAAGGCACGCTCGCGCAGGCCTCGCGACTAGTTACTATACATTAGAGTTAGTCTTCGTCGTATTCTTAGCGTAGTAGAAGGGAAGTAGCAATAAATTACCTCCTACTAATTATTAGCGAGTAGCTTTCGCGCGTATCTAGGAGGAGCATTCAGTCCCCTACTCTTCTCTAAAAGTTAATATTATTATCAGTATTATAATTATTATCCCCAAGATTATTATAGCTATAATTATAATTCTAATTATCTTTAATATTACTAAAAGACCTATCGGCGCCCTACTCTTCCACATATTCCGTTACAGCATCGACGGATAGCGCATGCCCTATCCTTCAATTATAACGACTATAACTAATCTTTCGATAGCGAAAAGGCGTTACAGCAGCACCTGCGGGATTCACCAGCGTATACCCTATCCTTTAACTATAACAACTATAATCGATCATTTGATAACGAGGAGGCTCTAGAGCAGCACCTACGGGACTCTCGCATTTACTATCAGGATACGGAAACCCCTTTAGATATCTTTTTCCGCTCTTTCCCAGCGTTTAATTATAACCTTTCTCTCCCACTAGCTACCTTATATACCAACTTACAAGGACACGAAAGGTGGCGCCGTGGCTATACCAAGTCAGATAATACGTAGAACAGATATCAAGATGCGCTAGAAAGCGAACTACACATATAGTACGGTATAAAGAATAATTTGGCTACGTAGTATACACTTTATCGCACATTTAGTATCGAGCCGCTTTTAAAAACGTGTAAGCGATACAAGGAGGTAGGAGACCGTACAATAAAATTTAGTAAATTTATATTAACGCGGATCATATACTATACGAAGGACACACGTCAATATCAAAAATAATTAAATAGGGATAAGTTAATAGTAAGGAAAAAGTTTATATTATTATTATTACCTCGTTACTATAAGGTTAACACTTTCTTTATAAGTTAGATGTTATAGCTATTAGAGTTAGAAGATTAATAATAGTTAGGTAGCGTTAAGCGAAAATCGGTTAAGGTATATTAAGCGCCGAGAGGCTATATCCGCTATTAAACGCGTCACTTAATATTAAATACCTTCCCAGATAGGCATTTATTATTTCTCTCCCTCCTAAGCTTCCTCGGGCTAAAAATTACCTTATTATATATAGGAAGGGGCGGTATCTTTACGTATATAACTTCCCCCTTTAGTATTAATATCAGCCCTAGTATCTAATAGTATCTATACTACCTTCTCGTAACTATCTACTAATACTACCTATAATATATTACTATAACCTCCTCCTTTAGTATTAATATCAGCCCTAGTATCTAATAGTATCTATACTACCTTCTTATAACTATCTACTAATACTACCTATAATATATTATTATAATATCCTTTTTTAATATTAATATTAACCCTAGTATCTAATAATATCTATACTACCTTCTTATAACTATCTATTAATACTACCTATAATATATTACTATAATATCCTCCTTTAATATTAATATCAGCCCTAGTATCTAATAGCATCTATAATACCTTCTTATAACTATATACTATTACTACCTATAATATATTACTATAATCTCCTCCTTTAGTATTAATATTAGCCCTAGTATTTAATAGTATCTATACTACCTTCTCGTAACTACCTACTAATACTACCTATAATATATTACTATACCATCCTCCTTTAGTATTAATATTAGCCCCAGTATCTAATAGCATCTATACTACCTTCTCGTAACTACATACTAATGCTGCCTATAATATATTACTATACCGTCCTCCTCCAGCATTAATATTAATAATTTAGGGTATTATATTCTCGACGACTTATAATAACCCAATCGAAGCTATATAGTATAAAGGCGGGGCCGCGTGCTTTATTATAAGCAATAGATATATATCTTGCCATAGATTATCAACGTCGTATAATTATATCTACGGAAGCACGCCAGCGTCTTCGTTTATTAATAACTTCCGAGTAAGGTTAATTACCATAGGGTTAAGTATATAATCAATAGCTCGTGCGTACTACCACTAATACTCAGCTACGTATTAAGATAGTAGATACTAGTCAACTAAGTCGTTAGTTAAGGGTAAGTTCTCATATAGATATAGTAAGTAGTATAGGTAGCCTTCCGCTATCGCCATATAACAAGTTAGCGTCTGAAAATCCAATCTTAGAAGGCACCTATCAGATAAAAGGTACTCTTTTACGGAAAAGTATACGAGCCGAATCGGAGTATCGCAGGCTTCTTCACTATAATCATTACAGTTGATTAGACTGGAGCAGATCACCATAATATTAATAGGATCCGGGAGGCGTTTATTAGGGCAGAAGCCTCCACTATCTCTATTCTCTATGGAGAGCACTTCAACAATTTCTGATAATTATAGCGGACGATCCGAGAAATATAACTATCTTAGTACTATAGTAGCATCTTAACGCTACCCAGCCGACTTAATACCTTAAAGTATCCTATTATACGTTTCGTACAGAGTCTTTAGTAACGTCGATAACGCTTTTTTAATGGCACTTAACTTAACGCATTATCGAATAGACTTAAGCTAATAATATACCTACTAAAACCTATTCCCTTATTAGCGGACTAGATATAATACCTTCAGATAACAAATATATATACCATCTACCTTCTCTATCATTACTACAATAATATCTTCTTGCACTTTTACTAGCCATTTTTTTAACTTACTATATGTAGCGAGGCGATCACGAATATATATACGGATATCCTCGTCTATAATAGTACTTTAGATATTAATATTATAGTTTATAATATCACTTAATTATTCTCTAATATCTTTCTCTTAACAACTTGTAATTATAACACAAAGACCTTCCTATTATAAGTTAACTAAGTCACGAATAAAGGTTATAAAAACTTTATAATTAGTATATTCATCTAATATATCTAAGATAATATACTTATATTCTATATATACTAACGCATCTTTAAGTAGTACTTATATCACATCTTTAGCTAGTTACTACTACCTATTTTCACACTTTTAATATAGTTATTTAAGAATCTAAAGACGGTTTTATTATTATAGAGTAAATTAAAATAATAGTAATCAAATCGCCTTCTTTAAGGACTACTTTTCTTTATCGTTAAAGTTAAAATAGAAATATATAACTATAGTATTAGATCAAGTCTTTTTTAGTCGGGAGATATTTTATAAGGACGTAGCGCTGGCTTAACTTATTAATATCTATAATTTAGGTAAAAATCTTACTAATCTAACTAACCTTAATACTATCTTACTGCAGCTAGCTAAAATTATTAGTTAGTCCCGCCTAATACGTATAGCGACTATTACATACCATTACTATAAAGCTATATTAAAGAAGATATAGAACTTTTCTACCTATTAAATTATTAACTATTTACGAACTATAACCCTATTTCTAGATATTACTTTTCAAGCGCCGCATAAAAGTTAGTAGATAGGTCCGGAAGTCCTAGCCATCGCGATAATTTATTTTACAACTCCTCTATTCTCGTATTAGATTTAGCTCGCTTATCTTACTATAAGACTAGCCACTAGTACTACTTACAATCAGTATAACTCTATAGCCGTTCCATCCAGACGTAAAGAGCCTTAGTCTATTCCCTAAGGGCCATAATATTACTATGGGTTACTTATAATAATATGCTTATCTTATTAGTAATAACCTAGTCAGGACGTAAAATTATACTTATAGTAGGTCCCTGGTTAAGGCGCAATTAATTAGCGACTTTAGACATTCTATCTACTTTAAAGTATTCTCGACCTCTAATATAGTAAATTTCCACGTCAAGGCTAACTTAATCTAGTCTCTCTTCCTCAGCGATAATATCTATCCTACTATCCTTTCTAGATCATCTTTAAATTAATCTAATAGCCTATTATATATTCCTAGTATCTTAACCTACTTAAACCATGGATTATTAGATTATACTACTTCTACCCGAAAGCGTAGGCTAGTAAGTAAACTATAGAGATTACTTACCTTAACTACTACCTTCGCCTATTCTGCGGTTATGTATCTCACGTCGTTAATATAGCCAGTAAGCGTTATTATTAATTATAAGATGGCACTAATACTAGCCGTTATTAACAGAAGATCCATTATACTAAAACATCGGCTGGGGATAACCGCAGCCAGCAGATATTTAGTAATTAATCACTCGAGCCTCAATAATATAGTTATCATAAAGGAAGGGTAGGTACGAGGGGTTAGCGCGATTAATAATAGCTATCAGTTTACAATAAACCTATACACTTAAGTAATATCGCACGAAAGACTTCTTCGTGTAGTTATAAAGAACCTAGACGAAGTTATATACTCTAAAGCCTAGAGTAATAGAGAACTAAGATAGACTAAAGGTTACCGCTATAATAGTAGCTACTATCGACGGTTAGCTTCCACAGTATAGGTCGATTAATAAGAGGCGTTCCAGGTTAAGCCTTTCTCCGACCGCATACTTTATAAGCCACGTACTATAGGCTTAGCAAATAATTATATAAGTAAGATTACGTTATAATTACGGAGTATTATAGACTATGCGGGGTTATCTCGCACTAACTAAAACTCGTTAGTCGCTTTAACTAGAGGTACTAATCCGCGTGGCGACCTTATATAAATCTGCGTACCACAGCAGCTACAAGGCGAATAACGATTTCCTAGTACGGTAGTAAGCCTTAAAGCTCGGATACGACCCTTTTACATATATCAGGAATAATAAGAGCTTAATAGTAGAGTTATAGTAAAGGAACTCTATTACGCGATAAAAGGAGACTTTCCGTTAATTAAAGGTAAGGGCGATAATGCGAATATACTTTTTAAGTAGGAGGGGTTTAAAGTATTTAAGAGTAGCTACGGAACACAACTTATATAAATATATAGGAGATATTAATATATACACGGAGTTTAAGATACTTAAAGTTAGAGTACCTATAATTTTTCTCAACACGGTAGGTTTCTCGCCACTTAGGGAGGGATATTACTAAAGGATCAATTACTTTAAGATACGGGCCGCAGGGAAAGGCCGGAGGCTACCTCAGCTTAGCGTAAGATAAAGTATACTAACTAAAATTATTTATAAATAACTAAAAGACTCTATATATTTAAGGTAAGAAGGGAACTTTATATATTTTATTATTAACTCCTCCGCCCCGCCTAGGATAAGGTCCTAATAGATTAACCGCTTCCTAGTTACTAATCTTAAAGTTAAGGAGTATTACGCGGGTAAGCTACTATATATTATTATATAATATAAAATTACTAAGTATCTAACTCTAAATTTAAGAGAATAGTATTATAACTAATTAGGTTACTAGTCCTATTATCCGTATTATACTTATAGCGGACCTTTAAGGGAGGATCCTTACTAGAAAGAGGCTACTTTTTACGCTCTATTATCTAGTAATACTAGTTACTAATTAATACTACTATACGTTTATTCTTCTTATTAGTACCTAGACATTCCGCCTAAGTTTTCTATATAATTATATACTTATCTAGAGATTAGGTAAGAAGCTAATAGTAAAAAAAATTAATATTAAGAACCTTAAGAGGAGAATAACTAAAATAATAGAGTTAGAGGATATTATAAACTTATATATATTTAAAAAGGTAATTAGTAAAATAAAAGTAGAATATAAGATTAGATTAGACTTCTTAAGATAGCTTTTTAAATTTAAAACTTAATATATAGTATATAACCTATTTAGAATATTAATTTAGTTATAAGAGTTAATATATAACTTAACTAAAATATAGCTAAGGGATTAGATATATTTATATTTTCTAACTATATATTAAGGTTATAGGCCCTTAAATTATAAGGAAGTAGTATAACTTCTCCGCCTTTACCTAGGCCTTAACTAATTAATAAGTAAACTTAGAGCCTTTAATAGTTAGGCTATATTATTAGAAGGCGAATATAACTAAATTTAAAGGTTAGAATAATAACTTAGCTACTTATTATTAATAGAAGTCCCTACACCTTTTAATAGAAGTGTCTAGTCCTACTTATAATAGGGTAGATAGTAGGATTAACTAGGGTAATATTCTTACCTAGATAATATATCCGCTAAAGGTAAGTAATCTAGTCTAAGATAGTTTATACTTAGGGTATTAGGTTATTTAGCTTATAAATATATAAGCATAATATTTCTAATATATATACCCTAGTACCTAGTATTACTAAGAGAGGATTAGTACTAGTAAGTTATAATTATAAATAAAGAAAACTCGAGCCTAGATATCTTATAAGGAAAAATAGTAGCGTCTAGTCTCTAAATAGATATTACTTCTATTTATAGTATTAAAAGGGAAGCTTTAAACTAATAGAGCTAATATATAATTTTATAAAGCTAGTTATATTTAAATAGGGTATTAAGCCTATAATATTCCCTATCTTTAAGTTAACGTCTAATATAGCTATTTATAACTATTCTCTTAATTATATAGGGGGCTTAATACTCTTTATCTCGTGTATATTAATATACGTAGACTAAATAAGGTTATAATCTTTATTATTAATAGCTTATAATTATTTTATAATAGAGTCTTAAGGAGGCTATATAGTCCTTAAGGAATATAGTTATTTAGATAATCCTTACTACTTTATTATAGTCGCGCTAAGAGTAGGTATATATAATAATATTATTCTAGTCTTATCTATTATATTATTTATATAAGAACTTTATACTATAATTAGCTATTCTTTAAAGGTCGAGGTCCTCTAATAAGAGAGTTATAGAAATAGACTAGATACTTAAAGCTTAACTAAGGAATAATATACTAAATACTAAATAGATAGTATAAGGCTCGTATCTTATATTAACTATTACTAGGAAGACTAATCTAGTATTAGGAATATAGATCTATAACCCTATTAAAGAAAAGAGAGCCTAGACTCTCTAGCGGAATCAGGTAGTAAATTCACTAGGAGTAGGATATAGTAAAGGATCTTAGAGAGAGATATCTTAAGGTAGATACTTCTATAGCCTATTAAACTACTAAATAAAGTCTTATTTTATAGAGCTCTTTATATATCCTTCTATCTAACGTAGTTATATTAATTAACGAACCTTCTCAAGTAGGAATATACTAATACCGGTAGCTAGAAAGAGAGCGTCGTGTATAGTAACAACTTTCCGTTGGCACTATAACCCTAGTCTAAGGGGTGAAAGGATAAAGGGGGCTTTAGACTTAAATACGTAGTTAGTTTAGTACTTATAACCTAGCCTAAGTAGCTAGGTATCTCGCTCCCTATTAATAATAGTATAAATAGGTAGTACGGTGTAGAGAGAATATCTATAATCCTTCTTATAAGTAATATTAATACCACGCCTATAATATAATAAGCTATTATTTAAGTAGAAAGTTCTACTATACCTCTTTACCTATTACTTTCTTCTAGGCTTACCGTAGATACGTACTATAGAGCTATAAAGATACCTAGTCTATAAATTTCTAAACGTTAGCTAAAGTATAATATATAAATAATAAGTAACTAGATTAAAGATATATATTAAAGCGCTAGGTAAAGACTTATTTACCTAATAGTTAGAGATTCTAACGACCTTCTAACCCTTAAGGAAAAGTATAGTTATAAGGGGCTTATAAGCTAGGTTAATCTCCCCTAGGCTAGTATTAACTAAGGCTAGATTAAAAACGGTTATTTTAAATATCTAAATAGTAAACTTTAAAGTCCTACTAGTAGCTACTAGTAGTTATAAGGCCTATAGTAATAGATAATTAAGCTAATTTATATATCCTTATACTATTAAGTTTAGTATATATTTAAGATCGCGTAGCTAATATTATCTACTTTAACCCTACCTTATATATATATACCTATCTATAACGTTAATACCCTATTTAATAATAAGGCTACTCCTAGTAAGTACTAGAGAATTATAGTTAGTTAGTATATAATATATCTACTAAGCTAAAATAATTTAGTAGTAGACCCTCTAAGATTTATTATACTAATTCTAGTTATAGAGTAATGCTAGCCTTAGTATCTATAAAGGATATTATATCTAACCTTATAGCTATATTACAACCTAAGATATTAAATAAGTCTAGCCGTTTATATCCTTAGCTATTTATATATTATAGAAAATAAGTAATTCTAAATTAGGGATTATTTACTAGAGGTATTAAAGGATATTTAGGTATATTAGCTAGACTAATAGTTAAAGGATAAATCCTTTTATAAAATAATCGCGAATAAGTTCTAAAAGCGACTTAGATTAAACCTTATAAAATATATTATTTAAGCGAACCCTATTATTTAGACTAAGAGGGAAGGTAATCTCTTAGTACCTTTTCCTAAGTAGTACTTAGTTATCGTCGCCTTAAAAAATCTTAACTAGTATAATAGAATACCCCTTTATAGAGACGGTACCCTTAGGGACGGAGAATATATAGTATTATTAGGAGAAGAGACCCTTAGGTTTAATAATAAAGGTAGAGGGTTAGTATTTTTTATAATATTAGATTTATAGATAGGACGTTTCTAGTTAAGGTATATTATATAGCCTATACTACTATCTTAAATTAAATATAATAGCGTTTATTTATAACGATATCTAAGTAGCCTAATCGTACGTATCTAATATTAATAACGGGCCTAGAGTATCTAGTAATATAACCTTATCTAGGAGTATAAATTATACTCTAGTATTCAGCTATACCTATCCCCTAGATTTAGAATTAAGGTTTAGTACTAGCCTATTATATAGCGTAGAGCTATCTAGGTATATATTCTATACTTCAGTACTTAATAGTAGCTAATCGCCCGTAAGTACTTCCTATACTCTAGTATTTAATAATCCTATAAAGCTACTTAATATAAGTAAGTCTCTATATAAAGGCGCCTAACTATCTAGGTTAGAAGAAAGGGCTAGTAAAAGCTAATTAGGATATAAGAATATCAAGATATTAAAGCCTTAATCCTAATAATTATATAGTATTTTAACGCCTAGGGATCCTATATTAACCCTAGATAAGTTATAAGATAGAGTAAATAGCTACTATCCTAGCTAATCTCTTACTACTAGACTTAGAGAATTATAATAATTAGTAAGTCGTAGTTCTATAACCTAGTAAGGTAATAGTTCTATACTAGTATTCTCTTCCTTAATTAGAGCGCTTTCTTTCTATTACTAAGGGTCTCTTATTCTAGCGCTATTATTAAGGTAGCTTCATTTCTATTTTAGATAACTTAGACCCCCTGCCTCTTATATTAATAACTATCCTAGCTTCCTAGTAGAGTATTAAAGGGTATTATAAATTATTAATTCCCTATTCTAGGTTAATAAGTATATTAGTATAGAGGTAAAGACTAACTCTAAGAGATAACTAATAAGTTATTATATAAGCCGTAGTATTATAATTTTAAATAGCCTAGATACTATAATATCTTTATATCCGTCCGTGTTTTCCTTAAGCTAGCTTATAAAATATAGTAAGCTAGGTTAGTATATACTACTAAATATACTATACTTTAAGGGCGTTATATTTACTTAACTTTAAAGTTAGTATTATTATAGGCGAAGAGCTTTAGATTATATAAAGGAAAAACTTCTTTCATATAGTCTAGCCCTATCTAAGTTAACTAAGAGTATTAATAAGCTTATTCACCTAGAGCGCTCTCTTCTTAAGGTTATTAAGATATCTACTTAATTTTATACTACTATAATAGCTATCGCGAATTAGACTATTAACTCTAGTACTATCTAAGAGATAATAATATTTAAGGATGATATATATAGATATTAATATAAGTAATTAAAAATTAGCTATTAAAGACCTAAGTTTTACCGCGGCTTTAGAATCTTTAATAAGCTTAGTATAATATTAAAGGGTAGGGAGGAGCTCCTTTAAACTATTACTACCTTTATTAATAGGGTCTAAGCTACCTTTATTAGGTATATTATCTTACCCCAGCTAGCTAGTCCTAAAATCACTCTATTTATAGGAAGTATTAAGTATAATAATAGTATTAGCCTTCTACTATAGTTTACTATACCTTATAATATCCCTACTTAACTTAACCTATAGTTTATAGGGGATAAACGCGAAAACCTATTTTATAAGAGTATTAATTAGGCTTCTAGTATAGGCTACCTTTAGATTAAGTACTAGCTCTATACTCGAGCTTTCTAGGGAAGCTATTAGAAGTGAGATTAGTTATAGTAGGCTTAGGCTATAGCGACCGTAATAGCTAAGATAATAATCTTCTAGCGCCTTAATTCTTAATTCTAGTTAAAGGATATATAAGCTTTATATATTATTCTACCTTTACCCTTACTAGTCTATTTAGAAATATAGTAATAAAGGAGAGATTAGGCTATATTACCTCTTTCCTTTAGGATACTACTAAATTATTATTCTAGCTACCCCTAATAGGGAAATTTAAAAGGATTATTTATAAGTAATTATAGCTAGCTAGATTTAGGTTTATAGATAAGATAGGGGTATTATCTATCTCCTAATATAGCTGGTTTAGGCTCTTATATATATAATATAAGAGTAGGCGAGGTTAAGGCATATCCCCTTAATTAACCAATTAGAAAACCTACTAGGTAATCCTAAAGTAAATTATATTACTTACTTCCTATATTAACTAATTTCCCTATTTATAATCTCGCTTAGGTTAAGTAGCTATATAATAACTATTAATAATCTAATTCTAGTAACTATTTTTATTACCTTATTCTATCTCCCGACTTATTTATTAAAATCTTATATTACCTCTTTATCCCGCGATATATAACGTCTTACTAACTATTTTACTCTATATCTCTAGTTTTAGCCTCGTCCTTTCCTTTTTAGTACTCCTTACTCTCTTTACCTATTATTATCGTCTAATTATAGATAATTTCCTATAGTATTATTACCTCTAGCTATATATTAATATCCTTAACTATATAATTAACTACGCTTTAAATATCTTAATTAGCTTAAATAGAGCGTATTAGAATAAGATAGGTAAATTTCCTTAACCGGACTCCTACTAGTCTATTAATATATCTAGGTAATAGCTTCTTAGTCGCTATTTTCCTCCTTTTTAATATATCTATAGCGTGTAGAGTCTTTTTATAAGTAGGTCTATAGCTAAATTAATATTCTTTATCTTAGACTTACTTCCTTAGTATAGCTTTTTTTTATACTAAGGATTTTATTAAAAGAGAAATTAACTAAGAAATTATACTTCTCTAGGTTATAATATAGATACGGGATTATCCTTATTATAATAATTATACTTACTAAAGTTCTCCCTTATATTAAGTACGCTTTAATATTTCTTATAGGTATTCCTATTACTCGCTAATAGAGACTATAGCTTATACTAAGAAACTCTATAATTCTAGAGCCTCTTTATTATAAGCTTAATTAAATTTTCTTTCTTTACTTATACCTACTAGTTTCTCTTTTTTATAGTATATTAAAGGAATAAATAGAGATTAGCTCTTCTAGTAACTACTATACTCTATTCCTATATTATACTTATAGTACTAATATATTTAGTTTTAGGTTAGCGGGTCTTATTACTTTAATAATTACTCTAAATAGTAAGTATAGGAATCTATATCTAGGGTAATATTCTAATAATAGACTTAGATATTACTCTTACCTATTACTTTACTATCCCTACTACGTAGTTTCTCCCTTAGCGTTTTAGCTACTAGGACTTAGATACGCCTTTAGAGAGAAAGGTCTTCTTTAAGGCCTAGATTAAGACCTAATATAGTATATAATAGGTTTAACCTATTAGCCCTATAATAAGGTTAGGGAGGCTTAGGCGCCTAAAATCCTCTATTAACTAACGGAAACTTATATAGACCCCTAGCGGCTCTTTTAATAAGGTATTATATACTAGAGCTAGACTAATTAAATAGGGCTAAGCGGAAGAGAGATATAGAATACTTAGACTAAGGCCTACCTCTAGAGAAGTCCTTTATACCCTTTAAGTGTAGTAGCCTCGAATTATACCCTATATAATATTATAGTAAGTACTAGAGCCCTACGGATAAGGAAGATAGATAGTCTTAAGATACTAATAGATATAGGTTTAAAGAAGGTTAAAACTCTAATAGGAGGAGATTTATAAGTAAGCTTAAGTATATTTATATTAAATATATAATCTACGTATACCTAAGCCTTATACTACCTAAATAGATATTATACTTACGCGCTACTAGAGGTACTATAATATAATAGTGTCTATTATAATATTTATTATACCTTTATTAAAGTTATAATCTACAATATAAGCCTTTATCTATAATTAAGACCTATATTAGTAGCTAAATAGATACGTAATTAGGTTAGTCTTATTAACTAATAGTAGTTATTATACGGAGCTAGCTTCTAGAGCCGGCGACGCTATATATACTATTTTATAAGTTATATAGCTCCTAGCTAATTAGCTTAAATAAAGGCTAAACCTTATATTAATTATACTAGTATTTCCTATCCTTAAATACCTACGTATAGATATATATTAAGTTAAGCTTAATATTTAGTTATTTATATAAGTCTCTAGCTTTTACCGTGTTAGTTAAAATATCCTTTTTACCTAGAACCCTTCTCTTAACTAATAATTTAGATATCTCTTTATAAGATCCTTAAGTCGAGTATTACCCTAGCTATTAATAAGTAAGAGGAAGATAAGAAAGTAAAGGTTAAGGTATTAACTATCTCTAAGATTTTAGGTACCGGCTAATAATTTTATATCTTAGGAGATTAAGGCTTATCCCTTATATAACCCTACTAGAAGATATTAAAGAATTATTTATATCTTAGTTAAGGAGCTTAAGTCTTAATCTTATTAATTTAAAAATAATCTAATTAATATCCTATATATTAGAGCTAAGTATAATAATATATATAATCTTATTATTAATATACCTTAGGTCCTCCCTAAGCTAACTACTTATTATATAGCTTATAATATAGATCTAATAGAGCTAGATAGCAGCGACGTAATAAGATATAGAATAAAGTATAAAAAGGAAAGGGCGTAAATATAATTAATTAATAATATATAGAATATAGCCTCTTAAGATATTTTTAACCTTACGCCTTATTATAATAGTATTCTAATATAAAAGGGTCTTATTATAAGATTTAAACTTAAGGTAATTCCTAGCCTTATTATTAAAGGTATTAATACTAATAATATCTAAAAATCTCTAAAGGAAGTTAAGGAAGACTTTATATAGGCTACCTACTATCTTTACTTTAACGTAGCGGTAGAATTATAATCTATATCTCTATCTATTCTTAATTTATAAGAGCGTACTTTCTATAACTAGTATTAATATATTATAAGGGTACTAGAAATATTATAGAACTTAGACCTTAATTATAAAACCCTATAGATAATTAAATATAAAGTAGATTTCTTATTATATAAGCTACTCTACCTTACTAATACTAATATTATAATTTAATAGAGGCTTTTAACTTATAACTTCCTAATATTATTACTCTAATTAGCCTTATATCTTTATAGTATTATTTTTAGTATTCTAATAGCTAAGCTAAAGCCTTTTAGTACTTATAATCCCTAGTAATTATAGAAGAACCTCTTAAGGTCTATAGTCTTTATCTATAGTCTAGAGATAGGACGTATAATAATATTATTAATATTATAAATTAATAGGTAGCGCGGGTATCTTAGAAATACCTTACCTATTAAGCTTAAGAGAGTAACCTAGAACTTAGAGATAATATTATAAAGTTAAATTAGATATTATAAGTTATTAGACTTAGATTAATTTAGATTAGTTATTTACTTAGATAGTAGTATTATACTAATAAGAGTAGTACTAAGATAAAGTAAATACTTAATTTTCCCTTAAAGCTAGATATTAATACTTAATTACTCCTTATATAGAGTATTTAATATACTAGCTATATATTAGAAACCCTTTAAATATAGGTTGTAATATATAGAAGTGAAATCTACTATAATTTAATTAATAATTTTTATTATAAATATAGATTTACTAAACTTACTTTAATCTATATTATAATATTAGCCCTCCTGCGGCTCTACTATAATTAAGCTAAGAGGATAGTACTATTAGACCTAGATAGTTTTTATTACTTCCGGCGGCTACTTAAAGAATCCGCTACGCCTAGCTTATAAGTATAAGTAGTCTTAGAGGATATAGCTTAGGCGTTTAACGACGCGCTCCTACTTATATATTACCCTAAGGACTAGGAAATTATAATACTCTTATCTACGGCCCTTTCTTTACCCTAATACTAATCTACGACTATTATAGCTTATTTCACCCTTAGATAAAATCTTAGTAATAAGGATATACTTTTCTATTAAGTTTAATAAGGTTAATACTACTAGGAAGCTAGCGAGCTTTAACTACTAAATAATTTACCTCTAGTACGAAGTACCCTTTATACTAACTAAAGTCTCTAGGATAGTAAATAGCTTCTAGTTAATTAGTAGGAGGTAAGGGTTCGCTAGTAGTAGTTTACATCAGCCTATAAGCCTATTAGTATTAAGATATTATAGCTAATTTATATAGCCGTTAGAAAGGATTATTATATAACCTTATAAGAGAGGTAAAGCTATTTAAAGACTATTAATTAATAGTAGTATAAGCCTAGTAACCCTATTTTATTTCCTTTAAAAGCCTTAGAAAGTAGTAATAGGGTTCCTATTAAATTACTTTTCTATTTAGAATAAGACTTATTATATAACTTTACTAAAAAGAGTAATTATATTAGGATAAAGAAGCTTACTTAGTATACTAAGATTAATATCTAAATACTTTAAGTTAATATAGCTTTTATATATTAATCTTATTAATTATTATTTCCTCTAATTATACGCCTAGGTATTAATTAATATAGAGATTATTCTCTTAGCTTACTTTAAATTAAACTCTTAAAAGTAATACCTTCTACTTCTTAATAAATATAATTTACTTTATATAAGACTTTATAAAACTAGTCTTATATAGCGTCTAAAAAAGAAATATAAGCTTATATAGGTTAATTATAGAGCTATTAGTATATAAGTACCTAGAGGGCTAAATATAACTACTAGGCTACGCCTATCTATATTAAAAGATAATCTGCCAGATCTAGAGTTACTAAAGCTAGATAAGGCTAAAGGAGCGGGCGCTATAAATAACCCTCTTTAACCTTTCCCGCCCTAGCTATTTATAATAAATAAAGCTAATGCTAATACTACTAAGGAGGGCGTTATTACTCCTTAATTAGAGGCTAATATAGCTCTATAACCTAAGCTAGAGGAAGCTAAAGCTAATAGCGCTAAGGGGAACTTAGTTAACTCCTAACCTTTATATACTTTAAAGCTCGAGCCGCCTAAAGATAAATCTATCTAGGAGAATACTACTACCTCTTAGGTACTTTATACTAGGTTACTTACGCTAACATAGACTATAGCTAAGCTAAGTATATCTAGGATATTTAGGTCTATAAAAATAGCGCCCGTTATTAGGGTCCTATAACCTCTAGGGTTTAAGTCTACCTTAGGCGGGAATATTATAGCCCTAATTCCTATGCCTAAGTTAGATTCTTTATTTATTCCCTTATATCTTAAGCTAATAATACTAGAAGATATAAAAACTAAGTCCGCCTTAGATATAATTAAGGTAAACCTAGATTTTAAAGCTAATAGAGGATTAGTAATACTAATATATATAATAATAGGGTAGAAGCTAAAGCTAGAAGTTTATAACTATAAGGAACGCTATTAGGGGATAAAATTTATTATTAATTATAATAATTTTATAGAGTATATAGAACCTAATAAAATCGATGATTTCTTTTACCGTTTTAACTATATAGTATAGCTTAGTAATAGATAAACTATACTATTAATATACTCTTTTAATTAGCCGTTAATTACCCTAGTATTATAAAGCTTATATATACCGGTATTATAAGTTCGCCTAGAAGCTAAAAGTACTTTAATAAAAATATAGTAGCTACTAAGTCCTAGATATAATCGACTTATACTATTATACTACTATAAAAAATATTAGACGCTATCTAATATAGACCTCTAATAGTATATAATTAAGTATTATAACTCCCTTACTAATAATAAGGAGAGACTAGCTAAGCTAGTACCTCTTATTAAAGAAAGACTAACCTATATTATAGTAGCGTAGAATAATTAAGACTTAAAATAGCTAGTAGAGGCTAAGGTATATTTATATTTTCTACTCTTATATACTACGCTAATAGTATACTAGGTGCCGTACTTATAATATAATAATAATAACTACAGGATTTTTATAGTTTATAATATAAACTATCTAGCCTTAAGGAAGGACCCTTTAGAAGAGATTATTAATAGTATAGAGCTCCGCTATTATTATCTTATTAACCTAAGATTACTAGAGCTTTAAGGAAGAACTAAATAGTAGGTAATAGAGGTAGCCCTAGGATAGAGCCTTAAATTAAAACGTTAGAGAGTACTAGATAATATTTTAGATAATATTAATAATAAATAAGCTATTAAAGCTAATTAGGTATTATTAATATATCTAGGCCCTAAGAAGGTATAGTTTAAGGTATAGGATTACCTAGCCGCGACTATCTTTAGAGAAGGCTCTAAAGTAATACCCTAGAAGCGTAAGGAGCGCGTAGGGGAATTACTTTATATAATTAAGGCTATTAGCTATATAGATATATTCGCTACTTAGGATAGAATAATTATTAAAGGGAGAGGTTATATAAAGCTTAATCTATTATTATAAAATATATTAAAGGCGATCTATTAGCTTATAAAATAGACCTAAGTAAGATTATTTAAAGATAAGGTTATATTATATATTAGAAAGTAGATCTTTATTATAAAAAATTTTATAAGACGTGAAGCTACTATTCCTAGGGAAGATAGTAGTAAAGCTCCGGCTAATAGTAGGGGTTATATACTTTTTTAAGTAATTAAACGCTTTCTCCTTAATACTTATCTTAAACTCCTAGAAGCTAAGCGTCTAACTATATATAATAAATATTAGTAATAGTAGTATAATAGTTAGATCTAGGTCTATATATTTAACCTATTTAGTCCTACTATTCTATTACTTATACTAGATAGTTATTATAATAAAGGTAGATAGTCTATCTCTAATAAATAGTATAAGGCTACTAAGCTTAATACTAACTTATATTAATATTAGTATAAGTTTATATAGATAGTATCTTAGGAGCGCGAACCCTTTATTAAAGCTCTATAAAGACTTTAACTAGACTTATTAAGAATAGTTAGTAAGCTAGACTAATAGCTTAAAATTCTTAAAGATAATATAGTAGCCTTACTTAAGTAGGTAAGTATAAAGACTAAGTAGTTATCTAAACTACGCGATAAGCTTACCTTAGTAAACGCCGGAGGTTAATATCTTTTGGTAGGAAACTATAGATAAATAATTCTTATATAATAACTTATTTAGCCTTATTTAAGGACTACTTTAAATTATACTATAGTTAAATCTTTGCTAGTAATATTATATTCTATATATTTTAGTATCCTATCTATTCCCTATTTAATATATAATTTAGATTAGTTTACTAACTACGTCCGCGTATTTTAGAAGATAGTTATAGATAACTTATTCTATAACTAGGTAGTAGGTTATAGTAATTTAATAGTAACTTATAGGCTTAATCTTTTTTCGTATAGTAGTAGTATTAAGCCGGTGTATTTAATTCTTATAATAGTATACCTTAAATAGGAAATCCTTTAGGATTAAGTTAGTTAAGTAGATAATATACCTAATTATTCCCGCGTAAATATAATTACGGCGTAATATAGCATTAATCTATATAGCTATTTAAAGGTAGTTTTAGCTTTAATAAGGGCGAGGAATCTAGCTAAGAGAAAATATAATCTTTATTAGGAGTACTATCTATCATTCTATCTTTATAATAGAATTACTTAGGATCTACGTATAGTTAGACGTCGTAATAGAGTATAAAATAAAGACTTCTAGTATAGCGCGCGAATATAAAATAATTATTTAATTATACTAGGTAAGATATATTTATATTATAAGGGCTATAAGAATAGTAGAAACTATCTTATACTTTAAACTAGTAAGCTCTTATAATATTATCTATATTTAGGGGACGCGTTTATCTTCTTAGCGTAGTAGCGCTACTAATAATAGATCTATTAGGATTAACTACTATTTAGCCGTAGCTTAGCTAGTATATAAGATAGGACGTAGATACTACTAGAGTATAAATATAGTTTAAGTGCGGTAATAAGTTAATAAGTTATATAAAATTTAAAACCTTTAGATTAGTAGACTTTATATAGGAAGTATTATAAAACTAGATACTCTTACTACTTCTAATCCTTAATAGCTACCTATAAAGCCGGCCCTACTATTACTAATATTTATAGTACTAATAGAAACTACTAGCTATTACTAGTAATAACTTAAGTAGTTTTCTAAGATCTAGTAAAACTATATATTTATTTAATAGGATAGATTAGAAGCTATAAACGTGGATTATAGGGGTATATATAGTTATAGAAATTTAAGGTAATAGTCGCTATATATTATAGCCCGTACCTAGTAATACTATAAGTATATATAGGAAGCTATACCTTAGGGGATATTATAATAGCCCGAAGGTATCTTAAGTCTATATCTCGCTATAAAGACTCTATATACTAGGGCCTTATTATACCTATAATCCTACCTAAAGTAGCTAATATCTAGCTATTCTTACTCTCCTAATAGACGAGATATCTAAAAAGATATAAAATTAATTATTAGGCCCCTATTTATAAAGGTAAAGTTATCTTTATAGTAGAGAGTTAATACGGGGTAAGGTTTAATTAGGTAATTAAGTCCTAGAAAAATAGATATATTAAGTCCTAAAGAAACCTAATAGTAAGAACTATAATTAATAGCCTAGAAATTAAACTAATAAGGATTAGTAGAGTAAATTACCCTAACTAAAGATTATTATTAATCCCTTCTCCTAGGATAGGATATTAATAAGGTAATATAGCTAGCGTTAATAGAAGTAAAAGTTATATAGAATATCTATATCTAGAATATATAAGCTTTAAGGATACTAATAAATATTATTTTAACCTAGGAATATTAACTCTTATAGTTAGGAATTCTAGAGTACTCTATATCTTTATACCTCTATAATTAGCTTCTATATATTCTTATACTTAAATCTTATATCTATAATAGGCTCTTCAGGTATAGTAGCTAGAAAGATTACTTTCCTTAAAAATATATAGAGCTAGATTATTATACCTCCTCTAAGATTAATATATCTCTATTAATAAGTATAAACGCGCTAGCTTAAAGATTTAAGTCTACTATAGATTTAATATTAGAAATTAGGTTTAGCCTAGAGATATTTAATTATAATAGTATAATAAATTAGATATAACTATAATTAACCTCTAAGGGGAAAGATTAGATAGTACTCTACCCTAATACTAGTATATAATAACCAAATATATATAGTAATAGTCCTACTTACTATATTTCCTTTAAAGATATAAAATTACTAAAGCGGTAAGTATTAATCTATCTAGTACTCTATTAGTAGTATTTAGGTAATACTAGTAATATCGCCGCTTTAGATAATATAGTTATAAGGAATAGGGGTATAACGTCTACTTATAAGTAATTACCCTACCGACTTAGGGCCTTAAAGTAGAGCTATCTAGTAACTATAAAGGAGCGGATAATAGAGCTTATATAAATAAATAGCTATCTACTCTAGGAGCTAGCCTACTATAAAGATACTAGAGCTATAGATATTAAATTATACGCGAAGGTTATTAAACTATATAAATTACTAGAAGATACGCTAAAAGAATAATCTTAAAAGCGAGTAGGCGTTAAACAGGCTCTTCTAAATTACTAGGGTATTAATTTTAGTAATAGAAATATTAAAAATAGTATTTTTTAAGCGCTAGGACTATTACTAGGGCTAGCGCTAAAGCTAAGCCTTAGCTTTATAAAGTTTAGATTAAGATTAATCTTACTAGGGATAATATATTATAAATATATAAATATTTACTATACTATTCTAAGACGTGAAACGCCTATAAAATAACCCCTATATTAGGTACGGAGGAGGCCTAGTTATAAGGATAAGATAGGTAGGGCTAGTAAACTACCTAGAGTCTTACTTAGGACCTCGCTAATATTAAGTACCTTAAAAAGTTATATCTAGTATCCTCTCTAAAATTACTACTAATATTAGATATAACTTTTTTTACTAAGTAGGGATTAGAATTAGAGACCAGCTCTAACGCGCTATACTAAATTAAAGCGGGGTACCTAATTTAGAGTAGGGTACCTAAGTTAGAGTAGAGAGCTAAAACTAGAGTAGGGCGTTAGAATTAGAGTAGAGCGCTAGAACTAGAATAGGGTAATAGAAAATAAAGTATTAAGCTACTCTCTAACTCTAATATAATAGCGTATACTAGTACGTAACTTAAATAGATCTAGTAGATTATTTATCTATAATACTAAGATTAATAGAAGGTTCTAATTCTATAATATTATAATTAGCACTTATAAGCTAATTTATAAATTTACCTTAATTTATAAATTTATATACTTACCTCCTAATTTACTATATTTATATTTTTCTTATAAATTCCTTAGTAAAGTTATCTAGATTTATATTTTAAAGTTTATTTAGGAACTTATAATAGAAGAAGCTCTTTACTAATATATAACTAATAAAATTATAGATTAGTAGGTTCTAATTACCGCTTATAAATTAATACCTCGCCTTTAGGAGTAAATCTAGTCTATAATATATACCTACCGCGAGATAGTAAATTAATAAAGCCTAGATATTATTATATCTAGAGAGACTCTTTAGGCGCTTAGGGACGCGATTAAGGATTACTAGAGGTAAATCTATAGAGACTCCGGTAAGATAGCTTATTTACTTAGATATATATTAATATTTTAGATATTCTTATAATATAAGCTACTAGAAGATTATATAGGGATACCTTATATAGTTAATAAGAATATTCTTTACTTAGGCTAATATTAGGGTGAACTAAATAATTATAAATAAGCTACTTATAAACTTAATACTTAGATCTATAATCTTAATAATATCTATTAGTAGCGTACTACCTTTATTCTTAATAAACTTATACTTAATTAAACTTATATTAAAAGTAAGATATATACTACTTTAGTAAGAGATAGATAACTAGGTAGTAATATCTAACTATTAATTAAATATTATAACTAGGAAGTTTTAGCGGTAGTATTAAGGAAAGGTTAACTTCTTATAATAGAGCTATTCTTAAAAGGTAATAGTATAAAGAGGAAAATCTAGTATAGTATAAGCTAAATCTAAAAGAAATACTTTCGCGAGCTTAATAATCTATTAAGGTTTATAATTAATAAATATACTAGTAAACTACCTATTAAGTTATTAAGCCCTAAAATTATAGAATTAGCCTTAAACTATCTTACTCTAGTACCTCCTCCGTACTTTAACCTATATTAGGGAGAGGAAGGCTTATACGCTTTAGAAGAGACGGGTTAAGAGAAAGCCTATAAACGAGACGAACTAAGTTTAATAAATATAGCTATCTAAAAGATTCAGCGTCTTCTTTAAGCTCTTTAGCCGCCTATTAAGTATACTTTATAAACGCGGGGATTTATTTTAGGGGCCTTTAAAGATATTATATTAATTATAATAGTTATAGAATAATAGAGGTTATACGAGACTATTCTATATATAAGCTATAGATATATATAGCTATACGGGCTACCCCACCGACTTAGTACCTAAACTCCGTCAGCCTAGTATAGTATTACTATTAAAACTACTCCTAAGCCCCTTTATCTTATCCCCTCTTTCTAAGATCTAAAGGGGATATTTACCTTAAGGTAGGTCTACTTTCTATCTCCTTATTATATAAAGTCTCTAACCTACTTTAGGGATTTATCTTAAATCGCTTAGGAGCTTAATTTAAAGTATTAGTTATATATTCTAGTTCTCCCTTTAATAGTTCTATCTCTACCCTTAATATATTTAATTTATTCCTCTTACTTTCTAGATCTACTCCTATATTAGTCTACTCGTATTATATAGTACTAAGGCCTATATTCTCTAGTAGAATAATACTAGGGCTTCTAGTATAGGTGACTTTAAGCTTATTTAAGAAACCGCTTAAGACTTAGATAGTAGTATATTTATAGTCTAGGCATTTCTCTATATCCTAGTAAAGAGTATACTCTTTAGCCTTATAGTTACGGTTAACGCGTTAAGTAGGATATAATTTATTATTAAGAATAGTATTCTAATTATATAGTATCTTATCTCCTCGACCTTACTTATAGTCTAGATACTATTTATTACTCTATATCCCTATTAATATAGATTACTTTAGCTAGGGAAGGGCTTTATACCACCATAAACTCTTAAGCTTTTAAAAGGGATAGAATACCTTCTAATAGTATTATTCTATTAGATATAGAGGAAGAGTAGATATAGTTTAAGATATCTATTACTATCTATTACTTTAGTATAGATCCTATACTTTCTACTACTATTTAATAGTATCTCTAAGGAAAGTAGTATATATATTAGTTTTCTGCGGTTTAACGTAGATATAATTATGATAGAAATAAGGTTAGGATCTAGAAATCTAAGATATCTTACCTTTTATAATATATTATATATAGAGTAAGTATAAGACTTTAATTTTAGGGGTTAGGTACTCCTAGTAGCTAATAATCTAATATAACCGCTAATCTTTCTAGGGCTAATAACTAAAGTTTAAGAAGTGATACCTATAATCTATAGTAATTACTACCTATAAGTTATATAGAAGGATCTCGTTTAGAGTAGTATTAACCTAGTAGCGCGCTAATATTCCTTACTATATTTAATATAATAGTTATATACTAAGCGCTAACTTCTTCTATTAGCGAGAATATAATTTTATCCCTAGGGTGCTATACTAATATATACTAGACTAGTTAGGATAGAGTATATATAGTAAGGCTAAGCTTACCCCTATTAATTACTATTACTACTTAAAGAAAGTGAACGCTATATAAAAGGTTTTATAATAGATACTAGGCTTTAAGATATTACCTTTACTCTAGTATACTTTCCTAAGGTAACTCTATATATCCCCGTTTCTAAAGTAAATAATAGACTTCTAAAAGTCCCCTCCTTAAATTAGGTACCTTCTAAATTAATTCTTAACGCTTTATTAGGGTATCTTTAGTATAAGTATAAGTATCCTAAACTCTCTTCTATCTATAATCCTTTAAAATAACTCTTAAGGCTACTCTATAACGCTTTACCTATTATAATTAGCGGGTATTTATAAATTAGATCTCCTTAGTAATTACCTCCCTTTTACTATCTACTAGCTTATATAATAGTAGTAGTAGTTATAGACTATTATAAAGCGTTTCCTTTAATATTAAATTATTTATAAATTTATCGCTACCTAGACTTAAAAGGAATAGATCTTAGAATCTATTAATAGCTTAGAGGGAATACCTTTAAATAAGGAATAGGGTTTTAAGTAAATTATAAACCTAAGGAAGATTAGCGATTTTATATTTATAAAGAAGTAGTAAAGACTTTATAATTAGACGTAATAAGCTAATTCCTCTACTATTTATTATAACCTATTAAATATATTTATAAATTTTCCTTATAAAGTAATCTTAAAGCTAATAGAGGTTAAGTAACTAGGCTAGGATATAGATAGGTAGATAGCCTCTAAGAAGTTAGCTATTTTCCTCCTTATATTCGCCGTAGTATAGAAAATCTACTATAATAGCGATATTATAAGAGGACTAGTTAGGTAGTATAAGAGCGTATAAATTAAAGTTAGTAGGGAATTTATATATATAGAGTATACTAGCTATTAATATATTATCTAAGGTAAGCCTAACCTTAGTTAATATTATTATAAGTATTATATAGTATAGTTAATAGCCTTTATATTCTCTACTAAGAATTATAAGGTCTAGGTAATACCCTTCCTTAAACTATTTATAGATATTATAAGTAACTATAGTTAGTAGTTCTAGAAGTAATATACTTTATAAATACTTTAAGGACCTCTTATAAGTACTAGACTACTATTTTATTATATTATACTAGAATCTCTAGAATTAATTATTAGGAGAAGCTTAGGACTATACTAATTTAAGGGAAAGGTAGTAGCTATTACCTAGTATAGTATAGTAAGGCGGTACGTACTAAGAGCTACTAGTAACTTTTAGCCGCTATTATTCTACCTATAATTAGGGCCGTACCTAGTATAAGAAATCTATCTAACCTATTAAGCCGGCCTTATTTATTATAGGTAGAACCTAAGTTAAAAAGGTAAGTTAAGGTAATTAAGGTTAAAAGGTCCCTTTACTAATATTAGTAGTAAACGGATTAAGTATTACTATTAATAGAATTAGAACTCTACTACCTCTTAAGTTTAAGCTAATAAGAAGGAAAAGTATTTAGAGGGTAGGGAGAGTTAGACTTATCCTTACTTAAGCCTAAGGTTTATCTATTACTTATATAATATAGAGGATAATACCTATAATATAGAAGTTAAAGACTATATAATTAATATTAATAATATTCTATTCCCTACTTTAACTTAGGTAATCCTAGTAGATACTATACTTATTAGTACTTAACTTAAAGCCTATAAAGAGAGTAAAGAAAGTATCTATATCTTTACTAAACTATTAATTAAATCTAGTAAGATTTTAGCTAAAATACTTATAAAGGTAATAGATATAGTCTTTAAATAACTTTAAGAATCTCTTTTTAAGGAATATATACTATAGTAATAGAAAGCCGATTATTACTCTAGACTGAAATATAATTATAGACCTAAAATTAAAGATAAAGAATAGTATTTTAAAAGGATATAATAACTAATAAGTAAATATAGCGAAAGTAACTATAATTAATTTAAAAGAGATAACTTTATAAAATATAGAGAGGTATAAGACCTTATAATAGATATAAATATATTCTAATATAAATAGCTTAGGTCTTTATTAAAGATTTCTAACTTAAGGCTTATATTAATATATAATAAAAGCCTTAAGGCGATAATATTAAGAGGAAAATAGTTACTTATATTAAATTACTATCACCTAGCTTCTATATATAACTTACTATATATAGATTAAGTAGACTACTACCTATCTCTACCTTTATATTATATTTAATTAACTCCACTATATTTAAAGAGCTAGATTTAGTAGAAAAGGGTTAATTCGCGGTAGCGCTAGAGGTATTATAGATTAGACTAAGATAGAAGAAGAATTAAGTAATATTATTATCCTAAATATAGTTATAACTTATAATATTAGTCTTAGTAAAGATTATATTATAAATGCGAGAAAGTATTATATAATTAATATATTAGTTAATATTTAGAATATCCCTTATTATACCTTAAACCTATATAATACGCGATTCCTCCTAAACTTATACCCCTTATAGATTATAATTAACTCCTTAACTCCTATCTTATATCCTACTTAGGTTCTAGTTGTCTTAGTAGAGCCCCTAAAATAATTACCTTACTTTAAATAATGTTATTTAGGATTTAGTAGGCTTAGTATAAAATCTATACTATAATATACTAAGGAAGTATAAAAGAGAACTTATAATTTAAGGTATACCTTACTCTATCCTTAGAAGGAGTACTACTTATACTTAGTATATATTAATATACTATCTTTATAACGCTACTACCTTAAACTTAATATTAGATCTAAAGTCCTAAAATAGCTATTACTATTAAAGGTAGCCTACTAAGTACTTTTTATAATATATTTATATATTATATTCGCCTCTATTTCTAGCTTTATATTAATTATTATAATATATAAATTCTAAACCTCTATATTCCTTTAGCTACTAGTAAGTAATATATTTTAAATAAATAATACTTTAGTCCTTTCTAATTCTACTTACTAGCTAGCTAGCTTTAAGTCTTAACTTTACCCTTAGCGTAAATAATACTATTATAGGGTAAGTAGTTATAAAGCTAGATAATATCTTACTAATTTGTATAAATAGTAAGAATATAGAGTCTATCCCTAAAAGACGAGATTCCTTAGATAGTTAATCTTTAATTAATATAGCTATAACTTCTAGCTTAACTATAATAACCTTAGTAATAACCTTAGTAATAACCTTAGTAATAACCTTAGTAATAACCTTAGTAATAACCTTAGTAATAACCTTAGTAATAACCTTAGTAATAACCTTAGTAATAACCTTAGTAATAAGCCTTGGTAATAAGCCTTGGTAATAAGCCTAGTAATAAGCCTAGTAATAAGCCTAGTAATAAGCCTAGTAATAAGCTTAGTAATAAGCTTAGTAAGGTCTTATACTATATCTCTTATAGGGATTATATAATAGTTTATTATTCTAATAATATCTAATAATACTTAAGCGTATTAGTTTAATAATATATATAAGATCAAGATATATAGAAAAATCTATAGCATTTATACTAGTATAGACTTCCCCTAGCTTAGTACCCCTAGGGTTATAGATATAGATTACTAGAATTAGACTGATTTCTTATCATATCTTTAATAATGCGCTATATTAGATATTAGTAATAAGGGTAACTTAACTACCTTTATAGGATATACCGGCGTTTTATAGGTTAATAACTAGTATTTCCTGAAATTAGGCCTTTATTTAGATTCTTTAGCACCTTCTTATAATCTTAATATAACCTCTATAATCTTATACTTTATAGGTTAAAGAGGATAGATAATAGGGTAGTTATATTAACTCGCTAATTATACTTAGTAGAAGTATATCCTATCTAGAGTAATTTTATAAACCTATAGTAGACTTATATAAATAGCCTATTCTAATATTTATCTTTTATAGTTAGCTAGTATAAGTTAAATCTTAACTAATAACCCCTAAATAGTTATATAAGCTAGGACGGGTTAACTACTTAATAAAAGGTACTTATAGGAATTTTAAATCTTAAAGTACCTTATATAAAGCTACTACCCCTAACTATATAGCTTTATATATAACTTTTTATTAATTATAAAGCTATAGCTTAAGTACTTAATATAGCTATAAGCTTATAAATATTAAAGTAAGTCCGTAGGTAATAAATTTACTCTTTATTAATAGTAAAAACCCTCTTTTATTTTAATACTAATCTTAGACTAGACTTTAATAGGGAGCTAAGATAGATAAGCTTTACTCTTTATTATTATAATACCTTTTTCTATCTAAGATTTATTTAAGGCCTTAAGCTATATATACTTTAACTAATAATTTTATAGGAGTAGGGGAAAGGTAGCTAAATATTAGATTAATCTCTATCTACGCTATATACTTTATAAGGTTATAGCCTACCCGCCTTACTATAGTACGCGGGGATATAGTATTATAGTGAGTAGATAATAGCTTAAAGCCTACGCTTATATAAAGGTAGTAATAGTAGTAGAGCTCTTCTTCTATCTAGCTATATTCCTATAGGTTATTTTTTTAGCTACTATATAGGTACTTAATAGAGAGTCCTAATATAATATAAGATTTAGGTACTATTAAGATTACTTATATTAGCTATATTATCTAGAGGATATATATAGGCCGCTCCCTTATAAATAGTAAAAAATAGTAGGGCGGGTCTTTTAGGGCCTTACTAGACTAGGTTTAAGTAGACTAGACCTTTAACTTAATTAGGATACGGAATTCCTAATTAATTAAATAGCTTGATATTATAGCCTAATACTAGTATTCTACTAGAAGAGTATATAATAGGTATAAAGTAGCTATTAATATAGCTAATATTAATATTAAGTAGACCCGTAAAGCTCCCTTTAATCTTACTTCCTAATAGGTTAAGATTTAGTCCTATTTATATTCTCCCTACCTATTAAGTTAGGAAGGTATACTAAGTAAGAGCGTTATTAGGGAGCGTAGTTACTAAAGGATTACCTACTAGAGATATACTACTAATATTTAAATTAAAAGAGATAGATAGTTACTTACTATATATATTAGTTATTAAAATAGTTAGAGTAGTAGATATAATCCTAGTACTCTAGGCTACTAGAGCGCTTATTACTAGTATAGTACTTTAAGCTAGGACGGTACTCTTAAGTATAATAGTTATAGTAGTTATAGTAGTATTCCCTATTCTAAAAGTACTTAGAAAGGAGGTACTACTTAATACTAGGACGGAAATAGTACTTATAAGAGTAACTATTATTAATAAGAGCCCTAATTATAAAGTACTTAAAGCTAAGGTAGAGGCTAAAGAAGCTAGGGTAGATATTATACTTATAGTACTATAAGTAACTCTACTTATAGAAGGGAAATTACTTAAAGCTTAAATATTTAAATTCCCCTACTCCTTAATAGTAACTATACTCCTAAGTATAACTATATTAATAAGGGGTAATAGGTAGTTATATAGAGTTACGGCTACTAGAGCCGCGAATAACTAAATCGCGATCTAATAGGAAGTATTTATTTTAACTTAGGGATTAACTAGAAAATAACTTAGAGAAAAAATATAGTTAGATAAATAAGCCCTTTTATACTTAATTAACCTAAATTAGATATTTATTTAAATCTATTATAAGATACCTATATCTAACTTTTTAGTAGGAAAGTAGGAGAAAATAAGGATCTAGCCTTTCTAGATAAAGTGAAGACTACTAAATCCTTAGCTATATTAAGTAGAAAATTTATAGAAGAACTAGATTACTAAACTCCTATACTAAAGATTATAGCTTATAATAGTAATAGGATAAGATAAATAATACTATAAAAATAGACTAGTAGATACCTTAATATAAAGAATCTTTACCTTTATTCCCCTCTTTTTAACTCTATAATAATTATAGCTTATTAAGATAGTTACTATCTATCTAAGACTAACTCTATTAAATAAGGTATTACTTATAAGGTCTCCCTTAGCCTTATTATATATCCCTTTTTATTAATAATTTCTCCCTCTTAACTCTACTACTTATAGATAATAGCCTTATAAGGAGATAATAGTAAGCTTAACTAACTACCTACTCTAGCCTTTTAATACTTTAGGGTATAGGTAGGCACGTAGTTATTAGAATCTTTATCTAAGCTTAATAATAAAGTAAAATAGAAGCATTTATAATAATATTTTATAGATTACTTCTTATTAATAGTAGACTATATATATTACTTTAAATTAATTTATAAGAGAGGATTACTATCTCTACTACTATTAATATCCTTATCCCTTCTATCTTTTACTCCTCTTTTATATAATAATACTTTAGTTTTAAAGGAGGAACGTCTAATTAGGATTTTAATTAGTATTTAGAGTTATAATTAAAGGGTTTAGAGTCCTACTTATATTCTAAGTTTATTATAGCTACTCTATAATTATAAGTCTAAAGCTATAACTAGGGTCCTACTTAGGTTCTAGGATAGATTAAGGGTATTTATCTACTATAAGCTATTAATATAAATTTTTAAAATCTAGAGTCCTACTCTTACCTTTCCTATTATATAGGATTATAGGTTTTACTAGTATCCTATTAAGGGTAAAGCGTTCCTCCTAAAAATTAGCGACGCTATTATTAAGCTTATTTAAGTAGTCTATAAGTTATAAGTATAAATTAGAGGTAATTTAAGTAGAAGAACTTACCTATAATATCTATATTACTCTTTAAATTAAGCGTCTATAGGAAGAAAGGATTAATAACCCCTCCTAGCGGCGAGCTAATTATATTAAAAATTTTAGCCGGCTTAGTAGTAGGATTTCTATTTTAAAGAGGAGTATAACTATTACTATTATAAATAAAGGTTAGGGTAGAAGTAGATAGAGTTAAGTGCCTTTCTTTAGGTATTATAGCTACCTTAATAGGCGATTAGTAGAATTAAATAGATTCTATATTAATAAAGGCTATAGCGTATATTATAGGAATAAGGGCGTAAGGAGGCTATTATATATATTAAGTACCTTATTATACCTCCCTTAAATTAAGGCTAAGGCGTATCTTCCTACTTTTATATATATCCCTACCGATCTCTAACCTAAATATATAGCCTCCTAGCGAGAAAACTTATATCTAGTTAGATAGGGTATAATATATCCTAGCGCTCTCTTATTATACCGCGTAGAAGGGCATTATCTATTAAGTTATGTTAGCTAGACCTAAGCTAATCTTTAAGTTAAGTATATCCGCGAGGCTACTATTATAAGACCTTAAGCCTAAAGAGGAGATTAGAGTCTTACTATTATATTACTAGACTAACGCTATTTAGATCCTTTTATATAGTAAGGTATATACGTAGGAAGTAACTAGTAATTAAGCTACGCTAGCTAGCTAACTTTATACTTAAGCTAGGTACTAGTTAAGATATTTACTACCTTATAGCCCTCTTATTAATATTATTTAAGGCTTATATTAGCTAAGTACTAGTAAAACTACTAAATCTTATAAAGATAGGTATCTAGGCTTTAAGCTCCTCCTAAGTAAGAAAAACCTCCGTAGGGCTATTTTAGCGTAGTAAGGTAGACTTAATCTATAACCGCTTAGACCTTAAAGCTTATTATAGAATAACTACTAAGTTTTATAAGTATATAGATAAGTAGTATAAGGGCTTAAGTAGATAATTTACTTAGTTATATAATAATTTAATATAGACGTAGGCTTTAGCTTAGTTTAGGGACTTCCTCTATTTAAGCTGAACCCTAGGGATATAGTAGAGTAAATAGGACTAGGATAAATATTATAAAAGGACTAAGGGCGGGTAGGTATTAATTAATAGGAAGGATATAGCCTAGATTTAGGTAGGCGCCTAGCTAAGGGGTATAACTAGTAATTAGGAGTTTAGATAAATAAGGGAAGGAAAATATAAGAAGAGTTAGAAATAGTAAGAGGTATATATTCTTTATATCTTAAGTAAAAGTGGCGGGTCGGCTAATACTAGAGCTTTACCTAAATTAGGTGCGCTAAACCCTAAACACTCCGCCCTTACCTAGGAACGGAAATAGCTACCCTTTCACCGTCTCCTCGTTTATATATATAATATCTTTTATATTTTATTTATAAAGTTATATAAAGGTAATAATAAGAGTATTATAAAAATAATATAAATATATAAAAAGTTAAAGCTATTTTTAATTATAAAATGTTTTATAATAAACCTTAATATTTAATAAAATAAAAGGGTTAGTCTTATAATTATAATTAATAATTATATAAGTAAAACTTAGTTAATATATTAAATATATTAAAAAGATTTAAATAAAATTACTTTAAAATATAAAGTTTATATTATATAAGAGGGGAATAATTTTTATTATTATTAATAAAAAAGAAAAGATACTTAATATAATTAAATTATTAAGGGTATTATATTAAAGGACTATTATATTATATTAATAGTAGTACTAGGACTATTACTATTATTATTACTATTAATAGGATCCTCCTCTTTATCCTTATCTTTATTTTTTATAATAGAAGGGACGCGCTCTTATAATATATTAATAAGGCTTTAATAAGGCCTTAAAAGGAGAGATAGAGTAGTATATATATATTAATAGAGGATATTAAGAATACTATTAAGGGTATTTATAATATAGTTAGTACTAGTAGGGTCTATCCTAGCTAAGGTAGTAGTTAGGGCCCCCCTAGTTATAAGCTCCTAGGGGTAATTAGCTACTTATTATTACTAGCTAAATAATACTTTTTTATATTTCTCCCTATTAGCTTTATACTATAATTACCCTATGGAGCTATATTATTTTAGCTTCTAGATTTTATATATAAAGTATATATATTTTAAATAAATTTTAATAATAATTTATATTTTAATATAAATAAAGTTATAAAGAATTCTAATATTCTTATATATATTCTTTCTTTAATATATTAATAATATTAACTTAAAAAAAATTACTTTTTAATTTTTTTTTATTAAAGAAAGGATATAATATAAATATATTAATTATTAAAATATTAATAAAATTACTTTAAATTAAAAATAACTTAAAAAATATTAAATTAAGTCTTATAAATAGTTAATTAAATTATATAAAATTTACTAAGCCTTAATTAAATAAATTACTTTAAAATGTATAATAGTAATCCTTTTAAGTATACTTAGAAAACTTTAAAAGGTTATAAATATATTAAAGTTAAGCTAAAGGAGAAATAAGTTAAGTTATAAAGAAAGTAGATTAAAGTAAAATATAAGGCTTAATAATCTAAAAATAGCTTATTAAATAAAAAAAATTATAATTTATAAGCTATTTAAAGTATATAATCTAACTTTTTCAAGATAGAAAGCTTATAATTAAAGAATATATCTATATCCTAGAAATATTACTTAGCTAGTAATAACGAGTAGCTAATTACCCCTAGGAGCTTGCGACTAGGGGGCCCCTAATTAGTAGTAGAGGGAGTAGAGGTATAATAGAGGTAGTAGTAGTATTAATAAATAAGCCTATTAAAGGTTTATTAAAATCTAATAAATTAAAGAAAATTAAAACTAATATTAAAGGTAGCTATAATATTAGAAGCTTATAAGAGGTATAAATAAGAGTAATAAATAGAGGTAGAGATTTTTTATTTATATTTTATATTAAGGTTCTTATAATAGCTATATCTTATTAAGCTAAGAGAGGTATATATATAAAATAGGCTATTAAAAAGGTAAGTAAAGCTTTAATTAAAAATATTAGACTTATAAATCTTTACTTTAATATATAATATATTAGAGGTATATTATATAAAATAATATAAAAATAGGTTATAAATAATTTAATAAAGGAGGTTAAATATTATTATAAAGGGGGATAATAAAAGCCTTCTTTAATTAGTAAAAGATAAATTAATTATTAAAAGGATACTTATAAAAAAATTATTTAAAGTATAAAAAAATATTATAAAGTAAGAGGAGGATAATAATATAAATAAAAATTTAAAAAGGACTTAGTATAATTAATAAAAGATAAAGATATTATAATTAAAAAAAGGGTATTAAAATTATTTTAAAAAGGTATACTTTAAATACTTAATAAACTCTAAATAGTAATAATTTTTTATTTACTTTAAAGTATTAAGACTTCTAACTACTTTTATAATAAATTAATAAAGGATAATAAAAAGTATAATAGGAATATATTATAATGTAAATATTATATATAAGAGTATTATTTATAATTATTATAATTTAATAAAATTATAATTCTTAAAGGGTTAGCTTAAGGGGCTTTATAATTAATTATATTACTATACTCTTATTAAAGCTATATTCTATTATAAAGGGAGTACTATTAATAGATTATAACCTTCTATACCTTTAAAGTCTAAGAGCCTAGATAGAAAGATAATTATAAAGATTAGTTAAGAATATAATACTACTATTAATATAATATTTATAGTATATAATAGTACTATACTACCCCTTTACCTATAATATATAAAGGGAGGAATTTAATATAGCTGCTTTATACGTTTCACTTAGTAATAGTGGAATAACTTCCGCCTCCTTAATACTTTATCTTTCTTAATAGCCTTAATAGCTTCCTTAATTAATTAATCTATATAAATTAGAAATATCCCTGTTAATATAGTAGTAATACTATATAAAAGGCTTTATAATACTAATTAATTATCTTAAATTATTAAAAATATTAAAGCTACCCTTATAATACTAATAATTCCTAAAGCCCTCTAGTAGAATAGAGAAGCCTATTTCTTTATAACTAATCTATCTCTATTTATTACTATCTATTATAATAGTAATAAGCCCTAATAGTATACTCTTCTACTATACTTAGGTATATAATCTTATACTACTTTAGCTTACTATTAAAGGCTTTAGTAGCCTCTTTTATTAAATTCTAAAGCCGTTATAGTAGCTTAACTACTACTACCCCTTAATTATTATCTTATTATATTAGTAAATTAAATCTATAAGTTTATCTAGGATACCGGTAAAGTATATATTTATAAGGTACCGGAGACTATTAGGTATTATATTAACTATATTATTACCTATTATAAGTATCCCCTATAACTAGGGATCCCTAAGTTAAGTAATTAATATACTGCCTTAGTAGAACTATCCTTTTATCTATTTAATTAAGCTACTAATAGCCCTACCTTTTAAAAAGTAGTTTTATTATTATTAAGAGTACTAAGTATTATTAAAATCTCTTATAACTTCTATTATATATTATAAAGTATTAGCTGTTATTAATAGGGGGAACTTCTAAGAAGTCTCTATTAGTAAAAATACCTACCGCTATATCTACTACTTTCGCCCTATCTAACTTAGAGTTACTTATAAGAATACCCCTAATAACCCTAAGTCTTATACCTCTAAATCTTAGTACTAATCCTATAACTTATAAGACTTCTATCAAAGAAGCTATATATAAATAGCCTATTAGACTAATATAATATCTAGCTATAAGTAAGAATATAGGCTTTACTAAGGCTTAGTATACTAAGTTATAAAATATATATATTAGTATTATACTACTAGCCCTACTACTAGCGCTAGGACCTATAAATCCTAGTATACCTCCTAGAGTACCTTATAATAATAGTACTCCCCGCTTTAATCTTAATAATATTAGATATTTTAATCCCTTCTATAATAATTAATCTATAACTACCACCTCTAATATTAAATATACTAGTAAGACTACCTATTTCCGCGACGTTTATATATTTATAGACCGTATTAAGGACGTTATTTAAGTAAGGGGTAATACTATTATCTACACGAACCTTTAACTATATCTCCGTAGAACTACCTAGGGATAGTATACTACTAAGCTTAGAGAAGGTAATAAACGTCTTATTACTTATAGTATTAATAAATAGTATTATCTATTAATATAACGGTAGAAGGCCCAACGCTATATTAGTATAGGCATGCTAATCTATAAGAAGTACACTATATAAGATCCTTCCCGATAGAGAGAGCCTTAGGAGTACTCTTAAACTATTATAAGAGTAGCTAAGGATTTAGAGATTAGGGTAATAAAGGATTATATTCTTCTTATCTAGCATAGTCTTAATATAGAATTCCAGCGCGATATTCCTAAACCTAGTAAGAATACTAACTATAACGAGTTCCTTACCTTATTAGACCGTAGGAAGTATTAATAGTAAAACTATACCTCTTAATATTTAAAATCGTCTTAGTAAAAATAGCATAGTAGGTATTAATCTCTATTTTAACCTTTTTAGTCTTAATTTTAGTCTTAATCGCGATAGCCTTCCTAGTAGTTACTACCTTTTTAACCGTAGTCACGAACTAATAATAATACTTACTATAATAATTAGTACTAGAAGCCTCTACTAGGCTATTAACCCTACTAAGGCTATTAATAAGGCAATTAGGGCGTAAACGTCTATACCCTTCTAGCATAGCCTATAAGACTTTAAATAACGGTACTAGCTCTATTAAACGGGTCTAATTCCTTTAATAGGGCACCTTAATAAGGTCCTCAATATTAAGGGAATTAAAACCAGAACTAGAATTAAGGAAATCGCTTTCCCTTTAGACTATAAGGGGAACAATAGCGATAGGCTCCAAGACCTCTATAGGTCTACTAGGCTAGTACTAAGGAAGCCTTTAAGAGATAGCCCTCTTAAAGCCCTTAAGGTTATAATTAGGAAGGACCACACTAAGATTTCACTTATAAGCCCTCTAATTTTCACTAGGAAGGTTCTTATAAACCATCCTAGGAAGAAACCTTATAATATTATTAAGTATTAGTAATAGAAGACGTCGAGGTAGATAATAGCTATAACCTTAGAAACTATTTCTCTATAACTAGTCCTTTCTTAGGTTATAAATATTATTATTACTATCTAAGATTCCTATTAAAGAATAAACTCTTTAATTACCTTTATAATTAATACTAGAAGGCTACCTTATTAAAGCCTTTTATAATTATTTTAAATCCTTTTATAATTAATCTACTAGCTACTAATACTTTAATAAATACTAACTTAGTAAATTATTCCATAAAGGACTCTATTATAATTATTTTATTAATAGTAGCTATATAAGGGATAGGCTATACTTTTAAAAACTATTACTATACTATTATAGCTATTAAGTAGACTATTAATAATAAAGATATTAAAGTCTATTTTAATTTAAGATATTTAATATTAATTATAAACATAACTTTTATTTCTACTATTATAGAAATTAGAACTATACCCTCTAGTATCCCTATTAAGGGCCTTAGTTCTAAAATTTCTTATTTTAATAAATTTACTATTATAGCTTTCTTTCCTTATAATTTAATTAATAAAAAGCCTATAATTATATATATTACTAGAGAAATTTATATAATTAATAATTTAAAAGTTAAAATACTTATAAGAGTAGATATTCTTACTCTAAAAGCTATAGTATTAGATTTTATAAAATAATAAACTATTATTAATAGCTATTAAATTATTAAAATCCTAATAAGTACATAAATTTACTCTTTATTAGTAAAATAAGTAATTAAGAATAAGAAAAAACTCTTAATTCTTATAAAGACTACCGCCTTAGTAGCTATTATCTTTAATAGGACTCTATTACATAATTAAAACCTTCTCTTTAAGCCTTCTTATAATCCTAATCTTAGGTATATTAGTAGTATATTTACTTATATTATTAAGGTCTTTATTAAAAATAGTATTAATAAAGATATTATTATTCCTAGGAAGATAAGATTAAAGATTATAAAAGAGTTTAATTATAATAGATATTTTATAATTAATATATACTACTCTAGCCTTATAATAAGTAGTTAGCGTAATAGTTAGAAGGGTAAATAAGCTAAAATTATTATATTAGCTATTATATTAGCTATATTAGCTATATCCTTATTAAATATAATTAATAAGAAGGCTCTTATAATATCTATAATATCGATTATATCTATTATTTAGGCTCTTTTTATAGAGTTAAGTACTATTATTAACCCTAGTCTTAAGAATATACTTAAGAATAGAGTTAGAATCTATAGAGAAGTATATATTATAAATTAACTAGCTAAAGTTATTAAATTATATTAGGATCTTTTTATAAATAATATAAATATAGTTAATATCCTAGAAGAATAATAAATATTAATTCTATTAAAGCTAAATATATTATCTAAGCCTATATAAGTATATCCCCTTAGGGTAAAAGATAGAGATATTATTAATAAGACCTTTAATAAGCTTTAAGCCTAGGGAAAACTTATATAATTAGATTAGCTAACCCTATTTAACTATCTCTACTTTATAATTTAGTATAATACTCCTACTAAGTAAAAAGGCTATATTATAATTAATATATAAGAGCTTAATAAAATTATAAAGAATAATATATATCTAATATAATAATATTAGTATAGGGTTATTAATATATAATAATTATTAATATTATAGGATAAATCTACTAATTTTAGGTTTAGGTAAAGGATTAGTATAAGCTTATAATAATAAATTATTATAGTTAAGAATAGTTATCTATAACCCTTATAAGTTATAAAGGTTCCCTATTATATATATAATAGTAAACTAATACTATATTTTAAGAATATTAGGAGTTTATAAAGGCTTATATTAATAATATTATTGTCTACTTATATATCTTATAAAAATATCTAAGTTATTTATATAAGGTTTTTAATCTCTTTTATTAAAAATAAGTAAGCCTTTCTCTTATAAAGTTATTTATTAGCTATCTATCTATTACTCTATTAAGATAGTATATTAATAGCCTAGGTATATTTATAATAAAAGAGAAAATTATAGTTATTACCTTATTATAATTTCTATAAAACCTAGCTAACCTAGAAATATTTTTTAAACTAACTAATTAGCTCTACTTATCTATTAAGAAATATATATAGAGGGTAGACCCCTTATAATAGAGAAAGGTAGTCCTTAATAAGGGCCTTAATATAGGTATAAAGGGTTATATATAAAAAAGGAAGGTAATTAAGGTAATTTTTTATAAACTTATATAAGAGGAGCTTAGTACTTTTTAGGATTTATAAATAGCTTTTAAGACTCCCTAATTTCTTATTTACTATAATTATACTAGGGTTCTATATATAGATTTAAATACCTTAAAAGTAGTAGGATTTACGGCTATTATATACTATATAAAGGGGGATCCTATATAGTTATTAAGGCCTTTTATAAGGATAAATATATAGCCTATTATATTTTTTAGTTACTATCTTAATGATATAGAGAAGAACTATTAGCCTATTAAACTAAAAATTACTAATATTATATAGGTTATTAGGAAGGTTTAATATATAATTAAATTAAATCTATAACTACTTATAATTATTTATTCTAATTATTCTACTATAATCCTAATATTAAAATAATTAATAATAAGGATTATAAGTATAAATAAATTAAATCTCTAGCTTATATAAGCTTCTTAGTACCTTTCTTTATTTAATTTAAAATTATATTATAAATCTAGAAAATTAAATATAATCCTTAATATACTATTAAGACTTTAAATTATTAATTCTATTAAGAACTCTAATTTATTATATAAAATCCTTAATATTCTCTTTATATCCCCTAATAATCTCCGCTATAATACTAAAGGCTTTAATAGTCTTACTATCTACTATATTATAAATATAGAGATAATAGAGGATTTTAAATCTTAATTATAAATAAGCTATTAAAATAATAAGTAATAGTAAAAGATCCTTAATATATTAAAGCCTCCTATAAATAATAATCTAGATATAGTTTTAAAATATAAGAAACCTAGGATATTATTTATTCTTAAGGATAGGCTTATTTTTTATATTAATAGTAAGAAAAGGTAATATTTATATATTCCTCCTATTATAAAGAAGGAATTATTTAAATAGCTTATAACCTTTTTAATTATAATAGTTATTATAGATATTATAACTAACTTTCTTATATAATATATATTAGATATCTAGTTAAGAACCTTTAAGCCTATATTAGCTACTACTCTTAGTACTAATTTAATTAGATAAGAAGATATCTATTATATAGGGAATAAGTCCCTATATTAATACTACCTATACTATTTTATATAATAATAATAGATTCTATAATTACCCTACCTACTATATTATTAGGTATAAATTACCTACTAATAATTACTTATAAGTTCTTAAAGAAGGTCCTTCTTATACTAGATATTAATACCTAAACCGCCCCCTAGTAGGCCTAGGTTATAATTTTATCTCTACTATTATATAACTAGGGAATTCTATATAGTATTATTAGTAATTAAGATCTTTAATTTATATTAGACTTTTAGTAAAAAGTCTTTAAATATTTTAAAGTTAAATTTCTTATATTTATAGCCTATTATCTATAAACTAATAGATAAAGTAAGTATATTAATTAAATTATAGAAATTATTATATAATTTTACCTTACCTACTATCTAATTACCTAGAATTAATAGGATTATATATTCTTATATATCTAGGCTAATATTAATAACTCCCCTACTATTATAGGATATACTCCTAATAAGCTCTATTATAGTTTTAGGGTAAATAATAGTATAGATATACTAGTAATTAATAATATCCCTACGGAAGCCTTTAATAGCTTATAACTTACCTACTAGGAATAGGTAGAAGATACTATAGCCTTTAATAATATAATAATAAAATACCGCTATAATAGTAAATATAAAAGTTTATAATTTAAAGAAAATAATAAAGTCTTTCTTTACTTATATAAAGGTTATAAAATCCTTAGCGTTTCTAATAAAAAACTTTTATAATAATATACTAATCTATTTAGAATTTTATAAAAGGTAGGATTACTCGCCTATTAGCTTAAGCTACCCTCTATAATATATATATAGCCGGTAGTACTAGTAGTATAGCTTAAGTTAAAAATAGGAGTAGATCTATATAAGAGGATATTTAATTAAAAGCTACCCCCTATTATAGCTAAAGATAGTACTATTTATAAAGATAAGTATAAAATTAAGAGATTACTAGATAAATAGTATTTAAGAGGTAAAACTTAGTACTTAGTAAAGTAGGTTAGCTATAGTAATAAGGATAATTTATAGTATAACCTAGCAGACTTATCTAAGGCTGGCGATTTAATAAAGGTATATAAAGACGCCTATATTAGTATTATAAATAGCTCTAATTAACTATTAGTAAACGGAGTCGTTTACTTTTTTAATTTTACTAGTATACTAATATAGCTACTTTATACGTTTCGCTTAGTAATAGCGGAATGACTTCTACCTCTCTAATACTTTATCTTTCTTAATAGCCTTAATAGCTTCCTCAATCAATTAATCTATATAAATTAGAAATGTCCCTGTTAGAATTCCCTTTAGTAGAGAAAGGTAGGGATTAGTCTTACTATTAATAAGAATAGAGAGTTCTATATATATATATACACCGTTTATAATACTTAATAGCTATATTATTACATAGTACTCTTATAGTCTTAGTAAAATAATATAAGTAGAACTAATATCTTAGTAAGTTAAGTTAATACTTTAGTACTAATACTTAGTACTACTTACCTTATAATATTAACTTAAATACTTAGTACTAACTATTAGTACTAACCTAAATACTTAGGCTAGGAATTTTATAGCGATAGCTTTATAATATAGTAGAAAGATAATTAGTAGAGATGTAGAGAGCCTCCCTATAAACTACTACGCTAAGCCTAATATAGTATAGCTAGTATAAAGGTATCTATAAGAGCTTTTAGTAATATAACTATAATAAATACTAGTAAATAAATAATACTATTACCCTAATAGGCTAGCGACGAGATCCACCTATACGTAGTACTAGCTATAAACCTATTACTTATTCATAGAGCTAAGAGGTCTCTAGTCTAAATATAGTTAGAACGAAACTAAGATGTTATATAGTAGTAGAGCTCCTTTATATAGAGTTTTTATACGCGCGGCGAGCGCGCCCTTAGTAAATATAATAATACCTACCTTAGTTCCCGTTAGCAGTATTAGCTCTACGTATAGGAGATACTAGGTTAAGAGATAGAAGGTATATTAAGTAGAAAAGTTATAATAGATATACTAGGGCTACCCCCCCTAGCTTAAAGGAATTATAACCACGCGTAGGAGTAGGAGTAGTAACCTTATAACTATAAGTATAACTAGCAGGATTTTAATATAATCCGCTTCCTCTTATAAGTAGATTACTATATAGCTTAGTACTAGGAAATAATAATAAAACGGCGGCGACGTAGTATATTTACACCCCCTTAATAACTATAATAGCTCCCTCCTATATATTAGGATAAGATACGCGGTAATTCCTAATAGGAATATTATAAGCCTTCTACTATACTACCTAGCTAAGGAATATAATAGTAATTAAGGCCCGCGTAGTATAGGTTTAAGAGAAAAGGATATTATAATACTATATAGCACGAAAAAGGAACGGCTATAATAGCGGTAGATAGTAGGAGGGCTAAGGGCACTTAGATTAGTTAAACTATATAGGGAAGGGTAAGAGGGTAATTAGTAGGGTATAGATCTTTTAAGAGGTACTATTAGGAAATAGTATAAAGGAGGAGGCGAGGCCCTAGTATAAGAGAGGAGTATTTAGAGGTTAGGATATAATACTAAGGAAGTAAGGAGTAGAAGGGAGAGGTTAGTATATAATAATTAAGGGTCCTAAAGTAGACAACTAATTAGGAAGGTAAGAGAGATTTTCTTTTATAGGATATAGTTTCCTCTTAATAAGTTAGACTTAGAACGCCCTTATTAGCTCTAAGTAGCTAGATAGTAGAGTATAAATTAAATTAAATTAAATCACCCCGATAGCTATATATTTAGTAGTATAGCTAGAAGGTAAGACTCCTAATAAGAACCTTAGTCCGCTTAATTATATAATACCTAATTAGTTACTATATATCTTATTACATTCCTTAACTACGTTAGTAGTATTCCTTATAAGTTCCCTTTCTAATATTTAGAGGTCTTCCTTAGGGCTACTATCCTTCTACCTTATTAAGTACTAAACTAACTACCTGCGGCTATAATATATCCGGCGTTTATTTACTAACCTATTAATTTCCTATTTATCCTAGCCGTTAATAATAATAGGAACGGCTAGTTAATACTACTTATATAAGTTATTAGTAGTATTAGTTACTAGTTTAAGGTAGGTAATTAAGATAATATTATAAATCTTTATATTATCTAGGAATTTTAGCTAGTAGGCTAATTAACTAATTTATTTAATAATTTTAAAAGGCTTAACTAGCTATTACCTAATTTTCTTAGACTTAATTACTAGTATATTATAACCCTAGTATAAATATAAGTTAACTATATCCCCTAATTTAAAGAATATAGGTATATAATAGGCGTTATAGTACTCTTTTATCTTAAGGATAGCTATTATAATAGCATCCTTTATATTAATATATACTAGGTAATATTTATCTATAAAAGCTAGTCTTTCTACTAGGTTTCCTTCCCTAGTAGTAGTAGGGTTTATTATAATAAGGGCCTTATTACTATAGACTTCTATATTATTTACTAAAGTATTATAGTTATAAGCCTAGGTATTAGTAAAGCCTTTAGTAGATAGGTTATTATTAAGGCGTAGTAAGTCTAGTACCTTATATATTTAAAACCTATATTACCTAAGTTAGGGTTAGGTTTATAAAGCTATATTTAGTAGAGTTATTTAAGGTAAATAATATCCTATATAAAACTATAGGCTATTACCTAGGATTATTAAGAGCTATAATATAGTAGCGTAGTACTACTTTAGCTATCTAATTAGATTATTTAGATATACTATCTATTTATAGATACTAGGTAGTTAAGTATAATAGACTAACTTCTAAAGACTAAAAGATTTATTTCTATATTTAACCTATAAACTTCCTATCTTAGTCTAAAATAATTACCCTAGGAATACCCTAGCTAAGTTTAGCTAATTAATCTAATAGCTTAATTACCTAGTCTTTACCTATCTATATAACTTTACTAGGAATAAAACTAACTACCTTAAAGAATTTATTAGTAATTAATATAATATATTTATACTAGTCTAAGACTAATATTAATAGGGCTAATATAAAGTTAATTATAATTATATAAAATAGTCTTACTAGTAAGAAGATAGGGTAAAGGGATCTATATAATTTATATTATAGAGTCTAATTTAGCTAATAATATAAATAATACCTAATAAATTTATAAAGCTTTATAGTAAGGTTATATATATAGAGTCCCTTAGTAAGGCGTTTATAAGTATAAGTATACTCTAGGTACCCTATCTTATTATGAGCTAGTTAGAAAACTTCCTTTTCTAAAGCTAAAAGTATATATAGCCTTAGGCCTTTATTATTATTAAAATAGAGTACCCTACTAATAATATAGTAAGGTAGCTTAGTAGTATTATTATCTAATATATTATTTACCTTAACTATAGAGATAATACGCGCCTAGCGGGGTTTATTAAGGCCCTTAATAAGATATTCTTAAAACTCTAGACTTATTTCTACTAGGCTAACTAGGAATACCTTTACTATTAGGGTATCTAGACTAAAATTTATTAGATAGGTAATATTTATAGCTAATAAGATAGATAGGATATTAGGTATTATATTAGATTTACTAGATTTATAATAGATATCTAATTAAAAATATTATAGGTATTTAGATACGCGGATAAGATAGAGGTTTAGCTTCTCTATTAATATAGTATTTAAATTTATTTAATAGGCTATTAATACTATAGTAGAGTAATTAATATATATAATAGTTATAAGTTTAGCTATTTTAATTATATACCTAATCTTCTTTACTACCTATATTATACTAATAACTTCTAGCTTAGTTAGCTAATAGCGTATCTTAATATCTATTAGAAGATGGCTAAGGAATAAAATAGGCTACTAAGATTTCTACCTAGAAGGGCTATCTCCTATAGAAGCCTCTAGTAAGATATAATAAATACTTTATATACTCTAAAATTAAACTCCTTACATATATTAAAGTCTATAAATAGTTACCTTAACTTATTAAAACAATATAGTAGTATTAGTAAGATAAATAGCTTTTATAAGTAATAAAAAGTATTAAGTTCTTTAAGTATTAATCTACCTAAGTAAGTATAATAGGCTAGCCTCTTATATATATTACCCTAAATACTATTAATATTAGGGCCCTAAAGTATTTTATTAAGGTATATCTTATATAATTATAAGGACTTAATAATTATAGCGTAGTAGGTAATATATTACCTAAGATACCCTATTAATTTAAGGTATTTCTTAAGAAGATTAAGTATCTTAGGGAATATAAGGTTAATAATAGCTATAAGCTTTTCTATTATAATAGCTAGGCCTAAGGTATTAACTTTTTAACCTAGTAAATATATAAAGGGGTACCCTAGGAATAACTTTTTTAGTAAAAGGTATATATTTATTTCTAATAGAGTCTAAAAGACCTTATTAAGGTAAGCTAAGTATTCCTCTAGGGAATTAGAGAAAATAATAATATTATTAATATATATATAGTAAAAATATTAAAATAGCTATAAGATTCTATTAATTATTCTTTATATATACGCTAGTAAATTTTAGTATCTTATAATTAGGATATTAAACAACTCTTATTTATAATAGCTTACTACTATTAAATAGTACTTATAATCTTAATTAACCTACTATTAATAGAAGAAGCTTATAATATCTATTATAATAATATAAGTTACTCCCTTAAGAGTAGTAAAGATTTTAGATTAGGATAGTATTAAATATATATCTAATATAGTAATTTTATTTAATACTTTAATATCTACTATTATATAGCCTTTTCTACCTACCTCGCTATTTTTCTAGATAATAAAATATAAGAAAGAGAATAGGGTTACCTTACTTATCTATTTTATATAGCCTTAGTTATAAAGTTTATTAAATACCTTATTAATAACTTCTTTATCTACTTTTCTAAGTAGGTAAACTTAGGCCTAGCCTAGTTTATAGAGCTCCTACTAGTTATTAACTAATAAGATATCTATCTATTATAACTTAAGTATATACTTAATATTCCCTATATCCTATTATAAGCCAGGGTATTTATCTACTACTATACTTAATAAGGCCCTTAATTAGGGGGTATTATAAATTATTACTTTAATAGGGTAGATAGCCTTAGCTTTTATAAGGCTATAAGGTAATACTATAAAGGTAGTAGTAGCTATTACTAATTATTATAGATTTATCTTAACCTAATTAGTAGATTTTTTAGGTAGTTAGGTAGTAATATTATTATAAAAGGCTTTTACTAGAAAGTATCTTATAACCTTATACTTAATAACTTAGCCTAGTTTAATATTTTATAAAAGCTTAACTTTATTTTTTATATTATTATAAATAATAATATAAGATATATTATAGTCTATAATATAAGTATAGATAGAAAGCTTATTAAGTTTCTTAGATTTAAATATAGATTTATAATCCTAAGGTAAGGCTAGAGACTAGTAATAAGGTTTAGAGATTAAGACTTATCTATTTATATAAGGGTAATAACTATTACCTCTTAACTATAAATAGTTATATTTATTTAACTTCCTTTACTAAAGATATTAATTAGGATAATTAGGCCTTAGTATAATTAAATTATTAGGATATTTTAATTAAGATTAATTATTATACCTTTAAGCTTAAGGATATTAACTTTAATAAGTATATTAGCTAATAAATTATTAATAATATATAGCTCTCTTTTAACTAGCGTTATATTATTCTAACTAGGGAAATATATCTTAATTCAAGTATATTTATTAATATTATATCTTCTATTTCTAATTCCTTTAATATTAATAGGCGTAGGTATTCTAATTACTTTTACTTCTAGGGTATACTTTAGTAGGAACTTATAATTAATTAGACTTATTATATATCTAGTATTAATATATAGCTTATAATATTAACCTTCTACTATAAAGCTAATTAAGACTATTATAAAATAATAGTATTAAAAGGTATAGCCTTTAGAATATATATTAGTAGATATACTCCTAATAATTTTACCTATTTATAGAAGGCTTTATACCTAGGTAGTATTAGATAATATTAAAGCTATTAAGGCCCTTATTTTAATATAGCCCTAATATATATACTTATATAAAGAATTATTTAAGGTAAATTTAAATTAATAGTAGTAATATTTAAAGCTTTTTATAAGTACTACCTTTAAGGTAGCTAAGAAATATACCTTTATTATATCCTTACCTTCCTAGCTATTATAATTATCTACTTAATCTAGGTTTTAAAACCTAGTATCCTCCTAGCTTTCCTAATAACCTCCCTAATCCTCCTACCTTATTTATTCTACCTAGTAGAAGGCTTCTTTATATACCTTATACTTAGCCTATTTATTATATCCCTTAGGTTCTACCCTAGCTTAGTAGGCCTATAGCTATTATTAATAGGTATTTCAATTATTACTTAAAGTATTTAAAAATAGGTATCTTAAGTTTTAAGTCTAGTATTAACTCTACCTAGGTAACCTACTTATATTTCCGCTAGTAATTTATAGTAGTTAATATAAATTAGGGATTTAAGGCTAACTAAATACCTAAGGTACCTATTAAGTCTATTATAAATTATTATTAATATTATTTTAGTAGTTATTATAAGGTATAAATAGCTAGGTATAATTCAAGTTATTATAATATTATCTCTAACTAATACTATTAAGACTAAAGCTATTATTATAAGATAAATTAAAAATATATTAACTTAATTAATAATCTTAATTATAATAATTATTATAATAAGATTCTAGTTATTTTACCTTATAAAGGCCCTTATTTTTATAGATATTAAACTAGATATCTTTCTTATATCTTAACTCCTTTAATAAGGCGGGAATTATAAATAAATTTATTAAAACTAAAAGATTATAATATAGCTAACTATTAAGGTATTTATATATAAAGAGGACTTAGGCTAATTTAGTTATAGCTATATTTATATTTTTACTATTTCAGATAATATTAGATATATAGTCTACTAGATCCTATTAATTATAGGTATCTTTAATAGTATAGTAAATTACCTTAAAGAAGCTAAGTAAACTACCTAGTAAATCTTAGAAATACTCCTATAATATATTATACTACTTAATAATACTATTTAGGTTATTTTATAAGCTAACCTAGTTAATATAAGTTAGTTAATTAGTAAACTAATTATCTACCTTTCCTAAGAGGTATAAGTTAAGGTTCTATTATAAGATAGTAGTATTTATAGTTATAACCTTTACCTAAAAGTAGTTAATAAAACTAAATATATTATAATAAATATTATAATTATCTTTAACTTTAATTAATAGTATATTAGGATTTAGATTAAAATACCTAATATCTCTTAGGTAAGATTAAGGGCTACTATTAACTACCCTACCTCTTATAATAGGTTATAGGGTAGGTACTAGTCCGCCTACTCTATTAATTAATATCTAGAAGAGATTTAATATTATATTAAGTTATTTAGCTATAAAGCCTCTTACAAGCTAGGTTATAAGCTAGGTATTTCTAGTATTTTAGCCTCTATTATTTACTATTCTTAAAGTATTTAGTAACTAGGGTCTAATTAGTTAATTATAAATTACCTCCTTAGCTAAGGTTACCCTAGTTATAGTATTATCCTTACTAATAGAGTTAGTAGAAGTAACTATAAACTTTAGTAGAGGTATACCTATTAATAAAGAAGATTAAGACTAATCTTTATAAGGTATAAGAGGTTATTATAAAAGCTACCTTAAATCCCTAATTTAATAGTATTAACGGAACTTAGTAAGTAAGGTATAAAATAAGGAATAGTTAATTACTTAGTCTAAAGGGTATAATAGTTTAAGCTCCCCTAGACTATTAGAATTAATAGATATAGACCTAGAATATATATATCCTTAAGGTTAACTAAGTAGCCTAAGTAGCCTTAAGTTTCTTAATATAATTAGGGAGATAAGATAATAATTAATATAATTAATAGTACCAGCGTATATATACTTAATAGTAGAGAAACTAGAAAGCTCGAAAGTAAGGATAATTATATCCCTATTAATAAAAGCTAGTTTCATAATACTATTAATAAAGTAGATTAAATAATACATAGTTAAATATAATAGGTAGTAAGTTAGAGTATTACTCTAATAAGATAATTATAAACTCTAAGGGGAATTTACTAGGAAATAGGAAGTAAGGTAATATAATTATAACTACCTTCTCTAGCCTATTTCTTAGCGGGAGGTAAATTATTAAAAAAAATCTATTAAAGCTACTATACTACCTCTATAAATAAAAAATAGTATAATACTAAAGAGGTAGACTTAGTAAAGAGCTATATTAAAGTCCTTATTTTATATAACTAGAGGTTATTATCTAGATAGGCTAGGCGAGGTAAGTCGGAATAAAGTAAAGTAAAAACGGGGGTAGAGAACTATTAAACTAGTACTACTAGCGGCTAGTAGTAATATAAAATACGTCTAGTATACCTAATCTAGCCTATTAGGTAATTAATAGTATTTAATAGAGGCTAATATAGTATTACTACTATTTATAGCAATAGCTTTATAATATAACAGAAAGATAATTAGTAGAGAGGTAGAAAGCCTCCCTATAAACTACTACACTAAGCCTAATATAGTATAGCTAGTACGAAGGCATCTATAAGAGCTTTTAGTAATACAACTATAATAAATTTAGTATTAACTCGCTAAGAGTCAAGTTAGGTACCTAACTTAGGTTTAAAGTACTAACCTAATACAGTTAGTCTAAATATAAGGTATATTAAATATTTAAAGATAATTAATATAAGTACCTAAGTTTAATCTATAATCCTTAGGGTTAATCTAATAAATATTATATTAATATAACCTTATCTCTAAGATATACTATTAGGGATTTACCTATTAAAATATATAGTAGAATAGTTAATTAAGTTACTAAATCTAGATATATAAAAACTAAGTATAAATGTTAAAAGACTACTTAGTTATATATTACTAAGTATACTAGTCTCTTAGTAGGACCCTATATTTTAATACTCCTATTTAAACTATTTATACCCCTAAAATTAAAGAATATTTTAAAAATAATCTAAAAATAATCTAATTAAATTATAAATTCTACTTTTTATAAAAATATAATTATTTAAGACCTTTATTTTAGGATAAAGCTATATATAGTAAAATTATATTAAAATTATATTAAATATAATATAAGAGGGTAGTTATTCTTAATTATTAATATATTATTAGTCTTTACTATTATTATTTAGGCTTTATAGTACTTATAATAGCTAGGTAAGTAGTTATAAGGCTTTATATTATTATAAGGGTATTATTACTAGTCTTTAAGGTAGTTAGTCTTTATAACTTAGTAATAATTTAAGGTATCCTTAAGCTTACTCCTATTAATAATAATACTCTTATTATATTAAAGGACCTCCTTTAAGCTAAGTCTTTTATAAAAAATAATAAACTTCTCTTTATAAAGGAGTTTAATAAGGCTATTAATTAACTATAAATTTATAAAAATATATTTAAAGTTAATAATTTTAATAGTAATTTATTCCTTTATTTAATAATATTAGAGCTTAATATATTTAGAGTAAATATAAAATTTAGGGTTCTTTATAAGAGTAATTATACCTTAGTTATTATTATAAATAATTACTATCTTAAGTACTTCCTTAAAATAAAGTTAATTAAGTAGATTCTTTAATTAAATAGCTTCTTTAAAGATTTAAATTTAACTAATATATTCTACTTTATATAAGGAAAGGGCTATTATAGCCTATTACTTAGATAACTAGCTAAGGGTTATACTTCTAATATTAAAGATATAATCTAAAGTTAACTTATAAATATTATAATTACCTACTTAATTAAAGTTAATATACTTAAAAGTATCTTATAAAGAGCCTTAAAATATAAATCAAAATCTAATTATAATTTATAAATATTAAAAGATATACTTAATTACTACTTAATATAATTTATTAAAGTTAATAGTATAATAGCTAATAATTAATATTATATAAATAATATTAAGCTAAGTTTTAGATATAATATATATAAAGGACTCTACTACCTTTTAATAGTTCTTTTTAAATATAAGGTTTACTCTATACTTTTTATTAGCCTTTTTTAGGTAAGTACTAGTTTTTATTAGTATAGTAATATACTTATACTCTTATATATTAAAGTTTTATAATATCTTCTTATTATAAGCTACTTAACTTAATTATAGTATTTATTATTAATAGTTTTAAGTAATTATTATATTAAAGTAGTACTAGTTATATAGACTTAAATCTATTATTTTAAATTAATAAATTAATAATTTAATATATCTTTAATCTATTAAATAACTTATTTATTTAGACTTATAATTAAGATATTAATTATATAAAGAGCTATTAAGGTCCCTTCCTTTAAGTTAATAAAAATACTTAAGTTAGTAAATAGTAATATAAGGCTTAATTCCTTTATAAAGTTAATAAAGGTATAATATTAAACTTATAATAACTACTTAAGTTTATAAAAAGCTTTATAAAGCTAATAAATCCCTTTTCTTTACTTATAATTAATAGGTTAGTTTATATAAATTTCCTTATTAATATTATTATAAAGGAAGGCTATTTTAATATTTATTTACTTTAAATCCTAATTTATAATAGTTATCAAAGTAAAGATAGCCTTATAACTTATAAATTTTACTATTAAAATAGAAATCTTATTATAATTAATACTTTTATACTATTTAAACTTATAAATAACCTAGTATACCTTATAATATATAGTTATCTTTAAGGGCTATACTTTAAGATATAAACTTATTTACTTCTTAAAGTATACTTATTTATAGGTAGATTAATTACCTTTTAAGTATTATTATTTTAAAGGGACTTAACTTTATTATCTATTTTAAGGTTTTATAAAATATTATAACTATCCTTTATTACCTATTAATAAGTCTTAAACTTAAATATTTTAAAATTATAATAAAGCTAGCTTAGAATAATCTTATATTATCTATTAAATAGCTTATTCTTCCCTATTAATATATTCTACCTTATAGGTATAAACTTATTACTAAGTAAAAGTTATAACTTATTAAATAGGATTAATATTATTCTAAATATCCTATTTTTTCTTATTCCCTTTTAGAGTAGATATTTATAAGTACTTATTTAACTCAAAGTTTAGCTACTACTACTTATTAATATTAATATATTAAGGGTATTTTTCTTAAAAATAGATATTATTTACTTATATAAACTATTATTTTATAGGGTTTTATAGTTTAAAAAATATAGTCCCCTTTATAATTAAAAAGGTAATATTTATTACTCTTATCTTCTAACTTCTTTTAAATATAATATAAAGTATAAGCTATTAAGTCTATTATTTAAAAGTATAAAAGCTTTAATAGATATTTATATTATATTTTATAAAGAGTCTTCCCTAATTTTATATTAAGAGATTAGATAGTAAGGTAGTTAATTATAAAGATAATCTTAAGCTAGAAAGACTTATTAAATTTAAAGTTAAAGAGTATTAATTATATCTTATATAATAATATATATTTAAAATACTTTATAATCTTATTTATTTAAGGATTCTTAAGTATTATAAAATTATAGTAGATACCTTAATCTTTAAAGTAATTGATAAAGGTATTACTTATATATTTACCTCTATTATTAATATAAAGGTAATAGATATAATAGTCTAAATACTTATAAATTACCTTAAATTATTAGAAAAATTAAAAAGTATTACTCCTATACTTAAAGTAAATAATTATTAAGATATATATAAAATTATCTTTAAATATTATAAAGTATTAACTCCCTTTAAAATCTATTAAGTTAAAGGAGTTAATAATATTATTATAAATAGATTTTATTAAATACTCCCTTAATTAAATAGTATCCTTATAAAGTACTACCTTTTAATAGCTTTAAATATAATATTTATATATAAGCTTATTAAAAATAAGCTTATTAAAAATTAATCTTAATTAATATAACTAATAATTTATAAAAACTTTATTATTTAAAGTACTTTAAGTAGGTATATTATAACTATTAAACTTTATTTAAAGGAATATTATAAATATTAAGGGTTAAGGGCCTTTATAAATTTAAAGTAAATGCTTTTATAAATTAATTAATATTAAAGGTTACTAATCCCTTTAAGATAATATAATTTACTTTAATATAAGTTATATTTATATTAATATTAAAGAGCTAATTAATAAATAGGAAATTATTAATTCCTAGATTAAATACCGCTATAGTATTAAAGAGCTAATTAATAAATAGGAAGTTATTAATTCCTAGATTAATTACCCCTATAATATTAAATATAAGTATTAATTTAAGGTTATTATTAATATTATAATTAATCTTAATAATCCTATTACTTTATAAAGTATATTAGATACTATTAATATCTCTAATAATATAAGAGGTCTTAATTAATTATAAGTAAGTAAATATACTTTAATCTTAGAATATATATCAATTATAATTAAACTTTATAAAAACTATATTATTTAAGTTTAAAAATAATTTTTTAAAAGTTATTATTAAGATAATAACTTTATTATTAATTATTTTATAAATATTAAACTTATTAATATAATTTATGAAATTAGATTTAATAAGAGTATTATTAAGCTTTTATTTCTTTAAATTATTATTACTTTAAGTAGTAATAGCTTTTATTAAAACTTTTTTAAATTTAATAGACTTTAAATTAAGGAACTACTCTTAATATAAATTTATAATATAAGTATAATAAGATTTATATAAGATATCTTTATAATAATTATAATTTTATTATAATTTATTATCCCCTTTATCCTTTCTATATTACTCTTTATTATGAATAATAAATATACCTTAATTAAAAAGGACCTTTTTTAAGTTAAAAAAAAGTATAACTTTAAGTATTAATAATTTAAAAAGTATTAAAAGTACTACTTAATCTTATAAAGTAGAGTTAGATTATATAAGTCTTTAACATAACTATTTTTTATTTAACTCTTTAAGTTTAATATTAACCTTTTTAAATTAATAAGTATAATTATTTATATCCTTAATAATAGACTTATTAAAGTAGATTATATAAAGGTAATAAATTAATTTAATATAAATATTAAAGCGTATTAATTTAAAGTTAATTTTAACTTTATTAAAAATAATTTAAACTTATAAGTTAAAATAAATAGGAATTTTAATAAATTTATAAATATTAAATTTAAGATAATTATAACTTATATTATATATCTTAGTTTATATAACCTTTAAAAAGGGTTTAAGGTTATTTAAAATTAATTAATTATTAATTTCTTTAACTTAATAATTATAATCTAAGTTAGATTTCAAGATTATAATTAAAGTAAGGGGAAAATTCCTACTATTATTATAATTATTAATTATTTTACTAGGAATCTATATTTAAAGATATTAAAAATAAAGATATTAAAAGAGGAGGTATAAGTCTATAATTTTTAATTTATAAGTTAAAAAGAATAATTTTATTAAAAGTATTTAATAATAATTTATTAACTTCTAACTTAAAGTTATTATAATTTAAAGGTAATTATAATAGTTTATTTTTTTTAATAGGCTTTTTAACTTCCTTTATAATAATATTTTTAATAAGTAAGGGAAGAACTTTAACCTAGAATATTAATAAATAATTATTAAAATATTAAAATAAAATTTTTAATTTAATTTAATTTAATTTAAAAATTAAAGGAGGATTAATAAGTTATTTATTATAATAAGCTATTTATATATATTTAAAGATATAAATTTTAAAGGGGTTAATTTAATTAAAATAGCTAGGTTAGTAATTATAATAATAAAAAAAGTTAACTTTAAGTTTAAGTAAATAATTAATAATTACTTAAGAAAATTTAGAAGAATTAAGATAGTTAAGGGTTAACCTCCTTTTATAAAAAAAATTTAAGGGGCTTAACCTCCTTTAAAGAGATTTTTTTAAGGGGAAATAATTAAATAATATTAAAAGGTATAATATAATAAAATAAAAATAATTATAAAAATTAGTATTTATTATAATTATTTAAGAGGAGGAAGTACCTTTCTTTTCTTAAATATAAAGTAGTAGTAGTCTACTTAAAAAAGCTTAATAAAGGGAGTATTAATAATAATAAAATTTATAAAATTAAAAGTAGATATTTATTTAAGGGGTTAAATATAATTATTTAATAATATTATAATAGCCCTTATAACTAGTCTTTAAATTTTATAATTATAAATTAATTAAATTTACTTATTTATTTAAGGTTATTTATAATAGTAAAAGCTAAGTACTTTAATAAAAATTAGAGAATTTTAAGTAATATATATAATAATAGTAATTATTAACTTATTAAAAAGTATTAGGGACTATTAAGACTTTAATATTATATTAATTAAAATAAAATAAGTAATAATTATAATTAAAATAAATACTTATACCTCTAGGCTTATAACCTATTAAAATATATAATAGAATAGTTAATTAAGTTATTAAGTCTATATATATAAGAATTAAGTATAAATACTAAGAGACTACTTAATTATATATTACTAAGTATACTAGTATCTTAGTAGGATCCTATATTTTAATATTACCCTTATACTAACCTTAATAAGACGATTACTCTCTAATAGTATATAATAACTATTAATATAACTATTTAATAGTTATTCTACCTAGAAATCTTTAATAACCTACCCCCTTACTTTTAAAGAGAACCCCTAAGAAATTACTCTCTTATTAACTCCTAAATATTATCTAGATATATATTATTAGTATACTTACTAGTAGACTAATTAAGATAATAATATTAAATACTAACTCCCTATTTAATAAGGCTTATACTAGTAGTAGAATAATATATATTAAGGGTAAATACTAGGTTAGAGATATTAAGTATATAAGGATCTTTATATAATAAGATATATAAAGCTTTACTAAGTTAATATACTATTTAATTTTACTACTAGTAATATATACCCCTATTATAATATACTATTATAGAACAATAAATATAGTAACTTAAGAGATAGTTAGTAGCCTTATTATTATAATAGGAAGAATAATTAGTTATCTCCTAATTAAATATATAAGCTAGTTAATATTAACTTATTACTTAAATGGCTAGAAAAGGAGGTAGAACTTAGATTGTAATTTATTAATAAATTACTTAGTAATACAGATAATATTATTATTAATAAATAATCTATAAAAAGGAGGATTATATATAGTTAAGAGTTTTTAGATAATATTATTACCTATAATAATTATCTCTCCTTTACTAGTAAAGGTATAACTAATACTAATATATATATTAATTAAACTACCTTTTAAATCTAAAGGTCTATTTATTATTTAATAGGTCTTATTATTATTAATAATAGCCTTAGGCTAAAATTTACCTAGATCTATATACTAAATAGTATATAAGAGTAACTAGATATTTACTATTAATATTCTAATAATTTAAATTAAAATATTCTTACTTTTACTTAATATACCTTTTAATCTATTAACTTATATATCTAGGAGTTTAAATCCTATTATAACTACCTTAAAGAGGATAAATTATAATATCCTATTAAGACTATAAGTATTTATATCTAATAGTTAAACCTTAAATAAAAAGATAAAGGTACTTATAATTACCCTATCTTTATAGAAGTTACTTATATTATAATAACTCCTAATAATATTATAAGAGGCTAATTTAATACGGTCGCTAGCCTATTCCTTTATCGCTAGCCTATTCGCTTATCTGCGGAAGCCTTCTATACTATATAAAAGCAGTCCTTAATAGAATCCTCAATAGCTAATTAATAAATTTATATAAACTAGACTAAGTACTTATTAATTAGTAGTAATACTATACTATAGGCTTTATAATACTATTTAATTATTATAAACTATTAAACCTATTAATAATACCCTTATAATACTATTAATCCTATAGTCCTCTAGGAGAAGTCTTTATTAACCCTTCTCTATAACTAAACTACCTTTACGTCTTATATATCCTTATATCCTTACGATAATAAGGCCCTTAATAGTAGGACTATATAAGTACCTTACTAATATTATAATAGCTACTAGTTAAAGCCTTTAATAGCCTACCTCTATACTTTACTTTATATAAGTACTACGTTCCTTTTATTTTTAAAATCTTAGTAAGGTTATAACTAATAGTCTTTCTTAAAACTACTATTATAGCGTCTCTACTACCTCTTAACTAAGACCTTATTACTATAGCTTACTAGATCTATAAGTTTATTAATACTACTAGAAAGGCTTATAAATATAAAGTACTAGAAATAATAGGCTATTATATTAACTATATAATTGAATTCTATAGATAACTTAAATAATTAAGTAGTATTAAAGTATAGACTTAATATTTTATATTAATTAAACTATTATACTTTCTATTTAATTAGGCTATTAATACCCTAGTATTTTAGAGAGCTATTAAGTCCTTTATTAAGGATATTAAATAGTACCGTAGCCCTTTATAACTCTAAGTATACTTTATAAAGTATTAGAACCCTTTAGTAGTAGGAGTAATAAGCTCCTCCTTATCTAATAATAAGACTATTAATCCTACTACTAGAGGTATATTAGATAAAGAAGCTATCTATAATTATCCTATTAAACCTTCCCTACTAGCTATAAGGGAAAATATAGGCTTTACTAAAGTATAATATATTAAGCTTTATAAAATATTTACTAGTATTATCTTATAACTACCTATAGACCCTATTATAAATCCTACTACGAATATAGATAATAGTATATTAAGATTTAACTCTAATAATAATAGCTACTTTAATCTATTCTATAATAATAAATTAGTAGATATAATATTAGGTATTAAGTATATTAATAAGATTATATGCTTTTATAATATATATATATTTATAGACTAGATTAAGGATATTATTTATATAAAAGGAGATATTATTTACTAGAACCTTTAATTATATCTTTATAAAATAGTTATAAGTTAGTATACTTTAGAGCTTAAAGAAGGAAATAAATATCTTATTACCTATAATATTAATAAATAGTATTATCTATTAATAGAATATTAAAAGGTACCCTATAATATTAATATAAGTACCTTAATTTATAAGAGGTATACTATATAAGACGCTTTATAATATTATAAGCCTTATAAATACGCTTAAGCTATTATAAGAGCTACCTAAGATACTAAGCTTAGTATAATAAAGGACTATATCTTACTTATTTAATATAGGCTTAATATAGAATTCTAGCGTAATATCTTAGAGCCTAGTAGAATTATAGACTATAATAATCTCCTTAATTTATTAGATAAGAGAAAGTACTAATAGTAGACTTATACTTCTTATTATAAAAAACCCTATTAGTAGTAGTAGTAGTAATAATATAGTAGGTATTAATTTTAATTTTTAGCTTAGTAGAAATAGCTATATAGGCCTTTATAATAGCCTCCCCCTTAATATTAATCTTATTAGAATAATAACTATAATAATACTTATTATAATAACCTATATTAGAAGCCTTTAGTAGGCTATTAAGGCTATTAGCTAAATTAGAATTAGTAGTTTAATTAAGGAGTAAATATCTATACTCTACCTATATAGCTAATAAGGCTATAATGCATAATACTAGTAAACGCGTTAGATTCTTAATCTAATAGATAATATTAACCTTAATAAAGTCCTTAATATAGATAGAATTAAAATTAAAATTAATAGGGCTAGATACTATTTAATCTAAGAGGTATATACCCTTAGAAGCCTTAATAAGTCTATTAAGCTATTATAGAAGATACTAAGAACTCTAAGAACTTATAATAATATAATTAAGAAGATAATAATATATTATAGCCTACTAACCCTAATTAGTACTATAATAAGGGTACTTTTAAGTAATACCTAGATAAGCTATTATAATACTATTAAATATTAGTTATAAAAAACTTTAAATAGTAGGATAAGAGTTTTAATAACTACTTCTTAGCTATACCTATATTATTACTAGACTATAGATATTAATACTATATTAAGAGATTCTTATCTAAAAATAAACTCTTTATTTACCTCTAAGATTAATATTAGAAATCTATTATATTAGACCTAGCGAAGCCTTTAATAAGGACCTTATAAATAATAGCTATAATAGATACTAATATATTAAATCCTTTAATAGATAATCTATTAATTATATATTCTTTAATAGAGGTAGTCTAAGGAATAGGCTATATATTTAAGAACTACTATTATATATTAACCTCTATTAACTAAACTACTAATAGGGAAGATATTAAGATATATATTAATCTAGGGTATATAATATTAATAATAGATACTACCTTTATTCTTAAAGGTATTAATATTAAGATTATACCTATTAGTATTCTAATAAGAGGTCTTAAGTCTAAACTATATTATTTTAATGAATTCGCTACTATTACCTTCTACCTTAAGGGTAGGGCTAATAATAAGTCTATTATTATCTAAATTATATAAGAGGTCTATATTATAAATAATATTAAGGCTAAAATACTTATAAGAGCTAATATTATAACTCTTAAAGAAATAGTATTTAATTTTACTAAGTAATAAATTACTATTAATAGTTACTAGGATATTATTATACTTATAAGTACCTATATATAATCCGCTCTAGTAAGATATATTATTAAGAATAAAGTTAAATTTATAATATTTATAAAATCTACTACCTTAGTTCTAGTAGTTTATAATAAGTCTTTCCTAAATAATAGAGATCTTCTCTTTAAGCCTAATTATAGCCTTAATCTTAGTTATACTAGTAGAGTATTTACCTATATTATTAATACCTCCCTAGGTTAGGGTTTTCTTAAGAATAATATAGACTTAGATATAATTATTCCTAGGAAAATAAGACTTAGTACTATAAAAGAATTTAATTATAATAGCTATTTTATAGTTAATATATACTATACTAGCCTTACTATTACTAGATAGTAAAATACTTAGAAGGGTAAACTTATTAAGGTAGCTAGAATAGCTACTATTATAGTATTAATAGCTTTATTAGGAAGTCTATAAGAGGCTTCTATTATAATATAGTCTCTTATAACGCCTAATAAGGGCCTTAATTAGAAACCTTTACTAGATACTATAATTAACTCTACCTTAGAGTATATACTTACTAATAGAGTTAAAATCTATAGAGAATCTTATATAGCTAATTAATTAATAAATATTATTAATTCTTACTTAGATCTTTTTATAGATAAAGGTAATATAGTAGATATATCTAAAGAATAATAGATACTAATTCTATTAAAGCCTAATATAATATCTAGACCTATATAAGTATATCCTCTTAAGTAGAAGGATAAAGATATTATTAATAAGACTTTTAATAAGTTCTAAGCCTAAGGAAAACTTATATAATTAGATTAGCTAACTTTATATAACTATCCTTACTTTATAATCTAGAGAGATACTCCTAATAGTAGGAAGGATTAAGTTATTATTAATATTAAGAAGCTTAATAAGATTATAAATAGTAATATATACCCCTTACTACTATAAGCTAATATAATAGCCTTAGTCTAAGGGTATTAGTATATCTCTATTATTAATATAGTTAGGTAGTTTTATTAGTTCTATATCTAGGTTAAAGACTATTATAAGCTTATAATTATAAGCTATTATAACTAGGAGTAGTCTTTAATAGCCCTTATAGGGTATAAGGGCTTACCTTTATATATTTAATATTAGATAGATACTATACTTTAGTTAGTCTAGGCTTTTACTAAGGCCTATATTAATAATATTATTATTTACTTATATACCTTATAAGAGTATATTAAATACTTATATAAAGTCTTTAATCTATTTTAGAAGAAGTATATAAGCCTATTATTATTAAAATTATATATTAGCTACCCTTCTATTATACTACTAGGGTAGTATATTAATAGCCTAGGAATATTAATAACTAAAGAGAAGATTATAGCTATTATATCCCTATACTTTCCCTATAACCTTAGAGACCTAGAAATATTCCTAAGTCTTACTAAATAGCTCTACTTATCTATTACTTAATACGCCTAATAGGCGGATCTATTATAAAAAAGATATATAATATAAGTTATCTTTTATAAGCCTACACTTAAAGAAATACTAGTATTCTAAGACTTATAAAAGGCTTTTAGTACTCCGCGCTTTCTAATTTATTATAACTACTATAAAGTACTATATATTAATCTTAATACTTTTAAGGTTATTAGTCTAGTAGCTATAATATATTATATAAAAGGGGACCTAATATCTTTAAAGCCTTTTATAAGGACTAATATCTAATTAATAATATTCTTTAATAGATATCTTAATAATATAGAATAGAATTATTAGCCTATAAAACTAAAGATAGTAGGAATTATTTAGATTATAAAAAAGATTAGATATATAATTAAGTCTAATCTAAAGCCTCCTATTATTATATATATAGACTACTTAGTAATATTACCTATCTCTAAGTAGATAATACTAAATATAACTAGTACTAATAAGTTAAATTTATAACTTATTTAAGTATCTTAGTACTTATCTTTATTTAACTTAGAATTATGTTATAAAGCTAGAAAATCTAATATTATACTAGATACCCTATTAAGACTATATACTACTATTATAAATATACCTAGTTTAACTAAAGGCGTACTCGACGCTCTCTATAAAGGGACTACTAATACCTTCCTAGTAATAAATACTAAAGCCTTTAGTCTAATTAAGGACCTTAATAAAAATAATATTATAGTATATTACTTAACCTTAGTAGACATAACTAATAAATTTAAGTCTAGGTTATAGAAGGCTTATATAAATAATAACTAATAGAAAAAGATTATTAGTATATTAAAGCCTTTAGTAAGTAGTACGCCTAGTAGTAAAAAACCGGGCCTATCTTTTATCCTTTAGGATAACCTTATATATTACGTTAGTAATAAAGGAAAGTATAGGCTATATATACCTCTATTATTAGAATAGGAACTTTTTAAATAAATATATAATCTTTTAAATTATAATAGCTACTACTAATATTATAATTAACTCTTTAACTCCTTATATATTTATTACCTATTAAAAAACCTATAAATATATATCTCTTATTACCCTTAGTACTAATTAAATTAGATAAAGAGATATTTATTATATAATATATAAGTTTTAATATTAATACTATTAATATCCTTCTATACTATTATAATAGATTTTATTACTACTTTATTAATAATACTTATAGGGAAGAACTATTTACTTACTATTATATATAAGTTCTTAAAGAAGGTCTTTCTTCTACTAGGCTTAGATATATAGAAAGCTCTAGAGTAGGCTAATATTATACTATATAAACTCCTATCTTATAATTAGGGTATACTATAAAGTATTATTAATAATAGGGACCCTTACTTTATATTAGACTTTTAGTAAGAAGTCTTTAAGCGTCTTAAAGTTAAATTTCTTATATCTATAATATACTATCTATAAATAGATAGATAAAGTAAATATACTAATTAAATAATAGATTATAATAAGGTTTTATTTAACCTATAATCCTAATAGTTTATTAGAATAAATAGAATCTAATACTACTATATATCTAAGCTATATTAAATAACTTATTAATTATTATAGGCTTCGCTCTAAATAAGCTATACTACGGATTTAAGGTAAATAATACTATAAATATTCTTACTACTAGGGATATACCTATAGAAGCCTTTAATAAGCTACGGCTTATTAAGTATAAGGAAGTAGAGGACTATATATCTTTTACTAATACTATAATAAAAGCGCGTTATAATAGTAAGTATAAAGAGTTAAATCTTATAATTAATAATAAAGTATTCTTATATCTCTATTATAGTTATAAGATTCCTAGGGTAACTAACTAAAAACTATCTTAGTAATAAGTAGGACTATTTTAAGTCTTATATAAGGTTAGTTCCCTTACTTATAAGCTAGAATTTCCCCTAATAATAAAGATATAACTAGTAGTATCTAAGTATTATATAATTAAAGCCTAAAATAATAGGCCCTAACTTATATAAAAGAGTATTTAATTAAACGAACCCTCTATTAATTATTATAGAGGATAGTATAAAGTATAATAATAAATATAAAATTAAATAACTAATTAATAAGTAAGTTAGCTATAATAAAACCTAGTACCTTATTAAATAAATTAGATATAGTAATAAGTATAATATATAGTATAACTTAGAGGATCTTAGTAAGGCTAGTAACCTAGTAAAGGCTTATAAGGGTAGGTAGATAAAAGGTTAATATTAAGGACCTTAATAGAGGTAGTTTTATTACTATTACTTTTAAGAATAATAGTAGGGATAATAAGGATATTAGTCTTATTTATTTTTAATAGGTATATTAATATAGTCGCTAGCCTATTCCTTTATTACTAGCCTATTTACTTATCTATAGAAGCCTTTTATACTATATAAAAGTAGTTCTTAATAGAATTATTAATAGCTAATTAATTAATCTATATAAACTAGACTAAGTACTTATTATAATTTAAGTAGGATATTTATATTAAAACTATTAAGAGAGGCCTTATATTAATCTTAGATTAATATCCCTTTTATATAACCCTCTAATATCTACTTCTATTCCTATTTAGTAAATAGTTATAATATAACTACCTTCTATTAGCTAGCTATTAGCTTTTAGATTACTATCTACTATATATATTATAATAGAACTAAGTATATTACTAGTATACTTACTTAATATACCTTAATTAGTAGTAATAATAAACTAGAGTAGGAAGAGAGTAGTAATTCTAAATAGGAACTAGACTAGTATATTATTAATAAGTATATATCTTAGGATTATAAAAGGTCTTAGTAAGTAACAAGATATTAATTTTATATAAAATAGATATAAGTAAGACTATTTAATATATTTCCCTAGTTATTTTCTAGATCTAAATCTACTTAGTTATAAATAGTTATAAATAGTTATAAATAATTTAGATAATAGCTAGGGGATATTAATATAATTTAAATAATTACTAGCACTTATTACGTCTATGATAACTCTATCGTCCTCCTCCTCTACGTTACGATTTGCCTATGAGACGTTCTTCGTGGAGCGACGAGGGTTGGCGGTATTTAGGGTGACAAGGAGCGAGTTGGGCTGCCCTGTAGAACGAGTGTGGTACGCGGCTGAAGATATGACTATGAGAGTTGCGTATAGCTTCAGTTTTAATGGATTAAGACGTTATGGATAGGAAATATCTAAGTAGCTGATTATTGTGTGATTTTACATATAAAAGGGGGGGAGAATTTCTACGTTAAGCGCCAAGTTTCATCAACCTTTTTACAAATACAACTTCGACGCTGACTTCAATCTCCCATCTCCGTACCTCAACGGCCTCCTCGGTCTAAAAAATTGCTTTCTGATCCTTAAACCCTTTCCCATCTAATGTAAATGCACCCCATCTCTCCCCTCCCCTCCCCCCCCCAGCCCGATATATTTATTCTTCTCCCACCCTCCGCCCTCCTCCCGAGCCCCAAAACAACGACAAGAGGGACTTAAGGTCCTACTGAACCGCCACCTCCCTATTCGAGACAACATGTATACTCTTCGCGACCGTATCTTCCGCCAGCGCTGCCAACGACACGCTCTGGAGGATATTAAAGATCGACACGTCCGCAGCGGCCTGCAGCATGAGCATGTTCCGCAGCTCCACCGCCACGAGCGAGTCGACGCCGTACAGGGCGAGCGGTTTGGCCAGGTCGATCTCCGCGGCCGGAATCATAAAGATGTCCGCGAGGGTGCGGGCGATGGCGTCGCCGACCAAGTGACCCGCCTCGTCCGCGGACCCAGCCTGCTGGAGCCGGATCGCGAGCGGCTGTGAGTGGGTGTCGGCATGATCCCCCTGCGTGGCCGGCCCCGAGGCCCCAGTAGGCTGGCGGTAGCGGAGTGGCGTGAAGCGGCCGTCGCGGCCCATCGAGGAATTGGTGGCTGGGTCCCATTGCGGGCCGGGACCCGAGTTCAGACCGAGCAGGACCTGGGCCTGTTCGAGAGGGTGCAGGATGGCGGTGCCGACGGCATTCATCACGTCGTCGTCAGAGAGGGCTAGCGACTGGCCAGATTTGCGGACGCGGGTCTGCACGGCGAGGTCCTCGGCCACATAGCCGACACCCTTGACCATACCCAGGTCGAGCGAGACCGCCGGCAGGCCCTGGGAGCATCGCCAGCGCGCCAGGGCGTCCTGGTAGGACCCGCCTGCGGCGTAGTTCGCTTGGCTGGCCCAGCCGAAGATGCCCGAGAGCGACGAGAGCATTACAAAGAAGTCAAGCGTGTCCCGCTGCGAGAAGTGCGAGTGGAGGTTCCACGAGGCCGTGACCTTGGGTCCGATAGCCGTTCGCCAGTCGTCCAGAGTCATCTGCTCGAGGATAGAGTCTTGCAGCACCATGGCGCCTTGCACGATACCTCGGATAGCTGGAAGCTGCTCCTGGACCTCGCAGGTGCGTAAGGCCCGCGCGAGGTCGTCGTTACTGGAGACATCGCAGCTGATGGCCACAACACGGCAGCCGGCCTCACGTAGCCAAGCTATGAAAGGTCCGGTCTTTTGCATATTACCGGCACTCCGCGAGAGGAGGATGAGATTGCGAGCGCCATGGTCTACCATCCAATGCGCGATCGAGCGGCCAATCCCGCCCACGCCGCCGACGAGTAGGTACGACGCGTCAGACTTCAGCTTCGGTCTTGGGACCCGCGGGAGCACCTTCACTTCTTCCCCGGGCGGAATGGAGAGCACGATCTTTCCGGTCTGCTTGCCCGTCTGCAGAAGGCGGAAAGCCTTGGAGACCTGATGCATCGGGTACACATGTACTGGGTGGATAGGTCGGATGACACCTTGCTCGGCGAGCCGGGCTACCTCATTGAGGACTCGATTAGCGTCCGATGCACGCTCTCGGAGAAGTGACATCATGTCTAGAGACGTATAGGAAGCAACGCGTGAGAAGGTACCCATGTCAAGCAGACTATTGCCTTCCAGGTCTCGCTTGCCGATTTCGACAAGATGGCCGAAGGTCGCGAGCACGTCAAAGCTAGCCTGTAGCAATGGACCGGCGAGAGAATTAAGCACCATATCAACGCCGCGCCCGCCTGTGGCAGCCAGAATGGCTGGTGCGAAGGATGCGTCACGGCTTGAGAAGATTCGGTCGGATGGGATGTTGTACTCCCTCATAAGCAGCTCGCGTTTCTCCTGGGACCCCACGGTAACGTAAACTTCGGCACCCAGGTAGTCCTTGGCCAACATGATGGCCGCCTGGCCAACGCCTCCAGCAGCAGCATGGATCAGGACCGACTGGCCAGGGCGGAGTCGCACGATATCAATGAGGCTGATGTAGGCGGTGCTGAAGATCATAGGGAGCGACGCAGCGTCGTTGAGTCCCATTCCCTCTGGGACGTGAGCGACACCCTGCCAGTGAACGCGAGCACGACTGCCAAAAGGCCCTAGGATGAGAGCCATGACACGATCACCCACGGCGAAACCCTGTGCCGAAGCCTCATCGCCGACACGCGTGACAATGCCGGCGCACTCCAGCCCCATGACGCGCTCGCGTAGCTGGCCCATGGCCACCATAACGTCACGGAAATTGAGGCCGTACGCGTGAGGTTCGATCTCGACCGTATCGGTATTGGCATAGTCCTCGTAGTGCTCGTCGTCGTCGAACGCTAGTGTGTCCAGAAGACCGGGAATGCCAACCTGCAGGCGAAGCGGGCGTTGTGGCTGGAACAGAGTTGCCTTGGGAATTGACTCGGGATCTGCCCATTGCATGGCGTCGGGTGAAAGCATTTTGTTCCGGGAGACGTCCTTGTAGATACGTGGAACATGGATGAGGCCATCACGTAGTGCAAATTCACTGTCCGCAACCGTGGAAGCGGTGCCTTCACGACTACCAAAACCGTTCTTCATGACGTGGACGATCCCCAAGGCACCGTATTGGGACCACACAGGCTCCTTGGGATCAAGATCCAGCGTGAGGAAGCTGCGGCCCACGTACTCGCTCCGAAGGACACGCAAGAATCCGGAAACCAGAGCCATTTCGGGATTTGTGCATTCGACGGCGCCGCCACGTGTGACCCACAGCAGTCCGCTACAATTGGTCGCCATGGCTTTGATGCCCTTAAGAGCCGTGGATTCGAGGTTGTGGAGTAAGGGTTGGTCTAATTCTCCCACAAAGATGCACAATTGGTTATTGTATGGCCTGGTGGCAAACTCTAACGTTTGAACGTCGGGGAGGGGTCCACCGACAGCATTTGCGATAGATTCTCGCAGGAAGTCGAGCCAGACGGTCGGAGGAGGGGCCTTGTTGCTGATGACAACGACAATGTTATCCCCAGCTAGCTTCGATGGTTGGGTAGGAACTGACGACAGCATGTTGCTGATCGAGTACAAGTCTTCCCGGCTCTCATAGTCGCGGAGCTCCACGTCGATTCCATTGAAGCCGGCGCCCTTGAGGACTCTTTGCCACATGGGAGGCGACAGAGAAGGGCTGGACTTGCGCTCAGGCTCTTCACTCAGCCACCATCCGGGGACCAGGCCAAAGATGAATTGGAGATCTACACAATCTTGTGTAGTTTCCATCAGCAAGAGGGAGGCGCCGGGTTTCATCAAGCTGCGTACGTGCGACATTGTGCGATCCATGCTCTTGGTTGCATGCAGCACCTGACAGGCTACGACGACATCATAACTCTCCAGCTTGAAACCCTGCGCTGTGGGATCCTGCTCAACATCGAACTTGTCAAAGCTCATGTCCAGGAAGCTGCTATGGGCAGGGAACTCGGACCGCGCCGCTTCGAAGAATCCAGATGATATGTCCGTAAAGTGCCAGCTATCGATGAATGGACCCCCTTCCTCTTGGCTTCCCAGCGTCTGCATAGCGTACCGGGTGGCTCCTCCCGTACCTGCACCGATTTCGAGGACACGGGCGCGGGGGTTCTTGTGCGCAACGGCACGCATCAGCGACTGGAATTGTGCAAAAGCGCGACCGAAGCGGAAGGCATTGGCGTAATATTTGTACAACAGCCGATTTTCCATCATGACCTGTAGCGGCGGTTGCTCGCCTCGGAGAATCTGTAGGAGCCTGGGGCCCAAAAGACAGATCAGTTCGCCGTCAACGCTTTGTCCGGCGGCCAAGGCTATGTTTCTCTCCCGTTCCTGCGGCGAGTCGCACGCCCATGTGTCGCTGTCAGGGCCCAGGCGGCGCGACGCAGCGAGGTCAACCGTGTCCTTCATCCACCCGTGGAACTTGACATGGTGCCACTCAAGGTTGGCAACATCTTGGTCAGTCAAGGCTTGCAGCGTGTCGTGGCAAAAGTAGACGCACACGCGCCTTAGACCCATAAGCACATCTATGTCGTCGGAAGTCATTTCCTGTGCGGGGCTGAGCTTTTCCTTTGCTGCTCGCGACGCGCCGGGCAAGCCCATCGAGAGCCCTAAGTCAGGCGCCCATCGAATATCGGCACACAGCTCCTTGTTCCACGGCTGCTCTTTCTCTTGTTGGGAAGCCATGGCGCTACGGCCCAAAGACTGACATACAAGGCCCTCCATCGTGAGAACGGGCTTGCTGCCCTCAGAGCCATTGGCGACAGTGATATTGGCCAGGTAGGTCTGAGCGTCAATATGTGGCATTTTGGTATTGCAGACAAATGCGTGACCGGGCCGAGTGGCCATGTCAGACGAGATCCAGAGCTTTTGGATAGATCGTGGTACCCTGGGACTGTCGTCTTCGGCGCCAGCGCCTGGCAGGGTTGCGTATGACGAAATGAAAACCGAGTCTAGCGTAGTTGGGTGCAGGACGTGTTCTTCTTGGGAATCGCAGTCGGCAACCTGGATTTCCGTCACGCAGCGCCTGGTATCTCTCGCGCCACCGTCCTGCACGATACTCGTCGTGTTTTGGAACAGTGGCCCGTGATTAAGGCCAAGTGAGCGCAGACTGGACCACATGTCTTCCGGGTCGATGCGCCGTCTATAGCCTGACTCTTCCAAGGGAGTGGTTGCGATCTCATTATCGAACATATCAAAGTCGGCCGTGATGAGCTACAAATCCAACAGTCAGCAATCTGAAAATTCTTCGTCTCAGTCCTGCTTAAAGGACTTGAACACTTACCCCTTCGGCATGCTGCGTCCAGCGGCTGTCCGCAGTCACAGATGAAACTTCAAATTTTTTCCAGCCACGAATGCCGATCTCCTTCTGGCTGACTGAAGAGAGTACCGTCTGCAACTCGATGCCGTCTGCAGTGTCAGGCACCACCAATGCTTGGCTTATCTCGACGTCGCGCAGCCTAAACCCAGTGGCCGGTGTCTCGTTATTTTGGTTCGCAAGCTGCTTCATGGCCTCGATGGCCAGACATAGATAGCCGGCACCGGGGTACAGAATGTCACCCTGTACGACATGGTCTCTCAGCCATGGGGTCTCAGAGACGCGTACTATCTGCCTCCATGTGGCCGCATCTGGGTTCGCGCCTGGTACAGGCATTCCGAGAAGGTGATGAGGCTCCTGATCTCTCTGACGATAGGCCACGCTGTGGCGCGACTCGGACCAATGCTTGATGCTGTGATTCCATGGGTAGGATGGTAGATCGGTCAAGGCGCGTGGCTTGTGGCCCGGAGCAGAGCTTCTGAGATGAGCTAGGTCGACCTGGTAGCCCTTGCGGATGAGAGTGGCCGCCATATTTAGCATGCAGTCGCGGGAATCCTCATTGCGGATCAGGCAGCCAACGTATGGCACGTCCAGGCTCCCAAAATCAGGCTGGGAAAGGACTTCTTTGATCGGACCGCCAAGCGCGGTGTGAGGACCAACCTCGAGAACCATGTCAATGTTGCTGCCCGACTCGTCCGGATTCCCAAGCACCATGTCGGTGAAGGCGTCGACGAATTGCACGGGTTGGAGCAAGCTGCCGACCCAATGCTCTGGATCCGCAAGTTGCTTGGACTGCGTGATGCGGCCCCCCGTGACAGGCGATGAGAATACCACATCGAGCTTCTTGTTTTTCTCGATTCCAGCTCCGTTTGCAAATGCGACATGGAGAGCTTGTCGGTATGGCTCGGCGATAGGCATCATATGATGTGAGTGGTAAGCGGTGTCCACCTTGAGACGACGTGCAAACACGCCATCCTCATTCGCCATGTCCAAGACAGCCTGCACAGCCTTTTCATCGCCGGCGATAGTGACGCTACTCGGGCTGTTGATGCATGCCGCCACTGCTCTACCGCTCTCACTAGACAGTCTGTCTAGATAGGCCTGTGCCCCATTCCTTCCAACACCGACAGCCACCATGGCGCCCTTGTGACTCTCTTTTCGCAGGCTCATGTCGGCAGCCATAGTAGCACGGTAGTAACTCGCTGCCATGGCCTGGCGCAGACTCAGTGCCCCGACCGCGTACGCCGCCGCAATCTCTCCCGAGGAATGGCTCGTGACGGCGGTTGGCTTGATGCCCCAGGTCTCAAGCAAACGTACAAGCGCAATCTGCACGGCAACGCAGATGGGAATGCTCAGTGCCGTGGTATTCACTCGTGTTGTGGCTGCATCGCGCATCAGCTCTTCAGTCAGAGCCCAATTGGCTCCGAACTCCCTCAGATAGCCGGCGGCCTCTTCGAGTGACGCCTGGAAAACCGGAAATGGCGCGATGAGTTCGCGTGCCATAGCGTGCCACTGAGCTCCTTGTCCCGTGAACACCATGCCTATACGCGGCGCCGTCGACGGTAGGCGTGTTGGCTTGAACGGAGACGCCTCTAAGCTTTGGATGGCGACAGTCAGGTCTGATTCGCTGTACTGCACCACATGTGCCGACATCCAGCCCGAGGAGAACCTTGTACGGTGCTGGCTGAGGGTCCAGCCAAGGTCCTGCATCAACTTGGTTGGAGTTTCGGTCCTGCGGTGCCTCTGCAGGTATTCTCCGACTCCAGAGACCTCACGCTGGCAGGCCTGCTCATCACGGCCGAAGAGTACAAGCACCTCACTTTTTCTCTCCTCGGCTAAACTGTGGCCGTTGACACCGTTGGCACCGTTGGCGATCCTCATTCTCTCCGACCCAGGTAGGTACGGCGTTGCATCCTCTAGGATGACATGGCTGTTGGTTCCTCCGTATCCGAAATTGTTGATAGAAGCACGGCGCGGCTCGTTGCCCGTTGTCGGCCATGCCTCCAGCTCGGTAGCCACCTTGAGTCCCCATTCGTCGAGTCGAATCTTGGGATTGGGCTTCTCGTAGTTGATGCTGGGCGGAATTTGGCCCTTCTCCATGGCCAAGACTGCTTTGATCAGACCCGCCAATCCGGAAGCCGCCTCCGTATGGCCGATGTTGCTTTTCACCGATCCAATACGCAGTGGTTCTGTCCTGTTGGTATGAGGCCCAAATACGGCTGCGATGGAGCGCGCTTCAATAGGATCACCCGTGGGCGTACCCGTGCCGTGGGCTTCGAAATACTGAGTACCATTTGGGCTGAGGCCTGCCCTTCGGTAGCATTCACGCATAAGCTCAACCTGCGCTGGCTGCGAAGGTGACGTGATTGTCTCTGTCTTGCCGTCCTGATTCAGATAGGTTTCGCGAATGACGGCACGAACCGGGTCGCCTGCCTCGAGAGCGTCGCTGTCTTTTGATAAGCCTTGGCAGGTCAATAGACCCAAAGAGACATACCTGAGACGCTTGATAACAATGGTTGCGACGCCTTCGCCGCGGCCATAGCCGTTCGCTCGCGAATCAAAGGCGTACGACTTGCCATCGGGTGAAAGCATTCCTAGCGACGAAAATACCTTGAATAGGTCAGGTGCTAGCATTAGGTTGCACCCACTGACTATGGACATGTCCGCCTCTCGCGCGCGAAGACCCAGCACTGCTTGATGCAACGCCACCAGCGCTGTTGAGCAGCCCGTGTCAACTGTCATGCTAGCGGCTTTCAGGTCGAAGAAGTGTGAAATCCGGTTGGATGCCATGGCGGAGAGCGTGCCAATGGGGAGGAAGCGCGGCAGCTTGTCCCCATCGCGCATAAGGCCATCATGGTAGTCGTGCGTAAAGACACCTGCGTATACTGATGTGTTGGACCCGGCCACTTTGGAGAGCGGCAGGCCGGCATTTTCGAGCGCCTCGTAAGTAGACTCGAGTTGAAATCGATATTGTGGATCCACAGCCTGGTGCAGATCATCAGCCTCGTAATGTTCTTTTCAAATTGACTTTCTTGCAACAGGATCCGCCATGAATCTTACCGCCGCAGTCTCGCCTGAAAAGTTGAAAAAGGCAGCGTCAAACAGGCCCACGTCCTCCTGAATGAAATGCGCTCCTTTGACGTGCGTCTAACCGAGCGTATCATCCGTCAGCATTGCCCTTTGCTCTAGATCCGGTGCTCATAACTCACCGTGCTCAGCTTCTCATTATTGGGATGATAGGCTCCCTTGGGATTAAATCGTGACTCCGGCAGCTCTGACCAGGCGTTGCGCCCTTCTGCCAGCATCGTCCATAGATTCTCGGCATTGCTAGCGTCGCCGGCGAACTTACAGCTCAGGCCAATGATAGCGATGGGCTCGGTAGCCCATTCTGGGTGCGAGGGAGTGTTGTCCATGCTCCCCATCGTGTCGACGTTGTTTGGATCGGGGCTTGCTGCCTTGCGCCGCGTACGCCAGGTAAATATGCAACAAGATCAACGAATCGCGATGATTTCGCAATCGGGGTCGACAGGAACGTCTAGGATATCGACCACGAAGGAACAGGACAGATGCCGAGTATGTTTGACTGAAGAGGCTACTCAATCATGACATTCAGTCCGGTTTGTGTTGAACAGTATTCCCAAGGTGGTTTTGACCTCTGAAGCTGGCCTCGGTATTGTTGAGGTCCTTTGGGAGCCGCCTCGATCATACTTTGTCTGGCTTTTGGGCATTCTTGCGCTGCTGTCCATGCTTTCAGCCTTAATACGTCTTACCTGCTTGACCCTGCCACAGAGCAGAGTTGGGGTGAGACCAAACTCCTATCTTTCGTCACACATGCTGGTAGCGCATCCCAGGCGCTCCCGAGAGGCAGGTAAACAGTACCTGGCGATCGCCACATACCCTGGCCATTGAACCTTACTCCTGGAGTCCGAAGGATAGGATCTTCAGACTGATGCAAACCGGCAGGCCGGAAAGGGTTGGTTGAAACGCGGCTCATGATGTTTCTGCTGAAGTCCTGGAGATACTCCGGCATGTGGGGTGGCGGGTTTCAAAATAATTCGGATACATTTGGCCGACAGCCCTACCAAAGTGTCCGAATTATTTTGAAACCCGCGTGTCCGGCTGACTCCGTATATGCGCTCGCATGCTTTCGGCTCAAAGCCATTCTCCGATCACGTGCTAATGCTTGGTGCTCAACTCGGTTCGAACTGAGCTACTGACCACGTGATCGGAGGACCTGGCCCATGATCACTCGCCTACCTTTTACCGTGCGGGTACGTGGCGATACACCAAATATTGAGATCATTGATGCCCGGATGATACTCCCGCGAGGAAGGCTACTTCTGCTTAAGAGATGAATTCTGACTGGGATGCTTGGTTGTTCCACCACCTCCATCGCGTACTAATTCACAATTGTTAAGCAAAAGGGATATTGGCACTATTCGTGATACATAGCAGCTATTACCCTACGCTTGTACGTATACTCAGGTGATTACCGTATATATAGATAGATAGATTTATCTTGTTTAACGTCTGTTGCGGTCCCTAGTGGGCCATGCAGACTGGCTACATACTAAGGAAAAACTATAACAATAGAAAACCTCTTGCCTCGCCTCGCTGCTTATCACTTGATATTAGAGAGGCCTACACCTCTCCTAGAGCTCTCCTGCGTGTCGCTGACACCTTTAAATCCTGGCTTCCTTTTAGCTCTTTTCCCACCACTCCGCATCTTCACACGGGACAGGGTCCTCTATCTTCTCTTTTGCTATCTCTGCAGCAACCCTAAACTGTTCTATAACCCCTGACTGTACTAGCCAACGAGCCGCGCGCGCCGCGATGGCTGGCCGCTGGAGGATTTCCTCTATCCTCTCTGCTCCGCATTTGATGATCAGGTCTGTTCTGTTATGTTGGGGGCAGCATGGAACGGTTAGTCTAAATATATTACAATACGAACCGTAATAAAAATAATAAAAATATTATAAATAAAGATTTAATTTCATAGTATTATTTATCGCCCACTATACTTAATGCATTGTCATAGCATCAGGGCACAACGACCCCATGCACCTTGTCCACCAATACAGGTGCTTCCGACGTCATGGCAAGGATGACCTGGATTGGCCGGAACTGTGTTGCCACGTGCGCTTTGCCCACGTGCCTGGGGAGACAAATACATGCGTCTTTCTGGCGCGATGGGGTTGGGACGACCGGAGTTGAGAACCTACGCTCTGGGTAAACCTCACTTTGTCATCATCAGCTCCTCCCCCTTACCCATCTCTCTCTCCAACAAGTCCCGCTCAGCTCCCCCCGCCTCCACAGCGGGCCGTAAGTAAAACCCCACTCCCTCCAATTCCAGTAGCTGCCGGGGAGAATCGTAACCCCTAAACTCCATTCTCCCCCCCCCTCCCCTCTCCCCCCTGCCCGGAGTTGCCCAGCCACACATGGCGCAAGGCTCACTTACTACCCAGCATTACCTCGCCTTAATCAGGGGACTGGGCCGGAACCGTGGATGTAACTTGGGCCCAACCCACCACCACACCCTTCCATCGTACTCGTGTAGAGAATTCAGACCCAGACCCAGCAGGTGCGGGCCATCGATGGGCGTGGGATCGATCGCTTACACTCATGCCTGCATCTGACCTGCCATGGTGGCAGGGCGAGGAGACCTTCATCGGGCATACCGACATGATTGTTCGTCATCATGTGCCGGCCGATGCGACGATCCGACTCAGTACGCGGCCGGGCATGCGTGCCAGGCTACGCACGGCATGGGCGACGACTTTACCCATGGGTGACGGCACAGGTACCGGGGATTGCGGCCGGATCGACGGCTGCATCTTACACGCTGCGCCTACTGAATGAATAATACTTTATTGATGACGATGACATAATCTCGGTTCTTCCGTCGGCACTTTGTATTCGCATCCCTGAGGCCAGGCCCCCGGGGATGTAAGGCCCAGAGGCAAGACCCCGAGATCACACCAAGAGTAGAGGCAATCCCCCCCTCAGAGCCAAGAAGACCTCTCAGAACAAGGGCTTCTCCCCGTTGACCCCATGAGAGACCACATATAAGATGATGCTGATTGCCAGATCAAACGTGCTGATCGCCGAGATCAGAAAACGTAAAGATCTCGAATCGATCGTAGTCAAGGCCCCGTGAAAAGGCTGGTTACAGGAGTCCCTGATATTAGCTTTTGTAGCGGGCGGAATATCGTTGAGGAGGGATGATTGCTTCAAGTATCCGCGTGTTAGCGACCCAGGTCGACGAGATCGGGTAAGCTTGAAAGGAATCGGTGATACGAAATTTTGTGAATGGATGATCTATAGACGTAGAAACGCCGAGTCCTGTGAACTAGAGCTCTCGATACCAATTGGGGGGGAAATGACCTAGATATATAAAATAAGAAAGATCTTTGAACGAAAAATGTCCTGAACTAATTGACCTCCGGAAAACCTCGTTACCAGTGATCCTACCGCCCACGGGCTCCAAAGCAGTCGCCTGCTATGAAAAGAGAGACAGGAAGTTGTCACTTCAAAAACCCCATCTCCCTCCATTTATCCACAAACTTCACCGCTAACGCGGGACTGACAGGGCCCTCACTCGCCATCGTAACGCTATGCTCCTGCGCCCTCTCCGTGTCGAGGATCAATCCTCCACACGACATGCGCTCGAAGTTCCCGGCCAAGAACTCCACCATCATGGGTCTCCCCGCCGGGTTCTCCGTATCGGGCACTAGCGGCGACGTGCGAACCCGCTTGATCCAGCTGTCAAACGGGATGATGGCGTCGGCGGGAATATCGAGCGTGCGGGCCATGACGGGCGACATCTGCTTCCAGGGCTGGCCGACCGGGTTGTCGATGTGGTAGATTGGGTGCGAGGGCCCGGCATGGTGGAGGATGAGGTCGGCGCAGACGCCGGCGCAGTGGTCGACGGGGACCCACTGGAGCATGCCGTCGAGGTCGGGCCAGGCGCGGAGGTATTGCGAGGACTTGACAAGGAAGGCAAAGTGCTCGGCAGGGTTCCAGAAGCCGCTCTTGGAGGAGCCGGCGATCTGGCCCGGGCGAACAACCATGGCGCGGAAGAGGCCAGGGTGCTGGTGGAGGGTCTCGTCCAGCATACGCTCGCACACCCACTTGGCCTCGGTGTAGCCGCTGGGAATCGTGGACTCGAGGGGAACGCGGCGCTCGAGAACGCGGGCCAGGCCGGTATGGCCAACCACGCCGATGGAAGAGACGAATTGAAAGCCGATCTGAGCGCTGTCGCTGGCGATGGCTGCTTCACGTGCCAGGTCCAACAAGTTTCTCATGCCTTGAAGCTGCGGCTCAAAGCCGGCGATTGGACGCGTTCCGCTCATGGGCCAGGCGTTGTGCACAATGTGTGTGACGCTTTGCACAAGGCCTCGGTACTCATGAGGAGGTAGGCCTAGCTGCGGCTGGGATGTATCGGTGTCGAAAATGCGGAGCTTGGCGCGCGCTCCGGGGGTCAAGGCAATTCCTCTGGTCAAGAAGGCCTCCTGCTGTCGCTCGTTGACGGGGACCCTGCTGCGACGGTTCACACATACGACTTGGGCAATCGTGCTGTCCTCTGCCAGCTTCTGAACAATGTGCGACCCCAGGCTTCCTGTTGCTCCCGTCACTAGGATTACGGCGCCAAGCTTCGGCGCTCTGCTGTTTGCCTTCGTCTGCCCCCTCTTTGCCTGCAAGGATTGGATTCTGGGCGTGGCCCAACCTCTGGTATACTTTGCCAACAGCCGCTCTGCCTCGGCCGTGCGCGCAGCGACATCGCCCTTGTCCAGATCCATCTGTTCCTTGAGGGCTGGTTTCGGCAGCCGTGGTCCCTGGTCACCCGAGGCCATGGCCATGATAACCTTTTGATACGCGTTTTCCGGCAGGTTCCCATCCGTCCAGTCAACATGACCAAAGCCCGCGGCGTGCATCTCCCGTTCCCAATGCTCGGCCGGTACGACAGCATGCTTCCGACCGTCGTCATAGAACCACCAGCCCTCGAACAGGCCGAAGACGAGGTCAATAAAGGGCGCGACCTCGGTCATCTCGAGAATCATGAGGAGCCCATCGGGCCGTAACGCTTTGCGGACATTGGTAAGGGAAGTAACAAGGTTGTGGGTGGCGTGGATCGCGTTACTGGCCAGTATGATGTGATGTCCTCGAAGGTCTTCCACGGGAGCTTTTTCGATGTCGTGCGTGGCGAAGCGCATGAAAGGGTATTGCTTCCCGAAGCGACGGCGAGCATTAGCGACCATTGAGGGTGATAGGTCCGTGAAGGTGTACTCGAACGGAATGTTGAGTGATTGTAAGAAGGGCGCCAAGACCATCGTAGTCCCTCCTGTGCCAGCACCCATCTCGAGTATCTTGAGCGGCTCTCCTGATGCATGTGGACCAGCGCGCTCAGAAATACCTTTAATGACGTCGCGCATCTGGCCGTAGTTCATACGATTAAATGTATGCTCGCAGTACATGGCTGCCGTCAGCTCCCTTCCTTCAGGACTGCCAAAGAGAACTTTGATTCCATCCGTCTTGCCACTCAAAACACCCGCCAACTGCTTGCCAGCGTAGAAGGTGAGACGATTTGGTACGTTGAACTCGGGGTGCCGGGGTATAAGCTCTTGCAAAATGGCATGGCTTGTCTTGGAAGGAGCGGCAACATAGGTTCGTGTCAGCTGCCCACTGGCGACGTCAATGTCGATGAGGCGGGCGTCACGCTCAAGGAAATCGTACAAGCACTGCATCAGGCGATCATGTTGGGGCAAATAAGGCACGCGATCAAGTGGCTGTCCCGCAGCTGCGGTGCGGAGGGGAGAGCCTAGCTCGTCAAAGGCCTCGACCACCAATGCAGCACAGAGTCGGTTACTGCCTGCCAGGATAGTCTTTTCAGTGTCATCGATCTGGTACTCGCGTAAGAGATCGTCGGTCCCCATCTTCACCTCGCCAAAAGACTCAAGAACGTCCGACGGTGACAAGGTTAGGATCCTATGAGCTGGGGGCAACGCCTGTGCTGTCGTCACGTTCGTCGGTTGTAGCTGTTTCGCAGGAAGCGGCGTCTGGCTGGTAGCTGGCGTCTTGACAAGACTGGGCTCCGAATGGGACGACGTCGTGGTAGCAGATTCATAGTCGGTCTCGACAACGACCAACGACGAAGATTCCGATCCCTCATCAGAGGAATCTTCGTCATCGTCATCGTCGTCGTCGCCGTCGCCGGCAGATTCAGCGAGAGGCACATCTGCATCAGCCCCAAATAGCGCATGTCCTACACACAAGACGAACTTGCGCACAGTCGTTGCTTCCATCTGCTCAACCTCGTCTAGCGTGCACTTGAAAGCCTTTTCGACCTCCCGTGCCAACTCCATGCCCATCAACGAGTCAATACCAAAGTCGGCCATATCTGCGTCGAGCTCCATCTCCTCGGCTGGAATGCCCGAGACGCTGGCTACAAGATTCCGCACTTCGTCGGTGATATCCCGCCTGCCGGATGGTGGCGATGGAGCTGCCTTGCCCGACTTGGTCCTTGTCGAATCTTTTTTCTTGGTTGGCTTGGGCTTTGCAACTACTGCAGTGGCATCAGTGGTCGCAGGTAATGCAGCAGGCGGGGCAGAGTCACGAGGAGCTGCAGATGAGGCCTTGATACGCAATGCTGATTCATCTTTCGTCATTCGAGCCAGCATCTTACTCATGGATGCCTTGGCTACACGCCCATACTGCATGCCCAACATAACCTCGACGAGCTGTCTCGTTGTAGCATCGAAAACAAAGAGGTCGGTCACGAACATTTTATCGCCCTGGGGCAAATGTCGAGCGTACACATGCCACACGTCGGTTTCGGTCCGGCCCGCGACGGTGTGCTTGGGCGAGCGCATCGACAGCTCGCACCCATTGGCAATGTACATTTCTCCCGATGGAACATCGATCATGGCATTTACCCACAAGCCGCCGACCTGGCTGAATGAGTCGCTCAATGGCACGTCGAGCCAAGTATCGGCTCGTCGATGCTGTCGGTCCAGCTGCACACGCCCAGCACACTCACCGCCACGGCCGACGACGTATCTAACGCCTCGGTAGATGTCACTGTAGTCGACAACGGGACTAAATGCGCGGTATACTTGACGTCCTTGCAGCGATTCGACACCGTCCTCATCCAGGCTAAGATCCAGAATTTCTTGACATCGTGTGTGGCTGGTGAGGCGCTCAAATTGCGCGAACTCTTGCACATAAGCCGGGTCTGTAGATGAACGCATGGACACGCGCGTTTCGGCATGTATTTGAGGCTTTTCAACCGCCGCGTCCTTCTCAACACTGAAGATCTGCCCGCTCCACTGCATCATCTCTTTGTCAAGCGCGGATAATTCAATGTAAAAGGCGCGGGATAGATCTTCGCAGATGGGCATGTGGTTGATCAGATCACGAACGACCGGTTGCATACCTTTGGCCTTCCAGTCCGGATGCAGACTGTATAAAGCTTCGATGATCATGTCGCATTCAACTGTCCCAGGGCAAATAGGTGCCGTCTGCGCAATGACATGGCCGAGAACGAAACCCTTATATTTATCCGACTGCGTGTTGATGCGGAAACGGGCTGTTTTCTGTTTCTTGTCTTGGTATCCGACAAAGTCCCACAGGGCGAGCGGCTTGGGTTCGAGGGCTCCGGCCTGCTGCTTGCTCCAAACCTCACCTCTTTCTTTCACAAGCGCCTCAGCAGCCTCTCGAACCTTCTCAGCCGGTGATTTCAGTGGCAACCAATGACGCGATGCGGGTGACTTGTCAAATTGGTATGGCGGCAGAAGCAAAGACGCATACTGGAGTGTTTGTTGCTGGTGGTGGGCCCAGAACGCCATGCGCAATCCCTGCTTCCAGAGCGCGACGGTGGCGTCTGTCAGCCCGTCAAATCCCTTGGTATTGGTAATCGAGACGGCTTGGAAGTAGTGCTCTGGAGTCGCGACATTGCTCTGGGCGAGGGCACGGGCTGCCATGACAGTGATGGTGGAATTGGAACCAGCCTCCAGGAACACAGCTTGCGGATGTCGTTTGGCGAGACGCTGCACAGCATGGTTGAAGAAGACCGGCTGACGCATATGTTGAGGGACGAACGTCCAGTCCAGCAGCTCATTGCTCTCTTGAGTTGCGCGTTCCACAGGGATGACTGGCTTGTGGAAAGTAAGCCCTTTGCCAACCTGTCCTAGGCCAGCAACGAGCTTCTCGACCAGGGCTGAATGAAAGGCATTGGTCACGCTGAGACGCTTGTTCTTGGTGCTTGAGAACTTGGCAGACGAAACCATAGTCTGCTGCAGGGCGTCAACGGCGGCAGTAGATCCAGCAATGGTGAAGCTGCGCGGTCCGTTATAGCATGCGATATTGACGGAGCCATTCCGGCCGGCAGACCGATTGACTTCCTGCAGAAGACTCTCCACTAGATCCAGATCGGCTTCTACCGCGACCATCGCTCCAGGATCGGTTCCCCAGGAATCGCGCACCAGCTTGGCCCTCGCTGCCACGAGTCGAACCGTGTCCCGGAGGCTGAGAGAGCCAGCCACGCACAGCGCTGTAATCTCCCCAAAGCTATGGCCTATAACGGCCACGACCTTGGTCTCAAGCCCACAGTCCATCCAAGTCTTGGCACATGAGTACTGCATAGCAAATAGCACGGTCTGCAGCTTGATCGGATCTCGGATAGGCTCCTGCGAGAATATGTCAGGGTAGATGGATCCCAGACCAAGAGACGTTATCATTCGGTCGCATTCATCGAGGTGCAGACGAAGCATAGTTACGCTATCGTATAGCTTACGGTCAAGCCCGACGAAAAGCGAGACCTGGCCACCGAAGCACAAGATGACGGGTCTGCTAGCCTTGGCCGGTGTGACTCCTGCTCGTAGAGCCGAGTCCTTCTCCGGCGCAGAGGCCACCTGGGCCAACTTCTCCTGAAACTCGGCCATCGAGCGACAGCTGAAAATGAAGCTCTGCGCCAACCCACGATTGGATTGCCGGTTCAGAACGTATGAGATATCGGCCAGCGTGCTGGATTCTTGAGACAATGAACGGCAATAAGAGGATAGCTTAGCAGCGTACGCAGAGATGGCCCGAGCGTCGAGGCCTGGGATCCAGAAAGGATATTGTGAAGTCTCTTCGACGGCCATGCTCGGTCTCAGAGACTTGGGTGGTTGCGCGACAATTAAGCTGGCATTAGACCCGCAAGCGCCATAATTGTTGATCAGAGCCATTTTGTGATCCTCCTCCCAGGGCCGCAATTTGGTGACCACTTCCATCATATCATCAGCCCGCACGTCGATGCCGTGATTCATCTTATTGAAGCTGGCCTGAGGCGGAATGAAGGCGCCCCGCATCATCATGATGACCTTGATCAGCGCCAGCACGCCGGATGCGCCTTCCGTATGACCTATATGGCCTTTCACAGATCCGATGGGAAGCTTCTTTACGCGGCCAGAGGCAGGGCCTCCAAGCGCGGTGCGAATACTTTCGTATTCGGCTGGATCTCCAACCGGAGTGCCTGTACCATGTGCCTCGACCAGGGAAATATCCCGCGCCGCGACCTTGGCTGAGCGTAACACGTCCGTGAACAGTCGTGAAAGCGACGGAGCGTTAGGCACAAATAGCGGCGTGCTGTTCATGTTCTGGTAGACGGCTGTGCTGGGAATCACAGCGAGAACGGGGTTGCCATCTCGGATGGCGTCCGACAACTTCTTGAGAAAGACAAAGCCCAGACCTTCAGCACGACAATATCCATCAGCGCTGTCATCGAACGGCTTGCATTGTCCGCTTGGGCTCACAAAGCTGCCAGCAGCGAGATTTTGAAACCACATCATGTTCGTGATGGTGTTCGATCCACCCGCTAATGCCGCGCTGCATTCACCGGACAAGATATTCCGACACGCCGTGTGTATAGCAACCGTTGATGACGAGCATGCTGTATCGAATGTCATGCATGGACCAGTCCAGCCAAAGTGGTGCGATACCCTTCCAGTGACGAAGCTCTTCAGCGCCCCAGTCGGTGTGAAAGCATTTGGTTCGTGACAGCTAATGTTATGCTCGTAATCGACGCCGCAGGAACCTAGATACACGCCAACATGCATCTTACCGTTCATATTGGTGCTGTCGCTGTCGGTCCCTTGCCCAAGTCCATGTCCATGATCTAGCTCCGAATAGTAGCCTGACTGCTCCACCGCCTGGTAGGCTGCCTCCAGCACTAGACGGCTCTGCGGGTCCATGGCGGTTGACTCGCGCGGGCTCCGCTTGAAGAATTTGTGGTCAAAAGCATCCGAGTCGCGAACGAAGCACCCATAATACTGGCGCTTGGGGTCGCTATCTGGCGCTTCGCGGAATAACATATCGTGCATCAATCGGTCCCTGGTGATAGGCACGTGCTGGGACTGTCCACTTCTGAGCATTTCGGCATACTCGGCCAGGTCATCGGCGCCGGCAGTCTTGACGGATATACCAACGACAGCAACGCTGTCTTTATTGCTCTCAAGTGCAACAGCGAGATTGGAAGAGAGATCATGTTCAGATCCTGCTGCAGCTTCTGCGGGTGCAGGCTGCGTATTCAGCACGCCAGCGGGGAGCTGCGATATATCCACATCCACCCCCGTCTCCTTTTCCAAGGCCAGATCTTCAAAGTGCACTTGTCGAGTGTCCAGACCCCGCATCAGAGTCGGTGGTACACAGCGCTCCATGCCAAAAGTCACGACAAAGGGCTTTTTCGCCTTGGTGGCTACAGCAGAAAAGGTTCCGTACCAGTCGCACTGGTTGACCAGGATGGAACGTAGAACCATCTCGGTCATGCTCTCTTGGTGTTTGGAGGATACGAGATCCCCCTTGCCGCGGTTGTCGTAGGTAGGCAAAGCGAGATTTGCAGTGGCGGCGTACTGCAGATCAGGCATGGAGCTGCAAAATTGGACAAGGGCATCGGTGTCGATCTTCCGATCGGCGTCAGGGCTATGGATATGGCCCTTGATACCAATCTCAGCTACAATGGCACCAGCAGCGCGGAGCTGCTTCACGAGAAGGGGAGCCGTGGACTCGGATGTCGTCACCGTCGCTCGCGCCTCGTCGTAGAGAACGGCGATATAGGCATCAGGAGAACGGGCGTCGATAATTCGCCTCACTTCGCTGGCCTGTTTTGAACCAAGCCATGCTATTGCGAAAGAGATTGAACCGCCTTTGCCCGAAGTCTTGTCCCAGACCTCTCGCGCGTCGACCAGAGCGCCCATGAGCATGGCTAGCCGGACCGCCGTGGCCCCGTACTTCTGAAAGTCCTGACGGTTGCTGGCGCTGGCGACGGACAGCGCTCCCAGCAGCCCAAAGCAGAAGCCCAGCGTTTCGAATTTGCTGTTGCTCTTTGAGGCTGCGACCACGCTAGCCTGCAAATCTGCCGGTGGCTGTCCTTGGTGGAGGAGCTCAAGATAGCGCCAGTACTGCGTGAGCTGTATTAGCACCACCAAGGGTCCGACGATAATGCTGGGAAGGGTAGCTTCGGAGGGTATGTCTGTTGCCCCGTGTCGAAGCCACGAGTCCAGGTCAGCGAGCTGGCTGGAACCTGGGACCGCGCGGGCGACCTTGGGCATTATGGAATTCAAGCCATTCAAATAGGTTGGTAAGCCGGATATGGTATCTAGGATCCAGTCTCGGTGAGGGCCTTGAGATATTGGCCGTATCAGCGTCTCCATCGATTTTTTTGTGAAGGTGCCGACATGGGGTCCGAAGAGGAAGATTGTGGACTCGCGAGAGTCATTGTCGGGCTTGATCTGTAGTTTATTGCCTGTCATTGTGGCTTTAGGCGTGCAGGCTGAAATCAGGATAGACCGAGGCAGAGAGAGAAACAAAGTGTCAGTGTTTGCTGAACCTGTGTTGAAATGCCGCGTTGTTGAATGTGTCTGGTCTTGTTTCTTTGCAAGCCAGGTGCGTTGCCGAGCGAAGGGGTATAGTGCTCAAGCTGTGTCGATGCCTGTCCAGATCGGAGATCTCGAAAGGGGGTCTATAAGAGTAGGCAAAGACTGTTGAAGCCGCATGCAGGTGGATGCAAGAGCCGCAAAGAGAAAGAGTCTTGCCGTAGTAATGTAGATTCACATCCAGCCCAACCTTACCAAGTACTGCGACATAGCTATCAGCCTCGCTGACAATCTGGCGGACATGAATAGAGCAGGGTCGTGCTTGCTTGCACGTGCTGGACCGCATGGCGCGTGGCATCGGCGCTGCGATAACGATCAGCGGGACTTAGCCGGGGCAACGGTGCTGGATTCAGGAGTTCTTGGAGTCAGGAGTTTCGATTCTCAGGTACGATTATGCCTCTCGACCCGGTCTGACGCAGCGCCCGTGTTATTGTGTCTGAGTATCTGCGTGGGCGGACTTGCCGCGGTCACCAAGTCCGAAAGTCCGGTGTAGCAACCCGCCCCGCCCTTATGTGAAGGGCCATCAGGATGAAGGATGAAGATGGGAGCTGAGATGCGCTTGAGGCCTGCTCCATAGCATGCAGAGCACGTAGGCCTGGTCGTGCAGTGAAGCCAAGATTTTGTCATCGCGTATCTTCATGTAGTCCCGATCGCGGAAGCTTTGAAAGCCAGCTGGTGTGCCAACAACGACCGGAGCAGACCATCCATCTAGCCCTTGATTGTGATAAACATTGCTCCTAGGCACTTCAGCCACGACCAGCTGCTCCATGGGCACGATGCTATCATCATATATTATCGCACATCATCACATGATTCGACATGCATCCAGGTCTTGGCATTCAAACATGGAGGTCTTGGCATACAAGGAAGAGAATCACCGTAATCTGCTCAATCGATATATCGATGACAGCATGTCGATGCAAGTCTGCTTAGTATGGGTCGGGGGAAGGTCCGGGGGGAACGGAACGGCCCTACGTAATTAACAGTATTCGTTTTCCCACAAGTGAGTCCTGTCGCTTAGTAGCTTCGGGAGGTGCCACCAATCAATCAATCCTGAACTCCTCCTCTTGGTGGAGGGCCAAGACGCTAGAAGTTAGCGTTGGGACTCACTTGTGGTCAGTACGAGTAAGAATACGACAAATCGCGATAGCTCCAATCGCTCCCATGGCGCCTATCACCGGGAGATCTACTACGTACCCTTTTAATGTTAATCGCTTAACCAAACGGCAGAGTACCTCTATCTAGTACCTATAACACCACCCCCAACCTTTTCCCTCCTCCTCCTCCTCCTCCTCCTCTTTTCAACCTTTCTTCCACCTTGCCTCAATCTTTCTCTTCCACCCCCGCCCGAAGATGGAGTCAGACCGGGCTGCGATCCCCGTCGAGGCCGTAGTCAATTCTCCTGCACAAGATCTTGAGAGCGTCGTGAAGAATGAGAATGCTTCAGGCCAAGATCCCGCCAACGATGGCGAGAACCAATACGACTATCCCACAGGCCTCAAGCTTGCCTCGATCCTAGCAGGCGTCACCATGGCATACTATCTCCTTTTCCTCGACCTGGCCATCATTTCCACCGCAACGCCCGCCATTACTACCGAATTCAACGCCTTGATAGACATCGGTTGGTACGCGGGTGCCTATCAACTGGCAAGCGCTGCCCTCCAGCCACTGAGTGGCAAGATCTACACCTATTTCTCCCTCAAGGTATGTCGACTGCCGCCCCTCCAGTCCGCTCGCTTGACTGAGCCTAACTCTTCCCCAGTGGACCTTTCTCGCCTTCTTCTTCGTCTTTGAGCTGGGATCGGCCATATGCGGTGCGGCACAATCGTCAACTATGTTCATTCTCGGCCGCGCCATCGCCGGCCTTGGTTCTTCCGGCCTGTTTACTGGCTGTCTTACCACCATCGCCAATTGCGTCCCAAGAGAGCGGCGGCCGTTGTTCCAAGGAATCAACATAGGTATTGGCCAGCTCGGTCTTGCGTGCGGCCCCGTCGTCGGAGGTGCTTTCACAACCGGCGTCTCATGGAGGTGGTGCTTCTACATTAACCTACCCATCGGTGCTGTCGTTGCCCTCTGCCTCGTCTTCAATAAAGTGCCAGAGGCAAGTGTCAAGCCTCCCTGGCGCCACGTTCTCGGCACCGCCGTCAAGTCGTTAGACCTGGTCGGATTTGCCCTTGTTAGCCCGGCTGCGATTATGCTTTTGTTGGCCCTCGAGTATGGCGGAAACCAGTATGCCTGGGGCAGCTCGGTCGTCATTGGCCTGCTATGCGGAGCCGCTGCTGTCTTTGCCCTCTTTTTATTCTGGGAACGCCGAGAAGGGGACGGCGCAATGATCCCATTTGCTTTCCTCAGGAGCCCTGTCGTCCGATCAGCATCACTGACGCAATTCTTTGCCCTCGGCGGCATTCTCGTCGGCGACTTTTACCTGGCCATCTTCTTCCAGGTCGTCCACAATGATTCGCCTCTGATGAGCGGCGTGCATTTGCTTCCGGTAACACTGGGCCTGGTCATATTCACCCTCGTCACCGGCGGCTTGATACAAGTCACGGGCTACTATCTACCCTGGATTCTAGCGGGTAGTGCCATCGCAACCATTAGCTACGGACTCATGTCAATGCTGAGCCCCACAACTACCTTCGGGCAATGGTTCGCCTACTTATGCCTCTACGGCATCGGTGGCGGCGTGGGAAATTCAGGTGTAAGTTGCTTCCAATCAATCGCCGGGTCGTGCTCCAAATCTGACATCTCCCTACACATTTAGGCATACATCGCCGTCCAAAGCCTCGTCCCCCTGAACCAGATCCCCACGGCCATCGCGATCGTCATCTTCGCCCAGAACGTGGGCGCCGCCGTTTGGGTCGTCGTCGCCAACGCCATCTTCAACAACAGCCTGCGCAAAGAACTGTCGCAGCGAGCGGCGCTGATCGGCCCCAGCCCCGACGTCATCATCGCGGCTGGTGCCCGCAACATCCGCGGCGCGGGCCTGACTCCCTCTCAACTAGCCGCCGTCTTGGTGGCCTATAGTAAGGCGATTGATCGGACCATGTATCTCGGCATTGCCGTGTTCGGCAGCGTTATGGTTGTTGCATGGGAAATGGGCTTTACGAACCTCAAAGATGTCAAGCGGCAAAAGGAGCTCAAGAACGATAGCACGTCGGATGAGGGAACAGATGCCTCATCGGATGTCAAGCCTGTGGAGCAGGTGCGCACGTGAGCCGGGAGGTCTGGGAGCAGAGTAAGAATAATGGCCTGGAGGTTTGCATCCATATGGCCGCCATCGATGTGTGACTATGCATAGCGTTGTACAGTCTGTATCGCCAGCTCGAGGCTGCAGCATTTATGGAGTTATCAGAGGCATAGATGCGAGCAACACTAGGAAATTTAATCCCTTCAACGAGTCACATTGATCACCATATTACCAGGTAGTAATCGAGACACCTGCTTGATATGACTTCGTCGTCGCATGATTCAATTCTACCAAAAGCTTTCCTTCAGCCACCTCGATCATACATCAAGTGAATCTGACACTTAGTCAGCCATCTCCCAAATTTACGACCAATCCATCTCCCCGCCACGACTCTTCCCAACTAACAGCATGGATCTACCACAGAATCGGTCTCACTACACGGCCGAAACATTACCGATATAGCGAGGCGATCAGATCCTTAAGCTATCCTGCTCTTCGCAGTGGGGGCGTGTACACACCGGAGCGCAGGTGCCCGACCACTCATCGCCTATCTATCACATCTGTGGTGCCAAGTAACCATTGCGCCAAAAGATCGACCTTCTAGCATAGCGTACACCAAAAATATCTATCTGTTATCTCTCTTCAACATCGCCACTTGTAAGAAGTAGGTCGGGCAGGGAAATTCCAAAGTGCAAAATCCCCCGGCTAATATAAATCTATACAGGGGGGAATTCCAGGATTTCCTAGCCTAACTTATATTTTATAAGTTAATATTTTTTTTCAAAACTCTATAATCTAAAAATTTAAACAATATATACATAATTATACAACTTTTTGCCATCCCCGTCCCCACCCCCCCAGGCTCGAATCCCGCTAAGTGCCATCTAGGTACGCGCTCGCCAACCCATTCTTATCCTGCATGGCCCTCAACAGCCTCAGCAGATCCTGGATACCGCCCTCGGTCGCTGTCACTGCCATCTCGCCCCCCATGGCAGCAGCAGTGGTATTAGTGGGGTTGGTAAGATACCCGACCGCGCATCCGACCGGGTCTGGCAGGAACGGGTGCGCGCGGACGGCACTGAAAGACGGGATCTGCCGTGCCAGATGGACCATCTCGGCGGCGGCGTTCAGGGCCCGGTTCCGGTATGAGGCAATGGTGCCCTGTTTGTCGACGGAGCGCCAGCCCGCGAGTGACGGCGAGCGCTGCGCGGCGTGGCCGAGCCGGATGACGGCGCTGTGGGCGAGCATGTGGGCGAACAGGAGCATGGGGTCGGAGTCGAGGGGGCCGGACCCGTGCGAGGTGCCGAGCACCCGGAGGCGGGTGTCGACGGCCAGGGCGAGGCGTTTTCGTTGCGGCCAGAAGGGTGGGTTGGTATCGGCGGGGTTTGTGATGGGGTCGGGGGAAGGGGGGGAGCGTTGGAGGGCTAGGCAGTGGCCGTGGAGGGTTACGGCGAGGATGCATTCGGCGAAGCTGGATAGGGGTGGGGTGTTTTGCGGGGCTGACATGGCTTCTGGTAGGAAAGTGGTGCAGATGGATTGATTGTTTTGGAAGTTGGCCTCGGGAGCGGGGAGGCGGACGCAGATCTACAGATTGGGGGTTTTGGTCAGCGACGGAGGGTTTCACTTCTATCCGGATTCCGCTCGAACGCCAAGGGGAGGCGCTTACCATGTCTTCTTGCAGCGTGAGGGGGTACTCGTTGCGCAGGCAGAGAGAGCGGTCCAGGCAAAAGCTGAGCCAGAACACCCGTCTCTGCTCCTCCACGATCGAAAAAGTGTCCCCGCGGACGTTTTCGCAATTTAAGAGTACAGGGGAAGCCTGTGGATGATCGACACCGTCGGGCCCGGGGGAATCGATGTCGGAAAGACGCGCCATAAGCACAAGTCGGAGGCAGCGGCCTGCCGTCAACATGGCCTGATACTCGCCCACACGCAGAAGCTCATAGTGTGCCAACAGCAGCCACGCCTGGACGTACTCGACCGATATATCTGCTTTTGAACCAATCTTATGGGCTTCGAGCAGGTCGCATGTCTCGGTATAGAGCTGATCGCAGAAACGGCGACCGGGCGCTGACATGGCGGCCGCCATTGCGCGCATGGCCGACCGGAGGCAGGCCCGAGTGGCTCCGGGATGCTCCTTATCTGCCCAGGAAAAATAACGGCGATGATAGATGAGGGGGAGAACGGGATGCACCCGGTCAAAAAATACTTGGTCCAAGTCGGCCCGCATGAGGTCTGTCATGGCCGTGTCCCTGTTGTCGGCCGGGGTGATGGGCTCTGTTGAATAAGAAAGAGTTTGGTCGGACGAGTAGAGGTCTGACGGCATCGATTGCACCTCTGTGGGGATCGCGGTCATGGCCAGGCCACAATTGTCCACTTGCAAGCCTGCCGACCAATACGGCCGTCCAATGTCGACCGGCGCTGCTGGTTTGATGCCCACTGGCGCCGAGGGGAAGCAGATATCTGAGAGATTCAGATCGGCCTCTTCGAGGCCGCTGAAGTCTAAATCCCCGCATTCTATCTCGATTTCACGGGGCGCCTGTCCTCCATTATTAGGATCCCATTCCGGCATCGTCTGGGCGGGTATAGCATCGCTACTGTCCGTCTTGGAGCCTTCTTGTAGGCTCAATTGCCACTGGAGAGTTTCTGTGCACACGTAGATGTTGGTAAAGGAGCTCAAAAGCGGATATTGCACGGACAGAGCCACGACTTGCTGATGGTAGAAAAGTAGAAGCGTCGAAGTTAGAGAAGCAAAGCTGCTGAGGATGAAAGATGAAAGATGAAAGATGAAAGATGAAAGATGAAAGATGAAAGATGAAGGTGCCCGAACCTATCCGTGACCGTAGCGCAGTCATATGACCCTTCTTTGGACCCCTTTGAGTTGTCTTGTCGATAACGATGCAGACGGCGTCGGTTTCCAAGCAGTATCCACACTTGGGACGAGCCCGATCACATCTAGCTTTCCTCCTCCTGCATTCTTCGCACGCAAATCCGGCTTGCTGTCGTCGTCCTGTCTCTTCCATGTTCGGAACTCAGAATCATTTGCTAGTGCTCCAAGGTGGTGTAGGCTCACGGTGAGGGGAGAACCAAGTGAGAGGACGTGCCTATTCAGCAAGTTTTCCCATGCCCTGGTTTGACATTATAATATTGTAGAATCGGATACGGAGGATATAGTAAGACGAAGCGAGCGGCTTGAGATGAAGGGCAGATTGTCCCCATCAGACCTGTAACGAAAAGATGCCCATCTGTGTCGTAATCAAGGTAGCGTAGGATCAGGCCGCTCATCTGTCGGCAGTCGTAAACTCGTAATCAAGGTAGCGTAGGATCAGGCCAACCCCATAGAGAACAGTAAGATACGAGGCTAAAAGACTGCGGCCCCGATTTGCAGCAACAATTTACATTATGAGAGGCTCTAACAATCTCCTTGCATTAAGCTATGTGGCACGTACTTTATAATTTCCCCTACCATCTCGGATCATTAGCCAGCGTTCCTGCATGGTTAGTATATGGCCCGAGATGATCTGAAACATTAAAAGAAGCTCCAATTGAGAGATTTTAAAAGGTATTAAGCACTGACTCTGACTACCACGCAATTATCGTGGCGGCTATCACCGCATGTTGGTGACAGAATAATTCGTACACTAGTTTTAGGCGAGACGGAGACCCGTATAAGAGTCATAACGTACTGTTGGGGCGTCCAACATATGCCACTTAGAGCTCGCCGCAGGATGGAGAGATGTTTAAAAAGGTGGTAGGGAACCTTCAATGTTCAACGGTAGGAGGAATGTCCGCATATACTTTAGGCGCAGTTCTCTAGTGTACGAATTATTCTGTCACCAACGTGCACGGTTACTTCTACGCTTGAAGCGGTTGGATGTTTCGCAACCCCGACCGCTTTCGGCTTAGCCTAGATACCGGAGCAGGCTCCAGAAATAGGATCTTTCCCGGTAGGGCTTTCCGTGCCAATGATAGTGTATCTGAGATGGCAATCTGATTTAGGATAAAGAAAGCAGCGGGCGAAGAATACCATGTGGGACCCTGGCACGCCGTGAGCATAATAATTCGGACACTTTTAACCGAGGTCCCTCCCAAAGTGCCCGGTTTAGTTTGCTCACCGCGTGCCTGGCAGGTTTCAAAATAATTCGGACACTTTGGTAGGGCTGTCGGCCAAATGTGTCCGAATTACTTTGAAACCCGCGTGGCAGCCTGGTATCGCAAATTAAGCGAAAAGGATGCCGACACCTTAATTGGACGTACTCGTGCCAACCACATATGAGTCCCGAGGCTAAGATTTAGCGTCTTGGCCTTTGGCCAAGAGGAATAGCTCAGAATGAAGTAATCAGTGGCTTCTCCCGAAGCTACTAAGCGAGCGGACTCACTTGTGGTTAAAACTGTAGCACTACTAATAACTGTGGCACCTGGGTACGGCATGCCAGCCGCATATCTAGCACGAATTACGATCGTCCCGCGGGGCCGCTTATTAGCCTCGCGCTATCTACTTGTTCCCTTTCTGTGGTGTCAAACGGGCGGGTTCCTCACCAGGAAAGTGCCAAGACGCTAACAATGAACCCCCCGGGCACCCATACGTCATACCTCCCGCGCCCCCTAGCCCCGCTCTAGAACCCCTACTACAACCCTCTTTAGAACGTATATCTTACCACTACGGAGTATTTAAATACACTAGACTTACTAGTAGAGGCTTACTAGCGAATCCTTCCCCACAGAAGAAGTAGCCGAAGGGTCGGCCCTTTTAGCCCTATGGAATCTGAACAATTACGCGGAACGAATGCGTGCATCATAGAAGGTGAGTAAAATAGTTCGGACACTTTTGTCCGAGATCCCTACCAAAGTGTCCGAATGATATTGCTCACCTCGTGAGATCCCAGAGGAGAATGGAAACTCCGAGATAATCCATACTAACCGGATAATGCAGCCGATTGATAGGTAATTGGTCCAAATGAACCTGTCGGCAGGTGGCTATAGTGGCAGGAGCATATGCTTAAACTACTACTCCGTATAGGTTCGAGGGTGGTAGGTAGGTTGATACGCGTACCAATCACAAAGCTGCTGCTTTATGCGTCAAATCTGGGACAAACGAGAGCCCGGTTGCATGTCTCATGGAATAACACGTTCGGGCGGCATTGAATCACACGAGGCTGCGTGACCTTGGCGACTTTGGGGGGGATCTTCTGCTTCCCATAATTGGGTCGATGGGCCAAGGGTATTTTACACCTCAAAAGCAGACGGGCGGGACCTTGGTATGACCTGACCTCCAAGACCAGATACTTCTACCCCTCAGCAGTCATGGGCGAACCTTCCGCCACCTCCAAGCCCCTTGATGTCGCCATCATCGGTGGCGGTATCGTTGGTGTAATCACGGCTCTCGGTCTCCTGCGCCGAGGAGCTCACGTGACCATATACGAGCGCTCGCCTAGCTGGCCAGACAATGGAGCCGCCTTTGCCTTTACAGGCGTGGCGCGTCAGTGCATGCAGAGTGTGGACCCCACCATCCTCGAGGCACTTGGCCGTGTCGCGCTCAGGAGCCCGGCCGAGACGGTTCGCTACTGGGACGGTTTCAATCCCCGCACTAAGGAGGCTGCTCAGCAGGAGGAGACCGCCCTGCTCTTCGAGACTCCAGAGAAAGACATGGCCTTTTGGGGGACTCTACGGACTCCCTTTCTGCATCAACTTGCGGCAGCCCTGCCCAAGGAAGGCGACGTGGTCCAGTTTGGCAAGCGACTGACGGGCTATGTCGACGACTGGGAAGAAGGCAGCGACAAGGTCCTGCTGAATTTTGCTGATGGGACCACGGCTGAGGCTGACGTCGGTTCGTGATTTTCCCTGCCCCATACACCGATCGTGTCCTTCGACAACGTTCTAAGTCCTTTCACCAGTCATCGCTTGTGATGGCGTTCACTCCACCACCCGAAAATTGTTACTGGGCGCGCATCCTGCTGCCAAAGCCAGATACGCCCACAAAATGGTCTACAGGGCGCTTATGCCTGTGGATGGGGCTGTTGCTGCATTCGGTACCACCAAGGCCAGCGTCAACTGTTTCCACATCGGACCTGACGCCCATATGGTCTCGTTCCCGGTTTGTCCCTCTTCCCACGATCCCAACAACCGTTGTCATGCCCAGGCAGCATCTTGAACCAAAGCTGACGACGACAAGATCATGAACGGCGCCGCCTTCAACGTCCACCTGTTCGTGCACGACCCCGACGATTGGCCGGATATGTCGAACAGCGAGAAACCCAGCTCCCGCGCCGAGGTGCAGAACGCGCTACAGAGCTGGGGTCCGCACGTGACCGAGCTGCTGATGCATCTACCCGAGAAGGTGAGCAAATGGGCTATCTTTGACATGGCCGACCACCCCGCCGCGACTTACGCCTCCGGCCGCATCGCCGTCGCCGGCGACGCCGCCCACGCGTCTAGCCCTTTCCACGGCGCCGGCGCCGGCATGGGCGTGGAAGACGCCCTCATCATCTGCGAGCTGCTCGCGGGTCTAGAAGCGGGTTCCGACGAAGTGCAGCCGGGGCAGCTAGCGGCCGCACTGCGCGTCTATAGCGATGTACGCATCCCACGCACCCAGTGGCTGATGGAGAGTTCGCGCCAGGTGGGCGACATGTACCAGTGGCGCTACGGGCCGACCGGCAGGGACGCGGCCAGGATGAAGGACGAATTCGTCCAGCGGCAGAGAAAGATCTGGGATTTCGATCCGGAGGAGATGGTGGAGGGGGCCAGAGTCGAATTGGAAAAGCAGCTGGGGGCGTTGTCCTCACGCGGGCATGTGTAGTCCAACCATTGATGGCTTTGGCCCGATTTCCCATGTGTTTAAAAGCTTCAGCCTGGTCGGCTTGACGTAATGCTCTCTAAATGATGTAAGACGGGCTTTAGGACTTTGCCGGCTCTGATGCTGTAGAGGGATCTACGATAAGAATTTCCCCGCCTCTCATCTTCTGGCACATCTGAGAGCTCAGTAATGCCCACTATCAGGGTCTCCAGCTAGGCCTGAGGTGACAGCTAAGCCCTGACATATCCCAAACCCCGGGTAGAAGTTCTGTGGCCCTAATTTGCCACGCGTTCAATCGTTCCGTGACGGGCAAAACGCGGATCGATCCTTGACCACCGTCTCGACGGTCAACTCCAAAGACCTGAGTCATCGATCCTCCTTCCTAAACAGACACCCACACCCGGTTCATCCGTCCTGTTATGACGTAGATCGAGGGGCGATGTCGCAGTAATAGGGCCGTAATGGAATGTCGGTCGATGGCGGTAAGCCCTCAGATACAGCTGTGGCCGAACTCTAAAAACTTGATCTCCAGATCCTCATCTGAAATGCGGACTTGTCGAAGGACTTGACTGGGAGTCATCTTGCTGCGAGACGGGGTAATCCGCCGGACCTACCCCGGAGTTGCGGACTTGAACCTGTGGCTAAGAGATCCTATCGCGCCTACATCCCCTGGTCTCAAAGGTAAGAGGGCTTGACTGCTTCAAATATGTAGCATTTGAAGCGACTTTGCACCCTATCCATCTTCAGCCTTTGTAAATCCCCAAATTTCCTCTTACAATCATGTCGATTCCCGAGTCTTGCGAGGTGCTTGTCATCGGCGGCGGTCCGGCCGGGTCCTACTCTGCGGCGGCGCTGGCGCGCGAGGGCGTCGACGTCGTGGTGCTCGAGCTCGACCATTTCCCTCGATATCATGTGGGCGAGTCGATGTTGGCATCGATCCGCCATTTCCTGCGCTTCATCGACCTGGAGAAGACGTTTGACGCGCACGGGTTTAACCGGAAGGTTAGTTGACTTTGGATGGGGCGATTTGACGTAAGCAGTGGACCTAATGAAGAGGAGTAGAATGGCGCGGCGTTCAAGCTGAACAGTAAGAGCGCCGGCTACACAGACTTTCTGGCGGCCAACGGCCCTAACGGCTACTCCTGGAATGTGATCCGGTCCCAATCGGACAAGCTGATGTTCGACCACGCTGAGAAATCGGGAGCACGCACGTATCAGGGTGTTAAGATCGATGCCGTCGAATTTGAGCCGGTCGACAACTTCCCGACCAACGCGCAGGTTGCCAACCCGGGGCGGGCCAAGTCGGCGTCGTGGAGCCGCAAGACAGATGGCGCTAGTGGCACCATCAGGTTCAATTATATCATCGACGCCAGCGGGCGCAACGGCGTCATCTCGACCAAGTACCTGAAAAATCGCAAGTTCAACCAGGGACTGAAGAACCAGGCTCACTGGGCGTACTGGAAGAACGCAAAGGTTTACGCACCAGGTACGGCGCAAGAGGGCGTCCCTTTCTTCGAGGCTCTCACCGATCAGAGCGGCTGGTGCTGGTCCATTCCACTCCATGACGGCACGCTGTCCGTTGGAGTTGTCATGCGCCAAGATTTGTTGTTGAAGCGCAAGCAGGAGTTGGGCTCACCCGGCATGGTCGAGTTCTACAAGAATCTGACCACTCTCGCGCCGCAGATCCAAGAGAGGTTGGTCGATGCCGAGATCGTATCCACCGAAATCAAGGCTGCTTCGGATTGGTCGTACAGTGCCTCTGCCTATGCAGGCCCTAACTTCCGCCTGGTTGGTGATGCAGGCTGCTTCATTGACCCGTACTTCAGTTCGGGCGTGCATCTCGCGCTGTCCAGCGCCCTCTCTGCCGTTACAACAGTCCAGGCCGTCCGCAATGGTGAGGTCAGTGAGTTTGAGGGCGCCAAGTGGCACTCGGTTAAGACGGCCGAGGGTTACTCGCGATTCCTCCTGGTCGTCATGACCGCCCTGAAGCAGATCCGCAAGGGTGAGGAGCTTCTCATCAGCGACGTCGACGAGGACGGCTTCGACCGGGCGTTCGACTTCTTCAAGCCGGGTGAGTACAGACACATGCCCCCGTAATGATTGATCGGAAACTGATATATACGTACAGTCATCCAGGGCAGCGCCGACACTAACATGGGCGGCAAGCTCACGCAAGACACGGTCTCCAAAACGCTCGATTTCTGCTTCAATGCATTTGCTCAAGTCACCCCGGACCAGCGCCAGGCCGTGCTCGACAAGCTCGATAGCGTCAAGGATGACCCCACCACCGAGACCAAGCAAGACCTGGAGAAACTGACGGATGACGAGCTCGCAATCCTCCGCACCATCCGCGCGCGCCAGATGATGCGTAGCGAGGACGCGATGAACATCAACACCTTCAGCAACGACGCTATTGACGGCTTGCTGCCTCGCTTGGTCAAAGGGAAACTGGGCCTGGACCGAGAGAAAAAGCTGGCGGCGGCGCCTGCGCACATCGAGACTTTGTTTGACACGGGGCTGGCGGGACATTCCACGATGCCCGAAATCAAGACCGAAGCTTGAGGTTCACACAAATATCAAGGCTCGCTTCGCCATGCTGATGGCGCCCGTGGTGGTTATTGTATAGGCCTTCTACAACTAGTTGATTCGTAGTTGTTGTGGCCCAATTCTATTATCGTCGATTATCGAGCATACCTTAGTCATTAAGATATAGTAGTTCAACATGCTGCGTTGTGAATACGAGCGCTTCATGCGAGTTATAAGGTTAGTACCTTATAAGGCTACCCTAGAGTATTAGACTTTATAAATTATAACTCTTTATAACCTAAATTTTATAATAATACGATCTATTAATCTATTTAATATATCTAATATACCTCTACTATCCCTTCCTCTACTATAGGAGGCTAAATTAGGTAGGGAAGATTATATAGAATTAGCTTATATAGCCTAGGTTAAGGCTAGGGGACTAGGTAATAGAATCCTATTAATTACTAAAGTAGCTAAGTAATATAGTATACTAAAGAGTATACTTACTAATAGAATTAAGGGGAGTATAATAGTTACTACTACTTATAAAAGCTAATAGCGGCTTAGTAGTTCTAGAGAAGAAGTAGTAATTCTAGCCTAGGTCCTCCATCTTTACAGGAGTACCCTCGACCGCGATACAGGAAGTAATACTAAGGAAGGTAGACTATACAGTTATTTAGATAACGACTAAGCGACTAAAAAGACTCGTTATTAAATTACTAATAAGGGTAACTACGGCTAAGTTAGAACGGGGCTACGAAGATAACTAAGTAGCTAGGAAGGATAGAAAGGACAGGTAACTAGAGGAATCAGCTAATCAGGACGAGGTATACAGATAAGAAAACCTTATAAAGGATGATATAAATAGCTTTAAATATTTATTTTATAAATTTATAGCAAGAGATGGACATTTTGGACCATAATAGGGTAGGCTTATAGGGACTAGCCCTATAAGGCTGGACGGTCACCGAGTGTAGACGGTTACCCAGTGAACCCTTCTATGGTTTTCTTTCCAGCTCCCCTTTCCATCCTTCTAAACAACCCCATTATATAATGCTATCAGTCAAGCGCTTTATATATATGTGCTATGATCACCTTCCCCGGTGATAATGATCCTCAAGCACAGGCCTATGCTCAACAACTTCGGACCCGACAGAAGCGCCCAGCACCAACTGACACCCAGCCCTCCATACCAACATCTTCCCTACCTACCATTAGACCCCGCAAGAGGCGCCGTACAACTTTGACCGATATCACTAATAATGGCGCGAATAGGCAAATACAAGCAGGTGGAAGGAAGAAGAAAACGGCTGCACAAGCCCGGGCTATCAATACTACACCACAGGGCGCAGACAACAAGGCCCTCAAGCGTACACGCAAAGCACAGCACGATGTTGAAATGCAGGATGTGCGCGATGTGCGCGATATGCAGGTCATGCAGGACGCTCGCCCCCCCCTCCTCCCTATAATTCGCCCCAAGCCCCAGTCAGATGGCTCTACAACGCTCGCAGCAATACGCCCAAGCATTAGGGTTGTTGCTCCAGCCCCAAATCCAGAAGAGCCCCCGCCCCCGACCTTCCATGCGACCCCCCAATCGACCCCTTCAGCCTTCATACACATCGATGAGATCGCCCCCGACCCACCGGCTGACTACGCTCCTCGAGCCCTCCGTTACCACGCCCGGCAGGAGCGAGCCGCTGACGACCAACACAACGAAGCCATTGACCGACGACGTGGCCCCTACCGTCGAGGGACAGAGCAGCTTATCGCAAAGCTACAGATCGCGATGCGGTTAAGGAGGTGGAGCTCTTCAGGATACCCGATAAATTATCAGATACCCCCAACAAATGCCCCCACTGCGCTGCAGTGTCATGGAAGAAGGAACGGGGTTCCGATGATTGGTGGCCATGCTGTGATGATGGGAAGAATGACTGCATACCTCCCGACCAGTTTATCAGGCCGCGGGACGTGGACGCTATGCCTGAAGGCCCCGAAAAGGAACGGGAAAAGGCTATGGAAGAAATCAATAAGCTGCTCTTTTGAGGCCGAAGATGTTGAGGTGAATGGTGAACGTATTCTTCGGAGGACTCAGCGGAGTAAGGATCTGTTTGATAATATCGTCAGCTACAACAATTGCCTCTCTTTTACCAGCGAGGGCACACACAATATTGACCACAACGTCGGACGTACCACCTTCCGCGTACAGAGCTCGGTCCATCATCTCATGGGGCCCTTGATGGCTGACGACGGTTTGAAGCCCAAATTCGCCCAGATCTACACCATTGACGGTACGCAAGAACAACTGGATACGCGCCAGCATTATTTCGAAGACCTCAACCGCGATACCCTTGATATCATGCAGCGGACCCTCAAAAAAGTCAATCCCTATGTAGAGGGTTTCAAGAGCTGTCACGATCGTCTGAAAGAAGATGAGGAGCGGTATCTAATTGAGAATATGAGTGTTCGGATCAAACAGCTGGATCCACGTCGACAGGATAAGGGTATACACAATCGGCCTACTTCCAATGAAATTGCATATGTCATGGGTACACCCACCGATGCTCGGAAAGGCCGAATTGAGCGTGACATTCGAGTGGAAACAAAGGTGGCCTGATGACAATACCTGATTACCATCCTTCTTACATGGCTTTACGATACCCTATATTCTTCCTATGTGGTGAGCAATCGTGGCATAATCTCATCCCATTGGCTGGGCACGACCTTCCTGCAGATCACCCATTGCATGCAAGACGGCGTAACAGAGCTACTGGCACTCTACGTCGCCACGCCGTACCCGCATTCGATGATGAGCCAGAGGAGGGGGAATTAGGTTGGGATCCGGAGTATCAGGATGACGGTAGCGATCAACCACGCCGAGGAAGAGGGGGTTCCACACGTATCACAAGGCGTCAGTTTTATGTCAAATGGATACAGGTAAGCACTCCATTTATATATCTAATAAGTGCCAAGGAACAGAGCAGCTTGACTCCATCTGGATCCAGTACATATCGCTCAGATCACACATATCGCCCTGATCGAGCGGATTTTTCTGTCAATTACTATCATAACAATCCTGCACCTTCAGGTAAACCGCGCCGACCGGGTGAGTTGGTTGACGAGATCACGGAGTTTCATCTGGCCTGGTGGATTGGCTCTGCGGAAGCTGTATGGAAGATGTTCTCTTTTGGTATGGGTACGATGAAGCTATCTGTGGAGCGCCTACAGATCCATCCACCTAATCAATAGCGTATACTCTTTAACGCCGCTGATAATGCGGCCGCCGACGAGCTTAAAAAGCAGAAGGTAATCGACGGCGAGAAATTCCGCCGTACCATTTTGACAGCCTACTTTGATATCAATCGCAGGGCCAAGGAGGCCATTGATCGTGGGGAGCCACTACCCTTCAAGAAGGATAATGGTCGCCCGCTTGATATCATGAAAAATCCGCTTGACTACGTCTACGCTGACTTTCCGGAGTACTTTGTTTATCAGAAGACCAAAAAGCGTTGGAAGGTCCGTAAAAAGGGGGCTCTTGGCCGCATTGTCTTTATCAGCCCAAAATAAAAGGATCTGTTTTACGTTCGACTCCTCTTATATCACGTGAAAGGCCTAACATCCTTCGATGATTTACGTACTGTCGATGGTCAACTCCTCGAGTGGAAGGAAGCCTGCGTTGCCCTTGGGTTGACTGAAAGCGATAAGTATGCTGACGAGATACTGGATGAAGGCCGTCATATGCAAGGAGGATTTGGATTGCGATATCTGTTTGTGATGGTACCCCTGGAGCTCCAGCCTGTTGATCATTTAGTGCTTTGGAATTAATATAAACAATTTATCGCTTCGGATTGCTTATATATCTTACGACGGGATTTTCAGTCTCTTCTAATACCTATTGGTGAAGAAGAATCCTACGCCGAGCAGTATACGCTCTATCTGATTGACGGTCTATTGGAACATCACTCAACCCCCGAACTAATCGAGGATCTTGCTCGCAACTATCTTCCAGTTCCGACGGTCAATTTTGACACCTTTAGCGATATTCTAAACCGCCTGTTACGGGAAGAGATGTCTTATACCATCACCCCGGATGAAGCACAGCTCGCCTGGAACAAACTAAACCCCGACCAACTTAACGCTGCAGAACGGATTATGGCTACAGTTAACTCCAATAATGATAATGAGTTTGGTACCCCTGGTGCCCTGTTCTTTTTAAATTGGGCGGGTGGTACTGGCAAGACTATGGTCCAGAATACGATTATGCAGAAGTTACGTTCGGAAAAGAATGTGGCACTTGCTGTCGCATCGTCCGGTATAGTATCAACTCTTCTACAGGGTGGCCGTACTACACACTCCCGCTTTAAAATCCCGTTGGACTTAGATGCCACGTCGTTATGTGGTATTAAGAAGGGGACCAATTTGGCGGAATTAATCAAGCGAGCGCAGGTGATCTTTTGGGATGAGTCGCCTATACAGAATCGATTTGATTTCGAAGCCGTAAGTAGAAGCCTTTAGGATATCTGCGATAATGAGTAAGCGTGGTTTGGTGGAAAGGTTGTCTATTTTTGTGGTGACTTTCGTCCAACACTACCGGTAATTGTAGGAGGATCAAAGACCACTATCCTGGATCACTGTCTCAATAAGACCGAGTTTTGGCCGGATGTTATACGGCTCGATTTAACCATCAATGAGCGACTCAACCACCCCGACCTGACTGATACTGCCCGTGATAGTATGGCTCAATTCGCCAACGATCTATTAGCAATTGGAAACGGCGCTACCGTTCGACAGAGCCCTACTCTGAAGCAAGATGTGGCGCCTTGGGCATATAGCCATCTTCCGGACAACATTCTAGATGCGTTGATTGACGCGGGATATCCTAACCTTGACAGTCCGAACAACCCGTTCGATAAGGAGTACCTGGCGGAACGGGCGATCCTGTCGATTACCAATAAGGATGTTGCCCGTATTAACAACAAGAATTTTGCGTTGGATGCCTGGTGAAATGACAACGTACTGGAGTATCGATAATGCTGTCGATGAGGAAGACAACGAGATGTTTCCCCCTGAGTACTTCAATGCGTTCTATGAACCGTCATTGCCACCGCATAAGCTCTTTGTCAAACCAGGTATTCCGATCATACTCCTGAGGAACCTTGATCCACCACGGCTCTGTAATGGAACACGGCTCCGCATTATCCGCTGTGGTAAACAGGTCTTTGAGGGTGGGATCATGGGTGGTACGCATCACGGCGAAAAGGTTTTGCTCTTTAAGACTCCGCTGCAGTCAAAGCAGAACAATCAGCGGATCCCAACACCGTTTGTCCGCAAGCAGTATCCTGTACGGCCAGCCCACGCCATCACGATTAACAAGGCCGAGGGTCAATCTTTAAATAAGGTAGGCGTTGATCTGCAGTCTCGGTCGGTGTAGCCATAGTCAGTTGTATATAGGGCTTTCAAGGGTGACGAGGAAGGAGGGTTTATTTGTGATCGGGCCAGATATCCATGAGTATACGAATGAAATGATGATGAGGAATGAGGTTTACAAGCAAGCGCTGCTGTGACCTATGAATAATGTATGCCTACGAATGATGTATGATATATATGATATGCGCGATGGGTTCGATGTGCAGGATGTGCTCGATACTGTAATCCACCTAGGGTTAGATGGATCCAGCTGAAGTCAATCTAGATTATCCTTGGCAAAAGAGGTCGCGTATGCGATAATATGTGATATAGGTAATGTACGCGATAAATGCGATATATGGGTTTTATGCGATAAGAAAAGGTGAGATTGGTCTTGTCGTTGTCTGATATTGATTTGCTACTATGGGGGTTGCTAAGGAGTAGGAATAATAGGGCCCTAAATACATGCTTCCAACGCTAGTCCAATTACCCCTCATCACGATACGTACAAAACCAGCATGCCAAGCCTATTCACCGGCTTGCCAAGCATATTTTCAGCGGGTTCATTCCGCATTTAGGGCTGAGCAAATGGACCATCAAAAGCGGCTCCTTTCTTCGCACACTATGCACTACACGCGCAACATATATGATACTTGAAGGTATACATTAGATTGTAGGGCTCACTCTGCGCTTTCCAACACGCTATGACTGACGTAGATCGGTGCTGTATCGCAGAAGATATCGCGCATTTCCTCTTGAACCGTTGCGCGCAAAGACCGCTGCATGGAGCTCGAACGCCAGGTAGCTAAGGCATCCGCCGCGCTGTCTTGTCGAGCGTGCGGGATCTCTAGTGCTCAACGCTTCTTTTATTGTTTCCGCAACTCCTTCTCTAAGACATCGAATCCGACCGCTTTCTTCATCTCCCCATCCATCATTCCGAATGGCAGCCATGTTCCAAGCCACGATAACATCGCCTGGGCTCCCCTCCAAATCTTCGGTGACGGGTTCTTCTTTAAGAGATCCTTGACCACCTGATCCGCCCACAAGGGGGATGGCATGCCTGTGCCGCTCATCGTATCACCACCCATGATTTTTTCCGCCGCTGATTTAGCCGGCGCGTAGATTGAGTCCTCTGGCAAGCTAGATCCGATCTGCTTTTTGTGGTTCTCGAAGAAGTTTGACTGTACGGCGCCTGTTTTCAGGTCGATGACCGTGACACCAAAAGGCTGCATTTCAAGTCGGAGCGCATCCGAAAACATGGCTATAGCAGCTTTAGAGGCGCTATAGGTGCCCTGGAACGGTAGTCCCATCGTTGACGCTACTGACGTATTATTGACTACTATTCCCTTTGATTTGAGCAGGAGTGGCAGGAACGCCTGAGTAACGGCGATGGGTGCCCAGACATTCAAATCGAACAAGTCCCTAGCCTGGGAGATATCAAGATCAGAGATAGACATGATCAGGCCGGCGCCGGCATTATTGACAAGGATATCGAGGTGGGGGAGCTTGGAAACACAGGTATTAATTGACGTTTGGGAGAGAACGTCGAGAGAGAGGGTCTCAATGCCAGCTTTCTTGATATTTGTCATCTTAGACGTATCCCGGGCTGTTGCGTACACGTGGAGGCCGGCGCGGTGGAAGGAGAGCGCGAGGGCAGCACCGAGGCCGCCGTCGGAGCAGCCTGTGATCAGGACGGTGCGACGAGAATTCGACATCGTTCTGTTGACGGGACGATGGGAGTTGATGGAATCGTCGAGAGATGAGTTGGTTCTTTTGCTCTCTTTGGCACCTCTGATAGGGCGGGTATGGAGGATTAGATAGAGGTTGTGGGGTTCGATGCTTGTATCGCCCTTGCTGGCGGGAAGGGGCGCTCATGATAGAAGAGTTCACCCCTTCTGGTCCAAACGGTCCAGCCCTAAGGGGTTAGTGACCCGGAGCTCTTAAAACTCCATACTCCGTCGCCTAGCTCCGGGCGTGCTCTAGGGTACCCTTAGGCCTTAATACTGTCGCTTCTACAGATCCTTAGCCAGGCTTGTTTTATAATTAATTCCGCTATAAGAAGTATTCGTATCTAAGCGTTCTATAATCCTTGTGGCGGAAATAAAATAATAAAGTGCGTGGTTGTAGAAAGCGAGGGCGTAAACCAGAAGCATTATGTCCGGAGAAACTCCACTCGCGGACTTTATCTAATTGGTACTAAAATCCCATGTCCGAGGCTCGGTTGCAAAAGTCCCTATCGACTTTGTCCCTCGCGCCCACCAAAACAGTCGGCACGGACTTTTGCAACCGACCCTCGGTCCTAGAATTTCTAACTCTGTAGTCTTACCGCACGTCCGGCCTATCTGTATTTCGCTCGACCCGACGTTCTCAAAACTCCAGTCTATTCTCTCTCCTCCGTCTCTACTCCCCCCCATCGGCGCCGCCCCTACCCTTCCTCTTCCAAATCCTCCCCCATCCAATCATGGACGCAATCCTCGCCTTCCCCAACTGCCCGCGCCCCTATCTCGCCCACATCGCTCTCCTCCTTTACGCCATCCCTTTCTGTGTCGGCCTCAACGCCCTCTTCCGGCCCCGGGCCGCCCTCTCCCTCCTGCATTTCCCCCGCCCCTTGCCTTCCGCGTCCCGCTCCCCCCCCGGCTCTCAAGACTACAACGAAAAATTGGTCGATGGATTAGTACTGGTCTACGGGTCCAGGGAGCTCAGCGTAGCCTGCGCGGCGCTCGCGGCTTATTTCACAGGGAGCTGGGAGGCGCTAGGGTGGGGCATGTTCGGGGCCACGATATACACGGTTGCGGATGGGGTGGCGAGTCAGAGCGTGACGGGGGGTGGCCAGTGGAGGCATTGGTTTTTTGGGATGGTAGGGATAGTATTGGGGTCGGGGATCTTGGGGTGGTGGTGAGGTCTCTGGGGTTGGGGGTTGGGGGTGAAGAGGCAGGTGGGAAGGTTGAGGAACAAAGATCGCTTTTGTATGATAGCGATTGTTGGGGACGGTGGGGAATATTCTCTGCCCTCGGTGTCGGAAGGTCCAGTCAGTGCTCAGGATGGTCCTGGACGGTATTGGCTGTCTGAATTTCAAAATGGTAGCGGAAGCGATATGGGCCACGTCCAAAACGACGGCTTCAGGGCATGCAACTCTCGACCTAGGTACTGCGAGCTGCTACGTTAGGAAAGTAATACGATAATAGTATCTAAGTGTTATAGTAGGTAATAGTACCTTACGTGGTTAAAGAGATAGGATGAGATTTCGCCTATTCGTACTATATAAACCCCACTAAAGATTTCGGGGGTTTGACCTCAGACCCTAGAGGGAGGCTACGTCATTAATACTTGCTTCTGATTGGCCCCCGTAGCGAGGTACGAGTGGACCACTGTGGTGTCCAACGGGCTACTTGTTAGCGTGACAGGGATTATTCTGGTGTGTCCTCTCCAAAGTAATCCCTGTTGCGCTAATAAGTAACATGCTGAATACATAGTATAGGACAGATTGCTATATTTATCAAGTTTCATTTTTTGATCGCCGCACCACCATACATCATTGATATATAAAGCCTTTTTTGTGAGACATTCATTTCTGCGGACAATGTGTTCTCAAAAATGGCCGACTTTTATCTGCACTGCGCTCGCGTCGATCTCGGTAATCGTAAGAAGTTTCTCGGTTGCCGAGGGTCCATAGTCTTTTCTGCAAGACACCTACATATACCTTGCCCCCTTCATCTTCGCGCCTCCAACCTATAATCTTCTCTCACTCTTTGAATTCTTCGCGGGCATCTTTGGAACGGTCAGACGAGTCATCCCCTTTCAGCTTTGTTCTAAGAAAATTGATCTGGTAAATAGTTATTTGCTGGATACACACGCTTTTCAACCGATCATGCCGGCTCCTTCACCGACTTTGCCGAAAATCGCCTGCTTCCACGGCGGTGGCTCCAACGCATCTATTCACAAAATACAGTGCGCGCGTATTCAGGCTTTGCTGCGAGAGACATTTGAGTTGGTTTTCTTTGATGCGCCCTTTGTTACTGAGGTGAGTGGAACTTGAATTTCTATCATTTTCCGGCGAGAAAGAGACCATGAAACAGAATTGAAGAATGGGAAGAATGTATATATGTACAGGCTGGTGAGATGGGTCAGCATGATGGAGTAGATCATCGTCATTGGCGAAAGAATAGAGTCAAAGATTCCTTGTAGTCATTTTCATCAAATCAGCTTACTACCCAGAAACGGTTCTTACCAATCGCGTTGACCTGCTAACATTTTCCCCAGCGACCAGGTCCAGGTGTATTCCCTGCATTCAAGAACTACCCTCCTTGGCGGACTTGGTTCAAACCCTTGAACAAACCGACCTCCCCGGGCAGTCCTGATCCTCCCGGTTCAGCAGTGAACACCGAAGCGCAAGAAATCGCGGCAGGCGTAGATGACGGAAGCGGGTACAGTCCCTATGTTGCCGATGGTATAGATCGGGTCCATGAATGGATGGACGAGGTTGGGGACGGAAAGGAATGGGTTGGCGCGCTCGGATTCAGCCAAGGAACGAGAGTTGTGGGTGGCCTTCTGGCTGACCAACAGGCAAGGAAATGGTTGGGGTGGGCAGAGCGAACGAATTTGAGGTTTGGTGTGCTTTGTATGGGGAGTAGAAGTCCTATGTCCAGTGAGGCCCAGAAAGGTTAGTCAATCTTCATGTTTCTGTAAGATAACGTATCATGTGCTTTACTACGGGGATCAAAGTTATAAGTTCCTGATATGAGCAACATTACTAACACCTATTAGCTATCAGAGGTGAAGCCAGTCGTCAGAATACCGTCATCATCAATAGTCAGACTGACGCCTCAGGCGCAGCCGAAAACAGAATTTCCATTCCTTCGGTCCACGTCCATGGCCTCAAAGACGCTCAGCTGATTCCCGGGCGGATTATGCAAGAAGCTTTCTATGACAAGACCACGACACGGCTGCTCGAGATCGATTATCATCACGCAATGCCTTGGAACAGAAAAGATGTGGATGATTTGGCTAGATTGATCATGGAGGTATATGATAATAAGTCGGAAAGCTGAGCCAGGAAAGAAATCTGAGACTATGAGATACGGCATTATTGGTTTGGCTAAAAGTGCATGCTCCTTTCGCCAAGTAGTGTTCGACGTGAAAGTACATGATCTCGGATTTGGCCGGGTTTCCTTCAGTGCCAACGAAAGTGGCGGGCATTAAGGTGGCAGGGAATCGGGTTCTTGCGCCATCAAAGCTGGATCACTATCAGCATGAAATCCATCCATTTGTCCAATTGAATAGCTATGGACCCACTCATTTGCAGATCTATGGTCCTGTCATAACTTCAGCTCGCAGCCACTAGGAGACAGAATGTCAGATTACCAGTCCAGGAGCCCGAATGCTACTTCTCTCGGCCCTCCATGGTACTTCGAGCAGTCAAGCACAAGTATAAGCAAGACGCTTCAATGTTTCCTTCTAGCAGTCATAGTCTTTCCTGTAAGTTCCCCTCTGATTCTGATTGCAGGCGTTCCATCAGTCCGCGTGATTACTCTCTAGACTGTACTTCTGCTCGAAATCTATCATGATATTGTTCTCTGTGGCCAGATAAAAGTGACAGTACATGCAGTATACAAGCGACTTGGATGTCAGAAGAGTATCCAAGTTCACCATACAGTCACTACGTGCCAGGCGTATCTTGCACGACCTACGAAGACTTCTGAACGGTGCGGTCAGAGATATTTTCTTCCAGATAAGTGTACCCTAGAAACAGTCATATAACTTTCGAATTGACAGCTTTCCAGAGATCAAGCGTTTTTAACCTACGTTCCAATTCCCGCCACACAATACCAGCTGTGTGTGCTAATGCTGTTTACTTTCAAACAACACCTTGAACCATATAAGCGAGACTCTCAGATATTACAGCGCAAGCCGAGAGTTAATCTACACTACAGTCCCTGCCTTCATGGTTGTGCATGACTTTGGCAAGATCGATGGGTTATTCTCCGGGTTAAAAGGCAATTTACAAGGCCAAAGTCGAACAAGAAGCAGCTGCTACAGTGACTCTTCCCCTTTCAGTGCCAAGGTAGCATTGAGCCTGAGGGTAGAGAACGAAGTGGATTTTGGCAATCATGAGAAGCAGAACAATTACTCAGGGTCGTCCTGAGATAGGTAACAACGGCAATGCGTCATAGTCATTTGGAACATTTGAAGCTCAACTTTAGGTAGCGCTGCTTCACAATCGGCTTCGGGATCTTCGTAAGAGATGAATGAATCAATCCAACCATCGACGAGCTCCAATTAGATCTACAAGACCGAGTAAACATCGCCAAACGTTTTTCCACGAAAGCCTTATGTTCTTTTTGATGTGTCGTCGGGTCTTGCTTGGAGTGTCGGGATTTGTAGGAACAGAGGCGCGTTCTCGTTGTATACCCTGCTTTCCCATGAGCAGAGTGGTACTGTCACGAAGTGGGAAATCGGACAATCTCTCAGATTGGCAGCTGTTCTAGTTGAGATCGATTAGGATGGCAGACACGGGTGGGTGACTCCTCGAAAATGTCGCCCGAGATCCATAGTAGCCGCTAGCATCAGCGCGTTAGCTCACTGATGACAGGTAGGATTCACTTCATACAATCAAACTTCGTGCTTAGGGATTTGATGTTATGCTATCCAGTACCTCCAGCTAAACTAAATGATCATGACTAACATTCGTATGGGTTCTAAGAACCATCAAGAAGACCTCATCGAGGTTGCTGAGATCCATAGTTCAAGTAAGTTTTGCATCCCGCCGAGAAAGTAAATTGAGAGCATCGACATTATCAATCATTACGACAGAGTTTTCTATCACAATGTATTCACTCTCATGGCGCTCGAGAGAACCTGAGCTGTTCCGTACCTGCGTCTCCTAACCAATCTCGATGAGACCGGGTCCATAAACAGTAGCGGCGCTCACGGTATCAGTACTATTAAATTTCTGATTGCCCTTGACCACAGCTGCGACAGTCAGACCATTGGAGGATCTGGAGTAGTCGAAGGGGAAGCTGGCGGAGAACTCTTGCAGGCCACCATTGCTGATTAGGATTGAGATTGGAACAGTGACCGGCAAGGTCTGACCAGACATGTACACCACGGCGTTGTCGGACGATGAAATGGGTCCATCAACACTGAAAGCCATGGTCGAAAGTTTCGCTTCCGGCTGGGTGACGATGTTTAGTGGCCCGAAAGTGGGGATGTTGATAGCAAACAAGGGCTGATTGCACGATTCAGGACCAATAAACAATTTCAAGGCACTGAACGCAAAGCTTGCGGATACAGATGTCAAGAAAGGGTCCGCTGAGGGCGTCTTCTTCTGCGAAAACCGGAAGAATCCAGCCTGCTCGCCTTCTTGACCGAGGACAGAGCCAAGTAGACCGAACAAAGGGGTTTCGTCGCCGCCATCACTGAGGAAGACTGATTGGGCTCCTGGGAGAGCTCCGAGGGTTTTGTCGGTGAAGGTCGCCGCGAGGGTGATCGCTTGTGAAAAGTTTGAGACTGGAGCATGGAAAGCGCAGGGCTTGATTGCATCGTGGTTTGCACTAGTCAACGCGCTATTGAGGATCAGAGCGTGGAATTTCTCTTGCTGTTGCACAGGTCAGTAGATATCTCGGTGATGACATCGAGCAATCACGCTGCTTACATTGAATATAGCTTCAATCGTATCAGTGACATATTGTTTTTCCAGCCCAGCAAGACATCCAGGCCCGTATCCAAGGACATCGTTTGTGATGTTGAAGAGAAGCTCGGTGAAGAACGCTACTTCAAATATCTCATTGAGCCCGAGGAGCGACAAAGTTGTTGCGCCGTTGCTCATCAAGTTTGTAGGAAGCGGGGTGGCGGGAGGTGGGCCTTGAGCTTCTGTCCAATGACAATAAGCTCGGCGTTATTTGGATTAGGAAATCCATCTGGTAGCGGGAAAGTGATTGGCGAAGCCGTGATACTGACGATGGCTGCTGACACGAAGAGAGTTGAGGTGGGTTGCATGCTGATACTGAAATCGAGTTTGAATGATAGAGGATGTCTGGTAGTGGAGGAGTGTTAATTAGTGAGTGAGTCCAAAGATATACAGGCTGCTTCACTCTAAGTAGGCGATAGCCTCAGTATCGAAATGTGTTGGAGGATGTGATCTCAGACTTTTAGTTGCTGACGGCTGTTTGTGTGACCTGACGGAGTAAAGTCCCAGGAGAGATTGCGGGAAGCGATCGCACATCGAATTCAGCCCAATCGGAGATCCGTGTTCACTCTACAACCTTACTGAGGTGGTCAGGAATATCGGTCGAGCTAAGCTTAGCTCTTTTCACAGATTGTGGTGATGGAAAATTCGAGCCTGTGGTGCTGATATGGAAGGAATTCACACATCGAATTCTGTCACCTACCTCCTGACAAGCAATTCCAGATATCCTAGAACTATCTCAATATCTGCGACCACGCATGGAGCCCGAATGTAGACTCCAAAGATAATCCCGATGACTGGAATAGAGACGGATCAGTTCAGATACGATTCTCTAGAAAGTGTAAAAGGACAAAAGACGCGCCACATGTTTCACAATATGGGATACTCCAGAGAAAGCATTGTGCAGTTCATCGATCTCTCTACTCAGAATCCAATTCGGCTAGAAAGACGAGAAAAATCGAGATACCCTATCCAGCTACTACATACAGAAAATCGAGCCATGCGTTCCCGTATACTCTGGGATTTTTTCAATAAATGCTTTATAAGCTTCATCATAGGGGTGAATGATATATTCCCACCATGATTCGCAGATGCGAGGATTCATTCGATTATCTAGAATCCATCTATCAATAGGGGGATTCAGACTGTTCCAACTTTTGGAACAGAACAGTCGCGAGTCAGAGGTGAAAATCATCGGAAGAGGGTGGAACGTGCGCTAATTGGCTAGATCACCTTACTAAGCTGATCTGTTCCAGAATCAAGGGTTCGAACTGTTCTAGGTCAGGGAGCTGGAACTGAACCAAATCTTGATTCACTGATTCGCCCAGTGGGAAATTAAGTCGCCGGATCAATATCTCATTGGCTCTACTAGGCTCGGGTCATTAGCTAAGCGAAAACTGTTCTGATTCACTGGTCCAAGGAACAGAACAGTCTGAATCCCCCTAATATTGAAGCACTTAGCGGCGATTTCATGGCGAGGCTAGGGGAAGATTGAAAGCAACGACCCCCAGTAGGCGATTGTGCTTTGCAGTTTCCTGGCGCGAGGATACCTACAACTTGCGGTGCTCTATAATCAACATCAGAAGGATATGTCTTCCCTTCTAGCCGGTATGATAATTGTGACCTCCAGGAAGTAGATGCCAGTGAGGCGTATTTAAGAGCATCTGAATGTGGTCTCAATGATCAAGCATGCCGGGACAGTCTCAACGCTTTGATGGAGTACAGATTGAACGGGACTCCTCTCCCACCTCTAGATCTTGAGATGCAAGACCACGATTTGCGCACAGTCACTTACGATTCGCACGAGCTTGATGAGCATCGCTCAGTCGAAATCGCAAGCCTTCGTCTTGATGATGACGTAGAAGATACCGATGACGATGTCGTGAGTACTTGGAGCACCGAAGGACGGACTATCGTGGAGGCAATTGACGATCAAGGCTTGACATATAAGCAATATTCATGGTCTGGAGTGTAGTATCTGCGTATCGCAAAGATGATTAAGTTAAGAATCATACCATATCTCTATGATCTTGATATGGGCACTGTCAATGCGCTACAGATACAGATCGACTAGCTCCTCCCATATCCGTGGTGACTGGACCTACGTATGCAGCCTCCAAAGCGATGACTGTAGTGTACTATCTACACTGACAGATCTCGGCGAATGGGGTGAATGAATAATCTGAGCTTGTTTCAGCTTTGCTGCCAACTCTGCATTTTGGGCCGCTAGCTCCTTCTCCTGGAGAGCTGCAAGCTTCTGGGTCGCAATAAGTGCCTGCTCCACGGAGGCGGCAAGCTGCTGGTAGAAGTCTAACGGTATGGCCGCGGATGTGCTAGTAGAGCTAGCAGCAGTGCTGATACTAGCGGTCGTAGCAGGGATCGCGGTAGATGAGTGTACTGCTGGCTGTGTGCGATTTCAGGATTTCGATCAAGATAGGATGGCAGCGAACATGGTTACTAACCGTGCTTTCGCCGCTGTTCTACGGACGGCCATGCGCTAATTGCGACACAGCGATGAGGACACTGAGCCTGGGAGCGTGAAAGAGCATGATGGGATCACGCGGTTGCCGTTGAATCTAGGCCAATGAATGCTCTTATGGGAAGAACCCGCAGTGACCAGTACGTCGTTGAAGACTATCAAAAAGTCTGCTCTGCCTCTTCCTGAAGAATTTTGACAAACCTTTGGGGTGGGCAGTGACTGTGTCGAGAAAGACTTGTACTTATTCTCGAATTCTGTCGGGGACCTGGTGACTGGCGCTTTTCAGTCATTCACAAAACCGTGGATGTCCATCATAAAGTGATTGTATCCTGATAGTTGTGTAAGCAAAGAGCAACGAGGAAGATCCTGTGATGGCGTTTTTGGCGGATCTTTCTGCGGTTTCTGTACGCTACACCCTTTCAAGATTTTCAGGGCAGTATTCCAGACCTTTCCCGGAGCAATCGATGCTTGAGTCTGCAAATGCACTCTTATATCAACCAACCAGCATGGATTCCATTTGAAGTGTGAAAATGTCCGTGCCACGGTATTGACATTGGGTGCGGTCTCATCGTCGAATCTCGACCGAGCAGATTTCTGTCAAGATTGCCATAGGATTTGGCGTCTGTTAGTGTCACAGATCATAGGCCCGTCTCAAATCAGAATGACTTTAGGAGTATGCGACTAGCCCTTTGTATGCTACCATTGACTCGAGCTATTGTATTTGATGGTATCGTTCGCCACATGAGGCTCATCTTGACTATCGCCAAATTCTTTTCAAACAGTGCCATGGCTTGTGATATTGCGTGAGGTACGCTGACACTCGTCCCGAATGAGATAGAACTTTAGGCCCACTCCCTCTCGCCATTAACGGTGACTGGATGCGAGCCATCGCCAAGCGATCGAGGGAGACTTGGTAAGAAAGGGGTCGATAATTCGTACAAATACAAGTTGAAGACCTAATATTGAGCGCTAAGCATTAAGATCACTAGGCTAAAACCAATTGTAGTTGAAAAGAATGTACCAAACGCATGCTCCACTCATCAGGGTTCTTCTATGACTGAGGGTGGGCTTCCAGGTCTCTCAATGGGCACAGTCTTCCATGTCCGTGAACCAGAAAGTCTTGGATCGCTTTAGATGTCCTGTTTCCCTGATCCTCCAAGTCACTGTATTCTGCCCACGGGGCGGGCTCAAGATCCAAGTATTGCTTTGGGTCTTCTCCGAGAAGCTCTCCCCGCAGGTACGCAAAGTCCAAGTTGAGTGCTCCGCTCATGCTCTCTAGGACTTCATTCCACGATCCCGTCGTCAATCGAATGGTGTGCATGACTACGTGCCGCAAGGTTGAAGAATGTCGATCGAAGAAGTCGAGCCAATCCTGAGCTGATGCATCTATCTTCTCGAGAGTGATGATTTGTAGATACGACCACGTAAGATCTTGGGAAACGTCTTGGAATTATGCTGGACTTTGAGGTTCGTTCCAGTCGAAGCACAGACTCAATGCTTCCAAAGTTGCGGCACCACTGATCAATTCATGGAGCCGACCAGTGCTGATGAGTTGTCGGCGTTCTGGAATGTCAGCGCCAAATTCGTCCGTAGCCTTGTCGTGGCCGGTAGACATATTGAACTCCAAAAGTCTGACTTGCTTCACAACTTCTTTGATCATATTCCAGTCTTCGCCAGGCTGCAATGTCTTCCAGTCGACGTGTCCCAACCGAAGCTCATCAAGCTCAAGATGCGCATGATGAGCGGCTTGGAATACAGATAAGGCCTGCCTAATCCCCGGTCGATCCGTTTCACTGCGATCACCAAACGCGTTTTGGAGGACTGGTCTGAAAGCGTTCCTGGAATACCCTGATAGTTTATCAACGCCCGAGCCAAGTGACATTATGATGTCAGATAAATTAGGTAGATTTTTCATAGCTGCAAGTAGAATTTCTGCACCAAAGTTCTCATCTTGGAGAAGTAACTGTTCCATAACTAATTTTGTATACTTTTCATATGCTTCGCACAGGAAAGTTTTCTTGAATGTACTGAATTTGTTGATGTCCCGACGATTGATGCGCCTGTCTCGCTCAGTGGCTCCAGGTCTGAGAAGGTTTGGAATATGGCGAAGCCAGTCGTCGTCGTGGATGCTTGTTTCCCACTCATCGAAGCTGTAATATACACTCAGCAGGTCTGGTTCGTAGTATAGTGAGGTGACATGTTGGCTGATGATTGGATGCTGTGAAACTTGGAGAAGACGACGGAAACTGCTGGCTGTGAAGAGCAAGTGGATCTCAGGGATCAAGTAAGGTGTGGCCACCTGTGTCCACTACTGCGAGACGAGACGAAGATTCGCAATGTCTGGAATATCGAGCTCTGAGCATACCATTTCTGCAAGCTCAGGTGGCAGTTGACTCAAAAAGTCAGAATTTAATGTCGTGTCAAGCATGACGGCAACGTATGGGCTGATCTTGACACAGAAAGCAGAGACCTAGGTGTTCATAAGCAGATACATCATAGTAAGCCTGTAAGACTTTTGTTTCAGCATTGTCACCAGTGTGGATAAAAATAACGACACAACGGAAGAATGCCAGCAGACTTCAGGCTAGGGTAAGAAGTCAATCAATCGGTCACCGCCGCTACGAAGGCGAATGCATTCAATGCTTGTTCCTATTGATGGACTGTGTAATGATCTTTCGTGAGTAATCTCCCAAATACTCGGAACCCAACGAAGTTGAGGATAGGTCGGATGTTTACACCGTTGCCTCAGTCCCTCAGACGTGTTCCAAGCCGGGCTTGTAACCAGCCTGGATTACATAGGGTACTCGTTTTACGGGTGTTTTTACCGAGTCATAGCCGGGACGAGTGCCTAAGTTGCTAGGATATAGGATGATAGCAGAGAAGAATAGAGGAACTCTTTAATCATACATGCTTCAACTAGATGTAATCCTAGTAGACCGAGAGATCTCGCTGTCCTAGGTTTCGCAACTACTCCAGGTTGAGATTGCTTCATCTCGCTACAACCTTGATTCCTTCACAGATCTTGACGCTTCATGGACACCGGTCTACTGGCAATCTTGTGGCAGATAGCAAGTCCACGACAAATCTTCGGCGGATCTCGACGTCTTGATCATGTCTGGTAAGTTCAATCCCTGAACCATTACGTGGATCAGTCCTGATCCGTAGTTCCAATGTGGGGTTTGAATAGCACTGCCAAGTAGTTGGAAAGACGCTCCGCTCAATGGTGGCCTAAGCTGCGGTGACGGATCCTCAAATTAGTCCCCTGGCTTCGTTGGGCGGAACCCCAAGGACATCCCTAAGGTACTCAACCCTGCATGTGATCAATATCAATTCCTTCAATCAATTGTGGCAACGCAGAAGGCGTACTTAGTTTCGTATGCGAGCTTCTCTCTAGCTCTCTCAAATCTACTCTCGGAATCCTCCCACACCGCCGCACGCTTTTGTGCATTGATTGTCTTAATACGTATCTTGAAGCGCCCGGTCACGGGCCGATGATCAGATACCCGTAGGTCTTGCCGGCAATATTCTATCTGTTTGATCTTTCCAGTACCTCGATAGAGTATGCGATCGCACCACGCGGGTACTCGACGCTTCTCACTAGTATCGTATCTGTCAGAGCCAACATCATATTTGTAAGTCGGATCAAATCCGATTGGAGATTCTTGAAATGCCCGTGCACGAAAGCCCGGATTTCTTCGTCGAGACACAAGCAGCTGATCTCGTTCGAGGAGTTTCGTTAGATTTCCTGCATTGACCGCCTTGACCACAGTGTCGCGTCCCATGGTATCAATTCGGTAATTTAGGTCTCCGTGCAGGATGCATATCTCGTGATCAAGGATCATTGAGCCATCTCCACCCCCTACAAAGGGATCGGTGCCAGCCGATGCGTTCCGACTCGGGGGCAATATCGCAGACTCTAGAATAGCCGTAATATCATTGTTGCGGTTGACAGTCTGAGTTTGGCCAGCAGCCAGATGACAATTGACCAGACAAATGGAGCTGTCATCTAGGATAAATCGCAAGATCAGCGCACCCTGAAGCTCAGCGGTCAGTTCAGAGTCAAGTGATGGGAGGATTTCCACAACCTTGTTTCCGTGTAATCCGCCCATTCCACGTTTGATCTCGGCTCCACTCAGATTGCGAACCCTATTACGCTGAGATGCTTTGATGAACACGCAAGTAAACAAACCGACCATACTAGCTGTGTGCAGTAGATGGTACGGCTCGCTGGGCGGCATGGTATCCTCGATGCATCTGACAAGATAGTCGCGCCAAGCCCTGTACTGGCGGCTCATATGTTCTTGTTCCGACGGATCTTTCTTTTTGTTCCCCTTGAAAAGAGTTTCTGGAATGCCTTAGACTACACTCATGTCTAAGAATGGAATACACGAACTTGCGGTGAGCTTCTTATCCTCCAAATCTACAAGTTCCTGAAAACCAAATACAAGCAGGTCCGACGATAGGTCAGCTTGCAGCATGTCGTTGAAGAATTGAGAGTCTCTCTCCTCATAGCGAAGGTGGGTCGGAGTCGCTGCGCCCGCGTTCCAAGAGATCACCAGCGCTGTAAGCTCACGAAAGGAACAATACTCAATATCGTGGTCTTGCATATTATTTGCTGCGATCCATTAGCATGGTATTTAATTAACCATGAAGTCAACGATCAAATACCTAGCCAGTCGTCTTTCAAGGTCCCATCCCAGAATCTCAGAATATTGTCGGCGCCAAGCGAAACCACTCGGAGAACGCCATCCTTCCAGATGCTACTTCGCTCGACCAAAATATTGAGGGTAGGACTACTGTGAGCAAGCCAATCCTTTTTCATAGTCCAGGGCCGTGTCCTAGTATCATATACGCATATAGTGCCTGTACTGTACCCGGCCCAGAGGTGGGACCCGACACCAGCTAGACAGCTGATCTTGTAGATACTGACACTTACGACCGCCAAGCAAGCAAAATCAGTAGTCGAGTAGACCGTGACCTTGCCATCTGCGTGACCAAAATAGACTCGATCAAGCTGTCCGCCAATAATAGCACCTGAGGTTACAGGTCCAACGCCAGGTTGACTGAGAGTCTCCCTGAGGATTGAGAAGTCTGCACCATCGGCTGTACTGGGTCGAAAAATTCTGATATCCTTGCCTGTAGCTAACCATAAATCATCTTGAATGACGAGGGAGAAGGTGTGGCCTTTCGGTACTCTGTACGACACAGGACTTTGTCGAAGATCAGGTAAGCCGGTCTCCTTATCCAGCCAAACACAAAGCTTTCCACCGTCATCTAACGTCCACATGGAGCTTTGGTGCCGAAGGATCTTTACAACTTCCCGTCTCTCATGTGTACCTGTCTTGACATACACGGAAGTTTGAGTTGGAATATGCACCTCTTGTATTTCACCATGATTGGTGCCCAGCCAAAGGGTAGACCCCTCCTCGCTGGCTGTTGCTGCTGGTTTGAAGGCCAACGATGTCACCCTAACATCCTTTTCACCATGGCCAAGACTAAGTACCATGTCCCCAGTGACTACATCCCAGACCCGGGTGATATGACCTGTTGTGACTACGTACCGACCACAGATATCAATAAGCCTGGTATCATAATTTGTGTCAATGTCTTCCGCCCCATTATCCATACTTGGAGGATGTCTATTAGAGTCTGAGGCATCCGGATAATCAGTCGCCGTACTTGCTTCAGCAGTAGAATTCAGGTCCTGTTCATCCATAGCACTACTTATCGGGACCACGTCAGATACTATGGAATGACTAATTGTGCGAGGAAGACTTCGATTTGGCGGATGGGATGTGTTCGACGAAATGGACATGGACATCCGCTTTGGTGGAGGTAAGAATTGCGGCACAGGGGCTGGCGTAGTCTGCGCTTCCTTTGATCTGTCATATAGAGGAGCGTTCGCTGCAATGGATTTATCTTTGCCCCCTGCATCAATCCTTTGGGTCCAGGCCACTTGCTGATGCTGCCCCAGCCGAGGAGGAAGGCTCGGCGGGGCTTCAGGGACACCAGCATATGCGTCCGAACCTGCTGCTGCGGCGAATCCAAAACCACGGGCGTCTTGCCTTTGCTTATTTGGAGCTGCAGTCTTCCTACCAGCATCTCGTGCATCATGGAGGGAGCGCAAGGTCATTAGTTTACGGCCTTCGTCTTCTCTAGGATCCCTACGTTCAGTGTCTCGGGTTTTCGGTTCACAGACCCTGCCACAATTCGACGACTCTGATTCCGCACTTTCATCGCTTCCTGGCGGAGTACTGAACGGAGACACCCTTTCATCGGTGGTAAGTGCCAGCGGCTCCAAGCTAGCCTTCCAGGGGATCGAAGTAGGTTTCGTGGGCACTTTAGGCTTTTCAGCTCGGTTCACTGGTGGTGGAAGGTTCCTTGAAGAATTGTAATCACCGCTTGATCTACGGAGTTGATCTGATACTGGACTTCCCTTCCGATCATTAATTATAGACCCCTGCGGATTGGTTCTTGGACTGTTGCTGATCCGTTTTGGAGGCACAGGAACTATGCGCGGGGATTGTGAAATCACGTTAACGGGGGCCAACGGCATTGGTGTTGTGGATCGCGAACATTGTCGCTGGTTAGTCGACTGGGGAAGCCTTGGTGGGGACCTGGGTGAATCAACGGTTACCTGTGGAGGTGATTGAGGGGCAGAAAGTGATGTTGTTGACAAAGGCCGTTGAAGATTGGTGAAGTTAGGCCAGCGAGTACGGGGAATTGGTGGTCCTGGAATGTCCTTGCGTTGTGAATCATCGTCGCCATGAACTATCGACCACGGGGAAGGCGTCCTTGGTATTTCCAGCGAAGCTCGAGTTAGAATTGGACTGCCACCATGCGAATGATCCGACTTCGTAAGAGGCCTTGGGGTAAGGGGCCGTGAAGATGTTGCGGTGCTGGTATCATTGCTTATCTTAGTCTCAAAAATAGATCTTAACGAAGACACGGGTTTCTATCCGAGTGTGAATCAACATCCATTCCTCTTCATAAATACCAACCCCACTCACAATTGAAGCCTGGTCTGTGCCGTTGTCCCCCAGGTCCCCCATCGCGTAGCTTTGCTGGGGCGATCCCTTATGGCTCGCCCGGGACAGCGATCTTTCTTAATTATGGAATGCCGCATTCGTTACCTGATATGGCGCATTGTCACGTTATCACGTTACTGGTCACTGTAGGGCAGACGATAAGAGATGCAGCTGATAATGCTCCATGACCATAGGTCATCATATTGATGCTGTAGGCCATTGACGTGAAACAAATAGAGTACGCTTTTCAACTAGGTTGTCCCCTACAGTCGATAGGCAGATACTCAACAGTAACTTTACTTATTCTTGGCTTGAGTATGTATTAGCCGTAGGATGCACTCAAGATTGCTGATTCCGTGCGGCGTGTAATATTCGTAATCTCCACAGGATTTGATACTTTGTAGGAGCAGGACGATAATGGTTGCATGTAAAGCTGAGGATGGTTGTCAACTGTCAGGACAATTCCGTCAAGCTTTCTTTGGTGCGGCCGAAACTCGCGCTTAGATTTCGGAAGTCGATCGTCCGCACATACTACAAACCTAAACCTTACCTTTGAAAGCATAATTTGACGTCACGTAAAGTAGGTCAAGGCTCCAGTACAAAAGTATCAATAACCTTCTTTGTTGTTACATTTAAACATGGATAGTAGGTAAAAGATGCATTCTCTATGTGTGAGAAATCCGCCTTTATAGAAAGGACGGACGCTAAGCCTATTTAGGTAATACCGTAAGGTAAATATCAGGCAATTATAAAGTAATCGCAATAAATGCTAATAACAAAATAAAAGCCATCGCCCTAATAGTATATACTATTATTAGTTTTAAATATATTATACTTCCTAACTAATTAGACGTCTTATAGACGTCGTCTAGTAGTAAAATATATATTATAAGTAATACTAAATATAGATCTATCTATTACTAACCTATATTTCTAACCCCTAATTCCCCTTCACTACGTATTAGGCCTGGTACGTAGGTAGCCCTAACGGGAGTATAAAAGACCTTATTTAGTAGATAATAGAGGAGAGGGTAGATAAGAGGGTAACTATCGCTATACTATATTATTATAGTAGGAGGTTTTATCACGCTGTTTATTTAATTTCGTATAGTTACTAGTAACTATAAGACGCGGATTCCTGTTACCTATAGCGATATAAATAGTAGCGATATAAATCGCTAGAACGTGCGAGATAGTAGGACTATTAGTCGCTATTAAGGTCCTTATTAGTAGCTTTATAGAAGGCTTCTATAGTATCTTATTAATAGCTTAGATAGATATTAGACCGTTAGGATCTAGAGTAGTTAGTAAATCTAAATAGGACTTTCCGCTATTAATTACCGGGGGAATTAACGACGTGTCTTTATAGATAGTAACTCTAGTAGGCTAAGTCTTTAGTAGTAGTAGTAGCTCTAAAGAAGTCTTTTATAGGACTATAGTAATGACTCTAGTAGGCTAAGTAGTCTTAGCTAGTAAGGGCGTACTAAGGACCTTATTATAAGTATATAAGGATATTATATCCGTAACGGGAATAGTATAGTCTTACTAGGTATTTAATTTTCTAATAAACTTATTTAGGTTAAATAGCTACCGCTCTATATTTATAGGTAATAAGAGTCTTAATAAGTTATAGAAATATTCTTTAAGTAAGTAATACTATTTAATAATACCGTTTAGGGCGTATTATAGACCGTATTTACTTAAGTCAGGTAGACTAGTATACTAATCCTTAGTAGTACTAAGTAAGTAAGCGTTGATATTAAGTCTTATAATATCCGTATCAATACTATTAGCCTTAAAGCGTAGATAATCGGTAAAGCTAAATATATTATAGTAGATATTCTCGTTATTAGCCTATAGATTAGGACTAAAATATTGAAACATATTAAAATAGGATGTAATTAGTCAGACTAGCCGCGTACTAGACGCGCGCTAGTACCCGTCTTGGTATCCTATATATTCTATCTCTCTCTACTTATATAGCTAGTAATATAATAACTATTACTATTCTACCTATTTTAATAGGTTATAAGCCTAGGCGTAGGGTATTTATTTATTTACCCTACGACTACTATTAATACTATCCCTTATAAATTACCTCTATATTAATACTACTACTACTATAAAAAGGGGGCTAGGGAATCTACTAGCAGAGTTTTCTACTAAGATACTAAAACCTAGCTGAAATCCTCTCTAACTTAAATGATAATAACCTCTTAGTAGTAGTATATAATAGTTCGCTAATTATATAAATAATATCTATTCCTTATATATGCTAACTACCTTAATAATAGTTATTTATACCTATTACCTAGCTGATACCGTGGATAACGTATAGTATTCTTATGAAAGGGGGCTAGGAAGATAAAGAAGGCTAGGAATACTTACTAACCTCCTTATAAATCAGCTATATCTATCCCTTCTTCCCTAGACTCTTCTCTCCCTCCTTCTTATTATTCTAATTACTTTATACTAGAACTTAAAGAATTTAAAGAAGAAATCTATTAATAATCAATTAATATTTACTTTAAAGGTCTTCTAGCTAACCTTTAAGTAAACTACTACTTCCTTAATTTCCTATATCTCTACTAAGATATTAGCTACAAAATTAACTAAGAGGTAGCTACTACTATTAACTATTAGGGAATACTATTAAATAATACCTCCTTTATACCTTCGCTAATACTAGAACCTTATCCCTAAAATTAATTACCGTCGTTTTTAATAGAAGGCCCTAGAATACTAAGTGAAAGTATTATCTTCAGCTTTATTATAAGGTTAAGACTACCCTCCGTATATTTATAGTTACTAACGCTAGTACTAACTTAGTCTCTAATACTAAATCTATATAATCTAGATACTAAGACTAAAGATATACCTCCTACTAGTATTAAAGTAGAGATTAGAGGGGGCGGTAACTACCCCCTTATACTTATTCCTATACTAGAATCTAGCTGTAACTAGCTGCTATACTCCTATAATATACGGTCTTATATCGTTCTTAATAGCTTTAGAGCTATCCTTAAGATAGACTATATTATCCCCGCGACCTAAAACCTTTAGGAGATTTAGGATAATAAGTATAATAAGGCCTATAAGGTAATAAAGGCACGTTATAATACTAACGCTTATAGTATAATTAAGGATAAGACTATCCCCTTAATAGCCTAGAAGATCCTTAAGGACTTCTATAAGCCTTAAGGTGCCGGTATTCTTAATAAGACTATCTATAATTTTAATACCCTCTTTTATACTAACTATAAAGATATTAATAACTATATAGGTAAGTTTAGAACTATTAATTCTAACCTAATTAACCTAAGATATAAGCTCCCTTATATCTTTATTATTAATACCTACCTCTAGTATCTTAGCGCGAAGTTTAATACCTTTTAGAGTATATTTATTTAGATATATACTATTACCGCCGAAGAAGGTATTATAATAGTCTTATTTAATAAACTTATACTAGCTATAGTAAATAAAGAAGCTCGCTAGAATTTAATAAAGTCTTCTACTATAGCTACTACTATAACTACTACTCGCCTACTCTACTAGGGTAGGTTAAATGTACGGCGTAGTAATAAGTATTATAACTACTATAATTATTTAGGCTATATAGAGTCTAACTACTAGACTAAGTACCTTAAGTTAATAAAGGCCTTCCTTAAGACAGTTAAGGCGGATAAGAGCTAAAACTAAGGGGGCCGTAGTTAAGGGGGTAGTAATACTAGAGGTAAGCGTCCCCGTATACTATTAAGTTACTGGCTAGAGCCTATATAAAATGAGTGGGTTGTAAAGGCTTGTCTTCCCTATATCCTTAGGCCTGAGGCTAAATATAACTATCTAGGTCGGTCGTACTTACCTGATATAGCTATGCCATAGCTATAATATCTGCTCTTTATAGAAAATAAGCTCGTCCCAAGCGTATTAAGTCGTTAAATTAACTAAGTTAGCCTCTATAATTTTTTTAGGATTAGCTAACTATTTTACTAACTAACCGTTATCGTGCTTTATAATAATATCCTCGAGATATAGGTAGTATAATACTAGGCGCTATAACGCGTTATTAGAGATATTAAGTATCTTATTAGCCTTTTCTATTAACTTAATATTCCTAGTACTATTAATTATTATTATTATATCTGTAATAGATTAGTTATATACGCTTAAATATCTTACTAGCTCTACTATTATAGCATTTCCCTTTATTAGTAGCTATATATTTAATCGTTATTATTTCTTATTAGATTCCCTTAATTCCTCTACCTTAGTTATTAGTATTATTAAGAGTAATCCCGACCTTAGGTTTTTAAGACCTTTCTAGGCTAGCTAGGTTAGAATAGGTTATTATAGGGAAGTAGAGCTGGGTTATCCTATAGCCTCTTATAACGGGGGTGTCGGAGTAGTTAGCGGTATAGTAGGGATACTATTTTATAGCGGGGGTATCGGATTAGCTAGTAGTAGGGTAGTTCTCCTAGATTTTACTAGCTTTTTAGACCTCTTTATAGTCACGGATTTTTTTGTCGTAGAGGACCTTAGTATCTAGCAATTTTTCTCCTTTATATCGCTAGGCGGCAGTTCCCCTAGGATATCCTAATCCTCCGATAGACGGACGATTGTAGGACTATTATCCCTAAGGTACTACGGCGATATTTTATTACCGCTAGCTATATAATTAGGGTACTATTTATTAACTATTTAAGTCTAGTTAGGTAGTAAATATTTATTAGCTAGGCCTAGTCTTTCCCCTATATCGCCGTATAGTTAGCGCCCTTAAAATACGCGGAAATACCTTACCCCCTTATTATCTAGGGCTATTACTGGTACCCTTATAGGGATAAAGTTAATAGGAAGATATCTATTAGTATTAAGGCTTAGTTAGTAGAAATCCCCCCGCTTAGATAAGTCAGAATAAATTACCTAGAATACCTAATAATTAGGTAGAATAGTAAAGCTTCTATAATAGGCTATAAACTCCTCCTTTAAGACGACGTAGTCTAGGTTTAAAAAGACTAGCGTAGGGAATTTATTAACTAATAGCTAGTCTAGATACTTAGAAAGAATAACTCTTTTACCTAGTTTCCCTAAAATTTTTACTCCTCTATTTTCCCCTATATAAAGGGTCCTAGCTATATAGTAGCTAATATTAATATCTTTAGAGGTAACTTTACTAATAGGCTTAAGGGCTCCTTTAGGAGCTATTAAATAGGGTTATTTAAATAAGTAAGATAAGGATATACTATTAGGCCTATTTTTAGGGTCCGCCGCTAGGATCTCCTAATCTAATAGAGGAGCTAATAATACCTCTAATATCATTAGTAATATAAGTTATAAGTATTCCTTAAGATAAGCTTACTAATCTATATCTAGTAGTTATCTAGGTCTATATTTAAAGTTATAGTAGATATTATCCGCTATCTTATAAATTATCTTAAAAAGGCTTAAAAGGCTAGCGCGATTTATACCCGCCCGCCGGTCTAAATTAGATATAATATATTCTTGGGAATAGCTTAAGTCCTAGTCTTCTCTTAGTACCCTAAGTAGGGGTACCTTATAATTTATTTTAAGATAATTAAGAGGATTAAAGAAGGTAAAGTCTTTATAACTATCTTATAATCCTATACTATTTTATAAATTTACCTTCTTTAATTTATAAACTTTAAACTCCTAGAGAATTTATAACTACTTTCTCGCCTCCGCCCTTATTTCTTCCTAGTTTAGGCTAAATATAGCTTCCTAGGCTTAACTATTATAGTTAAGTATACTAACCTTAGGTAGGGCTATTATATACTAGATGACGTCTTATTTAGCCTAGTATAGATTTTCTTAATTACTAACTAGTACGCCTAACTTCTTAGTAATATCTAGGGGTATAGTAAGGTCTAGGAATAAGTTTTATTATACCTACTAATTAAGTTAATCCTAGATCTAGTATATAATATAGTAGTTATTAGGAATAAGAATAGCCTAATTATATACTACTAAAAAGGGTCTTAATCTATTTTCTCTTAGGTACTTTAATATATAGGCTCTATTAGTAGTTTTAGAGTAATATAAGTTATTTTTATAAAGGGGATTATATTTAAATTTAAATTAGGGTATATAAATTTAAACGACTCTTAAAAGGATAGGCGCCTTAGGTAAGTAGTTTAAAATCTCCTTAGATGTAAGTCTACTTAAATAGAATTAAGTTAGTAGTAAGCGCTAAATATAGCCTTTATCTACTATTCTTAATTAGTCTACTACGTATGAATTAATATCCTTCTTAGATAGGGTTTTAGGTTAATACCTTATTATTATATTTATTCTAAACTAGGTTAGTAACTAGGCGACTTTCTTAGTAATAGTAGTTTATATAAGAACCCGCGGTAGTAAGGAGTATTACCCCTAGAGATACAACGTATATAATATATATTATATTAGTATTAATAATTAATAATAGAGGTAAAAGTAAGTAAGGTGATTTTCTTATAAGTTAAAGCTAATACTAGTAGCGGGAGTACCTATATTATATATTTTTAGAATATAATTATACTAATACCTTTGTCTTTAGCGGATATTAATATATTACCTTTGAGATTTCTTGAATTTAGCTACTATATCTAGTACGTCTTCCCTAAGGTTACTAGTAGGCTCCTAGGTTATTTTATCGTAGCCTCTCTACTTAACCTAATAGCTATCCTTTCTACCTCTCTTCTCCCTACGTAGTATTTTATCTACCACGTACTCTTATCTACCCTATATAATAATAGGTGCTAGGGGAGGAATAGCTTAACTAAAAGGGTTAGGTTTACCCTACTCTAGGTAGATTACTAATATTACTAGATAGATCCTAGATATACTAGGGGGTAGTTCTAACTTATATACTAAGGGGCTAATTTTCTCTAGGATTCTATATAACCTAACTTTCTTTATTAATAGGGAGGATAACTTAGGAATATAATATCCCGCGTCTTCCGTTTTAGCGAGTTTAAGATATACGCTACCTACTAGGTCTAGAACCCTATATTTTAAATTATATCTTACTACTATCTTTACCTAAGCTAATTTTATAGCGTCTATTATATTATTGTATATTATATCCTAATAATAAAGGAATTCTACCGTAATATTATTATTTCCGGGGATAATAGCGTTAAGGTAACCCCTAGGTTTTACGTTATAAAGTACTTTAAACGGCGTTATAAGTATACCTATATTTTCCAAAGTATTTAAGGCGTATTTAACCTCTAGTAGTAAAGTATCCTAGTTTTCCTTATATTAGCCTACTAGTAGATATCTTAAGGCTATTTCTATAGTTTAGTTAGTTTATTCTGCTTATCTATCTACTAATAGATAGTAAGCTATTATTATTCCTAATAATACCTTATATTTAGAGAATAGAGTTCTTTAGAACTTACTAGTAAACTTAGGATCTCTATTAGAGATAAGGCGGCTTAAAATACCCTATAATTAGTATATATTATTAAAATATTATTTAGCCTAGATTTTAACTATATTAGTCTTATTACCTAGGACTAACTAGATAAACTTTAAGAACTTATCTATAACTATAAGTAGAGAGTTATAGCCTTACCTAGTAAGCGGTAAGCTAATTATAAAATCTATTACTAGTTCCTCTAAAGGGTATTAAGTATCCCCTACGGGATATAATTCTTTATATAGTAGTTATCTTAAAGGTTTTAATAATTAATAAGCTAGGCACCTATTAATATACCCTTATATAACCCTTCTTATTCTTAGAAAGTATATTAAACTATATAATTAGTTATATATCTAATATATACTACTATATATATAGTAGTTATATCTATATTCTAGGATTTTATAGGTAAGCTTTTCTAGAATATAAAGCTAATCTAGTCCTAGGTAATTTTATATATATAGTAGCTTATTCTTAAGGTCCTAGCGATATAATTAATATACCGTTTTAACTCTAGACTCTTAGTCGTATAACTCTTTTAATTATTTCTAGATTTAATTATAGATTTTCCTAAAATAGGAATCCTTAAGTAATATATTTAAGATTTTATTTAGAAATTCCTTTTCTACCTTAATTACTATTATAGGGAAGATATTCGCGAGTTTAGTTTCTATTATAAGTAGTCTAAATAGTCTATCTACGTTTCTATATATAGTTTTAGCCTAATAGATAATTTTTATCTTTAGTTAAAATATAGATAGGTAAAGGGCCTACTTATTTAAGCGGGTAGATTAGTAACTATTTATTTTATTTTAAAGCGCCGATTTTAAAGTAGTATAATTTATAATAATAGTAAAATTACTATTATTAAAGAATTAAGGGAGTTTAGTAAGCGCTTAAATAAGGGCCCCTACTTTTAATTTTATAGCCTAATATTAGGTTTCTACGTCTAAGAGATCTTTAGAGAGAAATAATATTAGCCTTTCTACCCTATCTATTCTAATTTAGTATAGCGTAACTCTATATCCCTTCTCTTTACTACTATTTATATATAATATAAACGGTCTATTAAAGTTAAGAAATACTAAAGTAGGAGCGTTATATAGCTTTTCCTTAAGGATTTCCTAAGCCTTATAATATTAAGGACTAGCTTATAAACCTTCTATCTTATATATAATAGAGACTTAAGTAGGTTTTAGATAGGATATATCTACTAAGAGTTATTTTTTCTTAGTATAATTTCTTCTTAGCCTCCCCTTATTTAGGCTTCCCTTAAAGCCCTCTATTTTTAACTTAATTAGGGGTCTAGTAATTATTATATAATACTCTATAAATTTATAGTAATAATTAAAGAAACTAAGTCTAGTCTCTAACCCCTTTAAATTTATAGGGAATAATATCTTCTAGATAGCTTTAACCTTCTCCTCTATTACACTAACCTCTAACCGCGATATATAATATCTAAGAGCTATTATACTAGGATATATAAAATAGTACTTTACTAATAATAGTATAACTCCGCTATTCTTAAGGAGTTTAAGAACCTAGTTAAGATATTTAATATAATCTTCTAGAGTAGTAGAGAAAATTATAATATTATTAATATATACTAGGATGAATTATTATAAGTAGGGGGATAGTAGCCTCTTTATATAATATTAGAAAAAACCTAGAGTATTTATTAAACTTATAATAGAAACCTTTAACTAGTCCTAGCCTTAGTATAAACTAATAAATATAGTCTTCTACTAATTAGAAGGATATATTCCCTATTAAAAAAAGCCTTTAGTAAGGTTAACTAATAAGAATATTACTAATCTACTTAATACTCCTAGGATTATATCTTACTTTAGAAGTAGATATATATCTAGGTAAAGCTTAGTATTAACTTTATATAAATCTACTACTACCCTTAACTTCCTATTTTTCTAAACTATAAAAGCCGGTAATAACGTAGTAGAGGGTACGCCTAAAGGAACTTTCTTAATCTAGCCCTACTTTACTAAGGGATCTAGGATTAAATTTATAGCCTTATAATCCCTCTAAGAAAGATTATATAGGTTTTACTTTAATCCTACTATATCTAACTTATCTTTAAAGGGTATTAGTATTTTAATACTATTATTAAACTTTCCTAGGCTATTTTAAAAAAGGGTCTTATATTTTTTAAGTACCTTTTTAATATATTCTTAATATTCTAGGCCCTAATATATAGAGATATCTACTTTAGGAACTATAACTTCCTTTAAAAAGTCTATTATATAAGGTATATCTAATTCCTCCTTAAATTTACTAGTATAAATATCTATAAAGTAGAAGTCTACTTTAGTTAGCTTAGCTAACTCTTATAGAATAGCTAGTCTTCCTAGTAATTACCCCTAGTAGATTTTAATAGAATAATCGCTAAAGTTAGTTATAAGATAAGCTTATAAATTATTACTAACTACTACTTAAACTCTAGAAGTAAATATCCCTAATTATAAGTCGACTATTAATAATAGTTTAAATAAATAGGAGTAATTTAGCGCTAGCGGGTTATATATAATTAGGATATTCTATCCTATTCCTAGGTCTAGTATAGTAGGTAAGGTAGTATAGACGTTTACTCTTTTATATTTTAGTATCCTTAATATTCTTAGCTTAATTAGTAATACTAGTATTACTAGGAGTTCTTAAATATCCGCTCGGATTTTTAGGATATAATCTGCCTTTAAAGTAACTCTAATTAGAATAGGGGTATTATTAATTATAGCGAGATCCTAGTATTTACCCTATTAAATATTAATTATACTTAGTTTTATAATATCTATTCTAATAATTATATTATACGGGAGTTTTAAAATTATATAAATCTCCCTAGATATTTTAACTAGTTCCTTAGTTAAGTTATATATTATAATATCTACTTTAATATAATCCTGTAATAATAACTCTCTAGTACTAACTCCCTTATATTAAAGCCTTTTTCCTCTAGTTATAAGGTAGACCTTATAAGCGTTAAAAAAGGCTAGGCGGTAATTATTAAAAATAAGTAATACTAAAGACCTAATATTAAAGTAAAACTTAAGGATTCTACTATTCTTACCAATATATTAGTATATTATACTAGAGAATTTCTTAAAGTCTATACTAGCTCCCGTCTATATATCTATAAAACTAAAAGTATTAGTAAAACTAAAAGTATTAGGTTTAGCTCCTTTTAAAGATAAGCTAGTAATATTATTATTAAGATAGGATAAGTCTAAGGATATTCTAGTAGTAATATTTAAGCTATTAGTGGAGTTATTATCTTTAGGTAGGCCCTAACTACTAGTTAGGAGCCCTAAGGGGCTTCCCCTTATAGATCCTCCTCTATAAGAATCTCTAAGGCTATATAGGTCTCTAGATTATATAGATTAAGACTATTATTATTATTATTATTATTATTATTACTATTACTATCCCCTAGGTTAAGGTCTATTTTATCCTCTAGTTTAACCTTTAAGGCCCTTTTCTTTTTATTACTATAGTTACTATCCTAATAATTTCTACTATAATACTAGTAAAGATAAGGTAGGAACCATTTAAGTTATTAATTATTAGCGTTTATCTTTTCTAAGGGGCGCCTCTTTATTTTTATAAGCTTAGGGTTAGACTAAATAATTCCCTTAGCCGCTAGATTACTAAATAATTACTAGACTCTAGCTAGAGATAGTACTTAAAATATCTAAGTTATTATAAGTTTCTAATAGGGTTTATTTATATTATAAATACGCTTTACTACCGCCTTATTATTCTAGACTTATCTATTAAAATTTTCTATAGTATCTCCTTCTTCCTATATTAGGGTTATAAGTACTAGGTTTAGCTTAAGGCCTTATTATAAATACTTAATAATTATATCCTTATTAGTTATACCTATATTATATAAGTAGTTAGTCTTTTAAGTTAGGTATTAGCTAAGGGTAGTTAAGGGTTAGTTAAAGTAAAACTTTATCTTTTTAGCCTCCTTTATCAATTTAAATTAATTAGGTTAATATTTTTAAAAGAGTTTATCTTCCTAAATAGCTAGATTATACTTTATTTCCTAGCGGACTCTTATAAAAAGGCTATTATACTATTCTAGAGTATCCCCTTCTAGGTATATTAGGAGTACCCTAAGGACTAAACCACTACCTTCTAGTTCTATTATATATTAGAAGCGGCGAATAAAGAAGGTGGCGGAGTATTTCTTAAAATTAAATATTATAATTTCTTAGGGTTAAAGGTTTTACTCCTTATACTCCTTTAGTTAAGGTAGATATTTATTAAAGTCTTTATATTAATAATAATCTAGTTAAAATTCTTATAAAAAGTTATAAGGAGGGTTCTAATATCTATATTCCTAGGGTTTATAGTTATAATATCCTAAAATCAACTCTAAATAATAGTTTTCCTAGGGTTTAAACCTAGGTTCTAGACTAAGGTTATAATTTTAATTATAATAAAGTTTAGCTTCCTATTAGATAACCTTTATATATAATTATACTAATTTATTTTACTCTATTAAAAGATATTATAGCTTAGGCTCTTATTACTAGTAATCTTATTAAAACTAGTTAGGTTAAAATACTCTAGGCTAATCCTTTATAAAAGGTTAGTAAGGAATAAAAGTCTCTAGCTAGGTATCTTAATATAGTAGTACTAGGGTATTTCAACCTTATAAACTAGCCGTAATTAGTTTAAAGCTAGGAGTAAGTAGAGACCTACTATATTATACTCTTATTAGGTCTTCCTTAACTTCTTAATTAAAAGGGTCCTTTTATTCCTAATAGATTCTATCTAATATTAGACACTAAAATCTCTTAGCTTATAACCCTCTTCTTAGAGGGTAAGCTAGCGCTAGCTTATACTATATTAATAATAAGTAATAGCTAGAGGTAACCTCTTTAATTACTTATTAAGAAAGATTAAGATTACCTAGCTTACTAGGCCTATTATATAGTTTATTTAGCTACTCCTAGAATATTTCTTTATTTTTAATAATAGAGTACGGGTAGCTAAGAAGTTATTACTTAGCTTCTACTTAGAAGGATTTCTTCTTAGGTTCTAATAAGAGTTAGTAGATAGCCTAAGTAGCCCTTATATTAATATTACTAATTAGTTCTTAAAGAAATAGGGCTTTATATCCTAGGGTCCTCTTAGTTAATTATCCTATAATTACTAGTACTATAATATAGTCTTATTAATGTAATATTTTAGAATACCTTATATTACCTAAATTCTTCTAGATTCCTATAACTTCCTTAATCTACCTAGAAATATATTCTATTATACCTAAATAAGGTATAACTTATTTCCTAGCTACCGCCGAAGATTTACCCTAGGCTACCTCTATAGATTTAGGTAGGTTAACTGGATTATTAAGGCCTAAATTATTCCTCCCTAATTTAATTTAGTTAGCTATCCTTATTAGGGTTATTCTAGTAGATAGGGGGGCCCTTAATAAATACTAGGCAGCCTTAGTACCGCGCTTAAAATCTTATAAAGTAGCTAGAAATATCTCTAGCTCTAGTCTAGACTACTAGGATTCCGGCTAGGCTAATCCTTTAAGATCCGCTACTACTCTTAGGCTATACTAAGCTAGTCTAAGACTATTCTAAGTAAGATACTTAATAAGGTACTAATTAGGATAGTTAACTAAGTTTACTTATTTAGGTTCTATAAAGAGGAAATTATATAGGTAGAAGGTAAGAATAAGAGTATTATAACTAGTTATAATAGTAGATTAAGCTAGGTTAAATAACGTAGAGGGCTTTCTAGCTCTAGTCCTAGTAGAAGGGTAGGGACTAAAATAAAGATAAATAGAATTATTAGGCTAGTCTAGTCCTAGTAGAAGGATAGGGACTAGAATAAAGATAAATATAATTATTAAAGCTAAATAGAAATCTTTTAATAGGGTAATAGGATAGAATAGAGTGGAAGTGACTTTTATACCCTATAATCCCCTTAAGAATAGTTAATTACTAATAAATAGACCTAATCTAAATAGATAACTTAGTATATCTATTTAGGATCTTCTAGTATTACTACTAGCTATTAAGTTACTAGCTAGAGCTTATATAAAATAAGTAGGTTATAAAGGCTTATCTTCCCTATATCCTTAGGCCTAAGGCTAAATATAACTATCTAGGTCGGTTGTACTTACCTGATATAGCTATGCTATAGCTATAACATATACCTATAAAGTCTAAAGACCTAGTTATTAGCTTTATAACTACGCTAGGTATAACTAGCCTTACTACTACTATCCTCCTAGATACGGTATATAATTAATATATTATTAATAATTAATATATCCTTAAAGAATATAAGGCGATTCCTAAGTCCCCTATTTATAAGATTAGCTAGGCTAGTCCTTATATAATAGGGCGTAGCACCGCGGTTATCACTTATAAGACTAGTAAGGGAATTAGGGTAAAAGTACGCCTTACTAATATCCTTTATATCCTAGATACTTAATTAAATTTAATTTTAGTATCTTAGCTACTCTATCTTAGGGCTAAAGTCTCTTTTAGCTTATAAGAGTATACTATTACTTATAAAGGCTATATCTTTATATATACCTAGTATAATAGTATCTTCTACCTTAATACCTAGGACTATCTAACCCTAGCCTTTATAACCCTAATAACTATATCCTAGCTTTCTTAAAGTTAAAAGTATATACGTTTATAGCCTTTTAGGTCTCCCTATCTATTAGCCTCTAATATACCTATATAAGTTATTTAGGCTAATAGAACCTAAAACGGCTAATAAATATATCTAGTAGAATTAACCTTAATAAGATTATCTCTAAGGAATATATATATAATATTTATATAGAGACCTAAATAATAAGGGCTTTATATAACTATCCTATTACCCTAGGGAAGTACCTATATAAGTGTATTAATAGCGACTTAGTAGGCCCTTATAAGGTTTATAAGGGGATTACTATAGCTTATAATAGCTCTTAATTCTTTAGTATAATATTATATAACTATATTAAGGAATCGGATATTACCCTACTTAAGGCTAAAAGCGAGTTCCTCCTAGCCTTTAAGGCCTTTAAGATAAACTGGGAGCGTCTTATATAATATATATAACGCTATTATACTTATAGCAGAGGGGAATTTAACTCTATAGCCTTTATAGAGTACTACTAGGCTAATAGTATTATCTAGGAAAGTATAATATAAGATACTCCCTAGGCTAATAGGTCTATAAAGCGTCTTAGTAAGACCCTAATAAATAAGGCCTATACTATACTCGTAGATAGCGGGATAAACTATAAGTACTAGCCTAAATTTATTTAAGCGGCTAGCTACCTCTAGAATAGGTCCCCTAAGGCTAGTATTAAGATAATACTTTATAAGAAGTTTAACGGCTACTAGCCTAACCTCTCCTATCTATAGGTCCTTAGCTCTTAGGCCTTCTATTATACTAGTAGGACTACTACTAAAATTAATTACTTTAAGGCCTATTCCTATCTAGGTTAACTTATTAGTTATAAAGGCGAGGCTATCTACTATCTTATTAATAATAAATCTAGGAAGCTCGCTTAGTTATCTAACGTCTACTTTATTAAGAAAGTCCCTGTAGGCTACGTTAAAGAACTAAAAGCTAAAAGGTATATATCTATAGACCTCCCCTACTACTCTAAGCGGGTAGCTAGTAATATAAGAGGGTAATCTCCCTCTAGAAGTAAAGTATTACTAATCTATATTAATATACTACTAATCTACGTTAAAGATGTAGTAGCTAAGGATAAATCCTACCTTAAGACCCTATTAGATATCCGGCCTAAACTAAATTAGGCCTATCTAGTAATATTTTATTAAGATATTAACGAGCTTCTATTATTAGCTAGGGTCCTATCTGATTACTTTAAATTTAAAATACCTCCTAATAAACCGCGTAATAACTCCTTAGATCTACTAGTAATATTCGCCTTCCTAATAATAGTTAAAGGTATAGAGCTATTTAAACCTAAATTATATAAGGAAGCTATAGTAAATAATACTAAGAAGGACTAGGAAGTAGTATTATAGGATAAATTTAACTCCCTTATATAGAATAATACGTAGGCGCTTAGATAACTACCTCTAGGTTAGAAGGTACTCTAGGGGAAGTAGGTATTTAAGTTAAAAAGGGGGCCTTATAGTAAAGTCCTCTATTATAAAGTACGCTAGGTAGTTAGAGGTTTTAAATAGTAGGAAGGGGTTAACTATAATAAGACCTTTACTTTAGTAGTAAAGCTAATAAGTTATAAAGCTATCTTCGCCCTAGCTATATCCCTTAACTAGGAACTAGATTAAATAGATATTAAGACGGCCTTCCTTTATAAGAATATTAAGGAAGATATTTATATTAAATAGCTTAAAGGCTTTATAGTTAAAGGTAAGGAATACCTTATCTATATCTTAAAGAAGGTACTTTATAGCCTAAAATAATTACTTTAAGTCTAGTTTTCTACGCTATTTATATTCCTAAAGACTTAGGGCTTTATACTACTTATAGCTAATAAAAGCGTCTTAATTAATTATAAAGATTAGGTTATTATTATAGCTTATATAGATAATTTATAATTACTAGACCTAGTTAAACTATTATTAATTAGGTTAAGGCTATACTTAATAAATACTTCTAGATAACTAACCTTAGCCTATATTCCTTCTATCTAGGTATATCAGTTAGATGGGATTAAGCGAATTAGGTATTATAGCTAGGTTAAGAAGCCTATACTAAAAAGGTATTAAGGGACTTTAGTATATAGGAGTTATACCCCGTAGCGACCCTAATAGTCTAATAGATATAAATAAGTTATAAGTATCTAAGGAAGATTATATAGCCCCTAATACTTTTTAAAAGGAATATTAGTCGGCTATTAGCTCCCTAATATATACTATACTAGGGACTAGGCTAGATATTACCTTTATAGTCTTAGTAGTTAGTAGATACGGATTAAACCTAAATTAGTTATATTAGATAGCTATTAAAAGGATTTTCTATTACCTTTAAGGTATAACTAACCTATAACTTACTTTCTATAAGAGTATCTTTCCTCTTATCAGCTATAGTAATACTAATTAGGCCGGTAACTAAGATACTTAGCGGTTAACTATAGGCTATATTTTTAATATTAATAGTAGAGCGATAAGCTAGTTATTAAAGTAATAGCCTACTATCGCCCTATCTAGTTACAAGGTAGAATATATAGGCTAGATATAAGTTATAAAGGAAGCTATCTAGCTCTAGTAGCTCCTTACTAAGCTAGACCTCTCTAAGGATACCTATTAGCTTACCGCCGTAATACTTTATTATAATAATTAGGGAGCTATTACCCTAGCTAAGAACTCCTAGTTCTATACACGTATAAAGTATATTAATATCTAATATTATTATATATAGAACGGGTTACCGCCGGTAATATTAAGCTAGAATATATTAAAATTAATAAGTAGGTAGCTAATAGCCTTATTAAAGCCCTCCTTAAAAATAAATTTATCCCCTTCTATAAGGCCTTAAGCCTAGAAGTACTATAGTAGTAGGAGTCTTTAGTATAGTAAGGCTCTACGGGTACTCCTAGCGGCTCTACGGGCGCTCCTATTACTAACTAAGGGATAGCTAACTCCTAACTACCTATCCTTCTAGCCTTATAACTCTACGCTATAATATTAGAATATAAAATAGACTTTATAGGCCTATTTACCTCTATTATCCTTTTATATTCTAAGCTTAAATAGCGAGTTATACTACTAGTAATATTATCTAGATACTAGACCGCTCCCGCTTATAAACTAATATTATAGTAGATAAGTTAACTACTTTCCTATAAAACTATTAGGCCTAGACTATAATATATATCTACTATAATCCTATCTCTTACCCTACCTCTAATATAAAACGGAATTAGCGTAATATATTCTTAGATACTAGTGAATATAATACCTATAATAGCTTCTAGCGTAATATACCTCTAGGTTATAATAGCCTCGCTATCTTCGCCACCTAGACACGTACCTAGGTAGGATAAGAATAGGAAGTAGATAACTAATACTACTAGGGAGCTATAATCCTCTATCCTAGTATTAATATTATTATTTTTAACTATAATACTACTAAAGATATAGATACTAAAATTAGGCCCTATAACGCCCTCCTCCCTACCTAGTATAAGCTTATCTAGTATATTAAAGGTAAGAAACGTGCTATTAAGTCGCTATAATACGGAAACCTTAATAGCGTACCTTTATAGAATAAGTACGTTTTAGAAATAGTTATATAGATAGAATTAGTAACCTTATAACTACTAGCCGGAAAGATATGGGATAGTATAGGATATTAGTCTCCCTAGCCATCCCGTAGTATAGTATAGGATTAACGATTTTAGTCCTATCCTATTATAGGATAGTATAGGTTTTTATAGGATAATCCCACGGGATAGGTTATTTATAGGACCTTCTTTTAGGATAGGATATTTATAAGATATCCTATAATTACTAAGAGGAGCTTAGTATCTAGAAAGAGGAGTATAGAAGGTTATATTAAGTAAATATAATAACTAGAATAATAACTAGAAATAATATATTATAAATATTATATTAGTTATTAAGCTATTATATATAGAGAATAAAGCCTATTATTATAATTTTAAAGTTTACTAATTATTAGAGAGTTTAGGCTTTATACTCTATATTAGAGTATATACTCTATAATTATAAGGGTTTATAATCTATATATATAGCTAAATATCCTTTATTATTAATATAATACACTTCACGTGTATAATATATAGGTTTAATACTACTATAATTATTAGTATTAGCTATATTAGAAATAAATAGATAACTTACTTTCTAATATATTTACTAAGAATGCTTGTAAAGCTTCTTATAAGCCCTCTAGTACCTTAGTCTAGAATCTAGTACCCGTATATAAATCAAGGGTAATCTCACGAATAAGTCTATAAAAAGGGAGTTTTAGAATAAGGAGATTGGAAATTTTCTAGTAGCGGTAGATCTTATAAAGAGTAATAGCTTATATACTTTATTAGCTAGGAGTAATAAGTAGAATAATAGCTATAAAGATATACTACTAGGCTTCTATCTAGGCTTCTTTTAAGTACCTAAACCTAGAAGACCTTTAGCGGTACTAGACTTAGGACTTATAGCCTTCTTACTACCTTTACTACCTATAGTCTTACGAGCTTTCTATACTACTATATTAGCTATTATAAATTAAATACCTTTATTAGAAGTAATTAATTATATCTAATAAGGTTAGAAATATATAAATACTAGTTTATTAGTTTAAGCTATACTATTAATTATAGAAGGGAAGATATACTTAAATTACTATAAAATAAAATAAATAACTATATAATAAGGATATAGTATATATAATATAAGACTAATATACTCCTAGAGTTCTAGAGTTATATATATATAATACTAGAGGAGGTTATAAGTTAGATAGTTAAGTCTTTTAAATAAGATATTTATAGCTATTATTATTTTAAGTAAATACTTAGATTTCTTATTATTCTCTACTTAAAACTACTCTATTATTTATTATACTTATCTAATTAATACTAGAGAAGATTATAATTAATTTATAAATTTAGTATTATTATATATTATATTATTATAGAATCCTATAATATAATATAGTTATTATTATAGTTATAATATCTATAGAATTAATATTTATAGAGATTTACTACTAGCGGCGGGAGGCCTCTACTAGTAAATACGGGGCTAGGAACTTAAATTCTACTATTATATATAATACCCCTCCCTTTAATACTATTTAAGCTTATAGAGATACGCCTCTATTAATAGTAGTATATAATATATTATTAGGAAAATCTATAGTTAATAATAATTATAATTACTTGAAGAATTAATATTTATAATATTTACTACTAGTATTAGGTACTAATACTAAGAAGAAGCGGTAGGGCTATTATAACCTAATTAGGACTAGTATATTTTATAATTTATATAAATCCCTTAATTCCTATCTCCGCCTAATACTTCCTTTATATATTATTAAAATCTATTTAAGTGTTAATAGTTTATAATATAATAGTACGCGGTATATATATCTTATTATTAATAACTATAATAATAGCTAGAATTAATAATATAGGAAGGTAAATATAAGGTAGTAAAGGTAGAGTAGGTAGTAGAGTTTAATTTAGTAGATTATAGTATAATGGCTCTTTTAAAACTTATATAATATCCTACTAACTATTATAGATATTAAAGATAAAGAAGAAGACTCTAATAAAACCCTCCTTTAGCGCCTTAATACTTATAATAGTAATAATACTAGTATTATATAGGGCTTAATATATAGTATAAGGGGTTGCCGCCTAGGTCTTTAGGTAAAGCGTAAGGTAGTTAAAGAATTAAGTAAGAATATATATATAAAGTATTTATAAATATATATAGAGTCTTTTATATTAGGTAAAAAGGTACTAGAATTAGTAAAGAAGGCTGATATTATAGCTATTAGCTATGCTATTAGGAAGTATAAGAAGTCCCTACTTTATCTTAATAAGTTTATATAAGAAAAGGAAGGATAGCTCGCTTATCTTTAATAATTTATTATAGATTAGAGGTAAGATTCTCCTAATTATAGTTATTATTCTAGTTATCTAATATTCTTAAAGGATCGCTGCGGGAATTTATATTAAAGTAGTAGTGAAGTATTATAATATATAGCTTACTACGCGTACTATTATTTATACTAATAATAATAGTAGGGACTTAGTATAGGAAGATATTAATAATAAAGAGGCTGAGTTAGGTAATTTATATAAAGCTAATTCCCTCTTTAAATTATATATTAATTATATAGATCTAATTTTCTAAGCTACGCGTAAGCGGGACGCGCTTTATAATTAGAAGAAATATAGTATTACCTAGTATTAACTTATAAATTAGTAGATCTTATAAAAGTCTAGCTAATTATAGTAGGAATATATAGTAAACTTTAAAATAAGTTTATTTATTTATACTTAGCTAGTTTAGTATAAGTTAATATATAGCTTATTATATAAGTTAGATTACCTAGATTAATACTTAAACCTAGGATATTACCCTAACTATTATACTAGTAGCTTACGTCTACTACTTATTAAGGTATATTAGTTCTATAATTCTAGTTATTATTTTAGTTATTACTATATATATTACTAACCTAGGTAGAATAGTTAGATTTATAATAAGCCCCTCCCTCCGCCGTATATATACTTTAGTTATAGAGAAAAGGCTATTTAGTATAATATAGCTAGCTATCTTTAAGACTAGCGTTTTAGTATTATAAATAATACGCGCTTAATTAATCTCCCTAGACCTACTTTATAATAGCCTAATAATTATAATCTAGTAGCTAATAGTTTTAAGCCTAATATAGATATAGCTAATATTATATAAGTATATCTTCTAATTATTTAGGGTTTTAAATAGGTGCCTTAGGAGTTTAGCTACCTCGCGCCTTCTATTAATAAATTATACCTCCTGCCGTAGGATATAGCCTATTTCCCTATATAAATAGCTATAATTTATAGATATAATAAATTAAAGATTCTCTTTATATTATACTTTTAATTAATAGTTTATTATTATAATCTAGTAATAGGATTTATCTTTAACCTTATCTAGGTTAGTCTTTACGCTAATAATAGACTTCTAATTACTAAATCTAGCTATACTCTTATACCCCTTTATTCTTTTTCTTTATAATATATTCTCTAAGGTCTATCTTCTTCTCTTTAATATATTCTTTAAGGTCCTTATAATTAGTCTTCTTATTATTATTATTAATAATTATAGATAAGTTCCGCGCTTATAATTTTTAGATTACTAGTTATTATTCTAGTTATTAATAGTACTTAAAATAGTAAAAGGTAATTATAATATAACGTAGGTACTATTTAAGGAAGTTATACTTTATACTATTTAAAGACTTATATTATTCCGTAGCTTTTTAAATAAGTCTATATCCTTTACCTATATAGTAACTCTCTTTATATAGAATATATATAATTAGGCTACTAATAATTTATTAGTATCTATTATATTAAGAGTCTATAATATAATATAAAATACTATTAAGATTATTAATAACCTTAGCCTTTATAGCTTCTTAAAGTATACTTAAAGTAGAGGCTTATATTTATATTAAATATATAGCCTTCCGTAGAAGGTTTATAATAACTTCTCTTACTAGACGACTGAATAATAAACGCGGTATTACTAGGTCTATTATTTTTTATAAATAATAAATTTCTAGTAATACCTATATTATAATACTACGTTAGTTATAATTAATCCTATTTATATTCCTAATATATATCTAGGTTTCTATTACCGTATCGTAATTAGCTGTCTCTTTTACTTCTCTCTTACCCTTCTTCTAATAGCTTTCTTACTACCTACTATCTTCTAAGGTCGCTAATGTTTTAATAGGGTTCGCCTATCTAGTAGTAGATTAGGTAAATTATTTAGTAGATATTTAGTATTAGAGACTATATTATTAAGGTCTATAGATATACTACTAGTAGATACTTAATTAAAAATAGTAGTATAACTATTAATAGAAAATATAGGGAATATATTATACGCTAAATATAGAAGAGAGAAAGAGTATAAGAGATTTTAGGAGATTAATATTAGTTATAAAACGTACTAAAACCTTAGTCTACCTATTAGTTTAGGAGTAGGGATTATAGCGTTTAACTAGCTAGGATAGTAACTAGAATTATAACTAGAAAGGTTAAAACGTAGCTAATTATACTACTTTTAGGCCTCTAATTAAAGTATACTTTGCTATTACTAAGACTAGCGGTAGAATAGTAGATATAAATACTACGGCGTAATAAGAGCTTATAAATCCTAACTTAAATTCTTAAATCTAATAGTATATTAAAATTATTAGCTTTACTATATTATCCTTCTCTTTAAATTGTAATACTCTACCCTCTTTTATAATTAAGACTTTTATAAATACTCTAACTACTAATCTAGTAACTAAGGGTAGAAATAAACCCTATTATATCTTTTAATATAAGTAGAAGGATAAGTAGCTAGATTAATAGGTAAAAATAGTATAAGCTATTAAAAATAAAATAAAATCTAGTTATAGTTACTATAATATCTATTAGAGTTTAATAAAGAAGTTTAAGAGATAGGAATATTTTTATAAATATACTCTTATCTCTAGTAGAGCTCTATAGCTTATATACTACTATTACTACGAGGTTATTATTTATACTTTTATAGGTTATAGTATTAATAGTATAGGTATCTACCTATTATCTAAAGGATATATTAAGAAATTAGGTTTTAGTACTTTATAGTAAATATTAATTATTAATAGTTACTAAGATAAGGTATATTAATATTATATTTCCCTAGGCTTTAATAGGTAGAATAATAACTAGAACTAATATACTACTATCTACCCTAAAGGAATAAAGGTAAGGATATGAGATTAGTATTAAGTAGGCGGAAACTTATACGTAAAGACTTCCCTAAGTAATTTTAATATTAGATTATAGTTATAGGTATACTATTTAGTATTACTAATAACCCTAAGATATTATAACTCTTTTACTACTTTAACCCTACTCTCTAAATAGACTTAGTATTTATAATTAAGAACTACCTAATAATAAAGGTTAAGGAGATTAAATAGGGTCTTCTATTAAACTTACCTACTAATAGTACTAAAGTCTCCCTATTACTTAATTATTAGTTAGCCTTAAATTACTAATTATATATAGTAATTATAGCTTTCTTTATTAATAATAATTAGATATAGTATAAGAAACTTATAAGCTTTAAGTATCTTAAAGGTTAGTATAATAGCTTATAACTTATAATAGTTATAAATCTAATTATTAGGTAGTATAAGATTAAAGATTAACTTCTCACCCTTACTACTAATAATATCTTCTTACTATAATAGAAAACGTATAATTTAGGACCCTAAGCTTATCGTAGCTTATTAGTTAGTTAATAAGTACCCTAGATTCCTTTCCTAGACTAGCGCGAATATTAGAACTCTAATATTTCTTTATATTCTACCTACGTCTATACCTACGCTCTATAATATTTTCTACTTAAATAAAACTATATAACCTACTTATAACTATTTAAAACTTTAAAAATCTTTAAAAATAATATAGTAGTTTAAAAGATATATTAGAATAAATAGAATTACCTACTAATATTAGTCTAACTATCTAATATCTTAATATATCCCTACTACCTAACTAATTTTTTCTTCCTACCTAATTTTTATTATTTAATACCTTATTATAGATATTATTCCTCCCCCGTATAATCCCCGCCTTATAAGCTATATTAACTATCTTTAAAGTATATATTATTACCCTTCTTATACTAAACATAGCTCCTCTAGCTCCCTACTAATACCTTCTAAGCGCCTAGCTCTTTCTAACCTACACCCTAATACTATTAATAAGAGGGTTAGATCTTATAAGACTAATAGTATAAGGCGTACTAGGCGCTTAAAGAAGACTAATTTAGATACCTAGGTTAGATTTAGTAACCTACTAATAAACCCTAGATATATTACGTTAATAGAACCTCGTTATAGAGAAATACTATTAGGTACTCGCCCTTATAACTACCTTAATAATAGTGTTACTCCCTAGTAGTATATAGCTTTTACTAATATAACTATTTAAGTAGTTATTCCGCTAAAGAACCCGTAATAACCTACTCCCCTAATCTTTAAAGAGGCCCCCTAAGAAATTACTCCTCCGCTACCTCCTAAATATTATTTATATACATGTTACTAGTATATCTAGTAATAGGCTACTAAAGAAGATAATCTTAAGTATCTACCTCTAGTTTAACGGGGCTTATACCGGCGTTAGAATAATATATATTAGGGGTAGACGCTAGGTTAGAGATATTAAGTATATAGGGATCCCTAGATAGTAGGAGATATAGTACCCTACTTAGTTAATAAATTATTTAATATCCCTACTAATAGATATCTATACTATAACGCACTATTATAGAAAAATAAATATAGTAACTTAGGGGATAGTTAATAGCTATATTATAACGGTAGGAAGAATAATTAGCTATCCCCTAACTAGTTATATAAGCTAGCTAATATTAACTTATTACCTAAGGGGCCTTAAAAGGAAGCTAAGGTTAGGGTATAATTTATTAATATATTACTTAGCGACGTAGATTATATTATTATTAATAGATAGTTTATAAGAAGGAGGATTATATATAGTAAAGAATTTTTAAATAATATTATTAGCTATAATAATTATCTCTCCTTTACTAGTAAGGGTATAACTAATATTAATACCTATATTAGTTAAACTACCTTCTAGATCTAGGGGTCTATTTATTATCTAATAGGTCCTCTTATTACTAAAAATAGCCTTAGGCTAAAATTCGCCTAGATCTATATACTAGATAGTATATAGGAGTAACTAGACGTTTATTATTAATATTTTAATAATTTAAATTAAGATACCCTTACTTCTACTTAATATACCCTCTAGTCTATAACTTATATATCTAGGGGTTTAAATCCTACTATAACCACTTTAATAAGGATTAATTATAATATCCTATTAATACTATAAGCGTCTATATCTAATAGCTAAATCCTAAATAATAGGATAAGGGTACCTATAATCACTCTACCTTTATAGAAGTCGCCTATATTATAATAACTCCTAATAACGCTATAAGAGGCTAAATTAAGTAGGATATCTATATTAAAACTATTAAGGGGGGCCTTATATTAATCCCTAATTAGTATCCTTCCTATATAACCCTCTAATATCCGCTCCTATTTCTATTTAGTAAATAGTTATAATATAACCGCCTCCTATTAGCCGGCTATTAGCTTCTAGGCGACTATCTACTATATATATTATAATAGAACCGTATTACTAATACGCTCGCCTAGTATACCTTAATTAATAGCAATAATAAATTAGAGTAGGAAGATAGTAGTAACCCTAAGTAGGAATTAGACTAGTATATTACCGGCGAGTATATACCTTAAGGTTATAATAGGTCTTAGTAAGTAATAAGACGTTAATTTTATATAAAATAGATATAAGTAAGACTATTTAATATATTTCCCTAGTTATTTTCTAGACCTAAATCTACTTAGTTATAAATAGTTCTAAATTATTTAAATAATAGCTAGGGGATAGTTAATATAATTTAAATAGTTAGCTAATTAATATCTAGATTTAGCCCGATTTCTTTTATTATACTATTAATAGTAGATATCTATTTAGCTACTAAGCTACTAATATCTAGATATTAATAGAGCTTAATAACCTAAATTAGTATTATTAGAATTAATAGACTATTTAGGCGGACTACTACTCCAGCCTAATAGATAGGCTTAGTACTAATCTAGATATCTCGCTTAAAGATATTAGTAGTAAGGTAACTATCCTCCTATTAATAATACTAGGAAGCCTACGTACCATAAAAGCGAGAATATAAGACGCTATAATAATAGTCTAAAAAAGGGGTAAACCTGAATTTTTTATTACCTTTATATATAATCCTAAGTAGCCTAATATTTAGAGCTTATTAAAACCCGGTTAGATATTAGAGTACTATTATAATCTAATTACCTATATCTTTAATTAGAAGCTCTAGGAGTTAATAAAGGACCTCCTTAAGTAATACGTCCTTAATATTTATATAAGCCACTATTATATTATTAAATTTTAGAAGCGTAGTCTCCTATATACTTATATTCTCCTTATTATATAGGAAGAGGATTAGATCTAGACGATTAGTAATATTAATAGCATTATTTAAGTATTTATCCCCCCTCTATAATAGGGTAATACCTTATATAAGTTAGTCTTATAGTATATAGTTTATAATTACTATACTAGGGTCCCTAGTAATAGATATTTTAGTCGGGAGAAGAATTATTATAATAAGGCTTTTTTAAAGGATTTTCGCTAAGAGACGTCTTTTATACCTAATAGGAGTTATCCGTTCTATAAGTATCTAGTTAGCCCCCCTAAACCTAATTCCTCTATTAATAATAGGTAGGTTATCCTATATAACCCGTACCTATTAAAGAAATATAGTACCTATATTAATATTAAGATCTATAGCTCTATTAAGTCTATTTTCTATTTATATAAATATATTTATAAGGGACCTAATTAGGCTAATATCTCCTTTACTAGGAATTATACGCGTACTAATAATAATCCCGCTCCTAATAGCTAGCCGTAATAGTAAGGGGAGTTAGTAGATAAGATTATAAAGTTCTAGTCCGCTTACTAGATTAGGTCTATTAAGGCTATTTAGAAGATACTCTTATTTAGTATAAATATTATAAAGCCTTACGTAGAGTATCTATAAATCTACCTTCTAGACTAATAGTATACCCTTTTTAAGCCGGCTAATAACTAGGCTACTAATAAGGCCGTTAAATAAAAGCTAATAGATAGTAATAAGCTCTATTAGACTATATTAATAAAGTTTTTTAATATAAACTATCTTACTAAGGAAGCTTATAATAATAGTTAGCTATTACCTTTTATAAAATAGAACGGGAAATATCCTACTATTATAAGGGATCCGCTTAACTATCTATACGCGGATTTTCCTAAGGTCTTTACGTAAAATAAAAGAAATAAATAATAGAAAATATATAAAAAAGGGGAGACTCTTAAGCGTATTAATTTTATTAGTCCTAAAATTAAGGATCTTTACTATTACTAACTACTCCTCTATTATATTAAGGGGGCTATATTATTTAATAACCTATAGATAGTAGACGGCTAGCTAATAGGATAGAAGGAGGCCTACGTAGAGCTTAAGTTAACTAAAAATAATAGATATACTAATAAGATCCTTAATAAGGGAAAGGATTTTTAGGGAGGCTATAAGCTACGTAGTCTTTTTATATTAATATTAGTTAAACTCTAACCTACTAACGCCCTTACCTTATAGAATAAGTATAAGGAGTATATCTTAAATAACTACTTATACCTCCTACAACGGGATTTTTTAATACTTTAAATACTAGATAATTATTATAAGTAATAGTTATTTATAGAATAGTACGCCCTTTACCTAATTAACGGCTAATTAGAATATTAATTAACCCCTAAATATACTAAGGATCTAGCCTAATATAGCCTACCTATTCTAATTATTCTATTTAACGATTTTAATAATATTTTAAATAGACTTTTACGGGAAGAAATATCTTACTAAATTACCCCTAACGAGGCTGAAGTCTTATAGAATAGGCTAAATACTAACTAACGCTACGCTATTAATTAGATTATCGCTGCTATTAACGCTAATACTAGTAATAAATTTAGTACTCTAAGTATACTCTTCTTCCTTAATAGTACTAGGGGGACTAGTAAGATAATAGTTTAAAATACTATTATAAAAAGGCTATATTCCTAGTAAAAGGTTACTCTAATAGTAGCGTCTTCTAGTATTATATTAATGCTATTATAGGGAGGTCGGACTACTTACTTATAGTTTAAGATACCCCTAGACTCTAATACTACCTCCTTATATAGGATTAAGAAGGGGACTAATCTTACTAAGCTAATTAAGTGAGCTCACATTATCTTTTAAGATAAGTCTCCTATATAAAGTTAATATAATATAGAAGCTATTAGTTATAGCCTTTAAGATATTTATAGTAACGACTAGGCTTATTTTAGGGGTAAAGTAGTCTACTTTTATAGGGACTTCCGATAAATACTCCTAGTTATTCTAGGAGGATCTAGTAGCTAGGTTATTAAGGCGTATCTTTAAAAGGCCTATTTCTAGAATAAGGTTATATATTTAAATCTTACTATTAATAAGCGACTTAATAATCCTAACCTAATAGATATTATATATTATAAAATAGGACTATTTATAAGTAATCTCCTTACAATTAGTAATAGTATTAATATCTAGAAAAGCCCTACTACTAATAAAGATATATTATATTAGAAATATAGTTATACCCCTAGAAACGCTATTAATAATTTAGTTAAGAATATCTTTACTAATATTAGGATAAATATCTCTTAGAGGGTTTATCTATTAAAACGGGCTATTCTTACTATTACTAATAAAGATATTACTAGTATTAATACTAAGATAATATCACGTATCCCTAGTAATATAATAATATACTAGAGTATTAATTATACTATATTAGAAGAAGATAATAAACTCTTCCCCTCTAAGTACTTTTATAGGTTCTATAAACCCTCCCTACTATCTTATAAGCTATGCGTTAAGCCGGGCGTACTAGTTATACTACTAAGGAACCTTAATCTACTATATCTATATAATAGGACCCGACTACGGGTAATAAGATATAGTAAGTATATCTTTAAGGGGGAGATTATAGGTAGTACCTATAATAGTAAGAAGGTAATACTATTTAAGACGCCGTTATAATCTAAAGAAAATAATAGGTAGATTCCTACCCCCTTTATCCGTAAATAGTACCCTATCTAACTAGTATTTACTATAACTATTAATAAATTATAAGGCTAATTAATAAAGTATATAGGTATTAACTTATAAACTAGGTAATAAGGTAATAAATAGCCTTAGCTGATTTTATATATATATAATTGATTATCTATTAAGGATTCTATTAAGAAATGACTAGGTTATAATATAAAAGGCTTCCGTACTAGCAACGTTATAGCTATAGAAGGAAATAGCGAAGTAATAGTAAAATCTATAATAGTATTAGTAAAAGAGAATAAAGTAATCGTCTTTAATACGTACTATTACCTTACTCGCCTTAGTTTTCTATAGGGACGGCTATTATATTTAGCGATAAGTTCCTAACTATTCTTAAGGTCTAATTTATTATACTACTTATTATGTTTATAGCCGTAGCCCTTCTATTTCACTAGGTACTAAAGCCTTTTACTAGACTTCCTTTTCCCTATAATAGCCTCCACCTTATAAATATTATTATCCTTATCTTTATTACCTATTTTAATAATTAGAGGAGGATTTATATTTTTATTATAACCCTACGGGTCGCCTTTTAGCTTTAGCTCTAACTGAGTAATAGATATAATAGGGTGGATTACTATTATTAGTAGTAGCTCGAGATAATAGGCTAGGGGGCTAACCTAATTAAGGACCTTAAATAGTTCTATACGCTATTAATATAGTTTTAGGTTCACCCTAGGTATATAGTATCTATCTCCTAGTCGTAGGTAAATATCGTCTCTAGCGGTAAAAGCAATCTTAGTATACCTACTATTATAATAGATTTTAGTAAAGGTATTAGTAAATGCTACTAATTCTTCGGCCTAGTTATAATTAAGCTCTTAAAGGCGTAAGAGATCCTTTATAAGTAATTACTATAAAAGTATACTAAGCGTATCCCGAATATTAAATCCGATAAGAATTTTATTTAGTAAGACTCTAGTAGACTAGTTACTAGTATTATTAAGGTATCCTTAGAGGTACGATAGGATAAGAGTCTAATTAACTATATTAATATTTAAATATTAAGTAATATAATAATAAATTATAATTTCTACCGTTTAATTAGTCTATTCTAATTAGCTATTAGTCTAAGGATAGTAGGCCGTTAATATTAGAAGCGTATAACTAAGCTTAAGGAAAACCGTTTACTAAAATAATAATATAAATTTAGAATCCCGATCGCTTATAATAGTATAAGGAATTCCCTATTTATAAGATATAAGGGCTACTAATACCTTCTCTACCTACTAAGGGGCGTTTTATATTAATTAGCCTAGTAGTAATAGGTTACGTTTAGAAAATTTATTAGTTATAATTAATAGACTATTAAAGCCTTTAATAGTTAATAGTAAAGCGATAATAAAATCTATTACTATAATATAAAATAGGATCGCCGGTTAGTTAATTAGAATTATACTTCTATAAGGTTTATACCGCTTAGTCTAATTTAATTAATAATTAGGGTAATAGTTAATATAGAGATAAAGGTACTTTAATAGGTATTAGGTATATAAAGACGCTTACGGCTATTATTAAAGCTTATATAATAAAGAAGGCTATTATAAAGATAAAAGCGGATCCCTAGGATTATCTTATCTTCCCTACTAAGGTCCTTATTACTCCTATTAAGTAATTATAAGATTTTATACTATTAACTATCTACCTAATAGGCTTTAATAAGGCGTAATCTAAAATCTAGTAATATCTTAACTATTATAATATAAAAGATAGGTAAATTATCCTAGTATCCTTAAAGATATACCTTATTAAAGGCTTTAGTATATAATATATTAAGAGTACTAATACTATCCTTAATATCCGCCTTAGTAGCGGCTTAAAGTCTTAATAGAGTATTAGGAACTATATTTAATTTTCTAGACTTATATTTCACTATACGGTTAAACTAAGATAGATATAATAATATATAAACGAGGCGTAGATTAAGTTTATTAGTAGATAATAATATTAGACTTATTTAATAGGAAATTAGTACTACTACTAAATAGTTTATGTAAATTATAGTAGGAGGCCGTTTTAATAACTTAATTATATATCTTATTCTCTTAATAACCTAGATAATACCTATAACCTTAAGCTCTATTAGCTAGTAATTTTACTCTACTTAATTTAGTATTTTACTAAGAAATATAATAGGTTATATATCCGTCCTAGGGAAGCCTTTTATAAGGTCTCCTTTAATATAGTAAATTATCGCCGTAAAACCCTACTATTTTAAGGTATTAAGGTCTATAAATAAGGTCCTTAATTTATTAAAATAGATAAGGAAGGTACTTATACTAAAAGCCGCCTTAAGATCCTTAAAGGCCTTTAATTTAGCCTTAGATAGTTTATATGTAGTCTAAATAGTCTACCTCTTCCTAGAGAACCCTTTTAAACCCTTTAGTAATATACTAGTTAGTTCTATTTTTCGCTACTATAATAGGTTAGCTCGCTAGGTATAATAAGGTATTAATAAGCGTAGCTAGCCTATTAAACTAAGAAATATTTTAAGGTCCTTTAATAAGAAAGGGAAGTATAGCGTACTAATAGCTAATAACTTTTCTTCTAAGGTAGATAAGCCTAATAAGTTAACTCGTTACCCTAGTAAGGTAATAGAAGGGTATTTAAGGAAGGTTTTCCTAGGATTAAGACTAACGCGACGCTTTCTAAAAAGTATAAATAGCTTTTATAAATAATTAAGATACTCTAGTAAGGTTTTTAAGTAGGTTATAATATTATTTATATAAGCTTTAATAAAGCCTTAAAATAGATATAGTATTTTATCTATTTATTATTATATGTAAGGCGGTAAGCCCTTATAACTTATTAGGGTAATATTATACTATTCCTAGCTATAATATAATACTACTATTAGTTTATAATAATTATATCTCTAGATATTAAATTAGTAAAAATAGCCTATCCCGTCTATTATAGATATATAGGGAAATCCCGCTACCGTAGATATTATATTAGACTAGAGAGGAAGGGGGTAGCTGTTAGAGACTATTATTTAGTTAAGGCTACGTATATTAATAACTATATAGCCCTTATATTCTCCGCCTAGTATATCTCTCTAGATAATAAAAACTAGATAGTTAAAGAGAGTTAGTTAATTAGCTTATATTATCTTTCCTTATTAATAAAGTTTCCTAAATATTTTATTAATTAGATCCTTATCCTTTTAACTTATTAGGTAGACTTATCAAGGTTTTAAAATAGTATTAGGTTTTAGTAGTATTAGTATCTACTTATCTTTAGGAATATCTATTATAATACCCTAGTCTATTTATATCTTAGGGAAGTCGGTTATAACGGCGGTAACTATATTAGCTACCTTAGGTATATTATAAATAGTAATCCCGTTTAGTAGAATGTGCTTATATACGGGATTAGTTTTAATTAAGGTCCTTATTAATCTAGGGTTAGGGTCTATAAATAGCTTTACTACTCCGCTTATATACGCCGCGGTAAGTATAAGGAAGCCTTTAGTAACTCTTGACTTCTAGGAGCTAGTATTACTAACTACTAGTAGAGTAAGTATAGGTATAACTATATATATACCGTCTTAATTATACTTAATAAGTGAACTAAGACGTGCTTTATAAGATAGCTAAACCGGTTAAGCTAACGTATTATATACTTAAATAAAAGATATAGAGGAATTAACGATATAAGTAAATATACTACTATCTACTCTAAAATCCTAAGAATATTCCGGCTTAAATAAGAAATCTCTATTAGACGGAATTTCCCCCCTATATACTACGGGAACTTTTATAGTTATTTAAGGTAGTATAATAATAGCTACTTTTACTTTAATAGTACGCTTTACGTAAGGCGAGGTATAAATATAAATATTAATTAGAGTAATAAGATTTTAGTAGGCTCTAATAGTAACGCTATTATTACTAAAGTCTAGGATAATACCTTACGGCTTTAAAGTATTATTACTAATTAGTAGATTAGCTTTTAGATCTTTAATAATATAGACCTCTATTACTATTAAAGCTACTACTAGCGTTTCTTTAATAGTCCTATTAATAAATATTCTAACTAAGGTATACTTACTAGTTATTATAATTTTATTCCCTACCTTATAGACTAGTATTAGAGAAGCTATTTTCTTAATTAAAGCTTATAGTAAAACCTTCTTTAAGTAGCTTTAATTAATAAGGGTAATAGAATAACTACTATCTAAGTAGACTTTAGTCTACTCTACCTTACTATTAGATTATAAGATACTTATAGTAGTATACTTCTATCTATGAAATTTATACCTAGGGGCCTTAGACTAATCTAGTACTATATTAGATTTAATATATAGAGGTTTATTAACTATAATAACTAGAGTAGTAAGGCCTATAAAAGGCTTTATAGAAGGCGTTAATAGTATTAAAGGTATTAAAGGTGCTAAAGGCTTTAGTAGCTACTTACCTTCTTAGTACTACTCTTATAGATAATGGAATAGCTTATTTCTAGAAGAAAAGGAAGTATCGTATAAGGTATAAGGGTAATTGGATTCCTTAGCCTAAGAGGCTATAAAATTAATATCTACTATCTTATAACTAGGGTTACTATTAAGGTCTTTATTACTTCCGTATTATTTATTATTATAAAAGGGATCCTCTTTAGAAGGATTTATATAAAACTACTAATACTCCCTTAGTTTATTATAGAAGTCTTTAGTAGCTTTGTCTACTATAGCCTAATATACCCTCTATTAGTATAGTAGCCGCTACGGCGGTCTACCTAACTACTATCTATTACCTTATCCTCCTCTAGCGGGTTAAGGAGGGTAAGGGGGTAGTTATAAATCTAACGCGTTTACTAGTCCTGCCGCGATTTAAAGTCTTAGCGCTAGTAGTAAGATATTATTTTAATCCTACTAATAGTAAGGTTACTAGTAAGCTTAGTTTAGTAAGAAGGGGGGGCGAGTATTACTATATTACTAGTTACTAAGTAGCTGAAAAGATGACTAGTAGCCTACTTTATTAGGAAAACTATACTAATTATATTACCTAACTTATTTACCTTTATAAGGCCGATAGTAAAATTAACTACCGCCGGTATTTTATAGCCTAGTAGTATAAGCCTACTACTTATATTTTACGTTATTAAGAGTAGATAAGAAGTCACTTATAGATGTTATCTTAGTAGGGCGACTAATATTACGCCGTAATTCTAGGTTTATACTATTATAAATAATATTAAGTTAAATTAAAGTTATAAATAACCTAGCGTCTTTAGTAGAGCGAAGTGTTTTTAATATAAACTCCCTAGGCTCTTTATAACTAATTATATCCTTTATAATATATATCTTATATAATATAGAGGTAATAATAATATTAGTAGGTTAGCTAAATTATTTTAGTAAGGTCTTAGCCTATTACTTAATACCTTTACTAAGGTTAATAATACTTTACTTAGTATTATTAAGTTCGCCTAAGGTCTATTAATCTAGAGCGGGACCGCGAAGGCTTAGCTATAAATTAGCTTATATAGTTACTAGATCCTTTAATAGATATAGCTATCTAGTACGTTTAATAAATAGGTAAATGTCCTTAAAGTAGGCGTCCTAACTAATATACTTAACGGCCGATCCCGTACTAATAGACTTTCTATTATATATAGGATTAAAATATCCTAGGTTACCTTAATTCTATCTAGGTCCTTAATTAGGACCCCTATTATTGATATTCTACCCTAGTTAGCTAGATGGGCTTAGTGGTCCTAGAGGTCCTAGAGGAGGTGGATTATTATAAAGGTATAGTGCTATACTAGTAGTAATAGTTATTATAATAGTAGGATCTATAGCTATATTAAGTATATTAGGTAAGGGACCTAATAACTACCCGTAGATTACCTCCTTAGTAGACGTCTATTAGGTGCTTATATAACTATTTAGAGAGCTTAGCCTCCCTAGGGGTATAGGTAATATAACTAGTATAATTCTAGTTAAAGGAGGCTAATACCTTACGAGGTATAATTAGACCTACGGAAGGCTTTAGAAATACTTAGTAGCTTAGGTAAACTATTTAATAGCTTTTTAGAAGGCTAGGATATTGATAGCCTAGGTAAAAGGAAATAACTTTAGTTTAATTAAGGTAGCACGTCTACTACTTAACTTAGGAACCCCTAGTAGAGTAGGTTACTTATAATTAATAGTAATATAGTTAATATAGTACCTAGTAGTCTTAGGGACTTTATAGATATATACTTACCTAGTAGCTTTAATAAAGTTATAAATCTAGAAGGCTAGTATAATAAGCTATTACTTAAGGGGCGGTAATTAAGCTAGAATAAAGGAGGGATTAGGTTATAAAAGGCTTTAAAAGTCTTCGAAACTTCTATTAAGGAAAAAGCGCCCGTATTATACTTATATAAGAAACTATTAAAGTCTTATATAGAGGCTAATATAAAGGTATAGTTATATTACCTAAATATAGTAGATAGATTAAGAGGCTATTAAGGTCCTTAATATAGCTATTTAAGGTTAATTATTATCGTAATAGATATAGGGATTTAGGGAGTTATAGAAGTTTTCGGCTAATAGACTTAGTACGATTTAGTACTATTAGTATAGCGTTTAGTTACTTTATAGACGATTAAATAGTACTTATAGAAGAGATTAGTTTACTTTAGTATTACTACTATTAATAAGGTAATAAATAGCCTTAGCTAATTTTATATATATATAATTAATTATCTATTAAGGATTCTATTAAGGAATGACTAGGTTATAGTATAGAAGGCTTCCGCACCATAAACGTTATAGCTATGGAAGGAAATAGCGAAGCGATAGTAAAATCCATAATACTAGGCCTACTTTTAGCTATAATTAGTTATATATAGCTCTATTACAGGTAATAAGATAGGGAAACCTCTATATTATTAGGCCTAAAACTCCTAAATATATATCTAGCCGAATAATAAGAAATATTATATATAAGTAGGTACTATTAGATAATAGGTAGACTACCCCTAATATATTAGTTATAACTTATTATTAACACCTAAATCCTATTAATAGCTACTTAGCAGCCTATAAGAATACTAATTATAATATTAGAAGTATAAAAACAGCCTAATACTATACTTAGTTATATAATTATATCTTTATATTAGACTATAATATTAGACTTTCTAATAATAAAAATAAGCTATTCTACTATTTAGTTTATTAAATACTACCGGTTAAACTTTAAAGGGCCGGATAAATACTAGGCTATACTAACTCCTATATCTAATAGATTCCTCTATATTAATGTGATAAATCTAGTAGGACTATTAATAGTTATTATAAGAGCATAAAAGATATATTCTAATATAAGGGATATAATAATTTAAGAATCACGTTAAATGGTTTAGTAGCGTAGAAGTTATTAGTAGAATAAAATATTACTATACTAGATATCCCGTAGTTAGTCGGGTACCTAGTAGATAGCATTAGTCTTTTAACGCTTCTATCTTAATAATAATAATATCTTTTTCTAATGATAACTAATACGATAAGTCGTCTAATAATAGTATACTTAGTTATACCCTATTAGTCCTAAACGGTAACGTTATAGTAGAGTTATAATATAAGTAGGCCTAGTAACTATTCGTTAATACTCTAGTACTAGGTAACTATTATAAATAATCCCTTAGTATTACAGTGTAAGATCTGCTAAGGTTAGGCTAAGTTAGCCTAACCTAGCTACCTAGCCTAATTAGTTTATTAAACCTCTTTAAGTTTATTAAACCCCTTTTATTCTAAGTTAGATATACTTTCTTAGTTAGATTAGATACTTAGTATTTTAATTTCTACCTTGCGTTCCTATCTTATTATCTTTCCTTCTTTATCTTTTATCTTATATACTAGACCGGACCCTACTAATTATAATAATATATTAAGTAGCCTTACCTAATTATATAATAATTATCTAGACCTTATTTTATAATATTATAAAAAACCTACCTTCCTAATAGTACTTCCACGTACTAAACTAAGTCCTTAATCCTTAGTAATCCTAGTTACTAACCTAGAATAGAGGATTCTATTAAACCTACTTATAAGGAGGAGCGTATATAAGCGCTACTTACTTAAATAAGTAGCGACCCCGTTACTTTCCTAAGATACCTTAAAAACCTCTAGTAATAGGCTATTACTACTACTACCTCTACTACTAATACTCCTATAATAGCTGAAAACCCGTCTCCTCCTCCCTAAGCCTAGAATTTAATTATAGACTTATAAGTCTTAGCTATAATAACTAACGCCTTTACCTAAGTATTATATAATAGTACTCTACTAGCCCCTCCTCCTACCTCTACTATTCCCGCTATTCCTATCTCTAAATCCGAGAAGCTCCTTAATATTATTAAGTATGATAGGGATATAGATAAGCTAGATATATAGGAATAAAATCTTATCTATAAGATATATATAAATTATAATTAGTACCTAATTAATTAGAAGAAAATTAAGTATAATAAGAACCGCCTTATTATTAGAAAGAAAGCCTATAACCTTATAGGCTAATACCGTGTTAATAGGCTCTATACCTTAACTAGCTTTAAAGACTAGTGAAAGAAGCTTCGCGAGACTTATAATAACTTATTTAAAGCTAAAGATACCCGTACCTATCTTTATAATACCCTTAGATAAGATAGTCTAAGCTTTAATAAATACTATAACCTTTTCTCTTAGAAGAAGGAATATTCCTAGATAGAATTAGCCTCCCTAATTAATACTCTAAAGAAGAATATTAACTATACTACCTAGATTAATACTATATCCTAGCGAACTTTAATAGGAATAAAACTATATAACTTTAAAGAATAGGTCTAAGCCTACTTAGATACTAATAAGGAAATCTGATAACTTAAGCACTATATACTAAGATAGGTAAGTATTCTAGCTAGAATAAAGACCTCTCTAAGTACGAGTTATAAGTCGAGGAAAAACTCCCTTATATCTAGTAATCCTATAGGGCTTAAGTCTACCCTATCCCTCCCCGTTATTCCTATAGCCCCTATTCCTATTATACCTTTCCTAGGAGGTAAACCTATAGACCTTAGTTTAGTTATAGCCCGCGTCTAGGGCTAGCGACTCTAGATACCTAGAGTTAAAGATATTTATAATAAGTAGAAGCTATACTACTATTATAAACTCTAATACCCTAGTAAGACTACCTAGGAATATTCTAATAAGGGTAAACTAAGGGTCTTATATTCTATAAACATTAATAACACCTTTAGTATTAACGGGGGGGTACCCCTCCTATTAGAAAATATCTAGTCCCTATATAAAGTCGCGTATAGGGACTTAATTCCATTTTATTAATTTCCTCTTACCTCCTAGCCTTATTATTCTCACCTCCTTTATAATTATATAAGAAGTTTTCTACCTATTCTACTCTAGAGCTATTTAAGACTAATCTAATATTTTAAGATAGCTATATAATTATCTTAAGTACTCTATATTAGGCTTAGTTTAGAATACTAACTCTTATCCTTATTAATTATAAAGCCTCCGCCTATAATTTTATTAATAAGACGTTTACGTAATAATACTATCTTCCTTTATACCTAATCTAATACCCCCGTCGCCTCTAAGGGTTTAATAGATAACCTGCGCTTATAGGTAATATTACCTACGTAGTAGAAATAATATTAGCGCTTAGTACTTATATTAAGAGACTTTTCTTATATATTATAGGATTAAAGTATTACTTAATAGTCCTAGGTTATTTATAACTCTACCGCTATTCCGTTCCTATTAATTTTAGATTAAATATATTATCCTTATCCTCGCCCTTCTACCTTAGCTATTATTACTTAGAACCTACTATAATCCGCGCTATTACTAAAAAGGAAGAAGAATTCCTTTCTATTAAAGAATCCTAAAAGGTTTAAGAGTTTAAAGATTAGTAGTCCCCGTCCTAGCTCTAAAGTACCTAGTTATCTAGCCTAGCCCCGACTTAGAAGAAGTCGTCTATATCCTAATCCCTAGTATAAATTTAAGATTTATTAGTTCTTAGCCTACCTTAGAAGGAGGTATCTAGCCCGACTTAAAAGGAGTTATCTGATCTAACTTAAAAGGAGTTATCTAACCTACCTTAAAAGGAGGTTCCCTATCTAACTTAAAAGGAGTTAACTAGTCTACCTTAAAAGGAGGTTCCTAACCTAACTTAGAAGGAGTTACCTCGCCCTAGTCTAACTTAGCCTAAGTTACCCTAGTCTCTATCCTAAGTCCTAAGTCGAGTATTAGACTCACCTACGCCTACGCTAAATCTAGAACCTAGTCGAATTAACTAAGCCCTTTAAAAAGGCTATAATCCTAAAATTAAGTACTAAAGTCCCTTATCTTACCGGACGTCTAGTTAAAGACGTGCCTAGTAAATCTAAAAACCCCTAATCTACCTAGATATCTATAAAATTAGAGCCTATATATTTAATTATATTAGCCGGTCTAAAGATATAGAAGTATTTAGTATTACCCTTAATAAAATTAATTATTACCTTAGGATCCTAAAACCTTAGTCCCCTTAGCTAATTATAGGGAGTCCTAGTTCCCTTATTTAAAGAAAAGTCTTTCCCTCGTCCTAAGCCTCTAAACCTAGTACCTATAAAGGTAACTATTACCTAGCTATATAGAGGATAGAAAAAGAATTCTATCTTACTACTACTACAACTTAAGAAGACCTAGAGGTATATTAATAGAGTAAGAATATTAATCCGACTACTAAGCTCTATCCTTATTATTATAAATTCCTAGATATCTTTTCTAAAAAGGAGGTAGATACCCTACTAGAGTACTACGTCTATAATTATACTATTAACCTTAAAGAAGGTACCTAGCTACTAGCTACTATATTATACGGTATAAGTTATAATAAAATTAATAAACTCCGCTAATACCTTAATAATAACCTTACTAAGGGCTTTATCTAAGCTAGTAGATCCTAGTCTATATCCCCTATCCTATTTATTAAGAAGTTTAGAGGAGGCCTCTACTTCTATATTAACTACCGCGGCCTAAATACTATTATAGTTAAGAACTACTATCCTTTACCTCTTATTACTAAGACCTTAGATCGCCTAAGTCGCGCTAAGGTATTTACTAAGCTAGATATTATATTAGCTTTTAATTATCTCTAAATTTATAAAGGAGATAAAGAACTTATAGCCTTTTATACTTAATTTAGATTATTTAAGTACCTTATTATACCCTTTAGACTCTATAATAGTCCTACCTTATTCTAGTATTATATTAATAATATACTCCGAGAATATCTTAATAACTTCTATATAACCTACCTAGATAATATTCTAATCTATAATAAAATAGAGGTAGAATATAAAATCTATATTAAGTATATCCTTTAGAAGTTAAGGGCCGTAGGACTTTAAGTAGATATTACTAAATATAAGTTCTATATCTAGTAGGTCCCTTACCTAGGCTTAATTATTACTACTAAGGGGATTAAGATAGATCTATCTAAAGTTAATACTATAATTAATTAGCTAACCCTAGTTAATATTAAAGATATCTAAAGTTTCCTTAGTTTTATAAACTTTTATAAGAGGTTTATTTATAGTTATAATAAGATAGCTATACTACTTACTAACCTAATATATAAAGATATACCCTTCCTCTAGAATAAAGATTACTAGAATACTTTTAATATTTTAAAGAAAGCTTTTACCTCTAATATTATCCTCTATTACTATAATCCTAATAGAAGGATTATGATAGAAACTAATACCTCCGATTTTATATTAGAAGGTATCCTATCCTAGTATAATAATAATAGCGTACTCTACTCTATAACTTACTTTTCTAAGAAGTATAACCTAGCTAAGTATAATTATAAGATCTATAATAAAGAACTTATAGCTATTATCCGCGCCTTCTGAGAATAGCGTCCTAAGCTAGAGGGCTTATCTAAACCTATTAAGGTAATTACTAACTATAAGAACCTTAAGTACTTTATATTAACTAAAGAACTTAGCCGTCGCTAAGCTTATTAGAGTAAATTCCTATCCTAATTTAATTATTAAATTATTTACCGCCCTAGTAAAGTAGGAGCTAAACCTAATTCCCTTATATATTATTCTAGAGACCTCTTTAAAGAGGGGGATACTTCTAACCCGCGTTACTAATATTAATACTAAACTATACTAAAGAAGTATATCTTAGACTTAAAGATAGTTAAATTATAGTATTATACTATTTACCTTAACCTAATAGAGCTCTATCTAGAAACCCCCTTACCTTACTACCCTATTATCTTAGCTCTTATAAACGTAGAACCTAAGCTAGAACTTAAAGTTATAGACTATAAACCTTAACTTAATCTAGAAGTAATTAATCCTAAGGAAGACCCCTAAGATACCTTAACTTAAACCTTATAAGACTAAGCCTAGAGTAATAATTAGTTTACCCCCCCGTCCTTAAAGCCCTTTATAGTAGAGCCCGCTATTATAATAAAATCTAGTTAGCTAAATATATAGAATAAGATAGTTCCCTATATTTTTAAGATAGAAGATATATCTTAAACTTAGCCCGTCTTTACTTATAAATTATCTAGCTTACTTATAATAGTATCCTAGGTAGATATACTAAAAGAACTAACTATTATAAGCTAGTTAGTAGAGTATATTAGTAGCTAAACCTATATAATTCTATTAAGTAATTTATCTATAATTACTATACCTACGCCTATTCTAAGCCTTCTAAATAAAAGCTTTAAGGCTAGCTTTATCCCTTACCCGTCTCTAAGCGCTAATAGTATAATATTTCTATAGACTATATAGGTCCTCTTCTACCTAGTACCTTTATAGGAATAATATACTATTATATCCTTATCTTTATTAAGTATCTTATTAAGATAAGATACCTTATACCTACTACCTTTATAAAAGTAGAAGAAGCTTCTTACGCCTTCTATACTAATATCTTTAAACTTTATAGAGTACCTAAGTATTTTATATCTAACTAAGGTATATAATTTACTTCTAATATTTAGGAATATCTTTATTAAATCCTTAAGATAGATATTAGACTATTAACTAGTTACTACCTCTAGACTAATAGCTAGATAGAACGGGCTAATACTATTATAGAATATTACCTCTAAGCCTTTATAAATTATATATAAGATAATTAGGCGTTATAATTACCTAGAATTAAGTTTACCTTAAATAATATTCCTTTTATAACTATACTTATATTACCTTTTATAGCTAATTTAGGATAAAACCCTCGCCTTAGTTTTAAACTACCCCTTCTATTACCCCCTTACCTTACTACCTAGGCTAGGGTAAAGCTAATAAATATTAGAGAGTTTACTAAGAAACTTAAGGATATTACTAACTACCTTTAAGAAGAGATATTAATTACCTAAGCTATCTATAAATCTTTAGCTAATTAGAAGCGCCGTCTTTACCCTTATTACTTCCTAGGAGATCCGGTTTAACTATATACTAAGAACCTAAATACTACTTACCTTATAATTAAGCTAGATAATTATAATATAGGGCCCTTCCCTATAAAATATATTTTTAATAACCCCCTAGTTATTAAACTTAACCTCCCTAAGTTTATAAAGATCTATTTAGTCTTCTATACTAGTCTCTTATAATATATAATATAAGATCCTCTACCTAGATAATACTAGGAATCCTATACCCCTATTATTACTAAAAATAGTAAACGTAGCTAGTATATAGATAGTATACTTAATTCTAAGCTTAACTAATATTTCTAGCTACTACTTCTTAAGTATTTTATTAACTAGGAATCTTATATCCCTATATAAGAACTATTTAACCTCCTTAAAAACTATTAATAAGCTATTAATAAGTTCTACTAAGCTAACCTATTAGCCGCTAGGCCTTATATCCTACCCTATTAGGTTTCTTATTATTAATACCTTAACCCCTAGTATTAATCTACGCTAAGTCCCTTACTAAATCTAAGTTATCCTAAGTTAGGCTAAGTTAGCCTAACTCTCTAATCCTTATTAAACCTCTATCCTAAGTTAGGCTAAGATAGCCTTAAACTCTAGTTCTACTCTTTACCCTCCTAAGTTAGACTAATATAGTCTTAGACTCTAGTACCTACCTTATCTATCCTAAGTTAAGCTAAGATAGCTTTAGACTCTAATCCTATTATCCCTTATCCTAAGTTAAGTTAAGATAGCTTTAGACTCTAGTCCTACCCTTTATCCCCCTAAGTTAGGCTACGCTAGCCTTAGATTCTAGTCTTATCCTTCCTTCCTAAATCAGGCTAAGATAGCCTTAGATTCTAGTTCCTACCTCTATCCTCCTAAGTTAGGCTAAGTTAGCCTTAGACTCTAGTTTTCCGCTAGTACCCCCGCTAATCCTGTTTATAATAGACTTAAGGGTTATCCCTTAAGAGCCCTATCCCTTATCCTTCTATTTCTACTCTTTAGTTAGTTTATTAACCGCCTTACCGCGTCGATTCTACGCCTATATCCTTACCTTTACCTTTATCCCGCTATACCCGCTAACGCTTTATAAGAGTTTAGCCTTTAGAAGGGGAGCTACTATTATAATATAAGATCTACTAAGGTTAGGCTAAGTTAGCCTAACCTAGCTACCTAGCCTAATTAGTTTATTAAACCCCTTTAAGTTTATTAAATCCCTTTTATTCTAAGTTAGATATACTTTCTTAGTTAGATTAGATACTTAGCGTTTTAGTTTCTACCTTATATTCCTATCTTACTATCTTTCCTTCTTTATCTTTTATCTTATATACTAGACCGGACCCTACTAATTATAATAATATATTAAGTAGCCTTACCCGACTATATAGTACTTATCTAGACCTCGTTTTATAATACTTAGTCTAAAATTACTATCTTTACTAACGTTTACCCTATAACCCCTATAATACTTAAGGAGGGTCTTAGTATTTATAATAGTTCGTACGTATATTTATTATATTTAGACTTAAATTTACCTTATAACTATTATTACTTACTAATAAATAAAAGAATTATACTTTTAAGTATAATTTTCCTAAGTAAAAATCTTGAATTTTTATAGGTATTTTCTAGTAAGTAATAATACTTTACTATATAATAGACTTATTAACTCCCTTCTTATAAGCCCTTTTAATAATTTCGTTAATTAAGGAGAAGATAATCTTGAGTATTCTTTAATATACCTTCTATATATAGTATATATTATCTAATTAGTATTAAAAGAGCTACTTAGAAAAGTTTATATTAATTTAACTAATAAAGAATTTTAAAGGAACTAGGTTAATAATAATAAGTAGTAAGAAGTTTAAGTAGTAAAGAAGGGCCTACTAATAGCCCTAGCTAAGGTAAGATATTTATAATTATTATTCTAATTATCTTCTAACTAATTAATTAAAGGTATAAAAGACTATAGTATTTATTAATATAAGTAGTTAGTAAAAGGAGCCCTTTTTTAATATATAGAAAGAGCGGTTATAGAAGGATAGTATAGTAGTAGTCCTAGATAATAGTATACCTATTATTAAAGAGAGGTATAAGTAGAAACGCCCTCTTAAGCTTTTTTAAGATATTAAAACGCGCTAGGACTTAACTTCTTATATACTAGAATAAGCGTATCTACTTTATAAAGATTTAAAATACTACTTTAATAAGAAACTAAGAGGCTTCCTTAAGCTTACTAATAATAAGTAGTTATAAGTTAGATATCTAATTTAGCTTACTAGGCCTTTTTATATATTTATATTACTAATAAGTAGAGGGAAGGAGGTTATAATATATAATATTTCTACTATCTATAATAGGCTCTTTAATTATATAGAAATAAAATTTAGGTAACTAAGGTATAAGCGGGTTTTATAGAAAGTTAAGCTTCTTAAGGCCCTTAAAGCGGCTTATTAGAAGCTTTCTATATATTATAACTAGATATAGTTAGGTTTAAGATTTCTTTATAACTCAATAGTACTTCTTTATTTAAGTTATAGGGATATAATATTTAAGGGTAGGAATTAGGTTATTAAAACTAGTTAGTAGCTATAAGTAGAAGTCTACTAGTAAGCGCTTAGAAGAATATTTTAAAACTATTAAAATTATAAAGTAAATAGCTAAGATTAGAGGGTTATACTAGTAAGGGGTTATACTAGTTTTAGCCTTAATAACGCCTTAGAAGCTTTAATAGAGGATTTAAATAATATTATAAAGGACTAGCTATAATAGTATAAAGCTTATAATAAGGTTTCTAGTTATTATTATTATTATTACTAATTTTTTAATATTCTTATAACCCCTTTTACTTATCTAAAATAAGGGTCTATTCTTAAGTAGTAGAAGGCTTTAGAGCCCTAATACCTATTAGTTACCCGTATAGCGCGCGATATCCTTACCGCTATAATAGGGGCTATTATATATAAGCGATATTTCTTTATAATAAAGAGGTATTATATAAGCTATATATATTATATACCTCCTACTTTCTATACCTTAACAATAGTCCTTTATACTAAAAATTAGTAGAATTAGTCTAAATAGGCGGGACTTAATCTAGAAGCTAACTTTAATATATTTAATTAGGTAAAAAGGGCTAATAGTATTCTATATAATATATAAGTAGAAGAAGGTTATCTTAATAGTAGTTATATTAGTAATAGAGATAAGGGTAATAAGGGTAATCTAGTAAGTAGGCCATAAGCCCTTTTTATATATCTTAGAAAATAGTATTAATACTTACTCTTATAATTAAGAGGGCGAGTTTATAGTTAGTAAGAGTCTACTAGTAATAATATAGGTATATTAAAGAGGTGGAGGCAGGATTAATAGTTACTATCTATAAGGGTTTAAGTAATACTATCTAGTAGAACTAGCCTATTATTACTCTTTATAATTATTATAAAGTAGAATAGGAGGGATAAGTAATAGTAGTAAAGAATTATAAGGTCTAAGAATAGACTAGGTTTATTTAATTAATAGTAGAAGTTCTTATAAGCTAGAAAAAATTATTAACTTTAGAAAAAGTTTATAGTTATTATTCTAGTTATTATATTTACTTAATATAACCTTCTATACTCCTCTCTATAAATACTAAGCTCTACTTAGTAATTATAAGATATCCTATAAATATCCTATCCTATAAAGAGGTCCCACGAAAATCCTATCCTACTAAAAAATCCTATCCCATCCCTATCCTATACCTTTATAAAGATATAGGATTAGGACCTGATTTACCTATCCTATCCCACGGTCCCATACTATCCTACATGGGATATCCCGTAGGATATCCTATATCTTTCCGGCTAGTACCTATAACTATACCTACCTTATTAGGGTCTATCTAATCTACGTCTAGAAGGGTTTTACTAAATTACCGCCTTATAAAGGTTTCTACTACCGTCTACCTCGCCTTTACGCCTCTTACCTAGCATTTAGTTAAGAAGAGGGATTAAGACGGTAGGAATAGAATATTATAAGTTAGTTATACTACTATACTAGTAAGGTACTTTATGTAAGTAGGAGTATTAAAATATATTAAAATAGGATATAATTAGTTAGACTAGCCGCGTACTAGACGCGCGCTAGTACCCGTCTTAGCATCCTATATATTCTATCTCTCTCTATCTATATAGCTAGTAATGTAATAACTATTACTATTCTACCTATTTTAATATAAAATAGCTAACGTCTTTAAGCTAGAAGATACGACGAGCTACCTAAGTCTTATTAAAGATCTTTATAGCCTAGGCTATAATATTAGATATTTCAGTACGTTATACATCTAAAAAGTCTAGAGCGTCTATATTATCATTTATCGTAGATAAGGGATTTTAACCTAGTAGAGATTTTTAGCCTATTACTACTTTCTCTAGAAGGAGCGGTAAATGAGAATTCTTAGATAGTACCTGACTATATAACTACTAAGGGGTATAGTATTTCTAAAGGTAATAAGGACCTTATTACCTTGTTCTAGTATCTAATAGGCCTGCTATTAGGGCTAGTAGGCGTTGACTTAGTATACTATATAGTTTCTAAGTAGATAATCCCGAGACTATTAGATAATAGTAGGGTAGTAATAAATAAGGCTGCTGTCGAGGATAAGTCTTCTAAGGGGGTTTATACAGGTATCCGAGGCTATAGGAGGCTTCTATAATAGCCTAGTCAGGTGATAAATAGAGTAGGGATAGTACGGAAGGCTAAATAAGGGGACCTAGTACTCTAGGAGCTAGTACTAATATAGCTAGTAGTACTTATAAAGCTAGTATACGTCTTACTAATAGCTTATAAATTAATAGATAGGCCTACTATTATAGCTAATAGACTATATCGCTATAGAAGGCGTTATAAGGGGGAGGACTAGTACTCTAGGAGCTAGTACTAATACGGCTAGTACTTAGGGAGCTGGTACTAATATAGCTAGTATATAATCTTAATATACTAGGTAATTAATAGTACTTAGTAGTAGCTAGAAGGTAGTACTACTATTTATTATATTTAAATATAGATAGTAGGTAAAAGATATATTCTCTATATATAAGAAATCCGCCTTTATAGAAAGGACGGACGCTAAGCCTATTTAGGTAATACTACAAGGTAAATATCAGGTAATTACAAAGCAATCGTAATATTTATTATTGATTATATAAAGATTTAAAGCTCCTTTAATATAGAGCTATATTTTACCTCTTTGTTACGAGTACACCCGCAGACCTTATACTGCTCGGAATAGTAGTACTTCTCGTTATAGTCGGGACTCTTAGCAACCGACTATTAGAATAATAATTAGTTAGATCTTAGATAGATTAGTCTAACTACTAATAATATAATTAGTTAGATCTTAGGAGGATTAAACTAACTATACTTATTAGTACGAGTTTCTTATATCTATATAGATAGCGCTACTTTCCCTTTAGATAGGAGCTTCGTGCTTAATTTATATTATCTACTAGACTAATCTCCTAGATACTAAATATAATTCTATACTAGACTAGTTTAATATAAAGCCTACTTACCCTCTCCTTAATACTCCCCTTTATAAGATAAACCTATAGATCCCTAACGACCTCCTAGAGTTATAGGTTATAATACTTTAAATACCCTTAAGATAAGAACCTTAGGAGATAGGAACCCTACCCTAAGTAAATATAGTTTATAATAGTTAATAATAGCTGAAGCTAAGGATACTATTAAGATTACTAAACTAGACCTATACTATAGTAACTAGGATAAACTAGAAGAGTAGTTAGTAGAGATATAGCTATACTTCTCTTTTAATTAGGACGCTATTAGGTTAGGTAAGTAACCGCTATTTATAATAACTTATATAAGAGGACGGGCCTAGAAGTAGTCCGCCTTATATCTTAAATAATATATAGAAGGACCTAATAATAATAATAATATCGCTATTAAAGTATAGATAAAGAGCTTTACTTACTTTTATATTAAGATAAGATAAATATTTAGACCTTCTAATAAAGAAAGTATAGCTATACGAGTTATCTAGCACTTAATATAAAAGAAGTTAGTGTTAGAGTATTTAACTTAATTTTAATAATACTTTATACGAATAAACTAGGATAATAACGCACTTATAATAATATATTAGAGAGGGTTAAAGGATAATATTAAGAAAGAACTTATATAAGACGGAGTAGTATATAATACGCTAGATATACTTATTAAAGCCGTAGTAAGGATTAATAACTAACTCTATGAGCTTATAATAGAGTTACGCTATAACGGTAGTATTACTAGACTTAGAAGGATAGGGATCTATTCTAGAGGATATTATAATAAAAGATATACGTAGTATAATCCTTACAGACCTATACTAATAGAATTAGACTTCACCTAAAAGAAAAGTAAATCTAGGGGTAAGAAGTAGTAAGGAGATAGAAAAGTAATAAAATACTATAGCTATAGTAAACTAGGCTACATTACTAAAGACTATAAGTTAAAAAATATAGTGAAACAACTATAGTTAAATATATTAGAGAGAATACTAATTAAGATAACTAGACCTCTAAGGGATTAACTAGAGGTAGAATATAACGACGAAGAATTAGACGTAATTATAGAAGATTTACTAGCACTTATTAATTAGCTAATAGATAAAAATATTAGGGAACTTAAAATTAAAGAAGAGGAATTACGCGAAGAGATTACTAAAAAATAGAGAAATATTAGATAAATTAAAGGAAGACTCACGCGAATTTATAAATAACTAAAAGAACTAGGTTCTAATAATAATAATAATAGTAGTTAGGCTTAGAAGGAATATCCTAAGTAAGGCTAAGAAAGTAATAATTTAGACTAGGAAGATCTTAGCTATAAACCTAAGAAGGGTAAGGGGAAATACTTTAAAGAATCTCGTGCCTCTATATTAAAAGATCTATAGACGAAACTCGAGGAAAGAATAGAATTCTATTAAGAAAAAGTATTAAATAGACTCCTATAAAAGGAATTCTAAAACGACTTATAATATCTATAATATAGAGTAATATATTAGATAGCCTATACTAATAAGTGTTATTAGTACTATTACTAAGTAAAAGAAAACTTAGGAAAGGTAGTTAAAATACATATATACGGAAAAGTTTAGATAGCTTATAACGACCTAAGCTATAGTTAGTACTTAGTAATAAAGAGAAGCCGTAAGTAATTTCTAAACTATAATTAAAAATAGTATAGTAGTCTCTATAGACATCTTAAGTATAATAAAGATATTAGAGAATATTACTTATTAGAATAGTACGTATATTTTTATAATAAGTATAAAAAATATATACAGCAGAAAAGAATTACCGGATTCCTCCCTAATTCGGGAAAAGAGTAATCCTTTATACTAAGGGGAAGTACAAGGAGATTAATATCCTAATCCCTAAAATATAATAGTTATATATAACGGAGTATATAATATACGTAAATATATCGGTTAAGGTAAATAGTTAGAGGACTATAATAATAATAGATTCTAGAGTATTTAGGAACTTTATCTCTAAAGCGTTAGTATAGTTAGTAGGCCTATTAACGCGAAGAAAGAAGGATCTATATAACTTATAGATAGCCGACGGGTTAAGCCTATTAATAGGAAGCGTAGCTAAGGAGATAACCTTACTACTATTTATAATTTAACGCTACTATAAGGAAATATCCTTTAATATAGTTAGGATAGCTACTTATTATATTATTCTAGGTATACCTTAGTTAAAGAAGTATAACCTAGTAATTAACTAGAGAAGAAAAGTACTTAAGTTTAAGTAAACTAGTAATATTACTAGATTCTACCCTATACGCTAATAGAGGATAATAGTAGATAAGAAATTAAACTAGAAGATAGTCAAGGTATATATTACCTTAATTTTAAATAAGAATGACCTTAAAGAATAAGGATCCGGCTTAATAGATACTAGTAAAGGTCTATAATGTTAATAAGTTAGAGTTTTTAGAGTAACTAATAATACTCCTAATATCTTATAAGAGTATTAAAGATAGAAACGCCTCTTTATAAAAGAGATAATAGTAAAAGCTCTACCTAAATACTAACCTTAGGATTATAAGATTAAACTTAAATTAAGGAAGGAACTAATATTTAGACCTATTTATATATTATCTAAAAAGGAACTCTTAGTACTACGCGGGTACTTAGATAAGAATCTAAAGAAGGGATTTATTTGAGAATCTAAATTATTAATAGGATATCTAATACTCTTTATAAAAAAGAAAGATGGATTACTATAGCTATACGTAGATTATTAAAAGTTAAATAATATAATAATTAAAAATTATTACCCGCTACCTAATATTAGCAAGTTATAGGATTAGCTAGCTAAAGTAAAGATCTTTATAAAGTTAGATCTTAGAGGAGCGTATAACTTAATTTAAATAAAAGAAGGTAACAAATAGAAAATAGTATTTAGGACTTAATATAGATATTATAAGTACCTAATTATACTATTTAGCCTTACTAACGCACTAGTAACTTACTAAGTACTAGTTAATAATATTATACAAGCTTATTTAGATTAGATAGTAATTATATAGCTTAATAATATATTAATCTACTCTAAAACTCTTAAGAAACATATTCTTTATATATAAGATATATTAATATACTTATTATAGGCGGGACTCCTCTTAAAATTAGAGAAGTACGAGTTTTATAAGACCTTAGTTAAGTTCTTAGGGTTTATAGTAATAACTAAAGGCGTCTATATAAGTCCTAAAAAGATTTAGGCTATATAGGAATAGCTTATACTATATAATATTAAATTAGTATAAGGATTCTTAGGATTCGCTAACTTTAATAGACGTTTTATAGAAGGCTACTCTAAGAAGGCCTTACCACTTACTAAAATATTAAAGAAAGATATAGGATTTTAATAGGATACTAACTAAAAGAAAGTATTTACTAAATTAAAGTAAGTATATATAGATCTACTAGTACTCTATACGTTTTATAATAGAGAACTAGTATATATTAAAATAGATACTTTAGATCTTATAATAGGAGCCTGCTTATATTAATAGTCTAATAGTAAATAGTACCTAGTAGTATATTACTCACGAAAAATAATAGTAGTAGAATAGAATTATAATATATATAATAAGGAGCTTTTAGCTATTATCTATTTACTATAGTATTAGAGAGTATATACTAAAAGTTATTCTAAACTTACTATCTTTACTAATTATAAGAATTTAGTTAGTTTTATAATAACTAAAGAGTTAAATTAATAATAAGTTAGATAATCTAAGCTCCTTAGATAATATAAATTTAAAATTTAGTATACCCTAGGTAAAGATAATAGATAAATAGACACTTTAAGTAGATAGTCTAACTATATATAAATAAAGGACGTTATAATATAACCTATCTTAAAATAAGAGAATAATAGATTATTAGTATTAACTAGAAATCTAGTAATAACTATTTAAGTTATAATATATATAGTTTTAAACCTTAAGGAAGTATATATTAAAGATACCTTAGCTAGTAAGCTTAGGAAGTAATAGCCTAACTAAGACCTATTATTATATAAGTAAAAACTATACTTACTACTAAAGGCGGTTAAAGGAGTAATTAGAGATTATTATAATAATCCTCTACTAGGATATCTAGGAGTATCTAAGATATTAGAACTTATTTAAAGGATATATACTACGCTAAACTTACGAGTATTAGTTAAATAATATATTAAAGAATATATATATTACTAATAGAATAAGTCTATAAGATATACTAAGTATAGATAAATCTAGTTTATTAAAGTCCTAGATACGCTATAGAAGGATATTATAATAGACTTTATTATAAAATTACCTTAGTTAGTTAACCTAATAATAGGCGATAAGTATAATTTAATAATATTAATTATTAATAAACTTACTAAGTATACTATTATAATTCTATATAAGGAAACCTATAACGCTAGTTAGCTTAGGTTTATCTTATTAGATAGGCTTATTAGAGATTATAGTATACTAGAATTAATAACCTCTAATAGAGATAAGCTCTTTACCTTAAATTATTAGAAGACCTTAATCGCCTCTATTAGAATTAAGTTATAGATATTAACTATATACTACCTATAAATAGACGGATAAACTAAACGTATAAATTAGATAATAGAAACGTATCTTAGATACTATATTAATAAAAAATAAAATAATTAGGTTTTACTACTTCTAATAGCGTAATTAGTATATAATAATAAAAGGTCTAATATAATAAAGCTATTACTATTCTTCGCTAACTATAAAAGATACGTAAACTTATTTCTAGACCTAAGATAAGGACTAGATACTAAGAAAGCCTTAGTACTAGTATTAAAACTAGAGCACTTATATAGAGATATATAAGGCGAGATCCGTAAAAAAAACTTATCTATAGAAGAAATAGCTAATAAGAGAAGAAAAAATAGCCCTTAGCTAAAAAAGGGGGATAAAGTATACCTCCTTATAAAACCCCTAAAGAGTATAAGACTAAGTAAGAAACTAGACTATATTAAAGTTAGACTATTTTTAATTATTAAGGAAAAAGGACCTATTAACTATAAGTTATAGCTTCTACCTAACGCTAAGATATATCTAATATTCTATATCTCTATATTAGAATAAGTAGACCCTAATACTCCGCTATAAAAAACCTTCTATTTTAGAATAGAAGAAGAGAATAAATTTAAAGCTAAAAAGATTCTATTATAGAAAGGTTAGAGTTACCTAGTAAAATAGAAAGGATATAAGGATTTAAAAAATACCTAAGAACTAGTTAAAAACCTTAAGAACTACTAGACCCTCCTATAATAATTCTATTAACGTTAATAAGGATACCCTAGTTAAAATCCGCTAGGATTTTAACCTATTTAGAAGAGATATTAAAGAGAAAGTTATTAGAACTAGGGGTAGCGGACTACTTATCTACTTTAACCTCCTCTATATTCTAGAGTTCACTTTTAACTATTTTATATTCCTATCTTTCTAGCTATTCTAACTCTATAGCTAGGCGCGTTATACGTGCCTAGGCCTCCTTCTATTTAGAAAGCTTTCTCTCTCTTTCTTTCCGTATACGGTTCTACTAAGTAGGAGAGAAAGGAGCTAGATTATAACTATAGCTCTTCTAGGCGCATTTAATATATTAATTTAAAGAACCGCCTACCTTATATTTCTTAGGAGTACCGGCACGCTTATAGTTTTTATATACGCGTATTAAATCTACGGGGGATTTAAATAACCTAATAAGATTACGGTAATAAAAGACTAACGAGAGTTTTTTAGACTTCTTATATAGTATAGTTAGAATTATTATAGATAATAAAACTTAGAAGGGGACCTAATATTATAAGTATACCCGTAGACCTTATACTACTTAGAATAGTAGTACTTCTCGTTATAATTAGGACTCTTAGTAACTAATTATTAGAATAATAATTAATTAGATCTTAAATAGATTAGTCTAACTATTAATAATATAATTAGTTAGATCTTAAGAGGATTAAACTAACTATACTTATTAGTATAAGTTTCTTATATCTATATAGATAGCGCTGCTTTCCCTTTAAATAGGAGCTCTATACTTAACTTATATTATCTACTAGACTAATCTCCTAGATACTAAATATAATTCTATATTAGACTAGTTTAATATAAAGCCTACTTGCCCTCTCCTTAATACTCCCCTCTACGAGATAAACCTATAGATCCCTAACGACCTCCTAGAGTTACGGGTTGTAACACTCTTCTAGAAGCTTAAAGTCTAGTATATAAAGTATTAACCTTGGGATTTTAGCTATACGTTAAGTAATATATTAGAGTATAGAAGAATTCACCCCCTTCTAGTCTAAACTTACTTCTAGTCTACGCCCTCCCCTTTTATAACGATCGATTATAATAACTTATCTCCGCTATAAGAATTATAGAACATCTAAAATTAAATAGTTCTTAAAGTAAAATATTTCTTATAACTAGCCTAGCTATTAATCTATAGAAGTAATAGTAATCTAGCCTAAGAGAACCCTAGAATATAACCACGGAGTACGGAAACGAAAAGTTCCGGTACGCTAGCCCCTTAGGGCTGGACTAGAAGTAAGTTTGAACTAGAAGGAGGTAAATTCCCGTGAGATAGTAACAGTCTAGGCGCGCTCGCTTAGCTAGCGCGCCTAGCCGTTAGGGTCGGCTATTAATTAGTTTAAAGCTAGTAGTTTAAAGTATAAAGTTATATAATATAAAACCTTATAAAATCTAGCCTTTCCTAAATAGGAAAGGCACGTAAAAGCCTCTAACCCTATATATATCTTAAAATTTTTATTATTTCCCTTAAACTTTCTTTTATAATACTTCCTATTTAAAGGTAAATAACCTCTAACTATTATCTTATACTACCTTTAATTTCTTTAAACCTATTATCCTATCTAAGTTTAAGGCGCTATTTAGGGCATTATAAGTAATATTTAAAGAAGCTTAAGATAGTTTAAAATAATTAAGCGTCTCCTTATATTTTATATTTTATATTTAAATATTTTAAGATCTCTCTTCTCTCTATTATAAAAAGCGTATTTTTTTTATAATATTATAATTATAAATATACTTTAATTTATTTAAATATATCTATTATAATTTTATATATTATATCTTTAATAATATTAAATACTATAAGTAATATTTATAATTATACTTATATAAATAAGAGAAAGAAAAAGGCTAAGTTTAAATAAGTTTAAAAGTTTTAAATATTCCCTTTAAAGTAGAAAGCTAATATTTAATATTTTTAAAGTCTATTAAACCTATTAACTTTATAAAAAATACCTAAAGTCCTATTTATAGAATATTAGATAACCGCGCTAGTAAGTTTAATAATTCTAAAACTAGATCTAGCTTAGTTTATATAAGGATTTTAAAGTATAATAGTAATAATAAAGTATAAGATTAGAATATATAATAGTTAGTTATTTAATATATTTAAAGGTTTAAGAATATTAAACTTACTTAGAATAGTATTAAATTCTAAAGTATATATACTAAATCCTATAAGTATATTATATATTACTAGTCCTATTTAATTTAAAAATTTTAAACTCTTCTTTAATAATCTTAACTAATTTAATTATTTTAAAGGCTATACCTAACCCTCCTATTATTATAATAAAAGGTAAAATAAATATCCTACCTTATAAGTACCCTTTTAAGGTTTATATTTTTTAAACTTATATCTAGTTATCCTTTATTAATTTAATTTTTTTAAAAGTTATATATATTAAACTTTAACTATTAAACTCTAATATCCTTAGATATATATAAGATTTTTAAACCTATCCTATCTTTAAGATTTTTAAACTAATACTTTAAACCTAGCTTAAAAAGGGTAGTATAAGATTATATATATAACTAGTATATAGTTTATATTTTTTAAAGATAATAATTAATAGCTAATTTAAATATTTTAAAGTTATAATTATAGAAGCTACCTTTAATAGTATTATTAATCTTAATATAATATAATATAAAAAGGTTAAGGTTTAAAGATATTAAGCTAATATTAATAAATAGAGGTCTTTAATACTTAAGATATCTTCTTAATAAAAATTTTTAAAGGTATAACTCTAAATTTAAAATTTTAGAAGGTAATATAAGTAGAATTTATAAAAGAGGATAAGGAGGAGGTAGCTTAGAATTTAAAAAAATTAAGGTTATAAGTAGGTAGTTAGGGGCCTCTAATAGTAGGGTTTTTTAATCTAAATAATAATAAAACTAGTTCCTTAATATAAATTTTTTAAATATAATTTAATAATATCCTCTTAACCTTTTTAAAGATTTTGAAGTTATTAAGAGAATTTAAAAAATTTAAATCTACTACTTATTTAGGAAATTAAAAATATTAAGTTTATACTAAGGCCTTAACCTTAATTTAATTAACCTTTAATTTTTAGTAAATATTATAAAATATTAAGTTTTTTATTCCTATCCTCTTCTTCCTTCTTTTAATAATATTAAACTTCTTAATCTATAATAGGGATAAATAAGTAGGGATCTTCCTTCTCTTTAATTAATATAAAATCTATTAATTATATTATTAAGTATCCTCCTTTAAAAGGATTAAAATTAAAGGGAAAGAAAGTAGTCTTAAAGATATTAAAGTTAGAGTAATTAAGGTAATAATTATATATTATATAATTAAATCTAAATTAATCCTTAATAGTTTTAAATAACTCCTCCTATCTATTAAATTCCTCCTTAAAAGATTTAAGAGATTATAATAAATTATCTTTACCTTTATAACCCTCTATCCCTTATACTTATACTCCTTTATATTTAGATATCTTAAGTATTTAATTAATAGGCTTAAGAATTTCACCTTTATAAAATATAAGCTTAAAACTTCCCTTAATACTATCTATTAAAGAGGCCCTAGCCTTAAATTTAAGAAATTTAAAGCTACTAAATTAAAAGCTCTTAAATATAATAAGGAAGGAATATAAAAAACCTAAAAATAAAGGTTAAAGTTTAAAAAGTTTAAAGGGAGGAGATATAATAGTAGAGGATTTTATTAAAAAATTAAACTTAAAGGATTTAAGTTTACCTAAAAATAAAGGTTAGGCTTTAAAAAGTTTAAAGGGAGGAGATATAATAATAAAGGATTTAAGTTTACCTAAAAATAAAGGTTAGGCTTTAAAAAGTTTAAAGGGAGGAGATATAATAGTAGAGGATCCTATTAAGAAATTAAACTTAAAGGATTTAAGTTTACTTAAAAATAAAAGTTAGACTTTAAAAAGTTTAAAGGGAGGAGATATAATAATAAAGGATTCTACTAAGAAATTAAACTTAAAGGATTTAAGTTTACTTAAAAATAAAGGTTAAGCTTTAAAAAGTTTAAAGAATAAGGTTATAATAATATAATTAAGTAGTAAACCTTTAATAAAATTAAAGAAATATACTATAATAGGTAAATTTATAAAAGCTAAAAAACTTATAAAAGCTAAGGAGGCTTTAAAAACTTAAAAAGCTTTAAGAAAGTTAAAGGAGGTATTAAAAAGAGTAGCTTTAAACTCTAATATATCTAAATTAAGTTTAAAAAAGTAGAAGAAAAATTAATTAAGATTATTAAAGGAAGAGTAGAAAAGGTAATATTAAGAAAGATAGGGTAGAAAGCTAGTAAATTTTAATTATTTTAAAATAGTATACTTCTTCTAATTTATTAAAAGATAAAAGATAAATATAATTAACTTAAATAAAATTTACTAATTATTAAGTAATAGAGGTAAGTCTATTTAAAATAATTAAAATTTAAATCTTAAAATTCTTATACTTATCTTTCTTATTAGAGTATTATTTTATAGTTATAATTAGTATAAATATATTACCTATTATAAAGGTTAAAGGGTAAGTCTCTTCTTCTTTAAAAATATTAAGGTTATATTAAACTCTTAAGTCTAAAAAATCTAAACTTTAACTAAATAAAATTAAAGGTATAAAATTACTTCCTTATAACTACTATTTCCTTATAAGTTCATATATCTTTAATTTTTTTAATTTGATTAATTAGAAGAAAATTAGGATACTATTTTTAAAATATAACTTTATTAAGATAAATTCTTTAACTAGTATAATCTTATAAAAATATTAAAGGGAGATAAAAAGGTTATTTAAAGAATCTAAATAAGTTACTTAAAGATTTTATTAATTAAGAAGGATTTAAATTAGCTACCTTAGAACGTATACTTATCTACTTATTTATAAGTATTTTTTAAAGATTATAATAATTTTATACTAATTTAATTATTATAAAAGTATTTTAATAGCTAAATTAATAGGTATTTATTATATATTAATTAGTATAGCTAATATAAGCTTATATAAAGGTCTTTTAAAAAAGGTTTTACCTTTAAATATCTTAAAGTTTCTCTATTAATATATTATTTAGTTATAATATTTAAATCTATTTAATCTTTTTATTTAAAATCCTTAAAAAGTAAGTTTTTAATTCCTTAAATTTTAGACTTAAAAGTTAGTTTAACTTTATTAAAGAATTATATCTAGGATATTAATATTAAAAAGCCTTTAAATATTTTAAACTTAATAATAATTTAGTATTTCTAAATAGTATACCCTAGATAGGAGTCTAATTTTCTTTATAAAACTATTTAAAATTCTTAAGGTTTATTAATATTAAATTTAGTTATATTAATAGTTCTACTTATAAATATAATATTTTTATATAGTTAGTTATTTAAGTTTTATAAAGTCTTCTTAGGGTATAATAGGATTATTAGTCTAGTTATATAAATATTAAATAATATAAAGAGCTAAATAAGCTAAACTCGTCGGCAATTTCTGAAAACCCGGAGGGGTACCCGGGGCCGGCCCCGGGCCGCCCCGGGCCCCTAGGGCCGTGGTTTGAGAAAGCTTGCCCTGGGGCCGCAGGGGTAGACACGAGTCCGCCCGGGGCTATAGGGGCCGTAAGGGCAACCTACCTAGCGCCTAGGGCCCTAAGGGACGCGCTAAGATTAAGCGTTTAGGCGCTAAGCGATAGCGTTACGGAACACTATTATTAGGCTTCCGGGCGCTAGGGAATAGCGTTAAGGTACCCGTAATAGTAATGCTATCGTATTATCTAACATACTAAGTTAACATAGCTACCACGCTATTAACCCCTACCTAGGCCTACCCCAGCGCATCACCCCCGCGTAGAAATTAGCTGAATCGATCGATTCCGGGGTCGCTTTTAGGGTGGCGTTGGGGGTGGCTCCGGGGTACGCTACCTGAGTCCCCCGTCGATTATGGAATATTAAAACTTTTGAAGTTCTGCTTAGTAAGTAGTCACGTGACGTCGTTTCGCTTAGTAAGTAGTTATGTAATTTAGTAGAATTTACTAGCTAGTAGATTTTAAAAAAATTGCTTAGTTAGTAGTCACGTGACGCTACCCTTGGAGCCCGGAGCGGCCCCGGGGCCTTGTAACACGCTGCGACAGGCCCGGGGCTGGCCCGGAGCCCCCGGGGCCGGCCCTAGGCCTACGGGCCGAAGGCCTTTGCTAAGGGCATAGGGGCGAGTTGAGATCTTGCCGACGCTCTAACTACTTTAATTATATAATTTTTAAAGATTCTAGTATTTATAACTTATTAAATATTAAGTTCTACCCCTTTAAAAAGAATAAGTTCTATAAACTATTATATCTTCCCTAATATTAAAAAGGTTATTTTAAAATTAAGTAAGAAAATATTATATAATCTACTTTAAAATTAATAAAGAGATCTTTTTATAATAATTTAACTTATTAAAGGTATTTTTATTATATCTATTATATCTATTAAATCTTTAAAAAAGTTAGCTATTTAAAAATCCTAAATCCTAAATCCTTTATTTATTTAAGATATAAGGTAGGAATATTAAGTTATAAATAATAATAGCTATAATATAAGATAAATAGTTTAATATCTAATAGAGGTTAATCTTTACTTTTATTAAAGTTTAATTAATATAAAGCCTTAAAAAATTTAAACTTACCTTTATATTAATATATCTTTCTTACTTATAATATAATTTAAATATAACTATCCTTATTATTTTAAAACTTAATATAATAATATTCTAATAATAAGACTTTATTAAATCTAAGTAAATATTAGAATATAATAGTATAAATAAGAGTTATTATAAGCCTTTCTTATATATTACTCTAAACTTAAAAGTTTAGATCTATTAATAGTAGTAATAGTTCTAAACCTTTAAAGCTAGGGATATTAGAATTAAATTAAAAAAGCTATTTAAGTTTTTTAATAGTAATAGCCTTTATACTAATATATATTTCTCCTACTTATACCTATAAAATAGTTAGTTTTATAAAATTTATAAGACTTTAAAATTATTATACTTTTACTTAATAGACTACCTTTATATATCTTAAAATAAAAGGAGATAGGGATAGATTTCCTTATTATACTTTATATAAATCTTTTAAATATTATTATAAGCCTCTTCTAAAATTATTATTATAAATTTATAAAAGAGATAAGTATATCTTTAAAATATAATTAAATATCTTTAAAATTTTTAAAGTCTTTAATATATTTAGAGATTTTAAGCTACCTTTAAGGTTAATATAATTATAAGAGGAGATAATTTAATAGCTAATTATATAAAGTAGATTCTCTCTTAATTTATTAATCTTAACTTTAAAGATCTTAAGCTTTAAATCTTTAATTATAAACTTTTAAAATATTTAAAAGTAATTATAATATCTTTAAAAAGTCTTTAAATTAATTAAAGCTTTAATAGTCTTTTAAATCTATTAAAAGGGATTTAAAGGAGTTTTTTAATTCTTAGGTCCTTTTTTAATTATATTAAGTTATAAGTTAATCTTACTTCTTATATTTTTTAGATAAAGGGTCTTAATATACTTAGTAATATTATCTTCTTTAAAAAATCTACTACCTTTAATAATTAGATCTTTTTAAGAGACCTAGTCCCCTAATACTTTTAATTAATCTATTTAAAGAAAAGAACTTTAATTAGTTTAAATATCTAAAAAGTAATATAATATTTATATTATATTATAAAGTATAAGAATAATTAATTAAAATATATTAAGGTTTACTTTATAAACCTAAAATAAAGAGGCTTAAAAATACTAAATTATCTAAAATCTTAAGGCCTTAAAATTTTTAAACCTATCTTATAATACCTCTTAATAAGGTTAAGAAGAAAATTTAAAAGGAGAGTCTTTAAAATTATTAAAGATCTTAGCCTTCCTAAGACTAAGGAGATCTTAATAATAAAGCCCTAAACTTTTAAATACTAGAGTAGATTAAAAGACTTTAAGAATATTAAGATATTTATATTATAACTAGTTAAAGAACTTATTAAAAAGTTATAAAATAGGTAATTTTATAAGTTTTAAACTCTTGGTTCTTCTACTTGAAAAATTTAAAGATAGTCTTTAAAGCTAATATTATAATAATAAAAATTAAGTATTAAAAGTATAACTATTATATTTAAATAATTTCTAGAACAATCTATTAAATTTAATATTAAAATACTTAAAACTCTACTTTAATAAATTAAAAGAGACTCTTCTTAAAATAAAGACTTTTAATAAAATCCTTTAAGCTTAAAAACTTTAAGTTTATAAGATAATTAAAGCTTTATTACTGTTTAAATTATTATAAAATATTATAATCCTTTATACTAGTATCTAAATAATTAATAAACTAGATTATAAATATTAAGTATTCCCCCTACTAACTATCCTTAATCTATTAAAACTTTAAAGCCTTTTAATAAACTTTTCTCTTTAAAGATATTATATATATCTCTTAAATTTATTAAATTTAATATCCCTACTTTATCCTCCCTTATATCTATCTTAAAAGATATTCCTTAATTTCTTTAAGAATAGATAGACTTAAACTTAAATCTTATAATTAAAATTTAAAGAATTTAAGTTTTATATAACTTCTTCACTTAAGTATATTAAAATTAGCCTTAATTATAAAATTTAATAAAAAAGCTATTTTTAAATATAAAGGTAGATAGGTAATTTCTTATTAAAGATAATTTAATTAATATTATAATTTAGATAGTATATTAGTACTAATAAAAGTTTAATAATATTAAGGGGATATAAGAGTTTATAAGGGAAAATAAATCTTTAAAAAAGTAGAAGATATAGATAATACTTTTAAATACTACTTAAAAATCTTAAAAAGAAGAGAATTAAGCTCTTATTAATATAATTAAAAAGGAGTTATTTATAAAGGAATATACTTTACTTTTTATATATTATAAGGGGAAAGATTATAATTAATTATTAGATATTTATTAGAAGGTAAAGTATATATAATAATTATAAAAGATCCTATTAATATAAGATAATAATAATAATAATAAATAAAGAATTACTTAGAATATTATAAAAATTAAAACTTTATATCTTTTTTTAATAAATTAAGGATCTCTTAGTAGATATTTAAGAATTTTAAGCTATATTAAAAAATTTTATAACGCCTTTAATATATAAAACTATAATCTAGGACTATTACTTAAATTTTATTAAGGGCGGGTTTTTATACTTCTCTACTATAATTTATATATAAATTAAAAGTCCTTTAAGATAAGTAAGTAATAGTCTTATATATAAGGATAATATTTTATAAAGTTTAAAAATTTCTAAGTTTTTAAAATTTACTTTTATTTAAATTATCTAATATTTTTAGTCTATTTATAGTATTTATTATAAATCTTAAATTTTTTAATAAACTCCTATTATAATAGACGCCGCCTATATATATATATACCTAAATTAAGAGTTTAAAGCTATAAATTATTTAAACTTTAATTTAAAATTCTTAAGTTCTAGCCTAAGTAGGGCGCTTTAATAGAATACTAAGGCTAAGGCCGCTATGCCCCTAGAAGGCCCGATCGGGCTTAGCCCGAGTTACCGTCCAAGCGCGCCGGGACCGTTACCCAGCCCCGATGAAGGCCACATTCTTCTAGACAGCTTTAGTGATGGTGCTAAATAAAAGACGCGAAAAGTTAAGCGCGTGCTTTTGCAGGTACTCCACGACAAAACATGAAGATGAGTGACCGCGCGTGACCCTCCACGTGTTGGTACGAGGAAGTACTCTTCGATTTGGTCTTATTTTATGATCATTTAGGGGAGAATCAATCTTTACTTAGCGATTCTTGTGGTCGTGAGACTAAGAATGTGGTATAGTGTTGCCCAAGAGACCTACCAGTTGCTTTCCCACGAGCTGACATTTGAGACCAGCAAACATATTCTCAATGCTCAAGTATCAATTCGGGCTCCCTGCTGTTAGTGGTCTTATACCTTGGATTATACCCGAGTGATCGATAGGCGTTTGACGATCCACAATAGGCCGTAAATGGTTTGAATGCGCAGTATGCCATCAAGAGCAAGAGGACCATCAACTGCTGCAGACTTTCGATATGGTCAGCACCTTGCAGCTCAATAGATTCTATCAATTATTAAACGTTCGACAACAGACTTTCGCTTGTAAGAAGTGCAAGAGATGTTTTCGAAAGGATACCCATGAATTTGAAGAGAGGTGAATGCTGGTCACTTGTCTCTGCTGTTCACGACGATCCTGATGCTCTGCCTACAGTGACGAGTATTGCCCTCATTGCGACAACCATTTCGTTCTCGAAGCCAGAATACCGATCCCGGCCCTAAACATCGAGAGCGAGGATGCCCGTGTAGACGCCCGGATGATCAAAGATGACCGCATTAAGGGCGAGGAGCAACGAACGATCTTCAACATGGAAGACGCAGCTGACAAGCTCGGATAATTATACATGGGTATGCAAATACTTGGGTCATTTGTCGGCTGTGTAGAGGTATAGCACACTTGGATGCTGTCAGCGGAATCACATGGAGTACATTATAATGGGCACAATGGTCGTTGAGCTTCTAAGTGTGAGGATTACATCGCGGGTACTTCATCGACTGATCGGGACTTGGATGCTCTCACAGCGCCTCGCTGGACACCTTTTGCATGGTGCTCACTTGGTTATGATGTCTTCCAAGTGATGGCCAAGAAGCGTCTAGCTGCCAGGTGCACTACCTTCGCTCCGAGTCAAGATCGCCGCTGTACCTGTGCCTGGTGCCCTGCCAGTCTTCTTCTTCGCCGCTTCCTCTTGTTTCTCCGTTTCTATACTCCTCACGTACGACTCAATGTCCTCCACTGGTAGCATTTCGATGGCTTTCCTGGGGGCCATTATTGCAATCTCGATGTTTTTCGCTCCAGTCTGCACGACCTCCAATAATGATTTGACAGTCAACTTTACTGTTTCTTCCCGATCCATGTCGTCTTTGTGGTTGCGCTCCAAGAACTCGCGAACGGTTTTGCTAGATCTGCCAATCGCGTTGGCTTTCCTGCGGCTCGCGTCAGCTGCTGTGCGCAGATTTCTGGATTACCATCATAATCTACCATGCAGAGTAAATCCCCGAAGGTTCGGTCTGATAGAGTCGCGGTATCTTGTCTCCGTTGTCGAACCCGACTATCAGTGTACTGATACCGAACGGCCTTACACCTCCGCTCTGTGTATACCGTTGTTGTACCCCAGCAACATATTTCGTGATGTATTCGATGGTGACAGGATCCTCGACTGTCAAGCGGTGTGACTGTGCTTCTAGCCGAGCCTTGTCCACTAATATGCGGGCATCGGCGTTGAGGCCAGCGAAGGCAAGGCAGACGTGAGTGTCCACAAGGCCGATCTTTGAGGGTGTGATCCTAGTATCCTGTAATTTCATCGCCGATCGTTTTTCGCATCCGAGAACGACGATATCCTTGCCCTTGACTCCAACGGCGCAAGTACCTGGTCACTCGTCAATAGTATCCTTTACTATCAGGCATCCGCTTGGCTGACCTCGCTTTACTGCCTCCAAAGCATATTCGACCTGGAATACATGACCGTCGGGACTACATAACGAAGAAGTGAGCCATTGTCCAGCTAGAGTAGTACAAAGTGTATCTTATGTACCTGAAGACTTTGTGATACTGTTAGCTATACAATGAACATTGCCGATGAGGATATTTGCGCTTACCGGACAGCGCTCTATCATAGCCCGAGGCCATGATGCAGTCGAAGAAGCTGACGTGTTTGATATAGTCCGATGACTATTTGTGACCAACAAGAACCCGAGCTGCAGGCACCGAGAGCTAAAGTATCTCAGCGCGTCTGGAAAACGCGACTAGCGCGGTCCTTTGCCGCGATCTTCGCCCTGCCGACGTTGTGTAAAGTATGGTAGTAAGTAGTATAGGACTTAACCATATAAGTTCTTCGCACCAGCCAAAAGTTGTCGTTCCATACCGTCATGGGCCTTTTTAAACCAAGATCTGCGAATCTGAGAAAGTTCTTATCGGTCCAACGTCCCATATGTGTGCACACTTCGCGGTACCCTGCGCAGCAAGCGAGATGGGCCTCTGCAACCACAGAACCTTACCAGTCAGATGGTGACGGAAGCGTTCAGCACGCACCGAGTTCTCAAAAACAAATTAGATACACATCGGAATCGTAAGTGCCGTTCGTAAGAATGCTCCCATTCCTTCTGACCCAGGCTGGCGCAGGTATCCCCATATCAGAAGAGATAGCCGATTCAGTAAGGTAAATGTGCTGGCTCGATACCACCGAAACATGTCAAATGACTGATGCGTCTCAACAGGTTTGTACAGGTCACGTTCAATATTTTAAAGACTTGCTGGGTGTAGATTCTGCTGTGATTGATGGGGTTTCTAAGGATGCAACAAATGATTTGGAGCCGTTCAACAGCGATTGGATGCGAAAATATAAGGGTCACACAAAGCTCGTGGTAAAGCCAGGATCGACCGAAGAAGTTAGCGAAGTGCTAAAGTATTGTAATGAGAACATGCTGGCTGTTGTACCACAGGGCGGAAATTCAGGCCTTGTTGGCGGCTCTGTTCCCATATACGACGAGATCGTGATCAATATGTCACGGATGAATACTATCAGGTCTTTTGATGAAGTTTCTGGTACGCTCGTCGTAGATGCTGGTTGCATATTAGAGGTTGCAGATCAATACCTGGCAAAGAGAAATCATATATTTCCCTTGGATCTTGGTGCGAAAGGTTCTTGTCATATTGGAGGCAATGTGGCTACTAATGCTGGAGGACTAAGACTATTACGATATGGTAGTTTGCATGGGAACGTCCTTGGCATCGAAGCGGTGTTGCCTGACGGCACTATTATGGATGACTTGAGCAAATTGCGAAAGAACAATACGGGCTACGATATAAAGCAGCTCTTTATTGGTGGTGAGGGGACCATCGGAATCATTACCGGAGTATCAATTCTGTGTCCACAAAGATCGAAGGCCGGCAACGTCGCTTTTTTCGCCCTCGATAGCTTTGAAAAGGTTCAGCAAGCATTCCGTGCAGCAAAAGGGCAACTCTCTGAGATCCTTTCGGCCTTTGAGTTGATGGATGGACAGAGCCTAGACCTGGTCCACAAAGTAACCAGCAAGAAGCGTCCCCTGGAAGCCCAGCACCCGTTTTATTGTCTAATTGAAACAAGCGGCTCGAATCCTGACCATGACAGCGAAAAGTTAGAGAAATTCCTCGAACACGTCATGAGCGAGGAGATTGTTTCGGACGGTGTTCTGGCGCAAGACGAAAAGCAGATTCAGTCACTGTGGTCATGGCGGGAAGGTATACCAGAATGTCTGGGGCATTGGGGCGGTGTGTACAAATATGATCTCTCGATCCCAATACAGGAGATGTACACACTCGTTGAGGATACAAGGGAGCGTCTTACGTCGGCTGGTCTAGTTGGCGATGGCGAGAATCACCCTGTCGTTGGTGTTGTCGGTTACGGACATATTGGAGACTCGAACTTGCATCTCAATGTTGCGACAAGAAGATTCGACAAGGAGGTGGAAATGCAATTAGAGCCTTTTGTTTACGAATGGATTGCCAAACATAATGGAAGTATCAGTGCGGAACACGGTCTTGGAATTGCAAAGAAGGCGTTCGTTGGCTATAGTCGTAGTGAGACGATGATACGATTGATGAAGCAGATTAAGGATCTTTTTGACCCGGTAAGTCTGATCGTGACCTGGTGTTGCATGGGCTAACCACAGTATAGAATGGGATTTTGAATCCTTATAAATACATATAAGTCTAATCGAACCAATAATGTTATGGCTTTTGTGTTGCTTGAAGTACATTCAATGTGCGGGACATGCTGTGAACGTTCATCACCGTGTATAAAATACTGTACACTGGTAAGCTGAAGTCGTCAACCGAGCACTTTACTGTGGGAGATTTAACGTTGATGACGGGATAACGAGATTGACGGTCATTCGAGATTGCTGAGTAATTTACTAATAAACAGAGATATTACGGCCGTGGCCCTACCAGTTTAGCCAATCAAGTTAGGTGGCGACAGTACAATCTCGAATGACCGTCAATCTCGTTATCCCGTCATCTACGTTAGCAAGACCAATGCGAAACCTTGGCGCTGAACACAAAATCCCCCCCTTTCAATCCATACAACAGATAATTATCGCAGTTATATTAATCAGGAAAGGCTATATAACATCATGCGTGACTAAATCGAGGAAGAAGACATGCTGATAAGACGTTCTTAACTTCTTGGGAACCGACATGACACCAATAATTGTCTATTCTACGCTAAATCCACGGGAGCGCGCTAGGCGCGATCTATTATCGATTGTTGCCGCGTCGATAATCTCCGTCAAATACTAATGTAAACATACAGGGGGAACACAAAGGCAGTAATCCAGTGTATAGAGTCGATCTGAATTTAGCACCACAACTCGCATATTGAAGAAAGTCATACACTAGATGCTGTAATAGTTACGAGCACTGTCGCATAATGGCCAATGAGTATCAGGTTCTCGAGGAGCTTGGAAGTTAGTACTGCGATAGTGGTGTAATGAAGACACACTGACCCAAATTTGCGTAGGTGGAAGCTTTGGTGTGGTCTACAAAGCTATTGAAATTGCTACGGGGGAGGTGGTCGCCATAAAGCATGTATGACCTTGGACCACTTCCGACAGACACAATTCAGCTGATACTCAATCAGATTGATCTGGAATCGAGCGATGACGATATTGAAGATATACAACAGGAGATAGCTGTGTTAAGCACATGTGACAGTGCTTTTGTCACTCGTTACAAGACCAGTTTCCTACGAGGTTACAAGCTTTGGATTGTGATGGAATATCTTGGTGGAGGCTCTTGCCTGGATCTAGTATGCAGAATAGGAGTCACAATCTTTGAGAGCTCGACTGATTGGAAAAGTTAAAATCAGGACCATTCAATGAAGGCCATATCGCTATCATCTGCCGTGAGTTGTTACTAGGTCTCGATTATCTACACCAAGAGGGGAAGATACATCGCGATATAAAAGCTGCAAATGTATTGTTGGCAGAATCCGGAAAAGTGAAGCTCGCCGACTTTGGAGTCGCTGCACAATTGACAAACATCAAATCGCAGAGAAACACATTTGTGGGGACTCCGTTCTGGATGGCGCCGGAAGTCATACAGCAAGCGGGTTATGACTTCAAAGCCGACATATGGTCACTAGGCATCACAGCAATGGAGATGATCAACGGAGAGCCACCGAACGCGAGTACCCATCCGATGAAAGTTCTCTTTCTGATACCAAAAGCGCCCGCTCCAAGACTTGAAGGAAACACGCATAGTCGAGACTTCAAGGACTTTATCGCAGCCTGCCTTATGAAAGATCCAGATCGCAGACCGACGGCAAAAGAACTCTTACAACATCGTTTCATCAGGAGCGCTGGTCGAGTCGAGGGTCTGCAGGAATTGATCCAGCGTCGACAGATCTGGGATAACAGCAGAGGCAAAGCAACCCATCCCAGATACTATGAGGAGACAATGAACGCTATGTCCGCCTCGGAAGTAAATGACGATTGGGTATTTGAGACAATCAAGGCTCCAACAATGGAGGCATCACAACGAACAGGAATGAAGACCCAAAGACGACGGAAAGTGTCGGTCGCTCAAGACCTTGTACAAGGAAGCCCAGAACATTTGATTGGGCGTTTGACGCTTCAAGAATATGAGCCTGTTGTCCTCTCACCCACTCCATCAGTTCGTAGGGCAACTATGAAGCGTCGATCATCACTTGCAGGTACAGCTTCTTCGACTCCTGCCAAGCGACAGGCTAGTGGACAACGACAGCCATTAGCGCCTAGCACAAGTTTTGGCAACAGTCCATCTACAGTGAGACAGTTCCGGAGAGTATCAAGTGATACTCCAGACGGCTCCGTAGTTGCCTCTATTGCAGAGACAGACGAGAATCAGCAACACAAGGTTGAATCAATGACAAAGGAGGCACTTCTTGGGCGAAGAGCCTACACCAGAGTTGTTGATCAAGCGTTTCAGGAAGTATATGCGCAAACGGCAAGCCATAGCAAGAGGGAGGCTATCGCCCAAGTGGCACTTGCATGGGACACTCTAGATAAAGACGATCCTGAGGGTGAGTACCATCTTTTGAGGCTGATCATTGAGAAGGTCTATAGGTGAGTACGAAGGTAAGAATATGGAGAGGAACATTGTGCTGACCCGTGTCACCAGCGACCCAAGGTTGTCAGGTATTTTACCATCTTCGCAGCCAGCAACCCCCCTAAAGCCCAAACTTGTCCTCGCCCAGAACAACCCTCATCTCAAAAGTCACCGTCGGCGCCAATCATCGCTCTTGCCAGCAGAAGAAGCGTGGACAGAGAAGCAAATGTATCTTCCAGGACAAATCATCCCCGGGATGGACCATACCAAGCAGCTTGCCGATGTCCTGTACGGCAGATGGGCGGAGAGCCTGAAGAATAGATGGCCAAATCTATGAACTTCGCAAGACACAATGGCATTCGCTATTCTTCCGCAGCTTTTGATTCTAATGCACATTATAGTGGTTGAGGCAACTGGCTCTACTAATCGATGGCATTGGTTGCTCAATCTCTGCATATTGAGTATCTCGGGCGCAATGAACAGGAGGCGAGCCAGTTGAATATGCCGCATATTCATGTGGATATCGTGTGGACGACGTTTAATTCAATGTGTATATTGGTCTTGGGTAGGGTAACACTTGATGGCGTTCATCAGAGACAGCTCGATCTGCAATTTTGTACAATATTTGCATAGCCTGCGATATGCTTGTAACATCAACAACGGAAAGGCAACATATATCTCCTTAGCATGCTACAAGACATTGTAATCAGTTGTACTTTTACAGAGCGACTACATTTGACTTATATGCTTTGAGGAAATGAGATAAGATTACGGAACATCTACGTCCTCAGCTCTCCTAACCCAAACCGCAAGCTGGTCTTCACCCGGTATTAGAGTTCAGTCGAATCAAATTGCAACCTTGAGCATGTATTCACCTTCAGGACATACATGTACCCTCATGCGCTCGAGTGCTTAGAAGGAACGCTCGTACATTTCTGCCCTTGGGTGGCAATAGTGAACTTGCTTGTTCCATTCGGCATGAACGAGAAGCTATCAAGCAGGATGTAATCGATAAATTCTCTGTCTAAGATATCTGCAAGGCCCGACTTGCTTGCGACGTGGCCAATTCTGCAGCTGGCGCAGACTTTAGGCTGCTGTCTGATCCTGTGGCTTCATCTTGGCTGATGCGTCGGCCTGATCACATACCGGGTGGTGCAAGGCTTAGTCCCACTCACTCCTCATGATGGTGGAAGCCGCCTTCGACAATGTGCCGATCGTGAGTCTAGTTCACGCTAGGCATGGGATGTCATGTTCGTTTCCAAAAGGATTGATAGGCTTCTTTTGATGTGGGGTAGCATCCGTTATATTGCCCATACGTCAGCGCTGCCTCTTGGACGAGACCCAATCGTGCATACCTAACTCGTGCTAGTTCTTGGGCTGCTTTCGTCCACTAGGGTAGGTAACAACAAATCAGCCGCGGAGGTAGCTTTCTTGCTTCCAGTACCTGAGCGTTCTGTAGTGACCGTATCCCATTGATCCCATCCATCGTCGTCATCAGAGTTGCTAGATTTGCTGCTTGCATTGCTTATGTGGGAACGCGCGGCTGGCGACAAGGGAGGCCCAATATCAACGCTCATATTTGTACCAGTGGAGATAGCATTCCTCTCCTTAGTGTTGACAGAGCTTCTAGGCTGACTCTTTGCTAAATCTGGCAAACAAGTATCTGCTTTCCCACCAGGAATCCTTTTCACTCCGAGCACCCTTTCCCTCTTAGCCTGTGTTCTTAACAAGTTTCCAGCAAGCATCGTATGCTGGTTGCGTAAATCAGATTTGCTCACCACCTCATCACCAACAGTTACCTGCCTGAGGTCTTCGAAGAAAGTCCAGAGGCCATGCCTGAAGTCGCCCACAAGTTGCTTTCCTGTCTCTAGTATCACGTCTTTTGGGGGGCCCCTGTAGAGTCTTTCTGAGTCACTAGGCCCATCAGTCGACCTGCTAGACTCTTGTATAGTGTTGGGCATTGCATCGCCGTTGATCAGACCGCGTTGACGTTTGCGCGATACATGTGATGGTAGTTGTAAACCTGCGTCCGTCGAGTCCTTCGGTGACAGCAAAGACAGCGCCCGCGTATGTTTGGAACCGGCAAAGATCGTTCGTGACGACTTGACTATGAGCGGAGCCATACTCCGTCTATCCAGGTCTCTCCCAGTGATTTTCAAGCCATTGTCACGGGATGTGACCAAATCGGATCCACCCAAGGGCGTCTTGAGCGGCTGAAGTTGTTCGAGATGCCGAAGCTCGTTCCGCTTCTTCGTCGCCTCGTACGTCGCCCAATGCTTCTTTAGCTTGCCCAGCTCTCCTTCCGCTTTCTGTAATTCCTCTTTCAGTTCAAGGACCCTCCTTTCCTGGGCCGCTAACGCTGTAAGAAAGGCATTTGAATCTCCGGGATGTAGTGGCATTTTCTCTGGAGACGAAGGCCTAGAAGGGATCACTGGTGTACTCGGGGCAGATGAAGATGGAGTATACACCCGCGTCGAATGTACAGACGATCGGCTGGGGGATATTTCTAGACTTCGTCTTGTCGGAGCATTTGGGTCAAGGCGAAGGGGAGGCATTGTTGGGATGGTTGCTGTTTGACCGTTATCCGTCATTGTGCTTCAGCGACAACAGTACGAACCATCGATTGCGTTATTCGATTATCGGGACTCGGAAGGGGCATGCTATCAGCCGTGCATGAGTACATTAATAAAGGCTAGGGTGGAGAGGAGCGATCATGCCATGAGTGCACTTTGAGGCCATACTCAGTACTTGTCAGCTATCGGCTGACAACTGTAGCTACAGAGCTTCGACTCATGGATTTAGTATAGGGTAGTAATAATTAGAATTAATAGAGGGTTTAGTGGTTTCCTGACAACAGCGATCGACTAAGTAAGTGGAATAAGTACTGGAGGCATGACTTGGCGCTACGCGTCTATTAGCGTGTGCACATACTCACTTTAGGATCGCAGAGTCTTGAGCATACGATGATACCGGGTCGTGGCCCTCGTGGGGCTAGAAGACCGTTCGACCTCTGCAGATTACAGCTACAAAGTTGAGGATGAGTCTCCCTGGGATCCCTGGGGGTGGTGGAAGTACGGCTGGGATGAGTGATCAAGAAGCAGCTATGGTCAAGGCTGTGAGTGCGGAGCTAGATTACATCTCGAGCTATCACGTTACTGATGAGCTTGTGACCGCAGATGCAAGGTGCCATGGAGAGCTGTCCTTTCAAGACAGTCTTATCTGGCGGTATGGGCTTTGCCTTAGGAGGAGCTTTCGGGCTGTTTATGTCGAGTGTCAGATCTCCACGGATCCATAATCTGCTCAGGCAAGGCTGCTGACTGCATCCTGGTCCCAGATGTCCTATGACACCCCTATGAGTGGAGCGGGTCAACAGCTTGCCGATCTCCCTCTGCGAGAGCAGTTGCGGAGAGGATTCAAGGATATGGGAACAAGATCCTTCAGTTCGGCAAAGAATTTTGGATTGGTCGGAGCTATGTTTGCGGGGACTGAATGCTGCATTGAGGGCGTACGTTTCAAGTGTACGGATGATCGAATATCAGGGCTAACACCGGCCACCTACAGTACCGGGCGAAGAACGATCTTACCAATGGAATAGCCGCGGGATGTATCACAGGGGGTGTACTAGGAGCGAAGGCTGGACCACAGGCAGCGGCCATCGGATGCGTGGGGTTTGCGGCCTTCAGCGCCGCTATAGACTCCTACATGAGGATGCCTAGCGACTGAAACGGTGGTCTGGATGCGTATAGCGCGGCGTTGGTATTTATTGTTGTCTCCTCTCACTCCTGACGGTAGGCGTTCGGGCGGTTTTCTCATGGCTATAAAAGTATGTACGGAGAGGAAGAATGAAGTACTTGAAGACCTTTGAGTGATAAGCAATAGCCCCGAAAACATCTGTCGAAAAGGAAATAGTTCCAATACACTCGCACGTTACCAGACCGTGTTATGCGATCAGACCAGATAATATCCCTCCACTAGAACAGTGAGATCCCTGGTCTCGCCATGGCCTTTGTTCGCTACGCCCCGCAGGTTCAATTTCCTTTCCGTGTCGTCCTGAACATACCCACTGGCATCACTAGCTTATGGAAGGGTGCAGCATGTTGTCCTTCCACAGCTTTGGCGTGCACTACTCCTTGGCGAAGGAATATCTCTGAGCTCTTGCCGTTTCCATCAGTAGTTAATCACAACTGCCTCGCCCCGATCCATTCCATTGACCTTCTGAGTGCCTCCAACATGCGTGCTCTGCTACAAGATGTGTTTTGGGGGAACACAAAGTATCTCAAGAATGAAACTGAGCGAATCTCAAAGGGACCTTCTTGGAGGAATGTTCTCATTGTATGACACCGATTGCCGGCGTATTGTAGAGCACTGGTAATCTCATCTGGCTCGAATTGTGATATCAGTTGGCCCACGGCGAACTTCAATACTTGTAAAACATTGCCATACGTTCGAAAAAAATGTTGTTTGCACTGAGGTATGTGATCAGGAAGCTAGGGCTGATTAGGAACCTAGGGGGCTCGCCCAGCCCTTTTCTTGCCTGCTCACTCATGGACGAGCTTTGATACAGGAGGTTCTCAATTCAAAGGCTCTCCGACTAAGTGATAGAATTTCATGCTGGGAACAACAACAACAGAAAACGAAAGCAAGGAGTAGGGGACGGAAAGCATTTGAAGGAGCAAGTTTTTCGTCCTGGAAGATCACTCTCAAGGTGAGTCGGCTGCATGATTCCTAAAGATGGTCAAAGGCCCACCCATCAGCGTTGTTGTATCCCATATCCTGGCTTGCCAGGGTATGGTATGTAACACCTCAACAAGCTGCGTAATCCAGAGAGAGAGAGCAACTTCCCTTTTTCCGAAGAGGTAAATGCAAGGAGAGCTTTAGACTGTACTCGCCAAAGGCAAAGACAGGAATGAAGATCAAGATGTGCATTGTCCGACATATTTAGGTAGTTAACATGCAAATCCTTCCCCCATGCTGTGTGAGGATCTGTACTACAGTCAATTCTTTGACCGATTGTCATCTCTAAGCAACGTATATCTGAAGAGTGATACTCATGGAAGCTGCCGACTACTTTACTGCAAGCAATCAGATTGCTGTGGACGCGCTTGACACCGTGACACGGAACCTCGGAAGCGTCTCGGCCGAGGATCAGACAGGCTGTCTGGATGCGCGTCATAATGGACTTTTTCCTGAAATAGCATGTACGTTATCAAGTATTGGTGGATGAAGGTTATTCCTTAGACGGAGTATGGCAGCTGCATTACCACTGGCTTTGAGCCCTCGACAATCCATTGTTTTCTACTCTGGCTACCCACCTCTTGATGGTAGGCATGAATTAGAGTCTTTGCACTATCCTGAGACTAAGCGCGCCGTCCCCTGGGCTTCGGATCTATTACATAGTACACATATTATCTTCGTTAAACATCGGAGAAAAAAGCTATAACTTCGCCATGTCCAGACCAATACCCTGCCTTAAGATCTCGCCCTCCGATTGAAGGATCTTGGATGCCGCAACACCAGGAGTCAGCGTTCCTGCACTCCCCAAAGCCATTTGAAAGCCCAGATGGCATATACGAGCAGTCAGGAATAGGTGGGCGGCAGGATGGGGTCTCCGAGGATGAAAGTGTCAATAAGGGACCCGGTCTTTCGAAAAGAGAAAGACTGTCAAACCTGAAGAGCATAACAAAAGCGAAGACGAAGAGGTTGTTCAAGGTTGACGGGCCTGCAGCGGATGACGAATCGGAGTTTGAAGACGATGGGGGGTTCAAAAACATCGAGCACGATCCTGCTTTCCATACTGAGGACCTCGTCAAGGAGAAGCGCTTTCGACAAGGCAAGACAGCCGATAAGACTTTAGGGCACATAAAGTCTCTAGGAAAAGCGGTCGTTCACCCAGTAGATTCGATCAAGAGCAAGGCTACCAGGACAACCGCTGGTCAACTCTCCAAGGCTGACCGTCCATACCTCTCCGAAACGGCCGATGAGGACTACCTCCAGGCTCATGAAAATCTCAAACGGGCAGAATCTTCAAGCTCATCTAAAGGAGGCTCGTCCGATAAGGAACACGAGTCCAATGTTAGTGAACATCGAGACAAGCTACGGGAGATAGAAGCCCACAGGGAGAGCTTAAGAGCAGCATGGACAACGAGCCATCACGTCAGGCGGGTGCGAGTAGTCCCCAAAAGACAAATTGAACTTCCAAGCAATGATTACTTCGTGCAGAGAGACGGTTCTGGAGATATTTTATACCGCGATTGGCTTAAATGGCTAGGCTATGTACGGCTCCAACTCCATCATTGATGCAACCAACTGCTGATGAGGCTCGATAGAATCTCATTTACTACACTCAGGATTTCAGCGCCCAATACATCGATGACTTTGACGAGTTACCTTTCGACATGGATAGCTCAATCCATCATCTCGAGCGCCTGGTAATGGCTAGTGCATCGTGGCAATCTTGGGCTATGAGCGTACGCGCGGTGTATCGTTGGGAGGACCCTCGCACCACCGTGAAATGGCTTCTCGTCTACGTCGTCATATGGTATATGCAACATACCATGGGATTCCTTGTAAGTGGCCCAATTGGATTATTGAGACCCGATATTGACGTGCCTTGTAGTATTGCTACATCCTTTACATTGTGCTCAGGAATCGCTATTTCCCTACCCCTGCGGAGTCGCTTCTAAAATCAACGCAAAGGGCGGTAGATAGTAACAGCAGTGCTACTAGATTTGGTGAATTGATCGGAAAGCATGGACGTCATGATTGGCTGGAGCCACTGATTGAGCAACTGGGCCCTTACGTTCAACTCCAATTGAATGATATGGCGAACATGCTAGAAGTCTTCTCCAAGTAATTACTCCTTGTCTCAGCGCATGGAACGCAAGGCTGATATAGCCCCGGCAGTTTCTACCATTGGAAATCTCCTAAGAAGACGGTCGCTTCTCTGATTTTCCTGGGATCCTGTCTATTGGTATCCGTGTTTGCAGACATGGCTTTCTGTATGAAAATAGTTGGGTTCATCGCTGGAGGAGCGTTCTTTGTGTGTTGGCCCATCTCCAGCAACTATCCCAAATATCGCTATTTGGTGTCGCCTTTCAAGTGGGTGCTGTGGGATATCCCGACGCATGGTGAGTCACCAACTGTATCTCGAAAGGCCCAGTGCTAACACAGCACCCAACAGCCGAGTGGTCGTTTCAATATCTGAGGCGTCAAGCGCAAACATCGCGTGAGCAGGTGATCAAGAACAAGGTGGAGAAAATCCACTCGCATGAGCTCGCAAATGCTGCAGCAGAGCATCACACAGGTCACATTGGTACTATCCCCCAGATCAATGTAGAGGGCGCCCAATCAGCAGAATCCTACAGCGACGGTGACGACGACAGTTGGTACAGCGCAGACTCGACCGCCAGTGTTCTCGAAGCGACCGACATTCGTTCCTTCCGTGCCCAGTGGCATGGCTCTATTGGCCGGCTTGTAGTATTCTCAAAAGGCATTCGATATGTGCGCAGCGTAGCGAAGAAGGAGATGTGGCGGCGGGATTATTTGGAGCTGGCCGAGATGAGGAAGCTAGAAGGGTCTACAGTTTCGAAACTAGCATCGTTTTATCCGGATCAACTAGAGATCAAATGCATCGATGGGAGCGAGCTGCATTTGGAGGGAATGAAGGGGAGGGATGAAGCGTTCAATACCATCATTGCATTCAGTAGCCTGCAGTGGCAATCTCTCCAGGTTTTGAGTAGAAGCAAGGTTCAAGCTTGAAAGGTAATTTGCCTTCTCAGGGGTTTCATATAGGTACATGGGGCGCCCTGGATCTCTTGCGAGCCGTCCATATCATACATATACCCAGGCGCAGTACTGATCAAACTTCCAAAACCTTGAACGGGATCCGCTCACCCACCAGGACTCACCGTGCAAGCTATCACAAATTGTGTTGGAATCCTGGAAGCTATTTGATCATATCTTTCACCCCATCCAAGCATCCGAATCATTACGTTGAGTCTTCGACTCAGGGCTGTCCGGAGCGAAATCTAGGCTTGGTACGGGAAGGAAACCACCAAACCCGTTGCCGACCATGACGGTTTTTCTGCCTTGTTTCCTATACTGAGGAGACAAAGGTATGGAGTGATGTAGGCTTTCAGGTCCAATCGTTGTTGTGCTGCCGCGTAGATGTGCCGGCGAGGGAGGTGAGATCAGGATCAGGTTCCACTCAAGTTCACTGATCGATTTAGTGAAGAGATGAAGAGGTCGTTGGAGTCCCAGATTCAGTGGCGCTGGTAGTGTACTGGGACGACTGGCTGAGGAAAGGGACTTCGAAGCGGATCCAAACAGCTCTTGGGGAGTGGTTAGAAGGGCATAAAGGTGAGTGAGAGAGGGGAGCGCGCCCGAAAGGATGGAAGACGAGAGGTAGGTATGATAGCTATTGGACGGGGAAGCAGGACCATTAGATGCACCGTCCGCGTTTGTGATCTCGTAGTGCAGAGTTCGAAGTAAGGGTGAGGCCAAGTATGGAATCTGTGCCGATGGAAGGACGCGGGAGACCGTTATGGCGCAATGGAGATTGATCAGTTTGGGTGCCGCAGAAAGCACTCGGTGAAGATCTGGAGCTAGGACACCTGTGTTTATGAGCGTGAGAGAGGTGAGAGAGTTTTGCGATCCTGCACATTGGAAGTCAGCACTGTCTCATCATAATTTTGAATAGAGACATAAGTATCCCTGCCGAGGAGAGACCAATCCGAAAGAAAGGACCCTTTCTATCAAGGATGCGAAAGCAGCAAAGTGCACGGAGAATAGCATGATCGCTTCGGTTTAATGTAATGGGAATCGTGAAGGGAGGATGTTAATTCCAGACTCGTGTTGTAGCTAGAGGAAAAGAATATGGAAGATTGCCTCACCTGGCTGAGATAGATAGGCCACAAGGCCGCCAATGGTAACATGGGGAATGTTTTGGAGGCTTAGTACCGTTAGTATCGGCAAGGACAGATCGATCAACGAAGTGAGAGCAAAGATACAGTCGTCAAGCAAGGGCAGGTTTGCCAGCTTGAGATCACGAAGAGCCCTTAGGGAGTCACAGACGTTGGTGATTGTGTGCGGCTCTACAGTAAGATTAGACAATTCGAGAGTCTCCAGTTCTGGCCATGGAGTGGCTTGGGCCAGCATCTGAAAGCTGCCTTCAGACCCGGCGCTATACTTCATATGTCGAATCCTCGGACATCGTGACTGCAACGCTTGCTTCAGAACATTGCAAGATGGTTCGTCTTCATAGATACCTTCCGGTAGATCGACATAAAGTAAATTTGGCAAAAAGGATATGGTCTGGGCGAGGTCTGCAACACTACTCTCTCGAGTCATGTACGGCGTCTTGAGATATTGGACCTTGTCCGCCAAGTACCTATTCTCTCTGACCGTCCTGGCCAATAGACGTAGGCGCTCTTGTGGTAGGTTTGGAGGACTTCCATGACGATTGTTGAAGGATCGTCTTTTCCTTCCCAGGGCTAAATCGTTTTCTCGATCACAATAGTGGACAGCGTCTATACGAATATGATGGTACCTGGCAAATGAGAGTCAACGCCAAGCTCAGTGGCGAGGATCATCCTACATTTACAAGACATTCTGTACTGCTTCAGACCACTGCTTGCTAACCAAGGCGCATTGCGAGAGATCCCTTAGGTTACACAGCACACACCCGTCATCCACCATTGAATCCTCGCAAGACCTGTAGTTGTCATCTTGTGGGTAGCGATAGCTTAGCAGCTCCTCGAGCAGCGCTCCGTGGATCTGAGCCGTTGGAATCAGACCGGAGAGAGGGTTTGATGCTTTCCATCCTTGTGCATCTTGAGGTGAAATACGTTTCTTGTCATTACTCGTCTTCGCTCCTTGTTTGGATCGAAGATTGAGAAGCTTCATGGTCGAGCGATAAGTAGAGAAACAGACGACCCATACATGGGGTAGTGTTGGGCCGAAGTGGGGCTCCCCTACGTGAAACGCGACCAGGTCAGATCAATCCTGGAGGTCCATTGCGCCTAGAATAGACAGATCGGGCGGGAATAGGTAACGACGTTGAATACCGGTTCGATTTCCAACGCAATATGCCTACTTCGTTCGAAATTTACTCATGATGCTGAGTTATATCCGAAGTTGTGGAGTCAGATGGGATTCCAGAGATAGAGTAGATAGTCAGGAACGAGAAGGTCGTACTCGAGACTATCGAAGCCATACGGGTCGTTGCATCGTAATTTCGTCGAATGCTACAATAATCAACTGACAATGAAGTCTTGAATGCCGGATTGTGCCAGTCACAGAAGCATTGATTGATGGCTTGGCATGCAGGTAGTCTCCATCTTCGGAGTGAATTGTTTCAGGTGAAGGATCATCAGCAACTCAGGTTTATGCGAACAAATGCATTTCGGCCATTCGTTGTCCAGAAAAGCTATTGTATCAATCCACCGTCCCTCCGACCGGCTGTCTTCGCAAGATCTGAACTTCAATCAGTAAACGCCTAGACCAATCCCTTGAATGGCGCCTTTGCACCGGGGTTGGTGGAAACTAGAACCCAGGCACCTGTCTTCAAAGCTGATGAATCCCTTCCATTGGTCTTCCCAGCGCGAATTCAGTGTTTGGAAAGATGTAACTGATGATGCGGTGAGGCGAACTGAAAACTGCTAATGGCATGGAGATTATTTGAAGGCAAGTCAGACATGATATCGAGTGTCTCCAGCTGATGAAGCAAGGATAGAAGCATGAGATGATGCAGACGTAAGAAGGCATTCATCCTTTCTTACCGGCAAAGAAGGTACAAGGCTTGTCAAATTAGAGCAGCATGGATGCAAATAATGCGGTGACCTCATCCTACATGAGTAATTTGCCTCTCTCTCTCGTAAACATCGGTCACAATCATCAACAGACTCGACGGCACAGACACCCCTCGATCTAAGACTATCAAGTCTGATCTTTCGAGAAGTGGAACCCAATCAGATGGGAAGAAGGAACACGAAGAGACTACTACACCAACGATCACCAGTACAATTGCATTGAAAATGTAGTGGGTGCTTTGGGCGCGGTCGGGGAAGCATGATGGAATGGAATTAAAAAGGGAAAAAAGGATGAAACAAATCAATAGCGATGAAACCGCCTCCTGGATGCTTGGCGCGGCGACAGGGTCTAAATACACCAACCGAGATTTTTCTTGGACCTCATGCAACATCCTTAGCGATACGGAGTACATCCTATGACTTTCCCAACTCTCCCTACTATTGCCGACAGCATCCCTTCCTGAACTGGCCTCTCTATTCTTCCTCTATTTACTGCTCACCCTCAGTCACTCCTTCAGCAACCCTGCTGCAAACATCATACTTCTGTTTCTGAGACAACCTTCAAAGTCTCCTCATCTCGACGCCTGCCTTCGAGCACTGGGTACTTCTTGACAGATCTCGTGAGAAAAAACATCTATCGCAAGACCCGGAGTCTTGCATAAAATATTTCATATCCAAAAACAAAAACAAAAACAAAATTCCTCGACGGCTGGTTCATCGGGATGTCAACCAACCAAGGAGCAAAGCCAGACATTGATCGATACTTGGTTATACACGTTGCTACGACATGTGACGAGCATGGTGTTTATGTGACGAAGGATTCCGCCGAGGTCATCGAAATTGGCTGGCTCTTATTAGACGCGAAGAATTGCGAAGAGGTATACTGCTAGGAAGAATTATGCTGAATCGGAAGATATGCTCATTCGCTACATCGCAGATCCATCGTGAGAGCGTCCTGGTCAAGCCTGTCAATACACCCATAACTCCACTCTGCAGTGAGTCTCGGTCCGAATGCTGACATATGCTACCACCTTCAAACATCTGACATCTCCCATCAGCAAGCCTCACAACACTTACATGGGAGCACGTCCGCACAGCAGGCACATTTCGCGATGCCATCAATCGCTTCGACAGCTTTGCTCAAGAGCATGTAATTGCCAAGAATACCGAGTTTGCCTTTGTAACTCTTGACTCCTGGGATTTGCGCGTGCAACTCCCCCGAGAGGCGCGTGATAAGGCCGTTGTACTACCGCCATATCTTCAACACTCTCGAACATTTGACCTACGAACCGAATACCAGCGATGGCAGCAGCACCATCCCGAGTCTCTACCATTTGGACCGAGTTCTTTGGCAAATATATGTGCAGCGTTGGAAGTGGAACCTGTTCAATCGTCTGCGCCCATAAAACACAATCTCCCCTTCCATCTCCAATCCTTGGCTCCACCCTCGCCACGGCGTGCAATGGAGGAGGCGGTAACGCTAGCTCGGGTATTACGTGGTCTGATACGCAAATCTCAGCCTCCCCACGAACATCCTGACGTGCTTAGCCGTCCCATGGATGCGAGAGCAGACGTTCGTGCGTTCCTGGCAGAGCGAAGCAAAGTACTACATATGAGCGGCCTCCCTCATGATACCACTCAATCCGAGTTGGAAAGTTGGTTCACCCAATTTGGTGGGCGTCCTATTGCCTTCTGGACTTTGCGTACCCCGGATCAACACAAGCCGACTGGATCAGGGTTCGCCGTGTTCTCGTCTCACGAGGAGGTCAGTTAGAGTCCATTCTTCTGCACTAATCCTCATCTGCCCATGAATGGCCTGCATCCCTTCGACTCCTTTGCTTGTCACGGACAAAATATTGGCACTGTGTTCCACATATGCTCTGACATCCAATCACTAACTACATCCTAGGCAGCAGAGAGCCTATGTATGAATGGTCGTGCTCTCAACGAGAAAGCAATTGAGGTTTCACCCTCCTCCAGCCGAGTACTTGATCGCGCTGCTGAGATCCTGACCCCCTTTCCCCCGAGCAAGAACCGACCACGCCCAGGAGACTGGACATGTCCATCATGTGGCTTCTCTAATTTTCAGCGTCGTACGGCATGCTTCCGCTGCTCCTTTCCTGCTGCAGGACCGGGCGGCGATCCCATGGGCTACTCGAACTATGGGTATGGGCCTCCGCACATGATGCCCCCTCAACATCATATAGGTCATCATGGTGGCCACGGGATGGGTCATGGACGTGGTGGAGGGGGAGGGATGGTGCCATTTCGAGCTGGAGATTGGAAGTGCGGATCTGAAGGGTGCGGGTACCACAACTTTGCCAAGAATGTCAGCTGCCTGCGCTGTGGAGCCAGCCGCGCCGGAGCAGCGGTAGTTGCAGACTCAGCTTTCCCATCTCCACTCGAGCCCCCTTCTGGATATGGTATGGGACCTCCTTCCATGGCGGGCACACCGGGACCTGGTCCTTTTGCTGGACCCTCTGGTGGCTTTGGATCTGGTGGATTTGGCGGCCAGCAATATGGTGGACCTCCTAGTCAATATGCTCTACCATCAGGACTTGGCGCTCCTACTGGTGCCTATCCCCTAATGAGTGCCGGCTATGGCCAAAGTCAGTCTGGTGGGCCGTTTGACAGTAGGGCTGCTGAAGCTGCATTCTCATCTGCAGGCAATGGTCCTTCCTCGTCTACAAGTGCACCGAACGGGTCATCAGGGTACAGCGGAACTACCTACACTAATATGGACGGGAACCCTGACCCGTTCGCCTTCCTCTCCTCGGGGCTGGGGGGGCTCTCGATGAACGATGATTCTCGGAGAAACGGTGCGAATTCTAACAAATCACCTGTCTAAAGTAGCAAAGCTTGTGCTCTGGCTACACTGTTTGAAATCTACTCATTGGGGTCGGGCGGAGTTGGTAAATTGTGAGAATGGAAAAGGAGGAGAGGGGATGTTGTCTAATTTCGGGTGGGAATGGATGTTTAAAGGTGGGTTTCTACATGCGGAAGCGACATGTTCAGGATACGACATGAGCGATAGATCTCCACTTGGTCAAGCATAGCGAGGACTGGCAGAGCGGCGGTGTTGGTGGGCGGATATCCAAAAGTGTGACGGGGGCATTTGGAATCGTGATTTGTGGTCTCTCTCTTGCCATTTCTTCTTCTTCTGGCATGCGCGGAATATGCTTGCCAGCTTCATTTCTGAAACAATTTTCGTGGCTTGGGGAGAGCTATTTAGCACAGCGGACAGCGATATATTGACAGGGTATATACCAATGGAGACAGTAGGCTACCCTACGGCGCACTTGGTATCAAGAATTATCGTGGTGAATTTTTTCCGTGCCTCACATTGTAATGCATGAGTGAGTCCATTCGCAATCTATCAAATCCCTACCTGGGCGGAATGGGGTGAATGGCAACGGGCTCTATATCTCATTTGATACCATTAACGAGCTCGCTTTTTCCTCCCAATGAACTGTTGCGCGTTTCATGCATCCTACTCTATATCAAGAGATCTTATTCCCGCATCCACAAGGATCTCTGGCGGACCCCATAGCGAACAACCTGAGCCGTCGGAGACATGATCTTCCCATAACAGGAACCTAGGCTCAGACGCATGATTAGGCAAAAGTGCAAGCACGCAAAGGAAGCTGCCGAGGTGGTAGCTTAGATGAGGGAACAGCGGCTGGAAGAAGACTCTAGGAAGGGAGTTTAAAAATTCTGTCGAAATGGAAAAACCGTTGCTATAATAGTGGCGAAAGCATAGTTGTCGAAAGATATGGTAATGTGGAGATAGAAGCGAGTACGCTGGATCCTGGGGAGGATCTTGGAAAAGCTGGAATGTTATATGGCGTGGCTTTGAAATGCTTCGACCGGGATTGTACATAGACCGGTGCATTTCATTGTGAAAGATATTGAATCTGCGTTCGAAGCATGGACGAAGCCATTCCTCATGGTACGAATGGGGATAGCATAGCTATCACTTCAATGTGATACTACACCCATGATAATGTCCTCGACAGCTGGCCACCGGATCGACTCACTCGCATCGCCGAATCTGACAAAAAGGAACTTACTACTAGAGAAGTGTTGGCTGTGTAAATGGGAGCTTCCAATATCAATATTTGAGAGTTCTGCAGCGAACACTTGATACCCAACGAGAAAAGCTCAGCCCATGTCCAACTGTATTTTTGAATATGAACCATTCTCGCCGAGGTTGTAGTTTCAAGCTCGCATATGATTTCGCCTCCACCCAGCTAGCTATCTTATCCCACGGCAGCCTTCACCTCCCTCCATTTTTCCCTTCGAATGTTAGGCCTCGGACCTCCATCATGCTTCTCCGCACAATCAAGTAGACTCCCTGGTGCATAGTTACTCTCTTCGCTCACGTCCAACATCGGCTCTTTAGCCTCCCGATCCCCAGTCATGACACCCCTTCCCAACCCTGTGCCGCCTTGAACTTTGCTGTTGTCCGCCAAGAGCCCTCCCGTGAAGGGGGCCTCCCCCTTATCGGGCGAGTGGGACTTTGGTCGCTTGCTCGTGGATGTGGCGCTTTGATCTCGGCGTCCGGTCCTCGAGCGCGGAATGGTGGATCCGTCTTGGCCGCTACTTGTACCTGGCCTTTGCCACATGGTGGTAGAAGGCACTGGGATTGCCTGGTCAGGGCTGGTAGCAATTTCGACAAGGCCTCCAGCAGGTACTTGCTCAGGTATTATGCCTCTGCCCTTCCTTGCATGCTGGGGCGGTTCGCGATACTGCGGACTTAGATCGACGAGCGGTCGAGTCCTTGCCCGTTGTGATGAAGTCCGCTTTAGGCCGTCCGTCGAACCAGGAGTGGTGGAAAAGCTGGCGGGAGGACTCGACCCCTGGTCTTGACTACCTTCCAGCTGTTGTTGAACTTTCCGGCGTGTGCTATATGTGCTTCCCAAGAGGCCAGTCGCCGCAAATGGTTCGGGCTGCTGGGCATTCCTCGTTGTCTGTGTCATCGGGGATCCTTCTCTACCGGTTAATGGGGCACCAGTCTCTATATTTTTCATAAGCTTTCTTGGAGATGATACAGGTCGTGCCGCCTGATGATGAACAGCTGGGCTACGAGAAGTACCCTCAGCTCTTTCAATTCCCTGACCATCACTTCGGACCGATTGATCGTAATTAATCACCCCAGGTTGACTAGATCTTCCGGCCGTGTAATTGTCAGCTTTACCTAGTCCTTCCCCCATGACATTGACCAGATACCAGCTTCTCCATTCCTGAACAGCTCTATACCACGACGTAGCCACAGCTTTATCGCCCGTCGAGAAGAAGTGGATGAAGTTCAAAGTGGTCATGAACATACTAGATTTTTGTTGGCTTTTGATCGCAAAGCACATCCTTCTAGGCGGCCTAATCCTCTTTGACAATTGTCGTGCGGTAGGCACGTAAATGTCAAAGTCGGATAGATGGCATATATTCGATGTTTCACAGCCACTCTTCTTAGCTACCAGTATCTGTCCATCTGAACGTAGAGTAACCCACCGCTTGTCCCAATGACCGGGCCTCTGTGAATGGTAGATCCATATCGAGGTGTCTCCTGGCTGAGCCTTGGGGACACAATGGAGCTCCAAGCCTTCAGGGTACGCATGAGTGGACAACTGTGCGATTACAAGTCGGTTTTGCATGTCATTATCCCATGAGTTCATAACATTGCGAACATGCTCATATTGTCGAAGAGGACGCTCAAGACCAAGCTGATTGTATGACTCCTCAAGGATGCTATTTTCTGGACTGACTGGGTTTGGGATTTGGGCGTTAGTGAGACGAACAACATCGATCGGCGTAGTCAAAGGCGTTACAGGGAGTAACATCGTAAATTCCCCATAGCTGACAGTAACACTTCGCTCCCCAGCATTGACGGCTGATATAGGAGCATCAAAAGCAGGAGCAATACTGTCCTGGGGCGATTGAACTGCGATCGGCCCTGAAATAATTCGCTTCAGCTTTTCTCTGCTCTTTGAACGGTTTTTGCCATTTGTCTGCCCAACTAAGCGCTGTGTGAGGCCTTTTCTAGTTAAAGCTATGGGTTTGCTGTCCGCCAGCCGCTCCTCTAGTTGTTCACAGTGTAATTTAGCCCGGCTTTCTTCCAGTTCTCGTGCTTGTAAGCTCTGTAGCTCTCGACTTGCATGACAGATTTGTACCGCGTCTTCTGGGCGTGGAGTATTTCCGATGTTTTCTCTACGGCCATGGTCAATTGACCGCGAATCTCGATAAGTGGGCCGATGACGCTCAGCGTCGGTATTCGATTTTCCCGGGTCCGCTGGTCCTTTGCGAGGGCCAGACTTCGGCTCTACGACTGCTTCCGGCAGCGCTGCGTAGCCGTTGGGTTTCTCGTGTTGATGGGTTGGAGCAGCGTCTCTAAGCCTCTGATACTGGGCTGCGCTGAGATGTGGAGGTTCTTGTGTGCTGGAAAAGGACCTTTCCGTCCTTGAACCCTTGTATCTAGATCGACTCCTTGCTATGGAACCACTTAGGGCAGTGGGTACAGCTTCAGAAGATGGAGGCATCGTTCAAAACAATGCAAGACCTCTTGGTCAACTCTTTCAGAAACTCCTGCTCCGCTTCCGTCTGTGTTTTGAGCGACGCGTCGCGCTTTGAAGCTGTTGTGACTCTCTGTGCGAAGGCATGTATATATCCCTGTTATTTTGCGGATTATTACAGCAATTTTGCGCTTCGCATTGCTCAAATACGCGACAATTTAGGACTAAAACTAGTTCTAGCCCTACTTCTATACGGAGTAGAATAGGGCTGATGTGAGAGCTAAAGTTTCACTGGGTGACGACAATTCAAGAACGAGAGTACTGGGTGATACCTGACAAGGATAGCTTGATGGGAAATGTCCTAGGTATTCCTGGTGATTCCTGATTGGCTGAGATCGTGAAGCCCTACAGGGTGATCCCTAATGTCTCTCTACCACATTGACCTGAACGCTCACTTAGTACGATTGTGAAGTCCTGTGTAGCCCAATTTCGACCGCGGCCTGCTATTAACCTCTTCATTATCTCGCCATACGTCATGTCGTCCATCTCTGTTTCACTAGCAAAGGCTCTGCCACAGCCGAAATACACTGGGGAGCATGAAGCACTACCGGCTCATACCAATTCAAAAGGTCCGAGGATCCTAGGTGCAACAGCGCTGGATGAGACGCGAATAATTCGCAAGCAGACTGGGCCCCCAGCATACGGTTCGCGAGCAGGATGGAGACCTAGGGTAGCCCAAGATTATGGCGATGGTGGCGCCTTTCCAGAGATACTTGTCGCCCAGTATCCGCTGGATATGGGCAGGAAATCCTCGTTGAGCTCGAATGCGCTGGCTGTGCAAGTGGACGCTGAAGGGAAGGTCAAATATGATGCCATTGCACGACAGGGGCACAACGAGAATCGAACTGTTCATTCATCTTTCAAAGACTTAATTCCTCTGCGACAAAGGGCAGATGTTGGAGAAATCTCACTAGACAGACCGTCGGAGGAGGATGTTGCTGCTCAAACCCAGAAGACTAAGGACGCTTTGGAAAAATTGGTATCCGGTCAGGTTGCTGCTCAGAAGCCTAAGAACGTCAAAGGCATCACACGGAACGACCCTACCTACGTCAGATACACGCCTGCCAATCAGATGGGTGATGCCTCGCGTAAGAACGATAGAATCATGAAGATTGTGGAACGGCAAATCGACCCTTTAGAGCCGCCGAAGTTCAAGCACAAAAAGATACCAAGGGGTCCCCCCTCGCCCCCTCCTCCAGTCATGCACTCACCACCACGTAAATTAACTGCTGCTGACCAAGAGGCTTGGAAGATCCCCCCGCCTGTGTCGAACTGGAAAAATCCCAAAGGTTACACTGTCCCTCTGGACAAGCGATTAGCAGCCGATGGCCGAGGTCTGCAAGACGTTACTATCAATGACAAGTTCGCCCAGTTCGCCGAAGCTTTGTTCACTGCAGACAGGCACGCAAGGGAGGAGGTCAAGCAACGGGCATCCATGCAACAGAAGCTTGCCGAGAAGGAACGAATGGACAAGGAGGAGCAGTTACGCATGTTGGCACAGAAAGCTCGCGAGGAACGTTCAATGGCAGGTAGGCGAGCATCTCACGCAAGGTCGTACAGTCGCAGCAGAAGTAGATCAGCGTCATCTTACAGCCGGTCCGGCAGCGAGGATGACGCCGATGCTGCGAGAGAACGGGAGGAGATGAGAAGAGAGAGAAGGCAGGAAAACGAAAAGCAGTTGAGGCAATCACGCATGGGCACGGAACGACGCATTCAGATGATAGCGAGAGAGCAAAACAGAGACATCTCAGAGAAAGTGGCACTGGGACTGGCTAAGCCTACACAGTCGTCGGAGCAGATGTGGGATTCAAGGCTCTTCAATCAAACAAGTGGATTCGATACCGGCTTCAACGAAGATCAAGCCTACGACAAACCACTATTTGCTGCTCAGGACGCCATCAGTAGTATATACAGACCGAGAGCAAATGTGGATGACGACGATGATGAAGAGGCTGGAGGGAAAGAATACGAGAAGATAGCAAAGAGCAACCGGTTTGAGGTATTGGGGAAGGCGAAAGAAGGTTTCAAGGGGGCTGCCGATGCAGAGGTCAGTCCTACCGATGTGACTCTGTTGTTTCTGTCAGCTAATCTATGTGAGATGCAGGCACGAGAGGGGCCTGTGCAGTTCGAAAAAGATGTTTCTAATGCTGCCGATCCATTTCACATTGATGATATGATCAAGGAGGTTACGGGAGGTGCCGGCGGGAGCAAGAAGCATGGCCTGCAAGAGGCGGAGGATAGAGGCTCGAAGAGAGCAAGAGTCGATGATGACTGACAATGCTGCGGCACCAACGCCAACCCTTTTCTAAAACAGTCGTAAGGAGACCCAAAGACGATGATACCCGAGTAGCAAAGCCGAAGTTACTTATGCCATCTCCTCGCCTTTGCAATGCTGACATTGATTATTTAAACTTATAGCCACAAGGCTCTGCTAATCTACAGGATCGTCATCATCACCTTCGAAACCAACCCATTCTCCATCGCCCACCATGTCCTCATCAATGTGATCTTCCTGAATCCCGTTCCCATTGAGCCTTGCCTGAAACTCCTTTTCCACTTCGTTGTTACCACCCTGAATTACCGGCTGCGCAAGGAGATAGTCAAGTGTATAGATATTGTCGTCTGCCAATCGAGCCAGCTCTGATTGAGTTTTCGCTATGGCCTTCTGCACCGTCCTTAATTCCGAAGCGAAGAGAGATGCATGTTCTTTCACGTACGGTCCATGTGAATTGAGTAGAGCTTCAATCCACCTAAGGTTGAACTCTAGATGCGGACTTTCGTCGGTAGCTTGAGCAATGAAACGGAGTAGTCGGGCGAGGTATACGGTGGGGAGACTTTTGACTACAAGAGATACGTTGGCCACGGGGATAGCTTCGTAAACGCGGTGGACAAGTGGCAGCTCGTTGAGTCGAAAAGCCATGACGAGAGCACGAAGAAAGTCTTTCATTCTGATAGCTTCCAGTGTCGTAGCCGGAGTAATGTCAAGATCTAGGTCGAACGGGTCGAAATTTAGCATACTATCAAGGGAATAGACCAGCAGGCCCTCGGTCGATGCAGCACAGAAGGCTCTGCCGGTGGGGGAAAATGCCACAGCTGGAACGCGAATCTGAGGTCGCGTCCGTCGCGCCGAGGAATCACCGCGAGTAGTACCAGGTAGAGTGCGGTCGATGCGATCTTCGAGGTCTGATGCTTCGCCTTGCACATCTATCAAGCCTCGTGGTCCCGCTTCTGTAAGATTGCGGCTATTGAGGAATTCTTGGGTCCCATCTAGAGCAAGATTCACTGAAACAGTGAACTTCTTGATCAGCGTGCCCGACTGAACGTCGTAAAGGCATATGTATTTCGAGTTCCCGCCAGCGATAATACAGCTGCCGTCTGCACTGTAAGCTATGCAGTTGAATGATTTGGTTCCTGGGCTGTTCGCTGCAGTCCGCCTGTCGGAGATCATTCGGCCACCGGATACGTCACGACGGCCATCAACGCCACCCTCCTGACTTGCTTCAGAGACTGACCAGAAGGTGAGCTGGCCATCCAGTGTCGAGACGGCCACCTGCTTCGAGTCTGGCCGGAATGCGACGTGTAATACATCGGCGGTCAATTGTATTGGCTCGCTGGTCTGAGTTCGACCAAAGATACTCCACACTCGGACTGTATGATCCCAGCTGCCGCTTATGATAGTGTCACCAGACGGAGCGAAGGCCAGAGCAGCCACGGGACCTTCATGGCCTGAAAGTTGATCTAGAAGCTGGCCTGTTTGGACGGACCAGATATGAATGTCAAAAGATTCGAGCGATCCTGCACAAACCACTTCACCGCTAGGGTCCACAGCTACAGATGAAAACGATAGCCTCGTGGGCGCTGTAAAAGTCCTGAAATTTCGGTACCGAATGAGGTCCCAAGCTCTTAATGATCCGTCAAGACTTGAGGTGAAGAGAACATTGCCACTTTTCGCAAATTCGCAGGCAGTGACGGCACCTGAATGCTCAGTGAACGTGACAATACAAAACCCGGACCGCGTGTCCCAGACCTTGATTTTACCGTCATCCGCGGTGGTTATAATTCGCTGTCCATCAGGAGAGTATACTATTGCGTTCATAGAGTCAAAGTGACCTTGCTGCTTCAGAATATATGATTCGGATTGCCACTCCCAGACGAGCAACTGGCCAAGCTTGGAAGCTCCGAAAGCTAGCCATTCGCCCGACTCATTGATAGTTACGAAGTCAATATCGTTTTGTGATATACTCAATGTGTGTATCATGTTGAATTCTGGCAACTCATAGAGACCAAACAAGCCATTGGAGAAGCCAGCCACGAGTAAATTCGATTTGGGATGATATGCAGCACATTTAACCTTGGCGTTGTTCTGCGTAAAGTAATGTCGCTGCACGATTCTCCATTGCAAAGGTGTATCATCCTCCATGGAATCAATGTCTCCGTTGACGGGTGGTCGCTGCGCGTAATTCCATTGAAAAAGAGCACCATCCTGGCTAACGGTGTATATTTGTTCTTGATCGCTCGAGAACCAAGCCCCTAGTAGACCTTCTCGATGGCCCGCAAGAGTTGTGGGTAAGAATCCATCTTCCGGTACTAAACTCCATATCCGAGCCTTAAGATCTTTTCCAGCGCTCAAGAAAAAGCGAGAATCACTTGACCAATCTATACTCTGAATACTGTCATAATGCCCAGCGTAGACTCTATGCCTGATGAAAGGCGCAAATTCGAGTCCTTCTTCCGTACTTGCGTCAGGTGTTGAAGGCGTGTGCCAAACTTCCACGAATCTTCCAATACCGGCGGCGAAATAGTGCCCTGAAGGTGAAAACGCTATGGTGGAAACTGAGGACTTGAACGAGAAGTGGTGTAGGGCGAGTCGTCGCGGAAAATTTGTGAGAATGGCACGCCCATCTTCGTCAATAGATATCAGAAGGTTTCCCCGCGAATTTAGGGCCAGGCGAGAGATGTTTTGGCGATGCGAAAAGGGAAGGGTATAAGACTTATTGCTAACAATGTCAGTTATGTGATCTGGTACGCAGTTTCAGGAGATGGGTGTTTCGGAAGCCTACTTGACGAGGTCGAAGACGGTGACGCGATTGCCGACTGGGGACAAGAGACAAGTTCCATCTGGGGTAAAGAGGAGGTTTCCTTTGCAGTAAACCGTTCCCAGCAGATTAGAGAACTGTCATTTGGCCTTAGCTGTGGTATAGGAGCTGAACGGAGCCGAACACACACTTTGAATTCGGTCTTCATCGCAACGATCGCAAAAGCATTTGCGCTCGAGGCTGTTGTTCGGCAAAATAATTTTGTAGCGTTTGTGGACCCTTCAGGAGCTCGGACCTTCGCGCTAGACAGAGATCAGTCAGCACCCGCAAAAAGGGGAACGGTCTATATTTGCAACAGCTCCATATCTCAATTCGTGACAATCAGTCTTCGTGTCGCAAACAATCTCCAACGAGCTGATTTCATGACCATCTCGTTTGATACTATCTTTTGTCCCTCAAACGCGACCACACAAGTATAATCACAAGATGGCACCAGCAGCTTTAGAGGCGGCATCGCCAATTGGCATTGCCAATGTGAGTCCTCTATTCTTGAGCACCCGTAAGCAAGTATTGAACTGACGTGCTAGCTGCGCATAGCTTCCAAACCAGAGGTATCACTGCCTTGTGTTGCATGAGGCGGGAAGACATGAACTGATAAAGGGATAGGCACAAGATTGTTGCCAAGCGTGGAGCAGCATTCACGATCATGGTATTGCATGAGGAGTTCCAGATTATAGAACGAGCAGGGCTGATCCAGTCAAGGTTGCCGGGGAATCTGGCCTCGGAAAAACAACCTTCATAAATACTCTTTTCTCAACTACCATCAAGAACTACGCGGACCACAGGCGCCGTCATGCAAAGCAAGTGGACAAGACCGTTGAGATCGAAATTACCAAAGCCGAGCTGGAGGAGAAGTTTTTTAAAGGTAATTCTAACATCAATTTCAGTACTGGATGAGGCCTAACGAGTGGTCTAGTGCGTCTGACGGTTATTGATACCCCTGGTTTTGGCGACTACGTGAACAATCGCGATTCGTGGATGCCCATCATCGAATTCCTGGACGACCAACACGAGTCGTATATGTTGCAAGAACAACAGCCCCGTCGAGAGTCCAAGATCGATCTTCGTGTTCATGCATGCCTATATTTTATCCGACCCACTGGTCATACCCTCAAACCACTGGACATCGAAGTCATGAAGCGCCTGAGCTCCAGGGTCAATCTCATCCCCGTAGTGGCCAAAGCCGACACACTCAGCCCCGCCGATCTGGCCCGATTTAAACACAGGGTAGGGTTGCGCTCTTCGTGTTGACTATGAGTATAACTGATCACAAGCGTAGATTCGAGCAGTCATTGAAGCCCAAGGCATCAAGATCTATCAGCCGCCAAGCGACGAGGACGACGAAGCTGCCGCTCATCACGCCAGAGCCTTGGTTGAAGCTATGCCATTTGCCGTCATCGGATCAGAAAAGGATGTGAAGACACACGACGGGCGCGTCTTGAAAGGACGTCAATATTCGTGGGGCGTTGCCGAGGTCGAAAATGAGGACCACTGCGATTTCAAGAAGCTCAGGTCGATCCTGATCAGAACCCACATGCTAGACCTGATTCACACCACCGAGGAGGTACATTACGAACAATACCGTGCGCAGCAAATGGAGACCAGGAAGTTTGGCGAAGCCCGACCGAGGAAGCTCGACAATCCCAAATTCAAGGAGGAAGAGGAGAGCCTGCGCAAGAGATTCACCGAGCAGGTCAAGGTCGAGGAGAACAGATTCCGAACATGGGAGCAAAAGCTGATCTCGGAGCGTGACCGTTTGAACAAGGATCTCGAGAGCACACATGCAGCGTATGTATACCCGAATATGCTGTTCGAAAGAGGGCTGCGCTAACCAGAACAATAGTATCAAGCAATTAGAGATGGAGTTGGAGCAGATGCAAGGAAGTGTCCAGCGAAGCCACGGCCGTCGTTAGGAGGCTCGAAGGCTATGATTATTTGGAGACAAACATGTTGCTGGGGTCGATATGTTCCAAGCGTTCAGGCCTCTTGCTTCTCCACCACCTGCGGTATGGTCTGTGGGGTTTCCCATTACAGCCCACTTCTAGGGATCTTAGCAGTCATATGGTAGTTCAGTCGGATTATGTAGTACCCGGTTGCGTAGCCAAATTTCCTCCGCGAAGCTCTCTGTCCCGCCAGACCTATTCTATATTCAATCTCCGTTCCAACCTTTAGAACTACCTTAGGTAGCTCACATTTCCATCAAATCCGGACATGTGATGAAATTTCCCAACCACCAAGTGACGAAATTGACCGGGCACACAGGTGCGATAGAAATCCCACATCTCCTCCTCAAACTAACCTTTCACTCACAATCCTAGGCCCCGTGCATTGTGTAACATTCTCCGCCCAATCCGGACAATACGTACGTGAACACCCACCCAGCCTCCATCCTATCCACTAACCTCTCACCCTCCAATCTCAGATCCTCACCGGCTCCTCCGACCGCTCCGTCCACCTCTACAACCCCCTCAAAGCGAACCCACAAGTCCCCAAATCCGGCCTGATACAGACCTACTCCGCGCACGGCTACGCCGTCCTCGACCTCGCCGTCAGCAGCGACAACGCTCGCTTCGCCTCCGTGGGCGGCGACAAGCAGGTTTTCCTATGGGACGTTGCGACCGCGCGCACGCTGCGCCGGTTCGCGGGGCATTTCGGACAGGTCAACTGTGTGGATTTTGGCGGGGAGGATGAGAGCGTGGTGGTTAGTGGGAGCTATGATGCTACGGTGAAGATTTGGGATTGCAAGAGTCGTTTGGGCAAGCCTGTACAGGTGCTTGAGGAGGCGAGGGATAGTGTGTCGAGTGTGCATGTGGTGGGGTGTGAGATTGTTACGGGCTCGGTGGATGGGAGGGTGAGGGTTTATGATTTGAGGATGGGGATGTTGTTTGTGGATGTTATTGGACGTATGGGGATCCTTCGTTGGCTACTTATATGAGAAGGATATTCGTCGCTGATGCATTGAATAGAGCCAATCACGTCTGTCCAGCAGACAAAGGATGGCAATGCAGTACTCGTCTCCACCCTCGACTCGACGATTCGGCTGATGGATAAAAGCAATGGCCAGCTGCTGCAACATTACAGTGGTCACACTAACAAGGACTTGCGGATTCGATCGTGCATGGGTATGGCAGACTCTGTCGTGATAAGTGGCAGCGAGGACGGGCATCTGTTCGCGTGGGATCTATTAGAGGCAAAGGTGATTGAGAAGCTACAGGCACATGATGGCAAAGTGGCTAGCGCCGTTGCGTGCAATGGGACGAAGGCAGAGTGGGCGAGCGCTGGAGCTGACGGTAAGTTTCGATGCAGTACCCAAGCTTGCTGAAGACGATTGACAAGGACTAGGCAGTGTTAGTGTGTGGGGAATGCCAAGGTGACACAGTCGTATGATGGTGAAGATCACAAGATAGAAGGACTCTGTCCATCTGCCACTTGATTATGCCAGCTTCAGAACAAAGAGGGGCTGATCCCGAAGGAAAACTGTTGGAGAGGCGAAACGCTCTCAATGTGCGGACATTCAGACAGAGTTTCCCACTGCCTACTGCTGCGACAGAACCTCCAGGCTGTAAAGCCCTCGATATATATATGGACGGGCAAGCCGCAAGTACTATCGGTGACGATCCAGCTCGATTCCAATGCCATCATGCCTAGCTTTCATGATCCTGCATGAAGGTCAACTAGCATCTGGCGCTCAGCGATCTCGAGGCTTACTCGACCAGCATCTAGACCTAAAGAGATAATGAACTGCTGGAAATTCCCCCACGAACTTTAAATCATTGATTGACGTCAAATTCGGACGAACCTGTGTCGGTAAGGAATCATTGTTCGTGCAATGATGAATCCATATCCTGAGCAGGGGAAGCAAGCTTGGAGTGGAAAGCTCTTGTTGGGGACCGACGCCGCCGAAGCTTTGTGATTGCCCCGGGAGAAGGAGTAGAAGTGGAAATGATATACCGCCAGGCGAGGCCAATTGACAGAGTAAACAGTGAACGGGCGACCGAGTCGCGAGTGCAGGGAGTCCTATAACATCCATCTGCTGTAGTAGGTGAGTCAAAGACAGTGACTATTGGCTAGAGATATTACGTTCCGAGCTCCCCTCGTGGGAGTCAAGAAATGCTATACACATACGCAGACAATGCAGTCCATAATGATCCTCTTCAATGGGGCTTAAGAAGCGTCGTACAGCTTATTGAAAATCTATCAAGATAACCGGATTAGTACAACAGTACTCAAGACTTTACCACGCCGAGACCGACGCCCCTTTCTGACGAACCTTACGATCTCTCTGCAGCTTCAACGACCCCACTTCTCAATCAATTCGTAACGAACGCATTGCAGTGTCCAGGTCTTTTTCTTCCACCATCACAATGCCTGATCCAATCGTAGACAAGTATGTCATGTCCAATGCGCCCGGTCCCTCCACCAGTCTTCCAGCGACGCCACAGACGATACCACTTGCCTCGATACCGAACGGCAGTTCGAAAGTGATCGGGATGAGTATATCGTCTTTGGCGCCCAAGAGAGCGTTCTCCCAGTCACCAGCCATGTCGAAATTCGAGACCAGACGCTTTTCTAAGAGTAGGGAAGCCGATTGGTCTTTAGTCATTGTAATACTCAGAAATCTAGGTTGGTGAATCAGACATTTGGTGAGCCCATGCTGCATGGCTAAATCATCGGCAACAAATGTTTCTGGATTTTCCCGACGACCTGCACATTGGACCAAACGGCTAGAAGGGTGTCAGGGGTCAACGTTGATTAATTCAAAGAATAAAGATATTGTATGATATCTCGGCAGAAAATGTAAGGCAAATGTTTAGAATGACTTACATATCAATGTCAGCTTTGGGGACAATTCTATGGTGTTTGAGCAAGGAAAAGGTTTTGGCTTGGAGATCCGAGGTTGTAGGAGGTGGTGGAGGACTTGTTGGTGAGCTAGGTTCCGAGCTAGAAGATATATGGCGATGATGGGTTCTGGGATTGATGTACGAATGAGAATGTTTTTGAAATGCGAATCCACGATCTTCAAGGACACGGACGATCTGACATTTCGTGCGAGCTGGAACTAGAACTGATCCCATTCCATTGAGTCAGCTATAATGTTGTCAGGGACAGCTGCAGCATGTTGCGGAGGAAGCGTGGCTTTTCCCACATAAAGCGACCAAGAACCCACGCACAAACATAGGTCGATAGTACGTACTGAAATCTCCCACGTAGGTTGTGAAGAAGAAGATTGAGCTAGCTAATGTCAATATCACTAGACACTCATAGCAAAGTAGGTATCGTACATTCCAGCGACGGCCAGAGGACTGGTGAATTCTAGAACGCGCTGCCCGGCCTGAGAGTGTTCTCAATGTTAGTATTACTCCACCCCCAAGATCCACGACTTGACATGTGTACAAGAAAGGAGAACTAAGGTTGGATGATACCTACCTCCATGCCAGATCCTTCCACGGAAATCGCTACAAAAGTTTCGGCAGAGATGGAACCAGTATTGCATTGACCACTGCCCTCTAATTTGGAAATTTCCTCACACGTGGAGCCGAACAAAGAGGTCCCTAGGGTATGTTCACAGACAATGGAACACTCAAGCGGTGTGATGGAGACGGAGAGGAATTCATGCTGGTTGGCCCATGACACTTCTTTGGCCGAATCTTGGTTGACTGGTCCTTTTCCGCCTTCGTCATCAAATGCGGCTGATGGGAACAAGAGCTGGAGTATGGTTGGGAGGTGATCCTTGTAGAGGCTCAAGGGAATATGGATGATGCTGAGCTCCTTTTCCTGCACGATGAGCCCCGAGTCAGCTCTATGTTGGGTTGTTTAGGATTGTATTTCGAGGTGGATGGTTCACTCGGAATTTCATGATCCACACATCGTGGAAAGCATGGAGAAGGTTTCTTGAATAGGAATCACCTACAATGAACTGGATTCTGGCGGACATGAGAAGGTTTGACTGCTCCATGGTGAGTGTGTGTAATTAGGCTACTGGTCTAGAAAGCGTTGCAATCACGAATGATAATGCAGAAGAAGTGGAGGTGAATAAGACTGAATTTGACGTGGACAGAATATGTTCAAGCGGTTTCATGGTTGATATTCCAGAAATTAGAACGAGATTGTCTTGCATGTATGCGAAGGACAAAGAAGGTGAGAGTCATCGATTTCATCCCCAATCGCTTCACGCACAGGAGCGTTCTCGTCCTTGAGGTCTAGACAGCAATGCAATGCGGCTGAGGATGGTAACAACACGGATGACATGTGCTCAGATGGGTACCATTGGAGGCGTAAGGAATGGAAGGATGGAGAAGATGGTGGGCAGGAGTGCTTCGGCTTTTGCGTGAGAGAGAGATGGAAAGAGAACTGCCAGGCCGGATTCTAGTTCAATGCCATCATGATGAGGTAGTAGGAGTGCAGAAGAGTAGAAGGGTTGCATGTCTTACCAATCACTACTCGCCCGTTAGGGACTCGAGTCTGTGCTGAACATTATGCAATATGAAGCCGGATGCCATCTGTCAATGGCTCTATGCAGGTGGGCACAGTGGGCTGGCAAGTCGTGGGGTAAATGTGGGTGAACGATGGGGTAAGGTACGGCTGGGAGGAAGGGTCTAGCGTCTAGATGGATCAATCCCCATCCTGATGCGAGTGCTTCTCCTCAGCATTGGATGCTAAGGAGAGGGTCCGGTTGAGGCCAACGCTCCCTTATATATGACTTCCAATGACTGTCGTCCTTTTCAGATCTGCGATGATACCCGCAGGAGATGGCTGAGGGTTGACGGATTCTGATCCGGACGGGTTTCTCCGTGCTCGTACCTCGCCAAGCGCTCATTGAAACTTCCTCACAGTAAGGTATTCTCTGCGGAGTAATCCGTCCCCAGCGTAAAGTAGCTAGGAATGGCTAGGACTGCAGAGGGCTATCCGGAATTTGAAGGACCATTGCCTTGAGAATGCATGTCGTATTCACCATGGCATTCATTCGATACTACCCAAGCAGTAGCTGGAGGCACGAAGACGTCAGCTGTTGAAGCAGAAAGGTGGTAGGATGAGGTGAAAAGCGTGCTGAGGGGAAATATCTACCTAAGTACCTAGGTAGCTTCAGGAACCCACGCCCAGCCTTTGAGAGAGTGTAGGTGCTAGCGTCTGCAAGACATCCACTCTCCCACCTACTCTATAGTCTATACCTTACCCCCACGTTCTTGTGCATGTGTGCCTTAGGTGTCTCACGCTTATACTCGGCACGTGCGAATTGCGCATTGCGGAGACATAGAATAAGGTAGCTTGCTAGTTCTACAGCTACCTTACACCCCCTCCTTAAAGTAAGGTAGGATTACAACCCCTGAGTCAGTAATAGCTTCGTCCACAAAGAAAATCACCCGCCTTATTACGCCAGGACAAGCTCTGGCGGCCTCGATAGATTGCCAGGAAACCGATGGACTCCGTACCGCCCTAAATCTTACTGGCCGGCGCATGTTATTGGTTGGTTGTGTACGCAGGGGCGAGCGGGCGCTGCTCGTTGGTCCGCGGGGTGGTCGGAGGCAAAGACGGCGTATTTGCCATCGGACAATCGGGGTTTGGGTGCCTGTTTACACTTCGTACGGATGCATTACCGTAGTGATATGATGACTTTGCTGGTCGAATATTGCATATGTTAGCTTTGCATATGGCACTATGCAATCTCCATGCGGGTTTCCGTCAGGCACAAGATACAGGCTAACTCCTTTCCCCCTGACTGGCCGCCTTCACATCATTTCTCCCCACGTCTTGCACTCTCCCCACCGAGATCGGACGCTTCTCCGGAAGCACACACGCAATCATGAGATCTGTGCTGCCGTGCTTGCCGAATACCACCGACAACTATTCGATTAGCAACTACGATGCTATTGTTCAAATTGCTAGAGTCTTGCCCCCAGCTGTCTTGACGTAGCATCATAAGAGCCGGCAACAGACGATGTGTGGATCCCAGAACCACTCAAACCATGACTACTTGGTCCATCCTCCTCGTTGTTCGGAGCCTCTACCTCTGCTATTCTGAGCACTGGGGATGAAAGGTGCCTGCGCACGACCACCTCCTCCATAAGGATGGTCGCCGTTTGGACCAGGTTGCTGCTGCGGCTGCTGCTGGCTCGGACTGCTGAAATTGAGAGGCATATGGCTTTGGAAGTTGTTGAATGGGCCTTGCGGATATGGTGGCGGCCCTTGATTTTGATAAGTCCTTGGGCCCCTCGACCGGGGGAAAGAGGGTGCCAATTGGGGATAAACTGCATAGTTTGGACCAGGTACTGTAGGAGGAGGTGGCGGAGGCCATAGGCCGGTGTAATTGGGAGGCGGAGGTGGTGGGATAGGTAATCCCCCAGGACCGACCAATGGAAAATTGGGAGAGAATGACTGGACAATTGGAGGTTGTGGCTGCAGCGGAGAAGGCCCAGAAGCTCTATCTCGTGGTAAAGGCATGGGATCGGTAGGTTGTGGAGGCTGGCTGGGCGGATATGCTGGAGGAGGTATGTAGGGCGACGATTCTGACATAGAGTGCGAGCGGCTGCGTAGGCTGCGATATGGCTCTCGTGCTCTCGACGAACTTCTGGACCTCGACTTTGACACTGACAGATCTTGCCCCATCCGAACCCGTTTGTCGTGCCTTGACCTTACCGAGCTTGATCGACTTTTGCTCCTGCTGCTCCTGCTACCAAAGTCACTGTACCTCCTTTTGCGAGGGCTGATACTTCCATCAATGCTCCTGTCCCGGCGTAGAACCTTTGATGCATTACCCACTCCCCCCCTTCTCCTTTTCATCTTTTCGCAAAACGCCTTAGACCATCCGTAGTATCCGTCTCCTTCAAGAGTCTTGCCAGTGGTCTCATCCCCAACCACGAACTGTCCCATTTGGTCGACATCTATGGCTGGTCTTTCGCTTTCAAAGTAGACTTCGTCCATGGACTCGACACTTCGGAAGAAATGTTTCATAGCTGTGACTAAGGTCTCATCTGCTGGACCTGCCATGAATTGCAAAGGAGCTACGAGCGAAGCATTGATCGACGTGGCTGAGTTGGGTATGATATGAGGCAACATGTTACCAGCTGGCAGGTCATAGAACGGTGCCGAAGCGTCACCATGCAACGCTGGCATGATATATGGCGCATCTTTGATTCCTTCGGCCGATTCATCTTCCCCCACACCATTGCCTGCTTTCGGCTGCTCGTCTGATATCGAATAACCAAGCCTGGCACTGTTCGCTACTGTTTCACGTAGCTTTCGAATGTATGATGCTTGATAGTAGTCGCTGCTGTCCCAAATATCCAGTAGGTTTTGAATCTTTTCATGGTGCTTGGCGTATACATCTACGCTATAGGCAGAAACCGAGCCGAAAAGATCCACAAGAGACGACCGAAGACTCCCAGTCAGGGTAGAGTACGCAAATGGCGTCTCGATATGATGTTTGGTGTGATGGAGTAGATCGTTCAAGAGGTACAGAATGTAAAGCTGTCTACGTCGACCAGGCGGTCTGTATTCCTTGATAGATTGCGAGTGAGCTTCCTTGGGAAGTTGATTGAATGATCCAGAGAGTGCCACCAGATACTTTCCAACAGCAGCCGTCCGTGATTGGGACGATACGACACTCTTCAGTAGCCAGTCTTTGCACAGCTGTTCGCATCATTCCTTTTAGCTCTCTTATCACCGTAGCAAGATGTAGCCCTCAAACCTGGATGTTGGTGCACGAGCATTTCTTTAACACTGCTTCCAGAAGGTCGTGGAAGTGTGCGATTTCATTTCGAGGGACTGAGGTCGGATCTGGTCGCATCATGCTGGCGGCCAAAGAGGCCTTGGCAATAATATGGGAATGAGATGCCATAATGCGATTGGCATCCAAGCTCTGACAATGTAGCCTGAACAGGCAGGAGATCACAACAGAGACGGTCTACATGGAGATTTGCAGGTTGGTGAACAGGAGAAAGTCCTCGAGCGAGACCCACATCCTTCCCCAGACTTCCTCGCTAAGCCGAATTCGTTCCTACGGTACTTTATGATAACCGAAAGCAAGGGAAATAGCCAAGCGACTTTCGAAGCAGTGAGTGTATGGGAAATCAATGATGGATTGAGATCTTGCTTGATCTTACCTCGACGTGGTGAGGGTATGGTTTGTCGATAGTATGATGTGTGCTCCTGGTACATGATTCACTACAACTTTGGTTCAGTCAGACTCTGAGCCCAGAAGACTATGTACATTTGCCAGACTTGTTTTCTACGAAGCGTCCTCCAAGACATTCAGATATCACATCCTCAAGAGTAGAAGGCCCTCGCAGTAGAATGTATAGCAGGGCGTACGGTGTTTTGTATGGAGCCTGACACACGTGGGTCGGAGACCATGATCAGATCATGTCGCTCCTGTCCACGCTCTGGAATTATCACTTATGGGGAGTAGATCGTTACATTGACATCGCAGAGAGTGCTGCAGAATTGTAAATCGGTGGACGCGATCTGCTTCCACCAGAAATATGACGGTACCGGCCACATCAGTCATACGAGAACATGCGATATGCCGCGGCGGCAAGCCGTTCCAATGAGTCAGATCTCTTCTTCGACTCTTGAAGTAAATCTTATAGACCGACAAGGACCAGTGGAAGGTTTGTACGTGGTCGGAGAGTCTATATCACCCATGACGGATCTGCGTGGCTGTGCTTTGCTGGCTTTTCCATGAGGCTCTCCACGTACTTTCCAGGGTTCCTTGAGTAGCATCCCCGTTCTCGCCCTATGCTCTCTGCTCACCGATGCTTCAGCTAAATCGATCCCCCTTTCTCGAACGATAAGGCTTCGCAGCAACGTATTTGCTCTCTTCCTCTATTTTCTGAGCTCCTGTATTCACAGCGTGTTCCGTTGGTGCTGGGTCATTGCTGGCTTCTGTACTCGGGCTGTTGGCGTGGTCTTGTGATTTACCATGACTGTGCCTCGGTAGGGAAGGCTTCATGTAAAATTCGGCATCCAAGGATTCCTTCAGTCGCCGCCGTTTCATATCTTCTTCGTGGCGTACTTTCTTATCCGCATTGACCGAACGTTTTGCGAAAACGTATGCCCCTCCACCGGCTGTTGAATGGTGAGTGAATATATGCAAGGATTTGGTCAGGAGAATCATTACCAACTATCAATGTACCCCACCCTATCCTAGGAGCTACATGAGCTTCACGCATACCGGACATCAATCGCTAAGACATACCAGGTTGATCGAATCTAGTTCGTTAGCTATGAATAAGGCGTCTTGGTTCACGCATACCGTATTCATTGTTTTTCTTCCGGTAGCTCGCGGTAATAGCCTACATAGGAAGGTTGGGATTTCACCAGGAATAGAAATCAGATCTGACAGACGTGCAAGGACTAGCTCTCAAAAGTCTTGGCAAGCGTCATCAACAGGCTCCAGGTACTTATCCTAACCATTAATTAGGCAATATACCAGACACTGGAATAACATACCGAAGAATTCGATCATTCCGGGAGCTGATGCAGTTCAGTGCACTGGATGAACGACTGACGTGTTTTTCTGTAGTAGAGTATGTCCAGGGCTGCTTCACAACACTGTTGAAGGTGTAAAAAACCAGGACAGAAAATTATTGTGAGCTGAGGCTCGTACTATCCTACTGTCGGGGATCGTGCCCCATCGGTTGCTACGTATTCCTACTGGTATCTATCTTGCAATGTACCGCAAGCACTATGCATGACTGAAAGTTCCTTTGTACTTACCGCTCTACGGAGTAAGAGTATAGATCCCGATAGGCAGGATAATGGTGACCAAGCGGAAGCCTTCGATGGGCTCAAAGAAGGCCAGATCTGCAAATAAATCTGGCTCTGGTGCAGCAACGCCTCACAGCATTGGCAGTAGTGATGAGTTCTCCCCGGAGGGTTCTGAAGCTAGTGCGAGCGAAGCCGAAAAAATCGATAATGCCATCACAACCTTTACATACCAATCCCAATCTGCAAAGGGAAAGAAAAAGGGGGCTACTACCACGCTGGACCGTGAAGCCAAGCTTAAGGGCATAAGCAATCTGTCTTATCTGAGTCTGAAGTCCGATCATGAGAATCGGCCACTGTGGATTGATGCCGACAAAGCTAGAATTACGCTAGAAAGATTCTCACCGCTCGCTACGCAGGCTCAGGACTTCCTGACGACTGTCGCTGAACCTCTTTCTCGACCGGAGTTCTTACATGAATACCAGTTGACCGCCCATAGCCTCTACGCTGCCGTTTCCGTTGGCCTTGTTCCTCAAGATATCATACACTTCTTAGATCGACTATCCAAGACCCCTCTGCCCGAAGAGATAAGGAACTTCATTATAACATGTACCAGGGCATTCGGCAAAGTCAAGCTGGTTCTGAAACACAACAGGTTTTTTCTGGAGACGCCAGACAACAATGTGCTACAGAAACTTCTACAGGATGAAGTCATTGGTGGCGCTATTGGTGGACAAGATACTGGAGATGCAACAGGTATCATAACAGAGAAAGCCCCAAAACTCGGTGGGATCGTCATTCCAGGTACAAAGGATGCAGCTGGATTGAGACAACAGGCAGCTGCGCCAGATATAGATCGACCTTCGGCCAACGAACAAGACGGTACAACGAAGGAAGATGATATATTCATGACTTTACGAGAAGATGACGGCGACGACGACGACGACGACGATGAGATGCAAATCCATTCAGTCGAGGTTCCCAGGGAGGGGGTTGAGCTGGTTCAAAGACAATGCTTGAAGCTTAATTATCCTGTACTTGAAGAGTATGATTTTCACAATGATAGAGTAAATGCTACCCTGGACATTGATCTAAAGCCAAATACCACAATCCGAACTTACCAGGAGAAGAGTTTGAGCAAGATGTTCAGTAATGGACGGGCCCGAAGTGGAATAATCGTTCTTCCTTGCGGTGCCGGCAAAACGCTTGTAGGTATTACAGCAGCATGCACGATCAAAAAGGGCATTATAATCTTATGCACAAGCGCCATGTCTGTTCTACAATGGCGAACTGAGTTTTTGAAGTGGTCGAACATTGACCCAGAAGATATTGCAGTGTTCACTTCGGATCATAAAAAGACCTTTTCAGGAAGCACAGGGATAATTGTTTCTACATATTCCATGGTCACTCAGACGAGATCGCGATCTTACGATGCACAAAAAATGATGGACTGGATGCAGGCGAGGGAATGGGGCCTGATGATACTTGACGAGGTCCATGTTGTGCCAGCTTCTATATTCAGGAAGGTCACACATTCCTTATCTACACACTCAAAGCTTGGTCTTACAGCTACACTGCTACGTGAAGATGATAAGATCACCGATCTCAATTTCCTGATCGGACCCAAGCTCTACGAGGCGAACTGGATGGAACTTGCAGAGCAAGGGCACATTGCCAAGGTGCAATGTGCAGAGGTCTGGTGCCCGATGACTACGGAATTCTACCAAGTATGTATATACAGATCCAAACCAATCTGACATGTGGGTGTCTCCTGATCAGTAATAGGAATATCTACGAGAGACTTCTCGCAAGAGAGCATTGCTTTACATCATGAATCCTCGCAAATTCCAGGCTTGTCAATACCTAATCGACTATCATGAAAAGCGTGGGGACAAGGTCATTGTCTTCTCGGATAACGTATACGCATTGCAAGCATATGCTAAGAAGTTAAAAAAGTTCTTCATTTTCGGGGGTACGGCTCAGAATGAACGGGTAGCGGTGTTGCAGAACTTTCAGCACAGCGATTCGGTCAATACCGTCTTCCTCTCCAAGATTGGGGACACTTCGCTAGATCTCCCAGAGGCTACGTGCCTGATTCAAATCTCGTCCCACTACGGGTCTCGTCGTCAAGAAGCGCAGCGCCTGGGCCGCATCCTTCGAGCGAAGCGAAGAAACGATGAAGGGTTCAATGCGTTCTTCTACTCGCTCGTTTCTAAAGACACGCAGGAGATGTACTATTCATCCAAACGTCAAGCCTTTCTTGTGGACCAAGGATATGCTTTCAAGGTGATTACGCATCTGCAAGGTATCGAGGATCTCCCCGGACTTGCGTATGCATCACCAAGCGAGCGAAGAGAGCTGCTTCAGGAGGTGATGCTGCAAAACGAGACATCAGCAGATGTAGAGAAAGTGACGGATGATCTGTTCTCCGGGCGCTCAGGAAGGACTAAGAGCAAGGCTGGCACGGCTGCAGGCAAGAAGGGAGCGAAGCGAACAGCGGGCATGCTAAGCGATCTAAGTGGTGGACAAGACATGGCGTACATCGAGGTCAACAAGAGCGAAAACAAGAAGTTGAAGGGTAACAAGCAGCACGCGCCACTGTTCAAGAAGTTCACAAGAGAGCAAATGCGCAAAAAGCAGCAGCGGGCTGATGAGCCATGAAGGGCGAAGGAGTTTTCTTGAAGATTTGCATGGACTGGCTTGGTAACGGAGTTGGAGTTGGGAACAGGGAACGAGGGCAAAAATGAAAGGAAAAAGGAGAAAGGAGAACAGCCGAGCATTGTTTGGTAGTGTGATTCTTGGCATGGTGGGCGCGAGGAAGGATTGCGGCACGGTCTTGGTCATTTACTACTACTACTACTCCTCGGTCTCAATACATGCAGCCACATGGGAACATGATTGCTGATGTAGAATCGGTCATCAACCTTCTGTCGCTTGAATCTTCTCGGCGCTTTGCTATAATCCGATCTCCCGTGCCTGAGCCTGGGTGCAGCATACGGTGGCAAATCTTCCGCACCAATTCCGCTGCTTTCTAAGCACTTTAGGAGGATTAAGCGATATAGAAAACCGGTCGACCCTATCTCATGTCTATGGATGTCACCTATTCGAAGCCTTTTTGGTACTAAAGCATCTTATTCCACCACGCTGTTGAACAACTTTGGCTCTTCTTGCTATTCCTCATACTCTTCTTTCGTACCTGCAGCCCCAAAGATCAGATTGATATCCCTTCCACCACTTCGATCTCAAGGATTACTCCGACCCTATATCAACATGTCAGCCTCCCAGGTCAAGGTATCTCTGGAAAACCCAGGCGTCTTCCATCTGCCTACTGTCAGCAGGGAGACTGCAGCTGAGGCATCTAAAGTTTTGCAAGAAAACCATGACAATCACCACATTTTCTTCAGCCAGTCTGGGTTCCATAGTATGTTTCCGCCTGAATCATGCTTCGACGATCTCACAGTCATAAGTACTCGGTAGTACACATCTATCTAATAATATTGAATAGATCACATTGCTCACCACATTCTTACACTTTACGCTCTTGGAGCGTCTGTCTCCGAGATACAGAAGCATTATAGCAACAATAAATCGTACCAACGACCTCAACAGCCTGTGGATGATAGCGTTGTGAAGAATCTTCATGACCGCGAGAAGTTTCGTGAATACTTGGAAAATGAGAAGAACTATCACGCTTTTCTTGTTTTCTTCGAAGGCGAAATCGAGATGAAGGGATATCAAGCGGTCATCAATGAGTATTGTCTAAAAGGCGACGAGCGAGCCGATGACATGCTGGGGCGTCTACACGCTGGATTCCTGCATCCAATGATTCATTTAGGATTCGGCGTTGAATTTCAGCAACCCGCGATCATAGCAGAAGCTCTTGCACAAGCAGCGGTACACGATAATTGGATCAGGTATGTCTCATGGGTCTCAAACTCCCCTGGCCATTGGCGGATTTTCGTTTCTAGCCTCTTCATGACCACGTTCGTGCCAAATACACCTGTGCCGTACATGGTCTTGCTCGATGTACTGGAAAGTAAACCTCATACTAACGTCAATCTCCGCTTAGTTCATACCTGCTTGAGGCCGAGAAGGCCGCCGCGTCGAAGGGCAAGGGCAAGAGCATGGTGGAGCTTCTCGATGAGATCCGTGCAGACAAAAAGCTTAGCACAGCAGCCCATTGGGAAGACTCTAACAAGATTCGAGACGGGATCTTAGTTCGGGCGCCTGACGAGATGATCGAAATTGGAAGTCAATGGAAAGTTGGACCCGGTGCACTCATCGAAAAGACTGCGGAAATGACGAATGCTGCAGGTAAACAATCAGAGATGTAAAGATCGAGAACCCACTAATACGCATAGTCTACTACACCGGGGGCGCTCAGCATCCGCCCAAGCAGATAAAGTTCGATTTTTATTATATGCATTGCGTCAATAGCTCCATCTTCTACCACGCCTTCCTCAACCAGGCCTGGATTAGCGACGAGAACAAGTGCCGCCTCTTGGAGTGGAAGGGACGCCTGGATTTATGCATGTATGCTTCTCGGAGGTCGCCGGAGCCTTTGACGAGCGAGATCCTGGAGTATAAACCGAAAACCCCGTCATCATGGGACGGCATCTTTGACCGCATACGCAAGCACGAAGACGATGGCCATGCTATCAAGCTTGTGAGGGCTTTGGCACACGGTGAAAAGCTGTGTGAAGCCTATGATGTACGCGATCCCTTGTTCAGAGTCAAAGATGATATGTGGCTGCAGCTTGGACATATGGGTGAGCGATGCTCCCAACCCTTGCATTCACCTTGTCATGCCTGATGCGGGTACTAGCAATCGACTCTGTGGAAGATAGCGGTGAAATGTGGGTGAGAAGTGCAGGTTTCCCTCAAGCCTGGGAAAAGTATGTAGCAGGCCCCTTTGTGATTCCACGCGTCCCATACTAATCGCTCCCCGTTCCTTAGGTACGAGGATCGGCCTCGAGCACAGTTGTAGATGTTGGATACTAGGCTTGGCCTTTTGACGTTGATTAAGTGTGATTGTTGTGAATGTAACGTAATAGTGTTCCTACTATATATATTGAACTCAGAGAGCAAGTCTCATTTTGGACAACACGCACGAGATCCCGGAAAAGGGATGACAAGCTTGATGTTGAAGTGGGTTTCCCTCATCGAAACACTATTTCCAAGACAAGAGACAAGTCTACGAATGGAGTTAACCCAACCCCTATCGTACCCTACTCACTCCCTAACCTTGTCTTCGCCTCTCAATGGAGGTGAGATCGGTGCTAAACCTGACATATCAGCTAGAATTGTCAAAGAAGTAGTAGAGTCCATAGATGATCGTGTATCTGTGCTTTTGGACGTGGTAGCTAAGATAAGGCACCTGATGAATGCCTGCGGTGTTGGGTACCTATCCCTAAGCGTTGTCGTTGATTCGGGATGATATCCATATGAAGCGGCATCTGGATATTGAAAGTCGATATTGCGGTTGGAAACCAAGTCAGAGTATCAAGGAGAGAGGAAGATAAGAATGCAGGAAAGGACTCTTCATCGCTGAACATCTAAAGGAAAGGGCTTGTTCTAGATCCTGCTTGGCCTTTGGGTGCGCAGCATGGTATTCATTCGCTTGATCGTTGGGAAGATGGTTTCCATCGGTGGCGCGAGATCCCGTTCTCTTTCTGGAGGAGGGCGAAAGGTGTGAATGGAATCGAGACACGGATTGCTTCGACGGCTGCAGGAGATTAGTATAGCCAAGTCGCGCGCGGTCGCAATGGTGGGAAAGAATTCAATGCGAAAAGGTAAAAGATTTCTCATTCGTTATGGACATATTGAGTGGAATCGTCAACATCATCACCTTTCGAAGAGCAGCGACTCCCATTCAGCGACTTACGCCTCCGTCATGCGACGCTAATTCCCATGCACCATTGACCCAACCATGACCCCCCATGAAAACGCCATTATCTCTGCATCACGACCAAAACCACCCGGTGTTCTGCTTCTCCTTATTCTTGATACCAGAGGTCATCTGGCTATCGCCCGGGTCGCCGAGCGCTGGTGTCGGTGGCTGATCGTGTGGGTTGGGGAGAGGGTTTTGAGTAGCCATCGTCTCTGTACTTTCTTCGCGACCGTCCGAGAAGCGTTTCTTCAGCACGACCTTGGTATGTGTAGTGCCATCTGGGAAAGCGGTTCGCTCAGTCGTTGTAAGGGTGGACAAAATGCTGGGCTTCTTGTCGTCCGTTTCGGTCGGCTTAGACGAATGCTGCAGATGGGTGAACGACTGTGACTGTGAGTGGGATTGTGAGTTTGTGAAAGGGGATTCTTCCGAGAAAGAGCCTGCGCTTAGGGAATTCCCCTGTATTCCTAGGAGGTGTCTGTAGAGGTCTAATTCAGTATCTTGCTCTTCGCGGCTTTCATATTGATCGAGATCCTCATGAGCTCCAGTATCGTCTTCTTCATGTGCGTCATTTTCCGGCTGTCGCGCGATTGTAAAGTGAACCATTCTTCCTGGATTGTTGCTGAGGGTCTGGGGTTGGATATCGCGGTCTTCCTCTTCCTTATCTTGATCTCGTTTACACATGGCTATTGCAATCATCCGCCTCACCCAATCGACCCTAGGGAGTGGACAGTCGTGGTCGTACTCGGCGGATACTTGCTCCCCATTCTGTACAGCCAGCAGGTCCTCGAAAGCTTCCCGCCAACGCACTTCGTGATCACGAAGGGCTGGCTGTTGCTCCAGCCGGACCGGCGAGTACGGACTGTAAAGTAGATATGCAATTGGAACAGAAGAAAGCTGTGCCCCCAGCACTGGGGCAGCGAGTATCGTAGGTGGCAAATGGACGCCAAGAGCGGTCAGTGACAGCTTTGATGGATCGTCCTCGCGCTGTGATATCTCCTGATTTACTGATCTGTACGGACACCTTGACGGCTCCTCAACCTCCTGGACCGCCCGCAAAAGCTCCTCCTCGGCAGAATCTTGGTGGGCTTCTGTATATACATCCATGGTCTGCCCTGCTTCTTCTTCCTTGCGCTCGTGGCTTTGTTGTAAGAGGCGAGCCTCCTGCAACCAGGTTTGGTAGTCATGTAGGGAGCGATCAAGATTTGAGGAAGTAGGGCTAAAAATGGTGGACAGTCCAAAGACACCGCTCAGCAGATTCGACACCTGCTCATCGGCGAAGCGGCGGAACGAGATAAAGGGATTCTCAGTTTCATGTTGTGCCCTCTCGTGATCTTTTCCTTCTTTGGAAGAGGCCATGATACTATAGATATCAGTATAGTGAAATATATGTAAGATGTAATGTTGTTGAGATGGGAGGGGAGCAAGGTAAGATTCTGGAGCCCAGCTAAGCACAAATGGAGGGGCTTCAAGAGCCAAGACGCCCGAGCCTTTGATTGGCTCCGTTCTCTCCCTGTGTTTGGCGCCGTCCTAATCAGTCACTTCACCTAGTGCCACTTTAAGGCTGTTCTGAAGACGCTCTTTTATTCTACACTGCATCGACAAAACTCCGACCGCATGGGATGTTAGCTGTACGAGCTGGGGGCTACGAACGCTCTATACTTCGGTATAGAGTAGCTAAATCATCCTCCTCCCCCCTCCCGATCCGATTAATCCAGCATACCGGTCATCAACGTTAGATCCTACCTAGGTGTTGGCTTCTAGGGGACCTTTCACAATAACAACACCTCGCGGGTCTATTCCAGTCATCCAGCTACCTCGCACTCGATATACTCCCCTGAGCTAGGAGTCATTATGGGTCAGGCGGGCAACTCCACGACGAGAACACTAGTTGATTACCGGTATCCCTTTATTTTGAACGTACTAAGCTTATGGTTAGCTATGAGATTAAAGAGTTATTAACGTAGCGCTGAGTTCTGATGGCTAGGGGAGCTGTAATTACGGTGGAATGGTTACGGTAACCTCCGCTACAGTCGTTACCCTCAGGCCGAAATATTCATGAGCAGGAGCGAGGAGAGGGTATATAGGGTTAGTACTCTTAAGGGTGGTTCCTTAGTGAAAGAGGCTACGGCCATGGAATATTCTTAGGGCGGTTCTATTAGTAGGATATATCAGGTCTACGGACTGTAGCCTCGGTGGCATGTATATTAAATGGGACAGGCTCCCCTACCTCCTCTCGTTAAACAATAAAAACAACTTCAAATCCTAAAAAAAAAAAAAAACTCCGACCGCATGAGACTAAAACTACCATAAGCAAGTCCCATACTTTAAGTCAGTTTTCATGAGTACTGCGACTCACCCTAAAAGCCAGCCTAACTCACCATACTCTGCCTGATCTTGTACTCTCTACCCGAGATGTTGGATTCTGTGGCGAAGTCGAATCTTTTCCGCTTCACACACGCCGCCCAATGACAAGCTTCTTGAAAATTCTCAATATGCGCCTGTTTTCCAAATGCACCGTGATCATTGGTATCTCTACGCAAAAAAACATTGGAAGAACATCTCCCCAGCTCTAGATCTCTCGGCATTGGCAGCCGGGTATCCAGGCATTAGCTACGTGAATGACCGAACCCATCTTATTGTTCAAGCTCCTCGATAGGCACATCGTCCGCATCTTTCCCCACAATAGCATTAGCCACTTTCCAAACCTGTATCAAATTGTCCTCGGCAGCGCTGCATAATACCCAAGGATCATTCATGTTCCAGCTAAAGTCGGATATGCGATTGGTGTGACCACCGTGCATGAAAAGTCTTACAACAGATTGGTTAGCCTTGATCTCCTTGCCATGGATCATTGGAATGAGGGTACTGACAGCTCGGGCGGTCCATCCTCCGCATCGTCAGGCGTCTGTTCTTCGCCCACTCGGCTAAGGTCCCAAAAACAAATTCGCCGATCAGCGCTCGAGCTACCTAATATGGCTTCTTCGAAGGGATGCCAGGCTAGCGACGTGACAGAGTCTGTGTGGCCGACGAGTGCATGTAGCTTGGACTTCAGATTCCGCAAGTCCCAGATCCCGATTGAATTATCTGCCGAGCCCGTAGCCAGGACGTATTCGCTTGCAGGATTGAAAGAAAGGGCGTTGATGGCGTCTTCATGACCATCCACAGCTTGTGTTGCTGAACTCGTCGTGCTGGAAGAGCGTATGTCAAGTATCTGGAGGGTAAGATCGTCGGAAACAGTACCGATCAAGGAGGTATGAAGGGGATGATGTTGGACGTCATTTACGATCGCTGTGTGGTGCGTGTAGGTACGGGTAGCATGGAGGGTTTCGTTGCTGGAGGAGAATCTTGTTATATCCCTGCAAGGTCAGCTATTGAACAAAACAGGAGATAAACGGGAAGGCTACCATAACCTCACGGTCTTGTCCTCGCTACCAGTTGCTAAATGACCAGCATGGTGCGGACTCCAGCTGAGTCCAAAGCCCTCTGCATCATGTCCAAGAAGTTCCATTTGAGGGTTAACATTCCCGGTTGGCTGGCTGGAATGTTTTGTTCTGTCCCAAATCATGACTCGTCCGTCTGTGCACATGGTGGCAATTATATTGGGATTTTGTGGTTGGTATCTAGCTTTATTGACCTCGCCTAAATGGTCTATCCTCTGTACGATGTTGAGTTTGACCTCCATAACGGGCGTCTTCTTTGAGGATCCGCTCCCATATCCTCCAATCTCTGTGCGCTCCTCATCGTAATCAGCCGAGTGGGGCGTGACTGGCTTTGGCAATTGAACGTGTGCTATCTGAAGATAATTCTGAGCTTCGTTGGACGTGTGGGTGCCAATAAGTAGTCGATGTGTCGAATAGTCTTTCTCGGGCACACTGTCCGTGTCAGTGGATTGCAAGAAGCAATGAATGACCAACGTACTCCTGCTTATCAGGAAGCCATTGAGTCGTTAGTGTGGGCCATTCCAGTGCGGTACTGAGCATCAAATCGTATAGAAACGGGGCATTCTTCTTCCATGTCTTATATTCTTCATTGATAATTTTCTCTTGCATTTGTTCCTCCTCTTGCTGGTCTTCTTCAGTGGCTTCAGGCTTGTTAGTCCATCTGTGTATTTCACCAACGTTTTGTCTCACTCACCACCAAGGTCATGATCTCCTCCATTCTCCATTCTGTTGGACGAAGGTGGCGTGCCTTCAATAAGACAAAACTTTCTAGAAGCAGAGGAGAACGCTGTAATGCTCTGCTTCTTTGCTTATGGCGGGGACATTCGAGACTAGGTCATCCACATCTGAGTATCTTATGAATCGGACTGTCTCTGGTATCTGTGAAATCCGGGTTTACGCGCAGGAGGCGCAGGTCAGGTCCCGAGGGACCGCGCTGCGCGTCAAAGAAGGCTAAAGTACTCTAGTGCTTCTTGTGCGGGCAAATGATCCTCATGCGGCCTTGCTCCACCCCTCACCAGTGCAATACTTCACTTCATCTTATCTTCACTCATAATTTCCTCTGGGTCTCCTCGGATGCGGCGATGAGGCAGTGAATGCCGGTACTTCCGTCTGTACGCATTCCGCTTCAACAACATCTTCTCCTATCGCAGGACGACCACATCCGTTCTGTCGGTGCTACGAAAGAGTACCGGTAGCGGCCCCCAATCGTCAGATTTGACACAGTAACGCCGTCAAGATGGGTGTCCCAAAGTTCTTCAGATGGTATGGTTTATGCCAATTGGAGCAATGCAGGTATACTAATCCAACACAGGATGAGTGAGAGATATCCGGCTATATCCCAACTTATTGCAGAGAATAGGATTCCCGAATTTGACAATTTATGTAGGCTGCAATTCAGCCCGATCATCAAGCTCCCATGGTTAATGCAAGTTGTTCAGACCTAGATATGAATGGCATAATACACAACTGCACCCACAACGATTCCGATTCCGCCACCTATCGTATGACCGAGGAAAAGATGATCATTGCTATATTCAACTATATCGAACATTTATTTGGCAAGATTCAGCCTAGGAAACTCTTCTTCATGGCCATTGATGGCGTCGCCCCTCGAGCGAAAATGAACCAGCAACGAGCTAGACGTTTTAGGACAGCTTTGGATGCTGAAAGGGCAAAGGATAAGGCTCTTCGAGAAGGGGTTGAAATGCCCAAAGAGGACGCCTTTGATAGCAATTGCATCACTCCGGGTACATGATCCTGGGTTCTTGTCAAATATCTGGGTCCACAGCTTATTCTTGTAGGCACCGAATTTATGGCTAAACTCACAAAGCATTTGAAGTATTTCATCAACAAGAAGGTCTCTGAGGATGCTGACTGGCAAGGTGTCGAGATTGTTCTTTCGGGGCATGAAGTACCTGGCGAGGGGGAGCATAAGATCATGGAATACATCAGACTCGCGAAGGCTCAGCTAGAATACGATCCTAACATTCGGCATTGCTTGTACGGGCTTGACGCAGACCTGATTATGTTGGGCTTACTCAGTCATGATCCTCATTTCTCTTTGCTCCGAGAAGAAGTAACATTCGGCCGAGCAAATCAGAGAAAGTCGAAGGATTTGGAACATCAAAATTTTTACTTGATGCATCTGTGCATCGTTCGGGAGTACTTGGAGTTGGAATTTCAAGAGTTGAAAGACCCAGCTGCTTTGGGCTTTCCTTATGACATGGAACGAATAATTGACGACTTCATCCTGATGGCGTTTTTCGTGGGCAACGATTTCCTTCCGAATCTTCCAAACCTGCACATAAACGAGGGAGCGCTGGCACTGATGTTCAAGGTTTACAAAGCGGTCTTGCCAAAAGCTGGTGGCTATATCAATGAGCGCGGCGTTATCAACGTGAAGCGACTAGCGTTGCTCTTAGAGGATCTGTCTGATGTCGAATATCGCTTTTTCGAGTCGGAGATTGCTGATGAAAGTTGGTTCAGGGGAAAGCAGATGGGCAAAGTTGATGTCATGGAGAAGGATGGTAAGGGAAAGAGAAAACCAGGACCACTGTCAATGACTTCACCACAGAAGGATGTCTTCAAGCAGGTAAAGAAATACGTCAACAATCGGTCTAATACACCTGATATTCCGAAGATGCCGTTCAACCTTCCCTCGAGTTTGAACGCAAGAGATAGAAAGTTCGTTCAGGACCTGGCGGAGGATCTCCACCTCAAGTTGCACAGTGTAGTTGACGATGACGGCGACCGGCATCTGCAACTTGCATTTCCAGAGAAGCTTGACGGTGATGAAGAAAATGAAGACGTTGAGGACGAAGAGGCCTCAATCGCTTTGCTTCGAGTCCTTAAGCGGTACGATAACGCTAGGGTGGTTGATGTCACGCCCGAACAAGTCCAAGAGCAAATGGACAAGCAATACGAGGAAAAGTTTCAGGGCTGGAAAGACAAATACTACAAAAGCAAGTTCGAATGGGGTGTTGAAAACCAAGAAGAGATGCGGAACTTGGCAGAGAATTATGTTCAAGGGCTGCAATGGGTATTGTATTACTACTATCGTGGAGTAGTATCGTGGCCGTGGTACTATGGTTATCATTACTCTCCAATGATATCGGGTAATTGAATCCACTTATCTGGCTCCGGGTTACAGTAACTGATGTTGTGCAGATGTCAAACAAGGACTTGGTGCTGACATGAAATTTCACCTTGGCCAACCATTTAGACCTTATCAGCAGCTGATGGGTGTCTTGCCCGATCGAAGTAAAGTTATTGTACCAACAGCTTACCATGACCTAATGGCCAACCCGGACTCGCCTATCATCGATTTCTATCCCCGCGACTTCGAGCTAGACATGAATGGCAAGAAAATGGAATGGGAGGCAGTGGTAAAGATACCATTCATCGACGAAAGTCGTTTGTTGCCCGCGATGAAAACAAAAGATCATCTGCTGACTCAAGCCGAGAAAGAGCGGAATGAATTCGGCGTGTCATTGAAGTTTTTCTATTCGCCCGAAATTGCATATACCTATCCCTCGTCTCTAGTGGGCATCTTCCCAGATATCCCGTACTGCCACTGCGTGGAGAATATCTTCGATCTGCCTACTATGGAGGGGCTGGATTATCACATTGGACTGATGCGTGGAGTCATGCTCGGAGAGTCCGCTCATGCTGGCTTCCCTAGCTTGAAGACTCTACCTCATGCTGGAAGTCTGGGGTTTCATGGTGTCAACGTTTTCCAGCAAGATAGCAGAAATGAGAACATGATTGTCACCATGCTAGATGCGGAGTTGCGGACAAAAGCTGAGTCGGCGAAAGCCTTACTAGGTCACAAGATCCATGTCGGATACCCCTTTCTTTCCGAAGCCAAGGTCATCCGCGTCTCAGACGAGCTATTTGACTATAGCTCGCCTTCGAGTGGAGTAGGTCCGCCAGTTGCCGCACCGCATAGTCCTCAAGAAATCGACATGTGGCACAAGAAAGCTGAGCGTATTGAGTCTGTCTATAGTAAGAGGTTGGGCATGATCATTGGAGAAGTCCAATCGCTTGTGCACGTGGACACCCTGAAAGGCTTGAAGAAGACCGACGACGGTGCTACCATCAAGGAGTATGCGCATGTTGAAGGCATTGAGACCGACTACGCTTCGCAAATGATCGTCACAGAGGTTGCCAATGAAGACCCACGCTTCTTGGAGCAGGCAGCTCTCCCGGTCGAGGAGGAGTTTCCCGTCGGCTCCAGAGCGTTTTTCCTAGGGGAATTCAACTACGGAAGGCCTCTCGAGGTCGTCAGCCACACGAATATGAAAGCTGACGTCTGGGTCTCTACTGTGGCAGCTAAAGTTCCTGAATTTGGGCGCCAAATAGCGATGGATGCGGACCGCCACTCGCCATATACGCCGTCGTTTGCAGTAGCGAAAATGCTTGGTCTAAACGCATTAGTTCTGAGCAAAATCACTTCTTCATTCCAAGTTGCAATGGATGACAATCGGGTCAATTTAGGCCTCAATTTGAAGTTCGAGGCTAAAAAGCTAAAGGTGCTGGGTTACTCCCGGAAGAACGATAGAGGCTGGGAGTACAGCGAGAAAGCTGTACAGCTGATTCAGCAGTACATGGTCAAGTTCCCGGAATTTATTGCTGGCATTCAGCGCAATTCGCAGGGCAACATCTACGAAGCTGAAATGTTTTATGATCCGCTAGAGGCCAAGGACAAAATCAAAGAAATACAGGCTTGGCTCAAGGAGGTGGAGTCCAAAAACTTCATGAAAGTACCGCTGGACACAGAACAGTTGGATTCTGTCATTGTCAGCAAGATTGAAGTAGCTGCCGACGAAGCCTTCAAGATAGACCCACCTGGTAAAGGCGTCAACAAGAAGATTACTGGCGCCCCTCGAAACGCCCTCTTGAAACCCTCCGACGCGGAGCAGCGACTGAATCATCAGTACTTCAGATTGGGCGATCGAGTAGTCTATGTGCAGGACTCGGGAAGAGTGCCCATCGCAACCCGCGGTACCGTGGTTGGCAAAACCCGTACCTCGAGGACAACACTACTCGATGTTGTCTTCGATGTGACCTTCATGAGCGGTACATCACTAGACGATAGATGCTCACCTTTTCGTGGTTCTACGGTTCCAATACATGCAGTTCTCAATCTTACAGAGCCACAGCTCGTTGCAGGATCACGCGCAAGTCAAAATCATCGATCTCCATCCCAGTCACAGCCATTGCCTGTGACTGGTTATGGAGCCCCCTTAGGACCAAATGGGCGAGGACAATTGGTTCCCGCTCAGGTACCGGGACCCCTTCGCGGCTCCTTCCGTGGAGCTCTGGGTGGAAAGCCGAATGGAATACATGCTAATGGCTCTCCGCGGGGACGGGGTGGGCTAAGCCATACGACTCTCCCGATCCGTAATCAGCGGCAGGAAATGATCGGTTTCCGCCAACAGAACGGCGGCCCAACTGGAGGCAGAGGTGGTTCAGCATCTCACCAAGTCACTTCGGGTGGATATACCAATCTGGACTCAGGTGAGTTCGATGAAGGTTTGGTGCAGACACGCAATCTCCAGCCGAAGTCCTATAAGAATGCCCCTCCCCCTGCCAATCTTGACACAAGGGGAGGACGTGGGAGACCTCGAGGTGGAGCTCCTTCCCGGGGTGTAAATCCTCGAGGACGAGGTGCAGCGGTTGTCGTCCAGCAGCTTTGATGATGAGTTTTCTTCATAGCGAAGGTGCAGGTTTCAGGGATAAGCATTGGGAAGAAGCAGCATCTGATGATACATGTAAATACTTCATTGCCTTCACCTTCAATCCCATGCTCCTTCTCGTTTGTGCAAGCATTGACCGTTTTCCACATATAACGGCCACAACGAGTATTGTATCCATTACCTTACCCATACTACAAATCATGAAGCGAAGAATTCTTTACTGATCGTACCGTATCTTTGGGATACGATGTTTCATGTTCACGCAAAGGCCAAGCCACTAGGATAAATCCTGGTGTATTTTACATTGAAGGTATTGAATGATACATTGCGAGCCGGAACGTGGTTGATCTGATGTTCAACTTCATTTGACAATCTACGATGCACTCCACCTTGGTGAGGGCGCAGAACGTCTTCGGCTTTTTCACGACCGTAGCATTCTGCACCGCTCTCCTCACCGCGATTTCCGTACTCCTCACACCTCAGAGCCCTTCTGCGAGCATTGAGCTGCGTAATGTCCAGATGTGAGCGACCGATCGGCGATGGAGTTGCTCACGAGGATGCTGAATGGCAGTACAGAGTGAAAGGTCGGCCACACTACTACTCACCCAAGAAAGAGGAATATGCCCACATAAAGTTTGACCTCGACGCTGGTAGGGCACTCTCCGTTGAAGGAAAATCTTGCAACTTTATTACTAATTGTCCCTAGACTTCACCTCACTCTTCAATTGGAATACTAAGCAGCTCTTTGTATGGATCACCGCAACATATCCTTCCTCAAATACGTCCCCCACCTCTCCTCCCTCCCAGGCAGTAATTTGGGACACCATCATCAATTCGCACAGCCAATCCCAGTCCCGTTCCATTAACCCATTACAATTCATCAAGCCTTCGCCAGCACCTGCAAAGAAGTCCGCCAAAGCGAAGAAGTCCATGCCTGCAAAGATGCAGGAGTCTGAAGTGATAGAACCTGGCGTTATCCATCTCAAGGCTTCGAAGCCAAAATATCAGATTACAGACATTAGCGGCATACTATCTGAACGTAACAATGTTACTCTCGAGGTTGGATGGAACGTTCAGCCATGGGTTGGAGCCTTGACATGGACTTTTGGGGAAGGACAACAGTTTGGCAGATGGAGGGGTATCCGAGGTGGGAAGAGCAAGAGCTTCGCTATGCCGCTACTGAAGGGAAAGACCGCAAGTTCAGCAATAGTTGTGGGATCTGGAGGAACGCCGGAAGCTGCCCAGGCATCAGCATTTGTATAATGCACACTTGGGTGATGAACACAGGTAATGCGGAGCGGGGAGCATCGGGAGTATTCAACGCCATGTGCATCTCCGGGGAAGATAACCATGAGGATCAGGAACGAGCGGACTTAATTCAGTCTCAGTCAGGCTTATTTCAATACTAGCTTTCGGCTATTTGATGACCTCGGATATGATCTCATCGTGCATTGACTATCCGTCTTGTGCGAAGGTGGTGGACAGCTCTGATAACCTTTGCTATCATCTTTTTCGCACTTTTGTCGTCTCATAATGTCACGAGTAGAAGTTCCAGAGCCTGCTCATGCTGACGTTGATTCGATGCTGTCTCGAAAATTTGGCAAAGAGGTACAGCGCCTACTCCAACCGCAGTAGATGTTGTTGACCGACAATAATAGATAGCCAATTACTTCTCGGGTGTCTATCTGTTACTTTTGTGATACCGACGAAGCTGACTTCGCTTAGGTTCTCCTCTAAATAGAGTGTCATTCCTACGGACCGATCATGATTTTCTTTCCACAGCGCTGAAACACCCCTCAACGTCGTTTCTGCTCTTCAACAACCTGTCACCATTGGCCAAAAGCCCCGAGCAATTGGAGTATGCAAACTTTCAAGACGTTCAGCCACTTCTTGGTGAAGATCCGTACTCCAAGGACGAGGAAAGATTCATAGCAGAGTACGATTCTACCATCACCATCCCCCAGCTTCTATTTCTCGGGCTACATGAGAACGAGATCTCCGGCTTCGAGTACAAGACATACAAGGGTTCTCCCTACTTCGCTCTCGATGTTACCCCGAGAGGCACCATCACCGCCGAAGCGGAAAAGTTGGTCGAAAATATGAAGTCCCGTGGTCTTCAGTTCGTTGAAGGGCGTATGCACATGACTCTGCCCGCCCCACAAGCAGCAATCTATGCACAAGCACGCGCTCTTCTTGACTGGAATGCGCGCAACCCATTCTGTGCAGGATGTGGACAGCCAAGCCTCTCTATCAACGCTGGTATGAAACGGACTTGTCCTCCGAAAGACATGGCGCTGCTAAACATTGGCTCGTCGACCGGGTCTACGACGACCGAGTCACCATCTACAGACCGCCGCGATTGTGTGACGAGGAAGGGTGTGTCAAATGTGTGTTTTCCCCGAACAGATCCCACGGTTATAATGGCGGTCCTATCTGTTGATGGTAAGCGTGTCCTTGTTGGTCGCCAAAAGCGTTGGCCTCCATACTGGTACTCCACGCTTGCCGGCTTTGTGGAACCCGCCGAAAGTGTTGAAGAAGCAGTGCGTCGAGAAGTCTGGGAAGAGAGTGGCTGTAAGTTAGGTCGCGTCATCATACATTCCACGCAACCGTGGCCGTATCCAGCAAACCTCATGATCGGTGCGATAGCGCAGTGTGTACCCGGAGGGGAAGAGATAACGCTGAAGCATGATCCGGAACTGGAGCATGCGAAATGGGTAGGCCTCACAGAGGTGAAGGAGGCACTTGCGATAGGCACTAGCGGACTAGGAGAAGAACCCGAGAAGGGATATAAACAAGGTGGATTGAGGTTACCGCCGAGGACGGCGATTGCCAATCAATTACTTACAGCTGTCACCAGCGGCCTCCTAGACGGGGCTGACGCAGAGTCAAAGATATAACGTCCCTTATGGAAGCCATAATGTTCCATAAGCATGCGAAATTGTAGACGTATCGCTCAGAAGAAAAGGCCTCCAATTCTTTGTGCTCCATCTAGGAGTTTCCACCATCAATTATGACTCATGAAACGTCCCGCAGCCTTTGAAAAGACCCGAGTGCCGAGTATTTTATTCTAGTATATATTTTGCGATTTGAAGCCGTCTGGATTGCGGGGAGGCGTCATGGGTTCACCACCATTGGCTACAAAGGCCAGACTTGTCTTGCCTTCAACTCTGCTGAACGGGGACTACCATGCGTCGCACAAGGATTCTCCTGTTGGGCGACCGTTCGTAAATGCCAAAGAGCGAGAAGCACTCACGGCTTCAATTCAGTCATCGCATGACCGACGACAGCCCATAGACCTTGATGCAGGAGATGAGCCGTACACAGAAGGGAATGGACTTTACTCTCCCACGAAATCATACGAAGAACCCGGGAACCCCACCAAGTCCGCCGTAGCCCTCCAAGATTCCAGGAACGAAGCGCCGCAAAGTCTCCCTCCCACCTCGACTCGTCCAGCTAGGCCATATACATTGAACCCACCGATTGACTTTGATGGACTGAGTTGGCCCAGTAAGTTCGAGTATCCAGAAGGAGATGCGGGGCCGTAGCTGAAGCTGGCAACAGGTCTTGGGACACGCGAGAGACGGGAGGCCACAAATGAGCAGGCCAAAGAGCGTTTACACAAGCTCGAAGGAGCTATAACGACAGTACTGGAATGTATTGGCGAGGATCCCAACAGAGAGGGACTTCGGGGAACACCTGAACGATACGCAAAGGCCATGCTATTTTTCACCAAAGGCTACGAGGAAAATGTAAGAGATTTAGTAAATGGTGCCGTCTTTCACGAGGATCACGATGAGCTGGTCATTGTGAAGGATATTGAGGTATTCTCGCTTTGTGAGCATCATATGGTGCCTTTTACCGGAAAGGTAAGCATCGGGCCAAACCCCTATATCCTCATGAGATTGACATCCCTCAGATGCATATTGGCTACATACCAAACCGTACGCTGCAATCAATTTCCCGTGAAAACCACTCTTATTGACCAATCCTAGAACGAGTCCTCGGTCTCTCTAAACTGGCACGCCTAGCCGAAATGTTCTCTCGCAGACTTCAAATCCAAGAACGCCTGACGAAGCAAGTTGCCTTGGCGATCACCGAAGTCCTGAAACCTCAAGGCGTGGCTGTGGTCATGGAATCAAGTCACCTGTGCATGGTGATGAGAGGAGTGGAGAAGTCTACTGCTACGACAATGACGAGCTGTATGCTTGGATGCATGCGATCTAGTGCAAAGACGAGAGATGAATTCCTTAATCTAGTGAACAGAAGGTAGTGAGAGACATGAACTTGACCAAGCGTATCTTGGATTTAATATCAAGGGACTTTAGGAAACTCTCAAAGGTTGCGTTTTGTGGGTTTGACTGTTTTAACAGCTATGTCATGACCAAGCGCTGGCTTGACATAATCCTATCCAATCGAATATTATGGACATACGCTTGCCATTCAACACAGGCACGACTTCGTACGTATCAGGAACAATTCACTTATCTGCTGCACTTAATATCTGCTCTTATAGATATATGACCGGTACAACGAGCATGGACCTTCATGATAACTACGCTTCCAAAGGTCAGGAGTGTTGTGCATGGTTATCGTTGCCGTGTTGGTTTCGCGGAAGGGTATCCTTCCTATTGTTGTTCGATTGCTCTTTAAAGTGAATGGATTTCCAACCACCCTAGCCCCCAAAACATCAACAAAACAACCATTTGACACTCCCTGCTCGCCGCTTGATCCATGGTCATCCTTAACATTATGTCGCTCTTCGATTGTATGTGTGTATAGCCTCGTACAGTGTATGGCTGCAGCGCCCCGCCTTCTGTTCGCTCTTCTCGTCTGTTAAGTGTATACTCACAAGTCGACGTCGTACAAATTTCCAATCTCACTGAGTTTATGCAACCATGGACCTACGTACCATTCTTAATCCGATACCGGACAGTTTGCAAGCAAGGGAACCTGCAACTACTGACACCGCTCCTCGAATTGCGGACTCTGCCAGAGAGGACAATGACTCCCAAGCAACGGTCTCTGCGAGGGACGACGATGAGACTATCTCTCAGCCATCGACCACTAGTCAGGATGACAAGGCTTTCACCACCCCAACAAAGCAGCATCGGCGTTCATCAGACACTACCGTGCCGACCAATGCCAAACCCGCAACAAAAATGGATGACCCTATTATCATATCGCCCAACAAAGGTTTCCTGTATGACCGGCAAGCGTGTGATTCTCCCACTCGTGTTCCTGCATTCTCATCGCCAGCGAGAAGACGCCGCACGAACAGTCAACCGGGCATCTCACAACCAGACAACGAAGCAGATGTGAATCAATTCAGTGTTTTCGTCGCCATTCTCAATTATCCCGAGCTGACTCTTGAGATTGCAAAGAACCTCGATATCGAGGACCTGATCTCCCTCTACGCTATCTCGAAGGGGTTCCACATGCTTGTCAACACCCGTTTCACCGCCATGATAAAGGCTCAATGGTATGGTAAAGCATACGAGTCCGGCTATACATTCATCTTCCGTTGCTACAAAAGCCTCTGCATGCGCGATCCAGTTCGCCGAATCAATGAAACTCGTCCGAATGAAGTGCGTTTCGTCCCCAGCTTTCGGTGGCTTCGCATGATTCTCTTTCGGGAAGCGGTTGTCGACGATATCATGCGCTCGATGGCACGAGAAGGCCATCGTATGCCAAGGCGCATGACAGTAATCATCAAAAAGATCTGGTTCACGATGGATATTGGCGATAACTCACGTCGCATTGGACTCCTGCACAATGTTAGATTTTGGTCCAGTAAAGATCTTTACTTTGCCACCATGTTCTTTCTCAAGCTCGACATGCGCCTCACGAACCCTGCGACCGGTAATGGTGAGCTAGGCCTGCGGAAAATGCTGCTTAGGCAGCGCAGCTTATCAACCTTATCGAAGGTCCTCAACAGAGAGGAGATGAGGACGCAGCTGGATATGCTACGGATGATCGTGCGCTTCAGTTACGAGCCTGAGAATCACAAGGAGATGAGCATTATGGGAGTGCCTCCGGAGGAAATCGGGAAGCTACAGTACGAAGGTTGGGGGTTGAAAAAGACAAAGTTCATTGGGGTTGATGAGCTGGTCATGAGGGAAGCAGTGAGGCGGAAATTAAATTTGCAGAATCATTACGTGACCATGATGATCTGGGGGTATATCAACAAACAGAGGTGGGAGGACATCAGGACGCCTATGCCGAAGCCAGCAGAATCGGAATCGTCGGAGGACGAGGAGGATGACGATGAGGAGGCGGAACAGCTGGCGCGGGAGAGTATGGGGTGTTTTGGGGAAGACAGTGATGCAGAGAACCAAGAACAAGGAGATGAGGGAGGAGAAGAGACACAGATGGATGTTGATCTCAATCCGGTGGCGGATATCTCGAACTAATGATTGGGATTTTTCAAAGGAATTCTAGGGACCTGATTCAAGTTTGCCGGATAGACGAAAAGGCCCGCCTGTGCAACGTCAATCATTGGGATGGAGAACTCTCGACGTGTTTATAAGGTAGGCTGGATGTAGCGTTGCATGGTGGTTCTGGGCAGTGTACATGTGATGATGACAATGCTACCAGGGTGTTCAGACAGTCCGGTCGAAGCCATGATTGTATTCCAGCTCCAGAAGGAGACCCGATCAAGCGCGGTGATGGTACAGCAGAGTGGCGGTCTTCTGCAGAAGATGTTTTACCATAATGACGACAAGATCACCTGGTAGATATAATTGACAGAGTCTGTGAAGCCAAAGAAGGACTATTTGTTCTCGACCGCATTATTAGATATCGTCGCTTGAGCCAGTAGAATTGTTCCAGCGATATCCAGGGTCGAAAAGTCGAAGAGGAACATAGGTGTTCCCATCAGACTCTCAACTTGGGATGTGGAATATCGATGGGACGTCCAAATTGTCGAGCCGGCAATGCTACCGTCAACGGTTTTTCCAGCCATGTTTGTGAGGCGAGTAGCTCGGTCCATGGGAGGTAAAGCATGGCCAGTGGCGAATCGTAACGAGGCTGCAGCCTTGCCATGGTGGCTGGCTTCCGAAGAACACTCCAACGGGTGACGGGTGGGGGCACATTAGCATTTGTACATGTGGCGTTGTGCCTCTCTTCATACCGGTTCACTTCGTACCAGATAGTTTGTCTACGGAGTACCGGAAACGAATCTGTTGTGCGTAATAAGTAGTAAGCATCTTTAGGTGTTTAATGCTTTCTTATCGACCATCTAGAATAGCTCGGATTGGATCTTGGGCATAGCATACCGGTCCACTGGAGGGGCCGAGCGTTGGTCTCTACGTAGTGAAGAGAAGTCAAAGAATACAAATTGAAAGCTACTCATACTGTGTAGATTGCACATTGATATTGGCTAATCCCATAGGAGCTCGTTTGCCCAGCGGTTACTCCTTTAACCCCCATTTCTTGGCGGTTGCCATACGTGACTTCACGCTATGGGATGTGGTAGTTCGTACGCAAGCCTAAGCAGGACTAGTTCATCACGTCTGGAGCCTTGGCCTCTGTGAATGCAATCGTTACTGGAAGACGACGTCTTACATACACGTACTGCGTGTGTAATAAACATCGGTAGGATTGGCACCATCATCGTTGCCAAAATTCAAATACTCAAATAATAAGGAGCACCATAATCTTCAAGATCTCGTTATTGCAGCGGCGTGATTACTCCTGCCAAGACTGACTGATTAGGCTTTGGGCATCTCGTGATTTCCACATCTTAAGGCTGATACTCCTAGCATGGCTGGAATAGGTGAATACTCAGCCAGCCACTGCGGACATTTCTTGGCCCAGGAACTGGTCGAGGAACTAAGCCAGAGATAATCATAGAACTAAGGTACGCAAGCGTGCGAAAAAACGCTAGCTCAGGGGTGAAGCGAAATTGCGCTTCGATGGTGCAGCGCCTCTCCCGCGTCAAGCTAGATAAGATCTGGCTACTCGATAGCTCTAGTTTCTCTGCGATGCGATCCACGTCGACTCAACCTCGGACCACTGCTCAATGCCATGAAGTAGAATATTACTACATGATGAGCGGCGTGACAGGATGTACGAATGCAATCCCTCGCGGAGCTCAATCCCTACGAGTCAGTGCTACGAAAGAGACACAGATTTGGCTAGCGGTATGGAATACATGCAGGGATGACTGGACTCGATGTGGCTATTGCTCCAGTGGAAGCTACTCCTATTTAGGTACTATATCACACGGGAGGCTCAAGCGCGGTTACACAGTACACAGTAGCAGCTTTGACCGTGCAAATGTACTAGTCGACCATCAAGGCGACCCTCACTGGTCCAACTCCTGAGGAGTGGGCCGTTCAGGAGTCAAGCCTCAAGCTTGGTCTTCATTTCGGGCACGACGAACAGTCGCTCCGCGCTTATGTCCACGTCCCAAAGGAGTACGGGCTAGACGTATTCGACTCCCACGATACCTCGAGCAGTAAGGCCTGCCTCTGCTACCATGGAACACCAGAAGGTAGCGCGGATTACGAGGCCAGCGTGGATCCACGGCTAGATGATCCCATGCATGATCGAATGATCGTGTCTATCATGGCGCTGACCCTAGCCGGAGGTTTTTCCTACTAGTGGATATCTAAAATCTACCAGTTGTTGATATCCAGATAATTCCCCTTTTGTATCCGACTTCTTTCCTTTCCTTCATATTCTCAGTTGCTCTCTTAATATCCTGTCAGCGTTCGCTGCAGTCACTCTTTTCTCTCCCCATCCCTACTGGCCTATCGTGCCTTGTCTGTCATTACGTGCATTTGACTGTGGTGCTTTTATTTTAATATAATAATTGATCATAATAATCTCGAGTCCTTTTCTCTACAATTTAGGAAGCCTGCACTACCACACTCACTAAGCAAATAATCTAAGCAAATAATCAACATGTTCCTCACAACCCTTGGCCTGAGTGGCCTCGTCTTCGTGGCCAAAGCTGTGGCGGACTCTTCAGGTCCAAGCAGCTGTTCTGCGGCCCTAGCCTCGAATCCAGCCGCAGGTGCTGCTCTCTGCCAAAAGTATCAACAAATCCAGTCTACCAATCTCGGCAAACGATCGGAGCCCCAGTCAGACCAGTGCACATGCGTTGAATCCTACGACCCATCGACTCTCGCGTACCCCGAGTTTGCCGCTTCGTGCTTCGAATCCACCAACTTCGGCCCCACTCTTCAATCCGCTTGCAAGGACCTCTACACTAGCCTCGGAGGATCTATCGATCCATCTCAGGGTAGTGGAGCCTCAGGCAGTGGTACATCACCTGTGAGCGGTGGTGCCTCAGGCAGCGGCAGCTCCCCATCCAAATCTAGCAGTGGTAGCGGAGATCCATCATCTCAGGGTGGAGCATCAGACAGCGACGGTAACAGCGACGGTGACAACGGTTCGTCCCCACCGCAGGGTGGATCATCAAGCAGCGGCAAAGGTAGCGACAGCGGTTCAGATCCATCGCAAGTTGGATCATCAGGGACTAGCAGTTCAGATCCATCACAAGGCGGATCATCAGGCAGCGGAGAAGGCAATGGGAGCGCTAGCGGCTCAGATCCCTCACAGGGTGGCTCGTCAGGGACTGGTAGCTCATCTCCACCACAAGGCGGGTCATCAGGCAGTGGGAGCGCTAGCGGTTCATCTTCATCGCAGGGTGGGTCATCAGGGAATGGTAGTTCATCTCCCGCACAAGGCGGATCATCAGGCAATGGAAAGGGCAGCAACCAGAAGACCATCACCGTCACTATCACAGTTGGCCCCAGTGGCGTCCCTATCGCCACCAATACTGGCTCCGACAGCTCGCCCGCCACCAATAGCCCTGTCGCTGGCTCATCCCTACCTGGCAAAACCGGTCCAAAGCCAGGATTACCCGCCCATTACACCTCTATGGGCTCAGGCGCAGGCTCATTCCCATCCGGATCGGGTGCACCAATCTCCGGTTCCATCTCTGGCAAGCCAAGTGGAAGCGGAGGTCCAGTCTCTGGCACCGGCAAACCAATCTTCCCCTCCGGCAGCGTCAAGCCTTCCTACCCTATCTCTGGGTCAGGAGCGCCCATGTCCGGCAAACCAAGTGGAAGCGGAGCCTCAATATCGGGCACCGGCAAGCCAATCTCTCCTTCCGGCAGTGTCAAGCCTCCGTACCCTATCTCTGCTTCAGGAGCACCCATTTCGGGCTCTGGGGATCCCAGTGGCAGTGGAGCACCATACCCCAGCGGTACGGGCAAGCCAATCTCTCCTTCCGGTAGCGTCAGGCCTTCCTACCCTATCTCTGCTTCAGGAGCACCCGTCTCGGGCAAACCAAGTGGAAGCGGAGCCCCAATTTCGGGCACCGGCAAACCCATCGATCCTTCTGGTACTGGCAAGACGTACCCCTCAGGCACCGGCACAGGCATCTCTCCATCTGCAACGGGTAAACCAGTATACCCTTCCGGCACAGGCGTGAAGCCAAGTTACTCCTTCTCCAAGTCTGGTACAGGTGTCCAACCATCAGGCACCGGCAAACCCATCGATCCTTCCGGTACTGGCAAGACCTACCCATCAGGCTCCGGCACAGTTGTCTCTCCGTCTGGAACGGGTAAGCCAGTCTACCCATCGGGTACTGGTAAAACCTACCCCTCGGGATCAGGTACAGGTGTTTCGCCGTCGGGGACTGGAAAGCCAGTCGACCCCTCAGGTACTGGCAAGACATACCCATCAGGCTCCGGCACAAGAGTCTCTCCGTCTGGAACGGGTAAACCAATCTACCCATCGGGTACTGGTGAGACCTACCCATCAGGATCAGGTACGGGCGTGTCGCCTTCAGGGACTGGAAAGCCAGTTGACCCTTCGGGCACTGGCAAGACCTACCCATCAGGCTCCGGCATAAGAGTCTCTCCGTCTGGAACGGGTAAACCAATCTACCCATCGGGTACTGGCAAAACCTACCCGTCGGGGTCAGGTACGGGCGTGTCGCCTTCAGGAACTGGAAAGCCAGTTGACCCCTCGGGCACTGGCAAGATCTACCCATCAGGATCAGGTATCAGCGTGTCGCCTTCGGGAACCGGTAAGCCAGTCTACCCATCGGGTACTGGCAAATCCTACCCCTCAGGATCAGCTATTAGTGTATCGCCTTCGGGAACTGGGAAGCCAATCGACCCCACGGGAACCGGCAAGATTTATCCGTCAGGCACTGGCTCTTCGCCATCAGGGACCGGGTCACCAAGTGGCACTAGAGCACCCTACCCAAGTGGTAGCGGTATCGTCTCATCTTCACGCCCAAGCGGTACCGGCGTCTCTTCAGCATTACATCCTTCTGGCACTGCACCATCAACCGCTCCTCCTGTCATCGCTCCTGTCATCGCAGGACCTCCGAGCCTTCACCCTGGCAAAAAGCTGCGAAAGGCCGAGAAATCCCGAGGACGGCCTGCGCGGCTCAACTCAAGACATCAAAGGATATAAACCAGCGCTGATGGTTGATGTTCTGTGTTCAGCGATCTTCTCCTCATCTTACAGGATCAGCAAAGGGCTGTTTCATGTTGCTTGATCGGGAGTCTACGAGCGACTTTAGAAAGGGGGGGGACTTTAATGACAATGGGGTTTTCTGGGTATCACTTCTTTCTGACATGGGAAGCGCTCATACGTTTGGAAATGTCTATAGTAACCGACTGTGTAGCCTACCATAATTGTACAATCTCTCATCTTATAGATGGAAAGAGACGTAATTACTAAATGTTTCAACAACTTCACTTCTCATCTTCACATCTCTCACTCCAGCAGCTGTGGAAACGTTCAGATGGTGACAGGAGTACGAAGTCCATTCTGGACGATGCTAAGCCACAAGTCAGCCACAGGTCAGCCACAGGATGCCGCGCAAAGTGGCACGGATAGGCACCTGGCGTCTACGCGTGAAATCTGACAAGCCAACCTTCGTACTCATCCTGTCCTATCATCATATCACTCACCACGAAAAATCCATCCCCCCACCCACCAAACATACCTCGTCCCCTCCCAAAACCCCCGAAAACGCACAAACGAACAACATCAACCTCCCATCTATCTGCCATCCCAAACTCACAACCCCAAAACACGACCAAAAGAAAGAAGAAGAAGAAGAAGAATGGCAGGCACCAACCCCGTCTCCGCACTGCTAATAATCATCATCACCATCTTCCGTATGTCCACTCTTCCTCCTCCTCCTCCTCTATCTGTCCTCTACAACGCCCAGACGACGTGTGACTGTGTATGTGTAGGATATTACTGACATACGTTTTCTTTCATGTGCAGTGCCTCCACTAGGCGTATTCATGATAGCAGGCTGTGGCGCTGATTTACTCATTAATATCTGCCTTACTGTTCTTGGGTATGTTGGTCTTCTTATTCTTTCCTCGGTTCGTGATATACATTATCATCATCATCATCCTCCTATCCCCTTTCCCTCTCCCTCCTCCCCCCTTCCTCCTCCTCCTCCCTCCCTCCTCCCTCCCCCCCCTCTCCCACACTATAAAACACCCCACTAACTCCTACCCTTCTCCCCCTACAGCTACTTCCCTGGCCATCTCCACGCCTTCTATCTCGAATACGTCTATTTCGAGCGCCGCTCACAGTCCCACGCCGGTTCTATGGTGGTGCAGAAGCGTGCGCCGGGGGTTTACAGCGATAATGTGCAGAGTGGAGGCGCGACGGATTATGGGACGATACCTACGTGAGGTGGTGGATGGGAACAGAGGGAGGGGCGGAAGGGATGGTGGATGGGATGGATAGGATGGGATGATGGGATGGTAGGAAGGGGGGAAAGGAGATGGAGGATGATGATCCAATATTGGGAGCCGGGTTATGAGTTACGAGCGAATGTGGAGTTTTGGTGGAAGGGTGAGCGGTCTCTTGGGAGGATTTCATACTGGTTCGGCAGGCGTTTTGTTAGCACATTGTCGATACCCACTGTTCTTACATCCCATATCGTACTTGCGCCAGGCGTCGTGCAGAGCGACGAACGAATTGTTGTACTGATCCCCCCCTAAGCTTTACGTCGTCACGTATCTCAAGCCTTCATTCCAAAAAGACCGATTTACCCGGAAAAATAATATGTCCATCTATAAAGCTCCCGCCAAGAGCGTGATTAAGTACAAATCTGGAGTGATCAACTATACCTCTGAGGCAACCCAGATATGTGTAACGAATAGCTCATAGGAATGTGAGGGTTCCGTACCAAATGCCATCTAATTCCCACGCTATGCATCTCCGAGCACCCATCAAGGATATGCTCCAAGCCCATTGAGGCCCTACACATGTCCCTTCATATCGACTCAATCTCGCCCTCCTGACTTGAATTCGCACGCGCCCGTTTGGCGTCCCTGTCGGCCGCAACGCTGCTCGCACGCCTCTTCGCCTTCTCCTTCTCATGCTCTTCGAGTCGTGTGGCCCGCCGCGCTTCGTGGGTCTTGCGTTCATTCTCCTTACGGAGTGCTTTTGATTCAAACTCGTGCCAGTCGCCTTCAAGATCTTTCAGTCTGTTCCTGACGTTAGCCTGTTGGTCGTGAGATGCCGAATGGGTCATCTGACTTACTCTATAACCTGCCTAGCGGCCGGCTCCTCTGTCGTGAAGTACGGATGCTCTAGCACGTCTCCGGCCGTGGGTCTTTTCAAGGGATCGTACATGAACATGGCTTGAAGCAGCTCAAACGCGTCGGGAGTGACCCTTTCTTGATACTTTTCAGCAAAGGTGTTGGGCTTCCTCTCCGTGGGCCTCAGAAGCTCGAACCATGCCATGTCCACTAGACCGGGCCATTCAGATCTGGTAGGTGTGCCTAGTACGTTGTAGATCTTGTCGAGCTGGTTAATCTCCCCGCCATCCCCTGGGAAAATTGCATGTCTCGTGAAGATCTCGATCATGACGCAAGCAGCACTCCAGATGTCGACGGCAGGACCATATTGTGTTTCTCCAAGGAGTAGCTCGGGTGAACGGTACCATATCGTGATAACGCGATTGGTGTAGTCGGGTTTGCCACGCTTTGCGAAGAATCGAGCAAGTCCAAAATCTGCCAATTTGAGTTGACCTGTGCTGCTGACGAGGATGTTCGCAGCCTTAATATCTCGATGCAGCACGCCACGGCGGTGGAGGTAGTTTAAGCCTTCAAACAGCTGCCTGCCGAGATGTTTCTTGTGCGCATGCTCAAGTTTGAAGGTAGGATGATTGAGGAGCCCCGTAAGATCATGGGACAAGTACTCGAAGACCATGAAGCAATCATTATGCTCCACCATGACTTCCTGTAAGGAGACCACGTTATCATGCTTCAGAGACTGCAGCAGCTTGATTTCTCGTACAGCCGTCACGGGAAACCCGTCCTTCTCACCCTCCATACGAATCTTCTTTAGGGCTGCAAGGCTTTTGGTGTAAATATGGATGGCCTTGAACACTTTCCCGTATGTCCCTGATCCAACAACGGATTCGTTGCCGGGCTTTCGATAATAAACAGAAGTGGACTCAAGGAATTCCTTAGGGAGTGTAGGTCTTGGCTTGGCACGTTTCATCATCCTCTTTACCATCACAGGCGGAGAGCGCTCTCTGGCACGGTCTCGCTTCGGCTCTCTTTCTGGTCGGCGGTCATCACGGTGGTCTCGTCTCTCTCGGTGGTCGCGGATTTCATGACGGCTGTCTCTATAATCTCGATTTCTTCGGTCGTCTCGTCTATCACGCTCGTGTCGGCTTTCAGAAGGACGAGGTGCACTCTTGGCGGTGGAGTCTTCTAATAGATTCTCCTTCTTGGGAGGCTCTTTCACTTTCTGTATTAGATCCGGAGGTGGTTTAGCTGGTGCTGGGGCGGCAGGTTTGGCTTTGAAAGCGAAGCTAAATTTGGATCCTTCTTTGGAGGACGATTCAGAGGTGTGACGAACAGGGGGCGGCATGTTGGTATCCTTTTCGGCTTGGTCCTCGACCTGCAGGTCTTTTGAGGGTCTAAAAGGATTATCGTCATCATCAATTTGAGTATGAGTCGTTGACTGTGTTGGCGGCGAAGTCTGTAAGTAGGGCGCAGAGTTACTGTCGCCACGCCCTCGGCTGTTGCTATTGCTAGCAGTCCATTGAAGGTTTTGAAAGTGGCCACCTCTGCCCCTCGTTGGAGCAGGTCCTTGATGATTTTGGGCTGAAGGACCCGTGGCAGAGAACCGGCGATCTGGCGTTTGCCCATGATGATTGCCACGATAACCGGAGTGGCCGCCTCGAGATGGCGGATTATGGTAACTAAGCTGCATTTGCTGCTGAGGGGCATTGTAAGGACTTTGCTGTCCATTCGCATAATACTGCGCTTGAGGACTTTGTTGCGGGGGATAACTGTTTTGTCGATATGTAGGAGAGTAAGCATTCGCACTACGATATATTAGTCTGGAAGGGTAATCCTCGTGGAACAGTACATACACAGTTTGACTTTGATATTGTTGAGGCTGACCATGCCATCCACCTCGACCTTGGCTGAATGGAGAGCCTGACTGGGGGGAGCCATGATGTGATGATGTTGGGGTATAGTGAGGAGACGTGTTGTATGAATGTTGTGTGTTGAGATGTGGTGGTCTACTAGATCGATGTGCTCCGTGAGGATCATTCGCCTTCATCCCGTGCATAGGGAATGCCGCATTTGGGTTTGCTGACTGTCCTTGATTGCCTGTATCCAAACTTGGTATTTGTTGAGGTGTTGAGGGCGGACGTGAGCCGTTGTCAAAGATAGATTGGATAGGCCGCGTGGGAGAGTGCTGCATCTTTGTACGTTTCCCTCTTGCTGGTTCTTTCTCTAGAGGAGACCGAGGGGATCTCGGTCTTCTTTTTGGGCCTTTTTCTAGTGCACTTCGGTGGCTGTCAGTATCTTCGTTGGCGTTTGATGAGTCTCGGGGGTTGATTGATGGACGGCGGATTATATCCTCAGTGACCTTGTCTTTTTTCGTCACGCGATCAGGAGACGGAAGCCTTTTGTGGGGTGATGGGAAACCTTTCCTCGCCCTGATATATCTGTCTCTCGAACGAGAGCGTCTGCGACTTGATGAATGATCCTGATATGTAGGAGGACTGGGACGACGGCGAGATCCCGGAACGTAAGAATCTCCGAAGCGACCACCCAGCCCACCGGCCTCAGGGTATGAAGCCGAATAGTGATCGCCTCGTAGGGAGCGGGGAGGAGATGACGGTCTTTCACGACGTCTGCTCCGACTTCTGCTCCTGGGGCGGAACGTGTCACTCAGACCGGAGTAGATCGGGCTGCGAGGCCTTTTACGCTCCTCTCTGAAGTCAGAGATATCTCGTCGAGGCGATCTACTTCTTGTTCGCCTTCGCCTGTTGGTGAGCTCTGCTTCGTCTCGATATCGTGTTCGCTCAGATAGCCGTTCGTTACTCGTCTCGCGAGGACGCTTGATCCGCTGATCGTATTTGGCTCTCCGTCTTGGGGGTGAAAGACTCGCCTTCCTCACGTTGTACTTCCTCAAATCCTCTCCCTTTTCCAATCTCCTATTCCTCAATGGAGATCCAGGCGTTGAGTCAGCACCAGCTCTGCCCTTGATCTTCAGGCCAACACCTGTATCTATCTCACGCCGTGGGGCTGCGGGAGAAATATGGCGACGATCGTCCGTACCTCTTTCTTTGCGGCGAACACTGTCTCTGTAATGGTCTTCACCTCTCCACTGATCCCTCATCAACGGGCTCCGTCGCGACGCAGCCATGTAATCGCTGAGTTCATCTGGTCAGTAGTGGTTCGTGCATGATTTTACCCAAAAATACCTTAGTGCTTGAACGCTGGTCGGGTATAATTAGCGGGCCGTTTCTAAAACCGAGGAGTAAGAGAGTCTCAACCTGTAGATCGGGGGGCTTACCTGCTATCAACCACACCAGACTCCCACACTCTCTAGGATGCTCTCGTATAACCTAACAACATCCTGCAGGCCGTTCTGCATACGAGCGTCTTCTACTAGTCGTGCCAGGGCAATAGCTGTTGTGACTTTGGCGGTGATTTTCCCATGGCAAAGGCCAAGGCATATCGCATCTCACAGGCATGGCTATCTACGAGAGCTCGATAAAGCAAGCAAGGACACCAGACCGCAATTATAGTTGAAAGCAGGCATACCCCTTCCCCACTCGTAGTGTACGCCACCTTCTCACATAGCGAGACGATGTATCGACCTCTTTGATTGTGCAGAGGCATTCGTCCAGGCAAGCACTTTCTGTCGAGTACTGATGCGGCTCTCAGAGTGAACAGTCATAGGCGAATTGGCGTATACGTAGACTTCGGCGCTGTTGTAGAGCCCTCAAAGCATAGCACGTCGAAAGAGGTCTCAAATTAGAGCCAAGAGGTAGATATCGCACGCTGGGTAAGTCATTGCATGAAAGACCATAGACCGAAGGCTGTCAGTAGAAAGCGTCGTCTTTCTTCGACAACATTTCACATGGCCCGACGACCGCCGATACATCGAGTATCTTCAGCAGATTGGTCATTAGGAACCATGCTCCAGATGAGGCACACTCTCTCATAGCTTTCATCTTTGTGGAAATTTCGTCTCCAGCAATCAATCTCGGTGGCACGAAGATGCCACCTTCACTCTAGTCCCGCAACTCAACCCGTGCCCGAGCTGTAGCCCAAGCGCTGCCCTGAACCTTTCATTGTATCCTAAGGGTCGTAGCTCGAGCTAGCTCCCTCTATAACAATCGTTGCGCCCACGTTATTGCCATATGTGTAAGATATAGAAGGGTTTGAGCAGGGTCCTAGGTTGCTGCCATGTTACTGGAGCACTGCAAATCTTTCGGAAGCGTTGCTCTCTGTCTACTGCTGAGGGTCCATGGCAGCCGCCTAAGCGTTGTTACCAAATAATATCGTAGGATGTTAACCTAGTGCACGATATACCACGATGAGGGTAATGCCTCTGAAGAGTTGCGGAAAACTTGTTGTCTGGATGCCGCCAAGGTGAAATGCAAACCAAGAGGTATTTTATGCGGGCGCGTTTAGCGCTGTTCCATACTGTAAACTACCGGTTGTTACGCCAGGCTGGAGACAAGAATTTTCCCGTCTCCAATGAATCTGATTATCCAACATATGAGTACGGGTATCTATTAAGATTAATCTGGATTGATGAATGCTTGCACTGCACTATGGAATTAATATCAGGAAGACAAAGACAAGTCTCATGCTACAACATGGGGCTTTCTTGAACAAAACTCATGTACCCGCACCCATCTCGTTGCTCTGAGAAGATCCATCGTCACAACTCCTCGCCTGGACTCATACATGCTTCTCCTCAGCCCTGGCGCTTTGGTAATTCCAATTTCTCGTAGTTAGTCCCCAGCTTCCAACGCTGAACGCCAATATAGAGCTCACGGCTCATCATTTGCCGAGGTCTCATCCCCAGAAGCCAATTCATCATCGTCGTTGAGGAAGACACCATTGAAACTCTCGGCCATGTCTTCAAGACTGCGTTCAATAGCCTCATCCATAGCTTTTGTTTCATCCTCGCTGAGCCTTGTTCCTGCTTCGGCAGCTTCGGGCTTTTTCACCTTATCGCCGCTCTCAAATTCACAAAGCTCATGCCAATTCTTGGCGTGGCAAAGTCTTTGGTGGTGGTCCTGCCCGGTGAGTTCTAAATTGCCCAAAGCAGCATGGGAAAGTGTCTCGCTGCTCTGCCACGAATGCACAGAGACAGAATTTTCTGGCAAGTAGATTGTTGGATATGAAGTATGCGTCTTTGTTGCGTCATCCTCCCCGTACTCGCATTCACAAGATTCATGATCTTTAGCCCCAGGGTCTGTGGCTGTGGGAGACATATTACTGAACGAGTCGGGCGAAGTCGGCACGCTCTGAGGAGATTGAATAGGATCAGCCAAAATATGTAAGAGCTGCGCCTCGTTCCCAATCATGTCACAATCGGAACGATAACCGGAATCTGTCCTTGGACGTAAGTTCCTCCGTCTTGTTCGCATGGGGATACTTGCATCTTCTTCACCCCTTCTGGCCGAATGCAGAAAATCTATAATAGAGGCATCATGGATGTTGCATGCACCGAAAGTAGGCTCCCTGTCTTTATGCGATGGGGAGTAGCAGTTGTATGATGTCATGCCTAATCCTGACTTCGATGTCCTGCTCTGACTCTCGTTTTCTGTGGGCTGCTTCAACGCAGAGGCTTTGCTCAGGCTCGATCTAGCATTCCTCTGGCAGCTGCCACCTTCGATTCTGACACTTTCCGCTCCATTGTTCATGTCTATTGAGGGTCTTACAGAATCCTGAGCAGTGTCTAGGCATCCGGGGTCACCTCTCCCGTCTTCCATAGGCACCTGGGGGCGCGGAAACTTTACGGTCGGGACCTCTGCCAAACATTGTGATGTAGGACGGTCTTGCAGGATAAGGTCCATTCGACTAACACTATTCCCGCTGCGACAGTCATGATGGGTGGGTGTGAATAGTGAAGAGTCTATCCGGGCCCGATCCTGGCTAGTATCATCAAAGGTCTGTGATGACCCTAAACGGATGGCAGGAGGAGGCAAATTTGGAAATCCGATATTGCTGCTGGACTCGAGGAACTGGGTCTGGACGGCAGCCCTTCCCTCTAGATGAGGCAAGCGAGGAGCATTCTGGTGACTGGTACAACCAAATGAAGAAGTCCGGTTGTCCAAGGCATAGTCAGGAATGTATGAGCTCGCCGAAGAATCCGCATACCTGGCAGCCAGGTGGGCGTGCTGTTGAGCCAAATTGAGTGTTTTTGTTGTTGCATTGACCTCAGGCTCAGCGTTCGATGGTATAGGACCGCCAATACGCTCGTTGCTAAGCATGTACTGGCGATCGTCATACACTTGTGACGACAGATGAGTGTCCCCGCTAACCACATAACCGCTCGGTGGAACACGATCCACTCTCTGAGCACTGAAGCTGTATTGCGCGGGATCAGGTTCTGGGATTTGGTATGGACTTGGCCCGAAAGCGTCGTCCCATGAAAGAACGTTAAGAGTGAGGCATGCGCGCACGGTCCGTTTGAAGTGCACGGAGGAACCATTGTCTTCTACGATTACCGCTTTGACGTCGATGCATATCGTTCCATTACAAGCAAAGAGACTTTCACTGTAGTCACCCGATAGTGCTATAGAGTACATGGGCACTATGCCCTTGAAACCAGCGAGACGATCGTCCCATGTAAGCCAGGAGAGTGACGTATACTGAGATCCGATGGAATATTTGACATTGGCGGGGAACCGAGTGGATGCGAACGCCGAATTGCACTGATACCGTGGAACAATAGTGAACTCTTGGCCTTCGCGAGGGAGCTGGGTCTCATCCAGATCGTCGAAGACAATGGAATCCGGCACCCAAGCGGCCTGTACGAAGGGATATGGCGTCGGGGTTCTTGTATCGTGATGTACTCGTACCGTGATAGATGTATCCCTCGAGTGAGGCCCATTGTATCGAATCAGGCAATCGCTCGCAACAAGGTACAATCGTATGAGCCCAAGCTGAGCTCTGACCCGTATGTCCTCTTGCGTTGGGTAAAGGAGATCTGCCATGTCTCCAACGAGTTGTTCACGACAGAAGCTGATACCGCGGACTACTTCAGCGGTCAAGCACCTTCCAGCTTCGCCGATATTTGGCTTGCAGTCCTGAATGTAGACCTTCCATAGCTCACTTGCAAGCAATTCCTCGAGCGTTATCGTAAAGGCCTGATGAATGCGATATAGCTCCTGCGCTTCTGCATATCTTGAGAAACTCCATTCAGTGGTGACATCGATATGCCGTGCGGCTGGGTACACCATCGTATAGCCGTGGCCGTGATCATTCTTGGGATAAGCACGGATGACACGCTTGCCGAAGTCTAATGGGCCTGATATACCAGGACTGAGCCCTTGAATGGCAATGGGCACTGGCCTGGTATCGCCTGTGGAAGCATTGGTCAATTCGAGCAAGCCTTCGCAGCTTGAGAGAGGGGTAGGTCTTGCGGCTTGGGTTGAGCGTGTGACAGGCATGTCAACCATCCAACTGCTAGGTGGCGCATGGCGGCTTTGATAGTCATACCTAGGCGGGACGTGATTGTGTGTATCATCCGGGAAATTGCCTGTATAGAGTGTGGGTCCCCATGATTCTGCGGGTAGACCATAGATGGGTGGCGATTTGGGTCTCAGCTTTGAAAGGTCACCATGTGATTGCGAAAGCCGACGTCGTACGCTGTGGCTGACCCTCTTCGAGGACTCAGTTTTGGCACGTTGGGCAAAGGAAGTCTTCTGAGTCGGCGTTTTTTGAGGGTCCGCTAGACAAGACCTGTCATCAGTCAGAGTAGACTGGTAGTTCGAAACGGTCCGCAGGGCGCTTCGAGATGCACTAGATAGTGAATTAGCAACCTGCTACGAGGAGACGGTATGGTGACGATGAAGACTAGCCTCTGCCTAAGTCCGGGCTTTGACTTATTCATGTCGCTGAAGATGAGCCAGAATGAGTAGAACAGTAGGTCTGCAAGCACACTGTGCTTTATATGGGGTAGAAATACCTGTAGTCTACTCCAAAAATGTAGGAGTGAATGTCACGCAACGAAAGATGGACGGCTGGATGAACGGGAAGAAAATAAATCAATTGGAACGGCAAGAAACCTCGACTGCCTCTGTAGCTTTAATGCAATGCTCAGGAAGGAACGAACCTCGTCTATGCAGTAACCCACTGGGCTTTCTGTCTGACGAACCCGCAGTCATGGCGAAAATAGTCTATTTAGAGACCATCTCAATACTGCATTGATGTTGATCTGTCGCTTTGTGGATCATTTTCTTTGGCTCCAACCCAAGAGATCTATACAAACCCAGCCATACTTACTTTTTCTTCGATATGCTGCCTATCCACCAGAGCACGCATTATATACAATTCATTCTAGATGCCTATTCGAGTTAGCTTCGGTCAAGGTCAGGTACATGACAGCTGAGGAGACCATAGACGAAGTCTTCCAGAGAGCCATTGTGCTGAAAGCTGCTTCTCGGAGATGCAGTGGTCTGGACTCGTCGAAACGGTAGTCGTCTAGGTGCCCTGTTTTTCGATAGTTACTGTAGCTTGACAGCAGCGACCCGTTCCGAGGGTGGAGCCTACAGACGTCTTCCCGTCTGCTCAATACGCTGTCCAGTATATAAGAGAATTGACTTTCGTTTTGATCCCTCAAATCGCATCTGTGTCATTCCAGAGTCAGCAATTCCGCATCTAAGTAGGTGGCGCCGTGAGGCAAGTCCACCGATTCAACACTCTGAGACATAGCCCTTGAATTCTGAATGAACTTAGATGTAGGAAGGACTGAACGAACCCATGCTTGCCCGAGTGCTGAGTTGCTCGTTCTTGTTGCCTAGCTTGGGTACTTGTAGAAAGGCATCAACGCCATAGCCTTCCAGATTATGGAGCTCCAAGTTCCCTGCCCAGTATCTGCCAAAAAGATCAATCAAGGTAGGCAAACATCACGGTGATACAGGAAGTCAAACATACTCTGCATACACACGACTCATCGGCAAACCCATCCCAAGCTTTAAGTCTGGAGGCCTCGATGTCAGTGAATTGAGCGAGCTGTTAGATGGTATTTGGTTTGTCCTGTCGGCATTTGGCAAAGAGGTGCCAGATTCGAATCCTGGGAGCTTCAGCTCTTGCATTGTCGCAGCCATCTTGGGCACCTTTGAGAGGTTCTGTAGATGGGTGTGACTGCGCGGGCCTTTGCTGAAGGACCATAGTCCAGGCATCACTTCTTGAGGAATACCACCACCTTGGTCGGAGACCCGAATGGTTACATGTTGTTGCGCCTCGCAAATGAGGACCTCGATAGGTGGTGGACTTCCAGCTGAAGAGGAGCTTCTTTCGACGGTAGCCTGAATTGAATTTCGTAGGAGCTCACCAATCATGTACTGCAGGTGACTCAGGATGTAAGGAAATGTCGCCTCGAGGTGTCCTTCAAGTCTGAGATTAGGAAGAATACACCGCGGACTGTAAGCCTCTTGCGCCAAGGATAGCGCTCGATCCCAGCACGCTTCGACTACCTCCCGGGCCTTACATTTGAGGAATACCTCGCCTACGAATTCAGCATTAGGATCATCGTGTTGATTGGCATTGGGAAAGTGCCATGGAGCATTGAATGTCTCCGTTAGCGCAAGGTGCTGTTCGGCAATCACTCGACGAGATATCCGCTGCAGAGATGTTAGCACGGACACATGCTCACTTTGAAGATTGGAGCCCGTCGTACGGAACGTAGCAGCGTGTTCATAAATTTGTCGATCTCATCGGGCCGCATCAGCTTCTGGCACTCCAGGACACCCATTGCAAGCCTCGGAATCACGGTCAGGTGCTCTTGTAGAGTCTCGCCAACGATCTTGCAGAATTTCTCGTTATCCTCGGTTGTATTGATTTCGCGTACCCTTCGTAGTTTCTCAAACGCCTTGTAGTACAGGTCATAGACGTGTGACATGTGGGGATTTGTAACGACGACGAAGGGCAGTGTCTGCATATCTCGAAGCCTGTGGGCCAGCCTGGTGGGAAGCTCTGTTCGCACATAATTGGCTGAACTGATCAAACGATTTTCGGTCAAGGTACGGCCAAAGAAGGTCAATTGACGTAGGCTGATTGGTCTTGCTTCCTTCTGCACCCACCTTCATGTTATCAATTGACGGACCCTTGGAAGGCGTATCCTAAGATGCAAACACGTACTCATCGAGGGCTGCAGCTGGACGCCAAGGTGTCGTTGCGCCGCCGTAACGCCGTTGATAGTGAGGTGTCCAGGACGGCCAACCCCAGGACTGTTTGATGGGACCCCGCTGTCTCAGATACAGCATTGCAGGCTGCCATACAGCAGAATGAGTGCTAGGGATCCGTCATCCGAAGACGCCAACTTCCGAGCTTAGTCAAGAGATGAGTATCCACATCAACATGAGTGCCGTTGAGCGATGGTCGATCTTGTAAGGACTGGAGGTAGGAGGCCAAAGGGAAGATTTGCCTGGCACTGCTCGGAAGGGACTCCGCGGCCCGTGCTCGAAGTTGCGGCTTGCTGCATGAGAAGCGCAACAGGCCTTTTTCACAGTCCCGAATAGCAATGCAGTCGCACAGTGTTCGCCACCCTGTTGACCCGATGCTGTTCGCTCCTACATTCTTGGTAGATGACTTGTAGTGCACCAATCCTGCCGCTCCGAAGATTGGCCTTCCCGCAAAAACCCTGGTTTCCGTAACAGTACGCTGTGCAACCTTCGTCATTACAGCCACGACTTTTCGTAGAGGTCCCAAATCACTTGCGACTGGAGATCCGGTCCATATAATGGTCGAATCCTGCTGCCTGTAAAAACAAAGACAAGCAAACTTCGTGGTTGACCTGGCGGGGCCACATTCTGAGTGACACAACAGCCTACGGGCATACTTGCTTCCGGGCATCCACTTCACTTCCTATATTTGCCAACATGGATCCCGTAAGCACCACTACAGATCACGCAGCTATGGATTCCGAGATTGAGAGTGGCGCGGTGACTGACTTGAACACCCACTTGGGCGATCTACAGATGGGAGGTGGTAATGATATGCTCATCGACGAGTATGATCCGGTCGACGAAAAGCCCGATGTGACTATTGTTACCACAGATGACTCCACGAAGGAGATAGAGCCGGAAGTACTCGCCAACGACTGTATACCGCCCAGAATTACCAACGCCCTTTCAGATGCTTACAGTTAACACCTTGGCAGATGATGCTATGAAGCCCCGGGTGTTGCCCTTGCTTCCGGATCTTGAGGCAGAGAGCGAAACCGTACATACTTGGGAAATCGAGGGTTGGAGGAATCTCTTCAAGAAGACGCGCGGGCCTATATTCGAATGCGGTGGACACCCATGGTACGTGGGATCGAGCCTGGTTTTCGCCAGAAGAAGCCCTGTAATAGCAGAGGATGGGAAGTGTTGACAAGCGGTTAGGAGAGTGCTGCTGTTTCCATTCGGAAATGGTGTCGATTTCGCATCCTTTTATCTTGAGCAAGGTTATGAAGAAGGAGACCAGCAGAAGCCTCCCGAGGGCTGGTATGCTTGCGTACAGTTTACATTGGTTTTATGGAACAAGCAAGATCCATCGATACACATCGTTCACTGTAAGAGCTGGATCAGGAGTATCTACTGATGTTGCGCGCTGATGTGTGCCATCAGCTGCAAATCATCGATTTAACGCTGAAGAGAGCGATTGGGGTTTCACGAGGTTTGCAGAGATACGGAAGCTCTTCGCTCCCCAGTGGGAGGATAAGGGAAGGCCTATGGTCGAGAACGATGCTGTCAATGTCTCTGCATACCTTCGCATATACAAGGATCCTACAGGAGTTTTGTGGCACAATTGGATCAAGTTAGCAGTCCAGCCGCTTCCCAATCTATCTGCTGAATCATCACTAGTTACAACTCAAAGAAAGAAACTGGTATGGTGGGTCTCAAGAATCAAGGTGCAACCTGTTATCTCAATTCGCTGCTCCAATCATTGTATTTTACGAATGCTTTCCGCAAAGTATGTTCCTCCCTGGTGAGTCAACTTGGAAGTCGCTGAATTATTGCAGGCGGTGTACCAGATACCCACAGAAAAGGAGTCGGAACGAAAAACATCTAACAGCGCATGGGCGCTGCAGCGGCTATTCTACATGCTACAGTCCAATGAAGACGCTGTCTCGACCCAAGAGCTGACTCAATCGTTTGGCTGGGAAACCAAGCATATCTTCGAACAACAGGATGTTCAGGAATTGTCACGCATATTGATGGAAAGAATGGAGGAGCGGATGAAGGGGACTGACGCCGAAAACGCATTAGCAAAGATGTTCGTTGGGAAGATGAAAACTTACATTTCCTGTATCAACGTCGATTACGAATCGTCAAGGGTAGAAGATTTCTGGGACATTCAACTCAATGTCAGTGGCAACAAATGCTTGGATGATAGTTTCAAGGACTATATTCAGGTGGAGACGATGGACGGTGAAAACAAGTATTTTGCGGAAGGTTATGGCTTGCAAGACGCAAGGAAAGGCGTGATCTTCGAAAGCTTCCCACAAGTCCTCCATCTACAGCTCAAACGTTTCGAATACGACATTAACCGTGACGCCATGATGAAAGTCAACGACCGCTACGAATTTCCAGAGACGTTCGATGCATCCCCCTATCTCTCAGAAACAGCCGACAAGTCAGAACCCTACGTTTACAAGCTTCACGGGGTCCTCGTACATAGCGGAGACTTCAACGCTGGACACTACTACGCTTTCTTAAAACCCACGGCTGACGGACATTTCTACAAATTCGACGACGATAGAGTGACAAGAGCAACCATGAGAGAAGCGTTGGAGGAAAATTTTGGTGGTGACTATGTGAATCTAAACGGCAATGCCGGTGTGCGAAACCCATACACAAGAACACTTTCAACAAAACGTTCAATGAGCGCATACATGTTAGTGTACATTCGCCAAAGTCGTGAGGAAAGTATCTTACACGATGTTGCCGATGAAGACACGCCCCAACACCTTGGTAGGTCACCTTTTACTCCACATCCGTCGTCGCTAACATTACTATAGCCAAGCAACTCAATGAAGAGAGAGCCACTTTTGAGCGAAGGCGGAAAGAGCGCGAAGAGCAACACCTGTATTTGTCTGTGGGTGTGGTCACAGAGGACAATTTCAAAGCCTACCAAGGATTCGATCTCACTACTTGGGATGCCGAGAGCGAAGGAGCAGCAGTGCCCAACATTTATCGTGTCCTAAAAACCTCGACACTCGCCGAGTTCGCCAGGACGGTAGCTGAGAACATGCAGCTCCCAGCTGAGCAGATTCGACTCTGGATCATGGTCAATCGACAAAACAAGACCATAAGACCAGATCAACCAATACCCGACATGTCATCGAGCCTAGAGGAAGCATACAACAAGTATGGCAGCCGAGATAAGAGCTTTAGGTTGTGGGTGGAAAAAGCGTCCCTGTTCGAAGACGGCAATCCCATCTGGCCAGAGACACAACTATCCGTGGGGGGCAGCAATTCGCCTATACTGGTATTTCTCAAGTACTTTGACGCCGAAGCACAGTCTCTCAAAGGTGTTGGCCACATTTACATCAGGAAAAGCAATAAGGTCTCAGAGATGGTACCAATGATCCTACAGACGATGGGCTGGACACACAATGCGTCTCCGCTCTCAAATGGTCTCACGAATGGCACCACCCCACCACCAACACTTGCCCTCTATGAGGAGATCAAACATTCGATGATCGAGCCGATGAAGCCGAAATCGACCTTAGCGATTGCAGAGATACAAGATGGCGATATAGTGTGCTTTCAGAAAGTTTTGTCGGAAAAGGAATCCTCAGCGGTATCGCAGGCTGGTGGCTATACCGACGCTCGGGAATTCTACGATTATCTGCTGAATCGAAAGACGGTTTGCTTCTATCCCAAAAACGTCGCGGAGGACGAGAAGGGCGTATTCAAACTCGACCTCAGCCGCAAGATGTCGTACGAGCAGTTTTCAGCCAAGGCAGGCGAGTTTTTGAAAGTCGATCCAACACACATCAGGTTTTCAACTGTCAATGCTACCTCTGGGAAGGTCAAAGCTTCCGTGAAGCGGAATGCGAGCCAGAACCTGTATCAAGTGCTCAATCCTCAATTTGGTACCTACGGCAACAACAATCAGCGGGACGATGCCCTGTTCTATGAAATCCTGGAGATGAGCCTCAGTGAATTGGACACAAAGAAAACCTTGAAGCTTACATGGGTAACCGAAGGATTGTCAAAAGAGGTAAGTATTCTACAAACGAACAGTGACCATGGTAACCTGAACTTACCTTTAGGAGACCTTCGACATCTTGGTTCCTAAGAATGGCGCAATACGTGATCTTTACCCCAGTCTGCAAAGGAAAGCGAACATCGATGACGAAACGCTGTCGAATCTGCGCATATATGAAGCACATAACTTCAAAGTATACAAAGAACTCGACGCAGACTACCAGGTTGCCACAATATCGGAGTACATGAACTTGTATGCAGAGGTAATTCCGGAAGAGGAGCGCAATCCAGTCAACGGAGACACGGATATATACTGCTTTCATTTCGACAAGGAGCCGAACAAGCCACATGGGATCCCGTTCATATTCCTTGTCAAGCCTGTGGGTCTAAATGTGTAGTTTGATGGACCGTTGCTGACCTAGATGAAAAGGGTGAACTTTTCAAAGACACAAAGGCGCGATTATCGAAACGAATAGGGCTGAAGGGCAAACAGTTCGACAAGATCAAGTTTGCCATCATTCAAAGGTCGATCTATTCAAAGCCAACTTATTTAAATGATGGTGGGTCCCAACAATATTCCATCAATTCTCTTGCCTCCGTTGCGCTCCACTGACACAATCTCACAGATGACATACTCTCCGATCTCGCCACCAGCGCTGACGACTCGCTCGGAGTCGACCATGTAAATAGGACCAAATCACTAGGAGGCAAGGGCGACTCGATATTTATCCGATAACCTCAAGCTTGAGATGCTGCTTCCTTCTTGTATATAGGCGTACGTGGTGCAGAGCCTCTCTCATAGCGTGCATTGACGAGGCTGTTTGGTATGTCTCTTGGAGTCCTGGGGATACCGTGGGTCGGGAAAAGGCCATACGTACCATCGGGGTGGACGGAAGAACGATTTGATGAGTCGCATGGGTTTTTGAGATTTGAATGTATTCTAGAGCCTTCAAGGACCTGGCGTGGTGAGGATATAGCAAATGGCATTTGAATCTAAGGCTTTGGGCGCTACACGAAAATCCAGTCATCCAATCTATCCGATATCCTGGCACGCGTGGCAGGGCACTCATTTCACAAGAATATCTCTCCACTTCACTGCTTCACTAATGAGGTTTGTAGCAGTACGAATGTATACCTACCTTTCCCGTTCACTGAGAACATAGTTCAAGCACCGTTCTCCTCCACCATCTCTATCTGTAGAATAAGTGCGCATTCCTGTACACTTAAACCCCCGAACATTCCTGATGATTCCCTTGTTTCCATCGCGATTGCCGCTTTCTATCGACAATTGAATATCTGGCATGTTGTGAATATTATTTTTTCTTAGCGCATCATACAATATATTCTACATCTGCGCTGTGGGCCGACTTTCAAGAGATCGTCTCTGGCCAAGTTTTGAAAACCTTGCACCTCAGCGCATTGATAACATTTTCTTCTAACGCATAGTGTCTTAGCGGCCCCTGAGCTAATTGCCTTCCATCGGCTTCGCATTGATGGCTGCCTAGTCGAAATCGTCATGCTCGGTCTCAGGTAGTTGGTAATTGTACTGCGTCTGTCTATACAGACCGGGACAGAGAACACTTGGTAGCTTGATTGATTGATAGATCCAGTCTTGATTTATATATGGCACAGGGACGTTCGTTGCCAACGTGTCCACAACCATGAATTCTCACGTATGAGAGCAACAGGTTTGGAGACTCGAGGGGAAATACTCGTTAATAGCTGCAGGTCCTCCATATCCGGCATGGATATCTAATATCTATCATAGTCGTGGATACAGAACCTCAGACCGTCTTCCAGGCGGTCTTGGCTGCTCTCTGAGTAATTTCAAGACTTGGCGCGTGGAGAGAGATAGCATCATCGAGCTTGCCCTTCATGGTACAAGACCCAGCTCCGTTATGTCTCTATTCAGATCCCTTCGAAGATGGACATGTGACCTTCGTTCCCCACAGAATGATGTTCTGCTAATTTCTTTTTGCGAGATGTGTTTGTGTAGTCTTGCGATAAAGGTTATACAGTACGGAGTAAGATTGCTATCTATCCATTCAGCAGAGCGTTGAGAATACTCGTGGGCAAGACTTTGTAGAAGTACAGATCGCCACGGAACACCTATATTGTTGCACAGTGTTATCATGATCAAGACCCGTTGACTGTTTGAGAGCTTCATACTGTAATCTGTATTCGATGCGAACTCGGCAAGAAAGGTCTCCATATCAAATAACGATCTAGAGCTGAAAGGCATCGACGCGTTGGCCGTACGGAATAGGCATCCAGCGGGCCAGTCATGCATATACACCAATCCGACCTCTATCTGATCCATAACAGCAACCTCATTACCAATGCTGAGTCTATCCTAGTCACCGAGGAACCCTCTGATAGCCAGTCGGACCTGCACGAACAGGCAAGCGATAGCGAGGAGCCGTTGTCTTGGCTAAGAATATATAGCTGCGCAAGAGATGGCGGTATAGCATATGTCAGATCTTCACATCAACCGTCATGCTCATTGCGGTAAGTCAAGGCAATAGCGAGATGTTTGCAAGCTTGCTAACTACTGTCAGTATCACTAGAGGAGCCTTTGCATCTACGGCTCGTGGTCCTCCTTATTCCTCACAGCCTCTGACAATATTGGGCAACGAGCCAATGCTCCTTCGTCGGGCGACTAGTTTCGGTGACTGCCATATCGTATCCTAGCTTGTTGGTGCCGAGACTGCGGGTAGCAACGCTAAAAACCTTGTGGCCAATACGGCACTGACGAAAGCTTTCTGGTATGGCCATGGTAAGGTGAAAAAAGTGCTCATCTCTGAGGGAGCGAGACGACAGTGGTCAGTCCAGTGCTACGATAAGCTGGAAAAAATCGACTAAGGCCGGAGGAAGCCAGGGACGGGGTTTCTGTGGTCTAAGATGTATTATTCTTGAGAGCATGGAATCTGCGTTGAAGCGACGGATAGCAACGATAATGCGGCGCGCACAAGTGTACATTCCGATATGCCAATTGCTATAATACCGGTTTTCCAAGACACGTGTTCTTTGTCGTTCTCGAGCGTTGATTTCAGCGCTTTTGTTAAGCCGAGAATCAGAACAAGAGACGAGCCCCTCTTCAACTCTTGCTGGGGACCGCGTCAGTACTTCGCACGGGCTCACTTGACAGGGAGACAATGGAGGTTGACGACCACATGTAAGAAATGGCAGTGGGGCACGAAGTAGGTAGACTGGTTGGTTCGAGGCGTTAAGATGGGGAATCTCATACGATTCGGTCATCCATTCTTTTGCATGCCATGTCTGCGGTCCTTTTCCTCCTGGCCATCACCATAAACCCAGTATTGAATACCTAAGCCAGTATCGCAGCATGCCTGAAAGATACCACACATCTTGAAAGCCAATGGAACCTTACCTGGCTCGGCATTGAAAAAGTAGGCCATCTTCATCGCATCTCCCACAAGCCAATTCACCAACACGGACACTCGGAATCCTTTGCAAGAATGGGCACGCTGATTGGCGAAAATCTGGGGTAAAGGAAGGACAGCTTCAACAGCCAAGCCTACGTATCCAATGATTTCTGTGTATAGAGAAGAACTCGTAGGACGAAGGAATGTATGGAGGACGATCAGACCGAGGGTCAAGCCGGAAACGTACTCCCAGTATCTAATCGGTCGTAGATGTGTCAGCTTGAATCCGACAGAACCTGCGTCGGTTTCCCAGCCCTTGGTTCAATGGAAAACCGCCAAATCCTAAGTAGGAAAATGCACTCACGGTCGTTGTGCCTTCCACCTCCAAAAATTCATTGGCCTGCTATCATCCATCCCCTTGAAAGGTCCTTCATCTCTCCTTGTAGGTCGGTTATCGAGGGCGACTTTGAGAAGGACGGTCTGCACGACTACCATGATAATAGCCTGTATGAGGAGCGCAGGATCATATCTCGCGCCTGGCCAGTAGAATATTTTGAGTATGGAAGCCGTAAGCATGATGAAGGGTATATCGAGCGAGAAGCCGGCTGATGTGCGTGTGCGTTTGATCGAGAGAATTTGATCGGTGTAGGAAGTAAGAGGAGAGAGTATTAAGCTGGTTGAAGGTATTAGTTCAATAACCTTTTTATTGAAGGACGATGATATGGGGATCGAATAGCACTCACAAGACAGGTGTGATGGAGGCTATCAGGGTGCCCACGAAAGCCATGACGAGCGGCACGAGCAATGGCGATTCCTATATTTATGAGAGTAATCTTGAACATTCATCTTTGGGACATTGTAAGGAAGTGTGAATAGTAACGTGGGATTCAAGGTGACGAATTTGAGATACCCGCTGCCCGCACGACATGCAAATACAACAGCGACGAATTCAGTACATAGGAGACGAGTGAAAAGTCAACGATGATACTTGGCTTCATAACACATACAATGTGGTGTACACGAGGAAAGAGAGACATCTCCGCAACGAGCCCTCGAGCCTGATATTAGCTGAGTAAGCACGAATCCCCGGTTTCACGTCAAATCATCCTTAATCATCAGTCATTTATGGCCGCAATCTCTGATATATCGACGCCCTTATGAGAAGCTATTCGACGGAGGATATGTGTGAAGCATGTCTACTCGCAGGTTCACTTTGACGTTCATACAGAGCTTGGAACATGCAGCTTGTAGCTGGCGCTGAGTGTATATCATTGGCTCGGCAGTCCCATTGGTGGACTTAAATCCCCAATACCTTACTTCATGATATTCTCCGACAAGCTCACAACCTCAACCAGCAGCGACTGCACCTCGTTGCAGACACAATAATGTTTCGATTGTGCAGGAAGTAAGCAATAAGCTAGCACTCGACCGCATTGCCTCAGGATTCATCATGATACTTCAGGCGACGTCGACAACTCCAACATAGAAGGCTGAATGGTTGGCTCCCGGCGTGGGCTAGATCTACCAGCTACCTTATTTGGGAAATGAGAAGTCCCGTTGACTGAAACATACATATCGTTGACAGCGCCTCGTCGATCCACCACTCGATCGGATGTAGGCTGTAGCCGATCCACGACTGCATCGCAATCCTATTGGACGGAGGCATAGTATGAAATGAAATTATGGTCCTGGCGATACCCCGACGTCAAGCCCGTCAAAGAATTGACGTCTCATGAGGCCACCAACCCATCCTGACCTTTCATGAGACCAGTGTTGTAGTCGTCTTCTGTACACGGAAGAGCTCAGTATCACAAGAAGACCCAGATCTATGCCTGAGCTTATGCAAGCGCCTGCACCAAAACGTCGAGCCCTTCGATCGTATTCGACGTTATAGTTTGGTACAATAAGTCCACAACAGGCAGCGAGATGTCTCTAACTTGCATGATGATCTTTCCGGGTCATCGTCCATGCGCTATTGAAACAAAGGGTGGAGATACCGTGTGTTGCAATACCAACAATACCAAAGTGAAGATGAAACACCATGGGAAGGGGCTTGGTAGGGGATGCGCTGCGCATCCAACTCTTCGCCCCGCTAATGTCTCTGTACAATTTCCCGACTTTCCCCTTCTCATCTTCTTTTCTTTTCTTCACTTCTGCTATTCATTTGGTACTGGCATACTATCCTTTAGCGCCTCACATCCTTTCAAGCCTTGACCGTTCAACAACATCACGCTCCTTTCGCAGCTTGACGCTGCTTCTTGTTGTTTCTATCCTCAAGCTTAACGCACAACATTTTCAACACCTTGCTCTCATTCACCTCTGACTTCGACATCCACCCGTAAAGATGAAGACCTCAATGCACATTGCCGCTTTCATTATCGCCCTGGCAGTTCCCAGACATGCGGTCGCTCAAGATGTCGTTGTAGAGGAAAAGATCGTATATGTCACGCGCACCGGCGACGCTCCTGTCCATACGCCTGCAGCAGTGCCTAGTGCGCTCTCAGCAGAATCAGCGCAAGGTCAGACTCTCAGCGTAGCGACAGTACCAGCATCGGCCATCACCTCAGTCAACACAGTATCACCCACCATCTTCACCCCCTCCACTACAATACGAGCTACATCGGCCGATGGCGGCGCCATTGTCAGTCCGGTGGCGCCCTTGGGTGATGGTGTCATGAGAGTCGCAATTGCCAACCACTGGACCAAGCCACTTTCGATCTCCTACGGGGACAATGCAGGAAGCCCTGGAGCCCTAGGCGCTCCAACGGGTGGCCCTCTAGGTACAACAACGACCGTCGTCTATCCTACTGGATGGGCAGGACGGATCTACATTGGTACGACCATCAACTCCGCAGACAGCAAAATCGAGGGCAGTACTACCGGTGCCAACGACATTGATGTCAGCTACGTCGACGGGTACTCCGTTCCAATCACATGCTCGAACGCGAATGGCCCTGTCACTGGCTGCAACATCGATCTTTTCGCTGCGGGAACTTGCAAAGATGTGGTGGGCAAGAACGACGTCTGCTTGAACCCCATGCAAGGTGTTGCGGATGGGCCGGCCGTCGACTTCTTCTTACCATGCCAAGGCGCCGCTTACACCTTTCCCAATGACAACGTGGCGAATGACGGTGACACACGTGGGACGGACGTGACGTGCTGCATTGGCACAGAAGCTATGGGATGCAAGGCGCCAGCTCGTCAAGGCAAGGGCAACAACAAAGCTTCCAAGGCCAAGCGATCGTCCTTGTCCGCATCTGAGCGCGCACTTTCGCCCGAGGAGGCAGCACCGGCGCCTCCACACAACCATCTCGCCAGACACCTAAAGCGGGCGAAGGCGAGGCACCAAAATCATGGACTGGCACGGGGTATGAAGGACATGAAATGAGATTCTGGTTACATACATTCACTGAGTGGATCCTTTTACGAACTGATGTTCTTCTGGCAGGGCCAATCAGCAGATTGTGACCCTGGAGGTCACAGATACGGCTGCTGATGGCATCTTCCGCCGTCACTGTATATACATCAGTCTGGGGCAATACATGAACCCTACTGTCCTTTCGAGGAACCATGATCACTGTTCAGCTTAATTTGTAGTCGTGACCGCACCCTTTTTCGTTACGGCGTGTCAGATGAATAAGCAGAATAAGCAGAAGGCAGTGCGATCCTTGAGGAAGTGGCACGATCACACATCCTCTTGTACCAACGGTCCTACGACCGGTATTGAAGCACGCGTGAGATGAGGTACCGCAATGCCTACTCCCACGGAAATATTGACACTCTTCTCATAGGCCCTCAATCCAAAGCCTTTGCTCAGTATCGACAGTATCTCGCCACCCAGCATGATGCTCCTTTTCCCTCCCACTCACCACTCCATTACCACTGCTGCCATACGTACAGATGAGATTCCCCCTGTTTGAATCTGCGAAGCGCCTTGTATGTAGATCTTGCGCCGCCATACCCATTCAACAAATCATTTGAACCGATACATCTGGTCTTGAGGGGGGGCCGACGAAGGATTGAATTTCTCGTACACCATCTCGAATTCCGAAAAAAAGGGCTACCAAATCAGACCCCCATGTTTGGAAGCATCACCTTCGTCACAGCCACGCCAGATCCTACAACACATGTTATCGTGGCGAAGTAGCAGAGTGCGACGGGATTCGCTCAATCACGCAACACCCCGGATCGAACGCGATCAGTGGCCATGCCTGACGTCCCACCAACGAGGGGATCGCGGTAATGTACCAGACTGGTTATAGTACTGGTCGATGTTGTATGTTGTATGGTTTTCAACGAGAGATGGGCGGATGAAAAGCACATGGGCATAAAATAGTCCACGCGAGATGATTTGCTAGTGATGGGCGGGCCGTACCCTAATCGTTACATCTACCAATATCAATGGCTGATTCCTCGCGATACAACATACTGGCTAAAAGATCATAGTATTGAGGCCGGGAGGGCTGAGTCGGTCCGGTGTTCGCAGGCATTGTTATATATTTTATAAAGTCCCGAGGCGACCTCACAGACCCTTACGAAGGGACGCTTGTATTTATGCTGTGCCTCAATCCTACGTATTGATAATGAGATTACGTAGCAACGAAAGGTAGTGGGCGGCCCTGGTGTAGGCTACTTCTCCAAGAACCAATTTTACAAAGGCCATTGGAGTCAATAAGGATCTGCTGGAAGAGGAGTAACTACTGCATTGCTGAAATGGAACCTACCGAGGTTACCATACAAAAATACTTACATAAAATCAGATCCCATGTTCTTGGCAACACAGGGAGTATATCAACAGACGCTTGGCGACAAGGCAACCCCCACGTCGTTCATGGGGTACATGATTATGCAGGGTCTCCTTCCTCCTGAAGGAAGCTAATTTCAGGTGACCTCTCAAGAACCGATACTGTTCTTGTTCACCATGAGAAGGCAATATAGCAAGCAGCAGCTGAACAGGGTGTCTGTGCGATTAAGGATTTTCCGTCATTGATTTTACGTACATCGCCTGGCCCGTGCCAAAATCCTTCGCAAGCCGCTTTTCAGCCGCACCCACTACTGACAACTACTGTTGTATACTTATCAGCCTGCTGGCTGCCTTGCGTCCGTACTCCTTCAAAATTCGACTTCTCTATCCGGATCAGTGTGATATCGATCAGCCTACATCGAGCGCCATGCACAGATGTAACGCGAATGCCCTCACGCTCACTTTTGGCAGTGGCAACTTGATCCCAAATCCCTCATGAGACATATGACTGTGAAAATAGCTTTGCCTTCCTGGGCTGCTAACCTGAGAGGACCACCTCGTGACCATGTGAGAAGTCTGAAGGGAAGAGAGGATCCGTGTGGCTGTGTGTCAAGGTCCACAGCTGCGTACAAAACAGTCTGCTTATCCTGGTATTCTTTGCCGTCGTTCACCTTTCTCAAACACACTCACGAATTACGATAGCATTTCCAAGAACTTTGACACCATCATGACTATCCAACACCCTCTCAAATCTTCCCACACGGAGTTCACTCACGAACAACCACTCTCTGCTGACCAAAACCAAGCACTCAAGATCCATAATCAAGGTTGGTGGCCTTCCCCTCTGCCATTTTGCCCGACTAAATTTGCCTTCTTTCCCTTCAGCTCGCGAGGCAGTGAGCAAGAAATCATCCGTTGCCCGCCCTGCCCTCGTGTGGGACTCTCATCTCGCAACACTTGCAGAACAATGGGCCAAGGATTTGGCCGCTAAAGATAAAGGCCTCAAGCACAGCACCAGTGAGGAGAGACCCGGCCAGGGTGAGAACTTATACGTAAGTCACATTTGCCCTCTTGATACTTAACCTGTTCCGTCTTCATTGTGGGCCATGAGATATATTTCGAAAGCACGTTCTCCCGGGCTGGTCTTACGAATCAAATTTTGCGTTCATAGAGGAATGCTGATTCCGCGAGAATCTAGTGGCTGAGTGGAGGGGGTACACTGTCAAATGCTAGCGAGGGCTGGGTTGCCGAGAATTCTACGTATCACGGAGAAAAGATTGACGTTGCAAAATTCGGAAGCTACGGTCATTACACGCAGGTATGTTATCGTTGTTGACAGACACCAAACGCCTTGTCTGATAGCGATTAGATTATCTGGCCATCCACCACAAAAATGGGGCTGGCATCAGCCAAGAGCAGTAACGGAAGTACTTTCATCGTTGGTCGTTACTCAGCTCCGGGGAACTTCATAGGTCAAAGTGCATTTACGGGAAAGTAATGATGGAGTACAGGCAAAGGAGGCGTTCCAAGGCAGATAGGTCACCGGGCGGTTCGGACTTGCGGCGTGCGGACTACACTACTGCTTTTGAATTATTGATTGGGATACCTTCCTGTCAAGGTACACTTCTGTGAAGCTCTTTGGATCCTCTTGGGGTGGGGTTGGTATTCTAGACAGAACTTTAGTAGTAGTTTCCTAATTCTCAAAATCTTGGGTGCTGAGCATTTACCGTTTGAAGTAGCTTGAGGAGTAAAATATTGTTTTCGGCTTCGACTTGATACCTACCTCAATTCCCAGCCAAGGACTCCGATAGTCACTAGCCGTATATTCTAGCTGGGTTCGAGTATTCAGCATAATATACCCATCGACTTATGCCTACCCTAAGATATTGTGGGACTAAGTACTTGACCGTAGAGACTTCGTACTTATCGAAAGCGCTTGCACAAGCGCGTCAAGCGCGAAGGTACGATGCCTGATAAAGTATTCCATCTGACGTCCGGATTAAAGACCTCAGCTCTTAGGTTTACAATGGCTACTTATCTGCGTTCAACATTGACTCACAATCATTGAAAGGGATATGGGATTGTTATTGGCGACCGTTCCGCCCAGAATGCCTCACCTAGACATCCGAATTTGACTCCAAGTCACAATCGCTCCACGCATCGTTCTCCGCGCCAGCTTCTGGGTGTTGGCTGCTCCCAGAGCCCCAAACGCGGGCCCAAGGATGTTATCGTTCAAGCATCTGAATACAGAAGCTGGTAACGAAAAGCCACGCCTCGGCTGCCTCTGCTTCCAGGGCCGTCAACCCATCGATACTCCTCATTATGTAGCCGTCAGCTCGCGAGGAGCTGTACCGCACCTTTCGCAAGACATGATGAGAGATAACACGGCTATTGGCGCGATGTATGCTGCGTTGGAAGATTGTGAGTATACATTGACATTATAATCGAACGGCATTTATCAGGCAACGCGCTGACAGGTGTGCTCTCATTGGAGCTCGCAAGTCATAGAGACAGCATCACACAAAGGCCAAACGCCGCCCGTCTACAACCAACCAGCAAGTCGCCAGGAGTCACCGCTTCGAAAGTTCGTCGCACTCCAGAACGATGCTCTGCTCATTCTCGGACCACGTCGCATACCCCCAATGCCATGTACTGCCTCGAGTACTTCAAGTGCCATGTCTATAGTTACGTCGCTTGGATTCGGCATGCTCGAGTACACGGACTACGTGGAGGCGATTCAGAAGCTTCGTCCAGACATAGTGATCGGTATGGGCGACGTTTTATTTGGACATAAGCCTGGCGTAAAAAGAGCAGACAAAATGGGCGACCGGACATCGGCCTGGATCAAAGCGCTGGTAGCTGCGATGGAAGACGGAGAAGAAGGCACACCAAATACGGCATTGTTCGCGCCCATCTTACCGATCGCAGCAGAACAGCAGTCGTATTATCTCGATGTGTTGGAGAACGAGCTTAGATCCTCCGTGTCCGGGCTTGCGCTTTACGATCTGTCCTCGGTCGACGCAATTCCAGAGGGGCTACTACATCTACCACGACTGTATCTAGGAGCGGTCAACAGTCCGCACAAGCTGCTGCATGCAATTGCTCTTAAGGTGGATATTTTCACCATCCCGTTCATCACCGAAGCCACAGACGCCGGAATCGCATTGGACTTTTCCTTCCCCGCGGCCAAGGAGGATCTTTCTCCACTCCCCATGCCATTGGGAAAAGACATGTGGTCAACAACTTTCGCAACATCTCTCGCACCATTGAGATCTGGATGCAGCTGCTATGCCTGCGTCAACCACCACTGCGCCTTCATACAACACCTCCTGAACGCCAAAGAGATGCTAGGCTGGGTGCTGTTACAGCTCCACAACCACCACGTCATCGACCAATTCTTCGCAGGCATTCGTCAGAGTATATCCAATGGGTCATTCGAAGATGACAGGAGACGGTTCGAAAAATGCTACGCTGCGGATCTGCCAGCGAAGTCCGGACAAGGGCCTAGGTAAGTCCAGAGATTTCTTCTAAATATATCCGCACCTGACAGTATGTATGTAGGATACGAGGCTACCAATTCAAGTCTGAAGGAAAAGGCGAACCTCGCAGGAATTCACCAGCGTATCGTTCACTAGACGATGGAAAGCAGAAGTTAGCTGAGGCTGCCCTTCAAAGCCCAAATGCTGATGCCCAAGACTTGGAGGATCGGGGGTTTGCGGAGAAGGCGGAGTGAGATTACCTGCCGATCAATCTGGGTTGTGTTCTCGCGAAGGCCGCGTGTTTGGCTTTGGAGCTGCAAGGTAGTGCTCTTTCCATGCCGGTCGGGGCATCAATAGACACCAATACAGCGCCGACGCAGTCTACTACAATGGCGTCTGGGGTCCGGCCTCGTTGATGACGAAACATACAACAGTTCATCTTAGAAAATGCGAAGAGAATAAGGGCCTCTCCTGCTATGACTTTTGAGTAGCAATTTCAACATATGGCTTTGCGACCGCTCGTCCCAGATTGAACGCACATCAGGGGGTGGGTATGGCGCAAAAGTGGTTCGGTCAATGGACTTCTTCACTGATATCCAGTACCAATACATACGTACAGCCGGACCTTCTACCCAACGCCTCGCTCACAAAACCATTCTACCATGCCCCATCTAAGGTCCTACGCGTTTCCATCACCCTACACAAACCCCGTCATCACCCCCCCATCAAAACCTCCCACAACCTCCCCCCCTCCCTAAACCCATGCCCAATAACATTAACAACCCAAACCCCCCTCTCCAACCCCCTCAAAAACGCCCGGCTATCCCTCGCCCTCTGCGCCCCGCCGGCCCTCCTCCCCGCCTCCCCCACACACCTCCCCCACTCCCCCCAAATCCCAAACGCCTCCTCGACCCACGCCCGAAAACTAACCTCCTCCACCATCGTCGCCGTCGCGATCTCCTTGCCCGCAAACGAACCCCACGTCACCGCGTGAACCGCCTCGCTGCTTTCGCTGGAGAGGAAGGAGCCGTCGCTTTTGCCGGCGTAGTAGCTTACCTCGCCTTCTTTGTGTAAAGCGTCGAGATGTGGTCGGAGGCTTTCTGTGAATGTGGCGGCGGGGACGAAGAATTCGACAAAGGATTTTTGGAAGACGAAGCCGCCTGGTGGGCCCCAGCCGTGGATGGGGTGGGTGGAGGGGAGGCCGTCGACGGCGGGTTGGGAGGCGATGGTCCAGTAGCCTTTTTGTTGCGTCAGGGCTGTGAGTTCGGAAGTGATGAGGGCGGTTTCGGGGGAGAGGGTGGCGGATTCGGACCAGGGGAGCTGTTTTGGGGCGGAGCCGGAGAGGTGGGAGGTGAAGAGGTGGCTTATTTCTGCGTTGGTGGTGGGTGTGCCCCATAGATTGAGCGCTTGGGTGGGTGTGACGGTCAGGGATGTTGGCGAGTAGGTCAGTGGTGGGTTGAAGGCTGGGGATCGAGCGTCGCCGAAGCGGCCGTTGGGGTAGTCGTCCCAGGTCGCCTCGCGGGATAGAGGGTTGGTGTTGTGAGGGATCGTTGGTGGGCGAGGGGAGGAGGAACGATGTGAGTTTGTGGTTAATTGTGCGGCGGCTGAGGAGGAGGTGGTAGAGAGAGTGCGGTGGCCGGATTGGGTGCCATTGACGATATCGATATCGTTGAAGCCGTTTGTCATGATGGGAATGTCGTCTATGGCCGATGTATTTGACTCTGGCGGTATTAAATCGCATCGTTCGAGGAGGGCACTAACAGCTTTCTCGAGGTTGAGCGTGTAGAAGTGAAATCCCCTGGGGCCTTTTTGCTTGACGTTTTTGATTGCATCAACCATCTCGCTCATGGCGTCCACACCGACTTGCTTCACCGCTTCATCATCTCCTTTGACTGCTTGCACTCTCTGCAGAAGGTCTGGGGGTACCTTCACATGTGCAAGCTTGGTCGACCTCATCAGGATTTCGTAACTCTGCAAAGGCATCAACCCCGGTAGAATGGGTATTGTAGCGAACACTCCAGACTCGTGTTCCCTTAATAGCTTCTCGTACTTCGTATACGCTTCTAAGTCGTAGAACAACTGCGTCATAATAAAGTCCGCTCCAGCCTTTGTCTTGTCAATTAGGTACGGCAGGTCGTGCAAAGGATCCTGATCGGTAGGATGTGACTGATCGGCATGACCTTCAGGATATCCAGCAACTCCAATGCAGAAATAGTCGCCATGAACCCTACGTATATACTTGACAAGATCAATAGCCCACGTAAAGTCCTCGTTGCTGTCCTCCTCTTTCCCTACCTCCTCATCCTCAAGCCTATATTCCTCATCTCTCGGCGGGTCTCCTCGTAGAGCCAATATGTTTCTGACACCTAACGCCTTTGCCTCCTCCAACGCCTCATCCACCACTTTCCTCTTCATATTCGTACATGTCAAATGCAAGCACGTGGTGAGTCCCAATTGACGCTGACATATTTCGGCAAGCTCTAGAGAGCGGGAGGAGGTACAGCCTCCAGCTCCCCACGTAACGTTAACGAAGAGAGGGCGTAGGGCGCGAGACATACGCTCGAGGCGGGTCTGGAGGTTGGAGAATCCGATTTGGGTTTTTGGAGGAAAGAATTCGAGGGAGAAGTAAGTGGCGGATGGAGGGAGCGCGGCGATCTTGTCGGTGATTTTCTCCATGGTGAACGCAGCAGATCGATGTACCTGACATGGATGTGACGACTACTTCATTGTCTGGTTTAGTTGCGTGTAGCTGCAAGGGTTGCTTAAGCCGCGAATGTCAGGGAATAAGCAGTTCCCAATTTCGTAATGCTAGACGCGATCGAATTGGCGTAAGTAACAGTGAATAAAACTTCCTTGGGGGGGATGAGCTCGAGGATTTCCGTCACAGTATGACATATAGTTAGGGCTAGGGCATAAGATAAATAGCTCGATTGGATAATGGCGTCTATAACTACCTTACTCATAGCTCCTACGGCCTGCTTTCACTGGTGTGTCATGCTTGCAGGATAGACCCCATCATTGAAAAATTACAACATCTGCTTCACTACGGTTTTTCTCTCCTGATACGCTGAGAAGGTACTTACAGCATCATAGCTCCATGCTCTCGATCGAGGTTCTTATTGAGTACCGAATATGTATTCATACACAACGCCATACTTCTTGCAATCCCTCTATTATGACAAATATGGCTTGGCATACCAAGTGCCTCCAGTCGCGTCCCTTTTGTATTGCCGTAAGGTCGTGTACAAGAAAACGTATAAACTCTTTCGATTCTCCGTATCGATGTTCAGTCCCAGTCCCAGCTTAAAAGCACTCCCACTCTCCAAAAACACACCATCTGGCGCTCCGATCCGCCAGTACTAAACCCCTCCACGTTCCTCGTTCCCCAATCTTGATGATTGTCTCCCACATACCACCATCTGCCGACTCGGCGGCGCTCATACTGTTGTCGTGTTTCTTCGTTAGCCGCAGTATCTTCCCACTCGGGGCTTGGATTGCCAGTTTGGCTGGTTTCTGCTGTTTCTCCTGCTGCTGCGCGCTACTACTGGAATCGGAGCCAGCTTGAGAGAAGTAATCAGTGGCTGAGGTGGCTGTTGAGATCATGCTCATGGCCGAAGATGGCCGTGCGAACGGAAGAGGGGAGGCTGAGCGTGCGTCCAGGGAGAAGCAGCTAGTTGATGAAGGATGTTGCCGTACGGCGAAGACGAAGGTATTGTTGATGGCTAAACGATGACACTGGGGCTGCGCAACATACAGGTCATGCCGCTGCGCGTGGGGCGTTGGATGGCGTAGGAGAAATTGGTACGGTGGGTTAACACCGGTGTGGACGATGGGCAAAGCGAAAGCTAGAGGATGCGGATTGTCTTTGACAGAATGCATGAGCCCTCGCTTGCCGGCGTAAACCTTTAGTGTGCCGTGGCCTTCGTCGCCAGGAAGCAAAGCCTTGACAGTGTAGCGCTTTTGGCCCCCTATCCATTCTGCCTGAGCGAGAGCACTAGATGTGTTTATGTCCCCATTCTCAAAAACATCGCCATCGACATCACGGGCGTAAGAACGAGTCTCGAGTTCGGCGACGCATTCGATATCCGAAGGAGCAGTGAATTGAATATGAACAAGCTCTAGGTTCTCAATTCGCAGAAGGCTTGTGTCATAGTCTAACATTTGGAGGCCGTTCTTGAAGTATGGCGGGCAGGCACAGGGTAGGGCGAAGAGAATTTCTGGACTTATCGGTGGACATATGTGCTGCTGCTCGAACGTAGACGGAATATGGGTGTAGCAACTCTCCGTAGGCCTGGCTAGGAAGAACCCGTTCTCGGCAATTTGCGACGCAGCACTAGAGTATTGTCCACGTTTCGGATTTGTTGGACTTGCCAGTGAACAGTCCATGATCCTCCAACAGTCGTCAACGATGACAGCGTTCCACCAATGATTCGGTCCGGGGTTGTTGTCATGTTCTACGATTTCGCCAGGCGACTTGAGGTAGCCTCTAACAACTTCTGCATGTATGCCCATTGCCAGACACATTTCGAACACAAGCACTGCAACTTCCTCTGAACATCCCCTCCTCATCTGTATTACACGTCTCGGGTCAATTTCGCCCTCGAAGTCTTCCTCCCAAGCTACCTTTTCGCTGACCCAAGTGAAGATGGCTCTGAGCCTTTGGACGTCACTCTTATACGGTCGACAGACATAGCCCTGTGCGAGACTTTTAGGATTAGTCATTGGGGGAAGACTATTGACGAAGCGAGCGCTCTTGTCGACCAGCTGAAGATTTGCTGCCAGAAAGTCAGGTGGGTACTGAACAGGTGATCCATCCATTCCTTCGTCCCCTTCGACATATTCCAACATGGATTCTACTGGCGCGATAACCGGATAGTTCATCATCTGACACCTTTCTATTCTTTCGGTTCGCTCGTTTCGACTCATGGAGTTCGACCGATTCACATCTCGGCGGACCTGGACCCAATCGATGTTGCTCTTGCCGCCTCCCAACCCCATATCTCTTGCTGCGTTACCACCAGCAATAGCTGTGACCCCGTCTGGTAAAAGATTCTTGATTGGAGAGCGAGGGGTTTCGCCTTGTCCAGCAGCGATACTGCTCCTCACACTGGCCGTACCAGTTTTAGCTGACTCCACGAGTTTTTTGAAGAATCCGCTCTTCCTCGATTTAGGGGTCGTCAAGCCGCCGAAGGCACCACCGGACTCTACAATATGGTCCGAATAATCCATTGCTGCGCTTGATCCTGGTTTTGTGTGATTGATGGAGTAATAGCTAGGCGTTTGAGGTCTTGTTGCACTTCCGCCTTCATTTAGGCCAAGGTAAGCCTCTTGTCGAGCATCAACCACGCTCAACGGTCTGCTCCTGCTGATACTACCCCATTTCCGGCGAGCCAGACTGCCTGCGCTTGTAGCACTGACGCCTCCTGCTGAGTGCCCACTCATGATGCTTTGACTCGTTCTTGAACTGTTACTCGAGCTGCTTGTTGCTACACTTTGGAAACCACTCGAGGAATTAGTTGCGCTTGACTTTGTCGTAAATGTTCTGTCGATCATGCTTCTCCCAAGCTCATAGGCAGATTTGCGATTCTGCAAGCGTCGATGGGAGCTGACGCTGTTTTCTAAAGAATCTGTCGTGCCGACTGACGATTGTGGGCGAGGTTGATGTGGTGAATTCTTCGGAGGTGGAGCGGGTGGCGGTCCCATAGGATCGTTAGGCAAGAAAAGCTCGTCAACCGGGCAAGGGCTGGTGGGAACCATACTTCGCAGACGACCCTCCATTCGCTCAATGTAGTTGTGCACCTGAGGAGGCCCTTCCTGTCTTTCATCTTCGTCGTATGCATCTTCGTTGTAATATTGCTCGTTATTGCGTTGAGACGAAGCAATACCAAGCGAAGATCGCGGCCTTCGGTTTCCTCGACCAGAGGGATGGGCCCTCAGGTCCTCGAAAGCTTCTGGAGACCATGGATCAAGAGGTTGCTGTTCCTGTTCAGGCGAGGGAGATTGCCCAGGCCGCTGCGTCGCCATATCGTGCAAAGAGGACATAACGCCGTCCATAGCATCCCTTAGTGGCGACGGTGTATGACCATGCACACTTGGTGACAGTGGGGTTGGCGATGGACCTCTTGAGACAGTGGGGTATCTATCGTTCATCGAGGGAGTAGGAGAAGGCGTAGCTCGATGTGGATGAGCGTTGTACGCCACTCGATGAGGAGGCGGAGGAGGTGGAGGAGGCGAATCATAATCTTTTTCGTTCTCTTCGCTACCGGAAAAGTCTGCTGGTGATATTGCGCGATAAATTGTAGGGGGTGCAGGAGAAGGAGCGCGTGATCCTAATACCGGGTCTTGACCTAATGGACTTGGAGGTTCTGTTAGATTCTGCTGTTGGCTTGGATGTCTTACGGGGCTGGTAGATATTGACAAATAGCTTGGCTGTCGTGTAAGGCTTGATGATGTTTGAAGATAGCTTGGCTGCCTAGAGGGTCCTTGTAGATAGCTCGCCTGCCTAGATGGGTTTTTACTTGGCGATGTAAGTGGGCTAGAGTGCCTGGTTGCACGTGGTGATGGCGTGAGTGGTTGTTTAGTGGTATTGGCCGTAGTATTGACAGCAGCGGTCTGTTTGAGCGGTTCCGTTTCTGCATAAGACTGAAATGGTTTACGGGCTGCTTTGGGCTTTTGTGGAGGTTTTGAAATACTTCCAGAAGGACTTGAAGGCGGCATTGAACTCGATACACGGCTGACTGGCTGGAAGCTCTCGTCTAGGACCTTGACGAAATTCGACGGGAAAAGCCCCACTGCTCTTTTATCCCTTCGTAGACGTCCCATCCACCATGATCCATCTCCAGCATTGAGACATTCGATCAAGTCTCCTTCCACGAATCCTAGGTCTCTTTTTGATTCTCCGCCCCACGAATATGTAGCCCTGCACCAGCATGGAAACCTCGTCGGCAGACTGGGGGCGACATGCGCCATTCTTGCTGAACCTCCAATATAGATATCCCCCTCTTGAAATGAAGCTATTTGCACCACATACGAAAGTTGAAGACGTAGTACTGATGGCTGACTTCTTCAAAACAAAAACCGACTTTCGGCTGGTAGGGAGCAATGAATGCGATAGCACGGTGGTGGGAAAAGACAGAGTATCGTGCAAAGCCAGTGCGCAGGTAACGAATGTGATAAGACAAAGTCTCGTGGTTTACAATGGCTTTGTCGAAGAATTGAGACGAATCTCTGTGATAGACAGGAAGGACGCTAGCAAAAAGTAAACAAAACGTCACTGGCCAAGCGCACCAAACGCGCGCTTGGGGGAATACATCCTTGGCACGCTCAATACTGGGGCGGCTCAAAGTTTAGACTATCAATTGGGTTACTTTGTCATCGATTATCAGCATGAGAATCTAGTTATAACCTTGACAGTTCAGCTACAGGTATACCATTTATGGCTATACTCCGCAACAAAATCATCCTTCAACAGGCTGTTGCCTGCACCTCCCGCTCGGGCTTTTTTTCTCTTTCAGCTTTTCTCCGATATGACCATCCAAGCCCCTACCGCCAGTGGGATCTTTCTTCCTTACAGCCTCGTCGACATCTGAAGCAAGACATGAGCATTTTTCCCTGAGAACCGTGCAAAAGTCACGCATTGATAGAGAACCCCTACTTACCTTCATATTCCTTATCATGCCCCACCCATCGACCCATCTTCTCTCTTCGGAATTCCTCGAAATCCCATTCTCCTTCCTCCAAGTCTATCTCTTCATCAACCCATACATATGTCTCGGCATCCACTGCTCCTAATTCCCTTCCGTCCTCATCCAGCAGTTGTGGACGCACTCTGACACGGCTGTATTGGTCGCCTTCGAAAAGGTCAAGTCGCCATTGATCGCCAGCCGTCAAACCCTGAACGTACGTACCTCTGACGCATGCGCCAGGCTCAGAGGAGGGAATGATGGCTGGATAGTCGCATTCTAAGACTTTGCGGCGCATGTAGTGTGAAAGCAAAGCAGGTTTGATCGAGATTTGGGAAGCCTGACCGTGCGTCGGAGTTGTAGTGCCGAAGATGACACGATGGAGCACCTGGGGTGCCATCTAGCATAATATTAGCAGATCAGAGTTGGAGAAAATCAGCTGTCGACCGTACTAAGGTTCCTGGAAGACAGGATATTTAGCTTGATGTGGGAATTGCCGATAGGAATCGGACACGGTAACGTACCGTAGAAGAAGGCGCTGTGGTCAGCCATGATGAGATCGAAGGCCGATTAAGAAGCCACCGGCAGGCACCCTAACATAGGTTGAGTGTTAGCATTATCAAGTAGGCCCATGGGATGATTACGAAGTAATCTACTCTAAGGTTTCGAGCACCCTCAGAATATTAACGCGCGCTTGTGGCTCTTAAAACAGCATTGCTACATACTTAGTAAAGTGGTGAAATAGAGTACTTTACTGTAAAGTAGCCACTTTAAGCAAAGTCAGTCAGTACTCAAGAATAAAGTGCTGAAACCTTCTTCGTACAGCGCTAAAGGTGAGTGGGATGCGACTCACATTCGCCATGCGTTAACTACTACCTTTTTTCTGAAGGAGCTCGCTTTCTTTCGCAGTATGCTACGGTAGTATCAAACGCTTCTCTGATATACCCTACTTAATATGGTTGGCCACACGACCGAAATTGTGACTCATCTTTTCGAGTATGATATTTGCTAGCGATAAGCCTCGTTGGTAATACTGCCGTGTGAGATACAATATTAATGCCATGTCTACTGGTTTTTCATGATGTAACCGAATTGTGTCGGCTACATGGATCAGAAGGGCGTGCAGTCTATGTTCATCAGTACACTGATTGTTCCTAGGAGCGCTAGCTTCGAATGACACAATGGTATAAGGCTTTTGCGACGTGGCCTATAAATACAAGCCATTTCGTATACGCATTCAACATACTATGAGAGTTCGGATGTTCTAGATTGCACAAGTCGGCCGATTCAAGCTACCCAAGTCTAAGAGATAATAGGAAGTATACGAGCCTGAGGTACTATGCCAAGGTGTGAGATCGGACCAAGAAGCTCATAGTACATGCTATGATCTTCATAGCTATTGGTTATTTTAAGATCCAAAGAAAAGTCAGAGCCCTCACCAAAAAGGCCCACGAAGTACTAGGATGTCCTCATCCGAAAGATATAATCTTTGCTGTTGACCCAGGCTCAGACTCAGACGTTTTGCGCTTTCCTCTGGTGGTATAGATAACGCTGAAGAAGAAGTTGAGTAAACGACTGGCAACATGGGTATTTTCTAGTGTAATCCTAGTACCAGCAGCAATACGAGTTGGGTGATCAGTACCATATAGCTGAAGCCAAGTGGTGAGCCTAAGACATATCAAGACCTCAGACAACAGACGGGCTCTCAAGCCCATATTATCAACAATCAAGAAGCTTCTATGGCTTATACAACGCAAAACTATTTCTCTTACGCAAAGGCTCAAAGAATTGTGATCAATTGAATTTGGTATCGAAACTAGGATAGTAATTCGTAAGTGACGCCAGTATCCAACATCTCTCATGATGCTTCTAGGACCTGGGGCAAAGACTCCGCCACTCAAATTAAGCGTGGCAGGATATTTGAATCAAGTTGATGCGTATTTGACTCAACAGAGATTGCCAGTATCCGAAATAAGTTACGCTTGGGTGTTCTCGATGGCTATGTGTGTGAAGCCGGTGTCTCTTATAAGGTCAGTCATGGCCGAATATTGAAGCTCTCGAATTCAGAATGCATCTAGCAGATCTGTGGCAGCTTAGGGCAGCCACGCCACTCTTCAAAGTGGCACCGGATCCTAGCAAGGATAATGTCAAGTTTGTTAGGCTTGTTTACCATGCGAGCCATCTTTGTTGCATGCGATTCCAACCCATAGGAAGCGTTCGAGAGAATCTGCGCTGACGTGATGAACCCTGCTACTTATCCGAGGCTTTGCATTCTCGATCGCTACCAAATATCTTGGTCCACCTCTTCAATACCATCATATGATTAGACATGATGCCCAGAGACACCATATTTTTCTATAGGCGGTCAAATGAGCTCGCAGAGCAAACGGTGGAGCCAAGCTCCTGTTCATCGTTAGTGACAATGTTATTTTTCTCTGAGTAAGTCTCCCATTCTGATTTGAGATCTAGGCGCGGAATATATGTCGGAATTATTATGCAATAAGCGAAAAGCGCGGACCGGTGCAACGTCGAGCTTACATCATGCTCATTGGCAGAGTCATCATATGAGGCTCGATTATCCTGAAACTGATTATGTGAGGATCCAATAATCATCCAAGGTCAACTCTTTTGTGTACGTAAGACTACCCCTGGCAGACGATGAGAAAGCAGATTTCAAGATCCAAGAGTTTGTCTGACGCCGAGTTCAGGAAAGTATTTGCGATGTGAAGTCCATGTCGATACATTATCAAGAAAAATCCCAAAGTCCGTCACCCATGGAAATGACATTGGCTATAGTGAAGACAGCTGCCATGATCAATCAACACTTTATGCATATTGAGCTTCCGAACGCTTCCTTCTCAAAGGCCAACACGCCTTGGTCGCACAAAACCACACGTCCGCCAAGTTCACCTCGAATACATATTTGCTCCTTCCGCCATCAAGCCATCTCCCTCAATACAACATATAACACTCTTCGGCCCTTGATTTCAACACGGAGTGCTCTGTCCATATTTCAACCAACTATTTCTGATGTCAGCACAGTAATTTGAAAGCATTATTGATTGTACGATCATACCTTCAGCTACCCCCAAAATTACATCAGGTTCTAGACCTTGTCTCTGACGGACGAAGAAATTTTTATCCAACAGCAATTCTCTAGAGATGCAGACACGTTCTACCACCAAGCGTATCGAAGCCTCGCTGCCATGGCGGGGCACTGTGTGCACCCGATGTCATCACACTGGGCATACCTCTCGCAAATGTCCCAAGGCGGAGCGCCAGATCGTATCAGTACAAGCACCGCGAAACGATCTTCCAGCTCTTGCCCGCACCCAGCCTGGCCTCTCAACACTACCACGCGAAATCCGAGACCTCATCTACAAAAATCTGGTCACTAGCTGCTGCCCGATCAAAGTATGTTACGACTTCAAGACATCAACAATCTACCTTCGCCTCCTAGAGAGTGAAAAAGGCGGCATTGCTGCGACATTTCTGTGTCACGTAATAGCTAGATCTTCACTGGCTGTGGAGGTCTACGAGGTATTTTTCAGGAGCAATATCTTCGAATTTGGCGATTGCGGTATCTTGGAGGAATTCATCCGCTTCGGTTACACGCTTGTGGAGATACGTAGGAGCCGATTGTCGCAAGCCATGATCGGGGCTAGAACCTTGGTCAAGGCCTGGATTGGAGAGCGATACCAGCCATTACCGTTTGGACGGCAGGAGTTAACGTTCGACAGGCGACCATGGGTCCGCAACATCACCATCAACCTGCATTGTGACCATCATGAGTCTGCAGTTGTAAAGCAACTCAGTCTTACCTCCAAGCTACTACGGCTTCAGCGTCTCGACATTTGGATACATGGACTGTGCAATAAGCACGGCCAGATCAACACCATCGATCAGAAGATCGGGCAGATCGCGGATGTTTGCAAGAGGATTCGGGAGAGGATAGGCGCGGAACTGACAGTTTGGGTTCTCAAGAGCTGGCTTGGTATCTGTGCGTCGCATAGTCATCACTATCTGCATGAGAACACAGCGGTCAAGTGGGAGAATGTCGGGTGGATGTGGGAACCCCTGAGTAACGAGGCGATAGCGAAGGTCATGAGCTGTAGGATAGGAACACACAGGGAGCATATGCAGATGCTTATGGCCACCAATAACCTTACGCAGGATGGTCCGCTTCGTCGCTTCGCAGGGCATTGGCTCCAGGACCACAAAGAGCAGGAGGCGCTGGCAAAGAGCGAAGCTGTTGCGAAGAATGCGGTTCATTGAGGTCGTGATGAAATTCGAGGCTGGCTCGGTTGGAATTTGCATGCTCAGAAAATCCCAGACATGGATTCTCATCATGGGTTTTGAACACAGTTTATATGAAAACATTGAACAGAAGAAAGATCCTGGGCTGCATTGGGTTCTGTACAGCGACAGCGAGCGATAACATTGGTTTACGATCTCATGAAGGGACCTAGTTGTGGATTTGATCTTGCTAGCATTTTGTTGAATCACAAGACAGCCATAGATAGTGACACTTGTAACCTAATTGCAAGCAAACGAAGTCTTGCTACACTCACAATGATCACAATGTATGATATCACTTGGGATTAGGCCGCCTCAACCCTGTATTTGTACCACAACTTCGAACTTCGAATCTCTCCATCTTGTCTTGACATACTTAGGCTATTCGATGTTGGCTAAGGCTTCGCTTTGAGTACTACAGCTACAACATGACGGAGCGGCTTTGGATATGCAAGCTCAATATGAGACGTGCTCTTAAAGAACATTCTATTGTCGAGGACCCGAGAATTCAAGCTTCCAAATATCGCTAATCCTGGCCATACAATGTGTTGCAGAACGATTACGAAGGAGCGACGATTCGTTTAAGCGAATGCCTTGCACACGTAGAGATCCCAGCATGTTCTTTATGTCTCGAGTCTCCTGATCAACGAAAGAGCATGAGGAAAGGCAAATCCGGGTCATAGGGTCTGCACTTTAGATCGCTTGATGGGAGCCAAGTTCACGATAATGAGGCTTGTCAGCACTTTCACACCGTTGTATTGGGAGTGATCTTACGTCATTATGATCTGCCTAATAGTGGACTTTGCGCGAAGCTGAAGTAACGACTGACCCTGTCCACTTCTTCGACCTGGATTGCACCATCCAGAATTCACATTCCCGTTATACCTCGATGTACTTGAAGATACATTCTAGAGATCAATTAGGGTATATCTCGTCAGGGGGAAGCACCGCATCACAAGGTAAGTCGTCCTTTCGCTCTTCCTCAAGATTTCGTTCAAGCTGTAGAGGTCTATGGTGGTTTGATGTTGGTGCAGGAACAGCCCACCGTCTGAGTTTTAAACCATGAAAGTAGAATGTAACAATCGCGCATGACGAAGATCTAAAACCGTCTTAGCAAAGACGAAAGGGAAAAGGTTGGAGTATGTCTGCAGTCCAGTCAACAGCCAGATCCATACATCACTGGTAAGTGGAAGCATCTCTCGAATAGACGATGCTGTAAAATAGGACACACATAGAACATTGAGTCGGCATCTCTGGTAAGGTTAAGAGCAATTCCAGAGCAAGCGCCTCGCTGCATATTTCATCGGAATCTGTTTTGCTTCGCGACAAGGTATTCATACTTGATGATGCCGCCTTACCTAATGCATAGATCTAATAATGGAGGCCGGTTCCATATTCTTTACTGCGGTGGGGATCCCTTCGTCGACCATAATTTATTCCTATCAACCAGTAATTCGCCGAAGTACCAACGACTTGCACAATATCAAAATGTCTTTCGCTAGACTGTCTTTGAATGCGAATGTGTTCACTGATCGAGTCAAGCACTCAGCAATATGCATGAGGTTTGGTCGGAACCGTCGGATCACCTTCCCCAAGCGCGGCGCCAAGTGCAGGCGCTATTGGACTTCAAGGGAGGTCAGCTCGAGAAGAAGATATCAGAAGAGCTCACAGCCTGGATGGATACCCAATCTACACTTGTAATCGATGGTAGCACTGTTGGGGGTCTTCTCGCAGCCCTTGCTCTTCTTCTCACGGCGTACTTCGCATCCATACATCTGCTTCACGCCTCCACTACTACCAAGCTCCACATAATCTTCATCTGGCATCTCTTCGACGCCCTTATCCACTTCCTGTTCGAAGGTTCTTTTCTGTATCACTGCTTCTTCACCTACATCTCCGTCCCCCACGCGGGTGATTATCCACATCCTGCTAGCTTGACTTCGCCAGGCACTCATTTTCTGGGATACGCGGACAGGTTGTATGGGAGCCGGTATGGTAGTAGTCCGACGGCAAAGCTATGGCAGGAATATGCGAAGGCGGATAAAAGATGGGCAGGAGCGGATTTGACCGTCATCAGCTTGGAATTGTTGACGGTCTTCGGAGCTGGGCCCTTGGCTGCATACATCTGTGACCTAGTACGACAGAGGGAGAGCGGGGGAAGGCTGTGGTTTTGGGCGAGCATCTTGGCGACTGGGGAGCTGTATGGTGGTAAGAATTGCATTTGGAAGGTGATAGCGGCAGAAGTAGCTAATGAGATCAGGCTTCATGACTTTCGCACCGGAGTGGCTTTCTGGGTCTTCAAACCTTGATACCAGCAATTTCATGTATCTTTGGGTGTATCTCTTCTTCTTCAACACGCTTTGGGTGTGGTTCCCATTGTGGATACTGTATGAGTCATATGGGAACATTTGCTTGGCTTTTGCGCGGGCACGTGGAGCCATCGGCGTGGAGGAAAAGAAGTCCGCATAAAATCTAGTAGCTCAAGCCATAAGATCACGGCATGAGATGCAAGGGACAAAACAAAGGGACTCGCAGTTCGGACTGAGTGTGGTCAATCTCGAGCGTTGGGGAAAACGTCGAGTGTTGAAATGAGTGACGGAAAGCAAAATAACGGGAAGCAAAAAGAAAAGGAACTTCAACGACTCGAACCCTTGAAAGCAAAAAGGAGAGGAACTTCAACGTCTCGAAATTTACGGTATTCTAAATGTCAAAAAGAATCACGAACCGCCTCAACCTGCCTGTCGAATCGGCGGGGTCAGAATTGAGGGAGTACTCGCTACAGAAAAGCCCTGGATGCTTCTATCTTTCGACGGTCGAGATGGGGTCTCTGAAGTGACCATCACAGCCCGATGCTGCTGCTGTACAGAGATACTCATGTTAGGGTTACCACTAACCTGAAGTTTTCTCGGCTAACTTTCAACCGCTTCAGTACGTCTACTGGAATTGGTTTTCTTGTCGATGAAGATTTTCCTCTTATTCTAATACTTAACCAACACTACATATGAGAGGTCCCTCCCACCCACTTTACTTCATCGTCAATCGGCCACTCTTCCTTATGGACAATTTCAATTTTGCTCAATCTCGTGTTCATCAACACACTACTCGATTGCATGTCACAGGCCAACCCAGAATGACTTCTTGGGTGAATGCATTACATGTGATTATCCTTTATCGCCATCACATTGGTATCTACGAGCCTTTTATATGGCAGTGGTCGTTCCGATCGAAACAAAGCAATGCGTCACCTTAACCCATGCCGTGTTATCTATTTTACCAAAGATGCCAAGGTCAGAGATTTACTCTTCTAAGTATCTTTGCACGTTGATACCCAAGGGACGAATGCCATCACCTTTAGAGGGCTAAGACCTGACAGCAATCACTCTTCCATAAACCGCAGATGAGGCCCGATATGCTCTTTCCTCCGACTGGAATGAAGATTCGGCAGAGTTCGTCATTCGCGACCGCGATCATGATTTGCATCCTGGTCTTAACAGCCTGCCATTGAACGAAAAGGAAGGAGCAACGATGATCGCGATGCATCCTGTAAAGCCCGCGATTGGCTGATATGAGTACAAGGCTACGAGGACTATCCAACACTTCGTACATGATCCCCACCAAACCCTCAGGTTGGTTCGACTTGGGTGATTTTAGACACTTTGCATTCTACATGGATTACCTGCCTGCCCAACACGCATCTCAGCATCGTCGGCAATTTGATGACTGCTCGAGCACGGTCAGATCTGGTTACAGGGCTCGAACTCATGGTGCACTCTACTGTTAATCCAAACAATGGCTGTCGGGAAGAAAGACAGCTCGGAGGCAGCCTAAGGCAACGAGAGGCCCAAATTTGTTAAGTGAGCTGCTCGTGCGAAGCTGGAAGGATATGCGCCAAACGGCACCTTCAGGGTCATGGCGCAGGAAGGGATACCTCGACCTTTTCTTTATGACTGGGACTTGCCCGAACCAATCGTTTCGAGTTCAGGCACATTGTACATCTGAACGAACCTTTATTCGTTGTGCTGTGAACCTGAAGATACGCATCCAACGAGCATGGCATCGGTCAATATCGATAAGATGAGCATTGTCGCACGGTTGTGAAATATCAATAAAGCCACCTACATCGAGCATCGTCTCTGGAAATGTTCCACTTTCAAACCAGTATGACACCTTTCATATCTAAATGATACATGTCAAGCCGATAAGTACTAAGACCTCCTACCATAAGCAAATCCCATATCCCCAATCCGCAGAAGAACATGACCCGATGGTATGTGCCAGACCCTACCAACGAAACCACACGCACACCTCCCCCCAAAACCACACGCCCGCCCATCCCCTCCCCTCTCCTCCCCATATCCCCAATCCCAAACCCCCTACCCCCCAACAACAACACCCCCCCAATCAACCCCCTTAACCCTTCCATCCCCCGCCGGCGCCACCTTCTTGAAAAGCCCTGGAGAGACATCGATATCATGCATCGCACAGCCAACACACGTATCAACTAATCACACACACACATACGTTAGCCTCATGCCCAAACCTCCCCTTCCCCTCCCCCCTCCCCAGAACAAAAAAACAAGATAGGAAAGGAAGAAAAACTCACCAACAGTAGCCGAATTCAACGTCCTAGACGCCGGGTTCCAGATCGAGATTTTGGTCCCGCACTGCACATACACACCAACAATTAGCACACACCCTTCCCCTCAAAATCTCCACGACAAAAAAAGAAAAAAGAAAAAAACATACCTTCCCATTCGCATTCGGATTCGCCCCATTGCCCATGACGGCCTTGCTCAACGCCACGACATCTTCGCCCTCCGTGAGCGTGAGCCCGCACGAGTTGCTGCTCGGGTCGTAGTAGGTCATGTCGCCGACGTAGGCTGTGGTTAGGTGGGTGAGGGTGGATAGCGCTAGGGCGAGGGTGAGGGTGGGGGTGGGGAGTTTCATGGTAGGTGGTGAGTGGGTGGTGAGTGGTGAGTGGGTGGTGAGTGGAGATGTGGTAGTATAGCTGTGGATTCTTGGTAAAGGCTCGTAGGCTGACTGCACCAGGCAGTGTCTTCTTTCTTCTTTCTTATTTCTTATTTCTTCTTCGACGGTGACGACGAGTACGATAAAACGAAGTGTGAAATCAAAAACCCATCGATAGGATAGTCCTGCAGATATAAGTAAGTATTCATACAAGAGCTGCGAGAGTCTGTCTGTGCTACCATTGTTTGTCCTCAAGCACAGGCCATTGTTACCTACCTTACGCACGTTTAACAATGACAATAACAATGACAATGACAAATGACGGAGGTTGCTTCGCGCATTGTTTCAGCAAAGCAAAGAACAGGAGAGCGGCAGCCACAACATATCACCATTGTTTCTGAGCTAGCTCGAGGGCAACAAATGCCATGTTAAGTAGGATGGACGGTGTAACAATAGAGGTTGAGTTTCGGGGAAACAAGGCAGTTGTGCCAGATCCGTGTCACCTCTGTTACTGTTACGAAAACAAAACAAAACAAAACAACGCAGTTATGAAGTCCTAATTCAGAAATTGAGTGCTATCATTGGCTAAACTATGTTTGTTGTACAGAACAAGATGCAGTTGTGTTTCATGATGGTGCCATGGCGTCTCGGAATTTCCCACCACCCGAAAAGCACCCACAAAAGGACGCCATCGGAGCTATGTATGATACACATGCCAGTTTTAGCAAAATGCTTCCATGTAGCAAACTCCAAAGCTAAATCGAAAAATGCATGTAGAATCCGAAAAGGAAAAGCAGAGCCGACATCTACCTGCTCCTTCCTACCACCGAAACCTCACTTTTGGTAAGAATCGTGCACATAGTCGTTCAATACATCTCTGACATCTTCGAGCTCGTCATTTTCGCGGCCTCTCTCTTCCAACGCTTCTGCTAGCTCGTTCTGATGGTTCATGTCGTCTTCGGGCTGCGTGACAAATTGATCGAACATGTTGTCCACAGTTTCGCGGGTGTGGACGTTGCTATTCGTATAGCCATGGTGAGGAGAACCCATAACGCGATCGTGTGGATGGCTGGTATCATACGGACTGTCAAAGAGATTGGGATCAAGTGAAGAGCCTGGGTGCCCTAATGGCGAGCGTGGTCCGTATCTGGGGGATTCGACAAAGGGTGACTGGGGATGGTGGCCGTTCGAGTAGTAAGGACTTTGCGCAAATGCTGGGGAGTCGGGTTGTTGATGTGGATTGTGGGATGCAGGCAGAGGGTAGTGAGCCGAGTACGAGGGATCTATGTGGATATGGGGAGGTGGCGGAGGCCGATGGGAATCGGAGTAAGGATTCGAGGAGTTGTTGGTCGAAGTCGAGTGAGAAGAGCGAGGTCGTTGCGCAGGCGCTAAGCTAGACTGATTTTTCGATTGCACATCGCTACCTTTACGAGCTTTGTTGATATTGTATGGCTTGGTGCGGAATTGTAGTGGAAGCTCTTCAGGAGAATTGACGTTGTGTTGCTGCATCAGCTTCTGCTGCTTAGTTGGGCGTGGCTTTCGAGTCGACAAGGACTGCTCGAGGACTGGCGGAGGATTGGGAGCAACTGGAGCCCATTTGTGAAGCTCTTGACGGAAGAAGTTTGTCTCAAAGCCAAGTAGTATTTCCGCTCCCTCGATTTTGCGAAGATAGAAGCGCTGAGACGTGACTTCTTCGGGGTTGGTCATCACTGGATTGATGTAAGGTCGCATGTAGTCCCGGAACGCTTTAGCAGTGGATATGATATCGTCGAGAATTGCTTCCTCCTCGGGCTGAAATGGAAGGGCTGGAATTTCGGCCTGCCAATCGACCAGGTCCTCCAGCTTTGGGCGAGCTGCATCACGTGGAATTTTGACACGGTAGTCGCAGATTGGGCAGGTGTAGTTGTCGTCTTCCTTTACCTTGCCCCGAGCAATCTTGAGACATTTGCCATGATACCTGCTAAGTCATCAGCATCCTGTCAGCGCCGCGATGGCAGAACACTCACCACTCATGGCACAGCTCGCATTCGAGCATCATTCCAGCCTCAGGCTGACGGCACATACAGAATACGTTCTTTTCCGACTTGACGCCCTCCACATCCTGCTCAACTTCGGTAGGAGAGTTTTCCCGTGTGGCAGGTTCCACAGGCATTCTCGGCATGTCCTCAAGGTCGAAGCAGAAACTGTTGTGTTCAGCGACATAGTCCATGTGGGCTTGCAGGATGTGGAGCGGTGCATTCGCCTTGCCGAAAAGCTTCTTCCCCTTCCTCATCCAGTTCTCATGACGCTTGATCATATTCTCGAGATCAATGGTGCCAGTCGGTTTGCTATTGAGCTCAGCAAGAGCATCGAGAACACTGCGTACTTCTTTGTACTTCGGCCTCTTCCGCAGATTCGCATCTTTTGATCTGTCATATAGAGATATGATCAATCTCTGCGCCTCCCTCTGCTTCGCCAATATAGCTTCCACAGCTGCTCGGGTCTTATTGGTAATAGGCAATGAATCCGCTTGGCTGGCTAGTGCCTCAAGCTGCGGGTGATGGACCGGCTCGACAGCCATGAGTTCTTGGGCTTTGTTCTCCCAGAGCTCACCACGAACTTTCAGATCTTGATAACGTACAAGAAGCTCATCATCCTCCGGCATGCCAACTTCTTTGCCTTTATTGATGATGGCACCGACATCCGCCAGGGTCTGGAACTTTTTCCTTCCTTCTTGAGCTTCATCTGTCCACTTCATCTTTCTGATCACGATCTCCAGTTCTTCTACCTCTGGAATATCCACGTTGAAGCTTCTTCCGACATCGGCTAGGTCGACGAAGTCTTGCATTGACCGCTGGCCGGGATCCTCCAAAGCCGATTCCGCATCCCTCTGGAACTCGGTAATATCTCGAGATCGCTGAGCAAGCGTGTCAATCTCAGAGCAATCGAAAGAGAGGTTCTCTGCTTGCCTGAGCAACTTATGGATATTGTCGATCTTCCTCAGCTCCTTTTCGCGGTCTTCGATTTCAGCTGCTTTAGTCGGATAACCCTTTCCCGATTTGCGATTGTCCTTGCGTCTATTTTGCTGCTTCCGAGTGATGTAATTCGTAGCTTCGTCTACCCATTCATTACACCTGATCACGTAGGCTTTAAGGTCTGGGAGTCCTGGAAGCTCCCAAGGTATTCTTTCACCTTCCGTGACTAACGATTTGAGAACCTTGAGCGATGGCTTCGCCTCGTCATCGAGAGCCTTATCCAACTTTTCCTGCCAGGCCTCAGGCGTGTACGCTCGGTCGACAACCTTCTGTACGACATTATTCAAGGCGTTGTCTGAGAGACGGTATCTGAGGGTATGTCCTGAGCCTGCAAGGCGTTGGTCTTCAATAACATCGCAACAATCATGGCTTCCTGCGTGTAACAAACACATCACTTTTGAAGTCTTTTCGCAGCGGAATGAGGAAAGGTAGCTATAGGCCTTGCAATAGGCGCATTGAGAATCGACTTCGGGAACATCCGTATCATCCACCACGAACCCTAGAGAACACTTCTCATCAGAGTGCGAGGTGATTTCAACCTTGCATTGATGAGACTCGGTGGATTCCTTGTGCCTCTTGAGGAAGTCCTGTCTCTGCTGACTTTCGCGATCTCGCAATCGAATCATGGCGGGACCGAGCCATTTGGCTGTCTTTATTGTAGAGTCCCGACCAGCTGCTGTTAACAGCAGCTCGTCATGCGAAAAGCAAGGCGGCTTCCTGAAAGCCTGTAGCCGTTCGACACCTGCTTCACCGTAAGGCTCCCAATCCTCTGGGGCAAAATTGACTGCTTCATTGAAGTTGAACCCATGATTGAAGCCAGCATGATATGCTTGTGGGAAAGTGATGACGAATTGACCGGCGCGTTGATCCAGGGCGTATACGTTGACACCTGCCTTTTTGAGCCTGTCCGGTGGTAGCAAAGTCACAAGCTGAAACAGCAGATCTGGTTGCGACTCAAAGAGCTCCGGTACAGCTTGCTTCATCGCCTCCTCAAACCTCTCAGCATCTGCCCCTGGTATGCCATACCATGTTTTAGTAGCACCAAAGTGCTGGTAGTTGGCAGAATAGCCGTAGTGATCTTCGTTGTGCCAACAGAAAGTCGAGAAGCACATACCGACATATAACCAGGGTACTGTCATACCCGATATATCGGATTTGATATTGCGGAAGAGCGACTCAGGATGCAATGGTAGAACGTTGAGATTCCATAGGTCGGTGGAATAGGCGTCCAACGGGTCCTTCTCAATAGTGGGGAATCCGCTGCCGTGCGTCGTCGAATGTATATCGGCACCATACTCGACCTCAACTTCCTCTGAAGGACTCTCAACTAACCTCCAAAACTCTCTCTCGACATCATCTTCGGTGACCGCTTTCTTGCCATTGGTAATGGGGTCGTACTGCATCTTTGGCTCGAAATAACTCTCTTTGAAATGACGCGCCTTTTCTTGGAATTGACGTAACGAGTAGATCCCACCTTCTTCGAAACCGAAGTCGTTTGTACCAACGAGGCATCGCGGACAGTGCCAGTCTTGAAGTGGGTTTATTTTTGCAGGAGGATCCAAGCAGTTTTTGTGGTAGCTGTATTCGCATCCATCGCAAACCAGCAATGGAGAGCGATCGTCTTTGGTCCCACAAACTTCGCATACCTGGCTGCTTATTAATGGACGTGAGTGTTCGGGCTATTCTAGTTACTCACTTCACCCGGTTTTCCTATCCTACGGTCTCCTGCTAGTCTTGGCGTCGTAGGACGGAGTAGACTCATGTGAGATCCCACCACAGTTGGCGCTGCAACATATCAGCATTATGCAACCTCAAGCGCAGCAACCAAGCCCATGTGGGACTCGAGACCCTCGCTACATACCTTTCTTTACGCGTTTACTGCGTCGCTCGCTTGAATCATCACCCTCGCCACCCGCAGCAGATTCGGTTCCTGGCGTCCCATTCATACTATCATGGCTAATTGATCGCTTCAGCGGGTTTGAGTGGTGAGGCGAGTGACCATTGGTCAGAGGAGCTGCATTGAGGTAATCCGGAAGATCTTTCGCTGGTATGGGAGGGCCTGTGGCTTGTATCTGACTCGGCCAGGTGAAAACTCCAGTCTCTGTCTCTCGCTTTGGTATTGCAGCAGGACCACTCGCGGCCTGATATGATGCCGGCGTTAGATTGACTGGATTCCATCCGCCTGCATTGACTGGTGTGAAGCCTGAAGAGGCCACAGGCCGTGCTGGTTCTGAAACCGGTAGTGGGCCAACCTCGATCGCTTCTTCGCCTTCTTTCAGAGATGCGTTCAATGCAGCAGAAGCTCTCATTGCGGGAGATTCATCGCGCAGGCCTGGCGATATCCCAATAGGTGTTCCATGTTGGGATTCTCTCGTTGTTTGGTTTGCCGAGGTGGGGGTGAATGGTCCACCATGTTCGAACTCCAGCTGTTGCTGTACGCCAGGCTTGGCAACCTTGAGATACTCTTCATACGGATGAAGCCACCTCTGGTATGAGTTTTTCAGAGAAGTTGACAGCGACGACATAATCTTCCCGCTATATCCCAGGTCACGACCAATTTCAGCCCATTTCTTCAGTTTGCAAACTTTTTCGAAGCCTCCTCGCTGCGCTACAGCCTTTTTCAACTTGTATAGATCGAGCGGTCGCTTGTCAACACTGGGAAACCGATTTAAGTTCATGCCATGCTGTTTGTGGAATTTTGCAAGTTGGTCGAGGTAGTTAAGATTGGTTCGCGTTCCTGCAGAGAGTTAGCTATGACTTGATGCGACTGAAGCGTTGGGAGAGCCGCATAGTATTGGACATGTGACTCACCACCTTCTACCGAGTTGAGCTCTTGGCGACGAGTTTTGAAGAAGAACCTCTAGCCTCTGTAAGCACGTGCTACTCCTATGATGGGCGAACGAAAGTAGGTATATGGCCTGTCCCCATCTGAAGGCTTGTATCTGCATACCTCTGTGTTGATGGCAAATGCCGGGTCCCACGAATCTGGTGGTATAATCTTGCAAACACCATACTTCTCCCCCTCAGGACGGATCTTTCTAATGTATTCGAAAGGGTCCTTGAACTCCTCTTCTGTGGGTCTAAATGTTGGCGCTTCTTGCAAACCATGAGGCCTTGATCTCTTGTGCGCATCCCTTGCAGCCGAAGGCTGTCCGCGCCTCTCGACCGTGGCCAAGTCCAAGGGCGGAGCTCTCCGCTGACTGAACGGTATGTGGGGAGGGTAATTCTGGAAGATGCCATTGCTGACCGGGGGATTGAGGTTGACTTGGAAGCTCCCAGTCGAAGGTAGTGGTGGTGGGTGGTTGGTAGGCGTGGGGTTACCTCCACTCGAAGGAGGGACCACCATGCTGGCAAGGTTCCCCAGTATTGGATCTGGACCTTGCAAGATTGTTGCTGATTAGTATATTGTTGTTCATACGGTCGACTATAATGAGCACATCTGTCTCATTCGCCAATCGTTTGGTAAATGTTGACACTGTGAAAGGTGAAATAGTCGAATATAAGTCCGAAACAGAGACGCATTCACTAGTCAAATTCGGCCGCGCAGTTGGGGCTATATAGTGAAAGAACAAACGAATGTCGGAAGCAGTGATAGCTCATAGACTTCACAGCATGATACTCGACCGCAGAGGCAAGTCAAGACGTGGAGGGTGTCATGAAGATGCGTAGTTGGAAAGAATGAAGGCAGAGAGTGGAGAAAGGCAAGGATGCGGGAGAAGTTACAGGGCGAGATTCTGATCCATATCTGGAAGTCGCAAGCCACACCTCGCCGGGCGGGGATAGCGAGCTTTTAGGGCTTATTAGCGCCGACTCTTGCAACCACTTCACCTCTTCCTCTCTGAAATGATCAGGTCTACCTTGGTTGTGTATTCTGTGGATGGAGTGAGCTTGACCTTTGCTGTTACACTACGACCTTTGTATTCTTAGACCTGCTCAATCAACACTAATTTCACTCTACGCCACAGTCGGAAGGTCTAAAGCTCGTGTTTCACATCTACTGCGCTCCATGGCATTACCGATGGTTGAAACCTATCTCTCTATTTCTCAAGAATGGCCAGTATGACGAAACGCGATGCGCCTTAGGTGGAACCTTTGAGTGCGGTTACAAAATGGAGGCCAAACCAATACCAGCGTTCTATTGCTGTTACCTCCTACGTTCTACCAAAAGGCATAAATCCTTATACATCGGATCGACACCAAACCCCGTCCGTCGTCTAGCCCAGCACAACGGAGATTCCAAGGGAGGCGCTGCGCGTACTTCGAGGAGTGGACTACGCCCATGGGAGATGGCCGTCATAGTCACAGGCTTCCCATCCAAGATTGCCGCTTTACAGTTTGAATGGGCTTGGCATAATACTCATCTCACAAAGAAAATCCCGGACAAGCAGCGCATTACGTTTCCCCAAACATTGTTACCAAAGGGAAGCCGTAGTCGCAAAAAGGTAGTAAAGCCATATGAATCCCCCACCGCGAAGATCTCAAACCTCCACCTACTTCTTCGAGTACCAGGTTTCGCGAGATGGCCTCTGCAGGTACGCTTCTTCTGCGAAGAAATCCATCGAATATGGCAGGCGTGGAACGACAGAGTTGAAGTTAGTATCAGTGGTCGCCATAGAGTTTTGCTGGATATGAAAGAGCCTGAAGAGGCAGTTGACAGTAAGGACATGAGCATCCAAGCGAAAGGCAAGCGGAAGAGGGAAGCCCTCGGCAAGGGGGGCGTCGACGGTCTTGACGTTGGCTATAGTGAGCTAAAAGGCCATGTAGAAAAAAGCATCTCTCGCCTTGCTGAAAGTGAAGTTCCCAATTGCGCAGTCTGCTCAAAGGCTCTCGGGCCCCAACCCAAGATGGCGCTTGTATGTCCTCGCGACGGTTGCAGAGCAGCATCTCACATGAGTTGTCTCGCATCGACGTTCCGAGTTGGTGACAGCCAGGATACTTCGGTGGTGCCAACTCGGGGACCGTGTCCGGTTTGCAAGCAGGAATTGCAATGGATCGAACTGGTCAAGGAAATGAGCTTAAGAGCCAGGGGTGAGAAGGAGTTGGCACAGCTCCTGAAGAAGCCCCGGGAGCGAAAAGCGAAGACACCGAAAGCAGTCAAGCTTCCAGAACCTCATGACTACCCAGAGGAAACCAAGGATGACGCGGATGCTGACCAGGATATCGCATCGGATAGAGACGCATTGCAAGCAGGTGCCGCAGAAGACGACGATCTCCCTGATGACTGGCATGTCCAAGAAGACGACGACATAATGTCCGTCGCAAGCGCAGCCTCCGGATTCTCAGACATCCACGCCGCGAGTCCCACCAAGCCTGCGCTGCCGGCGCGAGGGCTTGGCACCGTAATAGAAGATAGCGACTGGGACTCCGCCGAGCTCTTGGACTAGCGAAGCCTGAACCCATTCTTTTCCAACCTCACCTCTCCACACCCTCCTTTCCCCAAGCTGCAACACTCCGCAACTCCCCCCTCTCATGCAACCCCCCCATCACCCCCTCCACAATCCCCCAAACCTCCCCCTCAACAACCTCCATCCCCCTCCCCGCATCCACAACCCTCATCCCTCCCCCATCCACCCCCCCCATCAACGCCAAAAAACCCCCCCGCACCCTCTCCTGCATGCCCCCAGTCTCATACCTCTCCCCCCCAAACCCCCCCCTCCCCACCACAACCCCCGGCGCCACATCAAGGAACAAACAAAGGTCCGGCGCCGGCAGTCCCACCTCCGGCCCCCGCGCCCATTCCAACCCCAGCGTCGGATCCCCCTTGGCGGCCGAATATACGATGCCGGAATAATAATACCGATCGATCACCACCGTCGTGCCCTCGGCAACGGCATTCCGTATCGACGCGGCGGCTTCCCAGCGGTTGGCGGAGAAGAGGAGATGGATGACGTGATCTTCGAGCTGGGCTTCGCCTTGGAGATAAGCGTCTATTAATTTGCCGATGGGTGTCGTTCTATCTGTTGGCATTCATTTATTCATCAGCGTGAGATGGTGGGGACGAGGGCTGAGGTTGGATAAAGTAGCGTTACCGGGAAATCTCATGCGCTTTACGCGATGGCCTTTGCTTTCGAGATTCTGGCAGAGGCGGGCATGTTGGGTTGATTTTCCGGCGCGGTCGAGGCCTTCGATTACGAGGAGGGCGCCTCGTTGTGGGGTGGACATTTGCCTCTACTTTGTGCGAGGATGAAGTTGGGGTGCACGGGGTGTTCTGATAGTACCGTTTGGTATTAGCGTGGATATAGTAGGTTACTAAGGAGATACAACGTCTTGGCAGGCCTCGATGAACTACCTTACCACCTTACTTACTTTACCTATCCTACCTTACGTATCCGAACACAACCAAATTTCATCTCCAACCTGCAGCTGAAGCAACCTCAGCATCGCCTCCCCCATCTCCCTTAACCCCCTGCATCACTGAAACCAACCCACGGCACACACCCAAAGATGACAGCATGATCGGCAAAAATAGCAACAAGCACAAAGCACAGACCAGGACCCTGCAGCAAATGGCGCTCACGCAACCCACTCCTGATTCGTCCACCGCTCTCAGGGAAAAGCTGAGTCATTATCTCTTGGCAGCACTTGACCTCAAAGGGAGGAGGCTCGGCTGATCATGACGCGCTAATGACGCTTGGGATGACGAAGGGGTCCAGTTGACGGCGGAAAGTGGAGCCTAGATACTTTACTTTAGCACTTTAGCCGGGGAGGGTGTTGGACCCTGTTGCTGGGCCATAGATATACATTTCGTACCTGCTTTCTTCCTTCCTTCGTGGCAATCTTAACATCAATAAGATAAGTATCTTGAAGACATACACAATCCAAATATCCATAACATCCATCAACTCATCAACTCATCAAACCATCCCAACTCCATCACACAAACCAACCTCATCGAGAATGTCCTCCCCCATCCCAACAACCTACGACCAATCCTCCCACCCGCAGCAAACCTTTGCCTCAGCCTACGACCTCGATAACCCCGAACAAGCCGTGTCCTCCTACTCCAAGTATTCCTCCCCTTCTACTCCCCTCCCCCAACCACACCTCCCCACTCCACAATGACTAACATACCACTCAGACTAATCCACCAACACACCCTCCGCCAAATGGAGCTCGCCTCCCTCTCCACCACCACCACCCATCGCACCACCAACACCAACGGCTCGATCTCCTCTTTGAAGTCGGAAGAGAGTGTGGGGAGTGTGGGGAGTGTACAGTCTTAGGCTGTATTCTGCCTTTGTGTGGCGTGAGAGGGAAATAAAGGTAGTTCTAGGTGGGACACGCATGGTAATGCGATAGGGAAGATGGAGACTTTGCGGAGGGTAGACTATGGACGCGGGAATATGGGACTCGTTTCGGACTTGGGTCATGTATGGATGGCATCATGCGGGTAGATATAGATGGGTTTCTCCAGGATCCAAAGGCAGGTAGGAAGGCGCATTGATGGTGTTTTTGTTTGTGAATGGGGCTATACGGTAGGGATAATATGGATAGGGTATTCAATTCGGTATCTGTGGCGGGAATTTAATGTAGATCTATGATTCACTTCCTCATCGTGCTTGACCGTGTCTATTCAACTCTGATATCTATAAAATCGGTATTCCCTAAGACGAATCGGATTGGCGTGCTTGATCTTCGAATCTTAGGATGATGGAATGTGTATATCGCTCTGCTCGAATCCCTAGCCTACCTTACCTAGGTGCCTACCTTAAGATATACTTTGTACCTGGCTCACAAAGCCACTAGACCATAAACGGTTAGCCCTCACCCTGTCAATCCCTCCCGAGGTCCTTCGAAGTATATTCACAGAGATCTTAAGCTTGCTAGACCATCTGAATGAATGATGCCAACTATTGACATCAACGACATCGAACCTCACCACGATCCTCCCAATGCCAACAGTACAACAATGCCCTGTATAAAAGGAGCAGCTTGAATAGGCTCGAAGATCAACGGTAGGCTGCAGGCTATCTGGTATTGTTCTATAACATACATATATACCTATATACTCGACATCGATTAACTCATGAGCTACGATCTCGTCCTCAACCACACCACCACCTCCTCCCCATCTTCCCACCCTGCCACCTCTGCCAAAAAAACCACACCCCCACCGTCACCGCCGTCAACGGAATGGTGATCGACCAATAAATCCACATCTGCCCCGACACCGTCCACGATTCCCGTCGGGAGTCGGTGCCGGGCGTGAAGTTGAAGAAACTCATGCTGAATAAGGCCTGTTCCGTCTTGGTTAGCGGGCTGGGTTCTAGTTGAGATGAGATGAGATGAGATGGGGGTACGCACCGAGACGAATGTTGCGGGGAGAAAGGTTAGGGTGACGATGGCGACGGTTTTCATGGCTGCGCTGTCGCTTTGGGTGGATTGGGAGATGGAGAGCGTGGCTTTGTTTTGGCTCTGGGCTACGAGGTTGATGGCCTGTTGGGCGATCGAGAGATCAGTTTGTAGTTTTGATGGTTGATGGAAACATTCATTAAGGATGATATCTAAGATGAGCAATTCTGCGATAATAATACCACCCACCAGATTGACTTCGTTCCGTACCCGAGACGCGTTCGCTTCGGATCTAGCCTTCAAGCTTGCAAACATCTGCGTCTGGAACTGGATATACTGTTGCGTCTGCGGCTGGACGTTGAACCCCTCGTTCGGAGTCTGGCGCTGCTGTTTTTCCAGTAGCAGTTTGTGCTGGCGGAGGATGCTGGTGGCTGTGTTTGAAGCCACGCCGAGCGTTTCGGAGGAATGGATGGCGTGTCTTGCGACGTCGTGTAAGATCGGATAGTCCGTTTCCGATCGCGGAACGATATGGCGGCTCTGTGATATAGATATATATATATCAGTATCAGTATTTAGGGGATTTTGGTCTAGCTACTTAGGCATATCTAAGTAAATCGGAATAGGAAATAGGACGCTGGTTTTTCACCGTTTCGATCTGTCGGAGGGCGTTTCGGAGAGACCAGACCGAGTTGTCGAAGAGCTCGATGAAGAGGTCGAGGATTATGACGTGGAAGGCGTATATGTCTGTTGTTGGAGCGGAGTGTGATGAGGGATGCGTCATCCCGGCTTCTATCCGTGTCTGGATGTTGTCTGGGACGTCGAAGCAGAGCGCCATGCTGGCATTGGCGGTCCATTTTGTGAAGAAACTGAGTTCGTGCCAGGTGTAGGATAGGTCTGGGAGCGAGGTTTGCTTGACGATGATACGGAACCAGGTAACTGGGAATGACACAGTCAGGTATTGTCGATGGCTAATGTACAGGATTCGACATTACCGTGGGCCTTGAACGTGCCGTCGTCATCATGAAAGATATCCTGAGATCCAAAGAAGCCATTCGAATTCTGGCACGCCACGGTCCAGAAAATGGGGGGAATGTCGTAAAAGGCAGATGTACGCTGACGAAGGTCATCACACTCGAGGAATGCCTTTGAGGTTGCGAAACTATTACGCTCTTCTTTAGAGAACCGTCAATGGACAGGAGGTTTGGGGCTTATGTTTCGTTACCTACATAAAATTCGTGCGTGGGCTCTCTGTCTGCAACGTCAACATAGCATCTTTGTCCAGCCTCCTCGCTTGCCATGACCCATTGTTGACTAGATGAAGACTCAGATGTGAGATAATTGGTGACGGTAAGAGAGGTTAGGTTACCCTTTTCGAGGATGCGTAGGAGTGGAAAGGTGGACATTCTGTTTCGCTAGATTTTGCATAGCACATTTCAGAGTTGCTAGCTTTTCAATAGCATGATACTGTGAAACGGTGACGGAGGTTACGAAGCTTAATCGATAGTAGGAATCTTGAGGTCTATGGTATTGGGACTAGAAGAAGGCGAATTCTGGCGGCATGTTGGACACATGCAGGGTGAACGAGCCAATCAGATGCTTTTGCTGTAGCCTTTGTTTGATATATAATTTAATTCTACCTGGTTTTATGATGCTTACGAGACAAGTACGATGGGCCCACGTTGCGCTGGAAAAACGAATTCTACACTGTGAAGTTGCTACTCAAGATCGAATATGAAGAAATTGCCACGCCATGTCAAGCTCTCCAGACCATATTATCCAGGGATTCGCTATCAACGCCAATGATCCGGCGATCTCAGCGCTCAAGCTTAGGCTTCTGACGAGGCGATGCAGCATAGTCGACGCCCCCATCATTCTTCCGTTTCACTCCATTCTCCTTATCCTCACTCGCGCTCCGAAAAAAGCTCGAACTCTCACGCAAAAACCCTTCCATCTCGCCATGATCCCTTCTTAAAGCAACCTGTAACGCCATTTCCCCCTCTTCATTCCTACCTACCACATCTACACCCTTATCGATCAAGACTCGAACGGCACCAACACTATTAAGTTCGACCGCCTCGAAAAACAAGGTCTGTAAATGTCGACCCACAAACTTCGCATCCAAGTCCGCATGCGCCTCCACCAGGAGAACGGCGACGTGGTAATGCATGCGGTAAGTCGCAATGGACAGAGGAGTATCTCCCCAGCGGTCCTTACGATCAGGCTCAGCGCCTCGTTGGTTCAACAGTGCTCTTGTGGCATTCACGTTGTTGCTGATGGCAGCCATGTGCAGCGGCGTGTGCTTATGATGATTCAAGTCGTTGACAGGTATTGCCTCGCTTTGGAGGAGGTAATTCAAAATATCGGTATGGCCGTAGAGTGCAGCAAAATGTAAAGCATTCATGTTCGTCCGCGTCTCCCGCTGGCTGAGATCTATAATGCCCGCCGTCTTTGCTCGTACCATCAAATCCAGACGGCCTGCTTTCGCGAGGGCCCATACCGGTCGCTTGCTCTCGTCCGCGAGTCCTGTGGCTCTGCCTTCATTGATGGGATCCTTGCCTGTCAATAGACTTGTCGCCTCCGTCTCCCCGTACTGCAAAGCAACGTCGATCGCTGAGTTTCCATCGTTGTCTTTGATAGATGTGTCAATCCCCAATCCGAGTAGGGTATCGATGGCTTCGATCTTGCCATGTCGGCTTGCCTCATGCAACGGGGTAGAACCGTATTTATCCTGACAATTCATCTGAAGACCCTCGTTGTGTAGCATGAAGATGATGTCAGCATGGCCTGCCGCGCTTGCCCAGTGCACCAGATCTCGTCCGTCGTCATCCACTCTTCCATACTTGGTGTGATGTTCCAGCATCATCTCAGTTATCGAGATGGAGCCGCACTCGACTGCGCGATATATAACGCTACCGCCTGCATAATTGTCACAGTGACCCATGTCTGCACCGTGATCGAGTAACAGTCTGACCGTTGCACAGTCGTTCTTCGAGACGGCAATTCCCAACGCCGAAAGCGCTTGGGAGTAGCTGAAGAGATTCACATCGACAACTTCCTAGTCTAACAAAAGCCGGATGATCGAAGGGTCGTCTTGGGTGACGGCGATTGATAGTGCTGTAGAGCTATTCACGTCTTGTTTGTTGATATCCAGAACTGGAGTCTGTGACAAATCTTGAACCGTGCTAAAAAGCTGTGAACTAACGGCAGTCATGAGAGCAGTTCGCTTGTATTGTCCAAGGTCCTCAGTATTGATCTGGAGCTCGCGTTCGCTTGAAGGAGGCTTGATAATGTCTGTATGGTTCCCCGCGATAGCCTCAAATATGGATGTCGTCCCTCCAAAACTAGATGCATTGACCGATGCGCCAAGAGTCAGAAGTTGATGCGTAATATCCAAGTGATCTCTCTTACAAGCGTATATTAGTGGTGTTTTGTGGTCAATCGGCTCTCGAATGTCGACATCTATAGTTCCGTGACCAAGTGCGGAGATGATGGAAGTGAGACTAAGCCAGGTGCAAATGTGTAGAATGCTCACGCTCTGATCCGAGCTCCAAGCAATATCTTTCGGAGTACTGGTATGCCATGCTGTTTGTAGGTATGCCGCAACGCTATTGTGACGTTGGAGAAAGTCTACAGCCATGATATCGGTGTCGCCATCAGAGGCTAGGCGTACATGATCGCCCAAAGTTGAGAGGCATACGCTATCAAGGGGAATTCTCTTTTCCTTACCTCAAAACTGCGGAGTGTTTCGCAAGGGTGAGATACGGCTTTAAAGCTCAGGTACGTCAAGCATGCTGGGGCCATCTTGGCCTCTACCACCACATCTGTGAGGCTTTGGTCTTGGTCATCGTAGAGACATGCTTGCAAAGTTCGGTGTCAAAGGGTGGGATGCGAAAACGTGACGCCCGCGATTTTGTCGTAGCCGATGGCTACAAGTTGCCGCGTTATATCTAATATATCTCTCCTCCCGAAGACTTTCGAGCTATTAAATGCAGAAGATCTCGGTTCTAATATTAAGACTACTGTATGTTGTAATTCTGCGAAGCTGAGGGTTCGACGAGCTCGAGCCACGACGTATAAAACCTTAAGAGCTAGGCGGCCATGAAACTTATAATTTTGCATCATGACTTGCTCGATGTCCCGCTTGTAATGGGCATACAGCCCGTCGGGTAGATTCTGCACCGTTTCTTTGAGACCATAAGATGTCAGCTCCTTTGCGAGAGAGTTCATATAAACCTTTGCAAGCCCGAAATTGCCATCTGCTTTGTTGGCAATGGCGACAGGAATAAGATTCTCAAGCTCGGGTTCGTTACAAAATCAGATTCCCGAGTCTAGCAAAATTGCGAGGAGTCGTATGCTTACGAGTGTCCCAGTGTAATGGCGTTGAGTTTTCTTTTCTTTTTGCGAGTTCATGCTTCACGTACCCCTCGATCTCATTCTCCGATGCTGAAATCCTAATGTAGACCTCACTGGGCGGCTCCAATTCATGGTTCTCGTCGCATGTCTTACCTTGCTCCTTACACGCTGGACAAATGTCAATTTTTTTGCAAACCTTGCACCGAAAGTACATATTGATATTGGAGTCCCCGCAACTGTCACATTGACTATTGATCGCTGTATCAATGTCAGGATCCCTGGAGGAAGCCATGATGCTCAACTTTTCGGGACACAGGCTCATGAGGTCGTTAGTCAGCCACAGCAGTAATCCCTCTGAGTATGCGTCCAAAGCATCAATGATGAGGTAGACCCGATCGTATGTGGCAATTTCTACTTTCAATATTCTGCACAGGGCGCTTTCATCCAGCACTTCTCCGCTTCGTCTTGCTTCGTCAACCTCTCTGATACTTTTCGAGATAGGTCTGGTAGTGTTGTATTGAATGAACTGCTTGAGTAGACTACCGGCAAGGTGCTGGGGAGCTAAGGTAACCTGCTCAAGGTGTTCTGGGTTCTGTACATACTAACAAAGGGCGGTCTTGTTCCGACCATTCAACGTTTCTTTGGAGGTTATCTACTACGACTGCGGAAAGTAGAGTCTGTCAACTTATCATCAGTATCGATATCCACGTATGCGTTCGGCTTTCCGCAGTGCCTTCATACCTTGCCTGATCGTGCTGGTGTCTGTAATCGTAGGTGCCAGGGGTCGCCGCTTGGCCAACGTTTGGAACTCTTCTGACTCAAGTAGTCGCTGCCTGATTGAAGGGAAATACTCTTGCCTATGAAATTCGACAAGTTGCTTCTCGGTATTGTCGTTAGTCATCTGGACCATCTGGGCTTTTACTTGTCAGCTCAAGTCCAATACTCCGCAGTCTCGCAAACTCTGGAAAGGGTAAGTATACATGCAAACGAGCCTTCTAGCACGAGGTGCTATCTCTCGCTTGCTGGGAGATTACTGGAAACAGAGTTCGTCTTAGCATTCAGGGAGTATACCCACTTAGCTCTTCCATCTTCTGCATCTCATCTGACGCCTTGTTCCTTCTCTCTATATCGGCCGGTGGGATGCTCTGCAACAGCTGTTTGGCGTACACGGCTGCAGCAGCAGCCGCGTAGCCTATCCATATGTCGTTCTTGTGGGTGTCTGAATAATTACTGATCCCTCGGATCACGAGGCAAGGAAAGTTGTTCATCAGGCCGGCGGCTTCCATCTCAAAACATAACACGTCATATTGTGCACCCAAGGTGTCACGAATCTTCGCATCTTTCATCAATTTATCAGCCGAAGCTATCGTTCCGAAGTGGACTGTTGATACATCCTCCTCCAGCGGATTCCGTGGGGTTCGTGAAAGCAGCGCAGATCCACTGCAGCCGGCACTACAAGGCCGATCTGATGCGTGGATATAGGTCGCTTCATATAGTCGATCTTCCCCCGGGCGCTCACACCTTTTCCTTAACCATCGATTTCCTGCGATGACTTTCGGGATCACTTCTGCGATCCCATTGCCCGTTCTGCCTTGCTGCCTACTGAGTCTAATCAACGCTGTGAGAAGGAAGGATGGGGCTGCATTCATGTGCCCCATGAATTCGACTGTCTTTTCTTGTATTACTTTGCCGTAGTCATACGGCATGACTCCACCAAGCCTCTGCGGAGCAGAGGGCGTTGCTACCACAACGTCACCTAATCTCACGTCGTGCTTCGCACTCGGCGCTCCACCTCCAACCCCAACCATAAGGCCTATACGAATGGCTTCAAATGTCTTCAACATATTCACAGCTACCGTTGCGGCGGACACGGCCCCGTAACGGCCCTTTGGCAAGCATGCAATGGCGATGTTGTGACTTCCAATGTTCCCAAGTGTGTAAGCGTTGACATCACGGCCCTTGTTTGGAAGTAAGCTGTGCTCGTTGTCCAACATTTCACAGGCCACGACATATTCCACTTCCGCCCCACAAATCCAACCAACGGTATAATCTTGGTAGTCATAAGTTCGCTCCATCCTTTACCTGAACGTGAATAACATTGAAAGGCAAAGGAAGTGATGTCCGTGGTGGAAGGATTGTAGAGCAATAATAGGTCATGGAGCACTACCTCCACAGTCCGTACAGTCGACATCGGAAATAGAAGACAGCATAGATTATCCCCTGCCGGACTGGTTGAAGTGAGTGAGGCAGTGGGGCAGGATTCGTCAACGTCACATTGTGCTTTAGACTGCGCCGTGTCCCGTCAATGCATTGGTGGAAGTCTACTACATTGGGGTTGTAGAATGCTGCATTGTCATACGCGCTACTCTAGTCAGTATATATTTCACGGGAGAGCGGGGTCGGATATCTACCGATTCACGCGATTCTATAGAGTTTTTGTGCCGTGTACGGAGTAGGTAAAAAATCTTCCAAAAATACTGACCGTATTTCACTAGTGTCGACCAAGACGGGATGAAACATAAAGTATTTGAATAAAGTACTTATGTAGGTGCCGTGGTAGCTTACCTGCTGGGAAAGCTAGCGCCTCGTATCATAGGCTGAGAAGTAGGAAGGTGTGACTGGGAAATAGCGCCTAATATCATAGGCTGAGAAGGTGTGACTTCCGGGTGTGACTGGGAAATTGTGAGGTTGGTGAGGGAACTTCGTGGCGTTCTTTGGAAGGCAGTGCAACGCCTTTATGCACCGCTAATCCACATGTTTACTTAGCACAGAAAAAGTGCACTTCGCGGGAACTCCACCAGAATTCTTGGCTTGAATTTTCCAGCGTTTTTGCGACCTATAATATCTAGTGCTTTAATCGTTAGTATCCCATGCTTCGGTGTGACTTCCCACCGAAGCAGTAGGATACCAAGACATTAATTAAAACCCCTTCTTTAAGGATTGATTTAATACGACTAGTAGGTAGACTGAAAATATTAAGAATTCTAATAGAATAGCTATCTCTTTACTATAATAGAAAACATATAATCTTAAATCCTAATAATCTCCTACCTTATGTCATGGTTCCAGCACCACGTCAGCCTGTGGCTCAATTGGGACTAGCGCGACCTTGGCGCGCACCATATCACAACACCATAGCTGTTATTCTCATCATACTGTGAATACCATCCAACGTCATGCCGACCCCATTCCAGTCCCTGACACTTAATTCTAAATACTTAGTTCTAACCTTTAGAATCGTATCTCTAATGAAGACTCGAGTTAGGTATCCGAATCGAGTCTAAAGTATAGACACGACGGGTTTTATTAGTCTACATACAATATCTATTACCTCCGTCTCATACATATCATTCTATATAAACTGTAAGCGCGAACGTATGTAGATTCTTTGTTTCGGTAGCGGTGATAGTAGATTAGCTAGATGTGGGTGGTGAATTGAGGGAGGGGCATGTAGAGGGTGGGGATTAGGGGGGAGGGGATTGGATAGGATGGATGGGGTTGGGGCGGTGTATGGAGGGTGGGGATTGGGGTTCATGGGGAAAAGGGATGGGAAGGATTGGACGGAGTTCGCTTGGGGATGGGTTTAGGGTGGACAAGGATTGGATGGGCTTTGTGTGATGGATGATGCACGAGGTTGATGTATAGGACTTGTGACTGGGGATTTATAGGAGGACGAGAGCGAGACTTGGTCATGTAAACCAAAAGATTTCGGGATCGAGGATAGATGTTTTAAGATGGTGTGCGCTATTCCATATGTTTCTACGTGTTCTGCCCGAGTATCGTTTAGGAGGAAGTCCGATTCTCGGCATGGTATGATAGGTTGATTGGATGGTATATTTTCGTTCCTAGGTGATGGGGTGAGCGCGTGGTAGCATTGCGTTGGGAATGTTGTGGTTATGGTTGTTGCTAGGGGTGGGGGGGATGTTTTATATTGTGAATGCACGGATGTAGAATTTCTCGTGGGATGGACGGACTGGATGTGGAGAGTAGGATCTTCGTAACCTGGCTGGAAAAGCACCATGAGATGATGCTGAATGAAAGAGTGTAGGGGGCGGCACTATGTTGTGGTGTATATAGAGAAGCAAGACCCCGAATTCAAGCATTCGAAGATAATTTACTGCAGTGAAGACCTGGATACTAGACTTGGGATCTCAAGGACTTGGAAAGATGATCCAAGAACGCAGACAAGTAAATCAAGTAGCATCTGTTAACATCACCCACGGCCCCCTTCACAATCCTAACCCTACCAGCATCATACTCTCCGCAACAGAAAAACACCTATTCGATATCGACTCGACCACTGAGACCACTGGGTCCCCTACCTGCGCCGCCAGCCCCACCCAGCAAACTGGCCGCAGGGCTAGCCCCACGAGAACCCCCCGCGCGAGGTGAACGAGGCTGGGCACTGCTACCACGTGTCTGGACTCCAGCGCCACGTCCACGCTCCAAGACTGTGATCTGATCTTCCTTCTTCTTGATAAGTCGGTCCTTACCCTCGATCTCAGCTCTCAACGTTTGGTTCTCCTGCAACATTAGCTCTAATTGCTGCGCTCTCGGATCGGTCTCTCTCTCGTCCTTGCGGCGGCGGATCTCGTGCTGTGCATAGGTCAGAGTTAGTTTATACTGCGGAAGGGATTTATGCAGCTGGTGGGGATAATGATGGAGACTGTAACAGCGCTCATTCTTGGCTTCTGTGCTCTAGTCTCGTGACTTGGAATAGAGAAGGGAACCGCAAAGATACGTACATCAAGTTGAGACTTAGTTGGCTCGAAGATCTTCTGTAAACCTTCGAGCTCTAATGCCAATTCGACAGCACGGCTGGAAGAGTCTTGGTACATTCCACGTGCGTATTCAAGCTGGCCATTGGCCAAGTCAACTTTCTTCTTCAGATTAACATTTTCTTCTTGCAGATCACGGATTCGGGCGTCCTTCTGGGCTGCTTCGGCAATGTTGGGGTCAGAGTGGCCGATGAGCTGCTGGCGACACTCTTCTAGGTCCTTCTTAAGGACGCCACGCTCGCCCTGCAGAGATATGCGGTCCAGCCGAGTCTTTTCCAACTTTTTCGTGAGGCTGGCGACTTCCTCCTTGAGGTCTAGCTTGTCGTGATGTAGGTTGCTCCATTTGTCTCGTAGACATTCGTAGTCACATTGGCGCATTTCAGCCCATTTTGCGTGGCTATCGGCTGCGTTCTTCCAGAGCTCTATGTCCCTCATCAAACGGTGCTCGCGGGCGTTACCTTCAGCAAGCCACCTCTCAAGGTTCTCCACGGTGTGAGGCTAGAGAAGTGTCAGTAATTGATTGAAATGGTGGCGCTGATATTTTACCTCTTCAAGTGGCAGCCCTGCATGAGCTCGTCGGGCCATTCTCTGTTTCTTCGTTTGTATCTCTAAAGAATCACCATGCTCAAGATCCTGCTCACCGTCAGTAAGTGTCGTGAGCGCAAAGCTTGGCTACTTACGAATGCACGCTTGCCATTTGGCAAATGGTCATTATCTGGCTGCACAACACCTATAAATGAATTGCCGGCCGCCACTGGAGGATTGCAGGGCCAGTATTTGCGAGTGATTTCAGACGGTCGCCCCACTTCGTTTGATTCATCGGACATCGCGTTGGACAAGCTTGAATCAGAGTCCATGACTGGTAGGTTCCGAAGAGGCTGGATGTTCGGAAGTTTCCAAGTGCTTGCTTGAGTGTTGCCACGCAGAAAGGTGGCGACGATGTTGGCACAAGTCTGAGAGTTCGGTTCCTGATCTCTCAGCTCACCAACGATACTCTGGGTATGCCAAACACAAGATATAAGTTTGCGAAGTCGGTCGATAGGCTCCAGGGTGCGTGGCAAACAAAGGTCAAAGTGTTCAACGGAAGCGTAAACAATGAGTCGGACGACTGGGGCCAGACCGCCAATGTTATCTTTTCGTAAGTCAACAACCTGACTATCTTTTGCATTGAAAGTCTCGTCCAACGCGATCACAAGATCTGCCTTTCTTGCAACTTCGATCGGGTTCCCTGTACCTTGCCCTGATGCTAACACACTCACTTGCAGCCGGCCATGCGCAGTCCTTGGATCCGATCGTGAAAAGGTGGCTGGTCTATTATAGTTCACCTTCCTCCCTTTCAGAAATAATTCGACAATGTCATGAAGAGGACCTGACTTGGCAATGAGGGCGATGTGTAGATTATCGTCCTTGGCGACTTCGAACAAACTACCAAGGAATTTGAATTTTTCGCTAGATAATTCGGCATAGATAGCTTCTTGCTCTGGCTTGACTGAATCTTGGCTACCTGGCCCACCACCTTCTAGTCCAATGTGAGTAGACACGTTGGCAAGACGACCCAATAGGACATTCAGCTGGCTGATGCTCTTTTCGCTAAGCCTCACCTTCGTCATGTTCTCTGTGATGGAACTAGTGTAGAACGACATCGTATCAACGTACTGTTGCATGATCCGCTTCTGCATACATAATGGGATAACAAACTCCCTCAATCCTAGATTCTTTGGCTCTAGTGTCATTATTTGCGAAGGTGAGGCTTCTGCATGCGTTGCGAGCCTACTAGGAGTCACTGGCGTGTGAGGGACAGACTGAGAACTACGCATCGGTAACGGCAGCTCCGTCGACATCCAGATTGGTTGTACTTCTAGACGCTCCGGCTCTTCTTGTGTCTGGTATTCCATTTTGTTAGGGATCTCCGGAGTGTCCGTCCTAATACGAGACTGTGTTAAACCTGGCGACTGGACCGAGACACTGAGCTGGTCGCCGCTTTGAGCGGGTGAAGTAATTTTAGCGGCAGCAAGAGATTGCTGGCTATCATTCCATACCGCTGGAGACTGAGTGGTGGGAGATAGGGGCTGCTGACTGGATCTCCGAGCTGTGGCCGGATGTAATGGCTGCTGGCTAGGTCCATAGCTTAACGTTGGCGTAGAACGACCGACTGAAGATAGCGGCTTGTAATTCTCTCTCTGAGAGAACGCTTGTGTTGGTTCACGGGTGATCGGAGATATTGCTTGCATTAGCTCACGTGAGAGTATAACTTGCGACGCTCGTTGAGGAGATAAATGGGACAGCTCCCGCTCTGTATTGCTTGACGGCGATGCTCGAGTGCTCGAGGGCCTTGAATGCTGCTCCTTACGTGCTGCTTCTGTGGAGTTTTTTCCGTTAGTATTGTCCTTCATTGAGATTGACTAGTGACTGAGGGCGTATTTGGGGGGAGCATTGCGCGAATTTCTGCTCGTAAGAGATGCCTTGCAACCTGGACGGAAATTGAATGAACCCACCTTTCTTTGATGCGCTGGCTGCGCGCATGCTCTCGAGCTTCTCTTTGGTCCTCAAAGACTGCAAGTCTCCTGCGAACTTTCCATCGGTTGGGCGAAAGTCCGACATCTCGTCGTCCCAAGTCAATGGTGGTAGTGGAGGCTCCTGGGAGTCGAGCGTAGCTGGTGAAATCAGTCTGGAGGGATTTGAGGAGAACTCTCTTCTTGTATGGTCTTCGCGATCCTGCGAAAGAATAGGCTGTGTAATTTGCGAGTTTGGATCGTTTAAGCTCCGAACAGAATGGTCTGTGGTTGTGGCTTGTGAAGGATGACTGTCACTAGGGGGTCCTTTTGAGGTATTTAAGAGCTCCGAAACCGTAACGTGACGCTGAACAGTTTCTTCGGACAATTTGAAGTAGTTTGGAGAATTATTAATGGATTTTTTTCCGCTGTCGTTGTCGTAATCTCTACTGTTTGCAGATACTGCGGATGTCGAAGGGAAAGAAGAGTCAGCTATAGAGGGTTGTGTTGCTGCTATGGCTATCTCTGGAGATCGTCCAACAGACAATTGACTAGCTGCTACCTCGATATTGGGATAGGATTCAATATGGCTAACGGATGATTCGAAGTTGGAAGACGTGATAACTTGTAATGTATGTGGGTGTCTCGCAGTCGAGACACCTGAGGGACTTCTGTCGGCTGCGATTATATCTCGAACACTAGTACAAATGCTGGAGGTAGGTACGTAGCTAGAGGACCCTGGAAGGGATTGAGAGTCCGGTATGATAGTGTTCCGTTGAGTGGCGATTGGTGATGATGTTTCGGGCTTTAGTAAAGATCCACTCAGACTAGCATCTGGATGGTTTCGAAAAGATGACGAACCCTCTTTTGTAGTTGAAGAAGAGTGGTACACAGTGTATAGATGTTTCTCAAGGCTGCTGTGCTGCGAGATCTGGACAGCGACGCGCGGAAGGTTAGAGGTGTCGAAAGAAGGATCGATACTGGTCAAAGCCTTCCTCAGAGCTTGTGAGGAGTCACTGTACGATTTGCGAGATGAATTCTCACTTGTCAGTTGGAATGGCGAATTTATCTTCGGGACACCAACGTCCGTTGCAGTCCGGTCTCTGACTGAGGCTGGTCGCCTTTTTCTACGTCTTTGCCGTCTAGGCCTACTGTTGGACGACCGTGGAACAGAGGCTCGCCTCTTCTTCCAAGCGTCGATGGCGGCAGTACTTACATTTGCCTTTGGTTGCTGGTGCCACGTATATTAGTCTAGGTCGAAGAAGCGATGAAAGTCGAGAAAGTAATTCACGAGGGAAATCTTCTATCTCGCGTGAAGCTTTATTGGTTTGATTCACTCACCCAGTCAGGAACGAAGTTTTCTCCAGTGACTTGGTCGTCAGCCCAATCAATGAGATATTCCGCCGGTCTCTCTCCAATGATGGCTTTGATCTTATATACTGGGCTTAGCTGAGTGATCGAAGATTTTTCAGAACTTCCAGTCCGTTTACTCTGAGAGTTCCAGAGAGTTGATAGAAGCCTTGTCCTCTTGGATGACTTTCCTTCAAATTCGGGAATTGTGCTGTCCTTGCGCTTCCGAGAACTCATAATGCAAAGGGCATACTAGGCCGTGAGAATGCCGCGATAGCCATCGCGAGAGGGTGAATATGCCATTCGTACAAGGGTAATCAGGAAAGACAGACTGACAATTGTGCATTAGATATCGGAGAAATATGAGTGATCTTGGATGATTTGACGAATGGGGTTAGCCCGGGACTAGCCACGCTACTGTTGACGGGCCGACTGCTTTCCACCCAACCGTACCCCACTGTCTCTTAAGGTGTGAATTGGCATTCATCGTTCACTGTTCGCAAATTGGCCGTGAGATCCTTGGCTATGAAGTGGCAAGCTTGACCTCAGGTTGATACAGTTCAATTTCTATACGAGCCTGCATACCGGGTTTTGGCGATCTGAATAGAACCATGCGAGGTTGATCAATATCTGAAGCTGAGTGTCTTCAAATCCACTTGTGTGGTAGGGCTGTACTTGGTGTACTCTACTGGTAAGCAATAATATATTACGCGCCTTAAGCTGTAGGCTCGGACATAAGGAAGCGATGAATCAGGGAAGACTGAAGCGTGAATCGGGCTGAAGGAAGTTAATCATTTCGGACTAAGTCAAGGTCTATGTAATAATGACTGTAGACTACTTATTCCTGTACATATCGTTATTCATTAGATAAGTCCATTAATGTGCTCTTTACTTTGACCCTTTTCCCTAAGCCAAGCATCATAATCAAAGCCTAATTCCTCTACCGTCTTGATCGTATGCCTTTCTTGTCCTTTGTCGGCGAAAGCTTTCTTTATCGCTGGGAGTCTCTCTCGTAGCCATGTTTCCTTCGCGGTCCACTTCGGCGGCACCCTACCAAGTCTTCCTTGAGCACTAGTAGCCCATGCAACCATATCGTTGTGATATTCAATATCTCGAGGAAATGGCAGAACATGGAATGGCTTCCCAGTCCCACGTTCTGCAATGACGTCTTCTTCCCATTGGCACATTTCCAATTTCGACGGGAGTTTCAGCCGTCCTGACCATACACGGGCAATGGCTGCTGCTTGACCTTCAAAGGTGCGGAAGGGAGTGATTTTGGCGGGTAGACCAAGGAATGCTAAAGTAGGATTGGGGATATATAACAAATGTTTGTAGAGATTCTGGACACGCTCCCCCGTCGAAATGAGCTTTGGTGAGATCGAAGAGAGGAAGGGAAACGAATAAAAGTATCCAGTACAAAAGAGTATGGCATCGATATTATCCTCCATACGACCGTCAGCAAAGAGTACGGCTCTCGTGCCTTGAGTAGGTGGGAGAAATTCTATTATCTCCGGAACCGGTTTCTTGTAATTTGCTTTGTATGTCAAGGGCGAGTCCGATCTCGAGGAGTTTAGAACAGGATGTTTGCACACTGTAGCGATTTGAGAGGCAATGTCAACTCCAGAGGCAGAATTACCAACGATGATGACCTTCTTCTTGGTGAAAGGCTCTGGCCTCCGATAGAACTTTGAGTGTGATATAATGCCTTTGTTGGCCTGATCCCACTTACTGATGCCTTTGATCTCTGGTAGAGTGGGAACTGTATAGTGTCCGTTGGCTACCACAACAGCATCATATAGCCGCTCGGACGCCTCATTAGATTTCAGGGATTTGAACTGCACCGCCCAACGACTTTTGGTGTCTGGAGAACATGGCCGAATGTCGGTGATCTGGGTCTGAAACATGACCAGCCGCCGGATATCTTCAGCATAATCCTCTAGATATTGAGTTACAACTTGACGGCTTGGAAAAAGTTGATGAGATTCAAGGGATGGTGCGTCCGAGTATTTCATCAAACAGTGTGGTATGTTAGTTTCCAATTGTTCATACATGGGCGAATCGAAGCTGGTATAGGGTTCCCTATTGGTAAGATCATCCTTGATGCCGTCAGAGTGCCAAATTGGTTTCTCCAAGGGCTGATCTGCATTCATTTGAGGTATATCGATCGTTCCTACGGGATGGTCCGAATAATTCCATACGCCCCCAAAGGATGCTTGCTGCTCAAATATATCTATCAAACTGCCATTTAATTCGGCCAAAAACCCTCTGAAAGTTTCCAATCAGAGGTTGATCATAGAATCCATGAGAACGATTTATGTGGAGACCGAGACTTGTGTAAGCTACTGAAAGATATCCTACATACTTTGCAGCGGCGACACCCCCAGGACCTGCACCGACGATAGCAATGCGTTGTATGTGTTTGACTGATGAATGGCCCATTGCTTGATGGGCATCAGGTGGCGAAATCTAGGAAAAGGTTCAAAGGAAACGTGAGCAATTGGCGATGCGACGAGGGAGAAAGCAATGTCTAGTTCTAGCCGTTCTATTACAACGAGTCAAAGAACAAGTATGTATACTACACAATGTGAGTGATAGGTAGCCGCGTATGCGCAAACCAAAAGCGTGTATGGTATCCCATACTTAAGCTGGTGAGAAATAACACACTCGGGAGCTAACCTTTTAAGGTTTAATTGCTGGGCAGACTATCACTAACCTTCGCGGGCTTGAAATATGTCAGCATTAAACCTCAGATACTTTAGTTAGCTCCCGAGCGTGTGACTTCTTAGCAGCTAACAACAAATATATTTTTATTCGAATATTTATTTAATTCTAAATACCCTAGTAGGATATTTAAATAAAATTCAAATATATCTAAAATAGCTCTATACTAAATATAGTATATATTTTAGTAGACTATATAGTAAAATACTATGTATAGACTTTAGTAATCTAGACTAGCCTACTAAGTATATAATATATTACTTATATTACTAATTTTTAAGAACTTATAAGGAGTACTATTAGTAGAAATTATTTGAAGATATATTTGAATATGAATAAGCTAGTACGATATTCATATTCGAATATGAATATCAGGCTAGCTTATTCGAATATCAATGAATTCGTTACACTGCTTCTCAGGGATATGGTTGACTATTGTCTTGGCATATATGATATTCGTCAGAGACGATGGACCAACTCCACGCGTGCTTATAATTGGCACGCCCAAAGGGTCCACGATCTCATGGAAGTATAATTACATTTCCACGACGCACAATGCTAACAACGAATTGCATTGGCAATGGCAGCAACCCCTGTTCCCAGCATACCCATCGCCCAACTTCAACCAGGACTCGACCCGAAAGGAACCTCTGTGACGGGCATAGTGACCCTCATATGGCCATATGCTTCGTCGACCAAATCAACCAGCTTACTACTTGTTGAGCCAGATTTTCGGCTGCGACGGACTCGAGGCCAGGTGCGATTGCTCTTCAATGGCTCCAGTGCAAAAGCTGTGACAAGATTGGGCGTCAGTATTGGAGACCGGCTTTCTTTGAGCCTAGAGGGTTCGGAATGGGCAAGGAATAGTTCTGCGGTCACTACACCAGGCAAGGGTATTGAGTGGGAGCTCAAATATAGCGAGCGGCTGGTTCTACAGGTATGGAATAGCAGCAAGGACGCGGTTAATGCTCATAGTATATAAGGTCCAGCGCCAAGCTCAAGAGCCCGTATACCTTGACATCGAGCATCCACGGCCATCACCGCAGTCTACAGTTGACGCCGTAACCCCACATCGCTCGCCTCCTCATGAAAACCATTTTGCGACATTGGCACGGAGACCTTTGCTTGACGCGCAAGCCTGGGAGTCTCCTGCTTTCCTCAAACGAAATCACTTCGCCTTGGGCTATGAAGAGTATGCTACCGAAGAAGAAGCGGAATTCCCTGATAATGACAGGCGGAAACGATCGAAATTTGGTAGGGGCAGTGGACAGTGGAGATTCGCAGAGACAACGCCTAGTCCGGAGAATGAAACCAATGCAGATAATTTTGAGGTCTTCAGTCCGTCGAGACTACAAAACGAAGACCGGGCAATCTACAATGCAGCTGGCCCAGAGCTCCAGAGATCACAGAAGATTGGTGACCGTGCGGAACTCAATGGTGAGGAAGAAGGAGTATGTGAGGCATCCGAGAGTATGGAAGAGATGCCTATAATGGACGAGCACCTCGACGAAAAGGGACAGGAGATGCACGGTGCCAGTGACAATATCAATGACCAAGCTACTCCCAATGCTCCACTAAATCCTCCATCCACGACTGCGGAGCTATTAGAAAGCGAAGTGGTGGACATAAATCCAGCGGCAAAGGAAGCCACTTCCTCATCTCCTCTGTCCATCTACACCGATTCGCGATCCTCCGAATCAGACCAAGAGTCGGGCTTTGAGGCGGAAGTAGAGTCTGAGCGGGACACTAGTGATGGTAACGTGTCCAGCGGACCGGCTTCTGATCTAGGACTCGACGGATTCGTATTCTCACGCGCTGAGCAACCTCCAAAAGAGCATTCCCTTAGAGAATCGACTATCGGGGAATCGGTGCGTGGAGAAGGCGATGATGCGGTTAACCGCTCACCGGACCAAGAGACCCTTCCACCTTCTGTGAGTGACACGGGGCAAGTACGTCAAAAGCCTGATGAAGGACCGAGTACAATTATGGAATCAGGTCACGATGTCCAAATCTCTTCTGTTGATAGTTACATTCAAAACTTCGAACATGAGGCCAATGGGCGAGAGACCCGGGACTCATTGAGCTTTCCCCCCTTGTCTTCTGACCAGTCTCGAGAGCAGCAGGATTTGGAGGGACCGTCCTTAAATGCCGCAAAGACGTCGGTCAACGCGGAGCTACAGGGCCTTCAACCAGAAGAATTGGCGGTAGAGACGATTGAAGCGGCGGCCTCCGTCACAGAGCCACTACCGAGCAAATCAGAGCTTGCCGAGCCTCAGGAGACGAATAAAGATCAAGTCAAAATAGCCACCCAGCCATCAAAAGCCAAGGTCGAAATTATTGATCTTGAAAGTGACAGTAACGAGGAAGACGTAGCGCGAATACATTCGCAACAGCATACTCGATCACCTTCCATTGCTTTGGACGTTCCGGGTCCGAAACCTTCGGTACATCATTCTGACTTCTCGACCCGTGTAGGGATAGGAACAGCTGAGGAGCCACCACCGGTACAACTCCTTATATCTAGCCCTTCACTTGCTGAGCACCGAAACGATGCAATTTCTCAATCAAACTTGGCGACTGGAAAGCCTCTGGTCCAAAAGGGACCGCCTACGCCGCCCTCTCCAAGTCCTGGTGCTTCGATGACGGAAGACGTGATCGAGGATAGTCTTCCATTAAACCTGGGCGTCGAAACGCCTCCCGTTGGAGAGGAGCCAGCGAGCTTTACACCCTTGGGACAGCTACCCGATATCGAAGAACAAGATTCCAATCCTCAAAGTACCCCGAATCCTAGGATTGATCAGTTTGGATTAAAGATTGGCGCCAGGAAGACTTCTTTGTTTAACGTTCCGGCGGCACCGAGGCCCAACAAAGAGACCTCCCCATTGGCTGAACAGTTTTCGAGCCCACAACCGACTATTGCGCAAGTCTCGCCCAAGGCGACCCCAAGTGCTGACATGAGAGTAGATTCTCAGACCTCTCTCGTCGATTTGCCGGCAACTGTGCAGGACTCTGCTAGAGTACAATCTTCTAATAGTCAATTAATGACACCTGATGAGACACAGCGGTCTATTCTTGCCTCACAGCCGTCGTTCAATGCCCTACAGTCCCCACCGGACGATGACACTTTACCAACACCGCGGCTCACACAGAGTAAGTCCGCTGATTCTGTGGTTCCGATAGCTTCACGAGCGCCCTCACCAAACGCAAATCTTCCACCACCGGAGAAGCATGAAATACCAGCAAAGACAGAGCGCTCGGATGAGAAAGCCTTGGTCCCGCAAAGGCCGCCTACCTTGATAGAAAGGTTGAAAGCAATGAAGCGACTCTCGAGCCAAACACCACAAAAAATGGCTAACGCCAGTGCCATCAGCCCTTGGTTCGCGCCGAAAAGATCAAGTATCATTGTCCCTGACAGTGAGGCCGAGAGTGAGATAGAGAGCTTGTCTGAAAATGACCGGAAATCTATCAAGCAGAATGTCACGGCAAAGCTACAAACTCCCGAGAAGCAAGGACTTCTCGCCAAATCGTTCATTCGTTCACTTTCTCAGCATGGAGGCATCCACTCAATAGCTTCTTCGCCTGGGTATCTTCCCCCTTCACAGCCACCACCACCGGGTTTCCGCACTAGTCTGTCCTACTTTGTCCCTCTGGCTACTCTCCAGTCGCATTTCGCCCTTGCTGTGGACAGCCTTGCTATCGTCCTGAACGCAACACCTGTCACCCGCGCTCCATCAGGTGCCAAGGACTTCAACCACACCATATACATCACAGATCCATCGTCTTCCGTTCTCAGATTGCCCGTCGTGACAGCCCAAATATTTAGGTCGCATGATGAGTGCTTTCCTGTAGTGGAGGAAGGTGACGCGCTTCTCCTTCGTGATTTCAAAGTCCAAAGCTTTCAGAGAAGGTTATCCTTGCTCAGTACTCGGAGCAGTGCATGGGCGGTATTTCGCAGAAATGCGGATGTACAGGTACGTGGTCCGCCAGTAGAATTTGGCGCGGAAGAACGGGGGTTTGCCCGGGGTCTATGGCGATGGTGGTCTGGTTTGGACCATGGAGTCAAGGATGGCTTACTTGATCATGTGCCCAAAGACAAAAAGGGAAGGGCAATATCATTGGATAAGAAGCCCAATGGAAGGGTTCTCTCAAACGAGACGAAGCCAGTAGATAGGAAAGAAATTTCCGACGTAAAGATCAAAAAGGAGGGCATTGCAGGCTTAGGGGTTGATCTGCCGGGTTCACCAGGCGGGACGCGCGAATCTTTCAGAAAGGGAAAATTTGCGGAGGTGGAACTCGACTTACCAAGCTCGCAAGGAAAGATGCGTAAAGCCTCGCCCAAGGAACGCCCTTCGGTGTTGGATGGAATTGTGGAAAGCACGGAGCCACCGAAACGTGTTCTGAGACCGAGGGGAGTAAGGGGCATGACCGAGAGGTCTGAAAGTCCACTGAAAGCCTTGAGTAGGAGGTCTAGATCTGTGTTCACTGGCGGGTTGGGAGAGCCTGAATCAGAGTAATTGTATGAGAGGCATTGACCATTTTGGATGGTGAGGGAGCAATCAAAGCTTTGTGAATAGTTATGCTATCAGCACTAGTGCAGTGCTGGATGTATGAGCCATGCTTCGTAGCGAGCAAAATGACATCAGTAGAACAGTGAAGGGGGAGCTTCTTTGGCTTCCACCAATTGTCTACACATACTGCGGCGAATATCAGCTGTGACTCTAGATAACTTGATAGTGAATACATAACGAAGGGGATTGGTCTCAGTCTTTGCCTTTCAACGTCATGCCCAACCAGCGTCATGCAGATTGCACGAGTGTAATACGCGGCTGGGCTTTTCGGACTACCAGAAGCTATGTGTTTTCTTCATGCGACCTGGAAAAGGAGATTTTAAGGGGATGGCTGACCTTGGAAGTCTAGTACTGGTTGCTAAAGTCGATTATGAATTCCCTGACGGACCTGGTATCAGGCGTAGGATAGAGGGTTTGATGTAATTCCTAATGTTGAGGACAATGTCGGTATAACGATAGTGTCTCTATACCAGTAGTAGATATTCGATGTCAACAGAAAAGTCTACGTTGCGAATGTCCCGACTTAATAGGTCGTCACCGCATCATGGGTACCCAGCAATCTGCGAGCCTCGTGATGACGGTTTTACATAAGCGGAATGAGCGTACTCTCGACCTACACATCGGAGTCGCCAGCCGAGTGGTATAATTGTTCGAGCTGGCGATGATTTGAGTTGGTGGTCTTGCTGTAAGGAAGAACGCGACATTGGTCGTGGAGATAGATACTTTATGCAGCAAGCGAGTGGGCGCTAAGCGCGTTAGAAGCGCTTGTTTCGAGACAGCCGCCGTACCTGACCGCCAAATGTTTTAGCAATTGAGAAATGAGAGTTGAAGGAACATTGCTACATGCTCGCTCAACCATACCACGTTCAACCTCTAGATAAATTGCCATACCTCATCGCGAATCCTAATACTCGACATATCGAGAGGCATACACAGACAAGATTTCCACATAACGACTCTATCAATTCGTTGCCCTATTCAATATTCCCCATCCCTTCGCCCCTCGCAGCGCCCCAACCAAGCACATGCAATACGACCCTGTGTCGTTCGCTTCCTACAACTATTTGATACAGCTCTGCATCTATTCATGGACAATCTGTGGCAACGCCGCTCAAAGTAAGGCGCACGTCCTCCCAATGACTGTCGAATACTAACATGTCAAAAAGCTCGAGTAAATTAGCCCTTTCTACATCTAAAGATAGCAGCGCCAAAGAAAACGTGAAAGCCGACGCATCTCGTACTTACCAACCAGCGAAGCGCTTTGGTGGGGAAGGGTCCTTTAGCAGCAAATCTAACCCTTTCAATGGCATTCCCCCATTGACTACCACGAGCGTTGGATCTCCTACAAGCAGCGCATCATCAGCATTCGGACTAGGCTCTGGCGCTTTTGCATCCTTTGGATCTTCTGGGAAGACACCTAGGACACTAGGCACACCCCTCGACTTCAGCAATTCCACCCCATCCACGAGCAATGAGAAGAGCGTGAAGGAAAATTCAAAGTCGAGCGGAGAAGCAGCCATTCACCCGAAGCCTTCACAATCGTCACTAACGAGCCGATCGTCGAGTACACCATCAGAGCACCCCCTGAAGTCTACCTGGATTGTATGGTACCGACCTCCAACCTCCAAGTACTCAGATTATGAGAAGTCTACGATACCTCTCGTGCATTTCTCTTCCGTGGAGTCTTTCTGGACAATTTACACCCATCTCAAGCGGCCGTCAACACTGCCTTCCGTTTCGGATTATCATGTTTTCAGAAAGGGAATTAGGCCAGTGTGGGAGGACGAGGAGAACAAAAGAGGTGGGAAATGGATCATAAGGCTGAAGAAAGGCGTCTCGGATAGATACTGGGAAGATCTACTCTTTGCCATTGTTGGGGACCAATTTGCAGAGGCTGGCGAGGAGGTCTGTGGTGCTGTCTTGAGCGTCCGGAGCGGCGAAGATGTCCTCAGTGTCTGGACGAGGATTGACGGTGGGAGGAATATCAAGATTCGGTACAGCCCAACAGCCTTTCCCAGTTTCCAGAACAATGACTCTTGCTGATGATCCGTAGTGAAACGATCAAGCGCCTCCTCGCGTTCCCTCCAGACACCAACATTGTATGGAAAAGTCACGATGACAGTATAGCGCAACGTTCAGCTATTGACCAGGCCCGCCACGAGAAGGGCGGACCTAGCCATGGCCAGAGCAAGCGAAGGGAAACCATCACTGAGGACTCGACTCCGGAGAAATTGAGAACCTTAGCGTGATACTCGTGGAATATTTACGTTTGTATGATTAGTGATGATTCCTCGAAAGTGTTTGCATTCACGATTTTAGCGAAACCCTCGTTTTCTGCATTGGCGATGGTTCTTGTATAGATATTGGATTCCATGTACAAAAGTCCACTTTGGATATCGTGACACCAAGTGTCACTATATCATTGGCGAGTTTCACTACCGAGTCTCATGTCTCTGTCAATCGGTACGCATACTAGACCGCAACGAACGAATGAAGCATGTCTCAAGTATCATCAATATTGCTTCTTGTCTCCCGTCCTAAACCCAACATCATGGAAGCTCAATGAGTGACTCCATCCGTCACTTATCTACGTGACGCCTGCTCCGAATATTTGCAGCCAATGCAGCCAAGTCTTCCCATAAATTGGTAACTTCTACAAGAGCAGATTAACAGTTTAGGCCTGCCTCGCGCCTGCCCAAACAGCTCTGTCCTTCTGCATCTATCTGGTCTGCTAAATCTTGCATTGTTGTCTTAGTATACAGCTTTACGAGATTTCCCTAAAACTTTCTGCTCTTCTGCAGTTCTAAGCATGTGGCGATCTCTGATAGAGGCAGGCTACAGGGAGCACATGGCAATCGCCAGCCGTTCTCTATTTCCCTACCTTACTTTGGTACAAGTTTTACCAGATGAAGCTGAATTCAAGAGCGCGACAAGCGCACAACCAACACTTCGTGATGGGGATTATGTTCCAATAATACAGCGTTATAACGACGAATATACTCACGCGATACAGCAGGTCGCATGGCCTAACGGAGATCCTGATCTATGGGATGAACAACAGAACGGACTTCATACATGTAGGAAGCAATGTTTGGTCGGTCGACGAGATTGTGATCGTGGTAGAGGTTGGCATGCTGGGAGAGCTTCGTAAGTATAAGCCCTGGACCCTTTCCACGCTTGATAGCAAGCGCGCGGACAATGCCGCCACTAATGCCTGGATCACTCCATTTCATTATTCCACCACTCAGGCCCTGCCCTGCTGATTGCAGACTGCTTGCAGATTACATGTGCCAGCAGGGACCCTATATGTACCGCTTCTTCATGCTGAACAGGAAAGCTCCTGGTCGCAACAGTCTGATGTGGACCGAATGCCGTCCACGATTAAAGGCTCAAAGCATCCGGGTACCACAGAAATTTGGGTCTCTAAAAAGAGTTTCGCATCGGATGAGGAGGCAGAGGCGAGGTTGTTAGGCCGCTTGATGTGTGTCGAATTCGCCGAGAGCGTATCATTAATTTAGGACGAGTGCTAATATAACGGGGAAGCAACCACGATGCAGGAGCAGTTCTGATAGGAAAGCCTACGTCTCGCGAGATGCCCTTCATTATGCCTTCTCGGATGCCAAGTGGAGGTCCGCGTCCAATGAACACTTTGAACAAGAGCCTTAATTCTGGGTTCCACTCAGCTAAACCCGTGAGAAGGATGCTGGGAGGTGGAGAAAGGAATCAGCTACAATTCGAAACAAGTCGAGGGAACAATGTACCATGTGTTCAACATGCACGTCCGTGCGAAGAGGAGGACTTTGCTCAGTCGTCTCCTAAAAGGCGTAAAATAAGTCATCAAATCAGCTCTCCTGGCTCAGCACGTTCAGCCGATGATATACTGGATCAGCTCGACCCATCTACTGTGACATTCGGTCCCAATCACGTCAGCCAGGGATCCAGCCAAGCTATCTCTAATCATAGCGTCAGCAGCCAAGGCTCTGTTCTGTTGAAGCTGCGAACGCCGTCATTAGGCGGTTTGCCGGAACACCGGCATTTGGAAAAAATGATGAGAAGTAGGCCTGCGTCGAAGAAGCAGCAGAAACTCTCCGACGGCAGCCAAAATAAGCAATGGGATCGTGGACCATCGTCTTCACCCCCACAGCTTTCGCTCTCGAAGTTCAAAAACACATCTGGATTCGATATAAATGAAAAGGGTCTGACTGATAATCATGCTAGGGCTTCTCGTCCTTCGGTGCGTGGTACGGCTAGGACGCCACATTCAGTAGCGGAGGCCGCCACCTTATCTCCACCCAAGTTGATACAAGATCGAGTCATAGGCAAACAATCTCCTTTTTTTGCCCAGTCTAGCTTGCCTCAAACAGTCAGCAATGGCACTCAAGGCCAACGGCCAGTGCAAACAAACGTCAGAGATGGACACGACGAGCTTTCTGACAGACTCAATGATCAATTCGTACCCGTTAATGGCGACCGCCGGACTTCGGGCGTCAGCCTCAGTTCCGATATAGACGAGCTTCAGTTGACTGGGACAACCGTCGGAAATAATCCAGACGTTAACACTCCAATTTTTAGCAAGCGCCCTCGCAATACAGATCCCATCAAAGACTCTACTTCAGTACTGGCTACAGCCTCTCCGGATGAAGATAAATCAGGAATTGCATTAAGCAACATCAAACCTGAAAAGTTCGTAGCTCCAAAGCCTAAAGTACAGAGTAACACAGGCCGAGTGCGAGAGAAGAAGGCCCCATGGTCCGTTGCGTTGGCTGCCATTAGCACGTCAGGTAGCCTGACTATCTCTGATAGTATGGCCCTCGTTCACGATGAGAAGAGCGGTGAATACGTCGTTGTCAAGGATGGCAACTTTACGTCAGTAAAGCTCCAACCACAGAAGCTACTAAGAATTTCGTACGAAGAATGTGGCGGCAAGGTACGCTTTATGTCCGCTAAGTCAGGGACGGAGGAGAACCTAGTGGACATTGAGTTTCGGCATGAAAAAGACGTTTCGGTACTGCTCAATAAGATAGGCTTTCGAACTATGGAGAAGGTCAAAAAATGCCCTAGGTATGTACGAGCTCATAGCAGAGCTTACTCTTGCCAGACTGATCAAAGCGGAAAGCAGTTACATGGAACGGATTTTCGAAAAGCGACGATTAGACTACAAGACAAGTGAGGACTCTAAACCGGTCGCTGATCGGCTCAAGGTACATCATGCTGGAGGAAGCGAAGTTCGACACGAACTCGACGATCGAACCCGATCGCGTAATTTAGGGCTTGCCGCTGTCCAGCGCCCCAAGAATAAGGTGGTAGAAGAACTGTGGAATCGATCTCGTCTGTCTGGTGATGCTTCAGGCGAGAAACAAAGCCTCAAATCAATGCGAAATACCACCCTACGCGAAGAAAGCAACCGCCAGATTCTTGAGGATCTTAGGCCGAATCATGACGGACAAAGGCGTTCAACCAGAGCATCTGCTTATTTCGCAAAGCCTTCGAAAGATCCTTTTGACGATCTTGAGGATCTTCCTAAGGTAGCAAGATACTCCAAAACTCATGGCTTAGGCCAGCCTTGGAAGAAACCCTTGACGTATCCTCGGCTTGGCAAAAAGAAGACCACGGTCGAATTCTCGGATTTGGAGCGATTGGACGAAGGAGAGTACCTGAATGACAGTCTCATCAGCTTCTATCTCCGCTTTCTGGAACACACCATTGAACAACATAGACCCGATCTGGCGAAGCGAGTTTACTTCTTCAATACATTCTTCTTTGCGACTTTGATGAACACCCACAAAGGGAGGAAGGGTTTCAACTACGAAGGGGTACAGAAGTGGACCAGGAACGTTGATTTATTCACCTATGACTATATCGTAATACCAATCAACGATACGCTCCACTGGTATCTCGCAATCATTTGTAACCTACCTGCACTCGACCGTGGCCTAGTTCAATCGGATGAGAAGGCTGATCCGCCTATGGACTTAGCGTCAGATCTGACTGGGAATACTGAAGAAGATGGTCCACCTTCATCGAGCCCCACCGTCAATCTGCGGGAAGGTGACTCGGTGACTTTGGTAGAAGGAACGAAGGAGCCAGATGAGAGAGGGGCTCGGGACTCATTCGCAGATTTGAGTTTGGATGTTCATGCGGTGCAGCCTACAGCGCAGGTCGCAAGTGAGATTCAACAAGCGGAAGCCAGTAAAATGGTAGAGGAGGATCAGGAAATGCTTGATGGCCAACTACAAAGAGCCATGCTCGGGTCTACGATGCTCAACATGGGCGAAGATAATATTAAAGGAAAAGGAGACGGTCCTGTTGAAGATCTAGATCGGCCGCCTAAAGCTGCTGGAGGGTCCAAAAGAGGGAAGCGGAAATCAATGCCGTCGGTGACAAAGTCTGATCCCGACAAGCCAGCAATCATCACCTTTGACTCTCTTGGATTAGCTCGCAGCTCCACAGTCCGCATACTTAAGGACTATCTTCGAGAAGAAGCCAAAGCTAAGCGCGGTGGCATGGAGTTTGAAGCTGGGCAAATTAAGGGAATTACTGCGAACATGATCCCTCTGCAGGAGAATTGGTACGACTGTGGGCTGTTCCTCCTGGGCTACGTAGGTAAGCTCCTCGAAGACGATCCGAAAGACTTCATTACCAAGGTCATCAAGCGGCAATACAACGTTCAAGAGGACTGGCCCAATCTGAAACCAAGTCTGGCACGGAAAAACATACGCGAACAGCTATTGAAGCTTCACAAAGAACAGGAAGCAGAACGCCTGAAAGAAAAGGACGCGCCGAAAGATGGCTTACCGAATCTGAAGCCAGGCTCAGAGATCGACACTGACCTGTCACGTGCTGTCAGTCCGGCCAGAGCAAATCAGCCTGAAGCTCGAGAGGACCAGGTAGAGGCCCAAGTGCCAGCAGAGGATCCGAAGGCGCCGCGATCCCCAGTCAGGCCTACAACAAGAGATCATGCGCTGAAGACCGCACTGAGTCTTCCACCCTACGATTTCGAGCGTGACATCGAAAGTCTTATAGAAATCCACGGTAATGACAAGATCGATGAAGCTTCGATTCACGAACCTGGACAAGAGCCCGAAGTACAGCAACCCAGAAAGCGTTCGCTAAGTCACGGTACCTTTGAGGACGTCAAGAGACCGGCTAAGATGCCAGGATCTTTCGAAGACGAACCCTCTCTGATCATCGTCGAAAGCGAAAGCCAGCAGGAAGAAGCCCCAAGGTCGTTCCAACAATCTCACCCCAGTCAAGCAACGCACGCGTCTGCAGACCACCACCCACAACCAGAGCTCCCAGCCGAGATCCAAGACTCCCAGCCCTCAGAGCCATCTAGACACGTAGCCGAGATCAGTCGCAGAACCTCCGATCCGGCCGAGCCGCCAGCAGCCAAACGTTGGGACGTACAGGAAGTCCAGGCAGTTCTCGTAGAGAACACAAGAGAGCACAAGCGGAGAAAAATCGATCATGAAGCCGTGGCGACAGCCCCGACATCACCGCGAGCGGCAAGGAAAGCTCATGTATCCGGAACGGCGAAAGAGATCGATGCACTACTGCCTGAGTGGGCGACTCAAGGCTCTTCGCGGCGGAAAGCGCAGGATAGGAAGGTTGTTGGGAGGGGGAAGGAGGTTATTAATATCGATTGATTAGGAGATGAGTGATGTGATGTGATGGACTTGTTTGCTGCGTGGTAGATGAGATAGGCGTTGGCTATGAGCTGAGCTATATGCTATACATGATTTTCCTCTTTGAGATGAAGAGGGGTTCTGCTTGAGCTGATTGCATAGCATAGCGAAAGGCGTTTTGTGTTGCTGCATCTCTTGCATGGGGAGAGCAGCTTGTCGTGATGGGATGGGGAGGGTGGCAGCATAGCTAGCTAGGTAGCTATATGCTCGGCTCATTTCAGATGAATTATAGAAATTTGGAATGCACGATGGATGCCCATTTCTATCAATGCCTGTTTCCGTATGCCCAAAGCCCAAAAATGCCTCTTCCTACCTATTGTGTAATGTACATATGATACAAAACTCCATAGACCTCACTTCCTGTACCCGCACCTACGACCACTGGCAGCTACAGCAAAACCCCGTCTCCTTCTCCCTCTCCCTCAAAACTCCAAACTCCACCCCCTCCCAATCCCCACCCCCGGATCCCTCACAACCGCCCAACTAGACTGCACCCCATCGCCCTTATGAACCCGCATCTCCACCTCCCGCTCCCCCACCCCCTCCTCCACAACCCTCACCACCCTCTTCCCCATCCAACTCCCCGGCGCACCCACGATAACAATCTTCTCCACCCGCACCGCAGCCATCGTCTTCAGGAAATCCCGCCTCTTCTTCTCCTTCGCAGCTTTCCCCGCCACATCTACCGAGTGTAAAGTGTTAGATGCGAAGGTGAATGAGCGATGGATATAAGCGCCGTCCTGATAGTCGTAGCTTTCGCCGTCGTCGATGTAGAGTTCGCCGGTCGCGGTGCCGTCGGCGCCGAGCGCGATGAGGAGGGTGTAAGGATCGTGGCGCATGAGGGCGCTGGAGCGACGGGGGCGGTCTTTGCGCGGGATGATGTGGCCGGCGCGGATGAGGAGGGGGATTTTATCGAGCGGGGCCGGGAGCGTGATGGCGCTGCCGGTGCCGTGGTGGGTGGCGTAGGTGAAGTAGTCGTAGTAGATCTCGTTGGGGGGCAGGTAGATGGATACGGTGTCGGCGCCCTCGGTCACGACGGGTTTCACGAGAAGGCCGGTGGCGCCGAGGTAGAATTGGTCTTCGGTTGCGAAGGCGGCTTCGTCGGAGGGGTGGACGTAGTAGTGTGGGCGGAGGATGGGGGCGCCGGTGACGGAGGCGGAGTGGAATGCGGTGTACCATGCTGGGAGCAGCTGGTAGCGGAGTCGGAGCGCTTGTGTTATGATGGCTGTGTATGGTTCGCCGGCGACGTAGGGTTCTCGGCGACGGGTGTCGATGTGGGCGTGGCCGCGGAAGAAGGGGTAGAAGGCGCCGGCTTGGTACCAACGGGTCAAGAGCTCTTTGGATGGGTTTCCGAAGAAACCACCAACGTCGGCGCCGGCGAAGGGGAAGCCGGCGATGTTGTGGGTGAGGATCATGGGGATCGAGGCGGCGAGGTGGGACCATTCGGCTTGGTTGTCACCGGTCCACATGGCGCCTAGACGTTGGGAGCCCGAGAAGTAGGAACGGGTGAGGACGAAGGGGCGACGTGGAGATATGGGATCCCGGTGAAGGAGTGCGTTATAGGTAGCGTTAACGAAAGTCATGCCATTGATGTTGTGGACGTCTCGGTGTTCCCAATTGCCATAGTGCATGTTGTCCTTTGGCATGGTGGTTTCCGGGCCGTTGAAGACGGAAGGCTCATTCATATCATTCCATATGAAGGTGTTTGAGGCGGTTCCGGTGAAAGATTTGTAGGTGAAGAGAGCGCGCCACCATTCTACAGCTGCTGGGTTGAAACAGTCCACCCAGTGGGATGAGCCAGGCCAGCACCAGCCTTCGTAGATGTTGCTGTCCTTGTCCTTGACGGCCAGAGACTTGGATTTCAGCTCCTCTACCACCGGGTAGTTGCCTTCGTTTTTGATATGCGGGTCGATGATGGCAACGAGCTTCCTGCCATGGGCATCCAACTGCTTCTGCATCCCTAAAGGATTGGGAAAGGTATGGGCGTCCCAAGTGAAGTATTTCTTGCCGTCAGTGTATTCGATATCGAGCCAGATAACGTCATATGGGATCCTCCCCCTATCCATTTTCTTGTCGACATCTTTCACGTCCTCGTCTGTAACGTAATTCCACCTACATTGGTGGTATCCGATTGCGAATTGCTGTGGAAGCTGGGTATACCCTGTCAACTCGCTGTACTGCGAAATCACTTCTTTCGGTGTAGGGCCGAGGAAAACGAAAACATCCAGAAGGCCACTTTCTGAGAACCAATGGGTCTCTGTATCCGTCTTCGCCCCGATGCCAAGGCTGAGTGGATTGCTCGACTGCTTGCGTTTGACGATATCAACCCAGGTCTCGGCTGCATTGAGCCAAAAGACGCCCACCGTGGAGTCCTTCCGGTGGGCTTGCATGAAAGGAATGGCACCATAGAGTGTCATTGGGCTGTCCATCTCGTATTCGAATACATCACTATTGTGAAGTCGATAGGGATCCTCATAATTGCCAGATCCACCCCTAATAACGGTCAGATATGCTAGATGGAAGTTGTGGCTCGTCATACCGCGTCTGCTTCAGTGATAGAGAGCTTGCATGTCCCGGTATACCATAGACGTGCTCATAGCCAGGAAAGACTATATCAAGACCAACGCTTTCGGGACCTCTGGGTTTGGAATCCGTGTTACCACCAAATGTTTCTTCCCACCAAGTACTCTCATCTTCACCCTCTTCGCTAGGCTCCTCGACTGCTTGGGACTCTTCTCCTTCCTTGGACTCCTCCAATTCTTTCTTCGCTTTCTCAATCTTGGGGCGCCAATGCTCCATATTCAGAAAACCGTTGCCATTGAACTTGACCTGTATAGCATTATCTCGAAAGAAGTCTATCGAGAAAGGGGTATGGTATATAATAGCCCTGTATCGGTTGTTGGGCCCGTACTCTACGATGGTTTCCTTGTCCGTAATTTTGCCTTTGGCTGTTGTATCAAGCTTCTCGCTAGCAACGAGTGCCCACGAAGAAGCCTCATTGTACCTCTCTTTCCTGACTTGACTCCCATGACGAAGCTCAATGTCTTTCTGTTGTCGCTTCAGCTCATCCACGGTCACTCTGGCAGCTCCGGATTCGAGGAATGTAATCTTGATCGGCAGCTGCACAGATCTAATACCTTCCCCCAACGACTTCAATATTGTACCCGAGAACTGTCCGCCATTTGTCTGTACGCTTCTTGAATCGATTGCGTAGGGAGAGTTCCACGTGTTGCTAAGAGTAGTCGCGTTGTCTGCGTACGCTCGATTTCGTCTGCAGAACCCGGACTGATCGCAGGTTTTAAAGCCTTCGTGCTTCACAGTCACTATGACCACTCTGGTCAGCTTCCTCTTGACTCATGGTTTGAAGCTCCACGTACCCGCTGGCGTAATCAAATAGAGGAATATTGCCAGTAGAGGCAGTAATTGCGCCCACTTTGGAGTGCTCATTATGGAACGAAGGCTAAGTACTCACGAAAGCTTGCGCCATACTATCTCTGGCAGGTAAAGACCGACGAGAAAAGCCTGACCGTGTACGGAGTACGGTTTGTGTTTCGAGACTAGCAGTGATATAGCACTAAAGGTATACCGTAGGCCCTGACGATCATGAACGGTACTGTCCGGACGTATTGCCGTAGTTTACACTTGTATCCCTTGCACTAATTTTGACACTAGAGTACCTTTAGAATAGTACCATCCTAGCTTCAACGGCCCCACCAAATTAACCCCGCCAAGAAAAGACCATCGAGACAGCCACAACATGGAAGACGAAACTACTTCACCGCCCACAGACCCTCCCATATACAAGCATCTCAACGCCAAAACACAAGGTCTACTTCGTCAAGCACACAGAGTTCAACAACAGTCAGAGCAATCTGCGCCAATGGAGCAGACGTGAGTACTGCGAAGACTGGAAGGAGAATTAATGTGAAGCTCATAAGCAATCTGCAGATTCATTGCCATCAAGCCAGATGGCGTCCAGGTAGGCACTCCTGATTTATCCCACATGATCTAGGGCCAAAGGTTGATATGAGGGCTAATCTAACAATCACAGCGTGGACTCATTGGCGAGATCATTTCACGATTCGAGAAGCGTGGGCATGCGTTCCCGCCATCAGCCTTATAAAACGTCACACTGATACGGTGAAAAGTTACAAGCTCGCGGCTATGAAGCTTGTAACCCCTTCGAAAGAGCACCTTGAGAAGCACTACGAGGATCTCGCAGATAAGCCCTTCTACAAAGGCCTCGTTACTTGTATGCCTTGGACACTTCGCCCGACGAAACCCGCTGATATCTTCCATAGACATGCTGAGTGGGCCCATCTGCGCTATGGTCTGGGAGGGACGTGAGGCTGTCAAGACTGGTCGAAGTACGTCAAGGACGTCAGTATACATACCGCAGATCTAGGGCTGAATTTCACAGTCCTTCTCGGTGCTACCAACCCGCTGGCATCAGCCCCTGGAACTATTCGTGGCGACTTCGCCATCGTACGTGGCTTCCTACTCCATGTTCCGTTCTGTATGGAGTGGCTGATACAAATGATAGGATGTTGGCCGGAATGTCTGCCACGGCTCGGATGCCGTTGAGAGCGCGAAGAAAGAGATTGCGTTGTGGTTCGAGAAGGGAGAGGTCCTCTCATACAAGCAGGCTGAGCATGATTGGATATATGAGAAGTAGATCAGATGCGGCCGTAGGTCTTCAGCGGCCGAGATGATCGAGGCTTAATGCAATAATGCCAGCTGATGATATAGAAAGCACGAGTAAAAGTTGTCATTCAAATACTGCTCTTCCGCCAGGAGATAGAGATCTACTTGTCTTGTTCTCTTTTCTCTTGGCAGGCACGGCACGCTTGGCGGAAAGACTACAGTACTTGGGCATCTAGCCCCATCCATACTAGCGTCTTGGCGTGGATCATGTTGGACGGGTTTTCTACTTCATTGTTCTTACCTCCTTAAAGTACTATGTGGAGAGCCGTAATCACGTTGTTTAACAGAGACCTACCCTCGTACCTTATCCCGCCCCCAGTTTTAGACTACCACTCAATCTTGACATCCAGACATACGTCTCAATATCGTTCGCCAGAACGGAGAAGACTTATATTTCTCCATCCGCATTGGCGACGACACAAGCGATTGACGCTCCATGAAACAGCAATATGTGGCCACACACCTTCTGCGGGATAGATAAAGCCATGCTGGTCAATCATACCTACCTTCCTCTTCGTAGACTCAACGGAAACCGAATCTTCTCTGTCCCCTAATAGACGAAAGTCTTCTCGCGATGTATCAAAATCGCGTCCTCTCAATATCTCTAGCATTTGTTTTCTCGGTCAGCAGTGCAACTCCCATTGAACTTGGCCGTGATCTTGTACTTCGTCACAATAACTATCATCTCAATTGCAGTAATGCGCCTGGCGTGGTTGCCGGCAAGTGAGTAATCTCTGGACCTATCAAGGCGTTAATGAGCTGATTAAATTACCATAGCAATGTCTCCCCAGGCGATATAGTACTTGGCACAGATCTTCCGAAATCGGGCTCGAGTCAGAAGTGGATGAAGTTCGTTGTACCGCCTTATGTCATGCTCTTCGTCCAAGACCTTTTGTAAAGGCTTGATGCACGGCTATCCTGCTCGCCGGTCTCCATACCTTCCACATGGCTAACGATACTGACTCCGAAAATAATCTAGGTACGTATGGTGCACCGCCAACACGAAGACCTATACATTCTTCGATTTCGGCGAGATGAATCCCTATCCGCAAGGCTATTTCAACGTCTACGAAGCTCTCAATCAAGAGAAAGTCCAAGCTCACAATGCGATCTTAGCTAATGGCGATACCGGATTCAACAAGGATGGTTTGGACGTAGGCTGGGGTCCTGATGTTCCAAACACCAGCGCACGGTTCTTCGTGCGCGATAACGTCGGCAAAATGACTTACGGCATCCTTGAGGCTGCTCTAACCGGTCTGATACAGGCTGTACAGAATTACAACAAGGGGAACTACCCGATGGTGTTTCAAATCAATGATGGTGCGTGGGGTGAAGTCGGTATTGGTTACATTGGACTCGTACCAGATGAGCGTGTAGTAAATTGGAGGAATGACAAATGCGTCTATGAAATTACGTCTGATGGCCTAAAGGCATGCTCGGATGTAGAGGCCAGGAGAGTAAATATATGAAGTACGCGGTCTGTTTGCTATCTATACAGAATCCGTCAAATCTTGAGAAAGGATGCCAGGAGCCTGATGGCTAGGCATGGTTATTAGATAAGTACGTGGATTACTGTCTGTGTATAAGTTGCTGACATGCTCTTGTGAGGTCATTGATGCTATGTATATTGACTATTAGCTAACATCATGGCGACTTGTGCGAGAGCCGGAGTTGTCGAAGAGGATGTACTGCGACAGTACCATTGAAAGACCGTCAAGCATCCTAGCTTGGCTTGCGTGGATGATCAATGCCGCCAAGCAGTGAGATATCTTACCCCGATTGGAGTGAGCAGAGGGTTGGTTCATACACTGTTGTATCGCTCGAAGTATGCCTCGCCGCATGAGGTATTTGTACGGTTTAGGACTCTCCCCGATCCTACTGCGCTTCAGATGTGGTGAATGTGCGAGTCAGTCCGTCGACCAAGTACCTGGACAGATTGCGGGAATCTTCTGACTCTTTCTCGTCCCTTTGAGACATCTATCAATAAGACCAGAGGAAGTACAGGATACCTTCTTACAAATTCTGGCCTATGAGAGGACTCGCTTCGTTGGGTTTCAATGCGTTTGCGATTCGTGCACCCATGGCCAATCGATATCTCATTAATGCACTGGGTTCATGCACCTACTAATTCTTGCACTAGGCTGAAGGAAGGCCAGGATGGTATGGAGAGTCATTAATGTAACCCCGCTCATAGAGCGCAGTAAAGGTTGGAATCCACGCCTTCTGACATATTGCTCCCTTAGATAATCGTTCCTCGGCCACTCTACAAGAATAAATTCCTTCACCGTACGATTGGTTACTGTCGTCTGATTTTGATTCACCCATTGGATCAGCCACCCCTTTTCAAGGCCAGAGGATCTGGCAAGGATCAGCATCGAGTTATCATGATGGTCTGATGGCTTACCCAGGTTACAACAAAGAATATTACTTTGCAAGATTCCTTCTCGCTCAACGACCAGCAGCCCACTAACATATAAATCTAGTACCCATCATACTCCTCTTCCTACCCATCACAATATACCCAACATCCGTATCCAATATCAAGATATCCCCACCAGCAGCTAATACCGACCTCGTATCTCCAACAGCCGCTCCCATACTCTCAACAACCAACATGCTACACGCTACCAGCGGGCTCCTACATACCAAGCAGCAACACCCCTTACGTGCCATCCGGCGTGCCCATAAGACACATCGTCGCCATCTCCAGCAACGGCGTTCCTCAATATAAAATTCCTGAAAACAAGGAAGGTTACGAAAGCTATCCTGAGGCTGACGTTCAACATATCGCCACATCGCCATCGACACCGGAAACAGACAAAAGACAAAAGTAAGCTAAAAGCACTCAGCCAACGGAAAACGACCCTACTAACCCACTCAAGGACATCCACATCATCATATGATCCATCATCGAAAGATGACAACCCATTTTTCTGCCTTGCACCAGGCTGTACCTACCGTACAAAGCGAGAAATCGATATCCAAAGCCATGTGAAAGCACATCCACCACTTGCACCTGTGAAACTGTTCTCTTGTCCCAGCAATCATTGTCCACGAGTGGGCCAGCATGGTTTCAGGAGAAAAGATCATATGATGGAGCATGTGGCATTTTACCACCGAGAGTTGATCAGAGGCAAGAAGGCTATTGGGACGAGGAAGATAGATAGAGGATGAATAGCTGAAGAACAGAGGGTTGAGTGATGGGGTGAGAGTAAGAAGAATGAAAATGAGTCAACTGGAGGCGAGTTCTGGGATTTATATGAATGCGTCGACTATATGTATGTTGTATATCGAGAAACGAGTGGAGCAGAAGAAATTATCTAGGACCATCGCACGGCGTTCACCATATGTATATTGACAGAAAAAAAATCAGTCGTCGGAAGCGTCAACACAGCATAGTCTCATGCAGCCTTTATCCACGTCCCCATGTCCTATATGTTCTAGCACATACATAATACACCCCATCCCATCCCTCCTTTGATCCCCTCCCCCAATCACAATCACCACCCCTCCTTCCGCCACAGACACAAGCACCCCATGTCATTCTCCTCTACGAATACATCTCCAAAACACTAAGTCCATGAACACCATTCGCCCATCGCACACTTTCCCTTTGAGAAGAAATATATACAGTAGTACTACCATCCCTTATATCCATTATATTCCCACATTCCCAATATCACACACAGTCCCCTCCCACCAACAGATCCCAAAGATTTAGATTCCTCACGGAATCACAGCCTACTTCAACCCATCCCGTAATACAGGATAGAAGATTAACGTAGGAGCCTAACCCAAACCAAACCGAATTTGAGTAATAGAGCAGTGGGGATCTAAACCTCATTTTCGCACAGTTCTGGGATCAGGGTAGGGTGTGAGGTTTTGATAGATGGAGGTGGGGATGAAGATGAGGATGGGGATGGGGAAGATGGGGAGTGCTAGTCCGCCTTCGATTTCTCTCGATTGAGGGGATGGAAAGGGGATGTGGTGGGGATGGTGGGGATGGATGGGGATGGAAGGGGGTGGAAGGGGGTTGTAGAGTAAGTGTTGGGGTATTGGGAAGGGAGAGGGAGACGGCGCTAGGGTCTAGTAGCTGATGCGTAAGAATATTTAGCTGTTTTATATAAGAAGGGGAAGACGAGAAGTAGTTAATAACGCTCTTTAGTAATACTTCCTTAAGATCGCGAAGGGATGAGGAGTAGGAAGTCAAGTGGACTTGATTGTCCTTTTAACATCGCCAAGGAGACTTGTAGGCTTACTTATATTCAGACAGCTTACTACTTACTTACAAGTCGCGCGTGTTTTAGGATTTAGCTGATATGTTGTATACTGATACTGAAAGGCTAAGGGAGTAGACACGATGTTGGTGATAGGTCAAAGTGCGATTATGATGAGATTTTTTGAATACTAGCGATGGAAAAAGGACTTACATTTCCTCACTCACGCCACCTCAAAAGCTCCCAACTTCCCACTTCCCCCTCACCCCCCTCCCCACCCCACCAATCACACTCTCCCCCCTCTCCAAAAACCTCCCCCCCTTCCCCCCCACACGCCCTCCCCCATCTCGATCCCAAACAACCACCCCCCTCAAAACAGTCCACCGCGGCCAATTTCCAACCTTCCACCCCTCAAAGGGCGTATAATCAACGTTATGATGCAACATCTCATTGCGAATTTCCACCTCCCCCAACTTCCCGCGCGGATACCAGATGACCAGATCCGCATCGCTGATGCCGGGCAACAGCGCACCCTTTCGCGGATATAATCCGTACAGCTTTGCGGGATTCGTGGAGGTGAGTTCTACAAAGTTTGAGGGGGAGAGACGCTCTGCGTTCAGGACTAGTGGGAGACGCGTTTCGATGCCTGGACAGCCGTTGGGGATATATTTGAACCTACCATCCGGGAACTCAGGGGTGATGCTGGTTTTCTTCCCGCTCTCGGCGTCGTCGTAGATGAACGGGCAGTGGTCGGAGGAGAGGATCGTAAAAGTGCCGTTCTGGAGACCGCGCCAGATGGCGTCGTGGTCTTCGGGGCCGTCGCGGGGTGGAGGTGAGCAGACGCATTTGGCGCCTTCGAAGCCCGGCTTGTCGAGGTCGTGGCGGGTGAGGAAGAGGTATTGCGGGCAGGTTTCGGCGTAGATGGGGAGGCCCTTTGTTTGCGCGGTGCGGATGTGTTCTGCGGCTGTGGGGGAGGAGACATGGACGATGAGGATGGGGGTGGCGATGAGGGTGGAGAGGGTGATGGCGCGGTTTGTGGCTTCGGTTTCCAAGAGCTGGGGGCGGGATGTGGCGTGGTGTTTTGGTGCGTATAGGCCCTTTTTTTCGAGCTGGTCGGTCATCCAGGTTAGGACGTCGCCGTTTTCGGCGTGGATCATTGTTGTGATGCCGTTTTCGCGGGCGGAGAGGAGCACGTCGAGGATCTCGTTGTCGTGGAGTTGGAGGGCTTCGTAGGTCATGTAGATTTTTAGTGAGGAAATACCTGCGGCGCGGAGAGCTGGGAGTTCGCTTAGTGCGGATGGTGTGGGGTTTGCTACGAGGAGGTGGAAGGAGTAATCTGCATAGCAGTTGTTTTTGGCTTTGATGTGGGTGTCTTCCAATACCTTGAGGAGTGAAGGGTCAGCTTTGCTTTGGGGGGCGAAGGTTATTACGGTCGTTGTGCCGCCGCAGATGGCGGAGCGGGTTCCTAGGTGTTGCATCAACTTGGCTGAGCTTTGGCTCTGACTTCGGTAAATTACCTGTTTCGTAATTATCTGCAGTGCGACCTTTACCGAAGAGAGGCGGCTCGTCAAGATGGACGTGGGCATCGACTCCGCCAGGCTGGGGAGTAGTAAGTAAACCGTATGATCCAGAGAGGAGCATTATAGTCGCTCCGTACCATGACATAGCCACCTTCAGCGTCGATTGTTCTCTTAGCATTAGCCTTTGCTAGTGATCCAGTCGGTGCCAATAGCGCAATCTTCTCGTCTCTAACAGCGATATCATAATGGCCAGTATCAGCTGCTGTCACGACGAGGCCATTGATGATTAGGAGATCGTAATCATCCATTGTTGAAATAAGGGAATCAGCTCAAGTCAAGTGTCTTCGATACATAACAGAGAGATAAGAAGTAATAAGGAACTGTACGTAGATTAATGCAGCTATATTGCTTGGTATCTTATGGGGAACGCAGGCAGGGAATTGAACGTGGGGTAATGCTTATATAAAACCGCTTATCTGTCTTATCAGTATGAGCTACCCTCGTTCTGGTTTAGCGGTGTATGTTGTAGCAGTATGGATGGAGAAAAGGAGTCAAGCAGACGAGAATTGATCACTTCCGTCAAAACGCGGGAATAGCTTTTCCCAAAGACGTCAACGATGGCCATACCATTAGCCAGAATGTTTCCTATGTTTGTCTCGTATCTTGCAAGTACCTCAGTGGAAATCTAGAGCCGAAAATGCAATCTCTGGCCTTCAGGAACCAGCACAGAAAAGGTATATGCACTCAAGGGAAAAGGAACTATCTCAACCAGTTTCTGACAGCCAATAGTGTCGAGTAATGTTCGTTTCCATGATTCTGTAATGACCTTTCGATAACCTCCCATCAAACGGCGTCGTCAGGCTCACTGAATCGAGCGGAAGTCGAGATCTGCAAGCGTCTTCGAATCTAGCCCGGAGGCTATAGGGGAGATTCAAGAGGTAACATTGACCTGGCCAAAGTAGACTTGGTGAACCTCCAGGCAAAGGGGGCTCATTAGTATGATAAGTCTTTATTAAACAATATGGTAAGTTAACCTTCCTATTGGTGAGCCGGACACGATTCAATGGTGTCCCTGAAACAAAGATTGATGACGGGGATATATTGGGGCCTTAATTCTTGGAGAGCGACCGAATGACTTTTCGTTGACGCTTGTTGCTCGCTGTGCGCAGCAAGATCCCGGTGTGGAGTCGTTCTGATATCTTAAGAGCATTTGGTTGGACCAAAGCTGCTCATTTTGCTCGATTGCTAAACCTGATTAGCAATACCCCTAATCCATAAGCGAACGAGATTCCTCGTGGGGTGTTGTTAGATAGAGAGAGGAGAGATTTCGACTGGCGTAGGCCTTTTGGTCTGGTGTATGCAAAACCGTTGAGAAAGCTTGGCAGCTGTGGCGCGAATCCGTTCGAGTGGTATGAATCCATGACATAGTGACTTCATTGGTTGAAGTGACATCATAATTATGTTCTCTCTAGTACGGGATATGCTCTCCGTATATCAACGATCTGTTGGAGATAGATCAATTGACAACACATTGCGGTGCATACTTTGATACAGGACTGGCGAGTCCGCTGCCAAGCTTTCTCAACAGTCTTGCACACGCTAATATCTGCATGACTCGCGGTTTGATGACACAGAACACTCTACACGCTGGACATATGGCTCTTGGAAAGTCTACGGGCCGAATTGCTATCGAAATTTCTCTCGTACTGGAGTGTTCATCCGAGACCGCCTAGACAGTCCCAATGGCTTTCCCACATAATTCTCTTCGCGCCTTCTTGCAGCATGTTAAAAGAGGTCTAGCCCAAGCAGTAAATGGCAATCAGAAGGTGAATATTGTCGTTGGCAACGAATCCGCAGGTCTATAACGCATTCTTTCAGCACTTCCGTTCGCTCAGCCTGTCGCTGACATCTTTCAGACCTTGATTCGTTCACCTCCTCCGTACTCTACGCCTATATCAGATCTATCACCCCACCCGAGGATGCTTTCGCTCCTCTCTATATACCCTTACTAAATATACCGTCCTCTGGCCTCCGGTTACGTCCCGAATTTACGGCCGTGTGTCACCATGCAAACATTCCTCTCGCTAGTCTTATCACACTTGACGATCTCCCAGATGAACGTACTCCATTGAAGGACACATGCTGGATATTGGTAGACCACAACAAGGTACAGGGGGACCTTGGGAAAAAATATGGCGCGTGTGTACATGGAGTTCTGGACCACCACGAGGAAGAAAATGCGGTCCCCCAAAGGACGGAGCCTGAGCCCCGGATAATCGAGAAATGCGGGTCTTGTACTAGTCTTGTTGTTCGCTACTGTAGGGAATTATGGGATGGCATATCGGACTCCTCGCTCGCTTCCGGCGCAGCACATGGCCAGGGTGGAGCTATCGTCAATGACGGCGCAGTAGTTCGAGAGTGGGACGCCCAGATTGCAAAGATGGCTTTGGCGAGCATATTGATCGACACCACTAATCTAATGGCAACTGTGAAGGTAGAAAAGGTTGATGTAGAGGCCATGGATTACCTGGAGGCAAAGATCAAAATGTCTCATAGAGAGGCACAATCATGGAACCGAGATAGATACTATCAAGAAATTAGCGACGCCAAGAGCAATATTGGTGACTTGAACTTCAATGAGATATTGAAGAAAGACTACAAGCAGTGGACCGAGAATGGAATCAACCTTGGAATCAGCTCTGTCGTGAAGCCACTCGAGTTCCTTGCTAATAAGGCCCATGAGGGTCAGAGGAGATCCAACATTGAAGACGAGCTGGAGAACTTCATGAGTCATCGGAAGCTGGAAGTCTTCGCTATCATGACAGCATCATCGTCCGAAGACGGCACGTTCAAAAGAGAATTACTTGTACAAACAAACGCGCCTAAGATTCTGTCAGCGCTGAGCTGGTTTGTAGACCGAGCAACACCGGATCTCGGACTGGAAGAGATGTTGACTACATATATCCCAATCCCACAAACATCGGACCCTTGCATGATATGGCGCAGGACATGGCTGCAAAAGGACGCAAGTAAAAGCCGGAAGCAGGTGGCGCCCTTACTTCGAGAGGCTCTTGCTCAAACGCAATCTTGAACGGGCCTTTGCTCGTAGCAGAACTCTGATGCATTACTCTACTCTCATCGGGGTATAAACAGTCGCCGACTGGCGAGCCTTCATCTCAGGAATAAAGGTCCAGGATCTATCTTGTAGTGTGGCGTTCTTTATTCATCTATATGTCTCAGATATACAGCTGACGTCTTGTCTCCAACTAACTTACGTTCCCCATTACCTCTCTTCCTCGATGAGCTGCCGGGAACATTATACAAGATGGAATTAGGCCAAGTGTGGGCACCAATAGGAGGAACTCGAGACTGTGCCCAAAGTCCTTTGGTCCTGCCTTTGAAAGGCTCGCGGTCCACCTGATAGCCTAGCGAAACGAAGAGTCACCTTGTGGACTTGATGAGGCATTTCATGTCTAAGTCAGGAGCGTTGCCAGGAATAGGATGCTTGGACTATATGATACCGGCACATTTGTCATTACAGGTGCAGGGTCAAGCGGAAGAAAAACATCAACAATAGCATATACTGCTTACAAGGAGCCTTGGTGGTACTCTACTCCTCAGAAGACAAGTTCGCCCTTTCGGGCGAGACAACATATATTAGAAGTGTCGTTCCTGTCATTTATCGACAAGATTTCTGAGCATGTATGTACAACGTACTTCTCAACTAACGCAGCAACTGTTAGTAATCGCCGTTCCTGTCCTACTCTCGACGCACCCTCTGTCGACCGAAGCCAAAGAAAGCTGAAGTTGGAGCTGGCACAAAATTCGCCCAATATTACTAAATTTACTATTCACCAATGCGACAAAGACAGAAATGATGCTTTCCAGACGAACTGTTATCTTTAGTCATAGAAGCCTGTGATATGTCTTCAGTCGGATAAATGGTTTCAATTGGAGCGAGGTATGGTGAAACATACTTTGTGAGATGGCTCTAATTTTGCTAGTCTTATGCGGAGGCTTCTACATATAACACCTGCAAGATGAACATACTTGCGCTGGCACGTCGTATCGACGTTTGGTATTATTGACATGACTGATAGTACATGAAGTGAATTAGATGTCAGGCTTGCATGAGTTGAAACTTTTCCGTCATAACGGTATTTTACGCCTGCCTGAATTACGAGATGCCTTTCATAGGTGTGTTTTGTATTGTGTAAGAGCTTGTTTGAGTTGAGCATGCTTTGTGTTGTGCGCCTGCCTGAGTCGTGAGCTATCTTTAGAAACGGTGTTGTGCTCTGCAAGGGCCTGGTCGAATCGCAAGCTGTTACCAAGCTAGGGTCTCAGGCTCCTTATAAAAAAGTCCAGCTCTCACTTCCCTCGAGCAACTTGAGCCCAACTAAACGGAACCTTCGCAGGTGCCGGATTGCTAGTCACCGGGGCTCTGTCGCCACTCGCTGTGGCCTTGGCCCTATCGCCTACAGCTGGTCTGTCAATGTTCGTATTCTGGTCGCTCTTCTCCGGCAAGGGAATTTGACTAGGCGATTTCATCTGTGCGGTGGAGACGGCATAGGGTGAAGACGTTGAAGCCGGCGACCCCAGTGTCAGATTTCCTACTGCCGCGGCAACCCCTGCAACGCCTCGATCGCCCGCAAGCTCTTTGAAGAGGGCCTGGAAGGGAGCAGGTCCTTCCGCATCTGTGTAATACAGCGACTTGCCGTATTCCTTCCAGAATCCGTGAGGATTACCAACGCAAAAGTCTTGGTTCTTGTAATCCTTGAAAGCCTTGTTGATCCAGTGCCTGGCTCGAACATATGGATGCCAATTGACACCGTTCGGCCCAGGAGCAATGCCGACGACATCCGCAAGGCGTATCCAGGCAAAGCCGTGTTCTGTCGTACGATTAAGTATGTTCCTCGCATAGTTATGATTGGTGGCAGACTCGCTGTCGTAGGCGAGTAAGATCATGCCCGCATCCATGCCTTTCAGGGGTTTATCCAACCACTCGGGGTCTTTAAGATCGAGCGCCTTGCCTCCCCTGGAATACACATTTTGATCAAGCGCCTGGGCGAGAGCCAGCTTCATTGTCATCACGGCATCATTGCCAGCGTTGTGTGACCCAATGAACACCAGCTTCTCCTCTTTCCTCAGGGGCTTCTCATAGTGACACTTGGCAAGGGCGTAATGAGCGACCAAGGCACTAAGACTCAAAGGCGCTTCTCTATTCGTATCCTCGATCCAGATATAGGTGTCACCGCAGCCTGCATATTGAAGGTGCTTGATTATGTCGATGCCGGCTTTTTTCATGCTGGGGAAGTCTCCTCGCATATCATGGCCCAGTAGGATGACCTTTGGAGGCCCCTTGTCGGCTTTGGTAGGTGGACCGGCTCCGTCAGTGTTGACTCCCATTCCTAGACATCGACGTAGGTCCTCGAGGAGCAAAACTTTCCCGTCAGGGCTCTGCTGCTGGACTTTGTCCCGTACCGTCATGCTGTCGTGGTGATTTATTTATATACCCAATTGGTATGCGCAGCTGGTTTCGACTTACACGTCCACTCCAGCAAGATTAACGGTAAGTTTGATCTTGTGACGAGAGGTGTATTTACTGGAAGTAAGCCATGGTGTCCGACGTACCTTGGATCAGGAGATCATGAAGACTGAAAAGATTATATACATGAAAGGAAAGTGTCGACCGAGATGGGTTGGGAGGAAAGTCTGATCACACAAAGACTCAGCGCCTTTGACGGCGCTATCGTATTGCCCTGGATACCTTGTGGCCAGCCCCCTCGTCTATGACAACGAAGCCTCCAATTGGCTTTGTTGTGGTTGTGGGCCATGATCTACCACGAAATCTGTGACGGCAAGGCGCGAATTTGGATCCATGTGTATATATATAGAATGCAACTCCGTGAGCGAAAACTTTCAAGGGCAAATGACACCAACATAATTCATACTCTTTGATGCAGCAGATTTACTACGCTACACACAGCCAATGCGGCAGAAAGCCGTATGCCAAATTTCCCCTCCGGAAGATCTTGAGTGTATTCTGGAAGCCAGTAAGTCTGAGTCTGATCATGGTGGGACGCTCTAGTAAGTCTGTTGTCGAAAAACCGTTGACGGCTTTGACTTTTTTCATTGTCAATAGCCGGATCCGGACCATCGTTCGTGTATGGTCCTGCTTGTTCTCGCGCATTACCATCGATTCGGATCCGTTCCTTTGCCGAAGGAAGTGGAGGACCTGCTTTTAGGGCAAAAGCCCCCTTGAGTGTTTAGTGGTCGCCTCAGGTTGCTGTGCTACCACGAGCCCAACAAGCTTCCTCTGGTGGGTATGCCACCTTCAACATCATAAGTTGGCACAGTCTGGACGACTAGCGCCATTTGCTCCATCATCCTCGAAAAGAGCAAAGGTCATCGACGCAAGAGTCGGTTGGGGCTGTCCCGTCATACCATTTTTCAGTCTTCTGGATGATAAAGTCATGATCGTCAGTTCAGGAGATATTTCTGGGACGGTCGTTGGATACTCACCATCGCTATGACAACTTATATAGTGAAGGAGAATGGTTCAGACACCAACATGCTCATGGCGATTTGCGAACAGAATGATGATTAATACAGTTGCAGTCGTCAAGTAAGGATTACGGGATACTGAAATGTGTTCACCAAGCCAATCAATATCATCGCGCAAAAGGATCTAGAATACTGTCTTAAGAGCTGGCATGTAGTCCTCCTCCGCGCTACTGAGGATCCATTGGATCGGTTGTGGGAGTCTAGCACCGCGGTCTCAACAGTCTTCGTAAACCTTACCATGCGGTCTTCCGAGTGAATAAAGAATGCTTCGATGTGCGGCAATGTACTGTACTAGAGAGTCTCTATTCCGTATCCATCGCCCAATTAGTCAATCTAAAGTAATCAGAATTCTTGCACAGTTTATTATAGGAAGGACAGCAGTGATGAGATGCTGAAAACATGTACATTCAAGGCAACAGAAATGGTCTGCAACAAGAGTGGCAAGTTGCTAGATACAGAATGGACAGATGAAGCAAACAGAGGTAAAGAGGAATTGATTGAGCAAGCAAACAAATATAATACTAAGCAAGCATGTATCCACGTGACTGTATCGAACATATGCTAGCACCGTCCATCGAGATGCCGGGGTACCGATTAGAACGTACAGCAAATGCGGCTATCAGATCGATATGTTCGAGGGCGCACACTCAGACCTGCTCTAATGCCCTCAGGTAAAATCTGATAATACTCGCCAATCAGAACGCCTAATACCTCTCCACGATATTTCTCGAATTATCTGAGTGGGGATAATTGACGTTAGTCTTACTACCCCTGATCCCGTTTGCTCGCCCAATAACGTTATTGACGGGCATACGAGAATGTTGATAAAACTGCGGTGGGGCAGCAGTTATTGAGGCCTTTCTGTCGACCTTTAGTAAGCAGTTTACTTAGCATTCTCGAAAGCCCGTCAATTACGTTACTGCCGGCAAACCTGCCATACTCGATCCTATTCATTCATTAGAGGTTAGCGAAGTTAACAGCAGGAACAAGAGGAAGGTATATATAATCTAGCCATCATGAGACTTCTATTATATAGACGTCTATATAGCTAGATATATCAAAGACTAAATGTTTAGAAATAGATATAATAGAGATGGACAAGCGGTTGTCATACTTCATCTTAAGCGATCGCACTTTATCATGTCACCAAAGCAAACATGCAAGTGACCGCACGTGACCGGGTGGAAATCCGGTGACATGATGGTATAAGAGTAAGAATTATCTGCTTTCGAGGACGAAGTGGGAGCAGGGAGATACAGTGTGGGATCTAAGCCACGTTTATTATGTTGTGGTGGAGAAGGAGTATTGTGCGATTTGGCGGAGTGAGTTTAATGTAGATAGATAGGTTATACCAGTGTAAATAATCTATATCTTGCAGCCGCGCTGTATGACTATACGAGACGATACGGGTGTAACTTTCTTCATCCTCGTTCATTTTATAGTTGCAATTTTCGCTTGCGGTTCCCTCCATTTCTTTCTTGCGATGCAAATTTGGACGAGTGGAGGGACTGCCGCTGCAGACCTAGTTGGAGACTGTATTCAATTAGTAGGGCATTCTGTGCGTCAAATCTGCCCATGATCGAATATTGTATTCGGCCCCACAGGTTCCCCTGTACGTGCGATCTGTTCTTCAAACGGCATGCGTCGTGGCGTAATATCCACCCGCCATGTTCTATTCCATTTTCTCTAAAGCAGCAATGTTTCTAAACTTTCTTCCTCTCCGAATTTAGGCATTTAGTATCTTGTGACTGTATACTACCACATAAAAACCAATTTCGAATACCGCAGGCCCATTCAGCCGCCACGGCCTCAGCAGACTTGGCAGACTTTTGTATAAAGCGATATACATTTACTCATAGAGACTTACGCATAACGCTTGTCATTTGCTTTTTGAGATTCCATGACGTGCGTACATACTTCTCTTAACTTTAGCCGTACTGATCTAGCACCACAACAAGTAATAGCCTAGGTTGAGTCGTTACACTGAAAGCAGTGGTTTCCGGTATTCGGGCAATATGTAGCAGTGTGGCTTAGGCAGAATTCGGTTGGCATGGGCCTACGGTATAGACCTATTCGTACTAGAGTCCTGACTGTCGTTCTGTCAGCACGGCTTGAATCTCTAGTGTGATCTGACGGCTACGATATTAGAAGTAGAGCCACTCAACAGGATGGTCTAGGCACGGGGCTATGTGTAGGGTAAGCTTTGATGGCTCTGCCGATCACCTCCTGGTCTCTGCATAGCATGAGGTTGGCTTACCTCTAGTACACTATCCTTCATACAGTTAACATGAAACATGCACACAACCTCCAAGAGTACACACCTTCTGATGTCCTGTACCTAAGCGTGCACAATACACCCCTTAATGCTGTTCTAGAAGGCCATCGATATCAGTATCGTAGGAGTAGACGTATTTGTATATACGTTGAGTGTCCGGTATCAAGCAGCCAAATCCACGGTTGCACGGGCACTTGGCTAAATCCCGTAAAATTGAGATGGGTAGATAGTGTTGAAAGTCAAGCAGTTGATATTGCTCGGTATGAGCAGCCTAGCATAGAGCTAACAAGCCATACTCCAAATCTGCAAGCTTGATGAGCTTGATGAAAAACAAAGCTTAACATGCAGTCGGAGCAGTTTTTAGTTCTCATGCATACGTTAGCGACATCCGATGGTCTCCTTCTCGTGTTCCCCCAGCAAGCGGGGTAGGCAATAGAGGCTAGCCATGTACACATCGCAAAGCATGAAAGCAATGGCGGAGTCGTAAGTCAAAGTATCAGCAGCCAAAGCCCTCGTTGGCAAGGAGAATTGGCGAAGTATATGCCTTGCATTGCAGTACTGTGACAGATCATCCCGGCCCAGCTGTATGCACCTCGGTCGAACCCCTTCGTCCCCTTCGCTGCCGCCAATGGCATCGCTATCCTCGTATGTTGGTATAGGTTCACTCATTTACTGCAGACCTCCGAAGCTGCGGGGAGAGCGGGGACTGAACCTCTAGCTTGACATCGATCGTCGCTTGGCTATGTTTTGACTTCAAGGTTGAGGTTCTGGAGATACTCAAACGGCCAAGGAGTTACAATTGGCCGATAGCGGACCAATACATCTTCACCTTTACCAGGCTCTTAACATCCATGAGACGAGTGATATACGTAGAGCTTTGGTGGAGGGACTGTTCCCGCATAAGCCACAGACTCCGTGTTAAAACACTATTCTGAAAATTCTGTCCTGTCGGTAGGAACACCCTGAATGAAAACTACGTAGTAGTCGGCTGCCCGAGTATCTCCAGATCTGCATCAACAGTCATAGGCCGACATGATCAGAATATTTCTTAGATATTGGGATGGGCGTGACGCAGAGAGTATAGGGTATATATTCAGCGACCTCGTTCTTGTTTTGCTCGACACAGCCTTGCACATCCAAGAACCTTTACCAGCAGCAAATTAGCAATCCATCCATCCCTCATACTCAACTTTGATCTTCCCCAATCATCGCCGAAGATGAAGGTCAACAGCTTCGCCATCTTCAGTCTCCTTTCTCTAGTATCCGGCAGTGTTGCCCGTCGGAGCACCAGAATTGGAGCCTACGGTTTGTTCTCCATTGAGCGGCGGAATCCCTAATCCTAACCCACGAGTATGCTCGCATCAAGACACCATTGCTAACCAGCGCCGTATAGAAGACAATGATCCCCTTGAACAAAAGTCCCGAGTCACAGCCTTCGTAAATACGGATGAGGGACTGAAGGTCGAATGCTGGCAAATTGGGGATCTCCTTCCCAAGAACCAGGTCACCCGGGCAGACGGATCAAAGGGAACCGTCAGCCAGAGGACGTTGGCAGGAAATATCGCTATTACACTCTTCAGCTTCGCTCCTTCCGTCACCATCTTTTCTTTCGGTGCAACTGGAATACACAGCAACGCCATCGATTTTAGAGCCAAGCCGAAGTGAGTCAACCATCACAAGATATCAATTCCCGAAACCTAATGTTCCTCGCTAGCTTGTTCACTGTCAAGGACGGCCTAATCTTCATCGAATCATTCCCCCCGTATGGAGACGTCGCAGCTCAAGATGATAAAGCGGACCAGTTTGTCTTTGCTGATGTCAATGGCGATGACTGGTTTTACTTCGAGGATGAAACGTCGATGGAGACGTCGTCACAGGGGCAATGTGCAAAGCCAATGACCGCGAGCCGTTTTAACGTCCGAACCATCAGCGGCTCTGACACCACTCTGATTAACTTCGAGTACGAGAGCCAGCCGTCGCACACCGTTCTTCACGAGGGTCGATGCAATTTTGCTGGACTGAAGCCGGCCTCGTCATCTAGCCAGATTGACTCTGACTCTGGCTTCCAGTCCCAGGAGATGAAATAAGTCATAGATTCGATCGGCTACCTGAAGGATGGCACGATGGAAAGGTACTGTTACACAGAGAGGACGGGGAGTAACCTGCTTACTGACCTCCCCTTCCTGTTTTTCTCTTGCCTGCTACTTACGTCCTCTGTGCTTCAACAGCACACCGCTTGATTCATCCCATCTCAATCTTGGGATTATTCCTAGATATCATTAGCTATTCAACATAGCTAGTCTGTAGTCAGTGACGAAAAATTCAGTGTCCTCCGTCAATTTCACCTCATATTCGTGTGACAAGGTAGAGATCAGGACCTGGATAGATTGGAATTATCCAATGAATCTGTTACTAATAGAATTAGTCAGTGATGAAGAATCCCAGAGCCAACCATTGTTGGATTACAGGCGAGTTATGATATCATTATAAGTGCACACCGGTAAGCTTTTATTGCCCGGACGACTTCGGCGACACTCCAAAGCGGAGTCGATTGACGGGGTTCTCGACGATTTTCTACAATTCTTGCCCCTAGGCTGCTATTAGATTGGCTTCTTAGCATTCATCTTACCGTCATAACTACTAGTGTGGTAAATGTCAGATTTGCCTGTGTGCAGTAACGAGACTTTACGTAGAGATCACAGATCGACATAGTGGGAAGAATGGTAGGGCGGAGAGGCCTGAACTTAACAGACTGTAGCGTGACAGGCTGGAGGAGGTGTAGCCGACGCGGCTTGATCGACTAGTGATGGCGAAAGTGCTCGCATCTTTGCTTTGATAGGCTGATACGTAGAAGGTAGGGTAGGCGCTTCCTCGTAGTCGGTAGCTTTCGCCTCTTCTTGAGGTGCTTCTTGGAGCGCTTGAACTACAATATACTGTTTGGTGATATGGATCGATGTACACTGGTTGCGGTATGGGAGGCGAAGGTGATATCGATTGGTCTGCTGAGTATGATAGTACTGGATTCTTCGCCTTTGTAGATTATTTCGTTGTAGGTGAGTTTTTGGCTAGCTCGAAGGGTGTAGCTAACTACTTATAGGCACATTCGAATTCTGCTTATAGTAGTTCGTATAGGGAGTATAGCCAGGTTGAATAGTCGGACTGTTATTCTATGATATTGAGATGTTTAGGGATAAAGTCCTGAAGGGGACCTTTGGTGTTCTCCTAGTCGGGGCGGTAAGAAATTTGAACAATGTGGACTGAAGTAGTGCGTGCGTGAGTGGACCTTTCGGGGTTGCTCTTTTGGAGCAGCGTGTTGGTGCTGAATACCTCTTCGTGGGGTTTCTTGGTTTTGTTTCGGATGCCAAGCCTTTCCCGGATTACTGCCAAGCATGGCGGAACAATCCCGCTCCCAGCCACACTTTTGGTCCCAGCCACCCCAATAGTAATAGGAGAGGTTGGAAGCAAGTATCGTAATAACAGCATTGTGCCTGTCTGAATCGTACAAATTCCATCACATTGTTCAATTCCTGTAGAGATCGCAATACACTTCTATCTATCTCCAACTCAGCCATCTTACAAAATGGCCTGGGTGCATCAGAAAAACACCAAGCCGAAGCGCAAAGACCCAACAGAAACCATCGAATCCACCCGATCCCTCCTCCTCTTCCTCAGCGGTCGACCACCGCCCAAATCAATCACTCAAATCATGCACAAACCGCCGCCGTCGCCACCCCTCCCAAACATCCACATCGAACCAAAGCCGCCTTCGAGACATCACCATGAGCACAGCTACGAGGACGATAGATCCTCAAGGCACCATTATGAGATAGTCGAGCATCATGAACCAGAACCCGATGCAAATGCTCACGCATTCTCCTTCTCACGCGACAGATTAGTGCCCATCGTGCCTAAACACCCACCAGCCCGCAGAGTAGTATCTGAGCGGGTAGAATTTCATCAAAGGAGGATAACGCCGCGGACCACGACGCAGTGTTCGAGGGATCCATCACCGCCGCCACCTCCGAGGCCAAGGGCCAAGACTAGGAGCGCAGTGAGCGATGGACCGAGGCTTCCTCGGCATTATATTGCGCCGGACACTTCGTCGAGGATTGTGTCGCCCATGTGGGCGAGTGCGACTACGCCACTTCGGATGTGAGGACGCGATGGGGTTGGATGGGATTCACTGTTTGAGTGGCGTTGGAGTCTGGACGCGAGATGTTTCGGTGGCGCTGTATTGGGTGGGGGTTGTTGGGTACGGCTGACACGATCGTTTGTTTATAAACTCATTGCGTGCATAAGGTTGAGGGTGCTAGTATGGTCTGTGTCTTCACATCAGGAATATCCAGCGACATGGTAATGATTTAGAAGAAGAAGGCTTTATCCAGTTTGTGGCGATTGGAAGATTGATATTGTTATGGATGAGTGATAGGCTGTTCACTGGCAACTGTTTGTTGGGTGAAGATTGTGCGTGAATATTGTGGAGAAAACGACACATATATGTGCGGTTGCTGTCTCAGAATAAACGACAACCGGTAATTAAAACATAGGTGCACTGTGCATCTGGGAGTCTTTAGGTTCGCCCAATGCAATCATCACCCCACCTGCACCTGCACTGTCACCTGCAGGTTCTCAATTGACCGATATCGAAACGTGGGACATGACCGACTTACCATGACCATATGAAATGCCTGATTCGCCTACCTCCACGCATAATTTATTGACCGCCACTGCTCCTGCCCAGAGATCGTACCATGAGCACTTCACATTATCCGTTTCGACAAGCTGGACCTCCGCAATGCAGGATTTTGAATCTATATTGCCATTAACGGTAAAGACTAACACTGAATGGAATATACGTGGAAGTTTTGGGACATAAAGAGAGACGGCGGTGGAAAATGAGATACGAACCTTCCGTGAAAATTTTCCCTTTATCGGGAATGTAATTTGGTAAGCCTGCATCGCGACCGAAGGTCTGCCGCGCTCGGACGGTTGGTAATATGTCTAATATCTTGGAACAATGGCCATGGTCGTTAATGGTTCCTTTGCCGAAGCAATGTACTTCCGGGTCATAGGACCGAAGAATCACATTGAGTTTCCCGTTTTCGCCTAATTGCAGTCAAAGGCGCGTATCAGTATTTCATCTTGATACTCATTACTACTGTAATTTATTCGAGCGGAATGGGAGACCGGCCGTCTGTATGGCTCAGTTTACCTGCAAGTATAATCTCTCACCCACCTATTTGATTTACCACTCCACCAACGGCACTTTTGCTGTATGACCGTTCTGTCACGCATTGTTTCACGAGAAGCTTCGCAGCATTATAGATGTCGGTACCAGACGCTCGATCCTCAAACCCGGTCTTGCTGCGGTCAACATCGATAGCGCAAAGGCCGTCGTCGCTAAGCCAACGGTGAGGTAGTGGGACCCCATAAATCCCCCGAGTACGGGGTGCGTACGTCCGTACAATGTCGTCTGAGGGTATGCCTGCCAACGCATTGAGGCAGCTGGCCACATTCAGATTCCTTCCGTAGTCCCGACCTTGGCAAAGGGGCGTCGATAGAATTCTGGTACTATTCATCATGCCATTATGACTATCGATCCTGGCATTTGCTGATGGTAACTCGGATGATACTAGTATAGTCGATGACGGATTGCTTGTCTGGGACAGCAGGGGTGGCAAGTTGAGGACCAGATTTGGAGCTATGGCCAGACCAGGAACGGCGTATAGAAAGAATAGCAGCAAATTCGTGATACCAAGACGAAGGAAAAGCATGGTCAAGTTGAGGTATTGCTGAGCAATGCAGCACAGCAGCAGCAGCCATGAATGGCGAAAAAATCCGAATGGTCGCAGGCGCCAAAAGCGATGTAAATAGAGAGCTACGGGCGCGAGTATGATGATGGCGCTTTGTGAGCATTACGCGATGACTGTGCCAAGTTGTGGAAGCGCATATACAGGCTATAAAGAAGTGGTTCGGAGGCCGTCTTTTAATCGGGCCTCTGTTCGAATGGTATCAATAGTATGAGGTATTGCGATATGTAGTATGCGCCTTCACTCATCACGCCCACCTTTCCTACGGTAGGAAAGGCCAGGAGCGACTTCCTGCCGCATGCCAATTTACTCGCTGATGAGATTGTAGTGCGGACACTCAAGTTGCAGACATACGCGATGGAAACCGCTAAGCCCTTCTCGAGTTAGCGGCTTATCCTAGCGACCAATTTGAGCACCGAGACGCGTCGTATACACTACATTATGCATGACCATGTATTCAACAGAGATCAGCTTCCTTTCGTGATGACGTCTTTCAATACTACCAACGTCGGTATGTGCAATTCGTGAGTCGAGACATAGTACTACTTCCCAAGTCACAAACGATGGGGTCAGGATGGCATCAACCAGACGTTCCGCCTTCACCGCAACGTCTGCGACCCAGCTACCCCAGCTCTAGCCATTACCAACTATGACATCCCTCTCCTTCATCATGAAGCCCCAGCGGACTACAGTGGAGTGGTACGGCACTCTTCATAGGGTGATAACGAGAGGCTGAGGAGAGAACTACCATTGAGGCTTATGACCTACCTTCCAATTCGAATCTGGTACGCGCATATGCTCTTGGGTTGTCGGACATCGTGGAACATCCCCAACACAAAGGGAGAATGCTCGAGACAGAGCTTCTGCACAGCTTCAGGGGGCTTAGGGGATCTCAATATGAGTAGTCGCTACCTCTGGCTGTGAAGCTATGGCTGTTCCCTTGCTGAGATACTCTTGGACGATCTCGGCCTGGCCCCATGAATTGACCACGTAGAGCGAGATACTCGTCCCAAATCGGGGGTTTCTTCGGCCCGATCACAAGAGGAATGGTTCCATATTGGATGGTCACACCATATTAGGACAGTATTGATAAGGGCAAGCTGGTGGAATAAGATGCGGGTGCACGATTGGTAGGCGCATAGTCGCGTCAAGGCGCTCCTTGGACTCAACATAAGAACGCTTCATTTTCGTTAAAAGGGGATTTCTTGGCTGATGACTGCCTCCGACAGTATCTACTGAGTACCGATATAGCTTTGAGACTTCATCAACAGCCGCTGATGCGGATGATTGACAGTTTGGATGAAGTAATGCAGGGTGATTTTGCTGTAGCTCTCGTGGATTATATGCAAGTTACCGAGCTGTGGTCAATGGCTCGGAAATGCATCTGTTGAGCATATGTGCAAGACATCCAGGGAAAGCTAGATTCGACAGATGCTTGCTCCTTTGCTAGGACTCGGGATATTCCCGCGGAAAGAGTAAGCGCAGGTCGTGAGACTTCTCCGACAAAAGTTGGTTTTGAATATTCCAGACAGAGAGCCGATATGCTACACGCGCAAAAGACAACGAACCAAATATCACCATGCGCCAACTAGAACATCGCATCACAGAAATCTCACACGATAACAATATCCGACGAATAACAGCCATATCCATTTCCAAAACAAGAACAAAAATTCTTATCTTGTCCAACATCAACAACAATGAAACCCACCCTCTCCTACCTCTCCCTCCTCACCCTCCACCTCTCCACCCTAACCCACACAGCAACAATCCCGGCCTCGCTCCCCCTCTCCCTCCTACCCACCATCAACACCCCAGAATCAAAACTCAACACCACACTCCCAAGCCTATCAACGTACCACCTCCCCCACCTCCCCCACCTCCCCCACCTCCCCCCCATTCCCCAAACAAGACTACCCCCTTTTCCTCCATCGCTCAACATACCGTCCCCCCTTCCCCCAACCCCCAACCCTCACTCACCCAAACAAAACCCAAACTAACCACCACCCCTCCCGCAGCGACCCCCCACCAACCGACATCCCAAACCCCTACATCTTCACCCCCAAGCTCCCCCCCGCCCACGGCCCCGCCACCCTCCGGATCAAAATCCAAGGCTACGGCGCCGCGGACATGGACCCGCAAGCGCTCCTCGTCGCCTTCGACAAGGCGCGCGTGGAGACGGAATACGATCGGGATCTAAGGACGCAGATTGCGGAGCGGAGGTTGGTTTATAAGTCGAAAGGTGAGTGGGTTTGCCGACTTTTATTCTATTTTGTTGTGCTGTATTGAAGCGTGAAGTTTGGTTGTTGTAGATGGGGGTTGTTTTGTGCGCTGAGGCTGTAGAATATGTTTGTCGCTCTTTGAAAGATTATAGACTTCTTTTGTCTTACCATCAAATTATCTGTGGACAGGGAGTATGTATCAGAAACTGACGACCCACACAGGCGCCGTCCTAGCATTCACACCCCGACAAGGCATCACGACATGGGGCGACTGGGACGAAGCCGCGAACGGCTTCCATGAATTCTTTCTGGAAAGGGCGATTGAGCAAAAAGATGGGTTTCCGTTCATTTTCGAGTTGCTTGCTGATGGTGTGGAGGGCACGATTGGGTTTGGGACTTTGATTGGGAGGGGTGGGGGGAGGGCTGTTGGGTAGGGTTGTTTGTGGTTGGTTTTGTACTGAAATAGATGGATGGGAAGGGTATGAGGTTCTTGGAAATTTTTGGAAAGCTATAGACGATTATGCGAATGCTTACGAGTGGGGAAAGAAGCGAAGATGAATACTGAAGGCTGGGGTCTTGTGGCACTTAGTGCATTCGTCAGGTATTGGCAACCCTCACCCATAATGCCTGAACGACTTTCAAACGCGTGAAACATGATAACGATGCCGCACATTTTTCAGCAATAATCACGAGACTGAAACTGGAAATTTACGATGCCCTTCTTCCCTGCCTAGGCTCTTGATCCCACGGCTGTCGTTTCTTCACCAGCGTCCGACTTTCCCTCGTCTTCGATGGCGAAGTGTCCACGTCGAGCTCGAAGTCGAACCCGATATCCGATATTGACTGTTTCCTTACGCTCTCGTATGATCTCTTTGCCACTCTCATGGTATTACCCCTGCTCATGTTAGGTCGCAAGATGGCCCTCTCAGGCGGAGGTACTAGAGAGTAGCAAGGCCTCTTCGTTTCCGTAGGTGAGATGCTAGAGCCTGCTCTAGGTCTGACCGGTCTTGCATCAGGCCAGATGGACATACGCCGCCCGTCTAGAATGTCGGTTTGCTTTTGCTTTTCATTGCTGGCATACACCCAGAAACCGGCTGGGGGCAGAGCTGGCCTTGACCCAGGGCGTAAAGGTTGACCGCCGTTGCGAAGGCTGTGGCTAGGGTGACGATATCTTGCCGGTATGGCCGGGACAGTCGGTTTCGGCGACTGACTTTGAGGGTTAAGGGAGTCAGAGCGAGCGGGACCGTCATACGATCCATTACTAAAATAGCTTAGGGTGCTTGGATTGTGGCAGACCTCTGAAATGGAGGTTGACCGGCTGTATACCGAAGATGAGGCTGTAGCAAGTGCATTGCCTTGGTCAAGTGAAGAATTGCTGAAGGTCTTTGACCTCTGGCGGTAGGGTAGTGTGTTCTGGTCTACTGATGCTGGCAAAAGAGGTGTTTGTGTGCGTGAGAGGATTGATTGGTCCGCGCTAGGTTGTAAGGCTGGATGCTCGCTCTCCAGGGGTGGTTGGAATTTCAAGGGTGGAAGCCACGATCTATGGGCTCGAGGTAACGGAGTGGGACTGGACCGCGAAGAGTAGAAGCTGGGATCACATGAAGGTGTAGAGGGTGGCTTTTCCGTACGGACGTGCTCGAACGTTGCGAAGGTGAAATCATTTGACGATTGTAGATCCTCCTGAGCCTGGCGATTCGTGTGTATCCCAATGAGAGAAGCCGCGAAAGGTCTATCAGATGTTTTGATGCCATAGAAAAGCAAACAGGAGTTGATACTGTCGTAAACATCAGCCAATACCGTCCACCTTGATCGAAATACCTACACCGCTATGATAGACCCGGCAACACTCGCTCGCTGAATCCTGCAGCCAGTAATACTTGTCCACCCCAGCGTGGCGGTTGCACCCACTTCGCAGAAGGGAGCTCTAGCTGCCGCCATTGAGCCAAGAATTGTAGTCGCTAGCCAGGCGACAATGACGAGTACGCAAGTTCTCAAACAGATGGATCGTAATCTATTTATGCGGTATGGCACCATATATGTGCCACCTTGACAGTATCTCCGCGATGTGATTTGATGGATTATGAGGTAAGCCGTGGACAACACCAGCTATCATACACTCAGTCAGTCGATACCAAATGTAGCTGCACAGCTTCAGGGCAATCACCGTCGCTATATTGACTGCGTTGCCTACAAGATTGACTGTATCTTCAGGGCCTGCTATGGTGAAGTAAGTGACTCCAGCTGTGCCCGTCCCAATTGATAAAAGTAGAGAATATTGAGCAACAAGGATCGACTTCGGTGATCTTGGACCAGAGTCTCGTGTGGGACCCGGTCTTCCTTGTGGTGGAGGCATCCTCGCTGTTGCAGTTGAGGGTATGGCGTGGTTGGCAATGCATATCCGACAACAGGGTTCAAGGAAATTGTAAATTAAGGATATATACCATACAAGAATCCCAGTGGCTGGCTGTTGGAAACCCCAGGACTCCGAAGTCATGTGGGATGCATCATGGAATGCGACTTGAGAGATTCAATGTTAAAAGTAGCAACTCGAAGAGAGGCCCAATGGAAACTGTGCTCACCTGAGCAGCATTCCCAAGTCTTTGTTGGAATGTTGGGGCTTTTGACCACACCAAACATCATGATCAAACATTTTTCAAATCCTGCGACGCTTTCTTGGCTTCGGTGTTTGAGTGATCTCGGGTTCTTGTACTGCTTCAATGTTCTTACTGCTGTTCCGCTTTGATCGCTTTGCGGCGGATTCGACAGGCTTGACAGAAGGTTCGTCAGGCTCTGTAGAAGCAGCAGTAGTCGCGGGTATAATCTGAGGCTCACCCCAACCACTCCATTGCGCTGCCGCCTTATCCGTATCCCATGAAACGGTACCCTCGGTCAAGCGTTCATTCAGGTCATGCAGCCAGGTAGCTACAATGGCACCTGTCATTCTCCCAACATCCTGGGTCCCACATTTGGGCCTGACATTCATCCCATGATCTGCACCACGAACCACAGCTTTCCAGGTTTGACACTTCATCTTCCGCCGCACTGTCTCGAGTCTCTCAAGATCGCACATGCCGTCAAGATCTCCACTGATGAAAATGACTTTGATCGAGGCAGGTAGATCGAGGAGTATTTGATCGCGGGTCTCTTTGGCAGTATGGAGCGGATAGCTGACCAGCACTAGGTGTGTCGTCTCCGAAGTGGCAGCCATGATTGCGGCTCTGGCTCCCATGCTCCTCCCTCCAAGACACGCCGGAGTAGAACTAATTGTGTGGTCTAGCAGGGATACTCGAGCTTCAATGATGGCTTTGAACATCTTGACTCTAGATGCCAGATTCGTATTGCCTCGAAAACATAGCACCGTTGGTCTGGTAGTTGAGGTAACGAAGCCGTAGGTGAAATTCACAATAGCGTCTGCTTTCAATGTACCACCAGCGCCGTGAGTGAATATCAACGAAGGCTTAGTACAAACAAGTTCGCCTCTATGATTTCCACTGTAGAGGCACTTGATCGGAGTTTTTGGAGGGAATGCGACCTCCAATTCGCATTGGGCAATTTCAAGGTCCTCTTTCATATCGATAGTAAAGTTTTCAAGGTTGTTCGAGTGTTGTTGTAGTCCTTTGAGCACCTCCTCGCAGATGATGTTGCCTACGGTTGAAGAGCGATAGCATGAAGGTGCTCTGGAACGCGTCGGCGCCAAGCCTAACGCGTCACGCGTCTCTCGGGTAAAGCTCGGCAGTAATTCGGCAGTAGGTGATGAGGGGTAATTGGACTAGCGTTGGAAGCATGTATTTAGGGAGGGAAATGCCCCTATTATTCCTGCTCCTTAGCAACCTCCATAGTAGCAAGACAATTCAGAAGACGACAAGACTCATCCTACCCTTTCTGTAGGACAATCTTAGAGCTATGACCACAGCCACTCAACGTCTTTCTGCTACTCTTTCTGCTACTTGTATAACTCAGCCAGACTTGACGCGTTCTTGCACGGTTTTGGGTACGCCTCGGTTTAAAAAACTCTCTCCGTGAAAGTCCGCGATGAAAGACCAATGACGATCTAGCATGTCCTTCCTGGGGATGAATATCACAAGGGATGAGTCCTCGAGACTTGCTGATCGAAGAGACATGTCTGTCGTGTCTTGCTTCTGATCCAGTTACGTTTCTTGTACTGGGCTTAAAGCGTGTGCGAAATGCTTAAGCGTGATTGCCATCTTTGAGAGCGTCCAGATTCTTGATGGCAGACTCCGGAATGATACTGTTGAGCAAGCTATACAACAGTATGCATGTAAGATCACCGCAGTGATGAACGCATACCTTCCATAAGCGAACCCTAGAATCGATGGCCCAAAAGTGAGAATTTGTCTTGGATTAAGCCTTCTTCTTGCTAACCGACTTGCAGTTAGCAAGCCTTGTAAGCCAGCCATCATATTCCAGAGACCATTGCACAGCTTCGCGTACGCCCGTTTCAAAATCTGAAGTGGGATTGTAGCCCAGCATGTCCCTAGCTTTCTCTATCCGATAGGTGTGCTCGAAGCAAGAGTACTCAATTTGCTGCTTGCTTAGAGTGGTCGGACGCTTCTGTCCACGTGTTAAAAGGCGATAAATCAACTCCAGACAAAAAGCTATCGCTAGTAGAAAATTTGGGGCCAGTTTGATTGGCTTGTACTTTGTAGGCTGTCTCCAGCCTGCAGCTTTCCACGTTAGCCGTGGGAAATCCCAAAATAATTGTCTTTGACCATCGGTGATGTTATAAGCTTCGCCGTCAACTTTTGGCGCCGACGGATTGGCAATTCGTTTCATCATGGCCGTTGCTAAGAGATGATGAGCACGAGCGGCGTTCTCTACGCTGACAAAGTCCCAAAGATTTGAGCCATTGCCTAAAATTATGTTTGTCTGGTTCTTCTCCAGCGCACCAAGACAGCCAGGGATGGAGACCAGATCTCTCTCCCCGTAAACGATGGGTAACCGAATGCAGGCTGTGAAGAGCCCGCCTCCGCTATCTTCTGATTTTGGCGCATTTGCGCTCAAGACCATCTTGTCGGCGATGGCCTTACATCTGGCGTATGGGTGACTCTGAGGATCTGCGTCCGCTAGTGGAGTCGTCTCATCGAGATCGATATGTGCAGGGCCTGCTGCCATTGTAGCTGATGACGTGTAGATGAACGCCTTGACCGAAGGTAGCTTCAACGCGACCTCGAGCAGCGTTCTCGTACCCTCCACGATGATCTCGTGGTAAGTCATTGCGCTAGCTGACGTCGCCGGCGGACATGCAGCGTGTATTATAACTTTTGGGCTGATTTTCTCTATAGTCTTCTGCACCTCTTCTGGGCTCGAAACATCTCCGGCATAATAAGAAACTCCCGGGAGGATGTTGCGCCGAGGACTTCGGCTCAGAACAGATATCGAGGTGCAGCCTGGCTGTTGGAGAAAATATTGGGATATGTGGAAACCGACAAATCCAGAACCGCCTACAATCAGGACAGCGCCAAGCGTGGTCTCAGACTTTGAGATCATGCTGGAGAAGCCGTGTGGATTATACTGATTAGCTAAGATGTCATCGAATATCCAATGGTCGAAATCTGGTTTTTTTCCTAGTTAGTTCCACGCTCCTACTGTATCCTAAGCTAAACCCAAATGAGACTAAAGATAGCGGAGCCTTGGCCCTATCAAGCCAAGCTCGGGTCTCCTCTAGCACCACAGCCTTTTGCCTCAAGGTAGGATGGTGCGTAGCGACCAATCGTCGCAATCGTCAGTCTTCCCACAGAAGCAAAGCGCAGTGATAAGGATCACAGAATGTGGACAATCTGTATGCATGCATACGGCGCAACCAGGAGGGATCTGCACGCCCTTCGAAGTGTGGATCACATAGCCTTGTTTCCAACCACAATGCTAGACACCTCCCTGATGGGTAGGTACGTCTCAAGAAAGTACAACCAGGATCTTATACGCTTCAGATTTCAAGGCGTTCCACTTGATTTCTATGGTTCAGGGGAGGAAAGTATATGACGACTTGCAGATGATGAAGTTCGAGGATTTGGTGGATATGTACGTCTACGGTACTTGCATGGCAGTGGAGACAAGTCTCAGCATGCCACGTGTTGTTGTTGTATCTCAGTCACTACCAAAGTATTCTGTGCCGCAAGTACGCCTATGCATGGTGATCAGGTGGATGCCTCAACAGGTGAGGTCAGTCCGTGGATTGGGCCGGCAATGCTACAGCCGTACCGTGCCTCGCTTAGAGCTATCGTATGTTCCTGGCACTCGCAGTCAGGTTTGGGCGTATGGCGGGCACACAAACCTCAGCTGGCCGCTGGAGGATCTCCACCTTGCATATAAGGAGGCGTTTCAGCAGCACGCTGCAGTGGGGGTGATGGTGTTGAGACTTTCAGCATTCTCATCTTCACCCCCACAAACTCTCCCTCTTGCTGTTATATCGATATTTCGCTTCCTTTCCCTCGTTCGAAGACGTAATCGGACCTACAAGGCCCCTCTGGCCCTGCATCATTTAGTTGATTGCCGTTGATCCATTAACGATTCCTAGATATTTTACGGATTTCCATTGACAGAAATTTCCATCATCTTTGCATTTGACCAGCTTCAGCGAAGCATCTAAAAATCTCAGAGCCTTCTTAAGAAGAGATGGGGCGTTTAGAAAAAACCCCAACAATCCCACCACCCCCTGGCGTAAAATCCAACTTCAGCCATCCAGCTAGTAATGCCAAGCCACTGGTTGTGGTGGGCTCGATGTTACTCGCGCTGACGTTGCTATTCATCGTGAATCGAGCATGGATGAAGACGAGGGTTATTCGGAAGTGCAGTTGGGATGATTGTGAGCATATGAATGCTGTAACGGTCATAGTGCGCCATTCTGACAAACAGTAGTAACGCTGCTCATAGCTTTTGTCAGTTCTGCAGAATGAATGACAAGATTTCTCTCTTCCTGACTGCTCAACAATCTTGATAGCTCGGCTCGGTCACCTACTATGTTGCCTGCATTTGGGGTAACCTTACAAAACAGTACAATCTTGTTCCAAGCTAACTTGTTCAGGCACACAGAGAGGTCGATTTGGGAGCCATGTGTGGGACGTCAGTGTTCTTGACGCTTACAGCCTGAACTTCCTGATTGTAAGTCTCATGCGCTGTGTGGATCACACTTCTCACCAGATTATGTTGTACAGCCATCTTATCTAATCTCGGTCCTTACGCCGACGACTATGCTTTTTACGAAGGTCACCTTCTTCATCATGTACTTGGATATATTCGGACAATGGCGATGGATGAGGATCTGCGCTCTTGTGGGTGGTTTCCTGACAGCGGCCTTTTACGGAGCATTGAGCGTATACTTGTTCGCTGTGATCACCCCATCTCGACACGAGACGTGGGCCTCACATCAATACAGAAAAGGCTTAAGGCTCAATCTCGCGATCTCACTTCCTCAGTCATGCGTCGGACTCGCATTCGACCTTTACATTTTGGTCCTACCGATCGTCGGTGTTTCCAAATTACAGATGCCCACACGTCGCAAAATAGGTGTCATAGTCATCTTCATGAGCGCTATACTGTTCGAATCTCCTACCCCATTCATCAATTTCATCAGACTTACTTCTGGAAGGGCATGCTTAAGCTCGCTGCTTAGCATAGTATATCGGAGAAGACTCGACCAAACTAAGGACACTTTGTGGGCTGTTACACCAGTCAATATTACCACGTGAGCCATCCCTCCAATTCCTTCCAAAACTTTGTGTCTAAAACGGTCTTCAAAAGACTGCTGGAATTCCAAGTTGGTATCTTGGTCGCTTGCATGCCAGCAATGAACCACACGTGCCATTACCTCATTCCATCATACAAGGCCCTCAAATCAGCCATGTCGCGTCCACACTACTTTAGCACCCTCTTGTCGACGAGGTCGAAGCAATCAAAATCAAATGTAGACTGTTCCACCGTGGGTACAGATCAGCATAGCAGATTCCCACAGCGTTCCGGCAACCCTACGCGCAATAACTATTACGAGAATCTGGATGGACAGGAGCAAGGAAATCTGGCGACAACGGGCGAGAGCCTGCACTCGTATGCTTGTCACGGGAGCGAGACGGATATCCAGAATGGCGGTATCCACTTAACTTATGAGATGCGGCAATCTGTATACAGCATAACGGCGCTTCCGTAGGATCCATCAATTCAGGCATCGTCCAAGATCACGATTGGTATGAGCACAACGGCTAAGCTAAATATGAATACGAGATTCCACAACTCAACGCCTGTGGTTTGTTTTAAATTCCCTTGTATTACTCACTCACTTCAGCAGTACGTCTACCACCTCAAAAAACATCTGGAGTTTTGTGTCGTTCTTTAGGGATATTGGAGTATCGAAGCGTCTTCTATTTTCGTCAGGCCTGGGAAATTCGGGTCGGCCATCTGGATTCATACCAACTCTCAGACAGGATCTGTGTGCGAATATGTTCTAGATTCATCCGATATTTGGAACGATAAGACAGCATTCCCTGAAATTGAAGGACAAAGGCCGACAAGAGGGTAGAGTCTTTGCTAACTACTTGTTGTCGTGGGATAGACTATGAAGTAAGACATCAAGACCGAATTTGTGCGACAATGTTATGATTTTTCCATCTGTAGGTTCCGCCATACGCTCTAACGCACGATCCTGTTAGCCAATGTACATACATCCCCACTTACAAGAAGCCATCTCTCGGCAAAGGAAACTTCAGCGCTCTACTAAAACTATCTAGTCACGAGTAGTACACCGTCAGACTGCTTTCATCGACGGTATCCTTGAAGCAAACGTCGTCTTAATCATCTCTGCAACTATCACTCCTGCATCTTCGTCGTCGACAAAACAATAGGAATAAATAAAGAAGTATCATTCCTCCGGTCCCCTAGACAAGACATACTCAGAATGTGTCACAAAATGGCATTATGACAAAACAATCAACTGTCGCACCCACCGCCATGGCCTCATGGGATGTTTCGACTGAGACCGCATCCAGCGAGTGAGGCTTCCAGAAATCTCAAGTAGAAAGAAAATACCAGTAACAACATGGGATGCGGTAGATAAAGTGGCTGCTCTACCACGGGTCCTTTACCTAGAGTTTTCATGGAGACTACTGGGTCTTCTGTCCTACTGCAAAAGATGTGGTTCCCATTCCGAGACCTTCTACTATTTCGCGTCCGCACTGCGCCCTTGACCTTCTCATCCATTAATGAAGTCATCATATCATCTTATGTTTGAGATCCCGAGCGTAGTCCACATGAATGGCGGATGTAATGTGATAGATTTCTTGACCGAGGGTAGGACGGGGAGGATTAAGTATTCTAATGTTTACTCCGTGATCGAGATGTAGTTCTCCATAAAGGTCACAACGTTTAGCAGCGGTGAGCATTGATTCTACTTTTCGATACAAGATACTTTATAGGCTCACTAGTCCCAGCTATTTTCATAAGAACATACTGTGACTAGCATGTGCATGAACATCGCTGTTTGTGCGTATTCGTAATTTGATCTCCTAGTATCATCAGTCTATGACATATATCTTCATCCACTAGAGTCAAAGCTATAACTCCAGTGTGCTTACGTAGGTTATATGCAATTAAGGGGTAAGCGGAGGACTTAACAGCCAGTGCCAAGTTGTCACTCGAGTATTGCACACGCTAGCTCTGCAATGTCGCTTTCTACCGGCAATTGTACCCCTACTGAAGCTTCACTATCGAGAGCATGGTATCCCACACTGGTCAACGAACAGAGGGCTCCGCATCCTTCGGTGCAGATGCTTTCTTCGAGGCTTGGGACATTGGCCATTGTACACCTCCTCACAACAACGACTTCCGCTCCTCCATCATCGCAACATTCAATTTACCCGACGACGACAGCTACGTCTACCATGCCACTGCCAGCGTCACCCTAGCCCAGGTTCAAATAGCCATCGATCATGGCGCCGAGTCTGGTCTACACGCGTGGTACCTCGACAGCGAGGGTAAATCGGTAACAGGCCCACATTTTATGTAATACTTCGCGGATCTCAAGAGCTTGACGTCTGATTGCTAGGACCCATCTCACGCACCTTAGCTACCACCTCCTTCCCAACCTGACGTGAAAGCATACACGTCGATATTTGCCCCGCATACCTCCCCGTCAAAAGTCCTCACCGGCTTCGCTGCCAATGCAAAGAAGGGTTCGATCCGCTCGAAGACCGCAGCATACCTCCAATCTCGGCGCTTGATGCCTTCGACTCTCAATGTTCCCAAGAGCAAAAAGCATATCAACCCTTACTATGATTACTGGGCATGGGCATGCCTAAACTTGGAGTGGGCGGGACCAGAGGAGGCTACCGAGACCGTGAAAACAAGTCATCATATTCTGCCAGTCTTCATGCATCATTTCGGATGCGTCGTACCCAGCTACGAGTCCTTGGTAGTCATGAAACAATTCGCTGGTGGGGATAAAGGAAAAGGAAGGGAGAAGAGAGTGGTACTGGAGATTGGGAGTGGCAATGGGTACTGGACGTACATGCTGCGAAGGATGGGTATAGAGGTCACAGCGGTAGACAATCAGCAGAGTGAATACCGGACAATGTGGATAGACGACACCATCATCGCCGACGGAGAGAAATACCTCAAGGAAAACAAAGGCTGTAGAAATATGGTGCTGTTGATGGTATATCCGATCGTCGGCGCAGGATTCACGGCCAAGATACTCGTAATTTACAGCGGCGATACAATAGTGGTCGCTGGAACGCAAAATAGAAACGGATACACTGCGTTCAAGGATAGGACTATCGCTGAGTACATGTCGGCTGAGCGGCCAGAATTCCAATTAGTGGTGCAGATACCGCTACCTTCATTCCCTGGCAAGGACGAGGCGCTCTTCGTGTTCGAGCGGAATGCTGGGAAAGACTAGCCGCTGGCACACTGAGATGCATATATCCATTGCATAGCATGGAAAAAGCAACAATCTATATTCGCCCCTAGCATGACCATGAGCAACAATAGTCATAGGCTCAGGTTCCAAAGACCGTCACGCTCTACTATCATTCCTCTACCGTCAACTACGTGTACTCTATATTTCTCCATCAGACCTCTCACAAAACCTCCGAGTGCCCTATCCCAACACACCCTTCCACCAATTCCCCAACAAGCTACCGACCGCAGTATCCCCATCCACTTCCTTAGACACGAGTCAGGGTCATAACCCTTCGTAGCGAAAACCTCAACATCACCCCGCTAGAATAGCCCCTCACCTCCACCTTCACAAAAGCGAAAGCAATCCTCTACCCTCCACCCTACACCCTACCAATAATGTACAATACAATACAATACAATACAGGCAGTCATCATCCACTCATAGCGAATATTCTCACCACCCTCAATAAACAATATTATTCATAGAAAGTTGAACTGTGAACCCTCCACTCCATACCCCACCCCACCCCAAAATCCTGAAGATACCTTACATATCTATCATCTTCGTGTGCTGTTATAAATTTTTCCACATGGCTTCTGCGTAGATTGTCGTTCGAGGGTGGTGTTGGGTTGGTAAGCGGGTTCTCGATGGAGGCTGGATAGGTGGTGGGTATTGCTGAGGCCTGCATAGTCAGCGCTTTATACGAAGTGGGTGAAAACGTGTCGCTCGGGTTGGTGGAGGTGGAAGCTTGTGGATGCTAATAAGGGCTATGATGGTATGGTTTTTGTGGTTTGGATTTGGTTTGGTATCTTTAGGTCACTGAAGCTAAGCGGATAACTTCCGATCTGGTAACGGCGGTCATTGACTTCTTCTGGTTATGTTCCTTTGAATCGAACAATCGATATCAAGTCGGCTTCGATAAAGCTTGTAGGGCGCAGCGATCAGGACCTTGTTGATCTGGAGCGGGCATACAAAATGTAAATGGTCGTAAGCGAGCGACGCTTGAAGAGAAATCGGTACGGAGGTTTTTTATGGGGACCTGATGGTAGGGCACAGAATAGGATTGTGCATAAGATGTACCCCGTACGGTGAAAGTGTGGGTTAGGATTTCGGGTAGGGATACGGATGGTCATATGGATCCACATTTCGGAGTCTGTCGTAGCTGGCGATCGCGGTAAGTCCTTTTGCATTTGGTGCAAGATGTAGAGCACGCCGTGAGTTGGCACTGCAACAACAATGAGGGCAGGAAGAGGAAGAAACCATGCCATCGGAGATGTATACAATACATACGTCGCTTACACCGTACCATACCATTCTTCTAACAAAACTCAAAGCTCCTCCTCCGATTCACCAGGTTCTACACGCTCCTCCTGCACTTCAACACCCGGTGTCACGATATAAGACGAAGGCTCGAACAACAATTGTCCCTCCCGCTTCATAGTCATGGGATCCACATAGAGTCGCATGCCTATGTTGTCTTGACCGAGGTTGAAAACTCGTAGGATGATGTAGATTTCTGTGGCTGCCGTTTCGGAGGTCAGGGCCATATGTTTCATCTAGTCATATTTATTGTTAGTGATTGATTGACTCATATAAGCCATCCGTGCCCGGTCAGGGATCAGCTTTGAGAGTTTGCTTACCCTGTGGTATTGTGCTTTGCTAACGAAGAAACGGGTTCCACATTCCTTAGTCGTTGTTTTCACTTCCAGATAGTATTTCAGGTTCGGTCCGGGAGCTAGGTGGTGGCCGGGCAGATGGCCATTGTTAATGAGTAAATTGGTAAACTTGTAGTCAGGTGACTGGTCTTCGTAAACGATGTCGGCTGTTTCGGCTCCTTTCCACGGCGGCATATCGCTGTATTTATTATGCACGCGGACTTTCCTCCGCACTGTACTCATCCAATTTGCCCGTCCAAAGTCAGGCAGGAGTTCTTTCAGTAGCATCTCGAAAGCCTGAAGGTATCAGTGATCTTCAAGGGAGAGGGCATCATGTGAAGCTCACATATAGCTCGCCCGCTGCTCCGATCTTTACGTCGTGGCTCATCTGTTTCTCTGAGCGTCTACCGAATAGGTTTTCTTGGAGAGATCTCGGATTTGCATGAGCTGCAGTCGCCGCACCCATTGGTATAGAGGCAGGAAAGTTGGTGGAGGCCGCAGCATTGATCACATCGTTGAGAAGTATGCAGTATTCATCGTCTCTGGTATCTCGCCCGAGGATAGGAGCGTCTCTTCCCCGTGAAGGGCTAGGCGACACGCTCGATCTTGATGTTACATTACTTCTACTGTTTGAGTAACCGGATGGACTTAAGAAACCTTCGCTGACTGACGACTCCGTACGGTCCGGAGTTCTCGGACTGGCGCTTCGACGAAATCGTGGTGTATTTGTATCATACGTAGGAGTCGTTGCCGCCGAACCGCTTGGCTGATTGAGTATTGGTCGATTCAAATGCTGTGCCGCACTCGTCGCTGATGAGTCACGTGGCTGATTCCACGTAGCTTGAGGCACAGTGATGTTGTCATTTTCTATGCTGGCCGCGATCGACTGTTCCTCTGGGGCTGCATATGGAAGTGGCTCAATTCCGGGCACACGTATTATACCGTGTTCGTCAAGCACGCGATTAAGTACGGACGAGCGACTGGCTTGTATAATGTCCCCGAAAACTTTGATTGCCGCTGGATTCCTTATTGCCAGGTGCGAGACTAATGTCCCAGGTATGCCGGAAAGATAACAAAGCTCATGATCTTCCTCACCTGTGGGAACATATAATCGTACTTGCGATTCATCACTTTCAATGTGTAGGTTTCCGGTTGCACCTTCGACAATTGTATCTATCCCACTTATTGCCATAGTAAGCGTTTTAGTGATCCCGCTACTCCTGTAGATGTTGGTGGCTAGAAATTGACGATGAAGTGACTGATCTTGCGCTTGGGTAATACCATAATGAACGGCACACCTGGAATGATAGCAATTAGTGAAATGAACAGGACCAGGAACAATATGGGGACACCAACCGGTAGAAGGCATAGGCTTTTGCTCTCATGCGTCTGCTAAGTATAGAATCCAACGTGGAAGAGTTCGCCATTGAATTTTCCTTGATATTTAGGGACATATATCTATCTTCCAAGCCGAGGGCCGAAAGGAAGGGCTGAAGTTTATAAATGTCTTCTAGGCCAAAATCCAACATGGGGATTTTACCTCTGAAAAGGTCTTCATACTGGAGACGATCGACTATTGCAAAGCGACTGGCGGCATGTTGTAGGCTTACTTGACCATCTATGCCCTTGATAGGTAAAATATTGCAATCTCTCAACCCGTTAAGTGCCTCTGGGGTTGGTGCTCGCGAGCTGATTTCCTGGATAAGATCGCTTACTTGCTGAATGGGCGGAGCGATGTCACCATTGGCGAGACGCTGTAGTTCTTCAACGAACATGCCGACATGCGGTGGCTGAATGCCAAGCCGATCGACGAAGAATTCCTGGAGTCCTGGGTAGATACTGGCTATAGCGACCTTGCCCGATATACAGGTACTTTTAGCCCAAAGACAAGAGGACGGCGAGTACCATTGTTGCTGAAGAGGCAAATATATCAAGCTATCTTCTTCGAGGATTTCACTAGTAAGGAACACCCGGCGATTAGCTCTAGTAGCCAGACTTTGAGGTTAACACGGCTTACTACACATGGGTCTTGTCACTTTCGGAAGATGTCTCCTGGTGGATCTGGCGATATATATCTAAGGTGTCGGTTAGCGATTTTCCAGCCTTTTTACAATCTCTGATCTGATCGATGTAGTCAATGTACGTGGCGTCTCTAATACCCAGGATGGAGCTGAAAAGATGTCCGAGATGCCTGTATCTAGTGGTGCTTGACAACGGATGCAGGAAGTTGAAGAAGTTGGGCGCTTTCCAAACACAGTCGTGGGGCCCGGCCCACAGTCCTGTGTGAGATCGACCAGGTGGGATATATACTGCGATTTCTCGGCTAAAGAATTCACTGCGTGTACGTTATTAGACCGAGCTGCGAAAGCTGCGACTTACGTACCAGATCGGGCTGTGATCGGCAGCTTTGCAAAGCTTCTCGATTGCTCCATATACAGTGAACAGATCACTTTCCCCCTTAGCCGTAAGTCCTGTATTTGAGGCCTTGCTAGAACGGACGATTTGCCCCAGGATCTCAAGGTAGAATGTGACATTTGCTTCGATTCCAATATGGAAAGTCTCCAAGAACTGCCAGTCTTTCAACGATTCGTCATTCAGCTCTACAGGTAACTGCACAAAAGGCAATTTTTGGCCAACACCCAAATCATCACAAAGCAATTTCAATCGTGGTAGCGGCATGTATGTCTTCTCCATAGGCGTGTCTGGGCCATTTTCGCAGGTGACAGTGACCTCCGACAGGATTTTTACTATCTGAGGGTTCATCATGTCGCTATAAGACCTCCAGTGATGCTTCAGAGTCCCTATGATCATGTTCTTTCGGTGCTGGATGATGTGAAGGAAAGCTTTTGATAATTGAGTGCCGGAAGGGATTGTAAGTCGTGGAATTTGATGCACGTTCCCGAATTTTGAAAGCCAATCTTTCCAAGACATGTCATTCGCCCTCGCTAAAGGAGACACCGCCGTCAAGTAAGCAGAGTTGATGAAGTGGGCAGCAAATGAGGGCCCCACGTTCTGGCCAGTAAGCTGCCCTGAAAATAGTTGCTTAGGCCCATACTCATCATCGGACTCAAAATACATGTCATCGATAACCTTACTCCTGCCATCAGTAACAAACACGCGATAAATCGCGGTACAATCTTGGTCTAGAAGGTATATAAAACCACTGAGGCCAGTCTCGTCCTGGGGAAGTTCCCAGTATAAGTAGCGAAGATGCATAAGTGAGGACTGCAGATGGACATCGATCCCCATGGCGTATTGGTTAATGATCTTTGCGATTACGTCTTTCGACGCGCACTCTTTGATGCCTAGCTTGAAAAACAACGCCTTGCGATCCGAGTTCTTGAGAGCTTCTACGCTCACGAGTCGTAGACCAAGATCTGTGGGAACAGGCAGAGTCCCACGGTTGTACGGGTAAAAGATGGATCCTGAGCTCGCTGATGCCCAATCACCGTTGTGTAGTGGAACCAGCGCCAGATTCCGCACCTCATTCGCCGCTGCTCGGTTACCGTCGTCGAAAGATGCCAGTAACAGTTTCGCGCTCCTTGAATGCCAATCGTTACTAGTCCTCGTCGACTTCATACGCGAGGATTCGCTGATCAAGTCTGCCCGGATTCGAGCCAAGATCTCGAAAATACTCACAGTGTCAACGCCTAGTTGTTTCAGTGCGGGCAGATTGTCCAAATCGTAGTGTTGCGACAAATAGAGCTCTTCGGGTAAATCATAAAACAGCGGGTTTCCATCTTCATCTTCAGAATTAGTGTTCAGCCATTTGAGTTGATGAGGTTGTTTCAGACTGCCTCCGCTTTGTGGTCGAAGTATCGATGTCGTCTTCAATAAAGCCAGTATCTTTGGTTGCAGCTGGGCCCAGAATTCTCCTGGAATGTCTGTGCTTGGCATGTAGCGCATCCATTGAAATTGGAGCGTTGGATGTTGACAGAATTGAAGGACAGCATCTATGAACGTCTGGGCAACACCATTGAGTAGAGCCTGGTTCCATTCATTCTCAATAATATCTTGTCTGTTTGCAAGGACAATAAAATCAGACTGTATCATGAACTATAGACTGTGAGCTCTTGAGTGGGTAATGGCTCGGCATAAGACCTACCTTGAAACCATGCTCTTTCAATGGTAAGAACGCAAACACTTCTTGATTCCTAATCAACGGGACAGAATTGGCATCGAGAGGAAACGCAAGAACCACCTCCGCTCGGGTGATGTTGATAGTCTGCTTTCCTAGTTGATACGTTCGGTGGTCGTCATCTGGTAAATTATATATCGTTTTCTTCGCGATGTGAAAACAACGCACTGTCGATTCAGGGTTCACACCATCGTGATTGTCCAGAGTCTTGGTCAGTATTCCTTGCTGGGAGGCCTGCATATACTGGTACCGAAAGGTTTCGGTGGTCAAGCGGCGCGTTGCATCATATTCTACGACAGTAATTTGTTTTAGCTTGGTCAAAAATAGTAACAAGTTACCAAAGGGTTTCGAAAAGTCCTTTGCAAGGTGTTTAGACTCATGACTGTTCAACAGGGTGAGGGTCATTCGTGTCCGAACATCCGCAGGTATTTCACTGTACTCTTCGTTGATGGGAGAGATCAATCCCATACCATCATCGCCGCGATGATGTTCGAAAGAGAAGGAGAACGGGCCGGACTGAATATGCACTTTCGAGGCTACCCTAAACAGGGATTTAAAACCGATACCCTTCTCTCCTATGTACCCTTCAGAAGCAGTCTTCGTACTATCGCGAGCACTACACATAGCCTCAACATTCTCTGGCTTGAATCCATCTTCGTTGGAGTCAATGATGATTTTACCAGGGTGCAGCTCGAAACTCATGAAGGGTCCCGCGCTGTCATTGGCCGCTATGTTGTATTGGTTGTCCTCGGCATTTTGAATGAGCTCGAGTGCGAAGCACGTGTCTTTGGAGTAAAGATCATCCACAAGGCTAACATATCGTCAATAGAGTCTTCATGAACACACTTAGTATGGAAGCAGACTCACCCTAACAGCTGCTTTTCCAGCTGCCGTCCCCTGTTATCCAAAGCCTCTAGTACAGCCCAGAAGACCGACGCCGAACTCTTGCAATAGATCCCCCCGTTTCTCACTCTGATCTTCGTCACTAATTCTTGAGCTTGCTCTCGTGTCAAATCAGCCATGTTGTGAATCAACAGGCCCCAATCGTCAGTCAGCCAAGGGGATCTATGGCGCTGCAAGCTAATGTCTTTCTAGATTCAAGATCTGGAGAACAAGGAGCCTACGAATGTATTGGCGTTCTCGCAGTGTCCGGAGCTCGCTGTAGAGTCACTTGGATCCTCGATAAATATATACCACAATTGCAGGCGCCAAAGTGATGGTTGCAGCCTGTCAGACCTTAAGACTGGGTTCAGCCATTTGTATCAGTTAATCTGTACAGCTAGGTGAAAGACCAATCCATGTCAAGTCGCGTCTTGCTTCATCCACACCATATTCACGGCCAACATAGCCTGCTATTAGTACCCTACCGTATCTTGACGATCACATCGTCTAGCGCGAGCAACGGTCAGGGACACGGAGATGTGACATCGTGCATACTAAGCCTGGTTTCGAATCTCAGGGAAGGCAGTGTAATCGTGCCATTACCATTGGCAGGGCATCGAAATGGATTCAGCTCTGAATGCGATGGAGGGTACAGCCCTCTTCTAAGCGCCAGCATGGCCCGTCTCGAACGGCATCATTGGTTGCAGATGCCGTTTCCTGATGCTCGTGCCGCGCACTAGGTCGTTTCGCATTTCTCTCAACCCCATATCTGTTATGATGTGGTCGCATCATCCTGACTACTAGTAGATAAGTCCCTTGTTTCGATTCAATACGGATGTTGAACTTCAGACTAGGTGTGGAGTAAGACGTGGTAAAACTGATAGAATAAGCGCCCACCAAGAGGCCCGAGCGCTAAGGTTGTTTCGGGACATCGGGCCCAGATCCCGCCCGCCGGGTGTGTGGGCCGTGGCGCCCCTGAAGCCAACGTCTCCACTGTCGAAGTTGTACAGGCACCAATATTGGCAACAGTCCCGCACCAGACCTGCTTGCTATGTCTGATGATCGCAGCAGCAAGTACGACTCGCAAAGTGAACAATGAAATATATCTTTGAGCACATTTTGTATACATGTTGTATGACTATGCTCACGCGGTGACATGATTGCCAGATCTAGTAGACGCTGCTGGGTATCGAAGGGTCAACGCCGTGATATTTGTTTGTTCAGTGACAGATACCCACCAGGTACTCCAAATGTTCTAGATACACCCAGCAGGTTCTTTCAGCAAACGCCCAACCACACAATTACCAACTCTCAACCCTCCCTACCCATCACCAAAGCACTACATACCGTGCCATTCCATGGTCTCGTCACTGGTCTCCGCGAATGGGATGACCTGAGACTCAGGCGAGCTTGGCGGCTCAGGGAGAGGATAGCCTCTAGACTGTAGGTAGTAGTGCATCTGGACGACCTAAAGGCTAAGTTAGCAATGTCCTGCTGGCATGGGCTCGAAACATGAGGCCTTACGGAGAAGATGTTTGGCCGCCTTGATATGTTGATAAAGAGATTGTGGTCACGCCTGATCCTAGTCCAAGCCATACCGAGGCCAGCTGATGAACGATTGGGTCTGTAGGCAGGCAAGCAAAAGTTGAAGAAGTCCGCTCTTTCGCTCCACGTCCAGTACGGGAAGAGGATCCGCACTTGGTATACTAAGACCTTTTCGGCGAAAGTATAGCAATCAGAGCGTAGGGAGATGTCATTCGAAGCGGACAGCGGTGACACCATGGCTTAGAGCTGTCAATTGCTAAAGGGAGACACAACGTTTGAATGAGTGAACAAGTAGGAGGAAGACGCATTGCCCGAGTGTCGAGGTAATCCTCTGCTCTTTTGACTGGATATCCTGCTTCATTTTTGTTACCAGCAGAGTGGTAGGTTCTTTGCTGGTGGAGCAACACTTTTGCGTGTTTCAAGGACGACAAAGGAATACCAGCTCAAGTTCTCGGTACCGAATAAGAGGCCGCTCTATGAATTTATTGACCCCTGTCACTGGATTCGGCTTCGGATAGTATTCCAAATTTCCCGCAGCCTTACACCTGGAATGCTTAATCAACAGCCTGACCGACTTCAGTCGAGCTCATCCATGATACGCGGCATTGATGAAAGACTGCTTGCAGAGACTTGAAGATGTGTAACAGACAGCATCCATTCACCGCAACTGAACTTGAAGCTTATTCCTGGTGGAATGAACCGCAGCCAATCAGGACTATCTCCAAGAAAGAAGTCTTGCCGACGCAGCCGCCGGCACGACCGAATTTCTACACAAGCTTGTCGTCGAAGTGTAAAGTAACGAAAAGACCCCCCGTGTTCTGACATACCAACCAGTGGATTTACTGACTACACGACGTAGGCTCCTTGAGCAGCAAGACTAGACGACCCTAACCAAGGCTACAGGGATCAAGGACTTCCGTCAAAGAAACCTTGAGGCGCAGGCGATGACAATGGAAGTGGCTCAACATAGCCACAAACCATCTGCAACGATTGGAATCTCACCTGGACCAGGTGAGAAACATAATCAAGGAGGCCATGCTCAACATCCATCCTTAGTGGAACCCGAACTTCCCACCATCCAAACCGACGCCCCACAAAGCAGGGGCAGAGCCGAAGCCTTGCCATTCACGACTTGACACGGCTTCAGGTCTCAGCAAGAACACGCGACGATAAGACTCTCTGCGAAGCTCAATCCCTCGCAGTGGCGCACACAGACGTATTCCAAATCACACGTGCTTAAATGCTCACTGAGGAGTGTCCTAACGCAGACCATACATTGCATATCGATTTGGCAAGTATAGCATCATCGCCGAAGAGACTCCCTCAAAGCTTTCTATTTACACCACCCGACACGGACACTAGCGGCCCGTGCCAAAACCCTCGAGCCTTCAAAACTAGTCTATGATTGGCCAAAATCTAATCCGTCGGCTACAACATACATGCATTCCATCCCCACTACCTGACCCTACCTATACAAAGCATCACCTCGGTCTCCAAACCCCGCACAAGAGCCACAGCCCACCCACACCCAGGATGTGGATCAATTTGGAATAAGAGCCACCCCCTCCAAAAATCCTCCGACTCAACCATGGTACTATTCTCGGACAGAGCGGCGCTAGTAAACCACAATTTCGAGGGTCCGAGCTCGCTTCCCCACCTATTGTTGCAGGACTTTATCCATCCACCGCGCATACTACAAGGTACCTCATCGAGAGGCCCTATCGATTATCTCCCGCAAATGCTATGCGGAGAGCTGTACGCACGGCACTTCCAGTAAGAGAACGCTGAATGCGCCAGTTTGAAGAGCGCTTCGACGTCAAGAATCCAAAATGTGACATGCGTGGATTTATTCCGTGGAGCTCCCAGCCTTAAAACTAGGAGTATTGACCAATCTGAGACTCTAGTCCGAACAGGTAACCGGTGACAACCTACATCATCCTCGTCGATCTCCGAGAACCTCTGCATAGGTACAGCCGGAACGAGTACTAAATTCGCCGGGACACGGGATGAGATGGACTTGCTACATCTCCACTCGATCACACCATCAAAGTCACGTATTCAATTCGCCTCTGTTATTCCTATCCAAAGGTAGGGTCAGATGAAGCATCCCCAGTATCGACGACCTACCCGTACTTGATTTTCCCTATGGTCGAGAAACCTGCCGTATCCATACCCCTCCTCCTTACGCATTGACGACTTGCAAACTCATTCGCAGACCATACTTCAGGGACCCTTCCAGATACAGGCACTTACATTGCGTGCTAAGCTGAACCCCCTGGCAGAGACTTGATCGCAAACAAGTACCTCCCATTTGAGCTTTGCGCGACCGGCCCAGCCGAACAGCCCCCTCAAACCCGGACAGCGCTTGCAACACTTGCCAATGATATGAAAAAGTTGGGAGTCGAATATTGTCACTTTGGGGTCGGAAAATCAATTCAATACGTCAATGCTAACAGACTGTGAAATAGTAAAGGCGTCATCCATTCGCAAACCCAACTACACCGGTCATACCAAATGTCTCTGCCAGTTCTCTAAGATCGGCAAGGTCGGGACGATTTAACCTGATACAACAGTACATTCAGCTCTGTATCAAGCGAGCCCCTACCGTACCACAAGAAATGCTACATCTCCACCCTTCCCAACACGCAAAGCATGCAAACCTCTCATACCCACACCCACATCTACTACTATCACCCAGACATCGCCTTAGCGTTCCCAACACCCTCCTACCTATCGCTTCCTCGTACCTGTCGACCGTTCATATCATAAAATAAAGAAGTAATTGCCCATGTCTAAGCTCCAGACCCTGTATGAATGCCACCACGGCTCAGTTGGTACTGCGGCTGATGATCTACTTACCAGTCCTCTTCAAGGAAGGAAAAAGGAAACATTTGTGGCGATTTATTGAAGAGACCGACTGATACGGTCGGATTTGGGATATAAATTGTCTTGTTAATATCATCGTAGCCGTGAGTCCCGGACTATCCATCCACAAGTCAATTTGGATACGAAAGGGGGACAAAAGGTCCCGAGTGTGCTTGGGTAATAGTCTCCATCGTTTCGGAAGACTTTCATATTGACGTAGATTTGGTAGTGATGTTGGAGGCATTTGATGAATCGTCTTGCCTGCGCAGGTTATTGGAATTGCACGTCCTATGCGTTCTCGATGTACTCCGAATGATGAGTCTATCTGTCAATGAATTAAGTGGCGTGATTGTGGAGGTGCCGTTAGTGGCCGGTCAAGCTGTACACGATTGGCTTTTGTCGTTGTTACACGTCCGATTGGACAAGCTCAATATGATACCAAGATATGGTACGGCCCGCAGCGCGAAGCCGCTGTCAACTGCTAGATAGCGACCGATCGACCTTAGAGCACCGCTGCAGATGCGGTAGCAGAGCCAATTGCGATGGGGCTGTCTTCCATTCTATTCGACGACACCCCTCGTGCGATATAACTTCCGAGCACCGGCTTCCCCTATGCGCCAGCATAAGTATATATACTGCGGAAAGCTCTCGGGCGCTAATCCGTCGGTGTTTGTTCAATGGATTGCTGTTGCTCTTGGTCCTTGGTCTGCATGGTTGTCACGTGAGGTTTATCACATTGTCGAAGTGTTACGGATGGATAATGTTTACTTGGAGTTGCAGCATCGAAAAACGGTTATGCCTTCCAGGACATTTTTGCGGAAAGCCCTCAATAGTGTCGTTCGATCGATGAAGATTCATCTTGAGTAACAGTTGTTGCGATGACGCTTCGTGCCGTGCAGGGACAAGATTGCTTATTTTCACTTGCGGATGGATCTGAGCTTCGGAAGAATAACGCAGGAAGTCGTCATAGCCAATTCGATCTATATCGCGCATCGAGTCCGTCATTGCGCAGCCATGACTGTCACTTTTGGCACTGACATTCGATCAGGACCGTGCGTTGGTAGGTTCGTTTGGCTGCATGGGGCGCAAAGCGTTCAGCTTTGACTTTCGATGCAGCATCTGTAAGCGCTATCACGAGATTTGCACCGGATTAGTGCCCTCGCAGATCTCTCGTTGTCTCCTTCGGAACATTATAATCTGGAATTTTCCCCTTATGACTTCCACATTACAATGGCGGATTTCGAACAATAACGATCGACCATTAATTGGAGAATACAATCTTCCGAAGAGTCCTTCGCACAATCATGACGGGCAGAAAAGATCGAGAAAGCAAAGTTGAGATGACGGCTGTCGACAACGACAAGTTCACGCCAATGTCGAGCCTTGATACGTTCAAAGATGTCGAAGCCACTGTTGTCCATGACAAGGAGAAGCAGTTGAAAGTCTGTCAGCCGTGCGTCGACGGCGCATACTCCGCAAGAAGCTTACACTGGCTGCAGAGAAATTTCGGCTTCATCTCCATGCTTGGTTTCACGACCACAATGTTGGCAACATGGGAATCCGTTCTTTAGTAAGTCACGAGATATCCCGAGAAACATCTCAGACTGAAATCTGTAGTGTGAATGCCTCTGCCCTGCTGAACGGAGGTCCAGTCTGTCTTGTATATGGTTTCATATTCTGCTTCCTCGGGTCCTTGGCTACCGCTGCCTCTCTCGCCGAGATGGTCTCTATGTAGGAAGTTCCCACTGTAAATCGAAGCGAATGCTGACCCCGAAAGGATGCCCGCTTCCGGCGGGCAATATCATTGGGTAGCGTTGCTGGCACCCCCAAACCACCAAGTCTTCCTGAGCTGGATCACTGGTCTCGCACCTTCTCCCTCGTCCATCGCAGCATGCAGCTGATAATATCAGGGTGGCTCTCGGTCCTAGGTTGGCAGTCGTTCGTGGCTAGCGCCATATATCTGGATGGGACTGTACTCCAGGCTCTCGTAGTTCTGAATTATCCGTCTTATGCTCCGACGCGATGGCAAGCCATGTTGTTTGTATACCTCAGTCTGAGCCTCGGTATGATCATCAATACCGTCTTTGCCCGTGTCCTTACGAAGATAGAGGCCGTTCTTTTGATGATCCACATTTGTAGCTTCTTTGCTATATTAATACCTCTGGTGTGTCTGGGGCCCATCAGCGACGCTTCATTTGTGTTCGAAGCACTCAACAGTGGCGAAGGATGGTCGTCTGGGGGCGTGACATGGCTTATTGGCCTACTTAGTGGGGTCTTCCCTTTCCTCGGTGAGTAGTAATTCGACATACCATCCGAAAAGTAAGCTCACTTGGAGTGCTAGGTTATGATGGCCCATGCCATATGGGTAAGATGAGGTTTCGGCTCGACGCTCCGGGTTTAGGCTGACAGTCTCTCCAGTCGAGGAGGTACGAAATGCTACCGTTGTGGTCCCGTGGTGCATGGTCTTGACCATCCTTTTGAATGGCGCTCTAGGCTTTGCAATGATCATTGCATTTCTCTTCACGATCGGGAACATGGAATCGGCACTCAAGAACCCGACAGGCTACGACTTCTTGTACGTCTTCGAAAGAGCGACTAGATCGAAAGCGGGCGCGACTGCTATGTCAGGTCTTCTTATCACAATGGGTATGGGTGCAACGATCGGCATCATGGCTTCTGCATCCCGGCAGACCTGGGCTTTTGCGCGCGATGGAGGGCTCCCCTTCTCTAAATATCTTTCCAGGGTATGTCTCTGATCAAGTTTGAATTGCCGCCTTGGTGATACTAGATGATTAATTATTACGCAGTTGAGCCCACGCTCCGACTTACCTCTCCATGCGATCGCAACGACCGGTCTGTTCAACCTCTTTCTTGCACTCATAATACTCGTCTCCGCAACCGCATTCAACGCAGCCGTGTCTCTCACTCTTGCAGGACTCTCAATCTCATATATTATTCCCATATCACTCCTCATGGTTAGACGATTCAGGAATGGACCTCTGAAGTACGGCCCTTGGCGGCTCGGAAGAGCTGGTACATGGATCAATGCCTTTTCCGTGTGTTATTTAATCATTACAACCGTTTTCTCTTTCTTTCCGCCTGAATTACCGGTCACAGTCTCGAACATGAACTACTCAGCTTTGGTGTTCGGAATTGTGGTCATCCTTGGTTTGGGGCATTACACTGTCTTTGCACGAAACACATATACAGGACCAGTGGCGAATTACTCGACTCGCCCATAGTCAGTCCAAGACGTGCTCCACTCTGGATGGACGAAGTGGACTGTTGTATTATTGTACAATATATGAGATGCGGCGTGTTAGGATACAGGCAGGAATATTGATAAAAGCATTTCGAAGAGTGTATGTTTTCGTGGATCGATGGAAAATAGCGTGATCGATCGTCAAATGATCCAAAGCTATGTCAGTGATACCTTTGCCACAATGACCAATCGTTTGCTGGAGTGTTAGGTCGCGGATGAAGCACTATACTTGTGTCGACAAGATACATGCTCGAGGAGGGGCATTAGTTGCTGATAGGCTTTCCAAGTCGGACCTCGGCTATCATTCGTGAGAGAGTTGTAGAGGGTATACGTCCAGCATTTTTCGCCCAAGTCGAATTCGACCAGTGTGCAGTGTATAGCAGTGGGGTTGATAAAGAAGACAATCTTCTCCGTACAGTGCGGGTAGCGGTAGAGATCGATCTCCAACTTACCGAGCTCGTTCTTTGCTATCTGGTGGATCGGGTATTCGAGGTAGCTCTGCCCATACCATTCTCTCCAGCTGTTATCAATATCGTTGGTAGAACCTCGTTGACGAAAATCCCAAATGTCTATATCCTGCTATTGTGATCGTGTCTCGAAGTGGTATAGCCTCATCTGAGGGGCTCATGGGTTGAAGAAGAACCATTTGCAAAACAAGAAGCGGTAGTATAGCATACTTTGCACATGTTGGGATGAATATATATTGTGGAGTACCAGGAGCAAATGTTATTCAATCCAGAAGAGCCAGGTATGGCTTGCTGAGTTTCGAACCGACAACGTTACATAGACAAGGTATCAGATCTGAGGTTATAGGCCGTACAAAAGATGAGGATCAATTTTCGCGGGAAGAGGTAGTTCAAGCCCGTCGGCAGATGATGGTAGAGGAAGACATAATACGGAGTAGAGAGATCTTGTAGTGCAGCGCCAAGCCTTTTAGATTATTCTATATCAAGAATAGCGTGGATATAATGATATTAATCTCCGTGTGAAAGAAAGAGAACGTAAAGCAGTCGCTGCAGCTCAATGGCTGCACCTCCACCTCTTGCTGGTCTCCAAGTCGTCGAGCTTGCTGGACTGGCTCCAGGTACGCCAAAGGGTTCCATTACTAAACCTCTGCCCTAACAGCACCTTCCACAAAGCACCGTTCACTTCGCTTCTCCTCGCCGACTATGGCGCCTCAGTCCTGCGAATCGATCGGTCTCACCCCCAAGCCCATTCTGGGGACCCTCCACCTCCAACATCTGACTCCCTCAGCCGACACAAATCATCCATCGCCCTGAACCTGAAGTCTCCTGCTGCTTTAGCTCTACTCCGAAGCTTGCTTACGCACGCTGACGTTTTCATTGATCCATTCCGCCCCGGAGTCCTGGAGTCGCTGGGTCTCGCTCCTAGCGAATTGCTTGCGAGCAATCCACGCCTGATCGTCGCTCGTTTGACGGGGTTTCGCCGAGACGGGCACTACGCTGATATGGCTGGTCATGACATAAACTACCTTGCTGTGTCTGGCATTCTCTCTCAGCTCGGCCGCAAAGACGCTCCCCCATATCCTCCTGCCAATATCTTAGCCGACTTCGCTGGTGGTGGGTTGATGTGCGCTTTTGGCATTATGGCTGCACTACTGAGCAGAGGCCAGACTGGTCAAGGCCAGGTGGTGGAAGCGAATATGGTGGATGGAAGCGCCTACCTGGGGACCTTCATGCGCTTTAGCATGAAGACGCCGATGTGGGATGCACCGAGAGGGGAAAACGTGTTAGATGGAGGATGCCCATGGTACCAGGTGTACAAATGTAAAGATGGTGGCTACATGGCTGTTGGCGCACTCGAACCGCACTTCTTTGCAAAACTTATCGATGGGCTTGGACTCGAAATGTCGCAGGATCTTGATCGAGCCAATTGGCCTGCCATTACGGAAGATTTCCAGCAGCGCTTTCTGTCGAAGTCAAGGCAGGATTGGGAAAAGATCTTCGCGGGCAAGGATGCGTGTTGTACGCCTGTTCTCACTCAAGCAGAATTGGAACGAGATGGCTATGAGCAGAGACCTGCAGTCGACCTGATAAGGTCACCTGGTCTTAGTATTCCAAAAAAGTGCCAGTGGGGCAGTGAGGGACTTTCACCTGGAGCTGGCGGCGAGCATGTCCTGCATGCTTGGGTGGGCTGGAAGAGAGGATTACATTATGACGTGGAGAATGGCAGCTTGGTTAAGGTCGCTACTGCAAAGCTATAAGAGAGATCCAAACACCGAGGTGTTTGTGAAGCGAAATCCGCAAATAATGCTCCGCTACGCATAATTCCGGTTGCTCGACTATATTTTGGATCGCCTTCACTGCCATGAAGTCGAGTCTGAGTCCCAAGACATAAGCGACATGTCAGCCGGCTACACTGTTCGGTCCAACGCAGGCTTCCGACGAGGGGAACCCTGCGACAACTCTCTTGATCGACTCAAAAAGTCCTTGAGAGTTTGCAGCGGACACAAATCCAAGGTTTCCTCTTGCATTCACGGTTGCCTTTGGATCCAAGACTTTCCAGTCATTGCCGTCGACTGCAATGCACTTGAACAATTCGAAGAGACCAGTGAACGCCGAAACGAGAATTTCCCGGGTCGACCAACGAAATAAAAAACTTTTCTCAGGAATCTAATCATTTCAGCTGTACGATAAGATTGTCTCGGTGCATGACGATCACTGCCAGCCACCGCCGGCTTCAATATGCAATATCTACATCTGTATAAGCCACACTAAAGTTGAAGTCCGCTCTGCATCTGTGGTCCGAGGCCTGAGCAATACACATCGACACTTTTGTGTAGGGGAGAGCACCATTGCCGAGTTTGTCTCAAGAATAAACAAAACAGATCTCTATACTATCCTCCTCCCCAAGATGGAAGAAACATCCTCAAGGGTCTTTGACAAAAGCTACCATATGGTATAAATCTCGAAACCCTTGGTCTCCCGAATAATCAAGAATCAAGAATCAAGGGAACGACTGCGTAGATTCGCCTTCACATTCAAGCATCAATACCAGTTCAGCGAAGTCGACTTTCGGGTCCATTCACCTACCGCAGATTTCTCACAAAGAGCGTTGACGTTATTGATTAATTTGGAGAATTATGACGCCTGAAGACAGAGGACCTTGAGAGTGCTTCTAATACCTTGCGAAGCTACCTCTGAATAGAGAGAAATACTTCATGCTGCATAAGCATGGTGACGTGCGGAGTGAGTAGGCGTGTCTATATGCGTGAATGGGTAATTGGATCGGTCCTCAGCAGTGCGTACTTGATGGAGAATGGTATAAAGGAGCAAGCTGAATTTCCTCCATCTTTCTTTTCGTACTATCAGCCCACGATCTAGTATCCTCATCAACATCCTCTCTTTCAACAATCACCCCAAACCTCTCCTTCCAAAAATCCCATCGCTCTATACAAGAACCTGTCTTCCCCTGCCAAAGCGGTCCACCGTAAGCCACACTCCGGCCTTCCGCGTTCCCTTTCTCGGGTACAAATACCCACTCCCGCTGACTTCGAAAAAGGAAGTTACCTGCGTGGAACACCCACACCGCGGCGGCAGGCACATTGATCCAAAGCTCATCTGCATGCAGTTCATCTTCCAATGCAGCCCGCATGGTATGAATAGCATACACCTCATAGTCGAGCGCTTTGCATTGTTTGGTGACCAGTCGAGCAACAAAAGCATTGCTTCGCGTCCACTGTTCCCTTCTCAAGTCATGATCAGGAACAAAGTCTGGATCGAGTCGCCCACCAAGGCCCAATTCTGAGTACACGACACGAGCAGCATCTAACCAGCCACCCACGAAATCTGGCGAGTAATAGGGAAGATCGGCCCATAAGATGCTGCCCGGTGGCTCTGTCACCATCCTCACCTCGTCGGAGGGTGATGGACGTTCGGACAGTCCTATGAGTATCTCTGCTAGTCTGGTGTGCCATGCAGTATTATCATGGGGGATTTGGACCATGATGGCATTAAAGGTTTGCCATGTGAAGTGGAGGGATCTTTCTACGAGGTCGTCGAATTCACGGTCATAGTATGAGTCGATTGGACTGGCGAGCCGATCTATCGTCTCTGCGAGGGTAGATTGGTCTTTGAGATAGGAACGGATGGCGTTGAAGGGACGATCGGCTGGTGCGCGAAGCTCGGGGAGGCCGGGGCGGATCCTTGGTAATTCGAGTTGGGGATTCATGGTTTGGAGATCAGGGTTACTTGAGGAGTTGATGCCTCGGATTTTGAATCTTTAAAGAAAGGCCACAGGGTTGTGAGAAGAGATCGAGTTGGTTCATGATATATAGTTGTCCCTTGAGGGCTGATGGAATACTTGCAGCTCAGCGCCGTAAATTCATAGTCTCTTTTGGAGCCGTTGGCTGCGGCGCCAGCTACCCTAGATCCTTCGGGTCCTTCGATCTCGGAACAGTTCTATAATACTAGCGCCCTTCGAGTTTACATGTTAGACGGAGGACTCGGCTGTACGAAAGGATTGCCGTACTGTATAGCGCTCCATATAATCTACCGTAGTTATAGAATTAGCGTGGGGTTCGGAAAGTCAATCACTCGCGGCTTGGCAACGTAGAGCACCGTACCACGTTCGCCGACATCATCTCTTCTCCATTGTTTGAAGTCAGTGAGGTATACTGACCTGAACCCACCAATCTGTGTGCTGTATTGCATCACGTATCCTCAATTATGTCACTCGATACCGTCTGTACCGCCTATGTACCGTTGTGGCGTATAGGGCAAAGCACGTGCAGGAGGTCATTGGAGGTTGTCCACTCAGATCCCCTCTGGAGCTCGACCATGAGCCCTGCCCGATAGGGAAGCTCGCAAGATGCAGACCAGAAACCGTCATCAGCACTCGTACCTGCTTGCTGGTCGGGACAATCGCTATATAATGTTGACTTCGGCATCCACAGAAATGGGCCGTGGTCATAGTTCTCCCATGCAAGCATGCTACAAACGACCCTCCTCGCTGCATTGGCAGCCACCACGGTCTTTGCTTGTGATTCCTGCTATGGTCCAGCAACTCCCGACCTGCACACCAGGCTCGTCAGACGTATGCAACCAGAGGCCTTGAACGCTACCGTCGCTCCCAAAAGCCCTCTTGCTTGGGGGCAGTTGAACTTCCTTCACACCACTGATACCCATGGTTGGCTTGAAGGACATCTCAAAGAACGCAACTATGGTGCAGACTGGGGAGACTTTGTCAGCTTCGTCAAGGATATGAGGAAGAAGGCCTCTGGTTATGGGGTGGACCTCTTGTTGGTTGATACAGGTAAGGGAGAGACCATAGTCGCGCGCTGTGACTAATGATCGCAGGCGATCTTCACGATGGCGCGGGTCTTTCTGATGCCACCAAGCCCAATGGCAATGTGTCCAACGCCGTGTTCGAGAGGATCGACTACGACGTTCTGACCATCGGCAATCATGAGCTATACTTGACTGACATTGCCTACGAGACTTTCACACAATTCAGCAAGTACTATGGCGAAAGATATGTGACCTCGAACGTCCGGATTCTGAACAACGCCACGCGCCAATTCGAATATATTGGCCAGAAATACCGTTATTTCACGACCGCTAACGGGCTGAAGATCATGGCATTCGGTGTGCTATACGACTTCAAGGGCAACACAAACTACACGCAAGTGATCCCGGCTGCGAATATGACAAAAGAGCAGTGGTTCATTGATGCTGTCAACACCCCCCAACCTGTGGATCTCTTCCTGCTCATAGGACATAACCCCGTCAGGCCGTCCGATTCGGAAAACACCCTGAAAATTGTACAGAAAGCAATTCGTAATGTGCGTCCGAACACACCTATTCAGCTATTTGGTGGACATTCGCATGTCCGTGACTTGGCGGTATACGACTCTAGTTCTGTGGGGTTGGAGTCTGGTCGCTATTGCGAAACTCTAGGATATTTGTCCATGTCAGGAATCCAGTCATCTAGCTACAAAGGGAAGATGAACCCGGCCGGTGTACCAAATCCAATTCAGAAGGCGATTAATGTGACCGCCAATGCAAGCGCGATCCGGGTATCTCAAATCTCTGATGGCCAGGCCCAAAATCCAAAGGGTCCGCTGTATTTCCGCCGATACCTCGACTGGAACCGCTTGACGTTCGAGTTCCACGCAGTCGGCTCGCAAGCTAGGACCTTCGACGTCGCTCCCGGCCCAAGTGTGTCTGCCGAGATTACACAGGATCGAAAGGCTCTGAACCTCACAGCGTTGTACGGTTGTGCTCCACAGACATATTGCATCTCCTGTGTACCGTTCCTTTCCAATGGTAGCATCTTTAGTCTGATCGAAGTCGCTCTTGCTGCTGAGGTCGTCAACAAGTCACGGGCAACAACCCCTCGACTTATCCTCATCAATACTGGCAGTATTCGCTTCGATCTGGTCCAAGGTCCCTTCACTTTCGACGACAGCTTTATTGTCAGTCCTTTCACAGACGCCTTTCAGTATATCGCGCAAGTCCCATACGCAGCGGCCTCACAGGTCCTCGATACGCTCAATGCCCAGCCAGAGACCAAGAAAAGAAGCTTGGGCAATTCGGAGTACACGCCAGACTTCAACGGCGCCGACGGCTGTTACGATACGCCCTACCTACTGGCGGACGCAGAGTCTCGCCTGTACTCACGAGACTCGAAGTCCATGACCCGACGGGCGACTCCCGCCCTGACGCCTGGCTACGTGACGTCCGACGACTTCGGCACGGACGGTGACGACACACCACATTCCAAGATCCCCGACTTCGACTTGCCAGCATACGTTCAGACAAACGCGTCGTTGCCCGCTACCAGTAAACCAGCCACGGTCGATCTCATCTTCCTGGATTATATTGCGAGCGATGTGCTGGCGGCGCTGTCGTCGCTTGGGGCGAAATACACGAAGGCGAATGTGGCGCCGTATCTGCCAACGAGCTTTACGACGAACAGCTACCTGCCGGCGTATGCGCAGCAGTTCTGGAGCAAGGGGCCGGTCTGTCCTGTGGGTCAGGGCGTGCAGTGAGATCGTAGATGACTGGTTATGGAAGTATGGACTGGGTCTGGATAGGGAGAAGTGATGTTTTGATGACCGATACAGAAATCTAGAATATCATCTGTACATACATAGCAACGAAGAAACTACCATACATACGAGAGCCATCACACATAGCGTTTACGATAACAAATTCCGCAACCCCTACAACATCTAAACCTCCCCTCTTCCCCTCAACAAA